>Ga0207828_100001_pt1 | contig 2603257 bp, 2212 predicted proteins | sample TtaePargueraPR_11_FD_187276 | JGI IMG/M metagenome (GOLD analysis project Ga0207828, IMG submission 187276) | Aerobic enrichment media microbial communities from Bioluminiscent Bay, La Parguera, Puerto Rico - Tt and P2 (3) (SPAdes) | ecosystem: Environmental > Aquatic > Marine > Unclassified ...
TATTGAGCTATTCTACAATAGCCACCGGCGACACAGCTCGTTGGGCTACAGAAGCCCAAGGGCCTATGAGAATGAGTATGCACAGATGTGCGCTTAAATCAGTGTCCACTTTTGGTGGGGAAGATCAAACCAATAAGGAGTATCGGTGAAAATATCAGAGCACATATCAGTAAATTTAACGACTCAAGAATATATTGCGGGAAGTCAAGAGTATTCTGTAGCTCTGAATATCACTAATATTTCAGGCAAAGAAATCTCAGATTTACAGGTCTTTAATACGCTTGCAGCGGGTAGAGAGATTTCTATAAATGATGGATTGGAATCCTCCAACCTCAATGCGCTTGAAGACAAGAAAAGAAGGCTGATTCGCGAGCTTGAGAAAGCAGTAGAAAGCGCCTATGCGAAAAAACGAAGAAAGACGCAGTCGTTTTCGGAGCAGATGGCTATTGCAATTATTGAGGCCGCTGATGTTTATGCTTCATTGTTTTCAAAACGGAGATCGCAACCCACAACACCCTACTGGGCAGAGGAAGCGCTAAAGATAGATGAGTGGGAAGATGTAGAAAAGCTGGAAAAGGAAGTCATTAGCTTCGAAGATGAAGATTCATTTCTTGCAAAAGCATATGCGATCAATAAAGAAAAGTTAGAACGAGTAATGTCAAAGCTAGAAAAAGAGCAGAGTAAAGCTTTTTCAAAAGGTGTGAGCATCCCGGAAGGAAGTACTATTTCATTTCCTTTTTCTTTTAAAGCACCACATCTTCTTAAGCAAAAGAAAATGGATATATCCTTTAAAGTTTCATATAAAATAGCTGGCGAGGACGTAGTTCATACACGCTCTAATACAACGAGAGTTTCAATTTACCCATCAGCTTTTTCTGTTCCCACTGGTGGAATGATCGGAGCCGCCGTTGGATACGCTATAAAGAACACGTTAATTTCTGGAGAAGGATTTTCACTGAATTGGGGAGTGCTGGCAGGTAGTGTAGCCTTAGGGTTGGTTATTAGTTTGCTTGCGTCTAGAAAGCCTGAGACGAATAAAGCCATAACAGTCGAGGATTTTACAGGAGGCTTAATCATTGGAGTTTTGTCTGGTTTATATTCAGAGGCAATATTAACCAAGCTCCAGACTCTCATGTAATGGTTATAACAAATCAATCAACTTCGCGCCTTCGGCGCCGGACGCAGCATAGCTGCGCCGGTTATTGAAGCGTTATGCGGCCTATATCCCCAATAAAAGTGACATCTAATTCCCGCTTAACGAAGGGTTTCGAGTGTTGGCTAGAGTGTCTGATGAATTCGAAAAGAGTGTGTGACAAGGCGTGCCAAAACACCGTAAGCGGCGGTGGGTCGATTGTTTCGTTAGCCGTCAGGTGAATTATTCTGGATGAAAGTACAACTGTCAGATTACCAACATGGGTGGCCCGTTCTGTTCGAGAGAGAAAAGTCGGTTCTACTCGATAGGCTAGGCCCCTGGCTGTATGGTTCCATTGAACACGTTGGAAGTACCGCCGTTCCGGGCTTAAAGGCTAAACCGATAATCGACATTATGGCGGGGGTAAAAGATCTGCAGAGTTCCGTTGGGGCGATAGAGGTGTTGGAGGGTGGTGGGTACTGTTACTATCCCTACAAAGCCGAAGTTATGCATTGGTTTTGTAAGCCCGCTCCAGAGTATCGGACCCATCATCTGCACTTGGTGCCTTACGGCAGCACACTCTGGCGAGAACGAATAAAGTTTCGGGATATTCTTCGTCGCAATGAGAATGTTGCCGAAGAGTATGAGCGGCTCAAGGTTTCGCTGGCCAGGGATCTGACAAATGATCGCGAGAGCTATACAACGCTTAAGTGGCCGTTCATCGAGCGCGTGCTTCGAGAGTTCGCCGACTGAATTACATGAGGTGCGTTCCCTCCGAACGCCTTTCGGTCTTCTTGAACGAATAGTACGAGTGCTGAAAGGTACAATAAGCCACTGTCAAAGTGTCAATTTTATGGGACGATGACCTTTATGACCAAAGGAAACACAGTGGTAGTACTTGGCGGGTCCGGGGCAGTCGGCGCGGCGGTCTGCGAGTCTCTTGTCGCTCGAGGTGACATTCGAGTGATCGTTGCCGGCCGCAATCTGGAGAAGGCAAGGCGTCTCTCGGATCGGCTCGGAGTGCGAGCTGAACCGGCGAAGATCGATTCATCGGAGCCCTCAACCTATGAGCCGTTTTTGGTGCCGGGCGCTGTGTTGGTCAATTGTGTGGGCAGCAATAATGTCGCAGTGGCGTCGCATTGCCTCGCACGGTCCGTGAACTACGTGGATATCTCGGCCACCGCTGATATCGTCAACGAGGTTCGAACGCTGGACCCGATCGCTCAGAAGCAGAGAGCAACCGCTGCCGTGAGTGTCGGTGTGGCTCCAGGGCTGACGAACCTACTGGTCCGGTATGCCGTCTCGCAGATGGGCGCGATAGAGCGTGCTGACATTTTCGTTCTTCTTGGCTTGGGTGAACGCCACGGTACGTCTGCCATTGAGTGGACGTTAAGTCAGTTTCAGCACCCCTTTGTGGTGCAATCGGGGGGCATTTCAAGGGAGGTACGAGCGTTCAGTGAAGCGTCTGTTACCACTATGCCTGAGCCATTTGGCCGACGTGTGGGATATCGTTTCGATTTCTCGGATCAACATACTGTACGGTCGACCTTAGACGTTGAAAGTGCCAACTCCTGGTTGTGTTTCGATTCGCGAGTGATCACCAAAGTGCTTTGGTGTCTTGCAAAAACGCGGTTTTTCTCTGTTTTTCCTCTGTCACGTTGGTCTGCTGCGATTTCCCGCTTGTCCCGACGAGTGTCGATGGGTGGTACTGAGTTTGTCGTCCAGGTGGATGCGACCGGTATCAATGGCCAAACCGGTAGATTTTCCCTTGTGGGAGAAGGCGAAGCCCGCATAACGGGGTTTGTCGCGGCAAGTGTCGCCGATTATCTATTACAGTTCTCAGCTCCAAGGGGAGTATTGCACCTTGAACAAATTCTGGATCTCGGAACGCTTCTTGGGATGTTGGGGGAGAAGCTGTCAATGACAGAGAGGGTTTCAGCGTGCGGGACTCGGTCATCCGGCCGTGGATAGGTGGTAGTGCCCACCAGTCGCTTAGTCGTTACGTCCCTGCTCGCCATGGTGGCCTTCGCCGGCAATTCGTTGCTCTGCCGGGTTGCCCTGGCCGCTGGCGAAATTGATGCGGCCAATTTCACCACCATTCGCCTTGTGTCGGGTGCGGTCATCCTTGCTGGCCTGATGAGCTATCGGCGTAAGCCGCGTGCCGTTGGCGGAAGCTGGCTCTCGGCGTTTACGCTGTTTGCCTATGCGGCGGGCTTTTCATTTGCCTACCTTGATCTGTCCGCCGCCACGGGCGCGTTAGTGTTGTTCGGTGCGGTTCAGGCGACCATGATTGGTGTCGGGGTGTGGTCTGGCGAGCGCCTTAATGGCCGTCAGATCCTCGGTGTCCTGGCGGCGGTGGCGGGCCTGGTGGCACTGTTGCTGCCGGGGGTAGAAGCGCCGCCGCTGTCCGGGACGCTATTGATGCTCGGGGCTGGTGTTGCCTGGGGGGTGTACTCCCTGCGCGGGCGTGGCCTCGGTGATCCGACCCATGAAACGGCGGGAAACTTCATTCGTGCGGTGCCGATGGCCGTGGTACTGAGTGTGTTGTTTTACTCAAGCGCGGAAATTGCGCCCCTTGGCGCGCTCTACGCGGTGGCGTCGGGGGCGTTGGCCTCCGGCCTGGGGTATGCGATCTGGTATATGGCATTGCCTTATTTGCGAGCGACGACGGCGGCAACTATCCAACTGAGTGTTCCGGCCCTGGCGGCCGTTGGTGGTGTGGTGTTTTTATCGGAGCCGGTGACGGTGAGGTTGGCCTTGTGTGCTGTTGCCATTCTGGGCGGCGTTGGGCTTTTTATCGCAAGCAAGCGTGGCAAGAAGGGTAGCCAATGATCGACGAAGTGAAGGTAAAATGAGCGTTTGTCAGGATTAAGTTCAATAAGAAAAATATGATTTCAGGGTAAATAACATGGCGGTGATGCTGCAAAATGAGCCTGACCTGTTGCAGGCGCTTTATCATTCTCTTACTGACCGGGAAGGTTTCCATGCTTTTCTCGAAAAGCTGACTCGCGCCATTGGTGGTTGTGCGGCGCAGCTGCTCGTGATTCAGCGTCAACCGTTGCGGATGGAACACCTCTGGTACCACGGACTGACTCGGGAGTTTCTGGACTGGTATCTGGAAAACAACATGATTGCCCAGGATGTGGTGACCAACCAGGCGGTCAAGCAGTCCCCGGGACTATTCCAGTCTGCGTTGCCCCTGTTGCCGGATTTCCAGCCCGACCAGGATTACTCCAGGTGGGAAAATGATCAGGATATGCTCGACTCGGCCTGGCTGGTGGTCGACACTACCCCTACTCACAGTTTTGTTCTGACCATTCAGCGAACCGTGGCCCAGGGGCCTTATCAGCCGTCTGAGCTCCACTCACTGGATCGGTTGGTGCCGCATATTCGGCATACGGTTCAGTTGTATCGGCAACTGGAAGCACGCACTCAGGATGATGCCACTCTGGCCGCGGTGATTGACGTTCTTCCGGATGCGACCTTTTTGCTGGATAGCCTGGCGACAGTGCTGCACTCCAATAAAGCGGCCAAAGACCTGATAGACCGCGAGCGGTGCCTGGTAGTGCGCGACCAACGCTTTAACTTTGCCGAGCAGGATGTACACCGAGCCTTCTTCCGGGCGTCGGCGATGGTCGTCCGATCCAGCATGGGCAAGGAAGACTATTGCAGTGAGACGCTGTTTCTCAAACGGGCGGGGCGAAGCCCTTTGATTTTTGTGATACGTCCCATCGAGAGTGGCGAGCTCTTGGCCGGTGGGGCTCTGGTAACGATCTATGAGCCGGATAGTCGACCGCTCCCGGATGCGGTACACATCGCCAGCTACTTTGACCTGAGCAACGCGGAGGCCCAGGTTTGTGAGCGGCTGGTGGCGGGGCGTGAAGTGCAGGCAATAGCCGATGAGCTTGAGCGCAGTGTTGAAACCGTGCGCTCCCATCTCAAGCATATTTTTCAGAAAACGGGTTGTTCGCGACAGGGAGAGCTGATCAGTCGGGTGCTGGCGGCGCTGTTAAGGTAGACAGATATCCGACCCGGGGGGCGGATATCTGTCTATTGACCCTTCTGTAAGGTCTGTTACTCGTGGTCTTCGGCGCTTCCGACAAAGAAGGGTACATTGGCGGCCGCGGCACGGTTGTGTTCCATGGTCACATAGGCGAACAGCCGGTAGGGGCCAGTTGCTTCCGGAGCAGTGAAACGCATGGTGCCGTTGCCCTGGTCCTCCATGATCAAACCCGGAACGCTCCCCGGACGGCTTTCCCGGTCGCCGCCGGATTTGATGTCGGTGCTCTCGGGCAGGAACTCCCAACGGATGTTGAACGGTTCGTTGTTTGGATGTGTGGCGTCCAGGGTGACCTCGTAGGTTTCGCCCGGCTGAAGATAAATGTTGTCATACGCCGTCTGATTGTCAATCCGGAAGGATTGGATGCTCGGCGCGCGATGCTCGGGCCATTCGCCGCTCCACAGGTGGTGCATGGTATCGACCACTTCGGTGGCATGGCCGGACTCCAGGAACAGACCGTACCAGGTGGGTGTGGTTTCCTGTTTTTGCCCCCACAGGAAGGCGTAGGAACCCAGCCCTTTTTCCTCGTCGGCGAGGATGGCGGATTCGTAGCGCTGCCGGTAGGCGGCGGCTTTTTCAGTGCTGGTCTGCTCGATGGGGACACCCCAGGCGGTGTTGGCAATTTCCCAGTGTCCGGTGGGGCCCCATTCGGTGACGGCGTAGGCGCCCGGCCAGCCAACGTCCCGCACCTTCTGGGGCAGCGTGTCGAGTTCGCCGTAGGTGTTGATGCTCAGGTAATCAATGGTGGGTACCCGCTCTCGGATCAGGTCGGACTTTTCCTGATCAATGCCCGCAGTGACGGTAGTGATCAGATGGTGCGGGTCCAGCTCCCGAATCATCTGGGCGATGTCTTCCACCGCGAACCAGACGTTGGTGTCGGTGTAGAACAGGTCCAGCTCGTTGCCAATGCCCCAAGTGAGCAGGGCAGGGTGGTCTTTGTAGCGCAATACCTGCTCCCGGATTTCTGCTTTCTGGGCTTTCACCGCGTCTTCATTGCTGTAATCAAAGCCGTGGCGTTCTTTGCCCATGCGCAGCCCCAGCATGACCGTCAGGCCGTGGGCCTGGGCTTCGTCGAGAATGCGGTCGGCGTTATCGGTGTCCCAGGTGCGCACCGAGTTGGCACCCGCCTCGGCCAGTTGCTCCAGACGACTGGTGCCGCCGGCGCCTTTGATGAAGTAGGGCTTGCCTTCCCGGTAAATCGAGTAGTGGCCGCTTTCGTCCTGCTTGAGGGTCGCCGGGACAGCTCGGGTGTCGGTGGATGGCTCGGTAGTGTCGGTTGGTCCGCAGGCGCTCAGTGCCAGAAGGCCGCTCAGCAGCAGAAGCGTTTTTGTATTCATTCGGTATCTCTCTTGTTATGGCATGACCGGATCGGTTTCCGTGACGCAATTGTTACGTCAGGTGGTCAGAGTGACAAGAGGTGGGCGTAAAGTGGGACCTGAAAACCGCAAGGTGGGAAGTGGGACGCGAGCGTGTGATTGTCTCGCACAGATAAGATGATACTTCGGGCGCTCAGCTTTCTTTTTTAAGGCGATTTGGTTATATTTCATTGATCCCCTGATTAGAAAATAAAGCCCCGAGTTGGGGGCAATAATAAGTTCGCCAGTTTTTGCGTGCCCAGACGTTGTCGCAATAGGCGGTCCCTGGTGGCCGGTGTCATGCCGGTTAAGGAGTCCTTTTTTTGAGCAATCATGTCTCCCCCTCAATCCCTCAGGCTGACCAGCAGGCCAGCTTGCCCTTTCCCACGTTGAGAGGCGACGAGCTCCATGCTTACAACGAGTTGGTCAGCACGCTCTATCGCAGCCTGCACAATAACGTCGGTTTCGAACATTTTTTTGACGCGTTTCAAAAACATTTCAAGGCTCTGCAAGGTGGCATCATGGGTGTCACTGCCAACCCTCAACGCGTTGTGTATGGCTGGACCTTTGGTTACCCGGAGGGATTTGAGGAGTGGTACATCAACAGCGACCTGCCTGAGCGGGATGAAGCATTGACGCGTTACGTGCAGTTGCCGCCGCGCCAGTTCGATTCCTTTTTACGAGGCGATGCCAGCCGTACCATCTTGGATATCCTGGGGCCGGAAAGCCGAGCCTGGGCTGAGTCGGTGGGCATGGGGGATAGCGCCGGCATGCTGGTCACCCGGGAAGATGGCGTCAATGTGGTGTTTATGGCCAACCGCCATCGAGACTACGGCCCCTACACCGACACTGAACTGCTGCAGATGAATCTGCTGGCGCCGCACATCGAAAACGCCGTCGCCCTTCACTTGAAGCTGTATCAATCCAGCAGTGATAACGAAAATCTGGCCATGGCGCTAAACCATGTGCATAAGCCCCTGATGGTATTCAATGCCTTGGGTAATGTTGCCGAAGCCAATAACGCCGCTAGAGCCTTACTGGAAAGCACAGGTGCACTGTTCGTTGGTGAGGATCGGCGGCTGCATAGTCGTGATAGACGCACGACCCGCAAACTGCATGACGCGATAACGACATGTATTGTGCTCTCCCATAAAGGCATTCTGGAGCCGCATACCCTGTTTATACGCAACGGCCAAGAGCGTGTGTCCGTCTGCTTGACGCCTCTGGTCACGGAAAACCCGGAAAATAATGGAGTGCTGGCAGAGCTGTTCAGTTTCGACACGACCTTGCCTCCTGATCTAGACAAGTTGCAGTCCCTATTTCAATGCTCACCGGTAGAGGCGGCGGTTGCTGGCGGTTTGATGAGGGGGCTTAGCGCTAACGATATCGCCGAGGAGCGACATATATCCATTCATACGGCGCGCCAGCATATCAAGAGTCTGCTGGCCAAGAACGGCTACCGCAAGCAGACCGAGCTGGTCTCAATGCTGGTTCGGGCGCTGGGCTGAGTCAGCGGTCTTGCTATCGTCGGGGAAATGTGTGGCGGTCGTTGCTATTCTTCCACCCACTCCCAGCGAACCGGCTGTCCGAAATCGTCCAGAATCACTTTCTTCCGGGGGCGCTTGGGTTTGGGGCGCTTGGGCGCGGGAATGGGGTGCTTGCGGGACTCCACCCGGGCGACCACTTCGGTCATTGGGGTCCGTCCGGCGAGGGGGTTCTCACTGGCGCGGGGCGTGAATAGCGGGGTGAGGGGGCCTTTCGGGTCGATGCGACCACTCAGGCCGCGGGGCACTTCCTTCACCTTGCCGCCGGAGCGCAGATACTCTTCCATCTGTTGGTCGAGCTCGGCGCGGATTTCACGTTTGGTCTTGGTGGGTTTCATAACACTCGCGGCAGGAAAATCGGGCCAATCGACAAGAATACCAGCCCGTCGCCGGGGCGGCAAACCCGGCGGGCTCGCATCTGCTGCGGCCTTTGGGTAAACTGCCCGCTGTTAACGTCCCGTCAGCGCCACCGGCCCGGAAGTTCATGACCGACGACAGTCTCCGCATTACCGAAATCTTTTACTCCCTGCAGGGCGAGGCCCGGACCTTGGGGCGCCCGACCGTGTTTGTGCGCCTGACCGGTTGCCCCCTGCGCTGTCATTACTGCGATTCCGAGTACGCCTTTCACGGCGGCGAGCGCATGACGCTGGCAAGCATCCTGGAGCAGGTGGCCGGTTACCAGCCTCAATACGTCTGTGTGACCGGCGGTGAACCCCTGGCCCAACCGAACTGCCTGCCGCTGCTAGCGCAGCTGTGCGATGCGGGTTACTCGGTGTCGCTGGAGACCAGTGGTGCCATGCCGCTGGATGATGTCGATACCCGGGTCAGCCGGGTGATGGACCTGAAAACGCCGGACTCCGGCGAACTCGACAAAAACCGCTGGGAAAACATCCCCCTGCTGCAGCCCCACGACCAGGTGAAGTTCGTGCTGTGCAGCCGGGGCGATTATGAGTGGGCCAAGTTCAAGCTGGACGAGCACCGCTTGGACGAGCGGGTCGACGATGTCCTGTTCTCCCCGAGTTTCGGGCAGCTCGACCCCCGCCAGTTGGCCGACTGGATTGTCGAGGACAACCTGCCGGTGCGCTTCCAGATCCAGATTCACAAGCTGCTCTGGGGCGACGCCCCGGGGTACTGATTGAGGAGTAGCCACCATGGCGAACCCGAAAGCGGTCATTCTGGTCTCCGGTGGCCTCGACTCCACCACCGTACTGGCCATCGCCCGTCGTGAGGGCTACGACTGTTATACCATCAGCTTTGATTATGGCCAGCGTCACCGGGCCGAGTTGCACGCGGCTGAGCGCACGGCGCGAGCCGGGGGCGCGATTGAGCATAAGGTCGTGAAACTGGACCTTCAGAGCATCGGTGGCTCCGCGCTGACCGATGACTCCATCGCAGTACCGGAAACCGAAGGCGAGGGCATCCCGGTCACCTACGTGCCGGCGCGCAATACCATCTTCCTGTCCATTGCGCTCGGCTGGGCTGAGGTGCTGGGCGCCAATGACATTTTTATTGGCGTCAATGCGGTGGATTATTCGGGTTACCCGGACTGCCGGCCGGAGTATGTGGCGGCCTATGAAACCATGGCGAACCTGGCCACCAAGTCCGGCGTAGAAGGGCAGAAATTGCATATCCGGGCGCCGTTAATGCGCTGGTCAAAGGGCGAGATCATCCGCCAGGGCCAGGCATTGGGTGTGGATTACGCGCTGACGGTGTCCTGTTATCAGGCCAACGAGGCGGGCGAAGCCTGCGGGCGCTGCGACAGTTGCCGGTTGCGGCGCGCCGGATTTGAGGAGGCCGGGGTTCCGGATCCGACCCGCTACCGGGTGGGCTAGGCCGATAGGCCGGGTTAAGCCGTTGGTTTGTTTGGCGTTTTTTTGCCTTTTTCTTTCAAAAGCGCTTGTTTTTTTTGTCTGAATCTTTATCATACGCGCCTCTTTGGGTCGTTAGCTCAGTTGGTAGAGCAGTTGGCTTTTAACCAATTGGTCGCTGGTTCGAATCCAGCACGACCCACCATCTTCGAAAATCCGGATGCCACCAGGCATCATCTCGCCAGTTTTGGGTCGTTAGCTCAGTTGGTAGAGCAGTTGGCTTTTAACCAATTGGTCGCTGGTTCGAATCCAGCACGACCCACCATTTTCTCCCAGACCTATATTTGATCAACATAGGCGGCATTACGTCCGGCCTAAGGTGAGGTATACCGTTTGTAGACCCGCCGTGAACCCATCCATGGGGGCTTCTCGTCGGCATCCATGCCTCCGAGAGTCTACAAACGGTATACCTCACCTCAGGCCTCCGAGGCATGAACACCTTTTCAGTGTTCTCCGAGATCAGATGTAGGCGAGCGTGCTATCTCCAAGCAGCGTTCCGCTTACTGCTGCGGAGGGTGTGTATACCATTGTGAGACCGTCACCCGCCTGGACGGCGGGTGATGAGCCCCCAGGGATGGGTTTACGGCGTGTCTCACAATGGTATACACACCCGTAGCACTTTAATGCGAAGTGAGAGCAGACCAAGAAGGAATGCAGAGAGTGGAAGAGTGTCAAAAGAAGTAGCTTTGGGGCACTTTTCTTCCCTGTGGTATTATGTCGCCCCAACCCGCTACAGGGGTACATGTGAGGTGATTCTATGACCGCGGACAATGTAATCGTGACCGAAACCGCCCGGAAAACCCCGGAAGAACTGGTTCGGGAACACCTGGACCGCGCCTGGAGTGCCCCCCGGTATACCCCCGAACAGGAAGCAGAATACCGCGAGCGTATTAAAGCGTTGTTACAGAAACACAACGCCGTGCTGGTGGCTCACTACTACACCGACCCCATGATCCAGGCGCTCGCCGAAGAGACCGGGGGCTGTGTGGCCGACTCCCTGGAAATGGCCCGGTTCGGTAAAGAGCATCCCGCCCAGACCCTGATCGTGGCCGGGGTCAAGTTCATGGGTGAGACCGCCAAAATCCTCACCCCGGAAAAGCGTGTGCTCATGCCCACCCTGGAAGCCACCTGCTCTCTGGATCTGGGCTGTCCCGCCGATCAGTTTTCCGAATTCTGCGATCAACACCCGGATCGCACAGTAGTGGTGTACGCCAACACCTCGGCGGCGGTTAAAGCCCGGGCAGACTGGGTGGTCACCTCCAGTATCGCAAAGGATGTGGTCGACTATCTCGACCAGAAGGGTGAGAAGATTCTCTGGGCGCCGGACAAGCATCTGGGCGATTATGTCCAGCGCGAGACCGGGGCCGATGTGTTGCTCTGGGACGGTGCCTGCATTGTGCACGAAGAGTTCAAGGCCCGTGGCCTGGAAGACCTCAAGGCGCTCTATCCCGAAGCGGCGGTGCTGGTGCACCCGGAGTCGCCGGAGCCGGTGGTGGCCCTGGCCGATGTGGTGGGGTCCACCTCGCAACTGATCAAGGCCGCCCAGGAGTTGCCTAATCAGGAATTCATCGTGGCGACGGACCAGGGTATTTTCTACAAGATGCAGCAACTGTGCCCGGACAAGACCTTCCATGTAGCGCCTACCGCCGGCAGTGGCGCGACCTGTCGCAGTTGTGCGAACTGTCCGTGGATGGCGATGAACGTGCTGGAAAACCTGGCGAGTGTCTTCGAACGGGACGATAACGAGATTCATGTGGACCCGGAATTGGCCCGCAAGGCCATGATTCCGCTCCAGCGGATGCTCGATTTCCGCAAATAAGCCCCGGAAAGGGCTGGAATACGGGCGCGCCGCTTGTGTCGTGGAGCGCCCCTCAGTACCATTGCGCCTTTGTGTTTCCCGCCCATGCCACGGTCACCGGCGCGCCGTGCGAACCCTCGGCAGGCGATGAAGTCAGAACCTACACGTTATAGTCAAGCTATTGGAGCCCCCGCGCATGATACAAGGCAGCATGGTCGCCCTGGTCACTCCCATGACCCCCGACAATTCCCTGGACTGGCCCGCCCTGCGCAAATTGGTGGACTGGCACCTGGAGCAGGGCACCAATGCGCTGGTGGCGGTGGGTACCACCGGTGAGTCGGCCACGCTGGATATTGACGAGCACCTGGCGGTCATCAAGGCAGTGGTGGAGCAGGTGGATGGGCGTATTCCGGTCATTGCCGGCACCGGTGCCAACTCCCTGACCGAAGCGCTGGAGCTGACCCACGGCGCCAAGGCGGCCGGGGCCGATGCCTGCCTGCTGGTCACTCCCTACTACAACAAGCCAACTCAGGAAGGCCTGTACCTGTTCCATAAAACCATCGCCGAGGCGGTGGATATCCCTCAGTACCTCTACAATGTGCCCGGCCGCACCGGCGTGGACATGTTGCCGGAGACGGTATTGCGGCTGGCCACCATTTCCAATATCAAAGGCATCAAGGAAGCCACTGGAGACATGGTGCGGGCCAAAACCCTGATTGAGCAGGCACCGGAGGACTTCATCATCATCTCTGGTGACGATGCGACCGCTGTGGAATTGATGCTTTTGGGTGGCAAAGGGGATATTTCCGTCACGGCGAATGTCGTACCCCAGGCCATTGCGGAACTCTGCGCGCTGGCGATTGAAGGCCGGGCCGAGGAAGCCCGGGCACTGAACGAACGGCTGATGCCACTGCACCAGGCAATGTTCCTGGAGGCCAACCCGATTCCGGTGAAGTGGGCGTTGATGCAGATGGGGCGGATTCAGTCCGGCATCCGCCTGCCCATGACGCCACTGTCCGAGCGGTTCCATGAGCAGGTGACCGAGGCGCTCCGGGAGGCGGGCCTGGTCTGAGTGGTTGCCAGAAGTAGATAACAGAGGTTCGCACAACTCACTGGAGAGTTTGGAATTTTATGCGCATTGTGTATTGGTTGTTGGTCGGGTTCAGTTTCACGCTGTCCGGCTGTAGTGCCCTGTTTGGAGAAGAGGGCTATTTCCGGAACCGCGAGGACGACTATCTTAAAGCCGCGAGTCTGGATCCTCTGAAGGTCCCCGATCACCTGAACGCCGAGACGGTGGGGAAGCTGTATGACGTGCCGGAGCTGACCCAGGAAGACGTCGCCTACGCTCAGGACACCCAAGAATTCGAAGCACCGCGTCCGGAAGCGCTGTCGGCCACCGCGCTGGTGGAACGGGTAAAAATCCAGCGGCTGGATGACGATCGCTGGATTCTGGTCAACGTCGACCCGGCGGAACTCTGGCCTCGTATTCGGGCCTTTCTGGCCGACAATAACCTGCAGGTGGCGTCCACGGATACCGACTTGGGGCTGATGGAGACCAGCTGGCTGTCGTTCAAGGATGACCCGGATCGTATCGACCGCTATCGCATCCGCATTGATCGCGGGGTTCAGCCGGACACCAGTGAGATTCACGTGCTGCACATGAGCCTGGATCGCGATGAGGCCACCCAGGCGCAGCTCAGCCAATGGCCGGCCGCCTCCAGCAGCAAGGAGCGTGAAACCTGGATGGTTGATGAGTTGGCCGCAAATCTGGCCGCCGAAGATCTCGGTGCGGCTGGTGGTACCTCGCTGATTGCCCGGAATATCGGTGGTGCGGTCAAAGCCCGCATCGCCAGCGTCGACAGCGAGCCGGTACTCGAGCTCGAACTGGCCCGGAGCCGGGCGTTGGCTACCTTGACCCATTCGGCCCAGCAGGAAGGCTTTACCATTTATGACAGTGACCCGGCCTCGGGTGTGTTCTATCTGGGTTATCGCGAACCGCCGGAGAGCCCGCCGGGCTGGTTGGCCCGTCTGTTCGGGGCGGAAGAGAATCCCCAGCCGCCGGAAACGCCCTACAGCCTGGCTGATCTGCGGGAGGTCCTACCGGACAACCTGTTGACCATGCCCGCGCAGGCAGAAGCCGCCCGGGAGCGGGCTCCCAAGGCTCCGGGGCACCTGTTGATCTTTACCGAACAGTCCGATGGCCTGTATCACGTGCGCTTGCGCACCGCCTATGGGGAGCGGATGTCGGCGCGGAAAACCCGGGAAATGCTCTCGGTACTGCGTAAAAATCTGATTTAAAGGACGATCGTTTCTCGAGCCGCTGGTATTGGCGGCTTGTGAGCCAGCAAAAACGCCAGCGAACCGGTTTCGCTGGCGTTTTTGCTGGGGCTTGCTTATTCTGAAAGAAAGCCGTAAAACAGAATTATTGATTATTTGGGCATAATGGCGATCGGCCGTTACCCAGCGTGAACCTTCGGGGACTGGCTATTCAGCCGCCGGAATGGCTCGGGGCGGAGACCCGCCCCGACATTGACAGGAAAAGGAGCTCACCGTGATTGATCGTCGGCAATATGAGCGGACCTCCGCCAGCATACGTGTGGAGATGACCCACCCCAGCTTTGGCACCATCGTGGGCTTTACCCAGGATATTTCCGATGGCGGGGCCCGGGTATTGATTGAAAACCAGCCCAAGCCACCGGTGGGAACCCTGGTGATGGTCCGGTTTCGCAAAATGGTGGGGCCGATCAATGATGAACCCGTGCAGATGCGGGTGATGCATCAGTTGCGCAACACCGTGGGTCTTATGTTCGATTCCGGCAACTGAGCCGTTTGAGCGCCTGGCCCGGCCCGTCAGCTTGCCTTGGTACAGTGCTCAGGCAAGCGAATTTCTCCCTGTGAATGGTCGGCCAGTTGCCGGGCATCCCCACAATCAAGCTCCGCATTCCCCCGCAGGTCTACTTCCTTGAGGCGCAAGAGCGCAAGCAGCGGCTCGGCGGATTTGATCTGATTGTTCTCCAGTAACAGTATTTCCAATCGTGACAGCGAACGCAGTTCGTCCACATTCTGGAGTAGGTTTTCGTTCAGACTGATGGCCCTCAGGGCGGTAAAGGTGGACAGGCCCGTCAGCGACTCGATACCGGCACTGCTGCAGTTCAGTTGGGTCAGTTGAGCAGCATTGGTCACCTGCCGATCTTCGATGGTCTGTTGCACGCAGTCGTGCAGCGCAGCGTCAGGCAGGCGAAAGTCGGTAAACAATGTGGGCGGATTGTATACCGGGTTGTCGTTAATGCTCACCGCATAGCCGGTACAGGCGGTCAGTGCCGTCGCTGTCATTAAAATCATCCAAATGCGAAAAGTGTGCGCTAGACTGTTGCTGTGAACCATGGCTCTGCCTATAGTGTCGAAACCTGAACTGCAATCAATGATGGCAGTTGGAGGCGGGAAAAGCTACCGGGTTCCCGTCGGTTTGAGTCTTCCGCTTGGGCGGGCTTTTAGGTTTTTTGGATTTTAATGATAGAGGAATAGCAATGAAACGTTTGCTGGCTTTGTGTGCAATCTTCACTCTCGCTGCTTGTACTACAACCGATCCCTATACAGGGGAGCAGAAAACCAGTAACACCGCCAAAGGGGCTGGCATTGGTGCCGTGGCCGGTGCCATCATTGGAGCGGCTTCGTCCAGTAAAAGCGATCGTACGAAGGGCGCTCTGACCGGTGCGGCCGCCGGTGCGGCTATTGGCGGCGGTGTGGGTAACTACATGGATCGCCAGGAAGCCAAGCTGCGCGATGAGCTTCAGGGTTCCGGTGTGCAGGTTCGTCGTGAAGGCGATCGTCTGTACCTGATCATGCCCGGCAACATTACCTTCGCCACTGGCCGCTACGAAATCCGCTCGGATTTCTACAGCGTGCTGGATTCGGTAGCCAAAGTACTGGCCGAGTTCGATCAGACCGCCATCAAGGTCAGTGGTCATACCGACTCTACCGGTGGTGATCAGCTCAACCAGACCCTGAGTGAGCAGCGCGCCGCCAGTGTGCGTGATTACCTGATCCGCCGCGATGTGGCCGCCGGTCGTATCCAGGCGTATGGCTATGGTCCGCGCTATCCGGTGGCCAGCAACAGCACCGCTGAAGGCCGTGCCGCCAACCGTCGGGTAGAGCTCGAATTGCTGCCCATGCAGTAAGCGAGTTTGACGAGCGCAGGGACGCGCTCAGCACTCCCTCTCGATTGATGATGTGTGCCTTTCCCGGCACAGTCCTGCCCTGTTTCTGCCCTGATGAAGCGACTGCTATGAACACCTCTTCGGTGACCTGGCCGCTGGTTGTTATTGCCCAGTCCTCCGACTCCCGAGCGGAAGCGGCGGCGACGGCCCGCGAACTGGAGGTCCCCCTGCTGATCAATGTCTCACCGGAACAGCTCTCCGAGCCAACCTTTGCTCTGGTGTATGACGATCACGGCCTGGCCTTACACCACACCGGACGCAAGGTCCCCGGGCCGGTTCAGGTGGACTTTCTGGCCGGGGCGGTGGATCACCGGCGCCGCTTTGGGGGCGGCAAAGGTCAGATGATCGCCAAAGCGGTGGGATTAAAGCCACATGTATTTCCGCACGTGCTGGACCTGACCGCAGGGCTGGGGCGGGATGCGTTTGTGCTGGCTTCGCTGGGTTGCAAAGTGCAAATGTGGGAGCGTTCGCCCGTGGTTTATCGCTTGTTGGCGGACGGTCTGGCGCGCGCTGACCGGGGTGCCGAGCAGAGCGGTGACGGCGAGCTGATGGACATTCTCTGGCGCCTGTCTTTGCAACTGGGTGATGGTGCAAGTTACCTTGCATCACTGGATGAGGACGACCCGGAGCGTCCCGATGTCATTTATCTGGACCCAATGTTTCCCGAGCGTCAAAAATCGGCCGATGTAAAAAAAGAGATGCGAGCGTTCCACACCCTGGTGGGGGCGGATACCGATGCCGATGACCTACTGGCGCCGGCGTTGGCCAAGGCGCGCTATCGGGTCGTGGTCAAGCGGCCCCGCAAGGCGCCGGATCTGGCCGGACGGGCACCCGGGCACCGGATTGAGGGCAAGAGTAGCCGGTTTGACGTCTATGCGCTGCACAAGCTGCCAGAGCGTCTTAACGATGAATAGCCAAAGTTCTTAGTGACTAAAGATAAAGGTCGGGGCGCGCCGGGGTGACCGGTCGCTAGGCCTCTTCCACCGACAGTCGCATCGACAGGTCCAGTGCTCTGCAGTGTTTGGTCAGAGCGCCGATGGAGATGTAATCCACCCCGGTATTGGCGAGGGTGGCCAGTGTCGCGTCGGTTACATTGCCTGACGCTTCCAGTTTGGCCCGTCCACGGTTGCGCGAGACCGCGACGGTCAAGTCTTCGGGCGAGAAGTTGTCGAGCATGACAATGTCGGCGCCGGCCGTCAGAGCCTGTTCCAACTGCTCCAGCGATTCCACTTCCACCTCCACCGGCGTCTCCGGGGCGATTTCCCGCGCTTTACTGACAGCCTCGGCGATACCGCCGCAGGCGGCGATGTGGTTCTCTTTGATCAGGAACGCATCGAATAACCCGACGCGGTGATTCGCACAGCCCCCACAGCTCACGGCGTACTTCTGGGCCAGGCGCAGTCCGGGCAGGGTTTTGCGGGTATCCAGCAGAGTGACCGGTGCGTCCTTGACCTTTTGTGCGTAAGCGGCACTGACGCTGGCGGTGCCGGATAACGTCTGGACGAAGTTCAGCGCAGTGCGCTCTCCGGTGAGCAGTGCTCGGGCATTCCCGTTCAGCTCGAACAGCAACTGGTCCGGCTTTACCGAATCCCCGTCCTGAACGTGCCAGGTTATTCGGGTGTCAGGGGCTAGCTGCCGGAACACCTCATCCACCCAGGGGCGACCGCAAAAGCAGCCCGCTTCGCGAGTGATGATCCGGGCATGGGCGACCCGCTCGGCAGGAATCAGAAGGGCATTGATATCGCCACTGCCAATGTCCTCGGCTAGCGCGGCACGGACATTGGCCACGATGGCCTGTTGCAGGTCCGGATTGAGTTCGGTCATGGAGTCAGTCACCTTGGTAACGCAGAGTGAGGCGGTCGCCTTGCTGACGGAATTCTACCTGTCCGAGGGCACTCATGCCCAGCAGTACCTGGTCACCGCCCATGGCGGGATTGATGCTGGCGCTGACGTCGCGCAGTTGGATGGTGCCGAGCTCCAGGCGCTCAAGTCGGGTGGCGCGTACTTCAATTCGGCCGTTGGCGGTCATGGCCCACTGTCGGGCTCCGGCCCGAAGACCCGCCCGTTCGGCCAGGTCCTGACTGACGACCACGTCCGTAGCGCCCGTATCGAGCAGGAAGGTGGCGTCCTCTCCGTTAATTTGTCCGGGAACCACGTAGTGTCCCGACCGGTTGCGACGCAACACGACCTCCTGAACGCCATTGACGACTTGGCCCTGGATCGAGCGATTGGGGTTGTCTTTGTGGTCTTCCCAAATGCCAAAGGCCCAGGTGAGCAGCGCGAGCCCGATAATCTAGGCTGCAACCAGCATGCCGCGTCCGGCCTGCTGGCCGGGCATTTGCTCCTGTGTCATAACTGCCCCGTGGTGAGCGATTCGGTGGTCGTCAGAATGTCACGGTTTTTTATACCCGCGAAGCCCGGTTTCTCTCGATTGTCAGCCAAATTTTTCTAAGCAAATGAAGCTGTTAGCCGAAATTGTGATAGGAGTCTCGATCTTATCATTTGTCGCTGGGATGTGTCCTGATCCTAGTTATACTAATGATCGTAACTGTAAACTGTCCCGACAGTGATTGCCCTCAGGAACATCATCATGAACGATTCCGTGCAACCCCAGCGTGAAAATGTCGTCCCGCTCAACCCTGAGCGACGTCAGCCAGCGACGGTGTCGTTGGCGCGCCTGCCGGCGGCCATGCACAGCGTGCGCGACCGGGCACGGCAAACCCTTCAGGGGCTGCTGAGAGATCTGTTCGACAAGGCGGATGACTCCCTGTTCGAACTGGCCGATCAAGCTACCAGTAATCAGGAGCAGAACCTCTACTTTGACTCCATGCGTGAAGTCCGGTTGCAGCGGCGCGGCTTGGAGCAGACGTTCTTTCTGGGACTGGATCGGGGCTTTGCGGCCCTGCTGGAGCCCGGCGAGTCAAACCGGCAGCAGCGGGAGGAGGCTTCCCTTGAGGAACTGAGCCTGGTTCAGAACGATGAGCTGGAGCAGATGGTGGCGACCGAAAGCATGGTCAACAAAGCCAACGAGCAGTTCGCCGAGGCCGTCCAACATCTGACGCTGCGGATGGATCAGCTGGTGCCGGTGAAGGTGTACCAGAAAAACAACCCCCTGGGGGCCGATGCCATCTGCACCGGGTTCGCCGAGGCAGCCAAGGCGTTGAAGATCGACGTCAAGGCGAAGCTGGTATTGTTCAAGCTGTTCGACAAGTGGGTGGTGTCGCGCCTGGGATCAATGTATGAGAGCGTCAACCAGCAGCTTATTGATGCCAACATCCTGCCATCTTTGAAAGCGGGTGCGCCCGCGACCCGCCGGCAAAGGGCCGGAGCGCAGCCCTCGCGAGCCGCGCGGACCGAGCGTGCTCAGCGGGAGGATGAATCCAATCAGGTGCTGCACACGCTGCGGGACCTTCTGTCCAACCAGGGCGGTACGAGTCAGGGCCAAGATTCCGGTGCCGGCGAGTCGCTGGATACCCAGGATCTGGTGCACTTGCTCTCCCAGGCACAGCAGCAGGACTGGGCCAGCCTGGATCAGGGCGCCGGCGCGGTCAATGTGCCGCAGCTGGTTCGCGGTCTGGTCAACAATACCCGCCGGCAGTCTCTGAATCAGGTGGATGAGGATGTCATCAATCTGGTCAGCATGATGTTCGAGTTCATTCTCGATGATCGCAATCTGGCCTCGCCCATGAAGGCCTTGTTGGGGCGGTTACAGATTCCGCTGATCAAAGTGGCGATTTCGGATAAAAGTTTCTTCAGTAAAGGTGGGCATCCCGCACGTCGCCTGCTCAATGAACTGGCCATGGCCGCGCTGGGCTGGCAGGACACCGGAGAAGAGGGGCGACGTAAAGACACCCTCTACCAGAAGGTGGATCAGATCGTTCAGACCATTCTGGCGGATTTTGAGAGCGATGTCGGCATCTTTGATCGCATGCTGTTGGACTTCCGTGCCTACCAGGAGAAAGAACGTCGCCGGGCTCGGATTCTGGAGCAGCGAACGCTGGATGCGGAAGACGGCAAGGCGCGCTCAGAGCGCGCCCGGGCCGAAGTGGATACGGCGCTCAAGCGCCTGACCCGGGGGAAAACGCTGGCGGTAGCGGCCAATACCCTGTTGTATGACGCCTGGTCCAAGGTGCTGTTTATCATCTGCCTGAAGCAGGGGACGGACAGCGATGACTGGCGGGAGGCCTTGGAATCCGCCGAGCAGTTGGTCTGGAGTGCCACGGCTCCCATGGATCGTGATAATCGTCAGAAGTTGCTCAAGCTGGTGCCTGAACTGTTGCCGCAGTTGCGGGCGGGTCTGGAATCCATTGCTTACAACCCCTATGAAATGAACCAGCTGTTCAAGCAGTTGGAGCAGCTTCACCTGTCCCGGCTGCGGGAGGCCAGTCAGCCGGCACCGGCTGCCGAGCCGTCTCAGCAAGGCGCTGATCCGGTCGCAACCCAGACGGTCGCCGCCGAGCCGGAATCCGCCCCCGAGTCGAGCGCTGAAACCGCGGCCGAAGAGCAATCCGGTCAGCCCCCCGTGTTTCAGGTGGTGGAAGAGCCGAGCGCGGCCTCTTCAGAGGCTGAAACCTCGGCGTCCAGCGATGAAGGCGTGGTTTCCGGCGTTGAGGATTCAGCGCTAAGCGTTGAGGGCTCAATTTCGAATGCCGAGGGTTCCTCTCCAGAATCTGCCCCGGCGTCAACGTCGGTCGGTGAGGCTGCTGTCTCTGACGATGGGCCGCTACCCGCGTCGGACCCTCATATGGCGCTGGTGTCCAATCTGACTCAGGGGAGCTGGTTCGAGCGTCAGGACGAGCTGGGGCAGGCATTCCGCTGTCGCCTGGCGGCGATGATCAAGCCCACCGGCAAATACATTTTTGTGAATCGCTCCGGTATGAAGGTGGCGGAGGAGACCCGCGAAGGACTGGCGCGAGCGCTCAAGTCCGGCCGGATGCGAATCCTCGACGATGGCATGTTGTTCGATCGCGCGCTCGAAGCGGTGATCGGTAACCTACGCAGCTCCCGCGCTCGGTAACTCCGGCACGGACCACCAACAGCGACAAAGGCTTCGGGCCCCTGTATCATTCACGCCATGAATGACTGGAGGGGCCTGTGAGCGTATCCATTCAGGACGGCTGGCTGACTTCAGCCCGGCGCTGTCCGTCTCCCAACTATAACGATCGTCCGCCGGGCGAGGCCATCAGCCTGCTGGTGGTTCACAACATCAGTCTCCCGCCCGGCCAGTTTGGAACCGGGTGCGTGGAAGACTTCTTCTGCAATCAACTCGATATCAATCGCGATCCCTATTTCGAGCAGATCCGGGATCTTCGGGTGTCGGCGCACCTGTTCATTACCCGGGATGGTGAGTTGGTGCAGTTTGTGCCACTGGATCGGCGCGCCTGGCATGCCGGCGCCTCTGAGTTTGACGGTCGAACCGAGTGCAACGATTTCAGCATCGGCATTGAACTGGAAGGGTGTGACGACCTTCCCTACACCGAGCCGCAATACCGGCGTTTGGCCGAGGTCACCCGTCTGTTATTATCCTGTTATCCGGCGCTGACGCCGGAGCGCATTACCGGCCATTCGGATATCGCCCCGGGACGGAAAACCGATCCGGGTCCGGCCTTCGACTGGCGCCACTTTCGCTCACAGCTCTCGGAACGCTTATGACCTTCCTCAGTGTCTTTCTGGTTCTCGTCCTGGTGCAGTGGTGGGGCTCTGGCGCGCCCCTGCAAAAAGACGGGTGGTTTGATCGCTACCTGCACTGGCTGGAGCAGCGCCCGAGCCGTGCCTGGCCCAAACTGCAGTTGTTGTTGGCGGTGGTGGCGCCGGCCCTGTTGCTATGGTTACTGACCTGGGCCTTAGCCGAGGGCCTGTCGCAGGGCTGGCTGATTTTTATTGCCGTCCCGGTGCTGCTGTACAGCCTGGGCCGAGGTGACTTTTCGGCCGAGGTGCAGGCCTATGTGGAGGCCAGCGAACGGGAGGACTCGGTGAGTGCGGCCCGCCATCTGGCGGTCCTCCAGGGCAATGCGGTGGAAGACGCCGACCCCGAGGACTGGGCCAGCATGCATCGTCAGGCGCTCAAAACCATTGCCTATCGCGGGTGCGAGCGGATGTTCGCGGTGCTGTTCTGGTTTCTGGTGCTGGGCCCGGCGGGCGCTCTGATGTACCGCCTGAGTGTGCTTTACCGGGAGCGTTCTGAATCGGCCCAGGTGCATCGTTGGCTCTGGCTGATGGAGTGGCCGGTGGTTCGTGTCATGGGCTTTACCTGGGCCATGGCGGGCAATTTCGACAGTTGTTTTTTCCGTTGTCAGCGCGATCTTGGCGATACCCGTCAGGGAACGTCGGTCCTGCTGTACGATCAGATGCTGGGTGCTTTGGGCAGGACCGAGCCGGAACCCGCCGACTCGGTGGTGGATCTGGACATGATTCGCGCCAGCCAGCCCCTGTACTCCCGTTCCCTGCTGTTGTGGGTCTGCGTGCTGGCGTTGATTACGCTGCTGGCCTGATCCTGAATTGATGAGAGTGAGGTAGTTCTATGCCGTCTTTTGATGTGGTGTCCGAGGTCGATAAGCACGTATTGACCAATACGGTGGACCAGGCCAACCGTGTGGTGGGCAATCGCTACGACTTCAAGGGCGTGGATGCCCGGTTTGAGCGCAAGGACTTTGTGGTGACGCTCACCGCTGAAGCCGATTTCCAGCTGCAACAGATGCTGGACATTCTGCAGAGCACCCTGGTGAAGAACAATATTGATATCGCCTGCCTGGAGATCAAAGACCCGACCACCGTCGGCAAGCAGGCGCGTCAGGAAGTGATCGTGCGTACCGGGTTGGAAACCGAGCTGAGCAAGAAGATGGTCAAGCTGATCAAAGACAGCAAGCTCAAGGTGCAGGCCCAGATCCAGGGCGATCAGTTGCGGGTTACCGGCAAGAAGCGCGATGACCTGCAACAGGTCATGGCGTTGCTACGCAGTGCCGAGGGCGTTGATATGCCGCTGCAATTCACCAACTTTCGAGATTGATGAGCTGGCGTCACTGGCTGCCCAGGGGCTGTATCTGATCGCCAAACGCTGTCCCTGATCGCCAAACGTTGTGCCTGATTTAATGTACCGCGACCAACCGAGCGTTTCATGACCGATATCCCTGAATCCCCGTCCCGCTCCTGGCGGGACTCGCTGTTGATTTATCTGCACCCCCGGGTCGCGTCCATGGCCTTTCTGGGCTTTTCGGCGGGCCTGCCTTATATGCTGGTTTTTTCCACCCTGACCGCCTGGCTGACCGAAGCCGGGGTCACCAAGGCGAGCATCGGGTTTTTCAGTTGGATCGGCATTACCTATTCGGTCAAAGTATTCTGGGCGCCGGTCGTGGACCGGTTTCAGCTCCCGTTGTTGGGGCGCCTGCTGGGGCGCCGGCGCAGTTGGATGCTCTTCGCGCAATTGCTGATTGCCGGCGGCTTGATTGGCATGTCGGTCACTGATCCGGTTGTGGAGCTGGAGTGGATAGCGATTTTTGCGCTGGTGGTCGCCTTTGGTTCGGCCACCCAGGACGTGGCGATTGATGCCTGGCGGATTGAGGCGGTGTCCCTGGAGCGCCAGGCGGCCATGTCCGCCACCTATGTGTTCAGCTATCGACTGGCGGTATTGATGGCCAGTGCCGGTGCGCTGCATATGGTGTCGTTTGCCACCTGGCCCGGGGTTTATCTGATCATGGCGCTGCTCATGGGCGTGGGCATGGTGACCGTACTACTGTCCAGCGAGCCCGCGGTGACCGGCCATTCGGACGCGGCCTTTCTGGAGCAGCGGGCACAGGATTACCTCGAGCGTAGTGCTCATGTGGCTCGCCCGGTACGCAATGCCGTTGCCTGGTTCATTGGTGCGGTGGTGTGTCCCTTTGTGGATTTTCTTCAGCGCTATGGCGCCCAGGCCGTACTTTTGCTGCTGATCGTGGGCGCGTTTCGCATCACCGATATCAGCATGGCGTCGATGGCCATGCCTTTCTATCTGGAAACCGGCTATACCCGCGCTGATGTGGCCAACATCAGCGGCCTTTACGGTGCGGCGATGACGGTTCTGGGAGGCATTGTTGGTGGGGTGCTGGTGCCCCGTTTTGGCCTGTTGCGCGTCCTGCTGGCCGGGGCCGTTCTGGCGGCGGCGACCAACCTGCTGTATTCGATCAACGCGCTGGTGGGCGCGGAGCTCTGGATGCTGGTCCTGACCATCAGCGGTGAGAACTTCTGCGGTGGCTTGGCCATGGCGTCGCTGATTGCCTGGATGTCGAGCCTGGTCAGCAGCGATTACACGGCGACTCAGTACGCCCTGTTCAGTTCACTGATGACCCTGCCGGGCAAAGTCATCGGCGGCTTCAGCGGAATTGTGGTGGAACAGGTCGGGTTTTTCTGGTTTTTCATTTATGCGGGGGCGCTGGGAGTGCCGGCCATTCTGCTGGTGCTTTGGTTGATGCTCCGTACGAGAACCGGTTCGCTGTAGTCGGACCGACCAAGTGTGGTAAAGTGCGCCTCCTTTGGATCAACTCCCGACGATGCATGCCGGTATACCTGACGACTCAACAGTGGCGCTTGGCCCTGGCGGCGTACCTGGCGCTGTCAGCCCCCGTATCTGCGGGAATGCTGGAGCTGCGCAATGGCGATCGCATCGCCGGTGATTTCGTGTCGGCCAGTGAAGACAGCGTCGTCTGGCAGTCCGAGTCGCTGGGGCGGCTGACCATCGAAAAAAACAAAATCTACGACCTTCAGACCACCAAACCCTTGAAAATCAACGGGGTGGGGGAGCCCTGTATGGTGGAAGGGATGGAGTTCGAGCACCTGGTTTATCTGTGTGGCGACGATGTGGTGCCGCGCCGGGTGCCGCTGGTTTCCCTGGCCATGATCATTCCCTACGAAACCTACATCAGCGGTGACAGCAGTACTCTGAATGGGCGGGTCAATGTCTCGGGGACCTACGCGCGGGGCAACGAAATCAAGGATGACTGGAAAATCAGCGGTGGCGTGGAGTACCGGCTGGTGGACTGGCGCCACAGCGGCAATTTTGAGTATGCCAGTTATTCGCGCGGCAAATCCGAACCCGACGTCCGCTGGGGGGGGCGTTACGTGCTGGACTGGTTCTTCCGGGAGCGCTGGTTCCTCAACAGCGATGTGCGCTACGGGCATGATGAAACCCGGTCGATTGATCGCTACTACAACATCGGTGCCGGTACCGGTTACCAATTCTGGGAAAACAACCGGACGGCGCTGGCGATGACCGGTGGTCTGGTGTCGGTCACCGAACAGTACCAGGTGCCCGAGAACCCCGCTCCGGACTTTGTCCGCAAAGAAGACCGGATCGCCTGGCGTCTGGGTACGGACTTCCGCTACAAGCTGCCCCTGGGGGTCTCGTTTTTCCATCGCAACGAATACGTGCGTTCCTTTGAGCAAGACCGGGACTGGCAGCTCAACTCCACCACCGGTTTCAGCTCGATGCTGGTCTCTACGGTGTATTCAGAGGTCAAGCTCGATTACGAGGTGGACAACGATCCTCAGCCCGGCACGGAGCGCGAGGATATCCGGCTCGTGGTGGGGCTGACCTACGAGTGGTAAGGTCCCCTCGCCAAAATAAGCAAAAAAATCCTCACCAGACTGTTGAAATTCCTTCCCGGCATCCCCAATTACCTGTGACACACGCATTACGCCTGTCCGGCCTCTGGCCGGCCGGGCACGCGGCTTCGGCCGCACACTAACGTCACCCGGGGCAACCCGGCTCATTTTCAGTGTTTAACACGCTAGTTGGAGATAAGAGTCCATGAAAATTCGTCCTTTACACGATCGCGTTGTGGTTCGCCGCAAGGAAGAAGAGGAAAAAACCGCGGGCGGTATCGTCCTGCCGGGTTCCGCCAAAGAAAAGCCCAACCAGGGTGAAGTGGTGGCTGTCGGTAATGGCCGCGTACTGGACAATGGCGATGTTCGCCCGGTCGACGTCAAGGTTGGCGATGTGGTTGTCTTCGGCAAATACGCCGGTAGCGACACCATCGAGGTCGATGGCGAAGAGCTGGTCATCCTGAGCGAAAGCGACATCAAGGCTGTGCTGGCCTAAGCCCGGCACGGAATCTTTAACCGACTATTGTCTGAACAAGTTACTGAAAGGAAAGCACTATGTCTGCAAAAGAAGTTAAGTTTGGCGACAGCGCCCGTCAACGCATGCTCAAGGGCGTCAACGTACTGGCCGACGCCGTAAAAGCCACTTTGGGCCCCAAGGGTCGCAACGTGGTTCTGGAGAAGTCCTTCGGCGCCCCCACCGTGACCAAAGACGGTGTGTCCGTGGCCAAGGAAATCACTCTGAAAGACAAATTCGAGAACATGGGCGCCCAGATGGTCAAAGAAGTGGCCTCACGCGCTTCTGACGAAGCCGGTGACGGTACCACCACCGCGACCGTTCTGGCCCAATCCATCGTGACCGAAGGTCTCAAGTCTGTGGCGGCTGGCATGAACCCCATGGATCTCAAGCGTGGTATCGACAAAGCCGTTACCGCTGCGGTTGAAGAAATCCGCAAGCTGGCCAAGCCCTGTGAAGACAGCAAGGCCATTTCCCAGGTGGGCACCATCTCCGCCAACTCCGATCGCGACGTGGGCGAGCTGATCGCCAAGGCGATGGAGAAGGTCGGTAAAGAAGGTGTGATCACCGTGGAGGAGGGCTCCAGCCTGGAGAACGAACTGGACGTGGTTGAAGGTATGCAGTTCGACCGCGGTTACCTGTCTCCCTACTTCATCACCAACCAAGACAACATGGCCGTCGAACAGGACGACCCCTACATCCTGCTGGTGGACAAGAAGATCTCCAACATCCGCGAGCTGCTGCCGACCCTGGAAGCCGTAGCCAAGGCCAACAAGCCGCTGGTTATCGTTGCCGAAGACGTGGAAGGCGAAGCGCTGGCAACGTTGGTGGTCAACAACATGCGCGGTATTGTGAAAGTCGCCGCCTGTAAGGCACCGGGCTTCGGCGATCGTCGCAAGGCCATGCTGCAGGATATCGCCATCCTGACCGGTGGAACGGTAATCTCTGAAGAAGTGGGTCTGGACCTGGAAAACGTCACTCTGGAGCACCTGGGCCGCGCCAAGCGCGTGACCATGTCCAAAGAGAACACCGTGATCGTTGACGGCGCCGGTAACAACGCCGACATCGAAGCGCGTGTGAACCAGATCCGCACCCAGATGGAAGACACTTCCTCTGACTACGATCGCGAGAAGCTGCAAGAGCGCGTGGCCAAGCTGGCCGGCGGTGTGGCCGTGATCAAGGTGGGCGCTGCCACCGAGATGGAAATGAAGGAGAAGAAGGCGCGCGTTGAAGATGCGCTGCACGCCACTCGTGCCGCCGTTGAAGAAGGTGTGGTTGCCGGTGGTGGTACCGCTCTGGTACGCGCTGTAGCCGCCATTGCCGATCTTAAAGGCGAGAACGAAGACCAGAACGCCGGTATCGCGCTGGCCCGTCGCGCCATGGAAGCACCGCTGCGTCAGATCGTCACCAACGCCGGTGAAGAGGCCTCTGTCGTCGTCGATCAGGTCAAGAAGGGCGAAGGCGCTTATGGCTACAATGCGGCGACCGGTGAGTATGGCGACATGCTGGAAATGGGCATCCTGGACCCGGCCAAAGTGACCCGCACCGCTCTGCAGGCTGCTGGCTCTGTCGCTGGCCTGATGATCACCACCGAAGCGATGGTGGCCGACGAGCCGGAAGACGAGAAGGCCGGTGGCGCCCCGGATATGGGCGGCATGGGCGGAATGGGTGGCATGGGCGGCATGATGTAAGCTGTCTCAAGCCCTGAAAGGGCGGGCCTTGGCCCGCCCTTTTGCTTTCAGTGATATACTGAGTGCTTTACTTCGTATCACCATACCAACAGCCAGAGTGAACTGGCGTATTCCAGTTAGGAGCCGGGCCACCTGTTCGAGCTTCCGGCTGTGCTAGGATTGAGCGGCTATTTCAGTGGGTTAACCCCGCCGCTACTCATTTTTTCAACCGTGTTCAGGAGAACGACTATGGCTTTTGAATTACCCCAACTGCCTTACGCAAAAGATGCGTTGGAACCCCACATCTCCCAGGAAACCCTGGAATACCATTACGGTAAGCACCACCAGACCTACGTAGACAAGCTGAATGCGGCCGTTGAAGGCAAGCCCGAAGCGGACAAGAGTCTGGAAGACGTTATCAAGAGCGCCAAAGGGCCGCTGTTCAACAACGCCGCTCAGGTGTGGAACCACACTTTCTACTGGCACTGCCTGAGCCCCAACGGTGGCGGTGAAGCCACTGGTGCGGTAGGCGAGGCCATCAACAAGGCCTTTGGCTCTTTTGACAAGTTCAAAGAAGAGTTCTCCACCAACGCCGCCAACAACTTCGGCTCCGGCTGGACCTGGCTGGTGAAGAAGTCCGACGGTTCCGTCGCCATCGTCAATACCAGCAACGCGGAAACGCCGTTGACTGACGAGAGCGTCACTGTGCTGCTGACCGTTGATGTGTGGGAGCACGCCTACTACATCGACTACCGCAACGCCCGTCCCAAGTACCTGGAAGCCTTCTGGAACCTGGTCAACTGGGAGTTCGTCAACGAAAACTTCGCCAAGTAAGTTTTACTGACGTGAAAACCCCGCCCGGCCCGGCCGGAGCGGGGTTTTTTTATGTTTGGCAAAATTGCCCTGTATCAGACCCGTTCCCTTCTTTTTCGGGTCCAGAACTGCTATAAACGCAACCACGACGTGTAGTGAACTCAGGTGTTTTTATGGAACGCAAAGAGCCGACGATCTCCGGCACGATCAAACCCGAGAAAGACGAAGTGGCGGCCCGCCAGGGTCGAGCTGCGGCGACGCCTCCCGGCGGCAATGCGAAAGGCCCCAAGCGTCCAGGAGGCGGGGGCGGTACACCGCCGCCGCCCCGGGGCCCGGCGGCCGGTGCCTCCTCCAGTGGTCAGGGGCTGGCGATTGCGGCGCTGATCATTGCCGTTGCCGGCGTGGGCGCCAGTGGTTTTCTGGCCTGGAAATGGACCGGCGCCGAACAGAACCTCGCCCAGGCCAATGAGCGGCTTGAAACCCTGGAGAAACGCATCGCCATCACTTCTAGCGAGTCCAGTGAATACGTTGAGGAGATCCAGGAAAAACTGGCGTGGGCGGATTCGGAAATTCGCAAATTGTGGGGTGTGTCCTACGATACCAATCGCAAGCGGATTACCGCAAACGAGGAAGGCGTCGAATCCTTGAAGCGGGAGCTGGCCAGTGTGAAAACGTCGGCGTCCAACGCCAGCCAGGGATTGAGCAGCCTTCGTGCAGCGTTTGAAAAAACCGAGCAACAGATCAGCGAAGTCAGCTCGACCATCGAGCGCCTGCAGGCCGCCGCCAATTCGGTGGAGGCACAGGGCCAGCGTTTACAAAATCTCAGGGAAGATGTCGATCAATTGGAGGCTGGGCTTGGGCGCCTGCGAGGGCTTGCGGATCGGGTGAGTACCAACGAAGAGGCCATCAAGGCGATTGACTCCTACCGGCGTAGTATCAACCGCGATATCCTGGCAATCAAGGAGCAGTTGTCCGCCCCCTGATGGAGCATTGTCAGCCACGGGCTACGGAGTAGCGAGGCCCGGTATGCGCCAGATCGGAGTGCGTCTCCCCAGCGGCCGAGTCCGGTAGCGACGCAACAGCAAGACGAACGGAGGTCTCGTTCCAGCGACCAATGGCCCTCTCCAGAGTCTCCTGGTGAGGGCCTTTTGATTTGCAGCTCTGACAAACCACACAATAATCCAATCCGCTTTGCGCCAAGTGTAAATGGCTGCTGCGGCAAAACGGACAAGGCTCTAGTGCTGTGGCCATAGGGCATACGCTCCAGTGCGTGACTCACTCGAGAGGTTTTGAGGGGGGAGGGGACTCTTGCCGGGCCGGTTGCTCAGCGGAGGTTGCGCTTTGGGGAACGCGCAGATTGTAAACCGGTCAGGACGGTAACACCGCGATTGCCCGAACGGCTGATGGGCATCCAACATGATCACTTAAACTCCAGAGGACCATATTCAGAGTGTAGCGCAGCGCCGCCCGAATGCAAACGGTTGCAGCGTAAAGTTGGCCCACTGCGCCGGTCCTCTCCGGGCAAGTCTCCGGCAATTCATGTAAAATTGCGGCCACACTGACAAGCTGTAGAGAGACTTCCATGACCACCGTGATTCGCCAGAACGACCTGATCGACAGCGTCGCCGACGCGCTGCAGTTCATCTCCTACTACCATCCTGTGGACTTCATCCAGGCAGTACACCGCGCCTACGAGCGCGAAGCCAACCCGGCGGCCAAGGACGCCATGGCCCAGATTCTGATCAACTCGCGCATGTGCGCCACCGGGCATCGCCCGATCTGTCAGGACACCGGCATTGTGACCGTCTTTGTCACAGTCGGCATGGACGTCCAGTGGGACGCTGATATGAGTCTGACGGACATGGTCAACGAAGGCGTGCGCCGGGCCTACAATCACCCGGATAACGTCCTGCGCGCGTCCATTCTGGATGACCCGGACGGCGCCCGGAAGAATACCGGTGATAACACCCCGGCGGTCATTCACTACAACATCGTTCCCGGCAATACGGTCGACGTTCACGTGGCGGCCAAGGGCGGCGGCAGTGAAGCCAAGACCAAATTTGCCATGCTCAACCCCTCGGACTCCGTGGTGGATTGGGTGCTGGACATGGTGCCGAAAATGGGCGCGGGCTGGTGCCCGCCCGGTATGCTCGGTATCGGTATCGGCGGTACCGCCGAAAAAGCGATGCAGATTGCCAAAGAGGCGCTGCTGGATCCGGTGGACATTCAGGAACTGCAGGAGCGCGGTGCCAGCAACCGCAGCGAAGAGCTGCGCCTGGAGCTGTATGAAAAAGTGAATCAACTGGGCATTGGTGCCCAGGGCCTGGGTGGTTTGACCACAGTGCTGGACGTGAAAGTGAAGGACTACCCGACCCATGCGGCGAACAAGGCGGTGGCCATCATCCCCAATTGCGCCGCCACCCGCCATGCTCACTTCACTCTGACCGGTGAGGGCCCGGCCCTGCAGACGCCCCCGAACCTGGACGACTGGCCGGAAGTGGCCTGGGAAGCCGGCGACAATGTCCGTCGAGTGAACCTGGATACCGTCACCAAAGAGGATGTGAAATCCTGGCAACCCGGCGACACCATCCTGCTCTCCGGCAAAATGCTGACCGGCCGAGACGCCGCCCACAAGAAAATGGTGGATCTGATTGCCAAGGGTGAAGAGCTGCCGGTGGACCTGACCGGCCGTTTCATCTACTACGTGGGCCCGGTCGATCCGGTACGCGATGAAGTGGTCGGCCCCGCCGGCCCGACCACGGCCACTCGCATGGACAAGTTTACCCGCACCATGCTGGAGCAGACCGGTCTGTTGGGTATGATCGGTAAGGCCGAGCGCGGCCCGGCGGCGATTGAGGCGATTCGCGATAATGAGTCGGTTTACCTGATGGCGGTAGGCGGCGCGGCCTATCTGGTGTCCCAGGCGATCAAGTCGTCGAAGGTGCTGGGCTTTCCGGAGCTGGGTATGGAGGCGATTTACGAGTTCGAGGTGAAGGATATGCCGGTCACCGTCGCGGTGGACAGCAAAGGCGAATCCGTCCATCAGACCGGCCCGAAAATCTGGCAAGCCAAAATCAAAGACGAAGCGATCAAGGTCGTTTAGACCCTATTGTCTACCGAGGCTTGGGCGCTTCGTACTGACTGCTGCGGCAGGGTGACCCCTTGTGAGACACGCCGTGAATACGTCCATGTAGGCTCATCACCCGCCGTCCAGGCGGGTGACGGTCTCACAAGGGGTTACCCTGCCTCCGCTGTGCCAGCATCAAGTTCCGGGAACTAGCTAGTAAAAAATCTATTCGATACCTCAGAGTCGTTTCCGTCAGTCTCGACCAAAGGTGCTAGTTTCCGGTGCGAGACGTTAGCAGCGCGGAGGCTGGGTATACCGTTGTGAGACCGTAAGCGGAGGGACTCCGCGCGCCGAGCCCCCAGGGATGGGTTTACGGCGTGTCTCACAACGGTATACCCAGGCGTAGCACTCTAAGCGAAGTCGCCTTTGCAGACAGAATAGGTGAGCATAGAAGGGAGTTAAAATCATGGCTCTGACCCAATACCAAGTCGATGCCTTCACTCGGCGTCCCTTCGAAGGCAACCCCGCCGCCGTCGTGCCTCTGGAGCAATGGCTCGACGATGCCCTGATGCAGACCATCGCCAACGAAAACAACCTCTCGGAAACCGCCTTCTTTGTGCCCGAAGACGATGGTTTCGCGCTGCGCTGGTTTACCCCCGAAGCCGAAGTCGACCTCTGCGGGCACGCCACACTGGCCTCAGCCCATGTCCTGTTCGAGCACAGGAATTACCCACACCCAGCCATCTGCTTCAGCACCCGCAGCGGCGACCTGGTGGTCGAGCGAAGGGGCGACCGGTTGGCCATGGATTTCCCCGCGCAACCTACCCAGCCCTGCGACTGTCCTGATGAGCTGGTGAGGGGATTGGGAATCACGCCGGTTGCCGTTGAAAAGAGAGTAGATTATCTGGCAGTGCTGGAAACTGAGGCTCAAGTGCGAGCCTTAGAACCGGATCTGTCCGAGCTGAAAAAGCTCGACTGCCGGGGCATCATGGCTACGGCGCCGGGGGACACGAAGGACTTTGTCAGCCGCTTTTTTGCTCCGTCGGTAGGAATTGAAGAAGACCCGGTGACTGGATCGGCGCACTGCCAGCTCGCTCCCTATTGGGCCAAAAAATTGTCCAAAAACACTCTGGCTGCCCGACAGATTTCCAAACGCGGCGGCGATGTGGATTGCGAGCTAAAAGGCGATAGGGTGACGCTGGTGGGGTCGGCGGTGACGGTGATCAAATCCGAGTTGTTGTTGTGATGGAAAGTTGGGTTACGGCGGATAAGGCCGGAGGCCGCATCCGCCGTAACCCAAGGTCTAAGGTATGACATGCGTGACCTAGGATTCGGTGGTCTCTAAACCGTAATGGCTCCCACCAACCGCTTGCTCTTCCCGCCGGAAGACGATCAGATGATCCGCCTCAATGCGAATGCCCACATGATCGCCGATGGCGTAATCATGGTGACTGGGGAATGCGGACTGAATGCGGCTACCGGTGGGCAGCTGTAACGTATACAGCGTGGCGGTGCCGGCAAATACCTTGGCGACCACTTCGGCGCGTTTATCGCTGCTGTCATCGTGAATGACATCGTCCGGGCGGAGGAGAATATCCACCGGGGTATTTTCCAGCCACTCGTAGCAACGGTTACCTTCGATATCGCCCAGCTCCGTGCGCACCGTATGTCGGTCCAACAGATAGCCCGCGAGAAACACGCCCTGTCCGACAAAGTTGGCGACAAAGCGCGTGGCGGGTTCATGGTAGAGGTTGAACGGGGTGTCCCACTGTTGTAACTGTCCAGCATTCAGTACACCGATCCGATCCGCCATGGCAAAGGCTTCGGATTGGTCGTGGGTGACCATGATGGCGGTGATACCTCGCTCTTTCAGAATCGCCCGCACCTCGAGTGCCAGGGCTCGGCGCAGCTCTACATCAAGGCTGGAGAAGGGCTCGTCCATCAATAACAGTTTGGGCTCGGGTGCCAGTGCGCGGGCCAGGGCAATGCGCTGTTGCTGACCGCCAGAGAGTTCATGGGGATAGCGGTGACCCAGATCCTCGAGCTTCACCAACTGCAACAGTTCGTCGCAGATCCGAGCTTTCTCCCGGGCGCTCTGGTTTTTCAGGCCAAAGGTCAGGTTGTCGCGCACATTCAGGTGCGGGAAGAGCGCGTAATCCTGAAACACCATCCCCACCCGGCGTTGCTCCGGCGCCACGGACTGCTCGGCCGAGGCCAGCAACTGTCCGGCCAACTCAATGCGGCCCGCGGAGGGTTGCAGAAACCCGGCGATGGCGCGCAGTACGGTGGTTTTACCGCAACCGCTGGGGCCGAGCAGGCAACAGATGTCGCCTTCGGTTAACGACAGTGACAGATCCTCGACGACCCGCTCGCCGTCGTAGCCACAACCGATGTTGTCGAGTTCCAGCAGTGCCGACATAAGTTACCGTGATTGGTTGAACAGGAATTCGATCAGAGCCTTTTGGGCGTGCAGGCGATTCTCGGCCTCTTCCCAGACCACCGACTCCGGAGAGTCCAGCAGCTCGGCACTGATTTCTTTGCCGCGATAGGCGGGTAGACAGTGCATGAACAGGGCCCGGTCGTGGGCGTGGCTCATCAACTCGGCATCGACCTGATAGCCGGTGAAGGCCTTCTCGCGCAGTTTCTTTTCATCTTCCTGGCCCATGGAGGCCCAGGTATCGGTGACCACCAGGTCGCTGTCTTTCACCGCTTCTTCGGGTGTGCGGAAAATGCTCACCCGGTCGCGCGCGGCATCGAGCAGATCCTGGCGGGGCTCGAAGCCTTCCGGACAGGCAATGCGCAGTTCGAAGTCCCATTGTTGGGCGGCGTTGATGTAGGACTGGCACATGTTGTTGCCGTCACCCACCCAGGCTACCGTCTTGCCCTGAATGGGGCCGCGGTGCTCGAGGAAAGTCTGCATGTCCGCCAGCAGTTGGCAGGGGTGGAAGTCATCGGTCAGGGCGTTGATCACCGGCACCTTTGAATACTCCGCGAAGCGCTCCACATTGGCGTGCTCGAAGGTGCGGATCATCACGATATCCACCATGCGCGACAGCACCCGGGCGGAATCCTCAATTGGCTCACCGCGCCCCAGTTGGGTATCGCGAGGCGAGAGGAACAGGGCGTGGCCGCCCATCTGCGCCATGCCAGCTTCAAATGAAACGCGGGTACGGGTGGAGGATTTTTCAAAAATCATCCCCAGCACCTTGTTCTTGAACAGCTCTTCGGATTCGCCCCGGGCCTGAATCGCCTTGAGTTCAATGGCGCGATCCAGTACCGCATTCAGTTCGGCGGGCTCGAGATCCATCAGCGTCAGAAAATGTCTTGGTTGGGCCATAACGGCAACTCGTTGTATTGCTTGGGGCCGGTTCCCGGCCGGTGAATTAAAAGGCGCGAATCAATTCCACCACACCGGTGACCAACTGCTCGGCTTCCGCTTCCGTCAGAATAAAGGGCGGCAGCAGACGCACGGTATTACCGGCGGTGACGTTGATCAGCAGCTCGCGCTGGCGGGCCTGCGCCACCAGTTCGGCGCAGGGGCGATCGAGTTCCAGGCCGATCATCATCCCTTTACCGCGAATGTCCACCACCTTGGCATCGTCCTTCAAACGCTCGCGGAATTGCTCCAGTAGCCAGTTGCCCATCTGGGCGGCACGGTCGATAAGGCCTTCGTTGCGCAGGGTTTCCACTACGGCAATGCCGGCCCGGCAGGCGAGCGGATTGCCACCAAAGGTGGAGCCGTGGCTGCCCGGTTGAAACACTTCGGCCGCTTGTCCGCGAGCCAGGCAGGCGCCAATGGGGACACCATTGCCCAGGCCCTTGGCCGTGGTCAGCACATCCGGGTGAATGCCGTTGTGTTGAAACGCAAAGTAGCGGCCGGTGCGACCATTGCCCGTCTGAATTTCGTCGAGCATCAGCAGCCACTGGTTCTGATCGCAGATTTCCCGCAACTGGTTCAGGTAACCAGGTGCGGGTACCCGCACACCCCCTTCGCCCTGCACCGGTTCCACTAGAACGGCGACGATGTTGGCGTGTTGAGCGGCAGCGGCGCGCACGGCTTCCGGGTCGTTGTACGGCACCCGAATGAAACCTTCCACCAGGGGCGCGAACCCCTCTTGCGCCTTTTTATTTCCGGTGGCACTGAGTGTTGCCAGGGTCCGGCCGTGGAAGCTGTTTTCCATCACCAAAATGGCCGGGCGCTCAACGCCCTGAGCGGCGCCGTACTTACGCGCGAGCTTGATCGCGGCTTCGTTGGCTTCCGCTCCCGAATTGGAGAAAAACACCCGCTCCATACCGGTCTGCTCGCACAGCAGATCAGCCAGTTGGCGCTGTGGTGGAATGTTATACAGGTTGGAGACGTGCAGCAGGGTGCCGGCCTGATCGCACAGGGCGCGGGTCACCGCCGGGTGGGAATGGCCCAGTCCGCAGACGGCGATGCCACTGATGGCGTCGATATAGCTATTGCCCTGATCGTCCCACACACGGCTGCCTTCGCCCCGAACCAGGGTCAGAGTGCGAGTACCGTAAGTGTTCATCAATGTGTCCATGGTTTACTCCACAGCCATCCGCTCCAGAGAGCCGGAAAACAGAATCAATAAAACCGCCAAAAGCCCGTTGTCGTGAACAGGCAGCCAGATCTCGATAAGGCGGGGATCAAACAGGGGGTTCGGAACGCTCCGAGTCGGCCTCGAGCTCGCCGTGTGTGGCCTGTTAGGGCGGACGGCATGAACCCGTAAATGGCAAAAAAGCAATACTATAGCCATTTTACAGCGTTGGCAAATGGCATCCATTCGCGTTGCCCGGCCGTACTCATGGCCCGTTCGTGTGTGGTAACGACGCAGGCCTACAGGCCGGTGGCCGAACCCGGTATCATGGCCGCGCCTCGGTTCGGGGCCGAATTCTGACAACGATCCCCAAGGTGGTAGTTCATGGCTCGACATTTCCCCTCTGTTTCAGCCCGACCATTGCGCTCGGCGCTTCTCGTCCGCGCGGCTCCGCTGTCCTTCGCCGCCCTGATTGGCGCCGGCGCTCAGGCCCAGGGGCTGGAAACCCTGGTGGTGACCGGCGAGGCGCGCGACGCAGAAGCCTTGCCCGGGGCAGCGTCGCTACCCATGGATCGCCAGCAGCCGGGGATGCGCATCGACAGTGGCGAGTTGCTGCAGGGGTTGCCCGGGGTGCAGGCCGACAGTCGTTCCAATTACGCCCAGGATACCCGGGTGACCCTGCGCGGTTTTGGTGCCCGGTCGGCGTTCGGTGTGCGCGGCATTGACCTGCAACTGGACGGTATTCCCCTGAGCACACCGGACGGCCAGGGGCAGCTTTCCAGCGTGCCAGTGGATGAAGTGGATCGGGTGCAGGTTCTGCGTGGCCCGTTGGCGGTGTTGTATGGCAATGGCGCCGGTGGGGTGATTCAGTTTGACAGCGCCGCGCCCGAGCAGAACGGTCTCAGCGGGCGGGTATTGGCCGGGGAGGGCGATCGGCAGCGCCACGCGGTGACCGGCGAGTGGCGCGAGGGCGCCTGGGGCGCCCGAGTCCACGGTTCGCGTTTTACCAGCGATGGCGAGCGGCCCCACGCGGAGGCGGAGCGGCGTCAGGCCGGGGCGCAGCTGAATTATCAGGCTGACAATGGTATCGAGACGGTGGTGCGCCTGGATACCAGCCACGATCCACTCTTGCAGGATCCGCTTGGCCTGTCGCCGGAGCGCTGGCGGGAGGATCCCCGTGCGGGCAACGAGCGTGCGGAGCTGTTCAACACCCGCAAGCGTATTCGCCATCAGCAGGGTTCAGTCACCTTGCGCCAGGCGGAGGGTGAGCACCGCTGGCAGGCGGCGATCTGGCAAGGCCAGCGCGAGGTAGACCAGTGGCTGCCATTTGCTGGGGACGACGTGACCAGCTCTGGCGCGGTCATTGATCTGACTCGGGATTTTTCGGGCCTCCGGGCCAGCTACACCCGCGATCTTTCCCTGCTCGATCGCCCGCTGGAGGCGACCCTGGGGGCGAGTGTCGAGCGCCAGGAAGATCGGCGTCGTGGCTACGTCAATGATCAGGGCGAAACCGGAGCCCTGCGCCGTGACGAGCTGGGTGAAGTCGACAGTCGGGATCTGTATGGGGTGCTGACCTGGCAGCCCACCGATCGGTGGGAAATCACCGGCGGGGCCCGCCACAGCGACCTGTCCTTTGCGGTGGATGATTATTTTGTGGTGCCGGCGGATGGCGATAACCCGGGCAATCCGGACGACAGCGGTGGCCGGGACGATGATTTCGTCGCGCTGGCGTTGGGGGCAACCGTTCGTCTGAACACCCAGTGGGAGGCGTTCGCCGGGGCCGGTCGGGGCTACGAAACCGCGACCCTGACCGAGATGGCCTACCGAAACGAAGGCTCCGGCCTGAATACCGCGCTGTTGCCGGCAGAAAACCGGCAGATTGAGGCGGGCCTGCGCTGGGGTCTGGCGTCGCCGCATCGGGTGACGGTGAGCCTGTTCCAGATAGACAGTGACGATGAGCTGGTGGTGGATCAATCCGAGGGTGGCCGTACCACCTACCGCAACGCCGCTGAGACCGAGCGTTGGGGCCTGGAGGCCTTCGGTGAGCTGGCCTTGGCGCCGGGCTGGTGGGCGCGTTTCAGTGCCAGTTACCTGGACGCGGAGTATGCGTCTGGGCCCGAGGCGGGCAATCAGCTACCGGGCATTGCCGATACCAACCTCTATACTCAGTTACGCTGGGAGCCGCTGCAGGATGATCGCCTGGGTACGGCGCTGGTGGCCCGCTATCGCGGCGAGGTGGCGACCGGCGATGATAATGCGGTGTTTGCGCCTTCAGCGGTCACCTGGGATTGGAGTGTGGATTCGGCCTATCAGTGGGGCGATTGGCGGGCGTCAGGGTGGTTGAAGCTTGAGAACCTGACCGATGAGCAGTATGTGGGCTCGGTGATCGTCAATCAGGGCAACGGCCGCTCTTTCGAACCCGCCCCCGGTCGGCAGGTGAGTGCCGGATTGAACCTCGAATATCAGTGGTAATGAAACTCCCAAACCTCCCCCTAAGCGACTACCACGCCGATTTCATCAACGCGCTCGGACGGGGCCCGCTCTTGCTGGAAGCCGAGCCGGGTGCGGGTAAATCCACCCTGGCGCCGCTGTGGGCGCTGGAGGCGGCGCCGGCGGGGCAGCAGGTCTGGTTGGTTCAGCCGCGCATTCTGGCGGCGCGGGGGGTGGCACGGCGGCTCGCCTCGCTGTATGGGGAGTCGGTGGGCCAGACGGTGGGTTACCAGGTGCCGTTTGACCGGCAGGTGTCCGAGGCGACCCGGCTGGTGGTGATGACGCCGGGGATTGCCCTGCAGCGTCTGTTGGCCGACCCGGAGTTGACCGGGGTGGCGACGGTGATGCTGGATGAGGTGCACGAACGGGCGCTGGATCAGGATACCGCTTGGGCCTGGCTGCAGGAGGTGGCGGTGCTACGGGAGGATCTTGCGCTGGTTTTGATGTCCGCCACGCCCGATCCGGCGCTACAACAGCAGGTGGCCCAGCGGCTTTCGGCGCCGGGGCGATGCTTCCCGGTGTCGGTGCAGTATCTCTCGCCCCGGCGAGATACCCGCGGGGCCGTGGAGCGCCTGGATGAGCAGCTGCTGCGGGCGCTGTCCGAGGTGGCTGATTGGCAGGCGCAGACCGTGTTGGTGTTTTTGCCTGGCTGGCGGGCGATTGAAGACTGCGCCTCGGCGCTTGCGCGTCGTGAGCCGTCCGTTCGCTTGGCTCGCTTGCACAGTCGGGTGCCGGATCAAGAGCAGCAGGTGGCGCTGGATCCGGCCAGTGGCCCGCGGGTGATTCTCGCCACCAATATCGCCGAAACCTCACTGACCATCCACGATGTCACCCTGGTGATTGACTCAGGCCTGGTTCGCCGCTCGGTGTTTGAGCAGGGAACCGGCGTGAGCCGTCTGCAGACCCGGCGGATCAGTCAGGCCAGTGCCGAGCAGCGTCGCGGCCGGGCGGGACGAGTGCAGGCTGGGCACTGTATGAGGCTCTGGTCTCGGGAGGAGGCGTTGGCGCCAGCGGAGCCGCCCGAGGTGCGCTCCACCGACTATGTGCCTTTGGCTCTGCGGTTGGCGCACTGGGGTTCCCCCGTGGAGGAGTTGCTGTGGCTGGAAGCGCCCAACGGGCTGGCGCTGGAGCGAGCCCGCCGGCAGTTGCAGGATTGGCGGTTGCTTGATGAAGCGGGCCGGGTGACCGGGGCCGGACGGCAGGTGGCGGCGCTGGGCACCCACCCGCGCCTGGCCCGTTTTCTGCAAACGGCTGTCAAAGAAAAGGCTGTCGACGAAAAGGCGCTTCAGACCGGGGCGCAGAAGACCCTGCCGGAAGGCGCTTTGCTGCTGGCACTGGCCCTGCACTTTGATGTCCTGGAAACGTCGGATCAGTGGCAGGCGGCGGCCCGGGCCCAGCGCGCTGGCCAACGCACCTGGCAGCGGCAGGGCCAGCGCTGGCTCAAAGCGTTGGGCGTCCTGGAAAGCCAGGCCGAGCTGGACCCGGCCTGCCTCGCCGATGCCTTTCGGGACCGGATTGGACATCGTCAGGATTCGGGCCGGTACCGACTCAACAGCGGCATCAGCGTCGCGCCGGATCGACCCATGGACAGCGAGTGGGCGGTATTTGCTGATGTGCAAGCCCGGGGCAAAGGGCATAGCGGCGTGGGCTGGCCGTTGAGTCTGAACGCCGAGCAGCGGCGTGCCCTCAGTCAGCGTGAGTCCCGGCTGAGTCATCGCGGCAAGGGCTGGGTGATGCATACCACCTGGCGGATGGGGGGCTCGGTGACCGCCGAGGACCGACACCCGATTACCGGCGAGGCGTTGGTCGAGGCACTGGTGGCGGACCTGCGCGAGCGCGGACTCAGTGCCTACCCCTGGTCCGAGACGGCCTCGGGGCTGTACCGACGGGCCCGGCTGGCCAATGAGTCGGGGGTGCTGGACCTTCCGACGCTGGAGGAGTCGGTGTTGTTATCGACACTCGATCAATGGTTTGCCCCCTTCCTGACCGATAGCCTTCACCCCGACCGGTTGCCCTGGCGCGAGGGGTTGGCGTTTTATCTCGGACACGACGCGGTGCAGGCACTGGACCAATTGCTGCCACTGCACGTGACGCTGCCCAGCGGCCGCTCGGTGTCGGTGGACTACCCCGAAACCGGGACCCCGACGGTGAGTGGCAAATTGCAGGAGTTTTTCGGTTGTGACCGTTTTGAACTCGCCGACGGGCGGGTGCCACTGAGGCTGCATCTGGCCTCCCCCAACGGCAGCCCGCTGGCGATTACCGCCGATCTGGGGTCATTTTGGCAGGGCGCCTATGGCGAAGTGCGCAAACAGATGCGGGGTCGTTACCCCAAACACCCCTGGCCAGAGGATCCGGCCAGCCATCCGCCCACCCGGTTGACCAAGAAGCGACTGGGCGCCTCCTGACTGGTTTCCGCGAGCCGGCTGCGTTAGAATGCAAATACTTGACTCGCCTGCTAGGTCTTTCCCGGGCGAGGGTAACCCACGAATTTTGTTCACCTTATTGGCACAAGAGAGGTCAGGCAGTCCTATGGACGAAGTACAGGCAACCATCAAGCAGCAGATCGAAGAAAACCCGGTGATTCTCTACATGAAGGGCTCGCCCAACGCGCCTCAGTGTGGTTTTTCCCAGCGCACGTCCCAGGCGGTAATGGCCTGCGGTCAGCGGTTTGCCTATGTCGATGTGCTGGCCAACCCCGAAATCCGCTCCGGTCTGCCCCTGTACGGCAACTGGCCCACCTTCCCGCAGCTGTGGGTCAAGGGTGAATTGATCGGCGGTTGTGATATCGTGATGGAAATGTACGAAAGTGGTGAGCTCAAGCCGCTGCTGGAAGGCGCGGCCGCCAAAGAGTAAATCGCGCACGCCTTGCTCCCGGCGGTCAGCCAGGCCGTCGGAACTCCCCGCTAAAAGTCAGTAAGTTTTAAAACCAGGCGAGATAAATCAGCAGAATGCCAAGCAGGGCCAATCCGCTGAGCGCAATCAACGCTACACCCAGCTTCTGGTAAAAGCGATCCCGCTGATGCTGCTGTCGGGTCTGTTCCCCGATGTCGTGAACCTGCCACACCAGCTCTCGGGAGCGCTCCAGCTTGGCCCGGGTCTCCATCAGCACCTGAATGTCCCGATCGATCACCGCCACCGCACCGGCATCACCTTCGACCCGTTGACGAGCGGCCCGCAAATTGGCGAGCTGCTGTTCCAAGCGTAGCATTTTGTCATCGATATTGGCGGAGACTTCATTGATTTTCATGGGGCACGGGTCTTTAGGGTTTTATAGGTCACAAACCACCACCATAGCAGATTCGGGCCATAGGCGTCTGTTGTATACTGTGCATAGCACAGCGTTCAGGTCACTGTGCTATGGTGGGTGGCAAACGGTGGGTGGCACACCCTAAGGACGAAACGAGGAGAACGATCCATGCTGAGAATGTTTAATATCCGGGGCGCGACCCTGCGCGATCAACCCGTGGATGAAAACAACCTCAAAACCGCACTGGATGATGCGGTCTGGATCGACGCTCACGAACCCTCCGAAGACGAACGCGAACTGCTCAACACCTTCCTGCGGGCCGAACTGCCCGAATCCGACGACGTGGAAGAAATCGAGTTCTCCGCCCGTTACTTCCAGGACGCCGCCGGCCTGCACGTCCACTCCCTTTTCCTGTCCCCGGGGGAGGGCCGCCACAGCACCGTGACCGTCGCTTTCATCCTGCAGGATAAACGCCTCATCACCCTGCGCGATGGCGACCTCGCGGACTTCCGCCTGCTGCGCATGCGCGCCCGGCGTGGCCAGGTCCAGGCCAGCTCGCCCCAGGACCTGATGATCACCATGTTCGAGCAGAAAGTCGAAAACCTCGCCGACGTCCTCGAAGACATCCACCGCAAGCTCGAAGACGTCAGCCACATGGTTCTGGAAGACGACGACGCCGAACTCGAAGAAGCCATCGACCGGCTCGCCAAACTCGAAGACAGCAACGGCAAAATCCGCCTCTGCCTGATGGACACCCAGCGGTCCATCTCCTTCCTGCAGCGACATCTGCGCGAGCACTTCGAACTGCAAGAAACCGCTCGGGAAATCAAGCGCGACGTGGACACCCTGATGTCCCACACCGCCTTCCTGTTCGACAAAATCAACTTTCTGATGGACTCCACCCAGGGCTTCATCAACATCGAACAGAGCCAGATCATCAAAACCTTCTCCATCGCCGCCGTGGTCTTCCTGCCCCCGACCGTAGTCGCCAGTATCTACGGTATGAACTTCGAGCTGATGCCCGAGCTCGACTGGCAATTCGGCTACGTCTGGGCCTTGGTCATCATGGTGCTATCGGGCATCGCACCCTATTGGTATTTCAAGCACAAGGATTGGTTGTAGTTTTTTAGCAGTGGGTGCGTGCGTGCGGGCGGTGTGGGGTGCAGGCTTCCCAGACACGCCGTGAACCCATCCCTGGGGGCTCGGATCGCGGGTCCCCCGCTCTACGGTCTGGGAAGCCTGCACCCCACACCGCGGCAAGTGCGGCAGAGAAGTCTTGCTACAAGGTGCAGAGGGTCGGCATCAGGGCTCCCTTTTCAAGACCGTAAGCGGCGGGATTCCGCGCGTCGAGCCCCCATGGGCCGCTCCATGGCATCCATGCCATCGCGGCATTAGTGGATCCCTTCACGTCATGGGTTTACGGCGTGTCTTGAAAAGGGAGCCCTGATGACGGCCCGGACGTTAAGCGGACCGGACGTTCCGCTTCTGAAAAAACCAGTTTCGAGTTTGTTTTCGCATTAAACCGAGGAAATCATTTTGTTTGAAGCAGTACTATTCGATTGTGACGGCGTCCTGGTCGACTCCGAAGTCCTGTCCACCCGCGCCTTGCATCGCTCGATTCAAAGCCTGGGTATGAACTACACCGAAGCCCAGGTTCACCAGGAATTTACCGGCCACAGCTGGCCCGACTGCGTCAAAATGGTCGAACAACGCCTCGGCAAACCCATCCCCGACATGCAACGCTTCCTCGACCAGAACCGCGAACACTCCGAAGAACTCATGCGCACCCAGCTGGAAACCATGCCCGGTATCAAAGACGCCCTCGAACGGCTCGAACACCCCTTCGCCGTCGTTACCAACTCGCGCACTTTCGAACTGCAACTCAAGCTCAACGTCACCGGCCTCGAGGACTTTTTCCCGGTCGAGCGGCGCATCGATTGCCAGAAATTCGATGTTGCCAAACCCGACCCCGCCATTTACCGAAAGGCCGCTGAACACCTCGGCGTCGACATCACCCGCTGCCTCGTCATCGAAGACAGCGTGCCCGGCCTGACCGCCGCCACCGGCGCCGGTGCCACCGTCTGGGCCTATCGCCCCCACGCCAGCGAACAACAACTCAGAGACTTCGGGGTCGATCGGGTATTCCACGACTGGTTCGAATTCTCGGTTCCCCGCACCGAAGCCTGATCCCGGCGAGGCTCCCGGTCGTACTTCAAAGGGACACGACCGAGGAGTCTCCATGAAACCCTATGCCCTAGTATTTGGCGCCAACAGCGCCATTGCCCAAGCCCTGATGCCGCACCTGCTGAGCGAATATCAAGTGCTTGCCGTCAGCCGGCAGGCGCCCGCCCAACTGCCCGAAGGGGTTCAGCACTTTACCTGTGACTACAGTGAAGCCGCGCTGGCGGAGCTGGCTGAGCAGATCAAAAAAAGCGCTGGGCCGGTGACTGCACTGTTCTGTGCGGTGGGGGTGTTACATGGCACGGCGGAGGGTGAGCATCGCTACCCCGAAAAGAAACTGGCCGAGCTCAACAGCGCTCAACTGACCGAGTATTTCGCGGTGAACAGTATTGTACCGGCGCTGATCATGAAGTGTTTCATTCCGCTGATGCCCCGCTCGGAGCCGAGCAAGGCGGTCATGTTGAGCGCTAAAATCGCTGGCATCAGCGACAACCGGCTTGGGGGATGGTACGGCTATCGTGCTTCCAAAGCCGCGCTGAACATGCTGGTGAAAACCGCCTCGGTGGAGCTGGCTCGCTCGCACCGCAAACTGTGTCTGATCGCGTTGCACCCCGGAACCACCGATACGCCTCTGTCAAAACCCTTCACGACGTCTCTGGGGCCCGACAAGCTGTTCAGCCCCGAGCTGACCGCCGAGCGGTTGTGGTCGGTGATTCAGGCGTTGACGCCCGAGGACACCGGGCGCTTTGTGCACTGGGATGGTAGCGATTTGCCTTGGTAGGAAAGCGTTGAACGGTGGACTCAGCCGTTCAACGCGGCCTCGGACAGCGTGTCCCGAATTTCCTTGAACAGTTTGCGGGCGCTGCTCGGGGCCTTGTTCTGGCTGGCCTCTTTCTGCGCCTGGCGTAGCAGTTGGCGCAGGTGCTGGATATCCACGCCGGGGTGTTGATCGATGAATTCCTGCAGTGCGTCTGGCTCGGTCAGTAAGCGGTCACGCCACTGCTCAGCCTGGTGATGAATCTGAATGCTGGCCCGGCTCTGGTGGTTGAACTGATCCAGTGCCGCCTGGATACCGTCCTGATCCGCGTCGCGCATCAACCGACCGATAAACTGCAATTGCCGGCGCCTCGCCTCGCGGTGCCGGATTCGGCGCATTTCTACCACCGCGGCCTCGAGCTTGGGCTCGAGGGGCATGCGGGCCAGTTGCTCATCATTGAGCTCGACGAGCTGTTTGCCCAGTTCCTGCAGCGCGTGCATTTCTTTCTTGCGCTGGGTTTTACTGACGAAGTCATCATCCTGTTCGCTGTCGTCATCGAAAAATTTGCGGTCGGTCATAACATCAAAGCCTGTACTGAGCAGGGTGCTCTAGTGAAAAGAAGAGTGCGGATGGCCGGGGCCATGACGCTGGTCCTGTACCGGGAGAGGTTCGCGCCACTGGCCCTCGCGCTCGGTGTGCAGGCCCATGGCAGTTGGACTCAGGTTGGCACACCAGCCCAGGTTGTTGGTCATTGGTTCGGATTCCGGCAGCGACGCCAGATAGGGCTCGGTGTCACTGTGGTCCAGCAACAGGGGCAGGATCAGCGCCAGGCGGGGCCGAATCTGTTCGTTGCCAGCCCGGCCGCGTTCGCCCCAGCGGACGATGTAATCGTCGCAGAAAACCTCGTCGCCCTCGGGCCGGTCGGTAAAGGCCACCTCGCGCGTGATGCCAAAATAGTGTTGCATCATCGCCTCTTCGAACAGCATGGCGGTATCTTCAAAAAACAGTTCCCGCTCGCCACTGCTGACGTAGGCGTAAGCATCGGTGGCGATATCGCCGGCGAACGCCAGGCCGACCTCCTGGGGAGTCAGTTGTTTCTCCGCCTCGGTGGCGTCACGGCCCTGAAAACTTACCTCGGCCAGATCCATCATCAGTGTCGAGCTGAGTGGATAAGTACTCGCGAGGGTGGCCGATACGCTGTCGGATTCGAGCTGAATGGCCGCTTCTACCACGGTCCACTCACTGTTGAGGTTGGCGTGCTCAGCGGGGGGAATGTAATCGTTGGCGTGTGCCAGTTCGTGAAACAGCAGTGCCGACATGGGGGCGAGAATCTGCTCGAGGGTCCGGTCGTCACCGGGGCCGCTCAGGGGCGCGCTGCTCCAGGCGTAGTCGCCGCCTTTGACAAAGCGGGCCAGGCTCTCGAAGTTCAGCTCCCGATCAAAGCCGCTGCGGAAGTCAGGTTCCCGGGAGATGGTGTCGCGTTCCTCAATGGTCAGCCAGAGGTAAGCGGGGTCTAGGTATATGGAGCCGGTGGCCAGCCAGTAATAGGAGGGGCGAATGTCGGCACCGATGACCACCGCGGTTACGCCGCTGAAAAGCTGCAGCAGATCGTCCGGCAAGGCGGTCAGGGCCTGCTCAAACCGGTTGGCCATCCAGTCGTGACTGACCAGCGTGCGGTCGAGCACATCATCGACGGTGACCTGATCGTGCTCCTGTCCCAACAGGGGAAGACGGCCCAGGCTACAGGCGTCGAACTCATTGTCACCACCGCGGTTGAATGGGCGCGCGCAATCGGCCAGAACGGGGGCGTACTCGCTGCTGGCCCGTGCCGGGCTGAGAGTGAGGTCGCCTGTCGGTGCGTCATCAATGGGGGCGCGCAGGTCAAGACGGCCACCGCCGGCACTGTCGCTGCCGCAGGCTGACAGCAGGGTGGCGGTGAGGGCCATCAGTGCGATGGTGAGGGTCTGGCTGAAATGTTTCATGGTCCTTGCTCTCCGTTTCATGCGCTCAGTCATGGGGATCCTGAGCTACTCGCCTTCGTCAAATCGGTCATTGATCAGGGCGCATAAGGCGTCCAATGCGTTATCTGCGTCGTGGCCGTCAGCCTCCAGCTCCAGGTCGGTGCCGCAGGCCGCCGCCAGAAGCATCAGGGACATGACGCTTTTGCCGTCAACCCAGGTGTCGCTGCCGTCGCACCGGACACGCACGTCACAATCAAACTGACCGGCGGTCGTGGCCAGCTTGGCGGCGGCCCGGGCATGCAGGCCTTTTTGATTGATCAACGTGATGATGGATGACGGCATGGGGTCAGTGTCTGTCCGCAGTGTTGAGTTCCCGGTGACGAACCAGAACGTTATCGTATTGTTGGGCAAAATGCTTCTGCAGCCGTTCGGCCAGGTAGACCGAGCGGTGCTGTCCGCCGGTGCAGCCGATGGCGATGGTGATATAGCTGCGGCTGTTGGCCTGGTAGTGGGGTAGCCAGCGGGTCAGGTAGTCCTCGATATCCTGGTACATGGCCTGCACTTTTTCCTCACCCTCGAGGAAGGCCGCCACCTCAGCGTCCTGTCCGGTCAACGGCCGCAGGTTGGGCTTCCAGTGGGGGTTGGGCAGGCAGCGGGCATCGAACACCAGATCGGCATTCACCGGAACGCCGTGTTTGAAGCCGAAGGACTCGAACTGGATGGCCATGGTGGTCTCCTGAGAGCCCACCACCCGGTCTTTGACCAGGTCGCGCAGTTCGTGCAGGTTGAGATGGCTGGTGTCCAGCACCTGGTCCGCGGTGTCCCGGATCGGCTCGAGCAGGCGTTGCTCTTCGCGAATCGATTCCTGCAAGTTGGTATCCCGGTCACTCAACGGGTGCTTGCGGCGGGTTTCGCTGAAGCGCTGCATGAGCACGGGGACACCGGTGTCCAGGAACAGGACGTAAATCGGGATATGGGCATCTTTCAGGGTTTTGATCATGTCCGGAAAGATGTTCAGGTCCTGCCAGGCGTTGCGCACATCGATACCGATGGCAAAGTTCTGGTCGTCGCTGTCCCGGTGAATCTGGATTTGCGCAACCAGTGCAGGCAGCAGGCTCACGGGCAGGTTGTCGATGCAGTTATAGCCGACGTCTTCGAGTACGTGCAGCGCCGTACTTTTTCCGGAGCCGGAGAGGCCACTGACAATGATCAAATGCATGGGGCGGACGGTCCTGGTAATCGGTGCGGATGGCGATCGGTGTTTGGCGCTGCCGCTCAGCTCGCGGCCGGCTCGCCAATGGCTACATCATAGAGCGCCTCATTGCTGTCGGCGGCGCGCAGGCGAGCCCGGAACTCGGCGTCATTGAGCATGCTGGCCAGCGAGGCCAGGGTCTGCAGATGCTCGCTGTGCGCGTTTTCCGGTACCAGCATGGCGAACAGCACATCCACCGGCTCACCGTCGATGGCGTCGAAATCGATGGGTTCTTTGAGTGTAATGAGGGCACCGATGGTGCCCTCACAGTTGCTCACCCGGCAGTGTGGGATGGCGATGCCGTGGCCGATACCGGTCGACCCGAGACGCTCACGACCGATCAGGCGCCGAAACAGGTCGTCGGCGTCAATCGCCGGTACGTCCTCGGCAATGGTGTTCGCCAGAATTTCCAGCGCCCGCTTTTTGCTGACGCCCTCAATGCCGCACAGGGTGCGGCCCGGAGTGATGATGGTTTTGATATCCATAGGTTCAACGATGGCTTCGTAGCTTCTCTTTATGTTTGATGAGTTGCCGGTCCAGTTTGTCAGTCAACTGGTCAATAGCGGCGTACATATCCTGATCGACGGCGTCGGCGAACAGGTCTTTCCCGCTGACGTGAACGCGTGCCTCGGCCTTCTGTTCCAGCTTTTCTACCGACAGTATGACGTCGGTGCTGGTGATTTTGTCGTGGTGGTGGGTCAGGCGTTCAAGCTTGTTGGAGACATAGTCTTTCAAAGCGTCAGTCAGATCCAGGTGGTGGCCGCTGATATTGATTTGCATAGCAACATCCTCTTTGGCGTGGCGATCACGTGATGGTTACGGACCCGCAACCGACTGCTTCAACGTCCGGGTCGACAGCCGGGCCCATCCTGCAAATGCTGGCGTCTGGTCTCCTGCCGCCTAGCATAGCAGTGCCAGCCACGCGGCGTCACCTTCCCCCGGGGCCTCAGGCCGGCCCCAGGGTTTTTCGTTCGTTCGATGGGGGAATGCCCAGCGACTCCCGGTATTTGGCAATGGTTCGCCGGGCTACCTTGATGCCCTGTTCGGCCAACAGCGCGGTAATCTTACTGTCACTCAGTGGCTTCTGGGGTGACTCGGAGGCCACCAGCTTCTTAATGATAGCCCGGATTGCGGTGGAAGAGCACTCGCCGCCGGATTCCGTGCTGACATGGCTCGAGAAAAAGTATTTGAGCTCGAAGATACCCTGAGGGGTGTGCATGTATTTCTGTGTGGTCACCCGGGAGATGGTCGATTCATGCATATCCACCAGTTCGGCGATGTCGTGCAGGACCAGGGGGCGCATGGCCTCGGCGCCATGATCCAGAAAGCCGCGCTGCTTCTCGACGATGCAGGTGGCCACCTTGAGCAGGGTTTCGTTGCGGCTTTGCAGGCTTTTCAGAAACCAGCGGGCTTCCTGCAGGTTGTCCTTAAGAAAGGTGTTGTCGGTACTGGAGTCGGCCCGCTTTACCATGGAGGCATAGCCCGGGTTGATCCGCAGGCGCGGTGCAATGTCGGGGTTGAGCTCGACCATCCAACGGCCTTCGCGTTTCTCGACAAAGACGTCCGGTACCACATATTCCACGTCACCGCTGGCAATCTGGTCACCGGGGCGCGGATTGAGACTCTGGATCAGGACAATGGCGTCGCGCAGCTCGTGCTCTTTCAGCCGGGTGCGGCGCATCAACTGACGGTAGTCGCGACTGGCCAGCTGCGGCAGGTACTGGCGGACAATGGTCTTGGCCGCTTCCAACAGCGGCGTGTCCGCCGGCAGCTGCTGCAATTGGACGAGCAGGCATTCTGAAAGGTTCTGGCTGGCGACGCCGCAGGGGTCAAACTGCTGAACGCGGTGTTGGACCGCGACGACTTCATCATACTCAAGCTCTTCCCAGTCGTTCTGCAGACCCTCGAAAATTTCGTCCAGGGAGATCGATAGCATGCCGCTGGGTTCGACCGCGTCGATCAGCGTCATGGCAATGATCCGGTCCCGGTCGGACATGGGGGTCAGGTTCAGTTGCCACATCAGGTGATCGTAGAGCGAGTCGGTGGTGCCCCGTCGGCTGTCATAATCGCTGTTTTCATCGCCCTCGTAGGGGCTGGAGGCGGCGGGAGTGGACTGGTACACATCGTCCCAACTGGTGTCGACGGGCAGGTCGTTGGGGATTTCATCATTCCAGTCACTGTCGGTCTGGCCGAAATCGGCGCCGTCGCTGTCAGCGCTGGGTTGGCTCTCGCCATCCCGGTTGTCCTTACCGTTGCGGGCGTCGGACTCCCGGTCGTCGTTACTCTTTTCTTCGGGGCTGTCATGGGCCTCCTCCACCTCCAGCATGGGGTTGGAGTCGAGCGCCTCCTGGATTTCCTGCTGCAGGTCCAGGGTGGACAGTTGCAACAGACGAATCGCCTGCTGCAACTGAGGTGTCATGGTCAGCTGTTGGCCGAGTTTGAGCTGTAGGGATTGTTTCATGGGTATGCTGCTGGGACCCCGGTCGAAACGAAATGTGTCGAATTACCCAGAGTTTAGTCAGACGGGAAGCTACTGGCAACAAGGATAAGCAATCTTTGTGCCCAATGCGCAAGAAACAGGATTTGTCAAGAGCCTAACGGACCGGTTAAACCCGCTGAGTTAACGGTGGTCCCTTCGCTAGAGATGGAAGTGTTCGCCCAGATACACTTCCCGGACCCGCTCATTGGCCAGTACATCGGCGGCCGTACCCTCGGCGATAATGTGGCCTTCGCTGACAATGTAGGCTTTTTCACAGATATCCAGTGTCTCCCGCACGTTGTGATCGGTGATCAACACGCCGATGCCGCGCTCTTTCAAATGCCGGACAATCTGTTTGATGTCCGAGACGGAGATCGGATCCACGCCGGCAAAGGGCTCATCCAGCAGAATGAACTGGGGTTCGGTGGCCAGGGCTCTGGCAATTTCCACCCGGCGGCGTTCGCCCCCGGACAGCGACATGCCCAGACTGTCCTTGATGTGGGTGATGTGGAATTCTCGCAGCAGGGCGTCGAGTTTGGCCAGACGCTGTTTGCGGTTCAGTTCCTTGCGCGTTTCCAGGATCGCCATGATGTTGTCGGACACTGTGAGCTTGCGGAACACCGAGGCTTCCTGGGGCAGATAACCGATACCGGCACGCGCGCGCCCGTGAATGGGCAGGTGGGTGATGTCCTGTTGGTCGATCAGCACCCGGCCGTTATCGGCACCAACCAGGCCAGCGATCATGTAGAAGCAGGTGGTTTTGCCCGCCCCGTTGGGGCCGAGTAGCCCCACGATCTGTCCGGTGGATACCGACAGTGAGACATCGAGCACCACTTTGCGGGTTTTGTAGCTTTTGGCCAGGTTCAGGGCGTGCAAGCTGGGCATGATTCAGTCCTGTTCAGCGCGGTCGCTTTGCGGTGGCAATACCATTTCGATACGCGGGCTATCGGATTCCGTATCGCCTTCGGCCTTGAGGATTTCACTGGCCATATCGTAATCGATCCGGTTGCCGCTCATGGTGGCGTCGCCCTGTACGATCCGGGCGTTGGTCAGCAGCTCCAGACGCTCGCTGGCGACGTCGTAGCGGATGGTGTTGGCCTGGGCGGCAACGGGCTGATCGTCCACATCGGGTTGCTGCTCAAAGTGGGCCGGGGTGCCTTCGGCCACCACCCGCTCCACTTGCCGGTTGGTGTCGGTGTGAACCACCAGGCTTTCGGCGCGAATGTTCAGGCTGCCCTGGCGCAGGCGCACATCGCCTTCATACCGCATGATGCCTTTCTGCCCGTCCCGTTCGGCGCGGTCGGATTCGATGTAAATCGGCTGTTGCTGGTCATCGGGCAGGGCGGCGGCGCCGGGGGCCAGCAGGGCTCCCAGTAGCGTGAACAGCGCAAGGTGGCGCGCGCGCCGGACGATGTCAGTTCCCTTGGGGTGGTTCATAGGTGCCGCGCACCTCCGATAGTAATTCAATTTGATCTTCGGCCAGGTCGGCGCGCATACCAACGGCGTCGTGTCGGCCCTGAGGGGAGCGCATGGTAACAGCTTTGTCGGTCTGCGCGAATTGCCGGTTGGGTTCCACCTGTAGCTCCGGGGTGGTGATGTCCGTAATGCCGTTGGCATTCTGCTGCCAGGCCCGAACTTCTCCGGTAAAGACCAGCGTCTCTCCTGTCGCGTCGCTGCGTCCGAGCCGGGCGGTCAGTTGCCAGGGGGAAGTGTCCTCGCCGAATACGGTCACATCAGGCGCTTGAATCAGCGAGTAGTCCCTGGGGCTGGAACGATTGGGCAGATGTTGGAAGTGATCGGCCCGCTCGCTCAGCATCCGGTATTGCAGTTGGCCCTCCGGGTCGTAACGCCGAGTCTCGGAAGCCACCATGAATGCCTGGGGAAAGCGCGATTGCGCCTCGGGAGGCGCGCGCAGCAGGTCTTCCGGTGAGTAGTCCCACACGGCCACCAGGGCGATCAGCAGAAACAGGCCAATCCAGGTCAGTGGGTGTTTCCACATATCAGCGCGCCTCCTGGTCGGGGGCGAGGTAGTCGGCCAATAGCCGCTCGTAGTCGCCCCGGGCTTTCAGCAGGGCATCGCAGGCGGCCCGGACGGCGCCCTGGCCGCCCCGAAGTTCGCTCTGCCAGTGGGACCGCTCGGCAACCGCCGGGTGGGCGTTAGCTACGGTCAGGGCCAGGCCGACCCGGGTCATGATGGTGAGGTCCGGCCAGTCATCGCCCATGAATGCAATCTGGTTCAGTGGCAAAGGGTGTTGTTCGCGCCATTCGCTCAGGGCGTCCCATTTGTCCTCGCGTCCCTGAATGACCAGCTCCAACCCCAGGCTGCGTGCGCGGCGGGCGACGAGGTCCGTTTTGCGGCCGCTGATGATACCCACCTCTATGCCGCTGCGCCGCAGCAGCTTGATACCAAGACCGTCCAGGGTGCAGAACGCTTTGAATTCATCGCCGGTTTCAGTGAAGTAAAGGTTGCCATCGGTGAGCACGCCATCCACATCCAGCAACAGCAGTGAAATGGCCTGAGCGCGCTGCGCAAAGTCTTTGTGTGGGGCCTTCGGGTCGGTCATTGGAAGCGGTACGCAGGGTTTGAGGTTTGGAGTCCAGGCATCAGATGATGCCCGCGCGAAGAATATCATGCATATGTACGACCCCCTGGGGCCGTCTTTGTTCGTCGAGCACAATCAGGGCGGTAATTTTTTTGTCTTCCATGATTTTCAGTGCCTCGGCCGCCAGCGTGTGGGCGTCGATGGTTTTGGGGTTGGCGTTCATCAGTTGGCCGATTTCGGCATCCTTGAGGTCGGCGCCCCGGTCAATGCTGCGGCGCAGGTCGCCGTCGGTGTAAATGCCCAGCAGTTGGTCATACTCATCCACAATGGTGGTCATGCCGAAGCCCTTGCGGGTCATCTCCAACAATGCCTGGGACAGACTGGTGTGAACACTCACCCGTGGAATGGCCGCGCCGCGGTGCATGATGTCTTCGGCGCGCAACAGCAGCTTGCGCCCAAGCGTGCCTCCGGGGTGGGAGAAGGCGAAGTCCTCGGCGGTAAAACCGCGGGCCTCCAGTAGGGCAATGGCCAGGGCATCGCCGATGACCAGGGTTGCGGTAGTGCTTGCCGTCGGCGCCAGTGCCAGCGGACAGGCCTCGGTGGTGACACTGATGTCCAGGTCGACGGCCGCTTCTTCGGCCAGCGGTGAACGGGGGTTTCCGGTCATGCTGATGATGGGCACCCCGAGGCGCTTGAGCAGCGGGAGCAGGGTGATGATTTCATCGGAGTTGCCGGAGTAGGAGATGGCGATGACCGCGTCTTCCCGAGTGATCATGCCCAGGTCGCCGTGGCTCGCCTCACCGGGGTGGACAAAGAAGGCGGGGGTGCCGGTGCTGGCCAGCGTGGCCGCAATTTTTTTGGCAATGTGCCCGGATTTGCCCATGCCGGTGACAATCACCCGTCCGGAGACCCCAAGCATCAGTTTGCAGGCCCGGGTAAAACGGGCATCGATTCGCTCGCGCAGGGCCGCCACGGCCTGCTGTTCAATATCGATGGTGCGCTGTCCGGAGTGGATAAAGTCGAAGTCAGTCATGGACGGTGCAAATACTCGGCGTGGTAAAGCGGCTCATTATACGGCCTTGGACCGGGGATGACGAATGCCGGACTACAGAGAGTTGAACAGCCAAACGTAATAACCGATATAGGCCGCCAGTAGCGCCACGGCAATGAGCCGACCCAAGTGCCCGCGAGCCTCCTCCGAACCCGTGTAAGCGTTGCGGCGCAAGCGGTAATCCACACCGATGGCGATTGCCAGGATGAACGTCATCGCGGCCATGGCCAAATAGTCCCGGTGGAACACTTGCCGATCCATGACCGGCTCCTGAATCAGACCCGGCAAGGCCATGACGGCCAGCAGGTTGAACAGGTTGGACCCGATGATGTTACCCAGCGCCATATCGTGGTGGCCTTTCAGGGCGCTGCCGACTGAAGCGGCCAGTTCGGGCAGGCTGGTGCCCACGGCGATGACCGTCAGCCCCACCACCAGCGGTGAGACGCCGGCGGCCAGAGCCAGGTTCTGTGCGCCCCAGACCAGAAGCTCGGCGCTGATTACCAGCGTGATCAGCCCGATCAGAAACCAGAAGGTTGCGGCCAGGCTCGTGTAATCCGGGATCTCGTCGTCCACCTCTTCCTGGTGGGCGCGACGGGTCAGGGCCAGAGCCCCTAGCGTGATGGTCAGTGCCATCATCAGCAGAACGCCCTCGGGGCGTGTCAGTTGGCCGTCATAGAGGGTATAACCGGCCAGCAAGGTAATGATCAGTAGAGCAGGCAGTTCGCGGGTCAGCAGATGATGCTGGATGGGCAGGGCGACCAACAAGGCCGTGATGGCCAGTACCAGCCCCATATTGGCCAGGTTGGAGCCGAGCGCGTTGCCCACGGCCAGTTCTCCCGCGTCGCGCAGTGAGGCGCTTAGCGAGACCATGATTTCTGGCGCCGAGGTGCCAAAGGCGACAATGGTCAGGCCGATGACGAGTTTCGATACGCCCAGGCGGCGGGCGAGGGCCGCGCTGCCCTCGACAAAGCGATCAGCGCTCCAGATCAGGCCAACGAAACCGGCCAGCAGAGCCATAATGGACCAACCCCAAGGTGTCATTGATCATTCTCTCGGTTTGTAGCGTACTTGTGATGATGAACACTAACATTCTTTTACGGTCAGAGCGTAGGTAGCGAGGCCGAGTCAATGTTATGATGTAGCCTTTATGGCGTAGCCCGGCAAGGCCCGGGCTCCCGGGCTGGAAGGCCCCTCATCCGGAAGCTGGAATCTGTAAGGAACCCCCTATGACCCAACCCAACATTGCAAGCATCACTTTCCGTTCGGTTGTAGCCCTGATGGCCTCTTGGTTGTTGGTGGCAAGCGTTTGGGCCGCAGAGCCCGTAGACCCCAAGCAGGAAACGCCTCACCAGCTGATTGAGCAGGTGACCGAAGTTCTGTTCGATGTGGTGCAAAAATACAACGGTGGCAGCGACAACGCTGAGCAGTACTATGACGAAATCCAGGGCATTCTGGAGCCCGTGGTGGATTTCGAGTTCATTGCCAAGGCGGTCATGGGGTCGCACCGCTCCGATGCCAGCGATGAGCAGGTGGAAACCTTTGTTCAGGTGTTCAAGCGGGGCCTGGTTACCACCTATGCCAAAGGGATTGCCAACTACGTGGATAGCGAAATCAGCATCCGCCCGCCCTCCGAAGATGTGGAAGACAAGCGTCGGGTGAGCGTTGATCAGGAAGTGAAGCACGATGGCTCCACCTATCGTCTGTCCTACACCATGGCCAAAAACCGCTCCGGCGAGTGGAAGCTGATCAATCTGGTGCTCGACGGTGTGAACCTCGGGCGCTCGTTCCGCAGCCAGTTCGGTCAGGCCGCCAAAAAGTATGACGGTGACCTGGATAAGGTGATCGACAACTGGCTGGATGAGATGTAAGCGCCGCCTCGGCACCGACTCTCATGCCGTCGCCTCCCGGGCGGCGGCATCGTTGTTTCTGGGGTCGGTGGAATGGCTGTTTTTCGGGCTGGCGGACGGCTTTCGGGATGCGGTGAACGACGCATTCAGGTAAGATTCCGCTTTGGCCCATTAACCTCTGGCTCGCAGACCTCTGGCCCGGGCAGTAAACGTCTGGCCCAGGTAGTGAATTACTGGATAGTCTATGCAACCCGAACAGATCAAAGCACTGGTAGAAGCCAAAGTTCCCGATAGCACCGTGCAGGTGGGAATTGATGGTAGCCATATCAATCTCGTTGTCGTCAGCCCCGCGTTCGAGGGCATGACGCCGGTCAAGAAACAGCAGCTGGTGTACTCGGCACTGACCGACAGCATTGCCCAGGGCACCATCCACGCAGTGCACATGAAAACCTTCACGCCGGAACAGTGGCAGCAACAGCAGTAATTGCATCGCGAGCGCGCGATGACCGACAAGTGATTTTCTATGGATAAATTGCAAATTCAAAGCGGGCCGCCGCTCAATGGCGAGATTCGGATTTCCGGCTCGAAAAACTCGGCCCTGCCGATTCTGGCGGCGACGCTGCTGGCCGATGGTCCGGTGCATGTGTGCAACATGCCACATCTGAATGACATTACCACCATGCTGGCGCTGCTGCGCTGCATGGGGGTGGGCGTCACCATCGACGAGAAAATGTGCGTCGAGGTCGACCCCACCAGCATCAATGATCTCACCGCCCCTTACGAGCTGGTGAAAACCATGCGCGCCTCGATTCTGGTGTTGGGCCCGCTGTTGGCCCGCTTCGGAGAGGCCAACGTGTCGTTTCCCGGGGGGTGCGCCATTGGCAGTCGTCCGGTGGATATTCACCTGCGTGGCCTGGAGGCCATGGGGGCGGAAATTGATGTGGACGAGGGTTACATTCGTGCCCGTAGTAAGGGCCGCCTGAAAGGGGCGCACATCCTGATGGATACGGTGACCGTCGGCGGCACTGAAAATCTGCTGATGGCGGCCGTGCTGGCCGAAGGTACCACGGTGCTGGAAAATGCCGCCCGGGAGCCCGAAGTGGTGGATCTGGCCTATTGCCTGGAAGCCATGGGTGCCCGGATCGAAGGTATCGGCACCCAGACGCTCACGGTTCACGGCGTCGAGCGTCTGCACTCCTGTACCTACAGTGTGATGCCGGACCGGATTGAAACCGGCACTTACCTGGTAGCAGCGGCGGCGACCCGTGGTCGGGTGCGCCTGAAAGACACTCGGGCTGATATTCTCGAAGCCGTGCTGCTCAAGCTGGAAGAGGCTGGGGCGGAGATCACCATCGGGGATACCTGGATAGAGTTGGACATGAAAGGTAAGCGGCCCCGGGGCGTCAACTTGCGTACGGCGCCCTATCCGGCCTTTCCCACGGACATGCAGGCTCAGTTTACTGCGATGAACGCGGTGGCTGAAGGTTCCAGTTCCGTGACCGAGACCATCTTTGAAAATCGCCTGATTCAGGTGCACGAGCTGAACCGGATGGGTGCGAAGATTACCCTCGAAGGCAATACCGCTCTGATCCAGGGCGTGGACCGGCTCAAGGGCGCTCCCGTGATGGCAACGGACCTGCGGGCCTCGGCCAGTCTGGTGATCGCCGGTCTGGTGGCGGATGGCACCACGCTGGTGGATCGCATTTACCACATCGATCGCGGTTACGAGTGTATTGAAGAAAAACTGCAAATGTTGGGCGCGAACATTCGTCGGGTTCCAAACTGACGGACCGAGTACTGAAACCGGAACGCCGCGAGAGAGTGGGCGACCGGCCGCGTCCCCTGACCTCCAGATGAGACCCATGACCCAGACATTGACCATTGCCCTCACCAAGGGCCGTATTCTGAAAGAGACTCTGCCGCTGTTGGCCGCGGCCGGTATTGAACCGGCGGAAGACATCGACAAGAGCCGCAAGCTGGTGTTTGAGACCACTCGGCCAGACGTTCGCCTGCTGGTGTTGCGCGGCGCGGATGTGCCCACTTACGTGCAGTTCGGGGCCGCCGACATGGGAATATCCGGAAAGGATACCCTGATGGAAAATGGCGCTGAAGGCCTTTATGAGCCTCTGGATCTGGACATTGCCCGGTGTCGTCTGATGACCGCAGCCATCAAAGGTGCGCCGCCGAGCCAAGGGCGTCTTCGGGTGGCCACCAAGTATGTGAATGTCGCCAAGCAATACTACGCCAGTTGCGGCCGGCAGACCGACATCATCAAACTGTACGGTGCGATGGAGCTGGCGCCGATCATGCATCTGGCGGACGAAATCGTGGATATTGTCGATACCGGCAATACCCTGCGTGCCAACGGGCTGGAGCCCCGGGAGCACATCGCCGATATCAGCTCGCGGCTGATCGTAAACAAGGCGTCCATGAAGATGAAGCACGTGCTGATTCAATCCGTGATTGACGCCATTGGTGAGGCCGTTGACGCCAAGCGTCCGGCCTGACGAGTAGACCGGCTGTGGCCGTAATGACGAGATTTCCCCAATGACTGACAAGCAACCTCTGATCGCTCGCCTGGATGCCTCCGCTGCGGATTTCAGTGCGCGTCTCGATGCCCTGCTGGCCTGGGACAGTGTGTCCGATGCCGGGGTCGCCGAGGTGGTGGACGAGATTCTTCAGGCCGTCAAAACACGCGGTGATGCGGCGTTGGTGGAGTATACCAACCGTCTGGATCGTCGTGAGGTCAGCTCGCTGGCGGAGCTGATTGTGCCGGAGAGCAAGTTGCATGAAGCGCTCGAATCACTGCCTGCCGAACAGCGCCAGGCGCTGGAAGTGGCGGCGGAGCGGATTCGGCGTTATCACGAGCATCAGCGGCAACCGTCCTGGGATTACACCGAGGAGGATGGCACCCGTCTGGGGCAGAAGGTGACACCCATGGCTCGGGTCGGGCTCTATGTGCCCGGTGGCAAGGCGTCTTATCCCTCATCGGTTCTGATGAATGCGATTCCGGCCAAAGTCGCTGGCGTGGCGGAGCTGGTGATGGTCGTGCCGGCACCGGGTGGCGAACTCAATGCCATGGTGCTGGCGGCAGCGGCGGTGGCCGGCGTGGACAAGGTGGTGACGGTGGGAGGTGCCCAGGCAGTGGCGGCCTTGGCTTACGGCACCGAGAGTCTGCCGAAAGTGGACAAGATTGTCGGGCCGGGAAACATTTATGTGGCCACCGCCAAGCGCGCCGTGTTCGGTATGGTGGATATTGACATGATCGCCGGTCCCTCGGAGATTCTGGTGGTCTGCGATGGCCAGACGGATCCGGACTGGATCGCGATGGATCTGTTCAGCCAGGCCGAGCATGATGAGCAGGCGCAGTCGATACTGGTGAGCCCGGATGCGGCGTTTCTCGATCGGGTAGAGGCGGCCATGGAGCGTTTGTTGCCGACCCTGAGCCGGGAGGCGATTGCCCGGACCTCGTTGGCCAATCGCGGTGCGCTGATTTTGGTGCAGGATATGGACCAGGCGCTGGCGGTCAGCAACCGGATTGCTCCGGAGCACCTGGAGCTGTCCGTGGCCGATCCGGATGCCCTGTTGCCCAAGGTGGCCCACGCTGGCGCCATTTTCATGGGGCGATATACGCCGGAGGCACTGGGAGATTACTGCGCGGGTCCGAACCACGTTCTGCCGACCTCGGGCACGGCGCGGTTTTCCTCCCCCCTTGGAGTGTATGATTTTCAGAAGCGCAGCTCCATCATTCACTGTTCAGCTGAAGGTGCATCGGAGCTGGCCAAAACCGCCTCGGTATTGGCGCGCGGTGAAGCGCTGGAAGCGCATGCTCGATCGGCGGAGTACCGAATCAAGGTATAGCCGATTCAGCACCCACAAAAAAGGCCGACCTCCATACCGGGGGTCGGCCTTTTTTGTGGCTGGAGGGGCTGTACCGCCCCGGGGGGCTCAGGTGCTGACCGGCAGGGGACGCTCACCGATGACCGTTTCCAGCTCAATCGGCTCGCCGTTGCGCAGAATGCGCAGGGTCACTTCGCTACCGGGAGCGGTAGCGGCGATCTGGTTCATGCCGCGCCGACCATTGCCAACGGATTCGTCGTCAATGTGGGTCAGAATGTCGCCGGGCGTCAGGCCCGCCTGTTCGGCCGGGCTGCCGCTGTACACGGCGGTGACTACCACTCCCTGGGTCGAGTTCATGGCGAGAGCGCTGGCCTGATCCTGGCTCAGGGGGCGAACCTCCAGGCCGAGCCAGCCGCGCACCACCCGGCCATGCTCGATGATCTCGCGCAGTGCCCGCATGGCGGAGTCCGCTGGAATGGCGAAGCTGACGCCCACGGAGGTGTTGCCTTCGCCGAGAATGGCGGTGTTGATGCCCAGGAGTTGCCCATGGATGTCCACCAAGGCTCCGCCGGAGTTGCCCACGTTCACTGCCGCATCGGTCTGGAGGAAGTTCTCGTACTCGCTGAGGTTCAGGTTGTAGCGGCCGGTGGCACTCAGAATGCCTTGGGTGACGGTCTGGCCTACCCCGAAGGGGTTGCCGATGGCGAGCACAACATCCCCAACGCGCGCCTGGGTAGGCTCGGGGACGTCGATGACGGTGAGGTCCTCCAGGTCAATCTTCAGTACCGCCAGATCGCTCTCTGGGTCTGTGCCGACCAATCGGGCGCGGGTCTCGCGGCCGTCATACAGTAGAACCTGAATCTCGTCAGCGCCGTTGATTACATGCTCATTGGTCAGCAGGTAGCCGCGGGGGTCGACAATGACGCCGGAGCCCAGCGCGGATTGTGCGCGTTGCTGCTGTGGGCGCTCAGGAAAAAAGCGGCGATAAAAAGGGTGGTCCGCCAAGGGGTGGCGTTGCTGTTCCTGAATTTTACGGGTGTAAATGCTGACCACTGCGGGGGCGGCACGATCGACGGCGTCTGCGTAGGACGTGATGGCCGGGCGCGTCGGGTCGGGCGAACCGTTCGGCCCGCGTAGCTCGGGGAACGCGAGCAGCGTCAGTAGTGCAATGAGCAGTCCGGTGGCGACAGGCCAGCCGAGGGACTGAAGCAGACCTCGTGCGCTCATTTACAGTCTCCGGTGTTGGAAAATAAAGAACCAGCGGGACATGCCCGCCGGTAGGCGTAACCACGGTGACATGAGCGGGAAATCAGATGGCTCCCCGAGGCGGCTCGGTTGGGGTGTCTGGCTTGTCATCCTGGGTTTCTTCGGTGTAAGTGTCCGAAGAGCCGTACTGATAGGGTGATTCGTATTCACCGTCGTCGTGCAGACCGTACTCTTCACTGAGCTGCCCTTTGCCGTTCTTGGGAGCCCAATCCCGGGGAGCCTCGATATGCTCCTCACTCAGGTAGGTTTTTTCCGAGCCCAGCAACTGGGTATTGGCCGAGTCCAGAATCTGCCGGCTCAGGGCCGGAGTGGTCAGCTTGAGTGCGCTGTTTGCCAGGTGCTCGTAAACGTCGCGATAGCTCTGGGTCAGGTTGTTTACCAGCTCGGAGGTCTTCGCAAAATGCTCGGAGACATCCTGCTGGTACCGCTTGAGTTCGTCTTCAGCGCGCAGAACCCGCTCTTCGAGTTCCTTGCTGCGGGAGCCCGAATCGGTCAGTTTGTAAAGTACCGCGCCCAGGGCACCACCGCCCAACAGACAGATCAGCGCGGTAATAATGAGGGTTCCGAATGAAAACACAAATTTCTCCTCTCGGTATGAAGCCGGTTTGTGGCCTGCAAAACTGCGGTCGCTCGCGGTATTATACGGCCTTTTACTCGACCCGGGCGGAATTCCCTTGATCCGTTTCGGGTGTGAACCACCGCCGCGCCCAGAGGGCGGGGCAGGCCATTGAGGTGATCGTGACAGTATTTTCGCAAACCGAGACCGCAATTACCATCGACGGGCCCGTCGGTCGGCTGGAAGCCCGCATCCAGGCCGGCTCCGAATCCGGCTCCCTGGCAGAGCGTGGGCTGGCGGCGATTGTCTGCCACCCACATCCGCAGCACGGCGGTACCATGAGCAACAAGGTGGTCACCACTCTGGTGCGGGCCTATCGTGACCTCGGTGTGGCCACCGTGCGGTTCAATTTCCGGGGGGTCGGGGCCAGTGAGGGGGCGTTCGATCATGCCGTCGGGGAGGTGGATGACCTGCTGGCGGTGCACGCATGGCTCTCTGAGCGGCGACCGGACAACGGCGTGCTTTTGGCCGGATTTTCTTTTGGCTCGGCGGTGGCCGCCGGAGCGGTTTATCGAATGGAATCGGTCGAACATCTGACGCTGGTCGCACCGCCGGTTGAGCGCTACTCCTACGATCGCGATGGACGCTTCCCGTGTCCCGTCTGTATTGCCCAGGGCGAGCGGGATGACGTGGTGGTGCCGGAGGGTGTGATTCGCTGGAGCGAAACCCGGTTGCAGTCGCCCCATGCCTTGCTGCGTTACCCGGAGGCCGGGCACTTCTTTCATGGTCAGTTGACCGAGCTTAAAGCGGATCTGGCGCGTACCCTGGAGCGGCAACTGGGTGTCGACTCATGAGTCGGCCGGAGTTGGCATACGACACGCCGCATAATCGCTATCTACGTGATCTGGAGCAGCCCGGTTTCACCCGGGACCCGGCCCAGGCGCGGGTGGTGGATCAGCTGCAGGCGCTGTTTGAGGCGCTGGTCGAGAAAGGTGCCCCGAAAACCGGGCTGGCGGGGCTGTGGGAGCGGTTGTGGCGGCGGGTTTCGAAGGCGCCGGTCTCGCCGGTCACCGGGTTGTACTTGTGGGGTGGCGTCGGGCGGGGCAAAACCTACCTGATGGACAATTTTTACGAGAGCCTGCCGTTTGAGCAGAAAATGCGTGCCCATTTCCACCGCTTTATGCGCCGGGTGCACGGGGATCTCAAGCAGCTCGATGGCCAAAAGAACCCCCTTGAGCAGGTGGCGGACCGCATTGCCCGGGACGCCCGGGTCATCTGCTTCGACGAGTTCTTTGTGTCGGACATCACCGATGCGATGATCCTGGGTACCCTGATGCAGGCCCTGTTCCGGCGTGGCGTAACGCTGGTGGCAACCTCCAATATCCCGCCGGACAACCTTTATAAGGACGGTTTGCAGCGAGCCCGGTTTCTGCCCGCGATTGAGCAGATCAAGCGTCACACCAAGGTGCTGGAGCTGAACAGTCAGAACGACTATCGCCTGCGAGCGCTGGAGCAGGCCGAGTTGTTCCACAGTCCCCTCGATGAGCGGGCCGACGAAAGCCTGATGGCGAGCTTCCGCAGCCTGGTGCCGGCAGAGGATGAAATATGCGCCGACCAGGTGCTGGAAGTGGAGGGGCGCCCGATTCGGGCCCGCTATCTGGGGGAGGATGTGGCCTGGTTTGACTTCATGGCTCTCTGCGATGGGCCTCGCTCACAAAATGACTATATCGAGCTGGCCCGGGAGTTCCATGCGGTGGTGGTGAGCAATGTGCCGGCGCTGGGACGGAATAGTGATGACCAGGCCCGGCGCTTCATCAATCTGGTGGACGAGTTTTACGATCGGCGGGTCAAGCTGGTACTATCCGCCGCCCGTCCGTTGACGCAGATCTACGACGAGGGGCGCCTGAGCTTCGAGTTCGAGCGCACCGTCAGCCGCTTGCTGGAAATGCAGAGCCGCGACTACCTGGCCCAGCCCCACAAGCCCTGACGGGGCGGCCGGGTTGGTGGAAAAATCATCAGTTTCCCCCTTGAAAACCGGCGACGATTTCTATAGTATTCGCGCTCTTTTGTGGGAAGCACCTCCTGAGGCAGGAAATAACATGAAGACTTATAGTGCTAAACCTGAAACGGTCTCTCGCGACTGGTTCGTCGTTGATGCCGAAGGCAAGACTCTGGGCCGTATGGCTACAGAGATTGCCCGTCGTCTGCGCGGCAAGCACAAGCCCGAGTACACACCTCATGTGGACACGGGTGATTACATTGTCGTGATCAACGCTGAAAAAGTTCGTGTGACCGGTAAGAAGGCCAGCGACAAGATTTACTACCATCACACCGGTTATATCGGCGGCATCAAGTCGATCAGCTTTGAAAAGCTGATCCAGAAAGCCCCCGAGCGCACCATCCAGAACGCCGTCAAGGGCATGCTGCCCCGCGGGCCTCTGGGTCGCGCCATGTTCAAAAAACTCAAGGTCTACGCAGGTAACGAGCATCCGCACACTGCGCAGCAGCCTCAAGAACTGACTATCTAACCGGGAAGCTGATTATGGCAGTTACTCAATATTACGGTACGGGTCGCCGCAAGACCTCCACCGCCCGGGTGTTCATCGCCCAGGGTAGCGGCAATATCACCGTCAACGACCGTCCTCTGGACGAGTACTTTGGCCGTGAAGTGGCACGCATGATCGTGCGTCAGCCGCTGGAAAATGTGGAAATGGCTGACAAGTTCGACGTAAAAGTCACCGTGAGAGGCGGTGGTAGCTTTGGTCAGGCCGGTGCCATCCGCCACGGTCTGACCCGTGCTCTGATGGAATACGACGAAGCGCTGCGTGGCCCTCTGCGTGAAGCAGGTTACGTAACTCGCGATTCTCGCGCTGTTGAGCGTAAGAAAGTGGGTCTGCGTAAAGCCCGTAAGCGTCCGCAGTTCTCCAAGCGTTAATCTGGAGCTCGCCCCACGGTGTGGGGTGGCGGTACCTCCGAGCAAAAAACGCCCAGGCCCCTCGCTGGCCTGGGCGTTTTTTTATGTCCGCCCGCCGTATAACCCATTGGCCGAGGGCACGGGGCGCAGCTTATTGTTGTAAGCGGCGCGCAATTTCTTTAAGATTGGCCATTTTTTACGTCTCAATAACATCATTCTAAATCGTTGAAATTCAGTGATTTACTGGCCGTCGGAAGCTGTTAGGGGAGAAGATCGTCATGACCGATGACGTTGTCAATAAAACGCGCCGCCGTGTGCTGACCGCCGCCACCTCGGTAGTCGGGGCAGTGGGCGTGGTGGGTGCAGCGGTACCTTTTGTGGGTTCCTGGAACCCCAGCGCCAAGGCAAAAGCCGCCGGGGCACCGGTTCGGGCCAATATCGGCAAGATGGAGCCCGGGCAAATGATCACCGTCGAGTGGCGGGGTAAGCCGGTCTACATTGTGCGTCGTACGCAAGAATCCATCGCGGGGCTGGAAAAAGTTGAGGACGTGCTGCGCGACCCCAACTCTGAGCAACCCCAACAGCCCGAATACGCTCAAAATCAGACTCGCTCGATCCGCGAAGAGTTCCTGGTGCTGCTCGGTCTGTGCACCCATTTGGGCTGTGCACCGTTGTTTCGCCCGGAAGTGGGCGTTGCTGACCTCGGTGGCGAAAACTGGCAGGGTGGCTTCTTCTGCCCTTGTCATGGTTCCAAGTTCGATATGGCTGGCCGCGTGTATACAGGCGTACCCGCTCCGTTAAACCTGGAAGTTCCCCCACACCGTTACGAGGGCGATAACCTGCTCATCGTGGGCGAGGATCAGGAGGCATAAGAATGAATTGGTTAACTGGATTGTGGCAGTGGGTCGACCAGCGTCTCCCCGTACAGCGCGCCTGGGACACCCATATGGGCAACTACTACGCGCCCAAGAACTTTAATTTCTGGTATTTCTTCGGCGTTCTGTCCCTGCTGGTGCTGGTCAACCAGTTGGTGACCGGTATCTGGCTGACGATGAACTACACTCCGACCGCCGAGGGGGCCTTCGCCTCTGTCGAGTACATCATGCGTGATGTGGAGTACGGTTGGATTCTGCGCTATATGCACTCTACCGGTGCCTCCGCGTTTTTTGTGGTGGTATACCTGCACATGTTCCGCGGCCTGATGTACGGCTCGTACAAGGCGCCGCGCGAGCTGGTGTGGATTTTCGGTATGACCATCTATCTGGTGCTCATGGCGGAAGCTTTCATGGGTTACGTGTTGCCCTGGGGGCAGATGTCCTACTGGGGTGCTCAAGTAATTGTGTCCCTGTTCGGGGCCATTCCGGTGATCGGCGAGGATCTGGTGCAGTGGATTCGTGGTGACTACCTGATTTCCGGCATTACCCTGAACCGGTTCTTCGCTCTGCACGTCGTTGCCCTGCCGATTGTCCTGCTCGGGTTGGTGGTGTTGCATATTCTGGCGCTGCACGAAGTCGGTTCCAACAACCCCGATGGCGTCGACATCAAGAAGAACAAAGATGAGAACGGTATCCCCAAAGATGGCGTGCAGTTCCATCCGTACTACACGGTTCATGACCTGGTGGGTATTACGGTCTTCCTGTTCGCTTTCTGCTTCGTCATGTTTTTCATGCCGGAAATGGGCGGTTTCTTCCTGGAGTACGCCAACTTTGAAGAGGCGAACAACCTGAAGACTCCGGAGCACATTGCCCCGGTGTGGTACTTCACGCCGTTCTACGCCATCTTGCGGGCGGTGACCATTGAAATTGGCCCCTTGAGCGCCAAGTTCCTCGGTCTGATTGCCATGGGGGCGGCGATTGCCATCCTGTTCGTGCTGCCCTGGTTGGATCGGGCCAAGGCGCGCTCCATGCGTTACAAAGGCCATATCCCGCGGGTCATGTTGATGGTGTTTGCCGCCATGTTTGTCGTGCTGGGTTACCTGGGCGTCAAATCACCGACCACTGGGCGCACCGTACTGTCCCAGTTGGCGACGGTGTTCTACTTTGCCTACTTCATCACCATGCCGATCTGGACCAGCAATCGTCCGCCGGAGCAGCGTTCGCAGGTGGCGCGAGTCCTGTCGTTCGCCATTTGCTGGGGGTTTGCCCTGATCTTCCTGGTAATGGCTCTGAATGGAATCACAGGAGACAGCGATGTGCCGGTCTTCCTGCGCCTGTTTGGTCTGGTTCTGGCCGCCGTGTTCGCGGTGCTCCCCTGGTTGGCGGATCGCGATAGTGAGCATCCCGTGCCAGAGCGTGTACAGATGAAGGGCTTGCCGCTGCGCTTGGTGCTGGGTGGTCTGGCGCTGTTCGCCGTACTCGTGGTGGTTCCGATCAAGGCTGTGGGCGCGGGTGCCGGCGGCTGCGGCTCCATTCCCTGCGACATTATGGAGCCTGATCTGGAGAACAAAGAGTCCTTACAGCGTGGTGCCAAATACTTCGTAAACTACTGTATGGGTTGCCACTCCGCCAAGTTTTCCCGCTATGAGCGGGTGGCGGACGATCTCGGTATTCCTCACGATGTGGCGCGCAACAACCTGATTTTCGGCGATCAGGAGATTGGTAGCCTGATGACCACGGCCATGACAAAGGATCAGGGCAAGCAGTGGTTTGGGGTGGCTCCCCCCGACCTGACGTTGGTTGCCCGCTCTCGCAATCCCGAGTGGCTGTACACTTATCTGCGTAACTTCTACAAAGACGAGACTCGCCCATACGGTGTGAACAACCGGGTCTTTGAGAATGTCGGTATGCCCCACGTCATGCTGGACTTGCAGGGCTTGCTGGAGTGCTCCGCCGGTCCGGAGTTGGACAGCCATGGTCACATTGTGCGCGATAGCGCGGGCAATCCAGTCATGGACGAGGAGTGTGGTAGCCTGGTGGAAGGTGACATTGAAGGCAGTCTATCGCAGGAAGAGTTTGACCAGGTGATCTACGACCTGGTGAATTTCCTGGAGTACCTGGGTGAGCCCGCAGCCATGGATCGAGAGCGGATAGGTATCTTCGTGCTGTTGTTCCTCTCCGTCCTGTTTGTGTTTGCTTACCTGCTCAATCGCGAGTACTGGAAAGGAATTCACTAAATTCGAATAACGGTGGGGCGCCAGTGGGCGCCCCGGCTTGATCACTGGGTAATTTGAGGTAATACACAATGGGTGTGGTGACCAAACGCTCATCCATGACGCTGTTTTCCGATGGTTCTGATCATTACAGCCATCGGGTTAGAATTGTGTTGTCGGAGAAAGGGGTATCGTCGGATATCATTGATGTCGATCCCAAAAACAAGCCACAGGAGCTGGCGGACCTCAACCCCTACAACAGTCTGCCCACGCTGGTGGATCGGGACTTGGCCCTGTACGAGTCCAAAGTGATCATGGAGTATCTGGACGAGCGCTTCCCGCATCCTCCGCTTCTGCCGGTATACCCGGTTGCTCGGGCCCAGAGCCGTCTGTGGATGTACCGGTTGGAGCGCGACTGGGCGCCGCTGGTAGATACCATCCTCACCAGCAAGAGTAAGGACACCGTGCTCAAGGCGCGTAAGGCCCTGCGCGATAGTCTGCTGGCCATCTCGCCAATCTTTGTCGAAATGCCGTTTTTCATGAGCGATGAGTTCACCATCGTGGACTGCTGCCTGGCACCGATCCTCTGGCGCTTGCCCATGCTGGATATTGACCTTGGCAAAGGGCGCCAGGCCCAGCCGTTACTGACGTACCAGAAGCGACTGTTCGAACGTGAGGGATTTCGTAAGAGTCTCACGGAAGTCGAACGCGACATGGATGCTCACTAGCCCCCATTGCGTGTTGTCCGGCCCCCAAAAGGGGCTTTCATGCCCTTCGATACCCTATCGGGAGACTTTCTATGGCCATGACCTCAAGCCGTCCTTACATGATTCGAGCACTCTATGAGTGGATCGTGGATAACGGCTGCACCCCGTATATCCTGGTGGATGCCCAGGGGCAAGGCGTTGAAGTACCTCAGCAGCACGTCAATAAAGACGGGCAGATTGTACTCAATATCAATCCGACGGCGGTCAAAGACCTGTTCATCGGTCTGGAGCAGATCAACTTCAATGCCCGCTTTGGCGGCATACCGACGGATCTGGTGATTCCCTGTGGCTCAGTACTGGGTATTTATGCACGGGAGAATGGCCAGGGCATGGTATTCGAGCATGAGCCCAATCCCGAGCCCCCCAAGCCGGATTCCGAACCGAAGAAAGACGCGCAAAAACGGCCCAATCTCAAGGTCGTCAAATAAAGGGCGACGGTCCTTTTTATATAACCTAAGTTGATTAACAGTATTCGTTTATCGCGAATACTTCTTTGCGGCACTCGTCTCAAAGCTGGATACTGTACGTACTCTCTAATAACAAGCAGTAGCAGGAGTACGTAAATATGGCTATGTTGCAGCACACCCTGGGTATTTTCACCAACCCCGATCGCGAGTGGCAGCGGATACGCAGCGACAACGAATCGTTCCTGCGGGTTTATCTACGTCACGTTCCGCTGATGGCACTGATACCCTGTATTGCGGGTTATTTCGGAGTGACCGAAGTGGGCTGGAGTGTGGGTAGCGGCGGTGTGGTGAAATTGACCAGCCAAAGTGCCTTGCTCATGGCCGTAGCGGCCTATTTCGCTCAGCTTATTGCCATTTATGTCCTGGGCGAATACATCAACTGGATGTCGCGCAGTTTTGGAGTGGCCGATGAAGCCAATCGTCGCCACTATGAAGGGACGGCGCTGGCGGTCTATTCGGCCATTCCCATGATGCTTGCTGGCGTTGCGTTGGTGTACCCACAGTTGTGGCTGGTGGTATCGGTGTACATTCTGGCGGCGTGCTACTCCGTCTATCTGATTTATGAAGGTATTCCCATCCTGATGAATATCCCGAAAGAACGGGGCTTCATTTACGCCAGTTCGGTGATCACTGTGGGCCTGGTGCTCGCGGTCGTGGTGATGGTGAGCACCGTGATCGTCTGGAGTTCAGGGGCGGGACCGGTCTACATCAGCTGATTTTCCGGCGAGACTGATTCGCATATTCGACAAAAGGCAGCCTCAGGGCTGCCTTTTGTGTTTGTTGCAGTAATTTGACAAATTTATGGCAGGCTGTCACAGGACTGTCATATTGGATGAGTAGAGTGCGTTTCAGGTGGAAATGACCCAGTTGAGGACATTTCATGTCACTGAACGACAAATCACTGTTTCAGAGGAGCGCTCTATGAACGCCATCAAATTCTTTAAAGGCCTGGCTCTGGCCGGCTCAATGACCTGCGCCATGGCGCAAGCGAACGTCGATCCCAATCTGCCGGAGTACGAGGCGGTTTCGGGCGTGTCCGGAAATGTGAACAGCATTGGTTCCGATACCCTGAACAACCTCATGACTCTCTGGGCCGAGGAGTTCGCCAAGTTCTATCCCAACGTCAATATCCAGATCCAGGGTGCTGGTTCTTCGACCGCTCCGCCGGCGCTGACTCAGAATACCGCCAACTTTGGTCCCATGAGCCGCGAAATGAAAGCCTCCGAGATTCGTGCCTTTGAGCAGGCTCACGGTTACAAGCCGACCGCGGTTCCGGTAGCGGTGGACGTTCTGGCGGTCTACGTCAACAAAGACAACCCGATTGAAGGTCTCACGATTCCCCAGGTTGACGCCATGTTCTCGGTGACTCGTCGCTGTGGCTATTCAGAAGACATTACCCGCTGGGGCCAGCTGGGCCTGGACGGTGAGTGGGAAAACCGTGACCTGGGTCTGTACAGCCGTAACGCGGTGTCGGGTACCTACGGTTACTTCAAGGACAATGCCCTGTGCGGGGGCGACTACAAGCCCGGCATTAACGAGCAGCCCGGTTCTGCCTCGGTTGTTCAGGGGGTGAGCGAATCGCGTAACGGTATTGGCTACTCCGGTATTGGTTACCAGACCTCAGGCGTGCGTGCAGTGCCGCTGGCTCGTGCCGAAGGCGAAGAGTTTGCCGCTCCCAACGCCGAAAACGCCTCGAATGGCAGCTATCCACTGGCTCGCTTTCTGTACGTGTACGTCAACAAGCACCCGAACCGCCCTCTGGATCCCATGCAGGCTGAGTTCCTGAAGATGGTGATTTCCAAGCAGGGTCAGGAAGTGGTAGTGCGTGACGGTTACATTCCGCTGCCGGCTTCAGTGGCTCAGCGCGTGACCAAAGAGCTGGGTCTGTAAACACAGACTCCGCCGGGGTGGCACCTGTCGCCCCGATCGGCCCGGAAAGGACGCCGGGTTTGTGATCCGTCAACTGGCTTAGGGACAATCAAAAGGGACACCGCCGCGGGGCGGAGGGTCCCTTTTGTCATCTGTCTGTAACAAAACTGTCATCTAGCGCTGTTAGCATGCACGCGCTTTCGTCGAAGTCCTCTGATTGGGGGTTCGACTGAGATTCTCCAGCTCAGGATTGATGCACTATGTCAGAGCGACCTTCCACCCCGGATGCCCGGGGAAGCTTGATGCCGAATGCGGAGCAACGTGCTCGTCTGCGCAAGGTACGCAAATTCAAGGACGGCCTGTCCCGCTACGGAGTCGGCACTGCCGGTATGATGGTGGTTGGCGCCCTGGCGCTGATCTTCATCTACCTGTTCTCGGAAGTGGCGCCGTTACTGCGCAGCAGCAGTATCGAGCCCACTGCCGACTACCCCTTCGCACTGACCAATGAGGCCGACCCGTCCGCCCACCTCGTGCTAGAGCGCTACGAGGAGATGGGGGCGTCGTTCAGCGAGGCCGGACAGGTACACTTCTTTAACGTCGATTCGGGGCTTGCCCTCAAAACCTTTGAGGTTCCTCGCAATCAGGGTGCCACGGCTACGGCGGTTGATACCAGTGTGCCGAATCAGCAACTGGTGGCCTACGGTTTCTCCGATGGTTCGGTGTCTGTCGTCCAGGAGACCTATAGCCTCAGCTACCCCAATGACCAGCGCCTGGTGACCCCCGGGCTGGATTACCCACTGGGTGAGGAACCCGTCACGCTGGATGAGCAGGGCCGCGCCTTGCGCGAAGTCGCCGTGCAGAGCACGGATGCCGGGATGATGGTTGCGGGCGTCACTGAGGACAATCAGATCCTTGTGGGGCGTTACCGGATGAGCCAGGGGCTGTTCGGCAACGGCGGTAGCGTATCCGGCGATAGCTATTCCGTGCCCTCTCTACCCGGTGGTGCCCGGGTGGAACACTTGATCGTCGATGCCACTGGGCGTTTTCTGGTGGTCGCGGACGATCGGGAACAACTGCATTTTTACCATGTCGAGCGCGCTGAAGATGCCCGGTTGATTGAGACGCTTCCCACCGAACGTGGCCAGGTGACGGCACTGGAGTTTCTGGTCGGCACTTTGTCGGTGATCATCGGTTCGGACCAGGGTTCGGTCAGTCAGTGGTTTATCATTCGGGATGATAACAATCAGTTCCACCTGACGCCGGTGCGGGACTTCGGCTCCCTGCCGGGTTCGGTGACCACGATCGCACCGGAATACACTCGCAAAGGCTTCGCCGCCGGTGACGATCAAGGCAATGTCGGCCTTTTCTACGGGACCTCCTCCAGCACCCTGGTGATTGAGTCGGTCACGGAGCAACCCATTTCGCAACTGGCATTGTCGCCCATTAACGGCCGCTTGCTGGCGCTGGATAATGACCAGCGGTTGCACATTGCCTCGGTCTGGAATGAGCACCCGGAAATCTCCATGAGTTCACTCTGGCAGAAGGTGTGGTATGAAGGCCGACAGCAACCCGAGTACGTCTGGCAGGCTTCCTCTGGCGCGGATGACTCCGAGGCGAAAATGAGCCTGGTGCCGTTGTCCATCGGTACGCTCAAAGCCGCTTTCTATGCGATGCTGTTTGCCATTCCTCTGGGTGTAATGGGGGCCATTTACACCGCCTACTTCATGACCCCCAAGCTGCGCGGCGTGGTCAAACCCACCATTGAGATCATGGAGGCCCTGCCGACGGTCATTTTGGGTTTTCTTGCCGGTCTATGGTTGGCACCGTTTCTGGAAAATCACCTACCAGCGGTATTCAGTATTCTGATTTTCCTGCCGGTCACCATGTTGGCCGTAGGATTGTTGTGGAGCCGGTTGCCATCGGCGATTCGCAGCAACGTCCCGGAGGGTTGGGAGGCCGCCATTCTGATCGTTCCGATTCTGTTGACCGGATGGGCCTGTATCGCCGTCAGCCCTCATGTCGAAGTATGGTTCTTTGATGGCAGCATGCGTCAGTGGCTGACCAACAACAATATTGACTATGATCAGCGCAATGCTCTGGTCGTGGGGATTGCCATGGGCTTTGCCGTGATTCCGACCATTTTCTCGATCGCCGAAGACGCGGTGTTCAACGTACCCCGCCATTTGACCCAGGGGTCTCTGGCCCTCGGGGCAACCCGCTGGCAGACCGTAATAGGTGTGATTCTGCCCACCGCCAGCCCGGGTATCTTCTCGGCGGTGATGATGGGCTTTGGTCGTGCAGTGGGTGAAACCATGATTGTGTTGATGGCCACCGGCAACAGCCCGGTACTGAACTTCAACATATTCGAAGGGATGCGCACCCTGTCCGCCAACGTGGCGGTGGAACTGCCGGAAACCGCCATCGGTAGCACGCACTTCCGGGTGCTGTTCCTCGCGGCCTTGGTGCTGTTGGCCCTGACATTTGTGGTCAACACTCTGGCCGAAGTCGTTCGCCAGCGTTTGCGTAAACGCTACAGCAACCTGTAACCATTGGGAGCCTGATTGATGAAAGCCTGGTTTAAAAGTGGTGCCCCCTGGGTATGGCTGAACGGCGGTGCCGTGGCGCTGTGTATGATTATGGTGGTGGGCCTGTTGGGGCTGATTGCCGTCCGCGGTTTTGGCCATTTCTGGCCCGCTGATCTGGTGCAGATGTCAGTGTTGGATCGCGATGGCGACCGACAGGAAGTATTGGGTGAGCTGGTCCGCAAGGAAGTCATTCCCGCGCGGGTGGCGCGCACCAATGGCTACACGGTGGGCGAGGATGTCCCTCTGGTGACCCGCTACCTGATCAAGCAGGGTAATCGGGATCTGGGTAGCGATTTCCAGTGGTACCTGGATGTGGGCATGGGCGAGTGGCACTACCCGGAAAATGCCATCGTGGTTGAGCGTCGCGAGTGGGGTAACTTTTACGGTTTCCCGGTGGCGCTGAAAGAGCACGGCGAAGTGATCAGTCGTCTGGGCGATGAGGATTTCTGGCCAGAGGTGGAAGCCCGGGTCGAGCGCAGCGTGGATCTGCACAACGAAATTCGTCGAAAGGAAAAGGTGGAGATTGGCAGCATCAACCACAAGCTGGAACGGCTGCGGCTTGAGCGTCGCCGCCTTGAGCTGCAGGGTGTTTCGCCAGAAGAAATGGCGCAGGCCGAAGAGCAGTTTGCGGTCGAGCGAGAGGCATTGAACGAAGAGTACCGCCGAATCAAGGCGGAGCGAGACGCGATTTATGAGCAGATCGAGCGTGACAGCTTCGATGTTGAAACCGTCAACGGAATGGAAAAAACCATTCACCTGCATAACATCGTGCGGGTGACCCGCTCCAACCACCTGGGTGTATTTGGTAAGCTGGCACACTACATGGACCGGTTCTGGGAGTTCCTGACCGAAGAGCCGCGGGAAGCCAATACCGAGGGCGGGATTTTCCCGGCCATCTTCGGCACCGTTACCATGGTGATTGTGATGTCAATCATGGTCACCCCGCTGGGCGTGCTGGCCGCCATTTACCTACGCGAGTACGCCCGTCAGGGCACGGTACTGAAACTGATCCGCATTTCGGTGTACAACCTCGCGGGTGTGCCCTCGATTGTATACGGGGTGTTTGGTCTGGGTTTCTTCGTGTACTTCCTGGGGGGCAGCATTGATGAGCTGTTTTTCCCTGCGTCCTTACCGGCCCCGACCTTTGGGACGCCGGGTCTGTTCTGGGCGTCTTTGACTCTGGCCCTTTTGACACTGCCGGTGGTGATTGTCTCCACCGAAGAAGGCCTGGCGCGTATTCCCAGCACCATTCGTCAGGGCAGTCTGGCCCTGGGGGCGACCAAGTCGGAAACCCTGTGGAAGGTGGTGGTGCCTCTGGCCACGCCGGGCATGATGACCGGTCTGATTCTGGCCATCGCCCGTGCCGCGGGTGAAGTGGCACCATTGATGCTGGTCGGTGTGGTCAAGCTGGCACCGAGCCTGCCCATTGATGGGAACTACCCGTACATTCATCTGGATCAGAAGATCATGCACCTCGGGTTTCATATTTATGACGTCGGCTTCCAGAGTCCAAACGTTGAAGCCGCTCGCCCCCTGGTTTACGCGACGGCGCTGACGCTGGTGTTGTTGATCATTATTCTGAATCTGACAGCCATCAAAATTCGTAACACGCTGCGCGAGAAGTATCGCAGCGCCTCTGATTGATCGCGGGAGCCTAGCATGTTAGAAGAGACTACCAAGCAAAGCGGGTCATCAACGGCACCCGACCACCAAGCACACGTGGGCGCGCCCCGCCCTCAGACACAGGGTAATGCCATGGCATTGGAAGACGAGACCATCAAGCTCGAGGTCAATAATCTGAATTTGTATTACGGGGATAATCGTGCCCTGAAAGACATCAACCTGAAGATCCCCGAAAAGAAGGTGACCGCCTTTATCGGACCTTCCGGCTGCGGTAAGTCGACCCTGCTGCGCTGCTTCAACCGCATGAATGACCTGGTGGATATCTGCCGCATCGAAGGCGAGATCCTGATGGACGGCAGCAACATGTACGACAAGAAAGTCGACGTGGCGGAGCTGCGTCGTCAGGTGGGTATGGTGTTCCAGAAGCCCAACCCATTTCCGAAATCCATTTATGAAAATGTCGCCTATGGCCTGCGTCTGCAGGGCGTAAAGTCCCGCCGGGTTTTGGATGAAGTGGTGGAGAAGTCTCTGCGCGGCGCCGCGCTGTGGGAAGAAGTCAAAGACCGGTTGCACGACAACGCCTTCGGTCTGTCCGGTGGTCAGCAGCAGCGCCTGGTCATTGCCCGCGCCATTGCCATTGAGCCGGAAGTGATTTTGCTGGATGAGCCGGCCTCGGCACTGGACCCGATTTCAACATTGAAGATTGAAGAGCTGATCTACGAGCTCAAGGATCAATACACCATTGTGATTGTGACCCACAATATGCAGCAGGCGGCCCGGGTTTCGGACTATACTGCGTTCATGTACATGGGCGACCTGATCGAGTTTGGTGACACCGATTCGCTGTTTACCAACCCGACCAACAAGCAAACCGAAGACTATATTACCGGCCGGTACGGCTAAGAGGAGCACTCATCATGGTCATGGATATCAAATCCCATACGCATCATATTTCTCAGCAGTACAATCTTGAGCTGGATGAAATCAAGACCAAGCTGTCCGAGATGGGTGGACTGGCTCAACGTCAGGTTAATGATGCCATTCAGGCGCTGATCGATGCCGATGCCGAGACCGCCGAGCGGGTGGTTCGGGAAGATGATCACGTCAATGACATGGAGCTGGATATTGACGAAGACTGCGTTCGCATTCTGGCGCGTCGCCAGCCAGCGGCCAGTGACCTGCGTCTCGTTATCGCGGTTACCAAAGCCATCACGGACCTGGAGCGGGTCGGTGATGAGGCGAGCAAAATTGCCCGGCAAGCCATTGCCCTTAGCGGTGACGGCTCCACACCGCGCGGTTACGTGGAAGTGCGCCACATCGGTGGCCATGTTTCGCGCATGTTGAGTGACGCACTGGATGCGTTTGCCCGCCTGGATATCGATTTGGCACTGCGGGTAGTGGAAACGGACAACACCGTGGATATGGAGTACAACTCCGCCATGCGGGAAATGCTGACATTCATGATGGAAGACCCTCGCAACATTTCTCGTGCCCTGAACATCATGTGGAGTCTGCGCGCCCTGGAGCGGATCGGTGATCACGCTCGAAACCTCGCCCAGTACGTGGTGTATCTGGTGAAGGGTGAAGATGTGCGCCACGAATCCTATGACGAGATTCAGGAGCAGATCCAGGACGACAACGAGTAGTGTTCAGCTCGCCAGGGCCTGCAGTATCCACAGGCCCAGGGTGACCGTCACCAATCCGAAAACCGTGGACTGGACGATCATGGTGGCCGCCAGGGAGGCATTACCGCCCATGGCCCTCACCATGACAAAACTGGCGGTAGCCGTGGGTGACGCGGCCAGCAGGAAGACCACCGCTAGCGCCTGACCTTCCAGCCCCAGAACCAAGGCGATCAGAACACCGACCAGGGGCGACACAATCAGCTTCCAGGTGGTGGCCGCCAGGGCGCCACCGCCCACTTGCCGCAATGACTTCAGATCCAGTGCGCCGCCCACACACAGCAGGGCCAGGGGCAGGCTCATCTCTCCCAGATAGTTACCCGCCCGTTGAACCGGCTCGGGCATGGGGCCTTCGATCCAACCGTAGAACAGTCCGGCAACAATGCCGATGATCAATGGGTTGCGCACCACACCCGAGAACACGCCCCGCATGCCTCGCCGGCTGTCCAGGTCCCGGTTGAGCGCAATGACCGACAGTACGTTATAGAGCACGATGGTGATGGCGATAGGCAGGGCGGCCATCGCCACGCCGCTTTCTCCGTAGGCATTGGCGCAGTAGGCCAGACCGATGATCACCAGGTTGCCGCGGAACGCTGCCTGGGCCAGAACGCCCCGGTCTCGCCGGTCGCGCACAAAACCGTCCGCCGTGAGCAGACTCATCAGAAAAATGGCGACCGCCCCGGCGACGACCGCGAACAGAATCCGGCCGTCGGCGGCGGCGCCAAAGTCGGTGGTGGCACTGCTGAAAAACAACAATACCGGCAGGCCGACGGCAAATACCAGACGTGAGGCCGTGTTGATGAAGGTTTCATCAATCATGCCGATGCGGCGTAACACCGCACCAAGAATCACCATCAGGAAGATCGGTGTGGTGACCGAGAGTGAGAACAGGAATGTCGATAGCAAGTTGGTGCTGTCCAAGAGCGCTCTCCGGGTTGAGAACGAAAAAAGCCCGACATGACTGCCGGGCTCTACAGACTACCACGCTAACTAATCGACCCGCTTACTTCGGGACGTCAAACGGGAAGTAGTCTTTCGCGTTGTTGAAACTGATGTCCTGAATCATGCTGCCGACCATTTGCAGGTCATTAGGCACCGTACCGGCGGCCATGTCATGGCCGAGGATGCGGCACAGCAGGCGACGGAAATACTCGTGGCGGGAATAGCTCAGAAAGCTACGACTGTCGGTCAGCATCCCCACAAACCGGCTCAACAGGCCCAACTGGCTCAGGGCTTCGATCTGGCGCTTCATGCCGTCCAACTGGTCCAGGAACCACCAGCCACTACCGAACTGCATCTTGCCCGCGGCTGAGCCGTCCTGGAAGTTGCCGATCATGGTGGCGATCATCTCATTGTCGCGCGGGTTCAGATTGTACAGAATGGTTTTCGCCAGACGGTCGTCGTTGTCCAGGCGGCCCAGGAATTTCGACAACGGCTTGGCGTAGTTGTGGTCGCCAATGGAGTCGAAACCGGTATCCGGACCCAGGTCGCGGAACAGACGCGGGTTGTTGTTGCGGATGGCGCCAATGTGGTACTGCTGGACCCAGCCTTTCTCATGGTCCTGACGGGCGAACTCCACCAGCATCGCCGAGTAGAACTTGTCCAGCTCGGCCTGGTCGAGGTCCTTACCACCACGCACTTTGGCGAAAATCGCTTTGATTTCAGCGTCGGTATAGTCTTCAGCGTGGACGGTTTCCAACCCGTGATCCGACAGTCGGCAACCTTGCTCATGAAAGAAGTCATGACGCTTCTGCAGGGCGCTCATCAGATCGTCGTAAGTGCTGATCTGTACGTCAGCCACTTCCCCAAGCCGGTCCAGGTAGGTGTTATAACCTTGGGTATCTTCGGCGGCCATGGCCTTGTCCGGGCGCCAGGTGGGCAGCACATTGGTGTTGAAATCGCTGTCCGCGGCGATCGACTGGTGGTGGCGCAGGTCGTGGGTTGGATCATCGGTGGTGCAGATGACTTTCACGTTAGCCTGGGTGATCAGGCCCTTGGCGCTGAACTCGGGGGTCGCCAACAGTTCATTGCAATGGTCCCACACTTCGCGGGCATTTTCGCCGCTGAGCAGCTTGTCGGTGATACCGAAGGGCTTCTTCAGTTCGAGGTGGGTCCAGTGATACAACGGGTTGCGCAGGGTATTCGGTACAGTTTCGGCCCAGGCCTGAAATTTCTCCCAGTCGCTGGCATCACCGGTGCAGTACTTTTCACTGACGCCATTGGAGCGCATCGCTCGCCATTTGTAATGGTCACCCGCCAGCCAGACTTCGGACAGATTCTTGAACTGTTTGTTGTCGCCGATCTGATCCGGGGGGAGGTGGCAGTGGTAGTCGATGATGGGCATGTCTTTGGCGTAGTCGTGGTACAACGCCTTGGCCTGCTCGGTGTCGAGCAAAAAATCGTCGTGTATAAAAGTCATTCTCACAATTCCTCTCAACACACAAAAGCCGTCAATGGGTGCCGGGCAGACCCCAATGTCGGTTGTGCAGCTGGTTTAGGCAGCGCCCACAGCGAGAACCGGAGTCCGGCCCCAAAAACGTGCTGTACTGCTTGCATACTGCCAGGGTTGATTTATTGTGCGATGGTGTCCACCGCGTTTTGTCCCGGGATCACTCAGTGGGCCCGGCGCCGCTTATGATGCGGATATCTGTCAGTTTACCTCCTGAGTGAGCAAATATAAACAGTCATTGTTCGGGGTGGTGTATGGCTGTAAGTGCTTGCTAACATTGAAGCCCAATTATATCAATGTTGTGGTCATCATGAAATAAAGGGGTGCTATTTCACCAATAGTGAAATTCTTGCGTGGCCTTCCCGGTCTCCGGGCCTCCAGCCCCGGGGTAAAGGCGGCTGTTGCCGGCTTTAACAGGGGCCACCCGGGGGTATACAATTGAGGGCTAACCATCCAAGTGTCTATGGCCCCGGAGTGGGGCTGGCGCTTAACAGGAGAGTCAATTATGGCCCGCACGCCTTCCAATATGCTTCCTTTGGGCACTGAGCTGCCCGATACCACGTTGCCTGATCCCGCCGGGGAAACCTGGAAACTGAGTCAGCGCATGGGCGATAAGGGGCTGGTGGTGATGTTCATCTGTAACCACTGCCCGTTTGTCCTGCATATTGCGCCGTTCCTGGAAACGCTCAACGACCGGCTTAATGAAATGGGGATTCGCTGCATCGCCATCAGCTCCAACGATGTCAGGGAGTACCCGGCGGATTCACCGGAAAAAATGGCTCAATTTGCCAAGGAGTACAAGCTGGCGTTCCCGTATCTCTACGACGAGACCCAGCGGGTGGCCAAATCCTTCGATGCGGCCTGTACTCCGGATTTCTACCTGTTTGACCGGAACAAGCGGCTGGTTTATCGAGGCCAATTGGATGACAGCCGTCCGGGCAATGACATTCCGGTGACCGGCAAAGACCTGCTGGCAGCGGCTGAATTGGTCGCCAAAGGTGAGCGGCCCCCCGAGGATGAGCAGCGTCCGAGCCTTGGTTGCAATATCAAGTGGAAATCCTGATTTTCAAATAAGAAAAATAATCCGTATGTTAAATATTGTGACAGAAGGGACGAGTCCGTCGTCCCTATGTCTTCTTTCCCGGCGTGCGGTCGGGTTTGCCGTTTGTCTGGGAAGACTTTGTTTTATACGCCAAGAGCGCGCCTGCTGAAGTTGGATATCGGTTCCGCCCGTTTCTGCGCCATCTGTAGAAAATGTCGCCTGACTTTTCACTTTCTCTCTGAGCGTCTTTTTCTTATTTGCAATTTGTGATCTCCTTCTCGTCCCGCAAGCCCTTCTGCATTTTTCCCTGAAGCGGTGTCGATATACTTTTTGGTGAGTGGACGCTTTGGCCAAGCCCAGTGCCGGAAACTCGAAGAAGTATAAAACTGACGCTGCATACACAGTGGTATTCGGTAGGGACTGGTGGGTATTTCAGGTCCGGTATGCGGTGCACTATTTCTTGATATTTTTCTCGCATAAAAACCCGGAAAGGAGATAGTTTCCCATGACGTTTTCAAAGATAAAAACAATCAGTGGCGCGTTTTTGTTGGCCGCCGGATTAATGGTGGCCCCGATCACCCAGGCTCAATCCGTTCAATGCGATTATCTGGTTCAAAGTGATTGGGGCGCTGGCGCCATTGCGAGCATCCAGATTACCAATAACGACACCTCGGCGATCAATGGTTGGCAGGTGAGTTGGGAGTATGAGCACAGCACCATTACCAACCTTTGGAATGCCGGACTGGAGGGCTCCAATCCCTACAGTGCGAGCAATCTTGGCTGGAATCAGTCGATCCAGCCGGGGCAGTCGATTGAATTTGGTTTTCAGGTGAGTCAGAACGGCGACGCGGAAGTGCCGGAGCTGTCGGGTGCGCTCTGTGGTGGGGCGAGCTCGTCCAGTAGCTCGTCAGTTTCGTCCAGCTCCAGTAGCTCGGAGTCCTCATCATTCAGTTCGGTCAGCAGCTCATCCAGCAGCAGTTCCTCCGTTTCGTCGAGTTCGTCCAGCTCCTCTGTGGGCAACCCTGGGGGACCGACCGCCGTGGAGCTGACCGAGCAAATGGGCGTGGGCTGGAATGTCGGCAACTCCCTGGACGCCATTGGCGGTGAAACCGCCTGGGGGAATCCCGAAATTACCCGGGAGCTGATCGATAGGGTAAAAGCCGCGGGTTTCGACACGCTTCGGGTGCCGGTAGCCTGGAGTCAGTTCTCCGATGCCGAAAATTTCATCATCGAGGAGAGTTGGAAAAACCGGGTAGAGGAAGTGGTCAACTACGCGCTGGACGCGGACCTGTATGTGATCATGAACATCCACTGGGACGGTGGCTGGATGCAGCCCACCTACGCGGACCAAGCATATGTCAATAATCGCTTGGCCATCATGTGGACCCAGATCGCCGAGCACTTTGAAGCCTACGATCATCGGCTGTTGTTTGCCGGTACCAATGAGGTGATGGTCGATGGGGATTACGGGACACCAACCGAGGAGTATTACACCGTCCAGAACAGTTTCAATCAGACCTTTGTCGATACCGTGCGTGCGACCGGAGGCAACAATGCCGATCGGTATCTGGTGGTTCAGGGATTCAATACCAACATTGATCACACCGTGAACTTCGCCGAGATTCCCGAGGATACGGTCAGTGATCGGCTGTTGATGGAGGTGCATTACTATGACCCCTACAACTTTACGTTGAACGAAAGCAGCAATATTACCCAGTGGGGTTCGATCGCAACCGACCCGAATGTCACCGAAACCTGGGCCAATGAGTCCTACGTGGATAACCAGTTCCAGCGGATGCAGACGAACTTCGTCGACCAGGGTGTCGGGGTCATTCTGGGTGAGTATGGAGTGATTTCACGGCAGAATGTCGAAGGTCACGGTACCTACCGGCGCTATTGGAATGAATACATTACCCAGTCAGCGCTTGATCACGGCATGGTGCCAGTCTATTGGGACAATGGCTATGCCGGCAACGGCGGTTTCGCGCTGTTTGATCGCTACAGTGGCAGCGTCATCGAGCCGGAGCTGGTGGAGGTGCTGGTAGGAGCTTCCGACTGACCACACCGTCCGAAAACCCGCACCGAAAAGCCGAGCGCAGGTAATGCGTTCGGCTTTTTTTGTTGCAGAGCGGGAAATTTCACCCAAATGGGGTATGCGCCTCAGCGCTGTGACGCCTAAAATTGTCTACAAAACCGACATAATGTGGAGCATCAGAAATGACGACTTGGGGATATATCAAAGCAGTAAGCCTTCTCAGCCTACTGGCGTTGTCCGGCTGTGTGGCCGAAGATGATGAAGGAGAAGATACTCGGGAGCTGGATAGCTCCGGCGGTGGTAGCTGTTCGTTCCAGGAGTTGGTGACAGCTGCTGACCGGGATGCGGCCAACGCTTGTGGGACGCAGGTATCGACCCAGTTTCTGGCGGCTGATGCCTACTATCAGCAGGCACTGGAACTCTGCTCTGAGGGTTACCAAAGTCAGGCCGAGGAGGTCTATGGTAACTATGAAATTCAGGTGAGCTATGCTCGCGACGTAGCGGCCGGATTTGACTGCGGCAGCGGCTCCACCGGTGGTGGCGGTGGTGGCGTCAGTGTTGAAGACACCAGCGAGCAGATTTACTACAACCTCTGTGTCGGACAGACCACCGATACCATCTATGCGAGTTGTTATGGACCGGTTCAGTACGGCGATAATGACTGCGGCCCGAACACAGACGGTGTCTCCTACAGCTACCTGACCAAGTATGACTCCCGATCAGAGTGCATTAACGAGCGGGATGACTACCTACGAAACTTCTAGCCCGGACCATCTCCAATGAAACGCCTGGTTACGCTGGTTACCGTTGTATTTATTGGTGTGAGCGCTTTCAGCGTGGTGCGAGCCTTGTATCAGGGAGGTGACGAGCGCGCAGGGACGCCGCCGCTCAAGGACCCGGTTGAGTCACTATCGGAGCAACCGGGTGACGAGGCTTCGGCGGAGAGCGTTACCGCTCGCACCGAGGCCCTCCGGGAAGAGACTCAGGCGAACCACTCTGGCGCGATGCCGGAGGAGCGTCGGCGCCTGCACGAGGATCTGAGTTTGGGGATCGCGCTGGGGTTCACCCGCGAGGAAGCGCTGGCGTTGATTCAGCAGACCGATCTGGAGCAGCTTGAAGCCTTCTTTTCCCAACGCTCTCATATCACCGCTGACTGGCTGAATCGGCAGGGACTGGGTGTTGAGCACTTGCGCGAACTGTACGCCCGTTGGGCGGCGGGAACCCCTCCAGAACTTGCCCCGGATAACCCGGGGGCGCTGATATTCAGCCGTTATCGCTCGGGTCAGGACGGCAGCCCCTTCCGAGCCCAGAACCGCTTCAGTGCGCAAGATCGGACGGTCTACCTGCACTACCAAGTGCCGACTGAGTACCAGCAGGCGTCGGTGATCATTCGGTGGGCGCGAGAGGACCAGCCGGGCCTGTCCCACTTTGACTACCATCCGTTGACGGACCATACCGGGTTGCGTCAGGAGGCCTGGGTGCGTCCCCGGCAGGGGTGGGAGCCCGGCACCTATCGGGTCGAGATTTACGGTGCCGAGCCGTCGCTACCACTGATCGCGCAGCGGGACTACGAGGTCTTGCCCTGATGGCAAGGTTGTGGCGAGCACCGCGAGTTTTGGGTCGGGGATATCCTTTTACTCCCGGGGCTCGGCGCTATTGCCCTCTAAACTTGTGATCAACTGACTCAATTTGTCCGAGGGCAGTGCCGCGTTTCCGTAAAACCCCTGAAACTCATCACAGGCCTGCTCCTTCAGATATTCGTACTGTTCGGACGTTTCCACTCCCTCTGCGATGACGTTCAGGCTCAGGTTCCGGCCAACGGCAATGATGGCTTCCGTCAAGCCTCGATCCTCAACGCTTCGGGTCAGGTCCTGGACGAAGGAGGAGTCGATCTTGATGGAATCCACCGGAAACTGCTTTAAGGTGGATAAAGAGGAGTAGCCTGTTCCAAAGTCATCAATCGCGACTCGGACGCCCATCGATTTGAGCTCCTTCAGAATGGCCACCGTGGTCTCTACGTCGCGCATCACCATTGTCTCAGTAATTTCGACCTCCAAGAGTTCGGGACTCATGCCGGTGTCTTGAAGAGCCTGCTTGATATCATCCAATAAGCTCTCATCGATAAATTGGCGGGCCGATAAGTTGATGGCCATGTTCAGCGGCGGTAGGCCGTTTTTCTGCCATTCGACGCTCTGTTGGCATGCGGTGCGCAATACCCAGCGACCAATTGGGACAATCATGCCGTTTTCCTCGGCAACCGGAATGAACTGCATGGGCAGAATCATCCCCAGCTCCGGATGCTGCCAGCGGAGCAGGGCCTCGACACCGGTAATCTGGCCACTCTTGATGTTGCGTTTGGGCTGGTAAAACAGGCGAAATTCGTCACGCTCCAAGGCGTGGCGCAAGCTGGATTCCAGGGTCAACCGCTCCAGGGAGTCCGTGTTCAGAGACTCGGAGAAATACTGAAAATTGTTCTTCCCGAGCTCTTTGGCATGGTACATGGCCATGTCCGCATTCTTCATCAGTGTTTGTTCGTCGTCCCCGTCTTTCGGGAAGAGGGTGATGCCAATACTTACGGTGACTCGGAACTCTTGTCCTGCCAGGGTGAATGGCTTTCCGCAGGCGGAGAGAATCTTGTCCGCGACGGGTGCTACATGTTGCGGGTCGGGAATATTGGGCAGCAAGACGACAAACTCATCGCCGCCGAGGCGCGCCACCACATCGCTCTCTCGCACCGAGCGAGAGAGGCGCCGGGCAATTTCCTGCAGCAGATCATCGCCCGCATCGTGACCGAGAGAGTCATTGATGTGCTTGAAGCGGTCGAGGTCCAGGAAGAGGAGGGCAGATTGACGTTCGTAGCGACGGGCTTCGTGCATTGATTGTGTCAGCAAACGACTGAAGTATGCCCGGTTCGGTAAGTCAGTCAGACTGTCGTGAAAAGCCAGGTATTCCACTTTCTGTGCGTGGAGTACACGCTCCTGCATGGCTTGTTGCCGCGTCCGTTGCAGTCTCCAGCTCAGAAATCCGAGGATGGCAGCAACGCCCATCAAACCCAGGCTTGCCAGAGCGGCCCGCCAAAAGTATTCGCGTTTTGTGGTCAGAGCCGGCTCCAGCTGTTCCCCGTGAGACAGCCCAACGACCACCGAGAGGGGGAATTCAAACAGCTCACGTACCACTGTATAGCGTTCGACTCCATCCCAGGGGTGATACATCAACGGCGCCAAAGAAGGGTTCTCAAGTTTTGGAAGCTCCCCGACAAAATTGCCCATCGGTAAGCCGGTGCTGATCGCATCCCCACTGCGGTAGACCCGGAAATGGTTGTCGCGGGCTACCAGTCCAAGCGCGCCCATATCGCCCAGGGTGGCACTATCATAGCCACTGACGAAATAATCCGCGTGCACGGCCAGCGCGACAACGCCGGAGGCTTGATTCTGGTTGCTGGCCATACCTCGAGCAAAATAGAGGAAGGTGCCGGCCTCTGTGTCGATCGGGCGGCTGAATGTCATTTGGCTGGCATTGAGCGCTTCCTGAAAGAAAGTGTGTTCTTCAGGGTGTTGTAGCCTGAAGTTGCCATGGGTTGCCAGAAGGTTCCCCTCAGGACTGAGAACGGCTATGGAGAAGAGTAGACTTGGCGGCAAGAGGTCCCGTTCACCGAGTTCGCGAATGGCGACTTCGGGCGACTCACGCTGGGTGTCGTATCGGACCAATTTGAGTGTCTGGTCGATTTCGCGAAGGGCTCGAATCACCTGGGCTTCATAAGTGTCTGCCACATCGGTTGCCATGGAGGCGGTGTTTCGGGACGCGGTCCTCAGAACGTCGTCCGTCAGGTGGACGGTGGCTGCCCAGATGAGCCCCAAACCCAGTAGCGCGAGTGAGCTGATCAATACGGGGGCTTCCAACCATTTAGACGTTTTTTTGTTGGAGGCCGGGTTGGCTTGGATGTCTGGATCAGTCTCAGTCATAGGGTCAAGACCCTATGGTGAGAATGCGGAGGCTATTGGGGACAGTCTCCGGGGCCATGTAGCCAATGGCATTGGGGTCGCGGCTCAACTCTCTGACCATATCAGCATTGCTGTGCACCGCTTTTGGTGGCTGGCCGCGGCCGGTAAAAATCAGACGGGACCAATGTGACCGAATCTGTGCCGGTGTTCGACCGAGGTACTGCCGATAAAATTCACCATGAGCCGGGGTTTGCTCGGTCTGATCAATGGGGCGGACGGGCTCTCCATCCGGCAGCTGAGTGAGACGTCCGAGGTAAATATCGCTCAGTTGGAGGGACGTCAGCTCTTGTATGGGGCTTTCGTTTGGAACCACCACAACGACTTCAGCGTAGACGAAGTTTCCAAGCGTACTCAACAGCCCGGTCATTATTATCTTTTTGAGAGATAGTGGCATGGGCAAGTAACCTAGAAGACAAAGTCGACAGTGGTGCTGAATACAGAGACGGGCTCGTCTCCCTCAAAGCCGGGCTGGGTGTTAGACAGTACGCCGCGCGTTCCACGTCTCAGGTCTATGCGGTCGTATTGAATTTTAAGGGCGATGCTCGGGGCGAAATCCCAACGTGCACCGACCGCAAAGCGGCTCTGGTCGGAGGTGTTCTGGGACAGCAGCAGGTTTAGCGTTTCGTTTAAAGGTTGGGCTTGCGGGAAAGGCAGGCCCGGATGAGATAAATCACCTTTGGCTCGTTGGTCTGCGAAGGTCAGATAGGGGGTCAATGACGCGATCCGAACCCCACCGGTCAGGTACCAGCCCCGGTGCTCGCCAACGAAAGATCGGGACCTGTTGTTGGCCCACTCTCCCAGAATAAACCAGGTGCCGGGATCGTACCGTCCGCCAAGACTGATAATGCGCACGGTCGTGTCATCGAGATCAAACCGGTCTGCGATGTACTCGCCTTCGGGACCAAAAGCGCGGAATCCGTTAAAGAAGGGCGTCAGTACGTCTACGGTCAGATCTGTCTGCGAATAGCCCGCGAACAAGGTTGTGTCGCGCCACTCCAGTGTGTTCGCGAGGGTAAAAGAGTCGTCCGATTCCATTTCAAATCCGTCGGGTAAGTCGGTGGTCTTCCTCCCGAAAAGCAGATGCAACGTGTTGGTGACTTCGTCGAACCGGCTTTGGTAAGAGACGTCGATACCATCGGAGTTGGTAACGGGAACCAGATTGTAGACCTCGGCGGGTGGCCGAACGGTAGGGTTGGCATAGCCGACTTTTCGGTACTCGGAGGTCATAAATGACGGCTGCACCGTTCGCCCGATACGAACGGTGAGCTCGGGCGTAATGTCGTAGCTCACATTGGCCCACTCAATCTGTGGGTCAAAGGAGCCGTCGTGACCCTGTTCCGATACCACCTGAAGGACGGCTTTGAATTTCGAAGCAAAATTGGCGGTCAGCTGAATGCCCACTTTACTGTCTACTTTCAGGCTCCATTCGTCGCTGTACCCAGCGCCTTCATCGGCAAGTAGCCCTGTGGTGAAATCCGCCTGGTCTTCATCGGAGTGTGCGACCCCAAGCGTACCGAAACCATTGATATTCCAGGATGGAGCGGTGGCGTCGCCGCGGGCTGGAAGCGCGATAAAGGACACTATGAGCAGCACGTGGCTCAAGCGAATAGCCGGGAGTTGTTTCATTGAAAGCCTTGTACTGACGGTACTATTATTAGTTTCAGGCAACGTGCGGAAATCCATGACGCCTTTGTATGTGTTCAATAAGGGTTGACGATGGACTTGTGCTTGAAAATCCGGATGCGTCAGGATGAGTATAGCATCCAGCCGACCGGCTGCCAGTTGACTGGGCCCGCCACCGGGGCGGGCTTGAGTACGCGGGAAGCGTTAGCCCTGTTCCCGCTCAATCGCCCGATAGGCGATATCTTTGCGGTAGAAAACCTCATTCCACTGGATACGATCGGCCAGGGCGTAGGCGCGCTGTTGTGCCTCGCTGACGGTATTGCCCAGGGCGGTGGCGCACAATACTCGGCCGCCGCTGGTGACGACTTTACCTGAGGCGGTCTTGGTGCCGGCGTGGAATACGCGCTCACCGGGGGTTTCTTCGGTAGGGAGACCGCTGATTTCGTCGCCCTTGTTATAGCTGCCCGGGTAACCACCGGCGGCGAGCACGACGCCGACCGCGGCGCGCTCGTCCCACTCGGTATGGGCCTGATCGAGTTTGCCGTCCAGTGCGATCTGGCACAGCTCGGCCAGGTCGGATTTCAGGCGCAGCATGATCGGCTGGGTTTCGGGGTCGCCGAACCGGCAGTTGTACTCGATCACTTTCGGCTGGCCGTCCGGGGTGATCATCAGGCCGGCGTACAGGAAGCCGGTGTAGGGGTTGCCCTCGGCCGCCATCCCTTCCACGGTCGGGACAATCACCTGTTGCATGATGCGCTCGTGCACCTCGGGGGTGACCACCGGGGCCGGGGAGTACGCGCCCATGCCGCCGGTGTTGGGGCCGGTATCGCCTTCGCCCACGCGCTTGTGATCCTGGCTGGTGGCCATGGGCAGGATGTGTTTCCCATCCACCATGACAATAAAACTGGCTTCTTCGCCGGTCAGGAACTCTTCGATCACGACGCGGCAACCGGCGTCGCCAAAGGCATTGCCCGAGAGCATGTCGCGCACGGCGTCCTGGGCCTGGTCCAGGGTTTCCGCCACAATCACGCCTTTACCCGCGGCCAGGCCGTCGGCTTTGACCACGATGGGCGCACCTTTCTCTTCCAGGTAGGCCAGTGCGGGTTCCACCTCCGTGAAGGTCTGGTAATCCGCCGAGGGAATATTGTGGCGTGCCAGAAAATCCTTGGTAAACGCCTTGGAGCCTTCCAGTTGGGCGGCACCTTTGGTGGGGCCAAAGCAGGGCAGGTCCCGCTCGGCGAAGTAGTCCACAACGCCCTCGACCAGCGGCGCTTCCGGGCCGACGATGGTCAGCGCCACGTCATTGTGCTGGGCGAACTCTGCCAGAGCCGGAAAGTCCAGCACGTCGATATCCACGTTGACGAGGTTTTTCTCCAGGGCCGTGCCGGCGTTGCCGGGGGCCACAAACACTTTGTTGACCTTGGGGCTCTGGGCCGCCTTCCAGGCGAGGGCGTGTTCACGTCCGCCGCCGCCGATGACCAGTAGGTTCATGCTTTAGACCTTTCGTGGTTTGGATTGACTTGAGTTACGGCGGATGCGGCCTTTGGCCTTATCCGCCCTACGCTGACCACGGTAGTATGCGTAGGGCGGATAAGCCGAAGGCGCACCCGCCGTTGCCGATTAATGCCGGAAGTGGCGCATGCCGGTGAATACCATGGCGATGTTGTGCTCGTCGGCGGCGGCGATCACTTCCTCGTCGCGCATGGAGCCGCCGGGCTGAATCACCGCGGCAATGCCGGCGGCGCCGGCGTTGTCCAGGCCGTCGCGGAACGGGAAGAAGGCGTCTGAGGCCATCACTGAGCCCTTCACTTCCAGACCGGCGTGCTCGGCCTTGATGCCGGCGATGCGCGCGGAGTTGACGCGGCTCATCTGGCCTGCACCCACACCGATGGTCTGGTTGTTTTTGGCGTAGACGATCGCGTTGGATTTTACAAACTTGGCGACCTTCCAGGCAAACAGCAGATCGCGGATTTCCTGCTCGCTGGGGGCGCGCTTGGTGACCACTTTAAGGTCCGACTCGGCCACCATGCCGTTGTCGCGATCCTGCACCAGCAGACCGCCGTTGACGCGCTTGTAATCCAGCCCGCCGATGCGCTCGGCACCCCACTGGCCGCAGGCCAGCAGGCGGACGTTTTTCTTGGCGGCCACCACCTGCACGGCCTCATCGGACACGGTCGGGGCGATGATCACTTCCACAAACTGACGCTCGACGATCGCCTGAGCGGTGGCAGCGTCCAGCTCGCGGTTGAAGGCAATGATGCCGCCAAACGCGGATTCCGGGTCGGTGGCAAAGGCGAGGTCGTAGGCTTCTTTGAGGTTGGCCGCGGTGGCGACGCCACAGGGATTGGCATGCTTGACGATCACGCAGGCGGGCTGCTCAAAACTCTTCACGCACTCCAGGGCGGCGTCGGTGTCCGCCACATTGTTGTAGGACAGCTCTTTGCCCTGCAACTGCTTGGCGGTGGCGATGCTGGCCTCGGCGGGGTTCTGTTCCACGTAGAAAGCCGCCTTCTGGTGCGGGTTTTCCCCGTAGCGCATTTCCTGGGTTTTCTGGAACTGGCTGTTGAAGGTGCGGGGAAAGTGCTCGCTGCCACCTTCGACCTTGCGGCCGAAGTAGTTGGCAATAGCGCCGTCGTAGGCGGCGGTGTGCTCGTAGGCCTTGATGGCCAGGTCAAAACGCAGGCTCAGAGTGGTCTTGCCGTCGTTGGCGTCCAGTTCGGCCAGAATACGCGCATAGTCGCTGGCGTTGACCACGATATTCACGTGAGCGTGATTCTTGGCCGCCGCGCGGACCATGGTGGGGCCACCGATGTCGATGTTCTCCACGGCGTCTTCCAGGGTGCAGCCGGGCTTGGCCACGGTCTGTTCGAAGGGGTAGAGGTTGACCACCACCATGTCGATGGCATTGATGCCGTGCTCGCCCATGACCTCGTCGTCCTGCCCGCGACGGCCGAGAATGCCACCGTGCACTTTCGGGTGCAGGGTTTTGACCCGTCCGTCCATCATCTCCGGGAAGCCGGTGTAGTCGGAGACTTCCACAGCGGGAATGCCGTTTTCCTTGAGCAGGCGGAAGGTGCCGCCCGTGGACAGGATTTCCACACCGCGCTGGTGTAGTGCCTGGGCAAATTCCACAATGCCGGTTTTGTCAGAGACGCTGATCAGCGCACGATTTACGGGTGCTAGGTCGGTGGTCATGGTCGGTGAGTTTCCCCCAATGCCGGTGTCAATTCAGGTGAGTTACAAAAGCAGAGGGGGTGGTCTTGTGCCACCCCCTCGAAATTCGGGTTGCCGCGCTCAGAGCAGATCGTACTGCTTGAGCTTCTTGCGCAGTGTGCCGCGGTTCAGCCCCAGCACCTGGGCAGCGCGGGTCTGGTTGTGACGGGTGTACTTGAGGACGATCTCCAGCATGGGTGCTTCCACTTCAGCCATCACCATGTTGTACACGTCACTGACGGGCTGGCCGTCGAGGTTTTGAAAGTAGTTCTCCATGGCCTGTTCCACGCAGCCCCGAAGGGACTGGCCGTGGGTGAGCGTATGGGTATGGCCCGTATCGCCCAGGGGAGCCAAAAAGTTTTCTGCTGTGTTCATGCCGCTTGATCCTCTTGTTCTATCAGCTGTTCAAAGTACTTCAGAACGCTGTCCAGTTGTTCTTGTGCGTTGTCCATACGGTTAAACGCCTGACGAAACGGGCCGCTACCGGGTACCGTCTGCAAGTACCAGCCCAGGTGCTTGCGAGCGATGCGCGGGCCCAAATAGTCGCCATAAAATCCGTAGAGGTCACGCAAATGACTGCTGAGAATGTCCCTGACTTCTGTCAGTGACGGTTCGGGAACCGTTCTACCAAAACGCAGGTAATTGTCGATTTCCCGAAAAATCCAGGGGCGCCCCTGAGCGGCTCGACCGATCATGACGGCTTGAGCGCCAGTCTGCTCGAGCACCTGTTGCGCCTTGCGCGGATTGTCGATATCACCATTGGCAAATACCGGGATGGTTACTGCATCCACCACGGCGGCTATGGTGTCGTATTCCGCTTGGCCCTGATAGCGGTCGGCCCGCGTCCGGCCGTGTACGGCCAGGGCCTGAATGCCGATATCCTCTGCCATGCGCGCCACGCGCACGGCATTTCGATTATCTCGGTCCCAGCCGGTGCGTATTTTCAGGGTGACCGGCAGGTCGGTCGCCGCTACCACCGCCTGCAGTATGTCGGCCACCAGAGGCTCATCTCTGAGTAGCGCAGAGCCGGCGGCCTTTTTGCACACCTTCTTGGCGGGGCAGCCCATATTGATGTCGATGATCTGGGCGCCGTTGTCCGCGTTGAGTCGGGCGGCGTCGGCCATCATGACCGGGTCGCCTCCGGCAATCTGCACTGCAATCGGTTCCGCCTCGCCGGCGTGGTCCAGGCGCAGCCGACTTTTGCGGCTGTTCCACAGGCTTGCATCCGACGTCACCATTTCCGAGACCACCAGGCCGGCACCCAGTTTCCGGCACAACTGCCGAAAAGGACGATCCGTCACACCCGCCATGGGCGCGAGAATCACCCGGCTGTCTATTTGATGGGTACCGATTCGAAACACGCGACTCACCTGTTCGAGGGTCTCAATGGCCGTAACCGACAGCCCCGGAAAAGGTTGGCTATGATACCCGTTTGGCCCCGGATTGGGAACGAGCAAAACCGCCGAATTGATGTTTTTTTGATCGGTTTTGACCCGCCCCGACAGGCGGGGCCGGGAGGAGAACCGATCAGTGGGGGATGTAGGCGCGGTAGTTGACAGCGCTCGGGCCGGGGTCCACCAGCTCCAGTGTCAGGTGGACGGGCTGGTTGCTGGGCATGACGGTGCGACCTGCCAGCTCGCCCGAGAGATATTCCTCGGGGGTGAATTGACGCGCCGCTACCACCTCGCCATTGAGGTCACTGAACTCCAGCACCAAGCCGGGAAAAGGTTGGTCAAAGCGGGCGGTGTTGAGCAGAATCGCATCGACCATTAATGCGCCCTCACGCTCCGGGTGATTGCGGACCACCAGGTTGTAGGCGCGGATCTGGCGGCGATCGACCAGTTCGGGCAGTTGGCAGCCAATCAGGGGGCATACGGTCGCATAGACGCTGCGGTAGGGCTCCAGCCGGCTCCAGCGGTCAAATTGCAGCCAGGCGACCTGAATGATCAGGGCGACCGCCGCGAGCGTGACCAGCAATGGCCAGAGCCAGCGCCGACGGCGGGTCTGTCGGTGAGTCCAGTTCATCTCCACCGGCTCGGGGTCAATATTCATCAGCAGTGCCGAGCGCTCGGGATCGTGGGCGCGTATGCGCTCGCCGCCCTGGTAGTCGTCGGCCTGCTCGGCATCGCCACTGGCGAGGTGAAACTTGATGTGTTCCCCGGGTGGCGGAGCTTCCGGCTCGTCCATCAGTTCAAAGTCGGACGGTACGTCCGAGCTGGGCTCGGGGGCCGGTTCGACCCGAATACTGGCGGTCTGCTCTTCCTCTTCTTCGAGCAGGCTCATGGCCCAGGACTCGTCGGTGTCGTCAGCGGACTCCGAGGCCTCCTCTTCCTCGGGACGAGGGGTTCGCTCGAACAGGGAGTGTGTGCTGTGCGAGCGCGATTGTTCGCCCACACCAAATGGATCGTCTTCGCTCTCGGGGCGGGACTGATCCATATCATCACTGATCAGAAAGTCATCGTCATCCAGCGCGCTCGACTCCTGGTCAATTCGTGACTGGTCAAAGCGCAGCCCGGTCTCCTTGGGCTTCTGCTCAGTGCGCGGACGCACCGCTTTCGGTGTAGGGGAGGGCGCTTTGGGGGAGGCGGGTTTGCGTTCCGCTTTGGGGGCGGTCGGTCTGTTCTGGGTGGTTTTTTCGGGCGAGCGGCGCATCAGAGCCGGCTCGGCCGCTGGTGCCTGGGCCCCCACGAGATGATCCCGCGCCTTGAAGATATGCAGGCAGGCCCCACAGCGCACGGCCCCGCGCGCTGACTGTAGCTGCGCCGGGGTGATCCGGAACGACGTCCCGCATTGCGGGCAGCGGGTCACCATGTTAGTCGGGGCCATGATTGTTCAGTGTTCTCCTCACCCGGAACGGGGGCGTTACGGGCGTATTTTGGTGCCAGTCAGTCTCACCCAGCCTTCTTGCTCGGCCACCGGGTCAAAGTCAAACCAGGGGCGATAAGCCTCCATCACGGCTTCGGCCTGATTGGCCAGAATGCCTGAAAGGCAGATCTTGCCGTCAACCCGGGTCATGCGCTGCAGTTGTGGCGCCAGCTCAACCAGGGGGCCAGCGAGGATGTTGGCCAGCATGATGTCGGCGGTTACCTCGGGGCATTGCCCGGGCAGACAAACCGGCATCGCATTTTCGGGAAGCGCATTGCGGGCCGCGTTGTCCCGGGTGGCGGTCAGTGCCTGGGGGTCAATATCCACCCCGGTAACCTGGTGGGCGCCGAGCAGCAGGGCCGCGATGCCGAGAATGCCCGAGCCACAGCCAAAATCCACCAGATCCAGCCCTTCGATGGGCTGTTGGTCCAGCCACTGCAGGCACAAAAACGTGGTGGGGTGGGTGCCAGTGCCGAACGCGAGGCCCGGATCGAGCATCAGGTTGACCTTGTCGGGCTCCGGGGGTTGCTGCCAGCTGGGGCAAATCCACAGGCGTTCTCCGCAGCGAATGGCCTGATAATGACTCATCCACTCCCGCTCCCAGTCTTTGTCTTCGAGCTGTTCCCAGCGGTGCCCGGGTAGCGGCTGGTCCCAGGCGGAAGCCAGCCGCTCGCTGACCGCGCGGGTGTCGATGTCGGCGTCGTACAGGCCGGTCAGACGCACTTGATCCCACAGCGGGGTTTCCCCCAGTGCGGGCTCCAGAATGGGCTGATCGGCGTTGTCTTCCAGCGTAACCGACACAGCGCCGCTGGCCAGAAGAAGATCTTCCAGCGCTTCGGCGCTATTGCGGTCCGTGGTCAGTTTCAGTTGCAACCAGGGCATAGGGCGTCAGCTGGACAGCTTTTTCTCCAGGTAGTGGATGTTGACGCCACCTTTGCGGAACTCGTCGTCCCGGACCAGCCACTGTTGCAGCGATATATTGGTACGGATGCCGTCGATGATCGTCTCATCCAGGGCGTGACGCATGCGGTTCAATGCCTCTTCCCGGGTTTCGCCGTAGGTGATGATCTTGGCGATCATCGAGTCGTAATTCGGCGGCACCGAGTAGCCACTGTACAGGTGCGAGTCCACCCGCACGCCCAGACCGCCCGGTGGGTGGAAGTTTTTCACCTTTCCTGGGCAGGGCATGAAGGTCTTCGGGTCTTCGGCATTGATGCGGCACTCAAAGGAGTGACCGCGAATCACCACATCTTCCTGCTTGATGGACAACTTCTCGCCCGCACAGACGCGAATTTGTTCTTTGATGATGTCGATGCCGGTGACCATTTCCGAGACCGGGTGCTCCACCTGAATACGGGTGTTCATCTCGATGAAGTAGAAGTTGCCGTCTTCGTACAGGAACTCGAAGGTGCCGGCACCTTTATAGCCCATCTTGATGCAGGCGTTGACGCAGGCCTCGGCGGTTGACTGGCGAACGTCGTCCGGGATCCCGGGAGCCGGCGCCTCTTCGATCACCTTCTGGTGACGGCGTTGCAGCGAACAGTCGCGGTCGCCCAGGTGGATGGCATTGCCCTGGCCGTCGGACAGTACCTGGATCTCTACGTGACGTGGGTTCTGGAGGAACTTCTCCATATACACCGTATCGTCGCCAAAGGCGGACTTGGCTTCGTTCTGGGTGATGTGTATGGAGTTCATCAGCGAGGCTTCGGTGTGCACCACGCGCATCCCGCGACCACCGCCGCCGGCGGCGGCCTTGATGATGACCGGGTAGCCGATCTGCTTGCCCATAGCCAGGCATTTTTCGCGATCGTTGGCGGGCAGTGGGCCATCGGAGCCGGGTACGGTCGGCACGCCGGCCTTTTTCATGGCAGCAATGGCGGCGACCTTGTCACCCATCATGCGGATGGTGTCCGGGTCCGGGCCGATGAACACGAAACCGCTCTTCTGTACCTGCTCAGCGAAATCGGCGTTTTCGGCCAGAAAACCGTAGCCGGGGTGTACCGCTACCGAGTCGGTCACTTCCATCGCACTGATGATGGCCGGAATATTCAGGTAGCTCTGGGGCGACGGGTTGGGCCCGATGCACACCGACTCGTCCGCCAGGCGAACGTGCTTCAGGTCGCGGTCGATGACAGAGTGAACCGCGACGGTTTTAATGCCCATCTCTTTACAGGCGCGCAGAATGCGCAGGGCAATCTCGCCGCGGTTGGCGATCAAAACTTTATCAAACATAAACCAAATCCTCGGTGCTGGATTTATACAATCGTGACCAGGGGTTGGTCGAATTCAACCGGCTCGCCGTCGTCGACCAGAATGGCTTCGACCACGCCGGCTTTGTCCGCTTCGATTTGGTTCATCATCTTCATGGCCTCGACGATGCAGATTACATCGCCGACCTTGACGTGCTGGCCCACTTCCACAAACGCGGGGGAGCCGGGGCTCGGAGAGCGGTAGAAGGTGCCTACCATCGGCGATTTCACCACGTGGCCGTTGTGCTGTGCGGCGGGGGCGGCTTCGCTGCTGTCCGCGGCTGGAGCCGGTGCGGCGGGCGCGGCGGCCGGCGCTGGCGCAGGCGCATGGGTCGGTGCGGCGGTGAAGTATTGAGCGTTCGGGTTATTGCGGCTGATGCGGACGGATTCCTCGCCCTCTTTGATTTCCAGCTCGCCGATGTCGGATTCTTCCAGCAGCTCAATCAGTTTTTTAATTTTGCGAATATCCATTGGGGCCTCTCTTTAAAGCAACGGATGAATGATGAATGGATCCCGGCGCGCCGGGGCCGATGTCAGGGTGTAGATACTTCTATTCGGATGTCGATGCTTTGCCGGCCTGCGTGGCGCGCTCCAGGTGGCGCAGTGCGGCGGTCAGGGCCAACTCATAGCTCTGGGCGCCGAAGCCACAGATGACGCCCTGGGCGACATCGGAAAAATACGAGTGTTGGCGGAACGGCTCGCGGGCGTGCACATTGGATAGGTGCACTTCTATAAAAGGAATGGCGACACCCAGCAGTGCATCGCGCAGGGCGACGCTGGTGTGGGTAAACGCAGCGGGGTTGATGATAATGAAATCCACCCCTTCCTGGCGCGCATCGTGAATGCGTTCAACGAGTTCGTATTCCGCATTGCTCTGTAGGGTCAACACATGGTGGCCTGCGGCATGGCCCTGTTCGGTCAAGGTCCGGTTTATGGTTTCCAGGGTCTGGGCACCATAAATGCCGGGTTCGCGCTGTCCCAGCAGATTCAGGTTGGGGCCATGTAGAACCAGAATGGTTGCCATGAAAAATCCTGTGTGACCGTGGTTTTCTTGATCGGGTGTTGTGTTAACACGCGAAAAACGGCGTTTGCACGTTATGGGGGCGAGTTTGCCGCAAAAAAGCAACAGTGTCCACGGTCTATTCGGGTTTTTGCTAAATTGTCCTCAAATGGCGACAAGATGCCAGACGTTCGGTCTGTTATGGCGCATAAAGCCGTGTTTTGGTGGGCGGGTTGAGCCCGTTAACAGTCATTTTGAGCGACAAACCCGGCGCAATACAGGCAAGATAGCAGAGGATGACAAAAAGTCGGCAATAATGCTGCTAACGTCGTCAATTTTGGGACAATTGTGTTTCTGCGCCATCCTTGAGTCGCTCAAGCAGGGCTTTTTTGCGAAGAATTTGCGGTAACACGATGCCCGGGCCCTGATGGTCGGCGGGAAACCAGAGGTAGAGCGGCACCCCACTGCGGTTGTACGCCTCCAGCAGCTGAGTGATGGCCGGGTCGCGGTGGGTCCAGTCGCCTTTGAGAGTCGCGACGCCGTGGGCGTCGAAAGCGCGTTCAACGTCTTCGGTACCCAGAGTGACACGCTCATTGGCCAGGCAGGTCAGGCACCAGTCAGCAGTCAGATTGATGAATACCGGCGTTCCCTCACGGCGCAGGGTGTCCAGGCGGGCGGCGGAGTAGGGCTCCCAGCGGGAGTCCTCGGCGGGGGCGTTCAGCGTTTGCCAGGGCAGAGTCAGGGCGGCGACCCAGGCGAGTAGTACCAGGGCCTTTTGGCTGAATCGCGCCGGAGTGGAACGGGGCTGCCGGGTCAATAACCAGCCCGCGAAGGCAATCGCGACGGCCCCCACGCCAACCGCTGCCACGGCATTGGGCCCGGCCTGACGCCCGAGCACCCAAATCAGCCAGATGGCGGTCAGGTATAAAGGAAAGGCCAAAAACTGCTTCAGGCTGTCCATCCAGGGGCCGGGTTTGGGGAGGTGGTTCACCAGCGATGGCAGATAGCACAGTGCCAGCAGAGGCAGTGCCATCCCCAGGCCCAGTGCCACAAACACGCTCAGGCTCACCAGCGTGGGCTGAGTGAGCGCGAAGCCAAGAGCCGCGCCCATAAAGGGGGCGGTACAGGGGCTGGCGACAACTGCAGCGAGGACGCCGGTAAAAAAGGACCCGCTCAGGCCGCTGCTCTGGGTCAGCTTCTGTCCTACCCCCATCCAGCGTGTGCCAATGGTCAGCAGGCCGGACAGGCTCAGCCCCAGAATAAAGAACAGGTACACCAGCGCGGCAATGAGTAAGGGCGACTGTAACTGGAAACCCCAGCCAATCGCCTCTCCACCGGCGCGTGCGCCGAGCAGGACTCCGGCAAAGGCGACAAAGCTGACCACAATGCCCGCGGTGTAAGCCCAGCCATGCAGCGGCAACCGCTGGCGGTCGGCCCTCGCCAGGCTCATGACCTTGATAGAGAGCACGGGAAACACACAGGGCATCAGGTTCAGGATGATGCCGCCGAGTAGCGCCAGCAGCAGGATGTAAGGTAACCAGGCGGTTGCGGCTTCCGGAGGTGCTCCGCCGGCGGTATTGGCGGGAGCGTTGGCGGGAGGCGCCGCTGCGATGCTGGCGGTCTGGTTGGCGGGGTCCACCTTGACGTAGTCAATATGCGGTGGGTAGCAGAGCCCCGCGTCCGCACACCCCTGAGACTCCACTTTCAGGGTGAAGGGTCGGGCGTCGTCGGCCACGGCAAGGCGGACAGTGGCGCTGCCGTAATACACTGCCATGTCCTTTTCAAAGTACTCGTCGTACTTGTCGACCGTGTTGTCGCTGAATCGGGGGGCAAACGGCTCCGGCTCCGGGTCGGCGCTCAGCCTGAACCGCTCCTGATACAGGTAGTAATTCGGGGCCACTTCCCAGTGAAGCACCAGCTCGCCGTCGTACAGTCGGGTTTCCAGCTGAAATGCTTCTGTGACCGGCAGAAAGTCATCACCGCCCCCCAGCAGGCTGGTGTTCTGGGATTGGCCGCCCAGCAGGTCCTGAGCGGCGGCACCGTGACTGAAAACGCAGAGCAGGGTGCTCCAGAGTAGCAGGCGCCAGAATGACAGGACGTCGTGTCGGGATGCCGATAATTGCTGGGTCAACATAGGTCGCTTGGTTCCGGGTTGGGTGACGTTTTCGGCGGCGAGAGGGTATCATGGCCGCTAGATGCCAAAGCAGTCTTTTTTCTCGGACTGCGGCAAACCACAATAATTCGGATCAATCCGGGTCGCTAGTGTACCGGACTTGGACCACAAAAACTGCCAACTGGCTCTCTTGGAGTCACTGTGAGTAAGGTTATTGTCATGCATGAGTTGGGTCATCCCGCCGCCGATCGGGCGAGGTCCCGGGGGTGGATGCTGGGCGGTATGCTAGGGCTCTCCCTGTTGGTTGGGTGCAGCAGCCCTGCGCCGACACCTGTCTCGACGCAGACACCCGCGCCGGCGGTTGATGCTAAGCCGGACCCGACGCTGACACGGGAGCAGCGCCTTGAGCGCTGGCTGGATGAGGGCGATCAGGCCCTGTCGGCCGATCGATTGTTGTCACCGTTGGGTGATAACGCGCATGATCGCTATCGGGCGGTGCTGATTTATGACCCCGATAACACCCGTGCCATTTCCGGGCTCCAGGCCATTGCCCTGCGCTATCTCGATCTGGCCCGCTCCGCCGCCGCGCGCAGCGCGCTCTCTCAGGCCCAAGGCTACCTGGACCTGGCCGCGTCCGTGGATCCGGGTAATCCGCTGGTGGCCGAGTTCAGCGAGAAGGTCAGCAACCAGCGGGCGCGTTTGCAAAATGCCTCCCCGCTGGCTCAGGATGGAAAAGTGGTGCAGCTCAATGGAGAGTTGCTCCGCCAGCGGTCAGACGAGCTGGCGGCCGACCTGCAACAGTTGGCCCGGAAGGTAAAAGATACGGGCGAATTTCTGTTGATCGTGGCTCGCACGGACGCCGAGGGCAGGTGGATTTATCAGCAAATGCGTGATGGCACCCCCGATTATTTGTTACGCGGAGATATTCATCTGGGGTCGCCGCCGCGAATCGAGTTGCAACCACCAATGTAGTCGGGTGACACGACGGTACAATCAATACTTTGGAGACCCCTGTTATGTTGAGAGCAATACTGTTGGTGCTGGCGTTAAGTGCCGCGTCGGTCTGGGCGGAGGCCCCCAATGTCACCGTTACCGACGCAACCGTGCGTGTGCCCTTGCCGGGTAAAGACCTTACTTCGGCCTACTTTCTACTGCATAACACAGGTAACGAGGCGCGGTCGTTGGTGGCGGTGTCCGTCGAGTTCGCCGAGCGTGCGGAGCTGCACGAGCACCGCACGGAGGATGGCATGATGCGCATGCGTCAGGTGGATGCCGTGGAGATCCCCGCCGGCGGGAAGGTGCGCTTTGCCTCGGGCGGCTATCACGTAATGCTCTTTGGGCTTGAGCGGCGCCCCCGCACCGGAGATCCGCTACAATTGATATTGACGTTTGATGATGGGAGTGAGCAGGCCGTGAAGGCCTATGCGGTCAGCGTGTTTGACCGACCGCATCACAACCATTGACGCATTTCACCGATCAGGAAGTCGCTATGCCCATGTCCAAAGCCAAACAGTTCTGGATCCACCTGCAGCGCAAGCTCCGGGATACTTTTGCCGACACCCGTGATGATGTCTCCCGGTTGGGGGTAAGGGTGAAAATTGGTTTGGCCGTATTGGGCCTGTACGTGTTGTTGGCGCTGGTAGTGGGCATTTACTGGAGCATGACCCCCGGTTTTTTCACCGTGGAAGACTATGTGACGGCACACGTTGAAGAGCGCGGCGGGAAGCGTGAGCGAGGCGCCGTGATGACCTCGGCACTGATCGGCGTGGCGGAAACCCTGTTGGAAAAACCCGGCGGCTACCTGACCAACGACATTACGCCGCCCGGCCTCTGGCTGGATAACATGCCGAGCTGGGAGTACGGCGTGGTCATTCAGGTGCGCGATGCCAGCAAAGCCATGCGCGAGGCGTTCAGCCGCTCCCAGTCCCAGTCCCGCGAGGATCAGGATCTGGCGTTGGCCGAATCCCGCTTCAATTTCAATACCGACAGTTGGATCATGCCGGCCACCGAGCGCCAGTACCGCGAAGGCATTCAGTATACCCGTCGCTACCTTGATCGATTGACCGGGATCAGTGGTCAGAACGCCGAGTTCTACACCCGCGCCGATAATCTTCGCTATTGGTTGAGCACTGTGGAAACCCGCCTGGGCAGCCTGTCGCAGCGCCTCAGCGCCAGTGTCGGACAGCGCCGGCTGAATACCGACCTGCCTCTGCGTATGGGGGAACCCCAGGAAACTGAGCCAGGGGAGGTCATTGTGAAAACTCCCTGGACGCAACTGGATAACGTGTATTACGAAGCACGGGGCTCGGCCTGGGCTCTGATTCATCTGCTGAAGGCGGCGGAAATCGAATTTGCCGACGTGCTCGATGATAAAAACGCGCGAGTCAGCCTGGGGCAGATCATCCGTGAACTGGAAGCCACCCAGCGCTCGCTGATGAGCCCGATGATCCTCAACGGCAGCGGCTTTGGCCTGCTGGCCAACCATTCACTGGTGATGGCCTCCTATATCTCCCGCGCCAATGCGGCGTTGATTGATTTACGGAGTTTGTTGGATCGGGGGTGAATCAAAGGCGAACAGGGGCCATGTTGTCGCTCTATTCTTTATGCAAGAGCCGGGCGATTATATATTTCAAAAAAGTATAAGAAAATTTTTCTGTTTTAACGTTTGGTACCAGAATCCATTCTGTCTACTGGTAATCTATTGATTTTCCGATAAAAATAATCCTGCTCGAAAATTGAGTGGCGGATACCTCCTCGCAAACTAAAAACAATACGCGCCATTCACCAAGAGTTCGTGACTTTTCCCCTTTGAGCCTCTTTACTTTTGTGGTTTAGAATCCGCCCCGTCGAACACGAAGGAATTGTTGTGCGGGCATTTTCTATTTCCCACCCCCGCTTCCTTTTGAATAGCCAACTCCGCTTGAAGGAAATCCGCAATGCACGGACGCTTGATCGCCGCCCTTTCAGTCGCTGTATTACTGGCGACATTCTCTACGTTCTCATCAGCTCAAACGACGACCATCGAAGCTGAAAACTACTCGGATATGTCCGGAGTCAGAACTGAAGCCACCAGCGATGAGGGGGGAGGCATTAATGTGGGCTGGATTGATGCGGGTGACTGGATGTCTTATGACACGGCGCTGTTGGCGGGCGAATATCGGTTGTCATTTCGAGTCGCTGCACTGGAGAGGGAGGGGCAGTTTGAAATCCAGGCAGATAACGGCTCGGTAAACGTATCGAATGTAGGATTCGGTGCCACTGGTGGTTGGCAGAATTGGACAACTGTACATGCAGACGTATTTCTGGACTCTGGTATTGAATCATTCAGACTGTATGCAGCCGGTGGCGGGTGGAATCTCAACTGGATAAAAATCGAATCACTCTCACAAAGCTCATCAGAATCAAGCGCTTCAAGTAGTGCCTCCTCACCAGAAAATGCCGTAGTTCGAGTTGAAGCGGAAGACTATCTTGAGATCTATGGAATGCAGCTGGAGGCTACTGATGACGTCGGCGGTGGAGAAAATGTCGGGTGGACCGAAGCTGATGATTGGATATCGTATGATATCCGGTTGCCGGCACCGGGCGAATATGAAGTCCGCTTCCGTGTCGCGGGCAGGGGAGAGGCATTAGATCGCTTCGTGCTTGAGTCCGAAGATATTGAGGATCTGTCCCATGTAGTCAACTTTGCAGGAACCGGTGCGTGGCAGTCGTGGACAACTGTCGAAGAAGCAGTTGCCCTACCTGAAGGTGAGTTCACCTTGGTAGTAAAGGCTTTAGCTGGGGATTGGAACATCAATTGGCTCGAGTTCGAACTTGTTTCCGAAAGTACGTCCAGCTCTCGCTCCAGTTCAAGTTCAAGTTCGACCAGTGTGGGGTCCAGTTCATCAATGTCAAGCTCCTCGTCAAGCGAGGCACCAGCTAACTATCTCGTATCCACCCAAACAGATGGATTTGGTTCGATGGAACCTTTGGAGCTCAGGGTTCAAGAGGGTACGTCTGCATTATTTGTTGTTACGGCGCAGGATGGCTACATCATCGATTCAGTCACCGGCTGCGGTGGAGTGTTGAGTCAGGATGGATACTCCGTTGAAAATCTGTCGTCGGATTGCACGATTGAGGCGACATTCCAGCCACGCCCTGGTCAGCCAGGCGATATTATAGATGAAAGGTACAAAATTAGTGAGACCGATAGCAGTATTGTTGTAGATCTGGAAACCGGGCTTGAATGGCGAAGGTGCACGAATGGTTCCGAGTGGAATGGTTCCGAGTGTGTGGGCGAAAGTGAGGAGTACGAGCTGGTTCAAGCTCAATCTCAGAATTTTGAGGAGGGTTGGCGCGTCCCGAATCGGGAAGAGCTTGAGGCTCTCGTCCACTGTAGTTCAGGTCTGGCTGATGAGGGTATTGAATCTAAAGGCTGTCGGACCGATTCTAGATCGCCTACTCTGAATGATAAAGTTTTCCCCGGGGCACAACCAAAATCGCTCTATTGGTCAAGTACCCCGACGGTAAAGTTAGACGACTCTTACTGGACCGTAAACTTCTTTAATGGAGAGAGTCGATCACTTCCTCATGCAGAGTATGACCACTTGGGCGAGATTGAAGCATACTTGAACGCTTACCTTCGCCTGGTTCGAGGTGATGGCAAAAGTCAGTACAATTTACTCCTCAAGAAAATGGGGGAGGGCTCGGGAGAGATTCTAGTCGACCAGGAAGGTACGGATTGCGGAGAAGAGTGCCAATTGGCACTTCAGGCGGGAGGTGAAATCGAAGTTCTGGCCGTGCCAGCGCCGGGGTCTGTATTCGCACGCTGGAGTGGAGGATGTCGAAGTACCGACCACGTTTGTATGGTTGATATAGACAAGGATCAGGAAGTCCATGCTCACTTTCTGGTAGATCGCTACGAGTTTCCTGGTGAAAACGTTGTGGTTGACAATAATACGGGTTTAGAGTGGCAGCGTTGCTCCTATGGGCAGGAATGGACTGGCGTCACATGCACGGGAGATGCTGAGACGGACGTATGGTATGACCTGACGGAGAGAGTTTTTCCCGGAGGCTGGAGGCTTCCCACAAATAGCGAATTGGCATCTGTTGTGTATTGTGATTCTGGAAGCCCTTCATTCGAAGGGGGGCAAAGTAGCCCATGCCACAATGAATACACATCCCCCACGATAGCGACTTGGGCGTTTCCAAATACACCCAAGATGAACTACTGGTCGTCCACGACGGCAGACAATGGATGGCCAGTAGTAAGAGATTTTAATAATGGAAAAGCAGGGTATATTTCAGGATTCTCTAGTAGCGCCTTTCGCTTGGTGCGCGATCCGGAGCCTCCCGAATCAGTCGAAATAAACATGAGCGTCACTGGCAGCAGTGCGGGCGAAATTACCGTAAACGGAGAGGATTGTGTTGACTCATGTGTTGCGAATTTTTCAAATGTAAACTCTATCGTCGTGGAAGCTACTTCGGATGAAGGCGCTGAGTTCTACCGGTGGGAAGGGCTCTGTAGCGGTTTCGACCCTAGGTGTGAGGTGACGAATTGGCATGAGGTTGAAGCCCTGGAGGCCATCTTCATCGATGACCGGTATGAGGTTAGGGGCGATGAGAGAGGCATAATCTATGATTCGACAACAGATTTAGAGTGGCAGCGTTGTAGCTATGGCCAGGAATGGGATGGGGAGTCCTGCATCGGAGACATTGTTCCTTTAAATTCCTCCGAAGCAAATGCTATAGCCTCAGATATGGGGTGGCGGATTCCGGCGTACAACGAATTAAGAACATTGGTTTTTTGTAGCTCCGGAAATCCGACTTATTGGGGAAAGCATGAGAGCTCATGTTTACCAACCGGTAGAGATGAGCCGACTATTGCCGAGAACTACTTTCCTTCGACGGAGAATGTGGACTATATGTCATCTACGTTTGAGCCGAGTCAAGGGTGGGGGGCGGCGAAGAACATCGCAGTTGATTTCCGCGATGGTAGTTATGGTGTTGTTTATTCTGGAAACGAAGCGAATGTACGGTTCGTTCGTGGGGGAGGTGATTTCCCCAAAAAGTCGATTTCTATTCGGCTTTCTGGAGGAGGCGACGGGCGGGTGTTCGTAAATCATGAAAGTTATGAAACTTGTGATCAAGAAGAGTGTGAGTTTCTGGTTTCGGAAGGTTCTACTGTGACCCTCTCTTATCATGCTGATTCTGGGTCGGAGTTCTTCAGTTGGGGTGGTCTGTGCTCAAAGAGTCGTGATGAGTGCACTGTCTTAATGGATCGTGATCGTGATGTAGAAGTTTTCTTTAACATGAGAACTCCATATCTGTTTTCGTGCCCCTATAATTCTGTTAAGTCTGACTTTAGCTACATCGAAGTAAACCCGGAGGAGAACATATATTGGAGCGTTGGAGAAGATGTTGATGTTGAATCAATAGCCTCGGCTTTCAATTACGCGAGATATATCGACCCCTCAGTTAATACTTATCTGGTTATGCCCGAGCAAAATGTTTGGGATCAGTTAAGCCTTCAGGATAAAGGATTGCACCTTGTCAATTCGGAACGCTCTGCCCGAGGTCTGAAGCCCTTTTCCGGTGTGGATGCATCCATTCAGAGTTCGGCCAAGAACTACGCTGACTATATTTTGACCAACAACCAGGTTGTAGGTCATTACAATGACGGGCAAACACCGTTGCAGAGGATGCGGACCGAAGACTATGTAATGACAAACTCGGATTCCTATATCAGGAAAGCAGAGTCATTGGCTGGAGTGCACAATTTTGAAGATCCAGTCTCACAGGAGTATGCGCTGGTTCGAGCCATATATGCGTGGTTGTACGAAGACAAGGATTGGTATAGGAGGTTCGGCTTATCGGAAGGAGATGATTGGGGTCATAGAAAACATTTGTTGCAAAAGGGACTTCAGGAAAACAATGGCGATCCCTTCTCGGAGGGAGTGGCTGGCTTTGGGGTGGCAACGGGGCTTTATCAGCCCGGAGCAGATAGCGTGTCAACTCATGGAGCCGTTACGGTTTTCAACACAATTGATCAGGGGCCAACCTGGGATGGCGACCGGCTTCAGGTGTCGGATTTCTCCAATTCTCAAGGGTGCTATCACCATACTCTAACGTTCCGAAGCTCCTCAGCTAAAAGGGAATTCATTCCTGGTCTTGAGAGCATTTCCATTGTCCCCTCTAACGTTCACCTTGCAGTTGGGCAAAGCGCGGCGTTGAGTATTATTGGTCATTACGGGGGAGGCGAGGTTCGTGATTTGACTGACACGCTATCGCACCGAGTAACAGATAGTTCAGTGGTGTCTATAGCAAACGGAGAGGTAATTGGTCGCCGATCTGGTTACGCTACTGTGTATGTTTCGGATGCCTTGGGGCTGGATTACATTGATTCCAACAGAATCCAGGTCACGGTCGGAGAAGCTTTAGACGTGGAGTCGCTTACGGGCACCAGAGCTGGATCTGTAGCTCCTTATCTTGCTGAAAACGCCACATTGCCGACCTTTGTTCCTGCCATGGAGGAGCAAAGAGTCGAAGCGGATTTTGACCCCTATGCCATGGCGGTCTTCACTGGTACGGTGCAAGATCGCTACGGTGTTCCACTGTCCGGGGTGCAGATCAGCTTCCTGCATGCCAGAAACTATGGCTCAGTAACCACGGACATGGACGGCCGGTTCATTATCGCAGGTCCTGCGGGAGAGCAAACGGTGGTTTACGAGAAGCCGGGCTATCTCGTCCTTCAGCGCTCTGGCACGGGTGGCTCAGGTCAGTGGTCTTCTCTAGAGGAGGTGACGCTTCTCGAGCGGGATAGTAAGGTGACAAATATCAACCTCTCAAGCGGTGAGCCTCAAGTGCACCAGTCGAGCCTTGTCTCTGACGAATTTGGTGATCGACAAGCCACCGTTATATTCAATGGCATTACGTCCGCTGTCATTCGGTCTGCCGATGGCTCGGAGCGACCCATTGAGCAGTTTCAGTTCAGTGCCACCGAATTCGAATCACCCTCGTCCATGCCAGGTGAGCTTCCTCGAGAAACGGCATTTACCTGGGCTTCTGACCTGCATGTCGACGGCACGCACTATACGGATTCCGTTCATTTTGACGGCGATGTTGTCATGTTTGTCGACAATTTCCTGAATTTCGATGTGGGTGAAATTGTTCCCATCGGCTACTTTGATCGACGAATTAGCGAATGGGTTGCTTCGAGCAACGGTGTCGTCGTTGAGCTTCTCGACTCCGACAGCGATGGCGTAGTGGATGGTTTGGATTACACCGGTGACGGCCAGCCTGATGATTTGAACGGCAATGGCAACACCGCAGATGAGGTCATTGGGCTGGAGTCCTATTCGGCGAGAGACACCCTCTGGTGGGGAAGTTTCAATCATATGACGCCGTTGGATTATAACTGGGGTGCAGGGGATGAAGAAGCTCCCGATGAGGTGGACCCCGAGCTGAGCGAGGAAGATGAGCACGACGAAGATTGTGTGGCTACCGGCTCTTACGCCAAGCCTTATCAGCAGTCCTTCCACGAGGACATTGATATCGCCGGAAGCAATCTTACACTGCACTACAGCAGCCAGCGAACCCAAGGCTATCATCATAAGATTCGAGTGGCACTGAGTGGTGACGAAATGCCCGTGATGCCAGTGCGTATGATCGCCCGACTGGAGATTGCCGGCCGTGTTTTTGAGAAAAGTTTTGACCCACAAACCGGGCTGGAAGCGGAGTTTGTATGGGATGGTACCCACCCGGATGGGACCATCGCGGAAGGTCTGGTCAGTGGCCGAGTGAGCCTTGGGTATGAGCATGGCGTCAAATACCTGAGTGCGGGGAATGCGGCTTCGGAGCAGCGGCCTCCGTCAGAGTTCTCGGTTGCCTGGGCGACCGAAGGTGAATCGGAAACCCAGGTGCCCGCCAGGGAGAACTTTATTGCATGGCGTCAACGCGGCATCACGATCAAGAATACGTATCACAGTCAGTTGGCAGAAGGCTGGTCATTATCGTCGGTTCATGAGCTGGGCCCGGTCTCAGAAGGGACCGTTTACCTGGGTAATGGTGGAGTCCATACAGCGGCTACCCCGTCATTGATTCTCAGAACCGGCCAGACCGCCAGCTATGTAGATGGAGATGATGGCTATTATCAAGCTGGCGGTAAGAACATTGATTATACAATCACCAATGACAATGTTCTTCAGGACCGGGTGACCGGGTTGCAATGGCAGAATGAGAGAACCCCTTTCCGCACCACAACCCGACTGGAGGCGGCGCAGTACTGTGCCGACCTTGAAGTGGCTGGACAAACGGATTGGCGGCTCCCCACGCCCAAAGAAGCGGGGTATACCATTGACAAGTCGACCGGAGATGCCGTCAGACGAATTCACAGCCTGTCCAGGGGGCGTGAATTATGGAACGCGAGCACTATTAATAACGATCAGAGAGAGTTGGCCGCCATCTGTGTCCGTGGTACGCCTTTGGATGAACGCAATATCGTCTCCCTGGATAGGAATGAATCGGATCAGGTTGTCATCGATAAGGACAATGGTCTGATGTGGCAAGACAGTGCCGATAACGCGTCCCTGACGCTCGGTTGGCTGGACAGTATCGATTACTGCGAGACGTCCCAGCACGCAGGGTATGACAACTGGCGCCTGCCCAACATTAACGAGCTACTTTACATTCTGCCAAATCCGGTATTTCAGTATCAGACGAGCCTCCCTGAGGACATACACTGGAATTATCTGGCGCCTGAGCGAAATCCCTATTGGAGTTCAACCACCAATATTACGGATGAGGAACAGGCATGGGCCATTGAGAGCATCGGTTTTAACAGTGAGCGTTTCGATAAACTCGACCAATACCATGTCCGCTGCGTCCGCGAAGACAGTACGGCGGCCCGATCACCTTACCGGTTTGATGGCGACGACCGCCATACCGCCACTATCGACCTGAACAGCGGTGTTGAGCTCAGCACCCTGGAGTATGATGGCGCTGGCCGGGTAATCCGTATTGTGGACCGTTTCGGCAGCGCTCTAACGATCGACCGGAATCAGGACGGAGCCCCTTCCCGCATTGTGGCGCCCAATGGCGAGGTCACTTCGCTGACGGTGAATCAGCAGGGCCACCTGACTGGCGTGCAGTATGAAGACGATACCGGCTACCAGTTCAGCTATAAGAACGGAGGTCTGCTCACCGGAAAGATCGACCCCAATGGACATGTCTACGAACGGGAGTACGACGACTCTGGACGGTTGTTGATAGCGAAAGACCCAATGGGCGGCTTCTGGGAGCTGTTTGATGAGCGGTTGGATATTGGCTGGGATCGCTTTGGCTATGACACGGCGGAAGCCAATCGTCATGAGGTTGAACGTCGGGTTCGGGCCAACGGTGATGTCGAAGTCACGACCACTGATAAAACGGGGGCTATGTCCGTTCTTGTGCGCAGCGCGGACGAGTTGAGGGAAACCATAACGGCCTACGGAATGACCACGGTTCTCGATAAGGTCCTTGACGAGAAAACTCAACGGCCTCGCACTGACACCGTTACGGTTACCACGCCAGAGGGTCTGATCAGTACCACTGAACTCGATAAGCAGTACAGAGAAAACGGTGCTGACACCACACACTACACGGTCACCGCCAGCCAGAACGGGAAGTCCACGCTGACCGAGATCGACAGCCGAACTGGGGTCACTAGAATCACCTCGCCTGAAGGGCGGGTGACTGCGGTGTATTCCGATCCCGATACATTGCTAATTCAGCGGCTGGAAACACCAGGCCAGTACGACCGGGAGTATGAGTACGATAGTCGCGGTCGCCTGATTGAGGAGCGGGTCGGTGATCGCACGACGATGTACACCTATGACGATGTTGCCGCGTTGGGGCGGCTGACCAGAATAACCACACCTGATGATCGGTCCACCGAGTTTGAATATGACCTGTTAGGGCGGGTGACCCAAGTCATATATCCCGACGGAAACAGTACGGTCACGGAGTATGACGCCAATGGTAACGCCACCCGGGTAACGGTGCCCACGCAGGCGGGCCATGAATCGACGTTCAACGGCGTCAACAAGGTAGAGACGGAAGACCGCCCCGATACACCTCCGACCGCCTACACCTACAATCTGGAAAAGCAACTGACACAAATAGCGCTGCCGTCAGGAGACACCATTGACTACATTTATGAGAATGGGCTCCTGATCCGAACTGAAGCGCCGGAAGCTGATGCCCGATATCACTACCAGCAAGGCGACCAACTCGCTCGGGTTGAGCGGGACGAGGAGAAAGTCCACTACGCGTACGATGGCACCCTGCTGACCGAGTTACGTCATGAAGGGTGGGTTAACGCGACGCTTGGCTATAGCTATAACGCAGATTTCCGGGTAAGCAATATGAGCTATGCTGGTGCCGGCACCTCTATCGGCTACGACGATGACGGACTTCTGACTGAAATCAACGGGTATGAGCTGACCTATGGCGCCCAAAGTGGCTTCCTGGAGGAGCTCAAGGATGGCAATCTGACTCAGACGTGGCAATGGAATGGCTATGGCGAATCAACGGCGGTAGATTACTACCAATCCGGGACGAATACCTATGGTTACGACCTGGAGTACGATCCGGCGGGCCGGATTGTCCGAAAAATCGAGCAGACTCCAACCGGCACGGCAGTGTATGAATACGACTACGACGACCGTGGTCGCCTGGTGGAGGTCATCAAAGAGGGGGTAATCGTAGAAGCCTATGCCTACGATGCCAACGGAAACCGAACCCTTCAGACCAGCACCGAAGTCGGTGTGGACGCCGAATCCGCGATCTACACCGCTGGCGACCAACTGGAAAGCCGGGGCACTACCACCTACACCTACGACGCCAACGGGCGGCTCAATGGCAAGGTGGAGGAAGCTCAAGACGGCCCGGCCCTCACCACCTATCTCTACGGCAGCCAGGGGCAGCTGCTGCAGGTGGACACCTCGGATAAGTCCATTGAATATCGCCACAATGCTCTGGGCCAACGGGTCGCCAAGCTCATTGATGGTGAAGTGGTAGAGCGCTACCTGTGGCAGGATCTGACGACTCTGCTGGCCGTCTACGATGGCCAGAACAACCTCAAACAACGGTTTGAGTACACGGTAGGCCATACGCCCACCAGCTTCACGCAAGGTGGCCAGAGGTACTACATTCAGACCGATCATCTCGGCAGCCCAAGAGTCATCACCGACAGTAGCGGTTCGGTCGTCAAAGCCATCCGCTACGACAGTTATGGCAATATCACCGACGACAGCAACCCGGAATTCGAGATACCGTTCGGGTTTGCGGGAGGCTTACATGACATGGATGCTGGGCTGATTCGGTTTGGGTATCGGGATTACGATCCTTACACTGGCCGCTGGACGGCGCGGGATCCGATTGGGTTTAAAGGGGGGGATACCAACCTTTATGGCTACGTTATAAACAACCCAATAAGCTATATAGATATTTTTGGCCTCTCTCCCCTTGATCCATCTGGTAAAAATGGTCTTCCGGGAGGGACAATTGGCGACAGAGCCGGGTTAAAACCACCGTCGCTTGTAGAAAAGGCTACAAATTTCGGTTTGAAACAGGGCTTGAAAAAAATGGTCGACTCTATAGTCCCTGGAGCTGGAAAGCTTGTCGCAAGTAGCCCGTTAGGTGTTCTTTTTGGCGGTGCTTTTTACTCGACCAAAATGGGTTGCGGTGCGCTAGATTGTAATAATGATGGGGTGAATGATTACACGGGTGAACATCTCTACCTTGGCAGTGATTCTTTCGATCAAGGCTATTGTGCCGTTCAATAGTGAGGAACGTTTTAGTATTGAGGGTGAAAATACAACATGAAAGTAAAGCATGAAAATAAATATGTGATGGGATTTTGCCTAATGCCAAGTTATATATTAACCCCTTTTTTGTTAAGCTGGTTTAACCCAGTGGTCTGGGTGTTTGGTACGATAGTAATGCTATATATTACGAGTTGGCTATATCGGTATTTTATTTTGTCGTGTTGGTCGATCGATACTAAGATGTTATGGGTTAGATATGTGAATTTATTCTTATTTCAGATGCTGGTGCTTTTATCACCTTTAATTTTTAGTCATATATTTTTTTGATCATAAAAGATGGTAGGCGATTGTGAATTCAACCGGTCGATGCAACATCCTGACTGGCAAGAATGGTGGTTGAATCATCACCGCGATTAAAGGTTGTGACTTTATCTGAAGTTAAAAAACTAATTTTCTGAAGGTGTCGAGAACAGAAAATTTCTCAGATCTAGAAATGAAATGGCTATGGCGAGTTCGCCAACTGCGATTGCTTCCAGTCTGGAAAGAGCACTGTCTGTGCCGGAGATTATTTTCAGGCCGAGGATCTGCCACCTATGACTTCTACCCCATGGTCATCTGAGTGGAAAAGTCGAGGCGGCTGAAAATAGCCAGTCGTTGACCACCTGGCTCTACGGCGGCCTGGGCTGTCAGCTATTACAGGTGGACACCCCGGGGAAATTCATTGAATATCGCCCCAATGCCCTGGGCCAACGGGTCGCCAAGCTCATTGATGGTGAAGTGGTAGAGCGCTACCTGTGGCAGGATCTGACGACTCTGCTGGCCGTCTACGATGGCCAGAACAACCTCAAACAACGGTTTGAGTACACGGTAGGCCATACGCCCACCAGCTTCACGCAAGGTGGCCAGAGGTACTACATTCAGACCGATCATCTCGGCAGCCCAAGAGTCATCACCGACAGTAGCGGTTCGGTCGTCAAAGCCATCCGCTACGACAGTTATGGCAATATCACCGACGACAGCAACCCGGAATTCGAGATACCGTTCGGGTTTGCGGGAGGCTTACATGACATGGATGCTGGGCTGATACGGTTTGGGTATCGGGACTATGATCCAGAGGCTGGACGATGGACGGCGCGGGATCCGATTGGATTTGACGGAGGCGATTCAAACCTCTACGGGTATGTTTTAGGTGATCCCGTTAATGCGGTAGATCTTTTGGGCCTGGAAGGTCGAAGTGTTTTCAGTCTGCGCAGCGGTATAGAAAGCTCAGGTGGACAAATGAATCGATCAGAGTATGCTCCGGGAAATCGGGGATCATCTGCCCTAGAAAGCAGTCTTAACATATTGGTGGGAACATCGGTTTTCACATTTACGAATGAAGGGCTGAAAACTGGACAAACAACCGGAATTGGTATTGGGGTCTATGTTGAGTCATGTGCAGGGGCCGGTTCCGCGCCAATGTGTGGAAAGCCTGATGCGGCTCCTGACTCTTTTAGTACTTCGAAGCAGGGAGTGGGAATCAGTACTTCTACAGATCTTAGTGGTGGCTGCGTTACGATAGGCCCTGTAATAAGCCTTCCGGGAATCACATGGAATACAACAGGTGTTCACTAAATGAATGAGAAAGCAATTTCAGTAGGTTTTGTTGTAGTGTTTTCGCTATTTATTAATTTTTACATAATATATCTGTATCTTTCTCTGGCTTCTTACTTGAAGCCAGGAGCGAAGAGGTATTTCTGGACTCCAGCATGGATTTTCAATTCAAAGTTAGTTGAGCCTGAAGGACTTCCATATAGAAGAAAGCTAATTTTCTCTCTACTTATTTTCGCTCTGGTGATGGTTTTATGGTCAATTGGATTTGGGTAATAGCGAAAATATTTTTGTTACACGTCTAGCGAGTGGAGAGGTATTGCGAAAGTGCATCAGAGCAGAGAGGAGCAGTGGGGACGTCAATAAGTTATAGCTTCGCGCTTGATACTGATGGAAATTTTTGCACGGTTATGACGATGTGTACAAGAGCCGGATTTGTGGCCTCTGCGGGGGTGACGGGAAACACCTCTTTTGGCGTTGGAACTCTATGCAGCGGAAGTTCGGCGTCAATGGGTGCCTTCACCGAAGGCGGTTTAGGTAAGTTCGATGGAGCATCGTATAACGCTGGGCCTTGCTGGGGTTTGGTGCTTTAGTTATAGGTGTCTCTGTTGACTACTTTTCTGAGGTAAAGGGAGAGTTGTTAACACTTTTATCATTTTGGGTGTTTTCTTTATGGTTTTTGGTTTGATTATAACTATCTATAAAAGAGTTTTTAGTTCAAATTAAGGCTGTAATTCAGTCGGGCCGTATTGTCCGAAACCCCGAGCTTGACCCTATCCGGCGTTGCAGTGTATGAATACGACTACGACGACCGTGGTCGCCTGGTTGAGGTCATCAAAGAGGGGGTAATCGTAGAAGCCTATGCCTACGATGCCAACGGAAACCGAACCCTTCAGACCAGCACCGAAGTCGGTGTGGACGCCGAATCCGCGATCTACACCGCTGGCGACCAACTGGAAAGCCGGGGCACTACCACCTACACTTACGACGCAAACGGGCGGCTCAATGGCAAGGTGGAGGAAGCGCAAGATGGCCCGGCCCTCACCACCTACCTCTACGGCAGCCAGGGGCAGCTGCTGCAGGTGGACACCTCGGATAAGTCCATTGAATATCGCCACAATGCTCTGGGCCAACGGGTCGCCAAGCTCATTGAGGGTGAAGTGGTAGAACGCTACCTGTGGCAGGATCTGACGACTCTGCTGGCTGTCTACGATGGTCAGAACAACCTCAAACAACGGTTTGAGTACACGGTTGGCCACACGCCCACCAGCTTCACGCAAGGTGGCCAGCGGTATTATATACAGACCGATCATCTCGGCAGCCCCAGAGTCATCACTGACAACAGCGGTTCGGTCGTCAAAGCCATCCGCTACGACAGTTATGGCAATATCACCGACGACAGCAACCCGGAGTTCGAGATACCGTTCGGGTTTGCGGGCGGCTTACACGACACAGATACAGGATTGATACGGTTTGGGTATCGGGACTATGATCCAGAAACTGGACGATGGACGGCGCGGGATCCGATCGGGTTTGACGGAGGCGATCCAAACCTGTACGGGTATGTTTTGGGAGATCCTATTAGCTGGGTTGACTTACAAGGCCTAAGTCCCGAGAAAAATCTCGGAGGAGGGAACCGAGTTAGGATAGATAAGCCACATGTTCCCGGTCAACAAACTCATGCCCATTATCAGACTCCAAAGGGTAGTGGAGTTGTAAATATGGATGGGACACAAAGTCACCGTTCGCAAGGGAGTCTAAAAAATTTAAACAGAAAGATGAGAGCGTACCTTAAATCTAAAGGGTTCAATCTATCCGCACTGATGTTTGTTCCTAGTGAAATTTTGGAAAAGGCTGGTAGCGCTTGTTTTACTCAGGGTAACTTTTCCGTTGCGTGTATAGAGGAAAAGGAACGAGAGAAGTCATGTGGGGAAATAATATAGTGGGGGTTTTCTATGAATCTATATGGATGCTGTGACGAGTCATCTGAAGTTCTGACTCTTAAGGAAGTTACAGTTCAAGCCAGTTCTGAAGAAATAAGAAAGTTAGCTAAGTTCTTTCTTCAGTGCGCAGATGAAATCGATAATGATGATAGGTGGGAACATGAGCACCTATCTGATTTTGAAGAGTTGTATTCTGGGGGCGCTGAAATAATAGTTTTTCGAAAAGATGGGTGAGGTTTAATATTGTAATAAATATGATGTTTCTTAATTTATGAGAAACCTACGGTTGATGGACAAGCGGCCTAATAGGGAGAAGTAAGCGATGAAAGTAAGTTTTGTTCTGCTATATTCTGTTTGAACTTTTTGGCCAGTTCTTGATCTGGCTCAAATGAGCTCGTGATAGTCCCCTGAAAACAGTGAATCGGGTTGCGAAAACACCGCCGTCGACAACACTTAATAGATCTCGAATCGGGTTGTAAGAATTCAGTCTTCGTTCGATGTCGGCTAGAGGTGGTCACCATGAAATACTCATTACTCTTTGCGTTAGTGTATTTTCTGACAGCGTGCAGTCAGGGACCGGAATCACCCCGGGGGTTCAGCTTGCCCGAAGGGGATCTTGAGCGGGGCGAGCAGGTGTTTGTACAGTATGACTGCCTGTCCTGTCATCGGTTGCAGGGCTATGATGCGGTGGTGACGGAACGTGAGCTGGACACGCCGATCATTCTCGGCGGCACCGTCACCAAGGTTAAAACCTACGCCGAACTTCTGACTTCCGTCATCAATCCCTCCCATCGGCTGGCCAGCGGCTACCAGGATGAGCAGATCACGGACGACGCCGGGCAATCGTTGATGCGCAACTACAACGACGTCATGACCGTCAGTGAGCTGATTGATCTGGTGGCTTTTCTGGAGTCTTACTATGAGCTGAACCCCTACGCGCAGAGCCACTACCACATGTACTACCCCTGATTGCGGCTCAAATAGTCGCCACTGCGGTAGCGCCGGGTCGGGTTTGGCGCCACGGCTTGTCAGATGCCGGATGGGGCGCTAGCATTGACGGTCCTTTCGCAATGCAAGAGCCCACAATGGAAGAGACCCTGGAACGACTGAGAGCAGCCCACCAGCCGGTGCCGGTACCCCTGGAGCTGCCCAGCCACGAAGACCTGGTGGATGTGGAGGAGGAGGTGCTTCTGCCCATCCCGCGGGAGATGCGCCGTTTCCTGCTTCTGGCCAGCGACGTGGTTACCGGTTCGCTGGAGCCTGTGACCGCGGCCGACCCCCATGCCCACACCTACCTGCCCGAGGTGGCGGCGGTGGCCTGGTCCATGGGCCTGCCCCGTTATCTGCTGCCTCTGTGCGAAATCAATGGCAACTATTACTGCGTTGAGCCGGAGGGCGAAGTCCTGTTCTGGCGCGATGGCGATCTGACCGATGAGAGCTGGGATGATGTCTGGCGCTGGATTGATGAGGTCTGGCTCGAGAGCTGAAAAGCAGGGCATTAAAAAGGGAGCGTCAGCTCCCTTTTTAATGCCGGGTTTGATGCCGGTATGGGCGGTTCAGTGAGCGCTGGGGCCGCTTGAGCCCTGAGGAAAGCGGATGCTTTCCACCAGGTCCTGGACGTGCGGTGGGGCATCCGGGGTAAAGTGGCGCACGGTCAGGGCCACAGCCAGGTTCAGCAGCATGCCGACAAACCCGATGCCCTCCGGGGAAATGCCCAGCAGCCAGTATTCCGGGGTATTGGGCAGCAAGGGTTCGAAGAATACCCCCTTGAATACCAGAATATAGCTGGCGGTGAATACCAGCCCGGTGAGCATGCCCGCGACGGCGCCCCACTGGTTCATGGGTTTGAAGAAAATCCCCATGATGATGGCCGGGAAGAAGCTCGCCGCCGCCAGGCCAAAGGCGAAGGCGACCACCTCGGCGACAAAGCCGGGAGGGTTGATGCCCAAGTAGCCGGCCACCCCGATCGCCCCGGCGGCGGCCAGGCGCGCGGCCATCAGCTCCTGTTTTTCGGTGATCCGGGGCATCAGATTACGTTTGAGAAGGTCGTGGGAGATTGAGGTGGAGATCACCAGCAATAACCCGGCGGCGGTAGACAGCGCAGCGGCCAGGCCACCGGCGGCCACCAGGGCAATGACCCAGTTGGGCAGTTCGGCAATTTCCGGGTTGGCGAGCACCAGAATGTCCGGGTCAATGGTCATTTCATTGCGGTTGTCATTGCTGTAAAACAGCCGCCCATCGCCGTTTTCATCCTGCCACTGGATCAGCCCCGTGGTTTCCCAGGTATCCACCCAGGAGGGCATGTTCTCTCGGGGTACGCCCTGGCCCTCCGGACCGTTGATGGTCTCGATCATGTTGGTGCGGGCAAAGGCCCCCACGGCCGGGGCGGTGGTGTAGAGCACGGCGATAAACAGCAGCGCCCAGAAGGCACTTTTACGGGCATCGCGTACTTTGGGAACGGTGAAAAACCGAACGATCACGTGGGGCAGACCCGCTGTGCCCACCATCAGTGCGGCGGTGATGCAGAACATGTCGATGGTGGACTTTTTCCCCTCGGTAAAGGCGGTAAAGCCGAGCTCCCGGGTCAGACCATCGAGCTTGTCGAGCAGGTGGGTACCCGAGCCGTCGGCGAGGGTATCGCCAAAGCCCAGTTGTGGGATCGGATTGCCGGTAATCAGTAGGCTGATGTAAATCGCGGGCACTGTGTAGGCAAAGATCATCACGCAGTACTGGGCCACCTGGGTGTAGGTGATGCCCTTCATGCCGCCGAGCACCGCGTAAAAGAACACCACGCCCATGCCGATCAGCACGCCGGTGGTCACATCCACTTCCAGGAAGCGGGAGAACACCACCCCGACTCCGCGCATCTGTCCGGCGACATAGGTGAAAGACACAAAAATCGCACACACTACGGCCACGGTACGGGCCATCTGGGAGTAGTAGCGATCGCCAATGAAATCCGGCACGGTGAACTTGCCAAATTTGCGCAGGTAGGGGGCCAGACATAACGCCAGCAGCACATAACCGCCGGTCCAGCCCATCAGGTAGACGCTGCCGTCATAACCGAGAAAGGCGATCAGGCCGGCCATGGAAATGAAGGAGGCGGCGGACATCCAATCGGCGGCCGTGGCCATGCCGTTGGCTACCGGGTGTACACCACCGCCGGCAATGTAGAAGTCGCCGGTACTGCCGGCCCGGGACCAGACCGCGATACCAATATAGAGCGCGAAGGTGGCGCCAACCACCAGGTAGATGAGCGTTTGGGCTTCCATGAACTACTCCTCGTCTTCCCGGACACCAAAGCGGCGGTCCAGCTGATTCATTTTGTACACGTAGACAAAAATCAGGACCAGAAAGGTGTAAATGGAACCCTGCTGGGCAAACCAGAAGCCCAGCTTGAAGCCACCCATGCGAAATTGATTGAGCCAGTCCACCAGCAGGATGCCCGCACCAAACGAGACAATGAACCAGATGCTGAGCAGCACCGCCAGCAACTTGATGTTCGCACGCCAATACTCTCTGGCGGCTTCCTTGGACGCAAAAGCCATAGTAGAACTCCGGTTATTATGCTTATCGGTAAGTGTTCAAGTGAAAAGGAAAATAAGGGGCCTGTCAATTCCCGATATTGGTCACCTCAAAACGCAGCACGCCAATCATCTGGCGCGCTTCAGTCACCACCTGGACTTGCCATTGGCCCACCGCCTGCTCCGGGAAGTGCTGCTTGTGGGTCCAGGCACGGTACCCTTCTTTGCGCCCGCCCTGAATGTCCAGGGCAATGGTGTCGACGACCTTTCCGTTCAGGCGCCAGACATGGTAAATCCGCTCGTTCAGCCCGCGCGGCGCGCGAATCGCCGTGTAGGCATAGAGCCCTTCCCGGTGTAGCTGGGTTTCGCTCAGTTGCGTCAGGCGGTTTTCCGGTGCCTTGTCCTGGATGTCGATTTCGGTGCTCACCGCCACCTGAGTCAGCCAGAGGGTGGCTGGGGGTACCCATAGGCGTCCGTACCAGCCCGCGAGGCCGAGAGTGGCAATCACCCCGATCAGGGCCAGGCTGCGCCACCAGCGCCGCGGCGGCAGCGCACTGATGACACTGGGAATGGCCAGCAGCATGGCGATGCCGAGCGCCAGAGGGTAGCTTTGAGCGGTACTCAGATGCAGGATGATCGGCAGTGCGGTGAGCATGACCGCGAACAAGGCCAAGGCGTGAAAGCCGAGAAACAGCCAGCGTCGCTTGGCCAGATGGTTGTAATAGAGCGGGTCAATAACCGAGACCAGCGCCGCGGCGCACAGCAGCCCCATAAACAGCGTCTGACCGCTGTTCCAGGTGACCGTAAAAAAGAAAAACGGCAGGACGAAAAACAGACTCTCCTGGTGCACCATCTGGGTGATGAAGTGCAGAGCGGGGCGTGGGACTTTCAGTTTCAGCAGCCGCAGCGCGTTGCGCCGCAGTGTGTTCTCGAACATGAGCCAGAGCCAACTGGCCAGCATCAACACCGCGACCACCTGGGCGAGTGCGGGTTTGCGCTCGACCAGGACAAAGCTGCCAAGGCCGGACATAAAACCCGCCAGCGCCAGTACTTTGGGGTAGCGCTTGAGGGTGGTAATCAGCCTGTTCAGCGCCCGGCGAGACCAGGCCGGGCGCTCAATGGTCTGTGCGGGTGTTTCGCCGGGTTGTTCCATAAGTATCCGATGGGACCGCGAACGTCTGGGTGAGACGGAGATCAGTGCGGCTGGAATCGCGTCAGCAGTTGGGTGTATTCCGGATCGGGGACACCCCCCAGGGCCAACCATTCCAGCAGCAGTGATTCCGCTGTGTCAGACCGTTGACCCAGGCCCTGCTGTAATTGTTCCATCTGATAGGCCATTCGGCGCGCCCTGTCGGAGTCGGGGGATTCCTGACCGGTCGCGATTTCCTTGCGGATACAGAGCAGACGCAGGGCCTCCTGGTTCTCCGCCTGGACCTCCGGTGTCAGGCTGGCCGCCCGTTCCAGGCGTTGATTCAAAATGGCCTGGCTGTCGCCGGGCCAGTGCTCCACGGCCTCCAGCGCGATGCTCGCCTCTTCCCGGGCCGCGTTGGTATCTGCGCCCTCCAGGCTGGCCAATTCCAGCGCGCGCACCGCTTCGGCGGCGTTGAACAACTGCTGGCGTTGGCGTTCTTTAGCCTGGCGGCGAGCGTTTTTGTGCTGCTCATCCAGGGCTTTGAGCGTCTGGTAGAAGGCATCATTAAGGGCCTGCGCCTGCTGACGGGGAAGCTCTCTCAGAGCCTGGAATTGGCTCTTGAGCTCATCGATCCGCGCCCGCTGCGCCCCGGGGGTATCCAGTGGCTGCTGTTGCAGCGTCTTGAGTGCCTTGATCAGGGATTCCGCTTCCTCGGCCTGGGCTTGACGGGCCTGATCCGCCGCCTCGAACTGGGCTTGGCGGCGAGCGAAAATGGCGTCGCAGTGTTCGCGGAACTGCTTCCACAGGGCCTGATCTTCTCGGGGGCGGCACTGGCCGACCTGTTTCCACTGGGCCTGAAGGTCTTTGGCGCCTTCGATGGCCTGGTGCAGATCGCTCTGCTCGCGCAATTGCTCGGCCCGTTGTACCAGTAACTCTTTTTCAGCCCGGTGCGCATCGTAGGCTTCGCCCAGCTTGGCGTGCAGTTGATCCATCAGAGGCTCAAACCGCTCTTCCTGGGCTTTGACCGCCTGGCGCGGCACCGGCCAGGCATCGCGCCACTCGCGCCGTGCCTGCTTGAGGGTGTGCTCGACGTCTTTCCACACCGGGCTGTCCCAGTGATAGCCGTTCAGGTAGAGCTGCACCTGCTCGATCAATTCCTCCCGCTTGGCCTGGTTGGCTTCGCGCTCTCTGGCCTGGGCTTCGAAGAACTCTTTGCAGGGCTCAAAGGCGCGATGCGAGGCCTCCTGAAACTGATGCCACAGGTCCTCGTCGTGATGGGGCACGCCCTTGCTGACTTCCCGCCAGTCATCCTGGAGGTGATGAATCTTGCGGGCCAGTTCTTCCGGATTCATCGAGCTGTGTTCCAGCGCCTGCATGGAGCGAATCAGCGCCTCCTTCTTGGGCGTGACCGCGAATTCATGCCAGTCGCTGAGGCGCTCAATCGCCTGATCCAATTCCTCCAACTTGCTCGCCAAGTGGGCCGGGATGTGCGCCAGGGTTTCCCGCTTCTCCTGGCTGGCGCGATGCAAACCCCGCGCCCGCCGCACCTGACCGCGCTGTGCCGCACTCAGCCCCTGGCGCACCAGGCCTTCAACCTCACGAATGTGCTTGCGCTGGGATTGCTCTTTGGCCTTATCCTGTTGCTCCAGCGCATTCAGGGCGTTTATTGCGTCCTGAACGGGGGCGGGGCGATCGTTCTCCGGCCACTGGCGGGCGGTTTTCACCAGTTGTTTGAGGATCTTGCGGGCCGGTGCGCTCTGCTCCGGCTGATTCAGTAGGGGGGGCCACTGTTCCAGAGGACCGTGCTCGCGCAGAAGCGCCAAGAGCTCGTTCAGTTGATGTATCTGGCGCTCCAGCGATTCGCGCTCGCGCTTGGGGAGCGCATCGTTCTCCAGGGCTTTCAGCGATTGGTCGGCGCTATTGAGCTGCTCGGTCCATTGATCACCGAGCAGTGTCTCCCTGTCGGCGCTGTACAGGTCGCTACCGAACTGCTTGAGTTGGTTGTGAAGCTCGGTCAGTCGGTTTTGCGCCTCGCTCTGGCGGGCCTGCTCGGCTTCTTCCCGAGCCGCCAGTTGGGCCTCCAGCTCGGCCCGTTCGGTCTGTTTGTCGCGATACTGATCCAGTGCTCGCTGGTAGCGTTGGGCAAGCTCTTGCGGCGGGGTAATGGGCAGAGCGGTCCAGTCTTGATGCAGTTTGTCGAGCTTGGCGTCGAACAGCGGGTCCTGTTCGGTGCGCAGCAGTTGCTCGAGCTTCTCGCAGATCACCAGCGCCTGGGCTTCGGCCTCGGCACGGCGGGCGTCCTCCGCCTTGAAGGCTTCCAGGCGCTGTTTGGCGAGCCTGTAGACGGTTTTATCTCGCCCCTGAGCGGCTTTGTGCAGTTTTTCCAGCTCTGGGCGGGTGGTGATTTTCTCGGCCGCCGCCCGGCGGATCTGGATACTGGCCCCGTTTACCGCCAGCTCCAGCAGCAGTTCGGGCTCGTTGATCTGTTCGAGTACGGCCTGACCGGCCCGGGAGGAGTAGCTGCTCAGGGCCAGCAATTGAGCCTCATCCGAAACCGCTTTGGAAAGCTCTGCCAGGCTCAGGTGCTCTTCTTCCAGCAGTTGGCCGATGCGCTTGCGCGCCGCCTGCTGCAGGCGGCCATTCCCCTCGCCGAGCGAGAGGTTGAGCAGGGTCTGGTTGTAGCTCAGGTGGTTCAGGGCCGCCTCGCGCAGCGCTTCCTGGGTGTCGCTCTGTACCAGCGCCAGCAACTCCGACTCGGGGCGGTCTTCCAGCGCCTTGATCTGCTCGTCCAGAGAGGGTTGCTTGTTGCGGGAACCAAATAGTCGCTTCAGTGGTGACATAAAAGTACAGGCTCATCTGGGAAGTTCTTGGTTATTGTACGCCGTCGGGTGTGTTGTCAGTCCTGAATCAACCCGTACTGGTTGCGCAGGGTGTCGATAATCTCCGCCCGCGGGTTGTCCGACAGCGCCAGCGGGCGGCCGATGATCTTCTCTGCAATGCCCACATAGGTGTCGGATACGCGCATCATCACTTCCCGGGGCAGTTCGGTCTGCTCGGCCAGAGCGGTCCGCTCGTCCATTCGGCTCTTATCCAGCAGCACGTCCGGGTCTTCGAAGTAGTGTAGCAACTCCTGCCGGAAAGCTTCTTTGGACTGCTCGACAACCTTGCCGTCCCGGTATTGGGTGCCGTCCCAGATACGGGACGAATCCGGCGTCCCGACCTCGTCCATATAAATCAGCTTTTCCTGACCCTCGACATTGCGGACATAGCCAAACTCGAATTTGGTGTCGACGAAAATCTGGTCGATCTTGGCCAGATCGTCGCTGATCACCCCAAAGCCCTCTTTGAGCAAGCGCTCGTACGCGTCGATATCGCTGGGTGAGCGGAAGTTGAAGGCCTGATAGTGCCGCTCCAGATCGGCGCGGCTGATGTTGACGTCATCCGCCTCCGGCACACCGTCCAGCCCTTTGAGAATGCCTTTGGTGGAAGGGGTGATCAGCAGCTCGGGCAGTTTCTGGTCCCGCTCCAGCCCGTCGGGCAGGGTAATGCCACAAAAAGTGCGCTCGCCCTTGGCGTAGGCCCGCCACATGGAGCCGGTGATGTACTGGCGGCAGATGGCCTCGATCATCACCGGCTGGGCTTTCTGCACAATCCACACCAGAGGGGGGGGAATATCAAGAATGTGGCTGTCGGCCAGCCCCTCTTCGCGAAAGCGCTGAAACCAGTGATTGGAAATGGCATTCAGCGCCGCGCCCTTGCCGGGTACACCATTCATGCCGCCTTCGCCTTTCCAGAGGCATTCGAAGGCGGAAATCCGGTCGCTGATGACCATGATCGCCAGGGGGGTGTCCGGGGCGACAGGGTAGCCCTTTTCCCGGATCAGGCGCTCGCTGTCGGCGGCGGTCAGCCAGTAAACCGAGCGGACCTTACCGCTGTGTACGGGCCGGTCGGTCCGGATGGGAAGGTCGTTATTTACTGCCAGTACTGAGTCCGCAAGCCGCATAGTCGAAGATCCGAAAGTCCGCCGCACACGTCAGGCTGCGTGCGCTGAAATAGTCCAGGGCGCCGGGCCGCGCCAAACGCCGGATGATAGCAGATTTACGGGGTATAGGCAGGTGGTCCTGGGGGTGGTCGGCGGATGCGCCTTCGGCTTACCCGCCCTACGGGTAGCACGGCAGTCGGCGTAGGGCGGATCGGTCCGACGCTTCGGAGCGCGGAAGCGCGCATCCGCCGTTGCTTTCATTGATTGCTTTGAAGTTTGGCTAATATACTCAACGCATGAATCCGTGCTGCCGGTTCATAAACATCAATCGTAAACATAAACTCATCAATAGGCAGCTCCCGGCATAGAGCTTCCAGACCTTCCCGAACGGTCTCCGGCCCACCAACCACCGACAGTCCCAAAAAGTCTTTGACCGCCGCCTCCTCTTCGGGGGACCACAGCGGTGTCATATCCTCTACCGGTGGCTTCAACCACAGCGGCTGGCCGCGCAGCAGGGCCAGAATGCGCTGATGGCTGGTTGTGGCCAGGTAACGCGCTTCGGCATCGGTGTCCGCCGCAATCAGTGGAATCCCCAAAATGGCGTAAGGTTTGTCCAATACCTCGGAAGGCTGAAAGTTTTCCCGGTAGACATGCAAGGCTTCACGCACCAGGCGCGGGGCGAAGTGGCCGGCGAAGGCGTAGGGCAGGCCTTTCTGTGCGGCAAGCTGTGCGCTGAACAGACTGGAGCCCAGCAGCCAGATGGGCACTTCGGTGCCGGCGCCAGGAATGGCTTTGAGTTTCTGGCCGGGTTTCAGGGGCGCGAGCAGTTGCTGTAGTAACCCGACGTCCTGTGGGAAGTCGTCGGCGGAACGCATATCCCGGCGCAGCGCTCGCATGGTGATGGCGTCGGTGCCGGGCGCGCGGCCCAGGCCCAGTTCGATGCGTCCCGGGTAAAGACTGGCGAGGGTACCAAATTGTTCGGCGATGACCAGCGGTGGGTGGTTGGGCAGCATGATGCCGCCGGAGCCGACCTTGATGCGTTCAGTGCCCCCGGCGATGTGGCCGATCAACACTGAGGTCGCGGAGCTGGCAATGCCTTCCATGTTGTGGTGTTCGGCCAGCCAGAAGCGTTCGAAGCCGAGCTCGTCCGCTTTTTGGGCGTAGCGAAGCGTGTCCCGCAGTGTTTCCGTGATGGAGCCGTCTTCTCTGACCGAAGCGAGTTCGAGTAGCGAGAATGTCTTTTCTTGGAGCGGCATACATCGTCTCCGGTTGAGTAAGGTAGTTTGACTTTGGTCCGATGAAGAGGAGCTTCGTCGCTTAGCGCTCCGGTTGGGTATGCCAGTGTGGAACACGCCGTGAACCCATCCGTGGGGGCTCATCACCCGCCGGTCCCCTTCGCGCTCCAGGCGCTTCGGGACACTTCCCACATCCATGTGGGGCGTCCAGAGGCGGGTGACGGTTCCACACTGGCATACCCAACCTCCGCAGTGCCAAGTATCAAGTTCCGGGAACTAGTACCTCAGGTAGCGTCTTGTATCGAAGTCTTGCGTGTAGAGGCGTAGGGTGGATCGGTCCGACGTTTGGGAGCCCGAAGGGCGTCACCCACCGTATCGCAATGTTAATTTCCAACCTTTGGCGGATGAAACACTGCGAGCTCCGAAGTATTAGACTAATTCACCCGACGAATTACAAAGGCGCTATTTCCCGAAACGTCACGCTGGCACTGCGGAGGCGGGGTGTACCCTTCCGAGACCGTCACCCGCCTCTGGACGCCCCACATGGATGTGGGAAGTGTCCCGAAGCGCCTGGAGCGCGAAGGGGACCGGCGGGTGTCGAGCCTACAGGGACGTATTCACGGCGTGTCTCGGAAGGGTATACCCCGCCGCAGCACTCCACGACGAAGTGACAATCCGACCTACATCTGCGCCAACAACACCTGCACAGGGTGGGGAATAGCGACATCGTCAATGCGTTTCACCTGAGAACGGCAGGAGTAACCGGTGGCCGTCAGTTTTCCCTCATGTTCCGGGTTGGCCACAACCTCTGCCCAGGATAGACCGTAAATTTTCTTCGACGTTTCAACGTTGCTGGCCTCGTGACCGTAAGTGCCCGCCATACCGCAACAACCGGTGTCGATCACATTCAGGGTCTGTCCCAAAGCGTTGAACACGGACTGCCAATCTTTGATGGAGCCGGCCGCGTTGGTTTTCTCCGTGCAGTGGGCCAGCAGGGAATAACCCCCCGGCTGCAGCAAATCCGCGCGCGTTTCGAGCTGCGCTTTCTGCTCTGCCAGCCACTCCTGCAACAGGGCCACCTCAGGCGCCTCTTTGCCCAACACCTTCTGGTACTCGCTGCGATAAGCGAGGGTCATGGACGGCTCCAGCCCCACCAGCGGAATACCGCTGCGGGCGAGATCGTTCAGGTGCTCGGCGTTTTTCACCGCCGCCTTGGCGAAGGGGCCGAGGAAACCGTGAACGTGGAGTGGTTTGCCGTTGGGTTTGAAAGGCGCCACCAGCGGCGTGAAGCCCAGCTTGGTCAGCAGGTCGAGGCTGTCCAATACCAACTGGGTTTCAAAATAGCTGGTGAAGGCGTCCTGCACCAGAATTACCGCTTTATCCCGCTGCTCTTGAGTGAGCGCCGCAATATTCTGGGCGCTGGCGTAACGGATTTTGCGTGTCTGCAGTTCGTTGTCCAGGGAGACGCCGGTAAGCAGCGGGCTGTCCACCATGCCGGCCACTTTGGCCATGAGGGCCTGCATAAACCGGGGCTTCATCAGGCCGTTGTACAGCCAGGGCACCTTGGCCAAGGTGGGCACCATAAATTCCAGCCCGCCGATAAAATAATCTTTCAATGGGCGCAGGTAGCGACCGTAATACAGCTCCAGAAACTTGCTGCGGAAGCTGGGTACGTCCACCTTGATGGGGCACTGACCGGTGCAGGACTTACAGGCCAGACAGCCCATCATGGACTCGTGGACTTCGTGGGAAAAGTCGTATTCGCCGCGCTTTTTGCCAATGGTGTTTTTGATGCGCGTCGGCAGGTTCAACAGGAACGACTGCTGGCGCGTCGCTTCGGATTCCTCGATCGCGTTCACGTCCCGCTCGCTCAACTGCTTGAGCCACTCGCGCACCAATGAGGCCCGACCTTTGGGGGTGTGGGTGCGCAGGCGCGTGCCTTTCCAGGAGGGGCACATGGCGTCGTTGGGGTTCCAGTTGTGGCACTGACCATTGCCGTTGCAGTGCATGCCCTCGCTGTAACCTTCCCAGACCTGCACCGGAATTTTCCGGTCCTGCTGACCGCGGGTGGTGACGCCGTCAATCTTGAGCAGTTCCAACTCCGGCGCGGGCGTGGCAATTTTGCCCGGATTCAACTGATTGCGCGGATCGAAGGCGGCTTTCAGTCGTTGCAACTGCGGGTAGAGTTCGCCGAAAAATTCCGGCGCGTATTCGGCGCGCACGCCCTTGCCGTGTTCGCCCCAGAGCAGGCCTTTGTATTTTTTGACCAGCTCAACCACTTGGTCGGTGATCGGGCGGATCAGGGCTTCCTGTTCCGGATCTTTCATGTCGATGGCGGGGCGTACGTGGAGTACTCCCGCGTCCACATGGCCGAACATGCCGTAGGTCATGCCGCGCTCATCCAGTACCTGACGGAACTCCATGATGAAGTCGGCCAGGTTTTCCGGCGGCACAGCGGTATCTTCCACGAAGGGAATGGGACGGGCTTCACCTTCGGCATTGCCCAACAGGCCCACGGATTTTTTGCGCATGGCCCAGATTTTTGCGACCGACGCCGAACCCCAGGCGAGGCTGTAACCCAGCCGGCCTTTACTGACATCGGTGTCGGCATCCAGTTGATCGGTCAGCGCTTTGACCGCGGCTTCCAGTTCTTCCTCGCTGTCGGCGGTGTACTCCACCAGGTTGATGCCCTGAATCGGCTCGTCGCTCTCCGCTGGCGGAAAGAACTCGGACACGCTGTGCCAGACGATGTCGTTCATCGCCAGATTGAGCACCTTCGAGTCCACGGTTTCGATGGCGGTGGGTTCGGCTTTCATCAGCTCGGTGGCATCGCGCAGCGCCGCGTTAAAGTCCCGGTAGTTAACATTCACCAACGCGGAGACCTTGGGGATGGGCAGCAGGTTGAGCTTGGCCTCGGCGATAAAGCCCAGGGTGCCTTCGCTGCCGCACAGCACGCTGTTCAGATCAAAGCGACCTTCGGGTGTGCGCACATGGGCAAAATCGTAGCCGGTCAGGCAGCGATTGAGCTTGGGAAATTTGGCGTCGATCAGCTCGGCGTGGTCGGTGTGAATCTGATTGAGTGTCTTGTGTACCTCGCCCGGGCGATCCTCGCGCTGGCTGACTTCGGTCAGCTCGGCGTCGTCCATGGGGCGGGAGGTCCAGTCGCTGCCGTCGAGCAATACGGTGCGCAGCTCCAGCACGTGGTCCCGGGTTTTGCCGTAGCGGCAGGAGCCCTGGCCGGAGGCGTCGGTGTTGATCATGCCGCCGATGGTGGCCCGGTTGCTGGTGGACAGATCCGGGGCGAAGAACAGTCCGTGGGGCTTGAGGGCCGCGTTCAACTGGTCTTTCACCACGCCGCATTGGACCCGCGCCCAGCGCTCCTCGACGTTGATTTCGAGGATCTGGTTCATGTATTTGGAGGTGTCCACCACCAGTCCGTCGGTGAGGGACTGGCCATTGGTGCCGGTGCCGCCACCGCGGGGGCTCAAGACGATGTCCTGATAATCGGGCTGGTCGCTGAGCCGGGCCAGGATCACCAGGTCGTCCACGTTTTTGGGGTAGATGACGCCCTGGGGCAGGACTTGGTAGATGGAGTTGTCGGTGGCCAGCACGGTACGGTTGGCGTAGTCCGGGTTCAGGTCGCCCTGGAAGTCGGATTGGCGTAGAGCCTCGATAAAGGCGAGGTAGCGGCTCTGGACGGGGGAGGTATGGCGTATGCTCGGTATCATCTGGGTCGTTACAGCTCTCGACAGTGGGTGCAATATTCTACGGGTTTGGGGTGGGTTTCTCCAATTCTCGTACGGTGGTTTTGGAGCTTCGTAGTGGGCGCTCCAATTGGTTAGCCAAAAGTACTCGTCTCGTCCGGGCCGGGAAGGGGAAGCCCTTTCAAGACACGCCGTAAACCCATCCCTGGGGGCTCGACGCGCGGAGTCCCTCCGCTTACGGTCTTGAAAGGGCTTCCCCTTCCCGGCCCTCCGTGCCGTACGGATAGTGTTGGTGCTAGTTCCCTGAACTTTATGCCGCCACTGCGGAGGCTGTGTATACCCTTGTGAGACCGTCACCCGCCTGGATGGCGGGTGGTCGAGCCCCCATGGATGGGTTTACGGCGTGTCTCACAAGGGTATACACAGTCGGAGCGCTCAGCGACGAAGCTCCATCTGAAGCAAGGGCGGAGCGCTCGCCGTTAAGCCCGACTCCCCAACTGCAACGCAATCACCACCCAAATGGCCACCAACAACAGGTTGCTCGCCATAAAGGCTATGAACCGATGCATTACGTTGTTGTAGCCCATATGGATGAGACCGTGCACCACCCGCAGCGCCACAAACCCCCAGGCCAGCGCCACCGGGCCATTGAGCCCCATGGCCAGGCTGGTGACACAGGCGAGGTAGAACAGGAGGGGAACCTGAAACAGGTTGTCATAATGACGCGCCGCCGCCAGCGCCCGTGCCGGAGCGGCCTGATCCGGGGGATAGAGCCGAAAATAGCCAATCGACACCGCGCCCTTACGCACCGCCAAGATCCGCAGGGTCAGCAAATAGAGAGCGACGCAGAGCGTCCAGAACATCAGAGCGAGCATGGGTTGCAGCATGATTTCTCCTTAAAAGCCCATCTGCTGGTACAATGGCCGTTTTTCGCCCCAAATCTGAGTACTGGGGCGGTTGAACGGCCGTTGACAGCACGTAACGACGGTCAGGGCAGCGACCAAACAGACCAGACAAGAGTAGGACTTTACATGATTATCAAGCCAAAAGTACGCGGATTCATCTGCACCAACGCCCACCCACAGGGCTGTGCCGCCAACGTGCGCGAGCAGATTGACTACACCAAGGCCCAGGGGCCCATCAACGGTGGCCCGAAAAACGTACTGGTCATCGGCTGCTCCACCGGCTATGGCCTGGCCTCACGTATCACCGCCGCCTACGGCTCTGGCGCCAAAACCCTCGGGGTCTGCTTCGAAAAACCGCCCACCGAAAAGCGCACCGCTTCCGCCGGCTACTACAACACGGCCGCCTTCCATGAATTTGCCGAAGCCGATGGCCTCTACGCCCACACCATCAACGGTGATGCGTTCTCCGACGAGATCAAGGCTCAGACCATCGAGCAGATCAAGAAGGATCTGGGTAAAATCGATCTCGTGGTCTACAGCCTGGCCTCGCCCCGGCGCACCGATCCCAAAACCGGAGAAACCTACACCTCCGTGCTCAAGCCGATCGGTCAGGCCTACACCTCCAAAGGGCTGAACACTGATACCCTGAAAATAACGGAGACCACCGTCGAGCCGGCCAACGACGAAGAAATTGCCAACACCGTCAAAGTGATGGGCGGCGAAGACTGGGAACGGTGGATCGACGCCCTGAAAGACGCCGACGTGCTGGAGCAGAACTGCCAGACCACCGCCTACACCTACCTGGGCGACAAGCTGACCTGGCCGATCTACGGCAAGGCCACCATCGGCAAGGCCAAAGAAGACCTGGATCGTGCCTCCCTGGCCATCGACCAGAAACTGGATGACCTCAACGGCACGGCTCACGTCGCAGTGCTCAAGGCGGTGGTCACCCAGGCCAGCTCCGCCATTCCGGTGATGCCTTTGTACATGTCCATCCTGTTCAAAGTGATGAAAGAGCAGGGCACCCATGAAGACTGCATTCACCAGCTGCAGCGTCTGTTCGTGGAATGCCTGTACAGCGCCAATCCGCGTCTGGACGATGAAGACCGTTTCCGCGTGGACGAGCTGGAGCTGGATCCCAAGGTACAGGCCAAGGTGGAAGAAATCTGGCCGCAGGTGACCGAAGACAACCTGTTTGAACTGACCGACTACAAGGGCTACAACGAGGGCTTCCTGAAATTGTTCGGCTTTGGCGTCGACGGTGTGGACTACGAGGCGGATGTCAGTCCGTTGGTGAAGGCGCCGTTTTAAGCGCATAACGGCGTTTTTGCGGCACCGCAGGGTACCTTAAGATCGTCAAGTTGGCACAGAGACCGGGGCTGGGGACGGGGGTCGTCAACCCTCATCCGCTGCCCCGGTCGGTGTCCAGAATGGGTGCAAAATTTTAAGAATGCTCCGTAGATTATGCCACTAGTTCACCCCCTCGTGGGCATCCTCAGCCTGTCGTTGTACGTGATCACCATCGCGGGCGTGTTCCTGTTGATCATGCCCGTCGCACTGGTCAAACTGATCATCCCCGCTCTGCGACGCCCCTGTAATGCCGTGCTCGACAAATTGGCGAGCGGCTGGATTACGCTCAATGGCTGGCATCAAAAGCTGTTGACCCGCACCGACATTCGCGTCAGCGGAGATATCGACCAACTCAGTCGCAATGAGTGGTACATGCTGATTGCCAACCACCAGTCCTGGGTCGATATCATGATCCTGGTTCGGGTGTTGAACGGCCGCATTCCCTACGTGAAATTTTTCTTCAAGCGTGAACTGCTCTGGGTGCCACTGCTCGGGCAGGCGCTGTGGGCGATGGATTTTCCGGTGATGCGTCGGCGCAGCAAAAAAGACATCGCCCGCAACCCGGCGCTTGCCAACGATGATCTGGAACGCACCCGCCGGGCTTGCGAAATGTATCAACACAGCCCGGTCACCATCATCAACTTTCTGGAAGGCACCCGCTTTACCCCGGACAAGCAGCGGGCGCAAGCCAGCGACAACGGCGCGCCGGAGTTCAGGCACCTGCTCAAGCCCAAGGCCGGTGGCCTGGCCTTCACCCTGTCGGCCATGAACGGTCAGCTTCGACAGATGCTGGATGTGACCCTTTACTACCCCCACGGCCGCCCCACGTTCTGGGAATACGCCTGTGGGCGAGTGCGCCGGGTGGATATGCACATCCAGCAGCGGCCCATCACCGACGACATGGTGGGCGACTACCCGAACGATGAGGCGTTTCGAGCCCGGTTTCAGGCCCGCGTCAACGAACTCTGGCAGGAAAAAGACGCCCGACTGGAGGCCATGGCCCAGACCGCGGCCGATACGCACTGAGGTAAATAGATAGCCTATGGCTGGAACATCCTTCCCCAAACAGCTGCTCGCTCCCCGTCACTGGCCCTCCTGGTTGGGGGCCGGGCTATGGTTTCTGATCGCCCAACTGCCTTACCGGTTGCAGTGGTGGCTGGCCAAAGCGCTGGCGCCTTTGCTGCGGCTGAATAAAAAGCGGCTGAATTTTGCCCGGCGTAATATCGAACTCTGTTTTCCGAATCTGTCAGCGGTCGAACGCGAGCATCTGCTGAAACAAAACCTCACCTCCACTGCCATGACCGTGTTCGAAACTGGCATCGCCTGGTTTTGGCCGGGCTGGAGACTGCGCCGACTGTTCACCGTCACCGGCCTGGAACATCTGAAAGCCGCTGAAGAAGCGGGGCAGGGCGCGCTGCTGCTCAGCCTGCACATGACGACCCTGGACATTGGCAGCGCCATGCTCGGTCAAGTGGTCAACTTCGACGGCATGTACCGGCCGCACAGCAACCCGGTGTACGACTACCTGCAAATGAAACGCCGCAGCGCCTATTCCCCCGGCGCCATGACCATCCCCCGGGACAATGTGCGCGCCATGATCAGCCGCCTACGCAAAGGCCGCTTCATCTGGTATGCCCCGGACCGGGACCTGGGCTCAAAAAACAGCCTCTTCGCCCCCCTCTTCGGCGTGCAGGCCGCCACCGTCAGTGCCACCGGCAAGCTGGTCAGCATGGGCAAAGGCCGGGTGATTCCGTTTACCCAGTACCGGTTGCCCGGCGGGCGAGGGTATGAACTGGTCATCCGTCCGGCGTTGGAAGATTTCCCCAGCGGCGACGACTATGCCGATACGGTGCGGGTTAACCGCTACATGGAAGAGGCCATCGAAGAATGCCCACATCAATATTTTTGGGCGCAGCCCCGCTTCAAGACCCGTCCTGAAGGCGAGTCATCGGTGTATTAATTAGAAGGCTGGGGCACCACATAGGTGTCCCAAGTCTAGGCAACGCTGTTGAATGTAGCTCGAAGGGAACGGTGTCAGGTGAAGGGTTTCGGAACCCTCGCTTCAGGGAAGAAGCGAGGGAGCTCCATGGGCCGCTCTATGGCATCCATGCCATCGCGGCATTAGTGATTCCCTTCACGTCATGGATTCATGTGTTTCCGAAACCCTTCACCTGATGCCGGTCCCGTCCCTCTACGGAGTATCCGGCTAAAGCGGGTTAAGCTTCGGCGATTGCACCTTTATTCATACCCTCATAAGCCTGCACACGAATGGTGCTGGTCGGGTACTCGGACTTGGTGGTTTTGGCGATGTGATCGGCAATCAACTCCACCGTAGTATCCGTGTCCATCAGATAACAACAACGCTGGGGCAGAGTAATCTCAAAGTTCCCCTGGGGCGCCGTATAGGCAAAGCGGAAATAATCCCCTTCCTCCGCCACCAGATCCTCACGTGTCGCGAGATAAATATCCCGGAACCGACTGGCCCACTCACCCTCCAGGGCCGGAGAGGGAATATCGTCCGCCCAGATTGCAATCTTCGAACGGTGACCGTGGGCGATTCGCTGACAATTGCCATCGTGCTTCTTCAGGCCGTGGCTATAGTGATAAAACACACTCTCAATGTATTCGGTGGAAAAGCTCAGGTGCAGGCGCGTGCCTTCGGGGAACAGCTGCTCTTCGTCAAGGCGTTGAATGCACCACTCGGCGACGCTTTCACGGGTCAGCTCCTCGGCATCCACCAGCGCCACCGCCTCTTTGGGGCAGCGAAGATCAATCGTCTCGCTGCGGTCGCCGAAGTGCCAGCGCAGTGACAGAACGTCGCCTTCGTCTTCAAGCTCCAGTTGGTGGGAGTGGCGGGGCACCAGAAGGCGGTGATCAAGCTCGTTGTCCAGCCACGCTTTCAGCGTCTTCTTGACCGTACTGAAATCACAGACCATACCCTGTTCATCCAATGCGCCCTCCAGTTGCACATCAGCCAGCCAGGTTTCCCCCAACAGGCCGCGGCGGGCATCGAGAAAGCTGAAATCCACGGTGGCGAGGTTGTCGACAAAAAGCAGCATAAGTTCTGGGGCCATGGGTAATGAACGATGTCACCATGATACCAGTTGGAGGGGCAGCTGTGCAGGCTGGCGGGGAGGGGGAGCTCCCGGGGCCACTCGGCAGGCCCGGGAGCAAAGGTGTCAGTAGAGGTAAACCGCGCCGGAATCGGTGCCTTCGTTGTTGTCCCGGTCGCCGTTGATGCCCTGGGCATCGCTGTCTTCTCGGTAGGCGCCGATGGCAAGGGTGTCGCCCTCGGCCGAGATTGCCAGACCGACGGCGAAACCGTCCCGCAGTTCGGTGTTGGCGGCCTTTATGTAAGCGGCTTCACGCCAGCGATCGTCAATGATTGAGAAGAGGTAAGCACCACCGGCACGGGGTGCCGAGTTGTCATCACTGACGCCGTCTATACCGGTCTCGGCGCTGGGCTCGCGCGTGGTGCCTACCACCAGATGACGCCCGTTGCGGGCAAAGGCCAGTGTTTCGCCGAAGCGCAGCCCCTGCAGGTTGTTGGAGGCCTTCAGGAATGAGGTCTGTTCCCACTCATCATCCACTTGGCGGAACAGGTAGACCGCACCACTGTTGGTGGCGACTGTGGTGACGTCCTCAAGGTCGTAATTGTCCGGGCTGGAGTCGATTCCGGGCTCGGCCGTCAGGTCACCGGTGCTGCCCACCGCCAGGCGGGCTCCGTCACCAGACAGGGCGACACTGGCCCCGAAGTTTTGGGCGTAGCCGGTCAGTTGCTCTTCGGTGTAGGTGTGGCTTGGTTTGATATAGGCTGATTGCGACCAGTCACTGCCGTCGCGCATGAACAGATAGACCGCACCGGCGTTGATCACGGTCCGGTTGTCGTCCTCCCCGTTGACCCCGGTGGCGCGACTGGCGTCACCGGTCGCGCCCACCGCGAGTGTGTTGCCGTCGGTGGAGATGGCCAGGCTACTGCCAAACAGGTGGTACAGTGGGGTGCCGGTCGCGGTGATGGCGGAGAAGGTGTTCGAGGCTTTTACATAGGCCTGCTGTGCCCAGCCGCTGTCCGAGTCGGTGAATACATAGACGGCACCAGCGTTGGGTGCATCATTGTTGTTCTCATCGCCGTTGATACCGGTGGCGTCGCTCGATTCGAACAGGGCGCTGACCGCCAGTGTCTGGCCGTCACCGGAGAGGGCAACGCGGTGACCGAAACGGTCGTTGACGTTGGTCGGGATGGTGACTTCGCCGTCTTCTGTTTCGTCGTCCGCTGCCGGGTCGTCGGTCCCATCGTCCTCGGCCGTCTCGTCGGTTCCCTCTTCCTCTTCTTCCGGGGGCTCGGCATTAGAGGCTTTGAGAAAGGCGTCCTGCGCCCAGCCCTCTTCCCCGCGTTTAAACACATACACCGCACCGGTTCCGGGAGCGCCATTATTGTCCTGTTCGGGGTTCACGCCGGTTCCATCGCTGTCTTCCAGCGTCGCACTGACCGCGAGCACATCGCCGTCGTCCGACAGGGATAGCGCAAAACCGAAGCGGTCATTGTATCGGGTGGTATTGTCACCGTCGTCATTTTCGCTGGGGGCTTCAGTGTTGGAGGCTTTCAGATAGGCCTCCTGTTGCCACAGGCCGTCCACCAGGCGGAACACGTAAACGGCACCGGCACCGAATACGGAATTGTCAGAGGCATCGCCGTTGACGCCCCGTGCCTGACTGGCTTCGCGAGGCGCGCTGACCGCCAGAGTCTGGCCGTCGGCCGAGAGTGCGACCGCCCAGCCAAACCAGTCGGCGGCTTCGTTGCTGTCGGCTTTAATAAAGCCGATGGTGTCGAGCATGACGTTCAGGGTCAACTGCTCGTTGGAATCGTCGAATTCGGAGCAGTCAGCGTTCAAACAGGCGGTAACGGTATACAGCGCGTTGTGCCAGCCATGCTGGTGCACCGCGACGGTGTCGCTGGCCTCTGTTTCGTTCAGGTTGTCAGCGATCATCTCATAGCCGCTGCCGTCGCCCGGATTCTTATGCAACTGGTAATACTCAGCGCCTTCAACGGCGGTCCAGGAAAAGCGGATCTCCTTGGGTTCCACCGATTCGACATTGATGTCCGGCCACTCGGCGTCGCTTACGCCCCCGGTGTTGCCCGCATTATCAATCCCCCCACTGAAGCTGCTTGAGCTTGAGCTGGAACTGGATGAGGTGTTCTGGTTATTGTCGCTGTCACTGCCACAGGCGCCCAGCGTCAGGGCGAGTAGCAGGGGCAGGCCGAAGCGGGTGACGCAGATCAAGCCGTTGTCTCGAGTATTACGCATGCCTTTGTGTACCTGAGATTTTGGGGAAGCCCGCGATTCTCGGCGCCTCGGGGCCTCGTGTCAAATATTGGCGCAAATGCTGCGCGGTTGGACCGACATCGGGCGAATAAAATCCTCAGGACTGACAGAATCGGATCGAATACCGCTCGGGTGTGCCAGAAAGCCGACAGATGGTAGATGAATTCGACGCCAACCGTGGTAACATGCACGATTTTTGGCGCTCCGGCCGGTTCAGGCGGAAGCATTAAAGTGAGAGTGGTTGACTGACGTCGGAAGCGGAGTCCGTGATGATGACCGTTCAAGAGTTAATGACCCCGGTGGGCACCCAGGTACATGGCGGCCAGAGCCTGATCGAAGTACTGGCCCTGATGCGCCGCAATCAGCACTCCTGTGCCGTTGTGATGGACGGCGACCGAGTGGCTGGCCTGATTCGGGAAAAAGATCTGGTGTCGGTGCTGGCCCGGGTGCTCGAATCCGGCCGGATCGAGGTCGGGCGGGCGGCGGACGTGATGACCGTCAACCCGGTCTGTGTGCCCGCGGGTGCGTCGTTGCTGGAGGCCCTCAAACGCGCACAGGAGTATCGTCAGCGCCAAATGCCCGTGCTGGACGACCGGGGAGCACTGGTGGGCATGATCACTCACACTGACATGGCACAGGCGTATATTAAGATATTGGAGCGCCAGACCGAGCTGGTCAGTGTCAATCGCGCACTCAGGGCAGAGTCCCTGCAGGATTCCCTGCTCAATATCGGCAATCGTCGCGCAATGGAGCGCGACCTCAAGGTTTTGGGAACGCATCCCAAGCGCCGTTTTGCCCTGGCATTGCTGGATCTGGACTGGTTCAAGAAATACAACGACTATTACGGTCACCAGGCGGGAGATCGGGCGTTGCAGCGGGTTTGTAAGACCATTTCCGGCCATTTGCGTCAAGGTGATACCCTCTACCGGTACGGTGGCGAGGAACTGCTGCTATTAATGCTGGATACCGACCTGGAAGGGGCCTGGCTCGGCGCCAGTCGGGTGTGTGAAGCGGTACAGAGGCTTCGCATCGAGCACGCCCCGAGTCCTCTCGGTGTGCTCACCCTGAGCGCCGGAGTGGCCTGCGAGCCCGGGGCCGGCATATCCCAACTGATCGCATCCGCCGACCAGGCGCTCTACTACGCCAAAACCCATGGGCATAACAGTGTTATTCGTGGGCGTCCTGTTGCGGAGCCGGACATCACGCCCTCTTTATGACCGCCATGGGGCCAGCGGGTGATTGCAACCGGTTACTCCTGGGGCCAGATCAAATGTCACGCAATTATCACTTGTAGTTCCCCTGTGGATCCGTACACTGCGCCGCTTTGTGGATAGTCGAGGCGCATGCCTCCTGGACGTGAGTTGTTATGCCCCATCCCGCTGTTGAACCCTTGTCCCTGACCAACCGTCTCGGGCAGCCCGTTGTTTTGGGTGTGAAGTTTTTGCCCGGGGAACACCGCGATACCCTGTTCGTGAGTGCGCCTCGCCAACAGGCCTCCAGTTTTTTTGGCAAGAATGCCGAGCCGTTTCTGATGCAGTTGATGGAGCAGCTCGCGCTGGTTCCCGACCGGTTGAGCATCATCGAGTTGCGCGGCGATCCGGAACATCCGGAGTTCTGGCGTTGGCGCGCAGAGTGGGTCGGCCGCTCTCCCATGGCGCTGCGCGCCGAGCCGGTAGCCAGCAATGGCTCCCGTTCGGCGCTTCAGTCGCTGCTGGAAGGGCAGCGGCACGAGGGCAGCGGGCAGGCCCGCGCTCCCCAGCGCCGCCAGGCCTGAGAGCCGACTCAGGCCGCGTCGCTAGACCGCTCGCGCAGGCGTCGGGCGGCGCTGACCATGTTGGCCAGGGCGGCTTCGGTTTCCGCCCAGCCCCGGGTTTTCAGGCCGCAGTCCGGGTTGACCCAGAGACGTTCCTTCGGCAGCCGTTGAGCCGCTTGTTCCATCAGGGTCACCATGGCATCGATCGGGGGCACATTGGGTGAGTGGATGTCGTAGACGCCCGGGCCGATGTCATTCGGGTAAGAAAATTGCTCGAAGGCATCAAGCAGCTCACCCTGGGAGCGTGAGGTCTCGATGGTGATCACATCCGCGTCCAGCGCCGCAATGGCATCGATGATGTCGTTGAATTCCGAATAGCACATATGGGTGTGAATCTGGGTTTCATCGCTCACGCCGCTGGCGCTCAGACGAAATGCCTCCACCGCCCAGTCAAGGTACTCCCCCCAATCTTTCCGCTTCAACGGCAGACCTTCGCGCAGGGCAGGCTCGTCGATCTGGATGATCTGAATGCCGGAGGACTCCAGGTCTTTGACTTCGTCCCTGAGTGCCAGGGCGATCTGTCGTGCCGTTACCGAGCGGGGCTGGTCGTTGCGCACAAAGGACCAGAACAGCATGGTAATCGGGCCGGTCAGCATCCCCTTGACGGGTCTGCGGCTCAGGGACTGGGCGTAGCGGGCCCACTGGGTAGTCATGGCCCGTGGGCGGGTTACATCGCCGTAAATGATCGGCGGCTTCACACAGCGGGAGCCGTAACTCTGTACCCAACCAAACTGGGTGAAAGCGTAGCCGTCGAGCTGCTCACCGAAATATTCCACCATGTCGTTGCGCTCGGCTTCGCCGTGCACCAGTACATCCAGCCCCAATTGCTCCTGGCGAACAATGGCATCGGCAATGGCCTGGCGCATACGATTGCGATATTCCACTTCGGACAGTTGTCCCTGCTTGTAGGCTCGGCGTGACTGACGGATATCATCGGTCTGGGGAAAAGAGCCAATGGTCGTGGTCGGAAATTCCGGCAATTGCAGGAGCGCCCGCTGCTTCGCCGATCGCTGCGCAAATTGGCTCTGGCGCTGACTGTCGGCGGGAGAAGTGGCGCTCAGGCGCTCCTGCACCGCCGGGTTGTGGACGCGGCGGGATTCACGCCGGGAGCGCACCGACTGATCGCTGGCCTCGAGCGCGGCCAGTGCGGATGGCGCCGGCTTGGGCGCCAGCAACTGTGCCAAAGCCACTACTTCGTCGACCTTCTGCAGTGCGAAGGCCAGCCAGCTTTTCAGTTCGGGCTCCAGGGCCTGTTCCCGTTTTAGATCTACCGGTACATGCAGCAGTGAGCAGGAAGGGGCCAGCCAGAGTCGCTCTCCCAGGCGTTCGGTGACCTCGGCAAGCGCTTCCCGTGCCGCTCGCAGGTCGGTACGCCAGATATTTCGCCCGTCGATTATCCCCACCGACAGCACTTTGTGTACCGGCAGGCGGTCGACGACGTTCAATAGCTGCTCTGGGGCGCGCACCGCGTCGATGTGAAGGCCGGCGACCGGCAACTGCACCGCCGTGGACAGGTTCTCGCCGAGGGCGCCGAAATAGGTGGCCAGTAGCAGTTTGACCGTTCGGTTCTGCAGGCGATGGTAAGTCGGCTCGAAGGCCTGCTGCCAGGCAGCGGGCAAGTCCAGCACCAGAATCGGCTCATCAATCTGCACCCACTCGGCGCCGGCATCGGCTAAGGCATCCAGCAATTGCTGATAGGCCGGCAGCAGCGCCTCGAGCAGGCTCAGCCGATCAAAATGGTCCGCTTTTTCCTTACCCAACCACAGATAGCTGAGAGGACCGAGAATCACCGGCTTGACCTTATGCCCGAGGGCGACCGCTTCCCGGGTTTCATCGATGATCTGCCGATAGCTCAATTCAAAGGTCTGGTCGGGGTGAAATTCGGGTACCAGGTAGTGATAGTTGGTGTCGAACCACTTGGTCATTTCACAGGCACTACTGGTCGCACCGGTCGGTGCTCGACCCCGCGCCATCCGAAACAGCGTGTCCAGATCTACCTGCCGGCAGGGCCCCTCGGGCGCCTCCGGGGCGTCAATCGGCTCGCTGCAGCCACATTCGGAGTGGGAGCCCGGTTCAGCGCCGGTGTTCCGGGCTTCGGCCCGGTGGCGCACGGGAACATTACCGAGAGTGGCGGACAGGGTCAGGACCTGGTCGTACCAGGCAAAGTCACCGGTGGGAATCCAGCTCATGCCGGCATCCGCCTGTTGCTGCCAGTGTCGGCGGCGCAGTGTGCGCCCGGTGTCTTCCAGAGCCTCCTTCGGGAGGTCGCCGCGCCAGTAGGCCTCCAAAGCCCGCTTGAGTTCTCGGTCGGCGCCGATGCGGGGGAAGCCCAGATTGTGGGTGAGTATCGGGTGCATAAGGTCCTCGGGATAAAGTGATGGTCGACAAAAAGGGGTTGCGAGTCAGTCTCGATGTAGTGGGCGCATTCTCGGCAAAGTGCTATTATGAATCAAACGGAGTATTTTCAGATTTACTATGAATTTTATTAATGTTGGTCCATTGGTAGTGATCTCTGGACTGATTGTTGAGGAGTGGAACCCCATCGATGTTGGAAATACGTCATCTGAAGACCCTGGTGGCTCTGCGCGAAACCGGCTCCCTGGTGGAGGCGGCCGAACGTGTCCACCTGACCCAGTCTGCGCTGTCGCATCAATTGAAGGACCTGGAGAGCCGTCTCGGCGGTGAGCTGTTTGTGCGCAAGAGTCGGCCGGTGCGCTTTACCCCGGCGGGTAAGCGATTGCTGGCCCTGGCCGATGATGTGCTGGGCCGGTTGGAGGACGCCGAGCGGGAGGTGCACAAACTGCTGCACGGTGAGGCCGGGCGACTCAATATGGCCATTGAGTGTCACAGTTGTTTTAACTGGTTGATGCCCACCATCGAGCGGTACCGGAACCATTGGCCAGCCGTGGAGCTGGATTTCTCCGGTGGCTTTACGTTCGAGCCGCTGCCGGCCCTGGTACAGGGGGATATTGATCTGGTGGTAACTGCGGATCCGCAACTGATTCGTGGGGTGGAATATGTCCCACTGTTTGCCTACGAAATGCAGTTTGCCCTGGGGAGGGAGCACCCGCTGGCGGAGCGCCCCTGGCTCGAACCCGAGGACCTGGGGGAGCAGACGCTGATCACCTACCCGGTTGAGCGCAGCCGTCTGGACGTGTTCAAACAGTTCCTGGAGCCCGCCGGGGTTGAGCCCGCGTCGGTGCGTACCGCCGAGCTGACATTGATGATGGTGCAATTGGTAGCCAGTGGACGGGGCGTTTCAGCACTGCCGAACTGGGTTCTGGCTGAATATGTCGATCAGGCGCTGATCACGGTCCGCTCGGCCGGCCCCCGAGGAGTTTGGCCCATTCTGTATGCCGCAGTGCGCGAGGCTCAGTTGGATGCGCCGTTCATGCAGGATTTCCTCCGCTTGGCTCGCGAGCATTGTCTCAAGCATTTGACCGGGGTGCGTCGGGTGTCGTCCTGATCCAAGTCCTGCTGTGGCGCGTAACAACACGGAACGTCAATAATGACTGAGGCACCAACAGCGGACTTTCCCTATGACAGGCTCCTACAATGCGATTCTGGTAATCGCGTCTTACTGCGTGGCGGTGATCGCATCTTACACGGCCATCTATTTCGGTACCCGGGTATTCCATTTCGACGGAGCTCAGCGGCGTAACTGGTTGGTTGCCGGCGCGCTCTGTCTGGGCACGGGAATCTGGTCGATGCACTTTGTGGGCATGAGTGCCTTTGAAATGCCCATGGAAATGACCATGTCGTTCAATGCCGGGTTGACGGTCTTATCCTGGCTTCCGGCATTGGTGGCGTCGGGGCTGGCACTGCACGTGATAACGTCGCCCCGAGTCAGTGCGGCGGCCATTGCGGCCGCCTCACTGATTATGGGGGCCGGTATCTTTTCCATGCACTATTTGGGCATGTACGCCATGCAGATGCAGCCTGCGATTCAATACGACCCCGTCTGGGTATCGATCTCCGCCGCGATCGCAGTGGGAGCGTCCGGGGCGGCTCTGATAATCTGCCGCAAAATCCGCGACGTGCCGGTCCAGCATGCGGTGTGGGTCAAAGCCCTGGCGGCCCTGGTAATGGGGGCGGCCATTTGTGGCATGCATTACTCGGGGATGGCCGCAGCCATCTACCCGATGGACGGTGCCATGGACCAGGGTAACCACCTGCAGGGGAACTGGATGGGGGTGCCTACGGCGATTGTCGTGAGTGGCTTGCTACTGTTGGCGATCTATGTCGCTTACAGTGATCTTCGGGCGCGGGACCGGGCGCGGCAAGCGCAGGAACGGGCTCAGGATCAGGCACGGCAGGCGGCCTTCTACGATGCCGCCACGGGTCTGCCCAATCGCAGTCACCTGGAACGTCAGTTGCTGGAGCGGCTGACCGTCACCGCGCGGGGCGCCCAGCCCGAACCTTTCCTGCTGTTTTATGTTGAGTTGCAGACTCCGGATGACACGCAGGTGCAGGAAGTGGCTCAGCAGCTCAAACGCAGTTTCAGTCGTGCCGAGCAGGTGGTGCGCTACAGTAGTGACAGTTTTATGGTTTTGCACCAACCTTTGTCGGGGGAAGAGGTCAAGCGGAAACTGGTGACCCTCAATACGGCGTTCTTGAGTAATGCGTCGATCGGTCGATGGGGGTGGGGGGTGAGCCAATACCCGGCATCGGCGAGTAACAGTCGCGGCCTGATGCAGGGCGCGCAGCGGGTGCGGGAATGGTTGACGCCCGAGGATGCCGCGCCGGGAGGACGTCAGGTCGCCTGAGTATCGGTTAAGGGCAGCATAAAAAAGCCAGCACTCAAAGAGTGCTGGCTTTTTTGTTTGGGGCGGGGGTTCATGAATGAGCCCGCGTAGCTGTAATCAGCCAAGTGCCTGAATAGCAGCGTCGTAATCCGGCTCGTCCGCCACCTCGCTGACCAATTGGGTGTAGCTGACCTTACCGTCCTGATCGACCACGACCACCGCTCGGGCATCCAGTCCGGTCAGCGGACCTTCGACCATGCGAACGCCATAGCTCTCGGCAAAGTCAGAGCGGAACGCCGAGGCGGGAATCACCTGGTCCAGGCCCTCGGCGCCGCAAAAGCGTGCCATGGCAAAGGGCAGATCTTGAGAGACACAGAGAACCACGGTGTTGTCCAGGGCGCTGGCCTTCTCGTTGAACGAGCGGACCGATTGCGCGCAGGTCGGTGTATCGACGCTGGGGAAGATATTGAGCACCACTTGCTTGCCTTTAAAGTCACTCAGATTGACTTCTGACAGGTCAGTTTTGACCAGAGTGAAGTCAGGCGCCGCACTGCCTTTCGCGGGCAGTTCACCACTGGTTTTAAACGGGTTACCTTTCAATGTAACAGTTGCCATGCTGTGCTCCTGCTGGATGGTGACATGAGAAATCGAGCTGGCCTGTTCGCTGGACAGACCGTAAAACATGCATTACAACGCTGGTGCGGTGTGATTGCAAGTGCCGCTTACCATTCTTTAATGCAACCGGAATTGTTTATGAGCCTCACTGAGCCCGCTTATCAAGCCACATCTGGCCCCCTGGCGGCTATCGCCCGCTGGGGCAATCGATTGCCGGCACCTGCAATGCTGTTTCTGTGGCTCACTCTGTTATTGGTACTGGTATCGGCGGTCGTGACCGCCTTTGATGTATCCACCCGCCTGCCGGGGCAGGATGAGCGTGTGGCGGTGCGCAGCCTGCTGAGTGCCGAGGGAATTCGCTGGGCGTTGACTCACACGGTTGAGAACTTTGTCTCCTTTGCGCCGGTGGGCACGGTCCTGGTGGCCATGCTCGGTTTGGGGGTGGCCGAGCACTCCGGGCTGTTGCGGGTGTTGTTGGAGCGACTGGTACGGTGCACTCCGCAGGGGTTGCTGAGCTGGATGGTGGTCTTTGCCGGCATTCTGTCCAACCTGGCCATGGATGCCGGCTATGTGGTCCTGATTCCTCTGGCGGGACTGATGTTTGCTGCCGCGGGGCGACCGCCCTTGGCGGGTATCGCCGCGGCGTTTGCGGGGGTATCCGCCGGGTACAGTGCCAATCTGCTGATCGGTCCGGTAGACGTCATTCTCAGCGGAATGAGTACCGAGGCCGTCGCCATTGTCGCCCCCGAATACGCGGTGGGTATTGAGGCCAACTATTACTTTGCCGCCGTGTCCACTCTGGTGTTGAGCGTTCTTGGCGCCTGGGTGACCGAGCGATGGGTGATGCCCTACCTGGCCAGGAGGGAGGGTCCGGAGCGGCGCTCGGAGACGGCTTCGGAAGAGGAGGGCACTCTGTCGATTGGGGAGCGCCGCGGCCTCTGGCTGGTGGCGTTGTGGACCCTTCTGTTTGTTCTGGTGGTTCTTGTGGCGGCAGTTCCGGAGGGGGCGCCGCTGCGTGACCCGAACAATCCCGGGTTTCTCGGTTCAGCGGCAGTGCAAGGCATCGTGGTGTTGATTGCCTTCTATGCCGGTGTGGCCGGCTGGCTGTTTGGGCGCGTCAGCGGCCGATATGGCAGCAGTCAGGCGTTGGTGGAGGCCATGGAGGGAACCATGGGGACCATGGCCGGTTATCTGGTGTTGATGTTCTTTGCTGCTCAGTTTGTGAATTATTTCGCCTGGAGTCAGTTGGGCACCTTGCTTGCCGTCAGCGGTGCTGAGGGATTGAAAGGTCTGGCGGTCCCGAACAGTGTTTTGCTGCTGGTGTTTGTCTTTATGGCGGCGTTTATCAATCTGTTTGTCGGCAGTGCATCCGCCAAGTGGGGGTTGTTGGCGCCGGTCTTTGTTCCCATGCTGTTTTTGTTGGGGATCAGCCCGGAGGCGACCCAGATGGCTTTCCGGATTGGTGACAGCAGCACCAACATCATTACCCCGCTGATGCCTTATTTTGGCGTTGTGGTGGCGTTCGCTCAGCGCTATCAGCCGGACCTGGGTATCGGCACCCTGATGGCGATGATGTTGCCCTACAGTCTGGTGTTCCTGCTGGGGTGGAGTGGGCTGATGATGGTGTGGTTCTGGCTCGGTTTACCCTTGGGGCCCGGTGCGCCGATGCTGCTCAATTGAGGTTGCAATAGGGGGGCAAACTGCGCATAATGCGCCCCACTCGACCACAGCCACCGGCTGTTTCAGGGGGATACCCCCGGCGTCGAGCGACTATGGTGGCCTTTCCGGTCCCCTCGCAATGATCAGCTGTGAACCCCGCCAGGCCCGGAAGGGAGCAACGGTAGCAGTCAGTCATGTGCCGGGGTGTGGCTGGTCAGGTCACCACCCATCCCCCCTAGTCTTTATAGTTCCGTCGTTCCCTTAGGGGCCGAGCGCAGCGGCGCAGACCTGCACCCGGCGTATATATCACCGGGCATCTTCCGGTATACTCCCGCTCTGGTTTTGATATTCTGATCCACTGAGGAAGGCATGAGCTACCAAGTCCTGGCCCGCAAATACCGCCCCCGCACCTTTCGGGAAACCGTGGCGCAGGAGCATGTGCTCCAGGCGCTGATCAACGCCCTCGACCACAACCGGCTTCATCACGCCTACCTCTTTACCGGCACTCGCGGTGTGGGTAAAACCACCATCGCCCGGATTCTCGCCAAATGCCTCAACTGTGAGAGCGGCGTCAGCTCCGAGCCCTGTGGTCAGTGCTCGGCCTGTACGGAAATTGCCGAAAACCGTTTTGTCGATCTGATTGAGGTGGATGCGGCCTCGCGCACCAAAGTGGAAGACACCCGTGAGCTGCTGGAAAACGTCCAGTACGCACCCACCCGGGGCCGCTATAAGGTTTACCTGATCGACGAAGTCCACATGCTCTCCGGGCACAGCTTCAACGCTTTGCTCAAGACTCTGGAAGAGCCGCCGCCGCACGTCAAATTTCTGCTGGCCACCACCGATCCGCAGAAGCTGCCGGTGACCATTCTGTCCCGCTGCCTGCAGTTCAATCTGAAAAACATGAACCCGGAGCGGATTGTCCAGCACCTGCAGGAGATTCTGGAAAAAGAGCTGGTGCCGTTCGAGGCCAGCGCGCTGTGGCTATTGGGTCGATCCGCCGACGGCAGTATGCGCGACGCCATGAGCCTGGCCGACCAGGCCATTGCCTACGGCTCAGGGAAAATCACCGAGGCCGAAGTGCGGGCCATGCTGGGCACGATTGACCAGAGGACCATTTACGAAATGCTGGCCGCGCTGGCGGTGCAGGATGGCCGGGCGCTCCTCGGAGCGGTAGAGCAGATGTCCGAGCAGGCGCCCGATTATGCGGCCGCGCTGGCCGAACTGCTGGCGCTGCTGCACCGGATTGCCATCGCCCAGGCGCTGCCGGAAGCGGCGGATAACAGCCATGGCGATAGGGACAAGGTGCTTGAGCTGGCCCAGCAGATGCCGCCTGAAGACGTCCAGTTGTTTTACCAGACCGCCTTGCTCGGCCGGCGAGACCTGCCGCTGGCCCCGGATCCGCGCGCGGGGCTTGAAATGGTGCTGTTGCGGATGCTGGCCTTTAAGCCACAGGGATTGGCTGATATTCCCAAGAAAGCGTTACCGCAAGGCGCCAGTGAATCTCCGGCCAGTCCGGGTGAGCGCCTGGCCGAGCAGATTCCCGAGCAGACTCAGGCCGCCGAGCAGACCAAGACGCAGGGGGCGTCGGAAGCAACCCCGACCCCAGCGTCGACCCCGACCCCTGAAGCGGCTGACCAGCCCGGTGCGTTGGAGGAGCCCGCCCAAGCCCCAAAGTCGGTCCCTGACAGCGTCTCCTCACCGGCCTCTGAGCCGGCCAGCGCCGCTCGTGAGCCGGTCGAGGCTGAGGCCCCGAAAGCGCCCGAGCCGGTTCATGGCGAGTCTTCCAACGCATCGGGCCAGGCCGCCCCGGAGGCGAGTGTGGCCGCCGCGGAAGAGCCACCGCCCTGGAACGACGAGGAGGTGCCCCCGTTCGATGGCCCTTATCAGTCGGCACCCACGGCGCGGACGCAACCGGCGGATCGCGCACCGAATGAAGCATCAGCGCCGGCGACGCCGCCGGCACGGCCGAATAATACCGTCGCTGCAGCCCCCGCTCCCGAGTCCGCCAACGCGGCCCGGGCTAAACCGGCGGTGCCCAAGGTGGCCCTGGAAGATACCCGTCCGGACAACTGGGCCCAGGTCTATCTGGGGTTGAGCGCCACCGGCCTGCTACAAAGCACCGCCGCCAACTGTGTACTGGTGGGACGGCAGGGCAATGAGCTGAATTTTGTGCTCGATGAACGCCACAGCGCCATCTATGACGAGAGTCAGCAACAGCGACTGGCGGATGTGCTCAGCGATTACTTTGGTGAGCCGGTGCGCGTGCGTATTCAGCCGGGCACGGTCGAGGCCGAGACACCGGCGGCGCAGGCCATAAGGTTAAAGGAAGAGAGCCGGGTCGAAGCGCTTGACGCCATGAAAAGGGACCCCATCGTGCAACAACTGGTCGAACACTTTGGCGCAACGTTGCGCGAAGACACGGTACAGCCCCTGGAATAGGGGCGCTATTGATGAGGTGAGTTATGAAAGGTTTGGGCGATTTGATGAAGCAGGCCCAGGAAATGCAGGCCAACATGCAGAAGATGCAGGAGGAGTTGGCCCAGGCGGAAGTCACCGGGCAGTCCGGCGCGGGTCTGGTCTCAGTGGTGATGACCGGGCGTCACGACGTGCGCACCGTCAACATCGATGACAGTCTGATGAGCGAAGACAAAGAAGTCCTTGAGGACTTGATTGCTGCGGCGGTGAACGATGCGGTACGTAAAGTGGAGGCCAACAGTAAGGAAAAAATGGCCAACATGACCTCCGGCATGGGCATTCCGCCCGACTTCAAAATGCCCTTTTAAGAGGCGACTATGGCATCGGTATTCAGTCCACTGATTGACGAACTGATATCCTCGCTGCGCTGTCTGCCGGGGGTTGGCCCCAAGTCGGCCCAGCGTATGGTGCTGCATCTGCTGGAGCACAATCGCGAGGGCGCGGCGCGGCTGGCGCGCAGTCTGGAGCAGGCTATTGACGGAGTTGGGCGCTGCCAGCGGTGCCGCACTCTGACCGAACAACCGGTCTGCGGTATCTGTGAGAATCCCCGGCGGGACGGCTCGGTCCTGTGCGTGGTGGAGACGCCGGCGGATGTGGTGGCGATCGAGCAGGCCGGTGGTTACCAGGGTAAATATTTTGTGCTCCTCGGCCGTTTGTCCCCGATCGACGGCATCGGGCCCGAAGACATTGGCATCGATCAGTTGGTCAACCAACTGAAAACCGGTGAGGTCAGCGAGGTCATCCTCGCGACCAACCCGACCATGGAGGGGGAGACCACCGCGTTCTACATCAGTGAGCGGGCCAAGGATCTTGGCGTCACCGTATCCCGAATTGCCCATGGAGTGCCGCTGGGGGGCGAGCTCGAATTCGTCGACGGCGGCACTCTGGCCCACGCATTTTCCAGTCGAAAGGCCTTATGACGACCATACCCACAGAGCCCATCTGGATTGATCAGGATGCCGAGCTGGCCGAGCTGTGCGAGCGGTGGAGCCAGCAGGGCGCCATTGCGGTGGACACCGAGTTCATGCGTTCTGAAACCTTCTATCCGATCGCTGGCCTGCTGCAGATCGGCGATGGCCGCGGCTGTTATCTGATCGATCCGCTGGCCATTGAAAACCTGAAGCCGCTCCGAGATCTGTTTCAGAGCCCGGCTGTGACCAAAGTGCTGCACGCCTGCTCAGAGGATCTGGAAGTGTTCCAGCGTTGGTTGGGGGTGGTGCCCGAGCCGCTGTTTGATACCCAGATCGGCGCCGCGTTCGCCGGTTTCGGCTTTTCGCTGGGTTACGCGAATCTGGTTCAACAACTGTTGGGCATTGAAGTACCCAAGGGGGAAACCCGTTCGGATTGGCTGCAGCGCCCCCTGTCGGTCCCCCAAAAAAAATACGCGGCGCTTGATGTGGCGCACATGCTGGTCATCTATGGCAAATTATTGCAGCGCCTGAGAGAGCAGGGGCGTCTGGATTGGGCGCGAGCGGACAGTGCTGATCTGGTGGCGAATGCCAAGGCCACGCCGGACTTCAATGACTACTACCGCAAGGTGGGTTCGGCCTGGAAGTTGCGCCCGCGAGAACTCGCCGTGCTGCGCCGTCTCAGTGCCTGGCGTGAGCGGGAGGCGCGGGAGCGGGACCGACCGCGCAACCGGCTGATCAAGGAAAATGGCCTATGGGAACTGGCCCGTCGACAACCCACGGACCTGGCCCAGTTGCGCACGCTCAAGGAGGTGCCAGCCCACACCCAGAAAGAGGAGGGGGAAGCGCTGATGGCGGAAATTCGCCTGGCTCTGGAGGAACCGGAATCGGGCTGGCCCGAACGGTTGGATCCACCACTGGGTAAGGCCGAGGCGCCTCTGATGAAAGCACTCAAACGCTATGTCCGTGAGCTGGCGGAAGCCCGGGATTTACCGCCGGAACTGTTGGTGCGCAAGCGTGAATACGAAGCGATTGTCCGCTCCGGCCTTAACGGCGGGTCCTTCGAGTTGCCCGAGCGGCTGCAGGGTTGGCGTCATGAGCTTCTGGGGCAGGGTCTGCTCGAGACGGCGGAAGCGCACCGGGCGGACGTCTCGCCGCAACAGGAGCCTTCATGAAACAGTTGGTTGAGATCTTTCGCAGCCCGAAAGAAGAGGGTATGTACCTCTACGTCAAACGCGAAGAGGGGCTTGAGCGGGTTCCGGAAGACCTGCTCCGGCGGTTCGGCAAACCGCAATCGGCCATGGTGCTGGCGCTGACCCCGGAGCGTAAATTGGCGCGCACTACCGCCGAGCGTGTGTTGGCCTGCCTGGAAGAGCCCGGTTATTACCTGCAGATGCCGCCCAGCCCCCACGCGGATGCGGAGGCGGCTCAGGTTCGCCTGCACAACTCCAAACTGGGGCATTGAGATTTGGCACAGCAGGCTTTCTGGGAACGCAAATCGCTCGGAGAGATGACCGCTGAGGAGTGGGAGTCCCTCTGTGATGGCTGCGGTAAGTGTTGCCTTCACAAACTCGAGGACGAAGACAGCGGAGAGATTCTCTACACCGATGTTGCCTGCCGTTATCTGGATTCGGCCACGGCCTGCTGCAGCGACTACCCCAACCGCCAACGCAATGTCCCTGACTGCACCGTGCTGCGCCCGAAAGACGTCTCCGATTTCCACTGGCTGCCCTCGACCTGCGCGTACCGGCTGCTTGCGGAGGGTATCCCGCTGCCGGATTGGCATCCGCTGATCTCCGGCGACCCCGCGTCGGTGCGCCGGGCCGGGGTGTCCGCGGCTGGACGTTTTGTTTCGGAAACCGACGTGCCGGAAGAGGATTGGGAGGAGCGAGCGGTGCTCTGGGTCTGACCCGGGGCCGCTTCGATAGTGATGAATACTCAAGAGCTGAACACAGGAGCCGACAACCTATGACAACGGGATACACCCTTGCCTGGATCGTGTATTTGATAGGAGCCCTGGCGCTTCTGGTCGCCGCTTGGCGGGTGACCCGGGGATTCCGGCGTGAGTGGCGACACCTGCTCCTGGTGTCGGCCGCCGCACTGTTGCTGACACCCGGTCCAATGTTGGTTGACGACGCCGTTTTCCTGGCTCCGGCGTTATTTGTGCTGGTGCTCGACGGCCTGTTCGATACCCTGGACAGCGCCTCGCGGTCCGGACTGATCATGTTGGGTGTCTGGTTGGTGGCACTGGTCATATCGCTGATCTTCCAGTTGCTCGTGCGCCCCCGACCCGCCCGGCCCGAGGCGGACTGAGATTGCCGTCTGGGGCAAACCTGCTATAACTAAGAGTAATTAAACGCTCACACCGATTGCCTTCTTTGAGTATTGAGGGTGGTGTGTTTGCACAGGAGACTTTCATGGCAAATCACATTTTCATTCTGGCGGCGGTCATGAGTATTGCCGGCGTTTTCGGCGGGCTGATCAACTACTATCAACTGACCCAGGAGCGTGATGACGAGGCGGCGCTGCCGCGCTGTATTGTGCTGGGTATCGGCGCGGCGTTCCTGGTACCGGTGATTCTGTTCTTTGTTCAGAGTGACCTGATCACCCAAATTCAGGAAGACCCTTCGCGGTTGCTCATCTACACGGGCTTCTGTCTGATCGTGGCGATTGGCTCCCGCCTGGTACTGACCAGTACCCCAAAACGCATTCTGCGTGAGGCGCAGGTGGCCCGTAATCAGGTTGAGGCCATGCAGCACGAGCTGCGGGTCATGCAGGAGGAGTTGCTGCCGCTGCTGGATACCGAAACCGAGCAGGACACCGATGTCGATGACAACGCCGGCCCCCTGAATCCGAACGAAGAACTGGATATTGCCGCCAGTAAGGTGCTCAAGACGCTTGGCGTGGGGCGGCACATCTATCGCTCCATGGCGGGCCTGTGTCGCGAGGCCGGGGCGGACGAAACGACCATCCAGAAGTCACTGAACGTGCTGGTCAACCGGCAGTTGGCGGGCAAACTCAATACCCGCAAAGGGGTGCGCTGGTACCTGACCGAAAAGGGCCGCCGCGCGCTGGACCTGCTGGTCTGACCATGAAAACCGGGTGCCGGGCGGCGCTGTTGATCCTGGGGCTGGTGCTACTGGTACCGCTGTCCGCTCAGGAACCGCAGACCGAGCAGGCCGATATCCGCCTGGTGGTGGATATCTCCGGCAGCATGAAGCGCACCGACCCGGACAGTCTGCGCCGCCCGGCGCTCTCTCTACTGGTGCGCCTGTTACCCCCGGGCGCTCGGGCGGGGGTGTGGACCTTTGGGCAGGAGGTCAACGCCCTGATTCCTCACCGGGAGGTCGATGATCGCTGGAAGACCCGAGCGCTGGAGCGCGTCGGTGAGATCAACTCGGTTGCCCTCTATACCCATATCGGGGCGGCGCTGGAGGGCGCTGCCTACGACCGAGCCGAGCGCTCGGAGGGCGCCGCCCCGCGTACCGATATCATCCTGTTGACTGACGGGGTGGTGGACGTCAGTCCGGACCCGCAAATCAGTGCTCGGGAGCAACAGCGAGTGGTGAATGAGCTGGTCCCCCAGTTGCACGCTCTGGGTTACCGGATTCATACCATCGGCCTCTCGGATGAGGCCGATGAGGCACTGTTGCGCGATATGGCTCGTGGTTCGGATGGTCTGTTCAGCAAGGCGCGCAACGCCGAGCAGCTGATGGACAGTCTGCTTCAGATTTTTCAGCAGACAGTGCCCGCCGAGCGCCTGCCGATTACCGGTGGGCTGTTCTTGATCGATGACAGTATCCAGGAGTTTACCGCTCTGGTGCGCAAGGTGCCCGACCAGGACGCCACTGAGCTTACCTCACCCGATGGCCTTCGCTATCATGCCGCTTCCGAGCGCCCCGATCTGCACTGGTACGGCAACCCGGACTACGATCTGATCACGGTGACCGATCCATCCCCCGGTCGCTGGGAGATCAACGCGCAATTGCAACCACACAGCCGGCTGACCATCATCAGTAACCTACAGCTGGTGGTAGAGCCCCTGGTCAACAATATCAATGTCGGCGAGCCGATTCCGGTCAATTTTTACCTGCGGGACCAGAGCGGCATTGTCCGTAACCCCGCGCTGCTGGACCTTTTGACTTTGACGCTGGAACTCAACGGGACGGTCGAAAGTGAGGCGGCCCTGAAAACCTGGCAGGGGCCTTCTCCCGAAGACGGGCGTTATGAGCTGGTGTTGCCGGCCCCCCGTCGCCCCGGGAATTATGAGCTGCGGCTGACACTCGATGGCAAGAGCTTTGAGCGGCTGTTCACGCACCGAATGATCGTCGCCTCCCAGTTTGATGTCAGCCTGACCAAGCGGCTTGACGGGGACAATGTGCACTGGGATCTGCTGGTGGACGGCAAGGACACCATCAACCCCGGGCAAACCGATGTGGTGGCTCACATCCGCCACTCGGGTGGGCACAGTGAAGTGATTACTTTGAACGCCGAAAGTCCCGGCATCTGGCGCTATACGTTGAGTCCCGAGGAGCGGGCCAACTACCGGATTTCATTGCAGGCCAGTGGTCAGACGGTAGACGGGCGAGCGTTTGAAGAACACCTGCCGACCCAGTACTTTACCTACCCGGAGGAAGGGGATCCGCAGCCGGATCCGCTGGGCGATGCGATCGGTTCGCTGCGCGAAGAACTGAATGACAGCGAGGCCGCGGCCGAGCGCGCTCGACAGGGTCAGGATAGCGAGCCACCGCCGTCGACTCTGACGTTGGGGCAGCCCGGTGTGGTAGACACTGAACCCGCCGGCCCGGAAACCGCAACCCCCGAGCCGCGTGAGCCTACGCATCCGCTGTTGCTGGCCGGCAGCCTGGTGCTGGCCAACGGCCTGCTTCTGGTGCTCGCTTATTTTGGCTATCGCGCCATCATGGGTGAACGCAAACCCCAGGTGTTGGATGACACCGACGATGACCCCATGCCGTCTGACAGCGGCGCACCTCCCCCCATGCAGCAACTCGAGTCGGAACTGGAGTTGCCCAGCGATTCACCCGACCAACCCGCGCCGACGCAACCCTCGCCGCCCAAGCCGGCGTCAGCGGACGAGGAAGAGTCGCTTTTCCCTTTGGGTGACGATCAGCTGTTTGACGACAATAGTGATGATCCGAACGGCCGGTAAAATGTCGCATAGCGCGATGCTATCGGTGTGATAAAAGTGTATTTACGCCCCGGCCTTGAAAAGGCGCTGTTCCGCACGCACACACTTGGTTAAGCTAATCCAATTGGGCCCCATCAGGCGGGGCCGCTATTCATCCATCGAGGAGAAGGTCATGGAAATCGATATTGGTATCAAACAGAGTGATCGTGAGCAGATTGCGGAAGGCTTGTCGCGGTTACTGGCGGACAGTTATACCCTGTATCTGAAGACCCACAATTTCCACTGGAACGTCACCGGGCCGATGTTCCAGACGCTGCACATCATGTTCGAGGAGCATTACACCGAGCTGGCCGAGGCGGTGGATGTGATTGCGGAGCGTATCCGCTCAATCGGTTTTCCGGCGCCGGGTACTTACAAAGAATTTGTTGAGTTGAGCAGCATCAAAGAGGAGCCGGGTGTCCCGAGTGCGGAAGATATGATCAAGCGTTCCGTCGAAGGGCACGAAGCGGTGGTCCGCACCGCCCGTTCGCTGTTCCCGGTGGTGGAGTCAGCCAGCGACGAAGCGACCGCCGACCTCCTCACCCAGCGCATCCAACTCCACGAAAAAACCGCCTGGATGCTGCGCAGTCTTCTGGAGTAAAGGTCTAAAACAGATACTGACTACGGAAGTGCTGCTGCGGGAGGGAAGGTCACTTTGAGACACGCCGTAAAGCCATCCATGGGGGCTCATTACCCGCCGTCCAGGCGGGTAACGGTCTCAAAGTGACCTTCCCACCCGCAGCACTATGATGCGAAGCTGCGAAAACGGCACCTCTCTACTGGCACCCCCTGCGATACAAGGCCCCTCTCTGCTATCATGCCGTGCTTAATCATCCGAGCTGGCTATGTCTGAATCCGAAACACCGACCCTTGATCAATTTCCCCAACGCCTCGACCTCAGCCGCGTACTGAGTCGGGACCGGTTTCGTCTGTCCAAAGGCTGGCAGGCCATTCAGGAGCGGCTCAAGGCCGGCCAGCCGGTCGACAAAGACCAGCGTAAATGGCTGGAACACTGGCAACGCTCCCAACAGCGGTTTGAGCAACGCGAACAACACCGGCCACATACCATCGTGTATCCGGACCTGCCGATCAGCGACAAGCGAGACGAAATCGCCGAGCTGATTCGCGATCATCAGGTGGTGGTGCTGGCTGGGGAAACCGGCTCCGGCAAAACCACCCAGCTCCCCAAAATCTGTCTCGAACTGGGGCGGGGTGTCAGCGGCATGATTGGTCACACCCAGCCCCGTCGGGTGGCGGCGCACACCGTAGCGCAGCGTATTGCCGAGGAGCTTCAGTCGCCTCTGGGCGAGCTGGTGGGCTATCAGGTGCGGTTCTCCGACCAGACCAGTGAGCAGAGCCTGGTCAAGGTCATGACCGACGGGATACTGCTGGCGGAAATTCAGAACGATCGCTTCCTGTCCCGCTACGACACCCTGATTATCGACGAGGCCCACGAGCGCAGTCTCAATATCGACTTCCTGCTCGGGTTCCTCAAACAGTTACTGCCCAAGCGCCCGGATCTGAAGGTCATCATCACCTCCGCCACGATCGATCTGGAGCGATTTTCCCAACATTTTGACAATGCCCCCATCATCGAGGTGTCCGGTCGTACCTATCCGGTGGATGTCTGGTATCGGCCGCCGCTGGACAGCGAGAGCGAGGGGGACGACAGTTACCAGCCGATACTCGACGCCATTCACGAGATCGAAAATCACGAGCGCAGCATCGGCAAAGGCGCACGCGGCGGAGACATTCTGGTGTTTCTCAGCGGTGAGCGGGAAATTCGCGAGGCTGCGCGCAGTATTCGCCAGGCAGGTTTTCAGCACCTGGAGGTGCTGCCGTTTTACGCCCGCTTGAGCATGGCCGAACAGCAGAAGGTGTTTACGCCCCACAAGGGGCGGCGGGTGGTGCTCGCCACCAACGTGGCGGAAACGTCAATCACCGTGCCTGGTATCCGCTATGTGATCGATCCGGGTTTTGCCCGGCTCAGTCGCTACAGTTACCGGACCAAAGTGCAGCGCCTGCCGGTCGAGCCGGTTTCCCAGGCCAGCGCCAATCAGCGCAAAGGGCGCTGTGGCCGCGTGGCGGAAGGTATCTGTATCCGCCTGTACAGCGAAGAGGACTTTCTGGCCCGTCCCGCGTTTACCGATGCGGAGATTCTGCGCACCAATCTGGCCGCGGTGATTCTGCAGATGCTGCAACTGCGTATGGGGGACATTCATCGGTTTCCGTTTATCGACCCACCGGACCGGCGTCTGATCAACGACGGTTTCAAGCTGCTGGAAGAGTTGCAGGCGGTCAATGGTAAGGGTCGTCTGACCTCCACCGGTAAGCAGCTTACCCGCTTACCGCTGGACCCAAGGCTATCAAGGATGCTGATGGCGGCCAGTGAGCTGGGGTGTGTGCGGGAGCTGCTGATCATTACCAGTGCCTTGTCAGTGCAGGACCCGCGGGAGCGACCGGCGGACAAACAGCAGGCGGCGGATCAGTCCCATCGTCGTTTCTGGCACGAGCAATCGGATTTTCTCGGTTTTGTGAATTTGTGGGATTATTTCGAGCAGTTGCGCCAGGACCTGTCTCAGAATCAGATGCGCAAACAATGCAAGAAAGAGTTCCTGAACTACCTGCGCTGGCGCGAATGGCGGGACATTCATCATCAACTGAAAGTCAGCCTGAAGGAGCTTAAACTCAAGGAAAACAGTGAGCCGGCGGACTATGAGGTGGTACACCGAGCGTTACTGACCGGTCTGTTGGGCAACCTGGGTTTCAATGTGGAGGATCGTGAATACCTCGGGGCCCGCAATCGCAAATTCATGATTTTCCCAGGTTCGTCCCAGTTCAAGAAGACACCCAAGTGGCTGGTGGCGGCCGAACTGTTGGAAACCTCCCGACTTTACGCCCACACGGTGGGCAAGATTGATCCCCAGTGGGCGTTGAGTGCGGCCAAACACCTGGTCAAGCGTCATTACTTCGAGCCTCACTACGACCCGAAGAGCGGACGGGTGAAGGCCTATGAAAAGGTGTCTCTTTATGGATTGGTCCTGGTCGAGAAGCAACGCGTCGATTTTACCGATATAGAGCCGGCCACCTGTCGCGAGGTGTTTATCCGCTCCGCGCTGGTTGAAGGTCGTTACGCCAAGAAATCGGAACGGGGCGGGCCTGCAAAATTCTTTGCTCACAACCAGCGTCTGGTGGCTGAACTGGATGAGTTGGAGGCGAAAAGTCGGCGTCGGGACATCCTGGCCGACGATGAAGCTCTGTATCAGTTTTATGCCGAGCGGATCCCCGATTCGGTGGTCAGTCGCGCCAGCTTCGATCAGTGGCGAAAAGCCATTGAGCAGGATCAGCCGCGGTTGCTGTTTATTGAGCGTGAACAGCTGATGCAGCGCGATGCCGGGGAGGTGACCGAAGCGCAGTTCCCCGATGCTTTGACCTGGCGCGGCGTCAGTTTCCCGCTGAAGTATCAGTTCGAGCCCGGCCATGAGGACGACGGGGTGAACTTGCAGGTGCCCGTCAGCCTATTGCATCAAGTGCCGGAAAAACGCCTCGAGTGGTTGGTGCCCGGTCTGCTGCGCGACAAGTGCATCAGCCTGATCAAGGGATTGCCCAAACAGTGGCGCAAACACTTTGTACCGGTGCCGGATGTGGTGGACCGTGCCCTGGCCGGCATGCAGCCGGACAATGCCTCGTTGACCGAGGCACTGGCTCACCAGCTCAAGCGCCAGACCCTGGTCGAGGTGCCGCCCGAGGCCTGGGACGATAACCGCATTGACGATTTTTACCGGGTCAACATTCAGGTGCTGGACGAGCGCGGGCGCTGCATCGCCCGGGGTCGGGATCTGGCGGTGTTGCGCGAGCGCTATCGGGAGCAGGCCCAGGAGAAGATTCAATCGGCGGCGGTGGGAATTGAACGCGACCAACTGACCCGGTGGGACTGGGACGCTCTGCCGGAGGAGGTGCAGCTCAAGCGCGGCGGCATCCAGCTACGCGCTTACCCGGCGCTGGTCGACAAGCGTGACTCGGTGGCCATCGTGGTGTTGGATGAAGCGGCGGATGCCGCCTATCAGACCCAGCGCGGTCTGGCGCGGCTGATTCTGTTGGAGCTTTCCCAGACCCGAAAGTACCTGCACAAAGAGCTGCTTAAAAAAGAGGAACTGGCCCTTTCGGTGGCAGAGATGGGCAAGCGCGATGCGGTCGTCGATGACCTGCTTTTGGCAGCCGTGGCGAACTGGCTGCCACTGAACGAATTGCCTCGGACGGCACCGGCCTATGAACGTTGCAAGCAAGCGGTGCGTGAAGGGTTGGTGATACAGGCGCAAGGTTTGGCGGACGTGCTCTCCACCAGTCTGCACTCGCTGGTCAAGATCAAAAAGCAGCTTAAGCAACATCGCACTCAGTTGCCACTGGCGTTTACCCTGTCGGACATTCGTACCCAATTGGCCCACCTGTTTTACCCCGGTATGCTGTATCGCACTCCGGAGGACTGGCTTCGCCAGTACCCACGGTATATGCAGGCACTGGAAATCCGGCTGGAAAAGGCGCCTCTGGACCCGACCAAGGATCGCCGCCTGGTGGATGAGCTGGCACCCTTCTGGGAGCGCCTGGAGCCTTTCTGGACCGATCGCGACGGTCAGGCCCTGGCGTTGAACGAGGCGCTCCAGGGGTACCGGTGGAGCCTGGAGGAATTTCGGGTGTCCCTCTTTGCCCAGACGCTGAAAACCCGCATGCCGGTCTCTGCCAAGCGCCTGGAGAAGCAGTGGCAGGCACTGGAAGCGGAGCGCACCTGATCCGTAGTGGAAAGGGCGCTCTCGACGCTGGCCGAAGGGGGTCAGGGGTTGCGGCGTCGTCCCGGCTGGGTGTTGGTGGACAGCCAGTATTCGCTGACCTGCTGCAGCAGGTCGGCAAAACTTTCGAAATCCACGGGTTTGCACAGGTAGCTGTTGACACCCAATTGGTACCCCTGGAGGATATCGGACTGCTCGTCGGATGTGGTCAGTATGACGACCGGTGTGTAGCGGTACTCCGGGGTTGAGCGAATCTGCCGAAGTACTTCAAAGCCGCTCACCCGAGGCAGGTCCAGGTCCAGAATCACCAGGCTGGGGGCCCGCTCAGTGGCGCGGTCCGCGTGGCGGCCCGTGGCAAAGAGAAACTCAAGGGCCTCTTCCCCGTTTCGGACCAGCTGAATATCATAGTGATGGCCAACCTGGCCAAACCCGAACAGTGCGAGCTCGGCTTCGTCCGGGTCGTCCTCAACTAGTAATATGGTTTCCCTGTTCACGGTCAGTGTTCCTTTCCCACAACGTGAAATAAAAGGTGGCTCCTTCACCTGGGCGGGACTCCGCCCAGATTCGTCCACCATGTCGAGTGATGATACGCTGAACGGTGGCCAGTCCGATACCCACTCCCTCAAATTCTTCTGCCTTGTGCAGGCGACTGAAGGGCGCGAACAGCCGGTCGGCGTACTGCATGTCGAAACCGTCGCCCCGATCACTGACAAAGTAAATGCGCTCGCCATCCTCCTCTCGAAAACCGAACGCGACGTGGGTTTCCGGGAGGTGACCGGAATATTTCCAAGCGTTATCAATAAGGTTACTTAGTAGCATATCGAACAGATGGCTATCAACCGGGGCGCGTATGTCATCCTGAATTTGCGGGTGTACCTCACGTTCTGGCTCGCGTTCCTGATACTGGTTGATCAGGTAATGCACTTTAGCGGATAGGTCGACAATCTCTACATTCAACTCTCCCTGGGTGGCTCGGGAAAGGCGCAGGAAGCTGTCGATCATCTCGGACATTTCCCGGGTGCCGGCGGCAATACGGTCAAGGTAGTGCCGCCCCTGGTCGTCCACCTGCTCGTGATAGCGGTCGTTCAGAATGCGCCGAAACCCCTCAATGCGCCGCAGCGGCGCTCTCAGGTCGTGAGAGACCGAGTAACAGAAACTGGCCAGCTCTGCATTGGCCGCTTCGAGTTCGGCAGTACGCTGGCGCACACGCTGTTCCAGCACCGAGTTCAGGCGTTTGACCTCCTCCTCGGCCTGGCGGCGAGCGACGATATCTTTGGCCAGCGCATTGTTGACCTCATGCATGTGATCATAGGCCTGGCGCAGATTTTTACTCAGCGTATTGAACGCGGTGACCACTTGATCCAGTTCGTCGGGCTCGGGTGGCGGGTGCCGGTTCAGGGCCAGAGGAGGCTGCTGCTGGCTTATTTCAAACCGACTGACCCGATCTGAAATATGCACCAAATGCGAGGTAATCAATCGTGCCACAATATATAGAATGAACAGCGACACGAGAAATGTTTTCACGCCCTGGCTCAACAGAATGACCACGGCTTTCTGCTGCAGGCGGGCGTACACTTCACTCAGTGAGGCCTCTACCGTCAGCGTGCCGATCTGGCGGGGGCCGGAAGCCAGGACGTGAATCACTGGGTAGTGCCGGGTAATGACGTTTTTACTACTCCCTTCGCCGCGGCTCAACGCCAGAGGGTCAGCGACGTTGCCCGAGCTTTCCCGTACGGAGACTGACTGGATATCCGGTAATTGATGAATCCCCTCAAGCTGCAGACGCAATTGTTGTACGTCCAGGTTCCAGAGGCTGGCGCTGATGCTGCCGAGGTAGCTGCCCTCGATATCGTCCAGCCGGTTCTTGATAGTGCCGACGTCGCGGTGATAATCGGTGTAAAGTTGTATCAGCGTGGCGACCAGAGTGATCAGTGAGCTGAATAAAATGATCTGCACCAGCAGACGCTGCCCGATGCCCGAACGCTTCAGGTCTCGCAGGCTGGTAAAGCCGGGAATCCGTAAAACCATGGAGTGATAGTCCGTTAAAAGTGGTATAGATCGGTAATTTCTTCCAGACGGCCGGACTGCTTCAGAGTTTCAATGGCTGCATTCAGGGAGGGCATCAGCGCCAGTTGAGTGGATTGTCGTGAGCACTGGAACACCAGCGGAATGTCAGTCAGCTTAAGGGCCGGTGCCAGCATTTCCTCCAGGTCATTCTCTTTGGCCAGAAACTTGAGCGTCGGGATGGCGCCTGCGACGCCGGCGACTCGCTGACGATCCAGCTTGCGCAGGGCGATCAGATAATCGGTGTCGTATACCTTATTGATGGCCTCGTCCTGGTCGAACTCGGGCGAGATGGCGGAACCACGCAGGAGCGAAATGGTAGTGCCGTGAAGATCGTCATAGTTATCAATGGGGTTGTCTTTGTGGGACAGAATGCCCACGTCATGATTCGCTACCAGCTCGCCATGAATCACAATGGATTCGTCGCGAGGAACCAGGATGGTGCAGTCATGGGTTCCGGCTTCCAGTTCCCGATCGACGCGCGCGAAGGGCGTCAGCGTGGTTTCAATGGTCAACCCGGTCAGCTCTGACAGGGCGTCCACAATCGCCACGAATGCGCCTTCCGGTTGGCCGGTTTCGGGGTTGCTGGATGCCCAGGGGGCGACGTCAATGGTAATAAACTTCAGCGGGGTCTCGGGTGGTTCGTCCGATACGCTTTGATCCGCTACCGATGGCAATGCGATTAACAGTGCAATTCCGCTTAGAAGATGGGTAAAAGAGTCAAGGACTGTACGGAACGATGGCGTTTTTTTCACCGAAAACCTCATTTGCACGTTGTTTGTGGGCGGGTTTGTCTGAAAGTTGTCACTTCTTTTGGGTTTGAGCGTCGACAGCTCAGGCAACGTCATATTTTTGACTAATTATTGATCGTTTTGGTGGTTTTGTGGCCAAACTTTTGGCTCAGCCCGTCTGAATCCTAGCACAGCCGTTCAGGCAAGGCGGTGATTTTTGCTGGCAGACGACTGAAAAAGAGTCAAAAACCTTTGAGGAAACAATCGGTTATCCTCATCTTCTGAACCTGTCAAAAATATCGACTTCAAAAAATAGTGCGAAGCGCACAGAAAGGGTCGCATTTTTGCACTGAGCTATTTGATGCCACACCGATCGGGTGGGCACGTTTCATTTAAATAGCTGAGGTGAAAATTATGAAACAGCGTATCGTACTTGTCGTCGGTGACAAGTTTTCAGCCTATGTACAGGGCAAAGACGCCATAACCTATTCCAATCTGCGCGGCCTGTTAAGTCTGTCCATTCCATTGGTCCCCAGTCAGGGGCGAACCGTGTTGGTTCCCGGTCAGGGCCTGAGTGATGAAAATGTCAAGCAGTTACTGGAGCAGGCCGCTCAGTCGCCTAACCTGAGCCAGTTTGATTTTACGTTGTGGCACAGTCTACCAACTCGCGCTCCGGCCAGTCTTACCCACAAGCATCGCCCGGAAAATACCCTGATTTCCGTTCCGGTCCGGCAGACCGCAGATTGCTTTACCATGCATCTGCTGATTGACGAGCAGTGCGAACTGATGCAAGACCACCAGAGCGGTCAGCACGTCCAGGGAATGATTCTGATCGAGGCCGCCCGTCAGGGAATGCTGGCCGTGGTCGAGCAGTATTTTCTGCCGGATAACGAGGTGGATTACGCCTTCGTCCTGAACGACATGTCCGTCAAATACAACAACTTTGCCTTTCCGGTGTCAGCCACCATTGAGTGTCGAATTCTGGAGCAGAGCACGGATAACCCCCGGAGGCTGAGCTTTGTGACCGAGGCGGTGGTGCAGCAGTGCGGGATGGACGTCTCTTCACTGACCTTTACGTTTGCTGCCATGGACAAGGCCCGGATCGGCAAACGCGAGGCGACCATGGCGGCCAAGGCGCAACAGGCACATCTGGCATTTGTGGACGGCCAGCTTCAGGCACAGAATGCAGCGGCTGCCTATGCCGAGATGTTGCAGCGCGTCGACAACTTCTGAGTAGCAGGGAGGTGTTTCAATGACAGCATTACAGGCAACGACACAAGAATATGTGTTTTTTGATGTTGACGACACGTTGATCTCGATCAAAAGCATGCTCAGCTTTCAGACTTTCTGGTATCGGCGGACCGGTGACGATGAAGGGCGGCGGGCTTATGAGCAGGACCTGCATCAGCACTTGCACCCCGGAGCCTCCTGGGAGTTTCTGAACCGCCTTTATTACCGTCATTTCAAGGGGCGGTGCCCCAGAGAGGTTCATGCTATGGGAAAGGCCTGGTTTGATGAGATGCGCCATGGCGAGGTTCCGTTTTACCACCCCCGTCCACTGGACGAACTGCGGGCCCATCAGCGGGCTGGGCGAGAAGTGGTGTTCGTGTCCGGTTCTTTCCCCGCATTGCTTGAGCCGATTGCGCAGGAATTACAGGTGCAACATTTGTTGTCAACTCGCCTGGTGGTCCATCAGGGACGCTATACCGGTGAGATTCTCCCGCCTCAGACCATCGGCTCCGGTAAGGTGGAGGCATTGAAACAGTTCCTGGATACTCAGGGCGGTGTGTCTGAACACTGTTTTGCCTATGGCGATGATGTGTCGGACTTTCCGATGCTCAGTGCCGTCGGTCGACCAACGGTAGTCAGTGGTGGGCGGGAGTTGGAGGCGAAAGCGAGAGCGATGGGCTGGCGAGTGATTGCCCCTGTCTGAGGCGCTGGTTGAAATAACAATTCAGCATTCTCTTGAGAGTGAACCTTTGACTCCCGCAGCAAACCCTGCGGGAGTTCTTTTATCCATCGGGCTGATTCTCTGAAAATGACGGCTGTTCCCGCACCGATTTTTCGAGCAGTGGCCGAAGCTGCTCCAACGGCAGAGGATGGCTGAACAGATAACCTTGCCCTTGATCGCACCCGTGAGCCTTAAGAAATTGGCGCTCAAGATCCGATTCAATCCCCTCCGCTACAATTTCCATACCCAGCCCGTGTCCCATGGTGATGATGGTATCAATCAGTCGCGCCGTATGGGTATTGATCCCAATGTTGCAGACAAAGCTGCGATCAATTTTAAGTGTGTGGAAGGGGTAATTCTGAAGGTAGCCCAAGGAAGAGTACCCGGTTCCAAAGTCGTCAATCGATAACCGCACGCCCATCTCACACAGGCGCTGGATGTTTTCCTGCGTAGAGTCGGAATTATCCACCAGCATTCGCTCGGTGATTTCCAGCTCAAGTTGTGAGGGAGTGACACCGTTGGCGGTCAGTTGCTCGAAAACGTATTGATGGAACTCTGGCATTTGCAGCTGTTGGGATGAAATATTCAGAGCCAGCCGCATGGCGTCATTGCTGCCTGAAAGCCAAGGGGCCATGGTCCGTAAGGCGCTGCGTAGGACCCAGTTGTCAATCACATGGATCATTCCGATCTCTTCCGCCAGTGGAATAAACCGGTAGGGTCCCCAGAGACTGCCGTCGGGCTGGCGCCAGCGAACTAATGCTTCTACACCAGTAATGAAGTTCCGCTCGAGCGAGTAAATGGGTTGGTAATGAAGGGTCAGCTCTTCATTATCCAGAACCCGACGTAGCCGCCCCTCCAGCTCCAATCGATCAATCAATTGTTGATTGATCTCTTCCGTGAAGAAGTGGTATTGGTTGCGCCCTAGGTCCTTGGCTCTGTACATCGCCAGGTCCGCGTTGCGCAGAACCAAGTGGGGATTTTTCCCATCTTCTGGGTACAGGGCAATACCGATACTGGCGGTGACCCGGTATTGTTTGCCAATAATGGTGAACGGCCGCTCAAACTGCTGGACAATCTGTTCGGCCACTTGCTGAGGCTCTCGTGCGGCCTCGACCCTCGGCATGATGACCACGAACTCGTCTCCGCCCATCCGGACCAGCGTATCTCCGCCACGGATGCAGCCGCTGAGGCGCCCGGCGGACTCTTTCAGAAGGTTGTCTCCAATGCTGTGTCCGAGACTATCGTTCACATTTTTGAAGTGGTCAAGATCAATGACCAGCAGGGCACATTTGTGATCATCCCGCTGGGCCGCCTCCAGAGCGACGGTCATCCGGTCGATCATCAGCACCCGGTTGGCCAGGCCAGTCAGTTGGTCGTAATGCGCCTGGCGCAACAGTTGCTCTTCGTAGCTGCGCCGAACCGTCACGTCCTCTTTGATGACGACGTAATGGGTGATCCGGTTTTCCGTGTCAGTCAGGGGGGAGACGCTGACCTGCTCCCACAGCAGCTGGCCGTCCCGTCGGGCGCTGCAGAACTCCCCAGTCCATTCCCGGCCGCCGCTGACGGTCGACCACAGCTCGGACAAAGCCTGGGCGCTGTCCTGGTCGACCATAGAGAAACCCAGTTCGCGTCCGGTGGCTTCCTCTGCCGAGTAGCCGGTCAGCTCCTCGAACCGGGGGTTCACATACTCAATGTTGCCGCTGGGGTCAGTGATGACGACGGAAACCGGACTTTGTTCGACCGCCCGAGAAAGTACTCTGACCCGATCCTCGGCCTTGCGCCGTTTGACGCGAATTTCGGCCTCCCGAAGTTCCCGCTCGACAGCGGGTAGCAGGCGTGCGAGCGCATGTTTGTCCATGAAGTCGTGGGCACCCTGCTTGAGCAGGTTGACGGTGTCCTCGGCTTGCACGGCGCCTGACATGATGATGAAAGGGATATCCCGACCGCTTCGCTTCAGAGCGGCCAGCGCATCCTCGGCGCTGAAACGCGGAAGGCGATAGTCGCAGATGATCAAGTCCCAGGGGTGCTCCAGTGCCGCTTCCAGGTCCGGCGCCGTTTCAACCCGATGTCCGTGAGGATCAAACCCGCCCCGAACCAGCTCGGCGGTGGTGAGCTCGGCGTCTGCTTCGGAGTCTTCAATAAACAATACTTTCAGCGATTTGGCCATGAATAGTCCGTAAGTGCCGACGGAAACTGGTATTTTACAGGCATCTGGGCTATTTCAAGAGAGGAGACCTCAAGAGAATAGCCGCACAATCGTTGATGCGTCAGTGGTCGGAACGCTAAACGCGGCCCGACAGTAGTTACTGTAGTCGGTTCGCCGGGAAAAAGCGAAGCCCGTTGGTGCCGGCCCGGTCAGTACGGGAGCGTGGCGCATTGGATTACAGGTTGTCATAAAAATGTCATTATTACGACATAAAATATTCATTTAACGGACATCAGATCGACACCAAAGTGACATATTTGAGCCGGTTTTCGGTAGAATAGCCCGGTTTTTAAATGACGTGGTAGTGACTCTGGTTGTCTTTACAGCCTATTTAAACACCCGACTGCAAGTTAGGAGTATTCATGAAAAAGATTGTGATGCCAATGGTTGTGGCATTGAGCCTTCCCAGCCTGGCGACGGCGGATTTCCGCGTTTATGGTAAGGCCAATGTCTCTCTGCAGCATGCGGATGAGTCAGGCGACAGTAAAATGGAACTGGTCAGTAATGCCTCACGTATTGGTGTCAAAGGCTCGGAAGCCCTGACCGATGAGCTGGAAGCCATTTTCCAGTTCGAATACGAAACCCAGGTGGATGACGGCGACAAGGGCGGCCAGACCTTCAGTCAGCGGGATATCTATGTGGGCGTGCGCGGCAAGGCCGGTACCCTGATGGTGGGTAAAGTGAATACCCCGCTGAAAAGTGCACAAGACAAGGTCGACCTGTTTAACGACCTGGAAGGGGATATCAACTACCTGCTCAAAGGTGAAGTGCGCGCCAACAACGTGGTGCAATACAAAAGCCCGGTGTTTGGCGAGTACTTCGCCGGGTCGGTAGCGTACATCGCCAGTGAGGAAGACGGCGTTGATCCGGGTGTTTCCGCGACGATCAGTTATCGCAACGCGGGGCTGTACCTGGCCGTGGCGCAGGACACCGACGTGCAGGTAGAAGGCGCGGACCTGACCCGCTTGGTGGCGCGTTACTCCATCGACAATGTCCATGTGGGCGCCCTGTTTGAAACCTATGAAGATGCTGCCACCGATGAAGATGGCGCCTTCGTCTCCGTTCTGTGGGAAGCCACCGATGTCTGGTCTTTCAAGGCGCAGGCCGGCAGCTCCGACATCAATGAGGGTGGCGGTGAGGCCATCAGCCTGGGTGCGGACTACAAGCTGACCGACAAAACCAAGCTGTACGGTTACTACACCAATGAGACCAGTGACTTGCTCGTTAACGGCGCCGGCCGCGACGATCAGTATCTGGGCGTGGGCATGAGCCTGTCGTTCTGATCATTTTGTATGACCAAGCCCCAGCACTGCCGTGCTGGGGCTAACACTTTTTTACAGATCAATGTTAGCATCTACCGTTACACTGACGTCTTGGAGGCGTTGACCGCTGCCGTATAAGGAACATGCATCTGGCCCTCCCGCACGACACCACACCCCAGCCTTCGATGTGTTCGAAGCAGCCGACAGAGGTAGCTTGTAGTGATTGACCCCCACCGTGTGGCCCTGAGATGGATCAAGGTTCCCGCCGTACTTTTGTTGTTCAGCCTTTCTGGGCTGGCGCTGGCCAGTGATGAGTTTGAGGACCCGTGGGAGGACTTCAACCGCCGTATTCACGCCTTTAATATGACGGCCGACCGCTTTGTGCTCAAGCCGGTTACCCGTGGCTATCGTTTCATCACTCCGAAATTTGTCCAGGCCGGGGTCCGTAATGTCTTCAATAACGTGCTGGAAGTGCCCAGCGCGCTCAACGGTGTGCTTCAGGGCAAGCCAGGATCCGCACTTCACGACTCGGGCCGCTTTCTGATTAACAGCACCGCGGGTGTGGGCGGGTTGTTTGACGTGGCCAAACACGTAGGGCTGGAAAATGGCGATCACGAGGACTTCGGGCAGACCCTGGCGGTCTGGGGGTTTGACCGGGGTCCCTACCTGGTGTTGCCGATCCTGGGGTCAAGCACTGTTCGCGATACCCTGGCCCTGCCGGTAGACTGGCTCTCCGACCCGCTGTTTTATGTGGACCACACGCGCACCCGCAACAGCACAGTTGCACTGTATTACATCAACAAGCGTTCCGAGCTGATGGAGCTCGAGAAGCACCTCACCGGTGACCATTACATTTTCATTCGCGATGCTTATCTGCAGCGTCGTGACTTCCTGGTCAACGACGGCGAAGTCGAGGATGACTTTGGTGCTGATATGGATATGTCAGAATACGGTGATTTTGACGAAGAGGGCGGCGACCCCTTCTAAAGAAAGGTCGTTACCCGACACCTGCCGTCCGGGGTGGGTTAATGTAGGATTTCCAGAATTTCCAGTCCTACCCGGTGTATTTTGCCCTGGGTCTCCGTCCGGACCACATGGGTTTTGGCCTTCAGGGTGGGGGTCTGTCCGTGTTCGGCGGAAATGGTCACTTCCAGCTCGGTACCGGGCTCGAGATAGTGCTCGGTGGCCAACTGCATGCCGCCACCGCTCAGTTCATGGCAGAGCCCCTCTGCCGCTACCCCCTCGCCACAGATTTGCGCCCTGAGTGGGGTATCGATTTTCATGCGGATGAAATCCCGCTTTTCCTGATGCGCTCTGTCGACAGTCATCTCTGGCCCTCCGGATGGATTTAGCGTCAGTGTGAGAACCGGTTGGCGGCCGGTTTCCCCGGTTAAACTTAGTCTATAAATCGCCATTTGAACAGCTTGCGCCGGCCCGGAGAAGGGAGTAGTGTATTGCGCCTTATGCAACCCATGACTTTTCCGGCACCCGGACCGACAACGAGATGACCGACGCGAGCAGAAAACTGCTGATCATCGACGACGACGCGCCGGTCCGCCAAAGTATCGTGGCCTATCTCGAAGACAGCGGTTTTGAGGTGCTGGAGGCGACCGATGGTCCGTCCGGGCTGGCGGTGTTTCGCGAGCATAAGCCGGAACTGGTCATTACCGACCTCAGAATGCCGGGCCTGGATGGTCTTCAGGTGCTCCGGGCGCTGCACGAGGACGCGCCGGATCTGCCGGTAATAGTGGTTTCCGGGGCTGGAGTGATGGGCGATGTGGTCTCGGCCCTGCGGCTCGGTGCGAGCGACTATCTGATCAAACCCATTGTCGACATGGAAATGCTGGTGCACTCGGTGCGCCGGGCGTTGGAGCGCTGCGACCTGCTGGTCCAGAATCAACGCTACCGGGACAAACTGGAGTTCGCCAACCGGGGGCTGCGGGAGAACCTGCGGGTCCTTGAGCGCGACCAGCTGGCGGGGCGTCAAGTTCAGCAGCGGTTGCTGCCGGTTCCCCTGGATACCCCTGAGGGCTATCACGTCGCCCACCACATAGCGCCATCGCTATACCTCAGCGGGGACTTTGTCGATTATGCCTACCTCAAACAGCGGTATTTGGCTTTTTATCTGGCCGATGTGTCCGGCCACGGCGCCTCCTCGGCGTTTGTGACCATCTGGCTGAAGCATCTGGTTAGTCGAATGGTGCGCGAAGAGGGACTGTTCTGCGACGCACAGTCATTTGAGGATGGTGCGAACACCATGTTGCAGCAGATCAACCGCGAGCTGAATGAAACCCGGCTGAACCACCATTTGACCTTTTTTGTCGGAGTCATTGATACTCAGACACGGGAAATGCGTTATGTTGTAGCGGGTCATCTGCCGATGCCTATTCTGATAACCCCGGAAGGGGCCGAGTTTCTGACCGGGAACGGTAAGCCAGTGGGCATCTTTGCTCATCCGGACTGGGAAATTTACCAGAAACATCTGCCGGAGAAGTTCTCGCTGGTGTGTTTTTCGGATGGCGTGCTGGAGGTATTGCCGCCTAAAGTGCTCAAAGACAAGGAGGGCAGGCTGTTGGAGATCGTGCGAGATCACGGTGACAGCCTGGAATCTGTGTGCTCGGCGCTGGGTATTGAGGATGTCAGTGAAACGCCTGACGACATCGCGATTATGACGGTCATCAAGAGGTAATTACGCATGCGTCCCGGTCAGATTTTGGTTGCGGATCACGCGGGAGTCTACGTCATCAAAATGGTGGGTGACGTCAGGTTGACGCTGTGCATTTCGTTCGACCAGTTCATTGATACCATGTTCAGCCGGGATGACTTCTGTGATGTGATGTTCGATCTGTCCGAGGCAGAAGCCATCGACAGCACCACCTTGGGTCTGATGGCCAAGATTGCCCTGCAGGGGCGCGAGGAAAAAGGCATTACGCCCGTCATTTTCTCCAACAATGACAGTATCAATCGGCTGCTGCAGACCATGGGATTTCAGGAAATCTTCACAATCGTGAGTGACCTGGAAGCACCGATGCAGCCCGAGCAACCCCTGGCGATGGATGCCAACGAGGAGCAACAGGTAAAGGAAAAGGTGATTGAGGCCCACAAAATATTGATGGGGCTGAACCAGGACAATCGCGAAACCTTCCGGAATCTGGTAAAAATGCTCGAAGAGCGCTGACTGCCGCGCGAGGTGATCTCCTCCCGGGCAGCAGAAAATCAACCGAGTCTGGTCCCGGCACCCTTGGCAACGCATGCAGATACCCGGCTATAAAATCATCGACACCCTGGGCGAAGGCGGTATGGCCCGGGTGTATCTGGCGATTCAGGAAAGTTTCGAGCGTGAAGTGGCGCTCAAGGTTCTGGACCCCCATCTCTCCCGCGACCCGACCTTCGGCGAGCGGTTCCTGCACGAAGCCCGTATTGTCAGCCGTCTGGTTCACCCGAATATTGTCACGGTTTACGATGTCGGTGTGCATCGGGGTAACCACTTCCTGTCCATGGAGTACGTTCCGGGCCGGGACCTGAAGCACCGCCGCTTTGAGTTGAGCCTCTACGAGTGTATTGGCGCGATCAAGGATGTCGCCCGAGCGCTGGATTATGCGGGTCGCAAGGGCTGTGTGCACCGGGACGTAAAACCCGACAACATCATGCTGCATGCCGAGGACGGGCGCGCGGTGTTGATGGATTTCGGCATTGCCCGCATCGTGGATCAGACCTCCGCCATGACCCAGACCGGAACCACGGTGGGCACGCCGCACTACATGAGTCCCGAGCACGCCCGGGGCGCGCCCGTGGACAGCCGTTCCGACCTGTACAGTCTCGGGGTAGTGCTCTTTCTCCTGTTGACCGGACATCTTCCTTACGACTCGGACTCCGCCGTCGCCATTGGCGTGATGCACATTTCTGACAGCATTCCACGCTTGCCGGAGCACCTGGCGCCGTTTCAGCCCCTGATAGACCGAATTCTGGCCAAAGCGCCGGAGGATCGCTTCCAGACGGGGGATGAGCTGGTGGAGGCCCTGGAGGCTTTCGATCGGGACACGCTGGACGCCCTCGAGCGGGCGGGAGAACGCTCTCTGTTGCACGAAGCCGACGGTGAATCGCCCACGCTGGTTCAGCCTCAGGCGGTCATGGCCGAGTCCTTGAGTGGCGGTGATGTGGGGGCTGATACGGACCTCGGCGTTTCCGGTGATTACCTGGCAGTTCACGATGAGGACCGTATTGACCGGGAGAACAATACGGGCGAACCCCGCCTGGGGGTGTTGGGCTGGGTCCTCCTGTTTGGGCTGCTGGTCGGTATCGGGGTTTACGTCGGGCAAGAGCCTTTGCGCGCCGAGTGGGAGCGCCGAGTGGCTCCATTGCTGCCAGAGGGAGAGGCTCCCGGCCCCGTGGCTGAAGAGGCGGAATCAGTATCCGGGTTGGAGGGTGACTCCGACGTCGGTCGGACGATGGCTCAGACCGATGAAAGATCTTCGCCTGAGCTTGACATCTCTCAAGGTCAGCAGGAGGTCGCCCCCAACAATTCGGCGGTGGCGCTTGCCGGGGAAATGACCCCTGAGCGTCCAGCGCCCGAGGCGCCCGAAGAACGTGAGGTGTTTGAAGAGGAGGCGGCGTTCGGGGCGGATAGCGGCGAGCCCCCGTCGGATCCGGTTGGGGTGAATCCGCCGCAATCCGATGAGCCGGTAGCACAGCCGAGTCGGGATGAACGAATTGCGGCAGTGAGCGACGCGGCGGAAGCATTGGCCGGGCAGGGCGATTTGGCAGCCGCGCTACTGGAAATCGATCGGGCCATGACCGAATTCCCGGACAGTGAGAAGCTGGCCCTGCAGCGTGAGCGACTGGAGGCACAGCAGTCCCGCCTTCAGGAGGTGGAAGCCGAGCGCCGGGCCCGGACGGCTCGAGACGCTCGGTTACAGGAGTGGATCAGCGCGATCGAAACCCGGCTGGCCAATGACGACCTGGAGGGCGCCGGTGAGCAGTTGCGCGACGCGCGCAACGAGTTTGCCAACAGCAGCGCCTTGCTGGCACTGGAGGTCGAGTGGAGTGAGCGTCGGGACCTCGCCCAGCAGCCGACCATTGAGCAGGCACAAGTCAGCTCAGAGCCCATGGACAGCCTGCAGGGAGAGCAGCAGGAAACGCTGGCACCAGCCCGAGTGCTCTATGCGGGGTTCGCCTATCGGAATTTCGGTGAGACAAGCTCGGTCATACAGGCTATTCTGTATGATGGCTCCCGCCAATTGCAGATTGCGCTGGTACCCGTAATCGTCCAAGGGGAAGAGGGGGCCCGGTTTTTTCGACTTGAGCGTCCCGTGACCGGTTTTGTCGAGGGGGGCTATCATCTGGATCTGGTCTCTGATGGAGAGGCGTTGTCCAGCGTGTCATTTCAGATCGGTGGCTGATCTGGGGAAGCAACTCCAGCCAGGCCGTAACGACCCTTAAGAGAGAGTGCCATGAAATCAGCGATGATCGCCCGACGAATCTCGCCTTTGATCGTGACCCTGAGCCTGACCGCCTGCCTGACCCAGCCCAATGTGAAGGCGCTTCGGGATGAAAACAACCAGTTGCAAAGGCAGTTGGATCAGGCCAGCGATGAGATCACCGACATGCGGGTACGCGAAGAGCAGCTACGTGCCGAGCTGGAGGAGCGCAACCGGGTGATCGATGTCCTGTCCACGGAAAAAAGCTCGCGCGTTCAGGAGTCGTCCCAGCTTCGTGGCCTGGTACGTGACTTTGTGCAGTCCCAGATCGACAGTTACCGGGATTTTCTGTTGCAGTCCGATCTGCTCGATTACGTGGGCGGGGAACTGGTCAGCCGTGCTCACCGGGGGGAGGAGTCCCGCACCCTGGTTGATCTGGCCAACCCGATTCCCAGATCAGGCACTTTGACGGGGGTGGCGGGCTACTTCGAATCGCCGGGCCAACTGGTGGTTAAAGTACTGCGTCCGGTGAATGACAGCCTGGTTGTGGTCTGGGAAAGCCTGCCGGTCGAGGCGGATCAGCCTGGGTTGGTTCGTCTGAGTTTCCCGGTGAGCGTAGGCGTGGACGAAGGCGATATCATCGCCTATCAGTTCGACGGCGTGGTGCCGGTGAGTTTCGATCGGGGGACTGGTGATACGCGCTTTCAGCGCGAAGGGCTCACGCTGGGCAGCCTCGTGGAGCCCGAGGAGCTGACCGGCGCTGAAGAGCGCCGGGCCTACTCCATCGGTGTGCTGGGGTTGTTGAACTGAGCGATCAGCCGTCGCTGTCCATTTTGGACTGCAGGTAATTCTGGATGCCCACCTTGTCGATCAGCGACAGTTGGGTTTCCAGCCAGTCCACATGCTCTTCTTCCGAGGTCAGGATGTTCTTCAGAAGGTCCCGGCTGCCGTAGTCCTGTACCGACTCGCAGTAGGCGATCCCGGCACGAAGGTCGGGAATGGCCTTCAGTTCGAGCTTCAGGTCTGATGCCAGCATTTCCTGAGTGTTTTCACCGATCAGCAGCTTGCCCAGGTCCTGCAGGTTCGGGAGCCCCTCCAGAAACAGAATCCGCTCAATCAGCATGTCGGCGTGCTTCATCTCGTCGATGGACTCTTCGTATTCGTGATCGGCCAGCTCTTTCAGCCCCCAGTCTTTATACATGCGAGCGTGAAGAAAGTACTGGTTGATGGCTACCAGTTCATTGCCGAGGCAGGTGTTGAGAATTTCGATGACTTTAGCGTCGCCTTTCATAGCCGTCTCCGTCGATAGGTGGGCGAGTTGGATATTCAACCTTCGAGTCTGGGCTGAGACGGTGGCGCTGTCAAGTAATGGCTAAACCCTAAGTGCTTGATGTGCAAGGGGAAAGTGAATCTGAATAAGACTGATTTTCAGTGCGCTTGAAGGGTTTGAGGTTACGCCACCGCGTAGTGTAGCGGTTGGGCTTCGACGTATTCGGCCTGGGGCAGGGTTTCTTCGATCAGCTCGCGGGTCAGGCAGGTGCACTTGCCACACTGGGACGCGACGCCCAGCGCCTTGCGCAGCTTGCCCACGGTGGTGGCACCCGCGTAGATTGCATCTTTGATCTGATGGTCGGTAATGCCTTTGCAGACGCAGACATACATAGCCAAAAACCCCGGAGCACGGTTGACGAACAGTTGCATGTTAATGCTAATGAGAATTTGTGTCAACAATGCGTGAGAATAATTAACATTTGTGTTGCTATCTGTGAGGCTCGGGTGATAGTCAGATTTTATATAGTTCAGGCCTTTCACAGTCATTTATAAAATCAATAGAACCCAAACCTTTCGGTCTGTATGATGTCGGCCTGCGATCTCACGCGAGCCAGCGGTAACCACAACTCGAGCTGGTGGCCGCTAAATCATTGTTTTGTCGAGTATTTGTGATCTGGCATCTCACTTCGAGTCAATGCTGGAGCTACAAATACGGGCTTTTTTCACCCTTAGTGTCAACTTAATCAGGAGATTAAACATGGGCGTATTAGTTGGTAAACCCGCACCGGATTTCACGGCCGCCGCCGTTCTGGGTAACGGAGAAATTGTTGACGAGTTCAACCTGGCGTCTGCCATCAAGGGCAAGAAAGCGGTTGTTTTCTTCTACCCGCTGGACTTCACCTTTGTTTGCCCGTCCGAGTTGATTGCTTTTGACCACCGCGTCGAAGAGTTCCAGAAGCGCAACGTGGAAGTGATCGGTGTTTCCATTGACTCCCAGTTCACTCATAACGCCTGGCGCAACACCCCGGTGGACCAGGGCGGCATTGGTCCGGTCAAGTACACTTTGGCCGCCGACGTGAAGCACGAAATCTGCAAGGCCTACGACGTTGAATCCGAAGGCGGTGTGGCCTTCCGTGGTTCCTTCCTGATCGACGAAGACGGCGTGGTTCGTCACCAGGTAGTGAACGATCTGCCCCTCGGTCGCAACGTTGACGAGATGCTGCGCATGGTTGACGCGCTGGCGTTCCACCAGGAGCACGGCGAAGTATGCCCGGCAGGCTGGAACCAGGGCGACAAGGGTATGGACGCCTCGCCGGAAGGTGTGGCCAAGTACCTGGGCGAGAACAGCGGCAAGCTGTAAACATCGCTCGTCGATCCCGAAAAACCCGGCTCTGTGAGCCGGGTTTTTTTTGCCCGAAATTTACGTAAACCCCTGTGGCTACTGGCTTTGCGGGCAGTTGGGCGGGGTGGTGAACTTGCTTTGAACTCTAAAGGTTTGTAAACTATGCAATTCTTTTCAGGCGGATTTGCTGCCCGGTGCAGTGGATCTCGTCCGCTGGCGAGGTCGTTTTTGCCCGGATGAAGCCATTCACCCAGTGATGATAATGAGGACTATTCGATGAGAATTTTTGAAGAGATGGAGTCTGAGGTTCGTGGTTATGTACGTTCCTTCCCCGTCGTTTTTGACAAGGCCGAAGGGTCGGAACTGTTCGACGAAAACGGCAACCGCTTCATCGACTTCTTCGCCGGCGCCGGTACCCTGAACTACGGGCACAACAACCCGAAAATCACCGAAGCGCTGATCGAGTATCTGCAGCACAAGGGCATCGTGCACGGCCTAGACAAGGCGACCATGGCCAAGCGCGAGTTCATGACCAAGTTCCGCGACACCATCCTGGCGCCTCGCGGTCTGCAGTACAAAATGCAGTTCACCGGTCCCACCGGCACGAATGCCGTGGAAACCGCGCTGAAACTGGCCCGGATGATCAAGCGTCGCTCCAACGTGATTGCCTTCACCAACGGCTACCATGGCCTGACCATGGGTGCGCTGGGCGTCACCGGTAACTACTTCTATAAAGACGAATCCTACGGTTCGCGCGCCAACACGGCCTTTATGCCTTTCGATGGCTTCCTGGGCGAGGGCGTGGATTCCATCGAATACATGCGCAAGTTCCTGTCCGACCCCAGCAGTGGTGTTGACCTGCCGGCGGCGGTGATTGTGGAAACCGTACAGGGCGAAGGTGGCATCAATGTCGCTAGCGTCGAATGGCTCAAGCGTCTGGAAGAGCTGTGTCGCGAATTCGATATCCTGCTGATCATCGACGATATCCAGGTGGGTAACGGTCGTACCGGTACCTTCTTCAGCTTTGAGCGTGCCGGAATTCACCCGGACATGGTCACCCTGTCCAAGTCCATCGGTGGTGGTCTGCCCATGGCTCTGCTGCTGATGCGTCCGGAGCTGGACCAGTGGTCGCCCGGTGAGCACACCGGCACCTTCCGCGGTAATAACCTGGCCTTTGTGGCATCCACCCAGGCGCTGAGCTACTGGGACAACGACGACATGGGCAAAGTGGTCGAGTACAAGGGCAACATCATCGAGGAAGAGCTGAAGAAGATGGCAGCGGACTTCCCCGAGCTTGAGCCGCAGGTTCGCGGTGTCGGTATGGTCTGGGGGCTGGAGCTGGCCGCCGGTATGGCCAATGAAGCCTCCCATGAAGCTTTCACCCGCGGTCTGGTGATGGAAACCGCCGGCGCCGATGACCAGGTGCTGAAGTTCCTGCCGTCGCTGTTGATCGAAGAGGACATTCTGCGCGAAGGCCTGCAGATTGTACGTGACTCCCTGGCCGCCCTGGTCGAGAAGCAGCGTAAAATGATCACCGGCGAAGAAAGCTAAACACCGTCCGAGATCACGGCCCGCGCGGGTTTTCCCGCGGGCCGACTCCCTCCCTGAACCCTTTCTGCAGAATCCCGTCTTACAGTCTAAAATAGTGCTTGCCAAGTGGCGAAAACGTGTATTAAATCGCCGCCCGCGATCCCCGGCGCGCCTTGCCGGATGACGCTATTTTCGACGCCCAGGGGGTGCCATGACCGATTCGCACATTCAGCTGCAGGACTACTACAGCCCGGAAACCTTTGCTCGCCTGAAAAGTTTTGCGGATACCAAAGACACGCCGTTTGTCGTGATCGACACCGCGACCATTGATGCGGCCTATCAGGAACTGGAAGACAACTTTCCCTACGCCAATATCTACTATGCGGTGAAAGCCAATCCGGCGCCGACCATCCTCAAGCTGTTGACCGAGCGCGGTGCAAACTTCGACATCGCCTCCATCTACGAGCTGGACAAGGTCCTGGGCTTTGGCGTCGGACCGGAGCGGATCAGTTACGGCAACACCATCAAGAAAAGCCGCGATATTCGCTACTTCTATGAGAAAGGTGTACGCCTGTTTGCCACGGATTCCGAGGCGGATCTGCGCAATATTGCCCGGGCGGCCCCGGGTGCCCGCATTTACGTACGTATTCTGACCGAGGGTACCCTGACCGCGGACTGGCCCCTGTCGCGCAAGTTCGGCTGTGAAATCGACATGGCCATGGACCTGTTGATTCTCGCCCGGGATCTCGGGCTGGAACCCTATGGTGTGTCCTTCCACGTAGGCTCCCAGCAGCGCGAGATCAGCAGCTGGGATGCCGCACTGGGCAAGGTGAAAGTGATTTTCGAGCGCCTGAAGGAAGAGGATGGCATTGAACTGAAGATGATCAATATGGGCGGCGGCTTCCCGGCCAATTACATGACCCGCACCAATGATCTGCAGACTTACGCTCAGGAAATCACCCGTTTTCTGGAGGAGGATTTTGGCAAGGATTTCCCGGAGATCATCATTGAGCCGGGCCGGTCACTGATTGCCAACGCCGGAATTCTGGTCAGTGAGGTGGTGCTGATATCCCGCAAATCGCGCACGGCGCTGCATCGCTGGGTGTTTACCGATGTGGGTAAGTTCAGTGGCCTGATCGAAACCCTCGATGAGGCGATCAAGTTCCCGATTTATGTGGAGAAGAGGGGCGAGCTGGAAGATGCGGTAATCGCCGGCCCGACCTGCGACAGCGCGGATATCATGTACGAGCATCACAAGTACCCGCTGCCCCTGAATCTGGCGATCGGTGACCGTCTCTACTGGCTTTCCACCGGTGCCTATACCACTTCTTACAGCGCCGTAGAATTCAACGGCTTCCCTCCCCTGAAAGAATACTGCATCTAGGCTATCTCTCTCGCCACCGCCCCTATGCTCTGCATAGGGCGCGGTAAGCGCAGCGCACCCGCCGTCTGTGCATTTGATGCTGGGGCGGTTTTCAGCGTATGGCATCAATGCTAAATTGACGCGTTGACGAAAACGGCTTGGGAAACGTTGTTATGGCGGATGCGCAAAAGAAAATCGACCTGGAACCCAGTTGGTTGAGCCACCTGGAACCCGAATTCCAGCAACCCTACATGCGCCAACTGAAACAATTCCTGCTCAACGAAAAACAACAGGGCAAAACCATCTACCCGCCCTCCAGACACATCTTCAATGCCTTCAATAGCACGCCCCTTGAGCAGGTCAAAGTCGTCATCCTCGGGCAGGACCCCTACCACGGCCCCAACCAGGCCCACGGCCTCTGCTTTTCCGTGCAACCCGGCGTCGCGCCACCGCCGTCGCTTAAAAACATCTTTAAAGAACTCGAGCGTGACCTCGGCTGCCCCGCGCCCAATCATGGCTGCCTGCAACACTGGGCCGAGCAGGGCGTCCTGCTGCTCAACGCCACCCTGACCGTCGAGCAGGGTAGGGCGGGCTCGCACCAGCGCCAGGGCTGGGAAGCGTTCACCGACCGGGCGATTGACCTGGTTAATCGGGAGCGGGAAGGCGTGGTGTTTCTGTTGTGGGGCAGCTACGCTCAGAAAAAGGCGGCTTTTGTGGATCGCCATAAACACCTGGTTCTGAAATCCGTCCACCCCTCGCCGCTTTCGGCACACCGTGGGTTTATCGGTTGCGGGCATTTTTCTGAGACGAATCGGTATTTGGCGGAAAGGGGTGAGGCGGAGATTGATTGGTGTTTGCCTTTGGTTTGAAGCATTTTTAGAGCCCGGCGGCTACAAAGACACCCGTTTGCAGACCCGCCGTGAATACATCCCTGTAGGCTTCTCGTCGGCTCCCTGCCTCCGAGAGTCTGTAAAGGGGAAACCCTGCCGTCGACGGGCTTCCTGGAGACGATAGTAAAGCGGCATCACAGGTACCCTACGACTTTTTGAACCAGCGGCGTTTGGGTTGGGTGAAGTGTTCCAGGTGCGCCTCGCGCTGTTCATCCGAGACGTAAAAATAGAAATCGTGCTTCGGCTTACGGGTCAGCAGAGGGTGAACCGTTGCGATATGCTCCACCGACAACTTTGGCAACCCCGCCTTACGGTCCGCATTAAAACTCTGATTCCACTGCACCAGAATATCGCGCTTGACCGTCGCAATCGCCAGCTTCTCCGAATCCGCTTTCAACAAACGGCAAGTGACAAAGCCCATCACCGGTTCCGGGCTGCCATAGTGGTCCACCAAAATGCCGCTGCCCGTCAGGACAATCTTGTAATGCATCATAATCTGAAAACGTCAATCCAATTCGGCGTCGCGCTTGCCGTTGTTCGAGCCCGGATACAGCGGGGCAGTGGCCGGTAATTGCTCAAAAAGCTTACTGAAATGCTGCTGCACCCGAGCGATGTTCATCAGCGACAGACTGCTCGAAAAACCGAACCAGACATAAAGCCCATTCAGGTCTCGAAACATCGGCGGCAAATGCCGGGGGGCGGAGATTACACCCTCCAGGTAGCGTTCGTACAGTAGCGGCAGATCATCCAGGGTCACTTTACCCACAAACAACATCGGAATGATCTCCGGAACACCGGACTGAATGGCGCTGCGGATAAAGTTTACATTTTCCACAAAACCTTTCACATAGGAAATATCTTTGGTGAACACCGCGCCCCGATCACCACTGACCTGGCCGCCGCGAAACACCCGTTGGGTGACCCGATAGCTGTCGTGCTCACTGACCCCGCGCTCCAGGAAATAGCGATATACCTCACAGAAATCCGCCCCCTGTTCGGCCAGATCCACCGCCACCACCCGGTCACTGACCCGCCGGGCCCGTTGCGGGAAGGAGCTGAAGGTCAGAGTTTCCATCAGGACCGCCATCCCCTCCTGAATGCCGGTTATCCGGGGCGACCCCACGCTCAGCCAGGTGGCCCAAGGCTGCTCACGGCCGTTGAGGGTCGTGCCGATGTGCACCCAACCCTCATGAACTTCCAGCACCTGAATGTCCAGCTCGGAGAATGACGCGCGTCGATTGACCTTGATGGTATCGCCCCCAGCGGCGGCATCGGAGACGATGTCATCGCTGATGCTGACCTTCACCTGGCCCGGGCCAAAATAGCGGTCCATCCGCTGGCGCAGCATGGCAACAGCGGTTTCCGAGCCAATATCCCGAGGGTAGGGTCGGTTCAGATGCTCTACGGCGGGGAGAGAGAAAATGTCGCACAGTCGTTCGCCTAACGTGCGCAGGGTCTTCCGATCACCCCGGATGCGGTCACTGGCGGAACCGTAAAGCTGGCGGCTGTAGTCCCCGAAATCGGCGCGCCCGCGGTGGCGCAGCAGCTGTACCACCAACTGATACTGCTCCACCGTGGATTTGAGAATCTTGCCGAGGGCATCCCCCCGCCCCAGTTGGCGCTTGATGTCCCGATCCAGAGCCAGCAGTTCGTTGTCCAGACGATCGGGATCAAACCCCAGAGTCTGGCGCTGGTAATACTCCGGACCCACCCTGGGCAGCGACTTGCCGCCGCTGGCGTGAAAGGCCTGCTCGATCTCGGGTGTCCACTTGATGGCATCGAGGATACGGATCGGCTTTTGCAGTGCTACCAACCGGTTAGACAGGGTTTTGAGCTGTTCCAGGTATTGCTGGGAGGGCATGGTGAGGCTCGCGTCGGTCGGGTGGTTCAACAGTTTGGCGTACGGGGTGTGCTAGTCTAGCGGAATTGATGGCTCCCGGGGGCAAAATTCATGGCTTATCAGGCACTGGAAACTCTGCACCAGCTCTACGACGGCTACCGCCGGGTCTTCCGGCTCGCGGGCCAGGAGCTTCTGTTGTTGCAAGAGGAGGGGCGAACCTACCTGCTGGTGAACCGCTGCCCCCACATGGAGGCTCCGCTGCACAAGGCCAGCGTCCAGGGCGAGGTGTTGCGCTGCCCGGTCCATGGTCTTGAATTCGATCTGCTCTCCGGGCGGGCTCTCAATGGCCCCGAGGGGTGCGTGGGTCCCCTGGCTTTTGTGCCCCTCGTCTACGAGGGCAATACACTGGGAGTAGACCTTTAAAATCGCCATGCCGTCCCTATTTATACGAGGCTTTGCGCCGACTCGCCGCGCGGCCGACTCCGGGCGGCCACGGCGCGGTGTAAAACATCTTACCCGGTTCTCGCTGGCGCCCCATTGGGTTATAATCGCGCGTTTTTTGGCCCCTGTGGGCATTGCTGGCGATGGTTGCTCTTGCAGAGCATTTGATTGAGGAACACGACAATGCCCATCTACGAATACCAGTGTCAATCCTGTAACCACAATATGGAAGCACTGCAGAAGCTCAGCGACGAGCCTCTGGTAGACTGCCCGGCCTGTGGTCAGGCGAGCCTGAAAAAGAAAATCTCAGCGGCGGGCTTTCGCCTGAAAGGCAGCGGCTGGTACGAGACGGACTTCAAAAAGTCCAACCAGAAAAACCTGGCGGGCGAGCGCGGCGGCAGCAAAAGCGCCGAGAGCAGCTCCGGGGGTGACAAGGCCTCCAAACCCGCCAACTCCAGCGCAGCGTCCGCCTGACACAAAGGTGGCGCCGCGACGACTTTGAACCGAGACGGCAAATAACGGGAAAGCACTATGCGCAGTGATTACTGTGGCACACTGACAGCCAAAGACATTGATCGGGAAGTGACCCTGTGTGGGTGGGTTGATCGCCGCCGTGACCACGGTGGTGTCATCTTTATCGACCTGCGCGATCGCGAGGGTATTGTACAGGTGGTGTTCGATCCGGATACCGGCGATCACTTCAACCTGGCTGACCGGGTCCGCGGCGAGTACGTGCTCCAGGTGACCGGTAAGGTGCGCGCCCGGGATGCCGCCACGGTCAATCCCAACATGGCCACCGGTGAAGTGGAGGTCTACGGCACCGGCCTGACCATTCTGAACGAGGCGGAAACCACTCCCTTCCCGCTGGACTCCCACGCGTCCGTGGGCGAGGACGTCCGCCTCAAGTTCCGCTACCTGGACCTGCGCCGGGCGGAAATGCAGAGAGGCCTGAAGTTCCGCTCCAAGGTCACCAATCTGGTGCGTAACTACCTGGACGAGCAGGGCTTTCTGGACATTGAAACCCCGATTCTGACCCGCGCGACCCCCGAGGGTGCCCGGGATTATCTGGTACCGTCGCGCACCCACGAGAACAAGTTCTTTGCACTGCCCCAGTCTCCTCAGCTGTTCAAACAGCTCTTGATGGTGTCCGGTTTTGATCGGTACTACCAGATTGCCAAGTGCTTCCGCGATGAAGACCTGCGCGCCGATCGCCAGCCGGAATTCACTCAGATCGACATTGAAACCTCCTTTATGGACGAAGAGGGCATCATGTCAGTCACCGAGGGCATGATCCGCACCATCTTCCAGACGCTCAAAGAGGTGGATTTGGGTGACTTTCCGCGCATGACCTACGCCGACGCGATGCAGAAGTACGGCTCCGACAAGCCGGACCTGCGTATTCCGCTCGAGCTGGTAGATGTAAAGGATCTGATGGGCGAGGTGGACTTCAAGGTTTTCTCTGGCCCGGCCAAAGACCCCAAAGGCCGCGTCACCGCCCTGAAAGTGCCCGGTGGCAACGAGAAGCTGACGCGCAAGCAGATCGACGACTACACCAAGTTTGTCGGCATCTACGGCGCCAAGGGGCTGGCCTACATCAAGGTCAATGACAAAAACGATCTCGAAGAAGGCCTTCAGTCCCCGATCGTGAAGTTTTTGCCAACCGACGTACGTAAAGCCATTTTGGAGCGGGTGGAAGCCGACAATGGCGATCTGATCTTCTTCGGTGCCGACAAGGCCACCGTGGTCAGCGAAGCCCTGGGCGCGCTGCGCTGCAAGCTGGGCGAAGATCTGGACCTGTACACCTGCGAGTGGGCTCCACTGTGGGTGGTCGACTTCCCGATGTTCGAGGAAGAAGACGACGGCTCGCTGAACAGCCTGCACCACCCGTTCACCGCGCCTTCCTGCTCCCCGGAGGAACTGGAGAAGAGCCCGGAGACGGCTCTGTCTCGCGCCTACGATATGGTGCTCAACGGCACCGAACTGGGTGGCGGCTCTATCCGTATTCACAACCAGACCATGCAGCAGGCGGTATTCCGCGCCTTGGGCATTGGGGAAGAGGAGCAGCGGGAGAAGTTCGGCTTCCTCCTGGATGCCCTCAAATACGGCGCACCGCCGCACGGTGGCCTGGCCTTCGGTCTGGACCGACTGATCATGCTGATGATCGGCGCCGGTTCGATCCGCGATGTGATCGCCTTCCCGAAAACCCAGAGCGCCGCCTGCGTCATGACCGACGCGCCGGGTGCGGTAGACGAACAACAGCTCAAAGACCTGCACATCCGTCTGCGTAAGAAAGAAAAACCGGCCGCTGAGTAGGCAACGTTTATTGAGCGTGGGGCAGTGGGACGACGCCTGGGATTGGGGTAAGACCTCCCAGGACACGCCGTAAACCCATCCCTGGGGGCTCGCATCGCGGGTCCCCCGCTCCACGGTCCCGGGAGGTCTTACCCCAATCCCAGGCTCGCTTGGTCACTTTGTAGATATCACGAGTAGGTCGGGTTGGCGCGCAGCGCGTAATCCGACACGCAAATACAAGGAAATTCGGTACCTCAATTGTCGGATTACCGCCAAGGCCTAATCCGACCTACGGGGACTATTGGACTCTGTAGCAGAATGGACAAGAGGTGATACCAGAGTGCTGAGGGCCGATTTGGGGTGTAGGGTTGCCAGACCGTGGAGCGGGGGACCCGCGATGCGAGCCTACAGGGATGTATTTACGGCGTGTCTGGCAACCCTACACCCCAAAGCGGACCGGACGTGATGCCAAAACAGGATTCGCTATAGATTTACTAAAAATCACACTCGAAAACCCGACTTATAACAGACCAGTAAGTGGAGAATATTCATGGCTGGCCACAGTAAATGGGCAAACATCAAACACCGCAAAGCCGCCCAGGATGCCAAACGCGGTAAAGTATTCACCAAAATCATCCGAGAGCTCACCGTCGCCGCCAAAGGCGGTGCCGCGCCCGAAGACAACCCCCGCCTGCGCGCCGCCATGGACAAAGCCCTCGGCGCCAACATGAAAAAAGACACCATCGAAAAAGCCATCGCCCGCGGCGCTGGTGCGGGAGAGGGTGACAACTACGAAGAAGTCACCTACGAGGGCTACGGCGCCAACGGCATCGCCGTGCTGGTCGAATGCATGACCGACAACAAAAACCGCACCGTGTCCGAAGTGCGGCACGCCTTCAGCAAGCGCGGCGGCAACCTCGGCACCGACGGCTCGGTCGCCTACCTGTTCACCCGCATGGGCCAGATCAGCTTCGAAGGCATTACCGAAGAAGACATCATGGAAGCCGCGCTGGAAGCCGGGGCTGAAGACATTGTCACCAACAGTGATGGCACCATCGATGTGCGCACTCCGTTTGAAGAGTATTTTGCGGTGAAAGAAGCGCTGACTAACGCCGGCTTTGAACCGACCAACAGCGAAATCATCATGCTCCCGTCCACCACCATTGAAGTGGACAAAGAAGGTGCTGAGAAACTGTTGGCGCTGATCGACATGCTCGAAGACCTGGACGATGTGCAGAACGTCTACACCAACGGCGACATCCCCGATGAGGTGATGGAGCAACTGAACGCATAAGGGGCGTTAAGCCCCAGAGGTGGCCATGACCCGCATACTGGGTATCGACCCGGGCTCGCGCAAGACCGGCTTTGGCGTGATCGAGCGCATCGGCGGCAAAGTGGCCTACGTCACCAGCGGCGTGATCCGGGTGCCCGAGGGCAGTCTGCCGGAGCGCCTAAAGGTGATTTTTGACGCAGTCACTCAGATTATCCAGCAGCAAAGTCCGGATGTGGTGGCCATTGAGCAGATTTTCATGGCCAAAAACGCCAGCTCAGCCCTCAAACTGGGGCAGGCCCGAGGCGCGGCGATTACCGCCGCGGTGGTGCAGGATCTTCCGGTGTACGAGTACGAGGCGCGCAAGGTGAAGCAGTCGGTGGTCGGCACTGGTGCGGCGGACAAGGCGCAGGTACAACATATGGTTAAAGCCCTGCTACGCCTACCGGGCACCCCCCAGGAAGACGCCGCCGATGCCCTGGCCGTCGCCCTCTGCCACGCCAACACCCAAGACCAATTGATCGCCTTGGCCGGTAAACGCAGTTTCCGTCGGGGTAGGTTGGTGTAGTTGTTTCAAGAGTCCTCTCAAATAGTGCAGAGGCTTTGGAAAGTCCGGCCTGGTTGGTGGTAGGGGGGGGGCCAGACACGCCGTGAACCCATCCCTGGGGGCTCGGATCGCGGGTCCCCCGCTCTACGGTCTGGGAACCCCCTACCACCAACCAGGCCTCCGAGCGCTGTAGAGATTTTTGGTTATCTAGACCACTTCATAGCAAGTTGGCACTGAGGCCCGATGCGGGGTAACCCCTTCGTGAACTCTCTGAGGCATGGATGCCGATGAGAAGCCCCCATGGATGGGTTCACGGCGGGTTCACGAAGGGGTTACCCCGTAGCGGGCCGGACTGGCTGGAGATTCCGAGCTTCTATTCACGGCGGGTCCCCGAAGGCTCTACCCGGTAGCGGGCCGGACGCGATACCAGCTTCGCTGGCCGATGCATGAAGGATTTTCTCAGTACAGGGCCGGATTACACCAAAACTACGAACTTATTAGGACAAATACCATGATCGGACGCTTACGCGGCACATTGATCGAAAAACAACCGCCTCACCTGCTGATTGACGTGCAGGGCGTGGGGTACGAAGTGCAAGCGCCCATGACCACCTTCTATCGGTTGCCCGAACGGGGCGCCGAAGTCACGCTCCACACCCACCTGGCCATCAGCGAAAGCGCCCACCAACTGTTCGCCTTCGCTGACCAGCGGGACCGGAGCCTGTTTCGCACCCTGATCAAAGTCAACGGCGTCGGCCCCAAAATGGCCATCGCCATCCTCTCGGGCATGGAAGCCGACGACATCGCCCGCTGCGTGCGGGAAGACAAAGTCTCCGCCCTGACCAAAGTGCCGGGAGTGGGTAAAAAAACTGCCGAGCGGCTGGTCATCGAGCTGCGCGATCGCCTCAAAGGCTGGGAGCTTCCACGGGAAGACCTGGCCGGCGACCTGCTGCCCGAACCGGAGACCTCGAGAGACGATTATCAGGAAGAGGCCGAAAGCGCGCTGATTGCCCTGGGTTACAAGCCCGCCGAAGCCGCCCGCATGATCAGCGCCGCCGCCAAGCAGGACCCTGCCGCCGGCAGCCAAGAGCTGATCCGCCTGGCGTTGCGAGCCCTCAGCGTGTAAGGCAACAGCCCTCAGCGTATAAACATAGAAGCCTCAGCCTCAATAGAGCCCCTCCCGTCCGGTCTGATAGACTGTCCCCCGGATTATGAACACTGAGTAGCTCCCATGATTGAAACCGATCGCCTGATTGATGCGGCACCTCGCGAGCGCGAAGACGTGATTGACCGCGCCGTGCGCCCCAAGGCGCTGGCCGACTACATTGGCCAGCCCGCCGTGCGCGAGCAGATGGAGATATTTATCGGCGCGGCCCAGAAACGGGGTGAAGCGCTGGATCACACTCTGGTGTTCGGCCCGCCGGGTCTGGGTAAGACCACGCTGGCCAATATCATTGCCACCGAGATGGGGGTCTCCTTGAAAAGCACCTCCGGCCCGGTGTTGGAAAAAGCCGGCGATCTCGCCGCTTTGATGACCAACCTCGAGCCCGGCGATGTGCTCTTTATCGATGAAATTCACCGCCTGAGCCCGGTGGTGGAGGAAATTCTCTATCCGGCCATGGAGGACTTTCAGCTCGATATCATGATCGGTGAAGGGCCGGCGGCCCGTTCCATCAAACTGGACTTACCCCCGTTCACTCTCGTTGGGGCGACTACCCGGGCCGGCCTGCTGACCTCGCCGCTGCGCGACCGCTTCGGGATTGTTCAGCGCCTGGAGTTTTACTCGGTCGCCGACCTGACCCGCATCGTCTTGCGCGCGGCGGAGCTGATCGGGGTGAATATGGAGGAGTCCGGCGCGGTGGAAGTGGCCAAGCGTGCCCGGGGTACGCCCCGAGTGGCCAACCGCCTGTTGCGCCGGGTGCGGGACTACGCCGAGATGCGCGGTGATGGCGTGGTGACCTCGGAAATGGCTGACCTGGCCCTGAATATGCTCAAAGTGGACGAGCGTGGTTTCGATCATATGGACCGTCGCCTGCTGCTGGCACTGATGGACAACTTTGATGGTGGTCCGGTCGGTATTGAGAGCCTGGCCGCCGCCATCAGTGAGGAGCGGGGTACCATCGAGGATGTGATTGAGCCCTATCTCATCCAGCAGGGGTTCATGGCACGCACGCCCCGCGGCCGTATTCTCACCGCCAATGCCTATCTGCACTTCGGAGTGGATTTGCCCAAGCGCCTCAGGGAGAGTGACTGACACTATGAGCCTGATTTCAAGCCGAAGTGAGACGGAGGTCTCAGAGTCAGTCGTGGCGGGTGAATTTTCCTTGCCGGTCAGGGTCTACATCGAAGATACCGATGCAGGAGGGATTGTCTACTACGTGAACTATTTAAAGTTCATGGAGCGTTGTCGAACCGAATTTCTGCGCCAGTTAGGGTATGATAAGCCGGCCATTCTGGATGACGGCCTGCTGTTGGTCGTGCATAAGGCCGAGGTGCAGTACCATCGCTCCGCCCGACTCGATGACGCGTTGCGTGTGACCGCACGGATCGATAAGCTGGCGCGCACCAACGTCGTTTTTCATCAGTCCGTCTGGCGAGGGAACGAACTGTTGTGTGACGGTCTAATCCGGATTGCCTGCGTGTGCGGTGAGAGTTTCCGCCCGCGTCCGATTCCAACGGAAATGCAGAAAAAAATCGCATCCACTACTGAGAGCTGATGACGTTATGCCTCAAGAAAACAACATGTCTATCTGGAGTCTGATGGCTGAAGCCAGTTTACTGGTTCAGTTTGTCATGCTCCTGCTGTTTCTCGCCTCCGTCATTTCGTGGGTCATGATCGTCCAGCGGGGCTTGTACCTGCGCAAGGCGCGCGGCCTGTTCCACGGATTTGAACGTCAGTTCTGGTCGGGCATTGACCTCAATCAGTTGTATCGCCAGGGCAACGGCAAAACCGCGGAGGGCGCCGAAAATATTTTCCGGGCCGGCTTCAAGGAGTTCACTCGCCTGCGTCAGCAGAGCGGAGCCAGCTCCGAAGCGGTGATGGAAGGCAGCCAGCGGGCCATGCGCGTCGCGCTTTCCCGCGAGGAAGAAAAGCTGGAGCTGCATCTGCCATTTCTGGCCAGTGTCGCCTCGGTCAGTCCCTATATCGGACTGTTTGGCACAGTGTGGGGCATCATGAATTCGTTCCGGGGCCTGGCCAACGTCCACCAGGCGACCCTCGCCACGGTCGCACCGGGTATCGCTGAAGCACTCGTGGCTACCGCCATGGGGCTGTTTGCGGCGATTCCCGCGGTACTGGCATACAACCGCTATTCGGCTCGCGCCGAGGCCATGCTCAATTATTACCATACCTTCGCGGAAGAGTTTTCGGCCATCCTGCATCGGCAGGTTCACAGCAAACAGGTTTCATCCTGATCAAGCGAGGTTGCCGACATGTCTCCGTTTGGGCGTAAACCCAAAAAGAAGCCCCTGGCTGAAATCAACGTAGTGCCCTACATCGATGTGATGTTGGTGCTGCTCATCGTGTTTATGGTGACCGCGCCGCTGCTGATGCAGGGCGTCCAGGTCGAATTGCCGCAGGCCCCCTCCGAACCGCTGGAAGACGATGACGTAGAGCCGTTGATCGTGTCCGTCAAAAAAGACGGCACCTATTACATCAACCTGGGCGGGGACCAGGAGCAGGCGCGCCCGCTCGCGGAAATCAAGGAAACGGTCGGGAAGGTGCTGCGTCAGAAACCCGAAACCCCCGTGCTGGTTTGGGGCGATCAGGAGGTGGGCTATGGCCTGGTCGTGCAACTGATGACCGAGCTGCAAAGTGCCGGGGCTCCCTCGGTGGGGCTTGTTACCGAACCGCCACAGTGATCACAGATTTATGACCCTGAAGGCTTATACACTTCCTCTGTTGATCAGCCTCTCGCTGCATGCTCTGGTGTTCGCTCTGGTATTTTCTACGTGGGACGCACGCCCGGAACCGCGTGATGTACAGCGGCCCCGTGTAGTTCAGGCCAAGGTGGTTGAGTATACGCCCAAGAGTCAGCGCCAGGCGGAACAGCAAGCGGCGCAACAGAAAGTGATTGATATGCGCCAGCGCCAACAGGAGCGTGAGCGCCAGGAGGCCGAACGTCGCCGCCAGCAGGAAGAGGCTCGCAGGGCGCAGGCTCAGCGTGAAAAACGCGAGCAAGAACAGCGGGCGCAGGCGGAAAAGGAACGCCAGGAGGCTGAGCGCCGACGTAAAGAGCGCGAAGCCGCCGAGCAACGGCGCCGGGAGCAGGCGCTACAGGACGAACGGGAGCGGCTGGAGCGACAACAGCAACTGGACCGCGCCCTTGCGGAAGAAGCCGAGTTTTTTGAGGAACAGCAGGCTCAGGAAGTGGCGCAAAGTTACGTCGATGTCATGGCGCAGCGAATCGAAAACAACTGGAGTCGACCGCCGTCCGCCCGCACTGGCATGCAATGTGTTCTGGAGATTCAGTTGGTCCCTACGGGACAGGTGGTTAACGTCACGGTCGTGGAGAGCAGCGGGAACAGTGCTTTTGACCGCTCGGCAGAGCAGGCGGTCAAGCGTATTGATCGCTTTGAGGAAATTCAGGGGATGCCTTCCCACGTGTTTGAAAGTCAATTTCGCCAGTTGCGGCTGGTGTTTAAACCAGAGGATTTGAGATTGTGAGACAGTGTCTGGCATTGGTCTTGTTGTGGGCGCTGTGTCTGGGGGCCCAGGCGCAGCTGACGATTGAGATCACCCGTGGGGTGGACAATCCGACCCGGATTGCAGTGGCGCCTTTGGAAATGGTCGGTGGTCCCGGCCTGCCGGAGGACATCAGCCGGATCATTGAAGACAACCTGCGTCGTAGTGGGCAGTTTGCGCCCATAGCCCGGGAGGACATGCTGTCCTTCCCACACCGGGAGCAGGATGTGCACTTCCGCGATTGGCGGGTGCTGGACGCCGAATATCTGATTGTCGGACGGGTTGAGAACGTCTCCGGCCTCTACCAGGTGCATTACGACCTCTACGACGTGCTCAACCAGCGCAAAATCCTCAGCAAGCAGATTGTCGAGGGCTCTGAACGACAGTTGCGGGATATCGCCCATGCGATCAGTGATCGTGTCTACGAGTCCTTGACCGGGATTCCCGGGGCGTTTTCCACCGAAGTGATCTACGTCGAGGTATTGCGCAATCGAACTCAGGGGGGAGAGGTCAAGGATACCTTCCGCCTGATGCGCGCGGATGCCGATGGTGCCCGTCCGACCATGTTGCTCGAGTCCGACCAGCCCATTCTGTCGCCAGTATGGTCGCCCAATGGACGTCGGGTGGCCTATGTGTCGTTTGAAACCACTCGTCCGGCCATTTTTGTGCAAAACCTCGCGACCGGAGAGCGAGAGCAACTGACGGACTTCCAGGGGCTCAATGGTGCGCCGGCCTGGTCGCCGGACGGCAAGAAGCTGGCTCTGACCCTGTCGAAGGACGGTAACCCGGAAATCTACACTCTGGATATTGACTCGGGAAATTTCACCCGCATGACCCAACATTTTGCCATCGACACCGAGCCGAGCTGGACGGCCGATGGAAAAGGCATTATTTTTACCTCTAATCGGGGTGGAAAACCCCAGATTTACCAGGTAACGCTTGCCAATGGCCGTGTGGAACGCTTAACCTTCGAGGGTGATTACAACGCCAGGGGGCGCATTTCCCAAGACGGTCGAACCATGGTGATGGTGCACCAGCGCAATGATGTGTTCCACATTGCCGCACAGGATCTTGAGACCGGAACGCTGCGCATCCTGACAGAGACGTACCTGGATGAATCACCCAGCATTGCGCCAAATGGTGCTATGCTGATTTATGCGACGCGTCGCAACGATAAAGGTGTCTTGGCGGTAGTGTCGCTGGACGCCGGAACACGCTATTTTCTGCCTTCCGAGCAAGGAGATGTGCGAGAACCCGCCTGGTCACCCTATTTCGACTAGGATATGGGAGTCGTAAGCGAGTTTATAATCCGTCCATCGGGCGGACTTGAGAAGATCAACAACTGATGATGGAGTCACACATGATGACCAACGTAAAAAAGCAGGGTTTGAGTCTGGCATTTGTACTGGCGTTTCTGGCCGGTTGTTCGAGCACCGACACCACCGATGACAGCGATAGTGCCATGGGCGCAGATGGTCAGGCCGGCAGCGGTGTGACCACCGGCACCTCGGACCGTGACGGCATCAGCTCACGTTCCGGAGACAGTGACGACATGGAAGAGCTGGACACCATTATTTATTTCGACTTCGACCAGGCAACCCTCAAGCCGGAAGCGCGCGCCTTGTTGCTGGCTCACGCTGAGCGCCTGAAGGAGTCTCCGGCAGACGTTCGTCTGGAGGGGCATGCCGACGAGCGCGGCTCGCGAGAGTACAACATGGCTCTGGGTGAGCGTCGTGCCAACGCCGTGCGGGACTTCCTGGTGCTGCAGGGCGTGCGTCGCAGCGACCTGGAAGTGGTCAGCTACGGTGAAGAGCGCCCCCTGGCCATGGGCAGCAATGCCAGCGCCTGGGAAAAGAACCGTCGCGTTGAGATCAAATACTGAGAGTCATGATGAAGACCTTGATAACCGCCACAGCGTTCACCGTGATCGCCGTGGCGGCGCCGGTACTGCAAGCTCAGGTCCGGGTGGTTGAGTCTCAGCCGCTGGGCAACAATCAGGCGGCCAATTCCGGTGACGCCCAAGGTGCCTCCAACATGCAGGCGGAGCTGTTTTATCAGTTCCAGGCACTGCAGCAGGAAGTACTGGAGTTGCGAGGCCTGGTGGAAGAGCAGGCGCACGAAATTCAGCGTTTGAAGCAGCAGCGAATGGACGACTACCTCGACCTGGACCGCCGAATCGGCGAGCTGAGTCGCTCCGGTGGTGGCAACCCGGGGGCGGGCTTGCCCGGCAGTGGCAGCTCCGGTGAGTCTGGTGAAACCGGTGATCGGGTGTCTGAAACCCAGATGTATCGCGACGCTTACCAGTTGTTGCGTGATCGGGAAATTGAGCAGTCCATCGAGGCGTTCAACGCTTACCTCGAGGCTTATCCCCAGGGTAATTTTGCCGGCAACAGCCATTACTGGCTGGGTGAGATCTACCTGCTGAACGAGGATCTGGATGCCGCACAGGAGTGGTTTGAAAAGCTGTTGCGCGAGTTTCCGGACGATCGAAAACGTGCCGATGCCCAGTACAAGCTGGGCCGCGTTTACCATCAGCAAGGTGATGAGCAACGAGCCCGGCAGCTGCTGCAGGATGTTGCCTCGGGGACCAGCGATGCGGCCCGTCTTGCTCGCCAGTACCTGCAGGACAATTTTCAGTAGGTAATACCGCTAGAGACAGCCGGGTTGATTGTCTTTCGGGGCATCATAAAAACGGGGGTCAGTGCATGGCACTGACCCCCGTCCGGCTCGTCCTGAGCAAGCTCCCTTGACGCTCGATGAGCGCTCCCTGGCCGGCGCTCCGCGCCGATATCCCTGACGTCCTGTCCCGAGCCCTCCCGGCCCGGTGAAAATAGGCGCTTCCCTTGACCCTTCCTGGTCGACGTCACGTCACTGTGTACCTCCCTGTTGATGAGTATTCTCTCGAATCACCCGCTCTGGCGATAGTCGCCATCGTCGGCAATGTTTGTGAGACATTGACCATGGTTTCCGGCGGTCCTTTCGGACACGCCATGGCGATCAGCCGCGAAATCAGATGATCCGGTAGCAGGGGCGATAGGTCCGTCCCGGCAGCTTCATGCGGTTTTGTGCCACGAAGGAGGCCAGCAGTTCGTCCACCGGGAGCATCACCTCCGGGTCGCCGTGAATTTCAAAGTGCCCGTGCTGCTCGATGGCACGGATGCCTTCGTCTTTCACATTGCCGGCGACGATGCCGGAAAAGACCCGTCGCAAGTTTGCCGCCAGTTCGTGGGGGGCCTGATTTTTATGCAACGCCAGGGAGCGCATGTTCTCGTGATTGGGCACGAAAGGACGCTGGAAGTCCGGATCAATTTTCAGTTGCCAATTGAAATAAAAGGCGTCATCGGTGTGTCGGCGGAACTCGCGCACATGCTTGACGCCCTCAAGCATCTCGCGGGCGACCTTGGGCGGGTCGTTCACGATAATCTGATAGCGTTGCTGGGCCTCTTCTCCCAAGGTGGTGCCGATGAACTCATGGATGCGCTCGAAATACTCGGCCGAGTCTTCCGGGCCGGTGAATATGACCGGAAAGGGGATATCACGGTTGTCCGGGTGCAACAGAATGCCCAGCAAATACAGGATTTCCTCGGCCGTACCTGCGCCGCCCGGGAATACCACGATGCCGTGACCAGAGCGAACGAACGCTTCCAGGCGCTTTTCGATATCGGGAAGAATGACCAGCTCATTAACCATGGGATTGGGCGCTTCGGCCGCGATAATGCCCGGCTCGGTAATACCCAGGTAGCGGCCTGCCTTGATGCGCTGCTTGGCATGACCGATATTGGCGCCCTTCATGGGGCCCTTCATCGCACCAGGTCCGCAGCCGGTGCAGATATCCAGCCCGCGTAGGCCCATCTGGTAGCCCACCTCCTTGGTGTAATCATACTCTTCGCGACTGATGGAGTGGCCGCCCCAGCACACGATCAGCTTGGGTTCTACGCCGGATTGCAACGCCATGGCGTTGCGCAGCATATGGAATACGGCGTCGGTGGTACCCTCTTGAGTGTCCAGGTCGAACTTTGGATTATTCTGAATCTCCGCGCTCGCGTAGAGTACATCGCGCAATACGGCAAACAGGTGCTCGGTAATCCCGCGAATCATCTTCCCGTCGACAAACGCACTGGCCGGTGCCCCTTTAATATCAAGTTTGATGCCCCGCTCTTCCTGCAGCACACGGATGGAAAAATTCTTGTAGCGCTCCAGCAACTCCTTGCCGTCATCCATGTAGTTGCCGCTGTTCAGTACCGCCAGGGCACAGCTGCGAAACAGGGAATACAGGCCGCTCTGACTGGCGTCCAGGAGCTTGGCCATTTCCACTTTGGAGAGCACTTTCAGTGGCCCCACCGGGGATACGACGGCATCAATAGTCTGGTATTTTCTCTGCGAGTGGTCCAATACGGAACCCTGATACGGCTGCTGAGAATGAGTCATAAAATGGTGTGTTCCTTTTTATCAATGGTTACTCTGAGTGTAGCGGGATTTGGCGGTGTGTGGGTAGGGCTTATTCTGTTTTTGTCAGGCGCGTATACTGGGCACTTTGTCTGAAACCCCGCGCCGTCAAAGAATCAGGAATTGTCTTATGAGCTATTTACCCTGTGTGGAAATTGAGCCCAACGCACCCGCAAACAGCGCGGTCATCTGGCTGCATGGACTGGGGGCCGACGGAAATGACTTTGCGCCGCTGGTGCCACAGTTGCGACTGCCTGACTCCTGTCATACCCGGTTTGTATTTCCCCACGCGCCGCAGATACCGGTGACCATCAACGGTGGCATGGTCATGCGCGCCTGGTACGATATTCGTGAAATGAGCATCGACCGGAAAGTGGATGTCGAAACGCTGAGGGCGTCGGCGGGCGACGTCCATCGTCTGATTGAGCGCGAGTTGGAGCGAGGCATTGCGGCCGAGCGCATTGTGCTCGCCGGCTTTTCCCAGGGCGGAGCGGTGGCCTATGAAGCGGCGCTCAGCTATGAACAACGGCTGGGAGGGCTGTTGGTTCTATCGTCTTATCTGGCCACAGCGGACTCACTGGTGCGGACGCCGGCCAACCAGACCCTTCCGGTATTGATTCAGCATGGTGTTCACGATCCGGTGGTGCCTGAGGTGTTGGGGCAGCGTGCGCAGGCGCAGCTTGAATCCTGGGGCTATCCGTCTCGCTACGAGCGTTACTCGGTGGAGCACGGTGTCTGTGCGGAGCAGATTCCGGTAATCAGCCGCTGGCTGGGCCAGCGGCTGTGTGCAGAGAAGTGAGGGCACACTGTCTCAGGCGCCCAGAATGCCCTCAATGGTGGTGAGCTCGTCATCGGAGAAGGACAGGTTATCCAGAGCCGCCACCGAGTTTTCAATCTGCTCGGGCCGACTGGCACCAATAATGGCACTGGTCACGGCGTCGTTGTTCAGCACCCAGGCCAATGCCAGTTGGGCCAGGGACTGGCCTCGGGCCTGCGCCACCTCGTTGAGTGCCTGGACCTTGCTCAGGTTCTCGGCGCTGATGTCATCCTCACTGAAGTAGATCTGTTCGCTGCGCGAGGCCCGTGAGCCCTCGGGGATGCCGTTAAGGTACTTGTCGGTAAGCATTCCCTGAGACAGCGGTGAGAACACGATAGAGCCAACGCCCTCGTGTTTGAGTACATCGGTCAGGCCGTCTTCAATCCAGCGGTCGAGCATGTTGTAGCGAGGCTGGTGAATCAGCAGCGGAGTGCCCAGGGATTTGAGGATGGCCACTGCTTCCCGGGTCTTCTCCGGCGAATAGTTGGAAATACCCGCGTAGAGGGCACGACCGGAGCGGACAATGGTGTCCAGGGCGCCCATGGTCTCCTCAAGTGGGGTGTCCGGGTCCATGCAGTGGGAGTAGAAAATATCAAAGTACTCCAGGCCGGTGCGCTTCAGGCTCTGATCGCAACTGGCGATCAGGTACTTGCGTGAGCCCCCGATTCCGTAGGGCCCGGGCCACATGTCATAGCCGGCCTTACTGGAAATGATCAGTTCGTCGCGGTAGGGCGCCAGGTCCTGCTTCATGATCTGGCCAAACGTGGTTTCCGCGGAGCCGTAGGGAGGGCCATAGTTGTTGGCCAGATCGAAGTGGGTGATACCCAGGTCGAACGCCCGCTGAACCATGGCTCGGGCATTGCTCAGTGAGTCCACGCCGCCAAAATTCTGCCACAGGCCCAGAGACAGGGCCGATAACCGCACGCCACTGCGCCCGCAGCGCGGGTAGGGCATGTTCTGGTAGCGTTCGGGGTTGGGGCGGTAGACCGGATTGGGTTCTGTTGTCAGCATAATATCGCTCTTTTTGGTGTTGACCGAGCGGGCTATGGTAACGCAAAAGCAAATTCGTAGGGTAACGAGCAGGTGAGCTGATTAACACCGGTAAGCGGGTTGACGCGGGGGAAGCAAGAGAGGAAAGAGGAGAGGCCGGAGCAAACAGGCCCCGGCCTTCGGAACGACCTCAGCCGCGAGCGGCCCAGACATTGCACCAGCCGCTGGCCTTGACCTGCTTGCCCGGAAACAGGTTGCACCCCACCCACTCGGCTTCCAGGTCACCCTTGGCGTGGATGCAGTTATTACAACGCTGGCCTTCGGTTTCACTGGTCTCCATGTAGTTCAGCGCCTTCGCCTGCGCATCATCCGGAGATAGCTTTTCGTCCTGAGCCGACACGGTGTGTACCGGGATCAGGGTGGCACCGGCTGTCGCTGCCGACAGCTTCAGAAAGTCTCTGCGCTTCATGGTCTTCTCCTAGTCAGTACGGTTATTCGCTAGTACGATAAATCACGGTTTTGTTGTGTTGTGGGACAAACTTTAGCACAGTTTTTTGCCCGAAAGGTCGGGTTTCTATGCTGGCCATCCCGTTTGGGACAGGTCCCTGTTATAGGCGTTTAACCTACTCAAGTTCTACGTGACGCGGATGTCTTTGGATCCGTTGTGCCCTTCAAAAGGCGGCTTAGCGAGGCTCTTGCATAAATTTCCGTGCCAGCTGCGCAAAGTGATCGCTGGCGAGCCAGGCATTGCCGGCGGGTAGCGTGTAGTCCTGTTTGCCTCGGGCGCTGTAATCCACGCCCACGCCGGGTTCCCGACCCATCTGGTAGTAGCCATGCGTGACGATCGCCGGATTGGTAAAGACACCCTCGTGCACACTGCGCTCCTCCTCGGCCACAAACTCGAGAATATCCGGCACCCCGGCCAGGTTATCGGGCCCGAACCAGGCCTGCTTGATCGCCTGGACGTTGCGCATCCCCTCGCACAGGCCAATGCCGCCGGTGTGGGGGCAAATGCGCACATCCCGCCCTTCTTCCCGGGCTTTCTGGGCCATCAGCAGAATCGCCAGATTGTCGCCGATACCGCCCACCCGGGAGTAGTCCATCTGGATCACGTCAATAGCGTATTTGTCCCGGGTTTCACCGCTCAGGTCCGGGGCGTGCAACAGGTCTTTGAAGGTGGTGGGGGAGGCGCCCTGCTCGCCGGTGGAAATGGGCATCCGCAGGGGTGGGGTGTAGTCCTCGAAGGCGCGGTCCAGCGCCTGCTGGAGCTCCACATGGGCCATGGGGCTGTGTTGGTTGCAGGGCTCCTCAAACCACTCCACCCGGTAGTCCGGGCTGGCCTGGTAGAGTTTCAGGCCGAGCTGGTGCGCAAAGATGAAGGCCGAGCGAGGATCGAACACCTGGTTGCTGTCGATGGCCACTTTCATTTTGACAGGCCGAGGGTCTTCCCGCTCAATGGTCTGGTACACCAGAATCATCCGCTCGGCATCCTCGTTGGCCGCTTCCAGGGCCAGGCGATCAATGTCCTCCCGGGTGAGCAGGGTGCGGGCCTCATCGGCTCTCATTCGCGCGGCGGAATAGCTGGCGCCCACCTTGATTTTGATCTGGGGCCAGCCCGCCTGCAGCATTTTCCGGGTCTGATCGACCAGTCCTTCCTTGCTGATGCCGCTCCAGCCGGCGGTGTTGTACGCCAGCAGCCCCTGCTGATAAATCTGGTGAACCCGCTCCTGCTTCCCATCCTGGGCGCGCTCGAGCAGGTCCAGAGCCTCGGCCGGGCTCAGTACATCGCCAATCGGCTCGAAATCGATGAATTCGAGCAGGTCCCGTGGTTCCATATCCACAATCAGTTGCCAGGCCGGTACCTGCTGGATTTTCGCGCTCAGGTCCCAGAGGGCGTTGGCAACGGCGCCAATGGCCATGCGTGAAACGCCCACACCGCCCAGCCAGCTGTAGTCGGAGTCCTGCAGCATACGTTTGCAGAAGCGGCCCAGATTGCCGTTTTTGTGCAGCTCGGTGGGCGCCGGTAGCCAGTCTTCCTGGAGCAGGAAGCGGTTGGCCACCATCCGGGTAACTTCGCACATTTCCTTGAGGCCATGCCCATTGGTGAAAATCACGCTGGTACCGCGCAACTCCGGGTGGTCGGTGAGAATCTCCAGTACCGCATTGGCGTAGGTGGGGCCACCCTGGGCAATATTGCGGGCGTCACCGCCAAAGCCGGTGGGTGGGGCGCCGATGGGCTGAATGTCGATGCCGGTGATAGCAACCATGCGATTCATCTCCTGGTTTGGTTGATGGAAGTGTTGTCGTTGTCCGTTTCAGTATAGTCCGGGCGGCGGTCCTTGCGGGTTAGCGTGGAATTGGTAGCTGGCGAGGGTAGGTAGACAGTAGTGAATAAAAAAGGCACCGCCGGGGTGCCTTTTGAGTTGGGTTGCAACAATATGGGTTTACTGGTCCCACTGGGGCGCAAAATCCGGGTTGGCAATTCGCTCACCGGCGTCCAAGGCATCAATTTTTTTCATCTCGTCGTCACTCAAGCGGACATCCATTGCGGCCAGGTTGGCTTTCTGGTGCGCGGGCTTGGTGGAGGAGGGGATGACCACGATGCCCTGCTGGGCCACCCACGCCAAAGCAACCTGAGCCGGTGTGATACCGTGGGCCTTGCCGATGTCTTCCAGCACCGGGTCCTTCATCACTTTACCTACCGCCAGCGGCATATAACCGGTGACCTGCAACCCTTTGTCCTGACAGTGCTTGATCAGCTTTTTGTTCTGCAGGTAGGGGTGAACCTCAATCTGGTTGGTGACGATGTGCGCTCCACCGGGGGCTGAGAGGGCTTCGTCCACTTGGGCGATGGTGAAGTTGGATATCCCGATATGCTTGGTCAATCCCAGTTCCCGTGCTTCGTTCAGCTTGCCGATATAGTGCGCCATGGGGACCGCATCGTCGGGCGAGGGCCAGTGGATCAACGCAAGATCGACATAGTCTGTGCCCAGTTTCTGCAGGCTTTCCTTGAGGCTCTCGACGGGTTTATCGCCGTCCAGGAAGTCGTGCCAGACCTTGGTGGTCACGAACAGTTCGTGCCGGGGAATTCCGCTCTCGCGAATGGCCTCGCCGACGGCTTCCTCGTTGTCGTAAAACTGGGCGGTATCGATATGGCGATAACCCAGATCCAACGCAGATCTTACGGCGTCTTTCACTTCCTGGTCTTTCAGGCGGAAGGTGCCCAGACCAATCGCGGGTAATACGGGGGCCTGACTCATACCAATCTCCTCTCAATTTGTATCGGATATGCTTGTCACATGTCACTTGTATGGTTTGAAAGGCCTTATCTTGTGTCGTGGCGTCGGGATTTCAACCGGAGCTTGCCAATCGTCGCCATAGCGCGAACTTATCGAGCGATGGAGTGTATCTTCCCAGGCTGGGTCGCTGGGTGAGCCGTATTGGCACTGTCAGGAAGGCCGGATTCGCTGCATACGTATTCATGCATATGCATACGTATGCAATGTGTTGTTCGCCCCGAGCCGCCCACCTACCATCACTCTGGATAACAGCTCATACCATAAAATCCTGGAGTGATAATAATGAAAACCCTATCAAGACAGTGGTACGCCCTGGTGCTCAGTGCCCTGGTGTTATCCTTTTCCGCATTGGTTGGTTGTGGCGGCTCCTCGTCGGCAGATTCCGGCCCCAATGTGGTCAACCCCGATCCTGACGACGACAACAACGATGATGATTCCGGTGGCGATGACTCCGACGGGGACGATACCGACGGTAATGGTGACCACACCGCCGAGCCGCTCACCTGTGACAATCCCACTTATGCCCAGGCCATGAACCTGCGCATTTATCAGGTGATGACTGAGTCTTTCATTGATGGCGACCCGGGTATCGGCCATGGGGTGGGCTATGGAACCAGCCACCACAGCGGCGATATTCGCGGCATTATCGACAGTCTTGAATACATCAAGGGCCTGGGCTTCAATGCCATCTGGCTGACGCCGGTTTTTGACAGTGTGCCCCTGTCCGGTCAGGACCTGGCCGCCGACCGACTGGATGCGACCGGGTACTACGCGAGCAATTATTTTGCGATTGATCCGAATTTCGGCTCCATGGACGACGCCCGGGAACTTGTCGAAACGGCCCATGAGCTGGGGTTGTATGTGTTCTTTGATGGTGTGTTCGGTCACTTCAAAAACAACGCAGAAGACTATCCCTCCATTGATGGTCAAACCGTCAGCACCGGTGGTGCGAGCGTGGCCGGTACCGGTCGCATTGCCGAGTACCCGGATGATCTGGAATTCTTCAAAGAGGTTGCTACCTACTGGGTGGAGGAACTGAAAATCGACGGCTGGCGTCTGGACCAGGCCTATCAGGTGCCCCTGGATGCCTGGGTCGAAATTCGCCGCGCTGTAGAAGAAGCTTCGGCATCGGTCACCTATACCAACGCCGACGGAGAGGCAGTGAATCCACTCGGCTACATGGTTGCGGAGATCTGGAAGGGCGAGGCGGATATCGCGGCCGAGGCCTACGGATCGGGCGACAACCCGGCGCTGTGCTCGGCGTTTGATTTCCCGGTGCGGTATGCGTTGGTTCAGGCCCTGGCGGTGGAAGAAAGTGGGGCAAATAACCCAAGCGCCGCGCGGCTCAGAAGCGGCTTCAATTCCTACGACGCCTACCCCGATCACGCCATTCCCAATGGCTTTATGGGCAATCACGATCTGGTGCGCTTCGGGGATCTGTTGCAGCGCGGCGACATTGCCGATCCGCAAGACGATCTTTATTGGGCGCGTCACAAGGCGGCCTACAGTTTTCTGGCGGCGTACACCGGCCCCATTACCCTCTATTACGGGGAAGAGATCGGTGAGGAAGTGCCGGACTACGCCGATCAGGTTACCGCCAACTGTGCCGACCAGGGGCTGTGTGATGACCACGTCGCCCGCACCAGTGGAAAGGTGGAAGGTCTGCCCAGCGGGACTGAGCGCGAGGTGTTTGTCGCCAATGAGGCGCAGGCCGAGCTGCGCGATTACCTGACCGAGCTAATGGAACTGCGCGCGGCGCAACCGGCTCTGTATCGCGGAGAACGCACGGCGATTGTTGCGCCCATTGACGTGGCCGGTGCGCTCTATGCGGATTACAAAACCTATGCCGACGATGCGATCCTATACCTGTTGAATGTGAGTGATGAGCCGATCGAGACGACGTTTGAAGCCTGCGCGCTGGGAAGCGCCGGAGGCTTGACCAACCTGCTCACCGACGAAACCATCAACGCTGACGAGGAGGGGCGCTACCAGATCCAGATTCCGGCCAGCACTGCATTGTTTCTGAATGTTGAGTCACCTACTGAGGATGGACCGGGCTGTACCACCAGCGATGGGCCCGTCGGGTCTGGCCCTTTAGCCGCGTGCGATATGCCCGATGCAGACGGCGCCGGCCCGCTCGCATCCGATATGTATATCCGCGGTTCTTACGCGGGAGGCGACGGGTTCGGCGCAACCCCAAGCGATCGTCGCTTCGGCTACAAAGGCGATAATCTGTATCAGGTTGTGGTCAATGAGCCGTCGACTACGAGCTATGGCTTCAAGTTCGCGAACAGTGACTGGACCTATGAGTTCGCCGTCGCGGGCAGCGCCGATGTCGTTCTGGGGGCAGAGCAGGCCATGGCGGTTGCGTCCGGGCCCGGAACCGAATCGTCCATCGACATTCCCGAGTCGGGGGACTACGTGTTCAGTTTTCAGATTAACGACGCACTCGACGGCGGTACCATGATGGTCAGTCAGTGCGCGGAGTGACCGTCGTTAGCACTGGAACAAAAAGGGCGCCTCGGCGCCCTTTTTTTGATTCTGTTTTCAGAGCCCCAGCTCGTCGAGCAATGCCGGGTCGTCGAAGTGGCGTCGCCCAATGAATGCAATGGCGTGAGTGCCCAGCACGCGCATCGCCCCCGGGCTGCGAATCCCCATGGGCCAGAAGATCCAACGCTCCAGACGTTCAGAACCCGGTAACAACCCTTCTGCATCAAACGCCGCCACGGTCGGGGCGGCGCTGCCACTGTCCAGAGCCCTCAGCTCATTGTAGTCCGCAACGTTAAACGGTTCGGCGGCTGCGTTTACAGATCCGGTGGAAGCCCCCAGCAGATGATGGGTATTGGGCTCCAGCCACAGCGTCAGCCGGGCTCTGGGATCGAGCGGTTGGCCGATATGGAAGGGCTCCTGACCGAACGCGAGTGAGGGGCGCGTGCGAAACCCCATGGCCGGAAAAAACTGGTACCAACACCCGCATTGGTGCATTTTGTCGAACCCGATCACCGCACCTGAGGGCAGCAGGTGCACCCGCCAGGCGATACCGTTGTAGCGTCCGGCCAGCAGGTCCATGGTGCCTTCCGGGCGTCGTTCGCTGAACCACACGCTGTAGATCAGTTGGACAGTGACCTGATCGCGATATCGTCCATAGGCGATGTCGGTATACAGTGTCGGTTCCGATAGCTGAGGTTGCAGGTCCCCGGATTTACTGACGGATAACCGCAGTGGGCGATCGTTGTCGGCGAGTCCGCCGTCGCTTGCCGGAACGGCGATGGTGGGTTGAAACGCGGTCAGCAATTGCTGTCGTGTCGAGGCATCCATGAGGGGGATACCGAGCGGATCCACAGGCTGTTGGCTTAGCAACGTCAGGGCGTCGTTGGGAGACAGGGTCGCGTTCTGTTGTCCGAAGTAATGCCATGGGTCGGTTTCAGGCTCATCGAAGCGAGGCGGTGTAAATCCGGCCTGGCGTTGACTCAACGTGCGATGCTCTTCCAGCACACCCCGATAAAAGGGCAATGCCGCCAGAGGGTATAAGCCCAGCCAGCGCTTCCAGCCTTGGTAGTGATCGGGCACATCGAAAGACGCCAGCGTCGGTTGAACCGCCTGTTCCTCCACCAATTGCGCACCGCAGTGGACCAGTGTCGCCGCAATGTTTTCTTGGTGGTCTGGCAATAGTGTCAGTAGGTCACGTTGTTGCGAGCTCGTCAGGCGCAACCATTCCAGAGTCAGCCCTTCAATGGCCAGCGCGTTCTGATGTGTCAGCCAGGTGCGGTAGGCGACGGGCGTCATCGAGGCTGGAGAAAAACTCGCCCAAAAGCGGGAGGTCCGTAGAAACGGCAACCCCGGGATTCGCGTATGTCGCACATCCAGAGTACGCTGAATTTCCATCGTCTGATCCAGGACCCGATAGAATTTGAGGCAGGTTGCCTCCGGACTTTTATCGTCGGCTGGCGACGGGGCAGGGGGAAGCGCTGCGCAGCCGGTGAGGCTCAAGCACAGAATGATCCACCGCCAAGGGGATGCGAACCACCAGTACGGGTTTGACAAAATCGGCTCCATCAACGTGTCCACACTATTGAGTACTATAGTGGATTCCCGGGGTGATCTCGACGAGCGGATCGTGTAGGATTCAAATCGTATGATAATTATTGAAAAGGACCCGTTATGCTCCTCCGGACTTCCATCACTTCTCTGGTGACTTTGGCGATGGCTTTCTTGCTCGGCTGTCAATTGCCGGGCAAACCAAACGACACCGGTGCTTATGTCTTTTCCTCCTTTCGGGGTAATGGAGAGGGTGGCTTGCATCTGGCATACAGTTACGACGGGCTGACGTGGAAGGCGTTGAAAAACGATACGACGTTTCTCAAGCCCGAGGTCGGTCAGGGGCTCATGCGTGATCCCTGTATCATTCAGGGACCGGAGGGGACTTTCCACATGGTGTGGACCACCGGTTGGTGGGATAAGGGGCTGGGGGTGGCTCACTCCGATGACCTTGTGAACTGGTCCGAACAACAGTTCGTCCCGGTGATGGCTCACGAACCGACGGCGAGAAATACCTGGGCGCCGGAAATCATCTGGGATGATCAGAATGCCCAGTATGTGATTTATTGGGCCAGCACCATTCCGGGACAATTCCCTGAAACCGCCGATAGTGGCGACGACGGCCTGAACCACCGGATCTATTACACGACCACCAAAGATTTTAAGACTTACAGCGACACCGAGTTGTTCTATGAGCCCGGGTTCAATGTGATTGACTCGACGATCATTCCCGAAGGGGATGGTTATGTCATGATCCTTAAAGATGAGACCCGTCACCCGGCCGAGAAAAATCTGCGGGTGGCTCGCAGCGACAGTCTCTATGGGCCCTGGACGGAACCGTCCGAGCCGTTCTCGCCCGAGGGCGTATGGGTGGAAGGGCCGACCCTGCTCGATCAGGGTGAAGAGGTTATCGTCTATTACGACGAATATACCAACAAACGCTACGGCGCAATGCGCACCCGTGATTTTGATACATGGACGGATATTTCAGACGAAATCAGCTTGCCGGAGGGAACCCGACACGGGACAATACTGCCGGTATCAAACGCGACACTGGAAGCGTTGTTGGAGGACATTGAATAGGATCGACGGCGGCACCCATGTGGTGCCGCCGTCGCTCGTTGCGGGCGTTTTATTCCGCCTGGCTCACATCAACCAGAATCACTTTGATGTTCTGATCTTCAAAAAAGCGCACGGTTTTGGGATCGGCTTCACTGTCCGTGATCAGAATGTCCACATCCGAGAGCGGACAAAGAATAAAGTTGCTACGCTTGTTGAGCTTGGTGCTGTCCGCCAGGATGATCAGCTGATCCGCCTGCTTTTTCAGCTTCTGCTCGGTCTGGATCAACAGCGGGTCTGACTCCATAACTCCAAACTCACCAATCCCAGGCGTTCCCATGAACATTTTACTGGCGTGGTAATACTGGATGGTGTCGTTCTCAAAGGCGCTCAGGATGATGCCCTGCTTCCGGTAGAGCTCACCTCCGGGCAGGGTAATCTGGTTGTCACTGACTTCCGACAGGTCCTGAGCCAGCACAAAGGAGTTGGTCAGCACGTTCAGGTGACGGTCGGCCAGAAATTCCTTCATCATGTAGGTCGAGCTACCGCCGTTGATGATGATGAATTCACCGTCCTCACACAGCTTTACCGCTTCCTGTGCAATCAGCCGTTTGACGTCGGCCCGCTGTTCTTTGGCCGCGAGAAACGCCGAGCCTGAAATGTGCGGGCGACGGACTTTCCGGTCCTGGACTTTGAGCACCTCGGCCCCACCCCGGATTTTGCGCAGTTGGCCCTGATTGGACAGCTTGGTGATGTCCCGCCGGATGGTGGCTTCAGAGGCGTTCAGTTGCGTGGACAGATCATTGACACTGACAAACTGTTGTTCGTCGAGAATGTCCAGCAGCAGTTTGTGGCGTTGTTTTTCCAGCATGGAAGTCGAGGCCCCGAGGTGAAATGATCATGTAAAGGAAATTTGACGAAAAGCTAGCATAAAATTGCCGGGAAAACAAACAAAATCAATCATAACCTTTCACTAAAAGTCTTGGTAGCGGACGTTATTCGTGGATTTCATTTCGGGCTCCGGCGGCCGGGTCTGAGCGGCCCAGCAGATATCCAGAAAGTCGGCGGCTTTCAGGGAGGCCCCGCCAATCAGACCGCCATCGACATCGGGCAATGAAAAGATTTCCTCACTATTGCCGGGCTTGAGGCTGCCGCCATACAGCAGGGTGACGTCATCGGCATCCAGGCCGTTGTCGGATAATTGCAATCTGATCAGGGCGTGGGTGGACTGAATGTCCACCAACTCGGCGGATACCCCGGTACCAATCGCCCACACCGGCTCATAGGCGATGACCGTGTTGCGCAATGCGTGCGCACCGCAGCGATCAATCACCGTCTGAATCTGGTGAGAAATGACCGATCGGGTCTGACCCTGCGCCCGCTCCTGTTCCGTTTCACCGACACACAACACGGGAGTGAGCCCCGCAAGCGAGACCAGTTTGAATTTCCCGGCAACCTCGATATCGGTTTCTCCCATGCGAGCCCTGCGCTCGGAGTGACCTACGATCACGTAGCGGCATTGGAGTTCTTTGAGCATGTTGATACTGACTTCACCGGTGAAAGCGCCAATACACTCGGAGCTGACGTCCTGGGCGCCAATGTGCACGACATCGGGCAGTATCGAACGAATGGATTGCAGGTAAGGAAAGGGAGGGCAGACGGCGACCTCCACGTCCTGCAGCGGCTGGGATCTCAGCCCGTGGCGACAGTGAGTCGCCCAGAGAATATTGTCGGCCAGGCTGCCGTTCATCTTCCAGTTGCCAATCACCAGGCGTTGTTTCACGGTCTACTCCAAATAACTCAACGGATTCGGTATTAATCAATAGGGCTTGATCAGTGGGGCAGGGATTCGACAATCAGATAATCGGTGCGGCGCGGCCCATGGGCACCAATCTGAATCTGCTGCTCGATGTCGGCGGTCCGGGAAGGGCCGGTAATCAGGTTGACCGTCCGCGGTAGCGGTTGACCATTGTGCAGCCTCTCCCAGGCATCTTCTTGAAAGCGGACAATGTCCTGCTTATCGATCAATACAATCAGCCGCTCCACCAGAAACAGCAGCCCGCTCGGGCAGTCACGACTCAGGGACAGGATGGTCCCGGTTTCCGCCACTGCCGAGTGGGCGCGCACCAGCCCCCAACTCCGAATCGGCTGTGGTGCGTCGTCGGAAAGGGTCAGTGATCCCCAGTCGGATTGGCTCGCGGCGATTTGGGGAGACAGAGACAGAGTTGGGGGCGCTGTTTGACTGTTCGCCTCGCGCTCCAGCCAGTGCTGGACTTGCTCCAGGCTTTCCAGCTCGGTTACTACGGCGCCGTTGCGCTGGGCTTCGCTGATAAAGCGCGAGACGGTTTCCACATGGCTGAGTGCCGGTTGGGCCGGCGTGTCGGCTTGCGTTTCACACAGTGTCCTGAAGGCCACTTCCAGGTTCTCGCCCGTGTGGCCGCTGCCGATGGACTGACGAATGCGCTCGATAATACGGGTGCGACTATCCATGGCGACGGGTCTCCGTGTGTGATTGACGCTGCTGTTGCCGCCACTGAGTCTGGAAGCTGGACCCCTGAGGCGCAGAGAAATCCCGATACCGGGTCCAGCCGGACATCATCGGCAGTGAGCGGAAGCGTCCGCGGTTGCCCGCCAGCCAGCGCAGCACATTCACCGCCGGACTGGTCAGGCGCCGGTAGAGTCCCGGGCGGCGGCTGAGCCGACAGAACAGCTTCACGGCCACGGTTGATGCCTTGGGTCTGGTCGCTTCGCGCTGCCCTTTGTCCCGTAATTTGCGCATCAGGCCGGGCAGGGGAATACGCACCGGGCACACCGACTCGCAGCGACCACAGAAGGTGCTGGCGTTGGGTAGCTGATAGTCATCTTTGCCGTGACGGAGCAGTGGGGTGAGCACGGCGCCCATGGGGCCAGGGTAGACGCTGTCGTAGGTGTGCCCGCCTACGGACTGATAGACCGGGCAGTGATTCATACAGGCACCACAGCGAATGCAGTGCAGCATGTCCTGGAACTCCGTGCCCAGAATTTCGGTGCGTCGGTTGTCCATCAGGACAACGTGAAAGTTCTCTGGCCCGTCTTGATCCTGGGCGCCCTTTGGGCCGGTAAAAAAAGTGGTGTAGGTCGTGATGTCCTGTCCGGTGGCGCTGCGGGCCAGTACCCGGAGGATGGCGCTGGCGTCTTTCCAGGTGGGAATCACCTTGTCGATGGACGTGGTCACGATATGGGTTTTGGGCAGTGTCGCCGTCAGATCGCCATTGCCCTCATTGGTCACAATCGCGGCGGTGCCGGTTTCGGCGATCAACATATTGGCGCCGGTGATGCCCACATCGGCCTGCAGAAATCGCTCGCGAATCACGTCTCGCGCTTCATTGACGATCGACTCGACGGCGTCAAGATCGCGCTCACCCAACAGGTGATTCTCGCGGAACAACGCCTGAACCTGAGCCTTGGTTTTGTGCAGTGCCGGGGCGACGATGTGGCTGGGGCGTTCATGGGCCAGTTGGATGACATATTCGCCCAGGTCGGTTTCCTGGGGCTCAATGCCTGCTTCCTCGAGCGCCTCATTCAGCTCGACTTCTTCGCCCACCATGGACTTGCCCTTGGTGACGGTTTTTGCATCGTACTGACGACACAGTCCGACCACGGTCTCGCGCATCTGCTCGGGGGTTTCGACCCAGTGGACCTGCCCACCGGCTTCCTGGACTTTCTTTTCAAAGTGCAGCAGGTAAATATCCAGATTTTTCAGCGCACGCTGGCGTGCGCGCAGGGCGCGATCGCGCATCGCCTCGAAATTGGGCACGCGCTCGATCGCCGCCTGGCGTTTGTGTACAAAGCCTGAGCCGGCTTTTTCGAGTGCCTGCTGCAAGTTGGCATCATCCAGGGCGCTCCGGGAGCGGGCGATGAAGTCCGGTTCCTGTATCTGGACGCTACTCATCGTGTTTTCCCCGAGTCCGCCGTGGATTCGCCGATAGCGGGCGTGGCAAGATCACCCGCGAGCACTTCGGCAATGTGGCGCACCTGAACCACGGGGTTGCCGGAGGCCGGATCGGTATCCCGTTGCAACTTGCCGGCAATATTCAACAGGCAGGACAGATCGCCGCCCAGCACCATGGAAGCGCCGGACTGTTGAATGTTTCGGATTTTGTCGCCGACCATGCGGTTGGAGACATCCGAGTATTTGACGCAGAAGGTGCCGCCAAAGCCGCAGCACACATCGGTGTCAGCCATCTCGGTCACCTCGACCCCTGAGCACTGCTTTAACAGACGACGTGGCTGCTGCTTGATGCCCAGTTCGCGCAGGCCCGCGCAGCTATCGTGATAGGTGACTTTCTGTGAGCTCAGGTCGATGTTGGGTGTGTCCGGGGTGTAGTCCAGCACATCCGTGAGAAAACGGGTCAGCTCAAATACCTTGCGGCAGAAGGTCTCGACCTCGGCGCTCCGGGGGTCGCCGGCGAACAGTTCGGGGTAGTGCTCCCGGATCATGCCACCGCAGGATCCTGAGGGCGCAACGACGTAATCGAAGTCCTTGAAACTCTGCACAATGTTCCAGGCCAGCGCGCGGGTCTCGTCGGGAAGCCCGTTGTTGAAGGCCACTTGTCCACAGCAGCTCTGCTCCGGCACGCTGACGGTGCAACCGGCCTGTTCCAACAGCTTTACGGTCGCAAAGCCGATGCTGGGCCGTATCAGGTCCACCGGGCAGGTAATAAACAGGCCGACGTGAGGGCCTTGTGATGACTGGTTATTCGACATAATTATCCGTCTGATTCACAGCGACCTGAGGGGGATAAAAACGGTGCCGACCGACACATTGAAGCCGGCACCCAACACGCTACACAATACCGGAACGGCTGCCACCGGTATCCGGGCGAGCCACCGCCGCCTGCTCGCGGTACTGGGAGGCCCGGTAGGTGGCGAGCGGATTGATCGCGGCGTTTTTCCGGAAACGGGCCATGGCCAGGATCGGAGACACGTCGACGTTGAACGCTTCTTTCAGCGTGTTGCTTGCCATCAGGGCATCATTGTCCTGCTGGTAGCCTTCCAGTGCCGTGCGGTCAACCAGCAGGGCCTTAATGTAAGAGCGCTGCACCTCAATCGCGGAATTGATCAGACTTTCGATCGGGTCGGTGACATTGTGCGACTGGTCGAGCATATAGGCCGGTGAAAAGCCGGGCTGTTTGCGGTGCTCGGCATCCACCAGCTCGTTGAATATCAGGAATTGCTGGTAGGGATGAATGGAGCCGCTGTCCAGATCATCATCGCCGTACTTGCTGTCGTTGAAGTGGAATCCACCCAGCTTCTTGAACTGAATCAGCCGTGAGACGATCATCTCGATGTTGACGTTGGGTGCGTGATGACCCAGGTCCACCAGAGACTTGCAGCGCTCGCCGGTTTCCATGGCCGCCAGGATGTTGCTGCCCCAGTCCTGAATGACCGTGGAGTAGAAGGCCGGTTCGAACATCTTGTGTTCCAGGTGCATTTCCCAGTCACCGGGCAGGGCGGCGTAAATGGCCTTGGCGCTGTCCAGGTAGCGCTCAAACGCGCGCTGGAAATGTTGCTGCCCCGGATGGTTGGAGCCATCACCCACCCAGACCGTCAGGGTGTCGGAGCCCAGCTTTTTGCCCCACTCAATCACCTGGATGTTGTGGGCGATGGCCTGCTCGCGTACCGCCGCACTGGTATGGGTGAGGCTGCCGTACTTGTAGGATTGCGCCTGGTCCGGCTGATCCTGAAAGGTATTGGAGTTCACTGAACTCCAGCTCAGGCCGTAGCTGTCGGAGTGGGCTTTCAGCTCACTGAAGTCATCCACCACGTCCCAGGGAAAGTGGGGCGAAATGGCGCTGGCACAGCCCGAGAGCTGATGGATGACCGCGCAGTCTTCCACTTTCTCGAAAATGTTCCGCGGTTCACCGACGCCGGGAAAGCGGGCAAAGCGGGTGCCGCCGGTGCCGGTGCCCCAGGAGGGCACAGCGATGTCGAAGGCCTGAGCTTTTTCGGTCAGGGCATTGATATCAACTCCCTTGCGGGAGAGCTGCTCGCCCAGAACCTCGAAATCCCGGTTGAGATCGGAGGCCAGTTTATCGTTGTGCGCCGAGACGACGTCAGGCTGAATGGCGTATTTCATGATTATTTTCCTGCTGGCTCGGGTTATCGGGTAAAGGACGGCGCGTGACCGGCATCGACGTTGATAATATTGCCGGTGGACTTGGCCGACAGATCCGCGGCGAAGAAGTAGGCGGCCTCGGCGATGTCTTCCGGCAACACCGAACGCTTGAGCATACTGCGCTGGCGGTAATGCTCCTCCAGTTCTTCGTTACTGATATCGTACGCTGCGGCACGCTCCTGGCGCCACTCGCCGTCCCAGATTTTGGAACCGCGCAGTACCGCGTCGGGGTTGACCACATTGCAGCGAATACCCAGAGGGGCTCCCTCCAACGCGATACAGCGGGCCAACTGGATTTCGGCGGCTTTGGCTGTGCAGTAGGCCGACGCTCCGGGCGAGGCCACCAGGCCATTCTTACTTACGATAAAGACCACGGAGCCGCCGGTGTTCTGTCGTTTCATCAGTTTAAAGCCTTCGCGACCGACCAGGAAATAACCGGTGGCCAGGATGCTGATGTTCTTGTCCCACAGGTCCAGGCTGGTTTCATCCAGCGGGGCGGAGCTGGCAATGCCGGCGTTGGACACCAGAATGTCGATGCCGCCGAACTCCCGGGCAACGTCGGCCATGGCGCCGGCGACCGATTCGGGTTTGGTCACATCGCAGTGCACCTGGCGAATGACGTCCTTCCCGAACGCCTGAGTCAATTCGCTCTGTGCGCGGTCGAGACCGGCCTGGTCAATGTCGGCCAACATGATGCAGGCGCCTTGCTCGGCCATACGGATGGCCGTGGACTTGCCGATACCACCGGCGCCACCGGTGATGAAGGCGATGCGACCGGCCAGAGACTTGGGCTTGGGCATGCGCTGCAATTTCGCTTCTTCAAGCAGCCAGTATTCAATATCAAACGCCTCCTGCTCCGGCAGGCCCACATACTCGCTGACGCCGTTGGCTTCGCGCATCACATTGATGGCGTTGACATAGAACTCACCGGCAATGCGCGCGGTGGCTTTGTCTTTGGCAAAGGTGATCATGCCGACCCCCGGCACCAGGTAAACCACCGCATTGGGGTCGCGCATGGCCGGGCTGTTGTTCCGCTTGCAACGATCGTAATACGCCGCGTAGTCCTCGCGATAGGCTTCAAGTTGCTGATCCAATCCCTTCACGCAGCGTGCCAGTTCAGCATCAAGGTCCTTGGCTGTGGGGTCGAAATCCAAAACCAGCGGGCGAATTTTGGTGCGCAGGAAGTGATCCGGGCAGGACGTGCCCAGGGCGGCCAGTGGCTCCAGGTCTTTGGAATTCACGAACTGCAGCACGGTATCGGAATCGTTGAAGTGGCCGATTTTGCGTTGATCGTTGGTGATTTTGCCGCGAATCAGGGGCATCAGTTCGCTGATGACGGTTTGCCGACGGCTTTCATCCAGGGGGTTGTCATACTTGACACCGCCGAAGGCGTCGGTTTTGTTGTTCGCTTCCAGCCAGTCCTGCGCGCGCTGAATGATGTTCAGCGTGGTCAGGTAACAGTCTTTGGCCGTGGGGCCCCAGGTAAAGATACCGTGACCTTCCAGCATGATGCCCTTCAGGTCGGGATTGTCTTTGGCCACTTTTTCCAGCTTCAGCCCCAGGTCGTAGCCCGGGCGCTGCCAGGGCAGCCAGCCCATTTCGCCTTCGAAAATCGTTTCGGTCAATTCTTTGCTGTTCTTGGTGCAGGCAATGGCGATGGCGGCATCCGGGTGCATGTGGTCGACATGCTTGTGGGGGATGTAGGCATGCAGTGGCGTATCGATACTGGCGGCGCGGGGGTTCAGATTGAAAGTGCAGTGGGGCAGGTAGCCTACCATCTCGTCTTCGTGCTCCAGGCCCCGGTACAGGTCTTTCAGTTGGTGCAGCTTCTCCATATAAAGGGTGGAGAAACCATCGAGCTTGATCGAGCCCAGATCACCTCCGGAGCCTTTTACCCAGAGCACCTCGGCATCCTGACCGTTCAGTGGATCCTTCATGGTGAGTTTGGCCGAGGTGTTGCCTCCGCCGAAGTTGGTGATGCGCAGGTCGGAACCGAGCAGGTTGGAGCGGTACTTCAACAGCTCGGGCTCGCTCATCTTGGCGGCTTCTTGATCATTCCAGAGGTTATCTAATTTCGAGGCCATGGTCGTCGCTCTTATTTCAGGTGAATAATGGATTCATAATCCGAATTTCTGATTGAGAGTGATTATAAATGAGCAAAAATGGAGGGTCAAGGTGAATCTGATCGAATCTTTATGGGTTTTGAGGTTGTTTAAATGCTATTTTGACGTTATTGTTCATAACTGATCATTAATGTTCAGTTTGAGCCTGCTTGTCGCGGCCCGAACCCTCGAATACCGTCAACAATACAAATAAGTATAGTGAACATGCCGTCCTACGATGAGTTTGAGCAGGCGCCCTTGCGGCCCGATCAGTTGAAGCCCGCCCGCCATTTTGCCGCCAGCTATGCCGGCGAGCATGTGGCGGGCACGGAATTTGTTATTGGCGCCAGCTTTGTGGCCTGGGGCGTTGGCGTTGCCGATGTGCTCTGGGGGCTGCTGTGGGGCAATCTGGCCGCGGTGCTGACCTGGGGCCTGGTGTGTGCTCCCATCGCGGTGGACACGCGTCTGACGCTCTACGCCTACCTGAAGAAAATTGGCGGCAAGGGGCTGATCAACCTTTATAGCGTCGTGAACGGCCTCCTTTTCTGTGTGCTGGCGGGCGCCATGATCACGGTATCGGCTTCGGCGGCCCGAATTCTGTTCGGTATCGGCCCGCAGGTTGAGTGGTACCCGACCGATCCCGCCTTCGTGGCCGTGGCCCTGCTGGTGGGTGCTGTGGTGACCATTGTCTCTACCAAGGGGTTTCGCCGTCTGGCGGTGTTTGCGCAAGTCTGCGCACCGTGGATGATCATGATGTTTGTGGTGGGCGGCTTGACCATGCTCACCGTTCTGCGTGACGCGACTCCGCTCGCGCCCGAGTCCTCTTTTCTTCAGCGTCTGTTATTGATCGCCGACTCTCACATATGGCGCGGTGACGAAGACGGGCTCGGGCTCTGGCATGTGGCGGCTTTTGCCTGGGTGGCCAACCTGGCCATGCATGGCGGCCTGTCAGATATGACCATACTGCGCTATGCCAGAAAGTCGTCCTACGGGTTTCTGTCTGTGTTGGGGATGTTTATTGGCCACTATCTGGCCTGGGTGTGCGCCGGCGTGATGGGCGCCGGTGCGGCGCTCGTTCTCAATACCTCCATTGAGAAACTGGATGCGGGCTCGGTTGCCTATCAGGCCCTTGGCGCGACCGGGATATTGGTCGTCATCATCGCGGGTTGGACAACGTCCAATCCGACCATTTATCGGGCCGGGTTGGCGTTTCAGTCATTGCATCCGCGGTGGCGTCGCACCACGGTCACCGCCATTACCGGTGCAGTGACTACCGTCATCGCCTGTTTCCCGTTTGTGTTTACCCAGTTGATGAGTTTTGTGGGCCTGATGGGGCTGATCCTGGCGCCAATTGGTGCGGTCATTGTGACCGAACACTGGATCTTTCCCCGGATTGGCCTGACCCGATACTGGAACCATTATCGAAAGGCCTATCTCAACTGGCCCGCATGCCTGGCCTGGCTTCTGTCGCTGTGCGCGGCATGGGGTTTTCACCGGTTGGGCATTCATCTGTTTTTCCTGCTAATCCCGACCTGGGTTACCGCGACGGCCGTGTATACCGCCCTGGCGGCCTGGAGTGGGGCGGCCGGCTCCTATGCGCAATCCTCGGTGCACGAAGCGGAGGAGGTGCAGCGCAAGCATGCCGAACAGCAGTATCTGCATGCGCCACAGACGCGAGCCGGCGCTGACGGAGGCCGCTTCGGTTCGCCCGCCATGGCCGCATCCGCTGTGGTGGCGATCGGCTCGTTGTTGGTTTGCTTGGGGCTCGGGCTGTATAGCGTCGATTCGGGTAACATTGACCTGGTCAAACACTGGGTCTTTCTTCCAACGGCGACTTATCTGCTATCGGCGACCTTCTGGTCCCACTTGAAAGAAAAGCACGCCCAACGTTAACCGGAACACTTGACTTGAACCGGGGTGAATCATGCAGCTATCCCGGCTACAACACGACATGGTGAATTTGTCCCAATGAGTAATATTCTGATTCTGGATATTGGTAAAACCAATATTAAAGTGCATGTTCTCGATGAGCATCTCGAGAGCCGGTTCGAGAAAACCAAGCGCAATGCCGTGGTTGAGAATCCGCTATATCCCCACTTCGATGTGGATGCCATATGGGACTGGTTCTGCGAGGCGGTTCGCGAGGTGACGGACAGATTTTCCATCACCGCAATCAGTGTCACCACTCACGGCGCTACGGCGGCCCTTGTTGATCGGCAAGGCTCCGGTAATGGGCTGGTGCTTCCGGTTCTGGATTATGAATACGACGGCCCCGATGCAATTACACAAGACTACACGGGTGTTCGACCGGACTTCTCTGAAACCCGCTCGCCCGATCTGTCGGCGGGCCTGAATCTGGGGCGGCAACTTTTCTGGTTGCAGCAACGGTTTCCCGAGGCGTTCGGACAAGCCACCGATATTCTGTTGTACCCCCAATACTGGGTGTGGCGGATGACCGGTGAGCGCTGCGCCGAAAGAACCTCGCTCGGTTGTCATACCGACCTTTGGGCTCCGGAGCGAAACGATTACTCATCGCTGGTTCACCGGATGGGGTGGCGTGCACTGTTCCCCGAGCTGAAAGCCGCCGACAGTCTGGTGGGTCCGGTCTGCTCCGATTTCATCGCCCGAACCGGTTTGCCCGCTTCCTGTCAGGTTGCGGTGGGCATCCATGACAGCAACGCCAGTTACCTGCGGTATCTGCTCCAGAATGATGGCCAGCCGTTCTCTGTGATTTCTACCGGAACCTGGGCGATCACCATGACCAACAGTGGGGGTAACGCCGAACTCGACGAATCCCGGGACATGTTGATGAATGTCGATTACCGGGGGGCTCCGGTGCCCTGCGCCCGCTTTATGGGCGGGCGGGAATACGAAGCCATCTGTTACCGCCTGGGATCCTATCCGGAGGAACCCTTCGGTGTCGAGGATATCGACACCGTCCTGGCGGACGCCGTCTACGCGTTGCCTCAGTTTTGTGATACCTCGGGCCCGTTTTCCGGAACGCCGGGGCGAATTGAGGGGAGTACCGATCGAATAAACGGAGCCGCTCTGGCGTCGGTGTACAGTGCGTTGATGCTGGATCTTGAGCTCGATCTTCTCAAGACTCGGGGCGCGGTGTTTGTTGAAGGGGCCTTCCTGAAGAACAGCCTGCTGTGCCGAATGCTTGCAACGCTGCGCGGTGAAAATCCGGTGTATCTGTCCAATGACTCGACGGGAACCGTCAAAGGCGCAGCATCTCTGGCGCTCTCCGACCCGCAAAGTCCCGAAGGCGGAACCCGTTGTGAGCCCTTGTCGATCGACGGCCTGGATCACTACAGGGCGCAATGGCGGAACTATTGTCAGGCGTTGGCAGTGGAGTCTTCGGCTGCATCGCTCTGAGAAAAGTCGCATCGTTTCTATAGCCAATCAACCTTATCGACCAAATGCAGGTTCAATCATGAAAATAACGTTGCATAACACCAAGCGCTCATTCCGCCGGGCCCCGCTGGGACTGCTGTTGCTCGTCACACTGCCCGGTTGTGGTACGGCATTGAATGACAGCGATCCATCTGTGGCGAAGGGAGCGGATCAGAAGGTAATAAAACTGGCCGACGTAAAATCCGGAAGCCAGGACGGCCGGTTCCTGGAGCACCTGAATCGCGGATTGGTGGCGGTACCTTCTGATATGGGTGTGCTTGTCTCCTGGCGACAGTTGTATCAGGACCCTGACGGTTTGTCATTTTCAGTGTATCGGAACGGCGAATTGATTTCGGAGCAGCCCATTACCGGGCGTTCCAACTTTATGGACCCGGAAGGAAAAGCCGGTGACGAGTATCAACTGAAAACCGATGGCCAGATCGTTGATGTGGCAACCACCTGGAGCGCCCCTTATCTTGAAATTCCGTTGGATGTGCCGGAAGACGGTGTGACGCCCGATGGTGATCGCTATCACTACACCGCCAACGATGCCAGCGTTGGCGACCTGGATGGCGATGGCCAGTATGAAATCATTCTCAAGTGGGATCCTTCAAACGCAAAAGATAACTCCCAGGGTGGCTATACGGGTAACGCCCTGATCGATGCCTATACTCTGGACGGTGAACGGCTCTGGCGGATCGATCTAGGCCGGAATATCCGCTCCGGTGCCCACTACACCCAGTTCATGGTGTATGACTTTGATGGCGATGGCCGCGCGGAGATCGCCATGAAAACCGCTGATGGAACCGTGGATGGAGAAGGCAATGTGATCGGGTCGGCGGACGCCGATTGGGTCTCTCACAGCGGGAATCCTGAGGTGAGAGACCGCACGGGATCAAAGGTTACCGAAGACGGGCGCTATCTGGGTGAACTCAAAGGACGAATTCTCAAAGGCCCGGAGTACTTCTCCGTGTTCGATGGCGAAACCGGTCGGGTTCTGGATACCAAGCCCTATATACCCCAGCGTGCTCCGGGCAACGATAACCCGACGATGGATGAGATGAAGTCGCTGTGGGGGGATGGCTATGGCAACCGGTCCGAGCGCTATCTTGCCGGTGTTGCCTTTCTGGACGGCGAGATGCCCAGTATCGTTATGGCCCGTGGCTACTACGAGCGTACCGTCATTGCCGCTTACGATTTCCGGGATGGCGAAATTTCTACCCGGTGGACCTTTGATACCCTGTCAGAGGAGATACCTGACGAGTACGCCGGGCAAGGCAATCATCAGCTGTCCGTAGCGGATATCGATGGCGACCGAAAAGATGAAATCATTTACGGTGCCATGGCCGTCGATCACGATGGTTCCCCGAAATGGAGCACTGGGTTCGGTCATGGCGATGCTCTGCACGTATCGGATCTGGACCCGGAAAACCCCGGCCTTGAAGTGTTTGGTGTTTATGAGGACATTCGCGGAAACGGTGGCATTGGCTCCGCACTGATTGATGCGCAGAGCGGCCGGGTCCTCTGGACGAAAAGCGCCCGGAAAGACAATGGCCGGGGGCTGGCCGCCAATATTGATCCGCGCTTCCCCGGCGCTGAGGTCTGGGCACTGAATGCGCCGGAGTTGTTCGATATCAACGGAAAATCCACCGGCGCCCAGCGTCCTGGTCCGGTCAATTTTGCCGTCTGGTGGGATGGTGACCTGCAGCGAGAGCTGCTCAATCACAATACCGTCTACAAGTGGAATTGGGAAACCGAGCAGGTCGATACTCTGATGGAGGCCAGTGGTATGACCTCCAATAACGGAACCAAAGCCACTCCGGCGCTATCGGGTGATATTTTTGGTGATTGGCGCGAGGAGATTATATTGCGCTCGGAGGATAATCGGTTTCTCCGGATCTACTCCACCCCTATTCCCAGCGAGCACGGATTCACCACGCTGATGCATGACCTGCAATACCGGCTCGCCATCGCCTGGCAGAACACGTCCTATAATCAGCCTCCCCATCCCAGTTTCTATATTGGAAGCGATAAAGAGTGATGATCGTCTCAGGGAATCATAGGATAGTCGGTGCCGCAATGCTGGTCGCGGTCGCACTGGGTGCCTGCAGTTCGCATTCGCCCGAGGATGACTGGCTGGGGCCGCAGGCCGCGGGAGTCGATCAGATCCCGCTGGGGCCTGAGGCCTTCTCGGGAAGTTCGGTCAATGTGGTGGCCGGAACCCGCCAGATGCTCTTTACTCACGGCGGGCACCAGTACGCCGGGTACTACGACCCCGAAGGCCGGGTGATCCTGGCCAAGCGCCCATTGGGCTCGTCGCACTGGCAAAGGAGGGAGACCCCGTTTTTTGCCAATACGCGGGATGCGCACAACTCCATCAGTCTGATCGTGGACGGAGGGGGTTATCTGCATCTCGCGTGGGGGCATCACGATTCGCCGTTGAGCTATAGCGTCGCTGAAGCCCCCGGCAGTCTAGAGATGACGGACCCTATGGAGATGGTCGGCTCTGAGGAGGATAAAGTCACCTATCCGCAATTCTTTCGGCTCAGCAACGGCAACCTGTTGTTTGTTTACCGGGATGGTGCGTCGGGTAGGGGGAAGGTGGTTCTGAACCACTACGATGCACAGCGCCAACGCTGGACCCGAAGACAGGATAACCTCATCGACGGAGACGGGGAGCGAAGCGCTTACTGGGATATGGTGGTTGGCCCCGACGATACGCTGCATCTGGCGTGGGTGTGGCGAGAGTCGCCCGACGTCGCCACCAATCACGATCTGCTTTATGCGGAATCAGTGGATGGTGGGGATTCCTGGCGACGTCGCGACGGTACGCGGTACAGGCTCCCGATCACCCAACGTAGCGCAGAGGTCGCCCACGTCATCGAGCAGAACAGCAACCTGATGAACCCTCCCGCCGTTGCGGTTTCGGCAAACGGCGTTCCTTTTGTGACCTCCTACTGGTCTGAAAGCCCGGGTGATAATCCGGGGTTCAACATTGTGTACCCCTCGTCAGAGGGCTGGAATTTTATTGCCGGACCCAAGGCGGCGCAGCCGTTCACTCTGGCGGGAGGCGGCACCAAGAAGCCTCCGATCTCCCGGGCGGCGTTGCTGGTGGAGGAGAACGCGGATCGAATACACCTTGTGTATCGCAGTGACCACCACGGTGGACGCGTTGTCGGCGCCTCGTTAGCGAATCTGTCCGGGGCTGAATGGCGTTACCGGTACCTGACTGAGAGTTCGGTTGGTGCCTGGGAGCCCTCCATCGATCCGGCGCAATGGTCTGGCAATCAGCAAGCTCATATGTTGTTACAGCGAGTGGCGCAGATTGATGGCGATGACACCGTTGGAAAACAGCAGGAAGCAACCGCCATTCATGTGTTGGAGTGGCGCCCTCGCTAAGAACTGACTCGCGAAAGTCCTGCCCGGCGAAACGAGACAGATAACGACCTTAAATGATTTATAAAGATTGTTATTGATTTAAAATGATTGACGAGTTGGCTGAAAAAACCTACCATAGTGTGGAAGTTGGGATTCAGGTTGCTCCGTTGATAGTACACCCGGTGTCGCACAGAGAGCATTCTCTCACCCGGCCCCTCGAGTCCGCTCAATAGCTTTTCTCAGGTCCGGTGTTCTCCTGTCTCCTGGTTTACCAGCGCCGACTACCACCGAGCAATCACGACTTCTGATCTCCTCCTCGGCTTGCTGCTGATTCTCCAATCAGCAGCTTTTTTTTGTCTGACGTTTCCCCCTCAGTCGAGCACAAAAAAAGGCACCCAAAGGGTGCCTTAAAGGGGGGGTTGCTTGAGGAGAGCACTTACATCCGGTAAGTGAAACCAGCGGAGAACATGCGGCCAGACCACTGCAGGTCATTGGTCCGTCCGACACCGGAGGTTTCCAGCTTCACTTCTTTACCCAGGTTCCGCGCATCGACGTAGAACTTCAGGTTTTCATCATAGGTATAGGTGATCTTACCGTCGATGTAACCGCTGGCATCCACGAATACCGGAAGGCCGTCAAACACGCGCGAATAGTATTCATCGCGGTAGTTGTAGGCCAGCTTCAGGCTCCAGGTGTCGTCCTCGTAGAAGGCTTCGAGGTTGTAGGAGTTCTCTGACTGGCCACGCAACGGCATCTGCTCGCCGGTCAGCGGATTGAAGTCATCCACGTTGTCGGCGGTGATATAGGTGTAGTTGGCTTTCGCCCCGGTATTGTTGAAGGGCTCGGGGAGGAAGTCAAAGAACGTAGAGGCCTGGAGTTCAAAGCCTTTGGTGGTAATACCCTCTTTGTTCACCTGCTGACGAACATCCCACAGAGTGCCGTCGTTGAAGAAGTCCACGTCCTGCTGGGTTTCCGCACCGAAGATGTAGCTGGTGATATCCTTCACGAAGTAGGCACCAGACAGGATGGAGCTGTCATTCGGGTACCAGGTCAGGGCCACTTCACCCTGAGTCGCGCGGTAGGGATCCAGGTCCGGGTTACCTGCGGTACAGGTGTTCGGGGTCATCTGGTCCCGTGCCAGCGGATAATCGCGCAGAGTACAGTCGGCGTTGATGTTCAGGTCGTTGATCTGCGGACGAGCCATCACTTTCGCTACGCCTAGATAGGCTTCCAGCCCTTCGATCATTTCCAGGGTCAGGTTCAGACTGGGCAGAACATCCACGAAGTCTTCCTCAACGGTCCGGCGACCTTCAAAAGCGCGCGGATCATCCGGATCTTCGACACCGGCCAGGTCTTCACCGTTGGGGCCGTAAATGGGATTGCCATCCTCGTCGGTCTGTTCCACGAGTACCCGGATGCGAGAGAAACCTTCGGAGGCGGTTTCGGTGCGAGCGACCCGAACACCAAAGTTACCGCGCAGTACCATGCTACCCACATCGGTCTCGAAGTCGGCCTGCACGTAGGCGGATTGGGTCTGGACATTGATGTCGTAACGGCTGTCGATGGGTTGCAGGTTGCCGCGCGCCGCCTCGGCGGAGCTGAAACCGCTGCGTTCAAGCAGGGCGGCCAGGTAAGGCTCGGTATCAACGGCCATGTAACTCTCGATTATATCGATGCCCGGGTTGTAATCCCGGAAGAACTTGTCGGTCGCAAAACGGTTTCCAACCAGGACCGCTTCGTGATCGTCCTGGGTCCAGATGCGGGTTTCACCATCGACGGTATAGGGGTTGCCTACGGTCTGCATCAGGTTATAGCCCCAGGCGTTGTTGGCGAAATCCTGGTCGGTGGCAATAAAGCCCGTGCGATAGGCTGTGAAGAAACTCTGTTCAGGGCTGTACGTCACATCAAATTTGGCAATATTCTCAGATGCTTCGCTCTGGGAAGGCGCGTACTTGAAGCGGTCCAGAGAGGTGTACTGAGTGCCGTCATTGTAGTTGAAAGTATTGAAGGTATCTTCAACGTCGTCCTGATTGATGATGTAGGCGTCGGTAAAGTCGATTTCCGGAAGGTCATTGACCTGGGTGACGACAATGCCCCCCACGTTGTTCTGTGCGGTCTGGGTATCCCGGGAATCAATATCCTCAAACGTGGTTGACCGTGCGATATAACCATCGATTGCCAGGTTATCGTTGACATAGTCAAAGCCGGCCCGCATTACTTTGCGTTCCTGGTTCCAGTCAAAGTTCAGAGTCCGGTTTCTGATGGTGGCACCAATAGGTGTGCCCGCCGCGTTCACACCGTTGGTTACAAACTGGGTAACGTTCTTGTTGGCATCGACCACTGCGCTGTCGATATCAAAGGCGGAACCGACTTCTACCTGAAAGTTGCGGTCGGTCGCCAGTTTTTCCCGCTCACCGTCGGTGTAGGAGAGATCAAAAGACAGGTTGTCGGTAACGGCGTACTGCACTTCGACGTTGGCTGATAGACGGTTCTCTTCACGGCCCCAGATACTGTAGCGGGGAGTGCTCGGACTGTATTCGTGCCACTGCTCCAGGCACGCTGTTTCGCTTGCTGAATCGAGCCCCGCATCCATACACTCCTGTTGGGTGGAGTAGTCTGCATAAAGCTGGTCGACTGAGGTCTTGCTGGCTACTCCGTCAACATCGTGGTACTTCTGCCAGTTGGTGTTACGCAGGCCGTGCAACATGGTATGCACATCGGAGCCGGTAATATTCACCAGGAAGCCCAGGCGGTCGGATGCCTTGTAGACGCCGGTCAGGTTGTACTTGGGCATCACCTCATCAATCATGGAGTTGTACTGGGCTTCACCATTGATTGACAGGAAGTTTTCTTCAAACTCGTTGGGTTTGCGCGTGTTGACCTGAATGGTACCACCCACGCCGCCTTCGGTGAGTCGTGCCTCGGAGCCTTTATAGACGTCAATCGACTTGACCAGCTCTGAGGCCATGTCCCGGAAGTCCACGCTGCGGCTGCCGCCCATACCCATGGCGGTCACGCCGTTCAGCTCAACCCGCACCAGGCCTGACTCAACGCCCCGAACACTGACGGAGGTACCTTCACCCATATCGCGGTTGAGCTGAATACCGGAGATCCGCTGTAGCGCTTCACCGATATTCTTGTCGGGGAATTCACTGATGTCTTCGGCCACCAGGGAGTCCATCATGGTACCGGCTTCCCGCTTCCGGTCCAGAGCACTGGTGTAGCTCTGACGGATGCCGGTGACCAATACCTCTTCAAGCACGGTATCTTCGGACGACGCGCTGTCGTTCTGAGATTGGCTTTGCTGTTCCTCGTCCTGCTGCTCCTGCGCGTAGGCGTTGGTCACCATAAAGGTGCTGCATGCGGCGCCGGCCAGAACAATGGAAGCAATACGACTGGCTAGTGAATTCTTTCTGAAGAGTGGTGTTGTCTTGGTGCAATCAAGCTTTTCAGACTGATTGTAGTTATTCATTATTAAATCCCGCCTTAAATGTTAGTAAGTGGAAATTTTATGTAATGGTTACTTTGCTAACAGGCCCCATAGTATAACCAAAAAAAATCAAATTCAACAAAATGTAACCACAAAGACCACGCATTGCAGTCACTAGCAGTCATTTCAATCTCCAATAGATTTAAAAATACATTTTAATATTTCTAATACGAATATAGAGCGGTTTCTCTGTGTCTATAAGGAGGTGCTTGGGTGGCAAGGCAGGGTGGCTTTGGGGTGGAGCGCCGCCAGTGCAGTGGCGGGCGGCGTGGTCGGGGCCTTCCGGGGGCTCGTTACCCATGGTGCGGGTCTGCAAGAGTGCATACATGCAGGGCATATGGTCGATAGAACCTTTTTGGCGCGGGCAGGGTAGCCCCCCTGTTTATGCTCGGCGATCCCTGACATAAAAGGTAGTTGTGGCTTCCAGGAGTTTGAAAACTATTGGAAAACAACGACGAAAAGCACTAGAATCGTGATTGAAGCTGATGTAATATGATCATTGATGGTTTTTTGTTGGCAGTTACATAATGATAAATGACTAATTCCGTTGGTCTTTTCATCCTAAATAAGAATTCAGTTTCATCGCCATGTAGTTTTAACCGCTAATTCTACATCTCTTTCGTAAGATCACTTTCGGAGATTGCATAATGAGAAAAGACGGAAGTTACTCCAAAGGCAAAATACGGGCACTGGCGGTACCGCTTGTGCCAGTGTTGTTATCCACGATGCTGGTGGGCTGTGATGACGAGTACACACCGGCCGAGCCCTTCAACGCTCCACCACTGACCGATGCTGAGCGCGACACCAGCGGCAGCTCCAATGTCGAATACCTCGATCGCGGATTGGTAGTAATGCCCGGCGAGGAAGAGGGCAATGTCTTGAGTTGGCGCTGGTCTGGTCTGGACGAGCAACGCATTATCTTCGCCGTCTATAAGAATGATGAGTTCTTCCGTACGGTTCGCCCCGGAGAGCCCACTTTCCTGGAAGACCCCAACGGGATGCCCGGGGACACCTATCAGATCGAGGCCCTGGTTGACGACGAACAAAAAGATGTTTCGGCCGTGGTTGCCGCACCGGAGACGTCTTATCTGAGTATTCCCCTGAACAAACCGGCCAATGGCTTTGTCGATGGAGAAGAGTACAGCTACTCAGCCAACGACGCCTCTGCCGCTGATTTGACCGGCGATGGCCAGTATGAACTGATCGTCAAGTGGAACCCCGACAACGCCAAAGACAATGCGCAGTCCGGCAAAACCGGTGATGTGCTCATTGATGCCTATACGATGGAAGGCGACTTCCTTTGGCGCATTAACCTGGGGCCGAATATTCGTGCCGGCGCTCACTACACCCAGTTTATTGCCTACGACTTTAATCAGGACGGCCGCGCCGAAGTGGCTATGAAGACCGCCGATGGCACTGTTGACGGTCGCGGTACCGTGATTGGCGACGCAGAAGCCGTCTATCGCAACGATGGTGGTTATATTCTGGATGGTCCCGAGTATCTGACCATGTTCGATGGCATTTCCGGTGAAGCCATCAGTACCGTTGATTATATTCCACCCCGCGGAGAAGATATCAACGCAATCTGGGGGGACGACTACGGCAACCGGGTCGACCGTTTCCTGGCCGGTGTTGCTTACCTGGATGGCCAGACGCCGAGTCTGGTGATGTCTCGCGGCTATTACACCCGTGCCGTGGTGGCGACCTTCAACTTCGATGGAAGCACCCTGACTCAGAATTGGGTCTATGACTCGGCTGAGGATGAGTCTGGGCCAAGTCTGGCAGGACAGGGCGCGCACAGCCTGAGTGTGGCCGATGTCGACAGCGACGGTAAAGATGAAATCATCTTCGGCGCGGCTACCCTGGATGACAATGGTACTCCGCTGTACAGCACTGGACTCGGACACGGTGACGCACTTCACGTCACAGATATCATTCCGGATAATCCCGGTCTGGAAATTTTCATGGTTCACGAAAGTTCCAGCGCCTACATTACCGAGGATGGCAATTTTGGTGTGGAAGTCCACGATGCCGAAACCGGTGAAATCCTGATTTCACAGCCAAGCAATGGCGAGGGCGATGATGTCGGTCGCGGCGTGACCGGGGATATCGATCCGAACTATCCAGGTCTGGAAAGCTGGGGGTCTCGCGGTGGTCTGATGGCGTCCGACGGTACCGTCATTTCCGAGAATAAGCCGGCCATGAACTTTATGGTCTGGTGGGACGGCGACCTCAACCGCGAAATGCTGGATGGTACCGAAATCACCAAGTGGAACCCTGAATCCATGCTGGTGGAGGAGCCTCTGCTGAATGCCGGTACCTTCGCCAATGGTCTGGCGGTGTCCAACAATGGCACCAAGGCGACCCCCGCCCTGTCCGCCGACCTGCTGGGCGACTGGCGTGAAGAGGTGGTGTTTGCCAATGAGGCTAGCACCCGGTTGATGGTCTACTCAAGCAATATTCCCACCGATGTCCGCTTGCCCACTCTGATGCATGATCGTCAGTATCGTACTGCCATTGCGTGGCAGAACGTTGGTTACAATCAGCCTCCGCACCCCAGCTTCTATATGGGTTCGGATATGAAGCTGTACGATCATATCGTGAAGGAACTTCCGCAGTTCAAAACCCAGGCGGTCCCGGCCGAGCCTGTCAGTGCCGCTGTCGTCCAGGGCAATAATGACAATGTTCTGGTCAAGGTGATTCCCGGTGACGCGGAGCTCGACTCCTTTGAAGTGTTCCGGAGTGAATCCGATGCGCGCGACTCCGCGACCAGTGTGGGCGTGGCCGAAGGTGGTGAGACATCGTTCGTTGACGATTCAGCAAGCCCGGATGTGACCTACTATTACTGGGTTGAAGCCACCGATCTGGATGGCAATGCAATCGCCGGTATTGATGGTCCCTATCAGACACGACTGACATCCACGCAGATTCCCCGTGTCGAGGCGGCCAGTTCCAACAACTACGTCGACCTCACTTGGGTGACCGACCTCGAGTTGAGCGATATTTATATTTATCGCGCTGAGACCGATGATGTCGAGGATGTGCCAGAAAAACCTTCTATGGCTTACGCAGAGGTTAACCCGGACGCAAAAACCTGGACCGATGGCGACACAGAAGAAGGTGGTAAGTACTACTACTGGGTGGAGCTGACCACGGTAGAGGGTAATATCATTGACGCGGCTCCAGCCTTTGGGGAAAACCTGGTGGTAGAAGCCTCCAACCTGAGCGCTACCTATGCCGATGGTGTCATGACAGTATGTTGGGACCTTGAGAACGTTGCGCCCGGTGCTACTTATAATGAGCTGTACCGCAACGATCAGAACCAGGCCAGTGGCCGCTCGCGGATCTACCCGATCAGCGATCCAGCGGTGATCTACGAGGGCTGCTTTGAAGATGCTGGGCCTGAGGGTGGCTTTATCGAAGGCCAGGGATACTGGTATATGTTCAAGCAGGTCGCCAGTGCGGAGATCGTTGGTCCCTTCGGTTTTGGTCTGGAGAGCAATGTCACCAACCTGTCAGCCGAGCTTGACCCGGCGCTGGGCACCATCAATCTGACTTGGAAGCTGTGGAACTTTGGTCAGGACATTGTCAGTGTTGATCTGTACCGTAACACCAGTGATTCGCTGACCGGAAAAACGCTGGTGCGTGCAGATGTCAGAGCGCTTGACGGTCGCTTGCGCGACACCGGTGGCGACAACGGTTTTACTCAGAATGAAACCTATTGGTACTCCTTCGAGGTAACCCTGCAGGATGGCACAGTGGTCAATACCGATCCGGAAGGTGAAGTTTTGTTCGAGCTGCCTGAGCCGGAAACCAATATCCTCACGCGTCTGGAAGATGGTGGTATTCGCATCGACTGGAACCTGGAAAACTTCCAGGGCGAGATCAGCCAGATCGAAATCCTGCGCAACACCCAGGCGTCCGCTGAAGGTGCCACCGTGGTGGTGTCCGAAGGTCTGGAGCTGCGCGGTGTGTACGCCGAGTACGAGGGTCTGGTGGAACTGCAGTCCTACTGGTACTTCATGCGGGTCACCATGGCCAATGGCGATGTCATTGTCGGCGAGCCCTCCACGGAGCTGGTCTATGAGGAAAACCCGAGTACAACCAGTCTGACCATCAACGAGAACGAAGATGGTTATTGCGAGATGTCCAATGGGTTGATCGAGAGCAACTGGGCCGGCTTTGAGGGCGATGGTTTCTCCAATACCGATAACGCCGAAGGTGAGTTCATCACCTACAAGGTCAACATTCGGGATGCGGGCACCTACCGTCTGCTGGTTCGCTACGCCAACGGTGCGGGGGATAACCGTTTCGCCCGTGTGGATATCAACAGCCAGATTGGCGTGGCCCAGATCGATATGGAGTCCACCTCGGCCTGGGATACCTGGATGGAGTCCAGTGTTGATCTCGAGCTTGAGTCAGGCGAGACCGATATTACCCTGTACGCCGGCTCCGGCGGCGGTCTGGGCAATGTCGACTACCTGTACATCAATGCGCTGACCACGGAAAACGCTCCGCAAGCGATTGCTTGCACACCGTAATCGCGGAGCTCTGGGGCGTTTTCGCCCCAGTTCGTCAACACACAAAAAAGGGCCAGACTGACGTCTGGCCCTTTTTTGTGTTCGGCGGCTCGGCCGGTGTGGACCCGTGCACCGGTTGGTGTGGGGATGGAACCCGGTGGTTCCGCGCTATCCTGATATAGTTCTTTATCGATAGAGGCAGGGTTACTCATGGATCATTTTAGTGATGCAGTTCTAATCAGAATTTACAAAGCTCTACTGCTGAGCACGTTTTGCGGGTTGATATTGTCCTGCCAGTCGGTGCGGTATACCACTGAGGGAGAAGTTTGGCCTGAAGTTGAACGGGAGATGAAGCCCTGGACACGATGGTGGTGGATGGGTAGCGCCGTGGATGAGCAGAACCTTGAGCGTCTTCTTGATGAGTTAGCGACCAAAGGATTTGGTGGGGTAGAAATTGCCCCGATTTATGGTGTACAAGGGACGGAAGATCGATACATTGACTATTTGTCACCCCGTTGGGTGCAATTGATGCGTTACACCGTGACTAAAGCAGACTCTCTGGGTATGGGCGTGGATATGACAACCGGAACCGGCTGGCCGTTTGGAGGCCCCACTATTACGTCAGAGGTTGCTGCGTCGAAACTGACGTTTCAGAAGTACTTGATCAAGAAGGGAGTGCCTGTTGATGGTCCGATACGAATTGATGGTTTAGAAGATGGCGATCTGGACGCTGAAATAATTGCCGTTACCGCTTATGGACCTGATAATGAAGTGAAGGACCTTATAGACAGAGTGAATGCCGAAAACGAGCTGGATTGGACGCCGGATGAGGGTCGATGGACCGTCTATGTGGCGTTGAATGGCCGTACCGGACAGAAGGTGAAGCGTGCGGCCCCTGGCGGGGAGGGGTACACTTTTGATCATCTCTCGCAAAAGGCGACTCATCACTACTTAGAGCGTTTTGACGAAGCGTTTGGAGAGAGTTTTCCCGGCATTAGAAATTTCTTTAATGATAGCTACGAGGTGTACGGCGCCTCATGGTCCGATGATTTTATGGATGAATTCGAGGCGCGTCGCGGCTACTCAATAACGCAATATATCAGAGAGTTGTCTGGCGATGGTGACCGGGAGACGGTGGCTCGCGTGAAATCAGACTATCGAAGGACCATGTCCGACGTGCTGATCGACAATTTTTCATCGACTTGGACGGCTTGGGCCAATCAAAGAGGTATTGGAACCCGGAATCAGGCTCATGGCTCTCCTGCCAATCTTCTGGATGTTTATACTTCGGTCGATACGCCTGAAATTGAGACCTTCGGTGCCACTCACTTTGAGTTCCCTGGATTTTTCTGGGATTCCGACTTTGTCAAAGAGGCGGACCACAACCCGCTATTTCTCAAGCTGGCCGCCTCCGCCGCCAATCTGAGCGGTAAGCCATTGGTGTCCAGCGAGATGTTCACCTGGTTGGGGGAGCACTTCAGAGTGCCCCTCTCCCAAACCAAACCTGAGGCTGAGCAGGCTTGGCTGGCGGGTGTAAACCATATTTTCTTTCACGGGACTCCCTACTCTCCGAGTGACGCGACGTGGCCCGGCTGGTTGTTCTATGCCTCAGTGAATTTTTCATCCACAAACAGCTTCTGGCCCCATATCCAAGGGTTGAATAATTACATTACTCGTAGCCAGAGCATATTGCAGACCACGATATCCGATAATGACGTTCTGGTTTACTGGCCAATCCATGATGCTTGGCACGACGCTCAAGGTATGGAAATGATGATGGCGGTACACGGATCAAAACAGTGGCTGGCTTTCCCCCAGGTTGAGCATTTAAGGCAGCGTGGCTACTCGTTTGATTTTGTTTCCGACGCACAGCTGAAAACCCTGACGGCCCGGAATTCTGAACTGGTGACAGCCGATGAAGAGCATCGCTATAAAGCGGTTCTGGTTCCAGATGCGGATTATATGCCCCTCTCGACATTGCAGCGGCTAAAAGCGTTTTCTGATGACGGCGTTCCTGTCATTCTGGAGGGGCTCCCGGACGATGTTCCGGGATTATCGAATCTGAAGCAACGGCGACAAGAAATGACGGATACCCTCGCTTCTGCATCAGAGCAGTTTCGGGTAAACCCTGATTTTGATCAGGCACTCGAACAGGTCGGTGTATACCGGGAGACGCTGGTTGACACCGGCTTGCAGTTCTTGCGCAAGCAGTCCTCTAGGGGTACTTACTACTTCCTGGTCAATCATTCACCTGACCGGGTTGACCAGTTGATTGACGTCAATAGCGTTGGGGGGGGGGTACTCCTGCTGGACTCACAAAGCGGGGCATTCGGAAAGATTCCTGTGGATAGCAATGAGCGTAGAACGCGCTTTAGAGTGCAGGTAGATCCCGGAGAATCGCTGTTCGCATTGGTCACTACAGACCCATTACCAGGTGTTCGCGATTGGCTCTATACCGAGACGGTGGGTGATCCGGTTGTGGTAGATGGAGTCTGGTCTCTTGAGTTCATTGAGGGCGGCCCTGAGTTACCAGATGATCATGTCATGCAAACGTTAACGCCCTGGACGGAACTAGGGCTAGAGGCAATGGATCGTTTTTCAGGAACAGCTCGGTATTCTGTCGAATTTGAGTTCACAGAAACGTTTGGAGACGGCTACATCCTAGATCTCGGTACGGTTTATCACAGCGCACGGGTTGAGTTGAACGGTCACGACCTGGGCGTTCTTTGGAGCGCGCCCTACGAAGTGAAGATCGGACCCTACCTCAAGACGGGTGAGAACACTTTGGTGATTGAGGTGGCAAACTTGATGGCCAATCGTGTGCGAGATATGGATAGACGGGATATTGAGTGGAGAAAGTTCCATGATATCAACTTTGTTGACATCAATTATGGTCCGTTCGATTCCTCAGGCTGGGGAGTAATGCCGTCCGGACTTAAAGGGCCGATAACGATACAGCCTGTTAGTTCAGTTTCCCGGTAGTTTGAGGTGCCCGTAGAAGGATAAAAAAGCTGCCGACATGAGTCGGCAGCAAATCAGTGGAGAGTAGTCTTTACATCAGAATGCGGCGCTTACCCCTATCGTAAAGGTTCGGCCGATCTCGGTTTCAAACAGCGGGTCTCTGCGTTCGCTATCAATGTACAGAGTGTTCCGCTCATTGGTCAGGTTCTGCGCTTCAAAGGTGAGTGTCAGAGAGTCCGATAAATAGTAGGAGGCGGAAGCGTCCATAAAGAAGGTGGACTCATTCCCCAGTACATCACTGTCATTTGCACCGGATGGAACCGCGCGCAAGTAGCCCGACCGATAGCTGCCGGTGGTACGCACACTGAACCGTTCGTTCTCATAGTAGAGGGTGGCGCTGGCGGCGTTTTCCGACAGGCCGATCAGGTCATTGGTGGTGGTCAGGGTGGGCACTCCGTCTTCGCTTTGAAGCACATAGTCTATTTCGGAGGTGACGTGAGTGTAGTTCGCCAAGAGCCCCAGGTCTTGCCAAGCGCCCGGCAGGAACGTCATGGGCAACTGGAGGTTCAGTTCGACGCCGTTGAGCGGACCGCCCTCCGTGTTGCTTGAACGATTGACGGTGAACAGATCATCGGGGCTGGCCGCGGACCCCTCCAGCAGACTATTCGGCAATCCGAGCTCGGAATAGGGGACCAGGCTGGAGATCGACTGAATGTAGGTGCTGATGTCTTTTTCGAAATAGGCGACTGACGCCAGGGCACCTTCATCGAAATACCATTCCAGCGCGACATCATAGGTGTTGGCTCTGATGGGCTCCAGGAAGGGGTTACCCACAGAGCCTGTGCGGGTAACGGGATTCACTCCACCGCTGGGAATCAAAAAGCCCAGATTGGGGCGGGACATCACTTCCGCTACCGAGACACGGCCCTGCAGTGACGGGGTGAATTCCACGACGACATTGGCTGAGGGCAGGAGGTCGTCGTATTGCCGGTTCACGTCGGTGCGCTCGGATCGTGTGGCGTAGGGTGAGTCTTCCGGAGCCGCAGTAGGAATGAAACCAACGCTGTGTTGATCGGTATCGACGTAGCGAACACCGACATCACCGCGAACCGGGTAACGGAGCTGGTCAAACGTGAACTCTGCCATGGCGTAGACGCTGTTGATCTTCTCGTTGACCTCTGGCGATTGCGCGCCACACTCAATGCCACACCGATCAAAGTCATTGTAGCCAACAGCTTCCTTCCAGCGTTCATGGTCCACACCCAGGTAATTTCCCAAAGTGCCGGATCCAAGCACATTATCCACACCCTGCACACTGCGGGTGAAGTCAGCCACACTGGTACCCTCAGGGAGTGCCGCGGTATCTCGGAACTCGTCGGCGATCAACACCCAGTCGGCATTGTAGTTGCTCTCACGGCTCTGCAGGCCAAACTTGAAGGTATAGGTATCTGAGTAGTGCCAGGTCAGGTCTACCTCGGCGGTGGTATTCTCGGTCGTTCTGGTCTCGTTTCGAGTATTGTAATTGCCCTGCATTACCCCATCGTCCCGGCGGGGACCATAGTTGAAGTTGGCGGGGTCGTTGACATCGATGCCGTAGCTCATGGCGGGAATATTGTCCCGATCACGGAAGTCGATGATGAAGCTGTCGGTATTGGGGGAGTCCAGGTTGACGGTCAGACGCTCGGGGTTGTCGAACTCTGATTTCGATTGACCAAACAGCGCGTCGATTTCCCAGCGCTCATTGAAGATGTGCGAAACGCTCAGGTTGGTCTGCTCAAAGGTGGTGGTGAATCGATCCACAAGGCTCTCTGAGCGCAGGTTGACGCCATCGAATTCGCCGTAGATCAGTGAGCCGTTGGCGTCCACTTCCAACTCTCGCACCGAGACCATGGGCTGGCCGTTGACGTTGGCATTGCGAGCGAAAGACAGGGCATCAATATAGTTGTCCCGACGGACCACGTCGTACTGGGAGTAAAGCGTCTCCAGGGCGATGTTGGTATCGGCGGTGGGTTGCCACTCGAGGGTCACAGTGGCACCGGTACGCTCGGCATCCTGTTCTGAATTCAGGTAACGCGGAATACGCGGCAGGAATATTCCACCGCCGGGATTGCCTGACACGCCGGTGCGCGATTGGATAAGCTCATAGGCTTCGGTACTGCCGGTGCGTGGGTTGTCGGTGGCGCAGTTGAGTGCATTGGTGCCTTTTTCCACGTTGTTTTCCGGGTTCTGAGGCGAATACCCCAACGGAGAGCAGAAACCACCGTTTACATAGCCGGGCAGAATGTTGACCGCCGAATAGCCGACTTCCCGGATATTCCGCTCGGAGTGGGCGAGTGCGACCAGAACCCCAAAGGTATCATCAGCGAACTTCTTGGAAATCAGTCCCGACACTCGCGGGTCCACTGACTCGCTGACCTCATTGTAGACCCCGCGCACTGTACCGGTCATGGTCAGTTCGTCTTCAGCGGACAGGGGGCGAGGTGCACTCAGATCGACGGTCGCACCCAGAGAGCCTTCTTCGACATCGGCGGTGGGTGTCTTGCGAACGGTCAATTCTGAGAAAATCTCGGTGGGGAAAACGTTAAAATCAAAGCCTCGCCCTGAATTCCCGGCACCGTAAATATCAGAGGAGCCGGTTTGCGAGCTGCCCTCCATGCCATTGATTCGAACCCGGGTGAACTCGGCACCAAGACCGCGCACGGAAATGTTCTTTCCCTCGCCACCATCACCCCGAGCCAGTGCGACACCAGGGATACGCTGCATGGATTCCGCCAGATTTGAGTCAGGAAACTTACCGATGTCCTCGGCGACAATGCTGTCTACCGCAGCGGTGCTTTCGCGTTTCTGGTTCAGCGCGGTATTCAAGGACGCTCGAAAGCCGGTCACCTGAATTTCCTCAATAGTGCTGCCAGATTCCTGGGCCTGGGCGATATTGGTGGCCGCCAGAGTGGCGAGTAGGGCGGTGGCGAGTGGCGTCTTGCGGAATAAATTTCTGTTCATACGGTTGCTCCATTATTAGTTTTGGCAAGCATCGAATGTTTATAGTTAGTGAAAGAGTACTTCGACGCTGAACATTCTATACCTCCCAAAGGCATTTTCAATCAAAAAAGTTCACTTGTTGCCTAAAAAGATCAATATAGTTCATTGTTATGATTTATTTTGCTGTGAAGTGGCGGATTTTATTTCTTATGGCTGTAATGACTTGTATGGGCGCGAGCCGATGGTTTCGTCATGACCCCGAAACTACTGGTTTCATAGGGCGACCTGTTCTTGACCCCATAACTTGGCCCACGCACGCCCTATAAAGGGGCTATTTTGAGTCCTTACCCTCCTCTATAACCTCTACCTACTATATATGTTGAAAAGATCGAAACTTACTTATATAATCGATCATTAATTTATTTATGTGGGTGGTTTGTGTCAAATATCGGTCGTCCGGTCAATCATGCAGCCCGCGAGGCCAAAGTAGAGGCCATCGTTGATGCCGCGATTCAATGCTTTGTGAAAAAGGGGTTCCACGGCGCGGGGATGGCAGAGATTTCACGCACGGCTAAGGTGAGTCAAGCCAATCTCTACCAGTACTTTACCTCCAAAAATGAGTTGATACTCGAGATTGCGAAACGGTACTTCTCACGGGACTTGGAAGCTTTGAAAAGGGTCCGGGATGCAGCTGACTTCAAGGAAGCTCTTGAGGTGGAGGCACGGCTAACGGGCGATAAAGTAGGCACGATCATGTATTTGGAGGTTTTGGCTGAGTCCTCCAGAAACCCCGAAGTCAAGAAGGTTGTGGTCGACTCAGGCAAAGACCTGTACGAAACCTTTTATATCATTATTGAGAAAGCACAGCAGTTGGGAACTATCGGCGACGAGTTAACCCCAGAGCAGGTCACTCATTTTGTCTTCGCATACATCGATGGTTTATCCTGCCAGATTGCTGCCGCTGACATAGAGTACTCGAGCCACATGCTAACGCTATTCATCAAGACTCTTTTAAAGCCGACTTCTTAAGCTAACCGAACCTGTTCAGCTCTTTATGATAAACACTCCAACTGGTTCCGGCTTTTAATATGACTGATCGATTACATATATATTGTATGGTAACTGCAAGTATATTGCGGCAATCGTGTTTTAGCCGCCTGCATTACACCGCCAACCCGCCGGAGAACTGTTTGAACGACCGGTACTCTTTGGTGCTGGTAAACGCTCAGCAACCCAATTGTTGCCCTCTAACTTTAAGTAAGGTTGACCATGACTGATAGCAACTCAAGATCTGCAAAGCATTTCTCCTCCCCACCGCTGGTGACGCACATGTACACCGCCGATCCGTCGGTACACATCTATGAAGGAAAAATCTATATCTACCCATCTCACGATGTGGACGGCGGAGTGCCGTTCAATGATGATGGGTCTCATTTCTGCATGGAAGACTACCACGTGTTATCTATGGAAGAGCCCTTCGGTGACGTTACCGATCACGGCAAAGCGTTCTCCGTTGACGAGGTACCCTGGGCCGAACGGCAAGCCTGGGCACCGGACTGTGGCGAAAAAAATGGCCGGTATTACTTTTACTTCCCAGCTAAAGACTACGAGGGTGTTTTCCGTCTCGGCGTTGCCGTTGGGGACCATCCAGCTGGGCCGTTCAAGCCCCAGCCCGAGCCCATCAAAGGCAGCTGCAGTATCGATCCGGCCTTTTACCGAGACGCGGGGGGCTGTTACCTCTATTTCGGCGGCCTCTGGGGAGGTCAGTTACAGCGTTGGCGCAATGGCGAGTATACTGGAGAGGACGTTTATCCGGCGGACGACGAACCAGCCCTTTGTTGTAAAGTGGCCAAGCTCACAGAAGATATGCTGGAGTTCACCGAAACACCGAAGGATGTCCAGGTCCTGGACGAGAATGGGCGGCCACTGACCGCCGGAGACAATGCTCGCCGTTTCTTCGAAGCACCTTGGCTTCACAAATACAAAGACACCTACTATTTTTCCTACAGCACAGGCGACACTCATTGTATCGCTTATGCCACGGGCGACAACCCCTATGGGCCGTTCACCTACCGCGGCATCATGCTCGAGCCAGTACTGGGTTGGACCAACCACCACTCCGTATTGGAGAAAGACGGAAAGTATTATCTCTTCTATCACGATTGTGAAATGTCAGAAGGCAAGACACACCTGCGCAACGTGAAGATGACCGAACTGATCCACAACCAGGATGGGAGCATTCAGACCGTGAGTGCATTTGAGAAATAACCGGCAGTGACCAACATAAGTGACTGCAGAAGTAGTTGCGGTCAGCAAATTTCTGGGTGCCTAAAGTACCGTCGACAGTCGTCTCCGAGGGTACCCTAACGACTTTTTTAAACTGACCGAAGCTATTTGACTCTATCTAAGAGGCACGCGGGTTAGCCTCGGCCCATTAACATAACTGAACGATCACATATACATGAGAAACATTTACAAGTCTTTCGTGGCAGTCGGGCTTTTTCTGGCTGTCGGCATTTTTCTTCAAGGCTGTAGCAAGGAATCGCCCGAACCTACGGGCACGGCGACTAGAACCGTGTCTATCGCCCAAGTCAGCGATGCTGCGTACTTAACAGATCATCGCTTACCGGGCGTTGTGCAGACGGAAAGTCGCGCCCAGCTCGCTTTCGGTGTTCCTGGAGTAATCCACCACGTTCTGGTCGATATAGGAGATAAGGTCAATACGGGCGATGTCTTGGCATCGCTTGATATGAAACCCTATGAGCTCGCTCTTAGCAGGGCTCGCGCCGAAGCCGAGAAGGCACAAGCTAACCTGCAAGAAACTAGAACCAATTTTGAAAGGATGGCTCGCCTTCGCGAGCGTAGCGCGGTGTCCGAGCAGGATCTGGACGCCTCTAGAACGCTCTTTGAGAGTGCGCGATCTCAACTTCTCGAGGCTCAAACACAGATAGAGCTCGCCGAAAGAGATCTCTCGAAAGCCACTCTGAAAGCACCGTATGACGGCGAAGTGGCCGCCCGTCACATAGAGCCTTTTGAAGAGGTTTCCCCCGACCAAGTCGCCTTCACGTTCAATGGTATGACGAAGTTAATCGTTGAGTCGTCAGTCCCCGCCCATTTGGTCAATGAGATAACCACGACTGAGCGCATAACCGCCGGGGTGAACTATAAAGGACGCTCCTTTGACGCCTCGGTGGCCCATGTCGGTGGGCGAGCAACCAATGGGTTGAGCTTCCCGGTAAAACTCCAGCTCAATATCACTGGCGAGCACACTCTACGCCCGGGGGTGGTAGTCGAGGTTAACTATCGGCAGCGGCATAACGCAAATGCAACTTTCATCCCGCATGGTGCGCTCGTTGTGCAGCCCAATGGCCGCCACGCGTCTATCTTCACGTACAGCAACGACACGGGAATACTAAGCGAGAAGGTTGTCGAGATCGTTGACATCCAGTCAGATGGTTACTGGATTAGGGGTGAGTTACGTCCGGGGGAACTCTATGTTGCTTCGGGCGCTGCATTTGTCAGTGATGGACAAGCAGTTCGGGTTGCAGGAGATGCACGCTGATGTCTGTTACAGGCTTCTCGATAAGCAACAGCCGACTTGTGTTGTTTATCTTCGCTATCTTGGTGGTCGTCGGACTGGCTCTATACCCCAGCTTTCCTTCTCAGGAAGAACCTACGCTCCCAATTAATCAAACAATCGTAACAGCTTATCACCCAGGGCTTGACGTCTATCAAACGGAAGCACTGCTGGCGCGCCCCTTGGAGCGCGCACTGCGTGAGTTAAAGGAAGCGAAAAACATTACAACCTCCATCCGAGCGGGTGAAGTCTACCTATCACTGGAGATCGAAGACGGCACGCCGGATTACTCGCACACCTGGTTACGCGTTAGAGAGAAAATGCAAGACGTGCAAGCCGCTCTGCCTGAGGGCGTTTCAGGGCCTTTTGTCAATGATGATTACGATGCGGTTTCGGTAATGACGGTTGCGCTGAGTGCCCCTGAGCGGCCTTACTGGGAGCTCAGAGACAAGGCGGAGGCTTTGCGCAACTATCTGTACAGTGTTCCTGGTATGGACAAGGTGACTCTTCACGGCGTCACTGAGGAACAGATATCGATCCAGCTAAAGCCTTCCGTGGCCTCACAGTACGCCGTCAACCCCAATGATATCTACACACAGCTAGCCACCGAAAGTACCCTTGAAGGCACCGGAAGGATTAATTTCAATACCACAGAAAACCGAATTTTCGTCAAAAGCAGTTATGAGACGCTGGATGAAGTCAAAGCCGCGCCGGTCTCATTGCCAGACGGATCCCTGCTCCCTTTAAGCAGTATCGCTGATGTGGTTCGAATTCTAGAAGTACCTTTACAAAGCGCAGCCTATCTCGATGGAGATCAAGCAATTGTTATAGCGGGCTACATGACGCCGGGTACCAATATGGTCGACTTCAATGAGCGTCTTCGGGATCGGCTTGAGCAATGGCAAGCTGACTTACCTGTCGATTATCAGCTAAAGACGATAACCGACCAAGGTTTGGTTGTTGATCGGGTCATCTCAAAGATGATTTCAACGTTGTTGGAAACTATTTTTGTTGTGAGTGCCGTCACCATACTTGCTTTAGGATTCCGAGCGGGCTCCTTGGTGGGATTGGCCGTACCGGTCACGGGCGTGATGACGCTCGTTGTGCTACGAATAGTTGGGGTGGAGCTCAATGAAGTGAGCATAGCATCTTTCATCATTGCGCTTGGTATTCTCGTTGACAATCCCATGGTCATAGTTGAAGACATTTCTAAGCGAATTAGCCAAGGCGAAGACAAAAGAACGGCTGCGCTGGCGGCAGGAAATACACTGGGCACACCTATCCTCATTGCGAGTCTCACCGTTATTTTGGCCTTCGCTCCTCCAGTATTCACAGATAACATAACGGCGATCTACATGCAGACGTTAACTATCGTTATCGGTGTCATGCTTCTGATTTCATGGTTTGTCGCCACTATGTTGATACCGGTAGTGGCGCAATGGTTTATCAAAAAGCCACCAACGGAAAAAATCGAGGAGGAGAAATCTTCGCGAGTGATGGATGTTATGTCCGCACTTTGGGATCGGGTAATAAAAAGTCCGAAAATGTTCCTTGGCGGAGCCACTGCGTGCCTTATAGCTTCACTGTGGGTAGCGAACGCTATCCCAGAGGCATTCTTCCCGCCATCAGAACGTTCCCAGTTGCAGATAGCACTTCAACTACCGGCCAGCACGCCTGCGGATCGTACGGCCGAAGTCACTCAAGCGGTAACCCAGTGGCTCACGGACGAAGACAGGTACCCCGAAATTATCGCTGCGACGGCCTACGTGAGTGACGGTGGCCCCCGGTTTATTCTTGGTCTGAATCCGCCGGAACCCGCGCCCCATATGGCGTATTTCGTGGTTAACTTGGCGCAAGACACGGAGGTTGCGAAATTTGTTGACACATTAAGGGGCGACCTTCCCTCGGAATTCCTCGACGCCAAGCTTGAAATAAACCCGTTCTTCATGGGGTCTACTCCGCCCGGCGAGGCTGCAATTCGAGTGGTCGGCGACCGCCACGAGGATCTCATAGAAGCCTCTAGCACAATTCAAACAGCACTTGAACGTATCGACGGAACCATCAACATAAAGCAAGATTGGGAACAGCCCGTAGCCAACCTCGTTGTGAAAATTGACCGTGCCGCTGCACGTTATGCGGGCGTGACGCGGGAAAACGTATTACGCGCACTCAGAGAAAATAGTCTGGGGGAAACAGCTTCTGTACTCAGGGAGGGTGAGCATCAATTACCTATCGTCCTGTCAATAACGCCGGAGGACAAAGTCACTTCATCGCAACTGGACAATATCCAAGTATTTTCCCAGTCGTCGGAGAAGCCGGTATACCTATCGGACATAGCAACTATCACTACTGAATTCCACCCTTCCGTCATCAAGAAAAGAAATTTGGTGCCCACCGTAACGGTTACCGCTTTAAACCCTAAGATGACCTCGAAAGAGCTCGCTGCGTCTATCGAGAATACACTTGAAAATGTAAGAGGTAAGCTTGATGTACAGATTGAATTTGGCGGTGAGATAGAAGAAAGCGAAGTGACTTCCGAAGCCATTTTCGCTTTCTTGCCTTTGTGCGTACTCGCGATGATTATCCTGTTCATCTACAAGTACAATTCATTCAGGAAGGTCACCATTATCGTGCTGAGCGTGCCTTTCTGCGCCATTGGTCTGCTGCTGGCACTCGTTATATTTCGCTTGCCATTCGACTTTATGGCCAACCTTGCTATTTTCGCACTGATTGGGATCATAGTTTCCAACGCCATGCTCATCATAGAGCAGGTAGACATCGAAAAGGAGTCCGGCATGTCAGAACGCGAATCGCTAAAAACGGCGCTTATGAAACGTTTTCGCCCGATCCTGTTGACCCAGGTAACCACTATTTTGGGGCTACTACCTCTCCTTTTGGCGAATGATCCCCTTTGGCGATCCTTCAACCTTGTAATTATAGGAGGCTTGATTTCCGGGACCGTCGCCTCCTTTATTGTGGTGCCAAGTCTATATGTTCTTTTTTTCGGAAAAGTGAACCAGATCCAACATCAGGCGTAAGCTAAATGGAACAGATAAAGCAATTTAAGTTTCCATTCACGGTTGTTCCTGTATTTCTAGGTGTCCGGAACATAGCGGCTCTTCAGTTGGTCGGTTTACGACACCGCATGGAGGGAGTCCCTTCCAAAGTGGTACCGAAATTCTGGGAAAAGTTCTTGCCTTACCGGGGATGGCTCCCAGGGCAGAAAGACCAAACGCTTTACGGAGCGCTAATCAGATCTGACGCAGCCTCCAGCAGGCTTGATTATTTCACGGCAGTGGAAGTCAGCGACTTCGAAAGGGTAGGCCCCGATTGGGATATGTTGGAGGTTCCTCAGCAGTGTTACGTGGTATTTTCGCATAGAAATCACGTTTCGGAACTGAGCCAAACCCAGCATGCAATTTTTTCGCAAGCTCTTCCCGCTTTGAACCTTACACCCCACCGCCACGCTAGAAACGCTCCTCTGGTGATTGAGCGGTATGAAAAAACCTACAATTTTAGGGCCGGATGGGGCGATATTCAGATATGGGTACCGATCGAAGATGATTGACAGTAACGAACTATTGCTATACGCAGGCGTAATCATTGGGTCAGCTATTCCAGTATTAGAGGTGTGGATAGCGGTACCATTGGGAGTCGCGGCTGGCCTGCCGTGGTTACCGGCTGCAATCGTGGGTTTTTCGGGTAACCTATTTTCCCTGGTTCCGGTTGTTTATGCGGGTGAAAAAATAAAAAACTGGATAGTCCGTTGGACGAAGAAGTCTGAACATGAAAAACTAACGAGTAAACCTGTCAAAAAGGACAGAAAATCCAGAATCTTTGAGAAGCTTGGTGTGCCTGGCTTAGCCTTCCTGGGACCAATTTTGATCGGCGTGCATGCCGCTGCAGCCTTCGCCGTAGCAGCCGGTGCTAGCAAACGAGGTATTCTCTTCTGGTTTACCTGCTCATTATTACTTTGCTCGCTGCTGTTCGGTCTTTTGGCTAACTTTGGGCTCACGCCATCGACGGAAGAACACCAGTTACCATTGTCCTGGAAACAATTTTAAGCTCCTGTACTGCCCCCCCCTGGCTTGAATCCAGAAGCTACTGCGTCACTTACATGTTAAAGGTTAGAAAGGAGGTGGTGACATGACAAATAAACACCAGTCAATAGGCGTGGTCGTAGTCGGAGTCTGACTTGCGGGATTGACAGCAGCGGACCAGCCCAACAACTTGGGGTATAACGTCATCGTCTTGGAAGGACGTGACCGTGTCGGCGGAAGAATCCGTAGTGCCACCATCGCAGGGGTTCCAGTCGACTGCGGCGCGACCTGGGTTGTCCCCCATCACACAGCAGTTCTCGACTTGGCGGATCGGCTGGGGTGCGAACTCGTACCACAACATCATGCGGCTAAACGCATTATCTCGTTTGATGGTAAACGCAAGGTCGAAGGCTTTGGCGCTATGTCGCCTTTTGCCTCGTTGGACATCAGTCGTATCCTTAATGCCATGGACGCGCTTGTTGAAGAGCTCCCGGTTACCTCCCCTGGCAGAGTCCAGACGCTGAGAAGCTAGATTCCATGTCGGTGGCCAACTGATGGTGTCAATAACACGACTGTCGATTTCATTGGTCCCGCTCGCCGAGCTGAGAATTGCCATACAAATAGATCATAATCGGTCGAAAGTAATCTAAAAAATTAACAATATTGCATAAATGGTCGTTTGTGCGAGAATGGCGTAACGATAAAGCGTAGGGCGAGCGCTGTGCGGGCAATATAGGCCGCGCCGACCCTACACTTCAGGAGAGACCTTTGACCAACCGATTTCGAGGATTTTTTATGAACTCTGATTTTCCATCCGTCCCGCTCAGTCGGCGATCATTCATGCAGGGTGCGGTGTCCGCTGCTGCTCTGGCGGGCTGCAGCTCCGTGTCTCTGTCTGGCAAAAAAGCCACGCCGGTGGAGCGGGTGACGGTTGAGGCACCGTTCACTATGCCGACCATCACCGTGCCCGATTTTTCCGGGGCGACACGCTATAACATCAAAGATTTCGGTGCCCGTGTCGAGGACAAGGACGCCAATAACGAGGCTATTAGGCGCGCGATTACAATGGCATCGGAGGGGGGGGGCGGAGTCGTAATAGTGCCCCGGGGAGAGTGGCTGTGCGGAAAAATCCACCTTAAGAGCTACGTCAACCTGCATCTGGAAGAGGGTGCGACGCTGCTCTTTTCCGAAAAACCCGAGGATTATCTGCCGGCGGTGGAAACCACCTGGGAAGGCATGGAGTGCTACAACTATTCACCCCTTATTTACGCCTACGGCTGTGAACATGTGGCCATCTCGGGCCGAGGTAAGCTCAAGGCGCGTCTGGACGTTTGGGAGGTGTGGTACGGGCGACCCAAGCCACACATGGATGCGCTGGCGGAGCTATACCACATGGCGGCCAAAGGGGTGCCGGTGGAGGAGCGGCTGATGACCTACGAGGGCGCGAATCTGCGGCCCCATTTTATTCAGTTCAACCGTTGCCGTCATGTTCTGGTTGAGGGTATCAGTATCGAGAACTCGCCCTTTTGGGTGCTGCACCCCTATCTCAGCCACGATGTGGTTATCCGGAAAGTCAGTGTGCGGGCGCACGGCCATAATAATGACGGCGTGGATCCCGAGATGACCCAGAACATGCTGATTGAAAATTGTGTCTTCGATCAGGGGGATGATGCCCTTGCGGTCAAGGCGGGCCGCAACCAGGATGCGTGGCGGTTAAATGTGCCTTCCCGAAATATTGTGATGCGTGACTGCCGCATCAAAATGGCCCACCAATTGCTGGCCGTTGGCAGTGAGTTGTCTGGCGGCATCGAAAACGTTCTGGTTGAGCGCTGCCGTTTTGACGACGGCACAAAATATCAGGGAACGGGTAATCTGGTGTTCATCAAAACCAATGAGCGCCGCGGTGGCTTTGTCCGCAATATTACCGTCAGGGATGTTGAGGCCGAGAAGCTCGGCGGTGGAGCCCTGTCTATCGAAACCGATGTGCTATACCAGTGGCGAGATCTGGTGCCCACCTACGAGCGGCGTTTGACCAAAATCGAAGGGGTTTATTTGAAGAATATCTCCATTGGCGAGGCGAGCTACCTATGCAAAATCAATGCGCAGAAAGAAATGCCGGTGGAAAACGTTACACTGATCAATGTGCACGCTGATCGGCTGGTAGAGGCGCCTGTCCAGAATGCCAATGTGATCGGCTTCCGGCAAGAGTAGCCTGCGGCTGACTTACCGGGGCGGTTGTCATCCGCCCCGGTGACTATTGGGTAAGCTTACGAGCTGTCGGAACCGTACTGAATAGCAAACGCTTCCGCTTCGGGTAACCCTACATAGGTATCAATGGCTTCGGCGCAGCGCATTACCTCAATAGCACTCTTATAGGATTCCGAGGCGATGCGCGCTTCACGCTCGTTACGGCCCCAGGCGATCATTCCGACCCCCGGGATCAGGCAGATCGCAGGCGCTGTTGAGTCGAGAGGGACTGGCTCCCCCTTGCTGAATTCTGCGCGCTGAGTCTCGTAGTAGGTGCGATACCTTTGACGGTAGCGCTCTACCTCTTGCTCCATCCGTTGCTCTAGGATCTCCAGGGGCTCGCCGTTAGGGTCCCATGGAATGTACAGGGGTTTCAGTTTGACGCGACTCAGGTGGTGCGCGGAGGCGACGCCTTTACTGGCCAGACGAGGTGCATCGACCGAATGTATAAAGCGCATCACCGGCGAGTCATGAGTCAGGTGGGCGGCCAGCGTTCCTCTGTCAGAAACCAGTTCCGTCAGAGCGGGCAGCATCTTTGCGAACCGCTCGGCTCGGTTGGCGGCGTCCGCAACCTGGTAAAGCGGCCCCCCGAAAGTCCTCTCGCCCAGATCTCTTTCGGCAATGTAGTGGGAGGCGGCTTCGGTGATATCCAGCACCTGTTGATAGCATGACTTGTTGTCATCGGACCAGGTGGCCACGCCATTGCCGACCAGTAGAGCACCCTTGGCGCTGGGTTGCTGGCTCCAGGCCTCTTGCAGTTTTATGCCCTGCTCGACCCCCGGGCGTTTCCGGGGTATCCAGAGCATATCTTTACCCCAGATTTTTTCAGTCAGGGACCGGGAGTTTCTGCAGGCGCCGACGGCGATGGCTGAGCTGGGGTGTAAATGGCTGACGTGCGCATAGGGCATCAGTGCATGCAATGGCGTATCGGTGGAGGGGCTTGACATAGTACGCCTGAAAGCCGCTGTTTTGATGCGTTCCGCCAGGGGGGTATTCGGTGTCGCTGTGGCGTTATGGTGTCTGTCTCCAAGCGCGACCAGCTTCTCTTGATAAAGCGGCGAAAAGTGGGCGTCGGTCGAGGCGCATAAATCCGCCCCTGTGTTCTTGATCCAGATCACCTCGACAGATTGCCCACTGCCTGGGTCTTTCTCCATGACCTTCAGGGAGGTGCTTCCGTCAGAGGTGTTGGCAATACGCCGGTCCTCACCCAGTCGGTTGGAGCGATAGACTAGTGACTCGAGCGGCGAGAGCTGACTGACGTGCGCGTCGTTCCAGGCGTAGTGAACATGGGTGTAACGAGGCTCGGAATGCTTCATATGGGGCTACCCTGAAGGAAGGCTGGGGTAAAAGTAATTAAAGATATATCACTGATCATAAATAGTCAATAACGGTCAAAGTCGATCAGTCGGGTTTCTGTTGGCGCTTGGCAGGTGTCTCAAGCCACAGCGTCACGCGGGCGAATTCGCGGTAAAAGCTTTCGATTACAATGCTGGTCATATAAATACAAACTAGATCATTAGTTGTCATAAAATGTCGGTTGTGCTAACGTTTCCGCTCCCAGACGTCAGGTTAGTACCCTGTCAAAACGATAAGATAACCGCTGGAGTTGTCCTGAATGAACCGACGAGAATTTCTTAAAAGGGGAGGGGTCGCCGCCTCTCTTCCCTTGAGCTTTCAGGCGTTATCCAGTGGGTGCACTACGTCAGGATTGGCGGCGGCCCCGCAACGTCAAACGGGACGTCTTAGCTGGCTCGAGGGCCAGGAGCCGGCAGCCCGGGCCGGCACCACATGGGGACAGCCTTGGGCAAAGGCCGAACTCTCGGCTCAGGATCAACTGTGCTTGCGCGCTGAAGATGGACAAGCCGTACCCCTGCAGAGTTGGCCGACCGCTTACTGGCCGGATGGCAGTATCAAGTGGACGGCCCACGCCGTGCCGGCGGGCGTCACGCTCGGAAAGCAGTTCCAGGTCACCAAAGGTCGTAACGCCGCGCCGGTACGGCCCGTTCGCGTGACATCCGGAGCGGGCACCATTGAGATCGACACCGGTCGGGTCAAGGTATCGGTACCCACCTCGGGGGATTTTCTGATTGGCTCGATGGCTCGCGGTGATGCCTTGGTCGCCCGTAACGCTCGCCTGGTGGGGCTCGTTCAGGATCAGGTGGACCCGAGTGAGCCCGTCTCCCGGGTGGAGGCCTTCCAGTCCCGGACGGATCGGGTCACGGTCGAACAGGAAGGCCCGGTGCGTGCGGTTGTCAAAATCGAGGGCAAGCACAAGGCGGAGTCCGGAAAAGAATGGTTGCCCTTCACGGTCAGACTCTACTTTTACAGTGACGCCGAGTCCCTTCGAATCAGTCATACCTTCATCTACGACCTGGATGACCAGAACGATTTTATTCGCGGTCTGGGTTTACGCTTTGACGTGCTCCAGCGCGACGAAGTGTATGACCGTCATGTCCGCTTTGTGGGCGAGAATGACGGCCTCTGGGCCGAGTCGCCCAAAGGCATTACCGGGCTTCGTCAGGACCCGGGCAAAACCGTACGGGAGGCACAGCTTGCCGGGCGCAAAACGCCGCCCTTGAGTGAATGGAACCCGAGGGTCAGTGGCCTGCTGCACTATGTGCCGGTCTGGAATGATTTCACGCTGTCCCAACTGAATGCCAACGGTTTCACCATCAAAAAGCGCACCCAGAGCGGTCATGCCTGGATCAACGCCGATCAGGGCCGGCGCGCCAGTGGCGTGGCCTATGTGGGTGGAGCCTCCGGCGGCGTACTGTTCGGGATGCGGGATTTCTGGCAACTGCACCCGGTTCAGGTGGATATTCGCAACGCCGGGCGAGACGTATCGGAAGCCACGCTCTGGTTCTGGTCGCCCGAAGCACCTCCGATGGATGTGCGCTTCTATCACGATGGCATGGGGCAGGAGACCTATGAACAGCAGTTGGGTGCGCTGAAAATCACCTACGAAGACTATGAGCCCGGCTTCGATACCGCCTACGGTGTGGCACGGACTACGGACTTTGTCCTGTGCGTGCTGTCCGCGACGCCCTCGCGCACGGAGACGGTGAACTGGGCGAAGCAAATCAGCAAACCCGCTCAGGTGGTTGCCGCACCTGAGGACTATTTGAAATCCGGTGTGTTTGGGGCTCTCTGGAGCCTGCCGGATCGTTCCACGACCCGCAAAAAACAGATCGAAGACCGCTTGGCCTGGCAGGTCGAGCATTACTGTCGACAGGTGGATCAGCACCACTGGTACGGCTTCTGGGATTACGGCGATGTGATGCACACCTACGATGTCGACCGCCATGTGTGGCGCTACGATATCGGTGGCTACGCCTGGGATAATTCCGAGCTCTCGCCGGACCTGTGGCTATGGTACTCCTTCCTGCGCAGTGGCGATCCCGACACCTTCCGGTTGGCCGAAGCGATGACCCGGCATACCCGGGATGTCGACATCTATCACCTCGGACGATTCAAAGGACTGGGTACTCGACATAACGTTCAGCACTGGGGCTGTAGCGCCAAGCAACTGCGTATCAGTACCGCGGCCTATCGACGGTTCCACTATTTCCTGACCGGGGATGAGCGGACGGGGGACGTGCTTGATGAGGTCATCGATGCGGGAGAAGCGCTGACCCGGGTGGATCCCACTCGCAAACTGCCCAATCGGGAGCCGGTGCCTGGCCCAGAGCGAATGCAGGTTGGCACCGACTGGGGATCGGTGGCCGCTAACTGGCTCACCGCCTGGGAGCGGACCGGCGACATTCAATACCGGGACCGACTGGTGAGCGCGATGCGTACCATCGGTGGTCACCCGGACGGGTTCTTTGCCGGTACCTTTGGCTTTGATCCGGACACCAAGGAACTGATTACTCCCCCGGACGGTGATATATCAGTGTCCCATCTGAGCTCGGTGTTCGGGCTTGTGGAAATCAATGCCGAGTTGATTCAGCTGCTCGACGTACCCGAATACAGAGCCGCCTGGTTGCGCTACTGCCGCCTGTACAATGCCAGTGATGAACAGAAAGTGGCGGCGGTAGGGCGTGCCTTTGGCACGCATCTGGAAGCACCGCATTCACGCTTGACGGCCTACGCGGCTGCGCAGCAAGGCGACGCCACGCTCGCGAAACGCGCCTGGCAGGAATTTCAGTTGCCGCAGGAATTTGCTCGCCAATGGGCTGGTGATTTTCAGGCGATTCTGGAGGTGAAACCCCCTCATGTGCTCAACCCTGTGGTGGAAGCTCCCTGGTTGTCGACCAATGACGCATCGCAATGGGGATTGGCAGCCATCCAGAACCTGGCGCTGATCGCCGACGAGCTATAATACCGAAAACGTTTTTTATTGATTCATACGCTAGAGGTTTTAAGAAGTATGCCAACTGTTGCACATAACATCGAATACGCCCAGGTCCGAAACACCATCGATAAGTTGATCGATAATCTGGTCAATATCAAAGATGAAACCGGTGAGTTCCTGCTCAAGCTCGACGATGGTCGAGTGATTGATACCAAAGGCTGGGCCGGCTGGGAGTGGACTCACGGCATTGGCCTCTATGGCTTGATGAAATACTGGGACATTACCGGCGACGAGAAGCCCAGGAAGATCATTGAAGACTGGTTCAGTGACCGGCTCAAGGAGGGTACGCCCACCAAGAACGTGAACACCATGTCCCCGTTCCTGACCCTGGCCTATATGCATGAGCGTACCGGAGAGCGCAGCCACCTCCCGTACCTGGATGTCTGGGCGGAGTGGGTCATGCGGGATATGCCCCGGACCACGGAAAATGGTCTTCAGCATATTGTCTACAACTCAGTGAACTATCAGCAGTTGTGGGACGATACGCTGATGATGAGCGTCATGCCGCTGGCCAAAATCGGATTGTTGCTGGATCGTCCCCACTATGTGGAAGAGGCCAAGCGGCAATTCATGTTGCACATCAAATATCTGGCGGACCGGAAGACCGGCCTCTGGTTCCACGGCTGGACCTTTGATGGCAACCACAACTTTGCCGATGCCCTGTGGGCGCGAGGCAACAGTTGGGTCACCATCTCCATCCCCGAGTTTATTGAATTGCTCGACCTTCCAAAGACCGACGGTCTGCGTATGTTCCTGGAGGAAACCCTGGAAGCCCAGGTCAAAGCGCTGGAGGAAACCCAGCACCAAGACGGCCTGTGGCACACCCTGTTGGATGACCCCGACTCTTACCTCGAGGCCTCGGCCGCCGCCGGCTTTGCTTACGGTATTCTGAAGGGCATTCGCAAAGGCTATCTCGACAAAAAGTACGAAGAAGTTGGCCTCAAGGCGGTCAAAGCCGTGCTGGATAATATCAGTGCGGACGGCGAGCTCCAGCAGGTGTCGTTCGGCACGCCGGTCTTTGATGACCTGCAGGGTTACCGGGATATCCCTCTCACCTCCATGCCCTACGGTCAGTCCATGGCCATTCTGCTGTTGGTCGAATACATGAACTATTACATCTGATCGTCCTTCACTCGGGCTGCTTCCGTCGGAGGCAGCCCAGAGTGCCATTCTGGAGTCACCCGACAATGGAAAAAATAGCCTTCGTCATGCAGCTCAAACCGGGCTGCGAGCAAGAGTATGAGAAGCGTCACGACGAAATCTGGCCCGAGCTGGTGGCCCAGCTCAAGGCCGCCGGTGTTTCGGACTACTCCATCTTTCTACACCCGCAGACGCTGCAGTTGTTTGGGGTAATCAAGCGCACGGATGATCATGATATGAACGAGTTACCCCAGACCGAGATCATGCAAAAGTGGTGGGCTTACATGGCGGATATCATGGATACCGAGGCCGACAACAGCCCGGTGTCTACACCACTCAAGAACGTCTTTCACCTGGAATAGCGAGGCCTCTATGAGCAATAGATCATGGTCTTTATGGGTGAGCCTGCTGCTGGCGTGCTTGGTGGCCGGTTGTTCCGTGGTATCGCCGGAGCGCAAGGCGAGTTCTACGGCGGACTTTCTGCCCGAGCCGGGTCAATTGCTCTACCAGGCCAGCTTCGACAATCCCGAATCGGTAGCCGGCTGGGTGATGGAGGGCCCGGGTGAAATCGCCTTCGAGGACGGATGGATGGCAATGCACTCTCCGGACGAGCAGGGCCATCACGTATTCTGGTGTCCCGAGGATTTCCCGGAAAGCTTTATCGCTCGCTGGGATGCGCAGAATCTGGATGACGAAGCGGGGCTGGTGATCGTTTTTTTTGCCGCAATCGGGGTTGATGGCCAGGACATCTTTTCGCCCGAGCTGCCGGAACGGGATGGCACCTTTACCCAGTACACCGAAGGCGAGATCAAAAGCTACCACATCTCCTACTATGCCAACGCCGCCCATAACCCGGGCCGGGGCCATGCCAACTTACGCAAGAACAATACCTTCAGTCTGCTGCAGAAAGGCGAGGTCGGCATTCCGACCGAATCCATGCAAGAGCATGAAATCACCCTGGTGAAACAGGGCGAGCGAATTCGACTGTATATCGACGATCGAAAGGTGATCGACTATACGGACAATGCCCCGATGGTTGACGGTGTCGATACGGGCGATGCCCTGGGAAGCGGAAAAATCGGCTTCCGGCAGATGAAGTGGACCCAGTTTCGCTACAAAAACTACCGCGTTTACGAATTGCCCCAGCAATAACGGGCAAAGCCCATCCCTCGATATAACCAGCGATAACGGACGAGGAAACCCCATGAAATACTGCTTACTGGCACTCCTGTGTCTGGCAGCCTTTGTTCAGGCGAATGAGTTGTCCGAATCTTCCGCAGCTCGGGATGCACTGGGCCCGGGTAAGGTTCAATCGTCGCCCGTCAGGGAGGGCAACAGATTGCTCATTTCCGCCGAGCATGCGGATGTTCAGATCGAGTTCTGTACCGCCTCCATGGTGCGTGTGCGCAGCAGTTGGGATCGGGAGTTTGACGAGAACGCGGCGCTCGGACTTATGGTCACCAAGCGGGATTGGCCGCCGGTCGTAATCAATACCGCGGAGGAGGCTGATTTCTACGAACTGGAATCAAAGCAGTTGCTCGTCCGTGTGTATAAATCGCCCTTGCGATTGGAATTCTATGCCTCTGATGGAACCCTGCTGTCTACCGAGCGGATTGAAGTAGGGGGTATGGCTCAGGAAGTGGCGGGTGTCTCGGTCCACAAAAAGCTGCAGGACAGTGAGCAAGTTTTTGGTTTTGGTCAGCGTATGGACTTTATCAACCAGCGGGGAAAACAACTGGAGCTGACCGTCGGACGTGGCATGGGTCGGCCCCACATCATCGGGGCCTACAATATTCTGGAAGCCAACTACAGCCCGGTGCCGTTTTTCATGAGCACGCGCGGCTACGGTATTTTTCTCCATACACCCTATACCTCCCGCTGGGATATGGGGCACGCCACACCGGGTGTGTACTCATTTGAGGCGGAAGGCGGGGAGCTGGATTACTACTTCATGGCGGGCGCTGATTTTCCTGCGCTTCTGGACCAATATACCGCTGTGACCGGCAAGTCACCACTCTTACCCAAACCGGCTCATGGTCTGCACGTCGGGACTTACAGTGGCGGCACCTGGGGCTACGAGAAGCATACCTCCACCGATTACGTGGTCAATCTGGGGCGGACATTCCGTGAAAAGGAAATCCCGGTGGATATCATTCATCTGGATTCCACCTGGCGGATGTTCGGTGAGCAGGGCGGCAGTGGCGCTACGACGTTTGAATGGCGTGAAACCTTCGATGACCCGGAAGCCATGTTCGATCAGCTCTACGACATGGGTTACAGCATGGTGGGCGTGCACGTCCGGCCACGCTATGACAATGGCAGGCAGTACAAGCTGTTGGATCAGGCACGGGATGCGGGGATGGTCTATCCCGAGCCCAATAATACTGGCGAGTTCGTCAACTTTTTTGACCCGGACGCGGTGGACTGGTGGTGGGAGAACGGCGCCATGAAGGTGGCCTCCCAGGGCGCCATGTTCTTCAAGACCGATGAAGGCAGCGCCTTTGGGCGCAAGGCAAATGAGAGTGACAAGACCGGACCGACCGGGCCGGAAGCCGAGCGCCTGCACAACCTGTTTCCATTGGCCTACGCCAAGGCGCCGTTTGAGAAATTCAGTGAACACAATCAGATGCGCGGTTTCAACCTGACGCGGGAAGGCTACGCCGGTATTCAACGCTACCCTTATCTCTGGGCGGGCGACTGGCCGAGCGAGTGGCAGTACTTCAAGCCGGTCATTCGTGCCGGGCTCAATATGGGCCTGTCGGGGGTGGGCTACTGGTCGCACAATATGGGCGGGTTCGAGCACGACCCGGATCCCGAGCTCTATATTCGCTGGACCCAGTTTGGGCTCTTCAGCCCCATCGCACACCTGTTCGGAATGGATCATCCCGGTTACAAGGAGCCATGGCGTTATGGAGAAGAGGCCGAGCGGATTTTCAAGAAGTACGATCGCATGCGTTACCGGTTTATTCCCTATATCTACAGCGAAGCCTATCAGATGCACCGGACCGGTATGCCCATGATGCGGGCGTTGGTACTGGAGTACCAGGAGGATGAAAATACCCACGACATTGATGACCAGTATCTGTTTGGCCGCAATCTGTTGATTGCCCCGGTGACTACCAAGGGCGCGCAAACGCGGGTGGTCTATCTACCTGAGGGCACCTGGTATGACTACTGGAGTGGTGAGCCCTATGAGGGCAAGCGCTATCACAACATTGTCACCCCGCTGGACCAGTTTCCCATTTTCGTCAAGGCCGGCGGCATTCTTCCTCAACAGAGAGTGATGAACCTGGGCCAGGAAACAGCGGAAAACCTCACCCTGGAAATATTTCCCGGAGGCGAGTCCTCGTACCCGATCTACGATGATGATGGTAAAACCAAGGCGTACCTGTCCGGTGTTTACGCCATCACCGATATCAGCGTCAAGGCTGAGTCGAATCGAACCCTGATCCGCATTGAGGCCCCCCGTGGTGATTACGAGCTGCCGGAACGTACCTACACACTGAAAGTTCGCCGCGACGGTCCCCCGGAGTCTGTTATGGAAGGGGTCAACCCTCTTCGCGTCTTTGCCTCCTCCGTTGAGTACGAGAAAAACCAGTCACAAGCCGGTTGGTACTTCGATGATGAAGCGGGCGCACTGTACGTGAGGTTGGCCGGAACCAGCCTGAGCGATATTTCCGTGGTAATCAATCAGTAGCGTTGTTTGCGAATGCACTAAAAACATGTGAGAGAACACCAATAACAGGATCCCCGAGACCATGAAACACTCCAGACTCATTTCCCTATTTGCCGCCGCCTTATTGTCGTCGTCCTGTTCCGTTCAGGCCGAGCCGGAGGTGCAGGTGCAGTGGCTGAACGACAGCACGGACCGCGACGCGGTAGGCGCGACCTGGGGTACGCCCTGGCCGCAGGGCGAGGTGGACGCCGCCAGCGAATTCACTCTTGAATCCGAATCCGGAACATCGTTGCCCGTACAGAGTTGGCCGTTGGCCTATTGGCCCGATGGCTCCGTGAAATGGACCGGACATGCGATTGCCCCGCTTGAGTTGAATGTCGGTGCACTGACGTTGACGCCCGGCGACGCGGTGAGGTCCGAACAGTCCTTACGGATTGTAGAGAACAACGGTTCCATCCGTGTGGACACCGGCGTGATTCAGGCGGTGATTGCCAAATCCGGTGATCGTCTGATTCAGTCCATTACCCGCGATAACCGGCAGACATTGAACGATGGTCGTCTCGTTATTCTGTCTCAGAATCAGGCCGAACCTGAAGTAGGGCAGCCGTTAACGGTAGAGTCCTTCACCGGACAGCTCGACCAGGTGACCCTTGAGCAGAGTGGACCGGTGCGCGCGGTGGTCAAGCTGGAAGGTAAGCATGTCGGAGAGAACGGCCGTGCCTGGATTCCCTTTGTGGTGCGTCTTTACTTCTACGCCGGCGATGACTCGGTGCGCATGGTGCACACCATGATTTACGACGGTGACCAGAAGACCGATTTTATACGGGGTGTGGGCGTCCGCTTTGATGCGCCGCTGGACGGCCCGCTGCATGATCGGCACGTGCGCTTTTCCGGTGAAGGCGATGGCCTTTTCGGTGAAGCGGTTCGCGGTATCACCGGCTTGCGTCGCGACCCGGGCAAGGCGGTTCGCGAGGCACAGATTGAAGGGCGCGCAACTCCGCCCTTGAGTGAATGGGCGACCAGTGTGTCGGATCGTCTCGAGATGATTCCCGCCTTTGGTGATTACACCCTCTCTCAGTTGAGCGCCGATGCGTTTGAAGTCCGCAAACGTACCCAGCCCGGCCTGTCCTGGTTGGATTCCGCCGAGGGCACCCGCTCCAGCGGGTTGGGTTATATTGGTAGCCCGAAGGGCGGCGTGGCGTTTGGTATCCGGGATTTCTGGCAGAGTCATTCGTCTCAGCTCGATATTCGCAACGCGCGTTCGGACGAGGCCGAAGTCACCCTATGGTTGTGGGCTCCCGAAGGTCGGGCCATGGATATGCGCTTCTATCACGATGGTATGGGGCTGGATACGCACGAGAAGCAGCTCGATGCTCTGAACGTGACCTACGAGGATTACGAGCCGGGCTTTGACCATGCCACCGGCGTGGCCCGCACCAGCGAGCTGCGACTTTGGGCCTTACCGGCCACACCGGATCGCCAGACCACGGTTGAGCTGGCCCGAACGCTGGCCCAGCCACCGCAGATGGTTGCCCGTCCCCAGGACTATGAAGCGGCCGGCGTGTTCGGTGCCGCCCTCTGGGATCTGCCGGATCGCTCCACCCCCGCCAAAGCCGCGATTGAAGATCAGGTGGATTTTTATCTGGATCATTATCTGACTCAGGTGGAAGAGCAAAATTGGTACGGCTTCTGGGACTACGGCGATGTGATGCATACCTATGATCACGATCGGCATACCTGGCGTTACGACGTGGGCGGTTTTGCCTGGGCCAACTCCGAGCTCTCGCCCGACATCTGGCTATGGTATTCCTTTTTACGCACCGGCCGTGACGACGTCTTCCAGATGGCCGAGGCGATGACCCGCCACACCGGAGAGGTCGACGTGTACCATCTGGGACGGTTTGAGGGGCTCGGCTCCCGCCACAACGTCAAGCACTGGGGCGACAGCGCCAAACAACTGCGCATCAGCACGCCCGCCAACCGTCGCTTCTATTACTTCCTGACGGCGGATGAGCGCACCGGTGACCTGATGCGTTCTCTGCTCGGGGCTGAACGGCGCCTGCTGGACGTGCCTCCGCTGCGCAAACTGAATCGTCCGACGCCCGACTTTTCGGGAAAACCCTATTCCATGATGATGGGCCTGGGGACCGACTGGAGTTCGGTGGCCGCCGCTTGGCTGACCGAGTGGGAGCGCACCGGTGAGTCCACCTATCGGGACAAACTGGTCACCGCGATGCGCAGCGTTGGCAACTTTGATCATGGACTGCTGGTCGGCAGTGCGGCGCTGAACCCCGAAACCGGGCAGTTTTATCGGATTGGGGAGGGCGTGTCCGTTTCCCATTTGTCCATGGTGTTTGGCGGTGTCGAAATCAACGCAGAGCTGATTCAACTGCTCGATGTGCCCGAATATGAGCAGGCGTTTATTCAATATGGACGCTTTTATAATGCTCTTCGGGAAGAGAAGGCCGAGATCATCGGCCAGCCTTATGAACGAAACCTGAACCTGGGGCAGGCGCATTCGCGAATGACCGCCTACTCGGCCTGGAAGCTCAATGATGAGGCGCTGGCCGAACGTGCCTGGGAGGAATTCTTCAGCGGCAGAGCCGGTATCCCGGTGTTCGGATTACCCTATCCGACCAAAACGGTCATGCCCCCCGAGGTGCTATCCCCGGTGACCGAAGCGCGCGGGGTTTCCACCAACGCGGTGTCCCAGTTCGGTCTTGCCGCGATTCAGATGATGGCATTGGTCGGAGAGGAGGCGCCGGAGCAGGTTCCGGAGCGGGATTAATATGGATGATCGAAAGATGACTACGCGTTCAACGGGCACGACCATAGGGCTGAGACTCATACTGCTGTCCCTACTTTTTCCTTTGATTGTGCAGGCTGCCGAGATTCGGCCGCTTCCTCCAGAGGGGGCTGAAACATTGCAATCCACCGCGTTTCCGCTGGTGGTGGATGATCATGCCGCGCCATTGGTGGTGGCCAGTGACGCGCCCGAAGTGATCCGGATTGCGGTTCAGGATTTCGCCGACGATGTTGAGCGTGTGACTGGGCATCGCCCGGCCATTCGCCACCGGCCGCCGGGTGGCGGTGCGCCCTATGTCCGGGTGGGTATTCATCCGGCGTTGGAGAATCGATGGGAAGCGTTCCAGCTGTCCTCCAGTGCCCAGGTGTTGGCCGTAGAAGGGGCGGACCCGCGCGGTGTGGCCTATGGCGTGTATGAGCTGTCCCGTCGTATCGGCGTTTCGCCCTGGTATTGGTGGGCCGATGTGCCGGTTCAACCTCGGGACGAACTGTATCTGAGCGTCGCTCGCGAACCGATCGATGAGCCGGCGGTGCGCTATCGCGGAATATTCATCAATGATGAATGTTGGGGCCTCGGTGCCTGGGCCCGCAAGACCTTTGATCCAGATACCGGCACTCTCGGCCCGAAAATCTATGAGCGGGTGTTCGAGTTGCTGCTGCGCCTGCGGGCCAACGCTCTCTGGCCCGGCATGCACCCCTGCACCACGCCGTTCCATCAAGTGAACGGCAACAGCGAACTGGCCGACGACTACGCGATTGTGGTCGGCTCGAGTCACGCCGAGCCCATGTTACGCAACAACGTCGGCGAGTGGGATCAACCCAAAGATCATTACAACTTCCTGACGCACCGTGACACCGTCATGAATTACTGGGAAGAGCGGGTGAAGGAGCGCCGTTCGGGCGAAAGCCTCTGGACCCTGGGCATGCGCGGCATTCACGACAGCGGCATTGTTGGCCCGGAATCCCAGGAAGAACGTTTGGACGTGTTGGAAACGCTGTTCGATGCGCAGCGCGGCCTTCTGGCCAAACATCTTGGCGATGGTGATCCCACCAAGGCGGCACAGATCTTTGTGCCCTATAAAGAAGTGTTAAAGGATTACAACGCGGGCCTGGACGTGCCGGACGATGTAATCATCGTCTGGCCGGATGACAACTTTGGTTATGTGCGCCGCTACGCCACACCCGAGGAGCGGGCACGACCCGGCGGTCTGGGCGTCTATTACCATCAGTCTTACCTGGGCTCACCCTTGTCCTGGCTCTGGTTCGATTCCCAATCGGTATCGTTGGTCTGGTCTGAGATGACTCGCGCTTATGAACAGGGGGCCGAGTCCTTCTGGGTGACCAACGTGGGCGACCTCAAAGCGCACGAACTGAGTGCGGAATTTTTTCTCGACCTCGCCTGGAACGCGGATCGGACCAGCCCCGAGGCACCCATGCAATTTCTGCAGGATATGGCCGCCCGGGACTTCGGGCCCGAATACGCTCATGTGATTGCCGGTATCTGGAAACGCCACCAGCACCTGGCCTTTGCGCGCAAACCGGAACATCTGCAGTGGCATTTGTCCCTGGAGCCCTACCAACCCACCGAGCTGACCGACGCTGAGATTTATCATCGCCTGAAAGCCTATCAGGATCTGGTGGTGGAGACGGCGCGGGTCGCGAACGACCTGCCGGGCACCGCCCGGGATGCCTTCTACCAACTGGTGGAGTATCCAGTACGGGCGGCGGCTGCGGCCAACGAGCGCTATTTCCTGGTGGAGTTGGCGCGTCGCCAGAATGTCCGGGGTGCGGAGATCGCGGAAACGACCTTTGCCAGAGCCGAAGAGGCCGCACAGCGGATCGAGGCGCTGACGCAGCGATACAATGACGCGATGGCCAATGGCAAATGGCGGCATATTATCACCGCCGGCGGGGTGTCCCCGGACGATTGGCTTCGCTTCCAGCCCGAGCCCATTCCACCTCTCGGCTCGCAAAAGGATGCAGTGCGGGAGTCGTTGTCGGAATTTGCCGACCCGTTTGAAACCAATGACGTACCGCCGGACGCGCACGCAGGGGATTTCTTTGAATCGGAGGGCGTAGTGTCCATCAACGCCGGACACTTTACCGGACGCGAAGATCTGGCCGAGGGTGGTTGGCGCTCGGTGGAAGGGCTGGGCCGTACCGGTTCAGCCGTCACCCTGTTGCCCTCCACTCTGAATATCGAACCCGACCGTGCGCCCCGACTGAGCTACCGTTTCCACGTCGCAACCGGTGGCAAAGCGACCGTTCATGTCCGCCTGTTGCCGACCCACCCGATCGTGCCCGGTAACGACTTGCGTCTGGCGCTGGCCGTGGATGATGGCGAACCCCTGCCGCTCGCGGTGACCAAGGGCTTCGATACCTATAGCGAAGAGTGGAAAAGGCGAGTCCTGTCGAACGCCACCGAAGCGGCGCTTGAGCTGCCGGAGGCACTGGCCCCCGGTTGGCATACCCTGCATCTGGTAGCGGTCGATGCTGGGGTGGTCGTGGATAAAATCGTGATCGATTTCGGAGGGCTCCAACCTTCCTATGACGGTCCGCCCGAAACACGGGTAACGGAACCCGCCGCATCTTCTTACAAATTCGATTTTGGCTCCGGCGCTGTGACTGAAAATTACGTCGGCATTGGCCCGGATACGCGCTACTCCCCCGAACGGGGCTACGGCTTTGCCGGCGCCGCGACGCCCGAGTGTACCGTGACAGAGCCTACGGACGAGGCGCTGCGAGGCGATGCCTGTGTGTCTGACGAGGCATTTATGTTTGCGGTCGACGTGCCCGAAGGGAACTATGAGGTAACCCTCCTGCTTGGCTCGTCCGATTCCGCCGCGCAGACGACAGTAAAAGCCGAGGCACGCCGTTTGATGTTTCGTTCGGTTTCGACCAAACCAGGAGAGCAGGCGAGGGCGACCTTCACTGTCAATCGAAGGAGCCCGACACTGGGCGATGATCGCCGTGTTGCATTGAACTCACGCGAACAAGGCCCACCAATGATCGCGCACTGGGACGAGCACTTGACCATCGAATTTCTGGGCAGCCCGGCGGCGGTGTCGGCAATGACGATTGAATCGGCCCCTGAGGCCACCACCGTCTTTGTGGCCGGGGACTCGACGGTAACGGATCAACGCAACGAGCCCTGGGCTGGTTGGGGGCAGATGTTGCCGGCTTTTTTCAAGCCGGGCATCGCTATTGCCAACCACGCCGAGTCGGGTCGAGCCCTGTTCAGTTTTGAATCGGAAAGCCGTCTGGAGAAAATCCTTCGCACCATGAAGCGCGGGGATTACCTGTTGATTCAGTTCGGCCACAATGATCAGAAAGATCAGCGCGAGGGCGCCGGTCCCTTCACCACCTACGCCGATGATTTACGCGAGTACATTCAGGCGGTAAGGGCCAAGGGCGGTATTCCCGTGTTGGTTACGCCCATGGAGCGTCGCCGATGGAATGAAGGAAAGCCCGGTGAAACCCTCACTGATTTCGCCATCGCGGTGCGCCAGGTGGGAGAAGAGCAGGGCGTACCGGTTATCGACCTGCACGAAATGAGCCTGGCGTTTTACGCTGCCTTGGGAGAATCAGGATCCAGAAAGGCTTTTGTACATTATCCGGCCAATACCTTTCCCGGTCAGGCGCAGGCGTTGAAAGACGATACTCACCACAATCCCTACGGCGCTTACCAGCTGGCTCGTGCGGTTGTAGAAGGGATTCGAGACAAAGTGCCGGGACTGGCCAATCAATTGCGTGACGATGTTCCTCCGTTTGATCCCGCCGAGCCGGACTCCCCGAATGCTGTCAGCATCCCGGCCAGTCAGGTGTTTCAGCTCGAGAAGCCGGAGGGCAATTAACGGCTCATCGTCGGTTGACCACTCCCCGGCGCGTCACGCACTCCGGGGAGTGGTTTACCGCGCGCACTCTCGCAGGTGCTCAAGAATACCCTGAACATTCTCGGGATTGGTATTCTCGAGAATGGTATGAATGCCGGGCTTGAGTTTCTGAATCAGTGACATCAGATAGCGGTGATCCATCTCGCCGGTGCCGGAAGGTAGATCTCCTTCCTTCATTCCGTCCTTGATCACGAAGTCCTTGCTGTGTATCGCGACGATACGGTCTCCGAACAGTCTGAAGGCTTCATCCATCAGTGCCTGTTGTCGATGGCACTGGTCCAGCGGGAAAAAGTTCACCGGGTCGTAAATGACCTGGACATTGGGTGAGTCCACCAGCTCCAGCATGCGTACCATCTTCTCGTAGCTGTGTACCGTATGGTGGTGTGCCACGCCTTCAATGCCCACGATGGTGCCGTATTTTTCAGCGGTATCGGCCAGGCGTCGCACAGAATCGACCAGCTCCAGAAACGAGGTTTCTTTCTGGCTGTCGGGGTGATAGCTACAATCGCCATTTTTGGAACCGGTCTCGGTACCGACAATAGCGCAGCCGAAGTCACGGGCGAAGCGCAGGTGCTCTTCAAAACGCTGCAGCGCCTGTTCTTTGGCGCCCGGGTCCGGGTGGATCGGATTGATATAGCAGCCCAGCACGGCGATGTTGATCCCCTGTGCGGCAAAGAGATCGCGCACATGGTTGGCGAACCCCGGGGTCAGCTGTCCGGGTTGTTCCGCCAGGACCGGAAACGACTTGGCGGGTGCGAGCTGCACGCAGGATACATCGTATTGGCCGAGCTTCGCCGCAATCTCCGCCGGTGTGCCCTGACCATAGTCGTGTGCTCTCAAGCCCAAATTCAGCATAAAACGTCTTCCTGTGGTTGATCCGTTGGGTGTCGTGGTGATGCCGTCACAGAATACCTTCAAGCCCCTGGGCGACCACTTTGGCATTCAGCTCGGCCCCTTCGCGGGACGTGTGGGTGTGTTTATCGGCAAAAAAGGCCTCGACTTTTTCAGGCCCCAGCTCGTCATATCGGTCGGCGACCAGCTCGTGTAGATCGATCAGCGCGACGCCGCTTTGCGCCGCGACCTGTCGAGCCCACTGAGGGTAACTGTCGTCCGGGCGGGCAATCTGCTCTCCGCTGTCGTCCCAGATTTTCCGGGGCACCGGGGTGGCGAGAATGGGCGTTACACCTCGGGCATAGGCTTCGCCAATCATTTTGCGCAGATACCAGCCGTAGGTGTGAACCGTTTCCGGCTGGCCGGTCAGAAGATTGTCGATGTCCTGCTCGGCGGCGCCGATCCCCGGGATGGTGCCCCGGGCACGCTCTTCATCATTGAGGGGGGCGGAGTCATTGTGACCGAACTGGATCACCACATAATCTCCCGGGCGAGCCATATTCAGGGCCCGCTCCCAGTGACCGCCGGTCACAAAAGTCCGGCTGCTGAAACCGCCGATGGCGCGATTGACAAAGTTGTAGTCCTCGGCGCTCAGGTAATCGTCAATAAAATCACCCCAACCCCACTGACCACCGGCACCATCGCCCCAGCCGTTGCGTACGGTGGAGTCGCCGACCATAAAAAGGCTGGTCTTCTCGGGGTGGGCGATCACCGGCAGGCGCAGAAACGTCCAATCGTAGGCAGTCACGTTGCGGCCTTTCTCGGAGTAGAGGTCGGCCGCCAGGGTGGGCCGTAGCCCCTTCAACGCCGATACGATGGTCTCGGCATGAAGCTCGGCGCCGGCATCGTTAAAATGGGTATGGTCTTTCGGGTAAAGCTCGGCCACTTTCTCAGCACCGAGGCGATCCAGTTTGTCCGCCACCGGGTTGGTGACATCGATGAACGGGGTGTCCAGCTCCCAGGCGAGCTGGTGCATCCAGTAACCGTAACGACCGTGGCGACGCTCAATACGGTCATGTTCCCACCGGTTACGGACCGTCATCGACAAAAGGATCGGCGTGGCGTCCTTGGCTTTCACTTCCGTCACCATCTGGCGAATATAGTGTCCAAAGGTATACACCGTCTCGTCCTTACCGGTCACCTGGTTGACGATGTCGGTCTGCTCATCACCCAGACCGGGCAGAGAGCCGCGCGCCCGGCTTTCGTCATTGATCGCCCCAGCATCATTGTGCCCGAACTGGATCAACACCAGATCGCCGGCCTCGACGTCCTCGATCAGAGACTGCCACAACCCCTCGGTAATAAACGTCCGGCTGCTCCGACCGCCCCGCGCCCGGTTATCCACGACCACTTTGTTCTCATCCAGGAAGCTCTGCAGAGTGGCGCCCCAGCCCTGATGGTCCTTGTTCTGGTAAGACGCCGCCGTGGAGTCCCCGGCAATAAAGAGGGTCTGCGGGCGCAGCTCCTCGGCGAAGCAGGAAAATGACAGGAGCAGGAGGGCAATCTGGGCGAATCGGAGGGATATTCCCGGTTTGGTCATAGCGGTGTATCTCTTTATTGGCATACCTGGCCTTGCAGGATTCAAGGCGCACTCTAAAATAAGGTGACCACTATAGACTCAAAATGATTAATTATGCAATATTGTTATTAATTTTGCTGTCTATCGTAAGCGACTGCGCAATAGAAATGCTGTTGCCTTTCAACGGCTGAAATAGCCGGACTTTCCAATCTGGGCTAAGCTCTCAAGCGAGAGAGGAGGGGTTGGGCTCCTCAGGATCAGTATGGAGGCAGCATGGCAGCAATCATTCCAAGCCTGAGCACCATAAGAGGTATGACAACGGGAGAGCGCCGCTTTGGACGTCGCCTGGAGGCGCTTCTCGAAGATGATTACACCGTCTGGTACGACATCCCTGTTGGCCGTCAGAGGCGATACCCGGATTTCATTATTCTTCACCCGTCCCGAGGACTGCTGTTTCTTGAGGTCAAAGACTGGAAGTTGGCCACTCTGAAGAAGATCAGCAAAGACCGGGTGACGTTGCAGACTCACAACGGTCTGGATGTAGTGAGCAATCCCCTGGAGCAGGCCAGGCAGTATGCCCAGACAACCGTTAATGTACTGAAAACTGACCCTCAGCTTCGGCAATCCGAGGGCCGTTATCAAGGCCGGCTGTGTTGCCCCTATGGTTACGGCGTGGTTCTGACCAATATCACCCGACAACAGTGGAACAAAGCGTTGCCGGAAGACCATCAGGAGCTGGTGCTGCCGGCTCACAGAGTGATCTGCAAGGATGAGATGACCGAGTCCGTAGAGGCGGAAGCATTTCAGAGTCGGCTTTGGGGTATGTTTGAGTATAGTTTTGGTGAGAAGCTTTCACTTCCTCAGGTTGACCGAATCCGCTGGCACCTGTTTCCCGAAGTGCGCATCAATGCGCCGCAACAGGACCTGTTCGGAGACCCTGATGAGGATACGGATGACGAGCATGATAGTGCGTCGAACGTTAGTCAGGCTCTCGTCCCGGAAATTGTCCGGGTGATGGATATTCAACAGGAGCAATTGGCAAAAAGTCTTGGGGACGGACATCGCGTCATTCACGGTGTCGCAGGGTCCGGTAAAACCCTGATACTCGGGTATCGTTGTCTGCATTTGTCTCAAGCGACCCGAAAACCCATTCTCGTGCTCTGTTTCAATATCGCGTTGGCGGCGCGGCTCAGATCGTTTATGTCAGAGCGGGGTGTTGATGAGCAGGTTCAGGTTTATCACTTTCACGAGTGGTGCGGCCTTCAGTTGAAAACGTACCACGTGGATACCGAACAAGGCGCCAGCCCCCTTTGGGAGCGGCAGGTCACCAGCGTGATCGCCGGGGTGGAGACGGGGGATATTCCTCGTGCGCAGTACGGTGCGCTGATGATTGATGAGGGCCATGACTTTGAGCCGGAGTGGTTAAAGCTGGTGGTTCAGATGATCGATCCCGATACCAATTCATTACTCCTGCTGTACGACGATGCGCAGGCGATTTACAGCCGACGACAACTCGGATTTCCGTTATCCAGTGCGGGCATCCAGGCGCGCGGCCGCACTACGATCCTCAAGCTCAACTACCGAAACACCCGAGAGATACTGACCTTTGCCTATGATTTCTCCAAAGAGTATCTGCAGGCTCAAGACGCCGATGACGATCATGTACCGCTAATTCAGCCAGAGGTGGCAGGTGCAAGTGGACCTCAGCCGGTTTACAGACCCTTCAAGAGTGCTGCGGATGAGTATCAGTACATCGTTCGTTGCGTCGACAAATGGCGTAGCGGCGGGAAACCGCTAAGTAGTATCGCCATCATTTACGCACACCATCACCAAGGCGAAGCGCTCAAGTCGGCGTTGGACCAGGCCGGGGTTCCCGCCGCCTGGCTAAAATCGTCCGCTCACAAGAAAACGTATAATCCGGCGGATGAGAAGGTGACGTTATTGACTCGTCAGAGCAGTAAGGGCCTGGAGTTTGATACGGTCATTTTAAGTGGGGTCGGGGCATTGAAAGACGGAGAGGATGATATGCCTCGAGAGACACGGTTGTTATATGTCGGTATGACGCGGGCCAAGCAACAACTTCTGGTCACCAGTGGATCAACCAACCTGTTCACCGACCGCCTCCAGAAGCTGGCTCACCAAGCTGTCTGAGAGCCGTCTTTACCTGGTGTCGGACCGGTTAATACCCAGAAAGTGGCCGGGCGAAATGCGTCGCCCAAGTGGTTCTGTTGACTATATGGTGCGGGCTGGGTAACGTAGAGTCTTGTTTTGCAGGATTGATACTTATGACAATAAAACGCTTGTTCCCTCCGTTTGTGTTCCTCATTCTTTTGAATGCCACCGCAGCCTGTGCTCAGGAGGTGACGCTCGTCTACGACGAGACGGTGCCTCAGGCGGCCTATGCGGCCCGGAAACTGGGTGAGGCCCTGGAAGAGCAGGGCTATGAGCTCGGCTCGGATCGGAGCGGTTACGATCATCTGGTCAGTCTGTCGGTGCATGAAGAGAGGCTGAGTTCTGAAGCCTTTGCTATTGTGCCCGAGGACAGGGTCACAAGCGTTTACGGCGGCGATCACCGGGGGCTTATCTACGGCGCACTCGCTCTGGCGGAAACGCTGCGCAACGGAACCCCTCTCGAGGCAGTGGAAGCCACCGAACAGAGCCCCAATCTAGAGTTTCGCGGGATTAAATACAATCTCCCCTGGGAAACCTACCGCCCCAGCTCGGCGCTGGACCAGCACTACGACACGGCGCGGGATCTCGATTACTGGGAGGCGTTCCTGGATATGATGGTGGCGAACCGGTTCAACGCCATCAGTCTGTGGAATCTGCACCCTTTCACATTCATGATCCAGCCGAAGAACTTCCCTGAAGCGAGCCCTTGGTCCGATAAAGAGTTCGCAGAATGGCAGCACCTATACCGCGAGATTTTCCGGATGGCGAAAGAGCGCGGGTTGGACACCTACTTGGTCCACTGGAGCATTTTTGTCAGCCGGGAATTTGCCGAGGCCCACTCCGTCGCGGAGCAGAACTTCTATCCGCACTACTATGTGGAAGGCGAGACCTCGGAGATCGTGCGGCGTTATCTGCGCGAAAGCGTGACTCAGTTGCTGGAGGAGTATCCCAACCTGGATGGCTTTGGTATTTCGCACGGCGAAGGCATGGCCGGCATGACTCCCCTTGAACGTCAGCAATGGATGGATGATGTGTTGATTGCAGGGATGTTGGAGGCCGATCGCCCCGTGAAGCTCATTCACCGTGTGCCGTTCTCCTCCGGGACCGGTTCGGAGCCGGGCGTCAGCAAGAATGTGGAAGTGGTGACCCGCGACGCCATGGAGAAGCTGGAGGACCGCTTTGATGGTCCGATCTGGGTGGAAATGAAGTTCAACTGGTCCCATGCCCATTCCACACCGGAGCTGGTGAAGGTCCACGGCGGCAAGCTGGGCGACACTTATTTCAAACCGACGCCCCAAAACTACAAGGTCACCTGGCAGGCTCGCAACGAGGACTTCTTTGCCCTGCGCTGGGGCGTGCCCGATTTCATTCGTCAGCATATCGCTCTGAATGGCGCGGCGGACTATGTGGGCGGCTACTTCGTTGGCTCGGAAACCTACATCCCGGCGCTCGATTACTTCACCGCAGTGGACGAGCCGGTCGACTGGAACTGGGCCTTCGAGCGCCAGTGGTTGTTCTATCAGCTTTGGGGCCGCCTGCTTTACGATCCTGAAACGCCCGACTCGGTGTTTCAGGCGGCATTCAACCGTCGGTACGGGGACAAGGGCGATAATCTGTTGAACGCTTATTCTCTGGCTTCATCCACTCAGCTGCGTCTGGCCTCGCTGTATGACTCACGCTGGGATTTCACGCTCTACAGCGAGGGCTTTATGGCCCTGCAAGGTGACTATACGAGTTATATTTCGGTCGACCAGCTCATCAGTCATCCCACCATGGACCCGGACTATGTCTCGGTGGCGGACTATGTGGAGACACTGCGAGAAGGCGGCTCGTTCGGCGTTGACCGTATCACCCCGCCCATTCTGGCCGAGCAGCTCGAGCGCGATAACCGTGAGGCACTCCGTTTGGTGAAGGATATCGATACCAGTGGCAACGCCTCACTCATGTACGAAGTGGCCGATGTCGAAACCTGGGCGCACCTCGGTCTTCATCTTGCGGAGAAGCTTAAAGGCGCTGTGGCACTGCATCGTTTCCGCCTTTACGGTGACGAGGAACAGCAGCAGATGGCTATCCGGCATTTACAGCAGTCCCTGGCGCATTGGGATGAGGTGGTGGCGATCACCCGGCCGATCTACCGTGACATGCCGCTGACCCACTATAACCACAACTTCTTCGAGGCCAATGACGATAACCTATTTCATTGGGCGCTGATTCGGGATGAGGTGGCACAGGACGTTGAAATTGCTCGTAGTGCTAAACCAGCAATTTTGGTTGAATGAGTTCGTTCCACCACTGCTTGTTCGTTCGGCACCCCATCGGATGCCGAAATTTTCCCATCTTTCCTATCGATAATCCTCTACGCTAGGACACGAACACACCAGGTTTCGATCTCCGAACACGTTGTCAATCCGGTTCACTGTCGGCCATACCTTGTGCGCCTTCAGCCAGCTTGCCGGACGTGAAGCGGTGTCGCGGCTATAAGGTCGATCCCAGTTTTCATCCATCATATCGTCTTGCGTATGTGGTGCGTTGCGCAGCGGGCTCTGCTCCACGGTGTATTCGCCGCTTTCGATCTGGGCGATTTCCTTGCGGATGGTGATCATGGCTTCGATGAAACGGTCCAGCTCTTCTTTGGACTCGGATTCGGTCGGCTCGATCATCAGAGTACCGGCCACCGGGAAGGACATGGTGGGGGCGTGGAAACCGAAGTCCATCAGGCGCTTGGCGATGTCTTCCTCGGTGACGCCGCTGGCTTCTTTCAGAGGCCGCAGGTCCAGCAGACATTCGTGGGCGATGGTGCCGTTTTTGCCCTTGTACAGAATGGGGTAGTGGCCGCTTAGCTGTTTGGCGATGTAGTTGGCATTCAGGATGGCGTATTCGCTGGCCTGACGCATGCCGTTTTTGCCCATCATTTTGATGTACATCCAACTGATCGGGAGGATGCTGGCCGAGCCCCAGGGCGCGGCGCTGATAGTGCCGTTGGCCGGGTCGGTGTCAGGCACACCCTGTACCGGGTGACCGGGCAGGAAGGGGGCCAGGTGCTCGGCCACGCCGATGGGGCCCATGCCAGGGCCACCGCCGCCGTGAGGAATGCAGAAGGTTTTGTGCAGGTTCAGGTGCGAGACGTCGCCGCCGAACTGACCGAATGCGGCCAGGCCCACCATGGCATTCATGTTGGCGCCGTCGATATACACCTGGGCGCCGATGCTGTGAATCAGCTCGCACAGCTCGGTTACGCTTTCCTCAAATACCCCGTGGGTGGATGGGTAGGTGATCATGATGGCGGCGATGCGGGTGCCGAACTCGTCCACCTTAGCCTTCAGGTCCGCCATATCGACGTTGCCGTCTTTGTCGCAGTTGACCACTTTTACCTGCATGCCCACCATCTGGGCGGAGGCCGGGTTGGTGCCGTGGGCCGAGGCGGGAATCAGGCAGATGGAGCGCTCGGTTTCACCTTTGCTCTCAAAGTATTTCTTGATCGTTACCAGGCCGGCGTACTCACCCTGGGAGCCGGCGTTGGGCTGCAGACTGATGGCGTCGTAACCGGTACAGGCTTCGAGCATCTGCTGCAGGTCTTCAAACAGCCGCTTGTAGCCCTGAGCCTGCTCCATCGGTGCAAAGGGGTGCAACTGGCCGAATTCCGGCCAGGTGACCGGGATCATCTCCGCGGTGGCGTTCAGCTTCATGGTGCAGGAGCCGAGGGGGATCATGGACTGGTTCAGGGCGATGTCCCGGCCTTCCAGGCGGCGCAGGTAGCGCAGCATCTCGGTTTCGCTGTGGTAGCGGTTAAACACCGGGTGCGTCAGCACGGCGTCCTGGCGCTCCAGTTCGTCCGGAATGGCCGGCGCGCGGTTGTGGCTGGCCAGTTCGTGGTCCAGCTTGGGCAGGTTCAGGGCATGGTCGCCGGCGCAGAAGACGTTCAACAGCAGGTGCACGTCATCCAATGTGGTGGTTTCATCCAGGCTGATACCCAGACCGGTGGTGCCCACCTTGCGCAGATTGATTTCGCTGAGCAGGGCGGCGTTGTACAGGCCGTTCTGCTTTTTCTCGCTGTCGAGCTCCACCACGAGGGTGTCGAAGTAGTGATCGTGGCGCAGCTTGAAGCCTTTGTCTTTCAACCCTTCGGCGGTCAGCCGCGCCAGGCGGTGAATGCGCTCGGCAATACGCCGCAGCCCTTCCGGGCCGTGGTAGACGGCGTAGCTGCTGCTGAGTACCGCCAGCAGCACCTGAGAGGTACAGATGTTCGAGTTGGCCTTTTCCCGGCGGATGTGTTGCTCGCGGGTCTGCATGGCCATGCGCAGGGCGGTTTTGCCCCGGCTGTCCACGGAGACGCCGATCAGTCGACCGGGTGCTGAGCGCTTGTAAGCGTCGCGGAAGGCAAAAAAGCCGGCGTGTGGGCCACCAAAGCCCATCGGAATGCCAAATCGTTGGTTAGTGCCCACCACCACGTCGGCGCCCATCTCGCCGGGGGATTTGAGCAGCATCAGCGCCATCAGGTCACTGGCGACAGTGATCAGGGTGTTTTTCTCGTGGGCCCGGGTTATCAGGTCGGTCAGATCGCGCACCCGGCCGGTGGAACCGGGGTAGGAGAGCAGGGCACCGAAACACTCGGTGTCGGCCAACTGCTCGGCGGGTGCGATCACCACCTCAAAGCCAAAATGCTCGGCGCGGGTGCGCAGCACGGCAATGGTTTGCGGATGGGTGTCTTCGTCCACAAAGAACACATCGGACTTGTTCTTTTTGTTCTGGCGTTTACACATCGCCATGGCTTCGGCGGCCGCCGTGCCTTCATCGAGCATGGAGGCGTTGGCCAGCTCCATGCCGGTCAGGTCCATCACCATCTGCTGGAAGTTCAGCAATGCCTCCAGGCGGCCCTGGGAGATTTCTGGCTGATAAGGGGTGTAGGCCGTGTACCAGCCCGGGTTTTCCAGGATGTTGCGCTGTATCACCGGGGGCAGGTAGCTGTTGTAGTAGCCCATGCCGATATAGCTTTTGTACAGGCGGTTCTTGCTGGCAATGGCTTTCAGCTCCGCCAAGGCCTGGTGCTCGGTCATGGGCTCGCCCAGCGCCAGGGGCTCGCGCTGACGAATGGCCTCGGGTACCGTCTTGTCGAGCAGTTCATCCAGCGTCTCGGCGCCCAAAGTGTCCAGCATGGCGCGGGTCTCGGCGGCATCCGGGCCGATATGACGGTGGATGAATTCATCGGCGTAGGCCAGTTGCGCCAGGGGCGCGGAGCGGAAATCAGCGGACATAGGATGACTCGTGTCGGGGTTGTGCGAACATGATCGTCGGGCGTGTGGAGGGCGGGGTAAATCCGGGCCTCCAAAGGGCGCTAATGGTAGCAATTGCCGGCTCTGGCGGCAATTACTGAATCCTCTGCTCAATCCTCTGAGTGTGCCGCGTTGGCTGCCGCCTCCGGGCACCCGACTATGAGTAAAGATACGTCAGTACTCGGCCTCTGGATTGTCCGCGGCGCAATATTCAGTTTATACTGCCAAGCTTATAGTAATCTTAACTATATACGCTGGCTCCGGGAGTCGGGTACACTTCCGACTGACGCTGGTAGTGTGAGGGGGCGGAGAGCCACCCTTGAACGTTAACGACTCAACAATAAGACTCTGAGCGCTATGAATAATCAGTCACAAATACTCTCAGTCAAAGAGAAAGTAGGCTACAGCCTGGGCGACCTGGCGGCGAACCTGGTGTTCCAGACCATGGTGACCTTTATTGCCTACTACTATACGGATGTGTACAAGCTCGAGGCCAGCACGGCTCAGTGGGTAATTGCCACCTGCGGCATCATCGGCGGGGTACTGTTTGCACCGATCATGGGCGCGATTGCGGATCGCACCCGCACCCGCTGGGGCCGCTACCGTCCCTGGATTCTGTGGACGTCCATTCCCTTCGGTGTGATGGTACTGCTGACCTTCACCACGCCGGATGTCAGCTACGACATGAAGGTGGTGTACGCCTTTGCGACCTATCTCGCTCTGGTTACCCTCTACACCGCGAACAACCTGCCGTACTCATCGCTCAGCGGTGTATTGACCGGCAATATGTCCCAGCGTAACAGTCTGTCCGCCTACCGCTTTGTGGCGGTGATGGTGGCCCAGTTCACCGTGCAGGTGCTGCTGCGTCCGATCGTGTTGATTCTGGGTGATGGTGATGAGGCGGTCGGTTTTGAAAAGATCATGATGATCTTTGCCGTGGTCGGGGTGATTTTCTTCTTTATTACCTTTTTCACCACCCGCGAACGCGTTATTGAAAAGCCGGGCGAGACCAGCACCATCCGCCAGGATCTGGGCGATCTGCTGCTGCGTAACCTCCCCTGGGTGATTCTGCTGTGTGTTACGGTTCTGGTGTTTACCAACCTGGCGTTGAAAGGTGGTACCTATGTGTACTACTTCAAGTACTACGCGAGCCAGGCCGCGATTACCGCCTTCCTGAGCGACATTGGTTTCACCGGTCTGATCGCCAGTATCCAGAGCGTTTGGCCCAACTTCGCCTGGCCCGAAGATCCCGACGCCTCGGCGTTCGCTCTGTTCAACGGCGCCGGCATTATTCTGATGATCGTCGGTATCGGTTTTGCCCGGCCGCTGGCGGATCGTTTTGGCAAGCGCAATATTTTCGGTGGCTTCCTGTTCCTGTCCGCTCTGCCATTGATTGCGTTTGCGGTGGTGCCTCGGGAGTCCATCGGAACCATGTTCGTACTGCAGATTCTGCACGGCTTTTTCTATGGTGTGACCATTCCGTTGCTGTGGGCCATGACCGCCGACGTGGCGGATTACTCCGAGTGGCGTAATCATCGCCGGGCGACCGGCATCATTTTCTCCGCCATGATTCTGGGCCTGAAAGGGGGTCTGACGCTCGGTGGTACCCTGGTAGTGACTTTCCTAGCCGCCTACGGTTATGAAGCCGGAGTGGCAGATCAAACAGCCGAGTCGATTCTGGGGATCAAGCTGACGATGAGTATTTACTCGGCGATTCCGTTCCTCATCGCCTGCGGTCTGTTGTTCTTTTACCGGATCAACAAGTCCCTGGAGACGGAGATTGAGCAGGAGTTGGGTTCACGTCGCACCCAGCCGATGCCGGAGCCGGATGAGCCGACCCTGTAAGGGGTTGGTTTGATCGGTCATTAAAAAAGGCGAGCCGGGTGGCTCGCCTTTTTTGTTTTGGGTGCGTGATCTGGAGTTGGGTTACGGCGGATGTGGCCTTCGGCCTTATCCGCCCTACGCGACCTGCCGTGCTATCCGTAGGGGCCGAGCGCAGCGGTATAGGCCCGCATCCGCCGTTACCGAGCTTTAAGCCTGCCCATCCCTCACCGAATTCCGCGCATGAATAAACATCGAATGCGACACATAAATTAAATCCGCCACTTTGCGAATCAGTGCCTCCTCGTATTTATCCAACTCACCGTCGGCGTAAGCCACTTCCCACATCGCCTTGACCAACTCATACTTCTCATCATCGCTACAGGTCTGATTGATCTGGTAGGTGAATTGATGCAAGGAGGTGGCGTCGTCCTGTTCGGACCGGGCCATTTCGCTCAGTTCATCCAACTGTGCGGGATCGAGGTTGTACTTGCGGTGCAGGATGTTGCGAAGGGTGGCCAGCTCGGTGTCATCGAGCAGGCGATCGGCGGTGCCGACTTCGATCAGAAGGGCGGCGACCGCCAATTGCTTCTGCTCGGAGGACAACGCGGGCGCGTTGTCCTCCGGCTGAAGGTGCTTTTCAATAAACTGCGAAATTTTATTAAGCACGTGACTTCAACAGATCTTCCAGTTTGACCTGGTCGGCGGCAAAGTTGCGAATGCCTTCGGCCAACTTTTCGGTTGCCATGGGATCTTCATTCAGGGCAAAACGGAAGCTGGATTCGTCGTTGCTGGGCTTGGCAATCTTCTCGCCGGTGTTTTCCGGAGACAGTTTGCGCTCCAGTGTGCCGGTGTCGTTGCTCAGCTCTTCCAACAACTGCGGGCTGATGGTCAGACGGTCACAGCCGGCCAGGGCTTCGATTTCGCCAATGTTGCGGAAGCTCGCGCCCATCACAACGGTCTTGTAGCCGTGCTGCTTGTAGAAGTTGTAGATGTGACGCACGGACAGAACGCCGGGATCTTCTTCCGAGGCGTATTCGCTCTTGCCGGTGTCTTTCTTGTACCAGTCCAGAATGCGGCCCACGAAGGGGGAGATCAGGTAAACGCCAGCTTCGGCGCAGGCAGCGGCCTGAGCGAAGTTGAACAGCAGGGTCAGGTTGCAGTTGATGCCTTCTTTCTGCAGCACTTCGGCGGCACGGATGCCTTCCCAGGTGGAGGCCAGCTTGATCAGAACGCGAGACTTGTCCACACCGCTCTTCTCGTACAGGTCGATCAGGTGATGTGCCTTCTCGATACTGGCTTTGGTGTCAAATGACAGGCGGGCATCCACTTCGGTGGAGATTTTGCCCGGAATCAACTTCAGTACTTCACAACCCACGGCAACCGCCAGGTGGTCGCAGGCGTAGCTGATCTGCTCAGCTTCGGTGCCGCCTTCTTTTTTACCGGCAGCAATGGAAGCGTCGACCAGCTTGGCGTATTCGGGGATCTGTGCCGCTTTCAGCAACAGAGAGGGGTTGGTGGTCGCATCTTGCGGCTGATATTTTTCGATGGCGGAGATGTCGCCAGTATCCGCGACCACATCGGTCATTTTCTTCAGCTGTTCGAGTTTCGTAGTCACTGTTATCCCGTCCTATATTTAACGTGTTGAGTGAATGGTTGACGGCCAGCGGCCGGCCATCTTGGGTGCCGGGCCTTTCTGTGGCCGATTGTGTTCGATCTGTGTCCTTATTGTATTACAAATTGCTTCCCGCTTGTAGTTTTGGCTTTTGCTCTCCAGCTAGGCGCTTTTATACGGCCATTATATCAGGCTCGACGCGGGCTCTGGCCGCATCGAGTACTTCCAGTCCAGCGCCGGGCTTGAACGCCTGCTCACTGATTATGCGGCGAAATTGCCGTCCGCCGGGCTGGCCCTGGTACAGGCCCAAAATATGCCGGGTCATATACTTCAGGGACACGCCTTGGGCCAGCTCAGTTCCCATATAGTCCCGAAAGGCGTCCAACACCTCGCCCCGGCTCGGGACCGGTCGGGTGGCGCCAAACAGCTGTTGATCGACCCTCGCCAGGAGGTAGGGATTGGTGTAAATCTCCCGGCCGATCATGACCCCATCGAGGTCTTCCAGCAGGGTTTCCGCCTGCTCCAGGGTATTGATGCCGCCGTTGATGATGATTTCAAGGTCCGGATACTCCCGCTTGAGCTGCCGCACCCGGTCGTAGTCCAGCGGCGGAACGGTGCGATTTTCTTTGGGACTCAGGCCTTTCAGCCAGGCCTTGCGAGCGTGCACGATGAAGGTGCGGCAGCCGGTCTCGGCAATGGTGCCCACAAACTGTGACAACCCCTCATAGGCGTCCATATCGTCCACCCCGATACGGTGCTTTACGGTAACGGGGATCGATACGGCTTGTTGCATGGCATCGATGCATTCGGCCACCAGCGCCGGCTCGGTCATCAGGCAGGCGCCGATTTTGTTGTTCTGCACCCGGTCGCTCGGGCAACCGCAGTTAAGGTTCACTTCGTCATAACCCCAATCCTCTGCCATGCGGGCACACTCGGCCAGCTCGGCCGGATTGCTGCCGCCCAGTTGCAGGGCGAGGGGGTGTTCCACGGCGTTGTAATCGAGGTGTCTGGCGCGGTCGCCGTGAATCAGGGCGCCGGTGGTGACCATTTCGGTGTAGAGAAGAGTTTCACGGCTGAGCAGCCGCCAGAACGTTCGGCAGTGCCTATCCGACCAATCCATCATCGGGGCGGCGCAGAAGCGCCGACTGACCGGGGCTGGTGTCGAGTTAGGCCGGTGGTTCTGAGTCATGAGTTCCCGGGGAATAAAAAAGTGGATTATATCACTCTTTTATTGGCGACGAAAAATCGACCCGGCGGGAAAACCCGGGGTGAGTTGTGTAAACTAGGCGTTTTTTCCGAACAGTAAGGGATGAGCTTTTATGAAGTTTCGACTCACAGCACTGGCGGCCGGTCTGGCGGCATTAAACGCGGCACCGACTTTGGCCCAAGACGAAAAAGCAGCGAAGGTGTGGAAGGCGACCGCCGAGCTGGGCATGATTGTGACCTCCGGTAATACCGAGACCACCACATTCCAGGGCAAAATGGACGCTACCCAAGACCTGGAAATGTGGAAAAACCAGTACGTGATCAGCGCGTTGTTCAAGGAAGATGAAATCACCCAGGCGGACGGTACCAAGGAAACCGAGAAAACCGCCGAGAAAATCTCCGGTTCGGTGAAAAGTGCCTACAAACTGGATAAAGACAACGCGAACCTGTTCATTTTTGGTTCTCACACTGACGATAAGTTCGGTGCCTACACCAAGTACAGCACGCTCGCCGTCGGTTATGGTGATCGCCTGTTTGAAACCGACACCATGCAACTCGACGTGGAAGTCGGTCCGGGTTATTTCTGGGCTGAGCAGGAACTGGATGACGGCACTACCGTAACCGAAGAGGGCGCCATTATCCGTGCGGCCGCTCAATATGACTGGCAGGTGACTGAGAGCGCTGACTTCCGTCAGACTCTGGCGGTGGAATCCGGTCAGGACAACACCCGCACCACCTCCGACACTTCACTGAGCGCACGTATCAACGGCTCTATGCAGATGAAAGTCGGTTTTACGGTTCAGTCGGATTCCGACGTGACCGAGGGTAAGGAAAAGACGGATACCACTACCTACGTTACCCTCGTGTACAAGTTCTGATTCGTCTCAGCGATCCCGGTCCTCGGGGTCGCACACCCGGCGGGCAATGCCATAGCTGGGGCGCTCGGTGCAGCGTTCCAGCCAGCGGTGTACCGCCGGGAATTCCTTCAGTTTCAGATGTTTGCCCGCGTGATAGAAGCTGTCCAGGCAGTCCACCCAGGGCGCAATGGCCATATCCGCAATACTGAAACTCTCCCCCAGCAGGTAATTCCGATTATTCAGGTGATGCTCCAGTACGCCCAGTAGGCGCCGTGTTTCGTTGCTGTACCTCTGAACCGGGTAGGGGTGGTCGCATTTGTCTCGGGCATAGACGAAGAAGTGCCCAAACTGACCAAACATGGGGCCAATGTGACCCATCTGGAAAAACAGCCATTGCAGACAGGCGCTTTTACCATCCGGGTCCAGGGGCATAAAGGTCCCGGTTTTCTCGGCCAGATACACCAGTATCGCGGCGGACTCCATCAGGCAAGTCGGGCGCCCGTCCGGGCCGTCGGGGTCGTACAGCGCAGGAATCTTGCCGTTCGGGTTGATCCACAGGAACTCCGGCGTGTGCTGATCCCCCTTCAGAATGTTCACGGTGTGGGGCTCGTAGGGCAGGTGCATCTCCTCCAGCGCCTGGGCCACCTTGATCCCGTTGGGCGTATTCATGGAGTAGAGTTGGATCAACTCGGGCTCCCGCGGTGGCCAGCGACGGAAAATGGGCGGCTGGGACATGATGACACCTCCTGGTTGGGACACGCGTGACGATGACGACAAGTGTAAATCGGTGCAAAGAGGGCTTGGATTAACAGCATAAGGCCCCATATGAATTTAAGAAAGCACATTTGCCCCACTCGTGCGAAGGGAAACCCCGGTGCCTGCTGGCGCCGCGGGCCGCGATGGCCTAATCTCTAAAGCAGTGATGGATTCATTTTTCAGTAAACCGTGAGGCAGTTATGGCAGATTCCTATCGGTCCGTCGACACCCTGAAGGTGGGCGGCAAAGACTATCGTTATTATCCGTTCACGGAAGTCGAAAAACGCTTCCCGGTCGATAAGCTTCCCTATTCCCTCAAGATCCTGCTCGAAAACCTGTTGCGCCATTCCGACTCTGGGTTGGTTAGCGACGCGGACATTGAAGCGCTTGCCCAGTGGGACCCTAAAGCCCAGCCCTCGCAGGAGATCGCCTTCGTACCGGCCCGGGTGGTACTGCAGGACTTTACCGGGGTGCCGGCCATTGTGGATCTGGCGGCCATGCGCGATGCGGTCAAGAGCCTGGGTGGCAAGCCAGAGCAGATCAATCCCTTGTCGCCGGTCGAGCTGGTGATTGACCACTCGGTGATGGTGGATTTCTTCGGCGGTGAGGATTCGTTCAAGAAAAACACCGCGCTGGAGGTGGAGCGCAACCGCGAGCGTTATCAGTTCCTGCGCTGGGGCCAGAAGGCCTTCGACAACTTCAAAGTGGTGCCGCCGGGCACTGGTATTGTCCACCAGGTCAACCTGGAATATCTGGCCCGCGGTGTGTTCACCCGCGAGCGCGATGGCCAGTTAGAAGCCTACCCGGACTCCCTCGTGGGCACCGACTCCCACACCACCATGATCAACGGCCTGGGCGTGCTTGGTTGGGGTGTGGGCGGTATTGAGGCCGAAGCGGCCATGCTCGGTCAGCCCATCTCCATGCTGATCCCTCAGGTGGTGGGCTTCAAGCTCACCGGTGAGTTGCCCGAGGGTGCTACAGCCACCGACTTGGTACTTACGGTCACTCAAATGCTGCGCGAGCTGGGTGTGGTCGGCAAGTTCGTTGAGTTCTTCGGCCCTGGTCTAAAGCACCTAACCCTGGCCGATCGCGCCACCATCGGCAATATGGCGCCGGAATATGGTGCCACCTGCGGGATCTTTCCGGTAGACCAGCAGACTCTGGATTACCTGACCTTCACCGGTCGCTCCAAAGAACAGGTGGAGTTGGTGGAAGCCTACATGAAGGCTATGGGCCTCTGGCATGACGACAAGACCCCGGATGCCGAGTACAGCGATGTACTGGAGCTGGATCTGAGCACCGTGGTGCCGTCCATTGCGGGCCCCAAGCGACCCCAGGACAAGATCGCGTTGACCGACGCCAAACCGGCCTTTCACGATGTGCTTGATGAAATGGACCGGCATCGGCGCAACACCATCGCCTCTACTGAGCAGGACTTCGCAGCGGAGGGAGGTGCTGCTGCGGTGGGCGGTGTGCCCCTGTCGGATCAGGGCGCCGTTCGGGTTGACTACGACGGTGAGAACTTCCTGCTGAAAAACGGCGCCGTGGTGATTGCCGCAATCACCAGTTGCACCAACACCTCGAACCCGGCGGTTTTGATGGCCGCTGGTCTGGTGGCGAAAAATGCCCGGGCCAAAGGGCTGAGCGCCCGTCCGTGGGTCAAAACCAGCCTGGCGCCCGGCTCCAAAGTCGTGACCGATTACCTGGAAAAAGCCGGCCTGATGGATGAACTGGAAGGCCTTGGCTTTTATCTGGTGGGTTATGGGTGCACCACCTGTATCGGTAACTCCGGCCCGCTGCCCAAAGAAATTCACGAAGCCATCCATGAGGGTGACCTCACGGTGACCTCGGTGCTATCGGGCAACCGCAACTTTGAGGGACGTATTCACCCCGACGTGCGGGCCAACTACCTGGCCTCACCGCCTCTGGTGGTGGCCTATGCGCTGGCTGGCACCATGGATATTGACCTGCAGAAGGAGCCCCTGGGTTATGACAAAGACAATAAACCGGTCTATCTGAAAGACATCTGGCCAACGACGGCGGACATTCAGAAGACCATTGCCGACAACCTGGATCCGGCCATGTTCTCCGAGAAGTACGCGGATGTGTTCAGCGGTGACGAGAGCTGGCAGGCACTGCCGGTGGAGGAGAGCCAGCTCTACGCCTGGCCGGACTCCAGTTACGTGCGCAAGCCGCCGTTCTTTGATGGCATGGGTAAAACGCCCGGGGATATCACCGATATCAAGGGGGCCCGTTGTCTGGTGAAGGTCGGTGACAGCATTACCACTGACCACATCTCTCCGGCCGGTGCCATCATGCCCGACAGTCCCGCCGGTCAGTACCTACAGGAGCAGGGCGTGGACCCGAAGGACTTCAACTCCTACGGTTCCCGGCGCGGCAACCACGAGGTGATGATGCGCGGCACCTTCGCCAATGTGCGGCTGAAAAACCAGATGGCGCCGGGCACCGAGGGCAGCTGGACCACCTACCTGCCCAAGAACGAAGTCATCAGCATTTTCGATGCCGCCGAGCGTTATCGCGAAGACGGCACACCGCTGGTGGTGCTCGCGGGTAAAGAATACGGCTCCGGCTCCTCCCGGGACTGGGCGGCCAAAGGTCCGTCACTGCTCGGTGTGCGCGCGGCCATTGCCGAAAGCTACGAGCGCATTCACCGCTCCAATCTGGTGGGAATGGGCATTCTGCCGCTCCAGTTTGCCGAAGGCGAGTCTGTTGAGTCATTGGGGCTGACCGGTGAGGAGGTGTTCGATATTCCCGCCGTGCAGGCCGACACCAAAGAAGTGGAAGTGACGGCCAAAGGGGCCGACGGCAAAGCCAAGGCGTTCAAGGCTAAAGTGCGTATCGATACCCCCAACGAGTTCGCCTACTTCCAGAATGGCGGCATTCTGCACTACGTCCTGCGCAACCTCGCGAGCCAGTAAGCGGGCACGCTACCCACAAGCGCCTACCCACTGACGGGAGGCGCTTTTTTTCGGGTATGATGAAGGATGATTTGAACCGCAACAGGATTCCCATGAGTTTGACCCACACTGACGATCAAGGGCGCGCCAGCATGGTAGACGTGTCGGACAAGCCTGCTACCGTGCGCGAGGCACGGGCCAGCGCGTTTGTCCGCATGCAACCCGCCACCTTGGCGCTGATTCGTGAAAACGGCCTGAAAAAAGGCGATGTGCTGGCGGTATCCCGCATTGCCGGCATTCAGGCGGCCAAACAATGCTCCAACCTCGTACCCCTCTGTCACCCACTGGCACTGAGCAAAGTGGGGGTCGAGTTTGCGTTTCAGGAGGAGCCGGCGGGCGTGTCCATCGAAACTTACTGCAAGTTGTCCGGCCAGACCGGCGTGGAGATGGAAGCGCTGACCGCCGCCAGCGTGGCCGCTCTGACCATCTACGATATGTGTAAAGCCGTCGATTTGAGTATGGTCATTGAAAATATCGCGCTGCTGGAAAAATCCGGTGGCCGTCGCGGTCACTATGTACGCGCTGAAGATGAGACCAAACAACCATGATTCAGGTACTGTTTTTTGCCCGCTTGCGCGATCAGCTCGGCTGCGATTCGCTGACGCTGGAAACGGTGGAGGGCGACAGCATCACCAAGGTGCGCGAGCGCCTGGTGGCGGAGCATCCCGACTGGCGGGAGCCACTGAGTGCGTCCGGCGTGCTCTTTGCGGTGAACCAGTCGCTGGTGAAGTCCGGCCATCCGGTTCATGATGGCGATGAGGTGGCCTTTATGCCACCGGTCACCGGAGGCTGACATGATATCCGTCCAGACCGCGCCCTTTGATGTGGCCCATGAATACGCCCAGCTCACTGCGGATGATGTGGACGCCGGCGCGGCCGTGTTTTTTGTCGGTCGGGTGCGTTCACACAATGACGGTCGCGCCGTCACCGGTATGACCCTGGAGCACTACCCGGGCATGACCGAAAAGGCCCTGGAACAGATCCTGGCCGACGCCCGCGAGCGTTGGTCGCTCGGGCGGGTGAGGGTGATCCATCGGGTGGGTTCTCTGGTATTAGGAGAAGCGATCGTGTTCGTTGGCGTGACCAGTGCCCATCGGGACGCGTCCTTCGAGGCCGCCGAATTCATCATGGATTACCTGAAAAACCGGGCGCCTTTCTGGAAGCGCGAAGACACCGAAGACGGCTCGGTCTGGGTCGACGCCCGGGACAAAGACCTGCGCGCCCTCGCGCGTTGGAGTTGAATACCTTAATCGATAATAAACGGAGCCATACCATGAAAATCCTGAAAATGGTCGCCTGCCTGGCGGCCGCCACCGCACTGACCGCCTGCGAGCAGGCGGAAGAAACCCAGGCACCGACGCCTGAAGCAGAACCCGAAGCCAGCGTTTCCCAAGGGGCTCCCCTGGCCGCACCGGGCGCGAGCATTCTGGAAATCATGGCCAGCGCCCATCGCAGCGACGATAACCGCGCTCGTGACCAATACCGCAACCCCGAAGAAACCCTGTTTTTCTTCGGCGTGGAACGGGACGACACCGTGATTGAAATCAACCCCGGTGGCGGCTGGTACATGGAAATCATCGCCCCCTTCGTCAATGAGGATGGGCAATACATCGCTGCCACCCCGAACCCCGAGCTGGAGGGCATGCCGTCTTATGTGATTCGTCAGGCCGCGCAGATCCAAGCTCGCATCGACGATCAGCCGGACTTCTACGGCAATGCGCAGGTGCAGCTCTATGATCCTTCGGCGCCCGTGCTCGGCGAGCCGGGCAGTGCGGACTTCGTGCTGACCTTCCGCAATGTCCACGGCTGGATCAACAGTGGGCAGGCCGAGGGCATGTTCCAGGCCTTTGCCGAGGTCCTCAAACCCGGCGGTGTGCTGGGTGTGGTGCAACATCGCGCCGTCGACGAGGCGGACCCCTCGGAAAGCGCCACCACTGGTTATGTGTCCGAAGCGGCGGTCATCGCCTTGGCGGAAGCGGCGGGATTGACCCTGGATGATCGCAGCAACATCAACGCCAACCCAAAAGATACCCGGGATCATCCGGAAGGCGTCTGGACCCTGCCGCCGTCACTGCGTCTGGGTGATGAAAATCGCGCTTCCTACGAGGCGATTGGCGAGAGTGATCGGATGACTCTGCGGTTCGTCAAGCCCGAATCGGAAGAGTAAGCCGGTCATAGACGGGCACAAAAAAGGGGCTTCGGCCCCTTTTTTGTGGGCGGGTGGTTTTCTGAAAGGGCGGTCAGTGGATCAGGGTGGACGCCAGTGTTACCAGTGCCAGGACCACCAGGCCAACGGCGAACACCTGCTGCAAGCGGGCGTTGGCAATGTGATGGCTGATCTGTTGGCCCACCACCATGCCGCCCACGCCGCCGAGTGCCAGCCAGCCGAGCAGAGACCAGTCCATGGGGGTGCCGGCCTGCTCGCTAAAGAGCCAGTGGCTGATAAAGCCCGAGCTGCTGATCAGGGTGATGATCAGTAGGGAAATCGACACCGCCTGCACCATGGAAATGCGGCTCAAAAACAGCAGTAGCGGAATGATCAGAAAGCCGCCGCCCACACCGAACACCCCGGAGAGCAAACCCACCAGTGCGCCCCCAATCGCCAACCCGGAAATGCAGCGCGGCTTAAGCTCAAACTGCCCGGTGGGGCTCAACATGCACAGCATTTCCGGGCGGTGGTGTTCGGCCTTGCTGGCGCGGACCACATTGGCATGCTCCGGGTTGCGCTGGGCGTCGCGCCACATGCGCACCGCAATGATCAAAGTCAGCACATTGAAGCTGACCAACAGCAGGGTGTCGGGCAACTGATTGCCCAGCCACTTGCCCATAGGCGCGACCAGGGCACCGGTCACCGCCAGAATGATGGTGGGGGGCCAGAGCACCAGATCGCTGTGCCAGCTGCGAAAGCTGCCATACAGCGCGCTGATCGCCACCGCCCCCAGTGACAGGCCGACCGCACCGTTGACGCTCATCCCGCCGAGCAGAATCAGCAGCGGCACCGCAAACACTGAACCGCCTGCACCGGTCAGGCCCAGTACCAGTCCAATGAGTACGCCGATCAGCAGGAACATGGGAGCTTACCGGTTCCAGGGCATGTGCAGCAGGACTTTGGCCATGGCGCAGGTATCGGTGATGCCTGAAAAGGTCAGGCCCGCACCGACCGCGCTCGAGAGCCAGAAAAAGCCCGGATTGACGGTAAAGCCCAGCACCACGCCGGCGAGAATCAGCAGTCCGGCGGTAATCCGTACCTGACGCTCGATCGAGACCGCGCGACGCGGCGTCTCGGAGTGCTCAAGCGCCACCGGGGCATTGCGCATGGCGTTGACACCACCGTCGATAATGCACAGCGAGCAATCAACCTTGCCCGCCAGCTTGTCGACCGCCATATCCGCCCGGCGACCGCTCTGGCACAGCAGGTAAACCGTGCTCTTGTCTCCGCCGCGCTGGGACAGCTCGGCTTGCAAACGCTCGGCACTGAGTTCCTGCACCGGGATATGCAGGGCACCGGGCACCCGCTCGTTTTCCACCTCGGCGGTGGTGCGCAGGTCCAGAATGCACAGCTCCTCCGGTCGGGTGTTGGCAAACAGTTGTTGGGGCGTTACGCGGGTTGCACTCATCGTGTGGGGATCTCTTGATTGAAAAAGTATTACCTCATGGTAAGCAATTTCAGTAAATTAGTAAACTCTAATTAAGTGAGTGCAGCATTCATGCAGATCCGCCCCCGCTCACGTATAATGCCGGCCCATATCGCATTCACGTTCACCAACTTGCGGAAGTTTTCTATGACCGTTCGCACCCGTATTGCGCCTTCACCGACGGGCGATCCCCACGTCGGTACCGCCTACATTGCCCTGTTCAACCTGTGCTTTGCCCGCCAGCACGGCGGCCAGTTCCTGCTGCGCATCGAAGACACCGATCAGACCCGCAGCACCCCGGAATCGGAAAGAGCCATCCTGGACAGCCTGCGCTGGCTGGGCATCGAGTGGGATGAAGGCCCGGATGTGGGCGGCGAACACGGCCCCTACCGCCAGAGTGAGCGCATGGACATCTACCGGGGCTACGCCGAAGAGCTGATCGAAAAGGGTTACGCCTTCTACTGCTTTGCCACCGCCGAAGAGCTGGACCAGATGCGCGCCGAGCAACAGGCCCGCGGGGAAACGCCCAAATACGACGGTCGCGGCCTGAAACTGAGCGAGGCGGAAGTCAAACAGCGCCTGGACGCCGGCGAGCCCTACGTCATCCGCATGAAAGTGCCGGAAGAGGGCACCTGCAAAGTACAGGACATGCTGCGCGGCGAGATCGACATCGACTGGGCCCAGGTGGACATGCAGGTGCTGCTCAAAGCCGACGGCATGCCCACCTACCATCTGGCTAACGTGGTGGATGACCACTTGATGGGCATCACCCACGTGATTCGCGGTGAAGAGTGGATCAACTCCGCCCCCAAGCACCTGAAACTGTACGAATACTTCGGCTGGGAAGCCCCGGTGCTGTGCCACTTGCCGCTGCTGCGCAACCCGGACAAATCCAAGCTCAGCAAACGCAAAAACCCCACCAGCATCCTCTACTACCAGCGCGCCGGCTTCCTGCCCGAGGCTCTGCTCAACTACCTGGGCCGTATGGGCTGGTCCATGCCCGATGAGCGCGAGAAATTCACCCTGGAGGAAATGCAGGCCCACTTCGACATCAACCGCGTCTCTCTGGGTGGCCCCATCTTCGACGTGGAAAAGCTCTCCTGGCTGAACGGACTGTGGATTCGCGAAGACCTCTCCACCGAACAGCTGGCCGATCGCCTGCAGGCCTGGGCGCTCAACCGGGACAACCTGCTCAAAGTGCTGCCTCACGCCCAGCCCCGCATGGAAACCCTGGGCGACTTCGCCCCCCTGGTCAGCTTCCTGGCCTCCGGCAACCTCGGCCTGACAGAGAGCCACTTCACCGGTAACAAGCTGGAGCTGGACGACCAGAAGCGGGTTCTCCAGTTCGCCGTCTGGCGCATGGAAACCCTGCGCACCTGGGAGCGCGACGCCATCTTCGCCGAGCTCAAATCCTTGGCCGACGCCACCGGAATCAAGGTCAAAGACTTCCTGGCCCCGCTGTTCGTCGCCATTTCCGGCACCACCGCCTCTTTCTCGGTGATGGACGCCATGGTCCTGCTCGGCCCGGACATGAGCCGCGCGAGACTGCGCCAGGCCATCGAAGTCCTCGGCGGCGTGGGCAAAAAGCAGCTCAAAAAGCTGGAAAAGGCCTACCAGGCGCTGGGTACGGAAGCGGAGGCGTCCGCAGAGAATTCGTAAAAACTGCCTGATAATCAAAGAATTAGCTTTTTTTGCCGATTTATTGTTGACAGCTCCGAGCGGGGTGCTACAATGCGCCCCGCTTCCAACGAAGCGCAAGCAGTTTTGGGGCCTTAGCTCAGCTGGGAGAGCGCAACACTGGCAGTGTTGAGGTCAGCGGTTCGATCCCGCTAGGCTCCACCAAACACAAAACCCTCGCACCGAAAGGTGCGGGGGTTTTTTGTTTGGCGGACCCTCGCCGGGTGAGATTCGCTGACGCGGTTCACCAATCGGCAGGATAGCCGATTGGCACAGCGAAGCTGCCCGCAGGGTGGCGCACATGGATGTGCGCCATGCATCCCGCCGTTCCGCAACTCCCGAACTCAGCATTACCCATCGAAAGGCGCGGGGTTTTTTGTCTGGCGGACCCTCGCCGGGTGCATCCCGCCCCTCAGTTGGCACCCAATCCTCCATCTCGCATGCCTGCCCAACCTACAAAGCAAAGTACCCGTTCCCTCATCGTAAATAGACTATTTCCCCGCCAAGTGGATTCTGGCAAACTCATCTGAGAAAAGATTACCGCTGCAATAGTCCACATCGGCAGTCAAAAAATGACAAAAGGAGTGGTAAGCGATGCCATTGATCAATCCCTCAGTCAAAACCCAGCGCTCGGTCACAAAACTGGTTTCATCGGCCGCAATGGCTGCTGCGTTCTATGTGCTTGCTGCCTGCAGCGCTCAAACCACTAGCCCACAAGACACCGACCTTGCCTCAGTGCAATGGCGGCAGCACAAAGCAAATACGCCACCCAGTGCACGCCACGAAAACGGTTTTGTGGCGGTAGGTGAACGTTTGTATTTGGTCGGCGGTCGAGGTGAGCGGCCGTTGGATATTTTTGATCCGGTCACAGGCATCTGGAGCCAGGGCGCCAAACCACCGTTTGAAATTCACCATATGCAGGCCATCGAATACGACGAAAAACTCTATATTCTCGGCGCCATGACCGGTGGTTTTCCCGAAGAGCCCCCGCTGGCGAATATTCTGATTTACGACCCCGCCACGGACGCCTGGTCGGAGGGGCCAGAAATTCCCGCCGATCGTCGGCGTGGCGGCAGCGGCGTTGTGTTGCATGAAGGGTTGATTTATCTCGTGGGTGGAAACACGCGCGGCCATATGAGTGGCTATGTCCCCTGGGTGGATGTGTTTGATCCAGAAGCCGGACGCTGGACGCAACTGCCGGACGCCCCCCATGCGCGAGATCACTTTCATGCAGCGGTGATTGATGGGCATATATACGCGGCCGGAGGGCGCGCCTCATCCCACGACACGGGTGAAACCATGTCCCTCACTGTTGGGCCCGTGGATGTATATGACATTGAAAACCAACGCTGGCACACGCTGGAAGCGCCTTTGCCGACTGAGCGTGCCGGTACGGCAACAGTAGCCCTTAATGGACTGTTGGTCGTGCTGGGTGGTGAGAGTACCAGCCAAGTCGAAGCCCACCGCGAAGTGGAGGCGTACAACCCGGAAACAGAGGAGTGGCTCAGCCTGCCGCCTTTACCGGTTGGGCGCCACGGGACCCAGGCTACGCTCTTTAACGGGGAATTGCATATTGTCGCGGGCAGCGGAAATCGTGGTGGCGGTCCTGAGTTGAATGATCATTGGGTGATGGAGATGAGTGAGTAGGTATCCGTACACACTTAATCCTTAGCCAATTACGTGGGCGGTTTGTGCCCCAGAGAAACAGCGAGAGCGATGCCTCATGGAAACGCAACCTATACTTCGCACTAAACGATTGACGCTACGGCCATTTTCATTGACAGACGCTCCCCGAGTCCAGAAGTTGGCTGGCGACCGTCGAGTATCAGAGATGACGGCCAACATACCGTATCCCTACAAAGACGGTATGGCGGAAAGCTGGATATCCTCTCGGGCTGCCGCGTTCTCGCGTGGCGAAGCAATCGTTTACGCGGTCACTCTTTCGGAAACGTCGGAACTGATCGGGACAGTGAGTCTGACCGAACTCACAGTTACCGACGGTAATCTCGGTTACTGGATTGGGTTTCCATACTGGGGCAACGGGTATTGTACAGAGGCCGCAGGCGCTCTCGTTGAGTTCGGACTGAAAGAGTTCGGATTGCCACTGATTTACGCCAGACACCTGAAAGAAAATCGTCCTTCAGGGCGTGTCATTCTCAATATCGGGTTTCAGTATATAGGTACAGTGTCTTTGGATGTTCATGGCGAAAGGCGCGTGCTTGAACACTACGAAAGAAGTGCGTGATTGCCGCCGGACGTCGCGTCGACGCGGGGCATGTCGCTTTGTGACGGTCCATCTGCTCCCCGGGCCAGAGAGTGCCTATACTGTGTGGTAACTTCTCAATACCGATTTAAAGACAAAGGTCTCTCGCACCATGGATTTGACGTTTCAGGACAAACTCCCCGCCCCCCTAAAACGCTGGCTCGGCATCTTCCTCGCCGCCATCCAGTACTGGCTCGGTAGCCAGGCGTTCATCTATGCCGCCGCGCTGGCGTTCTTTACCGTCTTCTCGATTGCGCCGGTGTTGGTTGTGGTGGTCATGCTCGTTGGGCTGTTTATTGGTGAGCGGGCGGTTCAGGGCCAGCTCTTCGAGCAGCTTGAGGGAACCATCGGACCGGAAGCGGCCGGTGTGGTTCAGACCGCGGTGATCAATTCGCAGATTGACCAAAGCGGTATCTGGCCGGCGTTGATCGGGATCACGGCCACCATCATCGGTGCCACCACCGTGTTCGCCCAGATGCAGAGGTCCCTGAATGAGATCTGGAGCGTAGCGCCACGGCCTTCCAAAAGCAGTCTCTGGATCTTTATCAAAAGCCGCCTGTTGTCACTGACCATCATTCTGGCCATCGGGTTTGTTCTGATGGTCTCGCTGCTGTTGTCCGTGGCGCTGCGTACCATCATGGCGTTTGCGGAGGAGTGGTTGCCGGTGCCCGGTTGGGCGATGGTGGGGACGGAATTGTTTCTGTCCTTGTTTGTGGTGACGGCTTTGTTTGGTGCGATGTTCAAGATTCTGCCGGATGTGGTGTTGTACTGGCGGGACGTACTGCTTGGCGCGTTTATCACCGCTGTGCTGTTCACGGTGGGTCGCTCCCTGATTGCCATCTACTTGGCCTACACGGCGACGGCATCGGCCTATGGCGCGGCCGGCTCTTTGGCGCTGCTCCTGCTCTGGGTGAACTACTCCTCCATGATTCTGTTGTTTGGGGCGGCGTTTACCCGTGCCCATCTAGAAGGCCGGGGCTTGACCGTTCGGCCCCGAAATACGGCGGTGTGTGTGCACCGCGAATTGATCGATGATGTGAAGAGCGAGGCCTGAGGATTGGCGCCAAAAGCGTCTGTTTGGTCAGGCATGACTCATCGCGTACCATTGCGGAATGATGAGGTTCCCGGGCGATAAAACGCTCCTCAGCCCGGTCTTCGTTGCTCTGGCAGCGCTTTGCTGGGGGGTGGCGGGCGGCCTTGGTGGTGTACTGACCAGCGAGGGCTGGGCGCCGCTGGTCGTTTCGTTCTACCGGGGTGCCATCGGGCTTTTGTTTGTACTCGCCTGGCTGGTCATTCGGCCGCGCGGCAGTGGGTTGGCCTGCCGCCAACTGTGGTTATGGTCCGCTATCGCCGGCTTGGGTGTGGCGGGTAACTTCGGTTTTTACTTTATCAGCATCGCCGAGGGCAGCGTGGCGGTCGCCGCGACCCTGATGTACTGCGCGCCGGTGTTTGTTTACCTTGTTTCTTTCACGCTGAAGCTCGAGCAACCGACCCTGCCCAAGTGGCTGGCCATTGCCATGGTGGTTGTCGGTATCGTGTTGCTTACCGGTATTTACGAAGTGGGCGCCAGCGAAGTGACGCCGGTTGCGGTCGGGGCGGGGTTGCTCTCCGGGTTGTCCTACGCGGTGTTCATTTTTGGTTTCAAGTACGCGGCTCCGCACGGAAGCCCACAGGCGGTGTTGCTGGTCGCTTTCGGGGTGCTCAGTGTCATCCTCCTGCTACTCAGCGGCACAGAGCAGGCACTGGCGGTGCTGAGTGCGCCAATCTGGCCCCTGTTTGTGATTCTGGGCGTACTAGGGGCGGGCCTGTCGTTTGTGATCTACGTTCGGGGTCTTAACTATACGGCGCCGGCCGTGGCCTCCATTGTGGCCATGGTTGAGCCGGTCACGGCCTCCCTATTCGGCGTGGTGCTGTTGAATGAAAGTCTGGGGTTCTTCCAGGTGCTGGGGCTCCTGCTGATTCTGGTGACTGTCACCGCGCTGAGCGTCTACTCGAATGTTCGTCCCGCTTACCGGTATCGCGCTGCATGACGCTCCGGATGGGCAGCACCTCCTTCCGATAGTTTAGTCTTCACTATATTTCAATCGCGCACTTTCTGGGTTACAATTGCCTAAATTTGAGCGAAAATGATTTATAATGAAATCAATTTGGCGCCCGTTTCGTCTTTGAAGGCTCGTATTCTGCCGATGTATTCCTGATGGTAGGAGAATAATAATGACAGCTCGCCCCCCGTTGTCCCGGGCGCTGAAAGCGCTCTGTGTGGGCATTATCGCGCTCTTGGCGGTTGCCATGATTGCGGCCTCCGGCATTTTCTCCGGTGCAACCCGTGGCACCACTTTGTTTATCGCCTATGCCCAGAACAGCCAGCCGGTTATTGATGCCCTGCATCGGCTCGGTCGGCGGATTGAGGAAAAAACCGGAGGCGAGGTGAAGGTCCGTTTTTTCCCGGACAGCCAGCTCGGCGGTGAGCGCGAGCTGGTGGAATTGCTGCAAGTGGGTGCGGTGGACATCACCAAGGTGTCCGCCGGGCTTATGGAGAGCTTTTCACCCATCTACGGTGTGTTTTCCATGCCTTTCCTGTTCGAGGACACCGGGCATTTCTATCGGGTCATGGACAATCCCGACATCATGCAGCCCATCTATGCCTCCACCCGACAGAACGGGTTTGTCGGTATGGGTTATTACGACTCCGGCTCACGCAACTTTTACGTGAAAGATGACCCGATTCGCGCCGTGGAGGACCTTCAGGGGCGAAAGATTCGGGTTATGCAGAGCGAAGCGGCTATTGAGATGATGCGCCTGCTGGGGGCGGTTCCGGTGGCCATGGGCCAGGCCGAGGTGTACACCGCCATGCAACAGGGCATCCTCGACGGGGCGGAGAACAACGAGTTTGCCCTGACCATAGCCCGACACGCCGAGATCGCCAAGCACTACACCTACACCATGCATACACGGATTCCCGATGTGGTGGTCATCAGCAATATGACGTTGAACAAACTGAACGATGAGCAGACGGCGGCGGTGTATGAGGCGATGGCGGAATCGATTGCGTTTCAGAAGCAGGCCTGGAACGAGGCCGTGGCGGAAACCCGGCAGTTGGCGATTGATGAGTTTGGGGTGAACTTTATAGACGTCAAGCTTGCGCCGTTCCGCGAGGCGGTTGAGCCCATGTACGAAGCCCTGAAACAGTATCCCGAGCAGTATTCGCTTTACCGCGAAATCAGGTCCACAGCAGATGAGACGGAGTAGGGTATGCGCTTGATCAACGGGATTCGAACCGTGATGGACCGTGTGGTTGAGGTGGTGTGCAGCGTCTGGTTGCTGGTGATGGTCGCCATGACCTGCTGGCAGATTATCAGTCGCTATCTGTTGGGGGCCCCCAGCACCTACTCGGAGGAGTTTCTGCGTTTTTCACTGGTCTGGGTGTCCATGCTCTCGATGGCCTATGTGGCTGGTTTGCGCAAGCATGTCGCGTTTACCTTGTTTTCGGACAAGGTGTCCATTCACTGGCAATACTACTGGCAGATACTGATCGAGCTGGCCTTTCTGGCGTTCGCCATTTTCATTCTCGTCCAGGGCGGATACAACGCCACCAGCATCACCATGAACCAGGTGTCGCCATCGCTGGGGCTGGCCATGGGGTATGTTTACTCGGCCTTACCCTTGGCCGGAGGCATTCTGGCAGTGTACAGCGTATTGAATTGCATCGAGCTGCTGGAAAAAGAGTTGCGCTCGGACGAGGAGGCACCACAGGATGTTTGATGCGGCGCTGTTACTGATCGGGTCTTTTGCGTTTTTATTGGTCCTGGGGATTCCCATTGGCATCTGTATTGCGGTGTCCTCCGTGATCACTATCGCCTCAGTGTTGCCCATGGATGTTGCGCTGTTCACCACGGCGCAGAAGATATTTTCCAGCCTGGACAGTTTCTCCCTGTTGGCGGTGCCCTTCTTCATTCTCTCCGGGGTGATCATGAACTCCGGGGGTATCGCGATGCGGCTGGTGAATTTTGCCAAGCTGTTCAGTGGGCATATCCCCGGCTCTCTGTCCCACACCAATATCGCCGGCAATATGATGTTCGGGGCCATTTCCGGATCCGCCATTGCGGCGTCCACCTCGATTGGTGGCGTCATGGTGCCGATGAGCAAGAAGGAAGGCTACAGCAACCCGTTTGCCGCCGCCGTCAATATCGCCTCGGCACCCACCGGAATGCTCATTCCCCCGACGACGGCGTTCATTCTGTATGCCCTGGCCAGTGGCGGCACCTCGATTGCTGCGCTGTTTGCGGGCGGCCTGGTGGCCGGCGTGCTCTGGGGGGCAGGATGCATGCTGGTGACCTATGTGATTGCTCGTCGCCGGGGCTATCGCTCCGTGGTCCTGGTGGAGAAGGGCGTGGCGTGGCGTGTCACGATGGAGGCGCTGCCGAGTCTGTTGCTGATCATTGTGGTGGTGGTCGGTATCGTCGGTGGTGTGTTTACCGCGATTGAGGCCTCGGCCGTTGCGGTGGCCTACACGGCCTTTCTTACTATGGTGGTTTACCGCACAGTGTCCTTTGGGGATCTGCGCAATATTCTGGTTCAGTCACTGGTGATGACCGGCATCATCATGTTTCTGTTGGGAACCTCTTCGGCCATGTCCTTTGCTATGGCGATTACCGGGCTTCCGGATCTGATCAGCAGTGTGATTCTCGGGCTCTCGGACAACCCGGTGATGGTGTTGTTGATCATTACACTGTTTCTGTTGATCATTGGCACCTTCATGGATATTGGCCCGGCGATTCTGATTTTTACTCCCATATTGTTGCCTATCGCCCTTAAAATTGGCGTGGACCCGGTACATTTCGGTATCCTCATGGTTTACAACCTGAGTATTGGCACCATTACACCCCCGGTAGGTAGCGGCTTGTATGTGGGTGCCAGTGTCGCCAATGAGCGGGTTGAGAAAATACTTCCATCGCTAATGCCCTTCTATGGAATCATTGTTCTGGTGTTGATCCTGATTGCACTGGTTCCAGAGGTCACCCTGTTTTTGCCAAGGCTGATGGACTTATAGGGGCCGCCTGCACTTGAGGTGCTGCGCCTGTCATCGATTTTATTGACATGGGACAACACATGATCCGACACATTTTGCTGGTCAAATTCAAGCCGGAGGCAACCGCTTCGGACATCGAGAAAGTCCGTGCTCTGTTTGAGGCCATGACCACCCGAGTGGAGGGGGTCGAAGCGGTCGAGTGGGGGCTCAATGACAGCCCCGAAGGATTGAATCAGGGTTTTACCCACGCCGTTCTGATGACCTTTGCTGATGAGCAGGCGCGGCAGCGCTATCTGCCCCATCCGGAGCACGATGCGCTCAAGGCGGAGTTCGTGCCGCTGGTGGCAGACATTGTCGTTTTTGACTACCCGGTCGCGTGACGGTCACGTAATTAAAGGAGCGTGCTATGGTGTTTTTGAATAACCGCATCAACCTGACTCGTGTAACCGGTCGAGCCGTCGGTGCATTGCTGTTTATCGGGCTGACGGCGTGCAGTGCCACTGAGCAGGGCCGGTACTCGGGAGAGTGGCAGTCGCTGTTTAACGGAGAGAACCTGGATGGTTGGGTGGTCAAAATCCATCACCATGAGGTTGGGGACAATTACGCCGATACCTTCCGGGTGGTCGATGGGGTGATTCAGGTCAATTATGATGGTTACCAGGACGGCTTTGGCGAGCGCTTTGGCCACCTGTTTTATGAGCAGCCGTTTTCCTCCTATCACCTGAAGTTCGAGTACCGGTTTACCGATCAGTGGCTCGACGATGGACCGGGCTATGCCTACCGCAATAGCGGCATCATGTTTCATGCTCAGGACCCCGACACCATTCTGAAAGAGCAGGATTGGCCCATTTCCGTGGAGTACCAGATGCTGGCGGATCGGGACGATGGCAACCCGCGCCCGACTGGCAATATGTGCTCTCCGGGTACGGACGTGGTGTATGAAGGCAAGATTGATGAGCGCCATTGCATCAATTCCACCTCGGCGACCTATCCGCCTGGTGAGTGGGTTGAGGGTGAGCTGATTGTTTATGGCGATTCGAGGGTGATTCACCGTGTCAATGGTGAGACCGTGCTTGAGTACAGCCAACCCCAGATCGGTGGCGGTGTAGTCAGTGGCTATGACCCGGCGCTCAAAGTCGACGGTCAGCCATTGACTCAGGGTTATATCGCCTTGCAGTCTGAGGGGCAGGGTGTGGAGTTTAAAAATATAGTGATCAAGCCATTGACGCCGTGAGTCACCCGCGTGAGAGCAAAAAAACCGGCCGTCAACGCCGTTGACGGCCGGTTTTTTTATGCCTCAGCTTTCCTGAGGTGGGCGTGATTTACTCGGCGGAAGCGGGGGCGTCCGTCCAGGCTTTCAATCGCTCGGCGGTGGCCTCGTCAACCACCTCCAGGATTACCCGCTGGCGTTCATCGTCCACGCCCTGAATGATCACGTGTACTTGCTGATCCAGTTGGTACTGTTGGGCTTCATGGGTAATTTTAAGGCGCCGTGAATCAAACGCCGGCTTGACGTCGTCCTTGGCCAGGCGCACAAAGCCTTCAATGCCCCAATCATCCAGGCGCACCCCGAAACCCATGGAGTTCACCAGGGCGATGGTGCCCGTATGGACACTGCCAATCTTGTCGCGCACAAAATCACAGGCCAGCCACTGCTCCAGCTGGCGACAGGCCTGACGGCCTTTCTGAAGCTGGTTCTGCAGGTCTTCCAGCAGCGTGGGTTCCGGTGACTGGGCTGGTTGCTCGCGCAGAATCCGCTTGATGGCCCGGTGATTGTAAAAGTCGTGGTAGCGTCGGATCGGCGAGGTGACCGTGGCGTAATGGGGAAAGCCCAGGCCAAAGTGTTCGCTGGCATCGGCGGACAGGGAGGCGGCCTGCAGCATCCGCTGCACCAGAGGTAACAGGGACTCGAATTCCGGGGTGTTGTCCGGGTTGACCCGCAGGTCGCGCAGCAACTGCTGGAAGTGACGCAGCGCGGTGAGGTCGCCGACCTCGTAGTCCGGAACGTCTTCGTTCAGCAGGCTAATAGCATCGTCCAGTCGTTCCGGGCGAAAGCCAACGTGGTTGGAAAAAATGCCGTGTCCGGGGTGCCGGGTGAACAGTTCCCCCGCACAGATGTTGGTGGCGAGCATGGACTCTTCGACAATCCGGTGCGCCTTGGTGCGCTCGCGTTTCTCGATGCGTTCGATTTTCTTCTGATCGTTCAGGACGAAGTAATAGTCCGGACGGTCTTCCATCATCAGCGCGTGCTGATGACGGTAGTCGCTGCGCGCGGTGGCGCAGGCGTATAGGGCTTTGAGCATCTCGACCCGCTCGGCGGGCAAGTCCGCCGGGGCGTCCCCACCGTCGAGCAGTTCGGTCACGCCGGTGTAGCTCAGCTTGTGGTGAGAGCGGATCAGCGCCTCGGAAAACCGATAGTGGGTGATGGTACCGTCTTGCTGGATGTGCATCTGGCACACCAGGGCCGGGCGGCGCTGATCCGGTACCAGTGAAAAGGTGTCGTGGGACAGCTCCGCCGGCAGCATGGTCACACTCTGGCCCAGCAGGTAGACGGTGCTGGCCCGGCTCGCGGCGGCCTGGTCCAGCGGTGTGCCCGGTTCGATGTAGCGGCTCGGATCGGCGATGGCGACCCAAAGATCCCAGCCGTCATCGCGCGCCTCCAGATAAACCGCATCGTCCATATCCCGTGTGGTTTCGGCATCGATGGTCACAAATGGGCGGTCGGTCAGGTCTTCCTGGTGGTCGTCCGCTGTGATGGGCGTCAGGTTGATGGCCTGGGCCTGATCCCGGGCCTTGTCGGACCAGTCCGTCGGCAGTTCGAATTTTGCGGTGATGTAGCGGCTTTCCACGCCGGGCTCGCCGGGCTTGCCGATTGCGCTGAGAATGGTGACCTGAGCCTTGCCTTCGTGATGAAATGGATGGCGGCTGAGTTTGCAGTGAATCAGGTCGCCATCGTCGAAGCCTTTGCGCTGATTTGGTGGAATAAACAGCCAGCGGGTAAACTGTGCGACGTCAGGCTCCACAAAATGGGCCTTGCCCTTGACGCGATAGCGACCCACAAAAGTGGAGAAATCACTGTCCAGCAGCCGCTCCAGTTGCGCTTCCAGTTGATCTTTGCGGTTTGTGGTCAGTTGGACTTCCACCCGATCACCGGGCATGACCTTCATGGTTTCATCCGGCGGCAGAAAGGCATCCCGCCCATCATCGAGGTGGACGAACGCAAAGCGACGGGTGGTGGTGCGCACGGTTCCTTGAGCCAGGTCCTTCTCCGAGCGAAGGTTGGATTTGAGCTGAGACAGCTGTTGCAGTGCGTTCTGATCAAACATGAGAGACAACTTCAGATTGGCAGGTTCGGTTTTGGGGTCAGGCGCGATCATAACAGGAAACCCGCTCTGACGTTACCGGGGGTGGCACAATTGGCCGGCTCCATTCTCTGGATATGTAGTAGTATTGGCGCCCTATGGATACCTTGAACCAGCTCATTCTGTTTGGCGGAATGCTGTTTGTGATCAGCATTCTTGCCAGCACCCTCTCCCCGCGCATGGGCATGCCTCTGCTGCTGGTGTTCCTTATTATCGGTATGTTGGCGGGGGAAGACGGCCTTGGCGGCATCCAGTACAACGATGTTCAATCGGCGTACTTCCTGGCTACGCTGGCGCTGGCGGTGATTCTGTTCGATGGCGGCTTGCGCACTGATCGGCACAACTTTCGGGTCGGGCTGCGCCCGGCCTTGCTCCTGGCCACGGTCGGGGTGGTGGGCACAGCGGCCTTGACCGGCGCCTTTGCCGCCTGGATTCTGGGAATCGGCTGGGTCGAGGGCTTGCTGATCGGCGCGATCGTGGGTTCTACCGATGCGGCGGCGGTATTCTCCGTATTGAACATGCAGGGGCTGGCGCTCAAGACCCGGGTGGGCGCGACGCTGGAAATCGAGTCCGGCCTGAACGACCCGATGGCGATCTTCCTGACCATTATTCTGGTGGAATTCATGGTCAGCCAGCAGAGCGGTTTTGACGCCCTGATGTTGGGGCAGTTTGTCTGGCAGATGGGGCTGGGGGCCGGTATTGGCCTGCTGGGCGGGCGAGTTCTCGCCTACGGTGTCGCCCGTCTGGCCCTGAGCCCGGGGCTGTATCCGCTGTTGGCCCTGTTTGGTGGCATCTCCATTTTCGGCCTGGCAGCGGTTCTCCAGGCCAGCGGGTTCCTCGCGGTGTACCTGGCCGGCCTGGTGGTCGGTAACCGACTCTCCCGGGGGTTGTACAACATCCAACGCTTTCATGACGGTATTGCCTGGCTGGCCCAGATCAGTCTGTTCCTCATGTTGGGTCTGTTGGTGTCTCCCCGCGAGCTGATGTTCTACGCGCCCAGCGCGGTCCTGGTTGGCCTGTTTCTGATTTTCGTCGGGCGGCCACTTGCGGTCTGGTTGTGCCTGATGCCCTTTCAATTCGCCTGGCGGGAAAAACTGTTCATCAGTTGGGTGGGATTGCGTGGCGCCGTGCCGATTGTGCTGGCCATGTTTCCCTGGTTGGCAGGCTTTGAGAACTGGCCGTTCTTTTTCAATATCGCCTTCTTTATTGTGCTGGTGTCTCTGGTGATGCAAGGCTGGACCGTGGCGCCTCTGGCGCGTTGGTTGAAGCTCGATGTGCCAACTACGTCTTCACGGGTCCAGCGGGTTGAGTTGGGGGTGCCGGGGCAGGTGGGCTACGAGTTTGTCGGCTACAAACTGGCCGAAGGCAGCCCCGCGCTGCGCTCACCCACCGATAAGCTGCCATTGCCCGCGGGCGCTAGCCTGCTCTGCGTGCTGCGAGAAGATCAGCCGTTGTTGCTCAAGGAAAGTCATACCCTGGAGCCAGGCGATCACGTCTACCTGCTGGCCTCTGCCACGGACTTGCCTGCCCTCGACAAGCTCTTGGTGGGCGTGGACGAGCCGGATCGGCTGTCGGCTCAGGCATTCTTCGGGGAGTTCGTGGTGACACCCCGGGCCAAGCTGGCGGACCTCGGCATGCTCTATGGCTTTGAGGTGCCGGAGGATATGGCGAACTGGAGTATCGCCCGGTATATCTACAGCCAGTACCGTCAACCGGTGGTGGGCGACCGGGTTCGCCTGGGCGATGTGGAGTTTGTGGTGCTGGAGATGCGCGACTCGAAGCTGACCCAGGTCAGCCTGAAACTCCACCGGTAAAATACTGCCCGAATTTTCCTTCAGAATTTTTGCGCTTGGCCGATGATTATTGGCCAGGCGTGATTTTGTCTTTTCTCGGCTACACTTTAATAACCAATCCCGATGTGGCCCAGCGCTGTATGGTGGGTGGAGGGGCTGAAAATAGGTATTTCGATACGGTCTGTTGGACGCCGGATTTTCTTATATAGGTCTTGTTGAAGGGTTCGTTATGTTGAGTTGGTACAACAATATAAGCTTTCGATGGAAGCTGATGCTGCCTTTATCACTTCTGGTTATTATCTTTATTGCGGTGAGCATCTACGCGGTCCGGGCGGCGAACCAGATGGGGAGCTACTCGAACACCATCGGAACCGTGAATCTTCCGGAAATCCAGCTCCTGATGCAAGCCGATCGCGATCTCTATCAGGCCTTGACCGCTGAGCGGGCCATGCTGTTGGCCGACCCGGGTAGCAGCGAAATGGATGCGTTGTATCGCGACCATCAGGATAACGCCCAGCAGACTTATGATCGCGCGATGCAGTCTCTGGACCTCTCCGAGATTGCCACCCGCGAAGAGCGGGAAACCTTCCAACAACTTTACGATCGCTGGTTTGGCCTGAGTGAGTCCATTGTCGAGGATGCCCGGAACGCCGATCAAATGACGCTCGCCTTTCTGGAGGATCGTTCTTTTGGCGAGGTCGCGGAGGCGTTCGACGCGCTTCGAACGCACTTGGACGTGGTCTCCGAGCGTCGACTGGAGCAGGTCGATCGACTCAATCAGCGCGTCGATGCCGAAGAAGCTCAAATGACCTCAATCCTTACCTTGTCAGGTGTGACCGGCACTCTGATTGCGGTGCTAGCCGCTTTGTTATTGCCTCTGGTGGTGACCCGCCCGCTTAACGAAATCAGCGGCCGGATTCATGACATCGCCGAAGGTGATGGTGATCTGACGCTGCGCATCAACCTCAACCGGCGCGATGAGCTGGGGCAGCTTGCCGGGCATGTGAACCGGTTTATGGACCGGTTGCAGCAATTGATTGGCGATATTCGTCACACCACCGAGGACGTTTCCGTTTCCAGTGAGCAGGTGCTGCAGGCCTCCACAAGCAGCCAGAAGGCGGCGGACGATCAGGGCCAGGCCATCAACATGGTGGTGGCCGCTGTCAATGAGCTGACCGCCGCTATTCAGGAAGTGGCGCAGAATACCAACGAGACTGCCGACAGTGCCAAAAACGCCTCGGGCACCACCGATGTGGGGCGCGAGCGCATTGAGCGGGCCGTGGCCCGGGTGAACAGCCTCTCGGCCCACATTGGCGAAACGGCGGAAAGTATGCGCCGTCTGGAAGAAGAAGCCAAGAACGTCACCTCCGTCATTGATGTGATTCGCGGCGTTGCCGAGCAGACCAACCTGCTTGCGCTGAATGCGGCCATCGAGGCGGCGCGGGCGGGCGAGCAGGGGCGTGGTTTTGCCGTGGTGGCGGATGAAGTTCGCACCCTGGCCAGCCGCACCCAGCAGTCTACCGAGGATATCCGCACCATGCTGACCCGGCTTCAGTCCGGCGTACAGGAAGCGGTTGAGGCCATGACCTCCAGCAGTGAAATGACCGAAGAGGCGGTAACCGCCGCCGGGGAAGCCGGGCAATCCCTGGAGGATATTGCCGAGGCCGTACAGCGAATTACCAATATGGCGATTCAGATTGCCAGCGCCGCCGAAGAGCAGAGCGCCGTCACCGCCGATATTGACAAAAATATGGTGGAAATCAACGAGCTGGCGGCCCGGACGCAGGATGATGCCGCGACCACAGCGAGCGCCAGCGGGCGCCTGACCGACCTGGCTTCCAGCCTGAGAGAACTGGTGGTAAGGTTCAAGGTCTGACGTTAACGAGCGGGCCCGCGTTTCCGGGCCCGGCATGAGACGAGGAGATTTCCGTGAGCGAGCCGATTGGCAACAGCCTGATACTGGTCGGTATGCCCGGCGCCGGTAAGAGCACCGTAGGGCTGCTGTTGGCGAAAGAGTTGGTCAAAGCCTTTGTGGACACCGACATTCTCATCCAGACCCGGGAGGGTAAGGCGCTCCAGGACATCATTTACGATCATGGCTACGAATACCTCCGCAAGGTAGAAGAGCAGGTGTTACTGGAGTCGCAGTACCTCAACCATGTGATCGCCACGGGCGGCAGCGTGGTTTACAGCGACCCCGGTATGCAGCATCTCAAGAAGGCGGGCCGGATTGTGTTTCTGGACGTTCCATTAGAAGAGCTCGAGCGGCGCGTTCACAACTTCTCCACCCGGGGCATAGCCTGCGCGCCGGGACAGACCTTGGCTGACCTGTTTGAGGAGCGCCGAGTGTTGTATCAGCGCTACGCCGATATCACGGTGGACTGTGCGACCAAGCACCAGGATGAAGTGGTGTCGGAAATCATTTACCAGGAAGCGGAACAGTTCGCTGAAATGGATGCCTGAGGCGTCCCTGCCTCCTCTGTAGGGTTCGGCTAGAGTGGCAGCTCGGTGGTGTATTTCACCTGCTTGAGTGCAAAGTTAGAGCGAATGGAGGCAACATGGGGCAGAGGGCGAAGCTTTTCATTCAGCAACCGCTCGTAATGCTCGATGCTGTTGACCACTACCTTCAATAAATAGTCGCAGTCCCCGGTGCTGGCATAGCATTCCAGCACTTCCGGGACGGCCTGTACCTCCGCTTCGAACTCCGCCAGAGCTTCACTCTGGTGGCCGGTCAGACGCACGGCGCTGTGCACCACCACATGCATTCCCACCTTTTTCGGGTCCAGCAGAGTCACCTTCCCTCGGATGATGCCTTCGGCTTCCAGCCGTTTGAGACGGCGCCAACAGGGGGTGTGCGACAGCCCGATCAGGTTGCCGAGATCCGCCATGGAGTAGTCGGCGCTGCCCTGGAGGGCGCGCAGAATTTTTCGGTCGTAGTCATCCAGATCAATGGAATCGGAGGAGGTTGATACTGACATAGTTTTTATCCTGATTATGAGTTTCTCTCACTACCTATTGTAGGGCGCGCGGACCCGGCAATCAATTAGGTCGAGAATGATCAATCAGGGAAGGGCAGCGGGTGGTTGGCGGTTGAGATCAGGCCCCTACTCAAGGTGAGCAAAGGCCTGATTTGGTGAAGGTTTTGGGCATTGCTGGATCAGGAAGAGAGACTGCCACGCCCCCGGCGTCCGGCCGTAATGGGCGTGGTCGGTTCGATCGTATCCAGGCTGTCGCTCAAGGGTTCGGAATCCGTCAGGGGCGCTTCCGCTGGTGTGGGCGGCGCCTGTGTCTGAGGAGCCCGGACCTGCTCAAAACGCGTCTTGATACGGGTCAGTTCCTCCAGTGAGGTGCTCAGCTCCGCCAGTTGCGCCTGCTTGCCATCAATCTGCTTCTGAAGGGCCGCAATATCCTGCTCGATTCCCTGATGCTCACGGCGAATCCGCTGCTCCTTCTGGTTCGCATCCTGGAGTACATCGTCGGTCCGGATGCGCGCCGACTCCAGGGTTTTACAGATGACCTCCATCAGCCGATCATCCGGCTCTTCGGGCAACTGGCGCATCAGCGCCATGGCGTCGTCGATGCTGTATCGGGTTGCATTTTGGGCTTTGGGTTCATCCACCAGCGGCGCGTGGAAGTCGTCTCGGGTGGGCAGGTCCAGTTCATCGTCTTCCGGTGCATTGTCCTGTTCGTGTCGGCTGAACAGTCCCATAGTCGTATTCCTCTGCTATTGGCGGGTGTCAACAAGCGTATGCCTTAGCATAGCCCACCAAGGACGATTTTTCCGGTGTTGCCAGCCCGTTCAGGCTGGCTCCCCCTTGAGCTTCTGGAGGTGCTTCTGGCTTAAAGACAGGAACCGGGGAGTGGGGCCGGAGTCGTTATAAATGGGATCGCCCAGTTCATCTTCCGCCACGACGGTGCCACCCTTTATATAGGGCATACCAGATTCCAGTTCGCTCAGGGCGGCGGAGAGCAGATCAGTGATCAGACTTTCCGGCGTTTTTTTAGGGTACATCTCGCACAGTGCTTCAATGCGCGCCGCATCTTCCACCGGCAGGTGTACGGCGTAGGCCTGCTTGGTCAGTTCGCCGCGGGCATTTTTTTCCCAATGACTCATGAGTTCGCTGACTTTCATCGATAAAACCTCATTGCTGGTCAGTGTGGGCGGTCGACCGGACCCCCTCAAATTCAGTATAGAGCAGCATTTCGCGGCCAGCTAACTCCCGATGGGAAAAGTGGCCACCCGATGTCTGGTCCGGTACGGACCCCCTCGGTAGCGGCTGCTCTATATAAGGAGTGTGGGTGAAAGTCGCCAAATCAAGGGTTTCCGGGGGCTGATTGTCGCCAAACGGGACCAATATTGTGCTCCCGGGGCCGTGCGTGTATCGTATGCGGTTTTTCATTGGCCATCAGTCCGCCAATCCGTACTGCTTTAGAGGAGCAACCCATGAAAGTAATCCTGCTCGGTGCCCCGGGAGCCGGTAAAGGTACCCAGGCTCAGTTGATCATGGATAAGTTCGGTATTCCCCAGATCTCCACCGGTGATATGTTGCGAGCGGCCGTCAAGGCAGGCACCCCGTTGGGTTTGCAGGCAAAGGACATCATGTCGGCGGGCGGTCTGGTGCCAGACGACCTGATCATCGCTCTGGTGAAAGAGCGCATCAAGGCCCCGGATTGCGCCAAGGGCTTCCTGTTCGATGGTTTCCCCCGCACCATTCCCCAAGCGCAAGCGTTGCTGGATGAAGGAATCAAAATCGACCACGTGATCGAAATTGATGTGGACGATGAGGAAATTGTTTCCCGCCTGGCCGGCCGCCGCGTGCATGAGGCGTCTGGTCGGGTCTATCACATCAAACATCAGCCGCCCAAAGAAGAGGGGGTGGATGATATTACCGGTGAGCCCCTGATTCAGCGCGAAGACGATCGGGAAGAGACCGTGCGTAAGCGTCTGTCGGTGTATCATGAGCAAACCAAACCGCTGGTCAATTTTTACCGTGACCTGGAAAAATCCGGAAACCCCGACGCGCCCCGGTACACTCGCATTGAAGGTGTCGGCAGCATTGCGGATATTCGCTCGCAACTGGAGTCGGTGCTGAAATAAGCGAAGAGCTGCGCATCAGTTGTTGCGATTTCATCAGGGCCCGTTTACGGGCCCTGATGCGTTTTGGAGGAAAGAAAAATTGCCCGCGTTGCATTCCGGCAACACCTGAAACAGCTCAGTTTTACCAAAAACGTGATAAAAATTAAAAAAAAGCCGAAAAACCCTCAAAAAATTTGCTAAAAACTCGCAATGTGGCTAATTTTTACATAGTATTTGTGTGCAGACTGGACGCACATAGACTGTGCTCGGTTTATGATTCAACTGATGTGCAAACAACGATACGAAGTTGAGGAGAAACGTTTATGGCCAGAGTAGCAAAGAAGCGTAAGGCAACCGCCAAACGCGCCACTGCAAAGCGGACCACTTCAGCCACCAAAACCGTTGATGCGGCCGTGGCAAAAGTGGAAGCAAAAATCGAAAAGCTGCAGAAAGATGTTGCTGATCACGCGAAGAAAGTAGAGGCGGCTCGCAAAAAAGCAGCAGCGGCGAAGTCGAAAGCCGCTACGTCCAAGCGCGCGGTCGACAAGCGTTCGGCAAAATCTGCCACCGCAGCGGTCAGCAAGGCCAATGAAAAGGCCAAGGCCGCTCGCGCGAAGGTCGCGGAGGCGCGCGTAGAGCTTGCCAAAGCCAAAGCGATGGCAACCGCAAAAGCCGCAGCCGAAGCGGCTGAAGCGAAGATTACCGAGCTGCGCGAAAATCTGGCCAAGCGTGCCGAAGCCGATCTTGAAAAGGCCAAGGCTTCCTTTGAGCAGCGCTGGAGAAAGTCTCGCGAGAAAGCGGATGAGCGCAAGGTGAAGGCCGCACGCAAAAAAGCCGCTGCCAAGGCCAAAGCCGCCGAGAAGAAGGCCAAGGTGAAAATGGCCCAGGTCGAGCGTAAAGCGGCCGCCAAAGCCAAGGCGAAAACCAAGAAAAAAGCCACCAAAAAACGGGCTACTGCCAAGCGGACCACCACCGCTCCGGCGAAAACCCGGGCTCGCAAAGCGACTGCCAAGCGTGCTGGTCGTCCGCGTAAGAAGTAAAATGCGAATTGGCGCCGCTCACTCGTCCAAGATGGGCCGGGCGGTCGCTTAGACTAGGCAAACCTCTTTTCAGGGGCGCCTTTGGTAAAAACCCGGAACTCCCGTCCGAAATGGATCGGGAGCCGGGTTTTTTTCGTTGTGGACGTTTACGTGAGGTAGATCGGTGCACTGCGGGGTGAAATCTGGCAGAATGCGGCGTCTTCTTCTTGGACCCACGTGACATTATGACCCGACTTCTCGCCCTCGACACCTCAACCGATGCTTGTTCCGTCGCGCTGCAGGACGGAGAGCGGATCATTTCCCGATTTGAGCTGGCCGCCAAGAGCCACACCCAGCGTCTTCTGCCCATGGTGGACGAGGTGCTCTCGGAAGCCGGATTGGCTTTGGCCGGTCTGGATGCGCTGGTATTCGGTCGCGGTCCGGGTTCGTTTACCGGCCTTCGAATCTGTTTGGGGGTGGTTCAAGGGTTGGGGTTTTCGCGGAATTTACTCGTCGTGGGTGTGTCCACGCTCGAAGCCATGGCGGTCGGTTATTATCGGCGGCATCCCGACCTTTTCAATACCTCTACGCCGTTGCTGGTTGCGCTGGATGCCAGAATGCAGGAAGTGTATTGGGCTCTGGTCAACCCCCAATCCGGTGGCGACGGTATCGAAGCTCTGACCGACGAAGCCGTCGCACCCCCGGAGCAGGTCGTCGAGCTGGCTTCTGGACACATCGGGGAGGCGGGTTTCTATGGCGTGGGACCGGGCTGGCACTACCCGGCACTGGAAAAGCTGGCGCCATCGGTTGTGGATATGGATGTGCATCCGGACGCTCGCGATATGCTGCCGTTGGGTGCATTTGCGCTGGCGCAGGGGCAGGCGGTGTCGGCCGAGCAGGCCCGGCCCGTTTACCTGCGCGATGAAATCAGTTGGAAGAAACGCGAGCGGATTCGCTCCTGAGCTTTATCATTGTCACGGAAAGCGCTATGGACCTGTTGCAGATTGTTTTTCTGGCCCTGATTCAGGGCATTACCGAATTTCTGCCCATATCCAGCTCGGGGCACCTGCTGCTGCCGTCGGAGCTGCTGGGTTGGTCGGATCAGGGGCTGGCCTTTGATGTCGCGGTACACGTCGGGACGCTCAGTGCCGTCGTACTGTATTTTCGCCACAGCCTGGGTGCCATGGCACGGGACTGGTTGGGGCAGGTGTTTGCCCGTCGTGACAGCACCGAAGACAGCCAGCTCGCCTGGTATCTGATTCTGGCAACGGTGCCAGCGGCCCTTGCCGGGCTGGTGTTTGATGGCGCGATTGAAACTCATCTGCGCTCGGTGTGGGTGGTGGCGATTACCACGATTGTATTCGGCCTGGCGCTGGGTTGGGCGGACTGGCATGGCGGGCGTGCCAAAACCGTATTGGATATTACCTGGAAAACCGCCTTGATCATCGGTCTTGCCCAGGCGTTGGCCCTGATCCCGGGTACCTCCCGCTCCGGTATCACCATAACCGCCGCGCTTTTTCTGGGGCTGACGCGGACGGACGCGGCGCGCTTCTCGTTTCTGTTATCGGTGCCGGTGATCGCGCTCAGCGGTGCCTACAAGGCCTTACAGTTGTGGTTGCAGAGCGAGCCGGCCCCCTGGGGGGAATTGGTGGGTGGTGCGGCCATTGCCGGGGTCAGCGCGTTTGTGTGCATACACTATTTCATGCACTATATTCGGCAAATCGGCATGATGCCGTTCGTCGTGTATCGGTTGCTCTTGGGCGCGGCGCTCGTTTGGGTGGCGCTTTGATACCCTCGTAAATATGTCAGCGTCGAGCACGCTGTTGTCTCGATTCACTCGGTTAGAATTCATCTATGGTTGATCATTCGTCCCACGCATTCAATCGGGGCCTGCTGGAATTTCTGCAGGCATCCCCCACGCCGTTTCACGCGGCGGAGAATATCGCGGCTCAACTGACCCAGGCCGGCTTCCAGCCCCTTGTGGAGGGTGAGCGTTGGAGCCTCAAACCCGGTGGCAAGTACTGGGTCATGCGCAATGGCTCCTCCGTAATTGGGTTCATCTATGGACGCGAGCCCATGGAAACCGGCGGTATCCGGATGGTCGGTGCCCACACCGATAGTCCCTGCCTTAAAGTGAAGCCGCAGCCGGACCTGTCTCGCCAGGGGTATGCTCAGCTTGGTGTGGAAGTGTACGGCGGTGCGCTGTTGGCCCCCTGGTTTGACCGGGACCTGTCCATGGCGGGGCGCGTCAGCTATCGCGATGGTGAGGGCCGAATCCGCAGCGGTCTGGTGGACTTCAAATTGCCGGTCGCGGTGGTGCCTAGCCTGGCCATCCATCTGGACCGGGAAGCCAACCGCCAGCGCAGCATCAACCCGCAGAAAGAGTTGCCTCCGCTCTTGCTCAGTGAAATAGATGGCGTGGATCAGCCGTCCTTTCGTGAGCGGCTCAAGGCCCAGTTACTGGCTGAACAACCGTCGCTGACGGTGGATGAGGTGCTGGACTTTGAGATCAGTCTGTACGACACCCAGCCCCCGGCACTGATCGGCCTGGCCCAGGATTTTCTCGCCAGTGCCCGGCTGGATAACCTGTTGAGCTGCTATGTGGGTCTACAGAGCCTGCTGCAGGCCGGTGACCGGCACAGCACGCTGTTGGTGTGCAACGATCACGAAGAAGTGGGTAGCGCGTCCGCCTGTGGTGCCAAGGGGCCCATGTTGCAACAGTTTCTGGAGCGTTTGGTGCCCGAGACGGAAACCCGCATGCGGGTGCTGGATGCCTCCTTGATGATTTCCGCGGACAACGCTCATGGCGTGCACCCGAACTTTGCCGATCGCCACGACGACAATCATGGTCCGCGCCTGAACCGGGGGCCGGTGATCAAGGTCAACGCCAACCAGCGCTATGCTACCACCAGTGAGAGCAGCGCCCTGTTTCGTGACCTGGCCGAGCGGGCAGACGTGCCGGTGCAGACCTTTGTCTCCCGGACCGACATGGAGTGCGGCAGCACCATCGGGCCGATCACCTCGGCTGAAGTGGGCGTCAAAACCCTGGACGTGGGGGTGCCCACCTTTGCCATGCACTCCATTCGCGAGCTGGCGGGACGGGACGATGCGGCCTATCTTCATCAGATCCTCAATGAATTCTATCGCTACCCGCATCCGCCGGGGCAATCATGACACCAGCAGGAGGTTTTATGTTCGGGAGTTTCTATCGCTCAACGCTGGGACGAGCAGCCCTGCCGCTGATGCTTGCGGTGGTCTCGGCAATGGTGACCGTCAAAGCAAGCGCCAACGGCGGCCATTTTCTGGTGGATGATGCCGGCTTAACACCACCGCAAACCTGTGCTTTGGACACCTGGATCACACGAGTGGATCCCACCACCCGTGCGACAGTGGCACCGATGTGCAATATAACCGGCGCCAGCGAGTGGACCCTGCCACTGGAGTACAACCTGTCCAATGACGAGCTGGCCACCATCGGGCTCGATTACAAGCGGGTGTTGTGGGCTTCGCGCAGTGGCCCGGCGCTGGCCGGCAGTGCGGGATTTCGCTACAACCGGGTGACCAGCGAAATGGACACCTACTATCTCAATATTCCCCTGAGCTTCCAGCCCATGGACAGCCTCACGCTGCACCTCAACGGTGGGGTGGAGCACGATCGGCCACTGGATGACACCTACGCCACCTGGGGCGTGGCGGCGACGTTCAAGCCGGTGACCGGACCGATCTGGATTCTGGAGATGTATGACAATGACCGCCGTCAGGATCCGATCATCGCCGGCGGTGCGCGCATGAATGTCGGCAGCACCCGCTGGACACTGGACCTGGGCCTGGCCCGAGATACTCAACTGGACGAGACTGCCTATACGTTGGGGATCAACATTCCCCGTTTGTTTTGATTGCACGGTAGAAACGTTCTATGAGTCTCCAACGGGACACTTTGCGGGTTTTCTCCCCTTTCGATCGCCTGTCTGATGAATACCTGGACAAGGTGCTGGAAAAGGCCGAGTGGGTAGAAATACCCCGCGGCACACTGATTTTCAAACGGGGCAAAACCCTGGATGTGCAGCACTATCTGGTATCCGGCCGGGTCGACCTGATCGATGCCCAGTTTCAGAGCAGTAGCCTGGAGGCGGGATCGGATAATGCCAGCTTCCCTCTGGCGGATCATTCCCCCACGCAAGTGTCGGCGGTTGCCAAAACGGATGTCGAGCTGATTGTTCTGGAGCGCGACTTTCTGGATCTGGTGATGGCCTGGAGTCAGAGCGGCGATCACCCCGAGGGTGACAGTAGCGGGGCGGATGATCATGACTGGATGTCCTACCTACTGGAGTCGCCGCTCTTTACTCGCGTACCGCCGGGCCACATTCAGCAGCTGTTTGTCCGCTTCGAAGAAATCGACGTCGAAAAAGGCGAATCAATCGTGCGCGAAGGGGAGCCCGGCGATTATTTTTATGTACTCGAATCCGGACGTGCGTCGGTCACCGACAAGGCCGGTCGGGTGTTGGCAGAGTTGGGTGCAGGTTCCTACTTTGGCGAGGAAGCGCTGGTCGGTGATACGACTCGCAACGCCAATGTCGACATGCTGACGGCCGGACGATTGATGCGCCTCGAAAAAGCGGACTTCAAAACCTTGTTGCAGGAGCCGGTGGTCAAAACCATCCCGGCGTCGGAGTGGGGCGAGCGCTCCGCCTCTTTGGGCGAGTTTGTCGTGCTCGATGTCCGTCTGGTGGTGGAGCGGCGTTTCGGTAAGCTCGAGGGCAGTCGCAATGTCCCGCTCGGGCAGTTGCGCGGTGCCCTGGACGAGCTCGACAAGTCCACTGCTTATGTTGTTTCCGATGATGCCGGGCGACGTAGCGATGTCGCCGTGCAGTTGCTGGCCCAGGCGGGTCTTGAGGTCTACCTGCTGACGGGTGCGGCACAGCTCCATGGCCAGCCGCTCAATTGATGCGCGTCCTGCTTCTGTCCGGATACGATGCCCCCAGTCATCGTCGATGGCGGGAGCAACTGGCCGCCCGCTACCCGGATTGGCAGTGGACACAATTGAGCCTGCCCCCGCGTCACTTCAAGTGGCGTATGCGGGGCAGCGGTTTTCTTTGGGCGTTTGAGCAGGCGCACCGCCTGCGTGAACCCTACGATCTACTGATTGCCACCTCGATGGTGGACCTGTCGGCTCTGCGCGGACTGGTGCCCGAAGTCGCGAATGTTCCCACCCTGGTTTACTTTCACGAGAATCAGTTCGCCTACCCACAGCGCAAGCAGCAGCGGGCCAATGTCGAGCCTCAACTGATCAACCTGTACACGGCTCTGTGCGCCGATCAGGTGGCGTTCAACTCCGATTACAACCGGCGGACCTTTCTCTCTGGGGTGGCGGACCTGCTCGCGCGGTTGCCGGATCGGGCGCCGGATACCGTTCTGGCACAGCTGCACGCCCGCAGTCGGGTGATGCCCATCCCGATCGAGCACGATTGCTTTGTGCCGGACCGGGCGCCAGAGGGCGGTCCCATGACGCTGATCTGGAACCATCGCTGGGAATACGACAAAGCGCCGGATCGGCTGCTCAATGGCTTGCGCCGTTTTTTCGAGCTGTGCCCTGAGGGAAAAACCGGCGAGCCGCCAATTCGCGTGCATGTGGTCGGACAACAGTTCCGCCAGCAACCGCCCGCTTTTGAGGCTCTGCGTTCTCTGCTGGACGCTCATGGTGCCGGGGGCGCCTGGGGTTATGTGGAGAGTCGGGAAGCCTATGGCCGTCTGTTGGCTGAGAGCCATGTGGTACTGTCCACAGCGCTCCATGACTTTCAGGGGTTGTCGGTACTGGAGGCGGTGGCAGCAGGTTGTCGCCCTCTGGTGCCGGATCGAGAAGCCTACCCGGAGTGGTTTGCGTCCGAGTACCGTTACCTGAGCAACCCGGAAGCCCCCGAGCCTGAGGCCGACGCGTTCGCGGAGCGGTTGCTGAGCTGGTGCCGGGCGCGGACTCAAGGCGAGTGGTTGGATGTTCCTGATGTAGACTTTCTGCATGAACGACGCTGGCATCCGGTCTATCGGGATGAGCTGATTGCACTCGCGCGGAGCTCAAAAGTTTGAGCGTTGGGTGCAAAACCGGTGTTTCAGCCTGTATCATAGCGGCCTTCCGTTCCCACCACTGAACAGCGATACGATAACGATCATGAGTAAACAGCGGGTTCTAACCGGTATCACCACCACAGGCACGCCTCATCTGGGCAACTACGTCGGCGCCATTCGCCCGGCCATTCGCTCCAGTGAACGGGACGACGCCCAATCCTTCTATTTTCTGGCGGATTACCACGCGCTGATCAAATGTCAGGACCCGGAGCAGGTGCATCAGTCCACCCGCGAGATTGCGGCCACCTGGCTGGCGCTGGGCCTGAACACCGACAAGGCGGTGTTCTACCGCCAGTCGGATATTCCGGAAATTCCCGAACTCTGCTGGTTACTGACCTGCATGGCCGCCAAAGGCCTGATGAACCGCGCTCACGCCTACAAAGCGGCTGTGGCGGCCAATATGGAAGCCGGTGAAGATCCAGATTTCGGTGTCAACATGGGGCTTTACAGCTATCCGGTGCTGATGGCCGCCGATATTTTGATGTTCAACGCCAATGAAGTACCGGTCGGGAAAGATCAGGTCCAGCACGTGGAAATGGCCCGCGATATCGCCGCGCGCTTCAATCACCATTACGGTGATCACTTCGTGCTGCCCGAGGCCAAAGTGGACGACCATGTGGCGGTATTGCAGGGCCTGGACGGCCGCAAGATGAGCAAGAGCTACAACAACACCATTCCGTTGTTCTTGCCGGAAAAAAAGCTCAAAAAGCACATCAACAAAATCAAAACCAACCTGCTGGAACCGGGCGAGCCCAAAGACCCGGATGATTCCACCGTATTCCAGATCTGGCAGGCCTTCGCCACGCCGGAACAGACCGATGAGATGCGCACGGCGTTCGCCGAGGGAATCGCCTGGGGTGAAGCCAAAAAGCAGTTGTTTGAATTGGTGAATGGTCAGTTGGGTGAAGCGCGGGGGCGTTACGAAGCTTTGTTGGCCAACCCGACCCACATCGAAGAGGTGTTGCAGGCCGGCGCCGAAAAAGCCCGCAAAGAAAGCCGCGAGTTTATCGGTAAACTCCGCGAAGCCGTGGGTATTCGTCCCATTCGGTGATTGTTTCAATGTTTCGCTGTTGCATTTCGACCGGCCTGCGGTGGGGTGGACCCTTTCAAGACACGCCGTGAACCCATCCCTGGGGGCTCGACGCGCGGAGTCCCTCCGCTTACGGTCTTGAAAGGGTCCACCCCACCGCAGGCCTCCGTGCCACAATTTGCGCTTGGCGGATCGATCCGACGCCTCGGTACGTGATTTGTGGCACGGAGGTCCGGTGCGGGGTAAGTTCTTTCAAGACCGTGGAGCGGGGGACCCGCGATTCGAGCCTACAGGGATGTATTTACGGCGTGTTTTGAAAGGGCTTACCCCGCACCGGACCGGGCTTGATGTACACCCAATTGCTACGCGTTACGCTAATCCCGCCACTACGTTATAAATTCCTTTGGTCAATTGCCGTAACTCCTCCGGCGAGATCACAAACGGCGGCATGATGTACACCAGCTTGCCAAAGGGCCGCACCCAAATCCCTTCCTCCACAAACCGCGGCTGTACCTTCGCCATATCCACCGGCTCGTGCAACTCCACCACACCAATCGCGCCCAATACGCGCACATCGGCCACCGCCGGTAAATCCCGACACGCCCCCAGCTCTTCGCTCAACTGAGCTTCAATACGCCCAACCTGTCCCTGCCAGTCGCTGTCCAGCAACAGGTCGATGCTGGCATTGGCCACCGAACAGGCCAGCGGGTTGCCCATGAAAGTGGGCCCGTGCATAAACACCCCGGCTTCACCCCGGCAGATGCCGTCACTGACTTTATCGTTGCACAGCGTGGCCGCCAGAGTCATATAACCGCCGGTCAGGCCCTTGCCCAGGCACAGAATGTCGGGGCTGATACCCGCGTGCTCGCAGGCGAACAGCTTACCCGTGCGACCAAAGCCGGTGGCGATTTCATCGGCAATCAGGAGCACATCGTGTTCATCACACAGTTCGCGCACCCGGCGCAGGTAGTGGGGGGAATAAAAGCGCATGCCGCCCGCGCCCTGCACGATAGGCTCGAGAATGACCGCTGCGAGCTCGTCTTTGTGCGCCACCAGCAGGGCTTCAAAGTCCGCAATATGGCGCTCGTCCCAGGGTTCATCAATGCCGCACTCCGGTTGGGGGGCAAACAGTTGCTGTGCCAGGGTGTGACTGAACAACTGGTGCATACCGGTTACCGGGTCACACACCGACATGGCGCCGAAGGTATCGCCGTGGTAGCCGCGGCGAAGGGCCAGAAACCGGTGCTTGTCCGGGCGTCCCTGGGACTGCCAGAACTGCATGGCCATTTTCAGCGACACCTCCACCGAAACCGAGCCGGAGTCGGCCAGGAACACTTTGTTCAGGCCCTCCGGGGTCAACTCCACCAGTCGTTTGGCCAGGGAGACGCCGGGCTCGTGGGTCAGGCCGCCGAACATCACGTGTGCCATCTGCTCCAGTTGGTCCTGAATGGCCTGATTCAGGCGCGGGTGGTTGTAGCCGTGAAGCTGGCACCACCAGGAGGACATGCCGTCCACCAGTGTTCGGCCGTCGGACAGGTGCAGGTATACGCCCTCGGCCCGTTGCACAGGGAACACAGGAGTGGGGTTCAGAAACGAGGAGTAGGGATGCCAGACGTGCTGACGGTCGATCTCCAGAATCTGTTCGGCGCTGAGCGGGCTGGAGGGATCAGAACTGGAGGGACTCGAACTGGAAGGATAGGAACTGGACATGCGGGCCCTTCAGAAGTTACGTGAGTGGAGTGGAAAGGCGCTCACGCTAGCAGAAAAGCCGTTAAAAATCAGCTGTCTTTGGACCATCGGGCCCGTACTGGCCGGGCCCGATGGTGAGTTGGTGCAATCAGTAGGCGCCGCGAATGTGCTGCTGTACCTGGTCCTGATAGAACCGATACAGGTCCTCATGCAACCCATCTTCCAGGGGGTTGAGCGCACTGACTTTGGCGTTTTCCCGCACCTGCTGAGCCGAGCTGGCACCGGGGATGATGCTGGTGACCGCGGGCTGGTCCAGAATCCAGCGCATGGCCATCTGCGCCATGGTGTAACCCTCGGGCACCATGCCCTCCAGCTCGCGCACCAGTTTGACGCCGGTTTCAAAGGGAATGCCCGCAAAGGTCTCGCCTACATTGAAGGCGGCGCCATCGCGGTTGAAGTTCCGGTGGTCGGTTTTGTCGAACTGGGTTTTTTCGGTGAACTTGCCGCTCAACATGCCGCTGGCCAGGGGGAGGCGCACAATAATGCCGATGCCCTTGTCTTCGGCCCGGGGCAGCAGTTCGTCGAGCAGCTTCTGGCGGAAGATGTTGAAAATGACCTGCAGTGAGGTCAGGTCATCGTGCTCGGCACAGATCAGCCCCTCTTCAACGGTTTCCACGCTGGCTCCGAAATAGCGGATCTGACCGTCCTGTTGCAGCCGGCGCAGCCAGTCGAAGATTTCGCCGTGGCGCATGACTTCGGTGGGCACACAGTGCAGTTGCAGCAGGTCCAGAGTATCGGTCTTCAGGCGGTCCTGGGCGCGCTTGACCGAGTCCTGCATGTGGGTCAGGGAGTAACCGTCGGGGTAGGCGCCGTCGCCGCGGCCGTATTTGGTGGCAATGACCGGCTTGGGGTTGCGGTTGGCCAGGTGTTGGCCCAGGTAGGTTTCGCTGGCACCACCGCCGTACACATCGGCGGTATCAAAGAAGGTGATGCCTTCGTCCAGAGCGGTCTGAAGGATGGCTTCGACGGTGTCGGCGGTGATCGGGCCGAAGTCGCCACCGAGCTGCCAGCAGCCCAGGCCCACTTCGCTCAATACCAGTTCGCTGTTGCCGAGTTTTCTCGTCTGCATAGTCGCTCCTGTGTTTGCGATACATCGTGATAGGCGGGATCGCCGCCCATAATTAGTCGTTCTGACTATTTACAGTTTAACACTCTGCTATGGTCAGTGTGTTTGGTGGGTTCAAGCGGGGCCTGGTCGGTCAATCGGTCAGGCACGCGGGGTCAAACGCATAGCCGCCGTTAAGCCAGTCCAGTAATTCACTGGCGTGGGGTTGTCCCATATCGGCGAAAGGCCGGTAGTGAGACTCCAGGCGGCGTCGCTCGGCGTCGGTGAACGCATTCAGCCCTCGCTCCTGCAGCAGCGCCCGGTCGGCGATCAGGTGTCTGGCCAGCTCAGGTTGGGTGCAGTCCATGGTTGCGCTAACGAACGCCGCCTCCGGCTGGTAATCGCCCCCTGTCCGGTACGCTTCCGGTAGAGAGTGTAGCGGAATCTGCGACAGGTAGGCCTGGTTCATCGGGTTCACCGCATGGCCCGCGAGCTGCCCGCCAAGGCTGGCGTGGCTGGCGGGGTAGGCGTCCAGGCGCAAAAAAGGGCTCAGGCTCGCGCTGTCATTGACCGGGTAATTGTCCCAGAGAAAGGGTCGCCGCTGCAGGTATTGGGTGACCTGGGCGAGGTGGTCATCGGGGTAGGTCCGGGAGCAGACTTCCGGACCGGTCCAGAACAGGTCGATCGACGGATCGAGGTTCTGCCCGAGATGCTCCCAATAGCCGGCCGGACGCGCACCGAAAACCTTCTCCAGAACGGGGTCAAAGCTGTAATAGGTCGGGCAGAGGATCAGGTGCTTGGCGGTGCTGGCTTCGGCCGCGACATGGGCCAGGGAGACCTGGCGTTCGGCCAGCTCGGGCAGGTCGCCGCGCATGTCGTCGAACAACAGGCCCATAAGGTCCGGTTCGAGCCGATTCAGCGCCTGGAGTTTCCGCGTCAGGGTCTCCCGGCTCTGCGGCCAGGGCTCCCGATAGAGTTCCAGGGGGCTGAGTCCTACCCCAAAGCGAATACCCTGCGCCCGGCAGGTGTCGCGCAGGGCGCACAGGGCCCGCCACTCCTCTTCCGGCCAGGGTGTCTGCCAGTGGCGGCGCAGGTGAGGGTCTGCCTTCGGAGCATAGAGGTAAAAGTCGTAACCCTGTCGGTCCAGAAAGTGGATCATGTCGGTCCGGGCCGCCCAGGACCAGGTGCGACCGAAGAAACCCTCGATGATTCCCAGCGGCGGGGTGGAGTGAACGTCAGCGGATGGGGACATGGCGCAAACTCGGCCTCGACAAATAAGCCAGCTTACCCTGTGAGACCAGCGCTGGAAAGCCGCTCAAATTGACTTTTTCACCCTAAGTGCTTATTATGCCTGCCTTTTTGAAGCACGCTCAATTTCTCGCCAGGCCAGAAGCGGCGGTGCTTTGCAGCGCTCAATCGGCACCTTTGACACCCGGCGCAGCGGCGGTGTCATCGCTAAATACCTACGCAGTCTTTCGCGTCGGTCAACCGAAGCGGCGGTTGGGCGGGCAGGCGACCTGATGCATCGGCCGCCGCCAAAAAACCACAATTGCTTCCAACACAAGTGACCCGCTCTGCGGAAAAATGAGGTCGATACATGGCAAGTCCTACCCAGTTACCGAGTTGGCAATCCCTGGTACAGCATGCCGATACCCTGCGTCAGCGGGAGCTCAAATCCCTGTTTGCCGAGGATCAGTCCCGGTTCGACAGCTTCTCCATTCGCGCTCCCCACATCCTGTTTGATTATTCCAAGAATCTGATCACCGAAGAGACCCGCAAGGGGCTGCTGGCATTGGCGCAGGAGTCCAAGGTGGCGGATTGGCGCGATCGCATGTTCGGCGGTGAGCACATCAACCGGACTGAAGATCGTGCGGTTATGCACGTGGCGCTGCGGGACAAGTCGGGCAAGCCGATCATGGTGGACGGCAAGGATGTCCGGCCCCAGGTCGAGCGTGAGCTGAATCATATGCGCGAGCTGGTCACCAGTGTCAGATCCGGCGAGTGGAAAGGTTTTTCCGGTAAGTCGATCACCGATATTGTCAGCATCGGCATTGGTGGTTCCAATCTCGGGCCTCTGATGGTCACCGAAGCGCTGAGCGCCTACAGCGACGATACGCTGCGCACTCACTACGTCTCGAACGTGGATGGCTTCCAGATCGCCCAGGTGCTGGAGCGGGTCAACCCTGAAACCACCCTGTTTATCGTGGCTTCCAAGACCTTTACCACGCTGGAAACCATCACCAATGCGAATACGGCCCGGGCCTGGTTCCTGAAGGGCGGTGGCTCCGAGTCCACCACCAGCCAGCACTTTGTGGCCGTTTCCTCCAATGTGAAGAAGGCGGTGGAGTTTGGTGTAGCGGAAAAGAACATCTTTGAAATGTGGGACTGGGTCGGCGGCCGTTTCTCACTCTGGTCCACCATTGGGCTGCCCATCGCGCTGCAACAGGGTTTTGATGCCTTTGAGGAGTTGCTGCAGGGCGCCTATGAAATGGATCGCCACTTCTGCGAAGCCCCCCTGGCGGAGAACGCCCCGGTCATGCTGGCCCTGGTAGGAGTCTGGAACCGCAACTTCCTGGGCTATCCCTCCCATGCTCTGCTGCCCTATGACCAGTGCCTGCACCGCTTCCCGGCGTATATGCAACAGGCGGAAATGGAAAGTAACGGTAAGTCGGTCAACTGGGAAGGTGAGACCCTGACCTACGGCAGCGTGCCGCTGATCTGGGGTGAGGTGGGCATTAACGGCCAGCACGCCTTCTATCAGTTCCTGCACCAGGGAACCGACATCATACCCTCCGACTTTATTGGCTCAGTGAAGCCCACCATTGAGGTGGAAGGGCATCATGATGCGCTCATGGCCAATATGTTCGCGCAAACCGAAGCGCTGATGAAGGGCATCGATGCCGATCAGGTGCGTGCGGATCTCAAGGCCAAGGGTATGGATGAGGCGCGGATTGAAGAAATCGTGGCTCATAAGGTGCACCGTGGTAACCGCCCGACCAACACCCTGTTGATGGACAAGGTGACGCCGCGCTCGCTGGGGGCCCTGATTGCACTGTACGAGCACAAAATCTTCACCCAGGGCATCATCTGGCAGATCCACTCCTTCGATCAGTGGGGTGTAGAGCTGGGTAAGGTGTTGGCGGCCGGTATCCAGCCGGAGCTGGCAGACGGCGCCGAGGTGAGCGACAAACATGATGCCTCGACCCGCAGTCTGATAAACTACTACAAACAAGCAAAGTAACAGCGGAAGCAATACGGCCGCCAGCGACCCTGGGTCTCTGGCGGCAAAATCATTTATAACCGCTGCACGGAGACGTGTGAGAGAGCCTTGGGAGTATTGTCCGGCAATGTATCGGATGAGCCCTGAGGAGCATTAGACCGTGAATATAGCAAGTCAGACGAGGCTTGGCGGACGGGCCCTTGGCGGACTGACCATGGTGCCGTCCCCCTGGTGCTGTCCGGCCCCCAACGCCGGATCAGCCCACCCGCAAGCGGGGTGACAGCACCCGGGGCAGGCCGTCCGACCCGATAAATCGCTCCCGCGGGTGGCGGGGCGAGGGCGTCTGGCTGGATGTAAAGTAATCAATGGTGCTGAAATGACTCACAAAAGACTCTCCGATATTACCCAGCGGATCATCGACCGAAGCCGAGATACCCGGGCGGCCTACCTTGAGCGCGTCAACGCGATGCGCAACGATGGGCCCTCCCGCCAGCGCTTGTCCTGCGGCAACCTGGCCCACGGATTTGCCGCCTCTTCCGAGAAAGAGAAGCAGCAGTTGATGGATACCGGCGCCCCCAATATCGGGATCGTGACCGCCTACAACGACATGCTGTCAGCGCACCAGCCCTACGTTGATTACCCTGAGAAAATCAAAGCGGCCGCCCTTGCCAACGGTGTTACCGCCCAGGTCGCTGGCGGTGTGCCTGCCATGTGCGATGGGGTTACCCAGGGGCAGGACGGTATGGATCTGTCGCTGTTCAGTCGCGACGTGATTGCCATGTCTACCGCTGTCTCCCTGTCCCACGACATGTTTGATGCTGTGCACTGCCTGGGTATCTGCGACAAGATCGTGCCCGGCCTCATGATCGGCTCGCTGTCGTTCGGGCATCTGCCCAATGTTTTTGTGCCGGCAGGACCCATGCCCTCCGGTCTGCCCAATTCGGAAAAAGTGAAAGTCCGTCAGCTCTTTGCCGAGGGTAAAGTCGGCCGCAAGGAGCTGCTCAAGGCGGAAATGGATTCCTATCACAGCCCAGGCACCTGTACCTTCTACGGCACCGCCAACAGCAACCAGATGCTGATGGAAATGATGGGCATGCAGTTGCCGGGCAGCTCCTTCGTGAATCCGGGTACCGGGATGCGCGATGCGCTGACCACCGAGGCGACCAACCAGCTGGTAAAACTGACCCAGAGTGGTGATCAGTACACGCCGATTGCCGATGTGATCGACGAGAAAGCCGTGGTCAACGGCATTATTGGCCTGCTCGCCACCGGTGGTTCGACCAACCACACCATCCATCTGACCGCTATCGCCCGGGCCGCGGGTGTGATTATCGATTGGCAGGATATGGCCGACCTGTCCGAAATCATCCCGTTGATGTGCCGTGTTTACCCCAACGGTCTGGCGGATGTGAACCGCTTTCAGGCGGTGGGGGGCATGGGCTTCCTGATCCGCAGCCTGCTCAGCGAAGGGCTGATGCACGAGGATGTGACCACCATTATGGGTAAAGGTATGTCCCACTTCGCCAAGGAGCCGTTCCTGGAGGGCGACAAGATCGAATGGCGCGATGCGCCGGAGAAGAGCCTGGATGAGGACGTCCTGCGCCCGGCCGGCAGTGCCTTCAGCAAAACCGGCGGCATGGCGCTGCTCAAGGGCAACCTGGGCCGCTGTGTCATCAAAGTGTCCGCGGTCAAGCCCGAGAATCGTAAGGTCAAGGCGCCTGCTCGGGTGTTCTACCGTCAGGAAGACCTACAGGCGGCGTTCAAGGCCGGCGAGCTGGACCGGGATTTCGTTGCTGTGGTGCGTTTCCAGGGTCCGAAAGCCAATGGTATGCCGGAGTTGCACAAACTGACTCCGCCGCTGGGCGTGCTCCAGGACCGCGGCTTCAAGGTCGCGCTGGTCACCGATGGCAGGATGTCCGGTGCCTCTGGTAAAATCCCCGCGGCCATCCACCTGACCCCCGAGGCGCTCGATGGCGGCCCCATCTCGCTGGTGCGCGATGGCGACATAATTGAGCTGGATGCCGATGCAGGCAAGCTGGAGCTGCTGGTTTCCGAAGAGGAACTGGCCAGCCGTCAGCCGGAGCAGACCGACATATCCAACAGCCACTTTGGCATGGGCCGCGAGCTGTTTGCCCCCCTGCGTGCCGAAGTCGGCCTGGCCGAAGAGGGAGCCACCGTCTTCCGTTGGTAGTGAGAGCGTTCGAGCCCGGTGATCGTGCCGGGCTCAATGTATAACCGCAAATACAGAACACAAGGTTTTAGTCCATGCTGAAAGCATTTGATTTTGTGATTTTTGGTGGTGCCGGTGACCTGGCGCTGCGCAAACTGATCCCGGGCCTGTATCGCGCCTACTGCAATGACGAGCTGCCTGAGGGCACTCGCATTTTCGGTACCTGCCGTCGTCAGGAAGCCGTGGCCGAGTACCAGGATAAGGTTCGCGCTGCCGCCGAACAGCACCTGCGCAAAGGCGAGTTTGTGGCTGAAACCTGGGATCGTTTCGCGAAAATGATCCACCCGTTGTTCCTCGACATCTCTTCCCGGGACGAGCACTGGGACAAAATGGCGGAAATCCTCAAGTCCGGAAACGATAATCGCGTTTTCTACCTGTCGACGCCCCCGAGCGTATTCGGTGTCTGCTGTAAGCACATTTCTGAAAGCGATCTGATCAGCCCGACGACCCGGGTGGTGGTGGAGAAGCCGCTGGGCTACGACGCCGCGTCGGCGGACGCGATCAACACTGAAATTGGCGAATACTTCGACGAGAAGTCCATTTACCGGATCGATCACTACCTCGGTAAGGAAGCGGTTCAGAACCTTCTGACACTGCGCTTTGCCAACGGCATCTTCGAGCATCTGTGGGATGCCAAAACCATTGACCATGTGCAGATCAGTCTGTGTGAAACCGTGGGTCTGGAAGGGCGCGCGAGCTTCTACGACGACGCCGGTGCCATGCGCGATATGGTACAGAACCACCTGTTGCAGTTGCTCTGCCTGGTGGCCATGGAGTCTCCCAACAAGCTGACCGCCGACAGCATCCGCTCCGAGAAGATCAAGGTGCTGGAGTCCCTGCGGGCACTCCAGGGTGATGCGGTCAAGTGGCACACCGTGCGCGGCCAATACGCGGCGGGCGAAATGGATGGCAAAGCGGTACCCGGTTACCTCGACGAGCTGGGCAAAGACAGCAATACCGAAACCTTTGTTGCCATCCGCGCCCACATCGATAACTGGCGCTGGTCGAAAGTGCCGTTCTATCTGCGCACCGGTAAGCGACTGAAAGAGCGTTTTGCCGAAATCGTCATTCAGTACAAAGACGTGTCCCACGAGGTGTATCCCGAATCGGCCGGTGGGGTAACGCCGAACCGTCTGGTGATCCGTCTGCAGCCGGAAGAAAGCATCCAGATGGTGCTGATGTCCAAGAACCTGGAAAAACACGAAACCGAGCTGACGCCGGTGGTGTTGAACCTGAACCTGGCGGAGAAGTACAAGCACTTTGTCAGCGACGCCTACAAGCGCCTGATGCTGGATGCCGCCGCCGGTGACCCGAGCCTGTTCATTCACCGCGCGGAAGTGGACGCGGCCTGGGGCTGGGTGGACCCGATCATCGAAGCCTGGCAGCGCCCGGAAAACAAGCCCATGGCCTACCCGGCGGGTTCTTGGGGGCCGGAGGCGTCTGAAGAACTGCTGTCCGGCGATGGTCGCAGTTGGTTCAACATGGATGAGCTGCTGACGGAGGATCAGGACTGATGTTGGACGAAAAGATTTTTGACAGCCGCGAAGCCCTGTTGGCGGCGTTGCAGGAAGATTGCGTGGCGGTACTGGACGAGGCGCTGAAAGAGCGTGATCAGGCCAGTTTCCTGGTGTCCGGTGGCAGCTCTCCGGCACCCCTGTATCAGCGGCTGAGCCAGATTGCACTGGACTGGAAACGGATCCAGGTGGCGCTGGTGGATGAGCGTTGGGTCGAGCCGGGCCACGGCAAAAGCAACGAGACGTTTGTGCAGAAAAACCTGCTGCAACACGCCGCCGGTCAGGCGCCGTTTCTGGGCATGAAGAACTCGGCGGAAACCGCCGCCGAAGGCCTCGCCGCCTGCGAGCAGGCCTATCAGAAGCTGGCCCAGCCGTTTGATCTCACCATTCTGGGTATGGGCCCGGACGGTCACACCGCGTCCCTGTTCCCCAACGCCGAAGGGCTTGAGGAAGCACTGAGCACCGATTCACTGTGCTCGGCGATTACCGCGCACCAGAGTGAAGTGACCGGTGAGTACACTGAACGCATGACTCTGAGCCTGGCGGGTATCGTCAATTCCCGTCGTCTGGTTCTGCTGATCACTGGCGACGAAAAATTGCAGGCCCTGCGCGCCGCGCAAGGTGAAGGTCCGGTGGGCGATATGCCGATTCGTGCCGTTCTGCGTCAGAACAAAGTGCCCGTGACGCTGTATTGGGCTCCCTGAGGCGTCGCGCCCGGGACCGCTCGTATTGAATCAACCCAGTTACCGAATCAAGAGGAAAGCATAGTGGCATTAAGTATCGATAAAATTGTTCAGGTGGCTCCGGTCATTCCCGTGATGGTTGTGGAGCGCCTGGAAGATGCGGTACCGCTGGCTCAGGCACTGTACAACGGCGGCCTGAAGGTACTCGAAATCACCTTGCGTACCCCGGTGGCGCTCGATGCGATTCGCGCCATGGTCGATGCGTTGCCGGACGACGCCGTGATTGGCGCGGGCACCATCGTCACTCCGGACGATCTGAAAAAAGCCGTCGAAGCCGGCTCCACGTTTCTGGTCAGCCCCGGTACCACGGCCGAGCTGATCGAAGCCGCCAAGGCCAGTGATGTCCCGTTGCTGCCCGGTATTGCCACGCCCAGCGAAGCCATGAACCTGCTGGCGCACGGCTTTACTCACATGAAATTTTTCCCGGCGGAATCCGCCGGTGGCGTGTCCATGGTGAAATCCATTGGCGGACCCTTGCCGCAAATCACTTTCTGCCCGACCGGTGGCATCAACCTCGCCAAAGCGCCTGAGTACCTGAGCCTGCCCAACGTGGCCTGCGTAGGGGGTACCTGGATGGCTCCCAAAGAGCTCATCGCCGAGAAGCGTTGGGACGAGATTGAAAAACTGGCTCGTGAAGCGGCCCAACTGGCACGCTGATCACGCCTGAATGCGTTTGTAATTTCTCTTTTAGATTGTCCGAATTGTAACCAGGAGATGTGTAATGACCATTAAAGTAGCAATCAACGGCTACGGCCGCATCGGCCGCAACGTGCTGCGTGCGCTGTACGAATCCAACTATCGCGATCGCATTCAGGTGGTCGGTATCAACGACCTGGGCGACGTCAACCTGAACGCTCACCTGACCAAGTACGATTCGGTCCACGGCAAATTCCCCGGCGAAGTATCTGTCGACGGTGAGAACATGGTTGTAAACGGTGATGCCATCCGAATTACCTCTGAGCGTGACCCGAGCAAGTTGCCCTGGGGCGAGCTGGGTGTAGACGTGGTGTATGAGTGCACCGGTATCTTCACCAGCAAAGAAAAAGCCAGTGCCCACCTGGAAGCCGGCGCGAAGAAAGTGATCATTTCCGCACCGGGTACCGATGTGGACGCGACCGCTGTTTACGGCGTCAACCACAAGACCCTGAAGGCGACCGACCAGATCATCTCCAACGCCTCCTGCACCACCAACTGCCTGGCGCCTGTTGCCAAGGTACTGAACGACAAGTTCGGCATCGAGCAGGGCTCCATGACCACCATCCACGCCTACACCAACGATCAGAACCTGAGCGACGTGTATCACACCGACGTTTATCGCGCTCGTTCGGCCACTCAGTCCATGATCCCGACCAAAACCGGTGCCGCTCGCGCGGTAGCGCTGGTACTGCCGGAACTGAAGGGCAAGATCGACGGCATGGCGGTTCGTGTACCGACCATCAATGTCTCTCTGGTTGACCTGAACGTGCTGGTCTCCAAAGACGTGACGGTCGAGGAAGTGAATGCGGCCATGAAGGAAGCCGCCGAAGGCGAAATGGCGGGTGTACTGGAGTATTGTGATGAGCCGCTGGTGTCCATCGACTTCAACCACAACCCGGCCTCTTCCAACTACGACTCTCTGCAGACCAAGGTTTTCAACGGTCGCTGGGTTAAAGTCATGTCCTGGTACGACAACGAGTGGGGCTTCTCCAACCGCATGTTGGATAACACCCTGGCGCTGATGCAAGCCAAGTAATAAATACTGAGAGAGAGTTATGTTAAGACGTACCAAAATTGTCAGCACCCTGGGGCCCGCCTCTGAAGCTCCGGAGATGCTGGAAAAACTGATTCTGGCGGGCGTGAACGTCGTTCGCCTGAACTTCTCCCATGGGTCGCCCGAGGAGCACAAGCAGCGCGCAGAAAACGTGCGCGCTATTGCCGCCAAGCACGACCGCTTTGTGGCCGTACTGGGCGACCTGCAGGGTCCGAAGATCCGTATTTCACGCTTTAAGGACAAGAAAATCGAGCTCAAGCTCGGTGACAAATTTGTTCTGGATGCGGACCTCGGCCGTGACGAGGGAGACCAGAACCAGGTTGGTATCGACTACAAGGAACTGCCGGGCGACTGTAAGCCGGGCGATAACCTGCTGCTGGACGATGGCCGCGTGGTGCTGGAAGTGGAGAAAATTGAAGGCAACCGCGTGTACTGTGTGACCCGTGTCGCCGGTCCGCTGTCCAACAACAAGGGCATCAACCGTCAAGGCGGTGGTCTGTCAGCTCCGGCTCTGACCGAAAAAGATCTGGCCGACATCAAAACCGCGGCGGAAATCGACGTTGACTATCTGGCCGTGTCCTTCCCGCGCAGTGCGGACGACATGAATAAGGCTCGCGAGTTGATGCGGGCCGCCGGTGGCGAGCGCGCCGGTCTGGTGGCCAAGGTGGAGCGTGCCGAAGCGGTTGCGGACGATGAAACTCTGGACGCTATCATTGAAGCCAGTGATGCGGTCATGGTTGCCCGTGGTGACCTGGGTGTGGAGATCGGTGATGAGTCCCTGATCGGTGTACAGAAGCGCATCATTGAGCGCTCCCGTGCCCTGAACAAGGTGGTGATCACCGCGACCCAGATGATGGAGTCCATGATCAAGAACCCGATGCCGACCCGTGCGGAAGTGTTCGACGTGGCCAACGCTGTACTCGACGGTACCGATGCGGTCATGCTGTCGGCGGAAACCGCCGCTGGTGACTTCCCGGAAGAAACCATCAAGGCCATGGTGCGCATCATCCTGGGGGCTGAAAAGCACCCGAGCGCCAGCCAGAGTACCTACCGGGTGGAGCAGAAGTTCCAGACCATTGACGAATCCATTGCGATGGCGTCGATGTATACCGCCAACCACCTCAGCGGTGTGAAGGCGATCATCTCGCTGACCGAGTCCGGTGCAACACCGCGTCTGATGTCCCGCATTGGTTCTCAGTTACCGATTTTCGCCTTCTCCGGACGGATCGATACCCAGCGCCGTGTGGCTCTGTATCGCGGCGTCCAGCCGGTGCCGTTTGAAACCGATACCTCGGCGCCGGGCCATCAGGATCATATGCGTGCGATCGAAATCCTGAAAAGCAAAGGTGTGTTGAGTGACGGTGATCTGGTGATTGTCACCAACGGTGATTCCAACCAGTTGGGCGGTACCAACACCTTGAAAATACTGCGGGTGGGCGAGCAGTAAGCTCAACCCTCCGTGATGGTAAGAAATGAAAACGGCAGCCTTGAGGCTGCCGTTTTCGTTAACGGCGGATGCGCCTTCGGCTTACCCGCCGCTCCCAAAGCACCCCATCCCCGCATCACATGGTTGCCCCAATCACTTAAGTTCGTGCTAACCTGCTCGTTGATTGACCCTTTGATGATGTTTGAGGCACACCATGCTCAGAATTTTCTCCGCACTCCCGCTCGCCCTCCTGGCGGCCCTCTCGGCCCAGGCCCTCGAAATCCACCACGGCGACTGGCAGCAGGGCGCCGTCATTCGTGGCTCTGTGGTACCGGGAAGTGAGCTGAAACTGGGAGATCGCCCTGTGCGGATTGCCGACGACGGCCAGTTTGTGATCGGTCTCGACCGGGATGCCGAGTCGCCCGCCAAGCTGACCCTGATACCCCCGGCCGGGGAGCCCGAGCACTTTGAATTCCCCGTCAAAGCCCGGGATTACAATATCCAGCGCATTGAAGGTGTTCCGCAGAGTACAGTGACTCCCGACCCGGAGCAGGTCAAGCGTGCCCGGGCCGAGGCGGCTCTGGCCTGGAAAGCCCGCCAGCATGATTTGCCGCGTACCGACTTTGCAGAGCCCTTCCAGTGGCCTCTAGTCGGGATCATTACCGGCGTGTATGGCAGTCAGCGGTTTTATAACGGCGAGCCGCGTTCGCCTCATTATGGGGTGGATATTGCCGCGCCGCAGGGCACCCCGGTGGCATCTCCGGCACCGGGCGTGGTCACCCTGGTGCACGATGATATGTTTTTCTCCGGGGGGACCCTGATAGTCGACCACGGTCACGGTCTGTCGTCCACTTTCATTCACCTGCACCGAATTCTGGTGGAGGAGGGCGATGAAGTGGCCCAAGGCGATACCATCGCCGAGGTGGGCGCTACAGGAAGGGCGACTGGTCCGCATCTGGACTGGCGCATGAACTGGTTCGACCGGAGGGTAGACCCGACGACACTGGTGGGCCCGATGCCAGAGCCCGAGGATGTCGCCAGTAACTGATTTGCCGGGTCGCTCAGTAGCGTTGGAGTCGCGCCCCGGTGTAAGATAGCGGCTTTTACCGCATTCCCCGAGGGGCGCTATGATCGACAAAAAACTGCTCAGTCTACTGGTCTGCCCGGTGAGCAAGGCTCCACTGGAGTACGACACTGAAAAGCAGGAGCTGGTGTGCCGAGCCAGCCACTTGGCTTACCCTATTCGCGACGGTATCCCGGTGATGCTGGAGAGCGAAGCGCGCCAATTGACCCAGGAAGAGCGGGAACAGCTCGACCGCCCCTGAATCGCCCCTTTTTGATGTTTACAACCACGGATACGCTATGAAAAGCGCAGAAATTCGCGACGCCTTCTTGAAGTACTTTGAGCAGCAGGGGCATACCGTTGTCCCCAGCAGCTCCCTGATTCCGAGTAATGACCCGACCCTTCTGTTCACCAATGCCGGCATGGTCCAGTTCAAGGACGTGTTCCTCGGCGAAGAACACCGGGATTACCGCCGTGCCGCCAGTTCCCAGCGTTGTGTGCGTGCCGGGGGCAAGCATAACGACCTTGAAAATGTCGGCTACACCGCCCGTCACCACACGTTCTTCGAGATGCTGGGTAATTTCAGTTTTGGAGACTACTTCAAGCGTGACGCGATCAAGTTTGCCTGGGAGTTTCTGACCGATGTACTCAAACTGCCCGAAGAGCGGTTGTGGGTGACCGTTCATATCAGTGATGATGAAGCGGCCGATATCTGGCAGAAGGAGGTGGGCGTCAGCCCCGAACGCTTCTCCCGGCTCGATGAAGACAACTTCTGGCAAATGGGCGACACCGGCCCCTGTGGCCCCAGCTCGGAAATCTTTTATGACCACGGCCCCGATGTGCCTGGTGGCCCTCCCGGCAGTGAAAATGACGATCTGGACCGGTACATCGAGATCTGGAACCTGGTGTTCATGCAGTATGAGCGCCACAGCAATGGCGAGTTGAAGCCGCTGCCCAACCCCTCCATTGATACCGGCATGGGCCTGGAGCGGATTGCCGCGGTCATGCAGGGCGTGCACAACAACTACGACATCGATCTTTTCCAGCACCTGCTCAAAGCCGCGGCCGACGCGACGGGCGCCAAGGATATGGAAAACAAGTCACTGCGGGTGATTGCCGACCATATCCGGTCCTGCGCGTTTCTGATCAGCGATGGGGTGCTGCCCTCCAATGAAGGGCGCGGTTATGTGCTGCGCCGCATCATTCGCCGCGCCGTGCGCCACGGGCACCAACTGGGCCAGACGCAACCTTTCTTCCATCAGCTGGTGGTCGCTCTGGCTGAGGTCATGGGCGATGCGTACCCGGAGTTACGCCAGCAACGGGCACAGATCGAAAAGGTGCTGCTGTTGGAAGAGGAGCAGTTCGCCAAAACCCTGGACAAGGGGATGGTGGTCCTCGAAGGGGCGCTGGACGATCTGAGTGGCACCGAGATTCCCGGCGATATCGTCTTTACCCTGTACGACACCTACGGTTTCCCTGTCGACCTGACGGCCGACATTGCCCGCGAGCGTGGTCTGACGTTGGATATGTCCGGTTACGAGCAGGCCATGGACGCCCAGCGCGCCCGGGCCCGCGCGGCCGGGAGTTTCAAGGTGGATTACACCTCGGCCGGGCTGGACCTGCCGGCTACCGAGTTCCTGGGCTACACCCAGCTCGCGGAGCAGGGCAAGATCCAGGCGCTGCTGAAAGACGGCCAGCTCGTGGACCAATTGGAAGAGGGCGATGAGGGCGCCGTGGTGCTCGATCGTACCCCGTTTTACGCCGAGTCGGGTGGTCAGGTGGGCGATACCGGTTACCTCGAAGCCGACGGCGGTCTGCGCTTTGAAGTGCGTGACTGCCACAAGCAGGGTAGCAGCCATCTGCACATTGGCCGGGTATTGCACGGCCATCTGGCGGTAGGCGATACGCTGTCGGCCCGGGTCGACGGCACTGTGCGTTCGGCCACCGCCCTGAATCACTCGGCGACCCACCTGATGCACGCGGCGCTTCGAGAAGTGCTGGGCGAGCACGTGACCCAGAAAGGGTCTCTGGTGGATTCCGAGCGCCTGCGTTTTGACTTCTCCCACTTCGAGGCGCTCAAGCCCGAAGAGATCAAAGCGATTGAGGCACTGGTCAACGCACAGATTCGCGCCAACACCGATGTTCAGGTCGAAGAGATGGATATCGACAGCGCCAAGACCAAAGGCGCCATGATGCTCTTCGGTGAAAAGTACGGTGACCAGGTGCGCGTGCTGACCATGGGCGATGGTTTCTCGGTCGAACTCTGCGGGGGTACCCACGTGCGCCGCACTGGCGACATTGGCCTGTTCAGGATCACCTCTGAATCCGGCGTGGCGGCGGGTGTTCGTCGCATCGAGGCGGTGACCGGAACGGGCGCTCTGGCGCTGTTTGATGAGGTTGAGGCACTCGCCGACCGCACTGCTCAGGCCCTGAAAACCCGCCGTCCGCAGGTGCCGGAGAAGGTCGAGCAGTTGCTGGCCCAGAATCGCAAGCTGGAAAAGGAACTGGGCACACTCAAGGCCAAGCTGGCCACGGCGGGCAGCGGAAGTCTGCTGGACCAGGTTCAGGAGGTCGCCGGGGTCAAGGTGCTGGCGGTCAAGCTGGAAGGGGCCGACAGCAAATCACTGCGCGAGAGTGCCGATCAGTTGAAAAACAAGCTCGGCAGCGGCGTATTGTTGGTCGCGGCGGTAGAGGGTGAGAAGGTCTCATTGGTCGCCGGGGTGACCAAGGATCTGACCGACCGGATCAAAGCCGGCGATCTGATGCGTGAAGTAGCCGCAAAGGTAGGCGGTAAAGGCGGTGGCCGCCCGGATATGGCCCAGGGCGGCGGCACAGACCCGAGTGGACTGGACAGTGCCCTGAGCGCCGTCCCCGAGTGGGTCAAAGCCCAACTCGCCTAACGCCTTTCCGTTTTTGGGGAGGTGACGGCGGATACCGCTGCGGCCTGCGTAGGGCGGATAAGGGCGAAGCCCGCATCCGCCGTAACCAAACCGTTAAAAAAGGCTTTTAAGGGCCTGAAAAACTATTTCGCTAAAACGCAATTTACGCTTTAATAGCGGGCCGCGCATGGCGCGCAATGTTGCAACTAAGCCGGTTCTCCGGCGCACTGGTCGAGGAAGCGTTCGGGCATGAGTTTGTTCGTACAGAAATACGGCGGCACCTCCGTGGGCACCGTCGAGCGGATTGAGGCTGTGGCTGACAAGGTGGCGAAATTTCGCGACCAGGGCCACGATATGGTGGTGGTCCTCTCGGCGATGAGCGGCGAGACCAACCGCCTGATTGCCCTGGCTCAGCAAATACAGGAAAACCCCGACCCCCGAGAGTTGGACGTGCTGGTGTCGACCGGCGAACAGGTCACCATTGCCCTGCTGTCGATGGCACTGAAAAAGCGCGGCTACGATGCCCGGTCCTACACCGGTGGCCAGGTCCGTATTCTGACGGACAATGCCCATACCAAAGCCCGGATTCAGGCCATTGATGAAGCCAATATGCGCGCCGACCTCGAGGCCGGTCGTGTGGTGGTGGTCGCCGGGTTCCAGGGTGTGGACGAGCAGGGCAATATCACTACGCTTGGGCGGGGTGGCTCCGATACCACCGGCGTGGCCCTGGCCGCGGCGTTGAAAGCCGATGAGTGCCAGATCTATACCGATGTGGACGGCGTATACACCACCGACCCACGAGTGGTGGAGCGCGCTCGACGGCTGGACCGTATCACCTTCGAAGAAATGCTGGAAATGGCCAGTCTGGGCTCCAAGGTGTTGCAGATCCGGTCGGTTGAATTCGCCGGCAAATACAAAGTTCCGTTACGGGTGTTGTCGAGCTTCCAGGAAGGCCCGGGCACCCTGATTACACTCGATGAGGAAGATGACACTATGGAACAACCCATTGTCTCGGGCATCGCGTTCAACCGCGATGAGGCAAAAGTGACTCTTGCCGGTGTGCCGGACACGCCGGGCGTTGCCGCCCGTATCCTGGGTCCGGTGGGTGCGGCCAATATTGAAGTCGACGTGATTGTCCAGAACGTGGGTGCCGATAACACCACAGACCTGACCTTCACCGTTAACAAAGGCGACCTGAAAAAGACCGTCGGTGTCCTGGAAACTGTAGCCCAGTCCATCGGCGCTCGAGAGGTGCGTGGGGATGATCGCGTCGCCAAGGTGTCCATTGTCGGGGTTGGAATGCGCTCCCATGCCGGGGTGGCTTCCACCATGTTCAACGCCCTGGCCGAAGAGAACATCAATATTCAGATGATCACCACCTCGGAGATCAAAATCTCCGTGATCATCGAAGAGCGTTACCTGGAACTGGCGGTTCGTTGCCTGCATACGGCCTTCGGACTCGACAAAGAGCCCGAGGAAAGCCGGGACCGGGGTTAACAGGCGCATACTCTGGATTGCGGCGGTTGGTTAGCGATCGCTCAACAAATCTGGTACAGTTAGCGCGCGTTAATGTAAGCAGGGAGAACAATGCACATAAAAGGGTGGAAAATGTTTGTCCTAATCGCCAACTATGGTCAATACTTCAAGGGGGTTTGCAGTTTGACGCCCATTGGCGATCGGGGTTAGCCGAGAAGCGGCATCGGACGATGGAGTCTACGCCGCGTTCTTACAGGATGAGTGAAGGAGATTTATTATGTTGATTTTGACCCGCCGTATTGGCGAAACACTGATGGTTGGTGATGAAGTGACCGTCACCGTACTTGGCGTGAAGGGCAATCAGGTCCGTATCGGTGTGAATGCACCCAAGGACATCGCCGTTCACCGCGAAGAGATTTACCAGCGCATTCAGCGTGAAAAGCAGAACCAGGACGAGCAACTGGATTGATCCCGGACTCGTCGACGGGCCTCGGGAGCGTAATCAACCACCTCCCGAGCCGCTCTTCCCTCTGGAAATTCCGGTCAAGTTCTGACCAGACGCGATTTTGATCGCACTTTTTTGCATCCAACCACTCTCAACCCTTTGATTTTTCGTGAGATATGGTATGATGCGCCGCACTTGTCGAGAGGCAGGTGACAAGTTGTTTGGAGAGGTGGCCGAGTGGCTGAAGGCGCTCCCCTGCTAAGGGAGTATACCCTAATCCGGTATCGAGGGTTCGAATCCCTCCCTCTCCGCCATATACAAAAAAGCCCGGCTTATGCCGGGCTTTTTTGTATATGGCGGAGAGGGATGTCTTGGTTCGAACCCTCCGGTTCGACTGATCGTCTGGAACGATCAGTACCGCCGAAGGCGTCCCGCAGGGACAGGGCACATGGATGTGCCCTGGTATATCCCAGCCCTGGCAACGGCGGATGCGCGCCTTGTGGCGCTTATCCGCCCTACGCGGATTTATACCGCTGCGCTCGGCCGTAGGGCGGATAAGGGCGCAGCCCGCATCCGCCGTAACCCAACCCAAATGCACCCGCCGGGAATTTTCTTGTTCGCCCCAAAACTTTGATCGATCTCTCAGTCATAAGCCACGTTGTCGCTTGATGCCGTTATCGGCTTGGCTTCGTTCGTCCTATTGGATACCCTTTGCGCGACATTATCCAAGGACTGGAGCCCACCATGCCCAACTACCGACGCACTTACATCCCCGGCGGCACCTTCTTTTTTACGGTCACCCTGCACGACCGACAATCTGACTACCTGGTTCGTCATATCGATACCTTACGTGACGCGGTGCGGAGAGTGCATCAGGCACGCCCGTTTATCATTGATGCCTGGTGTGTCATGCCGGAACATCTGCATGCAATATGGACGCTACCGCAGCATGATGTGGATTACCCTGGCCGCTGGCGGGAAATCAAAAAGATCTTCTCCAAAACGGTGATTGCGATGGAAGGCTTGGCGAGAGACGCCATTATTTGGCAACAAAGGTTTTGGGCACACACCATAACCAGCGAACAGGACTTTCGGAATCATATGGATTACGTGCATTACAATCCCGTCAAGCACGGTTGGGTAAGTGCGGTTAAGGATTGGCCGTATTCGACCTTCCACAGAGCGGTGAAAGAAGGCGTTTATCACGAGGATTGGGGTGGGGAAGGGGGGATCGATCTCCGTGCCGGCGAACGATAGGTGGCGTAGGGCGGATAAGCGCGAAGCGCGTATCCGCCGTTCCCCAAGGTTGGGTTAATCGATAATGTCACGGGTATTTACGGCGGATGCGCTTCGCTTATCCGCCCTACGCCGAGTCAGGGACGCGCATCAGAGACTCTCGATTCGACGTACCTGCTCCTGCAACTTACTCAACGCGGATTTCAACCCGTCCAACCGATCGCGCTCTTTATCGACCACCTCTTTAGGCGCCTTGTCGACAAAGCTTGCATTGCCCAGCTTGCCTTCGGTTTTCTGGATGTCTTTTTCCAGCTTGACGGTTTCCTTGTTCAACCGCTCCAGTTCCGCATCCTTGTCGATCAGACCCGCCATGGGCACCAGCAGCTCAAGATTACCCGCCAGAGCGGTGGCGGACACCGGGGCTTCGTCCCCCGGGTTCAGCCAGGTGACATCTTCCAGGGCGGCGAGTTTGATCAGGTACTGGCGGTTGTCGTTCAGGCGGCGCTGATCCTGTTCGGAGCCGTTGTAGAAAAACAGCGGCAGCTTTTTCGCCGGGGAAATGTTCATTTCCCCGCGAATGTTACGCACACCCAAAATCACCGCCTTCAGCCACTCGATATCCGCTGAGGCGTCCGCATCGATTTTGCTCCCATCAGCGACGGGGTAGGGCGCGAGCATGATGGTCTCGCCCTGGGCACCGGCCAGCTCTTTGATCTTCTGCCAGATTTCCTCGGTGATGAATGGCATCAGCGGGTGCGCCATGCGCAAGGTGGTTTCCAGCACGCGGATCAGGGTGCGGCGGGTGCCGCGCTTCTGTTCGGCGGTGGCATTCTCGTCCCACAGGACCGGCTTGGACAGCTCCAGATACCAGTCGCAGTATTCGTTCCAGATGAACTCGTACAGCGCCTGGGCGGCCAGATCGAGGCGGTAGGTGTTCAGTGCCTCGGTGACGGTTTGCTCGGCGTTCTGCATGCGGGAGATGATCCACCGGTCCGCCAGCGACAGTGCGACGTCACCTCCGTCCTGCCCGCAATCCTCGCCCTCGCATTGCATCAGTACATATCGAGTGGCATTCCAGATTTTGTTGCAGAAGTTGCGGTAGCCTTCCACCCGGCCCATATCGAATTTGATGTCACGCCCGGTGGACGCCAGGGAGCAGAAGGTGAAACGCAGGGCGTCGGTGCCATAGGCGGCAATACCGTCCGGGAATTCCTTGCGGGTCTGCTTTTCAATTTTCTGGGCGTCTTTCGGGCGCATCAGGCCTTTGGTGCGCTTGGCCACCAGGCTTTCGAGATCAATGCCGTCGATGATGTCCAGCGGGTCCAGCACGTTGCCTTTGGACTTGGACATTTTCTGACCGTAACTGTCGCGTACCAGACCGTGCACGTAGACGGTTTCAAACGGCACTTGCGGCTTGCCGTTTTCATCTTTGATCAGGTGCATGGTCAGCATGATCATGCGCGCCACCCAGAAGAAAATGATGTCGAACCCGGTCACCAGCAAGTCGGTTGGGTGGAATTTCTTCAGGAGGTCGGTCTGTTCCGGCCAGCCGAGTGTGGAAAAGGTCCACAGGCCCGAGCTGAACCAGGTATCCAGTACGTCTTCGTCCTGCTCCAGCTTGACGCTCTGGGGCAGGTCGTACTTGCTGCGGATTTCCGCCTCGTTGCGGCCCACGTAGACCTGTCCGTTCTCGTCGTACCAGGCCGGAATCCGGTGGCCCCACCAGAGCTGTCGGCTGATGCACCAGTCCTGAATGTCGCGCATCCAGGAAAAGTACATATTCTCGTACTGCTTGGGCACAAACTGAATGCGGCCGTCTTCCACCGCCTCAATGGCCGGCTCGGCCAGGGGCTTGGTGCTGACGTACCACTGGTCGGTGAGCCAGGGCTCCACCACCACGCCGGAGCGGTCGCCGCGGGGCTGTTTCAGGGCGTGGTCTTCGATCTTGTCCATCAAATCGGAGGCCTGCAGGGCGTCGACAATCGCTTCGCGGGCGGCATAGCGATCTTTGCCAGCCAGCTCTGAGGGCAGACCGGTATCGATGTCGGTGCGAGACTGACCGGCGTAGTTGAACACCTGGGCGGTGCCCAGAATGGCCGCGTCTTTGTCCAGCACATTGATCAGGGGGAGGTCGTGACGTTTGCCCACCTCATAGTCATTGAAGTCGTGGGCCGGAGTGATCTTCACACAGCCGGTACCGAAATCCTGATCCACATAGTCATCGGCAATGATCGGAATGCGGCGGCCCACCAGCGGCAGCTCGATGAATTTGCCCACCAGTGAAGCGTAGCGCTGGTCTTCCGGGTGCACCGCTACGGCCGAGTCGCCCAGCATGGTTTCCGGGCGGGTGGTGGCGACCACCAGGTGGTCTTTGCCGTCGGCGGTCTTTTCGCCGTCGGCGAGCGGGTAGCGCATGTGCCAGAAAAAGCCTTTCTCATCGTGGTTTTCCACTTCGAGATCGGAAATGGCGGTGTGCAGTTTCGGGTCCCAGTTCACCAGGCGCTTGCCGCGGTATATCAGGCCGTCTTCGTACAGTCGCACGAACGCTTCCTGAACGGCTTTGGAGAGGCCCTCATCCATGGTGAAGCGCTCCCGGCTCCAGTCCAGAGACGAGCCCAGACGGCGCAGCTGGCGGGTAATGTTACCGCCGGACTCGGCCTTCCACTCCCAGACTTTTTCCAGGAATTTTTCCCGGCCCAGATCGTGCCGGTCCTGACCTTCGGCGGCCAGTTGCCGCTCCACCACCATCTGGGTGGCGATGCCGGCGTGGTCGGTGCCCATCTGCCACAGGGTGTCGTCGCCCTTCATCCGGTGATAGCGGATCATCGCATCCATCACCGCGTTGTTGAAGCCATGGCCCATATGCAGACTGCCGGTCACATTCGGCGGCGGAATCATGATGCAGTAGGGCTCATTTCCGCCCTGGGGCTTGAAGTAACCTCGATCTTCCCAGGTCTGATACCACTCGCGCTCGATGGCGTGGGGGTTGTACGTTTTTTCCAAAGACATGCGGTAACCTGTACTAAGCTTCGTGTATGACGGGCTGGCGTGAAACCCGCGATTATACAGCTTCCAGACCCACCGGCCTACCGGGAGGTGACCATGAGCGAGCCCCACTCGCGCGAATCCCAGACAGAGACCCATGAAGTGTTCAACGTGCCGCCACCGTTGGAAGGCTATGACGCCTATCGGGAGGATGTGGCACTGCAGGAGTTGATTAAAACTGGCGGGGCGGGTTGGGCCGAAGCCGCGCTGCATGAGCAGGGGCGGGCGCTGGGTGACCCTGGGTGGATTCAGTGTGGCTTCGATGCCAATGCCCATCCGCCGGAATTGCACACTCACGATCGCTGGGGGTACCGGCTCGACTGGGTGGACTACCACCCGAGCTATCACCGGTTGATGAACAGGGCCATTGCCGGAGGCCTGCACGCGAGCCCTTGGCAGAACCCCCAGCCCGGCGCCCATGCCGCCCGGGCCGCCAGCGTCTATCTGCAGACGCAATTGGAGCAGGGTCACGGTTGCCCTATCACCATGACCTTTGCGGGTATCCCGGTGCTGAAAGCCCAGAAGGGCCCGCCGGCGACCTGGGTGCCCAAGCTGTTGTCCGGGGAATACGACGGCAGCAATCGGCATTTCAGCGAGAAAGCCGGGCTGACCCTGGGGATGGCCATGACCGAAAAACAGGGTGGCTCGGATGTGCGCGCCAATACCACCCGGGCGCGGGCTCAGGGTGATCATTATCGGTTGACCGGTCACAAGTTTTTTATGTCCGCGCCCAACTCCGATGGTTTTTTGACTCTGGCGCAAACCGATGCGGGTCTGTCCTGTTTTCTGGTGCCCCGCTGGCGCTCCGAGGGCGGCAAGAATGCGCTGTTGTTGCAGCGGCTGAAAAACAAGGCCGGCAATGTCTCGAATGCCTCCAGTGAAGTGGAGCTGCGCGGGGCCGAGGGCTGGTTGTTGGGTCAGGAGGGGCGGGGTGTGGCGACCATCATCGAGATGGTGGCCCTGACGCGATTTGATTGCACCGTCGCCTCCGCCGCCGCCCTGCGCCAGGCGGTGGTGCAGGCGGTTCACCACTGTGTGCATCGCCGGGCCTTTGGTCGGGCACTGGTGCAGCAACCGCTGATGCAGAATGTATTGGCCGACCTGGTGATTGAAAGTGATGCCGCCGTGACCTTGGCGATGCGCTTGGCTCAGGCCCTCGATCATTCACAGGATCCGCAGGAGCGGTCGTTTCTGCGCCTCGCGACCGCCCTGGGCAAGTACTGGGTGTGCAAGCGGGTGGCCGGTCATAATGCCGAGGCCATGGAATGTCTGGGTGGCAGCGGGGTAATGAACGAATTCATGACGGCGCGCCTGTACCGGGAGGCGCCGATCAATGCTATCTGGGAGGGTAGCGGCAATGTGCAGTGTCTGGACATTCTACGGGCATTGGACAAGCAGCCGGAAAGCCGGGAGGCGCTGTTCAGCGAGTTTCAGCGCAGCCGGGGCGTGGATGCCCGGCTGGACCGTTATGTGGTCGACCTGGAGGCGGCGCTCAAGGCGTCGGAGGCTCGGGAGTATCGGGCGCGGAGCCTGGCCGAGGCGATGGCGGTGGCGTTGCAGGCATCATTGTTGTTGCGCCACGGCGATCGGCGCGTGGCGGAAGCCTTCATCGCCAGCCGGATTGAGCAGCCGCACGGGTTGTACGGTAATTTGCCCAAGGGTGTGACAGTGAAGGAGATTATTGCCCGGGCGTTGCCGATGTATGGGTGAGGGTTGGGTAACGGCGGATGCGGGCTTTGCCCTTATCCGCCCTACGCGACCTCCGAAGCCCGCCGTAACCCAACGTGAATCAACAACGAACTGTCACACCTCACCCCGATCATGCGGCGCATCCAACCCCAACTCCGGCCCCATCGGCACAATCCGGGTCGGGTTGATGGTGTCATGGCTGTAATAGTAGTGATGCTTGATGTGATCCAGGTGCACCGTTTCTTTCACACCCGGCACCTGGTATAGCTGCCGTAAATAATTTGACAGATTCGGGAAATCCGCAATCCGGTTCCGGTTGCATTTGAAGTGGCCCACGTACACGGCATCGAATCGTACCAGGGTGGTGAACAGCCGCCAGTCCGCTTCGGTCAAAGTATCGCCCGCCAGAAACTTCCGCTGTCCCAGTAAAGCTTCCACATCATCCAGCGCGGCGAACAGCGCTTGATAGGCTTTCTCATACTTGTCTTGCCGGGTGGCAAAACCGGAGCGGTACACCCCGTTGTTGATGTTGTGGTACACCTTCTCGTTGATGGCATCGATCTCTGAACGCAGCGCTTCCGGATAAAAATCCCGGGGTGATTTTGCCAGATCCCAGAAACCGCTGGAGAGCATGCGGATGATTTCGGCGGATTCGTTGTTGACGATGGTTTCTCGCTGCTTGTCCCAGAGCACGGGTACCGTCACCCGACCGGAGTAGTTCGGCTGTGCTTTGGTGTATACCTGGTGCATGCAATCAAAACCATATAAGGGCTCCCGCCCCTCAGTGCTGAAAGTTTTATCGGCCCGGAATTCCCAGCCGTTCTCGAGCATGTGCGGGTGCACCACCGAGACACTGATGACGTCCTCGAGCCCGAGCAGAGCGCGGAAAATCAGTGTGCGATGAGCCCAGGGGCAGGCGTAGGATACGTAGAGGTGATAGCGCCCCGCCTCGGCTTTGAAACCGCTCTCACCGCTGGGGCCGGCGCTGCCGTCGCGGGTCACCCAGTGGCGGAACTGGGCGTCTTCCCGAATGAACTCGCCACCGGTTTTTTCGGTGTCGTACCACTGATCGTGCCACTTGCCTTTGACTAGCAGGCCCATGGTTGTGCTCCCCAAGTTGGTGTCGTTTGATTCAAGGCTAACGGCGTTTACGAAAGATATCCACGGGAGTGTTAAGTGAGATAACCAATCTTTACATTTACTGTTCGGCCCGCAACCCCCGTTATCTCGTCATTTGTATGATTTTAGCGTAGTCTGTAATGCTTACGGATGATCGTTTGTGATAACAAAGCAGTATCCCTGAATGTAGGAATTCCCGACCTTAATTGACCTGAAAGCCATCAGACGCCTATGAAAATTTCGACGTTTTGCTCTCGTGCCAGTCGCGCCATTTTGGGCGTTCTGGCGGTCTCCATGACCGTTGCCTGCTCCGACTCTGGCGAGGAGCCGGGGGGTCCCTGGGGTGGGCAGGGTGAGCGTAAACCTCAGCCCGTGATGACGGCGGCGGCAGAGTACGCTTATGAAACCACATCGCTGGAAGCGGTGGGAACATCCCGAGCGCTCAAGTCGATCACGATTGAGTCGGCGGTGTCTGGTGAAGTGGTCGAAGTCAATTTTTCGGCAGGGGACAAAGTGGAGCAAGGGCAGGTGTTGCTTCGCCTGGACGATCGGGATGAACGTCTGGCGGTGCAGGCGGCCGAGTTGGAATTGGCGGATGCCGAACGTCAACTCGATCGCTATCAGCGCTCGGTACAGAGCGGCGGCGTGACCCAGTCCGACCTGGATGATGCCCGCAGCGCTGTGGAGCGCGCCCGGATTGCGCTGGAGCGTGCCCGGGTCGATTTGAATTACCACACCATTCGCGCTCCGTTCAGCGGTTACGTCGGGTTGACCGATCTCGACCCCGGTGCCTGGATCGATCCGGACACCGCGATTACAACCCTGGATGATCGCAGTACCTTGTTGGTCCGGTTTGAATTGCCCGAATTGCTGTTGGGTAAGCTCCAGCGCGGTGAGGACATTGAAGTGACCACCTGGAGTAATCGTTTCGCCCAGGCCACCGGCACGATTGTTGATGTGTCGTCCAGGGTGGACGAAGTCCGCCGGACGTTCACGTTGCGCGCCCATGTCGATAACGCCAATGATGTGCTATTGCCGGGGATGAGCTTCCGGATCAGCCTGACTCTTCAGGGCAACCGCTACCTGTCAGTACCCGAAGTGTCCGTTCAGTGGGGCGGCGAGGGCGCCTACGTATGGACCATCGAGGATGGCAAGGCCCAGCGGGTCGCGGTCAATCTGATTGAACGGAATCAACGCGGCGTGTTGGTTGAGACCGACCTGAAAGAGGGCGCCCCGATCATTACCGAGGGTGTTCATATTGTTCGTTCGGGCATGGACGTTCGCCCCTTGAACGCCGAGCTGGGCGAGAATGACGGCGCTTATCGGGACTCTGGAGAATCAGAGGAAGGAGAAGAGTCGTGAGCGATGAAAAAAGCCGGGCTGACATTCAGGAAGTCAACGACCTCCCCAGTCTGAGTATTCGCCGCCCGATTCTGGTACTGGTCATCAACCTGCTGATTGCCCTTGCCGGCGCGGCCGCCATTCTTGCAGTGGAAGTGCGAGAGCTTCCGAATATTGATTACCCTTATGTCAGTGTCAACGGCAATTACCCGGGTGCCTCGCCAGAAACCATGGACGCGGAAGTCACCTCTGTCGTGGAGGGGGCCGTGGCACGCGTAACCGGTTTGCGCTCCGTCCGCTCGGACAGTGAAGAGGGCAATTTCCGGATGTCGCTCGAGTTCAATGCGGGCGTGGATTTGAATGACGTGGCCTCTGAAGTCCGCGAAGCGGTCAGCCGAGTGCAACGTGAACTGCCGGAAGATGTGGAACAACTGACGGTGGTCAAGGCTGATCCCGATGCCCAGTCAATCATCAATATCGCCGCCATCAGTGATTCGCTGAGTGAGACTGAACTTACTCAGCGCATTGAGCGGGATATCATTCCCGAATTGATTTCGGTTACCGGAGTGGCCGATGTTCAGGTTTTCGGTGGACGCAATCGTATCGTCCGGGTGGTGATGGACCCGATGAAGCTGGCCAGTTTCGGATTGGGCGTGACCGATGTGGCCAATGCCTTGCGCAACGCACCCTACGATGTGCCAAGCGGTAGCTATCGTTCCAGCGATCAGGAATTGCTGGTCAGGGCCGATGCGACGGCGACCACGGAAGAGGATATTCGGAGTATTATCGTCGAGGGCAACACCCGGGTCGGTGATATCGCCCGAGTGTTTTATACCCCGCGTGATGCCGATTCATTGGTTCGGTTCAATGGCCAGCCGGTCGTAGGGATGGGGGTGATCCGACAGGCCCAGTCGAACACGTTGGAAATTTCCAATGGCATTCGCGAGGTACTCGGACCATTGGACGAGCGTCTGACCGACGTTGAGTTGACCATCACCGAAGACAATGCCACGTTCATTCGCGGCTCAGTGAAGGAAGTGATCACCAGTCTTTTGCTGACGGTGGCCATTGTTATTGGCACCATCTGGTTGTTTATTGGCTCCTTCCGGGTCACCCTGGTGCCGAGTCTTGCCATTCCGATTGCACTGGTCGGTACTGTGGCCGCCATCTGGGCGCTGGGTTTCTCCATCAATATTCTGACGCTGCTGGCTCTGGTATTGGCCACCGGGCTGGTTGTGGATGATGCCATTGTGGTGCTGGAAAATATTCAGCGCCGTCGCGGGCAGGGCCTGGGTGCGCGGGCCGCCGCTGTACTCGGGACCCGCCAAGTGTTCTTCGCTGTGGTCGCGACCACAGCCGTTCTGGTGTCGGTATTTGTACCGATTGCCATTTTGCCCAGCACCGCGGGGCGGCTATTTCGGGAGTTTGGTTTCGTTCTGTCCATCGCCGTTGCGATTTCTTCCTTCGTCGCCTTGTCACTGGTTCCCGCGGCGGCGGCACGGATATCCCCGGAGCGAGAAGGACAGCCTCACCCGTTTCGAAACAAACTTATCGGATTTGGCAACCGCATGGTGGGTGTCTACAGCTGGATGGTTGATCATGCATTGCGTTACGCCTGGACCACTTTCGGTATTGCATTGCTGATTGTCGCATTGGCCGGTTATGCCTACACACAGGTACCCAAAGAGCTGGTGCCCAGCGAAGACCGGGGTGTGATCTACATCGGTATCAATGGACCTGAAGGCGTAGGCCTGGATTACATTGAACGTCAGGCAGGGCAGGTCAGTGAAATCGTTCAGCCGATTGTGGAGTCCGGAGAAGCGCGGTTGGCCTTTTCCATTCTCGGTTGGCGTGACCCGAATCGCGCCCTGTTTGTGCTTCCACTGGCTGACTGGAGCGAGCGCAGCCGGAATCAGCAGGCCATTGCCGCTGAGATTGAGCCCAAGCTGAAAGAGCTACCCGGTGTGACCAGCTGGGTTGGCGCCGGTAACAGTCTGAACATTCGCGGTGGCGGTGGTCAGGGGTCAACCATCGAGTTGGCCCTGACGGGACCGGATTACGATGAGATTTACCAGGCGGCGCAGAGCTTCATCAAGGAAGTCGAAACCCGTTACGACCATATTTCTGATCCCGACCTTGACTACGACCCCAACAAACCGCAGTTATCCATCAATGTCGATCGACGCCGCGCCTCCGAGTTGGGTATCGAGCTGGCCGATATTTCCGCCACTTTGCGGGCAATGGTTGATGGCTATGACCTGGTCGATCTGAGCGTTGGCGACGAAGCCATCCCCATTATTCTGGAGTCCGCTACCGGTCAGATTCGCAGTCCTGATGACCTGCTGAATCTGTACATCAGCTCAAGCACCGGTGAGTTGCTGCCTTTGTCCAGCGTCGTGACCCTGACTGAGGAAAATATCGCTGCGGAACTGGAGCGCAATGCGCAGCGGCGGTCGATCGAAATTGAGTTTCAACTGGACTCGGAGTATCCCCTTCAAACCGCGGTGGACGATGTGCGGGCCGTTGCGGCCGATACCTTGCCGAGGGGCATCGGGTTGATTTTCCAGGGTGAGGCTCAAACCCTCGATGAAACATCGCGAGAGGTGGCACTGACCTACATCATCGCACTGGTGGTGGTGTTCCTGGTGTTATGCGCGCAGTTTGAGAGTTTTACCAGTGCACTGATTGTCATGGTTACGGTGCCGTTTGGCATTGCGGCCGCGATTCTGGCCATTTTGATTACCGGCACCAGCATCAATATATATTCCCAGATCGGACTGGTGATGTTGATTGGCCTGATGGCCAAAAACGGCATTCTGCTGGTCGAGTTTGCCGATCAGCTACGGGATCTGGGACACGATGTGTACAGTGCCGTGCGCACCGCCGCCCTGGTGCGTCTGCGGCCCATCGCCATGACCCTGATGTCGACCGTGCTTGGGGGACTGCCGCTGATTCTCAGTTCCGGTCCCGGGGCGGAGTCCCGCTGGGCCATCGGCTGGGTCATTTTTGGCGGGCTGGGCTTGGCCGCGCTGTTCACCTTGTTCCTCACGCCGGTGGTCTATCTTGGCCTCGCGCGCTTTGCCAAGCCCCGTGCTGCCGAGGGTGAGCGTCTGCATGGTGAGCTGGCCGATGCCGAAGCGATTCCCGATAGCGACGCCGAATGGCGCGCCTCCTGAGGAACCTCCAGAGGACTTGGGTGCCGAATGGGTGCGCTCCGGTCCTCTCGATCGGTTTTGATTAGTGGGCTCACACCCAGGCCCCCAAAAGGTGTTAAGCTAGTGAATGGAGCCCTGCGGTGCTGCGTGAGGTCCTCAGGTTATGAGTGCCTCAAGTAAAGTGCCGCAACGGTCACATTACTGGCTGCCACTACTCTGGCATGACGCCAAAAGGAGGCTGAAATGGCAACATCATCCAAAAGTACCGCTGAAAAAAGCACCACCGAAAATGGCGCCGAAACGGGCGCTCCCTTCACCGAGAAAACCGTCGCAGCGGCACACGAAGCGATCGATCGTTTATCCGAGCGTGTGGCCAAAACGGAAGAGCGCTTGCGCGGTGCCGCCAATCAGGGGCAGCAGAGCTGGACCGAGAAGCAGGAAGAGGTGCGAGCACAGTTCGAGGGTTCTGTTTCCAGTGCACGGGACTACGCCCGGGAGAACCCGTTGCTGACCGCAGGCATTGCGTTTGCTGCAGGCCTGGTTGTCGCCAACCTGCTCCGTCGATAGTTCGGGGCACTGGATGCGCAAAGGCGAGCAGACGAACTCCCGGAATCATGGCGGTGAACAGAGTGCAGAGTCGGTGAATGATGCGGCGAACGAGTCATCGCCGGAATCGTCCCTTCTGGACTTGGCCACCGCCATGGTCATTCTGATTCGTCAGACCTGGATCGACCGCTGGGCGCTGTTCAAAGCCGAGGCCCGACTGGCGGCCAAAAGCCTGGCGCTGATTCTGCTGGTGAGCATTCTGTTGGCCATGACTCTGATGCTGGTCTGGGTGCTGGTGCTGGCGGTGGTCAGCTACCTGGCCTGGCAGGCTGGCGTACACTGGGGCTGGATTGCCGCCGGTTTGATGCTCGCCCAGTGCGTCATGATCGTCTATCTGCGCGGGCAGCTCCGTCGCTTGTTGCACTGGTTACGTTTTCCGGAAACTCGACGCGCCTTTGCGCGAGTGGCCAGTGATGACGAAAACCCGGAAACGCCCACAAAGGAAACGGAAGCCGCGTCATGATTACCGCATTACTCCTCAAACGCCAGAGCCGGGAAGTGGCTCGCTTGTCCTCCGCCATTCACCATGAGCGTCGAGTGCTCAATGCTCTTCGTCGCGAAGCGCGCGCGACACTGGAAACGCATCTGCAAGGGGGCTGGGCAGTGGCGGGTTGTTTTTCGGCCGGCTTCCTGACCGGGCGTTTTGGCGGCCGGATTGCCAGGGCGGTGCGCACGCTTCCGGTGATGCGACTGGCCCGCCAGTTGTGGGCCCACTTGCTGGTGTAAGGATTCATCCTCCCTCATGTTCAAACCCTTTTCCTCGCACTTTGGTCTGCCTCATTTCCAATTGATTGCCTTATTGGTGTTGGCGACGATCGCCCTGGTGGCGGCGCTGCATGTCGCCTCTCCGATTCTGATTCCGATCACCATGGCGTGGTTGCTGAGCGCGCTGCTCGCGCCGGTCATCCGCTATGGTCAGCGATACGGCATCCCTCCCACGCTGTCGGCTCTGGTGTTGATGGGGCTGTTGGTTTACGGTGTGGTACTGGTCTTTCTGTTATTGATTGAACCGGCCGAGCAGTGGTTGCAGAATATTCCAGACGTGGTACGCGGGTTTCGCGAAAAGCTCTCGGAGTTCAGCGGTCCGCTGTCAAACCTCCAAGCGGTGACCGAGGAAGTGCGCCAGCTTTACATCCTCGGCGATGGCGACAAGATGACTCCGGTTGAAGTCAAGGTCGAACGGGAAAGTACCCTGGGGTCTTTTGTCCTGGCCAACCTGCCGACGCTGTTGGCCGGGCTGACGATCGTGGTATTTCTGACTTACTTTCTGCTCGCTGCGGGTGACCGCTTTCTGCGCAAGGCGACACAACTGGGGGCCAATCTCGGTTCGCGCCGCCGCATCGTGCGCATTGCGTACCGCATTCGTCAGGACATTTCCCGCTACCTGGCGACCATTACCGTGATCAATATTACGCTGGGTGCCTGTGTGGCGCTGGCGATGAGACTGCTCGGCGTAGAGAACGCCCTGCTGTGGGGTATCATGGCCACCTGTTTCAATTTCGCGCCTTACGTCGGCGCGGTGGTGATGGCCGGGATTCTCACGCTGGTCGGGCTGGCCACCTTTCCGAGCATTCCCCAGGCGCTATTGGTGCCGGGGGTCTACATGGCACTGTCGGTTACCGAGGGGCACATGATTACGCCGATGGTCATCGGGCGGCGGTTGGCCGTTACCCCCACGGCGGTGTTTATCTCGGTGGTGGCCTGGGGCTGGTTATGGGGTGTGGCCGGGGCGCTGATGGCGGTTCCGTTGCTGGCGAGCTTCAAGATCGTCTGTGAAAACGTGCCGCAGTTGATGCCGATTTCACGACTGCTCGATAACAGCTCACCCAAACGTCAACGCCGGTTTTTGCGCGCTCGCTGACGGCGAAGCTTGGCTTTTTCTTCCTTTTCGATTTTGGCCCGTTCGTCGGCCTCTCGGGCTTCGGCCTCTTCGCGTTCGGTCATCTCCGGCGTTTCCAGCGTAATGGGGCCGAGAACCCCGTCCCGCAGTTCACTGATCAACAGCGCGGAGACTTTCTCCAGGTCCACCTGGCCGCCTTTGCGCACCGTACCCCGAGCCCGGCCAATGCTTTCCAGCAGTTCCAGGTCGTGTTCGGGCAGCTCCGTGAGCCGGTAGCGGGCCTTGAGCGCCTCGGGGTATTGCTGGCCCAGAAAGGCCACGGTAAACAGCGCCACTTCCGGGTAGTCAAAGATCTTCTCCTTGATCGCCCCCGTGGCGGCCAGTCTGTATCCGCAGCTGGGCGGATTCAGTTTGGGCCACAGAAACCCCGGCGTGTCGGTCAGCACAACCCGGTTGTCCAGTTTGATTCGTTGCTGGGATTTGGTGACCCCGGCCTCGTTGCCGGTTTTGGCGATCTTGCGCCCGGCCAGGATGTTGATCAGAGTGGATTTGCCCACATTCGGAATCCCCATGATCATCGCCTGGGTGTTGCGCGCGCTCAGGTTCCGGTCTGCCAGAATCTCTTGAATCTGTACCAGCAGTCGACGAATGCTCTCGGGCTTGCGGTGGGTGACGGGTAGGGCGGTCACGCCCTGTTCCTGCTCCAGATGGGCTACCCAGCGCTCGGTCATGGTCGGGTCTGCCAGATCGGCTTTGTTGAGCAGTTTGATGCACGGCTTGTCGCCGCGCAGGGCGGGAATCATCGGATTCTCGCTGGAGTAAGGGATACGGGCATCGAGCACTTCAATGACCACATCCATATGGGCCATTACCTCCGCAATCTCCTTGCGGGCCTTATGCATATGTCCGGGAAACCAGTTAATCGCCATTCAATTCTCTACCAGGCTGCGTATTCATCGGCGGGGAGGGCGATTGTGCCCGCAATCCACCCCAACCACAACGGTTGCTTAAGGTTGCGTAAGGCGGATAAGGCCAAAGGCCTCATCCGCCGTAACCTAAAACCGCTTTCAGTGGTGCCACCCAAAATTATCGAATATCAGATGCTATAACTATTCAAAAATTGTATTACAAATCCTTGGCGACCCCATCCCAACCTTGATACTCTCACTCACGCACGATAATAGGATAATAATATGAATGGACCCACTAACCATAAGCATAAATAGGTGACCCATGAGAACAACGATACTCCGTCTGCTACCGACCCTGCGCCGCTTCGGCCTGATTGCCCTGCTGTTGGGAGCTACTCCCGCCTTCGCACTGGACCTGACCGGCATTACCAACTCCCATGACCCCTCCACCCTGGTGCGTGATGGGGACACCTACTTCCACTTCACCACCGGCAACGGCGTCTGGTACTCCCGGTCCACCGATTTGGTCCACTGGGATAACCCCGGCGATATCTTCGGCAGCTCCTGGCCGGCCTGGATCAACGACGCGGTACCCGGCTTTGAAGGCCACTTCTGGGCGCCGGATGCCATCCAGATGGGCGACTATTACTACGTCTACTACTCCGTCTCCACCTTCGGCAGCTCCCGTTCCGCCATCGGCGTGGTGCGCACCCCGTCGTTGAAGAACCCCAACTGGCAGGATCTGGGTGTGGTGGTGCAGTCCTATGGCGGGTCGGAGGAGATCAATGCGATTGATGCGGCCCTGTTCCGCGATCACGATGGCAAGGTGTATATGTCCTATGGCTCCTGGTTCGGCGGCCTGGGCGTGGCGGAAATCAATCAGAATACCGGTAAGCTCGCCAGCGCTGTCACCAAAATTTATGGCGGTGGCCACCAGTCTATCGAGGCGCCCTATATTACCCGTAATGGCGATTACTACTACCTGTTCTTCACCCGTGGCCTCTGCTGCCGGGGCGCTGACAGTACCTATGAAGTGCAGGTGGCCCGCTCCACCAGCGTGTTTGGCCCCTATACCGGTGAGCGCAACCTGTTGCCCAATGAAGATGGCAAACGTAAAGGCCCGGGCCATATCGGTGTGCTCAAGCAGGACGGCTGCAACTACGTGTCCACCCATTACTATGATTTGAATGACGGTGGCAACGCCAAGCTGGATATTCAGCGCATGACTTTCTCCGGCGGCTGGCCCTCCATGACCCACAACTTCAGTTCCATCACCAGTTGTGGCGGTGTGAGTGAAGGGTTGTATCAGTTTGAGTCCCAGCTCAGTGGCAAACTGTTGGAGATTGCCAATGCCGATACCGCCAACGGTGGCAACGTCGTGCAGTACGATGACAATGGTGGCCTACACCAGAAATGGTATGTGGTAGACCACGGCACCGGCGAATACAGCCTGATCAACGGCCTGAGCCTGAAGGGTATGGATGTCTGGGAAGGCAGCACCGCGGCGGGTGCCAATATCGCCCAGTGGGACTATTGGGGCAGCGCCGGCCAGCGTTGGGAAATCAACCCCGTCGGGAATTATGTAGAGGTGGAGTCGGTGTTGAGCGGTCTAGTGTTGGATGTGGAAGGCATAAGCACCGCTAACGGCGCCAACATCATCCAGTGGAACAGTACCGGAAACAGCAATCAGCGCTGGACCATGATTCGCCAGTATTAATCACCAACCTTGTTACGGCGGATGCGCGCTACGGATAGCACGACAGGTCGCGTAGGGCGGATCGGTCCGACGCCTCGGAGGGCGCAGCCCGCATCCGCCGTAACTCAACCCGAACCGCTCACCCCAGACAAGCCGCAATCGGCTGATCGCCATGAAACAGGGGATAAATCTTCCCGATCGTCCCCGGCGACCCCAGACAATGCTCAATCGCCAATGCCACATCCGCCCGGGAAATCCACTGGTCCTCGGCGTTCTCCGGCCAATGGTTGATCACCCGCCCCGAGGCCGGGTCATCGGTCAAGCGTCCGGGGCGCAGAATGGTGTAGGGCACACCGCTCGCCAGCAGATGATCATCCGCAACTTTCTTGCACACGGTGTAATGCTTGATCTTGGCGGGCCCTGCTTCCGGATCTTCCGCCCCGCGCGAGCTGACCATCACAAACTGTTTGACTCCGCGAGCTTTGGCGATATCCACCGCCTTCATTGCGCCCCACATATCCACCAGAATGGTCTTGTCCGCCCCGGTTTTGGCGCCTGAGCCGGCGGTAAATACCACCTTGTCACAGCCTTCAAACGCATGGCTGAAATCGCCTTCCAGATCCGCAATCACGGGCTCGGCACCCAGAGAGCGCACCGCCTCGGCCTGCGGCTCGTTGCGCACCATGGTGCGCGGCTTCTGGTGGTGGTCCGCCAGCTCCTGGACCAGTAACTGGCCAATCTGCCCGTGAGCGCCAATAATCAAGGTAGTCATTGCGTGTTTCCCCCTCATCTCCAGTGCAATGACAACACCTTACCATGAAGACAAAAAGTCTGGCATCATCAGAACAGAGCTGTCGATGCCACTGGAGGCCGCCATGAACAACGCCCGCATCAAAGCCGTATTTTTCGATCTGTCCGGTGTCCTGTACGAGGGTGATCGGCGAATCGACGGCGCCATTGAGGCTGTTGCGGCGGCCAGAGACCGGGGCCTGGTACTGCGGTTTGTCACCAACACTGCTACCAAGTCACGTGAACAGTTACTGGAGAAGCTGCAACAACTGGGCTTTGATGTGACAGCGCAAGAACTCTTCACCGCCCCCGATGCGGCCCTGGCCTACGTGCGGGAGCACCAGTTGACCCCCTACGCACTGGTCCACCCCAGCATCAAAGCCCTGTTCGGGCCCCTGGGCGACCGCGAACCCGACTGCGTGGTGCTGGGCGATGCGCGGGACGAGTTGAACTACCGTAACCTCAATCAGGCGTTTCGCATCGCACAGACCCACAAACGGCTGATTGCGATTGGTGAGAACAAATACTTTAACGACGGCGACGCCCTCTGCCTGGATGCCGGCCCCTTCGTCCGGGCCGTCGCCTGGGCGGCGGATGTGGAGCCGGTGGTCATGGGCAAACCCAACCCGGAATTCTTCCACCAGGTAGTGGCCTCCACCGGCCTGCCTCCCGAGCAGTGCCTGATGATCGGCGACGACGTGTTCGGGGATGTTGACGGCGCACTCAAAGCCGGACTGCAGGCCCGGTTGGTGAAAACCGGGAAATATCAGGCCGGAGACGAAAATAAGTTGAATCCGCCCGCTCTGGTTCTGGGTTCGGTAAAAGCGTTGGCGTCAGTGTTATAGTGGCTTCTCTGGATGGTTCAGCACCATCGCGCCTCATTCGTTTCGGATGAATTCCGTTACTCCGCTTCTTTGTTTCCGCGATCAGTCATTGTTCCTCGGTGGTTTCCAGGTCGGTGTTTCGTCCTCGGTTCGCCGTGCGTGTTCCTGCATGGCGTGCCCCAGCGACTCTTCCAGCTTCATGAACAATTCCCCATAGCGCGGGCTGAAGTGGATGCCTTCTTCGATATTGCGCCAGGCCTCGAACAGCTGGTCTTCGTGGGCTTTTTCGCTGGCTACGAAAGAATCGGTCATCCGACGGGCGCGTTGTGGGTGGATGCCCATGGCGGTGAGGGCCTCGCCGCCAAGTTCCAGGGCGGAGTAATAGGTCTCGCTCACGACGTCGTCGGCGCCGGCTTCACGCAGTTCGTAACCATGGCCGCGGTCGAAGGCGCGGGCCAGCACCCAGACCCCCGGGTAAAGCTGTTTGACGTGGCGCACCAGGCTTACGGCCCGGGCGCGGTCATCAATGGCGACGACGAGCAGGCGTGCCTCGGCAATGCCGGCGGTTTCCAGTAGCTCGACGCGGGTAGCGTCGCCAAAATAACTTTTCAGTTGAATGCGGCGCAGGTTCTCGATCTGGTCCAAGGCGTGGTCCAGGGCAACGCTGGGAATGTTGTTGGCGCGCAGCAACCGACAGACGATCTGCCCGAAGCGGCCCACGCCCGCCACAATCACCGGAGCCCGCTCTTCGATCTCGTCCGGTTCGGCGTCTTCATTGGATGCTTTCAGATAGCGCGGCAGCACCACCCGGTCATAGGCAATGAACAACAGCGGCGTCAGGAACATCGAGAGGGCCACCACCAGCGACAGCACCTGTGCGGTGTCGGCAGGAATAACCCCGTTCTGGGTGCTGTAGGTCAGCAGCACAAACCCGAACTCACCGGCCTGGGCCAGCCCGAGGGTGAACAGCCAGCCTTCGCTGCTGCGGATGCGGAAGGCGAGGGCCAGGCCGACCAGAATCAGCGCCTTGCCAACGATCACCGTCAGGGCGAGAAGCAGAACGGTATCCCAGGCATCCGCCAGAACCCCGAAATTGATCCCCGCGCCCACAGTAATGAAGAACAGCCCCAGCAGCAGCCCTTTGAACGGTTCGATATTGGCTTCCAGTTCGTGCCGGAATTCGCTGTTGGCGAGAACCACACCGGCCAGGAAAGCGCCGAGCGCCGGCGACAGATTCACCAGGCTCATGAGTGCCGCGATGCCGATAATCAGCATCAGGGACGTGGCGGTGAACACTTCCCGCATGCCCGACTGCACCACGTAGCGGAACAGCGGTCGGCTCAGGTAATGGCCACAGACAATCACGATCACGATTGCACCGACAACGACCAGCCCATGCGCCCATCCCGGCAGGTTCTCAACCAGGCTGAGGCTGCTGTGCCCGTGCTCGCTGCCACTGGTGGAGATGCCGGGCACCGCCAGCAGCGGGATGATGGCCAGCATGGGAATGACCGCGATGTCCTGGAAAAGCAGCACTGAGAAAGCACTCTGGCCGCCTTCGGTTTTGACCAGGCCCTTTTCGGTCAGCGTCTGCAGGACAATGGCGGTTGAGGACAGGGAGAAGAGAAACCCCACCGCCACGGCGGTTTGCCAGGCCAACCCCAGAGACCAGGCAAAGCCGGTGGCGGCGGCTGCGGTCAGTGTGACCTGCAGGCCACCGAGGCCGAGCAGTCGGACCCGCATGGCCCAGAGGGCTTTGGGGTCAAGCTCCATCCCCACCAGGAACAACATCATGACCACGCCGAACTCGGCAAAATGCTGAAGGGTGACGGTTTCCTGGCCCACCAGTCCGGTCACCGGCCCTATGACCACACCGGCCACCAGGTAACCGAGTACCGACCCCAGCCCGAACCGCCTGGCCAGCGGCACCGCGATTACCGCTGCCACCAGATAAATAAACGCTTGAATAAAGTAGTCAGTCATCAGAGTAGCCAGTCATGTTTGTGGGTCGAAAGTGAGATATCCATTCTTCCAACTTTACACCAAACGCCGCATACCCCGCGGGTTAGCTTCGATGTGGACCCGATCAAGCGGAGTCTCCGGCACGAACTCCAGCCGAATCACCGCGCCGCAGGAAGCGAAACGCTTTCAGGTCGGGAGCGCTACCGGCTTTTACACTTTGTGTTCGGGCGGGATAAATGCTCTAATAATGGTCATAAGGACCACTACTGATATTCAAGCTCCCGTGTCCCTCAGGTATGGAGGTCCGGCCGGGAGACAATAAGAGGATCAAGCTTTGAAAACCCATCGTCTTACGACTACCGCACTGGCGCTCGCCCTGTTTGGCGCTGTGGGCTGTGCTACCGAGCAACAGACTCCGGATTCCAGCGAAACGGCCTCCGCGGCCGGTATCGAGAAGTTCAAGGCCTATACCAGGAAATTCTCCGACGACACCGTGATTACCGACAGCCATGCCACCGGTCACGTGGGGGATTTCTTCTTCACTCACTGGAAAGACGGCGGTGCTACCACTCTGGCGCTGGAGACCGACGGGTCCTTCAAGGTGGAATGGGAAGGCGGCGGTTACAACTACGTCGGCGGCCCCGGCTGGCACTATGGTGATGAAGATCGGGTGATCGGATATCGGTTTGACGAGGACAGTGGTGCGAGCTATATCACCCTGTACGGCTGGGGCTACGATGAAACCATGCCGAAGGATGATCCGGCCCACCTGGTGGAGTACTATATTCTCCAGCGCTGGACCTACGACCCCAGTCAGGACGGTGAGTACGGGAAGACCTTTGTCAGTAACGGCGTCGAGTACTCTACGTATCGCTCAGTACGCGAGCAGAAGCCGTCGATCAACAATACCTCCACGTTTTACCAGTACTGGAGCAAGCCGACCGAGCAGCGCGAGTTGGGCAAGGACTACGAAATCAACTTCGCCGATCACGTCAAAGCGTGGGCGGATACCGGCTGGATTATTCCGGATATGAATAACTTTGACGCCAGCGATGACCCCACCTATCAGGTCATGGCGGTCGAGGTGTTCAACCCGGCTAATGACGGTGTTGGGTCCGGTCAGGTATGGGACGCCTCCGACCGTTAAGGATTACTGGAAGCAATGACCCGGGGTATTATCTGTGCTGATTAATGCCCGCGGGTCAGTCGCTTACTCAGCGTCGCTTTGCCCCTCGCCTTGTTCGCTCCGCTGCTCCCTGATGTAAGTCATTAACTGCTCGACCTGGTCGGACCTCAGTATGCGGTTCAATCGTGATTCCAGAACAATATCGGAATAAACGGTTGTAGCGCTGATCTCTTCCTGCGGCGGCAGGGTTTCGCTCAGCTCCTGTAACGCCTCATCCGCCTTCTTCCGGTCTTCCCGGAACTGATTCATTACCTCCATGACGTCGTTACGCCGACGCAGGGTCAGGTCCATCTGTTGGAAAATGTCGTCCAGCTGGATGTTTTCGTAGAAGTCGCCGTGATGGTCAGCCAGGGCTTGGGGCAGTGATAGCGCGATAAACAGGGCAGATACGGAGAGCAGTGCACGAATCATGACGTTTTTCCTCAGGGCCTGTGGGTGGTTCGGTATCCGAGGAAGCCATTGGCTTCGCCTTAGTTACAGTATTGATCATGGCGCACTGTTTTGGGGCCGGTTATGGCGGATTTATAGACGATTTGGTTTGTGGGCGGTGACTGCTTATTGCGTTTGGGGATTTAGATAGGGGGGGGTGCCGTCGCAGACAGCTATTCTGCGACGGCACCGTTGATCGGCTTACTGGTAGACCCGCACGTAATCGACATACATGCGCTGGGGGAATTGGCTGGTGCCGTCGGGTTCGCCGGGCCAGCTTCCGCCCACGGCGACATTCAACAGAAAGAAGAAGGGGTGGTCGTACACCCAGTTACCGTATTGTTCAACCTGCGTGCGGCTGACGCTATAGAAGTTGACGTCGTCTACGTACCAGTCGATGCCGTTTTCATCCCACTCCACAGCGTACACGTGGTAGTTGGCGTCGGCGGACTCGCCCAGGTCGTGGGTGCCGTTGATCGGGGTGTCGCCGGAGTAGCCCGGGCCGTGCAGGGCACCGTGGGTCAGGTTGGGCTCGAAGCCGACATGTTCCATGATGTCGATTTCGCCATTATTGGGCCAGCCGACCTGGTCAAAGTCATTTCCCATCATCCAGAAGGCGGGCCAGATGCCCTGGGTTTGAGGCAGCTTGATGCGGGCTTCCATGCGCCCGTATTGGAACTCCTGTTTGCCTTTGGAAATCATTCGGGTTGAGGTGTAGCTGCAGTAGCCATACCAGCACTCGTAACCTTGCGGGTTGTCTTGGCGGGCCTCCAGCACCAGTACGTTACTGTCCACTTCGGAATCGTACTGAATAAAGGCGTTATCACCGCCGGTGTAGTACTGCAGCTCCTGATTGCCCCAGCCCCAGCCACCGGTCTCAAAGGTCCAGTTATTGCTGTCGATCGTGTCGAACTCGTCACTCCACACGGGCTGAGGGGCTGGATCGGTGCCGCCGCTGCCTGGTTCGAAGCGCAACCAATTGAGATTGAAGTTTCCGCTTTGAACCTTGACTCGCACGGTGTGTTGCCCGGCGGGCAGAGCGATGGGCCAGGAGGTCAGGGTGGTCCAGTTTTGCCAGCCACCGGTATTGTCAATGTTCTGAGTGCCGACGATTTCTGAGCCGTTCAGGTCGATGGTGAACTGGCCGCCACCGATGTCCGAAGCGACGCGGGAGCTCACTGTGTAGGTGTCGGCGTTCAGGTTGATGGTGTATTCCAGCCACTCCCCGGCCTCGATCCAGCCGACATTGTAGCCGCCACCGTCGTCGATACTGGCTTCAATGTCGACATCGCCACTGCGATAGACACCACCCGTGTTGCCTGCCGTGGTGTCGTAGGCGTTGATGTAGTCTTCGGCCTGGAGTGTTTGCGCGCCGCCTGTGCCGCCGCCCTGGCCGTGAATTTCCATTTCCCAGATGGAATAGCCCCATTCGTTTCCGGCGCTGCGGCTGATGCCGTTCATGCGCACGTAGCGGAAGTTGCCCGCGACATTGATGGTATCCGTTCGGTCTCCGAACGTGCCGCCGGTTTCTGTGGCCAACGTCGTCCAGTTACCTCCGTCGTTGGAGCCAAGTATCTGGTAGGTGTCCGCGTTGGCCGCTTCCCAGTGAATGACGACGCTGGACAGTGCGTACTGTTGTCCGAGGTCGATGGTTATGTGGGACGGGTCAGTCTGCGCGGCTGAAGCCCAACGGGTGTTGGGGTCGCCATCAATGGCGTTGCTGGCCGCCAGATCCTGAGTGCTGGCGGAAGCAGTGGCATTTTGTGCCAGGTTGTCGTTTTGTGCCTGAAGGCTGACGCTGACCATGAGTAGCAGTGCGCTGAAGAACGCGGGAAGGTTTCGATACATCATTATTATCCTCGCTGTGCAAGTGAGTTTTATTGAGATGGCCGTTTAACGGCGCTGTCAGCAAAGCACAGGCGGGTGACGTGGGTATCTCACTTTGGGATGGGGGCGTAAAGTGGGACGGGAAATGTGGTCAGTTTGTGGGGTGGATCACAGGATCAGGCGCGGTGGGTGATGGGGCCAAAAGCCCCGTCATCCACCGCATTCAAGCATTTACCTTAGAAGTCGCTGGTGCAGGTCTCTCCACGGAATGCCTGAGCGACGCCTTCCAGGGCGGGCTTGGCACTCAAGTCGGCGTTGAACAACAGCGGCCAGACGTCGTCGTAGTCATTACCGGTGGCATTGGCGAACTGGTTCATCAACCAGCTTTCGTCATCGGTAAGTCCCCAGACGGTGAAGCCGCCACGCAGTTCTTCCGGAACAACCTCCAGGTAGACTTCGGCGATTTCACAGAACCGAACCTTCTGGGCCCCCGCCAGCTCGGCGTCATAGGTCAGGGTGTCGGGCGCGTTGCCACCGTAGGGGTTGACCACGGCAACGTCCAGCTCGGTGACTTTCACTTTCAGGTCCATGTCCACCACGTCCTGGAAGGCGTCCCGGAAGTTAGCGATGCTCGGGTAATCCATGTACACATGCATCTGGAAGCCGACGCCATCGATGAGACCCAGGCCGTCTAGGTGTTCGGCAATTTCCAGGGTCTTGGCCAGCCGGCCGGCATTGGCGGTATTGTCGTAATCGTTGTAGTACAGATCAACATCCGGCTGAGTGTCGCGTGCGGCCTGGTACATCACTTCGATGTACTCGGGCACTTCACCTTCAGCGGGCGGTGCGTAGTTGTAGAACAACGAATGGCGCCATCCATCGGAGGTGCTGGTATCCACCGCTTCGTTGACCACGTCCCAACTGACCACCAATTCGGGGTCGAAGTGGTTGAGAATGCCTTCGACGTGGGCGGTCAGCATGTCCTGCCAGCCCTCGCCGTAATCCCGCATGAAACCGGGCACCTGATAGTCCGGATGCCAGAGCAGGGCGTGGCCGTGTACGGTCATACCGTTACTTTGGGCGAAGTTGACCAGCTCATCGGCGTCATCGAAGGTGAAAGTGTCTTCGGTCGGGTGCAGGTAACTCATCTTCATGATGTTGCCAGCGGTGAGCTGGTTGAAGTGAGTGGCGATGACATCCTGACGTTCGGTGGCATCGCTGTGGTTGAAAATGCTGTAGTTTTCGTTGGCGGCTGATACGGCAACGCCGACGGGGAAGCTGGTGGGTGCTTCCGCATACAGGTTGTAATCAGCGGTTACGCTGAAAACACTGGGTTCGCTGCTGCTGGAGCTTTCGCTGCTCGACTCACTGGATGAGGAGCTACTGGAAGAAGATGAACTGGACGAACGGTCGGGAAATTCCAGTTCCGGGCCGCTGTTGCTGCCGCCGCAGGCGAACAGGCCCAGCGCCATCAGCGCGGTAGTAAGCAGGGTAAAGCGGTATTTCATTGCCATTGACATAAGGTCACCTGATTCGTGTTATTGAACTGTGCGAACCGGGGCTAAGGCCCCGGTTCGTCTTGGTCAATTGCGGTAAAAATCCAAAGTGCCGATCAGCGGTTCAGGTATTCCATCAGCCACTGCATGGCGGGGCGCTGCTCGCCGTCGCTGGTCATCAGGCCGGAACCGTCAATCCAGGTGGCGCCCACGATATAACCCCACAGGGTAATACCGACCACATCGGGGTGCTCGTAGAAGACCGGGAAATGCATTTGCATATACTCGAGTTGCTGCTGGTCATCGGCCTCGCCAATGTCGTACTCCGATACGTAGATGGGCAGGCCCAACTCGGCGATGTTGTCAAGATTGTCTTTGATTTCCTGCGCGGACCAGACGCGCGGACTGTAAAGGCCGTGGGCCTGAACGCCCAGCGCGTCCACGTAACCGGATTCCACCAAAGGAGTGATCAAGTCGATGATCGCCTCGTTGTCCCAGGTCAGGAAGTTGAAGTCGTTGTAGATAAGAATCGTATCGGGGCAGTGCTCGCGAGCCAGCTGGAATGACTCGATAATCCAGTCGTCACCAAAGGCGCTCTGTGCGTACTCAGCGGGTGCGTGAGTGGGGAGCGCCTCATTGACAACGTCCATCATCGCCGTATCTGGGTAGCGATCACAGTAGTCACTGATCCACTCTTCGATTTCTGCGCGTTGCTCCTCCGGACTCAAGTCTGCGATCCAGTTCGGCTGCTGGCTGCCCCAGACCAGTACGTGGCCTTTCACCGGAATGTCGTTGGCACGGGCAAATTCATAGATGGCATCCAGCGGTCCCCAATTGTACTGATCCCGGGTGCCTTCCACCGAGCCCCACTTGCCTTCATTTTCCGGGGTGATCTGATCCCAGTACTGCATAAAGTCGTCACGGACAGCGCCATTGGTGGTGATGTTGCCGACAAAGGTGACGGACGTGGAGACACTGCTGGAACTCTCGCTGCTCGACTCACTGGATGAGGAGCTACTGGAAGAAGATGAACTGGATGAACGGTCGGGAAATTCCAGTTCCGGGCCGCTGTTGCTGCCGCCGCAAGCGGACAGGCCCAGCGCCATCAGCGCGGTAGTAAGCAGGGTAAAGCGGTTTTTCATTGCGATTGGCATGGGATCACCTGGTTATGGTTATTGAATCGGTCGGGCTCTGATCGCTTTATTAGCCCGTTGTAGTCAAATATACCACAAGAGTTCAGGTTGACCAATGGCTGTTGAGTGGACGCACAAAAAAAGGGGCGCAGCCGCGCCCCTCAAGGGTTTCAGCGCAATAATCTGCCTAGGGGGCACTCACCCCGCAATTTGATAACGCTGTCCATTGTCCATTTTGGTAGCAGGTGTTGTCGCCGGTCATGGTCAGGTCGGCGGTCTGAGCGCCGCCATTGTCGTTGAATACAACATTGAGGTCGGTGAGCTCAGCGCCGGTGTCGTAGCAGTAAAATCCATTGTTGGCTTCCAGTACGACCCCGGGCCAGTTGCTGTCCGCCAGGACACCGCTGGGGCTGGCATTCCAGAAGTGCATGTACGGGTTGCTGTAGCCGTTGGCGTTGTCATAGCAGACGTAGGTGCTCTCGCTGGGCGAGGGGCTCGTCTGAGTACCGTCGTCTACCGGAAAGCCGCATTGCTCCAGACTCTGCCACTGGCCGTTGCTGTAACAACCGTCACCGGTGTAGGTCAGGTCGGAGGTCTGAGCGCCGCCGTTGTCGTTGAACACAATGTTCAGGGAATCCAGCGCCGCGCCCGGATCAAAGCAGTGGTAGTCACCCTGGGCATTCATGGCTTCACCGGGCCAGGTCGTGCTGGCCAGGGCGCCGCTGGGGCTCGGGCTCCAGTAGTAGATATGCGGATTGCTGTAGCCTGTTTGATTGCTCAGGCAGATGCTGTTGGCGCTGATGGTGCCGGGTTCCGGCTCGGGCTCCGGTTCGGGATTGGTACCGACGCGAGCATCGCGGTGGATGGCGGCGGCGGTCATGCCGGCGAGGCTGACATCCACCTGACCCTGAGCGTTTACCCAGAGGATTTCGCCGGAGCAACTGCCATTGTCGAAATCGCCGTCGATCACGTTGCAATACTCACCTTCCGGCAGGTTGGTACTGAAGGTGCGAGTCAGTTGGTTGCCCTCCCGGTTGATGATGACAAAGCCGGCATCGCCGCGCCCGAAGGCAATCTGATTGCGCCCGTTATCCCACCAGTTGTTGACCGGCTGATCGCCAACGGCGGACCGAAACGCCACCATGTTGGCGATTGGGCGCCAGCGGTGTTCGCACTTCCAGTCGGAGCCATAGCAGTTCAGGTTACCGTTGTTGTGCACCGGCGCGCTGGGCGGGCCCGCCTCGCTGTCCGAGAAGTCGAAGCTGGACATGACTTTAGGATAGCCATAGGGCCAGGCGAGCATGAAGACGTTGCTCAGGTCATACAGTGAACCGTCTTTATAGGTCAGCACATTGCTGCCGCCGGCACCGTGGCCGCGCTGATTGTCATGGTTGTCGGTAAAGACCACCGCGGAGCCGCCACTGATAAAACCCCAGTTCTCTCCGAAGTTCTGCAGCCAGTTCAGTTGGCCGTTCTTAAATTGATTACCCAGCTCGGCGCTGTACCGGAACTCGGTCACGTCGCCGCCACTCAGGTATTCACCGGCACTCACCGCTTCGCCGCCCAGATCAATCACTTCCTGAAAAATATAGGGGTTGCCATTCAGACGGCTGGTGATGGCGTTAATGTCCGTCGGGCTCATATGTTTGGACGCATCCAAACGAAAGCCTTTGACGCCAATGTTGATCAGGTCATTCAGATAGTTGGCCAGCGTTTGCCGGACGTACTCTGCTCCCGTGTCCAGGTCCGGCAGGCCAACCAGCCGACAGTTGCGCACCGCCCAGGCATTGCTTGCGTAATCGCTGCCGCTGATGTCGCAGGGCGCATGGAAGTCGTTGGTGGAAAATTCCGGGTAGCTGGTGCCGTAGGAATAATTGCTGCCGTTGGTGCCCACGCCGGAACCGGCCGCGGTGTGGTTGATCACGGCATCGACGTAGATATCCACGCCGGCAGCGTCACAGCGCTGTACCATGTCGATAAACTCAGCGCGGGTCCCGCTGCGGCTGTTGTCGATGGTGAAGCTCACCGGCTGGTAGCGGGTCCACCAAGCGTCGCCCTGGATGTGTTCCTGAGGCGGTGATACCTGGATGCCCGCGTAACCTTTCGGGCCCAGATGTTGTTCACACTCGGTGGCGATGTCACTCCAGCGCCATTCAAACAAGTGGACGAATGTGTCGCCGGGAGCGGGCTGGGCAAAGGCGCCAGAGATGCTGAATAAAGTGATCGAAATGACACCGGCGAACCAGTGACACAATCGCGGAAGTAAGGGGTTATTGTGGTTTTGCATAAAACCTCCATTATCGAAATGTCTATTGGTGTTATGTTTTTTTAACTTGCACATTGCGCAAGTTCGGGAGGTTGGGATGACATCAGCGACTGATTATTGTGGTCTGCGTCGCTCAGCTTTCATTGGAAAACCTTTTGGGGCGCTCGGGCAAGATGAATACGTATGCAACTTTGGGGTGATTGGGTGTAATCGACCTCAATGTGCGTTGCATCACATTGGTTCAATCGTCTGTCGGACAAAGGACTATCGGACGGGAGTGGTTCCGTTTTTACATGTAAAATTTCTGTGGTATCTTTGAGTGATAATTTGAACTCAGGAGTGACCATGGCCAAGCTTTCTACCGCACAGGATTCACCAGGTAGCAGTTCCAATGATGAAACCGAACGCAAGTATCGCGCACCGGCCCTTGAAAAAGGTCTGGATGTGCTCGAGTTGTTGGCCCGTGAAGGCGTACCGCTGACGACCTCTCAAATTGCGTCGCAGTTGGGACGTTCGGTGAGTGAGTTATTCCGGATGGTGTTGACGCTGGAGTATCGGGGTTACATTGCCCAGTCTGAAAACGGGGAGGGCTACGAGCTTACCAATCATCTTTTTACTCTGGGCATGGCTCAGGCCCCGACTCGAACCTTGCTGGATGTGGCATTGCCGATCATGAAGGAGTTGGCGCAGGACGTGGGGCAGTCTTGCCATCTGGTGGTTGCCTCGGGTGATCAGGTCGTGGTGGTCGCACGCATTGAAAGCCCCCGGGATCTTGGCTTTGCCGTGCGCCTCGGTTACCGACGTCGGGTCATTGAGGCGGCGTCGGGGCTGTTGCTGTATGGATTGCGCTCGGAGCAGGAGCGGGCCGCTTGGCGCCCTGCGCTGGAAGCGTCGGACGAACAGGGGCAGCGGATCTCGTCGTTTTTGGCGGAAGCAGAGCAGGCGGCGGCTCAAGGCTATATGTGTCGTGCCAGTGACTTTGTGGACGGGGTGACGGACGTTGCCTGTCCGGTGATGGGACGGGAAGGCCCGGTGGCCGCACTGATCGTGCCGTTTATTCAGTGCAAGCCTCTACCCTGCACACAGGAGGAGGTGTTGGAGCGGCTGAAAAACGCTACCAATCGCATCAGCAGTCAACTCGGTGGTGTGTAGAACCCCGGTCCCGGTTATCCGGACGGCTCAGGCCCAGAGCTTTCCGGCCTTAACCAGTTCACTGACGAGAGCGATGTCCTGCTCGGACTGAGCACTGGCTTCAAGCTCACGAGTTTGTGGTGCAGTGTCAGCGCACAGGCATTCAGCCAGTGCGCGTGAACAGGAATACTGTTCCCCATCCACATAGAGCGTCGCCAGATCGCCGTCGGCGAAGTACGCAAAGCGGCTGGCTGGGTGCCGTTCCAGTTGCGCTGTGTGGGTCCATTCCTGCTCGGTGTCTTCGGGAGCTTCCGTTTCCAGATCGGGATATTTGGGAGAGGTCATATAACGGCCGAACCAATCCTGAATGGCCTTGGGCGTCAGGTGGCTCTGGATTAATGCGTCCAGGGCGCTCAGGGTGTCAGCCGGAATTTCGCCGGGGTTTTCCGAAGGCGCCTGTATCGGGTCCCGGTACCGTTGGTCGTTTGTCAGCCGGCTGGCAATATCCTGGCTCAGCTCGGTAAGGATATCCGCCACGCTCGGCGCGCGAAAGCCGATGGAGTAGGTGATGCAGTCGTCGCCTTCCGCCGTGCCCCAGTGAGCGACACCGGGCGGAATATAAAGCATGTCACCGGGCGCCAGTACCCAATCCGCCGTGCCCTCAAAATCTTTCAGAATATTTAGCGCAGTACCGTCCACCTTGGGACTTTGGCTGTCGCACGTTTGCCCGATACGCCAGCGGCGCCTGCCGTTTCCCTGTAGCAGGAAGACATCGTAGTAATCGAAGTGCGGGCCAACGCTGCCCTGATCCACCGCGTAACTCACCATGATGTCATCCAGTCGCCAATCGGGCAGGAAACGGAAGTGGTGCAGCAACTCCTGAACCTCCGGCACCCATTGATCCACAGCCTGGACCAAGAGGGTCCAGTGACTGGGCGGCAGGGTGGCGAAGTCGTCTTCCTCGAAAGGGCCTTGGCGCAGTTCCCAGGGCGTTTTTCCCTTTTCCAGCACCAGGCGCGATTCCACCTCGTCTTCCAGTGCCAGGCCGGCCAGTTCATCGCCGTCCAGCGGCGATTCAAATTCCGGAAAGGCATTGCGGATCAGCAGCGGTTTCTGTTGCCAATAATCGCGCAGGAACGTTTCGACGGGCATATCGCCCAGGTGGGTCAGGGGCATGGTTAAATGTTCTTCGCCTGCGCCTCGGCATTCCCAATGTAATTTCCCGGCGTCAACGCCCGCATGGCAGCCTTGGCCTCTTCCGGAATATCCAGCCCGTCAACAAAATCATTGAGCACCTGCTGGTTGATGGTCTGTCCGCGAGTCAGCGCCTTGAGCTTCTCGTAAGGCTCTTCCACGTTGTAGCGGCGCATGATGGTCTGAATGGGTTCGGCCAGCACTTCCCAGGCGTTGTCCAGGTCGTCCGCCAGGCGAGCGCGGTTGATTTCCAGCTTGCCAATCCCCTTGAGCGTGGAGGCATAAGCGATAAAGCTGTAACCAAAACCCACACCCATATTACGCAGGGCGGTAGAGTCGGTCAGATCGCGCTGCCAGCGGGAAATCGGCAGCTTCTGTGCCAGGTGGGTAAACACCGCGTTGGCCAGGCCCAGGTTGCCCTCGGAGTTTTCAAAGTCGATGGGGTTGACCTTGTGGGGCATGGTAGAGGAGCCCACTTCACCGGCGATGGTCTTCTGCTTGAAGTAACCCAGGGAAATATAGCCCCATACGTCCCGGTCGAAATCGATCAGGATGGTGTTGAATCGGGCAATGGCATCGAAAAGCTCGGCGATGTAATCGTGGGGTTCGATCTGGGTGGTGTAGGGATTCCAGGTCAGGCCCAGGCCTTCGACAAAGGTCTGGGCGTTTGCAGCCCAGTCGATGTTCGGGTAGGTGGCCAGGTGAGCGTTGTAGTTGCCCACGGCGCCGTTGATTTTACCCAACAACTCGACCTGTTCTATCTGCTTGATCTGACGGCGCAGGCGCGCCACGACGTTGGCCATTTCCTTGCCCACGGTGGTGGGGGAGGCGGTCTGGCCGTGGGTGCGCGAGAGCATGGGGTCGGCGGCGTAGTCGTGGGCCAGCTTGGCGATGGCATCGGTGATCTGCTGTGCCTGAGTCAGCAGCTGTTCTCGGCCGGCCTTGAGCATCAGGGCGTGGGAGAGGTTGTTGATGTCCTCGCTGGTGCAGGCGAAGTGCACGTACTCGAGAACGGCTTCCAGCTCCTTGTTGCCGGCGAACTGCTTTTTCAGGAAGTATTCCACGGCTTTCACGTCGTGGTTGGTGGTCCGCTCAATCTCCTTGATCTGTTCCGCTTCGGACTCACTGAAGTTGGCCACAATGGCATCCAACTGCTGATGGGTCGCGCTGCTGAAGGCCGGCACTTCGGCGATGTCGGGGTGTTCGCTCAGGCGCTGCAACCAGCGCACTTCCACCGCGACGCGGCAGTGAATCAGGCCAAATTCGCTGAAAACCGCGCGCAGATCAGCGGTTTTGCTGCCGTAGCGGCCATCAATGGGGGAAACAGCGTTCAGGGGCGTGAGTTGGTCGAAGGTTGCGGATGCCATGGGAGTCTCTTGCTTGGGTTCAAACGGATTGGAAAAGGCGGGCATTGTACCGGAAAATGGCGGTTGGCGCAGGGTGTGGTGACGGCGGATGCGCTTCGGTCCGACGCCTCGGAGGGCGAAGCCCGCATCCGCCGTTACCCATACTAAACGGTCAATGCAACTCCGCCTTTGCTTCGCGCAACAACCGATCCACCGTCTGGGCCAACTTCTTGCGCTGAAAAATCAACTGCCACCGGCTGCCACCCACCTGCCGCCATAAGGTGGCCGAACGGATGCCCGCCAACAACAGGGCGCGGACCTGATTGGCGATTCGGGCCTGTTGCAGATACCCCTGATCCCCGGTTACCTGAATGCGAAAGCGGAAGGTGCTGATGGTTTCCTTGTACAGGTCCCCCAGGTTACCGATCACATTCTCGTGGGTGCTGGAGAACAGCTCAGCCTGTCGGGCCGCCTGTTTAAGGCGAGTGCCCAATACGCCCAGCATGTCCTTGCGCGCACTGAGCTTGCGCTGCAGGTGCAGTACCCCAAGGCTGTAGCGCAGGGCGTCTTTGTGTTGCTGGTTGCCGGGCTCTAAGGTGGCCTGGAGGATTTCCAGTCCGGGAATGAGGTGGGCGAGGGTGTTCCCGTACACCGCCCGGGTGTTGGGTGGGTCCATGGCGAACAGGCTCTCGACGGTGCAGCGATAGGCGTCGCTGGGTACGTAGCCGGTTTTGGCCAGTTGTTCCACGAGGCCGGCGGCCTGGAAGAGGCCCGCCAGGGCGATGGTGGCGTTTTCGAGCTTGTCAGTCACGGGGGTGTTGGGTCCTCGTTGGTCAATTTGAATCACACGGCCTGCTCAATCACCGCTCCGCCCAGGCACACATCGCCATCGTACAGCACGACCGACTGCCCGGGGGTGATGGCCCGCTGGGCTTCATCAAAGGCAATACGTAACCGGTCGCCCTCAACGATGACCTCACACGCCTGGTCGGCCTGCCGGTAGCGGGTTTTGGCCATGCAGCGGAATACCGGCGCGGGCGCTTCGCCGTTGATCCAGTGAATCTGGCTCGCCTCCAGTCCGTTGTTGTACAGCAGCGGGTGCTCCCCCTGCACGGCAATCAGCACATTGCGCTCCAGGTCCTTTTGCGCCACAAACCAGGGCGCCTCGCTCGCACCGGCCACGCCGCCGATCCCCAGGCCCTGGCGCTGGCCGATGGTGTAATACATCAGGCCGGCATGCTCACCAATGACCTGGCCTTCGGGCGTCTCGATGGTGCCGGGCTGGGCGGGCAGGTATTGCTGCAGAAAGTCCTTGAAACGGCGCTCGCCGATAAAGCAGATGCCGGTGCTGTCTTTCTTCTTGGCGGTGGCCAGGCCGTGTTCTTCGGCAATGCGACGCACCTGGGGCTTTTCGATATCCCCCAGCGGAAACAGGCTGCGGGCAAATTCGGCCTCACCGACCGCGTGCAGAAAGTAGCTCTGGTCCTTATTGGGGTCCAGGCCTTTCAATAAATAGGTGCGCCCGTCCCGGTCCTGACGGCGCACATAGTGACCGGTGGCGATCAGTTCACCGCCGAGCATTTCGGCGTATTCAATAAAGACTTTGAACTTGATCTCCCGATTGCACAGGATATCCGGGTTGGGAGTGCGTCCGGCTTGGTATTCGGCCAGGAAGTGCTCAAACACATTGTCCCAATACTCGGCGGCAAAGTTGGCGGTGTGCAGGTTGATGCCGAGCCGGTCGGCGACGCGCTGGGCATCCGCCAGGTCGTCCTTGGCGGTGCAGTATTCGGTGCCGTCGTCTTCGTCCCAGTTTTTCATAAACAGGCCCTCGACCTGATAGCCCTGCTGCTGCAGGATCAGGGCGGTGACCGAGGAGTCGACGCCGCCGGACATGCCGACGATGACGCGGGGTTTGGTGTCTGCTGTCATGAGAATCCGGTGTTGTTCAATCAGTTGTGCTGCTGACGGTGCAGAAGCTCCAGCGGATAGCGTTTGCCGCTGAGGTACTCGTCGACGGCGTCCAATACCATGGGGCTGCGCCACTGGGCTTTACAGGCCAGAAGCTCATCCCGGGTCAGCCAGCGCGGCTCAATGATGCCGTCATCCAGGGGTTGCTCGGGAATTTCCTTCAGGGCTTCGGCCACAAAGGTGTGCCGCAGGTAGGTCACGCCATTGGCCGGCGCATTGTACAGGCTGATACTCAGCAGAGCACTGGGTTTCACCAGCCAACGGGTTTCTTCAAGGGTCTCCCGAATCGCCGCCTCGACCAGACTTTCCCCGGGTTCCAGATGGCCGGCTGGTTGGTTGTAGACATCGCGTTCATCGGCGTGTTCATACACAAACAGAAAACGGCCGTCCCGCTCCACCACAGTGGCCACGGTCACGTGGGGTGCCCAGGTCATAAGAATCCTTGTCGTCGGGGAATTTGCAAGCGAAGTGCACAGTTTACCGGATTTGATGCCCTCCGGCACGGGCCGAGTCAGTTGGATGGACGGGGAATCGGCAAGGGTGGGTGCGGGTTATACCGCTGCGCTCGGCCGCAGGGCGGAGCCGAGCGCAGCGGTATAACCCGCCTCCGCCGTTACCGTGCTGCGGCTGTTACCGCATTTCCATCACGCTACAACACCTTGGGCTCCCTATCAGCCAAATAATGAGGCCGCGGCGCCTGCCCGCTAAACGGTTGTTCCAGCTCGTTCTCCACACTGTTATAGACGAACATCAACAATGCCCGGGGATCGCCGGAAATGTTGTCCGGTGAGCCGTGCAGAATGTTGCACTCGTGCAGCACCAGGGTGCCGGCTTTACCATAAACCCCTTCGATGGTGTGGTCTTTCAGGAGCGCTTCCAGCGATTCCTTGCCAGGTACGCCGGCCACCTGCTTTTTCAGGGACTTGCGGTAGTTCTTCTCCTCGGTGGTGCCGGCGCAGGACACATAATGCTTGTGGGAGCCGGGAATTACGTACAGAGGACCGTTGTACTCGTGGTTATCGGTGAGCATGATCCAGGCGGTGACGGCGCGCATGTGGCGCATGCCATCCTCGACGTGCCAGGTTTCAAAATCCGAATGCCAGGCGAAGGAGCGGCCCTTGAACGCGGGTTTGCGGTTGATGCGGGACTGGGTGAGGTACACATCGGAGCCCAGAATCTGTTTCACCGGCTCCAGAATGCGCGGATCCCGGGCGATGCGGGCAATGGTTTCGCTGTAGGCGTGAGGCTTGAAAATGGTGCGCAGTTCACCGCTGTCGGGCTCGGTGTACAGCTCTTCCCGGCCCTCCATGGTGGTTTTTAGGGTGTCCGCTTCGGCGCGAATGGTGGCGAGCGTGTCGTCCATCAGACCGGGCAGAGTGAGTAAGCCTTTCTGTTCGTAGTGCGCCAGTTGCTTTCTGGACAGCGCGTGCGGGCTGTCACTGTGGCCTGCGCCGTAAATGACCGGGTCGGTGCGGGGTATGATGTGTTCGGCGTCTCCGGTGCGGGAGGGGTAGGGGTCGTATCGTTTAAGCAAGGTCATTCCTCCTTAATTCACTGTCATCATTCTCAGGAATCAATCGGTTCACTAAAGAAGAAAGCTTTGGCCAAGCCTGCGCTCGGGAGTTAGGGGCGGGAAATGCGGCTTTCAACCCCGCTTTTTATTTAAAAAACCAATCACCTGCAAAATATTTATAGTGCGAAAGTAGTGAAAAGACGGGTAAAGTCCTTGGGCCCTCGTGACCGGAACCGCTACTATCCCACTATAAAAACATAACCATCAACAATAATTACGATGACAATAAGGTGAGAGAGATGAACCGCATTACCAGATGTCAGCTGCTTCGGTGGCTGGTCGTGTTTCTGTCCGTATCCCCTTTATCCACCTTGGCTGACGGTCCCTCCCGTTCTGAGGTCGAAGCCACCATGAAAGACGCCGCCCGCTTTATGCGCGAGGAGGTGAGCTTTCGTGGAGGATACCTCTGGTCCTACCTGCCGGACTTCTCCCGAGTCTGGGGGGAGTTGGAGGCCAAGCGCACCATGATCTGGATCCAGCCCCCGGGCACCGCTACTGTGGGGCATCTATACCTCGATGCACTGGCCGCGACGGGGGACCACTATTATTACGAGGCGGCACAGGAGGTGGCCAATGCTCTGATCTGGGCACAGCACCCCGCCGGCGGCTGGAACTATGTGGCGGACTATGCCGGGGAAGAGTCCCTGAAGCACTGGTACAAGACCGTGGGGAAAAATGCGTGGCGACTGGAGGAGTTCCAGCACTATTACGGCAATGCCACCTTTGATGATGCCGGTACTATGGAATCGGCGAAGTTTCTCCTGCGCCTGTATATGATCGAGCGGGACCCACGCTATCGCCCGGCTCTGGAACGGGCGATCCAGTTTGTCCTCGACAGCCAATACCCGATCGGTGGCTGGCCCCAGCGCTATCCCCTGCGTTACGAGCATTCCAAAGACGGCCAGCCGGATTACACGTCGTTCCTGACTTTTAATGATGATGTAGCCCAGGAGAACATTGAGTTCCTGCTGCTGTGCTATCAGGCCCTGGGCCGTTCAGACTTGCGCGAACCAGTGATCCGGGCCATGAACAGCTTTCTGGTCACCCGGATGGGGCCGCCTCAGCCGGGCTGGGCAATGCAGTACACGCTGGAGCTGGAGCCGGCCGGGGCACGCACTTATGAGCCCAAGTCCCTGTCGCCAGGCACCACGGCGGCCAATATCTATCAGTTGATCAAGTTTTATCGTCTGACCGGTGAGACCAAGTTTCTGGCGCCGATCCCCGCCGCGCTGGACTGGCTTGATCGGGTGCGACTGCCTGCCAGTGAACAGCGAGATGGACGCACCCATCCTACCTTCGTGGAAGTCGGGACCGGAAAAGCCCTACACACCCACCGGCGGGGCTCCAATGTGACCAACGGCGAGTACTATGCCGATTACAGCCCAGAGGACGCTCTCTCTCATTATCGTTCCACCCGGCATATCGATGTCGAGGCGCTGTGGTCCCTCTATCGGGCGGTAAAAGCCATGCCCCGGGAGGAGGCCACCCGAGGCTCACCGTTGCTGGAGCCCCAAAGCGCCGACTTGCCCCGCTTTTTCACCCTGGGCAATGTCAGCGTGTCCGACCTCAATACCCGGGCTCAGGAGCCGGTGGATACCGGTGACCTGGCCGCCGACGCGGCCCGGGTGCGCGCCACCCTGAACGAGCAGGGCTATTGGCCGACGCCCCTGCGCTTTACCTCCAACCCCTATATCGGGCCGGCACCGGAAGCGGTAGCGGCGGGCGATTTTGGCAGCCAACATGTGGGGGATCAGTGGGATACATCACCCTATCGGGCGCAGGAGCCGGTCATGGGAATTTCCACGGGGGCGTTTATCAGCAATATGGGGGTGCTGATTCGCTACCTGGAGGCGCAGAGCGAGTGATGGCGCGGCTAGTGTCATTTGCGCGTACAGGGAAACTCTGGCAAGGTTGAGCCTTTTAATGATCCCAGCCTCAGGACAAATCGCAGGCCCGGCCGACGAATCGTAACCCGATATAATCGGTCGATGGATTGGCAGGGCACAAGCCGATGAATCAGCGCCTTGTGTCTTTATGGTCGGATTACGAGCTGTGCGCTAATCCGACCTGCTGGCTGGACGGGTAAAAAAAGGTTTGCAATTGGGGCCGGTTTGGGCAAAATTGCGCGCCTTTCGCACATCTTCTCCCTCCGGCTCCGGGGGGCTTGCCAACGTTAAACAGAGGTAGGTTGCTGCATTGACTCAATCCAACGAATCCCAGGCCTGGTCGGCACGCCATTCATCTGAACTGTATGGCATCGAAGAGTGGGGAGGCGGCTATTTTGGCGTCTCACCCGAGGGTGAAGTGGTGGTACGGTCACCCAGTAATGGCCAAGCGGGAGCGACGGTATCCCTGATGGACATTGCGCACGGATTGCAGCAGCGCGGGCTGGAAATGCCGGTTCTACTGCGTTTGGAAAACCTGGTGGACAGCCGTATCAGCATTCTGAACGAATCCTTTGCCCAGGCGATGGAAACCACCGGCTACCAGGGCTGCTACCGCGGCGCCTTCCCGATCAAGGTAAACCAGCAGAGCCACATCGTGGCGGAAATCGCCCGCTTTGGCGAGCGTTACAACCACGGGCTGGAGGCGGGCAGCAAGGCCGAGCTGATGATCGCCCTTTCGACCTTGCAGAACCGGGAAAGCCTGATCATCTGTAACGGCTATAAAGACGCCGAGTTTATCGACCTCGGGTTGCAGGCCCGCAAACTGGGTTTCAAATGCTTTTTTGTGCTGGAAACCCCCGCCGAAGTACCACTGATCATCGAACGCAGCCGCGCCCTGGGCGTTGATCCGCTGATCGGTGCGCGCCTCAAACTCTCGACCAAAGTTGAGGGCCATTGGAGCGAAGACAGCGGTGACCGCAGCTTGTTTGGTCTCACCGCCATTCAGCTGGTGGAGGTGGTGGACAGCCTGCGCGAGGCGGGACTGTTGCACTGCTTCCAGCTGTTGCACTTTCATCTGGGCTCCCAGATTCCCAACATCCGCAGTATCCGGGCCGGCGTGTTCGAGGCCTGCCGTTACTACATCGATCTGGTGGCCGAGGGCGCGCCGCTGGGCTATATGGACCTGGGCGGCGGTCTGGCCATCGACTACGACGGTACCTGCAGCACCAGCGGGCACAGCCGGAACTACTCCGTGCAGGAATACTGCGTGGACGTGGTGGAAGCGATCCAGCAGGCGCTGGATCCCCACGATATTGAGCACCCGGTGATTGTCACTGAATCCGGGCGGGCTACCGTGGCCCACACCTCGGTGTTGCTGTTCAATATTCTGGATGTCGGGCATTTTGATCCAGCGCCGTTGCCAGAGGCCCTGCCGGAAGACAGTCATGCCCAGCTGGCCAACCTGTGGCACGCTATTCGGGTGATTGCGCCCAACAACCTGCAGGAAAGCTACAACGATGTCACCTATTACCGGGATCAGATCCGCGATATGTTCCACCGCGGCGAAATCAGCCTGCGGGAGCGGGCGTTCGGGGAAAATCTGTACCTGGCCGGTCTGCAGAAAATTGCTGCATTGCTGCCGGAGCTCAAGCGCATCCCGGCGGAGCTCGAGACCCTTCCGCAGCAATTGGCCGATATTTATTATGGCAATTTCAGCGTATTCCAGTCGCTCCCGGATTCTTGGGCGATTGAGCAGGTGTTTCCGGTCATGCCGATTCATCGGCTCAATGAAAAGCCCTCGCGCCAGGCAATCATTGCGGATCTGACTTGCGACTGTGATGGCAAGCTGGATCGCTTTGCGGGGCCGCACGGCAATACGGAAACTCTGTCTGTGCATCCGGTCAAAGCCAGCGAAGAATACTATTTGGGGGTGTTTCTGGTGGGCGCCTATCAGGAAACCCTGGGCGACCTGCACAATCTGTTTGGTGACACCAACGTGGCGAGCATTCGCATCAACAATGAAGGCGGCATGGAGTTTGTGCACGAGCTGCACGGCGACAGCATCTCCGATGTGTTGAGCTATGTGGAATATGACCCCCAAGCGATGTTCAAGCAGTTCCGCGCCACCGCCGAGCAAGCCGTGCGCGATGGGCGCATTTCAGTATCCGACCGACAGGAAATGTTGGCAGCGTTTACCGACAGTCTGCGGGGTTATACGTATTTTGAGCGATAGAGTCAGGTAATGGCGGATGCGCTTCGCTTATCCGCCCGACGGATAACACGGCAGTATGCGTAGGGCGGATAAGGGCGAAGCCCGCATCCGCCGTAACCGAACTAAATGCAACCACCCAACTCAGTGTCGCAACCAATTAAAGTCTGGTTTTAAGGAGCCAACACTATGGCAAAAGTACTCATCATTGGCGCCGGTGGCGTCGGCGGCGTGGTTACCCATAAATGCGCCCAGGTCCCCGAAGTGTTTGAGGAGATCGTGCTCGCCAGCCGCACTGAAGCCAAGTGCAGGGCGATTGCCGAACAGCTTGATCGGCCGATCAAAACCGCCCAGGTGGATGCGGACAATGTCCCCGAATTGGTGGCGCTGCTTGAGCAGGAAAAACCGGACCTTGTGATCAATGTGGCCCTGCCATACCAGGATCTGACCATCATGGACGCCTGCCTGGAAGCCGGTGTGCACTACCTGGACACCGCCAACTACGAGCCGCCGGGTGAAGCCAAATTTGAGTACAGCTGGCAGTGGGCCTATCAGGACAAATTTGTCAAAGCGGGCAAGATGGCGCTGTTGGGCTCAGGGTTTGACCCGGGTGTGACCAACGTTTATACCGCCTATATCAAAAAGCATCACCTGGATGAGATTCACACCCTGGATATCATCGACTGCAATGCGGGCGATCACGGTCACCCCTTTGCCACCAACTTCAACCCGGAAATCAACATCCGGGAAGTGACCGCCAAGGGGCGTTACTGGGAAAATGGTGGCTGGAAGGAAACCGACCCGCTCAGCGAAAAGCGCTCCTTTGATTTCCCGCATGGCATCGGACCGAAAAACTGCTACCTGATGTACCACGAAGAGCTGGAGTCCATCACCAAGCACTTCCCGGAAATCAAGCGGGCCCGCTTCTGGATGACCTTTTCCGACAACTACCTCAAGCACCTGGAGGTGCTTGAGAACGTCGGCATGACCGCTATTGAGCCGGTCAACTTCGAGGGCAAGGACATTATCCCGCTGCAGTTCCTGAAAGCCCTGTTGCCGGACCCGGCCAGCCTCGGCCCGCGCACCAAGGGCAAAACCTGCATCGGCTGTCTGGCGCAGGGTGTGAAAGATGGTAAGCCCAAGACCGTGTACATCTACAACATCTGCGACCACGAAGCCTGCTACGCCGAAGTGAAATCCCAGGCCATTTCCTACACCACTGGTGTGCCGGCCATGATCGGTGCCAAGATGATGCTGGAAGGCAAGTGGATGAAAGACGGCGTGTGGAACATGGAGCAGCTGGATCCGGATCCGTTTATGGATGACCTGAACCAGTACGGTTTGCCCTGGCAAGTGGAAGAAGTCACCCAGAAAACCGGCATGGAAGACTGATGACAGCGTCGTTCAAGCAGTTTGATTCCCAGCGCGTTCCGTCCCCCTGTTTTGTGGTGGATGTCGCCGCGGTGGAGGAGAACCTGAAACTCCTCAACCGCGTGCAACGCGAGAGCGGGGCCAAGGTGCTGGCGGCGCTCAAGGCGTTTTCCTGTTGGCGCCTGGGGGATCTGACGGCTCGCTACCTGTCTGGCACCTGCGCCAGCGGCCTGCATGAAGCGCGCCTGGGACGGGAGTACTACGGCGGGGAGGTGCACACCTACTCGGCGGCGTTCCGGGAATCGGATCTGAAGGAAATCCTCGAAATCTCCGATCATGTGGTGTTCAACTCCTTCAGCCAGTGGCGCCGGTTCCGTGATCTCGCCCTGGCCGCCCAGCAGCGTCGCCCGGAGCTGCGGTTTGGTCTGCGGATCAATCCGGAACACTCGGAAGGGGAGGTCCCACTGTATGATCCCTGTGCCCCGGGTTCCCGCATGGGGGTGCCGGCCAGTCGCTTTGAGCCTGAGCTGTTGAAGGGAATTTCGGGCCTGCACTTTCACACCCTGTGTGAGCAGGATCTGCCGCCGCTAGCGCGGACGGTGAAAGCGGTTGAGGAAAAGTTTGGCCCTTGGTTGGAGCAGATGGAATGGGTCAACTTTGGCGGTGGCCACCATATTACCCAGCCGGGCTATCAGGTGGACGCTCTGATTGAGCTGATCAAGAACTTCAGTCACCGTCACGATGTGCAGGTCTATCTCGAGCCCGGAGAAGCCGTGGCAATCCACACTGGTGTGTTGGTGGCCGAGGTTCTGGACATCACCTGGAATCAGCTGGACCAGGCCATTCTGGACACCTCGGCAACCTGCCATATGCCGGACACTCTGGAAATGCCCTATCGCGCAGATATCTGGGGTGCCGCAGAGCCTGGCGAGTTGGCGCACACCTATCGGCTGGGCGGCATGACCTGTCTGGCGGGGGATGTGATGGGGGATTACAGCTTTGCCGAGCCGCTCAGGGTAGGGCAGCGGTTGCTGTTTGACGATATGTCGCACTACACCATGGTGAAGACCACCACCTTTAACGGCATTCCGTTGCCCTCGATCGCCTTGTGGGACTCCCGCACGGATGAGCTGGACGTCGTGCGTCAGTTCGGCTACGAGGATTTCAAGACCCGCCTGTCCTGAAGGGGTCGGCGGGTCTGTGATCCAGCCTGTTACTCGTTGTCGCCATCCATGGTGTCGCGCATTGCATCTGCCGCTTCACGGCTCTTCTCCTTGGTGGTTTCCCAGCCCTCCTGCATGGTGTCACCGGCTTCGTCCGCACCTTCGCGAATTGCGTCTCCCGCCTCGTCAGCCTTCTCCTTGGTGGCTTCCCAGGCATCGCCGGTCGCCTCCTTGGTTTCGTCCCAGGCCTCTCGGGTGGTTTCGCGGGTTTCCTCGGCCGCTTCTTCCACGGTATTTTCGGCTTCTTCCTGTGAGCAGCCGGTAGCCACTGCGGCCATCAGGGTCAAACTGGCAAGCCAGATAAGGGTTTTCATAGCATCAACTCCTGTGAATGGGTTCTTGTTGGACGTGGTGTTACCCGAGGCGCGCCATCGCGCTCCCGGACAGTGTGACGACGCTGAACCACAAGCGTTCCGTCGGTTTGTGTGAACTGGCCTGCAAAAGCGGCCAATAGCCGTGAACAGGCTTACTGAGTGTAGTTCCTCCAGTGGGGCTTGCAAGCCTTTGCTATCGGTACCGGCGTTTTTTTTATACAATGTCGCCTGTCGACAGATCGGTCATTTGAGGTGTTTTCAGGTATGACGATTGAGCAGTTTGAAAGTTGGTCACTGGTCCTGGGCATTGGTGGTCTGATTCTGTTCATGCTGTTTATCGTCTGGGACCTGGCCAAAGAATCCAAAGCAGGACGGTTCGGTACCTTCATTCTGTTCTTGGCTCTGGCACTCGGGTTGGCCGGTTTTCTGATCAAGACCATTCTGGTTGAAGTCATCAATCCATAATATCGCTCGGGAAGGTCGCGCATGCTGCAACTGTTCGTTCCCACCTCCAAAGTCCAAAAAGACCGCCAGATCATGCGCGACACCGATGCTCGGGTCGCCAAGTACAGCCGTCGCGGGCTGGTGCTCAACTTTATCGTCGCGGTCTCCTGTCTGGTGTTTGGTGACTTTTTTCAGAACTATCAGAATCTGTCGATTGTCCTGATCATTGGCCTGTTACTGGTCACTTTGCTGCGCGCCTACTACCTGTTCCGCTTCGATACCCTCTACGCCCGGGCGCCGGCACGCTGGCGTAATCAATATTTCTTCGCGTCGTTTCTCGGCGCCGGTTGGTGGGCCTTTATCCTGGTCAGTCTGACCTGGCTGATCGGGATGCGGGATGAAACCCTGATCATGTGGCTCTACTCGGTCGTGTTCTACTCCAGTGTGGCCAACGTGTTCGCGCCCTATAGACGTTTTCTGACCACCTATCTGTTTATCGGCCAGGTGCCCGCCGCCGTGACGGCGGTGTTGTTGTTCAGCGTCGAGGGCTACCTGTACGGCAGTATCATGCTGGTGTTTTACACCATGCTGAGTCACCAGGCCAAAGTGACCTCCAATACCTATTGGGAGCGACTGGAAGCCAACTACGCGCTGCGCGAGCGGGCCAAAGGGCTGGAATTCGAGCAGCGTAGCTCCAAAGCGGCCATCGAGCTGAAGAACGAATTTCTGGTCAACCTGGGGCAGGAGTTTCGCTCCTCGCTCAACGACATTCTGGGTACTCTGGCTCTGGTGGACGACGAGCAGATGTCTGAGCGCCATCGGGAACTGTTGTTGCTCGCCAGCAAGGCGGCCGAGCGACAACTGGATCTGGTGAACAATGTGGTGGACTTCTCCAAGATCACCACCAAATCTCTCGAGCTGGAAAAAGTGCCGTTCAATTTACGCCGCCTGTTGGAAAAGCTGGTTCAGGACTTTGCTCTGGAAGCCCACCAGCAGGGGATTGAACTGAACTATGTGTTTGACCAGGAGCTGCCCCGGCGAGTCGAGGGCGACGCCACCCGATTGGGGCAGATTTTCGGCACCCTGATGACCTATGCGGTCAAGCATTCGGGCATGGCGCAGATCTTCGTGGAGGCAGTGTTTCACCCCGGTGAGAATGAATCCGGTGAGCTGCAACTGGTGATCAGTGATGCCTCCCGGACTGCACATGACGAAGATACTGACGAGCGCTCCGATCAGAACCTGCGCGGTATCGGCCTGTCCATCTGTAAAGGCTTGGCCGAATGCATGGGCGGCAGTGTCAATCTGGTGGAGAACCGGGAGTCCGGCAAGCGCATTGTCATCAATGTACAGTTGGATGTGGTGGCCTATCAGGATGTTGGCCAGCAGGAACAGCGCCTGCGCGGTAAGCGAATCCTGCTGGTGGATATCCCGGAAGTGGTGGCGCTGGATCTCGTGGACCAGCTCGCGCGCTGGGGCATGAAAGCCACACGGGTGTACGGTCACACCCAGGCGATCAAGCAATTGAAAACCAGCGCTCAGGGCGAGCAGCTTGAAGATCTGGTGCTGATCTACAACAAGCTTGACAGCTTCGATGGTCTGGCCCTGTCCCGGAATATTGCCACCGAGCCGGCCCTGAGCGGTCTGGCCCAGATCATCGCGATGAGTCTCCTGCAGCGAGACAGCGACGAAACCAAGAACCACTTGCACGAGTATCCGCAGGTGAGTTGTATCGAAAAGCCCATCATGCACCGCAAGCTTTACGAAACGCTGGTCCATCGGCTCTTGAGTCACGATACTTCCGAAGCGCTGTTGGCGGAGGAAGAAGACGATGGCATCAATCCAGTGGCGGGGCGCCGCGTCCTGTTGGTGGAAGACCAGCGGGTCAGTCAGATGGTGGTGTCCGGCATGCTCAAAAAATTGGGTTGCCAGGTCCATGTAGCGAGCAATGGCAAAGAGGCGTTGTCGGCCATCGGGAAAGAAAAGTTTGATCTGGTACTGATGGACTGCGACATGCCGGAGCTGGATGGTATAGCGGCCACCGAGCGTATTCGGGAGGCGGAGGCGGATGATGGTGGCCGACACCTGCCAATCGTGGCCATGACGTCATTCACCGCCGACGAAGATCAGGATCGCTGCCGAGCGGCGGGTATGGATGATCACATCAGCAAGCCGCTGCGCTATGAAGCGCTTCAAAGTCATCTGGAACAGTGGCTGGGGAAGGGGAGGTAAACCTCCCCGGTATCGCGGTCAGTCCGGTAACGAAGGCGACTCGGGCGGCGCGTCCGCCTCAGGTACGGGTACCTCTTTCGAAGATTGGTCCGCCGGTACCAGGCTCAGCAGCACCGAGCCACTCCCTGGTGTTTCTTCCCGTCCCGCCACAAAGGGGCGCAAGTCTCCATCCTCACTGATGCTGAACAGCAGTAAAGTGCCTCGGGTTTTACTTTTTTTGAAGGCCTCGAAGGTGAATTCGTCAGTCAGCCGGGTAACCCGAATGTCAGCACCCTCGCCAATCAGGCTGGCGAGCTTGGCGTAAGTGGCCCTTTCGGTGAACAGCGTGGCGCCTTTGAGGTCGTCGGCCACATGATGCTTCTCTGCCTTGTGATTTTCCGACGTGTGGCGAATGGTGTAGACGTTCTCGCGTCCGAACTCGTTGCGAAAATGCATACAGGCGATCACGTTCAGTTCACGCAGTGGTGACAGGGCCAGCAGTTGCCCAATGCCGGTCAGTTCCAGACGCTGGCTGGCGTATTCCGAGGTGGGGTTACCGTAAAAGGTGCGCAGCCCGGCCATGCGGGCGGTGCGGATATTTTCCCAGTTGGAATCGCACACCATGACGGGCAGTTTCTGCTCCATCAATGCTTTGCCGATGGTGCGCGCCACGGCGTTGGCACCGAGAATCAGCACGCCCCGTGGCTCCGGTTCCACCGCCTTGAGGGCTCGGGCCAGAGGGCGGGCGGTGGCACTCTGGAAGACCACGGTGCCGAGAATGATGGCGAAGGTCAGTGGTAGCAGCCAGTGCGCATCCGGGTGTCCCTGCTCCTCCAGGCGCAGGGCAAACAGGGCGGACACCGCAGCCGCCACAATACCGCGTGGGGCGATCCAACTGAGCACAATGCGCTCGCGCCAGTTGACCGGTGAGCCCAGGGTGGCGAAAGCCACTGACAGTGGCCGTGCGACAAACTGAATGACCAGCAACAGGAGCAGTGGCGCCAGGGTAAAAATACCAATGAGCTGTTCCTGGGGCAGGCGGGCGGCCAGGATGATGAACAGCCCGGAAATAAACAGAATGGTCAGGTTTTCCTTGAAGTTGAGGATGTTATGAATGCGCACATCCTTCTGGTTTCCGAGCCACATGCCCATCACCGTAACCCCCAGCAAACCTGACTCGTGTGCCAGGTGGTTACAGAAGGTAAACACCATGAATACCAGGCTGAGCGTGGCCAGATTGTGCAGGTACTCCGGCAGCCACTGACGGGCCAGAATTTTACCCAACAGGTAACCGGCCGCCAGCCCGATCACCATGCCGACCACAATGATTTCCATAAACAGCAGTACGCTGTGACCAAAAGCGGCCGCCTGGCTTTGCGTGGCAATAAACTCGTACATCACAACCACCAGCAAAGCACCCACCGGGTCGATGACAATCCCTTCCCAACGCAGAATATTGGCCACCCGCTCTGAGGGCCGGACGCTGCGCAGTAGCGGCGTGATGACCGTGGGGCCGGTTACCACCATCAGCGCCCCGAAGAGAATGCTGAGGTCCCAACCGATGCCGAACAGATAGTGGGTGGTCACCGCGACGACGGCCCAGGTGATGGGTGCGGCGACGGTGATCATACGGCGCACCACCGTGCTCAGACTGCCGAGCTCGCGGAAGTTGAGGGTCAGGCTACCCTCAAACAGAATCACCGCGACCGCGAGTGACACCAAGGGGAACAGCAGGTCACCAAAGAGCGCGTCCGGGTCCAGCCAGCCGCCGATCGGGCCCAGAATCAGGCCGGTGACCAGCAGAAACAGAATCGCCGGCAGTCGGGCCTGCCAGGCCGCCCACTGGCAAAATAAAGCAACGATCCCGATCAGGGCAATCGCGAGTCCGGCGTTTTCCATAATGACTATCCTTTAATGCTTTGGGCGTGGTCGGGGGCGTCCGCGATCAAGGTTTGCAGTTGTTCTTCGGTCAGCGAGGAGATCCGAGCCCGCAAGCGGGCCTCAAGATCGGGCAGGCAGGCCTGTACCACCTCTTCAATCAGGGCCGTCCGGGACACGGGGCGGTCGGTAGGGGGCTCGGTCCGGGGTTGGGCCGGCGGATTGGCCGCGAGCTCCTCCACCAGCGGTGGCGGTCGGTTCCCGTGCAGGCGGGCCCGGATATGTTCGGGCAGAAAAGGGTTTTCACCCGTGGCCCGGGTAATGCTGGCCGGGCGGGGTTTGGCGGAGGGCGCGCTGGCTGAATTGGAGGTCTGGAACAACGACGGCTGCCGGGGGCTATCCGCCGGTAGCGGCTCGATGGCCTCGATCACCTCACTGAGTATGGGAATATCATCTTCGTCTTGCAGCAGCCCCTTGATGGATTCCAGCTCATCCAGGAGCGTATCTTTGGTATCGCCTTTGCGCTCGGCCATGGCTGTACGCTCGATTACAGTTGTTGGTGGCGAACAGGATAACCCCGGGACTTATAAAAACTGAAGTGCTCCCGGGTGGTTTTGAGTACCTCCGGCGCCTGAATCACCACTTCGGCCAGTCGTTCAAACTGTTCAAAGTGGGAGGGCACGGCGGTACGCAGGTTGATCAACACATCGCGATGGTCACCGCATTGTTCGGAGTCGGTGATTTCCACGGCCGCTGCGGGCGCGTCGGTATCTCCAAGGCGCCGATGGGGCAAAAAGCTGTCCTCCGGTTGCGCCCACAGGTGCTCGTCCAGCGCTTGCGCCTGTTCCGCGTTGTCGACCGCAATCAACACCCGGTGCCCGAGGCGCGCGGCCTTGTCGGCCAGGCGGCCGACAAAACGCCACCTAGCATCGGGCGCGTCCGACGGGAGGATGTAGAAATCGATCCGGTTCATGAAGCCTGACTGAGCAGGTAGTGCATCAACAGCGGTACTGGCCGACCGGTTGCGCCTTTGGCCGCACCGGAGCGCCAGGCGGTACCGGCAATGTCCAGGTGCGCCCAGGCATACTTGCCGGTGAAACGGGACAGAAAACAGGCGGCGGTGACACTGCCCGCCTCGCGGCCACCGATATTGGCCATATCGGCAAAATTGCTGTCCAGTTGCTTCTGGTACTCATCCCACAGGGGCATGCGCCAGGCGCGATCGCCGGCCGTTTCGCCGGCCGAGAGCAGGGCCTCCGCCAGTTCGTCCCGATTACTGTACAGTCCGGTGGCGTGGTTACCCAGCGCGATAACGCAAGCGCCGGTCAGCGTGGCGATGTCCACCACGGCTTTGGGCTTGAACCGCTCCACGTAAGTGAGTGCGTCGCACAGCACCAGACGGCCTTCCGCGTCGGTGTTCAGCACTTCAATGGTCTGGCCCGACATGGAGGTAACGATGTCCCCGGGCTTGGTGGCACCGCCACTGGGCATATTTTCGGCGGCGGCCACCACCGCTACCACGTTGAGCTTGGGTTGCAGCTCGATCAGCGTCTGCATGCAGCCGAACACGCTGGCCGCGCCACACATGTCGAATTTCATCTCGTCCATACCGGCGCCGGGCTTCAGGCTGATGCCGCCGGTATCGAAAGTGATGCCTTTGCCGACCAGCGCGACCGGCGCTTCGGTTTTGGCGGCGCCCTTGTATTCCATGACGATCAGCTTGGCTGGCTCGTCGCTGCCAGCGGAGACGGAGAGGAGCGAGCCCATGCCCAGCTCTTTCATCTGTTTTTCATCGAGTACTTTCACACTCAGCTTTTTCTGGTTGCGCGCCAGCTTGCGCGCCTCGGTAGCGAGGTAGCTGGGAGTGCAGATGTTGCCGGGCAGGTCACCCAGCTCCCGGGTGAAGTTGGTGCCCTTGGCCAGGGCGACGCCTTCGCTCAGGCCGGCATCGATTTCCGCCGCCTGGGATTTTTTGGCGCAGCCGAGTGTCACTTTGGTGGGTGCGAAGGGCGAGGCCTCACCTTTCTGGCTTTTGCAGCGGGTAAACCGGTACTGGCTCAGCCCCAGTGTGTAGGTCACTTGACGGGCCGTCCAGCGCAGGTCCCGGCCCTCGACGGTCACACCATTGAGGCACAGGGTCAGAGATTTTGCGGGTGTGGTTTTCAGTGCCTCCACCGCTTTGCCCAGGGCGCGCTGGAAACTGGCGGCCTTGGGGGCTGCACTGCCCAGGCCGAGCACCAGAACGCGTTTGGCCGTCGTTCCCTCCGGTGTGGGCAGCAGGAGCGTTTCGCCCTCCTTGCCCTTGAAGCCGTCGCGCTTGCACAATGCGGCCAACTGCCCGGCCTGCTTCTCCAGCGCCTCAGCGGCGGGAGACCACTGCTGATTTTCGAAAGCGGTCACAATCAGGCAGTCACTGCGGTCGGTAAGGGCGTTGACGACTTTGGCCGTGGTTTGCATGGCGATACTCCATTGCGTTTAGGGGTCGAGACAAATGCGGTCGAGTAGGGGATAATGCCTCCCCTCGGAATCGGCCGCAGGCTGATGTCTCAAGTTTACGCGATCCGCGACGCGGGGCAAATTGTGTCGGGCGGGTTGCCGGTCTTTTTTTCGCGGTCGCTCATGGCGAGAGTGACCGCTTGAGCGACAGACGGGATGCGTGTGTGATTATTTTTCGCTATCTCAATCGTGAGATTCTGGTGACCACTCTGGCGGTCAGCAGCGTACTGCTGCTGATTTTCATGAGTGGCCGCTTTGTCAAATACCTGGCCGATGCGGCCGCCGGTGAGCTGGCGGTGGATGTGCTGTTCTCCATCATGGGTTATCGCCTGCCAGGCTTTCTCGAGCTGATCATTCCGCTGGGCTTTTTTATCGCCATCCTGCTGGCCTACGGTCGGCTCTATACCGACAGTGAGATGGTCGTACTGTCGGCCTGTGGTATCAGTCAGGCGCAGTTGGTCGTCATTACCCTGATACCCGCTTTCATGCTTTCTGTGCTGGTGGGTTTTCTCAGCCTCTGGGTCAGCCCCACCGGCGCCCGCGCCACCGAAACCATTCTGGCCGAACAGCGAACCCGCAGCGAGTTCGATACCATCCAGCCCGGGCGCTTTCAGGCGCTGGGCGACTCCAACTCCATGGCCTACATTACCGAAGTCAGCGATGATCGCACCCGACTGCATAAGCTGTTTGTGGCCCAGGGCGGCCGAGAGGCGGGGGCCGAACGGCATTCGGTTCTGGTGGCGGAATACGCCGAGCAGGCCATGCACCCGGAGTACGAGCAGCGCTATCTGTACCTGCATAACGGCCGTCGTTACGAGGGGCAACCCGGTGAAGCGGATTATGAAGTGACGGAGTTTGAGACCTTCGCTCAGTACATGGATCCGCCCAATATCGAAGCGAGTATGCGCGGCGAGTCCGACACCTGGAGCACAGCGGAGCTGATCGGCGCAGAGGACCTGGAGCGACGCACCACTCTGCAGTGGCGGCTGTCACTGCCGGTGCTGGTATTGGTGGTGGCACTGATGGCGGTGCCATTCAGCCGCACTGACCCGCGTCGCGGTCGCTACGCGAAAATGCTGCCGGCCATTGTGCTGTACATGTTGTACCTCGGGACCTTGAGCGGTTTGCGCGGCGCATTGGAATCCGGCAGCTTCCCCTTGATGCCCGGTTTCTGGCTGGTGCACGGGGTGTTTCTGGCCTTTGCGTTACTGATGCTGAGTTGGCAAAACCTTAAACTGGGGCGTCAGAAGCGGCGGGCAAGGAGGGCAGTGCATGCGTAAAATCGGTCGCTATATCGCCCGGACCGTATTCGCGGCCATTGCCCTGGTGTTGCTGGTGGTCCTGTCACTGGACCTGATCGGTGGGTTTATCGACGAAGTGGCCGACCTGCGCGCCGACTACGATGTGTCCGAAGCCCTGATCTACATCGGTTTGACCATGCCCGGGCGCATCTATGAATACATTCCCTATGCCAGCCTGATCGGTTGTCTGGCCGGTCTCGGCCTGCTGGCCAGCTCCAGTGAACTGGTGGTCATGCGGGCCGCCGGTGTGTCGGTGGTCCGTATTACTTGGTTGGTCCTCAAACCGGTGTTTGTGTTTATCGCCATTGGGTTGGTGTTGGGTGAGTACGTCACGCCTTACACAGATCAGGTGGCGGAAAGCCGGCGCGCGGTCGCGCTGGGCGGGCAGCGGGCTCTGAACACCGAGCGCGGTCTCTGGCATCGTGAAGGCAACGAGTTTCTGTATTTCAACGCGGTACAACCGAACGGAATACTGCACGGCATCACCCGTTACCGGTTCAATGACGAGCGGCAACTCGAGCAGGCCAGCTACGCCGAGCAGGCGACGTTTCAGCAGGGGTATTGGCAGGAAGAGGGCGTGTCGGTTACCCACTTTGAAGACGAGGGTACCCGGGTGGATGCCTACGCGCTGCGGCGCTGGAAGACGGACCTTACCCCGGATTTGCTGAATATTATCGCTCTGCCGCCGGAGGGACTCTCGATCCGCAATCTGGTTTATTACGTGGATTATCTGGCAGAGCAGAAACTGGAAAACAGCGAATACCGTTTGGCTTTCTGGGAAAAAGCCCTGCAACCGCTGGCGACCATCAGCTTGGTGTTGGTGGCGATTTCGTTCATCTTTGGTCCGCTACGGGAAGTGACCATGGGTCAGCGTATTTTTACCGGCGTGGTGTTTGGTATCGCCTTCCAATTGACCCAGAGTCTGTTGGGGCCTTCCAGCCTGGTGTTCGGCTTTCCGCCGCTGCTGGCGGTGCTGATCCCCATCGCCGCTTGCGCCGCCTTCGGCCTGTTCCTCCTGAGCCGCACCCGCTAACGCTCCTACTACCAGGAGCGTAGGGTGGCATAAGGCCGCAGGTCGTCATCCACTATTAACCAAGCGGCAATCCGGCAAGACTACGTCTTGGGCTCTTTCGGCATCAACCAAACACGAGTGCCACTCAGGCGCCCGTGCAGGGTGTGGCCTTTCGGATCCACCCACAGCCAGAAATAACCCAGTCCCGCAAGAAACAGAGACAAGGGCGCGAGCAGCCCTCGCACCAGCCGTTGCCGGGGCGTAGGCAATTGACCGGACGCCGCGTCGGTCAATTTCAACCGCCAGGCCCGCATCCCCAGCGTCTGTCCCGAACGGCCCCAAAAATAATAGAAAAAGCCTACCCATACCGCAATCAGCCCGATGAACACGGGAAATCGCCAGTAGCCCCACTCAATGGCTTCCCGTTCGGTCGGCGCACCCTGTATCAAGACATTAAGCAACGTCACCAGCGCACCATAGGCCAGCCCCACGGCAATGAGCAGCAGGCTGTCATACACCATGGCGGCAAAACGGCGAAGCAGTCCGGCGGGGCGCGGTGTGTTTTGGGTATCGGTCACGATGATAGAGTCCAGCGGTCGATGAATGTCAGGTGGTAGGGGTTACAGTCGGTAGTGAATCAGCCATTCACCGGCGCGCTCGGCGGGCTGGCCGATGGAGATGGTGCCCGAGCCGAACAGCGGGAACTCTTCCCGTCGCAGGTACATTTCCGGCTGATCCGGGCCCGAGACGTAGGTGCCGTTGGTGCTGTGATCCACCAACACGAACTTGCCGCGCCGGAAAATCACATGACAGTGATCCCGCGAGGCCAGCCCGGACTGAATGTGCAGGTGAGCCTTGATCGGGTCTCGGCCGATAATATAGGGCGTCTGCTCGGGGTGAATGGTCAGTTGTTCGTCACCCAAGGTCAGGTGTAGCTGGTAACGGCTCATTTTTCCGGCGATCTCTTCGATCGACATCACCGTGGTGGCGCTGTGGCTCTGGGTCGGGGTTTCCCACTGCAGGCGGTAAATCAGGCTGTGCCGGGTTTCGCCCTTGACCGCCACGCGGTCAAACTCCTGGCAGTGCTCCCGGGTCGCCCCCTGAAGCTTATCCACTAGCGTCTGGGTCAGCACAATCTGGTTGGCCCGGGCCACCTTGGCGACAAAAGCCGCGTCGTTGACCGCCTCCCCAAACACATCATTGTCATCCAGTAGGGCCGGGCCGAAGGCAATACCGATACGTAGCGCGACCCCGGCATGGCGGGCTTCCCGCTGCATGGCAACGGCCGCGTCGCAGGCGGCCTGAGCGGTATCGAAGCGGGCCATCACCTCGTCCCCGAGGGTTTTGACCACATGCCCCTGATAGTGCTCGGTCACGTGGGTCATGATGTCGATGGCACCGTCCACTGAGCGCTTCGCTAACAGGTTGCCAAGACGCTTATACAGGGCTGAACTGCCCGAAACGTCGGCAAACATGATGGCTAGTGTCCGATTGATGGCGGTCATGAGACGGTAGGCTGCTCCAGAACGACTCGTAAAGGTGAATGATAACGCCTGGCGCCCGGAAAACACAGGTATCACAATGAATCGCTGAGTCACAGGGCCTGTGCATGGCGGTTGGATTGGACAAGTCGAACGACCGTTAGGGTAGGCTTTCTTAAATCCCTGAAACCTTACGTGCCCCTTTGACGCCGGTGAACGTTGACCTGCGCGGGGGATTTGGGTGAAATATTATCTCAAGAAAGTCGAGGTCTGGCCGTTAGGCACTACAGTGACGGGCTTACTCCAGAGCGGAAGGAGGGCCTGCCAAAGGAACTACCCGTGGTTCGGCGAGGGGTTGTCATGTCTATCCGAAAGCTTTTTATTGTCACCATATCCTGCTTATTACTGCTATTTGCAGTGATTTCCAGTGTTTTGGTGGCCATTAACACCCAAAAATCGATTACATCTGAGGTGGTGGAAAAGCGCGACGACCTGGTGGATGAAATCGAAAGCATGCTTTCAGTCACTGATAACCTTATGTCTAAGAGGGTTCAGAATTCGCTTAATCTATTGGTTGAGCGCGGAAATCGGCTGGGAGCTGCAACCGTTCAAGGTCAGGAAATTGTCGCGGGACGGTCCGTGCCGGCTCTGTACTTGGGCGATACGCTCATCAATAACAACTTTGAGCTGGTTGATGGTGTTACCGACGTCATGGGGGGAACGGCCACGTTGTTTGTCCGCGATGGGCGGGACTTTGTCCGAGTCTCCACCAACGTTTTGAAAGCGGATGGAACAAGAGCCATCGGGACGACACTGAACATGAACGGTGCCGCTGGAAAAGCGATCAGTCGGGGTGAGCCGTATTTTGGTCAGGTGGATATTCTTGGGAACCCCTATCTGACCGCTTACAGTCCAATCCGTAATGCGTCCGGTCAGACGGTGGGGATCTGGTATGTGGGTTACTCCGCCGATCTGCAGGAACTTCAGAGTGCCATTACATCGGCGCGTCTGCTGGACCAGGGGTTTATTGGCCTGCTGGACGACAAAAACAGACTCCGGATGCACTCAGACACCGTTACCACCGACCAACTTCAGCAAATCCTGGACGTGAAGTCTGACGGCTGGCATCTCAATCAAACGCCGTTTGAGCCTTGGGGTTACCATATTGTGACCGGCTATTCCCGGGGGGAGGTTGCTGACATGGTCAGAGCCCAAACGTTGGGCGCGGTCATGGGAATTCTTGTCGGGGGATTGATTCTTATTGCCTTCCTCGGTGTTTTGTCGCAAGTCGTCATAGCCCGTCCGTTGCAGCGCATGATTCGGGCTATCAATGACATTGCTGAGGGCGAAGGTGATTTGACGGTCCGGTTCAACTCAAAAGGTAAAAGCGAGCTTGCATTGATGGCTCAGGGTTTTGACCGTCTGCTTGAACGCCTTCAATCCACCATCGCTGACACGAAGCATTCTTCTGAAAGCCTGTTGAATGCCTCTACTGATTTGAAGGGCATCGCCGCGAATTCGGCCAATGTCGTATCCAGCCAAACGGAAGAAACCGAGCAGGTGGCCACGGCGATGAACGAGATGACTGCCACGGCTCAGTCCGTGTCTGATAGTGCCGTCAGAGCAGAGAGTATCGCCCGAGAGGCTGATAGCCTGGCAGAGGATGGTCAGCATCTTATTGACCGAACAACGGCAAAAATTCGTGATCAACTTGATAATAATCAGCGTTCCATCGAGACCAGTGCTTCACTGAAAGAGGCCTCTGGCAACATAGGGACGATTCTTGAGGTGATTGAGAACATCTCTGAACAAACCAATCTTCTTGCGCTGAACGCGGCCATTGAGGCGGCGCGAGCCGGTGATCATGGCAGAGGATTTGCGGTCGTATCGGAAGAGGTGCGAAACCTCGCAAGGCGTACTCAGGAATCGGTCAAAGAAATTCAGGATCAGATACATCACCTTCAAGACGGGGTGAGCAGTGTTACCGAAGTGATTGAGGTCGGCAGTCGACTCGCATCAGAAACCAATGACATGATTCGTGAAACCGGGGGAGCCATTGAGTCCCTGAGAGAGAGCGTTCGTGGTATCAGGGACACCAACATCGAGATGTCGAGCGCCGCAGAGGAACAAAGTCGAGTCTCTGAGGATATAAACCGACGCCTGGAGCACATTCGCCAGATGGCGGAAAGCAGTGAACAGAATGCGACGGCCACCAATGATGCGGCCGAGAACCTGCGAGAACTCGCCTTTAAACTTCAGTCTCAGCTGGACTCTTATAAAACCTGAGAATAAGTCGACTGATCAGAGCGACCTGCAGCGGGGAGACTAGACGCTTTGATGGGCGCTGACTGAATCCAACGCGCCCCAAACGCCAGTCATGGCAAGGGCCTATGGCAACTCTTGCAACTTAGGTACACTCTCCTTTTCGTAAAGACCGCTTGCTCGTACTGACAGGGACCGGCCCCATGCCCCGCTTTCTCCACACCGCCGACTGGCAGATCGGCCGCCAATACAGCCGCTTTGCCGAGGAAGACGCCTCCATACTGGCCGACGCCCGCTTTACCGTGATCGAACGACTCGCGACCCTGGCCACCGAGCAGGCCGTGGATGCGGTATTGGTCGCCGGGGATGTGTTTGACGCCCAGACCGTGTCGGACCGCACCATTCACCGCACCTTTCAGGCCATGGTCGGCTTTACCGGCCCCTGGCTGCTGCTGCCCGGCAACCACGACGCCGCTCTCGCGGAAAGCGTCTGGAGTCGCGCCCAGCGCTTGAACGCCGTACCCGATAATGTCGATCTGTTACTGGAACCCAAAGTCCGCGAGTACCCGGCGTTGGGCTTTGCGGTCCTGCCTGCGCCCCTGACCCAGCGGCAGACCTACAACGACCTCACCGAGTGGTTCGATGGTGCCGAGACGCCCGAAGGCCTGCTGCGCATCGGCCTCGCCCACGGCAGCGTCGAGGGCCAACTGGCCGAAGAAATCGACTCCACCAACCCCATAGCCGCCGACCGGGCCGCCACTGCCCGGCTGGACTATCTTGCTCTGGGGGACTGGCACGGCTATAAAACCATTGACGCTCGCACCCGCTACAGCGGTACCCCGGAGCAGGAGCGCTTTAAAGACAACGGCGCCGGCCAAGCCTTGATTGTCGATATTGAGCGGCCCGGGGCTGAGCCCCAGGTGCAGTCCCACAACACCGGCCAGTTCCAATGGATAAAGCACCAGGGTACCCTGGCCGTGGTCAGCGACCTGGATCGGCTCACCGCCGAGCTGGACGCACTGCCGTCGCGGTCGGTGGTGGACCTGACGCTGGACGGCGAAGTGGACCTGTCCGGTTATCAAACGTTGCTGCATTACCTCAGTAGGGCCGAGGCCAGCCACCGCAGCTTTCAGTCTCACCTGTCCGGCCTGAACCTGATCCCCACCGAGGAGGACATCGCCGCACTGCACGCCGACGGTTATGTGGGCGAAGTAATTGGCGAGCTGCGCGAGCGTCAGGAAGGCCAAAGTGAGGAAGCCGACACCGCCCGCACGGCCCTGGCGATACTGGCCGGCATGCTGCGTGAAACTGGCACGACTTCTGAGAGTGAACAGACGGAGAGCGAACAATGAAATTGACCCGTCTGCGTCTCGACCAACTCAAACAGTTTCGTCAACCACTGGAAATTCGAGACCTCACCGACGGCATTAATCTGTTCGTCGGCCCCAACGAGTCCGGGAAAAGTACTCTGGTGCGCGCCATCCGCGCCGCCTTTTTCGAGCGCTACAAATCCAGCAGCGTGGACGACCTTCAACCCTGGGGCGACACCTCCGCCACCCCGGAAATCGAACTGGAATTCGACTGGCAGGGCGAACACTGGACACTCAACAAACGCTTCCTCGGCAAAAAACGCTGCGACCTCAAAGTCGGCCGCCAGCACTTCAGTGGCGAGGAGGCCGAAGAAAAGCTGGCCGAGATGCTCGGTTATCAATTTCCCAAGCGCGGCGGCAGCAAAGCCGAACACTGGGGCATCCCCGGCCTGTTGTGGGTGGAGCAGGGCGCGGTGCAGGACATTCAGGGCCCGGTCAACCACGCCGGCGAACACCTGCAATCGGCATTGGGCCAGAGCCTGGGCGAAGTGGCCAGCAGCGGCGGCGACGAACTCATCGCACGAGTGGAAAAAGAGCGGGCCGAACTGCTGACCAGCACCGGCAAGGAAACCAAAGACTACAAAAAAGTGCTGGAGGATTACCGACACAGTCAGGAGCGCCTTGAGGCCCTGAACCAATCCGTCGAACAGTATCGCCAACAGGTGGATCAGCTCGGCACATTGATCGAACAAAAACAGACCATTGATGCCGCCCGCCCCTGGGAAGAGCAGCGCAAAAAAGCCGACGCCGCGAAAACTCAACTGAGCGAAGTCCAACGCTGGCAGAGCGAACAACGCCAGGACCAACAGGCGCTGGACAACTGCCGCCAAAGCCAGGCGGTGTATCGCCAGCAACTCAAAGACTTTGACAACCAACGGCACCAACTGGCCCAGCGCGCCGAGGACAAAGCCAAGGCTGATGCCCAGTTGCAAGAGTGCCGCGGCCGCCGGCCCCAGTTGGAAAAGCGCCGTGCCGATGCTCAGAAAACGTATGAGCAGGCCAGGACCCGGCGCGAGCAAGCCCGCCACCAGGCGGAACGCGCTCGGCTGCAACAACAGATCGACCAACTGGCCGAGCGCCAAAGCCAACAAGCGGACACGCTCAAGCAGGCCACCGAACGGCAAGCAGCCCTGAGGAAACTGCATGCGGAACAGCCCTACAAAGACATTGACTCAACCGCACTGGCTCAACTGAAACGCACCGAGCAGGCCTTGGCGGAACTGATCATCCGACAGAAAGCCCTCGCGACCCGGTTGAACTACAAGCTGGAACCCGAACAGTCCATCGCCATCGGCGAAGAGGCCGTCACCGGGCAGGGAGAAACTCTGCTGGTGGAAGCCACCGACCTGCACATCCCCGGCGTAGGCCGCTTGCGCATCCAACCCGGCGGCACAGACGTCGCCGACCTCCAGCGTCAGCAAGAGACGTTACAAGCCGAGCAGAGCAGTTTGTTGCGCCGTCTCGGCGTCGCCAGCCAGGAAGAGGGCGAGCAACGCGCTGCCGACAACCAACAGCTCGCACAAGCCATCGAGCGCGAGCAAGTGCGACTGGACGCCCTCGCCCCCAAAGGCGTGGACGCTCTGCGTTCGGCCGCCGAGCAGGACAATGCCCGCCTGGAAACGTTGCGCGCACAGCTGGCGGAGTTGCCCGAAGCACAAACGGACGTGCCCTCGGAAGAAAACGCCGAGGCGGAACTGGAAGCCGTCCGCGCCGAACTCAAACGAGCCGAAGACGCGCTCACCCAACAACAACAGCAAGAGGGTCTGGCGGAGCAAAAGAGCACCAACGCCCACGCCGAATGGGAGAAACTCAACGCCGAGTTACAAGCGCCCGATCGCAAAGCCCGCGAGGACGGCGCCAACAAAGAACTGGCCGAGCTCAAAGCCCGCGAGCATCAACTCATCACCGCCATCGACGCCCGACAAAAGAAAATCGATGCCGAGCAGCCCGAGGTGCTTGAGCAAGACATTGAACGCTTCATAAAGTCCGCGAATGCGATGGAAACCCAGGCGCGAGAGCGGGCCCAAAACATCCGCGACCTGCAAGTCCGGTTGGAAGAGCAGGGCGCCCAGGGCCTGGAAGAAAAACGCGATGAAGAAGCGCAGATTAACCAACGTCTGGCCCAGCGCAAGGATGAACTGACCCGGCGCGCCCAAGCGCTGGACCTGTTACTCAACCTGCTCAAAGACAAGCGCCAAGCCCTGACCCGTCAGTTGCAGGCGCCCCTGCAGAAACACCTGAACCACTACCTGAAATTACTGTTTCCCCAGGCCCACCTGAGTGTGGATGAAAACCTCATGCCCACCACCCTGACGCGCCCCCAAGGTACGGGCGAGGAGCAGGGCGACCTGCCGTCCCTAAGCTACGGCGCACGGGAACAGATGGGCCTGATCAGCCGCCTGGCTTACGCCGACCTGCTGCGCGAAGCCGGCAAACCCACCCTCATCATCCTGGACGACGCCCTGGTCCACAGCGACGCCCAGCGCCTGGACCAGATGAAACGTATCCTGTTTGACGCTGCCCGCCGGCATCAGATACTGCTGTTCTCCTGTCATCCGGAGAATTGGAGAGATCTGGGGGCTACGCCTAGGGATTTGCAGGCGTTGAAGGTGGGGTAGAGGACGCTCTGCATCTTCGTACGATGCGAGTTCATCTACTGTTACTAGCATTGTTATAACTCATTTGCCTCGGCTGTTGGGGCAATAAATAAGGAACGAATATGATTAACCGATTGACAATTGGGTTGGCGGCATTGGCCGTTGCAGGATGTGGGACGAATGTTCTTTCCGACGGCAATGCCACAGTGGCTAACAATGCCTGCACAGCATTGACCGGACTTGCAGTGGCGAACACCAAAATCACCAGCGCCCAGGAAAAGCCAGCCGGTTCATTCAGCTTAGGCGCCGGTCCCGATAGCACGGAGGTCGAGCTACCCGCTCATTGTTATGTCGAAGGCATCCGCAATGAACGCACAGGGGCGGACGGTAAAACCTATGGTCTCGGTTTCGCGCTGGCAATGCCGGTGGACTGGAACGGCCGCTTCCTGTTTCAGGGCGGCGGTGGTCTGAATGGCATCGTGCACCCGCCGCTAGGCGGCAATGCGGCTGGTGATAAGCCAGCTTTGGCTCGCGGTTTTGCGGTGATCTCCACCGATGGTGGACACAAGGGCGAGCACGGTTTCGATGCGTCCTTTATGGCCGATCAGCAGGCGGCGCTCGACTTTACCGGGCAGTCGGTGGCCAAGGTGACCGAGCTGGGCAAGGAGATTGTGAAGGTGTATTACGGGCAGGCGGCGCATCATACCTATATTTCCGGCTGCTCGACTGGTGGGCGCGAGAGCATGTTGGCCGCGCAGCGCTACCCCATGCTGTTCGACGGCGCCGTGGTCGGCGCGCCGGCGATGCGCACGGGTAACTCGAATTTCGCCCTGCGCAAGGCGGTGGTGGCCTTTAACCAGGTCGCGCCGCTTGATGACGAGGGCAATCCGCAGGTTGGCCGTGCTTTCTCTCCGGCAGAGCGCCGCGCGGTGCATGATGGGTTTCTGGCACAGTGCGACGGCCTGGATGGTCTTGAAGACGGCATCGTCGCCAATGTCCGCGGCTGTGACTTCGATCCCAGCCTGCTTGTCTGCGAGGAGGAGGGGGACGATGCGTGTATTTCCCAGGCGAAGGCGGACGCGATCAATAAGGCCTTCGCGCCGCTGGTCAACAGCGCCGGCTACGAGATCTATCCCGCCTTTCCCGTCGACACCGGCATGATCGAAGGGGATATGACCTATATTCCGGGTGAGAATTTCTTCTCGCCCGGTGCCAATGCCCAGCAGACCGAGATCGATATCGATGCCGAAGATGCGCAGCTGCGCAATGACCCGATGCAGTCGCGCACCGACAGCTACGGCTGGACCAACTTTTCCACCTTTCTCAATCGCGGTGGAAAGATCCTGTTCTATCACGGGGTCAGCGACGCCTGGTTCTCGGCCTACGACACGCTCGGGTTTTATCAGCGGGCCGGCGAAGCCAATGAAGGCTGGAGTGATGCCAGCCGTTACTATCACGTACCCGGCATGGGCCATTGCGCCGGTGGAGCCAATACCTACGATTCCTTTGATTTGCTGAGTGCGGTCGTGGACTGGGTGGAAAACGGCGAAGCACCGGGCGATGTCATCGCCTCACGCACGAATCCAGAGCCCGCCAGCACCAAGCTCTGCGCCTATCCGGAGCATCCGCACTATATCGGTGGTGATGAGACATCTGCCGATAGCTTTGAGTGCCGCCGGTAGCGAGTCAGTGTTGATTGTGATGAAGAGAGTTCTGGCAACGCTGCTGGTTCTTCCGTTTGGTGCCGTTGCAGGGGACCTTCAACCCTTTAAAACCGATGGATGCAGCTCCTTTCCGGACGGCACAGCTCAAGACAATGAACTCTGGCTGCCCTGTTGTATCGCCCACGACTATGCTTACTGGAAAGGCGGTACCTATCGGGATCGTATGGATGCCGATAATGAACTGAAACGCTGTGTGGCCGATGTTGGTGAGCCAGAAATCGCTCTGCTTATGCTGGCTGGCGTGAGAATCGGTGGTACGCCCTTTTTGCCCACGAGGTTTCGTTGGGGATACGGTTGGCCGCATATGAGAGGCTATAAAGCGCTGACTGAAGAAGAGTTGGACCAGGTGCGCGCATTGGAAGGGGAGGTTGATTCCTTTTAGTCGCTTGCCCCCGCGCCGTCCCCACAGAAACTGTGGCACGGTTCACAATCAGGGATGAGCGCGCTCGTACGAATTGACTTACCAAAGTGCCGGGGATAGCATTCTTTGCTTATCAGGGAGGAGTTTGGCGCGCCTCCAACCATTAAGGAATGATCAAGGAGCTTCACCATGCCGGATATCCGCTTTTCGCAGACCCCCGCCAACCCCAATCAGCTTTGCCAGCAGGACCCGAAAACACTCGAGGAGTTTCTGCGTTGTAATCCCCAGGTTACTGACCGCAACAGGACCTTACCCGGGCATTTCGCCTACAATCTGTCGCCGGAATCCGTTCCGGGTTCCGGGATCGTGACGCAACAGTTCAACACCCTGCCAATGACCGCTCGGCAGAACCTGGATCAATGCGTTGCGGATTATGGTGAGGAGGTTCACGCCCTGGCCGAGTTCTACGAGCGTCACCTGGCTAATTTTGAGTTACCTTCCCCGGCGGACGTCAACGGCGTGGCCGGTGTCGGTGTGGCAGCCGCCCAAGGCCGGACCACCAACTTTCAGAACGCTCTGATTCAATATCAGGCGGCGCTGATCAAACTTCATCGGCATAACAAGGTTGGTCGGGTGGCTGGTGCTCAGAAGATTCAACTGCGCCAGAAGGTCACCGACGCCTATGATCGTCTGAATCGGCACTATGCCCAGGAAATGCGCCGGATTATTCCGACCCAACACAGAAACCGCAATCGCGGCACAGCGCTGAGCAACGCGGAGCGTGGTATTACGCTGGCCGAGCGCAACCGAGGTCGGGGCATTCACGTGGCGGATATGCATGAGGGGCAGAAGGTCAGCCGGTTTGCGCAGGCATTGCGATACTCGGGCCGTGGTATTGTGGTTCTCGATGTTGGTTTTCGCGGCCAGCGGGTGCGTAGTGAGTATAAAAACGGTGGAGAGTGGGAGCGAGAGCTGGCGGTGCAAACGGGCGGTCTTGTAGGTTCAGTTGGCGGAGGCTCTCTAGGTGCGAACGTTGCTCTGACTGCAGGGCGTTTGGCGTTGGCAGCTACGCCAATGGGGTGGGCGGTTGTTATCGGTTCAAGTATCGCTATTGGCGCGGTCGCAGCCTACCAAGGGGATAAGGCGCTTCAAGGTATGTTTGGAAAAATTTGGGATTCACTGTTCGGAGATTAAGGTTGGATTCGACGCTAGCAATATCTTGGGTGGGAGTCGTTGCCGCTTTGGTGATGGCCGTTTTTTGGATTATTTTTTTATTCTATTCGGTGAGAAGGATAGAGCGGGGGATTGTATCTGAGGGAAAACAAAGACCATGTCAGTGGGATCCTATGGGATTGAGAGCCTTTTTCTATGCGTCGAAGGTGGCTTTTCCGTTAAAGGTATTGAAATACCTAGACGATGGTTTAATTGAACCTCAGGATGTTAAAAGATATTCAAGCAATGTCGACTTTTGGCTGGCTTCGATCCTGGTTGTCGCTTGGTATACGTTGGGTATAGTGATTCTTGTGAGCTGGATTTTCGGTTTATAGCGGACAGTAGGGCAGCTATGCAGTAGCCGCTCTGCCTGGCATGATGCCCAGCGTTATAGTCGGTTCCGTTCAACTTGCGGCTTTTCAGCTCGCTGATTAGACTTTGGTCTGGTTTCAATGTTTGAACAAGGACGATGCGTATATGGACGACGCGACACCACTCTATCTTTCCGGCATGGGCATGATAAATGCCATTGGCGGCTCCGTTTCCATGGTTGCGGCGGCCGCTGGTGCCGGTTTCAACCGCTATACTCTTTCCCGCTTTGTCGATGACAGCGGCAATCCCATCCGGTTGGCGCCGGTGCCCGATGAAGTGTTTGACCACCCGGGCTGGGCGCTAGATGAGGGCGACTTTCACAGCGAACCGCAAGATCATGCAATCAAAATGGCGCTCCACGCCTTGGGTCAGGTGGCGGAGCAGGACGCCTTTCCTGAACAGGCGCCGTTGATTCTGGCCATGAACGAGCCCGAGCTGTGCGCCGATTGTCTGCCGTTGGATAAACTCAAATCCAACCTGGCTCTGGCAGGCCATGACTGGCTGTCGCCCGAATTGCTGCGAGGCCTGCATACAGGCCGTGCGGCGGGTCTGGAGGCTGTGGCTTTCGCCTATGACTACCTGGCGGAGGCCTACCCGCAAGGCATGCTAATTGGCGCCAGCGATTCACCCAACAATTACACCCGCTTACGCATACCGGAACAGCAGAACCGGCTGCTGACCCTGGGCCCAAACGATGGCTACGCGCCAGGAGAGGGCGCGGCGTTTGTGGTGCTGACGGCAGACCCGATGAGGGCTCTGGAGGAGAACGGGCAAATCATCGTGGTGCATCCGCCGGGTCTGGCGAAGGAAACCGGGCATTGGTTCTGCGACGAACCCTATCGGGGTGAGGGGCTGGACGCCGCGTTCAAAGCGGCGCTGGCGGGCTATAACGGTCCGGCCATTCACAGTATCTACAGCAGCATGAACGGCGAACGTTACTGGGCCAAGGAATACGGCGTGGCCATCACCCGCAGCCGGGACCGACTGGGAGATGATGTCCAACTGTTGCACCCCGCCGAGCATTACGGCGATCTGGGCAGTGCCACGGCTCCCTCGCTGTTGGCGTTGGCGGCATTTGATCTGCTGAATAGCACCAGAGCGCAAAGCCATCTGGTGTACAGCTCATCCGATGCCGGCCTGCGCGGCGCACTGATCGTGGAGAAACGCCCCAAGGCAATGGAAATCAGCAAAGGAGAAGCGATATGACACAGATGGGCGAGGGCGTGTTTGTGCCCCAGCCGCCCAATAGCGGTGGCGATGAGGATGACGAGGGCAAGAAAAAGATCAGTGTTCGGTTGCTGTTGTTTTTTGATGGAACGGCCAATAACCGCACGAATGTGGAGGAGCGAGAGAGAAATACGGAGGTGTATCAGGCGTTGGCCAATCAGTGGGTGGATTTGAAAGCCTATCAAAGCTATAACAATGGCAAGTCCAATATTGCTCTGTTGGAGGCGCAGGTCGACGACAAGAAGGCGCCTGAACTTTTCCAGCATGCTCTCAAGTTGTATGTTGAAGGCGCTGGCACTGAAGACAGGGAAGCCGATCATCGCCGAGGGTTGGCAATGGGAACAGGGTCTACCGGTATAGATGAGAAGGTCAAAAAAGGTATTGAAAAAGCGCTGTCAAAATTGAGAAAGCTTTTCCAGAGTGCGGACGAAGACACCACGCTGAAGCAATTGGCTATTGATTTGTTTGGATTCAGCCGTGGCGCTGCGAGTGCCCGCTATTGCATCCATAAGCTCATGGACGCAGGAGGTGAGCCAATATCCGAGCAGCTGGAGGTTGAGGGATTTCCCGCCGATAAAATCGAGATCAACCTGGTCGGGCTCTTTGATACTGTTTCCTCTCACGGGATGTCGTTCAATAACGATGTGAAGACACTCAAGCTGGATTCGATTCGCAGGGCCAATCGCGTTATTCAGCTAGAGGCTTCGGAGGAGTACCGGAGTAACTTTTCCCTGACCACTATTGATAGTGCTGGCGGGAAGGGAAAGCGCATATGCCTGCCCGGCGCCCATAGCGATGTGGGTGGAGGCTACCGCTCTGGCCCCGAGGCTCAGATAGTCTATCGGGGGCATCAGCGGGACCGCCACAGCGATCGTGACTGGCTTCTGGCGCAAGGTTGGTACCGCCCGGGGGAGCTTAGGCTACCCACTTCCCGCAATACGTTGAACCATGTTATTCATGCCGAGCGGGAACGGGTGAAAACCAGCTATAGCAAAATCCCTTTGGAACTGATGGCGGAGTTTATTCAGGACGAGGGGGTGAGTGTGAACTCGAGAGAATTCTCTAAGCTCATTGACATAACCGCAGAATCTGACGAGCTCCAGCAATTACAGACTCGTATAAAAGCCTATGTTGCGTCGGGGGTGGAATCCAGGCCGGAGCACTGGCAAGCGCGAGATCCGTTACTTTACGTGATCCGCCATCAATACCTGCACCTCTCTGCGCATTATTCGAGTGTGGGAATGTATCCGAGACTTCACGAAGGTCAGCGCAGGCGAAAATACCATGAAGGTTAAAACCCGTCGTCGATACACTCTGGTATCGGCACTGTTACTGTTACTCGGTTGTGAGGATCTTATGACCAAAGCGGACTGGTTGGCGTCGGAGTCGGCGCCCGATGAATACCCGATGAAAGTGGTGTCCGGTACGTTTTTGTACCCAGGCGAAGATCATGGGCTTTACGTTCCCGACGGTAAAACGGTCTATCATGGCTGGGGGTATCCAGTTTCCACCCATGTGGTGGGGCCGGATCAAAAACCACTGCCAGACCGGCTGCGGATTACCTATTATTCGTACTTGGAAGATCAGTTTTATCGGGGCGAGTTTGACTTGCCCTATGAGCGTATTGTTCATATGGTCAATGAGGGCTATCCAAATCACAAAACACCGCCGGCGACTATGTACTACGATGAGTTGACCGTTGGCATGGCTCCTGGAGGCAACGTTGCTGTTTGGCTGGTCGGTATCGGCAAAACCACTGAAATCTTTTTTGGTAAAGCAGAGCCTATTGATTACGACTGGGCGAAGTACTGGAAAGACTCGTTCATGAATGACCATCCTGAGCCGAGAGAAGAGTACTTTGAGGAGTCATTGGAGGAGTTTCTCACGCCAGAGCAGCGAAAACGCCTCGAAACCGAAGGCATACCCTTCGACAAATGGGAGCGCATGCGCACCCACTACCATTGGCAGCCCGAGTTTTTCCGAATGACGGGGCCGGATTCTCCAGGCACCATCAATTATCTCAACGGCGAGCTTTATCACTTACGCTACCCCCTCAGCGAGGAAGACGCCGCCAAGCCCAGGCCCTTACCCAAGCGCATGAGTTTCCACAGCGGCAAGTATCTTTTCATCATCCACTTCGATGAAGACGAGATGCTGGAGGTGTTCGAAAAGATGGCGGAAGGCGATAACCCGCTCTACCTGGATATTGCGCCCGGAATCCCCCGGTCAGAAACCGCCATCCGGGTGAGAAACCAGGAGGACGAGCATATCGACCTTGAGAAGTTTACGGTGGAGGAGATCAATTAGCCCCACATCGAGCCATTGGACGTGGACCGTTGCCCGAAACACCTTACGGCGGATGCGCCTTCGGCTTATCCGCCCTGCGCGAGTTGGGGACGGCGAGTGCGTTGCGGATAGGAGTGAGGCTTGAGTAGGGCAGATCGGTCCGACGCATCGGAGCGTAGCGCATCCGCCCTAGCCCAACGATGTTGACTGTTCCTACAGGCTTTGCTGAGCTGTATCTTGGAGGCGGATCACAAGAAAGAAGTGGTACCAGAGGCCGGACTCGAACCGGCACACCCTCGCGGGCGGGGGATTTTGAATCCCCTGCGTCTACCAATTTCGCCACTCTGGCACTGTATAAGCCGCTAAAGGCTTTAGTGCGGGTTTCAGGTCTTTACCAGCGCGTTGCGCTGGCCCTGCGGTCGCTCTCGGGCTCCTGCCCTTCGCGACATTTGTGCATCCTGCACGGCATCTACCAATTTCGCCACTCTGGCTCAGGTTTACTGCGTTACGGGGCGCGATTATAGCAGCGTGCGGGGGTTCGTCAACCAGAGATTGTGGTCATTTTCGAGGTTTTCCGGTACCCTTGCGGCCTTTTGAACCTGCCTGAATACACGTCTTATGCGCCGCCAGGATTTTTACTACGATCTGCCCGAATCCCTGATTGCCCGTGAACCGGCCACCGAGCGACGCGGAAGTCGCCTGCTGGGGCTGGATGGCCCGACCGGGAAGGTGACCCACGGTCAATTCCCGGACCTGCTCGAACAGGTGCGTCCCGGAGATCTGATGGTGTTCAACGACACCAAGGTCATTCCAGCGCGCCTGTTTGGGATGAAAGACACCGGCGGCAAGGTCGAGATCCTGGTGGAGCGCCTGCTCACTGACGCGCGGGTGCTGGCTCATACCCGGGCGAGTAAGTCCCCCAAGATTGGCAGTCTGATCGTGCTGGAGGACGGCACCCGCCTGGCGGTGACCGGACGTCGTGATGACCTGTTCGAGCTGAACTTCCCGCCGGAGGAAACCGCGTTGTCGGTGTTGGAGCGTCTCGGCCATATGCCGCTGCCGCCCTACATCGATCGGGAGGACGAGGCGCTGGATCGGGAACGTTATCAGACGGTGTACGGTCGCAAGGCCGGCGCGGTTGCCGCGCCTACCGCCGGTCTGCACTTTGATGATGACCTGCTGGCCCAGTTGCAGGCCAAGGGCGTCAATCTGGCGTTTGTCACTCTGCACGTGGGCGCCGGGACCTTTCAGCCGGTGCGGGTGGACAATATTGCCGAGCATAAAATGCACAGCGAGGTCATGGACCTGAGTGAGCCGGTGGCCGAGCAGGTGCGCGCCACCCGCGCGACCGGCGGTCGGGTGATTGCCGTGGGCACCACCAGTGTGCGCTGCCTGGAAACCGCCGCGGCTCGTGCCGAGCCGGGGCAGGGGATGGCCGCCTATCAGGGCGAGACCGATATCTTTATTACCCCTGGCTTTGAATTCAAGGCGGTGGATGCGTTGCTGACCAACTTCCACCTGCCGGAATCCACACTGATGATGCTGGTATCGGCCTTTGCCGGTTATCAGCACACCATGAATGCCTACCGAGAGGCCGTGGCTCAGGAATACCGCTTTTTCAGCTACGGCGACGCCATGTTTATCACCCGTAACCCGGACGCCCCGCGCGACCTTCCGGGCCACGGTTCCGAGGGATAAAAGATGTCCTTTATGCAGTTTGAACTGGACCGGGAAGATGGGTTGGCCCGGCGTGGCCGCCTGAAATTTCCTCGTGGTGTCGTGGAAACCCCGGCGTTTATGCCCGTTGGGACCTACGGCACGGTCAAGGGCATGTTGCCCCGCGATATTGAAGCCATTGGCGCTCAGATCATTCTGGGCAATACTTTCCATCTGATGCTGCGTCCGGGCACGGAGGTGGTCAAGGCCCACGGGGACTTGCACGACTTTATGCAGTGGTCCGGCCCGATTCTGACCGACTCCGGCGGTTTTCAGGTGTTCAGCCTGGGGGATATTCGCAAGATTACCGAAGAGGGCGTGTCCTTCCGCTCGCCCATTGACGGCAGCCCGGTCTTTCTCGGCCCCGAGGAAGCCATGCAGGTGCAGCGGGACCTGGGCTCGGACATTGTGATGATTTTTGATGAGTGCACCCCATACCCGGCGACTGAGAACGAGGCGCGTAAGTCCATGGAGTTGTCCCTGCGTTGGGCCAAGCGTTCCAAACAGGCCCACGGGGATAACCCGTCCGCGCTGTTCGGTATTGTGCAGGGCGGGATGTACGAGTCCCTGCGCCGGGAATCATTGGCGGGGCTCGAGGATATCGGGTTCGACGGCTACGCGATCGGAGGCCTGTCGGTGGGTGAGCCCAAAGAGGATATGGTGCGCGTGCTGTCGGCCCTGACGCCCCATATGCCCAAAGATAAGCCCCGCTATCTGATGGGCGTGGGCAAGCCGGAAGATCTGGTGGAAGGCGTGCGCCGAGGGGTGGATATGTTCGACTGCGTGATGCCTACCCGCAACGCCCGCAACGGCCATCTGTTCACTCATGAAGGGGTGATCAAGATCCGCAATGCCAAGCATCGCCACGACACCGGCTCCCTCGACCCGAAGTGTGACTGTTACACCTGCCAGAACTTCAGCCGCGCCTACCTGCACCACCTGGACAAATGTGGCGAGATCCTCGGCGCGCAGCTGCAGACCATCCACAACCTGCGCTACTACCAGCTGGTGATGGCCGGGCTGAGGGAGGCTATTGCTGCCGACGAGCTGGAGGCGTTCGTAGCCGACTTCTATCAGGCACTCGGAAAGGACGTGCCGCCGCTGACGCCATAAATCACCGGGCGGGGTGCGGCTGCGCCCCGTTCATTACCGCACTTTCATTGTTGTCTTGGGGGAAATCGGTATAATCCGGGCCTTCATCCGTATCCGATACCGTCGAATAAGCCACGGAACCGTTTATGCATAACCGCTACCCGCTCTGGAAATACCTCTTGATTCTGGGGGTTGTTACCCTGGGATTCATTTACGCGCTGCCCAACCTCTATGCGCCCGACCCCGCTGTGCAGATTTCCGGTCAATCCGGGGCAACCACCATGGATGCCTCCACGGTGGAGCGGGTAGAGGAGCAACTTCAGTCACAGGGCATTGAATACGTCGATGTAGAGCTGGGCGAAAGTGCCATTCTGGTGCGCCTGGCCAGTGAAGATGAGCAGATGACCGCCCGCCGCACCCTGCAGGAATCTCTCGGGGGGGATTTTGTGGTCGCTCTGAACCAGGCGCCGACCACACCGGATTGGCTGGTGTCCTTGGGCGGTGCGCCCATGCGCCTCGGGCTGGACCTTTCCGGGGGTGTGCACTTCCTGCTGGAGGTGGATACCGACTCCGCCATTGAAACCCGCCAGGAAATCACCGCTGACGAAATGAAGGGCACGCTGCGCGAAGAGCGTATCCGCTACAACGCGCTGGAAGTGGAAGAGAACCTGAGCATTGTGGCGCGCTTCCGTTCGGCTGAGCTGCGTGACCAGGCGCTCGCCCTGATGGAAGATGAATACGACACGCTGGTGTTCCAGACCGAAGATGCCGAGGAGGAGGATTTCCGCTTTACCGCGCAGTTGAGCGAAACGGCGATTTCTGAAATTGAAGACTATGCCCTCGGCCAGAACCTGGTGACCCTGCGCAACCGGGTGAATGAGCTGGGCGTGTCCGAACCGGTCGTGCAGCGTCAGGGCGGCAACCGGATTATCGTGCAGCTTCCCGGGGTTCAGGACACCGCCGAAGCCAAGCGGGTGATCGGCAAAACCGCCAATCTGGAATTCCGCCTGGAAGCCGGCCCGGATACGCTGGTATCCATGAAAGAAGAGTTCCCTTACCGCAGTGAAGCGGACAAGCAGCGCTTCGGCGGTGCCGAGCTGGAGCGTCAGATCATTCTGACCGGTGACCATGTGGCCAATGCCACCAGCAGCTTCGATGCAGAAACCAATATGCCCCAGGTGAACATTACCCTGGACGGCCTGGGCGGTACCAAAATGCACCGCGCGACCCGGGATAATGTCGGCCGGCGCATGGGTGTGCTGTTTATCGAGCACAAAACCCGCACCGAGTTTGAGACCAACGAAGCCGGTGAGCAGGTGGAAGTGCGGGAGAACTACGTCGAGCGGGAAATCATCAGCTTGGCCACCATTCAGAGTGCACTGGGCAAGCAGTTCCGGATTACCGGTCTTGAGTCCCCGGCGGAAGCCTCCGAACTGGCGCTGCTGCTGCGCGCCGGTGCCCTGGCGGCGCCCATGTACTTTGTGGAAGAACGCACCATTGGGCCGTCTCTCGGGGCGGAAAACATTCAGACCGGCCTGAACTCGGTTGTGCTCGGGTTGGCTTTGGTGCTGGTCTTTATGTTGGTGTACTACCGGGTATTCGGCATTTTTGCCAACCTGGCGTTGGGCGCCAACATTCTTCTGCTGGTGGCGGTCATGTCCCTGCTGGGCGCGACCCTGACGCTGCCGGGTATTGCCGGTATTGTGCTGACCGTCGGTATGGCGGTGGATGCCAACGTTCTGATTTTCTCCCGGATTCGGGAAGAGCTGAAAGAGGGCGCCTCGCCCCAGTCCGCTATTTACAGCGGCTATGAGCGGGCCTTCGTCAGTATTCTGGATGCCAATATCACCACCTTGCTGGTGGCGGTCATTCTGTATGCCATTGGCACCGGTCCGGTACAGGGTTTTGCGGTTACCCTGTCCATCGGTATTCTGACTTCCATGTTTACCGCGATCATGGGCACTCGGGCGCTGGCCAACCTGGTGTACGGCCGCCGTCGCAACCTGAAGAAGATCTGGATCTAAGAGAGCGCCACTATGCTACCGGAATCAAAAGTGATTAATTTTATGGGCTGGCGCAAAACCTGCGCCACCATTTCCATCGTGTTGCTGCTGGCGTCTATCGTCTCTCTGGCGACGCGTGGTCTGGAGTTCGGGTTGGACTTTACCGGCGGTTCCCAGGTCGAGCTGGGTTTCGATCGCCCGGCGGATCTGTCCACCATCCGCTCGGTGCTGGGTGAGCAGGGCCTAGAGAACCCCGTGGCGATTCTGTTCGGCTCGGACTCGGAAGTTCTGATCCGCACCCAGGATGCACTGAGTGACGGTGTACTGGAACAGTTAGAAGAGGGGCTCGCGTCCCTGTCCGAGAGCGCGACCATTGCCGAGGTGCGCAACGCGGCCAGCGACCAGACCCAGTTCTCCGAAGTGCTGGTGTTCAATGGTGTCAGTGAGTCTGCGCTGCGCTCGGCGGACCTGTTTGACCCGCGCTACTACGGTCGCACACAGATCGCGACCGAGGGTGAGTCGGTCACCGTTGCCGTTGAAAACGCTCTGGACAATGTCTATTCCCAGTTTCTGATTGACGCCCTTGAAGAGGCAACAGGTGCGAGCATCAATCTGCGGCGCAGCGAGTTTGTTGGCCCGCAGGTGGGTGAGGAGCTACGCGATCAGGGCGGGCTCGGCATGCTGTTCGCCCTGGCCGTGGTGATGATCTACGTGGCGATCCGCTTCCAGTACAAATTCTCCATCGGCGCGGTATTGGCCCTGGTTCACGACGTGATTATTGTTCTGGGCGTCTTCTCACTCCTGCGCCTGGATTTCGATCTGACGGTGCTGGCTGCCGTGCTGGCGGTGATCGGTTATTCGCTGAACGATACCATTGTCGTGTTTGACCGGGTGCGGGAAAACTTCCGGAAAATGCGTCGGGGTACCACCAATGAGGTGATCAACACGTCCCTGACCCAGACGCTGGAGCGGACTCTGTTGACCTCTCTGACCACCTTGTTGGTATTGCTGGTGTTGTACTTCTTCGGTGGCGAGTTGATCAGCGGCTTTGCGTTCGCACTGATTGTCGGTGTGCTGGTCGGTACCTACTCGTCGGTCTATGTCTCGGCCAACATTCTGTCGGCAATGCATCTGACCAAAGAAGACCTCATGCCGCCGCCGAAAGAGGGCGAGGAGCAGGAAGAGTTGGCTCCCTGAGCCTCGTGAACCGCTGAAAAGTGCGGATACCAGTGGTGAGGGTATCCGCCCGATCGATGAGCAGAGCTTATGTCGAAAGGCATCACCATCAGCGATGAAGAGTTGAGCCAGGCAAACAGCGACGAGCTGCGCGACCTGGTGGCGCGCTATCGCCGGATCTTCAACGGTAGCGGCTACGGCTTCTGGGAATGGGACCTCACCTCCAACCGTATTGACTGGTCCGGCGGCTTCTGGGAGTCGTTGGGGTTCAACGACGAAGATAAAATCCGCATCAGCGACGCTACCGCGCTGCCGGAGTACATCCACCCCGACGACCGGGACCACATGCTCGAAGCCGTGCGCGAACACCTGCGCAGCGGCGAACCCCTGAATACCGCCTACCGGATCCTCACCAAGCGCGGGAACTACGTCTGGACCCAGGCCCGAGCGAACTCCATTCGCGACAAGTACGGCCGGGTCATGTACATCTCCGGGGTCAACTTCGATATCACCGAGCTGAAGAATGTCGAAGCGGCCCTGCGTGAAAGTGAGGCGCGTCAGGCTCGCATCATCCAGGCGTCCAATGACGGTATCTGGGAGTGGTACGCCGACCGCAAGGGTTTCCACTTTTCCAATCGTTGCTGGGAGCACGCCGGCTACGACGAGAAAGACGATGTGGTGATCCGGGGGCAGAACCGCCTGTCGGTCTGGCGCTCTCACATTCACCCGCAAGACCTCCCCAAGTTTGATCAGACCCTGGCCGATCACATGGCCGGGCGGGCACCGTTTGATATCGAGTACCGGATTTTCGGCAAAGACGGCGATATCCGCTGGATTCGTGCCCGGGGGCGCGCCAGCTTTGACATCGAGGGCAATCCGGTACGTATGTCCGGCACCAACATGGATATCACCGATATCAAGCGCGCCGAGGAGCGGGTGGTGCAGGCCAAAGACGCGGCGGAAAAAGCCAACCAGGCCAAGTCCGATTTTCTCTCCAGCATGAGTCACGAGTTGCGCACGCCGCTCAATGCCATTCTGGGGTACGCCCAGCTGTTTCAGTATGACGACAACCTCACCGACAGTCAGATGGATAACGCCCGGGAAATCCGCAAGGCGGGCGAGCATCTGCTGCAACTGATCAATGATGTGCTGGATCTGGCCAAGATCGAGTCCGGCCGAATGACTTTCTCCCTGGAGCCGGTGTTGGTGTCCCGGGTCGTCGCCGAGTGCTTTACGCTGATTCAACCCCAGGCTGACGCCGGTGGCATCAAGCTCAGCGCGGACCTGAAGCGTCTGGAGAGCACTTACGTGGTGGCCGACAACACCCGCCTGAAGCAGGCCGTACTCAATCTGGTCAGCAATGCGGTGAAGTACAATCAGGTTGGTGGTGAAGTGGCGGTGAGCCTGTCCGAGCAGGACGATAACCGTCTGCGGATCACGGTGCGTGATACCGGCCAGGGCATTCCGGCCAGTCGTCAGCACGAAGTGTTTCAGCCTTTCAATCGCCTGAACGCGGAGTACTCAAAGGTCGAAGGATCCGGTGTCGGGCTGGTGATCACCAAGCAGTTGGTGGAAATGATGGGCGGGAAGCTGTCTTTTGAAAGCACCGAGGGGGTGGGTACCGAATTCTGGGTGGATCTGCCTCTGTCCACGGAATGGAATCAGGATCTGGTGGTGAACCGTCGGGAGCACGACCCGATGGCGGATGAGGAGCCGGAAGCGTTGGTACTAGAGGAGCCGCGGACGATTCTGTACGTGGAGGATAACCCGTCCAATATCCGCCTCATGCAACAGATTCTGAGTCGCTACCCAATGTTGACGCTGGAAGTGGCCGAAGAGGCGTTCCTCGGGATTTACAAGGCTCGCAGTGAGCGGCCGGACGTGATCATCCTGGATATCAATTTGCCGGGTATGGATGGTTACGAGGCGCTGTCGGTGTTAAAGCGCGACCCGGTGACCGCGGAAATTCCGGTGGTAGGGCTATCTGCCAACGCCATGGCCTACGATGTGGAGCGGGGTAGAAAGGCGGGATTTTTCGATTATTTGACCAAGCCGGTGGAGATCAATCACCTGGTTCGGACGCTCAAGAAGCTTTTGGCTTAGGTAAGGCCAGGTGACGGCGGATGCGCGCTGCGCGCTTATCCGCCCTACGGCCAGCTGCGGAGGTACGCGTAGGGCGGATAAGCAAAGCGCATCCGCCGTTACCAAACTGAAAACTCTTTCAACCTGCCCTACACATGCCCCAAATGCTTCTGTACCACCTGCAACACCGGCTTGAACACCTTCGGTGTACCACACACGATGTGGCCGGTATCCATATACGAAGTGCCGCCACGGAAATCGCTGATCAAGCCGCCGGCTTCTTTCACCAGCAGCACACCCGCCGCGAAATCCCACTCGTTCAGATGCATTTCCCAGAAAGCGTCGTAGCGTCCCGCGGCCACATAGGCCAGATCGAGCGCCGCTGAGCCCGCGCGGCGAATGCCGGCGGTCTGGCCCGCGAGTTCGCTGATACAGGCGAGGAAGGGCTGGATTTTGGCCAGGGCCGGACCATCGAACGGGATGCCGGTACCCAGCAGGGCACCTTCCAGGCTGCGACGGGTGGACACCCGGATACGCCGGCCGTTGAGTGACGCGCCGCGGCCGCGGCTGGCGGTAAATTCTTCGCGCTTGACGGGGTCGAGTACCACGGCATGCTCAACCTGTCCTTTGTAGAAGCAGGCAATGGATACGGAAAAATGGGGCATGCCATGCACGAAGTTGGTGGTGCCGTCGATTGGATCGATCACCCAGACATAGTCCGGGTTCTTGCCCTTGGTAGTACCGCTTTCTTCACCACGGAAACTGTGGTCCGGGTAGGCCTTGCGCAACACCTGAATGATCGCCTGTTCGGCTCCCCGATCCACTTCGGTGACGAAGTCGTTGGGGCTTTTGTTTTCAACCTTGATGGTGTCCGGGCGTTCGTAGGCGCGTTCAATCAGTTCTGCCGCCTTGCGCGCCGCGCGCAAAGCCATCGTCAACATGGGTTCCATAGGGCAATCAGTCTTTTCGTGAAAAATGGGAAAGAACGGGGCGAGGGCGGGCCTCGCGAAGGCCGCACAGTATAACGGCAAGCGCGCCGGCTCGCCAGCGCCGCGGCGCAATTGCCCCATCTTGGCCGGGACGGGCCGCCGTGAACCCGGGCCGGGTGGTTCATGATAGAATGCGCGGCCTTTAGGGGCCCCGCGCCCACGCAATCGCTATCGATCAAGAGACCGTTATGACCGCCAACTCTTTCGACAATATCCGCATCGTTCTGGTGAATACGTCCCATCCCGGCAACATCGGGGGTGCCGCCCGGGCCATGAAGAATATGGGGCTGTCCCGCCTCTATCTGGTGGAGCCCAAGGAGTTCCCCTCGGAAAAGGCCGTCTGGCGGGCTGCGGGGGCGCTTGACGTGCTGGATAAAGCCGTGGTGGTGGAAACGCTGGATGAGGCCATTGAGGGCTGTGGCCTGGTGGTGGGCACCAGCGCTCGCGAGCGCCGGATTCCCTGGCCGTTGGTGGACCCGCGCCAGTGTGGCGAGCGGTGCTGGCAAGAGGCGGGCGAGCACGAGGTAGCCCTGCTGTTTGGGCGCGAGGACCGGGGGCTGACCAACGAGGAACTGCACAAGTGCCAGTACCATGTGCATATTCCCGCCAATCCGGAATACAGTTCCCTGAATCTGGCCACCGCCGTGCAGGTGCTCTGCTACGAGCTGCGCATGGCTCACCTCTCGCAGCAGGAAGGGGGGCCGCTGGGCAAGACCGAATGGGATATGCCTCCCGCCAAAAGCGAGGCCTTGGAACGGTATTTCGAGCACCTTCAGCAGACGCTGGAAACGCTGGATTTCCTCAACCCGGATAATCCTCGTCAGACTATGACCCGGTTGCGCCGCCTGTACCACCGTATCCGCCCGGATGAGATGGAGCTGAGCATTCTGCGCGGCGTGCTGACGGCTACGCAAAACTACATTTACTACACGGATAAACGCCTGAAATCCCTGGAGGCGGCGCCGGAGAACGAAAAGCCCTTGGATAATGGCGAATAGTTGAGTAAAATACTTGGTTATAGACGGGTGGGTTTCCGACAGCTCGATATCCACTCTCCACCAAGGCTAGAGGCGACACTCCGGGCATGAGACTGACTACCAAAGGTCGATACGCGGTCACCGCGATGCTGGACCTGGCTCTGCACAGTGAGCAGGGGCCAGTGAGCCTTGCGGATATCTCCAATCGCCAGGGTATATCCCTGTCCTATCTGGAACAGCTGTTTGCCAAGCTGCGCCGGCAGAAGCTGGTGAGCAGCGTTCGCGGCCCCGGCGGCGGTTACCGCCTGGCGGAGCGCCTTGAAGCCATCTCGGTGGCGCAAGTGGTGGATGCGGTCAGTGAGTCCCTCGATGCCACCCGCTGTGAGGGCAAAGGGGACTGCCAGGGAGGCAGTGTTTGTCTGACGCACCACCTCTGGGAAGATCTCAGCGCCCAAATTCATCAGTTTTTAAGTGATATCAGCCTGGCGGATCTGGTCGAACGGCGCGACATTCAAGCGGTTCGGGCCCGTCAGGACCACCAACAGCAGCTCTCGGCTGAGCAGATTCTGTGCAGCCAGCTGTAGACGCCGTTCCGGTATCGTCTAGCAACGAGGTTTGAGTAATCGATGACGTTGAGCGCTCCACGTCAGCCCATTTATCTGGATTATGCCGCCACCACGCCGGTCGATCCGGCGGTGGCCGAGCAGATGGCGGCCTGTCTGACGCGGGAGGGCAACTTTGCCAACCCGGCTTCGCGCTCTCACCTGTATGGATGGCAGGCCGAAGAAGCGGTGGAGAATGCCCGTCAACAGGTGGCGGACCTGATCGGCGCGGATAACCGCGAAATTGTCTGGACCAGCGGTGCCACCGAGGCGGATAACCTGGCGCTTAAAGGCGTATGGGAGGCACGTCGCCGGGCAGGTTTGCCCGCAGGCCACCTGATTGTCTCCGCGATTGAACACAAGGCCGTGCTTGATCCTGCTCACTGGTTGGCGGAGCAGGGGGTTGAGGTCACTTACCTGGCCCCTGATGCCAGTGGACGAATTGAGGCGGAAGCGGTACGCGCCGCGAGCCGGGACGATACGTTTCTGGTCAGCGTGATGCATGTGAACAACGAACTTGGCAGCGTCAACGATATTGCCGGGATCGGCGCCATCTGCCGGGAGCAGGGCATCCTGTTTCACGTTGATGCCGCCCAGAGTGGCGGGCGTTTGGCGTTGAATGTGGCGGAACAGAACGTGGACCTGATGTCCCTCTCGGCGCACAAAATGTACGGTCCGAAGGGCATTGGTGCGTTATATGTCCGTCGTGATCCGGGGGTGAAGATCAGTGCCCAGATTCACGGCGGTGGTCACGAGCGTGGCATGCGTTCCGGCACCTTACCCACCCATCAATGTGTGGGAATGGGGGCGGCGGCCCAGTTGGCCGCTGATCGTCTGGCGGAGGATCCGCCGCGTATCGCCGCCTTGCGGGACGAGTTGTGGCAGGGCATTGCCGATCTGCCGGGCATCCAGTTGAACACCGACCTGGCGCACACGGCCTGCGGTCATCTCAATATCGCGTTCGGCGGTTGCGATGGCGAAATGCTGTTGCTGTCGCTACGCCAGCTTGCGGTGGCGACCGGTTCGGCCTGTACCTCGGCGAGCCTGGAACCGAGCTACGTGCTCAAGGCGATTGGTCTGAGCAACGATCTGGCACAGGCGTCACTGCGTATCAGTCTGGGGCGCCTGACCACCGAGGACGAGGTGCAGTTCGCGATCCAGCATATTCGCGACGTGGTGCCAAAACTGCAACGCAAGGCCGCGGTGTAGAGGTTCAGGCAGGTGAATTAGGCTCTCGGAGCCAAGGTAGGGTGGATCGGTCCGACGATCGGAGTGAAGCGTCATCCATCAGGAAAGCATAAGGCGCCTTGAGGCGCTGGTCAAAACAACGCGAACAATCAATCGCGGAATCGAACAACCGAATTTTAGCTAACTCACTCCGAATGCGGAGACAGAGGTGAAGTGATGGCAGAGCAAGAAGTTGAAAAGCTGATCAAGCGCGAGTACGCCGCCGGCTTCCATACCCAGATCGATACGGATACCTTGCCGCCCGGTCTGAATGAAGACGTAATCCGGTTTATCTCCGCGAAAAAAGGTGAACCCGAGTGGATGCTCGACTGGCGCCTGCAGGCCTTCCGTGCCTGGGAGCAGATGGAAGAGCCCAATTGGGCCCACGTTCATTACCCCAAGGTCGACTTCCAGGCGCTGTCGTATTTCTCCCAGCCCAAGAGCATGGAAGATCGGCCCAAAAGCCTGGATGAGGTCGATCCAGAATTGTTGCGCACCTACGAAAAGTTGGGTATACCGGTTCACGAGCAGGAAATGCTGGCAGGCGTGGCGGTAGACATGGTGTTCGACTCCGTGTCTGTGGTGACCACCTTCCGGGAAAAGCTCAAAGAAGCGGGTGTAATCTTCTGCTCGATCAGTGAGGCGGTACATGAGTACCCGGAGTTGATCAAAAAGTATCTCGGTACGGTGGTGCCCCAGAAAGACAACTACTATGCCGCGCTCAACTCGGCGGTCTTCTCCGATGGTTCGTTTGTTTACATCCCCAAGGGCGTGCGCTGCCCGATGGAGCTGTCCACCTACTTCCGGATCAATGAACAGAATACCGGCCAGTTTGAGCGCACGTTGATCGTCGCCGAAGAAGGGGCTTACGTCAGCTACCTGGAAGGCTGCACCGCGCCCATGCGCGATGAGAACCAGTTGCACGCCGCGGTGGTTGAGCTGGTGGCGCTGGACAACGCTGAAATCAAATACTCCACTGTCCAGAACTGGTACCCCGGCGACGAACAGGGCAAGGGCGGTATCTACAACTTTGTGACCAAGCGCGGCCTCTGCCACACCAACGCCAAAATTTCCTGGACCCAGGTGGAAACCGGCTCGGCCATTACCTGGAAGTACCCCAGCTGCATTCTGCGCGGGGACAACAGTGTGGGTGAGTTCTACTCGGTGGCGCTGACCAACAACTATCAGCAGGCCGATACCGGCACCAAGATGATTCACATCGGGAAGAACACCCGCTCGACCATCATCTCCAAAGGTATTTCCGCCGGGCGCAGCTCCAATGCTTATCGCGGTTTGGTGCGTATGAACCCCGGTGCCGAGGGCGCGCGCAACTACACCCAGTGTGACTCGTTGTTGATTGGTGATCGCTGTGGGGCGCATACCTTCCCGTACATTGAGAGCAAGAATCCGAGTGCGGTGGTGGAGCACGAGGCAACCACCTCCAAGGTGAGCGACGATCAGATGTTCCTGTGCCAGCAGCGCGGCCTGGACCCGGAAAAAGCCGTCTCGATGATCGTGAATGGCTTCTGCCGGGAAGTGTTCAAAGAGTTGCCGATGGAGTTTGCGGTGGAAGCCGGCAAGCTGTTGGAAGTGAGCCTCGAAGGCTCGGTAGGTTAATCGTTGGGTAGCGGCGGATAGCACCTCAGTTTGCGTAGGGTGGATAAGCGCGAAGCGCGCATCCGCCGTTACCCAAACCAACGCCGCCACCCAAACTCGAAACCACCGCAAACAACGAACCGAATTTACGTTATATGAAACTGGAAACCGACACTATGCTGACCATCAAAGACCTGCGCGCCAGCGTCGAGAATGAAGAAATCCTCAAGGGCCTGAGTCTGGACATCAAGCCCGGCGAAGTGCACGCCATCATGGGCCCGAACGGTTCGGGCAAGAGTACTCTGGGCAATGTGCTGACCGGCCGCGAAGGCTACGAAGTGACCGCCGGCAGTGTGCAGTTCAATGGTAAAGACCTGTTTGAGCTGGAGCCTGAAGAGCGCGCTCGCGAAGGCCTGTTCCTGGCCTTTCAGTATCCGGTGGAAATTCCCGGTGTCAGCAACATGGAATTCCTGAAAGCGGCGGTGGATGCACACCGTGAACACCGCGGTGAAGACCCGATCTCCTCGGTGGACTTTCTTAAGCTGGCCCGAGAGACCTGCAAATCGGTTGACCTGGACCCGTCATTCCTCAAGCGCGGGGTCAACGAAGGGTTTTCCGGCGGTGAGAAAAAGCGCAACGAAATCCTGCAGATGATGCTCCTCAAGCCCAGTGTTTGCATTCTCGACGAAACCGATTCCGGTCTGGATATCGACGCTCTTCAGGTGGTGGCCGATGGTGTGAACGCGATGCGGGCCGAAGATCGCAGCTTTATCGTGGTCACCCACTACCAGCGGCTGCTCAACTACATCGTCCCGGATAAGGTTCACGTATTGGCCGGTGGCCGCATCGTGAAGTCCGGCGGTAAAGAATTGGCGCATGAGCTTGAAGAGAAAGGTTATAGCTGGCTCGAAGAAGAGGTGGTGTAAGCGATGAGTGATTTTCAGCAACAGGCGTTGCAACTGGCCGGACAGCAGGACAGTCCGGACTGGCTGTCCGAGCTGCGCACCAGCGGCGCCCGGCAGTGGCTGAAAACGCCCTGGCCAAACCGTAAAACCGAGCAGTGGAAGTACACCCCGCTCGCGCCGCTGCAGAAAACCGACTTTGCGCAGTGGGCCGAGTCCGCCGCCCAGTGGCAGGATCAAATCGAGTGGTTGGAGCTGGATGCGACACGTCTGGTGTTCGTCAATGGTGTGTTCGACGCTGAGGCTTCGGACGAATTGCCCGCTGAGGTGGTTCGCTTTGGCGATGCCAATGCAGAGCAGCAGGCCGTGATCGGTCGGCACCTGGGTAAAATCGTGGATAGTGAGCACCATCTGTTCGCCGCACTCAGCAACGCCTGGGCGTCTGAGGACGGTGTGCTGGTGCACGTCCCGAAAGACACCAAGCTGGCCAAGCCCCTGTACGTGGTGCAGGTGTCCACGCCGGGCAGTGCGCCAGCCACCGCCAACCAGCGGTTGCTGGTGGTGTTGGAAACCGGTGCCCAGGCGAGCATTGTCGAGCATTTCGCCTCGACTGACGCCGAGCAGAACGGCTTTGTAAACAGCTTGACCGAAATTGAAGTGGGCGAGAACGCATTCCTGCACCACTACCGGATCAATCTGGAAGAAGAGAATCTGCTGCACGTAGGGGGTATCCACGCCAACCTGCAACGCAGTTCGCAGTTGCGCGGTTTTACCGTGGCCCAGGGTAGCAAGCTCAAGCGTATTGATTATCAGATCAACCATTGCGGTGAAGGCGCGCACCTGGATCTCCAGGGCGTTTATGTCCCGCGCAACAAGCAGTTGATCGACTATCACACCAATGTGCAGCACAAGGTGCCGCACTGCACCAGTAACGAAGTCTTCCGGGGCATTATTGGTGATTCGGCGCACGCGGTGTTCAATGGCCGCATCCATATTCACCAGGATGCCCAGAAAACCCTGGCGGAGCTCAGCAACAAAAACCTGCTGACCTCGCCCAAAGCGGAAGTGGACACCAAGCCCGAGCTGGAAATTTACGCGGATGATGTGAAGTGTGCCCACGGTGCCACCGTGAGCCAGTTGAACAAAACCGCGCTGTACTACATGCAGGCCCGCGGCATTTCGCGGGAGGAAGCGCAGGTCATGCTGAACTTCGGCTTTATCAATGAGCTGTTGCAAGATGTCGCCGAGCCGGCCGTGCGCAACTACCTCGGCCCGCGCCTGGCCCGCCTGTTCAGCAGTAACAGCGATCTTCTGAGACACATTCAGAGCGAAGAGGCCTGATCCTCACCATGAACAGACCGGAAGCACTACAGAGCACCGCCGGCTTCGATGTGGAAGCGGTACGCCGGGATTTCCCGATCCTGCAGGAGCAGGTGAACGGGCATCCGTTGGTGTATCTGGATAACGCCGCGACCACCCAGAAGCCGCGGGCGGTGATTGATGCGATCAGTCACTACTATCTGCACGACAACAGCAATGTGCATCGTGGTGCCCATGCGCTGGCGGAGCGGGCGACGGCAAAGTTTGAAGGTGCGCGGTCAACAGTTGCCGAGTTCCTCAACGCGCCGCATCGCGAACAGATTCTGTGGACCCGTGGCACCTCCGAAAGCATCAACTTGGTGGCGTTCAGTTGGGGGCGCAATAACCTCAAGGCCGGCGATCGGATTCTGGTCTCGGCGATGGAGCACCACTCCAACATTGTGCCCTGGCAGATGGTGGCTGAGGCCACTGGCGCGACGGTGGAACCCATTCCGGTGGACGAGACGGGCACGCTGGAGCTGGCGGCGCTGGAAACACTGCTCAAACAGGGTCAGGTGCGTATGGTGGCGGTCGGGCATGTGTCCAATGCCCTGGGTACGGTCAATCCCATCGATGACATTATCGCCCTGGCGCACAAGCACGGCGCACTGGCGCTGATCGATGGCGCCCAGGCGGTCAGTCACTGGCCTATCGATGTGCAGGCGCTCGATTGTGACTTCTATGTGTTTTCGGCCCATAAGCTGTTTGGCCCCACAGGGTTCGGCGTGCTGTACGGCAAACGTGACCTGCTGGAAGCCATGCCCCCGTATCAGGGCGGTGGCGAAATGATCCAGTCAGTGAGCTTCGCCGGCACCACTTACAACCAGCTGCCTTACAAGTTTGAGGCGGGTACCCCCGATATCGCCGGCGCCATTGGCCTGGCCGCTGCCATTGACTACCTCAATGGGCTGGACCGGGAGGCCGCCGCCGCTCACGAGCGAGCGCTGCTGGCCTATGCGGAAGAGAAGGCGCTTGCGACCCCGGGTATCACACTGGTAGGCACGGCGGCGCACAAGGTCAGCGTGTTGAGCTTTCTGGTCGAGGGCACCCACCCGAACGATTTGGGGGTTTTGCTGGATCAACAGGGTGTGGCGGTGCGTACCGGACACCACTGTGCGCAACCGATCATGGAGCAATACCATATTCCGGGCACGGTGCGGGCCAGCTTTGCGTTTTACAACACCTTTGATGAGGTGGATCGGCTGTTCGAGGCCCTCGAAAAGGCCCGACAGTTTTTTTGAACAACACAGGAGTAGAGTGAGATGACAGTAGAGTCATTTGATCCCACTCGGCAGGCCGTTGCGGTCACTCCGGCTGCAGTGGAACATTTTCGGCGTCAGTTGGGCCTCAATCAGGAGGCGCAGGCGGTCCGTTTGAGCGTGAAAGAGAGCGGTTGTACCGGTTTTATGTATGTGGTGGACCTGGTAGCCGACGGGCGCGAGAACGATGTGCGCTATGAACTGGCGGACGATGTTTCTCTGTACATCGACCGGGACAGTCTCAATGTGGTCAGCGGCACCGAGATCGATTATGTCATTGAAGGTGTCAATCGCCAGCTCAAATTCAATAACCCCAACGCTCAGGATTACTGCGGCTGCGGGGAAAGTTTCAGCGTTGTGAATGCTTCCTCCTAGACGCCCGGGGCCCTGATGAGTGAACGACGTATGGTGGTGGCCCAAGCGGACTGCCCGGCCCGCCGGGTGCCCGACGGGACGCCCCTGACCATTCCCAAAGACACCTTCGTGACGATCACCCAGTCCCTGGGTGGCAACTACACATTGACCTATCACGGCCAAATGGTGCGGGTGGATGGCACCGACGCGGCCGCCCTGGGCCTGGAGGCCCAGGAGCTCAACTTCTCGCAGCCCGCCGATCAGCGCATCAATGAAGATCAGGTCTGGGAGGCTCTGGGCACCGTGTATGACCCGGAGATTCCGGTGGATCTGGTCAATCTGGGGCTGATTTACGCGGTGGACGTCGACCAGAGCGAGCGGCGGGTGAGCATCAGGATGACCCTGACGGCGCCCGGCTGCGGTATGGGGCCGGTACTGGTGGGTGATGTTGAGCGACGCGTGGCCAAGGTGCCTAACGTCGACTACGTGGCGGTTTCTCTGGTGTTTGATCCGCCCTGGAGCCGGGAGATGATGAGCGAGGAAGCCCAGCTCGAGACCGGCATGTTCTTTTAAGGTTTAACCCTCAGGATTCAGTGGTATGTCCCAATTCGGAACCGACATCAGTGCCGACGATATCGTCGAGACTCTCAGCTTTTTCGATAGCTGGGAGGATCGCTACAAGTACATTATTGACCTGGGGAAAGAGGTGCCACCGCTCGACCCGGCCTACCAGACCGAGGCGTACCTGGTGCGCGGCTGTCAGAGTCAGGTGTGGCTGACCCATCGGGAAGAGGGCGGTAAGCTCTGGTTCGACGCTGACAGTGACGCCTTTATTGTCAAAGGCCTGCTTGGCGTGGTGTTGGCGGCCTACAACGGCAAAAGTCCGGCTGAGGTCCTGGATTTCGATATTGAAGGCTATTTCAACGAACTGAACCTCCTGAAGCACCTCAGCCCCACACGGGGTAACGGTCTGCGCGCCATGGTGGCCCGGATCCAGGAAATTGCCCGCACAGCCTGAATTGGAGCCTGGTTTCCAGAGGCGTCGATCGGTGCACAGTTTGTGGTCAATCGCGCCTGCCGGGGTGGCTTATAGGCGCAACCCGCGTATAATTCCCGCATTTCTCCGCCCCCGAGGGGGTGGGGCTGATCCGAGACCATTTTGCGCGACTGACACTGGAGCCTTCGATGCCCGAACAACAGACCCTCTCTATCATCAAGCCGGACGCGGTACGGAAAAACCTGATCGGTGCCATTGAGAGCCGTTTCGAGCAAGCTGGCCTCAAGATCGTGGCACTAAAGATGATTCAACTGAGTCGAGCCCAGGCCGAGGGCTTTTATGCCGAACACCAGGGCAAACCGTTTTTTGAGGGATTGGTGGACTTTATGACCTCCGGCCCGGTCTGTGTACAGGTACTGTCCGGTGATAATGCCATTGCCCGCAACCGCGAATTGATGGGGGCGACCAACCCGGAAGAAGCCGCGCCGGGCACCATTCGCGCGGATTACGCTGAAAGCGTGTCCATCAACGCGGCGCACGGATCGGATTCGCCCGAGTCCGCCGCACGGGAAATCGCCTACTTTTTCGAACCCGGGGAAATTTTCGCTCGCAATTGATGCGGGCGCCGAGATTCCCGAGCTCATTTCGTTCATACAGGTATTCACATGACCGCTGTACCCGCTGCCAACACCGCTGACCCGTCCAAGACCGAGCGGACCAATCTGCTGGGCCTGCCCGAGGCCAAGCTGGTGGCTTTTTTCGAGTCCTTTGGCGAGAAGCGCTTCCGTGCGACTCAGGTGCTGAAATGGATTCACCAGCGCGGCGCGGAAAACTTCGACGAGATGACCAACATCAGCAAGTCGCTGCGGGAGAAGCTCAAAGAGGTGGCCGAAATTCGGGCACCGGAAGTCATCCAGCAGTTGGACTCGGCTGACGGCACCCGCAAGTTCCTGATTCGAGTGACCGGCGGCAGTATTGTCGAGACGGTATTTATCCCCGAAGGCGATCGGGGCACGTTGTGCGTGTCCTCCCAGGTGGGTTGCTCGCTCGACTGCAGTTTCTGCGCCACGGGCAAGCAGGGCTTTGACCGGGACCTGACGGCAGCCGAAATCATCGGTCAGGTCTGGATTGCAGCCAAGTCCTTCAATCAGCTTCAGCCCAATGGGCCGCGCAAGGTGACTAACGTGGTGATGATGGGCATGGGCGAGCCGCTGTTGAATTTTGACAACGTCGTGGACGCCATGAACCTGATGATGGAGGATAACGCCTACGGTATTTCCAAGCGACGGGTGACCCTGAGCACCTCTGGCGTGGTACCAGCGCTGGACAAGCTGGGGCAGTACACCGACGCCTGCCTGGCGATTTCCCTGCACGCGCCCAACGATGAGCTGCGCAACGAGCTGGTGCCGATCAACAAGAAGTACCCCATCGCCGTGTTGCTCGATTCGGCCAAGCGCTACATCGCCGGTTTGCCCGATACCCATCGGCGCATTACCATCGAGTACACCATGATTGATCATGTCAATGACCGCCCGGAGCATGCGCACCAATTGGCGGAGCTGCTTCAGGACGTACCGGTAAAGATCAATCTGATCCCGTTCAACCCGTTCAAACTGTCCGACTACAAACGGGCCAGCAACAATGCGATTCGTCGGTTCCAGACTATTTTGATGGAAGCGGGCTATATCACCACCATCCGCACCACGCGGGGTGAGGACATTGATGCCGCCTGTGGTCAACTCGCGGGTACGGTCAACGACATGACCAAGCGCAGTGAGCGGTACCGGGCGAAGTTCGATGAATTGCAAACCGTGAAAATAATCGCGCCGTCTCCCTGACGAGCGTCTGTGACCAAGAGGTAAGGGTGATGATAAAAGCACATAGAAACCCGCGCCGAGTATGGCGTTCCATGGCCGCGTTGGCATTGCTGGTGTTACTCGGGGTGGGCGGCTGCGTGACCCAGACCAGCGGCCCGCAAGTGGACCGCGAGGCAGCCCTGGACACCCACTATCGATTGGCCATGGCTTACATCGACAACCGTAACCGGGACTCGGCTCGTCACCACATTCAGAAAGCGTTTGAACTCGACGATGACTCGGCCAAAGCCTACGCGGCACAGGCCATGCTGCTTCAACTGGAAGGTGAAGTGGAGCGTGCCGAGGACAGCTTCAGGTCGGCGCTTCGGGAAGACCGGAGTTTTTCTCAGGCCCGCAACAACTACGGTGCCTTTCTGTTCAGACAACAGCGTTACGAGGAGGCCTATGAGCAGTTCTCCATCGTCAGTGAAGATCTGAGCTACGACAATCGGGCGAGAGCGCTACTCAGCCTGGGGCGCACCGCCAAGCAACTGGGGCGTGAAGAGCGGGCCCGTGCGGCGTTTGAACACGCGTTCACTCTGGATCGACGCCTGGCGCCGGTGCTGCTGGAGCTGGCGGATATCAGTTTCCAGGACAAAGAATACGCGCAAGCCAAGCGCTACCTGGACCAGTACGGCGAGCTGTCTCGTCAGTCAGCTCGTTCGCTGCTGTTGGGTATTAAAATCGAAAGGATCTTCGGCAATCAAGACAAAGAAGCCAGCTATGCGCTGGCATTGAAAAATCGCTTTCCTTACTCCGATGAGTATCTGGAATACAAGCGTGAAATGAGTCGTTGAGGTCCTGATGTCAACTGAAGAACAACCCGCCGGGGCCGAGGTTCCGGAGCTCGCCCCGGAGGCGTACCCGGGCGCGCTACTCAAAGCCGCTCGGGAAAAAGCCAAACTCAGTGAAGAGGATGTTGCCCGCGAGCTGCGGATGACCGTCAGCAAAGTGCGTGCTCTGGAGGCGGATGAATACGATCGGCTACACTCCGATACGTTCATTCGCGGGTATCTGCGTACCTACGCAAAACTGCTCGGTCTGGAGCCCGAGGACCTCCTTCAGGCCTACAAGCAGAGTCGACGCCAGGCCGGTTTGGCGGATGATCCAGAAGAGAGTCCGTTGAAAATCAATGTGCCGGAGCCGACCCGGTCCGTCTGGAAATTTGTCCTCTGGATTCTGGTATTGCTGGCCGGTATCTGGGCACTGTCGGTCTGGTTTCTTGGCAACCGTCAGGATCCCGTGGCGGACAGCACCATGGTGGACCCGATCAGTGGACTGAATGCGCCAGCACCCACGCCGACCCTGACAGAGCAGCCGGCCGTTGAACAAGAAACGGTAGCGGGCAGCCTGGACGATGGGGCCGAGGAAGCGATTGAGGCAGCGCCGACCGCAAGCGCCGAGACCGACTCGGCTGCGGCACTGACCGGGTCTGAGCCCGCCTCGGCGTCCAACAATGCCGTGGAGTCTCTGGCAGCTACGGAAGTGAGCAGCCCCGCTGCCTCTTTGAATGATCCGGAAGCCCTCGATCAGTTGCGCTTGACCTTCTCGGAAGAGTGTTGGGTTGAAGTGACCGACAGCCGTGGGGACGTACTCGAAACCGATCTGCTTCAGCCCGGTCGGGAATTGTTGCTCTCCGGAGAGGCGCCCTTTACGGTGAAGCTGGGTAATGCCAGCGCGGCCCAGGTTGAGCTCAACGGTGAGCGTTTTGATTTTGTTCCGCCGGTCAGTGGTCGCCTGATGACCCTGACGGTTAATTGATACCCCTGAACCGAACCATCACAGGATCGCATCATGCACAGTGAGTCGCCCATCGTACGCCGTCAGTCCCGCCAGATTATGGTTGGCAATGTGCCTGTTGGGGGCGGAGCGCCGATCTCCGTGCAGAGCATGACCAACACCGAAACCATGGATGTGGCCGCGACCGTGGATCAGATTCAGCGCCTGCAGCTTGCCGGGGCGGATATCGTGCGCGTCTCGGTTCCAAGCATGGAGGCCGCCGAAGCCTTCGGTGCCATCCGCAAACAGGTGGATATTCCCCTGGTGGCGGATATCCACTTTGATTATCGCATTGCCTTGCGGGTGGCGGATCTGGGTGTGGATTGTCTACGCATCAATCCCGGCAACATCGGACGGGAAAAGCGCATTCGCGCGGTGGTGGACAAAGCGCGGGACCTGAATATTCCGATTCGCATCGGCGTCAACGCCGGCTCACTGGAAAAAGATCTTCAGAAAAAGTACGGCGAACCCACACCGGATGCACTGGTCGAATCGGCTCTGCGCCATGTGGACATTCTCGATCAACTGAATTTTTACGACTTCAAGGTCAGTGTCAAGGCCTCGGATGTTTTCATGGCGGTTGCCGCCTATCGCAAGCTGGCCCGGGAAATTGACCAGCCGCTGCATCTGGGGATCACCGAAGCCGGCGGTCTGCGGGCGGGTACCGTCAAGTCGGCAGTCGGCCTGGGTGCGCTGTTGATGGATGGCATCGGTGACACCGTGCGTATTTCCCTCGCGGCGGATCCGGTGGAAGAGGTCAAGGTTGCCTGGGATCTGCTGAAGAGTTTAAAACTGCGTAATAAAGGCGTGAATTTTATCGCTTGCCCGAGTTGCTCCCGACAGAACTTTGATGTCATCAAGACCATGAACGAACTGGAACTGCGCGTGGAGGACATCACTGTGCCGCTGGATGTTGCGGTGATTGGCTGTGTGGTCAATGGTCCGGGTGAGGCCAAAGAGGCCGACCTGGGGCTCGCCGGCGGAACCCCCAATAATCTGGTGTACATCGACGGGGCACCGAGTCAGAAGCTCGCCAATGACACGTTGGTGGACGATCTGGAGCGGCTGATCCGCGCCAAGGCCGAGGAGAAAAAAGCGCGCCTTGAAAAAGAGGAAGCGAATCTGATTGTGCGGGGATAGACCCGGTGACGGCGGATGCGGGCTTCGCCCTTATCCGCCCTACGCAACCTCCGCAGCCAAGCGTAGGGCGGATCGGTCCGACGCTTCGGGGTGAAGCGCATCCGCCGTCCCCCAAACTGAAGAATCAAACACCAAAGAAAATTTTAGGAACCCACTTTGAAAAAACTGCAAGCCATTCGAGGAATGAACGACCTGCTGCCGGATGAGAGCGGACAGTGGCAGTACCTGGAAAATACCCTCAAATCCATCCTCCAGCAGTACAGCTATCGGGAGATCCGTTTCCCGATTGTCGAGAGCACTGAGCTGTTCAAACGCTCCATCGGTGAGGTGACCGACATTGTGGAGAAGGAAATGTACACCTTCGATGACCGCAATGGCGATAGCCTCACGTTGCGGCCCGAAGGGACCGCCTCCTGTGTGCGCGCCTGTGAACAGCATGGCCTGTTGTACAACCAGACCCAGAGGCTCTGGTACATGGGTCCCATGTTCCGCCACGAGCGTCCGCAGAAAGGCCGCTACCGTCAGTTTCACCAACTGGGGGTTGAGGTGTTCGGCATGACCGGGCCGGATATTGATGCCGAAGTGTTGCTGCTCAGTGCGCGCATGCTGCGCGCGTTGGGTGTGGCCGACCAGGTCACGCTGCAGTTGAACAGCCTGGGCAGCAGCGAGGCTCGCGCTGCCTATAAAGTCGCGCTGGTGGATTATCTGAGTCAGTACCGCGAGCAACTGGACGAAGACAGTCAGCGTCGCCTGACGTCCAACCCGCTGCGCATTCTGGACAGCAAGAACCCCGAGACCCAGAAAATTCTGGATGGTGCGCCGGTACTGCTTGAGCATCTCGACGAAGCGTCTGCCGCCCACTTCGAGCAGCTCAAAGCCATTCTGACCGAAGCCGGCGTTCCCTTTGAGGTTAACCCCCGTCTGGTGCGAGGGCTTGATTACTATGGCAAAACCGCTTTTGAGTGGGTGACCGACGCCCTGGGCGCCCAGGGTACGGTATGCGCCGGTGGCCGCTACGACGGGTTGGTCGAGCAGCTCGGTGGTAAGCCCACGCCAGCCATCGGGTTTGGTATTGGCCTCGAGCGCCTGTTGTTGCTGCTTCAGGCCACCGGGCAATTGCCCGAGGGTCTCGATCGTCGCACGCAGGTCTATCTTGTGGCGGTGGGTGAGGTACAATCCTCGGCCATGGGTTCGGCCGAACGGTTGCGCGATGCGCTTCCAGGGCTGCAGTTACTGGCCCACTGCGGGGGCGGCAGCTTCAAGAGCCAGATGAAAAAGGCGGACAAGAGTGGCGCCGACATTGCGTTGATCCTGGGGGAGGACGAAGCCCGTAACGGCCAGCTCTCACTCAAGTATCTGCGTGAGGATCGGCCCCAGGAAACCCTGTCACTGGACCAGACTATCGAGCAGCTTCGGGCCCACTGGCCTGAGCTGAGCAACCTCTGAAACGAATTTTGACAATAACAGGAGTACGACGTGAGCGATCATCTGACTGAAGAAGAACAGCTTGAGGCCCTCAAGCGGTGGTGGAAAGAAAATGGCAAGTGGATTGTGACCGCCGTGGTGATCGCGGTGGGCGGCTATTTTGGCTGGAATACGTACCAGGACCAGCAGCAGGCCAAAGCCGAAGCGGGCTCGGCACTCTATTCTGAACTGTTGGACACTTTGGCGGTCGAGGAAGGCAGTACCGGTTCGGATGACGATCGTGCGCGGGCCGCCGAGCTTGTTGCGCAGCTCAAAGCGGAGCATGCCAATAGTGCCTACGGCGCAAACGCGGCATTGATTCGCGCCAAGTGGGCTGTCGATGAGAATGACCTGGAAACGGCGGAAAGTGAGTTGCGCTGGGTTCTGGAACAGGAAACCGCTGAGGCAACCCAGCAGCTGGCTCGCTTGCGGTTGGCCCGGGTTCTGTCCGCTCGCGGACAACTCGATGACGCCCTCGCCACGCTCGAGGCCGGCACGCCCGCCGACAGCATTGCGGCGGAATATGCCGAAGCCCGCGGGGACATTCTGAGCGAACAGGGTGACAACGACGGGGCGGCTCAGGCCTATCAGAGCGCGCTGGACTCGCTCGACGCGCAGCAACAGAACCGGGTTCTGCTGCTGCAGATGAAACTCGATAATGTGCAACCGGCCACGGCGAATGATACGTCGGGCTCCGAGGAGAATGCTTCATGAGGTTATGCGCAGTAGCGCTTTGTGCTTTACTGTTTTCCGGCTGTGCGCTGTTTTCAAAAGAAGACGGTACAGAGCCGGTGGAACTGGTGGACTTTGAACCGACGGCGGAGCTGGACATAGTCTGGCGGAGCGGCGTCGGTTCTGGCACCGATAAGGCCGTGGTCAAATTGCAGCCGGCGCTCGATGGCGACCGGATCTACGCGGCAGACGCCGAGGGTCGCGTGTTCGCCTTCAATCGCGCCAATGGCAAGCGCCTCTGGCGTCAGAAAACCGATGATGCCATTACCGGCGGCGTGAGCAGTAATGCTGGCGTGCTGCTCTACGGCACGGGCAACGGCGAGGTGGTCGCTCTGGCCAATGAGGACGGTAAGGAGCTGTGGCGCACCGCGTTGAGCAGTGAAGTGATTTCCGTTCCCCAGACCAATGGTGCCGTGGTGGCTGCCCAGACCATGGATGGCCGACTGCATGCGATGGATGCCGAGACCGGAGACATCCTCTGGGCATACGATAGCCCGCCCCCGGTATTGACTCTGCGCGGTACCGCCTCACCGCTCATGACAGACTCGGCGGTGATTGCCGGCTTCGCCACGGGCAAGGTGATGGCTTTCAATCCGGATAATGGTCTGGTTCTCTGGGAGCGCCGTGTGGCCCTGCCGCAAGGTCGTTCTGAGATTGAACGCATGGTCGACGTGGATGCTTCTCCGCTGCTGCACGAAGGGGTGGTATTTGCTGCGTCTTTTCAGGGCAACGTGACGGCTTTGGGCCGCAACAATGGCCGGCCCGTGTGGAGTCAGGAGGCCTCGACCCATAAGGATTTGTCCGCTGAAGGTCGCACTCTGTACCTCTCCGAGGCCGACAGTGTGGTCAAGGCCTTCAGTACCGCGACCGGTGAAATGCGCTGGCAGAACGATCAGTTGCTGCGCCGCCTCATCAATGGCCCCCAGGTCGTTGGTGACTACCTGGCGGTGGGGGATTATGACGGCTACCTGCACCTGCTCAAGCGCGACGATGGCAGCTTCGCCGCCCGCCGCCGCCTTGATCGGGGCGGTATTTCCGGCACCATGGTCACCGATGGCGACACCCTGTATGTGCAGACCGATGGCGGACGCCTGGTGGCACTTGAGGTCAAGCCCCGGGACTGATTGTCCCCTCGTTAACTGCCTCGCCGCCGACCTCCTGACCGGGGTTTCGGCGGCGATCTCGTTTATGGCTGTATAAAAAGTCCCCAATCCGCTATCCTAGGCGCCTTTGCGTTCTACCGATCTTCGATGCCTCCATTATGATTCCAGTTATTGCCCTGGTGGGCCGCCCCAATGTGGGCAAATCCACGCTGTTCAACCGTCTGACCCAATCCCGGGATGCGCTCGTGGCGAATTACGCCGGGCTGACCCGGGACCGGAAATACGGTGAAGGGCAGGCTGAAGGTCGGCGCTTCATGGTGATTGACACCGGTGGTATCAGCGGCGAAGAAGAGGGCATCGACAGCGCCATGGCGGGCCAGTCTCTGCAGGCGATTCAGGAAGCGGACATTGTGCTGTTCATCCTCGATGCCCGGGCTGGGCTGACGGCAGCGGATGAAATGATCGCCCGGCATCTGCGGGTGCAGAATAAAAAGACCTATCTGGTCGCCAACAAGATTGACGGGGTGGACCCGGACCTGGCCCTGGCGCCGTTTTATGAGTTGGGACTGGGCGAGATCTTCCCGACCACGGCCACCCATGGCCGGGGCGTCAAGTCCATGATGTCCGATGTGGTGGCTGAGCTTCCGGTTGAGGAAGTGGTTCCGGCCCCGACCAATCAAGGCATCAAAATCGCCGTGGTGGGCCGCCCCAATGTGGGTAAATCCACGCTGGTCAACCGCATGCTCGGTGAGGATCGGGTGGTGGTCTATGATCAACCGGGTACCACCCGGGATAGCGTCTATATCCATTACGAGCGGTTTGAAAAGCACTATACCCTGATCGACACCGCCGGGGTTCGCCGGCGCAAAAACGTGTCCGAGTCGGTGGAGAAGTTCTCTATCGTGAAAACCCTTCAGGCCATAGACGATGCGCACGTCGCCATTCTGGTTATGGATGCCAGTGAAGGTGTGGTGGATCAGGATCTGCACCTGATGGGCAACGTCCTCGACGCCGGTCGAGGCCTTGTAATTGCGCTGAACAAGTGGGATGGTCTGGACGATGGTCACAAGCAATATGTGCGCAACGAACTCGAGCGCCGGTTACGCTTTGTTGATTTTGCCAAAATCCATTTTATTTCCGCCTTACATGGCACCGGGGTGGGGCACTTGTATGAATCCGTAGAGGGTGCCTACAAGTCCGCCACGGACAAGTTCTCTACCAATTTCCTGACCCGCATCCTGCAAGATGCGGTACGCGAGCATCAGCCTCCCATGGTGCAGGGACGTCGCATCAAACTGCGCTACGCTCACCCTGGTGGCCACAATCCGCCCATTGTGGTGATTCACGGCAATCAGACCGAAGCGGTGCCCAGTCACTATGCGCGCTACTTGGAAAAGACCTTTCGCCAGGTTCTGAAGCTCGAGGGAACGCCGGTACGGATTGAGTTCAAATCCAGCGAAAATCCCTTTGCCGGCCGCCCCTCCAAACCCAAAAATCAGGGCGGGCGAGGGCCGGGTAACCGCGGTCCGGGCAGTAAAGGCGCCAAAGGCAAGTCGCCTTCCGGCCCCGGAAAAGAGCGCAAGGCGCCGCGTGGTCGACGCCCTTGAGGTGCGGCGTGACGTCACTCCCGGGGTAGACGAATGAGTAACCTGCTTCTGATTCTGGCGTGTCTGGGGATCGGTCTACTACTGCAGCGATCAACTCGCATGCCCCGGGATTCGGCCAGTGCGCTCAACCTCTACGTCTTGTATGTTGCGCTGCCGGCAATGATTCTTACCGAAATTCCCAAATTGACCCTGGATCAACGAGCGTTGTTGCCGGTGATCAGCAGCTGGGTGGTGATGGCTTCGACCGCCGCACTGGTCTGGCTGACGGCACGCGGATTCGGTTGGTCCCGATCGGTGACCGGCGCCTTGATGTTGGTGATCGTACTGGGCAATACCTCCTTTGTCGGTATTCCCCTGATTCAGGCACTGCTACCACCGGAAGCATTACCTTATGCACTGCTCTACGATCAGACCGGCACGGTGATCGCTCTGAATACCTATGCGGTCATTGTGGCGGCCTGGTACAGCGGGCAGGACACCTCTTGGCGTAAGGTCAGCCGCACTATTTTTACCTTTCCGCCGTTCGTGGTGCTGTTGCTCGCGTTTGCGACCTTCCCGCTGGATTACCCGCATTGGTTCACCTACGCCACCGGACGGATTGCGGAGAGCTTGGTACCGGTGGTGATGGTAGCGGTCGGGCTGCAGTGGCAGTTGAAGCTGGATAAGGAGCACCTGCTTCCGCTGACCGTGGGTCTGGGATATAAACTGGTACTGATTCCGGCAATTGTATTCGCGGTGTTTGCCGTGCTGGGTCTGAACTCCGTGGCGGCGCAGGCGGTCGCGTTACAGACCGCAATGCCGGCGATGATTTCAGCGGGGGTGGTGGCCATGGCCCATGGGTTGGCGCCGAGGCTGGTGTCGACCATTGTCGGTTACGGCTTGTTGCTGTCGCTGGTGACGGTGCCGCTTTGGAGTCAGCTACTATAGTGCGGTTGTTGTCGGTTTGCGCCCGGTGCGCTAAGCCGACAACCCCCTTGCATTTAAGCCTGATGCCAAAATGGTTGCCCAATGGTCGGTGTGCTGGGGCTGGCCGTCTGCCGGCGGGTCATCAACCCGGCATTGAAGGCTTTTCGGCCGGCATCAATTGCGTCGGCAAACGCCTCGGCCATCAGGGGCGGGTTGTGTGCTTTCGCCACCGCCGTGTTTAACAGCACACCATCAAACCCCATCTCCATCGCTTCGGCGGCTTGAGAGGGCGCGCCTAAACCGGCATCAATGATCAGCGGTGTGTCCGGCAAGCGCTCGCGCAGCGTTCTCAGGTTGTAGCGATTGAGCAGCCCCTGGCCGGTCCCGATGGGAGAGCCCCACGGCATCAACACCTTGCAACCCACATCGAGCAGGCGCTGGCCTAAAATCAGATCGTCGGTGCAATAGGGCAACACCTTGAAGCCTTTTTGAATCAGTTGTCCGGCGGCATCGACGAGTCCAAAGGGGTCCGGCTGCAGATTGTAATCATCGCCGATGACTTCCAGCTTGACCCAATCGGTATTGAATATTTCCCGGCTCATTTCCGCCAGGGTCACGGCTTCCTTGACTGTTTTGCAGCCGGCGGTGTTGGGCAGTAATCGACAGCCGCTGCGCTGAATCATTTGCCAGAACGCATCGCCGCTGCCCTCGGTCGGGTTCTGCCGACGCAGCCCCAGAGTGACCACCTCGCACCGTCCGGCCTGAACGGCGTCCAGCATGGATTGTGGTGAGGGGTAGAGTGCGGTCCCCAGCAGAAACCGGCTGTCGAACGATTCGCCGTATAGAACCAGTTGATCCTGAGACATGATCAGCCTCCTCCCACGGGCCGAACCACATCGACCTGATCGCTGTTTTGCAGAACCACCTGCGGGTACTGTGCCCGGGGTACAAATTCACTGTTGATGGCAACGGCCACTGGCTGGTCAGCATACTGCCACCGCTGCAGAGCCTCGCTCAGGGGCGTGTCCGCGGGCAGCTCAACCCGCTCGTTGTTCAGACTGACTATTATCATTGAGAGCGTTCCGGGAGAGATTCAATAAATGAGGTGCGAATTCGGTGTCGGCGCCTTCGTCGATCATCGCCATCACCTGATCGACCACCGCCGGTGCCAGCAGATAGCCGTGCCGGAACAGGCCGTTCACCCGTAGCAAGCGATCTTCCCGGGTGATCCCCGGGTTATTGTCCGGCAGTGCGGGACGTAGATTGACGGACTGCTCGACGATTCGCGCTTCGGCAAAGGCCGGCGACAGCGTATACAGCGCGCTGCTCAATTCCAGTGACGATTGCAACGACATGGGCGAGCGGTCTTCACTTTCTATCTGCGTGGCGCCAATCACAAAGTGATGGTCGGGTTTGGGGACGACGTACAGTTGGTAGCGCGGGTGCATCAACCGAACCGGCCGGTTCAGTGCCAGGTCCCGGGTCTGCACCTGCAATAGTTCACCGCGCACACCGCGCAACTCCGGGAAGCCGGACTTGGCGCCCACGCCCCGGCAGTCGATCACCTGATCGAAACGGCGCGGGCCCGATGGCGTGTGTATCAGGCCGGACTCCAACTCAACCTCGCAATTGAAGACGCAGTGACCGCCCAACTCCCGCAGAGCATTCCCGAGTGCGGTGAACAGGGTGCGGTTGTCCAGATGCCCTTCGTTTTCCAGGAGAAGCCCATGCTGGAACTGATCGTTCAGATCTGGCTCAAGGGCGTGGAGGGCGGGGCGAGTCAACCACTGGTAACCCTGGGTGTCGCCGGTGACGTGGTACAGGTCCCGGTAAAACTGGGTCAACTCTGACTGGTCCTGGGGATGGGCCACCACCAGACTGCCATTGAATTGCCACAGCGGGCGACGGTGTGCCGGTAACTGCTTGACCCACTGCGGCCACTGACGCAGGGCGTAGCGGCCCATATCGTAGATAAACCGGTCGGAGACCACCGCTTCGCTCAGGGGGGCGACCATACCCGCGGCGGTCCAGGCGGCGGCCTGGGTACCGTGTTCCGGGCCGCGATCAAACAGCATTACGCGGTGCCCTTTGCGGAGCAACTGCCAGGCGATCAGCCGCCCGAGCAGGCCCGCACCGGCAATACCGATGGACAGTTTTGCATGACTCATAAGACCTCAAACACAAAGGTATAGCGTGTGAGATCAGGAGTTTGAAGCAGGGGAAGGGGGCCAGACAGGGCCAGGCTCGCTTGTTTCCTCCGCAGGCATCAACCTGATCAGGTTCAACGGGTTTCGGTGTGACCGATCTCAGCCCCTTACGCAGGGCACCCCGACAAGTTCGTATTTATAGTAACCAGAGCGAAAGCCAGAATCAACGGTTACGGCGGATTCGCCTTCGTCTCCAATGCATCGGACCGATACGCATCCGCCGTAAAAAAACCGCTACTCCTCCACCCGACTGAGAATCTCCCCGGCCGCCACCCGCGTTCGGATCCGCTCCCCGGGTTGCACCTGCGCCGCATCGCGAACCACCTCACCGGCCTCGTTGTGCACGATGGCGTAACCGCGTTCCAGTGTGTTCAGCGGGCTTACCCCGTGCAACAATCGCCCGGCTTCGCTCAACCGTTGGCGTTGTTGCTTCAACGTCTGCTGCATCTGCCGGTTCAGCCGCTGTCCCATCTGGTCAATACGGGCCTGCCATTGTCTGATCTGTGGCTCCGGCCGCTGGGCTTTCTGGCGAGCCGCGAGATTGTTCAGGCGCTGACGGGCCTGCCCCAATCGTTGTTGCATTGCGCGATGCAAGCGCAGCTCGAGGCCATCCAGACGCTGGCTTTGTTGTTGCAACCGCTCACCGGGATGACGCAGGCGCTTGCTCAGGTGTTGCAGATGATGTTGCTCAGCCTGCAGGCGGCGACGCGTCAGTTGGGTCAGGCGCTGCTCGTAGCTGCGAAAGCGGACCAACCATTCGCTGGCGTCGGGTACCACCAGCTCCGCGGCGGCAGAGGGGGTCGGCGCGCGCAAGTCGGCCACGAAGTCGGCGATGGTGACATCCACTTCGTGCCCCACGGCGCTGATTACCGGTAGGTCGCTGGCGGCAATGGCCCGGGCCACCGCTTCTTCGTTAAACGGCCACAGGTCCTCGAGAGAACCGCCACCCCGGCCGAGAATCAGTACATCAAACAGCCCCGACCGGTTGGCCAACGACAGGGCCTGAACAATCGCGGGAGCGGCCTCTTTGCCTTGAACGGGCACCGGCACCAGGGTGACTGGAATACTCGGAAACCGGCGCTGCAGCACGGTGAGAATATCGCGCACCGCCGCGCCACTGGCCGAGGTGATCACGCCAATATGGCGGGGCAGGGCGGGAATGGGCCGCTTGCGGGCTGGATCGAACAGGCCCTCTTGCGCGAGCTTATGTTTGAGCGCCTCAAAGGCGCGTTGCAGGGCGCCAGTGCCGGCTTCTTCCATGTGTTCGGCAATCAGCTGATAATCCCCGCGGTTCTCATACAGACTGACCCGGGCCCGCAATAGTACCTGCTGGCCCTGCTGTGGATTGAAGCGCACCTGCTGGTTGCGACCGCGAAACATGGCACAGCGTACCTGGGCCTGATCGTCCTTCAGGGTGAAGTACCAGTGGCCGGAAGAGGGGCGGGCAAAGTTGGAAATTTCCCCCTCGACCCAGATCAGGGGCAGGTGGGTTTCCAGCAGTTGCTTGGCGCGCCGGTTGAGTTGGCTGACGGAGAAAATCGGCCGTTCGGAGGTGGTTGTGGGGTCATTTTCAAACATGCCGGCATTATACCTAAACCGGACAGGGCTTATGTCGAAAATGACTGGCAAAACAATGACTTTTAACCGGTGATGGCAGTTTACCCACAGGCGTGTGGGCGGTATAATTGACGGTTTACTTATCTCAGGATAAAGGTTGGCTGTATGTTGCGTATTGCTGAAGAAGCCCTCACGTTCGACGACGTTTTGCTCCTGCCGGGCTATTCAGACGTCACGCCCAAAGACGTCTCACTGAAAACCCGGCTGACCCGCGGCATTCAACTGAATATTCCGCTGATTTCCTCCGCCATGGATACCGTTACCGAAGCGCGCCTGGCCATTGCCATGGCCCAGGAAGGTGGCATCGGTATCATCCATAAAAGCATGAGCATCGAAAAGCAGGCTCAGGAAGTCCGCCTGGTCAAGAAATTCGAGGCCGGCGTGGTCAAAGATCCGATCACCATCGACTCGAACGCCACCATCAGCGACCTGCTGGCCCTGACCCGGCAGAACAACTTCTCCGGTTTGCCAGTGCTGGACAACGGTGACCTGGTCGGTATCGTCACCGGTCGCGACGTCCGGTTTGAAACCAACCTGGAAGCGAAAGTCTCCAGCATCATGACGCCGAAAGAGAAGCTCGTGACCGTTAAGGAAGGCGCCAGCAACGACGAAGTGCGCAGCCTGCTGCACAAGCACCGCATCGAAAAAGTCCTGGTGGTTAATGACAACTTCGAGCTGAAAGGCCTGATTACCGTCAAGGACATCAACAAAGCCGAAAAATACCCCAACGCCTGTAAAGACCCGGAAGGTCGTCTACGCGTGGGCGCCAGCGTCGGCACCAGCCCGGACACCCCTGACCGGGTCGCCGCTCTGGTTCAGGCCGGTGTGGACGTGATCGTGGTGGACACCGCCCACGGCCACTCCAAAAACGTGATCGAGGGCGTCCGTCGCATCAAGAAAGATTACCCGGAGCTGCAGGTCATCGGCGGCAACATCGCCACCGGCGATGCGGCCAAAGCCCTGGTTGAAGCCGGCGCCGACGCGGTCAAAGTGGGTATTGGCCCCGGCTCTATCTGCACCACCCGCATCGTCAGCGGTGTGGGCGTACCGCAGATCAGCGCCATCGCCAACGTCGTGGACGGTCTGAAAGGCATTGATATTCCCATCATCGCCGATGGCGGCGTGCGCTTCTCCGGCGACCTGGCCAAAGCCATCGTCGCCGGCGCCCACACCGTCATGATGGGCTCCATGTTCGCCGGCACCGAAGAGGCTCCGGGCGAAGTCGAACTGTTCCAGGGCCGCACCTACAAAGCCTACCGCGGCATGGGTTCCATGGGCGCCATGTCCCAGACCCAGGGCTCAAGCGACCGCTACTTCCAGGACGCCAGCCAGGGTGCTGAAAAACTCGTTCCGGAAGGCATCGAAGGTCGCGTTCCCTACAAAGGCCCGCTCAACGCCATCGTCCATCAACTGATGGGCGGCCTGCGCGCCGCCATGGGCTACACTGGCAGCCACAACATCGATGAAATGCGCACCCAACCGCAATTCGTCCGTGTCACCTCGGCCGGCATGGGTGAAAGCCACGTCCACGACGTACAGATCACCAAAGAAGCCCCGAACTATCCGGTAGGGCGGTAACATCCACCACCAAAACTTGGGGCTCTGATCGACTTTGGAGTCCCACCAAAGGTAGGTTCGGTGTGGGGTGCAGCTGTTGAAGACTCTCTGAGGCATGGATGCCGATGAGAAGCCCCCAGGGAAGGGTTTACGGCGGGTCTTCAACAGCTGTACCCCATACCGGACCGGATACGAAGCTCCCTAATTTGGTGAACCAAGTCAAAAACCTGACATCAAGAGCCCCCATGACTCAAGACATCCACGCCCAAAGAATCCTCATCCTCGACTTCGGCTCCCAATACACCCAGCTCATCGCCCGAAGAGTGCGCGAAATCGGCGTCTTCTCCGAAATCCGCGCCTTCGACATGAGCGACGACGAAATCCGGGACTACAACCCCAACGGCATCATCCTCGCCGGTGGCCCCGAATCCGTCCACGCCGAGGGCAGCCCGAGAGCACCTCAAGCCGTCTTCGAGCTCGGCGTACCCGTGCTCGGCATCTGCTACGGCATGCAGACCATGGCCGAACAACTGGGTGGCTCCGTACAGGGCTCTAAAGTTCAGGAATTTGGCTACGCCCAAGTCAAAGTTCACGGCCAGACGCAACTGCTGCACGACATCAAAGACCACCTCGACCACAACGGCGACTCACTGCTCGACGTCTGGATGAGCCACGGCGACAAAGTCATCAAACTGCCGCCGGACTTCAACATCATGGCCTCCACCCCGAGCTGCCCGATTGCCGGTATGGCCAATGAAGCCAAAAAATTCTACGGCGTCCAGTTTCACCCGGAAGTCACTCACACCCTTCAGGGCAAACGCATCCTCGAACACTTCGTGTTCGAACTCTGCGGCTGCGAAGCCCTCTGGACCCCGGCCAAAATCGTCGACGACGCGATTGAAAAAGTGCGCGAGCAAGTGGGCAAAGACAAAGTCCTGCTCGGCCTCTCCGGCGGTGTGGACTCCTCGGTGGTTGCCGCGCTGCTGCACAAAGCCATCGGCGATCAGCTCACCTGTGTATTTGTTGACAACGGCCTGCTGCGCAAGGACGAAGGCGACCAGGTTATGGAAATGTTCGCCCGCAACATGGGCGTGAAAGTCATTCGTGTCGATGCTGAAGACCAGTTCCTCGGCAAGCTCCACGGCGTGGATGACCCCGAAGCCAAGCGCAAAATCATCGGCAACACCTTTATCGATGTGTTCGATGATGAAGCCACCAAACTCAAAGATGTCAACTGGCTGGCCCAGGGCACTATTTACCCGGATGTGATCGAATCCGCCGCGGCCAAAACCGGCAAGGCTCACGTGATCAAATCCCACCACAATGTGGGCGGCCTGCCGGAAACCATGAAGATGCAGCTGGTGGAACCGCTGCGTGAGCTGTTCAAAGACGAAGTGCGCAAAATCGGTCTGGAACTCGGTTTGCCTTACGACATGGTCTACCGCCATCCCTTCCCGGGACCGGGTCTGGGTGTGCGGATTCTGGGCGAAGTCAAAAAAGAGTACGCCGATATTCTGCGCGAAGCCGATGCCATTTTTATCGAAGAGCTGCACAACGCCGACTGGTACCACAAAACCAGCCAGGCCTTCGCGGTATTCCTGCCGGTCAAATCGGTTGGCGTTGTGGGTGATGCCCGTCGCTACGAGTGGGTTATCGCTCTGCGCGCGGTGGAGACCATTGACTTCATGACCGCACGTTGGGCGCACCTGCCGTACGAATTGCTGGAGAAAGTCTCCAACCGCATCATCAACGAGATTTCCGGTGTGTCACGGGTGACCTACGACGTATCCAGTAAGCCACCCGCGACCATCGAATGGGAGTAGGCCGTCTTTCGACGGCCGTGCATGAATAACAGATAAACGAACCCGGTATTCACCCATGGGCAGAGCCTATCAGAACCGCAAAGAATCCATGTCCAAAACCTCGGACATGAAATCCAAAATTTACAGCCGTTACAGTCGCGAGATTTACATGTGCGCCAAGTCCGGTGGCACCGAGCCGACCGGCAACCTGGCACTGGCGTCTCTGCTTGAGCGCGCGAAGAAAGAACAGGTGCCCGCCCATGTGATCGAGAAGGCGATCGCCAAGGCCGAAGGCGGCGGCGGAGAAGACTTTGCGGTGGCGCGGTATGAGGGCTTCGGACCGGGCAACACCATGATCATTGTCGACTGCCTGACCGACAATCCCAACCGGACCTACGGCGATGTGCGCACCTGCTTCAACAAGGTGAAAGCCAAATTGGGCGCCTCTGGTGCGGTCAGTCATTTGTTCGATCACAGTGCGATTTTCCGCTTCTCCGGGCCAGATGAAGATGCGGTTCTGGAGGCATTGGCAGAAGCGGACGTTGATGTTACCGATATTGAAGCCGAGGACGGCGTGATTACCGTGTTTGCCCCTCAGACCGAATACGCCAAGACCCGTAACGCGTTGAAGGGTGCCTTTGACGGGATCGAGTTTGACGTTGAGGACGTTCAGTTCATCCCCCAGATGACGACCGAGATTTCGGGCGAGGATGTGGAGCAGTTTGAGAAAATGGTCGAACTGCTGAACTTTCTGGACGACGTTCAACGCGTTTTCCACAACGCCGAGTATTGAAGCGAGGTAATCGCGCGCTCAATCAGCAAGAGGAGAAAGGCGTCACATTCCTCTCTGGCCCCCTGTGCTACGCTTTCCGGATCGACCGGCACAGACAGGGGGCCCTATGCCGTACATTCACCATCAGCTCAACGGTGCCAGTGTCGGCTACTACGAGCTCAGTAACGAAACTCTCACCATCGGGCGCAGCGCCGATAACCACCTGGTTGTGGATGATGCCACGGTCAGTGGCCATCACGCCGTTGTTGAGGCCACCGCGCACGGCTATCGAATCCGGGACCTCAACAGCACCAATGGCGTCTGGGTCAATGGCCAACGGGTGCCGGAAGCGCCCCTGCGGGTTGATGACAGCGTCCGGGTCGGGACCCACGATCTGCAGTATGTCGAGCAGATCTCCGATGAGCTGCAGCGCACCCTGAAAATCAAAAAAAGCTGGATTCCCGGCGTTTACTACACCGCAGAGCAATAAGCCGTCTTCATGAGCGCTACCCTCACGGAACGATTGGCCGACGGACTGAGCCTGCGTGTGCTGGTACTGCTGCTTGGCGGCTGGCTGATCCTGCTTCCCCACTCCCTCCCGTCGCCCTCCTGGCTTGATGCGCTGCTCTTTGATGCCTCGCTGGCATTGACCCCCGAGCGGGTTCGTTATGCTCACCCGGCGCCCATATCCCCGGCTGAGGAGTGGTATCGGATGTGGCCCGAGGTTACCGATCGCTGGGCTGAGCAGGGACTAGCCGAGCATTCCGGCGCGCCCCTCAATGGCGGCTACCGAACGCCCTGGTGGTTTTATCCGGCTTTCTCCGGCCTGGTTCTGGCTCTGGCGGTTTATCTGCTCTGGTTGACCCCGGTCATGGGCGGGGTTGCCGCGTTATTGATGACGGGGCTGCTCACTATCGGCATGGTTGCGGGACAGATTGGTGCCCAGATCAGTCAGGGACTGTATCTCCCGATCGGGTTGGCGGTTCAGTATTTGTGGATCGGGTTGTTGCTGATCGGCGCTTACTGGCAGCAGCGTCGTTGGTATCGCCAGGCGCAGTATCTGCGCCGTCAACTGGGCATTGAGCGCTTTGATAACGGTCACTGGAAAGAAGCGCTGACCGCGCTGAAAGCCTGCCCCACCTCGGAGTCTATCCTGGACTTACTCTACGATCAGGCCAGAGAGCACGAGCGCCGGCAGCGCCGCCAAGAGGCACTGGCCTGTTACCGGGAAATCGCGCGGCGTAAGCCGATGTATCGAGACGTCCCGCAACGGCTCAAGGCGCTGGAGGCTCGACAGGGGGCCGCAGGCACCGCGAACCTGGCACAGACCCAGGTTCTGGAGGAGTTCGCCGTACCCCAGCAACTGGGGCGGTACCAGATCGAGCGGGAGCTTGGGCGCGGCGCAATGGGCATCGTCTATCTCGGGCGAGATCCCCATATCGCCCGGGAGGTGGCCATCAAAACACTGAATGTTGCTCCCTTCGATGCCGATGAGCGCGAGAGCCTGAAAAAACGCTTTTTTCGGGAAGCGGAGGCGGCGGGGCGGTTGCGGCACCCGAATATTGTGACCGTATACGATGTGGGACAGGAGCATGAACTGGCCTTTATCGCCATGGACTACGTCCGCGGCGAGCCGCTCAGCGAACGCACCGCCCAATCCCGGCAGCTTCCGCTCGCCAAGGTCTATGAGCTGATGGCCACGGTTGCGGAGGCGCTGGCCTATGCCCACGAGCAGCAGGTGGTTCACCGGGATATCAAGCCGGGGAATATTCTCTATGACCCGGATGAAAACCGCGTGGTGGTGACCGATTTCGGAATCGCCCGGGTGGCCAACAGCGCCCGGACCCAGACCGGCGAGATTATGGGCAGTCCGCTCTATATGTCCCCGGAGCAGCTCAAGGGGGCGCGGGTAGGGCCGGCGAGCGATATTTTCAGTCTGGGCGTGACTCTGTACCAATTGCTGACCGGGGCGCTGCCATTTCGTGGCGATACGATTGCGGAGCTGAGCTATCAGATCGTGCAGAGCCGGCACCGGCCTCTGCGGGAGGTGCGCAAGGATCTGCCGCGCAGTGCCACGCGGATTGTGAACAAAGCGCTACAGAAAGAGCCGGAAAAACGCTATGCAACGGCGGCCGAGATGGCCAAGGCATTACGCTCGGCACTGGAGAAAGAGCTCTGAACGAACACTATTAAAAAAGGTATCCAACAATGGCATGGCTAATTCAACTCGTAGACGATGTCGCCGTTCACAAGTTTGAACTTGTGGGTGGTGAATTGACGCTGGGGCGTCATCCGGAGTGTGATGTGTTGATTGACGACAGTGCGGTCAGTGGTCGTCACGCCAGGTTGAGCGTGAAGCCCAACCCGGACTTCCCGCAATTCCGGGAGTTTTACCTGGAGGATCTGGGTAGCACCAACGGCACTTTCGTGAATGATCAACGCGTGGCGCAGCGATTGCGACTTCACCATAACGACAAGATCCGACTGGCCTGGAATCAGTTCAAGTTCGTGGATAACGACGAGCAGGATCTTGAGCGCACCCGCCATATGGTGTCGAGCTGATCAATCCACGAAACACGCTCAGTAGGTCGGATTAGCGCAACGCGCGTAATCCGACATGCTCACTCGATGTGAAGCTCGCGGTTGTATCAAGTCCGATCCGGGGTGGGGTGGACCTTTCAAGACACGCCGTACATACGGTTCCCTTCGCGCTCCAGGCGCTTCGGGACACTTCCCACATCCATGTGGGGCGTCCACGAAGGCTCGGATCGCCGGTCCCCGGCTCTACGGTCTTGAAAGGTCCACCCCACCCCGGATCTAAGTGCCAGATTTGGTTTCTGGTCGCTTCTGCTTTCGCCGATGATCAAATCTGGATTTTACTGCTTGAATTGTATTATGATATTCAGAATACCAATGATTTCATAACAATGGCAAGCAGGAGAACATCATGTCGACATCATTCAGGCGCACTCTGGGCGCCACCCTGATTGGGCTCGCCAGTGCGGCGGGCGTTCAGGCGGACAACCCCATCATCACCGAACGCTTCAGCGCGGACCCGGCCGCTCTGGTCCACGACGGTAAGGTCTACCTGTATGTGGGCCACGACGAGGCCGCAGTGGATGGGGATTTCTTTGTCCTCAAGGAGTGGAACATCTACTCCTCCACCGACCTGGAAAACTGGACCCTCGAAGGTGAGGTGCCGCGCACCATTTTCGAGTGGGCCGATGGCGATTCCGCCTGGGCCTCCCAGGCGATCGAGCGCGACGGTAAATTCTACTGGTACACCACCGTGCGTATGCCGGTGCCCGAGGAAGGCGATTGGCAGGGCGGCTATACCTTGGGGGTCGCGGTGTCCGACGATCCGGTCACCGGCTGGAAAGATGCCCTGGGCAAACCGTTGATCGACCCCAACGACACCGAGCCGGCGCCTCATATGATCGAACACAGCCACAGCTGGGACGACATCGACCCGAGCGTGTTCATTGATCACGACGGCCAGGCCTACCTGTACTGGGGCAACTCCCACCTCTACTACGCCAAACTCAAAGACAACATGATCGAGTTTGATGGCGAAGTCCACAAAGTCGAATTCGACATGCCCGGGACCTTCACCGAAGCGCCCTGGGTACACGAGAAAGATGGCAAATACTACCTGACCTACGCCATGAACTACCCCGAAGAGTTGGCCTACGCCATGAGCGACAGCCCGGAAGGCCCCTGGGAATACCAAGGCCTGCTGATGGACGTGCTCGAAGACAGCGGTACCAGCCACCAGGCGATTCTGGAGTACGAGGGTGAAGACTACTTCATCTACCACACCTCCGCGCTGCCCACCGGCGGCAACTTCCGCCGCTCCGTCTCCATGGAGTTCCTGGAGTACAACGCCGATGGCACCATCAAAAAGCTGACCCCCACCGCATCGGGCATTACCCACGCGGCCCAGGCACTACAGAGCCATGCGGATACCGATGAATACGTGCGTTACGGCGATGGCGAACAAGCCAGCCTGGCCGAATTGAACGCGGCCGATCACTGGCAATACAAGTGGCATGTCCAACCCCTGGTAGAGCAGGGCGGCAACACCGTCTCCTTCCAGCCGGAAACCCGCATGGGCTATTACCTGGTGGCGCAGGACGGCGAGGTTGCCATTGTTGAGCATGACGGCACCGACGGATTCGCTCGCGCGGCGACCTTTGAGCGGGTGAGCGGACTGGCGGGAGAGGGCGCGTCATTCCGTTCGCTGGAGAATCGTGAACATTACCTGATGGTGAACGGCGATGAGTTGACCTTGGGGCAGCCGGGCTCGGCGGCCGAGCGTAAAGCGGCGACGTTTGAGGTTATTCCCACCGAATAAATTTGTCGTGATTAAGGTGGCGTAGGGCGGATCGGTCCGACGCATCGGAGGCGAAAGCCGCATCCGCCGTAAATACCCGTGATGCCTCCACAATAACTTCCTGTAGTCACCTCAACGCCTGAGTAACGGCGGATGCGCGCTTCGCGCTTATCCGCCCTACGCGAACATGCTGCCTTGGATGATTGTGGCACTTAGGTCCGGAGTGGGGTGAACCTATCCAAGACCGTGGAGCGGGGGACCCGCGATGCGAGCCCCCAGGGATGGGTTTACGGCGTGTCTTGGATAGGTTCACCCCACTCCGGACCGCCCCTCCAAAAACCACCCAACATCAAGAAGCCATCTTAAGAATATACTTCCATTCCTTCACCGTGACCGGCTGAATTGACAGGCGGCCCTGCTTTAACAGCACCATCTCACCCAACGGCTCCTGCTGCTTGATGGTTTTCAGCGGCACCACCTCATCAAATGCCGACTCAAACTGAATATCCACACAAAACCAGCGTGGACTCTCCTTCGTCGCCTTGGGATCAAAATAATCACTCTTCGGATCAAACTGCGCCGGGTCCGGATAGGCCGCCTTTACCACCTTGGCCGTGCCCGCAACACCTGGCACCTTGCACTGACTGTGATAAATCAATACCCCGTCACCGACTGCCACCTCATCCCGCAGAAAATTGCGCGCCTGATAATTGCGAATCCCGTTCCAGCGGCCTACGCCGTCCCGCTCCTTGCGCAAATCCTCAATACCGTACTCATCCGGTTCCGACTTAAACAACCAGTAATTTGCCATGCCGCTTGCTACCTCTCTATAATGGCGGGTTTACGCCGTTCCGGCCTGTCGCGCCGGAGTCAAAACTCACGTGGCCTTTGGTAGGGGTCACCACTGACATCAAGGATACACCATGCCTGTCATTACACTGCCCGACGGTTCCAAACGCGAATTTTCCCAGCCGGTCACTTTGATGCAAGTGGCTGAAGATATCGGCCCCGGTCTGGCCAAGGCCACCGTGTGTGGCCGTATCAACGGCAAGCTGGTTGATGCCTGTGAACTGATCGAAGACGACGCCGAAATCACCCTGATAACCGGCCGCGATCCGGAAGGGCTCGAAGTCATTCGGCACTCATTTGCCCACTTGGTGGGCCACGCCGTCAAACAACTGATCCCGGAGGCCAAAATGGCCATCGGTCCGGTGATTGAAGACGGTTTCTATTACGACATCGACGCGCCGCACCCCATTACCACTGAGGAGATGGAGGCCATCGAGAAGCGCGTTCAGGAGCTGATCAAGAAGAATTACGACGTCATCAAGGAGATGACACCGATCGAGCGAGCCCGTGAAGTGTTCGCCGACCGGGGAGAGGACTTCAAGGTTGAGCTGGTCGACGACCTGATCGCCGCTGGTGAAACGGCGGTGGGGTTGTATCACCATGAAGAATACGTCGACATGTGCCGCGGCCCTCACGTGCCCAACACCCGCGTGATGCGCTACTTCAAACTGATGCGGGTCTCCGGTGCCTACTGGCGGGGCGACTCCAGCAACAAGCAGCTGCAGCGCATCTACGGCACCGCCTGGAACGACAAAAAGGCGCTCAAGGCCTATATTCAGCGTCTGGAAGAGGCGGAAAAGCGGGACCACCGCAAGCTGGCCAAAAAGCACAACCTGTTCCACACCCAGGAAGAGGCGCCGGGTATGGTGTTCTGGCACCCCAAGGGCTGGACCATCTACAAGACCCTGGAAAACTACATGCGCGACATGCAGCATCGCCATGATTACCAGGAAATCCGCACGCCGCAGGTGGTGGACATGACTCTGTGGCAGAAATCCGGCCACGCGGACAAGTTTGGGGATGGCATGTTCACCCTCAAGTCCGAAGATCGGGATTTCGCCGTCAAGCCCATGAACTGCCCCTGCCACGTGCAGGTGTTCAATCAGGGCCTGAAGAGCTACCGGGATCTGCCCCTGCGCTTGGCGGAGTTCGGCTCCTGCCACCGCAATGAGCCCTCCGGCTCCCTGCACGGTATCATGCGGGTGCGCGGTTTCACCCAGGATGACGCCCATATCTTCTGTACCGAGAACCAGATTCAGCCGGAAGTGGCGGATTTCATCGACTTCCTGCACGAGGTTTATCGGGATTTCGGTTTTGATGAGATCATTTACCGCCTGTCCACCCGCCCGGAAGAGCGGGTCGGCAGCGAAGAGAGCTGGGATAAAGCCGAGCAGGCCCTGGCCGAGGCGCTGAACGCGAAAGGACTGGACTGGGAAGAGCTGCCGGGGGAAGGCGCCTTCTACGGGCCCAAGATCGAATTCTCCCTGAAAGACTGCATTGGCCGGGTCTGGCAGTTGGGTACCATCCAGGTGGATTTCTCCATGCCGGGCCGTCTGGACGCCCAGTATGTGGCCGAAGATGGCTCCCGCCAGGTGCCGGTCATGTTGCATCGGGCCATTTTGGGGTCTTTTGAGCGTTTTATCGGTATTCTGATCGAACATTACGAGGGAATTTTTCCCGCCTGGCTGGCACCGGAGCAGGCGGTAGTGATGAATATTACCGACAATCAGGCCGAATATGCCCAAAAAGTGGAAAAAACCTTGCGAGATAAAGGGTTTAGGGTCATTTCGGACTTGAGAAACGAGAAGATCGGCTTTAAAATCCGCGAGCACACCCTTCAGCGGATCCCCTATTTGCTCGTGATTGGCGACAAAGAGATGGAATCCGGGGCTCTCGCCGTGCGCACGCGCGGGGGCGAAGATCTGGGGGTAATGAGCGTGGAAGACTTCGCCGAACGCCTGGCGGCCGATGTGGCCCAGCGCGGACGGAGTCAGTCCCAGTAACGGCAGGGCCGAGGCCCGCTCGTTGCAATCGGACGGGCCAGCTCAGATTTTCAACAAACAGGAGATAACAGCTATCAAACGACCAGCGCCTAAAGGCAAGTCCAAAAAAGCTCGGATTAACGATCAAATTGAAGCCAGTGAGGTGCGCCTGATCGGCCCCAATGGCGACCAAATCGGTGTTGTACCCTTGGCCGACGCGCTCGAGGCGGCACAATCCGCGGACCTGGATCTGGTGGAGATATCGCCCGATAGCGACCCCATCGTCTGTAAAGTGATGGATTACGGGAAGCACCTGTTTGAAATCAAGAAGACCAAGGCGGCTGCCAAGAAGAAGCAGAAGCAGCAGCAGATCAAAGAAATGAAATTCCGTCCAGGGACGGAGGATGGAGACTACCAGGTAAAACTGCGCAACCTGGTACGTTTCCTGGAAGGCGGGGACAAGGCCAAGGTAACCTTACGGTTCCGTGGCCGGGAAATGGCCCACCAGGAGCTTGGGATGGATGTCATGCATCGCATCGAGCAAGATCTGGAGGAGCTGGGCACCGTTGAGCAGAAGCCGAAGATGGAAGGCCGACAGCTCACCATGGTGATCGCCCCGAAAAAGAAGAAGTAGCTGGGCTTTTTAGCTGCCTGAGTTACTGTTTATTTACCTATGAATGCGGAGTTTTTATCCCATGGCAACAAAAGCTAAAGTACACAGTGGCGCCGCCAAGCGCTTCAAGAAGACCGCGGCTGGTTTTAAGCACAAGCACGCTTTCAAAAGCCACATCCTCACCAAAATGACCACCAAGCGCAAGCGTCAGCTGCGTGGCACCAGCATGCTGAATGCAGCTGATGTCCCGGCCGTCAAGCGCATGTTGCGTTCCAACTGATCGGTTGCAACCGGAAATTTTTTGAGGAGTAAATAATGGCTCGAGTAAAACGTGGTGTGGAAGCACGCCGTCGTCACAAGAAAGTTCTTAAGGCTGCAAAAGGTTATTATGGAGCCCGTTCACGGGTATTCCGCGTAGCCAAGCAAGCGGTTATCAAGGCCGGTCAGTACGCTTATCGCGACCGTCGCAACAAGAAGCGTAATTTCCGTCAGCTGTGGATCGCGCGTATCAACGCCCAGTCCCGCGCTGAAGGTCTGACTTACAGCAAATTGATCGCCGGCTTGAAGAAAGCCAACATCGTTCTCGACCGTCGCGTACTGGCCGATCTGGCTGTTCACGACAAAGCGGCGTTTGCCGTCGTTGTTGCACAGGCTAAATCAGCTCTGGCTGCTTAATCGTCAACAACGTCTGACACGGTAACGTGTCTGAATGAGCGCGATAAGAGGGGGGACTGGTTTCAGTTCCCCTTTTTTATTGAATAAACCAAAGAATTTGGGTTTTGACTGATGGAAAATCTCAATGCGCTGACCGAAGAGGCGCTCAAGCAGGTACAAGACGCCGATGACCTGGCCAGCCTGGACAAAGTCCGGGTCGAGTATCTGGGCAAGAAAGGCAGTATCAGTGCCCAGATGAAAAGCCTGGGTCAGCTGTCCGCTGAAGAGCGGCCCGCGGCCGGGGCGAAAATCAACGAAGCCAAGAATCAGGTTCAGGACGCGCTGAATGAGCGCAAGGCAGCGTTGGAAAAAGCGGCCATCGATGCTCAGCTCGCCGCCGAGACCCTGGATGTGACCCTACCGGGCCGCGCCAACCAGACCGGTGGTCTGCACCCGGTCACTCGCACGCTCGAGCGCATCGAAGCCATTTTCGCTGCGGTGGGTTACACCGTCGAAGAGGGCCCGGAAATCGAAGACGACTACCACAACTTCGAAGCCCTGAATATTCCCTCCCATCACCCCGCACGGGCGATGCATGACACCTTTTACGTAGACGACAGTCACGTACTGCGCACCCACACCTCGCCGGTGCAGGTGCGCACCATGGAAAACCAGAAACCGCCGATCCGCATCATCTGTCCGGGGCGGGTTTACCGTTGTGACTCGGATCTGACCCATACCCCCATGTTTCACCAGATTGAAGGTCTGGTGGTGGACAAGGGCATCAGCTTCGCGGACCTGAAAGGCACCGTGGACCAGTTCCTGAAGTCGTTCTTCGAGGCCGATGTGCCCGTGCGCTTTCGTCCGTCTTATTTCCCGTTCACTGAACCCTCCGCGGAAGTGGACATTGGTTGTACCCAATGCGGCGGCAAGGGGTGCCGGGTGTGTAAGCAGTCCGGCTGGATTGAAATCATGGGCTGCGGCATGGTGCACCCCAACGTCCTCAGCGCCTCTGGCGTCGATCCAGAAGTCTACAGCGGCTTCGCCTTTGGGCTCGGGGTGGAGCGCATGGCAATGCTCCGCTACGGCGTGAACGATCTGCGCCTGTTCTTCGAAAACGACCTGCGTTTCCTGAAACAGTTTTAAGAGTCCGATTATGAAAGTAAGTGAATCCTGGTTGCGGGAGTGGGTAAACCCGGCCATCACCACCGATGAACTGGCCGCTCAGATCACCATGGCGGGCCTGGAAGTGGATGCCGTTGACTCGGTTGCGGGCGAATTTACCGGCGTGGTGGTTGGCGAAATTGTCTCAGTCGAACAGCACCCGGACGCGGACAAGCTGCGCGTGTGTAAAGTGGCGGGCGAGGGCGAAGAGCTCCGGCAGGTGGTGTGCGGTGCACCCAACGCCCGTGAAGGCATCAAGGTGCCGTTCGCGACCGTCGGCGCCAAGCTCCCCGGCGACTTCAAGATCAAGAAAGCCAAGCTGCGCGGTGTAGAGTCCTTCGGCATGCTTTGCGCCCAGACTGAACTGGAAGCCGGCGAAGATGACGACGGCCTGTGGGAGTTGCCGGTCGATGCGCCCACCGGCACCGACCTTCGCGAGTATCTGGGCCTGAACGACCAGATCATCGAAGTCGATCTGACCCCGAACCGCAGCGACTGCCTGAGCATCAAGGGCATCGCCCGGGAAGTGGGCGTTCTCAATCGCCTGTCGGTCAATGAACCCGAGATCGTTCCGGTCAAACCGGTCAACGACGAGACCCGACCGGTCACTCTGAGCGCGCCGGAAGGCTGCAGCCGCTATGTCGGCCGCGTGGTCCGGAACATTGATATCAGTCGCCCCAGCCCCCTGTGGCTGCAGGAGAAGCTACGCCGTGCCGGTCTGCGCAGCATCGATGCGGTGGTGGATGTCACCAACTACGTTCTGTTGGAGCTGGGCCAGCCCATGCATGCGTTCGACCTCGCCAAACTCAGCGGCGGTATCGACGTACGCCTGGCCGAAGCGGGTGAAAAACTCGTCCTGCTTGACGACCAGGAGGTGACCCTGACCGAAGGTACGCTGGTGATCGCCGATCAGGATAAACCCTTGGCCATGGCGGGCATCATGGGTGGTCGCGACAGCGCGGTGGGGTCTGAGACCCGGGATATCTTCCTGGAAAGCGCCTTTTTCAATCCTGTCGCCATCGCCGGTAAAGCCCGCAGCTATGGTCTGCATACCGATTCTTCCCACCGGTTTGAGCGCGGCGTGGACTATCAACTGCAAGAACAGGCCATGGAACGCGCCACCGAGCTGTTGCTGAGCGTGGTGGGCGGTGAGCCCGGCCCCCTGGTCAAAGCCTGGGATGAGAACCACCTGCCGAGCGACCGCACTGTCAGTCTGCGTCGCGAGCGCGTGACCAGTGGCCTGGGTCTGGAATTGCCGGATGACGACGTGGAAGCCATCCTGACCGGTCTGGGGCTGACCCTGACCGAACAGACCGAGGCTGGCTGGACCTTCGCGGTGCCCAGCTACCGGTTCGATCTCGCCATCGAGGCGGACCTGCTCGAAGAGCTGGCCCGTATTTACGGCTACAACCGCCTGCCGACCCGCAGTCTGGCGGCAGCCATGAGCATTCCGGCCCGCCCGGAAGGGCGCCTGTCCCTGGAACGTATTCGCCGGGAGCTGGTGGCGCGGGATTATCAGGAGACGATCACCTATAGCTTTATTGAGCCCAAACTGTCCCGGCAGTTTGCGCCGGATATCGAGCCCGTGGCTTTGCGCAACCCCATCAGTGCCGATATGGCAGTCATGCGCCCGACACTGTTGCCCGGGTTGGTGTCCACACTCCAGCACAATCTGAACCGCCAGCAGGAGCGTGTGCGGCTATTTGAGAGCGGGCAACGGTTTGTCCCCGGTGCAGACGGCAAGCTGCGTCAGGAGCCCATGCTGGCCGGCCTGATCTATGGCAGTCGTCAGCCCGAGGGCTGGGCCAACGCCAAGGAGCCCGTGGACTTCTACGACCTTAAAGGCGACCTGGAAGCGGTGCTGGCACTCACCGGTGCTGGCGACGAGTTCCGCATGGCGCCCGGTGCCCACCCGGCCCTGCACCCGGGCCAGTCCGCCGCCATTTATCGGGGCGAGACCCAGGTGGGCGTGATCGGCACCCTGCATCCGCAGCTCCAGCGTGCTCTGGACATCCCCGGGGCGGTATTTGTGTTCGAGCTGGCCCTGTCAGCGCTCAAGTCCGCCCGCAAACCGGCCTTTGAGCCGCTGTCCCGTTTCCCCAGTGTCCGTCGGGACCTGGCGTTGCTGGTCGATCGGGGCGTGGCGGCCCAAAGCCTGTTCGATTGCGTCAAAAGCCGCGCCGGTGAGCAGCTGCGAGACTTAAAGGTCTTTGACGTATATGTGGGCAAAGGTATTGATCCGCATAGAAAAAGTGTGGCTCTGGGCTTGACCTTTCAGGACGCTTCGCGCACTCTTAACGAGGAAGAGATCAACGCCTCGGTCGAGCGGGTAGTGGAACGCTTGAAAGAGGAGTTTGGTGCCACCCTCAGATAGGGATAAGAACTATGTCGGGCGGGGCTCTCACAAAAGCCGATCTAGCCGAAAAACTCTACGACGAGCTTGGCCTCAACAAGCGTGAGGCCAAAGAGCTCGTGGAGCTGTTTTTTGAAGAAATCCGGCGGTCACTGGAAAGCAACGAACAGGTAAAACTGTCCGGATTTGGTAACTTTGACCTGCGAGATAAAAGCCAGCGCCCGGGGCGCAACCCGAAAACCGGGGAAGAAATCCCCATCAGCGCCCGCCGGGTGGTCACCTTCAGACCAGGACAAAAACTCAAGGCCAAAGTAGAAGCCTATGCTGGAACCAAGCCATAACGACGAATTGCCGGTCATTCCGGGCAAGCGCTACTTCACCATTGGTGAGGTCAGCGAGCTTTGCGCCGTAAAACCCCACGTGCTGCGCTACTGGGAGCAGGAATTCCCCCAGCTCAAGCCGGTCAAGCGTCGGGGTAACCGCCGGTACTATCAGCGCCAGGACGTGCTCACCATCCGCCAGATTCGGGCCCTGCTGTACGACCAGGGCTTCACCATCGGCGGCGCCCGCCAGCAGATGGAAGGGGAGACGGCCCAGCAGGACGCCAGCCAGTTCAGCCAACTCGTCGGCCAGATGATCGCCGAGCTGGAGGAAGTCCTGGAAGTGCTGAAAACCCGCTAAATCAGGCACTTGCAAAATCACAATTTTGCGGTATCATGCCCATCCCTGTGACGCAGAGCCCCAACGGCACCGCTCACAGCCAGCCAAAATCGGAGCGTAGCGCAGTTTGGTAGCGCACCACACTGGGGGTGTGGGGGTCGCAGGTTCAAATCCTGCCGTTCCGACCAAATACCATCGTTTAAGCCCTTGATTCCCAAAAGGAATCAGGGGCTTTTTCGTTTCTGGTCTTTTTTGTGCTGTCGCGCGTTTCCCGTAGGGTGGATAAGCGCAAAGCGCGCATCCGCCGCAACCACCGCAACCACCGGCCTTTTCCCACGGAACGTCGTTGATTTTGTGATCAAAGTCCGGCTGTTTTCCTTAAATTTAATCTTTAAATCATTATACTTGCCTAGGTAAGAAACGACGTATGGAGTGACCGGAAATTCTATAACGAGTTTTCATAGACCACGGAAACAGGAGGTTTAAGGTGTCTTACGCGAGTCAGTTTAACAGGGTAAATCTCTCCTCTTTAAAACGTAGCGTCGGAAAGGGTGGCGCTAACCTTCCTCTTGATGTTCTTCTTATCCAACGTTTGCTGAATGGCACAAAGCACTTGTATCAGGGTAAAGAATCATTGCTGCCGGATGGGATTTATGGTCCCGCCACAGAACGTCAAATACCGCTTTATCAAAAATTTGTCGTGGGTATGGTGAATCCCGATATGCTCATAAATGTCAATCGCGTTACCCATCGAAGCCTGGTGGCGTCGTTGAAACCGGATTATTTACTCAATCAACAGATTCATTCGCAGTTGAATCAAAAGTCGGCAATTGATACGGGTCACTTCAAAGCGCTGTACAAAACGCAGTTCCCTGGTGCTCAGCACCTCGGATCGCTTGTTGCCCTGCTCAAGAGAATCCTTGGCGATGCCGATATCACCGATGTTCGCTGGGTAGCGTATATGCTGGCGACGGTCAGGCGAGAGTGCGGTGGAACATGGCAGCCGATTCGGGAGTGGGGGCGAGGTCGTCATCGTCTCTATGGTAATGAGATAAAAGTGACTGATCCTGTTACAGGAAAAGAGAAAGTCAATGTTTACTATGGTAGAGGGTATGTCCAACTTACCTGGGACTACAATTACAGAAACGTTGGCGAGCTGCTGGGAATGGGGCAGTCGCTTTACATCAACCCTGATGAGGCTCTCAAGCCGGACGTCGCCTATAAGATCATGTCGCTGGGTATGAGAAAAGGTATATTTGCTAATGCGAGTCTGGCGCAGTTTCTGTCAGGCAAGCGAACGGATTATGTCGGAGCAAGACGAATCATCAATGGCAATGATCATGCTGAAGAAATCGCGCGGGATGCCAGAGATTTTGAGGAACTGCTCTTTGCTTCTTCAGCACAGAAAGTGTTCCGGTTGATGCCCAACAACAGGTTTGCACACTATGCGTAGTTTTGGACTCCTCAGTCTTTTTTGGATGGCCCTGTATGTTCCAGCTTGTGCCGACACCAGCAATGCTTCGGCCGAAGCCGAAAGTGATCCCGGTACTGTCGATGCGAAGAAGTATCAGGAGGGTTCCGGGAAGGGCTTCGGGCGGTCCTTGCCAGAGTCGTGGGAATCTTACACCCATAGCGATTGGCTGGAATCTTTAGACATTACCGATTGCGAGACCAAGAATCAGGGCAGTGAATCCCGTCGTATGCACTGGATTTCTATAGAGGAGCACTCAAGGGTGCTCAGCCTGACGTGTGAGTTCGGAGCCTACCAGGATGCGTTTCACCTGTTCTTCGTTGATGTTGAAGCCGCAACGTTGAAGAGAGTAATCTTGCGGCCACCTGAAAGTTCAGCGGACGTAGAGCCGGACGAGCTTGCCAGAGGCGTCGTGTATATGAGTGAGCAAGGTGACAGGGTCGAGCTTGTCCATTTGTCCGCCGCCACCGGTGCTTGCGGATGGCGAACTACTTATTCAATAAAGAACATAGAGCGGGGTGGCTTGGTTGCTCCCGAGGCTGCATTTGGTGACGACGATTGCTACAACGGTGTAACCGTTGAAGGTTGGCCGGAAATTCACTGATAGCATGGGTCGAGATTGGCCGGTAAGGAACGGGTTGCTTTCAACCGCGAGCTAGCCTCGACCGCTTTTCCTCAAACGACGGTCCACCCAGGCGTGATAGCCGCGGGATAATAACCCGCGGATGCCGGGTAGGCCGATCAGCCACGCGATAGGTCGCAACAGCCGAGTTTTTCGCATCAGCAGGATGTAGGCATCCAGTTCCCGGTGTATCTGTCCCTCGCCATCTTGTACATGCAGTTCGCACAGGGCCCTGTCTGGGTCTATTCCCCTCTGTTTCAGTTCGTCATCACGACCGGTTATGTCCACCCATTGGACGGCGTCGCCCGCGCGCCCCGCCAGGCGTTCGTAGCGTTGGCGGTCGGCCACGCAACGGGGGCATGCGCCGTCGTAGTACACGATAAGTTGGTCGTCGCGGTTGCTCATGGTACGAACCTGTCTGTGGCTGAGCGAGGGTGACGATTTGTATGATGTATGCCGTATAATGACGGTATCATAAACGACCTATATCTAACACAGAGAGTGGAGCGACGGATGAAAAAAATAATGACGATTGGATGGGCGATGCTGGTTCCGGTGTTGCTGGCGGCAGGCTGTACCACTACGGAGACCCCAAACGGCTTCGAGTACCCCTCGGACATTGCTCAGGTGGGTGCTGATCCGGCCAAGGCGGCGGAGATTGATGCGCTGCTGCAATCCTTTGTGGAGGAGGAAAAAGTTAACAGTGTGGCGGCGTTCGTCGCCCGGGACGGAAAGGTACTCTACTCCGAGGCCTTTGGCTGGAGGGACATGGAAGCGGGTGTGCCGGCCAGTGTGGATGACTACTACGCGCTTTTCTCCCAGACCAAGGCGGTGACGACCGTCGCGTTTATGACCCTGGTGGAGAAGGGGTTAGTGGATATCCATGATCCTGTCTCTAAGTATTTTCCGGGTATTCCGGATCAAGTCATTACCGAACTTCACGACGACGGTCGCTATGACACCCGTCCGGTTGAGACACCGATGACTTTTGTGCATCTGATGGCGCATACGGCGGGTTTCGATGCCCATCTGGCGGGGGACCTCCGTGAGCAGCACAAAGGGGAGCCCATGGGGTTCGTCGGCTTTGGCGGACAGGAACCTGATTTTATTCCCATCGGTCAGCATACTTCGGGTGGGGATTTCAGCGCCGAGTATCTGGAAGAGGAAATGCTGGCGCTGGCCGAGTATCCCTTGGGCTTTGATCCCGGCGCGGAGTGGCACTATCACCTGAGCACCAATATGCTGGGCTATCTGATAGAGCGGATCTCTGGCCAGCCGCTGCGTGACTATGTGAAAGAAAACGTGCTGGATCCGTTGGGTATGGATAATACCGACTGGTTTCACGCGCCGGAAGATTTTGATCGCTTCGTCAAGCCTTACCGTGCGATCGACGGCGAGTTGGTACCGGGTACGGAGCTGTATATCCGAGGCGCCGTCACTGAACAACAAACCTACGCGGAGGGCGCCATTGGCCTGAATGGTCCGATCGAGGATTACGCCAAATTCTGCCAGATGCTGTTGAACAAGGGTGAGTTTAATGGCCAGCGGATTCTTGAGCCGGAAACCGTAGAGCTGATGACCACGGTGAATCGCCTGCCGGCGTCAAGTCAGCCGTTTGAGTTTGGTCTGGGTTTTGAGCTGTATAACGATGAAAAGGAGCCGGTGCCGGCGGTGTCCGACTCCGCTTACGCCTGGGGTGGACTGCTGGGCACGGCTTATATTATCGACCCGGAAAAGAACATGGTCGCGCTGTTTTACCGCAATATGTACGAGCGGGAGGAACTGTATCCACAGTTCCTGGAAAAGGCGTATGAGTTGATCGACTGAATCGGTTCAGCCCCCGGAACTGGGCGTGCCCTCAGGGAGCTTCTGCCACATGAACCTGATTGCGCCCATTCTGCTTGGCTTTGTACAGCGCCTGATCGGCTGCGAACACCAGTTGCTCTATGTCGCCATCATCGCTTGGGAGGGTAGTGGCGCTGCCCAGGCTGGCGGTAATGCAATCGCTGGTGGAGGAGCCGCTGTGCTCAATCGCCAGGGCTTCAATAGCAAAGCGGATGTTTTCGGCAATCTGTAGGGCGCCGTTTTGATCGGTGTTGGGAAGTATCAGCATAAACTCCTCTCCGCCATAGCGAACCACCATATCGCTGGACCGTTGTGTTTGGCGGAGCAGGACGCTCGCCACCTGAATCAGGCAGTCGTCGCCTTTCTGGTGGCCATAGGTGTCGTTGAAGCGTTTGAAGTCGTCCACGTCGAGCATGATGACCGATAGCGGCTGTGCTTCGCGGCGCAGGCGCAGCCAGGTATTTTTCAGGTAGGCGTTGCCGGAGCGGCGGTTGGCCACACCGGTCAGTCCATCCCGGTCGGCCAGTTTCTGGAGCTCTTCGTTTAGGGTCTCCAGCTTTTCCGTCCGTTCGGCAACCTTGGCTTCCAGAGTGTGGGAGTACTCCTGAACCTGAGTGTAGAGGCGGGCGTTCTCGATGGCTACAGACGCCTGGGCGGTCAGCAGGTTGATCAGTTCGACGCGAGCCTCAGTGAACACGCCGTCGGCGAGGTTGTTTTCCATATAGACGGCCGCTTCGAAACGCTCCCTGAGAATGGGCACACAGAGTATGGAACGCGGTTGCCGTTTCAGCGTGTAGGGGTCATTGATGAATGGGCCCTCCACCGCCGCGTTGTGTACCACAACGGCTTCGCCTTTTTGAAATACCTGGCTGATGACGCTCATGGGTAGGGCAATCGCGTTGCCCCGCTGATCGCTCAATATTGAGTGAGTGGGAAGTCCTGACGTGGCCGGAACCGGGTTTGGCAGGACGGCCGCCTCAACGACGCTTTGGCCCTCAGAGCGCACAATCATGCAGCCCCATTGTCCTCCGGCATTCTCCAGCAGAATGGTCAGTGTTTTTTGCAGCAATTGCTCCAGAACCATCTCCCCGGAGATTTCCCGCGAGGCTTTCATTACCGAGGCAAGATCCAGGTGAGAAAGTGGTGTTTCAGGTTTGTTGGCCTGCGCCTGCCGCCACTCACGCAGGAGCGGATACCGGGTTTCCATCTGTTCGACTTTGCGCTTGGCGCCCCAGCGGTTGTAAACGCCATGAGCGCCCCGCAGATAGCCCTCTGCCGAGCGCTGTTGACCCAATGCGATCAAATGGTTGGCGGCTCGTTCAAACGCGGTTGCCTCGTCTCGCAGAAAGCCATTGGCGCGTGCGCCATCAATGGCTGCATCAAAGAGCGCGAGTGCTCGGTCGTTTTCTCCGTCCAGGCGTGCCAGCTCCGCACTCATCAGGTGCTGCAAATGACGGAAGTTCGCTTCGCAATTGTCGGCCCAACGGGTCATTCGGGCCAGGTCCCGTTCCAGCCGCTGGCGGGTCGAGCGCCGTTGGTCGCGCTCCATGTCAGGATACAGTGTGGTGAGTGTCAGGTTGGCGACAATGTAAAAACGCACCAATTGGGGTAAGGACATCGCCGACTTGATCAGCCTATCCTGCTGCTCGACATATGCCAATGCTTGCTGGTAGTGGCCATACAGAAGATTGATTTCGGCATTATAGATATGGTGGTTGGCGATGCCGGTCATGAACCGTCGGGCGCTCATCGCGTCCAGACATTGCTGTGCATCAAAGTCATCGCTACTCAAGCTGCTTGGCGACTCGGTGTCGCCAAGCAGATTACGCTGCATTTGCAGAAACAGCGTGCCCGAGTCCAGCGAGTCCTGATAGGCACACTCGCGCACGATCTCAAGGTTTTCCTCATGTTGTCGGCGAGCGGTATCCAGATCCAGGCGCGGGTCCCAGATAACGCAGTCCTGTGCGCTGTACGCGAGATACAGTAGGTCGCCCGACTGGTATCCGGCCTCGATGCCTTTACGGAACCAGGGGGTCAGGGTCGACCAATGATTGCTCCAGTGGTGAACAAACATGGCGTAGACGTAGATGACGCGGGCGCGAAGGCTGACGTCGTCGAGCTTTTCATTGATGGCCAGTCCGGCTTTGGCGTATTGGTAGCCCAGCGCGGGCTCATCGAGCTCGCCACAGAGCAGCATGCCGTAGGCCGCGTAAGCGAAGGCGGACTCAGGACAGTTCCCTCGATGCAACGCCAGGTTGACGGCTTTGAGTACCAGGTAGCTGAACAGGGCGCTGCCGGAGAGAAACGCGGCGGCGAAAATTTCCATCAACAACCGGCTGGCGGCGAGTGTCGCTGGATCCTCGATCAACGGGGCATGAACCAGATCGGCTATGTCTCGCCCTGCCAGGTATTCATCCACCCTCCGACGTTCTCGGTCAATGTCATCGTCGGTGGGGTACTCGGTAAAATTCACGCCGAGCAGTGCCAGACCCTCAATGGCGGCCTGGATGGACTCGTGCATTCGTCCCAGGGTGGCGTATTGCCGTGTGCGGGTCGCCAGAATTTCTGCGCGATGCAGGTCACTCTGTGCATGCTCAAGCATCAACTCCAGCCATTGGTCGGCGTCCTGGGTTCGACCGGTGAGATAGAGGCAAAGCTGCATTTCGCTGGCGAAGCTTTGCATCATGGATGGCATGCGCGACCAGGCGTCTTCCGGTAACAGTGTTTCGGTGATCTGAAGGTAGTTCAGCGCCGACGCATAAGCCGATGCCTGGCGAGCCAAGGTGCCAGCGCGGAGGTTGAGTTCTGCCAACAGGCGCTGCTCTTGCGAGTTAATCAGGCGGCGCCCCAGGTTGAAGTGACTGACGATGTCGATCAACCGGTCATTACCCACGTGTTCGCCGGTATAGTTCAAGAGCAGCCGGGCGATTCGTAAATGTGTATGGGGCAATGCCTCGGGCTCTACCAGATGGTAGGCCGCCTGCTGAACCCGATCATGTTGAAAGCGGTAGTTCGGATTGAGCGCCAATTGTTCGTCGGGCTGGTTTACCAGACGGTAGTCGCTGTGCAGAGGCAGGACGGTGTACTGCTTCAGTGCGGGCAGTAATGCCTGAGCCGTGTCGGCCGTCGAGTGTTCATAGATGGCGGCGAGCGTTTTAAGCGTGAAGGTGTTACCGATGCTGGCAGCCAGTTGCAGCACCTTCTGTGTCTCGGCCGGCAGTTGCCGCAGGTTTTTGATCATGAACGCGACAACATCGTCGCTGACGTTCTGCCAGCTGTCCCAGTCGAGGCGCCAATGCCACTGGCCGCTGGTCGGGTTCGACAGGATTGCGCCTTGCCCATGGAGTTGGCGGAGTAGTTCGTTGGTGAAAAAGGGGTTTCCCTGAGCGCGCTGGTACAACATGTCACTGAGTTCGCGGCTGTCCTCAGGCTGGCAGCGCAGAGTGTCGGCGACCAGGCGTGCCACCGATTCACGGCTCAGTGGGCCGACCGGTATTTCGTGCAGGCGCCGGTGGTTGTTCAGCTCATCCAGTAGCAGACTCAGCGGGTGTCCCGGGCCCACCTCGTTGCTGCGGAAGGCGCCGATCAACAGCAGGTGGCTCTGATCTCGGGCGGTGACAATACGGTACAGCAAATCGAGCGTCGGTGTGTCGCTCCACTGGAGGTCGTCCAGAAACAGTACCACCGGGTGCCCTGGTCCAGCGAACACCCGCAGAAACGCGGTCAACACCAGTTGCATGCGATTGCGGCTCTCGGCGGGCGGCAATTCGGTGACCGGAGGTTGCTCTCCGATGATCAGTGCCAGTTCCGGCACCATGTCGATGATCAAGGCACCGTTGGGGCCCAGAGCCTCGGTCAGTTGCACTCGCCAGTGCGCCAGCCTCTCTTCAGGCTCCAGAAGCACTTGTTGGACCAGCGCGCGAAAGGTGGCTGCCAGTGCCGAATAGGTTTGTCCCTGCTGGAACTGGTCGAATTTACTCTGCACCAGAAACCCGCGTTCGCGAACCTGGTGTTTGTCGAGCTCATTGACCAATGCTGACTTACCCACCCCAGAGTAACCATGCACCAGGCAAAATCGGGTGCTGCCCCTCACCGCCTGCTCGAACAGACGGAGCAACTCGCTCAGTTCCTGCTCGCGACCGTAGAGTGCCTGGGGCACCAGAAACTGCTGCAGTCGGTCTCGCTCTCCGAGCACGAAGGGGGGTGGTGTGTGGCCATCTTCAAGAGCGACGAGGCAGACATCCAGATCATGCAGTAGGCCTTCACAACTCTGGTAGCGCTCCTCGGGCGATTTGGAAAGCAGTTTCAGCACGATGGCTGACACGGCTTTGGGAATCTCTGGTGTGACCGTGTCGGGCGCTGGCGGCAACTGACTGATGTGTTGATGCACCCATTCCAGCGTGGAATGGGCGAGGAAGGGTACTTGTCCGGTCAGCAACTCGAACAACAATACGCCGAGCGAGTAATAGTCCGAGCGGTAGTCCAGACTGCGGTTCATGCGTCCGGTCTGCTCGGGGGATATGTAGGCTAACAAACCCTCAAACTCATCCGACAGCTCGGTCGTCTGGCGCTCTTGGCTCAGTTCTGAGGCAATGCCAAACCCGGTCAGGGCAAGTTCGCCGGTCCGGGCGTTGAGCAGAACGTTGCTGGGCGTGAGCGATTTGTGGATGATGTTGCGGCTGTGAATGTCCCCAAGCGCCAGCACCAGATCCCGGGTAATCTCCAAAGCGTGGACAACGGGTAATCGTCCGCCGTCGCTCAGGTTCAACTGGGACGTGAGTGTGCGGTCGTGGAAGTCGGTAATCAGTGCCAGATTGCCGCTGCCATGGCCGATCAGCTGGTGGACCTTTCGCACCCCTCGGGCGCCCTCCAGGCGTGCCGCAATGCTGGCCTCGTGCCTCAGCGAGGCTGCCTGCTTCCGGTCCGGATATTCGGCTGCCAGCGTTTCGATGGTGACGGTCATGCCATCATCCAGACGCTCCGCGCGATACGCTACCCGGCCATTATTACGCCATAGGCAGGAGTGAATGCGGTAGCCGGGCAGCTGGAGGTGACTCTGCATAAGTAGGTAACTTAAATCGAGCCTGTCAGCACTGGAACAACCGGGCGAATGTGGCGCTAAACGCCTCGTGTGCCTCGTCACGCAGGGGGGCGCCGTGGCCACAGAGGGCGTGTTTAAAGCTTAACTGTTTGAGTCGCGCGAAGTCTTCGGGGGCCGGCTCGGCGGCCTGCATCCAGACTGGGCCCACATTCGCTGGCGTGAAAAATCCCATTCCCTCCATGCGCTCTCGGCTGGCTTCGCAGAAATGCTCATCCGGGCTCAACCAGTTCTGCAGCGCGTCGCACGCGACCAGAATGCCGCCGTCTCGTTCTAAATGCAGAATTCCCTCAGGAATCTGGGTGGTGTCGAACTCAAAAATGGATGCATCACCAATGGGTAACTCCGCCGCCCGGGACAGGTCGTTAGCCTGCAATTGATGCGTTTCAATGCCAGGCATGGTCCAGAATTGCGCTTGGTATCGATCCACGTAAAACGCATCGTCTCGACCATGCAGGGCGCCCAGGCGAATTACGTCGGTTACCCGGCCCAGGTTATCCAGTTCATTTAACCCTTCGTCGCTCAGCCGGATTGAATTGATCAGAATCAACCGCTCGCCGTCGCGGACGATGGTCATATTCCGGCTGAACTGCCAATCAAGGTCCATAAGTACCGTTTCCATGGCGCCGGTAACGAAAAATACGTCTTGAAAAACCTCCTCAATGGCACCGTGAGCCAAGGCGCCGGGGTACAGTGATGTTTCAGGCTGATTCATAAGAAGCTCTCAATCTTTGTCATAGTGATAGTAACCCACAAATCGATACTCCCGCGCGTATTCGTGCAAGTAGGCGTTCAGGTATTCCCGTTGAACACGATCCAGCCGGTTCAGACGAATGTCGTCCACGGTTTCGTCGCCCTGACTATTGTCGAGACGCCTCAGGTGGAACAACGTCATATCCCGGCCGCCGAAGAATCCCTTGAGAAATTCGTGCAAGGGGCGGGCCTGGGACATGTCGAATACCGCGCCGTAGAGCGCTGTGTACAGCGGCTGTTCCGCAAGGGTGTCCCGGTCAAACGTCGGGTGGTGCCCCGCGGGGAACTCAAACGGCGGGTAGGGGCCGGGTGAGTGCACGGGATGCTCGGCCAAGGCCCGAATGTAGGTCTCGTCCAATTGCGCTGTTCGCGCTCCGGCCAGTAGGATGTTCAGATAACGACGACTGGGCAGCCGCCGTTCATCGATAAACTGGGGCATCCCGATATAGGTCGTGGCCAGGGTCTTCTGGGGGCGGTTGGTGTCATCCGACTCAACGGCAACCTCAATGCGATCGTAGCCGTGCCCATATGCCTCGGCGGCATCCAGCTTTTCAAGTGCTTCATCCGGGCACTGATGGAGCACGCCGAGCACCCGGTCTCGCGGGTTTCCGGTTTTTTCGATGTTACCCACACCGCCCTCGTGCCGAAAGAAGTGCTGCACGTTAAAGCGCAGGCGCCAGCCCGGCAGCGCGGCTTTTTGCGATGCCAGCGGCTCGACGCCTTTTGCTCTCAACGAACCAATGCTCATATTTGAGCCGAAGCCAAAGTAGTGAAACATACTTGCTCGAAACCGTCGTCAGCGATAGACCCGCTGCGACTTTTGTGTGGCGCGGGTAACGATTGCCCAGGGGCGCACGATGCTCAATATGGCATCAGATTACTCTTTTGTGAGGCCGTTTTCCATCATCACCCGTGTGAATTCTCCCCCCTGGGGAAGTCCTTGTCGTGGGGAACCGTCAGCCTCGGTGCCTGCCGGCGCGGTTCTGCCTCGGTCAGGACGGCTTCAAACGTCGGGCTGCCGGTGATCCGGTCGCCCAACCCCCAATGCTCACGGGCGACCCCGTACCAGTCTAGCAGCGTTGCCGCGAAGGAGGTCGAATCAAAGCTCTGACCGCTACCGCTGCGCAGAACGGTTTGCGGTTTGACCCATGGGGAGGCAAAGATAGCCGGTACCCGAGGGCCCAACAGGTCAAATTCGAAACCATCGACGCCGTCGTTGGGCCAGGGTTTGCGAGCGTAGGGAGGCGGCCTGTGGTCAAACAGGCCACCGTTCTTGTCGAAGGTCACCACCAGTAGGGTCTTTGACCACAGGGCTTCTTGTTCGCTCAGCGCCTGATAAATATCGTTGAGTGCGCGCTCGCCGGGGACCAGGGAATCCAACCCGTCGGCCGAGGAACCGGGATGATAGGAGGTACACTCGGTGCCCATCCAGGCGGGTTCGAGGTAGCTGAAGCGAGGCAGGGTCTGCGCTTTGACATCGTCGAAGAAGCGCTGCATCGGCGCTATCCAGGGAGATTCGGGCAGCTCGCCATTGCCATTTGCGGCCAACACCGACTTCGCCCAGGCAGCGTCCACTTCCGGTATCTGGCCTTTGAGGTAGAGCTGGTAGGTGAAGACGGCGTTCTGCCAGAGAATACTGTAATAAATTTTCCAGTCCCGATGCCCGTGGGCCCACAGCGTTTTCCAAAGCGAGGGTCGGTGCGCGTAGTCTGGCCAGTTCTGGTAGGGCTTGCCGCCCTCCCAGGTGCCAAGGCGGTTGTAAGCCGAGCCGCTGACGGAGAACCCGCGATTGATGTCGGTGCCCCCCGGAACCGAGGAAAACCAGTCGTCACTGACGGCAAAATCTTTGGCCAACCCATTGAGTACGGAGAGTTGGTGAGGGGTAAAACTGGAAAGAACGGCGGCGCTATTCTGATTCCAGGCGAAGCCGTCCATGGGGGGGGTCCGACGGTTCGCGTAGCCGTCATAGCCATGGAACATCTGCATCAGCACATCGCTGTTATCGTGCCAGGGATCCTGAGCGGGGCCACCCAAGACGAAGTCATTGCTTAAATGGCCTCCCTCGTACTGACTGACAAAAGCCGGTTGTCCGTCGGGTAGCGGATTGCTCATGGCGGCGTCGAGGCCCCGAAACCCATCCGGGTGGGGGCCGACCCAGTTGAGCCCCTCTTGTCGGCCACGCTCGTAAAGCCAGCCGAGCACATTGTCGAATGAGCGACTTTCGAGCATGAGATAAACCACATGCTCGATGTTCGTGCGCATGAAGTCGAGCGTGCCCGGTCGTCTGGACTGTTGGGCATTGACCGGATGGCTGGGGATGAAGCCCATCAGGCTTGAGTGCGGCGTGAAACCCTCAGGCAGCGCTGCGGTATTGACCGCCCGCTCGCCGAGGGGGTTGGCGGTGCGGGCATCAAACCGCCATATCCGGCAACCCTCGGCCAAAGAGGCCGGTTTCCAGGTCACAACGTATTGGCCGACAACCGCTAATGCATCGCTCTGGTCAATATTTGTCCAACGCCCTTCCTGAACGGTGGGCAACGCCAGTGGCGGTGATGATTGTGGGTCGAAGCTCCAGACCCGATAGTGCGAGCCTTTGCGATCCAGCACGACGTTGCCGATGGGATAGAGCTCGCGGTCGGCGGCAATATCCCGAAAGCCGCCGCTCTGGAAGTCACCGGCAGACAGGCAGTCTTGCTCGGTGTACGGATCGAAGTTCCAGAGTTGGTAGCTGCGCCGCCCGGCGGCGGGGATGATGCTCAGTACAAACCCCGGCAGCCCGATCAGCTCGATTTGATCGAAGCGGGCACCGACATTGGGGCGGTAGTCGCCAAAGAATTTTTCTCGGCTCCAAGAGCCGTAGGCGACGGTCCGCTCCGCCAGCGGGTTACCGCTGTCGCGGTCGATCTTGATTACCCGATAGTCGATGGTGTCGTCCTCGGAGCGGGGCGGTCTCCAGTCAACCCAATAGCCGCCGACCTGCATCAGGCGATGGCCGCAATCAAACTGCGCACCGGGTGTCACAGGGACTGGAATGAACGGGTGGGTGGCCTCAGGTACAAACGCGTAGCGCTGGTAGTCATCGGTGTTCTGGTGACGCTGCAGGATGAACGCCGCGGCGTCAGCTTGTGCCGGCGTGGGCGTGAAGTGGTCATTGTCCAGTGAGAAGGCCTGATTCTGCTCTCGCATGATGGCAAGAAGCGGCTCACGTTTTTCGCGTTTGACCCCGCCCGCATGGGGATCCCAGCCCCATTTCTGTTGAAGTTCTGCCAGCACTCTGTGGGGATCATCTCCCGGATGCTCGGACATGTGGGCCTGCCAACCCGCGGCAATGAGGTCCTGACACATGACGTTGATCGGTGGGGGGTAGTCGCCGTTGGGTTCGAATGCGTCGCTTAGCGGTAGATCGGTGTCATAGAGGTATTCACTCGGGTGGTTGGCGCACAGTACCCAGGTCTCTGGTGGCGTGCGCCCCTCTGGAGCGTCGAGTATCGACAGACGGACTATGTCCAGCACAGCAGGTGTCTGCTTCAGCTCAAAAGCTTCGGTCAGCCAGGCATGCACCGGCTCGCCGTAAGCAATCATCGGTTGTGTCAACTGATCGTCGGTGTCGCGCAAAGGCCTTAAAAAATTGCGTAACTGTGCCTTCGCGTAGGGAATGAAGTCCTGATTATAGTCGCTGAGTTCGCTTCCGGCGCCACCCGGGGCGGCGATGGGGGCAACGTCGACAATGCGTTCAACTGCGGCATTGTGGGCGCCGTCAAAACCATTCTGTGCCAAGAGGCACTCCCATCGACGGTTGGTGGGCGAGTAGAGATAATCCTTGTAGGTGAAGGTCTCCAGCGGTGGAAAGTGCAGCAACTGAACGGATTTGACATTGGCCATGGGGAGGCCGAATGGGAGCAGAAACTCCCACCTCGAACGTGCGCTGCTCGGAATATCCTGGTAATAACGGGTATGCGCCAGTTGGCCCGCGGCAATGTAACGGGGAATCAGCGTTCGATAGGCCGATATATCGTCCTGCGGGCTGGTGATTTTCAGCCGATATTCACCATCGCCGTTTCGATAGGCTTGCGCCCAGGCACCGTAAAAACGGTCGCGCTGCAACGTTTGGTTAAAGACGAAGGTGATGGCGTCCTCGAGCCTCGGGCTCGGGTCGCCGAAGCGGAACAGGCCCTCGATGTTGTGATGGTACCCCAACCCGATATCAATGCAGCGGTGTTCTTCGCGGTGTCGTTTTTGTTGCACAATGGATTCCTTATAGCGCTTTTGACGCAGTATAAGGAATTTGTCGAATCTTCACAGCGTAAACGTGCCGCTCTCCTTGTGAGTCGATGCCGTTTAACGGCCCGGGACGCTATGAATCGAGCGGTCCCTGCAGGGGCGTATGCCGCACTCAGTGCGGCTCGATGATTCTGACGGTTTCCGTGGCCGAGCGTCCAAACGTTTCCGGTTGGTACATCTCTTCGGCTTTGGCTGGAGGCACCACAAACTCACCGGGCGTGGTGGCCAGCGCGGTGTATTCGTAGTGGTACACACCGGGTTCCAACTGGGTGCTGAAGGCTTCGGCGCGGTCGTCGCGCAGTTGCTGGTGGTTGTACCAGTGTCCAGGCCAGATCCTGCTGGCCATGATTCCTCGTTGGTTTTCCCGGATCGGCGCACTGGTTTCCAGGGCGGGATTGAGTGCTTCGAAGCCTGCCGGCAGGCGATCGGTAAGGGCGACGTGGTGGCGTCGGGCGGGAACCGTGAGGGTGAGCGTCACACGCACGGCGGCGCCGGCTTTGATGTTCCAGGTGCCGTCCCTGGCTTGCGTGACGTCGTCAGGATCATTGACGGCCTCATAGTGGCGCGCCACCTGAAACCCGTGTCGGGCGGCCTCCAGTTGTAAATCCGCCGGGGCGTATTCCATTCCGATTCGGTAGTAGAGACGACCTTGTCCCTGGTGCTGTAGTGCCAGGGTGGTTGTGGGGCCGCCGCTTTGCAGTTCACTCATCGGAACCTGGGTGCGGGTGGGCGTGCCGTCCCGGCCCTGAAAGGATTGCTCACCGAGGTAGCGATCACCCAGCCACGCTCGAGCGGTCAGATCGGGCACTTCGGTTTCCCGGGCCTGGAAGTAGTGTTTCAGGGCGAGCAGGGCGAAGACGTTTTCCTGGGTATTACCCCAGTGACCCTGGAGGCGGTGGTTGAGCAATCCGCGGGCGAGTTTTTCGATCAGGTCACTGTCGGGCCGGGCGCTGAGCAGCGCGTCCAGGGCCACCGCGTCGGTGCGCCGACGGCCGTGAAGCACCCAGTGCCCGCCATCGGCATAGTCTTCCACAAAAGAGGCCGTGGCCGCCGTTTCTCGCAATTGGTTGGTCAGGCGGCGCAGGATGTTTTCGTGCAGCGGTTTCGCACTCGGCTCGTTGGCTGTGGCGCTCAACAACCAGCCCATCGCCTCAAGGCTCAGGTCGTCCTCCGCCCGTTGGAAATGATCGATAGCGGTGGTGGTGACCCGGTCGCCAGCAAGAGCCTGAACGTAGAGGCCGTAGGCAATTACACTGTTGCCGGATTTTTTCGCCATGGTTTTCGGCAGCTGCTGGGCGACGGAGCGGGTATAGCTCAGCGCCGACGCCAGAACCCTGGCGGGAACCTCGTAGCCCGCTTCCCGGGCTCGCAACAGGGCGTGGGTGACGTGGACTGACAGATACGCCTGGGATGTCTCATTGCGCACCCAGAAGCCCCAGCCGCCATCGCGGTTCTGCAGTTCCGTCAGCCGGTCCAGTATATCGCTGACGCTTCGGCGAATGGCGGCCTCGTCCGGTAAGCCCTCTGCGTGAAAGGCACTCAGCAGGTCTTTCAGGCTGGCAATAGCCATCAGGCGTGAGGCCAGTTGTTCGGCACAGCCGTAGGGGTAGTCGTACAGGTACAGGAAGGCATCTTGCAAGGACTGAAATTGGGTGCTGCTGGTGGTCAGGCTCAGGCCGCCAAAATCCGGATAGACGTTATCGGGGACGTCGACCTGTAAAAATTTATTGCCCTCGGTCAGGCTGCCGTATTGTGCAAAGGCTTCGTCGGTAGCCGGGCGTTGAACAGGAACGGCGACCTCGGCGGCGTCCTGCCGCTCGCCGGAGCGGACGATCACCTGCACGCGGGCCTCACCCACCTGAGTCGGTTCAGCACTGAAGCGGATTTCACGCCGGTCGTTGGCGGGAATGGTCAGACGTCGTCCGGGGGCACCGCTCAGTGTCAGGTTGCTGGCTCGCAGTGCCAGTTCAACGGTCATGGCCTGGTCGGTGGTGTTCTGTACCACGACGGGCAACTCGGCCCGGTCGCCCAGGTTCAGAAAGCGTGGCAGGGAAGGGCGGACCATCAGTGGCAAGCCAACGTCGATCCGGGCATCCCCGGCACCGAACTGTTGCTCAGTGTGCGCTACGGCCATAAGGCGATAGCGCGTGAGGTTGTCTGGTAGCGTGAAGGAGACAGTTGCCTCGCCTTTTGAATCCAGGGTCACCGTCGATTCAAAGGTGGCCAAAGGGCTGAAGTTCTGGCGCAGTGTGACGGCAGGCGTTGCGCTTTTGCCGGGGCCACGATCCGCGGACATCGACATGTCACTAGCCCGCATTCCCGCAACCATGACCTCTTCGACTGAACCGTTGTTCGCGTCTTTGGGAAGCAGAGGCATCTCAGCCCGCGAACGGTACTCGATGACGCCATCCATGACCGCGCTGTACATTTCAGTCAAGGGGTCGGGTAGGGTGTAACCCGCCATATCCAGTACCGCCTGATCAACGGCATAGAGCGTCACTTCCGCGTCCGTCGCGGGCGCGCCCTGCGGGCCAGTCCCCCGGATGCTCACTTCAATCGGATCGCCGGGTTTAAACGCCTCCGCACTCGGGGTGACCTCGATATTCAATTGGCGATGGGCGCTGCTGACCGGCAGAGTCAACTCACCGACCGCCATCTGGGGCAGCGACTGATCGTCGCTGGTGGCTTCGCCGATCGCTTCGGCGGTGACCACCAAATGGGGTAGGTGGTTGTCCTCAACGGGGAGTTGCAGGGTATGAGTGCCGTCCTCGAGGTAATGGTAATCCACCTTTGCCAGCCCCTGGCGCTGGACGGTGACCAGAGTGTGTGCCCGGGTGAAGGGCGTCTGTATCTGAATGCGGGCGGTATCGCCCGGGGCGTATTCATCCTGATCCGGAATCAGTTGGACGCGGGGTTGCTCTTCATAACCGGGCGCGATGTCATTCGAGGGGCCAGCGACCCAGAGGTGAATCTGTGAACGGTTTGGACGAGCGTTTGCGTCGGTCACGGTAGCGGAGATCCGGTACTGTCCGCCGACGCTGGGGCTGAATTCACAGGTCTGTTTTTTATCTGACGGCGTGCAGTTGAGGGTGTCCTGTGTCTGCCAGTCGCCATCTTCCCAGGCCAGGCGCTCCACCTCAATGTCCGGCGCATCCGTGGTCACGGTGTTGCCGTCGATATCGACCGTCACCCACTGAACGGTGATGGTGTCTTCGATATGTGCGAAGCGTTGCTCGGTACGCAACCCGACATAGTGATGGCCCGGATGCACGAGCAAAGTGTTGTTGGTGCTCCACTGCTGACGATTGACGTCGGTAACGGTCGTGGTTACATCCAGTGTATGGGGAAACGATAGATCGGAGAAATCCAATGCCTTGTTGGGGACAATGGTCAACCGATCTTCGCCTTCGGTATTGGTTTTCCCCGACACTTGGTGCCGCCAACGTGCCTCCTCGGGTTGGGGCCAAAAGCCGTGGCCCCACACCGGGGGGACGCGACCAAAATGGTAGTCGGACCAACCCGGTGGCGCATAGCGCGCCGTATTCAGGATCAGTTGCCAGTCCACCGGCGCGTTGGGCAGTGGGCCACCGGCATAGTAGCTCGCCCGGGCCGTGGCCTGTAAGGGCGCTTGTGCGATAGGGCGTTCGGCGCTGAAACTCAGATCGACCTTGTATTCGGGGCGGCGGAAGGTCTCAATGCGGAAGCGATGGCCACCGTAAAAATTATCTACTTCGGTTTCGCCTTGGAACAGGCGCAATTCAATTCCGGCCGAACCGGATGCGGCGCTGTCGGGCAGCGGCAAAGAGAGATCAAAGGCGCCGGATTCACTCAAGGGGAGCCGCCCCTGACCGAGTTCATTGCGTTGACCATCGTAGGCCGTCCATTCCAGATGGGTCAGACCCTCGGGGTAGTGTAGGTCGCCCTCGACGCCGAACCCGCGCTCGCGAATGAGACCTTTCAGGTTGACCGTTTCGCCCGGTTGATACAGCTGGCGGTCGGTGAAGGTGAACGTCGGGTATCGATAATAGTTGTACTCATCCCGGTGAAGCGGCGACAGGTTGTATACCTGAAACAGGGCCTGATCGGACTGGCTCTGAACCATCAATAACGAATGATCTTCTCTGTCTGATAACGGCAACGAGGCCAGTCCGTTTTCACCGGTTGATGCGCTGGTCGCTCCGATGTGGACCTGTGCAGTAGCGATGGGAGCGCCCGTGGTCAAATCGGTGACCCAGGCGGTGACTTGATCGCGTTCTGTGTAGCTACTGACCCCGAGGTTGGTCACTTGCAGCCATTGGCCAAGCTGCGACGAGTGATAGCGGTAGCGGGCATCCTCCTCGTTTTCCAGCTCTGGTGACGACACAAAGACCAATAGGTGGCCAAAGCCTGCTTCGTTCAGCCAAGGGTCCAGCGAAAGACGTGTGACTGTTCTTTTGTTAGCCTCGGCGTCCAAGGTCAGGCTGTGGTTTTCCAGTAATGTGCCGGGTTTCTCCAACTTTTCCCTATCGGGTGCCCGACGCTGGTTCAGGCGATAGCGTTGGAAGTCGGACCAGTCGTCGGGTGTGACCTGGCGGACCTCAATGTTCAGTGTCTGGATATTCCGGCTGACGATGGGCAGTGAGGCAAAAGCCCCGGGCAGGGTAATCAACTCATGACCGGGAAGGGTGAATGTTGGTGGAAAGGACGCGATAGTGACTTTGGTGATCAGGTCTTCTTCCAGCGCTCGACCAAATTCATCTTTCGTGCCGGCGGGCAGGGTCACTGTGTATTCGGTCTCCGGCTGAAAGGCTCCGTTCAATCGAATATAAGTGCCATAGTGAGCAATCTCCAGCCCGTCCACATTGGGGGATACCCTTAACCGGGATCTGTCCCAGTCCTCAGAGAGACGGTGACTCAGCTGTAATGAAATCCCCTCATCGGGTGTGCACTCTCGGTCAGCGCACTCGTTACGCTCGATACGCAATGGGCCGGCGGTGCGAAAGGTAAAGGCCTGGTCGGCTTGGGTCAGCCGGTTGCCCGCCTTGGCCGGAGTGCCTTGCGCCAGGGTCAGTGAAAGTGTCTGATTCCAGGGAAGTGGTTCGGAGGGCGTCAGGGCCAGCCACTGATCGGCCGGTATGTCGTCAAGCAATGCCTTGTATTCGTCCTGCGCCAGGGGATCCAGGTCGATCCGTTTCAGTGCGTGGGTGTGTTGCTTATCTTTCAGGCTCACATGCTCAAGCAATTGGTTTTTGTCGATGGCTTGGTTGAAGATCAGAACCAGGGCGGGTTGCTGGTCAGTGACGGCGTTGTCACCGGGGTAAAAGTTGGTGACAGCCAGGGGTGCGGTGGAAAATTGCCACTGCGCGTTGGTGGCCATGGGGACGCCGGCGGCGGAGGTAAAGCCCTCTTCAAGGGTGACGGTGTAGTCCGTGGCCATGGGCAAGGCATCACCGGTGGGCTCAAAGACCAGACTTTGGGGGTGCAGCCAGCGCCAATGCCCCTCTGTCTCCGGGATCAGGGTGACGGGAATATCTTTTTCCAGCGTCTGCTCCAGGCGGGTGAGCGGCACCATGGGGTCGGAAAACGTGAGGCTGATCAATGCGGCCCGCTCGACGTCACCTTCCGGGGCATAGCGCACCAGGCGCGGAGCTGAAGGGTTCTCGTTCGGTGTCAGGTCGTCCGGTCTGGGGAAGGCGGGCTCGGCGGTCGGTCCGGTCGTTGGGGCGGGTGTATCGGCCGTGGTATCGGGTTTTGCGGGCCCGTAAGCGGCCGGCAAGGGCGGTAGCGATTGCAGCAGCGCGGCGGTCTCCTGTTCGCTCAGGGGTTGATCCTCGTTCAGCCCGCCGGGCTGGCAGCCGGTGAGCGCCAACAGGCCAAGGCCAAAAATAAGAGGTGAGATGAGTCTGGTGACCCGTTGGCGTTGCCCTTGAGTGTCCATGCTTGATCCTTTCACTCCGATGGTATCCGCTCTGCCCCTGACAGGGCATTCCCGATGGTGCTGACTGTGCAATCTGAAAGCTCAGACAGTAGACTGTAGCAAAGAATCCCCTTACCGGATCGAGAGGAACACTATGCGCGCATTTCTGTGGGGCTTGTCACTGATGTGTCTGTCCGTCGCGGGCTGCAGTCAGGACGGTTCTGGAAGTGGTAACTCCCCGGCGGACCAGAAGGTGTCCGATACTCCAACCGGCTATGTTGAGACGGGTGATCTCGAGGCGTTGAAATCGCGGGGACAGTTCCGGATTCTGGTGCATCGGGCCGCCGATGAGTATCTGCCGCGGGCCGGCTACCCGTTGGATGTGGAACGGGAGATGGCCAAGCGGTTCGCTCGGGAGCAGGGGCTGGAACCGGTGGTGATTTCGGTTCCTGAATACGGGGACCTGTTGGCGCATCTGTTGGCCGGTCGGGGCGATATGGTGGCGGCCAATCTGACGGTGACGCCCGAGCGGGCCGAACAGGTAGGGTTTACCCTGGGGATTGATCAGACCCGGGAAGTTCTGGTGGGACGCAGCGGCGAGCCAGCTCCCGAGGGTGTCGCGGACCTGAGTGGCCGGCGGGTCGGGGTCATGCGCGATACGAGTTTTTGGGAGTTGGCCGAGTCCTATTTTGCCGAGGTGCCGGGTATCGACCCGGACATCGAAATAGTGCCGCTGCCCTCGACCATGACCAGTGATGAGGTGCTCGATGGCCTCGTGGCGGGTGAGTATGATTTTGCGCTGCAGGACAGTAATGTCATGGACGTGGTCCGTACTTACCGGGACGATGTAAAGGTGCATCTCACCCTCGGGGAGCGACGCCCGCTAGCCTGGGCGATTCGCCCCTCCAATACCGAGCTGCTTGAAGAACTCAATCGCTTTCTGACCCGCGAACGCCTGACGCGCACTGATATCCGGGCGCATACGGACGATCTGGCGGGCATCAAGGAGCGCAAGGTGTTGCGGGTGATCACCCGGAACAACGGCGCGACTTACTACCTGTACCGGGGAGAGCTGGTCGGTTTTGAGTACGAACTGGCCAAGCGCTTTGCTGACAGCCTGGGCGTGCGTCTGCAGATGGTCGTGGCCGACAGCGACGAGGCGATGATCCCGATGCTCACCGAGGGGCGTGGGGATATGATTGCCGCCTTCATGACGCGCACGGACGAGCGCGCAGATCGGGTGGCCTTTTCCCGTCCCTACCACTACGCCACCGAGACGCTTGTCGGGCGGGCAGACGAGCCGGCCATTGACTCGCTCAAACAACTGGCGGGCCGTACCCTGCACCTGCGCCGATCCAGCAGCTATTGGTCAACGGCCGAGTCGATCCGGGAGCGGGGGGTGGATGTGACCCTCGCGCCGGTCTCTTCCACCATGGAAACGGAGGATATTCTGGCTCGCGTGGCCGATGGCACCTATGACCTCACCATTGCCGACAGTCATATTCTGCAGTCGGAGCTGACTTGGCGGGATGATATTCAGGGTCTGTTGCCCCTGGGTGACCCCACCAGCCAGGGCTGGGCGGTGCGCCCGGAGAATTCGGAATTGTTGGCGGCGGTGGATGCATTCTGGAAAAAGGAATACCGTGGGCTGCATTACAACATTCTGTACAAACGTTACTTTGAGGACGACGCCCGTATCCGCGAGCAGCGCGCCGGACGGGTGGATGTGTCGGAAACGGGTGCGCTTTCACCCTGGGATGAACTGGCCCAGTCCTACGCGGAACAGTATGGCTTTGATTGGCGCTTGATCCTGGCGCAGATGTATCAGGAGAGCCGATTTGATCCGGCGGCCGTGTCCTGGGTGGGCGCCAAGGGCTTGATGCAGGTCATGCCCCGTACCGGCAATGAGTTGGGCCTGTCGCCGCTGGACGATCCGGAAGTCAGTGTGCATGCCGGCGTCAAATACATGGACTGGCTGCGCTACCGGTTCCCGGATCGGCTACCGGTGGACGAGCAGATGTGGTTTTCCCTGGCAGCTTACAATGCCGGCGTGGGGCATGTGCGCGACGCCCGCCGCCTGGCGGACCAACAAGGGTGGGATCCGGACCAGTGGTTTGGCCATGTGGAAAAAGCCATGCTCTTGCTCACCCAGCCGCGCTATTACCAGAAGGCTCGGTTTGGCTTTGTGCGCGGCCATGAGCCGGTGAGCTATGTGCGTCACATTCGGGATCGCTACCGCGCCTATGCCCGACTGACGGAGTAGTGGCGAACCCGCCTCCTTGGGGGTACCGCCTGTGCGCCGTTGACTTTCCCGCGGCGCTCCCCTACATTGCCGCCTCGACACAGGGTGCCTGCTGCCCCCGACTTCTATCGAGGCTGAGCAGGTTAAACGGGAAGTCTGGACAATCCAGCGCTGCCCCCGCAACGGTGATCAGGGTGAATCATGGCCCTGTAAGCCCGATACCGGCCCTCTGTCGCGTTCTATGATGGAGCGGAGGGCTACCATCCGGCAATCCTTCACGTGCTGCCCTGCGCAGCCGCGTCGCTTTGCGTTTCCTCCCTCCCCATGTTGTCTTTGATAAAACATAGGGGATTACTGTGTTTAAAACTTCCGTACTCAGTGCAGCGGTGTTCGCTGCCTCGGTCCCGGCACTCGCTGTGGCCCAATCATCCCAAGCCTCTTTTGACCCGGCGTCGGCCAACTCACCATTGGAAACGCTGGTGGTGGTCGCCTCCCGGACCGAAACACCGCTGCGCCAATTGGGTAGCTCGGTCGCCGTGTTGGACAAGCAGGACCTGAAAAACCTGGGGGTGCAGTCTCTGGCTGACGCACTGCGGACCATGCCATCGGTGTCGATTACCAATGCCGGTGGACCGGGCAAGGCCAGCTCCGTAAGGGTGCGCGGTGAGTCCGGTTTCCGGACCCTGGTGCGCGTGGACGGGGTGGACATCACCGACCCCACCGGACCTCAGTCGAGCAGCCAAGTGCATCATCTATTGACGGCCAACGTAGCCCGGGTCGAGCTGCTTCGTGGCCCTCAGGGCATGATGTACGGCGCCGATGCGGGGGGGGTGCTTAACGTTACCACCGACCATGTTCGCGACGGTGTACGATCCGGTGCTCGGGTAGAAGGGGGGCGCTACGATACCCGGAATTACTCCGGTTATGTGGGCGGTGGTAATGAACAGGGCGATTTTTATCTCTCTGCGGCGCGCGCCGATACCGGGGGGTTCAGTGCCCGCTCTGATGACCCGACCGGCGAAGCCGACGGTTACGAAAACACCACCCTGCACGCGCGCGGTGGTTGGAATCTGGATCGGGATCTGCGGGCGCAGATCGTCCTGCGTGATACCGAAGGTACCTCGGAGTTTGATAACTGCGGCTTCCCGGTGGCGACGCAAGACTGCGTTGATCAGTTTGAGCAAACCAACGCACGAGCCAGCATTACCCACAGTAACCAGAACGGCGCCAATACCTTTGCTTACTCTCAGACGGATGTGGACCGGGTCAATTACGCCGATGGCGCTGTGTCCTATCAATCCGAAGGGAAAGTCGCCAAGTGGGAACTGAACGGCAAAGTGGAACTCGTCGAGGCTCACACGCTGGTTTACGGCGCCGAGCATCGCCGTGATGAGGTGATGGACCTGGAACGCGAGCAACGTGGGGCGTACCTCGAATATCAGGGTGCTTATGAGAAGCAGTGGTTTGTGACCGCCGGTGTGCGTCAGGATGATAATGACGATTTTGGCAATCACACCAGTTATCGTCTGAGCACTGCTTACCGGGTGCCGCTGTCCAGTGGTGAGCTGAAGTTCAAATCGGCATTGGGTACCGGGTTCCGCGCCCCCAGCCTGTCGGAAATCGACTATAACCGATCACAGGAGCTTCCACCGCCGTCGTTGGACGCCGAAGAGAGTCGAGGTCTGGATCTGGGTGTCGAATATTTCGGACGCAATGGCCTGCACCTGGAGGCGGTCTGGTTTGATCAGAAAATCGAAGACGAAATCTTTTTCGATATGATCGCTTACAGCGGTTATCTGCAAGATGGCGTCACCAGCGAGTCCCGAGGGGTAGAGCTGAATTCCGAGGTGCCGTTGGCCGACCAATGGCAGTTGGTGGGTAACTATACGTACGTGGATACCGAAGCCGGCGATGGCAACCCTCGCTCATTGCAGCCGCGCCATCTGGCCAATGTCGGCTTGCGCTACTCGCCGGTGGCGGCACTCACTGTGGCGCTGGACTGGCGCACGGCCCGAGATCGACAAGAGGGCACCACCGAGCTGGACGACTATCAGGTGGTCAACGCCAATGTGCGCTATCAGGCCGTTGACGGTATGGTGGTGTTTGTGCGCGCGGAAAACCTTCTGGATGAGGACTATGTCGAAACCCTCAATTACAACACCAGCGGCGTGGCCGGCTATGCCGGCGTAGAGTTCACCTTTTAGGCTTTAACGACAGGACACTCCATGAGTGACATGAACGAAGAGCGCAAGGCGGCCCGTCACAAGGCCGCCATGGAAAAACAGAAGTCCCGGGTGGATGCCCGCATCGCCGAGGCGGATACCGATCGCGGTGTGGCCATTCTGTTGACCGGTAATGGCAAAGGTAAATCCAGCTCGGCCTTCGGCATGGTGCTGCGTGCCCTGGGCTATGGCCAGACGGTGGGCGTGGTGCAGTTCATCAAGGGTGAGCAGCTCTCCGGGGAAGAAATCTATCTCAGAGAGCAGCTTCCCCAGGTGCGTTTTTACCAGATGGGCACCGGATTTACCTGGGATACCCAGGACCGCAGCGGTGATATTGCCGCCGCCGAACGGACCTGGGCCCAGGCGGCGGAGATGCTCAATGACCCCTCGTTGGATCTGGTGGTGTTGGATGAACTGACCTACATGCTGGCTTTTGATTACCTGAATGAAGCCACCGTGCTCTCGGCGCTGGCGAACCGCCCGGTGCATCAGAGCGTGGTGGTGACCGGACGGGGTGGCGGTGCTGAACTGCAGGCACTGATGGATACCGTCTCGGAGGTGAAGGATATCAAGCACGCTTTCAACGCCGGAATCAAAGCCCGTCGGGGCGTGGACTACTGACCGTGGTGGTGCTCGCCCGCACCCGCCAGAGCCGGCGCCGTCAGGGCACGATTGTCTTGGGGGGCGCGCTGGTGATCAGCATACTGCTCTCGCTGTGGCTAGGCTCGGTGAATCTGGGGGCGGGCAATGTCCTCAAGGCTCTGGTGGGATTGGAGGTGCCCGGGCATACCGCGCAGATCGTGCAGGCCATCCGACTGCCACGCGCCCTGTTGGCGGCGTCGGTGGGAGCACTGCTGGCGCTGTGCGGGGCTATTCTTCAGGGGTTGTTCCGCAACCCGCTGGCCGATCCCTCCCTGATCGGGGTGACCGCCGGCGCCTCCGTGGGTGCCAGTCTGATGATTGTGCTCGGCACGGGCATGAGTGGGGTGCTGACCGGTGTGGCCGGTATGTCACTGGTATCCCTCGGCGCGTTTCTGGGTGGGCTACTCACCGTGTGGCTGGTCTATCGGGTGGCGACCGGTATCAATGGCACCTCCGTGGCCACCATGCTGCTGATGGGCATCGCGGTGTCCGCGCTGTCGGCTAGCGCCACCGGACTGCTGGAATACTTTGCGGACAACGAAATGCTCCGGCGGATCAGCCTCTGGCGGATGGGCGGCCTGGAAGGGGCCAACCTGACCCGAGTGCTACTGGCCGGCGGTATTCTGACCGTGGCACTGCTAGCTCTGCCGTCCTTCGGGCGGGCGCTCAATACGCTGCTTCTGGGTGAGTCTCAGGCCCGCCACCTCGGTGTGGATGTCGAGCGGCTGAAAACCCGGTTGATCATTCTGGTGGCAGCGGGGGTCGGGCTGTCGGTGGCGGTGGCCGGCAGCATCGCTTTTGTCGGACTGGTGGTACCGCATATGATCCGGCTCTGGGTCGGCCCAGACCATCGTTACCTGCTGCCCCTGTCGGCTCTGGGGGGCGCGGTGTTGCTGTTATTGGCGGATGTGGCAGCACGCACCGTGATGGCGCCGGCCGAACTGCCGGTGGGCCTGGTGACGGCCCTGTTGGGGGCGCCATTCTTCATTTCCCTGCTGCGCCAGCGCCGCTTTGAGGGGGCTTAGTTCATGTCATTACTGCATATTGATCAACTGAGTGTCTGTATTGACGAGCGCGAATTGGTCTCCTCGGTGTCACTGGCGGTGCAGCCGGGTGAAATCCTGGCGTTGATCGGGCCCAACGGGGCGGGTAAGACCACGCTCCTGCGCGCCATCAGTGGCGACCTGAGTCCGAGCGCGGGGGAAATCCGGTTCAACGATCGGGTGCTGGCGCACTGGCCCGCGGGCGAGAAGGCCTTGGCGTTGGCGGTGCTGACCCAGTCCAATCCGCTGGCCTTCCCGTTTACCGTGTCTGAGGTGGTGGCGCTGGGTCGCACGCCCCACAGCACCGGCGTGCTTATTGATGAACAGGTGTGTGCCGAGGCCATGGCAGCTCTGGATGTGACGCACTTGGCCGAGCGGCTCTATCCATCCTTGTCGGGCGGTGAAAAGCAGCGGGTGCAACTGGCCCGGGTGATGGCCCAGATCTGGCGCCCGGATACCGCCGCCGGTCGGCTGCTGCTGCTTGATGAGCCGGTGGCGGCGCTGGATCTGGGCCACCAGCGCCAGCTGATGCAGGCGGTGCGGGCCTTTGCCGATCGGGGGGTCGGGGTGGTGATGGTGGTGCATGATATCAGCCTGGCCGCCGCTTACAGCGATCATCTTCTGGCACTCAAAGACGGTGGTCGGGTGGCCTATGGTTCGCCGGATGAAGTTGTGAATACGGCGCTGATTGCGGATCTGTTTGATACGGAGGTGGCGGTGATTTCCCATCCGACAACGGGAAAACCGGTGGTATTGGCCAATGGGTAAACGTCAGGGTTTGTTTCGTCGGTTTTTGACGGCGTTTTTCTTTCTGTCTGGTCTGTCGCTCGGGCTCCATGCGTTGGCCGATATTCAGGTCACGGATGACCTGGGCCGCTCGGTCACGCTTGAACAGCCGGCCCAGCGGCTGATTGCGCTGGCGCCGCATATCGTGGAGAACGTCTACAGCGCCGGTGCGGGTGACCGATTATTGGCGGCGGTGGATTACAGTGACTATCCACCGCAAGCGCAAAAGTTGCCGCCCCTGGGGAGCGCACAGTCGGTCAGTGTGGAGGCCGTTGTGGCGCTGGACCCCGATCTGGTGTTGATGTGGGCCACCGGTAACAGTCGAACCTTGCGTCAGCAGTTGGAGCGGCTTGGAATCAACGTGTACGTGGACGAGCCACGTACTCTTGAAGATGTGGCTCGCTCGGTTCGCTCCATTGGCGCACTCACGGGAACCGGGGATACCGCTGAACGGGCCGCCCGGGGACACCTGGACCGATTGGCCGAGCTGCGGGCTCAATACAGCGAGCGAATACCGGTCAGCGTGCTATACCAGGTCTGGCATCAACCTCTGCAGACTCTTAACGGCGAACACCTGGTGAGCGATGTGATTCGCCTGTGCGGGGGACGAAATGTCTACGCCGATGCCAAACCTCTGGCGCCGACCATCAATATGGAGTCGGTGCTGGAGCGCGATCCCCAGGTCATTGTGGCCAGCGGCATGGGAGAGGCGCGCCCGGACTGGCTGGACGACTGGAAGTCCTGGTCCGAGTTGACAGCGGTGCGGCAGGACAACCTGTTTTTTGTGCCGCCGGATCTGATTCAGCGGCACACGCTGCGCATCCTGGACGGGGCCGAACGGTTCTGTCGGCACATTGATCTGGCCCGTCAGCGCCTGTCAGACGCCCCCTGAGTCAGCGGGTCGCCTGATCCGGATGTCCGCTGCGGGTCACCGGGCGGGCGAGGGCGTCGATGGCATTCAGGGTAAACGCCTGGAACTCGCGGTAGTCGTTGGCGGAGAAACGGCCGGCTTCGAGTCGATAGTCAAACTGATGGGTCAGCGCGTCAGCGCCGGTGAGGGCCCTTGACCGAAAGTGGCCAAAGCGGGACTGGTTCTGCTGGTCGGCCACCGGCTCCGGGGTCCGCTCGTCCTCCACCGGGTAGGTGATGTGGGAGGTCAGCCGCAGAGGGTAGGCGATCTCAAAATCCGTCTGTCGATCGTGCACGTAGTGACTACTGAGGTAGTAGTGTTCCCAGTAGGCGGGATCGATGACCGCCGCTTGGCCCTGCTGGCGCGCGCTCCGTCCGACCCGGTAGCTGAGCGTCAGGATCAGCTCCTTCTCGGTGTGGTCCAGGTTGTCCACCGACAGCGATTCCACAATCACCGGCCGGCCATTCTCCCCGAGGAATCGCTGTACCCAATTGAGCCGTTCGCGGGGCTCGATGTCTTTGAAATAGCCGCGCAGACTGGAGGCAAAGTAGGCGCTCATGGTCAGGCGTTCCCGCACCCGGGTTTCGCCATTGGGCAGGGCACTCAGTGATCGACGGATGTCGACTCGGCTGGGGCTGAGTGCGGGCACCTGAACCAGCGCAGGGCGCTCTCCCAGAGTCAGCGTCCAACTGCTTCCCAGTCCGTCCGGGGCAACCCCGAGCAGATCGATGTTTTTGTTGGTGGCATCGATAAAGGTGCCACCCTCCCACTCCGGCAGATACACCACCATGTGGTCAAACTGATCGATACTCGGCATATCGGGGTCCACCGGGCCGGACAGGTTGGCCAGGGCCAGCTCGGCGGGAATCCCGGCTTCGCTCAGCAAGCGCCAGAGCAACACCGAGTGGTCCTTGCAGTCGCCAAAGCGGTCCTGAAGAATCTGCTGCGGTGGGTTGGGAGTGTAACCGCGCACCCCGAACTCGAGCGCTTTGTAGGTCAGGGTGCGTTGCACATAGCCGGCTAGGGCGGCTATGCGTGCCCTGGTATCGTCTGGGGCGAGGCCCTCGGTGAGTGTGGCCACCAGTGCACCCAGCTCCGGGGTGTCCGCCAGAATGACCTCGTTCACCCGCGAGCGGTAATCGGTTCCGGCTTCCCGCCACTGGTTTTTACTGACCACCACCACACTCGCCATATAGTCTTCATCGTCTACTTGCATCGGCTCCCAGAGCGCCGGGGTCGGATTTTCCACGGTCCAGAGCAGGGAGTTTCGGCGTTTTCTGGGCTTGGATGCGTTGGTCTGGTTGTACAGCAGGTCGTCCAGCTCGCCCTCGATATAAAGCGCCGATAGTCCGATGGGACGCTGACCGGACAGATAGAGTCGCTTGAACGGGAATCGCTCGGCGGGGGAGAGTTGTTCCAGAGTGTATTCAAACTCGATCCGGTACCCAGGCGCCAACCCGGCCACCGGAGCGCGAACGACCTTGCCAAAGGTGGCCTGGTCGTAGTCCTCGGCGTCGCCAATATACAGACTGCTCCGATCGAGTGAGGACACCCGATCGCCGTCTTCGTCAAACACTTCAAGGCGGTTGATATACAGACGTTCGGAAAGCGGGTTGTAGCGGGCCATCAGGGTGCTGTGACGATTGACGCCAGCGGCATCGTGCACCTGAATGTGACGCACCTCGGTCGTTTTGAGAGGCAGGGCCGGATCGTAGTGATAGGCTGTGACCGTCAGGGGGTAATGAGAGTCATAACCCTCTATACCATGCACCTCGTCCGGAGGCGTCAGAGCGGGCCAGGCCACGGGCTTGATGGGGGTGTTGATGGAGGTGGAATCGCCCTTACCCAACTGGGCATTGGTGAAGCGCAGATATTCAGCGGTGGCCTGGTCGCCGGGCTGCAGGACCAGTGCCTGCTCGAAGGACGCCTTGGCCTCCCGGTAGCGCTCTAGATGGTATTGGGCATCGCCCCGATAGTTGTACACGGTGTTGGAGCCGAGCCCGCGTTCAATCAGCCGGTCGCTGTAGGCGATGACCGCCTCGTAATCCCGCATGTCCCCGAGCACATCCATCCGGGCCAGGTGCAGGTTGGGGGAGTGAACCCCCCGGCGATCTGCCTCATCCAAGACCTCTAGGGCCTGCTGGTAGGCGGATCGGGCCCGGGCGACTTCCGCTTGTGCCTGGACGGCGACGGCGCCGGGCTGGCGGGGGCTGTGCTGGTCCAACACGGCCTGGGCCTGTTCGGCCCGATCCTGTTGCAACAGGCTCTGCACATACGCGTAGAGGTCGTCTTCTGACAGGGCGCCCAGTGCAAAACCGCTCTGATAGTGATCGATGGCGGCCGGATAGTCCTGCAAGTGGTACTCAAACCAGCCCAGCCAGCCCTGGATCATGGCATCGCTCTGCGCCTGAATGTCTGGCTGCTGCATGAACGCCAGCCCGTCCCGGTAGCGGTTCAGCAAGTTGTAGGTAGAGGCGGCGTTATTGATATACACCTTGTCCTGTGGATCAAGTCGGGCGGCAAGGGCAAACCCTTTTACCGCGTCCAGATGGTTCTCTGCATTGTGGAAGTACAGCCCGGCGGCGTTGTAGAACCAGGCTTGCGCCACGGAGTCGGCGGCCGCGTTGGGCTTTGACCAACTCACTGCGTCGATGACCTCTTTGGACAGAGTCTCCAGGGCTGCGTCGTCCAGGGTGGTCCAGACGGCAAACAGGTGGGTGCAATCCCCCCGGTCGACCAGGTGGTAGCGAAATCGGAGGGGCAGCTCTCCGTCCCGGGGCAGAATCCGCTCCCAGGTGTGAGCCATAGCCTGGCCAATGTGCCGGGTCTGGTTGTTTCGGGCGCCCGGGGAGGGATATTCGTGCCCTATGGCCCGCAGCAGGGCATAACGGACGGCGTCCTCGCCGGGTTGCCAGTCGGTGAAGCACGCGGGGACCGAGACGAAGGCTCCCTGCCAGCGCTCCCCGCCAATGTCCGGGTGGCTGACATGCTCACTGACCTGTGGCCAGTGGGTCCAGTCACTCCCGGTCAGGTCCAGTTGGTAGCCAAACGATGATTCATAGGTCTCGAACGGCTGGCCGCTGGTGACGGGTTGAGCCTCGGAGGATCGGTTTTTCGCGGCGATAGCCCCGGGCGTCAGGACGGTCAACGCCAGAATAAGACTGGCAATACGATACAGGGGAGAGCGAGGGGGCATGACGGAGGGTCCTTTAGCCGGGTCCTTTTTCCGAGCCGTGATGGCTTATTATGGACCACAGCGCTCATGGGGAGTATGGCACGGGGGTCGCGTTTATTTGGGCAGTCTAGCCGGAAAGTCCGGGGTGGGCAAATGGCGCGCCAAGTGGTCACCGAGGGGGATTTCGGGTGGTGACAGAGCTTCGGATAATGCTAGTATTTGTCCTTTCTTGCATCACGGCGCCCGGTGCGGCGCTTGAGAATAACAACTGAGGTAATATCGTGTCGAAACAATTGCTGATCTACAACAACATTTCCCCTGTCTCCAGCGAAGCGCACCGCGACTGGTCGATCCAGATTGACAACCACGCCTTTGCCGAGGAGCTGAATTCCGTGCCGCTGCTGGCGACCGAAATCACCTCTGTGGCCCGTGAGCTGCCGGTGATTTTTGCCAAGACCCAGGACGATGGCGGTTTTGTTCCTCTGGCGGTGATGGGTCTGAAGAAAGGCCAGAACCTGTTTCTGGACGAGAAAAAGCGCCTGACGATGCGCTATATCCCGGGCTTCCTGCGTCGCTACCCCTTTGCTTTCGCCAACGACGGCAAAAGCGAGAACTTCACCCTGTGCATCGACGACCAATTTGAAGGCTGGAGCAAAGATGGCAGCAAGGGCAAGCGCCTGTTCACCGAAACGGGTGAGCAAACCGAAGAGCTCAAGGGCGTCATGGAATTCCTGAAGGACTACCAGTACCGCGCCGAGCTGACCAACGTGTTCTGCAAGCGCCTGTCGGAACTCGAGCTGCTGGAACCGATGGAAGCCAATATCAAGCTGAAAGACGGCCAGGAGGGGGGCGGTTTCAATCTGACCGGCTTCTACGTGGTCAACCGTGAAAAGCTCAAGAAAATCAGCGACGAAGACGTGTTGGACCTGTTCAAGAAAGACGGCCTGGAGCTGATCTTCAGCCACCTGCAGTCCATGCAGAACCTGAACGCACTGGTCAACAAGTACTCAGAGCAGTCTAAAGAAGCCGCCTGATTGTTTCGGTGGTTTAAAAAACCCGCACTGGCTGCGGGTTTTTTTGTGCCCGGCGCTCGGGCATCGGGAGTGTGAGAGGGACAGATCAGGTTCCCTGGGCTGGCTCGTGGATGCGCACGATCAGAACGTCGCAGACCGCCTGGTGCAGAATATCGGTCGCGGTGGTGCCCAGCAGTCGCTTCAGTCCCTTTTCCCCGTGACTGCCGGTCACGATGACGTCGGCGCCGAGCTTGCCGGCCAGGTAAGTGATCTCTTGTGGTGCGTCGCCAAACAGGATGTGAAGGTGGTCGGGAGGAAGGGCCATATCCTCGGCATACGTCTGCAGGCGCGGAAACAGCTCCTGACGAACCTGCAGTTCACCGTGGCGATGGTTGCGCCCGGTGCCGCTACCCAGCGCTGTGACCGGGTGTTCAGCCACGTGGACGAGATGGAGGTGCGAGCCCGCCGTCGCGAGCTTTCTCGCGCCGCTCAGGACCTGGGCAGAGTCCTGGGTCAGATCCAGCGCTACCAAGAGGGTGTTAAAGCGGGACATGGCAATCTCCCTTAACCGGTTCTAAGCTGTTGTCTCCATAAGTGTAGCCCAAGGCGTAGGTTGATCCGAACGAACCTGATGTAAGTAGTAGACTGTAATCAGAGGGTCAGGCTGAGCGGCCTTCCCACGGCGGGGCCGAAGGTGGACCCGCCATACCTGTTACCACCCGGAGAGCGGATTATGACCAGCACCGACACCTCGCGCAGCATCCTGATAACCGGCGGCACTGGCTTCATCGGTGTCCCCCTGTGCCATGCCTTGCAAGAGCGGGGCGATCATCCGGTGGTGCTCACCCGGGACACGTTGCGGGCGGCGCGGATTCTGGGCACAGGCGTCAGCTTGGTGTCGGAACTGAGCCAACTTCCCGACCGGCCAGTGGATGCGGTGATAAACCTGGCCGGCGAGCCGCTGGCCAGTGGCCGCTGGAATGACCGGCGCAAAGAGGAATTTCGGCGCAGCCGTATTGGCACCACCGAGGCGCTGCTGGCCCACTTTCAACAGCGGGGCCACTTTCCGGAGCGGATGGTGAGCGGGAGCGCCATCGGCTTCTATGGCGATGGGGGTGACCGACCGCTGACCGAAGTGGATGGCAGCGGTACGGGATTCGCGGCCCAGTTATGCCGGGACTGGGAGGCGGTGGCGGAACGTTTTGCCGACTCCGGTACCCGGGTCTGTCGGTTGCGGACCGGCATTGTGCTGGGGCCCGGTGGGGGGGCGCTGCAGTCAATGTTGCTGCCGTTCAAGCTGGGTTTGGGGGGGCGTCTGGGTTCGGGTCGCCAGTGGATGTCCTGGATTCACCGGAAGGATATGGTGCGCCTGATTCTCCACTGCCTGGAGCAGGAAAATCTGTCCGGAGCGGTGAACGGGACAGCGCCAAATCCGGTCACCAACCGCTACTTTACCCGCTCGTTGGCGAAGACGCTCCATCGCCCGGCCGTATTTCCCGCGCCGGCGTTTATGTTGCGGGCCATGATGGCCGATATGGCGGATGAGTTGTTGCTGGTCAGTCAGCGAGTATTACCGGAGGCGGCGCTGGAGTCCGGGTTTCAGTTTCAATACCCCGAACTGGTGCCAGCGCTGGAGCAGATTCTTCGCAAACCCGGGAACCAGTAGTGACCGGAATAAAAATTTTTCTTCAGAGCCTTGAAAACGGTCTGGTCGTCCTTATTTTTTTGAGTAAGCCCGCTCGAATTGAGGGGCTTGGTTACCGGCACTGCCTGATGGGTGGTGGATTCGGATAAGCAGCACGCTGTTGCTTCTGACCGGTAGCATTCACTGACCCTGACTCGATCATTGTGATGAGTCCCATTGAATATTGCTCTGAAGAGGATATTGTTATGCGTAGCTTTGATTTTTCTCCCCTGTACCGTTCTGCCATCGGCTTTGATCGTATGGCCAGTCTGCTGGATACATTGAGCCGCAGCGAGCAGAACCAACCCAGTTATCCCCCGTACAACATCGAGTTGACCGGTGAGGACCAGTACCGAATTACCATGGCCGTTGCCGGGTTTGACCGCTCGGAGTTGAACATCGAGGTCAACCAGAGCAATCTGACGATTTCGGCCAATAAAGCGCCCGAGCAGGAAGAACGGCAGTACCTGCACCAGGGCATCGCCGCGCGCAATTTCGAGCGCCGGTTCCAGCTGGCCGATCACGTGGAAGTGAAAGCCGCGACCTTCGAAAATGGTCTGCTGCACATCGACCTGAAGCGGGAAATTCCCGAGGCGATGAAGCCGCGCACCATTGAGATTGATGATGGGCAAAGCCCGTCATTGAAAGACGGTCGGGACGTCAAGTCTGTGACCCATGAAGCGGAATCGAAAAACCGCGATGATTCCAAAGCCGCCTAAACGGCATTCCGTTCTCAGAAAAAACCGGCGAGTCACCTCGCCGGTTTTTTTATGGGTTTGAACTTGACGATTTCTCGGATGGGTTCACTCCGCGCTGAACAGTTTCGCCCGGACGGTAGCCCGGTATTCACGCGGAGTAATCGCCAATTGTTTTTTGAACAGGGTGGTGAAATAACCGGTGTCCTGATAGCCCACCTTATCAGCAATTTCAGCGATGGTCAGGTTGCTGGTTTTCAATAAGTCCCGGGCATTGTTGATGCGAATTTCCTGTAGGTAATCCAGGGGCGTCTGCCCGGTAGCGGCCTTGAATCGACGGTTCAGGGTTCGCGTGCTGAGCCCAAAGCGCTCTGCCACTTGGGAGAGCACCACCTCCCGTGGATAGTTATCCTGCAGCCAGAGCTGGACCTGAATGATGTCTTCATCCGGGTGGCGACTGTGCGCTTCCTCAAAGTAACCGCTGCTTTCGTAGGAGCGGCGGATTTCGTGAGAGAAATGACGTTCAACGTGGCTGGCAATGCGCTTGTTATACAGGCGCTGAATAAAGTGCACCGTCAGATCCGCCAGAGAGTTCACGCTGGCGGCACAGTAGAGATTGCCCGCCTGGGTAATGAAGTACTGCCGCTTGAGATCGACCTCGGGGTAGTCGCGTTGGAACTGATCGAAGTAGTGCCAGTGAGTCGTGGCGGGCTTGCCATTGAGCAGTCCTGCTTCGGCCAGAAAGCAGCAGCCGGTGCCCACCGCGCTGATCAGTGCGCCGTTTTGATATTGCTCCCGAAGCCAGTCCAGCACCTGGGGTTGGCGCCGGATGATGGGGCGCGGGTTGCGCCAGAAGCCGGGTACGTAAACCAGGTCGGGGGAGGGGGCGCTTTCCAGGGCGTGGTCTGGCGTCCAGCGCAGGCCGGACCGGGTCGCTGCCGGCTCACCCTGGGCCGAGACCGTACTCAATATCAGTCGGGTTCGCTGGCTGCCGCGGTCCCGCTGGTTGGCGCTCTCCGCCGTGAGCAGCATTTCCATGGGCAGAGTGGCGCTGGTTGCCAGCATGTTGTCGCTGAGTAGAAACGCAATCTGGATGGCCTCTCCGGCATTCTGGGGCATAAAACGGGCTCTCTGGTGTATTCTGGCCAAAATACCACAAGTTTTGGCGAAAACAACCATGACAATTGCCAGTCAGGGCAATACACTTTCCAGCTGTCCAGACCTCATGCGCCCACCGTCTGTGGGCCAGAGGCCGTTGTTGAATTCAATGGGAGTCAACTATGTCATCACTGCCGGTTATTGTGGGATTTGGCGGTTTTAATGCCGCCGGTCGGAGCTCGGGTCATCATGCCTATCGGCGAATGATCATCGAAAGCTTGCCCACACAAGAGCGGCAGGAGACTCTGGCCGGCCTGGCGGTGTTGATGGGGCTGGTGGCTTTTGAGGACAATGCCTACCGGGACGCCGATGATCGCCCCTATGAGCTGGCCGAGATTGAGCGCCAATTCGGCCCGGCGATTCTGGAGGGGACGCTGATTCGCCGCATCGACCCGGCGCTTTTTGATGTGGATGCCGCGCACTGGCAGAAAAGTGCCAGCCTCAGTGGTAGCGAGGCGCCCATGAGTTTTGAATTGTCCGAGCGCGACTTGCCCGAGCCGCTGCCTTCCGACTGGCAGGTTCAGACGCTGGATGATCGGCGCGTCAAAGTCACGCTGACCGGAACACTGGATGTGAAATGGGACAGCTTCCGGGCCCTGCCGGTCAAGTCCGCGGGGCAATTGCCGAAGGGGTTCGATCCCGGCTCTCTATATAACTCCCGCTTTCATCCCCGAGCCTTGCAACTGACCGTCATTGGTGCCTCGGATGCCATTCAGTCGGTGGGTGTGCCCTGGGCTGATATTGCCAATGCGGTACGTCCTGACCAGGTGAGTGTTTATGCCAGCAATGTCATGAGTCAGATGGACGAGGCCGGCTTTGGCGGTTTGCTGCAGGCGCGCCTGAAGGGCGGCCGGGTCAGTACCAAACAGTGCCCATTGGGCCTGAACAGCATGCCGGCGGATTTCGTCAACGCCTACATTATTGGCAGCGTCGGCCAGACCGGGGCGATTGCCGGGGCTTGCGCCTCATTCCTGTATAACCTGCGCGCCGCGGTGGAGGACATTACTGCCGGGCGCTGCCGGGTTGCGGTGGTGGGCAACGCCGAGGCGCCGATCACCCCGGAAATCATCGATGGTTATGCCACCATGGGCGCTTTGGCCGCCGAAGATAAACTGAAGAAAATCGACGGTGCCGACGAGACCGACCCTCGTCGGACCAGTCGGCCGTTCGGGGAGAACTGCGGTTTTACCATTGCCGAGTCCAGCCAGTATGTGGTGCTGATGGATGATGCATTGGCGTTTGAGCTTGGAGCCGATATTCACGGTGCGGTCAATGACGTTTTCATCAATGCGGACGGCTTCAAGAAGTCGATTTCAGCGCCGGGGCCGGGTAACTACATCACCATGGCCAAGGCGGTTGCCTCCGCGCGCGCCATTCTGGGTGATGAGTCGATCCGGAAGCGCTCCATGATTCAGGCGCATGGCTCCAGCACCCCCCAGAACCGGGTGACCGAGTCCGAGATTTTTCATCGGGTGGCCGAGGTGTTCGGTATTACCGACTGGCCGGTCACTGCGGTCAAGGCCTATGTGGGCCACACCCTGTCTGCCGCCAGCGGCGAGCAGTTGATCAACAGTCTCGGTGTGTTCCGTTATGGTTTTGTGCCGGGTATCAAGACCATCGACAAAGTGGCGGATGATGTGTTTTCCGAACGCCTGACCATTCCGCTGGAGGATCTGGATCGCCGGGGAAACCCTCTGGATGTGGCGTTCCTGAACTCTAAAGGGTTTGGTGGCAACAATGCTACTGCCAGCGTGTTGGCCCCCCGGGTGGTGGAGCCGATGCTCCGCCGGCGCTATGGTGACTCGGCGTTTGAGGCTTACGCGGCGCGTCGGGAGTCAGTCCGGGAGCGGGCCGGGCTCTATGATAGCCAGGCGCTCAAGGGGCAGTTCGATACCCTGTACCACTTTGGCCAGAACATGATCGATGAGAGCGAAATCGAGCTGGGCAGCCGGGAGTTGCGCCTGCCGGGCATGGCGCAGAGTATCGACCTGGACCTCCCCAATCGCTACACCGATATGACCGACTGACCGCTCGGGTGTCTGCCGGTTGGCCACAAGCCGCCGGCCGGCACGCAAATTGGCCAATCTTTGTCCATATCGGCCTATACAAAGCGGATTCTTTCCCTTAAAATACTGCGCCTTTCGCACCCTGTGTGTGATTGGGTCTTTTCACCGGGCGTCGGTAAGTGCCGGCCCCAATTGGAAAATATAGGAAAATCCTCAATGGTAACTATTCGTCTGTCACGTGGCGGCTCCAAAAAGCGTCCTTTTTACCACCTGTCCGTAACCGACAGCCGCAGCGCCCGTAACGGCCGTTACATCGAACGCGTTGGTTTCTTCAACCCGATCGCCCGCGGTCAGGAAGAGCGTCTGCGTATCGACAATGAGCGTGTCGAGTACTGGGTAGGCCAGGGCGCACAGTTGAGCGAGCGCGTAGCAAGCCTGCTGAAAGAGCAGAAGAAGCAAGCCGCCTAAGCGAGGCGCGCTTGACTATGGCAGACGCCCGAGCCCGCAACAAGGGGTCAAACCTGATTGACGTCGGGCGTATTACCGCCGTATTTGGTATTCAGGGGTGGGTGAAAATTCACTCCTACACCGAGCCGCAGGAGAACCTGTTTGGCTATGGCCCTTGGTGGTTGAAAACCGCCCGGGGAGTAAAACCGGTAGAAATCGACAATAGCCGACCTCACGGCAAAGGGTTTGTCGCGCACATCAAAGGTGTCGACGACCGCGATGAGGCCGCCCTCTACACCGGGGTGACCATCGCCGTGGAAAAACAGCTGCTCCCGGAGCTGGAAGGGGACGACTATTACTGGCACCAGTTGCAGGGCCTTCGGGTCGTCAGCCACTGGGAAGGTCAGGAGTACGATCTGGGTACCGTGACACGCTTGCTGGAAACTGGCGCCAACGATGTGTTGGTGGTGCAGGGCGATGCCGAGAGTATCGACCAGAGCGAGCGGTTGATTCCCTATGTGCCCGAACAGTATGTGCGCCGGGTTGACCTGGCGACAGAGTGTATCGAGGTGGACTGGGACCCGGAGTTTTGAGCGAAGCGCCCGAAAAACAGCCGGTACGATTGGCGGTGGTCAGTCTGTTTCCGGACATGATGCAGGCGGTGACCGGTTACGGTGTGACTGGTCGGGCCGTCAAGCAGGGGCTGATCGACGTGCAGTGCTGGAACCCCCGGGAGTTTACCCGGGATAAGCATCGCACGGTAGACGATCGCCCCTACGGTGGCGGTCCCGGCATGGTGATGATGGTGGAGCCTCTGCGCGAGGCTATCGTGGCCGCCAAGACCTGGGCCGGAAAGGACGCACCGGTGATTTATCTGTCGCCTCAGGGGCGGCCGTTGGATCAGTCTGGCGTGGAAACCCTGGCCAGTTATGGCCCGATGGTGCTGGTGGCGGGACGCTATGAAGGGATTGATGAGCGTCTGCTGAAGACGGTGGTCGACCAGGAGTGGTCCATTGGGGATTACGTTTTGAGTGGCGGTGAGTTGCCCGCCATGGTGGTGATTGATGCCGTGACCCGGCTGATTCCAGGCGCTTTGGGGCACGCTCAGTCGGCAGAGCAGGATTCCTTCACGGAAGGTCTGCTGGACTGTCCACACTACACCCGCCCGGAAAATTTTGAAGGGCATGAGGTCCCGGAAGTGCTACTGTCCGGTGACCACGAAAGAATTCGGCGCTGGCGCCTGAAACAGGCGCTGGGGCGGACCTGGCAGAAACGGCCAGACTTGCTTGAAGCAATTAACCTAACCGAGGAACAGCATGCGCTGTTGACGGACTTTCGTCGGGACCTTGAAGCACTTAACTCTAGCTGTGAAGCTACAGACTCTCAGGAGACTAGGCATGACTAACAAGATCATTCAGGCGCTCGACGCCGAACAGATGAAGCAGGATGTACCGGAATTCGCCCCGGGCGACACCGTTGTGGTACAGGTAAAGGTAACCGAAGGTAACCGCGAGCGTCTGCAGGCGTTCGAGGGGGTGGTTATCGGTAAGCGTAACCGCGGCTTGAACTCTGCATTTACTGTGCGCAAGGTATCCCACGGTGTGGGCGTTGAGCGTACTTTCCAGGTGCACAGCCGTCAGGTTGACAGCATCCAGGTGAAGCGTAAGGGTGACGTTCGCCAGGCGAAGCTTTACTACCTGCGCGACCTGACCGGCAAGGCAGCACGCATCAAGGAAAAGCTGTCCTAAGCGATACGCTGATCCGTTCGAAAAAACCGGGGCCTTGGCTCCGGTTTTTTTATGCTATTCTGGCTCCAATGCTAACCTATGACCAATAAGCACTGTGACCTTACCCGCCCAAGAAAGCCAGGCCCTGGAGCAATACCTCGATGCCATCTGGATGGAAAAAGGTCTCAGTGAGAATACCCTGAACTCCTATCGGCGCGACCTGGAAGCGTTTGCACGCTGGCTGGTCGAGCAGGGTGGGGGGCTGATGTCGTTGGATGCGGTCGCCGCCTATGACTACCTCGCCTACCGCCACCAAAAGGGCTATTCCAGTCGCTCCACGGCGCGCTTTCTCTCCTGTGTTCGCGGCTTTTACCGCCACCAAATCCGCGAAGGACGGCTGGCGGAAAATCCCCTGGCCCTCGTAGACAACCCGAAGCTGCCCAAATCCTTACCCAAGTCCCTCACCGAGGCCGATGTTGAGCGGCTGCTGCTGGCACCGGATCTGGAAGATCCAGTGGGCTTTCGCGACCGTACCATGCTCGAAGTCCTGTACGCCTGCGGGCTACGGGTCAGCGAGTTGGTGGGCCTTACCCTGGCGCAGGTCAATCTACGTCAGGGAGTGGTGCGGGTCATGGGTAAGGGCAGTAAGGAGCGATTGGTGCCGCTCGGCGAGGAGGCAATCGATTGGATCTCCCGTTATCTGCAGGAAGCGAGACCTGTGCTCTTGCATAATGTGCCCAGTGAAGTACTCTTTCCCAGCACTCGCGCTCGAGAGATGACCCGTCAGACGTTTTGGCACAGAATTAAACATTGGGCGCTGGTGGCGGGTATTGACAAACCCCTGTCGCCCCATACGCTGCGACACGCCTTTGCGACCCACCTGTTGAACCACGGGGCGGATTTGCGGGTCGTACAGTTATTGCTGGGCCACAGCGATTTGTCGACGACCCAGATATACACCCATGTCGCCCGGGCCCGGATGCAGGAGCAGCATCGCCAGCATCACCCCCGGGGATGACGCGTCAGTGTCGTTGAATACTTTGAAATTGTGACAGGAAAACGTTTATGTTGAAGCAAGTGGCGGTTGGTCTGATGGTCTTGATGGGGAGCGTGATGTCCCAGGCTCAGGAAATGTCCACCGAGGACCGTATTCTGAAGGCGCTCTCCGAGGCGCGTCCCGATTTTGAGTTTACCGATGTGCGCCCGGCGCCCATTGAAGGGTTGTACCAGGCCCGGGTGGTCGGCGGACCGGTGCTTTATGTCTCTCCGGACGCGCAACTGATGATCGCCGGTGACATGTTCACCATTGGGCCCGGTGGCTTTGGGCGCTACGAAGACCCGGCGGTTGTGGAAAAGCGCAAGCAGCTTGCCGCTCAACTGGATGAAGAGGACACCATTGCCTTCGCGCCCGAGGGAGAGAGTAAAGCCGTGGTATATGTGTTCACGGATGTGGACTGCGGTTACTGCCGTCGCCTGCACAGTCAGATGAATGCCTATCAGGACGGCGGTGAAACCAAGCCCGGCTACAATGATCTGGGCATCGAAATTCGTTACCTGGCCTATCCCCGGGCTGGTGTGGGCAGTCCCTCCGCCCAAAAGCTGGAAACCGCCTGGTGTGCAGACGACCAGCAGGCCGTACTGGATCGATTGAAAAACCTCCAGTCGGTGGACAACAAATCCTGCGATAACAACCCGGTGGCTGAACATTATCGCCTCGGTGGTGAGTTCGGTGTGAACGGCACGCCGGCGCTGGTGCTGCCCAACGGGACAGTGCAGCCCGGCTATGTGCCGCCGGCGCAGCTCGCCCAGATTCTCGGGCTCTGAGGGCCCCACCCCTGTCGCCAATTGACACCTCGCGAGCGGCCCAGTAAGGTTGCTCGCCCGCGCCTCGCTCCGGGGCGCGCATTCCAGTAGAATAGCCGGTCTCGCCCGCCCGCACCCAGCGTTGGCGGGCGTTACCTTTTACCAGCAGGGCTCATTTTTTGGGGGAGAGAAGTTTGAAACCGGTCAAAATAGGTATCTGTGGCCTCGGCACTGTCGGCAGCGGCACGGTCAACGTTCTTCATCGCAACAGCCGGGTGATCAACGCCCGTGCCGGTTGTGACATTGTGATTGGTCAGGTCGCCTGTCGTCGCGATGATGTGGACTGCGACATCTCCGGGCTGAACGTCACCCGCGATATCTTCGAGGTTGCCACCAACCCGGACATCGACATTCTGGTCGAGCTGATCGGCGGAATTGATGTGGCCCGCGAACTGATTCTCAAGGCGATTGAACACGGTAAGCACGTGGTCACCGCCAACAAGGCCCTGATTGCCGAGCACGGCAACGAGATCTTCGCCGCCGCCAATGAAAAGGGCGTGACCGTAGCCTTTGAAGCCGCCGTGGCCGGTGGTATTCCCATCATCAAGGCGATCCGTGAAGGCCTGTCCGCCAACAAGATCGAGTGGTTGGCCGGCATCATCAACGGTACCGGCAACTTCATTCTTACCGAAATGCGCGACAAAGGTCGCGGTTTCTCTGAAGTGCTGGAAGAGGCCCAGGAGCTGGGCTATGCCGAAGCCGACCCGACGTTTGACGTCGAGGGCATCGACGCGGCCCACAAGCTGGTCATCCTGGCCTCGATCGCTTTCGGTATCCCCCTGCAGTTCGACAAAGTATTCACCGAAGGCATCAGTCGCATTGCCCCGCAGGACGTGCAGTACGCCCAGGAGCTGGGTTACCGGATCAAGCATCTGGGGATTGCCCAGAAAGGGCCCAAGGGCATTGAGCTGCGCGTGCATCCGACCCTGATTCCCCAGAAGCGCCTGATCGCCAATGTGGACGGCGTGATGAACGCCGTGTTGGTCAAGGGCGATGCCGTCGGCCCGACCCTGTACTACGGTGCCGGTGCTGGGGCCGAACCCACTGCTTCGGCCGTACTGGCGGATATCGTCGATGTCGCGCGAACCCTGACCGCTGACCCCGAGCACCGGGTCCCCTACCTTGGCTTCCAGCAGGAGCAGCTGCGCAGCGAACTGGAAATCGTGCCCATTGAAGAGGTCGAGACCGCTTACTATCTGCGCATGTCGGCTCTGGATAAACCCGGGGTGCTGTCGCAGGTTGCCCAAATTCTGAGTGACTCCGGCATCAGTATCGAAGCCCTTATCCAGAAGGAAGCCGCGGACGAAGAAGAAATCGTCCCATTGATTCTGTTGACCAACCGGGCCGTGGAAAAGCAACTGGTGGAGGCGATCATCAAGATCGAATCCCTGAGCTCCATCACCGGCCCGATTACCCGCATCCGTGTGGAGCCATTGAAGTGAAATACATCAGCACTCGGGGCCAGTCCCCGGCCCTCGATTTTGAAGATGTCGTCCTGACCGGGTTGGCGCCGGATGGCGGCCTGTATGTACCGGAAACACTGCCTGAATTCAGCCAGGAAGAAATCGCCTCTTGGGCGGGCCTTTCCTACGAAGAGCTCGCGTTCAAAATTATGGCCCCGTTCGTTTCCGGTGCCGTATCCGATGCGGAGCTGAAGCAGATCATCAGCGAGGCCTACAGCAGTTTCCGTCACGACGCCGTTGCACCCCTGGTGCAGACGGCGCACAACGAATGGATTCTGGAGCTGTTCCAGGGGCCGACCCTGGCGTTCAAGGATTTTGCCCTGCAGTTCCTCGGCCATCTGCTCGACCATCTGCTGAAAAAGCGTCAGCAGAAAGTGGTGGTGATGGGGGCAACCTCCGGGGATACCGGTTCAGCGGCGATTGAAGGCTGTCGTCGTTGTGACAACATCGATATTTATATTCTGCATCCTCACAAGCGCGTATCAGACGTGCAGCGTCGGCAGATGACCACGGTGCTGGAAGACAACGTCCATAACATCGCGCTGGAAGGAAACTTCGATGATTGCCAGAATATGGTGAAAGCCAGTTTCGGCGATCAGTCGTTTCTGCCCGAAGATCGCCAGTTGGTAGCGGTCAACTCGATCAACTGGGCGCGTATCATGGCTCAGATCGTTTACTACTTTTACGCGGGTCTGGCGTTGGGCGCCCCGACACGTCCGATCTCTTTCTCGGTGCCTACGGGTAATTTCGGCGATATTTTTGCCGGTTATCTGGCCAAGCGCATGGGGCTGCCCATCAATCAGTTGGTGATCGCCACCAACAGCAACGATATTCTGCATCGCTGCCTGAGTGGCAATGATCACAGCAAACAGCCACTCCAGCATACCTTGTCGCCGAGCATGGATATCATGGTATCCAGTAACTTCGAGCGCATGCTGTTCGACCTGTACGATCGCGACGGTGACAAGATTCGCGGCCTGATGGAGGACTTCAAGTCCGGCGCCATGCACCTGGATGAGTCGGCGCTGTCCAAGGCGCGGGAGCTGTTCAGCAGTTACAAGGTGGATGATGATGTGATGCTGGAGGTAATTCGCGATGTGTTTGAGCGCACTGAATACTTGTTGGATCCGCATACGGCGATTGGTTTGAAGGCGGCCCGCGAAACGCGTCGGCGTCAGGATATTCCGATGGTCTGTCTGGCCACGGCTCATCCGGCGAAATTCCCGGAGGCGGTGCGCAAGGCCGGCCAGGATACTGATCCGGCGCTGCCACACCATATGGCGGACCTGTTCCAGCGCGAGGAGCGTTACGAAGTACTGGCCAATGACATCGGCACCGTACAGTCCTACATCGCCAAAAACCTGAAAGCGTAGGGCGTAAGGTTGCTTCGGATTGTAGTGCTGCGGTTGGGTAACCCCTTGTGAGACACGCCGTAAATACATCCCTGTAGGCTCATCACCCGCCGTCCAGGCGGGTGACGGTCTCACAAGGGGTTACCCAACCTCCGCGGTGCCAACGCAATGTTCCGGGAAATAGCACCGCAGGTCGCGTAGGGCGGATAAGCCGAAGGCGCATCCGCCGTAACCAAAGCCGAATCCCTCAAATTTCACCGACGGACCTCATGCAAAAAACCATCCTCCGACGCACACCCCCCGAACAGGCCCCGGACACGCCGCTGGCTGGCGACCTGCCACCCTTGCTGGACCGGTTGTATCGCCTTCGTGGCGTTTCCCGCGCTGAGGAGCTGTCCCACAAGCTTCAACACCTGCACAAACCCACCTTCAAAGGCCTGCCCGAAGCGGTGGCGTTATTGGCCGATGCGGTTGAGGCGCAGGCCAATGTCTTGGTGGTGGGTGACTTCGATGCTGACGGGGCGACCAGCTCGGCGTTGGCGGTGATGGCGTTGCAGGCCATGGGCCTGTCGAGTGTGGATTTTCTGGTGCCCAACCGGTTTGAGTACGGTTATGGCCTGACGCCGGAGATTGTGGAAGTGGCGGCGGCGATGGCGCCGGATGTGATTGTGACGGTGGATAACGGCATTTCCAGTGTCGAGGGCGTGCGCGCGGCGCAGGAGCATGGGATTGCGGTGGTGGTGACGGATCATCACTTGCCCGGTGACGAGCTGCCCTCCGCCGAAGCGATTGTGAACCCCAATCAGCCGGGCTGCCCGTTTCCCAGTAAAAACCTGGCGGGTGTTGGTGTTATTTTTTATGTGATGAACGCCCTGCGGGCGGAGTTGCGTCAGCGGGGCTGGTTTGCCCATGGGCAGCCCGAGCCCAATATGGCGAACTTTCTGGACCTGGTGGCCCTTGGTACGGTGGCGGACGTGGTACCGCTGGATCACAACAACCGCATTCTGGTGTCTCAGGGCTTGCAGCGCATTCGCGCCGGCGTGGCTCGCCCGGGCATTATTGCCCTGCTGGATGTAGCCGGGCGACAGATGCATCGATTGGTGGCCAGTGATCTGGGGTTTGCCATTGGCCCGCGCCTGAATGCGGCGGGGCGGTTGGACGATATTTCCGTGGGTATCCAGTGTCTGATGTGCGACAGCGATGAGCTGGCCCAGGAGATGGCGTTGACGCTCGATGAGCTCAACCGCGATCGCAAGGCGATTGAGAGCGGTATGCAGAAGGAAGCGGTGGCCATGCTCAATCGGTTGCAACTGGATGAGGAGAATCAGGCTTTGCCCTGGGGACTCTGTCTGTACGACGGTAATTGGCACCAGGGTGTAATCGGTATTCTCGCTTCTCGAATCAAGGATCGCCTGCACCGTCCGGTGATCGTGTTTGCCGATGCGGGGGAAGGGGAGATCAAAGGTTCGGCTCGCTCGATTGCCGGTTTGCACATCCGCGATGCGCTGGATGCGGTGGCGGCGCGTCACCCGCATCTGTTGAACAAGTTCGGCGGCCATGCCATGGCGGCGGGGATGACGCTGTCTCGGGATAATTTCGACGCGTTTCAGCAGGCCTTTGATGAAGAGGTCAAACGTCAATTGCAGCCGGAGGACCTGCAGCCGGTGTTGGTCAGTGACGGTAACCTGACGCCCACGGAAGTGAACCTGGAGCTGGCCAGTTTATTGCGCAATGCGGGACCCTGGGGGCAGCACTTCCCAGAGCCGCTGTTCGATGGAGATTTTGCGTTGGTTCAGCAGCGGCTGGTGGGAGAGAAACACCTGAAAATGACGTTGGCACTGGATTCACAGGGGCAGCACCTGGTGGACGCCATTGCGTTCAATATTGATCCGGAGTTGTGGCCCAATCCGTCCGTGCAGCGTGTTCGCCTGGCGTATCGGTTGGATGTGAACGAGTTTCGTGGGCGTCAGTCCGTGCAGTTGATGGTGGAGTACATTGAACCGGCCTGATTGCCGGTTCTTTTCTCTCGGAAAGTGCATCCAAATTCCGCCCTCCTACGTTCAGTAAGTAGGTATCCTGAAAATCAATATAACAGAGATCATGCTTTATGAATGATTCGAACGATCCCTACTTATCATTGCTCAGTCGAACGGCAGAGGGGGAGCATACGGCATTCGCTCAACTCTACCGCGAGACATCCGGCAAGTTATTCGCCGTTAGCTTGCAGATGTTACGGCGCCGGGACTGGGCTGAAGACGCTGTTCAGGAGGCGTTCGTGCGGGTTTGGTACAACGCCGGTTCGTATCACGCTGAGAAAGGATCAGTGATGTCCTGGATGATCAGTATTGCGCGTTACCGTGCGCTGGACATGTTGCGAGCGGCTAAAAGTCGTCCGGAAAGCAATGAGGAGTCTTCGGCCGAAGAGGGGAGCGATCAGTCCCCGGAGCTGGACTTGTATCAACATCGTGAACGAGCGGAAATTGATCGCTGCATGAATCAGCTTGAGGGCACACAGCGTCACGCAATCCACTTGGCGTACTTCTTGGGAATGACGCACATTGAGGTGTGCAGGCGTCTGGCATCGCCGTTGGGTTCGGTTAAAAGCTGGATTCGTCGAGGTTTGGACCGTTTGAAGAGGTGCCTTGAAGCATGAACTACTTGACCGATGATCGCCGCAATGCGCTGGCGGCAGACTATGTATTGGGGACGCTTCAGGGGAAGGCGCGGATTCGCTTCCAGAAGCTGTTGATGCAGCACTCTTCATTGCGGACCACTGTGTGGCGTTGGGAGCGTGGGCTCAACGGGCTGGGAGAATCGCTGCCCAGTCAAGCGGTGCCGGTACGGGTATGGGAGCGGATCCAGAGGCGAATCGGTGCGCCGCTGGACTCGACTTTGCCGAACGACAGTTCCCGGGATGATAAGCCCAAGCGACAAGTCCTGCCCCTCGGCGTCGAGACGCGGTTCGATCCTTGGCGCTGGCTGGCTGGTTCTTCGACGGCGGCCGCCTTGTTCTTGGCGGTGGTGTTGATCTGGCCGGTGATGTACCCAGACTCGCCTGAACAACTGGTTGTGGTTCAAAGCGAAAAGGCGCAGCCGCTCTGGTTGATTGAGTGGACGGATTCAACGTTCAATGTCCAGGCAACGGATCGACTGGTTGCGCAAGCGGATAAAGATTACGAGCTCTGGCTGGTGGCCGCTGATGGACGTGATCCAGTGTCTTTGGGGCTATTGCCTAAACAGGGGCAGCGTCAATTGCCACGAATTGCGCTGCTGGATGAGGTCGACATCAATGTGCTTGCCGTCAGTCTTGAACCCTTGGGAGGGTCTCCCACCGGCAAGCCGACCACCGTGTTGTATACGGCAGAACCGGTTAATATCTGATTTCGATCAAAGACGGTTCACCCAGAATGCCTGAGATTCGGGTGTTCTGGGGCGGGCCAGCGTGATCTTCGCCCCCTTTATTTCGAATCGCTATTGCTATCGAAAAAGTACGATTAAATCAATATAAGAATAATCTCTGCCTTCTGAATCCAAATTTCATTCTTAGCCGTTTGCTCTATGAACCTCGACGATCCACGCGGTTGTCATTTCGTTCATAAACCTGTTAACAGGAAGCAAAAGCTATGAAGATAAAAATTCTCTCCGTAATGATCGGTACGCTGTGTGCCGGCTTGGTCGGCACCACAGCGGTGGCCTCCAGCCATCGGGAAGCACCCAATATCACCCGTATGCCCACCGTGGATTCCACGGACTTCTATGCATTCAACAGCTACGAAGCCGGGCGAGGTGACTATGTCACCCTGATCGCCAATTACCTGCCCCTGCAAGACGCCTACGGCGGCCCCAATTACTTTGCGCTGGATCCGGCCGCGGTTTATAGCATCCACATAGACAACGACGGTGATGCAGTCGAGGATTTAACCTACCAATTCCGCTTTCAGCAAGCGTTGCCCAGTGAAAACGGCGAAGGCGTTACATTGACGGTAGGCCCGGAAGGCGATACCCGCTCTGTCGCGGTTCCTTTGAAAAACGTTGGCGGAGTTTCGGCCAGTGACATGTCAGCCGTGAATTTTATTGAAACCTACGAGCTTACTCTGGTGGAGGGTGAGCAACGAACAGGTATGGGGATGGAGGTTCAGGATGCCAATATGGGCAGCACCACCTTCAAAAAGCCTTTGGATTTTATCGGCACCAAAAGTTTTGGCTCACGCGCTGACTACGCGGAATACGCCAATAGCTTTATTCATGAAATCGCCATTCCCAACTGCTCAGCAAACGGCCGGGTGTTTGTCGGCCAGCGAAAGGATCCCTTTGTGGTGAATCTGGGCAAGACCTTTGATTTGGTCAACTATGTGCCCGTCGAAGGCGACAGCATGCGCGGCAACGGTGATGGCGAAGGTTTTCCCGGCGGCATTACCCAAGACGCGGGTAACGATGACCTGGCGAATAAAAATGTGACCGCGCTGGCTTTGGAAATTCCCAAAAGCTGCATCACAGGTGATGGGAATGGCACCATCGGCACCTGGACCACCGCCAGCCTGCCTCAGGCTCGTATTCTGAATCCACAGGCGGAGTTCAATAACACCGAGGTGAATGGTGGTGCCCTGACTCAGGTTTCCCGTCTGGGGAACCCCCTGGTGAATGAGCTGGTGATTGGTCTGAAAGACAAAGATCGTTTCTCCAGTGCCCACCCATCTGACGATGGTCAGTTCCTCGATTATGTCAGTCACCCATCGCTCCCTGAACTGTTGAATATCCTGTTCAAGGACGCCGTCAACAGCACTTTGGGAACCAATATGGAAACCCTGGCTCCGACCAACTTTCCTCGCAACGATCTGATTACCGCGTTCCTGACTGGGTTTGAAGGCGTAAATCAGTTGTCGACTGTCACCCCGTCCGAAGTGCTACGCCTCAACACCGGTATTCCTGCAAAGCCTGCGACGGAGCAATCGTCCTTCGGCGTTGCCGGTGATGACCTGGCGGGCTTCCCCAATGGTCGTCGTCCCGGTGACGACGTCGTGGACATCGCTCTGCGTGTCGTCATGGGGCGCCTGTGTTATCCGATTCCGGTCAATGGCGAACAAACGGATCTGGGATTGTGTGCCCCCGCCGATGCCAATACCGGCGAAGTGGCCTTTACCGATGGTGCACCAGTGGACGCCAGTATGATGAAGGTGTCTTTCCCTTACCTGGCAGAACCACTTCCCGGTTCTGAATAAAGGAGACTGGTATGAAAGCTTACGCAACAGCTTTAATTGCAGCTCTCACGCTGATCATGGTCGGCTGTGGTGGTAGCAGCGGCAAAGATCGCAAGCCCAACCCTGATCCGAACCAGGCTCCAACCGCTAGTGGTGCCAGCCTGACCACTCAAGCGGATACGGAGCTGACCGGTATGCTCAGTGCCGAAGACGCTGACGGTGATCCTCTTACCTTCGCCTTGGTGGGTGAATCGGTCAATGGTTCAGTGACGGTAGAGGCAGACGGTTCATTCAGTTATCAGCCCAATGCCACCTTCACCGGCAATGATTCATTCAGCTTCCGGGCCTCTGATGGTGATCGCGATTCCAATGTTGCCATCGTGGAGATTGTGATAGAGCCGCTGGAAATATCCTTCAGCACATACAGTCGTCAGGCGTTTGAGCAGATGCCAACGGATGAACCCCTGCCGGTAAACGGTCGGATATTCGTTCAGGATGTGGCAGAGCCCAATGCGTACGACGACCTGTTTATACAGTAAACGTTCCATGGTGATGCCAGGGACGGCAATTTCCGCAAATGATTAACTGGGCATTTCTTATGCACATCCGGATATTGTTAGTGACATTGCTGGGGTGGTGCTGCGTGGCGCACGCCGAGCCCACTATTCCCGAAGCCCGTACTACCCTGGTGGCAAAATGGGATCCTGCCGAATTCAGGCGAGCCGATCCTCCCAGCACCGCCGAAGCGCGGTGGCAGTCTGACCCACGGTCGCTGTTGATACGCGTTCGAAAGACGATTGAACTATCCGTCAAACCTGGCTATAGCCATTTTTACGATCGAGCAAGGACCCTGTTGGAGATTCCGGTCGAAGCCCAGACCGATAACCCGGAAGTGTGGTTGTTGTGGGCGAAAGTGCAGCAACACTACCATGATTTTGATGCGGCGCTTTCCGCTTTGGAGCGGGTTTTCAGCGCACAGCCAGACGATGTGGAAGCGCGTTTACTGGCAGCCCGTATTTATCTGATTCAGGGTCGCCCTGATCGCGCGCACGGTCAGTGTATCGCATTGATCGGTAATGCGGATCTGGTGACCGCCAGCGCCTGTGCCCTAGAAGTCGCGGGCTACCGGAATTCGTTGGACAGCAGCTATCGGAGTTTGCAGGCGCTGGTACGGCGCGAAGGGTTGCCTGAAGACGAACGGGGCCCCTGGATTGCCCAGATTCTTGCCGACATGGCGTTGCGTCTGGAACGGTTCGAGGAAGCTCAGTCTTGGCTCAGTCAGTATCTTGACGGCGCCAGCGTCAACTACCTGCTGCAATGGTCCGAGGTGCAGTTGGCACTCGGTAACCATTATCGAATCATCGAAGAGCTGGAGCCCGTGGTCACCACTGCACCCAGTATCGACGATGCGTTGGCCTTGCGCTTGGCGATTGCCGAGCAGGCGACCGAGGGTGACCACTGGCAACACTACGTTGAAGGGCGCATGGCGTTGCGACTTCAGCGCAAAGATACGCATCACGCCTCAGATCTGGCACGTTATCACCTTGATGTGGACCCGCAGCCCGAAAAAGCACTTTACTGGGCCGAAGTCAATTGGGAAAAGGCGCGGGAGCACAGTGATAGACAACTGCTACAGCGGGCGCGCCGGATGGCGGACGAGCTGGACGGTGCAGAGGGAGAAAGCTGATGCGTGTTTATTTCCTGATGCTTTTTTGTCTTCTTTCACTCTCGGCTCAGGCTCACCAGTTGAGCACCGCTTATTTGAGCGGGAAGTTGGATGCCACGGGCAAGGTCCAGCTTGAGCTGCAAACCAGGTTTTACGATCTCCAGCGAGTGGTGGGCGTGGATTCCAATCGCGATGGCGAGCTGTTGTGGGGCGAGGTCCTGGGTAATGCCGACAACCTGGAGACCTATCTTAAGAGCCGGATCAACTTGCGGCGAGATGGTCGGCCCTGCAATCTGTCTTTCTCCGGTCCCTGGAAGGTGGATGAGCACTATGGCGAGGCTTATCTGATGACATCGCTTCAGGCGCAATGCTCGCTCAGTGGCGACCTGACGCTGACCTACCGGGCATTTTTTGAGCAACAGCCCGAGCATAAGCTGCTAGTGAGTTTTCACTCGTCGAACGACACCGACAGTAGTCAACGGGTAATGGATCGCAGTCAGCAAGAACTGGTCCTCGGAGGTGAGCAGGGGAGCCTGATGTTGACCATCAAGGATTTTGTCAAAGAAGGGATCATTCACATATGGATCGGTCTGGATCACATTCTGTTTTTGGTGTCGCTGTTGCTGACCTCTGTGCTGATACGCGCCTCCGGACAATGGCGGGCGGAAGTGAGCATGCATCGGATTGTGACCAATGCTGTCTGGATTGTGACCGCCTTTACTCTAGCTCACTCAGTGACGCTCACTGCCACCGCTCTGGGCTGGGTCCAGCCGTCCAGTCGCTGGGTGGAAGTGGCCATTGCCCTGTCGGTGGCATTGGCTGCGCTCAATAATGTCTTTCCGGTGGTGACTCGCCTGTCTGGAATTACGTTTGCGTTCGGCCTTATCCACGGCTTTGGTTTTGCCGGTGTACTGGGCGAACTGGGTGTCCCCGCCGACCAGGTGCTGCCCACAGTACTCGCGTTCAATCTGGGGGTTGAGATCGGCCAATTGGCGATCGTGCTGGTGTTGCTGCCCTGTCTCATGTTGATGCGCCACTACCTGTGGTTCAGGCGCATCCTGGTACCGGCTGTCTCTTTATTGATTGCCAGCCTGGCCATCTATTGGGTTATTACCCGAATTTAAAGGAGTGTTTTTGTGCACCATCGTCTTTTGATTGGCTTGGCTATGAGTTGGCCGCTGGCGATACAGGCTGACCCTATTGCCATTGAAGAAATTACCGTGGTGGGACGGACCGGTAGCCTGATTGGGCAGGTGGCGTCCGCTTCCGAAGGCAGCGTCAACCAGCAGGATCTTGAAATCCGCCCGCGCCTGCGGATGGGCGAACTGTTGGAGGCGGTGCCGGGGCTGGTTGCCACACAGCACAGCGGCAGTGGCAAGGCCAACCAGTATTTTCTGCGAGGCTTTAATCTGGACCACGGGACGGACTTTGCCACCCAGCTGGACGGTATGCCCATCAATATGCGCAGCCACGGTCATGGTCAGGGTTACACGGATCTGAACTTTATCATCCCCGAATTGGTCGAGGGTATTCATTACCGCAAGGGGCCCTATCGAGTGGACGTGGGTGATTTTACCGGCGCGGGTTCGGCGGTAATGACCTCCATGACCGAAACCGAAGGTCAGATATCCCAGGGGCTGGGCGAGGACGGCTTCGCTCGAACCCTGCTGCTGGGCGATGTCTTTCTGGCCGGCGGGCATTTCCTCTACGGCGCCGAGTATCAAAAGTACGACGGACCCTGGGACCAGGTCGATGAGTCGGTAGACAAGAAAAACCTGTGGTTAAAGCAGCACTGGCATACGGGCCAGTCCCAGTTGGGGCTGGCCTTCATGGCTTATGACAATCAGTGGAACTCGGCAGACCAGATTCCCGATCGGGCGATTCAGCAGGGGCTGATAGATGAGCTTGGCTCCATAGATCCAACGGTCGGTGGTGAATCCAGTCGCTACAGCCTCTCCAGCAACTGGGAGTACACCAATGCCGACGGGGCTGGCTGGGAAGCCAATCTCTATGTCGTTGATTACGATCTATCGCTCTGGTCTAACTTCACCTATTTTACCGACCCGGATGGCGATCAGTTTCAGCAGGTGGATCAACGCCGTATTTACGGCGGCGAATTGGCCCGGACCCAGAGCGTGATGATCGGCGGTCGGGAAATGCGCCATACCCTTGGACTGCAGACCCGCGTTGACGCTATTGATCAGGTGAGGCTGGACCGCACCCGCGAGCGGCAAACGCTCGGTACCATCCGTGCCGACAAAGTCCAGGAAGCCAGCTATAGCGCCTATTGGGAGACCAGGCTGTCGCTCTCCCGCTCGCTCTCGACCGTGGCAGGGATACGTTACGACTATTTTTCTTTCGATGTTGAGCCTCTGGCGGCGGCCCGACCGGGGACTCTGTCCGAAAATGATGGCCAAATCAGCGATGCCATCACCACCGGATCGCTCTCACTGATTTATACCCTCTCCGAGAGGCAGGAAGTCTACGCCAGCCTCGGGCAGGGGTTTCACAGTAACGATGCCCGGGGTGTGACTCTTGAGCGGGATCCGCGAACCGGTGACGCCCTGTCCGCGGCGGATCCCCTGATCGATACGCTGGGTTATGAGCTCGGCTGGCGAGGCGACTTTGGTAAGCGGTTTAACGTCTCGGCGGCACTGTGGCGCCTCGGGATTGACTCGGAGCTTCTGTTTGTCGGGGATGAGGGGACGACCGAGGACACTGGGGTCGCCAGTGATCGCTGGGGGCTGGAGTTGACCGGCTACTATACTATTGACCGCCACTGGACGCTGGATCTGGAATACGCTTATTCGAACTCACAGTTTGAACAGCCGATTGGTGGTTTTCGGGATATTCCTGGCGCCCTGGATAAGGTCCTGACGCTTGGCCTGCACTGGCAGCCCCGGGAGCGTTGGTTTGCTAATCTGCGGCTGCGCCACCTGTCGGACTACGCTCTCAATGGCGGTGCGCGAGCTGAATCGAGTACCCTGCTTAACGGACGCGCGGTCTATCAGCTCAGTGAGCGCTGGGGAGTCACATTGGATGCGCTCAACCTGTTCGATAGCCGGGACCGGGATATTGAGTACTATTATGCCTCTCAGTTGGCACACGAGAATTCAGTGGTTGACGACCATCACTACCATATTTTTACGCCTCGAACGTTGCGAGTGACACTGACGTATGCTTTTTAGTCCGGTACGGAAATTGTGTCCCCGGAGCGTCAGGGTGACTTGTGGGCTGGATTGTCGGACTAGCGACACGTAACCCGATACGATAATTTCACTGCACCTGAAGCACCTCACGCAAGGTGGGCCAAACATTCTCCAGAATCTTTGGTTGCGCCTCGGCGTTGGGGTGAATGCCGTCCCGCTGCATCAACTCATCCTTCGTGGCAATGCCTTCGAGCATAAACGCCACCAGCGGCACCTCTTTTTCCTCGGCCAACTGCGGATACACGGCGGTAAACTGATCGGTATAGCGCGGGCCGTAATTGGGGGGAATCTGCATACCGAGCAGCAACACCTCCGCTCCCTGTTCCCGGCTCAACTGAATCATCGCCGTGAGATTGTCCGCCAGATCGCCGACAGGATAACCGCGTAACCCGTCATTGCCGCCAAGCTCGAGGATCACCCATTCCGGGTTGTGCTCGCTCAGCAGTCGGGGAAGGCGGTTCAGGCCCCCTTCGCTGGTTTCACCGCTGACGCTGGCATTCACCACAGTATGGGGATAGCCTTCGCGCTCCAGCCGTTCGTTGAGCAGGTTGACCCAGCCCTCTTCCTCGTCGATACCGTAGGCGGCACTCAGACTGTCACCCAGCACCAGAATACGGGGGGATTCGGCCCATGCCACGGGGGCGAGCGCGAGTAGCAGGGCTAGGGAAATGCAGTGCAGTGTGCGGTGTAGCGTCATGGGCGATTCCGAACCGGTTGTGTAATCGAGGGTAATGATAACCCCAACGGGACACTCTCTACAGTGATACGCTGATCGGGTAACGACAGGTTACCGTAAAGAATTGTGAACCGTTTTGACACCTTTCCGTAACCAAGGTGCAATAGGCCACTTCATTTTGACGAACCGGGACATTTCATGACTTCCACGGCACTGGTACAGGCCAACGGCGTTGGCAAGGTGGTTTCAACCGCAGAAGGGCAGTTGACCATTCTGCACCGTATTTCTCTTTCGGTGGCGGCGGGAGAAACTCTGGCAATCACCGGCCCCTCGGGCTCCGGAAAGTCAACGTTACTGGGCATTTTGGCGGGGCTGGATCTGCCCAGTTTCGGTGAAGTGCAGCTTTGCGGTCAGAACCTTACGGCATTGGACGAAGAAGGGCGGGCAAAAGTCCGGGCCGAATCCGTCGGTTTCGTGTTTCAGTCGTTCCAACTGCTGCCGGGCCTTACCGCGCTGGAAAACGTCATGCTCCCCATGGAGCTGCATGGTATGAAGAACGCCCGCGGTCGGGCCGAGGAGTACCTGGCTCGGGTGGGGCTTGCCGAGCGCCTGACTCACTACCCGCAGCAACTCTCCGGTGGTGAGCAGCAGCGAGTAGCGGTGGCGCGAGCCTTTGCCAGCCAGCCCAAGGTGCTGTTTGCCGACGAGCCCACGGGCAACCTCGATATTCACACCGGGGCCAAAATCATCGATCTGCTGTTTGAACTGAATCGCGAGCAGGGCACCACCCTGATTCTGATTACCCACGAAGAACGGCTGGCCCAACGCTGCGGTCGTCGCGTTCACCTGGTGGCCGGTTCCCTTGAACCGGAAACTGACCCCGTGCCAGAGGAGGCCTGAGCCAATGCTGGCCGCAAGACTACTCTGGCGCAATTGGCGCAGCGGGGAAGTGCGATTGTTGAGCATCGCCCTGGTGATGGCCGTGATGGTGGTCAGTGCCATTGCCATTTTTACCGACCGGCTTGAAGCCACTCTGGTGCAGCAAAGCAACAACCTGCTGGGGGCGGACCGGGTGGTTCGGGCGTCCCAGCCCCATGAACCGGCGTGGGCTGAAGAAGCCGACGAACGCAATCTTCAACAGTCCCGACTGGTGGAGTTTTCCTCCATGGTGTACCGGGATGATGAAATGCACCTGGCCTCCATCAAAGCGGTAGACGAGGGTTACCCACTGCGTGGGGTGGTAGAAACCACCGATCAACCCTGGACGACCACCCCACCGGAACAAGCGACCGGCATTCCCGCCCCCGGAGAGGCCTGGGTAGACGCGCGGATGCTGCCTTTGCTCGGTATTGAGTTGGGCGATACCTTTGGCGTCGGTGAGGCGGAACTGGTGGCCAGCCGTGTGCTGGTGCGCCAACCCGATGGCGCCAGTTCTATTTTCATGACCGGTGGGCGGGTCCTGATGAACCTTCAGGACCTGCCGGCAACCCGCGTGGTGCAGCCTGGCAGCCGGGTGAGCTACCAGTGGCTGCTGGCCGCCGACCGGCCCGCTGATCTGGAAGGTTTTATAGCCTGGTTGGAACCGCAGCTGACTGACCACTATCGAGTGGTGGACATCGAATCCTCCCAGCGAAACCTGGCTGAGACCCTGGATCGCGGCAAACAGTTTCTGCTGTTGGCCGCGGTAGTGGGCGTTCTGTTGGCCGGAGTTGCCATCGGGCTTGCGGCCCGCCAGTTTGCCGATCGGCATGTGGATCAGGTCGCCCTGATGAAAAGCCTCGGAGCGGGCAGCCAGCGCATTAGGAACCTCTATTTCGGTCAGTTGATTCTCCTCTCACTGGTGGCCTCCGTCATCGGCGTCGGCTTGGGGGAGGGCTTCCAGCAGTTGGTGGCTTACGGCCTGTCGAGTTTCTTCGCCCTGAACTTGGCTCAGCCCGGCTGGCTGGCCTATGTGCTGAGTGTTCTGAGCGGACTGGTGTGCCTGATGTTCTTCGCATTGCCCGCTCTGTGGTTCCTGCCCAAAGTGCCGCCCCTGAAAATTCTGCGTCGGGAGCTGAGTGTCGATAAGGTTCAGGTCTGGACTCAGGTAGTGCTGGCGTTGCTGGCGGTAGTGTTGTTGGTGGTATTGTTCAGCCGGGATTGGGCGCTGGCCGCGAGCGTCGTGGCGGCCCTGCTGGTGGTGGTTGTGGTGACCGCCATTCTTGGCCTTGGACTGCTGCACCTGAGCCGCAAGCTCACCACCGGGGCCAGCAGTGTCTGGCGCCTGGCAGTGGCCAACCTGCAGCGCCGGCGCGGACACAGCCTGGTGCAGATGGTGATCTTCTCGGTGGCGATCATGCTGCTGATTACGTTGACCGTGGTGCGCACCTCTCTGATACAGGACTGGCAAGCCCAGTTGCCGGAGGATGCTCCCAACCACTTTCTGGTCAATGTCGCACCCGAAGACGTCGAGCCGGTGCAGACCATGCTCGACCGCGAATCCGTGGACCGACAACCGCTGTACCCCATGGTGAGGGGTCGCCTGACACACATCAACGAGCAGGAAAAGTCCCGAGAACGCCTGAACCGCGAGGCCAACCTGACCTGGACCGACACCCTGGCGGAAGACAACGAGGTAGTGGCCGGGCAGTGGTGGGATCAGTGGTCCGGTGGCGAGCTACCCGGCGTGTCGGTGGAGCAGGAGCTGGCCGGTGAGCTGGGTATTGAACTGGGTGATATCTTACGATTTTCGATTGGTGGGCTGACACTGGAAGCCGAGGTGGCCAGCTTGCGGACGCTGGATTGGCGCTCCATGAATCCGAACTTCTTCTTCATTTTCGAACCCGGGGCTCTGGATGGCTTCTCGGCCACTTACATTACCAGTGCCTATGTTCCCGCCAACCAGAAAACACTGATCAACGATTTGATGCGCGAATACCCCACCATTCTGTTGATCGAGCTGGATCGGGTATTCGAGCAGATCCGCTCGATTGTCACCCAGGTGACCAAGGGCATTCAGTTGGTCTTGGTGCTGACGGTAATCGGCGGCGTCCTGGTGCTTTTGGCGGCGGTAACGACCAGCCTGGATGCGCGCAAGCAGGAGGCGGGTCTATTGCGCGCCCTAGGCAGTCCGCGCCGGTTGGTGGTTGGCAGTGTCTGGGCGGAGTTTTCGATCCTTGGTGGCCTGTCGGGGTTGATTGCCGTGCTTGGTTCGGAGGCGCTGCTGATGAGTCTGCAGCACTTCGTGCTGGAAATCCCGATCCGACCGCACTACCTTTTCTGGGTATTGGGCCCGATCCTGGGCGCAGCATTCGTCGGCCTCCTGGGCGCCCTGAGCTGCCGCAGCGTAGTCACCACCCCACCCGCTGTAGTATTGCGCGAAGCGGCGTAGGGGGATTGTTTTATTGCAGGGCTTCGACTTGAGTGCTGCGGTTGGGTATACCCTTGTGAGACACGCCGTGAATACATCCCTGTAGGCTCATCACCCGCCGTCCAGGCGGGTGACGGTCTCACAAGGGTATACCCAACCTCCGCAGTGCCAACGTTGAGTTTCGGGAAATAGCACCAAAAAGAAAATCAGTAGTCTCTCCATGTAATTTGTGGCACTGAGGGACGGGAAGGGGAAGGCCTTTCAAGACCGTAAGCGGAGGGACTCCGCGCGTCGAGCCCCCAGGGATGGGTTTACGGCGTGTCTTGAAAGGCCTTCCCCTTTCCGGCCCGGGCTCAATGCCCTGCCAAACCTGAAACCTTACGAAAATAAAATGCGCTTATATAATTTCTCATATTGGTACTGCAACGAGGCCCATTCTTGAGTCATCAACCAAAAAGTCGCGTCCTGGACAAAGGCCTGTGGGGCATGAGTGCGCCCATGCTGGTGGATCAGGCGGTGACTTTTACCATCCCGCTCACCGACATGTTCTTCCTGAGCCGGATCTCCGACAGTGCGGCCGCCGCTGTGGGCGCCGTCTCGCCCCTGGTCTTCGCCGGCAACACCCTGCTCATGGTGACCGCCTTTGCCGGCTCCAGCATCGCCAGCCAGCGTATCGGGGCCAACAAGTACGACACCGCCAACGCCACCATCATGGCCTACGTGTTTCTGATCATGGGCCTGGCCGTGCTCACCGCACTGGCCATCAACACCGGCGGCGCCTACGTCGCCGGGTGGATGCCGCTGTCGGAGACGGTGGAAACCCACGCGGTGACCTACCTGGGTATCATCGGCTGGATGGTGGCCATCTGGGGGTTGAGAGCCTCTTACCAGACGATCCTCAATGTCTATGGTGAACCGAAGTGGAACACCATCAGCAACTTTGTTTTCTTCGGAGCGAATATTCTCGGCAACAGCATCGTCGTATTCGGGCTGTTTGGCGTGCCCAAAATGGGCGTGGACGGTGTGGCCATGGCCAGCGTGGCGGCGATTTTCTGCAGCTTTGTGTTCACCTTCAGTATTGTGCACTTCAAGCTCGGTTTGCGGCTGCCATTGAGGCAGGGGGTTCGGGAATTTCGTTCTTTGATCAAGCCGGTATTGCGTATTGCCGCCCCAGCGAGCCTGGAACCGGTGTCGTTCAACATGTACATGATTGTGTTGAACTGGATTGTCGCCGGAGTGGGAGATCTGGCGTTGAAGGTAAAGGTCTACGCCTTCAATACGTTTCTGTTCTGCCTGATGATTTCCGTCGCACTGGGTATGGCGACGGAGGTGATCATTGCCCAGCGGGTAGGGCGCAATGAGTTTGCCGAGGCGGATCGTCAGATGCGTCACAGTGTGAAGGTGGCCATCTGGGGTACGGGGTTGCTGGCGCTGCTATGGGTAGCGTTAAACCAGCAGATGCTGGGGATTTATACCGATGATCCGGCGATTCTGGCATTCGGGTTTTGGGTGTTTGTATTGGCGTTCGTGGCGGAGCCCGCGCGTACGGTGAACATTGTGATGGGCTCGGCGCTGCGCTCGACAGGGGATGCGGCGTTTATCTCTTATTCGACGATTGCGGTGATCTGGTTGTTCTCGGTACCCTTGGCTTATGTGCTGACGATTACGTTGGGTTGGGGTATTTACGGGGTGATGTCGGCCGCTTTGGCGGATGAGTCGCTGCGGGCGGCGATCAAGTGGTGGCGGTGGCGTAAGGGGCATTGGAAGGAGTACGGTGTGGCGGCCCGTGAAGCCCGGGAGGCCAAACGCCGAAACTTAATGAATCAGTAGGGTCTATACTTTAGGTCAGGTTGAAGCTTCGAGTTGAGTCCGGGCCACCAAGGGGTCTATCGTTTGGAGACCCGCCGTGAATACTTCCATGTAGGCTTCTCGTCGGCATCCATGCCTCCGAGAGTCTCCAAACAATAGACCCCTTGGCGGCCCTCCGAACTATCGAATTCAGCCGTAGGGTGGAGCTGAGCGCAGCGTTATGGGTCGTCATCCACCTTGAACAAATGTATTGCAGATCTCATTACTGCGCTATGAGAGTAGTGAACCGAGAAGGTTAACCCAAAAAAACGAGGTCTTTATGCCCCAGGAAAAAGCCAGAAGTCTGATTACCAAAATGCACGAGATGTATGGCAACGAGGAGCCCAGTGAGCAGCAGAAGCATTTGATGGAGCAGTTGGAGTTACACACCCATCCGAAGGGGGCGAAGGATCAGTACGGGGAGCCCGTGCCGTTGGATACTCTGGAACTATTGGTGGAGGAAATGGCGGCTGAGCATCCGCGTACGGCGGCGGTGATGCGGGAGATTCTGGAGACGCTCAAGAATATTGGTGTCTGAGTCCGTTTCGGTAGTTTGCGTGCAAGGCGCAAGCTGCCGGTTATTGAGGGTGATGCGCCGGGGTCACACGGCCCAGGCGAGGGCAACGCCGGCGCGTTCCAGGTAGATGTATTCGGTCTTCTCTGTGGCCGGGTGGCACGGGTGGCGGAAGTGGTGGTGGTCTTTGGTTGACCCCATGTATTCCCAGGCCTGGCCGGCGAATTCACAGATCGGATCGCCCTGATTCAGGCGGTCTTCCGCAAGTTGATCCCACATGGTTTCCCACTCGGGACTGGTCATACTCAGGTATTCCATGGCAGCCACTCCGGCTCGATGTTTAATGTCTAATCTAGACTTTTCATTCTATTTGTCAAATATAATTTGTAAGTCTTTGATGTGAATAGCAAAAATGCCGTTTAATTGTGCGCCCTGTCACACTGTTTTCGAGGAGGATTCTGGCCAGTATTGATCAATAAGTAGTCAGGCGCCATTTTAAAGGTTATAGTTAGCGTAATCTTTGCCGGGCCAATTGACCGGCAGCGTTTAGGAGAGGTGGTTGGATGAATATTGGTCAGGCGGCGGAGCGCAGCGGGTTGAACCCGAAGACGATCCGTTATTACGAGAGCATCGGGTTGGTTTGTCCGCACCGGGCGGCCAATGGTTACCGGGACTACCGGCAGGCGGATGTGGAGCAGTTGCAGTTTCTGCAGCGCTCTCGTGCGGTGGGGTTTACGTTGGATGAGTGCCGGGAGTTGCTTGAGCTATACCGGGACCCGCATCGGCGCAGTGCGGAGGTGAAGGCGTTGGTGTTGGAGCGGGTGGCGCAGGTGGATGAACAGCTGGCTCGCCTGGAGGCGATGCGGGATACCTTGGTGACCATGGCGGAGCACTGCGCCGGGGATGATAACGCGGAGTGTGCGATCATTGATTCTCTGGCCCAGCCGATGCCCTTTAAGCTTGTTTAGGGATGCGATAGACCCAAAACTTGTTGAGGATAAAAGAGACGACGGGCACGGATATCACGACAATGCTCAGGGTGATTCGATGGGGGAGCGACGTGCCGTTTTCCAGGGCCCATAGGAGCAGTTCGCTGGAGAGGAAAGTGGAGACCGAGGCGACCACAAAGCGTTGCAAGGTGGCGCGGGTGAGCGCTACCCGGAAGGTCAGCCAGCCATGGCCGTAAAAAGAGACGGCCATGGCGGTCATATAGCCTAACAGGTTGGCGGCGTACAGGTTGAGGCCCAGTCCTTCATGGCTGCCCAGAGCCATAAGGTAGTGGGTCAGGGTCGCGGCGACCCCGACGATGCCAAAGCAGGCCAGTTGTCTAAGAAGCACGATCGTCATCAAAGCCCCACTTGGCCGCCACCAGATAGATGGGGCGGTTTTTCACTTCCTTGTAAATTCGGCCCACGTACTCCCCGAGCAGCCCCAGAAAGAACAGCTGGATGCCCCCCAGGAACAGAATGACCACCATGGTGGACGCGTAACCGGGCACATCTACCCCGGTGGTCAGGGTTTTGATGATGACCACCACCGCAAACACAAAGGCGCAGAATGAAACAATCAGGCCCAGGTAGGTGCCCACCCGAATGGGAAAGGTGCTGAAGGAGGTGATGCCGCTCAGGGCAAAGTTCCACAGGCGCCAATAGTTGAACTTGCTTTCTCCCTGGGCGCGCTCCTGACGGTCGAATTCGATGACCGTGTGCCGGAAGCCGGGCCAGCAAAACAGGCCTTTCATGAACCGATCTTTTTCCGGCAGTAGTTTGATGGCATCCACCGCTTTGCGGTCCATCAGACGGAAGTCCCCGACGTTTTCGGGAATATGGATTTCGCTCATTTTGTTGAATAGGCGATAGAACCACTGGGCGGTCTTGCGCTTCATCAGGCTGTCGGCCTTACGGGATGCGCGCTTGGCGTAGACCACCTCGTATTCACCGGTGAGCCACTGATCCACCATCTGGCCGATCAGCTCTGGCGGGTCCTGCAGGTCGGCGTCGATTGGCAGGACGGCGTCCCCGCGGGCATAGTCCAATGCGGCGGTCATGGCCGCTTCCTTACCGAAATTCCGGGTCAGCGCGAGCACTTTGATTCGGGGGTTGCGGTCGGCGTGGTTACGTAACTGCTGGAGGGTATCATCGGCGGAGCCGTCGTCCACACAGATGATCTCATAATCCACCGGAACGTTTTCCAGTGCCTGCTCGAGCGTCTGAAAAAAGTGATCAATCCCACCTGACTCGTTGTACATGGGCGTGAGTATCGACAGTAGTGGATGGTTCATGCCGGTTGCTCCGGGTTGAGTCAGAGCCATGGGCTCTGTTGTTATTGGTGTCTCTGTCCATGGTGCCAGACATCGGCAGAGGCATTGTCCACGGTTTTAGCGGTTTTTTACAGGGGCAGGGCGTCAGTTTGTGGCCTCTATCGCGGTTTTTGCCCATTGGCCGGCAGGCGGGAGCACTGGCGGTAGTGCGGCCTTGTGCGTTAGAATGCGCGCCCTGATTGGGGCGATCCCCCACCTGAATTCACTCTGTCTCCGGCCGCTTTATCCCGGTCGGCCGGCGACGCGACAACCGGTTTGGAACCTATGGAAATCAATCCGCTGCTGAATCAATTGAAAGACCTGACTGAGCGAACTGATGTGCTCAGGAGGTATCTTTGACTACGCTCACAAGAAAGAGCGTCTGACAGAAGTTGAACTGGAGCTGGGTCAACCCGATGTCTGGGAAGATCCGGACCGCGCCCAGGCGCTGGGTAAAGAGCGCTCTTCACTCGAGCTGGTGGTAAAGACCATCGAAGATCTGGACACCGGTGTGGCGGACTGTCGCGAGCTGTTGGATATGGCGGTCGAGGAAGATGACGCCGACAGCATCAGCGATGTGGCGGCGGAAATTGAGCGCCTGGATGGCCAGTTGGAGTCTCTGGAGTTCCGCCGGATGTTCTCCGGCGAGGTGGATGAAAACAACGCCTACCTTGATATCCAGTCCGGCTCCGGCGGCACCGAGGCCCAGGACTGGGCCGAAATGGTCCTGCGCATGTATCTGCGCTGGGGTGAGCGCAAAGGGTTCAAAACCACCCTCGAAGAAGCGTCCGCCGGTGAAGTGGCGGGCATCAAGAGTGCCACCATCCGCTTTGAAGGTGAGTACGCCTTCGGCTGGCTGCGCACCGAAACGGGTGTGCACCGGCTGGTGCGCAAGTCGCCCTTCGACTCGGGTAACCGTCGTCACACCTCGTTCTGCTCGGTATTTGTCTCCCCGGAGATTGACGAAAATATCGAAATCGATATTAACCCCGGTGATCTGCGTACCGACACCTACCGCGCCAGCGGCGCCGGTGGTCAGCACGTGAACAAAACCGACTCGGCGGTGCGTATTACCCATGAGCCCACCGGGATTGTGGTGAGTTGTCAGAGTGAACGCTCCCAGCACCAGAACCGCGACCGGGCCATGAAAATGCTGCGCGCCAAGATGTACGAGCAGGAAATGCTCAAGCGCAACGCCGAAAAGCAGGCCATGGAAGACAACAAGGCTGACATCGGCTGGGGCAGTCAGATCCGCTCCTACGTGCTGGACGACCAGCGCATCAAGGATCTGCGCACCAGCGTTCAGACCAGTAACTGCCAGGCGGTGCTGGATGGCGCCCTGGACCAGTTTATTGTCGCCAGTCTGAAAGCGGGCCTGTAATCAGGCCCTGTTCATTCACTCCCCAACATCAGAGATGCCATGAGCAAGCCCAACGCCCCCCAGGATGAGAACAACCTTATTGCCGAGCGTCGCTCCAAGCTGGCGGCCATTCGAGAGAAGGGCAACCCTTTCCCGAATGACTTCCGTCGCGACAATACCTGCGCCGAACTGCAGGCGGCACACCAGGACAAATCCAAAGAAGACCTGGAAGGCGCCGGCCTCACCGCCAGCGTGGCGGGGCGGATCATGGCCAAGCGGGGCCCCTTCATGGTGCTTCAGGATGCCTCCGGCACGGTTCAGCTCTATGCCGACAAGGACACCCAGAAGGCCATCAAAGAACAGTGGGGCCAGTGGGATATCGGCGATATCGTCGGCGCCAGCGGCACCCTGCACCGCTCGGGCCGAGGTGACCTGTACGTCAACATGGAGCAGTATCAACTGCTGACCAAGTCCCTGCGCCCGCTGCCGGAAAAATACCACGGTCTGCACGATCAGGAGCAGCGCTACCGCCAGCGTTATGTGGATCTGATCGTCAACCCGGAAGTGCGCGATACCTTCCGGCTTCGCTCCCGCTGCATCAGCTATATTCGCAACTACCTCGACGGTAATGGCTTCATGGAAGTGGAAACCCCCATGCTGCAGGTCATTCCCGGTGGCGCGACCGCCCGGCCGTTCATCACTCACCACAATGCGTTGGACATAGACATGTACCTGCGTATCGCGCCGGAGCTGTATCTGAAGCGCTTGGTGGTGGGCGGCTTTGAGCGGGTGTATGAAATCAACCGCAATTTCCGTAACGAGGGCTTGTCCACTCGCCACAACCCAGAGTTCACCATGTTGGAGTTCTATCAAGCCTATGCTGACTTCAACGACCTGATGGACCTGACCGAAGATATGCTACGCGGGCTGTGCGAAACCGTGATGGGCTCTACCGTGGTCCATTACCAGGACAGCGAATACGATTTCGGCAAACCCTTCCGGCGAATCAGTGTTTTCGACAGTATTCTGGAGTACAACCCGGCTATTACCGCCGAGCAGATCAGTACCCTCGAAGGCGCCCGCGCCGTGGCGGAGGGCCTGAAAATTCCGCTGAAGGACTCCTGGGGGCTGGGCAAGGTGCAGATCGAGATTTTCGAGGCCACCGTCGAAGAAAAACTCGATCAGCCGACTTTTATCACCGAGTACCCCACGGAAGTCTCACCCCTGGCGCGGCGAATGGATGCCAAACCCGAGGTGACCGAGCGGTTTGAGTTCTTCGTGGGCGGCCGCGAGCTGGCCAACGGCTTCTCGGAGCTTAACGACGCCGAAGATCAGGCCGAACGCTTCAAGGAGCAGGTGCGGGAAAAAGACGCCGGTGACGACGAGGCCATGCACTATGACGCGGACTACGTGCGCGCCCTGGAATACGGTCTGCCACCGACCGCGGGGCAGGGCATCGGCATTGACCGCCTGGTCATGCTGTTCGCCAACGCCGCCTCCATCCGCGACGTGCTGTTGTTCCCCCATATGCGCCCAGAACACTAAACCCAGCGCAATGGCACTACGATACTCTGCGTAGGGCGGGTAAGCGCATAGCGCGCACCCGCCGTTACCAAAGCACGAGGCGCCGCGCCCAAAGCATTCGAACCATCACGAGACTTCACCCATGAACGTCATCGATATCACTCTCGACAACGCCCAGCAGTACGTCATCGACGAATCCTTCAAACGCCCCGTGCTGGTGGACTTCTGGGCCGACTGGTGCGGCCCCTGTAAAACCCTGATGCCCCTGCTGGAAAAGCTCGCCGACGAATACAACGGCGAGTTCCTGCTGGCCCGGATCAACGCCGACGAGCAGCAGATGCTGGCGTCGCAGTTTCAGGTTCGCAGCCTGCCCACGGTGATGTTGATCAAAGACGGCCAGCCTCTGGATGGGTTCACTGGCGCCCAGTCGGAGGTGCAGGTGCGGCAAATGTTGGAGCAGCACCTGCCCAAGGCGTGGGAGCGGGATCTTCAGCAGGCTCAGGCGATGCTGGAGGCCGGGCAGTACGGTGAGGCGTTGCCGGTGCTACAGCGGGTGTATGAAGAGTCTGGCCGAAACCCACAGATCGCCTGCATGGTGGCTCACGCCCAAATGGAGCTGAATCGGCTCGAAGAGGCGGAAACGACCCTGTCCAACGTAAAGTTGGCGGATCAGGATACCCTCTACGAGCAGGTGAAAGCCAAAATCGAATTGAAAAAACAGGCCGCGAAAACCCCGGAAATCGAGTCGCTGGAGCAGGCCCTCGAGGCCGATCCGGACAACCTGGAAACGCTCTACGAGCTGGCGGTCCAGTACAATCAGGAAGGTTATCAGAAGCCGGCGCTGGAGCTGTTGATCGAGGTGCTGCGTAAGGACCTGGGCTACGCCGACGGCGCAGCCCGGAAAACCCTGACCGATATTATCGCGGCGTTGGGCAAGGGTGATCCCTTGGCAATAGAGTATCAGCGGAAGTTGTTCACGCTGCTGTATTGATAAAGAAAACCCCCAGTCCGGCGAGGGCTGGGGGTTTTCTTTATGAGCGCCTGACGTGCCGATCGTCATTGCTACTTGCTGGCGCCGTTTTCAAATATCCCTTTTCAGTTCTTTTCTGACCGAAAAATTGCCGATTTTTCAGGCCCCGGGGCAATGTCGCTCGCCCTCAAGGTGAAACCACTATAGAATAAATTGACAGCGCTGTCACCCCGTTTGGAGAATTTTTTGACTGGCGTGGGCGGTGACCCGAAGGACCGGTAAAAATGCGACCCGCGCGGCGCGTGGCACTTGTCAACGGGGCGGCTTTTCAGGATAGTGCGCCTTCCAGCTACTTTTGACGGAGCTCTCTGTGGCCAAAGCGACCATCGATAATGTTGCCGCCCTGGCGGGTGTCTCTATAAAAACCGTATCCCGGGTGGTGAACAAGGAGCCGAATGTTCGGCAGGCAACGCGGGACAAGGTGTTGAAAGCCATTGATGAGCTGGACTATCGGCCCAATCTCTCGGCGCGCAGTCTGGCGGGAAACCGCTCTTATGTGATTGGTCTGCTGTACGACAACCCCAGTGCCAACTACGTCATCGACGTACAGGACGGTGTGCTGTCGACCTGCCGCTCCCAGGGGTACGACGTGCTGATCCACCCCTGCAATCACCAGGACCCCGACATCAGCCGGGAAATCCGGGATCTGATGCGTCAGACCCGTATCGACGGCGTTATCCTCACGCCGCCATTGTCGGACGTGATGCCAATTCTGGAAGTGTTGAGAGAGCGGCAGTTGCCCTTCGTGCGTATTGCCCCGACCATCGATAAGCCGATCAGCCCTTACGTTGAAACCAATGACGCGGAAGCGGCCTACGATATGACCTGCGAGTTGATTGCGCTCGGGCATGAGCGTATCGGCTTTGTGGCGGGGCATCCGGATCACCGGGCGGTCAGCCATCGGTTTGAAGGTTACCGGGCGGCTCTGGTAGAGAATGACATTCCCCTGGATGAGGCGCTGGTAGTGCAGGGGTACAACTCGTTCGAGTCCGGCGAAGAGGCGGCTGATGTGTTGCTCGCCCTCGAGCAGGCTCCCACGGCGATCTTTGCCGCCAACGATGACATGGCGGCCGGGGTCATGATGGTGGCGCATCAGAAGGGGTTGCGCATCCCTGGAGATCTGTCGGTGGCTGGCTTCGATGATACGCCGGTGGCCCATCAGATTTGGCCTTCCCTGACGACGGTTCGTCAGCCAATTCAGGCCATGGCCCAGAAGGCGACCGACTTACTGTTGAAGCAGCTCAAAGGCAAGGATGTTCAGCTGCCCGCCAGTATGTTGAGTTCCAGTCTGATTCGTCGGGACTCCACCGGCAAACCAATACCGCACAAGCGTTAGGAGCGGTCAGCGGTACCCATGGAGTGCCGCTCAGGCGCTCAGTTCCGCAGTGTTGTCCACCAACCAGGCGGCGGTGCCGATCAGTGCGGACTTGTCGTGCATGATGATATTGAGCGGGATTCGGCCCACGTAATCGCTCATGGGTCCCTTGTGCTGATAGCGCTTGACCAGGTCGGAGCTGTCTATGAAATCCGCCAACTTGGGGGCGATTCCGCCACCGATATAGACGCCACCCTGAGCGCCCAGACACAGTGCCCGGTCGCCAATTGCGCTGCCCAGCATGGCGCAGAACAGTTCAAGTGCTTCGCGGCACAGGGGGTCTTCACCGCTTTGGCCTTGGGTGGCCACGTCGGCCGGTTCGTAGTTCTGTATGGTTACGCCGTCGATCTCCGCCAGCGCCTGATAGATCCGGACCAGGCCTTTGCCGCAAATCAGGGTTTCCACCGACACGTGGTCCTGCTTCTTCAGCAAATTTTGGAGAATGGCAATTTCCCGCTCATTGCCTGGAGCGAAGTTGGTGTGTCCGCCTTCGGTTGGGACAATTTTCCAGCGGTTGCCGCAGGGCACCAGCGCCGCCATACCGAACCCGGTGCCCGGCCCGAGAATCAGCATGGGGGCCTCGGGGTCGGTCTCACCCGTCACCAACGGCTTGAGCATGTCACCCTTGAGGTGGGGGGTGGCATAGGCGAGGGCGGCAAAGTCGTTGATGACGTCCAGGGCGCGCATGCCCAACTGATCACGCAGCTCGTCGATGCCGAATTCCCAGTCCAGGTTGGTCATGCGCACCCGGCCGTTATGAATGGGGCCGGCAATGGCAAAACAGGCAAAGTCGGGGAGGGCCACCCCGGCGACTTCGGCGTAAGCGTGTACCATCTGATCCAGGCTGGGGTAGTCGGCACAGCGCAGGCTGTGCTGATGCTTGGCGGTAAAGTCGGGCGGCGTTGCGCAGGCGCCGGCAATCTCAACCAGACCGAAGCGGGCGTTGGTGCCGCCAATATCCGCAACCAGAATAAAGCTCATAGTGGTCCCCGTTGTGTGCCGTTCCTGCGAGCCTGTCGCTGTTGGGGCAGACAGTCGCTGTTCTTGGATAATCGGTTGCCCGATCGAAAAGTGGAGTGAGTCTACGAGCGGTTGACAGCGCTGTCAATAATTCTGGCGTATCACCCCACAAATGTGGCGTTAAAATATACATGATGATGTATTTCTGACCAGTTTGTGCTCGCGAATTGATGGCCGAGCGAGCCGTCCCGTTATCCGAGTATAGCGGGTATTTGCGCTGTAACCGGTAACATTTTGTTTTTTTTAAAAATGTGGTATTGTCACTCAAAACGCGGACAAGAACGTTAGCGACGATCGCTGAAAGGCAGGCATGATCGGCCTTACAAAAACAGCAGGGTAGGAGAAACAGGCTGTAAACGGTTACACGCCAAAATTTATCCTACTTCTTCAGCGATTACTGGCAAAAGGATTGTGAATTTGAGATTTTGTTGAAGTGGGGTGTTGACAGCGCTGTCAGCCCTCAGTAAAGTGAACGTAGAATTTGTGGTCGAGGCAGGGTGGTCTCGACCGGTGAAGCGCCGAAGAGGGTAAACATGCCGCTCTTGGTCAATCATCACGATCTCTCACCCTCGATGTCTGGTTGATGCATCGAGGTCTCCCTCTTGCCCTTTACATCTGTGAAGGGCTTTTTTTTGTCTGCGATTTCTTCCTCCCCCTCCCTTCCCACCGCTTCATCTAGTGGTTTGACTCATTAACTGGCATAATCGGCGGCTTTCTGATCCAGGACACTCCCGTCAGGTTCTCGCCTGTCCGGGCAATTCCGCATTTTGCGCCTGAGTTTGGGTGATCGGCTTGCCGCTCACCGGCTACTGACATCGGGCCTTTAGAGTAGAACCGTCAACTGTTCGAGGAATCCCATGCAACCACAGGTCAAGCCCCGCAATCCCAACTTTTCTTCCGGTCCCTGCAGCAAGCGCCCGGGATACGACGTCAGTCAGTTGGATGTTTCCACCCTGGGCCGTTCCCATCGTTCCGGGCTGGGCAAGGCGGCGCTCAAGCGCGCCTGCGAAGATACCGCCCGCTTGCTGGGTTTGCCGGAAGGATACCGGGTGGGCGTAGTGCCGGCCTCAGACACCGGTGCGGTGGAGATGGCCATGTGGTCGCTGCTCGGTCAGCGCCCGGTGGATGTCATGCAGTGGGAGTCCTTTGGTAAGGGCTGGCTGACCGATATTACCAAGCAATTGAAGCTGAAGGACGTGACCCCCCTGGAAGCTGACTACGGCTACCTGCCGGATCTGACCAAGGTCAATTTTGATCATGACGTCATCTTTACCTGGAATGGCACCACCTCCGGGGTGAAAGTACCCAATGGCGACTGGATCGCCGATGATCGCCAGGGTCTGACCATTTGCGATGCCACCTCCGCGGTGTTCGCCATGGAGCTGCCCTGGGAAAAGCTGGATGTGGTCACCTTCAGCTGGCAGAAAGTGCTCGGGGGCGAGGGTGCCCACGGCATGCTGATTCTGAGTCCGCGTGCCGTAGAGCGTCTGGAAAGCTACACGCCGGCCTGGCCGCTGCCGAAGATTTTCCGCATGACCAAAGATGGCAAGCTGATCGAGGGTATTTTCCGCGGCGAAACCATCAATACCCCCTCCATGCTCTGCGTGGCCGATTACCTGGATGCGCTCGACTGGATTGACCGCATCGGTGGCCTGAGCGAAGCGATTCGTCGCTCGGAAGCCAACCTTGACGTGCTGTCCTCGTTCGTCAAGCAGAACGACTGGATTGAATTCCTGGCCAAGGAGCCGGGCACCGTCTCCAACACCAGCGTGTGCTTTACCCTGGATGCCGAACCGGATCGCGTCAAGGCCATGGTCAAGCTGTTGGATCAGGAAGGGGTGGCTTACGACATCGGCGCCTACCGTGACGCACCTCCAGGCCTGCGTATCTGGTGCGGTGCCACGGTGGAAACCGCCGATATTGAAGCGCTGCTGCCCTGGTTGACCTGGGCCTACGAACAAACCGCCTGATCGGGCAGACGCAACGACGGGTAGCCCGTCGACACGACAAAGACAGGAAGACTTATGTTCAAGATCAAGACTTACAACAAAATCTCCGTCAACGGCCTGAATCGCTTTGGCCGTGACCACTACGAAGTTGCCAGCGACATCAATGAGCCGGATGCCTATATCCTGCGCAGTCACAAACTGCACGATGAGTCTCTGCCAGCCAGCGTGCGGGCCGTGGCCCGCGCCGGCGCCGGCGTTAACAATGTGCCGGTGGCGGATTACACCAAGAAGGGTGTGGTGGTGTTTAACACCCCCGGCGCCAATGCCAACGCGGTAAAAGAGCTGGTGCTGGCGGGTATGCTGCTGGCTTCGCGCGGCATCATTCCGGGCATGAACTATGTTCAGACGCTCACCGACATGACCGATGCCGACGAGATGAGCAAGTTGCTGGAAAAGCAGAAGTCCAACTTCGCCGGCTCTGAGCTGATGGGCAAAACCCTGGGCGTTGTGGGCCTGGGGGCGATCGGGTCGCTGGTGGCCGAAACCGCTCTGGCGCTGGGCATGAACGTGGTGGGTTACGATCCGGCGCTGTCGGTGGAAGCGGCGTGGCGTCTGCCCAGTCAGGTGAACAAGGCTGACAACCTGCAATCGCTGCTGAGCCGGTCCGATTTCATCAGCCTGCACGTGCCGGCCATTGAAGCGACCAAGCACCTGATCAATGACGAATCCCTCAAGTCCGTGAAAGAGGGCGCGGTGCTGCTGAACTTTGCCCGGGATGCCATTGTTGAGCCGGAAGCGATTGTCCGCAGCCTGGAGGCGAAACGCCTGCGTCAGTACGTGTGCGATTTTCCGGAACCTTGCCTTCTGTCCCGGGATGACGTTTACGCCATGCCGCATATTGGCGCCAGCACCCTGGAGGCGGAAGACAATTGCGCAGTCATGGCCGCCGAGCAACTTAAGGGTTACCTGGAGCACGGTAATATCCGCAACTCGGTGAACTTCCCGGAAGTGAGCATGGAGCGCACCGGCGAGCTGGGTTCGCGTTTGACGTTCTGTAACGAGAACGTCTCGGGCGTACTGGGCCATGTGCTGTCGGTATTGGCCGACCACGATATCAACGTGATCGACATGGTCAATAAGAGCCGGGGCGAGATTGCCTATAACATTATCGACCTGGAGCAGGCGCCTACTGAAGCGGTGGTGCAGGCCGTCTCCTCCGTCGAACACGTGGTCTCCGTACGCGTGGTTTAAGAGCGATGCCCGGGCCGCCTTGGCCCGGGCCTTTGCTCAAGCGGAAAACCCTTGCCGCTTTGCCTCTCCGGCCTTACCGCTTTTTTTCTCTCCCCCGGACCCCTCTGGTCCAACGCAAGTAGTTCAAGCCGTACTCACTTCCAGTAATTCCTTTTATTTCAATAAGTTAGAAAACTTCTTGGTTGGCTTTATGGCGTTGGCACAGGCATTGCTTACTCCTAGTAAGTGTTAATGACTTTGCCGCTTTGGAGTAAAACCAATGGCCATATCCTTCGAATCTGCCCTGGGCGTTCACGAATCCGCGTTCAAGCTGCGTGCGCAGCGCGCGGAGCTGTTGGCCGACAACATGGCCAATGTGGATACCCCCAATTACAAAGCCAAAGATCTGGATTTCCGGCAGGCGCTGGAAGCCCAGACCAGTGGGCGCTCGGGTGTGAATCTCGCGGCCACCCACAGCGGGCACCTGGGCGGCTTTGAAGAAACCGGCCACCCGGATGCCAAATACCGGATACCCCAGCAGCCCTCCATTGATGGCAACACGGTGGAAGAGCACATCGAACACGCGGAATACATGAAAAATGCTCTGGATTTTCAGGCCAGCTTTCAGTTCCTGAACGGCAAATTCAAAGGCCTCACCAGCGCGCTGCGCGGCGAGTAAACGGGTAGGGGAGTTAAGGTATGTCTCTGGTCAATATTTTTGATGTCGCCGGTTCCGGCATGAACGCACAGACCGTGCGCATGAACACCACCGCCAGCAACCTGGCCAACGCCCAGACCGCCAGCTCCAGCGTGGATCAGGTGTATCGCAGCCGTCAACCGGTGTTTGCCCAGATGCAGCGCGATGCACAGCTGCAAATGCAGGGCGGGAACCAGTGGGCGGAAGAGCCGGCCGGGCGCGGTGTTCAGGTGATGGGCATTGTGGAAAGTGATGCGCCGCTGCAGCGTCGCTACGAACCCGATCATCCCCAGGCCGACGAAGAGGGTTATGTGTTTTACCCGAACGTCAATCCGGTGGAAGAGATGACCAACATGATTTCTGCCTCCCGGTCGTTTCAGATGAACGTGGAAGTGATGAACTCCGCCAAGCAGATGGTTCAGCGTGCGCTGACCCTGGGTCAATAAGGACTGACTGGACTTACTGAAGGTATCGAGCCATGAATCAGGTCAACAACGACAACGCCGCCAACAGCATCCTGAGCAATCTGAACATTGCCAACAAAAACAAGGATGAGGAAAAAACCAATGAGTTGGGGCAGTCGGCATTTCTGGAACTGATGATTACCCAGATGAACAATCAGGACCCGCTGTCTCCACAGGATAACACCGAATTTATTGCCCAGTTGGCCCAGTTCAGCTCTGTTGAAGGGTTGGAACGACTTAACAGTAGCTTCGAAGATTTCAGCGGGACTTTTCAGTCGAACCAGGCACTGCAGGCCTCATCCTTGGTAGGGCGACAGGTCACCGTGCCTTCCGAGACAACGCAACTGTTTGAGGGCGGTATTATCAGCGGCGCGGTCAATCTTGAGTCCTCGGCCAGTGATGTGCAACTGAATGTATACAACGAAGCCGGCTCGCTGGTTTCCAAAATTCCGTTAGGGGCGCAGCCGGAGGGTGAGCTCGCGTTCCGGTGGGATGGCCAGAATATGGAGGTCAATGGCGAACTGCTCGACTGGATCGGCAGTGAAGGACCTTTGCCGGCAGGAGACTACCGGTTTGAAATGCTCGCTAACCAGAACGGCGATCGAGAGCAGGTTGAAACCGCGCTCAGCGCCAACGTGAACAGTGTAACCCTGGGAGATGATGGTCAATTGACACTGAATCTTGCCGGAATCGGTGCCGTCAATATCGGCGACGTCAAACAATTTAACTAATCGCTCCGCTGCGTTAAGACGAGGATACAATCATGCCGTTTAATATCGCGCTCAGTGGCATTCGCGCCGCCAGTTCTGACCTGGACGTAACGGGTAATAACATTGCCAACGCCAGCACAACCGGCTTCAAGTCGTCCCGGGTGGAGTTTGGTGATATCTACGCAGGCAGCATCTTGGGGTCTACAGCCAACACTCCTGGAAGCGGTGTCAGTCTCCAGAATATTCGCCAGCAGTTCAGCCAGGGCAATCGTAACTTTACAGACAACTCTCTGGATTTGGCCATTAACGGCACTGGTTTTTTTGTAACCAGTAACGGCGGTGACCGTCAGTACACCCGTGCCGGTGCGTTTGGGCTTGATGATGATGGCTTTATGGTGTCCAACGTGGGTGCCCGGTTGCAGGGTTTTGCGGCCGATGAAGATGGCAACATCAACGGCACCTTGTCAGACCTGCAAGTGGATGTCAGCGTCCAGCCACCGCGGCAAACGACACTGAGTGAGGCGCGCTTTAACCTTGATTCGAATCAGCCGGTACTGGAGTCAACTGGAACCGAGTTTACAACGGACGGCGCGGTGATCGGTATCGCACAGCAGGGGCTGCAGGAGGCGACATCGACCACCACTGACGTAGGCACTATCGCCACGCCTATTAACTTCGCGGCCAATCCCACCACCTTTCAACTTGAGCTGACGGGGTCGTCGCCGGTATCGGGTAACGGCACTGTCAATATTACGCTTGATGCCTCTACGGCAAACTCGGTGCAGGATATTGCCAATCTGATTAACAGTGAAATTTTTGGCGCTCCCTCGCCGATCAACGTGCAGGCAGTGGCTAACGGTAGTCAGTTGCTTTTCCAGGACTTGACTGAAGGGGTCAGCTCTACCATTACAGTCAGTGGTGTTACGGGAACCAATGATCTGTCAACCGCGTTGACGGGGGCCCCGGCCAGCGTTGCGGGGATTGCTGAGGTGACCAACGGCTACCTGGCTCAGACATTGGAGTTCGAGGGGCCGGATGGTGATGTGTTCAACTTCACCAGTGAGCGCGATGCTTCGGCGGCACAGACCGCCTCGGAAATGAACGCTCTCGCGGGCATTACCGCGTCTGCACAGACCAACGCGCGGATCATTGCCGGAAGTTTTGACAATAGCAACAACAACTTCACTTTGAACGGTGTGACGCTCACATCCACCACGCTGGATGGTCTGGCCAATGAAATCAACGGCCTGGGTACGTCCCAGTTGGCGGGTATTAGTGCTGAAGTAAACAGCACCGGGGACCTGGAGATCACATCCCGAGTGGGTGCCGACTTGCGCTTCGGTTTTGGTGGCAGTCAGCCTCCGGGTACGCTGGACGTGATCGGCCGGACGGGTACCGGCATACAGACGGTCAATACCAATACAGAGGATGTGGTCGTGGGTGGTAACCTGACCGTTCAGATGGAGGAAGGGTACAGCCTGCTGTCGGCGGAGCCGAGTGTGGGTAATCTTTTCTCGCCGCTGACCGATGACAGTTTCTCGGAGGTCGCGATCAACGCCTTTGATCCGGCTGATCAGGGTACATTCAATCACTCGACCACCTCCACGGTGTACGACAGTCTGGGTAATCCGCACACTCTGGAACAGTATTTTGTGCGCCAGCCCTATGATCCTAATGATCCGTCAACGTCACCGAATCATTGGATGATGTACGTTCAGGTGGACGGTCAGAATGTGGGCGATCCGGATCCGACCCTACCGGTACCGGAAAACACTCAGCCCACCATGGCATCCTTTAACGTTCACTTTAACAGTGACGGTTCACTGAACGAAGATCTGACAGATCCCATTTTGATCTCCAACTGGACGCCCAACAATGATGATGGCTCTGCGGCGGGCGCGCTGGGTCCATTGAATGTTCTACAGGGTGGCCAGCTGCCTGTGACTGAGCCCCCGAGCAGCTCCAACTTTGAGATCAGCCTGGATGGTACAACCCAGTTCGGTTCGAATTTCGGGGTTGAGCGGCAGGATCAGAATGGCTACACCACCGGTCGGCTGTCCGGGGTCGACATTGCCGATGACGGAATCATCTTTGCCCGCTTCACCAATGGTGAGGCCCAAGTGTTGGGGCAGGTAGCCTTGGCCAACTTCAACAACATTGAGGGGTTGAAGCCAGTAGGGGATACGTCTTGGGTACAAACGGCGGATTCTGGTGAGCCTGTAGTTGGTGCTCCCGGCTCAGCTCAGTTGGGCATTATCAATTCTGGTGCTTTGGAGGAGTCCAATGTGGACTTGTCCACTCAGTTGGTGAACCTGATCATTGCCCAGCGTAATTTCCAGGCGAGCTCAAAAACCATCGAAACCGCCAATCAGGTGACCCAGACCATCATTAACCTGCGTTAAGTTCGGCTCCGATGCGTCGGACCGATCCGCCCTACGCAAGCTGTTGTGGTACGTGTAGGGCGGATAAGCGCAAAGCGCGCATCCGCCGTAACCCTACCTCTACGTATCTGCCGTAACCCCACCTCGCGCATCATCCAACACACTTGCCACTCTGGCATCCATCTTGCAAAACAGCCCCTAACGGCCCAAAAAGCGACAATTTTTCCGCACCCATCGGGGGATACACCATGGATAAAGCGCTCTATATCGCCATGACCGGCGCCAAGCACAATATGCTGGCGCAGACCAACCACTCCAACAACATGGCCAACCTGAACACCACCGGTTTTCGGGCGGACTTTGCGCAGGCCCGAAGCATGCCGGTGTACTACGGTGATGGTCATCCCACCCGCGCCTATGCCCTGACGGAGCGGCCGGCTACGAATTTTGAGCCGGGGCCCATGAATGCCACCGGGCGGGATCACGACATTGCTGTCCAGGGCGATGGCTTTATCGCCGTTCAGGCACCGGACGGCACCGAGGCTTACACCCGCGCTGGCGGCCTGCACATCGATCCCCTGGGTATTCTTCGCAACGGCAGTGGCCTGGCGGTCATCGGCAACGATGGTCCGATCGCTTTGCCACCACTGGAAAAGCTGGAAATCGGCTCCGACGGCACATTATCGATCGTCGCTCAAGGCTTGGGACCCGAGGCCATGGTGGAGATTGACCGGATCAAGCTGGTCAATCCGGACCTGGCCGAGGTGTCTAAAGGTGAAGATGGTCTGTTCCGTCTGGACGGTGGCGTACCCGCGCCAGCCGATGCCCAGGTGAGTGTGGCCACCGGCTTTCTGGAAGGCAGCAACGTCAACGCCGTGAACGAGTTCACCCAGATTCTGAGTTTATCCCGTCAGTACGAAATGCAACTGAAGCTGATGCAGACCGTCAAGCAGAATTCGGAAGCCTCGGCACGGCTATTGCAGAACGGTTAATAGCGTAGTGCCGCGGGACGGTTTTACGGCCCAAGGCGGAAAAACCTTGCCGCAAGGCGGCAAGCACTGAAGCAGATACCCGACAGAGAGAACACACCATGCACGCAGCACTGTATGTCAGCAAAACCGGTTTGAGTGCTCAGGACAAACAACTGACCACCATCTCCAACAACCTGTCCAACGTGGGTACGGTGGGTTTCAAGCGCGACCGTGCGGTGTTTGAGGACCTGTTGTATCAAACCCAGCGCCAACCCGGCGGCCTGGCGAACCAGAACAACGAGCTGCCCTCCGGTTTGCAGTTGGGCACCGGTGTGCGAGTCGTCGCGACCCAGAAAGAATTTACGCCTGGCAGTCTCGAAGTAACCGACCAGGCACTGGATGTGGCGATCAATGGTCGCGGCTTTATCCAGGTACTTCAACCCGACGGAAATCTGGCGTACACCCGCAACGGCCAGCTGCAAATCAACGGCGAAGGGGAGCTGGTTACCAATAGTGGCCTGTTGATTGAACCGGGTATCGTGATTCCGGAGAACACCAGCCAGATCAATATCAGTGAAGACGGCATCGTCTCCGCGCACTTCACCGACGATCCGCAGCCTCAGGAAATTGGTCAGATCCAATTGGCGGACTTTATCAATCCGTCCGGTCTGGAAGCGATCGGTGGCAACCTCTATGTCGAAACCGTGGCCAGTGGCAACCCGGTCATCGGGGCACCGTCGGAAGAGGGCATGGGGTCGCTCAAACAAGGCATGCTGGAGAGCTCCAATGTGGACATCGTGCAGGAAATGGTGGACATGATATCCACCCAGCGGGCTTACGAGTTGAACTCCAAGGTCGTGTCCAGCGCAGACCAGATGCTCCAATACATTAACCAGACCCTGTAACGAGGCTTCTGCCATGATCACCGCTGCACTGATTCGCTGCTGCCAACAAACGCTCGCCCGCGCTGCTCTGCTTCTGCTGGCGGTGAGCATGTCGGCGTGCGTGACTTACGAACGGCCGGTGCCAGGCGACCCGTATTACGCGGCCACCATTCCCACGGCGTCCAGCGTGCCACAACGCACCGAAGGCTCCCTGTACCAGGGTAACTATGGTATGGCGCTGTATACCGACCGCAAGGCGTTGAACGTCGGCGACATCATCACGGTGACGCTTTCCGAACGGACAGTCTCCAGCAAGAGTTCCGGCGTCTCGGTGGACAAGGAAAGCGAGCTGGATTTCAACGCCGGTCCGCTGTTGGGTACCAATCCGAGTTTTCGCGGTAATACCCTGGACACCAACCTGAGTCAGAACCGTTCGTTCAGCGGTGATGCAGGCGCCGATCAGAGCAATAGTCTGCAGGGCAATATCACCGTGACTGTGGCGGAAGTGCTGCCCAACGGGGGCTTGGTGGTGCGCGGCGAAAAGTGGATCACCATCAACCGCGGCGATGAATTTATTCGCATCAGCGGCATTGTTCGGCCCGACGACGTTTCGCCTGATAACACCGTGCCGTCCACTCGGCTGGCCAATGCCCAGATTTCCTATAGTGGCACCGGCACCCTGGCGGATTCCCAGTCCATGGGTTGGCTGTCCCGGTTTTTTAACAGCGGTTACTGGCCATTCTGAGCGAGGCTGAACTTGTGAGAGGATTTTCCATGATCCATCGTATTCTGATCGCGACCTTGCTGGTAGTGACCAGTACCCTGGCTCAGGCCGAGCGTATCAAAGACATCGCCACGGTCGCTGGCGTGCGCTCCAACCAATTGGTGGGGTATGGCCTGGTTGTCGGTCTGGATGGTACGGGTGATCAGACCAACCAGTCGCCGTTTACCATTCAATCCTTCAACAACATGTTGCAGCAGTTTGGCATCACCGTTCCGCCGGGTACACGCGTGCAGACCAAAAACGTCGCCGCAGTGATGATTCAGGCGGAATTGCCAGCCTTTGCCAAACCAGGCCAGACTATTGATGTAACGGTGTCTTCCATCAGTAATGCCACTAGCTTGCGCGGCGGGAGCCTGTTGATGACCTCCCTTAAAGGCCCGGATGGACAAGTCTATGCTTTGGCTCAGGGTAACCTGGTAGTGGGCGGTTTTGGCGCTGAAGGTCGAGACGGTTCCCGCATAACCGTCAACGTCCCCAGCGTCGGTCGAATCCCCGGTGGTGCCACGGTAGAGAAAGAAGTCAAAAACAATTTCAGCGCCGGCCAGCCGGTGGTGCTCAACCTGAATCGTGCGGATTTCACCACCGCCAACCGGGTCGCTCAGAGCATCAACGAAATGCTGGGGCCGGATGTGGCCCGCGCCCAGGATGCGGTGTCGGTCTCGGTCAGTGCGCCCCAGGACCCATCCCACCGGGTGGATTTTATTTCCCTGCTGGAAAACATCGAAGTCGAGCCCGGTGAGGAAGCGGCCAAGGTAGTTATCAATTCCCGCACTGGGACCATCGTGGTGGGACAGCATGTGCGCGTCTCCCCGGTGGCGGTTACCCACGGCAACCTGACCGTTTCCATCTCGGAAGATTATACCGCCGTGCAGCCCAATCCGCTGGGCGCGGGCGATACCGTCGTGCTGCCGGGCAGTGACGTTGAAATCACCGAAGAAACCAATCCGATGTTCAAGTTTGCCCCGGGCAATACGCTGGAAGATATTGTTCGCTCGGTGAATAACGTTGGTGCGTCTCCCGGTGACCTGATGGCCATTCTGGAAGCGCTCAAACAATCCGGCGCACTCAAAGCTCAGTTGATGGTGATCTGATGATACCGCTCGATAACACCCATGTGCGCCAGCAAGTGCAGGACAGCCTGCTGAACAACGACGGCATGGAAGCCCTGCGGGCCAAAGGCCGCAACGGCGACCCGGAGGCGTTGCGGGAAGTGGCTCGCCAGTTCGAATCGATGTTTGTCCATCAGATGTTCAAGCAGATGCGGGCGACCAACGAAGTCTTCGGTAAAGACAGCCTGTTCAGCAGCGAGGAGAGCAAATTCCACAAGGAAATGCTCGACCAGCAGATGTCCCTGGAGCTGACCAAAGGCCGGGGCCTCGGTCTGGCGGAAATGTTGTATCAGCAGATGGAAAGGGCCTACGGCGACAAGCTTAAACCGCAGAAAGCGGAATCCATGGATACCAGCCGGTTGGAACGTCAGGCTGACCTCTCGATTCCGACCGCTCCGGTCACCGGCGGCAAAGCGCCTCTGGCCAACAGCCCGGCCGAGTTTGTGGAGCGCATCCGGCCTCACGCGGTTAAAGCGGCGGAGCAGCTTGGTGTGGCCCCGCAGGCACTGATTGCCCAGGCAGCACTGGAAACCGGTTGGGGCCAGCATGTGATTCACACTGGCAGCGGTTCCAACAGTCACAATCTGTTCAATATCAAGGCTGACGGACGCTGGGAGGGGGATCGTATCAACGTCTCCACTATTGAATACCGCCACGGCTTGCCACAAGTGGAACGGGCGGATTTCCGTCGGTACGACAATTACGAGCAGAGCTTTACCGACTATGTCCAGTTCCTCCAGGACAATCCGCGCTATCAGGAGGCTCTGAAGGCGGGTAACGATGCGGAGCGCTATGTGGAAGGACTGCAGGACGCCGGATACGCGACCGACCCGGCCTATGCGGAAAAGCTCAAGACCCTGATGCGCACCGAACCGCTGATGACCGTGGTTCGCAATGACGCCCCTAACCCGAACGATGCCTGATAGGTAAGCCACCATGTCCGGAATACTGAATACCGCCATCTCCGGTTTGCGCGTCAGCCAGGCAGCGATGCGTACGGCGGGCCATAATATCAGCAATGCCAACACCGATGGCTACAGTCGGCAGCGGACCGAAGATATTACTCGCCCGGAACAACGCCTGGGTAATGCCGGTTATGTGGGTACGGGAGCCACAACCCAGTCAATCACCCGCATCGTGGATCAGTTCGTCATCAGTCAGCTACGCACGGATACCACCAACTTCCACTCGCTCGACAAATACAACAGCAACCTGGAGAAAATCGACAAGTTGTTCGCGGATGAGTCAACGGGTCTTGCCGGCGGCCTGAAGGCCTTTTTTGCCTCGGTGCAGAATGCCGCCGATGACCCGTCCTCATCCCCCGCACGGCAGTTGATGATTACCGAGGCGGACAGCCTGAGCACCCGCTTCAATACGCTTTATGATCGCCTGGCAGACATTGAACGCAATGTGATTCGGGAAATTGATGCGGTTACCCAACAGATCAATGACCTGGCTCAGAATGTGGCGGATCTCAACCAGTCCATTGCTGACAAAGCGCTCCCCGGCACTGGAAATGACCCCAATGATCTGATGGATCAGAGGGATGAGACCTTACGTAAGTTGTCCGAATTGGTTGGTATCAGTGTCGTGCCCCAGGGTAATGGTCATGTCAGTGTGTTTATGGGAGAAGGGCAGGCACTGGTGGTGGGGTCGACGGTAAACCGCTTCCAGGTCACCAATTCCGGCGAAATCAAACTCAGCCAGGGCACGCGCACTCACGACGTAACCGGGCTTCTCAATGGCGGCCAGCTCGGCGGTTTGGTGGACTTCCGTGATGGCATCTTGCACACCGCCAAAAACGAACTCGGGCGCATTGCCCTGGTGTTGTCCGACACCTTCAATGAACAGCAGCAACAGGGGCTGGACCTCGATGGTGATTACGGCCAGCGTCTGTTCAAGGACATCAACTCGGACGACCTCATCAGTAATCGGGTGGTTGCGGGCAACAATGCCGGGCCGGATGATCGTCGGCTGTCCGTCACGATTGATGATGTGGGGCAGCTGACGACCAGCGACTACCGCTTCCAGATTCTCGAGAACACCAACAATTATGTCGTCACTCGCCTGAATGACGACAAGGTGATTCAGCAGGGCATGCTCACGGGCAGTTATCCGGAGACGCTGTCCTTTGATGGTCTGTCGGTCACTCTGGAGGGGGGGGCGTTCCAGGGTGGTGACAGCTTCACTATCCAGCCAACGACGAATGCCGCCCGCTATGTCGAAACCTTGCTCAGTCGCCCTGAGGACTTGGCTTTCGCCTCGCCGGTGCGTACCGGGTCCGACAGTGGCAATGAAGGCTCCGGCAGCATCAGTCAGGGACAGGTGCTCAGTAAAGTCGGGCTGGACGGCCAAGTATTGCCGACCTTTGCCACCGAAGGACAATTGTCGCCGCCGGTGATCGTGCGCTTCACGTCGGAGACGACCTACGACATTCTGGACAACTCCGACCCGGCCAACCCGAAACACCTTGAACCGCCCATACGCGAGCAGCGTTTTGTACCGGGTCAGGATAACGCGCTCTTTACGACCGATCCGGGCGAAACCCGGGTCATAGGGGAGGGGAGCCGTCTTGGGTTGCCGGATGGACGCAGTGCTCAGGTGGTTGCCGTGGGTGGCCCTGCTCAGAATAACGGCTACCCGGTGGAGCAGATGCGCTTCCGGCTGACCGACCCGAGCACGGGCGCAACCACAACCCAGAATGTGGTGACCAATCCGAATGCCTCCGCCGCCAATATCGCCGATCAACTGAGTCGGGTACCCGGGGTGTCCGCTAATGCCTATACCCAGGCGACCTTGACCGATATCAGTATTGAGGACTTCAGTTCACCGTTGCAGATTACCATTAACGGTGAAGACCTTCTGGAGTATCAGGGCGGGACTCTCGCCCCGACGGTACCCAATCCGCAGACAGACCCGGGTGAATTTCAGGAATACCTGGCGGAACAGATCAATGCCAACCCCAACCTGCAGGCGCTCGGCTTCCGTGCCGAAGCCGGGGCTAACCCGGTCACCGGTGAGCTGGAGCTACGCATGGTGGCATCCTCCGGTGTGGATGTCGATGTCCGTCTGCAGGCTGATAATGCCACCCAGAATCAACTGAGCGTGAATGACAGCACCGGTAACCCGAATGTCCGGCTCACGGGCCAGGGCGCGGGTAACCAGTCCACCGTAACGGTGGGTGGCCGGGTGGACCTGACCCTGGCCGAGGGCGTGTCTCTGCAGACCGCGCCTACTGACAGTCAGCTGTTCGGTGACAGTGAAGCGGCGGATTTCGCCCAGTCCTCCTTTCTTGGGTACCAGGCCAGCATTAAAGGTCAGCCCAAAGCGGGCGATACCTTTACTCTGGACTTCAATAGCGATTCCAGCAATGACAATCGTAACGCTCTGGCCATGGCCGCGCTGGAAACCGCCAGGGTCATGGGCGACGGCAAACTTGGCTTGAGCGATGCCTACGGACGTCTGGTCGAACAGGTGGGTACCGAGAGCGCTTCGGCGCGCACCAACAGTCAGGCGGCAGAGAGCCTGATGGAGCAGACCCAGTCCATGCGCGATAGCATCAGTGGCGTCAACCTGGATGAGGAGGCCGCCAACCTGATCAAGTTTGAGCAGGCGTACAACGCCAACTCCCGGGTCATCTCCATCGCTCGGGACCTTTTTGACACACTGTTAAACTCTATCTGATTGAGGCGCTGATCATGCGTGTGTCCACCTCACAAATTTACAGTATTGCCGACATCGGAATGCGCGATGCCCAATCGGCTGTAAACAAAACCAGCGAGCAGATCAGTACCGGTAAGCGGGTGCTAAGCCCGGCGGACGACCCGGTCGCGGCCACTAGCATTCTGAGATTGAATCAACAGTTGGGGCGGATTGAGCAATACGAGAAAAACGTCAATGCGGCCGAGAACAGCCTGGAGCAGGAAGAAGTGGCGATTCAGTCTATCGTCACGCTCATGCAACGCATGAAAGAACTGGCGGTTCGCGCGGGTAATACCGGGGTGATGACACCATCGGACTATCAGTCCATGGCGGCAGAAGTAGACAGCCGGATCGGCGAGCTGATCAATCTTCAGAATACCCGTAATGCATCGGGCCAATACATTTTCTCGGGTCATCAGGGCGACACCCAACCCTTTACCGAAGATGGTGGAGGCAATTTCTTCTATCACGGCGATGAAGGGCAGATGCGCATCCAGATTTCCGAAACGGGCTCCGTTCCGGTAAGTGACTCGGGCAAGGCGCTGTTCGTGGACGTCCCCAGTGGACATAACACCATGAACACCCGTCCGAGTGAAGCCAACCGGGCAGTGCCCCCGGCACGGATCAATGTTGGTGAAATCGTGGATCAGGAGGCTTACGACGAGTTTTACCCCCGGGATATGAAGATCACCTTTAATGCCCCGGAGTCCGTTAATCCGCCAGCGGCCAACTACACCATCACCGATGACAAAGGTCGGGTGCTGGTGGCCAATGCCGCCTATGAACAGGGTGAAGCCATTGAGATCAATGGGGTGCGGGTGCGAATTTCCGGTCAACCCTATGCGGGTGAGGCCGCTACGCCGGGTAGCATTGATTTTGGGCCAGTGACACCCGTTGACTTTACCGGCGCCCCTGAAACAGTGACCTTGACCGTGGGGGGCAAATCAGAGACGCTGGTGCTGGATCGGCCGATCAACAATGCGGCGGATTTGGCTGCCGCCCTGAGCAGTACCGCGGAGGTAACAGCGGGCAGTGGCGCGGGACGTAACGCCGAGCGGCTGGCCAATCTGGGGGTAGTCGTGGACGCCAACGGGCTCAGCGTTCCCATCGGCCAGAACCTGACTTTGCGCAATGGCACCGTCAACACCGACAGCGTGTTCGGTGTCGCCACTCAGAATGACGGCACCACGTCGACCGATGGCGAGTTGGCCGAGCCCGGCGACAGCTTTCTGGTCACCTCCAGTAACAAACAGGGTCTGCTCACCACGCTCTCCCGTTTGAGCGAGGCGATGAAAAACGTTGAAAGTAACCCGGAGAGTAAGGCAGAACTCAGCAATATCATAGGTCAGACCTTGACCAACCTCGACAACGGTATGACTCACCTGACCGCTGCACAGGGGGATCTGGGGGCCCGTCTCAACACTCTGGAGTCCACCCGTGATCTGCTGGCAGATACCAAACTACATAGCGAAGAGGTGCTTGCCGATATCCAGGACCTGGACTACGCTGAGGCCTCTACCAGGCTGCAGATGGAGAGTCTGGTGCTCAGCGCCGCCCAGCAGACCTTTGCGAAAGTCAGTGGGCTATCGTTGTTCAATTATCTGTAACCCCTGATTAGGCTAGAATGCCGGTCACGAGACCCTGTTGTTATGAGTGATACCGATACACTGAACCCGCTACGCCAGTTCCACGCCTTTACTGAGTCGTTGTTGGAGCTGGCCAGGGCCAATGAGTGGCAGGCTTTTGAGGCGAAGGCGGCGGAGCGGGAACGCTTGATTGAAGCGATCAATGACAACCAGTTTCTGATCAGGGTCGCGGAGGCGGGGCTCGCGGACAGCATGCGAGCAGAGATTGCCGAGATCCAGACCCTCAACGACGAAATCACCCACCTGGCCGAGGCGACCAAGGCCGACATCGCCGCTCAGCTCAAGCAGCAGAACCACCAAGACAAGGCCATCAAGGCCTACAAACCCTGATTGACGAGCGGTTGCGGCGGATGCGCCTTCGGCTTATCCGCCGTAATTCCTCTGTAAATAAACCCTTCAACGAAACCCTGCACTGGCAGAAAGCCGACACTTCTGTCTCATGGTGGCGCATTATTCATCTTTGTGGTACCATTTTGACAATCCAATCGTTTGCAAGACTCCCTCAATAACCCATATCACCCTAATACTCACCAAACACTGGAGAGGTTAATACCCCTATGCCAGGCAAAAAACTGACTGCTGTGATCGTCGCGCTCGTGGCCCTCATCACCCTGTCTCTGGTGGTGTTGGGGGGCAACGCCCTGGTGTCGCTGCACAACACCACTGAGTCCGTCGCAGGCAATGAACAGATCGAGGGTGTCGCTTGGGTAGGCGGAGTGATCAGCGCTATTTTGGTGTGTTGCGTTCTGGCCCTGATCTTCAGCCTGGACAAGGCCGGACGGTTATCCCAGTTGATCCGTCGGCTGCGGGAGGAGTCCTTCCACAACGCCTACCAGAAGGCGCAAATGGAGCAGTTTTTTGCCATTTCACCGGATATCCTCTGCACCCTGGACCAGGAGGGTGGCTTTATGCAGGTCAATCCGGCGGCCAGCCGTATTCTGGGCCGAACCCCCGAAGACATGGCGGGCAACCGATTTTTCAGTGTGATTTGTGACGGCGATCGTCCTGAAGTGGTCAAGCAGATCAACAGCCTGCTGTCTCACGGAGTAAACCACGTCAGCTTTGACGCCCGCACCAAAACCGCCAACGGCAGCCACCGTTGGATCGAGTGGAGTTTTGTCAAAGTGGATTGGGAAACCCTATATTTCGGTTATGGGCGCGATATTCACGACCGCAAAGTCATGGAGAAAGAGCTCCAGCACAGTGCTTTCCATGACAAGCTCACCGGCGTCGCCAACCGCGAGCTGTTTCTGGACCGGCTGTCTCAGATCATTCACCGCACTCGCCGGCACCCAGCGCCTTTTGCGGTGTTGCTTATGGACATCGATAACTTCAAAACCATTAATGATAGCTATGGACACCAAGTGGGGGATAGCTTGTTAAGGCTTTTCTCTCAGCGTATTCAGGATCAGTTGCGCCCAGAGGACACGTTGGCCCGGTTCGGCGGCGATGAGTTTATCCTCCTTGCCGAGCACGTGGCTGACCACAACGCCGCCGTCAGCCTGGCCGAGCGCATTCTGGAAAGCCTGAGACAGCCGTTTACCGTGAGAGGCACCGAGTTTGATGTGGGCTCCAGCGTAGGCATTACCCTGGAGTCCGGGCAGGAGCAAAGTGCGGATACACTGATTCGCAAGACCGACCTGTCTCTGTATAAAGCCAAAGAGGCAGGGAAGGGCACCTACGTTATTTATGACCAGGCGCTCAGCAATGAGCAGCGCTCCAGAGCCAGGCTGGAAACCGAGCTGCGCAAAGCCCTTCAGAATCAGGATCTGAAGGCCCACTTTCAGGCCATTACCGATGTGCCAACGGGTAGCCCGAGCGGTTGTGAGGTGTTGTGCCGTTGGCTTCACCCCGAGCTGGGAGTCATGAGCCCGGAAGATTTTATCCCTGTAGCCGAAGCCGCCGGTCTGATTGGCGACATTGGTCGCCAGATGCTCACCCAGGCCTGCGCCGCGCTCCAGCAGTGGCGGGCCAATGGCGTTGTACCCTGCGAATTTGCCATCGGCGTCAACCTGTCACCGAAAGAGTTCTTTCAGGTTGATCTGGTGCCGTTTATTCAGCAAACCCTGCAGGCCTATGGGCTAAGCGGCCGAAACCTCAGTCTGGAGGTCACGGAGGGCGTGTTGATCGAACGCGACGAAGAGGCAAGCAAAATTCTGAATCGGCTGCGCGACTTGGGAATCCGCATTTACGTGGATGATTTCGGCACCGGTTATTCGTCGTTGAGCTACCTGCGTACATTGCCCGTGGACGGCATCAAGCTGGACAAGAGCTTTATTGAAAAAATTCACTCCGCCAAAAAGAGCCAGGAAATTGCCCGCACCGTGCTGGAGTTGGCCAAGGTGCTCAAGCTGCGCTCCATCGTAGAAGGCATCGAAACCCGCGAGCAGCTGGATTTCGTTACCGATCTTGGTTTCGGCTACGCTCAAGGTTTTGGTCTCCATCGTCCCTGCGACAAAGAAGCTTTTGCGCTCTGGATGGCGACTCAAGGATCCCGGCAAGCGGGCGCCGCTTGAGCTGTTCGGTTTCAACTCAACCGTAGGGTGGCATAAGGCCGAAGGCCGTCACCCACCATTCCCGGCTCCGTTCCAGCCAGCTTTTCTTTGATTTTCTGGGGTTTTGTCGGATCGCGCTTCGCTAATCCGACTGGCTCGAAGGGATTTACCACCTCTAACCCCATGAAAATAAAAGAAAAATTGAAAATCAAGCCGGTGTGGCGCAAAAAATCCAAATTTTCCCTAAAGCTCCCCCATGATGGGTCGATAACCTTTACAGAAGACCTGGTGACCGACTGTTCCGGGCTTCACTGTCCGAATGATCCACGGCTGGTAAAGCCTGTGAACAAAACAACTTAGGAGATCCATCATGGCTCTAGTAATTAACACCAATGTGGCCTCACTGAACACTCAGCGTCAGCTGATGCAGTCTGGCAATGCCCTCGACCAGGCGACCGAACGTCTGGCCTCTGGTAACCGCATCAATTCCGCCAAAGACGATGCCGCCGGTCTGGCGATTTCCAACCGTATGACCTCTCAGATCCGCGGCTTGGACCAGGCCGTGCGTAACGCCAACGACGGCATCTCCATGATCCAGACCGCCGAAGGTGCTCTGCAGGAAGGTACCAACATTCTGCAGCGGATGCGTGAGCTGGCCGTGCAGTCTGCCAACGGTATTTACTCTGACAGCGACCGTAGCACCCTGAACGCCGAAGTGCAGCAGCTCAAAACCGAACTGAACCGTATCGCCGAGGAAACCACTTTCAATGGCCAGGCCCTGTTGGATGGCAGCTTGAAGAACACCCTCCTGCAGGTTGGTTCAGAGCAAAATCAGACAATTTCTGTATCGGTCAACTCCTTCAGTACCAGCAACCTGGGTGGTGCTTCCGGCGATATCGTAGGTGAAGCGACAGCTGCCGGGTTGGGCGATCTGCAAGCATTGGACACTGCTGGTGACTTGGTGATCAACGATACCAACATCAGTGCGCTGGACGGAGCCACTACCCTCAACGAAGCGTTGGGCATTATCAACAGCGATCTGGAAGGGAATGGGGCGGAAGTGTCCGCGCAAGTGTATGTTGAGGGCACCAGCGTTGGTTCAGGCTCATTGGTTACCGGTACTGACCGCTTGGATATTACGGTCACTGACGGGAACGGTGAAACCCAAACTACACAAATCAGTGGGACCTCCAGCCTTGAAGAGTTGGCTGAGAAAATCTCTGAAGAAACCTCCATTACCGCTCGGGTCAACGACGCTGGCCGCTTGGAGTTGATCGCGGAGGGAGCGACATCAGTTCAGGTCGCCAACGGTGCTGGTGATGCTTTGACCAACTCTGGGTTAGCCGCCGCGACTACCAACTTTGCACTGGTATTTAACGATACTAGCGCCGAGCAGAATGGAGTGAAAATTGAGCAGGGCACTATCACTGATGCTGAGCTGCTTGCACTGGGTATTGATCGCCAAGATGACAATGGTAACCTTCAGGGCACCACGGTAACGGCCAGCTCCGATCTGGAAGAAGGTGATCTGATTATCAATGGCGTCGCTATCGGTGCAATTGATGATCAGGCTGGCACTCCAACCGCCGCGACTCAAGTAGCGGAAGTGATTAAGGTAATCAATGAGTACTCTGATCAAACCGGAGTGGTGGCGTTCGCGGGTGATGGTACCGACAATATCGCTCTGAGATCGACAACGGGCGGCGAAATCTCTATCGAGGCTGGAGAGTCCTCTACTGCAGCAGCCGTGCTTGCCGCGACAGGTTTGCAGGAGCGCAATGCAGCAGGTGATACAGGTTCCGTTGCGAGTGTCGATATTTCCACTTTCGAAGGTGCTCAAAAGGCGATCGGGATCATCGATCAGGCAATCGAGCAGGTAGGTGCTACCCGTGCGGACCTCGGTGCGGTCAACAACCGTCTGGACTTCACCGTGTCCAACCTGACTAACGTTGCCGAGAAAACCTCCGCTGCCCGTTCACGGATCACCGATGCGGACTTCGCGGCAGAAACTGCCAATCTGAGTAAGGCGCAGGTACTCCAGCAGGCCGCCCAGGCGATGCTGGCCCAAGCCAACGCCCGTCCTCAGCAGGTACTGTCGCTGCTGCAGTAATCGGCAGAGTCGGCCTCCGGGTAACACCGGAGGCTCTCTTGAGAGGGCAATGACATGAGTGAAGTGACGACCTTAAACAGCAATGCCCGCCCCGAGCTCTACGGAGTGAAGGGCGGTCGGCAAGCTTCACCTGATACAACCCGTCAAGCGGCAAAAGAGGGAGGCAAGTCATTGCCGCCCTCTGTTTCGTTGGAACCGGCCAAGCGCTCTTATGCTGAGAAGCAGGGTGAGCGACAGGCTCAGATGGCGGACAATGTCCGCGACGCGGTTGCCCAGATGAATGAATACATCCAGGCAACCCAACGTGATCTGCGCTTCAGTGTTGATGAGGCTTCCGGGGAAACGGTTGTCAAAGTGCTGGACCGGCAAACCGAAGAAGTGATTCGTCAGATTCCGGACGAAACCTTTCTTGAACTGGCACGAAACTTGAGTGTCGATGAGCCGGTGCACTTTTTCAGTGAGCAGGCTTAACGGGCTGTAATCAGACGGTAAAAACGAAAAAGGGCGCCTCACAAGGGCGCCTTTTTTCGTTTGTGGGGCTCCGCGTCCCGGAACCCGCCGGTCAATGTTGTGACGAGGCTCACGGCGGCTGGAAGAATCCGTCCGGTCAGGCTAAAGTTTAACCAAAAGCGGCCGATACCCGTTACAGAACGCGGTCAATGGCCGGCTTACAGACCGGTTGAGTGTTTTAACCGTCAAATCAGGGTATTCAGGTTATGGTCGAACGCGTAGGCAGTAACATCATCAACCAACTGGGCAGTGGTTCCGGGATCGACACCCAGAACATTGTCGATCAGTTGGTGGAGCTGGAGCGACTCCCTGAGGATCGTCGCCTGGATCAACGCGAAGAGCGCATCGAGGCTCAGATCTCCGGCCTGGGTCTGCTGCGCAGCGCCGTGGATGAGCTTGAGGGCGCAATGACGCCGCTGGCCAATGCGGATACCTTCGACGCCAAACAGGCCTCCATTTCCGATACCTCCCTGATGGCGGTTAACGCCTTGAACCCGGATGCGGTGCCGGGGAATTACCGGATCAAAGTGGAGCAGGTGGCTCAGTCCCAGTCATTGGCGTCAGGCACTTACGCCAGTCTCGACTCTGCGGTCGGCGAGGGAAGCCTGACCATCCGCTTTGGCGATTGGGCATCGGATTTGAGTACCTTCACTGCCGATGCCGATGCCACGGGTGCGACCGTAGAGATTGATCAGAGCAACAATAGCCTGTCCGGGTTGCGCGATGCCATCAATGATTCGGATATTGGCGTCCAGGCCAGTATTGTCGGACAGGAAGGTAGTTATCAATTGCTGTTGACCGGCCCGACCGGTGCGACGCGCGAGCTGGAAATTACCGCCACTGAAGGAGCCAGTCCCGGTCTTGCGAATTTCAACTTCAACGAGTCTGCCCAGAATTTCGCGCAACAACAGGAAGGGCTGGACGCGGTCGTACGGGTGAACGGTCTTCAGGTAACCCGGAACAGCAATGTGATCACCGACGTGATCGAAGGTGTCGAGTTTGAACTGTTCAACAGCAGTGCCACCGAAGAAATCAGTATCAACGTCACCGAGGACCGCAGTCTGGCTGAGCAGGCCATTCGCGACTTTGTGGATGCCTATAATACCTTTTACACCGAAACCAATCGCCTGATTTCCAGAGACGAAGGCGAAGATGGTAAGGGCAGCCTGAGTAATGACCCCCTGGCCGGTAATATGTTGCGGACGATTCGCAGTATGATCGGCAGCGCCATGCCCGGTATCGACAGTGACTTCAACTCTCTTGCCAGCATTGGCATCCGAACGAAGATCGATGGCACTCTGGAGATTGCCGATGACGGCGAAGCCACGGATTTCGATGAGACGATAAGCAACAATTTTGAGCAGGTCCGGAATCTGTTTGTCCCGAATACCGAATCCAGCGACTCAAAAGTCAACGTAACGGCATTCGGTAGCCGTACGCAGCCGGGCAGCTATGCCGTTGAGATCACTCAGGAAGCGACCAAGGGGCTATTGACTGCCGATCCGGTGGCGTTGGCGTTTCCGCTCGATACTACCGGCAAGGATTACAGTTTTGCGGTCAAGGTGGATGGCAAACAGTCGGCGACCATTACGCTGCCGGGTGGTAAAACCTACGCTTCTGGAGCGGAGCTGGCCGAAGATTTTCAGACGTTGATCAATGCGGACTCCACACTTAAAGACGGATTCGCCAAGGTCAATGTCAGCTATAACACCGCCACCGGTGCGCTGGAGTTCCAATCCGATAACTACGGCGCAATCAGCAATGTGGAGTTTACCTCGGTGGGCGCGGATATGGCCGATCTGGGCGTTGCGGTCGGCGCCGGAACCGCCGGGCAGGATGTGGCCGGTACCGTGGATGGCGAGGCCGCGTTCGGATTTGGCAACGTGTTGCGTCCCGCCATTGGCTCGCCTGCAGAAGGGTTGAGTATGACCATCGCGCCGGGTGCAACATCCGCCACCATCGGGTTTTCCCGGGGGCTGGGCGGGATGCTGACCGGCATTGTCGACTCCTATGTGCGCAATTCCGGGTTGATTTCCCAGCGGGAAACCAACCTTCGGGAAGATAAAAGCGATATTGCCGATGCCCGTGAGGCGCTGGATCGTCGTAGTGAGGCCTTCAGAGCCCGCCAGGAAGCCCAGTTTCGTGCGATGGAGCAGATTGTCCGCAGCCTGAACAGCACCGGGGATTTCCTGGAAGGCATTAACGACCGCCTGCCGTTTACCGCGCCGCCACGGTAAGCAGTTGAGTTACGGCGGATGCGGCCTTCAGCCTTATCCGCCCTACGCGTGTTTATACCGCTGCGCTCAGCCGTAGGGCGGATAAGCAAAGCGCATCCACCGTTATTGAACTACGAATCGCCCACCAAAACCTGCTAAAGTTTCCCCATTCACAGCCGCAATAAAGGTTAGTCCGATGGTAAAAACCACCGATGATGACGACAACCAAGAACGGGGAACCGGTATGAACGCCTACGCTCGTGCGGCACAGAATTACTCTTCCATGAAAGTACAGTCCAGCGCTATGGACGCCTCTCCCCACCGCCTGATCCAGATGTTGTTTGAGGGGGCTCTTGAGCGTATCGCTCAAGCCAAGGGTGCGATGCAGCAGAATCAGGTCGCCCGTAAAGGCGAGCTGATTGGCAAGGCCATCAACATTGTGGCGGGCCTGCAGGGCAGCCTGAATGATAAGGAAGGCGGCCAGCTCTCGGAAAATCTGGATGATCTCTACGATTACATCATCCGCGCCTTGACCGAGGCCAACTACAAGAACAGTCTGGAGCGGCTGGACGAGTGCGGCCGCCTGCTGGGCGAGCTCAAGGCCGCCTGGGATGGTATTGCCGATCAGGCTCGATAATCATGGCGTTGTCAGCGGTTCCCAGCCCGGATTATCGGGGCGATGCCGGGGTAGAGCAGGTGCGCCAGTTGCGCAATGAGCTGGTGCAGGCCCTTCAGGCTGAGGATTGGTGGACGGTCCGAGAGCTGGATCGGGCCTGTGCTGGGTTGGTTGAGCGGGTGATCGCGGCCAACGGTGGCGATGGGACGGCTCTGGTCCGGGCATTGAGTGAGTTGAAGGGCGTTTATGCGAATTTGATTGAGCAGTGCCAGGAGGAGGTTTTAAAGCTGGCGTTGTAGTGGGGCTGGCCCATTGGGTTGCGAGGGGGCGTTACGTTGGGTTAGGGCGGATGCGGCCTCCGGCCTTATTCGCCCTACGCGGATTTGGTGCCGTTCTTCTTCTTGACGTTTGCTGCGTCATTTTTTTGTCAATCTGGCCGTTTTGGGATTGCTCCCGGCGGCTATCCCTGCCAGAATCCCCAATTATGTGACACGTTTCACGTTTGTCGGACGCTTGTCTTGGGGGCGCCCGGTTTTCCGACGTTTTTCCTGAATCGACAATTATTTGACTCCGGTCGGGGCGTCGGCTATTGGTATAACAAGGCTAGCGGTTTAGAAAAATGGATAAAGGGCCAACTCGCATGTGGCGTAACACCAATGTTCTGGTTGTAGACGATAATGAACAACGGCGCAGGGAGCTGGGAGTCATTCTGGAGTTCTTGGGGAAGACCGTCAGCACCACTGGATGGGTCGGCTGGCAAGCCGCTCACGAAGATGCCGACGACGCCGATGAGCGGGGTGTCATGGCGGTGTTTCTGGGTGAAACGCCCAGGCCCCGGGAGCTTGAGTCCCAGTTGAGAGAAATCCGCGACTGGCAGGACGACGTGCCGGTCATCATGCTGGAGGAGCGTACGCTGCCTGAGTCCGCGGCGTCCGAGTTGGCCCAGATGATCATCGCCAGCATGACCGTTCCCCCGGCCTATAATCAGCTACTGGATACCTTGCATCGCGCCCAGCTGTATCGCCAGGCCCAGCAGGCAAGCCGGCGCCAGCCTACCCGCCGCCCGGTGCACCTGTTCCGCAGCCTGGTGGGGACCAGCCGACAGATTCAGCAGGTGCGCGACATGATGGCCCAAGTGGCCGATAAGGACGTGTCGGTCCTGATTACCGGTGAGTCCGGCACCGGCAAGGAAGTGGTTGCGCGTAATCTGCACTATAACTCCCCCCGTCGCGATAAGCCCTTTGTTCCCGTTAACTGTGGCGCCATTCCCGCGGAGTTGCTGGAAAGCGAGCTGTTTGGCCATGAAAAGGGGGCATTCACTGGCGCGATCAGTGCTCGCGCAGGGCGTTTTGAGTTAGCGGAGGGGGGCACCCTGTTTCTGGATGAAATCGGGGATATGCCCCTGAACATGCAGGTCAAGATTCTGCGGGTGTTGCAGGAGCGTTGTTTCGAGCGAGTGGGCAGTAATAAGACCACCAGTATCGACGTGCGGGTGATTGCCGCGACCCACCGGGACCTCGAAACCATGATCAGCGAAGACCGGTTCCGCGAGGATCTGTTCTATCGGCTGAATGTCTTCCCCATTGAATTGCCCGCTCTGAAAGATCGCTCGGAAGACATCCCGTTGCTGATCAATGAACTGATTTCCCGCCTGGAAAGCGAGGAGCGCGGCTCCATCCGCTTCAATTCCGCTGCCATTCTCTCGTTGTGTCGTCATCCCTGGAGTGGCAACGTACGCGAGCTGGCGAATCTGGTGGAGCGCATGGCAATCATGCACCCTTACGGCGTGGTGGGCGTTCAGGATCTTCCCGTCAAATACCGCCACGTGGACGTAGTGGAGGAAGATTTTGGTGTGACCACCGAGCAGGAGGCGCTGAACGGCCAGGCGGGTTATGTCAGCATGAATGATACGCCGCTGTTGCCGGAGCAGGGCATCGACCTGCGTGAGTACATCAACAACATGGAGCGGGAGTTGATTCAGCAGGCATTGAATGATTGCGGCGGCGTGGTGGCCCGGGCCGCGGATCGGTTGAGTGTTCGGCGCACGACGTTGGTTGAGAAAATGCGGAAGTATGATTTGCAGCGTTGATTGAGGTCGGTGGGGATTTGTCGGATTAGGCTTCGCTAATCCGACCCACGGGACTTTCACCCAATGCCTGCGTAGGGTGGGTAAGCAAAGCGCACCCGCCGTAACCATTACGTGATGTGACTCGCACGTTTGATTATGGTGTCAGGGTTGGGCAATGGCGGATGCGCTTTGCTCTGAAACGTCGGACCGATCCGCCCTGCGGCGTGCGCTGGTGCGGTACTCGCTGGGAGTCATGCCGGTGGCGCGCTTAAAGCAGCGGTTGAAGGTGGACTTGCTGTTGAACCCCGATTGTTCCATCACCTGCATCATGGAGTCGGGCCCATCCTCTGATGCAATGATGGATTTCGCCCGTTCGGTGCGAAAATCGTTTACATACTCAAAAAAGTTCTTGTTCAGCCGACGATTGATGATGCTGGACACCAGCTTGTTGGACAACCCCATGGTGCTGGCCAGTCGCTCCAGGCTTAGCTCCGGGTCCAGATACAATTGCTGCTCTCGCATTACCCGGTGGATCGATTGAGCCAGGGACGCCTGTTCATCCTCGCTCCCGATTGCGACGCTGTTGAGCCCCGGCGCTTCTGAGACCTCTCGAAACGTCTGTGACTGGGTAAGGCTGTACACCACCAGCGATGTAATGAAAAAGACGTTGAGGTAATTGCCCAGCACACCGGTCAGGTTGGCCATTGCCCGATGTTCAAACAACAGATGGCTCAGATAACTCGTCAGGTACAGACTCCAGATAATCAGAAAGCCGATCACCAGCAGCCGGAGCCACCAGGGGTCCACGCTTTTCAGGTTGGAGTAGCCCTGCTCCAGGTGCCGATGATAGGTCGCCAAAAGCCGATAACTGATCAGGCCGTATGTAAAATACAGGCCGTATTTGAAGAACAGGTACAGCTGAAACGGCAGATCGTGGAACAGCACCTCATAGTCATACCTCGCCCGGGCGAAGAACCCCTCATCGCGCATCAGAAGGTAAAAGGGCAGAAGCAGGGCAATCAACAGTGCGGGTGCGAAGTGCAGGAGTCGTCGTCGGCACCAGTTGAAGTCGGAAAACAGCATCGACTTGAGGTACAGGTACAGCGCCGGCGCAGCTATCAACCCGAGCGGCTTCAGAACGTAGAAGGTGTACAGGTGGTCGCTTAGCCAGTGTGCTTTCAGCGGCTCTGCCCAGTAGATCAGGGTGTCCAGGAAGTCCACGCCCAGGGACAACAAAAATAAGGACAACAACAGACGTTGAGCCAGCGGAATATGGGCGATGAACAGGAGTAGAGCCCCCAACATCAGGCACTTCAGTACGGCCACCACCAGAACGGTGTCGTTCACGCTGAAAATCGGTACGTCCATACGGGGTTTGACCGTCTTTGATGTTATTGCTTTGACAAAAAGAGTAAACAGAATGCCCGGGGTGATCAATACGCCCCACGGAGAACCGAGAACCCGTCCACAAAAGCGAAGGTGTCAATACCGACCAATAAGTTGATACGTGCTTTGTAACCATCTGAAATTATTGGAGATTTTTCCTTGGGGGCTGTGTTTTTGGGGCACTCTCGGCCGTACAGGCCACTTTCATGGACGCCCACAAAGTGGGACGACGATGTCCTCGGCCAGGACTAAGGTAAGCGTGACCCATAACCAATAATAGTCATGCGCGAGGGCCACACTATGCGTCTCTACTCTCTGAAACACCGTCTCACCCTCGGGGGAGCCCTGCTTTTTCTGCTCCTGAGCACATCGCTCAGCGCCCAGACCACGGAACTTGCCCGGAATGCTTCTGTTTCTGCGAGCACGGCGGATCTGCCGGCAAGCAACGCCGTGGATGGCGATATGAACACACGTTGGGCCTCGGCGGCACAAACGGATCCGTCCTATCTGACGGTTGATCTCGGCCAGGCCTATGACCTGTCCGACGTGGTGATTCACTGGGAAGCCGCTAATGCGGACACCTACGAAATCCGTGGCTCAAATGACGGCACCAACTGGACCACCCTGGCGACCCGCACTGGTGGCACCTTCGGGCATCGCACCGACACGGTGGCGGTGAGCGGTGAGTATCGTTACGTCCGTATTTTCGGGATATCCCGCAGCCAGGGCAACCAGTGGGGCTACTCCATCTGGGAACTGGAGGTGTACGGCAGTGAGCCGCAAACCGCGCCTACCGGCTGTGCCGACGGCTGCTTTCAGGAGCTGGATGCCACTACCCTGCGAGCCCGCGTCAGCGAGGGTGATATTGTGGACATTCACTATACGGTGAATGGCGGTGGTCAGCAGAATGTCCGGATGCAGCAGGACAGCAATGGCTGGTATTACGACCTGCCTAACCTGTTACCCGGCGATGTGGTCAACGCGTCGTTTACGGTGATCGCCGACGGCGTTGGTCGCAGCACCGGTTGGATCAATCACACCTTCAGTGGCAGCACGGGAAGCAGCTCGTCGAGTAGCTCCAGTAGCAGCGAGCCGAGTTCAAGCAGCAGTGAAAGCAGCTCCAGTTCAAGCAGTGATCAGAGCAGTTCCAGCAGCTCATCGGTCAGCCTGGGCGATATCACGCCGCTGTATGACGCCACCACGACCCTGGAGCCGGTGGTGCAGTACGAAACCGACACCGCGCTGATTACCCGCTTTGCGGATCGGGCCCGGGACCGTCATGCCAAAGAAGATCACTTTCAGGCCTACGATCATTACCTGAGCTTTTACTGGGAGGATCGGACCGCCGCGATCGAGATTATTGACGAGGTCGCAAAGGGCGGCGATACCGTGCGGATGAATGTGCGTACCGAGTTTATGCTCAGTAATACCGAGGCCGAAAATCGCTGGTTCTATCGGGGTGTGGGTACCGTGGCCGAGTATTGCGACAATGGCACCATGGTGGTGGTCGACAACCTGAATTACTACAAAGAACGCAGTCATAACTGCCGCGAAGGCCGCCCGATTCAGGTCGGCGACAAGCTGGAGTTTGAGATCAGCCAATTCCTGGATGCCAGCGTGCCCAATGGCCGCGCGAACTACTACGGCACCACCTACCTCTATATTGTGGGAGAGGGGTTGGTGCCCTGGGATGTCGGTGGCTCCACTCCGTTCGGTGGCGTGAAAGACTCCTTCAAAATCCCGGAGCACGCCTGGTTGGGAGGTGAAACCACCATTCATGAAATGACCTCAGGTGAAACCGATAACCATTTTATGCAGATGGCGACCAACCTGGGTTATGACAATGGTCAACCCTTTGTTCGCGGTCGGCGGGTATTGCATACCTCCTTTGACGATGGTCGCCACGACGAGCGTCCGATTGAAAATCCCGTCTTCAACGACATGGTGGGCCTGGCAGGGCCTCACTACATCAACGACAGCTGTGCCGGTTGTCATGAGCGCAATGGCCGGGCGGCCCCGGCGCCCGTGGGCGAGCCGTTGGATAAGTGGTCCTTTAAGGTGGCGGCGGATGACGGCTCTCCGGACCCGGACCTCGGGCGGGTTCTGCAGTCGGAGACGAGCAACGGTGCAACCAGCGAGGGCACCGTGTCCATCGCTTACTGGACCGAAGAGAACGGTCTGCGCTCACCCAACTACCAGTTTAGCGGTGCGGTGCCTGATCGATTCTCCGCGCGTATCGCGCCCAATCTTGTGGGTATTGGTCTGCTAGAGGCCATTCCCGAATCCGCGATTCTGGCTCAGGCCGATCCTGATGATACGGATGGTGATGGTATTTCCGGTCGCCCCAACCGTGTGCTGGACCCGGAAACCGGGGATACCCGGCTCGGGCGCTTTGGCTGGAAAGCGGGCACCGTCAGCGTAAGACATCAGTTGGCCAGCGCCTTCAACACCGATATGGGTGTGATGACCTCGGTACTACCCGAGCCGGATTGCGGAACCAATCAGACTGACTGCGGTAGCACGGGCAGCGAACTGGCCGATGAGCATCTGGATGATCTGGTGAAATACATCGCCCTGCTGGGGGTTCGCCCGCAGCGTAACTATGATGATCCGGCGGTGCAGAATGGCGAACAGCTGTTCGATACGGTCGGCTGTGCGGGATGTCATACACCCAGCTACCAGACCAGCGAGTATCACCCGTTGGCGGAGCTGCGAGATCAGACCATTTACCCCTATACGGATATGTTGCTGCACGATATGGGGCCGGGCCTGGCGGATAATCTGGGCGAAGGCGAAGCCACGGGGGCCGAGTGGCGCACGCCGCCCTTGTGGGGCCTGGGGCTGTCGGCCTGTGTGACCGGGGGTGTGGAAAACCCCACAGGTGGTCAGGGCAACGAGGTCTGCACGCCAGAGCACAGCTATCTGCACGACGGTCGCGCCCGTTCCGTAGAGGAGGCGATTTTGTGGCACGGTGGAGAAGGGCAGGCCGCAAACGATGCGTATCAGGCGTTGTCGGCGTCGGACAAGCAGGATTTGATCAGTTTCCTGAATTCGCTTTAAAAGGGAATTATTCCGGGATTGTCGGATTACGGCCTTTGGCCTAATCTGACCTACGCAAACCAAAAACGGCACCCTTGGGTGCCGTTTTTGGTTCTACGTTTTACGCTCGCCGTTGGCGACTTTTCTGGTTTGGTCGACCGCCATTGCTGTTTTTGCGAGCGTTGGACGGTGCGCTGTTGCGGGCACGGTTGCCGCCCGGTTTGGCGCTTCGACCTCGACCGCCGCCATTGTTCTGGCGACCCAGCTGAATGGGCTCCGGGCGAATACTCGGGTCGGGCTCAAAGCCGTCGACCACCACTTTTTCCACGTTGGTCTTGATCAGCTTCTCAATATTGCGCATGAAATTGTGCTCATCCACACACACCAGAGAAACCGCCACACCTTCACGCTCGGCACGGCCGGTGCGACCGATGCGGTGGACGTAATCTTCCGGGACATTGGGCAGCTCGTAGTTCACCACGTAGGGCAGCTGATCAATATCGATACCGCGGGCGGCGATGTCCGTTGCCACGAGGGTGCGAACCTTGCCGCTTTTGAAGTCGGCCAACGCTTTGGTACGTGCGCCCTGACTCTTGTTGCCGTGAATGGCAGCGGCCGTGATGCCGTCATTTTGCAGTTGCTCGGTCAGACGGTTGGCGCCGTGCTTGGTACGGGTAAAGACCAGCACCTGTTTCCAGTCGCCGTCACCAATCAAATAGGACAACAGCTCACGCTTGCGGTTGCGATCCACCGGGTGAACCCGCTGGGTGATGCGCTCGGCGGTGGTGTTGCGCGGCGCGACTTCAATCAGCTCGGGTTGGTTCAGCAGTTTGTCCGCCAGTTGCTTGATTTCGTCCGAGAAAGTGGCGGAGAACAGCAGGGTCTGTTTCTGTTTGGGAAGCAGTTTCAGGACTTTCTTGATGTCGTGAATAAAGCCCATGTCCAGCATGCGGTCCGCTTCGTCCAGCACCAGGGTTTCCACCCGGTCCAGTTGCAGAGCGTTCTGCTGTACCAGGTCCAGAAGGCGGCCCGGTGTGGCCACCAGAATGTCCACGCCTTTGCGCAGCGTCATCATCTGGGGATTGATGCTTACCCCACCGAAAACCACGGTGGAGCGCAGCGGAAGATGCTTGCCATAGGTGCGCACGCTGTCGTGCACCTGGGCAGCCAGTTCGCGGGTCGGCGTCAGGATGAGCGCGCGCACCGGGCGATACTTCTGCCCGGAGACGTCTTTACGACTCATGTTTTCCAGCAATGGCAGGGTAAAGCCAGCGGTTTTACCGGTGCCGGTCTGGGCGGCCGCCATCAGATCTCCGCCTTGGAGGACGGTGGGAATGGCTTTGGCCTGAATGGGCGTAGGTACGGAGTAGCCCGCGTCGTCAAGCGCACGCAGGAGTTCGGCGCGAAGGCCGAGTTCAGCAAATGTCATGAAATGTGTTTCCTGTGGCCCGGTCCCTGCCCAGCAACTGTGGGTACGGTCTGGGTGAGCCATGATGAGGTATCAGAGAAGAGCGACGCCGACCGAAGGACGCCGAAGCGCGGATTATAACACAGTTGTTTGGGAACCGCACGGTACATTTGGTTACCTCAAGAAGCTGTATCGCATGGGGGTCTTTGGTTTTGGTTACGGCGGATGGGGCCTCCGGCCTTATCCGCCCTACGGAAACCTTTGTGACGGAAAATTGACTTGGGGTTTTGTTTGAGTCCTGTAACCTATTGAATAATAATAGAAAAAAAGATTGGCACCCTCCTTGCAAAACCTTATGTCAAGCAACGGCCTCGCGCCAGAAACCCGTAACATGACAGAGGGAGTGCCCCATGGCTGAGGGTGCATCGACCATTTCCGAGAAGTCCGCCGCCCGTGCAAGGGCTGACGTGGTCAGTCTGCGTCCGTCGGCGTCACGCCCCGCTGGCGAAGCGGTGGGTGACGCGCTTGATCAGGGCTTTGACCTGTTTGAGGATCTGTCCCAACGGTTGGTGACCTCCCATGAAATGCTGGAGAGGAAGGTGGCGGAGCTCAGCGGTGAACTGTCCAGCCTCGAGAAAGAGCGCCGTGAGGCTCAGGTTGAAAAAGAGAAAATAGCTAACCGTCTTGATAACCTGATCAACTTTCTGCCCGGTGGCGTGATCGTACTCGACTCCACCGGACGGGTCACCGAAGCCAACCCCGTGGCCGTCGACCTTCTGGGAGAGCCGCTGGAGGGTATGCCCTGGCGGGACGTCATCGCGAGGTCGTTCAAGCCGCGCAGCGATGATGGCCACGAAGTGTCACTGCAGGATGGGCGGCGCATCCGTATTGCGACCCGCAACCTGGGTGTCGATGGTCAGATTGTTCTGCTGACGGATCTGACGGAAACCCGGCGGTTACAGAGCGAACTCAGTCGGCACGAACGGCTGTCTGCTATGGGCAAAATGATGTCCGCGCTGGCGCACCAGATTCGCACGCCCCTCTCGACCGCCATGTTATACGCCGGGCACCTGCGCAACAGTGAGCTGGACGAGTCACGTCGCGGTGAATTTACCGACAAACTATCCAGCCGACTCAATCACATTGAGCGACAGATTCAGGATATGTTGCTGTTCGTGAAAGGCGAATTGCCCCTGAATGATTATGTCACCGTTGAGGATCTGCAAAGTGGCCTGGCGGAAGCGCTGGAAGTGCCGCTGAACACTTCCGCCAGCCACTGCCAGTGGTTGAACAGTTGTGCCCATGTGCATCTGCGTTGCAATCGCGAAGCGCTGATTGGCGCTTTGCAGAATCTGGCGAACAACAGCATTCAGGCTGTGGGGAAAGGGGCCGAGCTGTTGATCAACTTCAAACATGAAGTTGTGAGAGGTCAACACTGGTTGGCGATTCACCTGACTGACAAAGGGCCGGGTATAGACCCGGACTTGTTGCCTCGGGTGCGGGACCTGTTTGTGACCACAAAGTCCCAGGGAACCGGCCTTGGGCTGGCAGTGGTGCAGGCGGTGGCGAGAGCGCACGGTGGAGCCTTTGATTTGCGTTCGGAGGTGGGGCAGGGAACCAGTGCAACGTTGCTGCTGCCTCTGACACAGCCATTGCAGCGGAGTTAGATAATGTCGGATTAGCGTAGCGTAACCCGACAAAAGCCCAGCCCGAAAAATACAACGATCCATCAGTTATATGAACAGCTCATTGGAGAATCACATGGCGCAAGTAGCACGACAGGCATCCGCGGATATGGCTCGGCCCCGCATTCTTGTGGTTGAAGACGATGCGGATCTACGAGAAGCGCTTACCGACACGCTGGAACTGGCGGACTACGAAGTACTGCAAGCGGACAGTGGCGAGCAGGCGCTGGCCACACTGAACGCCGATAGCGACTGCCAGATGATTGTCTCGGACGTCAATATGGACGGTATATCCGGGCAGGAACTGCTGCAGGCGGTAAAGCAACAGTACCCGCAAATCCCGATGATGTTGATTACGGCCTACGCGAGTATCAACCAGTCCGTTGATGCCATCAAGCAGGGCGCCGTCGACTATCTCGTCAAACCGTTCGAACCGGCCCTGTTGGTGGATACCCTGGCGCGTCACCTCGGATCTGCGCCGGTGGGCGATGAACCTGTGGTTCGGGCGGCGTCCAGCCAAAGGCTTCTGCAGTTGGCACAGCGCGTGGCGCAGTCAGAGTCGACGGTACTGATTCTCGGAGAGTCCGGCACCGGGAAAGAGGTGTTGGCGCGCTATATCCACAACCACTCGCCCCGTCATCAGAAACCTTTTGTGGCGATCAACTGTGCGGCGATTCCCGAGAATATGCTGGAAGCGATGCTGTTCGGCCACGAAAAAGGCGCCTATACAGGCGCTCATACCAGCGCGCCGGGCAAGTTCGAGCAGGCCAATGGCGGCACCTTGCTGCTGGATGAAATTTCCGAAATGGATGTGGGGTTGCAAGCCAAATTACTGCGGGTTCTGCAGGAGCGTGAAGTTGAGCGCCTGGGCGGTCGAAAGACCATCGCTCTGGATGTTCGGGTGATCGCGACCTCGAACCGCGACATGCGTGAGCAGGTGGCCAAGGGCCTGTTCCGGGAAGACCTGTATTATCGATTGAGCGTGTTGCCGCTGCAGTGGGCACCGTTGCGGGAGCGACGCGAGGATATCGTGCCTCTGGCGGAACAACTGTTGCGCAAACACGCACAAAAACAACGACGCGGTTGGGTGCAGTTGACCGATTCCGCACGTCAGGCGCTTACGCATTACGACTGGCCGGGGAATGTGCGCGAGCTGGACAATGTCATGCAGCGAGCCCTGATTCTGCAGCCAGGTGATCTCATTCAGGCCGAGGATCTCGGGTTGGAGGCGGATAGAGCCTATGCGGACCTGGCGTCGGGTGGGAGCGAGGGTGTGGCTCCGAATGATGTCGATCCAATGACCGTTGCTCCAGCGCCTGAACCGACGGCAGAATGGTTAGCACCGCAGGAAACCCCAGCGCCAGCTTCTGTTTCGATAGACGAAAAACCCGCGTTGGGCAGTGACCTGAAACGCCGCGAGTTTGAAATCATTGTCAATACGTTAAACAGTGAGCGCGGCAGTAAAAAGCGCACGGCGGAGCGGTTGGGGATTAGTCCGAGGACTTTGCGGTATAAAATGGCTCGCCTTCGTGAGGCCGGTTTTCCGGTGGATGGTTTGGCGTAGGGTAACCCATTTGGTGCCAGTGTGAAACTTGGGTTACGGCGGATGCGTGCCTTGCGGCGCTTATCCGCCCTACGGATAGCACAGAGGTTGCGTCGCATCCGCCGTCACCAAAACCCAACCTAAAAGCCCACCAAGCGGTACCGCTCAGACCTTTACCGCCGACTCCGGAATTTCCGCTGCGCTACCATACCACTTAACAACGTTACCGTTAATATCCCGCGCCGGCGTCGCCTGAACCTGATGCCAGCGGTATTGCCCGTCATAACGGCGAATTCTAAACTGAATATCGTAGGGTTTACCATTCTGAATACATTGCGTCCAGGTCTGAACGCAGCGCTCCTGATCGTCAGGGTGCAGCAGGGTCAACCATTCGCCCGGCGCGGAAAGCGACTCGCGAGCGACACCGGAAAAATCACTCAGAGCCTGGTTGAAGTAATCGATCGACCCATCGGGCAGTGCGCTCCATACTGTCAACGGTAGCGCGTCCAGTTGCGTCTGAAGCGCGCGAGCGCTTTCCGCAAATCGGTGGTTGGATTGCGCGATCCCCGTCAAATCTTCCAGAGTGCCGACCACGCCGATCTGTACACCTCGGGTGTTGAACAGTGGGCGCCCCGAGGTCTGTACCAATCTTTTCTGTCCGCTGCGAGTAACCAGCGGTAGCTGTTGTATGTAGGGCTTTCCATTTTGAACACAGTCGTCGAATGCGGCAACCACTTGCGTGCGACCGGGTTCCGGGAAAAAGCTCAAGGCGCCATCGGTCGGTGGTGGTTCTCCTGGTGATAAACCAATTATCGGGTTAATCAGTTCCGAGCGGTGAAATGTCTGGCTGGCCTTGTCATAACACCAGTAACCGATGCCGGTCTGATGGCTCAGCATGTCGAGCGTAGACTGAGCCTGTTGCAGGTGCCGTTGGTTGGGTTCAAGTTGACGTCGGGTGTAGCCCAGTGCATCGCGGGTTGCCAGCCAACGCAGACTGACGGTCAAGGTTACGCTGATGGCAATAAGGCTGAGTAGGCGGTTGGCCAGCACCGCCACAAGAGGGAATCCTTTGGGAAGGTCCGCGAGTAACAGGCCGGCGCTGCACATCAGAAGCGACCAAAGTCCCATGCGTAGAACCCAATCCCGATCACGAGTCTGATTGGCCAGGGCGATGACCAGGAGGTATAGAATGCCGTGGGCGATCCCGAGTGGTGTCACGATATCGGCGGCAAAAACCAGTCCAAGGAAAAAAAGCGAAAACCGCCGATATATTGGCGCGTCGTGACGGGTGTCGCTTTGTTCACTTTGGTTTACACTGATCATATAGCAACGGCTCTTGATGGGCGCGCGTGAGTCTCAGCCGAATGAAACCACAGTCAAATAAAATAGTCGAGCGACTGGCGACTCAGAGAACCTATGCAGTGGTCCTGCGCTGGGCCATCCTGTCCTTGGGGTTGCTGATTCTGGGGCTGCACTTCCAGGAGTTCGCTTCCGAATCCGGTCTGTTTTCCTGGCGTACTGAATCTTGGTGGCGCTACGTCGGGGAGGCTGCGCTGCTTGTGTTGATTTTCGTGCTCGTCATATTAGTCGCGGCCAACGACCGACGACGTCAGGTGTTGGAGCAGGCGCTTGATAACGAGTTGGTGTTGTTTCGACAACTCGCTGAGAATGTTCAGGAAGTTTTTTGGCTGACCGATGTGGAAACCGGGGCGTTGCTGTATGTCTCTCCTGCCTATGAATCGCTGTGGGGCCGGTCCCAGGCATCGTTGCTGACTCATCCCGAACAGTGGTTTGAGGCAGTGATTCCTGAGCATAGGGAACGCGTCGCCGAGTGTCGAAAGCAGCAGCTGATTGGTCGCTATGATATTCAGTATGAGATTCAACGTCCGGATGGCAGCCGACGGTGGGTACACGACCGGGCCTTTCCTATACGCAATGATGATGGCCATATTGTGCGCGTGGCGGGCTTTGCTGTGGATATCACAGATCAGCGCCGGCTGTCCCTACAGTTCGTTCAGCAGGACCGCTTACTGAATATCGCCACTCAAATGGCTCGCCTGGGCGGATGGTCTTCGGACCTCGTAGCGGAGCGTGTCACATTGAATGACGAAGCCTGCGCGATTTTTGATGTGCCGTCTGGCACTGTATTGACGCTGGCGCAGGCCTTCAGTTATTACACGCCCCAATTTCAGCGCCAGGTATCCGAGTCGATGGACCGGGCAATGTTGGAAAAAGTGCCGATGGATCTTGAGGCGCAGATCGTCACCGCATTGGGGCGTTATGTCTGGGTCCGTTTACAGGCGCACCCGATACTGAATGAGCGGGGAGACGTGGTGCGTCTGGAAGGGGCGGTTCAGGACGTGACCGAGCGCAAACACGCTTCGTCCCTGCTGTCACAGGGGGTGCAGCGCTTTCGCGAGTTTGCCAATGCCATGCCCCATCTCGTCTGGACGGCGGATCTGGCCGGGTGCCTTGATTACGGCAATCGGATTCTGGAGGAATTTCTCGGTTGTGAACACGACGATCCGCTGCTGGATGATGTCTGGCGGGAGGCGATTGAACCGGCCGACCAAGGTCGTTATAAACTGGCCTGGGATATGGCACTCGACCAGGGAGGGCGTCTGGATCTGGAAATTCGCCTGCGCCGGTTCGATGGCTATTGGCGTTGGCATGCCATTCAGGCCATGCCCATCAAGGACTCGAGCGGCAAAATCATAAAATGGTACGGCAGCGCCATCGACGTCCACGAGCGCCGGGACAGTGAAGAACGGGCCAAGCAGTTGGCCGAACGTCTGGCGGTCACCCTGGAAAGCATCACCGACGCCTTTTTTACCGTCAACACGGATTGGGTGTTCACCTATGTGAACCGGGAGGCGGAGCGGCTGCTGCATCGTTCCCGCGATGAACTGCTTGGGATGAGCCTGTGGGAGGCCTTTCCCGAGGCACTGGGAACCGATTTTGAAACCTACTATCGCCAAGCGGTTGAAACCGGCATAAAAGTGTCGTTCGAAGCCTATTTTGAGCCTTTGGGCTACTGGTCTTCGGTCAACGCCTACCCTTCGTCGGACGGTCTGGCCGTGTACTTTCAGGATGTGACCGAGCGGCGTCGTGCGGAAGAAGAGCAGCAGCGCATTCAGGAACTGGAGCGCTCACGGGAGCTGGCTGAGCTGGCAAGCGCCACCAAATCCCAGTTCCTCGCCACCATGAGCCATGAAGTCCGCACGCCCATCAACGGGATTGTTGGGATGGTCGATGTGCTGCATCAGACAAGTCTTCGAGGTCATCAGGTGGAGATGGTGGATATCATTCGGGAGTCCTGCCAATCACTGTTGGGCATCGTGGACGATATTCTTGATTTCTCGAAAATCGAAGCGGGCAAACTGGAATTGGCCCCGGTACCTTTTTCCCCCGCCTCACTGGTGCGAAGTGTCTGTCTATTGCTGGATCGGATGGCGCTCAATCAGGATGTCGAACTGACAATGTATACGGACCCTGCATTACCCGCCGAAGTGCTGGGGGATGAGCTCCGCCTGCGCCAGGTATTGATGAACTTGCTCAGCAATGCGATCAAGTTTTCCTCCAAACTGGATCGGCAGGGGAAGGTGGCGGTTCGCCTGTATGTGAGTGGCCGTTCCGAGGAGGTGGTGGATCTTTCTTTTCATGTGATCGATAACGGCATCGGCATGAACTCCGCTACGCAGGCTCGACTGTTCAGCCCCTTCTCGCAAGCGGATGTTTCCACTACGCGCCAATATGGCGGTACCGGCCTGGGGTTGAGCATCAGTTACAGCTTAGTGAGAGCCATGGACGGAGATATCAAGGTGTCGAGTGAGGAGCGGAGAGGTTCAGAATTTCGGGTGGCGATGCGCTTGCCAATCGTTTCGGGCCGGGTGCCCGCCCCTGTGGCGCCGGATCTACACGGTGCCCGCTGTGTGGTGTGGCCCGATTACCAGGGATCAGACTGGTCGGCCTATCTGCGGGCGGCGGGTGCTCACGTCTATCGGCCCGAGGAGGTGCCCGAGGCGGCCCTCCATGATTCGGCATTGTGGTTGCTGGTCTGTGATAAGGGGCTTGAAGGCGCCGGGTCGATACGGTGGGCCGAGGAGGTTGCGATGCCCGTGTGGCCAGCGAACTATCACTGGCTATTGATTGGGCGTGGTTACCGGCGTCGAGTGCGGGAAGAAGGGGTGGGGCTGTTTGGCATTGACAGTAACAGTCTGTCCCGGTTGGCCTTTCTTCAAGCAGCGGCTATCGCTCTTGGGCGACAGAGTCAGGAGGTTACCGAGCCCCACCCAGAACACCGTCTTGGCCAAGCCGTTGTACCGGAGCGCGAGCAGGCACGGCTGGAGGGCCGCCTCGTTCTGGTGGCGGAAGATAACGAAACGAATCAGAGGGTGATTCAGCGGCAATTGGCCATGTTGGGGTTTGCCGCCGATCTGTGTGACGATGGCCACCAGGCACTGCGCCGTTGGCATCAAGTAGGCGGTAATTACGCAATGGTGTTGACTGACCTGCATATGCCGGGGATGGACGGTTATGCATTAACCGCCGCCATTCGCCGGGAGGAAGCAGAACAAGGGGAAACCAGCCCCGTGCCGATTGTGGCACTGACCGCCAATGCGGTTACCGGCGAGGCCGAGCGTTGCGAACAGCTGGGCTTCGACGATTATCTGGTGAAACCGGTGTTGTTAGATACGCTGAGAGGGTCTCTTGAGCGCTGGACCCATCCGTCGGATCAACAGCCGGCTATCCGTCGTACCGATAGCGGTCGCGTCGTCCTGGTCTCCGAGGCCCTGGACCTGAGGGTTCTGCAGGATCTGATCGGGGGCGATGACGAGCTGCTGTCGGAGTTTGTGGAAAGTTTTCGCACCAGCTCGGACGAGCTGGTGGCCCGGCTGCGCGAAGCCGCCGCTCAGGGCCGTTGGGAGCGTGTGGCCGACGCGGCGCATTCTCTAAAGTCTTCGGCCCGGTCTGTGGGCGCAGTGGCACTGGCGGATCGATCTCTGGCTTTGGAGCGCTGGGGGCGAGGGGCGGAAAAAGATGAATCCTTGGCCAGCGAACTGCTGACTAATTTTGAGGTTGAGTGGCGTCGTGTCCAGACGGCATTGGAGCAGGTGCAAATGTATTTGAGTGAGCGGCGATGAGAGAGCCAATGAATAAAAAGCACGTCAAAATCATGACGGTAGATGACGATGAGTTTATGCGTCGCCTGATCAGCCGACTGTTGACCAAGCTCGGGTATGTGATGATCAAGGAAGTGACGGGAGGGCAAGAGGCCATTGAATTACTGCGTGCCCTGAAAACGCCACCGGATGTGATCATTCTGGATCTGAAAATGCCAGACCTGGACGGTATAGAAGTGGTCCGGCACTTGGTAGAACTGGAATTCCCGGGGCAACTTATCCTGCTGAGCGGCGAAGACGAACGCCTGTTGCGCACGGCGCAGAACCTGGTGCATGCGCACAATATCCCGGTCTTGGGCTATCTGACCAAGCCGGTGGACGACCGGGAGCTCGGGCTGTTAATGGACAAGCTGCTCAGCCAGGCTCCGGCGCGGTTGGCGAGAAACAGTCAGTCCGTCACCGCTGAGGAGCTAGGGGATGCGATTACTCGCAATGAGCTGTTCAATGAGTATCAGCCTGTGGTGTCACTGGTTGATGGCGAACTCGCCAGCCTCGAGGTTCTGGTGCGCTGGCAGCATCCCGAAAAAGGTCGGGTCATGCCGGATCAGTTCATCGACTTGGCTGAAGAACAGGGATTGATTGATGAGCTCACCCGTTGGGTGATTGGTGAGGCTTTGCAGCAATCGTTGCGCTGGCAGAAGGCGGGGATTCACTGTGCTCTGTCGGTTAACCTGTCCATGGAAAACCTGGAACAGTTGAGTTTTACCGATTGGCTGCTCAAAGCCCTGGAGGATACGGACCTCAAGCCCTGGGACCTGATTCTGGAAATCACCGAGAGCCGGCCCATGCGCCGCCCGGAAATCGTGCTGGATAACCTCACCCGTCTGCGCCTTAAGGGATTCAAACTGGCCGTCGATGATTTTGGTACCGGGCATGCCTCCTTGGCCCAGATTCGGGATATTCCATTTGATCAGTTCAAACTGGATCGCAGCTTTGTCCATGCCGCCGGCAAGGACCGACGCATTCGGGTGATGTTTGAATCCGCCATGGGCCTTGCCAGCGAGCTGGGGCTGGAAATTACCGCCGAGGGTGTTGAGGATGAAGAGGATTGGCACTTTCTGCGCCAGCACGATTGTCACAAGGCCCAAGGCTATTTTATCGCCCGCCCCTTGGGCGCGGATAAGGTCGGAGACTGGTTGAAACATTGGGGCGGTGAAACCCGTAAAACTTTGTTCCCACACCTCAACGCCAGTGCCATTCAGGAGTCGACCTCTGACATCACTACGCCCGCCACCGAAGGTCCAGTTCTTATCGTCGAGGACAATGATTTTCAGCGTAAGGTTCAGGCGAGAATTATGCGGGAGGAGGGCTTTGAGCCCCATCTCGCTGCCAGTGCTCAGGAAGCGCTGGCCGTGCTCAAGGAACTGAGGCCCAGCCTGATTCTGATTGACATCGAAATGCCCGGAATGAACGGCCTGGATCTGCTGCGGCGGCTGCGAGGCACTCGGGTGTTCGCCCGCACACCTGTATTGGTCATTTCCGGGGTCAACACCAAAACGGTGGTGCAGGACAGTATGTCCGCCGGTGCCACCAGCTTCATGGTCAAACCCTATAACCGCGAAACTCTCATCGAACGTGTGAATCGGGCGTTGAACTGATCATCGGTTAGCACCGCCTTCGGGCGCTACTCCCGGTGTGCAGCGGCAACACTTGGCCGGTTTTGAACCAAATTGGCCCGTTTTATGCAGTTGACCCCTAGCAAGCCGAAAATCGGCCAATTCGCCAAATTTTTGTCGCAGGGGAAAGACCATGACCGATCGCGTTGACATCAACCGCCTACTGGTGGAAATGCGCTCCCTCAAATCCCAGACCCAGGCGTTCCAGAAACCCCAGGGCATTAACCCCGTGGGTGAGGGGCAGCCCGGGTTGCGGACCGAAGCCAATCGGGAGGTTCCCGGGTTTGGTGAGGTCATGGCCCAGGCGCTCAACAAAGTCAACGACACCCAGAAGGCCTCTGGCGCCCTGCAGGCGGCCTATGAACGCGGCGAGCCGGGGGTGGACATTACCGACGTCATGGTCGCCTCCCAGAAATCCAGCGTCGCCTTTCAGGCAACGCTCCAGGTACGCAACAAGCTGGTTGAAGCCTACCGCGACATCATGAACATGCCGATTTGATGCTCGGTGCCACCCCTGATTCTGACAACGTATAACGAGACACACTGACATGGCTGCAGCTGACTCAACAATGGACGATAACGCCGCCAACGGGGGCGGTCGCAAGCGCCCGGGGAACGATCTGATCGAAGGCTTCAGTAACCTGAATCTGGTGCGTCAGGCCGGCCTGATGGTGGGCCTGGCGGCGGCGGTGGCCATCGGCTTTGCCGTTGTGCTCTGGACCCAGGGAGAAGAGTATCGCCCCTTGCTGCCCTCCCTGGACCCGAGCGAATCCCCCGAAGTCGTCACGGTACTTGAGCAGGCCCAGATCCCTTTTCGGATCGACCCGGCCACCGGCGGTTTATTGGTGGCGGTGGACGACTTGTCCGCAGCACGTATCCGACTTGCCCAGGCAGGTATCCCTCGGGATGACACCACTGGCTTCGAGTTGATGGACCAGGAGCAGCCGTTGGGCACCAGCCAGTTTGTGGAAAGTACCCGGTACCATCGCGCGATGGAAGGTGAGCTGGCACGTACCATTTCCAGCATGAATAACGTGCGCAGTGCCCGCGTGCACCTGGCCGTGCCCAAGCGTTCGGTGTTTGTCCGTGATGTGCGCGAGCCCAGGGCCTCTGTGTTTCTGGATGTGAATCCCGGACGCACTCTGGACGCCAGTCAAGTCAAAGCCATTACCAATCTCGTGGCCTCCAGCGTGTCCGAGCTTAACGCCGACGCTGTGACCATTGTGGATCAGCACGGTGAGCTGCTGTCCGCCAAGGAGGAAAACTCCGAGTTGTTGATGGCGGATCGTCAGCGCGAGTACACCCGTCGGGTGGAAGAGGGTTTGGTACAGCGGGTGAACCGGATATTGGAGCCGGTGTTGGGCACCGAAAACTTCCGCGCGGAAGTCAGTGCCGATGTTGACTTTACGGCGACTGAGCAGGCGGCGGAAACCTTCAATCCGGATATGCCTGCCATCCGCAGCGAACAGATCATGAACGAGTCCACTACCGGGCGTGATCAGGGCGGCATTCCCGGTGCATTGACTAATCAGCCCCCGGGCACCGCAGAAGCTCCAGAGCAGATTGATCCGGAAACCGGTGAGCCAGTCAATGAGAACGCTCCGCGCGAAGTGCGCGAGCGCGCCACGCGTAACTACGAGCTGGACCGGACCATCAGTTATACCCGTTTTCAACAGGGCCAGGTAGACCGCCTGTCGGTCGCCGTGGTCGTTGATGACAAAGTTGAGGTGGATGAGGCGGGCAATGAAACCCGGGTTGCCTGGACCGATGCGGAACTTCAGCGCCTGGAGCTGTTGGTGCGCGATGCGGTGGGCTTCTCAGCCGCCCGGGGTGACAGTGTGAATGTGCTCAATTCGCCGTTTCGGGCCCGCAGCCTCGAAGAGTTTACGACCCCGGAGCTGCCTTGGTGGCAGCAACCCTGGTTGTTTCCGTACCTGAAGCAGGGCGCCGGTCTGTTGGTCTTGGCGGTGTTGATCTTCGGCCTTTTGCGGCCGGTACTCAAGAGTCTGGCCCGGACCGGGGGGCGTGCCTCGGAAGAGGAGGAAGCCCGGGAGCTGGCCGCGCTGGAACAGTCCGGACTGGGTGGGTATGATGGTCTGTCGGACGAAACCGTTACCCTGACCGGTGGCGCGCTCGGGTTACCTGGGCCGGAAGAAAGCTACGAGCAGCAACTGAACGCGGTAAAAGGGCTGGTGGCCGATGATCCCGGGCGGGTTGCCCAGGTGGTGAAAAGTTGGATCAACCGGGACGATTAATCGATACCCATCGACTGAGTGAGGAACCCCGTGGCTGAAAAAGCGCCCGCAGCGGAACAAAACGCACCCGCCAAACCCACATCGAAATTGAATCATGTGGATCAGGCGGCCATTCTCCTGATGTCACTCGGCGAAGCCGATGCGGCGGAAGTGCTTCGCCATATGGGCCCCAAAGAGGTTCAGCGTATCGGGGGCGCCATGGCGCAGATGAAAAACGTCCAGCAAAGTGATGTCCAGGCCGTTCTGACCAACTTCCTCGAAGAAGTACGCACCCTTACCGGGCTGGGAACCGATTCCGACGCTTACATCCGCAACATGCTGGTGACCGCCCTCGGCGAAGACAAGGCCAGCGGCCTGATCGACCGTATTTTGCTGGGCGGCAATACTACCGGTCTGGACACTCTCAAATGGATGGAGCCACGTTCCGTGGCCGATGTCATCCGCAATGAGCACCCGCAAATTCAGGCAATTGTGGTGTCCTACCTTGACCCTGATCAGGCGGCGGAAGTACTCAGCTATCTGAGTGAAAAGATGCGTCTGGATATTATGATGCGGGTTGCGTCTCTGGATACCGTGCAGCCCAGCGCTCTGCAGGAACTCAACGATATCCTGGAAAAACAGTTCACCGGCAGCGCCTCCTCCCAGACCAAAGCAGTCGGTGGTTACAAAACGGCGGCGGAAATCATGAACCACCTAGAAGGCTCCATCGAGGCCGATCTGATGGATTCCATCAAGGAGCTGGATGAGGATATGGGCAATCAGATTCAGGATCTCATGTTCGTGTTCGATAACCTCAAGGATGTAGACGACCGGGGTATTCAGATGCTGCTGCGTGAGGTGTCTTCCGAGGTACTGATTGTGGCGCTAAAAGGGGCCGACAACGAACTGCAGGACAAGATCTTCAACAATATGTCCAAGCGTGCGGCCGAACTGTTGCGCGACGATCTGGAGGTGAAGGGGCCGGTGCGCTTGTCCGAAGTGGAGACCGCCCAGAAAGAAATCCTGACCATTGCCCGGCGTATGGCCGATGCCGGCGAAATTGTACTCAGCAGCAGCGGCGAAAAAATGCTTTAATCGCGCCGGGCCTGTTTTTGACTCTGTTCCTGACGCATCACCAACGGCGGCGTAACCATGACCACCAAAAAACTTGCCAACCGGATTCCCGCCGAAGAGCTTGAGCACTATCAGGCCTGGGTTCTACCGCCGATTCACGGTGAGCAGGACCGGGTATTGCCCAGCGCCGAGCGCGAGGCACGCCAGCGCGCCGAAGACGAAGAGCGGCGCAAGGGCGAAAAAATCGAAGACGTGGATTATGAAGGCGGCAACAGCGGCCTGAGTGCCGAGGAAATGCAGCGCTTGGTGGACAGCGCCGAGCAGGAAGGGCGAGAGCAGGGGTACCAGGCCGGCTTTGAGCAGGGCCGCGCCGAAGGTTATGAAGCGGGTCAGCAGAAAGGCTGGGAAGAGATGCGCCAGAAATTGGCCGCTGAGCAGCAGCGCTTTCAGCACCTGGTGCAGGCCATTCGGGAGCCCTTGGCGGAGCAGGAAGACGCCCTGGAACAATGGTTGCTCGACACAGTCTGCGTGTTAACGCGCAGTCTCGTACAGAGGGAACTGTTGACCGACTCCAGCCATATCATGGAACCGGTGCACGCCGCCGTGGCCGCACTGCCCGCCGGTGCGGAACATCTGCATATCTACCTCAACCCCGATGATCTCGCCCTGGTGGAAGCCTATGCCGAAGAGCACCGTCTGGACTGGACCTTTCATGCGGATGACGACCTGCTGCCCGGCGGATGCCGAGTGGAAACCAAAGAGAGCCAGGTCGACTTTTCCATTGAACACCGGCTGGCTCAGCAGTTGGATGCCTTTGTGAATCGTCAGTTGGGCAGTGATTCAGGAACGAGCGACGAGAGCGACATGGACGACGCTCCGCAGCCCGACGGCGACGAGTACGGCAGCCGATCCCCCGGAGAGGAAACCTCGTGAGTGATGCCCCTGCATCGCCTGGGCGCCGCTCGCCGCTGTTGGATCGGTTGCGTAGTTTCGGTCCCTCCGGCGTGCCCGAGGCGCCCAGACCGGAAGCCGAAGGTCGCCTGACCCGCTCGGTGGGCATGACCCTGGAGGCCGTCGGCCTCAACGTTTCCGTCGGTCGCCAGTGCCAGGTTATCAACCGGGACGGCCGGAAGATCGAGGCGGAAGTGGTCGGCTTTGACGACGATATTGTCTATCTGATGCCGGTCAAGCGCGTCGAAGGTCTGCAGCCCGGCGCCCGGGTGATTCCCATTTCCTCACATCAGGGTATGCGTGTCGGCCCCCGTCTGCTGGGGCGGGTGGTCAATGGCCTGGGCCAGCCCCTGGACGATGCCGGTCCCTTGCGGGGCGATGATTTTCTCGACTTTGCACCCCATGACATTAATCCGCTCAAACGCCACCCGATCAGCGAGCCTCTGGATGTCGGGATACGTGCGATCAACGCCCTGATTACCGTGGGGCGCGGACAACGGCTTGGCCTATTTGCCGGCAGCGGCGTCGGCAAAAGTGTGCTGATGGGGATGATGACCAAATACACCACGGCCGATGTGGTGGTGGTCGGGCTGGTCGGCGAGCGGGGCCGCGAGGTGAAAGAGTTTATCGACCATATCCTCGGTCCCGAGGGGATGGCGCGCGCGGTGGTGGTGGCCTCTCCTGCGGATGATGCCCCCCTGATGCGGCTTCGGGCGGCCCAATTGTGCAGCCGAATTGCCGAGTATTATCGGGACCAGGGCCGGAATGTCCTTCTATTGATGGATTCTCTGACCCGCTTTGCCCAAGCGCAGCGGGAAATTTCTCTGGCCATCGGGGAACCGCCGGCCACCAAAGGTTATCCACCCTCGGTGTTTGCCAAAATCCCCCAGTTGGTCGAACGGGCCGGGAACGCGGCCAGAGGCGAAGGGTCGATTACCGCTTTTTATACGGTGCTATCGGAAGGCGACGACCTACAGGACCCGATTGCGGATGCCGCCCGAGCCATTCTGGATGGCCATATTGTGCTGTCCCGCCGCTTGGCGGAGGAGGGCGTTTATCCGGCTATCGATGTGGAGGCGTCCATCAGCCGGGCCATGCCCAATATCGTCGCCGAACCCCACCTGAAGTCCATGCAACGCTTCAAGCAATTGCTGTCCCGCTATCAGCAGAACCGGGATCTGATCAACATTGGCGCCTATACTCCCGGGGCGGACCCCGAAACCGATGCGGCGATTGAGCGTTTCCCCCATCTGCGGGCGTTTATCCAGCAGGGCTTGGGGCAGGCTGTTCAACTGGATGAAAGCATCAATCACCTCCAGCGGACCCTGCAGCCCGCTGGCCAGACGGCTGCGGCTCAAGGGCGCGGGCAGCCCGGGAACGGGCCCGCCGGCAGTGGCCCGCGCCGCGGTGCGTTGGCAGCGCAGCACAGCGGCCGGGGACAACGCTAAATCATGGCGGAGCAGCGCTCGGAACGACTCAAAGTGGTTCTGATGGTGGCCGAGCGCGAAGAGCAGGCCGCCGCCGCTCGGCTCGGGGAAGCTCGACAGCAACTTGAGCAGGAAGAGGGGCAGTTGGCCCAGTTGCAGGATTATCGGGATCAGTATCTTGCGGATTACCGCGAGCAGCGCCGGGGGGTCAATGCCCAGTCGCTGATGAGCTACAGTGGCTTTTTGCAGCGTTTGGGCGATGCACTGGGTGGGCAGGAGCAGAAGCTGGCTCTGGTGCGTCAACAACTGGAACAGTGTCAGCGTCAGTGGCAGGAGAAATACCACCGCCGCCGCTCGTTGGAAGACATGATCGCGCGCATGCGCAGCGAGGAAAATGCCGCCCTGGAGCAGCGTCAGCAGCGCGAGCTTGACGACCTGGCGGCCCAGCGTATGGATCGGACGGGGCTCGGCCGAAAACGCTGACGGGACACGGGAATTACGCTATGCTTAGGGTCGCTTTGTGCCGGAATGCCTATGCTCGAACGCTTTGGCCTGAACAATAACGTGTCAGAAAGGATGTGAAACAGTTATGGCAATATCCTCCACCCTGTCATCCGACGGAACCCTGCTCACCATCTACATTCAGGGGCGGTTCGATTTCAGTTCGCACCAGGACTTTCGGGGCTCTTACGAGCGCCTGGACAAGGCGCCGGAGCGCTACCGGGTGGACCTTCAGGAAACCACCTATCTGGACAGCTCCGCCCTGGGCATGTTGTTGCTGCTACGGGATCACGCCGGGGGTGATCGGGCGAGCATCGAAATTCGAAACTGTAGCCCGGATGTCAGGAAGATTCTGACCATATCCAACTTCGAACAGCTGTTCGATATCCAGTAACCGGATACCCAACGGGTCGATCCCCGATGTTTTGATCGGCTTCGGCCGAGCGGCCGCAGGCCGTCTCGGGCGCGAATGGAGACGCTGCGCATGACCGACGATAGTCCGCTGACCATCCTGATTGCTGACGACTCCGACACGGATCGCCAGATCCTGCAGGCCATTGTCGCCCGCGACGGCCACCGGGTAATCAGTGCCAGTGACGGGCGGGAAGCGGTAGCGGTGTTCGAGCGTGAGCGACCGGATCTGGTATTGCTCGATGCCCTGATGCCCAACCTGGACGGTTTTGGCGCCGCACGGCGAATCAAGGCCCTCGCGGGTGAGGCCCTGGTGCCGATCATTTTCCTGACCTCTCTGACCGATACGGAATCCCTGGTACAGTGCCTGGATGCCGGGGGTGACGACTTTCTGTCCAAGCCCTATAACCGGGTCATCATTCAGGCCAAAATCCGCGCCTTCAACCGCATGCGGGCCATGCATGCCACCATTCTTGATCAGCGCGATCAGATCAGCCGTCACAACCAGCACCTACTCCAGGAGCAGACGGTCGCCAAACAGGTGTTTGACAACATCGCCCACAGCGGCTGTCTGGATTCCAACAATGTCCGCTACTACCTGTCTTCACTGGCGGTATTCAACGGCGACATTCTGGTCGCTGGTATGCGCCCCGGAGGTAGCATGATGGTGCTACTGGGCGATTTTACCGGCCACGGCCTGCCCGCGGCGGTGGGTGCCATTCCGCTGGCCTCTACGTTTTACGGGATGGTGTCCAAAGGATTCGCCATGAGCGATATCCTGCGTGAGATCAACCATAAACTGAAAACCATCCTGCCAGTCGGCATTTTCTGTTGTGCCACCATGGCGGATATCAATTTTCGGCGCCAGCGTATACGGGTCTGGAGCGGCGGCCTGCCGCCGGGCTACATTCTCCGCCAGGGCAGTGAACCGCCGCAGCCGATTACCTCGACCCACTTACCTTTGGGCGTTCTGGGCAACAGCGCCTTCAAGGATGACATGGAAACCTACGAGTTGGCCTGGGGGGATCGCCTTTACCTCTGGTCCGACGGCATCCATGAGGCCCGCAGCCCCGAGGGTGAAATGTTCGGGGAGGAACGGCTGAAGGCGGTGTTTACTGAACATCGGGCTTCTGACGCCAGAAACGATGACGCCCTGTTTGATGAGATTTTGGCCAGGGTCCAGCAGTTTGTTGGCCAGGGGGAGCGTGACGATGATCTGTCGCTGGTAGAAATCCGGATGGACCGGCCGGACAAGGTCAATGCGGTAGCCGCCGAGGCGGAGCGGCGCAACCGCTCCACCTTGTCCGAGTGGACTATGAATTTTGATATTCTGCCAGCCAGTTTCCGCCAGTTTGACCCCATGCCTCTGTTGCTGAACATTCTGGTGGAGGTGCCAGGCCTACGTCAGCACAGCGGCACCCTGTACACCATTCTGTCCGAGCTGTATTCCAATGCCCTTGAGCATGGCATTCTGGGGTTGGACTCCGGGCTGAAGGGAACGCCGGACGGTTTCGCCCGCTATTATGAAATCCGCCAGCAGCGCCTCGACGACGTCAGCGAGGGGTTGATTCGTATCCACCTCCATCACAGCACCACCGAAGAGGGTGGTGTGTTACGTATAGCGGTGGAGGACAGTGGCCCCGGATTTGATGGACGGGAGGAAGCAAGCGTGGCTGCGCCGGGAGAGGCCCCGGGGTACGCCGGTCGAGGTCTCGCTCTGGTTGAAAATCTGTGCGATGCAGTCCAGTATCCCAGTGAAGGTAACCGGGTCGAAGCGGTATTTTCATGGAGTTCCGATGACTGATACGAGCGGACAAGTGGCCAATAAAATGACCAACCAGAGGCGCACCCCATGAGTTCGGAAACCCATCTCAACCGAGAAGTTTTGACGACGCTGCAGGAGGTGATGGACGATCAGTTTCCGGTGCTGATCAATACTTTCCTGACTGACTCCGAAGAGCGTATTCGCCAGCTCCAGCGCGCCCTGGCAGCGCAGGATAGCGACACCGTCTGGCGTCAGGCGCACAGTTTCAAAGGCAGTTGCAATAACCTGGGCGCCGAGCGGCTGGCGGATCTGTGCCAGGAGATGGAGTCGCGCGGGCGCGCCAGTGACATCGATGGGCTCGAACAACAGCTGGTATCCGTGCAGGAAGAATTTGCCAAACTCAAAGTCACATTGAACAGCTTCGCTGGCTGAACGCAGCTGGCACTAACCTTGCATTTTCCCTCCCAGAAACGGGCGTTTGCCTCAGTTTAACCGGTTAGCGGCAAACCTTTGCCGCCAACCTTGCCGGAGTGGTGTCGATGCCAGGTCAATCGCAAATCAGTAATCTGTTGTCTTTCAATTCAGAACCATCGCCGATCCGGCGCCGTTCGGCGCCGGAGAACGACGGATTTCGGCAGGTTTTTGACGGCACGACGGGTCGTGCTCGCACCGGCTCCGGGTCCTTGCGGGAGGAGACAATACCCGCGAGCCGGAGTGAGGCCCGCGAAGGGACGCAACGGGAACCCGCCAAGGCTCAGCGAGGGGCAGAAGACCGTAACGTCCGGAATGATGGGCCGGCCACTTCCCGGCGCCCTGAGGCAAATGACGCTCCGCAAAAGGATGCTTCTCCAGAGCCAACTGGACCGGTCGATGATGCCAGGGCGGCTGACACCAGCCCGGCCGGCGACACTGACGGGAGCGCGACTCTGACGGAAGACGACAAAGCGCTGCTGGCCAATGTGAGTAAAGAGGATTGGGCGGCCCTCTCCGATGATGTGACCGCGATATTGGAGCAGCTCAACGTCCAGTTGGATGAAGGCAGCCTCTCACCGGAGCTGGAAAAAGCGCTGCGGCAATTGCTGTCGGACTTGAAAGACGGTGCGCCCCTGGATCAGGTGGCTGAGAGTCTGGAAGCCATTCCCATGGCGGCGCTGCCTGAGCTGATGACCCGGTTTCCGGATGCCAACCACCTGCGCGATGCCATTGGGCGCAACGGCGCCGCTTATCTGTCTCAACTGAGTGCGCTGGCCACCCAACGGCAGGGGGCCGCTCCCGAAACCGGACTGCTGCCCGGGTCGGTTGCGACGGCTTCCCCGGACAAGGGGGGTGAAGGGCTTGAGTTGAAGGGGCTGCTGGAGATGAGTGTCGCGGCAGGCAAGAACGGTAAGGAGGCCTTTGCCCAGACCCTGCAGGCGATTGCCGATATCTCGACACAATCGAGTTCCAAGGGCAGCACGTCGTTTGATGGGACCCAGTCCCCGGCCAATGCGCTGGCGCAATTGGATGGGGCCAACCGCAGCCAGGCGCTATCTCCGACCGAGCGAGGGTTTACCGTGCAGACCGATGTGCGGGTTCCGGTGGGGCAGGGTCAGTGGGGGCAGGCGGTGGGTCAAAAAGTGCTGTGGATGGCCGCCCAGAAGCTTTCCATGGCCGAGTTGCGTCTGGATCCACCGGACCTCGGACCCATGCAGGTTCGAGTCAGCGCCAACCAGGATCAAATCAGTGTCACCTTCACCAGCCCACAGGTTGCTGTGAGGGAAGCACTGGATCAGAACGCCAACCGTCTGCGGGAAATGTTCGCGGAGCAGGGGTTGGACTTGGTGGATGTGAATGTCTCGGATCAGTCGGGCCAGGATCAGGCGGGTGAGGAGAACGATGGTCGGACGGCGGGCCGAGGCCTGGGTTCCGATGCCGATGAGCCCGAGGGTGAAATGATCGAGCAGCGTATCAGCGACCGCTTGGTCGACCACTACGCTTGAATTGAACCCCTTTAAGTGTGAGCTGAAACGCGCCGGACGCACGGCGCTTCGCCCGGAAGCACTGTGCTCATGTCCCCCTAACCTTCACCCAACCCCCGTTGTTTCTTGCCCGGACGCCCTCCCTGTGCCAAAGTATCGGCGCAAGCCCCATACCTGACTTGGCACGGGGCTTGCTCCATCCCCCTCAAGCACTGTGAATGACGGAATTTTGGCATGGCCGAAGAAGATGAGCGCGAGCTGACCGAAGAAGAACAGGCGGAAGTCGACCGCAAGACCCAACGTAAGCAGAAAATCAAACTGGCTGCACTGGCGTTGTTGCTGGTGGTGTTGTCGGTAGGGGTGACCCTTGGTTTGTTGCACTTTCTGGCTCCGGATGAACCGGCGCCCGAGGGCGAAACCGCTGAAGCCGAACCGGAGGAGCCCCTGGAACCTGCGCGCCAGCAGGCGATTTACTTTCCGCTGACGGAAAAATTTGTCATCAACTACAATGTGCGTGGCCGGCAGCGTTTTCTGCAGACCGAAGTCAATCTGATGCTGCGCGACAATGAGGTGGTCAAGGTCCTGGAGCAACACCTTCCTCGGGTTCGCAATGATCTGATCATGCTGTTCAGCGGCCAGGAGTTTGAAGATTTACAGACACCGGAAGGTCGGGAGTTGCTGCGTCAGGACGCGCTTCGTCGGGTTCAGGCCATTCTCGAGCAGGAGATGGGGCAGCCCGGTGTTGAACAGGTTCTGTTTACCAGCTTTGTGATGCAGTAAAAAAACCATAAGGTAGCCGCTCGTGCAAGACTTACTTTCACAAGATGAAATTGATGCGCTGCTTCACGGGGTCGATGAAGGCGATATCGATACCGATGACGATCTGGAGATGGACCCGGTCAAAGCCTATGACTTGACCACCCAGGACCGCATCGTCCGCGGGCGCATGCCCACGCTGGAAATGATCAATGAGCGCTTCGCCCGCTACACCCGCATCAGCATGTTCAATTTGCTGCGGCGCACGGCGGATGTATCCGTTGGCGGTATCCAGATCCAGAAGTTTGGCGAATATGTGCACACCCTCTATGTGCCGACCAGTCTGAATATGGTGAAGTTTCGCCCGTTGCGTGGCAATGCGCTGATCATTCTGGATGCGCGCCTGGTGTTCAAGCTCGTGGACAACTTTTTTGGCGGTGATGGCCGGCATGCGAAAATTGAGGGCCGGGAATTCACACCCACCGAGTTGCGAGTGGTGCAGATGGTGCTCGATCAGGTGTTTGTCGATCTCGGCGAAGCCTGGAAAGCGGTCATGCCCATCACCTTTGAATACATGAACTCAGAGGTCAACCCGTCCCTGGCCAATATTGTCAGCCCGAGTGAAGTGGTGGTGGTCAGCACCTTCCACGTGGAGCTAGATGGTGGCGGTGGCGATCTGCACATCACGGTTCCGTACTCCATGATCGAACCGATCCGGGAGGTGCTGGATTCCGGTCTGCAGAGTGACAGTGATGAGAAAGATGAACGCTGGGTCAAAGCGCTGCGTGAGGATGTGCTCGCCGCTCAGGTCGATCTTGAGTGCGATATTGTTCAGCGCGATATTACCCTGCGGGACATCATCAACCTGAAGGCGGGCGATGTGATTCCGGTGGAGTTTCCGGAATATCACGTTGTTACCGCCAACGGTGTGCCCATGTTCCGTACTCGATTGGGACAGATTCGCGGCAATCTGGCTTTGAAAATTCACGGTTTAATTGATCACAGTTCAGCCTATAACATTACGGCAAACGAAGGGGGCTCCAGTGGCAAACGAAAATGATACCCACGACGACGATAAAGACCAGGATGCCATGGCGGCCGAGTGGGAAGCGGCCATGATGGAGCAGGGTGATGACGGCGACGATGACACTGCCGATGCAGGTTCGAACAGCGCCGGGCAGGAACAGGACTATGGTCGCGACGTCGACCGGGTTGCACTGGATGAGCTGACCGAAGACGAGCAGCCGAACACCAACCCGGATCTGGATGTGATTCTGGACATCCCGGTGTCCATTTCCATGGAAGTGGGGCGCACCTCCATTACCATTCGCAACCTGCTGCAACTCAACCAGGGCTCGGTGATTGAACTGGACCGGCTGGCAGGCGAGCCGCTGGACGTGCTGGTCAACGGTACCCTGATCGCCCACGGGGAAGTGGTGGTGGTAAACGAAAAATTCGGCATCCGGATGACCGACGTCATCAGTCCGTCCGAACGGATCAAGAAGCTGCGCTGATGGAAGGAAGTGCCGCTACCCAGTTGATGAGTGTGCTGTTCAGCCTGCTGCTGATCATCGCACTGATCTTCGCCCTTGCCTGGTTGCTGCGCCGCTTTGGGCAAGGGGCCTTCACGAACTCCTCGGCCATGAAAGTGGTCGCCACCTTGCCACTGGGTACCCGCGAGCGACTGCTGGTGGTGGACGTGGGCGGTCAGCAACTGCTACTCGGCGTAACGGCCCAACAAATCCGTACACTGCATGTGTTTGAAGAACCGGTGATCGACGCACAAGGCGTCGGAAGCAGCGACTTCAAACAGCGGTTGATGAACATCATGAACAAGAACACCAAGCCCTGATGAAGCCTTACCCACTCATTCACTACCGCTTTTTAGGCGCGCTGCTGCTGTTGATCCTGCTGAGCTTCGGTGCGGGACCGGCCCTCGCCCAGGAAGCGCCGGAGACCCAACCGCCAGCGGAGCAGGGCGTCGGCGGCTCGCTGCCCGCCATTCCCGGCTTACCGGCCCTGACCGTCACCACCAACCCGGACGGCTCGGAAGAATACTCGGTCACGCTCCAGATCCTCGCGATCATGACCGCGTTCACCTTCCTGCCAGCGATCCTGCTGATGATGACCTCCTTCACCCGGATCATCATCGTCTTCGCCATCCTGCGTCAGGCCCTGGGCTTACAACAATCGCCATCCAACCAGGTATTGATCGGTCTTTCGCTATTCCTCACCCTGTTCATCATGCAGCCGGTGCTCGAACGCGTAAACGCAGAAGCCCTGCAACCCTACATCAACGAAGAGATCAACGCCCAAACCGCATTGGCGAGAACCACCGAACCCTTTCACGCGTTCATGCTGGCCCAGACCCGCGAATCCGACATCGAACTGTTCGTCGGCATCGCCGACAACCCGGACATCCAGACACCCCAAGACACCCCCTTCAGCATCCTGGTCCCGGCGTTCGTCACCAGCGAACTCAAAACCGCGTTTCAGATCGGGTTCATCATCTTCATCCCGTTCCTGGTCATCGACATCGTCGTCGCCAGCGTGCTCATGGCCATGGGCATGATGATGCTCTCGCCCCTGATCATCTCACTGCCGTTCAAAATCATGCTCTTCGTCCTCGTCGACGGCTGGGCCATGATCATCGGCACACTCGCCGCCAGCTTCGGTGTGTAAGGAGGCCCTATGACCCCGGAAGTCGTCATGGACATCTTCGCCGACGCCCTCTACCTCGTCATCCTGATGCTGGTCGTCATCGTCGGCCCTGGCCTATTGGTAGGCCTGGTGGTGAGCATGTTCCAGGCCGCCACCCAGATCAACGAACAGACCCTGAGCTTCCTGCCACGCCTGCTGGTCACCCTGGCCTCCGTCATGATTGCCGGCCCCTGGCTACTCAGAGAGTTCATGGACCTGTTTACTCGTTTATACACCAACGTCCCAAACCTAATAGGGTAGAGCAGGAAGAACACACAAAGCGCCGCAGCAACCAATGAGGGCTGGGCGCGGAGGAACCTCTTTTCAAACCCTCACTTCAGGGAGAAGTGAGGGAGCTCCAAGGACGGATTTATGTGTTTTGAAAAGAGGTTCCTCCGCGCCCAGACCGGACTTGCTGGAGACACGAACTTTGCTGGAACAGACCAAGAAGCCGTGAACGAACTGGTATTGAGCGAACAACAACTGATGCAATTTATCGGTCAATACCTCTGGCCGATGCTGCGCATTGGTGGCCTCTTCCTCGCCATGCCCGTCATCGGCGCCCAGACCGTTACTGCAAGAGTACGCATCGTCCTCACCGCCTTCGTCACCCTACTGGTCGCTCCACTGCTGCCGCCACCACCGGACATCGACCTCGTATCGATACAGGCCATGGCCATCGTCGCCCGAGAACTGCTCATCGGCATTGCCATGGGCTTCATGCTCCAGGTCTTTCTGCACATTTTCATATTGGCCGGCGAGCTCATGGCCATGAAAATGGGCCTCGGCTTCGCCGCCATGAACGACCCATCCACCGGTGTCTCCACCACCGTACTGTCTCAATTCTACCTGCTGCTCGCGACCCTGCTGTTCCTCAGCTATAACGGCCACCTCATCATCATCGGCATGCTCGTGGACAGCTTCCAGAGCCTGCCCATCGGCGGCAGCGGCCTCGGCTCCGGCGCCTTCGCCACCATCGCCGGCATGGGCACCTGGCTGTTCAGCGCCGCCCTGGTGATCACCTTGCCGGTGTTTACCGCCGTCATGATCATCAACATGGCCTTCGGTGCCATGAATCGCTCCGCGCCTCAGATGAACGTATTCACCGTCGGCTTTCCCATGACCCTCATCTTCGGGATCCTCGTCATGTGGTTTGCCTTGCCCGCATTGCTCCCCGTGTTCGAAGTCTTCACCCAGGAAGCCTTTGAACTGGTTCGACTGGTAATAGGACTGCCCTGATGGCCGAAGAAAACGACAGCAGTCAGGAAAAGACAGAAGAACCCACGGCGCGAAAACAGGAAAAAGCGCGCGAAGAAGGGCAGATCCCCCGATCCCGGGAACTGACCACCACCTTCATACTGCTCGCCGGTACCATTGGGTTGATGCTGTTCGGTCCCTTTATGGCGGGCAAGCTCGCCGGGATCCTGAAATTCAATTTCTCGCTGGAGCGGGAAGTGGTGTTCAACACCGACGCCATGATCGAACACCTGACCGCCTCGCTGTATCAGGGCACCCTCAGCATGATGCCCGTGTTTGCGCTGCTACTGGTGGCTTCCATCGCCGGACCCATTGGCTTGGGCGGCTGGCTGTTCAGCAGTAAATCCATGGCCCCCAAGGCCAGCCGGATGAACCCGCTCGCCGGTCTAAAACGCATGTTCGCTCTAAAGGCATTGATGGAGCTCGCCAAAGCGTTGGGGAAGGTAATGCTCATCATGGCGGTTGCGGTTGGCCTGCTGGTTGTGCAGCAGCAGGATATGCTCCGGTTATCAGACCAGGAACCGCTGACAGCGATCAAGAATTCGGTGTGGCTAAGTGGCGTTGCCGCTATCGCTTTGGCCGCGGTCACCATTGCCATTGCAGCGATTGATATTCCGTTCCAGATTTTTGAAAACAACAAGAAACTCAAAATGTCCCGGCAGGAAGTCAAGGATGAGATGAAGGACACCGAAGGTAAACCGGAGGTCAAAGGTAAAATCCGCCAGTTGCAGCGGGAAATGGCCCAACGCCGGATGATGTCTGAAGTCCCGAAAGCAGACGTGGTCATCACCAACCCCACGCACTATTCGGTCGCCTTGAAATACGATCCGGATACCATGGCGACGCCGATTCTGGTCGCCAAGGGGGCAGATCAAACAGCCATGAAGATCCGCGAAATCGCCCGCGCCCACAATATCGATATCATGGAATCTCCGGCCCTGACCCGAGCGATTTACCACACCACGGAAATCGATCAGGAGGTCCCGGCGGATCTGTACATGGCCGTCGCTCAGGTATTGGCCTATGTGTTCCAGCTACGCAATTTCCGCAGGGGCCGTGGCGAAAAACCCGCCTACCCAAGAAACATCCAGGTCCCCCGCGATATGCGCTTCGACTGAGGTCGGTTCAACCTGGCGCTGTGGTTCTTGGGTGGTCCGGCGGCTACGGGGTATAGCCATTGGAGACCCGCCGTGAACCCATCCATGGGGGCTTCTCGTCGACATCCATGTCTCCGAGAGTCTCCAATGGCTATACCCCGCATCCGCCTCAGTGCCAGCCGAATACCATGGTCGGTGGAATTTCACTCGGAGGCGGATGCGGGGTGAAGCCTTCCGGGACCGTGGAGCGGGGGACCCGCGATGCGAGCCCCCAGGGATGGGTTTACGGCGTGTCCCGGAAGGCTTCACCCCGTAGCCGCCGGACTCTCAGATAACCACCAATCTCTCCATCGACTATCCCTCACCAATTGGTACGCTTCTTGCGATAAGACGGTCAACTAACGAAACCGTCAAAAAAGCGACCTACATGGCACTTCCCAGCTTCAGCCAACTGAATAATATCGACCGCCGCGCCGCCTTCAACCATATTCGCGGGTTAGGTCGGGGCAACATCGGCATACCCGTGCTGCTGCTCATGCTGCTGGGCATGATGATCCTGCCCGTGCCGCCGATACTGCTCGACGCGTTCTTTTCCTTCAATATCGCCCTGTCCATCGTCGTGCTGCTGGTGGGCGTGTACGCCATGCGACCGCTCGACTTTGCCGTGTTCCCCACCATCCTGTTGGTCGCGACCCTCTTACGGCTGGCCCTCAACGTCGCCTCCACCCGGGTGGTACTGCTTAACGGCCACGAGGGCGGCGATGCGGCCGGTAAAGTGATCGAAGCGTTCGGTGAAGTGGTCATTGGTGGTAACTACGCCGTGGGTCTGGTGGTGTTCCTGATCTTGATGATCATCAACTTCGTCGTGGTGACCAAAGGGGCGGGGCGGATTTCGGAAGTGAGCGCCCGATTTACCCTGGATGCGATGCCCGGCAAACAGATGGCTATTGACGCCGACCTGAACGCAGGGTTGATTGATCAGGATGAAGCCCGGACCCGCCGAAAGGAAGTCGCCAGCGAGGCGGATTTCTATGGGGCCATGGACGGTGCCAGCAAATTCGTGCGCGGCGATGCCATCGCCGGCATTTTGATTCTGGTGATCAACATCATCGGTGGTCTGGGCATTGGGATGATCCAGCACGGATTGGATTTTTCCACGGCGCTGGAGAATTACATTCTGTTGACCATTGGTGATGGTCTGGTGGCCCAGATTCCCTCGCTGCTGCTGTCTACCTCAGCGGCGATTCTGGTGACCCGGGTCAATAGCTCTGAGGACATGCGCGAACAGATCATGGGGCAGATGTTTGCCACGCCCAAGGCCCTGGCGATCGCCTCGGGGGTTCTGTTACTGATGGGCTCGATTCCCGGCATGCCTCACGTGGCGTTTCTGGGCCTGGGCTTTCTCTGTGGTGGCCTGGCCTACTTTATTCACTGGCGCAGTCAACAGCCCGAGGCGGTCGAAGAGGATGACTATCGTCCCGGCGGTGGGCGTCCCTCCGGGGCCGGTGGTAGCGGGCCGACGGTCACGCCGTCCGCACCGAACCCCGGACAGGCCTCTTTGCCTCCCGCCAAAGAATCGGCGGAGCTGGACTGGGATGATGTCCAGCCGGTGGACATCATCGGATTGGAAGTCGGCTATCGGCTGATTCCGCTGGTGGACCGGGGGCAGGGCGGGGAACTGCTTGGGCGGATCAAGGGGGTACGGCGCAAGTTGTCCCAGGAGATGGGCTTTCTGATTCCCTCTGTCCATATTCGGGACAACCTGGACCTGCTGCCGAACAAATACCGGATCAGCCTGATGGGCGTTTCACTGGCAGAAGCCGAGGTCTACCCGGATCGGGAAATGGCGATCAACCCCGGTCAGGTCTTTGGTGAGCTCGACGGTACGAAAACCAAGGATCCGGCCTTTGGGCTGGACGCTGTCTGGATTGATGCCAGCCAGAAAGAGAAGGCCCAGACCCTGGGGTATACCGTCGTTGATGCCAGCACGGTGGTCGCCACCCACCTGAATCAGATTCTGCAGAAACACACCTGGGAGCTGCTCGGCCATGAAGATGTGCAGAAGCTGCTGGATATGCTGGCGAAAAACTCGCCCAAGCTGGTTGAGGAGCTGGTGCCCAACACCATCAGCCTGAATGTGTTGCTCAAGGTGTTGCAGAACCTTTTGCGCGAGCGGGTGCCGATCAGGGATATGCGCTCGATCGCCGAAGCATTGGCGGCCAATGGCAGCAAGAGTCAAGATCCCGCCGCTTTGACCAACGTCGCCCGGGTCGCGCTCTCGCGCCAGATCGTCCAGAACATCGTGGGTTCAGAGCCGGAGATGCCGGTCATCACCCTGGAGCCAGAGTTGGAACAGTTGTTGCTAAATACCCTCCAGCAGGCACAAAAATCTGGCGCCGATGACAGTGCCTTTATTGAGCCGAGCCTGGCAGAACGACTGCAGCGCTCGCTCATGGAGGCGGCCCAGAAGCAGGAAGTGGCCGGCAAGCCTCTGATCCTGCTGGTTGCCGCGCCGCTGCGCAATATGCTGGCCCGGTTTGCGCGCAACAGCGTGCCGGATATGAACGTTCTGGCCTACACCGAAGTGCCGGAAAACAAGCAGATTTCCATTGATGCCACGGTGGGCGCCGGCCAGACCAACAACCGGTAACCCGGACAAGACGCCGGGCCCTGATGATCCCGGCCCGTGTCCAACGACTAACGGCCCGTTTTTTGACGAGGAGTACAACGATGCAGGTCAAACGATTTCTCGCGGCGGATATGCGACGCGCCCTGGAAATGGTTCGTCAGGAGATGGGTCCCGATGCGGTCATCCTCTCCAGTAATCGCACGAAAGACGGGGTGGAGCTGTTGACCACCCAGGCTTCGGTGTCCCTCCCGGAAGCGGCCGAGCAGTCTGTGTCGGCCGCAACTGCTGAATCAGGCGAGTCGCTCTCGACCGGGCGCGTGTCGGAAACCGGGCAGCAGCGGGCCGATGCCATTGAGCGCGCTCGCCAGCGGCAATTGGCTCAGCGCGAGCTGGATGCATCGGCGCGCGAGTTCCTTCAGCCGAATCAGCGTGTCAATGCGGGTATTCGGGTGGAGCGCTCTTTGCTCGAATCCGCCGGGACGGACCGGGCGCCGGTCAGCGCGAGCAAGCCTGAGATGAACCCATCACGGGCGGCCGGCTTTGTCAGTGCCGCTGAGCGTTACCCGCTGCGGGATGACGAGCCGCCCGCGGGTCCAGTGCGTGCGCCGGGCGCGGAAACGAGCGATCCACGGCTGGATACCCTCCAGGCCGAACTGGCCGAAATGCGTTATTTGCTCGAAGAACAGCTCTCACAAATGCTCGGCCCGAAGCCGGCGGCCCGGGCACCGGGACTGGCGAGTATTGGCCGGCGCCTGGAGCGCATGGGGCTGTCCCCGGAGGCGTCTGAAGCTATTCTCAACGACACTCCGGCCGGTCAGCCTTTGGCGCAAGCCTGGACGGGTGCGCTGGCGCAGTTGGCGCGCAAGTTGCCGGCTGACGGCGCCGACCCGGTCTCCCGGGGTGGCATCTACGCACTGGTCGGCCCCACCGGGGCCGGCAAAACCACCACCATCGGCAAGCTCGCGGCCCGCTATGTCATGGAACACGATGCCCGGGATGTGGCCCTGGTGACCCTGGATACCCACCGGATCGGCGGCCATGATCAGCTTCGGTCCCTGGCGCGTATCCTCGGTGTCACACTGCGCGTGGTGGACGATCAGTCCAGCCTGGAGTCGGTGCTGTACAGTCTGCGCCGTCATGCACTGGTGCTGATTGATACCGCAGGATTCCGCCAGGGCGACCCCCGGCTCACCGAGCAGTTGGAAACACTTCGTCGCCTGCCGCAGGTCAAGCCACTGATGGTACTGCCCAGCACCAGTCAGGCGGCCATGCTCAAGGCCTCAGTGCACGCCTACGGTGGTCCGGGGCTGACCGGTTGCATTCTCAGTAAGCTCGATGAGAGCGCAAGCCTGGGTGAGGCGCTGGGTGTGGTCATGCAGGCAGGGGTGCCAATCGTCTATACTACCGACGGCCAGGATATTCCCCGGGATATTCAGGTGGCTCGCCCGCACCAGTTGGTGACCCGAGCGGCCAGCCTGGTTGGTCGCCGTGACAGTGCCGCTCGCCGGCCCCAAGGTGCCATGGCCCCAGTCGCCCGCCGGGCCCTATAATCGACCTTGTCAGGGTCAGTCGAAGAACATAAGGAGTAGAACGGCAGATGAGTCAAATGCGTCCGGTTCAAGTCATAGCAGTGTCCGGCGGCAAGGGCGGTGTGGGAAAGAGTAATATTTCCGTCAATCTCAGTATCGCTTTGGCCGAACTCCGCCGCCGCGTTGTGCTGCTGGATGCGGACCTCGGGCTCGCCAACGTCGATGTGCTGCTCGGTCTCAAGGCCAAACATACCCTGTCCGATGTACTCAACGGCGACATGGGGCTCCGGGACGTGCTGGTCAATGGCCCCTCTGGTTTGAAAATTGTACCCGCCGCCTCCGGCGTGCAACGCATGACCATGCTGGGGCCTCGTGAGCATGCCGGCCTGATCAACGCCTTCAGTGAACTGAGCGATCAGGTGGATATTCTCATGGTGGATACCGCCGCTGGTATTTCTGATACCGTGGTGAGTTTTGTTCGGGCTGCCAATGAAGTGTTGGTGGTGGTGTGCGACGAACCCTCCTCAATCACCGATGCTTACGCCCTGATCAAGGTGCTCAACCGGGACCACGGTCTGCAACGCTTCCGGGTGGTGGCAAACATGACCCGCACCAGCCGCGAAGGGCAGATGATGTTTAACAAGCTTAACAGCGTGTGCGAACGCTTTCTGGACGTGACCCTTCAGTATGTGGGCCATGTTCCGTTTGATGAAAATGTGCGGAAAGCCGTGCAGAAACAAAAGTCACTGCTGGAGTTCGCCCCACAGAGCAAGGCGGCGCAAGCGATTCGTACGCTCGCCAAAGAGGTGGATCAGTGGCCTCTGCCCAGTGCGCCCACGGGGCGGCTGGAATTTTTTGTCGAGCGTCTGCTCCAGGTCGCCAACAGTCGCTAGACGGTGTGAGGTAGCTGACAATGGCCGCAGCCGATGGATTAGCCATGTACGATAAAACCCGACAACTTGGCAACCAGATCCGGGTCGAGGACTACGCGCCCCTGGTGAAGCGCATTGCCCATCACATGATGTTGCGTATGCCCGCCTGCGTCCAGGTTGACGATTTGATCCAGGCCGGAATGATTGGCCTGATTGAAGCCTCCCAAAAGTACGATGCGTCCAAGGGCGCCAGCTTCGAAACGTATGCCGGTATCCGAATTCGTGGCGCTATTGTGGACGAAATGCGCCGGGGTGACTGGGCGCCGCGCTCGGTTCACCGTAACGCCAGGCGGATCAGCGAGGCCATTGGTATCGTGGAAGGGCGTACTGGTCGGGATGCCCAGGATGCCGAAGTGGCCGACGAGCTGGGTATCGAGCTGGACGAGTATTTCGATATGCTGCGCGATGCCAGTGCCAGCCGGTTGTTCAGCTACGAAGAGACCTTCGGCGATGATGATACCAGCCAGCATATGGCTGGCCCCGGGTCGGAGCACGCCAGCCCTCTGGACGGAATTCAGCGCGCAGCGCTAAAGCAATCCCTCGCTCAGGCGATAACCCAACTACCGGAGCGGGAAAAACTGGTGTTGGCGCTCTATTACGACGAAGAACTTAACCTGAAGGAGATCGGGCAGGTCCTCGGGGTCAGCGAATCCCGGGTCAGCCAGATCCACAGCCAGGCGGCCCTGCGCCTGAGGACCCGGCTGGCCGACTGGCAGGGTAATGATTGACGCGCCAGCGGTTTGTGGGTACTTTGCCGGGCCCGGCCTTGCTAGAATACCAATATCACCGGTGTGGTGGGTGCCCTGTGGCGCTGCTTCCCATTCTTGAAACCAGACTCCCGCCAGAGTAGACGGAGGTTGCATTGGATAAAAACATGAAAATCCTGATTGTCGACGATTTCTCGACAATGCGACGGATTATTAAGAACCTGCTCAGAGACCTGGGGTTCAGCAATACCCACGAGGCTGACGACGGGGTAACCGCCTTGCCCATGCTGCGCAGCGGCGACTTTGACTTTCTGGTGACCGATTGGAACATGCCTGGCATGACCGGTATCGATCTGCTACGCGCGGTCCGCGAGGACGAGAAACTGCATGCCTTGCCGGTTTTGATGGTGACCGCTGAAGCCAAGCGCGATCAGATTATTGAAGCCGCTCAGGCCGGAGTGAACGGGTACGTGGTCAAACCGTTTACCGCCGCGGCGCTCAAGGAAAAGATCGAGAAAATTTTTGAACGCGTCGGTTAAACCGCGCGCCGTCGGTGTCTTGGGGCGCCGGCCCATAGCGACAATAAGGCTTATTCATGGCTTCAACATCCCAGTTGCATGAAAACGAGGAGTTCATCTCCGAGCTGAAAGAGTGCGCCAAGCTGCTGGTCGACAAGCTTCAAGGGGACCAGTATGAAGAGGCCTCGCAGCTGATTCACGCGATCACCGAAGTGCGCGACCGGCACATTTTCCAGTCCGTTGGACGTCTGACGCGCGGGCTGCACGATGCCATCGTCAACTTCAACGTTGATGGTGACCTCAGCTCAGAACCGCCCGATATCAAAAACTCAGAAATTCGGGACGCGTCCAACCGTCTTAACTACGTCATCGACCTGACTCAGCAGGCCGCCGAGAAAACCATGGACATGGTGGACGAGTCGGCGCCCATCGCCACCAATCTCGGGCAGGAAGCCGGTTCTCTAAGGGAGGAGTGGGCCCGGCTGAAGCGCCGCGAGATGAGCCCGGATGAGTTTCGCGAGCTGTACCACCGGATGGACGATTTTCTGGGTCAGATGGTGACAGGTACCGAGACTATTGGCAGTAACTTACAGAGCATTGTCCTTGAACAGGGTTTTCAGGACCTGACCGGTCAGGTGCTTAAGCGGGTGATCGGTCTGATCAATGATGTGGAGCAGGACCTGGTCAGCTTGGTCCGGATTGCCGCCCAAGTGGAAGATGTTACAGGTTTTGTGCCCGAGGCCGATAGTGAAGAAGCGGCAGTGAAAAAACGTGAACAGAGCTCCGGAGAGGGGCCGCAGATGAACGCCAGCGAACGGGCTGACGTGGTATCCAGTCAGGACGAAGTGGACGATTTGCTGTCGAGTCTGGGTTTCTGACCTGGGCGGGAACAGGGTTCACCCGCAGGCGCACTGCGCGCCAGGGTGGTTAGCGAAGGGCGACCACCCGATGACAATAACCGGTGAGATAGGTTTGATAGGAGCGCTGAATGGGGTTCGGTGACGACGAAGAAATCCTCCAGGACTTCCTGGTCGAAGCAGGCGAAATACTGGAGAAGCTCTCCGAGCAGCTGGTCGAGCTGGAGCAGCGCCCCGATGACGCTGATTTGCTCAACGCGATTTTCCGTGGTTTTCATACCGTCAAGGGTGGGGCTGGGTTTCTTCAGCTCGATCCCATGGTGGAGTGTTGCCATGTGACCGAGAACCTGTTCGATGTGTTGCGCAATGGTCAGCGCCAGGTGACTTCCGAGTTGATGGACGTGGTGCTGCAGTCGCTCGATACCATTAACCAGCAGTTTTCGGAGGTGTCTCAACGGGAAGATATGTCGTCGGCCGACCCTCAGTTGATTGACACTCTGCAGCGGCTGGTGAACGGCGAGCCGATTGATGGTGGCGCTGGTGCCAGCGCATTGAATGATCAGAACGGCGGCTCCGATGAGCCGCTCGGTAACGATACACCAAAAGCTCAGGGCGACATTACCGACGACGAGTTTGAGCAGCTGCTGGATGCCATTGCCGATGAGCCCGGTGCCGCGCCCGCCCAAAGCGGTTCCGAAGCGAAACCGTCGTCGGAGCAGTCTGATGTCATCCAGGAAGACGAGTTTGAAGCCTTGCTGGACGAGCTGCACGGTAAAGGCAAAGGTCCGGGGGCGAGTCAGCCCGCCAAACCTTCCTCCGAAGCCCCCGCTTCAGACAGCGATGAAATCGATGACGATGAATTCGAAGCGCTGTTGGATCAGTTGCACGGCAAGGGCAAGGGCCCGGGGACCGGTGCGTCGGCAAAGTCTGCGGCGCCAGAGCCGTCTGCATCGACCCAAGCTCCCTCTGAGCGTGGTAAATCCGCATCGGCCAACCCGTCCAGCGATGACCTGATCAGTGACGATGAGTTCGAGTCGCTGCTCGATGAGCTGCACGGCAAAGGGCAGGGGCCGACCCGCAAGCAACCGGTTGCCTCCGGGAAGTCCGATGCCCCCAAAAAGTCAGATGAAAGCGGTGCGGCAAAACCCAATAGCGAGCCGTCGGCGCCAAAAGCCGCTTCACCCGCTCCTGTCGGAGGTGGCGCGGGCGATGGCAAGAAGCCGCCGGCGTCTCGGCCCGCCGGCAAGCCGGCCGATCGAGACGGTGGTCCAGCGCCGACCGAAACCACCGTGCGGGTCGATACCCAGCGTCTCGACGAAATCATGAATATGGTGGGCGAGCTGGTGCTGGTGCGCAACCGTCTGGTGCGGTTGGGTGACGATATTGAAAACGAGTCGCTCGCCAAAGCCGTCTCCAATCTCGACGTGGTAACCGCCGATCTGCAGACCTCGGTGATGAAAACCCGGATGCAGCCGATCAAAAAAGTGTTCGGCCGCTTCCCCCGGGTGGTGCGGGATCTGGCGCGCAATCTGAAAAAAGAAGTGAATCTGGAGCTGGTGGGGGAGGACACCGACCTGGATAAAAACCTGGTCGAGGCGCTGTCTGATCCTCTGGTTCACCTGGTGCGCAATTCGGTGGACCACGGTATCGAGTTGCCCGACCTGCGCGAGGAGAATGGAAAACCACGCACTGGTAAAGTCGTTCTGGCGGCTGAGCAGGAGGGCGATCACATTCTGCTGTCGATCACTGACGACGGCGCGGGCATGGACCCGGACAAGCTGCGGGATATCGCCGTGGAGAAGGGGGTCATGGATCGGGACAGTGCCAATCGCCTCTCGGACGCCGAAGCATTCAACCTCATTTTCGCCCCCGGGTTCTCCACCAAGAAAGAAATTTCCGATGTGTCCGGTCGGGGTGTGGGGATGGATGTGGTCAAGACCAAGATCACCCAGCTCAACGGCACCATCGAGATCCAGTCCACCAAGGGTGAGGGCACCCGGCTGAACATCAAAGTGCCGTTGACCCTGGCGATCATGCCGACACTGATGGTGATGCTGGCAGAGCAGGCCTTCGCCCTACCGTTGGCCAGCGTGCAGGAAATTTTTCACATGGATATGTCCAAGACCCACACCGTGGATGGCCAGGAGTGCGTGACCATCCGCGATCGGGCCATTCCAGTTTTCTACCTGAAAGACTGGCTGATCACCGGGCCGCGTAAGGCCCGGGAGCGTGAGGCGCATGTGGTCATAGTCGCCATTGGGACCCGCATGGTGGGCTTTGTGGTCGATCAGTTGGTCGGACAGGAAGAGGTGGTGATCAAACCCTTGGGCAAAATGCTTCAGGGCACCCCCGGAATGGCCGGCGCCACCATCACTGGCGATGGCACCATGGCATTGATCCTCGATATTCCGGGGTTGCTCAAGCGCTACGCGGGCGGCGTATAATCCCGATTGAACTCTGTGCTCCCCGGCGAAGAGGGGCGGACGTACTGAACAGGCTGGAGTAAGCAATAATGCCATTGAGGGTGTTAATCGTAGATGATTCGAACTTCTTTCGGCAGCGACTGAAAGAAATGATCGATCAACACCCGGATCTCTCGGTCGTGGGAACCGCGACTAACGGCCGTGAGGCGGTGGAGCTGGCCCGCTCTCTGCGCCCGGACCTGGTCACTATGGATTTCGAAATGCCGGAGATGGACGGCATTACCGCCGTGCGGCATATCATGGCTGAGCGCCCCGTCCCGATTCTGATGTTCTCGTCCCTCACCTATGAGGGCGCGCGCATCACTCTGGACGCGCTGGCGGCCGGGGCCATGGACTTTATGCCCAAGGATTTTGGGGAAGTGTCCCGCAATGCTCAGGGGCTGCGTGATAAACTGCATGAACGCCTGCTGACCCTCGGGCGGCAGGCCCGTGCCTCTGCGTCGGCTTCGCGCGAGGCAACCCGTCTGCAACCCGCCAGACCACTGGAAAAACCCACGGAAAAACCGATAGCCCGCGAACCGCAAACGCCGGCGCGCCCTCGTGGTAGCTATAAACTACTGGTTATCGGTGCCTCGACCGGTGGACCGGTGGCCCTCACCGATGTATTGGTCAATCTGCCCGTTACGTTCCCGCTGCCCATTGTTCTGGTGCAGCATATGCCGGAGAACTTTACCCGCGCCTTTGCTGAACGGCTGAATCGCCAGTGCCAGATTCAGGTGCGCGAGGCGCAAGAAGGGGATACCTTGCAGCCGGGGGTGGCATTGCTGGCCCCCGGTGGAAAGCAGATGATGCTGGATGCCCGGGGCGGGCTGCGCATCGTCGAAGACGAGCGCATGACCTACAAACCTTCACTGGATATCACCTTCGGCTCGGCCGCCAAGCACTACGGCAATAAAGTGTTGGGCGTGGTGCTGACCGGAATGGGGGCCGATGGCCGGGAAGGTGCTCGCATGCTTAAAAATGCCGGATCGAGCATCTGGTCACAGGATGAAGCCAGTTGCGTGATTTACGGTATGCCCATGGCGGTGGCCAAAGCGGGGTTGTCCGATAAAGTGCTCAGCCTGAAGGACATCGGCCCCAGACTCGTGCGAGAGGTATGCTGACATGGATATCCTCAGCATACTCGGTGTCATCATCGGCTTCGCGGCGCTGATTGGCGGCAATTTTGCTGAGGGCGGCAGTCTCTCTTCTCTGCTCAATGGCCCTGCGGCCGTGATCGTAATTGGCGGCACTCTGGGGGCAGCGATGCTCCAGACCCCAAAAGTCCACCTCAAGCGTGCGCTACAGATTTTCCCCTGGATTTTTCGGCCTCCGGTCAATGCGTTTCGCGGTGGTATTGACCAGATCGTGCGCTGGTCGGTAACGGCTCGCAAACAGGGCCTGCTGGGCCTGGAGGAAATTGCCGATCGCGAAAAAGACCCCTTCGCACGCAAGGGCCTGCAACTTATGGTCGATGGCAGCGAGCCAGACGTGATTCGCCGGGTCATGGAGAATGAGTTGGTGCTCAGCGAGCAGCGTGATCAGGACGCCGTGCGTTTCTATGAAAGTATGGGTGGCTATTCACCGACGATTGGCATCATCGGCGCGGTCATGGGACTGATCCATGTAATGCGCAATCTCGCCGATCCCGAACAGCTCGGTCCGGGTATCGCCGTGGCATTTGTGGCGACCATCTACGGGGTCGCGCTCGCCAATCTGTTTTTGTTGCCTATCGCCAACAAGCTCAAGATGTGTATCAATGAGCGCTCCCATTACCGGGAACTGATGATTGAGGGCATCATTGCCATTGCTGATGGCGAGAACCCGCGCTCCATTGAAATGAAACTCAACGGCTACCTGCACAAGTAGAGGTTGCCCATGCCGCGCCGTCGCCCCACAGAACTGCACGTGAATCACGAGCGCTGGCTGGTGTCCTACGCGGATTTCATTACGCTGCTGTTTGCGTTTTTTGTGGTGATGTACTCCATCTCTCAGGTGAACGAGAGCAAATACCGGGTGCTGTCAGATACCTTGATGGAGGCCTTTGAGCCGGCCCGCGCGGTCCAACCCATTCAGGTGGGTCAGCCTTCGCGCTCGCCGTCGGCCAGTGCTATCGATATTCGGGGTGACGATCGCGGAGATACCGAGCACCCAATGCTGGGCGAATCCGGGGGCCTTGCGGGCGAGCAGGGCCTGGGTGAGCTGGACGAACTGGCGGAACGCATCAGCGAGCGATTTTCTGACCTGATTGGCGATGATCTGCTGGAAGTGTATGCGAATGAATACTGGCTTCAGGTGGAACTGCGAGACAGTATTCTGTTTGAGTCGGGCAGCGCCGAGCTCAGTGGCCAGGCTCGGGATATTTTTGCGGAAATGGCCCGTCTGTTGGCCGAGTATGACAACCCGATTCAGGTCGAGGGGCATACGGACAATCAGCCCATCCGTAATCTTCGCTACCCCAGTAACTGGGAGTTGTCCGCCGCGCGGGCCAGTGCGATTGTCAAACTGTTGTCTGGGGCGGGTGTGTCGGCGCAGCGTTTATCGGCCGTAGGGTATGGGGAGCACCAGCCCAGTGCGGACAACGACACACCGCAGGGGCGAGCCCAGAACCGCCGGGTCGCCTTGATGATTGCCCGCGAAGCGATGCCACGCCCAAGTGCAGCGCTGGATGGGGGCGGAGTGGATAGCGGAATCCTGCCGCCGCGCGAGGCCGGCCCGGAGGGGGCGCCTCAAGAATCCGCTCCAGAGGCCGATAGCTCTTCGGGCGACAGTGGTGAAACTGCCGAACCTATCGAGCCGGTGCAGTTGGAGGGCGGAGGGCTGCTCTTCAGTAGTGACCCGGATTTGCCACGGCAGCGATAGCCCCAGTTTGAATGGATGGTGCCAGCTCGAATGGTATGTCTGTTGCTTAATCCTGGTTCAAGGTAACGTAAACCGGATTGGCCTGCGGAATTTTGGCGCTTTGCGCCATTAACCGATCAGGCCATCGATAACGAGGATCGCATCTGTTGCGCGTCTGGAGCATTGCCAATCAGAAAGGCGGGGTCGGCAAGACCACCACCACCGTGGCCCTGGGCGGCCTTGCCGCCGAGCAGGGGCGGCGTGTATTGCTGCTGGACCTGGATCCACACGGTTCCCTGAGCACCTACTTCCGTCAAGATCCTGACACGGTGCGCAGCAGCGTATTTACGCTGTTTGAAGAGCGCAAGCAGCTGCATCCCGAGCGGGTCAAACAGCTGATCCAGAAAACCGATTTCGACAACCTGGACCTGTTGCCCTCGGCTACGGCACTGGCGACACTCGAGCGCCATGCGGTTGGACAGGAGGGTATGGGGCTGGTACTGACACGCGCTCTGGCTCAGGTGTATGACGACTATGATCTGGTGCTGGTGGACACGCCACCGTTGCTCGGGGTGTTGATGATCAACGCGCTCGCCGCGGCTCACCGGCTGGTCATGCCGGTGCAGACCGAGTTTCTGGCGCTGAAAGGGTTGGAGCGGATGGTGAATACCCTGGAGATGATGAGTAAGTCTCGTAAGCGTCCCCTGGAATACCATGTGGTGCCGGTGATGTTCGATCGTCGTACTCAGGCGTCGGTCAGCAGCTTGCTGACCATCCGCAATACCTACCCGACGCAGGTCTGGCCCGGAATGATTCCGGTCGACACCAAGTTTCGGGACGCCAGCAAGGCGGGCGTGCCGCCGCACCTGTTCGAGCCGGACAGTCGGGGTGTGGAGGCCTATCGGTCTCTGTACAAGTGGCTGATGAAAAAAGAACCCTCGACGGCCAGTGTTGCTGCAGGGAGTGCGACATGAGTCGGGTGTCAAAAGACCCTCAGGGGCTTTTGCAGGCCTATCTGGACGATTTGCTGATCGTGCCGGACGAGCCTCGCTATGCCGATCCGCTGGAAGAGCAGCGCGAGCGATTGCAGAAGTTGCTATACAGCGCCGCCACACCTCTGAAAGCCAGCACCGCGGCGCCTGTGCAGACGCAGCCCCGAGTCGAGCAGCCCCACAGTATTGCGCAGCCGGTCGTGGTCGATCCCAAGCCCGAACCTAAGACTGGCGTGTCTGCGCCGACCATCGAGCTCACAACCGACGCGCCAGCGGCAACGCCACAGCCCCGGGTCAAGTTGGCCGAACCGCTGGTTCCCGACACTGATACCGCTGAAACGGTGCCATCCTCTGCCGTATCGGACTTGAGGCTCGAGCCGGAAGCCGGACACTTCCGACTGAAAGACGTCGACTGGTTGGCCAACGGCCGTCCGGCCTGGGCTCAGGAGAGATTCGATGTGCTGTTGTTTAAAGTGTCCGGTTTGACCCTGGCGGTGCCGTTGATTGCCTTGGGGCAGATTCAACCGCTGACCGATGAGCTGACACCGTTGTTTGGACAGGCGGACTGGTTTATGGGACTGCTGCCGACTCCGACCGGTAAAATACGCACGGTCAACACGGCACGGTTTGTCATGCCGGAGCGCTATGACGAGCGGTTTGTTGAAACCGCCGAGTATGTGATCTCCATCGACGGGGTGCCCTGGGGGCTGGCGGTGGATTCCGTCAATCAGCCCATCAGCCTTGACCCGGAGGATGTAAAGTGGCGCACCGAGCGCAGCCGGCGTCCCTGGTTGGCGGGAACGGTCAAAGAACACATGTGCGCGCTACTGGATATTCCGCGTATCGGCCAGTTGCTGATGGAGGCGGATCGCAAACGCGCCTGAGGCGTGCGGTGCGAGGTGCCAGAAACGCGCAGCGAACCACCGCGATATCAGCTATAGTGCGTATCAATGCATAATGACGAAAAGCAAGAGTGATTGAGGATTGGATGTATGGCGACTCAGACCAAAAGCAGCAAGAAGAACAAAGACGCAGACGATCAGGTTCTGCAGTGGGTGACTTTCCGGTTGGATGGCGAGACGTACGGTATTAACGTCATGCAGGTGCAGGAAGTGCTGCGCTATTCCGAAATTGCACCGGTACCCGGTGCACCTCCCTACGTACTGGGCATCATCAATTTGCGCGGCAACGTGGTGACAGTGATCGATACCCGTCATCGGTTTGGTCTGGCCGACGGGGAAGTCACGGACAATACCCGCATTGTGATTATCGAAACGGATAACCACGTGATCGGCATCATGGTCGATAGTGTGGCGGAAGTGGTGTATCTGAATCAGTCCGAGATTGAAACCGCGCCCAACGTCGGTAATGAAGAGAGCGCCAAGTTTATTCAGGGCGTGTGCCACAAGAACGACGAGCTGTTGATCCTGATTGACCTGAACAAGTTGCTCACCAACGAAGAGTGGGCCGAGCTGGACGAGATTTAACGGATGAACTGGGTGCTACTGGCCGTTGGTTTGAGTCTGGTGTTGAGCCTTGTGGCGATAGCGGTCGCCGTAATGGCGCTGCGGGCCAGTCATCGCCAGTTGGATCAGGTACGCTCCAGTCATCGTCGTCTGGAAAGTGAGTTGGCGGTGTCCAACAGCGCCGCCATTGGCATGGGCAATCGCCTGATCGCCATGGAAAAGCGCCTGGCACAGAGCGCAGGCGAAGCGCCTGACTCACTGGCGGAGCAGCCTTATACCGAGGCCAATCAATTATTCCGCATGGGTGTCGGTGTCGAAGAAGTGGCGCGCCGATGCGGTCTGTCCCGTGCGGAAGCCTCGCTCCTGCAAGCCATGCAGGAACACCGGTAGGGCGGATAAGGCCGCAGGCCGCATCCGCCGCAACCACCGTCGCTCCACCTACGGCGTAAAAATCTCCCCATTCACACCCATTGAATCCTCTCCCATCAGATACAGATACAACGGCATATGCGATTCGGGCGTCGGCAGGGTGCGCGGATCTTCCGCCGGGTAGGCCGCCGCCCGCATCCGGGTGCGGGTGGCTCCGGGGTTGATGCTGTTGGCCCGGATCGGCAGGGCGCCGTCCAGCTCTTCGGCAAGTGTCTGCATCAGATTGTCCTGCGCTGCCTTGGAGGCCGCATAAGCGCCCCAATAAGCGCGACCTTTTCGGGCGACACCGGAACTGGTGAACACAATGCTGGCGTTTCCGGATTGCTCCAGTAGTGGCAAGAGTGCCTGGGTCAGCATGAAAGGCGCGTTGACATTGATCTGCATCACCCGCAGCCAGGTGTCGGCGGCGTAATTGGCGATGGGCGTTCGCTCACCCAGGTCGCTGGCGTTGTGTAGGATCCCGTCGAGCTTGCCGAACTCCTGATACAGCGTGTCAGACAGGTCGCGGTAGTCTTTTTCGGTGGCACCTTCGAGGTTCATGGGGTAAATCGCGGGCTGGGGACCACCGGCCTGTTCAATTTCATCGTAGACTCTTTCCAGTTTGGCCATGGTGCGCCCGAGTAATACCACCGTGGCCCGGTGTTCGGCGAAGGTTTTCGCGGCGACCCGTCCTATACCGTCCCCGGCGCCAGTGACCAGAATGATTTTATCCTTGAGCAGGCTGGGGGCGGGTTGGTAATTGTCCGGTAATGTCATAATTCAACTCTTTTCGGTGTAACGCTCGTTGTTGATCGGTTCGGTGTTGACCGATAGGGCCTGGGCTTATCGGAGTAAAGTCTCCAGAATGGGCAGAATCTCCCCGCCGTGGTCTACGCGGTAGTCCGCGCCCCAGGCATCGACATCGTCCCCGTCTTCAATGTAGCCATAGGCAGCGGCAATGGTAATGGCGCCGGCCTGTCGGCCGCACTCAATATCGCGCCGATGATCGCCAACATAAAGAATATGCTCGGGCTCACAGCCCAGATGCTTTGCGGCCAGAAACAGTGACTCCGGGTGCGGTTTGCGCTCGGTGACGTGGTCCGGGCAGATGATGCTTTGGGGGGCGGGCTGTAGATCCATCTGCTCCATGAGAGGCAGGGTGTAGGCTGCCGGTTTGTTGGTCGCTACGCCCCAGGGAATCTGCCGTTCACCGAGGGCGTGCAACAGTGGTTGCAGGCCGGGGAACAGCACGGTGTGTACTGCCAGGTGATCGCTGTAAAGCGCCAGGAGCCGGGTTCGGAGGGTCTCGAAATCCGGGTGACCGGGCTCCACCCCAAAGGCAAGCTCAACCAGGGCCCTGGCGCCATTGGACACGCTGCGCCGGATCGTGGCGTCGGCCAGGGGCGGGCGGTCGTATTCAGCCAGGAGCCGATTCACTACAACCACAAAGTCGGGGGCGGTATCCAATAAAGTGCCATCCAGATCGAACATCACGGCTCGAATCGGAAGGTGCTCAATCGTCGAGCTTTTCTCGGGCTTTTCGGTCATCGGTCAGCCCACCTGGCGGGCGTGCAGCAGGTAGTTGACACTGACATCGTTCGGGTCCAGCTTGTAGGTCTTGGTCAGCGGGTTATACGTCATGCCGGTCAGGGTTTTCAGCTCGAGGCTGGCCGTCCGCATCCAGCGCGACAGCTCGGAGGGGCGGATGAATTTGCGGTAATCATGGGTGCCTTTTGGCAGCAGCTTGAGCAGGTACTCGGCGCCCACAATGGCAAACACATAGGCTTTGGGGTTGCGGTTGATGGTCGAGAAATAGACGTGGCCACCGGGTTTGACCAGCGTGGCGCAGGCGCGGATGACCGAGGCCGGGTCCGGCACATGTTCCAGCATCTCCAGGCAGGTGACGATATCGTATTGACCGGCTTCCTGGTCGGCGAGGGCCTCAGCGGTGACCTGGCGATAATCGATGGTCAGGCCTGACTCCTGGGCATGCAGGCGGGCTACCCCCAGAGGGGCCTCACCCATATCAATACCGGTCACTGCAGCGCCGCGTTGGGCCAGTGCCTCGCTCAAAATGCCGCCACCGCAGCCCACGTCCAGCACCTTGCGGCCGGCCACCGGGGAATGCTCGTCGATGAAATTGGCTCGCAGCGGATTGATGTCGTGCAGAGGTTTGAATTCGCTGTCGCGATCCCACCAGCGGCTCGCCAGGGCTTCAAATTTGGCGACCTCAGCCGCGTCGACATTGCTCATATTGGATCTCCGCTTAATGTGGTCACTTGATCTGCTTGGCCCACCAGCGGGCCTTGCCGATCAATTCGCGTTCGTTCAGGGTCTGCAACTGGCGACTTAGCAATAGCGCCTTGCCGGCCACCCAGACGTGGCTGACCTTGTGGCCGCAGTTGGTGTATACCAGTTGTGATACCGGGTGATATACGGGTTGCGAAGGCAGATCGCTCAATTCGACGGCGGTGATATCCGCTGACTTGCCCACCTCCAGGCTGCCGATGCGCTCCTCCAGGCCCAGGGCACGCGCGCCGTTGAGGGTCGCCATGCGCAGGGCGCTGTGGGCATCCAGAGCGTCGGCCCGACCGGCCACCGCTTTGGCCAGCAGGGCGGCGGTCTTCATTTCGCTCAGCAGGTCCAGATCATTGTTACTGGCGGCGCCGTCGGTGCCCAGCGCCACGTTGATGCCCTCGTCCAGCAGTCGTTGCGCGGGGCAGAACCCGCTGGCCAACTTGAGGTTGGACTCGGGACAGTGAACCACTTGGGCTCCACTGTCGCGGATCAACTCGATATCGCCCTCGTCCACTTGGGTCATGTGTACGCATTGGGTCAGAGGTGACAAGAGCCCGAGCTCGGCCAGTCGTTGGATGGGGCGCTTACCATACTGCTCAATGGAGTCACTGACTTCCTGGGCGGTCTCGTGCAGATGAATATGGATCGGGGCATCCAGTTCCTGGGCCAGAGTGGCGATGCGGGTCAGAGGCTCGTCCGAGAGGGTGTAGGGGGCGTGGGGCCCAAAACCGATCCGGACCAGTTCGCTCGCGCGAAAGTCATCGTGCAGGGCCAGCCCCTTGCGGAAGTAGTCCTCCGTCCCCTGGCCCCAAGCGCTGGGGGCGTCGAACACGGGGAAATTGACTTGGGCGCGCATGTGGGCCTGTTGGGCGGCCTGCGCCACCTGTTCGGGGAAAAAGTACATGTCGCTGAAGCACGTCGTGCCGGAGCGGATCATTTCGGCCATGGCCAGTTCCGTGCCGTCGCGCACCATGTCCTCGCTGAGCCACTGGTCCTCGGCGGGCCATATATGCCCCTCCAGCCATTGCTTCAGAGGCTGGTCGTCGGCATAGCCTCGCAACAGGCTCATGGCGGCGTGGCCGTGGGCATTGACCAAGCCGGGGATAAGGAGGTGGTTACCCAGGAAGATTTCCTGCTGGGCGTCGTAGCGCTTGTCTGCTTCCTCCTGGGGTACCAGAGCCTGAATGACGCCTTTGTCGACGACCAGGGCGCAGTGCTCAAACACCCGGTTTTCCGGCACCACCGGCGCAATCCAACGGGCTTTGATGATCAGGCTGACGGTTTGCGGAGCTGACATAAAAGGAATCCTGAATACAACTTTGTCCAAAGGCCGCCAGTATACTCTGATTGCCTCCTGGCATGCAGGCCCTCTTCGCTCGAAAAACGCCCTGAAATCACCCCCTTAGCCGGTTTTTATGGTAGTATTCCGCCCTTTGTGCGGCAGCCTGGATACTGCCCCGGCAGGCCCCAGAGGGCCCGTTGGGCGCGGCCCAAGGGGCTTTATCGGCCTCTCTGGTAAGGGTTGCTTCTCCGACGTTTGATAATAAGGAACTCAGCGAGTCCATGGGCGAATTAGCGAAAGAAGTTTCACCCGTCAACATCGAAGACGAACTCAAACAGTCCTATCTCGACTACGCCATGAGCGTAATTGTAGGGCGGGCCCTGCCGGATGTGCGCGATGGCCTCAAGCCGGTGCACCGGCGCGTTCTGTTCGCCATGAGCGAGCTCAAGAACGACTGGAACAAGCCCTACCTCAAATCGGCCCGTGTGGTCGGTGACGTCATCGGTAAATACCACCCGCACGGCGACTCGGCGGTGTACGACACCGTGGTGCGTATGGCTCAGCCGTTCTCCCTGCGCTATATGTTGGTGGACGGGCAGGGTAACTTCGGTTCCATCGACGGCGACAGCGCCGCCGCCATGCGTTACACCGAAGTGCGCATGGCCAAAATCGCCCACGATTTGCTGGCGGACCTGGACAAGGAAACCGTCGATTACGTCGACAACTACGATGGCACCGAGCGCATCCCCGATGTGCTGCCCACCCGAATTCCCAACCTGTTGGTCAACGGCTCCTCCGGCATTGCCGTGGGCATGGCCACCAATATCCCGCCCCACAACCTGAAAGAAGTGGTCCGTGGTTGTCTGGCGCTGATCGATGACGAAGACATCAGCATTGATGACCTGATGGAGCACATCCCCGGGCCGGACTTCCCAACAGGGGCGATCATCAACGGTCGCGCCGGTATCGTGCAGGCTTACCGCACCGGCCGTGGTCGTATCTACGTGCGTGCCAAAGCGGAAGTGGAAGAAGATCCGAAAACCGGTCGCGAGACCATCGTGGTGCACGAGATTCCCTACCAGGTGAACAAGGCGCGTCTGATCGAAAAGATCGCCGAGCTGGTCAAGGACAAAAAGATCGACGGCATCAGCGAATTGCGCGATGAGTCGGACAAAGACGGCCTGCGCATCGTGATCGAGGTCAAGCGCAACGAGTCCGGCGAAGTCCTGCTCAACAACCTCTACGCCCAGACCCAGCTGCAGACCGTGTTCGGGATCAACATGGTGGCGCTGGTGGATGGTCAGCCGAAGCTGTTGAACCTCAAACAACTGCTTGAAGCCTTCGTTCGTCACCGCCGTGAAGTGGTGACCCGCCGGACCGTATACCTGCTGCGCAAGGCGCGCGAGCGGGGGCATATTCTCGAAGGTCTGGCGATGGCCATCGCCAACATCGACCCGGTGATCGAGTTGATCAAGGCCTCGCCATCACCGGCCGAAGCGAAAGAAGGCCTGATGGCCCGGGGTTGGGACATCAGTCAGATGTCCGCCTTCCTGGAGCGGGCGGGCGACGACGCCTGCAAGCCAGAGGACCTGGGCAAAGAATTTGGCGTGCACGACGGCGCTTACTACCTGTCGGCCGCCCAGGCACAAGCGATTCTGGATTTGCGTCTTCACCGCCTGACCGGCATGGAGCACGACAAGCTGCTGTCCGAGTATGAAGAGAAACTTGAGCAGATTGCCGGCTTCCTGGACATTCTGAATCGTCCCGAGCGGCTGCTGGAAGTCATCCGTGAAGAGCTCGAGCAGGTCATGACCGATTACGGCGATGATCGCCTGACCGAAATCACCGCCTCGACCCTGGATTTGACCACCGAAGACCTGATTGCCGAGGAAAACCGGGTGGTGACCATTTCCCATAATGGTTATGCCAAAACCCAGCCGCTGGACGATTACCAATCCCAGCGTCGAGGTGGTATGGGCAAATCGGCCACGGCGGTGAAGGATGAGGACTTTGTTGAACACCTGCTGATCGCCAGCACCCACGACACCATTTTGTGTTTCACCAATGCCGGGAAAGTCTACTGGCTCAAGGTGTATATGATTCCGGTGGCAGGGCGCCAGTCCCGTGGGCGTCCGGTGGTGAACCTGTTGCCGCTGGAAAATGATGAGCGGATCACCTCGATTCTGCCGGTCAAGAATTACGACGCGGATCACTTCATCTTTATGGCGACCCGTCGCGGTACGGTCAAGAAAACGCCGTTGGATCAGTTCTCCCGTCAGCGCAGCGTCGGCCTGAAAGCCATCGAACTGGATGAAGGCGACTCGCTGGCGTTTACCGCCATTACCAATGGTGACTGCGATGTGATGCTGTTCTCCAGTAGCGGTAAAACCGTGCGTTTCAAAGAGTCCACCGTACGCTCCATGGGCCGGGTGTCCCGTGGTGTGAGGGGCATTCGCATGGACGACGAGTATCAGGTGGTCGGCATGGTAATTCCGCAGGAGGGCGGTAAGGTGCTGACGGTCAGTGAACACGGCTACGGTAAGCGCACCCCGGTGGAGGAGTTCCCCACCAAAGGACGCGGTGCCCAGGGCGTGATCGGTATGCAGACCACCGATCGTAACGGCTCGGTCGTGGGTGCCGTGCAGGTGCTCGACGGCGAAGAAATCATGATGATCACCGACATGGGCACGCTGGTGCGCACGCGGGTGGACGAAGTGTCGGTGTTGAGCCGCAACACTCAGGGTGTGCGTCTGATCCGCTTGAAAGAAGGTGAACACGTCAAAGGCGTTGAGCGCATCGAAGAAGACGAAGAAAGCGGCGAGTCCCTGGTAGAGGACGACGCCGAAAACTGATGCACCTCCGAAGGTCGGCGTAGGGCGGGTAAGGCCAAAGGCCGCACCCGCCATCACCCCGGAACCCAGGCGACAATGCACAAACACGACGACAGGCACCCAACGGGTGCCTTCTCAATGGTAAACGATGCTTCTATGAACGAATCTGAACAACTGAAGGCGCTGCGCGATCGCATTGATTCGATCGACGATCAGATCGGTAAACTGATTTCCGAGCGTGCTCAGTGCGCCCAGGATGTGGCGGAAGTGAAGAAGAGGGCAAACCCGGAAGAGGCGGCGAAGAGTTTTTATCGCCCAGAGCGTGAGGCCCAGGTGCTGCGCAAAGCCATGGAGCGCAATCAGGGGCCCCTGAGCAACGAGGAAATGGCGCGCTTGTTTCGGGAAATCATGTCGGCCTGCCTGGCCCTGGAACAGCCGATCAAAGTCGCGTTTCTGGGGCCCGAGGGCACCTTTACCCAGCAGGCGACGCTCAAGCATTTCGGTCACTCAGCCATCGCCATGCCGTTCTCGGCTATTGATGAGGTGTTCCGTGAAGTGGAGGCCGGCGCGGTCAATTATGGTGTGGTGCCGGTAGAGAACTCCACCGAGGGTGTGGTCAATCACACCCTGGATAATTTCATGACCTCCAACCTGAAAATCTGCGGAGAAGTGGAGCTGCGGATTCATCAGAATCTGTTGATATCCGATGTCACTCATGTGAAGAATATCAGCCGCATTTACTCCCACTCCCAGTCATTGGCGCAGTGCCGAAAATGGCTGGATGCACACTACCCGAACGCGGAGCGCATTGCGGTCAGCAGCAATGCAGAAGCGGCCAAGCGCCTGAAAGGGGAGTGGAATGCCGCCGCCATTGCGGGCAGCATGGCCGCCGAGCTGTACGGTCTGAAAGTGCTGGCCGAGAAAATCGAAGACGAGCCGGATAACTCCACCCGGTTCCTGATCATTGGCACCGAGGCGGTGCCGCCCAGCGGCGATGACAAAACCTCCCTGGTGGTGGCCATGCGTAATGAGCCGGGCGCGCTGCACAACCTGCTTGAGCCGTTCCACCGTCATAATATCGATCTGACCCGGGTTGAATCACGCCCGGCGCGAACCGGTGCCTGGACTTACGTGTTTTTCATTGATTTCAGCGGACACGCTCAGGATTCGGAAGTGAGCAAGGTGCTCAAAGAGGTATCATCGCGGGCGGCGGACTTGAAGTTGCTCGGCTCCTATCCCAAAGCGGTTCTTTAAGGGTACCCATGTCGGTTAATTCTGAGGGACACGCGACGACGGAGCCGGTCATCGGTAAGCTGGTGGTGATCGGTCTGGGCCTGATTGGTGGCAGTTTAGCCATGGGGTTGCGCCAGCGACACGCCTGTCGAGAAGCGATCGGCGTCGTTCGCCGAGCGGATGCGGGACGCAAGGCCATTGAGCTGGGCGTTGTCGATCGGGTGGTCGATGACCTGAGCGACGTCGCAGGCGAGCTGGGCGAGGGCGATGTCATCTTTATCGCCGTGCCGACCCTTGCCGTTGAGTCCGTGCTGTCTGCGATTCACTATCAGGTATCTCCGGCAGTGACCATTACCGATGGCGCCAGTGTGAAAGGAAGTGTGCGCTCCGCCGCGGAATCGGTTTACGGACAAAGCCCCGCTCAACTGGTGCTCGGCCATCCCATTGCGGGTTCCGAGCGCAGCGGAGTGACCGCATCCAACCCGGACCTGTACGAACACCATCGCGTCATTCTGACGCCGCTACCCGAGACTGGCGCCTCGCATCTGGAGCGGGTGCGGGCTCTGTGGCGGGCCGTCGGTGCCGAAGTGCTGGATATGTCCGTCGAAGAGCACGATCAGGTGCTCGGCGCTACCAGCCATTTACCCCATGCCATCGCCTACTCACTGGTTGATACCCTGGCCGAGGATATCGGTAACCCGAATATCTTCCGCTATGCCGCCGGCGGTTTTCGGGACTTTACCCGCATCGCCTCCAGTGACCCGGTGATGTGGCACGACATCATGAAAGCGAACCGGGGTGCGGTTCTGGATTCGCTGGATCTGTTTATCGACAACCTGACCCGGTTGCGCGCGGCCATCGACCGTGAAGACAGCGAGTATTTGCTGGGCGTCTTCACCCGTGCCAAAGCCGCCCGGGATCATTTCACCAATATTCTGGCCAAGAGAGCGTTCATACCAGCCATGACCACAGGAAAAATAGATTACCTATTGCAACCCGGCGGCGCCGTGACCGGTACCATTCGGGTGCCGGGCGACAAGTCGATTTCCCACCGCTCGATCATGCTCGGCTCGCTGGCCGATGGCGTGACCGAAGTGGAAGGCTTCCTGGAAGGGGAAGATGCTCTGGCGACGCTGCAGGCGTTTCGCGATATGGGTGTGGTGATTGAGGGGCCGAGCGAGGGTCGGGTCAAAATCCACGGCGTGGGCCTGCATGGCCTGAAAGCGCCCAAGAAGCCGCTGTACATCGGTAACTCCGGCACCACCATTCGCCTGATGTCGGGCATTCTCGCCGGGCAGGCGTTTGACAGCGAAATCAGTGGCGATGAATCCCTTGCCAAGCGTCCCATGGATCGCGTTGCCAACCCGCTGCGTGAGATGGGGGCCGTGGTTGATACCGCTGAAGGCGGTCGTCCGCCGCTTAAGATCAAAGGTGGGCAGGCGTTGAAAGGTATTGACTACCAACTGCCCATGGCCAGCGCTCAGGTGAAATCCTGCGTGCTGCTGGCGGGGCTGTACGCCCAGGGCACCACCCGGGTCACCGAACCGGCGCCGACTCGTGATCACACCGAGCGTATGTTGACCGGTTTCGGCTACGAGGTGAAAAAAGACGGCGCGGTGGCTGAGCTCACCGGCGGCGGTCATCTCACCGCTACCAAAATTGAAGTGCCAGCGGACATTTCGTCGGCCACTTTTTTTATGGTGGCGGCGAGCATTGCCCCCGGCTCTGACCTGACGCTGACCCACGTTGGCATCAACCCCACGCGGGTGGGCGTGATCAATATCCTGAACGCCATGGGGGCGGACCTGGCCCTGAGCAACGAGCGCACCGTCGGTGGTGAGCCCGTAGCCGATATCCGCGTTCGCTACGCGCCGCTCAAAGGCATTCACATTCCGGAAGATCAGGTGCCACTGGCCATTGATGAATTCCCGGCACTGTTTATCGCCGCCGCCTGTGCGGAGGGTGAGACGGTGCTGACCGGCGCGGAAGAGCTGCGGGTGAAAGAGAGCGACCGCATCCAGGCGATGGCGGACGGTCTGACCACCTTCGGTATTGATGCCAGGCCTACCCCCGATGGCATTGTGATTCAGGGTGGTACCATGGGCGGCGGTGAAGTGGAAACCCACCACGACCACCGCATTGCCATGTCCTTTGCCATCGCGGCGCTGCGGGCCACCCAGCCAATCCGGGTCAAGGACGCCACTAACGTGGCTACGTCTTTTCCGACCTTCGTGGAACTGGCCAAACAGACCGGAATATCCTTAGAAGTAATCGATCATTAAAGGACGGGGCGCATTACTCTATAATGCGCCTTGTTTCGAATCCCAGTCACCCAAGGGCGGGTGAGTCTCGTGCTTGTCCCGCCCCCAAACAGTGTTGAGCGGAATGTCAGACAAATACAATCTTACCCACCTGAAACAACTGGAAGCGGAAAGCATCCATATCATTCGCGAAGTGGCGGCGGAGTTTGATAACCCCGTGATGCTGTACTCCATCGGTAAGGACTCAGCGGTCATGATGCACTTGGCCCAGAAGGCGTTCTACCCGGGCAAACCGCCGTTCCCGCTGATGCACGTCGACACCACCTGGAAGTTCAAGGAGATGATCGAGTTCCGCGAAAAGCGCGTGAAGGAGCTCGGCTGGGATCTGATTGTACACATCAACGAGGAAGGGGTGAAAATGGGCGTGGGTCCCTTTACCCACGGCAGCGCCAAGCACACCGACATCATGAAAACCCAGTCACTCAAGCAGGCGCTGGACAAGTACAAGTTTGATGCCGCTTTCGGCGGCGCCCGTCGCGATGAAGAAAAGTCCCGCGCGAAAGAGCGCGTTTACTCCTTCCGCGACAAGCACCACCGCTGGGATCCCAAGAACCAGCGTCCCGAGTTGTGGAACATCTACAACGGTCGGGTGGACAAGGGCGAGAGCATTCGCGTGTTCCCGCTGTCGAACTGGACCGAGCTGGACATCTGGCAGTACATCCACCTTGAGAACATACCGCTGGTACCCCTGTATTTCGCGGCCAAGCGTCCGGTGGTCGAGCGTGACGGTACCTGGATCATGGTGGACGATGAACGTATGCCTTTGGAGCCGGGTGAAGAGCCGGAAATGAAGATGGTGCGTTTCCGTACTCTGGGTTGCTATCCCTTGACCGGTGCGGTGGAATCCCAGGCAACCACGCTCCCGGAAATCATTCAGGAAATGCTGCTGACCAAAACCTCCGAGCGCCAGGGCCGCGTGATCGACCATGACAGCTCCGGCTCCATGGAAAAGAAAAAGCAGGAAGGGTACTTTTAATTATGAGTCACCAAAGCGAACTGATCGAAACTGATATCGACGCCTATCTCGAGCAGCACGAAAACAAAGAGCTGTTGCGCTTTCTCACCTGTGGCAGCGTCGACGACGGCAAAAGCACCCTGATTGGCCGCCTGCTGCATGACTCCAAAATGATCTACGAAGATCAACTGGAGTCCATCAGCTCGGACAGCAGCAAGTACGGTACTACCGGTGAAAAAGTGGACCTGGCATTGCTGGTGGATGGGCTGCAGGCTGAACGCGAACAGGGCATCACCATTGATGTCGCTTACCGCTATTTCTCTACCGCCAAGCGCAAATTCATCATTGCCGACACACCGGGGCACGAGCAGTACACCCGGAACATGGCCACCGGTGCCTCCACCTGTGACTTGGCGGTGATTCTGATCGACGCGCGCCACGGTGTCATGACCCAGACCCGTCGCCACAGCTACATTGCGTCGCTGCTGGGCATCAAACACATCGTGGTGGCCGTGAACAAGATGGACCTCGAAGGTTTCAGCGAAGAGGTCTACAATCACATCAAATCGGATTACCTCAACTTTGCCGAAAAGTTGGGCATGACCGACGTCCAGTTTGTGCCCATGTCCGCCCTCGAGGGCGACAATGTGGTCAATCGCAGTGAACGTTGTGACTGGTACACCGGCCCGACATTGATGGAAATCCTGGAGAATGCACCGGTCATGGCCGAGCGCAACTTCGAGGACTTCCGCTTCCCGGTACAGTATGTGAACCGTCCCCACCTGAACTTCCGCGGTTTTTGCGGCACCATTGTCTCTGGAATCGTGAAGGTGGGCGATGAAGTCAAGGTGTTGCCGTCGGGCAAGAAGAGCAAGGTCAAATCCATTGTCACTTTCGATGGCGATCTGCAGGAAGCCTTCGTCGGACAGGCTGTGACCATCACCCTGGAAGATGAGATCGATGTCAGCCGTGGCGATATGATCGTCCACTCGGCGGACAAGGTCGAGCAGACCAATCATCTCAAGGCGCACCTGGTCTGGATGAACGAAGACGCGGGCGAGCCGGGCAAAGAGTATCTGTTCAAGTTCGCCAGCAAGCTCGTTTCGGGGCATATCGATAACCTGGAATACCGGGTCGATGTGAACACTCAGGAGCACAAGCCGGCGGACAAATTGCAGTTGAACGACATTGCCGTATCTGAGCTGTCTTTCAGTCAGCCGGTGGTCGTGGATGCCTATCCGAATCATCGGATGAGCGGCTCGTTCATCGTGATTGACCGACTGACCAACCTCACGGTCGGTGCCGGTATGGTCATCGAAGGCCTGCGCCGCACCAAAACCAGCCACCACCAGTTCAGCGAATTCGAACTGGAACTGAACGCCCTGGTCCGAAAGCACTTCCCCCACTGGGATGCCAAGGATTTGAGTAAATTGTAGGGAGTTCGTTACTTCGACCAGGGGTGCTGCGACAGGGTGTATTGTTGCGCGACACGCCGTGAACCCATCCATGGGGGCTCATCACCCGCCGTCCAGGCGGGTGACGGTCTCGCAACAATACACCCTGTCTCCGCAGTGCCAGCTTTACGTTTCGGGAAATAGCTTCTACAAAATGTTTAGGGGGCACAAGAGTGTCTCGTAGGGTGGATAAAGGGCGCAGCCCTGTCATACACCATTTTACAGTTGCCGCTATAGTCCCGTAGGTCGGATTAGCGCGTAATCCGACATCTTGTGGCAAAGTCAACGTCGGATTACGCTCCGCTAATCCGACCTACGCGACCGGGCCTCCAGTGGGTGCTAGTTCCCGAAACGTTCAGTGACCCCCGCGGAGGTTGGGCATACCCTTGTGAGACCGTCACCCGCCTGGACGGCGGGTGATGAGCCCCCATGGATGGGTTCACGGCGTGTCTCACAAGGGTATGCCCAACCGCAGCACACTGATACGAAGCGCATCTCCAAGAAAATCAAAGAAACCTTCACACCCATAATGTGATCCCTATCAAATCTCAGAATTTTGTCGGCAATTTCCTACAAAACTCTACGCATATTTCCCCTACGCGCCACACGCCTCGCTGAATAATCTATGCTCAACGTCGTCGGACGACGTTCATTGTTCACTCAATAAATCAAGCAAAAGGAGTTCATCATGAAACTGATCTCATCCTTCCTGTGTTCCATCGCCCTGCTGTTCAGTGCCATCGCCTTTGCGGCTCCGTCGGCGCCTGTCAACATCAATACCGCTGACATTGAGGCGCTGGCCGAGCTCGACGGCATCGGCCCTAAAAAGGCGCAAGCCATTGTGGCCTGGCGCGACGCCAACGGCGAGTTTGTCAGCCTGGATCAATTGGTGGAAGTGCAGGGCATCGGTGAGGCGACCATTGAGTCCAACCGTGAGCATATGACGCTCAAGTAAGTGTCTGGCGACAGCCAATCCCGGTTGACGCTCAGCTTCAGCCTCTCCCTCCAACAGCGATTAGACGCTGCAATTTGATGCCAAATTTGCTTTAATGGCAGCCCGGATTCACTGAATTCGGGCTTTTTTTGTGCATAGGGGGAAAACATGCCCAATCCCGAGGCTCCACGCATTGTCGTTGCCATGGATTACGACAACGCTGACGACTGCCTGACCATGGCGCGTCGGCTCTCACCGGAGAACTGTCGGCTCAAGGTCGGCAAGGAACTTTTTACCCGCAGCGGTCCCGCCGTGATCGAGCAGCTTCAGGGGCTCGGGTTCGATATTTTTCTGGATCTGAAATTCCACGACATACCCAACACGACGGCGGGTGCAGTGCGCGCGGCGGCCGACCTTGGGGTATGGATGGTCAACGTTCACGCCAGTGGTGGAGAGCGCATGATGAGCGCCGCCCGCGAGGCTCTGGACAAAGTCTCCGGTCGCCGCCCCCTGTTGATTGGGGTCACTGTGCTGACCAGCATGACCGAGGCGGATCTGCGCTCTACCGGCGTCGCCCGGACGCCGATGGAACAGGTCCTGCATCTCGCGGACCTGAGTCATAAAAGTGGTCTGGATGGTGTGGTATGCTCGGCTCAAGAAGCTCGGGCATTAAACGAGCGGCACGGTCCGGATTTTTGCCTGGTCACTCCCGGGATCCGTCCCGCCGACAGTGCGGCGGATGACCAGCGTCGAACCCTGACGCCGCAGGAGGCCATTGCCGCTGGGAGCCATTACCTGGTTATTGGTCGACCAATTACCCGGGCGGCTGATCCCATTGCCCGCTGTCGGGAGATCGCCCAGAGCCTTGTCCCCTGAGGCACCGCTCGAGCGCGCCGAGTTGTGCTTTGTGACCGGGTCGGCGAGTACCCCCAAAGCTGAATGTTCAAAACCGCTAAGGAACCCCTGTGACCGAAAACAGTCCCATCCCGGTAATTGCGATTGACGGCCCCAGTGGGGCGGGTAAAGGCACGCTGAGTCGGCTGGTGGCCAATCGCCTCGGGTACCACCTGCTCGACAGTGGCGCTCTCTACCGGTTGACTGCGCTGGCCGCCATGAACGCCGGCGCTGACCTGGATAACCCCGAAGCGGTGGCCGCAGTGGCCCGTCATCTGGCGGTGCGGTTTGACGCGGCCGGTGAGGACACGCGTATTTTGCTGCAAGAGCAGGATGTGTCCCGGGAAATTCGTACCGAGGCCGTCAGCATGAACGCCTCTCGGGTGGCGGCTTATCCGCCGGTGCGGGAAGCTCTGTTGCAGCGCCAGCGGGACTTCCGGCAGGCACCGGGCCTGGTCGCCGATGGGCGCGATATGGGGACCACCGTATTTCCCGATGCAGGCGTCAAAATCTTCTTGACCGCCAGTCCAGAGGCACGTGCCGAGCGCCGCTACTTGCAGTTATTGGAAAAAGGCGAGAAAGTGGATATGGACGCCTTGGTGGTGGATATCCGCGAGCGGGACAAGCGGGACAGCGAGCGTGCCGTGTCACCCCTGAAGCCCGCTGATGACGCCCACCTGTTGGACAGCACCAAGCTGACCATCGAGCAGGTGCTGGAGCGAATTTTAAGCTATACCCGCTAGCCGGGTGGGGCTGGCACCCCGGAGTGCCAGCGCAACGATGACAAATAACACAAACCGGACGGAACGAAGATGAAACTGACCTGTTTTAAAGCCTACGATATTCGCGGCAAGTTGGGCGACGAACTCAACGAAGACATCGTCTACCGCATCGGCCGCGCCTTTGCAGAATACCTCAAGCCCAAAACCGTCGTGGTGGGTGGCGACGTGCGCGAAACCAGCGAGTCCTTGAAGCTTGCCTGCGCGCGAGGCCTGCAGGACGGCGGTGCGGACGTGATCGATATCGGTCTGTGCGGCACTGAAGAGATCTACTTCGCTACCAGCCATCTGAAAACCGATGGCGGCATCGTGATCACCGCCAGTCACAATCCCATTGACTACAACGGCATGAAGATGGTGCGTGAGGGGTCTCGTCCCATCAGTGGTGATACCGGGTTGAACGATATTCAGGCCATGGCCGAAGCCAATGATTTCCCGGCCGTTGATGAAGCCAAGCGAGGTGCCTACCGAAAGGGTTCAGTGCTGGAGGACTACATCCAGCACCTGCTGAGCTACGTTGATAAGGACAAGCTCAAGCCCATGAAGCTGGTGGTCAACGCCGGTAACGGGGCCGCAGGCCACGTCATCGATGCGATCGAACCGCACCTGCCCATGATCGAATTTATCAAGATCCACCACGAGCCGGACCCGACCTTCCCGAACGGTATTCCCAACCCGCTGCTGCGTGAGAACCGGGCCTCCACCAGCGAAGCGGTGATCAAGCACGGCGCGGATATGGGCATTGCCTGGGATGGCGACTTCGACCGCTGCTTCCTGTTTGACGAGAAGGGCGAGTTCACCGAGGGCTATTATATTGTTGGTCTGTTGGCCGAGGCCTTCTTGCTGAAGGTCCCGGGCAGCAAGATCATTCACGACCCGCGCCTGACCTGGAACACTATTGATATCTGCGAAAAGCACGGCGGCACCGCCATTCAATCCAAAACCGGCCACTCCTTCATCAAGGAGCGGATGCGCAATGAAGATGCCATCTACGGCGGCGAAATGAGCGCCCACCACTACTTCCGTGATTTCGCCTACTGTGACAGCGGCATGATCCCCTGGCTGCTGGTGGCGGAGCTGATCGGTCGCAAGGGCCAGACCCTGTCCGAACTGCTACAGGACTGCATTGATCGCTTCCCGTCCCCGGGCGAAATCAACAGCAAAGTGGATGATGCCGCCGCGGCCATTGACCGGGTATTCGAGCACTACAAAGACCAGGCCAAGGCCATCGACCGTGCCGACGGTATCACCATGGAATTCGACGACTGGCGCTTCAACCTGCGCATGTCCAACACCGAACCGGTGGTGCGCCTGAACGCCGAGAGCCGCGGCGACAAGAAACTGGTGCAGGAAAAAACCGACGAAGTGTTGGCGCTGCTGAATCAGTAAGTTACGAGTGAAAGGGTGGGGTTACCTCTGAGGGCGCGGTGTCGGGTGAACCCTTTTCAAACCCTCTCTTCAGGGAAGAAGAGAGGGAGCTACAGGGATGTATTTATCGCGTTTTGAAAAGGGTTCACCCGATGCCGCGACCGGACAACTTTAACCCTCCACTCTAAAAATCAACCGGACACAACACTCTGGGAACGACCCCCAACACTCAAGGAGACCACACATGCAGATCAAAAAAGCCGTCATCCCCGTCGCTGGTCTGGGCACCCGTATGCTGCCCGCCACCAAAGCCATCCCCAAAGAGATGCTGCCCGTGGTCGACCGGCCCCTCATTCAATACGTGATCGAAGAAGCGGCGGCCGCTGGGATCAAGGAAATCGTTCTGGTTACCCACGCCAGTAAAAATTCCATCGAAAACCACTTCGATACCAGTTTTGAGCTGGAAGCGCAGCTTGAGTCGCGTCTAAAGCGCTCCCTGCTCGAGGAAGTTCGCTCCATTACCCCGCCGGGACTGACCGTCATCTCCGTGCGGCAGGCGGAAGCCAAAGGCCTGGGGCATGCCATTCTGTGCGCCCGCCCGGTTGTCGGTGAGGAACCCTTTGCCGTGATGCTCCCCGACGTACTGGTCGACAAGCATCATTGCAACCTGCGCAAAGACAACCTGGCCGCCATGACCCGCCGCTTTGATGAAACCGGCAGCAGCCAGATCCTGGTGGAAGAGGTGCCCTGGGAGCAGGTGCACAAATACGGCGTGGTCGACTGCGACGGTGCGCAGGTGGAAGAGGGCGAATGCGCCCCCGTTAAAGGCATGGTGGAAAAACCAGAGCGCGACGCAGCGCCGTCGAATATGGCCATTGTTGGTCGCTACGTCCTGTCCAAGTCCACCTGGGATCTACTGGCCAAAACCCAGCCGGGGGCCGGTGGTGAAATCCAACTGACCGACTCGCTGGACGCCCTGGTGACCGACGAGACCGTCGAGGCTTATCGCCTCGCCGGCAAGAGTCACGACTGCGGCTCCAAGCTGGGCTACATGATGGCGAACATCGAATACGGTGTGCGTCACCACGAAATTGGCGCACAGTTTGATGAATTTCTCAAAAGCCGGCAGGGCTGATCGATGATTGTTCCCGTTATCCTGGCGGGCGGCTCCGGGTCGCGGTTGTGGCCCCTGTCGCGCAAACACTACCCGAAACAGCTGCTCAAGCTGTTTGGTGAAACCACCATGTTGCAGCAGACCCTGCTGCGTCTGGACGGGGTGCCCGACCTGGGTGACCCGATCGTGGTGTGCAATGAAGAGCACCGCTTCATGGTAGCCGAGCAGCTCCAGGAAATCGGTCAGAGCCGGGCGTCGATCCTGCTGGAGCCATTGGCGCGTAATACCGCGCCAGCCTTGGCGTTGGCGGCGGTTAAAGCGCTGACCCAGCAGGATGATCCGACGTTGCTCGTGCTTGCCGCCGACCATATGATTCAGGGGGTTGAGGCCTTCCACAAGGCTATCGCCCAGGCGACCGAGGCCGCCGACACCGACAAACTGGTGACCTTTGGCATTCAGCCAACCCGCCCCGAAACCGGCTACGGTTATATCAAAACCCGTCGGGAAGGGCAGGGCAGCCATCCCGTCGAGCGGTTCGTGGAAAAGCCCAACCTGGCCACCGCTGAGCAGTATCTCGCTGAGGGCGATTATTACTGGAACAGCGGCATGTTCGTGTTCCGTGCCAGTGCATTCCTCTCCGAACTGGAGCGATGCTCCCCGGATGTGCTCAGTGCGGCTCAGCGGGCCTACGACAGAGCCAGCACAGATTTGGATTTCGTTCGCATCGACCGGGACGCCTTTGCCGAAGCGCCGGATATCTCCATTGATTATGCGGTCATGGAGAAAAGCCAGGCGGTGGTCTGCGTCCCGCTGGATGCGGGCTGGAGCGATGTGGGTTGCTGGCAGTCCTTCTGGGAGCTGTCCGAGAAAGACGCCAATGGCAACAGCTTTGTGGGCGATGCTATTGATGTGGATTCGCACGACACATTGGTCTTTACTCAGGACAAGCTGGTGGCGACTATCGGCGTTAATAACCTGATGATCATCAATACCCCGGACGCGGTTCTGGTGGCAGACAAGAGCCAGGCTCAGCAGGTGAAGAAGGTGATTGCCCGGATCGAGCAGGGTAACCGCACCGAGCACCTCCAGCACCGGGAGGTCTATCGTCCCTGGGGTTGCTATGACTCGGTAGATCAGGGCACCCGCTACCAGGTAAAGCGCATCCGGGTAAAACCCGGCGCGAGCCTGTCCTTACAGATGCACTACCACCGCGCCGAGCACTGGGTGGTCGTGAAAGGCACCGCCGAGGTGGAGTTGGACGACCAGACATTGCTGCTGTCCGAGAATGAGTCGACCTATATACCGGTCGGCACCCGCCACCGCTTGAGCAACCCGGGCAAAATCCCCCTGGAAATCATCGAAGTCCAGTCCGGCCCCTACCTGGGCGAAGACGACATCCAGCGCTTCGACGACAACTATGGCCGGACTTAATAGAAGGGGTGTAGAAGCATCTCGCAGAACATCGGGGTGCTTTGTCGTGTAGTGCTCCGGTTGGGTATACCGTTGCGAGACACGCCATGAATACATCCCTGTAGGCTCTGCACCCGCCGTCCAGGCGGGTGACGGTCTCGCAACGGTATACCCAACCTCCGCGCTGCCAGCGTAACGTTCCGGGAACTAGCACCTTGGGCTGAATATGGCACTGAGGGGCGGGGAGCGGAAGCCCTTTCAAGACCGTAAGCGGAGGGACTCCGCGCGTCGAGCACCCAGGGGCCGCTCAATGGCATCCATGCCATCGCAGCATTCGTGCATCCATGCACATCATGGGTTTACGGCGTGTCTTGAAAGGGCTTCCGCTCCCCGGCCCGGACGTGATGCCAATCACATCGCACGAAGCCCAAATTCTTGCTATCTCGCCCAAGATCTGCTAGCCTGCCGCGCTTGCTAGAGCGTGTATCCAGACCAATGTGTACAAACCCTGGCATGGGCAGCCCGGCTGGCGCCAGCTTTGAAAGCCGGATCCTGTCTCTTTCATAAACTGACCCGTACCACTGGCAGTACGGTAAACCCGTGACACCGCACCACAGACAAGCGGATCGATCGGGTACTAAAAGGTAGCATGAATGTCCATGAGCGAAAGTTTTGCTGAACTGTTTGAAGAGAGCCTGAAATCCGTCGATATGCAGCCGGGAACCATCGTGACCGGTGTTGTCATCGACGTCGACAAAGACTGGGTAACGGTACACGCCGGCCTGAAGTCTGAAGGCGTAATCCCGGCCAGCCAATTTCTGAATGAAGACGGCGAGCTGGAACTGCAAATCGGCGACGAAGTACAGGTCGCACTGGAAACCGTAGAAGACGGTTTCGGTGAAACCCGCCTGTCTCGCGAAAAAGCCAAGCGCGCTGAAGCCTGGAAAGTGCTGGAAGCCGCTCACTCTGCTGACGAAGTGGTCAAAGGCGTTATCAACGGTAAGGTCAAAGGTGGCTTCACCGTGGATGTATCCAGCATCCGTGCCTTCCTGCCGGGCTCTCTGGTAGACGTTCGCCCCGTGCGCGACACCACCCATCTCGAAGGCAAAGAGCTGGAATTCAAGGTCATCAAGCTGGACCAGCGTCGCAACAACGTTGTGGTGTCTCGTCGTGCCGTTCTGGAGCAAGCCAACTCTGAAGAGCGCGAAGAGCTGCTGGCGACCCTGCAAGAGGGTATGACCATCAAGGGTATCGTCAAGAACCTGACCGACTACGGTGCGTTCGTAGATCTGGGCGGTGTTGACGGCCTGCTGCACATTACCGATATGGCCTGGAAGCGCATCAAGCATCCGAGCGAAATCGTCAATGTCGGCGACGACATTGAAGTGAAAGTCCTGAAATTCGACCGCGAGCGCAACCGCGTTTCCCTGGGTCTGAAGCAACTGGGTGAAGACCCCTGGGTCAACATCACCGGTCGCTACCCGGAAGGCGTCAAGGTCAAGGCTGTGGTGACCAACCTGACCGATTACGGCTGCTTTGCCGAGCTGGAAGAAGGTGTGGAAGGTCTGGTTCACGTCTCCGAAATGGATTGGACCAACAAGAACATCCACCCGTCTAAAGTCGTGAATGTGGGCGACGAAGTGGAAGTCATGATCCTGGATATCGACGAAGAGCGTCGTCGTATCTCCCTGGGCATGAAGCAGTGCCAGGAAAACCCCTGGGACGTCTTCGCTCGTACTTACGCCAAGGGCGACAAGATCAGCGGCAAGATCAAGTCCATCACCGATTTCGGTATCTTCATCGGTCTGGACGGTGGTATCGACGGTCTGGTTCACCTGTCCGACATCTCCTGGCACGAAGCCGGCGAAGAAGCGGTACGCAAATACAAGAAGGGCGACGAGCTGGAAACTGTGGTTCTGGCCATCGACCCGGAGCGCGAGCGTATTTCCCTGGGCATCAAGCAGCTGGAGACCGACCCCTTCTCTGAGTACCTGGCCGAGAACGACAAAGGTTCCGTCATCAAGGGTACTGTGAAGGAAGTTGAAGCCAAGGGTGCGACCGTGACTCTGGCGGAAGACGTTGAAGCCTACCTGAAGGCCTCTGAACTGAGCCGCGAGAAAGTGGAAGATGCGCGCAACGTGCTGAAAGAAGGCGAAGAAGTCGAAGCCAAAATCATCAGCGTTGACCGCAAAAACCGCACCATCAACTTGTCTGTGAAGTCCAAAGACGTCGCTGACGAGAAGGCTGCTGTTAAAGAGCACAGCGCCAAAACTGCTGAACAGGCTTCGCCCACCACTCTGGGTGACCTGATCAAGGCGCAGATGAAGAACCAGGACTGATTCGTCAGTCAGGTTGTTCTGGAAAAGGCCGGCATTTGCCGGCCTTTTTTATGGCACCTTCGGTATATAACTATAAAGTCTATCGATACCATACGTGTCCCGGACCTTATGGCTGGTACAGTGCAGGCCTCTTGTCTATGTTTATAGATGGGCCCGTGCGATAGCGCTCGGGGTTGTACCATTGCCACGTCCGGAGAGTCCCACCATGAGTTCCAAACACACTTTTAATCCTGAAAAAGGTTACGTTGCGCTGTTGGGTTGGGCCCTCGGTGCCATTGAAGCGGCCGACAAATTCGATCGTCGCTACGTGGTGGTGGCTCCAGAGTGGGCCGAAGCTTACTGCAAAGAGCATGATATCCCCTACGTGCCCTGGAACTTTGAGCGGCTGAACGATCGTTCCATGGAAATTGCCCAGACCCTGAAGGACATGGGCGTGGATGTGGCGATTCCTCTGTTTGAAGAAACCGTGGAGTGGGCCGGTGCAATCAACTCGGTCCTGCTGGATAACCCGCGCCTGTTTGGTCAGGCCATGCTGTTGCGGGACAAGGCGCTGATGAAGCGTCGTGCCCAGCTGGGCGGCATTCGCGTGGGAATTTTCGAAGAAGCACACGACAAGGAAGACGTCGTGCGCTTTCTGAAACGGGTCAATCAGACCTTGTTGAAACTGGACGGGGACCCCAATGACCCCATTCACCTGAAGGCTTTTGATAAAGCCGGTTGTCTGGGGCATCGGGTCATCCGGACGCCAGATGAAGTGGACACCATTCCCGACGAGGAATTTCCCGTGTTGATGGAGTCCCATCTGGATGGCTGGGAATTCGCCGTCGAGGCCTGGATTCACAACGGAAAGATTTGCTTTCTGAACATTTCCGAGTATGTCACGCTCGGCTACTCCGTGTTCGTGCCGGCGACGCCCGAGCTCGAGAAATACCGGCCCCAGATTACTCAACAGATCGAAAAACTGATCAAAACCTTTGATATTGATTTCGGATTTGTGCATCCCGAATATTTCGTTACCAGCGATGGTGAAATGTACTTTGGTGAGGTGGCCTATCGTCCGCCCGGCTTCAAAGTGTTCGAGTTGTTGGAGCGTGCGTACGGGTTCAATGCTTACCAGGGTCTGATTCTTTCGTTCGATCCCAAAACCACTGACGAGGAGATCAAGGCATTCTTTCCCAAAGAAGTGGTTGATGCAAAGGGGCATGCTGGCTGTTTCGGTGTGTATCCGCGCCGTCGGGTCGTCAGCAAACTGGAAATTCCCGCGGAGACGGAAGATCACCCGTACTTTGATTTCCATGAGCTGACCCCGCCGGTTGAGGAGACGGTCACCAAGCGCACCGCCTTTGGCACCCATTGGGGCCTGGTTTACTTTTTTGGTGAAGACCCTTACACCATGCGGGATTTGCTCAAACATCAGGAAGAGCTGGATTTCTATGTATAATCAACTCCGTTGCATGAGTTGAGGAGGCCGGCTTGAGCCTAACGGAAACGAACCACAGCACCGAGGCGGACAAATTGGTCCGCCTGGGAAATCAGCTGGACGACGCAATTGAGCAGCTGGCCGACAGCCGTGAGTTTGCCAAGATCACCAAGCTCCAGCGCCTGCTCGACATTGCCCGGCGAGTGCTATTGCTTGAAGGCGGTTGTGCCTTCCTCGAGGCTCGCGCTCAACGGCTGGAAGAGGCGGGTGTCTTTGAAGGGTCGGACTGGGCTCAGCCGCAGATTCTGATTCCGTCACTGACCACGTACTCGCTGAAAAGTCCGGATGCCTCGACGGTGGTGATTGAAGCCATCAGCGAGCTGCGCCTGCTCGCCATTGCCTTAGGAGATTATCAGCACCCGGGCATGTCTTCCGAGCAGGCTCATCATTACCTGACCCAGGTGCTGGCCATCAACCTGGAGCTGCTCTTTGGGACGCCCAGCGAGGCGGAGAGAGAGCAGCAAGGCCGTCTCGCGCTGATTACCCGATCGCTCTACCGACATCTGGCGGAGCGGATTGGCTACGAACACGTCATCGACAAGCTGATTGAGGAAATCTGGCGCATCTTGCAGCAGCGGCCCATTCAGGTCGACAGCGTCAAACGCATGATCACCCAGATTGCGGTCTGTCAGATCAATCCGACCATCGAGTTGGGTATCAGCGGGCAGGGCGCTGACCGGTTGATCAGCAGCCTGTTTGGCCCCACCCAGGCTTGCCGTGAGGACCCGGGCGTGGAGGTGTACCAGGAGCGCCTTCAGGCAATGGATTCCGGTGCGTTGCAGTACGAGGCGACCGGCTTTGCTCGTGCCATGCACGACACCGGACTGGTGTCCCCTTACCATCCGATACTGTTGCGCCATCTTTTAGAGCATGGCGACCACCTCCTGTCGGAAGCGTTGGGGTTATCCAGTACCGGGCGCGATTGCCTGCTTTGCTACGGCGAGCTGACCCGGGCGATCATCCACCAGGCGATCTACCCGCAAACCGCTCAGGGCGTCTATGGCCTGGCCCTGATGCTTGAACGGGGCATTCTCTACCAACCGGCGGTCGCACCGGCACTCTGGCGGCAACTGGCGCTGCCTGTCTCGCCCTATTGTACTCAACGGCTGGAAATGATTTTCGGGGTGGAGCCATCCGCCACAGCCTGGTTGATGCAGGGTGTATTGTGCATGCTGGGGCAACCGCTGGGCGTGGGGCAGGGCAATAACCCCACCTGCCAATCTGCCCGGGCCCTGTCCATGTGGGCCTACAATGACCCGGATTACCTGCTGCAGATGGTGGTCTGGGCAGCGCGGGATGATGAGATCATCATTCATTTCGAGGGCCAACCCATTTCCTCGAGAGAAAGTGAAGCCGGGGTTGCCGCCGATATCCCCATGGATCTTGATCCGGTCTCGCTTCTGGTGGTGCCACACTTGGACCGTATCTACGCCGAAATGGGCCGCCGCTGTATCGGACGGGAAGGCGACCCACACCGTTGGGTAAACCCCGAGTTTCACGGTTGGTGGTCCGGTCGAGGGTTCCGCATCAACGTGGATGTCGCCACGGGAAACCTCTGGGAGCTGGATGATTTTCTGCGTCACTTCTATGCGAGCTATCATCCGTACTACAACGGCAATCAACCGCTCATCCATCCGCAACCGGCGGGCATTGCCGTCACCGACAGTGCCGCCCGATTTGTGGGGTGGCATGCGATCACCATTTTGCGAGTGGCGCTCGATCCGAAAGAGGTGATGCGGGTGTACTTCTTCAACCCCAACAATGACAGTGGTCAGCACTGGGGAGATGATGTATTGGTCAGTACCGCAGGCAACGGCGAGCGCTTTGGTGAGTCCTCATTGCCGTTTGAGCAGTTCGCCTCGCGCCTGTACATTTTCCACTACGACCCGCTCGAACGAGGTGAGCTCGCCATTATTACTGACGAAGAGCTCAGCCGCGTCAAAGACCGCATCCACCGCAGTTGGGGCGCTGACCGACAGCCCTCATAAATGCCTCTTAGGCCCGGGGATACGCGGTCAAATCGCTGCGCTCGGCCGTAGGGTGGATAAGCGCCTCTGGCGCGCATCCGCCGTTTCCCCACCCGTGGCAGTCGTAGGGCGGATCGGTCCAACGCATGGGAACCTTCGGCGCATCCGCCAAATAATCTACCAAGCGTGACCAACACCTCACTTTCCACTTCTCCCTTATCGAACCCCTTGACGATATTTCCCCGCATTCGGTATCTTTCCTGAATCCAACGGAAATGCTTCACCGGTACAAAGGACGGCCCCATGATTCGACCTCGAAGACGCCCCTCCGTACTGTTCGGCATCGCCGTATTCTTTTTGATCTGTTCACCGCAAGGAGTTGCTATGGCGTTTTTTTCAAAGAAAGAGGTGGTTGTTGCTTCCCCTATGCAAGGGACCCTGACGCACAAGGGTGTGCCTGCCGCTGGCGCAGTCATAACACGACACCTTCGGTGGAAAGATGAAGACGGCGTGAAGGATACGACGACAGCAGATCAAGACGGTCACTTCTCGTTGCCCGCTATTGCTGATTCCTGGAGGCCATTGTTACCGGCTGAACTCGTTGTCTTACAGGACATTATTGTTGAGTATCGTGGTCAGAAATTTAAAATCTGGATCGGCAGTAAGCGCGAAGAGCACGAATGGTCAGAGCTTGGTGGAAAACCAGTGAATATGAGATGTGAGCTTACGGAAGAGATTCGGCAAGTGGAGGTGAGTCGTGGCCTTTTGGGAACGAATTGTCGCTGGGACCGTATAGAGGTTCGTTAATTACAAGGAGAGGTTTGAAATGGAATTGACCCCGTTGGAAGCGGCCGAACTGGCCGATGGTGTGTACGATGTTCAAGATCACGAGCGTTTAAAGCTGTTCTTACTCCGATCAGAGTTTTCATCTGATGGCAGGGGTGTCCGACGTTTTTCCGCAGAAGTGGGCGCCAGATTGATAAATGCCAAAGCCGCATTTGCGGTTGGCGCTGTGGGCGGCGGTGCTCGTAGCAATGAACTATTTTTTATCTTCCGCGGCTCCACTTGGGCCAACTACGGTGCTGATTGGGCCAGCAACGCCAGGATCGGTCTGGAGCGGGGCAGAACCGGCACCTTGGTTCATATCGGTTTTAACCAGATCCTCAGCAGCCTCCTGCCACAACTGAAAGGTTTCCTCGATAAACATCCACATATTTCCGGTCCCATTCACTGTGTGGGGCACAGCTTGGGCGGCGCAGTGGCGTCGTTGGCGGCAGACTGGCTCAAAAGCCAAGGTCGCAACCCGGTCAAACTCTACACCTTTGGCGCACCCCGTGTCGGGTTGGAAGGCTTTGCTCGGCATCTGACGAACAGGGTTCTCTCGGGCAATATTTACCGTGTTTACCATAAAACCGATCCCGTTCCGATGATTCCGGTGTACCCCTACCGCCACCCGCCATCACCCGGTGATGGCTATCACATTCCCTGGGGCCGAGGCGCTATATCTTTCGCCGCTCACCGTATCGGTCATTATGTTGACAGCACTCGTCAGTGCAGCTGGTTGGCGTTGAAAGGACGTCCCAACCCCGAGTTGGGAGAAGAGGCGCTCAAACAATGGTTGTCTCGAGATACGTTGGATAACCCCGCAGATCCGTCGGTTTGGGAGCGGGTCAATAGTGCGATGGCGTGGGTGCTGAGGAAAATCAACGTAGTGTTTGTGGCACCCATTCAGGCGGCATTGATGGGCGGGCTGACCTTGGCGGATCGAATTGCGCTGGCCTTGCGGCAGGGCGTTGATGCGTCCAAAGACGCCGGTTTCTGGGTGTTACGATTGATGCGACGGATTATGAAGCTCTTGGGCTTTGGGGCGATTGCGGAAACGACGGCGGAGCTTACCAGAGCGCTCATGCGTTGGGTGCTGATCCGGTTGATCGATCGAATGACCCAGATGGCGCAGCGGGCTTTGCGGCAATTGCGGGGCGGGTAACGGCGCTCTGTAGCTTAGTTTGTTTCGGTGCCCCTTCTGGGACGGGTAACGTCGGATGCGGGCTTAGCCCTTATCCGCCCTACCGATACCACGGAAGCCCGCATCCGCCGTAAAGTCACTTGAAAGTGAATATTTTGGTGATCACTCAGTCCCCGGCTCATACCCAAGCACCGGGCTCAACCAGCGCTCCATTTCGGTCAGGCTCATACCCTTGCGCTTGGCCAGGCTCTCCACCTGATCCTTCTGGATTTTCCCCACATTGAAATACTTGGACTTCGGGTGCGAGAAATACCAGCCGGAAACGGCCGCCGTCGGGTACATGGCGAAGCTGTCGGTCAGTTCGAGGCCGGAATTTTTCTCCGCGTCCAGCACCCGGAACAGTGTCGCTTTCTCGGTGTGGTCCGGGCAGGCCGGGTAACCCGGGGCAGGGCGGATGCCCTGGTACTTTTCCCGGATCAACTCGTCGTTGCTCAATGACTCGTTCGGCTGGTAACCCCAGAACTCGGTCCGTACCCGGCGGTGCATATGCTCGGCAAACGCTTCGGCCAGGCGGTCAGCCAGGGCTTTGACCATGATCGCGTTGTAATCGTCTCCAGCCGCTTCGTACTCCTTCGCCAATTCCTCTGCACCGATACCGGCCGTCACCGCGAAGCCGCCGATATAATCCTGCTTGCCGGAGTCCTTGGGAGCCACGAAATCGGCCAATGAGTAATTGGCCGGATCATTGCCCGGCTTCTGGTTCTGTTGGCGAATATGATGCAGGGTATCGATCACCTTGCCCTGATCGTCGTAAATTTCGATATCGTCGTGGTTGACTGTGTTGGCGGGCCAGAGGCCGATGACACCGCGCGCCTTCAGGCGTTTCTCGTCGATCAGTTTGCGCAGCATCTTCTGCGCGTCACCAAACAGGTTGCGCGCCGCTTCGCCGACCACTTCGTCGTCCAGAATCTTCGGGTACTTTCCGGCCAGATCCCAGGACATGAAGAAAGGCGTCCAGTCGATGGTATCCAGCAGATTTTCCAGCGGGTAATCGTCAAACACCTTCAGGCCGGTAAAGGTCGGAACGGGCGGCGTATAGTCGTCCCATTCCATCTGCGGGGCGTTCTCGATCGCTTTTGGATAAGTGCGCAGTGTGCCGCGCGGCTTGCGGTTGGCGTTGCGCTCGCGCACCTTGTCGTACTCGGCCTGCAGGTCGGCAACAAATTTGGGGCGGTTGGTATCCGAGAGCAGGCTGCCGGCCACACCGACGGCGCGGGAGGCGTCGGCCACGTAAACTACCTGGTTAAGATTGAACGCCGGATCGATCTTGACCGCCGTGTGGGCTTTCGACGTGGTGGCGCCACCGATCATCAAGGGCTTGTCAATGCCCTGACGCTGCATCTCTCGGGCGACATTCACCATTTCATCCAGCGACGGAGTAATCAGGCCCGACAGGCCAATGATGTCGCAGTTCTCCTCCACGGCGACCTTGAGGATTTTTTCGGTAGGAACCATCACACCCAAGTCGACCACTTCGTAGTTGTTGCACTGCAATACCACCCCGACAATGTTTTTGCCGATATCGTGCACATCCCCTTTGACCGTGGCCATCAGAATTTTGCCGTTGGGTTTGCTCGCCTCGGTTTTCTCCGCTTCGATAAAGGGTTGGAGGTAGGCCACAGACTGCTTCATCACTCGGGCGGACTTGACCACCTGGGGCAGGAACATCTTGCCCGCACCGAACAGGTCGCCGACCACGTTCATACCGTCCATCAGCGGGCCTTCGATCACATCCAGTGGCTTGTCCGCACGCTGACGGGCTTCTTCGGTGTCTTCGATGATGTAGGCGGTGATGCCCTTGACCAGTGAGTGTTCAATGCGCTTTTCCACGGCCCAGCTGCGCCACTCGAGATCTTCCTTTTTCTCGCCGCTGCTGCCGTCGCCTTTGTACTTTTCGGCAATCTCAAGCAGAGTTTCCGTCGCGTCATCTTTGCGGTTGAGGACCACGTCTTCGACTTTCTCTTTCAGCTCGGCGGGCAGGTCGTCGTACACCGCCAACTGGCTGGCGTTGACGATCCCCATGTTCAAACCGGCCTTGATCGCGTGGTACAGAAACACCGAGTGAATTGCTTCGCGCACCGGGTTGTTGCCCCGAAAGGAGAAGGAGACGTTGGAAACACCACCGCTTACACCGGCGTGGGGCAGGTTTTCCCGAATCCAGCGGGTGGCTTCAATGAAATCCACCGCGTAGTTGTTGTGCTCGTCAATGCCGGTGGCAATGGCAAAAATATTCGGGTCGAAAATGATGTCCTGGGGTGGGAAGCCCACCTTGTCGACCAGAACGCGATAGGAGCGTTCACAGATCTCTTTCTTGCGCGCCGCGGTATCGGCCTGACCGTCTTCATCAAACGCCATCACCACCACGGCGGCGCCGTACTTGCGGCACAGTCGCGCGCGTTCGATGAACTCTTCTTCGCCTTCCTTCAGGCTGATGGAGTTGACGATCGGTTTGCCCTGAATGCATTTCAGCCCGGCTTCGATCACCTCCCATTTGGAGGAGTCCACCATCACGGGTACTCGGGCAATGTCGGGCTCGCCGGCAATCAGATTGAGAAAGCGCACCATGGCTTTCTCGGAGTCCAGCATTGCCTCATCCATATTAACGTCGATTACCTGCGCGCCGCCCTCGACCTGCTCCAGCGCGACTTCCAGTGCAGTGGTGTAGTCTTCTTCCACAATCAGGCGCTTGAACTTGGCCGAGCCAGTAACGTTACAGCGCTCGCCCACGTTGACGAACAGAGAGTCCTTGGTGATGTTGAAGGGTTCCAGGCCTGACAGGCGGCAGGCCGGCGCAATATCGGGCAGTGGCCGGGGCGCGTGTTTGGCGACGGCGTCGGCAATCGCTTTGATGTGTTCCGGTGTGGTACCGCAGCAACCACCGATAATGTTCACCAGGCCGCTGGCCGCAAACTCTTCGACGACGGCCACCATTTCCTCGGGGGACTGATCGTACTCGCCGAACTCATTGGGCAGGCCGGCGTTCGGGTGCGCTGACACCCAACAGTTGGCCACCCGGGACATTTCCTGCACGTAGGGGCGCAGCTCTTCGGCGCCCAGCGCACAGTTGAGGCCCATGGAAAAGGGGCCTGAGTGGGCGAGGGAGTTGTAAAAGGCTTCGGTGGTCTGTCCGGACAGGGTGCGCCCAGAGGCATCGGTGATGGTGCCGGAAATCATCAGCGGTAGCTCAACACCGGTCTGCTCAAAATAGGTCTGTACCGCAAAGGTGGCGGCCTTGGCGTTGAGGGTATCGAACACGGTTTCAATCAGGATCAGATCCGAACCGCCTTTGACCAGCCCGTCCAGGGCTTCCATATAGTTCTCGACCAACTCATCGAAGGTAATGTTGCGCGCACCGGGGTCGTTCACGTCGGGTGAGATGGAGCAGGTGCGACTGGTGGGCCCGAGCACCCCGGCGACAAAGCGGGGCTTGTCCGGATTGTCGGCGGTGTACTCATCGGCGATTTCCCGGGCCAACCGCGCCGCGGCCAGGTTCAGCTCCGGCACCAGGTCTTCCATGTCGTAGTCCGCCATGGAGACGCGGGTGGAGTTGAAGGTATTGGTCTCGACGATATCGGCCCCGGCGTCGAGGTAGCCCTTGTAGATGTCTTTGAGCATGGCCGGTTGAGTAATGGCCAGCAGGTCGTTGTTACCCGCGACGTCCTGGTGGTAATCCGCAAAGCGCTCGCCCCGGTAGTCGGCCTCGGACAGCTTGAGGTTCTGGATCATGGTGCCCATGCCGCCATCGAGGATCAGGATGCGTTCACGCACCAGGCGATGGAGGGCGTCAATACGGGCTTGGCGATCGTCGGTCAGGCTCATGGATTACCTATCAAAGGGGATTGATTTGATTCGAAAAGGGCGTGGATTTTACCAGAAATGGCGCAAGATCGCAGAGTCCAGCATGTCGAAATGATCTCCCGGAGTACTTCGTCGCCGAGGGCTGCGGGAGGGAAGGGGTCTTTGAGGCACGCCGTAAACCCATCCATGGGGGCTCGATCGCCTGCCGTCCAGGCAGGCGACGTCCTCAAAGACCCCTTCCCTCCCTCCGCGGTGCCTGCATAGCGTTCCGGGAAATAGCACCCTAAAAATCCGGTAGATACCAATTCTGTAGGGTGGATAAGGGATGAAACCCCGTCATCCACCGATCAATGCCGCTGTCATGCTTAATCATGGTGGAGCGCCCTCTGGGCTTATCCACCCTACGTCTGGGTAGGGTGATGGAGGGGGGATAGGTAAAAATTGGCACTGAGGGCCGGTGTGGGGTAAGCCCCTTCAAGACCGTAAGCGGAGGGACTCCGCGCGTCGAGCCCCCAGGGATGGGTTTACGGCGTGTCTTGAAGGGGCTTACCCCACATCGGACCGGACGTGAAGTAAGGTTAAGCTCCTCTGATGGCACACCCTTTGTCTCCAGCCCGAATATCCCGTAAAATACCCGAGTAAATCAATCAGGTATACGCCTGTCCCAGTATTGGAGGCCCGCACGCCACTATGGTCAATGTACAGATCACCGAATCCGCCCAGCAGTACCTCAAAGAGCTTCTGGACAAACAGAAGGACAGCGAGGGCGTCGGAATTCGCATGTTTGTTGCCAGCCCGGGAACCCCCCAGGCCGAGACCTGCATTGCCTACTGCCGCCCCGGCGAAGAAAAGGAAGACGACGAAATCGTCGAACTGACCGGCTTCAAAGCCTACTTTGAAGGCCGCAGCCTGCCATACCTGGAAGACGCCAAAGTTGACTACTCCCCGGACCGCATGGGGGGGCAGCTCACCATCCGGGCGCCGAATGCCAAAATGCCCCAGGTCAATGATGACAGTCCGCTCGAAGACCGCATCAACTACGTGCTGTATAACGAAATCAACCCGGGGCTCGCCTCCCACGGCGGTAACGTCAGCCTGGTGGAGATCACCGAGGACAACTACGCTGTACTGCGGTTTGGCGGAGGTTGTCAGGGCTGCGGAGCGGTAGAAGTGACCCTGAAAAATGGAGTCGAAGCGACACTGAAAGAAAAGCTGCCCGAGTTGGCGGGTGTTCGGGATGTGACCGACCATACCGACCGTACCAACGCTTACATCTGACGCGATCCTGCGTTGCCCCGGCTTTACATCCGTGTTAACGGATGTAAAGCCGCGTTAAAGCCCGGTAAAACCGCTGCCAACCACGTCGTAACTGCCGCACAATAGCCGCTCCAATAAATACAGGCAGGAGCGATAACAACGGATGGTGGTTTCCCGGCAACTTTTCAAAAGAGCGGTACTTGTCAGCGCGCTCGTTCTGATTACTCTGGTCGCGTTTCAGTTCTGGCCAAGCGGCGCCAATGACGAGGCGCTCGCCAGTGTCGAAGTCCGTCGTGGCAATATCGAGGCATTGGTTACCGCGACCGGCGTGCTGCAACCCCGCACCTATGTGGACGTCGGTGCTCAGGTGTCCGGCCAGTTGGAAACCCTGCACGTGCAGGTGGGCGATGAGGTCAAACAGGGAGATCTGTTGGCGGAAATTGATCCCACAGTGTATCTCGCCCGTGTCGATGGCACCCGAGCGCAGTTGCGCAACCAACAGGCGCAATTGAAAGACCGCAAGGCGCAACTGACGCTGGCCGAAATTCAGCTCCAGCGCCAGAAAAACCTCTTCGCCGAAGATGCGACCACCCGTGAAGCACTGCAGAGCGCCGAGGCTTCATTGCGTTCTGCCGAGGCACAGATCGAAGCACTGAGCGCCCAGATCGAACAGACTCAGTCCACGTTGCGAGCCGAGGAAGCCAATCTGGAGTACGCCAAAATCTATGCTCCCATGGACGGCACCATCGTGACCATTGACGCCCGCCAGGGGCAGACACTGAACGCCTCCCAAACGACCCCAATACTGATGCGCATTGCTGACCTCGACACCATGAGTGTTCAGGCTCAGGTGTCGGAGGCGGACATTGGTCAGTTGGAGACGGGAATGCCGGTGTACTTCACCACCCTGGGTAATCAGGGCCGGCGCTGGGAGGGGACGTTGTCGCGAATCGAGCCGACCCCTCTGGTCGAAAACAATGTGGTGCTCTATTACGCCCTGTTTGATGTGCCAAACCCCGGTGGACGATTGCTGCCCCAGATGACCGCTCAGGTGTTTTTTGTCGCCGGGGCCGCTGACGATGCCCTGATCGTCCCGGTATCCGCATTGCGCTACGGAGAGCGGACTCAGCGTAACGCCGAAGTGGCTTCCGGGAATGGACGACGGGCAACGGTTTCTGTGGTGAGCCCCGGCGCCGAACCGGCGTTACGGGAAGTGCGCGTCGGTGTCACCGATCGGGTGCACGCGGAAATCCTGTCCGGGTTGAGTGAGGGCGAACGGGTTCTGCTGAGTGGACCGGAAAGCCGCAACCGGCGCGAGCAGGGTAGTGGCATTCCGCGGATGTTCCGCTGATGTCGAGCACACCCATCCTGAGCTTGTCCGGGGTTACCAAGAGCTACCATAACGGCGAGCTCGAAACCCGGGTACTGCATGGTATTGACTTGACGGTTTATTCCGGGGAGTTTGTCGCCATCATGGGCGCCTCGGGCTCGGGTAAATCGACCCTGATGAATATCATCGGTTGCCTGGATAAGCCCACCGAGGGGAAGTACTGTTTCAACGGACGGAACGTTGCCAATCTCTCGCCGGATGAGTTGGCTCAGCTGCGTCGGGAGTCTTTTGGCTTTGTCTTCCAGAGCTACAACCTACTGCCCGGCGCCAGTGCGCTGGAGAATGTCGAAATGCCGGCAATCTACTCTGCGCTCACCCCCGCTCAGCGGCGCGAGCGGGCCCGGCAATTGCTGTCCACACTTGGACTGGCTGATCGGCTCGACCACAAACCCAGCCAATTATCTGGTGGTCAACAGCAGCGGGTTTCGATTGCCCGGGCGCTGATGAACGGTGGCCAGATCATTCTGGCCGACGAGCCGACGGGCGCACTGGACAGTCACAGCGGACGGGACGTGATGGCGTTGTTGCAGGCCCTGTCTGCACAGGGCCACACCATTGTACTGATCACTCATGATCCGGAAGTAGCCAAACACGCTCATCGGCGTATCGATATCAGTGATGGTCGGATTGTCGCCGATCCGGGCGCGGCTGAGCCGGTATCGGACGCGGTGCCGCCGTCCGACCAGCCCGCTCCCGATTGGCACCGCGACCCGCCGTTTGCCAACGAGCTGACCGAAGGCACCAAAACCGCCCTTCGCTCATTGGGCAGTAACCTGTTCCGGACGGCACTGACCCTGTTGGGTATTGTGATTGGGGTGGCCTCGGTCATCACCATGCTTGCCATCGGCGACGGCGCGCGCCAGGACGTGGTGGACCGGATCAGCTCCATGGGCAGCAATCTGTTGCTGGTCCGACCCGGCGGGCCAGACCAGCGCGGAGGGCGCTGGAGTGTGACCACTCTGGTACCGGAAGACATGGACGCGATCAACCAGACCGTACCCAATATCATTGCCGCCATTCCCGAGCTGACCGGTGGTCAGACACTGCGCTACGGCAATTCGGATCACCGCGCCGAGATCAACGCGACCTCCTACGCGTTTCCGGCCGCGCGCCAGTGGTCGGTGGCCACGGGCAGCTTTTTTACCCTGGAGCAGCAGAACAACTACGCCTCGGTGGCGGTGTTGGGGCAGACCGTGGCGAACTCGCTGTTTGGTGAACAGTCCCCGCTGGGCGAGTACCTCATGATTCATAACGTGTTGTTCCAGGTGATCGGGGTCATGGAAGAGCGGGGCGCGTCGCCCATGGGGCAGGATCAGGACGACGTGGTGCTGGTGCCGTACACCACCGGCAGCCTGCGTCTGTTTGGCCAGCAGCACTTGCGCAATATCACCGTTGCGGTGGCGGATACCGACCGGATGAACGCCACCCAGGATGCGGTGCACCAATTGCTGCTGCGACGCCACGGCACCGAGGACTTCCAGATTCGCAACATGGCGTCATTGATTGAGGCGATCTCCGAAACCCAGGACACCCTGACCTGGCTGCTCGGCTCCATTGCCGCCATTTCCCTGTTGGTTGGGGGGATCGGTGTAATGAATATCATGTTGGTCAGTGTCACCGAGCGCACCCGGGAAATCGGTATCCGCATGGCGACCGGCGCGCGAACACGACATATTCTGCAACAGTTTCTGATTGAGGCACTCGTGGTGTCTGCCTTGGGTGGCTTGATCGGCGTCGTGTTGGGGCTGTCCGTGGCAGCGGTACTGAGCTATTTCGGCACGCCCATTTACTACTCCCTGTTGCCGGTGGTGCTGGCGTTCAGTTGTGCCTTTGCCACCGGTCTGATTTTTGGTTATTTGCCCGCGCGCAAGGCCTCCCGGTTGAATCCGGTCAACGCCTTGGCCACGGAGTGAACGCGATGAAATGCAACGTTTTTGCGGTCTGCTGCAGCCTGAGTGTTCTGGTGGGGTGTGCGAACATCGACCCTGTGGCGCGCCCCGACATTGATCCCAGCCTGACCTGGAACAGTGCTGTGGCAACATCAGGAACGCGTGAGGATTCGAGCTCCCTGGCGCACTGGTGGCAGGCGTTTGGCGCTGAACCGCTCGACGTCCTGATGCAGCAGGCCTTACAGAATAGCCCGGACCTGATGGCCGCCGAGCAGCGCCTGCGCCAGGCGGATTGGCAAATGCGCGCGACGGGCGCCTCGGTTTATCCACGCCTCACTGCTGGCGCCGGAACCAGCGCACGCAGTGACCGGGATGTCGAAGGCGATAGCCGCTCTTCGGAGTCGACTTCCGCCAACCTCGGACTGAGTTATGAACTGGATCTGTGGGGCAGGGTGGCGGCGGAACGGGCGTCCGCCCGCGCCGGTTTTCGTGCCAGTGAACAGGATTACCGCGCCGCTTACCTGAGCCTCACCGGCGCCATTGCCAACGCCTGGTTTGAATACCAGGCGTTGCAGGCTCGTATTCAGATCACCCGGGATAATATTGAACTGAGCGAGCAGGTGATGAAGGTCGTTGAAGTGCGCTATCGCAACGGTGTGGCCAGCGCGGCAGACGTTGCACGCCAACGCACAAGCCTGCTGTCCCAGAAGGCACAGTTGCCGCCGCTTGAGTATCGGGTGGAGCAGACCCGACGGGCGCTTGCGGTTTTGCTGGGAGCGATGCCCCAGACCCTAGCAGTTGAACCACAAGCACTCAGCGAAATCCGCTTGCCGGATCTGCAGGCCGAGCCGCCTGCGGAAGCCATTTTCGCACGACCGGATGTGGCTCGCGCCGAAGCGCAGTTGCAGGCCGCCGATGCCGACGTGGCGGTGGCTCGTCGGGCGTTTCTGCCCTCCCTGAGTCTGAGTGCCGGTTTCAGCCTATCAACGGCGGAACTGTTTTCGTTGAGCGATGCGCGGGAATCCGGCAATGCGGGTCTGTCCCTCAGTCAGTTGATTTTCGATGGCGGCCGAACCCGTGCCCAGAGCCGTCGGGCGGAGGCGAGACGCCAGGAACTGTTGGCTCAGTATCGTCAGACGCTGTTGGTGGCGTTGCAGGAAACCGACGATGCGTTGGGACGGGTAACCCTGGAAGCAGGGCAGGAAGCCAGCGATCAGGCGATTCTGACGGAAGCGGAGCGGGCGCTGCGGCTGACGGAAGTGCGGTATCGGGAGGGCAGTGATGATCTGTTGACCCTGATCGATGCTCAGCGGAACCTGTTTCAGGCGAGGGAGCAGATTGTCGAGCGGCGTTTGAGTCGGCTGTCGGCGACGGTGACTCTATATCAGGCGTTGGGTGGTGTTCAGTAGGGAATCAGGGCGAAAGGCGTAGGGTGGATAAGGGGCAAAGCCCCGTCATCCACCATAAACACCCTTCGAAGCGCGGCGCTACTTCTTCACCCGCTCCTGCAGATGATCCTTGATCTTCTCCCGCATATCCTTCAGCGCCTGCACGGTGGTATCCCAATCGATACAGGCATCGGTAATGGACACCCCGTACTTCAGGTCTTTCAGATTCTCCGGAATCGGCTGGTTACCCGCGCCGATATGGCTCTCCACCATCAGACCAATGATCGAATCATTGCCTTCCATGATCTGATTGGCCACGTTCTCCATCACCAGTGGCTGAAGCTCATGGTTTTTATTGGAGTTGGCGTGACTGCAGTCGACCATGATATTGGGCGGGGTGACCCCGGCCTTCTCCAGCTCCTGCTCGCACATGGCGACGCTGACCGAATCGTAATTCGGCTTGCCGTTGCCACCGCGCAGCACCACGTGGCCGTAGGGATTACCACGGGTGTGCACAATGGAAACCTGGCCTTCGGTGTTGATTCCCAGAAACCGGTGCGGTTTGGAAACCGACTTCAACGCGTTGATCGCCACGGTCAGGCTGCCATCGGTACCGTTTTTGAAACCCACGGCGCCGGACAGGCCACTGGCCATTTCCCGGTGCGTCTGCGATTCGGTGGTGCGGGCGCCAATGGCGGACCAGCTGATCAGGTCCTGCATGTACTGGGGCGAGATCGGATCCAGTGCCTCAGTGGCGGAGGGCAGGCCCAGCTCGGCAATGTCCAGCAGCAGCTTGCGGCCCATGTGCAGACCTTTCTCGATCTTGAACGAGTCGTTCAGATCGGGGTCGTTGATCAGGCCTTTCCAGCCGGTGGTGGTCCGGGGCTTCTCGAAATAGACGCGCATCACCACATAGATGGTATCGCTGACCTCATCGGCCAGCCTCTTCAGACGCTGGGCATAATCCATCGCCGCGTCCACATCGTGGATGGAGCAGGGGCCAATTACCACAAAAATCCGCGGGTCCTTACGGTCGAGGATGTTGCGAATGGTTTCCCGCCCCTGGGTGACAACCTCCCGGGCTTTGTCGGTCATCGGCAGCTCGCGCTTGAGGTCGGCCGGTGAGATCAACAGCTCCTGGGAGACAACGTTGAGATCGTCTATTTGCGTGTCGGTCATTAGGGTTAGTCCATAGAGTGTTTCGAGAATACGGCACCATTCTACTGAAAATGGGGCACTTTTTGGGAGAAATTTGCCGATGGGGTTGATAGTTTTCGGTTAATTGGAGTGGTTATTGGGTTGAGTTCTGAGTCAGGGCACTTCGTGGGTTGCGCTGCGGCTGGGTATACCCTTGAGAGACACGCCGTGAACCCATCCCTGGGGGCTCGATCGCCTGCCGTCCAGGCAGGCGACGGTCTCTCAAGGGTATACCCAGCCTCCGTGGTGCCAGCGTAATGTTTCGGGAACTAGCAACCGCATCAAAATATCGAGATGGCACTGAGGGGCGGGAAGGGGGAAGCCTTTCAAGACCGTAAGCGGAGGGACTCCGCGAGGCGAGCCCCCAGGGATGGGTTTACGGCGTGTCTTGAAAGGCTTCCCCCTTCCCGCACCGGACGTGATGCTCCTCCAAACGGATTAGGGATTGACCTCAATCAACCGCTTCCCCGAGGCTAACAACGGAAAATACAGGGCGGTTTTGATGGGGCGGGTTTCGCCCAAGTCCTGCATCACCTTGGCATAGCGTGCCAACTGCGGCGTATAGGTTGCCACCTCCTGCGCCACAAACGCCTCGAGGGACTGATCCGCCTCCGGCTGGCTGCTCTTGTAATCCACAATCCAACGCACACCGCCATCCACAAACGTCCGGTCAATCACCGACTCGCGTACCTCAGCGCCCACCGCATGATGAATCGCCAGTTCACAGGCGCTCTCCTCATGGGCCGGGTCCAGCAGCCAGCGGCCGTCCGGGTCGGTCAGCGTCTGATGCAGCCCCCAGCGAATCTTCTCCAGAGCCTCCGCAATCGTGTCCGGTTCCCAGCCGAACTGGCGCAGCTGTAAGGTCCAGTATGGGCGCTGCTGCTCCGCCCAGGCGTCGGACCAGGTGTCGAGCGGCTGCTCGCTTAACCGCTGGAGCTGGTTGTGCAATACGGTGCCCGTGTGTCGGGCCAGACGGGCGGCCGGGGCTTCCACTTCCGGAAGGTTCTCCTCGTCGCCGAACTCCCGCCCCCGGTATGTCTGTAACACGGTCACCTCGGTGGGTGCCGGCGCCTGCCAATCCGGGGGCAGGCGCAGAATGTGTTGGAGTCCCTCGTGGTCGCTGTCCCGATTCGTCGCGGGCATCTGGGAGCCTGCCGGCGCGCTCAGCATCTGATCCTGGATCGGTTCCCAGATGGTGCGCAGTAGCGAACCCTGGCGGGGGGCGCGAGGCTTGCCGCTGCGTGTATCCAGACCCACGCAGGCCAATAAATGCAGGCGTTTGACCGCCCGGGTGCAGCCGACGTACAGCAACCGGGTGGCCTCAAAGCTGTCCCGCAGCTTCGCTTCGTTGCGCATGAATTGGTAGAGCGGATCGGTGTCAGTGCCGGTGGGAGCCAGCGGTCCCAGTAGCAATTGGCGCTCGCCGGCCTGATTGATCCGCTGTTGCCAAAGCAGCAGCTCTTTGTCGTCGTTGCTGCTGGCCCGGTCCAGCCCCGGGATGATGACGGTGTCGAACTCCAGCCCTTTGGACTTGTGCAGGGTCATCACCTGCAGGCGTGGGTTGGCGTCGGCGCGTGGTGCGGCGAACAGGCTTTCCACGCCGCGCTCGAAGGTGTTCCAGTCCCGCAGACCGCCGCCGTGCTGGTGTTTTTCCAGCAGGTTGAAATAACTGGGAATATCCTGCGCATCGCCGGGCTCGGCCAGCAGCGCCGGGCCGCCCAGTGCCAACCAGATGCCCTCGATCCACTGGCGCAGGGGTTTGCGATGACGCTCCCGCCAAGCGGGCTCGAGTATGGCCATCAACCGGTTCAGGCACTGGCGACCGGTGTCGCTGATTCCGGAAATCCGATCGCGTTCCTGCAACTGCTGCCAGATCACCGGCCATCCGTATTTGGGCCAGGGGTTCGGCTCCCCGAGGTCGGCGGTGACCAGGGCGTGCAGGTCGTTCAGGTCGAGACCACACCAGGGTGCACGCAGAATCGAGAGCCAGGCGATGCGGTCGTCCAGGCTCAGCAGGGCACGGGTCAGGGACATCAGGTCGACAATCGCCATACGGCTGGCGAGTCGATCGATTTCCGTGGCCTGCCAGTGCAGGCCGCGCCGGGCCAGGGCGGGGAGTATCCACTGCAGGTGCGGTCGGCTGCGCACCAGAATCGCCACCGAGTCTTCCTCATCGGCGGCCAGGGCCTGCTCGGCCAATTCGGCGACCGACTCGGCTTCCTGCAGTTGCGCCAGGGTCTTGTCCGGGCTGGCCTCCGGATTGATGGCTTCGCTGTCGGCGTCGTCCGAGTCGTTCTGATGCAGGCAACCGTAAAACTGTACCGCCTCATTCTCGAGTGGGGCATTGAAGGCGATGGACGGTGAATAGCGCACCGCACCCCGGCCAATATCGTCCCGGGCGGGAAAGGATTGTGAGAAAATATCGTTGACCCAGCGCACCACGTTGGTCTGGGAGCGGAAGTTCACGGTCAGATCCAGCGCGGTCATGGGCACCTCGCCAATGCCGTGTTCCCGGGCATCCAGAAACAGACCGACGTTGGCGTCGCGAAATCCGTAGCAGGACTGCATGCCATCACCGACGATAAAGAGTGTGCGGCCATCGTCGGGTTGCCAGCCGGCGGTCAGCTGCTCCAGCAGCCGTAACTGTGGGGCGGCGGTATCCTGAAATTCGTCCACCAGAATATGCTGAATACGGTAATCCAGTTTCAGGGCAATATCCGAAGGGTTCTCTTCATCCCCCAGGGCGAAGCTGGCCGCTTGCGCAATGGCGCTGTAATCGGTGGCGCCCAGTTGTTTGAATACCAGGGTCAGCTCGGCGCTGAGCAATGGGAGCAGTCGGGTCAGGCTGTCGAGCAGTTGCCACTGGCTTTCGGTGTACTCCGCGGGCGGTAGCTGGCGCACAGCGTGCAGTTGCTCGGCCAGGTCCGGGGTTTCTTCTTGGGTTTGTGCGACCCATTCACCGTATTGTTCTTTCAAGGCGGCACCGGGCTTGCCGGCGGGGAAGCCTTCCTTTTTGGTCAGGCGCTTGCGCCACTCGCCCTTGGCGGTGAGCACCAGTTCGGCAAGTGCTTGCCAGTCGGCCACCGCCGACGGGCTTGGATCGGGCAGGGCGGTGATGCCTTTCAGGCGCAGAATCGGGCTTTCGGGGTTGTCCTGTTCGACGTTTGTGGCCGCTTGATCGGCCAACTGACAGAGGTCACTGGCGTGGTAGCCGATGCCCTCGATCACCCGGTTCAGCTGTTCTTCAATGACATCCTGCAGCACCGCCTCCAGGTAGGGGCGGGCGTGGGCCTGTTGAGCCTCGAGCATCACCCCCAGCCACTGATCCCGTTTGGCCAACAGACGCATCAGTAGCGTTTCGATGGCCGGCAGGTTGGTGTCCAGGTGCCGCAACAGGCGCTTCAGGTCTTCGCGCACAGAATCATCGGTTTCCAGGCGGGCCAGGAATTGATGCACGGCCTGGCGATAAGCGAGTTCCGGGGCGTCGAGAGTGTCCGGTTGGGCGCCGAGCTGGCTGTCCAGAGGCAGTTGCCGGGTGATGGCCCGGCACAGGCTGTCGATGGTCTGGATGCGCAGGCGCTGAGGGCTCATCAGCAATTGCCACTGGCACTGTTCATCGCGTTGCAAGACCGCCTGAGCCAGACGCCAGGTGCGCCGGGCGTGGGGGTTGTCCGGCTCCGGCTGTTCGGCGGCCTCGCGCAGAGCCGCCATGATCCGGTCTTGCATTTCCCCCGCGGCCTTGCGGGTGAAGGTGATCGCCAGCACTTCTTCAGGAGCGTCACAGCGGGCCAGCAGGGTCAGCACGCGCTGGGTCAGTAACCCGGTTTTGCCGGACCCGGCGGGCGCCGCCACCGCAAAGGAGCGGGTCGGGTCCAGGGCCGCCTGCCGGGCGTCGAAGTCCGGGGGAGCGTCGGGGCTGAAGGCGCCGTGGGGGAGGTTGTCCAGTGTTGTTGGGTCCATAAAAATAAGGTATCAATTTGATCGAAACGTTAGGTTACGGCGGATGCGCGCTTCGCGCTTATCCGCCGTTGCCTTGCCCTACGAAATAAACCGCGCGATGGTGTCGGCTTCCAACACCCGGTTTAACGGCACCAACTGCCCGCTGTACCGCTGCGCCTTGGCATCCTTGAAGTCCACCCGGGCATCGCCGGCCATGAAGGTCCGGGCCAGATCGCTCAATACCTCGCGCCATTCGGCCCGCTGAGCGTCCCAGTCCTCGCTGGGCTTGACGCCGGGCGGGGGTGTACTCAGGGCTCCGAGACCAATCCACTGCAGGGCTTTGGGATTCAACTGCGCGAAGGCAATACCGCTGACCGGGTTTTCTTCAGTGACCGCGTAGAGCGGCAACTGCGGCTCGTCGGGACGCGCACCCTGCCACTGATTGGCGTTGAGGTCGGCGCCGGTTTTGTAATCAATCAACAGCCGCTCGCCGTTTTCCAGCTCGTCGATACGGTCGATAAAAAGCGTCAGGTTAAGGCCATTGAACTCGATCTGCCGACGCTGCTCAGTGGCCACTACTCGGAAAGGTGGGCGTTGTTTCTCCAGCATCAACCAGCGCTGTACCATCCGGCTCAATCGTTCCTGCTCCAGGGCACAATACTCCGGCCCCAGTTCCCTCGGTCGCCGTTGACGGATCGGCGCCAGAGTCTGTTCACAGGTGCGACTGATGAGGTCGTTGAGTGCCTCCTCCTCAATCGCATGCAGTTGCGAGGAGTCCCGCAGGGTCTTCCAGACAGTGGCCAATACGCCGTGCAATACCGTGCCGCGCTCGGCGGGGGAGAGGCCCAGCACCGGCGCATCCGGTAGTTGGGCGCCCAGACGCAATTGGGCGAAAGCGTTGAACGGGCAGGCGGCCTGATGTTTGAACAGTGAGCTGCCGCCCGGTGCTTTACTGCCGGCGGTGATGCCGGGCCCCTTGGCGCTGTGTACCGGTGTCAGTACTCGGGCTTCCCCCAGAGCGGTCTCGAAGGCCTGTCGGGCACTGATGGGCTCCGGCACCAGTTCGGCCAGTGGCGTTTCCGGGAGGGCGCGAATCAGGGGGCTGGGCGACAGGTCGCCCTGATCGTCGCTGTGGGGCGCGCTGAATACCACCTGCTCGGCGCACTGGCGATAGTGGTCGGTGAGGCTGCGGGCAAAATGCAGCTCCCGCTCGGCACTGGCGTGGGGCATCTGCCGGTCCCGCTGCAGTTCGAGCGGCAACAGGGGATTGGGGGCCGGGACCGGGGGCCATTGGCGCTGGTGTAGCCCCAGCACCCAACAGTGGCTGAAGCGCAGGCCGGCGCCTTCCAGGGCCCCGAGAATCTGGATGGGGGAGTCCGGGGTCTGGGCCTGAAACGGGGTCTGTTGGGCCAACTGGTTCAGTTGACTCAGCGCTTGGGTCAGGGTGAGATCGGCGCCGGTGGCCTCCAGAGCGGCAAAGGTTTCCAGCAACTCGTGCCAAAGCCCCAGTTGCTGGAACTCCTGGCTGTCCAGCCGGCGCGGCCCGGGCCACCCCAGAATGTCCAGTTGCTGCTGGAAAACCTGAGCCCATTGGCGCGCGCTGGTGGAGCGGGGCATCCGCCGTCGCTGCTCGTCGAGCAGTTGCAGGCGCCGGTTCAGCGTCGGTGCCTGGGCGGTGGTGTCAGGCGAAAGTCCGGGGCTTGCTTGCGCCTCACTCAGCCAATCGGTGATCGCCTGGCCATGAAAGCGCAGGTCACTGCCGGTGAGCTCGAACTTGCCCTGCTCGCGCAGCCGGGTGACCCACTGCGCGCGCAGTACGGCCTCCTGATCCGGTTCTCCCCAGAATGGGTTCTGAAGCAGTTGGCATACCTCGTTCAGCGGCCATTGGTCCCGCAACAGACCGAGCAGACTCAGCGCGGCATGAATCAATGGGGTTGTACCCAGTGGTACTCCGGCGGAGAAGTTGAAGGGCAGGGTATAGCGCGGGGTTCCCGGCAGAGGAACGGTAGGCTCGAAGACCTCGGCGAAGATCCGCTCCACCTGATCCCGCCTTTGGCCCAGGTCCGGCACGATAATGCCGATGACCGCCTCCGGCGAGGCTTGTAGTTGACGAAGGCTCCACAGGGCGGCGGCGCGCAACTCGGTGTCCGCATCCGGGGCCGCGACGCGATCCAGGCGATTGTCGCGGGTGCCTGTGGGGGAAAGCGCGACGCGCTCGAGGGCGGCGGCCTCCAGAATTCGCTGATGCAGGGGAGGCAGGTCATCAAAACCGAGTAGCCAGAGGCGGGGCTCTGGCTTCAGGGCGCCGGTTTCATAGGCTTGGGCGACAATCTGCTGGCCAGCTTCCGGTGTCATCAATCGGCGACTCGCCAGTCGCTGCTCAAAGTGCTCGGCCCAACGCAGGAAGCTGCGGCTGTTGCCGTTCAGGTATGGGTCCTGCCGGAGCGTATCGGGCGTCACCTCCCACAGTGTGAGCGCGCGCAGCGCCGAGTCGGCCTGTTGGGCCAGGGGGTCGGCCTGCAGAAGGGTTTGGGCCTCATCCGACTGACCGATCACTTGCTCCCAGACCCATTGGCGTTGGTGGCGGCTGGCCAGTGCCCGGTCGCAACCGGGGTAGCTTCGGCTCACCAGTGTCTGCCACTGCTCATCCAGCCATCGGTTGAGCGGCCAGACCCGCGGGGCGGCCCAGGCCTTTTTTCCCTGCTCGCGCTGATAGTGGCTCCAGGCCTTCAGCAGGTGGCGCCGCAGGCGGTCGTTAGCAGTGATGATGGGTTCACCGGCGTTCAGCGCGGGTAGCAGGGGGCCGAGATCGAATAGGGAGGTTGCCATGGGGCTCCGGTTTCATCGGTCGTTGGAACGTTGCGCGAAGAATAGCATGACCGACGCGAGGCTTCAGGGGGCGCTTATTCCATTGAACGAATGATGCGCCAAATTCTGTGCTAGTCTTGAAGGAGCTGTCAGAAAAACGAAGGTAGGCGGTGCCCACGGAGCTTTTAAGGGGTCACCATTGATCGGGGCCGCCATTCAGGGGAATACAGATGCCGTTGATGACATCGATCAACACCAAGCTGTTGGCGATCGTGGTCTTGTTCGCAGCGATCAGCGGGGTGTTGATCGGCTTGTGGCAAGGGGCGGAAGAGTCGCGTCGTCTGCAACAGGCGTATGACGAGCGCCTTCAGATGCTGGGAGAGCGCTATCGGGATCGCATGGCTCAGGAGTTCGCCCGTCGCCAAGATTTGTTGGTGGCCACCCGTGATGCGCTGGCCGATTCATTGACCCGCACGGCCGGGGATACCGTGCCTCTGGACTTTGGGTTTCAGCGCGACCCCGATGGCGCAGTGCGGGAGTACCTGGGGGAGTCCGGCATATTCATTCACCGGGACTCTCCGATTACCGACGATATGCGCCGACTGGTGTACCACACCAACGGTACCTGGTTGAATATCGAGCCTCTGTTGAAGACCCAATTCAACGCCTTTTATCTGATCACCAAGGACCGGGTCAGTCGCATCTGGCCCGCGTCGCTGGTATCCGGGCACCTGCCCGCCCACGATGTGACCCAGGAAATTTTCTACACGCTTGCCGCGCCCGTTGAAAACCCTTTGGGTAAGCCGCGCTGGACCCCGATTTATTTCGACTACTATCCTCAAGTCTGGACCACGTCGTTGCTGGTCCCGCTATACGTCAATGGTCGCTTTGAAGGTGTCGTTGGGGCGGACCTGGACATGTCCTTTCTGTTCAGTCAAATCAATCAGTTGGAGTCGGACTTCGAATCCCTCAACGGGTTTATTTTCAGTGCCGATGGCGAACTGATCCTGCATGGCGACCAATCGCCCGGAACACCGATCCAGCAGCGCGGTGAGTATGAGGTATTCAATCAAAGGGCCGAATTGAGCCCGGGGATGCGGGAATTTATTGACCGTTCACGGTCGGGACAGTGGCCGCCCGGCGGAGTCTATAATCACGAGTTGCGGGGGGATACACAGCGTATCAGTTACCAACCACTACCCGAACTCGACTGGTATATCGGGCTGCACTACCCCGAGTCGATGCTGGCGTCCCGGCATGCGGAAACCATGATGACGATTTACCAGAATATTGCGGGAATGTTGTTGTTCCTGTCGTTGGGGATGTATTACGGGTTGAAGTGGTTGGTAACGCGACGGATTCTGAAACTGGCGGATATGACCGAGCGCATTGGTGCGGACAATTGGTCGATCCGCCTGCCGGAGTCGGGCAACGATGAAATCAGTCAGTTGGCCCGGGGCATGAATCGCATGCTGGAAAAAATCAATGAGCTGTTTCGCGGTTTGAATAACAGCATACAGGATATGGAGCGGCTGGCCTATTATGATCAACTGACGGGCTTGGAGAATCGGCTCTTGTTCAAGGAGCAGTTGCGCACCGCACTGTACGCGATTCGCCGTGAAGGTCAGAATCTTGCGCTGTTGTATCTCGATCTGGACCATTTCAAGGATATCAACGATAGTCTGGGCCATGAGGCCGGTGATCGGCTGCTAGTCAAGGTTTCTCAACGCTTGAGGGCCTGTCTGAGAGAGGAGGACTCGGTGGCGCGTTTGGGCGGAGACGAATTTGCGATATTGTTGCGCAATGTCTCCGAGCCCCACTATGCGTCGGTGGTGGCAGAAAAAATCATCGACGCCTTGGGCTATCCAATCCGCCTGAACGCCCAGGAAGTGGTGGTAGGAACCAGCATTGGGATTACCCTCGCGCCGGATGACAGTCGGGATCTTGAATTGTTGATGCGGAACGCCGACCTGGCGATGTATCAGGCAAAATACCACGGACGCAATGTGTATCGCTTCTACACACCGGATATGAACCGGGAAGTGGAGCAGCGTTTGCGTCTCGAGCGCGAGTTGCGTCTGGCGTTGCAGAATCACGAGTTTGAGCTCTATTACCAGACCCAACTCGATATGCAGACCGGCAGGGTGGTCGGTATCGAGGCGTTGCTGCGTTGGAATCACCCGGAGCGCGGTCTGGTGCCACCGGATGAATTTATTCCTGCGGCGGAGGACAGCGGCCTGATCGTGCCCATCGGACAGTGGGTCCTGCGTGCCGCCTGCCAGCAGGCCAAGAATCTCCACAAGGCACAATTCAAACACATCAAAGTGTCCATCAATGTCTCGGCGCGACAGCTCAGTGACCGGGACTTTGTTTCGGATTTCAAAGCGGTGGTACGGGACACGGGGGTGGCGCCCGATCAATTGATGCTGGAGGTGACCGAGAGTACTTTGATGGCGGACACCCAAGTCGCATTGGCCCATCTGCATGCACTGCGCACGTTGGGTGTGGGACTGGCCATTGATGACTTTGGTACCGGCTACTCTTCCCTGAGCTACCTGAAACGCTTGCCCGTAACCTGTCTTAAAGTGGATCGCAGCTTTGTCCAGCACTTACCGGCCGATGACGAGGACCGGGCTATTACCACCTTGATTGTCGCCATGGCCAACAGTCTGAATTATCGGGTGGTGGTCGAAGGGGTGGAGACTGAGCCGCAGTGGGTCTTTCTGCGCGAGTGTGGTTGTCACTTTGGTCAGGGTTATTACTTCAGTTACCCGGTGCCGGTGGAGCAGCTCATGGTGGGGTTGCTCGAAGCACAGAAAAACGATTGAGAGTCGTCAGTTATTGGGTACGGCAACCACCTGAATATCGCTGATGCCGAACTTACCCAGTGCCGGCCCAAGCCGCTCGACCTCGGGGCCATCGGCGGTAAAGAGTGCCTGGTGAACCGGGCTTTCACTGCCCGACTTCCCGAGACCGAGCTCGGTCAACCAATAGGCTACTCGGCGGGCGATCGCCTCTCCGGAATCAATCAGTGCGACTTCGGGCCCGACAACAGCCTGCAATTCCCGCTTCAGGAGCGGAAAATGCGTGCAGGCAAGCACCAGAGTATCCATTTGCGGAGCGCGCGGATGGCTCAGCATGGGCGACAGCAGGTCCTGAAGCTGTGCTGTGGAAGGTGTCTGACCACGCAGGTGCGCCTCGGCCAGCCGGACCAGCTCGGAGCTTCCCAGTGAAATGACGGTGCAGTCGGCGGCAAACTGCTGGATCAGGTCGTGTGTATAGGGCCGGGCAACCGTGCCCGGAGTGGCGAGCAAGCCGATGACCCTGGAACGCGATTGATGGGCGGCGGGCTTGATCGCGGGAACCACGCCCACGATCGGCTCGCGAAAGTGCGCCCGGATGTGCGGCAGGGCCAGGGTGCTGGCACTGTTGCAGGCCACGACCACCACATCGGGACGGCTGTGCTCGATCAGTCGGTGCAGAACCCGATCCACCCGCGCAATCAGGACCTCTTCGCTTTTCGTCCCGTAGGGAAAGGCGGCATTATCCGACGCATAGCTCACCGAACAGTGCGGAAGCAGTCGCTGAATGTCCGTCGTAATACTCAGGCCACCCACCCCGGAATCGAATACCAACAGGCGAGGGGGAGTGTCAGCAGGCATAGTACAGGTCCGTGGTCATTGGCTTCACCGTCGTTCTTGTGCTCCTGGAGTGACTATTGTTCCTGCCGATGGGCGCGCGGTGTCGCCAGCCGCGGCGAATGCGTCGTGGGCAGGGCCGGTCAGGCTTGGTAGAATCGCTGCGACGATTGTATTTTGCCCCTCGGTTCTGCACAAGGGAACCGACCAAGTAACGGGAACGATCCTTGCCTCTGACCAACGTGACTTTACTTTTGGCCGCCGCGGGTGGCCTGCTGAGCGGTTTGATACTGACCGTGCTGTTTTACCACTGGCGGCTCAAGGAAGCCGTGGCGGCCCGCACGCGCGAGCTGGAGCAGATTCTTCAGCAGGCAGAGAATGACCGGGCGCTGGAGCAGACCGACCATCGTCACGAGCGCGATCGGCTGGAGCGGCAGTGGCTGGATCTGCGCCGGCGCGAAGACGAGTTACGCCAGCAATGGCAGGAGAGCCAGCACCAGCATGAACAAACCCGTCAGCGCCTGAATGCGGCGCAGCAGGAGTTGGCGGCGGCCCGGGAAAAGCTTGAGTACCTGGGCGAAGCCCAGCGGGAATTGCGTCAACGGGATCAGGCGCTTGCCGAGGCGCGACGGCAGGCCACCGAGCTGGAAACCCGGCTCGGTCAGGAGCGGGAGCAGTTTGAAGCTCAGGTGGCACTTCTGCAGGATGCCAAAAAGCAACTCACCAGTGAATTCGAAAACCTGGCGAACCGGATCTTTGAGAGTAAGCAACAACAGTTCTCCCACAGCAGTAAATCCCTGCTGGAAACCGCCATCGATCCGCTGAAAACCCAGCTTACGGACTTCCGTCGCAAAGTGGAGGATGTGTACGAAAAGGAAAACGCTGAGCGCAACAAGCTCGCCGGCCATATTGAGCAGTTGCACCGCCAGGCATTGAAAATTGGTGAGGATGCCGTCAACCTGACCCAAGCGCTCAAAGGTAATACCAAATCCCAGGGCAACTGGGGTGAGGTGGTGTTAGAGCGGCTGCTGGAGCAGTCCGGCCTGCAGAAAGGGCGGGAATATGAAACCCAGGTCAGCTACGCGAGTGCGGATAGCGGGCGGCGCACGCCGGATGTCATCGTGCGCTTACCGGAGAACAAGGATATCATCATCGATGCCAAGGTCTCGCTGGTGGATTATGAGAAATATTGCAACAGCGATGATCAGGACGAGCGGGACCGGTTTCTCGGGCAACACATTCAGTCACTACGCAACCATATCCGTGGCCTGAGCGTAAAAGACTACGAGCAGCTCGATGGTGTTCGGGCGCTGGACTTTGTGTTCATCTTTGTCCCGATCGAAGCCGCCTTCATGCTCGCGCTTCAGCAGGACCCGAAACTCTACAGTGACGCCTACGACAAGCACATCATTCTGGCCAGTCCGACCACCTTGCTGGCCATTCTACGCACCGTCGAAAACATCTGGCGGTACGAAAAGCAGAACAAGAATGCCGAACGCATTGCCAGGGATGCCGGAGCGCTGCACGATCAGTTTGTGCTGCTACTGGACGCGCTGGATACCGTGGGCACTCACATCGGCAAGACCCAGGAGGCGTTCGATACCGCGCGCAAACGCCTGGCAACGGGCAAAGGCAACCTGTTGCGTCGGGTCGACAACATTCGCCGGTTGGGTGCCAAAACCAAAAAGAGCATCGCTCGGGACAAGCTGGAAGAGGCGGATGAATCTGAGACTCTACTGGACGTGGATGAGCCAGTGGATGCCGATGAGGGACCGGAGGATAGGGCAGGCCGGGAAGACGAAAAAGCCACCGATTGAGCCTTTAGGGGGCGTCAATCTGCCAAACGAAAATCTGAATTGTCTGAATTGATAGTTGACTGAAAGGATCAAATCATGAGCAGTACCTGGATTATTCTGAGCATCATCGGAGCCGTCATTGTTGTCGCTCTGGCCGTTGTGGCCGGCATTCTGCAGTACAAGGTGCACAAGCTGAACCAGGCCCGTAAAGCCCAGGAGTCGGCGTTGCAGGCCGAGAGCGAGGCCCAGCGTGAACGTATTAACAAAAGCATTCAGGTTATCGCCCACGCTGTCGGGTCCGACGATATAACCCTGACCGAGGCCAGTATCCGGATCAGTGTGTTGCTGGACAGCCTCGGGATCGAAGATGAAGTGCGGGAAGAATTCTCAGCGTTCTACGAACTGAAAGGGGCGACTGAGCACATCCCGTTCCTGGATGCATGGAAAGCGCTCAGTAAAAAAGAAAAGTTCCGTTACGATCGGGAACGCACAACGCAGGAGCAGTTCCATGAGAAAGCGGTGGTGGACGCCGCCAAGCGCATTCGCGGCCGCAACTTCTGATTGATTCACCGCTTGCGAAGTACCACTCCGCACTCCAGATGATGGGTGTACGGGAACTGATCAAACACCGCAAAATGTTCAATACGATGGGTCTGGGTCATGGTATCCAGATTGTGTTTTAGTGTATCCGGATTGCACGACACGTAGAGGATATTATCAAATCGCTGGGTGATGCGGGTGGTGTGCGGGTCCAGCCCCGCCCGGGGCGGATCGACAAAAATGGTGCTGAAGGCGTAGCTGTCCAGATCCACGTGGCGTAAGCGGCGAAACGGCCGCACCTTGTCCAGCGCCTGGGCAAAATCCTCACTGGACATTCGCACCAGGGTGACATTGTCCACACCATTCAGGCGCTGATTGTATTCGGCGGAGGCCAGCGAACTTTTGGCCAGTTCGGTCGCCAGCACGTGGCGGAAGTTCTGGGCCAGGGGCAGGGTGAAATTGCCGTTTCCACAGTACAGTTCCAGCAGATCGCCGCCGAAAGAGCCGCTGTGCTCCACGGCCCAGGTCAGCATTTTTTCACAGACGCGACCATTTGGCTGGGTGAACCCGGTTTCTACCTGCTGATACTGAAAAACCGTATCGCCCACCTGCAGGCGCTCAATCACAAAGTCCCGGTCCATCACTACCTTCTGCTTCCGGCTTCGACCAATCAGGTCCACGCCCAGTTGCTGTTTCAGGGCTCGGGCGGCCGCTTCCCAGTCTTCATCCAGGCGCTTGTGATAGAGCAGGGTGATCAGGGCTTCACCGGACAGGGTGGTCAGAAACTCCACCTGAAACAGCTTCAGCCGCAGTATGGGGTCGGCATTGATGGCCGCCAGCAGTTCGGGCATCAACCGATTGATCTGTTCGGAGGCGACGGGGAAGTCATCGATCAAAAACGGCTTTTTGTATTCCCCCGGCTGATACATGGCGTAGTTCACCTGGCCACCGTCCTGCCACATTTTGAACTCGGCACGCAGCCGATAGTGCTTGTCAGGAGAGCTGAAAACGTCAATCTCGGGCAGGTCGAAGCGCGCAAAATCCTCTTTCAGTCGCGCCACTTTCTGGCTCAGTTGGGCGTCGTACTGATCGGGGAATACTTGATGAATGGCCATAACGTCGGGTCTGTGTGAAAAGCGGGGCATCCGCCCGGGAAAAGGGCGGATTGTACCAGTTCAGAGGCGGTTTTTCAGGGCGCCTGGCACTCACCCCAGTCACAGACGATAAAGCTCTGGCTCTGCTGACCGCAGTAGATGCCATAGGCTTCGTGAGGCCACTCGTTGGCGATCACCACCAGTTCGGCGTTCGGACAGGTATTCGCCATACGCCGCTCGATTTCGCGGTAACTTCGGCCGGGCGCGAGGTTGCGCGGAATCTCGAGGGCGAGGGTGGGCACCTCACTCAGGGCGACCGACCGTTCGGCATCCGCCACCAGAGCGTCCCGTACCAGAATGTCCCGCTCGGAGTCGGGTGTCAGGTAAGGGCGCTCGGTCAGGGTTGGCTCGAGCTCATCCAGGCGGCGCTTGCAGACAATCCGCTGGTTGTTGGCGCTGCGCTCGTTCAATCGCAGTTCCTGCACCGCCCGGCCTCGATGCTCGTGCCGGAATCGCACCGCCGACAGCGCCAGGGCATGGCCGGCATAGTCACGGGTTTCGCCCGCCAGTTCCCGGTTCAGTTGAGTATCGGCACCGGCGAGCAGGTCGCCATGGGTCTCCATCCAGATGGTGCGCAAGTCCTGAGCGTATATCTTCAACTCCGGGCTTACCGCGGCGCACTTGGAGAGTAGTCCTTCGGTGTAGATTGCTTCGGTCAGGAGCGCGCGGGCCATCTCGTTGCGCTCCTCCTCGGAGGGCGGTACCACTTTGGGTCCGGCGCAGGCGGTAAGGAACAGGGCAAGTGCCGCCAGCAAAGCGGGAATCACGGATCGGCCAGTGGTAGACGCCGGTGACCGGGTTGGAAGTGTTCGAATCATAAGGAAGACCCCGAAGAAAGCGAATGAGATGTGCGATGATGTTCGGTGCGATCAGCCAGGGGCAAGCGAATGGTAAAGCAGGTCCCCTCGTCGGGCATTGAGTCCACTTCAATGGTACCCGAGTGGTGCTCGGTGATGATGAAGTAGGAGACCGACAATCCAAGCCCCGTGCCCTGACCGACCTCCTTGGTAGTGAAAAACGGTTCAAAAATGTGGCGGCGAACATCCTCGGACATGCCCGGCCCGTTGTCCTCGATCTGTAGAACCGCCGCGCCGCGTTCCAGGTAGGCGCGCAGATGAATGACCGGCGCCGTGCTCTGTGCCTCGTCGCGCTCATCGCTCTGGAAAGCCTGAACGGCGTTGCGGAGCAAATTCAGAATCACCTGTTGGATCTCCGCCGCGGAGCCCACCACCGGTGGCAGGTCCGGAGCCAGCTCGGTGATGATATCCGGGCGCCGGTGCCCCTGGCTGCTTTGCAGATTGAGGGTGTTATCACTCAATTCCAGTGTGTGCTGGACGATACGCACCAGGTCGAACTGCTCATGAGCCCGGTTATTGCCGCGGGAGAATTCCAGCATATTGCTGACAATGTGCATGGATCGCTCGCCGGCTTCGCGAATGTCCTCCAGAAAGTGGAACACCCGACGCTTGTTCAGATACTGGTGAAGCTGTTCCAGGTCGACCCCCAACTCCCGGGCCACCTTGTGGTTCTGTTGAAGCTCAAGCGAGGTCCGCCGCTGAATGTTCTGTACGCCGTGCAGTACGGTGCTCAGGGGGTTGTTGATTTCGTGCGCCATCCCGGCGGCCAGCTCGCCGAGCGACATCATTTTTTCGTTCTGGATCATCATGTTTTCAATGCGTACACGCATGGTGATGTCATCCAGCCGGATGACCGCTCCAATTGCCTGAACCGCGATCAGCGGGTAGATACTCAGGTCGGTATAGCGCGCGTTGCTGCCCTGGCCCTCCTGAATGTTTTCATTCACGAAGGGAACGCCGCTTTCGATCGTGCGAGTGATCGTTTCCATGGAAATGGGCAGGGCAGGGTACACCTCGGTCAGTGGTCGCCCCAGCGCCTGCTCCGGATTCAGACCGGTTTCCAGTTCCGCCGCGCTGTTCCAGTGGGTCACGGTTCCGTCAGGGGTGACACCGATCAGCACCGACGGCATTGCATTGATGATGCTGTGGAGGTAGTCTTGGGTCTCCCGCAACAGAATTTCGGTGGCCTGGTGGTGAGCGACTTCGTCCTGCAATTGTTGATTGGTCTGATTCAGACTCTCGGTACGCTCAGCGATGCGGGCCTCAAGCTCCACCTTGTTCTGGCGCAGGGCATTGCGCGCCCGCTTGTTGTTCAGCCGGCTGCGCTGTAGCCCGATGATCAGCAGCGTCTGCAACACCAGCAGTAACCCAATCACCGCCCATAGCAGAGCAGCGGGCCACGCGGCCTCCTCCTGAGCCCAGACCGCTGGCGACCAGACCAGCCACAGACCCAGCCAGAGAAATCGAAAACCGTGTTTCAGCGGGCATGCGTTCAAAGGCGATATCACTCATGTGGTTATCGGTGGTGACAAAAAGGCATTCTAACCCCCCAAGGACCTAACTTCTAACGAACTGCATCAAAATTCGGCGCCAAATCCTCAATGGGGAAAACAGCGCTGGGGAAAGGCGGTTTATAAGGGGCTGGAAAAGGCCAATCGCAGGCCAGAAATGATAAAAAAATGCCCAACAATCAATATCTTGGCTTTTTTTTCAATAATTCCCCAAAAGTGTTTGACACCGGATCGGATTTCGGTAGAATGCGCAGCCCATGGCGAGGGTGGTTAGCTCAGTTGGTAGAGCGGCGCCCTTACAAGGCGTAGGTCACAGGTTCGACTCCTGTACCACCCACCACTTCGTTAAGTGCGTTCCCTTGCCATGACAGCGCGGACCGGTAGTTCAGTTGGTTAGAATGCCGGCCTGTCACGCCGGAGGTCGCGGGTTCGAGTCCCGTCCGGTCCGCCATATTAAGAAAGAGCCCCACAAGTTGGGGCTTTTTTGTGCCTGTAAGAAACTGCCGTGGTATGCCGCGGACGGGGCTCGAACCCGCGGGGTCGACCAATTTGTCGGGAACAAATTGGGACGGCGAAGCCGCCCGAAGGGTGAGCCTCAGGATGAGGCGAATCTTTCCCGTCCGGTCCGCGCAGCGCAAAGCGCTGCCAAGGCGTTCAGCAACCACAAGCATTTCGAGTGACAAAACGGCAGGACAGCCGTTTTGCACAGCCGAAGGCTGCCCGAAGGGTGGGCGCCAAGGGCCGAAAACCGCTCCTGCGTTTTCGTCATTTCCGCCATCCATGGCGGTCATGGCGCCCATGAGTCTCCTCCGGGGACGTGATGTTACTCCACAGTTAACGGCGAAGCCGCCCAAAAAAATCCCCACCATCACGAAACTGTCACACCCTCATCGTACTCTAACCCTGACGGATCGGCGCATGGAAAGGACTCCACCATTGAACAGGCGCCGCGAACGAAAGAGGATACGATTGTGGAAGACTACCTGGAAGACCTGCTGGACTATAGCTTTGACGACACCGATGATGACGGTGTGGAAGACTATTCCGACCTTTAATCCCTCCCTCATCGAGCCCGTCCGGGCCGATTAATCTGCCGACCACATCACAGAGTCATTGCCAATTGGCGGGCATAATGCGCCTGTCAACTTGAGTGTTGGCGGATTTTGACGTTAACTGTCAGTAGTGTCCCTGTCATCGATGCCCGGTTTGCCTATGGCCCATTCCAAATCGGAACACACCGAAGCGGTGTTCTTTTTCTCTGGTGATCAGGTTGCCCGGGAGATGCTTTACACCGAGTTCGAGGCAATACTGGACGGTTTTGTGCCGGTTCCCGACTACGCGGGCCAGACTGCCAAAGCCGCCTATCTGACCATCAATCCCCAGTTACAGATCAGCGCCCTGGTATTCTTTGTCATTGCCTTCGATGGCCGGGGAATGGTGGATAATCGCTGGAATCTGCCACTACAGCAGCTGGTGGAGCAGGCCTCCCGCGGCCCGGACCTCGGTGCCGGGCCGATTCGTCTGGTGTGCTTCAGCCAGTGTCCGGTGGCCTGGCAGCAGCCGTATCTGTGGGACCCGCAGATGGCGCCGGGGCGAAACAGCTTTGTCTTGTTGCGCAAATCCGTGGCCCGGAATCGCCTGGGGCTGGTGAAATATGAACCGGAGCCCGAGGAGACAAAGGACGAGGAGTCCATCGCGCCCCGTGAAGCGCAGAAGCTCAGAAAGGCCCTGCACGAACACTACTCTCAGGAGATGCGCGATCGCCTGGCCCGCATGCTCAAGGAGCAGCGCCTCCGTATCACCACGCTGAATAATCGCCATGCCCGCAAGATTGACGGGCTGAATCAGGAGCACCAGCAGAGGCTGCAGGCCTATCGGGACAAGGTTCGCCAATTGCAGGAGCAGAATGGCGAGTTGACCGAGCGACTGGAGACCCTGAAAGAAAATTTTGATGCCCAGGTCCAGAAGATCGAGGGCATGCGGGAGTACTTCAGTCACAAGCTCAAGGCCGCCCACGCGGATGAAAACCTGCAGCTTCAGACGCTGCAGGAAAACTATGAGATGGAGCTCGAAGCCCGCGTCCAGAATGCCACCGCCGAACTGGAAGAGCGGCTGGGGATGCGTGAAATGGAACTGTTCTACCGGCATCAGCAGGAAAACAACTTCAAAGAAGAAATTGCCCGTCTGCGCCAGGAAAACCAGAGTCTGCTCGAGCAGGGCGGCGGGCAGTTGCTCGACCGGCTGGATCGGGCCGGTATCAGCTTTGTGGCGTTTCATGCGGGTGTTGGCCAGCTTACGGTGCCAGCCAGCGAAATGGCGGCCTACCTCGACGATCCGGATACCTTTGCGGCCCGGGCCGCCGGTGTGGTGCCGGCGCTGTACAAGGAGTGGCTGGCCCACTCCCGCGAACCGCTCTGTACCGCCAAAGACGATGCCGGCCATCGCTGTGGCAAGGCGGTGGCTCAGGTCGCCCGTCCCGCCGACTTCCACCCCGGAGAGAGCGATCGTTGCGCAGCACACCAGTTGGTGGTTGGCCAACGCTTGGCACAGTAGGGAAAACGGAGCACAATAACGCTCAACTCCACTCGCTCAGCGAATCATGCGAAATCGGTAAGGAACGACCCATGCTGTCATCGCAGCCTCAGACGCCGACCACCGATCCGGCTTTTGATCTCTCTCTGACCCGAGCCCTGGTGCCGCTCAAAGATATGAGCGAAAGCCACCTCCGGGACCTGCTCTCACACAGCCAGGCGGAAGTGGTATTCGCCGGACAAACCCTGTTTCGTGCCGGAGAATACGACCGTCAGCACCTCTATCTGCTGCACGGTGATACCGTTTTGACCGACCGGCAGGGCGCGCAGTCCCGCATCAAGGGGCGCTCAACCCTCATGCCGTTGGCTCATCAGCAGCCCCGACCGGTGACGGCCGTTGCCGAAACCGACTGCAGTATCCTGCGCATCGACAGTGAGCGCCTGGACCAACTGTTGACCTGGAGTCAGGTGTCGGACTACCTGCAACTGAACATCTCCCGCGAACGGGATCTGGACGAAGACATCGAGTGGATGACCACGGTGTTGCGCTCCAACCTGTTCTTCAAAGTCCCCCCCTTGAATGTCGAGCAGATCTTCTACCGCCTGAAGCCCCGGGTGGTTCATGCCGGTGAGACCATCATCCGTCAGGGTGAAATCGGTGATTGTTGCTACTTCATCAAAGAGGGGGAGGCAGAGGTTCATCGCCACGGCGAAGGAGGCTGGGCGCACCTGGCCGACATCGGTCCGGGACGCTGCTTTGGGGAAGATGCCCTGGTGAACGATGCGCCGCGCAACGCCCGGGTCCGCATGCTCAGCGACGGTGTGTTGATGGTGCTGGACAAGCAGGACTTCTACCGGCTGCTCAAGGCGCCTGACGTGCCGACGGTCCCGCTGGCCACCTTGCCCGAGGCACGCACTCGAGGCGCTGTTTTGGTGGATACCCGAAGCGAAGAAGAGTACAGCGCGCAACACCTTTCCCAGGCGGTCAATATCCCTCTGAGCCTGCTGGCCATAAAATCCCGCCTGCTGGCCGAGGATGTGGAATACCTGTGCTACTGTGACACCGGTCGCCGCAGCCGGGCTACGGCACACCTGTTGCGTCAGCACGGGTATCGCGCTCAGGCCCTCAATGACGCTCCCGCGCTCTTTGGCGACCCGCAATGGGCGGGACAGTTCGAAGACCCGGCCCCTTATGTGTTAAAAGAGGGGCGGGCGTGTCGGGAACCCATCTGAATCGCTGAGTGGGGCCATTTGGCAGCCCCGCAAGCCCGCCCGAGCTCATAAGGGGCTCAACCGTGGCGCCCCCATGTGGCGCTCAAATACCAATAACAGATCATAGCGACGAGAGAATCCGAATGTCCGAATTCACCACCATCGGCCTGATAGTCCGCCGCAACAGCGATCGGGCACTGTACTCCCTGAAGCGCCTGATTCGCTTCCTGCAGAGTCGTGGGCGGGCTTTTGTGCTCGAGCAGGAAACCGCCGAGCACTTGCCGGATCAGGCGTTGGTCAAAGATGCCACCGACACCGTCTCGTTGGAAGTGCTGGGTGCCCATTGCGATCTGGTGATCGTGGTCGGTGGCGACGGCAGCATGCTCAGTGGCGCGCGTGCACTGGTTGAAAGCGGCGTTCCCTTGCTGGGAGTCAACCGGGGTCGTCTGGGGTTCCTGACCGATATCACCCCGGAGGATATTGAAGAGAAAGTGGGCGAGGTGCTCGCCGGTGAATACGTTGAAGAGCAACGTTTTCTTCTGGATATGAGCGTTTATCATCGGGGTCAGTTGGTCAGCGCCGGCGATGCCCTCAATGATGTGGTGCTTCACCCGGGCGAGTTTATCCGGATGCTGGAGTTTGAGCTGTATGTGGATGGGCACTTCGTCACCAGCCAGCGCTCCGACGGCATGATCGTCTCCACGCCCACCGGCTCGACCGCCTACGCGCTGAGCGGCGGGGGCCCCATTCTCCATCCGCGCCTGGACGCCATTGGCCTGGTGCCAATGAACCCGCACACCCTCAGCAGTCGGCCAATGGTGGTGCCCGGGGACAGTGAAATCAAAATTCTGGTGGGCGAGCACAACAACACCAACCCCCAGGTCACCTGTGACGGTCAGATACACTTTATGACCCATCCGGGCGATGAGGTGCTGATTCGAAAAAAACCGCAACTGCTCAAACTGATTCACCCGGTCAACCACAATTTCTACGAACGCTGTCGCTCCAAACTGGGGTGGGGTGGACACTTGTTGGATTGAGGTATCAATGGGGTCAGAGTCGTTTGATGTAGGTTTATCGGGTGAGTGGCAGGGCTACGATGTGATCGGCGACGTGCATGGCTGCGCCGAGACCCTCGAGCGGCTTCTGCACAAGCTTGGCTACCGGCAAGGCCCAAGCGGCTACTACCATCACACCCGCCAGGCCATTTTCGTCGGGGATATCATTGATCGAGGGCCGAGAATCCGCGAGGCGCTCCAGTTGGTGCATGCCATGGTGACCGCCGGTGCCGCCCGCATGGTCCTGGGCAACCACGAGTTCAATGCGTTGGCCTATTGCACACCCAAAGCCGGGGGCACTGCGGGGGCCCCGGTCGAGTACCTCCGCCCCCATACGCCCCGCAACTCCCGCCAGCTTGCCGAAACCCTCGAGCAGTTCGCCGATTACCTGGACGAGTGGAACGCGTACCTGGCCTGGTTCCGTCGCCAGCCATTGTTTTTGGAGTGGCCGGAATTTCGCGTCGTTCACGCTTGCTGGGATGCCGAGTTGATCGCGCGGCATCGGGCCCGCTTCGGTGATGGCCGGTTTGATGACGCTTTTCTACAGGAAACCGCCGTCCCGGGCAGTGATGCTGCGCGTATCAAGCAGCGCCTCACCAGCGGTGTGGACCTGCCTCTGCCCAAAGGGATGACTATCGTTTCCAGCGACGGGGTCGAACGGACCCATTTTCGGACCAAATTCTGGGCGCCGGATGCGCAGACCTACGAAGAGCTTCTGTTTCAGCCCGATCCTCTCCCGGAGGGCTTTGGTCAGCAACGGATCCGCCCCGAACACCGACAACGGATGGTAACCTATGGCGCGGATGAAAAGCCCGTATTCGTCGGCCACTATTGGCTCAAAGGCCACCCCGAGCCCATAGCGCCCAACATCGGTTGTCTGGATTACAGCGCGGTCAAGTTCGGGCGACTGGTGGCCTACCGGTTCGACGGAGAAGCGCAACTTAAACCTGAAAAATTTGTCTGGGCCTACGTCGACCCCTAACGCTCGCAACGGATTTAACGTATACCAACGCAGTCTGCGTAGGGCGGATAAGCGCAAAGCGCGCATCCGCCGTTACAGAGTTTCACGTATACCGCATAGTCTGCGTAGTGCGGATCGGTCCGACGCATCGGAGCGCAAAGCGCGCATCCACCGTAACCAAACTTCAACCAACGAGACTCCAAGTGACCTGGATCCCCGTCAAACAACTGCCCCTGACCCGAGACCTGACCCAACTCAGCCGCTTCCTCCACCAGAGGGGACTGACCCACCGCATTACCGACGAAGGCAGCCACCAACAGATCTGGGTCCAGGATCCGGCTCTGGTCGACCCACTGGCGGACCTCACCGAACGATGGTTGCAGGGCGAGCTGGAGCTGTCCACAGACGACTCACCACGTCGCGAGGTGCCCGCCGGCCCCGGCCCACGACAGTTCCCGGTCACCGTCGCGCTGCTGATATTCAGCGCCGCCGGTGCTCTGATTGGTATGAACATCCTCGGCGGCACGCTCATTCCCTGGCTGACGTTCCAACCCCTCAGCCTGACCGGCGCCGGACCGGCATTTGGCAACTGGGGCGAGGCCATGGCCCGGGGCGAAGTCTGGCGCCTGCTGACCCCGGCCTTTCTGCACTTCAGTGTCTTTCACATCCTGTTTAACGGCCTCTGGCTTTGGGAGCTGGGCCGTCGCCTCGAGGCGGTGCTGGGTGTGAAGCATTACCTGCTGTTCTTCATCGGAACGGCCGTTGCCGCGAACCTTGCCCAATTTGCCGGCGGCCCCTCAGTCTTCGGCGGCATGTCAGGCGTCGTTTACGCCCTGATCGGGTTCATCTGGATGCGCCAGAAGTTCAGCCCGCATCCGATATTGGCGGTCCCGCCCGGTATCATCGGCTTTATGCTGGTCTGGTTGGTGATCTGCTTCACCGGCATCGTCGACCGCTTCATCGGTGGCTCCATCGCCAACGGCGCCCACCTTGGCGGCCTGCTCGCGGGTATGGCCTGGGGCATCCTGACCAGCAAAACCGAGGCGCGCTGATTTGTTATACTGGTCCAGTACTCGAACATAGAGCGATCCCATGAACTACCAAGACCTGCTCAATTCATTGACTCCGGAAATCTACGACAACCTCAAGCGCGCCGTAGAGCTGGGCAAATGGCCCGACGGCCGGGTGGTGACCCCGGAACAACGCCAGCACTGCATGGAGGCGGTCATCGCCTACGAACACAAACATTTACCCCCGGAGCAACACACCGGCTACATCCCACCCAAGCCCCATACCCACTGTGGAGGCGAAGGTGAGGTGGCCGAGGCCGAGCAGCCTCTAAAGTGGAAATGACGCCTCGGGGTTGACGGATAGACCGGGTCGCTTCCGGGTGTAGGGTTCCCAGACACGCCGTACATACGTCCCTGTAGGCTCGGATCGCCGGTCCCCGGCTCTACGGTCTGGGAACCCTACACCCGAAATCGACCCTACGTGCGTTGTAGCTGCCTAAAGGGAGTGTTCTCTACGAAAATTGGGAAAAAGGGTGGGGCGCTACAAACGGTAGTTGTGGCACGGAGGCCGGAGGTGGGGTATACCGTTCAAAGACTCTCTGAGGCATGGATGCCGATGAGAAGCCTACAGGGATGTATTCACGGCGGGTCTTTGAACGGTATACCCCACCTCCGGCCGGCCCCGATGCCACAAACCAAGTTTAAGCAATGCCAAACAAATCCGCTGGAGTTTCATATGTCCGCACGCGACGCACAACCGAAAGCCATTCAATTGAAAGACTACCGGCCGCCGGAATACCTGATCGACCGCACTGAACTGCACTTCGACCTCGGTGCCGACAAAACCCGCGTCACCAGCACACTGACACTGCGCCGCAACCCCGACGTCACCCCGACCGGTAAGGGCCTCACCCTACATGGCCAGGAAATCGAACTCGTCTCCTTGGCCGTCGACGGTCGCGCACTCAGTGACCATGACTACCGCCTGAACGACGAAACCCTGACATTGCTTGAGGTTCCCGAGCAATTTGAACTGACCACCGTCGGCGACATCGACCCCAAAAACAACACCTCCCTCGAAGGGCTCTACCGCTCTAAAACCATGTACTGCACCCAGTGCGAAGCCGAGGGCTTCCGCAAGATCACCTGGTACCTGGATCGCCCCGACGTGATGAGCGAGTTTTTTACCACCGTGGTGGCCGATGAAAAACAGTTCCCGGTGTTGCTCTCCAACGGCAACCTGATCGAGCAGGGCAGTGCCGACAACGGCCGCCACTTTGCCACTTGGCACGATCCGCACAAAAAACCGGCCTACCTGTTTGCGTTGGTGGCGGGCAACCTCGAGCACATCGAAGATACCTTTACGACCCTGTCCGGCCGCGAGGTAACGCTGAAGATTTTTGTCGAAACCAAAGACCTCGACAAATGTGGACACGCCATGACGTCCCTGAAAAACGCCATGCGTTGGGACGAAGAGCAATACGGACGGGAATACGATCTGGATATTTTCATGATCGTCGCCGTAGACGATTTCAATATGGGCGCCATGGAAAACAAAGGCCTCAATATCTTCAACACCGCCTGCGTATTGGCCAAACCGGAAACCACTACCGACGCCGGATTTCAGCGCGTTGAAGGGGTGGTGGCCCACGAGTATTTTCACAACTGGTCCGGCAACCGCGTCACCTGCCGGGACTGGTTTCAGTTGAGCCTGAAAGAAGGCTTCACCGTCTATCGGGATGCGACTTTCTCGGCGGACATGGGCTCGCCCACGGTCAAGCGGGTGGAAGATGTGTCCATGCTGCGCACCCTGCAGTTCGCCGAAGACGCCGGTCCCATGGCGCACCCGGTGCGGCCGGATTCCTACATCGAAATTTCCAACTTCTACACCCTGACCATTTACGAGAAGGGCAACGAAGTCGTGCGCATGCTGGCGAACCTGTTGGGGCCCGAGCTGTTCCGCAAAGGCACGGACCTGTACTTCGAGCGCCATGACGGCCAGGCGGTCACCACCGAGGATTTTGTGGCGGCGATGGAAGCCGTGTCCGGTCGCGACCTGACCCAGTTCAAACGCTGGTACGATCAGGCGGGCACACCCAAGCTGACCGTGACCGATCGCTGGGACGAAGACGCCGGAGAATACCACCTGACCATCGCCCAGAGCTGCCCGCCCACGCCCGGGCAGCCGGAGAAGCAACCCTTTCACATTCCGGTGGCCATGGGGCTGTTGGGCAGTGCCGGTTCACTGCCGCTCAGGATCAAAGGGCAGGCTCCCAACCCGGAGACCTACGACAACACCCACACCGTATTGGAACTGACGGAAGCCGAGCACACTTTTGTGTTCGAGCAACTGCCGGAGAAACCGGTGCCGTCCCTGCTGCGCGGTTTTTCCGCACCGGTGAAATTGCATTATGACTATTCCCGCGATGACCTGATGCGCCTGATGAGTGGCGACAGCGACGGTTTTTGTCGCTGGGATGCCAGTCAGCAGTTGGCCATTGAGGTGATCGACGATGTGATGACCGCCTATCAGAAGGGCGAAGATCTGAGTGGTATCACCATTGATGAGCGCTTGATCGAAGCCAACCGTCTGTTGTTGCAGGATGACTCACTGGACAAAGCCATGGTGGCCCTGATGCTCAGCCTGCCGTCGGAAGCCTACCTGGGCGAGCAGCAGGACGAGATTCAGGTGGAGGCCATTCATCATAGCCGGGCCGCGGTCAAACGCGCGCTGGCCGAGGCGCTCAAGCCCGAGCTGACCCAGATTTACCGCGCCTACGATCACGGTAAACCCTACCGGCCCACCGCGGATGATATTGCCGAGCGCAGTCTGAAAAATGCCGCGCTGAGTTATCTGATGACCTTGAACGAACCGGAAATGATCGCGGCCTGCGAGCAACAATACCGCCAGGCCAACAACATGACCGACGCGATCGCGGCGGTGAGTGAGCTGGTCAACAGCCAGGCATCCGGTGCCGACATGGTTCGGGAGCAGGTGTTGGCGGACTTTTACCAGGCCTGGAAAGACGAGCCGTTGGTGGTGGATCAGTGGCTGCGGGTTCAGGCGACCAGCAGTCGGCCCAATACGCTGGATGTGGTCCGCGAACTGGAGCAGCACCCGGCGTTCGAGCCGAACAACCCGAACAAAATCCGGGCGTTGGTGGGGGCGTTCACCAATGCCAATCCGATCAATTTCCACCGGGCCGACGGGGCAGGGTATCGCTTTCTTGGAGATCAGATTCTGCGCCTGAACAGCGTCAATCCGCAGATCGCCGCACGGCTGGTGACGCCCTTTACCCGCTGGAAGCGATACCCCAAGGCGCTGCAGGAATTGATGCACGCTGAGCTCGAGCGCATCAAGGCCGAACCGAAGTTGTCCAAGGATGTGTACGAGGTGGTGAGTAAGAGTTTGGTGTAGAGGGGAGTTGGGTTACGGCGGATGCGCGCTTATCCGCCCTACGGATAGCACAGCAGGTTGCGTAGGGCGGATAAGCCGAAGGCGCATCCGCCGTTGCCGCGCTCGCCGCATCCGCCGTTACCCAAATATCCGCCGTCACCTGACGTTATTACAGCTCCCAAGACTCCAACTGCAACACCCCCGGCTGCGCCACCAGGCACCACCCGCGCTCGTGCCAATCCCCCAAGACAATCCGCTCCCCCGGCTGGCCATTCAGGTCCAACGGGTGGCGGGCTGGCCGATGGGTGTGGCCATGGATCAAGAGGTCTGTCCGCTCCTTGCGCATGGCTTTCTCCACTTCTCGGGGGGTCACATCCATGATGTCCTGCGCTTTGTTACTGTTCATGCTCTGGCTCTGAGAGCGCATATGGGCCGCCAGCTCCCGGCGCTTATCCAGAGGTAAGGAAAGCACTTCTGCCTGCCACTGTGGAGAGCGCACCCGCCGACGAAACGCCATATACTCCGCATCCCGCGTGCACAGACTGTCGCCGTGCATCAGCAAAGCGGGGCGCCCGTACAGATTGATGACGCTCGGGTCTGGCAACAACTCCGCACCGCAAGCGCGGGCGAACTCGTCGCCAATCAGAAAGTCCCGGTTGCCGTGCATCAGGTAAATACGCGTTCCGGACTCGGACAGCGTGTTCAGCGCCCGGGCTACCGCCGTCGATAGCTCGGTTCTGTCGTCGTCGCCAATCCAGGCATCAAAAAAATCACCGAGAATATACAGCGCCTCCACGCCCTGGGCCCGGTCCCGCAGGAAACGGAAAAAGCCTTCAGTTATGGCGGGTTGGCGCTCGTTCAAATGCAGATCGGAAATAAACAACCGCGTCATGGGGAGAACTTACTCGCTGACGGTCGCTTTCTCGATCACAACCGGTTCAACCGGAACGTCCTGATGACCGGCCTTGCTGCCAGTGGGCACCGCCTTGATCTTGTTTACCACATCCATGCCTTCCACAACCTTGCCAAACACGCAGTAACCCCAGCCCTGCATGGACTTGTCGCGGTGATTCAGGAAGGTGTTGTCCTGTACGTTAATGAAGAACTGGGAGGAGGCACTGTGCGGGTCGTTGGTGCGCGCCATGGCGACACTGCCTACCGCATTGCCGAGGCCGTTGTCGGCTTCGTTCTCAATCGGTGCACGTGTGGCTTTTTGCTGCATGTCGGGCGTCATGCCGCCGCCCTGAATCATGAAGTTACTGATCACCCGGTGAAAGATGGTGCCATCGAAAAAACCGTCCTGCGCATACTGGGCAAAATTGGCCGCAGTTTTGGGCGCTTTATCGTGGTTCAGTTCAATGGTGATATCGCCATGCGAAGTATGCAGAGTGACCTTGGATGCGGTGCTCATAGAAGGGTCCTTACAGTGGCTGGTAAAAGCCGCCATGGTACCACAAAGTGTCGGTGGCTGAGGGGCTTCAGTCGTCCCGACCCAACTGGGTTGCGCAGGCTTTGATACCGGCTATCTGAATGTCAAGTAATTGGCTGATCACCGCCGGTAGGTGGCTGTGGGGATGTTGGGGGGAAAAGCTTTCGGGCCAGTTTTCGCAGTGAATGGCGCCCTCAATGCACCCCGTACGCAACAGGGTACTGATACCGTGCACGAGGGCCCAGGCACTGAACGACGCTACCGCGGCCTGCGCCTGGCTGAGCTCGACTCGGCTTTCCAACAGCATTTCAATCAGTGTGTCCCGCAATAGCTGTTCGCTACCGACACCCGCTTCGACCTGCTCGGCGGTTACTCGCGAGAAATCCGGCGTCCAGAAAAACATGGCGTCAAACAGGTGTGGGTGCTGTTCAGCGAACTGGAGATAGGACAGCCCCAAGGCACGGACTTTAGCCTCGCCCTTTGCGTCTTCGGGAAGGGCCAACAGACTGTCAGTCATGGTTTCACGCAGCCGCTTGAACCCCTCGGTGTGAAGCGCCATCAGCAGGTCGGCCTTATCCGCGAAATGGCCATAGACAGCGGTGGGAGTCACTCCGAGGGATTTGGCTAAGCCTCTAAGACTCAGCTTTTCCAGACCTCCGGTCTCTAACGTTTGCATGGCGCTGCAGAGCAGCGCTTCCCGTAGGTTGCCGTGGTGGTAAGTGTTCTTCTGTGCTTTGTCCGCCATGGTACTCATATATAAACGATTGGGATGGCTACTATAACAGAGTCCGATTTGTTGGTGCCGTTCGCGAAATGATAGGAGAGGGTTCGGCAATCGATATAAATAATAATGATAATGGATATCATGTATTGACGATTTCATTACAGGGAGATGGTGTCATGCAGCTACCCCCGATAGTCGCTCCAGGTCCGGAGTTGAGCCGTGAAGAAATTGCTCGCTACAGCCGTCATTTACTTATTCCCGATGTGGGCGTTGAAGGGCAGCGGCGTCTTAAAAACAGCCGTGTGCTGGTGATCGGGGCGGGCGGCTTGGGTTCTCCCACGTTACTGTACCTGGCCGCCGCTGGAGTGGGTACCCTGGGCATCGTCGATTTCGATCGGGTGGAGGCCTCCAACCTGCAGCGCCAGGTTATTCATTCCCACGCCACTTTGGGGTGGAGAAAAACCGAGAGTGCCCGTGCTTCAATCACAGGGTTAAATCCGGATTTACAGGTGGATTGCCATAACGACCCTCTTACCGTCGAGAACGCTCTGACCCTGATTGAGCAATACGACCTGGTCCTGGATGGCACCGACAACTTTGCGACTCGCTACTTGGTAAACGACGCCTGTGTGTTGGCAGGTAAGCCCTACGTCTGGGGGTCAATTTTCCGATTTGAAGGGCAGGCGTCGGTGTTCTGGGAGCAAGCGCCGGGCGGTATGGGGCGCAATTATCGTGACCTTTACCCGGAGCCGCCGCCACCTCACTTGGCGCCGTCGTGCTCAGAAGGCGGCGTGCTTGGTGTCCTGTGCGCGGCGATCGGCTCGGTGATGGCAACAGAGGCCATCAAACTGATCACCGGTACGGGGGAGTCACTTCTGGGTCGCCTGTTGACCTACGATGCGTTGGATATGGCGTGGCGGACTTTACCGCTAATGCCCGCACCGGACCGCAAGCCCATTACAGCGCTACAGGACTATCAACAATTCTGCGGCGCCGTACCGACGGATCAGCCGGTCGAGCCGGTTCCGGCGGTCAGTGCCAGAGAGTTGGAACAGCGTCGCAGCCGCGGGGACCGTTTTCAGCTTATCGATGTGCGTGAATCAACTGAGTGGGACATCGTGCGCATCGAGGGCGCGCGCCACATACCCAAGGATAGACTCCTTCGCGGTGACGACGTGGACAGTTTGCCAAAAGATCAACCGTTGATTGTCCACTGCAAGGTTGGCGGGCGGTCACGCCAAGTGGTCAAGGCTTTACAGGCCCGCGGATTTACCAACGTCCTCAACCTGGATGGTGGAATACTCGCCTGGATCAGGGACGTGGAGCCGTCGCTACCCACCTATTGAAAGGAGGCGCTTCGAGATGTTGATCCTCAGTACACCCCACCTGAATGCCATTGTGGAACAGGCCATGGAAGCCTCTCCCGTCGAATGCTGTGGCGTGATTGCCGGCCCCAGGGGAAGTGACGTACCGCTGCGTTGGATTCCCATGGAAAATACCGCTCGCTCTGAGACATTTTTCCAGTTCAGCCCGCGCGAACAACTGCGGGTGTGGCGTGAAATGGAGAGCGCTGATGAGGAGCCCGTGGTGATCTATCACTCTCATACTAAGTCTCAGGCTTACCCCAGTCGGGAGGATGTTCAATTCGCCCATGAACCCTCAGCGCACTACGTCATCATCGAAGCGGGCTCACGGGCGCTTTCCAACGAGGAACGAGTCCGAAGTTTCCGGATAGTGAATCAACGGGTGATTGAGGAAACCGTCCGCTTCGTGGATCCGCTGATGACCACGCACATTGCCAAAACCACTCAGACCGAACATCGCTAGGAGCATTTATGTCCGTACAGATACACTTCCCCGCCATCATGCGTCCCCTCGTTGAGGGACGCAAGTCGGTATCGGCCGAGGGACAGACAGTGGCCGATATCATCAACGATATCGAAGCGAAGTACCCGGGGGTCAGGGAGCGGTTGATTGAAGAAGACGACCTGCTCGGTTATATCAACCTGTTCCTTAACGATGACGATGTGCGTTTTCTTGGGCGCCTCGAAACGCCGGTGAAGTCTGGTGACGTCATCACGGTTCTACCTGCTGTCGCGGGAGGCTGATGCGTGAGCCGTCTTCTGAACGCCGTACGCATTGATGCGGATATCGAGTCATCACCCGCTCACTTGAGACCGTTTGCCAGCCAACTGGGGTATCAGGCTCGAGCGCTTGGCCTGAAGCCTGTTGAAAGGATGAGCGCGGTGTCCGGACCCGGTTGGTCTTACCAAGTGATTTCCCCGGGTGGGGTGCCCGTGGTAAACCACATTCAAACCTGGCCCGATTCGGATCAGCCAGTGGCAGGGGAGTTGGATGTTCAGGCTCGCTCCGGGTTGCTGGCCGTTCACGGACGAGGTCGGGGCGAGACCCGACCCTTGGGGTTGCCTTACGTGTCGACGCTGAGCGCGTGCCTGTCGTTACAAGCAGCATTGGCAGCCGGCGTCGGACAGCGACGCGGTCTGTGCTTGACGCATACGCGAACATCGCTCGGTGGCTCGGCCTTGGTTGCCATGATGCAGTACCTGTCTGAAAGTCATGATCCTCACGTTGCAGCGGCTGAAGTGAATCCGGATTATCAGCCCCCCTTTGTGTCGTCCGATGGGGTGTGCTTTGAACTGGAGACATTAAACCCCAACAACTGGCTGGCGTTCTGGCAGGCATTTGGCTTTTCCGGCGCCCTCGTGGCTAGGGGGTGGCGTGGTTTTATGCAGCGTTACGCCCGGGCCTTCACCGAGCTCCCCTCAGAGTTGATCGCCTCCCTTGGCGAGAAAAGTTGGGAACAGATTTCAAGCGTTGCCCAGCAGACGGGTATGGCGCTTTGTCCGGTTCGTTCGCTGGCGGAACGACGCCGAGATCCAGACAGCTTTATGCTTAAAGCGCGAGGTCCGTGGCGCTTTACCGAGTCGTTGGCGCCGGAGCGTTCCGGTCCGTTTCGCGTCTCCGGTAATTTGCCACTCAGCGGTGTCCGGGTACTGGAAAGCTGTCGACGGATTCAGGGACCATTGGCGGGGCGTCTGTTGCAGTGGCTGGGGGCGGAGGTGATCCGGATCGAACCGCCTGGTGGCGATCCACTGCGTGCCATGCCACCGTTGCTGAATGATTGTTCTATCCGGTTTCAGGCACTCAATGGCGACAAAGAGACCGTTGAGGTCGATATCAAATCCTCTCAAGGTCAAGCGCAACTGCGCGAACTGGTGCGTGATAGCGACGTGTTTCTGCACAACTGGGCGCCGGGCAAAGCGCGCCAGCTCGGTCTTGAAGCCAGAGACCTGCAGCGAGTCAATCCGAACCTGCTCTACTTTTACGCCGGTGGCTGGGAAGAAGGCGAAGAGCCGGACTTGCCGGGGACCGATTTCATGGTACAGGCCTACTCCGGGGTCGCCGCAGAAGTCTCGCGTCTCGGCGGTGGGCGGGGCGGTTCGCTTTTCACTCTTCTGGACGTTCTCGGTGGTGCATTGGCGTCCCAGGGCGTATGCGCTGGCCTGTTGCAATCCTACCTCAAACCCTCGGCCCTGAGAGGGTATAGCTCATTGCTGGGCGCAGCGAGTTTACTTACGCGCGAATTACCGACAGCCTCTGATTCGGCCGTACCGGCTCGGGTGGCCGAACACAGCTCTGAACCTTGCGAGGATCCGCTGTTGGCGTCCGGAATTCGCCCGGGTGAATTCTGCCAAGTCACTTCTCCCTGGAGGTTTGCATGATCGATTCGACCATCTTGGATCTGGTTCCGGCCTCAGTCCGTGCTCAATGGAAATGCTCGGGATTCTACCCGGATCAGTCTCTGTATGAACAGTTCGTGCAACGAGCCAACCGCCATCCCGACAGAGAGGCCGTATGCGCAGAGGAGGGCACACGCTCGTACGGTGCACTTCTGGAGGATGTCCGGCGGTTGGTAATGGCTTTCCAGGGTCTCGGCGTAGTAGCGGGTGATGTCATTGCGTACCAACTTCCCAATAGTTGGAAATGCATTGCTATTGATCTGGCCGCGGCAGCGGTGGGTGCCATCAGTTGCCCTATTCCGATGGGGCGAGGTCGACTGGACTTTGAGTCATTGATCCGTCGCTGCCAACCACGTTGCGTGATTATTGACAGCGCTTCGTCTCTGGAGATCCGTGAATGGCTGGATGCCATGTGTGCGTCCCAGCCTTCGTTGCGGCACCGGGTACTGTCCGGAGCCCAGGGCTCGGAGGGATGGCTGACTCTGGATGATTTTTGGCGCTTTGAGCCTGTCGTAGACGGGCGCTTACCGCCAGTGGACCCTGACGGCCCGGCTCGCTTCCTGGTGTCCTCTGGCACGGAGTCCGAACCGAAGCTGGTGGCCTATTCCCACAACGCGTTAATGGGCGGGCGCGGCCGGTTTCTGGAAACACTGCACGGAGAGACGAGCCCCCCTCGAGCCTTTTATCTGGTCCCGTTAGCATCGGCATTCGGTTCTAGCGCTACGGCCGGTATTCTCTGCTGGTTAGGGGGCACTCTGATTCTCAACTCCGGCTTTGATCCAGCGCGGGTGATCCAAACCTCGGCCCGATACCAGCCCGATTACCTACTGGGTGTTCCCACCATGTTTCAGCGGCTTTTGGCCGACCCAGCTCTGACCGAGGCTGCCATGGCGTCGGTTAGAGCGGTTATCAGTGGTGGCGCACTGGTGGATGAAGCCACCGTTACCAAATGTTGTCGAACTCTGGGGTGCGATTTTGTCAGCCTGTATGGCTCGGCGGACGGCGTTAACTGCCATCACCGCCGAGGTGAATCCATGGAGCGGGTGATCGGTACGGTCGGTCGGCCCAATCCCGCGGTCTGTGAAATACGCATTGTTGATCCAAGAGGGCAGCCTTGCCCACCGAATGAATTGGGAGAGGTCATCGCCCGAGGGCCCCTCAGCCCGATGCAATATGTTAATGCGCCCGAACTGGACGAACGGTACCGGGACCCGGAGGGTTGGGTCAGAACAGGTGATCTCGGTCTGCTGGATGAACAGGGCTATCTGGTTCTTAAAGGGCGAATCAAGGACACGATTATCCGGGGTGGCATGAATGTCAGCCCGGCACAGATTGAGGCCCAGGTCAGTCATTACCCGCACGTCGTCAGTGCCGCCTGTGTCCCCGTGCCTGATCCGGATCTGGGTCAACGCATCGGCCTGTGTCTGAGTATGGAACCGACCGCGCCTCGCCCCCGAATCACCGAACTGAACCGCTATTTGGGGGAGCGTGGCCTGGAGCGGCACAAACTGCCTGAGTACGTGCGTTATTACCGGCACCTGCCTCTCAGCCCCGCGGGGAAGGTTGATAAAAAGCGGCTCGAGGCGGACTTCTACTGCCTGAATGCCGTTCCACAGGCAACGCTGAATCAGGCGGTGGCCCTGATGCGCGCGCAGACGGAGCAACACCCATTGGCGCCCTCACTCATGCAGGAGGGATAGTTTATGGAAATGTTGAATAGCGCACCGGTTTCGACGAACGCTCACTTCGGAGAAACGTTGGAGAGCCGAGTGCGCGAGTTTGTGCATCAGCGGATTATCCCTAACGAAGCTCGTCTGTATGGAAACGATGCCAATGCCCTGCTACTCCACTTAACGAATCAGGCTCGGAAATCAGGGGTGTGGTGTACGTATCTTCCTGGAGAGTTGGGAGGGCATAACTTGTCGTTGACTGACTATCTGCCGGTGGCGGAACAACAGGGGCGGTCGGAGTTTGGCCCGATGATCCTTGGCTCGGATACCACGCTGGATATTCGGTTTCTGTGGAAGTACGCCAGTGCCTCGCACAGAGATACGGTTGTACCTCAACTGCTGGCAGGGGCTACAGCCGCCTTTGCAGCGACTGAACCCGAGGTGCCCGGCTCGCTGCCAGGGCGCATTCAAACGCAGGCTCGGTGGTGCGGCGACCACTGGTCTCTGAGTGGACGAAAGTGGTTTACCAGTCGGGCCAGCGATGCCCGCTATTTCATAGTGTTGGCCAAGGTTGATGGTGCCGAAGTCGAATCCTCGGCTGTTTTTCTGGTCCCCGCGGACGCGCCCGGCGTTCAACGCGTCGGCCGACAACGTCTGTTGGGCCGAGACTATGGGCAGTGCGAGTTGGCTTTCGATCATGTTGAGCTGGAAGCGGAAGCGCGTCTGGGACAGCCTGGGCAAACGTCAGACCTGCTTGAACAACGCTTGCTTGTCGGTCGCACCCTTCGATCGATGCAGTGGGTAGGACTTGCACAACGTTGCCTCGAGTTGATGGTTGCGCGTATGAACAGCGAGCGGGCGCGTCTGAGTGGTCTGGCGGAGAAGCAAATGCTTCGAGCCTGCCTGTTTGAAGTGCACCAATCTGTCAGCGCAGCGCGCCTTCTGGTACAAGACGCGGCGCGGCGAGTTCAGGAAGGGGAAGGGGCAGCTTTCGCCGTCAATACAGCGAAAGTTTCCGCGACCCGAGCACTGTCCACGGCAGCCGACACCGCTGTGCAGATCTGGGGTGCTGAAGGGCTGTTGGATGAACATCCGCTTTCGGGGATTTATCGATACGCACGGGCCACCCGCATGATGGATGGGCCCGATGAGGCGTTGATCAGCTCAGTCGGACGACACTTGTTGCGTTGCCTGCGGGAGAGTGAGAATGCCTGAGCGAACGCGCGGCATCGCATTGACGCTGGTACTGCTGTTAGCCATGTTGCTACCAATGTTGATCCTTTATGCGGTTGGCAGTCTGGGTGTCTGGTTGGCCCCCTCGCTCAATCTCTCGGTTTCCCAGTTAGGGCTTTTTGCGCTGACCTCGTTTGGTGTTGCTGCGTTGTTGTCTCCCGTCTCGGGGGGCTGGGCGGGTCGAGTCGGGACCCGCATGGCGTTGCGAGCCTTATTCTTTTCGGTAGCCGCTGCCTACACCTTGTTGGCGCTGGCCCATTCACTCTGGTTGGCGTTGGTGGCGGCTTGTCTTTGCGGCATCGCTCAAGCATTGGCGAATCCGGCGACTAACCTGTTGATTCGGCAAAGGGTCGCGGTTCGCAATCGGGCCCGTGTGGTGGGTATGAAACAGTCCGGGGTACAGATGGCGGCCTTGTTGGCCGGTCTGCTGTTGCCGTTAGTGGCCTCTCACTGGAACTGGCGTGTCGGTTTTCTGATGTTACTACCGGTGTCGATCGGTCTGATATTGCTGGCGCCCGTCGTCGCGCCAACAAGCGCTGAGGGCCCCGTGCCTAGCACGTCGATTGATACCGGACCCAACCGCTTGTTGCGTGGCTTGATGGCTGTTCAGTGGCTCGCGGGGATGGCGTTATCCGCTTTCGTTACTTTTGTCTCAAATGACGCACAGAGTCGTGGCGTGGCGGTTGTTGCGGCGGGTCAATTGCTGGCGTGGTTTGGGGTGGCGGGAATGTTGTCCCGGTTGATTCTGACCCCCTGGGCCGATCGACTTCGGGACGAGTACTCCATGTTGGCGGTGTTATTCGCGGTCGCGGCGGTCGCTGTTTTACCTCTGGTGACTGACCTTGGGAATCGTTACTGGCTCTGGCCCCTGTCAGCGTTTCTGATGGGGGGCAGTGCCGTAGCGACCAATGCCATCGCCATGAGCATGGTTATCAAGGATCGGGCGTTTGGTTCCTTGGCGCCGGCGTCGGGCTGGTTGTCATCCGCTTTTTTTACCGGTTTGGCGATAGGGCCGGTGACATTCGCCGGGTTTCTGTCCAGTTTCACCGAGTACCGTTTGGCGTGGGCGTGGCTACTGTTCTTGTTGGTGATTGGCGCAATGCTTTGTTTGGCGCTGAGATTCTTTCGCCGGCGGCAACGGCTCCCGGAATTGGCTTTCGGAGAAGGTGACGCATGACGCATTCTCGAGCAATGACCTCCCATCATAACGTCGAGTGGCGGTATCAACGAGTGCTGGGCCTGATGGACGATGTGGCGGCCCAGTCGGGAGACCGTCTTCCGATCTTTGCCACACCGGTGTCTTGCTCGTGGCAGTGGTCCAGGCGAGGTTCCTGGTTGGGTGGCTTTTGGGGGGCGGCCTGGTGGCTTCGGGCGCGATTGGCAGAGGCTGGCGCCGCAGAGTATGCCGAAGCGATTCAGCGCAGGCTGGAGCCTCAGCTTGAAGCTGACTCTGTACACCGGGCCATGATTTTCTGGTACGGAGCCGGCCTCGGCAGCCTCTGGTGCGGACATCCCCCCAGTGAAAGCTTGATGCGAGATGCATTGGCGGTGCTGCTGGCCAGTTACAACAATCACTATGGCTGCTTCCCCCTGGGGAGCGGTTTGGGTGCTGGGGAACAAGGGGCCAAGCGGGTTAGCGTGGACAGCCTGTCATCGCTGGTGGCATTGGTACAGCATGGTGGGGATAGGAGCGCCCTCGATAACCTACACGCGCACATCGACACACTGCGGCACCACTGTGCGCTAGGGAAGGGCCTCTACCGTGCGCAGGGAGCTCTGAGCGGAGACGATGATGTGAAGCGGCCATGGCCCCGCGGGCAAGCCTGGACCATGTTGGGGCTTGTCAGGGCGGCGGAAATTTGGCCGGAGCCTTTCGCCAGTGATGCCATGTTTGCGTGCAACGGTTGGTGGCGCCGTTGGGCGCATCGCATTCCGCTTCAGGACGCCGGCGAGCAAACGCCATTGCCGGATGCGTCGGCGTCTCTGATGGCGGGACTGGCGATGCTTAAAGGGCAGTATCGGTTGGGCTGGAACGCCGTCTGGCGTTCTCGCGCAAATACGCTGATTGAAACGGCTTTGCAGTCACCGGCGATCGGGTCGCTTGATCAACAGCTACCCGCCGCGCTGTTTTCGCCTTACAGGGTTGCACCGGGCAATGTGGCATTGGTGCAAACCCCCTGGACTCTGTTTTTTTCCCTATTGGCACTTGCCTTCCAGACTGGTCGGCTATCGCTGCATGATGTTGTAGAGGTTATCTGAATGCGGAAGTTGATGTGTTGTGTGGTCGCCATGCGCGGGAGGTTCCGGTGATCAGCCATGCAATGAAACATGATTCGTCTCACCCTCTGTCCCCATTCTGGGACTTGGCGCTCAACAACATCAAGGCCAGTGTTCTGGATATGGCCTTACGGGACGACTGGTTTGCGGTCATTGATCGCCATCGTACGCTCTCGGCCATCGCCGAGCACCTCGGGAAGAGTGCCCAGTGGCTAAGACCAATACTCGACCTGCTTTGGGCGCTTGGCTTGGTGGATCAGGCACCGAAGCGACCGGATGAATATGTGCTCACTCCCATGGCCCACCGTTATTGGTTGACGACCTCTCCCGAATATTACGGAGATGCCTGGCGGTTTCGCTATCGCTCGCTGAGTGATTTTACGCCGTGTGAAGACCCGTTTTCCTCTGCCGTATCTTCCGAGCGCCAGTTGAGAGATCGCTGGGCGGAAGCGGCCGATTCCCACATCGCCAGAGAGCAAGCTATTCTGACTGCGCCTCGTGCGGTTGAGGTCATTCGCCGCTTGCCCGAGTATCCGCGTTTGCATCATTTCCTTGACTTGGGCGGTGGACCCGGCCTCGTCGCGTTAAAGCTGGCTCAGAAGACTGAACGACTGCAGGGACGGGTGTTCGATTTTCCCGAATCGGCGTCGGTCGCGAAGGCCCGAATCGACACTGCTGGGTTGTCCAATCGGTTAACCGTACAAGGCGGTGATATCAATGCCGGGGGCTTTGGTGATAGCTACGATCTGATCTGGGCATCGTCAGTGTTGCATTTTGTGGCGGACCCCGGGCGGACGCTGAACGACATTTATACAGCACTTGCACCCGGCGGCGTCTTCGTGAGCGCTCATGCGGAAATTGCACAAAATCCCCGTTCGGCGCGAAACACGCTCGCCTATTATTTACCACTTCGACTGAGGGGCAAGCCCGTCTGGTCATCTGGGTCGCTCGCGGACTGTCTGTCCCGTGCCGGCTTTGTTCGCGTCGAGAGCTATGTGCAGGGCGGCTTCCCAATGGTGCCGTTGACTGTCGTGATTGCAAGGCGGCCGCTCACATGACAAAAGATCGCTATCGAATGCGGCACCTGGGTATCGCCTGGCTGAACCTGCTTCTCGTCGTGCCCAGCATTTACCTCTGGTTGGGGCTACCGCTGGTGCTCAGGGAAGCGGGTTGGAGCGGGACCGATATCGGCCTGTTCCAGCTCGCGGGTCTTCCTGTGGTCCTCAAAGGGGTGATGGCGATACCGGTGGATAAGGGGCGCTGGTTCCCCTGTCATTATCGAGTCTGGTCCGTCGCACTCATCAGCTTACTGGTGTTGTGTCTGGTCACCCTGGCCGTCAATGCGTCGCTCATTGAGCAGCCGCGTCGACTGTTTGCGTTGGCGCTGGTGGCCGGGCTGTTGGCCAGTTGGGCCGACGTGTCTATCAATGCCCTGGCATTGCGTTGCCTGCCGGCTGACGAGCTCATGCGTGCGGGTGCTCTGCGGTCATCGGCCATGTTTCTCGGTGCGGTTTTGGGCGGTGGTCTGTTACTCGTCGCACGCTCTCATTGGGGTTGGGCGGCTCCGTTCTGGATCATGATTGCTGCGCTGACAAGTGGTGTAGCGCTATTGGCGCTGTGCCGTTTCAGAGGGGTTGATCCTGCATTGCGCTCTCGTCATGACGCTTCGGTTTTGTCCGGGTCCTGGCTCAGGGGCTTTTATGCGCAGCCTGGCGCCGTGTTTTGGACATTGCTGTTGTTGACTCTGTTTCCCTGTATCGGAGCGGCGTGGTTCTACCTGAAGCCTCTACTACTGGATTTTGGGGTACCCGCTCTTCAGGTTGCCTGGTGGGTTGGCGTCGGAGGAGGTGTGATCGGTGCATTGGCCAGCGTTCTGGGAGCGGGAATCGCTCGTCGGTTGGGTGCCTTTGAGACCTTGTGGTATGCGGCCTGGATTGCACTGGGCAGTTTACTGTTGATGGCCATCCTGACGGCACTCAGTCCCTCTGGACTTTGGCTGCTTCCGGGTGTGGTGGCCATCGCGTTCGCCATGGGGTTGGTGTCAGCGGTGGCTCTCGGCGCCATGATGCACTACGCGCGAGCCCGCACATACGCGCTTGACTACGGTTACCAGGCAAGTGTTTTTGCTCTGGGCCGTCTGGCCGTGTTTGCTCTCGCCGGGGTTTTGCTCGATCACCTCGGATACGCGGCATTGATGCTACTGTTGGCGCTGGGCATGTTGGTCGTGTGCGTGTTGATTCGCTCTGGACGACCCGGCATTGAGCCTGTGCTGTATCCGAAACCTCAACAACATTGAGTTCCATCTATCTGAAAGGAGTGCGGCAATGGAATCCATAGTGAAACGCTCTGTATCACCCCAGGCCATTACCTTGTGTCTGATCAGTGATTCTCGAGCGGTCGCGGATGATGTGCAGGCGGTGGTGTCGGCGATCAATAGACTGCTTGATGTCAATCGGATCGAGGAACCGGCGGAAGACACTGATGCCTCTCCTGTCTATCGGTCTCTACTGGTCCAGGCCGGACAGGCTCTTCAGCGACAACGGCGCCAGCTACCTGATGCCATCGAGGTGCTTCGATTCACAGACCGGGAGGATTGCCAGCGACGGTTGTCATCGGAGGTCAGCGGCGCGGTGGACATCCTGGTGGCAGACTGCGTACGGACACAGAGCCTGCGACCCTACAGCGCTTCGGATGACCAGGAGATGACGGCCCTGATCGATACCTGCCGGAATAGTGGCTGCCTGGGTAAACTCTCTCCCCACTCACTGGTCATCATGCCGCCTGAACGCAGTGATGAGGATTGGCACCAGTGGCTGCGGGGCAATCGTCAGGTACGCTTCCAACGCCGGGATGAGAATACGCGCGCGGACCTGCTGCGCATCGTGATGGACCACCTGGATCACAGCTATTGCAACAAGATGCTGGCGAGAACCATCAGCGAACGTTTCGAACCCGTGAGTACCGCCGTTCGCCTGGTTCAGTTCATGATCGCCCACTGGGGGGAGCAGTGGGACTGCCATTACTTCACCGGATCCATGGTTTCGGGATTTATCCAGTCGGTTCAACTTCTGACCGAAGGCAAGGGCATTCGCTGTTTAAGTGGATGCAGCGAACACAGTCTTGCCGTGAGCGCGCTTGCAGCGTGGCAATTGTTCAATCGGGCGAGCCTTATCGTCGTAACCTCGGGAATGCTGGACGAATTCCGAGGTACGCTGGCCAACATGAAGCGTGCCGGTGTTCCCTGCCTTGTGGTGTGTGCCGACAGTCCCAGCTCTATGTGGTTTGCCTTTCAGGGCACCATGGACCCGGAAAGTGATGGACGGGATGTCCTGAGAGCCCGAGGTCTCACGGAGGTGTTTATCGAACGCCCAGACGAAGCCCCTGCGCTACTCGATCGTGCCTGTCAACGTCTGCTGGATAAACCCCAGCCGGTTTTTATTCTGGCCACTCAGGGCGTACTGGAACATCGCAATACCAGGACAGAAACCGGGTCTACCGTGTGTTTGCCAAAAGCACCTGTGAATACAGTGCCTGAGGTGCCTCTGGCGCAAGCCATGGCGATAATCAACGATGAACAGAAAATCATTTTGTGGCAATGTGGATCCCTGACGCCGGAGGAGCAACAGCTCGTTCAATCCGTTGCACAGCGGGCGGGCATTTTTCTGGTGGACAGCCTGACCGCACCCGGCAGTGTGCCCGAATACCAGAGCGGACGCAAAAACCCCGCGTATCTCGGGACCCTCGCGATGTACGGTTTCAACCGTCGGGTCTATTACTGTCTGCACGATGACAGCGGCCTGAAAGATCGCGACACCCAGTGCCTGTTTTTCCTGAAAAGTCGTTTGGATCAGGCGGCGACCCCATTTTCAGAAGGCAAGTTGAAACGTCAGTTGCACATTGCTCAGGTCAATCACAACCCAGGGCATATTTCCCCGTTCACGGATCTGCCTCTGGTCATGGATCTCAAGGAATTTCTGATGCATGTTGAACAGAATCTGGCGGTGAAGCCGGACGTATTGGCCTGGCGTGAAGCGGAACGACAACGCCTCCAAGCGCTGAAACCTGAGGTCTCTACGGATTCGATCGCCACTTGTCCGATGACCGTCAACTACTTTTTTCTGCAGTTGGGTCAACTGGTCACCGAGCTGATCGAGCAGGACGGTTACCACTATATGGGCGTCTATGACGTTGGTCGCTGCGGGCTGTCCGCCGTGCGTAATGTGCCCAGAACCCGACGAGGATTCTCGGGCTGGTACGGACGAGCCCTGATGGGGGATGCGTTGGTGGCCTTGCCTTACATTGCCATGAACACGGATGATAATATTCTGGCCTTTATCGGTGATGGCGCCCGTGCGTTAGTGCCCAATATCGAATCCTGGTTGATCGAAAATGTAGCCCTTTCCGAGGGAGCTGAACGACGCAATGTCACAGTGTTCTATCTGAACAACGGTGTCTTGTCGCTTATCCAGACGTACCTTGATAAACGTTATTCTCACGACGGAGCCGATCAGGTTCGCGTCCGACCACAGCGGTCTGATCCGGCAACCTTCCGGTACGCCGGCATTACCGTGCATCGAGACCGGATTTCCCTGTTTGATCACAAAGCGCTACGCCGGTTGATCTCGACCCGCGGGCAAGTCAACTTTTTGGATGTGACTCTTTCCCACAATTCCGAGGGCGATGGGTTAAGTCTGTTATCGGAGTCTGCCTGGAACCGCCGTTTTGCCAACGATCTGGAGATGTCTTGATGAAGTTTGGTTTTATAGCACACCCTACCAGTCTGGACCTGAAACATCAGGTCGGGATTCTCGATTTGATGGGACGCCAGGCAGCTCAACAGGAGTCGGGTGCGTACAAACCTGAGCTCTGGCGAAAAGAAAACCTCGTGCCGTTTATGGACTTTGGTGTCATCAGGGGGGCGGAAGGACATCATTGTTCCGGATTGTTGCACTACCTGCCGATGACGGCGGCCGAAATGTTGCACCAACCTCGCCAGGTCTCTGCGCGAGTCATTGAGGCCGTCCGTTCGTTGCATGCTAAGGGTGCCGACCTTGTTGGTCTGGGCGGATTTACCGCCATTGTGGGTCGACGGGGCGAGCAGACCTGGCAGGAAACCGGTGTCCCGGTCACAACCGGTAATTCGTTGACGGCTTTCGCAGCGTATCGCAACCTGCTCGATGCCATGGAATCATTGGGTGTCGACCCGCCGGGGACCCGTGTAGCGCTGGTGGGTTTCCCCGGATCGATTGTTCTGGCCGTCGCTCGGCTACTCCTCAACCATGATTGTCAGTTGGTGTTGGTCCATCGTAGCGGGCGTGATCGGCAGCAGAGCCTTGATCTCTTGCCAGATGCCGACCCTGCCCAGATTGAGTGCACGAACAGCGTTGATACCACTTATGAAAACACCCGGTTCTTTCTGGGCGCGAGTTCCAGCGGCTACCTGATCGACAGCGCCCATCTGTTGCCGGGATCGGTGGTGGTGGATGCCGCCTTACCCCGGGATGTCATTCCTCCGGACCAGGCACGATCAGACATACTACTGATCGACGGTGGGTTGGTTTCCGGTGACGAGCGAGTCACGCTTGGGTCTCAATGGGCCGGTCTCTCCCCCCGTTGCCAAATTAACGGTTGCCTTGCGGAGACTCTGATTCTGGCGCTCGAAAACCGCGCCGAGAATTTTTCGCTGGGCCGGGATTTACCCAGCGACAAAGTTTTGGAAATCGGTCGGTTGGCCCATCAGCACGGCTTTTCATCGCTGCCGATGTCCTCGGGGGGTATTGCGCTCACGAGGCCAGATTTCGAGCGTCTGAGCCACTACCACCGAATGCCACAGACCCGACGCGCACTGACTGGCATTGATGCAGAACCGGCGGCACTGCGACCTGCCGTACTGGACCGGTTTGCCCGGCATATCAACCCGCTGTTGGCGGACTTTTATCGTCAGCATCACATTGAGCGGGTATTCAGCCGTGGTGAAGGCGCGTGGCTTACTGATCTGGACGGAACCCGATACCTGGACTTTGTCGCCGGTTACGGATGCCTGAACACCGGCCACAACCACCCGCAGATCAAAGCAGCGTTGCAGCAGCATCTGGAAGTCAGCGCCCCCACGTTTGTACAGTACGTGTCGTCGCCTTTGCAAACATCTCTTCTCGCAGAGCGGCTCTCCGAATTGGCACCGGGGGATCTCTCTCGCGTCTTTTTCAGTAACTCCGGTACTGAGGCGGTCGAAGCCGCATTGAAATTGGCGATGGCCGCACAGCCTGACCGGACCAGACTGGTCTACTGTGACAACGGCTATCATGGGAAAACGCTGGGCGCACTGTCGGTGACTGGACGGGAGAAACACCGGCGTTGGTTCGAACCGCTTCGGGCGGATACGACAGCCATTCCTTTCGGTGACCCGGAGGCCCTGGATCGAGCGCTACGTTCCCGGGATGTTGTGGCGTTCGTGGTCGAGCCCATTCAGGGAGAAGGGGGAGTGATTCTGCCGCCGGCTGACTATTTGCAACAGGTTCGTACGTTGTGTGATCGTTACGAGACGCTGATGGTTCTGGATGAAGTTCAGACCGGACTGGGAAGAACGGGGCATTGGTTCGCCTGTAATCGGGAGGCTGTCGAGCCTGATGTGCTCGTTTTGTCCAAGTCGCTTTCTGGAGGGGTCGTGCCTATTGGTGCCACACTTTGCAGTCCTGAGCTGTGGGATCGGGCTTGGGGTGATGTGGACCGCTTTGCGGCGCATACGTCGACCTTTGGTGGTGGCAACCTGGCGGCGTCAGCGGCTCTGGCCACGCTGGATGTCATCGCCTCTGAGGGGCTGGTTGATCGCGCCCGCACACTCGGAGACACCCTTCGCGGCAACCTGGAGGAAGTGGCCAGTCAATACCCATTCATACGGGCGGTGAGAGGACAAGGACTGATGATGGCGGTGGAATTCTGCCCAGACTATTCGGGTGGCTTACGTGCTCTGGCTCATGAAATGGCGTCGCGTCTGCCCGGTGCCTGGTTCTCTACCTACCGCTTTTTGCCAGGAGACGCGCGCCATGCCATTGAGCGGGCGAGCGATCTGATCGAACAGAGTTTTGGTGATCTGTTTGTTCAGACGCTGGTGAGTAAAATGGCCAACGAACATCAGATACTGACGTTTGTAACCGCCAACAACAACCGGGTTCTGCGCATTCAACCGCCACTGATAATTACGGAGAGAGAGGCCCAGCATTTCGTGACCGCTTTCGAACAATGTTGTCGGGACTTGTCGACCGTTATGGACTGACAATCATCGCAACAATGTGCGTCGAAAGCGCGCTGGCGTACAGTTGTAATGCGCTTTGAACGCCTGAGTGAAGTGGCTGGCACTACTGAATCCACAGTGGTGCGCGACGTCAGTAATGTTCCATTTAGGGTCTCTAAGATAGTGCTCCGCGCAACGCAGCCGATGTTGTCGAAGCCATGCAAATACTGTTTGGCCAAAGGCTTTTTTGAAGCAGCGGTTCAGTCGAACATGGCTCATCCCGACTTTTCGCGCAATGGCGTTTAGACTGACTGAGCCATTCAGGTCCTGTTTGAGCAAGCGTACCGCCTGCTGAACAGCTCGTTGCTCGCAGTTGCTGAGTTCCGTACCGGGCGGTTTGCTGCACAGCGCATTGGGATTGATCCAGCGTGCGAGCACCTCCAGGGCTCTGGCTTCCGCAATCAGACGTTCCCCGCCCGACTGCAGTGGGTTGGTCAACAGGTCGTTCAGCCAGGGCTTGGCGAGTTCATCGCGGGCCAGGCGCTGGCTACCTGGACACAACAGGTGGCGATCGAAGCCGTCAATATTGGAGAACGCCTGAACGATACGGTGGGTCCGGTATTTCAGAACCACCATCTCCGTAGGCGTCTGGGCGGGCGTGTGGCGTAGCAGTGGGGCGTTGCCGGTATTGAACAGCCAGATGTCTCCGGGCCTGACCGTCTGACGTTCTGCTTCATCGGCAAAACGAAAATGGCTGATACCTTTAATCCCGAATACGAGGAGCGTAGTGTCCTTGGGGTGCCGAAGTAACGCGTGGTAAGCGAATGAAAAACAGCAGTGACTGTGGGTAAGCGAGATGTCCGGGCACAACTGGGCGACCTTGAATTCGGTATTTCCGCAATCCTTTGGCAAGTGCCGGTTTAGCCACTGGCCAAACTCTGCGGGGCTGAAACCCATGATTGATGCCGGCATGGGCAGGGGAGCGACGTCAATTGTGGCAGTATCCATGGCGATTCCTTTTTGCTGAGCCTGATGACGTTGCACCAGGCCATCGGGCCTGGCATGAACGACCCCGATACGGGCCGATTCGTAACGCGACTGCAAATAAATGCTAATAATTATCGTTTATAGTTTCGCGCCTCCTGTTTGTCAACGGGGATTGGACGCCACATTACCAATGACCTGAACCCTATTGGTGCGGGACGCTTTATCGAGTAGTTAAAGATTCCAATGGGCCGTCAGGGTGAGCGTATCATTATGCCGATAGGGGAAGATCATTTCCTCGAACGCGTTGGCAAAATACTCCGTTAATGTCACATCGAGACTAAACGTATCGGAGAATGTCCAACCGGCTGACAGGCGGAGCAGGTCGCCCTCGCCACCGGGTAGCCGCAAGGTTTGGCTACTCAGCGTAAGACGTTCGTTGAACAGGGCATAACGCAAGCGCAGGCTGGCTCCCGTTTGCCATTGCGAATCGGCAAGGGCGGCATTGTGATCTCGGGTATACACTTCACTCAACTCGAGCGTGACCGTCAGGTCGCTGATGCCAGCATATTCTGCCGACACCATGGCGCGCCACTGGTCGTGCTCAGGCCAGTGGTCAGCCGGATTGTTCGGCCTCTGCGGGACCTGTCGGTGTAGGGCATGTTCCGTGCGTAGGACCCAGGCGCCCTGTGTGGTCTGAACGGCCAACCCGGCCACTTGTTGTCGCCAGGGCGTCAGCGAGATCCGCCCGAACGCCTCCGTCGGTGAGGGAAACACCGGTAGGCGTTCAAAACTGCTGACCTCGGCCAGCAGCCACTGCATATCCCACCCCGGGTGTCGTGTCTGCCAGCGCAGAGCCCATCCGGTGTCATGGCGTCGACGCATAACCGGCCGCGGGTTCTCCGGCGAATGCCAGGCCAGATAAGGGTCGAACTCGTCGCCCGGGGCGGGCAACCGGTCCGGGGGCGTCTCCGGCAACAAAACCAGATCGAGCTGGCCGTCCCAGTTGGCCCGTAGTACCGGCACCGGTTGACGCAAATCGTCCAGATCCTCCTGACCGGGCCAGCGTTGATTACGACGTGCCAGCACGTCGGTGACCCTCAGGCTTTCGGCTTCGCCCCAAGCCAGGGTCTGATACCCTCCCAACACCCACCAGTCACCGGACTGCCAGGAAAGATAACTGTCGGAAATTTCAGCGCGCCAACGCCGTTGATCCGTCTGCTCATCCGTAAACGTGTAACCGGACCATAGCCCGGCCCGTTCCATGTCCGGTAGCCAATCCTGAACCAGCACACCAGACAGGCGCAGCCCCCAGGGGCCATCCTGCCACTTCAGTTGGCCATACAATTCGGTCTCCACCCGGGTCAGATCGGCACCGTCACGGGCGATGGGGGCGGCGGGCGTCCGGTAGCCATAACCGAGGCGCTGCTTCAGCCAGGCGCGGTGTCGCCAGGGGGATGGGTTCGCTTTCGGTGTTGCTGACGCTTCGGTTTCCACCGTGCCGAAAAAGTCATCAGCGTGAGCGTGAAGAGCGAATAGAACGATAAGCGTGGTGAGCCAGACAGGTTTCATTGCCACATTTCTCCTTCACAAACCTCGCTGCATGGCTTGGGTGGTAAACAGGTCTTCATCGGTGTGTTCGTTGTAAACCACTTCCGAAAAATCAAACACGCTGGCATGTTCCTGTTCGCCGTTTCGTGCGGTGATCATCTGCAGGCGCATGGGCGTCCAGATGCCGTCGATTTCCTTGAGTTCGGTGGCGCTGAAATATTTAATCCGTTTCCCCTTGCTCACCCAGATTTTCCCCTGCACCTGCACGAAATTGTCTTTTCGTATCCACAAGTGGGATTTTTCATAACCGGTTTCGTCTCGGACTTTGTCGGCGTATTCCTCTTTGGGGGTCGACTCGATCAGCCAGGCCGACTCTCCACCGGCTTCGGCGTTCTCGTCGAGCATGCGATAGTTGTACCAGTCGATTGTGACACCATTGATGTCCGAGTATGTGAAGTCGCTGCCCATAAAAGAGCCAGACCGGTCTCCGGAGGCGACGCGTCGAACCTGTTTTAGCGCGGGTAAATACAGCCAGGAGTCGTCATCCCGTCCATCGTCATAGTCATAATTCATATAACTGGTGCCTGCGACGTCTGCGGGCGAGCGAAAAAATACAATGGATTTTTCCATCGCTTTCTGGTCCAGTGAGTACATGTTCAAGTCCCGGACCCGCTCCCGGCCTTTGCGATCGATGAGAATCAATTTGGCGTCGGAGCGGGAGGAGTCGCCGGTGTAGCGTTCGTCCGCTTTCCTGATGATGTCATAGGCGTTCAGCTCCTCTGCCAACGCGGGAAACGCGGGGGCAAAAAGAAAAAAAACAAACGGTGCCAGCAAGTGATGACGATTCATAAACGGTCTACCTCCGGAGTCGTCGGTTCAGAGTAAGTGAGTTGGGTGTCCGCCTGTTGACCGTCGATGCGGTAGAGCAGGGCGGGCAGAAAAATCAGGTCGCCCACCAAGGCCAGCGCCATAATCGTGGCGGCAAACAGGCCGGTGTAGATATAAGGAATAAATGAGCCGAGGAGCATGACGCTGAATCCGGTCACCAACACCAGGGAGGTGAACATGACCGCGCGACCGGACTCTGTCATTGCGCGCGTAACGGCCTGATGGGCATTGGCACCCTGGCGACGAGCCAGCAGGTAGCGGTTCATGACATGAATGGCATCGTCCACCGCAATGCCCATGGTCATGGCGCCCACGATCATGGTGCCCAGGTTCAGATGAATGCCCAGCAGCACCAATAGCGCGCCGGTCATCAGAATGGGCACCACACTGGGAATCAAGGCAATCATCCCGTACTTTACGGATCGGAACAGCACCATGAAACTGGCACCGATGATCACCAGTGCAATGAGAAAGGAGCGTGCCATCCCTTGGTTCACGTAGGCATCCTGGGCGTTATACATCACCAGGCTACCGGTTAGGTTCACAGACAGGTCGGGGTAATGTTGCTTTAGATGATGTTCGATTCGCCTCAGTAGCGCGTCGGTTTCACTGGCCGCCATATTCTGGATAGGGACCGATACGCGTAGATAGCGCTCATAAAAGTCCTTGGTGTCTGTCAGATCTTCCACGGGCCCGGTGTTGTCGTAGAGCAGCAGAAATTGCGCGGCCATTTCTGGAGAATCCGGAAGTTTATACCACTGCGGGTCCTCGTAATGCAGGGCCTGATTGATCTCCTTGTGAAAGTCCACCAGTGAGTTCACTGCACCGGTTTCCGGTTGGGCTTCCAGCCAAGCCTGCAGGCGATCCACCTGGTTCAGGAACGTCGGGTTGTGAATGCCGCCCTCGGCTCCGCTATCGATCACAAAGTCTATGTTCTGAATGCCGTCATAGACGCGGTCAAAGTAGTTCAGGTCCTCTCGTGTCGGGTTATCCTTTTTGAAATAGGTGATGAAATTGGAGTCCACCGTCAGTTGCGGAACCAGCGCGAGGCTGACTACCAACAGCGCGGCACCGGCAGTGACCAGCGAGCGCGACCAGCGGCGGGTGAACCCCGGCAGTGTGCGGGTCAGTCGGGCGATGAGTCCGGTGTCCACCGCCCGCGCTGTACGAGGCGAAAAGGCCGAGACAAATGACAGCAGTGCCGGCAGGACGGTCATGGCCAGGAAGAACAGCGTCAGCGCTCCGATGGCGCCGAGCCAGGCGAACTGTCGCACCGGCACCAGTTCGGTAATGCCCAGGGCGAGAAATCCGGCTGCGGTGGTCAGGGCCGTATAGAATGCCGGTGTCCAGAGGCATTCAATGGCATGGGCGGCGGCCTCGTCGGGGCGCTCGCCTCGATGCCGGAAGTGGTAAAACTCTACCAGCACATGCACGGAAATCCCGATACCGATAATGATCAGCGCTGGTACCAGGGCTGATTCCACCACCGAGTGCGGCCAACCCAACAGCCCCTGCAATCCACTGACCCAGACAATACCGGTGCCAATCACCGCCCATGGCATAAGCATGCCGGTGAGCGAACGGAAGCTGACAAACAGAATCACCAGCATGAGCACCGCCATGGTGGGATTGATCCAGCGCTGGTCTCGCTTGGTCAGTACCTCAAACTGCTCGGTAAAAACCGGCTGACCGCTCAGGTGCAGAGGGTAGCCCCGGGACTCGAATTCCTGCTCCGCGATATAGTCCCGCACCGCGCCCATCAGGCTCATTTTGTGTTCGCTGCTGCCCACCTGATAGCGAACCCGTGCCACCACCCGGGTGTGCTGCAAGTCGTCGGAGATCAGTGAGCCAAGGGCCATGGTTTCCTGCCCGATACGGTCCCGGGCCTCCGCCAGATGGGCCGGGTCGTACGGGGGTTCAACCAGTTTGTCGGTGGCCAGCATACCGCCGTCGGAGTGGGTGTATTCGTATTGGGTGAGGGAACGTACCTGGGTTACCTCCGGCCGGTTCTCCAGAAACCGGGTCAATTGTGCCACCACGGACAGCGCCTCCGGGGTGAACACGTCCGGGTCACTTTCCCGGGCCTCGATGCCGATGGAGAGATATTCCACATCGCCAAACAGGTCCAGCAGCTGATTGAAGGCCGCCAGATTGGGGTCGCCCTCAACAAAATAGCTCTCGTTGGAGTTGTCGTAACCGATCTGTTGCGCGGGCAGTAAGGCCAACCCGGCCAGTAGCATGGACAGCCCCAGCACCAGCCAGCGGCCACGGATGACCCAGTGGGCCCACAGTTGAATAAAACGCTTCATGAAGATCTCCTTTCGTCGGGAGAAGCAATGTTAACCATGTTAAGTTAACGGTGTAAAGATGTGTTTCACCAAGGCCGCTGAAATGTGTCTTCAGATTCCGTCCCACACCCGTGACACACCGCGAGCGAGTGAATGGAACCAACGTGAACGGGTCGGCGTTGGGGCACTCGAGGACCGTATCGATCAAAAGTGCTAAACTGCCCGACTTTCCCAATCTGCACCTTCCATTAGCTGGAAGGTCAAGCACTCAAGAACACAGGACCAGGCAATCCGTGACCTCAGGCCGCTTTATTACCGTGGAAGGCACCGAAGGTGTCGGCAAGAGCACTAACCTCAACTTCATTCGGCAGTGGCTGGAAGGACAGGGCCATCGTGTGCTGGTCACCCGTGAACCGGGCGGCACGCCCCTGGCGGAGGAGTTACGCAGCCTGCTGCTGGCCCCTCGTGACGAGACCGTCGACCCGATGGCGGAACTGCTGATGGTGTTCGCGGCCCGGGCCCAACATCTGGAGCAGGTGGTCAAGCCAGCGCTGGCGGCCGGCACCTGGGTACTGTGCGACCGCTTCACGGATTCGACCTACGCCTATCAGGGGGGCGGTCGGGGCTTTGATCAGAGTGTCATCGCCCAGTTGGAGACCCTGGTGCAGGGCGATTTGCGTCCGGACCTGACGGTCATTCTGGATATTGAGGTAGAGAAGGGCCTGGCGCGCGCCAGTCAGCGCAGTGTGCCGGATCGGTTCGAGGGAGAAGCCGTGGCGTTTTTCGAGCGGGTGAGGACGGTGTACCGTGAGTTGGCCGCCCGAGCACCGAACCGCTATGCGGTGGTCGATGCCGGGCAACCTCTGGAGCAGGTCCAGCAGTCCATCAAACAGGTTCTGATCAACCTGTAAGATGTACGGAACTGTGTGGGGCGGTCTTCTGTGTTTTAGAACCGCAAACCCAACTGCATGGAAGCGCCGGCGGTATTACCATCACCGGTAAAGCCGGCAATGTCCACATTCACCACGTTGAAGGGTGAGAAGCCAATACCCACCGATACGGTATCTTCCACGTTATCTTCCAGATCACGCTGGAAACCCACTCGCAACTGTGCCCAATCAAAGGCATTCAGTTCAGCGCCGGCGCGGACAAACTGGGTATCCTGACCGGTGGCAAAGTTCGGGCTGGTATTCAGGTCAGCAGCCACCTCGGCCGTAAACCAGCTACCCTCGTAACCGACAGCGGTAGTGGCACGCGGCTTAATTTCCAGGGTGTCGCCGGGCACAATGGTCTCATACTCATTGCTGATCAGGTTTGATACCGTCAGAGCATAGCGCATGTCGCCGCAAAGGTAGGTGGCGCCGAGGTCGATGTTCACATCGTCGGTTTCCACGGTGTATTCATCACCGTCGAAATCGTCTTCCTCAAAATCGTCCACAGTAGCGGAGTACACAAAGGTCATCACGTGCATCCACTTGGGCGTGGCGCCCAGCAGCAGTCGGGAATCCTCACCGGTCTGCAGGCTTTTGGCCATCGCGAGGCCCACTTCGGAAACGGCCGCACCCCGTCCTACACCATACGACTGCAGGCCAGACGGATCAAAGTTCGCTTGGCCAACGGCGTCACGGATGTATTGATAGTCTTCTTCTTCGATGACTGTCTGCACCGCTGCCTCGATACGGGTTTTACCCACTACCGACAGTGACAGGATATCGTTGGGGATTGTCAGTACGAAGCTGCCACCGGCACCAATGTTGGCGGTTTTGTCAGCGATATTCTCCAAACGGCGGATGGCCTCATCAGCCTCTTCGTCCAGCAGCTCTCGGGCCTGCTGCTCGGCCGCCCAAGGATCGTTCGGATCATAGTCGATGTCGCCGAAGTAGCTTTCAGCGGTTTGCTCTTCCAGGTAATCCAGATAATCAGCCAGATCTTCCAGGCCATCGATCAGGTCGTCTTCGTCTTCACCCAACACACCGCCGTTGAACACCAGACCAAAATCGTCCCGCTCATCAAATTTGGCACCCAGGCTGGGGTTGTACACCACGCCGTCGGCGTAACCGCCGGTGGCATAACCCGCGCCGGACATGCCCGTCAGGCGACCGTTGTAGTAATCACCGGCAACAGCGGCACCAGAAGCGGCCATCAAGGCCATGCTGAGAAGCGTTTTTTTCATTTTAAAAACCTGTGAAGGGATAGCTGGGTGAAACGTAAAAAAATGTTAGCGAGTAAATTGTGGCCCATTATATAAGCAGGTGCAATAACCCATTTGGGTGTTATTAGAAAATGGTCTTGATTTTGCGTTCGGGAGAAGCTTTAGCAATAACACCGGCTAAAAAACCGGCGGTGATTCACAGTACACGGGTGAACCGGTCTGCGGATGGGTAAATTCAATCGTGGTGGCGTGTAGCAGCAATCGCTCCGACGCGGCAAGATACGCTGGAGTGGCGTACAGATTATCCCCCAAAATCGGATGCCCCAGTGCCTGCATATGCACCCTAAGCTGATGCGAACGTCCTGTGACCGGCTCAAGCGCCACCCGCGTCGAATCCGCGCTGCGCTGCAACACCCGATAGCGGGTCAACGCCGCCTTGCCGTCAGTATAGTCAACTTTCTGTCGGGGTCGATTCGGCCAATCACAGATCAACGGCAAATCCACCTCACCCGCCTCATCCGCCATGACCCCGCCAACCACCGCCGTATAACACTTATGCACCAAGCGCTGCTCAAACTGCCGCGCCAAATGCTTTTGCGTCTCATACCCCAACGGAATCAACACCAACCCCGACGTCGCCTGATCGAGCCGATGCACAATCCGGGCATTGGGGTAGGGGACCAACAACCGGTTGATCAGACAATCCTGCTTCTCCGGCCCACGCCCCGGCACCGTCAACAACCCAGCGGGTTTATTGACCACCAACAGCGCATCATCGGCATAGACAATCTCAGGAAGCACAACCGTCCCCAGTTCAAAAAGTCGGCATTGTACCGTAGAGCACCCATTTGGTGCCTTTTTGGTGTGGAGTTTGATCGACCGTGGTAATCCCTGCGAGAGAGGCAAGATGAATACTTGGAGCTCGGCGGATGCGGGTGTTGCCCTTATCCGCCCTACGGAGAGGGTGCTAGTTCCCGGAACGTGATGAGCTGCCGCGGAGGATGGATAGCCCCTTGCGAGACCGTAAGCGGCGGGAATCCGCGCGTCGAGCCCCCAGGGATGGGTTTACGGCGTGTCTCGCAAGGGGCTATCCATCCGGAGCCCCAGACACAAAGTCCCAAAAAACCAACCGCTGGGCAATCACCAATCCGAACGCGTACAATACCGCCAAACTTCAACCGAAACCGACGCCTCATGTCCGAACACTTCCCGGCACTGCCATATCCCTGGCAAAAAGAACCCTGGCAACGCCTCAACCGCCAAATCAGCGAAGGCCAACTGCCACACGCCCTAATGTTCGCCGGCCCACCCGGCATCGGCAAAGCCCACCTGGCCACCGCACTGGCCCAACGGCTCCTGTGCCAGACACCCCAGCAAGACACCGCCTGCGGCAAATGCCACAGCTGCGGACTGCTCAAAGCCCAGACCCACCCCGACCTCACCGTGCTGCAACCGGAAGAGCCGGGCAAAGCCATCAAAATCGACGCCATCCGCGAACTCACCCAGACCCTGGGCACCACCGCCCAACAGGGCGGCTACAAAGTCGTCATCCTCGAGCCGGCCGAAGCCATGAACGCCAACTCCGCCAACGCCCTGCTCAAAACCCTGGAAGAGCCCGCCGACGACACCGTGCTGATCCTCATCAGCCATACCCCCAGCGCCGTGCTGCCCACCATCCGCAGCCGCTGCCAACTGCGCAGCTTCGCCATCCCGCCCCAGGCCCAGGTCCTGAGCTGGCTCAACCCCCTGGTCTCCGGCAGCGGCTTCGAACCCGAAGCCCTGCTCGAACTCGGCCGAGGCGCACCCTTGCACGCCTTGGCCCTGCTCGAAGGCGACGCCCTGGAGCAGCGCCGACAGCGCGAAAAAGACTTCATCAGACTGTGCGACCAACAGCTCACCGCGATCCAGCTCGCCGACCAGTGGCAAAAAGGCGACGTCGGCGAAGCCATCGAATGGCTTCTCATCTGGCTGTATGACCTGGCCCGATGGCAAGCCGGCGCCGACGTCTCCACCTTCAAACCGCTGCCGGACCACCTCCAACACCAATTCCAGCGCATCCCCCCGGCGCTTCTACATCGGTACCTGGAAAAACTCCTCACCGTCAAAAGCCAATGGCTCAGCGGCGCCAATCCCAACAAACAGCTATTATTGGAAGAGTTGTTGTTGGATTGGGGGGTAGTGATGCGGCAGGCGATGCGGGCGGCTTGAAGCCTGGGTTACCCTCCACGGACCGGGCTCTACCAAACCACCTTATCTGGACACTAAGACCCGAATCCATTACTGTTTGACACAAATCCAACACCGGAGCAGAGTATGCACGCACTTGGCGGTGCCCGAAACGGGATACTTTCTCTCACCATCAAAGACAAAGCCGTGCTCTACGCGGCCTACATGCCCTTCGTCAAAAACGGCGGCCTGTTCATCCCCACCGGCAAAAGCTACAAACTGGGCGATGAAGTCTTCATGCTCCTCAACCTCATGGACGAACCCGAAAAAATCCCCGTCGCCGGCAAAGTCGTCTGGGTCACCCCAAAAGGCGCCCAAGGCAACCGCGCCGCCGGCATCGGCGTCCAGTTCAGCGACCAGGACAACACCGCCGTCAACAAAATCGAAACCTACCTCGCCGGCTCCCTCGAGTCCGAGCGGCCGACCCATACCATGTAATGTAATGCTGACAGACTCCCACTGCCACCTAGACCGCATCGACCTCGACCCCTATAACGGCGACCTCAACGCCGCGCTAGATGCCGCCAGAGAGCGGGGCATCCGGCAATTCCTGTGCATCGGCGTCAGCCTCGACAACCGGGAAACCGTCGTCGACATCGCCCGCCAATACCCCGACGTCTACGCCTCCGTCGGCGTCCACCCCTGCGACGTCGAATCCGGCACCGCCACCGTCGAGCAGTTAGTGGAATGGGGCAGGGCACCCGAAGTCATTGGCCTGGGCGAAACCGGCCTCGACTACCACTACGCCGAGCAGACCAAAGAACTCCAACAGGAAAGCTTCGCCCTGCACCTTAAAGCCGGTGCCCAGGCAGGTCTGCCCATCATCGTCCACACCCGTGAAGCCCGTGAAGACACCCTGGCCCTCATCCGCGAACACGGCAGCACCGAACACGCCGGCGTCCTCCACTGCTTTACCGAAACCTGGGACATGGCCAGCCAGGCACTCGACCTCGGCTACTACATCTCCCTGTCCGGCATCGTCACCTTCAACAGCGCCAAAGCCCTGCGCGAAGTGGCCAAACAAATCCCCCTCGACCGCCTGCTGGTCGAAACCGACTCCCCCTACCTGGCCCCGGTCCCGCACCGTGGCAAATCCAACGAGCCCCAATACGTGCGCGAAGTGGCACAGTTTGTCGCCGATCTCCGGGGAATACCCGTAGAACAGCTTGCCGAGCAGACCACCGAGAATTTCCATCGGTTGTTTCCGAAATCCAGAGATAAGTAATTCGGAGGCGTCGAGTTGGATTACGGCGGCTTCGGCCTCCGAGCGTCGGACCGATCCGCCCTACGCGAGGCTGATGTGCGGTACTGAGGGCCTGGAGGGGGTAAAGCCTTTCAAGACCGTGGAGCGGGGGACCCGCGATTCGAGCCTACAGGGACGTATGTACGGCGTGTCTTGAAAGGCTTTACCCCCTCCAGGCCCGGACTCGGAAGTAACTCTCCCTCTAATCAAGTTATAATGCCGTCACAAAAACCAACCGGAGACACCTGATGCCCCGCACCCAACAACTGATGATCATGCTCGACCTGCAAGACAGCATGAACACCAAAGTCCACCCGGAATGGCGCTCCCAGCAATTCGAATTCTACCGCGCCATCTGGATCGAATGTGCGGAGCTGCTCGAACACTACGGCTGGAAATGGTGGAAAAAACAGACCCCAGACACCGACCAGGTCGCCCTCGAACTCATCGACATCTGGCACTTCGGCCTCAGCATCCTGCTGCAGAACAGCGACGACCTCGACGCACTGGCCGCCGACATCGATCGACAACTCAAAGTCGCCACCGACGAACCCGACTTCCGCCTCGACCTGGAAGCCTTCGCCGGCGCCACCCTGGCCGATCGTCAGTTCCACATCGACAAATTCGGCCGCCTGATGGCGGGCGTCGACATGAGCTTCGACGACCTCTATCGGGGCTATGTCGGCAAAAACGTCCTCAACTTCTTCCGGCAGGACCACGGGTATAAGGATGGCAGCTACCGCAAGCACTGGCAGGATGGCCGGGAAGACAACGAGCACCTCGTGGAAGTGGTGCGGGAGCTGGATGCGGGCAGTCCCAGCTTCAAAGATGACCTGTACCAGGCGCTGTCGGCGCGGTACGAGTAGTGGCAACGGCGGATGCGGACTTTGGCCTTATCCGCCCTACGCGGGCGGCGGAGGTTGCGTAGGGCGGATAAGCGCGAAGCGCGCATCCGCCGTTACCCAACGTGACGCAAACGCATCCACCCAAACCCACACATAGAAATACCCACCCAACCCCGTTATCATACGCCCCAACGAAATCCACTCTCTTTATGAAAGGGACCTTACCCGCATGAAAGTTACCGTATTTGGCACCGGCTATGTCGGTCTGGTGCAGGGCGCCATCCTCTCCGAAGTCGGCCACGACGTGGTCTGTGTTGATGTAGACGCCAAAAAGGTCGAGCGCCTTAAAAACGGTGAAATCCCGATTTACGAACCCGGCCTGGAGCCGCTGGTGACCGAAAACTACGCCGCCGGCCGCCTGCATTTCACCACCGACGCGGCCGAGGCCGTCAAACACGGTGACTTGCAATTCATCGCTGTAGGCACGCCACCGGACGAGGACGGCTCCGCCGACCTCAAATACGTTTTGGCCGTGGCTGAGACCATTGCCACCCACATGGAAAAGCGCCAGGTCATCATCGACAAGTCCACCGTGCCCGTGGGCACCGCCGATAAGGTAAAAGCCAAAGTCGCGGAAACCCTGGAAAAGCGCGGCCGTACCGACCTCGAATTCGCCGTGGTGTCCAATCCAGAATTTCTGAAAGAAGGCTCGGCCGTGGCCGACTGCATGAAGCCGGACCGCATCATCATCGGCACCGATGACGACTACGCCGAGGAAGTCATGCGCGAGCTGTACGCGCCGTTCAACCGCAACCATGACAAGGTCATGATCATGGACGTGCGGAGTGCCGAGCTGACCAAGTACGCTGCCAACTGCATGCTGGCGACCAAAATCAGCTTTATCAACGAAATCGCCAACCTGGCTGAGCTGCTGGGTGCGGACATCGAGGCCGTGCGCCAGGGCATCGGCAGCGACCCGCGCATTGGCTACCAGTTTATCTACCCCGGCGTGGGCTACGGCGGCTCCTGCTTCCCGAAAGACGTCCAGGCCCTGATTCGCACCGCGGACGACATCAACTTCGACGCCAAGGTGCTGAAGTCGGTGGAAGCGCGGAACAACGAACAGAAAACCACCCTGTTCCAGAAGATCAACAAGCACTATGGCGGTGACCTGAAGGGCAAAACCTTTGCCGTCTGGGGGCTGTCGTTCAAGCCCAACACCGATGACATGCGCGAGGCGCCCGCCCGGGTGCTGATGGAAGCCCTCTGGGCCGCCGGTGCGAAGGTACAAGCCTATGATCCGGAAGCGATGGAAGAAACCCAGCGTATCTACGGAACCCGTGATGATCTGAGCCTGTGCGGTACCAAAGAAAGTACCCTCAAGGGCGCCGACGCCCTGGTGATCGTCACCGAATGGCAAGCCTTCCGTGCGCCGGACTTCGACCTGATCAAACAGCAACTGACCCAGCCGCTGGTGTTTGACGGCCGGAACCTGTTTGATCCCAAGCGGATGGTCAAGAAGGGCTTTACCTACTATTCGGTTGGGCGGCCATCGTAAAGTCCGGCAACGGCGGATGGATGGCAAGGCAGTTCGCGTAGGGCGGATAAGCGCGAAGCGCGCATCCGCCGTAACCCAACCCGACGCATCCGCCGAAACCAAATTCTGCGGATTCGCCAAATGATTGCCAATAACCCGGCACATCCAACGTACCCAACGCGATTTTTATGACCCAACCCCAATGGTACCTGGTGCAATGCAAACCGCGGCATGCGTTTCGGGCCGAAGAGCACCTCGCCAACCAGGGCTTTGAGTGTTTTCTTCCGTCGCACCGGGTCAAACGCAAACACCGAGACAAATACCGGCTCGTGACCGAGCCATTATTCCCGCACTACCTGTTCATCCGCCTGGACGATGAGAGCAACTGGGGCGTCATCCGTTCCACCCGCGGCGTCGCCCAGGTGGTGACCTTTAATGGTGTGCCCAAGCCGGTACCGGAAGACATTATCGAAGGCTTGCGGCAACACTGCGCGCTGCTCAACGGCGCCGAGCCGGAACCCTTGTTCAGGGCAGGGGACCGGGTGGTGATCACCAAGGGCGCCTTCCGCGAACTGGAAGCCGTGGTGCAGGCCACCAAAGGAGAGGAGCGGGTGGTCCTGTTACTCAACCTCCTCAACCAACCCCAACACATCGAAGTCCCCACCCACGCTCTGACTAGGTCGGATTAACGCACAGCGCGTAATCCGACCTGCGCGAGGGCAATGGGTGCCGTGCGGGGCGGTGGATGGTACTATGGCAACCTGAATCAATAACAACCGCACGGACGTTACTATGCTGATCACCACCTACGCTTTCTGGCTATTGCTGGGCATCGCCTTACTGCTCTCCGAACTCTTCATTCCCGGACTGATTGCCGCCTTCTTCGGCATTGGCGCGCTACTGGTAGGCGTGCTCACACTACTGGACATCATCGACACCCTGGCCGCCCAACTGGCGGTCTTCGCCGTGTTCAGTCTCCTGGCCCTGTTCGCCCTGCGAAAACACTTCCACCGCTGGCTACGCGGCACCGAAGCCGACCCCTCCGCCAAAGACATGGACGACGCTGGGGTTATTGGCTCCCGGGTCAAAGTCCTGACCGACTTCACCGACGGCACCGGCGACGTACAACTCAATGGCGCCAAGTGGGACGCTGAATCCCCCGATCCCCTTAAAATGGGCGACACCGCCTGGGTCACCGAACACAAAGGCATCATTTTGGTCGTGAGCGCCACTAAACCATAACGTTACAACGCCGAGGTGCCAGCTGCCACTGAGGTCTGGTGAGGGGTAAGCCCTTTCGGGGGACCCGCGATTCGAGCCTACAGGGACGTATGTACGGCGTGTCTTGAAAGGGCTTACCCCTCACCAGACCGGACGCGATGCGACTCTGCAGCTTGATGGAACTGCATAATTAATTACCTTAACCCGGAGAAATAACCATGGAACTTGATATCCCCACAATCATCATGCTGGCCATCGTCGCGCTGGTCATCATCACCCTCGTCAAAACCGTACGCATCGTCCCACAGCGATCCGCCTTCATCGTCGAGCGCCTCGGTAAATACGCCAAAACCCTCGAAGCCGGCTTCCACATCCTGATCCCGTTCGTCGACAAAGTGTCTTACCAACACACCCTGAAAGAAGAAGCCATCGACGTCCCGAGTCAGGCCTGTGTAACCAAAGACAACATTCAGGTCGTCGTCAACGGCGTCATCTACCTGCAGGTCATCGACCCGAAACTCGCCAGCTACGGCATCAGCGACTACCGCTATGCGGGGATCCAACTGGCGCAAACCACCCTGCGTTCCGTGGTGGGTAAAATCGACCTGGACAAAACCTTTGAAGAGCGCGATGCCATCAATATTCAGGTGGTCGAAGCGCTGGACGAGGCTGCCAAACCCTGGGGCGTGAAAGTGATGCGCTACGAAATTGCCGACATCGAACTGCCTGCCACCATTCTTGATGCGCTCGAGAAGCAGATGCGGGCCGAGCGTGAGCGTCGCGCCGTGGTCGCGGAATCCGAAGGTGAGCGGCAAGCAAAAATCAACGTATCCGAAGGGCAGAAACAGGAAACCATCAACCTCTCGGAAGCGGAAAAAATGCGACAGATCAACGAAGCCGAAGGTAAAGCGCGGGAAATCGAACTGATCGCTGGGGCGACTGCAGAAGGTATTCGTCGCGTCGCCGAAGCCATCAACCTGGAAGGCGGCAAAGACGCAGTGAACTTGCGTGTAGCGGAGCAGTACGTACGCGAGTTCGGCAAACTGGCGAAAGAGAACAACACCATGATCCTCCCCGCCGAATTCGCCGACATCGGCGGCGCCGTCGCCGCCATCACCCGTACATTGGAGTCCGCCAAAAAATAAGGCACGGCAAATGATGGATGACGGGGCTTCGCCCCTTATCCCACCCTACCTTGTCTGCGTATTGGGGGCTCTATTTCCCGAAACGATAAGCTGTCGCCGCGGAGGCTTGGCATACCGTTGCGGGACCGTCACCCGCCCTTGGACGCCCCACATGGATGTGGGAAGTGTCCCGAAGCGCCGGGAGCGCGAAGGGGACCGGCGGGTGATGAGCCCCCACGGACGGGTTCACGGCTTGTCCCGCAACGGTCTGCCAAGCCGGAGCACACCGATACGAAGCTGCTACGCCAAATACCCCCGATCCGCCATAAACTGAATCACCCGCTCGGCGGCCTCATCGGCGGAAATATCCGTGGTATTCAACACACACTCCGGATTCACCGGCGGCTCATACGGCGAATCGATCCCGGTAAAGTTCTTCAACTCACCCTTGCGCGCCTTGCGGTACAAGCCTTTCACATCCCGCTGCTCAGCCACTTCCAGGGGCGTATTCACATACACCTCCACAAACTCATTGGCCTCCAGCAGGTTGCGGGCCATATCCCGCTCCGAGCGGAACGGCGAAATAAACGCGGTAATCACAATCAGCCCAGCGTCCACCATCAGCTTGGCGACCTCGGCAATCCGGCGGATGTTTTCCACCCGGTCCGCGTCGGTAAAGCCCAGATCCTTGTTCAGACCGTGACGCACGTTATCGCCGTCCAGCAGATAGGTGTGATGCCCCCGCGCATACAACTTCTTCTCCACCAGGTTGGCAATGGTGGACTTGCCCGCGCCGGACAAACCGGTCAGCCAGAGGACACAGGGCTTCTGGTTCTTCAGTTGCTGGCGCGCCTGCTTGTTCACATCCACATGCTGAACAGTAATGTTCTGGCTGCGGCGCAGGGAGAAGTGAATCATGCCCGCGCCCATGGTGTTGTAGGTCAGGCGATCAATCAGAATAAAACCACCGGTATCGTGGTTCTCTTTATAGGCATCAAAGGCGATGTCCTGGTCCAGGTTGATGGTGCACACCCCGATGCCGTTCAGCGCCAGGTTTTTGGCCGCCGTGTGCTCCAGGGTGTTCACATTGACCTGGTATTTGATGTCAGTGATGGTGGCCGACACGGTTTTGGTGCCGATTTTCATCAGATAGGTGCGGCCCGGCAGCATCGGGTCGTCATTCATCCAGACGATGGTCACCTCGAACTGATTGGCGACGGAAGCCGGGGTGTCGGACGCACAGAGCAGATCACCCCGGGAAATATCGATTTCATCGGTCAGTGTCAGCGTCACGGATTGGCCGGCCACCGCCTCGTCCAGATCACCGTCGAGCGTGTAAATGCGCTCGACGTAACTTTCGCGGCCGGAGGGCAGGGTGCGTATTTTATCGCCCGGGTGAATGACACCACTGGCGAGCTGCCCGGAAAAACCCCGAAAATCCAGATTGGGCCGGTTCACCCACTGCACCGCCATGCGGAAGGGCGATTCCTGCATCAGCTCATCATCCACCTCCACCGTCTCAAGGTAACCCATGAGTGTGGTACCCCGATACCAGGGCATCCGCTCGCTGCGCTCGATGATGTTGTCGCCCCGTAGCGCGGACATCGGAATAAAAGTGATATTCTCCAGCCCGATCTGCTTGGCGAACTCACGATATTCCTCAACGATGCGATTAAACGTTTTTTCCGAGTAATCCATCAAATCCATTTTGTTGATTGCCACCACCACATGACGGATGCCGATCAGCGCGGCGAGATAACTGTGGCGTTTGGTCTGGGTCAGAATGCCCTTGCGGGCATCGACCATCAGAATCGCCGCATCGGCGGTGGATGCCCCGGTCACCATATTGCGGGTGTACTGCTCATGTCCCGGGGTATCGGCGACAATGAACTTACGACGGTCGGTGGAGAAAAACCGGTAAGCCACATCGATGGTAATGCCTTGCTCACGCTCGGCGGCCAGGCCATCCACCAGCAGGGCAAAGTCCATTTCCTCACCCTGCGTACCCCAGCGGGCCGAGTCTGCCTCCACGGCGGCAAGCTGATCCTCAAACAGCATTTTGGATTCAAACAGCAAGCGCCCAATGAGGGTGCTCTTGCCGTCGTCCACGCTACCGCAGGTAATAAAGCGCAACAGGCTCTTGTGCTCGTGCTGCGCCAGATATTCGTTAATGTCTTCCGCAATCAATTCCGATTGGTGGCTCATAATCTTGTCCTGTTAATTCTGGCTTTGGTTACGGCGGATAAGCCGGAGGCGCATCCGCCGTAACCCAAATGTCACCCCTAAAAATACCCTTCCTGCTTCTTCTTCTCCATCGACGCAGAGGAATCATGGTCAATCATCCGCCCCTGACGCTCGGAGGTCCGGGTCAACAACATCTCCTGAATAATATCCGGCAGAGTATCCGCCTCGGACTCCACCGCGCCGGTCAACGGATAACAACCCAGCGTCCGAAACCGTACCTTCTTCATCATCGGCACTTCGCCGGGATTCAACGGCATGCGGTCATCGTCCACCATAATCAGCGTGCCGTCGCGCTCCACCACCGGGCGCTCGGCGGAGTAATACAGAGGCACAATCGGAATCTGCTCCAGGTGGATGTACTGCCAGATATCCAGCTCCGTCCAGTTCGACAGCGGAAATACACGAATAGACTCTTTCGGGTGTTTTTTGGCGTTGTACAACTTCCAGATTTCCGGGCGCTGATTCTTCGGGTCCCAGCGGTGGTTGGCGGTGCGGAAAGAAAAAATCCGCTCCTTCGCACGGGACTTCTCCTCATCCCGACGCGCGCCCCCAAAAGCGGCATCGAACCCGTATTTGGTCAATGCCTGCTTGAGCGCTTCGGTTTTCATGATGTCGGTATGAATGGCCGAGCCATGCGTAAAGGGGTTGATGCCCTGGGCCCGGCCTTCTTCGTTCACATGAACAATCAACTTCATGCCGGTTTCTTTCGCCATGCGCGCGCGGAATTTGTACATCTCCTGAAACTTCCATGTGGTATCCACGTGCAAGAGAGGGAAGGGTGGAATGGACGGCGCGAAGGCTTTCATCGCCAGGTGCAGCATTACGGCACTGTCCTTGCCGATGGAGTACAGCATCACCGGATTCTCCGTTTCCGCGACCACTTCGCGCATAATCTGAATGCTCTCAGCTTCCAATCGCTGAAGGTGTGTGAGTGCCATAGGATTCCTCTTTTGTGGTTTGCGCAATGCCGCAGGGTCGGCATCGGAGTGTGATTGTTTGGCTTGTTGCGTTGACTGTTCGGGATGGCTCGGTGGTGGATGACGGCCTTCGGCCTTATGCCACCCTACGGTGGGTGAGGGCGCCGGGGCACCGGTGGGCCAATGTGGCTTGGTGACCAATTGAATGGATCGCTCGCCGGTCAGCCAGGGTTTCAATGGCTCGTGCCGGCTCAAATCCACGGACTGAAATACCAGCACCGCCTCGGCGTCCAGGGCTTGTTCCAGGCGTTCAAGAAACACGGCGATATCGTCAGCACGCGGTGGGGTAAGGAAGGCCGACCACAACAACTGGCCACGGCCGTCCCTGGCAAAGAGCTGATAGCCGCGCAGCGGCTCACCCTCATACTCACCATTGATAGAGCGAACGCCTCCGGTCAGCACCTTCCGCCGCCCGGGCTCGACCCCACGTTCGACGAGCACCTGATCCAGCACCTCTCGGGAAGGCCCGTCAGTGACGCTCAACCCCCACCGCTCCATATACCGCCCGGCACTGCGCCCAGTAACCTCAACCCTCCGAGCCTCCAGAAACCCACTTACAGCCCGAAGACTCCAAAGCTCACTACCGTCACCCTGCGTAGGGCGGATAAGCGCGCAGCGCGCATCCGCCGTTACCGTGCCGCTCGCATCTGCCGCTCGCAATTGGGCTGCACTCGTCGTCGCGTATTCACGGGGTTTAGACGCTTCACGTCCCTTACGCCCCCGAGCCCCAGTCTCCACCGCCGCCCAACCCCCGGCCACAAACCGCTTGTAAGCGTCCGTAATAGTCGGTCGAGTTAACCCCGTTAACTCACTGATTTCCTTATAGGTTTTCTGCTCAATCCGCAGCCGAACCGCCTGCTTACGCAGCCGGTTCAAGTCATCCGCAGAGAGCCGCTTACCACCCATAATCCGCCCATCAGTGATCAGAAAACATCCAGATTACCCAACAATGGCCCCAATGTAAAACATTTAGTGTCGCAATAAGAATCAAAGGGGTCAGAGTCGTTTGATACCGAGCGAGCAGATCAAACGACTCTGACCCCTTTGATTCTCAAGCGTGACTCAATTCACATTAACCCACCTTTGTAGTCAATCTCCTACAAAACCCACCCACAATCTCCTATTTCCCACACAGCCGAACCCATGGAGAATACAGATCACAGGGAAGCGAAAGGAAACACACCCCGCCAGGAACGGCAAAGGAACCTCTCAGGCAGGACGCCGACAGGAAGAGCACTGACAAGACGTCACAGGAAGCTGCTCAAGAGGGAGGGGAAACAGGAGGTGCAGCCCGCCTGCACAGCTCAGGACGAGCAAACGCACGGTCCGTCGCGTCAGGCATCAGACCGTCACTATCAAGGGCCAGCGCCCCGCGCTGGCCCTTGTCTTATTTGGATTAGCTAGGCAGCTCGGCTTACGGTCTGTGGCCTAAATCGACCTATTCAAATTAGATCCAAGGGTTAAGCAGGTGCAGAGAAAAGGGCTCGAAATCCTTGGTGTTTCGGGTCACCAGAACCAGATTGTGCTCGCGAGCTGTCGCAGCCAGTAATGTATCAATGACTGGCGCGGAAATGCCGTTCTGCTTCGCCTCCCCGCTGAGCAATCCCCACTCAGTCGCTGTATCTTCAGATACCGGCAAAACTCGGCCTGAAAAGCGACGTCGTAAGTCCCGGTCAAGCCATGACTGAAGGCGCTGCTTTCGTTGCCCGGAAGCCAGCCCGGAAACACCTTTCTGGATTTCTCCCAGAGTCAAAACACTCAAATGCAGGACATACTCATCCGTCGCGTCCAGCCAGGCTGTTACCCCCGGATTGGGTTCCGGCTTGACCACTTCGGATAGCACGCAGGTATCCAGCAGAAATCGCATTAAAGATCGACCTCTCGACCAGTATCCTTATCGCGCACCACCTCGAAGACATCGTCTCCAAGCGGGGAGTCGCGGAAAAACTGCAAAAGGCTCCCCTGAGTTGCTCCCCGGTTAAGCCGCTCATACTCCGCAGCGGACAATACAACAGCTTTGCGCTGCCCGCGCACCGTAATAACCTGCGGCCCACTGGCATCTGCCGAGGCAATCAGCTCACTTAACCGGCTTTTCGCGTGTTGAAGTTGCCATTCCATACGTTCACCTGAAACCAGACCAATTGGGTCAGATGGTAGCAGTGAATCTTTAAAATGACTAGTCTGACTAGTTTCTTCCATTTTTGGTCCTGGATTCATTTGGTTTTGCCTCCTTAAACTGTATGCATAAACAGTATTTTATCGTCGGTCCATTTGTCAACGAGGTAATGTGTGACCAAGCCTAGTCGCATCCGCCGTCACCACCCGACAAAACAACCACAGTCATTAACCCAACGCCCAAAAGCGTGACCCAACTCACACCAGCCCACCTTTATAGTCAATCTCCTACAAAACCCACCCACAATCTCCTATTTTTCGCACAGCCGAACCCATGGAGAATAGACATCACAGGGAAGCGAAAGGAAACAAGCCCCGCCAGGAACGGCAAAGGAACCTCTCAGGCAGGACGCCGACAGGACGAGCACTGACAAGACGTCACAGGAAGCCGCTCAAGAGGGAAGGGGAACCAGGAAGTGCAGCCCGCCTGCACAGCTCAGGACGAGCAAACGCACGGTCCGTCGCGTCAGGCATCAGACCGTCACTATCAAGGGCCAGCGCCCCGCGCTGGCCCTTGTCTTATATGGAGGATATCCAACAGGATAGAATTCGGCACCGAGGGCCGCGAAGGGCTTCCCCCTTCGCGGCCCGGGGCTTACTAAAAACTGAGAACACCAATGGACTACCCAAAATTCCAACACCACGGCGGCGCAGACGGCGTCACCGGCAGCTGCCACCGCTACATCGCCGGCCCCAATCACGCCGTCCTCGTAGACTGCGGCCTCTTCCAGGGCCAGGACGCCGACCACCTCGACAGCCTCGAACAACACCGAATCCACTTCGACCTCAGCGCCGTCTTCGCCCTGATCGTCACCCATGTCCATATCGACCACATCGGCCGACTCCCATACCTCATGGCCGCCGGATTCAAAGGCCCCATCTACTGCTCAGAGCCCTCCGCTAAACTTCTCCCGCTGGTCATCGAAGACGCCCTCAAAATCGGCTTCACCAGGGACGCGCGGCTGATCAACCAATTCCTCGACACCGTCAACCAGCAGCTCCAACCACTGCCATACCTGCAATGGCACACTATTCTGGACGACGACCAACGCAAAATCCGCATCAAACTCCAGCGCGCCGGCCACATTCTCGGCTCTGCCTACGTTGAAGTGGACCAGCTCGACAAAACCGCCGGGCAAAGCCACCGCACCGTTTTTTCAGGAGACCTGGGAGCACCCTATGCGCCGCTATTGCCCGCACCCAAGTCCCCCTACAAAGCCGACACCCTGATCATCGAAAGCACCTACGGCAACCGCATCCACGAAAGCCGCAAGGATCGGCGGCTCAAACTCAAGGCCGCCATCGAGCACGCCCTGAAAAACGACGGCACCGTGATCATCCCCGCCTTCAGCATCGGCCGGACCCAAGAGCTGCTCTATGAATTGGAAGACCTGATTTACCGGGGTGGGGAAGCCTGGCAGAAGATGGAAATCATCGTCGACTCACCCCTCGCTGCCAAATTCACCCAGGTGTATCGAGAGCTCAAACCCTTCTGGGACGCCGAAGCCCAGAAACGACTCAAGGCCGGCCGCCACCCGCTGAGCTTTGACAATCTCTACACCGTCAACAGCCACGAAGAGCACCTGCAGACCGTCGACTACCTCGCCAAAACCGGCCGCCCGGCCATCGTCCTGGCGGCGAGCGGTATGGCCGCCGGGGGCAGGGTGGTGAACTACCTCAAAGCCATGCTGGAGGATGAGCGCCACCAGGTCCTGTTCGTCGGCTACCAGGCTCAAGGCACCCCCGGTCGTGCCATCCAGCAATACGGCCCCACCCACGGTTGGGTCGAACTCGACGGCGAGCGCCGCACCATCCGGGCTGGAGTCACCACCATCGGCGGCTACTCCGCCCACGCGGACCAGAATGACCTGGTGCATTTTGTAAAACGGATGAAACAATGGCCCAGCACTATCCGCCTGGTTCATGGCGACTGGGACGCAAGACAGGCCCTGAAAGAAAAGTATCAGGCACTGGGCGATTCCCGTCATCACCACTTCAACGTCCTGCTGCCCACCAACGACTAAATCAAAGGAATCAAAGGGGTCAGAGTCATTTGATTTTCACAAGGAGGAAACCATGCCAAGACGGCCACGTCCCTATTTGCCGGGGTACCCGCAACACGTTATTCAACGGGGCAACAACCGGTGCGCTTGTTTCGCGGCTGAAAAGGACTACAAGGTCTATTTAAAGTATTTGCGGGAAGCGGCCGAACAGAGTCAGGTGGCCATACACGCTTACGTTTTGATGAGCAATCACGTTCACTTGCTGCTCACGTCCTCAGATGAGGCTGGTGTCGCTCGAATGATGCAAGCCTTGGGACGACGATATGTGCAGTACTTCAACAAAAGCTACGAGCGCACCGGGACGTTGTGGGAAGGGCGGTACCGATCAACGTTGGTCGACTCCGACAGTTACTTGCTTGCAGCGTACCGCTATATAGAGCTTAACCCAGTGCGGGCAGGCATGGTAGATCACCCATCAGAATACCCTTGGTCGAGCTATGCCCATAATGCCGTGGGGGGCGCGGACGCCCGAATTACGCCTCATCCCGGCTATGAAGCGTTGGGTGCTCACCCAAAAGGGAGGCAAGAGGCCTACCGCGCGCTGTTCGACCAAATGTTGCCGAAATGCGATGTTGAACAAATTACCGAAGCCACCGAGCGGGCTTGGGTATTGGGCAGTGAACGTTTCAAGCGAGACTTCGAACGACGAACGGGACGCCCTGCAGCAGCTCGGCCGAAGGGCGGCGACCGAAAATCAGCCGATTGGAAAAAAACCAAAGGGGTCAGAGTCGTTTGATTCTGGCCTTCGAATAAAAGATCAAACGACTCTGACCCCTTTGATCCCTGACCCCTTTGATCCTAACGCTTGCGGTCAACTTTTGCGCAGATTAATAGAACAAAAAGATGACGCCTTTATGTCGATAAATGGCGTCACGATGCCTTGCGACAAAATACCGACGAACTTTCATTAAAATAAAATCAAAAAAAGAAAAAACTGTGATTCACATCATGTTTTCATTGAACCTGAGACTTTCCTCTGTATAAACTCCAGTTGGCATGCAGCTCAACACCGAGCTTGGAGCAATGCTTCGCATGCAAGCGAAAAGGACCCCAATGGAGAACAGCATGATTAAACTCAAAACCCCCCTCACGTATCTTTCCGTCGCAACACTGGTCGCCCTCGTCGGCTGTGGTGGTTCAGGCGGTGACGACAACAATCCGCCTCCAACGGAACCGCCCGTGACCGAGCCTGGTCCCGGTGATAAAGACGGCGACGAAGGCAGCGGTGTCACACTCGCCGGTGTTGCGACCAAAGGGGTTTTGAAAAACGCCCGCGTAACCGCCTACGAGCTGGATGATGCGGGTGATCGTCTCGAGGGTTCTGTCGGTAGTACCGACACCGACGCTGAAGGCGGCTATGAGCTGGAATTGACCAGCGACTACCAAAGCGGTCCGGTTGAAGTGGAAGTGACCGTGGTGGAAGGCACCACCAAAATGGTATGCGACGCAAGCCGCTGTGGCGATAGCGAGCGTTTCTCAGACATCGACTTGCCCGCAGACTTCCTGCTGAACGCCATTGTCGACAAGCCCGCCGAAGGTGACCGCATTGAGGCGGCGGTAACCGCCTGGTCCAGTATGGCCGCGAAGCGCACGAAAGCCCTGATCGCCGAAGGCGGTAAGGACTTGGCCGCCGCTCGCAAGCAAGCCGCTGCCGAAGTCAGCCAACTGGTCGGTTTTGATGTGGAGCGCGCGGGCTCCAAGGGCCTGTCACAGATCTCCGGGGCCAGCGCAGAAGAAACCCAGTACGCCGTTATGAACGCTGCTGTGGCCGAGCTTCTATTCAAGGGCGATGATGACGTTAGTCTTGGCGAGAAACTGCAGCAATTCACCGCAGCGCTGCAGGACGGCAGTGCCGGTAACGCCGATGATGGCTTCAATATGGGAGACCTGTCCCAAGCAATAAACAATGTGGTTAACAGCTCAGAGGGGCTGGACGCAGAAGCTCTCGATGCACTGAGTAATCAGTCCGCGCAATATGATGCCGCCGGCGACGAAGGCTTCTCACCCGACTACGACGAAGATCTCGTGGTTGATGAAAACACCACCACAGAAGAAAAAATTGCTGCCTACAAGTCATTCGTCGCCAGCGCCCGCACTTGGGTGTCCGCCCTCGAAGCCACCGACACCAATAGCATCGCTCTGGCGGCCGAAGTGGATGCCGAAGCCATCAAGGCAACCGTAGACGGTAAAGTCCAAAGCCAATTCCAGTTTGTCGGTGAAGTGCTGAACCAGATTGGCCTGTTTGCCGAAGCCAATCCGGAAAAGCTGGTGACACTGCTGAATGACGGCGGCACTGAACAAATCACCATCGTCGACGTCAACGGCGACACCGTGGGTACAGCCGATATCGAGGCGACCTACGACAACGGTCTGATTCTGGCGCTGTCCGGCACCGTGGCGGGCAACTCCGGCGATGCTTTCGCCCCTTTTGCTCTGGCATTGCACACCAGTATCACCAAAGGCGCTCTGGAAGCATTCGTGACGGATGACGACCAAGTAAGCGGCTTCCTCAACGAGCTGGCGCAAAACACAGAGCTCACTGTCGCGGGCCACATCGGAGACCTGTCATCCGACCACTTTATCCAGCTGCGGGACCTGTCGGTATCGGTTGAACTCGCCAGTGCGCTCAAGGCCTCCGAAGACGGCCTGTTCGACGCCGACGAGGCTGATGCGGCCTTCCAATCGGCTGCCCTGTCTGGCGGTGTTACCGTATACAGTGCGGGGAATGAGCTGATCGGCGATGTCGACGCATCGATGATTCGCCTGAACGACGAAGCTCGCCTGCTGGCCGACTACAACAGCGGCCCCATGAATTTGGAGAGCCTGCGGTTCACCGGTGACCTGCAGTCCGCCGATGGTCGCTACGCGGCGGGTCTCACTATTGCCGCTCGTTTGAGCAACGCCGCCAGCTTTGACGCGTTTACGTGGTCGGATTTCTCTGGCGCGCGGCTGGCCTTCCGTGGTGAACTAGACTTCTCGCCTATTGAAGAGCTCAATACGGCAGTAGCAACTGATGCAGAAGCCAGTGTAGTTCACTACAACAAGTACTATGAAGTAGATAGCTACATTCCTGGAATACAAGATTTCTACAAAACAGGTGAGTCCCGTAGTTACGGTTATTATTTGAACCACGAGTTAGCAGACAACTTGCTCGGTGAACTTCGGGAAGCGATTGTTGGTGCACTGCCCAACACGGTCACCCTGGAATACTACGATTACTCGACCGACGAATTGCTGACGCACGATTTCAGCTTGGGTGAATACAAAAGTCGAGTCACGGTTGATGAGATCGACACCCGCTGGATTGAGTCCGGCCTGCAAGTTTCACTGACGCTTTCAGAGCAGGTTGAACTTCCCGGAGAGGTGTATGGGTACAGTATTGTTGAGTCTGAGCAGGTTCTCTATGGCAGCGTTTACAGTGACCCCGGTTTCGAGAAAATCTTTTTAACCTTTGAGCTAGCTGATGAAAGCTTGCTAGCGACAGTCGAAGCGGCTTTCCAGGCGGAAGTAGATCGAGGTGGCGTCGAGCCCAAAGGGTTTTACGTCTCCTCCTATACCGGGGGAACTTATACCGTAACGAATACAGATACGGCGGAATATGAGCTGTGTCAAAATGATGCTGACGGCTATTTGACCAGTCGTTACGGGAATCTCGCTTCCCAGTATTTCTTTACAGGATGCGCAGCTCTCACATTGACCCCAACTTATCATGAAGGTCAACCTTTGAGCGCTGAAGGCACTGAAATGCTGGAGCAGGAAGTTAAAGACGCTATTCAACAGCGTTTGAGTCTTAGTGACGCAATGATGTCCTCTGTCGATGTCAGTTCAATCAGTGCCACGGCATCGACCGAGGCGACTGGTGGTGGCTACTGGGCCGACATGCACCTCCCGGACCTCGAAACCGCCGACAACTTCCTCAAAGGCTCCGCCACCGTCTCAGCACGCCTGGCGCTTCCGGAGCTGCCGGAAGCACGGTTGACCGCCACTTTCAACCGCTCTGCCTACGAAGGCGGCAAGTTGCGCTTTAACATGGACTGGGACGGCGGCAACTACACGCTCGAAGCCAGCGGTGACTTGGCTGAATCCGAATCTCTGGATCTGCGCTTCTTCAACCCCCAGGGCTACGAGCTGAAGTTGAACGCCAGTACCAACGAGGCGGGTGAGCCCGTGATCACCGGTGAAGCACTGATTGACGGCGAAGTCATCGGCACCGTCGAAACCCGCGATGGCCTGCCTGTGATCGTCTACCCCAATGGTGATGCCAACGAAGTCGAATCGCTTATTTAATGAAAGGGCGTTATAGACTTCGCTTTACCAAAAGGTTGGGCTTCGGCCCGGCCTTTTGGCTTTTTATGCTTGCACCGCTGTCAGCGTCAGCCGACAGCGGTGTTTTTGCATCCATGACGCTGGACGGCTACAGCGAGCCCGAACCGTTAATGGACACCCTCGATGAGTGGGGTGAGTCTTTCGATAAAGGCGAGCGTCAATGGCTGCTGAACGAATTCGAAATTGGCTACCGGCTAAACAACGGCCTATCCATCGCCGCGTTCCATCGCAGTTTGGCCTCAACCCGCATTAACGAGCGGGCGGCGCATTACTACGGGCGCATTGAGCGCAACGAACCGCTGACTGACAGCACGGTACCCATTGAGCTGACCGTCTCCGGTTTTGCCGGGCAGGGGGTCAAGCTAGGCTATTCCCGCCGTCAAGATCGCTGGAGCGCATCCGCTGAAGTATCCGTTTTCCAGGCCAACTACCTGATGGACGGGGGGCTGAGCGGCACTTTGGCCACCAATACCGATGGCAGCTACCACATCGCCGCCGACGTGGACTACCGCTACTACCAAGATAGCTTGTTCAACCGCCCCGATATTGATCGACCAAAGGGAATAGGGCAGGCATTGGACCTGAAGTTGAGTTATCAAGTGACCGAGAGGTGGCAGTTGGCCATGCAGGCTGAAGACGTCTTGGCATCCATTGAGTGGGACCGCGCGCCCTACACCGTCGCATCCGCCAACAGCCAGCGGCAAACCTACGACAACGAAGGCTTCGTGTCCTTTAATCCGCTATTCGAGGGCACAGAGGGCTACCGTAACAACTACCGGCAAGATCTAGATCCGAGATACCGCCTGTCCTCCGAGCTGAAAATCGGCCGCTGGGCACTCAAAACCCACCTGGAGCACCAGTTCGGCACTCTGATGCCGGTCTTGGGCATTGCCCGCCGCTGGCAGTCCGGTGGTGAGTGGGAGTTGAACTATGACGTCGAGCGCCGCACGCTTGGCGTGGGCATTAGCAATAACCGCTGGGCGGCAACATTCTCGACTGACACCGCAAAGTTAAACGAAGCGAAATCCCTTTACATTTCCCTAACCTACGGGCCCCTCCACCAGTAGGTCGGCTTAGCGCACAGCGCGTAAGCCGACAAAACTACACGCCAAACGACTCTGACCCCATTGATTCGCTCGAACGACATCCAAACCCTACGGCCGAAAAACCTCAATCTCCAAATCGTCAATAAACCGATATTGTTTATCGTTCGCCGTGAATAGCGTCTCGCCAAGCGTGATAGCGGTGGCGGCAATCAACGCATCAGCCATTTGCAGCTCATGGCTTAATGAATAGCTTTCAACCAGGTACATCGCCCGAGAACTCACAGCCTCAGATAGGGGTTCAATTTCAGCGTCCCAATAGTGCATGGCCTGGCGTAATGCCCTGAGCTCCGCCTTATTACGAAGCCCCTGAACCAGCTCCATATAAGTGACCGCTGAAAGTTGAAGGTGGGGGAGTGCATCCAGAAAGCTTTGCGCGCGCTGGTTCCCTCGCAAGTTCCAAATCAAAACATCCGTATCAATCAACATCATTAAAGCTCCTGGGTGCTCGAAGCCGCCGCACCTGCTCTTCGACACTGAGGCCTGTTTCGGAGTCGGCCCAGAGCCCGAAAAGGGGGTTTGCATCAACGCGAGTGCGAGGCTGATCCTCTAAACGCACCAGCTTTGCCCGTCGTTTCCCCCGGTATGAAATAATGACCTCCTCTCCACGCGAGGTGGCGGCCATCAGTGCTTTGGTGTGCAAGCGTAGGTCTTTGGTGGTCGCTTCCATAAGGCACCTCTCAAAGGTTACACTAAGAAGTGTAACTTGACGAACGGCTTGGAGCAACTGGAATAGCAGCAGTGTTATTGGCACCCTGGGAACGACATGCGTGACTTACGGTTAGGCACTTTCGGCGAGATTTTCGCTCTTGACAATCTTTGCCAACAGAAAGACAGTGTTCTGTCAGGAGGCATCACTATGGCAACTATGAACGTATCCCTGCCGGACGCAATGAAGTCCTGGGTAGAGCAGCAGGCCAAAACCGGAAAATTTAGCAATTCAAGCGATTATGTGCGGGATCTGATCCGAAGAGATCAGGAAAAAGCCCAAAAAATCGCCAGCTTGCAAGCGCGGGTAGACGAAGGGCTTCGCAGCGGACGCAGTTCATCGGACATGCGGGCCATCAAGAAGCGAGCCCTACAGTTCAAACACCTCGGCTAGAGCCTCGGCATCCAACACGCGGTCACTCCAGGCTTCGAGTTGCTCGACGGAGGCACTATTCACCCGCTCTTGGGTCACATCGTCCAGAGGCCCGAAGCGTTTAGTGAGAAATCGGGTTAACATAGTGGCGGCCTCTTGGCGGCGGCCTTCTTCTCGGCCTTTCTCAAGGCCTCTCTCAAGCCCAATATTAGTAAAACGCTCAGCAAATCCGGCCATTTCGGCGCTCTCCTGTTGATACTCTTGCTCGTAACGCTGACGCTCATTATCCGTCAGGTCAGTATAAATGTCGACAAAGTCCACGTACTTGCGCCGTCGGTTCCAGTCTGGCTCCAAAGACAGCAGCCCCTGAATGGCCGCGGCATATATTTCAACCTTTAAGGCCTTAGGCCAACGCATATTAGGCAAGTTCAATCGAGCCACAATATTGTCGCTGTCCTGCCAGAGCTCGTAGGGCAGGGCGCTTAACTCACACTTGATGTACCTGAAGTCCAGGTAAGTGTGCTGATCGCTCCCCAGCCGTAACTGTTCTGGAATGTGGTCAGCCTTATTCAGAAAAATGACCACGGGCACCACTCGGTCTGTATCATACAGCTCTGCCAAATCCAGGCAGTAATGCGCAAGACGCCCGATGGAAAATCGGCCAGCGTTCGACTCCTCTTCCAGCACAAACAGAAGTGCTTCTCGCCTCCCGTCCGGCCACTCGACCAGCAGCGGCACATCCAGCTCCCGAAACCGGTCACCAAGTCGTTCTTTGAGCTGCTCCTGTCGTATGGGCACAATTTTAACGCCCGGCCCCAATGCCGCATGCTCCTCAGGAGCAAAGAGCTCCAGAGCTTGACGAGGGTAGTCCAGGACCAGATTCTTGAAATTTTGGTCGTGGCTGGCGGGCATGGTCAGTCCCTGATACGTTGAAATTTGTATATCCATACAGTATTTCGTCGGAACCAGGTTGTCAACGCTGTATAGAACGCCACAAGAGGCGATTGTCGGCTTACGGCCTCAAACCGATCAAACCACTCTGACCCCTTTGATCTGGCTGGCTACGAACATCAGAATCGATGGCTGGCGCCAATGCTGAACTCGGTGGCATTACCGCTGTACCATTCCGCTGAGTCCGTTTTGAAGTAGTGAGCAGAGATGCTCCAGCCGTCAGAGAGAAACTTTCTGGCCCTAAGCTCCAAGTCTGTGGTATTGAGCCAGTTCTCTTGAGCTTCAACGCCAATGCTCAAGGTTCGGTCAACGTAATAGTCTACGCCGAAGGTTAGATACTCTTCCCGCTGTAGGTGGCGAATGTTCGCGTTGATGGCGAACGTTGGCCCCAGCCTGTCAGTCACATACTTGACGCCAATATTCCAATCGTTATCCAGCGTCTGATCCTCGTAAAAATCACTGGAAATTAACAGACCTTCAACCGGCGTAATGCCCAGAGAAGCATTCCACTGGATATCGTTATTGGGTCCGTTCGGAAAATCCTGCCCGTAACGGTCCAACCCTAGGCCTAAATAGAGTAACTCTCCAGCCAAGTACCACTCTCCCTTGAGACTCAACTTGGTGTCGCTGATAGTGGTTCCCGGGAAAGTTTCTGAGTATGAGTAGTCAAATTCGTCCGGATCCGAATTGGTATCTTCGAAATATACGGTGTAACTGGGCTGTTTGTATTCGGTTCGATCTAAATCGATATGGATACTGTTTGCACGCTCCAGAAACGCGGCTTCACCCAGGGCGTGATGTTTGATCTGAACTGGACTAAAGTAGTACGTACCCTCAAGGACTACACTATTGGCGTCCCGGTTCTCGTCGAGTTCTTTTTGTTGAAAGTGGCCCGCAATCTCCAGTTGATAACCAGAGGCTGCCGTGCTGGTCGCCATCAGGGCCAATGTCGCGAAAAAAGGGTGTTTGGGCATGAACTATTTATTTCTTGTCGTTGTTGATGTCAGCCTGACTGTATTCTTTAGGCAGGGTCCTGAGGTTCACCAGCCCGCACAACTTGTCTCGCTACGAAGCACCTGTATAGAAGCCCTGTTGCGGAGGTTGGTAAAAACGCCCGGATTTTATCGGATACAGCTATTGAAATCCAGACATCTTTTCGGCTCTGTCAGAGCCAAAGGAATCGTTGGGTTGTGGCCTACGGATTAACCTAACCAAATTACGTCTCCCAAGGATGTGATTCCTGACTGCAAACAGAGTAGAATCCACACTCCACCATAGTAAAACCGCCTTATGACAAGACTGATTACTCTACTTTCCCTGCTTCTTTTATCGTCGTGTGGGAAGGTGACCGATTTAAGTGATTCCGAGCCTGCTCAAGACCAGTTGATAGGAAGGACTTATTGCACGGAGAGCAACCTGTTCATTTATGAGTACATCCCCTCATCAAATTTCTACGACAACAATAATGCTGATTATTATTTGACGACTTATATCGAGAGTCCCGATGAGACGCTGGAGGCGCACTTAAGTTGGCTAGAAAAAGGAACCTCACTGGAGAAAATTGAGGACGTTTATTTTGTTGGAAAGGGCAGTAAGCTGAGAATTCAGTCGCTGTTTTCCACATTAGCCCACTCTGTTGTCGATATTTTTCCCCTATTGGCACCCTGGAAGGACACGAATCAAAACGGATTGATCTGAGGAATATTTTTGATCAAGAGTATTCCGCTGACTCACCTTTCTCTCGTTTCGGCGTGGACTTCACGCTCAGCCCGGACGATAGGTACATAAAGTCATGTGAGTAACGCCCTGCGGCAATCACACTTTTTCACAAAAAATAACCAGACTCCAACAGGACATTTCCCTTGCCAGTTATAAGATACGACTTCTAGCACTTTAGTGGGTCAGGAGGCGGTCAATATGGTTATGTCCTTGTTGTTAGGGAAAAACGCGACAATTGTCGTGTCTAATTGGGATGTATATCACATGGCGGCATTGGAGTTGGTGGTGGTTGCCGATAGAATCTCGCTTTCTGAACGAGCCAATATAGGATTGGGTCTCGGAACAATGGGCGGTAACGACGCGTTACTGAAAAGGGACTTTTTATGAAAAACTTCCTCACTACTCAGGCCTATCAGGCTTTTGTCAATGGGCGCTACCATTCGGCTCGAAATGCCTACATGGAGGTGGCCGAACGCCTCGGAAACCATCTATACCAGGCAAACCTCGAACTGTGCGAGCGGCGCGAAGCCCATGTCTTTCTGGGAGGCCGGCAAGCGGTGCCAGAACCCTTAATCACCTACTGTGTCCCGGCCATGAATCGCCTGGAGGACCTCCGGAAAACCTTGCCGATCAACCTCAATGTGTTAAAGGACTTTCGCAATGTACGATTGATGATCAATCTGTTCGATGCAGGCGATGAGGCATCACGCTGGGTTGCCTCCCGGTTTTCGGATGCGCTGGCTAGTGGCCACCTCGTAGTGAATCAGCTTCCTCCCATGGAGGCGTGGCACATGTCAGTGGGGAAGAACAGCTTTCAGCCGTTTTTGAGTGAGGGCTACTACTCCAGCCTGGATAGCGACAACTACCTCTCGGCTGATGAAATTGTTAAAACCAAACAGGCTATCGCAGAGTTTGGCGAATGCTTGGTCCACCATTTTTCCGGCCAGTGGGGCGATGGCACCTGTGGACACATAACCTTGCCCGTGGATCTTTACCGTCGTACCGGATATACCAATGAGCTATACCCTCGCCAGTTTGATGAGCTATCGCTCATCGTAAATGCCATTTCTGAGCAACCTGACATGCCGGTGGTGACTCGCCATGGCGTCAATGTTTTCCAGAAAACCCTGTTCCTGAGGGAGTTTCTCGCACTGAACCGCCTTTCGCCCCAGTTCATCCCTTGCCACTTAGGGGAAGCTCCACCGCCTGAAAATGCTAAAACCGACCGCTACGCTGAGCAAGACCTCATGCTAAAGCACTACAGCGAGCTAAACGGTTACTACGCCATCTACCGCGCCAGCGGAAGCCATAACGCCAAGCGCCAACTGTTGCAAAAGCTGTTGTGGGCTCAGTCGGCTGCGCTGAAATCTCCGACTAGTCGTCAACTGGCATTCGAGACATTACAGTGTGATAAAGAGGTGCTAAAACGCATTCCTTTGCCGAACGATACCCACTTCGCCGTAGTAGATCGAGTCGATGACTCCCTGGTGACCTGGCTTAATTTTCAACGGGAGCGGGGGGCGAGGGCGTTTATTTTGATCGACGCCACTACCGATCACACAATAAATACGCTACTTGATTCAGGCGACGTACTGATCATGACGCCCAGAGTCGGTGATCTAGAATCCTTCAAAGATTTCTGGATGCGCTGTGCAAAGCTAGTGGTCGGAAAGACTAGGTCAGAATCAGCATATCTGAATAACATATTACTGTGCGACCGTGCCGGTTAGAGACCAGACACTTAGCGGTGTCGCCTTAATCAACATGTTTGAACTCGTTTACAAAAAAGATTAATATGCGCCGCTCTCGCCATGGAGCTTCAGGAGACCGGCAATAGCATGAGCAGCATCACCCCAGTAGTAATGGCCGGCGGCAGCGGCACCCGCCTGTGGCCCCTTTCCCGTGCGCTGTACCCCAAGCAATTTCTCAAGCTAGGCCAGGATGAAACCCTGCTGCAGCAGGTATTTCGCCGGCTCGAAGGGCTGAGCCTCTCCAACCCTCTGGTCATCTGCAACGAAGAGCACCGGTTTCTGGCCGCTGAGCAGCTCCGGGCCATGGGGGAGCTGAACCACAACATCCTGTTGGAGCCCCAAGGGAAGAATACCGCGCCCGCCGTCGCTCTCGCGGCGTTTGCCGCGCTCCGAAGCGACCCGGAGGCGGTACTGCTGGTACTGGCCTCCGATCACATCATTCAGGAAAAAGCAGCCTTCCAGCACGTAGTGGAGCAGGCTTTACCGCTGGCGCAGCGAGGCGAACTGGTCACCTTCGGTATCGTGCCCAGCCACCCGGAAACCGGCTATGGCTATATCAAGCAGGGCACACCTATCGACGGGGGCGCCTATAAGGTCGAGCGCTTTGTAGAGAAACCGCAAGCCTCCGTTGCCGAGGAATACCTGGTCGAAGGTGGCTATCTCTGGAACAGTGGGATGTTCGTCTTCAAGGCCAGCACTTATTTGAACGAACTGGAACGCCAGCGCCCGGAAATCTACGCCGCCTGTAAAGCAGCCTCAAGCGCCGAAAGCCCGGATATGGACTTTATCCGCGTAAACGCCGAGGCCTTCGCTGAATGCCCGGACGAATCCATTGACTACGCCGTCATGGAGAACGCCAGTTCCACGGCGGTAATCCCACTGGACGCCGGCTGGAGCGACATCGGCTCCTGGTCCGCCTTGTGGGAGGTCACCGAGCAAGACGTCGACGGAAACGCCACGGTTGGCGACGTGATCGCCCAAAACACTCAGAACAGCTATCTGTACGCTGAAAGTGGCCTGCTGGCCACCGTCGGCCTGCAGGATATCGTCGTCGTCCAGACCAAAGACGCTGTGCTGGTGGCCGACAAAGCCAGCATTCAGGACGTAAAAAGCATCGTAAACACCCTCAAAACCGAAAATCGCCCGGAATGCCGCTCCCACCGGGAGGTGTACCGCCCCTGGGGCAAATACGACAGTGTCGATGCCGGCCAGCGCTACCAAGTCAAACGCATCACCGTAAAGCCGGGCGAGAAGCTCTCGGTCCAGATGCACCACCACCGGGCTGAGCACTGGATCGTCGTTTCCGGTACAGCGAATGTCACCATTGACGACCAGACCCGCCTGGTAACTGAAAACCAGTCGGTGTACATACCCGTCGGCAGCGTGCACGCGCTGGAAAACCCTGGAATCATTCCCCTGGAGCTGATCGAAGTCCAGAGCGGCCCCTACCTGGGAGAGGACGATATTGTCCGGTTTGAAGACCGCTACGGGCGGGGCTGACCGCACGCCCGGTCTTCCCTCGGTACCTAAGCGCTTGAACTCCAGTCCTGTGCCCCGTACTATGCGTTCAATCCGTGAACAATGCGCCCAGGAAGGGCGCTAAAACCCCGTTTTCTGGCTGTGCCGTCATGACAAGGTAGGGCGGTAGCCCATCCAAATGCTGAACGACGAATACCGCTACAAAGTCCTCAAACAGTTGGAGGGCAACCCCGAGCTCACCCAGCGTCAGCTCGCCAAATCCCTTGGCATCAGCCTGGGAAAGGTAAATTATTGCCTGAAGGCCTTGATCGAGAAAGGTATGATCAAGGCCGCGCAGTTCAGAAATAGCGATAATAAGCAGGCCTACGCCTACCTACTGACCCCGCGAGGGGTAGAGGCCAAAGCCCGCCTGACCGCCGAATTCCTGCGGGTCAAGGTGGCAGAGCACAAAGTGCTCAAGGCCGAAATTGAAGAATTACGCCAGGAAGTGGCCAAATCCCGGGAGCTTCCCTAAACTCGTAGAGCACCCTCGAGGTGCCAAAACCAATACGGACAACCATTCGCCGGAGCAACTCTCGAATGACGCTAAGCATTGCCGCCACGGCCCGCAGCCGCTGGCAACAACTCAAACCAGCCCTAAAGGTGCTGGGCTGGACCGAGAATCAGAGCAATCCGGAGCAATGGCACCCGGATACGTCTACACAAGCGCAAATTGCGCAGAGCACTTATCTGCTGCTGCACACACGCCCCGAGCTGGCACTGGCCCGCGCATTGGCCAATGGCGAATCACTGGAGCAAGCCTACGCAACCTGGGATGCCACTACCGACCGGTTATTGGAGTTCTACCAAAAAAACCGCCAGCGAGCCGCTATTGTGGACGCTGCGGCTGCCAGCGAAGCGCCCAAAACCTTGATCACCTGGTTGAGTGACAATCACCCAGCTTTTGCTGATCTGACCGTGCCGACCGAGCTGGAGGCCGCCGCAGATCCAGAACCGGCTGACCCCATATGCCTGCTTATCGCTGCGCAGTACTTGTCTGGCATGACCGGCTTGGACTCAAAGCTCGGCCGGCTAGAAGCCATGAGCATCCCGCTTAACGAAGAAGGTTATGTGGCGCCGACAATCGATCTAGACGGCGTTCTACAAAGCATTCAGGAATCACCGACTGACCAAAAAGAATTGGGCGACACAAAGGCGGAGAATGAGCTGCTGATTCTGCAACTGCACCAGGTGCAAGAGGAGTTGGAAGAGCTCTATCTGCAAGATCAAAAACGGAAATCGGACCTCAAGGCCGCCACTGAGTCTCTCAGCTCCGTAAAATCCGAACTGTCCAAGCAGCAAGAGCAGCTAAAACTAATCACAGAAAAGCAAAAGCAAGACGCCGAGCGAATTGAGCAACTGACTACAGAGAGGGATGAACTGGAAACCCAACTGAAAGACTGCAAAAGCCACTTGGCGCTGACCCAGAATGACCTGCAATCCAGCCATACGCGGGCCGAACAGCTCCAGGCTGAGCTGGCTGAAAAGCAGACGTTAATCGACCAACAGAAAGGACAGATTTCAGATAAAAATCGAAAACTTCAAAAACTCAGCCGCTCCAAAAAAGCCGTGGTAGAAGAGGCCGGCAAACTTCGGCGTGACCTGAAAGCGGCGGAGCACCAGCAACAAGTCCTGAAGGGCGAACTGGACCATCTCCACAAGAGTATTTCTTGGAAGTTGGGCTCACCGGTACGCGCCATCACCGGCGTGGCCAAATTAGCGCACAAACCGTCCAGGCATAATAAGGCAGCGCTGGAGCAGGCGAGGCTGATAGAGGATTCAGACCTGTTCGATGCCGGTTGGTACCTGCAAAAGTATCCGGATGTGACCAAGACCCCCATGTCGCCTGCCCAACATTACTTGGTTTACGGTGCCGCCGAAGGGCGTGACCCCAGCGAACACTTTTCCACTAAGTGGTACATAAAAAAATATCAAGATGTAGCCCAGTCCGGGATAAATCCGCTGCTTCATTACATCCTCTATGGTAAGGAAGAGGGGCGAAAGCCCGCTCCCAAGTCCAAGGTATGAGCAAATCTCTCTGCACGAGTTGAGTAACGGCGTATGACAGATACCTTAATCGTAATTGGCGCTGGCAATGAGCCGGACCAATATCTCCAGCAGGGCTACGAGCGCGTTATCCTTATAGAACCTCACCCCCGGCTAGCCGTGTCCCTGCGGCAGAAAATCCCGGGCAGCGCAGCCGAAGTGGGGGAGTTTGCAGTCGTAACCGACGCATCTCTAAATCATCTCCACGAGTTCAACCTGCCGGAAGTGTCCAGTGTGCGCCAACCTTCTGGGCTCAAGCAGCTTGTGGCCGGACTGAGGCACAAGACGTCACACTCGGTCGCCACAATGACTCCGGCTGAACTTTGTCGGCACTATGGCCTGGAAGAAGAGGGTCGACACAAACTGGTTGTTCTGGCAAGCGGCGAAGAAGTAAACATCATCCTGAGTCTCATTGAATCTGGAGACTTGGCTTGCTTTCAACAGCTGACGTTTGGTGGCAGACGTACCGCTTACTACTATGGTGAAAAAACCATTGACGCAGTAACTGACGCCCTTCAAAAACTGGGGTTTGAGGGCCAGCCAGTTAAGCGATATGACCCAGACTGGCCTGTATGGAAGTTTGAAACGAACCACCTTAGCCGCGTGGTAGAACAACTTAGGAAGGAACTAGATGGTGTGCGTAAAAGCTCAATGCAAAACGAAGAGCTTTTTCACAAGCATAAAGACATGGCTGAGAATGCCAAGTCACAACTGTCGGAGCAACGGATTCAACACCAAGAACTACTGGCTTCTTTCGAAAAACTACAAACAGAGAACGATAGACTTTTGTCTGAAAGACAAGCCCTTGAGGAGAAAAATGTAAGAATTTCGGAGCTGCAAGCAGCCTTGAACGAAGAAGTTGAGCAGTGTAGGGCGGAAAAGCAGAAAAACTTAGAAATTGCGTCTCAAGTACAAAATTTGACGGTGCAAATAAACGAAACAGCTGAACAATTGAAAAGTAAAAACCAAAAAATAGCTGAGCTGAGTAAACAGCTGGAAGACCGTAACTACAAAGTTGAGCTGATGCGGCAAGAGGTTGTCAAAGTGCAGGCCCAAATTGAACTGATTAAGGATGTTGTAGTTCGAGAGAAGGCGTTCTAATGAGTGTGATTTTTGTCTTGCTATTAAAGGGGTGGTGCCAATGGATAACAACGACCTGAGGATGGACTCTACGTCAGTGCCGGGAGAGCTGGCTGAGGGAAGCCCTGAAGTTCATGAGGATTTATTGGCGGACGCAAAGGCGCAGTGGATGTTTGGTGACTGGGTGTCCCTGTCATGCCGAAGCCTAAAAGATATCGCCAAGGACCCCAACAGGGCAAAAGTGGCGCTCCTGATAGCCAGTGCACACCTTCAGTGCGGGAACCAGATTGGGGGAGAAGCGGCGGCCAGGCAAGCACTGCAGTGGGGCTGTTCGCCTAAAGCGGTGTCAAGGATCCTTATATCGGGAGTCTACAACTCGCTTGCGCGCATAAGTGCTCTGGACGATGACGCCAAAGCAATGTCTTCCCACTTTCAAGAGTCCTTAAGCATTGCAGGTGGTAAAAGTGCTCAGTTGGCCGCGAATTCAAGAATGTTATCTGAATTAAAGAGTTTAGGGCTTAAACATATAGAGAATTATTCCTTAGAGGATTATAGCCGCGAGAAAAGAGCGGCGGATTCGGACGCGTTAGAGGATCGATTTCGGGTTGCCAGTGTTATTGCTCAACCGGCTTCTACGGAGGGCAGGTTTAATAGACGGGGTTACGAGTACTATAAGTCGCTAGGTGGCATAGAAGACAAGGGACCTTCTGTTGTCCCCTTTGTTCTAATCGATTCAAAGTCGTTACCAAGGTCTGGCCTTCATTACTTCAAAAGTATAATGGAGGGAGTGCTATGGAAGCGATTTTCTTTTTGCGAGTGGTATCAGGAAGTTGGCTGTTGTAAAGCTATGCCATGCGCAGTGACAAGCTTTTCTCGGAGTTCAGCTGAAGATCATACTCCTCGCGTGAGACTAATAAAATCTCATGATTTTGAGTTGAATGACCCCGTTTTTCCTTCGGGAGGGGTGATAGTTAGGCCAGTTTTCTACAGGGAAAGCATTTTTCAACTGACATCATGGTTTTTATTGGATCAGCTCAACTTGTATCGACCAGAGCTGAGCCAAAATGGAATAAACTTGAATCAAGTTTTCTTGCGGCATGATCCGGAGGTTTTGTTGGATGCTTATTCCGTGATTGATAAAAACTACAAAGGGAATACCGTTGGTCAGTTGGAGGATTGGATAAAAAAGAAAAAGGAGTACATGAAAGGCTTTGCCTCAAAGTGGATGGCCGCAGATAAGCGAGAAACAAACGGCGTTGACCTGGTTCACTACGATAAAATTAATAGCTATGCGGTAAGCTTACTTAAGCAGTTTGAAGGTGGCTTTGACGCAGATACAAAGAAGAGATTTCGACAGTTTGAGGGTAGTGTTGGCAATACTTTCTTTCCAAGGAAGGATCCATTTAAGCTTAAATCTTTGAAAGTGTCTGAGTATGTTGAGGACAACAGAAAGGTTTTCGAGCTCCACTCCGAGGAGCTGGATCGTCATTTGAAATCAATTATTTAGTGCAGCTCTAATGAATTTTGGGGATGTAGGGGGAAGCCGCCAGATTGCCGTAGATTGAGGTTTGCTTGGGGTGAGGTTGTATGGCAGCCATATAGGGTTTGGTGTGAATCATATTTTAGGTGTTGAGTCGCGAATTGCGGGATTATTATGACAGACAGAGTTCCAACAGTTAGTGAAATAGCGGATCTTTCGAAAGAAAACATGAGGGGCGCCGTTTCGCTGGCAGAGTATTCACTATCTTTAAGGTGCATTCCTTATCGTTTGGCTCATTATTGTAAAGTCTTTCTGTCTCACGTTGGGCAGCGAGGACCCATCAAGCCATTCACGGTGGTGACAGTAAACTACAATAACCTTACGGGGTTGAAAAGAACTATAGCCTCCGTAAACAGCCAGTCGGCAAGAAACCTTATTCAGTATGTTGTAGTTGATGGTAGCTCTAGCGATGGTTCTGTCGAGTACCTGCAAGATCTCTCTCCAGGACAAGTGGATATTTGCACATTCGGCGAAGACTCAGGTGTTTATGATGCGATGAACAGAGGGTTGACGCTGTCAGAGTCAGAATATGTTATTTTTTTGAACTCTGGGGATGAGTTTTTTGATGAAAATGTATGTCTGAAGGTTCATGCGTGCGTAGAAGAGTTTGATAGGCCAAGTGTAATCTATGGCGCAACTATGCTGGATGGAGGTGTTGTCTGGCAACCTGATAGTCCCGATTTTCTTTGGAAAGGAATGATTTGTTCGCATCAGTCGATGTTTTTTAATACGGAGTTGGCTAAAAAATTCAAGTACAGTCTGCACAACAGAGTTGTGTCTGATTATGAGTTTATATCAGATTTCTATACGTCTGGTTGTGATTTCCATAAAGCAGAAATTATTATTTCTAAGGTTGAGCCTGTAGGTATTAGCTCTGACTTTTCGGATAGAACTATTGAGCGTTGGGCGGTCGCCCGTCGAAAATTCTCTTCTAGCTTGGGTGTCAAGAAAATAGACGATTTTTATCGTTCATTGCTTTCTACAAATGGGCTTTGGGTTAACCCTAAACGCTATCACGCAAGGGAGGCACATAATAATCTCCTAGGGAACGTAGAATCTAGATTGGTTTTTTTAATATCAATGCCGAGGTCAGGCTCAACCCTGCTGCAAAGAATACTGGACATGTCTGATGATATAGCGACTGGTGGAGAGCCTTGGCTGATGCTCCCGCTCTTGTCTATGTACGATGAGGACTTGATTGACGCAAAGTATGGGCAAAAACTGAACTGTTTGGCAAAAAACGAGTTTGTTTCTAACGTTGGTGACGATGACATCATAGTGAATGCGCAGAAGTGTTATGCGGATTCGGTGTACTCCTCTGCTCTTAACACATACGGAAAAAAGTACTTTTTAGACAAAACACCTCGTTATATCCATGTTGTGGATCGTTTGGTCGAGTTGTACCCGAGCGCTAAGTTTATCGTTCTGCTTAGGGAACCTGCGGCCGTAATTTCATCGTATGCGAATACTTGGCTCGGCGGTGATTACTCAAAACTTTTGCAAGATGAGTATTTTCGGTTTGATTTTGAGTCTGGGTTCTCTTCGCTCGCAAATTTTGCTGCTTCAACCGGTGGTAATAAACTAGTAGTCAGATACGAGGATTTAGTTCGTAAGCCGGAATTGGAGGCAAAAAGAATATTTGGATATCTAAATCTGAAGTTCAATTCTTCGTACTTGAATTACGGGGGTAAAAATGGATCTCCGAAAAAGTTTATGTTCGGAGATCCAAGCTCGGTTTACGCGAAAAGTAGGCCAGATGAAAAGCACGCAGAGAAATGGGTGACTGACTTAAAATCTAAAGGCATGGCATATGAATTGCTTAAAGTGTTGAGGTTGGTTCCTGAGCGTGCTTACTATGACTTGGGGTATCAGAAAAGTGAGACCGTGTCTAAGATACTAAAGTCTTTTCCTGTTTTTCTTCCTTCTGTTGATAGTATTGTTAAGGGTTACTCTGATGACTATCCTGTTAATCTAGATGGGCCCTCCTCAGATTTCGCTTACGAAAGACGTTACTCTGTGGGGGTTTTGATCACTTGCTTTAATAATGAAGCAACAATTGTAGATGCGTTAAGCTCCGTTGTTCATCAAACTCAGCCTCCGGATCTTGTTGTTGTTGCCGACGACTGCTCGTCAGATGGCTCGATGAATGTGGTGAAGGAGTACGTGGAGCGAAATAATTTGAAGAATGTTCAAGTGATCTGCGGCGAAGTTAATCGTGGTGTGGCGAAGAATCGTGACAATGCAATTCGGCAGATGGAGGTCGACCTGGTAACGACTTTAGATGGAGATGATTTTTATTACCCAACAAAACTCGAGAAAGAGTATAAAGCGTTAGTTGAGTCAGACGCGTGTATCGCAGTGAGCGATATTTTGGTTCTTTTGCCAGATGGTGAACAGGTATTAAAGACAAGTGATTACGCTAAACAAAGTGTGGAAAAAGTTTTGAGCTATGCGTGCTCTCGTAAGCACCCTGTTCCTAGGGACTTATTATTTTCTAAGCAGCTGTATTTAGAGTCCGGTGGATTTGATTGTGACTTGGATATCTACGAAGATTGGGCTCTAAAACTTAGAATGTTTGCGAACGCAGGAGATTTTGGGGTTGCTCACTCCAGAACCCTGGGTACTATTTATGATCGTAGATCTCCAGGTCTATCATCTAAGCCCAAAATTCATCATGCTTACGGACAGCTACTCGCTCTCGCTAGAGACTTTAATGAGTTGGTCTCATGCCCGTTGGCGCTCAAGGAGGGGTTGCGGACATGTTCTCGCTCTCTTGAAGGGGGAACAAAGGACAGGTTTGATAAGTTTTTGGCGAGGTATGAAGGTGAAGGTCTTAGTTCAATATGCGATGACCTAGAGGTAAAGCTTAAAGTATTGTGGAGTCGAGGGAGAAATGTGTTATCAACTAAAGCGATGGCTCAAACATTCTGGGACTTGTCTTCGGGAACTGCATCTATTGAGACAAGAGAAGAGAAGTATAAGAATACCTTTGTAATTTGTACTCCCTCGTTTAACTCGGAGGGAACCATTGAACGCACTTTTGTTAGTGTTGCCTCTCAAGCATCTGAAGATCCATCAATTTTTGTTCGATATCACGTTCAAGACGGCATGTCCAGTGATCGAACGGTTGAAGTTGTTTCTGAGCTTATTGAAAAATATAAAGGATTGGAGAACTTTGAAGCAACAGTGGAATCTGCATCGGATAAGGGAATGTATGATGCAATTAATAAGGCTCTTGCGAAGCTTGAGATTAGCGAAGATGCGTGGGTAACTTGGATTAATTCTGACGACTTCTTCGAGCCCGGCGCTTTCTCTGATGTTGCAAATGTTAGCGTTGTAGACGCCTGTAATATTCAGTGGCTCACTGGTATTCCTTCAGTTTATGATGGGGAGAACTATATGCGGAGTTTTGTTCCGGTGAATCGCCACTTGATAAGGCGTGGAATTTGCGATGGGGAGCTTTGGAACTTCATTCAGCAAGAAGGTACTTTTTTCAAAGGCAGCCTCTGGAAAAAGATTGATTTTTGCTCAATTGCTGAGCGATATCAGTATGCAGGTGATTGGGCACTTTGGGTTGAATTTAGCAAGCATGAAGATATTTTTTTGTTTAAGCGTCCCTTGGCGAATTTTTGCGTGGTAAAAGGTCAACTTTCAGAGAAATATAGGGATGATTATATAAAAGAAGTTGATGACACTATAAGCGAAGATGGCAGATTAGACTCTTTCTTAAACTTTCCGGTATCTCGCGGGGTGACGCATATACTTGAAAAGTGTGAAGATGGTTTCGTCTATAGGAAAGGGTCAGTTTTGGGGCAGTTTGATCACATGCTTTCGCTAGTTGCTAAAAGGGCTAGGTGTCTTGCGAACGTATAGCTCCTGAACGTTGTATGAGTTAAGTTTGTTTGTTGGGTTTAGTTTAAAACGAAGTGTGTCATTGAATAATTTTGAGATATGGTTATGAAGAAAGCACTTATCACAGGAGTTACAGGGCAGGATGGTTCCTATTTGGCGGAATTTTTGCTTGAAAAAGGTTATCAAGTGCATGGCATTAAACGCCGAGGATCTCTTTTTAATACGCAACGTGTAGATCATATCTATGAGGATCCGCACGTTGATAATCAACACTTTGTGTTGCATTACGGAGATCTATCGGATTCCACAAATCTGATCCGTATCATCCAGGAAGTGCAGCCGGATGAGGTGTATAACCTGGGTGCGCAGTCGCATGTGGCAGTGTCTTTTGAGTCCCCTGAATATACGGCGGATGTCGATGGTTTGGGAGCGCTGCGCCTGCTCGAAGCCATTCGCATTTGCGGGCTTGAGAAGAAAACCAAGTTCTATCAAGCGTCGACGTCTGAGCTGTATGGACTGGTACAGGAAATTCCCCAGAAAGAAACAACACCTTTCTATCCTCGCTCGCCCTATGCGGTAGCCAAGCTTTATGCTTATTGGATCACCGTTAATTACCGGGAAGCCTACGGAATGTACGCCTGTAATGGAGTGCTTTTTAATCACGAATCCCCACGACGCGGTGAAACGTTTGTTACCCGCAAAATAACTCGGGGTCTCGCAAATATCGCCCAGGGTCTGGAAGACAGGCTGTATATGGGGAACCTGGATGCGCTTCGTGATTGGGGCCACGCTAAGGATTACGTTCGTATGCAATGGATGATGTTGCAGCAGGATAATCCGCAAGACTTCGTCATTGCCACAGGCGAGCAGTATTCCGTTCGTCAGTTTATTGAGTGGTCTGCGGCGGAGTTAGGCATTACCTTGCGATTTGAAGGCTCGGGTGTCGAGGAAAAAGGAATTGTCGATAGAGTTGAAGGTGATTCAGCTCCGTTCGTGAAAGAGGGCGACGTGCTGATCGAGGTGGATCCACGTTACTTCCGTCCGGCGGAGGTTGAAACATTGTTGGGAGATCCGACCAAAGCGAAAGAGGACTTAGGTTGGGTGCCTGAAATTACCGTACAGGAAATGTGTGCTGAGATGGTGGCGGAAGACCTGAAAGTGTCCAAACGGCATGCCTTCCTGAAGGCCCACGGTCATCACGTCACGGTATCGGTGGAGAACTGATATGGTAGCGGGTAATAATACCACGGTCTTTGTAGCCGGCCATCGGGGCATGGTGGGGTCAGCCATCGTCAGGCAGCTTGAAGCTCGGTCGGATGTTCAGTTGATTGTAAGAAGTTCCTCTGAACTTGATTTGACTAACCAGGCCGCAGTTTCTGAGTTCTTCGCCTCGAACAACATCGACCAGGTCTATCTAGCCGCCGCCAAAGTGGGAGGTATTCACGCCAATAACGAATATCCGGCGGAGTTTATCTATCAGAACCTGATGATGGAGGCGAATATTATTAACGCCGCCCATCAGTCAGGTGTGCAGAAATTGCTGTTTTTGGGGTCGTCTTGCATTTACCCCAAATTTGCGGAGCAGCCCATGAAGGAAGACGCTCTGCTGACCGGCACGCTGGAGCCGACCAATGAGCCCTATGCAGTGGCGAAGATCGCCGGTATCAAGCTGTGTGAAAGCTATAATCGCCAGTACGGACGGGATTACCGCAGTGTGATGCCTACCAATCTGTACGGGCCGAACGATAACTTCCATCCGGAAAACAGCCACGTGATCCCGGCTTTGCTGCGTCGTTTTCATGAAGCCAAACTGGCCAATGCGCCGGAGGTCGTCGCTTGGGGCAGCGGTGCGCCCATGAGGGAGTTTCTGCATGTGGACGATATGGCCGCCGCCAGCGTGTTTGTGATGGAGCTGGACAACGCCACTTATAAGGCCAACACCCAGCCCATGCTCAGCCACATCAATGTGGGCACAGGGGTGGATTGCACCATCAAGGAGTTGACCGAGACGGTCGCCCGAGTGGTGGGTTTCGAGGGTCATATTGTCTGGGACACCAGTAAGCCGGATGGGGCCCCGCGCAAGTTGATGGATGTATCCCGCCTGAAGGCGCTGGGTTGGTCGGCTTCTATCCAGCTGGAGCACGGCTTGCAGAACGCCTACCAATGGTTTTTGGATAACCAGGAACGGTTTAGACAATAACAAACGGCTATTTTCTCTATGATTCTTGCGTATGACGCGGAATGGCAGTACCCGGCCATTACCGAGCAGCATGCTTATCTGCAGGCCAGGCGATTTCTGCCTCGGTGTTCCGAGGCTGTCTATGTTGGCTTTCCCTGGGCGACGCTGTTTGATGCAGTGGCTCGCCAGGCATCGCACCTGGCTCATCTTGAGGACGAGCTGGCCGCTTTGGTCGCCCAGGTGCCAGACAATGTACGGGTGGTGACGGTTTGCCAGCATATTGATCTGGAAAAGTACCTGGGCTTTTTGAAGCGTAGCGGTATTACCGACGTATTCTGGTCTCATGCACGCGGCAAAGGCAGCTTCCTGCTCAATAGCCGTATCCGTGCCTGGCCTTTCCCCCTGTATCCCGTGCAGCGGTTCGAACCCCGACGATTGGCAGAGCGGGATATTGTGTTTTCCTTTGTGGGCGCCACGTCTAATCAGTGGTATCTCACTCAGTCTCGAGCGTGGATTGGCGAATTGCTGAGCGATTCGCCAGGCGCATTAGTGACTTTGCGCGATAAGTGGCACTTCAATAAAGTAGTGTACGACCACCAGATACACCAGAATACCGACCAACACACTGGGTCCCTTACGGATGAAGAGGCCGCCACCGAGTATAAAGACATCCTCGCGCGCAGTGTGTTCGCGCTATGCCCCTCGGGCACCGGTCCCAATTCCATCCGACTGTGGGAGTGCATTCAGGCTGGTATCGTGCCCGTGGTACTGTCCGATGAGTACGCTCCTCCGGGTAACGCCTCTTTATGGGAGTTGGCGGTGGTGCGATGCCGGGAGTCGAAGTCCGAGATCCGACAACTCCCCGCCCGGTTACAGTCGTTGACTGCCGATCCCGACGCGATGGCGGCCAAGCATCATGCGTTGGCTCAACTTCGGTTGTGTTATGGCGTCGACTCGTTTGTGTACGACCTCGTCGAGTTTTTCAGTCATCCTGCCGCCTGGCGGGCGCCGGAGGAGCGAGTCAGTCAAGTGCCTGCTTTTTATTCCGGCCGTGAACAGACGTTGCCGCGATTTGACGCGCATCAGCACCTGGAGCGGCGGCTGTACTTTCGCTCCATGGCGACCGCCCTCCTGATGGACCCCGAGCCAGTGGTAGACCATCTTGTCGGATTGGATGAGTCGGCCGTTCTGGATGGCATAGCCGGCTTTTTGGCGGAGCAGCCCGGCGATGAGAGTGCTCTTTATCAGCGAATTTTTCAGCGCCTGCCGTTTTGGCGGGGCTTGTCGTGAGGTGCCGGTAAGTCGATGATCAAGTATTGCCTGGTAGGAAAGCATCAACACCGCACACCATTGTCGTATCCCGCCTTTCATCCTTATCTTCCGGCCGGGCTGATTCCGGTGGATTTGGCGGACAATCCGGATGTGTTGGTATTCGGTTATGTGCAGGACTTCCATGAGTCTTTCAATCTTATTCAGGAGGCCCGGCAACATAACGAGAAGCTCAAGGTAGTGGTGCTTTCTGAAGAGCCTTTCTGGGATACGCTGTGGAGTGGTGACTATACGCAGCGTGAAACGGAGCGGGTGATCAATGGGGCGTCCATTTCTTACCACGCGGTAAATCATACCAATAGTCGGGTGTATGAGTATCGGAAGATCCCCTACATCGTGACCACTGAAGACGCCTTTTTCGCACGCTACTCCATGCTATTTCGTCGCAATGCGGCCTGTTCTGAGCGTGATTTTCGTCGGATTTGGGGTCGGGCAGCGGTGAACAGCGCATTTTATGCTGAAAGCCGATTGGCAGACAAGTTTGCCTATGCCCACCCGGAAAACGATGTTCAAGGGTTATGCCAGTTCCGATCCCGCTTGGCGCAGTTGGCGCTAGAGGCAGACCCGGAGAAAACCGTGGTGGTTGGAAAGGGCTGGCACACGGGAGCGCCGCGCCAGAAGCTTCCTGACTGGCATCTGGACAAGCTGGCGGCTTTGGACAGCCAGAGCCATTTCATTTCAGCGCTCGAAAACACGCATCAGCCGCACTACACGACGGAGAAGCTGTTTGATGCTTACGCGTGTCGGGGCATCCCACTGTATTGGGCTTCACCGAATCATAGCATCAAGCATTGGCTACCAATGGATTCCTATATCAACCTTTATGGCCAAACCCCGGAAGAGGCGCTAGAGACCATCCAGTCGTTTGTGGATGATCAGGCGTTTATGGAGCAGTACCGCGCGGCACAAAGTGAACTGGCTGAGCGGTTTGGCAATGCGGGCCACCTGGCCGCCGAGCGACAGCGAGTGGCGAAGGCCGTTTTTGATACGTTGTCGGATATTGTCGAAGCGTAAATACCCGCCACTCAGGAAAAGCACCAGCAGGTTAGCCCCAAATGTATTTAACAAACGAACAATTCACCGCGGTGGTGGCTTCCACCCCTCTAGTGTCCATTGATTTTGTGGTGCGAAATGCCGCAGGCCAGGTGCTGCTGGGCAAGCGTACCAATAAGCCGGCCCAAGGCTTCTGGTTTGTGCCCGGCGGACGGATCCTGAAGGATGAGCGCATGGCTGATGCCTTTAAACGGCTTTCCGAGACAGAGTTTGGTACGGCGCTGAGCCTGGAACAGGGTCGCTTTTTGGGTGTCTATGAGCACTTATACGAAGACTCCTCGTTCGATGACTCCATCAGTACCCACTATGTAGTGCTGGGTTACGAGGTGACTCTCAAGGTAGAGATAGAAACACTTCCGGTGGCACAGCACGCGGAATTTCGCTGGTTTGATGTCAATGAGTTGATGACATCCGATGCTGTTCATGACAATACGAAAGCATATTTCTAGGAATATTTGGAAGATAGGTAGGAGAAGCCCGTATGGTAAACCCACGGAAACGTTCTTTTGAGCTTCTGGCGCGCTCTGGTGACAGAAGGTTGTTTACTGCCCACTGGGGGCATGATAACGGCGACTGGATGCATGCCTTGTCGGACAAGGATATGGTAGTTTTCTCTGATGTTTGGACACCTTCCGGCAGTGCGAGTGGAACCAGAGATCTGTTGAAGGACTTTAAATATCCTGAAAACATATACTTTCTTTGCAATGATTATGACATTTACGAAGACCGCTTAGCACATGGTCTCCAGGCGATCTATATAAACCAAAATGCCTTTGTGGACGAGAATGTCAACCACATCATTCATGGTGCAGAAAAGAAATATGATGCAATCTATAATGGCCGTTTAGTACCCATGAAGCGCCACTATCTCGCCAGGAAAGTAGGTGAAGAGGTGGATTTAGCCCTGCTAGTAGGTAGACACACGCCGCAATTCCAGCAAATTCCTGATGACGAAGTGCCTCAGCATGTCTACATGAATCCGAGCCATGTCATGCGGGAAACAGTCAATAAGCTTAACAATGCATCGAGGGTGGGTTTGATTCTGTCTGAAGTAGAAGGCGGATGCTTTGCTTCAAGTGAGTACCTTTTGGCAGGTATTCCGGTAGTTTCCACCCCGTCGCGAGGGGGGAGGGCGTTTTGGTATGACGATTATAACTCCATTGTGTGTGAGCCTACCGAAGAGGCGGTTAGAGACGCTGTCCTTGAGTTACTCAATGAGCCTAGAGATCCCTATAAAATACGAGAAGGGCATCTTAGAAAAATGTTTGCACATCGTCAGAAGTACGTTGACCTGATACTTAGAAAATTTTTCAAAAACGGTGAGGTTGATGAGGCGCAGCTTGATACGGTCTTTTATCGTTTGAACTTCAATCGCTATCAGGCGTTGCAAAGTAAGTATAGCTGGAAGACTGTGGAGTCGATCGTCACATTTCTTCGGGAAGAACGGAACATTTACGAAGATGAGCCTGAACGGTTTGAAGTTGGCATTACCTTTGAGAGTCGGTCATGTTGATTAGTGCGATAAGGGATGGGTTGGCAGCCAAGAAGAATCAGCTAATCAGGCGTCGATTTCTGGCATGTAAGGATGCGGAGTCTTATAGTAAATTGATTACCTTTCTCAGGAGGCATATCAAAAAGAAGCCTTCGAGAATTTACTATGACTATGGTGTGTCGACTGCGCTAAAAAACCTCAACATTCGCCCCGACACGGTATTTGAACGCTTGCAATTACGGTTGCAGGCTTGGTATCGAGATCGGGACCAGCGGTTTTCTAGGGTCGCAGGCTTGGTTAATAAAGGAGTTATGCGACCCAAAGTGGAGTCTTTAAAAGTCCCTTTGCCCAAGCTGTATTACTGTGATCGGGATTTGACAGCTTTAGATGTTGACTCATTGCCCAAATCCTTCGTCGCAAAACCGCATAACGGAGCGGACTCAAAGGGTGTTCTGGTGATGAATGGGTCGCGGGATAAGCTGAGCGGCCTTGAATATGACCGGTTCGATCCTGGTTTTAAAGAATTTTTGGCGGACTTTGTCTTGAATGCTCCGGGAACCAATGCTCACACCAAGGTGCTTATTGAAGAATTTGTGGTGGATTCGTTGAACCCCGAATTGATTCCTCTTGACTACAAAGCTCACTGCTATGGAGGCCGTGCGATATTCTTCCAGGTGATCAACCGGAACCCCGGACAACGGTCCCAGTCGTTTTACACCAGAGATTGGAGGCGTTTAAATCATATCATTGACGATTACGAGCCGGGTAAAACCGTCCCCCGACCTGATTGTTTGAACGATCTACTCCACTACGCAGACATTATTGCTTCAGATGTCAAGCAGATGATGAGGCTTGATTTCTATGTGACTCCCAACGGCCCTGTGTTTGGAGAGTTTACCTCCTATCCGGCAGCCGGGAGAAATTTTAACGAGTATGGTAACGCCATATCCATTCAAAGTTGGGAAGTCTATCCGGACGAGCCTTCCTTGTATTAATGATGGGCAACGTAAGGAAAACTTCTATGCCAGATCCCAATCTGCCCGACTCTCTAGATGAAGCGTTGGCTCTCATCGAGTCCCAGCGTGCGGAGATCGTTGCTCTGAATCGCGAAATCGAGCTACTGAAACAGCATTCTAGTTTGGCTGCTGTATCTCGCTCCTCGACCTTCTTATTGCAAAGGTTCTCAGTCAGGCGCCTATTGGGTAGAGCTTTCCGCACAGGGCGGACGCAAAGTCCAATTCAAATGCTCGAACAAAGCCCGTTTTTTGATGTGGAGCATTATGCAGCTCAACTTGAAGGCACTAAATCATTCAGGTCAGCGCGGCATGCGGTTCGGCACTACTTGTCAGTAGGAGCGGCAGCGGGACTGAATCCTAGTGCGGCCTTTGATACCCGTTGGTACTTGTCGAAGTATCCGGATGTAGGTTCTTCTGGCCACAATCCGTTGGTTCATTTCGTGCTATACGGCCTGGAAGAGGGGCGTCTGCCGGGGCCGGCTGGGCTGACCGACGAGTACTTCGTGCGCAAGGAGCCTACCAGGAGCCAGGAGCTTCGGCTGAAGGCCTGGGGCGGATTTCCCAATTTGGCGTTGCCAGCGTTGGCTCGTTTGGCTGACGATCACCTGAGTATGCAGGCGGCTTGGGCACTCGCCGGCTGGCATTACGCTCACGGGGATTTTGAGGCGGCGTTGTACCGAGTTGGTCATTATGAGCAACTCGGTAATGAGGGTTTGAATAAGCGGGCGTTGGTCGGTCTGGCCAAGTGTTACGCGCAGCTTGGGTTGAGGGAAGACGCCAGGTTACTGGTTGATCGGGGGCGCGCTGCCGGTCTCAATACCGCCGATTTCCCCTATATTGCGGCAAATGCCGATATTCTCGAGGGGAATTTGAGTAAAGGCATTTTGGCTTTCAACGAGGTGTATACCCGCGTGGGCTTGTCTCCTGTAGAGGTTGGTTCAGGTGTGCACTCGACAGACTCCCCCTTGTCATTACTGGATGCATCCGGCGTGCCCCCAGTGAATTTGAATCAGCCTCGGGTCAGTGTGATCATCCCAGCCTACAATGCGGCGAACACACTGCCTATTGCGTTGGGCAGTTTGCTGAAGCAAAGTTGGGAAAACCTTGAAGTTATTGTGGTCGACGATTGCAGTCAGGATAACACAGAGGAGGTTGTTCAAGCGTTTGCAGAGAAGGACGCTCGAATCCGGTATTTGAGAAACGAGGAAAATTTAGGGGCCTACCCGTCACGGAACCGAGGGATGGTCCAGGCAACGGGTGAGTTTGTGACTGTTCACGACAGTGATGATTGGTCTCACCCGCAAAAAATTGAACGCCAAGTGCACCCCTTAATTGTAGACGCTTCCAAGGTGGCTACTTACAGTGCTTGGGTTCGTGTTACTCAGGATATGCTGTTCGTCGGGCCATGGCTACTGAGTGAGCATTTCATTGAAAAAAATCATTCTTCGCTGCTGGTGAGAAGCGGAGTGCTGCGTGAAGTGGGATTGTGGGATTCCGTGAATGTCGCTGGTGATACGGAGTTTCTGTGGCGGCTAGAGACTCAATATGGCGCGGAGGCTATATTGGCGGTATTACCCACAACCCCATTATCCTTGGCGTTGGCTGATGACAACTCTTTGACCCGAACCAAGGCGAGCCATGTGAAGACCATCCACTATGGCTTGCGACGGCTCTACCGGGAGGCGGCCAGTTGGTGGCATCGTCGCAGTGGAGGTCACGCAAAAATGGTTCCAGGGGACCGACCATTCCCGGTGCCTTTGGGTATAGTTCGCGATACTCCCCGTGCGTTTGACCAGGTTTGGGTCGCGAACTTCAGTGGTCCGGAATGCACAAGACTGCTTGTCGAGCTGGAATCAAGTGTCGCCAATGGCTCCAGGGTGTGTCTGGTTCATTGGCCGGATTACCTTGGCTGGTATAAAGCGCCGGTTAAAGATGAGGTGTTTGAATTTTGCAGTCGTTATGGCGTTCATTTCGCTCATCATGGCCTGAAAATTGAGGCGTCAGAGTTGATTGTTGCGGAGGGGGTCCCTCTGTCTTACCCTCCGGCTTATAGCGTCCAGGTCAGTAACTTGAAAACTGTCAGATCGGTTTCGGGGGCAAGTGAAGATCAGCCCGAATGGCTGCTGAACTATTTTGCATCAGGCGGCGTGGAGCCGTCTGGGCTACAGAGTTAAGGTTAAGGGTGATTGTGTGTTTGGATGGCTAAAAAAGCAGGACTCGGGAAAGACGGTTCGCTCCAGTAATGTGCGACCGGCTCGACGCTCCTTCAATTATGAAAATGCGTCGGGCAATGCTTTTTATTGTGGGTCAGATCACTCCGACCTTTTGTATCGTTATGGCTACCTGGTGTGTATTACGGATCAGTTCTCGCAGAGCTCTCTTTGGGAAAATCTGCAACAGGTGTCGTGGCCTTCGACGGAGTGGCAAGGGCTGACCATTGTGACACACCCAGATACTCCCTTGTATCTGGCGCTAAGGGGTAATTCCAAAGTCTGCTTGATCGGGCACGCGTTTGACCCCTTTGATAAAGTGTTTGATGGACAGGCGTTGGCTGAAGATCTCGTCGGACGGCTTTCCAATAATGCGGCTTTTTTTGACCGCCTGGATAACCTGTCCGGAAAATTTGTTCTCCTGGCCAACACCGGTAACGGATGGACTGTCTATCAAGACGCTTTCGCATCCAAGTCCGTTTTCTATGATCAGCAGGTCCCCGGGGTTATTGCTTCTCATGCCCAGCTGCTGGCTGACGCCACTGGCGACAGTGTTGATCTCAACGTACTGGCATTTTTACAAAGTCCTGCGTATCAGAAACGAGACGTGAAGTATCTTCCTGGTCTGAGAACAATTTACAACAACGTGTTTTATTGTCCGGGCAATCATTCACTAGAGTTGGCGTCGCTCAGGGTTTCACGGCATTACCCCACCCGCTATGTGGAAGAGGCCGCTGATGCGCTATTGATTGATTACCTGGATGGGTACTCCGATTACATCGCGGCAAAATTCGACCGGGAGCTGTTTGGCCTTACTGGCGGACTCGATAGCAGAACCTTGTTGGCCCCCTTGTCCGCGAAGAACATTCCGTTGACCACGTTTACGCTCAACCGGGGCGATGTGAATGGTGGCAGCCCAAAGGATATCGCGTTAGCCAAACAACTGTCAGACGTGGTGGGAGCTGACCATCATGAAATCCTGATTGACTACGGCGCTCTGAAACCGTCCTATTTCAAGGAAACCATGCAGGTCCTTCGTCAAAATACCGGCTTTGCTCGCCTAAATAGTCCCATTGCGAACACTCAGTTGTTCTCTCGCTTTAGAGAGCAATATCCCGATCAGAAATTGAGCTATTCAAGGGGGTTTGGCGGTGAGATACTTCGCGGATTCTACCAGGGTAAGGGCGACGAGATCACCGAGGTTGACCCGAAACAGTTTGCCAAAGCGTATGGGGTGATGCAGGGTTCACCCTTTGTGGTCGATAGTTTCAGGCATTTCATAGCGTCTTCGGACTTTTCCAGCCTGGATGGTGTCGATATCAACGATGTGTTCTATTGGGAGCACAGAATGAGTGGCTGGGGCGCGCTGGCTGTGGCGGAAACCGACATTCTTGCGTGCACGTTCGTGGGTTACAACTCGAGACGCTTGTATAATGCGTTTTTTAATCGACCCTTTGCCGAGCGAGCGGAGCGGTTTGCATTCAAGAAGGCCATTTTGCACTTTAATCCCACTTTGCTTGATTACGACGTCGAGTAGTGTTTATCAAAAGGGTCATTGTTTAGGGTAATGTAATGGTTAAACCGATGAATAATCTTCAGAAAGGTTCTCTCAACGTGACTCTGGCGATCGCGTTGGGTGTGGTCCTTGTTATCGCTGCCGTCGCGGCCAAGTACTACCTGGATGTGGTAAGAGAGGGGTATAAAAGCGCACCAACGTTCTCTCATGACGAGCTGTTTCGCCCTATGGCGGACCTCGACATCGCCAACGCCAGGTCGTTGGATGTGTTGTTTAAGTGTAGTGCTCTGGCGGAGTCCGCCGGGTATGAGCGCCAATTGAACCTGACAGTTGGTGAGCATCTGATTGCTTACGAGCGAGGTGAAATGGACGCGTTCTTTGAGCAAACCGAGGGAGGCACCACTATTCCCGCAAAGCTGCCGCTGAAGTTTGAAATTTGGCGTGGAACGGTTGTCGAAGGACAAGTGGTGCTTGAAGGGTGGTACACGGAGGGTCCCACCAATACCGTTAAGCGTGTGGAAATCGACGGTACGTTCAAAGACGGCAAGCTCGATCTCCATGGCAAGCGTGGTCCGCGGTATTGCTCTGTAAAGACATTTGACGCCCGCTGATGCTCGGTAGTGTACGAAGTGCTATCAAGGAGCTGCAGGCTTTTCGGAAAGCCCTGAAGTTTGAGCTCTTTGACGCGGAATTTTATTCAAAGAGTGCGCGAAGCCTTGGCCTTTCCTCGGATAACCCCTGGACGCTGTGGGAACACTATGTGAACCATGGCGGGTTTGCGGGGTTGGATCCCAGTGAGTTTTTTGATTCTGATTGGTATCTGCACCGCTACCCGGATGTCCTCCATGCCAAAATCAACCCTTTGGTTCACTATGTATGTTATGGGGCTCAAGAGGGACGGCTGCCTTATCATGGCGCCGGATTTCAGCGGTTTGACTGTGACCCGGTCAGAAGTGACGTCGAGCGGCTGAGAGCGCTTCTATGGGCAGGGTACGAGCATCTAGCTGTTCCTGCCTTGGAGCGCCTCGACGGCGACTCACTGAGCGCTGCGCAGCAGCTCGCTGCCTGGGACTATTACCAGGGGAATTTCAAAGCGTCGTCCAGGCGTCTACTATCTGCCTTGAGTGCCAAGAATGCCCCTTCGGCCTCCCTGCTGGTTGGAATCGCCAAGTGTGCGGTTGAATCGGGCGCAGATCAAGATCTGCGCGCTGCTATACAGGCACTTGGTGGCCTTGCCGCGGTGGATACGATGTCGCAACGTTTTATTGCGGCGAATTTGGCCGTGACGGATGAGGCTCGCCTGGCGATCATCAACGAGCTTTTTCGAGACGCCGGCGTCGCTGAACTGACGTTGAGTGCTGTTTCGGATCAACTAACACTCAGTTCCATCGGTTCGGGGAACCTTCCATTCTGCTTTTTACGACGGATTCTTGTCAGTGTGGTGGTTCCGGCCTATAACGCTGAAGAGACCCTGGATTGGTCGGTTCGCAGTTTGTTGGCACAAAGTTGGCGAGATATCGAAGTCGTCATCGTCGATGATTGCAGTGTTGACGATACGCCGGCGGTGGCGCAGGCGCTTTGTAATGAGGACAGGCGGGTGCAGTACATCCGCAATGCGCGAAACCTCGGTGCGTATGGCAGCCGGAATGTCGGAATGGCAGCGGCTAGTGGTGACTTCGTAACGGTACAGGACAGTGATGACTGGTCTCACCCTCAGAAAATTGAGCGGCAGATGGCTCCCTTGCTCAATGATCGCTCGCTGATCGCAACGGGGTCGAGCTGGGTACGAGTGACTCGGGATCTCAGGTTCGTTGGTTCTTGGATTCTCGGGGACCCATTCCTGGAAAAAAACCATTCGTCTTGGTTGTTTCGCCGCTCAGTGCTCGAAACGGTGGGACTCTGGGACGAAGTCAAGGTTGCGGCGGACACGGAGTTTCTCTGGCGGGTGGAGCACCACTTCGGGCATCATGCGATGCGGACGGTTGATGATGGTGTCCCCCTATCTTTTTCCTTGGCAGATGAGTCTTCATTGACTCGAACGAAGGCGACGCACGTCAAAACCGTATTTTTTGGTTTGCGACGGCTGTACCGTGAAGCCTCATCATGGTGGCATCGAGCGAGCTATCGAAAGCCTTACCTCCAAACGAACCGGCCTTTTCCAGTGCCCCTGGGCATCTTGAAGAACCCTGATTTGAACTACGATGTGCTGTTTGCGGCTGATCTTTCGAGGACTGAGCGCGAGCAGGCCGAATTATTGGAAGGGCTTGACGAGCTCGCGGGCCGGGGCGTCAAGCTGTGCTTACTGCACTGGCCTGATCGCCGCCGCTGGCATGGCAATCCGGTAGCCGATGCGGTGTTTGCCTGGGCTCACAAAAACAGTGTGAATTTCGCTCACAGTGGGTTGGAGTTGAGTGCCAGGGAGGTCGTGCTTGCGGATCCTACGCTTTGGGAAGTGCCGACCACTGAGACCGTCAAGGTTAATGGGCTGGAGTGCATTGTCGACTTGCAGGGCGCTCCCTGTCGGGGCCTGGATGGGCTGATGACTTATTTTACGCTGGGTAAACTCCCGCCGAGTCATACGGAGCCTTGACGTGAATTGGTTGAAAAATCTGGCGTGGTGGCTGCTGTTGCTCCCCTGTCGGCTACCGGCTGGATTCGATTCCCAGTGGTATCGGAGACGCTATCCCGACGTGGCCCAGTCGGGTACCTGGCCCTCAGTGCATTATCGGCGGTTTGGCCAAGAAGAACAGCGTGACCCCGGACCCACCAGCAGCGGGTCCTCCGGGTGGCTGCACTCGGAGTGCGGGGTTGAAGGCGGGGTCCCGATGCTTCAGGGCGCTAAGGCCCTGATTTCGGGTGCGAGGACCTTGGTCTTCGTGGGTCATCAGGCGGGCCCCCAGCTCTTTGGAGCCGAACGTAGCTTGCGGGATTTGGTGCAAGCTACGCAGGCTCTGGTACTGAACGTATTTGTGTTGTTGCCTGAGGGTCGTAACCCCGGCTATGTAAAAGATCTTGCGAGTCTCTGCTGCGGCGTAAAGATCATTCCGTATGGATGGTGGCAAGCGGACCGCGCGCCACACCCGAAGACCATTGAGCAGGTTGTGGCGTTCTACGAGCACGTTGGCGCTTCAGCGGTGTATGTCAATACGCTAACGCTGGATGAACCGCTCGTGGCCGCGACTGAGGTTGCGTTGCCTGTTGCGGTACACATTAGGGAAACACTTCTGTTTGATCCGGAGCTTTCCGGGAGGCTTCGAGCGAATCAGAATCTGGTAGAATGCCGCCTTTCGAGGCTGGCGACGCTGGTTGTCGCGAACTCGAGATTCACCGCCGAAATCAGTGGCTTTCAAAAGGCGTTGGTTGTTCCAAACGGCCTGGATGTTGAACCTTACAAAACGTTGGTTCCAGGGTTTCAGCAGAATAGTGGTGTCTTTACTGTTGGTATGGTCAGTAGCAATACCCCTAAGAAGGGCTTGCTCGATTTCGTCGATTTGGCAAGGCTGTTAAGCGATTCTGACGCCATTCGTTGCTTGTTGGTGGGGCCGGAAACAGAAGACGTTAAAGTCCTGAAAGCTCGGCAGGCGAAAGGGGAAATACCTGATAACCTTGTGTTTGGTGGGTATGTGGAGAGCCCGCTTACCGCACTGGCCAATATGGATGTCCTGGTCAGCCTCTCTCACGTAAAGGAGACGTTTGGGCGGACCGTACTGGAGGCGATGGCCGCAGGGCGGGTGGTGGTCGCCTACCGGCAGGGGGCGATCCCGGAAATGGTTAGGCATGACGAGACTGGTATTCTGGTTCAGCCAGAAGATGTCGGCTCGGTGGCGAGCGCTGTGAGGTCCTTGCGCGCAGACCGGGCACGCTACCACGATCTTGCTCGAAGCGCTCGTGAGACCGCCTGTGAGTACGATACGGAACATTTTAATGCCAGGATAAAACAGGCACTTGAGGCACTGACCTCTGGATCAATCGCCTTTCAGGAGAAAGACGCTACGTAATGAAAGCATTGCTGTTTGTACACATACCCAAAACCGCCGGGACCAGCTTCAGGACGGCGGCGAGCAAATACTTTGGCGCTCGATCCATACTCAACGACTACGGAGCTCATGCTCCTGAGACTAGCCGGGAAGTGCTGGAAAATACTTATCGGCAGAAGGATTACTGGACGATCTATCAGCATATCGAAAAGAATGCCATCAGTATGCTGTGCGGCCATATTCCGGCACGCCGGTATGTGCATGGGCTTGGCGTTGACAATACCGTTGTGTTTTTCCGGGAGCCGGTGCAGCGGTTGTATTCAGAATACCAGCACTTTGTTCGCAATAAAGGTTACGAAGGTACATTTCGTGAGTATTTTTCCCGTCCCGCCAAAGTGAATGCTCAGCAAAAGCTTATGGATGGCGTCCCTTTGCAAGCCCTGGGTTTTATCGGATTGACAGAAGAGTATGAACGCTCTCTAGAGATGTTGAATCATAAGTACGGAACGCAGTTAAAACCTCTTGTGGAGAATGTGGGACGCCAGTCATTGGATGAGGCGCATCAGCCGAGTGGCGAGGATATTCAACTCGCGCTGGAGCTGAACCATAAAGATGTGCAGTTGTATAAAAATGCCGTTCACCTGTTTAATCAGCGAAAGGCGCTCTTTGAGAGAGGTAAGGCATTCACTCACGGCCGTATTGTAGAGATCAGCGGGAAAAAGGTTGTGGGCTGGGCGTGGAGTGATGGGGTAGACGACGAGCCACTGGCAATTCGAGTTCGAATCAATGGTTCAGTCGTCGATGAAGTGCTTGCCAGCACGTTTCGCTCAAAACTCTGTTACTTGTCACCACCTCGGGGTGCCTGTGTCAGCTTTTCAGCGAACTACGGCGCTAAAGCGGGAGACTTGCTGGACTGTGAGGTAGTCAGTACAGGTCAGATTTTCCCCGCGCATCCCATAAAAATTCAATAGATGAGTATTCAATGAAAGTATTGCAGTTCATCAGTTTATTGGACTTGAAAGCCAGGATGTCATTGAAGGCGGAGGCCTCCAAGCTGTATTTGAGTTACTTGTGGTGGGTCCTGGAGCCCATTCTTTGGGTAATGGCGTTCTATTTTGTTTTTACCGTTCTGCTGGGGACGGGCCGCGACATCAGTTTTCTGATGTGCGGAAAGATTCCGTTTCTATGGTTTAGTAAATCGGTTACCGGGGGGTCGAACAGCATTGTCGCCAATCGTGGCTTGATCAGTCAGGCTAATGTCCCCAAACAATTCTTCATTTATGAATCCCTGCAAGAGGCTCTCTACAAACAGTGGCTAGTGTTTCTTGTGTTGGGCGTATTGCTGGTGATGTTTGGCTATCAGGCAACGCTGCATTGGCTTTGGGTGATTCCAATTATTTTGATTCAATATCTTTTGATGTTATTGGTTACCCTGATAGGTGCATTCCTTGTGGCTTATGCGCGAGACATAAGAATGATTATCAATATGGGCGTTCTCTTTCTGATGTTCATGTCTGGTGTTTTCTGGGACCTGGATCGAATACAAGATCCCGTCAAGAGGGACCTTTTGGTGACCTGGAATCCTTTGGCGTATTTGATTGATGCGTATAGACAGGTCTTGATGCATCAGGAAATGTTTGATGTGACGCATGCTCTTAAACTTACCGGAGTACTTTTGGCGGGGTTGGTGGTTGTGCACTTCATCTACCGAGTCAAGAGTCAGGCACTGGCATCCAAGGTGATCAATTCATGAGTTCTGGTGATATTTTGCTCAAGGCTGAAAATCTTCAGTTCTCTTATGCCGGAAGGCTTCGCGGGTTTAAAAAACTGCATTACCCGGTTCTGAATGGACTGAATTTTAATGTGTACCGAGGGGAGACTCTGGGCATTGTGGGTCGCAATGGTTGCGGGAAAAGCACACTGCTGCTCATCTTAAATGGTGTTGTAGCGCCAACGGGTGGCAAGCTGGAGCATGATAGGAATATTACCCGGATTCTTTTGACGCTTGGTCTTGGTTTCGATAAGGAGCTGACTGGGCGAGATAACGCCTTGCTGAGCGCGATGCTTCAGGGGTACTCCAAGAGCCAAGCAACAGAAGCGCTTGAGGAGATCAAGGAGTTCTCTGAATTGGGTGATTTCTTTGAGCGCCCAGTGAAAACTTACTCATCGGGAATGCGCAGCCGACTTGGTTTCTCAACGGCCATGAAAACCGATGTAGATCTTCTTTTGATTGATGAGACCCTCAGTGTCGGTGACCAGAATTTCAGCCGAAAGGCAGAAAAGGCGATGATGGAAAAAATCAACAGCGACCAAACGGTTATTTTTGTCAGCCACAGCGGAAAACAAGTCAATAAGGTGTGCAGCCGAGCGATTTGGATTGAAGATGGCTCTATCCATGCGGAAGGCGATACAGCAGAGGTCGCGAAAAAGTATAAGGCGTTTATGGATGATCTTCAGAAGCACGGAGGTAAGACGGCATGGGGCGCCTAGAGCGGAAAGGTATTATTCTTGCGGGTGGGTCTGGGACTCGGCTTCACCCTCTGACTCTGGGTGCCAGTAAGCAGCTGATGCCCATCTATGATAAGCCCATGATTTACTACCCTCTGACAACTCTGATGTTTGCGGGTATTCGGGATATCCTGATTATAACGACGCCGCACGACCTTGAGGCGTTCCAGCGCCTGCTAGGGGATGGGAGTCAGTGGGGTATTAACCTGGAGTACATCGCACAGCCAAGCCCGGACGGGCTGGCTCAGGCCTTTATTCTGGGGGAAGCGTTTTTGAATGGTCACCCTAGTACTTTGATTCTGGGTGATAACATTTTTTATGGTCATGGTTTTCTGGCTTTGATGCAGCGCGCAAACCAGCGCATGGAAGGTGCGACGGTTTTTGGGTATCACGTCGATACCCCGGGTGCCTATGGTGTGGCCGAGTTTGATGCTGAGGGTAGGGTGATCAGCCTGGAAGAGAAACCGGCCGACCCCAAGTCAAACTACGCGGTAACCGGCCTGTATTTCTACGATCACCAGGCGCCGGAAATCGCCAAGAGCTTGAAACCGTCTTCACGCGGCGAGCTGGAAATTACCGACCTCAATATGCATTACCTGCGGCAAGGCGAGTTGAATGTGGAAATTATGGGACGCGGTTATACCTGGTTGGATACCGGGACCCATGAGAATCTTCTGAGCGCGGCGCAATATGTGCAGACCATCGAAAAACGGCAGGGATTAAAAATTTCCTGTCCAGAAGAGGCGGCTTACCGGCAGGGGTTTATCAGTGATGAGCAGTTGGAGGCCTTGGCCCAAGCACAGATTAAGAGTGGGTATGGGCAGTATCTGTTGAAGATCCTTCGAGATAGCCAGCGGCCGTGTGGTGACCTTAGGAATCGTTTTGTTGATTTATGAATATTATTGACACCACCATCCCCGACGTAAAAATCCTGGAACCACGCGTTTTTGGTGACGAGCGGGGTTTCTTCATGGAAACGTTCCGCGAGAGCTGGTTTCGTGAAAACGTCGCGGATGTGACCTTTGTGCAAGATAATCACTCAAAATCCCGCCAAGGCATTCTCCGTGGTCTCCATTACCAGGAACAACAACCCCAAGGTAAGTTGGTTCGCGTGGTTTCGGGCGAGGTTTTTGATGTGGCGGTGGATATCCGGCAGGGTTCTCCGACGTTTGGTCAGTGGGTCGGGCATTATATTAGTGCCGAGAATAAGCGCCAGATGTGGGTGCCAGAGGGCTTCGCCCACGGTTTTCTGGTGACCTCCGAGTCCGCTGAGTTTGTGTATAAGTGCACGGATTATTATCATCCGGAGTCCGAGCGCTCAATTCGGTGGAATGACCCGACGTTGGGTATTGATTGGCCGGTTGATAGAGTGGGTGATATTTTGTTGTCCGAGAAGGATAAAGTGGCACCAAACTTTGCGTAGGGCGGATAAGCGGAGCGCATCCGCCGTAAATACACGTGACGCGTTAATCAAGTCCTGTAATACGTAACGTTCGGTAACGGCGGATGCGCCTCCGGCTTATCCGCCCTACGGAGACATTATGAAAGTATTAGTTACTGGCGGTGCCGGCTTCATCGGCTCGGCTGTGGTTCGTCAATTGATGACGGACGATGAACACGAGATTCTGATCCTCGACGCGCTCACGTATGCCGGCAACCTGGACTCGATTCCGGGGCACGATAGTCACCCAAAGGTTCGATTTGTTCAGGTGGACCTGCGCGATGCTGAGGCAACGCGTGAAGCTGTATTGGGCTTCGCGCCAGACATCATCATGCATTTGGCTGCTGAGTCCCATGTAGACCGCTCCATCGACGGCCCCAAGGCGTTCCTTGAAACCAATGTGATGGGCACGTTCAATTTGTTGCAAGCGGCGCGTGAACACTTTGAGAGCCTTGACGAGTTGGCCAAAGCGCGCTTTCGGTTTCATCATGTGTCTACCGATGAGGTATACGGCGATCTTGAAGGGACCGACTCGCTGTTTACTGAATCTACCGCTTACGCTCCCAGCTCGCCGTACTCGGCGTCCAAAGCGGCATCGGACCATTTGGTGCGTGCCTGGGGGCGGACGTATGGCTTGCCGGTGGTGTTGACTAACTGCTCCAATAATTACGGGCCGTATCATTTCCCCGAGAAGTTGATCCCTCACATGATTCTGAATGCCCTGGCGGGCAAGGCGCTACCGGTTTATGGGGACGGCTCACAGGTTCGAGACTGGCTGTATGTGGAGGATCATGCGCGGGCGCTGGTGTTGGTGGCGACTGAGGGGCAGGTTGGGGAAACCTATAATATCGGCGGGCACAATGAAGTCCAGAACCTGGATGTCGTGCGTGCGGTTTGTTCTCTCCTGGAAGAGCTGGCGCCGGAGAAGCCTGAGGGTGTTGATCGGTATGAGGATCTGATCACCTTCGTCAGGGATCGCCCGGGGCATGATATGCGCTATGCGATTGATGCGTCCAAGATTCAGAGGGAGTTGGGTTGGGTGCCTCAGGAGACCTTTGAGACCGGGTTGCGTAAGACGGTTCAGTGGTATTTGGATAATCAGGAGTGGTGGCAGCGGGTGTTGAGTGGGGATTATCAGTTGGCGCGTATAGGCAACGCTTAGTGGGTTGCGTAGGGCGGATAAGCGCGAAGCGCGCATCCGCCGTCAATACACGTGACGCTTTGCGGTTGCGTGACCTTTGGGCAACGGCGGATGCGGCCTGCGGCCTTATCCGCCCTACGCGGAATTTCTTGGTATGAATGTCGTTATTATTGGCACTGGCCAACTGGCCTGGGACTTGATTCAAACCGCACCGGAAGCAGCGCATGTTCGTATGGTCGGGCGGGCGGATATGGACATTACTCTGCCTGACGCCTGTGAATCGGTACTGACAACTTTTAAGCCCGACGTGGTGATCAATGCTGCCGCGTATACGGCTGTGGACCGGGCCGAAACGGAACGTGAAGCGGCGTTCGCCGTGAATGAGCAGGGTGTTGCCAATCTGGCAGGGGCTTGTGAGAGGATCGGCGCACGGTTGTTTCACGTCTCTACAGATTTTGTGTTTGACGGGTCAGCCAACATGCCGTACTTGCCGTCCTCTGATGCTAACCCTCAGTCTGTGTATGGCGCCAGTAAGCTGGCGGGCGAGGCGGTGTTGCGTCATCGGTTGCCGGACGCGGTGATTGTTCGGACTGGGTGGCTGTATTCCTGTAATGGCGGGAACTTCGTCAAGACCATGCTGCGGTTGATGGCGGAAAAGCCTGAACTCGGTGTGATTGTGGACCAGGTGGGGACGCCGACCTGGGCGCGGGGTCTGGCTCAGTTGTTGTGGGTTGGAGTGATGCAGGCGGTGCCGGGTGGTGTGTATCACTGGTCGGATGCGGGCGTTGCGTCCTGGTATGATTTTGCGGTGGCGATTCAGGATGTCGGGTTGGAATTGGGTCTACTAACCAACGCGATTCCGATTCGGCCGATTCCTGCCACTGAATATCCGACACCGGCCCAGCGACCCGCGTACAGTGTGCTGGATAAGAGGAGCACCGAAGCGGCGTTTGGGGTTGAGTGTGTTCATTGGCGGCGGCAGTTGCGGGACATGATGCAGTTGTTGCCGTGAAATGGCATTCATTTTAGTGAGTTCACCCCAAACAATGCGGTTTTGGTCCGCACCCACGCAAACCGCAATGCGCTGGTCAAATGCCACCACAAATGCCGGTTGTTCAACGTATGGCTGGCCCGCTTACCCCGGTGCACCATCCTCGCGCCTGGGATATAGTAGGTTTGCTCACCCAGCAAATGCCTTGCCCGCCAGCAAAAATCCACGTCTTCATAGTATAAAAAATACCGCTCATCAAACCCGCTCAGGGCTTTGAAGGTGCTGGCACTGAACGCCAGGCAGGCGCCGGATGCCCAATCCACTTCGCAGGCCCGATCCGTGCAGCGGTCCACTCCGGTCCGGTTTTTTCGAAACAGATAGGACGTGACCAGCTCCCACAGGTAGGGAAAGCGGCGCACAGATTCCTCATGCTCCTCGAATTTCCTGTCCTTGAAAATATTGGGCGCGCCGATTTTTGCGCCGGTTGTCTGCATGTCGTCGATCAGGTGCTCAATCGCCTCGCGGTCGCATTCCAGGTCCGGGTTGAGGATAACGAACCAGTCGTTCTCAATATTCATGCCCAGCATGTGCTGGCAGTAGTGGAATACTTTGTTGTGGTTGGCTCCGAAGCCCTGAATTTTTTCATTGGCCAGATAGGTCAGATTGTGCTCCGCCGCGTAGGTTTTCAGCTCTTGGGCAGGGCGGTTGTCCAGGATCACGATCTGGTGTTCGGAGGACTTCAGCCGGTGGGGCTGTAGGTCGTGAATGATTTCCAGCGTATCTTCATGAGAGACAACAGAAATGTAGACAGTCATTCCGGCTTGACTCCCTTCGCCAATACAATGCTTGCCCAGAGTGTGATGTTGTGGCGCATGTCGCGATGTTGCGGCCAGTGTCGCAGTATGAACGCGCTGCGCTGAATGATGTTGCCACGCAAGGCACGTCGATAGTGTTTGAAAAACCCCTGGCAACTAAGCGGAAGGCCTTCACTGTAGTGATCGGCGAAGGCCGCGGCTTGTCGGAGTATGCGGGTGGCGACCGCACGACGATGTGAGAGGCTTCGGTTTTTACGCCCCGCTTTGTTCTGACTGCCCACCTGGTTGTTATCGTGCTGGCGATACAGCAGCGTCGGCTCTTTAATGTAATCAATATGGCCCGTCCCGCTGGCGATCAGCGCGAGCCACCAGTCGTGCATGACGATGTCCGGGTGTTCGGCGGTGGGTTCCATGGCGGCGATCAAGGATCGGTTGACGCAGGCCGAGGCACCTTGCACTGTGTTGTGAAACGCGAGCCGTCGCGGGTCCCTGGCGTTGTCCGGACGCAGTTGGTCCAGCTCCCAGAAGGACTGTTTTTCCTCTCTGTCGGGGTGCCAGACCCAGGCGTCGGAAAAAATCAGGTGCGGCGAGTGTTCGCTGTGCATTTTTTCGGCGAACAGAGCGACTTTGTTGTCCAGCCAGATGTCGTCCTGGTCCGCCAGAAAGACGTAGTCGGCGGTGGTTTTCGGTAGGGCGGTCAGTACATTGCGGATAACGCCCCGGCCGGGTCCGTCGATGATTTCGATCGGTACGGGCGAGGATTGGGCAACCTGGTTTACAATGGCGCGGGTGTTATCGGCCGAGTGGTCGTCGCTGATCAGCACGCGCTTCGGTGCCGGTTGTTGGCGAAGGATACTTTGAAGTTGCTCTTCGATGAATTCGGCGCCATTGTAGGTGCAGACGAGCACGTCGTAGTCGATCCTTGAGGCGGGTTGTGCAGGGGTGGGCGTGTTAGGCATAGGGTTAAATCAGTTTTATCCGTAATTTGGGTGGAGTATACCTGAAAAGTGGATTGGATTGGTCGGGCTTGGGTTACGGCGGATGCGCGCTGCGCCCTTATCCGCCCTACGCGAGCTGCCGTGGTATGCGTAGGGCGGATAAGCGAAGCGCATCCGCCGTTACCCAACCATCCACATCCGCCGTTACCCAAATTGATCGATTGAAATAACGGAATAATGTGATGACGATCTGGATTCCTGGTGCGACCGGTTTTGTGGGGCGTGCTTTGATGGCCCGTTTGCGGGCTGATGGACAAGCGGTGGAGCCCATTTCCCGCTCGTCGTCGACGGTGGAGGGGGTGACGGCGCATCGCATTTCGGCGTTGGGCTCCTTGCTGTCCGCCGGTGATACGGTGGTGTATTGCGCGGGTAGGGCGCATGTTGCCCTGACCGGCAGTGCGGAGGATGAGTTGGCGGCGCATCGTCGAGCCAATTGTGAGGAGCCTTTGGCGGCCGCACGTCTGGCCTCTTCTCGGGGCGCGCGCCGGTTTGTGTTTGTCAGTAGTATCAAGGTCAATGGTGAGCGCACGGAGGGCGTTCCGTTCAGTGAGCGGGATACCCCGCAGCCGGAGGATGCTTACGGGCGTTCCAAGTGGGAAGGTGAGCAGGCGTTGTGGGAGCACGCCCGGCAGGCCGGTATGGAGTTGGTGATTGTGCGCCCGCCGTTGGTTTATGGGCCTGGTGTGCGCGCCAATATGGCGGCGTTGATGCGGGCGGTCGGGCGCGGCTGGCCATTGCCGCTGGCGTCGGTGCGTAACAAACGCAGTCTGGTGTTTGTGGAGAATCTGGTGGATTTGCTCGCTCTTTGCTGCACGCACCCGGCGGCGGCCAATGAGGTGTTTTTCGTGTCGGATGGGCGGGATCTGTCCACACCGGAGCTGGTGCGTTTGATGGCTGCAGCTCAGGACCGATCGGCGCGTTTGTGGCCTTTCCCTGTGCCGCTGTTGAAGGTGGGGGCCGGGTTGTTGGGACGCCGAGCCATGGCGGATCGGTTGTGTGATTCTTTGCAGGTGAGTGACGATAAAGTCCGTAATCGCCTGATGTGGCGGCCGCCATTTTCGGTCGAGGAGGGGTTGAGACGAATGGTGGTTGGCAATGGTGGATAAGTTGACGTTGATTCTGATTTTAGTGGTGGCGCTTGGTCTGGCGTGGGGGCTGACCGGAGTGTTGCGGGGTTATGCGCTGCACAAAAAGCTGATGGATATTCCCAATGCGCGCAGCTCCCATTCCGTGCCAACGCCTCGCGGAGGCGGGGTGGCGATCGTGGTGGTCTGCCTCTTGGCTTTGCCGGTTCTGGCCTGGTTGGGTCTGGTGGCGGATGCGGTCGTTTATGGCCTGGGGGGTGCCGGGTTGTTGGTGGCGCTGGTGGGCTGGTGGGATGACCACGGCCACGCACCGGCGCTGGTGCGTCTGCTGGTGCATTTTTCGGCGGCGGCCTGGGGGCTTTATTGGCTGGGCGGGCCGATGGCGCTGCCATTGCTGGGCTGGACGCTTGAGGGCGTATGGCTGTGGGCGCCGATGCTGGTGTATCTGGTGTGGGTGCTGAACCTGTATAACTTTATGGATGGTATCGACGGCATTGCGGGCGTGGAGGCCTTGACCGTTTGTGTGAGCGGGGCGCTGTTGGCGTGGTGGGCGTTGCCGGAGGCGAATGTGGCGTTGTATGGCCTCTTGGCGGTGGCGAGCCTGGGCTTTCTGATCTGGAATTTTCCTCCGGCAAAAATCTTTATGGGAGATGCCGGCAGTGGCTTTGTGGGGCTCTGGCTGGGGTTGCTGTCGGTGTATGCCGGGCATCAGGCGCCGGCGCTGTTCTGGGGCTGGGTGATTCTGCTGGCGATGTTTGTGGCGGATGCCACCTTGACGTTGTTTTTTCGGTGGTGGCGCCGGGAGAATCTGTTTGAGGCACATCGCAGCCATGCCTACCAGCACCGGGCAGTGGTGTGGGGGCACAAGGCGACGACGCTGTTTTACGGCACGCTGAATGTGATCTGGTTGTTGCCCATGGCCTGGTGGGTGGTGTCCGGGGGCATTGATCCGCTTTGGGGTGTGTTGTTGGCTTATACGCCGGTGGTGTTTTTGGTGTATCAGTTTGGTGCCGGGATCCGGCATGTTGAGTGGGATGATTATTAGAGAGTAGCGGGGGGGCGGCGTTTAGTTTTGGGGGGTGTGGTGAGGTGGGTTACGGCGGATGCGGCCTTCGGCCTTATCCGCCCTACGGGTGGCACGGCAGGTTGCGTAGGGCGGATAAGCGCAGCGCATCCGCCGTTACCGAACGATCAATTAACCACCCGAAGTTTTCCTGTGTTCTGCTTCTGCCGCCACACCGAATCGCTGATCAACATGCTCGCCTTGTAATCTGTCGGTGCTTCCACCAATAGCTGTTTAACGCGGTCGCACTGGTAGGCGTGGCAGGCGACGTCCAGGTCGTCGAGCAGGTTTTTGGTTTCTTCCCAGCTCAGGTGATGCTCTTCGGCGCGCAGGATGCCGGGGTGTTGGGTGCCGGAGACGTTGCTGCCGATCAGCAGTTCTTCGTACAACTTCTCGCCCGGGCGCAGGCCGGTAAATTCGACTTCTATATCGCCGTTGGGCCGGTCTTCGTCTTTGATTTCCAGGCCCGAGAGGTGAATCATCCGGGTGGCGAGGTCCACGATTTTCACCGGCTCGCCCATATCCAGCACGAATACGTCGCCGCCGGTCCCGATGGCGCCCGCCTGAATCACCAGCTTGGCGGCTTCCGGAATGGTCATGAAGTAGCGGACCATTTCCGGGTGGGTGACCGTTACCGGGCCACCGTTTTTGATCTGTTCCCGGAACAGCGGAACCACGGAGCCGGATGAGCCGAGTACGTTACCGAAGCGGACCATGCTGAAGATGGTGGTGTTCTGGCGCTTGGCCAGGCCCTGCAGTACCAGCTCCGCCAGTCGCTTGGAGGCGCCCATGATGTTGGTGGGGCGCACGGCCTTGTCTGTGGAAACCAGCACGAACGATTCCACCCCGGCGCGAATGGCGGCTTCGGCGGTGTACCAGGTGCCGTAGACATTGTTGCGCACACCCTCAACGATATTGTGTTCCACCAGTGGCACATGCTTGTAGGCGGCGGCGTGGTAGACGGTCTGGACGCCAAAGCTGCGCATGATGGTTTCCACCCGGTGTTCTTTCTGAACCGAGCCCAGGATGCTGTACAGGTTGATGTGGTTGGTGCGGAATTCAGGGGTTTCCTGCAGTTCGCGCTCGATCTGGTATAGGCTGAACTCGTTCAACTCAAACAGGACGATGGCGCGGGGGCGGTGCTGAATGATCTGGCGGCACAACTCACTGCCAATAGAACCGCCGGCGCCGGTCACCATGACCACCTTGTCGGTGATGTTGGCGGCCATCAGCTCCGGTTGGGAAGAGACCGGGTCACGACCCAGTAGGTCTTCAATCTCTACGTCTTTGATGTGCTCGATGCGCGCTTTACCGCTCAGAATATCCGGAATGGCCGGGACGGTCTGGACCGAAATGGCCAGGGACTCCAGGCGCTTGATCACCTGGGCCCGCCGGGAGTTGGGCGTGCTGCCCAGCGCGAGCAGGACTTTGCTGACCCGGTGGGTGCGGATCAGGGCCTCGATCATTTTCGGGCTGTAGACCTTGATGTTGGCCACTACCGTGCGGTGCAGGGCCGGATTGTCATCCACGAAGGCAACGGGCTTGTACTGGGAGCCTTGCAACGCAAGCGTCAGCTGGTGGCCGGTGTAGCCGGCGCCGTAGACGATAACCGGCTCTTTCAGGTCCACACTGCGCCGATTGAGCATCATAATGACGCTACGCACCATCAGACGCGGGGCACCGATCAACAGTAGGGCGATGGTCAGGTAGATGAAAGGGATGGAGCGGGGCAGTCGCGACTGGGTCAGAAAGCTGGACGTGGCCAATACCAGCGCCGAAATAAACACGCAGCCAACAATGGTCAACATGGCCGGCGTGCTCATGTAGCGCAGGATGGCGCGGTACATGCCCATGCGGATGAAGACGGCGAGACTCACCACCAGGGTGATGGCAATGACGGTGACGTCTTTATCGAGAAACTGGGAGTTAAAGGTGCCCAACCGCAGGAAGGCGGCGGCGTAGAAGGCGGTAACAATAGCGACGGTGTCGTAAATCAGGGAAATAATGCGTTTGGTGGTCCGGGAGGACTCAAACAGGGCTTCCAGCATAAACCTCTAACTCCATTGATTGACCGAATCTTGCCTCTGGCCGATTGTGCTCCTTCATGGGGCAATAACCGCTGGAGTATAGCGCAAAATCGGGGCAATTGTTACGAAAACCTTACGGTTTTTGGGGTTAGATTGAGTACAGCAATTTGGGTGCCAAATGGGGGCGTCGCGTGTGGTTACGGCGGATGCGCTTCGCTTATCCGCCCTACGCAACCTGCAGTGCCGCATCACGTAAACAACCCGCACCAAATTGCCGTGGCACGCGTAGGGCGGATAAGGGCGAAGCCCGCATCCGCCGTAACCCAAGCCCGCCGCATCCGCCGTTACCGGGAGTTGAAACTTACCACCGAACCAACCAACACTGGTGAATCTTCGGGTTGCGCTGAAAATCCTTATCGATCGTCTGGGGGGTAATGTCCTCGAGCTGATACGCGGCCAACGCGTCCCGATCCATCGAAAACGTGCGCAAATTGGTGGAGAAAATCAGGGTTCCGCCTTTTGCCAGCGCGTTCATGGCGCCGTTGATCAGGGCCACATGGTCCCGCTGAATGTCCAGCACGCCGGGCATTTTCTTGGAGTTGGAGAAGCTCGGCGGGTCCAGCAGAATCAAATCGAACTCCTGTTCATTGGTCTTCAGCCACTCCACGCAATCCGCTTGTTCGGTGCGGTGCTTGGTGTCGCTCAGGCCATTTAATGCCAGGTTGTTGCGGGCCCATTTCAGGTAGGTGTTGGACATATCCACGCTGAGGGTAAACCGGGCACCGCCCAGGGCGGCGTGCACGCTGGCACTGGCGGTGTAGCAGAACAGGTTCAGAAAGCGTTTGTTGTTCGCCATTTCGGCAATTTTCAGTCGTACCGGGCGATGATCGAGGAATAATCCGGTATCCAGATATTGCCAGAGGTTTATCTGCAGCCGTGCCTGACCCTCGGTCACATTGATGATCTCGCCGTCCGGGCGTTCGGCGAGTTTCTGGTACTGACTGCCGTCGGAGTGCTTGTGGCGGCGGCGCTGTTTGTAGCTGACCCGGTCCGGGTGTATGTCCAGAGCCCGGGGGACGGCGGCCTGAATCTCGGCGAAACGCTGCTCCGCTCGGGCTTCGTCCACGGATTTGGGAGCGGCATACTCCTGAACGTGGGCGTAAAGATCCCCCTGCTCGGAGCGGTACAAATCAATGGCGGCCGAGTACTCCGGCATATCGGCGTCGTAGAGCCGGTAGGCGTTAATGTTCTGCTTTCTCGCCCACTTTGCGAGCTGTTTCAGATTCTTTTGCAGCCGGTTGGCGAGCATCTGGGCGCCGGAGGACAGTGGGGCGTCGGCCTCCAGCTCGGCCTTCAGGGGCTTGGGCGCGGCGCTGACGAATTGGCTTTCCTCGATGGAGAACATCAACAGCTCGGCGGGCAGGGTGCCGTTATAGAGGCGGTATTTCTTTCCCGCCCGCAGGCCCATTTGCTTGCCGAGCTCGGGGTTGCCGGTGAAGATGCCCGCGCGCCAGCCTTTGAATTCGGTTTTCAGTCGCTCACCCAGGTGTTGATACAGCAACTTCAGGGACTCGACATCACCCAGGCGCTCGCCGTAGGGCGGGTTGGTGATCACCAGGCCGGGCTCAAGCACCTTGTGGGTGGGCTGTTTGAGGTCGGCCAGCTCCTTGCGACTGACTCGCAGCCAGTCGTCCAGTTCGGCCTGGATGATGTTGTCTTCCGCCGCGCGGATGACGGACACATTGGCGTCGTAGCCGCGGATTTCCGGGCGAGGGCGGGCCAGTCCGGCGCGTTTGCGGGCAATGGCTTCCTCGCGCAGCTCGAGCCAGATGTCGTTGCGGTGATTGAGCCACTGCTCAAAGCCAAACCGGGCACGGCCCAGGCCGGGGGCAACGTCCGCGGCGATCAGCGCGGCTTCCACCAGCAGGGTGCCGGAGCCGCACATGGGGTCGATCAGCGCGCCACCACGGGCGGCGATATCCGGCCAACCGGCGCGTATGAGGACACCGGCCGCCAGGTTTTCCTTCATCGGGGCAGTGCCCTGTTTGGTGCGGTAGCCCCGACGGTGCAGGCTTTCCCCGGACAGGTCGAGACTGATGGTGACTCTGCCTTTGTTCAAGCGGGCGTTGATGCGCAGGTCCGGGTGCTGTTTGCTGACTGACGGGCGATCACCGGTGACATCGCGCATACGATCGACAATGGCGTCCTTGATTTTCAGGGCGCCAAACTGGGTGTTGCGAATGGCACCGCTACTGCCGATAAAGTCCACCAGCAGGGTGCTCTGGGGGCCCAGGTGTTCCTCCCAGGGGATGTTTCTCGCACCATTGTAGAGGGTGTTCTGATCGCCAACGGGAAATTCGGCCAGGGGCAACAGGATTTTGTTGGCCAGGCGGGACCAGAGGCAGGCCCGGTAGGCGAGGGCAATGTCCCCTTCAAAGGCGACGCCGGCCACGGTTTCCTTGAGGTGTTGGGCGCCAATGGCGTCCAGTTCCTGGTACAGCAGTCCTTCAAGGCCCTTGGGGCAGGTGGCAAACAGGTTCATAGATATCATCAGTTGTTTTAGGGTGCGGCGAGGTGCCGGTGTGTGCGTTGGGTTTTACGCTGAAAAGCCCACACCAACCACTTTGTCAAACCGGATTCTAGAGCAAAGTGCCATATGAAACACCTCTGCTATAAAAAAACAATCGTTCACAGCCGGAGGGCTTTTTGCTGTACTGAGCATTCGCCTCCACGGAACCACCACCGACTTTCCCGGGTGGCTGGCAAGAGGCGATGCAGTACCTCCCTACGCACAGTGCCGGGCATTCCCGCCCAGCGGGTGCGTTTCCCTAACAGGCCCAGCGCCACCCCGGCGCTGGGCTCTGCAAGATTAACGGCTATACAGAGGTGCATCACATATGAAACGTCAAAAGCGTAACCAGACAGCTCGCGCATTTGGTAAGGGTTATCAAGCCGGTATTGCGGGTCGGTCCCGCAGCCTGTGTCCGCACGAGAGCGGCACAGCGCGCCAGGAATGGCTCTCCGGTTGGCGCGAAGCGCGCACGGATCAGTGGGATGGTTACAATATGGCTGCTCAAGTACAAAAACTGAACAACTTGTCCCCCCACTGACGGGAGCCTTTTGACAACCTTATTTCTTGGCCATCATCTCCTCAAACTAGCCCGCTTAACGCGGGCATTTTTTTAAAAACCGCTTAACAGCGACCTGCGTTGCCGACGCTGTAAAGCGGTTTTTGGGCGCCTGCCTGAATGTCTGGGCATAAAAAAACGGCTTGGGGTCTGAACCTCAAGCCGTTTTTCGGTGTTTGGTAGGACTAACCAGATTCGAACTGGTGACCTCTACCATGTCAAGGTAGCGCTCTAACCAACTGAGCTATAGTCCTGTCTCGTTTGAGGCGCGAACTTTACCAAAACGTCGGATTTTTGCAACCCCTTTTTTGCACCTTTCCTGTGCTATAGTCTCTGTTACGTGGAATTCAACAACAAAGAGGAAAACCCTATGCGTATCAATCGCTTAAGCAAAGCCATCGCTTCTGGCCTGTGTGTTGGCCTGATTCTCCAGACCACGGCTTGCGGCACGGTGCTGTATCCTGAGCGTAAAGGGCAGACTGGTGGCCAGCTCGACCCGGCCGTTGTGGCCCTGAACGCGGTGGGCTTGTTGTTCTTCTTTGTGCCTGGGGTGATCGCTTTTGCGGTGGACTTCTCTAACGGCACCATTTACCTGCCCGGCGGCAGTGCCCAATTGACCGACGAGCAGATGGAGCGCATCACCCGTGCCGATGGCCAAGTGGATCAGGAAGCGTTGGAGCTGCTGGTCAAAGACGAGTTGGGTATGGATGTCGACCTGCAGGCGAGCGGTGTCGAAGTGCGCAGCATGCAGTCGGCCGAGCAGGTTCAGGCCTTGATCCAGTCCCGCCAGCCGACCACCTTGGCGGCACTGTAAGACTGGGATAGCTTGTCGGGTTAGGCCGAAGGTCGTAACCCGACACCCCCCAAGGAGACATCATGTCGGCTGAAGAGACCATCAACTCGCTCAAGCTCGCGCTGGCGGATCGGGCGGATATTCGCCTGGCGGTGCTCTTTGGTTCCATGGTTGAAGGTCGGGAGACGGCGACAAGCGATCTCGATCTGGCTGTCGAGACAACCGTTTCGTTGACAACCGAGCAGAAGATGGCTCTGATCGGGGAGTTGGCGAGTCGTTTTGGTCGTGCCATCGACATTATTGATATACGCCAGGTCGGACAGCCCCTGCTCCATGAAATCGTCAGTAAGGGTGTCCTTGTCAAAGGTTCGGTGTCCGATAAAGGCGATCTCCTCTATAGAAGCATCATGATGGAAGAGGATTTTGGCCGTTATCAGCGACGGATACTGGAGGGGAGGCGCAACCAGTGGATAGGGCTTTGATAGAGGAGAAAGTTGAGTCACTCCGTCGTTGCGTTCAGCGGGTTGAACAGAAGCTCCCGGCGTCTTTGACGGAATTGCTGTCGGATCTGGATGCGCAAGATATCGTTGCTCTGAACTTGACTCGCGCCGTTCAGCTCTGCGTGGATATGTCCGCACACTGGTTGGCCGAACATTCCGATGCGCCCGCGCCAAAAACCATGGGGCAGGGCTTTGATGCCCTGGCGAAAGTAGGGGTCATTGAGTCCGCGTTAGCAGAGAGGATGAAGAAGGCCGTTGGCTTCAGAAATGTGATGGTTCACAGTTACGATGAAATTGACTGGGCCATTGTCTATGCGATTGGAAGTCGCCACCTGGATGATTTCAAGCTATTCGCCCGAGCACTTTTGGCTGCCCAATGAAAATCAGAAACCCCATTACCGCCATCTGGCGCAGCGATGCGTCCCGTGGGCTGAAGATCATTGCCTACAGTCTGCTGTTGGTGTTTGTGACTTCCTTGCCCTTGATTGCATATGTGATGTTTGGGCCCTCCGACGGGAATCCGGTTGGGTTGGGGCTGCTATTTGCCGGTGGGGCGATGGTGGCTCATGTGGGGTTTTTTGTCGGGCTTTTGATGTTGATTTGGGATCATTATTCCTCCCCCAAAAACCCACCGGACTGATGCGACCATAACTGCGCATACAACCCACCCTGGGCAATCAACTCCGAATGGGTTCCCTGTTCCACAATCTTTCCCTGGTCCAATACGATCAACCGATCCAGCGCGGCAATGGTGGATAGCCGGTGCGCGATGGCGATGACGGTTTTGCCTTCCATCAGTCGGCTGAGGTTGGTCTGGATGATGCTTTCCACTTCCGAATCCAGGGCCGAGGTGGCCTCGTCCATGATCAGGATCGGGGCATCTTTCAGCAGCACCCGGGCAATGGCGATGCGCTGGCGCTGACCGCCGGAGAGTTTCACGCCGCGCTCGCCCACGTGGGCATCGTAACCGGTGCGGCCTTCGGCATCGCTCAGGCCCAGAATAAAGTCGTGGGCTTCGGCCTGCTTGGCGGCTTCGATCATTTCCTCTTCGGTCGCGCCGGGTTTGCCATAGAGCAGATTATCCCGGACTGACCGATGAAGCAGGGCGGTGTCCTGAGTGATCATGCCGATCTGGGCACGCAGGGTTTCCTGTTGAACCTGACTGATGTCCTGACCGTCGATCCGGATCTGTCCCTTCTCGATATCGTAGAAGCGAAGCAGCAGGTTCACCAGAGTGGATTTGCCAGCGCCGGAGCGACCGACCAATCCAATCTTCTCGCCGGGCTTGAGGTCCAGGGAGAAGTTTTCCAGCACGCCTTCGCCTTTGTCGTAGTGGAAGGTCACCTGATCAAACTCAATGCCGCCGTCACGGACGTTCAGGGGTTGGGCCTGCTCCGCGTCGCCCACGGCGCGCGGGTGCGAGAGGGTATTAATCCCGTCTTTGGCGGTGCCGATATTTTCAAACAGGGTCGACACTTCCCACATGATCCACTGGGACATGCCGTTCAGACGCAGCACCAGGCCCATGGCGGCGGCAATGGCGCCGACCGAAATGATGTCGCCGCTCCACAGCCAGATGGACAGTGCGGCGCTGCTGAAAATCAGCAGGGCGTTGATGCCCCAGACACCGCTGTTGAGCAGGGTAGCCAGGCGCATCTGCGGATAGACGCTGTGCAGAAACCGCTCCATGCCGTCCCGGGCGTAATCGGACTCGCGCCGGGAGTGCGAGAAGAGTTTGACCGTGGCGATGTTGGTGTAGGTGTCCACTATGCGCCCGGTCATGTCGGCCCGCGCATGGGCCTGCCGAGTGGCGACGGCGGACAGGCGCGGCAGGAAGTAGCGCAGCAGGGCGATGTAGGCAATAAACCAGACGCCGAGCGGAACCATCAACCGCCAGTCGAGCGAGCCGAGTAACACCAACATACTGGTGAAATACACCAGCACATAGACGGTGATGTCCAGGAGTTTCATGACCGTTTCGCGAACGGCCAGGGCGGTCTGCATGACCTTGGTGGCGATGCGCCCGGCGAACTCATCCTGAAAGAAGGCCACGCTTTGACCGAGCAGGTAGCGGTGCGCCTGCCAGCGAATGATCATGGGGTAGTTGCCGAGTAGGGTCTGGTGAATCAAGGTAGAGTGAAAAAACACCGTGACCGGGATGGCGATCAGGACCACAAAGGCCATCAGCCAGAGTTCGGTACCGCGTTCGGCCCAGAGCTCGGTCGGGCTGTATTGGCCAAGCCAGTCGACAGTGAGCCCCAGGAACTGAAACAGAGCCACTTCCATGACGGCAATCAGTGCGGCCATGAACGACATGGTTAACAGGAATTTGCCGGCGCCTTTGGTATAGTGACGACAGAAGGCCACCAGACTTTTGGGTGGTTGTTGCGGCTCTTCGACCGGAAAGGGTTTGAGCAGACTTTCGAAAAACGCGAACATAGGGATAGACGGCTGAAGAAATGAGGCCGTAGTTTACAGGCTTTTGGTGGTATGGACCATTGGGGGTTGTTAAGGGATGTAAGCGAGCGGAATCTTGGGTTACGGCGGATGCGGGCTTCGCCCTTATCCGCCCTACGCCACCTGCCGTGCTATCCGTAGGGCGGATAAGCCGAAGGCGCATCCGCCGTAATCAAACCACTTTACTTGGGGGAAAAATGAGAAAACTGCTAACGGTATTTGGCGCCGGCTCGCTCGGCGGTTTGGGTAACAGCCTGGTGGTGTGGTTGTTCGGGATGTACGGCATCAGCCAGTCGCTCGGGGTGTCCATTGCGCCGGGGTTATCGCCGGAGTGGCTGTATCCGAGGATTGTCTGGGGTGGGCTGTGGGGCTTTCTGTTTCTGTTGCCGGTGTTGAACAATCGGCTGTGGGCCCAGACCTTTGTGCTCAGCCTGTTCCCGACCATGATTCAGTTGTTTCTGGTGTTTCCGTATAAGACGCCGCATGGGATTGCGGGGCTGGGGTTGGGTACCCTGACGCCGTTGCTGGTGATTGTGTTCAATTGGGTTTGGGCATTGGTGACGGCGGTGGCGTTGCGGATGGGGCGGTAGGTGACGGCCGGTTGGTTACGGCGAGTGCATCGGAGTTCAGGTAACGGCGGATGCGGGCTTTGCCCTTATCCGCCCTACGCGAACTGCCGTGGTATCCGTACCGTAACCGAGCGTGATGCTGCCGTAACTACCCGGCCAAACGTCCGGCCCGGTAATCATTGATCGCTTCCTCGATCTCCTCCGGGGTGTTCATCACGAAGGGCCCGTACTGGGCGATCGGCTCCTGGATGGGTTTGCCGGCCAGCACCAGAGCTCGGGCGCCTTGCTCCCCGGCCGTGAGTGTCAACGACTCGCCGTCACTCAAAATACCGGCGGCGCCGTTCTTCAACTGGCGGGGTGGCTCACCGATGGTCAGATCCCCTTCGAATACATACAGAAACGCATTCAACCCTTTCGGCAGCGCCTGCTCGAAGGTGGCCCCCGCGGGTAGTTGCACATCCCAGTAGCGCGGCTCGGTGCTCAGCCCCTGAATCGGGCCTTCGACCGTTTTGCCATCGGCCGTCACGCTGCCCGCAATGACCTTTACCTTTCCGCCGTTCGCCAGTTCCAGCGTCGGAATGTCGCTCGCCGGGATGTCACGGTAGGCGGCCGGCTTCATTTTCTCTGCCGCCGGCAGATTCAGCCACATCTGGAAACCGTGCATGCGACCTTCTTCCTGCTGGGGCATCTCCGAGTGAATGATGCCGCGCCCGGCGGTCATCCACTGGACATCACCGCTCTTCAGGTCGCCCCGGTTGCCCATGTGGTCCTCGTGCAACATGTGACCTTCGAGCATGTAGGTGACCGTTTCAAACCCGCGGTGCGGGTGAGACGGGAAACCGCCAATGTAGTCGTCCTTGCTCTCGGAGTTGAACTCGTCGAGCATCAGGAAGGGATCCAGACGTGCCTGCTGGCTCTGCCCCAGGCTGCGCTTGATCCGCACGCCGGCCCCATCGCTGGTGGCGAGGGCCGGAATCAGTTGTTGCAGTTGGCGTTGCATAGACACCTCCGTTGGGTGGTTACCCGTTGATCTGGGCCGCCGTATCAGGCAGCGGCCAATTCGGTAATTTCCTGCTCAGCACTGGAGAGTGCCTTTTTCTGGTTGTCCTCGCCCATGGCCAAACCTTCGGCGTAGACAAAGTGAGTCTTGGTCAGGCCGATGAACCCCAGGAAGGTGTTGAGATAACCGGTCTGGGAGTCCGCATCGGTGCCCTGATAGATACCGCCCCGAGCCGCAAAAATATACACCGGCTTGTCTTCCAGCAGGCCTTCGGGGCCATTACTGGTATAGCGGAAGGTTTCGCCGGAGCGGGCGATGTGATCGAAATACGCTTTCAGCGTAGAGGGCACGCCGAAATTGTACATGGGCACACCGAAGACGATCACGTCCGCGCGCTTCAGCTCGTCGATCAACTGATCGGAGTAGCTCACGATATCCTGCTGGGTTGCCGTGCGTTTCTCCGCTGGGGTGATGAAGGCGTGCAGGCGCTCCGCGTCCAGGTGCGGAATGGGGTGGCGGGCCAGGTCGCGAACGATGACCTTGCCGCCGGGATTGTGCTCGCGCCAGCGCTGAACGAATTTGTTACTGAGGGCGCTGGAGTGGCCGTCGTCACCGGACAGGCTGCTGTTGATCTGAAGTAATGTCGCCATGAGAGTATCTCCTTGAGAGATGGTTGACTCGATGGGTCTATTAAAAGATTTGACGAGCGAATAATAAATAGCGATATTTGGAAGGATTTGATCGAATTATTTGATGGGTGGCGATATGGAACCGAAAGTAAGCCTGGATCAGTGGCGGGCCTTTATGGCGGTGATCGATGCCGGTGGCTATGCCAAGGCCGCCGAGGCACTGGGGAAGAGCCAGTCGGCGGTGTCCTACGCCATCTCCCAGTTGGAGACCGCGCTGGGTGTGGCGGTGTTCGAGTTGCAGGGGCGCCGTGCTGTGCCCACACCGGCGGGTGATGTGCTGTACCGACGGGCTCGGCACTTGTTGATGGAGGCCGAAAACCTGGAGTCGGCTGCGAGTCAGCTTTCCGCCAAGGTGGAGCCGCTGGTCAGCCTGGCGGGGGATGTGATTGTGCCGCCGGAGCAGGTGCTGTGCTGTATTGCGTCCTTTGCCAGGGAATTTCCGGACACCCGGGTGGAGTTGTATGAGTCAGTGATGAGCGGCACCGAGGATATGTTGATTCAGCACCAGGTGGATGTGGCGATTGCGGGGCGGGTGCCGGCCGGATTCAATGGCGAGTACCTGATGTCGGTGACCTTTCGAGGCGTGACCAGCCCGGATCATCCGCTGCAGCATCTGGGGCGTCCGGTGAGTTACGACGATTTACGCCATTATCGGCAGTCGATCGTGCGGGATTCGGGGATCCATCGGCGGTACACCGAAGGCTGGCAGGAGGCGGAGCAGCGTTTGACGGTGAGCCATATCCGAACGTCACTGCACGCAATTCGCCTGGGGTTGAGTTACGCCTGGTTGCCGGAAGCCTACCTGAAGGATGATCTGGAGGCGGGGACGCTGAAACTGATCCCGATGGAGACCGAGAGCAAACGGGTCCATGCGCTCTATCTGATTTTTGCCGACCGGGAGTTGGCCGGACCAGCGACGCGGCATTTGGCGGAGGTGTTGAAGCGGCAGTTGCCGGCGCAGTAGGGGGGCAGGTGAGTTACGGCGGATGCGCCTTCGGCTTTTCCGCCCTACGGGAGGCAGGGCCGTTCGCGTACGGCGGATAAACGAAGCGCATCCGCCGTAACCTGGCGTGACGATTATGGCTTATCGGCAATCGCCTTCAGGTTCTGATGAATCTTGAACAATACAATCAGCAGCTCACACCAGATACGCACACCCAAGGCACCGAATACGATAATACCGAGGCCGGCGAAAAACGATTGGCCAAACATCATGCCGATGCCGCCCACCAGCACGCTGAGCAACAGCAGCCAGTAGACAACGGTAATGATGCTCGGGGTCAGCATACGATCAAAAAAGAACAAGTCCTTGCCTGACACACTCATTATGGTTTTCTCCACATTGTTTAATTTTTAGCCCAAAAAAAAGTGTCGCATTTTCCGACACCCGGGCCAGTATAGAGGGGATTTTTTGTTTGGCAAGTTGGGAAATCGAACGACTCTGACCCCTTTGATTCTACGGATACCGTGGAGCCCTGCGTAGGGCGGATAAGGGCGTAGCCCGCATCCGCCGTAACCAATCGGTGAAGACTATCCTGGCAACCCTCCTTTGGTGAGCTTCGCCGGATCCAATAACTTCTCCAGCTCCTCTCGACCCAAATCCGTTTCCGCCTCCGCCACTTCAATAATGGGTCGCCCCTCGGCGTAAGCCTTCTTGGCGATGGCCGCCGCTTTGTTGTACCCGATGATGGGGTTGAGCGCCGTCACGAGAATCGGATTTCGGGCCAGGGCGTGTTGCAGGTTGTCTTCACGTACTGTGAAGCTGGCGATGGCCCGCTCGGCGAGGACTTCGCAGCTGTTGCCCATCAGTTTGATGCTGGACAACAGGTTGTTGGCCACCAGGGGCAACATGACGTTGAGCTCAAAGTTGCCGGACTGTCCCGCGACGGTAATCGCCGTATCGTTGCCCATTACCTGCGCGCAGGCCATAGCCACGGCTTCCGGAATAACCGGATTGACCTTGCCGGGCATGATGGACGACCCGGGCTGCAATGCCTCCAACTCAATTTCCCCCAGACCGGCCAGGGGGCCGGAGTTCATCCAGCGCAGGTCATTGGCGATTTTCATCAAGCTGACCGCCAGCGTCTTGAGCTGCCCGGAGGTGGCGACGGCCACATCCTGACTGCCCTGGAGCGCAAAGAAGTTGTCCCCGGGTGCACATACCAGGCCGATATTCTCACTCAGTTGGCGGGCGAAGAGGCCGGCGAACTCTGGATGGGCGTTAACCCCGGTGCCGACCGCGGTGCCACCCTGGGGAAGGGCGCAAAGCTGGTCGAGGCTCTGGTGCAGGCGCTGTTCGCTGCTCTCGATCTGGCTGGCCCAGCCACGCAGTACCTGCCCGAAGGTCACCGGCATGGCGTCCATCAGGTGCGTCCGGCCGGTTTTCACGACCTGGTCCAACTCATGAGCCCGGTCCAGCAGGGTGGTGTGCAGGAATTTCAGCTCCGGCAGTAGGTGATTGTTCAGTGCCAGGGCGCCACTCAGGTGAATGGCCGTGGGGATGACGTCGTTGCTGCTCTGGCTCATATTGACGTGGTCATTGGCTCCGACCGCTCTATCACTGCGTTCGCTGGCCAGGTGGGCAACGACCTCGTTGACGTTCATGTTGGTACTGGTGCCGGAGCCTGTCTGGAAAACATCGACGGGAAACTGGTCGTCGTGATCTCCTTTGATGACCTCGTCGGCGGCACTGATGATGGCCTCGGCGAGGGGGTGTTCCAGCAGTCCCAGGGCGGTATTGGCCTGTGCGGCGGCTTTCTTGATCTGTGCGACGGCGTGAATGAAGGCCGAGGGCAGGGGGGTACCGCTGATATGGAAGTTGTTGATGGCCCGCTGGGTCTGGGCGCCGTAGCGAGCGCTGGCGGGGACCTGAACTTCGCCCATGCTGTCCTGTTCGGTACGGTACTGCTTCATAAGGGGCCTCCTGATAGTCGTATCCTTTTGGGATACGTCAGATCGTGAAAATAATTCACTTTAAATAAACGACTTTAAATATATTGACTAACTATCTGATTTACTTGGGCGCGGTAACCACCACCAAACAGGTTCAGGTGGTTGAGCAGGTGGTACAGGTTGTACAGTGGCACCCGTTCCTGCCACCCGGAATCGAGCCTGTTCACTTGAGTATAGTGCTCGTAGAACCCGCTAGAGAAACCGCCGAACAGTCGGGTCATCGCCAGCTCGGCCTCGGGCCAGCCCCAGTGGGCGGCGGGGTCGATCAGTACGGGGTTCCCCGTTTCATCGCAGTGGATATTGCCGCCCCAGAGGTCACCGTGAATCAGGGCTGGGGCCTGCTCGGGGATCAGTTCGGGCAGCTTACGGCACAGGGTTTCCAGTTTGTTCAGCTCCCGGCTGGTGAGTAGCCCCGCCGCTTCTGCCAGCCGCCCCTGGTACATCAGGCGCTGCTCAACGAAGAACGCGTGACCATCGGTGGTGGCGGGGTTGGGTTGCGGGGTGCGACCGCAATAGTTGTCCATGGTAAAACCGAAGTGCGGTGCGGGTTGGCGGTGCAGGGCGGCCAGCCCTTCGCCCAGGTCCCGCCAGTAATTTGGGCCGGGGCGACCGGGCGGAATGTATTCCAGGGCGATGAATGTGGGTTGAGCGGTGATCACCTCCGGCACCCTTAGCGTACCGGTTGCCCGGAGGGCTTCCAGGCCGGCGGCCTCGGCCAGGAAGAAGTCCGCCGGTGCGGCGGCCTGTTGTTTGATGCACAGGTCGCGTCCATCCGTGGTGGTGATGCGGACGGTATCGCAGATATCGCCGCCGGAGAGAGGCTCCGTGTGGGCGATGTCAGTGTCCAGTTCAGTTTTTAACCAATGTTCAATAGCGTCCATCATTTACCACCGGTGTATGCGTTACAATGTTTCTTTTGACCGTACAAAGGCGTCTCAATGTCCAAGCAGTTTGTGGTTCAGAGCGATTATCAGCCGGCGGGCGACCAGCCGGCGGCCATTGCCGGGCTGGCCAAAGGCATCGATGCCGGCCTCGCGCACCAGACGCTACTGGGTGTGACCGGTTCGGGCAAGACCTTTACCATGGCCAACGTGATCGCCCAGGCCCAGCGGCCGACCCTGATTATGGCACACAACAAAACCCTGGCCGCGCAGCTCTACGGGGAGTTCAAGGAGTTCTTCCCGAACAATGCGGTGGAGTATTTCGTCTCCTATTACGACTACTACCAGCCCGAAGCCTACGTGCCGTCCTCTGACACCTTCATTGAGAAAGATGCCTCGGTCAACGAGCACATCGAGCAGATGCGCCTGTCCGCCACCAAGGCGCTGATGGAGCGGAAGGACGCCATCGTGGTGGCGACGGTGTCGGCCATCTACGGTCTGGGTGACCCGGACTCCTACCTGAAAATGCTGCTCCATCTGGTGCGGGGGGATCAGGTGGATCAGCGGCAGATTCTGCGCCGTCTCGCCGAGCTTCAGTACACCCGCAATGACATGGACTTCCAGCGCGGCACCTATCGGGTGCGGGGCGATGTGATCGATATTTTCCCGGCCGATTCCGAGTTCGACGCCTACCGGGTGGAGCTGTTTGACGAGGAAGTGGAACAGATTTCCGTGTTCGACCCCCTGACCGGCGAGGTGCAGGGCAAGGTGGCGCGAGCCACCATTTATCCGAAATCCCACTACGTCACGCCACGCAGCCGCATGCTGGAGGCGATTGACCAGATCAAGGTGGAGCTTGAAGAGCGCCTGAAGCAGTTGCGCGAGAACGACAAGCTGGTAGAGGCTCAGCGCCTGGAGCAGCGCACCCGCTACGACCTGGAAATGATGCAGGAGCTCGGTTACTGCAACGGCGTGGAGAACTACTCACGCTACCTCTCTGGGCGGGACGCGGGCCTGCCGCCGCCGACGTTGTTTGACTATCTACCGAACGAAGCGCTGCTGATTGTGGATGAGTCCCATGTGACCATTCCCCAGATTGGCGCCATGTTCAAGGGCGATCGCTCGCGGAAGGAGACCCTGGTGGAGTACGGCTTTCGCCTGCCTTCGGCGTTGGATAACCGGCCTCTACGGTTTGAAGAGTGGGAGCGGCTGGCACCGCAGATGATTTTTGTCTCGGCCACCCCGGGGCCTTACGAGGCGGAACACGCCGGGCAGGTGGTGGAGCAGGTGGTCCGGCCCACCGGTCTGGTGGACCCGGAAATCGAAGTGCGACCAGCCACTACCCAGGTGGACGATGCCCTGTCCGAAATCCGTTTGCGGGTAGACCGGGACGAGCGGGTGTTGCTTACTGTACTGACCAAACGCATGGCCGAAGATCTGACCGAATACCTCGCCGAGCATGGGGTAAGAGTCCGCTATCTGCATTCGGATATCGATACGGTGGAGCGGGTGGAGATCATTCGCGACCTGCGCCTGGGCGAGTTCGATGTACTGGTGGGTATCAACCTGTTGCGTGAGGGGTTGGATATGCCGGAAGTGTCCCTGGTGGCCATTCTGGACGCTGATAAGGAAGGTTTCCTGCGTTCTGAGCGCTCTTTGATCCAGACGATCGGCCGGGCCGCGCGGAACCTGCACGGCAAGGCGATACTCTATGCCGACCGGATCACCGGCTCCATGCAACGGGCGATCGACGAAACCGAGCGCCGGCGGGCCAAACAGTTGGCCCACAATGAGGAACACGGCATTACCCCGATGGGCATTCGCAAGAGTGTGACCGACATTATGGAGGCGGGCCCGGTACCCGGGTCCGGTGCCCGTCGTCAGCGCAAAGAGGCCGTCGCGGAGAAGCGGGCCCGATACGAAGTTGAGCAGCAGGGCGATCCCCTCAAGGCGGTGGCCAAGCTGGAGCAGGCCATGTATCAGGCGGCCAAGAACCTTGAGTTTGAAGAGGCGGCCCGTCTGCGGGATCAGATCGAAAAGCTGAAACACCGGGCTCTGTAAGTATGGCGGCGCAGCAAACCTCGTTATTTGGTGACATGGCGGAGCCTCAGCCGGAGGTGTTGATCCGGGAGGATGGCGATGTTCGCCTGTATCGCAACTGGTGGACCCCCGAGGAAACCCGCCGGTTGTTCGACCAGCTGCGCACCGAATTGGCCTGGCAGCAGACCCACATTCAGATGCACGGCAAACGGATACCGGTGCCCCGTCTGGATGTCTGGTATGGTGACCCCGGTCATCCGTATCGGTATTCTGGCGTCCGGTTCGACCCGGAACCCTGGACCTCGACCCTTGAGGCAATAAAAAGCGAGCTTGAGAGGCGACAGGGCTTGACCTTTAACAGCGTCTTGGCCAATCTTTACAGGCACGGCCAGGACAGTGTGGCCTGGCACAGCGACGATGAGCCGGAACTGGGCCGCAACCCGCTGATTGCCTCACTCAGCCTGGGCTCGGAGCGACGCTTCGCACTCAGACACAAAACCCGCAAGGATCTCGCGCCGGTTCGGCTGGACTTGCCCAGTGGTTCGCTGCTGGTCATGGCCGGGGCCACCCAGCACTACTGGCAGCACCAACTGTCGAAAACCGCCCGAGACGTCGGACCAAGGATCAATCTGACGTTCCGAACGGTGTTTGGCCCGGGTGATAAGGGTTTATAATGTAATCGACAACAACTCTCGAGGGACCGAGCGTGAGACCGGTTCCCTCACGCCCCGTTGAAGCGCACCGGGCCCCGGTGCCAGGAACCCCAAAAGCAGACGTTTTGCCAAAAACGCCATAACAAAAATTGATTGTGTCAGGACCAACAGCTGGATTGGGGGCTAACGTTGACAAAGATTCTGGTAGTAGACGACCACGACCTGGTTCGCATGGGCATTGTGCGCATGTTGGCGGACGTGGACGGCTTTGATGTAGTGGGAGATGCCAAAAGCGGCGAGGAAGCCGTCACCAAGGCGCGGGTACTGGTGCCCGACGTCGTGCTGATGGATGTAAAAATGCCCGGTATGGGCGGCCTGGAAGCCACCAAGAAATTGCGGCAGATCAATCCCGAGGTGAAAATCATCGCGGTCACCGCCTGCGATGACAGCCTGTATCCCACTCGCCTGATGCAGGCCGGCGCGGTCGGCTACGTCACCAAGGGGGCCGAATTCACCGAAATCACCGACGCCATCAACAAGGTGATTCGCGGTGACCTCTATATGAGTAACGCCATTGCGCAGCAGTTGGCCCTGAAGAATTTTGCCGGGGAAGCGGACACATCCTCGCCGTTTGAAAAACTCTCCCAGCGGGAGCTGCAGACCGCCATGCTGATTGCCAATGGCCAGAAGGTGCAGGATATCGCCGATATCTTCTGCGTCAGCCCGAAAACGGTGAACAGCTATCGGTATCGGATTTTCGAGAAGCTCGATATTAACAGCGATGTGGAGTTGACTCTGTTGGCGGTGAAGCACAATTTTCTGGATCCGGAGGCCGTGGTTTAATATCCTCCCCGCCCATGAACACATCTGATGTATTCGACCACAAACAATTCCTGGCCAACACCACTAAACAACCGGGCATCTATCAGATGTACGACGGTGGTGGTGACCTGCTTTATGTTGGCAAAGCCAAAAACCTGAAAAACCGGTTGTCCAGCTACTTCCGAAGTTCCGGTCTGTCTCCGAAAACCGTAGCCCTGGTGGCGAAAATCCGTCAGATCGATGTGACGGTCACCTCGAGCGAAACCGAAGCACTGATTCTTGAACAGAATCTGATTAAAGCCCACCGGCCGCCCTACAACATTCTGTTGCGGGATGATAAGTCCTACCCCTACATTTTTCTCTCCAGTGGCGAAACCTTTCCGCGCATCAGCTTTCATCGCGGCTCCAAGAAAAAGCGCGGCCACTACTTCGGCCCTTACCCGAACGTCGGGGCGGTGAAAGACAGCCTGAATTTTCTGCAGAAAACCTTTCAGGTACGCCAGTGCGAAGACAGTGTGTTTAAAAACCGCTCTCGCCCCTGTCTGCAATATCAGATCAAGCGTTGCACCGCGCCCTGTGTGGACTACATCAGCCCTGAAGACTACGCCGAGGATGTGCGCCACACCCGCATGTTTTTGAGCGGGGACAGCGACACTCTGATGAAGGAGTTGGCGGATCAGATGGATGCGGCGTCCCAGGCGCTGGAATTTGAGCGGGCGGCGGCGCTGCGGGATCAGATCACCGCGTTGCGTTCCATTCAGTCCCAGAACCTGATCGAAGAGGGGTATGGCGATCTGGATGTGGTGGCCGCCGTGCTGCAGGCGGGGTTGATCTGCGTGCATGTGTTGTTTGTTCGCCAGGGGAGAATTCTGGGCAGCCGCAGCTACTATCCCCAGGCGACACTGGCGGATTCAGAATCCGATGTCCTGACCGAATTCCTGCCACAGTTTTATCTGGCGAGCGAGGGCCGGGAAATTCCCCGGGAAATTATCACCAGTCACCCGGTAGCGGAAGCTGAGCTGATTGCCGAGGCACTGAATAGCGCCTCGAAACGGCAGGTAACGGTGACCGATAAGGTGCGCACCCATCGCTCTCAGTGGGTGCAGATGGCGACCACCGCGGCGCAACAGAATCTCACCAGCCGGGTGAATAGTCGCAAGAACAGTATGGAACGCTTTATCGCCCTGCAGGATGCCTTGGGACTGGATGAGATGCCCCAGCGACTGGAGTGTTTCGATATCAGTCATAGCAGCGGTGAGCTGACTCAGGCGTCCTGTGTGGTGTTTGATACCAACGGCCCACTGAAGTCCGATTATCGCCGCTTCAATATCGACGGTATTACCCCCGGTGACGACTACGCGGCAATGGAGCAGGCGTTGCAGCGGCGCTATACCCGGTTGCAGAAAGGGGAGGGTAAGCTGCCGGATATTCTGATTATCGATGGCGGTAAGGGTCAGCTCGGTAAGGCCGAGGCGGTACTGGCGGAGCTGGGTGTCAACAATGTTCAGTTGCTGGGTGTGGCTAAAGGCACGACGCGCAAAGCGGGGTTCGAGACGCTGTATTGGGCAGAGAGTGGTAGAGAGATTGTGATGTCAAGCGATTCGCCGGCGCTGCACTTGCTACAGCATATCCGCGATGAGGCGCATAGGTTTGCCATCACCGGGCATCGCCAGCGCCGGGACAAGAAGCGGCGCACGTCCAGTCTTGAGGGGGTGCCCGGGGTGGGCGCCGGTCGCCGTCGGGAGTTGTTGCGCCATTTTGGGGGATTGCAGGAGGTACAGAAGGCCAGCGTGGCGGATCTGGCCAAGGTGCCGGGCATCAGCAAACGCCTGGCGGAGGAGATTTACGGCCATTTTCATGGCTAGCGGTTCAAGAGGTGGTGCCCGGAGCCGGAATTGAACCGGCACGACTGCGATAGTCGGCAGATTTTAAGTCTGCTGTGTCTACCAATTCCACCACCCGGGCTTAAAACTGAGCGGTATCAAGAAGGGAAAGTTGGAGGCGCGAGCCGGAGTCGAACCGGCCTAACCGGATTTGCAATCCGGGGCATAACCGCTTTGCTATCGCGCCTTGCTTGAAGAGGGGCGAATTCTAAAGGAATCGCCGAAAAAATCCTAGGGGTTTCCGTGGGTTATCCGGGAATTTTTTCGGTTTGGTCAATATTTGAACGCTTACTTCAATCGCATAAAGGGCCAGGCGGCGCGCAGGTAGAGGATCATGGACCACAAGGTCAGCAGGGCGGCGCTGTACAGGGTGATGTATCCCAGCCAGTCAAAGAGCGCGAAGGGGAGGTCGGCCAGCAGGACGATCAGTGCGGTCATCTGCAGGGTGGTTTTGATTTTGCCAATGTAGGACACCGCGACGCTGGCGCGTTCGCCCAGCTCGGCCATCCATTCCCGCAGGGCCGAAATGACGATCTCCCGGCCGATAATCACAATGGCCGGGGCGGTGAACCAGGGGGTGGCGTGTAGTTCAACCAGGAGAGCCAGGGCGATGACCACCATCAGTTTGTCGGCCACCGGGTCCAGAAATGCGCCGAAGGGGGTGGATTGGTCGTATTTGCGGGCGACGTAACCATCGGCCCAGTCGGTGATGGCGGCAACACTGAAGATCATGGCCGAGGCGAAGTGGGCCCACCCGAACGGAAGATAAAAAACCACTACAAACAGCGGGATGAAAACAATGCGGATCAGGGTCAGTTGGTTCGCCAGGGTCATGGGATAGATCGGTCTCTGGTTCTGTCGTTGGGCGAATCATACAGCCGTGAGGCGGGGGTGACCAGTGTCGAGCGTTATCCGTATTGCACAGAGGGCCGAATTGGGGCCGACCTTTCAAGACCGTGGAGCGGGGGACCCGCGATTCGAGCCTACAGGGATGTATTTACGGCGTGTCTTGAAAGGTCGGCCCCAATTCGGTCCGGGCCCGGATATGTGGCTGCTATAGCGTGGGGATCGCCCGATCCAGAGCGCCGACATCCAGGAAGGGGGAGGCATCAATATCTTTGGCATCCATCATTTCCGCCACACGCTGAAGGGCGGCGATGATCATGCTCTGTTCCCATTCATCCAGCTCCCGAAACCGCTCCACAAAGTTGTCCTGCAGCGCGGTGGGCGCGGAGGCCAGGATTTTGCGGCCGTGGTCGGTCAGACGAGGGTAGACCTTGCGCTTGTCGGTTTCCGAGCGGATGCGTTCGATCAGTTCCCGCTTCTGCAGACGGTCCAGAATGGTGGTGACGGTGGCCTGGCTCAGACTCATATCCCGGGCCAGCTCGCTGATGGTCATGTCACCCTTGGCGTGGACGATCTGCAGGAGCAATAACTGTGGTCCGGTGACGCTGGCGGTTTTTACCAGCTTTTTGGAGTGCAGGTCGGTCGCCCGGATGACCCGACGCAGCGAAACCAACACCTCTTCAATTTTGTCCGAGGTGCTCATGGACTTTAGCGCCGTCATATTGCGTTCGGCGCGGGAGGCCAGGCCCTGAGGCAAGTGGGATTCGTCTTTGGTCATGCGCGTGTCTCCGAGGGGCTGCATGGGTTCGGGTGGACTGATCATTTCGCTTAGTGTACTATAGATTTTTATTTAGTTCTCTAACTATTTCAATTCATTCGAATTGCCGGGGCAAACCTTGATTTTTTGCGGGTTTGGGATCATACCCCTATATTGTTGTTATAAACGGGAAGGAGCAGACCATGACCGACACACCCAGTGACAATCTGGATTTTCGCAAGCCCACCGCCGAGGTCGGCTACCTTCTGAATCAGCTGGTGGCTGCCAGCCCGCCCCTCGACCCCAATTCCATTTACTGCAATCTGCTCCAGTGCTCTCACTTCGCCGATACCGCCGTGGCGGTATTTGATGGAGATGAACTGGTCGGTTTCGTGTCCGGTTACGTAGAACCCAACAAACCGGACACACTGTTTGTCTGGCAGGTGGTGATTGCCGAAGCCGCGCGCGGTAAAGGCCTGGCCAAACGGATGCTCAAACATTTGCTGGGCCGTGAAGCTTGCGCAGAGGTGCGCTATATCGAAACCACGATCACTCCGGACAACGAGGCGTCCTGGGCACTGTTCCGCAGTTTGGCTCGGGACCTGGATACTGAGCTGAACAGCGAAGTGTTTTTTGAGCGCAACACTCACTTCGGTGGTGAACACGATGATGAACACTTGCTGGTTATCGGGCCGTTCCAGACCAGTCGGCACTGAATGTGCGGACAGAATCTGATTGAAACTGACACCGGCCGACCTGTCGGCCATAAGGTGCCTCGCGATGAGTAGAGGTATCGAACAGGCGGGTTAGCGGGGCGGCACCCCGGTAACCGGCACAATGCTTCAGAATGGAGGACTTATGTCACACACAGTCGAAAAAATCGGCGGCACGTCAATGAGTGAGTACGACGCCGTACGCGACAATGTGGTTATGAAAAACGGGAAAGATGAGGACCTCTACCATCGGATTTTTGTGGTCTCCGCCTATGGCGGCTTGACCGACCTGCTGCTGGAGAACAAGAAGAACGGTCAACCGGGTGTTTATGGCCTGTTTGCCAGCACCAATGACGATGACCCCTGGATGGAAGCCTTTGATAAGGTGCGCAAGCGCGTGCTGGAACTGAACAAGCAGTACTTCGGCGATACCGATCTTCGCAAAGAGGCTGATACCTACATCAAAGAACGCCTGGATGATGCCGAACGCTGCCTGACCGACCTGCAGCGCCTGTGTCAGCACGGCCACTTTGAGCTGGACGCGCACCTGTTCACCGTACGTGAGATGCTGGCCAGTATTGGTGAAGCCCACAGTGCCTGGAATATGGCCAAACTGCTGCAGCGCGATGGCGTCAACGCCCGGTTTGTCGACCTCTCCGGTTGGAAGGCGGATGGAGCGTTGCCCCTGGACGATATGATCAAGCAGTCCTTCGAGGGCATCGATTTTGCCAAAGAGCTGCCTATCGTGACCGGTTACACCCACTGTAAAGAGGGCCTGATGGCCAGCTTTGATCGCGGCTACAGTGAGATGACCTTCAGCCGTATTGCGGTGCTGACCGGTGCCCATGAGGCGATCATTCACAAGGAGTTCCACTTGAGCAGTGCCGATCCGCGTCTGGTGGGTGCGGACAAGGTGGTTCCCATCGGTCGCACCAACTACGATGTGGCCGATCAGCTCGCGAACCTGGGGATGGAGGCCATTCACCCCCGCGCGGCCAAAGGTCTGCGCCAGAACGGCATCGCGCTGCGGGTGAAAAACACCTTCGATCCGGATCACGATGGTACCCTGATCACCGGCGATTACGTCAGTGAAAAACCCTGCGCGGAAATTATTGCCGGTCGTAAAGGTGTGTACGCGATTGAGGTGTTCGATCAGGACATGATGGGCAATATCGAGAAATATGACTCCGGTATCCTGCACCAGATCTCGCGCTTCAAGGCGCATGTGGTCAGCAAGGACATTAATGCCAACACCATTGTGCATTACGTGGCCGGTAACCTGAAAACCGTCAACCGCATTCGCAACATGCTGGAAGAGAAGTACCCGGATGCGGAAGTGGACGTGCGCAAGGTGGCGGTCGTGTCCGCCATCGGCAGTGACATGAAGGTGTCCGGTATGCTGGCCAAGTCGGCGACCGCGCTGTCCAGCGCCAATATCAGTGTGCTGGCCATTCACCAGTCGATCCGTCAAGTGGATATGCAGTTTATCGTTGACGAGGACGATTACGATCAAGCCGTGAAGAGCCTGCACAAGGCCCTGGTGGAAGTTCATGACCACGGGGACGCCATATGCGCAGCCTGATCAGGCTGGCCGCGCTTTTTCTACTGTGTGCCTCGGTGTCGGTGTTCGCTCAGAGCGACGCCGATGGCGAGGCACCTCAGCGTGTGGCCGAAGAAATCGAGAAGCTGGAAGAGCCGATGTACAGCCCCTTCATTGAGCGCTATATGCTCGATGAGCTGAAGCAGTTGCGGGTCGATCTGTCCAACCAGCGCGCCGAGCTGATTCAGCAGGTGGTGGACCGGGAGATCGAGTCCATTGACCGGGGCGTGACCTACGCGACCAACACGGTCACTTACTTTTTCTATCTGATCGCGGCGGTGAGTTCGATTCTGGTGTTGCTGGGCTGGAACTCCATTCGTGATATGAAAGAAAAAATGAGCAGCCTGGCGGACGAGGAAGTGGGCAAGCTGGTCAATGCCTATGAGGTGCGCCTGCGGGGTATCGAGAAACAGTTGACCCAGAAAACCCGTCATATCGATGCCAACCGTGAAGAGATTGAGCGTACGCAGGAGATTCACTCGCTCTGGCTGCGCGCCAATCTTGAGCACACCCCGGCGAACAAAATCGCCATTTACGACCAGATTCTGGCCGTGAAGCCCGAGGATTGTGAGGCGCTGACCTACAAGGCGGATGTGGTGCTTGAGTTGGGTGAACCTCAGTGGGCCGTGAATCTGTGTCAGCAGGCGTTGTCGATTGATTCGGATAATGCTCATGCGTTCTATCAGTTGGCCTGTGCCCATACCTCATTGGGTCACTACGAAGACGGCGTCCACTTCCTGGGCGAAGCACTGAGCCGCGCGGAGAGCTATCGGGAGTCCCTGATGCAGGACCCGGCGTTGTTCCCCTTGCACGACATGCCGGCGTTCAAGGAGTTGTTGGGGATTCGGGAAGAAGACGGGCCGTCGTAGGGTGTGGTTGCGGCGGATGCGCTTCGCTTATCCGCCCTACGCGAACTGATGAGCTATCCGTAGGGCGGATAAGGGCGCAGCCCGCATCCGCCGTAACCTAACCTTCCGCATCCACCGTCGCCATACATTAAAACGACACAACCAATAACCAATAACAGGCCACCGAGGAGTTTCCGATGTTCGATAAACTCGCACAACGGCTGAACTTGAGTGCGATTCCGCAGATCTTCTTTATCTCCGTCGGCATCATCGTTCTGTTTGTCGGCTTCGCGATTCCCTTCAATGAACCCTTTGCCCGCTTTTTTGACATGCTGGGCGGCTTTACCTTCACCAACTTTGGTTGGTTCTACGTCCTCAGCGTCAGCGGTTTGCTGTTGTTTCTGATCTGGGTGGCCAGCAGTCGCTATGGTCGGATCCGGTTGGGGCCGGACGGGGAGGGACCAGAGTACGATACGCTGACCTGGTTCTGTATGTTATTCGCGGCCGGGATCGGCACCATTTTGATGTTTTGGGGTGTGGCTGAGCCGATGTCTCACTTTGCCAATCCACCGCTCGAAGATGTCGAGGGTGGCACCAAAGACGCGGCTCGCCTGGCGATGAATATCTCCCTTTACCATTACGGGCTGCATACCTGGACCATTTTCACATTGCCGGCGTTGGCGATCGGGTATTTCACTTATCGTCAGGGATTGCCCATGCGCATCAGCAGCGTGTTCTATTCGGTGCTGGGTGATCGCATCTACGGCCCGCTTGGTTGGGCCATTGATATCGTCGCGTTGCTCGGCACGCTGTTTGGGGTTGCCGTGTCGGTCGGGCTGGGGACGCTGCAGCTCAACACCGGGATGAATTATCTGTTCGGCCTGCCCAAAGGGCAGGTGGCGGAAATGGCTATCGTGGCGGCCATTACCCTGGTGGCTTCTGTGTCCGTGGCTCTGGGGCTCGACCGGGGTATCAAGCGATTGTCCGAGTTCAACATCGTAGTAGCGCTGATCATTCTGCTGTTTGTCGCGGTGGCGGGGCCGACCCTGTTTATTGTGTCCGGTACCGTTCAGAATATCGGCGCCTACCTGCACAATCTGCCCTGGCTGGCGTTTTGGACCGAGGCCTACAACGAGGGCAACTGGCAGCGGCAGTGGACGGTGTTCTATTTTGCCTGGACGATCTCCTGGGCGCCCTACGTGGGCATTTTCATCGCCCGTATTTCCAAAGGGCGTACCATTCGTCAGTTTGTGGCGGGCGCACTGGGAGCCCCATTGCTGTTTACCATTGTCTGGTTTTCCGTGTTCGGTATGGCCGCCATTGATCTCGACCTGAACCACGGCACGGACATTGCCGGGCAGGTTCAAGCGGATGTATCCGTGGCGCTATTCAGTTTTCTCGAGCAGTTCCCGATCGCTACATTGATATCAACCCTGGCGGTGATAGTCATTGTGGTGTTTTTGACCACCTCGGCCGATTCGGCGGCATTGGTCGTAGACCTGCTGTCGCGCAAGGACAGCCAACCTTCGCGCACCGCTCAGCGGGTGTTCTGGACTCTGCTCCTTGGATTGGTCGCTGCAACGCTGTTGTTGGGCGGCGGTTTGCAGGCGCTGCAGAATGTGATTACCGCACTGGGCTTCCCGTTCTGTGTGCTGTTGGTGTTCATGGCTTACTCATTGACCCGTGCCCTCCATGCGGATTACCTGGGGTATTCTATGGAGGAGCTCGCCGAAGGTAAGGCGCCGGCGATGGGACCCATGGGCTCTCTGCCCAGTGATCGCAAAGGTCGAGGAGATGACGAGTGACTGAACATCGTGCTTACCGGGTTCACCAGCCCGGTGATGAAAACGCCCTGAGTCTGGAGCACACGCCCGTGCCCGAGCCTCATGCGGGGCAGGTGAGGGTGCGCCACAAGGCCATCGGCCTGAACTTTATCGATATCTACCACCGCACGGGACTGTATCCCCTGGACCTGCCGACGGGGCTGGGGCTGGAGGCCGCCGGGGTCATTGAAGCGCTGGGGCCGGACGTTCATGGCTGGAAGGAAGGCGACCGGGTGGCCTACTGCAGCGGTCCGCCCGGAGCCTATGCGGACTCCCATGTCGTCGCGGCGGATCGGCTGCTGGCATTGCCCGATGGTGTCGAGTATGAGGTTGCCGCCGCCACCTTGCTCAAGGGGCTCACCGCAGCCTATCTGTTGCACCAGACCCATGCCGTTCAAGCCGGGGAAACCCTGCTGTGGCACGCCGCCGCTGGCGGCGTTGGGCTGCTGGCGTGTCAGTGGGCAACGCATCTGGGGGCACGTGTTATTGGTACGGTTGGATCGGGTGCGAAAGCGCGGCTTGCGCTGGCGCGGGGTTGTGCGGAGGTCATCCGTTACCGTGAAGAGCCTGTGGTAGATCGGGTTATGGCTCTGACAGAAGGTAAGGGCGTGCCGGTGGTGTATGACTCGGTGGGCAAGGATACGTTTGACGTCTCTCTGGATTGCTTGGCGCGGCGTGGACTGATGGTGAGCTTTGGCAACGCCTCCGGTGCCGTGCCGGAGTTCAGCCCGTTGCTGCTGGCGCAGAAAGGTTCACTGTTTATCACCCGACCGACGTTGGGGCATTACGCCACCACGCGAGAGGAGTTGGAGACTTTGGCCGGCCTGTGGTTCGAGGCGGTGTTGTCCGGTGCGGTCAAGGTGGATATTAATCAGACCTACCGCCTGGACGAGGTGCCCAGGGCGCATCGCGAGCTCGCCAACCGGCAAACTACCGGAGCGAGTGTTATCATCCCTTAAGGTGGGATTACGGCGGATGCGCTCTTATCCGCCCTACGCGGGTCTATACCGCTGCGCTCGGCCGTAGGGCGGATAAGGCCGAAGGCCGCATCCGCCGTAACCCAACCCGAATACCATCAACGATCAGGACCTCTACACCATGCCCAAAGGCTTCGGCACCAAACTGGTTATCGCCATTTCATCCCGCGCGCTGTTCGACCTGGATGAAAGTCACCAGGTGTTCATCAACGAAGGCCTGGAAGCGTATGCCAATTATCAGATCGAGCGAGAGGACGAACCTCTGAAGCCGGGCGATGCCTTTCCCATGGTACAAAAGCTCCTCCATCTGAATGAAAGCTTGGAAGGAGACCCTCGGGTCGAAGTGATTCTTTTGTCCCGCAACAGTGCCGATACCGGCCTGCGGGTGTTCAACTCCATTGAGCATTACGGTCTCAACATCACCCGGGCCGCGTTCTGCAGTGGCAGCAGCCCATACCGCTATATCTCCGCGTTCGGCTGCCATCTGTTTCTCTCCACCGATGGCGAAGACGTGCGCCAGGCGCTCAATCAGGGTGTGGCGGCTGCGACCCTGGTCGCGGCCAAGAACAAGTCCGAGCAGGAAGAGGAGCTGCGTTTTGCCTTTGACGGCGATGCGGTGCTGTTTTCCGATGAGGCGGAGCAGGTGTTCAAAAGCCAGGGCCTGAGCGCCTTCGCCGAAAGCGAGAAAGCCTCGGCTAAAACCCCCTTGAGTGGAGGACCGTTCAAGGCGTTCCTGTCTGCTCTGCAGGGGTTACAGAGCGAATTCACCGAGAGCCGCTGTCCGATCCGCACGGCCCTGGTGACGGCCCGTTCGGCGCCCGCCCACGAACGGGTCATCCGCACCCTGCGGGCCTGGAACGTTCGTATCGACGAGTCCCTGTTCCTCGGAGGGCTGCCCAAAGGGGAGTTCCTGAAAGCCTACGGGGCGGATGTATTTTTCGACGACCAACAGCAGCACATCGAGTCGGCCAGCGAACACGTCGCCAGTGGCCATGTCCCACACGGCGTGGCCAATCAGGTGAAGGGTTGAGCATTGTGTCGGGCGTACAATTGCACGGGGCCGCGGGAGCCTATATAGTCTAAAGTTATAGCAAAGGGTTATTTTTTGATCAGAGGCTGGCAATTTGGCTTCTGAGGCTCTATTCTACAAAAGAATAATTACCGCAATTTTTATAACACCGTCCTTTATGTTAACACCGTGCTCTGGGTGCTCGAGTCGACGGGTGGGTTCAACGGTCTTTCGTGTCGGGGCGCACGGGACTGTCCGAAGGACGATCGGAGGACATTATGAAGCTGCAACAACTGCGTTATATCTGGGAAGTGGCGCACCACGACCTGAATGTGTCCGCGACCGCCCAGAGCCTGTATACCTCCCAGCCGGGTATCAGCAAACAGATACGCCTGCTGGAAGACGAGCTGGGTGTGGAGATTTTCTCCCGCAGCGGCAAGCACCTGACCCGCATTACCCCCGCCGGTGAGGCGATTCTGAAAACCGCCGGTGAGATTCTACGCAAGGTCGACAGCATCAAGCAGGTGGCGCAAGAGTTCAGTAACGAGCGCAAGGGCAGCCTGTCCATCGCTACGACCCACACCCAGGCGCGCTATGCGTTGCCGCCGGTGATTCAGTCCTTTATTCAGCAGTATCCCGATGTGTCCCTGCATATGCATCAGGGAACACCCATGCAGATCTCCGAAATGGCCGCCGATGGCACGGTGGACTTCGCCATCGCCACCGAAGCCATGGAGCTGTTCAGTGACCTGGTGATGATGCCATGCTATCGCTGGAACCGCTGCATTGTGGTACCGCGCGAGCACCCGCTGGCCCAGGTTGAGCCGCTGACCCTGGAAGCGGTCGCCAAGTATCCGATCGTGACCTATGTGTTCGGATTCACCGGCCGCTCGAAGCTGGACGAAGCCTTTATGAACCGTGGCCTGGCTCCGAAGGTGGTGTTCACCGCAGCGGACGCGGATGTGATCAAGACCTATGTTCGCCTCGGGCTCGGTATCGGTATTGTGGCCAAGATGGCGGTGGATGAGCGCCTGGATTCAGATCTGGTGGCACTGGATGCGAGCCATCTGTTCGAGAGCAGTGTGACCAAGATCGGTTTCCGCCGCGGGACGTTCCTGCGGGGCTTCATGTATGACTTCATCGAACGTTTCGCTCCCCATTTGACCCGCCATGTGATCGACGAGGCCTACAACCGCCACTCCCGCGCGGAGTTGGAGGAGCTTTTTGCTCATATAGAGCTTCCCACTTATTAGTGAGTAAGTGGGCGAATCGCGTCCGGTTTGTGGAGGGGAAGCCCTTTCAAGACACGCCGTAAACCCGGCCCCCTTCGCGCTCCCGGCGCTTCGGGACACTTCCCACATCCATGTGGAGCGTCCACGGGGCTCGACGCGCGGAGTCCCTCCGCTTACGGTCTTGAAAGGGCTTCCCCTCCACAAACCTCAGTGCCGTATTCCGGGTTTGCGCGCTATCTCCCTGAACGATATCTTGGCACAGCGGAGGAAGGGTATACCTCTACAAGACCGTCACCCGCCTGGACGGCGGGTGATGAGCCCCCATGGACGTATTCATTCGCCACATCCGTGTGGCTCACCCTTCGGGCAGCTTCGCTGTGCCAATCGGCTATCCTGCCGATTGGTCACGGCGTGTCTTGTAGAGGTATACCCTTTCGCAGCACTTTCTACGTAGTTTCTCAGCCGTATATTCTCTTCGTAATAATTATACAAAACCTCTTGCCTTGTACAACAAATCGGCGTACAACTTATACAAAGCCTAGCCACTTGTATAAGAGGTGCATCAATGGATACCCACGCAGACGTCAAAATTCCGGTCGGCATCAGTGAATGCCTGCTCGGCGAGCGGGTTCGCTTTGATGGTGGACACAAACGCAACCGCTTCCTGACCGACGTCATGAGCCGGTACTTCGACTATCGGCCCGTCTGCCCCGAAGTGCTGATTGGCTTGGGCATTCCCCGCAAACCCATCCGCCTGGTCGCCACCGACAAAGGCACTCGGGTACGTGGTGTTCAGGACGACAGCCTCGATGTTACCGAGGCGTTGGCCGCTGAGGCCGACAAAGCGTTAGAGCGTATGCCGGACATCTGCGGCTACGTGATGATGCAGAACTCCCCGAGCTGCGGCGCCTTCCGCATGAAACGCTACGGTGAGAACGGCTACCCGCTCGACAGCGAGGGGATCGGCGCCTATGCCGAGCGTTTGATGGAGCTGCATCCGCTCCTGCCGGTGGAAGAGGCGGGGCGGCTGACCGATGCCGGTCTGCGGGATAACTTCATCTCCCGGGTGTTCGCCTACCACGACTGGAAAATCTCCGTCGAGCCGGACCCCACCCCCGCCAAGCTGGTGGATTTCTACTCCAGATACAAATACCAGGTAATGGCCCACCATGTGCCCAGCTACCAGTCCATCGGCCGCTTGGTGGCCCAGGCGGGAACACGGGATATCCATGAACTGTGCAATGAATTTCTGACCGCGTTTATGGCCGCGTTGAGCCATAAAACAACACGTAAAAGCAATACCAACACCATGCTGCACCTGCGCGGCTACCTGCGTGACCTGCTTGATGGCAGTGAACAGCAGGAGTTGTCCGAGGTCATTGACGCCTATCACGCCGGTGATGTGCCGCTGGTAGTACCGCTGACATTGCTCAAGCACTACTTGCGCAAGGTGGACAATCCCTACCTGCAAAAGCAGACCTTCTGGGCGCCACACCCGGAAAAACTGGGCCTTCGCAATGCCAACGTCTAACGATCGGGAGCCGCTGGTTTCCGAGGCGGTGCCCATCCGAACGGTGTCCGAGTTGACGGGCGTAAACAGCGTGACTCTGCGGGCCTGGGAGCGTCGCTACGGCCTGCTCAAACCGCTGCGCACCGCCAAGGGTCACCGCTTGTACCGACCGGAGGACGTTGCCCGGGTCGAAGACATCCAGCGCTGGCTCGCCCGGGGTGTCGCGGTGGGGCAGGTTCGGGCGCTACTGGAGCAGGGCGCCGATGAGACTGCGGCCGATTTTTCGGCAACCGACGCCTGGCAGCAACACCGCCAAGTGATGACGCAGGCACTGGTCGCGCTCGACGTGCAGGCCCTGCAGAAGCAACTCGCGGCATTGACCGCGGAATACCCGACGCCGGTCCTGGTGGATCATTGTCTTGAACCGCTGCTGTCGCAGTGGCGATCGGACGTTAGTCAGGGACGGCCTCAATACGGGGTGACGTCACAACTGTTTTGCTTAGAATCGGTACTGCATGGTTACTTCACCTCCGCCCGGCATCGGCAGTCGGTGCCCAAGGCGGCGCCGCGTTTGTTGTTGGTGGATAACGGACGCATCTCTGATTCCGTGCTGCCGATGATCCTTGCGTACACTCTGGGCGTAAACAGCTATCAAGTGGACTTCTTTGGCCCATTGCCCCAGGCGGAGTGGTTGTACGCGGTGGACCAGCGGGGCGCGGATGCGGTGTTACTCTACACCGACAGTGTTCCCGAATCAGGTCTGGAGGCCGCCCACCGTGATCTGGAGCAACAGTTGGCAGTTCCGATCTGGCTGGCGGGCCGGCAGGCGGCACTGGTAGACAGCACGCTGCAGACGTATTGCCTCGGACAATCCCATAGTGAAATTCTGGCGGCGCTGGAGGCACGGCTTCCCGTGCGGGTCGAAGGTCCTGATTCCTCTGATAACGGGTCCCTAGGCTCTGGAGCATCGCTATAATGACAGACAACCTGATCAGCAAGGTCACCACCCTCTACGAGCAATTTGATCCGGCACTGATTGGTGCTCTGGATCAAATTTACGATAATAACGTGGTATTTGAGGATCCGTTGCACCGAGTGGAAGGGTTAGTCGATCTGCGTCGCTACTTCTCTGGTATGGTGCACGGGCTTCAGGAATGTGGCTTTACCTTCAATCATATTCTCGAGCAGCGAGGTCACGCCGGTGAACCGGACCAGGCGGTCCTGCTTTGGACGATGCATTACCGCCACCCGAAGCTCAGACGTGGACAGCGATTGAGCCTTGAGGGGAGCAGTCATCTCCAGTTTCGGGAGCGAGTGGTGTACCACCGTGACTATTTTGATGCCGGTGCCATGCTGTATGAGCATATTCCGGTATTGGGGTACGTGATCGGTAAGCTCAAGGCGAGGTTGGGGTAATGGTGAGTTCGGAAAACCAACGTATTCTTGTCTGGCTGCGCAATGATCTGCGTCTGCGCGACAATCCAGCCCTCTATAACGCCGCTGAAGCAGGGCAGGGCGTGGTTGCTGTCTATGTGTTGTGCGAGGATTTTATCGAGCGGCACAGCACGGCGCCGTCACGGCTGGATTTTATTCGGCGCCATTTACGTCAGATGCAAACCGATCTGGCCGAGCGGAACATCCCCCTGGTACTGCTTCGGGTTCGCCGGGCCGCTGAAATCCCTCATCAGTTGCTATCCCTGAGCCGTCGGGAAGGCTGCCATTCCTTGTATTTCAACGCGGAATACCCCCTCGACGAGTTGAATCGGGACCGCGAAGTGGCGGAGTACTTCCATGATCACGATCGTCATTACAAGCGGTTTCATGACCGGGTGATTCTGCCCCCGGGAAAAGTGCGTAACGGTCAGGGTGAGCCCTATCAGGTCTTTACCGCGTTCAAACGGCGCTGGATCCAGATGGCCCGTGAGCTGCCGATGGTGCCTCACGGCCTTCCGGCCGTGCAGCCGGCAGCCTTGGGACAGGTCAGCGATGTCGGGATGCCCCTGGATAGTCTCTTCCGTGGGGTTCATCTCAAGGACCTCTCGACACTTTGGCCTGCGGGCGAGGAGGAGGCGTTGAGCCGCCTGGCCCGGTTTGCAGACGGACCCATTCGGGACTATAAAAGCAAACGGGACCTGCCGGCGGAGGCCGCGACGTCGACGCTGTCGCCTTATCTGGCGGTGGGCAGTCTGTCTCCTCGGCAATGCCTGACGGCGGCGCTGGGTGCCAACGAAGGGCGCTGGGACGAGGGCAGCGACGGGGTGACGACCTGGATTAGCGAGCTGGTCTGGCGGGATTTTTATCAGCACGTCACCGTCGACTTTCCGGTGGTGTGCAAACACAAACCGCTTCAGGGCCACACTGACGCCTTCCCTTGGCGCGACGATGAAGAGGATTTCAACCGCTGGTGTCGCGGAGAAACTGGCATTCCCATCGTGGACGCGGCGATGCGACAGCTGCTCGACACCGGCTGGATGCACAATCGGCTCCGAATGATCGTGGCAATGTTTCTCACCAAGAACCTGCGTATTGACTGGCGACTGGGTGAGCGCTGGTTCATGTCGCAGTTGATTGATGGCGATTTTGCCGCCAACAATGGTGGTTGGCAGTGGAGCGCCTCTACGGGTACGGACGCGGCCCCTTACTTCCGGATTTTCAACCCGGTGACCCAGTCAGAACGTTTTGATCCCGATGGGCGGTTTATCCGTAAATATGTCCCAGAGCTGGCAAAGGTTTCGACCCGGCAAATACATCAGCCGCCACCGGTGTCCGGTTACCCGGGGCCGATGGTGGACCTGAAAGCCAGCCGCAAGGAGACCATTGCGTTGTTTCAGCAACTCAATGGCTCATCGTCAAAGGGCTAGAGGAGTAGTATATGAGCCAGTCCCAGTGGATATGGGTTACAGGTGCGTCGACCGGTATCGGTGAAGCGCTGGCCCGTCGGCTGTTGCAGGATGGGCACAACGTTGTGATCAGTGCTCGCTCAGAGGATAAGCTGGAAGCCTTGGCGCAGGCGTTTCCCGAGAGATGCCATGCACTTCCGGTGGATCTGACCGACCGCGAAGCGCTAAAGCAGGCCGCCGACCAACTGAAAACCATTTCGCCTTATCTTGATGCTGTAGTGATTAATGCTGGCACCTGCGAGTACATCGACGTCAAGCATTTTGATGCAGCGCCCTTTGCTCCGGTGATGAATATCAACGTGGTCGGCTCGGCTAATACGGTCGAGCTGGCGCTCCCGTTTTTGCGTGAATCCCCCAACCGCGCCCAAGTGGTCGGGGTCGGCAGTATGGTGACGGTCCTGCCGTTGACCCGCAGCGAGGCTTACGGCGCCTCAAAAGCGGCGATGGAGTACTTCATGCACTCGCTGCGTGTCGATCTTGCCCCCGAAGGTATTGACGTTACGCTGGTTCGCCCCGGCTTCGTCAAAACCCCACTTACCGACCGCAACGACTTTGAGATGCCCTTCCTGGTGGAAGCTGAGACGGCGGCAGAGCACATTGCCCGTGGTATGTCACGTCGTCAGCGTATCGTGCAATTTCCCTGGCAGTTGGTGTGGACCATGCGCCTCATCAGCTGGTTACCCCTTGGCTGGAAAACAGCTCTGTTGAAAAAGATGGTGAAAGATTGAGCGACACAAATAGAACAAACGCTATGGAAGACTCGGGCTACGAAACAAAACAGATTGCGATTGTCGGCTCCGGTATCAGCGGATTGACGGCAGGGCACCTGCTGGCCAGACGTCACCGGGTCACGGTGTTTGAAGCCGGTGAGAGCATTGGCGGCCACACGGCTACCAAGCGCGTCAATGTGGCAGGACAAGATTACGATGTGGACACCGGTTTTATCGTGTTCAATGATCGGACCTATCCGAACTTCATCAAACTGATGTCCCGACTGGGCGTTCCCAGTCAACTGACCGAGATGGGGTTTGGCGTTACCCAGCCGGGGAGTCACCACGAGTACAGCGGCAGTGGCATCCGTGGTCTGTTCGCTCAGAAACGCAACCTGTTTCGACTGGCGCACTGGCGGATGCTCCGGGAGATTCTGCGCTTCAATCGGGCCTGCACTCAGGCTCATGAGCAAGACCGGGTCGACCCGCAGATGACTCTGGGTGAGTACCTTGAACAGGAGCGCTATAGCCGGTTTTTCCGGGAACACTATATTCTGCCGATGGTCTCCGCAATCTGGTCCTCTGGCTTGTCCGGCGCGGCCGAGATGCCACTGATTTTCTTTATCCGTTTTTTCCACAACCACGGGCTGCTGACGGTCACCCAGCAGCCCCAGTGGTACACGGTCAAGGGCGGGTCCCACAGTTACCTCTCGCCGCTGACCCGCGAATTTGCTGACCGCATTTATACCGATTGTCCGGTTCGCCGCGTGGAGAGAACAGAGCAGGGCGTGCGCCTGACGACAGACCGCTTTGGTGAGCAGGCTTTTGATGAAGTCATTTTTGCCTGTCACAGCGATCAGGCGCTAAAGCTTTTGGTGGATCCGACCGACCGAGAATATGACATTCTGTCGGCCATTCCCTACCAGGACAACGACGTTGTCTTGCACACTGATGCCAGCATTCTGCCCAAGGCGCGGGGCGCCTGGGCCAGTTGGAATTACCGGCTCAGCCCTGGTCGGGACAATGAAGCGGTGTTGACCTACAACATGAACATGCTTCAACGGCTCGAGTGTCCGGAAACCATTTGTGTGAGTGTCAATGCCACGGAATGGCTCGATGAGCACAAAATCCTCGGACGCTATCGCTACAGTCACCCGGTGTTCAACCGGGAAAGTATTGCAGCCCAGGCGCGCTGGAGTGACATCAGTGGTGTCAATCACACCCATTACTGCGGTGCTTATTGGCGCAACGGTTTTCACGAGGACGGTGTGGTATCGGGCCTGCGCGTCGCCAAAGCGTTGGGAGAGTCCTTCTGATGCACAGCGCGATCTATCAAGGCTGGGTGCGCCATCGCCGCTTTGTGCCTCGCGGGCATGAATTCCGGTATCGCTCGACCCTGTTTTACCTGGATCTGGATGAGTTGCCTCGGCTGTTTGAGGGGCTGTGGTTCTGGGGCCTTAATCGTCGCCGGTTAGGCTGGTTTCGGCGGGAGGATTACCTCCATCCCCAGAAAACGGACCTGAAAGCCGCCGTGCGCGAGGAAGTGACTCGCCAGACGGGCCAGTGTCCGTCGGGTCCGATCCGGTTGTTGACCAACTTGCGCCAATGGGGGCTGTGTTTCAATCCGGTCAGTTTTTACTACTGTTTTGAACCGGACGCCGACAAGCCCAGTGTGATTCTGGCGCAAGTGAACAATACGCCCTGGAATGAACGGCACTGTTACGTGATTCCCTGTAATCCGACCACTGGCAAGAGTCGGTTGGGGTTCAAGAAAGCGTTCCACGTATCGCCGTTCAATCCGATTGATATGGAATATCGGTGGATCAGCACAGCGCCGGATGAAACCCTACTGGTTCATATGGAGAACTGGCGAAAGGGCGACTGTCATATGGATGCGACACTCAGCCTGGAGCGGCAGGCGTGGGCACCATCGCGTCTGAATCGCATTTTGTGGCAACAGCCCTGGCTGACGATCAAGGTGCCTCTGGCCATTTATTGGCAAGCACTCAAACTCTGGTTAAAACGGGTGCCTCCCTATGGGCATCAGACGGCCCCGGCTTCTGAACGATCCACCACCCAAATTACGCTGGCACCCAGGAGGTAGTTGTGACGCATTCCAACCCCAGCATTGCTCGCTTTAAAGGTCATCGTCTGGCCAAACCGCGCTGGAACCAGGCGCTGGCCAAGCGCCTGATCCTCAAAACCCTCTCCGCCATGGAGGAGGGCTGCCTTCGGCTGCATGATGGTGATGAGTGCCACGAGTTCGGTCAGCCGGCCGATCAGGCGGCATTGGTAGCGGATCTGCATGTGCACGACCCCATGGCCTACGCCGAGGTGGCTTTCGGGGGTTCGGTCGGTGCCGGTGAAGCCTACATGAGTGGCTACTGGTCCACCCCGAACCTGACCCAGGTGACGCGCATCTTCGTCCGCAATATGCACGCGCTGGACAAGATGGACGCCAGTCAGTCTGTGTTCGGAAAGGGGCTGCTTCGACTGTTCAGCTGGATGAACCGAAACTCGAAAGAGGGTGCCCGACGAAATATCGCCGCCCACTACGATCTGGGCAATGATTTCTTCCGGCTCTTCCTGGATCCGAGCATGATGTACTCCTCGGCCATTTACCCGCACGCCGAGTCAACCCTGGTGGAAGCCGCCGAGTACAAATTGCAGCGCATCTGCGAGAAGCTGGAACTCGGGCCCGACGATCACTTGTTGGAGATCGGTACCGGCTGGGGTGGTATGGCGATATACGCCGCGCGGCATTATGGTTGCCGGGTGACGACCACCACCATCTCCCGCGCTCAGTGGGAGCACGCCAAGGCCCAAGTGAAAGAAGCCGGGCTGGAAGATCGGGTAACGTTGCTGTTCAAGGACTACCGGGATCTGACGGGCCAGTACAACAAGCTGGTTTCGGTAGAAATGATTGAGGCGGTAGGGCATGAGCACTTCCGGGAGTATTTTGAGCGCTGCTCCCGTCTGTTGACCAATGATGGGCTGATGTTGATTCAGGCCATTACCATTGCTGATCAGCGCTACGAGCACGCCCGCAAACACGTGGACTTTATCCAGCGGTATATTTTCCCCGGCGGCTCGCTGCCTTCGATCGCTTTGATGAGCGACCTTACGCGGCGCTTTACCGATCTGAATCTGCTGCATCTGGAAGATATCGGTCAACACTACGCACGCACCCTGAAAGATTGGCGGCTCGCCTTTGAGGCCCAGCTCGACCGAGTGCGGGCAATGAAATTTGATGAGCGTTTTATCCGGATGTGGGAATACTATCTGTGCTATTGCGAGGGGGGCTTTATCGAGCGCAGCATCGGGACCGCGCAGCTGTTGATGGCCAAGCCCAAGTATCGTCCGGAGCCGGTCTGACGTGGAACTCAAACGGCACTACTGGTGGATCAATGCAGTCATTTCACAAGTCGGTTGGTTTGTGTGTGTACTGCTGGGTAATGTACCGGGCGTGGCATTCACGTTTCTGTTTGTCGTGCTGCACTTCCGGTTTGCGCCGGTGCATCCCCGGGACTGGCTGGCGGTTTGTGTCGCACTGCCCATGGGCGTTGCGCACGATAACCTGCTCGGGTATTTCGGGGTATTGGATTACAGCGCCGAGTCCGCCTCGGGGTTGGCACCGGGCTGGTTGACCTGTCTCTGGGTGATTATGGCGCTGACCCTGCATCACCCGCTGAAGGCTTTGTATGAGCGCCCCTGGTTGATCGGCGTGATCGGGGCGGTGGGTGGCCCGATGGCTTATCTGGGCGGCGTTCGTCTGTCCGGGGTTGAGTGGGGCCTGCCGGTCACTCAGGGTTTCCTGATCATGATGGCCATCTGGGTCTGGTTGTTGCCCCTGCATCGGTGGCTGTTGTTACGAGGAGAGCGGTTATGTGGAAAAGACTGATTTCAGGTATGGCGTTAAGCCTGCTTCTGGTTCCAGCGTCTCAGGCACAGGCCGATGAGCGTGAGTACGACATCATTGGCGCAGCCTATCATGCCGAGAACACCGAACAGTTGCTGTACGAAGAGCGCTATACGCCCGTGGACGACAGTGGCAAGGGTGAAGTGCACTACGTAGACCCGGACGGTGAACGCATTGCCGAGAAAACCCTCGATTACTCCTACGGTGAAACCAGCCCGTCATTCGAGCTTCGGGATCTGCGCCAGGATCTGCACTGGAGCGCACGCTGGAGCGATGATGAGGAGCGGATCCGCTTGACGCGAGGTTCCCGTGAAGAACCGGAGAGTGAATCGGTAGAGGTCAAAAGCCGGCAGGTGATCGACGCTGGTTTCGATCCGTTCATTCAGAGTCATTGGGACCGTCTGATGGACGGGGAGCGGGTGACCTTCCACTTCGCGTTTCCCAACCGATTGACCAACGTCCGGCTGCGCGCCGAGCGCATTGAAGCCGACGACTCGCCTATTCAAAAGCAGGAGGAAGGCTGGGTGTATTTCCGTATACGGGTGAACAGCGCTGTGCTGTCACTGTTCGCGGATAATCTGTACCTCGCCTATGATCCTGAGGACACACGTCTAATGGTCTTTCGCGGTCGCTCCAATATTCCGGACGCCGATGGAGAGGGGCGGGACGTGGAAATTCACTATCGGTACCCCTGAGGTGCCGATAACATCCAGGTTCACGATGTTGATGGCCCTGGCGTAAACCCTTCGGGTTGTTTGCCCTGTAGCTCATAAGCGAAGGCAATGATGTGAGCCACGGCCCGGTAGAGGCTCTCGGGAATTTCGTCGCCCAGCTCCAGGGTTACCAGAAGATTCACCAATTCTCGGTTATCGCACAGCGGTACCCCCTCGGCCTCGGCAATGGCCATGATCTCTCGCGCCACATCGCCCTGGCCCTTGGCGCTCACGTGGGGCGCGTGGGTGCCGTCATAAAACAGAGCCACCGCCTTTTCAATCTCGTCCGGGGTGAACCCGTTGTTCCCGTCGGTGCGTCTGTTCATGTTGTGATGTCCACCAGTGAATAGTGAATGTCGGTCATCGGCCGGGGTGGGGCGCCTGTGTGGCATTCCAACTGGGTCACTTCGATGCCTTCTTTTTCCAGCCGTTGCTGCAGGTCGTTCAGACGCGCGCGGATGGCGTTGGCGGTCTGCTCCTGTTCCGCCCACAGGCGGGTCGCCACTTTCTGATCCCTTACCGTCACCTGTGCGTGCAGAGTGCCGGCATCCGGCAACTCAAAACTGAGCTGCACCTGCCACTGACGAATTTTTCCGCTGCGTTTTCCCGTCTCGTCTCTTTCCGGCTCCGGCTCGATTCTCAATAGTAACGGTTGAACCTCCTGTCCCAGGCGCATGGGCACTTCCAGGGTCAGCGTTTGGGGTGCAGGGCCGGCGTCCGCCGGGGCAAACTGTTGGGTCAGGGCCTGGCTCTGCTGGACCTGAATTCGGGCCAGACTGTGCAGTGTCAATTGATGAACCATCTGCAATAGCTGGGCGCGCAGACTTCTGTCAGCGAGTTCGGGTGCCGGGCGCGCCGATACCTGCTCCAGCAGCGCACTCAGATTCAGTTCATTGCCACGCATCAGTTCCGGTGTCTGACCGAGGCGGCTCAGCTCCGCTCGTACCTGATGCAGTACTTTCAGCAGGGCGCCTTTCCAGTCCCCGTTCAGGACCCGCTGCGCCGCATCATTACCGCCGCGCTCGGCTTGGGTCGACGCCACGACGACTCCCGCTGCGTCGCGGGCCGCAGAACGCAAGGCGGTCAGCAGTTTTTTCTCCAGAAACACACCGCTCTCACTCAGCGCTTCGCGCATTGCGCCTGGCCGGGTCAATTGACTGGGCTCCCGCAACTGCTGAGCGGCCTGCCTCAAAGCCTGTTGCAGGTTGCTGGAGAACAACGTCCGTTGTTGCCGGATGTTGAGTAGCTGGTCCATTCGTGCAAGGGGCGGGGAGAGGTCCGGGGCGTCCTTCATCGGAAGTGCCCGTCTCAGCGCCTCGCTGAGCAGCGAAGGTCCATCGCTTGCGCGGTGCGCGGATGCGCCGGTCTGAAGTGTCCCCGTCTCGGAGAGTGAGGTCGCTTTGGGAGCGGCGAGCTGCCACAAGCGGTTTTCGGCCAGATAAACGGCCACCTGCTGCCCGGGTTTGAGTGGCCGATCGGTATAGGTCACCACGTTCTGCTGTTGCACGTTGAGTCGGACCAGCTTTAGCTGGGCGGCATTGAGCAACTGCTGCTCGTCGGCCAGGCGGGCGAGTTGTTGGGTCCGATTGGCGCTATCCGGTCGGCTCTGCCACTGCAGTAAGGTGTCCACCAGGCGGTTGATTAGTTGCTGACGCTGCTCGGCCGAGACCGGCGCGACCTGACGGACCTCCGCCGACACCGCTGAGGCAGGGGAGCGAGCCAGGGATTCGGTCAGCAGGCGCATCAGGCCGGATTCGCCTGCGGGACGCTCGCCGGAGGCGGGGCGCGTCAAGGGCAGAATCGGATTTGTCGGAGACAGCTTATCAACCATGTCGGGTCCAATCGGGCTTTTCATTGTGGGGAGCGATGCAACCCCGTTATAATCCGTCGCTCACCAGTATAGCGGCCAGCGGGCCGTTTTCGTATGGCGAACGGCGGCACTATTTTGGCGGAGCTCCTCCTGACATTAGAGAACCTGACCTGCGAGCGCGATGAGCGCCCTCTGTTCAGTGGATTGACCGCCCGGCTGCGCGCCGGAGAACGGGTCCAGATTCTGGGTCCAAACGGCTCCGGCAAAACCACTCTGCTGCGAACCCTGGCCGGTATCGGCGCTCCCGCACGGGGGCGCATTGAGTGGCGCGGCACCCCGGTATCCGCCTGTCGCTGGGCGTTCCGCCAGTCTCTGCTCTACATCGGCCACGCCCCGGGCATCAAGGCGGCGCTCACCCCCCTGGAAAACCTGGCCTGGTATCGGGCGCTCAGCGCCGGCAGCCAGCAGGGCAATACGCTGGCGGCTCTGGAGCGGGTCGGCCTGGCCGGTTACGAAGATATTCCCTGTTATCAGCTATCGGCCGGTCAACTGCGTCGGGTGGCTCTGGCCCGTCTGTACTTGTCCCGGGCACCGCTCTGGATTCTGGATGAACCCTTTACTGCGATTGACCAGAAAGGAGTGGAAGACCTGGAGCAGCAGCTGCAGCATCACACCCGGGAAGGGGGGCTGGTGATACTTACCTCCCACCAAGAGGTCCGGCTGCCGGAACTGCGCCCGCTCAACCTGCTCGATCATCCGCCATGCGTGGAAGAGGAGGTGGGTCATGAGTACTGAGGCCGGCAGCGCCTTTGTCGCCACCTTAAAGCGGGATCTCCGCCTGGCCGGTCGCCACCCCGGGGACTGGATCAATCCACTGGTCTTTTTTCTGATTGCGATCACCCTGGTGCCGCTGGGAGTCGGGCCGGAGGCGGAGTTGCTCGCGGTGCTGGCGCCGGGCATTCTGTGGGTCATGGCGCTGCTCGCGACGCTGTTGTCTCTTGATGGGTTGTTCCGCTCCGACTTTGACGATGGCGCTCTGGAGCAGTGTCTGGTCAGCCCGTCATTGCTCTACCTGACGGTCCTCGCTAAAGTATTGGCCCACTGGCTGGTCACCGGGCTGCCCCTGACGCTGATGTCACCGCTGCTGGGGTTGATGTTGTCACTGCCGGCGGGTGGTTATGGAGTGCTGTGTCTGTCGCTGATGATTGGCACCGTCACCATGAGCCTGATCGGCTCGGTTGGGGCGGCCCTGACGGTGTCGCTGCGCCGGGGCGGGCTCCTGCTGTCCCTGATCGTGATGCCTCTGTATGTTCCGGTGTTGATCTTTGGGGCCAGTGCCGTCAACGACGCCGCCCTGGGCAACGACGTGGGCGTCGCCCTGGCCGTATTGGGTACATTCGGGGCCATGGCCGCCGTGCTGGCCCCGTTTGCAGCCGCCGCCGCCCTTCGCATCTGCGTCGACAGTTACTGATACAAGAATCTGAGGAGCACCACCGAATGGCTTCCTGGCAATGGTTTCACCGACTTGGCTCTCCCCGCTGGTTCTATGACAAAACCGGCGCCTGGCTGCCCTGGCTGACCGCCATTGCTCTGGTGTTGCTGGTTCTAGGCACTGTCTGGGGGCTGGCCTTTTCGCCGGAGGACTTCAAGCAGGGCAACAGCTACCGGATCATCTATATCCATGTGCCCGCCGCGTTTCTCGCCCTGGCGGGCTATTACGTGATGGCTGTTTGCGGGGCGGTAGGGCTGATCTGGCGAATGAAACTGGCCTTCATGGTGATGAAGTCCGCCGCACCGATCGGGGCGGCCCTGACCTTTGTTTCCCTCGTGACCGGCGCCATCTGGGGCAAACCCACCTGGGGTACCTGGTGGGCTTGGGACGCGCGCATTACCTCCATGTTGATACTGTTTTTTCTGTATCTGGGCATCATGGCGCTGCAGAGCGCCTTCATGAGCCGAGAGGCGGCCGATAAAGCCAGTGCCGTGCTGGCTCTGGTCGGCACGGTCAATATCCCGATCATCTACAAGTCCGTGGACTGGTGGTACACCCTTCACCAACCCGCCACGCTCAAGTTGACCTCGGCGCCCACCATTCACGCCTCGATGTTGTATCCCCTGTTGACCATGATCCTGGCGTTTTACGTATTCTATGCGGTGGTGCTGCTGCGCTACACCCGCTATGAAATACTGCGCCGCGAGAGCCGGACCGGCTGGGTTCGTGAATTGATTGCCCGAGAGGAGCGTCACTGATGAGTTTTTACTTTGACTCGTTTGCCGAATTTTTGCGTATGGGCGGACACGGCCCCTACGTCTGGGTATGTTACCTGATCACCTGGGGAACGCTTCTGTACCTGTTGCTGAGCCCGGGCATTCGTCGCAAGCGCTGGTTACGCCGACAGGCCGCATTGCTTCGTCGTGCGGCGCGGTCAGCGGAGTAATCGGCGGCGGCGCCCCAATCCTGATACACTGCGGCTTCTTTCGGCCGCCTTCGTGAAGAGAAGTGAAGTAGCCTATGCATCCCGTCCGTCGACAACGTCTGTTCATGGTGCTTTTTGTGGTGGTATTTTCCACCCTGGCCGTGGGTCTGATGGCTTACGCCTTGCGCGCCAACATCAATCTGTTTTACCCACCCGGTCAGATCGTCTCCGGTGAAGCGCCGGTGGACACCCGGATCCGCGCGGGAGGCTGTGTGCGTCCGGGCAGCGTGCAGCGCTCCCAGAGTGGCGATCTCGAGACCCGTTTCGATCTGACCGATGGGGTGGTGGACTTCACGGTGACCTATGGCGGTATCCTGCCGGACCTGTTCGCCGAAGGGGAAGCGGCGGTGGTCAACGGGACGCTGGGAGCGGATGGCGTTTTCCGGGCCACGGAAGTACTGGCCAAACACGATGAAGAATACATGCCTCCGGAAGTGGCCGAGGCGATGAGTGCCGCGGGTGGTGATCATGACGAAGGCTGTGGAGTGATGGTTTATGGTCCCTGAGATAGGACATTTCGCACTGATTCTGGCGTTGGCGTTCAGTCTCGCCCTCACGGTGGTGCCTTTGGTGGGCTCGCTTATCGGTAATCAGTTATTGATGCACACCAGTCGCTCCTTGTCCTCCGGGTTTTTCTTTTTCGTCGCCGTGTCTTTCGTGTGCCTGACCATTGCCTTTGTGCAGGATGACTTCTCGGTCTCTTACGTAGCGGGCCACTCCAATTCGCTGATGCCGGTCTATTACAAGATCAGCGCCGTCTGGGGCGGGCATGAAGGGTCACTGCTGCTATGGGTGCTCATGTTGGCCGGCTGGACACTGGCAATTGCGCACCTCAGCAAGAGTCTGCCTCTGAGCCTGCGAGCCCAAGTGCTGGCGGTGATGGGATTTGTGGCGGTCGGTTTCCTATTGTTCATGCTGCTGACGTCGAATCCGTTTGATCGACTGCTTCCGCTGCCGCCGGAGGAGGGCAGTGACCTGAATCCGCTGCTTCAGGACTTCGGGCTGATCGTGCATCCACCGGTGCTGTACATGGGGTACGTGGGGTTTGCCGTCAGTTTCGCGTTTGCTATCGCCGCATTGATCAGTGGCCGGATGGATGCGGCCTGGACCCGCTGGGCCCGCCCCTGGACCAATACCGCCTGGGCTTTTCTGACCCTCGGGATTGCCCTGGGAAGTTGGTGGGCTTACTACGAGCTCGGCTGGGGAGGCTGGTGGTTTTGGGATCCGGTTGAAAACGCCTCTTTCCTGCCCTGGCTGGTGGGTACTGCGTTGATTCACTCCATGGCGGTAACCGAAAAGCGAGGATTGTTCAAAAGCTGGACCCTGTTGCTGGCCATTTTTACCTTTGCGCTGAGTTTGCTAGGCACCTTCCTGGTGCGGTCCGGGGTGCTGACGTCGGTGCATGCCTTTGCCAATGACCCGGAGCGGGGCGTGTTCATTCTGATGTTTCTGTTGCTCGTGGTTGGCGGCTCATTGACCCTGTATGCCCTGCGGGCGCCAGTGGTACACAACACCACCCGATTCTCGGCAACCGCGCGGGAGACCTTCCTGCTGGCCAATAATATCCTGCTGGTGAGCATCATGATCAGTGTGCTGCTGGGCACGCTGTATCCGCTGATTGCCGATGCCCTGGGCTGGGGCAAGATTTCCGTGGGGCCGCCGTACTTCAACGTGTTTTTTGTTCCGCTGATGGGGCTGGTGTGCCTGCTCATGGCACCGGGCGTTTCCAGTAACTGGAAGCGGACCACCTGGCAACAATTGCGTCAGCTTCTATGGAAGCCTCTGACCCTCAGTGTGGCGGGCGGTGCGCTGTTTCCCGCCCTGTATGGTGACCAGTATTCCTGGCAGGCCGGCCTGGCGGTGTTCTTCGCACTGTGGATCGTCACCGCCGGCATTTCGGATTTGAGTTACCGGCTGCGTCATAGCGAACGCTGGTGGACCGGTCTGAAAAAACTGACTTTAAGCTATTGGGGTATGCAACTGGCGCACGCCGGTATTGCGGTCACGACGATAGGCGTTTGTCTGAACACGGTGTACACCGAGCAGCGCGATGTCCGCATGGCGCCCGGCGAGTCAGTGCGCACCAGCCACTATGAGTTTGTGCTCGAGAGTGTTGAGCGGGTCCGAGGGCCCAACTATCTGGCGGATGAAGCCCGTATCCGCGTTTCCAAGGACGGGGAGTACCTGTTCCAGATGACGCCCCAGAAACGACGCTACCTGGCCGGCGGCAACCTGATGACAGAGGTGGCCCTGGACCCGGGACTGTTCCGGGACCTTTACGTCGCCATGGGTGAGCCGCTTGAGAATGGGGCCTGGGCCATGCGGGTGCACATTAAACCGTTCGTACGCTGGATCTGGCTCGGGGCGATTTTCATGGCCCTCGGCGGGGGGCTGGCGGTGGCCGATAAGCGCTACCGCCGGCTGGCCCAGAAGGAAGCCGATAGTCACGCGCCGACCCTGGGAGGCGAGGTCACCGAATGAACCGTCTGAAGCTGTTTATCCCGCTGATGATTTTTGCCGTGCTTGCGGTGCTGTTCTGGCGCGGACTGAGCCTGGACCCAACTGAAATGCCGTCCAGCCGAATAGGCGATCCGATGCCCGCGTTCAATCTACCCACGGTACGGGATGCTGATGCACAGGTTACCGAGCAGACCTTCAAGGGTGAGGTGAGCCTGGTCAATGTCTGGGCCACCTGGTGCGCCGCCTGCCGGATCGAGCACCCGTTTCTCGTTCGTTTGGCGGAAGAGGGGATGCCCATTTACGGCATTAATTACAAGGACGATGTTGAGGAAGCGAAACGTTGGCTGGCTCAGTTGCATGATCCCTATCGTTTGAGCGTGGTCGATCAAGACGGCCGACTGGGTGTCGATTTGGGCGTGTTTGGCGCGCCGGAGACTTATGTGGTCGATAAGCAAGGGGTGATTCGCCACCGCCACGTGGGGATTGTTGACCAGCGTGTGTGGGATGAGGAGCTTGGGCCCTTGGTGGAGCGGTTGCAAGCCGAGTAGGGCGTAGGGCGGATAAGCCGCAGGCGCATCCGCCGTAAGCCAACGGGCGGCTTCGGTACTAGCTGCGGGGTAGCGTCACGTCCCCGGACGGGACTCATGGGCGCCGTCCATGGCGCCCACCCTTCGGGCAGCGCTTCGCGCTGTGCCAATCGGCTATCCTGCCGATTGGTCGAACCCGGAGCGCGGGTTCTCGCCCACCCGAACCACGATACATACGAAAAAGGCCCACACTTTCGTGTGGGCCTTTTTCGTATGTATGGCGGACCGGACGGGAAAGATTCGCCTCATCCTAAGGCTCACCCTTCGGGCGGCTTCGCCGTCCCAATTTGTTCCCGACAAATTGGTCGACCCCGCGGGTTCGAGCCCCGTCCGCGCAGTACCACGGCGGTTTCTTACAGGCACAAAAAAGCCCCAACTTGTGGGGCTCTTTCTTAATATGGCGGACCGGACGGGACTCGAACCCGCGACCTCCGGCGTGACAGGCCGGCATTCTAACCAACTGAACTACCGGTCCAACGGTAGCGTGAACGGATGTGGTGGGTGGTACAGGAGTCGAACCTGTGACCTACGCCTTGTAAGGGCGCCGCTCTACCAACTGAGCTAACCACCCCCGTTCAGGAGCTGCGTATTCTAATGAAACGAGGGCTCAGGTCAATTCCTTTTTGGCATTTTTTTCAAAAAACTTTCTCTGGCGAATTTATTCGGGTTTCTCGCCACCTGAGAGGGGGGCTTGTTATACTCTCCGCTCTCGAATCAGCAGAGGGGGCGCTTGCCTTGAGGTCATTGGTGCGGACTTGGTGGTTTATGGGGTGGCTGTTGGTGTTGCCCTGGTCGGCGGCTCAGGGTGCCGTGGACATCCGTGAGTTTGACAGCGAGACGGACCGTCAACGGTACCAGAGCTTTATTGATGAGCTGCGCTGCCCCAAATGTCAGAACCAGAACCTGGCGGGATCTGATTCTCCGATTGCCAAGGACCTGCGCGATCAGGTCTATCGGATGATCAAAGAAGGGCGTGCGGACAAGGAAATCACCGATTTCCTGGTCGAGCGCTACGGCGACTACGTGCTCTATCGCCCCCCACTGAAAGCGGCTACGCTGGCGCTCTGGCTCGGGCCGGTCGTGGTGTTGCTGCTCGGTATCATCATCCTGATCTGGGTGGTGCGTCAGCGACGCAGCAGCGGGCTGGCCCCGACCGAAACGGCCAAAAACCTTACTGATGCCGAACGCGCCGAGCTGGACCGGCTGTTGAAATCTTCCGACGACGAGACTCCCGAACGATGATGACTCCTTTGTGGTGGGTCATGGCCCTGATGGTGGTCGTGGCTCTGGCGTTTTTTCTTTGGCCCATGCGGCGCAAGGCGACCGGTTCGCACCTTGAACAGGTGCGCCGGCGCTACCTGGAAACCAACGTCGCGCTGTTTCGCAAGTACCTGGCGGAGCTTGAGGCCGACCGGGATGCCGGACGCATCAATCAGGAAACTTTCGAGCAACTGAAGCTGGAGCAGGAGCGGGCCCTGCTGCAGGAGGAGCGCGAGCTGGCCAGCAGCAAGCCGGTTCGCGGTCGGGCACTGCCCGGTGGTCGCGTGCTGGTGTTCGTGGCGGCGGCGTCCATGGTGGGCAGTCTGGTGTTTTATGAGTGGCGCGGTGCCAGCGAGGATGTGTTTCTGGCGGATCTTCAGGCTAAAAAAGTTCGTCTTGATCGGGAAGAGCGGATGAGCGATCAGCGGGTCGATCCCAGCCGGACCTGGGAGCTGGTGGAGCACATTCAGGCCCGCCTGAAGAAAGAGCCGGAGTCCACTCAATATCTGTTCTTGCTGGCGCACTATTCCCGCGAACTGGGCCATTACGACCAGGCGGTGGACGCCTATGAGCGGATTCTCGCGCTCGAGCCCGGCTCGGCGCGTATTCGGGCCGAGCTCGCGGAAACCCTGTTCATCCGGGACGATAACCGGATTGGCGAGCGCGCCCAAACCCTGATCGAAGAAGCGCTGGCCGCTGACCCCCAGGAGACCACGGCGTTGGGCCTGGCGGGTATCAATGCCTTTGGTCAACGCAACTTTCAGGACGCGATTGATTATTGGCAGCGCGCGCTGGAGGTGATGAATCCCCAATCCGGCAATGCGATGGCGTTTCAGAGGGGTATTGAGCGTGCCCGTCAGGCGCTTGGAGAATCTGGCGAACCTCAGACCACCGATGACAAGGGGGATAAGGTCAGCGTCACCGTTGAGGTGTCGTTGGGCGAGCAAGTCCGGTACGACGGCGACGAAACGGTGTTCGTTTACGCCCGCGCGTGGGAAGGATCACCTATGCCCCTCGCAATTCGGCGGGTAGCGGCGAATCAGTTGCCAATATCCATTACTTTGGATGAAACTATGGCCATGTCACCAGCGGCTTCGCTGGCGACGGTACAGCAGGTAGAACTGGTCGCACGATTATCGCCCAGTGGTGACGCTGTGCCTCAGGCCGGCGACTGGGAAGGGCGCATGGGGCCGGTTGACCTGGAGAGCCGCTCTGAACCCCTGACCCTGGTCATCGACGAGCCCATCGCCGAATAGCACAAATCCGTGTAGAATCCTCGCTTTTGCTGAGCGCTCCGGGGTAAGAGCCTTTGGAGCGCTAAAATTCTAATGATTTCAATGGGCTAGGCGACGGCAATCCGGGCGCCGAACGTCGAAACAGAGTGATAGGGACCTATGCGCCTCAAGTGTATCAAGCTGGTCGGTTTTAAATCCTTCGTCGACGCGACCACGGTCAACTTTCCCAGCAACCTGTGCGCGGTCGTGGGCCCCAACGGCTGCGGCAAGTCCAACATCATTGACGCCGTCCGCTGGGTAATGGGCGAGTCCTCCGCCAAGAACCTGCGCGGCGAAGCCATGACCGACGTCATTTTCAACGGCTCCAACGCCCGAAAGCCGGTAGGGCAGGCGTCCATCGAGTTGGTATTTGATAACTCGGACAAAACGGTTCAGGGCGAATACGCCGCCTTCAACGAAATTTCCATTAAGCGGAAGGTGACCCGCGAAGCCCAAAACTTCTATTACCTGAACGGCACCAAGTGCCGCCGCCGGGATATTACCGACATCTTCCTGGGCACCGGCCTCGGCCCGCGAAGCTACGCCATCATCGAGCAGGGTATGATCTCGCGCCTGATTGAGGCCAAGCCCGAAGAACTGCGAGTCTATATCGAAGAGGCGGCGGGTATCTCCAAGTACAAGGAGCGGCGCCGCGACACCGAAAACCGCATGCGCCGCACCCAGGAGAACCTGGAGCGCCTGACCGACATCCGCGATGAGTTAGAGCGTCAGCTCAGCCGCCTACAGCGCCAGGCACAGGCGGCGGAGAAATACACCGAATACAAGAAAGAAGAGCGCCAGCTCAAAGCCCAGTTACAGGCCCTGAAATACCGGAACCTGGATGATCAGGCCAAGGCCAAGCAGACCGGGATCCGCGACCTGGAGCTGCGGATGGAGTCTTTCGTTACCGATCAGGTTAACAAGGACACCCAGATCGAGAAATGTCGCAGCCAGTACACCGAACTTCAGGACAAATTCAATGAAGTTCAGGGCCGGTATTATGCCATTGGCGCAGACATTGCCCGCATTGAACAGACCATCCAGCACGCCCAGGAGCGCAGCCGACAACTGCAGACCGATCTTGAGCAGACCGAGCGAGACAGCCGCGAAGCGGAAGACAGCCTGCAGTTCGACCGGGAGAAAGCGGAGGGCTGGGAAGCCGAGCTGATGGAAATCGAGCCGGAGCTGGAGCTGGTTCGGGCCGCCGAGGAGTCCTCGGGGGACGCTCTTCAGGAGTCGGAAGAGGCCATGCAGCGCTGGCAGACCGAATGGGATACCTTCAACCAGCGTGCCGCCGAGCCCCGCCAGCGGGCGGAGGTTCAGCAGTCCCGGATTCAGCATCTGGAACAGGTCCAGCAGCGCCTGCTGCAACGGATCGACAAGCTCAAAGAGGAAAAATCCAATCTCCAGTTGGGCTCTGACGATGAAGAAATCGACCAGCTGAACGAACAGTTGGCCGAACTGGATCTGGTGGTTGAGGAAAAACGCGGTCGTAGCGAAGCGCTGGGCGAGGAATTGGAAACCCGCCGGGAAGACAACAATCGCCTGGCGGACGAGCTGGACCAGGCGCGCAGCAAACTGCAGAGCCTGCGCGGCCGCCACGCCTCACTGGAAGCCCTGCAGCAAGCCGCCCTGGGCGAGAAGAGCGAGGCCGTCGCCGACTGGCTGGCCGAACAGCAGCTGACCGACCAGCCACGCGTGGCGGAAACCCTGACCGTGTCCGATGGCTGGGACAAGGCAGTCGAAACCGCCCTGGGCAACAGCCTGCAGGCGGTCTGCGTGGACGGTTTTGATGCGGTAGCCAATACCCTCGCGGGACTCAGCCAGGGTGAACTGGTATTGATGGATACCGCCCGTCGGCCGGGCGCCGTCACCGGTGACAAGGCGGAGCGTCTGTTGGACAAGGTTCGGGCCGACTGGGATCTGAGTGAGCTGTTGAGCGGCGTTTACATCGCCGAAGACCTGCCCTCGGCCCTGGCCCTGCGCTCACAACTGGACGCCGGCGAATCGGTGATTACCCGCGACGGCCTGTGGCTCGGTCCCCAGTGGCTGAAAGTGGCCCGGGACACCGATGCCAGCGACGGTGTGATTGCCCGCCGTCAGGAGCTTGAAGAGCTTGATGCCAGTATTGCCGAGCTTGAAGAAACCGTTGCCCGCCTCGATGAGGCCCGTACCGAAGGGCGCGAAGCCGTTCAGACCCTCGAGCGCGAGCGGGAAAACCTGCGCCGGGAATCCGACGAACAGAGCCGCCGGGCGGGTGAATTGCGAGCCCAGTTGAGTGCCAAGCAGGCCCGTATCGAACAGATCAGCGTTCGTCGTGAACGCACCGAAACCGAAATCCGGGAAGCCAGTGAACAACTGGACCAGGAGGGCGAACAGCTCGCCGAAGCCCGGATGATCCTCAGCGAAGCCATCGAATCCATGGAAATGGACACCGATGAGCGTGAGCGCCTGCTGCAGCAGCGGGATGAAATCCGCTCCGGCCTGGATCAGGCCCGGCAAAAGGCCCGTCACGATCGTGACAAGGCCCATGAAATGGCCATGCGCGCCCAGTCCCTGAAAACCCAGCTGGACAGCATTCGCCTGGGTATTACCCGCCTGCAGGAGCAGACCCAGAGGCTGCGCGAACGCAAAGAACAACTGCTGGAAGCACTCGGCGAAACTCGAGACCCCGCCGAGGAGCACCAGCTGGAGCTGGAAGCGAATCTGGACAAGCGCCTGGCGGTCGAAGGGGAGTTGAGTGAGGCTCGCCGCGCCCTTGAAGAGGTCGAACAGGAGCTGCGTACCGCTGAGCAGGCCCGACACAAAGCTGAGCAGGAAGTTCAGGCGGTGCGGGCCCACCTGGAGCAGGAACGCCTGGCGGCCCAGACTTTTGAAGTGCAGCGGGCCGGGCTTGCCCAGCAACTGAAAGAAGACGAGTTTGACCTCGACACGTTGTTGGCAGAACTGCCCGAGGACGCCGAAGTGAAGCCCCTGGAGCAGGAGCTGGAACAGGTGGCCGGCCGCATTGCGCGCTTGGGCGCCATCAATCTGGCCGCCATCGACGAGTACCAGACCGAGTCGGAGCGCAAGCAGTACCTCGACGCTCAGGATGAGGACTTGCGCGAAGCTCTGGAAACCCTGGAGAACGCGATTCGCAAAATCGACCGCGAGACCCGGACCCGGTTCAAGGAAACCTTTGACGAGGTCAACAAGTCCCTCCAGGAGCTGTTCCCTAAAGTCTTCGGCGGCGGGCACGCCTATCTGGAACTTACCGGCGAAGATTTACTCGATACCGGTATTGCCATCATGGCGCGGCCACCGGGCAAGCGAAACAGTACCATTCACCTGCTCTCCGGTGGGGAGAAGGCGCTGACGGCCATTGCCCTGGTATTCTCGATTTTCCGCCTGAACCCGGCACCATTCTGTATGCTGGACGAAGTGGACGCGCCGCTGGATGACGCCAACGTGGGCCGCTATGCCCGGATGGTGGAAGAGATGTCCCAGCACGTGCAATTCATTTATATTACTCACAACAAGATTGCCATGGAGATGGCGCACCAGTTGATGGGTGTTACCATGCACGAACCGGGCGTATCCCGCCTGGTGACTGTGGATGTGGACGAAGCTGCGGAACTGGCAGCGGTATAATGCGCCTCGGGCGAGCAGACAACGGAGTAACTGACGGTTAACGCTATGGGTGACTGGCTGACGATACTGATTATTCTCCTGATCCTCGGGATTCTGCTCGATGGCTGGCGGCGTATGCACAATGCCCGCAAAGATTCCCTGAAGGTTTCGCCCTCGGTGCGCCGATCAGCCGGGTCGAGCAAGGCGGCCGCTGACGATTACAGCGCCGAACTCCCCAATGGCGGAGCGCGCGTGGTGGCCTATCGGGAGACCCCGGAGGATGAACGGCCTTTCCATCGCGCTCCCGTGGATGAAGTTGATGACGATCGCGAAGCCCAGCTTGAAGAGGACGGTGAGCTGGCCGAAGACGATGAAACCAACCTTGACGAGCAATTGGCCGAACTGGACAGCGAAGCGGCCGACGCCGAGACTCGGCCGCCCGCCACCTCGAAGCTCTCCTCTGAACGCCAGCACCCGGAAACCCACCGGGGCATTCCGGAACAGGTCACGCTGAACCTGGACGAATCGGTGCCCATTTTGATGGAAACCACCGGCGAAGATACCTTTGAGGACGATCCGGAGCGGATCGAGCCCACCTTGGGTGGAAATGCCGATAACAGCGTACCCAGCGCCAGGGCGGCGAAGCCGGAACCCTCGAGCCCCGCCCGCAGTGAGGCTAAAAAGCCCGAAGCGCCGGTGGCAAAATCGCCCAAACCCGCGCCCGCGAAACCCGAGCCCCGGAAAGCCGAAAAAGCACCCTCTGACCGCCGCAAAGCCAAACCGGAGGAGCCTCAGAAGGCACCCCCGCAGCCCGAAGAGGTGCTGATCGTGAACGTGATGGCGCCCACCGGTGAGCAATTCCGTGGGGACGCTCTGTTGGACTCGCTGGTGTCAGCGGGCCTGCGCTTTGGGGACATGAACATTTTCCATCGCTACGAAGGGGCCAAAGGCGGCGGTCCGATCCTGTTCAGCCTGGCCAATATGGTCAAGCCCGGGGTCTTTGATCTGGATACCATGGCGGACTTTACGACGCCCGGCGTCAGTCTGTTTATGACGTTGCCGCTCGAAGACCGGGTCGAGCTGGATAATGTGGAAGTGTTTGACGAAATGCTCGAAGCCGCCCGGGCCATTGCCCTGGAGCTGGGGGGCGAGCTCAAGGATGAAAACCGCAGCGTCATGACGCGGCAGACCCAGGAACATTGCCGCCAGCGCATCCACGAGTTCGAGCGCAAGCAGCTTTCCCGGATGCCGCACTAGGCGACGTGGGCACCCGTCCGCACTGAACCGTCTGATAATGAAGTAACCCGACTGCCAGGATAATTCCTTACATGGCCAAATCGACCTCTGCCATTCCGGCCGAGACCAGCGCCCGGGCGCAAGCGCTTCGGGCCGAGATTCAGGAACACAACTACCGCTACTACGCGCTGGACGAGCCCCGGATCCCCGATGCGGCCTACGACCGGTTGATGCGCGAATTGCAGGACCTGGAAGCCGAGTATCCCGAGTTGGTGACGCCGGATTCACCAACCCAGCGGGTTGGTCAGACACCACTGAGCGCCTTCGCCACGGTCACTCACGAACTGCCGATGCTCTCGCTCGATAACGCGTTTGGCGAAGACGACCTGATCGCATTCGACCGGCGGGTCCGGGATCGGCTGCAGGACGACGCGACCATTGAGTACGCCTGCGAGCCCAAGCTCGACGGCATCGCGGTGAGCCTGTTGTACCGCGACGGCCTCTTGGTGCGCGGCGCCACCCGGGGAGACGGCACCCAGGGCGAAGACATCACCCAGAATGTCCGCACCATCGACTCGATTCCCCTGAAACTGCGTGGCTCCGGATACCCTCGGGTGCTCGAGGTGCGCGGTGAAATCTACATGCCCAAAGCCGGCTTCGAAGCCCTGAACGAAAAGGCTCGGGAAAAGGGCGATAAATTGTTCGTCAATCCACGCAATGCGGCCGCTGGTAGTCTACGGCAGTTGGACGCGCGCATTACCGCGAAGCGCCCCCTGGAAATGTGTGCCTACAGCGTGGGCTATGTCGAGGATGGCGAAGTGCCCGCCAAGCACTCGGAGACCCTTGAGGCGTTCCGCGACTGGGGCCTCAAGATCAACCGTGAAATGCGGGTGGTGCAGGGCGCGGATGCCTGTATTGAGTACTATCAGCAATTGGGCGAACGACGGGCGCAATTGGATTACGACATTGACGGCATTGTGTTCAAGGTCAACCGCCGGGATCTGCAGGAAGAATTGGGCTTTGTGGCCCGCGCACCGCGCTGGGCGATCGCCTATAAATTTCCCGCTCAGGAAGAAATGACCCAACTGCTCGATGTCGAGTTTCAGGTCGGGCGCACTGGCGCGGTCACTCCGGTGGCTAGGCTGGAACCGGTGTTCGTCGGCGGCGTCACCGTCTCCAACGCCACCCTGCACAACCGTGACGAAATCGAGCGACTGGGCGTCAAAATTGGTGATACCGTCATCGTGCGCCGCGCCGGGGATGTGATTCCGCAGATCGTCTCGGTGGTCACCGACCGCCGCCCCGACGATGCGGCTGAAATTGAATTTCCCGACCACTGCCCGGTGTGCGGCTCGCCGGTTGAACGCGTACCCGGCGAGGCCGTGGCCCGCTGCGACGGCGGCCTGATCTGCGCCGCCCAGCGCAAAGAGGCCATCAAGCACTTTGTCTCCCGCAAAGCGCTGGACGTGGATGGTCTTGGTGACAAGCTGGTAGATCAACTGGTGGAAAAAGGCTTGGTCAACGCGGTGGCCGATCTTTACCACTTGACCCGTGAAGACCTGATTGGCCTGGAACGCATGGGCGAGAAGTCCGCGGACAACCTGCTCAAAGCGCTGGACAACAGCAAACAGACCACCCTGGCCAAGTTCATTTACGCCCTGGGTATCCGTGAAGTGGGGGAGGCCACCGCCCGTAACCTGGCGCAGTACTACGGCAGTCTGGATGCCCTGGCGGAAGCGGATGAAGAGCACCTCCAACAAGTGGACGATATCGGCCCCGTGGTGGCTCACTTTGTCGCGGAGTTCTTTGCCCAGCCCCATAACCGCGAGGCGGTAAAGGCGCTGCGCGACGCTGGCGTTTCCTGGACGGAAAAGACGCCTGTTGACCGCGGGTCCTTACCCCTGGCGGGGCTGACCTACGTCCTGACGGGATCGCTGGAATCCTTGACGCGGGATGAGGCCAAGGAACGTCTGCAGGCCCTGGGTGCCAAAGTGGCGGGCAGTGTGTCGAAGAAAACCGATTACCTGGTCGCCGGCCCCGGGGCCGGCTCCAAACTGAAAAAAGCCGAGGAACTGGAAGTGGATATTATGGATGAGGCTGGCCTGCTTGAGTTGTTGGCAAAGTGGGAGCAGAACTGATGCGAGTTATGAGCCTGACGCTGTTGTTGGCCTTGACCGCGCTGGTCGGTTGCGCGTCCGCTCCACCCAAGAGCAGTGACAACATCTGCGACGTCTTTGACGAAAAGCGGGGTTGGTACAAGGACGCCCGGCGCGCTGAACGCCGCTGGGGCTCGGACATCCCGACGTTGATGGCCATGATGTACCAGGAATCGACTTTTCGCCCGAAGGCTAAACCGCCGCGCACCAAAATTCTCTGGGTGATCCCCGGCCCGAGGAAAAGCAGTGCATTTGGCTATGCACAAGTAAAAGACGAGACCTGGAACGAATACCAGCGAATGAGCGGCAACCATTGGGCCAGCCGCAGCTACTTTGCGGACGCGATTGATTTTATCGGCTGGTACAATGCCCAGAGTAAAAAGCGGGTAGGCATCGACAAAAATGACGCCCGCAACCTGTACCTGGCGTACCACGAAGGTCATGGGGGGTATCAACGGCGCACCTATGATCAGAAAGCCTGGCTGGTGGGTGTTGCGGGTAAAGTAGAGCAACGGGCGCGACGGTATCGGGAGCAGTTAAAATCCTGCGAACGACGTTTCAAGGGCCCCTGGTGGTGGCCATTACGGTAGGTCGTGAAAAGGAGCGGCTATGGATCAAGAATCGATTGTGTATGGTTGCATCAAGGACATGGCGTATCTTCCCTCGGAAGGACAGCGCCTGCTGGTCAATCGCGACGCGATGTTGACGTTGCCGCACGCGGACGATTGGCCGTTTTTGTCCCAGGAGATGTTTTCGATCCCTCAGGTGGAGGTTCGCCCAGGACACTACCAGACGGAGGTGATGCATTTTGGCGCATCGTATAAAGCCGTCGAGTATGAGTGGGATCAGTGGATTGCGCAGTTTGAGGATCTGTTGAGCAAGATGTATTGGGTCTCGGCCACGGTTCACCTGGAGACGGAGTTGTGCGGCACGCATACATTCACCTGGGAGTCCACGGCGAGTTACCACAAGCCGGGCTCGGGTGACATGCAGGTGCGCTGCGAGTGGTCGCACGAGGGTGCGCTAGCGGTTTGATGATATAACCCTCTTTACAACCTAAAGGACCGGGGCGATACGATAACTCAAGTGCTAACCAGAGGGGGCGGCGGCTACAAGGTAACTGGTTTCGGAAACGCATAAACCCATCCCTGGGGCTCCATCGCTTCTCCCTGAAGCGACGGTTCCGAAACCAGTTACCTTGCATCCGCCTCAGTGCGTTCGTAGCAATCTCGGTCCAGCACCCAGCTCGCTTACGTCAGCGCGGAGGCGGGTGCGGGGTATAGCCATTGGAGACTCTCGGAGGCAGGGAGCCGACGAGAAGCCTACAGGGATGTATTCACGGCGGGTCTCCAATGGCTATACCCCGTAGCCGCCGGACTCCCCGATTTGTACGTAAGTCGCTTTAAAGAGAGTTAGAGAACGCCAAATTTTAAAATCGATCAGAGGTGATCAATGACCAACGATACTCATCCCGAATTTCGGTTTCGTCGGCTGCGGCGAACGGGCGCGCTGCGCGATATGGTTCGGGAAACCCGACTTGAAGTCAGCGACCTGATCTTGCCGCTGTTTGTCGAAGAGGGCATTGATCAACCCGTCGAAATCGGCAGCATGCCCGGCGTGGTTCGCTACCCCGAAGCGCAGCTCGCTGACAAAGTCACCAGCGCCTGGAAAAAAGGCATTCGGGCGGTACTGCTGTTTGGCGTGTCCCGGCATAAAGACGCCGAAGGTTGCGACACCTGGAACCCCGAGGGACTGATGGCGCGGATCATCCGCACCGTCAAAGCCGCCCAGCCCGAGATGTGCGTCATCAGCGACAACTGCTTCTGCGAGTATACCGACCACGGCCACTGCGGCGTGGTCCATGGGGACGATGTCGATAATGACGCGACCCTCAAAAACCTGCAGAAACAGGTCGTGGTGGCGGCCAAGGCCGGGGTCGACATGATCGCGCCCTCCGGCATGCAGGATGGCATGATCGCCGCCATCCGTGCCGCACTGGATGCCTCCGGTTATGGCCATATCCCGGTGATGTCCTACTCCACCAAATTTGCGTCTGCCTTCTATGGTCCGTTCCGGGATGCGGTGGACAGCAACTTCAAGGGCACCCGGGCCAGTTACCAGATGGACCCCGCCAATCGTCGGGAAGCGCTGGCGGAATCCCTGCAGGATGAGGATGAAGGGGCGGACATTCTGATGGTCAAGCCGGGCATCGCCTACCTGGACGTGCTGGCGGACATTCGAGCGCATTCCGCCAGGCCGCTGGCGGTGTACCAGGTCAGTGGCGAGTACGCTATGATCAAAGCCGGCGCCAAGGCCGGAGTCATTGACGAGCGGGCGGTAGCAATGGAAAGTCTGTTGGCATTCAAGCGCGCTGGGGCCGACCTGATCATTACCTATTTTGCCGAAACCGTAGCCGACTGGCTGAACGAATCCTGAGGTTGTCATGAAAGCGATTTTTGCCCTGATGGGCGCCAGTGTCCTGATGATTGTGGTCGGGGTGTTGCTGATTCTGAATCAGCCTGAATCCGAACCAGAGCAGCCGGCGCGGGATATCGCGGTCATTCCAGCGCCCGCTGAGCGCGATTCTGAAATCCCGCAAATTGAGGTGAATGCCGAACCCGGCAGTGAAGCCTGGTGCGAGCAGATGATGAACGTCCCCAATGCCGACTGGTCTCGGGAGGATTCCCAGACCTTTGCCGACCAGTGCATATACGATTAACCGCTGAATGTTCTTCACCGACGAACGCCCCCATTTCTTCAATCCGCTGACCGGAAAGTACCGTGAGGTGGTCGCGGAATGTCTGCGCCTGTTGTACCAACGGCTATACACCGATCTGCGGGATTATGGCGCAGGCCTGAATCGGGAAGGGCTGCTGGATATTTTCAAGGAAGCGATCGCCCGCACGCCGATTCTGGACAGTCGCGACGAGCCCGGTGACAGCGAGGGGCGCTTCAAAACCCAGCGGGAACTGGCCGGTTTTATTGTCAATCGACTGCTCGAAGCCGGCTGGCTGGAGCGTCGAGTGGATAATGCCAACCTGCAAAGCAGCTACGGCTTTTCCCGCATGGGACGGCTGTTTACCCAGCCCTTTGCGGCCAACCAGCACAATGACTTTCGCACCCGGCATCGCAACACCCGAAATACTCGCAATAGCCTACAGGCCTTTCTGGATCGCGGCGAAGTCCACGACCTGCTGGACGCCTACGAATACTCCGAGCGGATCATCAGCGACTTCACCGATGTGATCGCAGAGCTGGAAGAACGCAAACGCCAACTGGTCCGCGATGTCGAGGCCCGGCAGTTGGTGCAACAGGCCAGCGATGAATTTTTCGACTTCATGGAAAAAGTCTTCAAACCCGATCTTGAAGTCCGACTGTCCGCCGACAGTGTGGAAAAGTACCGTGACCAGGTGGCCCGGATCATCAGCCGTATTCGGCGCAAGCGTAAATACGGCGAAGGCGACCCGGAAACGGCCGAAAAAGACTGGCGCGCGGTGATGGAATTGCGCCTGCGAGCACTCTTGCCGCAACGGGTGGTGCCGGGGAGCTCGCTTCTGGAAACCCTGCTGCAGACCATCGAGACGCGACTGAAAAATGCCTGCGATGTGATGTTGCCGGCCCTGCGCAAGGCCCTGAATACGTTTACCCAGCGGGCCGATATCATCATCCGCCAGCTGAGCTACATTCATGCCCAGAGCGGTGACGGCGCCCTGGAACTGTGTCAGCTATTGGCGGCGCAGCCCCGCGAGCGCCAGGACGAACTGTTGCAGCGTCACGGAGAAGACTGGTCCGCACTGCACTTGCGCTATATCGACCCCGGCCACCTGGTGCTGCGTGAGCGACGCGTCCGGGCACCCATTCGCAGTGACCTGGACGACGAACAACCTCTGGATCGAGACGCTCAAAAACAACTGTATATTCAGCAAGCTCTTGAGCAGGCGTTTTCGCTGCAGGGCAAGGACGTGCGTGCCTATGTCCAGCAGGCCCTGGACGAGCAGGGCCAGATCAGCAGCCGATCGCTGACCGCCGTGAGTCTCCCCGAATTGTTGAGCCTCGCCCGTGCCACCGAAGTGGGGGCGGCGGCCAACTTGTCCTCCGAATTCGGTTTTCGGGTGCGGCAGGATGAGGCCTGGTTGGCGGAAAGTCCGCGCATTACCGAGGGTGACTTCTTCACTCACCGCGACGAATACATTATTGAACTGACCGAGGATGCCAATGAGCCCTCTGACCGATAGCCTTGAACGGGCCCTGGACTCACACAACCTGACCCTCAAGGAGTGGCGGGAGTTGATTCAGCGACTGCTGGATTATGGCGTATTGTGCCGGGACGACAGTCAGGTGGAAGCCGAGTTGTACGATCGCTTTGAGCGCATCGAAGCTCTGGTGGATGACTACCTCAGCCTGATGGGGGTTCGTCTGCAACACGACACGCGCTTTCAGTTTGTGCGCCTGATCCCGCCCGGTGCGCGGGTGCCCGGCATTGAAGATGAAAGTGACGAGCCGTTTAACGGCGGTTTTCGCACCCGCCTGAATCAGGCGGAAATCGCCCTGGTACTGATCCTCCGAGCTGAGTATGACAAGGCGGTGCGCGAGGGCGTGATCGACGAACAGGGCTGCGCGACGCTGTCTCTGGAAGCGGTGGCGCTGGCGAGTAAAAATCTTCTGCAGCGCAGTCTGCCCGAAGCCGTGGCGGAACGCCGACAGTTGTTCCGCCGGTTACGTCAGCTACGCTTGATTCACTACGCCCAAGAGGCGGATCTGGAGCAGACCGATAGCTGGATCAAGGTGCGGCCGTTGATTGTGAACCTGGTGAACAACGAATGGCTGGATAATTTGAAGCAGGACATTGAAGCCGAAGCGCCGACCGAGGGTGAGGGCGGTGAAGCAGAACCGGAAGGTGCATCGATATTTTCCGGGGAGTGGACCTGATTTATGTATCTGAAAAAATTCATCTACATCCACTGGGGCAACATCCCCAACACCGAATGTGCATTCGGCCCGATCAACCTCTTCTCCGGAGGGAATGGGTCGGGTAAAACCACGGCGGCGGATGCCATTCAGACCATCATGACTGCCGCCCACGACAACCTGTTCCATTTCAACCCCGGGCAGGACGAAGCCAGCCAGCGCGGGCGCGGTGGCAAGCAGGTGCGCACGCTGGCCTCCTACGTACTCGGCTGTGACGACGGCGCCTACGCGCGGCCCGAGGGGTGTGATGGCTACCTTGGTGCGGTGTTTTATCCGACCCCGGGAGAAACCAGCGAGCCGTTTACCGCACTGATCGGAATGCGCGCCCATCTGGAAGGCTCCGGGCAGCAACGGGTCGCGCGCCTGGACGAACTGCAGTTCATGTTATTACCCGGCGTTCAGCTTGGTTTATCCGATTTACTGAAAAGCGATACCGGTGGCCGCTATGTGCTGCCCCTGGATCGGGCGTATGGCCTGCTACGGAAACAGTTCGGCCCCGAGTCCGTGGAGAAGTATGACAAGAAAAAAGCCTACCTTGGCCGACTGTATGGTCTGATCCGTGACCGTCAGGATGCCGTGTCCGAACGGGAGGCGATGAACGCCGCCCGGGCCTTCTCCCGGTTTATGGCCTACAAACCCATCAAGGGGATCGATGAGTTTGTGGCCAACGAAGTGTTGGAACCGCGCGACCTGGGTGAAGCAATCCGCTCGGTATCCGCCATGCTGAAGCGTATCCACGGTATGGAAGCGGATGCCCGACAACTGCGCGAAGCCATTGAGCGACTCAATCAGGGTCGACTCACGGCCGGTCACTTTGTCGATCAATGGCTCGATTGGCAATTGCTGCACTACGGCCTGGCCCGGCGCCGCTACAACGACTGCCAGAACCGCTACCTGACCGAAAAGCGTAAGCAGCAGGCACAGCGCGAGGCGGTGGAGGCGAACCGGCAGGCCATCGAGTTGAGCGAGCAGCGCCGGGATGACCTGCAGCAACAGTTGCTGGATCTCAACACCCGACGTCTGGGCATTCCCGGGTTGCGAGAAAAAGACCAGCTGGCCCAGGAGCGCAAAGCGGAGGAGCAGCGCCTGCACGCGACGGTGCCGAAGTTGTTGGAACAACTGCAAAAGGTCGATCGCAATCGCGAGAGCGCCAAAGTACTGCACGATGGCTTGCGCCGCACATCCTTGTCCCTGGTGTTGCCGGAGTTGGCCGATAAAACCCGCAACGCCCGCCTGAAAGCCATTGCGGAGGACGATTCCCGGCTGGATGCCCATGAGCTGCTCAATCGGGACTGGATTGACATCAGCCCACTGGAATCCCGCCTGGATCAGGCCCTGACGCAACAACAGCAACATCGTCAATGGTGCGCGGATTGGTTTGAGAGTGAAGAGGGCACCGCCAATCTGCGGGATCGCCTGGCGCGCGAGTGTGACAAGCGCCAGCAGGCCTGCGATCAGGTGCAGGCGCGAACCGAGCGCCTGGGGCGGGAAATGGGCGCATTGGAAGCCCGGGAAGTCAGCTATCCGCCCTACGTGCAACAGGCGCTGGCGGAGCTGCACAAGCAGCTTCCCGAAGCCGATGCCCGGGTGCTGTGCGACCAGGTGGAGGTGACCGACCCGGAGTGGCAGTCCGCCATTGAAGGCTATCTTGGAGGCGCCCGCTTTGGTTTGATTGTAGATCCGGATTATGAGGCCGATGCCATTCGATTGGTTCGCTCCCTGAGTGGCGTCGGTCAGAAAGCCCGGGTGATTCAAGGCCACAAGGCCCGGCGGGATAATGAAAAGCTGGGTGCCTTGCCTCAGGGCAGTGTGGTGGAAGTGATGCAGTTCAATCACGACACCGCCGAGCAATACCTGAAGGCGAGCTACGGCTCTGTGCAGCGGGTACCGGATGCGGATACTCTGCGCAATACCCGTCGCGGGGTCACACGGGACTGCCTCGGCTCGGGAAATTACTCTCTGTTCCGCTGCGATATTGCCGACAGCGATCTGGTGTTCGGCCAGAGCGCCCGTGAGCGCGCGCTGGCGGCCCGCCGACAGGAACAGGAGGCGTTGACCCGCGAATGGCAGGCAAGCCGGGATCTTGCCGCCGAGGCGCAGCAATTGCTGGCCGCCGTGGACGGACTGCGTGTCCCCGAGCATGGCGACTGCCTACAGACCATGCTCAGCGCCCAGCGACGCCTGCAGTCACTGGAGCAGCAGGCCGATCAGCTCGATCTGAGCGCCGGTGAGGCTCTGGAAGAGGAACTCCAGGCGTTGAAGGGCCGGGTAGAAGAACAGGCCGCTCAGGCACGGGCATTAAACGAAGAGCGTGCCAACCTGCTGGCGGAATTGAAGAATATCGACAGTCGCTGTCAGACTCTGGATCGGGATCAGGACCAGACTCTGGCCGTGGTTGAGCAGTGCGAACAGAGCCTGGAAGGCCTGGATGCGCTCGCGTCGGGGTTCGATGCCGAGTCGCGGCTGGCGGAGGTCGACGAGGATCTGCGCGAGGCCCGCTATTATGAGGCCCGACTTGCGGACGTGCAGGGCGAGCTGAAAAGTGCCCTGCATAAACTGCAGCAGAGTGTACTGCAACACAATCAGCAGTGCCGCCCGGCGGACGCCTTCGCGCTGGAACTGGACTTCAGCGACGAGTTTGGACGGGAGAATTTTGCCCGTATCTGCCAGTTACGCCGCCAGTTCGACAGCCTGTACAACCGGGACAAGAACCACATCCTGGCCCAGCGCCACAGCGAACTGCAATCCCTGCGGGACAGCTTCAACAATGCGTTTGTCACCAACCTCTGTCACTCGATCTACCAGGCCATCAATGATGGCAAGCGGGTACTGGAGGACCTGAACCGGGAACTGGAGCACCACCGTTTCGGAGCGGACCGGGAGCGGTTCCGGTTTGATTGGCAGTGGGTGCCGGAATTCAAGGAGTACTGGCAGTTCTTCAAGGCAATCATCGATAATCCCAGTCTCGGCGACGGTGCCACCCTGTTCGATATCGAGCTTGAACCCAAGCATCAGAAAGTGCGCGAGCGGCTCATGACCATGTTACTGGATGAGGATGAGCAGAAGGCGCTGCGGGATCTGGAGCGTATCGCGGATTACCGGAATTACCGCCGCTACGAAATCTACAAGGAGCCGGAGGGCAAGCAGCCCATTGCCTTGAGCCAGTATGGCACCGGTTCCGGTGGCCAATTGGAAACGCCCGCGTATATTATCCGCAGTGCGGCCATTACCTCGGCGTTCCGCTTTGGCGAGGGTAACAGCCATTTGCGGATGGTGTTGGTGGATGAGGCCTTTTCCAAAATGGATGAACACCGCTCGCGAGAGGTCATTCATTACCTGACCGAGAGCCTGGGCCTACAGTTATTGTTTATCATGCCCAGCAGCAAATCCGGCCCGTTTCTGGAGCTCATCTCTAACCAGTTTGTGTTCAGCAAGTGCGCCACCCGCGAGCGGGTAGGGGAGTTGCAGACCCGGGTGGTGCTGGATCGACAGGAGTGCGATCGGGAGCGGATTCAAGCGTTGATGGCGAACCATCGCCAGACTATACGCCAGCAGGCGGAGTTGGATTTTCTGGAAGAAGTCGAATGATATCAAACGATACGTTGCAGTCCCGGTTCAACCAACTGCGTACCAACAAAGCCTTCGAGCTGTTCGTGGTGGGCATCATCATCTTTTCGGCTTTGGTCATCGGGGCCAAGACCTATGATATCCCGCCGCTGATCTCCAATGCGATTGTGATTACCGACTGGTTTATCACCATCTTCTTTCTCGTGGAAATTACCATCCGTTTCCTCGGGGAACCTCGCAAGCGGGATTTTTTCAAGTCCGGCTGGAATATCTTTGACACCACCATCGTGATCGTCAGCCTGATCCCCATTGAAGACAGCGAACTGGCCCTGGTGGGTCGCCTGGTGCGGGTATTCCGGGTGCTTCGTATGGTATCCATCATTCCGGAGCTGCGCACACTGCTCATCTCCCTGCTCAGAGCCCTGCCTCAACTCGGTTATGTGGCGTTGATGATGTTCATCATCTTCTATATTTACGCCGCCATCGGCAGCATGTTCTTTGCCAGCGTCAATGAGGAGCTCTGGGGTGATATCGCCATTAGCATGTTGACCCTGTTCCGGATCATGACCTTTGAAGACTGGACCGATGTGATGTACGAAACCATGGTGGATTACCCGTTCAGTTGGGTCTTCTACGTCACCTTCATTTTCCTGTCCGCCTTCGCGTTTCTGAACATGATCATCGGGATCGTCGTGAACGTACTGGACGAGCAACACCGCAAAGAGCGCCAGGAAGAGGGCGAGCCGACCTTGCGGGAGTTGCAGAATGAGCTGCGTGAGTTGAAGGACCTGGTGCGTCAGTCGACCCGACCCCGAACACCTCAGGAGTAACCTTATGGCCACAATGAATTCCATCATTGACCGTCTCGATCAGCTCCTCGACCGCGCGGAGCGTTTGCTGCCTGCCAGTGATCCGGCGATTGACTGGACCGCCCAGGCCTTTCGCTGGCGGACTGTCAACGGTCGGGGATTTCTGCAGGCCGTGCGCCATCCGCACCGGGTGGCGCTGGAGGCTTTGCAGAACATCGATGCCCATAAAGAGGCCCTGGTGCGCAACACCCGACGCTTCATAGAGGGTAAACCGGCCAACAATGTGCTGCTCACCGGCGCTCGTGGTACGGGTAAGTCCACCCTGATCAAGGCGGTCTGGAGTAGCTTCTCCGATCAGGATCTGAAACTGGTTGAAGTGGACAAGGCCGACCTGCCCAACCTGAGCGATATTCTGGTGTTGCTCGAAGAGCGGCCAGAGCACTTTATTGTATTCTGCGATGACCTGTCCTTCGAGGAAGGTGATATCAGTTACAAGGCCCTGAAATCGGCACTGGATGGGTCGATTGCCGCTCCGGCCGAGAACATTGTGTTTTACGCTACCTCCAACCGGCGTCACCTGTTGCCCCAGACCATGCGCGATAACCTGGATGTCAGTTATGAGGAGGGCGAGCTTCGCCCGAGTGACAGCATTGAAGAGAAAACCTCACTGTCGGACCGGTTCGGTTTGTGGTTGAGCTTCTATCCGTTCAGCCAGACAGAGTATCTTGCCGCCGCCCGCTACTGGGTAGAAGCGCTGGGCGGACAGTGGGATGAAGAGGTGGAAGCGGAAGCTTTGCTGTGGCACAGGACCCGGGGCGCCCGCAGCGGCCGGGTTGCCTGGCAGTTTGCCCGGGACCATGTCGATCCCGCCTGAGGCACGCAACGTTACAAACGGTTAACAGCCTTCTACAAATGGTTACAGATTCGTGACCATGGCTCTGCTAGAGTGGCTGATATAACGACCACTAAGGAATATCTCATGTTCAAACCGTTTATCGCAGCCAGTGCTTTGGCAACGGCGGCACTACTCTCCAGTACTTCAGCCTTGGCGACCATTGTTGAGTTCGAGACCGAGCTGGGTAATGTTCAAGTCAATCTGTACGACGAAAGCACACCGGAGACCGTCGAGAATTTTCTGTCTTATGTGGAGTCCGGCGCTTACGACAATACATTCTTCCATCGCCTGGTGCCCGAATTCATCCTCCAGGGCGGCGGGTTCCGCTATATTGAAGACAGCGGCGACGTGAAAAACATTGAAACCGATGACCCGGTGATCAATGAGCCCGAGTGGTCCAATCGGCAAGGCACTATTGCCATGGCCAAGCTGGGCAGCGATCCAAACAGCGCAACGTCTCAGTGGTTTTTCAACCTCGAGAACAATCATGAAAACCTGGACGTGCAAAACGGCGGCTTCACCGTGTTCGGTGAAGTGATCAGCGGCATGTCGGTTCTGGAAGATATTGCCGAGCTACCCCGTTTCAACCTGCAGGGTGCGTTCACCAACCTACCGCTGCGCAACTATGGCGAAGAAGAGCTGGAAAACGATGTGGAAGTCGATTCCACCCATCTGGTGAACCTGCTGTCCGTGCGCATCATTGACGATGCGGAGAACTCAGCCGCCGACCTGGATCCGGTTCCCAACACACTGATCGATTCCGTCGACGACAAGGACTCCGGTAGCAGCTCCGGTGGTGCCATGGGCTGGTTGACATTGATGCTGGGATTGTTGGGTTTGCGGAAGGTTATGGGCGCGCGCTCGCGCCCATAATTTTACACTTCAATTGAATCAAACACCGTGACCTTGCGCCACAGGTGCGAACAATCCTCCACAAACTTCTGGTGGATCGGGTGCACCTGGTAGGCGTTCTGACCTTCGACATCATCAAACATCAACAGCTCGGATACCTGGTAGCTGTTATCCACCACATCCCGCTTTTCCGTTGAGGCCGGCACACCGATGTGAATGCCGCGCACGGTTTCAATGTCCTTGAGGGTTTTCAGACCGGCGATCAGGGCATCGCGATCTTCTGTCGACTCCGGATTCTTCAACCAGAAAAACACCGTATGGGTCAGCTTCGGAATCTCAACGGATCCGTGCTTGTGGTGCTTGTGATGGCCATGACCGTGGTCACCCTGTTTTTTCTCTTCGCCGTGATTGTGGGCCTGGGCTGAGGGCAACATGGCCGCAGCGCCCAAAGCCGCTGCCCCGGTGATGAATTGCCGACGACTGGAGAGATCTTTCATTGTGATTGTGCTCCTGTTGGGACGTTTTTATGAAGACCGGTGTCAGTCAGAATGACCAGCCGGTCTTGTGGTGAAAGGTTGAGAGCCGCATCCCGCTGGGGGTTCAATTGTAGCCTGCGCCCCTGATGCGGCTCGTGATAGTAGACCCCAAGCGCTGTTTCTCCACGCTCGGCGATGAGCCCCTCCAACTTCCAGAAGGGCAGGGAGCCCTCAATACCGTAATCCACGGGCGAGCGGAAATAGATCTCAGCACCGCCCTCGGTAAATAGCTCGTCAAATACCAGACGCAATTCCGGGCGCAAAGCCACCTGGGCAAGCAGGTGACTGAGAATCAGCGGGCTGATGATGGTTTCACCACGTTGGTGTCCCAGCAGAATGGCATTATCCGGATCGCTCAGCTCCACCAGTAGCTGCGGTGGCTCATCGGTTTGTTCCAAGTGGTCTTCGAGAATGCTTTGTCCGACGATGGCACGGGCGTCGGCTTCTTCACCACTGTTTACCCGGTCGCTGCTGGTCAGAATAATGCTGTCGTACTGGGCGGGTTCGATGTCATACAACTCGCCTTCCTGCATGAAATCCGTTTCGATATGTCGACACTGTGCTTTGACCGAGCCCATGTGATATCTATCGATTGATCGTTCCCGCTCCTCCGCCGGCAGTATCGAAACAATATCCAGCTCAAACCGATACTGGCGGTAACTGCCCAGCTCGTGCACCAATGCGGGAAGGCGGTCGTTCCAGCCGAGAATCAACACTTTCTTTTTGGTCAGGCGGTGGGCGGGCTTGTGTTTGTCGCCCAGCGCCTTGCGCTCGACCGGAGTGAGCCGGTGACCCGATGCCTTGAGCGGCTGGGTGTCGTTGAATCCGGGAGCAATGAACACCACTTTGTCGGTTTGTTTGACCACTGAGTCTGAGGGAGCGTTCAACTGCACTCGCCACTGGTTTTCTTCCCGATGCAGCACACCACAGATCACGGCACGAGGGCAGCGCATGGCAATGGAAGCCAGGGACTCACCGGCAAAGTGTTCACCGCTGCGGACATAGAACTCGTTGCCACTCTGGTCGGTCAACAATTCGTTGTAAACCTCCGACAGTCCCGGGTGAATCAGGTTCTGGGCCATCAGGCTGGCGATGGTGGCATCCCCGGGCACCACCTGCAGGGGGCCGGAATAAGCGCGGCGGGCAATGGTCAGCTTGCGTAAGTCCTGAATTTCCGCCACGACAAATGGCCGGGTGACATTCTGGCTGCGGGCGAGGGCATCCAGCGACATCAACGCTTTGATGGTCTCCACATCGGCGCTGACCAGGCTGTTCAACTCGTGGGAGTCACTGGGAATGATGACGGCGGCGGCATTCAGGCAGGCAGCCCGATGCAGGGCGTCGGGCTGCAGAGCACTGCCGGAGCGCAGCACAATCTGTCGGGCTTTACGACCGATACCCGGCTCCGCGCGCAACTCCTCAGCCTGAAGGGCCGACATATCCTCTGCCAACACCACCAGTTTGAGGCGGGAACTGTCGTGCCCCAACAGGTGTTGGCGCATGGATCCGGACGCACTCAGCAGCTCTCTGATCAGGGGCAGGGTACGGCTGTTCCAACCAATGATGACCACGTGGTTGCGAAAGGCCACCGGTGTCAGGCCCCGTTCAAGCGCGGTCATACGGGCGATCAATGAGCGGGTGAGAATGGCCACCAGGGTACCCATGAACACCACGTAACCACTGACGGTGAGGATCGTCGACACAAAGCGCAGCCAGGATCCCTGGTCATCGCCCAGATAGCCTGGGTCGGTTAGGCGCAGAAAGGCCCACCAGACAGCGTCGCCAACGTCTTCGCCTTCGCCGGCGGGGAAGGCCAGGAGGCCGCCGGTAATGGAGATGAGGGCGATGATCGCACCCACCACCAGCAACTGAAACAGGGCGCCTTTGACGAACTGGCGCTCAACAAAAAATTTGACCCGGTCTATAAAACGCAGTGGCAGCATGGCAGCTCCTGTCCCGACGAGCTCAGTGCATTATTGAGGGCTGCCAGTATACCGGTTTTTGCGCTCAGTCCAATTCAGAACCATGACGGTCAGCGAAGGCAGCATGGTCAGCGTTACCAGTGTGGCACCGATAATGCCCGCCATGACGATCACCCCGACCCCGCGGTAAAGCTCGCTGCCGGCGCCCGGTAGAAACACCAACGGCGCCAGTCCGACAATGGTGGTAATGGTGGAAATGGCAATCGGGCGCAGACGTGAGCTGACCGCTTCTCGCACGGCTTCCACAGAGTCCATAGCCTCTTCTTTGAGGTTACTGATTGCCCGATGGACGATCAGAATCGGGTTATTGACCACCGTACCCATGAGAATCAGAAAGCCAAGCATGGAGATCATATCGAAGGGCTGACTGATGCCACCCAGGCCGAGCGCCGAGGTGGCGCTACCCACGAGGTTGAGCAAGGCAAGCCCGGCAATCCCGCCAGCGATGCCCAGCGGAATTGTGGTCATGATCAACAGCGGATAACCCCAATGGGTAAAGATCGCCACCATCAACAGATAAACAATGAACAGGGCGACCAGATAGTTACTGCTCAAGGACTCCCGGGTGGCGTCCAACTGGTCGGCCGCCCCGGAAATGTTCAACGTCACCCCCGTGGGCACCAGCCCATTGTCCTGCAGATAGCCTACGACGTCTTCGCGCACACGCTCGACCCCGGTTTCCAGGGCGACTGAGCGGGGTGGGATGATATTGAGCGTTACCGTGCGGCTGCCGTCGAGCCGGCGGATGCTACTGGTATCCACGGTTTCTTCCATCCGGGCGAAATCGGACAGGGGCAGGGTACCGCGCTCAGGCACAAAGACGGCGATGTCCTGAAGTGTATCCAGGTCCGCGCCGGGACCTTGCTGGTTGTACAGGTAGATGTCGATTTTGTCATCGGCGAGGAAGAACTCATTGACAAAAGCGCCGTCGGTCAATGCGGACACTGAGAAGCCGATGTCCTCGGTATTCAGGCCCAGCTCCGCCGCCCGATCCCAATCGGGGCGGATTTCCAGTAACGGCTGAGCCAGGGATAGACTGGACGGGCGGGTCTGGATGCTCGGGTTGTCAAACACGGCCTCGGCGCGCGCGTAGGCGGCCTGCGCCACCTGAAACAGGTTGGCCAGATCCGGCCCGGAGATATCCAGGTTGACGCTGCGTGTGCCGCCGTCGTTGCTGCTGATGATTGAACCGCGCGCCGCAAACGCCCGCATCCCGGGATAGGTTTCGTATTGCTTGACCAGGGCGGCCATCAGCGCCTCGATCTGCCCGGGATCCTTGGATTCGGTGATGATCCTCAGGCTCTGGGGCGAAATACCCAAGTTGATGTATTTCATCGCGGGCACATCGGTTTCACCTCGTTCGAAAGCCTCCGGCTCATCGTCCACGTAGGGCATGAAATAGTCCTGAAGCTCCATGCCGATGGCTTCCATGGTTTCGAGGTTGTAGCCCGGCGGGGCATTCATGGAGGCAAAGGTTTTTGGCTCCTCGCCCTCGGGCAGATATTCCGCCGGAGGGGTGAGGAACAACACAATGGCACCACTGATCACAACAGTGGCCACAATGGCACTGATACGCCGCCGGGGCGTTTCGATCAGCCACTGAATCTGCCGAGTGATCCGCGCCTGGAGCGGATGGGCTTCGTCACCACCAGAGGCGCCCTCAAACTTCAGCCGGGCGCTCGCGGTGGGAATCACGGTAATCGCCACCAACATGGATACCAGGATTGACGCGGAAATGGCGATCGCAATATCCGAATAAAGCTGCCCCGCCTCTTCGGCGATGAACACCACCGGCAGAAACACCATCACGGTGGTCAGGGTGGAGGCCAGCACCGCCGGCCAGACTTTCTGGACTCCGGCAACGGCGGCCTGCAGTTTCTTCAGCCCTTTGCGACGCTCGAGTTCGATGCTTTCGAGCACCACAATACTGTTATCCAGCGTCATACCGATGGCGAAGGCGACGCCCGCCAGGGAGATGACGTTGATGGTCCGCCCCGCAACCAACAGCCCAAGGAAAGCCGCGATGGTACAGATGGGAATGCCCACCACACCCAGTGCAGTGGCCCGGAACGAGCGCATGAAGGCGTACATGATGGCGGTTGCCAGCAGGGCACCGAGAATCAGGTTTTTCCAGACGTTGAACACCGAGGCCTGCACATACACCACATCATCCGCGGTCAGGGCCAGCTCCATGCCTTCCGGGTTGAGCAGGTCCCGATTGATGTTGTCCACCTCGGCCATCATGGCTTCCTTGATGGCGATCACGTTGGAACCGCTCTCCCGGCGCACCGACAGGCTGATGACGGGACGGGTATTGACGTAAGAGGTCTGGCGAATTTTGAAATGATCGAGCTCCACGTCGGCCACATCGGACAGGCGGGTAATGCTGTCGCCTCGGCGCTCCAGAATGAGGTTTTCCAGGTCCTCAAGGTCCTCGAAACGCCCCATGGTACGCAGCAGGTAGCGCCGCTTGCCGCTTTCCACTTCACCGCCGGAGAGGTCTCGATTGCGCTCGCGGATGGCGTCGCGCACTTGGGTCAGAGTGATCTCCCGCTCCGCGAGACGCTCGGGGTTCAGGTGAATCTGGATCTGGCGTTCGGCGCCCCCCCCGACGTTGACTTCAGACACCCCCGGCACGCCGGACATTCGCGGCCGGACATTGTCCTCGATGAAGTCACGCATCATGTCCATGTCCAGTCCCCGAGGATTGCCCTCCAGTGGGGAGATTCGGAAATACATGAATGCGTTGGATGAAAACGACGTGGCATAAACGCTCGGCTCGTCGACATTTTCCGGGTAAGAGGGGACCTGGGTGAGGGCGTTATTGACCCGGATCAGAGTCTCATTGATGTCCACTCCGAACGGAAATTCGAGCTCAATCTGGGCCGAACCGAAATCGGCACTGCTCTGCATCTCCACCAGATAGGGAATGTTCCTCAGGTACTCCTCCTGCTCGATCAGGATTTCCTTCTCCACATCCTGAGGCGTGGCCCCGGGCCAACTGGTGCGAATGGAAATGGTGCGCACTTCCAGGTCCGGAATCATCTGCACCGGAATTCGCAGCGCGGCCAGGATACCGAGTACACAGATGATCAGAACGGTGACAGTGACCAGAATGCCGTGGCGAACAACCCAGGAGAACATCAGCGGTTTCCTCCCTCGTCATTTCCGTCGCCCTCGGCAATCCGTTCGGGAACAACCTCCTGACCTTCCTGCAAGGCTTCATTACCCAGGGTAACCACCACATCGCCCGATGAGAGACCGGAGCGGACCTCCACCCAACCAGAGGCACTGATTCCCGGCGTGACCTGCTGCTCGCGTACACCGCTGACTTGCCCCTGTTCCGCTTCGGTAATCACCCAGACACTGACCCGGCCATCCGGGTAGCGGATCAGAGCGTCACGCGGTACCGCAAGCCCGGTACGGTCGGTATTGAGCTCCAGAAGCCCCGAGGTGGACAGGCCGGGAATCAACTCCGGCGCATCGTCGGGCGGTGTCACGCGTAACAGAAACGTTCGGGCGCCGGTCTCGCTGAGCGGCACCTTGCGATGCACCCGTCCGATGACCTCGGTATCGGGGTAGGCGTCAAAGCGCAAGGAGAGGCTGGATTGTTCGCTGACTCTCGGGAAATATCGCTGGGGCACCTGGAAGTGCACCCGGAGCGGCTCGCTGGCCACCAGCTCCATGAGCGGATTGCCGGGAGATACCCACTCGCCCAGATCCACCTGACGAGAGCTGACCACACCGTTAAAGGGCGCTCTGACCTGGTGTCGCTCCAGTTCCGCCTCCAGGCGATTCAGTCGGGCCCGGGCGGCATCGCGATTGGCCCGGCTGACCCGTTCTTCCGCCTCTAGGCGCCGAATGTCACTGGCGGCGATGGCGCCATCGCGCAGCGATCGGGCTTCATTGAGTTGACGCTCGCTGTCGGCCCATTGCGCCTCGGCGCTGGCCAGGTCGGCGGCGGCCTGATCCCGATCGATACTGACCAGCTCGGCATCCAGCTCCAACAGTAGATCGCCAGCCTCGACCCGGTCCCCGGCATCGACGGCCAGCCGGGACACCAGCCCGGCCACCTGGGGCGAGAGCAGAGATCGCTGCTCGGCGGTGACCGAGCCGGTCAGGGGAACCGTTTCGATGACCGGCCGCTCAACCACCCGGACTGCCTCGACTTTGGGCGGTTCCTGGGCCGAGCTCCAGGACGCCGCCAGAAGCAGTAATAGGCCATACACTGGGCGAGGGGAGGCGATCATAGTCATACCGGTTTGTCTCCTGAGTTCCTTCGACGCGATCCAGCATACCGCCTGATGGGAGAGGCGCAAATATCCACCGCGTTAAGATTTGTCGTCAAACCCGCGCAGAACGGGGCGTTTTGCTCGGCTTTATGCTAGGGTATGGGTCCCGGTGCGGGCGTTGTGGCGCCGTCAAGGGCCAGCCCTCCGCACCCTGGTACCAGAATTACGGAATACGCAGTATGAACGATCAGTACGACCGCCGGAACGCCGCCTGGCGCGCCGCCCAACAGTGGCGAGAAAAGGCCCAGTCCAGCTCTCGGTGGCGAGGCCCCAAGCTGTTTCTGGCCTGGGTGGTGTTTGGCCTTCTGATGCTTGTTGGCCTCGTCATAGCGCTGGTGTTTTTGCTGGTGGGCTGGCTGGCCATGCCGCTGCTGCGCCGGCGCTTTCGCAAGCGCACCGAGCAGATGCGCGCCCAGGCTGAGCAGGCCGCCCGGCGAGCCGGTGGCCATGGTCCTGGCTCCGGTAACCGGGGGAACGTCATCGAAGGTGACTATTCCGTTGATAAATCCTCCTCCGAGAGCAACCGCCATGATCGCTCATAGCGCCAAGGGGCTGGTCGTTGCCCTGTTACTTGGCGTGCTCTCTGGCTGTGCGTTGTTCCAGCCGGATGTCAGCCGCAACGCCTGGCCCGACGACATACCGCCCCGCTCGGATTTTGAAGCCCTGTATGCGGCGGATGAGCGCAATCAGGCGGTACAGTCCCAGGAGGAGTATCTGATCTGGATTACCCGCTTTTACGAGGGTTGGAAGCTCTATCCGCAGGGTTGGAACGACCTGGTACCGGATATTCTGGCCGAGGTGAAGGATCCGGACGAGCGCGCCGAGCTTGAAGAGGAACTCTACGAAGCCGGACGTTTCATCGCCAGTGAATGGTCCAAGAACGCCGACACCCGCAAAGTGCGCACCCGGCAATTGTCGATCTGGGGCAATGCCATGCGCGAAGCGGTCACCCGGGGAGAGACCCGGGAAATGATTGAGCAGATCGCGCGCGACGTCGATCGGCTCAAGGCGCAGCGCCTGACCTACTCCGACATCACCCCCGGGCGCTACTACGCCGAAGATGAGGATGATGTCTTTCGCTAATGGATGATTTAGGTGCCGCCCGTCACGCAGGCTGGGTTGCGCTGTCCAGTTCCGCCAACACCTGATTCACATAGCTCTGCAAAACCTCGGGCGACTGCTCCAACAGATTATCAATATCTCGGGTGCCCGGTTTAGCGTGGTCCTTTTCCGCAACGTACTGTCGTGCCGCTGCTTCCAGTACCTGACTGAACACGACCGGTTCCGCGAAATAGGCCTCGGGATTCGCCTCGCAGTAATGAGTAAAGGCCGACAATGCTTCCACCACCGCCGTTTTGTAGTAGGCCGGATGCAACTGTTGGGTCAGTCGGTCAATCAACTGGGCAAAACTTTCCTCGCCCGAAGTCATGGAACTGCGCACCAGCTCGCAATCCAGTGTTGATTCTTCACTGTCTCGATCACCGAACTCCAGGGTCACTGCATGGGCCAGACTTTGCCAGATGGCCTTGAGAAAATCATTGTCCAGCCGTGTCACCAGCCCGCGCGCCAGACGCCATTCGAACCAGTCCGCGTCCAGTGCATGGAACTGCTCGGCGGCGCTGCGCGGCAGGGCCCCGGGCTCGGGTTTGCTCAACTGGACTTCCTCGGTGAAAATCCGTCGTTGATAGGTCAGTATGTCGACCAGTCGCTGGGTCACGGTTGACGGCGGCAGCACGCCCAACTCATCCAGGGAACAGTAGTCATCACTGATTCGCCCCTGGCGCAAGCACAACTGCATGAAGTTGTGTAGATGAATAGAGCGTAGCCCGTCAAACAGCTCCGGACGCGTGCGCACCAGAGTCCCGAGCTGAGCGAGCATTTCCTGGGCCAAGGTCCGCTCTACCGGGTCCTTATAGGTTCGGGATACGCCCGCCATCAGCTCGTCATTACTCAGGTGGGCGCTGACGATAAATTCGCGTTTTTTGTCTCCCAAGACCACCAACAAGTGGCGCATGGCGAGCACAGACAGACTGCCGGCAAGATCACTGTGGAAGCGATCCAGCGCCGCAAAACAGTAGCGGGCCATCAGCCATTGATTCAGCTCCCGTGCACGCCGATAGAGCATTTCCAGCCATTGCTGAAGCGTCACCGGCTGACCTTCGTGCTGTCCGATCAAAGCGTCGAGGTCCCGATTGTTAAGGAAGCCGGCGAGCTGAGTCTGAAGCTCAACTTCCGGCGCCTCGGTCAAAGAGTCCCAGATGGCCTGGGCCTCTGGCGCCAGATCATCCCACTGCCTCAGGCAGTAGGTGCAATCCCTGGGCGTCAGCGGCTCAAGTTTCACATCGGGAATACTCAACGTATTCACCCGGGAGGCCCGATAGGCCAGATTGGCTGACGCGTAGCCAACATGCTCATGCTCGGTCCGAAGTTGGAGGGAGCGAATCGCCTCGAATAGCGACTCGATATGAGGCATCTGACACAGCTCATGGGTCATCAACAAGGTGAAGACGGCCACTTCCTGATTGATCCAGTGTTTGCGGATATGCTCGATTTCCTGGGCGAGACTTTCGCTGAACCATTGGGCATCATACAGGCGGTAATCTTCCTCTTCGCTTTGCAACCAGGAAAGCGTCAGGTAGACCTTGCCGTTGATCTGATATGTCTGGGAACTGGCCAGGCTCTGTAGGCGTCGGGCCGGGCGCCCGGTCAACCTCAATGCCGGGTTGGCACCGACCTGCCCATAGGCTTTAACCAGCTCTGGGGCGGGCAGGGCGGTCAGGGGTTGAATCTCCTGAAGTGTTTCAGCGATCACACCGTGCTCAGAGAGAATGTCTTTGGTCACTTCGTTATCGGTCAGCACGACCAAAGCGATGTTTGACTTGATGAACTTGGTGGCCCGCCGACGCAGAAAAAGCGGGTCCAGATGATCCGGTTCCAGCAATCCTTCATGCATGATCAAGCCGGTCCAGTACAGGCTCTGGGCCCAGACCAGGGGCACATTGTCGTTGGCCACCCGCTCCTGGGAACCGGGCTGTTTTTTTTCCGCTGCCACCCGATCGTTCGGCAAGTAATACAACTCAGGTAACAACCCGATACCATCCACTTTCACCATCAGAGATTCGAGCTTGTCCCGATAGTGTTGCGCGGTGGATTCGTTACCGTCGAACAGCGCCTGAATGTACAGATAGGTGAAAAACAGCGGCCATTCGGATTCAACATGCTCAAAGTTCGCCAGTTCCGAGTGCTCGTAATACAGGCGGGAGGTTTCCTCCAGCACGGTCTGGTGACCGTCCCAGATAAAACGCTTGCAGCCATAGTGGCCACCGAGTTTACCCAGGATTTCATCCCGGGTCCGGGTGACCAGTTTTTCCCGGCTGACGGCAAACGCCGGGAATCCGATAATGCTCAGCAGAGCGCTGTCCACCTCTTTGGAGACCGACTCTCTGGGCAACAGAGACGCCAGCGTGGTGCGCGCCAGGGAAATGGCGTCGGCCACCACATGAATGGTGGCCCGTTTGGGCCCGGTGGGACCAAACAGGTTGAAACCGTCCAGCGCCTGGAGAGCGGCCTTGGCCATACCCACCGAGCTGGCGTTGATTTCGGTTTTGCCATTGTTGATTTTGTTGCCGCGCTCCCAGATACCGTAATCCGGGGTGCGGTAGGCGCTGGAGATGTAGTACACCAGGTTCTGAACAAAATCCACTTCGCTGAAGGTGGTGACAATCCGTAGGCCCGAGGCGGTCATCTGGGCGAGCATCAGCAGGTACAGGGAGGTGGCATCAATCTGTAAGTGACCCCAGGCATCATCGGCCACCACCGTCAGGCCGCTGGCGGTATCGTACTTGGCGTGCAATGCATCCAATGGGTCCAGGGACGACTTGAAGGTTTCGACCTTGTCCGCCTGACGCATCATGGATTGCAGCAATCCGCGCATCAGCTTGATGGTGGCCTGTTCGAGCTGGTCGCTACGGTCCCGATCACCGGCGTGGCGCAAGGCCATACCCAGAGCCCAGACACAGACAACGGAGTAGACATTATCCCGCACCCAGGCGTCCGTGTAGTCTCCATGATGGTTTACACTGGTGCTGGCCGGAAGGAGCCCGGTGACCGGGTGTTGCCGGCTGAGGATCACCGTATCGATATCCTGGAACAGCTGGTTCAATACTGACTTGTTTTTCATAGGATCGCTTTACACCGCGTTGAGCAGGCAAGAAAGGCATGCTGTCATTATATGAGTAGAACTGAACCGTTGATATGACAATTTTTCATACCCCTAACGAATTGACACGCAACGGGTAAACACAGCATATTCCGTGCCCAAGCCGCTCCGGCCCGACCCGGGGCAGGGGTTTCACTGAGGTATCCGTGACACTGAATTTCACACCCGCACCGCTGGACGATCCGCTCTACTACCTGCGCAACTTCGAGTGGGTACTCGGCTGGGTGCGTCAGCGCTATGGCGACCTGCTACCAACGGCCGAGCTCGACTTTATCGATCGGGCGCTCGCCTTGCCGAACGCCAGTCGCGGCCTTTTGGTCCGCATGGTGATGCGCAAGGGGGAGCTGTTCCGCCCGGACACCCTCGAATACCCCGAACTCGGCTCGTATCCCGACGCCGCCATACCTCTGCAGCAGGCGGGCTGGCTGCAGGAAGATCCCGACGTGAGTCTGGAGGCCCTGTTTCGACTCTTTACCTGGCCGACGTTGAAAGCCGCTTTGCGGGACGTCCTGGGGGCCCGCAACATTCCATCGACCGCTCGTAAAGGGGAGGCCCTGGCCACGCTGATGGCCGAGCCCGACGCCGAGGACCTTGCGCCCAAATCGGCCTCCAATTGGGGGTTACCCGCGCAATCGTTGGTCCGGCTGACGGTCATGCCTCAATGCGACCGATTGCGCTGGCTCTTTTTTGGCAACGGCTATCAGGACTGGTCCGAGTTTGTCCTGACCGAGCTTGGTCTGTATCAGTACGAACCCGTAACCTTTGATGAGCGCTCCCGTCCGGTGCATAAACGCACCGAGTTAGAAACCTTCTGGCAACTGCTCGAATGCCGCCAGCAGTGGCACGAGGATGAGTCGCCGGAAGCGGTTCTTGAGCAGTTGCCGCCCGAACCAGAGGAGCAACCCTGGCTGGCCCGTCACTATCACCGCCTCTTGTTCAAAATGGCCCGCCACTGGGAGCGCACCGGTGAGCTGGAACGGGCCCGGGACAGCTACCAGCGCTCCTCCTATCCCGGGGCCCGCGGTCGACTGCTTCGGGTGCTGGAACGCCTGGGGCACCATCAGGCCGCTTTCGAATTGGCTCAAACCGCGCAGCAGGCGCCCGAAAGCGAGGCGGAGCGGCAACAACTGGAACGGCTCCTGCCACGACTGAAACGCTCCCTGACCGGGGAGCGTCAGCGCCGAACAGCACCGCCCGAAGTGCCCGAACTCCATTTGATTCTACCGCAGGCCTCATCCGTGGAGCGCGCCGTGGCGGCTCACCTGAGCACCCCGGAAAGGCCGGTGTACTACGCCGAAAATACCCTGCTGACCGGCCTGTTCGGCCTGCTGATGTGGGACGCCATCTTCGAGCCCTTACCGGGGGCGTTTTTCCACCCGTTTCAGCGGGGTCCGGCGGATCTTTACTGGCCGGATTTTGTCGAGCGCCGCGCGGACCGTTTCGGTGCCTTGATGGCACAATTGAACACCGGCGAATACCGACAGACCATTCTCGACAACTTTGAGCGCAAGGCCGGACGACAGTCCCCCTTTGTCGCCTGGGGCGCCCTCGACCATGAGCAACTGACTCAGGCCCTGGCGTGCATTCCCGCCGAACACCTGGCTCTGTGTTTTCAGCGCTTCCTGCAGGACCTCAAAGCCAACTGTGCCGGCCTACCGGACCTGATCCAGTTCTTGCCCGGTGAGCGTCGCTATCACCTGCTTGAGGTCAAAGGCCCCGGGGATCGTCTGCAGGACAATCAGAAACGTTGGCTGGCCTTTTTCAGGCAACATCAGATCCCCGTGTCCGTCTGTTACGTCCGCTGGAGTGAGTCAGCGGATGACTGATACCACCTATACCGTGTCTGTTCGCGCCCTGTGCGAATTCACCGCCAAACGCGGCGACCTGGACATGCGCTTTACCCCGTCTCCCAGTGCCCGGGAGGGGGTGGAAGGCCACCTCTGGGTCACCCGGCGGCGACCGGACCACTACCGGTCCGAGGTACCCCTCAACGGCCGATACCAGAACCTGACCGTGCGGGGCAGGGCGGATGGCTATGATCCCGAACAGGGCCGTCTGGAAGAAATAAAAACCTTTCGCGGTAATCTCAATCTTATTCCCGACAATCACCGGGCGCTGCACTGGGCGCAAGCCAAGGTTTACGGTGCGCTTTTATGCGAGCGTGAAGGGCTTGAATCGATTGAGTTGGTTCTGGTGTATTTCGATATTGTTCGGCAGGAGGAGCACCACCTCACCGAACACTGGTCAGCGGAAGATCTGAAGGCCGAATTTCAGGCGCAATGCAGCGCGTTCATCCTCTGGGCCGAGCAGGAGCTCGCGCACCGGGAGCGACGCAACCTGGCGGCGGACGAGCTGCAGTTTCCTTACCGCGATTTTCGTGCCGGTCAGCGGCCCCTCGCCGAAGCCGTGTATCAGTCCGCCGCCACCGGTCGCTGTCTGCTCGCGGAGGCGCCGACAGGCACCGGGAAAACCCTGGGAACGTTATTTCCCTTGATCAAAGCGCTGTCGACGCAGTCATTGGATAAAGTCATCTTCCTCACAGCCAAAACCCCGGGCCGCCAACTCGCTCTGGACGCCCTGCAGACGTTGAACCAGCCAGAGCTGAGAACCCTCGAACTGATCGCGCGGGAGAAAACCTGCGAGCACCCGGATAAAGCCTGCCATGGCGACTCCTGCCCACTGGCCAAGGGCTTTTACGATCATCTGCCCGAGGCGCGTCAGGCCGCCGCCCGGGAGCGCTGTCTGGATCAGGCTCGAATGCGGGAGATCGCTCTGGCTCACCACCTGTGCCCTTACTATTTAAGTCAGGAAATGGCTCGCTGGAGCGATGTCATCATTGGCGATTACAACTACTACTTCGACCAGAGCGCCATGCTTTACGCCCTGACGCAAACCCACCAATGGCGCACCGCACTGCTGGTCGATGAGGCCCACAACCTGATCGAGCGCGCACGAAGCATGTACTCGGCAGCCCTGGACCAACACCGGTTTCGGCGCACTAAGAAACAGGCTCCCAAAGCACTGAAGTCTCGCCTGGAATCGCTCAATCGCAGCTGGAATGAGTTCAATCGCGCCTTGCCAGACGAACAGGACCTGGTGTTGCAAACGGAACCGCCGGAGCCCCTGATTGGCCAACTGCAACTGACCGCGGCGGCGATAACCGACTATCTGGCCGAGCATCCGTTTGCGCTCGACAGCGAGCTGATGCAATTTTATTTCGACACGCTTCAGTTTCTGCGCATTGCCGAGCTGTTTGATGAGCGCGACTTTCTGTGTGATATCGAGTGGCGTCCACCGCCGAGCGGGAAGGGCGGCAAGCGCAAGGGCACCGTGATCCAGCTACGCAACCTGATTCCCGCCACGCAACTGAAACCACGCTTTGAGGGCGCCCACAGTGCCACCCTGTTTTCGGCTACCCTCAACCCCGCTGGCTATTATTGCGACCTGCTGGGACTGCCGGACAACGTCGTGGCCATGACCATGCCATCGCCCTTTAAAGCCGAGCAGATTACCGTCCATACGCACCGCAACCTGTCCACGCGCTACCATGACCGAGCCCAGTCCGTTGCGCCCATCGCACACCTGATTGCCGAGCAGTACCAGCAACAGCCCGGTAATTACCTGGCTTTTTTCAGCAGTTATGACTATCTGCAACAGGTGCACGAACACCTGCGCGACCACCATCCCGAAGTACCCACTTGGGCACAGGAACGGAAAATGAACGAGGCCGCTCGCGCGGACTTTCTCGCCGCGTTCAAAGAGCACACCAGCGGCGTCGGCTTTGCGGTCCTGGGGGGAGCCTTTGGTGAGGGGATCGATCTGCCCGGAAAACGCCTGATCGGCGCCTTTGTTGCAACGCTCGGGTTACCACAGATGAACCCAATCAATAACGAACTGAAGCAGCGCCTGGAAGAACAATTTGGTCAGGGTTACGACTACGCCTACCTCTATCCCGGCCTGCGTAAAGTGGTGCAGGCCGCCGGCCGGGTAATTCGTGGAGAGGGGGATACCGGCGTAATACACCTGATCGACGATCGCTTCGCCCAGCTCCGGATTCGCCGCCTCCTACCCGAGTGGTGGGCGCTGGAACGCTAGGACAAAGAACACATCTCCTGCGGTCATCGGGGAACAGATAGCTCCGACCTTGCATTATGATGATAAATGTGCCATTTTGGCCGTATGATTGCCGGCGTCCGCGACGATCGGTGTTAATCACTCCCATTATTAAAATAACGTATGACGCAAGGCAACCACACATCAAAGGGGCCGCTCCGCCGGGCTGGCACAGGGTTCGGCGTTGAAATCGTGGTTCTTATATTTGCGCTCATCAGCGTCGGCCTGATGGCCTGGCAGCACTGGGGGATGAATCTGGTCATGCCTATTGCCTCGGAGAACGGTAATCCTGGCTGGGTGGAGGATGATCGCTCCGAGAATGGCAATTCCATCGTTCATTACCAGCAGAATGACGCCTACCACATGCAGTGCCAAATACGCACCGCGATTACCTATCCGTTCTGCAATGTGTTTACCTCCCTGAATCCCAAAGACCAAAGCGCGGATCTCACGCAGTTCACCACCTTGCATCTGGACCTGTCACATCAGTCCTCCACCCGCGACAGCCTGCGCATTTACCTCAATCACTTTTTTGCGCCCGACGATCAGGTCTGGTTTCCCTACAAGAGCAATCAGCAGGTGATCAACCCGCGTGAGGGCAGGCACTCTTATACGCTGAACCTGGATGAATTTTACGTCCCTCCCTGGTGGGTGTACGCCAGCGATCTCCCGCCGGAGGAGACCGCGCCGCAATTGACCAACGTTCGTCACCTGGTGCTGTCAACCGGCGACAGCGCAATTCCCCGTAAAGTCAGCGTCACTCTCCATCACGCTGAGCTGAGAGGAAAATGGATGTCCGCCAATGCCCTGTATCGAGGACTGATCTGGGCCTGGATGCTGCTGGCCTTACTGTATTTTTCCTATCGTGCGGTTCGTTACAGCCGTGAAGCCAAAGCGAAACACGCTGAAACGGAACAGCTCCGGGCGGTCAATCGACTGCTCGACCTGAAAAGCAAACGGTTTGAAGACCTCGCGACCCATGACCCCCTTACCGGGCTGTACAACCGCGCGGGCCTTCGCCCGCACCTGCAGGAAGCGGTGGCAGACTACAAGAAAAAGCAGCTAACTTTTTCCGTGCTGATGATTGATCTGGACCACTTCAAGGCGATCAATGACCGCTATGGTCACGACGAGGGCGACCGGATTCTGAAGGCCTTCGCTCAACTGATCAGTGAACGCTGCCGACACAGCGATATTCCCGCCCGGTGGGGAGGGGAAGAGTTTGTGGTGGTCTGCAAAGGGTCCTCGGTCAACGCCGCAAAAGTGCTTGCCGAGGACCTGTGTCGAACCGCCCGGGAGGCCGAACTGGGCAAGGGCTATGTGGTGACCTGTTCCATCGGTGTGTCGGAAGTCAGCGGGACAGGTATCAGCGCGCTATTCAAACGGGCGGATACGGCCCTGTATCAGGCTAAAAACGGAGGGCGGGACCAGGTCGCCGTCGCCTGATGCCTGTTGGTAAACCCTATGAAAATTTGGGAGTCAAATGCAAAAGGGCGGAGGCGGTGGCGCCTCCACCCTTTTGGGTTCAGGGGGTTGTACCCTGAGCCTGTAGTGTGATCCAACCGGATCCGTCGCCGAGAATCCAGCGACGGTAGTCCTCTTGAACCTTTTCCAGTGAGGTGGACTCAATCAAGTCAGCCATTTCCAGATGAGTATTGAAGTTGCCGTCATTGCGATAGAAGTCGTGACGGTAGCGACTGGCTTCGCTGATAAAATCGTTGGGTGGCTGCCGGAATTGCTGGAGCAATCCACTTTTCATCTGCTCAAATTCCGCAGGCTTTACAGCCTGAAGCGTTTCATCAAACTCCCGCATAAAGCGCTCTACGCGGTTTTCGATATCGGGAAGGGACCGTTCTGAGCTTTGCACCAATGCGATAAAAGCGGGGTAGCTCTGCGCCCAGGTATCACCGGTTTGCACCCAGTAACCCCACTGTTCCTCAGTGCGGAGCTGTGTAAAAAAGGGTTGGTGACTCAGAATACCCAGCAATTTCAGCGACGCTGAAGCGGTGGTCCGCTCCTCCTCTGGCACGCCGGGTACCCAGGCTCGCAGCCAGGCTACATCGGTGTGTTCCACTTCTCGATGGATGTCAAAGGCATCGTCTGCGTCGAATTCGATGGTTTCGGTCACGTGAATTGGGCCCGGGTTACGGGGAGTGCCCATAGCGTTCTCACTTTGACGAGCCATGGCTTCTACGCGCTCGGGCGAGTAATGGCCGAAGGCGTACAGGCGAAGCGTGCTGGTCTCTTTCAATGTCTGGTAGTAGGCGCGAACATCCTCGACGGTAATCGTCTCGTTTTCGGTCAGGAAGGCGCCGATATCCCAGTCAAACGCCCGCATGGTACGGCCCAACCAGCGCATGGTCTGCTGAGCAGGTGCGTTTTTCGCTTCGCTGCGCAACCACCGTGCCAGATTATCCCGCTGTTGATCCAACTGCTCTTTATTGAACTCCAGTGTATTGAAGTTCTCCATCAGCTCCGCTACCAGTTCCGGGTGACCTGTCACCGGCCCGTGAATGGTCAGATTTTGCATATTGCTGTCGGAGCGATCGAAGGCTACATGGATTCCTGCTCGAGCAGCCCGGCTGGCGACATGGGAGTTTTGGTGAATCAACAAGCCATTCAGCAGGCAGCCCAGGACAAAGTGGCGGGCATCCGTTACCCCCAGATCCGTGTTCCAGACATAGTGCAAATAGCCTTGACCGTTTTGATGGTGTGTGGCGTGACGAAACCAGACGTCCAGGGCCGGTTCGTCGACCAGTTGGGTAAACGCCTGAATATCGTGTTCCACCTCGTCCTCACTGGCGTTTGCCCACTGGGCCAAGGGTGGCAGATTCAACGCCAGGGTCTCTCCGTGTTGTTGCCAGGTTTTAAGTTGGTTCTCAGTGATGGGGCGAACGGCGTATTGGCCAGACATGTGCGGAATATCCGTATCGACCGACTCACCTTGGCTGATATGCCAGACTCTCACGCTTTCGGGTTGGAGTTGATCCAGTACCGCCTGTATCGCATCGGGACTATAGGGGCCAAATTCCGCGTCCAGCGCATTGATGTACTGCGGACTGAACGTCTGCATACGGATGCTACTGTGGATCGCATGCCTGAGCGGGGCAGGGGGTTGCTGGGAGGCAAACCGATGGTCAGCCTGTCGTTTGTATTCGTTGTAGTAAGCTTCGGTCACGCCCTCGCGGCGAACCAGCTCAATGTAGGCGAGGGCAGCACCAATAACCTGGTCACGATTGTCCATGCCCGACTTGGTCGTACTGATGGCCACACGGAGCAGGCCGTCGCCCCCCAAAAAGTCGGGTTGCACGTCGACGCCCACCTGGTTGGCCCACCCCTGGTCCTTCAGAAAGTGACTGAGCGTACCGGGTTCTTCGGAGCTCAGGATGTTTGCTACATAGTGATTGGCTTTGCTACGCCACTGATCGACGTTGTTATCGATACCGAATTCCAGATGCAGCTGACGCAATTCCGTTTGGGGCCGGTAGTAAATATGCTGACCACGTTCCGTCTCCGTAATACCTGGGACGGCCACCTTCGGGCGTTCCGCATCGCGCCGGGGCAGGTCGCTGAAGTGCTTGCGCACCAGGGCCTCCTGTTCATCGAGCGCCTGCTTGCCAATCAGGGTCAAGGTCATTACCGATGGACCGTAATAGCGCTCAAAGAAATCAACCATTGCCTCGTAAAGGCCGCTATCGCCTCCAGGCAAGGTCTCCAGGTTACCGACGCCCAACTGGTTCAGTGGATGGTTTGGGTTGCCGGTGAGCCCCCTCAGCCGATGCAGTATTCTCGGGTCCTGATTTTTCCCCATGGACCATTCATTATTGATAGCATGGCGCTCCTTCTCGCTGTATTCCCGATCAAAGAGTGGCGCCCGGAAATAGTCACTGAAACGATCGAGCGCCCCGTCCAGGTAGTCGTCCGGAATCTGGAAGTAATAGGCCGTGTGATCGGTCGTCACATGAGCATTAGAGCCACCGCTGTTTTCACTCAGGAAAGTCTGCAGCGCATTGGCCTCGGGATACTTTTCAGTGCCGAGAAACAGCATGTGCTCAAGATAATGTGCCAGGCCCTGAAACTCCGGCGGATCCTGATACATGCCCGCGGGAATCGCCAGAGCCGCTGCCGATAGCTCGCTTTCCTGCGCCTGAATCAACATGACTTTGAGTCCGTTATCAAGCTCCAGGTAGCGGTATTGCCGTGGATCCTGCTCGCTTTTGATGACCGACACGGCCTCCGGCGCCGGGGGCGTAGAACTGCACGAAAAAAGTCCAATCAGAGCAATCAGACCGAACAGAAAAACCGAAATACTCGGTAGAATAGGGTAGTAAGAAGTGAAACGAGCCATACCAAGTCCTTCTATCGATGAATTCTTATTGTCACGACAGGGTAGAATCAGATGCAATCCCTGCGGCGACCGTAATAGTCACAACGACACTCTAGCGCAAATGCGAATGTCTGGCCAATCGACTCATGGTTCAGAACACAGGATATTGACCCTGTGAATGGATGCTGACACTCTTTCGTACCTATCCAAACCAGTCGTTTGACACTACATGAGGTACTTTGATGGCTGACACTATGCCTGTCGCTGTAATAACCGGCGCAGCCCAGGGAATTGGTCGAGGTATTGCACAATCCCTGCTGGAACGGAACTGGCGTGTCGTGCTTTTCGATATCGACGAGGCCGCCGGGCAGCAGTGTCTGGACCAGTTGCCTGAGGGCAGGGCAGCGACGTTTATTGCCGGTGATGTGGCCAACGAGGCCGATGTCCGCCGCTGCCTTGAACACACCCTGGAGTGGGGCGGTCGACTGGATGCACTGGTCAATAACGCCGGCCTGGCCGATCCGCATTCCGGACCGATGGAAACGCTCTCGCTGGAAGACTGGCAGCGTCGGCTAGACGTCAACCTGACCGGCCCGTTTTTGATGGCCAAACACGCTGTTCAGGCCCTGCGGGCCTCTGAAGGGGCCATCATCAACATCGCTTCAACCCGCGCCTGGCAATCAGAGCCACAGTGTGAATCCTACGCGGCGAGCAAAGGCGGCCTGGTGGCGTTGACCCACGCCCTGGCCATGAGCCTCGGGCCTCAAGTCAGAGTCAACAGTGTCAGCCCCGGCTGGATAGACGTGCGCGCGCTGCAGGCCGACGCGCCAGATGACCTGAAACCTCTCCCGCCCAGCGCCCACGCGCAACACCCGGCCGGCCGCGTAGGCAAGGCAGAAGATATCGGCTCGCTGGTGGCTCACCTCGCCTCACCAGAGGCGACCTTCATCACGGGGCAGGATTTCATCGTGGACGGCGGCATGACCCGGAAAATGATCTATGAGTGACCAACCAATTTGCCCCTGCGGCAGCCAGGCAACCTACAAAGAGTGCTGCGGCCAGTACCATAGCGGAACGCCGGCGCCCACGCCGGAGGCGCTGATGCGCTCCCGGTTCAGTGCCTTTGTGCAGAACAAGACCGATTACCTGATGGCCACCTGGCACCCGTCAACACGCCCCAAGCATCTGGACTTGAGCGATAGCCCGGAATGGGTGGGGTTATCGGTGCTCGCCAGCGACACCAACGGCGACCGGGGCCGCGTCCACTTCAGAGCGTACTACCGAGCAGGTGGTCAGTGGCGCTTCCTGGAAGAGCACTCCGAATTCGTGCGTGAGTCAGGACGCTGGTTGTATGTCAGCGGAGAGACCCGTGATGAAAGTTTCAAACCGGGGCGTAATGATGCTTGCCTGTGTGGCAGTGGGCGGAAGCTCAAGAAGTGTTGTAGTTAAGTCAATCCCGCCACTCAAAAGGCGATTGACTACGTTTTATCCAATACAAAAAGTTGCAAACTAATTGTCCGAAGATCCCCTGAAAGCACTGTCTGATATGGCCAGCGATGCCCACGCGCGCATCCAGGCCACCCATGAGCACATCAATCCGGTGGTGGGAGTGCGCCGCAAAATGCGGGACGCCGGCATACCAGCCGACGTGATGACGATTGACTGCCTGCAGACACATCGGCGTATTAACCTGATCTTGCACGATGAGCAGCCGGGCGTGTTGCTGTATCAATTCATCACGATTGAAGACGAAGTGAAAGACGACTTTCAGAGCATGGCGTTTTCGCAGATCAATACGCAGACGCTCTATGATTGGATGGAGACGTACTTTGCGTGAGGGCCAGCTCACCGACTGCGTCGCCGGCCCCCTCGCGCTTCTCAGAGCGGGCATCGGCAACCTCAGTGGTGGCGGGACCAAAAGTCACTTTTCCAGGTGTTTCTTAAAGAAGTCGATGGTACGCGACCAGGCCAACTCCGCCGCCTCTTTGTCATAGCGGGGCGTGGAGTCATTGTGAAAGCCATGGTTGGCGCCCTCATAGGTGAAAATCTCGTAGTTGACTCCGTGTTCTTCCAACGCTTTTTCATACTCCGGATACTGACTGTTAATACGTTGATCCAGCTCTCCCAGGTGGATTTGCAGAGGGGCCTGAATGTTTTTCACGGTGTCCAGATCGGCGGGCGATCCGTAGTAGGGGACCGCCGCCTGAATCAGGTCGGAATGCTCGGCGGCCAGACGGTTGGCGACGCTACCACCAAAGCAGAAGCCCACTATACCCAGCTTGCCATTGCTGTTTTCCACCGCTCGGGCGTGCTCCGCCGCGGCCACCAGGTCGGCAAACACCTTCTCACCATTCAGCCCCGCCTGTAGCGCACGGCCCTCGTCATCGTTGCCCGGGTACCCACCCACCGGATGAAGCGCATCCGGAGCAAAGGCGATAAACCCTGCCTTGGCCAGTCGGCGTGCCACATCTTTGATGTAGGGATTGAGTCCCCGATTCTCGTGCACCACCAGGACCACAGGAGCGGGCCCTGTGATCTCACTGGGATACACCAGATACCCTCGGCCCTCACCGTGCCCCTTGGGCGAATTGAAAGTTTGATAGCTTGGCCGGATATCCGGATCATTGAACGAAACCTGCTCCGCCAGCGCATAGTTGGGAAGTAGGGCGCTCATCAGGGTAGTGGCGGTATAGCCGCCCACGGCCACTCCGGTCAGACCGCGCAGAAACTGACGTCGGTTGATCGCGCCGTGAGCGTACTGATCGTAAAGCTCGAACGCCTGGGGAGGGATATCGGTTGTGCGGTTGCGCTGACTCATCGGGACTGCCTTATGAATTGTATGGTTTATTACAAGCCAATAAGGCCTGCCAATGGTTGTGAGTGGAGATCTGCATACTCCCCGGTCAATATCACAGCCGACCACTGATTGTCACGGGGCTTTGTATGCAAGCCAGGAGTCTGCCGCCGCGCACATTCAATTTAACATAATACACATTATACGAAGTAAGGTATTATTACGGAGGTAGAAGTAATCAACAAGTCCGACGCTTTACCTCTCTGAGGGATCACTTATGCCTTCACCTCAAGCATTTACATCCAGCTCGGCACTGGCCATCTGCGGAATGATTGGCGCCATTCAGTCACAAAACGTTCTGGAGACAGTTGCATCACTGCTGGTCATGACAACGGGCGTCTCAAGTCACATTGTTCTTATCTACCGAGATCGCCAATGAGAAGCTTCACCTATAGCCATCCGCGTCGCTTGAAAAGCCAGATCAATCCCACGGTGATTGCGACCATCACGATCCACACCATCGGGTACCCAAAGTACCAACGCAACTCCGGCATCGCCCAGGGGCTGGCTGGGTTCTCGAAGTTCATTCCGTACACACCCACCAGGAACGTCAGCGGGATGAAAATGGTGGCAATGATCGTCAACACCCGCATGGCCTCATTGGTACGCTGACTGACACTGGATAGGTAAATTTCGAGCATGCTGGTCGCCATCTCCCGAAAACTCTCCAGCAGTTCAATGATCTGAACGCTGTGATCGTGGCAGTCTCTGAAGTAGACATGCGTATTGGCATGAATTAACGGGTCTTCAGTCCTCATCAGACTGGTCAGCAACTCTCGTTGCGGCCAAAGTAATCGTCGAAGCACCAATAGCTCACGCTTCAGGCCATGAATACTGGTCAATGTCCGTTGACTCGGGTTTTCTAGCAGCTCTGTTTCCAGATCCTCCAACTGGTACCCCAACTTCTCCAAGACCGGGAATCCAGAGTCGATGACCAAGTCCAATAAGGCGTATAGAAGGTAGTCAATTTCCCGGGACAGGAATTGCCGGTTATCCGGCCGCCGCATCCGCTGGCGAACGGGTTCAAAAGGGTCTTCATCAAGCGGACAGAGACAAAGCAGATAGTTTTTGCCAACGAACAGGCTGATCTGGACAATCTCGAGGCTTTCACCGTTGTAGAGCGGCATCGCCGCAATCAGAAACAGCCGGTCGCCATAGAACTCGAATTTGGGACGTTGGCCGGTATTAAGTACGTCCTCCAGGGCGAGATCATGCAGGTCAAGAAGCTCGCCCAGATTCCGGAGTGTTTCCGGGTCTAACGGCCCATTCACCTGAATCCAGGTTTTCGTTTCTCTGAGCAGGTAATCCCGGGAATCAGTGACGCTTGTCAGCCTGACTTCTTCCAGATGATCGTCGGTGTAATCGATAAGATTAAGGGTCGGAGGCTGTTCCGGCTCGCTCTTGGCAACCAGAGTGCCCGGCTCGGTGCCGGGATCATGATAATGTTTGCTGAAATAAGCCATATAGGGTCCTGTTGAGCCTCGTGGTTTGCCACTCTGAAGCATAGCTCAATTGTCGGGAGCTTCCATGCCCATTGCCCGGGCCAGTTTCCACACTAAATTGTCGGCACTGGATTGACTTTGGTCCCGGAAGCCCCCACTGTGGATCTATACCATCAGGCGACGCCCTATGAACAACCCACGCATCAATGAGTATCGTCGCTCGCCCGGAGCCTTCCGCGCGGCGTGGGTTACCTTATTGGTGCTGACTCTGGGGCTGCTGGGAGCAGGCTCCTCGGGGCCGACGCAGCCGTCGGACACTGGGTACTCCGATGTGGCGGATGCGCTGTTCGGAGTCCCCTCTTCCACCGGCATCAATGCCCTGCTCAACGGCTCCCGGACAGCCAATGATGGCGCTGACGATGGTGATTTGCCGGCTGCCCCGCCGTCAATCTTGGCCGATCAAGATCTGCTGCACACCGCGTTGGTGGCCGACGTCGCCACAACGTATCCGGTCAACCGTTACCTGCAAGGCCCCTCTCCCCGAGCACCGCCACTCATTTAATCCGTCCCAAGTTTCAGTTCTTTTACGGATTAAACGAGGAATTCCCATGAAATCCCTGCAAACGCGGGCCATTGTGTATGGCCTGGTTATTCTGTTGGGCGTGCTGAGCGCCCTACCCAACCTGCTGCCCAAATCCATCAGTGAGGCGTTGCCCTCCTGGTACACCGCCAATCAACTCGCTCTGGGCCTGGATCTGCGCGGCGGTTCTCACTTGTTACTGAACGTTGATACGACGGATCTCGGGCTTGAGGCGCTGTCCGGTGCCGAGCGTTCAGCCGCTCTGGATGATGTTATTGAACGCAGCCTGGAGATGGTCCGACGTCGCCTTGACGAGACCGGGCTAACTGATCCCTCGGTCACCCGCCAGGGTGAGGACGGTATTCTGGTGCAGTTGCCCGGTGTGGATGACCCGAGCCGAATTCGGACCCTGCTGGGTACGACCGCGAAGATGACGTTTCACTGGGCCTTCAACGATCAATCTGTAGGGCCTGTGCTGCAGTTGCCGGGCCCCGAGAACGAATCACTGTATCGCCTGGAAAAACGGGTTGCCTTGCAGGGCGAGCACATCCGCGATGCACAGATGGCGTTCAACCCGGATACCGGGGAACCGGTTGTGAACTTCAAGCTGGATAACGACGGCGCCCGCCAGTTTGGCGACATGACCCGGAACAACATCGGGCGGGCACTGGCGGTGGTGTTGGACGGTGAAGTCATTACCGCGCCGGTCATTCGCTCGGTTATTGCGGGAGGAAGCGGGGAGATCAGCGGAGGGTTTACCACCACAGAAGCCAGCGATCTGGCCTTGCTGCTACGGGCCGGTGCCCTGCCCGCACCGCTGCACGTGGTAGAAGAACGCACGGTGGGGCCGGAGCTGGGCAGTGATTCCATCGCCATGGGCGTCAGCGCCGGTTTACTGGGTACCTTGCTGGTGTTTGGATTCATGTTGCTGGTGTATCGTCGCTGGGGATTGATTGCCAGCGCGGCACTCGCTCTGAATATCGCCCTGATCTTCGGCGTGCTCAGTCTGTTCCGGGCGACGCTGACCTTGCCGGGAATCGCGGGCATTATCCTGAGTATTGGGATGGCGGTGGATGCCAATATTCTGATCAATGAACGTATTCGCGAGGAAGTCGTTCTGGGTGGTCGCGCCTGGAAGGCGTTGGATGCGGGATTTGGCCGTGCCTGGGCCACCATTCTGGACTCGAATGTCACCACGCTGATTGCCATCAGCTTGCTCTTTCTGTTCGGTAGCGGCCCAGTGCGGGGATTTGCCGTCACCATGGCGGTTGGTTTGCTCACCTCGTTGTTCACGGCCATTGCCGTTGTTCGGGTGTTGATGGAGTGGCGGGTCCGGCGCCTCGGGCGCCGTGCACTGGTGATTCCCGGCCTGGCCCGCATGAACAGGGCCGGGCAAACACCACTGAATATCATGAAAGCCTGTTTTGCCGGCATCACCCTGTCGGCCGTGTTGTCTCTGGTATCCATTGGCCTGTTTGTGTCGCCGGGGCTCACCTACGGTGTGGACTTTACCGGTGGCAGCGTGGTGGAGGTTCGCGCCCCCACCCTGTCCGTCGAACAGTTGCGCAACCAGCTGACGGACCCGGCCCTGGCGGGCGCGGCAATTCAGGAGTTTGGCGAGGCGGGGGTGTTTCAGGTTCGCCTGCCCTCCGAGACGGCGAATAATGTCGCTTCCGGTTCACTGGTGCAACACCTGAAAGCCGATGTGCTGGCCGCCGACCCCGGCGCCAGTTTTCCGCGGGTGGATATGGTGGGACCCAAAGTCAGCGGAGACTTTGCCGAGGCGACCATTCTCGCCGTCCTGATGGCCGGAGGCGGTATGCTGATGTACCTCTGGTTTCGGTTTGAATCACATTTCGCCCTGGCGGCGACCTTGACGCTGGCGTTGGACCTGGCCAAGACCGTCGGCTTTTTTGCGTTGACGGGCATTGAGTTTAACCTGACCGCAGTGGCCGCTCTGCTGGCGTTGATCGGTTATTCGGTGAACGACAAAGTGGTGGTGTTTGACCGCATTCGGGAAAACCTGCGCCTGGATCCGGATCGGTCGTTGTGGGCGCTGTTCAATGACAGTATTACCTCAACCTTAAGCCGCACGGTACTGACCTCAGTGACCACCGTGTTAGCCATTGTCCCGATGGCAATGGCCGGTGGCGCGGCGGTACAGAGCTTCGCCTGGCCGATGCTGTTTGGCATTGTGGTGGGAACCAGCTCATCCGTTTTCGTTGCCGCGCCCATTCTGTATTGGCTCAGCAAACGTCGTCTTCAGAGAGGCCTTGTCCAGCTTAAACCAACCCGAGAAGCCCTGCAGGCCGAACTCGATGCCCTGCCCTGATCATACCGTTCCATTGACATCGACATCCGCCAGAAGGAATTGGCAGTTCGGCAAACTGGTGCCAAACGTTTTGCAGAGTATGCCGCTAGTGGTGTCTCGATAAGCGTTGGACACCACCATTCGCTTACTGCGTCTTTCCCGCATGCTGATCAGTTGCGGGAAATACGGCCGGTGACTCCAGTTTTTGCCGACGAACGCCTCTAACGTTTCTCCCGTGGCGATTTCAATGTTCGGCGACACCTGGTTACCCGCATCGTCACAGATATAGTAGCGAATGACGCCCAGCCGGTTCAGCTCCCCAAGCATACTGTCGGGCAGTACCCCCGGTTTTGATAGTTGCGCCGCCAGCCGCTGGAGTTCGCGGCCGACGGCTTCCTGTTGGGCCATAGCGTCTGAATAAGCGCGGGCTTTACGGCTCAGGTATCTGGCTTTCAGATGCCGGGTCTTGTCTACAGTGGATGCAGCCTCCATCAGTGACTCGGAGGCTTTACCATAAATCCAGCCCTGGATCAGATCGGCACCACACTCCAACGCAAACTGGTATTCCTGCTCGGTCTCTATTCCCTCACAAATCACTTGGCAGCCGATGCGTTTGGACATTTCGGTCACTGATAGCGCGATGTCCGCTTCAATACCTCCCAGTATCGCGGCTTTCAGCAATCCCATGTCCAGTTTGATCACATCCGGCTTCAATGCCGCGATACGATCCACCTGTGACGCTCCGGAACCAAAGTCATCGATAGCAACGCGAATCCCCTGCTTTTGATACTCCCGCGTCAACCGACGCAGATTATCGATATCGCCGGCACGTTCGGTGATTTCGACAATGACCCGGGCCGGGTCAATTCCGGAGGATTCAATCAGTCCCAGGGTCGGAATCAGCTCGTTCTGATCCAGACGGTCCACCCAGTGCGGACAGATATTGAGTGCGAGAAAGCCCGCTTGGGACTCGTGAGCAAACGTATTCAACGCTGTCTGGCGCAGATCTCGATCAATCCTCAGCACGGCACTGGGGGCATAATGTCCGCTGGTAAACAGGCCGGCCGCGGTGCGTAATTGTCCATCACTGGCTCGGATTCGGGCCAGTGATTCATACCCGGCGACCCGTCCCGTGCTGGTATCTACGATGGGTTGATAACAGGGAATATAGCGACCCGATGGTGAGGGCAAGGGGGTAGCCGTCAACGATGGCTGAGTGAACAATCTGGTGATGGGGGGCGGGTTGGCCATTCTGGAGGTCTCCGGTACATCTGGCCCTGCGTCCCGATATAGGGGAATTGCCTGGCATCCACGTTGGTCAAACGATTGACCAACCATTCAGTAAGTGACGTTAACAGGTTGCTCAAAGCAAGTTGCGCGCCACCCCGGGGGAAGCGGGAGCCAACCCTGAGGCCCTGACCGCTGTAGGGGCATTTGAGACGGAGCTCAGGCAATCGCCGCCGTTGGATCATGCCTTTTTTCGGTGCCCGCCCCTTGGGTGCGCACCGGGTTAGTGCAACGATATGGGGGAGCCTCTCACTAAACGGTTGACAGCCGGACACGCTGAGCCCGTAAACTACGACAAGACAATCCATAACCACGTGTTATGCTTTCGTTTTCAGGCATTTACACAGATTGCAGAGGATGGCTATATGGCCCAGCATCAGGAACAAGCGCCCAATCGACCGGTTTATTTGGTAGACGGCGCCCGAACCCCCTTCCTGAAAGCCCGCGGGCGCCCCGGACCCTTCACTCCGGTGGACCTGGCTGTTCAGGCCGGCAGGCCACTGCTGTTGCGCCAACCCATGGCGCCCACCGATTTTGATCAGGTGATTCTCGGCTGTGTGAACGTCATTTCCGAGGAGATGAACCCGGCCCGGGTCGCGGCCTTGCGGCTCGGTATGGGTGAGGCCATGACCGCCTTTACGGTGCAGATCAACTGCGGCTCGGGAATGCAGTCCATCGATACCGCCTACCGGACCATTCAGGGTGGCAGTGCCGATCTGATCCTCGCCGGCGGTGCGGAAGCGCTGAGCCATTCGCCATTGCTGTTGCAGCAGAAAGCCGTGAACTGGCTGGCTGACTTACAACTCGCCAAAAGCCCCATGGCCAAACTGAAGGCGCTGGGACGCTTTCGCCCTTCCCTGTTCAAACCCGTGATCGGGCTTGAGCGTGGGCTCACCGATCCCATTGTCGAACTCAATATGGGACAGACAGCGGAAGTCATCGCCCAACTGTTCGGCATTACCCGAGGGCAAGCCGATGAATACGCGGCAAGCAGTCACCTGCGCTTGGCCCGGGCCCAGCGGGAAGGCTGGCTGGACAACGAAGTAGTCCCGGCAATTTCCGCCGATGGGCGTATTTACAAAGAAGACGACGGTGTCAGGCCGGACAGTTCGGTCGAGCATCTGGCCAAACTCCGACCGGTGTTCGAACGCCCCTATGGCATCGTGACCGCCGGCAACAGCTCCCAGATCACGGACGGCGCATCCTGGATGATTCTGGCTTCGGAAGAGGCGGTGAAAAAACACAACCTGACTCCGCGCGCGGTGATTACCGATAGCTGTTGGTCGGCGTTGGATCCAGAAATCATGGGGCTCGGCCCGGCGATGAGCATTGCGCAACTGTTGTCACGTCATCAGTACCGGCTCGACGACATCGATCTGTGGGAGCTCAACGAAGCCTTTGCCGCGCAAGTGCTCGCCTGTCTGGCGGCGCTGGAGGACGAAACTTTCTGCCGCGAAGCGCTCAAGCTGGAGCACTGCTTCGGTCGCATTGACCGGGACAAGCTGAATATTGATGGCGGCGCGGTCGCCCTCGGGCATCCGGTGGGCACCAGCGGTAACCGCATCGTGTTGCACCTGCTCAACGCCCTTGAGCGCAAGGGCCTCAAACGTGGCATCGCCACCCAATGCATCGGTGGCGGCCAGGCCGGCGCCATGATGATCGAACGAGTTTAAGGAGAGCGCTATGACTGGTCCCGTGTATTCTGCCCTGCAAGCGCGCGCCCTGGAGTTGGGGCCCTTTGGCCACGAACCATCCAAGGATAACCCCGGCCCCTGGCAGCACTGGCAACTCGGCCGGGATGAACAGGAGGTGGCCTGGCTACTGCTGAACAAAGCCGACTCCAGCGTCAATGTGCTCTCGGCCGATGTGCTGGAGGAGCTGGGTCAGGTGTTGGATACCCTGCAGGACAACCCGCCCAAGGGCCTGGTGCTGCGCTCGGGCAAGCCGGGCAGCTTCTGTGTGGGAGCTGACATCAAGGAGTTTCGGCATCTGCACAGCGAGCAGGAAGTGAGCGAAAAGCTGACCCGCGCTCACGGGCTGGTCAAGCGACTGGTCGACCTGCCCTACCCGACGGTGGCGGTGATTCACGGCGCAGCGCTTGGCGGTGGTCTTGAGCTGGCTCTGTGTTGCGACTACCGCATAGCGGTGGCCGGCGCCTCCATGGGCACACCAGAAGTGCTGCTGGGCCTGCATCCGGGCCTGGGTGGCACCGGCCGACTGGTGGATCTGATTCACCCGGTGGCCGCCATGACCATGATGCTGACCGGCAAGAATACCCGTGATCGCAAAGCCAAAGCGCAAGGCCTGGTCGATCTGATGGTACAGGAACGGCACGTGGCCAACGCAGTCAACGCCGTCATGTCCGGGAAGGTTAAAAAACGCAAAAACACCTGGCAGGCCAAGCTGTTCCGGATTGACCCACTGCGTCGTTTTGTTGGCAAAAAAATGCGTGCCCAGGCTGCGAAAAAAGCGCCGCCGGAACATTACCCCGCCCCCTACGCCCTGGTGGACCTGTGGGAAAAATACGGCCGCAACGGAACCGACCTGTTACGCCACGAAGTGGACTCCTTTGCCAAACTGCTGACCAGCGACACCTCGCGCAATCTGGTGCGGGTCTTTTTCCTGCGCGAACAGATGAAGGCACTCACATCGGTTGATTCGAAAGTGGCGCCCATTCGCCAGGTGCATGTGATTGGCGCCGGTGCCATGGGCGGCGATATCGCCGGCTGGTGTGCCATTCAGGGGCTTAGGGTCACGCTGTTTGACACCCAGCCGGAAATGATTGCCAAAGCGATTGGCAAAACAGCGGCCCTGTGCCGTAAGAAACGCTTCTCCAGTGCGGACACTCGGGCCGTTCTGGATCGGCTGATTCCGGATTTTCATCACGACGGTATTGCCCAGGCCGATCTTGTACTGGAGGCCGTTCCGGAAAAGCTGGAAATAAAACACAAGGTGTTCGCCGACGTAGAACCCAAGCTGAAGGACGGCGCCATTTTGGCCACCAACACGTCCAGTATTCCGCTGGAACAACTGCAGGACGGATTGAAACATCCGGAGCGTATGGTGGGCGTACACTTCTTTAATCCGGTCGCGCAGATGCTGCTGGTCGAAGTGGTACAGCACTCGAAGATGAACACTGAGACCTTCGAGCGCGCAAAAAAGTTTGTCGGTCAAATCAGTCGGTTACCCACGCCCGTATCCAGTGCCCCCGGGTTTCTGGTCAATCGGGCGCTGACCCCTTACCTGATCGAAGCCATCGTCATGCTCGATGAAGGCCACAGCCCGGAAAGCATTGATCGGGTAGCGCTGGATTTCGGCATGCCCATGGGGCCCATTGAGTTGGCCGACCAGGTGGGGCTGGATATCTGCCTCGGTGTGGCTGAGATGTTACGCGAACGACTGGATACCGAATTGCCGGAAACGCCCCAATGGTTCAGAGATAAAGTGGACCAGGGCAAGCTCGGCAAGAAAACCGGTGAAGGGCTTTACGTCTGGGACAAAGGCAAGCCCAAAAAACGCAATAACCCAGCCCGGGCCCCGGAAGAGACTCTGGATCGATTGATTCTGCCGATGCTCAATGCCTGTATGGCCTGCTTGCGCGAAGGGGTCATCGACAACGAGGAGCTGCTCGACGGTGCGATGATTTTTGGTACCGGTTTTGCCCCCTTCCGCGGCGGCCCCATGAAGTACGCCCATGAACGCGGCTTTGCCGACATTCAGCAGCGGTTGCAACAACTCGCTCAATTGCATGGTCAGCGTTTCGCACCGGATGCGGGGTGGACCGCACAGGACTCCGACGAGGCAGGGGATTGAACTCCCCCGCTATGACGGCAGCGGCTGTAATCAGGAGTGACGAACCGGACGACGTACCGGAGGTGTTTCATCGGGCACCAGCTGGGCGGCGCGCGCGGCCGTGTTGGCCAACAGGTCCCGATTCATGCGGTGAGGGTCACGCTGACGTTGCTCAATAAACTCTCGCAACGGTTTGGCCCCTTGCTCTTCCAACATCTCCATTTCAAGGCCCACGCCTGCCATGGATTTTCGTACCACCAGAGCGGCTACGCAACAGCGCCGATTGCCCTTGACGCGATCCCCCAGCAGTACTTCCAGCTCCAATTTCTGCAGCTCGCGCACGTCCTCGTAGTCGGTTTCCAGATAGAGACCGTGACTGCTACCGTTTTTGATCCGCCCCATCGCCACCGGTACACCGTGCTTGTAGATCAGCGTATTGATATTGAGTGGGACTCGTCGACTGCATCGATGCTCCATGGGTTACCTCATGATCTTGATGGTTGCAAGGGTAAATTGGGTTGCCGCCCGTACAGCGTTAACCAGTGATGGATCGACTCATTCAGGCTCGGCGGCACCTGGGGCCAGACAAAGCGCCAGCGCCAATTCCCGTCTTCGGTACCCGGCCGGTTCATCCGCTGCTCGGAGCCGAGGCCGAGTAAATCCTGAAGAGGAATGATGGCCAGTCGTGCCACCGAGGACAGTGCCAGTTGCACCAGCAGTTGGGGCATGGGCTCCTGGCTTTGATGGCAGTACTCGATCAGGCGCGTGCGAACCGATTCAGGCTGCTGCTGATACCAGCCCAGGCTGGTGTCGTTGTCGTGAGTTCCGGTGTACACGACCGAGTGAGGGTCGTAGGCATGGGGCAGATGAGGGTTGTCCGCATTGCCGTCGAAAGCAAACTGCAATACCACCATTCCGGGAAGACGAAACTCCTCACGCAAGGCCTCGACCGCTCGGGTGATAAAGCCGAGGTTTTCCGCCACCAGCGGCAGGTTCTTGTGTTCCCGGAACAGGCTGTTGAGCAGGGCCCGTCCCGGCGCCTCAACCCATCGCCCCAGGCGCGGCTGCGGAGTTGCCGCCGGAATTTCCCAGAAGGCTTCCAGCCCCCGAAAATGATCCAGTCGAATCAGATCGAACCAGCGCAGTTGCGTGTTCAGTCGCTCGCGCCACCAACGAAAGCCATTGGCCTGCATTTCATCCCAGTTGTAATGTGGATTGCCCCAGTGCTGTCCGTCTTCGGAAAAGTAGTCCGGCGGCACCCCGGCAACACTCAAGGGCTGACCGTCGGCGTCCAGTTTGAACAGGTCCTGGTTGGCCCAGACATCGGCGCTGTCGTGAGCCACAAAAATCGGCATATCACCGAACAGGGCAACCTCTCGCACCCGTGCGTACTGACGCAGCGCTTGCCACTGCCAGTCAAAAACAAACTGCTCAAACCGCCGCGCTTCAATGCTCTGACTGAGCTCCCGACGCATGCGCGCCATGCCCTGCGCACGACGTAGGCGAATGTCATCCGGCCACTGTGTCCAGTCACCGCCTGGGTAGCAATCGCGCAACGCCATGAACAGGGCGTAATCATCCAGCCATTGGCGGTGGTCGTGACAGAAACGCTCGTAGGCTTCGGCCTGCTCCGGATGCTGATCATACTGCGCAAAGAACGTACCGGCCGCCTGCCGCCGCGCCTGCTCAGCGGTGAGTGACTGCCGTTGTTCCGGCGTCAACCAACCGCTACTGATCAGATCATCCAGATCAATCAGGGCCGGATTGCCCGCGTTGATGGACAGGGTCTGATAGGGTGAGCGGTTGGCGTGGGTGGGGCCTACCGGCAGCATCTGCCAGACGGTAAACCCACACTCAGACAGAAAGTCTACAAAACGGAAAGCGTCGGCACCCAAGGTGCCCTGCTCTCCCGGGCCCGGTAATGATGTGGGGTGCAGCAGCACCCCGGCCCGGCGGTGCTGTAACAACGGGTGCGGCAGATCACGCAGGGCCATCAGGTACTGCCCTCCGCATGGCCGCGTCGCATGACGCCGCCGGCGGCCGGTGCGCCACCGCCGTGACTGAAGGCGTTTTGCAAATAATCCGGTGGCGGCTGTTTGAGCAGCCGGTACAGATTGGTCAAATGGCGCCGGTAAAGGTAGTCAAAGTCCCGGACACTCTCAGACGGGTTGTAATCTCCAAACCACCAGAACCAGTCGGACCCTTCGCATTGCGCCAATTGTAGCTGCGCGGCTTTCCGTTCAGGCTCTGGCAGCCCCTCGCAATGGGTGTCGTAAACGGCTTTCGCTTCACAGAGCATATCCCAGGCGCGATTCTTGTCACGATCGCCAATCCAGGTGGAAAAGGTGCCATAGACCCAGCTTCCCGCGACCAGATGATCGAGCGCCACCGCGTCCAGTTTCGTATCCTCCAGCGCCGACTCGTACGTCGTCATCTCCAACCGTGGATGACTGCTGATGCGTCGGTAGAGGGCTTCGAGAAAGTACCAGGCGTTTTCCGGGTAGTACTCCCAGGCGTTTTCACCATCCATGATGATGGAAATCACACAGCCATCCGGGTTATCGCTTTCATCCGCGATGCGCACCAGGTGATTGATCAGATCGCCTACCGCATCCTCCGCGTGCCAGTCGGAGTATTGAAAGCCGATCAGGTCGGACAGTCCGTCATCGCGGAAAAAACAGCGGATCGGCTGCTGGTCGAAGGTGTAAGCGCGGTGCAGATGCTTCGGAGCCTGTTTGGCGTTGGCGGTTTTTTTTAAACTATTGTGCAACACGGAATCTCCCGTGGCGGTCCAGGTAAACCCCTCGTCGGAGAGCAGCTTGAGGGTCTCCCCACTGAGCGCCCCTTCCGATGCCCAACAGCCCTTCGGACGTGATCCGAAGTAACCTTCGAACACCTCGAGCCCCTGCTTGAGGTGCCAGTGCGCTCGTTTCTCCCCGCCGGGGTAACCGACCGACTCGGGCAGGACCACATCGGGCATAGCTTCACGGGCGCTGTTGAAGTCCAGAAGCAGCGGTAATATAGGGTGAGCGTAGGGGCTCATGGCCAGCTCAATGCGCCCCTCGTCCCGCAATGCCCGATAACGGGGCTTGATGGCCCGTAGCTGTTCGGCAATCACCAACAACAGGGTACGACGATCCTGATCGCTGAAACCGCCGCCTTTGGTCTGCAGCGTCTGAACCCGCGGGTCATCCCGACGGTGATTTTCCCCCAGCCAGGCAAGGTGGTACCAGACCACCAGGTCAATCAGGAACTGGGGATTGAGATAACACTGGCGCTGCGGACTGTCGGTGGTCTGGTCCAAAATCTGGACCAGAAATTTATAGGCCGGAAAACGCTCGATCATCCGGTCCCGGTGTGCTCGCAAACAGTTCTGGGCCAGCGTCTCATAGTCTTTACTACCCGGCTCCGGCAATTGCTCCTGAACCAGTGCCGCGAGCATGGGGTCACGGATGCTTGTCCCTCTGTCCAGATAGTCGTCCACTTGTACCTGATAATCGTCGAGCTGCTCCAGAAGGATGGGCGCAAAATTCACCACCGCCCGCGCCTTGGGGTTGTCCTCCAGATGCACGAGCATGTCGGTGTAATCCTTCAGCGCATGCAGATAGGTCCAGGGAAAATAGTATTCCCCGGTCAACCGATCCCGATAATCCGGCTGATGCATATGCCAGCAGAACACCACTTTCACCCGGGGTTTGAGATTGTCAGAACACATGGGGGTAGGCCTCATCAAGCATTTCCGGAGTGACCAGCACAACGCCTTTGCTCGACACATGGAAGCGCTTTTTGTCCTCTTCCGGGTCGAAACCGATCACCGTTCCCGGCGGAATCTGGCAGCCCCGGTCAATCAGCGCTCGCCTGATCCGGCAGTTCCGGCCGACATCCACCCGGGGGAACAGCACCGAATCGGTAATCTCGGAATAGGAGTGAACCCGGACTCGGGGGAACAGCAGTGAATGGTACACCTGGGCGCCGGACACAATGCAGCCACCGGCAATCATGGAGTCCACAGCGTTACCACGGCGTCCTTCATCGTCAAAGACAAACTTGGCCGGAGGCACCTGCTCCTGGTAGGTCCAGATGGGCCACTCGGAATCATAGAGATCCAGTTCCGGCGTAATGCCGGTCAATTCCAGGTTGGCCTCCCAGAGCGAGTCTATGGTGCCCACATCCCGCCAGTAGGCTTTGCCGCCGGTAATCGGGTCGCGGAAAGGGAATGCCATGACACGGTGGCTTTTCATCAATGAAGGAATAATGTCCTTGCCGAAGTCATGGGAGGAACCGGGCAGGTTCTGATCATTGAGAAGCTCCCGAAACAGCACCTCGGTGTTGAACACATAAATTCCCATGGAGGCCAGGGCCTGGTCGTCAGAGCCGGGCATGGGTTCCGGGTTTCGGGGCTTTTCCTGAAATTTGGTAATCCGGTTGTCGGTGTCGATGTTCATCACGCCAAATGCGCTGGCTTGCTCTAACGGCACTTCGATACAACCAACCGTAATGTCCGCTTCGCGCTCCACATGGGCCGCCAGCATGGTGCCGTAGTCCATCTTGTAAACGTGGTCGCCCGCCAGAATCAATACATAGGCGGGGTTATGCCGCCGGATAATATCCAGGTTCTGCCACACGGCGTCGGCCGTGCCGGCATACCAGCTTTCCCCCATGCGCTGCTGCGCAGGCAGCAGCTCAACAAACTCTCCGAGTTCGCCACCCAGGAACCCCCAGCCACGTTGTATGTGCCGATCGAGTGAGTGGGATTTGTATTGGGTCAACACACTGATTCGACGGATGCCCGAATTCACGCAGTTCGACAAAGGGAAATCAATGATGCGGAACTTACCGCCATAGTGGACCGCCGGCTTGGCGCGCCAGTTGGTCAACTCATGAAGTCGGGAGCCTCTCCCACCGGCCAGAACGATGGCCAGGGTTTCCCGGGTAAGGCGGCTGACAAAACGGCCCGATGTCGACGTAAGCATAATGAATCCCCAAAGCAAGCGGAGCGCCTGTTATTCGATCGACGAATAAAGTGTCCGCATTATCATAGTCAGCAATAACAGTGCCAAGGATTCCCATCGCCACCAAACTGTTCAGGCAATCCATTGGCCCCTCGAAGTTACCGTTCAAGTTGCTTATTAAGTGTAGTCTCAAAACGAGTGGGTCTGCTTGTTCAAGATCAATTTGTTCCGCGAATTTTGGCGGAAAAAGCAACCCAACAGAAAGGTCACAAACCACTGGTAATATAACGCTATCCCTATTACGCTTTAACGACATACATGCTGTGAGTCCTCTCCCATGCCAGCGACTGCTCTGAAGGAAGCCAGCCAACGCCTGGCTCAGGCACGACACCACGATCCCTTTCAGGTACTGGGTCGACACCCGGTACCTGGAAAGCCGGATACCCTTCTGTTTCGCGCGTTTTTACCCCAGGCAAAGCAGGCTTCTCTCAACGGAGTTAAAGACAAACTGACTTTAACCAAAGAGGCGGACCCAGATTTCTGGTCGTGGCAAGGGAAGGCAACACTGCTACCCGAACACCCGGAAGTCGAATGGCAGGACCACCACAACTGCACCCATACCGCGCACTACCCTTACACCTTCGCGCCACAACTGGGCGATATGGATCTGCACCTGTTTGGCGAAGGAAGGCATTGGCAGGTGTACGAAGTTCTGGGGGCGCACCCGCGCACCGTCGACGGCGTGGCCGGTGTGTTATTCGCCACCTGGGCGCCGGCGGCCGAGCGGGTCAGTGTGGTGGGTGACTTCAACCACTGGGACGATCGGCTTCACCCCATGCGGGTGCGCGGGGGCAGTGGTGTCTGGGAGCTGTTCATTCCCGGGTTGGAGCACGACACGCTCTACAAGTATTCAATCCGCAATCGGCACTCCGGTCATATCCAGATGAAGACGGACCCCTACGGTCAGGCATTCGAGGTTCGTCCCAAAACCGCTGCCTTGGTAACCGCACCCTCAGAGTATCAATGGCAGGATCAGAAGTGGCTGACGCAGCGCCGCCAATGGGACTGGCAGAGCGCCCCGCTGTCGGTGTATGAAGTGCATCTGGGTTCCTGGCGCCGAACTGAAAACGGCGGTTTCATCAATTACCGGACTCTGGCGCACCAGTTAGTGGATTACGTTAAGCCTTTGGGATTTACTCACGTCGAGCTTCTACCCATTACCGAACACCCACTGGATGATTCCTGGGGGTACCAGACCACCGGCTACTATGCCCCGACCAGCCGCTTCGGTTCGCCGGATGATTTCCGGTATTTTGTCGATCACTTACACCAGTCCGGTATCGGGGTTCTGTTGGACTGGGTGCCCGCCCATTTTCCGAAAGATGAACACGCCCTGGCCCGCTACGATGGCACCGCATTGTATGAACATGAAGACCCCCGCAAGGGCGAGCATCGGGATTGGGGCACGCTGATTTATAACTACGGCCGTAATGAAGTTCGCAACTTTCTGTTGGCCAATGCGCTTTACTGGCTGAAAGAATTTCATATCGACGGCCTGCGAGTCGATGCGGTGGCGTCCATGCTCTATCTGGACTACTCCCGGGAAGAAGGCGACTGGCTGCCCAACCGCTATGGTGGTAATGAGAATCTTGAAGCCATTGATTTTCTCCGCCAGCTCAATGAGCTCTGTCATGGTGAGCACCCCGGTGCCTTGGTTCTGGCGGAGGAGTCCACGGCCTGGCCTCAGGTGACACGTCCGACCTGGGTGGGCGGACTGGGCTTTTCCATGAAGTGGAACATGGGTTGGATGCACGACACGCTGCTCTACATGAGCCGTGATCCGATCTACCGCCACTACCATCACGACCAATTGACCTTCGGGTTGATTTACGCGTTTACCGAAAATTTCATGCTGCCGTTTTCCCACGACGAAGTGGTCCATGGCAAGGGCAGCATGCTCACCAAAATGCCCGGTGATGACTGGCAGCGTTTTGCCAACCTGCGTCTGCTTTACGCCTATCAATGGACCTACCCGGGCACCAAGCTGCTGTTCATGGGATGCGAGTTCGGTCAGTGGAAAGAGTGGGCCCACCACGGTGAGCTGGACTGGTTGTTACTGGACCTTGAGCCCCACTTGGGCGTCAAAACGGCCCTGTCCGATCTGAACCAGCTATATAAAACCCGCACCGAGTTGCACCAGCGCAGCTTCCGCAGCGACGGTTTTGAGTGGATCGATTGTCACGACAGTCCCCAGTCGGTCATCAGTTACCTTCGGGCGAGCGACGATGGCTTTCTTGTGGTCATTCTGAATTTCACGCCCACGCCTCGTGAAGGCTATCGCCTCGGTGTGCCCAGTGCGGGACGCTATCGGGAAGTGTTCAACTCGGACTCCACCTACTACGGTGGCAGCAATGTCGGTAATCCGTTACCACTGGAGAGCGAGGATCGCCCTTGGATGAACCGCCCCTACTCTATTGAACTGACCCTGCCGCCTCTGGGCGCCATCATTCTCGAACTCGACCGGACATGAATATTCTGTTTCTGGCCAGTGAGGCCTTCCCCCTGATCAAAACCGGCGGGCTTGCCGACGTTGTCGGTGCCCTGCCCCGCGCCCTGATCAAACGGGGGCACTCGCTGCGCCTGGTACTGCCCGCGTATCAATCTGTGCTCGCCCGGTTGCGCTCAGACGACAAGGCGCCCCCCCTCAGCTCACGCGGACAGATCGACCTTGACGGCACTCCGGTAAAACTTTGGCAGACACGTCTTCCGGGCACCCGGGTAACCGTGTGGCTCGTGGATATTCCGGCCTTTTCCGAACGCGAGGGTAATCCCTATGTGACGCCGGAGGGCGTCGACTGGCCGGACAATGACCAGCGCTTTTATACCCTCTGCCGGGCGGCCGCCGAACTGGCCATGGGCCGGGCCGGGATCAACTGGAAAGCCGATCTGGTGCATGCCAATGACTGGCAAGGCGGGATGGTCTGCCAACTGCTGGCGCGGGAAGTGTCAGCGCCCCCCACGGTATTCACCATTCACAACCTCGCCTATCACGGGTTGTTTGGTTACCAGACAATGCACCGGCTTGGGTTGGAACCCTGGTTGTGGCAACCGGACTTTCTGGAGTTTTACGGACAACTGTCGTTTATCAAAGCCGGACTGGTGTTCGCTCAACGGCTGACCACTGTCAGTCCCAGCTATGCCCAGGAGATCCAGACGCCCGATCTGGGCTGCGGCCTCGACGGTCTCTTACGAGCCCGGCAGGACGTTTTGAGTGGTATTATTAACGGCATCGATATTCAAGAGTGGAACCCCGCCCGGGACGCCTGTTTGGCCGCGCCTTACGATCGACGGCGACTGACCCGCAAGGCTGACAATAAAAAGGCCCTGTGCGCCGAGCTGGGGTTGGCTGACAAACCGAATACCTTACTGCTGGGCTTTATTGGACGTCTGGTGGAACAAAAAGGATTGGACCTGCTGCTGGCGACTCTGCCGGAGCTGTTGGCCCGGGGCGATGTGCAGATTGCCCTGCTGGGCTCCGGCTTCAAAGCCTATGAGCAGGCCTTTGCCGCGCTCGCGAAAGATTACCCCGAACAACTGTCGGTCACCCTCGGCTACAACGAAACCCTGGCGCACCGTATTGAAGCCGGTGTCGATGTGTTTCTGATGCCCTCCCTGTTTGAACCCTGCGGGCTGAACCAGATGTACAGCTTGCGCTATGGCACCCTCCCCCTGGTACACGCCGTGGGTGGACTGAAAGATACCGTCATTGACAGCGACGACCCGCGAACGACCAATGGCTTCTGTTTCGCGCCCGCCACTGTCGACGCCTTGCGCGTTGCGCTCAAGCGTGCTCTCGCACTTTATCAGGACCCCGAGGCCTGGCAACAGCGGCAGCGCAATGCCATGAGTGGCGATTATTCCTGGGACAGAAGCGCCGCCGAGTACGAGCGGATTTATGAGTTGGCGCTGGAGGATAAAAAGCAGAACACCTGAATGGTACACTCTCGGCTTCATTGCACAGAGGTGACCATGCCAACATCACTCCCTTCCTGGTCCAGATGGCTGCTCGCGTTTATCGCGGCCCTGCTTGTGGGCACAATATCGGGCAGTCTGGTTCAAACGCAATTCAATCTGCTGGCCATTCAATCCATGGGCTTTCCCATTCCGCTGGATGTGCGGCTGGTGACCAGCGCCCAGGACTTGCTGTTCTTTGGCCCGGTATTCGCCGCGCTGTTTGGCGGCAGTTTTCTGGTCTCACAACCGGTTGCCCTATTGATCAATCGCTGGCTTTCCCCCGTCTGGCACCCCCTGCTGTGTGCTCTGGGCGCGGCTCTGGGACTGGCGGTCACCCTGAAATGGGTCGATGCCCTAGCGCCCATGCCGACATTGATTGCCGCCACCCGATCCACCTCCGGTACTCTGGCCCTACTGGCCTGCGCCGCGCTGGCCGGCTGGCTGTTCGCCCGCTGGCGCCCCTACCGCTCGACCCGAACGGCACGATCGCCCCTGGCCACATCCGCAGTCCTTGTGCTTGTCGGTGCGCTCCTGTTGCTTCCCGAGCCCTCCTCAGCCAGTGGGCCGACCGACTACCGGATTGAAACGGTGGCCCAGGGCCTCGAACATCCTTGGTCCGTGGCGTTTCTCCCGGAAGGTGGCCTACTGGTAACGGAGCGTCCGGGACGCCTGCGTCATATCGACGCTCAGGGTCATCTGCACGCCCCTATTTCGGGCGTTCCCGAGGTCTATGCCCAAGGTCAATCCGGATTGTTTGACGTCCTTCTGGCACAGGATTTCGGGCACAGTCATCGCCTGTATCTGAGCTACGCCTGCGGCACCCACAGCGCCAACCATACCTGCCTGGCCCGTGGCCAGTGGCAGGATTCGGCCCTGCGGGAGGTCGAGGAAATTTTCCGGACCCGGCCCGCCAAAACCGCCTCCGCCCACTTCGGTGGTCGTCTGGCCTGGCTGGACGATGGCACCCTGGTGATGACTCTGGGAGACGGTTTCGACTATCGCGAGCAGGCACAAAATGTGAGCAACCACCTGGGCGGTACCGTGCGGCTCAACCCCGATGGTTCGGTGCCGGCCGACAATCCGTTCCGGAGTCAGACCGGGGCCGCCCCGGAGCTCTACACCCTGGGGCACCGCAATGTGCAGGGGCTGTTCTTTGATGCCACCTCCGGCACGCTGTTCAGCCATGAACACGGCCCCAAAGGTGGCGATGAGCTCAATATATTGGCGCCCGGAGAAAACTATGGCTGGCCGGCGGTGACCCATGGGCTGGATTACACCGGAGCGCGGGTCTCACCCTACAAACAGTGGCCCGGCATACGCCCGCCGCTTTGGCACTGGACGCCGTCCATCGCGCCTTCGGGCTTGACGCGTTATACCGGCACCTTAATTTCCCGAGTGGGAAGGCAGTTTACTGGTGGGTGGCCTGGCGTCACGGCAAGTGCATCGGCTGACCTTCACCGATGGCGTGATCACTGAGCAGGAACCGCTGTTTGGCGAGCTGAAAGCACGCATTCGGGACGTTCGGGTCGGCCCGGACGGAGCCGTGTATCTTTTAACGGACAGTCCAGAGGGGAAGGTACTCAGAGTTACACCGGATTGAAGGAGTGCTGGCGCGGGAGCGGCCGGAGAGGAGTCGGGGCGGGCAGTGCCCACCCCGAACAAAATGTATCAGTCTTCGCTGGTGTCGGGCAGGTAGGCGCCGTCTTCGTCGTGCACTTCACGACCGGTGACCGGCGGGTTGAAGGCGCAGATCAGACGCATATCTTCAGTGCCACCACGCAGAATGTGCTTGTCGTGCTTATCCAGCGCGTACAGGGTCCCATCGGTGATTTCATGGGTTTCACCCGTGGCCAGATCAGCAATGGAGCCATTGCCGGCCACACAGTAAACCGCTTCCAGATGGTGCTTGTACCAGAACGTGTGCTCGGAGCCTGCCTTGATGATGGTTTCATGGAAAGAGAAACCCATTCCGTCCTTTTTCAACAACAGACGACGGCTGGTCCACTGCTGTGCGCTGACTTCGCGTTCACTACCGATAATGTCTTGCACACGTACAATTTTCATAGAAGCTCCTCGTTGACTTGAATGTTCGGCCGACCATTATAACCGAAATGGCACTCTGACCCCACGGGCGGGCTTTATCGGCATCAAATGTCCAGGTCCAGCTCGCAACCATAGGCCTCTGTACGGGGCGTTTCAACCGCTTTCCCTGCCAGGCCGGCTTCCAGAACGGCCTCAATATGACTCGTGGCGGCTTCAATGGCTTTCGGGCTCGAGCCATCGCTATCATCCGGAGCACCGCTATATACCAGGGTGCCATGTGGATCAATGATATAAATCTGCGGTGCTCTACTCACACCATAGGCCCGCGCAACCACACTGGTGTCATCCAACAGCACCGGCGCACTGGATCGCAAGTCGTGGGTATCCTCCAGCGCCAACGCCTCTTCGGCTTCAATCACATTGTCCGGCCCCGGCGCCGAGGAGATGATGGTGAGCCATTTGACCCCCTGCTCTCGGTAGCGCTCCTGCAAACGGGGCAAGTTGCCACTGTCATAATGGTTTTCCACCGCTTCACACCCCGGATGAAACCACTCCAGCACAACCCAGTTGCCGATATAGTCGGTAAGCGTATGGGACTGGCCGGTGGCATCGTTAGCACGGAATGCGGGTGCGGGATCACCGGGAGTCGCGACGGCCAATGCGGCGGCTGGCATCAGCAGCGATGAAATCCACAATAAATGACCCAGTAACGGCTTCATTCAACGAGGCTCCTGTATTGGTTTAGTGTGCTGTTCAGGAAGCCGCATCCTAACAGACTCATAGTGGATTCTCAGCCGCCCCGATGGTTTACAGTTCAGCCCTGCCGAGCCTATACTGTTTTTATGTACAGTATTTTTCTGTGAGGTACCCTTGAATCCCGACCTGGAGCAACTCGAGCAACGACGCCTGGTCTGGCGCGGACGCGACGCCGCCCGCCCTCTGGAAGCGCGGGCCAGCGGCTGGCCAGAATTGGATACCCGACTGGGCGGGCTGCCCGGTGCCGGCGTGGTCATGATTCAAACACCGCCGGGCATTGGTGAGCTGCGACTCTTGTGGCCATCCATGAAGCAACAATCCCGACTGACGGTACTGATTACCCCGCCTTACCGGATTGGGGTGGAAGCCTGGCTCGGTGCTGGTGTGGCACAGGAGAAACTGCTGGTTCTGCACCCCGACAGCACACAAGCCGCGCTCTGGGCAACCGAACAGAGCCTGAAAAGCGGCAGTTGTGATAGCAGCTGTCTATGGTTGACACAGCGATTGCAGACCATCCAGGCTCGCCGGCTGCAACTGGCCGCCCGTGCCGGCCAGGCGACCCTGTTTCTGTTTGCGCCCCCGGCGTTGGACTTGCCCCAACTACCCATCGACCTGCACATGGTTCTGAGCCCGGCCGCGCAGGGTGTCCGGGTCGAGGTACGTCGCCGCCGGCAGGGGCGGCCACTGGCTCCCTTCACAGTGAGCATGACCGAGCCCTGGCCAGAGCTGACCCGACCTCAGATACAGCCGGGCCAGGCCGCGTCGAGACCCCAAGTCCAACCCGGTGCCGAGGCTATCTGACATGCTCTGGCTCTACCTCTGGCTGCCTCGACTGCAACTGGATACTCAGGCACCGGACGACCCCGGCCCGGTGGCGGTTGTGGATGAGCGGGACAATCGGGTGGTGCAGATGAATGAACCGGCCTCCCGGGAAGGCATTACACTGGGAATGGGCTTGGCAACCGCCGCCGCGCTCTGCCGGGACGTGCAATTACTGCCGTACCAGAGCGCCCTTGAGATCCGTCGTCTGGAGGAGCTGGCTCACGGGCTATACGATATCTCGGGGGACCTATCGCTTGATCCTCCTTGCGGTCTCTGGCTTGGCGCCTCCAGAATGGTTAAATACCATAATGGATTTGACAATTATTGCAAAAGAATAAAGCACTTTTTGCAGCATCGAAAGCTATCGATACAGTTGGCTTCCGGTTTTACGCCACTGGCGGCCAAGCTGCTGGCTCATTCATCGGACCTCGCGCTGGATTCATGCCCGGACAGGCTCAGGCAGGTCATCCGGCGCTGCCCCCTCAGTGCTACCGAACTGTCTGAACAGACTCAGACTCACCTGCAACGGCTCGGTATCAAAACTCTGGATGGGTTGCTGGCCATTCCTACCAAGGAGCTGTCCCGACGCTTTGACCGACCACTGGCCGAGTATGTAGGGCGACTCGTCGGCTACTTGCCGCACCCCCTCCCCTTTTATCAGCCGCCGGACTACTTCCGTCAGCACCGGGAGCTTCCCTGCGAACTGGAATCCAGCGACCAGTTGGTCCCCTGGATTAAGCGGTTGCTCGACGAGCTGGAAGCCTTTCTCCACCACCGGGATCGGGTGGTGGAGCGAGTTGAGCTGGCCCTGCAGCTGCGCAACCGGGACCCACTGTCTCTGACCATAGGCGCCGCTCGGGGTGAATCCCGGGCAGAGCGCTGGCAGCCTCTGATTCAGCTGACCCTGGAACGCCATCCTCTGGAAGCTCCCGTGTGTGGTTTAACCCTGACCGCTCGCACGTTACTGCCCCGCCCCGGCCAATCCGAAAACCTGCTCGATGAACGGTACGGCGCCGCGATGGCGCCTGCCCAACTGGTGGCCCTGCTTCAGGCAAGGCTGGGGGCAGACCGGGTCCGGAGCCTGAGAGTGACGGAGGATTTCAGGCCGCTGCATGCCAATATTGAATCCTGCCCCCTTGAGACGCGCCCCACCGCCCCCCACACCGACGACGCGGCTCAGCCCGCCCCTCCGGCCTTGCGCCCGGCCTTTCTGCTGGCGGAACCACAGGTGTACTCGCAACCCCTTGAAATCATCGAAGGGCCCGAGCGGATTACCACCGGATGGTGGGACGGTGAGCCCCAGGTCCGGGACTATTACATCGTGCGCAATGCCCAGGGGCAATGGTGCTGGGCGTTTCGGGAACCGAACCGTCCGGGATGGTTTTTACAGGGGTATTTTGCCTAGCAAAGGCAAAATCGCTTTAGAGCGCTTTGGGGCACGGCGGATAATCTACCACCGGGCCCCAAAGAAGAGGAAGGCTCAAGCGGGATCCGCTTCGCCATGGTAATCACGGGCCATCCACAGGTAGACCGCCGGGATGACAAACAGCGTGAACAGCGTCCCGATCGTCATACCGCTGGCGATCACGAGACCCATCGCGAAGCGCGAACCGGCGCCGGCTCCCGTCGCAATCAACAGCGGCACCATACCCAGGACGGTTGCGGCGGTCGTCATCAGAATAGGCCGCAAACGAATTGATGTCGCTTCTTCGATTGCGTCGCGTTTGTTCCTGCCTTCCTGCTGAAGCTGATTGGCAAACTCAACGATCAGAATACCGTGTTTGGCAATCAGACCAATCAGTGCCAGCAGCCCAACCTGAGTGTAAATATTGATACTGGTCAGCCCTATGCTGATGAAAATAAGGGCGCCACAAATACTCATCGGTACGGTGACCATGATGATCAGGCTATCCCGGAACGACTCGAACTGAGCCGCCAAGACCAGGAAAATCACCAGTAGCGCAAAGAAGAAGGTAACCACCAGTTGCTGCCCTTCCTGCTTGAGCTGCCTCGATTGACCGGCATAATCAACACTGAAGCCTTCAGGCATAACTTCAGACGCAATCCGATCAAGCTCGCCCAGGGCATCCCCGAACGCAACGCCTGGCATCGGTACGCCACTGATGGTAACCGCGTTCAACTGTTGAAAGCCGTTTAGTGAGCGAGGCTGAACCGAAGACTCCAGCGTTACCAGGGATGAGAGTGGTACCAGCTCCCCTTCGCGGTTACGCGTGTAATAGTCCTCCAACTGACTCGGATTCAACCGTTCAGATCGTTCAACCTGGGGAATAACCCGGTAAGAGCGATTATCCAATGAGAAACGCCCCACATAGCCGCCGCCGGTCAAACTGCCGAGATCCGCGGCCGCCCGTTGCATATCGACCCCCATCAACGCGGCTTTCTCGCGATCAATTTCCACGGTCTCACGAGGGCGATCAATCTTCAGGTCGCTGTCAATAAAGATGAACTTACCGCTTTGTTGGGCCTGCTGGACGATCTCATCAACCACCTCGTCCATCACTTGGTAGGGCTGGGTTGAGCCGACCACAAACTGGATCGGCGGACCACCGCCCCCTGGTGAAGGCAGAGAAGGCGGCACGGTAGCAAACACATTCACGCCCGGCAGATTATTCAGGAACGGTTGTATATCGTTCTGCAGAATCTCGTCCGTGCTTCGCTCCCGCTGGTCCCAGGGCGCCATAACAAAACCTGCAATGCCGACATTGGTGCCACTGGTACCGTTGATGATAAAGAGGTTTTCCAGCTCGGGAATATCTTCCATCAACTGTTCAATATGCCGAGTGTTGATTTCCAGATAGTCGAGAGTAGCGTAGGCGTCAGCGGTCGCCTGGGAGAAGACAAACCCTTGATCCTCCGCCGGCTCAAGCTCGGCCCGACTGGAAACAAACAGGAAATAACAGGACACAAGAATGATGGCGGCAAATACCAGAACCACTGGCATGCTGTTCAGAGTGCCGTGAAGTGTGCGCTGGTAACGCCCGCGTAACTTCTCAAAACGATCGTCCAGCCAGACCTCCAGCTTTGGACGCTCGCCCCCCGCGTCCCTTGAACGCAAAATCTTCGAGCACATCATCGGCGACAATGTGAGCGCCACAACCCCTGAGAGCACCACCGTTGACGCCAGGGTAAAGGCAAATTCAACGAACAGTACGCCGGTCAGGCCACCCACAAAGCCCAACGGAATAAACACCGCCACCAGTGTCGTCGACATGGCCACAATGGGCCAGGCCAGTTGCTGGGCGCCCAGCAGGGAAGCATCCAGACGTGACATGCCCTCTTCCACGTGACGCTGAATGTTCTCCAGCATGATGATCGCGTCGTCCACGACGATACCGATCGCCAGCACCATGGCCAACAGCGTCAACAGGTTAATGGAGAAACCCAGGATCCACATAAGGAAGAACGTGCCCACCAGGGACAGCGGTACAGCCACAGCCGGTACGATGACGCTGCGCACCGAGCCGAGAAAGGCGTAAATCACCAACACCACAATAATCAGTGCGAGAACAATGGTGATGACCACCTCGTCAATCGCGCTCTCGATATACTCGGTGGAATCGTACGGAATATCGGCGCTCAGCCCTTCTGGTAGCTCAGGAATAATATCGTTGTCCCAGACGTCGCGCACCCGGGCAATCACATCCAGCGCGTTGGAGTCCGGGGAAATTTCAATACCGATGAAGGTCGCCGCTTCACCATTGAAACTGACCGATGAGTCGTAGCTCTCGGCCCCGAGCTCTACCTTTGCCACATCCCGCAGCCGCACAATGCTGTCGCCATTGGAGCTGACCACCAGGTTTTCAAACGCTTCTACACTGCGCAAATCAGTACCGGCATTCAGGTCAATCGCCACCATCTGTCCTTTGGTGCGACCCAATGCGGCCAGCACGTTATTGGCCCGCAGTGCTGTCGACACTTCCGAACCGGTCAGCCCAAAAGCCGCCATCTGCTGTGGATCGAGCCAGATACGCATCGCAAACGTCCGGGCACCCAGTATTCGGGCACGCTGTACCCCCTGAATGGTCGCCAGCTGTGGTTCGACCACCCGCACCAGGTAGTCGGTAATCTCGTTGTTATCCAGAAGATCACTATAAAAGGACAGATACATGGCGGCCGTATCTTGTCCCACTGACAGGGTTACGACTGGATCTTCGGCATTCTCTGGCAGTTGTGAGCGCAGCGCGTTGACCTGAGCGGCAATCTGGGTCAAGGCCTCATTCGGGTCATAATCCAGACGAAGGAAGGCCTGGACGCTACTCACACCGGCCGAAGAGGTGGATTTGACGTAGTCGATCCCTTCCGCCGCGGCCACTTCCCGCTCCATGGGCTTGGTGATAAAGCCCTGGATCAGGTCGGCATCGGCGCCAATATAGGTTGTCGACACGGTAACCACCGCGTTCTTGATTTCCGGGAATTGGCGAACGTTGAGATCAAATCCGGCTCGCGCGCCCAGTAACAGTAAAAACAGGCTGACCACTGTCGCCAGCACTGGCTTGCGGATAAATGCATCGGTAAACCGCATTGTGTAGCTCTCCTTAAGGCTGGCCTATTATTCGTTAACAGTGTCAGGGCTCTGTTCAGACGATGGCTGCAATGCGGGGTCATCATTGATATTCACCAAGGCATTGTTGCTCAACTTGAGTAGCCCTGAGGTAGCGATTTGCTCACCAACCTCCAGCCCGTCGACAACCTCTACGAGATCTCCTCGTTGTTCGCCCGTTTTGATGAAACGACGCTTGACGCGTGTTTTATCTTCCTCATCAGAGTAAACGACGTACACGGAATTACCGTAAGGATCGAATTGTACTGCTGTTTGAGGCAACACTTTCACTTCTCGAGGCTCCCCCATGGTCAGCGATACCCGACCAAACATTCCCGGACGCAGCTTCTGCTCCGGATTTTCCAGCGTCGCCTGGACCGTGAAGCTGCGAGTGGCCTCGTTGATTGAAGGCTCAATGGCCGTTACTTTACCTGTGAATGTGTCACTGCTGTAAGCATCCACACGAACACTTACTGGCTGCTGCACAGAAACCGTGGCGAGCTCTCGGGCTGGTAAAGTGAACTGCAGATAAATGGGATCCAGCGCCTGGACCGCCACCACCGGACTGCCCACCGACACATACTGACCGACATTCACCTGACGTATACCCGACAACCCTGCAAAAGGCGCACGGATCATTTTCTGACGAATACGGGCTTTCTGTGCCTCCAGCGAGGCCTGAGCCTGCTGCGCTTCACTCTGGCGTCGCTGCAATTCCGACTCGGAACTGTTCCCTTCCTCAAATAACCGCTGATAGCGCTGCAACTCCAGTGACGCCAACCGCTCTGCGGCTTCAAGGCGCTTGAGTTCGGCTCGATCAGTCTCAGTGTCCAGGGATACCAGTAGTTGCCCCTCTTCCACCGGTTCACCATTCTCAAAGTGTACTTCGGTGACAATCCCACCCACTTCGGTAGTCAGCTGCGCGCCATTCACCGCTCTGAACGACCCCACAGCCGTTGTTGAGCGGCTCCAGGTCAACGCCTCAACCTCGGAGGCGGTGGTAGCAATGGCCTGCTCAGGCATGTTGGCAAAATACTGGCCCATCATGTAATTGCCGAACGCCTTCCAGCCAAAAATGAGACCGAAGGCAATGCTTACAGCCACCAGCATTATGATCATTCGTTTGGTCATGTGTGTGCTCCCTCTACTCCTGAATCGCGCGTCGCGAAGGTATCTGGACTCTGAAACGTAGTCTGTCCCGGAGCCTGGCTTGCCGGCACCGGAGCATTCAGTGAAACCCTGGAAAAGCTCTGTTGAACCCTGTAGCCGAACGGATACGCGGGGGTGGGCTCTTTAGATGTGGCAAAGCTTACAACACAGGCCTGCAAAGGTACACGGTTGTTACAGAATCTTACATTCCCGCGCTGGCGGCTACGCGGCGTCACTGGATCACTTGCATCTTTTCATACAACAGATTACTGTACGTACAAACAGTATTTGATTGAAATGTAACCATGCGCTATGCCGAACTCGTCTGCCAGAGCAATTTCTCCTTCCTGGAGGGCGCCTCTCATCCTGAAGAGCTGATGAACCGGGCCGACGAACTGGGCTACCGGGCCCTGGCACTCACCGACGAGTGTTCGGTGGCTGGTGTGGTGCGCGCCTACGCCGAGCACCGCCGGCTGGGCTCAAAGACCCGGCTGATCGTCGGCAGTCGGTTGCGCCTGCCCCCCGGCCTGGACCTGGTGCTGCTCTGCCCGACCAGGCAGGCCTATGCCGAGCTCTGCCGGATCATCAGTAACGCCCGACGACGAAGCCCCAAGGGGCAGTATCAACTGGAGAAGTGGGACCTGAAATCCATCCAGCACGGGTTGTTGTTATGGCTGCCCTGCGGAGACGGAACATTGGATCAGCGCTGGGGCCAGTGGCTGAAAAAACACCATGAGAGTCGACTCTGGTTGGGCGTGCGGCGCCACCTGACGCACCGGGAGCACCGGATGATTGCTCACTGCGAGCAGCTCGGTCAGGAGCTGACTCTGCCTTTGTGCGCCTGTGGTGAAGTGCTGATGCACCGAGCCGAGCGACTGCCCCTACAACAGGCGCTCACCGCCATTCGGCTGGGCACCACCGTTGCCAAAGCCGGCCGCAAGCTCTGCCCGAATGCCGAACGGAGCCTGCGCAGTCATGCCAAACTGGAAAAGCTGTTCAAACCCGAGTGGCTGGCCGAAACCTGCCGTATCGCCGAGCACTGTACCTTTGACCTGGGCGAGCTGCGTTACGAGTACCCGGCGGAACTCGTCCCCCCTGGGCAGACACCTTTCTCTTATCTGTGTGAGCTGGTGGAACAGGGCGTTCAGAAACGGTTCCCCGAAGGGCCCGACGAAACGGTCCGAGCGACAATCGACAAGGAACTGGACCTGATCGACAGCCTCGGCTACGCACACTTCTTCCTGACCATCCACGACCTGGTGGTGTTCGCACAACGGCGCGGTATCCTTTACCAGGGGCGGGGCTCAGCCGCCAACTCGGTGGTCTGTTACTGCCTGGAAATCACCGCTGTCGACCCAAGGCACATCAACGTTCTGTTTGAGCGTTTTCTGTCCAAAGAGCGCAATGAGCCGCCAGACATTGATGTGGACTTCGAACACGAACGGCGCGAAGAAGTGATCCAGTACATTTATGAGAAGTACGGACGCCCCCGGGCCGCCCTGGCCGCTACCGTTATCCGCTACCGGTTCAAAAGTGCGCTGCGGGATGTGGGTAAGGCGCTCGGTATCGGTGAATCCCACCTGGACTTCCTGATTCGCAACATCAATCGTCGGGACCGCGACAGCCAGTGGGAGCAGCAGGTCAGCGATATAGGCCTGGACCCGGCGTCCGGAACCGCCCAGCAACTGGTGCAACTGGTCAATAAGCTGCGCGGATTTCCCCGCCACCTGTCGCAACATGTGGGGGGCTTTGTCATTTCCTCGGGACCGCTCTACGAGCTGGTCCCCATCGAAAATGCCGCCATGAGCGAGCGCACGGTCATCCAGTGGGACAAAGATGACATTGAAACCCTCGGACTGCTGAAGGTGGATGTTCTGGCATTGGGTATGCTCACCGCCCTGCGTAAAAGTTTTGATCTGGTCCGCCAGCACTGGGGCCGCTCACTGAGCCTTTCCGAGCTGACCGGCGCCATGAACGACCCGGCGGTTTACCGGTTGATTCAGAAGGCCGACACCGTGGGACTGTTTCAGATTGAATCCCGGGCCCAGATGTCCATGCTGCCACGCCTGAAGCCGGCCTGCTATTACGATCTGGTGATCCAGATTGCCATTGTCCGGCCCGGTCCGATTCAGGGCGGCATGGTCCACCCCTATCTGAAACGCCGCAATAAAGAAGAGGTCGTGGACTACCCCTCCGAGGAGGTCAGAGGCGTTCTGGAGCGCACTCTGGGGGTACCGATTTTTCAGGAGCAGGTCATCCAGTTGGCCATGGTGGCCGCCGGATTCACCGGCGGGGAAGCCGATCAGTTGCGGCGCGCCATGGCGGCCTGGAAGAAAACCGGTGAGCTGGAAAAGTTTCACGACAAACTGGTCGATGGCATGGTGGCCCGAGGCTACACCAACGAGTACGCAGAGCGCATCTATCAGCAGATTTGCGGCTTTGGCGAATACGGTTTTCCCGAATCCCACTCCGCCAGCTTTGCCCTACTCGCCTATGCTTCGGCGTGGCTTAAACACCACTACCCCGAAGCGTTCTACACCGCACTGCTGAACAGCCACCCCATGGGCTTCTATTCACCGTCGCAGTTGATCCAGGACGCCCGTCGCCACGGGTTGGAGGTGCGACCGGTCTGCGTGAATCGTTCGGAGCGGGATCACGGCCTGGAAAAGACCGATCAGGGTTGGGCCATTCGGCTCGGTTTCCGGTTGGTCAAAGGCCTCTCTGAGACAGGTATGACTCAGCTTGTGGCGCAGCCCCGCCAGAATGAAGAACGCCGTTTTCAGCAGGTGTCGCAACTGAAAGCCGCGGGTTTCAGTCAGCGGGACCTCGAAGCGCTGGCCAGTGCCAATGCCCTGCATGATCTCAGTGATAACCGCTACCAGACCCGCTGGGCACTGATGGATCAGAGTCATTCACTGCCTTTGTTTGCCCATCTTGATGAACCAGACAAGGCGGCCGAACCCGAGGCGGACTATCTGACAGCCCCAAGTGAGCTGGACAACCTGGTGGAGGATTATGCAAGCACCGGGCTGACCCTGAATCGTCATCCGATCACTCTTCTGGATGAGGCGGGCGCGATCGGTCGCTTTACTCGGGCCAAGGATCTTTGCACCCGGGAGCACAAGTCCATGGTGGCCGTCGCGGGTGTGGTAACCGGACGACAGAGTCCCGGCACCGCCGCCGGAGTCACCTTCATCACTCTGGAAGACGATACTGGTAACAGTAATGTCGTGGTCTGGCTGGCAACGGCCCGCGCCCAAAAACAGGCCTACCTGACCGCCCGGCTATTGAAGGTCCACGGGATTCTGGAGCGGGAAGGTGAAGTCATTCATGTGATCGCCGGTCGTCTGGAAGATCTCAGTCACCGTCTGGATGCCCTGTCCACCCGGTCCAGAGACTTTCATTAAACCCATCACTGGCATTAATCAATCACCGATCTCAATCGTGTTACTGACGCACAAATACCAGGCAGCGATTGTTGGCAGGTAACTCCAGGGTTTCAGTCAATTGCAGTCCGCGCTGCCCGGCCTCTTCAGCGACCGTCTGTCGATTGCGGATGCCCCGGTGTGGCGCCTGTGTTTTGAGCCATTGATCGAACTCGGCGTTGCTGTCGCTGGTGAACGCACCTTGCTCATTGAAGGGACCATAGACCACCAGCAGACCGCCGGGAGGCAGAATCCGCGCACACCCATCCAACAGGGAGAGCACCGCCTCCCAAGGCATGATGTGGAAAGTGTTGGAGGTAAATACCGCATCGGTGTGCTCGATTGGCCAAAGCGACTGCGCAGCGTCGAGCGCCAATGGGGGTTTCAGATTGCTGCCAAAGTAATCCGTCAGCCAGGCCTGAATGCCTTCATGATTCTCCGGTAGGTCACTGGTCTGCCACGTCAAGTGCGGCATGGCCGCGGCGAAGTAGACCGCGTGTTGGCCGGTACCCGTGCCAATTTCGAGCACATGACGGAAGGTTGCGAAACGCGGCGCAAGCACCGACAGTATGGGCTGTTTATTGTTCTCGCAGGCTTGAGAAAAGGGTTTGTCGACGACCGCCATAAGAACGACTCCAGCACGGTGAAAGAAGCCTATTGTATCTCAATAAAACAACACTGACTCACCGACCCGGTCAATCAACAGATTCCGATAGTATTCCGCCTTGGCAATATGCAGCGTTTCCAGGGGGTTGAAGTCATCCGTAATGACCAGCTCTGCATCGCCCGTAACGCTCACCTCCCGGGCCTGCAACCACTGGCGAGACGCTGCCGGGCCACTGAGCTCCAGGGGGTCGTCAGACACCACGAACACAAAGTCATTGAAGGTAGCCTCCGGAGAGGAGACGAACGTCCGCCGATGCTCAAACACCTGGTCCAGGGTATTGGCCACGGCCTCCACCGGGGTGCGCTCCCCGTCATGGGTCAAGCCGACAAAGTTCAGCGCCAACACACCGCCGGGCTTCAGGCGGGCTTTGAGCGTCTGGAACATCTCAAGGCTCAACAGATGAATGGGCTCAGCGCCGCCGGTAAAGCAATCGTGCACAATCAGGTCATAGCGCCCCTCAAGTTGCTGTATCCGATAGCGCGCATCGCCCACCACGACCTCGCCGGTCGGCTCAAAGCTGAAGTACTGTTGCGCGGCATGGGCCACCGCCGGGTCAATTTCAATGGCATCAGTGCGCACACCGAAGCGGGCGTAGGTATTGACCAGATGACCACTGCCCAGGCCCACCAGCAGCGCCGAGTCCCCGGCCGGGTGAAACCGGGGCAGCTGACCAACAACCTGCTGATACCCCAGAAGGCCCAACCCGGTCTCCAGATCCTCCGCGCCAATGGTCGAGCCACCTGACATCAGCCAGCGGATACCGCGCTCCGGCTGATCAATGACCCGGACCCAGCCGTAATGGGTTTCCGCTTCAAAGACGACGTCCGAGCCGGGGTAGTCCCGCTCACCAATCGACGTGCCAACTCCCAGCAAGAGCGCCATTGCCAACACCCCCGTGGACACGCCCCAGACCAGCAGCGAGTGCCCGGACTTCAAGCGCTGGCGCTCATAGAGTGCCAATACAAACGCCATGATCAGCATCAGCAAGCTCAGGCTGACCACGATGGTTTCGGTTCCAAACAGCGGCAACAGAAAAAACCCGAGAAAGAGCGTGCCCAGCACACTGCCCAGCGTACTGATCGCGTATACCGTTCCGGCGGTCCGCCCCACCCGATCGAGACCCTGGGTGACAGTCTTGATGACATACGGGCCCACCATTCCCAACGTCAGCAGACAGGGGGTAAACAGGATCAATGCACTGAGCAGGGCCCCACCCCGCAGTCCAAAACCATTACTGGCGAGCTGCACCGGCTTGCTCAACAGGGGAATCACCCCGATCAGCACCGCCGTCACCAAAAGGATGTGGGACAGCCGCAACCAGGGTGCGGTGTCGGCAAGACGTCCACCCACCAGGTAGCCCACAGAGAGCGCCAGTAAGGCGGTGGACAGCAACGACGACCAGACAATCATACTGACGCCGTAGTAAGGACCGATAATGCGCGTACCGAGCAGCTCGATCATCATGACGGTCGCGCCAGTGAGACTGGCGGTGAGATAAAAGAGCCACCGATCCATCCGGGTTAAAGGCGGATGACCGCGCGTCGCGTTGGAGGATGCTTTTTGGGAGTTGGTCTGACTGCGTTTGGACACGTTCCATGACCTCTATTATTGTTGTATTGCGAATAGTTGGCCGTAGACTATAAGAAGTTCTGGGCGCTGCCAACGCGACCTTCCGCTTTTGTGGTCTGGTTCGCAAGCGGTGAAAAGTATCAGGAGGTATTGTGCGTCGATCTGCATCCGTTCTGGCCTGGCTCAATTGCCTGATACCGCTACTGGCCGTTACCGGCGCCTACAGCATCGCGCTGCACCAACAGGCCGCACCGGCGTGCAATCCCTTCCTCGACGGCTGTACGTCCATCAGTCGAGCAGCCCGGAGCGGCGATGCCATTTTCCTGTTCCGCGGCCTGATGATGCCACTCAGCATGCTGCTGGTGCTTTACTGGCTGCTTCAGTGGCAGTGGTTGAACCAGCGCATAGGCACACGCCGCCGACACACCGTCGCACTCTGGCTCGGTATCATTTCCGCCCTGGCGCTAGTGCTGTATACAAACTATCTCGGGACCGGGAGTGGTTTCTACGAGTTCATGCGCCGCACCGGCATCATCTTTCATTTCGCCTTTGCTTTACTGGCCCAGTTGATTTGCGTGCAGTCGCTGTTCAGCGCCCGGCATCGACTCCCGGCCGACATCATTACGCCGGTTCGCTGGCAATTTGCTCTGGTGTCAATCCAGTGGTTGTGGGGCGCGGTATCGCTGGCGGTGGATATCACCCTGCCGGCGTTCGAGTACGAGGCGAAGAACGTGATTGAATGGAATTTCGCCTGGGCGATGGTGGGGTTTTACGGGGTAAGCGGCTGGATCTGGTGGCGACACTCACCGCGACTGTAAGCATTCATTTGGTGTCGCTCATTAACCAGTAGTGTTTTCGGATTACGTATCACGCCCGGCGTCGGCGGGGAATACCGTTTACAGACCCGCCGTAAACCCGTCCATGGGGGCTTCTCGTCGGCATCCATGCCTTCGAGAGTCTGTAAACGGTATTCCCCGCCGACGCCTCAGTGCCACGTTAAATCTTCGTGGCACCATATGGATGCCCTACACCAATGAACCCCACAGGTCGTATTCATCGGCCTGTTCAATCACAACCTTGACCTTATCGCCCGGTTGCAAGCCCTCGGTGCCGTTCAGGTAGACCAGGCCGTCGATCTCCGGAGCGTCGGCGTAACTGCGACCGATGGCGCCCTCTTCGCCGACCTCATCAATCAGCACTTCCAACGTGCGACCGATCTTGGCCTGAAGTCGTTGGGCGGATATTTTCTGCTGTATCGCCATAAAGCGATCGAAACGCTCCTGCTTGACCTCATCCGGCACCGGGTCGGGCAGCTCATTGGCGGCCGCCCCTTCCACCGGTGAGTACTGGAAGCAACCGACGCGGTCAAGTTGTGCCTCCTCTAGGAAATCCAGCAACTGCTGGAAATCCTCTTCCGTTTCACCCGGAAAGCCGACGATAAACGTGGAGCGAATGGTCAGGTCCGGCACCTGTTCGCGCCAACTCTTGATCCGCTCCAGGGTCTTTTCGACCTGGCCCGGGCGCTTCATCAGTTTAAGCAGACGCGGACTGGCGTGCTGGAACGGGATATCCAGGTATGGAAGGATTTTGCCTTCCGCCATCAGCGGGATCACCTTATCGACATGGGGATAGGGGTAAACGTAGTGCAGGCGTACCCAGACGCCCAGCTCCCCCAGAGCCTCGCATAAATTGAGCATGTCGGTTTTGAGCGGGCGGCCGTCCCAGAAGTCGGTGCGGTATTTCACGTCCACACCGTAAGCGGAGGTATCCTGGGATATCACCAGCAGTTCCTGGACGCCCGCTTTGACCAGGCGTTCGGCTTCACTCATCACCTGCCCGATTGGACGACTGACCAGTTTACCGCGCATATCCGGAATGATGCAGAAACTGCAGCTGTGATTGCAGCCCTCGGAAATTTTGAGGTAGGCATAGTGCCGCGGCGTAAGCTTCACGCCCTGGGGCGGCACCAGGTCCACAAAGGGGTTGTGGTCCTTGGCCGGCGGCAGGTGCTGGTGCACCTGATCGAGGACTTTTTCATAGGCGTGGGCGCCGGAGATACCCAGTACGCCGGGGTGCACTTCGCGGATTTCATCTTCCTTGACCCCAAGGCACCCGGTGACCAGCACTTTGCCATTCTCCTTGAGCGCCTCACCGATGGTGCCGAGGGATTCCTCCACCGCGCTGTCGATGAAGCCACAGGTATTCACAATCACCATGTCCGCATCGTTGTAGGTCGGGACAATCTGATAACCCTCGGTACGCAACTGGGTCAGAATGCGTTCGGAATCGACCAGGTTTTTCGGGCAGCCAAGACTGACAAAACCAACGGTGGGCGTGTGCTTCATAAGACAAACTCGTGCGGGGGCGAAAAAGGCCGCTATTGTAGGCGTTCCGGGCCCGGATTGCATGGGGTTCCCGTGTTAGAATGCCGGTTTTCCCCTGAATGAGCCGTAGTTTGATTCTATGAGGCCCAGCCCACGCGTCTGCTCCCTGCCCTATTTCGTCGATAGCGCCCACTGGTTTGCCTGCCTGGCGGATTGGGAGGCCCCGGTCTGGCTGGACAGTGGGCACCCGGGAAGCCACTACGGCCGCTTCGATATTCTGGCCGCCGAACCCCATACACAACTCACCGCTCGGGGCGCCCATTGCGATATTCAACGGCGCGGAGAACCGCCAGAGCGCCGGGAGTTTCCGTCCTTGGACGTGGTGCGCGAGTTGATGCCAGCCCCGCTGAGCCCGCTCGCGGACATTCCCTTTGCGACCGGTGCCATTGGTTATTTTGGCTATGACCTGGCCCGCCACCTGGAACGCCTGCCGGAGCAGGCAGTCGCGGATATCAGCCTACCGGACCTTTGGCTGGGCTTTTACGATTGGGCGGTCGTACAGGACCACCAAAACGCCAAGGCCTATCTGGTCACGCGGCCCGAACAGGATATTGAGCCGCTTCGTTCCCGTCTGCTGGCCCAGGGGCCGAAAAAGGCACTTGAGAACTTTCTTGAAGAAACCAAAAACCGCTTTATTATCAATACGTTCAAAGCGGAACTTAGCGCAGACTCTTACCATAAAAAACTCCACCGCATCCTCGATTACATCCATGCTGGCGACTGCTACCAGATCAATCTGGCCCAGCGATTTCATGCCGACTACCAGGGCAATCCCGCGCGAGCTTTCCTGGCCTTGCGGCAGGCGCTACCCTCCCCGTTTTCCGGCTTTATCCCGTTGGCGGACGGTGCGGTAATCAGCCTGTCTCCCGAACGTTTTATCGCACTGCACGAGGGGCTGGCGGAAACCCGTCCGATCAAGGGTACCGCCCCGCGTCGAAGCGATCCGGAGGCCGACCGGGCGGAAGCGCAGGCCTTGGCCCAGAGCGCCAAAAACCGGGCGGAAAACCTGATGATTGTCGACCTGCTGCGCAACGATCTGAGCAAAAGCTGCCACAACGTTCGCACACCCAGGTTGTTCGAGCTGCAGAGTTTTGCCAACGTTCATCACCTGGTCAGCACGGTCACCGGGGAGCTGAACCCGGATGCCGACGCCCTGACGTTGCTCGGCGGCAGCTTCCCCGGCGGTTCCATCACCGGAGCACCGAAAGTCCGGGCCATGGAAATCATCGAGGAGCTTGAGCCGGTCCGGCGCTCGGTGTATTGCGGCAGCCTTGGCTACTTGAGCGCCGATGGCAATATGGATACCAGCATTGCCATCCGGACCCTGGTCTGCAATCAGGGGCGTATTTACTGCTGGGGCGGCGGCGGCATCGTGGCGGATTCTGAACCTGAGTCAGAATACGAAGAAAGTTGGAATAAAGTGCGGGTATTGATGGAGACGCTGGAGCGGGAGTTTTCCGACAAGGCGTGAGCGGCGCCCCATGCGTGCCTTTGCATGTTTGGTTTTGGTGACGGCGGATGCGCGCCTTGCGGCGCTTATCCGCCCTACGCGGACTGCCGTGCTACACGTAGGGCGGATCGGTCCGACGATTCGGAGCGAAGCGCATCCGCCGAAACCTACGACTCACGCTGGCACCACAAAAGATGCCCTACAGCGCCAAATCCCGATTACTGGCCGCAATAAAGGCCTTCTTCAGGTCTTCGTAATTGTGCACCGCCGGGAACTGGGGGAACTCGTCAATGACGTTCTGCGGCGCGTGGAACAGGATACCGGCATCCGCCTCACCCAACATGGTGGTGTCATTGTAGGAGTCGCCCGCCGCGATCACCCGGTAATACAGCGTTTTCAGCGCCAGTACAGATTGGCGCTTTGGATCTTTCTGACGCAGGGTGTAATCCGCAACCTTGCCATCTTCATTCACTTGTAGGCGGTGACACAGCAGCGTGGGGAAACCGAGCTGACGCATCAACGGCTGGGAAAACTCATAAAAGGTATCGGAAAGAATGATGACCTGAAAACGTTCGCGCAGCCAATCAACAAACTCCGGAGCCCCCTCCAGCGGCTTCAATTTGGCAATGACGTCCTGGATCTCATTCAACCCCAGGCCATTTTCCTCCAGAATGCGCAGGCGTTGCTTCATCAGCACATCGTAATCCGGAATATCCCGGGTAGTCGCTTTCAGCTCTTCAATACCCGTAACCTTGGCAAACTCAATCCAGATTTCCGGAACCAGAACCCCTTCGAGGTCGAGACAGGCTATTTCCACAATTACCCCCGCAGTGTATTGACAGTCGCCCGGACAGAGCCCGGAAAATGCGGGCAAATTTACCGGTTTGCCTGCCGAAACGCAACTTGCTTCCCCTCCTCCTGCGCGTATTGTAAACCCGGGGTTTTCACGTGGAACATAGTTCCATAAAGCATATATACCCAAAAATAATTAGCCCGGCGATTATTACCCAGCCGTTACTTTATGACCATTTTGTTGGTTTTTTATTCGATATGTGGGGTTTTTACCCAAAAAAACCACTATATGCTGTGCATTACGCCACCAAATTGATGAAACCTTGCTCGATGTTCCACGACTCCCACCATCAGGCACATAAGGGCAAACAGTGATGGAATAACCTCATAAAGACTGGGTATTAGGAAGTTATTTCAGCCTCTGGTATTCTTCCGGCCGTGATCAGCCACCCCAGAATGGAATTATCAATGTCGAGCGAACTACTCAATACCGTCGATCTGGACGCCGAACTGCAACAGGCCTCGCCCCAGAAAATCCTGGAATTCGCCCTGGGCGAGTTCGACAACATTGTCGTCTCTTTCAGTGGTGCCGAGGATGTGGTGCTGGTGCACATGGCACATCAGATACGTCCGGACATCAAGGTATTCGTGCTGGATACCGGACGTCTGCACGCTGAGACGTACCGCTTTATCGAGCGGGTACGCGAGCATTACAAAGTCGATATTGACGTCCTGTCTCCCGACGGAGAGGCCATTCGCGAGCTGGTTCGCAAAAAAGGCCTGTTCAGCTTCTATCAAGACGGCCATCAGGAGTGTTGCGGCATCCGCAAAATCGGCCCACTTCGCAAAAAACTGCTGGAAGTCGACGCCTGGGTTACTGGGCAGCGTAAGGACCAGAGCCCGGGCACCCGCAATGGCATTCCGGTCATTCAGGATGACAAGCTGTTTGCCCGCCCCGGCGATCGGCTGGTGAAATTCAACCCCTTGGCCAACTGGAGTTCCCAGCAGGTTTGGGACTATATTCGGGCTATGGAGATTCCCTACAACGAGCTGCACGACCGCGGTTATGTCTCCATCGGGTGCGAACCCTGCACACGCCCGATTGGTCCGGGTCAGCACGAGCGGGAAGGCCGTTGGTGGTGGGAGGAGTCAACCAAGAAAGAGTGCGGTTTGCACGCTGATAACGTCAAGTCGTAACGTGATACCAGGCGGGGCGAGGCACTGCCGGGAGGAACGCCGCGAGGTAAGCTTATGACCATCACGCTGGTAAAGAAGATTCTCAAAGACGGCTCGCCCTGCGCGAAGTGCGCGGACGTCCTGCAGAAGCTGGAAGAGAGCGGCCATATGAGTCGCATTGACGATGTTCTGGTGGCGGATGAACGCGACCCCAACAGCCCCGGGATGCAACTGGCCCGTCAGTACCAGGTCGACCGTGCGCCCTTTTTTCTGGTCGATCATGAGGACGGTCAGAACCCGGATATCTATACGGTGTATCTGAAATTCGTCCGGGAGGTGCTGGAGCAGGAGGCGTCGGAGTCGGACGAGCTGAAGGAAATCATGAAGGATAATCCGGATCTGGATTTTCTGTAAGGTGACACAGCCCCGCCGGAGTGGTCGATGTCACCTTACTTGCCGTAGGTTGTTGGCATAAGGCCGAAGGCCGTCATCCACCATTTAACGGTAATCCAGCACAGCAAACGGTGGATGGCGCGCTAAGCGCTGATCCACCCTACCCCGCTACGGAGCTGGGCACGAGATACCAGTTCCCCCCAAGCCACAATATCCGCCCGGGTTTTTGGCCAGATATTGCTGGTGATAGGGTTCGGCATAGTAAAACGGGCCGGCCGGCTGGATCTCTGTGGTTATCTCTCCCTTGCCCCGCTCCTCAAGCGCGGCCTGATATCGCTCCCGACTCTGCTTTGCCGCCGTCTGCTGCGCGGTGCTCTGAGTGTAGATGCCGGAGCGGTACTGGGTGCCTCGATCATTGCCCTGGCGCATACCCTGGGTTGGATCGTGATTTTCCCAGAAGGTCTTGAGAATGCTGCTGAGCGGCGCAACGGTGGGGTCAAATACGACCAGGACGACTTCGTTGTGTCCGGTGTAGCCGGAGCAGACTTCTTCGTAGGTCGGATTGGGGGTATAACCGGCGGCGTAACCGACGGCGGTGGTGTAGACGCCGGGCAACGGCCAGAAGCACCGCTCGGCCCCCCAAAAACAGCCCATGCCGACGACAATCTGTTCCAGCCCTTCCGGGAACGGTGGCTGCAATGGTGTGCCTTTAACAAAGTGCTTGGCGTTGTCGCCGTCGAGTTTCATCGCCTCATCACGCCCTTTCAAGGCCTGATCCCGCGTGGGCATTTCCAGCTTTCTGGTACCAAAAAACATACTTTCGACCACCTTGTGCGTTGTCGTTGAGACCGGTTCTGGAGGCGGTACAGTCTTTGGAGACCCGCCGTGAACCCATCCATGGGGGCTTCTCGTCGACATCCATGTCTCCGAGAGTCTCCAAAGACTGTACCGCCTCCAGAACCTCAGTGCCACAAATAGCGATGAAGTAACCACCCAGTTAGATTTATGGCACTTAGGCCTCGGCGGGTGTACCGTTTGGAGACTCTCGGAGGCAGGGAGCCGACGAGAAGCCTACAGGGATGTATTCACGGCGGGTCTCCAAACGGTACACCCGCCGAGGCCGGACTACGCTGGAGACCTGAACTCAGAACCAACGCTGGTTGTTAGAGCGCTGCCACCAACGTAACAGAAGACGGTCAACCGCACCCTCGGTGGCCATGCCGAGCTTCTCCGGGAGCGACTTCTTGTGCACAAAACTAACCTCAAACACATCGGCTTTCTCGGCCAACTGTACCAGATACTCATCGCTGGTTTTCAGTTCATCAATCAGCTTCACCGACTGCGCGCGACGACCAAACCAGATCTCACCGGTGGCCACCTTATCGATCTCCACCTGAGGACGGTGTTCCGAGACAAACTCCTTGAACAGAATGTGGGTGTCCTCGAGATCCTCCACAAACTTGTCCCGGCCCTTCTTCGTATTTTCGCCAAACATGGTGACGGTACGCTTGTATTCGCCCGCAGTGAACATCTCGAAATCGATGTTGTTCTTTTTCAGCAACTTGTGAAAATTCGGTAGCTGGGCCACCACACCGATCGAGCCCAGTACCGCGAAAGGCGCCGCCAGAATCCGGTCTGCTACACAGGCCATCATATAGCCGCCACTGGCCGCCACCTTATCCACGCATACGGTCAGGGGAATATGGCGGTCGCGAATACGAGCCAGTTGGCTGGAGGCCAGGCCGTAGCTGTGCACCAGGCCGCCGCCGCTTTCCAACTTCACCACCACTTCATCCGACGGGCGGGCCAGGCTCAGTACGGCGGTGATTTCTTCGCGCAGACTGTCAGTGGCAGAAGCTTTGATATCGCCGTTAAAGTCCAGCACGAAGACCCGTTTTTTATCGCTGTCCTTCGGCTTGCCATCGCCTTTGGCCTGGGCTTTGAGGGCTTTCTTTTTCTCCGCCTGCTCGGCCTTTTCCTGCTTTTTTTCGGCTTTGGCGTCGGCTTTGCGCTCCGCATCATCCAGTGCAGCCTGCTTGAGCGCGTGAGTCATGTGCTTGAAGCGATCGTTCAGTTTGACGACTTCAACATGCCCTTTATCGCCGCGCTTCCGGTTTTTACTGCCAGCGGCTGCCACCAGTCCGGCGACAAAACCAATCGCGATCACGATCGTTATTACTTTGGCCAGAAACAGCCCGTACTCATTGATGAATTCCAAAGCTTCACTCCATTATTTGGTGGTCTTCTTTTACGTTTTCTCTCGGCAGATCGGTCACTCCCACACTGACAACGCCCGTCGGGCCGGATCATTCAAGGGGCGCGCCAGCAAGCCGGACGATGACAGACGCACCTCAAAAAGTGCATTGTCGGCCATGGGTACAAACGTCGCACTGCCATAGCGGGCGTCTACCACCGGGAACCAGCCCGGGTTTCGGTTGACCAGGGCCCATAGGTCCGGTCCCCAGGCGCTGTGCTCCAGACTGTACACGGTGCGTTCGGCGCTGCGCTCATCGTTCAGGGTGTAGTATCGACCGCTGAGTCGATCCAGGCGGTAGCCGGGTTTGATACCCAGTCCACCCAAGAATCCTTGCCACTTGATGATGCGCGCATCCAGTTGCCATTGGTCGCCGCGTAGCTCAAAGGTGTCCTCTTCGCCGTTGTTGTGCACCAGTGTCGCTCTGAACCGCTGATCACCGAGTTGTTTGAGGCTCAAGGTGGCGACCGGTTCCTCCTGTGCCATCTGCCGATAGCTGAACAAGTCCAGCGCTGCCAGAGCCAACAACAGGGCGAGAACCAGCAGGCCCAGCCCGACGAAGCCCCGCAAAAAACCCATCAGCCAGTGCCGACGGGCCAACAGGCGCAAGGCGGCATAGACCAGTATCAACCCGAAAAGAATGATGGCGATCGAAAAAATCGTATAGAACATGCGAGTTTCCTAGTCTCAGGAGCGCTTATTGTGCTGCTGCGCGACAAAATCCGCAATCAACTGTCCGGCGATGGTCTGCACAGGAGGCGTAACCGGTAGATTGTCATAACGCCACCAGTTGGCCTCCACAATTTCATCGCCGTCCACCCGTATCTCCCCCGAGTCGTACTCGGCATGAAAGCCCAACATCAGTTGTCCGGGGAACGGCCAGGGCTGACTGGCGAAATAGCGCGGCGCCTTGATGGTCAGCCCCACCTCCTCCATGACCTCGCGGTGTACGGTATCTTCAACGCGCTCGCCTATCTCAACAAACCCGGCCAGCGCGGTGTGGATCCCCTGGCGCGAGCGCGCGTGGCGGGCCAGCAGACACTGATCGCCACGGGTAATCAGCGTGATCATACAGGGGCTCAGGCGGGGGTAAAAACGCAACTCACAGCGCGGGCACCGATGGGCGGGTTCGCCGGCCGGCATAGGTTCCGTTGGGCCACCGCAGCGCCCGCAAAAGCGATGCTCCAACCGCCACCGGGACCATTGCAGGGCATTACCCACCAGGGAAAACAGACGGTCGTCCAGCAGTCCCAATTGGGTTCGCAAACCCAGCCACTGGCCGTTCTTTATAATTGGTGTGTCCAGGAGGTGCAACGCATAGAGTGAAAGCCCCTCCCAGCGACCGAGGAAATCGCAATCCGTCGTCGTCACCCAGGGTTCCGCATCAGCCGCATCCAGAAGTCTCAGGCGACCGGGCTGGTCGCAAAGAACGGTGCCGTCCCCTACCAGCAGATACCGACGGGAATGGTCAGCATGGGAGTCATCCGCCACTTCAGTTCACCGGATAGCCCAGAGCCGCCAGGCTTTCCTCGGCAACCTGCAGGACACTGTCATCGGTATTGCGGTCCTGGCGCAGGCTGTCTATGTAATACTCGAGGCTGATGATGGCATCGGCAAAGTTCTCCAGCATGTGCCGCACCGCCGCCGGCTGCTCACTCTTGAGCAGGGATTCTTCGATAAAACGCGAGCAGGAGTTCAGCACCGCCGCTGAGCGCGGACGGTTGAGCAGAATCATACCGCCTCGGATGGTGGTCAGGGTGGTGGCCACATTCTTGATGTGCCCGACATCGTAGTTTGATTCGGCATAGGAGGTCAGCGCCCGCTTGATCATGGCCAGGCCGGATTCGGCCTCTTCCAGCACCAACTCTTCCGCTTCGGCGAGCTGACTGTTGGCAATGATCTCGTCCCGGGAGGTCGCATTCAACTTCGCTAACCGCTCATCGGAGAGGTTCATTTTACCCAGTCCCGACACGGAGCTTTCGATGTAAAGCAGTGTGTCGGCGACCGCGAGCAGCTCGTCGGGATCGATGGTCTCGTCGGACTTCTGCCAGCGTTGGATTTTCTGGATTTCCTCTTTCAGACTGTTGCTGGGCGATACCAGCCCCACCACCGACAGAATGTCCGCCACTTTTTTGAGAGTTTCCAGCAGTTCCGGGCTTTCGCGCAACAGTTCGGTGCCGCCTTGGGCGGCCCGCTCGAGAATGTTTTTGATGCTGCGCAGCTCGTCTTTGAGGACCGCGCCCATGGAGTTAATGGTGGCCGCACTCGGGCCTTTGAGGAATTCCAACTCCCGTACCAGCTCCGCATCCGTATACGGCAGCGGCTCCAGGCCGTAGGCTTTCACCACTGCATCGGTACGCGCGCCGCTGGCCCGCGACAAGGCAATCAGATAAAGCATTTCCTTGAGCAGCGACGGCTCTGGAGGTTGCTCAAGCCCTTCGGGGCCGGCAGACTGCAGCTGTTTGATATGGCGATCCAGGGCGCTGAACAGACGTTTGCGGCCGACCCCGATATCCATGTTGGCGGCCCGCAGCGCCTCGAACATCGCTGCGGCCACCCACCACAGGCCCGCCCGAGGGCGACCATGGCTGATGGATTCCAGGCGCTCCATCGCCCGCCCCATCATGCCCAGTGAGGCCCGCTGCTGTTTGTTCTGAAGCAGGTTGACCAGCCCCACCTGATACATGTGCCGAAGCCGGCGTACCAGCGGCGGCAGATCTTCCCCGAGCACAGTGCTGCTCTGCCCCTTGCCCGAATAGATGGGTTCCGGTTCCAGCGTATAGAAGTAGCTCTCCGGTAATGGGGGGGCTTTACGAAGCTGACGTAACTCATTGATATGCGGGATCAGAAGCACCGCCATACTACGGGAGGTCTGCAGGCAGTACTCGAGGTAACGCGGCAAGATGAAAAAAGCGGACGTCAGCACATCCAGCTTGCGATTGGTATTCTGCTCTTCCCCCAGCGGGATGTCGGTGATCTGCTCAACCAGCTCCTGGGCCAGCAAGTCAACACCGCGCAGTTGCAGGAGATTCAGAGTGCCGCTGATCTGTTTGATGCCATCGATACAGTTTTGGAGGAGCTCTCCGTTATTGCGATCGGCGGCAAACTCCTCCAATCGCACAGCAGCCTGCTCAATGGTGGCGACCAACTGATCCTGGACCAGCTTCAGGGAATTGAGGTTGACGTTTTCAGTGCTGCTCACTGCCGCTACCTTTTCTTGTCATGATTTCAGCCCTTGCTCCAGACGACCGATGAGAATCCAACGGAGTCGCCCGGGAGGCGCTTTCCGGGGAACAGCGCGCTACTACTTTTGTTAGTGGATCAATTGTTATGGGGAACAATGTAACCCAAGTCCCCCTATTTTTCACACAAATTTGAACAAAGCAACGTAAGCCACTAAGAAATCAGCAAATTTGGGACTTTGATCAATCTTGCCAGAGCACTTGCCCGGCACTTTTCTCAATGGCCTCGAGCTTCGCTCGATGGGCGGCCAACTCTTCATCGCTGGCGCGTATCACCGGTGTCGGCGTCCGCTGCGCTGACAGGGGGCGTCGCTCCTGTCCGGAGCTATCATTGCCACTGCCCGCCGATGAACTTCCTCCCAGAGACAGTGCCGTTTGTCCACCGGTCATCAGCAGGTAAACATCGGCCAGAATCTCGGCATCCAACAGGGCGCCGTGCAGCTCGCGCTGCGCATTATCTACGCCATAACGTTTGCACAGCGCGTCGAGGTTGTTCTTCTGGCCTGGGTGTTTGCTTCGGGCGAGGACCAGGCTGTCGATTACGCCGCAGCGACGGGTAATGGAGCCAAACCGGGCATTCCACTGTTTGAGTTCGTGGTCGATAAAACCGATATCAAACGGCGCGTTGTGAATCACCAGCTCCGCACCATCCACAAAGGCCACAAAGTCTTCAACAATCTGCGCAAACACCGGCTTGTCCGCCAGCATTTCATTGGTGATACCGTGCACTTCCATCGCGCCGGCATCCACCTCCCGCTCCGGATTGATGTACTGGTGATAATGGCGCCCGGTCAGCTTCCGGTTGACCAGCTCTACACAGCCGATTTCGATGATTTTGTGGCCCTGGGAGGGCTCCAGACCCGTCGTTTCGGTATCCAGTACGATCTGTCGCACATTCAACTCCTCAATTCGTCAATGCCGCGGTTGGCCAATTGGTCCGCCAACTCGTTCTCCCGGTGCCCACTGTGCCCCTTGACCCAGCGCCAGTCAATTCGATGGGTCTGTACCGCCTGATCCAGCGCCTGCCACAAATCGACGTTTTTGACGGGCTTTTTGGCAGAGGTTTTCCAACCGTTGCGTTTCCAGCCCTTCATCCACTCGCTGATGCCCTTACGCACATACTGAGAATCCGTGGTCAGGACCACCTCACAGGGCTCCCGCAGGGCGTCCAGCGCTTCAATGGCCGCTCGCAGTTCCATCCGGTTGTTGGTGGTCTCGGCTTCACCACCGTACAGGCTTTTTTCCTGACCGTTGAAGCGCAGTAGCGCTCCCCAGCCGCCGGGCCCTGGGTTTCCCCGACAGGCACCGTCCGTAAATATCTCAACTTTTTTCAAACTATCACCAGCATGTCATTGATTTTCAATACTTTTGATCTTTTCTCATGGGCTGGGCGCCCAGTCCCGGCAACGACGACGGGCGCCGCTCCCACGCGGGTTTGACAGGAACCGCACCACCCAGCTCCTTGCAGGCAAGCACTTGATAGAAGGCGCCCCCCGGAAGATGCAGCCTTTTACCCCACTGGTCACACCATTGTAAACGACGCAAAGCGCCCGGGTGCTGCAACGCCGGCCGGTAAAACCCGCGCTGAACGCGGTCCGGCTCAAGATCCAGCAGCTGCAGCCAGTCCAGCAAACGCCCGAGCCTCAACGGCTGATGGCGCCAGAGCGCGTGCCGACTGAACAGGCGTGCGACATGGCGGGTAAGCCCGAAGCCGCTCCAGGGGTTGAACCCCACCACAACAAGACATCCCCGGGGGATCAAGACCCGTTGAGCCTCTCGCAGCAGCTGATGGGGCGTTGGACTGAAATCCAGCGCGTGGTGCAGAACCACCAGATCAACCGATCCGGAAGGCAGCGGCAGCTGTCGGGGGTCGGCGATCAAAGACGACAGTGAACCGCCCTCGGCATCATTGGAGGCAATCGTCACGCGATGGGTGATCCGGCTGCTGCCGGTCATATCCAGCGCTGGGTCGATACCAATCTGCAGCAGATGGTAGCCAAACAGGTCCTGCAGCGCGCACTCGAGGGTGAGTTTCTCCGCCGCCAACACCGCCTGTCCGAGAGGGGTACCGAACCAGACCGCCATTTCCCGGGCCGACTGATCCGCCGGCGGCACGCCAAAACGCTGCCTCCGCCAAGCCCGAACCCGGCTCAGGAACTTGTCTGACGTCATAGTAATCGCCCCACTCGGCGGTTGCGCCGGTATCCGCTATGCTGAGAGTATACCCGCTTAACCCCATGAAAACAGGAGCCTTTAATGCGCGAACCCATTGGTATTCCCGCACTGGACAGCAACTATTTCTGGCTGCTGCCCGTGGACGATGCCCCGGAGTGCCAGAGTGGCGACGTGTACCTGATCGATCCCGGCGACGCCCAACCGGTACTTGAGACTCTGAAGCGGGAAAAATTCAGGCTCAGAGGCATTCTGATCACCCACCACCACTGGGATCATACCGACGGATTGGACGGAATTCTGAGCCGCCTGAACGTCCCGGTGTATGGCCCGGACTCGGTACCTCAAGTGAACCAGGTTTTGAAAGACGGTGACCGGGTGGAACTGCCGGGCCTTACCCTGTCAGTCATGGCCGTTCCCGGCCATACGTTGGACCACCTCGCCTACTTTCAGGCGGCGACACAGGAAGCCCCCCCGAGGCTGTTCTGCGGCGACGCCCTGTTTGCTGCGGGCTGCGGCCGATTGTTTGAGGGGACACCGGCGCAGGCACAGACGTCTCTGGACAGACTCAACACACTGCCGGTCGATACCCGGATCTACTGTGCTCACGAATACACTCAGACCAACCTGCGTTTTGCCCTGTCGGTGGAGCCCGACAATGCGGCCGTGCGCAAGCGTCTGGACCATGTCAGCGAGTTGAGAACCAGCCACCGGCCGACTCTCCCCACCGAGCTCTCTCTGGAGCGGGAGACCAACCCCTATTTGCGCACGGATGACCCATCCCTGGTGAGTGCTCTGGGCCTGCCCCCCGGTACTGAGCGGTCCAGAGTCTTTGGGGAACTGCGCGCCCGAAAAGACCGGTTTCGTTAGCCTTTAGGGATCCCCGGATGAAAGGCGCGCCAGATCGTCCGGGCGTTCCTTGACGCCTCCGATGAGAGTCCCTAGAATCGCGAAAATCCGCGCCTGGCGAACGACGTCTGGCATCACGTGTCACCAGTACTCCGGTAACCCATGAATCGACTCAAGCGCCCTCTCGCCCTGGCCGTCAGCCTGATCAGTCTCGGAGGCTGCCAGACCCTGACCCTCTCAGAATCATCCCAAACCGCAGATCAGAACCGCCTGGTTATCGACGAATCACTCTGCACTCTGGATCGGGAGCAACAGGCGCAATTCCTGGTGTCAGATGAAGGCAACCTTTGGCCGCGACTGAGAGATGGGTACGGACTTCCCGATGTCGATCACCCTCGAATCGATACCTACGTGGACTGGTACGCCCGTCACCCACACTACATGGAACGGGTCATTGAGCGGGGCCAGCGTTTTCTTCATCACATCGCCAATGAGCTGGAAGCCGAGGGTATGCCCCTCGAACTGGCATTGCTGCCCATCGTCGAAAGTGCCTTTGACCCCTTTGCCTATTCCCACGGGCGCGCCTCCGGAATCTGGCAATTTGTTCCCGCCACCGGTCGTCAGTACGGCCTTAAACAGAACTGGTGGTACGACGGACGCCGGGATGTGGTTGCCTCCACCGACGCCGCCATTCGTTACCTGAAGTACCTCAACGAGCTGTTTGACGGCGACTGGTTGCTTGCCCTGGCGTCCTATAACACTGGCCAGGGTAATGTCATGCGCCGGATCCGCAGCAACGAGCGGCGCGGCAAGCCAACCGATTTCTGGTCCCTGAACCTGCCCAGGGAAACCCGGGCCTATGTTCCCCAACTGCTGGCCCTTGCCAGAGTGATTGGCGAGCCGCAAAAGTACAACCTCACACTCAACCCCGTCCCAGACGAGCCCTACTTTCGGGTCGTGAATGTGGAGTCACAGATCGATCTGGCACAGGCGGCCGAGCTGGCCGAACTGGAGCTGGACGAGCTCTACCTTCTGAACGCTGGCTACAATCGCTGGGCGACGGATCCGGACGGTCCCCACCGGCTGCTGATCCCGGTCCAGCATGAAGAGACCTTTCGTGCCAACCTCGCCAGCATTCCAACCCGCGAACGTGTGGGCTGGGATCGTTATCGGGTCGTCAGTGGCGACTCGTTGATCACCATCGCCCGCCGCTATCGCACCAGTGTCGACACCATCAAAAGCGTCAATCAACTGAACAGCAACATCATCCGGGCCGGACAGACCCTCATGATTCCCACCGCCAAGCATCCGGCCAACCGCTACGCGTTCAGCGCCGACCAGCGTCGCCAGCGGACACAAAATCGCTCTCAGGGCAGCGAAGGCAGCACCAGGGTCGACTACCAGGTGCGCCCGGGAGACAGCTTCTGGACCATTGCCAAGCGCCATGGAATCACTGTAGGAGCACTGACCAACTGGAATGGCATGGCCCCGGGCGACACCCTGATGCCGGGTCAGACACTCGTGATCTGGACTGAACAGGAAGGCATGACCAGCAGTGCTCAAGGCGATCGCCGCTCCGTCGTGCGCAAGGTCCATTACCGCGTGCGCAAAGGGGACTCGATCGCTCGAATCGCCAATCGCTTCAATCTGTCGGTCCAGGATATTCTGCGTTGGAATACGGTATCCGCATCCAGCTACATTCATCCGGGACAATCCCTGACCCTGTTCGTCGATGTGACCAACAACGCGTCGTTCTGATCGCACCTCTGGCTTCACAGGCACAAAAAAACCGCCTAATTAAGGCGGTTTTTTTGTGCCTGAGGCGCGGACCAGAAGGTCCGCCACCTTTGACTGTCACCCTGTCAACGCTCGACAGTAACCTCTTGGCGCAACTGTTCACGATACGCCAGGTAGTCTTGCTGCCCTTGCATCTGCGCCAAGTTACGTCGCAGCGACTGCTGCTCTTCTTCACTCAGGTCGCCCCACTGGCCATCCTGCGCCTGGGTCAACACCACAACGGCATAGCCATCGCGGATCGACACACCACTGACCACGGGCTCACCAGAGGGCTTGGGCAATGAAAACATGTGCTGGACCAGTGCGCGATCCAGATCGCTCGCGCGACGCTCAACCTCTTCCGCCGCCTGAACTTCAAGGCCGGCTTCTTCCGCCACCGCGGAGAGTGATTCGCCAGACGCCACCGCCTCTCGAAGCGCTTCACCGCGCTCCGTCAGCAAAGACCGGATCCGCTCATTGCGCAACTGCCGGGCAATCTGCTCGCGCACTTCCTCCAGGGGCTTGATGTAGGCCTCCTGGTAGTCGGTCTTCTTGATCACCACGACCCGATCGTTTGCCAACTCGATCAGATCACTGCTGTTTTCACGCTCAAGAACTTCCTCCGAAAATGCCGCTTCGACAACAGAGGTCTCCCCGGCCACTCCCGAGCCACCATTACGTCCGAACAGACCGGTGTTTTCCAGGGGTAGATTCAACTCATCTGCGACCGACTGCAGGCTATCAGCGTTGTAGGACAGCTCACTCAGACGCTCCATCAAAGTGACGAATTCATTTTCCGCTTCGACCCGCTTGAGCTGCTGCGCAATGCGTCCCCGCGCATCCTCAAACGTGGTGGCTTCCGAACCCCGCTGCTCGGTCACTTTGATCAGATGAACCCCAGCTTCGGTTTCAACCGGCGCCGACACTTCACCGACCTCAAGCGAGTCAACGGCAGCCATAAAGGCTTCGGGCAGACCTTCACCAGAGACAAAGCCCAGATCGCCGCCCTGCCCGCTGGAGCCGAGATCTTCAGAGTACTGTTCGGCCAACTCGGCAAAAGACGCACCCTCTTCAAGCGCTCCCTGCACCTCGGCGATCCGCTCGTCGCCAGAATCCTCAAACAGAATATGGGCAACGCGACGCTCTGCCTCCTGCCCTTCCTGAGCCGCCTGATTCTGCTCAAACTGGTCGCGCAGGGTCTGCTCATCAATCTCAATGTCTGCCATCAGGTTGGCAACGCTCAGGTCAATATAATCGACGGCCACTTGTTCGGGCTGGCGAAACTGATTCTGGTTGCTCTGATAGAAAGCTTCGATGTCACTGTCCGTCACCTCGACCTGGTCCGCGACCTGATCGCGGCTCAGGGTGGCGTACTCGAAATCGCGACTCTGGAAGTTCAATGCGGCAAACCGCTCCAGCTCTGCTGGAGTCACAAAGCCACTGGCGGCGACACCGGAAGACAACTGATTCAGCAGTAGTTCCTGACGCAGCAACGCCTTGTACTGGGCCGGGGTATAGCCCATAGAGCGCAGTACCTGCTGGTAGCGATTTGGATCAAACTGACCACTGTCACCCGCGAACTGCGGGAAACTCAAAATCAACTGATCCAGAGTGCTTTCACTGATCCCCATACCCTGCTTGCGGGCATGCTGAATCAGGACTTTGCGCTGGACCAGCGCCTCAATGGCCGGCTCACGCAGACGTTCATCGCTGACAAATTCGGAAGGAACGGAGTCGCCATACTGATTGAGAATCTGCTGGCGCTGGCGATAGATTTCCCGAGCCACCTCATTCTCGGTAATGGATTCACCATCAACGGAAACCACTTCGCCGGAGCGACTGGAACCCGAAAACAGCGCCTCGGCACCGGACAAAGCGAAAATAATCACCAGGAAGCCGACCAGAATACCGGCTACCACACCTTTGGAGTTGTCGCGAATCGTCTGCAGCATTGTCTGCTCCTAGTCATAAACCCGTTGGGACGATCGATTCCAACGCGCTTTCTTATCATCTTGCTCAAACCAGGGATTGAGCGAGTCGATCTGGTTGAATAAAGAAAAGGCGCACCTCTAGGGATGCGCCTCCTCATACTGCCGGGTCAACTCCCTCTAGTTTCTGGAGCAGTTACTCAACTCGCTGAAACCAGACCGAGAACCCTCCCGGCAATCACCGAAAACGCGCGCGGGGCGCGTCAAAAACGCTTAGTTGACCGCGTCTTTCAGTGCCTTACCCGCTTTAAAACTGGGCACCTTGGCAGCGGCGATCTGGATCTCGGCGCCGGTCTGTGGGTTGCGGCCGGTGCGCGCGGCACGCTCTTTCACAGCGAAGGTACCAAAACCGACCAGAACAACCTGATCACCCTTCTGCAGAGCACCAGTAATGTTGTCAACCATTGCGTCGAGCGCACGGCCGGCAGCAGCTTTAGGAATATCCGCAGATGCGGCGATGGCTTCAATCAGCTCGGATTTGTTCACACTTAACCCCTTTTGATTATTTGCTTCAGAAATCGATGGCGCAGGTAACTGTTCAAAATCAATCCCCGACCATTCAATGTCGGCTCATGACCCGCTCAGGTTAGTACCCGTTCAGGCTAACACCATTGGCCTGAACAGTGAGTTGGCCAGGACAACATTTCGCCCCGTGCCGCCTGCTTGGCGAATGAACTGCGATTTATACCAAGTGAGGTCAGGCGGGTCAAGAAGACAATGTTAGCTTTGTGCGATTACTTCAAGGATTGACCGTTATTTAACCAAACCTGACCCGAACCGGATACCAACGCCCTATTTTGTTACCCGGACACCAGCCCGGAGGCTGGCCCGGTTGTTACCAATGGAAACTTCTCTTTCGCCTCAATGGGTGCTGATACGGTTACCGCAATCATCCTGCTGGGCCTTTTTCTCCAATGCTTGATACTCTTCATCAGACAGCGGCTTGGGCATGGACTGCAACGCGATCTGCAACACATCATCGATCCACTGTACCGGTTTGATGGTCAGGTCTTCTTTGATGTTGTCGGGAATTTCTTTCAGATCACGCTCGTTTTCCTGCGGAATGATGACCGTCTTGATACCGCCACGATGAGCCGCCAGAAGTTTCTCTTTCAGGCCGCCAATCCGCAACACCTCACCCCGCAGGGTGATTTCACCGGTCATCGCCACATCCGCACGCACGGGAATACTGGTCAGCACCGAGACCAATGCAGTGCACATCGCAATACCGGCACTGGGTCCGTCTTTTGGCGTTGCCCCTTCCGGGACATGAATATGGACATCCATTTTCTCGTGGTAATCCGGCGCAATCCCCAGCACCTGGGCACGCGAACGGACCACGGTAAGGGCCGCCTGAATGGATTCCTGCATGACATCCCCCAGAGAACCCGTCTTGATGACCCGACCCTTGCCTTTGACCGCCGAGGACTCAATCGTAAGCAACTCACCACCGACCTGAGTCCAGGCCAGACCGGTCACCTGGCCGATCTGGTTTTTATCTTCAGCGCGACCGAAGTCAAACTTCCTGACTCCCAGGTAATCTTCCAGTACGGCCGAATCAACCACATCTTCGCGCACGGTTTTATCCTTCACATGGCGGGTGACCACCTTGCGGCAAACCTTGGCGATTTCCCGCTCCAGGCCACGCACCCCGGCTTCGCGAGTGTAGTATCGGACGATGTCGCGAATGGCTTCATCGGCAATGGTCAATTCGCCCTCTTTGAGGCCATTGGTCTTCATCTGCTTCGGGATCAAATAACGAAGCGCAATGTTGAGCTTCTCATCCTCGGTATACCCGGGAATCCGTATGACCTCCATACGATCCAGGAGCGGTCCGGGAATGTTCATCGAGTTGGAGGTGCAAACAAACATGACGTCCGACAGATCGTAATCCACTTCCAGGTAATGATCGTTGAAGTGATTGTTCTGCTCCGGGTCCAAGACCTCCAGCAGCGCGGACGCCGGGTCACCTCGGTTATCCATCCCCATCTTGTCGACTTCGTCCAACAGGAAGAGCGGATTTTTTACCCCGACCTTCGCCATTTTCTGTACCAGCTTGCCGGGCAGAGAGCCGATGTAGGTGCGGCGGTGACCGCGAATTTCCGCCTCATCTCTCACCCCACCCAACGCCATCCGGATGAACTTGCGATTAGTGGCCCGGGCAATGGATTCTCCCAGAGAAGTTTTACCCACACCGGGCGGTCCAACCAGACAAAGGATCGGGCCTTTGATTTTGTTTACCCGCTTTTGAACCGCCAGATATTCAAGAATGCGCTCCTTAACCTCTTCCAGGCCAAAGTGGTCTTTCTCCAGCACATCTTCGGCCCGTTGCAAGTCATGACGGACTTTGCTGCGTTTTTTCCAGGGTACCTTAAGCATCCAGTCAATATAGGCTCGCAACACCGACGCTTCCGCCGACATCGGAGACATCATGCGCAATTTATTCAGCTCGGCACGGGTTTTTTCCTCAGCCTCCTTGGGCATACCCACTTGCTCGATTTTCTTTTCGAGCTCGTCGATTTCATTGCCCTCATCGCCCATGTCACCAAGCTCTTTCTGAATGGCTTTCATCTGCTCATTCAGGTAATACTCGCGCTGGCTCTTTTCCATCTGCTGCTTGACGCGCCCGCGGATTTTCTTCTCGACTTGGAACAGGTCAATTTCCGCCTCCATCAACCCCAGCAGATGTTCGATGCGCTCCCGCACCGAGACCATTTCGAGAATAGCCTGCTTTTGCCCCAGCTCGAGGGTCATGTGCGCCGCCACGGTATCGGCCAGGCGTCCGGGCTCGTCAATCCCGCTGAGCGAGGTCATCACTTCCGAAGGTACTTTTTTACTCAGGGTGACGTACTGCTCAAACTGATTGACGGTTGAATTGATCAGAGCATCCGCTTGATGCCCTGTCAGGGTTTCTTCTTCCAGCAAAGTCACTCTGGCGCGAAAATGTTTATCGATGACCTCGACATTGTCGATCGCCGCACGCTCACCGCCTTCCACCAGCACTTTCACCGTGCCGTCAGGCAACTTCAAAAGCTGAAGAATTGTGGCAACAGTACCGACGCTGTAAAGGTCCTCGGCTTTGGGGTCATCGTCACCGGGATTTTTCTGGGCGACCAGCAATACTTGTTTGTCGCTGGACATAGCGCTTTCGAGCGCTTCGATGGACTTGTCACGGCCCACGAACAGGGGAATCACCATATGGGGATACACCACGACGTCACGCAGCGGCAACAGCGGAATATCACTGACTTGGGTGGGAATGGGCTTGTCTTGTTGATCCATCTGGGTCGGTCCTCATAGTGGAAGGCCAGAAACTGCTTGTCGCGAAAGCGCGACACACTAAAAGATTGGGGGCTACCCCGCCGGATTACAAGTTTTTGACGGTAAAAAACCGCAAAGAGCGCCCATCAGGCGCTCTTTGCGGTTTAACCACGATACGACAACCGCGTTCAGTCGCCCTTGGCTACCTTGGCTGGCGCCTCGCTCTGCTCATAAACCAGCAGGGGTTCCGACTCGCCTTTAATGACCGAGTCATCGACAATGACTTTCACGACACCTTCTTCGGAGGGAATCTTGTACATGGTGTCCAGCAGTACCGCCTCCATGATGGAGCGAAGCCCACGAGCACCGGTCTTGCGGTCCATGGCTTTCTGCGCCACCGCCTCAAGCGCGTCACGGCGGAAATCGATGTCAACCCCTTCCATTTCAAACAGTCGTTGGTACTGCTTGGTCAGGGAGTTCTTGGGTTCGGTCAGAATCTGAACCAGAGCCTCTCTGTCGAGCTCATCGAGGGTGGCAATGACCGGCAGACGACCAACGAATTCGGGTATGAGGCCATACTGAACCAGATCCTCGGGCTCGAGCTGATGCAGGATTTCGCCAAACTTGCGTTTGTCGTCCTTGCTTTTGACTTCCGCCCCAAAACCGATTCCACCTTTCTCAGATCGATCGCGAATCACCTTGTCCAACCCGGCAAAGGCACCACCGCAAATGAACAGGATATTTTTGGTATCAACCTGCAGGAACTCCTGTTGCGGGTGCTTACGCCCACCCTGAGGCGGTACAGAGGCCACCGTACCCTCAATCAATTTGAGCAGTGCCTGCTGGACGCCTTCCCCCGACACATCACGGGTGATCGAGGGGTTGTCCGACTTGCGGGAAATCTTGTCGATTTCATCGATGTAGACAATACCCTGCTGGGCCTTGTCGACGTCGTAATCGCACTTCTGCAACAACTTCTGGATGATGTTTTCAACGTCTTCGCCCACGTACCCCGCCTCGGTCAACGTGGTCGCATCCGCAATGGTAAAGGGAACGTCGAGAAGGCGTGCCAGGGTTTCCGCCAGCAGCGTTTTACCACTACCGGTCGGGCCGACCAGTAGAATATTACTCTTGCCCAGCTCGATCGGGTCCTTGCCCTTGTCGCCAACCCGCAGGCGCTTGTAGTGGTTGTACACCGCCACAGCCAATACTTTCTTGGCACGCTTCTGGCCAATGACGTACTCATCCAGAATCGAGGAGATTTCGCTCGGCGTAGGCAGATGTTCAGAGGGGCCTTCGGCCGCCGCTTCCTGAATCTCCTCGCGGATGATGTCATTACACAGGTCGACACACTCATCGCAGATGAACACCGAGGGACCGGCGATCAGCTTGCGCACTTCGTGCTGGCTCTTACCGCAGAACGAGCAATACAGCAGCTTGCCGTTCTTGTCGCCACTGTCTTTGGTGTGATCGGTCATTAAACCACTCCGTCTTAAACGCTTATAGGGGTAAAGATGCAACCTTTTACCCGAAATTTCAAGCTGGATTCGCCTGTTTGGCCTCCAGACTCAGTGAAGTATACGCGCCGGGCCCCGTTTGGATGCCCGGGCGTGCTGGCGCCAGCTTATTCAGCGCCTCCGCGGCGGCTGACCACGCTGTCCACCAGACCGTATTCGACCGACTTCTGGGCACTCATGAAGTTGTCCCGCTCAGTGTCCAGCGCAATTTTCTCCACTGACTGGCCGGTGTGATAGGCCATCAGCTCATTCAGGCGCTCTCGGATACTCAGAATTTCCCGAGCCTGAATGTGGATGTCCGACGCCTGACCCTGGGCTCCACCACTGGGCTGATGAATCATGACCCGGGAGTTGGGCAGACAGAACCGCTTGCCCTTCGCGCCGGCGGTCAGCAGGAATGCACCCATGCTGCACGCCTGGCCGATGCACATGGTGCTGACATCAGGCTTGATGAACTGCATGGTGTCATAAATGGCCATACCAGCGGTCACCGAGCCACCAGGAGAGTTGATGTAGAGGTGAATATCCTTGTCGGGGTTCTCGGCTTCCAGGAACAGGAGCTGAGCCACCACCAGGTTCGCCATATAGTCTTCGACCTGTCCCACCAGAAAGATCACCCGCTCTTTGAGCAGGCGGGAATAGATATCGTAGGAGCGCTCTCCGCGGGCGGTCTGCTCAACCACCATGGGAATCAAGCCGGATGCCATAACGTCAGGTACCTGTTTGGAGAATTCGTTCGACATAAAAACCGTATGTCCTTCTATTGACTACCGCGGCTCGACTGGATGGAACCGCTAAAAATGGTAGGGAAAGCTTAACCTGAGAAACGCTGATATGCCAGCATAAGGAGACTTCGGCGGGGAGAATGGCCACAAACTGTCCAGTTTGTGGCCATTTTGTACAATTATTGCTGCTTTTGACGGGTAACGATGTCGTCGTAACTACTGGACTCATCGGTCACTTTGGCTTTATCCAGGATAAAGTCCACCACCTGGTCTTCCAGGGCGGCCGACTCAACACTGGACAGCAACTGACGGTTCTCGTAGTAGTAATTGACGACCGCCTCGGGCTCCTCGTACGTGGAGGCCAGCTCTTCCACCATCTCGCGGACGCGATCGGCATCCACTTTGATCTGGTTCTCCTTGACGATTTCACCCACGATCAAGCCCAGGGCGACGCGGCGCTCCGCATCTTCCTGGAACATGGTGTCGGGGAGCAAAGACTTGACGTCAAAGTTCTGCTGCTGACCACCAAAACGCTGCATCATCTGCTGACGCAGGGTTTCGATTTCACTGCTGACCAGAGCCTTGGGCAGGTCGGGCTTATGGGTTTCCAGCAGCGCGTCCATGACCTGGTTCTTGGTCTTGGCCTTGATGGCGTTCTTGAGCTCGCGGGCCATATTGGCCTTCACTTCCTTGCGGAACTGGGGCTTACCGCCCTTCTCGACGCCGAACTTGGCGTAGAAATCTTTATCCAGCTCGGGCAGCTCTTTCTCGGAAACGCTGTTGACGGTCACCTTGAACTCAACCGCGGCGCCGCGAAGCTCTTCCGCCTGATAGTCTTCCGGAAAGGTGAGCTCGAGGGTTTTCTCGTCACCGGCCTTCAGGCCAACCAGGCCGTCTTCAAAGCCGGGGATCATGGAGCCGGAACCCAGCACCAGATTCTGTCCTTCCGCACTGCCACCCTCGAAGGCTTCACCATCGCGGGTGCCGACGAAATCGATATTGACCTGGTCGCCGTCTTGGGCGGCCCGATCCACTTCTTTCCAGCTGGCCTGGTGCTCACGCAGCACATCGATCATGTTGTCGACGTCTTCGGCCGTCACATCTGCCTTGTAGCGAGTCACTTCAATTTTGGAGAAGTCGCCCAGCTCTACGGAGGGGTACACCTCAAAGGTGGCCACATACTCCAGGTCCTTACCCTCTTCGAACTGCTTGGGCTCGATGGACGGCTGACCCGCAGGCTTGACGTCCTCTTTGCGCACGGCTTCATAGAAGCTGCGGTTGATGACATCACCCAGCACTTCCTGACGAACACCGTCGCCATAGCGCTGCTTGACCACTTTCATGGGTACTTTGCCCTTGCGGAAGCCGTTGATACGAATGTTCTTGGCAGCCTGCTGCAAGCGCTTCTGCACTTCGCTATCGACTTCTGCGGCGGGGACTCCCACCGTCAGGCGACGTTCCAGACCGGACGTTGTCTCTATGGAAACCTGCATTCTCTTCCTCTATACGCTATTCGCATCGGGGGGCCAATGCCGTTAAGGGTGACTCATGAATGATCTTAAATTGGTGCGGTCGGAGAGACTCGAACTCTCACACCTCTCGGCACCAGAACCTAAATCTGGCGTGTCTACCAATTCCACCACGACCGCTTTCTCTGCCGACGCGCCCGGTTGTGGCGCGGCAGGCAAACCTCACAGAACCGCCAAGCCACTGATTTTTATGAACTTTTACCAAAAATCAGCCCTTCGGCCGGCGTGAAGGCAGGAGATTGTGCCACAAGCCCCGGAAGGGTTCAATAAGCGGCCTCAGAGCTGCTCGATGCGGTAACCCGATTGGCGGAGGTTATCGACCAGGCCATCGGGACCAATCAGGTGACCAATCCCGACCACCAGAAACACCCGTTGCTGGGCAGAGAGGTAGGATTCCACAGCACTGACCATAGCTTCATTGCGGGTTTTGAACACTCGCTGATAGAGGGTGCGACTGAAATGATCCTCGCGATCAAACGCCCCAAGGATGACCGACTCCAGATCCGAGCGATCCCCTTCCCGCCAGGCCCGCGCCATTCTTCGCAACTGCGGCCCGGTGGCTTCGAGGTCCTCCAGGGTGTGCTCCAGAAACGCACTCTGCTCGATTTCGGTCATACCGGCAAACAGGGATAGCTGCTGCTCCAGGGTCTCAAGCGGCTCTACCGGCTTGTCCCCCCGGGCCAGATCGAGAAAGTAGCGATCGACGCCCTGCCCGGCTCGGTAATCACTGCGGGCCACCTGAAGATTGACCAGTTGCAGCGCCGCCAACCAGGGCCGAAGATGCACAATGGACTCAGTCTGCAGGCCCAACCGCTGACTGGCCTGACTCAACTGCTCCCACAGTGCCGGTGCGATGCGCTCGGACAGTTGTACGCCAGAGGGATAGCGCCCCATTCGCGCCAGAGTGGCCTGCATGCGGTCTGGACCGACCTGGGATACATCAAGCTCCACGGCGAGCAGATCCGAGTCACGGTACGCGTCGAGTACTTTATCGGGGAGAGGAAAAAAGCTGTCATCACCGAAGTGCAGCGCTCCAAACAGGTACACGGGCTCCGGCTGATCCGGGTGCTGAACCCGCCACAAGAGAGGCCGTGAAGGAGCCTCAGCCATGGCCGTTGGGCGCGCTTCAGAAAACGCGTGCTGAATGTTGGCCCTCTCGGCCTGCAGCGCTCCCGACCAACACGTCGCAACAACAAGGAGCAAAAACGACGCCAATGCCCTCCGCAGCCCTTCAAAGAAGGGGCGGGCGCCGCTCAGCCTGTTCGTGGGTGCCAGAACACCGAATCTATTGACCACCAAACGCACTCCGCCGTCATCAGAGAGTCACAATGACGACGGAGTCTAGCAGAACCTGCACGAAAATCGACCCCTTTAGAGGGCGCTCAATTGATTCGCTCAATCACGGTGCTGATCCCCTGCCCCAGACCGATGCACATGGTGGCCACGCCGAGGGTCATATCCTGCTCCGTCATGGCGGTGAGCAGTGAGCCGGTGATGCGGGTGCCGGAGCAACCAAACGGGTGCCCCAGGGCGATGGCGCCACCATTGAGATTCACCCGCTGATCCATATCGTCCAGTAGCTGAAGATCCTTGAGTACAGGCAGCGCCTGGGCGGCGAACGCCTCATTGAGCTCCACGCACTCGACGTCTTCCATGGTCAGATTGGCGCTGTCCAGCGCCTTTCGGGTGGCAGGAACCGGCCCGTACCCCATGATGGAAGGGTCCACACCCGCCAGTCCCATGGACACCACGCGGGCCAGCGGTTTGAGCCCCAGAGCCTGGGCCCGCTCCGCGGACATGACCACCATGGCCGAAGCGCCGTCGGACAGTTGCGACGAAGTGCCCGCCGTGACCTGACCATTCTTGAGATCGAACACCGGGCGCAACTGCGCCAGCCCCTCCACGGTGGTGTCCGGACGAATCGTCTCGTCCTCCGCCACCATGACCGGAAAGCCCTCTTCAGTGTGTCCCGCCACGGGGACAATTTCCCGGGTAAAGCTCCCGCGAGCCCGGGCGGCGGCGGCCCGCTGATGCGAACGGGCGCCAAACTCGTCCATTTGCGACCGGGTGATACCGTGTAGGCGCGCTAAATATTCGGCCGTAACGCCCATATTGCCCGCCGCCTTGGCCACCGACAGCCCCAACAGGGGGTTCGGATCAATGGCCTCGTACATCGGCAGGTGCCCCAAGTGCTCTACCCCACCAATCAGGTAAACATCCCCCAGGCCGGCGCGTATATTGGCGGTCGCGGTATGCAGTGCCGCCATAGAAGAACCACACAGACGATTGACGGTTTGCGCTGGTACCGAGTGAGGCAAACCGGCCCGCAGCCAGATATTCCGGGCAATATTGAAGGCCTGCTCTTCGCGCTGCAGCACACAGCCCCAGATGAAGTCATCGACCGATGCCGGCTCCAGGGCCGGGTTGCGGGACAAGAGCGCCTGGATCAGACTGGCGGATATGTCATCCGCCCGGCTGAAGCGGAAACAGCCATTTTTGGACCGGCCCATGGCGCTGCGGGCGTAATCGACAATAACCGCGTCTCGGTGATGCAAGGTCATTGGGCACCTCCCTGAGAGGGAACAACAGGATAGAAAGGCTCGCCGCTCTCGATTCGGCGCAAAAGCCCATCGGGTAGATGGTACAACGGGGTCAGGTCAGCCCAAGGGTCCGCCATGGCGCGGAAAGCGTCGAGGCCAACGGCATCGACCCAGCGCAGCGGTCCGCCACGAAAGGGAGGGAAGCCGGTTCCGTACACCATGGCCATATCGGCTTCGGCGGGCGAGGCAACAATCCCCTCATCCAGGCAACGAACCAGCTCGGTGACCATCGGCACCATCATTCGAGCCACAATGGCCTCATCCGAGAGGTCGGTATTGTCCATCGGCTCCAGGGACTCCCGGGCCTGGGAACTCGACTGTTTTTGCGGCCGCCCTTTGCGATCGTCACTGTAATCGTAAAAACCGCCGGCGTTTTTCTGCCCCAGCCGTCCGCTGTCAAACAGGACTTCGGTACAGGAGGTGAAATCTCGCCGGAGTCGATCCGGATAGGCGTCGGCCATCACCCGCTCGGCGTGAATGGCCGTATCCAATCCCACCACATCCAGCAGATAGGCGGGCCCCATCGGCCAACCCCAGCGCTCCATGACCCGATCAATCCGCTCGTAGTCGACGCCGTCGCGCACCAGTAGCGCGAAACCCGCGAAATAGGGGAACAGCACGCGATTGACCAGAAAACCCGGACAATCATTGACCACGACGGGCTTTTTGCCCAACTGATTGGCATAGGCGACCGTTCGAGCAATGGCCCGATCGGAGGTTTTCTCACCCCGAATGATCTCCACCAAGGGCATGGCGTGCACGGGATTGAAGAAGTGCATCCCGCAGAAATTCTCTGGCCGGCTCAGTGCTTCGGCCAGCGTAGTGATGGAAATGGTCGATGTATTCGAGGCCAGGATGGTGGACTCGGCCACCGCCCGCTCCGTTTCGGCGAGCACCGACTGTTTGACTTTGGTGTTTTCCACGACCGCTTCGACCACCATATCCACATCGTCGAATCCGTCGTACCCCAGGGTTGGCTCTATTCGGTTCAGCGCCTCGCCCATGGCACTGGCGGTCATGCGACCTTTCTCGACACGCTTGACCAACAGCCGGTTGGCTTCTTCCAGCCCCTGCTCCAGGCCTTTTCGGGCGATGTCTTTCATTTTGATCGGCACCCCCTTGAGTGCCGACTGATAGGCAATGCCGCCGCCCATGATCCCGGCGCCCAGGACCGCCGCGCGCGAGACACCCTGTTTGTCCTCTGCCTGCCAGCGCTTGGCGTTCCGAGCCAACAACTGATCATTGATAAAGATACCCACCAGAGCCTGAGCCACGGTTGTGGTCGCCAGGCGGGCAAAGGTGTCGGCCTCGATCGCGAGGGCCCCTTCACGGCCCTCGCCCGCCGCCTGCTCCATCACCTCGATGGCCGCCACTGGCGCTGGGTAGTGACGGCCGGCCTGAGCGGCCACCACCGCTTTTGCCGACTCAAACGCCATGGCGGCTTCAATCCGATTGTGCTTGAGAGGCGCGGTTTTGGCGGCTCGACGGGCGGCATAGTCAAACCGACCCTCATGACATTCTTTCAGGACGTGCAAACCCGCCTCCCGCAGTTTGGCGCTCTCCACAACGGCGTCCACCACACCGGCTTTCAACGCGGCTTTGGCGTCCCACTGGCGGCCACTGGCAATCCACTCTGCGGCGGTATCCACACCCGCCAGCCTGGGTAACCGGACCGTACCGCCCCACCCCGGGATAATGCCCAACTGGGTTTCGGGAAGCCCGATCCGGGCCGTGGGCGTCATAACCCGGTAGTCGCAGGCCAGACACAGCTCCAGGCCACCGCCCAGCGCATAGCCGTCAATCGTTATGGCCACAGGAACGGAGAGATCTTCGAGGCGATTGAAATTACGGTTATTACTCGCCAGGTAATCCTTAACGGCTTGCTCGCCGGAGGCAAAAAAGCCCTGGAATTCGCCGATATCTGCACCGACCATCAGTGCCGGCTTGGCGCTACTGATCAACAGCCCTGTCAGCTCGGGAGACTTCGCCGAGGCAAGTGCATCGAGCGCTTCGTTCAACTCAACAACGGTCTGCCGGCCGAATTTATTGACCGACTCCCCTTGCAGATCGAACACCAGCTCGGCAATACCGTCATCGAGCATGACAAGCTTCAATGTGTGTCCCTGATACATACCTACAATCTCTATTGGTCGTGGTCGAAAGGTGTGGTCGTGGTCAATGGCGCCGGGCAATCCGCGCCGCGGGCCACCACCGCGATGGCGGGCTCCGAGCCGGTATTACGCACACGGAACCACTGCCCCTGGGGCAACTGGCAGCCATCGCCCTCGTTCAAAGTGTAGCAGCGAACCCCCAGAGTCAACTCTAGACGGCCCGACAACAACCAACCGGATCGCGCTGAGGACAGCTGCAAGGGCTCGGCCCCCGTGTCCGCGCCGGGGGCAAACTGCAGACGTTCAAGTGATAGAGCGTGACGATCAGATCGGGGAAAACGCTCGACTACCAACCCCGACTGGGGGTGCTCTGAGCGAATCATCTGATCGTTGGTAAGGACGCTGCCCAAGGGAGCCCGCGTGTCCAGTGAGAAAAATTGCGCCAGAGAGAGCGGGATGGCGTCGAGCAACTTGGCCAGAGACCCCACCGAGGGGCTGATCTGGCCCTGCTCGATCAGGGAAATATTGCTGTTGGTCACACCGGCTCGACGAGCCAATTCACGCTGGGACAGCCCGTTAAGCTCCCGCACCAGGCGAAGCTTTTCTCCCAGCGCGATAGCTTCTGGGTCACGATCCGTCTGACGCACTCTGCTACCCTGCCCGGACTGTGACGGTCAGCGACCGAGGAGCCGTTGCTGGTCGGTCGGGGGGAGGTTTTCGACGACCCGCTCATAGGAGTGATCGATCAGTTCCAGGATCAGATCTTCAGGCACGCTGCCATCCAGAATCACACTGTTCCAGTGGACTTTGTTCATACGATGACCCGGCTGAATGGCCGGATAGGTATCCCGGAGTTCCTGAGCCCGATTCGGTTCACACTTCAGGTTGATGTAAGGCACGCCGTCTTCTCCCTCGGCGAGGGTCGCAAACAGTTTATGGCACACTTTGAAAGACGCCACGCCCGGTCCCGCCGGTTGCAGTTCTACCGCTTCAGGTTTCGCCAATATGCTGGCCTTAGCACTTTCGTAATCCATTGATTTTGCCTCACACAAGGTAGTCGGTTAATTTTACAAAACCATAGTCTAACAGCTTAAAAGGAGGTTCGGCGATAATCACGATACTCCGGTTCCCAGAAGTTGCTCGCGATCTTCTGGTCCATTACCTCCTCTGGTACCGGCATGGCAACGCCGTCTTCAACCGCCTGGCGGAAGACCGCCCGGGCAATCACCTGGCTCACCGAGCGAATCTCACCCAGCGGAGGCAGCAGTGCGCCCTGGCCGGTTTTTACCATCGGAGAACTCTCAGCCAGTGCCCGACTGGCCGCGACCATCATATTGTCGGTAATCCGTGACGCTTTTGCGGCCACAACCCCCAGCCCGACACCGGGGAAAATGTAGCTGTTGTTGCACTGGGCAATCTCGTGACGCTGCCCCGCCATATCCACCGGCTTGAAGGGACTGCCAGTCGCAACGATCGCCTTGCCGCTGGTCCAGCGAAGAATATCCACCGGCTGGGCCTCCACCTGGGAGGTCGGGTTCGACAGAGGCAGTACCACCGGCCGCTCACAATGCGCCTGCATGGCTTCAATGACCGCCTTGGTGAACAACCCCGGCTGACCGGACACGCCGACCAACACGGTCGGATTGGCATTGCGCACCACATCCAGAAGACTGATCTGGTCGGGATTTTTGCTATTGGACAGGTCCCAATCGGCGACCTGTTCATCCGGCACACAGAGCGGCTTCTGGAAGCTGCGCACGTTCTCCGAACCCGAGCGCAACAGACCAGAACGGTTCAGCATGTAGATCCGAGCACGGGCCTGCGCCTCACTCAAGCCTTCCTGCATCATCAGGAAAATGATCTGCTCCGCAATCCCGCAGCCGGCAGAGCCGGCACCGGCAAACACAAACGTCTGCTTGGCAAGGGACTCGCCCTTGGCCTTACAGGCCGCCAGTAGTGTGCCCACGGTTACCGACGCGGTGCCCTGGATATCATCGTTGAAACAACAAATTTTGTCCTTGTAATGCTCGAGCAGCGGCGTCGCATTGCCCTGGGCAAAATCCTCGAACTGGATCAGGGCGTCGGGCCAACGCACGCGCGCGGCTTCGATAAACTGATCAACAAACGCATAGTACTCATCGCCGGTGATGCGCTCATGACGCCACCCCATGTACATGGGGTCGTTGATCAGGGACTGATTGTTACAGCCCACGTCCAGAACGACCGGTAACGTGTAGGCCGGACTGATGCCACCGCAGGCGGTATAAAGTGCCAACTTGCCGATCGGAATCCCCATTCCACCAATACCCTGATCGCCCAGCCCGAGGATACGCTCACCGTCGGTGACCACGATCACTTTGACCTTCTGCTTGGTGGCGTTCTGTAGCATGTCATCCATGCGCTCCCGGTCGGGATAGGTGATGAACAGGCCACGCTTGCGGCGATAGATTTTGGAAAATTGCTGACAGGCCTGGCCCACCGTCGGCGTGTAAATCAGCGGCATCACCTCTTCCAGGTGATCCACGACCAACCGAAAATACAATGTCTCGTTGGTATCCTGAATATTGCGCAGGTAAATGTGCTTGTCAATGTCGTTATGAAACGAGCACAATTGCTCGTAGGCACGCGCCTTTTGCTCTTCGATGGTCTCAATACTGTAGGGCAGCAGACCTTCCAGATTGAAGTGTTGACGTTCCTGGGTGCTGAAGGCGCTACCCTTGTTTAACAGTGGGGCTTCCAACAAAGCCGGACCCGCGAACGGAAGATAAATGGGGCGTTTTTTCACCATGACACCTGCAACGATTATCAAAGGAACAAATGTTAACACAGACCCGCATGTGGAGCAGGCCGACCCTTGCAAGACCGGGATGACCCGCAGCCTTAAGGTACTTTTGACCGGATCCCTGGTGGTCACTCTGACCGCTTGTCAGGGAGGGTCCTCGAACGAGCAGCCGACCCCGGCGCTGCCGGAAAACCTGACCACTTGCCCGGAGGAACGACCGGACGTCTGCACCCAGCAGTATGATCCGGTTTGCGGCTATTTCCAGCTTGCCCCGAAAGACGATGGAGTGACATCAAGTAAAGAGTGGGCAACCGAAACGGTGGCGGGCGCCGGTCAGAAACGCACGTTCGGCAATGCCTGTAGCGCGTGTGCGAAAGACGGGGTGATCGGTTTCGTAGAAGGAGAGTGTCGCTCGCCGTCGTCTGAGTGACTCAGCGATCGGCGGCGCTATCATCGAGCAGGTTTTCAATAACCCGCACCATATTGTCATTGGCGCTTTGCTGTGCGCGGGCACTGGTGGTTTTGAGTGCGTTGACTTTCCAGCGAGCCATAAACCCCTGCACGCCAAACACCCACATACGGGCCGAGACCCGAGTACCCTCTTCGCAGGCCGAGCAGGTCAATGCGACTCGGGCCCGATCCCAGGGCATTGGCCCCTCTTTGGCAGGCAGCGGCGCATCGTCCTCGAGGCCGGTGTACTGATAGTCGTAAACCAGACGCTCCGGCGAGCACACTTCGATCAGCTCCAACCGGGTACGATATGCATAATCGGCCTCGGGCACACTGATCCAGTACACCTTGCCCGGCGCGATGGAGCTGTCGTCGGTTGTAAGATGTGCACCATAAAATTCGGGCAGCTGCACCAGATAGCGCTGAAAGTCGCTGAGACAGGAAAACACGTCGGTCAGTGGCCGTCGAATCAGATACTCCGTATCAAAAAAAAGCATTGCGCTCGCCCTGTCCTCAGGGCTGTCGAGTCGCGCGCAGCAACTCGGTACCGTCGGCATCTTTCAGAACCAACACATCGGACCCGGTCAACTGAACGGCGATGGCCTGAGGCAAGAGTTCAAACATCCGCGCCTCCTGTGCCATCACCGGCGCAGCGCAAGCCATCCGGGTACTACCCAGAGACGAGTCGATACGCAGCCCGGATTCGTCGTACTGATAGACACCAAAGAAGCGATTGCAGCCACCGTTTCCGGTAAGCCGCGGCGGCTCGGAAAACTCGACAAACGCATGACTCGAGGAGTCCAGCCCCTCACCGCTCAGCGCCACGACCCGCCAGCTGCCCTGAAACTCCGACAGCGACGGGCCCGACTGCTGTTCAGCCGCCGTTCGAAATGACTGGCAAGCAGAGATGGATGACAACGCGAGGGCCATCAGTGCCAGCGTTTTGAAAGCGCGCATTGTCCGGCGCATCAGCGACGGAACCCCGGGGGCAACTGACCGCCGCCGGCACCGGGCATGCCGCCGCCACCGCCCATCATGCCACCCATGCCGCGCATCATTTTGCTCATGCCGCCGCCTTTCATTTTTTTCATCATTTTGGACATCTGCTTGTACTGCTTCAGCAAACGGTTGAGGTCCTGAATCTGGGTGCCCGACCCCATGGTGATCCGACGCTTGCGAGAGCCGTTCAGCAGGTCCGGATTGCGACGCTCGAAGGGTGTCATGGAATCGATGATGGTTTCCATGACTTTGAACTGGGAAGTCAGGTTGTTCTGTTGCGCCAGTTGGGCCATATTGCCCATGCCGGGCAGCTTTTCCATCATGGAGCCCAGCCCACCCATACTCTGCATCTGCTGGAGCTGATCCCGCAAATCTTCCAGGTCGAAACGCTGACCCTTTTTGACCTTTTTGACCAGCTTATCGGCCTTGGCTTTATCAATTTTCTGCTCGGCCTGTTCGATCAGCGACATCAGGTCGCCCATGCCGAGAATGCGCGAGGCAATACGGTCCGGATGGAAAGGCTCGAGCGCATCCACTTTCTCGCCAGTCCCGAGGAACTTGATCGGCTTGCCGGTTACCTGACGGACCGAGAGCGCCGCACCGCCGCGCGCATCGCCGTCGGCTTTGGTCAGCACCACACCTGTCAATGGCAGCGCCTCATTGAACGCCTTGGCCGTATTGACCGCATCCTGACCGATCATGGCGTCAATCACAAAGAGAGTCTCGGCCGGATTGACCGCCTTGTGCAAGGCCTGAATCTCTTCCATCAGAGTATCATCAATATGCAACCGGCCTGCGGTGTCAACGATGACCACGTCCGCGAACTGCTTGCGCGCGTGTGCGATCGCCGCATCGGCGATCGCCACCGGTTTCTGTTCCGCGGAGGAGGGGAAAAAGTCCACGCCCACTTCTTCGGCCAGGGTTTCCAACTGTTTGATGGCCGCAGGACGGTAAACATCGGCACTGACCACCAGCACCTTTTTCTTTTCCCGCTCTTTTAGGTAGCGAGCCAGCTTGGCCACAGAGGTGGTTTTACCGGCCCCCTGAAGGCCCGCCATCAGAATCACCGCCGGAGGCTTAACCGCCAGATCGAGAGTCTCGTTGGCAGCCCCCATCACGGACACCAGCTCTTCCTGGACGATCTTCAGGAATTGCTCACCCGGGTTGAGCGCCTTGCTGATTTGCTGTCCCAGCGCCTTGCTACGGACCTGGGCGACGAAGGTCTTTACAACCGGCAGCGCAACATCCGCCTCCAACAGCGCTTTGCGCACCTCCCGCAGGGTGTCTTTGATATTATCTTCGGTCAGCCGGGCCTTGCCGGTCACCCGGCGCAGACTATCGGATAAGCGATCACTCAGCGTATTGAACATGGTTACTCTCGACAGCAGATCAATGATGGGCGGGATTATACCCCCAAAGGTGGGGCCCGGGTCCAGCCGAGGGAGCCGACGAGGCTCAGCCCCCGGGTGACGGGAGAATGAGAAGCCTTCCGCTTCTCTTTGACGACACCTTGTGACACACTGCTACCCACCGGCAACCACTGGATATCAACGCTCACACGAGGACGCCCCCTGACTATGACCACCCTGCTCCTCAACAGCCTGGCGGCGACACTTTACCTACTCACCGGGGTCTATCTCATTTGGACCCTGCTTCAGGGTCGGGAGCCTCACCGCCGCCACCTGCTTATTGCGGTCGCCGTGGCACTGGTCGTCCATGGCATCGGGGTTTATCAACTGGTCGCGCTACCTCATGCTATCGAGCTGGGCTTTTTCCGGGTCTCTTCGCTGCTGTTCTCGGTCATCAACGCCGTGGTCCTGCTGAGCAGCCTGCGCAAACCCCTGCACAATCTGTTCATTCTACTATTGCCACTGTCCGCCCTGGGCATCATCGCCTCGTTACTGGGGCGCAATGCTTCGGGGCACCCACTGGTGCTCGATTACACCCTGGCCAGTCATGTGCTCCTGTCGATTCTGGCCTACAGCCTTCTGACCATCGCCACCCTCCAAGCACTGCTTCTGGCGTGGCAGAATCACCAATTGAAGCACCGCCACCCGACCGGCCGGGTGCGCCTGCTCCCACCGCTACAGACCATGGAGGCCCTGCTGTTCGAGTTGCTCTGGGCCGGTCACCTGGCGCTGACCCTGTCGATCATTTCCGGCTTTGTGTTTCTGGACGACCTCTTTGCCCAGCACCTGGCCCACAAGACGGTGTTCTCACTCGCCGCCTGGGTGATCTACAGCGTGCTACTTGGAGGCCGTCACTACCTGGGCTGGCGGGGCTATACCGCCATCCGCTGGACGCTGGGCGGCTTTCTGCTGCTGATGCTGGCGTATTTTGGTAGCAAGTTGGTGTTGGAGCTGATTCTCGGGGCCGTCTGACTATTGATTCGGGGGGAGTTCTGCTTCAAGATACCCGGCCTCGCAGCAGAATGGGCATAAGTCGCCTTGAACGAAGCACCGCTAGAAATACTGTTTGCCGCGCTCATCGGACTGTTGGTCCTCTCCGCGTTCTTCTCCAGCTCGGAAACCGGGATGATGTCCATCAACCGGTACCGCCTGAAGCACCTGACAAAAAAGGGTGATCATCGGGCGATTCGCGTGACCGGCCTCTTGAAGACGCCCGACAAGTTGATCGGCCTGATTCTGATCGGCAACAACCTGGTCAATATTTTCGCCGCCTCCATCGCCACCGTCATCGGTGTTCGCCTCTACGGCGATGCCGGTATCGCCGCTGCGGGCCTGATCCTGACGTTTGTCATGCTGGTGTTTGCGGAAGTCACGCCCAAGACCCTCGCCGCCCTGTATCCCGAGCGTTTCGCCTTTTTTTCAAGCTGGTTTCTCAAGCCTCTGTCTGTGGTGCTCGCACCGGCCGTCTATCTGGTGAACGGAATTTCCAAGAGCATTTCCCGGGTATTCGGCATTCACAAAGCACACAGCGGCGTCGAGCATCTCAACCCCGAAGAACTGAGAACCGTGGTCGATGAAGCCGGAGACCTGATCCCCGATCAGCATCAAGGGATGCTTCTGAATATTCTCGACCTGGAAAAGTCCACGGTTGAGGACATCATGATCCCACGCAACGAGGTGGAAGGTCTGGACCTGACGCTGCCCGTAGCGGATCTGCTGGAGCAAATTCGCACCAGTGAATATACCCGCCTGCCCCTGTTTGAGGGAGACATCAATAACGTGGTGGGCATTCTGCACCTGCGCAATGCGGCCCGCTTCATTCGAGGTACAGATGACAGTGTCACCCTTGATGATATTCGCCAGTTTGCGAACGAGCCCTACTTCGTCCCGGAAGCAACACCGTTGCACACCCAATTGCTGAACTTCCAGCAACAGAAGTGCCGCATGGCATTGGTGGTTGACGAGTACGGCGAGGTACAGGGACTGGTGACACTGGAGGATCTTCTGGAGGAAATCGTCGGCGACTTCACCACCAATTCCGCCGAGGAGTCCGATGAGGACATTCAGCCCCAGGATGACGGCACCTACTTGATTGACGGAGGCACTTTCATTCGGGACATCAACCGCGCTCTGGATTGGGACTTACCGCAGGACGGCCCCAAGACGCTGAACGGCCTGGCCATGGAATACCTTGAAAGTATCCCGGACGCGCATATCGGCTTTGCGATTGACGGTTACCAATTTGAAACCCGGGAACTGACGGACAAGATGATTTCCTGGCTCCGGGTCAAGCGCATCCCCGCCGCCAACTGACCACGCGCTAGCGCTGGCGGCGCTCCCGCCAGCGGCGCACCCTGAACAGCACAAACCCCAGAATGGCCGCGGCAATAATCAGCCCCGCCAGCAGAACCGCAGCCACCCACAACGTGTTGGCCAGATCCCGCAGACTCACCCCCCAACCGTATACCGCCAACGCCAGAAATGCGGCGCAGGCCAGAAGGCTGACCCACAGGGTGCGGTACCGACGGTAGGTGGCTCGAAAAGACTTCATAGTTTACCTCTTTGGCGCTTCGTTCCGGACGATGGGACAGGACTTATTCCCGGCGCCACTGGGTTCCGGTGGGTGAATCCAGAAGCACCACTCCCTGCGCCTGAAGCTGATCGCGAATTTCATCCGCCCGGACAAAGTTCTTCGCCTTCTTGGCGTCAGCGCGTTCGGCAATCAACGCCTCAACCTGCTCGGCACGGATTGCGTCTGCGGCGCCGGCCTGCAGAAACCGGTCGGGCTGATCCTGCAGCAAGCCAAACACCTCGCCCAGCGCTTTCAGCTCAGCGGCCATGGACCTCGCCTTACCGGAGTCGGACTCACTGTTCAGATCGCGAACCAGATCGTACATGACGGCTAACGCAAGGCGGGTGTTGAAATCATCGTTCATCGCCGAGACGAAGTCTCGATAATAAGCGCTGGCCTGCAGATCTTCTACCGAGGCGGGCTCAACCTCAGCGTAATCACGCAGTGCGCCGTAGAACCGCTCCAGACCGGTGCGTGCCTCAACCAGACTGTCCTCGGAATAATTGATCGGGCTGCGGTAATGACTGCCAATCAACAGATAGCGGACCACTTCCGGGTGATACTTCTCCAGCACATCGCGGATGGTAAAGAAGTTGCCCAAGGACTTGGACATTTTTTCTCCGTCCACCCGTAAGGCACCGGCATGAATCCAGTAATTCACGTAGTGGCAACCGTTGGCCGCTTCGCTCTGGGCGATTTCATTTTCGTGGTGCGGAAAGGGCAGATCGGGGCCACCGCCGTGAATATCGAAATGCTCACCCAGGCATTGTTTACTCATGGCTGAGCACTCAATATGCCAGCCCGGACGACCTCGGCCCCAAGGTGAATCCCATCCGGCTTCATCGGCCTCGGCGTGTTTCCACAGGGCAAAATCACGCGGGTCTTCTTTGGCTTCATCCACATCAATGCGGGCACCGGCGAGCAGCTCGTCGGGGTTCTTGTTGCTCAGACGCCCGTAATCCTTGAATCGGCTCACCCGATAATAGACGTCGCCGTTACTCGCCGCATAGGCAAAATCCTTATCGATCAGGGTCTGCACCATCGCGATGATATCGTCGATATGAGCCGTTGCTCGTGGCTCGATATCAGGGGGAACAATTCCCAGCTTTGCCTCGTCTTCGTGAGCGGCATCAATGAACCGGGCGGTCAGACTCTGATAGGGCTCACCGTTCTCCTCCGCCCGCCGCAATATCTTGTCATCGATATCGGTCAGATTGCGGACGTAGGTCAGATCCCAACCCTGACTGCGCAGAAAGCGGGCAATCACATCAAACACCACCAGCACACGAGCGTGCCCGAGGTGGCAGTAGTCATACACTGTCACCCCACAGACATACATGGAAATTTTGCCCGGCTGAATGGGTTGAAAGGCTTCTTTCTGTCGCGTCAGCGTGTTGTACAGGTGCAGAGTCATAGTGAATTACTGTTGATCCATTTTGGCCCAGGTGTCGCGCAACTCGATGGTGCGATTGAACACGGGCTTATCGATGGTGGAATACTTGCTATCCAGGCAGAAATAACCGGAGCGCTCAAACTGAAAATGGTTACCCACTTTAGCTCCCGCCAGGCTGATCTCCGCCTTGCAGTTTTCCAGAATGTTAAGACTTTCAGAGTTGATCGCCTGCAGGAAGTCTTTACCGCCCGAGTCCGGCGACGGGTCGCTGAACAGACGGTCGTACAGGCGGACTTCGCAGTTGAGGTGATGGGTGGCCGAGACCCAGTGGATGACGCCTTTGGGTTTGACGCCGTCCTCCGGGTCTTTACCCAATGTATCCTCGATGATACGCGCGCGAACCTCGATCACTTCGCCTTCATCGTTCTTGATGGCTTCATCGGCTTCAATCACGTACGCATTGCGCAAGCGCACACGTTTGCCCAGCACCAACCGCTTGTACTTCTTGTTGGCTTCCTCGCGGAAGTCATCCTGTTCAATGTATAGCGTATGGGTAAATGGCAATACCCGCTCACTGAAGTCATCGCGGTTCGGATGCCCTGGCGCGCGCATTTCCTCGATGCGATCCGACGGGTAGTTGGTCAGCGTCACCTTCAGCGGGTGCAATACACACATGGCGCGCGGGGCGTTCTTGTCCAGATGATCACGCACGGCATACTCGAGCATGCCGACATCCACGACACTATCGGACCGGGTAACGCCAATCGCAGTGCAGAAATTACGCAGTGCTTCAGGCGGGTAGCCGCGCCGACGCATACCGGAAATGGTGGGCATACGAGGGTCGTCCCAACCATCGACGTGTCCTTCATCCACCAGCTGTTTCAGCTTGCGCTTACTGGTGATGGTGTAATTCACATTGAGGCGCGCAAACTCATACTGCCGGGGTCTGGCGGGAACCGGTAGATTCTCGATAAACCAGTCATACAGCGGCCGGTGATCTTCAAACTCGAGGGTGCAAATGGAGTGAGTAATCCCTTCCAGAGCATCACTTTGCCCATGAGCGAAATCATAGGATGGATAGATACTCCAAGTGTCCCCAGTGTGGTGATGGTGCGCCTTCTTGATGCGGTAAATGATCGGATCGCGCAGATTCATATTAGGCGCCGCCATATCAATCTTGGCGCGTAACACACACTCACCTTCCGCGAATTCACCGCGACGCATTTTCTCAAAGCGCTCTAAGTTCTCCTCTACGGAGCGATCCCGATAGGGGCTGTTGCGGCCGGGCTCGGTGAGCGTGCCGCGATACTCGCGCGCCTGATCCGGATTCAGGTCACAGACATAGGCATTGCCCTCACGAATCAGGTGCAGCGCCCAGTCGTAAAGATTCTGAAAATAGTCGGAGGTGTAGCGAACCGGGCCGCCCCATTCAAAACCGAGCCACTGGACATCCGCCTTGATCGCGTTGACATACTCTTCGTTTTCTTTTTCCGGGTTGGTATCGTCGAAACGCAGATGACAGACACCACCAAACTCCTCCGCCATACCGAAGTTCAGGCAGATGGATTTCGCATGTCCAATGTGAAGATAGCCATTGGGTTCCGGGGGGAACCGGGTCACCACCTGTTGCACCTGACCCGATTCAATATCCTTGCGGATGATCTGCTGAATAAAATGCAGGGGCTTTTCCGGTGCGCGGTTTTCTGCGGTACCCGCAGTGTCTTTGGTGTCTTTGCCCGTGGCGGGCGAATGATCGCTCATACGACTTGCGTTCCCATTGGTCTCGGTTGAATTCGAGTGTCCCGAAGATTGCGAAAGCCCGGTAAAACGGGCTTTCAGATTGATTTGAAAAGCGGCCTATTGTAAACACTCCCCCCGGTTTTTCCTAGCAAACCGGCGCCCCACCGCTCCCGGGACATCCGATCAGGGATTGGCCGGCAAGGAGGAGCGGTAATCTTCCCGTCGCTGCAACTGATATTCGCGCACCGCTTTGTTGTGAGCTTCCAGGGTGTCAGAAAACACATGAGTACCATCGCCCTTGGCCACAAAATAGAGCGCCGTTCCAGGCGCCGGATTGACCGCCGCCGCCAGCGCTTCGCGCCCGGGCAGGGCGATCGGGGTGGGAGGAAGGCCGGAGTTGGTGTAGGTGTTATAGGGCGTCGGCGCTCTCAGATCCCGGCGGGTCAGACGCCCTTCGTACCGCTCCCCCATACCGTAGATCACCGTGGGATCCGTCTGCAGACGCATCCCACGGTTGAGGCGGCGCACAAACACCCCGGCAATCTCTTCCCGCTCCCAGGGCGCCCCGGTTTCCCGTTCGATGAGTGACGCCATGATCAATGCCTCATAAGGCGTCTCATAGGGCAGACCATCGGCCCGCTGAGACCACACCTGCTCAAGTTCCTCACGCATGATCCGATGCGCTCTACGCAACAGCTCAACGTCACTGGTGCCCCGAGCAAACCGGTAGGTATCCGGAAAAAACCAGCCCTCAGGATGCGCCACATCCAGCCCGAGCCGTGCCACCTGCTGCTCGCGGCTCAGTCCCTTGAGTTCCGCGACAATGGTCTCCTCGCTGTGCAGTGCGGCCAGGGCCTGAGCAAAGGTCCACCCCTCAATCAGCGTCACCTGATGAAGTACAACCTCACCCGCGTTGAGCTGCTCCAGCAAAGTGCGGGGAGTCAGCCCGGGGCGAAGGTGATACTCGCCTGCATGAACCCCGGTCTGCTCAGTCAGGCGCGCATACAATCGCAGCGCCCGGGGATGACGCAAAATGCCCCGGGCGCCAAGCTCTGATGTCAGATGACTCAGCGTCTCTCCCCGGGTGAGCTCCTGGCGCAGGCCATCCTCCGGCAGTGCCAGCGGGCTGTTCAGCCAGTAGTACCCGTAAGCGGCAAGCCCGCCGGCGAGCAGCACACCCACAATAATCAGTTTCCCCAACAGCCGCTTCACGGCACCTCCTTCAGATTTCTGTTATCGGCCAGCCAATGCTCAAAGCCACTCTGTAATTGCCGGGTCTGAGGGCCGACCGCCCATGTTTCGCCACCGGGCGCCAACCCGGTCACCGGCCAGATGCCAAACACGCTGTTGCAGACAAACCACTCCCGGGCGCCGATCAGAGCGTCACGGGTCACCTGACCCTCCTGAACCACCAGGTCCAACTGGGGCCCCAGGACCTCCATGATCAGGCGACGCATGACTCCGGCAACACCATTGCGGTCCAGGCACGGGGTCCACCAGCCATCCTCCAGGCGGATGAAGACGTTACTCAGGGTGCCCTCGATGATATGCCCGGCCGCATCGCTCAGCAGTCCCTCAGGGTATTCGTCACCCCATTCCATCCGGGCCAGCACATACTCCAGGCGATTCAGGTGTTTCATGCCAGCCAATAGCGGATTATCCCCGAGTCTCTGGCGACACTCATGGAGCACCACACCGTCCCCGCCCTTCTGCCAGGTGGGTGAGACACCGGGACGCAATTGCCAGCAATAACTGATCTGCGGGTGTTTCGGAGGCTGATAAGCCTTGCCACCGATACCACGGGTAACCACCAACTTGAGGCTACCGTTCACCGCCGGCAGGCGCGCGAGCAACTGTTCCCGCTCCCGTTCGATGCGCTCGGTGTCCAGAGCCAGAGCCAGCCCCAGCCTCCGGGCGCCGGCGATCAGCCGCTCCCGGTGAAAGGACCAGAGTGGTACCTGCCCGGCGCGCACCCTGGCGGTTTCGAACAACCCGTCGCCATAGGCCAGGCCGCGATCCAGGGGAGAAAGCGTCGCGCCAAATTCACCGTTGGTCAGTGTGATCACGTCTGAATCAGTCATACAGGGAGTCTACCAAAAGCGGACACAAAAACGCCGGAGTGCAACACACTCCGGCGTCCTGAACTACCCCACCTCTACCAATTAGAGGTTGCGGAAAATCAACGAACCGTTGGTGCCACCAAAACCGAAGGAGTTGGACAGAACCGCGTCAATCTTGCGTTCCTGGGCGGTATTAGGCACCAGGTTGATATCATCACAACCTTCATCCGGATTGTCGAGGTTGATGGTCGGCGGCGCCACCTGATCCCGAATGGCCAGAACGCTGAAAATGGCTTCCACCGCCCCGGCGGCACCCAGAAGGTGACCGATCATGGACTTGGTAGAGCTTACCGCCACCTGATCCACGGCGGACCCCATAACGCTCTTCACGGCCTGGCACTCCGCCCTGTCGCCCGCCTGAGTGGAGGTGCCGTGGGCATTGATGTAGTTGATCGCCTCAGTGGGAATACCGGCATCCCGAATCGCATTGCGCATCGACAGCGCCGCACCGGCGCCATCAGCGGGCGGCGACGTCATATGGTAGGCGTCGCCGCTCATACCAAAACCCACCAGCTCCGCATAGATCTTCGCGCCGCGCGCCTTGGCATGCTCGTACTCTTCCAGCACCATGACCCCAGCACCATCGCCCAGTACAAAGCCATCGCGGTCTTTGTCCCAGGGGCGGCTGGCCGCTTCAGGGGCATCATTTCGGGTGGACAGCGCCCGCGCCGCGGCAAAACCGCCCAGGCCCACAGGGGTGGTGGCCATTTCGGCACCGCCCGCGAGCATCACATCACACTCGTCATACATGATGCTGCGCGCCGCGTAGCCAATACTATGGGTACCGGTGGTACAGGCGGTGGTGATGGCAATGTTCGGGCCGCGCAAGCCATACATGATCGACAGATTGCCTGAGATCATATTGATGATAGCGCCGGGCACAAAAAACGGCGAAATACGACGCGGGCCCTTATGCTCGATCATCAATGCACCGTCTTCGATGGAACCGATCCCGCCGATGCCGGAGCCGATGGAAACCCCCATCCGGTGGCTGTTCGCTTCATCCACCTCGAGACCGGAGTCCCGCATCGCCTGGATACCGGCCACCATGCCGTACTGAATGAACGCGTCCATTTTGCGAGCGTCTTTTACCGGGTAGTAGCCATCAACAGAAAAGTCCTTCACCGACGCGCTGAAGCGGGTGGTGAAAGCCGAGGGGTCAAAATGGCTGATCGGGGCTGCACCGCTGACACCGTTGACGATTCCTCGCCAGCTGTCATCAACAGTATTTCCCAAGGGGCTGACCATACCCAGCCCGGTAACTACGACTCGTTTGCGCGACACCTTGAAAGCTCTCCGACAAAAATGACAATCACCGAGCCCGGGCCGGCTCCCGCTGCGGTTCAGCGAGGGCCGGCCCGGGCCCGAGTGTGATCTGGCATTATCGCCGTCCGGGACGGCAATAAGCAAAAGAAAAAGCCGTACTATTTCACAATAATACGGCTTTTCGGAAGACGGTAATCAACCAGCTTGAAGATTACGCCAGGTTGGCATTGATGTAATCGATAGCCAACTGAACAGTGGTGATCTTCTCGGCTTCTTCGTCAGGAATTTCGGTTTCGAATTCCTCTTCCAGAGCCATTACCAGCTCGACGGTATCGAGAGAGTCGGCACCCAGATCTTCGACGAAAGAAGCTTCGTTTTTAACTTCTTCTTCTTTCACACCCAGTTGCTCGGCAACAATTTTTTTAACCCGTTCTTCAATGCTGCTCATGATGTTATATAACTCCTAGTAGGTAGTATCGACGAAGCCAATATCCGGATCCGGAAAACCGGAAATACCCGGAAAGACTCCTTAGATTAAGCTACGGACAAAATCGACGCGCATTTTACATCGAATTGCCCCGGGTTGTAACGGATATGGCCAATTTTCTTTGATTTTTACAAAAACCCATTAAAAATCAAAAAGTTAACCAAAGCCATTACGCCATATACATGCCCCCGTTGACATGTATCGTCTCGCCGCTGACGTAACCCCCGGCGTCACTCGCCAGGAAGGCAACCACAGAGGCAATCTCCTCTGGCTGACCCAGACGGCCTAGAGGGATCTTGTCGAGCAACTGATTGCGCTGCTCTTCCGGCAGAGCACGGGTCATATCGGTATCGATGAACCCCGGCGCCACGGTGTTGACCGTAATACCCCGCGAGCCTACCTCAGCGGCCAGTGATCTTGCAAATCCGGCGACTCCCGCCTTACTGGCCGCATAGTTGGACTGGCCTGGATTGCCCATGGCACCGACCACGGAACTGATGTTGATGATGCGTCCCCAACGGGCCTTCATCATGCCGCGGAGTACCGCTTTGCTCAGGCGGTAGACGGCACTCAGGTTGGTGTTGATCACATCAAACCACTCGTCGTCGCTCATCCGCATCAGCAGGTTATCCTTGGTGATACCGGCATTGTTCACCAGAATCGCGGGCAGACCGTGCCGAGCCTTCATGTCCGCCAGTACCGATGCGACGGACTCGGCATCGGTCACATTGAGCACCATGCCCTCGCCGGTGACACCCTGAGACGCCAGGCGCTCAGTAATCCGGTCGGCTCCGGCCTGGCTGGTCGCGGTACCCACCACCACAGCGCCCGCAGCGCCCAGTTGCTCGGCAACAGCGGCGCCAATGCCCCGACTGGCACCGGTAACCAGCGCTACCTTACCCTCAAGATTGTTCATGGGTGTTATTCCCCTTTGGTCTGTTGCAGTACCGCCTGGAGATCGTCAGGCGATTCAATGGAAAGCGTGTTCAGCGATTTATCGATACGCTTATTGAGGCCCGAAAGCACCTTGCCCGGCCCGCACTCAACCGTGCTGGAGACGCCGCTGTTGACCAGCGCACGCACACAATCGACCCACAGCACGGGGCTGTAGATTTGCTCGATCATCAGGCGTTTGATCGCCTCCGGATCCGTTTCACTTTTGGCGTGCACATTATGAATCACAGGAATCGTCGGTGCACGGAACTCGGTCTCAGCAATTTTGGGGGCCAACCCGTCCGCGGCTGGCTGCATGAGACTGGTGTGGAATGGGGCGCTGACCGGCAGAGCCAGGGCACGTTTGGCGCCCGCGGCCTTACAGAGGGCCATGGCGCGATCGACGGCGGGCGAAGCCCCGGCGATGACAACCTGACCCGGCGAATTGAAGTTGACCGGCGCCACGACTTCGCCTTCAGCGCCCTGCTCACACGCCTTGATAATGGCGTCGTCTTCGAGCCCGATGATGGCGGCCATACCGCCCTGCCCCGCTGGCACCGCCTCCTGCATCAGCTTACCGCGCTGCTGGACCAGAGCAATGGCATCGGCAAAGCTGACTACATCCGCCGCCACCAGAGCCGACCACTCACCGAGGCTGTGACCCGCCAGCCGTGCGGGCACCGCCCCGTTCTGCGACTTCCAGGCGCGCCATACGGCGGTGCTCGCTGCCAGCAACATCGGCTGGGTGCGTTCGGTGAGGTTGAGCTGCTCCTGAGGCCCCTTTTGAACCAGCTCCCACAGGTCATAGCCAAGCACATCGGACGCTTCGGCAAACGTATCCGTCACTACGCCGTATTCCGCAGCCAGATCCGCCAGCATACCCACCTTTTGCGAACCCTGGCCGGGAAAAACGAAGGCCAATGATTGTTCGGACATAAACTCCACCTCTTATGATGTTGTTTCCAGAGCCACGAAGCGCACCTGTCGATCAGGACTCCGCAAGCTCGGTTTCAATATGTTCTGTTACCCGCCGTCGCACCTGCTCAATGGCCACATTCAGAGCGCCGGCAAAGGCCTCCTCATCAGCACCGCCGTGACTTTTGATCACCGGCCGCCTGAGCCCCAGGAAAATGGCCCCATTGTAGGCACCCGGGTCCAGCTCGGTGCGCCAACGACGAAGCAGCGGCATCAACAGGGGAACCGCCAGGCGATACCGCCAGCGCGACTGGATACCGGAGCGCAACTTCTCGCCAATCAGCTTCGCCACGCCCTCGCTGGCCTTGAGCGCGACGTTTCCGGCAAAGCCGTCACAGACCACCACATCGGCCCGTCCTGTGTAGATATCATCCCCTTCAATGTAGCCGATATAGTGTAGGCGGCGGTCATCGGCCATCAGCTGGCTTGCGGCCTGCACCACCTCAGGTCCCTTGCCGGACTCGACACCGACATTCAGCAGGGCCACTTCGGCATCCCGGCCCAGCTCCCGAGTCGCCAAGACCGCGCCCATCAGGGCAAACTGGTGCAACTGCTCAGCCGTCGCCTGCAGGTTGGCGCCAAGGTCCAACATCCAGGTTCGCCCGCGGGAGACCGGCATCGCCTTACAGATGGCGGGTCGCTCAATGCCCGGCAGGCTTTTCAGAAGGTAGCGGCCCATCGCCATCAGCGCCCCGGTGTTGCCGGCACTGACACAGGCATCGGCCTGACCGGTGCGCACCAGATCCAACGCCCGCCACATGGAGGTTTCACGCCCGTGACGAAGCGCCGCGCGCGGATCATCACCCATCGCCACCCAGGATGGCGCGTGATGCACGGAAACAGAGGACGGGAGGGGCGTGGGCAGCAAGCGCTCCAGAACGGAACGTTCACCCACTAGGATAAAGCGAACCCCGGAAGCGGCCGATGTTGCCAATCGGAGCACCGCCAAGATAGCAGTGCGGGGACCTAAGTCCCCGCTCATAGCGTCTACCGCTATACGAATCATTTCCGGATGGCTGAGTCGTCAGCGACTCCGAAATTACTCGTCGTTGCCGGTGTCGACCACTTTACGACCGCGGTAAAAACCGTCGGCAGACACGTGGTGACGCAGGTGCTTTTCACCGGTTGTCGGATCTACTGACAGCGCTTTTCCGGTCAGCGCGTCGTGAGAGCGACGCATGCCACGCTTGGAACGGGTCTTACGGTTTTGTTGTACGGCCATGATGATCTCCTGTTGACAATACCACTGAAGCCGGGGCGCCTCACGATTTCGGCGAGCCCTTGAGTTGCTTCAGAACTTGAAACGGGTTTTTTGTCGGCTCCGGCTCCACCGGCTCGCCACTGCTGAGCAATTGCTCATCAATGCACAGTGCCTCGTGATAAGCCACCGACGGCAAACTTAACAATAGCTCTTCTTCTACCATTATGTAGAAGTCCGTGTTTCCATCCTCCGGCAAAATCCAGGGATCCAGGGCGCGAGGCAGCTGTCGGGCCTCCTCTTCCGTGCGCACCAGTGCCAGCTCAATCTGTGCGTCCACCGCAACGGTCACCGGACCGAGGCAGCGTTGGCAGGTAAACACCAGATCAGCGGCGGCCGAACCTTCAACCACCAGCTTACCGGCCTCACTGATCCCGAAGGTCAGATCCACACGAGCCTGCGCCCCTTCTTCCAACAGCAGATCCTGAATCCGGGTCAGTTGATCCACCGGCACATAGCCACTGATCCGGACGCCCTGTTGCGCAAATTTGCGCGGGTCGCCCTGACGCGGCAGAGGCTTGTCAAAGGGGGCTGAAAACATAAGCGCGCAATAATAGGGATAAGCGCCGCCTGTGTCAAAGAAAAAAGTGGCCAAAGGCCGCAACGACGGGGGTTTCCGTTAAAATGTTGGCCGATTGTCACTGTTTTTAGGAGATTGACCCATGCCAGAGCTGTTATTGGCCTCCCGCTCCCCCTATCGACGCCAACTGCTCGAGCGACTGAATGTGCCGTTCACCTGCGTCTCACCCGAGGTCGACGAAACCCCCTTCCAGGGTGAAGCACCCGAGGCCCTGGCCCGGCGCCTGGCCTACATGAAGGCCCGCGCCCTGGCACCCCCCGGGGCCCGCGATCTGCTGATCATTGGCTCGGACCAGGTGGCCACCCTGGATGGTATACAGTGTCTCGGTAAACCCGGCGATCACCAGAGCGCCGTTGAACAACTGCGCGCAGCCAGCGGGAATATGGTCACCTTTTACACAGGCCTATCGTTGTATGACGCCCGCTCCGGTACCGATGAAACCCGATGCGAGAGCGTCCGCGCCTACTTTCGCCCCCTGACGGACCTACAGATTGAGCATTATTTACGCCAGGAAACGCCCTACGACTGCGCCGGCGCCTTCAAAGTGGAAGGGCTGGGCATTTGCCTGTTCGAGCGTCTGGAGGGCGATGATCCGAATGCGCTGATTGGCCTGCCACTGATCCGATTGACCGAGATGCTACAAAAGGCAGGCGTCGATCCCTTGCTCATGCCGACAGCGCCCCGATAATACGGTTAACTTACAGCCGATCCCAACGCAGCAGCTCATCGAATTGATCCAAACATAAGGCGGGCTCATAGGGATGCAGCCGGTCGATCGCATGGGCACCGTAACTGACCGCAATGCGATCCATGCCCGCCCGCCGCCCCATCTCCATGTCGTACTCGGTATCCCCCACCATGACTGCGCTGGACGGGTCGACCTGAAATACCTCCAGCAACTGGTGAAGCATCAGCGGGTGGGGTTTCGAAGCGGTTTCATCGGCACACCGGGTGGCATGAAAAAAACCATGGAGGCCCATGACCTTTAACACCCGATCCAATCCCACCCGGCTTTTGCCGGTCGCAACAGCCATCTGATGCCCGTCATCACGCAGCCGGGTCAGCGTTCTCATCACACCCGGGAACAGCTCGGAGGGCTGCGCCTGATCGGCACGCAGATAGTTCGACCGATACCGGTCGCGCAGCAGGCCATGCCCTTTGGCATCCTGGTCCGGGAACAATAAATTAAGTGCCTCAGGCAAACCGAGCCCGATGATATTCTGCACGGCAGCGGCTTCCGGGATCGGCCAACCTAGATCCTCGGCCGACTGTTGCATGGCCCGGGTAATAAGGCCAGTGGAATCGCTCAAGGTGCCGTCCCAGTCAAAAATCAACAACAACGCTTGTACCTCTTTATACACTGCCTATTAAACACTCAACGCCTCTCTCGGATTGGCGTCACTCCTGGGGCGTTTGCGCCAAGACGGCCTGCAGATCGTCCGGCAGCGGTGCGACCACGCGCGTCATCTCCGACTGGTCCGGGAGGTAAAAACCCAGCTCCGCAGCATGCAGGAACAGGCGCTTTACGCCCCTCGCCCGCCAACGCCTATTGGCCTCATCATCGCCGTACTTCTCATCCCCAACCAGACTGTGACCGGCAGACTGGGCATGAACCCGAATCTGGTGAGTCCGCCCGGTAATCAAATGTGCCTCGACCAAGGTCGCCCCATCAAAGCGCCTTAGAACCCGAAACCGCGTCAGGCTCGGCTTACCCTCCGGATGCACCTTGACGATCCGGTCACCGTTGATTTCCAGGCGCATCAAGGGCACATCGACTTTGGTTTTACGTTCAGACCAGCGCCCCAACACCAGCGCCTGATAGATTTTGGTGACGCCGCTGGCGCTCTTGTCTCTGAGCGCCGCCTGCATGTGTCGGAGCATACTGCGCTTTTTGGCCACCATGAGGCAGCCAGACGTATCCCGATCCAGGCGGTGGACCAACTCCAGAAAGCGGGCTTCCGGCCTCATCTGCCGCAGCACCTCAATCAACCCCAGACTGACACCGCTCCCACCGTGAACAGCGAAACCGGGCGGCTTATTGAGCACCAACAGTCCTTCGTTTTCGAACAGAATCGCGCTCTCAAGCTGACGAACCAGTTTATCGCTGGGCTTGGCGGCGGGCGCACTCTGGGTCACTCGCACAGGGGGTACGCGCACCTGGTCCCCGGCGACCAGACGATAATCGGGCTTGACCCGACCTCTATTCACTCGCACCTCTCCCTTGCGCAAAATGTTGTACACCCGGGACTTGGGCACCCCTTTAAGGCGGGCCATGAGGAAGTTGTCGATTCGCTGACCGGCCTGGTCGGCATCAATCGTCAGCCACTGAACCTGAGTCGGTGGCGTCTGGGGCGGCGGGGCCGGCCGGGAGGAAGAGGAGGGCTTAGTCATGGCGCGCATGATAGCGCAAACCGGGCCAGGTCGCGACGGGATACGCCCTGACGACAGCCTCGGCCACGGAAACAAAGGCAGATTGAAGCTTTTTGCAATTACTGTTATATTCCGGGCTGCTGGGACAGGCAGGTTTCCGGACAGGTAAGCATGAATCAGGCCTGTTGCGAGGAAATACCGCTGACAGCAACAGGGCCACTTCGGGCCAGGCGAGATGGTTTACCTCCCCCCGATGTTGGCCAATGAACTGACAAAACCGGTGCTACCGCAACGACGCCCGAAAGGCCTGCGGGGCACCCCATGACCATCGCGCCAACCGCGTGATAGCCATAGTTGATACTGTACGTGTTTTTGTAGAACTCTGATTTCTACGCATTGCCGGCCAGGTGATTTTCCGGCGTCACAGCAAACACAGGGTCCAGACCAAGATGATTTCTGGCGGACCTGAGAGAGACCACGTGACGATTCGGCACCCGAACACAACCCCGGCACTGCCAGATTCCACGCGGAACCCCGTTGAGCCCAGCTCCACCCGGGAACCGCCTGAAGCCGAAACGAGAAAACTAGAGTTTCATGGAGCAGGATTGCATGACGATCAAGGCAACCGACCGCCCCCTCCGCCGACCGGCTCATCGCCGGGCGAAGCTTGTGGCTGGCCGTCTGCCTCTGCCCCCAACCCCGGCCGGCTCTATTCTGGAGCCCGGCCGACCCTAAGGTTGTAAAACACAACAGCGTTGACCTTGGTTATTCCGTCGGCCTGGCGCCCCGGACGACTATATTAGGTAACGCATGAAAAGAATGCTCATTAATGCAACTCAACCCGAAGAGTTGCGCGTAGCGCTGGTCGACGGCCAATGGCTGTATGACCTAGACATCGAAAATCGCAATCGAGAACAGAAAAAAGCCAACATCTATAAAGGCAAAATCACCCGGGTTGAGCCCAGCCTGGAAGCGGCCTTTGTTGACTACGGTGCCGAGCGCCACGGCTTTCTCCCCCTGAAAGAAATCTCCCGCGAGTACTTCAGCAAAGCCCCCAACGATGTCGAGGGCCGCATCAAGATCAAGGAAGTGGTCAAAGAAGGTACCGAAGTGATCGTGCAGGTCGACAAAGAGGAACGCGGCAATAAAGGTGCCGCGCTGACCACTTTTGTCAGCCTGGCCGGTCGCTACCTGGTTCTGATGCCCAACAACCCGCGCGCGGGTGGTATCTCCCGCCGCATCGAAGGGGAAGACCGCGCGCAGCTCAAAGATGCTTTGAGCGGTGTCGAAGTCCCCTCCGGCATGGGAATCATCATCCGCACCGCCGGTGTCGGTCGCAGCTCGGAAGAGCTGCAGTGGGACCTGAACTACCTTCTGCAACTGTGGGAATCGATCGACAAGGCCGCCAAAAGCGCACCGGCGCCGAATTTCCTGTTTCAGGAAAGCAACGTCATCATCCGCGCCATTCGCGACTACCTTCGGCAGGACGTCGGCGAAGTGATCGTGGACAACAAGGAAGCCTTCGATCTGGCCAACGGTTTCATCCAGCAGGTGATGCCCAACTTCGGCAGCAAGGTCAAGCTGTACAACGACGACATTCCACTGTTCAACCGCTACCAGATTGAAAGTCAGATCGAGACCGCGTTCCAGCGCGAAGTCAAATTGCCTTCCGGCGGCTCCATCGTCATTGATGTGACCGAGGCATTGGTGTCCATCGACATCAACTCCTCGCGCGCCACCAAAGGCGGAGACATCGAAGAGACCGCCCTGCAGACCAACCTGGAAGCCGCTGACGAGATCGCCCGGCAATTGCGTTTGCGGGACATGGGCGGCCTGATCGTGATCGACTTTATCGACATGCAGCCGGCCCGCAATCAGCGGGAAGTGGAAAACCGCATGCGCGATGCGTTGAACATGGACCGGGCACGCGTTCAGGTAGGCCGTATTTCACGCTTTGGTCTGCTCGAAATGTCCCGTCAGCGCCTGCGCCCCTCCTTGGGCGAAGTGCACTCGAAAGTCTGCCCCCGCTGTAACGGTCAGGGCACCATTCGCAGCACCCGCTCTCTGGCCCTGTCGATCCTGCGTCTGGTGGAGGAAGAGGCACAGAAAGAGCGCAGCGCTGAGATCCGCGCGATCGCGCCGGTTTCTGTGGCCACCTATCTGCTCAACGAAAAGCGCAAAACCATTTCCAACATCGAGCAGCGCAACAGCACCCGCGTGGTCGTCGTGCCGAACGCCGACATGATGACGCCACACTTCGAAGTCCAGCGTCTGCGCGATGACGACGAGGGCACGCTGGAGACCAGCTACAAAATTGTTGCCACCGCCGACGAACACAGCGAAGAGGAAGTGGAAACCAGCAGTAAGCCGGCTCCCCTACCCCAGCCCGCTGTGCAACCGGCCGCGCCCACCGAAGCGGCACCCACACCCGTGGCACCCAAAGAACCCAGCCTGTGGGAGCGTTTTGTCGCCCTGCTGGTCGGCCTGTTCAAGGGTGATGAAGAGGACAAGAAGTCATCATCGTCGAAACGTCGTGGCCATCAACGCAGCCGTCACAGTCGCGGCGGCAACCAGAATCGACGTCGCGAGGGTGGCAACCGCAACCGCCGCGGTGGTCGTCGTGATGAACGCGGCAACCAGCGCGATGGCGACAGTCGCCCTGAAAAGCGTCAGGACAAAGCCGCCGACAAAGCCTCGGACAACAGTCAGGACAAAGGGCAGGACAAAAACGCCGAGGGCAACAGCGGTCGCCGTTCCCGTGGTGGCAGAAACCGTCGCGGTGGCGCAGGCAACAAGCCGGAAAACCGCGGTGATAACAGCCAGCCGAAAGACACCTCACCGCAGAAAGCCGAGGCCGCCGAGGTCAATGAGCCTGCACAAGAGCAGGCCGCCAATGAGCAGCAGGAAAACCGGCCGCCCAAGCGCCCGGCGGGACGTCGCACCCGCTCCGGCCCCCGTCGCCGTAACCGCCGCGAACTGCCCGAAGAGGTGATCGAGAAGGCCAATGAAATCCAGGCCGCCAATCAGGACACCACCGACAACGTGAAGGCCGAGCGAAGCAACCGGGCCAACCGTGACCAGAAGGCAGACTCCGAGGCCCGCAGTGACAACGCGACCGACGACAAACCCGCCAAGACGGATACGTCGGCCCGTCACACTGACACAACACCAGTAACGGCTCAGGCGGACACAGCCCCGAGTGAAGAGCGCGAAGCGCGGCGCACCCGCGGAAACACTGAGACCCGCGACACCGCGACTACTGAGGAGCTCCAATCTACGAAGAAGGCCGACACTGAATCCGCAATCAAGCCAACGGCTACGGCGGAACTTCGGGAAGAGGCGCCCCGTCGCGTCAGCCAACGTCAAGTGGGCGAGCCTCGTCCAACCCAGAATGCGACTGCCACGAAGGCCGATACGGTAGAAAAGAGCACCACAAAAAGCGATACCAAAGCGGCCGAGAGCACAGCGGATACTCAGGCACCCCAGAGTCGCCCGGCAACCGACACTGGCTCGTCTGAAACCGACGCCGAGGTCTCTGCCGAGGCGGCCCAGCCGGCCGCTCCAGAGCCGGTCGCAGAGCCCGCCAGTAGCGTCGCCCCGGTGGAGCCAGCCACACCCGAAGAAAATGTGGTACCCAAGACCGAGGCGAGCGAAGAGAACGTCAGCACGGACACTCGGCATTCGAGTACCGTTGAGGAGCCGGCACAGAAGACTCAAGACGTCAGTGCTCCGACTTCGGCACCAGCACCTCGCTCCTCGGCACGGGCAAGCAATGATCCGCGCTTGGCTCCCCAGCCCAAAGTGCCGACGGAGATCGTGACCGAGCACCGTCAACGCTCCGCGGCGCAGGCGCTGGATACCCGGCAACCGCCCGCGGTAAGCCACAACCCACGGCCTCTGGCGCGCCCGGCAAATGACCCGCGCAACCGGCAGGCCCCAGAGGTTGAGTCAAGCGCCAGCGAGTAAACCTCGTACCGGCGAGTATAAAGGGCGCTCTCTTCGGGGAGCGCCCTTTTTTTGGCTCGTCAACTGCCACTAAGTCTTAGAAATCCTTGAGTTTTTTTCCGTCCTCCCCTTGCCCCACAGAAAAAGCTCTGTATAATTTGGCCCTTCTCGGAAGGGTGGCAGAGCGGTTGAATGCAGCGGTCTTGAAAACCGCCGTAGGTTAATAGCCTACCCAGGGTTCGAATCCCTGCCCTTCCGCCATATAAAAACCCCCGCCAGCAATGGCGGGGTTTTTTTTATGGCCAAAGGGACGGGTGAAAACCCTCCGTTTGACTAACAAATATTTACATCAACCAATCTAGAACTTCCCCAATCCGCCCCCATCTAATGCAACAAGCTTGGCAAGTTTCCGCCGGTTCCAGTATGATTTACATCAGGCAATATTTGTCATCAATGGAGAAAAGCAATGCGAGAGCTCTACACCCAGAATGCCCGTGCTGATATCGGCAGCAGCATTGAGGTCAACAAGGTTTTGCGCAACACCTATATGTTGCTGGCTCTGACCCTGGCCTTCAGTGCCGTGACCGCGGGTATCGCCATGGCCATCAATATGTCTCACGGCATGGGGCTGATCATGAGCGTCATTGCCATCGTATTGGTCTGGTTCGTACTGCCCAAGACCGCCAACTCCTCGGCTGGTCTGGGCGTCGTGTTTGCGTTCACCGGTCTGATCGGCGCCAGCCTAGGCCCCATCGTGAATCATTACCTGGCCATGTCCAATGGTGGCTCCATCGTTTTGCAGGCCCTGGGCGGTACCGCGGTCATTTTCCTCGGACTGTCCGGTTACACCCTGACCACTCGCAAGGACTTCAGCTTCCTGCGTGGTTTTGTTGCGGTCGGCCTGATGGTGATGATCGCCTGTATGCTGTTGCTGATCGGCGCCTCGCTGTTCGGTTTTGATGTATCCGCCCTTAGCCTGGCCTTCTCTGCCGGTATTGTGCTGCTGATGTCGGCACTGATTCTGTTCCAGACCAGCGCCATTATTCATGGCGGTGAGACCAATTACATCATGGCGACCACATCACTGTACCTGTCAATCATCAACCTCTTTACCAGCCTGCTGCACCTGCTCGGTGCCAGCAACGAGTAAAGCGGGACGCACCACCATGAAAAAAGCCCCGTAGATCGGGGCTTTTTTTGTTTCAGGAACCAGCGCCGATGAAATTCGCACTCGCCATATACGCCGCACCCTTCAGCTCAGAGGCCAGCCAGAGCGCCCTGAACTTCGCGCAGACACTCCTGCGCCAGGGCCACGATATCTATCGCGTTTTTTTCTATCAGGAGGGAGTGGCAACCGGTAATCGGCTCGCCACTCCCGCTCAGGATGAACAGAACCTGGTGGAGGAATGGCGAACCCTGGCCCGAGAGAACACCATCGATGTGGTTATCTGCATCGCCGCGGGTTTGCGTCGAGGCATTCTCAATCAGGAAGAGGCTGACCGCTACGAGCACGATGTGGCCAACCTTGCACCGGAGTTCAGTTTAAGCGGTCTGGGGCAGTGGGTGGACGCCGCGGTCCGAGCCGACCGGGTCGTCACGTTTGCTGCCTGATGGAAAGGAGGTGGAAATGAGTTGCCGTTTATTGTTTGTGATGCGCCACGCGCCCTACGGTAGCAGCACCGCCCGGGAAGCGCTGGATGCGCTCCTGGCGACCGCGGTATTCGGCCAGGACGTCGGCGTCCTGTTCATGAATGACGGGGTTTTTCAATTGGTGCGGGAACAGTCTCCGGACGCCCTTCCCCAGAAAAATCTGGCGTCGAGCCTGCAGGCATTACCGCTCTACGACGTCGAACGATTGTATGTACACGCCCCCTCACTGGCTGAGCGGGGTCTGGTAATGTCCGATCTGGTCATGGACAACCTTACCGAGCTGGACAACCGTGCGGTAGGCCGCCTGTTTTCCGAGCAGGACCAACTCCTCAGCTTTTAAGGTCGTTCTCCATGAGCACACTCCATACCGTCAATAAATCCCCTTTTGAACACCGGACCCTTCACGCCTGCCTTGATGTCTGCCAACCCGGGGACGCGGTTCTTTTGATTGAAGATGGTGTTTACGGCGCTCTGCCCGCTTCACCGGAAGCGAGTGCACTGAACGCCTTGCACGACCGTCAGATTGAGGTGTACGCGCTGGAGGCGGACCTTCAGGCTCGCGGCCTGACGGACCGGATCGCGAACGGAGTGTCGATCGCGAACTATGAAAAATTCGTGGCACTATCCGTCGCCCACAACACAATCCAGAGCTGGTATTGACATGTCACTGACAGTGGACGGTAAGACGCTGAGCACAGACAAGGAAGGCTATCTGAAAGACTTGGGGGACTGGAGCCCCGCGGTCGCCGAAGCGCTGGCCAGTCGCGAAAACATTACTCTGACAGCAGAGCACTGGGAAGTGATTGAACTGCTGCGTGAATTCTACCGCGAGTTCGAACTATCCCCCGCCATGCGCCCACTGGTCAAGCGGGTGGGGCAAAAACTCGGCACGGAAAAAGGGCGCAGCATTTACCTGATGAAACTGTTCCCGCCCAGTCCGGCCAAGATTGCCAGCAAGATCGCCGGCCTACCCCGCCCGGACAACTGCCTGTAGCCTGACCGACGTTTACAGACCAAGCGGCTCGGTGTTTTTGCGCGCGAAGTACTCCCGAGTCAGGCCCACCACCACGCCGGATAGCGCCAATAGCGCAATCAGGTTGGGGATGGCCATCAGGCCATTGAGAATATCGGCAAGAATCCAGACCACACCCAGACTCATATTGGCGCCGACCGGAATCGCCAGTACCCAGAGCACCCGGAACGGCTTCACCACACGCTCACCCATCAAGTATTGGGCGCAGCGCTCACCGTAGTAGCTCCAGCCCAACAGGGTTGTGAACGCAAACAATGAGACGCTCAGTGCAATCAGGTGTTGCCCCTGAGGAATCACCGATGAGAAGGCCTCCTGGGACATGGCCGCACCCTCGGCGCCTGTCTGCCAGGCACCCGTGACGATCAACACCAGACCCGTCACAGTGCACACCACAAGAGTGTCGATAAAGGTGCCGAGCATTGCTATCAGTCCCTGGCGTACCGGGCTATTGGTCTGCGCCGCCGCGTGGGCAATAGGCGCGCTGCCGAGGCCCGCCTCGTTAGAGAACACGCCTCGGGCGACCCCGAACTGGATCGCCATCATCACGGTGGCGCCAGCGAAACCGCCGGTCGCCGCGGTCCCGGTGAAAGCGGAATCCACTACCAACAGGACGGCCGCCGGCAGCACCGGTAAGTGAATCGCCAGAATCACCAGCCCCGACAGAAGGTAGACGATGGCCATGAACGGCACCAATTTCCCGGCGACACTGGCCAGACGCTTGATACCACCGATCAGAACGGCTCCCACCAGCGCCATAAGCAGGATACTGGTAATCCAGGGACTGATATTGAAACTCTCGAACAGTGCATCGGCAACGGAGTTGGCCTGTACCGTGTTGCCAATACCAAAACCGGCGAGCATGCCAAAAAAAGCGAACAGAGCGCCAAGCCACATCCAGCGCTTGCCAAGACCGTTTTTGATGTAATACATCGGTCCACCGACGTGGCGCCCCTGGTGATCGGTTTCCCGAAACTGGACCGCGCACACGGCTTCGGCGTACTTGGTCGCCATCCCCACCAAGGCGCTGCACCACATCCAGAACAACGCACCCGGGCCGCCAATGCCGATGGCCGTGGCGACCCCAACGATGTTGCCCGTTCCGATAGTCGCGGACAGCGCCGTCATAAGCGCGTTAAAGCCGCTGATGTCCCCTTCACCCTGAGCCTGGCGGCCCTGGAAGAGTTGCCGGAAAGCGGTGCCGATGCGCCTCAGAGGCATGGCGCCGAGGCGTATCATCAGAAACAGGCCGGTACCCAGAATGAGCACCAGCATGAACTCCCCCCACACCAGGTCACTGAGGGTCTTCAAAAAGGTTTCCAGTGAACGGATGGCGGAGGAGTCAGTCATGGATTAAATGGACTTGATGGTGCCTTTGGGCAGAACGGCGTGAACCGCAACCTTCTGGAATTTCTGCTCAATATTGTCGCCGGTTTCCAGAACGATGTAGTTGTCGTCAACCTTGATGATTTTGCCTAGCAGGCCGCTGGTCATGACCACTTCATCACCTTTGCTCAACGCGGACACCAGGTTCTGGTGCTCTTTTTGACGCTTGCGCTGCGGGCGGATGATAAACAGGTACATGAACACAAACAGGCCCACAAACATCAGCAGAGTGACCATCGGGTTACCCCGGGGTTGCGCAGCATCTTGAGCCATTGCGGCGGGAATAAAGAAATCCATGAAACAAGCCTCATTCTTCTAGGTCGGAAAAAGGGCTAACTCTACCCTGTTTGCGCGGGGCAGGCAATTACATGGAGGGAGTTGGTCAGTGAAAATCAAGAAGCCTCAGCCGCTGGGGACGGCTGAGGCAATCGCCAAATCTGTGGTCAGGCGTAATCGCGGAACAGCTTGCGGAAGACACTCGGAGACAGCCCGGTCCACCGCTTGAAAGCGTTGGTAAAACTGGTGCGGTCCGAAAAGTCCAATGCTTTGGATACCGCATCAACGCTCATATGCTGATCAATCAGAAACTTGATTGCATAGTGGAAACGTAGACTGTCCCGCAGTTGGGCAAAGTTCTCACCCTGCTGCTGTAAACGACGCTGCAAAGTCCGTTTTGACAAGTCCAGATCCTCGGCAATGTAATCAATTGCCAAAGGGTCCTGACCGACGCGACGGTGCAGAACATCCAGAACCTTGGCGGCCACCCCTTCTGCCGGGGGAATGCGCGCTAATTCCAGATATTCATGATAAGACCGGACACCGGGCGTGGCGAACGGGCGTGCCGCACTTTCACTGATTCGATCGTCGATACGCTGTAACTGAATCATACAGGCCTCTCCTTCTGCCAAAAACTCTGGGCATTGAAAATTAATGACGCTGGGTGGTCGCGGAGCGACTGCCAACCTAAGCCGCCAGTAACCGAGCTCGCGCGATCGTTATTGTCGACCAGCGGACAGGCCGACGCCTGAGCCCTGATCGGTCTCAAGGTTTGACGGTCAACCCTGTACCTCGAGGGCTGGGCCCTCAACCTCAAGACAGTTCTAGTATAGGCCAATCAAAGCGCAATTGTCGCTAACGGAGTCAAAAAACCCGACATTCAGCGGGACTAAGATCACATTTTTATTAAAAACCTGATCTTATACCGTAAAAGTCATCCTCGAGTCCGATTTGGCCCAACCCGTGCGTCATTCACTTCCAAAATGCTCTCGAACCCAGGTCAGAATGACCTGATCGTGGTTTTTGGTGGTGAACTTTTCGGGGATGGCCCGCAGGCGCCCTTCTTTATCGATAATAAAGGTAGTGCGGATCAGCCCCATGTACTCTTTACCCGCAAACTGCTTCAACCCCCAGACGCCATATTTTTCGGCAATCTGGTGCTCCGGGTCGGACAGCAGATCAAAGGTCAATCCCTGTTTGGCAATAAACTTCTGCAGTGCCGGCTCCTTGTCCGGACTCACACCCAATACGACCGTATCGTACTGCGCCAGTTCCGCGAGCGAATCGCGCATGCCACAGGCCTGGACGGTGCAGCCCGGGGTGGAGGCTTTGGGGTAGAAGTACAACACGACGTTCTTTTTGCCCTTGAAGTCTTTCAGGCTGACCTTTTCACCGTCCTGATTGTTCAGGGTGAAAGCCGGGGCCAGATTGCCAATTTTCGGTAATGCCATGATTCGCTCCGAGTTGTAGGGTCAAAAGTCATTGTTTATTGAGTGCACCGAAACAGTGCGCCAAAGGTGGCCGTCACACCGGACTCAATCCCGGTAGAGTTTGAGCAGATCGCCGTAATGATCCACTCGCCGGTCCCTCAAGTAGGGCCAGATGCGCCGGACATTTTCACTGCGCGCCATATCCAAGGAGACTACGGCGTGCTCTATCTGATCGGTGCTGCCCTGGAAGAGAAACTCCCCTTGGGGGCCGGCGACAAAGCTGCTACCCCAGAAGTCGATACCGGAGCCTCCACCCGGGTCCGTCTCATGACCCACCCGATTGACGCTGACCACGGGAATACCGTTGGCCACCGCATGGGAGCGCTGAATGGTGATCCAGGCCTGACGTTGACGCTCCTGCTCCTCGGGGTCATCTTCCCGACTCCAGCCGATGGCGGTGGGGTAAATGAGCAGTTCTGCCCCCGCCATGGCCATCAGGCGAGCCGCCTCCGGGAACCACTGGTCCCAGCATACCAGGACCCCGAGCTTGCCCACCGAAGTCTGGATGGGCTGAAAGCCGAGATCGCCCGGGGTGAAGTAGAACTTCTCGTAGAAGCCCGGATCGTCCGGAATGTGCATTTTGCGGTAGGTACCGGCGATGCTGCCATCGCGTTCCAGAACCACCGCGGTGTTGTGGTAAAGCCCCGGCGCCCGGCGCTCGAACAGCGAGGCGACAATCACCAGATTCAGCTCCCGGGCCAGGGCGCCCAGACGATCGGTACTGGGGCCGGGAATGGGCTCTGCCAGGTCAAACTCGTCCACATCCTCCTGCTGACAGAAATACAGGCCCCGGTGCAATTCCTGCAGCACCACCAATTGGGCGCCCTGCTCCGCCGCGCGGCGGATACCGTCAATGGAGGCCTGCAGGTTGGATTCCAGGTCGGCACTGCAGGCGTGCTGAATCAGCCCGACGTTAAGCTGGGTCATAGAGAACTCCCTCGGGTAATTGCATGGTAATACAGTGCAGGCTGCCTCCCTGCTCGATCAGTACCGAGCAGGGAATGCCAAAAATATGGTAGCCGGGAAAAGCCTGCATCACCTGCTCCAGGGCCTGTTCATCACTGGGGCAGTCGTACTGCGGCACCAGAACGGCGCCATTGATGATCAGAAAGTTGGCGTAGGTGGCCGGCAGGCGCCGGCCGTCGTCGCTGTGTACCGCTCCCGGCCAGGGCAGCGGTACCAGTTGGTAGGGCTCGCCATCGGCATCGGTCATCAAAGCCAGTTCAGCCTCCATTGCCTTGAGCTCGGCGTAGTGCGAGTCCGCCGGGTCATCGCACTGGACATAGGCGATGACATTGTTCGGGCACAAACGGGCCAGGGTATCGATGTGGCTATCGGTGTCATCCCCTTCGAGATGGCCGTGCTTGAGCCAATTGACCTTGCGTACTCCGAACGCCTCTTTCAGGCGCATTTCAATGACGTCCCGGCTCAACCCCGGGTTGCGGTTCTCATTCAACAGGCAGGCTTCGGTGGTGAGCAGCGTTCCGCGTCCATCGACCTCAATCGAACCGCCCTCCAGCACCCAATCCTGGTGCTCCAGCGCCACCTCGGGGAAAGCGCCGTCGCGATGCAGGCGCTCGGTGATGCCGTTGTCCAAGTCGTGGGCAAACTTGCCACCCCAGCCGTTGAACCGAAAATCCAGCAACACCGGCCGCTCGCCCTCAAGCACGGTCAGCGGGCCGTGGTCCCGAGCCCAGGTATCGTTGCTCGGCGCCGGGCGCAGATGAACGCCGTCCATGGGCACATTCATTGCCTCCAGACGGCTCTGTATGGCGTCCAGCTCCTGCTCCGGCACGGCTATGATCAGGTCCGCATAGTCCGCAATCACAGTCACCAGCCCCTCATACAGCGGGATAACCTCATCAAGCAGCGGCGCCCAATCACTGTCCCCATGGGGCCAGGTCAGCAGCACGGCGTCCTGGGGTTCCCACTCGGCGGGCAGGCGGAATTGTGGCATCAAAAGCACCTCGTCGGTTCGGCCTCAAAAGGCGGCGATTATAGCGCATCCGGGCCGCTCGGGTCCGCCGTGTCAACACTATCACCCGCCGCTCAGCCTCTCTATAATAGCCGCCACTGAATACGTCGCGCTTGAGCGACCGGACGAGTTCACTATGCTTCGATTGCTTATCGCCCTGATCGTCATTATCGGCCTGTGGGCGGCCATGGCCCATATTCGGCGCCTGCCACCGGCCGAGCGCAAGCGCCTGTACTGGCGCCTCGGTCTGTGGGGCGGCGGTCTGGGACTGATTCTGATGGTCGCCACCGGGCGAGCCCACTGGTTGTTTGCCGTGCTGGGCGCCCTGCTCCCCCTGGCGAAAACCGCCATTGCCCTGGGCCTGCAGTTTTTCCCGATGTGGAAACAACGCCAGCAGCAGGCCGGACCCACCAGCCCGCCGAGCGGCCCGATGGATGCACGCGAAGCCATGGACACGCTGGGTCTGAAAGGCGACGAGCAGGCACTCACGCGGGAGGACATCATCGGCGCCCACCGCAAACTGATGCAGAAGCTGCACCCGGACCGGGGCGGCAATGACTATCTGGCGGCCAAGGTCAACGAGGCCAAAGAGCTGTTACTCAAGCGTCTGAGCTGATGACGTTCAGGTCACCCGTTTTTTGAGCAACACATGCATATAACGCCCGAGCGAGCGGTACGGCTCCAACTGCGAGAGGCGAAGCTCCTGCTCCAGCACCTTGTCCGGCGCCTGCTCACGCAGTGACTTGTCCAGAATGTAGTCGTGAAACACCCGAATGCCGCTGGTGGCCAACCGCTCCAACGGCCTCGCCGCCAGCCACTGATCCACCGTCTCCGGATAGAGCGGATTGATGGGGGACAGACTGCCGCGAAACCCGCCGTAATCACCCCGGTCCACTTTCTTGAAGTTGGCCCGCAGCAGGTTTTTGTACACCGCGCCGTGCAGGTTGTAGTAGCACAAGGAGAGGTGACCGCCGGGCTTGAGCCAGCGAATCAGGTGATCGATCAGAGTTTCCGGATCCAGCACCCACTCAAGTACCGCATGGCAGATCACCAGATCAAAAGGCTCAGTCTCTTCGGGTAAGGAGTCGTCCAGAGACTGGATGGCGCTTTGCACCAGAGTCACCTGCCCACTGACCCCCAACTGCTCCGCTTCCGCCCGGGCGCCGAGCAGCATCTGCTCGGACAGATCGCACAGGGTAATGGCATGCCCCGCGCGAGCCAAGGGCACGGAAAACTGGCCCTGCCCGCCTCCGGCATCCAGAATGCGTAGGGGCGGCCGACCAGTGTCGGGCACAAAAGGCGGGTAAGGCCAGTGTTGACCAAAGTCGCGGCGCAGCACGCTGAGCCGGATGCGCCCCTTGAGCCCGCCATAGACATTGCGGGCGAAACGCTGGGCGAGATCGTCAAAGTTGCGGTCGCCGGTGACCGGTTGCTTGGGCATAGCGTGCCTCAGGCGGCCTGGGGCACGCCGCTGTGAAAGCGGAAGGTGTCATCCGGCGATTCGATCAGCGAGCGCTCCAGTGCCAGAAACTCTTCCACCCGAGCGTCGATGGACTCCCCGCCGGCGGCCTTGCGGGCCAGTTTGAGGTAGTCCTGGAAGTGCCGGGCCTCAGACTTGAGTAGCGACAGATAAAACCCCCGCAGCTCCTCATCCAGGTGCGGGGCCAACTTGGCAAAGCGCTCACAGGAGCGGGCTTCGATGATCCCGCCCACAATCAGGGTATCGACGTAGCGCCCAGGCTCATGGGTCCGGATCGGTTTGCGCAACTCCGAGGCGTAGCGACTGGGGGAAATCTGTCCGTAGGCGATGTCGCGCTTTTGCATCAGGCTCATCACCTGCTCGTAGTGACGCAGCTCTTCCCGGGCCAGGCGGGACATCTTATGCATCATCTCAAAGTCGCCCACATAGCGGTACATCAGCGTCAGCGCGGTGGACGCGGCCTTCTTTTCGCAGTTGGCATGATCGAGTAACAGCAGCGACTCATTGGCCAGCGCCCAGCGAACCCAGGCATCCGGCGTTTCGCACTGAAGAAAATCAAGAATAGGTTTTATATCAGTCATTTACATCACAAAGTTCAAGTGTTTTGCGCTGCTTTTTGCATCGCATCCGCGGCCAAACCCGGGGCAATATAGCGCTCGTAGTGCGCGCAGGAAAGCTCGTAATAGTCGTGATCAATCTGATCGCGCAGCTCGGGTAGAGAATACGCCCGCCATTCCAGACGCACCCTTAGACCGTAGTGCGCCGGCTCGCGGATCTGGCTGGCCCCGGCCTTGAGCAGATCGAAGATCCAGCAGTGCGGGTCCCGATCTTCGTTGAACCGCACCTGCTGGTGCCGTATCTGCTCGTGCAAAACGGCTTCGTCCAGAATCTCGAAGCGCGCCGACACGACTTGGGTCAGAAAGGCCTCCAGGCGTTTGACGATGATATAGCGCTGCTCCTGATCGTAGGCATTCCAGTCGATCACCTCATGGGCAAATCGCTTGCAACCCCGGCACACGCTATCCCCAATGCCCGTAGAACAGACACCAACACAGGGGGTTTTGACCCGTTTGAATACTGCCATATCAATAAGGATATCCCGCTACATCCAGTTCAATCTGCCAGAGCGTACCCGCGCCGGTCAGGTACAGCGTCTGGCGCTCGGATCCGCCGAAGGCGGCATTGGTGATATTCGCATCGACACGAATCTCCGCCAGGAAGTCACCCTCGGGAGAGAACACCCGCACTCGCTGCTTGGTGTGCTCGGTCACATAAATGTTACCGAGGCAGTCAATCGCCATGCCGTCGGGGACAGTTACCTCTGCCAGATCCCGCTGCCCGGTTACCTGCCCGTCCTCGTCCAGGGCATAGGCCCTGAGTACGCCCTGTTCGCCGCCGCCGGCGACGTAGAGCGTCCGCTCATCCGGGGACAGGGAGACGCCATTGGGATTGCTCAGGCTATCATCCACCACGGACACACCGTTGGAGTCGATACGATAGACCCGGGTCTTTGGTTGTCCGCCCGGTGCTGCGGAGCGCTGGAAGTCCGGGTCGGTAAAGTAGATCACGCCATCGCGGGTCAGAGTCAGATCGTTGGGAGAGTTGAACGGGCTGTCGGCATACTCATCCCAGACAATTTCCCGCTCGCCGGTAGAAAGCTCGTAACGCGAAATCGCCTTGGCGTCGTGAGTGGCGGCCATGAGAAAGCCCTCGGCATCCACCGCCAGGCCATTGCTGCCGCTGTCTTCCAGCGCGGTTTCCAGGGTGCCCTCGGCCGTCAGGCGCTGGACTCGCGAGGGGAAGCCTTCCTGAAAGGTGAAGTCGGAGAAGTACAGGGACCCACCAATCCAGACCGGCCCTTCATACAGGCCCGCTGCTTTCCGGGTGGTAGCGGAGCCAGGAATCCGTTCGGCGTTCAGAGTACCCGAGGGTGCCCGACCGGCGTCTTGCGGGCACTGCCACTGGCTGTCTGGCGTGGGTGCACTACCGGAATTGTCCGGATCGCTGTACTCGACCCCACTGGCCGCGGCATTGCCGGAGGCATCGGGTGTCGGCTGCGGTTCTTCAGCGGGTTCACAGCCCCAGAGAATCAGCGCGGTCAGTGCGGCACCCAGAGGCGCCAGGGTGTGTCGGGTGGTGTTCATGGAGGATGTCCTTGTGCCGATTTTAAGTTATTTATAGCTTTAGCTTTTGTCTGTAAGCTATTGATTTATAAAAGGTCAAATCACTTCATCAAGATCCGGGCATTATACCGTTCACACAGGTCAGGAACCAGTTACTTTAATAGAGGCGCTTCGAATGTAACGCTCCGACTGGGTCTACCCTTGTGAGACCGTCACCCGCCTGGACGGCGGGTGATGAGCCCCCATGGATGGGTTCACGGCGTGTCTCACAAGGGTATGCCCCGGCGGAGCGCTATATCCGGAGCATCAAGTTCGATCACCAATCGTTCTGTGTTGGAATACGGGCGTCAGACCAATCCAGCGGATGGGACCCGATCCGGGCGCCCTACACAGTTAATGGGGGTTACTGTATAATCCGCCGCCGTTGAGCCGTGCCATCAACCGCCTCCCGGGGCGCGGCGCCGGACCCTGGGTCCACTCGCATCCATGACGGTCATGGATAGTCTCTCAAGGCAGAGATCCTGTTGAGAGAGTAACCCCACAAAATCAGAGGAACTCAATCGTGCTTGAAGCCTATCGTACTCACGTCGCGGAACGCGCCGCGGAAGGCGTACCCCCCAAACCGCTGAACGCAGAACAAGTTGCCGAACTGGTCGAACTGCTCAAAAACCCACCCGCTGGCGAAGAAGAGACCCTGGTCGAGCTGATCAGCCACCGCGTCCCCGCCGGTGTGGATGAAGCCGCTTACGTCAAAGCCGCTTTCCTGAGCGCCCTCGTGAAAGGCGAAGCCAAAAGCCCCCTGATTTCCAAAGAACACGCCGTTAAACTGCTGGGCAACATGCACGGCGGTTACAACATTGAAACCCTGGTCGAGTTGCTCGACAACACCGCACTGGCACCCCTGGCCGCCGACGAACTCAAGCACACCCTGCTGATGTTCGACGCCTTCCACGACGTGGAAGAAAAAGCCAAAGCCGGCAATGAATTTGCGAAAGGCGTTCTGCAATCCTGGGCCGACGCCGAGTGGTTCACCAAGCGCCAGAAAGTGCCCGAGAGCATCAAGCTGACCGTCTTCAAGGTCACCGGTGAAACCAACACCGACGACCTGTCCCCAGCCCAGGATGCCTGGTCCCGCCCGGACATCCCGCTGCACGCCCTGGCGATGTACAAGAACGAGCGCGAAGGCCTGACCCCGGACGAACCCGGTACCATCGGCCCGATCAAGCAGATCGACGAGCTGAAGAAGAAAGGCTACCCGCTGGCCATGGTGGGCGATGTGGTCGGCACCGGCTCCTCGCGCAAATCCGCCACCAACTCCGTGCTCTGGTACATCGGTGAAGACATCCCGGGCGTGCCCAACAAGCGCACCGGTGGTGTCTGTATCGGCAGTAAAGTGGCGCCAATTTTCTACAACACCATGGAAGACGCCGGCGCGCTGGTGTTCGAAGCACCCGTGGACGACCTGAACATGGGCGATGTGATCGAAGTGCGCCCCTATGAAGGCAGGATTCTCAACGGGGAAACCGGCGAGCTGATCTGCGAATTCGGTCTGAAATCCGAAGTGCTGCTGGACGAAGTCCAGGCCGGCGGCCGGATTCCGCTGATCATCGGTCGCGGTCTGACCGGCAAAGCCCGTGAATCCCTGGGCCTGGCGCCTTCCGATCTGTTCCGCAAGCCCGAGCAACCCAAGGACACCGGCAAGGGTTACACCCTGGCCCAGAAGATGGTCGGCAAGGCCTGTGGCATGGACGGTGTGCGTCCCGGCACCTACTGCGAGCCCTACATGACCACCGTCGGCTCCCAGGACACCACCGGCCCGATGACCCGCGATGAACTGAAAGACCTGGCCTGCCTCGGCTTCTCCGCCGACCTGACCATGCAGTCCTTCTGCCACACCGCCGCGTACCCCAAGCCGGTAGACATCGACACCCAGCACACCCTGCCCGACTTCATCATGACCCGTGGCGGTGTGTCCCTGCGCCCGGCGGACGGCATCATTCACAGCTGGCTGAACCGCATGCTGCTGCCCGATACCGTGGGCACCGGTGGTGACTCCCACACCCGCTTCCCGCTGGGCATTTCCTTCCCGGCCGGTTCCGGCTTGGTGGCCTTTGCCGCCGCTACCGGCGTGATGCCGCTGGATATGCCGGAATCGGTTCTGGTGCGCTTCAAGGGCGACATGCAGCCAGGGATCACCCTGCGTGACCTGGTCAATGCAATCCCCTACTACGCCATCCAGAAAGGTCTGCTGACCGTCGAGAAGAAAGGTAAGAAAAACATCTTCTCCGGCCGCATTCTGGAAGTGGAAGGTCTGCCGGACCTGAAAGTCGAACAGGCCTTCGAGATCTCCGATGCCTCAGCCGAGCGCTCCGCCGCTGGTTGCACCATCAAGCTGGGCAAAGAGCCGATCATCGAGTACCTGAAGTCCAATATCACCATGCTGCGCTGGATGATCGAGCAGGGCTACGGCGACGTGCGTACCCTGGAGCGTCGTGCACGCAAGATGGAAGAGTGGCTGGACAACCCGGAGCTGATGGAAGCCGATGCAGACGCGGAGTACGCCGAAGTGATCGAAATCGATCTGGCGGAAATCACCGAGCCGCTGCTGGCGTGCCCGAACGATCCGGACGATGTAAAGAAGCTGTCTGACGTGCAGGAAACCAAAATCGACGAAGTGTTCATCGGCTCGTGCATGACCAACATCGGTCACTTCCGTGCCGCCGGCAAACTGCTGGAAGCCACCAAAGACGAACTGGCCACCCGCCTCTGGATTGCACCGCCCACCAAGATGGACGAGCACCAGCTGATGGAAGAAGGCTACTTCAACATCTTTGGCAGCAAAGGTGCACGCACCGAAATGCCGGGCTGCTCTCTGTGCATGGGTAACCAGGCGCGAGTGGCTCCAAACTCCACGGTGGTATCCACCTCCACCCGTAACTTCCCGAACCGTCTGGGTCAGGGTGCCAATGTCTACCTGGCCTCGGCCGAGTTGGCCGCGGTGGCCGCCATCACCGGCAAGCTGCCCACCCCGGCGGAGTACCTGGAGTACACCAAGGGCCTGAACAGCATGGCCAGCGACATCTACCGCTACCTCAACTTCAACGAAATTGAGGAGTACCAGAAGTCTGCGGACGAAGGTAAGCGGATTGCGTCGGTGCAGATTGAGGAAGTGGCGGTGTAAACCGCCCTACTCTCTTCACCCACAAAAAAGCCCGCTGGCGTGAGTCAGCGGGCTTTTTCATTTGTAGCGTCAGATAAACTTGCCAATTGAGAGGCATAACGCCATCGTTATCAACCAATCCTATTTACGGCTGAGGGTTCCAGCCTTCGCCACCATTGAAGGTCGAGAAGATTTTCTCGCGAGTTGAAAACTCCGCTTCGTACTCTTCTTCCGTCAGTGAATAGCTCACCCAACCGCTGGTATCCAGCGGGTCGCCATTGATATCCATACTGTTGAATTCGCGCCAACCATTGGTGGCCGTTGCCGTCGCCGGATTGGGCGTCGGATCGGTGTGCCAGCCTTCGGGACGGATGTGATCGTCCATCCTGGTATTCACAAACACGACGTTGTCGAAGTAATCCTGACTGCCGCCGCTACGGGCCAAGGCAAAGGTGTTGTCGGCCACGGTGGCGCCGGTCACACCTTCGCCGCGGGTCAGTTCGCTGTTGAGGAACACGAAACCTTTGACGCTATCGGGGGTGCGCGCCTGCAGGATGTAGCCACCACTGCCACCGTCGGAACGACCAATGGTGCGAATCTCGCTGTTTTCAAACAGCGCCGCTTCGACATAACCCCAGATGTAGTCCACATTACCGGCCACCAGTGATTCATAGAACCAGCTGTAACCTTTGAGCAATAGGGTGTCTTGCTCACTGAAGAATGCCGCGTTGCGCGCGATCAGACGATGCGGGCTGTTGAAGTAGATGGTCTCGGCCTGCCCCCCCTCGCCTTTGAGCGTGGTGTTCTTGATCGTGAGGTCTTCGAGCACCAACATATCGGCAGACTCGACCAGAAACAGAGGTCGGCCACTGGTGCCGCCGTTCAACATTTCGTTGTTGCGGTACTGGATCACCGTGCCCTCGCGGCTTTCGCCCCGGATGGTCACGTTGTTTTTGTTGCGCAGATAAAGCGGCTCGCGGTAGGTGCCGTTCTTGAGGTTGATAGTAACGTCCTCGTTGCTCGACAACTCCATCATGGCGTAGGACAGAGCACCCTGTACGGTCCGGAAATCAGCTTCACCGGTTTCGGCCACGGTCACTTCAGCACCGCTCGGTGCTTCTGCGGTCGTTGAGAAAGTCCAGCCGGCATCTTTGCCCAAACCGACAAACTCCGAGCCATTGAGAGTGCCTTCAATCACACCGTCGGCAATGGCCACGTAGTACTCGGTGCCCGCTTCCAGAGCGCCATAATGGGGGGCAATCACCACGGTGTTCCCTTCCACCCAGATCTGCTCGGTATTGAGGGTTCTGGCGCGATCGACGGCGGGCAGGCTGTCCTCTTCGCCGATAACACTGATGTTGTCGGCCACAGTATCGTCGCTCACCTTGTACAGGCGGGCGGAGCCGGCATCACCCAGAGTGGGCGCGTCGTCAAAGGTCAGCTTGATGCGGGTGTCGCTCAGAATTTCGGTGCTCCCCACGGCTGGCAGTGTACGCTCGCCCAGGTCATAGCGGGCATCCGGCTGAACAAACGCCGGGGTAATGGTGGCATTGATCGTGCGCGTCAGGGTGGCATCGGAACCACTGGTGACGGTGATTTGCGACTCGCCTTCGGTCAGCGGGCTCAGACTTACCTGGTTGCCATTAGTGCTCACGCCCACAACGCTCGGGTTTGAAGACTCGACGTCAAAGGTATCCGGGTCACCGTTGCTCTGTATCGCCGTCACGCTAACGATGTAGTCGTCGGTCTCGGCCTCCGCAATCCACTCATTGCTCGCTGGATCAATGGTCAGTTGCACCGGTTTATTGGCCGGATCGCCGATGACCACATCATCAATCTCAAACGACTTGTTGGCGGTGAACAGGCCAATATCGCCAATACCGGTATAGTCGGTATCGGTATGGGAGCCGACGTTCTCACCATTGAAGTAGACCGTCAGGGTGTCGCCGATCAACTCAAAACGGACCGTGTACCACTGTCCGCCCTCCAGGGTATCTCGGGGGCCCTGGACGATTTCCCGGCCCACCTGGACCGAACGATCGATCGTGCCGTCCACCGACTTGGCGATTTCCACCTTGGTACTGTCGGTGTTGTTCTGCACATTCAGACCCGCGGCATACCAGTTACCTTCACTGTGATAGCGTGCCATCAGATACAGGAACTTGTTTCCGGTGGTGCTGTTTTCGCGGGGGCGTATCCGCGCTTCCACGTAATAGTCTTCCGACGGGATTTCAAGCGCGTTCACGTCGATAAAGGCCAACTCGCCGCCCTGACTGGCGGCGGTGAAGCGCAACACGTGGTTGTCGCCATCCTCCACCACATCGAAGGTACCGTTGGGCTCACTCTCCGGATTATCCGGGGACGACTGCAGAACCCACTGATCGGCCGTGCCATCGGAGAAGTCGTCACAGAAGTACAATCCGCTCTCCGGGCAGACAAAGACCGTCGACGCCGGTTCTGACGAGGCGCTCGCGCTGCTGGAGGAGGCCGGGTTGCTGGAGGATGAACTGCTGGAGGAGGACCCGTTATCGGGGGATGAAGAGCCGCCACAGGCGGCCAGCGCACTGCTCAACAGCAGCACGTACAGCCATTTAGGTTGATTCATTGTTTTTACTCTCACGTAATTATTTATAATATGTCATATAGAATGACCTCCGAATAATCACATTCGCTCGCCGGCCGGTCAAGCCCCCGGTTTAGGCTCTTTGGTTATACTGTGTCATTTCCCGACCACCCGCTATTGACGGACCCGACCATGCTGATACAAAACGACCATGTCGATCTCGACACGCCCACCGGCACCATGCGCACCTACGTGTACCGCCCCGTGGCCGAAGGTCGCTATCCGGCGATCATATTCTACTCGGAGATTTTTCAGCAGACCGCACCCATCGCCCGTTCAGCGGCGATCATGGCCGGACACGGGTTCATCGTCCTGGTGCCCGAGGTGGCCCACGAGCTGAATCCGATTGGCACCGTGCTGGGCTACGACGACGCCGGCAAGGAAAAAGGCAACAACGACAAATTCGCCAAGCCGCTGAAGGATCACGACACCGATACCCGGGCCATGATCGAGTTCCTCGAAAAGCAGCATTACTACGCTGGCGCGGTGGGCAGTATGGGCGTCTGCCTGGGTGGGCATCTGGCCTTTCGCGCCGCGTTGAATCCGGCGATCAAAGCGGCCTGCTGCCTCTACGCCACCGACCTGCACTCCAACACCCTCCCGGCTACCGCCGAAGACCAGACCCTGGCCCGGGCCGATGACATCCAGGGGGAGCTGCTGATGATCTGGGGACGGCAGGATCCACACGTTCCGGATCAACCGCGGGCGGAAATCAATCGCGCTCTGCGGGACGCGGGGTGCACTTTCAGTTGGCTCGAGGTCAACGGCCAGCATGCGTTCATGCGCGATGAGGGCGATCGCTACGATCCGGAACTGGCATTGCAGTGCTACCAGATGGCGGTCAGTCTGTTCCGGAAAGCGCTGCGCTGAGCGCGCTCAGGGACCCTGACGGTGTTTCACCGCAAAGATCCTGAGCCCACTGCACCCGAGGCTCGTCCGTATCGACTTCGGGAGCGTACAATAGCGGTATGCGTATTATCACCTGCCTGCTAACGGTTGCCCTGCTATCCGCCTGTCAGCCAACGCCGCCGGCTGAGGCGATGCTGGACGACTACCTGACCCGGTTGTCCAGGGTGTTATCGGTGGACATTCCCACCATAGCCGCTGAGCCCGCCCCCCGTATGCCGCCACCTAGGGAACTGCAAGTCGAGCTGGAGCCCCTGTCCATCAATCTATTGGATTTTTGGGGCTTTCGTCAGTGCGGCCTGGCCGAGGTATTGGGCGAGCGCAACAGTATTCTCGGACGGGTGATGGTCCCCTCCCAGCACCTGCACATGGACGGTCGTATTCTCCAGCGACTCCGTCATTGCATCCGGACACTGGATGACGAAGAACTGATGGCACTGGCCAAAGACCTCGAACAGCGCAAACAACAGCAATGGCCGGCTCGCTATTGGAATGCCAGTGCGGTGGCTCCGGAGCTGCGGGCTTTCTGGAGCCCCTCCACCACGCCACTGGAGCCCGGCCGGGAAGCCACTTTCCAGGAGGCGCTGACCGCCCTTGTCTTTCTATCGCGATTACCGGAGCGTCTGGATCAGCAACAGTGGCCGGAACGTCCAGAGCTCGAAGCGCAATACAAGGCGCTGGAGCAGCACGCTCTAGGCGGAAAACTTCTGCAAAGCCTGGTGCTTGGCGAGCGCTATACCCAAGCGGCCAACCGGATGCTGGAACGGGCCCATCAGCAGAAAACCCTCTGCCCGGCGGGTCTGCCGAAGCGGGAGCTCGAATACGCACGCAACGTCATGGTGAAGGTATTTGTGGGTGAGGTTCAGCCCTGGCTGGCGGCAGTCAATCGTCGGGCCAATGACGTCATGACGCACTATGAAACGCTGCTGGACCAACAGTCTGCCGAACTGAGACCCGCCATTCAGCCGTTCTTTGACCAAGTGGCCGCGCGACACATCGGTTTCCAGAATAGCCTGCGCGACCACGTGGCTCACTGGCAAACCCTGTTCGACGGGTGCGACAGCAAGGCGATTCCGTCGAGGTGACCGGCAACGAAAAAATCCAGTACACTGCATGCCCTTCAATGGTTCAACAAACGGCGAGATCATTCCGCATGTCCGACACCAAAACCGTTCTGGTAACCGGCGCCTCCACCGGCATTGGTTACCACTGTGCCAAAGCACTGCAACAAGACGGCTACCGCGTCATTGCCAGCTGTCGAAAGCTGCCCGATGTCTCCCGTCTTCAAGCCGAGGGGCTGACCTGCATTCAACTGGATGTTGCGGACTCCGGCAGCATCCACCGGGCCGTCGAGGAAACTCTGCAATTGTGTGACGGGAGGCTGTATGCGCTGTTCAACAATGGCGCCTATGGCCAGCCCGGTGCGGTCGAAGATCTCAATCGGGACACTCTGCGCCGCCAGTTTGAAACCAACTTTTTTGGCTGGGTGGAGCTGACCAATGCCCTGCTCCCCGCCATGATTGCCGCCGGTGAAGGGCGCATCATTCAGAACAGTTCCGTGTTGGGCTTCGCCGCCATGCCTTTTCGGGGGGCTTACAACGCCAGCAAGTTTGCTCTGGAGGGATTGACCGACACCTTGCGCCTGGAGCTCGAAGGCACCGGTGTGCACGTCAGCCTGATAGAGCCCGGCCCGATATTGAGTGACTTCCGTAAAAACGCATTGGCAGCGCTGAAAAGCAATATCGACATGCAAAACAGCCGGCATCGGGAAAAGTACGAAAACGCCATTCAGCGTCTGAGCAAAAAGGGGCCCACTCAGCGATACACTCTGGGTCCGGAGGCGGTCTACAAACGCCTGAAACACGCGCTGGAAAGTAACCGGCCCAAGCCGCGCTACTACGTCACTTTTCCGACCTATCTAATGGGCTACTTGAAGCGGGTGCTTAGCACCCGGAGGCTGGATAAAATCCTGGGGAAAGTGGCCACCTGAAGAGCAATCTGGCGTCCATAAAGCGGTAATCCACGGGCACTTACTGTGCCCGTTTTGCCATATACGCTTCGTAGTCCGGAATGGAGCGATCCACTTCGTTGTTGAACAGCGGCGAGGCCACCATGAAATCGGCGGATATCTGGTTGCAGGCCACGGGAATGTTCCACACAGCGGCGATACGCAACAGCGCTTTTACATCGGGGTCGTGGGGCATCGGCTCGAAGGGATCCCAGAAAAAAATCAGAAAATCCACTTTGCCTTCAGTGATCAGTGAGCCCACTTGCTGGTCGCCTCCCAGTGGACCACTGATGAGTTTGTTGATCGGCAGTTGTGTCGCCTTGGCGATCACCGTTCCGGTGGTTCCCGTGGCATAGAGCGTATGGCTCTTCAGGGTCTCCCGGTGCTTGCTGCACCAGGCCACCAAATCCTGCTTTTTGTTGTCGTGTGCCACTAACGCAATGCTTTTGTTGTTGGGCAGGGTGACGGTTTTAAATTCCATACTCCACTCGCTTTAGAATCGTTATCGGTTAATCGCGTTTCTCAGCCAGGGCCCGAGTGACATCGGCAATGAGTCGGGGCCCCTGATAGATGAACCCGGTATACACCTGAACCAACCGGGCACCTGCGGCCATTTTTTCGACCGCACTGGCGCCATCGCTGATGCCGCCCACGCCAATAATCGGTAGTCGGTCCTTGAGGTGACTGTGCAAAGACGCAATGACATGCGTGCTTTTATCGCGAACCGGGAGACCACTGAGGCCACCAGTCTCTTCACTGTGTGCCAACCCCTCGACCCCTTCCCGACCAATGGTGGTATTGGTGGCGATCACCCCGTCCATGCCCTGCTCCAGCAAGACCTTTGCGACCTGTTCGATGGCCACATCATCCATGTCCGGCGCGATTTTCACGACCAGGGGGACATACCGTCCGATCGCCTGATAGTGTTTCTGTTGCTCCACTTTCAGGCGCTCCAGCATACGGGCCAGGCTGTCGCCAAACTGAAGATCACGCAGCCCCGGGGTGTTCGGAGAGGAAATATTGAACGTGATGTACTCGGCATGCTCGTAAACCCGGTTGAGACAGAAGAGATAGTCATCAACCGCATTTTCCAGAGACGTAGTGGCGTTCTTTCCGATGTTGATCCCCAGGATACCGGAATACCGACGACGCTTGACCTGCTCCACCAGGTGATCCACACCCAGATTGTTGAACCCCATCCGGTTGATAATCGCCTCCTGCTCCGGCAGGCGAAACAGTCGCGGCTTAGGGTTTCCCGGCTGGGGCTTGGGGGTGACGGTCCCGATTTCGACAAAACCGAAACCAAGCGCGCCTAGCGCATTGAAATAATCACCGTTTTTGTCGAGTCCGGCGGCCAGGCCCAAAGGGTTAGCAAACCGCAACCCCATGACTTCGACTGGGTTGTACGCCGCCTTGGGTTTGAACAACGGCAGCAGCTTCAGCCGCTCCGCCGCCCCCAGCCAGTCCAGGCTGATGTGGTGAGCGGTCTCAGGGTCCAGTTTGAACAGGGCGTTGCGAATCAGCGAATACATGCAAGGGCTCTTTGCAGCGAGGTGAAACAGCGTCAAAACAGCGGCAAAGGATACTGGATTTCGAGTTTCTAGTCGATTTTTTCGATCTTCTTGAAGCGGTTGTCGGCATCGAAAAGGATCCGGAATCGCCCTCGGATCCCCTCTCGGGTGACAAATTGGCGCAGAATCGGCGCCGGGAACCGTACACTGCGGCCATCGACGGTCTGGGCAAGCACGCTCTGAGCGCTCCCCTGGTACCAACGCTGATATTCATCCGGGGAAATATAGAGATTGACGATTACGGCGTTCAAGGGCGATACCACAGCTCCGGGCGGTCGAGTGGGGTCTCAGGAGTCATCAGCGGATTGTCCAGGCGAATGACAACACGCTCATTGAGACGGGCTCGCTTCAGGGTTTCCCCGAAGTGTGCCATAAGCACCCGATCAAATGAACCATCGTCAATGGCGGCCAGTAAACCACGCTCTAACGCCTCGGCCAGGCGTTGGTTATTCCGGCTCACGAAAAAGTAGTACGCCGACGGATAGACCAGAACCACATGCTCATCCACCGCCAGGTCAAGCTCGGAGAATACCCGCTGCTCTTTCCAGACTTCTACGACCGAGCGGGGAAAGTAATCGACCCGCCCGGCGTACAGCATTTTGAACATTCCCTCCCAGTGTGGCGTACGAATTACCGACAGGCCGTTATGTTCCAGAATGGCGCTATCTGGCCAGTCATGCCCCTGCACGGTTTTCAGGTCTCGCAGCGGCGCCAGGTCAGCCATGTTGGCAAACTGGTCCTCGTCGCCTGAGCGGACCATAAGCAGCCGCCAACCGATCAGCCCTTTGAACAGCGGCACCCGGATGGGGAGCAACACCGTCTCCCGGGTGGCATTGGTGTTCATCCAGTGAATGTCGTACATTCCCTTTGCCACCGACATTACGCTGCGGCTTTCTCTGAAATTGGACAGAGTGACCGGCTCCAGCACATAGTCTTCTCCGGTTTTATCCAGGGCCAACGTCAATAGCTCAAGGAAATAATTGGGCCAAGTCTGCCCGTATTCCTCTCCGAGTACCGGATATCGAATCACCAGCGCCTCATCGTCAGCGGTCGTGCGATCGGCCCAGGAAATACCGCTCAATGCCACCAGAAGGAGCACAACCACCCCTTTCCACATCGTTTTTATAACCTGAAGTCGCATTTATATCGCCCCTTCCGCATACATAGTTATTAGACATCAAAAACTGCGGAGTCATAGGCACAATAACGAATTTACGCGCCAATTCAAAGCGCGACGCATCGCAATTTTCTACCGGCGGGCCCTCAGGAAAGTCGCCACCTCGGGCCCAATCAAAGCGGTCGGGCTGAAGACTCGGGGATCAGTCGCCCCAGAACTTCCACCACTTGCGGCGCTTCTCCCGGGCTTCCTGGCCCTGCTCAGAACCCTTTCCCGCCTCTTTTTGCACTTGGTCCCGTTTGTTCTCCCGCTGTTTTTCCATGGCATCCATTCGTTCCCGCTCCGCCCCCTCCATCGAGTCTTGCGTATGTTCCCGGCGTTGCTCCATGTCCCGACGTTCATCATCGCCCATACGATGTGCTTCGTCCGCCCGTTCCTTGGCCCGATCGCGCATCTCGGAACCTCCCCGTTCGTCACTGCGCGGCCGGTCTCCACCGGCATTTTCCGGTTTTTGAGCAACGGCCCCGGCCGATACGAAGAGTGCCAATACTATAGGGATCAATGGTAACTTCATGTTCTGTTCTCCGAATAAAGTCATCGCGAACCCGCCTTACCTTCTGAAGATTAGGTCCGGTCCCGGTAAGCGTCAAGCGTTTGGGTTCTGCGAAAAACACATCTATTATTCAATGGTAAGCGTACCCTCAGGTTAACGATCGGTAATACCTGCACCCACATAACAAGGAGCCACCATGAGCCAGCCCGTGATCGCCGACAACAAGCCCGCCAAAGTGACTCTGAAAAAGGGCGAAGAATACGCTTTCTGCCGCTGCGGACGCTCCAAGGATCAACCCTTCTGTGATGGCTCCCACTCCGGAACCGGCTTTACTCCCAAGATGTTCAAGGCCGAGAAAGACGGCGATGCCTTTCTCTGTCAGTGCAAACACACCGACGATGCCCCCTTTTGCGACGGTACTCACAAACAGTTCAGCGATGATCAGGTGGGGAAAGAGGGGCCTGCCGGGGAGAAGGAGGAGCAAAGTGGCGCGCCAACCGCCAAAGCGACACCGGAGGAGCCTACGGTCGAATTCATTCACTTGTTGGCACGGGAGGGGCTGAAGAATCTCGGCAGCCACGGGCCGGTATCGGCCATGGGCGTCCCGCGCAGCGAACTGCCCCACTGGGATGATCTTCAGATCATGGTCGCCCAGATGGCGACAAAGCCCCTGATGGAGGATGTCTCTGTTGATACGGAACTGGTTGTCGGGCCCGAGGCGAAAAAACCACTCCGTCTGAAAATTCCCCTGTTGGTCTCCGATATGAGCTTTGGCGCCTTATCGGAGGAAGCGAAAGTGGCCTTGGCCAAAGGCGCCGAGCGGGCCGGCACCGGTATCTGCTCCGGCGAAGGCGGCATGCTCCCGGAAGAAAAAGCCGAAAACAGCCGCTATTTTTACGAGCTCGCCAGCGCCAAGTTTGGCTACAAGGAGGAGCTGTTGAGCGATATTCAGGCGTTCCACTTCAAAGGGGGTCAGGGTGCCAAGACCGGCACCGGTGGTCATTTGCCGGGTAACAAAAACACCGAGAAGATCGCTCAAGTTCGCCAGATAACCGCTGGCGAACCCGCCACCTCTCCCCCTACGTTCGAGGACCTGTCCAGCGTCAGGGATTTCAAGCATTTTGCCGACCGGGTGCGGGAGATATCCGGCGGCGTCCCGATCGGTTTCAAGTTGAGCGCCAATTATATCGAGCGGGACATTCAATTCGCGCTGGATGCCGGTGCAGACTACATCATTCTGGATGGTCGGGGCGGCGGCACGGGCGCGGCCCCCGAGATGTTCCGCGATCACATCAGCGTGCCCACCATTCCCGCCCTGGCGCGGGCCCGACGCTATCTGGATGAGCAGAAAGCCAGTGGTCGGGTGACCCTCATCATAACCGGTGGACTTCGGGTTCCCATGGACTTTGTGAAGGCGTTGGCGCTTGGCGCCGACGGTATCGCCCTGTCCAACAGCGCCATTCAGGCGGTCGGCTGTGTGGGAGCACGAATCTGCAATACCAACAATTGCCCCGCCGGTATCGCCACACAGCGCGAGGACCTGCGCAAGCGACTCAATGTCGATCAATCCGCGGAGCGTCTGAGCACTTTCTTTGACGCATCGGTGCAGTTGATGAGCGTCATGGCCAGGGCGTGCGGTCACAACGCACTGCGGGACCTCAACCAGGAAGACCTGGCCACCTGGCATCGGGAGATGGCGCTCCTGTCGGGGGTTCGATACGCGGGCATCGGCGCCCCCTGAACCCGCTGACTGGAGGCGCCCAGGGTTTGGTTGACGCCTCCGGAGCAGACGTCACCGCAACATTCGATTATCATGGGCGGACAGACTTAACGACAGGTTCTGATCCGCCCGATGAGACTGACTGCCCTACTGCTTCTAATGGCACTCTGCCAGGCCACCCTCGCCGCCCAGTCAACGGAGGCGGAGGAAATCGTGGTCAACGTACCCTACATGGAGCGAGCGGGACTGCACCTGGATTATGCCATTGATTTGCTGACTCTTGCCTTGGATCTGTCCGAGCAGCGTTATGGCCCTTATAAAATCGTGCAGCAGCCCTCGCAAACCGTTATCCGCCGTCAATTACTTGAGCTACAGAAAAATGAGCGTTTGTCGGTCGCCATATCCATGCCCATGCCGGAATGGCTGAATAATGCCGAACGGATTCCGTTTCCGATCATGAAGGGCTTGGCCAGCTACCGCCTGTTTTTCAGCCACCGACAGAATCTTGAGCGGGTCAATGCCATTGAGGATTTGGCGGCACTCAAAACGCTGAAAATCGGACAGGGTGCAGGCTGGTCCACCGGTAAAATTCTCGAGGATAACGGCTTTGAGGTCGTGTACGGTGGGCCTTACGAGACACTGTTTCCAATGCTACTTGGAGATCGCTTCCAGTTACTCATGCGCGGGGTGTACGAAATCAAGCCCGAACTGCAAGTCTACCAGCCCGACATGCCCAATCTGGCAATAGTGGATGCGATTGCCATATACACCTATCTGCCAATGTATTTTTTTGTATCCCGTCAGCAACCGGAACTGGCCGAGCGGTTGAACGTCGGTCTGAAAAAAGCGCACGAGACCGGTCAATGGGACGCGCTGTTTTATCATTATTTCAACGATACGCTCAGTCTGTTGAACCTCGAAACAAGACGGGTGTTCTATCTGAACAACACCAACATTGATCGTTCCTTCTATGCCAACGACAAACCGTATCTGCTGCCGTCCATAGTGACGCTGGAGTCGCAGCGCCAATAAGCCATCACCGGTTGACGCCGTCCCGATCTGAATGCCGGAACAACATCGGACACCGATCCGATTCAAACCATTTTTTGAGAGAGTGAATTTTGACCCCTACCGACTTTGCCACCCTGCCCCTCGATCCTACGCTGCTTCGCAACCTGGACTCCCTGGCATACCACCAGATGACCCCGGTTCAGGCTCAGAGCCTACCCGAGGTGCTCGCCGGCCGTGATGTGATCGTTCAGGCGCGCACCGGTTCTGGCAAAACCGCCGCCTTCGGTCTGGGCCTGTTGCACAAGCTTCAGGCGCAACGCTTTCGCATTCAGTCCCTGGTGCTGTGCCCAACCCGGGAGTTGGCCGACCAGGTGGCCGAGGAGGTTCGCACCCTGGCCCGAACCCTGACCAACATCAAGGTATTGACGCTTTGCGGCGGTGTGCCGATCGGGCCACAGATCGGCTCTCTTGAGCACGGTGCGCACATCGTGGTGGGCACCCCAGGGCGCATTGAGGATCATCTGCGCAAAGGCACGCTGAATCTGAGCACCGTGGATACCCTGGTGCTTGATGAAGCGGACCGGATGCTGGATATGGGGTTTCAACCGGTGTTGGACCGGATTGTCGAACACATCCCCTCGGCCCGACAGACGCTGCTGTTCAGTGCCACCTTTCCTCCGGAAATCGAGTCCATCGCCCAGCGGATCATGAATCAAACGGTTCGTATTACCGTTGAGGAGACTCACGATGAACGCAGCATTGAGGAATTTTTTTCGCCGATTGACGGACTGTCTCGCCCAGAAGCGGTACGTCTGCTGCTGTTGGCGGAACGACCAAACGCCGCCCTGGTATTCTGCAATACCAAGCAGGATGTCAAAGCCCTGACCCAATACCTGAATCAGAGTGGTCTCAACACCCAGGCGCTGCACGGTGATCTGGATCAACGAGAGCGGGATCAGACCATGGTGCTGTTTGACAACAACAGTTGTTCGATCCTGGTGGCCACAGACGTCGCCGCCCGAGGGCTGGATATCGAAGCTGTGGATCTGGTAATTAACCATGAAATCGCCCGGGACAGCGCGGTACATACCCACCGGGTCGGGCGGACCGGCCGTGCCGGCCGCCAGGGGAAGGCCATAACCCTGTTTGATGAAAAAGAACGCTTCAAACTGGCCCGCCTGGGCGACTCACTCACCATCGCGCCGCTCCCGGATCCGGGCCTTCTCACACAGCCGCCCTATCGGGCGCCCATGGTCACCCTGCAGATCGACGGCGGGAAAAAACAGAAAGTACGCCGGGGCGATATTCTCGGTGCGCTCACCGCACCCGGCGGACTGGACGGTCAGCAGGTGGGCAAAATACACCTGCAGGACCTGCGGGCCTATGTCGCGGTCAAGCGCTCGGAGGCCACGCTCGCCCTGGAGATGATCAACAAAGGCAAGCTGAAAGGCCGACAGTTCCGCGCCCGCCTGGTTCGGTAGGCGGGTGCCTCGTCACGTCAGTCGAAATCCTGCTGCTCCATCCAGGGAATAATGCGTTCGAACGCTTTCTCGATATTGTCCATGGAAGTGGAATAGCTCAGCCGCAGAGAGTTGCTGCAACTGCTGCCAAAAGTTTCGCCGGGAATGGTACACACACCCGTTTCCTTGAGCAGGCGCAGCGCAATATTGGTCCCGTTAGCGCCCTCCGGCAGTGACGGAAACAGGTAAAACGCACCCTCAGGCACGTAACCGGTCATATGTGGTGTTTGCTCCACCAGCTCCACCAGCCGATCACGGCGCGCGGTGTATTCCTTGAGCATGTGATTGATAAAGTCGTTGCCGCCGTGTAGTGCCGCCACACCGGCCCACTGGAACGGGGTATTGGCCACGGTGGTGGTGAACATGTGGTAGCGACGCAGTTTTTTGATCGCCCCCTGACTGCCGATCAGCCAACCGATGCGCATACCCGCCATGCTGTAGGTTTTGGAAAAACTACTGACCACCATGACATGATCGAGATCGCTGCAACAGGACAGCACCGACGGGTAGGTTTTTCCGTCGTAAATGAGATGGTCGTACACCTCATCACTGATAATCTGGATACCGCGATAAGCGGCTTCTTCGACAATCGCTTCCAGGGTTTCCCGCGGATAGACCGTACCGGTGGGGTTGCTCGGTGAATTGAGCACAATACCGTAGGTATGGGGTTCAATCGCGTCGATGACTTCCTGGGGATCCAGTTGGTGATTGTTTTCCGCTCGGGTGGGAATTTCGGTGACCTCCCCACCGTTCATCCGGATCAATGGGGAATACAGCATGAACGCCGGGTCGGGCACGATGAAGTGTCGCCCCGGCGCCGACACGGCGGTCAGCGCCAGGTAAAGCGCCTCGGTGGCGCCGGTGGTGATCATGATATTGTCCGGACTCAGGGTCCGCTGGTACCGCTCGCCATAATAAATTGCCAGCGATTCCAGGAGCTCCGGCAGGCCGGCGTCCATGGTGTAGCCGGTCTGGCCACGCTGTAGCGCTTCCATCCCCGCATTGATCACATTCTGCGGTGTCGGCAGGTCCGGTTGGCCGATGGACAGGTGGATCACATCGTCCATGGTGGACGCCAGGTTAACCATTTTCCGGATGCCCGGAATTGGAATGGTCATCAAGGCCGGATTCCAGATGGGATCCTCGGACTCATAGAACTCGAAATCCATATTGCTCAGTGGCATACCGCTTCCCCCTTCAAGACATCAGTGCCGGACGACGATCGGTCAGATCGTTGGCCTGCTGATACGCATCGGCGGTCTGCAACACCAACGCGTCATTATAGCGTGCCCCCACCAGTTGCAGGCCGATAGGCATACCATCCGGATCAAAACCACAGGGCACGGTAACGGCGGGCTGCCCGGTCATGTTGAACGGATAGGTAAAGGGCGTCCAGGTGGGCCAACGGGTATTGGGCCAGTCTTCCGGCACTTCCCGTCCGGTTTTGAACGCGGTAATGGGCAAGGTGGGTGTCAACAGCAGATCGTACTTCTGGTGGAAATTCGCCATACGCTCACGCAGGCGCATGGATTCATCCACCGCCCCCATGTAATCGAGCATGGACAGGCGTCCGGCTTTTTCCGCGACCTTGACCAACTGAGGATCCATCCGCTCGCGTTTTTTGGTGCCCAGCTCGCGCATGGCATTGGCCGCGCCGCCGTAGAACAGATGGCCAAAGGCGGGTAAAGGATCACTGAAGCCCGGGTCCACCCTGACCACCTCAGCGCCCAACTCACGGAACACCTCTACTGAGTTCGCCACCGTACGCTCTACGTCCGGATCAACGTCGACATAACCGAGGTTGGGGCTGTAGGCGATACGCAACCCCTTGATACTGCGCCCCAGATTCCCCAGATAATCAATATGTCGACGGGGAATGGCCCGGGTGTCTCGATGATCGTGCTCGGTGATCACGTTCATCATCAGGGCGCAATCCTGCACCGTCCAGGTCATGGGGCCCGCCTGCGTCAGCGAGCCAAAGGGACTGGCGGGCCAGTGGGGTACTTCGCCCGCGGAGGGTTTGAAACCCACCAAACCGCAGAAGGACGCGGGAATACGGATGGAACCCCCGGAGTCCGTGCCCAGCGCCAGTGGTGCCATCCCCAACGCCACCGCCACGGCGCTGCCGCCACTGGCACCACCGGCGGTTTTCTGTGGGTTCCAGGGGTTATTGGTCACCCCATCCACCGGATTATCGGTCACCGCTTTCCAGCCGAATTCCGAGGTGGTGGTCTTGCCGATGGGTACATAACCGTGGCGGGCCAATGCCGCGGTAGAGGGTGTCGTCCTGTCCAGCGTGTGCTTGGGGTCAACGGCCAGAGAGCCCTTGCGGGTGGGCCACATCGGGGTATAAAACACATCCTTCACCGCCACCGGCACGCCGTCAAGCGTGCCTTGAGGCTGATGCTGCTGATAGCGCTGTTCGGACTCGCGCGCCAGTGCCAAGGTAGTGTCGCGATCCACCAGGCAAAACCCGTTGGTTTCGGAGTCCACCCGTTCAATCTGATCGAGCATGGCGGTGGCCACCTCGACCGGCGACAGGGACCCGTCCCGATACTGCTCAAGAAGTTCTACCGCGGTCATCCGCAACATCGTTTGGCTCATCAACGGCCCTCCCCGGTCAGCCTTTGGATACCAGATTATTCAGTGTATCGCCCGCCTGCCAGCGGGTGAAATTGTCGGTGAATTGCTCCCCCAGCGCCCGACGCCAGCCAATAAAGTCACCAGCCATGTGGGCGGAAATCATCACATTGGGCTTATCCCACAGGGGATGATTCTCGGGCAGGGGCTCCTCCTCGAAGACATCCAGCGCCGCCCCGGCAATGTCGCCCTGTTCCAGCGCCGCAAGCAACGCCTCAGTGGCCACAATGGGTCCGCGCCCGACGTTGATCAGATGAGCCGATGGCTTCATCGCCCGAAAGGTTTCCCGATTGAACAGGCCTTCGGTGTCCGGTGTTAACGGTGCGGTAATCACCACATAATCGACGTGCGGCAATACCGCCATCATGTCTTCCTGGGCGTGCACCTTTCGAAATCCATCAATCGTCCGCTCGGTTCGGGCGGTGCCTTCTACCTCAAGCCCCGCCGCATTGAGCAACTGCCCCACCGTGGTGCCAATCGAACCAGCGCCAACGATCAGTACCCGTTGGCGATCAATCAGGCGAGTTTCCCGATGCTGCCAGCGATGCAGACGCTGGTAGTTGAGGTTGCCCATGGTGTCTTTGGCAAACAACAGAATGGCCCCCAGCACATATTCGGCAATACCTCGATTGAAAATGCCCCGGGCATTGGTCACGGGAATGTCGCTGTCGCGCAGCGCCGGGAACATCAGCGCATCCACCCCGGCGCTGGTGGCATGCACCCAACGCACGCTGGGCTTTTGGGGCCAGCAACGCTCGATCATTCCGGAACGGAAGTCGGTAACCACCAGAATGTCGGCTCGGGTCAGCGCGTCGGTCAGGGCCTGCTCGTCTCTCACGTGGGTCACCCGAACCGAATCGGGCAGCCCATCCAGGCCTGGCAGGTCCGGTTCGTCGTCGGCTGTGAGCACCACTACTTCGGTCATGATGGATCCTTTTGAGTCGATTCAGTCGTTACAGTTCAGAGGCAACCGCTTCGAGCACCTTGCCGAAACGATCCGCCGCATCGTCCACCTCTTCCGCTGAGACCACCAGCGGCGGCAACCAGCGGATGATCTGCCCGGCGGTGCCGCAGCGCAGCAACAACAGCCCCCGCTTCTCGGACTCCTTCGCCAGTTTTTCCGCAATATCCGCCCGGGGTCGATCCGGGCTGTGGGCGATCTCCATGCCCAGCATCAACCCCCGACCACGCAGGTCATCGATCCAGGCGTACTCTTTCTTATACGCCTCCAATCGAGCATACAGCTGTTCGCCTCGCTCGGCGGCATTGGCGACCAGCTTCTCGCCCTCCACCACGTCGAGTGTCGCCAACGCGGCGGCACAGGCCACCGCATTTGCACCGTAGGTCCCACCCTGCGAACCGGGCAAGCCTTTGTTCATCAGCGTTTGGGACGCGGCAATCGCCGAGAGCGGAAAACCGCTGGCCAAGCCTTTGGCGGTAATGACAATGTCCGGATGCACGTCGGCATGTTCATGGCTCCAGAAGCGCCCGGTGCGGCCGTAGCCGGCCTGGATTTCATCGGCTATCAACAGGATGTTATGGTCTTTACAGCGCTGGGCGATGCCCTCCAGGAAGGCCTTCGGCGCCGGGTAGTAGCCATATTCACCCTGCACCGGCTCAATCATCATGGCCGCCGTATCTGAGGGCGCACTGTGGGTTTTCAGGATTTCATCCAGCTCGCGCAGGCAGAACTCCACCGCCGCCTGTTCGTCCCAGCCGTAGCGATAGGCGTGGGGAAAAGGGGCGGTCACCACCCCGGCCATCATGGGGTGAAACCCGGTGCGCACTTTGGTACCGGAGGTGGTCATAGAGGCAGCGGCCATGGTCCGACCGTGAAAACCGCCGTGAAAGGTCAGGATGTTCGCCCGGCCGGTGGCGTGTCGAGCCAGGCGCAGGGCCATTTCGACCGCCTCGGAACCGGAGTTGGCGAACGCCACCGAATCGATACCCTTGGGCATTTTCTCCACCAAGCGATCGGTCAATTTGAGCATGGGTTCATGGGTCACCGTGGTGTACTGGGCGTGAATGACTTTGCCCACCTGCTCCTGTGCCGCCTTGACCACAGTGGGATGGCAGTGGCCCGTGCCGGTGACTCCAATACCCGAGGTAAAGTCTAGATAAGCCTGACCGTCAGTATCGTAAAGCCAGGCGCCCTCGCCGTGTTCAACGCAGACGTTACTGGACTGTTTCAGGAGTGGCGACAGATGGCTCATGGGTAATGCTCCTGTTTTCTCGATGGTGCTTTCATTTTTCGATCGGTGAAGATGTTCAATCCGTTCTCACAAAAGATGCCCGAGAATGGATTGGGTAACTTCGTCGGTGGTGCGTGGGCCGCTGTTTTGATGTTGTGCCTGCAGATCTTCGGCAACCGCCGAGCGCAACGACTGTGCCGCATCCGCCAGGCCGAGCCAATCGAGCATCATGGCCGAGGTCAACAGCATGGCGCTCGGGTTGGCGATACCCTGCCCCGCGATATCCGGCGCGCTGCCATGGGTCGGCTCGAACAGTGCGGGCCGGGACTTATCATCGGGGTTGATGTTGCACGAGGGCGCTACACCAAGTCCTCCAGCCAATACGGCCGCCAGGTCAGTCAGAATATCGCCGTGCAGGTTGCTGGCCACCACGACATCGAACTGCCAGGGGCACTGAACAAACTTCATGCAGGCGGCGTCCACCAGTTCGTGATGCACACCAATGTCTGGATATTCCCGCGCAACCTGCTCAAAGACCTCGGTATACATTTCACCCCAATGCGGTTGTGCATTGCGCTTCGTAATCAGGCACACCTGGGCACCCTTCAGGCCCGAGCGGTCACACAGGTACTCACGCAGCTCGCCGTCCTGTTCTCGCAGCGTCAGTCGCTCCCTGGCCCGATTGAAGGCATGCCGGATCAATCGTTCCGTGGCCTTTCGGGTAAACACTTCCAACTGAGTGGCGGTCTCATCCGGCGTGCCGGCACGCAGTCGCCCACCCTGATTGACGTATTCGCCCTCACTGTTTTCTCGAATGACCAGCATGTCGATATCTTTGGCCCGCTCATCAGCGAGGTACTGGGGTGCTCCCGGAAGCAGTCGCGCCGGGCGTTCACAGGCCCAGAGATCCAGACCTTTGCGGAAGGTCAGCAACGGCGCCAGAGACACGCCGTCGGATAACCGGTAACGCTTGGGATCGCTGGTCGGCCCCGGATCGCCGAGCGCACCCAGCAACAAGGCCTGATAGTCGCCGAGCCGCTCCAGCGCGTCCGTCGGCATCATTTCGCCGTGCTCCCGATGCCATGCGGTACTCGGCCAGGGCAGTATGTCCCAGCTCAGAGGCAGGTCATACCGCTGGCGCAAGGTGTCCAGCACCCGCTCGGCTGCGGCGACCACCTCCACGCCAATACCATCACCGGGCATCAACGCCAGCTTGATCGGTTGCTGGGCCATGGCCGTTACTCTCCACCCATGCAGAGGTATTTGATTTCCTCGTATTCAGCCATACCGTGACTCGATCCTTCCCGTCCCAATCCCGATGCTTTCATGCCACCGAACGGTGCAGCGGCATTGGACACGGCACCCTCGTTGACGCCGATAATGCCACTCTCCAGCGCATCGGCGACTCGCCAGACGCGATGAATGTTCTGACTGTAAAAGTACGCCGCCAGGCCATAAGGCGTATCGTTGGCCAGGCGAATGGCCTCATCCTCGGAATCAAACGTCATGATCGCAGCCAACGGGCCGAAGGTCTCTTCGTGACAGATCTGCATTTCCGGTTTGAGGTCCGTAAGCAACAGCGGTTCCACATAGTTGCCTTTGTTGCCCTCCGGTGCCGGACCGAAAACCCGCGTGGCACCTTTACTCATGGCGTCCTGATAGTGCTGCTGGACTTTTTCAACCGCCGCGTGATTGATAAGCGCGGACTGATTGACGCCCTCTTCAAAACCGTCGCCGACTTTGAGTTTTTTCATGGCTTCGATGAGTTTTTCGACAAAGGCATCGTGCACGCTGCGCTGCACCAGAAACCGATTCGCGCACACACAAGTCTGACCAGTGTTGCGAAACTTGGAAGCCATTGCACCCTCGACCGCCTTATCGAGATCGGCATCATCAAACACGATAAACGGCGCGTTGCCTCCCAACTCAAGGGACACCTTCTGAATGTGTTCGGCGCACTGGGACATGAGAATACCGCCCACCCGAGTGGAGCCTGTAAAACTGAGCTTGCGCACCACGGGACTGCGGGTCAGCGCCTCGCCGATCGGCTGAGGTTTGCCGGTGATGACGTTCAGCACCCCGGCGGGCACGCCAGCCTCCTCGGCCAGTTGCGCCAGTGCCAGCGCCGTATAGGGGGTTGCCTCGGCGGGTTTTACGATCATTGAGCAACCCGCTGCCAGCGCCGCGCCCGCTTTGCGGGTGATCATGGCGGCGGGGAAATTCCAGGGGGTGATACAGCAGGTTACACCCACAGGCTGACGCGTCACCACGATATGCTGACCGGGTTTGGCGCCGGGAATGGTTTCGCCATAAGCGCGGCGCGCCTCCTCGGCAAACCATTTGATAAACGATGCGGCATAATTCACTTCCCCTTTGGCCTCCGCCAGGGGCTTGCCCTGCTCCAGCGTCATCAAGGCCCCGAGGTCGTCGGTATGGTCCAACATCAGTTGATACCAACGCATCAGTATCTCGTTGCGTTCATTCGCCGTCTTGTGCCGCCACAATTGAAAGCCTTTTTCGGCTTCCGCAATTGCGCGTGCGGTATCCTGTTCATTGCAGTTGGGAACCTGACCAATGATATCGCCCGTTGCGGGATTATCCACATCCAGCGTTGCACCACTGTCCGCTTGCACCCATTGGCCACCTACGTAACACGCTTGCTGAAACAGAGCCGCGTGATTGAGTTTGATCGGGGCTTGTTGCTGGGTCTTGGCCATCGTCATCGAGCTCCTGTGCATTTCAAGTTGAAATCGCAAAAAAACGATCAATTCGTTACCTGCTCCAACTCTAGCAGACATTGGCTGGCTAAAAGCAAGTGTTTTCCCGACTTTTTGTCAAGAAATGTTGACAACTTCGTTGAACCCTAACAGTTCGTGGGCAAACGTTTTGACGCCTAAAGATTACTCCCAATCTCCGTACTGGGTGATTTGCACCAGATCGAGCAGCTCGCGCAACGCCACGGAAAAAATCGCATAATCGGTACCACTGCTGTTCTGTACCTCATTCATCATGGAACGCCAGCGCTCCAACTGCGGCGCGAACTGTTCGGCCCAGTGCGTGACCGTCTGCTCCACCGGACATTCGTCGTTCACCCAGCCACACAGCGCCAATGTCAGGCTGCGCAACTGAGATTCAAGGTCGTCCAGATAGGTTTCCCTCGCCATCGCCTGCCAATAGCTTTCTACAGCCGCCTCAGAAATCTGACGCGCAAACTCGTGCAGCTGGAGCTGCTCATTGATACTCAAATAGAGGCCCAATACAGACAACAGGGGTAACTCTGTGTGACGGGACGCCTCGGCGACACTCAAACCGGAATACAGGTGCCCTGGCGTTGCGACGCGAGGCACCAGTTCCTCGGGCACGCCGGCCTGAGTCAGGTGCTCGACCTGTGCTTTCCAGTCATCGAGGGCAGCGCCGCTCAACTGCTCTGGCAGGGTCCGAATAACCTCTTCCACCAGAGGCCTGAACTGATGAATTTCCGTAGCGGGGTCCAGATGGCTGCGACGGTTGCGCAAAAACCAGCGCGACGCTCGCCGCACCCGGCGCATCAAGGTTTTCATCAGTTCCATCTGCACACTGGCATCAACCTGATAATCCAACGACTCAAGGGTCTGCCAGACATCGTCCAACTGGTAAATATCCCGGGCAATCACATACGCCTTCGCCATATCTCCGGCACCCACGCCCGTGGAGTCCAACAGCCGTTGGGCAAAACTCAGCCCCATGGTATTGACCAGATCGTTGGCCACCTGGGTCGCGACCAGTTCCTGGCGCAGCCGATGGCGATTGATCCACTCGGGGTAGTCTTTCTGCAGTGGCTCGGGGAACGCGCGAAAGGCGAAGCGGGCTATGTACTCATCACCGGCAAGATCCGCTTCGGCCAGGTCGTTTTTCAAGATTACCTTGGCATAGGAAATCAGCACGGCCAATTCGGGGCGTGTCAGACCCTGCCCTTGCGCCTGGCGCTCCGCAAGGGTTTCCTCATCCGGCAGAAACTCCAATTGACGATTCAGTCGTCCCTCGGACTGCCACACACTCATGACCCGCCGGTACTCGGCATTACGACGCACCGCATCGGAACTGGCGAGACTGATGGCCTGGGTCTGGCGGTAATTGTTATCCAGGACCAGTTGCGCCACCTCCTCGGTCATGGCCTCCAACCGTTGGTTGCGTTGTTTCTGCGTCAGGTCTCCGTTGCTCTGCACCTCGTTCAGCAGTATTTTGATATTGACCTCATGGTCCGAGCAGTCCACGCCCGCTGCATTGTCAATGAAATCGGTGTTGCAGGCACCACCCTGTAGCGCAAACTCGATCCGCCCGCGCTGGGTCATACCGAGGTTACCGCCCTCGCCCACGACTTTGCAGCGCAGCTCACTGCCGTCAACGCGCACTGAATCGTTGGTTTTGTCTCCCACCTCAGTATGGCTTTCAGTGCTGGCTTTGACATAGGTCCCAATGCCGCCGTTCCACAGCAGATCCACCGGCGCTTTGAGCAATTGATGAATCAGTTCATTGGGGGTCAGCTCCTCGTCTGTCAGCGCAAAGCGCTGCTTCATTGCGTCCGTCAGACGGATCGCTTTGGCATCCCGGGAAAAAACGCCGCCACCCTCGCTGATCAGCGACGCATCATAATCCGCCCAACTGGAGCCAGGGGTCCGGAACAGTCGCTCACGCTCCTGAAAGCTTTTGGCCGCGTCGGGGTTCGGGTCGATAAAAATATGCAGATGGTTGAACGCCGCCACCAACTGAATATGTTCGGACAGCAACATGCCGTTACCGAACACATCGCCGCCCATATCGCCAATGCCGACGACGGTAAAGTCTTCTCGCTGAATGTCCAGGCCCAGTTCTTTGAAATGCCGTTGCACCGCCACCCAGGCACCGCGTGCGGTAATCCCCATCGCCTTGTGGTCATACCCCTGGCTGCCTCCGGATGCAAACGCGTCTCCCAACCAATGGCCGTACTCCGCCGAAATTTCGTTGGCAATATCGGAAAAAGTCGCGGTTCCCTTATCGGCGGCAACGACCAGATAGGGGTCGTCCTCATCCAGCCTGACCACCTGTTTCGGTGGCACCAACTCACCCGCCACCCGATTATCAGTCAGATCAAGTAGCCCCCGGATGAAGGTCTGATAACAAGTGATGGCCTCTTTTTGCAAGGCCTGGCGATCACCCCCAGCGGGCGGGCGCTTGCAGACAAAACCACCCTTGGCGCCGTTGGGCACGATGACCGCATTTTTGACCTGTTGGGCTTTGACCAGCCCCAGGACCTCGGTCCGATAGTCCTGCAGTCGATCCGACCAGCGCAAGCCACCGCGGGCAACTTTACCTGCGCGTAGATGCACCCCCTCTACACGCGGGGAGTACACAAAAATTTCGTACAGAGGGCGCGGCTCCGGAATATCCGGAATCTCGCGGGGCATCAACTTCAAGGCCAGGTACTCTTTGAAGCCGTCATCTGAGTCGCGCTGAAAATAGTTGGTTCGTACCGTACCATCGAGAATGGCCAGATAGCGGCGGATGATGCGATCCTCATTGAGGTTGGACACCTGATTCAGGGACTCAAGAATGCGTGCGTGGAGCGTGCCGCGCCGCTCGGCACGATCACCAGTGACGGACGGATCAAACTGCGCCTTGAACAGGCTGATCAGATCCCGGGTGATGCGGGCATGATTGACCAGTGCCGAGGCAATATAGCCTTCGGTGAAATTGAACAGTGTCTGGTGCATGTAGGCGGCCAGCGCTCGTAATACCGTCACTTCCCGCCAGGTGAGCCCGGCACTGAGCACCAGGCGGTTGAAGCCATCGCTCTCCGCGCGCTGGTTCCAGACCGCTGCAAAGGCGTCCTGAAATTTGTGGCGCACGGCCTGTATATCCAGGGAGGCCTCGGCATCGTAGGTGAGGTAAAAATTATGCAGATAAACCTCTTCTCCCGAACTCGATACGATGTCGTAGGGGTGCTCGGCCACGACCCGCAGCCCGAGATGCTCGAGCACCGGGATCACGTCCGACAATTCCATCGGGGCGTGTCGGCGGAACACCTTGAACCTCAACCCCTGCGCCGAGCGATCCACCGGTTGATAAAAACTCAGTGCGAGATCACCGTCGCCGTCGAGGTTCAGGATATGATCAAGGTCCTGGACCGCGATCCGCGCATCAAAGTGCTCCCGATAGGCGGAAGGAAATGCGTCCTGGTACTGTTCCAGAAGCTTGACTGCCTGCTCCTCTCCTTTTGCTTCCGTCAGCGCCTCAAGCAACTGGTCTTCCCAGGACCGGGTAATTTCGATGATCTGCCGCTCGAGCTGATCGACATCGAACGGCACAGCGCTGTCGCTGGGTGTTGGACCATCGTCTTCCAGGCGGAAGACCAGATGCACCCGGGCCAGAATCGATTCGGAAAAATAAGTATTAAACTCAACTTCCTCCGCACCCAACGCTTTTCCCAATAGGGTCTGGATCTTCACCCGGATGCGGGTGGTGAAAAGATCCCGTGGCACGTAGACCAGGCAATTGACAAAACGACCGAACGCATCGGGACGAACAAACAGACGAACCCGGTAGCGCTCATTGATTCGGGCCACACCCGTGGCAATTTCATACAGTTGGCTGGTACTGCTCTGGAATAACTCGTCCCGGGGAAAGGTTTCCAGAATCTGGCGCAGTGCTTTGCCGTCGTGACCGGTGCGACTCAGTCCGGAGCGCTCGAATACTTCACTGACTTTTTCCCGAATCAGCGGAATTTCATAGGGACTCAAGGTGTACACCGCTGAGGTATACAGGCCCAGTAATCGGCTTTCACCGCACAGCTGACCGTCGGCATCAAAACGCTTGATCACGATATAATCCGAGTAGGCCTGCCGGTGCACGCGTGAACGCTGTGGTGCTTTGGAAAAGGCGATCAACTTGGGCGACAGGTGAAACTGCAGCGTGCCCGGGTTGTCATCACTGACGGGTTTGCGATCCGCAGCTGTGTCGGCATCCCGGAACAGACCGAGACGCTTGTCCGTGCGCTCCACCAACCAGGTGTCACCGTTTTCCGTCACCAGGTCGTATTCGGTGTACGCCATGAAGGTAAAATGATCCCGGAGGAGCCAGTCCAAAAACGCCTGATTCTCCGGTACCTTATGATTCAATGGTGCCTGGGTAACCCGACTGAGCTGCCATGCAGCGCTTGACGCGGCCTCTTTCAGCTCGCTGAAATCATCCACTACCCGCCGAACCTGCTCCATCACCGTCATCAGCGACCGACTGATCTGGCGCAGTTGACGCGAACCGGTGTGCAGCCGGATCTCCATGTACACCAACGCCTCCAGCGCGCCCTTGTCAGAATCACCGGCCCCATCATCTCCCTCGGCTGGCCAGAGCTCAACCAGCCGTTGCTGCCCGTCTCTGACCACGCCAAGCACCGTGCTCTTGATACTGTGAATCGCAATATTGCGCCGGTTCAGCTCGATCCGAAGGGAGTCAACAAGAAAGGGCATATCCCGCTGCTGGACCAACAACACACTGTGCGGACAGAGCCAGCCGTCCTCTTCCAGTGTCGGATTGAACAGGCGCACTGTCGGTTTGCCGGGTCTGAACTGATTGATCAGCCGCCAGGCACTGTGTACCGCGCCGAAAACATCTTTGATCGGTCGACCGACCCACTCCTCTAGCGGTAACCGCGCAAAAAAAGCCCGACGGAAGGTGAGCCAGAGTGCCCATTGGCTTTCCTCAATGGAATCGCCCGCCAGGGCATCCAACTCACCAAACAGTTCATCCTTATCTCCGGCGTTCACCAAGCGTATATCCACACGGCCTCCTGTCTGTTCATCGTCCCGCCAACGTTATCGGTATGGCTCAGTTTTCAGTTTGGTCCGCAGGTGTACACTTGTCGAGTGTCACTGCTTGAAAATCAGGGAACTGACGCCATAAACACAAGTCTACGAGCGCATCGCCGCGGAATCAGTCGCGAACTGGTCAGCTTTTGATCAGCTCGCCCGTTCATCCAGGCTCAACATCCGATCACAATAAGTGGGGACCCATGCAGGCACACGACGCATTACACACCCTGAATCACTGGCTGAATCATCAGATTGTCGGCCAGGAACATCTGGTTCAACGCATGCTAATCGCCCTGTTAGCGGACGGCCATCTGCTAGTGGAAGGCGCACCCGGGCTGGCCAAGACCAAGGCGATCAAAACCCTGTCAGACGCCATTGAAGGCAACTTTCAGCGCATACAGTTCACTCCCGACCTGCTGCCCTCGGATGTGACCGGCACCGACATCTACCGCCCTGAGCAGGGTCGGTTTGAATTTCAACCCGGGCCCATCTTTCACAATCTGGTCTTGAGTGACGAAATCAACCGGGCGCCGGCCAAAGTACAGTCCGCCCTGCTCGAAGCCATGGCTGAACGGCAGGTCAGCGTGGGCAGCACCACTTACCCGCTGCCGGAACTGTTCATGGTGATGGCGACCCAGAACCCCATCGAGCAGGAGGGGACTTACCCGCTACCGGAAGCGCAGCTGGATCGTTTTCTGATGCAGGTGTTGGTGGACTATCCCGACATTGAGGCCGAGCGAAAAATACTGAAGCTCGCCCGGGCCGAGGCCGCCCATGAGGAGACTCCGCCCCCTGCTGAGATCAGCCAGAGCGTGTTGTTTGAGGGGCGTCAGGCGGTGCTGGCCATTCACATGGCCGAGCCGGTGGAGGAGTATATCGTCCAGTTGATCAATGCCAGCCGGCGTCCCGGCGACTACGACTCTGATCTGGTCAACTGGTTGGAGTACGGCGCCAGCCCCCGGGCCACCATTGCCCTGGACCGGTGCGCCCGGGCCCACGCCTGGCTTGAGGGCCGGGACTATGTCAGCCCCGACGATGTGCGCGCCATTGCCCACGACGTGCTCCGCCACCGCCTCATTCTGAGCTTTGAAGCCGAGGCCTCGGGGATTTCCCGTGAACAGGTGATCGACCGCCTGCTCGACGTGGTGCCGGTGGCCTGATGGCGGGGACCAAGGCCAGACCCAATGCCGCCGCGTTGGCCCCTCAGGGCGCTTACTGCGACCTGGGAGACCTGTTGCGCCTGCGCTTTGCCGCCCGGGACCTGCAACTGTTCGCCCGGCAACCGGCTCGCAGCCTGCTGACTGGCGGGGTGCGCACTCGAATGCGCGGCCGGGGGATCGACTTTGAGGAGGTGCGGCTCTATCAGCCCGGCGATGACGTCCGCACCATCGATTGGCGGGTCACCGCCCGGACCCAGGTGCCACACACCAAGATCTTTCGCGAGGAGCGCGAACGCCCGGTGTTTGTCGTCGTGGACCAGCGTTCGCCAATGTTTTTTGGCAGCCGTACCTGCTTCAAGTCGGTACTGGCCACGCACATTGCCGGCACCCTGGCCTGGGCCGCCCTGAACCAGAGTGACCGGATTGGCGGCCTGATATTTGGCGATCATAACCAGCGGGACGTCCGGGCCCGGCGCAGCAAACACGCCGCCCTGGAACTGCTCCACCAGATGCACGACTATAACCGCGAGCTGGAAACTCCGGTCTCAGGCGGGGCCATTACCTCTCTGGAGACACTGTTGGCCGATGTCCGTCGCGTCGCCAAGCCCGGCAGTGCCGTGTTCGTAATCAGTGATTTCCACGACTTCGACACCCGCTGCGAGCAGCAACTGTTTGAGCTGGCACGCCACACCGACGCAACCCTGATGCACGTATACGATCCGTTGGAGCGGGAGCTGGGCAGCAACCATTTCCTGACGGTGAGCGACGGGGAGGAGCGCCTGCAACTGCCCGCCCAGGATCCGGCGTTCCGACAGGCCTACCGTCGGGAATTCGAGACGCGGTTGCAGGCCCTGACCGAAAGCAGCCGCCGTCTGGCGTTGCCGCTGCTGTCCTACGCCACCGATGACGACATTCACACATTGCTGCGCGAACGTTTTGGCGCCCGCCGTCACCGCGCCCGAGGCTGATTGACTGTACCCATGAATCCGCAAGACCCACTGGCACAACTGAACGATATTCATCTGCCGGAGCCCATCGGCTGGTGGCCCCTGGCCTGGGGCTGGTGGCTGTTGATTGCCCTGCTGCTGATCGTGCTCGGGGTACTCCTGTGGCAGAACCGCCGTCGACGCCGGCAGCGCTACCGCCGTCAGGCAATGGCGTTGCTTGAGCATGCCTATCGGGACTACCAGCGGAGCGATCCGGGCCCGGCCACTCGCCGAGACTACGTCCAGCAGGTCAGCCAGCTGCTTCGACGAGCTGCGCTGAGTGCCCTGCCCGAGGCCCGCGGAGCTCAACTGGCCGCACTCAAGGGGTCCCAGTGGCTGCGCTTTCTGGACGCCAGTAGCGGACTGGAACCAGCGTTTACCGAAGGGCCCGGTCACATCCTGGCCGACGGCCCCTATCAACCCGACCCGAAAGTGGATGTCGAGGCCCTGCATCAACTGGCCGCACAATGGATTCACCGCCACCGCCTGTCCGAGCGACGCCTTCAGCAATGGCTCGCGGAGGTGCACCATGCTTGAGCTGCAATGGCCCTGGCTGCTGCTGTTACTGCCGCTACCACTGCTGATGCGCTGGGTTCCGGAAGAGCCCAGCCGCGAGGCGGCCCTGCGGGTGCCTTTCTTCAGTCGATTGAAGCGACTGCGAGGCGAAGAGTCCCATGGAGGCGAACGGCGCTGGTTGATGGCGGCCAGCCTCTGGCTGATCTGGAGCGCCAGCCTGCTCGCCGCCAGCCACCCCCAGTGGGTCGGCGAGCCGGTCAGCCTGCCCAGCAGCGGCCGGGATCTGCTGATGGCCGTCGACATTTCCGGCAGCATGGAAATCGAAGACATGCAGTACCAGGGGCAAGCCATCAACCGCCTGCAGGCGGTCAAAGGGGTGGTAGGTGATTTTGTCCAGGAGCGCCAGACCGACCGCCTCGGTCTGATCCTGTTTGGAACCCGGGCCTACCTGCAAGCGCCACTGACCTACGATCGGCAGACCGTCTACACCCTGTTACAGGAAGCCCAGATCGGTTTTGCCGGAGAAAAAACCGCCATCGGTGATGCCATAGGGCTGGCCGTCAAACGCCTGCGGGACCGCCCCGAGGCCAGTCGGGTGCTGATTCTGCTGACCGACGGCGCCAACAACGCCGGGGAACTGACCCCACAGCGGGCCGCCTATCTGGCCGAGCAACACAACGTCAAGATCTACACCATCGGCTTTGGTGCGGAGGAAATGATTACCCAGACCATCTTTGGCCAGCGCCGGGTAAACCCCTCACGGGATCTGGATGAAGACACCATGAGAGAAATAGCGGCCCAGACTGGCGGGCGCTATTTCCGGGCGCGCAGTCTGGAGGAACTGTACCAGGTGCACCAGACATTGAATGAACTGGAGCCCATTGAATACGACGAGGAAACCTTCCGTCCCACCCGGAGCCTGTTTCACTGGCCCCTGGCCTTCGCCTTTGTGCTCAGCGCTCTGCTGGCCGCCGGCCGCTGGCTAAGCCCCCGACTGACCGCACGCACCTCGGGAGGATCTCGCTGATGGATGCACTTCAGACAGCACTTGAGAACTTCCACTGGCTGCGGCCGCTCTGGCTGCTGGCCCTGATTCCGGCGATCGCTCTGGCTCTGCTATTGTGGCAACAACGCCAGCAGGCTCGCCAGTGGCGCCAATTGATCGCTCCGGGTCTGCTGGAGCACCTTCTGGACCCGGCGACCCAACAAAAGCGCCGCGGCTACCTGTGGGGACTACTGGCGGCCTGGGTACTGACCTGCCTGGCCCTGGCCGGGCCCAGTTGGGAAAAACGGCCCATGCCCGTCCACAAGACGGAGAACGCTCTGATCATCGTGCTCGATCTGTCGCCCTCCATGCTGGCCGAGGACCTGGCGCCCTCGCGTCTGGTCCGCGCCCGCCTGAAAATCGCTGATGTCCTGCGCGAACGCAAAGAAGGCTTTACCGGCCTGATCGCCTATGCGGGGGACGCCCATGTGGTCTCGCCCCTGACCGACGACACCGCCACCATCCGCAGCCTGCTCAACGCCCTGCACCCCAACGTTATGCCCCTTCCCGGCAGTCGCCCTGAGGAAGCCGTCAAACAGGCCAAGACCCTGTTTGCCGACGCGGGCATCAGCGAGGGACAGATCCTGCTGCTGACGGACGGGGTTGTCGAAAAAGCGGTCGACCCCGTTTTGGAACAGCTCCGGGATACCGCATTCCGGCTGTCCATTCTCGGTGTCGGCACCCCTGAGGGGGCCCCCATTCCCAACGATCGAGGTGGCTTCGAACGGGACCGTCAGGGCAATATTGTCGTGGCCAAGCTCGAACAGGACCGCCTTGAGCGTCTGGCCGGGCGCACCGGCGGGCGCTATGAGCGTATTGATGCCAGCGCCGACGACGTGCAGTGGCTGCTGGAACAACCGGGCTGGATGGAAGGCAAGGAGCGTCAGTTGGACCGACAGTTCGACACCTGGTACGACCGGGGCCACTGGCTGGTGCTGCTGTTGTTACCCATCGTGCTGTACAGTTTTCGGCGCGGTCTGCTGGTGCTGGTAGTCGCCCTGCCCCTGTGCGGCCTGCTCCCCCAACCGGCTCAGGCGGCGGACTGGCAGGCCCCCTTCCTGACACCGGATCAACGGGGCGCCCGCGCACTGGAAGACAGTGATCCGGCCGCGGCCGCGGAGCACTTCCAGAACCCGGAATGGCGTGGCAGCGCGCTCTATCGGGCGGAGGATTACGCGGCGGCGGCGGAAGCTTTCGCCCAGAGCGACAGTGCCCGCGCCCACTACAACCGGGGCAACGCCCTGGCCAAAGCCGGTGATCTGGACGGTGCCATCGACGCTTACGAACAGGCACTGGAAAAAGATTCGACCCTGGAAGACGCCCGGGCCAACAAGGCGCTGGTTGAACAGCTCAAACAGCAACAGGAACAACAGGAGCAGCAACAAAACAGCGACGACTCACAGGATGGAGACAAGGACTCCGACGAGTCCGGGCAGAACGAGCAGGATTCAGAAAGCGGGCAGGACGGAGAGCAGCAATCACCCTCTGAGAACGAGTCGTCCGGCGACAACGAACAGAACGCCGGTGAAGAGAGTCAATCGGATTCCGACACCAGCGATTCACAAGGCGACGACGAACCACAGAGAACCGATACGGACAGCCCATCGCCGGAGGGACAGGACGACCAGACCGAACGGGAACAGCCACAACCCGGAGCCCCGGAAGAGGACGGCCAGGAGGGTGACGAAGAGACCTCAGCCGCCACCCTCCAAGAGGGCGATGTCAGCGATGAAGAGCGCCAGTCCATGGAGCAGTGGCTCCGACAGGTGCCCGATGACCCCGGCGGTCTGCTGCGCCGCAAGTTCGAGTACCAGAGCCAACAGCGGCGCTTACAGCAAATGCGCGGCGAAACCGAGGGACAGGGAACCGAAGAGCGCTGGTAGCCCGAGTATACTCAACCCACATGACCATGCGACAGACACCGGATACGATGACATTCATGAAGCCATTCGCGACCCACTTGAGGGCGACATTACAGACCACGTTACTGATGATCCTGCTGCTGGCCAGCCACACCCAGGCCCAGGAGCTGATCGCCAATGTCGACCGCGAGACCATCGGTTTGAACGACACCCTGACGCTGACCGTGCGCCAGACCGGGCGTACCCTGACCGGGGGCCCCGATTTCGACGGGCTGCGCCGGGACTTCGACATCCTCAGCAATCAGCGCAGTCACCAGATGCGCATTGTCAACGGCGACATGGAAGGCTGGACTGAGTGGCGCCTGATGCTGGCCCCCAAGCGGGCCGGCACCCTCAACATCCCCGCCTTCGAATTCGGAGGCAGCCAGAGCGAACCCATCACCGTGACGGTGCAAGAACGGCGACAGCAGCCAGATAGCGATGGCCGGGACATTTTTGTGGAAACGGAGCTGAACAAAGAAAGGGTCCACGTTCAGGAACAGGTCCTGTTCACGGTGCGTCTGTACAGCCGGGTCAATCTGGATGGCGCGGAAATTCAGCCGCTGGAATTGAACGATGCGGTGATCAAGGCCGTCAATGAAGAGAACTACATCAGCCAGATCGACGGCCGCCAGCACATTGTTCTGGAAACCACCTTTGCCCTGTTCCCCCAGCGCAGTGGCACCCTGGAAATCCCCTCCCTGGTGTATGAACTCGCCGTCAGCCAGGGACAGCGAGATTTCTGGGGCCGCAGCAGCCGACAGCGAGTCCGTACCGACGCCCTGAGTGTGACGGTGGACCCGACGCCCGATCAATACACCGGCGACACCTGGCTGCCGGCCCGCAACCTGCAGTTGAGCGAACACTGGGGTACCGATCCGGACTCCCTGCGTCAGGGTGAACCGGTGACTCGCCGAATCACCATTCAGGCGGACGGTCTGACCGCCGCGCAACTCCCCGCCCTGACGCTGGAAGAAACCCCGGGCCTGACACTCTACCCGGACCGGCCGCAAACCGAAGAGCAGGTCAATGCGAGTGGCGTCCAGAGCACCAGCACCCTGACCCTGGCAATGGTGCCCAACCAGAGCGGACGCCTCGAGATTCCTGCGGTCACCCTGACCTGGTGGGACACCGAGGCCGATCAGATGCGCACCGCGGAGTTGCCGGCGAGCACCGTCAACGTCACCGCCATTCCCGGCGCCGCCCCCGCTTCCGAGGTCACACCGTCCCGGGAGCGCGAAATTGGCGAAGACGCCACCGCTCCCCTCCCGGCTGCAAGCGGGCCTACGCCGCTGGTTACCGTACTGCTGGGTATAACCACCGCACTCTTGTCCGCTTTGAGCCTCTGGCTCGCCTTCCTCGTCTGGCGTCTGAAGACCGATCTTGCCGGGCGCGAGGCACAGGCTCGAGGCGAGAGAGATCGGGCCCGGGCCGCCCGTGGCCGAGCCTGGCAAGGCGTCAAACGCGCCGCCAAATCCGATGACCTGCACGCCCTGCGCCGGGCTCTGCTCGACTGGGGGACGGCCATCTGGCCCGAGGTGCCCCCCCGGGGCCTGACCGATCTGGCTGAGCGGCTCGACGACGAGGTGGCGCGGGCGCGACTACAGGAGCTGGACGCCATACTGTTCAAAGGTGAGCCCGACGTATCCTTCGACACCTCGGCCCTGCTGCAGGCACTGAATCAGAGCCGGGCCGGTCATAGATCCGGGCGCGCCGATACCGGGGGACTCAAACCCCTGTACCCACACTCGTGATGGCAGAGAGCCGCTGGCAGGTTTACATCATTCTCGGTGACGATGGCCGGTACTACACCGGCATCACCACCGATGTGGTCCGCCGCTGGAAAGAGCACAGCCGCGGACCCCGTGGAGCCCGCTATTTTCGCGGTCGCCAACCCCACCGCTTATGCTTTCTCGAGCATCATCCCGACCGCTCCAGTGCCAGTCGACGGGAGTACGCCATCAAGCAACTTTCGCGTGCCGCCAAAGAACAACTGATCGCCAGCGCACCCGCTCCGGCCGTCGATCCGGAGGCCGCCGAATGAGCCGTGCCCTCTGCCCCCGTTGCGAGCGTCCGGAGCGGGCCTGCATCTGCCACTGGGTTCGACCGATCGACAACAGCGTATCCCTGCTGATTCTGCAGCACCCCGACGAGGCCCACCGGGCCAAAAACAGCGCCCGCCTGTTGGACCTCAGCCTGCAGAACAGTCAGCGGTTGGTGGGAGAACAGTGGTCCGATGCCGCTCTGGGGGAACTGCTGAACCGGGCCGACGAATCGATACTGCTCTACCCGGAGACCGACGATCTACCCGCCCTCCGGTATCCGGACCCGAACGACCTTACCGAGCGAAACGATACCGGGCCGCGACGCCAGCTTGTGGTGCTCGATGCCACCTGGCGCAAGAGCCGCAAGATGCTCTACCTCAACCCACCATTGCACGCACTGCCCAGGTTGGCCCTGACCGATACGCCACCATCGCGCTATCGAATCCGTCGGGCGCGCAAGCCCGGTCAGCTCTCCACCCTGGAAGCCTGCTGTTACGCACTGGCGCATCTGGAGGGCGAGCGCGTAGACTATGGGCCTTTACTCGACGCTTTTGACGGCTTCAACGACCAGCAACTCGCGTTTCGACCCAAGCCGTAAACCGATACCGGAGATTGTGAGACTTTATGACCCACACCAGCCATGCCGCCTTTGAGCACCTGCGCAGCCAGACCATCGACTCCCTGAACCTGCGGGTGGAGGAGTACCAGCACAAAGTGACCGGTGCTCAGCATATCCATCTCGCCAGCGACAACCCGGAGAACGTCTTTCTGGTCGCCCTGCGAACCGTGCCCCAGGACTCGCGCGGGGTTGCCCACATTCTCGAACACACCGCGCTCTGTGGCAGCGAAAAGTACCCGGTGCGCGATCCGTTTTTCATGATGATCCGCCGGTCCCTGAACACCTTCATGAACGCCTTCACCAGTCCGGACTGGACCGCCTACCCCTTCGCCAGCCAGAACCGCAAGGACTTCGACAACCTGTTGGATGTGTACCTGGATGCGGTGTTTTTCTCCCGCCTGGACGAACTGGACTTTGCTCAGGAGGGGCATCGCCTGGAGTTCAAGGAACCGGACAATCCCGACTCCCCGCTGACTTTCAAAGGCGTGGTTTTCAACGAAATGAAAGGCGCCATGAGCTCGGTGCCCGCACAACTGTGGCAGTCGCTGTGTCGCTACCTGTTTCCGACCACCACCTATCACCACAACAGTGGTGGCGATCCGGAACACATTCCGGATTTGACCTACGAGCAACTCAAGGAGTTCTATCGCACGCACTACCACCCGAGCAATGCGATCTTCATGACCTATGGCGATATTCCGGCGGCGGAGCATCAGGCCAAGTTTGAAGCCAAAGCCCTGCACCGCTTCAAGCGCCTGGATGATGTCATTGCCGTCGGCGAAGAAAAGCGCTACCACGCCCCCATCGCGGTGGAGGAAGCCTACCCGCTGGAGGAAGGCGAAGACCCGACCCACAAGACCCATGTCGTCATGGGTTGGCTGCTGGGCAATATCACCGACCTGGATCAGACCCTCGAAAGCCAACTGATGACCGCCGTCCTGCTGGACAACAGTGCCTCTCCCCTGCTGCACGCCCTGGAAACCTCCGACCTCGGACAGGCGCCCTCTCCGCTGTGCGGACTGGATGACTCCCAATACGAGCTGGCTTTCGGCTGTGGCCTGGAAGGCTGCCAATTGGAAAAGGTCCCGGAGGTGGAGCAGTTGATTCTCGGTACCCTGGAGCGGGTGGCCGAAGAAGGCGTACCCCAGGAGCTGATTGACAGCGCACTGCACCAGTTGGAATTGCAGCAGCGCGAAGTCGGCGGAGACGGTTTCCCGTACGGCCTGCAACTGATCATGAACAGCCTGCCCGCCGCCACCCACCGGGCTGACCCCATTGCCCTGCTCGACCTGGATTCAGCGTTGGTCAAACTGCGGGAAAAAGTCAAAGACCCGGATTTCATTCCCTCGCTGGTGCGTCGCTGGCTGCTCGATAACCCTCACCGCCTGCGCCTGACCCTGCGCCCGGACAGTCAGTTCACCCGCCGGGCCCTGGAAGCCGAGCAAAAGCGCCTGGCCGATATCAACGCCAAGCTCACCGAGGACGACCGCCAGTGGATCGTTCAGCGTGCCAAAGCCTTGCAGGAACGCCAGGTACAGAAAGACGACGACAGCATCCTGCCCAAGGTCGGCCTGGAAGACATTCCCAAAACCATGGCTTATGTGGAAGGCAGCCGGGAAACCCTCGACCCGAAGAACCCCGCCAGCGATCCGCTGCGCCGATACGGTGCCGGCACCAACGGCCTGGTGTATGAACAGGTCACCTGCAAACTGCCTGACATCAGCGAGGAGGAGCAGCCGTTGCTGCCGCTCTACTGCAACGCCCTGACCGAAGTCGGCCTGGGCAACCTCGATTACCTCGAGGCTCAACGCTGGCAGGCAAGCGCCGTAGGGGGTATCAGCGCCTCGGCGACGGTGCGTGGCACCACCGATGATGTGCAGAACATTGATGCCTATTTCTCGCTGGGTTCCAAGGCGCTGAACCGCAATGCCGGAGCCATGAACGAACTGCTGCGGGCGACTCTGACCGAACCGCGTTTCGATGAGCACAACCGACTGAAAGAACTGGTGTCCCAGATGCGCGCCCGCCGCGAACAGAGCATCACTGGCAACGGCCACAGCCTGGCGATGCTGGCCGCCTGTGCTGGCATGGCCCCGTCGGCTCACCTGACCCATCGGATTGGCGGCCTGGAAGGCATCGCCCACCTGAAGCGGCTTGATCAGGCCCTGAAGGACGGCGAATCCCTGAAAGCCTACGCCGCCCAATTGGAAGGCATTCACGCCCGCCTGCGGGTCGCACCACGGGAGTTCCTGCTGATTGGTGAACCCCATCAACTCGACGAGCTGCGCGACACCGTGCAATCTCACTGGCCCAGCGAGCCACCGGTGGCCGACTTCCGGTCCTTCGGGCTGCCCCCCGTTCACGAGCCGGTGCGCGAGGGTTGGCTGACCAATACTCAGGTCAATTTTTGTGCCCAGGCCTACCCAACCGTGCCCTCGGAGCACCCAGACGCAGCAGCGCTGACCGTGCTGGCCGGCTTCCTGCGCAATGGTTACCTGCACCGCACGATTCGCGAACAGGGCGGTGCCTACGGCGGCGGCGCCAGCCAGGACAACAATATCGCAGCCTTCCGGTTCTTCTCCTACCGGGATCCCCGTCTGGCGGATACTCTGAAGGATTTCGAGGCGGCCGTGGATTGGCTGTTATCCAGCGAGCACGAGTGGCAGCCGTTGGAGGAGGCAATTCTGGGAGTGGTCAGCAGCCTGGACAAGCCGGCTTCTCCGGCCGGCGAAGCACGCCAGACCTATCAGGCGGAGTTGTTTGGTCGTACCCGGGAGAAGCGCGAGACTTTCCGCAACCGGGTATTGGGCGTCACCCTGGCCGATATCCAACGCGTGGCCAATGATTACCTGAAACCAGAGCGAGCCAGCACGGCGGTGGTCAGTCACAGCGGAGAACGAGCGGTCCTGGAAAGTTTGGGCTTGGAGTTGCGCGAGCTTTAAAGGGGTATGTTTGTCATTAGCTAAGTAACTTCGGAAGGAATGCTCCGCCTGGGTAACCGTAAGTAAAGAAGGCGTAGAGAATGCGTGACGCCCGGGCCATGAGGGGGAAACCCTTTCAAGACACGCCGTAAACCCGGTCCCCTTCGCGCTCCCGGCGCTTCGGGACACTTCCCACATCCATGTGGGGCGTCCATGGGGGCTCGACGCGCGGAGTCCCTCCGCTTACGGTCTTGAAAGGGTTTCCCCCTCACGGCCCTCAGTGCCAAATATCACTTGGGTTGTTACACAAACTTTCTTTAAAGGCCCGAGTTCCCGGAACGTTACGCTGGCACCGCGGAGGCTGGGTAACCCCTTGTGAGACAGTCACCCGCCTGGACGGCGGGTGATGAGCCCCCATGGATGGGTTCACGGCGTGTCTCACAAGGGGTTACCCAGGCGGAGCACTGCCTACGAAGCAAAAAGAATAGTCCTCTCCAAACATTGGGACGGTTTTTTCTAACGTGTACAACAGCTTCAGCACATCGACACCTCAAACCGCGACCTGTTATGTAGTTTTCGACGGCAAAGTGCTTTAGGATTCCCGAGGCGATCCCAAGCCGGTAACATACGATGGTGACAACGGACTAACTATGCCCCAGCCACCCCTGGAATACAGCGCCGCCACCCACGCGGGCCACAAGCGCGACAACAACGAAGACACGCTCCTGAGCCTGCCCGCGCGTGGCCTATGGCTCGTGGCCGACGGCATGGGCGGCCACGAAGCCGGCGAAGTCGCCAGTGCCATCGTTCGGGACACACTCCTCGACCAGCAACACAAAAGCCTCACCCAGGCCATCCAGGCCTCCCACCGGGCCGTGCTCAAAGCCGCCGCCAATGGCGAAGGTGCGCCCGGTATGGGCTCCACCATCGTTGCCCTGCGCAGCCTCGGGGACGACTACGAAGTTGCCTGGGTCGGCGACAGCCGGGCCTACCTCTGGACCCACACCGAAGACGGCGGTCGACTGGAGCGACTCACCACCGACCACTCCTACGTGCAGATGCTGCTCGCCTCCGGGGTCATTGAAGAGGGCGAAGTCGAAGGCCATCCGGACAAAAACATCATCACCCAATGTCTGGGCTCCTACGAACTGCAGGAGGTCAAAGTAGACTCAGTACGCGGCCAATGGCTGAAGGACCAGTGGATCCTCTTGTGCAGCGATGGGCTCACCGACGAATTGGATGACGAAGCCCTGGCCCGCCTTCTGTTTCGGTGTCGAACTCCCCGCGCGGCCGTCAATCGGCTGATGCGCGCAGCGCTGGACTCCGGGGGCCGTGACAACATCACCCTTCAGCTGATCCAGTCACCGCTGAGCCAGCGCTCGCGCTGGAGTACACTGTGGCAGTGGGTGCCGCATATTACCGGTCGACGCGGCCCGGATCTGGCCCTATATGCCACCGCCCTGCTGTCACTGGCGTTAGTGCTCTACTGGGTGGCCCGGTAATGCATATTCCCGGCTACCGCATCATTCGCAAAATCAACCAGGGCGGAATGTCCACCGTCTACCTCGCCATCCAGTTGAGCGTGGGGCGTGAAGTGGCCCTGAAAGTCATGTCTCCGGCGCTCAATGGCGATCCCGTGTTCAGCGAGCGCTTTCAGCGTGAAGCCAATATCGTCGGGCAATTGTCGCACCCGAACATCGTTTCCATCTACGATATCGGGCGTTACAAGAACCTGAACTACATCGCCATGGACTATCTGGCCGGTGGGTCCATTCACGAAAAAATGGCCTCCGGTCTGAGCACTCAGGAAGTCCTGCGGATCACCCGGGAAATCGCCGGAGCGCTGGATCACGCCCATGAGAAAGGCTATATCCACCGGGATATAAAACCCGAAAACATTCTGTTCCGCGAGGACAACTCCGCGGTGTTGTCCGACTTTGGGGTCGCCAAGACCGTCAGTTCCGCCTCCCGGATGACCAACGCCGGCACGGTGGTCGGCACACCTCATTACATGAGCCCCGAGCAGACCCGGGGCAAACCCGTGGACGGTCGCGCCGATATTTACAGCCTGGGTGTGGTCTTTTACGAAATGCTGACCGGACAGGTGCCCTACCAGGCGGACGAGGCGGTGGCCATTGCCATCAAGCACCTGACCGCGCCCATTCCCAAGCTCCCGCCCCAGTATCAGGCGTACCAGAAGATTCTCAATCAGTTGCTCGCCAAAGACCCGGACAATCGCTTTCAGCGGGGCCGGGATGTGATTGCGGCGATCGATGCACTGGAGGGGCCCGCCGGCCTGGGACAGACGTATTTCACCACGGCGGACTCCACCCGGGTTCAGCTCCTCTCGCTATTCCGCGCACTGTTGGCGACCACGCTCGGGGCCTTGCGAGAACAGATACGCGTAACATGGCAGAGCCTGTGTTCGCTGCGCTGGACACCGCGCCGCGGCCTGTACCGCCACCCACAGATCCGGGTGACCGAAATCAAGGGTCCACTGAATCCGCCCCAGGAACACACCACGGTCATCTCCACCCAGGTGCAGCAGGCGGCGCACTACCACAGCGTGTGGCGAGGACGTCGGTTGCTCTCGCGCACTATGACCCTGATGATACTGCTGACGGTCATCTGGGGTGCTTTCAGCCTGGCGTTGAATGAGTGGTCACTGCCCGGTGAGCGCTGGCTCCCGGACTCGGTGCAGTCAATCGCGCGTCGCACTGCACATCTGATCGCCCCGACATCGACCGAGCCCCAAACCGAACCGGTGCGCACCACCGACGTTCCCACGACCCCGCTGGTATTGCGTCCCGAGCCGCAAAGCCAGGATCAGAACAGCACAGACGCCCTGATGGGAATGAGACCCGAAACGCCGGTCGAAACGCCGACCGCCGCCCCGCCGCGATACGAACTGAGAGTCACTCCAGAGCCGGAAAACGCCCGGGTCCGCATTCTGAACATACCAGACCGCTACTACCCGGGAATTCCTCTGTTGCCGGGGCGCTACCATATCGAGACCAGTTACGCGGGCTACGATACCGACACTCGCTGGATTGAAGTGGAAGACGAGGCGGTGACCCTGCCGGTCTCCCTGCGCAAAACTCCCGTTGCAGGCGCCGCCTTTTACAATGAGCTTCGCGATGGCGACCGAGGCCCGGAAATGGTGATCGTTCCCGCTGGTCGTTTTACCATGGGCAGTAAACTGGATAGCCGCAGCATGCCCGAGCGACGTGTTCGCATTCCTCAGGCATTCGCCATCAGCCGATTTGAAATCACCTTTGCGGATTACGACAAATTTGCGCGAGCTACGGACCGTCCCCTGCCCGATGACGAACGATGGGGGAGAGATAACCGGCCCGTCATCAATGTGAGCTGGAACGATGCCCTCGCTTACGTTCAGTGGCTCAGTGACAGTACGGGGAAACGCTATCGACTGCCGAGCGAATCAGAGTGGGAGTACGCAGCGCGGGCGGGCACTACATCGACTTTCTGGTGGGGAGAAGCTGGCGCTGACGCCGACGGATTGGCGAACTGCCGACGAGGCTGCAACAGTGAATACACCGGCCTGTTTTCCTCAAAAAGCGCCCCCGTAGGGTCCTACCCGGCTAACGCTTTCGGCCTGCACAGTGTCGCCGGAAATGTCGCCGAGTGGACCCAGGACTGCTACCGGAACCACTTGCTGGAAATGCCTCAGAACGGCTCGCCGCTAATCACGGAGAACTGCACTGAGCGGAGTATTCGCGGGGGTTCCTTTGAAGATTCGGTCGGCAACATCGCTTCCCATGTCAGACGAGGTGCACCCGCCGACCATAGGCAAAGCGATCTCGGCTTCAGGGTCGTGGTAGAACTGTACTGATCAGTCGACGTGGGCCAGTCTCACCTTGTAGCCCATGTTTCAAGGGTAGACCCGGGGCTCCGGCTCAAGATCCACGCCGTACTCGGCCGCGACAGAACGGCGAATTTCCTCCGCCAAGGCCAACACCTCTCCGCCGGTTGCACGGCCCGGGTTGGTCAAAACCAGTGCCTGGTGGGCATGCACAGCTACCGGTCCGCGGGCCACGCCCTTCCACCCCGCTCGCTCGATCAGCCACCCGGCGGCAAGCTTCACATGGCGCGCATCCACCGGGTAAGACACCAACCCGGGATGACGTACCTGGAGCTCGAGAAACTGATCCAATCCGACCAGAGGATTTTTGAAAAAGCTCCCCACATTAGGAGTTTCCGCCGGGTCCGGCAGTTTGCTGCGCCGGACCCGGCAGACGGCCTCACTCACCGCAGCCGGTGTAAGTCGGGCCATGGGAGTGCCAGCCAGGGCTTCTTTCAGCGCCGGATATGTCACTTTCAGGTGCGGCTGCCGAGACAGCTTCAAGGTCACGGATAAAATAATGTATCGGTCTTTGCCCGCCCGCTTGAACAAACTGTCGCGATAGCCGAATTCGCAGGCGTCTTTATCGAACCGATGCACCTCACCGGTCACCACATCCATGGCTTCCAGCTCCGAAAATACATCTTTCAGCTCCACACCGTAGGCACCAATATTCTGAATCGGCGCCGCCCCCACAGAACCGGGGATCAGCGAAAGATTTTCCAGCCCCCAGTGGTCGTTCGCCAGAGAATACTCAACCAGCTCGTGCCAGTTTTCCCCAGCGGCCACGCGAAGCCAGACGTGATGGCGATCTTCCTGAACCAGGGTTTTACCGGTCATTCGCATGTGCAGAACCAGGCCGGGAAAATCCTCTCGCAGCACGACATTGCTGCCGCCGCCGAGAATCAGAAGAGGCAGACCTCGATCCCGCGAAAACTGTAGCAACGCGGGTAGCTGCGACACCTCGGTGACTTCGGCATAGTGCCGCGCATTAGCGGGCACGGCCAGGGTGTTATACGGTTGAAGACTGATATTCTCTTGTATATCCACGCGTTCCGAGTCTCTCATCACCACTGAGTTTTGATGTGTCGAAGCAGACCGTCGCATGCGCTTTCAACCAGATCGAGCACCAATTCAAAACCGTCGCCTTCGCCGTAGTAGGGATCGGGCACTTCGCGATAGTGGGCGTTGTCACCAAACTCCAGGAATAAACCGAGGTGCCCACTGTAATGCGCCGGTCTCATGGCTTGCAGGTCCTGCAGGTTGCTGTGGTCCATGGCGAGAATATAGTGGTATTCGTCGAAGTCGGCCTCGTTAACTTGCCGGGCCCGAAGTTGACTGAGGTCGTAGCCACGTTTGAGCGCCGCTCGCTGCGAGCGTGCATCGGGTCCTTTACCAACATGCCAGTCACCCGTACCCGCCGAATCAATCTGGATACGCTTCTCCAAACCCGCCTGCCGGACTTTCTCTTCAAATATCCCATGGGCGGTCGGCGACCGACAGATATTGCCCAGACACACAAATAAAACATTAACGCTCATGCTTAAACCTTTACCTAATAAATACTGATTTCATCTTTACGACTTCCGCTCTGGTCTCGTTACGCATAGGCGTCGAGAACCTCTTTGGGGTACGCTACAAGCACATCCATGTGCGCTCGATCGGCGCGCCATCCATGGCGACCGACGCCCCCAAAGAGGTTCTCGACGCCTATGCTCAGTGCCAACCTGAGGCTTCAGTTGCACTAATAAAGCAAGCTTTACTAGATCGTGGAGAACAATCGTCAAGTTCACACGGAGGCGGCAGAGGGGCAGATAGCGTTTGGAGACTCTCGGAGACATGGATGTCGACGAGAAGCCCCCATGGATGGGTTCACGGCGGGTCTCCAAACGCTATCTGCCCCTCTGACGCCGGACTCCGAAAGAACCACCACACCAAAGAGCTCAAGAACCCAACAACCGCCGAACCCGATCCAAATCAAGCTCAGTATCAACACCACCAGGAACAGCCCGACAAGCCTCCGCAACGTGAATCGACTCACCTTGCCACAGTACCCGCAACTGCTCTAACGACTCAAACCGCTCCAACGGCGCCTGATCCCAAGTCACAAACCGGTGCAACAACCCCACCCGATACGCATAAATACCAATATGCCGCCGAGCCACAAAATCCTTTGGTAACGCCCTACCCCCACCTGCAAACGCATCGCGAGGATACGGAATCGGCGCCCGACTGAAATACAGCGCACGCCCATGGGCATCCATTACCACCTTCACAATATTCGGATTACAAAAATCCTCCACGGACTCAATCCGCTCACACAAGGTTGCCACACTGGTCGAACTATCACCCGCCAGATTCTGCGCCACCTGATTGATGACCGCGGGTGGAATCAGAGGTTCATCGCCCTGCACATTGACCACAATGGCATCGTCCGGTAACCCCAACTGACTGACCACCTCCTGCAACCGATCGGTCCCCGACTGATGACTTGGGGAGGTCATGCACACCGTCGCCCCAAACGCGCGGGTCGCCTGTTCGATGCGTTCATCATCCGTGGCGATGATGACCTTCGCGGCGTCACTCTCGCAGGCGCGCTCATACACGTGCTGAATCATCGGCTTGCCGGCAATGTCTTTGAGCGGCTTGGCGGGCAACCGGGAGGACGCGTATCGCGCGGGGATGACAACGTAAAAGCTCATGGGATTGAATTCGTTTCAGGTGTGGATTTCAGGGATTCAATACGGTTCAGGAACTCGCTCCAGAATGCCTCCGACAACGTCGCACTGACACTCAGGTACCACCAGTCCGGCTGGGCGAAGGGCTGGCATTTGACCGCATCTTTGGCGGTCATCACAACCGGAAAGGCCGGCTGGAAGATAAGCTCGCCCGGACGGTAGTGATGATGATCGGGAAAACGGTGGTAAACCGGTTCCAGGCCGAGCTCTTTCAGCGTGGAAAAAAACCGATCGGGATTACCGATTCCCGCCACCGCATGCACCGGCGTTTGTGGAGCGAAATGGGTCAGTGAAGCGCTGGTGCCATCGGATACCCTGTGCCAGGAGTCCGGAGTCACCGCCATGGTGTACTGGGCCGTGCGAAGCGTCGGGGCCTGATAACGCACCTTGTCCTCCAAGCCGTTGACCACCACCCAGTCGACCTCATCGAGCCGCTCGACCGGTTCACGCAATGGTCCAACCGGCAGGCACCAGCCGTTGCCGAAAGCGCGTGCGCCATCTACCACGGCGATTTCCAGGTCCCGGGCCAGGCGGTAGTGCTGTAAGCCGTCATCGCTCAGCACAATATCGCAGCCCTGCTCGCGCAGCGCTTGGGCCGCCTCCACCCGATCCGGGCTGACACACACTGCGCACTGAGTGGCCCGCGCAATCGCCAGGGGTTCATCGCCGCAGTGCGCAACCGGGGTGTCTGCAGACACCATGAGCGGGTAGCGCGGCGCTTTGCCTCCGTAGCCCCGACTGACCACGCCCGGGCGGTAGCCGGCCTTGCACAGGCGCTGCACCAAGGCAATCAGCAGCGGGGTTTTTCCGGTGCCCCCCACACTGATATTACCGACCACAACCACTGGCACATCAAAGGCGACCGCGCGGCTTTTAAGCCGGCTTCGACGCCGGCGCGCCAGTGTCCGGAACAGCCAGGACAGTGGCGCGAACAGATACACCCAGCGGGCCTTGCCATACCAGGCATTTTCCCAGACTGAGGCCAGCGTCATGGCAAACGCCCCCGACTCACTCCCCGGACTCGGGGCGCCGGGTGGTGATACTCAGGTGCACAAAGCCCAGTTGACCGGCGGCATCCATGGCTCGGACCACGCTCTCGTGAGGTGCTTTGGCATCAGCGGTAATGGTCAGCGGCAACTGGTTATTGCCCTCGGAGGCCTTTTCCAGGGCCGACTTCAAGGTCACCAGTTTACTGTTCACCAGACTGCGGCCGTTGATCGAGTAGTCGCCCTCTGCGGTGATCAGAATATCCAGCGGCGCATCGGCGTCCTGTTCGCTCGCCTCGCCCTCCGCTTCCGGCAGGTCGATGCTCAAATGGGTTTCTTTGGTAAAGGTGGTGGACACCATGAAAAAAATCAGCAGCAGAAACACCACATCAATCAATGGTGTCAGGTTGATGCTGTCATTGTCCCGGGATTGACGTCGAAATTGCACCCGCTTGCTCCTCGGTCAATCAGTTGGCTTTCACATCGACCCGACGGTCGCTGTGCAGGGCGTCCACAAGTTTTACCGCTTCCTCTTCCATGGTGACCACAATGGTGTCCACCCGGCGCTGGAAAAAGCGGTGCAGTATCATTGCCGGAATGGCCACAGTCAGGCCCGCGGCGGTAGTGATCAGCGCCTCCGAAATTCCGCCGGCCAGAACGCCGGCATTGCCGGTGCCCTGCAACATGATGGCGGTAAACACCTTGATCATACCGATCACGGTGCCGAGCAGACCGAGCAGCGGCGCGATATTGGCAATGGTGCTGAGGATGGTCAGGTAACGCTCCATCTCGTGGATGACCTGGCTGGCCGCTTCCTGGATACTGTCTTTCATGACTTCCCGACCATGGCGGGAGTTACTCAGCCCGGCGGCCAGAATGCGTCCCAGAGGGGAAGACTGTTTGAGCTCGCGGAGCTTGCCCGCGTCCAACTGGTTGTTCTTGATCCAACTCCACACCTGTGCGAGCAAGTGCCGTGGGGCGATTTTTTTGGGATCCAGGGTCCAGTAACGCTCTCCACCAATGGCAATCACCAGGATGGAACAGAGAATAATGGGGACCATCAACCAGCCACCCGCGGTAATAATCTCAAACACTGAACTTTCCTCTTTTGAATCGTTGTCTGGCCAAGGCGCCTTGCCGTCAGGGGCGCAAGATAGCACAGACCATTTCCAGCGGGAAAACACCCGGTCACATTTTGCGACAGTCGCCAACGGCCAGCGTCACTTTATTCATACCACCAACGTCTTGGCGCAAACCGGGCATACCGCTCTGTGCGCCGCCCCTGTTCATCCCATTCAAACACAATGGCCCCCAGGCTCGCGGTATTGAGCACCTCAGCACCCCGGGAGCGATAACGCTCCACCACCGTCTTATTCGGATGGCCATGCCGCCCCTGAAAAGCGGCGCTGACCACCGCGCGGGCCGGGCGGGTCTGTTTAACCCACTCGATCGACGAAGACGTGATGGCGCCATGGTGCGGGACCTGCAGCACGTCGATGAAGCCGTTGAGCTGACTCCGGCCAACCAATCGCCACTCCACTTCCCGTTCGATATCACCGGTCAACAGGAGCCGCTGCTCCGCGTATTCAATCTCAAGAACGCAGGAGCGATTATTGCCATTCACCTGCGCCGGGAAGCCGCCGTGCAGAAACCGGAACTTCACCTGATTCCATTGCCATGAAGCCGCCTGATGGCAATCCTGCCCGGGCATCGACGTGGAAAGGGTCGGATCGCCCACCCAGAGCTTCTTGGTCGGGAGACTTTTCAGCACACTGGGAAGCCCTCCCGAGTGATCATCGTGACGATGACTGACCACCACTGCGTCCAGTTGATGGACACCCAACTGCCGCCAGTAGGGCACAATCACGCCAGAGCCCGCATCCAGCCGCTCGCTGTAGGTAGGGCCCGTATCATACACCAGCCGGTAATCCGGCGTCTGCACCGCCACCGCCAAGCCCTGCCCCACATCCAGAAACGTCACTCTCAAGGGGGGTACCGGTGGCCCCGGGAGCAACAGCGCCAACACCATCCCGGGGTAACCCAGCCACCGACCGGGCAGCCCTCGTGGCAACAACATCAGCAGCGAGGCCAATCCGGCCAGGGCCAGTGCCGGCCAGGACAGAGCCGTCTGAAATAACGTCATTGGCGACACAACTTCCAGCCATTCCAACCAGGTCAGAAGTGCGGACAAGCCCAAGTCCGCTACCACCAGCGAGAGGTCGCTGGCCCAGGGCCAAAGGGCGCCCAGCAACAACGCCACAAGCAACCAGGGAACCACCATGAGAGTCACCAACGGAATTGCCAGCAGGTTGGCAATCGGCGCCACCAGGCTGACCCCGTGCACCAATATCAGGAGCGGAACCATCAGCCCCAGAAACACCGCCCACTGAGACCGCACCACCGTTTGTCCCCACCACTGGGCGCCCGCGCGGCGCCGCCCGCCAAGTGCCAGCATCAGGACCGCGACGGCGCTGAAGCTGAGCCAGAATCCGGCATCGTAAGGGGCGAGCGGGTCCCGGATCAGAACGGCCACCCAGGCCAACAGCAAGCCGGTGCCGGCCGGTAGACTTCCCCGGCGCAGCAGCACCCATTGCACCACGCCGATCATGATCAACGCCCGCTGGGTCGGAATACTGAAGCCGGCCAGGGCGCTATAGAAAAGCGCAAAACTGAGCGCGAATACCTGACCCACCGCCGAGGCGGGTACCCGATGGCACAGCATGTTGAGTCCGCGCCCCAGCATACCGCCCAGCCAAAGTCCCGCCAGCGCCACCATACCCACATGTAATCCGGAGATGGCCAACAGGTGATTGGTGCCCGTACGCTGCAGTCGTGTCCAGCGCTCGGAACTCAAGGTGGAGCGATCACCGATCAGCAGCGCCAGCATCAGGTCCCGATGAGCCACCCCGGACGGATGCTGGTCGAGCCAGCGTCGAACCCGCTCCCGCCAGTGACTCAACGATCTTGGCGCGGGCGCGCTCAACCTGAGATTATCCGCATTCTCCCGCACATAGGCCGTGGCATCCACGCCCTGGCGCATCAGCCATAACTGGTAGTCGAACCCACCGGGATTGACGAACCCCCGGGGCGGCTTGACCCTCAATGTCAGTTGCCAGCGCTCACCGGCGTGTAGAGGTGGCCCGCCGTACCAACTGACCAGGATGTACCTCAGAGGCAGCGCCAAGGGCTCGCCTTCAACTGATTCCACTCGCTCTACCCGCAGACGGACACGCTCTCGGCGAGCATCGTGATCGGGCAGACCGACCAGAGTCCCCTGGACCCGAATCTCCTTACCGCTGAAGGATAGGGGGAGGCGATGACCAAGCTGCCAGTGACCGAACAGCACGCCCCAGAACAATCCCAGGAGCACGAACGCCACACACTGACGCCAACGGGGCGCACGCCAGAACAGACACGCGATCAGAGGCGCTGACAACCACAATACAACGGGTGGCGGTAAACGGGGCGATTGGGAGGCCAGAATGATGCCCAGAGAAGCACTCAGCAGCGCGGCGTTGAGGGAGAACGCCTGTCGTCGGCGATTCAGCAGAAAACGCACCGACCTTACCAGCGCCTGACGGCCTGGGCCTGGAATGGTTGGGGCTCCTTGAGAGGTCATCGCAGGTCCTTTGCGTAAGAGTGAAGTTCGATTATGCGCAAACCGGGACACACCACCAAGCTCAATAGAGGCTATACTGGGCTCGACTCTTATAACTGTGACAGAACCCACAGTTTTAACGCGGTATCGACAGTAATTTGACGCTTGCAGAGGACGCGGAACAACCATGCTGGATTCGTTGACACTGACAACGATCATTCTTGGAGAGCTGGTCTTCTTGCTCTCCCTGGGTTGCGCGCTGCTCGGTGTGCTGCTGCTGCGCGAGCGTCGCCATCAGAAAAAAATCATGGCTGCCTACCAGCGTCTGCGCAATACCGTGCGCACCGAACGGGCCCAGAACCGCGCCGCCCCGCCGGAGGAGTCTTCAGCGGGCGACGCGGTGACTGAATACTTCTTGCGCGTTAAGGACGAAGCGCGGGATCGGTACCGGAACATTACCCAGACCAACCTGCCCCGACTGACACCAGAACACCCTTTTAACGCCAAAATTGCCGCCCTGCGGTTCCTGTTCACCGAAGCCGAGGAGCGTGCCTACCGCAAGGAAAAAGCCTCCGGCGACGCCTGGGTGCTTCTGGAGAAGCAGCTTTATGATATCGCCCGCTGGGTGGTAGACCGACAGGAAAGCAAACCGGGACGCCAGCGCAACAATCAGGTCAAGTTACTCCAACAGCGGGTCGAAAAACTGAAAGGTTTTGAAAAGCAGGCGCGGGACCTACAGCGCAAACTGGAGCTGAACCGGCTCAAACGGGAGGAGTTGGAGCAGCTCCAGGAGGAAAACCGCCTTACCATTGAGAAGCTTCAGAAAATCAATGAAGCCTTGAGTCATTCAGGGGATGTCGATGCTGAAAGCCTGCGCCGCCAGCTGCGCGACATCATGGATTCCGATGCTCGCCCCCTGGTGGCACCACCTGAACGCCGCCTGACCAATATCGAACACTTCTCGGCCGACAATCAACGCCTGAACAGTGAGTTGGCTCGCGAGTTACGCTCCTACAGTGCCGAGTTTCCCGATAGCCGAAGCGCGTATCTGGAGGAGACCCTCAAGCGTCTGGAAGCGGAACTGTTCCGCTCCGAGCAGCACATTCGAGAATTGAAGCAGCAGCATTCGAACGCCGAAGTCGAGTCACTGACCTACACCCATGACGTCGACCGCCACCAAAGCAGTCCACGAGAGCAGAGCCAGAAACGCACCGAGTCCATGGAACAGATTGAGGAAACCCTTCGGGTGATCCACACCAATATGGCGGACAGCAGCCAGGCATTGAGTGTGGCGTCTGGAGGTGGCGGCGGTGCGTCGCCCTACTCTCTGGCGGAGATCCAGCAACTGCGCCATAACAACACTCGCCAACGCAATCTGATTGTCGACCTGGAAGGTGAGATGCGACGCTTGCGAGACACCATCCCCCACACCGAAGACGACACCGAACGGACGGAGCAAACGGAAAAACTGTTCAAGCTCGAGCGCTTGGTAAAGGAGTGTGAGCACTGCATTCTGGCGCTGGAGAGTGAGGTCGATCTTCTTTATACGCAGCTCAAAGAGCGTGAACAGCATCAAGCCCGGAGCACTGGCCCCTCAGACGATGAAGTGTCACTTGAACAGCTACAATCTGAACTGAGCGCGATGGCCAATCGGCTTGAAGACGTATTGCTGAACAGCGAGCGGGATTCAATCCTGAGTCAGTTTGCCCAGGCGAGTGTGCGAGTCCAGTCCATTGAGGAGCTCGCCCGGTGCGTGATCAGCGCCCTGAAACGAGGTCAACTGATTGCCGGATTTTACCTCCAATCGAAGCTCGGGCACGCGGAGTACTATCCGGCGAAACAGTTCAGCGAGCGCGAGCGCGCCATGATCCGTCGAACCACCATCAGTCAGAATGTAGCCTACCTGAACGAAGGCATCATGTTTGCGAGCGATCATATACACCTGTTGCTCAAGGATCCTCATGCCGACGAGCTGGAGCTGCAGAAAACCGAACAGCTTCTGCAAGCCCTGATGGACATTGCCGGCGCCCGAGTAGACAGCCTGGAGATTGAACAAGCTGATCAGCACCAGCGCCGTTACCTGCAGGACTGGTCCGACGGCGCGCACAACACGCTGGTCAATATGGAAATCCGCTACGCCTACCAGGTCGAGGAGACGCTGCGCCTGGTAGACGAGCTGGTTGAGCAGATGCAAAAAGCCTGCTCCGTTCTTGAGGCCAGCGAAGCTACCCGGGCAGTGATCGACAACGCACTGGATGAGTGTCAGCATCGGATCCGTAATCTGATGACCCAGGACGACAGCATTGATGACGGCTGTACCTGGCTGTTGAGCCACCTTGATGAATTGCCCAAGATTGCGAAATAAAGTGTCGTTTCACGGGTTTATCATCGTTTTTTCACCCAAGGACAGGCATAATAGCTTCTTTATTTTGGCCGTTATGTGATCGAGTATGGCACGCAAGCTATTACGGCGCTTCATTCCCAGCGCTCACGCCATCAAGAGTAATCCCGCCCTGCACTTTCTCGGGGACCTGCTGCACGATCCCAACCTGTTCCACCTGAACCGCCACTCCGTTTCGGTCGCGTTTTTTGTCGGTATTTTCGTCGCGTTCATTCCGCTGCCGGGGCAGATGCCCATCGCGGCGCTTCTGGCGCTGCTGTTGCACTGCAACCTGCCTATCTCGGTGGCCCTGGTGTGGATCAGTAACCCACTGACTATGCCCGCGATTTTCTTTTCAACCTATCAGTTGGGCCGCTGGCTACTGGAGCTGCCCCCGGTTCAGGTCTCCCTCGAGCTGAGCTGGCACTGGCTGATGCATGAGTTCAGCCTGATCTGGAAGCCGCTGCTGGTAGGCTCATTGCTCTCGGGGTTGGTTTTCGGGGTACTGGGCTATGTGGTGATGCAACTGTTCTGGCGCTGGACGGTGGTCAAAAGCTGGCAGCGACGCAAATTGAGGCGCCGCTCATCACCGTCGAAACCGGACCACTGAGCCCGCTTACTCGAAACGCAACGCTTCGGCCGGTTGCACCCGTGTTGCCCGCCACGCAGGGTAAAGACTGGCCACCAGGCTGAGCACCAGAGCCGTCCCGGCCACCTGGGCCACATCGGGCCAGTGCAGGTCCGAGGGAAGGTAACTGATGGGGTAGACGTCGGACTGCAAAAACTGAACGCCAAGCAGCCCCTCAAGCCATTGAACCCAGTCGGTCACCCAATAAGACAGCGTCACGCCGAGGGCGGTACCGATTCCGGTTCCGACGACGCCAATCATCCCCCCCTGAATCATGAAGATACCGAGAATTTCCGCGCTGGACGCCCCGAGCGTTCTCAGAATGGCGATATCCCCCTGCTTGTCCACGACCACCATGATGAGGGTCGATACCAGATTGAAGGCGGCAATGGCGATAATCAGGAACAGGAGCAGACCCACCAGCTGTTTCGACATGTGGATCGCCTGATAGAGGTTACCGTGAGTGCGGGTCCAATCCGAGCTGTAGTAACCACCGGGCAGATCGTACACCAGATCCCGGGCCACTTGCGGCGCTGAAAACAGGTCGTGTACCTGAAACCGTATGCCACTGGCAGCCCCGGGGTGCCCGGTCAGCCCGGAGGCGGTCTCCAGGGTGGTGAGGGCCAGGTTATTGTCCAGCTCGGTGCCGGTGTCGAACACCGCCAGAACGGCCAGGGCCTGAATGCGGGGAGCGCCCTCGCCCGCCGGCACCACTAGAATCAACTTGTCATCAACATTGACCGACAGGGACCGGGCCAACCCGGCCCCCAGCAGCACACCCCGGGGGTTATCCGCGAGGCGATTCCATATCCCCCCGGGGAGATATTCAGAGAGCACCGCGAGGGAATCCCGATGCTCCGGCGGTACCCCCACCAGGCCCACGGGCGCCACCTCACGCTTGTGGGAAAGCAGGCCCTCCAACTGAACAAAAGGCGTCGCCGAGGCCACGCCGGGATGAGCACTGACCCGGCCGGCAAGATCCCGGTAATCGGCCACACCGTCCCGGTGGTACAACGCGGCGTGAGGCATGATGCCGAGAATACGCTCGCGCAGCTCCCGGTCAAAGCCGTTCATGATCGCCAGCACGGTAATCAGCAGCGCTACCCCGATCACCAGGCCGACAATGGAGACCGAGGAAATGAACGAGACCAGGTGACTGTGCCGCCTTGACAGCGCGTAGCGACGCCCAATCAGCCCAATATAGCCAGTGCTACCCATGCAGGGCTCCATCTTCCAGCGTCAGAGTCCGATCCATCCGGGCTGCCAGGTTCAGGTCGTGGGTCACCACGACAAAACTGGTACCGCTGTCCCGGTTCAGCTCGGTCATCAGCGCCTGAATGGACTCTGCCGTATGGCTATCGAGGTTACCGGTCGGCTCGTCCATCAAAACGCAGGCTGGCGAGGTCACCAGCGCCCGGGCAATCGCCACCCTCTGACGCTCCCCGCCAGAGAGTTCCGAAGGTTTGTGACTGGCCCGCTCGCTGAGCCCGACCCGCCCCAGCATGGCGCGGGCCCGCTGGTGAGCTTCGGCTCGGAAGGACCGGCCAATCAACAGCGGCATGGCGACATTCTCCAGGGCACTGAACTCCGGCAACAGATGGTGGAATTGATACACAAAGCCGAGCTTGCGGTTGCGCAGCCGACCCCGTTGGTCGGCACTGAGTGTGCGCAGCGACTGCCCCGCCACTTCCACATCGCCTTCATTGGCCAGATCCAAACCACCCAGAATGTTCAGCAGGGTCGATTTACCGGAGCCGGAGGCGCCGACGATCGCCAGACGCTCACCCGGAGCCACGGCCAGATTCACCGCGTTGAGAACCGACACCGTCTGTGGGCCCTGAGCGTAAGTTTTATGGACGTTGTGGCAGCGCAATACTGCGGTTGAATCACTCATAGCGCAAAGCCTCTGCTGGTTCGATTTTCGCCGCCCGCCAAGCGGGATAGAGCGTGGCCAGGAAGCTGAGGAACAGGGACACGGTACAGATGCTCAGAACGTCCTGCCACAGCAATTGTGACGGTAAATGACTGATGAAATAAACGGAGGGATCGAATACCCGAACGTCCAATAGGCCTTCCAGAGTCGTCACAATGGGACCGATATACAGTGCCAGCACACAACCGAGCAGTGCGCCCACCAAAGTACCGACAAAACCGACCGTTGAGCCCTGCACCACAAACACCGCCATGATCTGTCGGGCCGTCATCCCCAGGGTACGCAGGACGGCGATATCGCTGCGCTTGTCGGCCACCATCAGAATCAGGCTGGAGACAATGTTGAAGGCGGCCACCGCAATGATGATACCGAGCAGGACGGCGATGACAATCTTCTCCATCTTGACCGCCTGGAACAGGCTACCCTGAGTCTGACTCCAGTCGCGCACCCGCAGCTCTCCGGGTAATTCGGCGGCCAGCTCCCGCATCACCGGACCCGCCCGGTAAATGTCCTCCACTTGCACCTGAACACCCCGCACCCCCTGATAACGGAACAGTCGTCGGGCATCGTCCAAATGGATCAGGGCGAGCCGTTGATCCATCTGCGCCCCCACTTCAAAGACGCCGACCAGAGTGAACCGGCGCACACGGGGGTAAACACCGGCCGGAGTGACCCGAATATCCGGCAGGGTAATCGTGACCGAATCCCCCAGCGCCAGACCGAGTTGACGGGCGAGCAGACGCCCCATGACCACCCGGAACTCGCCGGGCTGCAGCTCCAGAGTGGAGCCAAGTAACATGCGGGACTCCACCACCGAGACATCAGACTGGTATTCCGGCGCAATGCCCTGAATCTGGACGCCCTCGGAACCACGTCCGTAATTGACCAGCCCGAAACCTTCGATATAGGGCGCGACACCGCGCACCTCCGGGTGCTGTCTGACGTGGTCTGCCACTGCGCGCCAATCCGCCAACTCCGGCGTGCCGTCGATGAAGCCGTGGGGCACCACACTGAGAATCCGCGATTTCATCTCGCGGTCGAAGCCGTTCATCACTGACAGAACGACGATGAGCGCCATCACACCCAGCGCCATGCCCAGCAGGGAAAAGGCGCTGATGAAAGAGATAAACTGGTTGCGGCGCTTGGCGCGCGTGTAGCGCAGACCGATATGTAGCGGGACGTTGATTGGCATGAGCGCATTTAACCCTATTGACCTGAACGCCACAAGCCCGGCAGGCGGATTTGCCGGGCCGCGCAGCGTCAGTGACGCCACAGAACGTCATAGTGGCGGGGCACACCGGCAACGCGGTATGCTATACCCTATTACAATGACAAAAGCCTGTTGCGGGACTGTTATGCCTGAACGACGACTCTATTTTCGCATCGACGACTACCTGGACCTGGAATACCTGGCCGTAGACGAAGACACGCTCCAGCACACGCCAGCCGAGAACCTCTTTCCCGGCGCGGCGGCGCTCAAGACTTACGCGGAGCTGAAGAAAATTGACAGCGAATCGAGCCAACTGTTCTATCAGATCAAGGACCGCGATCGGCAGATTGCCGATTACCTCTACCTGCTCAATCGGAAAATTGACCTGCTCGCCCAACAGCTGATCAGCGAACCCCGGCTGCACGGGACCCATCCAACGGATCAGCGACGCGTCAACATCAGCGAAGGCGGACTGGCCTTCAGCAACCGGGAAGCGCTGAAGATTGGCCAGGCAGTAGCCCTGAACCTGACGTTCCTGCCCACCTACGTCGGGTTGGCCATCTACGCCCGAGTCGCACGCTGTGAACCACTTCGCACCGGCGGCTACGAAATTGCGGCAAAATTCGAGGCGCTGACAGACCCGCAACAACACCTTCTCAGCCAACAGATCATGCGCGCCCAGATGGCGGAGAAACGCCGCCTGCAGGATATCGATCCCGACGAAAAGGGCAACCTCTACTCCAAAGGAGCTTCTTCATGACGACGTTTCGATCCTACACCCTACTCGCCCTGGGTTTGACCCTGGGGCTGGGATTATCATCCGCCTCGATCGCCGACCGGGTGGAGATTCCGGTAGGCCAGCAGGGGGCCGAAAACGCGGGCGACGTGCCGACCAATGGCATGACCCGGGAGCGCGTCGAGTCGCGTTTTGGTGCGCCGCAGGAACGCCGCGCAGCGGTCGGCGACCCACCGATCTCCAGTTGGGTTTACGAAGACTACGTCGTCTATTTTGAGCACGACAAAGTGCTGCGCACGGTATTGAAGCACCGCCCCCGAGCGGGGGCGGCACCCGCTAACGGCGGTTGATGCGGTTGATGCCGTCCAACGCCGCCAGGCGATAGGCTTCTGCCATGGTGGGATAATTGAAGGTGGTGTCGAGGAAAAACTGGATGGTGTTTCCCGCCCCACTCTGACTCATGATGGCCTGACCGATGTGAACAATCTCGGCGGCCTCTGCCCCGAAGCAGTGGACGCCCAGTATTTCCAGGCTGTCGACGTGGAACAATATTTTCAACATCCCCACGTCTTCGCCACTGATCTGTCCCCGCGCGGTGTTTTTGAACAGCGCCCGGCCCACTTCATAGGGTACTCTCGCCGCAGTCAATTCAGTTTCCGTCTGCCCGATGGAGCTGATTTCCGGCAGGGTATAAATACCGGTGGGCACATTGGTGACCGGCTTGCAGGGCTCTCCTGTGATCACCGACGCGACCGCCCGTCCCTGATCAAACGACGCGCTGGCGAGACTCGGCCAGCCGATCACATCGCCGACCGCAAAAATGTTGTCCACCGAGGTTCGATAATCCTGGGACACCTTGAGATTGCCCCGGTAATCCACATCCAGCCCGGTCGCCTCCAGATTCAGCTTATCGGTATTTCCACTGCGCCCATTACACCAGAGAATCGCATCGGCCTTGAGCCGCTTGCCAGACTTAAGACGCAGCGTCACACTGTGATCATCGGCCTCAATGGATTCATACTCTTCGCTGTGACGCACGGTCACATCGCTGTCGCGCAAGTGGTAACTGAGCGCGTCGGAAATTTCGTCGTCCAGAAACGAGAGCAGTCGATCACGATTGTTGATCAGATCCACCTTCACCCCGAGACCGGAAAAGATCGACGCATACTCACAACCGATAACGCCCGCACCGTAGATGATCATATGGCGGGGGGTGTGCTGCATTTCCAGAATGGTATCGCTGTCGTAGACTCGTGGGTGACTGAAATCCACATCCGCCGGTCGATAGGGGCGCGAGCCGGTGGCGATGATGATCGATTCGGCGGTAATCGTTTCCTGGGCACCATCACCCGAGTCGACATTAACGGTATTGGCATCCACGAAAGACGCCATTCCGGTATGCAGGGTCACCCGGTTGCGGATATAAAACTCCGTGTGCAGCTCGACCTGCTTGGGAATCACCTTGGAGGCGGCCGCCAACACCCGGGGGTAGGACAACCAGCGAGTATCCCCCATCTCCCGAAACAGACTCACACTGTTATAGCGAATCAGTTGCTTGACCGCATGACGAAGGGATTTGGACGGAATAGTGCCTTTGTGCGCGCAGTTGCCGCCCACATGGGCCCGACTTTCAATGACGGCAACTCGCAGATTGGATTTTGCCGCCGACATGGCAGCGCTTTCACCCGCTGGTCCGGACCCGATTACCAGCACATCGTAGGTGTGATCAGCCACTAGGATTAATCTCCTGATTGGGTTTTGGAGGACGTTGCTCTCTCTTTACCCTCTGATGCAGCCCCCTGGCTGGCATCGTACGCCAAATCGTCGACGGGCAGACCCGCCTGCTGACGTTCGTTGATGGTTTTGCACTTTTCTTCGTCGTTACCACACAAATCACAGACGTAGTCTTTCTCGCCCAGGGCGGCGCCGACACCGCCACAGGAACCTTTGAGCGGCTGGCGACCGAACAGAACGCCGACGGACATCCCTACCACCACCAGAAGCATGACCAACAGGGAAACCAGAACCATACCCATGTGTTACCTCACCTGCCCTTGGGGCTTTCGTTGTGCACGTTCACTGCTGACGCTCAGCGCCAGGGTGTGAATGCACTGGAATAGTCATCAGTAAAACCGTCATCGGTTTTGACAATCATATACACGGGGAGTTTTTCCCGCTCCGCCAGCGCCATACCCGCTTCCGGCCCCAGCACATTCAGTGCCGTCGCCCAGGCATCAGCCTCCGCAGAGGTTGGGGCCAGCACCGTAACGGAGGCCAGGCGATGAGCTATCGGCCGTCCGGTGCGCGGATCGATGGTGTGTGAGTAACGCACACCGTCGCGCTCATAGTAATTGCGATAGTCTCCCGAAGTGGCCATCGCAATATCCGTCAACGCCAGTGCCTTGCGGCCATCACCCTGAACCAGGCTGGGCTGCTCTACGCCAATGCGCCAAGCATCACCCCGGGGACTGCTACCGCTGAGCCGGACTTCGCCCCCGATTTCGACCAGATAATGCTCGTAGCCCTGAGCCTCAAGCCAATCGGCCAGATGATCCACGCCGTAGCCCTTGGCCACGGCCGAGAGATCCAGACGCACATCACTCAACCGACGGGCCCGCTGACCATCGAGCGCGACCTGGGCATAGCCCATTTCCGAACGGGCAGCTGCAATCGCCGCATCGCTGGGCACCTGTTCAGGCTCAGCTTGAGGGCCAAAGCCCCACAGGTCGACCAGCGGCCCAACCGTAATATCAAAGGCCCCCTCACTGCGCTCACTGATGCGCCGACTGATGGCCAACACTTCCGCCAGCGGTGCCGACAGAGACTGCCACTGCCCGACCTCCGAGCGATTGAACTGCATCAACTCGGAGTCATCAATGTAAGTGGACATCTGCTGATTGATCTGCGCCAGCTCACGTTCCAGACCCGCCTGAATCGTCGAGGGGTCGACCGACGGAGACTGGTCCGTCACCACCAGGGTGACGTTGAACGTCGTGCCCATGGTGGGCCCGGAGAACCGATGCGCCTCATAATCAACACGAGGCTCGCAGCCGCTCAGCAGCAAACCTAAAAACAAAAACGAGGCCAGCAGTGCCGGCCCCGTTTTTATTGTTGTGAGAACCTTGAACAAATCCTGTCCTCTATTAACCGCCGAAGTCGTCCAGCATGATGTTCTCGTCTTCGACGCCCAGGTCCTTGAGCAGTTTGATGACGGCAGCGTTCATCATCGGCGGCCCACACATGTAGTACTCACAGTCTTCCGGCGCCGGATGATCTTTCAGGTACATGTCGTACAACACGTTGTGAATGAAACCGGTCGGCCCTTCCCAGTTATCTTCCGGCTGGGGATCGGACAGCGCGACGTGCCACTCGAAGTTCTCGTTCTCTTCCTGCAGCTGGTCATACTCTTCGTGGTAGAACATTTCGCGCAGTGAACGCGCACCGTACCAGAAAGTGATCTTGCGATCGGTTTTGATCCGACGCAACTGATCGAAAATGTGCGAGCGCATGGGTGCCATACCGGCACCGCCACCGATGAAGACCATTTCCGCGTCGGTGTCCTTGGCAAAGAACTCACCAAAGGGCCCGTAAACGGTGATGGTATCGCCCGGCTTCAGGCTGAACACGTAGGAGGACATAATGCCCGGCGGAATATCTTTTGAGCCCGGAGGCGGCGTCGCGATACGGATATTGAACTTCACGATACCGACTTCTTCCGGGTAGTTCGCCATGGAATAGGCGCGCATCACCGGCTCGTCGACCTTGGATTCCAGATCGAAGAAACCAAAACGTTCCCAGTCACCCCGGAATTTCTCTTCAATGTCGAAGTCCTTGAACTTCACATGATGCGCCGGGCACTCAAGCTGGACGTAACCACCGGCACGGAAATCGACGTTTTCGCCTTCCGGAAGCTTCAGTGTCAGCTCTTTGATGAAGGTCGCCACATTCGGGTTTGCCTCAACGGTGCACTCCCACTGCTTAACACCGAACACGTCTTCCGGCACTTCGATGACCATGTCTTCTTTGACCGGTGTCTGGCAGGACAGGCGCCACCCCTCACGGGCCTCGCGCTTGGTGAAGTGACCTTCTTCGGTCGGCAGCATGGCGCCACCGCCCTGCTCTACCACACACTTACACTGCGCGCAGGTACCGCCACCGCCACAGGCCGACGGCAGAAACAGGCCCGCATTGGCCAGGCTCTGCAGCAACTTACCGCCAGCGGGAACCTGAATTTTCTTCTCGTGGTTGATCTCGATCGTTACGTCGCCACTGCTCACCAGTTTGGCGCGGGCGCTCAGGATGATTACCACCAACGCCGCAACGATGACGGTAAACATGACCACGCCCAATATAATTTCCAAATTCATCTAGCCTACCTCGCTGGTTACAGGTCGATGCCGCCGAAAGACATAAAGCCCAGGGACATGAGACCGACAGTAATGAAGGTAATGCCCAGGCCCCGCAGGCCCGCCGGCACATCGCTGTACTTCATCTTCTCGCGAATACCCGCCAGAGCGGTAATCGCCAGGGCCCAACCGACGCCGGAACCGGCACCGAAGGCAACACTCTCGGCAAAATTGTAGTCGCGCTCCACCATAAACAGCGAACTACCCAGAATGGCACAGTTCACGGTAATCAGCGGCAAAAACACACCCAGAGCGTTGTACAGCGCGGGCATGAACTTATCCAGCACCATTTCCAGAATCTGAACCAGCGCGGCGATCACACCAATGTAGGTAATCAGACCGAGGAAGCTCAGGTTGACATTGGGCAGACCGGCCCACGCCAGGGCCCCATCAGCCAATACGTAGGTGTAGAGCAGATTGTTCACCGGTACGGTAATCAACTGCACGACCACGACCGCAATGCCCAGGCCAAAAGCGGCACTGATTTTCTTGGAGATGGCCAGGAAGGTACACATCCCCAGGAAGAACGCCAGCGCCATGTTTTCAATGAAAACGGTCCGTACAAAGATACTCAGTAACTGTTCCATGATCAGGCCTCCTGCGGCTTGGTGTTAGGCGCCATCTTGAACTCTTCTTCCTCGACCTGCTCCGGTTTCCAGGCGCGGATGGCCCAGATGAAGAAACCGATCAGGAAGAATGCGCTCGGCGGCAACAGCAGCAGACCGTTCGGCACGTACCAACCACCCTCGGTCACCGGAGTCAACAGAGTGACGCCAAACAGGCTGCCAGAGCCGAACAGCTCGCGAATGAAGGCCAGGCCCAACAGGATGACGCTGTAACCCAAGCCATTACCCACGCCGTCGATAAAGCTTGGCAGCGGCGGGTTCTTCATGGCAAAGGCTTCGGCGCGGCCCATGACGATACAGTTGGTAATGATCAGGCCCACGAAAACTGACAGCTGTTTGCTGATGTCGTACGCCACTGCCTTCAGCACCTGGTCTACCAGAATCACCAGTGAGGCGATGATGGTCATCTGCACAATGATCCGGATACTGCCCGGAATGTGATTGCGTACCATGGAAACGAACAGGTTGGCAAAGGCGGTTACCGCGGTCAGCGCGATACACATGACCACTGTTACGCTCAGACTGTTGGTAACGGCCAGAGCAGAACAGATGCCCAGAATCTGCAGCGCAATCGGGTTGTTGTCAAAAATCGGTTCGATCAGAAGTTGCTTGAGCTTCTTCATGGCTTAGGCCTCCCCTTCGCGCAAGTTCTTCAAAAACGGCTTGAAGCCCATATCACCCAGCCAGAACTCCACCAGGTTATCCACACCCTTACTGGTCAGGGTAGCGCCCGAGAGGCCGTCCACCTTGTACTGAGCATTGGGGTCGGAGGAGTCGACACTGCCTTTGATGACCGACAATTGGACATTGCCATCGTCGCCATAGACTTTCTTACCGTCCCACTGGGCCTTCCAGCTCGGGTTATCCACCTCACCGCCCAGACCGGGGGTTTCGGCGTGTTCGTAGAAAGTAAGACCGGCAACGGTATTACCATCGGCTTCGATCGCCATAAAGCCATAGAGGGTGGACCAGAGTCCGTAACCGCGAACCGGCAATACCAGCGTCTGCAGTTCGCCCTGCTCGTTCTCCACCAGGAAAACCTCGGCGTAGCGTTCACGACGGGAGATGCCCGCAATGTCTTCATCACCGCTGAGATCCATGGAACGGCTCGGATCTTTGGCCGCCTTCCACTGATCGTAACTGTCCGGATCCACTTCATCGGTGAATTGGCCGGATTCGAGATCCACTACACGGGTTTTGATCCGCGATTCGAAAATCTCTTCGACGCTGCCCTCTTCCCCGCTGAGACCGGCCGCAGCAATGATATTGCTCTTGAAGTCCAGCTCCTGGTTCATCTGCTGCATCGGGCGCAGCAGCACGGCGGCTGTCGACACCACGACGGAGCAGACAATACACAGTGCCAGAGTCACTGTGATGGTCTTTTTGATCGTATCGTTATTAGCCACGTGCCAACCTCCGCTTGATATTCGCCTGTACAACAAAGTGGTCAATCAGAGGGGCGAACAGGTTGGCAAACAGAATCGCCAACATCATCCCCTCCGGGAAGGCCGGGTTGACGACGCGGATCAGCACACACATGAAGCCGATCAGAGCGCCAAACCACCAGCGACCGGCGTGGGTCATGGAGGCCGATACCGGATCCGTAGCCATGAACATCATGCCGAACGCAAAACCGCCCACGACCAGATGCCAATACCAGGGCATGGCAAACATCGGGTTGGTATCGGAGCCAATCGCATTGAACAGCAGCGTGGTTGCGATCATACCCAGCATCACACCGGCCACAATCCGCCAGGAGGCAATGCCCATGATCAACAGAATGCCGCCACCGATCAGAATGGCCAGCGTGGACACCTCACCAATGGAGCCGTGAATGTTGCCAATGAACGCGTCCATCCAGCTCATCTGCTGGTATACACCGTCCATACCCTGCTGGAAGGCGACCGACAGCGCGGTGGCGCCGGAGTAACCATCGACCACGGTCCATACACTGTCGCCGGACATGGACGCCGGGTAGGCAAAGTACAGGAACGCACGACCGGTCAGTGCGGGGTTCAGGAAGTTCTTGCCGGTACCGCCGAACACTTCCTTACCGACCACAACACCGAAGCTGATACCCAGAGCCGCTTGCCACAGGGGCAGATCCGGTGGGCAGATCAGGGAGAACAGAACCGAGGTAACAAAGAAACCTTCGTTCACTTCGTGACCGCGTACAGTGGCAAACAGGACTTCCCAGAAACCGCCGACCACGAACACCACGAAGTAGATCGGGATAAAATAGGCCGCACCGTGCCAGAAAGAGGCCCAGATGCTGCTGGCGTCATAGCCGCCCATCATTTCAATAAAGGCACCGCGCCAACCTTCCACCGAGGCGATACCCATGTCCGCCATGATGGTGTTGGCCTGAAAGCCCATGTTGTACATGCCGTAGAACATGGCCGGGAAGGTGCACAGCCACACGGTGATCATGATGCGCTTGAGGTCGATGCCGTCGCGCACATGGGCGGTGGTTTTGGTCACACTGGCAGGGCGATAGAAAATGGTGTCCACCGCTTCATACAGGGAGTACCACTTTTCCAGTTTGCCGCCCTTGTGGAAGTTCGGCTCGATCTTGTCGAGATAGTTGCGCAGAGCTTTCATACCTTAGCCCTCCTTCTCAATAGTGGTGAGATTGTCGCGCAGGATCGGGCCGTATTCGTATTTGCCCGGGCACACGAAGGTGCAAAGGGCCAAATCTTCCTCGTCCAGCTCCAGACAACCCAGTTGTTGGGCGGTCTCGGTATCCCCGACAATCAGGGAGCGCAGCAGCTGCGTCGGCAGGATATCGAGCGGCATCACGCGCTCGTAGGCACCCACCGGCACCATAGCTCGCTCACTGCCACCGGTGGTGGTGGTGAAATTGAACTGCTTGCCTTTGAACAGCTTGGAGATGTAAATACCCATGACAGAAAAGGCATTGAAACCGGCGCGCAGGTAGTGAAGCATCGGGCGATCGTTGCCCTCTTCCAACACGGACACCTGCTGGTGGTAGCGCCCCAGGTAAGCCAGGGGGCCACGACCGTTTCGACCACCAAAGACCGAGCCGGAAATCAGGCGGTTCTCAGCGGGTTTGAGCTCACCGGCGGTCAGTTCTTCGAGATTCGCACCCAAACGGGTGCGCAGCAGACGGGGCTTATCGACCTGCGGACCACCCAGAGCCACCACACGGCGGGTATCCAGCTTACCGGTGGTAAACAGGGTACCGATGGCGATGACATCTTGATAACCGATGGTCCAGACCAGCTTTTTGTCGCTGACCGGGTCGAGGTGGTGGATGTGGGTGCCCACATTGCCGGCCGGGTGTACGCCACCAAACTCCTCGGTAACAAAACGCTCGCCCGACGCAGAGGGAATATCGGCACCGGCAGCCTTACAGACAAACACCTTGCCTTCGGTCATTCGACTGAGCACGACCAGGCCCTGCTTGAAGGCCTCGGCCTGCTCGGCAATGATCACCTCGGGGTTGGCCGCCAGCGGATTGGTGTCCATGGCCGTCACAAAGATGGAATTGGGCTTGCTCTCCAGAGCAGGAACCTTGCTGAACGGGCGGGTCCGCAATGCGGTCCACAGGCCAGATTCGTTCAACAGTACGCGGGCATCCTCGTCGGACACCTGAGCCGGGTCCACGCCCTTATAGGCCTCGAAGGTCTCGGCGTCGTCGCCTTCGACATCGATCACAACGGACTGCAGCACCCGGCGTTCGCCACGATTGATGGCCGCCACGGTACCGGAGGCCGGTGCGGTGTAGCGCACGCCTTCCGTCTTCTTATCGGTAAACAGTAACTGACCGAGCTTGACCTTGTCCCCCACCTGGACTGCCATGGTCGGTTTCATACCGTGGTAATCGAAACCGATGACAGCCACAGAGCGGATTTTTGGACCCTCGCTGATGGCCTGCTCGGGCACACCGGATATAGGTAAATCCAATCCCCGACGGATCTTTATCATACGTCTCTGCCTAATCACTCGTTGGATAAACTGACCTGAAGGGGAACATCCCCAACCGATCGGTGTCGTATGCCGGGCTAACGGATTGCGCTTCGCACACTCAACACCAGCGGCCCGACAGTAACTGGGTTGCGATCATCAAATGTGTGCGGATATATAGTTGTTAGAAGCGCAAGTTCCGGGTGCCTTAGCAGGTCAAAGCCCGCCATCCCTCAAAAAGCACCTCAGCTATGAGATTTCTCCGCCTCAACACCCATTGCGGAGTCGATTCGGGCACATTTTCTGCCCACACCCTTGGAAAAATCGCCGCAATTATAAAGATCACAGCGCCGAAAGGCCAGTCCGCTGGCGGGTTTTTTGCAGTCACCGGATGGTACTCACAGGGTGGATGGCGCCATCATCGCAGCAGCCAAACACAATCTCATCAGGTCGGGTACAATGGCGCCTTTTTTCCGCAGCCGTCAAATCATGAGTGAACAGAACCCGCTGAACCCGCCAACCACCGTCCGCCCCGGCGATCGTCAGACCTGGGGACAACTCCACGGTGCCGCCCAAGCGCTCGCCTTGGCAAATGCCGCCCGGTCCCACGAGGGCCTGAGCCTGGTCATCGCACCGGATACCAGCACCGCTCAGCGCCTGGAGAGCGAGCTGCGTTACTTTGCGGGCAACCAACTGCCGGTACTGCACCTGGCGGACTGGGAAACTCTGCCCTACGACACGATTTCCCCTCACCAGGACATCATTTCCGAGCGCCTTCGCACCCTCTACCGACTGCCCAGCACCCGCCAGGGCATATTGGTGGTGCCGGTCACCAGTATCCTGCAGCGGCTGATGCCGCAGAGCTACCTGCTGAGCAACAGCCTGCTCTTGGAGCCGGGCGAGCGCCTGGACCTGGACGCACTGCGCAGCCGGCTGGAAAAAGCCGGCTACCATTGCGTCGACACGGTGTACGAGCACGGCGAGTTTGCGGTGCGCGGCGCCCTGATCGACCTGTTCCCCATGGGCAGCGATTACCCCTACCGGATCGATCTGTTCGACGACGAGGTGGAAACCCTGCGTCGTTTCGACCCCGAAACCCAGATGACTGTCGAGCAGGTAAACCGTATCGAACTGCTCCCGGCGCGGGAATTCCCTCTGGATAAGAACGGCATAAATCGCTTCCGGGATCACTGGCACGCCCGTTTCGATGTCGATCATCGCGCCTGCCCGGTCTACCAGGACGTCTGCAGCGGCATTGCCCCACCCGGGATTGAGTATTACCTGCCACTGTTTTTCGAGCAGTCGAGCCACCTGTTCGAGTACCTGCCGGAGAATACCCGGATTTTTGCCCTGGGGGAGCTGGAAGCGGCCGCCGAACGCTTCTGGAACGAACTGCAGAACCGCTATGAGAGCCGCAAGGTCGACCCTCAGCGCCCGATCATGCCGCCGCGGGACATCTATCTCGGTGTGGACGAGCTGTTCGGCCTGATCAAACCACTGGCCCGTACCTTCGTGCAGACCGCGCCCGTAGAGCCCGGCGCCGGCCGGTTCAACTTTGCCACCCAGGCACCCCCGACCCTCCCGGTCAACCATCAGTCAGACACACCTCTGGCAGCGGTGGAGGCGTTTCTGATGGAATTCGAGGGTCGGGTACTGTTCTGCGCCGACTCCGCAGGTCGACGTGAAACGCTGCTGGAACTGCTGGGACGTATCCGTGTGCACCCGACCATCGTTGAAAACTGGGACGCCTTCGCGCAGGACGACGCGCGCCTGGCCCTCTCCGTAGCGCCCCTGGATCAAGGTCTGCGGCTACAGGACCCGAATGTGGTAGTCATTGCGGAATCCCAGCTGTTTGGCGACCGGGTACGTCAGCAGCGCCGGCGTCGTCAGGCCCAGGACAACAGCGACCTGATCGTCAAGAACCTGACCGAACTCAAACCCGGCGCCCCGGTGGTGCACATCGACCACGGGGTGGGCCGCTACCGCGGCCTGGAAACTCTGGAGGTGGACAGCCAGTCGACGGAATTCCTGACCCTGGAGTACGCCGAAGGCGCCAAACTATACGTACCGGTCACCAACCTGCACCTGATCAGCCGGTTCAGTGGCGCCGATGAGGAATTGGCGCCACTGCATCGCCTCGGCAGCGAACAGTGGCAGAAAGCCAAACGCAAAGCGGCGGAGCAGGTGCGCGATGCCGCTGCCGAGCTATTGGATATTTATGCCCGTCGCGCCGCCCGCAAGGGCTTTGCCTTTGACGACCCTAAAGCGGCCTACGAGAGTTTTGCCGCCGCTTTCCCGTTTGAGGAGACACCGGACCAGCAGCGGGCCATCGAGGCGGTGGTGCAGGACATGCTCTCCCCACAACCCATGGATCGCCTGGTGTGCGGCGACGTGGGCTTTGGCAAAACCGAAGTGGCCATGCGGGCGGCCTTTATCGCCAGCTACAGCGGCAAGCAGGTGGCCCTGTTGGCCCCCACGACGCTGCTCGCCCAGCAGCACTTTGAATCCCTGAAAGACCGTTTTGCCGACTGGCCTATCACCATTGAAGTCCTGTCACGTTTTCGCACCACCAAAGAGGTCAACGAGGTGCTCAAGCGCGTGGAGGCGGGCAAAGTGGACATCGTGGTGGGGACTCACAAGCTGCTGCAGGGAGACCTTCGCTACAAGAACCTCGGGCTGCTCATCATCGATGAAGAGCATCGGTTCGGTGTGCGCCAGAAGGAAAAACTCAAGGCATTGCGGGCGGAGATCGACATTCTCACCCTGACCGCCACGCCGATCCCCCGGACCCTCAACCTGTCGATGTCCGGCATTCGGGATCTGTCCATCATTGCCACCCCGCCGGCGCGACGGCTGTCGGTCAAAACCTTTGTCCGCACCCAGGACGACGCCACCATCAAGGAGGCAATTCTGCGGGAGATCCTGCGCGGCGGTCAGGTGTACTACCTGTATAACGAAGTCAAAAATATCGAACGGGTCGCCCGGGACCTGGGGGAAATGATTCCGGAAGCCCGGGTGGGCATCGGCCACGGCCAGATGCGCGAGCGCGACTTGGAACGGGTCATGTCGGACTTTTACCACAAACGATTCAATGTGATGGTGTGCACCACCATTATCGAGACCGGTATCGACGTACCCAGCGCTAACACCATCATCATTCATCGGGCCGACAAATTTGGCCTCGCCCAACTGCACCAACTGCGGGGCCGGGTCGGCCGCTCGCACCATCAGGCCTACGCCTATCTGCTGACTCCCGAACGGCGCGCCATGACCGCCGACGCTCTCAAACGTCTGGATGCCATTGCCGCCGCCCACGATCTGGGCGCCGGCTTTACGCTAGCCACCCACGATATGGAAATTCGCGGCGCCGGGGAGCTGCTCGGAGAGGAACAGAGCGGCCAAATCCAGACTGTCGGCTTCTCGCTCTACATGGATATGCTGGACCGGGCCATCAAGGCCATCCGGGCCGGCAAGACGCCGGACATCGAACAACCCCTGGACTCTGGTATCGATGTGAACCTGCGCATCCCGGCCCTGATTCCGGCGGACTATCTACCGGATGTCCACACCCGCCTGGTGCTGTACAAGCGACTGGCGAACGCGGAATCCGATGAGGCTCTGCGCGAGCTTCAAGTGGAGATGATCGACCGGTTCGGGCTGCTACCCGAGGCGACCAAAAACCTGTTTGCGGTTACCGCACTGAAATTGCGTGCGGAAAAGCTCGGCATCGCCAAACTCGAAGCCGGCGACCGGGCCGGTCGGCTGGAATTTTCCGAACAAACTGAGGTCGATCCCCTGACCATTGTGCAATTGGTGCAAAGTGACCCACAAACCTACCAATTGGCAGGGGCGAATCATTTAAAATTCGTTCGAAATATGGAAAATGGCGAAACACGACTGAACGCTGTTTCAGAACTGCTGGATAAACTGACGCCCGGAAACCGCTCATGACCCACGCTTTGCGCACCGCCCGCACCTCCCTCGCCCTGGCCGCCCTACTCGGCCTGGCCGCCACCTGCGCCACGGTGCCAACCCTGGCCGAGGACTCGGCCGACTGGTACCAAGTGGAAATGATTGTGTTCGAGCGGATCGGCGGTGCGGACGGCATCGAACAGTGGCCTCGCAACATCCAACTGCGCTACCCATTCAATTGGGTGACACTGCGGGCACCGGAGGCCGAACCGACGGACGCCGACGACACCTCCACCCCTCTCCCCTCCTGGGACAACGGCCTGGCGGCCCTGCGGGAACCGACCCCCGCCGACCCGACCCGCGACGCTTTCCTGCCCCTGCCCGAGGACCTGCGTTCCATGGACCGGTTCGCGAACGCCATGAACCGCTCCGGTCAGTATCGGGTACTGTTTCACGAGGCCTGGCGCCAGCCGGTCACCGAGCTGGAAGAAAGTCCCGCGCTGCTGATTCAGGGCGGCGATACCTTTGATAACCACACCGAGCTTGAGGGCAGCATCACCCTGAGTGTGTCACGCTACCTGCACTTGCACACCCGCCTGTGGTTCACCGAGTTCGAGCCCAATTACGGCCAGCCCCCCGGCGCCTGGCCGGAATTACCTCGACGCCCCGATGCACCGCAGCCGGACATTGCTGCCGCCGCCGACGGCCGTGAAGCCACGCCGCTATGGGGCGACAACTGGCAAAACCCCACCGGTAGCGCCTGGGACACAAGCCTGAACACCACTTCAAGCCTGCCGGACTTTCTGGGAGAGGACTACCTTCCCCGCCGGATCGTGACTCTGAACCAGCAGCGGCGAATGCGCAGCGAAGAGCTACATTATCTGGACCACCCTATAGTCGGGCTATTGATTCGGGTCACGCCTTACGAACGTCCCGATGAGGAGGAGACTGGAGGCGGCGAAGAGTAAGTAAAAAACCGGCGGGAAGGAGAAAAATAATCGACGGGAGAGACGGTTATTGCCTTGACCAACATGGACACACCCGCCCGCTACCGGCGGCGGGTGACCGCACTGGTGTCAGGCAACGGCAACGACGTCGTCGGCCTGAAGCCCTTTGTCACCTTCGAGCAACTCAAACTCCACACTCTGCCCCTCGGACAGAGAGCGGTAGCCCTCACCTCGAATGTTGCGGTAGTGCACGAAAATATCGTCACTGTCTTCGCCACAGGTGATAAACCCGTAGCCTCTGGCGTTATTGAACCATTTGACGGTTCCTGACGCTCGCTCAGCCATAGTGATACCCCATTATTCTTATGAAAATCCTGACGTCTTTCGTCTTTAGTTTTTTAACACCCGGTCTCCCGGGCTCTATTCCATCCGTTATTGACGGACGCCCACGTTTTAAGCCATCTGATCCCGATTGTCCAGTCTCGTCTGTGGATTTTGAGACACTCTTAGCGTTTTTGGTTATATGGAATACCCGAGAGCCCGACCGCCGGTCTAACGCCCGACATTAGCCTCGGGAACGGCGTATAGACCGGGCGCGTTACGCCAAAGCCCCTGATAATCCATGCCGAACCCGAAAACAAAGCGGTCCGGCACCGTCAGCCCAACAAAATCCGCCTCAACCGCCGGCGGGTCAGACAGGCGTTTTTGCACCAGCGCCACCGTATGGATGGAATGCGCCCCCTGATCTCGACAGGCCTCCACAAGCCCCTTCAGCGTCAGTCCCTGATCGAGAATATCGTCAACAATCAGGATCCGTCGACCGGCCAGCGGAGTGGCCGGTCGGTGCAGCCACCGCAACTGGTCATCGCCTTCCAGCCGATGTCCATAGCGACTGGCGTGAACATAGTCCGTTTCCAGCGGCATCGACAGGCGCGGCAGTAAGTGTCCGGCGGTCACCAGGCCGCCGTGCATCACCGTGAGCACCAACAAGGGTTCAGGCCCAGCCAATCGATCACCGATTTCCCCGGATAGACGATCGAGCGCCCGCTCGAGCTCGTCCCGGGTATACAGGCGCTCCGCCCCCTCGGGCCAATGAGCCTCAATCACCCTCGCCACCGGATTGCTCTCCGTCCACCTCGGGACCATAGGTCGCATCGCCCGCCGAACGATTGCTGGGCTCTTGATCCCTGCCTGAGGCCCGGTCTGCTACTTTGTTCTCCGCCGGCAATTCACGCTCAGACCGGGATGCCCGCCCACCGTCATGGCCCGACAGCCGGACCGGTTCGGGCACATGCAGCGTGGAGGTCGGGTACGCAATTTCGGCACCGTATCCCGCGATGATTTCCGAAATTTTCAACATGATGTCCTGCTTGATTTCGTGAAACTCCACCCAGTTGACGGTTTTGGTGAAGGTGTAGACAAAGAAGTCCAGCGAACTGGCGGCAAAGGTGTTGAAATTGACAATGAGCGTCTGATGGTCGGTTTCAATGCGCTCATCGTCCAGCAACATCTGCCGGACATCAGCCACAATATCACCCATCTTGTCGACATCGTTATAGCGGATGCCGATCGTCTCCAGGATCCGCCGATTCTCCATACGAGACGGGTTTTCCACCGAAATCTGGGTAAAAGTCGCGTTGGGCACATAGAGTGGCCGGCGATCAAAGGTACGGATACGGGTCTGACGCCAACCGATATTCTCCACCACTCCCTCAATCTCCTTGTCCGGAGACCGCACCCAGTCACCAACCGCGAATGGACGATCCATATAAATCGTCAAGCCACCGAAAAAGTTCGCCAACAGGTCCTTCGCGGCAAAACCGACCGCGATACCGCCGACACCACCAAAGGCGAGCACCCCGGAAATACTGTACCCGAGCGCCTGCAACAACCCCAGAACCGCAGTGATGACCACCGAGGCCCGCAACAGCTTACTGACCGCACCTACCGTGGTGGGATCACCCGGCTCCCCGACTCTCGGGTTCAGAAACTCTTTCTCTCCCAAGCGGATAAAGCGCACAAGAAACCACGTAACCAGCAACACAATACCCACCTGGCGAATGGTCTCAACCGCGCCCATCAGCTCGATATCCGCTCCCTGATGGGTCAGGTAGCTGGCCCAGCTGATGCCCATCAGCCAGATGATGCCCTTCAGTGGCGGTCGAACCGAGCGGAACGCCATCATCAGCCAGATGGCGTTGGCTTTGTCTGCCTTCCTCTCCAGGCGTTTGACAATAAAACTGACCACCATGGCCACTACCAGTGTGGCCAACACCACGGCAAATGCGTGCAGTATCCAGAGCTGATCCCGATCGGCCAGATCGGTCAAAAAGGTCTTTATCGGATCCAATAATTCCATGGCAATCACTCAAATACGTTTAGACAAAGTTTTTATGTAAAACCCTGCCAATAGATTCATTTCGACTCAGCGGAGTATACCCACGCGGAGGCAAAAGCCAAAACCTCAAGGAAAATTAGGCAATTACAACGTCTGGAACCACAAGCTTCCAGACAATTGCCCCCCCGGAGTTCTCTCTCGCCGTTCGAGCACCGCTTGCTAGGGGGCGGAAAAGCCATGGTAAGGTACCTCATCGGCGATTCCTGCGCACAGCGGACGCTTTTCATTCACGCAGATGGGAGCATTAAGTCATGGGCTTTCAGTCTCCAAGCATTGGCGCCTGGTACTTTGACCGCCAAGACCAGCAGGTTTTTGAAGTGGTCGCGCTGGATGAGCAGCAGGGGACCATTGAGGTGCAGTATCTCGACGGCGCCATTGGTGAATTTGACCTGGAAACCTGGCCCCAACTGCCGCTGGTACCTGCAGCCGCCCCGGAAGACTCCGAGGCCGCCTACGAACTCAGCCAGGAAGATCGCTGGAACGACGATGACGTTCTGGTCCCGGACTCCTGGAACAACCCTCTGAACGACATAGAGCCCGACTTCTTCCCCGGCTACGACGACTGACCCCACCGCCAACCCGCCCTACTCACCCGCCACTTTTATCACCTGTGCTTGCATACAGGTGATAACTGTATATAATCACAATAGCTGTATAAAAACCCAGACCGCAGCGGTCACCCACAGAACTGCCACGGAGCTCGCCATGTACAACTTGACCCCCCGCCAGGAAAAGGTGTTGCAGTTGATCAAGAATTACGCGGAAGAAACCGGCTATCCTCCAACTCGCGCCGAGATTGCCCGCATTCTGGGGTACAAGTCCGCCAATGCCGCCGAGGAACACATCAAAGCCCTGGCCCGCAAAGGCGCCATCGAAGTGATCCCCGGCGCCTCCCGAGGCATCAAGCTGGTCGAGCCCCAGCAGGGACTACCGCTGGTCGGGCGAGTCGCGGCCGGCAGTCCCATTCTAGCGCAGGAACACATCGAAGATTACTGTCAGCTCCCCCACAGCTTCTTTACCCCACAGGCCGATTACCTGCTGCGCGTACACGGCATGAGCATGAAAGATGCGGGTATTCTGGATGGCGACCTTCTGGCGGTTCACCGCACTCAACAGGTCCGCAACGGTCAGATTGTGGTCGCTCGCATTGGTGAGGAAGTCACAGTGAAACGCTTCAAGCGGGTGGGTAACCGCGCCCAGGTGGAACTCTGGCCGGAAAATCCGGATTTCGATGTTATCGAGGTGGACTTGCGTGATCAGGAGTTCACTATTGAAGGTCTCAGTGTAGGAGTCATTCGCCGTGATTAACGCCCCCATTCAATCGACCTCACCGGCAAGCTCCGGTGGGATTACGGAGCTGGTACTGACCCATAACGCTCCGGAGCAGACCCAACTGTTACTGCCCATGGTGGCGCACCTGAGTCGGACCCAGAACGATCGCTGGTTGACCTGGATCAGTCCCGGCCCGGTGGACCGAAGGTTGCTTGAGCGGTACAGCGTGGACATACGCGGCATTCGCCTGATTCACGCACCGGAAACCGACGACAACCGCTGGATACTCTGGGAAGCCCTTGCCAAAGGCAACAGTCACACCGTCATTGCGAGCCCGGGAGCATTGAGTGATCGCGAGCTCAAGCAGCTCGAAGCGGCGGCCTTGCAGGGGCGGTGTCAGGCACTTTTATTGCGGGTTCGATAGCAGGCGTCCTGCATCCATGGTTGGAGCGACTCTGGGTGGTTTGAAAGGCTTACTTGCCACCGCACATGGACGCAGCCCATAAGATTGTGAACCCAACTGAGACGGGAGTCTCAGTGATAAACCGGCTTTTCCTCGGTATCGGCAAACTCACCCAGAAAATCTTCCGCGCCATCCTCGGCAATCTCACTGGCGGCTTCCATTCCCGCCTCGATCATGGCCTTGGCGACATCCAGCTTGCCTTCGCGCATATAGGACAGGGAGTCCGCAGAGAACCGGATGCTTACCAGAGGCTCGCCATTCTCATCGGCCCGCTGTAGAACCACATCGCCATTGGCCAGTTCTACAATTTCATACAGGGATGATGACATAACTTCTCCGCCTTCTTCGATGACAACTAGGCGTCAGTTTACCACAGGCTGCCAGACCTGGGCTCTCAGTATTCCGCGCTGGTCTCCCTCTGTCGTTCCACCAGCTCGTTGAACGCTTCAAACCACTGGGTCAGCCGGGCCTGGGTAACCTTTCCCGGAGCGCCGTCGGGCGACTCCAGGTCGAGCACCTCAATGCGCGCTACCGGCGCCGCTCCTGAGGCGGCCCAGCAGGCGTCGTAGGCCTCTTGGAGGGCACCTAGCCAGGTGTCCGGATCGGTGCGAAGGGTGAGCAGTTCACGGGCCTCTGAGGGGTTCTTGCCGAACCGCTCGAGCGCATCCATCAAGTCCTGCTCGGTGGTGATACGGCTCACGTCGGGAATCGAGTGATTTTCGGCCAACTCCCGTAAATAATGCCGGTAGGCACAGAGCAGGTGAAAAGCGGCCCCATCAAGCAGCGCCTGCTGGCGCAGGCGCTCATTGGCACTCCCGGGCGCCCCGTCCCTGGCCAGTTGTTTGAGCAGCGCGCGACAATAGGCCAGCTTCTGGTTGACCTGAGTCAGACTGGTTCCAGCCATTAACAAACCTCATCAACAGCCCGGCGGCTGATTACTTATTGGCGACCCACTTCCCTTTTTCATAAAAGGCCTTCCAGCCGGTCGCCTTACCTTCCACTTCTGACTGAACATACTGCTCTTTGGTCTTCCGACTGTAGCGAATCACCGTTTTGTTACCATCCGGATCTTCCGTCGGCGCCGAAAAGAGAAACTTGTATTTGGGATCGATCTCTTTTTTGTGCGGCAGAATTTCCGCCACCAGAGGCGCCCGGGTCTCCCGGTTTTTGGGAAACTGACTCGCCGCCAGAAACAGACCGGATGCTCCATCACGCAGTACGTAAGTGTCATCCACCTTCTCACATTTGAGCTCCGGCATGGGTACCGGGTCCATTTTCGGTGGCGCTGGCTCACCGCTCTTGAGCAGCTTGCGGGTATTCTTACACTCACTGTTGGTGCAGCCAAAGTACTTACCGAAACGGCCGGTCTTGAGCTGCATTTCACTGCCGCACTTGTCGCACTCGAGAGTCGGACCTTCGTAGCCTTTCAGCTTGAAGCTGCCCTCTTCCACTTCGTATCCAGGACAGTCCGGGTTATTGCCACAGATGTGCAATTTGCGCTTGCTGTCGAGCAGATAGCTGTCCATTGCGGTGTTGCAAAGCTTGCACCGACGCTTCGTGCGCAGCAGCCGGGACTCGGCTTCCTCATCCGCATCCGCATCCAGCGCTTCGTCGCCGGAGACCAGATTCATGGTGTTCTTACAGCGCTCTTTGGGCGGCAGACTATAGCCCGAGCAGCCCAGGAACACACCGGTACTCCCGGTGCGGATCTGCATTGGCCGACCGCACTGTTCGCACTTGATATCGGTATCGGTGGGCGAGTTGGCCCGCATACCGTTATCACTGCTCTGGGCCTGCTCCAGTTTACGGGTGAACTCCGCGTAAAATTCATCGAGTAGCTGCTGCCAGTTTTTCTCACCCTGGGCAACATCGTCGAGGGAGTCTTCCATACTGGCGGTAAAGCCGTAGTCCATCAGGTCATCAAAGCTCTCTACCAGACGCTCAGTGACGATATCGCCCATTTTTTCCGCGTAGAACCGGCGGTTTTCCTGACGCACGTAACCGCGATCCTGGATCGTGGAAATGATCGACGCATAAGTCGATGGACGACCAATCGCCCGCTTCTCCAGCTCTTTTACCAGGCTCGCCTCGGTAAAGCGCGCGGGCGGTTTGGTGAAGTGCTGGGAGGGTTCAAGCTTAATCAGGGGCAACACCTGCCCCACTTTGATATCCGGCAGCACCACATCTTCATCTTTTTTGGCTACCGGAGGCAGTACTTTCAGGAAGCCGTCAAAACGAATGACCCGGCCCCGGGTGCGCAGCTCGAACTCCTCGGCCTTGACCACGATCGAGGTGCTGGTAAATTCCGCCGGGCTCATCTGGCAGGCCACAAACTGCTGCCAGATCAACGTGTAGAGACGCTCGGCATCGCGCTCCATACCACTCAGATGGTTGGGCTTTACCGTCACGCTGGAGGGACGGATCGCCTCGTGTGCCTCCTGGGCCCCCTCCTTGCTGGAGTAGACCACGGGGCTCTCCGGCAGATAGCGCTTGCCGTACTCCTGCTGGATAAAATCGCGGCAGTTGGCCACGGCTTCCTGACTCAGGTTGGTGGAGTCGGTTCGCATGTAGGTGATATAACCCGCCTCATACAGACGCTGGGCCATCATCATGGTTTTCTTGACACCAAACCCGAGCCGGGTGCTTGCGGCCTGCTGAAGGGTGGAGGTAATAAACGGCGCCGGTGGTTTGGACTTGGTGGGCTTGTCCTCCCGATCCGCCACCTCGTAGCGCGCCCCTTCCAGCGCCTTGACCGCGGCCATGGCCTGGGTCTCATTGAGCGGCTTGAACGCCTTGTCGCCCTGCTTTTTGACTTCAAAGCGAACCGCCTCGCCACCACCGGCTTTCAGTTGCGCTGCCAGGGTCCAGTATTCCTCGGGCACGAAAGCGCGAATTTCCCGCTCGCGCTCAACCACCAGGCGCACCGCGACCGATTGTACCCGCCCGGCCGAGAGGCCTCGGGCGATCTTTTCCCACAACAGAGGCGACAACATATAGCCAACCACCCGATCCAGAAACCGGCGTGCCTGTTGGGCATTGACCCGGTCCCGATCGATACGACCGGGTTGCTTGAAAGCGTTCTGAATCGCGCTTTTGGTAATTTCGTTGAACACCACTCGCCGATACTGCTCAGGCTGACCACCAATGGCCTCCTGCAGATGCCAGGCAATCGCCTCCCCTTCGCGATCCAAGTCCGTCGCGAGGTAGATGGTGTCAGCCTTGGCCGCGAGCTTGCGCAGCTCATCGACTACCTTTTCTTTGCCCGGAAGGATTTCATAGTGGGCGTCCCAGCCGTGCTCGGGATCAATACCCATCCGTTTAATCAACTGCTCTTTCTGCTTCTTTGCCTTGTATTTGGCCTTTTCGGCCGGCGACAGCTTGCGGGTCTTGGCCGCCTGACGGGCGCGCTCTTTGGGATCGACCGGTTTGGAATTGCCGCTGGTGGGCAGATCCCGAATGTGACCGACACTGGACTTGACGATAAAATCATTGCCCAGATATTTATTGATCGTCTTGGCCTTGGCCGGGGATTCGACAATAACTAAGGATTTACCCATGCGACTCTTCTTTGTCCGTTCCGAGTGAGAGCGGCTAGCCGGATGGCCAGAGCGCTGCAAAATGCCGGTTGAGGTGCGCATATATAAGTCCTCAACCGGGCTGGGTCAAGTCGCGAACTTCCTCAGGGCCTCGATCAACCCCGACAGAACCGTCGCTCAGGTGCTTCCCTCACAGCGTTGGCGAGGGCACCGACGGCCCCGGGAAGACACGTCTATCTCATTGATTTACAAGGATTTGATAAAAATAGATCATAAAGCTTTGGCGGCGCTGGCCGATAACCTGGAACGCGGGCGCAAGTCCGACAGGAATTATTTCTACCATTGATGACCCCTGGAGCGTCATGGCCAGCTTATTGCTGCTGACATCACTGCTGTTTCTTTCGCTGCTGATCGTGCATCTGGTCAACCAGCGCGAGGAACGCTTTCGCCAGATCCAATGGCGGCAACGCCGGATTCGCTGGCGAATTGACGCCCTGGAGGAGGTCTTGGTCGGGATCGAAGAAACGCTGCCCAACCGCGCCATCGCCCGTTGTGTCAATCGGGAAATACTGCACCTGCTCGAGCAGATGCTGGAGCTCGAGGCGGGCGACAAAACCCATCTGGAGACCCGGATCGCCCATGTCCGGGAACGGGCGGACGAAATGTTGCACAATCAAGAGGCGAGCCACGCCGGACGCCTGCGCGAGAGCGACGCCGAGATGGCGCGCGCCAGGGAGTGCCTGGATCAGGCCGCTCGGGTATTGCGCCGACAGGAAAACGAGGGGCGCCTGGAGGGGGACACGCTCAGTGACTATCTGCTCGAACTGTCCTGGACCCGACTGATGATCGATGTGGTGACCTACATCGCCGAGGGCCACAAGGCGTTACAGCGCGGAGATATCACCACGTCCCAGGCGTATTACAAACGCGCCCAGGGACTACTGATCGGCTCCGATCACCCCTACTCACAGCGCATGGCGATGATCCGGGAACTCGGGGAGGTAATCCAGGGTAAGCGCAAGGCGCTCAGCCCGGAGCTGATGCCGGAGACGGACTACAATCCCTGAGGGCGGCCAGAGTCTCCTCGACAACGGCGAGCGCCCGGTCACCCCCCGCCTCGGTCCAATAGACCGACCAGCCCCCCGGGTCACCACTGAGGGCGCGCACCGAGCGCGGCATTCGGGGCAGGCATTGGCGCAAACAGGCACGCTCGGCGGGCGTCGCCCGGCCCTTTCCCTGCCAGGCCCACATCCCCATAAAATGTGACTCGTGCTCGTAGGCGGCACGCACCAGCATCCAGTCCCGGGCCGGCCCTCCCCCTTTGGCCGCGGGCTGGCGATAGACCGGCAGCCGCTCCGGCTCAGTTAGATCGGTCGCCTGTTTGGGCAAGGCTTCCAGAGTGACCCGCAGACCTTTTTCGGTTGCCCGCCGACGCACCGCTTCCTGCTGGCGGTCGCGCTCGCTGGGCTGGAGCATCATGACCGGTCCCAGCACCATCGCGAGCACGCCCAGTAAAATGACGACTATCCAGATATTCACCGCTCACACTCCTCCCGGTATTGCCTGTTCCCCTGATCCCGCTCTTTAAAAGTGCTACTATCAATAGCATCGGAGAGCAAAATATCGCTCCCCGTTACAGGTCGTTCGCCAACCAGTTACGGGACGTCAGATTATGGCAGTTTACAAACATATTATTGCTGGCCTGGACTTGTCCGAGGAGTCGCCCCAGGTTTTGCAGAGAGCCACCGAGCTCGCTCAGGCCTGCCAGGCTACGGTCAGTGTTGCCCATGTCATTGAGCCGCTGACATTCGCCTATGGCGGCGACATGCCAGTGGACCTGTCAGAGGTTCAGGAGCAGTTACAACTCAAAGCCGAACAGGAGCTGCATCGTCTGACCCAGCACGTCGATTTTCCCATCCAGCAGGAACATGTGCTGGTGGGTCAGCCCGCCACCGAGCTGCACTATCTCGCCAACCAGGAAGGGGCCGACCTGATCATTGTCGGCAGCCACGGCCGCAAAGGTTTTGCGCTACTGCTCGGTTCCACCTCCAACAGTGTCCTGCACGGCGCCAGTTGCGACGTGCTCGCGGTCCGGGTAGCGGAAGCCGATCCCCGAGAGACCTGATGTTTTGCCGGGGCGCCCCTCAGGCGCCCTGCATGTCCTCCAGCTCGGCCCAGCGTTCAAAACACGCCTCCAACTCTGCCTCCACATCGGCCAGCGCTTTCAAATGCGCATCCACCTTGTCCTGTGGCTCGCTGTAGAACGCCGGATCCGCGGCCTGTTGCTGCAATGCATCCAGCCGGGCCTCCAGCGCTTCAATCCGCTCCGGCAACTGATCAAACTCACGTTGCAGTTTATAGCTGAGCTTTTTGGGCTTGGTCGCCGGGGCCGACGGCGCGGAGGAAGTCCCCTCGGCGGCTGGCTCAGACGGCGCGCTGTCATCGGTCCAGCGTCCCCCCTGGCGCAACCAGTCGTCGTAGCCCCCCACGTACTCACGCACCCGGCCGCGCCCCTCAAAGGCGACGACACTGGTGACGATATTGTTGAGGAATGCCCGGTCGTGACTGACCAGCAGTACGGTGCCGTCGTAGTCGGTCAGCAAGTCCTCAAGCAGTTCGAGCGTCTCGACATCCAGATCATTGGTCGGCTCATCCATGACCAGAAGGTTGGCCGGCTTACTGAACAACTTGGCCAGCAAAACCCGGTTACGCTCCCCCCCGGACAGCGCACGCAAGGGGGTTCTCGCCCGCTCTCCGGTGAACAGAAAGTCCCCCAGATAGGAAATGATGTGCCGCGACTTGCCGTTGAGCTCGATGAACTCGCGCCCCTCGGCAATGTTGTCCACCGCACTCTGATCGAGATTGAGCTGTTCTCGCAACTGATCAAAATACGCCACCTGCAACTGGGTACCCAGACGCACTCGCCCTTCCTGAGGCTCCAGCTCTCCCAGGATCAACTTCAACAGTGTGCTTTTGCCGGCGCCATTGGCACCGATCAGGCCAATCCGATCACCGCGCATGATGACGGAGGAAAAATCCGAGACAATCGCTTTCTCCGGGAAGCCGTAGGACACCCGCTCCAACTCCGCCACCAACTTGCCGGAACGCTCTCCCGAGCTGACCGAGAACGAGGCCTTGCCCTGTAGTTCCCGGCGCTCATTGCGGGTCTCCCGCATGGCTTTCAGAGCGCGCACCCGCCCTTCGTTGCGGGTGCGGCGCGCCTTGATGCCCTGACGGATCCAGATTTCCTCCTGGGCCAGCTTCTTGTCGAACAGCGCATTGTGACGCGCCTCTTCGGCCAGTGCCTGCTCACGGTACTCCAGGTACCGGTCGTAAGTCCCCGACCAGGTGCGCAAATGCCCCCGATCCAGCTCGGCAATGTCGGTGGCAAGTTTCTGCAGCAGGGACCGGTCGTGGGTAATGAACACCAGGGCGCCCGGGAATTGGAGCAGTTGCTGTTCAAGCCACTCAATGGCGGCAATGTCGAGGTGATTGGTGGGCTCATCGAGCAGCAGGACATCGGGCCCGGAAACCAACGCCTGAGCCAGGGCCACCCGGCGGCGCCAACCGCCAGAGAGGTTGGCCATGGCCCAGTCGCCTTCGAGTCCCAGGCGGGTCAGGGTGGTATCCACCTTCTGCTGAAACTGCCAGCCGTCCCGCGCTTCGATCTGCTGTTGCAGGCGCGCCAACTCGCTCATATCACTCTCGCCACCGGCATGAGACAGATGGTGGAATTGCTGCAGCAACCCGCCCACATCCCCCAGCCCCTCGGCCACCAGGTCAAACACAGTTTTGTCATCGGCCTCGGGAAGATCCTGGGCCAACCGCGCCACCTTGACCTCGGGACCCACCTGCACGGTACCCCCATCCAGATCGACCTCGCCGGCCAGCACTTTCATCAGGCTGGACTTGCCGGCCCCATTGCGGCCGATCAGGCAGAGTCGACGACCTTTCTCAACCGACAGGTCAACACCATCCAGCAGTACTTGCAGGCCATAACTGAGCTGGGCATTTTCTAAGCGAATCAATGACATGGGAACACTTTTTGATGTACTGCACAAAGGGAATAAAAATCCGGTTTTTATCGCGGAACGCCAGTAGCGCGAGCCCCGGGGGCCTGTTATGCTGAACATACAAGCGCGGGACGGACGGGCATCATACAGCCTTCCTTCTCGTCACAGAAGAATAATCCGGTCAATCCGCCAATTACCGGTTCATGTACGAGAGAATGAGGTAGCAACGCCATGTGGTCGCTGCGTATTCGGTCCCGCACCTCCCTGTTCGCCGTTTTTGTCGGCCTGTCCCTGGCCGTACCCACAGCACTCGCCGATCCCTCGTCGCAAGACACCACGTGGCCAGACGCCACCACGGCAAGCCCGGAACGCTTGGCCCAGCGCCAGACATTTCTGGAGGCCAGGGATGCTCTGTCCCGGCGACAGATGACCCGCTACGAGACCCTGCTCGAGCAGCTGGAGGGGTACCCCCTCGCTCCCTACCTTACTTACCGGGAACTGACCCGCAATCTGCAGAAAGCGTCCCCCGAGGCGGTCGGGAATTTTCTCGAGGCCGAATCAGGCTCTTATCTCGCCCATCAACTCCAGCGCCAGTGGTTGCACAGCCTCGCCCGCCAGAAACGCTGGGATCAGTATCTCAGCGATTACCCCGGCGACCTTGGGGACACCGAGCTGGCCTGCCACGCCCTCCACGCCCGCCTGACCCGGGGCGACAAGAGTGCCCTGGATGAGGTAGAGCCCTTGTGGAATGTGGCGCGTTCACAACCGGAGGCCTGTGACCCGGTATTCGACCGCTGGATGGCCGAAGGACGGCTGACACCGGCCATCACCTGGGAGCGCCACACCAAGGCCATCAAGGGACGCGCCTACGGCCTGGCTAACTACCTCGCACGGCAGATGCCGGATAGCTGGCAAGGCAAGGCCAGACTCATGCGGGAAGTCAACCGCAACCCCAACGCGCTTGCCCAGACCGCACGTTTTCGCGAGCAGTCCGAGGCCATGCAGGACATCATCAGCCACGGCATTCAACGCCTTGCGCGCCGGGATGCGCTTCAGGCTCTGGCGCTCTGGCGCGGTTACGATGCCCAGCAGCTGTTTTCCCACGCCGAGCGCCTGGCCACCCAGGAAACCATTGCCCAGCGCCTGATCTTCCAGGGCCATCGGGCGCAGGCCGATCAGCTGCTGGCCACCGTCCCGGCACTGGGCAATACCGAGCTGGTCGAATCATTGATTCGCGACGCCCTGGAGCAACTGGACTGGGAGCGCGCCTATACCTGGCTCAATCAGCTCCCCGCCGAGGCCCAGGATAGCGAGCGGTGGCGCTACTGGCGCGCCCGGATGATCGAGGAGCTGGCGCTGGAAAACACCGGCCCCGAACCGAGAGATCTCTACGCCGCCGTGGCCGCCACCCGGAGCTTTTACGGGTTTCTCTCCGCCGACAAGCTGGGCTTCGAATACCGACTCCTGGACCAGCCAGCACCGGTTTCAGACGCCGTGCTGACCGACATGGAACAGCACCCGGCGTTGCAACGCGCCTATGAATGGTTGATGCTCGGCGACACCGTTGCAGCCAGCCGCGAGTGGTATTACACCGTGCCCGGACTGGAGCACGAGCGGATCATGGCCGCCGGCAAATTGGCCCAGCGCTGGGGCTGGCACCGCAAAGGTATCCAGGCAATGATCAGCGCTCGCTTCTGGGACGACTTGCAGATGCGCTTTCCCCTCGCCTATCAGGAGCATGTCCAGACCGCCGCCCGGGAAACCGCCATCCACCCACACCTGCTGTTCGCCATTGCCCGTCAGGAGAGCGCCTTCATGCCCCACGCCCGCTCACCCGCCGGCGCCATGGGACTGATGCAACTGATGCCCGCGACCGCTCAACAGACCGCCCGAAAAGCGGGCGTGCCCTACCGACGCGCCGACCTGCTCAGCCCGGAGAAAAACATCGCGCTGGGGAGCCGTTATCTGAATGAACTGCTGACCGAATTCGGCGGCAACCGGATTCTCGCCACGGCGGCCTACAACGCCGGCCCCTATCGGGTAAAACAATGGTTGCGAGAGAAGACCCACAAGCTGCCCTACGACGTCTGGATTGAAACCATACCGTTTCGGGAAACCCGGGGCTATGTGCAGAACGTGCTGTCTTACTCGGTGATTTACGGCTACCGGATGGGAGAGAAAAGCCCCTTCATTACCGCCGAGGAAGCAAGCGCGCCCTTCTGATCGAGCGCGCTACCGGAATCAGAGGTTCAGGTAGGCTTTCAGCCGGGCCTGAACCACACTCGCCAATTCGTCCGGTGCGAACTTGGACAGAAAGGCATCACAGCCCACCTTGAATACCATCGCCTGATTGAACCCGCCGCTGAGCGAGGTATGCATGACCACGTGGAGGTCACTGAAATCCGCCGACTGACGAATTTCCGCCGTCAGTCGATAGCCGTCCATTTCGGGCATCTCCGCATCGGTGATCAGCATGACCACCTCATCGGTAACCCGTTTGCCCTCGGCAACCCACGCCTGCAGTTGCCGCAGCGCTTTCAGGCCGTCCTGCACCGCAATCAGCTCGAGCCCCAGCTCGCTGAGCGTCTCCCGGACCTGGGCGACGGCGGTTGCCGAGTCCTCGGCGAGTAGCACCTTCAGCCCTCGTGCCCGGGCTTCGCGGGTCAGCGTATGATCCAGCGTCTGCTCGGATACCGCGGTGTTCAGCGCCGCCACTTCAGCCAAAACCCGCTCAACATCCAGAATTTCCACCAGCCGGCCGTCCACACGGGTAATCGAGGTGAGGAAATGACCGCGTCCCGCCCCTTCCGGTGGCGGCAATACCTCCTCCCAGTTCAAATTGACAATACGATCGACCGGCCCGGTCATGAAGGCCTGTACCGAGCGGTTGTATTCCGTGACGATCAGGTTCTGTTCCGTGCCCGGTGGCAGAGCCCGGGCGCCGATCGCGGCACTGAGATCCAGTACCGGAATCGTCTGTCCGCGCCACTGGGTCACACCACACACCTGGGAGTGACTGTGAGGCACCCGGCGCAACCGGGGCATTTTGACCACTTCCTGGACCTTGAAGACATTGATTGCGAACAACTGGGCGCCCCCCAATCGGAACAACAGCAGCTCCAACCGGTTTTCGCCCACCAAGCGGGTTCGCTGATCCACGGTACTGAGCAGGTTTGCCATAGTGAAATCCCCGAAAGAGGGCGCGCTTGATTATTGTCTGATGAGCATTGCAGCGGCGCCGGTAACTGCCGAGTTTAACAGAAATGGCACAATATTCATTAATATGGACTTACCCATTTCCCCGGCCTCCGCCCCCGACGATTGTGTACAAGGACCCGACCGGGCTAAACTGGCCCACTGGTTCGATTTAAGGATAACGCAGTAGCCCCCATGTCTGAGCTTCTACCGCTGCTGGCGCGGCAGCCCATTTTCAACCGTTCCATGCAGGTCGTCGCCTACGAACTGCTGTGTCGCTCAGGCTCCGGGAACCTGGCTTCCTTCACCAATGGTGACTCCGCCAGCTCACAGGTACTGCTGCACACCTTCACCGATCTCTCACTGGAAAAAGTGGTCGGCAAACTCAAGGCCTACATCAATTTCACCCGGACCCTGTTGATCACGCCACCGCCCTTCGACCGCCGCCAGATGGTGGTGGAAGTTCTGGAGGATCAGATGGTCGATCAGGCACTGCTGACCGGCCTGACACAGTTGCGCTCCGAGGGCTATACCATTGCCCTGGATGATTTTGTGCTCACCGAGCAGACCCGCCCTCTGCTGGCATACGCCGACATCGTCAAGCTCGACGTACTGCAACTGTCGGAAGCCGAGCTGCTCGATCATATCGAACAGCTCAAGCCTCTGGGTCTCACCTTGCTGGCCGAAAAGGTGGAAACCTACGAAATGCTCGAGCGCTGCCGGGCCCTCGGGTTCGACCTGTTCCAGGGCTACTTCCTTGCGCGTCCGAAAATTCTCTCGGGTCACAAAATCTCGGAAAGCAAGCAGGCCGTTCTGCAACTGCTCGCTGCCCTGCACGATCCTGACGTATCCATTCTGCGCGTCGAGCAGTTGCTCTCCCAGGACCCGGTACTGAGCTATAAGCTGTTACGCTTGGTCAACTCCGCCGCCTTTGCCCTGCCGCGAACCATCGAATCCTTACGCCAGGCCATCACCCTGCTCGGCCTGGATATCATCAAGAACTGGGTCAACCTCCTGGCCATGGCCAACCTCGGTAACAAACCCACCGAACTGAGTGTCGCGGCGCTAACCCGCGCCCGGATGTGTGAGACCCTCGCCAGCGCCATGCACAGAGACGCCCGCCAGGATGCATTCTTCACCGTTGGTCTGCTGTCCACCCTGGATGCGTTCATGGACGTACCGCTTGATGTGCTGTTGGGCAATCTGTCGCTGAGCCCGGAACTGAGCGAAGCCTTGCTGCGCCACCAGGGGCACGAGGGGCGGATTCTGGATATTGTGGAGCACTACGAACGGGGCGCCTGGGGGGCGATCGACTGGCCCTATCTGAGCAGCGTGGGCATCACACCCAGCCAGCTCTCCCAAGCCTATCTGGAAGCCATTCAGTGGGTGTCCGACACCATGGATCAGATCGGGATAAAGCTCTGATCCGCCCGGCGCTAGACGTCGAGTAACCCCGCCACCTCGCCCGAGCTGAAGGGCCAGCCCAGTTCCGCCCCCGAATCGGACCGGGCGACCACCGGGATGCGTGTTCCGTAGCGGGCCATCAGACTATCCGAATCCGCTATATCCACTTCTTCCAACCGCCACCCGGTCTGTGTCAGTGCAGGCCAGAGCGCATCTTTGGCCTGTTCGCACAGGTGGCAGCCGAGGGTGGTGTATAGAATCAGAACCGGTTCCGACAATCAGGCCTCCCCAGGCGCATCACCGACGTCAGCCGAAGAACGCTGAGACCGATCAACGCCCACCGGATCGGTGGTCAGCACCTCCAGCATCTGCGCCATAAACCCTCGCAGGGACTGGGCCGGAGTCTCGGTTGGATCAGACGGCAGCATGCGCTCGGCGACGTCCAGAAGCAGCGTTTCGGGGCCCGCGGATACCCGGGATGCATCGGCCAGCGCCGCCTCAAGGCCCCGGAGAAACTGTCCCAAGGGCGCCAAGCGCTCCTGAAGCCCGGGACCCTGCTCGGGCTTTCCGGTGCTCCGACCATACGTTTCACTGACCTGTCGGATTGACGATTGACTCAGATTCAGGGAGAAGCTGGCCACTTGCTCGCGATCGTAACCGAGCGCCATGGCCGATTCCAGCGCCCCATCCAGATCACCGGAGAAGAACTGTTCGGCCAGGCGATCAACGCCCCCCAGAAGGGATTCGATCGCGGACCGTTCATCGGCATTCAGATCGCCCTCCACAGACCAACTCAATGACCGGCTGGCCGCTGCGGAAAAGGAAGACCCGTTGCCCGACCCGCTGAGCGACACAGCGGCACTGCTGTTGGCCTGGATGGCAACGCGGTCCCCCTCGGCGGTCATCAGCTCGAAGCTGAACCGACTGGCGCGGGCCTGTTCGTAGCGATAGGCGAGCGGCCCCTCGGACCGGGAGGTGTTGGTATCATCCGCGCGCTCATCCGAAGGGGGTTGACCCAGTTGTTGGTCAACAATCCGCTGCCTGAGGTCGTCGACACCGGCCAACACCCGTTCTCGGGTATCATCGATATCGGCCTGAATTTCGGGGGTAAAGCTGGCCAGGGCTTCCAGTTGCTTCTGCGCCTCGGCAAAGCCCTTTTTGAAGCCCTCCAACCCGGCATCAAGGCGCGCCTGCAGTTGGGCGTCGGTGGCGCCTTCGGCCGCGTCTTTGAGGAGTCGACGTTCGATAAAACCCAGTATATTACCCGCGACTTTTTCAGCGCTCAGGGGCTCAAAGCGGTCGAAGGCCTGAGCGGCCCCACCACGCTTCGAGGCGAGCTTTTCGTAGCCCATGGCCAGGGTCTGCTCGATGGTCTGGAACGCTTTATGCCGGCGTTCCTCCAGGCTGGAGGTCTCGGCGCCCGGGGATCGCTCCGGTGCCGTTGCGCCCTGAGCGGCAACCCCACCGTTGCGCCCGGACTGTTCGGGGAGAAGGTCCGCCGGACGACCGGAGGCACTGTGAATTGAGGAAATGGGCATTGTGCACCTCCCGGGAGGCGAGTGAATTGACGATACGCTTTCCGGTTATCGGCCGAGGCCAGCGGACCTTTAGGTTATTTTTTGACCAGCCACACGACAACCACCGCGGCCAGCAGCCCCAGCAACACCAATCCGCCGACCCAGCCCCGCTGGCGGGCGGTCCGTTCGGAGCCGTTGGTCGAAGCCGTCGGCTGAGGCTGAACCGTTTGTGGCGCCTCGGCCGCTTCCCGTCGGGTCGTCTCATCCACTCTGGGTTTCTGCGCGGGCACCTTTGCTGCGGGCGCCTTGTTCGGCGCAGTGCTGCGCACGGTGGTTTTCCCGAGATCATCGGAGGGGCCAATGACGCCGAAGCTCAGCGTATCAAAGCGCAGCTCGTCGCCCCGACGGACCCTTGCCTCGGTCACCCGCTCGCCATTGAGAAAAGTGCCGTTGGAAGAGCCAAGGTCCTTCACATACAGCAGACCATCCAGAATCTGAAGCTGAGCATGTCGGCGTGACAGGTGTGCGACCGCCAAGTGAATATCACACTCGCTCGAACGCCCCACTACCGTCGTCTCGGCGAGCGGAAATACCCGGGAGCCGAGCGCCGCGCTATTGGGCTTGAGGCTCCACTCGGTCAGTGCCGGCGTGGATAGGCCAACATCTTTTTTCGGGTCGATGATCTCCAACTCCAGATCACCGAGGGTTATCCGGTCGCCCTCCTGAAGCCTGCAGCGGTCATCGATGAGTTTGTCATTGACTCGCAACGGCGTTTCCGGCGCACGGTTTTTGAGAATGAGGCGGTCGGCGCGAACCCCGATGACGAACTGCAGGCTGGCCACGCTGGCGTGGTCCAGGATCAAATCGTTGGTGGCTGAACGCCCCACTTTAACTCCCGGTTCTACCAGCCACACTGACTGGTGCTTATTATGTCGGGCTCGAAGTTTCAGCATAGTTATTATGAATTGCCTGTTAAGGGTTTCAGTGCCCGGCCATCACGGCAGGGTCAGAGTCAGAATGCCACCGCCCAGCGGGCCATCATTGGCCAGTTTAAGGCTGCCGCGGATGCCGTGAGCGCGATGCAACTGGACAATTCGGGCCGCAAACAGCAGCCCCAGGTTGGTACTGCCACTGGAAAAAGAAACGCCCGCGTTCATCTCCAGTGGGGCATCCAGCATTGACTGGGGGTAACCCTGTCCATCATCGGCAATGCGGATGTCCAGCCCCCGGTCCGTCACCTCAGCGCTGATCAACAGTTGCGAGTGCGAGTACCGGGCACAATTTACCAGAATATTGTTGATCACGCCGCCAAGCAATTCGCTGTCAAAGTACCATTTGAGATCCGGATCACACTTTACTGTCACTTCCAGGTCCCGAGCCTGGAACAGCACATCGTTCCGGTCCACCTGGTCCTCCAGCAGGTCCACCACGTGGTGCTCGTCGACCTGAACCCGCAGCGATTCGTGCTGCATGCGATACAGGGTCAACAGCTGAACAAGCTCACTGTTGATTCGCGATGCTTCGTAGCCGAGCACAGAGAAGGTTTTCCGCTGTGCATCATTTTCCGGCGGGTTGTCCGCCAACATGGACTCCAGGGTATGCAGCAGCATACCCAGCGAGTTTTTCATGTCATGAACGCTGGAGGCCAGTACAAAGCTGAAATCCAGACCCTCATCTTGTTCGTCCATTGCTCTCCCCTCTTGGGTGTTCAGGGTTTGATTCACCAATACCACGTCACACCCTCAACTACCGATTTTGACTTTGTTCTCGACTTGCCGATGCAGATCCTGAAGCTGCCGGAAGCGACGGAACTGCTCGTGGTTGGGCAAGATGGTGTCAGTCACAAACTGAAGAGTAACCGACACTTTGGCCAGGTCGCTCTCATGAGCACCTTCCCGATCGATTTTATCCAGCAACGCTTGAGCGAGGTTAAGCCGGACGCCGATATGTCGCGGAAACTTGCGCAACGCTTCATCGAAGCATTCAATCGCCTCCCGGTACTGTTGCTGCTCATAGAAACTGATGCCGCGCTGGTTGATTTCGGCCACCAGCTGCCGGTTTTTATGGCTGACCGGCTCTTCCAGCAGCCGGTCAATTTTTTCCAGATCGCGCTCCTGACCGGCGTGCAGCGACGTCAACTCCTCCAGCAACTCGCTGGCCTCGGTGGCCCGATCCGTAGCGCGATAGGTCTTCGCCAGCTCAAGCGAAGCATCCAGACTCAAGACCAGACCCTCATCCGCCAGCAGCGACTGAGTCTGCTCGAGCAATTGCTCCGCCAGTTTTTTATCGCCCTGTCCCGCTGCGATCTGAGCTTCAATCAACAACGCTTCCGCTTTACGATCGATCTGTTTCCCAAACCGCTGCTCGTAATCGCTGAGGGTTTTCAGCGCATCCCGGGCGTATTGCTTGGCCAGCGTCTTGTCTTCGGCGAACAGGGTCGCCGTCGCCCGGGCAAAATCCAGATGAACATCGGCCCGGTCATACACCGAATTCTCGCCCAGTCGAACCGCTTTGCGGTAGGCCGTTGCCGCAGTAACCACATCGTGGTTCTCCATCGCTGTTTCGGCCAGCGTCTGCTGACGTAAAATCGCGAGCGGAGAGACTTCAACGGCGTGTTCAAGCACTTTCTGAAGACGATCACGGGCACCCTGCTCGCGACATATCTGCGCCTGAAGGTCATAGGCCTTCATGAACAACGGGTGCTCCTGAACGGTTTCTTCCAACCATTGCAGCGCCCCTAAAAGATCGCCGCGCGCACGCTTGACCTCCGCCATGCCGACCATCGCCCAGTCCAGTGAGCGATGCTCGAGTGCTTCGCGATACAGCGCCTCGGCGGCATCAACATCGCCCATCTCGAGATACAGGTGACCGAGCATTTTCTGGCAGTGAGCCGCGAACCGGCCGTCGGAGGCCACTTCTTTGCGACACAGCTGAATGGCGACATCAAACTGCTTGCCATTGATGGCACGATACACCGGTGTCAACTTGTCGCGCCGGGCCATCAGGCGATCGAGACGCCGCTGCAGGGATCGGGTGGTGATCGGTTTGGCCAGGTATTCATCCGGCTCCGAGTCGTAGGCGGCCATGACCATACTGCGACTGGACTCCGCCGAAATCAGAATGAAAACCGCCGTGGGATCAAGAATTTTGTGATAGCGAAGATCTTCGAGTACCTGCTGCCCCGTTTTCCCTTTCCCCAGATTGTGGTCACACAGAATCAGGTCGTACATTTTGGCCTTGCACAGGCGCAGGGCTTCAGCGCCATTGCTGGCGGTATCAATCGAGTTTACGCCCATTTCCTGAAGCATTTTGCTGACGGTCATACGAAAGCTGTCAAAGTCGTCCACAATCAGTGCGTGCAGCTTTTTGTAGCCCGCATAGGCCATAGGGGAGTCTCCGGAACCGAGTCACACAGGGCATCAACGCCTGTCCACAGAATAGCGTATTTACGGAGGGGGGGACAGAAAATCGAGAAAATTCAGGGGGCTGCAGCCACCCCGGTCATGTGGGCTGGCGCCGGCGGGACTCAAACAGTGAGTTGCCGCCCTGCGCTTTGGCGCTGTGCTTTGCCTCAGCCAGTAGCTGAGCCACCTGGTGATGGGTTTTGCAATGTACGGGATCGGGTGTCACACAACCGATGGACAGTGTCAGGGGACCGAAGCGCTGACGCTGGCCAGTGCGATCGTGACTCCAGTAGTCCCGCTGCTCTGGGGGCATGAGGTCGGCCGCGTCCTCCATGAACTGCGCCAGAATGCGCTGGCAGCGAATACGCCAATCATCACTGCGAAAGACCACGACAAAATCATCACCACCAACATGCCCGACAAAATCCAGAGCCTCATGGGCGTGCTTGACCAGAAGCGTCCCCAGCATCAGGATCACATCGTCTCCCAACCCGTAACCGAAGGCATCGTTGAACGGTTTGAACTGGTTGATATCACAATAGGCGACCGTAAAAGGGCGGGCATCGAGAAGTAGCTGGTCTATCCACTCGTACAGAGGCACGTTCCCCGGGAGCTGGGTCAGCGGATTGCTGTGTCTCGCGAGCCGCATTTTTTCCTCGGTGATACAGCGCAACAGCCGTCCCACCCGAACGACGCCGGCATAGCAGCCTTCCCGTTCAACCAGCAGATCCACACTCAGATTCTGCAGGGGGTCCTCAGTGACCATCTGGCCGGCCAGCTTCAGTTCGCAATCAACATCAACCCGGATGGTGCGCTTACATATGAAGGTCGCGATCGGCTTGCCCGCATGCAATTCGTAGGAGTACCGATGAGAGAAAATGTTCAAAAGCTCGCTGCGGCTGACCATCCCCAAAGGTCGCCCCTTTTCCACGACCGGCAGGCAGGTCAGTTGCTGATCGGCCCGAAACCGTTCGACCACGGACAGGGTTGAAACCGTTGGCTCGACGGCCTCGGCGTACTGAACAATGTCACCAACCCGCTGACGGAAGGTAAAGGTCTCGTGCAGTCGCGGCCGAAAACCGACCAGTCCCTCCAGCCCCACCATCTGCCTGGGCGGGTGACTGCAGGGCCTCAGCAAAAGATACCCCTGCACATACTCGACCCCCAGTGCGGCGAGCGTACGCAATTCCTCTTCGCGCTCGATACCCTCGGCAATCACCCGATTTCCGAGCCGATTTGCGATGTCCAGCATGGCACGCACAAACTCCCGCTTGACCGGATCGGCGTCGATATCGCTGATAAAATGTCGGTCAATTTTGACGTAGTCGGGATTCAGCTCACTCCAGACCCGCAGCCCCGCGTAGCCGGCACCCAGATCATCCAGTGCCACCGCGAACCCCTGGTGACGAAAGTGATCCGTGGCCGCCCGGAGCGAGACAAACTCATCCAGCGGCTGGCGTTCGGTCAACTCAAAGACCACCCGCTCGGGATCCAGGCCAACCCGGGTCAGAATCTCCCGGGTGACCCCTTCCCGGTAGTGCCGGTCGGTAAAACTCAAGGGCGACATATTCAGGAACAGCTTACCGGGCAGCGCCTGTGCCACAAAGGCCTCGCAGGCCACTTCCCGACAGGCGTATTCCAGGGCGGCCAGTTGCTGACTGCACCGGGCCGCATCAAACAACTGAGCCGGGCTGTGCAGATCGCTGTCCTCGGGCCCCCGAATCAGTGCCTCGTAACCAACGATCCTGCCACCATCCAGTGCGATGATGGGCTGGAACAGCGGAGTCAGCCGCTTTCGGTCAATCAGGCGTTGCAACGCCTCCGATGGGGCGGATACCGGGGAAAGCGGGCCATTGGCCAGACAGGAGGAGAGATTGGCAGACATTTCTGCATGGTGAAACATCGATGTGACAATTCCGTGACAGACGGGCTCTGCCAATTCGGGAGCGCAATCGGTACAATTCGCGCCTGAACTCGCCCGACTCACCTGGAAATGCCCATGTCCGACAGCCGCTCCGACCAACTCTACGCCGACCCACTCGCTGAAGTCAGCCGTTTCGCCTTCGATCAGAAGGTTGTCGAGGTCTTTCCGGATATGATCAAGCGCTCGGTTCCGGGCTACGCCACCATCATCAACATGATCGGCGACCTCGCCGAGCGCTATGCGACCTCGAACAGCCGCTGCTACGACCTGGGCTGCTCTCTGGGGGCGGCCACTCTGGCCATGCGACACCGGATTCGCGCCAGTAACTGCGACATCGTGGCGGTCGACAACTCCCCCGCCATGATTGAACGATGCCGCCAGGTGCTCGCCGCCGACACCGCCGATCCTCCGGTGCAGTTGCTCTGTGCCGACCTGCAGAGCACCCCGGTCAGCGGCGCCTCCATGGCGGTTCTCAATTTCACGCTGCAGTTCATCCCCCCCGGCGAACGTCAGGCCGTGCTCGACCAGATCGCCGAGGGCCTGCAGCCGGGCGGCATTCTGATCCTGTCGGAAAAAGTGGCGTTCAAGGATCCGCTGCACAATGAGCTGATGATCGAGCTGCATCACAACTTCAAACGCGCCAACGGCTACAGCGATCTGGAGATCGCCCAGAAGCGCAGTGCGCTGGAGGAGGTCCTGATCCCGGAAACCCTCGAAACCCATCGTGACCGACTCCGCCAGGCCGGGTTTACCAGCGTGGACGTCTGGTTCCAGTGTTTCAATTTCGCATCGATGATTGCCATCAAATGATTGAGTATTACCACACCCTCCTAGAGACGCTTCGCCTCGATCCGGTCCTGTCTCGCTGGGCTGAACAACTGCCCGAGCAGATCCGTCGGGGACTGGACACCCGTCGCTACGGCGACCTTCCCGACTGGCTCAATGCGCTGGACCAGTTGCCCGATATTCATGCCGACTCGATCGAGCTGAACAACGAGGTTCGAATCGAGACCGATGACGCGCTTGATGCCGACACCCTCCAGCAATTGCGAAGCGCGCTGGAAGCGTTGATTCCCTGGCGCAAGGGGCCCTATCACCTCCACGGTATTCATCTGGATACCGAGTGGCGCTCGGACTGGAAGTGGGATCGGGTCAGTCCGCATCTGGCGGACCTGACCCACCGGCGGGTGCTGGACGTGGGCTGTGGCAACGGTTATCACTGCTGGCGGATGCTCGGTGCCGGCGCGTCACGGGTCATTGGCATTGATCCATCACCGCGTTTTGTCGTGCAGTTTCTCGCCATTAAACGATTGCTCGGCGGGAACCCGCCGGTCGACGTGGTACCGGTCGGCATAGAGGCCCTGCCCCCCAAACTGGAGGCCTTCGATACCGTTTTCTCGATGGGTGTTCTCTACCACCGGCGATCCCCCATGGATCACCTTCGGGAATTGAAAGAGGCCTTGCGCCCCGGCGGCCAGCTGGTACTTGAGACGCTGGTGATCGAAGGTGGACTGGGTGAGGTGCTGGTGCCTGAAGGCCGGTACGCCAAGATGAATAACGTGTGGTTTTTACCCAGCGGCCCGAGTCTTCTGAGCTGGCTGCGCAAAGCTGGCTTCCGGAACCCCCGCATGGTTGACTTCTGCCCCACCACTACGGAGGAGCAGCGCGCCACTGACTGGATGAGGTTTCACTCACTGCCGGAGTTTCTGGACCCGGACGATCCGAGCCGAACCGCCGAGGGTCATCCCGCTCCGATTCGGGCGGTGTTCATCGCTGAAACCTGAATCAGGTCAGTCGTCGCTCAGCGAGCTCAAGGGAGTGGTCAACCCGAATGCCTGATGGATCTGCTCGCACCAGAGATTCAACCGGCTGAGGGTCAATTCTTCTTGCTGATCCTCATCCAGAGCCAGGCCGACAAACAGGCCCTCTCCGGGAATTTCGGCCTTGGACGCCTCATAATCATAGCCTTCCGTGGACCAGTGCCCTACGATAGTGGCGCCTCCGGCGACCACCACATCGTGCAACATTCCCATGGCGTCAAGGAAGTAGTCGCCGTAGCCAAACTGATCCCCCAAGCCAAACAACGCGATGGTTTTACCACTGAAATCCACTTCTGCCACATCATCCCAGAACTCTTCCCAATCGGACTGAATCTGCCCGAAATCCCAGGTCGGGATGCCGAGAATCATCTGGTTGTAATCCGCCAGGTCCAGTTGCGTCACATCGGCGATGTCGTGCACGGCGACCACATCCTCCCCCAGACACTGCTGGATAAGGTACGCCACCCGCTCGGTGTTACCTTCGTCGCTTCCAAAAAACAAGCCTATCTGCGCCACATACACCTCTGCTGGGTCACTCCGGATGGACGGGAATTCTCCCAATTCTGGCTCCGCCAGGCAAGTGCAGGAAGCATGTTAAAAAAGGTTAAATTGTGTCCCACGCCATGACAGACGGCGGAGCCTGTAGCACACTAGTGATCCAAGCGGCATTCAAACGAGGCAAGAACCGACACTACCATGGTGAAACTGCTACTGATCGACGATGACCAGGAACTCTGCCAGCTGCTCAACGAGTATCTGACCGCAGAGGGGTTCGAAGTGGACGTTGCCCACGACGGCGAGCAGGCGCTGGAGCAGGTCAACCGCGGCCACTACGCGGCGATCATCCTTGATGTGATGCTGCCCAAGCGCAGCGGGTTTGACGTGCTCAAATCGGTGCGCCAAAAGTACACTACACCGGTACTCATGCTTACTGCCAAAGGAGACACCATCGATCGGGTCGTGGGCCTGGAAATCGGGGCCGATGACTACCTGCCCAAGCCCTGCGATCCCAGAGAACTGGTTGCCCGCCTGCGGGCCGTGCTGCGCCGGGCCGGCAGCGCGGTGCAGTCACCGGGCGGCGCCGAAACCCTTCAGGTCGAGGCACTGCGACTGCACTTGGGCAGCCGAAGCGCCCACTGGCAGGACCACGACGTCCCCCTGACGGGCACCGAGTTCAGCGTACTGGAGCTGCTGGTTCGCCAGGCCGGACAAGTGATCAGTAAGGACGAGCTTACCGAGCAGGCGCTTAACCGCAAGCTGACCCCCTACGACCGCAGTATCGACGTGCACGTCAGTAATATCCGCAAAAAACTGACCAGTGCCGGAGCCCGTCGGGAAATGATCATCAACGTCCGCGGCGCCGGTTATATGCTGACCCTGAACGATACCCACGAGGGTGGCCTCGCCTCCGCATGACACGACTTTACCTGAAAGTATTTTTCACCTTCTGGTTGATCACGGCCATGATCATTGTGGCCACCAATGTGCTGGTGCACTGGTTTGACCTTGCACCCGATACCAAGATGCACAAAACCAGCTACGACAAGGACTACGCCCCGGCCCGTCGCCTGTTGTTTCAGATGGTCGGCTCGGCTATCAACCGCAATACTGAGGAATTGATTCAAGACATGAGGGCCATGCCCGGCTGGTCGACCCAGTACTTTTACATTGTCGATGAACAGGGGGATGACTTACTGGATCGACCCGTGCCCAAAGGCGTCCAGGCCCTAATCCCCGAGCTGACCAGCATCAAGCCCTACGGCCGGCACATCGAAGGCCATCAAAAAATCTATGGCCGCTACCTGTCGCTCAATGATGGCCGAAAGATCAAGGTGATTACAGTGTCGTCCACCCACGACGACCCCTCCGAAGCGGATATCATGTGGCAGCTGTTTATCAGCAACATCTGGCCGCTACTGCTGGTCTCGATTCTGATCTGCGGGGTGGCCTGCTACTTCCTTGCACGACATTTTTCCCGCAGCGTTGCCACCCTGCAGAAAGCCACCAAGCAGATCGCCAACGGTGACCTGAGTGTGCGCGTCAGCCCCCACTTTGCCGGACGTAGAGATGAAATTGCGAGTCTGGGGCGGGATTTCGACCACATGACCGAACGGCTCGAGAAGGCCATGCTGGAGCAAAAGCGCCTGATCAAAGACGTGTCGCACGAGCTTCGCTCGCCCCTCGCCCGACTCCAGGTGGCTCTCGGTCTCGCCCAGCAGCGCAGCAATGGCTCGGTCGACAAGGAACTGGACCGAATCAAAAAAGCCGCCGACTACCTCGGCGACGTCATCTCCGACATTCTGGCGCTACCCGTGCACGACAACGGCGGCTGGGAGTTGGATGACACCCTGGACTTGCGGGCTTTACTGGAAACCCTGATGGAAAACTATGGCGCCGAGGCGAGACGCAAGGGGGTGACCCTGGCACTGGATTCGGAGTTGGACGAAGCTCTGGTCCCGACCCACGGCAACATGCTGGTCGGCGTGTTCGAGAACATCCTGCGCAACGCCCTGCACTACACCGATCCAGACACGACCGTGAGTCTCTCGCTCAGCGCCGACATGGCCCAGAAATCCGACGATCCCCACTACTGTGTGCGGGTCTGCGACCAGGGACCCGGGGTGCCGGCAGAGAGTCTTTCCGATATCTTTCAACCGTTCTACCGCACGGACGAAGACCGCAACCGCGAAAGCGGTGGGTACGGGCTCGGGCTGGCCATTGCCCAGCGCAGTGTCGCGCTGCACCAGGGCACCATTGATGCGCAGAACCAGTCGGAAGGCGGGCTTTGCGTCCGTGTCTGCCTGCCGGCTGTGAATGAAAGCTGACCGAAGTGGCGTGCTGAACGGGCGGCACCACCGGCAAGGTTTGGCCGCTCGGCGGCAACCCTTGTCAAAATTCCGCCACCCCATCGCATTTTGATGGTTTACACGCCAAAAGCTGTCAACAACTCCCCCATTTTTTACAATAAAAACAACAAGTTAAAGCTTATTTTCTGAATCTGGCATAAAAATCGCTACTGGGTCTATTCGAGAACGACGTTGCGAGGCAGCTCCATTGCCCGCAGACGTGTCCAACAGACAGAGCGAGCCCGTTCATGCCAGACGATGCCCAACCGCTACATCGCCAACAGCCTCACATTCCACAGAGCGACTCAGCAGAGCAGCGGCTGCACCTCCTGCAACGCCTGATGAGCACTCAGGAACCGGGCACCATGGTCACCCGTTTTTACGACGGGGTGGCACCGCTGTTGAGCCTGAAGGGGCTACGCTATGAAGCCCCGGTACCGGGAGGCATTGTGGATATCGGCAATACCGGACGACACCAGTGCGATTACGCGCTGCACGGCTCCGGTCAGCCCCTTGGTTCACTCCTGTTCTATCGGGATCGTCGGTTTTCCGAAATGGAGCTGGCGCGACTTGAAGAGTGGCTGAGCCTGCTGGTGGTCCCTCTTAGCAATGCCCTCAACTACCAGAATGCTGTGCGTCTGGCCTCCGTGGACGCCCTGACCGGCTTGGGCAACCGGGCCGCCCTCGACGCCACTCTTCACCGGGAATTGCGCCTGGCAGAACGCTGCGGCAGCGAATTTTCCCTGTTGCTGGTCGACGTGGATCACTTCAAACAGATCAACGATCGCTGGGGCCACAGTCGGGGCGATCAGGTTCTCAGAGAGGTGGGTAAGGCGATCAGCCACGCCTGTCGAGAGACCGACTTGGTGTATCGCTACGGGGGCGAAGAGTTTGTCGTGCTGCTCAGTGGCACGGATGCTGATGGTGCTCAGACGTTCGCAGAGCGACTGCGCAAAGCGATCCAGACTTGGGTTTCCGACATGGAGCGACTCTTGGTCACCGTCAGCATCGGAGTCAGCACCCGTAAACCGGAGGGTGAAACCTCTATTCACAGCCTGTTCGACCGGGCAGACCAGGCGCTCTACCGGGCGAAAGCCCAAGGGCGCAACCGGGTGGCTATGGAGTTGGCCTGCCAAACCGGTGAAGCACCCTTCGTTCAAGCAGGGCTCAGCTAAACGGCCCTACTCAATTGTCCTTGGGTGTTCTGGGTTTCTTCTGCTTCACGGCGGGAGAACGCTTGCCGACCCCCGCTCGCAGACGCTTTTCCTGTCGTTCCATGCGCTTTCGTTCGTCCGGTGTCAAACGGCTCACTTTGGGCCGTTCAATCCCCGCGGTCAGCAAAAGATCTCGAATTTCCTTGTCATTCAGCTCAATCCACTGACCGACCCGGACGTGGGAGGGAATGAAAATATTCCCGTAGCGCACGCGTTTCAGACGGCTGACTTTTACCCCCTGGGACTCCCACAGGCGGCGAACCTCCCGGTTGCGCCCTTCCATCACCACGCAATAGAACCAGCGGTTGCGCCCTTCCCCGGCGCCCTCAACAATATCGGTGAAACGTGCTACGCCGTCGTCCAGCAATACGCCTTCGACCAACTGGCGCTTCATTTCATCATCCACCGCGCCCTGAATCCGCACCAGGTACTCCCGGTCGATGACCGAGGAGGGGTGCATCAACTTGTTGGCCAGTTCGCCGTCGTTGGTGAACAGCAGCAGACCGCTGGTGTTGTAGTCCAGGCGGCCCACCGAAATCCAACGCTCGCCCTGCAGAGCGGGGAGGTTCTCGAACACGGTACGCCGCCCTTCAGGGTCTTGACGGGAACAGATTTCACCTTCCGGCTTGTTGTACAGAATCACCCGCTGACGGGACACTTGGGTACGCACCTGAACCCGCTCACCCTTGAAAAAGATGACGTCGTCGGGGGTGACTCGATCCCCCAGGTGCGCTGGACGGTCATTGACCTTTACCAGACCGGCCTCAATGGCGCGTTCCATTTCCCGGCGGGAGCCAAGCCCGGAGCGGGCCAGCACTTTCTGCAACTTCTCATCCAGCGGCGTCTCAGCCACGGGCTTTTTTTCCTTGGGCGTCGCAGAGGCCTTGCCTTTGGCGGCCTTTGGCGAAGCGGTACGACCGCCCTTGCCGGGCGCTGCTGGCTTGCTGGTGTTGCTCGACGGCCCAAAGGGGCCTGGTCGTTTCGATTTACTCATAGGGACGATTGGTCTGCCTCGGGGTTCTGACGCGGCTCGGCGTCTGTATCATTCGTTTCGTCGCGCTCAAACAGCGAACCTTCATAGTATTCGGTCTCGGGGGACGCATCCTTCTGGTCATGCTCACCGTCTGGGTCTTGAGACGCTTCCGACGGCGCCAACTCATCGACATCCTCGTCTGTCGCTTCGTCTGCTGCGGCTTCCCCGTGCTCTACCTCATCCGAAGTGGACAGTTCGGCCTCGTCGTTCACCGGCTCGACCTGCGCCTGAGTCTCGTCGAGATCATCACTACCCGCTTCAGCCTGGTCTGTGTGTTCAGCCCCGTCGTTCTGGTCATGGCTCTCAGCCGCGTTATCGTCAACGCTTTCCTCGGGGCTAGCTTGAGTAGAGGACTCTCCACTCGTGTCGTCATCGCTGCTCTCTTCCGCTTCCGTGTCCAGATCCAGCGCCGCATTGATGTCGTTGAGGTCTCGAATTTCACCCAGGCTCGGCAACTCGTCCAGACTTTTCAGATTGAAATAGTCCAGAAATTGCCGGGTGGTGGCGTACAGGGACGGCCGGCCCGGCACGTCACGATGACCGACGACCTTGATCCACTCCCGCTCGGTCAGCGTCTTGATAATGTGGGAGCTGACCGCGACCCCGCGGATCTCTTCAATATCACCGCGGGTGATCGGCTGGCGATAGGCCACCAGTGCCAGGGTCTCCAGTAGCGCCCGGGAGTACTTCTGGGGTTTTTCTTCCCACAGTCGGTTGATCCAGGGCGCCACTTCAGTCCGCACCTGAAAGCGCCAGCCAGAACCGACCTCCTTCAACTCGAAACCCCGGCCCTCGCAATCCGCTGCGATGGCCTCCAGAGCCGATTTCAACGCCTCGGTTTCCGGCTCTTCACCCTCTTCGAACAGCGCTTTGAGCCGATTGAGATTCAGCGGTTGGCCCGCGGCCAGTAGGGCACCTTCAACAATATTGCGCAGCTGGGTCGATTCCATGGTCATGCTTGGTTCACACTGTTTGATCGGGAGTACCCGGGCATGGCTATTGCACCCGGGCCTTGACGTGAATGGGGCCAAACGGCTCGCTCTGGACAATCTCCACCAGGGATTCCTTGATCAGTTCCATGACCGCCAGAAACGTCACGACGACGCCAAGACGGCCCTCCTCCACGCGGAACAGGGCAACAAAGGGCATGAACTGATTGTGGGCCAATCGGTCCAGTACCTGAGCCATTCGTTCCCGGGTGGACAGCTTTTCCTTTTCCACGTGGTGGCTTTCAAACATATCAGCCCGCCGCAACACCTCAGACAGCGCCAGGAGAATCTCCTTGAGCTCGACATCCGGGTCGGGGCGGGTCAGGTTCCGGTCCGGCGCCTCCGCGCTGGCCTGGAAAACCTCGCGCCCCACCCGGGGCAGCTCATCCAGGTCCTCAGCCGCTTCTTTAAAGCGCTCGTACTCCTGCAGACGACGGATCAGTGCCGCCCGAGGATCCTCTTCTTCCTCTTCTTCCTCGCCGGAGCGCGGCAACAGCATCCGCGACTTGATCTCCGCGAGCATGGCCGCCATCACCAGATACTCCGCCGCCAGCTCAAAGTGCGCGGCGTCCATCAGCTCCACGTAGGCCATATACTGACGGGTGATTTCGGACACATCGACGTCCAGAATATCCAGGTTCTGGCGCCGAATCAGGTATAGCAACAGATCCAGCGGCCCCTCGAACGCTTCCAGGAACACTTCCAGGGCATCCGGTGGAATGTACAGGTCCTTGGGAAGCTCGGTGTAGGCCTTGCCCTGAACGATCGCGAAGGGCATCTCCTCCTGGCTGGGGCGATGCGTCAACTCAGCCGCCGGCGGTTGCTCTGCCGGGTCGTCGCGCTCGGCTGCTTCGGCCGTATTGTCTGCGGATGAACTCATTCACTCTCTCGCCCCGAGGCTACTCGGGATGGCTAACGGGTTGACGGGCATGCGGCTTGATGCCACTGGCCGGGCATTATAACGATTTAACCCGCCGGGGCCTACTCGGCGCTCGTGGGGCATTGCGCGGGTCCTGCCGACAGGGCCTAATCCGGAATGAACGCGGAAGCATCGCCCTTACCCTGCCGGGTTACCTCGGGCACGGCCCCGGTCAGATCAATGACCGTGGTCGGCTCGAGGCCGCAATTGCCCCCGTCGATGACCAGCTCCAACTGATGTTCAAGCCGGTCGCGAATGTCTTCGGGATCACTCATGGGCAGGTCATCGCCGGGCAGCAGCAGACTGCTGGTCATCAGGGGTTCACCCAGCGCCTCCATCAGTGCGAGCGCAATCCGGTTGTCGGGCACCCGCAGGCCGATGGTTTTCCTTTTGGGATGCATCAACCGGCGAGGCACCTCCGACGTGCCGGGCAAGATGAAGGTGAAGGGACCAGGGGTGTGGTTTTTCAACAGCCGAAACGCCTGATTATCCACCTTGGCGAAGGTCGCCAGCTCGGAAAGATCCCGACACATCAGGGTAAAGTTGTGGTGCTTATCCAGGCGACGCATCTGGCGGATGCGATCCAGCGCGTTTTTGTCACCGATATGGCACCCCAGGGCGTAGGCCGAATCGGTCGGATACGCAATGATGCCCCCGCTGCGAATGATATCGACCGCCTGCCGGATCAGGCGATCCTGGGGATTATCCGGATGAATCTGAAAATACTGGGCCATAATCGTGCTCTTGTTGTCATGAGTGTTGTGCAGGTCGCTCACCCTGCAAATCCGGGAAGCTCCCACACCGGCCGGCAGCGCTCGGGCAATGGACCGAATTTTCCCAGTTCCTGCCATGGGGCGTCCGGGCGATGAAAATCACTGCCGCAGGAGGCCGCGAGCCCTTCCCGCTCGGCAATGCGTGCGAGATCATCGGCGACCCCGGAGGGTTGCTGGCCGCTGACCACCTCCAGCGCGTCGCCACCGAGGTCAGCAAAATCTGAAATCAGGGCGCACATTTTGGTTCGGGTCAGCGGGTACTTCTTCGGGTGCGCGAGCACTGCGAGCCCACCGGCTTGATGGATCCAGCCGATCACCTGCTCCATGCCTGGCCACTGGAATTTCACATCGGCCGGTTTACCGGCGCCGAGATATTTCTTGAAGGCGGCGCCCACGTCCTTTACTTTCCCCTGAGCCACCAGAAACTGTGCAAAGTGGGGGCGTCCGAGCTGGCCACCACCGGATTCGCGTCGTGCACCGGCCAGGGCACCGGGAATACCGAGCAGCTCAAGCCGCTCGGCGATGGCCTCAGCCCGACGCGCACGAGTCTCCTGCTGAGCCCGAATGGCCATCTGCAGCGCTGGCGACTCAATATCGATGCCCAACCCGACAATATGGACCCCGCCTTTACCCCACTGGCTGGAGAACTCAATACCGGGAATCAGTGTCAGACCGATATCGGCAGCCGCAGCACGGGCCCGGTTTACGCCCTCCACGGTATCATGGTCAGTCAGCGCCAACGCGGACACGCCTTGGTCCCTGGCCCTCGACATCAGCGCCTCAGGGCTTAAAATACCGTCTGAGCAGTGACTGTGGCTGTGTAAATCGTACAAAAACAGGGCTCCCGCCGTAAAAGCGGCATTATGGCACGTCTGAGCGCCCGGGAGCCAACGAACCTTGCAACCCCTGACTTTCAACATCGAGGCCCGAATGACCGACAGCGACAGCGTCACCGAAAAAACCGCCAAAATCGGCCCAAACCCCAAGCGGGAAAGCCTGCTGGCCAACCTGCTGCTGAACATTGTGATTCCCACCGTCATCCTGACCAAGTTCAGTGGCGAGGAGCACCTGGGCATCAAAATGGGCATTGTGGTCGCCTTGGCCTTTCCGCTGATCTACGGTGCGCGGGATTTTATTGTCAGCCGAAAACTCAACGTATTTTCCGCCCTGGGCTTTATCAGCATTCTGCTCACCGGCGGCATCAGTCTGCTGGAGCTCGATCCCAAATACATCGCCATCAAGGAAGCGGCCATCCCCGGCCTGATTGGCCTGGCCACGCTGTTCTCGCTCAAAACCCGTTACCCGTTGGTCAAAACCTTTCTGTATAACGACAAAGTACTCAAGGTAAACAAAGTCGCCGCCGCCCTTCGCGAGTACAACAATGAGAGCGCCTTTGAACAGACCCTGCGCAATGCCTCCTATCTTATTGCCGGCTCGTTTTTTCTCTCCTCATTCCTGAATTACGTGCTGGCCAAGCTTATTCTGGTGAGTGATCCCGGCACCGTGGCGTTCAACGAGGAGTTGGGCAAAATGACCGCGCTCAGTTTTCCGGTCATTGCAGTGCCCGCCATGTTGGTGATGATGTTTGCCCTGTTCTATCTGTTCCGTCGTATTCGGCAATTGACCCACCTGGGTCTGGACGACGTCATCAACGATGGAAGTGACAACTGATCCCACCGGTTTAACCCCCGGAATTCAACTGTTTGACAAGGAGCCACCATGTTTTATGCCATAATCAGCGAAGACGTTCCCAACAGCCTTGATAAGCGCAAAGGGGCTCGTACTGACCACCTGGCCCGCCTGAACGCACTCAAGGACGCCGGCCGCCTCCTACTCGCTGGCCCTCACCCGGCCACGGACAGTGAAGATCCCGGCACCGCCGGTTTTACCGGCAGTCTTGTAGTCGCCGAGTTTGCTTCGTTGGAGGAGGCGCGCACTTGGGCGGATGCGGACCCCTATGTTTCCGCCGGGGTTTATGCCCGGGTGACCGTCAAGCCGTTCAAGCGGGTACTCCCCTGACCATGAGAGTGATGCGCCATCGGTCACTGAGGTGGAAATTTGTGGCCTGTGCCACTTGGTTTGTACCGTCTTTGGCGTACAATCCCGACGTTTAACCAATTTAAAAAGACTACGGGTATCAGCGTGAACAAACTTCTGATCAGTCTCTGCCTCATCGCCCTGGCCTCGCCCTTAATGAGCGTCTCGGCCCAGGCTCAGGACCGCTATATTTCCGACGTGTTGTACGTGCCGCTGCGCAGCGGTATGGGCAACCAGTACCGGATCGTGCACAGCGGTTTGCCCAGCGGCACACGTCTGGAGCTGGTGCGCGAAGAGCAGAGCAGCGACGGTGAAAACTGGAGCCTGGTCCGTCTGGAGGACGGCGAGGAAGGCTGGATCCGCAGCCAGTTCCTGATGGCGGAACCCACCGCCGAACTTAAATTGAGCAGCGCTCAACAGCGCGCTCAACGGGCCGCGCAGGAAAGCCAGGCGCTGCGTGATCAACTGACGGAAGCGCAGCAGCAGGTGGAACAGTTACAGGCCGAGCTGTCCGATGTGCGCTCCCGATACGAAGCACTTCAACAGGAGCATGAGCGGCTGCGCACACTGTCTTCAGACGCCGTAGGCTTGCACGAGCAGCACCAGGAGTTGAGCGAAAACTATCAGGTATTGCAGACCCGCTACGACGTCGTCCAGGCCGACAATGAACGCTTGAAACGGGACCGTCGCTACCAGGACTGGCTGTTTGGTGGTGGTATTCTGGTGGCCGGCGTCATCCTCTCCCTGATTCTGCAGGCGATCGGAAAACGTCGTCGCCAATCTGAATGGCGCTAAAGGAGCAACTCCGATAATGAAGTTTCTGGCCCTGCTTGGTTTGCTCACTCTGTCTGTCGCCGTACAGGCAGAGAACAATAGCCCCCGGGTCGAGCTGACCACGGATGAGGGCATCATCGTTCTGGAGCTGTTCCCCGACAAGGCACCGATTACCGTGTCGAACTTTCTGCAGTATGTCGATGACGGCTACTACGACGGTACCATTTTCCACCGGGTCATTCCCGGCTTCGTAGCCCAGGGCGGAGGACTGACCTACGATTTTACCCGCAAGCCGCCGCGCGATCCGATTGCCAACGAGTCGGACAACGGGTTGAGCAACAAACCCATGACCCTGGCCATGGCCCGGCACAGTGATCCGAACAGTGCCACGTCTCAGTTCTATATTAATCTGAACCACAACCCCGGCCTGGACGCGACCGAGGAGCGTCCCGGTTACACCGTATTCGGGCAGGTCGTGGACGGCTACGATACCATCGTTACCATTGTTCAGGCCCCCAAAGGTAACTACAAACAGTTCCCGGATGCACCCAATGTCCCCATCCGGATTCTGGAGGCCCGCCGGCTGCCGGCTCCGGCCGATACCGCGGCGGACGGTAAGGAGTCATCGCGATGAATGCCACCAAACTGAGCGTCAACCTGAACAAGGTTGCACTGATCCGTAACTCCCGGGAAGGCAACTACCCGGCTGTGACCACCTTCGGACAGATCTGCCTGGACGCCGGTGCCCACGGGCTGACGGTTCACCCCCGTCCGGATCAGCGCCACATCCGCCCCGGCGATGTATTCGCGCTGAGCGATCTGGTGCAGCAGCACCCGGGCGTCGAGTTCAATATCGAAGGCAACCCGAACGCTGACGCTCTGGGCGACTACCCCGGCTTCATGGCACTGGTCCGCCAGACCCGGCCACACCAGTGCACCCTGGTCCCGGACAGCAATGAACAGCTGACCTCGGATCATGGCTTTGACCTGACCCGCAGTGGCGAAGCGCTGCGGCCCATTATCGAAGAGCTACACGAGCTCGGCTGTCGGGTCAGTCTGTTCATGGACCCAGACCCGGCACAGATTGATCTGGCACGGGCGGTCGGCGCCGACCGGATTGAGCTATACACGGGCCCCTACGCGGCCGCCCACAAAGCGCACAACTCAGAAATGCTCAAGCTGCTGGAACAGTACCGCAATGCCACGGAGCACGCCCGTGACATCGGGCTGGGGGTCAATGCCGGGCACGACCTGAACCTGGACAACCTGGAGCAGTTTCTGCACATCCCGGGTATTGATGAAGTGTCTATCGGACATGCTCTGACCGTCGACGCACTGACCATGGGTATGGCCACTGCCGTGCACGCTTACCTTCGACTCTGCCACCATCAGTAAGGCAGGAGGCTAGAATCCGCCGGGCAAGTGCCCGTTTATCGGCTATCCTTAAGGTGTCAGTCAGACGGTTTTACCCGCCGTAAACAAAGGAGTCAGCCATGCATTCGATTTTGGTAAAAGACTATATGCAGCCGGCCGCCCACGCCATTTCCGTAACCGCCAACACGGCAGAAGTGGTCGAGCGGTTACTGAAGAGCGGGTTGACCGGTGTCCCCGTCATTGATGAGCGTGAAGCGGTCGTGGGTTTTGTCTCGGAACAGGATTGCATCAAGGAGATGCTCAATGATGCGTTCTTTTGCGAAGAGCCCGCCAGCGTCAGAAAACTGATGAGTGAAAAAGTCCTTACCGTGACACCGAACACCAGCATCGTCGAACTCGCCCAGACCATGATGCGCGAAAAACCCAAGAACTACCCGGTGGTCAGTGACGGCAAACTGGTGGGCATCATCACCCGCCGACACGTGCTCCAGGCCTTGATCGACAATGACGAGGACTGCTATCTGCGCACCTGAATGAGCCTCGCACCTTCAGCGCCCCCATGACGAGCCGCGCTCCCGGCTCGTCATCGCCTGACTTCACCCTACACCTCGGACCGCGCAGACAATAGCGCGGCCGACACGGTATAATTCCCGGCCACTTTCCTCAACGATGGTCACTATGCCCAAGCCAGACAGACCCCAGCAGGACTCGGCCAGCTATCGAGCCAAGAAACAGTTTTTCGATTCACTGCTGACGGTGTACGGACGCAAGCCGGTGCTCGAGGCGCTGCGCGATCCGGCGGTCAAGCTGTTTCGCCTGCACCTGGCGGAGAGTAACAAACCCGCCGGCATCCTCGATGAGATCGTCGGCATCGCCAAGTCCCAGGGTGCGGACATTCAGTACCATGACCGCAAGGCGCTATCGCGCATCTCCAAAAACAGCAAGCAGGATCAGGGAGTGGCGGCGGATCTACAATGCAAAGCTTACCAGGCGCTTGAACAGTTCTTGAGTCAACCACCCCGCCCTCATTTTCGATTGTTGGCCCTGGACCGAATCACCAATCCGCAAAACCTGGGGATGATCATCCGTTCGGCGTGCGCGGGCAATGTGGACGGCATTCTGTTACCACAGAAAGGTGGCGCACAGATCGATGCTCTGGTGATCAAGGCAAGCGCGGGTACGGTGTTCCGGGCTCCGATCATTCACTGCCCTGCTCTGCCCGAGGCCTTGGCCAAACTCAGAGAAGCCGGCGCCACCATCTGCGCATTATCCTCACACGCTCGTCAGACGCTGGGTGATTTCAACCCATCCGGCGGCAGTGTGTATGTGTTGGGAAATGAAACGGAGGGGGTGTCGACGGAGACGGCCAAGCACTGCAACCACCAACTGTCCATCCCGATGAACAACGGCGTCGAGTCACTCAACGTAGCGGTCACGGCCGCCCTGATCGCCTTTCAGGACGCTATCTAAGGTTCTCCTTGCTCGCACTTTTTAGTGTGTGTTACGGCGGATGCAGCCTTCGGCTTTATCCGCCCTACGGACACCACAGCAGCTTAGCGTAGGGCGGATAAGCGCAGCGCATCCGCCGCTGCCCAAGGTGCCATACGAAAGGGGCTAGTTCCCGAAACGTCACGCCGGCATAGCGGAGGGAGGGTAGTCCCCTCTGAGACCGTCACCCGCCTGGACGGCGGGTGCCGAGCCCCCAGGGATGGGTTCACGGCGTGTCTCAGAGGGGACTACCCTCCCGCAGCACAACCTACAGGGCTGCCAAACGAGATTGTTACACCCACACAATACGAAGCACCATGAGAAGGTGCTAGAAAAACTGGCTTTTACAACTTATACCCTTCCTCTTCATGATGGGTAATATCCAGGCCGATCAATTCTTCTTCGCGAGTCACACGCAATCCGGAGGTCAGAACACCGGTCACTTTCAACAAGATGAACGTCACCACCCCGGTGTACACCGTTGCCACGACAACGCCAACCACCTGAACACCGAACTGCTGGCCCATCGTCTCGATACCGTCGGCAAAACCCTGACCACTGAACACACCCAGTTGAGTCGACGCAAAGACCCCGGCCAACAGCGTACCCAGCATACCGCCGACACCGTGTACCGGAAACACATCCAGCGAATCATCAATCTTGAATACCCGCTTCATCGCCTGGGTCGCATAGAAACAGACAACGCCGGCCGAAATACCGATAATCAGAGCACCGCCGGGGCCCACGAAGCCCGACGCCGGTGTGATGGTTCCCAGACCGGCCACCATGCCCGTGACGATACCCAGCACACTCGGGCGACCGAACTTCACCCACTCCATCGTCATCCAGGCCAATGAGCCGGCAGCGGCGGAAATGTGGGTGACCAGCATCGCCATGCTCGCGTCTCCGTTGGCCGCCAGCGCGCTGCCGCCGTTAAAGCCAAACCAACCGACCCAGAGCATGCCCGCACCGGTCACTGTCATGGTCATATTGTGCGGGGGCATCGCTGTTTTCGGAAAGCCATCGCGCGGGCCGAGCACCAGTGCTGCCACCAGCGCCGCCACACCGGCGGTAATGTGCACGACAATGCCCCCGGCAAAATCCAGTACGCCCATGGCGCCCAACCAGCCGCCACCCCAGACCCAGTGACAGATTGGAAAGTACACCCCGAACAGCCACAGCGTCGAGAAAATCAGGACCGCCGAGAATTTCATTCGCTCAGCGAAGGCTCCTACGATCAGCGCCGGTGTAATCACGGCAAAGGTCATCTGAAACAGGCTGAACAGGCTCTCGGGAATATCGCCTGACAGGGAGTCCGATTCCATCCCCGAAAACAAGATGCGGCTCGCATCCCCGATCCAGGCATTGCCTTCACCAAAGCTCAAGCTGTACCCAGCCACTAACCAGATCAGTGAGGCGATACAGGCGATCGCGAAACACTGCATCAGAATCGACAGAATATTTTTCGACCGGACCAGGCCGCCATAAAACAGAGACAGGCCCGGCAAGGTCATAAACAGAACCAGAGCCGTTGCCGTCAGGATCCAGGCAGTATTGGCGCCATTGAGTTCCGCTTGTGCCAGCGCGGTACCGGGCAACAGTGCCAGGCAAATCAACCCGAAAGCGACAGGTCGCTTGTTCATACGCTCTTCCTCATTTTGTGTGTCGGCCCAAGGTCGCCGACTATTATTGAGTCTCTACAATGCCCCCGATCGGTGCGGCCAAGTGAGGGCAACCCACTGAAAGTACGGGCAACACCACCCGGCAAATTCCAGCAACCGGAACCTCCGAAGACGGCGTTGCACGAGAGTGCAGAGCGGTTTGGTAAGCAGGAATCGTGCCTCAACATTTTTTCTTTTTATATCAATACGTTAGGTAAAATGCCGAAAGAGGTGACTTATGATTGGCACCAACACTGTGCACGACGGGCACTTTTGTGCACCACAGGAGAACACGGTGCGGGAAAACTGCCTGATCATCGGGCGTCCGTCGAAGCGGGCGCACCAGGATCAGGCAGGAGGGGTTTCAGGGGTCTTGCGCGCGCCTCTGAACGCCGTCACCGCGCGGGCCAGATCGGCCAGCGCGGCGCGGTTGTCGCCGTAGCTCACACGCTCGTAAAGATCCGCAATGCGGATCAGGGCAGGCTCCAGTTCGGCCTGTTGGCGTCCCAACCGGCGAGCCAGCGCGGTCAAAGGCTCTCCCCGTCGGCGCGGACACCCTATGCGTCTCAGTTTGCGCTCCAGACGCGCCAGTTGGCGATCGGCCGGATAGCGGTAGTGCGGGCGTTGTCGCCAGAACATCCAGAGCAGCAGCACCGACACCAGCGAGGCACCGGTCAGCACCACCGCCAGGGCGATCCGCCACAGATCGGCGCCACCGAGCCAGTCTTCCAGAAATGCGTCCTGGCGCCCTTGATCGTAACCGAGCACCCAGCGGTGCCATTCGTAATTGAGCGCATCCCAGCGCAATTGCAGCTGCATCACGAAAGGTAAATCAGCGCCAAAGGGTCTCTGCAGCATGTCGCCGTCCGTGGCGCTCAGCGAGACATCCAGGCCCTGCTCGATGCGCTCCGGTGCCACAGCGCCGGTCGGGTCAAAGCGCACCCAGCCTTCTCCCTCCAGCCACACCTCTGCCCAGGCGTGGGCATCCCGTTGGCGGACGGTCCAATAATCCTCCAGAGGATTGTGGGTGGCGCCCAGATACCCCACCACCACCCGGGCAGGAATGCCCGCCGCGCGCAGGAAAAATACAAAGCTGCTGGCAAAGTGCTCACAGAAGCCTTCCTGCGTCTGCCACAAGAATTCATCGACACTGTGCTGTCCCAGGGTCTGTGGACGCAGGGTGTAACGAAACCGCTCCCGGTAAAGCCCCATCAGCCGTTCTATCAGCTCGCTGGGCGAGCTGACCTCTCGCGCCCATTGCCGGGCCCTCGATCGGGTTTCCGGGTTCGCGTCCCGGGGCAACTGCAACTCCTGACGACGCTCCCACTCACTCAGTCCGGAGCGCTGGAACCCATACCGGGTGTGCGACTGAACCCGGTAGGCAGTGCGCTGCGCGACCGGCTCATGCCGTTGCAGCCGCATCTCCTGCCCTACTCCGATGTCGTCACTCCAGTTGACCGGTGCCGCCAGCGCATACAGCCAGGGTTGGCGGGTCGGTTCCAGCATGACCTCATAGGCCACCGGTTCACCCAGGGGATCGACCTGGTTCATCCATTGCCGGACATCATCCTCGCGCCAGCTCATAAAGTGCGTCGCCCGCTGACGTTCGGTAGGTTGCCATTGCCGCCCATCGAAATAGGAAAACACCAGGCCACGCCAGTAACGGTCTCTGGGCGGCGGAGCCTCGCCATCAAAAGTGACCCGAAAGGCCAGCGCATTGGATTGCGCCAGTTCACCGATATCCCCCGGCGACATGCTGTCACTGATGCCCGTGGTCGCGGTCCGGCGGTCCTGCGGAACCGACCAGAGCGCGCCGGTGCGGGGAATGACCAGAAACAGGATCAGCATGAGGGGTGTCGCCTGTACCAACAACCACCCCGCCTGTCGAATACTGGGCCAAAAGCGGATATTGCCCAACGACTGGTGCGCCGCCAACAACGTCGCGGTCAATAACAACAACGACAGGACGCCATACACGCCCGCCAGCGGCCCGGAGTGAAACAGGAATTGGGTCGCGGACACGAAATAGCCCAGATAAACGGTGACCAGCAGATCCCGACGTCGGCGCAGTTCCAGCAATTTGAGAATAAAGCCGGCCAGCAACAACCCGACCATGGCGGTCATATCAAACCGGGCGCCGTAGCTCATCACCAGACCACCGCCGAACCCCGCCATCAGTCCGAGTCGCACCCACAACGAGGGGAAGCTCCAGGCACCGCGAAAAATCTGCCAGCGCCAGACCACCACGCACAACCAACCGGCCCACAGCCAGAGCGGCGCATGGACCGAGTGCGGCAGAAGAATGATGGCTTGGGCCACCAGCAGCCAGGCGAGACTGGTCCGGGTAACCTGTTCCCGTTCAGCCACGTTCACCTCCCTCGGCCTGCTCCGGCATACCGTAGAGCGCCAGGGCCCGCAGTACCCGCTCCTGATGGGCCTGCCCACGCCCGAGTGGAATATCCAGACCCGGCAGTCGCAGACCGTATTCAGCGGAGGTTTTGCCGTACTCCACGGCCCAGAAGCACAGGCGGCTCAACCGGCTTTCCTGATCCAGCCCCGGGAGGGCGTCCCAGTCCAGCCAGACCTGCTCACTCTGGTAACCGGCGTAATCTTTCAGATAGAGCCCCTGCTCCCGAGCGTAGAGCTTCCACGCCACATGGGCCATCGGGGCACCGACCTGATAGGGCCGAAACCCCTGAAACTCTTCCTGATTCTCCGCCGAAAGCTGCTCTCCCACCTCGCCGCTCAGATGCGCTTGCGGTGGGTGGTCGCTGGAGCGCGGTGCGGGGTAAATCAGTGCCCGCCCATCCAGATGAACCCAGGACCAGACCCGGAACAGCCCCAGAGGGTAATAACTCTGGACCCGGAGGCGCTCCGGAACCAGCCAGCCTCGCCGGCGTGCACGGTACGCAAGAGTCACCGTGCGCTCTGCCCGGTGGGGCACATCGACTTCAACGGTCAGGTCCCGATCCCATCCGAGCAGCAGGGCCTCGTGGCGCGAGCCCGAGGCAGGTTGAAGCAGCAGGTCAAACTCGGCCCACTCCCCGGCGAAGGCGGGATGAGCCCGCTGTATCGAGAGGGTCAACCCGGACAGGTTACGGAACGCATGCACCACCGACACCGTCATCAGACTGAGCAGCAGAAATGCGGAGGCCAACACCAGATTGTTTTCGTAGTTGGTACCCAACAGCCACAGCAGTGTGATGACCAATAGAAAGCCGATCCCCTGCGCCGTCGGAAGAACATAGATGGATTTGTGACGCAGACGGACCGATTCAGCCCGGGGCGCACGACGCACCACCCAGTGCCAGAACCAGTGTGTCAGAGTATTGGGTAAACGCATCGGGGCTCAGTGACTCATCGAACTCGGGCCCTTACCTTACCCTGTTCACCATAAAAAAAGCCACCGGTCGATCGACCGGTGGCTTTTTACTGTCATGCGGAACGGACTAGGGAGCGCTATTGTAAAGCGCCGCCACATCGTCTGCGCTCAAAGGCACATCGTAGATGCTCAGCTCATCCACCAACCCGTCATAGGGGGTATCCCAGTAGTTGACGCCCACCCCGAATACCGTGTTTTCCGCAGGCGTAAACACATCCGGGAAACCCGCCCCGGTGAAAACCGCTTCACCATCGAGATACAGCGTCAGGTTACCCGCGTTGTTGACCGCCACAAAGTGCGTCCAGGTATTGGTCGCAATCTGGGTTCCGGTATCGCCATCAAACCAGTCCGTACCGGACCAGAGCATGGTGTTGCCGGCACCGGGACCATTGGGCACTACACTGATCCAACTGTCGGCAGACGCCGCTCCGAAGAACGCCGAGGTGAATTGGGTCAATGCCGACGGATTGAGCCACACCGATACGGTGTAGGTTGCATCGGTAATCAGGTTGTCCGGCAGTGCGACACCATAGGTACCGTCGAGACTGAGTGCGCTACCGACACGCCCCTCGTCAAAGCTGAGCGAGCCTCCGGTGTTGTCCAGCCGGTTACCGGTCACCGTACCCGAACCCACATTGCCCGTAGCATCGTCGAGATGATCATCGAAGCTGAAGCGCGCGGCGGGCTCCGGCATACCTTCCGACAGAACGGTGACCGTAATGTCTCGGGTGACCGATTGCCCCTCCAGACTCAGGGTCGCGGTCAGAGTCACATCGGCATCGCTAGCCGCCGGCCGGGTCACTCGTGCAGCGGCCCCATCAACTTCAACGACGCTGCTGTCTGACGAAGTCCAACTGACCGCGGTCGCAAACGGGCCGCTCACCGGCAGCGCAAAGTCTTCAATCACGGCGCTGGTATCGCCGAGCGTCAACTGGTCACGGGCAACGCCGAGCAGCTCCGAGGTGGACAACCGATCAATATCCAGTGCCTGAACTTCGGCGGCGCTGAGCGCCGCATCGTACACATTGAACTCATCCACCAGACCATTGAAGGGCAGATCCCAGTAATTGACGCCCAGCGCGAATCGACCCGTATTGTCGGTAAAGAAGTCCGCGACAGAACCACCGGCATACGCCTGCTGGCCGTCGATATAGACCCGTACATAGCCCTGGGAGACCGACACCGCCAGGTGACTCCACTCCCCGGCGGGAATGGTCTCGCCCGTCGCTCCGTCAAACCACGCATCGTTATTCCGGCTCCAGAACATCACGTTCTCGTCCCAGGAACTGGGCAGGAAGCTGAACCACTGGCTCGGTTCGACCAACGGGTCTGAAGTATCCCCCGGCACTTCACCAAACACCAGTGTGGAGAATTGGGTGATGACGTTGGGACGTACCCACAGGGACAGGGTGTATTCATAGTTGTTTATCAAACCGTCGGGCAAGCGCACACCGCTGCTACCATCCAGTGACACCGCCTGTCCGGCATGGCCCGTGGTGTAACTGAGGTTGCCCTCGCCCACCTTATGAATACGGTCACCCGTGCTCATGGCGGCCTCATACTGACCCGTGCTGTCGGTCAGGTCGTTTTCAAACTCAAACCGCGCCACCCGGTTGAAGGGCATGCGTTCGGGCACCAGTACCTCGAGGGTGACCGTTTCCTCTTCGCCCTGATACAGAATGGTCGCGGTGAGATTGACCATCGCATCACCGGATCCCGGTGCGGGACGCTCGACCCGGCCGTCGGTATCAATGACGGCTTCATTGCTGCTCTCCCAGAGAATCTGGGCACCGCGAATACCGACAGTGGGCAAGGTCAGCGCATCGCCTTTGAAGGTTTCCGGCAGAGTCAGCTCGGCCGCAACCGCTGCCAACACCTCGGCTGTAGATTGGACGGGCAACCGGGTTCCCCAAACACTTTCACCGCTGCCAGAGACCGCCGAAAATGCCGGCACGAGCGCCGCAATGCGTTCGTCCCACTGCCAGCGCAACTGCCCTTCGTAACTGCCTAGGCCATCCAGTTGCATCACGATGCGATTGAGCGCTTCCGGATCCAACTGATAGGTGCCGGTCACTTCGCCGGTAATTGTGCCGTCGTCATGTAGGGTCATTGCCTGCGACTCACGGGCTTCCCGGTTGATGTCCTTGCCATGATTGATGAACTGGTAGTCGCCGACCACATCCTCGCTATCCACCACGTTTTCGCCCTCAATAGGGGCATACCGGTGCGGTGATGCGACGAGCCACCCATCGGTGGTGGCCATTAGCTCGTGGACCCGAATGGCATGCTGCTCGCCTCGATTCGGAAAGCGAGTGTGAGTAATCAGGAAGTGTTGCCCGGTCTCTTGATCGTAGTAGGCCGAGTTGTGTCCGGGCGCAAGGTAGCCGCGACTACCGTGCTCGTCACCGGTGCGTGAACGGAAGTTGAAACCGCCCATCAACTTGACGCCATAGGGCGCGATACTGTCCCAGCCACCCCGGGCCAAGGCCATGTCGTTCCCCTCGGCGTCCAGATAGGGACCATCGGGCGTGCGCGAGCGGGCAATGCGGATGTTGTACCCGTCGGTCGAGACAAAACCGCCAAAGGAGGCGAACATATAGTAGTAATCGGTCTCGGGACTGTAGAGCACAAAGGTACCCTCAATCGCGCTGTGGTCGCCTCCGGTCAGATGTTTGCCGTAGCCCTGCCCCGGTTCGGGCAGCCCGGTTGCCTCATCCATTGCAAGAATGTGAATACCGCCCGCGTAAGAGCCATAGATCATCCAGAGATTGCCATCCTTGTCATGAAACGTGTGAGGATCGATGGCATTGGGGTGGATGTTGCCGTTATAGGATTCGATCTCTCCCACGCCGTAGCCCTGATCAATTTCGGCGTCCGTCTGCCCGGACCAGAGGAAGATGCCCTGGTTTTCATAGGGACCGAAAATGCTGTCCTCCGAGGTGGCCAGACCGAGATAGGAACGCGGTGCATCGCAGACGCCGCTGGCCGGGTTGGTGCAGTGGTTAAAGTAGAAGTAGTACTTGCCGTCGGCCAGTTTACGGATATCCGACGCCCAGGAACCTACATAACCGCCGGTCCACTCAATGCCTTCGGCCACTTCCGTTTCGTAGTTGCCAAACAGCGGGTAATCAGTGAGGTCGGGATTCTCCAGCGCGATACCCGGTGCCTCGGATGTCCAGGTAATCAGGTCCTGGGAGCTGGCCATTGCCAAATGGGAACCCACCACGTAGTAAGTGCCGTCATCGTCCCTGAAGACCGAGGGATCGTGCACCGCCACATCGTTGTACTGGATCAGTTCGCTGTCGACGGTAGGATTGGCCCGGGGTTCCACTCGTGCAAGACTCGACGAGCTGGAGGATTCAGACGCGCTTGATGACACCTGTGACGAACTTGAACTGGAACTTGAGGCCACCGATGAGCTGGACCCACCGTTGTTTTCATCACTGCCGCCACAGGCCGCCAGAACCAGGGTACTCCCCAGCACCCAGGATAGTCGTTGTATTTTCATGATCTAATGCCTCTGCTGCATTTATTGTTAGACAGAACTGCAACAGAAATAGTATTACAATACTACGTTAATTGGTAGACATATAATCACACAAATAACCAGATTTCAGAATGAATTCGGACTAAAAAAGACAGAAATTTAGATCGCAATGCGATATAAGCCGCCAAACAGGGCAAAACCTACTTTTATTTGTATTATTTATATTAGGCGGAAACTATATCAACAGCGTTCAGGAGCTCCGTAATCAGCGCCTGCTCGTGACCCTCGGTGCCGCTGGCAGCCGGGGCAATTCGGTGCGCCACCACGGGAGACAGCAATGTCTGCAGGTCTTCAGGAATGACGTAACTCCGCCCGTGCATGAACGCCCAGGTCTTCGAGGCCCTAAGTAGCGCCAGAGCCCCTCGTGGGGAGAGGCCGCAGGCAAACTCGGGGGAGTGCCGGGTGTAGTGAACCAGCCGTTGCAGATAATCCAGGAGGCTGTCTGAGGTTTTGACCTGTTCCGCAGCTTGTCGAATCTTGGGCAGTTGTTCGGGCTTCAGACGGGTTTTGATACCGGCCAGTTGTTGGCGGGGATCGCCGCCGAGGAACATTTGGCGCTCGGCATCCGCACTGGGGTAACCGAGGCTGATGCGCATCAGAAAGCGGTCCAGTTGCGATTCGGGCAGCGGGAAGGTCCCCATCTGGGACAGGGGGTTCTGGGTGGCAATGACGAAAAAGGGATCTTCGAGCTTGCGGGTCTCCCCTTCCACCGTGACCTGACGTTCCTCCATCGCCTCCAGCAATGCACTCTGGGTTTTCGGCGTGGTCCGGTTGATTTCGTCGGCCAACAGCAACTGCGTGAATATCGGGCCCGGATGGAAGGTAAAGCGCGACTGCTCCCGCTCAAACACCGATACGCCGATAATATCGGCGGGCAGCATATCACTGGTGAACTGGATCCGCTGGTAAGACAAGCCCAGCACCTTGGCGAGTGCATGGGCCAAGGTGGTTTTCCCCATGCCGGGCAGGTCTTCAATCAACAGATGCCCGTCGGACAGCAGACACGCCAGAGCGAGCTTTATTTTGTCTTCCTTACCCAACAAAACCTGGCCGATTTCATTGACAACAACCTGGATAAAATCCCGCATTGACTCTCTGCCCTGTTCTGATGGGTTCGGCAGACTCAGGACAGTCCGCGCAGTAAATCGTTTTTCAGATCCTCGACATCCTCCAGCCCCACCGCCAACCGGATCAGATTGTCGGCAATGCCGGATTCGGCCCGCTGCTCCGGCGTCAGGCGTCCATGGGTGGTCGTCGCCGGATGCACGATGGTGGTTTTGGCATCACCGAGGTTGGCAGTGAGCGAGCAGATCCGGGTGCTGTCGATCACGCGCCAGGCGGCAGCCTGATCCCCTTTGACCTGAAAGGACAGTACCCCACCGAACGCCGACTGCTGCTTGCGCGCCAATTCATGCCCGGGGTGTTCGGGAAGACCGGCGTAGTACACACGCTCGACCTGGGGCTGACGCTGGAGCCATTCAGCCAGCGCCTGCGCATTGCGTGAGTGGGCCTCCATCCGCAGACGCAGGGTTTCCAGCCCTTTCAGGAACACCCAGGCATTGAAGGCACTGAGGGTAGGTCCGGCACTGCGGACAAACGCCAGCACGTCATTGATGGTGTCCCGATCTCCGGCAACCACCCCACCCAGGCATCGCCCCTGGCCATCGATGTATTTGGTCGCTGAGTGAATGATCAGGTCAGCACCGAACTCGATCGGGCGTTGCAGTGCCGGAGTGCAGAAACAATTGTCCACCACCAGTCTGGCACCCCGCGCATGGGTCAGATCCGCCAACGCCTGGAGATCGACGACATCGCACAGAGGGTTAGACGGGGTTTCCACAAACACCAGCCGGGTGTTGGCCTGAAAACCGCGCTCCCACGCGGTCAGATCGGTGGGATCCACAAAGGTTACGCCAACCCCGAACCGCTGCAGATACTTGGTAAACAGAACCGTGGTCGTGCCAAATACACTCCGGGAGCAGAGAATATGATCTCCCACCTGCAGCAGGGCCATACAGGTGCTGAGAATGGCCGACATACCGGAGGCCGTCGCAATGGCACTTTCGGCCTTTTCCAGGGCGGCAATACGCTCTTCAAACGCCCGCACCGTCGGATTGGTATACCGGGAATACACATTGCCGGGGGCGTCACCGGAGAAGCGGTCTGCCGCCTCTTGGGCGCTACCGAACACATAACTGGAGGTCAGGAACAGCGCTTCGCTGTGCTCTCCTTCCGCCGTGCGGTGACATCCCGCACGAACCGCCAGGGTGTCAAGGCCAGCACCGATCAAGCTGTCATCATATTCACTCATGAGCGATCTCTTCAGGGGTTTTCCGCCACATCATTGTGCAGGCCGATCAGAGTAGCCTCCGGCTTGGCCGCTTTCTTGTGCGCATTACTCTTGGCGCCATCATTCCGCTCGGCCTCAAGTTTCTCCAGATAGGCATCATCCACATCGCCGGTCACATACTCACCGTTGAACACAGCACAGTCAAACTCGGTAACCTTACGGGTCCCCTCCGCCGAGGCGGCCACCAGATCTTCCAGATCCTGATAGATCAGCCAGTCGGCACCGATCTCCCGACAGATTTCTTCGTGACTGCGACCGTGAGCGATCAGCTCTTTGACCGTCGGCATATCGATGCCGTAGACATTCGGATAGATGACCGGTGGTGCGGCTGAGGCGAAATACACCTTGGCGGCGCCGGCATCTCGGGCCATTTCGATAATCTGCTGACAGGTGGTGCCACGGACAATGGAATCATCCACCAGAAGCACATTCTTGCCACGAAACTCCAGCTCGATGGCATTGAGTTTCTGGCGCACAGACTTCTTACGCTGCTGCTGCCCGGGCATGATGAAGGTTCGACCAATGTAGCGGTTTTTCACCAGCCCTTCCCGGAACTTTACGCCGAGATTGTAGGCCAGCGCCTGCCCGGCTACCCGGCTGCTGTCGGGAATCGGCACTACCACATCAATATCATGGTCGGGACGCTCGCGTAGAATCTTTTCCGCGAGCTTTTCACCCTGGCGCAGGCGAGCCTTGTACACTGAAATGCCGTCCATGATCGAGTCTGGACGGGCAAAATACACATGCTCAAAAATACAGGGACGCAACCGGGTATTCTCGGCGCACTGGCGACGGTGAAGTTCGCCCTCGGCGGTGATATAAATCGCTTCACCGGGAGCCACGTCAGCGATCAGATCAAAGCCGAGTACGTCCAGCGCAACACTTTCCGAGGCAACCATGTACTCGGTCCCGCCTGAGGTTTCCCGCTTGCCATAGACCAGGGGACGAATACCATTTGGATCGCGGAACGCAATGAGACCGTAGCGGGCAATCATCGACACCACCGCGTAGCCACCACTGACCCGACGATGCACGCCGGCAATGGCTTCAAAAATGTCATCCTCATTAGGCTGCAACTTACCTTGAGACTGCAGCTCGTGGGCAAACACGTTGAGCAACACCTCGGAGTCCGAGTCGGTGTTGACATGACGCAGGTCGGTCTTGAAAAGCTCTTCACTGAGCTGGTCCGCGTTGGTCAGGTTGCCGTTGTGGGCCAGGGCAATACCGTAGGGAGAGTTCACATAGAAAGGTTGAGCGAGCGCCGGGCCCGAGCTGCCCGCCGTCGGATAGCGCACATGGCCGATACCGATATTGCCCACCAGCCGTTGCATATGACGGGTCCGGAATACGTCTTTCACCAGACCGTTGGCCTTCTGCTGAGCCAGCTTGCCGCCGTCACAGGTCATGATACCCGCTGCATCCTGGCCGCGATGTTGGAGTATGGTCAGCGCGTCATAGAGCTGCAAATTGACATCGCTCTTACCCACAATACCCACAATGCCGCACATAGAAAAACCACCTTTACGTCATGAAAAACGGAACACCCGGGGGGCGTCCCGGGATTAAAACCACTGAAAAAAGAAGCGGGTTGTCTCGGCCGCCAGTGCGCGAGCCCAATCCTCGAACGCGAGAAAATGCGGTACCAGAGCCGACTCCCGCCACCACTCGTCCTGGTCAACGGGAATGATCGAGGGCAACAGAATGAGCAGCGCCATGACCACCACCAGACCACGGGCCAGCCCAAACAACATGCCGAACAGTCGGTCGGTGCCCGATAGACCGGTCATCCGGACCAGCTCGCCGATCAGATAATTCACCATAGCGCCGACGATCAGTGTCGCCGCGAACAGAATGACGAAAGCCGCCATTTCTCGAATGGAAGGGGTGGGAATCAAGTCCGTGAGCAGCACTGCCAGACGATCGCCGAACAGCACAGCCACCACAAAGGCCACCAGCCAGGTAACCAACGACAGGGCTTCTTTGACGAAGCCGCGTTTGATGCTGATAAGGCTGGACACCAACAGTATGCCCAGTATGGCCCAATCTGCCCAGTTCATTCGCTGGCCCGACTCATGCTATGGAAAGCTCCCCTGTTGCTTGCGCGCGCATTTTAGCAGAGGCACCTCGGATCAGATACCCCCGGCGCCCGTCGGGGGCACCGGAGAGGCTCAAGGCTCAAAACGCAGAATCAACGCGTCGACCTTCAGAGCCTGATCGACTGCGGCCTTGGTCGACTCGGCCTCCGACCGACTCACTTTCGGACCGATAAACACCCGGCTGACCGCTCCGGCGTCGGTGCTGGCAGAGCGTACATAGGCCCGGTAGCCCTCTCCCTGCAACCGGTCCCGCAGCGCCCGCGCGGTATCCGGGTCGCGGAAACTGGCGACCTGAATCACCCAGGCGGTACCCTCATCAGTATTCACCTCCGGCGCCGCCGTTTCCGACGCAGAACGTTCCGACGGCGGATCGGACTTAGCTTCTGCCGGGTCGGTCTGGGCCTCTTCCAGAGAGTCCACCACCGGCTGGGAGTCATCTTCGGGCATAAACATGGTGTCAGGCTCTGGTGCCGGCTCTATATTCTCCGGCGCAGAGGGCGCTTCGAAGACCATGGTGTCCCGGGAGGGACGGTCGGGAATCAGCGTCTGGGTACTGACCGGCTCCACCTGCCGATCCCGCAGGATGCTGGGCACGACCAGAATGCCAATCGCGATAAGGACGATCGCACCCACCAGGCGCTGTTTCAGACCGCTATTCATGGTTACTCTCTATATTGTCGCGCAAAAGGTCTGGCCTATTGCTCTCAGCGTCCAGCCAGTCGAGGGCCGCGCTGACCGTGTAAAAAGACCCCATTATCACAATCCGATCTCCGGGCCGGGACGCCTGACTCAATCGCCCCATGACCTCGGCTACTGTACCACAGCCGATTGCCGAGACATTGAGCGTCGCCAGGTCCTGCTCCAGCTGTGCCACCGTGGCGGCTCTGGGGATCTCCGGAAGCGATACCAGCCAACAGTGAGTCATCAATGGAGAAAGCGGTGCCAGGGTGGCGACCCGATCCTTATCCGCCATCATCCCGACCACAAGGTGGGTATCCACCACTCCAGCGCTCGTCAGGCGGGCCGCCAGATGCCTGGCGGCAGCGGGGTTGTGTGCAACATCCAGCACCAGGGTTCGCCCCGCCCAGGGGCGAGTCTGATAGCGCCCGGGCAGCGTCAGCCGATCGAGGCTGGCGGCTTGCGCCAATGGCTTGACCTGATAACCCAGCTGAGCGACGACCTGAAGGGCCGCCGCAACGCTCGGCCATGGCAGCACCGGCCGCTCGAGCTGGCACTGTTGAGGCTGACCGTCGCGGCCCTCCCCCCACCAGCACCAACCCTCTTTCTGTAGCGTAAATCCAAACTGCTCGCCAATGCGCTGTAGCTCAACACCAATTTCGCCGGCCGCGGACAGCAGGCCAGCCGGAGGTTGCTCATCAGCGCACAGTGAAATCCGACCGGCACGGTAGATACCGGCTTTTTCCCGACCGATACTGTCCCGATCATTGCCCAACCAGGCCTGATGATCCAGGTCCACACTAGTGACTACGGCCACATCGGCACCCATCAGGTTAACCGCGTCCAGACGCCCACCCAGCCCCACTTCGAGCACCATGACATCCACCGCCTGCTCCTGAAAAATCAGCAAAGCGGCCAGGGTGCCGAACTCGAAGTAGGTCAGACTGATGTCGGTGCTCGCGGCATCGATGCGGGCAAACGCTCGGCACAACTCATCGTCTCCGACTGGAACACCGTCGACCTGGATGCGTTCGTTATAGTGCTGCAGGTGGGGAGAGGTATAGGCACCAACCCGCTGCCCGGCCGCCCGCAACAGGGCGGAACAGGCGGCCACGCAAGAGCCCTTGCCGTTGGTACCCGCGATGCTGACCACCCGAGCCTGGGGGGATAGCAGGTCGAGGCGCTCGGCCACCGCACGGATTCGAGTCAGGCCGAGTTCAATTTCAGTGGGATGATGGCCTTCGAGCCAGTGTAACCAGTCGTCCAGGCGCTCAAAGCGCATTGCTGGTGCCAATCAGACCGCCTCGCGGCGAGTGAATTTAGCCAACAGGCGCGCGAGCGTATCGCGCATGTCCCGACGATGGATGATCATGTCGATGGCACCCTTGTCGAGCAGGAACTCACTGCGCTGGAAGCCTTTAGGCAGCTTCTGCCGAATGGTCTGCTCAATAATGTTGGGACCGGCAAAACCGGCCCGGGCATTGGGCTCGGCGGCATTGATGTCACCCAGCAACGCGAGACTCGCGGATACGCCGCCGTAGACCGGATCGGTCATGACCGACACGTAAGGTGTGCCCTGACGCTTCAGACGTTCGATGACAGCACTGGTCTTGGCCATCTGCATCAGGGAGATCAGCGCCTCCTGCATGCGGGCACCACCGGTGGCCGAAAAACACACCAGGGGAATATCTTCCTCCAGCGCCACTTTGGCGGCCCGAGCGAAGCGTTCGCCGACCACGTAGCCCATGGAGCCGCCGTGGAAGGCAAACTCAAACGCCACTGCCACCACCGGCATGCCTTTCAGGGTTCCCTTCATGGCCACCAAGGCGTCTTTTTCGCCCGTGGTTTTTTGGGCGGTTGACAGGCGATCTTTGTACTTTTTCACATCGCGGAACTTCAGACGATCGATCGGCTCGACATCGGTCGCCAGTTCCTGACGATTGTCCTCATCCAGAAACAGGTTCAGCCGGGTTCTGGCGCCAATGCGCATGTGATGGTCGCACTTGGGGCAGACATCCAGGTTGCGCTCCAGTTCGGGACGATAGAGGACCGCCTGACACTTGACGCATTTTTTCCAGAGCCCTTCCGGTACCTTGCTGCCACCACGCTTACCCTCTGCACGGGCCATGCTCGGTACAATCTTTTCTAGCCAACTCATGTCGATTCTCTCTGCGAAATCTTGAGGTTTTCAGTCTCTGCCGGGCTGCCGGGCCCGACTCGGGTATTCGTTACTCGGAGCGATCAGGCATCCAGCGCTTTGCGGATACCACCCACAATATCGCCCACGGCGGCGGATATCTGCTCGGGCGACTGCTCGTACCGATCACCCATGGTGCTCACCAGGACGCTACCGATCACAACGCCGTCGGCCAGCGCGGACAGCTTGCGAGCCGTTTCCGGATCCTTGATGCCGAAGCCGATACACAGGGGCAGATCGGTCAGTTTACCAAACTCGTCCAGCTTGGCCTTGACCGCGTCCACATCCAGGTGTCCTGCGCCGGTCACCCCCTTGAGGGAGACATAGTAAATAAAGCCGCTGGCGAGGGCGGAGACCTGCCGGGCTCGCTCAACACTGGTGGTCGGCGCCAGCAGCAGGATGTTATCCATGCCCACGGCGGTCAGCTCGCGCTTGAGCGGCTCCGCCTCTTCCGGCGGCAGGTCAACCGTGAGCAGACCGTCGACGCCCGCCTCGGAGGCCAGCCGCGCAATGGTGTCGTAGCCCATGCGCTCGATCGGGTTGGCATACCCCATCAGTACGACGGGCGTATCGGCATCGGTCTCCCGAAACTGCCGCACCAGCTCCAGCGTGCCGCGCAAACTGATTTTGTGCTCCAGCGCCCGCTCGTGGCCTCGCTGGATCACCGGGCCCTCCGCCATCGGGTCGGAAAAAGGAACACCGACCTCGATGATATCGGCCCCCTGCTTGACCAGTTCGTGCATCGCGGGCAGCGTGGCTTCGGGGTAAGGGTCACCATTGACGATATAGGTCACCAGGGCTTTTCTTCCCTGCGAGCGCAGGTCCTGCAGACGTTTGGCAATACGACTCATGAATTTTCTATCCTGATTCTGCGCTTACACTTCGATGCCGTCGAGTTTGGCAACGGTAAGAATGTCTTTGTCTCCACGGCCGGAGAGGTTCACCACAATACTCTGATCCGGACGCATGGTCGGCGCCAGCTTTTCGGCATAGGCCAGAGCATGGCTCGACTCCAGAGCGGGCATGATGCCTTCAGTCAGGGTCGTTTTACGGAACGCCGCCAGCGCTTCCTGGTCATTGATCGCCACGTAATTGACGCGCCCCTGATCTTTCAACCAGGCGTGTTCCGGCCCCACACCAGGGTAATCCAGGCCGGCGGAGACCGAATGGGTCTCGATGATCTGGCCGTTTTCATCTTCCATCAGATAGGTCCGGTTGCCGTGCAGCACCCCGGGGATACCGGCGCTCAGCGGAGCGGCATGGCGTCCGGTCTCAACGCCGTCACCGCCGGCCTCGACGCCATACATCTCGACACCGTCATCGCCCAGGAAGGGGTGGAACAGGCCGATGGCGTTGGAGCCGCCGCCCACACAGGCCACCAGGGCATCGGGCAGACGACCGGTCTGCTCCAGACACTGGGCCCGGGCTTCACGCCCGATCACTGACTGGAAATCGCGCACCAACTGAGGATAGGGGTGCGGACCGGCCACGGTGCCGATGATGTAGAAGGTATCGTCGACGTTGGTGGCCCAGTCACGCATGGCCTCGTTCATCGCATCCTTGAGGGTGCGGGAACCGGAGGTCACGGGAATGACTTCGGCTCCGAGCAACTTCATCCGATAGACGTTCAGGGATTGGCGCTGGACGTCCTCGGCCCCCATGTATACGCAACACTTGAGACCGAGCCGTGCCGCGACAGTGGCCGATGCCACGCCGTGCTGCCCTGCCCCGGTTTCGGCAATCACCCGCTGCTTGCCGGTGAACTTGGCCAGCAGTGCCTGACCAATGGTGTTGTTCACCTTGTGGGCACCGGTGTGGTTCAGATCCTCCCGTTTGAGATAAATCTGGGCACCACCCAGTTCGCGACTCCAACGCTCGGCGTGGTACAGCGGGGATGGACGCCCGACGTAGTACGCCAGATCCTTGTCGAATTCCGCCTGAAAATCCGGATCATTTTTCAGGTCGCCGTAAATGCGCTTGAGCTCATCCAGGGCATAAATCAATGTCTCGGACACAAACCGCCCGCCATAAGGGCCAAAATGGCCATCGGCGCTGGGAAACTGGCTGTAGTCGGTGTCAGAGTACCGCTTGCTTGATAACGCTTGAGTCTTAGAGTTCACCTTGATCACCGTTGAGGGCGTTAAACATAAACTGGTTCACTTTGCGGGCATCCTTGAGCCCGGGCGATGCTTCTACCCCGCCACTGACATCCACGCCATAAGGGCAGGTCGCGGCGATCGCCCGTCGGACGTTGTCGGGCGTCAGGCCACCGGCCAGAATGACCGGTCGTTCAGGGTTACGAGGCACCCGTTCCCAATCAAAGGTTTCTCCGGTACCGCCCGGGACCCCTTTGCGGTAGGCATCCAGTAAAAAACCAGACGCGTGTGGATGCTCGGCCATGGCGGCCATGACATCCAACTCAGGACGCATACGCAACGCTTTGATATATGGACGCCCGTAGCGGACGCATTCATCGGCCGTTTCATCGCCGTGGAACTGCAGCAGCTGCAGGGGTACTTCAGTCAGAACCGCGTCGATCGTGGCCGGAGCGGCATTTACAAACAGCCCGACCAGGGTCGCGAACGGCCCTACGGTGCGGGCGACGGCTTTTGCCTGCTCAATGTCCACGGCCCGGGGGCTGGCCGGGTAGAACACCAACCCCAGGGCGTGAGCGCCGGCTCTGAGCGCCAGTCGGGCGTCTTCCGAGCGCGTAATGCCGCATATTTTAACCCGAATGTCCTGACTCATGTCCGCCCTGTCTGCCGCTGTGAAAACAGACCGGGGATACTAGCAGAAATCCGCACAAATTGCTGCCAGAGGCCGCCGGATCAGGGATTTTCCATCAATCCCCCCAGGGGCTCGGGCACAAAAATCGGGCCCGGTTGACCACCGGGCAGGCCAAAGGCCGCCGGGTAATCGACATGGACCAGGTACAATCCGAAGGGACGCGCCGTCACCCCACCAGCGCTGCGGTCCCGGGCCGCGAGAATTTCCGCTGCCCAACCCACCTCCGCCTCGCCGGCGCCAATGGCAAGCAAAACACCGACGATATTGCGCACCATATGGTGTAAAAACGCGTTGGCGCGGACTTCGAGCACAATCAGGTCACCACGCCGGGCAAGATGCAGATAGTCTATCCGGCGTACCGGGCTGCGCGCCTGGCACTGACTGGCCCGAAAAGAGGTGAAGTCGTGCTTCCCAACCAGGGCCTGGGCCGCCTCGCGCATGGCCCCGACGTTCAACCGCTTGCGAGACCAGGTAATGTGTTGGTGAGTCAGCGCCGAATAGGTGTCTCGATCAGAGATCAGGTAGCGATAGGTGCGTGAGCGGGCACTGAAGCGCGCGTGAAAACCGGGCTCCACCGGCCTGGCCCAGCGCACCGCTATATCAAAGGGCAACTGAGCACGAGTGCCGAGCACCCAGGCTTTTTCGGGCCTTTCGGCCAGTGTGTCGAAGTGGACGATCTGACCGGTGGCGTGAACTCCCGCATCGGTCCGGCCGGCGCAAATCAGCGAAATCGGTTCGTTGGCCACGGCACTGAGCGCCCGCTCCAGATACCCCTGCACCGTCGGCACCCCACTGGGTTGAGTTTGGAATCCGTGGTAGTGGGTGCCCTGATACTCGACCGCCAACGCCACCCGATGCATCCCCTCGGGCCACTCGGTATCGGGAAAGATTTCGGCGTTGCGCTTGTAGGCCCTGGGCTGGGTTTGACTGGTTTCGGTCATCACTTACTCTTGCCTCGACAATCGGCCGCCTCTGAGAGCTGAGCCAGCCCTCAAAAACCGCCAATCCTGAAAAACATTGCCAACCCTGAAAAAACAAAGCCCTGCGCACAGGATGCGCAAGGCTTTGAGGGGAACCCGCCGGAAGAATCAGCTTTCGATCCGACCCAACAGCTCCTCGGCTTCCTGCTGCTGCTGTTCGTTGCCCTCCTGGCGTACCTCTTCAAGGATGTCCCGGGCACCGTCCGCATCGCCCATATCGATATAGGCGCGGGCCAGATCCAGTTTGGTCGCCGCCTCATCGGTATCGGCGAGGAAATCCAGCTCCGCGTCCATATCTTCATCGGATTCCTGAGAATCCGACTCCGTGGCCGCTGCATCATCAGAGGCCAGTCCAGACAGCGCCTCCTCAAACACCTGGTCTTCATCGACATCGGTCGACGCCGGCTCTGGCGCTTGATCGGAGGTGTCCGCTTGGGACGTGTTTTCAGGCTCTGAATCGGACGCCCCTTCGAGGTCGGCATCCAGATCGCTCATTTCTTCATCCAGTGAGGACAGATCCAGATCACCGGTTTCCAGGGCATCCAGGTCAAAATCGTCGCTGTCATCCGCGGCGGGCGTCGGCTCCACGCCGGGCTCCTGATCCCGCTGGGCGTCAGACCAGTCTTCAGCCAACGCATCGTCCAGGTCCGCAAATGAATCCTGACCCGCCTCCTGCTCATCCTCAGAAGAGGCATTCCGATCCAGGCCGGATTCGTGTACGGTCAGCTCGTCATCCGCGTCATCCTGAAAATCCAATGACAGGTCGTCGTCTTCGGCAACCGATTCAGAACCCTTTTCTGAATCCGCGCCATCCATCGGTTCCAACGTCAAGGAAGAGGCCTCCGCAGGCTCCTCGTCCAGATCGGAAAGCGCATCGTCAAGAGCTTCGATACCACCCTCGGATGAGGTCTCATCCAGCTCAAAATTCCAGTCATCATCGGTGCTGACGCTGTCGGTGACGGGCGCATCGCTTTCGCCCACTTCGTCGTCCAGCTTGAGATCCAGCTCGGGGAAATCGTCCTGATCGCCATCTCCCACGTCAGCGGCTTTTTCCGACTGCAGGGTGACCTGATCATCCTCATCGTCCAGATCAAAGTCCAGAGAGAATTCCTCGTCAGCTGTCGCTGGTTCGGACTCGTCAAAGGACAGGTCATAGCGGTTCGATGAGACGTCCAGATCCGACTCGGTGGTGACCGGCTCGACGGTTTCCTTCTCCAGATCCAGATCATCATCCAAATCGAAGTTGAAGTCGTCGTCCAGACTCAACTCATTGTCATCCGCGGCCTTCCGGTCGCTCTCCGGCGCCTTGGGCTCTTCGTCCAGATCGAGATTGAAGTCAAAATCGTCGCTATCGCTCTGTTCGAGCGAACTAAAATCGTCCTGCTCATCACCAGGCTGAGTGGCACCCGTATCCAGTGCATTGACATCAAACTCTCCGGCACCCGGAATCGTGTCCCGCAGTTCGCCGGCACGCTGAATGGCCGACCGGTCATCGGTACCCAACAGGGTGGAATAGTGGCGATCAAACGCCTCTACGTCGCGATTTTCGGCGTAGACTTCCAGCAACTTGGACAGGATGGCCGGAGAAGCGGGCTCTTTTTCCAAGCCCTTGAGCAACAGCTCTTCCGCCTGATCCAGCTTTCCGTAGGCGATGTAAATATCCGCTTCGCCAACCACATCGCCGGTTTCGGCTTCAACGGAGTCATCGGTCGGCTCATCCCAAGCATCCGGCTCCTCCGGTTCGGCGTCGTCCTGCGCCAGATCGATACCGTCGTGGTCGCTGCCCGACTCATCGGGCTCAAACTCTTCCGCGAATCCCTCTTCGTCAAACGCCGGCTCAAAATCGTCATCGCTGTCCCGCTCAACCGGAGCTTCATCGCTCTGGCGTCGACGCAGCAGAGCCAACACACCCAGCAGGATGACCAGGACACCGGCACCAATCCAAAGGAGGTTGTCCATCACGTGATCCATCAGGGTTTTTTCTTGAGGAATGGAGCGCACGACCCGCTTGCTGCGGTCCACCGGCTCTTCCTGTGCGGGCGCGGCGGCCTCAGAGGTGTCCGCTGCAGCGGCGGGTGTCTCAGCCTCTGCCTCGGCCTGCGGAGAAGGTTCAGCCGCCGCCACGTCAGAGGCTTCTTCCTGCGCCTGCTCCGCTTCGCGGTTTTGTTGGGCACTGGTCTGAAGGGCTCGCAACTGTTCATTGCTGGCCTCAATCAGGCTTTCCATGGTGTCGATCTGCGCTTCCAGCTCTTCCACGCGAGAGGACAGTTCCCGGTTCTCTCGGCGACTCTTTTCAAGTTCTTCCTGGGCGGCTGACAGCTCAGCCTGCAGCTCGGAACCGGAATCCGTGCTGGCACCTCCGCCCTGCCCGGCCTCACCGGAGTTACCCTGGCTGGGTGCCGCCAAGCGCACCTGACCGCTGACATCACTGGGACCACTGCGCTGGCTGGCGCCGCGCTGACCGGCATCCAACTGGGCCCCCAGGGCACCACCCGACCACTCACGATTGTGCTCAGCCACTTCGCGTACCGCATTCTGCGGGTTCAGGTTGCGAATTTCGTCCCGGTTGGGCAAGCGCAGAACCTGTCCCTCGCGAAGCAAGTTGATGTTGCCGTTGATGAACGCTTCGGGATTTTTACGCTGAATTGCCAGCATGGTTTGCTGAACAGACAGGTCGCGACCCGGACGGACCCGCAAAGCAATCTCCCATAGAGTGTCATTGGACGTGACCGAGTAGGTATCGCCGTCGTAGGCTGCCCGGGGGCGGGTCTCAGATTGGGCACGCTGACGCGGCTGCGGACGGGCGTCAGATTGGCGTTCGGCGGTGGACCGGGTAGCACCCGATGTGGCGGACTGCACCGGTTGGGCCTGACGCTCGTCATCGAAAGTGGGCAGATCCAGGAGGAAGGTGTATTCGCGCAGCAGGCGGCCACTGGCCCAGCGTGCCTCCACCAGGAAGTTCATGTAGGGTTCCCGCACCGGTTGTTGCGTGGTCACACGCACAATCGGACCTTCGGGGTGGTCCAGTAACAATTCGAACTCTAGCTGACCGTAGAACGCCATGCGCTCAAGGCCGGCACGCTCAAAATCTTCCTGGGAGGCCAGCCGGACGATAATCTCGTTGCGACTCAACCCTCTCAGGTTGGTCAACTGGATGTCCGCCTGGAAGGGCTGATTGAGCGCCGACTTCAACTCGGACTCCCCAAGCCCCAGGGCAAATCCCGGTTGAGCAACCAGCAAGGCGGCCAATCCGACTACAAAACTCAGCTTACGAAGCAGATGCATAGGACGATCCTTTATTATCTCCCTGGCCCCATGTGCCCGACTGAAGTCATCGACTCTCCCGTCGATTTTGACGGCACGGTGAACCTGTTTTGGCTTAGCAGGAGTTATAAAACCTAGAATAATTCTTCACTAATGGCTGTAAGTATTCATTATAAGTAGCTTTTTATCAACACTTAAGCCCGTCAACTGAGGGGCTTTATGGCATGTTTTTATACATTATTTGCACCGCCGCACAAAAAATAACGATTTTGACGCCGGCGGTGGGGAACTTTTCTGAGATCCAGACCGGCCTCCCCACCCTTCCATAAAAAAGCCCCGCGCGGCCATACCGGGCGGGGCTCGTCTTACCCGAGGACGATCAGGCCTCTTTGAGAATGCGCAATACGCGACGCAGCGGCTCGGCAGCACCCCAGAGAAGCTGGTCACCCACCGTGAAGGCGGACAGGTACTGGGGGCCCATGTTCATCTTGCGCAAGCGACCCACTGGCACGGTGAGGGTACCTGTCACCGCGGTCGGTGTCAGGTCACGCAAGGTGGCTTCACGCTCGTTTGGCACCACTTTGGCCCACTGGTTGGCCTCGGCCAGCATGGACTCGATCTCATCCAACGGCACATCTTTGTTCAGTTTGATGGTGAGGGCCTGACTGTGGCAACGCATGGAGCCGATTCGCACACAGAGCCCATCGATGGGTACCGGGTTGTCGCTACGACCGAGAATTTTGTTGGTTTCGACGTGCCCTTTCCACTCTTCTTTGCTCTGGCGGTTGTCCAGTTGCTTGTCGATAAACGGCAACAGACTGCCCGCCAGGGGCGCACCGAACTGGTCAGTCGGGAAGTCGTCGCTGCGCATGGCGGCGGCGACTTTGCGATCAATATCCAAGATCGCCGAGGCTGGGTCGTCCAGCTCGCTGGCAACCGAGTCGCGCAGGGCGCCCATCTGGTTGAGCAGCTCGCGCATATTCTGGGCACCGGCGCCACTGGCGGCCTGGTAGGTCATGGAGGTGGCCCACTCGACCAGATTGTTCTGGAACAGACCGCCGAGACCCATCAACATCAGGCTGACGGTGCAGTTGCCACCGACGTAGTTTTTCACGCCTTTGGCGATACTGTCTTTGATGACATCCAGGTTGACCGGGTCTAGCACCAGGGCGGCATCGTCGGCCATGCGCAGGGTGGATGCAGCGTCGATCCAGTAGCCTTTCCAGCCGCTGTCGCGCAGTTTGCCAAACACCTCAGTGGTGTAGTCGCCACCTTGACAGGTGACGATGGCGTCGAGGGCCTTGAGGGCATCCAGGTCAAAGGCGTCTTTCAGGGGCGGCACGCCGTCCACCACCGCAGGGGCTTTACCACCGGCGTTGGAGGTGGAGAAGAACACCGGCTCGATGTCCGCAAAGTCGTTCTCTGCCTGCATGCGCTCCATCAATACCGAGCCGACCATGCCGCGCCATCCGATAAAACCTACTTTCATAATAGTTCTCTCTTTCTCAGTGAGTGAATTCTGTTTTGCGTTTTGTGGCGAAAGGCTCCATCACGTCCGGGTCAAGGAGGGTAAACCCTTCCTGGACACGCCGTACATACATCCCTGTAGGCTCGAATCGCGGGTCCCCCGCTCCACGGTCCAGGAAGGGTTTACCCTCCTCGACCCTAAGTGCCAAAATTCCCGTAGGGCGGATCGGTCCGACGCTTCGGAGGCCAAAGGCCGCATCCGCCGCTACCCAACCAGCCTAAGCTTTCAAAGCCGCAACCACCGCATCGCCCATCTCCGCCGTGGACACCTTGCGACTGCCCTCGGTAACGATATCCGCGGTGCGCAACCCCTGGTCCAACACCTTGCCCACGGCCGCCTCGATGGCGTCTGCCGCATCGGTCATAGACAGAGAATAGCGCAACATCATCGCGGCGGACAGTATGGTCGCCAGCGGGTTGGCGATGCCCTGCCCGGCGATATCCGGGGCCGAGCCGTGGCAGGGCTCGTACATGCCGCAGCCATTTTTGTCCAGGGACGCCGAGGGCAACATGCCGATGGAGCCGGTGAGCATCGCGGCGGCGTCGGAGAGGATGTCGCCGAACATGTTACCGGTGACGATCACGTCGAACTGCTTAGGCGCCCGCACCAGTTGCATGGCGGCGTTGTCCACATACATATGAGACAGTTCCACGTCCGGATACTCCGGCGCCAGGCGGTCCATGACTTCGCGCCAGAGCATGGTGGCTTCCAGCACATTGGCTTTGTCTACCGAGCAGACTTTCTTATTCCGCTTGCGTGCCATTTCGAACGCGGTACGACCAATGCGCTCGATTTCGCTTTCGCTGTATTTGTAGGTATTGAATCCTTCCCGTTCGCCATTCTCCAGGGTCCGGATGCCTCGGGGCTCCCCAAAGTAGATACCACCGGTGAGTTCGCGGACGATCAGGATATCCAGCCCGGACACCACTTCCGGCTTGAGGCTGGAGGCTTCCACCAGTTGCGGGTAGAGCATGGCTGGACGCAGGTTGGCGTAAAGCTCCAGAGAGGAGCGGATTTTCAACAGGCCTTTTTCCGGGCGGATGGCCCGATCCAGCTTGTCCCACTTGGGGCCGCCCACAGCGCCGAGCAGAATCGCATCGGACTGGCGGGCTTTTTCCAGGGCTTCGTCAGCCAGAGGCACGCCGTGTTTGTCGATGGAGCAACCGCCCATCAGGTCCTCTTCAAAGCTCAGACCAAGCTGGAACTGGTCGTTGACCAGATCCAGCACTTTTTTGGCTTCGGCCACGATTTCCGGACCAATGCCGTCGCCCGGGAGTAGTAGAATCTGTTTTCCCACAGGGGGTCTCCTGTTTAATTCCTGGTAGATATTTGTAATCTTCGCTCTACGGTAAATTCGGATATTGTGTCAACGGCGGATGCGCGCTTCGCCCTCCGAGGCGTCGGACCGATCCGCCCTACGAATAGCAAGGCAGTTCGCGTAGGGCGGATAAGCGAAGCGCATCCGCCGTCACCCAGCTATTTCTTTACCGCAACCCATCAAAAAGCCAGGGGGCGTCTTTGCGGCGCTGCGCTTCGTAGGCCTCGATCGCATCGGCATGTTCAAGCGTCAAACCGATATCATCCAGACCATTGAGCAGGCAGTGCTTGCGGAACTCATCGATCTCGAACGCAAACGACTCGCCGCTCGGCGTGGTCACGGTCTGCGCCTCCAGATCGATGGTCAACTGATAGCCTTCCTGCTCATACATTTCCTTGAACAACCGATCGACAATCGCTGCGTCCAACACGATCGGCAGCAAACCGTTCTTGAAGCAGTTGTTGTAAAAAATCTCCGCAAAACTCGGCGCGATCACACAGCGGAAGCCGTAATCGTCCAGCGCCCAGGGGGCGTGCTCACGACTGGAGCCACAGCCGAAGTTTTCCCGGGCCAGCAGCACCGTTGCGCCTTGGTAACGCTCGAAGTTGAGCGGGAACTCCGGGTTGAGCGGGCGCCCGGTGCACTCCTGATCCGGTTGCCCTTCGTCGAGGTAGCGCAGCTCGTCAAACAGGTTTTTGCCAAACCCGGTGCGCTTGATCGACTTCAAAAACTGCTTGGGGATGATCATGTCGGTATCGACATTGGCGCGATCCATGGGCGCCGCGATGCCGGCCATCTGGGTAAAGGATTTCATGCGGCCTGCCCTCCAGTAATTTCACGCACATCGACAAAGTGGCCCGCAATGGCGGCCGCCGCGGCCATGGCTGGACTGACCAGATGGGTGCGACCGCCGTAGCCCTGACGCCCCTCGAAGTTTCGGTTCGAAGTGGAAGCACAGTGCTCTCCGGCCCCCAACTTGTCGGCATTCATGGCCAGACACATGGAACAGCCCGGCTCACGCCATTCGATACCGGCGTCGATAAAGATTTTATCCAGGCCTTCTTTTTCCGCCTGAGCTTTCACGGTACCGGAACCCGGCACCACAATCGCTTCCTTGACTGAATCGGCTTTGCGTTTGCCTTTAACCACCGCGGCCGCCGCCCGAATGTCTTCAATCCGGGAGTTGGTGCAGGAGCCGATAAACACCCGATCGAGCTTGATGGAGCGCATCGGCTGCCCAGCCTGAAGCCCCATATACTGCAGAGCCCGCTTCATGCTTTCGCGCTTGACCGCGTCGGCTTCAGCCTCCGGGTCCGGCACAGAGTCGTCAATGGACACCACCATCTCCGGCGACGTCCCCCAACTGACCTGAGGCTTGATGTCCTCACCGCGCATTTCCACCACGCGGTCGAAGTGCGCGCCTTCGTCGCTTTTGAGGTCGCGCCAGGCTTCTACCGCCTTGGTCCAGTTTTCGCCTTTGGGCGCGTAAGGCCGACCTTCCACGTAGTCGATGGTGGTCTGATCCACTGCAACCATGCCCGCGCGGGCACCGGCTTCGATGGCCATGTTGCAGACGGTCATCCGCCCTTCCATGCTCATATTGCGGAACACATCGCCACCGAACTCGATGGCATAACCGGTACCGCCGGCAGTGCCAATCTTGGCAATGATGGCCAAGACCACATCTTTCGGGGTGACACCGGGGCCGAGCTCACCGTCGACCCGGATCAACATGTTCTTCATTTTCTTCGCGACCAGACACTGGGTGGCCATCACGTGCTCCACCTCACTGGTACCAATGCCGTGTGCCAAGGCACCCAACGCACCATTGGTGGCGGTATGGGAGTCGCCACAGACGATGGTCATGCCCGGCAGACTGGCGCCGGACTCCGGCCCGATCACGTGCACAATGCCCTGGCGCTGATCGTTGATCTTGTACTCGGTGATACCGTACTCGTCGCAGTTGTCGTCGAGGGTTTTCACCTGGATCAGGGACACCGGATCCTGAATACCGGAGACGCCGGAGGCCCGCTCTTTCGAGGTGGTCGGGACATTGTGGTCCGGCGTGGCCAGAATGGAATCCGCCCGCCAAGGTTTACGACCCGCCAAGCGCAGACCTTCAAAGGCCTGAGGCGAAGTCACTTCGTGGATGATGTGCCGATCAATATAGATCAAGGCGGAACCATCATCGCGCTTTTGTACGAGGTGGGCGTCCCACAATTTGTCGTAAAGGGTTCTGGCGCTCATAAGGATTGTCTTCTCAAAGCAGATCACGATTTGTAGGTATTTTAAGGGCACACAACCAATAAAACAAATTTATAATTTTTATCTATTGCATTCCATTATGGAATATATAGACTGTCAGGTTATGGATACCCAGCACCTGCAAGCCTTTGTCGCCGTCGCCGAAACCGGGTCGTTTTCCGCCGCCGGCCAGCGCTTGCACCTGACTCAGCCCGCCGTGAGCAAGCGCATTGCCACCCTGGAGCAACAACTGAACAGCCCGCTGTTCGACCGGGTGGGCCGGCAGATCAGTCTCACCCATGCAGGATTATCGTTACTGCCCAATGCCAAGCGGATTCTGCAAGAGGTGGCGGACGCCGAACGCGCCATTGCGGACCTTCAAGGCGAGGTGCGCGGCGCGCTGAGTATTGCCACCAGTCACCACATCGGTCTACACCGCCTACCCCCCACCCTTCGCCACTTTACCGAGCGCTACCCCGAGGTAAAACTGGATCTGCACTTTCTGGATTCGGAGCAGGCTTACGGGGAAGTGCTTCAGGGACGCTTTGACCTGGGCATTGTCACCCTGGCACCGGAATCGGACCCTCGAATGGCCGAGGACATCATCTGGCGCGACCAACTGCACTTCGTGGTGTCGCACAATCACCCCCTGGCCCAGCGAAAGTCCCTGACATTGGCGGACCTCAGCCCTTGGCAGGCGATTTTGCCGGATACCAACACCTATACCACCCGACTCGTTCAGACGCTGTTCGATGAGCAGTCCCTGACACTCGATGTGGGCATGGTGACCAACCACCTCGACACCCTGAAGATGATGGTTTCAATCGGGCTCGGCTGGGGCGTGCTACCGCAGACTCTATTGGGTGATGGTCAAGTACACCCTTTGCCTCTGGACCACACGGTGATCACCCGCAACCTCGGGGCCATTCATCACAAACAACGCAGCTTGAACAATGCCGCGCGGGTCTTCCTGCAGTTATTACAGGGATAATTACCCAGCCGCGCTGATTTGCTCTGCGTCACACTTTTTGTAGCCTGCTCTGCTAAGATACGGGGCAGTCCATTCACCCAACCAACACAATGGGAACGATGTTATGAAAAAAGTAATGCTTGCAGGTGGTCTGATGCTGGCGGCACCGCTCGCCTCAGCGGACTTTCTCGGCGTATACGCGGGCGCTGGCCAATGGCAAAGCGATTACTCCGGGGTCATCGGTGACGTCAATAACGATATTGATGTCAACGAGCTGGGCCTGAACGAAAGCGACAACAACTTCTTTTACGTAGCGTTCGAACACCCGATTCCGCTACTTCCCAATGTGCGTCTTCAGCACACCGATCTGAGCAGCTCTCAGTCAGCTACCATCGTCGACACCTTCACCCTGGATGGGGAGGTATTCACCCCCGGCGAAGTGGCCACGGACGTTGACCTGACCCATATCGATGGCACTTTGTATTATGAATTGCTGGACAACTGGGTGAGCTTTGATCTGGGTCTGACCATCCGTAAATTCGATGGCTATGTACAGGCCGAAAACGAAACGGTCGGCAATTCTCAGAACGTCGTGCTGGATGAAGCCATTCCCATGGTGTACGGCAAGGCCCGTTTTGATCTGCCGTTAACCGGTCTGTCTGTGGGTGGCCAGGCGAACGTGATCAATTACGACGACAACAGCCTGAGCGACATGAGCGTCAACGTGGCTTATGATTTTATTGACTCTATGGCGCTGGATCTGGGCATTGAAGTCGGCTACCGGCAGATGAACCTGGAGATCAATGAAGACGTGACCGCCGATGTGGAATTGAGCGGGCCTTATGCGTCGCTGAATCTGCATTTTTAAGAGACAGCATTCAGAGTCTGGTGACGGCGGATGCGGGCTTCGCCCTTATCCGCCGTTAACAAATACGACATCACGCTCACCGCAAAATCTCAAATGCATCCGCATCCAGATGGGCGGGAAATGACTCACGATATTGGGCCAGCCTTTCCGCACTGAGCACCGTGGTAAAACACCCTTCGCTATCCTCTGCATTGACCAACACCTCGCCGGCCGGACCATAAATCGCGCTGTCACCACGGTAATCCTGATCCTTCTCATCCACGCCGATACGATTCACGCCCGCCACATAGCTCAGGTTTTCGATCGCTCGCGCCTGCAACAGGCGTTGCCAGTGCAAAGACCGGGCGGCTGGCCAATTGGCGACATACAGGGCCAGATCATAATCGCCCCGATTGCGACTCCACACGGGAAAACGCAGGTCGTAGCAGATCATTGGCAGAACACGCCAGCCCTTCAGCTCGACCAGCACCCGCTCCTGTCCCACGGCGTAACGCTTATGCTCACCCGCCATACGAAACAGGTGCCGCTTGTCGTAGTGAACCCAGCTACCGTCGGGGCGCATCCACACCAGACGATTGCTGTGTTGGTCATTGTCCTTCACCACCAAAGAGCCGGTCACCACTGCATCCAATTCGGACGCCCAGTGCGCCAGCCACTGCCAGGCTCGCCCGCCCACAACTTCAGCGTGGTCACGCGCCGTGGCGCTGAATCCGGTGGTAAACACTTCAGGGAGTATCACCAAGTCACTGCCCCGGGCCCGCTCCAGCCAGGGTTCATAGCCGGCCAGATTGCGCTGCGGGTCATCCGGCGCAATGGTGGTCTGAATCAGGGATAAAGTGAGATCTTGCATACACAGGCGCCCGGACATTTTCGGAGCCCGGCAGGTCAGGAGTGAGGCATGCCGGGATAAAAGCCCAGCATGCCACAGTCGCCGCGGGGAATCACGACTGTGCGGGAATCACCGGCGTATCGACACGCACGTCCGCATTCTGCGCCCGATGGCGCAGGCAGTGATCCATCAGCACCAGCGCCAGCATCGCCTCGGCAATGGGGGTCGCGCGAATACCCACACAAGGGTCGTGGCGCCCGGTGGTGATCACCTCCACCGGTTCGCCCTGAACGTCAATGCTACGCCCGGGCACTCGCAGACTGGAGGTGGGTTTGAGGGCCAGATGAGCCACTATGTCCTGGCCGGAGGAAATGCCACCCAGAATGCCGCCGGCGTTGTTGGAGGTAAAGCCTTCCGGGGTCAGCTCGTCACGGTGCTCGGTACCTTTCTGGGCCACCGAATCAAAGCCCGCACCGATCTCCACTCCTTTCACGGCGTTGATGCTCATCAGCGCATGGGCGATATCCGCATCCAGACGATCAAAAATCGGTTCGCCCAGCCCCGGTTGCACCCCACTGGCCACCACGGAAATCTTGGCACCCACAGAATTGCCCTCTTTGGCCAGCGCCTGCATGTAGGTTTCCATCTCCGCCACCTTGGAGGCGTCGGGGCAGAAGAAAGGGTTCTCGCTGATCTGATCCCAATCCACCGATTCAATCGCAATGGGCCCCAACTGCGACAGGTAGCCTCGCACTTCAATACCGTAGCGCTCGCGCAGGTATTTTTTCGCGATCGCACCGGCCGCCACCCGCATGGCGGTTTCCCGGGCGGATGAACGGCCGCCGCCGCGATAATCGCGCACGCCGTACTTGTGGTGATAGGTGTAGTCCGCATGCGCCGGGCGAAACTGATCCTTGATCTTGGAGTAATCCTTGGAGCGCTGATCGGTGTTTTCAATCAACAGGCCAATGGGCGTACCCGTGGTTTTGCCCTCAAACACACCAGACAGAATCCGCACCTGATCGGCTTCGCGCCGCTGGGTGGTATAGCGGGATTGACCAGGCTTGCGCCGGTCCAGGTCGAGCTGCAGGTCTTCCTCCGACAGCTCCAGCCCTGGAGGGCAGCCATCCACCACGGCGCCCAACGCGGGGCCATGGCTTTCGCCGAAGGTGGTCAGGGTAAACAGTTTGCCAAAGCTATTGCCGGACATAATCGGTTCCGAATTTCTCTTAAACGCAAAAAGGGAATTATACCTCAGAAAAGGCCGCCAGCGCCCGAGCGCTCAGCACAAATACCCCGTGACCGCCCCGCTCGAATTCCACCCAGGTAAAAGGCAACTCGGGAAAAGCCTGCTCCAGAGCCACCTGGGAGTTGCCCACTTCCACCACCAGAACGCCGTCTTCCGTCAGGTACTGGGGCGCCTCGGCGAGCAGGCGCCGGGTAAAGTCCAGGCCATCATCCCCGGACCCCAGCCCCAGCTCAGGCTCGGCATGATACTCCGCCGGCATGTTGGCCAAATCACGAGCGTCCACATAAGGCGGATTACTGACAATCAAATCGTAGCGACGCTCACCGAGGGCCGCAAACCCATCGGACTCCAAGGCTTCAACCCGCCCCTCTAACTGATGAGCCTTGATGTTGGCCCGGGCGACGTCCAGCGCATCCGGGGAAATATCGCTCAGGTCGACTTGGGCCTCGGGAAAAGCATAGGCACACGCGATACCGATACAGCCACTTCCGGTACACAGATCCAGCACCCGCTCCGGTTCCAGTTCCAGCCAAGGCTGAAACCCGGCTTCAATCAGTTCGGCGATAGGCGAGCGCGGGACCAGGACCCGCTCGTCCACCGCAAAACGCAGGCCACAGAACCAGGCTTCACCGGTCAGGTAAGCCGCTGGCACCCGCTCGCGGATGCGTCGGTCCAGCAGCGCGGCAACCGTCTCTCGCTCGGCATCCGTCAAACGCGCATCCAGCCATTCCTGGCGACTGTTCTGAACCGGCAAGTGCAGCGCATGCAACACCAGTTGAACGGCCTCATCCCAGGCGTTGTCGGTACCGTGGCCGAAGAACAGGCCCTCGGCATTAAAGCGACTGGCACCCCAACGAATGAAATCTCGAACGGTTTTCAGTGGCGCCCAGGGCGGCAAGACTTCAGCAGATGACACGAGGCGGATCCTTTGTGATGCGGCAAAAAACCGCTATTGTACCGTTTCTGGGGCACCCGTGGGTCGCGTTTGTCCTAATCGGGGCGGATGATCCCAAACGATCGTCAGGCCGTAAAAAGCCCTTTACCAATTTGGCCGCTTGACGTAGGGTAGCCGCCCTCCTGATAAGCTTGCAGGCCCCTACAGGGTTGAGGAACAGACAATGAAAGAACATTTTGCCCGGATAATTGAAGGCATCGGCGAAGACCTGACACGTCCGGGACTGGTGGATACCCCCAAACGGGCCGCTAAAGCCTTCCAATTTTTGACCAAAGGATACGAGCAGGACCTGGAGGAAGTCGTCAATGGCGCCCTCTTCCCCTCCGACTCCAGCGAAATGATCATGGTCAAGGACATCGAGCTGTACTCCCTGTGCGAGCACCATTTGCTACCCTTTATCGGCAAGGCTCATGTCGCCTACATTCCCACCGGGCATGTCCTGGGCCTCTCAAAGGTGGCCCGGATTGTGGACATGTTTGCGCGCCGACTGCAAATTCAGGAGCAACTTACGGTACAAATTGCCGAATCCATCCAGAACATCACCGGTGCCTCGGGCGTCGGCGTGATCATCGAGGCCAAGCACATGTGCATGATGATGCGCGGCGTGGAAAAACAGAATTCGGTGATGAAAACCTCGGCCATGCTGGGCACCTTCCGAAGTAATCAGGCGACCCGCACCGAGTTTCTGTCACTGCTCCGCTAATCCAATTCCGGACCGTCCGGCACTCAGCGCTCGGGTAACCGCACCACTTCGACCCGGGCGCTGCGCTCCCCCCTCCCCGCCGGCGACAAGCTACCCAACCCGAAGACCATAAGGCGCTGTTCACTGACTCCCTGCGCTTTGAGTTTCTCCCGCACTTGCTCCGCGTAGTGCAGCGACTGGGATTGCTGCGCCTCCAGGGAGTCCGCGCCGTAGTCATGACCAACCAGCGCCACCACCCAGCCTGACTCCTGCCGCAACAGGGCGGCCAGCGCATCGATGGCCGATTCGGAAACCGACACCCGCCAATCCTGCGCCGAACCCACGACATCAAACCCGGGCAGCACAAAATAGCCTGCCTCACGCAAGCGCTCACCCAGCACCGCAGGGCTCAGGGTCAGCGCCGGCCGATCCACTTCCGGCATCTGCACCAGATCCAACTGGACGTACACCCGCCGGTTCCCGCGACGCACAGAGTACAGGCTCGCGTAATAAACCGTGTCATCGCGCACGACTTCATACACACTGTAGTACTGGAATTGATCCAGACCGTACAGCTGAATTACGTTGAAGTGGTTGTTGGCCCAGTTGATACTCCCGCCGCACTCGCGCTCCTCACAGGCATACAGCTCGCGGGCACGACCGCTGGTCAATTGCTCTTCGTAAAACCGGAAACCTTCACGAGCACTGAAACCCGACGGTAACTCCAGCGTGCGCCTCAGCACATTACCCTGGACTCGTTGCTCCCGCTCCGCCGACCAGGTTCCCCCGACTTTCTTGAAGGTGGACAGCGCCAGGACATAGGTCTGATCCGGACGGTACTCACGCATGATGACCCGTGCATCCGGAAAATCCTGCAAGCTCAAAAATTCCGGCACTTGAGTACCATTCTGCTGCGCAACCGCTTCGGCTGTGGCCAGCAAAACGGCCCACCCCGCCAGCGCCATCGTCACAAAAAAAGGTAGGGTGCGACAACACTTCAATCGCATGTCATTCTCCCATCAAGAGCGGACGAGCTATTGGAGATGATCATTGGGGAAGCTCATTCCACCCCAACGTCTGACCATTGAAAAAGCGGCGTAAACATTCAGCCACCTGAGGCGCCTGGGACTCCAAGTGTAGATGATGCCCTCCGGGCAACTCAATCCATTCGAGCCGGTCGGGAAACCGCTGCAGAGCCTCCCGATAATGACTGAATAATCGCGGAATGCCGTCCCGCCCAAGAATCATCGCCATATCCGCCGTGGCGCTGGCAAGAAATGCCTCGATATAATCCTCGGTCAGTTTTATCGCGGACGGCGCGAGGAGCCGCTGATCGGTACTCCAGGAGTAGCCACCGTCAACGGCTTTGGTCCCGCGCTCTGTCAACGCCCGGGCCGCGTCGATACTCAGTGGAAACATGCCTCTGGCGCGCGCTTTGGCCGCCCGGGCCAGATCCCGGTACACACTGAGCGGTTTATTCCGCAAAGCACTCATCTCCAGGATCGAGCGGGCCAGTTGTCGCGGGGCCGCCTGGGGTTGATGCACTTCCGGCCACAGCGCTTCAATCAGTGCCAACCGGGTAATACGCTCGGGAAACGTGCCCGCCGCGATCATGCCAATAATCCCACCGCGCGAGTGCCCCAGCAACGAAAACCGGTCCCACTCCAACTGATCCGCCACCTCAAACAACTCCGAGACATCTTCCCAAATATTATAGGGGCCGACACCGGCGCGATGCCCGCTGCGGCCGTGTCCCGCGAGATCCAACGCAACGATGTGCGCGCCTGGGAGCAATGGTGCCAGCGCATTGAAGGTGGCGCTGTTATCAAGCCAACCGTGCAGCGCCAGGATCGGTTCACTGCCCGGCTCACCCCACTCCTGAGCCGCCAGAGTCATACCCGGAAGAGAAAAGGTCCGCTCACGACTCATGGGCGATCCACTTTGTGCTGCGCCGACGCAGGGGTGACATCGTCGGTCATATCGGGGTGCCACCACAGCTCGGAGCGATCAAGAGGCGTGCGCTCCGGCAGCAGAGGATTGGCCAGTTTCAGCACGTGGCGCCCGGACAATTCCGCGCGCTCAAAAATCGGACGCTGACTCGGGTGCTGATAGAACAGCTCATCAAAACTGCCGTCCGCGATCGCCCGTTCGAGCCCCTGCTCCAACCGTTGCGCAAGTGCCGCATTCTGACGGCGTACAAAAAAGTAACTCGCCGCGGGGTAATGCAGCAACAGACTCGGCTCGACCCTGAGATCGAGTTCCGGACGCTGCGCTACTTCCGCCCAGGGTTCGTTCAGAGCTCGGGGGATATAATCGATGCGTCCGTGCCTTAACATGGTGAACAGAGAAAAGTAACCACTCGTGGTCACGGGCAGCTCATTGTGTCGAAGGATATCGGTATCCGGCCAATCCGCCGCTTGCCCGGCCACATGTCGAGCGAGTGCTTCCAGAGTCGTCGCACCGGCAAAGCGGGCGTGATCGTCGCTTCTGACCACCAGCAACCGGTAACCCGCCATACCCTTGGTCAGAGGGATACGCACAGGTCTCAAATGGCGCTCACGATTGCGCGTGGTCATACTCCAGAGCACGTCGATCTTTTCGCCCGTGGAAAGCAATCGGAGAATACGTCCCTGGGGAACGCGCAAAGGCACCGCCTGCAGACGGTAATCGCCGAAATCGTCCCGCGTTTTCTCCAGGGCCAAGCGTAGCAGTTGCTCGAAATAGTCGTTTCGCTGGTCCAGCGGGCTACTCATATCCGGGTAGCGCACCACCAGCGACTCGCCGCGTTCGGTCGACGCCAGCGAGGCTCCACTCCACAGGATCAAGGTGGCAATTCCGGCACACAGCATTCGAGACCAGATCGCCACCGGAGCCACCATTATCAGTCTTCCCGGTGACGGAGCCAGCGCAACTCTCCGACACCACCGGCGACCACATCCAGGGTCAGACAGGCGACCGACGCCGTCCCCATGGTATAGCGACCCGGCTCGGCGCCAGTCAGATAATGAATAAGATCGCCGACCAAGGGCATGTGACTGACCAGCATGAGGTTATCCTCCTCGCAGGCCTGCAACTGGGCACACAGCGCCTCGAGGTCGGCCTCCGGGGTGAGCAGCTCGGTCTCCACCGGCTCGGCCCCGCGGCCCAGGACCTGATTGACGATTGCGGCGGTCTGCCGGGCACGGCGGTAGGGGCTGACCCACAGCTGATCCAGATCGGACAGCTCGTCGCTCAACGCGCTGACCACCCGCTCGACATCCGCCTCACCCCGGGCGGTCAGGGGACGCTCCGCATCCGATGACGCCTTGGTCTGAGCCTGACCGTGACGCATAATGAACAGGGTTTTCATCCAAACACCTCAGTTGCGCGAATGATCGTCGCCGCTCTCTTCCCGCTCGCCTTGTCCCCGCTCGTCTTGTCGGGGTGCAGGTGACTCAGCCTCCGGCCAGTCACTGAATGGAAATGGCTTGTCATCGCTACTGTAGGTGAGAAACTCCAGGGCGCGATAGATATACAGCGCCAGCGACTTTCCAAACTGGCGCAGATTCCGGTTCGGGCTTCCGGTCAGCAGTGCAAACAGGAATTGTAGGACGATCACAACCCCCATAACCACCCCGGCGACATAAAGCAGCACGGCAAACAACAGCATGTAGACCAGGCGCAGCCAATGCTTGCCCGAGGTCACATTGGTTTTCAGAGTTTCGCTATCCATCAGTCTGCTCCCATATATTCCACATCGTGGTTTTGTTCACCCAACATCAGTTTTCGGGCGACATCGGCGATTGCCTCACCTTCGAATAGTACCGCAAATAGCCCCGAAACCAGAGGCATATAAACACCCAGCTCGTCCGCCTTCTGCTTGACTTGGCGCAGTGTGTTGACCCCCTCGGCCACCTGCCCCAGCCCCTGGATGACCTGCGCCAGTGGCTGTCCCTGCCCGAGCGCGTAGCCTACCCGGTAATTACGGCTCAGATCCGAGGTGCAGGTGAGGATCAGATCGCCCACACCCGCCAACCCCAGAAAGGTCATCGGGTTCGCCCCCATGGCGGCGGCAAAACGCCCCATTTCCGCCAGGCTTCGGGTCAACAGCATCGCCTGGGTGTTATGCCCCGCGCCAAGGGCAGCGGCCATGCCACACACAATGGCATAAATGTTCTTCAGTGCGCCACCAAGTTCCACTCCGTAGCGATCCGGATTGGCATAAACCCGGAAGGTCTCCGAACGCAGGCAACTCTGCACCTGCTGGATCAACGCCTCGCTCTCGCTGGCCACCACCGTGCCGGTCTGCTGCCGGGCGACAATTTCCTTGGCGAAATTCGGGCCACTGAGCACGCCAATGGCATGATCGGGCAACTCCTGCTCGAGGACTTGGCTCATCAGGGTGAAGCCCTCCGGCTCAATCCCCTTCGCCGTACTGATCACCATCGCCTCGTGGCGAAGCAGCGGTGCAATCTGTCGGGTGACCGCCCGGAAGGAATGGCTGGGAATCGATACGAACACCAGATCGCTGTCGGACACCGCCCGGGCCAGATCCGACGTTACCTCCAGGCCGTCAGCCAGACGCTGCCCTGGCAGGTAGCGGCGATTCTCCCGAGCCGACTGAGTCTCCGTGGCACTGGCGGCATCCCGCATCCAGAGAAAGGTACGAACGCCATTTTCGGCAATGATATTGGCAATGGCCGTTCCGAAGCTTCCGCCTCCGAGTACGGCCACCGTGAGCTTTTGGGTCATAGGATTAGATCCGTCCTGCATTGATACCGATCGCTTTAAAGTGTAGCCCGCTTCGGCAGAGCGGGAGATGACAACCCACCTATTCAGCGGGGGCGAATAGCAGACATAAAAAATTCACATTTTTCTTGTCCACATTTTCTGTGGATAACTTGGTGGATACTTTTTGGGAAAGTGCCTCGAACCCGCATCATCTCTGACCGTTGCACAGATTGTCCAAAAAATAACCGGCTCAATTTTTCCTTTATTTTTCAATATGTTACGAATGTCAACCAGGTATATAGCGAAGTTTTCGCACTCTGTCGGAACCCTTGACAAGTACCGCACTGCTAATGTGCATAAACCAGTTAGTGAACCTTAACCGCGAAACTCCCGTAGCCACAAAACTTTCATAAAGCAAGCGTATTATTGCGCGCTTTCGGGATCATTTTGACGCCACCGGTGCGCCCGAACGAGGCGCACCGGTGCCACCACCAAATACCTCTCGAGTTTCAGCGGGGCGCCAGCACGCCGTATCCGCCATCGACATAGATCAGCGGGTCTACCGCCAGCTCACCGAGCTTCACTTCGTGAATCCGGGCCACCACGATATGGTGAGTGCCATAGGTCATTATCTGGTCCGACTCACAGAAGAAAGTCGCCTGGGCGTCCGCCAGGTAAGGCACCTCATCCCGCCCCTGACGCCAGTTCCCGATACTGAAGCGCGGCTGGTCACCCTCAAAACCGGCACACCGGTTGGAGATGGCCTGCTGATCGGACCCCAGAATATTGATCGCAAAAGGCGTGCCTGGCGTCGATAAATGCCCTTCCAGCGCCACCTGCTTGTTCACACAGACCAACAAGGACGCGGGATTGTCTGAGACCGAGGTCACCGAAGAGACCGTCATCGCATGACGCTCACCATCGTCCGAACGGGTGGACAGCACCGATACGCCGGAGGCAAGGCGACGCATCCCCATCTTCATGGCCATACCCAGTTCGGCCTCTTGCCGGTGATCGACCTCGTGTTGCTTGGGGGTATCCTGCATGCTTACTCCTCACATCTGGTAAGCCGCTATTCTGACGAGCCGCCGTGACAGACACAAGTGCCACTGAACGCCGGAACCGTGCGAGACCAATTTACCGTTGACGCGGTGGGGCACCATCGGTATTATGCGCACCTCGCGAATGACGGCGTCCACTGGATGGCCATTCGGTCTACGGCGGAGTGTAGCGCAGCCTGGTAGCGCGTCTGCTTTGGGAGCAGAATGTCGGGGGTTCGAATCCCTCCACTCCGACCACTCGCCTGCGAGATTTCCCAGCCATGCGCCCGTAGCTCAGCTGGATAGAGCACCCGCCTTCTAAGCGGGTGGTCGCAGGTTCGAGTCCTGCCGGGCGCGCCATCTTCACGTGGGGCAATGAATCCACTGAAAGATCGGAAGGCTCGTCAGACGACAAACCTGTATCAGGGTAAGACCTCAAAGGTCTGGATTCATACCGAAAACTTCGGTAGAGTACGCGCCCTGAAATTGACCCCGGCAATCGGGGACAACACCTTGCAATGGTGGCTGTAGCTCAGTTGGTAGAGTCCTGGATTGTGATTCCAGTTGTCGCGGGTTCGAGCCCCGTCAGCCACCCCACTCCCCCCTTTTCTGATTCCCCTGCAGCACCACAACGGCGCTTTGCCTGAGCGGAGCACTGTGGGACAATAGCGCCCTTTTCTACCCCAGCCCAGCATGAGGAATTCGGTCCATGCCAGCACAGATTCTCGACGGTAAAGCCCTCGCCAAAAAAACCGAGCAGGCGCTCGCCCAGCGCGTTGCCGATCTCAAGGCCCGCAGCAATGGCCAGGCCCCGATTCTCGCCACCATTCTGGTCGGCGATGACCCCGCCTCCGCCACCTACGTAAAAATGAAAGGCAACGCCTGCGAGCGCATCGGGATGGAATCCCTGCGCATCGAGCTGCCCGCGAGCACCAGCACCGACGAGTTGCTGGCCAAAATCGATGAGCTGAACAACGACCCCAACGTGCACGGCATTCTGCTGCAGCACCCGGTACCCGAGCAGATTGACGAACGTCGCTGCTTCGATGCCATCAGCCTGGAAAAAGACGTCGACGGCGTCACCTGTCTCGGCTTTGGCCGGATGAGCATGGGCGAAGAAGCCTACGGCTGTGCGACTCCCAAAGGCATCATGCGCCTGCTGGAAGCCTACGACATCGAACTGGAAGGCAAGCACGCGGTCGTGGTCGGTCGCAGCGCCATTCTGGGCAAGCCCATGGCCATGATGCTGCTCGGCGCCAACGCCACCGTCACCATCTGTCACTCGCGCACCAAAAACCTGCCCGAACTGGTTCGCCAGGCCGACATCGTCGTGGGCGCCGTTGGCCGCCCGGAATTCATCAAAGCGGACTGGATCAAGGACGGCGCCGTGGTGGTCGATGCGGGTTACCATCCGGAAAAAGTGGGCGATATTGAACTTGAACCTCTGGTCGACCGGGTCAGCGCCTACACCCCGGTGCCCGGCGGCGTCGGCCCCATGACCATCAACACTCTGATTTACCAGACCGTAGAGTCCGGCGAGAAGAGCATCGGCCAGTAGCGAGTTCGGCATGGCCATGCGCCTGGACAAATACATCAGCCAATGCACCGGCCTGTCCCGCAAGGGTGTGCGCATCGCCCTCTACGGCAAGCGGGTGCAGGTCGATGGCGTCACCACCAAAAGTGTCAGCCAGGCACTGTCGGGGAGCGAGCAGGTCACGCTGGACGGGAAACTTCTCGCCCTCCCCCGGGCCCGCTACCTGATGCTGCACAAACCGGCCGGCACCCTCAGTGCCACCCAAGACAGCAGCCAGCCCTGTGTGCTGGATCTGCTGCCGCCGGCATTGGCGGACGGCCTGCAGATTGTCGGCCGCCTGGACAAAGACACGACCGGACTACTGCTGTTGACCGACGACGGCGCCTGGAACCACCGGGTCACCTCCCCCCGGCGCGCCTGCGCCAAGGTGTATGACGTCACCACCGCCGACCCCATTGCGCCGGATATCGCCAAACAGTTTGCCGACGGTATTCTGCTTAACAATGAAAGCAAACCGACCCTACCGGCCACCCTGGAACAACTGGACGAGCGGCGGGCCCGAGTCACGCTTCAGGAAGGTCGCTACCATCAGGTCAAACGCATGTTTGCCGCCACGGGAAACCGGGTCGTCGAACTGCACCGGCTCGCCGTGGGTGGCATTGTACTGGACCCCGAACTGGCACCCGGCAACTTCCGTCCGCTGACCGAGGATGAGATCGACCGTGTCTGACAGCGCCTCTCAATGGCTTCTGGAACAGATCCATTCGGCTCGGGGGATGGCCAACCTCTGGTGTCTGGATGAGCATGCCCAGAGCGACAGCCTGCCGAACGCGGCATCCGTCAGCGTAATCACTAACCGCTGGGATCAATCGGAGCTCACCCGCCACGCCGGCCTGGATACTCACTTCAGTGATTTTGATTTTTCGCCCTGGAGCGACGGCTCACTGGACCGGGTGTTCTATCGCGTCTCCAAAGAAAAACCGGTCGTGCACCACATCATCAATGAAGCCGGCCGCTGCCTGAAACCCGGCGGAGAGCTGATTCTGTGCGGGCACAAAACCGACGGCACCAAAACCTATATCGACAAAGCTTCCGCGTATCTGGGACAGCGCGAGAAGGCCAAAAAATTGGGACCACTCTATGTCGCGCGATTGGTCCGGTCCGACCGGCTGGCACCACCACTGGATGACAGCGACTACACCACTCCCCGCACCATTTTCACTGAAGATGACGTTCAGTTTTCCAGCAAACCGGGACTGTTCGGCTGGCAGAAACGGGACCGGGGCAGCGCCCTGCTTTGGGAACAGGCGGCGCCCCGTCTGCAGGCTGCCGGCGCCAATACCCTGTTGGACCTGGGGTGCGGCTATGGTTACCTCGGACTGATGACTCATCGCCTCCCGTTACAGCGACGCGTGCTGACCGACAACAACGCGGCGGCTCTGGCCATGGCGGCCTACAACGCCGAGCAGAATGGTATTTCCGCCGAGGTGATCGGCGCTGATTGCGGAGAGCGCATTACCGACACCTTTGATGCCGTGCTGTGCAATCCGCCCTTTCATCAAGGGTTCGGTATCAGCGGCGATTTGACCGACCGGTTTTTACGCAGTGCCCACACCCACCTGACGCCCAATGGTCGAGCCTGGTTTGTGGTGAACCGATTTATTCCCCTGGAACAAAAAGCCCGTGAACTCTTTACTCAAGCCGAGGTATTGGCTGACCGGGACGGTTTCAAGGTGATAGAGCTTCGCCGCTGATCACCACGCAGACGTAATGTCTGCAAGTGTCCACACGCCCGGCTCCGCCAAGAGCGAGACTTAGCTCACAAAACGTTGCCACTCTGGCGCAATTCTCACCCTGCCATTTTGCCCACTGCCTCACTTTGCTATGATTGTGACGCTGGCCGAGCCAGCCAGTGACACCGCCGCCAGGACAGCGCCCAATGCCAAGGAAAGACGCCTACCCCCACCCTTTCCCGACTACGCGCCGTTCCGGCCAATGCATGACAGCTCCGGAGAGACCGCCCATGCGGCAAACACTATGCGGCATCGTTTTACTACTGATCAGTCAAGGAGGTATGACTATGTCCCTATTTGATATCGGGAAAGTCTGTGTGTTTTCTGAGGTTAAGGCACAGCTGCTACTCGACGGAGAACCTGTCAGTGGCGCAACGGTCACGAGAATATGGAACTGGGATAAGCGAGAATCCGATTCGACCGTAACCGATATTAATGGTAATTTTTCGTTTCCCGCTGTGCATCGACGATCCGTTAAACCACTCCTCCCCCTAGAGATCACTATTACTCAACAGCTTTCCACAACGCTTGACGGGGAAGATTTCATACTTTGGCGTGGTGCCAAACGAGACGGAGAGGAGCAGTCCGAACTGGACGGCGCACCATTCAACTTGACCTGTGAGCTTACGAGTGAAGAACGCCTAATTGACGACTACAGGTCGCCGATTCTGACACTATGCACTATCAAGGAGGATTAATTATGACTGGAGTCGAACTGGACCTTAAGCTCAGCGCAAAAATTTCCGAAGACATGTACCTACTGGGCGACAACATTGGACTCAGCTTGTTCAAAGCCCGATACAAGGACCGATTTCAGTTTGAAGAGGAAAGTTTTCAAACAGTCAGAACCGGCGCTTTCATAATAATAAAAAAGCCAAGCACAATGCTGGTATTGGCCAAAGGGACAGGAGCGCACGAACGGGAGGCATTCATCACGTTCAAAGGCACATCAAGCCTCTACGACGCACTCACCGACCTCAATGCCGGCATAAAGACCTCCCACACCGGCACGCCGATTCACCAGGGGTTTTACTACGCGTTCGACTCCGTATTGAACGACCTGAAGACGTTTATCGGCGAACTGAAAGGCGTATCCATGATTCACTGTCTCGGCCACAGCCTTGGGGGTGCTCTCGCCTCTCTCGCGGCGGACTGGATACGCGCCCGATCCTCCCGGTCCGTCAAGCTCTACACTTTCGGAAGCCCGCGGGTTGGGCTGGACATGTTCGCCCGAAAGTGCACATCGCGCTTGAGCTCCAGCAATATATACCGCGCCTACCACCGAACCGACCCAGTGGCAATGGTGCCGACCTGGCCGTTCACTCACATCCCAACCAACGATGCGGACTATCGGATTCAATCCCCGGTCGCCGCCATTCCGTGGGAATACCACAAGATCAAGCACTACGTGGATTCAGCCGATAGCGCGGGCTCTTGGGAGGTCCTCCAAAACAACCGCCCCCAGGGTTATCTGGACAGCACCATAGAACGATGGCTGGAATCCGATGGTCTGGTGTCCTTCAGTGCGCGCTCCCTCGAGTTGGTGAATGCCGCACTGATGTACGTCTGTAAAAAAGTGCTCCATGCCACGGGGGTCGCGTTGGTCGTGGCGGGCGCCACGACGCTGACATTGATGGACCGGCTGGCGATCTTTCTGCACAAAGCCGTGGAAGTTTCATCCGATGTCAGTGGCTGGGTGTTTCACTTGGTCAAAAAAATGGCGTCGCTGATTGGTATCACGATGGCGGAAGGAACCAGCCTGACCGTCAGCTTTATGCGTGCCGTCTTTCTACGTCTCCAGCAACGCATTGCGAGTATGGTGCAGAGCGCGGGACGGGACTTGCGGTAAGCGACGCCCCAGACCTCCCTTTACCGTAGGGTCGCACAACCCCTGATGACTAACGCAAAGTCCGCGGCTATACCGCAGCCGGCATTGCGCCCGCCGCTGGTCCAGTTCAGGATGCACCTGCAACCGGGTTTCAAACCTCTCCCACTCCGGCGCCTGCCGGAAAAAGGCGCCAATCGCATTGGCGTAGTGCGGCGTGCTGAAGCGCTGCGCCTCGGCCCAGTGTCGGCGAATTACGCGATCTCTGCAGAGCGCCGAAGCACGTAACTGCGCCTCACTTTCGAAATTCATCACCAGAGCACCGCCCGGCGCCACCACCGACCAGAGGGCGCTGCACCAGCTTGCATCAGCCGCAATGGCGCGCTCCGTTTCGCCACCCACATGGCCGAACAGATCATCAATCACCAGATCAAACCCCGGCCCCCGGTAGTGCGCCAGCCATTCCCGAGCGTCCGCCTCAAGCAGGCAGACATTGGATGCCAAGGCACCGAACACCTCTCGCGCCACCTGCAAATGGACCGAATTCAACTCAACCCCGACAATCAGATCCGGGCTCAGAAACCGGTTTAGCTGGCATACCACAGCGCCGCCACCGACGCCCAGCACCAACACCCTCGACGGGCGCCCCGACCGGAGCGCAAAGGCGGGCAGCAACAACAGGTCCCACACGCTGCCGGTCACCGGCTCAGCGGAGTTGTACTGACTGTGAAACACACCATTGGTGTACAGGCGCAGGCTATTTCCCGCCCGGCGGACCTCATAGCGATCCTCACCCTGTTGGCGCAACCAGACCAGCGCCACCGGCTAGCGACCCCGCCCAAGTACCGCCATGGCGGCGTTAATCTGCTGCAGGCGCCGCTCGGAGCCACCCCGATCCGGGTGATGATCCATCGCCAGGCGGCGATAGCGCTGCTTGATCTCCTCCCGGGTCACCGGGTCCGTCAGCTCCAGCGTTGCCAGGGCATCGGCCCGTTCCTGGTCGGAGGGAGCCGCGCCCTGCCCCAGACGCTTCCAGAAACCCGCCAGCAGCTCTACCACCGTCTCTTCGGTCGCATTGTCGTGGTACGACCAATCCAGATAGAACTCCCGTAAGGGACCCGACTCCGCCTCGGACACCGCTCGGGCGCTCTCCCCGTCCGCCAGCGGCCGCAAATAGATCGCCAGGGGCGAAATCACCAGCGCCTGCCCCTGCTGGGCAAACTCCGCCTGGAGTCGATGCAGCGCGTTGAACACCTTAAAGTGGACCCGGAACAGGGTCAGAGGTTGGAAACTGTAGTCCCGATCCACCAGCCCCCGGGTCTTGAGGCCTTTGATCAAGGTAAACTCGGTTTGGGCCACCCCTTGGGCGGCCTGCAGTAGCTCCCGGACGGGGCCGATCAGCGGATTGCGCTCCCCCTCGTCGGGCAGCCTTTGTCTCTGCTCAGTCATAGCCGCCAGTATAGGGAAAGCGGCCTGGATTACCAGCCGAAGACTCGACGCCAGGCACCAACTCTTTCAGTCTAACCCGTTGAAAAAGCACCAGTTATTACCCAAAGTGCACAGAGAACACCCAAATTGCACAAACCGTCACCAGACCACCCCAAAAGGGGCACTTTTTTCTGAAAAAAGGGTTGACCGATCCATATCCGGACTATAGGATACGCACCACTTCCAGACAGGAAGGCGCCACTCCGCCTTAGCTCAGTTGGTAGAGCAAATGACTGTTAATCATTGGGTCGCTGGTTCGAGCCCAGCAGGCGGAGCCAAATTACTAGCCAAGCGCTAGACCAGAAACCACCCAACTTGGGTGGTTTTTTTATGCCTTTATTCCTCCTCCCCCGTACACGCCGGTTCCCACTCTCGCTCCGGGTGATCCAGAAACTGTCCCAGCGCGGCCTCGACACAAGTGTCCGACCAGATTACCGAATGGCCGACGTCTTTGGCGATATAGAGCTGAGCCTCTGGCCAGCGACGGGACACATCGCGAGACCACCGCGCTGGCGTGACGGGGTCCAACTCACCGGCCAATATCAGCGTGGGCGTGGCGGGAGGCTCGAGGGGTGGCAGAGGTTTGTCGGCGGCGCCCAACCAACGACAGATGTGGCTGTCCCAACGATCCATATAGGCGGCGTAACGTGGGTAACGGGCCAACTCGGCGTTATAGGCGGCCTCGGTGCCCAGCGTATGATCCAAGCAGTCCACAGCCATGAACGTCAGCCTTGATAGGCCGCCTTCCAGCGCCTGGTTGATAAAAGATTCTACCAGCGGGGTCACTCGTTCGGGCTCGTCGCTCACAACACCTTGCAGCGCCTCGACGATCATCGGCCAATCGCCATGGTTATACAGAGCGCTGAATACCGTCGTCATCATTCGGTGATCGTCCAGTACCACATCGATCGATTCCGTTCGGTACCAACTGTCCACGGACAACTCCAGCGGCTGATTCTCCAACGTTTTTAGGGCATTCATCAGCAAGGCGTTCAGGTCTGGCACCGACTCGGCGCAACCCTGGCGCCCTTGGCACCAACGGATGAAGCGCTCGATGCTTTCAGTGACCACACCAGGCCAACTGATCAGCCCGCCCTGGTTTGGTGGGTAAAGCGCATCCAGTACCAATGTCCGCACCGGCGGTTGCCCTTCATTGTTTAACCCAACGGTCGCCAGAGCGAGGCGCGTACCGTAGGACACGCCGATAAGATTGAACTGTTCGTAGGGCAAGAGGCGCATCAGTGCCGCCAGATCCGCAGCACTTTGCCGGGTACCAAACTGATCCCGATGAAAGTGCCCCGCAGCCTCCAGCTCTGCAAAACAGGTTTGCAGCAACTCGGCGGCTTCTCGCGCTTCCCGTTGCGGATCAATATGCTGAGCAACGACCTGCTCACTGTAGATGTCATACTCCGGGCACGTCAGCGCGGGATCGCTTTGTCCCACCCCTCGCCGATCCATCAGAATCAGGTCGCGTTGCAGACTGCTGTATTCTTGCCAGGACTGCCAGAATTCGATGCTGTGTTTATCCAGACCGGCCGAACCACCAGGGCCGCCGGGCAAATAAATCACCGGGTCATCCCGTCGCTCGGCTGAGCTTGAACGGAGGATGACCACCGGCAGATAAAAACGCTGTTCACCCGAGTCGGTTTCATAGGCGGGCGTCAGCAGATCGGCGCAGCGCACGTCTTTGCGCCAATGGCTCTGGAAGTCACAGCGGCGGTAGCGGAGCTCATAGTCGGTGGCGACAGTCGATGCCTTATCGGATGTAGGCTTCGTCGCACGGGCCGCTGTGGGCTCGGGCGAGACGTCAATAAACCAAAAGGTGCCCGCCGTGCCCGTAAGCACCAGACCCAATGCCAATATCCACCAAAGTTTTCTCATCAAGCGTTGACTGTTTGCTGTAGAACCAGAGTCCGGTATTCATCGCCCGGCATGGGCCGGGCCAACCAGAAGCCTTGCAGGTAATCGACGCCCAGGCCCTCGAGCACCAGGCTCTGAGTCTGCGTTTCCACACCTTCGGCCACGACGTTCAGGTTGAGTGCTTTGGCCATGGCGACACTCGCTTCCACCAACGCCCGATCCTGGCGGGATTGATCCATTCCCTGCACGAAGCTGCGATCTATTTTCAGATAACTGAAGGGGTGTTGGCGCAGGTAACTGAGCGACGAGTAGCCTTGGCCAAAATCATCCATGGAGATGGCAACCCCCAGGTCGGTCAATTGATTGAGAACCTCCGCCGCTTCGATCACATTATTCAGCAGCACGCCTTCGGTAATTTCCAGAATCACACACTGCGGATCAATACCGGATTCGTGCAACGCCTGCTGCAGATCACTGACAATGTAACCGTGCACAAACTGCTTGGGGGACACATTCACCGAGATGGTCAGTGTCTGCCCGCTCTCCTTGATCAAGGCGGCGGTGTGAGAAAACGCTTTTCTGAGCACCATCATGCCCAGCTTGCGAATCTGACCGCTCTGCTCCGCGACCGGAACAAAGTCCGCTGGTGAAATAAACCCTTCCGCCGTGCGCCAACGCACCAGGGCCTCGGAGCCAGTGCACTGACCATCAACCGGTTCGTACACCGGCTGAAAGAAAACCTCCAACGCATCTTCGTCGAGTGCTTCGCGCAACGTCTGCTGAAGGTCGAAGCGGTGCTGCAGGCTGGTGGCCATTTCGGGCAGATAAAAATTAAGGCAGTGCTTGTATTTTTTGCTGTGATGCAAGGCCAGATCGACACTGCGCATCAGAGCCAACAGCTGCCGACCATCTTCGGGATAACAGGCCACCCCGGCACTGGCGGTGACAGTCAGCTCCATGCCATCGAGGGTAACCGGCTCGGTCAGTGCTTCGAGCAGCGCACCGGCACGGGCCGCCACTCGATGGCGGCTTTCGGTACCGGCGCACATCATCAGAAACTCATCCCCGCCCTGGCGCACCAGGTGCTCACCGGGCCCGAGCTGGGCCTTGAGCCGCTCGGCAAGCGCGACGATCAGTTGATCCCCTGCCCTGTGGCCCAGACTGTCATTGACCTGCTTGAAGTCATCCAGGTCCATCAGGATGACACAGAAACCTTTATCGCTGCGTTCGGCCTGCCCCAGCAGCCGTCGCATGACCCGCAGGCCGAAGCGGCGATTCGGTAATCCCGTCAGGTAGTCGGTGTAGGCTTTGCGGCGCACGAGAGACAAGTGCCGGCGCTTCAGATCGAGCTGCCGGGAGAGCGCCCAGTTCAGCCGATAGGCGAGCAAATAGATGATGACGCTGGAGGCGATGACAAACAACCAGCCTTTGGTGGTCTGCCAGAACAGGAAGCTGGTGGAGTCTGCGGCGACCAACCAGTACAGCACCCGGTCGGATAGCAATATCCACAAGGAGGCGAGCGCGAGGTAGATCAGAGCTATCCGTACTGGGGTCATAGATGGTCAGCATCACTTCAACAGGCTTGCCTTGAGGATAGCAGCCATAGAACGATGGGACCATATGTCGGCGCTTTTTTGCTCCACAATAGACTATGGCAATCACTGCTATAGTGACTGCCCGTTGCTATACTTGGCTCAGGTGTCCGCCGAGGGCTGCGCAGTGACGGGAGTTTCGCCCCTACGAGCGCCCATCTCGGCGCTCCTGATGCCGGTCCCCCGCGGCGGCAAGCGCCTCGGAAAATCCCCTCAGGGCCGGTCAATCAGCCGACAGACGGCAGCCCAGCGGACACCCTCTTCCTCACTCCAAAATCATCAGAGCCTACCAGCGAACGCTCGCGCAACGGCCCATTGGGCTGACTGAGGATGCTCTCCCCGGAGCGTCCCGGGGAACCGGCTTAGCGGTTAAGTAATGACCGGACAGCGTCAACTTTTTCCTTATCGTCATCGGACAAACGGGACTCCAGCTCCTCTTTCTGAGCGCCTTCGGCTTCCGAGCGCACTTCCGCTTCCACCCGCTGGCGGGCCTGCTGCAGAAGCGGGTCGAGAATCGCCCGGGTCAGTTGGGCCGGGGTCAACCCCTGCTGGCGGTCACCCAGGTTTTCCAGGCTGATGTCCCGCAGCGTCAATTCACGATTGCCCAGTTCATCCGAACTCAAGCTCAAGCCGGCGTTGGTGAAGCTCAGTTTCTCCACCATAAAGCGCACATCGGGGCTGGCGGTGGTGGACTTGGGTGCTTCTTCCTGGGAGCCGGAACTCATTTGGTCCAGCAGGGTTTTGAGGTTGATCCGGGTCAGGTCTCGATGCTCGGCATTGAGCTGGGCACCATCGACTTTGATTTCTTCAATGACCACCACATCCTCGGCAATCGAACCCGGCCGGATATCCAGCACGACTTCACCGACCCGAAAAATCGGCTGATCCGAATAGCCTTGGGGGTTGGCGATGGACAAGCCACTGATGGTGCCCCGCCCTTCGGTCAGCTCGATGTGCACCCCGTCCACCTGAACGTCGGTTTTGGTCACCGTGGGTCCCACCGACTCGATGGCTGCCTCGACCAGAGTATCCAGGTTACGCAGGCCGATAAACACCGCGATGGCAATGACAACGATCAGGGCCACCAGAATGCTGACTATGATTTTTGTGGCTTTCATGGAGGTTCCTCGGTTCTGAAAGGGGGCGGCGACATGGCCGCAAGCCAGTAAAAGCCTTATGATAGCGGCCAGTTTGAACTCACGCCAATGCCATTTTCGGCCCGATAATGAAGGTTGCCATGTTCGATGATGTATTTGCCCTGAAATTGCTGACCATTATGGTCCTGATTTTTGTCACCCTGATCGGGGTCGGGTTGCTCACCGTGGCCGCCATGTACGTGGTGGATGTTACCCAGCGCAAACACACCATTCGGCGGAACTACCCAGTGATCGGTCGCTTTCGGTATTGGTTTGAACATCTGGGCGAATTTTTCCGGCAGTATTTTTTCGCCATGGATCGCGAGGAAATGCCGTTCAACCGGGCCGAACGGGCCTGGGTCTATCGGGCGGCCAAAAACCTCGATCTGAACCTGGCCTTCGGTTCCACCCGGGACCTGAACCCGTCGGGCACGGTGCTGTTTCTGAACTCGGCCTTCCCCACACTGGAGCGGGATGCAGCCATGCCCTCGGCGGTCACTATTGGCCCCTACTGTCGGCACCCCTATACGACGTCGGCCTTTTTTCATATTTCGGGTATGAGTTACGGCGCGCTCTCCGCACCGGCAGTGCGTGCCCTGTCCCGAGGCGCCGCCAAGGCCGGTTGCTGGCTGAACACCGGTGAGGGCGGCCTCTCGCCCTTCCATGAAGAGGGAGGCGGAGATCTGGTATTTCAATTGGGCACCGCCAAGTACGGCGCCCGGGACCTGGACGGCAAACTCTCGGACGAAAAATTGAGCCAGCTGTCTGCCAAAGAGTCGGTCAAGATGTTTGAGATCAAACTCAGCCAGGGGGCAAAGCCCGGCAAGGGGGGCATTCTGCCGGCGGAAAAAGTCTCCGCCGAAATCGCTGCAATCCGGGGCATTCCGGAAGGACACGCATCGATCAGTCCCAACGGCCACCCAGATATCCGTTCGGTGGATGATCTGCTGGATATGATCGACCACATCCGCCAGGTCACCGGCAAACCGGTGGGTTTCAAAACCGTGCTGGGCGATAAACAATGGTTGCGGGATATGATGGCCGCTATCCGCATTCGCGGTGTGGATCGGGCGCCGGACTTTATCACGCTGGACAGCGCCGACGGCGGCACCGGCGCCGCCCCGCAACCGCTGATGGATTACGTCGGGCTCCCGCTCAAGGAAAGCCTGCCCTGGCTGTGCAACCTGCTTAGTGAAGCGGGCCTGAAAGAGCGTGTGCGCGTGATCGCCTCCGGCAAGCTGATCAACCCCTCCATGGTGGCCTGGGCCATCGCGTGCGGCGCCGACTTCGTAACCAGCGCCCGGGGGTTCATGTTTTCCCTGGGCTGCATTCAGGCCATGCAGTGCCACAAGAACACCTGCCCTACCGGGGTGACGACCCACGACCCGAAACTGCAACGGGGCCTGGACCCTACCGACAAAGCCGAGCGGGTGGCCCACTATCAGCGCAACCTGACCTACAGCGTCGGGCTGATCGCCCACGCCTGCGGCGTTCCGGAGCCGCGCCTGCTACGCCGCCACCATGTGCACATGGTGCTACAATCCGGCCTGTCTCAGCCCTTGAATGAACTCTACCCGGAGCCCATCACTCTGATAGAGAACGGCGAGGATTCGCCCGCACTGGACTCCAAACCCAAAGAGGTAACCCATGAATAAATTGTGCTTCGGTCTGGGCCTGCTGCTCCTGCTTGCCAGCCCAGCCACTCTGGCCCAAGAGGTCACGATTGAGGACTTGGCCTGGATGGACCGCAACCACATGGCGCAACAGGTAAAGCGCGTGGATGACCTGGCGCGCACCCGGGTCGGCAGCCAGATTCGCGAGGACCTGAGCGACCTGACCACGCTGCAGCGGATTGTCGATCGTGAGCTGGTCGACCGGGATGACCGGTTGACGCTCCAGGCGTTGGGCGCGGTCCTCGGCAACGTGATGGCCGCCGAAGTAGACGAGCTGGAGTGGAAAGTCTACGAAGACAATCGGGGCCGCAGCCGGGCGCTGTGTGTCGAGGGCACAGAGGAGTGCCTCTTCCCTATCACCATGCTCTCCCGGCGGATGGAGGTGGGACTCAAGCCCGACGTCCGTCAGGTGTATAAAGACGCGCTGGCGCTGATTGAACCCTATTTGCCGGAGTTGCCCTACGGCGGGGCTGCCAGCCGTCGCTGAGTCCCGGCAATTGCCGTCCCCTCGTTGACCCACCGGGGAACGGCGAACGATTCGCATTTGACTTGCGGGGCGACACTTTCTAAAATGCAGCCCTCTCTCGGGGGAGTAATCGGCCAGCGCGCAGTATCGCTGGCGTTACTGTCAACATAATTGCGCCACAGCGCATGGCAGTAACACCCCACCCTGCGGCTCCGCCGCACGGGTCGGGCTGATGAGACCTGAGGTACAGACGCTTATCCCGGCGGGGTGGTGTGTGTATCTCTGTCTAGCAGCCCCGCCCGGACGACGTTTTTGATGGAAGCACTGATCGGATCGACTCTCGCTGTGGCTCTTGCCGAAATTGGCGACAAAACCCAGCTTCTGGCGCTGCTTCTCATATCCCGCTATCACCGCCCCTACGCCATTGCCGCGGGCATCCTGGTCGCCACCCTGATCAATCATGCCCTGTCCGCCCTGCTGGGCAGCTGGCTGGCGGACCTGATACCCGCACAATGGGTGCCCTGGATACTCGCCAGCAGCTTTCTGGTAGTCGCCCTGTGGACGCTGATTCCCGACAAGGCCAGCGATGAGCCTGGCCGTTTCCATCAATACGGGCCGTTCGCGGCCACTCTGGTGCTGTTTTTCCTCGCGGAAATCGGCGACAAGACCCAGGTCGCCACGGTGGTGCTGGCAGCCAAGTTCGACGCCTTTCTGATGGTGGTGATCGGCACCACAGTAGGTATGTTATTGGCCAATATCCCGGTGCTGTTCGCAGGCCGCTGGCTGATGGACAAAATTCCGCTCAAGTACGCCCGCATCAGCGCCTTCATGTTGTTCGTCATTCTGGCGGTGGTGACGTTGATTCATACCAATGGGCAAGTACATTGAGGTATTGCACCCGCCAATTTAACTCAAATCCGCTTCACCATGCCCCTGGGCAATCAATACCTTACGAATTTTCTCTGCTGCCGCCGCCAGCTCCTCAGCCTCGCCACTGCTCGCATGGTCAAAACTCAGGTCGCCCATTGAATCCAACGGCACCAGGTGGATATGGGTATGCGGCACTTCCAGACCGGCAATCATCATCCCCACCCGCTTCGCCGGATAGGCCTCTTTCAGGCCCTTGGTCACTTTCTGGCTCACCTGCATCAGATGGCTGAGCAAGGCCGGCGGCAGATCATCCCAATGATCCACCTCCTCCCGGGGCACCACCAGTACATGGCCCTCACGAATCGGTTGAATGGTCATGAAGACCACGGCTTTGTCGTCTTTCCAGACAAAATGGCCGGGGAATTCGCCGGAAATCACTTTCGAAAATACGCTTGTCATAATTCGCTCCTTTATTGACATCAGGTTGTTACCGACAAGGATAACATTGCGCGGGCGATGAAATGCGCCTATAATCCGCGCCTCTTCAGTTAAGCCCTCTATGCGTTTGGGGAAATGGTGTTACGGGGCAGAGCTGAGACGACAGGGACCTGTCATGGCTGCAAGAGTGCAGCCCAGGCGACCGCCCACTGGCGGAACACACGCCCAACGTGCCGCGATAAGGCCCCGGACCTGCCGAGATCGCACCCTCTGATCACCCGACAACACCCCCTGACCACGCCGCGCCCATTATCCCGCTGCTCCGGCCGCCGCGCGCCTATTGCATATTGAGGCTAACTCTACATGACCGAACAAACCCCCTTGCTGTTTACCGATCTGGGCCTGTCTGAACCCGTGCTTCAGGCCATCCAGTCCGTCGGCTACGAACAGCCCTCGCCGATCCAGGCGGCCGCCATTCCGGCCCTGCTCGATGGCAAAGACATCGTGGGCATGGCCCAGACCGGCACCGGTAAAACCGCCGCGTTTGCCCTGCCCCTGCTCTCGCGCTTCAACCCCGAGCAGCGCGAGCCGCAGATTCTGGTGCTGGCGCCGACCCGGGAGCTGGCCATTCAGGTGGCCGAAGCGTTTCAGCGCTATGCCAGCAAGCTGAACAACTTTCACGTACTGCCGATTTACGGCGGCGGCGACATGGGCGGCCAATTGCGCCAACTCAAACGCGGCGCCCAGGTGGTTGTGGGTACCCCGGGTCGCGTGATGGACCACCTGCGTCGCGGCACCCTGGACCTGTCCAAGCTGCAGAGCCTGGTGCTGGATGAAGCCGACGAAATGCTGCGCATGGGCTTTATCGACGACGTCGAATGGATTCTGGAGCACACGCCCAAGGAGCGCCAGACTGCCCTGTTCTCAGCCACCATGCCCAGCCAGATCCGCAAGGTTGCCAGCCAGTATCTGAACAGCCCACAAGAAATCAAAATTGCCAGCAGCACGTCCACCGGCGCCAACATCGAGCAGGTGTACTGGATGGTCAGTGGCACCAACAAGCTCGATGCCCTGACCCGCATTCTGGAAGTCGAGCCGTTCGACGGCATGATCATTTTCGCCCGTACCAAGAACGCCACCGTGGAGCTGGCGGAGAAACTTGAGGCCCGCGGTTATGCGGCGTCCGCACTGAACGGCGACATGAACCAGCAACTGCGCGAGCGCACCATTGAGCGACTGAAAAACGGCAAACTGGATATTGTGATTGCAACTGACGTGGCCGCTCGCGGTATCGACGTGGAGCGGGTCAGTCACGTACTCAACTACGACATTCCGTACGACAGTGAAGCCTATGTGCACCGCATTGGCCGCACCGGTCGTGCCGGTCGCAGCGGTAAGGCGATTCTGTTTGTGGCACCGCGCGAGAAGCGTCTGCTGTACGTGATCGAAAAGGCGACCCGCCAGCCGATCAAGCACATGGAGCTGCCGACCGGCGCCGCCGTGACCGCTCATCGTATTGATCAGTTCAAGCAGTCGATTCAGCAGGTATTTGATACCAGCGTGGATCTGAGTTTCTTTAACGACCTGTTGGCCGACTTCAGCCATCAGACGGACCGCTCACCAGAGGAGATTGCCTCGGCTCTTGCTTATCTGGTTCAGAAGGATCGTCCACTACAGGTGAAGCTGGCCGATATTCGTCCGGAAAAGCCGAGCACCAAGGGCAAGAATAAACTGGCCCGTGAAGCCAAGGCCGGCAAAGGTCCGAAGCCCCGCGTCAATGATTCGGACCTGCAGCGTTATCGGTTGGATGTGGGCCGCAGTCATGAGGTGCGTCCGGGAGATATCGTCGGTGCGATTGCCAATGAGGCGGGTATCGACAGTCAGTATATTGGTCACATCAAGTTGTTTGATGAGTTTTCCACGGTGGATTTGCCCAAGGGTATGTCGCCGGAGGTGATGCAGCTGCTGAAGAAGGTGCGGGTGCGCAATCGGCCGCTGAATATTGCCGAGGACTCAGGTCCGCGCAATGAGGGTCCGGCGCCGGATTTCAAGCGTCGTGGTCCCAAGCCAGGCGATAAGCGCGCGCCGGGTAAGTTTGCGGGTAAGGGCAAGCCGGATGGTAAAGGTAAGCCGAAAGCGAAAGTGCGTGATCGGGATGTGAAGAACAAAGGCTACCGCGCGAAGAAGGCTTAACACCGGTTCGAGCTGTTTAGCCTTCTGTATTAATCGCGAACGGCGGGGACGGGGTAAACCGATGGGAGACCCGCCGTAGACCCATCCTTGGGGGCTTCTCGTCGGCATCCATGCCTTCGAGAGTCTCCCATCGGTTTACCCCGTCCCCGCCTCAGTGCCGAATTCCAGCAACGAGCTCTACTCGTCAAACATCTGAATCATGTAGCCGCCTTTGATGGCGGCCTGCATGGCTTTGTCGGCTTCCACGACGCGGGGGTCTTTGCGCAGGGTGTCGGCGACGTATTTGCGGTTTTCAATTTCGATGTCGGTGAAGCCCGCGCGCATCAGGTAGATTTTGCACAGTTGTTCCGCACCGAATAAATCCACGTAATCGATGTAGACGATGAACGGCTTTTTGTCGCCGGCTTTGATGTCGTCGCGATCCGCACGCGCGGTGCCATTGGCGGAAAATATATACATTCAGAATCCTCTGGGACGGCCGGGCCGTCATACCGTCATGATGACACGCACTGCGTCCATTCGCAGTTGAGCGCGATTCAAATACTGCTCGGAATCCGCCAGCTGTTTTTCAAGCGTTTCGATTTCCTGGTGGCGAACGTTCGGGTTTACTTCGGCCAGTGCACGCAGACGCTCAAGCTCCGCAGACAGCGCTTCGGTCACTCGTGTGCGTGCGCCGTCGATCAGGGCCTGTTGCTTGGGTGCGACCAGGGCTTCCGCCTGGTCCATCATTTCCGCCAGTTGTGGGCGGGCGTGGCGGACGAGGTCTTGGGCGCTGGGACGTGGGACTTTTTGCAGGAGGCTGTCGAGTTTGCCCGCTGCGAGTGCACCGCTCAGGTCTTTGCCTTTTGGATCGATTAGAACCCGCAGGACCGATTCGGGCAGGTAGCGGTCCAGTTGCAGTGCGCGCGGCGCCGGGCAGTGCAGTACGAACAGGGCTTCCAGCAGCAAGGTGCCGGGCTTCAGGGGCGGTAGCTTGATGGTGGCCAGGGCGGTGTTGCCGAATTCGCTGTGGGCAATCATCTCTTGGGCGCCGTGTACCATTGGGTGCTCCCAGGTCAGGTAGTGCATGTCTTCCCGGGACAGGGCGAGGTCTCGATCAAAGGTCACGGTCATACCCTCTTCCACCAGACCGGGGAAGTGGGAGACGCGCATCTGTTCGCTCGGGTGCACCACCCAGCTCTGTTCGCCGTGCTCGTCCTGATCAATCCCGAACGCATCGAACACCCGCTCCAAGTAGGCCGGGAGCGTTTCATCGGAGTCCTGTTGTTCCAGCGCCTCGACCAGAGGTGCGGCTTTTTCCGGCTGGCAGGAGTTCAGCTCCAACAGGCGATCCCGCCCGGCCTGCAATTGCGCCCGCAGGGCTTCGGCCCGCTCGCGGGTATCGTCCAGCAGCGCATCGAATACGGTGTCGTCCACATCGGTGAGCGAAGCGAGCAGGCGCGCCTCAAACTCATCGTACAATGTCCGTCCAATGGCACAGGTGTGCTCGAAGGCGTCCAGGCCACGGTGATACCAGTACAGCAGGTGTTCCTGGGCGGTATCCGCGTAGTGCGGGGTATGAATATTGACCTGCCCCTGTTGGCCGATGCGGTCCAGGCGACCAATGCGTTGCTCCAACAGGTCCGGGTTCAGCGGCAGGTCGAACAGCACCAGGTCTTGGGCAAACTGGAAGTTGCGCCCTTCACTGCCGATCTCCGAACAGATCAATACCTGAGCGCCGGCTTCCTGATCCGCAAAATAGGCGGCGGCCCGGTCGCGCTCCAGCAGACTCAGGTGTTCATGGAAAACGGCCGAGGCGATACCTTTGCGCAGGCGCAGGTAGAGTTCCAGTGCCTGGGCGCTATCGGCACTGGCGCAGATGACCAGTACCTTGTTACCGCGTTGGCTTTTGAGGAAATCACTCAGCCAGTCGACCCGTGGGTCCACCAGCCACCAGTCGGCCCCCCGGTGTTCAAACCAGAAATTTTCCGGTCGCAGTTGTTCATCCAGTGGCCGCTCGCTCAGGGCCATCAGATCGTCATCATCCAGGTCCAGGGGATGGTTGTGCAGCTTGCGCTCCGGGAAGCCGGACACGGACGCGCGGGTATTGCGAAACAGTACCCGGCCGGTGCCATGACGATCCAGCAGGGCGTGAATCGCCTGCCCCACGGCTTCACCCGGCTGGTCCTTGGCCTGGGCTTTGAGGCGTTTGAGTTCCGCCGCCGACAGGTAGTCGGTCAGGGCGCCATCCAGTGCGTTTACCACATCGCTTGAGCTCCCATCGCGGGCGGCCAACAAACCCTGCACCCGCTGATTGAGTGCTTCGTAACCATCGTGCTCGGCGAGAAAGGCGTTCAGGTCATGGTAGCGATCCGGATCCAGCAGGCGCAGGCGGGCGAAGTGGCTCTCCACTCCCAATTGCTCCGGTGTCGCGGTCAACAGCAACAGACCGTCCGAGACTTTCGATAGCCCCTCAATGCAGCGATAGGAGGCGCTGGGCTCGCCATCGTGCCACTGCAGGTGGTGTGCCTCATCCACCAACAGCAGATCCCAACCGGCTTCCACCGCCTGCTGGTAACGCTGCTCACTGCCGGTCAGAAACTCAAGGGAACAGAGAATCAGCTGTTCGCTTTCAAACGGATTGTCCTCGGCCTCGGCAATAACGATTTCTTCGTCATCAGGCAACAGGGACGGATCGATATCGTCCAATCCGGCCATGCCTTGGCAGCGCGCCTCATCCAGTAGCGTAAAGCTCAGGTTGAAGCGTCGCAGCATTTCCACCAGCCACTGATGCTGCAGGCTTTCGGGTACCACTACCAGCGCGCGACGAACCCGTCCGGTCATCAGCTGCTGATGCAGAATGAGGCCCGCTTCGATGGTTTTACCCAGGCCCACCTCATCCGCCAAAAGCACCCGAGGCGCCTGACGCCGCCCCACTTCGCTGGCAATGTACAACTGGTGTGGCAACGGTTGAATGCGTGGACCACTCAGGCCATAAACCGCGCTCTGCCGGTGGCGGTGCAGAGTGTCCAGGGTCTGGTGGCGCAGGCTGAAGTGGGTGTACTTGTCGATCTGGCCGGAAAACAGGCGCTCGCGGGGCGTGCTGAATTGGACAAAACTGTCCAGTTCAAACTCCGGGATCAGGTGCTCGTCGCCTTCCTCGGTATAACCTTTATAGGCCAGCAACAGCCCCTGCTCCATGACTTCGGCGATGGTGATGGTGGTGCCGTCCTGGTGGCTGATCACCTCGTCCACCTGATAGCGGACCCGACTGACCGGCGCACTGCGCAGTGCGTAAGTCCGACGCTGACCGGCGGCCGGGAACCCCAGGGTGACCTGTCGCTCGTCGGTTTCCAGGACAATGCCCAGACCCAGTTCCGCTTCGGTGTCGCTTACCCACCGCTGACCAATGACAAATTGCTGTTGACTCACGCCGGCCTCTTTCTTTCGCTGATTTCAGGGTGCGCATGATACTGGCTGCGTGGCCGAAAGCCAAAGGGTGAGCGGGCGGCGGAGCAAAATAGCAGGTGTTGCCACCGGCGACATGGTCTGTTTTCCCCCATTTGGCGTAAAATAGGACGGTTTTTCTTCACAACGTCCGTCGACGAGGAGTCACTATGCCCGCATTGGCCGATCTGGTGCGCCCCTACGCGGGGATCACTTTGACCGACAGCAAGACCCTGTTTCCCGACGCCCAGGGCACGGGGCTGCCCCTGATTCGCATTGACACCGACCTGTGTCAGGCCGTGGTCGCCCCCCAAGGCGCCCAGTTGCTGTCCTTCACCAAGGCCGACGGCACACCCCTGCTTTGGCTGAGTCCCCAATGCCAATTCGAGCCTGGCAAAGCGCTGCGCGGCGGGGTACCGATCTGTCTGCCTTGGTTCGGCCCGCACCCCGACGAGAATAAACCCCAGCACGGATTTGCCCGCACCTCCGACTGGGCGCTCACGCAAGTGGCCCAGGCCGATAACGGTCGTAGCGAACTCTGGTTTGAACTGGAACACCCAGGCGATGAGCGGTTTACGCAACCGTTTAAGGCTGCCCTGCGAATGGTATTGGGTCAGACCATTGAGCTGGAACTGAGCCTGACCAATCACGACTCTCAGTCAGCGGATTTTACCTGGGCGCTACACAGCTATCTGCCGGTGCAGACACTGAGTGATGTTCGGGTGCCAGTGCTTGCCGGACGGGATTATCTGGACAATCTTCAGAACCACGCCCGCCTGACGCAAAGTGGCCCCCTGACGTTCAGCGGGGAGGTGGACCGGGTATTCCCCGACGTGGAATCCGAGGTGACGCTGGAGCCGACACCGCGTCTGCGGCTAAGCCATGAAAATTGTCCCAGCCTGGTCACCTGGAATCCCGGCGCCGAAAAAGCGTCAGCCATGGGCGATATGGGGGAAGGCAACGAGCAAGGGTTTGTGTGTCTGGAACGGGGAGCGGTACTGGATGAGGGGTGGACATTAGCGCCCGGTGAAACCCGCAGTGGGAAAGTCACGATCAGTGCGGTGTAATCGTCAGTCGAGGGATGGTGTGAGTTGTCGGATTAGGCCCGAAGGGCCGTAATCCGACACCACTTCAAGAGCCGCCTTATGCCGGCAGCAGATCCTTCACCGCATCGCGCTCTTCCTGCAGTTCTTTTTCAGTGGCCTGCATCTTCTCGCGGGAGAAATCATTAATCTCTACGCCCTGAACAATTTCCCAGTCGCCGTTTTTACATACGCAGGGGAAAGAGTAGATCAGGCCCTTGTCGATGCCGTAGCTGCCATCGCTGTACACGCCCATGCTGACCCAGTCACCTTCGGCGCTGCCCAGCGCCCAGTCGCGCATATGGAAAATGGCCGCATTGGCCGCGGATGCCGCAGAAGAGGCACCACGGGCATCAATAATGGCCGCACCGCGCTTCTGGACCACAGGAATGAACTCACTCTCGTACCAGGACTGGTCCACCAGTTCCATGGCGCTGGTGCCGGCCACTTTGGTCTGGTGAATGTCAGGATACTGAGTCGAGGAGTGATTGCCCCAGATGGTCAGGTGGGTAATGTCGTTGATGGTTTTGCCGGTTTTCTGGGCCAGTTGAGTCAGGGCACGGTTGTGGTCCAGACGAGTCATGGCGGTGAACTGACGCGGGTCCAGATCCGGAGCGTTGCGCTGGGCGATCAGGGCGTTGGTGTTCGCGGGGTTGCCGACCACCAGCACTTTTACATCGCGTGAGGCGTGGTCATTCAGCGCCTTACCCTGAACGGAGAAAATCTTGGCGTTCGCTTCCAGCAGGTCCTTACGCTCCATACCGGGACCACGGGGGCGGGCACCCACGAGCAGCGCGTAATCGGTGTCTTTGAAAGCCACTGCCGGGTCGTCGGTGCAGGTCATGCCTGCCAGCAGCGGAAAGGCACAGTCGTCCAGCTCCATGGCTACGCCTTCGAGGGCCTTGAGCGCCGGAGTGATTTCCAGCAGTTGCAGAATGACCGGCTGATCTTTGCCCAGCATTTCGCCAGCGGCGATGCGGAACAGAAGTGAGTAGCTGATTTGACCGGCGGCGCCGGTGACAGTAACGCGTACAGGTGCTTTCACAATGTGTCTCCGTTTTTGGGGTATGAATTCAGTGGCTTCCCCGGCGCCCTTAACCCATTAAGGAGGCGGCTTCATCCGGCGGAAGTAGTGGCTGTCTTGTTGTGGGAGGTTGAACCGACGCAGCCTGACGGCCGGACATTATAGGGGATTGGGAGAAAATTTCACCCGTTTGGCGCCTATTAACTCCCGCGATGGAGGGGCACTACCGCCGAACCGGCACTACTCCCCCTCCACTCCGGTAATAGGTGTGATGCTGCCCCAGGTCTTGCAGCTGGGACACAGCCAGTGCAGTTGGTTGCCGGTGAATCCACATTTGCGGCAATGGTGGCTGGGCTTGGCCTCCAACACCTGATCCACCAGTTGCTTGAGCAGTTGCAGGTTGTCTCGCGCCCTACCCTCGGAATGCAGCAGATACAGCTCAACCAGCCGGTTCAACAGCTTGATCGTAGGTCGCTGACGCAGATGCTCAGCGATGAAGTCCGCTGCCGCGTAATCGTCCCGTGCCCAGCGCACCTGCTCGGCCATTTTGATCACCAGGGAGCTGCTAGGATACTGGGTCAGCAGCTCCTCCAAATAGCGCTGCAGCCCTTTACTGTCGCCCAGACGTTCGTAGCAGGCGCATACCAGCTCCAGACTCTCCACCACCAGCTCCGGGTCCTGGTGGGGAATGCGCTGCAGAATTTTCAGCGCTTCGCGTTCATTGCCTTGACCATGCTCCAACTGGCCCCAGAGCAGGCTGGCGCGCACCGACTGACGATCAAAGCCCAAAGCCTTCTGCAACTGACGACGCGCCGCCAACAGATCGTTGCGCTCCATAGCGTCTTCCGCCAGCTCACAGCAAAAGTGGGCCCGAGCGATGGCCCGCTCGCCGGTATTCCGACCGAAGCGGCGCTGACCGATCTGGTTGGCGGCCTCAATGGCTTTTTCCCAGTCTTTTTCGTCCTGGTAAATTTCGATCAGGTGGGTGAGCGCTTCGGATTTGTAATGACTGTTCACATCCACCAGTTCGTGAAGCAGGCCTTCCGCACGATCCAGCAGCCCCGCCCGGATAAAGTCGCGGGCCAGTTCCAATTGGGCTTCATGAAGTTGCGGAGTGGTCAGACTGGGGCGGGCCAACAAGTTCTGGTGAATGCGAGTGGCTTTGGCAATTTCCCCCTTGCGACGCAGAAGATTGCCCAGGGCGAGGTGGGTTTCAAGGGTGTCGGAGTTGACTTCCAGGGACTCGATAAACGCATCCACGGCGCTGTCGGCCTGTTCATTCAGCAAGTAACTCAGCCCCTTGAAATACTTGGGACCAAAGTGCTGATTCTCCTGCTGCAGGCGACGCCCGCGCTGCCGCCAGCCGAGCACAAAGCCCGCGGCAATCGCCACCATGATCAGGCCAAACAAGCCAATATCGACCATGGGCATCAATCCCGGATGGGTTGCAGGCGAAGTTGCTTGAGCTCTTTCTCGCACCGGGCGAGTTGACGTTCACGGGCGCGCAGCTGACGACGCAATCGCAGCACTGGCGGCAAGCTGACCGCCATGCCCAACAGGGTACCCAACGCGGTGAAGATCAACAGCCAGACGCCCAGAGACAGGCTGGGAAGCGCCAACCCCATAAGAGTAACCGGTACCGCCTGAGCGTTTTCCAGCGCGAACCAGACGCCCAACAGAAACGCGAGCACCAGCAGGGCGACTTTAATCCAACGCAGAAGTGGTTTCATGGTGCGATAACCTTGGGATCGGGTGCGTCAGTGGTGCAGACTTTCGTTAACACGATCGCGCATCTCCTTACCCGGCTTGAAGTGAGGGACATACTTGCCTTCGAGCTCAACCGTTTCGCCGGTTTTCGGGTTGCGGCCCATACGGGGAGCCCGGTAGTGCAGAGAGAAGCTTCCAAAGCCGCGTATTTCTATCCGCTCGCCGGATGAGAGTACGTCGGCCATGTGGTCGAGAATGAGCTTAACCGCTAACTCAATGTCTTTGACCGGCAGTTGGTCCTGTTGCTCGGCAATGTACTCGATCAGTTCCGATTTGGTCATGGCATTTGCCCTGTTATTGGAGAAGAGGGTGCCCGCCGTTTACGTCGCGGGGCACCCCGTGCTGGCCTTGCACTTATTTTTGTCCAATTTCAACAACTTAGGCTAGCTTATACCGGACCAGAGGTACAAGCAAGGGGGCGGATTTTTGGGGAATACCTCAGTGGCTCAGCTCCAACAGCAGCTTGTTCAGCCGCTGGACATAAGCCGCCGGATCTTCCAACTGGGTACCCTCAGCCAGGTTGGCCTGATCGAACAGAACCTTGGCCAGATCGGCAAAGCGGTCTTCATCCGGTTCCTGATCCAGTTTCTGCACCAACGGATGGCCCGGGTTAAGCTCGAAGCTGGGCTTGGATTCGGGCACTTTCTGTCCGGCCTGCTCCAGGATACGGCGCATCTGAGCGCCCATTTCGTGCTCGGCCACCACCACACAGGCGGGCGATTCGGTCAGACGATGAGTGATGCGGACCTCGGCCACCTCGTTCTCCAGGGCCTTCTTGACCCGCTCCAGCAGCGGCTTGAGCTCCTCGGCCTGCTTCTCCTGAGCCTGCTTTTCGTCCTCGGAATCCAGCTTGCCGAGGTCCAGCTCGCCCTTGCCCGCGTCCTGGAATGACTTGCCGTTGTACTCCATCAGGTGGCTCATCAACCACTCGTCCACCCGATCGAACATCAGCAGCACCTCGATGCCCTTCTTGCGGAACACTTCCAGGTGCGGGCTGTTCTTGGCGGTGTTGAAGTTCTCCGCCGCAATGTAATAGATCTTGTCCTGACCTTCCTGCATCCGACTGATGTAATCATCCAGGGACTGATCCTGCTCCGGCTTGTCAGTGTGGGTACTGGCAAAGCGCAGCAGCTTGGCGATTTTCTCGCGGTTGGCGAAATCCTCCGCTGGCCCCTCTTTCAGCACCTGACCAAATTCGGTCCAGAACTTCGCGTACTGCTCCGGCTCGTTCTTGGCCATTTTGGTCAGCATATCCAGCACCCGCTTGGTCAACGCGGTGCGCATGGTGTCGATGTTCGGGTCTTTCTGCAGAATTTCCCGCGAAACGTTCAGGGACAGATCGTTGGAATCCACCACCCCTTTGACAAAGCGCAGATACAACGGCAGGAACTGCTCGGCATCGTCCATGATGAAGGTGCGCTGCACGTACAACTTCAGACCACGAGCGCCGTCCCGGTTGTACAGATCGAAGGGGGCGTGCTCCGGCACGTACAACAGGCTGGTGTAGTCCAGCTTGCCTTCCACCCGGTTATGACTCCAGGTCAGCGGATCGGCGTAGTCGTGGCTGACGTGTTTGTAAAATTCTTTGTACTCTTCATCGCTGATATCGGAACGAGAGCGGGTCCAGAGCGCGGTCGCAGTGTTGACCACTTCGTCCTCGGGCGCCTTATCCTTGTCCTCTTCGGAGGTCTGCAGCTTCTGCATCAGCACTGGAATATCGATGTGATCGGAGTACTTTTTGATGATCGAGCGCAGACGCCAGTCATCGGCAAATTCGTCGGCATCGCTGCGCAGGTGCAATTCAATCGAGGTACCGCGCTCGGTTTTCTCGACGGTTTCAACACTGAATTCCGCCTCACCGGCACTTTCCCAGCGCACTGCTTCGCTGGCCGGCAAACCGGCCTTGCGGGTGGTCACCACAACCTTGTCGGCGACGATAAAGGCGGAGTAAAAACCCACCCCGAATTGACCAATCAGTTTGGAGTCTTTCTTCTGGTCACCGGTCAGGTTCTTGAGAAACTGGGCGGTACCAGACTTGGCAATGGTGCCCAGATGCTCGATGACCTCGTCCCGTGACATGCCGATGCCGTTGTCGCTGATGGTGAGCGTCTTGGCGTCTTTGTCGACGCTGACACGCACATTGAGGTCGCTGTCGCCTTCGTAGAGGCTGTCATTTTCCAAGGCTTCAAAGCGCAGTTTGTCCGCTGCGTCGGAGGCGTTGGAGATGAGCTCGCGCAGGAAAATCTCGCGGTTGGAGTAGAGCGAGTGGATCATCAGGTGCAGCAGTTGTTTGGCTTCGGTCTGGAATCCAAGCGTTTCTTTATGGGCGTCCACGGTCATGGGTGCGTAGCTCCTGTCATACAATTGGCATTAAACACGACCCCCAACCATCACTGGTCGAGGTTTGAATTCTGTGGGTGGGTAATGGGGGCTTTCGGGGGAATATCAAGGGTTGGGGCTTGTACCTTGGGGCGGATTGTTACTCCGGCCAGAGGGCTGCGGGAGGGTAGGTAGTTGCGAGACACGCCGTGAACCCATCCCTGGGGGCTCATCACCCGCCGTCCAGGCGGGTGACGGTCTCGCAACTACCTACCCTCCCTCCGCGGCGGCAGATTCACGTTCCGGGAATTAGCGCCTTTGCACCAAGCATTCTCTAAAATCGTAGGGTGGATAAGGGGGTGCCCCCCGTCATCCACCTTTGGTAAAGTCGTCAGCCTCGTTATTGGTGGATGACGCACTTCGTGCTTATCCACCCTACGCGCCCCTTAAGGCAAGTATTACCGCAGGTGCTAGTTCCCGAAACTTTGAATCTGGCACAGCGGAGGGAGGGTATACCGCTCCGAGACCGTCACCCGCCTTGGACGCCCCACATGGATGTGGGAAGTGTCCCGAAGCGCAGGGAGCGCGAAGGGGACCGGCGGGTGACGAGCCTACATGGATGTATTTACGGCGTGTCTCGGAGCGGTATACCCTCCCGCAGCCTTTTGATCGAAGTACCAAAGACCAACCGTCCCTGTAAAACTACCCCTTCTCAACACGCACACCCGAAAAGGTAAGCTCCAGCTCGCCTTCGGTCGCGAGACTGAAGGGCTCGAGGACGCGGGTGAAGAACTCTTCCGGGGGAAGGACCAGGCCGAAATCCGAGCCGACGTCGGGGAATCGGTCCAGGGCGATGGACAGCGTCTGCCAGCCCTGCCCCGCCAAAGCGCGCAGCTCTTCAGTGACATCCACCTGGGACAGCGCCGACGGGCCACAGCCGACACGCCACTGCACCGGTGCGCTGGGTGCGCGATCCACCTTCAAGTCCACCACCAGAGCTCCATTGGCCTTCCAGTAATCCGTCAGCACCTGACGATCACGAGTGGCCAGCGCCACGGAGCCAAAGCCTTCACCATTCCAGATCACCTGCCGGGCATCCTCCTGCACTTCACGGTCTACCGCATTCACCGTTACCGTGGACACCTGCACCTGGTTGCCCTTCATCACCGCCTTGTCGTTCACGTAGCCCTCGACTTCCACCTGCCATGCATCCAGCGGGCGCATCTTGAACAGCGTCCAGACATCCTCGGTCGCGGGCAATTGCAGGCCCTCCTCCGACAGATCGTCACCCAGCGGATCGTCCTGCCCGTACGCCAGGCCGTAGCCATAGGGAAACAACGGCGCGTAGCCGGGCTCACCCATATTCAGGGGGCACTGATCCGGGCGGTCCGGCCAAGAGAAACTCAGTTTGCCCTTAACCGGATGGCGCTCCTGGCCCTCGGTGTCGGTAAACAACACGTCGGCAACGCCTACCCCTTCTGTGCCCGGCTGCCAGATGACCATAAACGCATCGGAGGCGTTCAGCTCTCGGTTCACCCACAGCGGACGACCGGTGATAAACAGGGATACCACCGGAATGCCCCGGGCTTTAAGGGACTTGAGCAGTTCCCAGTCCCGCGTGTCGCGGGGCTTGTACTGGACATTCTGCACGTCGCCCTGCATTTCGGCGTAGGGATCCTCCCCGAACAGGACGATGGCCACATCCACGGTCGAGTCGCACTGACCACCCGGACTGACGAATACCTCGCCACCGGCATCCCGAATGGTGGCCTCAATGCCGGCGCTGACGGTGGTGGCACCTGGAAAGTCCCGAGCATCTGTTCCGGTGCCCTGCCAGGTGACCGACCAGCCACCCACCTGCTTGCTGATATTGTCGATACCGTCTCCCGCCAAAAGCACCCGCTGTTTTGGGTTGAGCGGAAGCAGCTGATCGCGGTTTTTCAATAGCACCAGGGATTCACGCACCGCCTGACGGGCCACGTCCCGATGTTCCGGGGCACCAATGAGTGACTGACGACCCGCAAAGGTCCGGCTTGAGGGACGACCCCGCTCAAACAGACCGGCGCGCAACTTCACCCGCAGAATCCGACGCACCGCATCATCAACTCGGGATGGCGCAATGGTCCCGTCGCGCACTTGCGCCACGGTATTGTGGAACAGGGTTTTCCACTCGGGGTGTGGCACCATGAAAATATCGAGCCCGGCATTGATCGCCTGGGGGCAGTTCAGCACATCGGCGCCGGGAATGAAGGCGTGACCATTCCAATCCCCCACCACCAGGCCATCAAAGCCCATCTGTTCTTTCAGGACCCGGGTGAGCAGGTGATGATGACCGTGTAGCGGCTCACCGTGCCAGCTGTTGAATGACGCCATCACGGCCTGCACGCCGGACTCGATCGCACTGAAGTAGCCCGCACCGTGAATGTCCCGCAAGCGCTCCTCGGAATCGACATTGTCACCCCGATCGATGCCGTTCACCGTGCCACCGTCACCGATAAAGTGTTTGGCGGTGGCAATGACATGCTGCTCATCCAGGCAAGCCTCGCCCTGCCCCTGAAGCCCCCGCACCATCTCACCGGCGTAGGCACGCACCAGTTCCGGGTCTTCCGCCCAGGATTCATAGGTACGCCCCCAGCGATCATCTCTGGCCACAGCAACGGTGGGCGAAAAATCCCAGTCCAGACCGGTCGCGACAATCTCCCGGGCGGTCGCCTCACCAATACGGCGAATCAACTTGGGATTGTGGGCGGCGCCCAGCGCGATATTGTGTGGAAACAGGGTCGCCCCCACCAGGTTGCCCACCCCGTGCACCGCATCGGTCCCCCACATGATCGGAATTGGCAGGCGTTCACCCCGGTCATCCATTGAGGCTTCCCAAAACTGATCAGCCAGGGCAACCCAGTCACTCGCCTGGGCGTACCGGTCATTGTTGGGCACACTACCGCCGCCGTTGAGCACGGAGCCGAGGTGGAAGTCCCGGATATCGTCCGGAGTCACCTGTTTGATCTCCGGTTGAATCATCTGACCCACTTTCTGTTCGAGGGTCATTCGATGCAATAGCGCGTCGATACGCTGCTCAATGGCATCATCCTTGGAAATGGCGCTTTTCAGGCGCGGCCAGGTCACTTGGCGGGAAGCGTTGAACATGACGACAAGGGCTCCAATTATTAAATGGTTTTATGGACTATAAGGTGGGGCATTCTAGCACAGTCGCCAATCCCATAAAGTCGGGGCTGCAAATTCAACAACACCGCGTTACCCTTTGAGTCTGCATGACGTCAAGTGCGCCATTTCTGGCGTCGACGTCCTCCACGCGACCGACCAATACAGGCAGATAACCTATGTGGCAACAGACTGAATTTCGCTTGTCCCCCAAAAGCCGGGGCTTCCATCTGGTGACCCAGGAAGTGCTCAGAGCGCTCCCCCCATTGGACCACCTTCACTGCGGCTTGCTGCATCTGTTTATCCAGCACACCTCCGCGTCACTGACCATCAACGAAAATGCCGACCCGACCGTTCGCGGTGACCTGGAGCGACACTTCAATCAGTTTGTTCCCGAGCGGGCTCCCTACTACGAGCATGACTACGAAGGCGATGACGACATGCCTGCTCACATCAAATGCACCACCATTGGTGCCAGCCTGACCATTCCGATTACGGACGGTCGTCTGAACCTGGGAACCTGGCAGGGAATTTACCTTTGTGAGCATCGCAATCACGCCGGCAGCCGCACACTCGTCGCCACCGTTCAGGGAGAGTAAGTGCCATACTTGATGAATATCAATTTGCCCCAACCATTTAGACGCTAAGGTTTGTTCGTATTGGGTTCCTGTGATTCGCGAGGTCACCAATGGAATACAAGGACTACTACAAGACCCTTGGGGTCGAGAGAAACGCCAGCCAGGATGAAATCAAACGCGCCTACCGCAAGCTGGCCCGCAAATATCACCCGGATGTGAACAAAGACGCCGGGGCGGAAGACCAGTTCAAAGAGCTGGGCGAAGCCTACGAGGTATTGAAGGACCCGGAAAAACGCGCCGCTTACGATCAGCTTGGCAGCAACTGGCAACGCGGCCAGGACTTTGAGCCGCCCCCGGATTGGGGTCAGGATTTCGATTTTGCCGGCACCGGACGTCACTACAGCGGAGGTATGGGCAGCGGCGATTTCAGTGACTTTTTCGAAAACCTGTTCGGCGGTGGTTTTCACGGCGGAGGCTTCACCCAGAACAGCCGATTCGGCCAAGGGGGCGGTTTTCGGGCTCGCGGCGAAGATCAGCATGCTCGCATTCAGATCGATCTGGAAGACGCCTTCAGTGGCGCCTCCCGGCAGATCACCCTGCGCAGCCAACAGGCAGATGCCCAGGGACGAATCCAGTCTGTCCCCCGGACCCTGAACATCAAAATTCCCAAAGGGATAAAGCCCGGACAGAATATCCGCCTGGCGGGTCAGGGCTCGCCTGGACTGGGTGGTGGGCCCAGTGGTGACCTCTACCTTGAGGTGGAGTTCAGGCCGCACCGGTACTTCCGGCTGGACGGGCGAGACCTGTTCCTCGATTTGCCCCTCACCCCCTGGGAGGCAGCATTGGGTACCAAAGTGAAAATCCCCACGCCCACCGGCAAAGTCGACCTGAAGATTCCCGAGGCATCCCAAAGCGGCCGCAAACTCCGGCTCAAAGAGCGCGGACTGCCCGGCTCTCCGCCGGGAGACCTGTATGTTGAGCTGAGTATTCACACGCCGCCCGCCCAAACCGCGTCCACGCGAGCGGCTTACGAGCAGCTGGCCGAAGCCGCCCCCTTCAATCCACGCCGCCACCTGGAGAGCTGATTATGTCGGGAGATACCCATCGCCTGATGGCAGGCACCATTCTGGAAGAAGACGTTGAGTTGACGCTGGGCGAGCTCTGCCGACATTGCCAGGTGGAGGCCGACTTCGTGGTCGAACTCATCCATGAGGGGGTCATCGATCCGATCACCCCTTCAGGCCCGCGCTGGACCTTCAGAGGACACTGTCTCACCCGATTGAATCGTGCCCGTCGTCTGCAACGGGACTTGGGGTTGAACCTCGCCGGTATCGCGCTAGCACTGGAGCTGCTCGACGAGCGCGAGCGCCTGCAAGCGGAACTGGCCCGCTGGCAGCGAACCGATCGCAAAATAGAATAGTACGGCGGGATTAATCCTTTTCCCGACGGTTTTTCTGCATGGCTTCACTGAACGCTGCTGCCATGATTCCCGTCGGCATGGCAATAATGCCAATACCCGAAAGTGCCGTCAGCGCCGCAAAAAACCGCCCGAGCCCGGTCACCGGATAGACGTCGCCGTAACCCACGGTAGTCAGGGTGGCCACCGACCACCACATGGAGCGAAGCACACTGCCAAACGCTTCCGGTTGCACCCCGCCCTCCAACAAGTACAGCATGATAGAAGAGACCAACAGCACCAGAAAGGCCAGACCGAAACTGACGTACAGTTCAAACTGACGCAGCCGGACCGCATGCCCCAGCTCCCGCAGGGCTTTGGAGAAACGCCCCAGCCTCGCCAGACGCAGGATCCGCAGTACCCGGATAAGACGCATAAACAGAGCCTCCATGCCCACCAGCCCCAAAAACAGCGGCAAAATGGCGAGCAGGTCAACCACCGCGGCAAAGCTGCCCAGATAGCGAAGGCGACCCCACACTGGATGGGCATAGCGGGCGTCTTCAACAGCTACCCAGGCTCTAACCCCGTATTCCAGCAGAAAAACCGCGCCCACTACCCATTCGAAGGCGACAAACCATGACTCCCGCCCTACCCTGATGGCGGGCTCGGTTTCCAGTAATACCACCAACACCGCCACTGTGATCAGCGCGCAGATCCATCGGTTGGCCGGGGAAAGCCCCTGATCAGGCCAGGCGCCCGGCTCCAATTGCCGATATAACCGGGCTCGCCAGGGATACTTTGCGGAGGATGACGAGTGAACCATGAACAGGCTCCTAAAACGGTACGACCGACTCAAAAGAGGCAGCCTCACCCGATTCCGGGTGGGCAAAGCTGAGCGTTGACGCGTGCAGCAGCAGACGCGTCGCCTGCTGGCGCACCGACTCCGGCGCATAGAACTCACAACCCAGAATCGGATGCCCCAGCTCGGCACAGTGTAGGCGCAACTGGTGCGAACGTCCGGTGACCGGAGAGAGCGCCAGGCGCGTGGTGTTGTCCTCCCGGTTGCGGGACAGCACCCGGTAATGGGTCAGCGCCGGCTTGCCGTCTTCAGAGATTCTACTCCGTGGACGCCGCTCCGGGTCGGGGGCAATCGGCCACTCCATGACGCCCTGATCTTCCAGTACCAGGCCGTGTACTACCGCCGTATAGGTTTTCTTCACGGTACGAGCCTGAAATTGGCGACTGAGGTTGGATAGGCTGGCCTTGGTGAGGGGAATCACCAACAGTCCGGAGGTGTCGAAATCCAACCGGTGAACCGCGTGAACGCCCGGGTAAGTCTCCCGCAGCCGGGCGATGACACTGTCAAGATTGGCCGGATGACGGCCGGGAACGGTCAACAGCCGGGTCGGCTTATCCACGACCACAAAACTGCTCTCCTGGCGTACAATCTCAACCTCCTCCTCACAGGGGGGCAGAACGGTCAGATGATCCGTTGAAGACGACATAATACGACTCGCAAATAAGACTATGAGGCCGAAACATGAGTGCCCCTGAAGACCCGGATAAAAAGCCCAGCCTGTTTCAGATAATCATCAGCACTCTGGCGGCCGCCTTTGGTGTGCAAAGCAGTAAGAACCGCGAGCGCGACTTCAAGCACGGCAGCATTGCCGCCTACATCATTTCCGGGGTGTTGTTCACCGCGATCTTTATCCTGATCATGGTGTTCGTGGTTCGACTGGTGCTCTCTCAGGCCGGACAGTAAGTCAGACGTGCTTCCAGAGCTGCGTGCTATCGATATCAACGGCCTTGAGCAGCTTCTGAATATTACCCTTGAATGCCCGAAGCTCCGTCGGATGCAACTGATTCAGAAAGCGGTTCTGGTGGGTGACAGCCAACTCATTGAGCGTTTCGACCAGTGCGTGTCCCGACCGGGTCAGGTGCACTTTCACGGAGCGACGGTCCAGACCGTCGTGCTCACGCTGCACCAGCTGTTTGGTTTCCAATCGGTCCAGAAGGCGGGTGACCGCGGAGCGATCCACTGCGATATTATCGGCGATCTGGGCCGGCGTATTGGCCAGCTCGTGGAACAGCACGTTGAGGATCATCCACTGGGGCCAACTGACCTCATGCTCGGTCAGCGCCTCATTGAACGCCTCCCGCATCTGACTGGCCAGTCGGTTGATCCAGAAGGTAAAACTGTTGTGCAGGTGCAGGCCTTTGGTGGCCGCTCGATCAGAACCCAGCATGACTCCCTCGCAATGACATCAGACAGGTAAGAGGGATCCTGCCAGACATTAATTGACAACGCAATTATTTCAATACAAAGAGTCGGGAAGACATGGGGCTGGACCGGGGTGCCCTGATGGCAACGTCAGAGACACGCCGGTCGATCAGTGTGCCGGCAAGAAACGCTTATTGGCCACTGACCCAGTAAACACAGGTGACCACGAAGATGGCAATCAGCGCCACCGCCGCCATCGCATCGGCAAATGCATCGCCCTCGTGGGCGTCATGGGTCTCGTTGTTCACAACATCAGTCTGCTCAGACATTATTGTTATTCTCCTCTCGCCAAACGTGGTAAGGACAGGAGCGCATTACGGCCATCAGCTGAGCCGCTTTACGCCCCTCAGGACAATCGAATCTAATCACACCCCACCCGGATTGACAAGCAACCGCCGCAGGATATAACCAAAAAGCATTAAGATAGCGGAAAACATTCGTTCAAACCCGCCCCCAGTCTCTGTTATTTTCACCCTACTAGACGGGCCTGTGATCGACCCAAGGGCCGATCACAGCCTCCGTTCAGGGTCGCGCCGAAGCGGGTTTTGCTGTATCCTCCGCCGCGACAATACACCGGTATGCGGGCGCTATTGCATTAGCACCCGCTAACATACCCAACCTATCCCGGAAGTACAGGTAATACAGCCCTCTATGTACATCTATGACGAATACGACCGCCGTATCCAGGGGCAGCGCGTTACCCAGTTTCGCGCGCAGATGGAGCGGTATCTGGACGGCCAGTTGGAAGAAGCGGAGTTTCTTCCCCTGCGCCTGCAAAACGGCCTCTATGTTCAGCGCCTGGCGCCAATGCTGCGCATCTGTGTGCCCTACGGCCTGATGAACAGCCGCCAGTTGCGCAAAATGGCCCACATTACCCGTACCTACGACAAGGGGTACTGCCATATCAGCACCCGCCAGAACATCCAGCTCAACTGGCCCCAGCTGGAAGAAGTGCCGGACATTCTGGCGGAACTGCTGGAGGTGGAGATGCACTGCAACCAGACCAGCGGTAACTGCATCCGCAACACCACCACCGATCAGTTTGCCGGTGTCGCGACCGATGAGCTGGTGGATCCCCGCCCCTACTGCGAACTGATCCGTCAGTGGTCCACCTTCCACCCGGAATTTGCCTTTTTGCCGCGCAAGTTCAAGATCGCCGTAAGCGCCACTCAGGAAGACCGGGCCGCCATCCGCGTACACGATATCGGTCTGCAGATAGTGCGTAACGAGGCCGGCGAACTGGGCTTCTCTGTCTTCGTGGGCGGCGGTCTGGGTCGCACCCCGGTCATTGGCAGTCTGATCAATGAATTCGTGCCCGAGCAGCACCTGCTGACCTACCTGGAAGCGATTCTGCGCATCTACAACCAGTTTGGCCGCCGGGACAACAAATTCAAGGCTCGCATCAAGATTCTGGTGCGCGCCATGACCCCCGAAGTATTCGCGGAAAAGGTCGAGCAGGAGTGGCAGCACCTGCGCGATGGCAGCGCCACCCTCACCCAGGCCGAAATCGACCGGGCCCACAGTTACTTCACCGAGCCGGCCTATGAAAGCCTGGATGATGCCGCCGCACAGGCCGGGCTGGACACGCTCGCCAGCGACAACAAAGCCTTCTCCAACTGGCTGAAGCGCAACGTGCGCGATCACAAAAAGCCCGGTTACGCCGCCGTGAACCTGTCGCTCAAACCGACCGGTATCGCGCCCGGCGACATTACCGACCGGCAGTTGGAAATCATCGCCGATCTGGCCGACGAGTTCAGCTTTGGCGAAGTGCGCACCACCCACGAGCAGAACATGGTGTTGGCGGATGTGAAGAAAGCCGATCTGTTCGACCTCTGGCAGAAAGCCAAGGCCGCCGGCTTTGCCACACCCAATATCGGCACCTTGACGGACATCATCTGCTGCCCGGGTGGGGATTTCTGCTCACTGGCCAACGCCAAATCCATTCCGATTGCCGAGGCCATCCAGCGTCAGTTTGAAGATCTGGACTACCTCTACGATCTGGGTGACATCGACCTGAACATCTCCGGCTGCATGAACGCCTGCGGGCATCACCACGTCGGTCATATCGGCGTTCTCGGGGTCGACAAGAAAGGCGAGGAGTTCTACCAGGTGACTCTGGGTGGCAACTCCAGCAACGATGCTGCCCTTGGCAAGGTGATCGGCCCCTCTTTCACCGCCGAGGATATGCCGTCAGTGGTTCAGAAAATCATCGATGTGTACGTCGAGAAGCGGACCGAAGAAGAGCCCTTTATCGACACCGTCAACCGACTGGGTATTGCCCCCTTCAAGGAGCGTGTCTATGCCAAAGCTAGTTAAAGACGGCGCCATCGTCGACAACGAATGGACCATGATGGCCAAGCCAGAGGGCGAAGCCGCCGAGGCGGAAGTGCCCGCTGGACAGATCATTGTCCCGCTCTCGGTCTGGCTGGCCCAGAAGGATAAGCTGTCCGCCCGTGACGATATCGGCGTGTGGATCGATACCGACGAGACCGCCGACCAACTCGGCGAGGAGGCGCAGCGTTTCCCGCTGGTCGCAGTGCACTTCCCGGCCTTTGCCGACGGTCGCGCCTTTACCAATGCGAGGATGCTGCGCGAGCGCTTCGGATTCACCGGTGAGCTACGTGCCGTTGGGTATTTCCTGGCCGAACAGGCCTGTTACCTGCGCCGCTGTGGCGTCAACGCGTTCGATTTCGGCGCCGATCGGGAGCAGCACCTGCAGGCCGCCATCGATGCACTGAACGACTTCACCGAGTACTATCAGGCTTCGGTCGACCAGCCCCAGCCGTTGTTTCGCCGCCGCGCCTCCTGATCGCGTCGCTCAACCTGAGCCCATAAAAAAACACCCCGACGGAGCGATCCGCGGGGTGTTTCTGTTTCGGCGCTCAGGAAAACGTTACGCGATTTCCTCTCGGGCCTTGGACTGCGCCAGGTTGGGGTAATCGGTATAGCCCTCCGGGCCCGAAGCATAGAAAGTCGTCGGGTCCGGTTCATTCAGAGGCGCGTCAATCGCGAAACGTTCCGCCAGATCCGGGTTGGCGATATAGAGTCTGCCAAACGCGACGGCATCCGCTTTGCCTTCGGCCAGCCAGCGCTCGGCGCTGGACTTCTCATAGTTTTCATTGGCGATGTAGGTGCCTCCGAACTGCGCTTTCAGATCCGGACCCAGGCTGTCCTCCGCCTCATGCTCCCGTGAACACAGAAAAGCCAACCGGCGCTTTCCAAGCTCGCGCGCGACATAACCGAACAGCGCAGCAGGATCTTCATCCCCCATGTCGTGGCCATCACCGCGCGGCGCCAGGTGCACCCCGACTCGACCCGGTTCCCAGACGCTCAGCACCGCATCGGTCACCTCCAGAAGCAGTCGGGCGCGGTTTTCGATGGAGCCCCCGTACTGATCGGTGCGCTGGTTACTGTTCGTCTGCAGAAACTGATCCAGTAAATAGCCATTGGCGCCGTGAATTTCCACTCCATCAAAGCCTGCACGCCGAGCGTTCTCCGCCCCACGTCGATAGGCTTCGACCAACTCCGGAATTTCGTCCAGGGTCAGCGCACGCGGCGTGACGTACTCTTTTTTCGGACGAATCAGACTGACGTGCCCTTCAGGGCGAATCGCACTGGGGGCGACCGGTAATTCACCCTCCAGATACACCGGGTCCGAAATCCGGCCAACGTGCCACAGCTGCAGGAGAATTTTTCCACCCTCGGCATGCACTGCCTGTGTCACCTTGCGCCAGCCCGTTACCTGATCTTCCGACCAGATTCCCGGGGTGTTCGGGTAACCAACGCCCATGGGCGTCACGGAAGTGGCCTCGGTCAGAATCATGCCCGCACCGGCACGCTGGCGATAGTACTCCGCCATCATATCGTTGGGCACACGGCCTTTGGAGGCGCGACAGCGCGTCAGGGGCGCCATGATGATGCGATTGGACAATTGCAGGTCACCAATCCGGATTGGGTCGGTCAAATGGGGCATGTTTCGTTCTCCTGAACAAAATCCGTAGAGCACGGAAAATCAATGAACGGATGTACGTGAACCCCTATTGCTTGGGATCATTTCCCCCTTTTAAATCCTCCCCGAGATGACCTTTACCTTCCTTTACGTGAGACCCAGCTTTCGTCTCTGACACAGCACGCGTTACAACGTCTGAATCGAATCCCAGAGTGCAGCATCCACCGGTATACCGCGCTGGCGATTTTCCGCGCGCCGCGCCAGTACCGCTTCACCAGGATAGCGAATGACACCGCCGCGCTGTGCCGGCCGGGAGCGATGGAGATCGTCGATAATCGACTGGACCGCGCCGCGTAAAGCGGGGCGATCGCCCAGTTGGGTGAGATCAATGGCGATAAAAACCTGAGACACACCATACTCCAGTGTCTGCTGACTGATCTCCGCCGTAGAGCGGCCACCACTGAGCAGGGTGGCGAGCAGGTCCAGCATCAGCGATAACCCTGCGCCTTTCCAGTGACCCACAGGCACTGGCCGCTGACTTTCCAGAATTGCCCGGGGATCGTCAGTCATGTGTCCGGCGGTATCGTACCCCCCAGGCACGGAAAGCTTGCGCTGCTGATCGACCGCCAACTCCATCGCCCCGTAGGAAAATTGCGATTGCGCCATATCCAGGACAACCGCACCCGGTTCGTGAGGTACCGCCATCACCAGCGGGTTGTTCCCCAAACGACAATCCGCCGCCCCCCAGGCCGGCAGGTTGGCGATGGTGTTGGTCCAACCGATAAACACAAACCCGCGTTCGGCGGCTTGCCAACCATAGGTACCACCGCGCATCCAGTGGTTGGTGTTCGCCAGTCCCACACAGCCCAAGCCGTGAGATTCGGCCAAAGCCATGGCCCGTTCCGTGGCAGTGCAGGCGTTGAGTATCCCAGCTCCCAGGTGTCCGTCCCACTGCTCCAGAGCGCCCGCCGCCAGAGTGCGCTCGGGCTTCGCCGAGGGAACGACATGACCACGACGGATCAGGTCGACAAACCGGGGAAAGCGGTTCAGTCCGTGGGTGTAGACACCATCAATACTGTTGTCGGTGAAGGTCTTCGCCAGGTGCACCGCCTCGGTTTCTGCGAAACCCTCCCGGCGCAGAATGTCGCTCAACGTCTGAACGCTGAGCGCCGGACTGATCAAAATATTCTGAGCCCTGCGGGACGACATAGACTCCTCGCCTTCAATGAATTACTGGAGAATCGACTCGTGACGATATCGGCGCACGGCCAGCGACATCAAAATCACTGCCAACACAACGCAGCTGACACTCGAAAGCACCCAGTTCACCAGAACAATCGACTGCCCATTCACCAGTTGGGTCATCAGCTGGTACTGACCAAGTAATGGAACCGCCATGGTGAGACTCTGTTCGGGAATGTTCAGGAACTGCAGCAGAAAAAACGGCAACATGGGGACCAGCATGGCAATGCCAAGCTGCGTCTGGGCCTCTTTGGTCGAGCGGGCAAACGCCGCAATGACAAACAGGAACGCGGTCATCAACAGAGCGACCGGCAAATGCAAGAACGCTGCGGCCACGAACGTCGATGCCGAAAAATCATAACGGCTGGTGAATACTCCATCGTCCAGTAGGCCGAACAGAACAAAGCCGCTGATCAAGGGCAGAATGAGAGACATCAGTACAAACGCCAGTATGGCGACATACTTACCCAGTACCAACTGCCAGCGCGGGACGGGTAAAGCCAGCAGCGGCTCCAGCGATAATCGCTCCCGCTCCCCGGCGGTCGTGTCCACCGCCAGATAGAAGCCGCCCATCATCATGGAGAAGAGCAACATGAACGGCAGAATCAAGCCCATAAACGCCTCACCTGGCACCTCGGTGGAAACATCCCGTTCGCTGATATGGAGCGGGTCAAAGACCTGCTCGTCCATCCCCCGGGCCAGAAACCGCAGGCTTCTCAACCGGGAATCATACCCATCCAGCACCGCCCGCAGCCGACGCCGCTGCTGGGTCGCGTCGTCATCGCCGCTGTGATAATGAATCACCACCGGGGCGGGTCTGGCGTTGCGCAAAGCCGATTCATAGTTCTCCGGAATTTCCAGAACCAGCGGCAATTCACCACGGCGCAGTGGCTCAATGAAGTCCTCTCCCGTCGCTTCGGTATTGATGTTGTGTTCGGCGAGAAAGGCCATCAGGTTGGGGGCTCGCTCGCGCCCGACCACCACCACCGACAGTGGCTGTTCCGTATCGACACTGAATTTATTGACGTTGAATACCAAGGGGCCGATCATCAACGCGGGTAACAGCAGAGGGCCGTATAACAGGGTGAAAAACATCGAGCGCCGATCCCGCAGGTTGTCCCGTATCTCCTTCAACAGAATGATCCAGAACGACCTCATGGCTGCACCTCAGGCTGTTCACCAATGGCGGCCACAAAGGCATCTTCCAGATCGTTTTGCCCGGTACGTTCCAGAATGCCGGGCACGGTATCGGTCATGGCAATGCGTCCCTCACTGATGATGGCTACCCGGTCACACAGACGGGACACCTCCTGCATGATGTGACTGGAAATCAACACACAATGACCGTCGTCTCGCAGGCGGCGGAGAATCGTCCGCAGGTTGCGTGTGGCCATGACATCCAGGCCATTGGTTGGCTCATCGAGAATGAGGGTGCTCGGGTTATGAATCAAGGCGCGCCCCAGCGCCACCCGGGTTCTCTGTCCCTGGGAAAACCCTTCGGCCCTTCGGTCGGCAAAGCCTTCCATTTCAAGCCGCTCAATGAGAACACTGGCCCGATGATGCGCTTCCTCGGCGCTCAATCCGCACAGCTGCCCGTAGTACACCAGGTTTTCCCGGCTGGTCAGCCTGGGGTACAGGCCGGCATTGTGCGGCAAAAACCCCAGCCGCCGGCGGGCCGCCAGGGGGGCTTTCACCACATCATGACCATCCACGCTGGCCAGGCCATGGTCGGGCTTGACCAACCCCGCGAGTATTCGCAAGGTCGTGGATTTACCGGCACCGTTAGGGCCGAGCAGACCGGTGATTTCCCCATCCCGCGCGTCAAAGCTGACATCCACCAGCGCCTGGACCGGTGTCTTTTTGTGGCCCTTGGGATGAAAGGATTTTACTAATGCCTGGGTATGAATCACGTCGACGCCGCCTCAGGGTGATGGTCCGTTTCGGTCCAGAAACAGGGGAACTGCCCGCACTCTGTCCAGACAGTCGGCCGACAATGACCCGGGCTCCGCCGAGATCACAAAGCGCGCGATGACGTCCGGAACACACCCCAGCAAACCGACCTGGTGCCCCCGTTCCGGAACCACCAAGTGGCGCGCATTGCTCAGGGTCCGCATGAGCTGATCGCCGTATTGCGGTGGCGTAATCGGATCACGCTCACCGCTAAGCAACAAGGTGGGAATGTCCGATTTCAGGGGCGCTTTGAATTGCTTGCCAATCTCTCCGCGAGGCCAGGGCTCGCACATGGCTCTCAGCCCCGCCAGAAAGCCCGGCCCCATATAGGTGCCGGCGCTTTCCTCCGCATCGTCCTGCGGATAGAAGGGTGCGTCCTCGGTACAGACCACACTGTTGTGCATCCCCAGTGCGATATCGTCACTGATATCGAGTCGCTGCGCGAGCCGCGCCAGAGCGACCAGATTGTTGTCCCGAGCCGCCGAGTCAATCATCGGCGGCAACACCGAGAGCACATCGCTGTTATACAGCGCCATACGAATCACGTTGACCAGGTGAGCGCGGGTGAACGTTAACGTTTGCCAGCTTCCATCGCGAAGGGATTCATAGCGAACCTTGACCGGCTCCGCTTCAAGTCGGTCCAGCAATTCGGTGATATCCCGCTCCAGTTTGGGAAACCGCTCCCGACAGGGCGATGACTGGTCGCACTGACGAATCAGCGCATCCAGGGCGGCCTGGCTGTGAATGGCGATTTGTGGTCCGAGACTGACATCGGCGGGCAGCACACCGTCCAGAACGGCCGTCCGGACGGCATCCGGATAGCGGCGCATGTAGGTTTGCGCTACCCGGGTGCCATAGGAAACGCCGTACAGGTTCCAACGAGGCACCCCGAGTGCCTGACGCACCTGCTCCAGATCCCGCACGGCCACCTCGGTTGTATAGTACCGCGGGTCGCCGTTGAAATCCTGCAAACAGGCACGCGCCAGAGATGCCATTTGCGTGGGGTCCGGCTCAGCTAATGGCAGGTGGGTTTCCTCTACCGCACATGGCTGCGGGTTCGATTGACCCGTGCCGCGCTGATCCACCAGATAGATATCCCGCCGCCGGGACAATTGGGAAAAGGCCCGATCCAGACGAAGAAAACTGCGACTTGCCGCTTGACCGGGACCGCCGGCAATCGCCAGAACCGGGTCATCGTGGACCTGAGCAGCGGTGGCCGGAAGGCGCACGATCAGCAAATCGATCCAGACATCGTCCGGTCCCTGCTGTTCATAATTCTCCGGAACGCTCAAGCGGGCGCACTGCACATGGCGACGTCGTTCGCTGGCCGTGAGGGCACAGTCGGAGAACTCAAGTTTTTCCCCCGAAGATGCCAACATCCCGGCCTTACCCGCTCGAGGCTTATCCTCCTCCGCCAGGGCAAGGTCTGTTGCGGATAACAGAACAGGCAGCAGTAGCGCGAACACAAGGCACTCGAACTTTCGGCGTTGCATGAACATCGACGGAGCCTCCCGGGTTACCCGCTTGTGACTCCAAAAAACGGCTTGAGTCGATCGGCTTCCCACATGGTGTCCTGGTAACCGAGCTCCATCAATTCACCAATGAAAGACTGGTGAAATAACAGATAACTGGCCGCCGTCGCACCGCCTCCCTTTGCGGTCGCACCGATGGCGCGCAGGAAAAAACGCAGGCTCTTGGGCAGGTTCCGCACCTTGCGCCCGGCGATATTGTCCAGCTCCCGCGAGGGGGAAATGATCCGGTTATCCACCGCTCGCAGCGGTAAATCGGCGGCGGCACGCTTGTCTTCGGGAATCATACCGACCAGTTCATTGATGCGTTCCAGGTGCTCCAGATCCCCCTCCAGTGCATCGATGAAAGCGCTGTTGAAAAGCTGACCGACAATCTGTGCCATGGACGGCGAGTGCCGCACGGTACGACGATGCACCGGTTTGCGGGCTTCACGATTGCCACTCACCCCGACAATAAACAGGGATTCCGCCCCGAGGTGCAATGCCGGACTGATGGGTGCCAACTGGCGAAGCGCGCCGTCACCGAAATATTCCCGGTTGATGCGAACCGCCGGGAAAATGGTCGGAATAGCCGACGAGGCCAATAAATGTTCAAGTTTCAGTCGGGTCGGCATACCGACTCTACGGTGGCGATTCCAACCTTCCAGTTCTGGCGCCCCCTGAAAAAAACTGACCGACTGCCCCGAGCTGTATCCCATGGCATTGACCGCTACAGCATGAAGCTTGCCACTGGCAATGGCGGCATCGAGATTTTCAAAACGTACCGACGTACCCAATAGATGCCACAAGGGACCGTTATCCAGCATCGACAGAGGCCGCGTACGCCCTACCCCTTCGTTGAACAGGGAAAACCCGAGGAGACCCAAACCGCGGGCCAGATCACTCCAACCGTGGCGGTAGACCTGGCCGGGGGTCAGCCGCTGCCAGATGCCCGCCAGCGACTGGACTGATTCGCGAAAATTGCCTGGGTGACACGCCAGCGCCAGCGCATTGATTGCCCCGGCGGAGGTGCCGCAAATGATCGGAAACGGGTTGACGGTGTCCGCTGGCAAAATATTGGCCAGCGCCTGTAAAACACCCACCTGGTAAGCGGCACGCGCGCCACCTCCAGAGAGAATCAGGGCTCTTTTCATGAACACGCTCTAGCTGATGTCACCCACGGCCGGTTTTCGCAGGCTCCTCGTCCCGCAACTCACGCCGCAGCACTTTGCCCACGTTGGACTTGGGCAACTCGTCCCGGAACTCTACATCGTGCGGCACTTTGTAGGGGGTCAGATTTTTCTTGGCAAACTCCCGGACTTCCTTCACGGTCATGTCCCGGTTGGTGACGATATAGGCTTTAACCAGCTCACCGCTTTCCTCATCGGGTACACCCACGACCGCCGCCTCGACAATGTCCGGGTGGGTGCAGAGCACGTCCTCCACCTCGTTCGGGAAGACCTTGAACCCGGACACATTGATCATATCCTTCTTGCGATCAACAATCCGGATGTAGCCATCCTCTTGAATGACCGCCATGTCGCCGGTTCTGAACCAGCCGTCTTCGTCGAGTACCTGTCGGGTCTCATCAGGTCGATTCCAGTAGCCCTTCATGACCTGGGGGCCACGCACGCACAGCTCACCAGGCTCACCGTTGGGCGACGACTGCCCTTCTTCATCTATGACCTTGCACTCTGTGTCCGGCATGGGCAATCCCACGGTGCCCTGCTGGATTGCACCCGGCGGATTGATGGAAACCACCGGAGAGGTTTCGGTCAGGCCGTAGCCTTCAAAAATGCCGACACCGGTGACCTCTTTCCAGCGCCGTGCGGCGGCGGCTGTCAGGGCCATCCCACCGGAGGCCGTCAGCCGCAAATGGCTGAAGTCCAGATTGACGAAGTCCGGATCCCGGCACAAGGCGTTGAACAGGGTGTTCAACCCGACGAAACAGGTAAAGGGCTTGCCTTTGAGGGTTTTGACAAAGCCTTTGATATCCCTTGGATTGGGAATGAGCAGGTTGTGATTGCCCAGGGACAGCGCCGAGGTGATGTGCAGCGTAAATGCATAGATATGGTAGAGCGGTAGCGGGGCAATATAGTATTCCTGATTGACCCGGAACTCACCCTCCATGTGCTTGTTCACCTGAAGCATATTGGCAACCAGGTTGCGGTGCGTCAGCATGGCGCCTTTGGCAACGCCGGTTGTACCCCCGGTGTACTGGAGCACGGCGACATCGTCCGGAGACTGCTCGACTTTGCGATAGGCACCCTGAGCAAGCCCGAGCGCCTGGCGGAACTCAACCTGGTGGGGGAAATGGAAGCTCGGCACCATGCGCTTGATGTACTTGATGACGGTGTTGAGCAGCACCCGCTTCATTGGTGGATGGAGGTCCGCCAGCTCGGTAACGATCACCTGCTCCACTTGGGTGTCAGCCACAATCGAGGCAGCCTTGTCTGCGATGTTGGCCAGTACCACCAACGCCCGCGCGCCGGAGTCCTGCAACTGATGTTTGACTTCCCGGGCGGTATACAGCGGGTTGGTGTTGACCACTACCAACCCCGCGCGCAGCGCGCCCAAGAGTGCCACCGGGTACTGGAGAATATTGGGAAGCTGGATGGCAATGCGGTCGCCGGGCTGCAAATCCGTGTGCTGCTGTAGGTAAGCCGCAAACTGGCTGGAGAGACGGTCCAGGTCGCCGTAGGTCAGCGTATGGCCGAGACAGGTGAACGCATCACTGCGCTCATACTGTCGCAGTGCTTCATCCAGAACCGACACGACGGTACGGTCATAATCCAGGGTCATAATCACTATACTCCATTTCAGGGCCCGCTCCGTCTTCCTGTAAACCGCGGTGCCGGGCTTGATTTAGTGTTATCTACAGTGATTATCGGTGCCCGGCCAGGGACTTGCAACCGATGTCCGGCACTTTTGCTCCGCCACCCCGACATTGCTTGCCGAAGTGGCGGAACATCGGCAACCCGTTAGCGGAACAGGTCCTCCAGGAACTGTTGCGTCTTGTGCCATGAGTCCGCATCGGCACTGGCGTCATAGGCCAGCGGGAGCTCAAACTGACGCCCCAGCTCGGTCGCGTCAGGGTTGGTAAAGCCATGTTGGGCACCGGCGTAGTTCACCAGTTCGTAGTCCACGTTGGCCTGACGCATTTCCGCCTCGAAATCCGCCACCTGCTGGGCGGGCACCATCGGGTCCGCCTCACCGTTGAACACCCTGACAGCGGCCTTCACGTCACCCGGCTGGGCGGGTGAATCCGCAGCCAACATACCGTGATAACTCACCACCCCGTCCAGGTCCACACCGGCGCGAGCCATATTCAGCACCACGGCGCCACCAAAGCAATAGCCCAGTGCGGCAATATCATCCGGCGCCACCATGGGCTGCTCACGCAACACCGACAGCGCCTCGGTGAAGCGCGCTTTGGCGGCGTCTTTATCGCTCATCACCGCCTGCATGAACTCATTCGCCTGGCTGGGATGTTCCGCATACTTATCCGAACCATACATATCCAGTGCGAAGGCGGCATAACCGAGTTTGGCCAGCATCTCGGCGCGCTGGCGGACATACTCCCCATGCCCCCACCATTCATGCACGATCAACACACCCGGTCGGGTCCCGCTATGCGAATCGTCATACGCCAGGTAGCCGGTGAACGTCTCACCATCGACCTGATAATCAATTTCACGAGTCTGCAGCTCGGCCTGGGCACTCAGGCAGACCGAAAGCAGGCTGCCGGCAAGCGTCCATCGAATCAAACGGGGGAACAGGTTGTTCATGACGAGTACTCCTTTTTCCTTTGTGGGGATAAACATTGGGTAGAGCTATACGCCGCAACCACCGCCTTGTATCACTTTGGATCCTTGCTGAAACCGGAAAACCCGGGACTCACAGTTCGGCCAGTTGCCAGACATCGTAAGCCGGTTCTTCGTAGGGGTGGGCCGCCTTCAGGGCCGAGATGGCGGGGCGGATCAGATCGTCGGCGCATACCAGCTCAACGCGATACTCGGACACGCGCTCAATCTCGCCCTGACGCCCAGAAAACGGTTGACTGCCCGCCAAGGGTCGAAACTGTCCCTGCCCAAGACTCTGCCAGCAACAGCTGTCGTAATCACCAATACGCCCGGCTCCGGTGGCAAAGACAGCAGTTTTGACGGTTTCAAGATGGCTCTCAGGAACGAAAAAAGCCAGTTTGTACAAGGCGTTTCTCCTCTTCCACTCTTTCTTGGATCATTCGCTATTTGGCGCGATAAAGAATACCGGGGTCACACCGGACCATTTCGAAAAGGTGGGACGCCCCCGCCAAACCTTCGGAAGAGCCCAGAAAGAGAACACCCCCCGGCTTGAGCGAGCCGTGGATTTTTTCCAGAATCCGACGCTTGAGGTCAGCGTTGAAATAAATCAGGACATTGCGGCAAAAGACGATGTCGAACTTGCCCAAGCCCGCGTAGGAATCCAACAGGTTCCAGGCCTTGAACTCAATTCGATCCCGCACCAGCGGCTTCACCCGCCAGACGTTCTCCCGCGGGTTGTCAAAATAACGCTCCAGCCGCTCAGTCGACAGTCCGCGCACCACCGACAGGCGATCGTATTCGCCCCGCTTGGCCTGATCCAGCACGATGGACGACAGATCAGTCGCAATAACCTGTACCGGTCGAGCCAGGGCGCCCATGCGTTGACGCCGGAACTCCTCCACCATCATGCTGATTGAATAGGGTTCCTGGCCTGAGGAACAGGCGGCGGACCAGATGCGAATCGGCCCGGCCATGCGGTGTTCGGTCTGCATCCAAGACGGCAGCAGGGTGTTGCGTAGATATTCGAAGGGATAAATGTCACGAAACCAGAAAGTTTCGTTAGTGGTCATGACATCAATGACCTGCTCTTTCAGGCGACGGTTCGTGTTCTGCTTGAGCGCTCTGACCAGATCACTGAACGAAGACAATTGATACTCTTCCAGCAGGCGCCGGATGCGATTGGACACCAGGTACTGTTTATTGTCCCCCAGCGCAATGCCACAGGCGTCCTGCAGAAACTGACGAAAGTGATCAAATTCCGCCTGATCAAAATTATCGCGCTTTCCCGCCGCATCACTCATCAATACTTACCGCTCAAAAGTATGCTCCCACGGTAGCCTGGGCCACCCCTCATTCGCCCTGCTCAAGCAGATCTTCGCCTGTTATGGCTCTGACCCGGTCATTGACCTGCCGAGCCAGTTCATCAGGGCTGAACTTCGCCAGGAAGGCATCCGCTCCCACTTTCTTGACCATTGCCTGATTGAAAACGCCACTGAGCGAAGTGTGCAGCAAAATGTGTAGCCCTTTCAAATCCGGGTGATTGCGCACCTCGGCGGTGAAGGTATAGCCATCCATCTCCGGCATTTCGATATCCGAGATGATCATCACCAGCGCCTCATCCGGGTTCTGACCTTGAGCGACCATATCCAGCAGATAGTCCAGCGCTTCGCGCCCGTCTTTCTTCAGGGTTGTCTGGATTCCGATGGACTGCATCACCCGCTGCACCTGCTTGCGGGCAATGACTGAATCATCCACGATCAGGACATGTTTCTGGACTACCCGCTCACTGATGCCGTCTTCAATGACACCTTCACTGATCTGCTCATTGACCGGAGCCGCTTCCGCCAAAATCTTTTCGACATCCACGATCTCCACCAGCTCGCCGTCGACCTCGGTAACCGCTGTCAGGTAGTGGGCTTTGCCAGCTCCCCGCGGTGGTGGATGGATATCGCTCCAGTTCATATTGACGATCCGGTCCACCCCACGTACCAGGAAACCCTGGGCCGTGCGGTTATACTCGGTAATGATGACAAAACTCGACCGTATATCCTCCAGTGGTGCCTTGCCGATGGCCTGATTCATATCCATGATCGACAGGGTACCGCCGCGAATATGAGCGACTCCGCGTACCACCGGGTTACGCCCGGGAATGGCATTTAGCGGCGGGCAGGGTAACACCTCTTTCACCTTGAACACGTTGATACCGTACAGCTGCCGTCCTCCCAAGCGGAACAATAGCAGCTCCAGCCGGTTTTCCCCCACCAGACGCGTTCTCTGGTTCACATTATCCAATACTCCGGCCATGGATGCCCCTTCTACCTCTGATTTCATTGAACGTTATTAACCCACTGGCTGGGAGATTACGCCCCCAACCGCGGTGCCCTGGCGCTCCCGCGAGCACTCCGCCCGACGGCACGCTCCTTGCTTCATTCACCCCGATAATTCTTTTAGCGGCTGAAAACCGTCACGCTTTAACCTTTACCGTCATGCACAAAGAATAGGACAAAAGATGGGTCCCTGTCGCCTTTTTCAGAGCCTGAACAGATGCTCCCCCCGGGGAGTCGGGCTGCTGTGCGGGCGAATGGCGGGCGCATTGCTGCTGATTCTGATCGCCGCGGTGACCCAGGTCAGGGCCGAGAGCGCGCCATACCAGGACTTGAGCGAGCTCAGGGCCGAAGTGCGACAATTCTTGGAGGCACACTACCGAGTGCCGTCCGTAAAGCGTACCAAGATTACCGTGGGCCGGCTCGATAGCCGCCTCCGTCTGAAAACCTGCGAAGTCCCTCTGGCGCTGTCGGTCAGCGATGAGGAGCGCAGTGGCGGAAATCTGACAGTGCACACCCGCTGTCCCGGACCTACCGCCTGGGCGCTGTACGTCCCTGCGCAGGTGGCGGTATACCGGGAGGTCGCCGTCGCCAGCCGAAGCCTGGGACGAGGCCACCGGATCGCCCAAGACGATATGACAATGGCATTGCGAGACACCGGCCAATTGCGTCAAGGTTTTGTCGTTGACGTAACATCGGCTTTGGGGAAGGAGTTGCGCCGCCCGCTGAAGGCCGGCGAGCCGGTCCGCCTGGGGCTACTGATCGAGCCAACCGTCGTCGAACGGGGCGACCAGGTGCGCCTGCGCGCTCAGATGGGCACGATCAGTGTCGATACCACGGGCACCGCCCTGAGCTCCGGGCGGGTTGGAGAGCAGATCCGGGTGCGGAACGACCGCTCCGAACGTATCGTCAGAGGGCGAATCACCGGACCCGGGACCGTCGATGTGATTTTATAACGCGAAATGGGTCACATTTAGACACAAAGAGTATTAAAGTTATAAGGATGCCGGCCGATAGTTTGGTCAGAAGCCCGCATTTTGGCTGGCTCACGGCCTCTGGCCGGCATCGTCGAACATTTTGTTGGGGAACAAAATATGGTTATTGACTCAAACAACGGTATCAAGCCCGGCAATAACGGCGGCAACAGCCGCCCCAGTACCGTGGCACCCCGAGAATCCGGTCCGCAACCTGGAGCCGCTGGCAGCAGCCCACGTCCGGCGAGCCGCGACAGTGTTGAACTCAGTGCGGAGGCACAGAGCATGAACCGCCTGGAAGAGAACCTGGCGCAACTGCCGGATGTCGACGTCGAGCGCGTCGCCAGTCTGAAACAGGCCATTGCCGAGGGCCGATTTGAGATCGACCCTGAACGCATCGCCCAGAATATGCTCAATCAGGACGACCTGCTGGGGTAACCCCCGCTGGCCCGGCGGGCCCCCAACACCGCCCGGGCCAAGCAGCGCTCAATTTTCGATGATCCGCCATGACCGAGGCCAACATGACACCCTCAGCCGAATCCGTCAGCCAGATGCTGACACACGACGCCCAAGCCATTGAAGAGCTCAGAGAGGTGCTGTTGCAAGAGCGCAAAGCGCTGGAGCAGCGCGATCTGGACGCCCTTCCCCCGCTCATCGACGCCAAAAACCGGCTCATGGCCGCACTCGGAGAGCACGCCTTGCAACGCCAAAGCTGGCTGGATGCCGCCACGCTTCCCCACAATCACGAAGGCTGGCAGCAGTGGTTGCACCAGCGCCCGGACACTCGCGAACAAGCCCCACAATGGCAAGCGCTCGCCGAGCACTTTGAGGCCTGTCGGGCCCTCAACGATATCAACGGCAAAATCATTCAACGCTCCCGGCAGACGGTGGGCACGCTTCTGGATCTGCTAAGAGGGCAAAGTAACGACGGTCCCTCGCTGTATAACGCCCAAGGGCGTTCCGGGCCCCAGGGCGGCTCCCAGACCCTGGTCAAGGCCTGATCGCCTTTTACATCGGCTTGTGCCTGCGTGAGGCTTTTTAGTATAGTTGCCGCCCCTGTCGGCGCACCCAAGCCAGCGCGGCAGCCGATGTCCCCGTCGATTAACAGGATAAATCCTCCGCCTCCTAAGCGGAAGCTCCAGGTTCGAGTCCTGGCGGGGACGCCATTTTGACGATTCAACGCCCGCAACCGGTCACCCCCAATGAACTTACTGCTGCTTGCCGACAGCGACCTGCACAGTCCCACGGAGGCCGACCTGTCGGATAAGCGCCGACTCGACCATATTCTTCAGGTGCTCAAGCCCCAGCTCGGTGACCGTCTGACCGTTGGCCGGCTGAACGGCGACTGGGGAACGGGAGAGGTGACCGAACTGAGCCGGGAACGAATCCGGTTATCCCTGACACTGAATCGCCCGCCCCCGGAACCTCTGCCCTTGACCCTGGTTCTTGCCCTACCCCGTCCCCAACAGATAAAGCGGATATTGCAGACGGTCGCCGGTAGCGGCGTCAAAGAACTGCACCTGATTCACAGCCGTCGAGTGGAAAAAAGCTACTGGCAGTCACCCAGCATCCATCCAGACGCGGTGGAGGCTCAGCTGCAACTCGGATTGGAACAGGGGTGCGACACGGTGATGCCACAGGTGCACTATCATCGCCAATTCAAACCGTTTGTGGAGGACACACTGCCCGGGTTGATCGACGGTCGACGCGCCATGGTGGCCCACCCCTACGACGCCATTGCCTGCCCGGCTCAGGTGCAGGAACCGGTCACTTTACTGGTGGGCCCGGAAGGTGGATTCAATGAATACGAAGTCGGCCGGGTCGGCGAACTGGGGGTTCAGGCGGTACATCTGGGCCCCCGCATTCTCAAAACCGAAGTGGCCATCCCCTATCTGCTGGGACGTCTGTTCTTATAGCCGGCCCTCAGGCGGATACGGTGTGCTCCGCCAACATGGCATCGAACGCCGACAGAGTAACGCCGGGGCTGAAATAGAAGCCCTGATAGTAGTGACAGCCATAGCGCTGGAGAATATCGAACTGGGCCTCCAGTTCCACGCCCTCGGCAACCACATCGAGATCCAGCAGCCGACCCATGGTAATGATGGTCTCCACCAACACCCGGTCGTTGTGGTCATCCACAATATCCCGGACAAAACTCTGGTCAATTTTGAGCACGGTCACCGGTAGCTGTTTAAGGTAACTGATGGAGGAGTAGCCGGTCCCGAAATCGTCCAGCGAGAAGCTGATCCCCTGCTCTGCCAGGCGCCGCATGGTGACAATAGCCTCGTCAACCTGCTGAATCACTATACCCTCGGTCACTTCCATTTCCAGCGAATTTTCGGGTATCGGATAGCGTTTCAAGGTGCGCAGGACGTCATCGGCAAAGGCGGCCCGCCGAAACTGACGGGGACTGATATTGATGCTCAGGCGCATTCCCGGCTTCCACCAGCCTCGCGCTTGCCAGTGCACCAGAGTTTCACAGGCACTTTCCAGCACCCATTGGCCGACGTCCAGAATCAGCCCGGAGGTTTCCAGAATGGGAATAAAGTCCGCCGGCGAGATCAGCCCCTTGGTAGGATGGTGCCAGCGCAACAAGGCCTCGGCGCCGACAATGTTGCCGGTGCCCATATCCACCTTGGGTTGGTAGTGCAGCGCAAACTGTTTTCCCTCAAGCGCCCGATGCAGGTCACCCTCCATCACCAACTGTCGGCTGACCTTGTCCGCCATATCCTCGTTGAAAAACTCGATCGCATCGCGTCCTTTCTCTTTGACCTGATACATGGCGGTATCGGCAAAGCGTAGCAACTCATGCACGGAGCTGTTTTTATCCGGATAAATCACCACCCCGACGCTGCAGCTGATTCGCAAGTCCAGATTCTCCGTATGGAAAGGACGGGAAATGATACGCCGGATTTTTTCGCTGATTTCCCCCGCCCTCAACGCAGCGGTGGACAGGTCTTTATCCAGCACCGTCAACACCACGACGAATTCATCGCCGCTCAGTCGGGCAACCAGGTCCTCCTCCCGGACCGAGCTGACCAGGCGCTGCGCCACTTCCTTCAGGACCTTGTCGCCCACCGGATGACCCAGCGAGTCATTGATGTTTTTGAACTGATCAAGATCGATGAACAGCACCGCACCACAATAACCGTGCCGGGTCGCGCGACGGATTTCCAGGTCCAACCGCTCAACCAGCTGTACCCGATTGGGCAGATTGGTCAGGGCGTCGTGATGGGCCATATGCTCCATTTTTGCCTGGGCATTCTTGCGCTCGGTAATATCCACGGACACGATCAGAGCGACCGTCTGATCGTAGTAATGGAGCGGCATTATGTGACTCTGCAGGTAGAGTTTTTTACCTTCGCGAGTCAAAAAGGCCTCCTCATTGATTTCAACATCAATGCCCTGACGAATCACCCGCTGATCGTTCTGCAGAATCAGTTCCACATCATCCACGGCATGGCGGAACAGGTCCCGCACATCCTGTCCGCGCATCGTGTCAACATCGCGACCGACCATGCTCGCCAGCGCCTTGTTGGCAAACAGGTAGCGACCCTCAATATCCCGGGCGCCGATCATCACCGGCAGGCTGTCGATAATCTGGCGCAGATGCCCTTCGCTCTTTCTCAAGGCCAGCTCCACCGCACGTCGCTTCGCGAGCGACAGATCTACGGCGTTCAACAATTGGTTACTGCTGTCAAGCAATTGCGCCAGCTCATCATGCCGCCCGGGCAGCGGAGTTAGTCGACGAACGCCGGGCTCCTCCGGGTTGATACTTTTGATTTCCCGGGACAGGCGCGCGAGAGGTTTGGCGACCACGAAGTAAAAGGCGAAAAACAACAACACCACAAGCACTGCATTGCGAACCAGCCCCGTGATCAGGTTGAGACTCGATCGCTCATAAAAAGCCTGTAGCGCCTGGTCCATATCGACGGTAAACGCCAGACCACCGGAAGCGGTCTGGCCGTAGCCCGGGATGATCAGGTCGAAATACAGTTCCCGGGTCTCGTCGCTGATCATTGAGGTCAGCCATCGGGTCTGGGACGGTTTCTGTGCAGTCTGCCCCTCGGCCAGGGTATTACCCAACTCATCGGTGACGCGCACCCCAATGACAAAGTCATAGGCCAGCAGCCCATTGACCACTTCAGCGGACAGATCATCATCGAGGGTATGAACGGCGCGCATCGCCGGCGGTGTAGCCACCTCCATGACCCGACTGAACAGTAGGTTAAGCTCCTCACGCTGGTTATCCAGGTCCAGATACAACTGCACCGAGCTCATCAACAGGCCGAGCAGAAAAGCCAGGATGATGCCGATTTTCGCCAGCCGAAAGGAAACCCCCTGAAAAAGCGACGGTTCGTTCGTCATTTATGATTATTGTCCCGTTAATGTCGTCTGTTTCAACAATTGATAGCTTACTCCGGTCCGTCGCCGAACGCTACCCAGGGTTTGCCCAGCGCCCGGGCGACCGCCTGGTGGGTAATCTGGCCCCGATGCACGTTCAGGCCCGCCCTCAGGCCGGGGTCCCGCTTAAGGGCCTGCAAGCCATTCTGCGCCAGCGCCTGCACATAAGGCAAGGTGGCGTGACTCAACGCCAGAGTGGCGGTGCGGGCCGCCGCCGAGGGGATATTGGCAACGCAGTAATGGACCACACCATCGAGCGAGAAAGTGGGCTGACCGTGCGTTGTGGGCCGGGAAGTGGCAAAGCATCCGCCCTGGTCAATGGCCACATCCACCAATACTGCCCCCTTGGGCAAGGCCCTCAGTTGCTCCCGAGACAGCAGCTTGGGCGCCGAATCGCCGGTGACCAGTACCGCGCCAATCAGCAGATCGGTCTGGGGTAACGCCTGCTCCAGCGCGTCTTCGGTCGCGTACTCGCAGACCAGTCGCCCTTGAAACAGCGCATCCAGCTCCCGCAGGCGGACCAGGGATTTGTCCAGAATTCTGACCTGCGCCCCCAATCCCAAGGCCATGCGCGCGGCCTGGGCGCCCACCACTCCCCCGCCAATGATGGTGACTCCCGCCGGCGGTACCCCCGGAACCCCTCCGAGCAAGATGCCCCGCCCGCCCTGGTGCAGCTCCAGATGATGAGCACCCGCCTGGGTGGCGAGCCGCCCAGCCACCTCGGACATGGGGGTCAACAGCGGCAAGCGCCCCGCTCGATCCGTGACGGTTTCATACGCAATGCAGGACGCGCCCGAGGCCAGCAGCCCCTCCGCCTGCTCGGGGTCGGGCGCCAGGTGCAGAAAGGTGAACAGAATCTGATCAGGATTGAGCTGGCGATACTCCTCCGGCTGCGGCTCCTTGACCTTGACGATCAACTCGGCCTGGGCGAATACCGCTGAGGCCGAGTCCACCAGAGTGGCCCCCGCCGCCTCGTAGGAGGCATCATCCAGGCCCACCGCAGCGCCCGCCTCCCGTTCGACCAACACGCTGTGGCCCTGGCCCGCCAATTCCCGCACGGCACTGGGCGTCAGCCCTACGCGGTATTCATCGGTTTTGATTTCCCGGGGTACGCCAATCCTCATAGACACCTCTCTGCCTGAGACCTGTGCAACAGGACCTGTGTACCCCGAGTATAGGAGCTGGGCGCCGGCCGAGCTAACTCAGGAGACTTGCAGAGCCGGGATAAACTGCTGAACGCCGGTCTCGGACTGAGCCTCATCACCGACGTCGGCCACAGCATCCGGGTCCACTTTCAGTCCAGCGAAGTCAAACAGCCCGGTATCCGCCAACTGCGAGGGCGCCACATTGCGGATGGCGGAAAAGATGGTCTCGGTGCGTCCGGGGTACTGACGTTCCCAGTCGGTCAGCATCTGCTTGATCACCTGCCGCTGGAGATTCTCCTGGGAGCCGCAGAGGTTGCAGGGGATGATGGGAAACGCCTTGTAATCGGCAAAATCCGCCAGGTCCTGCTCTTTGCAGTAGGCCAGCGGACGAATCAGGACATTGCGCTTGTCGTCGGCGAGCAGCTTGGGCGGCATGGCCTTGAGTTTGCCGCCGTAGAACATGTTGAGGAACAGGGTCTCGATAATGTCGTCCCGGTGGTGACCCAGGGCGATTTTGGTTGCCCCGATCTCATTGGCGAAGCTGTACAGGGTACCGCGCCGTAACCGCGAGCAGAGCCCACAGGTGGTTTTGCCCTCGGGAATCACGTCTTTGACGATGCTGTAGGTGTCGCGCTCGATGATATGGTAAGGCACCCCGACCTGTTCGAGGTATTCGGGCAGTATGTGCTCGGGAAAACCCGGCTGCTTCTGATCCATGTTGACGGCGATCAGCTCGAAGCGGATGGGGGCCGTTTTCTGCAGGCTCATGAGGATGTCGAGCATGCCGTAGGAGTCTTTGCCACCGGAGAGGCAGACCATGATCCGGTCGCCCTCTTCGATCATGTTGTAATCGGCAATGGCGCTGCCGACCTGACGACGCAGGCGCTTTTGCAGTTTGTTGTATTCGAGGCGCTCTTTGCGCACGGCGGGCTGACTCATAATACTCTCGATGTTCGACGGTCCGAAAAATGCCGCCATTGTACGGATTTTAGCCGCCCCAGGGAATTGCCGCCCCAAGCGGCAGGTGGTTGCCGCTCTACTCCTCTGGTTTTCCGCGTTAATCACTTCGAACAGAGGGCTGCGGGAGGGTAACCCCCTTTGGGGACCGCTGTGAATACGTCCCTGTACGCTCTGCACCCGCCGTCCAGGCGGGTGACGTCCCCAAAGGGGGTTACCCTCCCTCCGCTGTGCCGACGTATAGTTTCGGGAACTAGCTAGTTCTGCAAAACAAATTCCGGAGCACGGCCTGCAAAGCTGTAGGGCTCCCATACGGTGCCAGTTTGGGAGTGAGGTGACGGCGGATACGCGCTCCGCGCTTATCCGCCCTACGGATAACACGGCAGCTCGCGTAGGGCGGATAAGCGAAGCGCATCCGCCGCGACCAAAACCAAACGTACAACGGCCCCACGCGGTGCCCGTGATCGACACACCACGTGCTACCTCCACCGACATTGACGTTGGCACTAGCGGAGGGAGGGTGAACCCCTTCGGGACCGTCACCGGCCTGGATGGCCGGTGCAGAGCTTACAGGGATGTATTCACAGCGTGTCCCGAAGGGGTTCACCCTCCCACAGCCCTCTATGCGAAGTCCCAAATTTTCGATCTTCACAATATGGCACACCCATTGCAAACTCACTCGTAACCGGCAAAGAACCGTCCGTTTTATCGACCTGGAATACGAGTCACCTATGGCCCTGTTGCGAGCACTGCTGCAAAAACTCTCCGCCAACGAACCCGCAAATCGGCCGACGGCCGCGCCACAGGCTCCCACGCCCGAACCCGAGTGCGTCAAACACCTGCGCCCGCTCGCCGAACGTCGCCAACTGCTCGCCGTACGCCACCAAGGCAGCGAATACCAAAGTCTCATCCTTGCCCTCGACACCCAGCGGCAACTTCTCTGGCTCGACGAACTCTTCCCCCGGGCCCTCAACCTCGAACCCGGCGACGAACTGACCGTCAGCTACCACAAAAACGGCCACCTGTTCGAATTCAGCGCCCCAGTGGTTGGCTGGAGCACGCCCCAGCGGAGCGGCGGGCTCGCCCTGCCCTTGCCCGAACAGTTCTACCTCGGCCCTCGACGTCGCTGGCCCCGCCTGGACGTCTTCGGCTGGTACCCGATCAGCGCCCGCCTCGGTGTCCCTGGACTGTCTCCCCTGTGCGGAGAAATCCTCAACCTATCCGCGGGCGGTATCCGACTCGGACTCACCGGCGACTGGCGGCCGTTCCTGCATCACCGGGATATTCTGCCGCTGTGCGAATTCACCGTCGCCCCGGGGCTCAAGATTCGCTGCCGCGTGCGGGTCTGCGCATTCAATATCAGTCAACGCCCCTGGCGCCAAACCCGAGTCAGTCTGTCTTTTATCGACCTGCAACCAGACACTCAAATGGAGCTGGCCGCCTTCGTCGTCAACCAGCAAAGCCGGACGCTCGCTGCCGCCTGAAGACGGGAGCTTCCACTCAACTTTCTGTCCAAGAGGTCGATAACACCACTAATTGGACTACCCTTAAAGGGGTATTTTCATCGATTACCGGCGGATACTCGCCGGCTCGACGTTATCGCAATCACCGCTAAGGACATTTTATGCGTAATAACGGCCCCGTGACCGGTCGCAACATCCCGGTAAAAACCGGCGATGAACTGGTTTCATCAACGGACACCAAAGGCACCATCCGTTTCTGCAACGATACCTTTCAGGAGATTTCCGGCTTCACCCGGGATGAGCTGATTGGCCAGCCGCACAATATGATCCGCCACCCCGAGATGCCTGAAGCCGTTTTTGGTGTTATGTGGGGCGCACTCAAAGGCGGCAAACCCTGGATGGGGATTGTCAAAAACCGGTGCAAAAACGGCGACCATTACTGGGTGGATGCCTACGTCACACCACTCAAAGACCGCGGCCAAGTGCAGGGTTACGAGTCGGTTCGGGTTCACCCGGACGCACAGCGGGTCGCCCGGGCCGAGGAGAGCTATCGACGGATGCGCGCCGGCAAGCCCGCCTGTCCGCGTTGGTTGAGTCTCTGGCACGCGACCCGAACACCAGTGCAGATCGGCGGTATTGCCTTACTCGTTCTGCTACTGGGCATTTGGCTTATGGAATTACTGACGCCGGCCGTGGCGCTTGCCGCCCTGTTGGGCAGCGCCCTTATTGGCGGCACCACCCAAGCGTTGCTGGCACAGCACCTCAAGACCAGCCTGGGCCGGGCTCGTGAGATCATGCATGATCCCATCGCCGCGTATATATACACGGGCCGCAGCGACGCTTTGGGAGAAATCGAATTTGCGCAATTAGCACTGCAGGCGCGCCTGCGTACGGCACTGGGACGCTTTGGCGAATCCGCCCGGGAATTGCATGGCCACGCCGCTCAAGCGCAGGCGCAGGCGGCACAGACCCATCGAGGCATGGACGAACAGCAACGGGAAACCACTCGAGTGGCCGTCGCCATGCAGCAGATGGCCCAGGCGGTACAGGAAGTGGCCAGTGGCGCTTCGGATACCTCTGAGGCGACCCAGAGCGCGCTGGGCGAAGTCCAGCGTGGCGGCACGGTGATCAATACCGCCAGCGGCGCTATCAGTGACCTGTCCCGACAGGTGGACAATCTGGGCCAAGTATTGGAGCGCCTGACCGCCGATAGCGGCGAAATCGCCAAGGTGGTGGATGTTATCCGGGGTATTGCTGAACAGACCAACCTGTTGGCTTTGAATGCGGCGATCGAGGCCGCCCGAGCGGGGGAGCAGGGGCGCGGTTTCGCGGTGGTGGCCGATGAAGTTCGCACCCTCGCGCAACGCACTCAGGACTCCACCGGGCACATTCGCAACATCATTGAGAAGCTCGGTGAAGCCACAGGGCAAGCCGGGGAGAGTATGGACCAGTGCCTACAGCTGGTCGATCGCAGTGTGGGCGAAATGGACAATGTGAAACAGGCGTTATCGACCATTTCCGCCGCCGTGGAAAAAATTGACCAGATGTCCCATCAGATCGCCTCCGCCGCCGAGGAGCAATCAGCCACCGCCGTGGATATCGAACAGAACACTCAGCATATCAGCGAGATATCCGACCGCACCCAGAATGAAGTGGCGGAGGCGGAGCGCCTCAGCAAGGATATGGAGCACCTGTCGGAGCGCCAGTTGAACCTGATCGTGCGCTTCGATTAACGGACATCAAGCGGCGCCGCGTCATTTATTGACGCGGGCCACCGGCTGACGCAGGGTGACAAACTCTTCCGCCAACGTGGGATGGATACCAATGGTGCGATCAAAGTCCGCTTTGGTCGCACCGGCGGTCATGGCCACACCCAAACCCTGCATGATCTCTCCCGCCTCCGGACCGACCATGTGGCAACCCAGCACACGATCCGTATCCCGATCGACGATCAATTTCACTAGTGCCCGCTCGTCCAGATCCGGCAGGGTATATTGCATCGGCCGGAAGGCGCCCCGGTAAATATCCACATGAACGCATTCCTCTCTGGCTTCTTCCTCGGTCAGACCGCAGCTTGCCATGGGCGGCTGACTGAACACCGCGGTGGGAATGTGCCGGTAGTCCACCCGCTCATTCATGCCACCGAACAGGTTGCGGGCCAGAGCCATTCCCTGAGCCAGAGCAACCGGCGTGAGCTCATCGGGTCCGGTCACATCGCCCAGTGCGTAGATGGACGGCTCGTCGGTCTGGAACTCCTCGTTCACCTGAATACGGCCCGCATCACTCAACTGCACCGCCGTGTTCTCCAACCCGAGCCCATCGGTTTTCGGCGTGCGTCCGGTAGCGTACATGACCTGCCCGACCGATAGCGTATCTCCCTGATTGGTATGAACCTTCAGCCCATCGTCCGCGTTTTTCTCAATGCGAGTTATGTCGGTGTTAAAGTGCAGGTGGATGCCTTTTTTGGGTAGCTCTTGTGCAAGGTGCGTCCGCAGATCCTCATCGAAACCACGCAGAAACAGCTCCCCGCGATAGCACAAGTGGGTTTCAACACCGAGGCCGTTAAAAATCCCGGCAAACTCCACCGCGATATAACCGCCGCCGACGATGACAATGCGCTGGGGCAGGCTGTCCAGATAAAACGCTTCGTTAGAGGTGATGGCGTGCTCGATTCCCGGCACCTCCGGCATCCAGGGCCAACCGCCCACAGCAATCAGGATGCGTTCGGCGGTATAGGTTTTATTGCCAACGGCCACAGTGTGCCCATCAACCAAGGTACCAGTGCCGTTGATGATTTCTACCCCGGCGGTGTTGAGCAGTTTGTCGTACACCTGATTGAGCCGTTCGATTTCCCGGTCTTTGTTTGCACGCAGTTCCTGCCAGTCAAACTTGATGGCGCCGGCGTGCCAACCATATCCGGGCGCGGCGTGAAAGGTTTCGCGGTAGTGGGAGGCAAATACAAAGAGTTTTTTGGGCACGCAACCGACATTGACGCAGGTACCACCGAGGTAGCGTTCTTCAATGATGCCCACTTTCGCCCCAAACTGCGCCGCAAACCGACTGGCCCGAACCCCACCGGACCCCGCGCCGATCACCAGTAAGTCGTAATCGTATTGGCTCATGTTTATCATTGCTCCTGTCGGTTTTCTATAGTGATTTCGGTACTTATCTTTCCGGCAAGTCCCGCAAGTATAACGTCGAGTATAGAGAAGCATCACGTCCGGGCCGAGGAGGGGGAAACCCTTTCAAGACACGCCGTAAACCCATCCCTGGGGGCTCGACGCGCGGAGTCCCTCCGCTTACGGTCTTGAAAGGGTTTCCCCCTCCCCGGCCCTCAGTGCCAACTCAAGCTCTTGTGAGGTCATTAAAATTGTTTTGAAAGGTGCTAGTTCCCTGAACGTCACGTTGACACCGCGGAGGCTGGATAACCCCTTGCGAGACCGTCACCCGCCTGGACGGCGGGTGATGAGCCTACAGGGATGTATTCACGGCGTGTCTCACAAGGGGTTACCCAGCCGGAGCACTCAGTTCGAAGCGCTACGCTCGAAACACTGATCTCGAAATACAAAGTCAAACCCAACTGGTTCTTTCTTCCCGCGAAAACGCCTCGTCCAAGGAAACCCGTAACTGATGTTCCACCCAACGAACCAGAGCATCCTGATGCTTGGCCTGCCAACGCCCCTGCTGAATACGCTTGGCCCAGCCCAACAGTTGCACCTGCTCCTCTCTTGGCCAAGTCCCGGCCTCGGAACGCAACACTACCGCGCTGCGCTCCGCGTGCGGTTTCAACCACAACTGACGGGTAAAAGTCAGCGCCCGCGCCATCACCACCAGCGGGAAATTGGGGTGCTTTACCGGCCCCATCACCTGTTTCTGGCGGGCCAACGGCAGCCAGCCCAAACGCTTGCCCGGCAACTCCCGACTGGCCAACCAGCCGCCTACCGAACCGATGACACCACCGGAAATCGCACCGGTCAACAGCGAAGCGCCGCCCAGGCCGACATCCACCGCCAGACCGGTCGCCGCGCCCGCACTGCCGCTGACCCAGAGCAAATCCCGCTGCTTGAGGCCCCAGAGGTACCAGGTTTCCGTATTCATCAAGTCATCGGCGTCCAGCTCCCAGCCGGTGTCCCGTTCCAGTTCGCTGGTACGGTGGCCCCAGGCTTCACGCAGATGACGGAAAAAATCCGTCTCGCGCTCATCCAGCGCGCGGCGCAACTGTTCCTCGGCCCGCTGACGACCGATGGCACCGGGCACCTGCACCGGTTGGCGTTCCAGCAGCTGCTCGGCCCAGTAAGCCGCAAGGGCATCGCTGACATCGGTCAGGCGCTGTTGATCGCGCGTCGCCAGGCCCTGAATCAGGCTCTGTATCGGGGCGGACCACTCCGGGGTCAACTCCCCCATGGCGCGCAGCAACGCCTGGCGAGCCGGCAGCGTCGCGGTAAGGGGGTTGAAGACCCGTACCCACTGAAAAAACTGGCCTAGGGTCCGCTGCCAGGTGTCGGTTTGCGACTGCGGCGCCATGGGGTTGATCACCGCCAATCTCGGCTGTCCGGTCCAGCGCAGGATTTCCATTTCCGCTTCGTCCATCGGCGAGGGTGCCTGGGCACCGTCCACCACATAGAGAATACCCGCTCCTTCCATGATCGGCCGGAGCAAAGCGACCTCATCCGGGAAGCGTTCAGCGTGACCCGGTTCCGCTAAAAAGGCGCGCACCCGGTCTGGCCGTGCGCCCGGGCTGACCGATTCGCGCTCCAGCCAGGCCCGTACCTGGCGCGCCCTTTGAAAACCCGGCGTATCGATCAGAGTGAGCAACACTTGGCCGTCCAGCGAGAACTCGAACCGATCCGCCCGGCGCGTGGTGCCGGACGCGGGGCTGATCCGCACACTGTCATTCTCGGTCAGCGTCGAGACGATGGAGGACTTGCCTCGATTGGGGTGGCCCACCACGCACAGTCTGGGGGACGGGTATGACGATGCGGGTCGGCTCATTCGGTCACCCACTGCAGCTGATGCTCACCGGCGAACTGACGCCAACTGGCCAGGTGCCTCTCGGGCTCAGTCCGGGCATCCACCATGGACCGAAGTCCCTGTCGGGCAACGCCAGTATTTCTTACTTGTGCGACCAGGTCGGCCAATTCTCCCACCGGGGAGCGATTGGCAGGCACTTGCCACAACACGGCAGAGGGCGGTTTGGCCAACAGTGCCTCCAACTGAAGTTCGTCGTCAGACCAGAGTTCGCCCCCCAGGGTGGGCTGACCCTGTTGGTGCCGTTCCCAGTTAATCACCAAGGCGCCGTCCCAGGCACTCAGAGGCGAGGCCGCTAAGGGCGCTTGCGTTGCACCGCCACCCTGGCTGGTCCCGTGGATGGCGGGTCCGGGAGACCGAGATTTCAGTTGACGGAGACGGATCGCGCCGACCACAGCGAGCAGTGCCCGCGGCACCAGGTTATAAAACAGCAGACTGGCCATCAGAAAGGGCCACCAGTCCCCCGCCCGTTCGGTGCCCGATGCCCGAGGATCAATGCGCACATAGCGCGTCGCGTCCAACAAGGAGGCGTCCGGCACCGCCGCCGGCCAGAACCACGCCCAGGGCGTCGCCAACCACTGCAGCAAGCGCAGAGGGCTCTGATCGCCATCGAGCAAGGTGGAGCTCCAGCCAAAGGCGAGATCGGTAAACAGGAGAAGCGTCAGGAACCCCAGGATCATGCCCAGCCCGAGCAAAAGCCAAAAGCTCTGCAGACCGATCAGCATTTGCCAGCGCTGGCCGCGTTTGGGATACCAGTGGAGGCTCTTATGGCCCCAACGGAACAACCAAGGCCGGTCGCGCCCAAAGGCGGCGGCCCCGGCGGCCACAAAGGTACCCAGAAGGGGAATTCCGGCCCACAGCCACCAGAGCCAGAGCACATTCAGTCGGCCACCCGGCGCGTAGCTCAGTGATGCGGCGGCAATCAGCCAGCCGATGATCACCGCAAGTGGCCAGAGCCAGAAAGGTAATTGCAGGCGGGCATCAGCAATGCCATTGGAGTGGGTCATTCCGTCCCCAAGTCAATCGAAAGATCAGGGGAGATTTAACCACATTCGGGGGGGCGCCCGCGAGCACTGACGCCCGCGGTAGGGGTTACACCTCAATATCGATCTTGCGACGGCGACGACGGTCACCCGAGCGCATATCCACCAAGGGCTTGATGTCCCGGCGGCGGCGATCACCCCGACGACGCTCGCGAATGGGCGCCACAGGTGTGGTATCCAGCACCTGCTCGCTCACTGGCATGGTTTCGTCTTTGGCCCGCGTGGTATTGATCTTGGTGCGGGCCGACGGTGGCAAGGTGCTGGTTGGGCCTATGTAGGTCATGGCGACCTCCGATTCAGTTCAGACCGTCAAAACGACGGCGCTTACCCCTCATATCGGTCTTTGACCCGAAATCTTGACTGGAAGTTCGTTATTATGTGATCAAAGTCTCGCCACTGTCAATTTATTGACTGCCGGCCCCTTCCGGAGAAAACCAGCTCAGCTCGTGATGTAACTGCACTACCTCACCCACAATCAACAGTGTCGGACCGTGCACATCGCTCTCGGCAACCCGCTGGGGCATAGTCTCCAGGGTCCCAATCAACACCCGTTGATCCTGGGTCGTGCCCTTCTCCACCAAGGCGACCGGCGTCTGAGGCGCCCGACCATGGCGAATCAGGACCTGGCAGATTTCCTCCAATCCCACCAAGCTCATGTAGAACACCAGGGTCTGCCCCGGCAACGCCAACTCGGGCCAGGTCAGGTTCGGGTTGTCGGTTTTCAGATGCCCGGTGATGAAGCGCACCGATTGGGAGTGATCGCGGTGGGTGAGCGGAATACCGGCATAGGCCGCACAGCCCGAGGCGGCGGTAATGCCCGGCACCACCTGGAAAGGAATCTGGTGTGCCGCCAACAGGTCGATCTCCTCGCCACCACGACCAAAGATGAACGGATCGCCCCCCTTCAGGCGCAACACCCGCTTGCCCTCCTGGGCGAGCTTGAGCAACAGCTCGTTGATATTTTCCTGCGGCATGTGATGATCACTGCGCCGTTTACCGACATAAATCCGGTCAGCATCCCGACGCACCAGCTCCATTACTTCCGGCGACACCAACCGGTCATAGAGCACCACATCGGCCTGCTGCATCAGGCGCAGGGCTTTCAGGGTCAACAACTCCGGATCACCTGGGCCGCCGCCCACCAGGTACACCTCGCCCTGGGTATCGACATAATCGGGATTGGCCAGGTCCTCGGCAATGGCTTTCTCAGCCTGCTCGTCCTGACCACTGAACACCAGCTCGGCAATCGGTCCCTGCAACACCTTTTCCCAGAACCGGCGTCGGTTTTCCTCGCTGAACGACTGCTTCACCCGCTCCCGCCAGCGGCTGGCCAACTGAGCCAGACGGCCATAGCTTTTGGGGATCAGGGTTTCCAGCTTGGCCCGTACCATCCGCGCCAACACCGGCGCCTCACCGCCGCTGGAAATGGCGATCACCAGGGGCGAGCGATCGACAATCGCCGGGGTAATAAAGCTGCACAGTTTTGGGCTGTCCACCACATTGGTGGGCAGGTAGCGGGCCTGGGACTCTTCCGAAATGCGCACGTTGAGTTCGTTGTCATCCGTGGCGGAGCACACCAGCACCACATCATTCAGATCGGTGGACTCATACTCACGGTAATGCAGCTCACCACCGCCCTGCTCGGCCAACTGTTTGAGCTCGTCCGAAATCTCGGGAGCGACAATGCATAGCCGGGCACCGGCACGGGCCAACAGTCGGCCCTTGCGGGTGGCAATGTCACCGCCGCCGACCAGAAGGCAGCGGCGGTTTTTTAAATCCAGAAAGACGGGAAAGTAGTCCATGAGGTATCACCGAGGGTGGAGCGAATTCAATTGGGGCAGCGGCATATGCGACGGTGGCTTAAGTACCAGCACGGCGGATGCGGCCTATGGCCTTATCCGCCCTACGCGTGGTTTGGTGGTTGGCTTATGGTAACGGCGGATGCGGGCTGCGCCCTTATCCGCCCTACGCCAACTGCCGCGCTATCCGTAGGGCGGATAAGCGGCCTTGCCGCGCATCCGCCGTTACCGAGGCACCCACGAACAGCTGTCGGATTGCGCGCTTTGCGCTAATCCGACCTACACGAAACTCTGGATCAAATTGGGGTGTTTACGCCCAGGCTTTTCAGTCCACCCATGTACGGCTGCAAGACTTCCGGGATGGTGATGCTGCCATCTTCCTGCTGATAGTTTTCCAGCACCGCCAACAAGGTGCGGCCAATCGCCAGGCCGGAACCATTCAGCGTATGCAGCAGCTCCGGCTTGCCGGTTTCCGGGTTGCGGTAGCGGGCCTTCATGCGGCGCGCCTGGAAATCCCGGAAATTACTGCAGGATGAAATCTCCCGGTAGCGCTCCTGAGACGGTACCCACACTTCGATATCGTAAGTTTTCGCGGCTGAGAAACCAATATCGCCGCCGCACAAGATGACAGTGCGGTAAGGCAGACCCAGTTTCTGCAGAATCGCTTCGGCGTGGCCGGTCAATTTTTCCAGGGTCTCATCGGACTCTTCCGGACGGACAAACTGCACCAATTCCACCTTTTCAAACTGGTGCTGACGGATCAGGCCGCGAGTGTCTTTACCGTGCGAGCCGGCTTCACTGCGGAAACAGGGTGTGTGGCTGACAAACTTCATCGGCAACTGATCCGCTCCATCAAGCAGCACATTGCGCAGAATATTGGTCACCGGCACTTCCGCCGTAGGAATCAGGTAAAAACACCGCTCATCATCCAGCTTGAACAGGTCTTCCTCAAACTTGGGCAACTGGCCGGTGCCAGTCAGCGAATCCGAGTTCACAATAAAGGGCACGTTCACTTCCTCGTAACCGTGCTCCTCGATGTGGGTGTCCAACATGAACTGCGCCAGGGTCCGATGCAGACGGGCAATCCCCGAACGCAGCAACGCGAAGCGCGCACCGGTCAACTTGCTCGCGGTATCAAAATCCAGCCCGCCCAGGCGCGCGCCCAGATCCACGTGATCCACAATAGGAAAACCAAACTCGCGCGGCGAACCCCAGCGGCGCACCTCGACGTTATCGTCTTCGCTTTTACCTTCGGGCACTTCATCGGCGGGAATATTGGGAATGCCACTTAACAGGTCATCCAACTCCGCCTGAATCTCATCCAACTCCGCTTCGGCTTTACCCAGCGCTTCTTTCAGCTCACTGACCTGGGCCAGCAGGGGCTCCACATCCTCACCCCGCTGCTTCGCCTGGCCAATCGATTTGGCGCTGGCATTGCGCTCCTTCTGCAGGTTCTCGGTATTCACCTGCACCTCACGACGGCGCTCCTCCAACGACGTCAGGCGCGCCACGTCCAACTCATAACCACGCTTCTTCAGCGCCTCGGCCACCGCTTCGGGATTGCTACGAACAAGTTTAGGATCCAGCATAAAAATGTCTTATTCAGGTCAGTAGGTTAGAAGATAAAAAGTTTATACTTTCCCGCTTATCCCCATGCAATGCTCAACGATCTTAAGGCAATTTTACCCAAAACCGTCGGACGCCTACATGGATGTAGGTGTTAGAGCGACGCCGGGAGCCAAAGCCGAGGCAGGATGCCGACGCAGAGCTACAGGGAAGTATTTATGCGGGTCCCGGGTAAAGGCACCCGAACCCGCCTGCCAATTAGAACCGCTACCGTTTAAAACAGGAGGCGCGAAAAATACACTGACACAACAACGGCGAGCAAACAGCTCAACAGGGTCACCAGCGAATAAACCACCGCCACCGTCGGCGCCCCATTCTGCCAGAGCAACAACGCATCCAACGAAAACGTCGAAAAGGTCGTCAACGCCCCCAGAAACCCGGTGATCACAAACGGCCGATACTCCGGCGGCAACACACCTTTATCGACAATCAACACGAAGGCCAGACCCACCAGCAGACAACCGACCACGTTCGCCACCAGCGTTCCCAATGGAAAGCGCGTACCCATCACCGGAAACAGCCAGGTCGTCAAACCAAACCGACCCATCGCCCCCAGAGCGCCGCCCAAGGCCACGGCCAACCATTGCATCAATCGCTCTCCTGCCTATAACGCCGGATTGGACTCTTGGCATCCAGCTCGCGGAAATACGCCAACTTCTCCCGGATCCGTTGCTCAAGCCCCCGCTCAACCGGCTCGTAATAGACTCGATCCGCCAACTCTGGCGGCAGATAACATTCACCCGCGGCGTAAGCACCGGGCTCGTGGTGGGCGTAACGATACTCCGCCCCGTAATCCATGGACTTCATCAGCTTGGTGGGGGCGTTACGCAGATGCACCGGCACCTCATAGCCCGGCTGCTCGCGTACCTCGGCCATCACCGTATTGAAAGCATTATACACAGCATTGCTCTTGGGTGCCGAGGCCATATAAACCACGGCCTGGGCGATGGCCAACTCACCCTCCGGACTGCCCAGGCGCTCTTGAGTATCCCAAGCCGCCAGCGCCAGAGGCAGCGCGCGCGGGTCGGCATTGCCGATATCCTCACTGGCGATGCGGACAATGCGCCGGGCGATATAGAGCGGGTCGCAACCGCCATCGAGCATCCGGGCAAACCAGTACAGTGCGCCATCCGGGGAGGACCCCCTCACCGATTTGTGTAAGGCCGAAATCTGCTCATAAAACAGATCCCCGCCCTTATCAAACCGGCGGACATCAGCGGCCAGCACCTCCTCCAGTACCGCCCGGTCGATCACTTTCTGACCGTCGCGCTCCTCCGCCAGATCCGAGGCAATCTCGAGCAGGTTCAGCGCCTTGCGCGCATCGCCGTCCGCCGCCTTGGCCAGCGTGTCAATCCATTCCTCCTCGATCCGGATGCCGTCGTTTCCGAGACCTCTCCCGGTATCCTCCAGCGCCTGGTGTAATACCTGGCGAATATGCTCAAACTCCAGCCCGCGCAGTACATACACCCGGCAGCGGGACAACAGAGCGTTGTTCAGCTCAAACGACGGATTCTCGGTGGTGGCGCCAATAAAGATCAGCGTACCGTCTTCCACATAAGGCAAAAACGCATCCTGCTGAGCTTTGTTGAAACGGTGCACCTCGTCGACAAACAGAATGGTCTTGCGTCCCCGGGCGGCCCGCTCCTGTTCAGCCACCTGCACCGACGCGCGAATATCCTTCACGCCCGCCAGCACGGCCGAAATGGTCTGAAAGCGCGCATCCGCCTGTTCAGCAAACAATCGCGCCAGAGTGGTCTTACCCACCCCTGGCGGGCCCCACAGAATCATCGAGTGCAGGTGACCGCGCTCAATGGCGTCGCGCAGTGGCTTGCCGGGCGCAAGTAAATGCTCCTGCCCGATATAGTCCGCCAGATTGCGCGGCCGCATCCTCGCCGCCAGGGGCTGATAGACCGGCTCGCTTTGAAACAGATCGCCCGCCATCAATCCACCAACACATCGACGCCGTCGGGAACCTCAAAGGTAAACCGACTGTCATCGAGGGACGCATTACGCTTCAGATCGGACAGAATAAACCGGGTGGTCTGATCCAAGTTGTCATCCATTCCGATTTCCTTCAACAGATCGCCGTCAAAGGTCAGCACCAGCGCCGCGAACAGACTGTCGTCATCCTTCGGCTCCAGACGGAACGCATCCCAACCTTCATCCGTTTCCGTGTGGGTGATCTCAAACTGCTGATTCAGCGCGGTCAGCTCATCACTGAGAATCAGCGCCGGGGTATCCTGAAGCTCCTCATCAAATTCACGCACCGTCACCTGCATCAGGTCCGGATCGTACAGCCAGATGGACTCATGATCCGACACCAGGCGTTGCTCAAACGGCTCTTTGGTGTGCCAGTCAAACTTGCCCGGTCGGGCCATGGCGAAATCCCCGGAGCTTTCCTCCAACACCTCGCCATCCATATCGATCAACACCTGAGTGAACTCGCCCTGCAGGCTGGTCATGGCGTCCAGGCGGGAGCGCAGTTCGGCGGTCGGGTCGGCATGGAGGGGGGCGCTCAGTAAAAGCAGGGTTGAGGTGATCAGAGCGTAAAGTCGGTTCATAAATAGTGGCTCGGTTGTTTGGTTGTGTTCTTTGGACCCCGGGGGGTGGCTGTAAAGTTCCGGTGGTTTTTTGTTGGATGACGCCCTTTGGCCTCCGATACGTCGGACCGATCCACCCTGCGTCGACGACAGGGTGTATTCACGTTTTGGTGACGACGGATGCGGTTTATACCGCTGCGCTCGGCTCCGCCCTACTCAACCTCCGGTGAAAGCTGGCACTGAGGCTCTGGAGGGGTGTACCGGTTGGAGACTCTCTGAGGCATGGATGCCGATGAGAAGCCTACAGGGATGTATTTACGGCGGGTCTCCAACCGGTACACCCCTTCAGAGCCGGACTCCCAAGCACCTAATTTTTGGGGACCAGGACCTCGCGGTTACCGTTGTGGCCAGCTTCGGAGACCACGCCGGCGGCCTCCATGGTATCGATCAGACGGGCCGCACGGTTATAGCCAATACGCAACTTGCGCTGAACCCCCGAAATCGACGCCTTGCGTGAATCAATCACAAAGGCCACCGCCTCATCGTACAGGGCATCCCCCTCACCGGCATCACCGCCCTCTTCCCCGCCGGGCATCCCCGGCACCGGAATCGAACTGGTCGTACTCTCGTCCGTTACCCCATCAATATAATTCGGCTCACCGCGCTTCTTCCAATCCGCTACGACCTTGTGCACCTCATGATCATCCACAAAAGCGCCGTGCACCCGCACCGGATTACTCGTGCCCGGAGGCAGATACAACATATCCCCGTGGCCCAGCAACTGCTCCGCGCCGCCCTGATCCAGAATCGTGCGCGAATCAATTTTCGAGGATACCTGAAACGCAATCCGCGTCGGCACGTTCGCCTTGATCAGACCAGTGATCACATCCACCGACGGGCGCTGGGTCGCCAGGATCAGGTGAATCCCCGCCGCCCGGGCCTTCTGGGCAATACGGGCAATCAACTGCTCCACCTTCTTGCCGACAATCATCATCATATCGGCAAATTCATCGATCACCACCACAATCGCCGGCAGATGTTCCAGATCCGGCGCCGTGGCCTCCTCGGCCCCCGGTTCGTAGTTCTCCTCCGGCTTGAACAGCGGGTCCTTCAGCGGCTCTCCGGCCTTACGGGCCTCGTCCACCTTGCGGTTATAACCGGCCAGGTTGCGAACCCCCAAAGCAGCCATCAGCTTGTAGCGCCGCTCCATTTCCCCGACGCACCAGCGCAGGCCGTTGGCGGCGTCTTTCATATCGGTAATCACCGGGGTCAGCAGATGCGGAATACCCTCATAGACCGACAGTTCCAGCATCTTCGGGTCCACCAGCATCAGTCGCACCTCCTCCGGAGAGGATTTGTACAACAGGCTGAGCAGCATCACATTCACGCCCACCGACTTACCCGAGCCGGTGGTACCGGCCACCAGCAGGTGGGGCATTTTGGCCAAATCCGCCACTATGGGCTCACCGGAAATATCGTGACCCAGGGCCATGGTGAGCACAGACTTGGCCTTGGCATACACATCCGAGGCCAACACTTCACTCAGGCGCACGATTTCCCGGTGCTCGTTGGGAATCTCAATCCCCACCACCGATTTGCCAGGTATCACTTCCACCACCCGCACGCTGATCACCGCCAGCGAACGCGCCAGGTCCTTGGCGAGGTTGGTGATGCGGCTGGCCTTGACCCCGGGGGCGGGCTGAATCTCAAACCGGGTGACCACCGGCCCGGGCTGTACCGAAACCACCTCAACCTCGATCCCGAAATCCTTGAGCTTCAACTCCAGCAGACGGGACATGGCTTCCAGGGACTCCTTGGAGTAGGACTTGTCGCTGTGCTCATCGGCCGGGTCTAACAGGTCAATCGAGGGCAAGTCACCCTCTGGAGGTGCACTGTCCTTGGTATCGAACAGCGAAGCCTGCCGGGCCGGCTTGGGCTGGGGTTTGGGCGGGGCCTTCTTGACCGGTTCGCTGATCGTGGGCGGCACCCGCTTGGCGGTTTTCTCAACCTGCTTGGCCACGGCTTCCCGACGGGTGCGTTGGGCCTCTTTCGCGGCTTTGCGCTCAGCCCGTTGATGCTGCCAGTGCTGGAAACCCGAACGGATTTTGTCGAACAGCACCAGAGTCAAGCGTCCGGTCTCATCCATCAATGCCAACCAGGACAGGTCCGTAAAGATGGTGATACCGAACAGGAAAATCGACAGCAGAATCAGGGTGCCACCGGTGTAGCTGAAAGCACCTTCAACGGCCTCAGCCACCGAAGCACCCATCAGACCACCATTGGAAAACGGCAGGCTGGCCCCATCGGGGTAATGCATGCTGGCAATACCGGTACCCGCCACCATCACCAGAATCAGGCCTACCACCCGCAGCGAGATCAGCAACCAGTCGAAACCGGGCCGACGCTCCCGATCCCGAAATACCTGCCAAGCCCGGTAGGCCAGAAGTACGGGGAACAGATAGGCCAGATAACCAAACAGTGACAGGAACACATCGGCCAGCCAGGCTCCGGCCGGGCCGCCGGCATTGCGAATGCGGCTGTTCTCGCCCGTATGCGACCAGCCTGGATCCCCGGCGTCATAGGTCACCAGTGCCAACATCAGGTACACACTGATGGCGGCCAGGCCGATCAGTGCGCCTTCTTTGACGATGCGCACCAGTACACTGTCGGCGGGCGCAGCGTCGTTACTGGCAGTGGAGGCTTGAGAACGCTTCAAACGGGTTAATCCTGTTGAGTTGTAAGAATGACGGCGGCTATTCTATCGGCCCGAACGGGGTTTGCAAAAGCGACCTGTTCATAGACTCGCCCCGGAGCCGAAGGGACCGATAATAGCGCAAAGCGATAAAACCAAGAGATTACCATTAAAGAAAGCAATACTTGGCATTGGTTCATACTATTTTGCGCCCCGAGAGCGATTCACTTATGATGAGCGCCTTCAAATTTCCCCCTCACTCTCAATTGACGTAAAGGACAGCAAATCATGAGCGAAGCACAGCATCATCGCCTGATTATCCTCGGTTCGGGTCCCGCCGGTTACACAGCGGCCATCTACGCGGCTCGCGCCAACCTGAACCCCGTGCTGATCACCGGCATGCAGCAGGGTGGCCAGCTGACCACCACCACGGATGTGGAGAATTGGCCGGGCGGTGTGTCGGACCTGCAGGGGCCTGACCTGATGGTCGAGATGCAGCAGCACGCTGAGCGTTTTGACACTCAGATCATTTTCGATCATATCCACGAAACCGACCTGAGTGAGCGCCCTTACAAGCTGATCGGTAACGAAACCTACACCTGTGACGCCCTGATCATCGCCACCGGCGCCTCCGCCCAGTATATCGGCCTGCCCTCGGAAGAAGCGTTTATGGGCAAGGGCGTCAGCGCCTGCGCCACCTGTGATGGTTTCTTCTATCGCGACCAGAAAGTCGCTGTAGTGGGCGGCGGCAACACCGCTGTCGAAGAGGCCCTGTACCTGTCCAATATCGCCAGCGAAGTCACACTGATTCACCGTCGCGACAAGCTGCGAGCGGAGAAAATTCTGCAGGACAAGCTGTTCGCCAAGGCCGAAAATGGCAACGTGAAAATCGTCTGGGACCACACCCTGGACGAGGTCTTGGGCGATGACAACGGCGTCACCGGCGCACGCCTGCGCAGTATGCTCAATGAGAGCACCCAGGAAATTGACGTCCAGGGCGTCTTTATCGCCATTGGCCACAAGCCCAACACCGATATCTTCGCCGGTCAGTTGGACATGAAAGACGGCTATATCAAGATCAAGAGCGGCCTGAATGGCAACGCCACCGCCACCAGTGTACCCGGTGTGTTCGCCGCGGGGGACGTATCTGACCACGTCTACCGTCAGGCCATCACATCGGCCGGTGCCGGCTGTATGGCGGCGCTGGACGCAGAAAAGTATCTGGACGACCTGTAACAGGCTCCTTACAGACCTGTTCACCGGCCCTTCGGGGCCGGCTTGAAGCACTCATGATTACCCTTCCCTGGCTCGAGCCCGACACCCTGGACTTTCCGCCCACGACCGAAGCCCTGGACGAACCCAACGGGCTGCTCGCCGGTGGCGGCGATCTGTCCCCGGAACGACTCACGCGCGCCTACCGCCTGGGTATTTTTCCCTGGTACGAGGAGGGTCAACCCATTCTGTGGTGGACCCCCGACCCTCGCGCCGTGCTCTTTCCCGACCATCTGCACGTGTCCCGCTCCCTGCGTAAAACCCTCAAGCGCGGGACTTACTCGGTCACCTCGGACCAGGCCTTTGAGGCGGTCATGCGCGCCTGTGCCGCCCCCCGCGACGGTGCCTCCGGCACCTGGATTACCGATGACATGCTGGCCGCCTACACACGCCTTCACCACCAGGGCGTGGCCCACTCCATCGAAGTCTGGCAGGAAGAGCGCCTGGTGGGAGGGCTTTACGGCCTCGCCCTGGGTCGCGTCTTTTTTGGCGAGTCCATGTTCAGCCGGGCGGACAACGCTTCCAAGGTCGGCTTTGTCCACTTGGTCGCCCAACTCAAAGCGTGGCATTTTGAACTCGTCGACTGCCAGGTGGGCAGTGCGCACCTGTTCAGCCTTGGGGCGGAGGAAATTTCTCGTGAAGCCTTCGAAAAAATCCTGCTAGACTATGCCTATCTGCCCTCGATCAGCGGTCCCTGGCACCTGAATCAGCCCGTGCTATAGACCGACGCCCAGCGATAGACTTCCCGACGGGAGGAGACACCATGACCGACCTGTCGAACCTCAAACTCTTCGCCACCCAGCCCCACCCCTGCAGTTATTTGGAGGGAGAGGAAGCGACCACCCTGTTTATCGACCCCAACGCGCCGGTGGACCAGGACCTGTACAGCCAACTGTCCCAGATTGGCTTCCGCCGCAGCGGCGCCCACCTGTACCGGCCGCACTGCGCCCAGTGCAGTGCCTGTGTGTCCTGTCGTATCCCGGTCGAACACTTCCGCCCCAACCGCAAGCAGCGCCGCTGCTGGCGACGCAATGAGGATCTGACACTGGCCATGGTGGAGCGTATCGATGCCGATGAGCACTACGAGCTGTATGCCCACTACATCAACACCCGCCACCGGGACGGGGACATGTACCCACCCTCACGAGGCCAGTACGAAGCGTTTTTAAGCCGGGCCTGGGGCGTGACTCAGTACCTTGAGGTGCGCAATGCTGACGGCCAGCTGCTGGCGGTTGCGGTGTGCGACCGACTGGATGACGGGCTGTCGGCGGTGTACACCTTTTTCGACAGTCGGGAAGACCGCCGTAGCCTGGGGGTTTTCGGCATTCTGGCCCAGGTGGAGCAGGCCAAAGCCCTGGGCTTGCGGTACGTGTATCTGGGGTATTGGATCAAGCAGTGTCGGAAGATGGATTACAAGACCCAGTACCGGCCGTTGGAGATGTTGGTCAATCGGCGTTGGGTGCGGGTGAATTAGTTTTTGGCTTTGCAGCTTCGAACCGAGCCGCTACGGGAGGGCAGGCTTCTCCGAGACACGCCGTAAACCCATCCCTGGGGGCTCGATTACCCGCCATCCAGGCGGGTAACGGTCTCGGAGAAGCCTGTCCTCCCTCCGCCGGTGCCAAGGTGACCCTGTTTTGAGATAGCTACCTCTCCGAGCACCAGTTATCGGATGGATCGGATCGGCCCGACGCATGACTATTTGGCACTGAGGTCCGGTGGGCGGTGCCCTGTTCCCGGACCGTGGAGCGGGGGACCCGCGATTCGAGCCTACAGGGATGTATTTACGGCGTGTCCGGGAACAGGGCACCGTGCAGCGGACCGGACGTTCTGCGACTCTAAAGCTCAATAAACCACCTTTTATCCTGCCAGCACTTGGCCTTTCGGCTCATTTCAGGCACAATTCACGCCTATTTTTGGCCCTGCGGGGCAATCATTCAGACTTACCCTGTGCACGATGTCTGAAGTTCGACGACAATGCACTCACAGAAAGCTGAGGAAACGGCCGAATGGCGAAAGAAGACAATATTGAATTTGAAGGCGAAGTAGTCGATACCCTGCCCAATACCACTTTCCGCGTAAAGCTGGAAAACGGGCACGTGGTGACCGCGCACATCTCCGGCAAAATGCGTAAAAACTATATCCGCATCCTCACCGGCGACAAGGTCAAGGTCGAAATGACCCCCTACGACCTCACCAAAGGTCGCATCACTTACCGCTCCCGCTGAGCACCCCTTCGGCGCCCTGCCCGCCCGGCGCCGAACAGCCTGGTTACCGACAAAAAACCCGCGCCTCCTGACGGTGGCGCGGGTTTCGTTATGCCTGCGGGAAAATGAGTCGGTCAGGCCTTGCCATCGACCCTGATAGCCAGCTCGTCCTTGTCCGGATCCACGTCCACATACACAGAGCCGCCATTTTCGGCCAGTTCTCCGAAAAGTACCGCTTCTGCCAAAGGCTTCTTGACCTTCTCCTGGATCAGACGAGCCATGGGTCGGGCACCCATTTTTTCATCGTAACCGTGCTCGGCGAGCCACTGACGAGCCTCGTCGGTCACCTCCAGAGTGACTTTCTTGTCGTCCAACTGGGACTGCAGTTCCACCAGGAACTTGTCCACCACGGTCTTGATCACGTCCATACTCAGGGCGCCGAACTGCACGACCGCATCCAGCCGGTTGCGGAACTCGGGGGTAAAGGACTTTTTGATCGCCTCTTTACCATCGGTGGTGTGATCCTGATGGGTGAAGCCAATGGACGGCCGACTCATGTCCTCCGCACCCGCATTGGTGGTCATCACCAGAATGACGTTGCGAAAATCCGCCTTGCGGCCGTTGTTGTCGGTCAGGGTCCCGTGGTCCATCACCTGCAGCAGCAGGTTGAATACCTCGGGGTGCGCCTTCTCGATCTCATCGAGCAGCACCACACTGTGGGGATGCTTGGTTACCGCATCGGTGAGCAGCCCCCCCTGATCAAACCCGACATAGCCCGGAGGCGCACCGATCAGACGGGAGACCGTGTGCCGCTCCATGTACTCGGACATATCGAAACGGATCAACTCCACACCCAGGCACTTGGCCAACTGCCGGGTCACCTCGGTCTTACCGACACCGGTGGGACCGGCGAACAGGAAGGAACCGATGGGTTTCTCGGCGGAGCCCAGGCCGGCGCGCGACAGCTTGATCGCGGTCGACAGGGTGTCGATGGCCTCGTCCTGGCCGAAGACGGTCATCTTCAGGTTGTCATCCAGCTTGCGCAGTTGCTCCTTGTCCGAAGAGGATACGCTCTTCGGGGGAATGCGCGCGATCTTGGCAACCACCGCCTCGATATCGGACACGCCGACGGTTTTCTTGCGCTTGCTCGGCGGCTGCAACTGCTGGTAGGCCCCGGCTTCGTCAATCACGTCGATCGCCTTGTCGGGCAGGAAGCGTTCATTGATGTAGCGCTCGGACAATTCCGCCGCCGTGCGCAGTGCCGGGTCGGTGTAGCGAAGTCCATGGTGCTTTTCAAAGCGGCTCTTGAGCCCTTTGAGAATCTGATAGGTTTCGTCCACCGAGGGTTCTTTGACGTCCACCTTCTGGAAGCGCCGGGACAGGGCCCGGTCCTTCTCAAACACGCCACGGTATTCCTGATAGGTGGTGGACCCCATGCAGCGCAATTCGCCAGAGGACAGCAGAGGCTTGAGAAGGTTAGAGGCATCCATGACGCCGCCGGAGGCGGCCCCCGCACCGATGATGGTATGAATTTCGTCGATGAACAGAATCGCGTTCTTCTGCTTTTTCAGCTCACCGAGCAACCCTTTGAAACGCTTTTCAAAGTCACCACGGTACTTGGTGCCCGCGAGCAGTGCGCCCATATCCAGGGAATAGACCACGCTATCCGCTAGCGCTTCGGGTACATTGCCGTCCACGACGCGCTTCGCCAGCCCTTCGGCAATGGCGGTTTTACCCACCCCGGACTCGCCCACCAGCAGCGGGTTGTTCTTGCGCCGACGGGAGAGAATCTGGCTGACCCGCTCTACCTCGTACTCACGCCCCACCAGCGGATCAATACGTCCCTGCATGGCCTGCTCGTTCAGGTTAGCCGCAAAACTCTCCAGCGGACTCTGGCTGGGCGACTCGCCGCCGATGGCATCATCGTCGTGCTGCTCCTGGGCGGAGTCGTTGCCGTGATCAGACTGTCCGGCCACCTTATGGATGCCGTGGGTGATGTAGTTGACCACATCAATACGGGCAATACTCTGTTGCTTCAGGTAATAAACCGCCTGACTTTCCTGCTCACTGAAGATAGCCACCAGCACATTGGCACCGGTCACCTCCTGCTTGCCCGAGGACTGAACGTGGAACACCGCGCGCTGCAGTACCCGCTGAAAGCCCAGTGTGGGCTGGGTTTCCCGCTCGGTGTCGTCTTCCGGAATCAGAGGCGTGGTGGAGTCGACAAATTCGATCAACTCCTTGCGCAACTGACCCAGGTCCGCACCGCAGGCACGCAGGACATTCGCCGCCGATTCATTGTCGATCAACGCCAGCAACAGGTGCTCAACGGTCATGAATTCATGCCGCTTCGAGCGCGCGCCCTTGAACGCCAGGTTCAGGGTAATTTCGAGATCTTTACTTAGCATCGCTGATAACCTCTACTGCAGAGTCACCGGTCGTCGTCTTCCACTGCTTCGATTTCACACAGCAGCGGATGTTCATTGTCCTTGGCAAATTGATTGACCTGGGCCGCCTTGGTCTCGGCGATATCCCGAGTATAGACACCACATACGGCCTTGCCTTGGGTATGTACTTTGATCATGACCTGGGTTGCCTTCTCCCGGTTCATGGAAAAAAAGATTTCCAGCGTCTCCACCACAAAATCCATGGGCGTGTAGTCATCGTTGAACATGACCACTTTGTACATTGGCGGGCGGCGCAGCTTGGGCTTGTCCTCCTGCACCGCCACATTGCCGTCCCCTTCGGCCGCATCCGGCTCTTTAGCCAGCATCGGCTCTTTACTTAAGGTTAGATGATAGATCGCCATTTTTCCCATCAGTACCGAAAAAGGTTGCGTAAAAATGTGTAATCCAGCCGGGCTACCCGACCGGGATATACGCTTCATTGTACCGGAACGATGCCCCGGTCACCTACCACCTCCCCGAGCCGCACACTTGACACGAGAAGGAAACTTCGCTAAAACGAGTGACGTTGGTCAAAAAAGCAACAAAGTGACGGGCTAGTTAAACACTTTGGGCAATAAGCCAACACACTCTAATAACGATTAACGATGAGGCTTGCGCGCCTCTCCGCAACAGAAGGATACCCCCCATGCCTACAGGTACCGTCAAGTGGTTCAATAACGCCAAAGGCTATGGCTTTATCCTGCCGGACGAAGGTGGCGAAGATCTGTTCGCGCACTATTCGGCCATTCAGATGGAGGGTTATAAAACCCTCAAGGCGGGTCAACTGGTCGCGTTCGATATCACCAAAGGCGATAAAGGCTACCACGCCACCAACATCATTTCTTCCGATGCTCACCAGGCCGACGAACGCGCCGCCGCCAGCAATGGTGCCGGAGAGCGACGGGACTTCGATTCCGCCCCCGGTAAACCGGCCGCCGTCACGACCCACTGACCAAGACACCGTGCACCGATCCTGATCCGATTTGAAACAAAAACCCCCGGCGCCCTGATGGACCCCGGGGGTTCTTCGCATCATCAAGCACGCTTCCCTGCGCTTTATATGGCGTCGATCAGGCGTTTTTCAAGGCATCCAACGCGGCATTGAGCGTTGCGCTCGGGCGCATCACGTCGGACACCTTGCGGGTGACCGGGCGGTAGTAGCCACCGATGTCCACTGGCTGGCCCTGCACGCCATTCAGCTCGGCCACGATCTTGTCTTCCTCGGCCCTCAGAGTTTTCGCCAGCTCGGTGAAACGCTGCTTGAGCTCGGCATCGTCAGACTGAGCCGCCAGTGCTTCTGCCCAGTACAGTGCCAAATAGAAGTGGCTGCCCCGATTGTCCAGCTCGCCGGTCTTGCGTGAGGGTGACTTGTTGTTTTCCAGGAAGTCCGCATTGGCCTTGTCCAGAGCATCAGCCAGCACCTTCGCCTTGGCATTGCCGGTGACCTTACCGAAGTGACGCAGGGATTCCACCATCGCCAGGAATTCGCCCAGGGAGTCCCAACGCAGGTGATTCTCCTCCAGCAGTTGCTGAACATGCTTTGGGGCCGACCCGCCGGCGCCGGTCTCAAACAGGCCGCCGCCGTTCATCAACGGCACAATGGAGAGCATCTTCGCACTGGTGCCCAACTCCATGATCGGGAACAGATCGGTCAGGTAGTCGCGCAGCACATTACCGGTCACGGAAATGGTGTCCTTGCCCTGACGGATACGTTCAAGGGAGAAGGTCATCGCATCCACCGGGGCCATGATGTGAATTTCCAGGCCGCTGGTGTCATGCTCTTTGAGGTACTGCTCCACTTTCTTGGTGACCTGGGCGTCGTGAGCGCGCTTGGAGTCCAGCCAGAACACGGCCGGGGCGCCACTTTCGCGAGCGCGATTCACCGCCAGCTTGACCCAGTCGCGGATCGGCGCATCTTTAACCTGGCACATACGGAAAATATCACCCGCCTCGACGCTCTGCTCGATCAGCACCTGGCCGTTGGCGTCCACCACCTGAACCTTGCCGCTGGCCGGCACTTCAAAGGTCTTGTCGTGTGAACCGTACTCTTCGGCCTTTTGAGCCATCAGACCGACGTTGGACACGCTGCCCATGGTGGTCGGATCGAAAGCGCCATTGGCTTTACAGTCGTCAATCACCGCCTGATAAATAGTGGCGTAGCAGCGATCCGGAATCACCGCCTTGGCATCGTGGCGTGCATTGTCCGCGCCCCACATCTTGCCGGAGTCACGGATCATGGCGGGCATGGAAGCATCGATGATCACATCGCTGGGAACGTGCAGGTTGGTGATGCCTTTATCGGAGTTGACCATAGCCAGACGGGGGCGCTCGTTGTACACCGCTTCCACATCGGCAATGATGGCCTTGCGCTGGTCTTCCGGCAGTTGCTCAACGCATGAGTAAAGATCGCCGATACCGTTGTTGGCATCAAAGCCGACCGACTTCAGGGCCGCCTCGTGTTTTTTCAACGCGTCGGCGTAGAACACTTCCACGGTATGACCAAACAGAATCGGGTCAGAGACCTTCATCATGGTCGCCTTCAGGTGCAGCGAAAAGAGCACATCTTTGGCTTTGGCGTCTTTGATCTCGGCTTCCAGGAATTCCCGCAACGCCTGCTTGCTCATGACCGCCGCGTCGATGATCTCGCCGTCGAGCAGCGCAGTTTTCTCTTTCAGGATCTGAGTGTCGCCCGCTTCGGTGACCAGCTGAATTTTGACGTCGGTGGCTTGCTCCACCAACACGGACTGCTCACTACCGTAAAAGTCGCCGTGGGACATGTGAGCCACGTGCGACTTGGAGTCGGCGGACCAGGCACCCATTTTGTGCGGATTTTTGCGCGCATACTGCTTCACCGAAGCCGGAGCACGACGGTCGGAGTTGCCTTCGCGCAGGACCGGGTTGACGGCACTGCCTTTCACCTTGTCGTACTTGGCTTTGACCGCCTTCTCTTCATCGGTCTTGGGCTCATCCGGGTAGTCCGGCAGGTCGTAGCCCTGCTTCTGCAGCTCTTTGATCGCCGCCTTCAGCTGGGGGATGGACGCACTGATATTGGGCAGTTTGACGATGTTGGCTTCCGGCGTTTTGGCCAGCTCGCCCAGCTCAGCCAGATCATCAGCGATGCGCTGCTGTTCGCTCAGACGCTCGGGAAACTGGGAAATGATCCGTCCGGACAGGGAGATGTCACGGGTCTCAATCGCGACGCCGCAGGGTTCGGCAAAGGCGCGAACGATGGGCAGCAGAGAGTAGGTCGCCAGCGCGGGCGCCTCGTCAGTTTCCGTGTAGATGATTTTGGATTCGGTCATGATAAGCTGTCACTCCATCTTGTCTGGGGGTGTGCCGGTGTTTTGATCGCGCGCATTATACCAGTAATGACCACGCCCGGCATGAAACGAGGTTATCTGTGGCACGTCTGTTGTTGTTCAATAAACCTTATGGGGTACTCACCCAGTTCACCGATGCGCAGGGCCGGGACACTCTGGCCCGTTACATTGATGTCCCCGGTGTCTACCCGGCCGGCCGCTTGGACCGCGACTCCGAGGGCCTGCTGTTGCTCACCGATGATGGCCAGGTACAGCACCAGATCGCCCACCCGCTGCACAAGCTGCCCAAGGTGTATTGGGTACAGGTGGAGGGAGCGCCCGACAAGTCGGCGCTGCAGGCGTTGCGTGAGGGTGTCACGCTCAACGACGGCCGTACGCGCCCGGCCAAGGTCAAGGTGATTCCCGAACCGCCCCTCTGGCCCCGGAACCCATCGGTGCGGGAGCGCAAATCCGTTCCCACCACCTGGCTGGAGCTGACCATCACTGAAGGCCGCAACCGTCAGGTCCGCCGGATGACGGCAGCGGTCGACCACCCAACCCTACGCCTGGTCCGCGCCCGAATCGGCACCTGGTCCCTGGATCAGCTAAAGCCCGGTGAGTATCGGACGGAAAAGCTTCATCTACCCAAATCGCCGGTCAAGCCTTCATTGCGTAAGCGTTGAGTTGCTGCTCTTGGCGGCACCTTACTAGGCACTTCGCATTGTGGCGCTGCGGGTGGGTATACCCACCCTCCGCTGGTGCCAACTGAACGTTGTTTGGAGGTAGCGCCTGGTGCCATCGGGTATTCGTTGGCACTGAGGTGGCTGCGGGGTATACCGTTTGGAGACTCTCGGAGGCATGGATGCCGACGAGAAGCCCCCATGGATGGGTTCACGGCGGGTCTCCAAACGGTATACCCCGTAGCCACCGGACTTCAATGAAATCACGCAAGCCCGACATCAAACAACAGACACAAAAAAGGCGGCTCGCAGGCCGCCTTTTTTGACTGAAAGACTTACCAACCAGTGGCTTCTTTCAGCGCCTGGCCGATATCCGCCAGGCTGCGTACGGTTTTCACACCGGCGTCTTCCAGAGCGGCGAACTTCTCGTCAGCGGTACCCTTACCGCCGGCGATGATAGCCCCCGCATGGCCCATGCGCTTACCCTTCGGTGCCGTGACACCCGCGATGTAAGACACCACCGGCTTGGTGACGTTGGCCTTGATGTAAGCGGCGGCCTCTTCTTCCGCGCTACCGCCAATCTCACCGATCATTACAATGGCTTCGGTCTTCGGATCGTTCTGGAACATCTCCAGAATATCGATGAAGTTGGAACCCGGGATCGGGTCACCACCGATGCCGACACAGGTCGACTGACCGTAACCAAAGTCGGTGGTCTGCTTGACCGCTTCATAAGTCAGGGTACCAGAGCGGGACACGATGCCCACCTTGCCCGGCTTGTGAATGTGGCCCGGCATAATGCCGATCTTGCACTCACCCGGCGTGATCACACCCGGGCAGTTGGGGCCAATCAGGCGTACGCCGAGCTCATCGCACTTCACTTTACAGTCGAGCATATCCAGCGTCGGAATGCCTTCAGTGATGCACACGATCAGCTTGATGCCGGCATTGGCCGCTTCCAGGATCGAGTCCTTACAGAAGGGAGCCGGTACGTAGATGACAGATGCTTCAGCGCCGGTTTCGGCTACAGCTTCCGCCACGGTGTTGAACACCGGCAGGCCAAGATGAGTCTGGCCACCCTTACCCGGAGTCACACCGCCGACCATCTTGGTGCCGTAGGCAATTGCCTGCTCAGAGTGGAAGGTACCTTGGGCACCGGTGAAACCCTGGCAGATCACTTTGGTATCTTTGTTGATCAAAACGCTCATTATTGAGTCCTCAAATTCTGTGTTGCTGCGGAGAGTGAAACCGTCCCTGGTGCTTGGGTCCGGTCCGGCCATCCTTGGCCGGCCGCTGAGAGTGCTGCGGAAACAATCAATTTCCGGTCACTCTCAGCCCTCCGCGGCTTTAACCACTTGCTGAGCAGCGTCAGTCAAGCTGGTCGCGGCGATGATGTTCAGACCGCTGTCCGCCAGCACCTTCGCGCCCAGCTCGGCGTTATTACCTTCCAGGCGGACAACCACGGGCACCTTCACGCCCACCTCTTCAACGGCGCCAATCACGCCTTCGGCGATCAGGTCACAGCGGACGATACCACCGAAGATGTTGATCAGAACGGCCTTGACGTTTTCGTCGGACAGGATGATTTTGAACGCTTCCACAACGCGCTCTTTAGTGGCACCGCCACCGACGTCCAGGAAGTTCGCCGGCGCACCACCGTGCAGTTTGACGATGTCCATGGTGCCCATGGCCAGACCCGCGCCGTTTACCATGCAGCCGATGTTGCCATCGAGCGCCACGTAGTTCAGCTCCCACTTGGCGGCGTGAGCTTCACGAGCGTCTTCCTGGGAGGGATCGTGCATTTCATGCAGGTCGTCGTGACGGTACAGAGCGTTGCCGTCGATCGCCACTTTGGCGTCCAGGCAGTGCAGGTCGCCGGCCGGAGTGATCACCAGCGGGTTGATCTCGATCAGGGCCACATCCTTTTCTTTGAACAGTTTGGCCAGACCCAGGAAAATCTGCACGAACTGCTTGATCTGCTTGCCTTCCAGGCCCAGCTTGAAGGCCAGGTCGCGGCCCTGGTACGGCTGAGCACCAACCAGCGGATCGATGGTGGCCTTGAGGATTTTTTCCGGCGTTTCCTCAGCCACTTTTTCGATTTCCACACCGCCCTCGGTAGACGCCATGAATACGATGCGGCGGGTAGAACGATCCACAACCGCGCCCAGATACAGCTCTTTATCAATGTCGGTGCAGGTTTCAACCAGAATGCGGCTGACCGGCTGACCATTTTCATCGGTCTGGTAGGTCACCAGGTTTTTGCCCAACCACTGTTTAGCAAACGCCTCAATTTCCGCCTTGGACTTGACCAGCTTGACGCCGCCGGCCTTACCGCGGCCACCGGCGTGAACCTGGGCCTTTACGACAAACTCGCTACCACCGATGGTGTCCGCTGCCGCTACCGCTTCAGCGGGAGTCTGGGCGGCAACACCCTTGGAGACGGGCAGTCCGTACTGAGCAAACAGTTGCTTACCCTGATATTCATGCAAATTCATGGTGCAGTTCCACATTGTCTGTTGCCGGACCGAGGTCTCTTACGGCATTTCCGGCAAGAATGACCAATTAGCAGACCGCGTCTTGGCGGCCTGCCCCCTGGGTTGAGTTCTCTAACTCAGTGTCATTTCTCGTTATTATTAGCGCTTCTTCTTGTTGGCGACATGGATCGCATGACCATGAACCGCCAAGGCTGCTTCATGCACAGCTTCAGACAGGGTCGGGTGGCCAAAGACCATCAGACCCAGATCTTCCGCACTGCTGCCGAACTCCATTGCAATCGCCACCTGCTGAACCAGATCGGCTGCGCTCGGTCCCACAATGTGAGCGCCGAGAATGCGATCGGTGTCCGCATGGGCGATGATTTTAACCAGACCGCCGGTTTCATTGGCCGCCATAGCACGACCGCTGGCCGCAAACGGGAAGGTACCGACGTTGTAAGGCTCGCCATCGGCTTTGATCTGTTCTTCGGTACGACCGACGGAAGCCACTTCCGGATGAGTGTAAATCACATTGGGCACCACATCGTAGTTCATGACGGTTTTCTGACCGGCGATACGCTCGGCAACCATCACGCCCTCTTCGGAGCCTTTGTGCGCCAGCATCGGGCCTCGCACCACGTCGCCAACCGCCCAAACACCGGGGGCATCGGTCGCACACAGGTCGTTGACGTAAATAAAGCCGCGCTCGTCAAGATTCACACCGCTGTCTTCCGCCAGCAGGCCTTCGGTGTAAGGACGACGCCCGACACAGACGATCAGCTTGTCAAACGTCTCCTTCTGCTCTTTACCGTCTTTGTCGGTAAAGGTCACGGTCACTTCTTTGCCCTTGACTTCGGAGCCGGTCACCCGGCAGCTGAGACGAATATCTAGGCCCTGCTTGGTGAGGATTTTCTGGGTTTCTTTGGCAATCTGCTGATCCATGATAGACAGGAATTTGTCCATCGCTTCAAGCACTACCACATCGGAGCCCAGACGGTTCCAGACACTGCCCAGTTCCAGACCAATTACACCCGCGCCGATCACACCCAGGCGCTTGGGTACCGAATCAAACTCGAGGGCGCCAGTGGAGTCGACGATCACGTCATTATCAATTTTAGCCACCGGAATATCGATGGGCTTGGAGCCCGACGCCAAAATGACGTTATCCGCCTCGAGGGTTTTGGTTTTACCGTCGTGACCGGTCACTTCCACCTTGCGGTTGGCAAGCAGTTTACCGGTCCCGAAGATCGAAGTGACACCGTTGGCTTTAAACAGGGACGAAATGCCGCCCGTCAGTTGCTTGACGATGTTGTCTTTGCGCTGAATCATTGAGGGCACATCAATGTCGATGCCCTTGGTCGAAATACCGTGTACTTTGAAGTCGTCTTTGGCTTCATGGTACTTGTAGGAGCTGTCCAGCAGCGCCTTGGACGGGATGCAGCCCACATTCAGACAGGTGCCACCATTGACGCCCTTTCCTTCGCTGTTCTGCCACTTTTCAACACACGCCGTCTTCAGGCCCAGCTGCGCCGCACGAATCGCCGCAACATATCCGGCCGGGCCGGAACCAATGACTACCACATCAAATTTATCAGACATATTTCATTTCCCAGGTTTACAAGGCTGCCTGGCCTCCGCTTTATCGGGCCAAACACCACTATTCGGTCAGTGAGCTATACCAAAGCGGGCAGTCACCTGCCCGCTTTGTGCATCAGATTTCCAGAAGGATTCGCGCCGGGTCTTCCAGCAGGTCCTTGATGGTCACCAGGAACTGCACGGCTTCTTTACCATCCAGCAAACGGTGGTCGTAGGAAAGCGCCAGGTACATCATCGGCAGAATCTTAACCTCGCCATTGACTGCCATTGGACGCTCCTGAATCTTGTGCATACCCAGAATGGCGGATTGCGGAAGGTTCAGAATCGGAGTGGACAACAAGGAACCGAAGACCCCACCGTTGGTGATGGTGAACGTACCGCCGGTCATTTCCTCAATACCCAGCTTTCCGTCACGAGCGCGCAGGCCGTAGTCACGGATGGTGCTTTCGATATCCGCCAGACCCATGTTCTCAGCGTTGCGCAATACCGGCACAACCAGGCCCTTGTCGGTAGAAACCGCCACCCCGATATCCTGATAGCCGTGATAGACAATATCGTTGTTGTCGATGGAGGCGTTGACGGCGGGGAAGCGGCGCAACGCCTCGGCGGCGGCCTTCACAAAGAAGCCCATAAAGCCCAGGCGGGTACCGTCGTGCGACTTTTCGAACTGATCTTTGTACTTGGCCCGCAGCTCCATGATCGGCCCCATGTTCACCTCGTTGAAGGTGGTCAACATGGCGGTGGTGTTGGAAGCCTCGAGCAGACGCTCGGCAATGCGCTTACGCAGACGGGTCATCGGCACACGTTTTTCAGCACGATCGCCGGCGGGTGCTTCGACTTCCGCCGCTTTGGCCGGGGCGCTGCTGGGTGCACTGGCGGCTTTGCTGCCACCGGATTTGAGAAAGTTGGCCACATCTTCTTTAGTAACACGACCGTCTTTCCCGGTACCGGGGACACTGTTGGGGTCAATATTGTTTTCATCGGCCATTTTACGCGCAGCGGGGCTGAGCAGTTTTTCACCGTCATCGCTGGAGGCCGACTGGTCACCGCTGTCCGCGGGCTTGCTCTCGGACTTCTCTTCCGATTTCTTCTCGTCGGCGCTGTCGCCTTTGTCGTCACTCTTGGAGCCGGCCGCGCCTTCTTCAAACTTGGCAATGACTTCATTGCTCAGGACGGTATCGCCCTCTTCCTTCAGAATTTCAGACAAGCTGCCGTCTGCCGGTGCCACCACTTCCAGCACCACCTTGTCGGTTTCAATATCGACAATCAATTCATCGCGGGAAACTGCCTCACCGGGCTTTTTATGCCAGGTAGCGATGCTCCCGTCCTGAACGGATTCGGGGAAAGTCGGGGCTTTGATCTCAATAGTCATTCTTTGTCCTTAGCAATCGCTGTGGATTCTTTGTCGAACACAGGCTCCGGCGTCAAACGCTCAGAGCCTCATTGATGAAACGCTTCTGCTCTTCCAGATGCACGGAGGCATAACCCGCGGCCGGTGCCGCTGATGGGTCGCGCCCCACATAGCTGAGATAGAGGTCCGGGTTGTGATCATTCACCACACGCCGCATGTGGTGCTGGCTGCTGTACCAGGCGCCCTGGTTCATGGGTTCTTCCTGACACCAGACGATGTCCTTCAGGTTTTTGAAAGGCGCCAGCGCCTCTTTCAATTCTTCTTCCGGGAAGGGGTAGAGCTGCTCCAGACGGACCAGAGCCACGTCATCCTGTTCACGTTCCATGCGCTCTTCCAGCAGGTGGTAGTACACCTTGCCGGAGCAAAGCACCACACGCTTGGCTTTCGCCGGGTCAACCTGCTCATCGGTGATCACATTGTGGAAGTGACCGTTAGCCAGATCTTCCAGGCTGGAGGTCGCCAGCTTGTGGCGCAGAATCCATTTCGGACTCATGACCACCAGTGGGCGACGCATCGGGCGGATCACCTGACGGCGCAGCATGTGGAACACCTGAGCCGGGGTGGTTGGAATACAGACCTGAATGTTGTGCTCGGCACACAGCTGCATAAAGCGCTCGAGGCGCGCAGAGGAGTGCTCCGGGCCCTGCCCTTCATAGCCGTGCGGCAACAGCATGGTCAAGCCACACAGACGGCCCCACTTGTGCTCACCACTGGTGATGAATTGATCGATGACCACCTGCGCGCCGTTGGCGAAATCGCCAAACTGGGCTTCCCAGATGATCAGGCCGTTCGGAGTGGTGGTGGCATAGCCATATTCGAACGCCAGCACCGCCTCTTCGGACAGGAAGGAGTCATACAGATCCAACGCTGGCTGATCGTCCTTGAGGTGGCGCAGCGGAATATAAGTGGAGCCGTCTTTCTGACTGTGCACCACGGCGTGACGGTGGGAGAAAGTGCCCCTCCCGACATCCTGACCGGTCAGGCGGACGCCGTAGCCCTGATCCAGCAGCGTCGCATAGGCGAGCGTTTCCGCCATCCCCCAGTTGATGGGCAGAGCGCCACCGGCCATCTTGCGGCGGTCGTCGTAAATCTTGCCAACCTGCTTTTGTACCACCACACCATCGGGAATCTCGCACATCTTGTGACCGAGTTCCTGCAAACGTTTCAAGTCGAAGCTTGTATCGCCCGGCGTATTCCAGTCATGCCCGATGTAGGGCGTCCAGTCGACAAACAACGAGCGGTCGGGCTCGCTGACCAGGCCGTTCGCCACGCTTTCACCACGATCCAGGGCGGCGCGGTAATTATTCATCATTTCGTCAACTTTTTCCGCCGTCACCACGCCGGCCTCAATCAGCTTGTCGGCGTAGAGCGCACGAGTGGTCTTGTGCTTGCGGATCAACTGATACATGAGCGGCTGAGTGGCCGAGGGATCATCCGCCTCGTTGTGACCGCGACGGCGGTAACAGACCAGATCAATCACCACGTCTTTCTTGAACTCATAGCGATAATCCGCCGCCAACTGGGCGGCAAACAGCACGGCGTCCGGATCGTCACCATTGACGTGGAAAATCGGCGCTTCCACCATCTTGGCCACGTCGGTACAGTACTCGGTGGAACGCATGTCTTCGCGCTTGCTGGTGGTAAAGCCCACCTGGTTGTTGATCACCAGGTGCACGGTACCGCCGGTGGCATAGGCACGGGTCTGGGACATCTGGAAGGTCTCCATGACCACGCCCTGGCCAGCGAAGGCTGCATCTCCGTGCACCACGATGGGCAGCACCTTGGCGCCGATCGGGTCTTCGCGGCGATCCTGTCGGGCCCTCACCGACCCCTCAACCACCGGAGAGACGATCTCCAGGTGTGACGGGTTGAAGGCCATGGCCATGTGCAGTTCGCCGCCCGGGGTCATGATATTGGAGGAAAAGCCCTGGTGGTACTTCACATCGCCCGAGGTGTCCACCAGACGCTTGGTGCCTTCGAACTCACCGAACAGTTCTGACGGGCTTTTACCGAAGATGTTGACCAGGGTGTTCAGACGCCCACGGTGAGCCATACCCAGCACGATTTCTTTTGCTCCGTAACCGCCCGCGCGATTGACGATCGCATCCACCAGCGGAATAAAGCTCTCACCCCCCTCCAGGCCAAAACGCTTGGTCCCGGGGTATTTGCTGTCAAGGTGCCGCTCCAGCCCTTCAGCGGCCACCAAGCGGTCCAACACGGCCAACCGCTGCTCATCGCTGAAGTCCGGCTTGGAACGAACACTCTCCAGGCGCTGCTGAAGCCACTGCTTCTCCGCGAGGTTGGTGATATGCATGATTTCCGGGCCGACGTGCCCGCAGTAGGTCTGCTCCAAAGCATCGACGATGTCCTTGAGCGGCGCCTCTTCCCGGCCGATGAACAGATTGCCGGTGTTGAAAACCGTGTCCAGATCCGCCTCTGTCAGACCATGGAACCCCAGTTCCAGATCAGGAACTCGCTCGCGATCCATCAGACTGAGGGGGTCGAGTTGGGCTTTCTGGTGGCCGCGGAAGCGGTAGGAGCTGATCAGTTGAAGAACTTTGACCTGCTTGCGCTCGTGCTCGAGGCTGACTGAGCCCGCCGCCGTGGCTGAAGCGGTCGCTGAGCGGGTTTTGGCGAGGCGCTGGAACTGCTCGCGGATTACGGAGTGCGGAACGTCTTGGGTGACTACCCCGTTGACTCGGGGCAATTGCTCAAAGTAATTGCGCCACTCATCGGGAACCGCATTGGGATCGTGTAGATATGTGTCGTAGAGCGCTTCGACGTAGGCGGCATTCCCTCCGGAGATATGGGACGTGCGCCAAAATTGCTCCATGATGCTGTCTTGCATTACACCCACCTTGTCATGGGGTTCGCCAACCACCGGTTCACCGGGATGGCTGGCGGCCGGATCGGGTGTTACCCGATACTCCCCCTGCTAGTCTCTAGCCGTTAGCTACCATAACGCACTCCGCTTGTGGCAGAACGCGCCGCTCAAATACTCAGGCACACCCTTGAGGGTGTGCCGAACAGCCGGGCTCTCGGCCCGACCCATGTTGCTCACATCTGAGTGTGATCAGGTCGCACTTTGCAGCAGCATGGTGCGAATGTGGCCGATCGCCCGGGTCGGGTTCAACCCTTTGGGGCACACGGACACACAGTTCTGAATCCCGTGACAGCGGAATACACTGAAGGGGTCATCCAGGTTCGACAAGCGTTTCTCTGTGGCCAGGTCGCGGCTGTCCGCCAGGAAGCGGTAGGCCTGGAGCAGACCGGCCGGACCGATGAACTTGTCCGGATTCCACCAGAACGACGGGCAGCTGGTTGAGCAGCAGGCGCACAGGATACACTCGTACAGACCATCCAGCTTGGCACGGTCTTCGGGAGATTGTAACCGCTCGATCGCCGGAGCGGGGGTATCATTTTGCAAATAGGGCTCGATTTTCTTGTACTGATCGTAGAACTGGGTCATATCGATGACCAGATCACGAATCACCGGAAGTCCAGGCAGAGGCCGAACCACCAACTTGTTGTTTTTTACTGCCTGAGACAGTGGCGTAATACAGGCCAGCCCATTCACGCCGTTGATATTCATGCCATCCGAGCCACAAACCCCCTCGCGGCAGGAGCGACGATATGCCAGGGATTCGTCCTGTTCCTTGAGCATACCCAGCACGTCGAGCACCATCAGATCCTTACCCTGCGTGTCCACTTCGTAGGACTTCATGTAAGGCGCTTTGTCGGTCTCGGGGTTGTAGCGGTAGACTTCAACTTTCAACATAACTCGTACCCCTTAATAAACACGTGCTTTCGGTTCGAACGCGTCCATGGTGCGCGGGGCGAAGTTCACGCCGCGCTTACCCACCCGCTTGTCGACCGGATAGTACATGGAGTGGCACAGCCAGTTCTTGTCGTCGCGCTCCTGGAAGTCCTCGCGAGCATGGGCGCCGCGAGACTCTGTGCGCTCATTGGCCGCGATGGCAGTGGCCTCGGCCACTTCCAGCAGGTTCTGCAATTCAAGCGCTTCAATCCGGGCCGTGTTGAACGCATCGCTCTTGTCGTCAATGGACACGTTTTCAATGCGCTCGCGCAGGGCAGCCAGCTTTTTGATGCCCTCGGCCATGAAGTCGCCCTTACGGAATACGCCAAAGTGGTTCTGCATCACTTCCTGCAGCTCTTTGCGCAACACCGCACTGCTCTCCCCGCCGGTCGAGCTGTTCAGGCGATTCAGTCGGGCCAGCGACGCTTCAATATCGCTCTCGCGCGGCGCCTGCTGTTCGGCGCCTTCACGCAGCACTTTCTCGATATGCTTACCGGCTGCCCGGCCGAATACCACCAGATCCAGCAGCGAGTTGCCACCCAGTCGGTTGGCACCGTGTACCGACACGCAGGCCGCTTCGCCGCAGGCGAACAGACCTTCGATCGGAACGTCCTTGCCATCCGCATCCACGGTCAGAGCCTGACCATTCACGTTGGTTGGAATGCCACCCATCATGTAGTGGCAGGTCGGGACCACCGGAATCGGCTCCTTGACCGGATCCACATGGGCAAACGTGCGGGACAGCTCGCAGATGCCGGGCAGACGGCTTTCCAGCACTTCCTCACCCAGATGATCGAGCTTGAGCAGCACGTGGTCTCCGTTGGGGCCACAACCGCGACCCTCGAGGATCTCCATGACCATCGAGCGCGCCACCACGTCGCGGCCGGCGAGGTCTTTGGCGTTGGGCGCGTAGCGCTCCATGAAACGCTCACCGTCCTTATTGATCAGGTAGCCACCCTCACCGCGGCACCCTTCGGTTACCAGGGTGCCCGCACCGTGAATGCCCGTGGGGTGGAACTGCCACATTTCCATATCCTGGACCGGGAAGCCCGCACGCAACGCCATACCGATACCGTCTCCGGTATTGATGTGTGCGTTGGTGGTAGAGGCGTAAATACGACCGGCACCGCCCGTCGCCAGCACGGTCGCCTTGGAGCGGACAAATACCGTCTCACCGTCTTCAATGTTAATGGCAATCACGCCCACAACGGCGTTATCGGCGTTCTTCACCAGATCCACGGCATACCATTCGTTCATGAACACCGTGTTGCTCTTGATATTGCCCTGGTACAGGGTGTGCAGCAACGCGTGCCCCGTACGGTCCGCCGCCGCGCAGGTGCGCGCTGCCTGACCGCCGCGGCCAAAATCCTTGGATTGACCGCCAAACGGACGCTGATAAATGCGCCCTTCTTCGGTACGGGAGAATGGCAGTCCCATGTGCTCCAGCTCGAACACGGCTTCCGGACCCACGGAGCACATATACTCAATGGCGTCCTGATCACCGATATAATCGGAACCTTTTACCGTGTCATACATGTGCCAACGCCAATCGTCGTTGGGGTCAGCACTGGCAATGGCGCAGGTGATACCGCCTTGGGCTGACACGGTGTGCGACCGGGTCGGGAATACTTTGGTGATAACCGCCGTCTTGTAACCGGAGCTGGCCAGCTGAAGGGCCGCGCGCATACCCGCGCCGCCGCCACCGACGACGATACCGTCAAAGGAAATCGTGCGCATAGTTTAAAACCCCCAGATAATTTCGACACCCCAGAGGGTGTAAGTCACGGCGACTACCGCCAGCAGTACTTGCGCCAGCAGACGCAACACCAGGGCTTTGCCGCCCATCATCCGCTCGGTGATGTAGTCCGTCAGGACCGCCCACAGGCCGATCCAGGCGTGAGCCACTACGGACAACAGGGTCATGAGGGTGAACACCCTCATCCACAGCTGGCCAAACAGGCTTTGCCACTGCTCAAAAGTCAGTTCGGGGGTTATTACGATATAAGCCACAATAAAGACGGTGTAGACGGCCATGATCACTGCGCTCACGCGCTGAATCAGCCAGTCGTACAGGCCGCTGCGGCCGAGATTGGTTACCGCGGTTACCATATCCAGACTCCTGCCAGAACAATCAGTACAACGGCCACCGCAAGTGCGAGCTTCGCACCGAGGCGACCACCTTTCAGGCTTTCACCAATGCCACAATCCATAATCAGGTGCCGGACCCCCATCACCATGTGATAGGCGAGCGCGGCGACAACCGCCCAGACGACAATCTGCCAGACCGGCTGGGTCAGTGTTTCCTGTAGAGCCACAAACTGCTCTTCGGAGGCAAGACTGCCATCAAGCAGCCATAGGAGTACGGCCACACCGGCAAAAAGGACCACACCGGAGACGCGGTGAAGAATGGAAACAATAGCGGTGATCGGAAGTTTGATGGTGGAGATATCGAGATTGACAGGTCTTTGGTTTTTCACGGTTGATAGTCACCTTCTAGCCCAGCTAATGCAGGCAGGTTAGCGAAATAGCGCCAAGCGCATCTCTCCAGAGCACACAGGGCGGTCGCCAGGTTGATTTGTTTGTGCGCCGCCCAGGCCAATGTCTGTTCTCAGAGCATGGGCTGGACCGGCGATTGGCTCTCTCACCGCTGCCTGCAAGTCGCGGCGTATTATAGAGAGTCGAATCCTGAAACACAAACAAAAACCCGGGCAAAAATCCCCCGGAAATGCCCGATTGACGTGCACTGGAGCCGCCTGATGCTCCATTTGGAGGCAATTCACCATCGGATCTTTCACCACCCCGACCCCGGGGGTAAAATCCGACAGCGCTGTCACCTGTTACGACACTCCCACCACGGCCGGATCATTGCCCACAGGCAAAGCCTCCATGATGCCGGGCGCCCCGGCACCGACGGGCCCACGACTACACAGGCCCTCTCGCCGTCAAGTGGATTTTTTGCCAACCGGATCTCGAAAAACTACCGAAATCAGACCTTCTCCTCTATAATGCCGCCTCCCATCAACCCGTGGGCTGTTTGACAAACCCACGCCGGGGCTTATAGTGACGCCCCGATTAAAAACCCGGTCTGGCCATCCAGCCATTCCTGGAAGCCTTAAAAGTTTGTAAACCACAGGAGTCCGTAATGACTGACAGAAAAGCACGGTTAACGGTCGACGGCCTGGATGCGCCTATTGATCTGCCTGTTTACCCGAGCACTGCCGGCCCTGACGTGATTGATGTCTCCGGCCTGACCAAAAAGGGTTTTTTCACCTACGATCCGGGGTTCATGTCTACCGCCCCCTGCGAGTCCAAAATCACCTTCATCGATGGCGCCAAAGGCGTGCTGCTGCACCGCGGCTACCCCATCGATCAGCTAGCCGAGCACTCTGACTACCTCGAGACCTGCTACCTTCTGCTGAACGGCGAACTCCCCTCCAAAGAACAAAAAGCGACGTTCGCCGACGAAGTCAAAAAGCACTCCAAGGTCGACGACTCAGTGGCTCAGATCATCAAAGGCTTCAGTCGCAACGCTCACCCCATGGCCATCATGGGCAGCGCAGTGAACGCTCTGGCCGCGGTTTACCATGAAGAGACCGACATCACCAGCGAAGAGAGTCGTCGGGTTACGGCCTATCGGCTGATCGGCCAGATGCCGACCCTGGCCGCCATGGCCCACAAGCACCGCCAGGGCGAAGAGTTCATCGCCCCGGACGCCGATCTCGCCTACGCTGAAAACTACCTGAACATGACCTTTGGTACCGCCGGGCAAAGCCCCAAGGTCAACCAGGTACTGGCCAAAGCCATGGACCGGATCTTCCTGTTGCACGCCGACCACGAACAGAACGCCTCCACCTCCACCGTGCGCCTGTCCGGCTCCTCCGGCACCAACCCCTTTGCCGCCATCGCGGCGGGTATCGCTACCCTGTGGGGCCCCGCCCACGGTGGCGCGAACGAAGCCGTTCTCAACATGCTTGAGGAAATCGGCAGCGTCGACAACATCGACACCTATGTCGCCAAAGCCAAAGACAAAAATGACCCCTTCCGCCTGATGGGCTTCGGTCACCGTGTCTACAAGAATTTTGATCCGCGCGCCAAGGTGATGAAACAGGCCGCTGACGAAGTGCTGTCCGAGCTGGGCCTGGAAAACGATCCGCTGCTGGCGATCGCCAAGCGCCTGGAGAAAATCGCCCTGGAAGACGAGTACTTCATCCAGAAGAAGCTCTACCCCAATGTGGATTTCTACTCCGGCATCATCATGAAGGCCATCGGCATTCCCACCGAAGCCTTTACCGTGATCTTTGCCACAGGCCGCGCCGTCGGCTGGTACGCCCACTGGCAGGAAATGGTGAGCGCACCCTACAAGATCGGCCGTCCACGCCAACTCTACACCGGCTACAGCAAGCGCGATTACCCCGCCTGAGGCCGGCACCACCGAGCCTTTACTTGACCCAGCCTGGGGCCGCACTTAGTGCGGCCCCAGTGCGTTCTGGGGAACTCTTGCGCCGATTTACCTTTCTAAACGTCTCCAGCCCCCACTCCGGTAGCCATACCCCGGGGGCTATAGTAGTATGAAACCCAGTATTAACGCCGCTTCCAGTGTCACTGGCGATTGTCAATCACAGTTCGCTGGTCACCGGAAACACAGCAGGATTGAACCTATGCTCAACGTCCCGAAGTTCCTGCGCAGCAGTCTCGCCATTTCGGCTCTGTTGTTCAGCGCCCCAGCGCTCTGGGCCGCCGCCCTGGCCCCCCTGGAAATCACCGATCAGCATCGCCAGGTCACGGCCAGCGTGGTCCAGCAACTGAGCGAGCACCATTACCGGGACCAGTCCCTCAACGACGACCTGTCGTCCGAGTATCTGGACAATTACCTGAAAACCCTGGACCCCACCAAAAGCTACTTCTTCCAAGCGGATATCGACGGATTCAACCGCTACCGAGAGAAGTTCGACAACTGGCTCGCCAAGGGCAACCTCGATGAAGCCTTCGACATCTTCGATATCTACCGGCAACGCCTGACGACGCGCCTTGAATCGGTGATCGAGCGGCTGGAGAGCGATGAGATCAAGTACGACTTCACCACCGACGATCAGCTCGTGGTGGATTGGGAGCAGGCCGTGTGGCCCGAGGACAAGAAAACCGCCGATGAACTCTGGCACCGCCGGGTCAAAGCCAGCCTGTTGGATCTGGTACTGGCCGGGAAGGACCTGGAAGAGAGCAAGGAGCTCCTGCGCAAACGCTATGAAAACCAACTGCGCCGGGTTCGTCAGCAGGACAGCGATGATGCCTTTGAAGTCGTGATCAACAGCCTGACCACCCTGTATGATCCGCACACCAATTACCTCTCGCCCCGGACGCTGGAAAACTTCAACATCAACATGTCACTCTCCTTGGAAGGAATTGGGGCCGTACTCCAGACCGAGGACGAGCACACCAAGGTGATGCGTCTGGTTCCCGCCGGTCCGGCGGACAAGCAGGGTGAGCTGCGCCCCGCTGACCGCATTGTTGCGGTCGGCCAGGGCGAGGAAGGTGAAATGACCGATGTGGTCGGTTGGCGCCTCGACGAGGTGGTGGAGCAGATTCGCGGTAAAAAAGACACGGTTGTCCGCCTTGAAGTGCTTCCAGCCAAGGCCCCCACCGACAGTGCGACCAAAGTCATTACCATCACCCGGGACAAGGTCAAACTTGAGGAACAGGCGGCGAAGCACGACGTATTCGAGGTTATGAATGGGCGCGACCGCTACAAAATTGGCGTGATTCGTGTACCCACCTTCTACATGGATTTCGAGGCTTATCGCAAGCGCGACCCGAACTTCAAGAGCACCACCCGTGACGTGCACCGGATTCTTCAAGAGTTGGAAAAAGAAAACGTCGACGGGATTGTGCTTGATCTGCGCGGCAATGGCGGCGGGTCGCTGCAAGAGGCCACTACCCTGACCGACCTGTTTATCGATCGCGGGCCCGTGGTACAGATTCGCCAGACCAACGAGCTGATTTCACGCAATTATCAATCACACTCCCGGGCGGCCTACCGCGGGCCGCTGGTGGTGCTGATTGATCGGTTGAGTGCATCGGCGTCGGAAATTTTTGCCGGCGCCATCCAGGATTACGGCCGGGGCATTATTGTTGGCACCCAGAGCTTCGGCAAAGGCTCCGTGCAATCGCTGGTGCCGGTCGATGCCGGCCAGTTGAAGCTGACGGAGTCCAAGTTCTATCGCGTCTCGGGCGAGAGCACACAGCATCGCGGAGTCATTCCCGACATGACACTGCCCAGCCTGGTCAACGTCGACGATGTTGGCGAGAGCACTTACGACAACGCCTTACCCTGGGACAAGATTCACGCGGTTCCGCACTCTCGTTACTTTGACATTCAGGCGCTTCTACCGCACCTGAACCCATTGCACGAGCAGCGCGTAAAGAAGAATCCGGATTTCATCTACCTGCGCGATCAGATGGCGCTGACGGAGAAGAACAAGGACCGCACGGTCGTCTCCCTGAATGAAAAACAGCGCCGAAACGAACAGGAATCCCTGGAAGCGTCCCTGTTGAAACTTGAGAACGAGCGCCGCAAGGCCAAGGGACTGTCGCTGTACGACAGTTACGAGGACATCGACCGCCTGGCCGGCAGCGACGATGAGGGCGACACTGAGGGCGCGGACACCGAAGAAGCCGCCAACGACGACGAAGAGGGCGACCTGGTCAGCTTCAGCGCGCTTTCACGCAGTGAAATAAACCCGGACAAGGATCCGTTCCTCAACGAAGCCGGACATATTCTGGTGGACTTCATTGAGCAGCTCGAATCCATGGATGAACAGGACCGGGATCGCGTCGCCAACTGGTAACCAACATCCAAACCCGAGCCCCGATACCGCACAGGCCTTTTCCCGCTGTGCGTTTTCGGGGTCTTTTTTAACCCACGCCTCCATCAGATCGGACTCAGGAATTGAACCGCATGAACGCCGTTTCCTTCAACGTAAACAGCATCCGTACCCGCCTCCACCAGTTGCAGGCGGTGATCGATAAATATCAGCCGGACTTCATCGGCCTGCAGGAAACCAAAGTCACTGACGAACAGTTTCCCGAGCAGGAAATTCGGGACATGGGTTACCACGTAGAGTTCTACGGCCAGAAAACGCATTACGGCGTAGCGCTAATGTCCCGCCATCCCTTCAAGCAGGTGATCAAGGGTTTCCCCGGAGACCTGGAAGAATCCCAACGGCGTTTTATCGGAGGGGTATTCGATTCTCCTCTCGGTGGCGAAGTGACCGTTCTGAATGGTTACTTCCCCCAGGGAGAAAACCGCGACCACCCGGTCAAATTTCCCAATAAGCGCAAGTTCTATCAGGACCTGATGGCCTTCCTGAATGACCATTGCGACCCCTCCAAACCGCTGTTGGTCATGGGCGATATGAACGTCTCTCATACCGATCGAGATATCGGTATTGGCGAGCAGAACCGCAAGCGCTGGTTGCGCGACGGAAAGTGCAGCTTTTTGCCGGAAGAGCGGGAGTGGCTGGATACTCTGCTGGACTGGGGTCTGAAGGATACCTTCCGTCAACACCAGCCGGACGAAGAGCGTACCTTCAGCTGGTTTGACTATCGTAGCAAAGGCTTTGATGCCGATCCCAAACGGGGCCTGAGAATCGACCTCATTCTGGCAACCGAGCCGTTACTCGAACGATGCACGGAGGCGGGCGTCGATTATGACATCCGGGGTATGGAGCGCCCGTCCGATCACTGCCCCATCTGGGCGTCTTTTTCGTAGCCGGTCCGTACAAAAAAGCGCCGGGGTAAAAACACCGGCGCCAAGCATGCCAACAATATCGGCGGCTTCCCTACCGCCGGGTCTCACCTAAAAATTGGCCCTTAGGGTCAATGCATAGCGCGTGTCGTTCAGGAAGTAAGACGCGTAGTGGTCTCCCGCTGCGTTCTGTTTCATGATCGTGCGCGTTTCCGAATTGAGGATGTTGTTCACTTCCAGGCCGAGTGACAGCATGTCGGTGATGTCGTAGAAGATCGACCCATCCATCTGACCGTAATCGTCGTTATACACCGGCAGGCGCCAGGTGATATCGCGATCGGTGCCGTTAAAGCCATTGGGGCCAACAGACATCAGGAAGTCGCTCCGCCAGTTATACGCCAGACGGACGGACAGCGGCCCCTTCTCGTACATACCTACCAGATTGTAGGAATTCTCCGACAGTCCCTCAAAGGGCATCTGCCCGTACTCACTGCCGTCGGTATCGACCGGGTTGGAGCCCTCATCGCGAGGCACATCGGTGCTGCTGTCAATATAGGTGTAGTTGGCCTGCATACCCAGGCCGTCAAAGGGCTCGGGAAGCTGATCAAAGAACTGGCTCCAGCCCAACTCGACACCCCGGATATCAGCCGTGCCGGTGTTGACCGGACGGGTCACCGTATAATCCCAGCCACCGTGCTCTTCGCGGATCGTCTGGTTGCGGATAAACCCTTCAATGTCCTTACTGAAGGCATTGACGTGGGCCATACCACCGGCGTCATTGAAGTACCACTCCAGCGAGACATCAAACTGGGTCGCCTCCATCGGCTCAAGCATCGGGTTGGACCCGGAGGACGACGTCAGCCGGAAGTCCTCCGGCGGCACATACTGGTCTTCCGGCACGCCTTCCGGGCGGTCGGCGCTCAAGGTCTGGAACGCCTGCATCTGATTGTACGCAGGCCGCGCCATGGCTTTGGAGGCAGCGAAGCGTAGGAACAGATCATCACGCAATTCCACGCGCACGTTCAGGTTCGGGAGTACGTTGGTATAGGAATTCTCCGCCAAAATATCTTCCGGATCCTGATACCAGGGGCGGGTTTCCGTCTCCCCATCCTCTCCCACCACGATGGTTTCGGGGTAGCGGATCATGCCCGATGCCGCGCTGTCGGTCTGCACCACGCGAATACCGATATTGCCGTCTACCGGCAGCGCCCAATCGTCGACACCGAAACCGAGCAGGAAGTACGCCGCGTAGGTCTGCTCTTCCTGTTCGTTAATGCGGCTCGGATCATCCATGGTTGCCGGCATGTAGTCGTCACAGCAGATATAGTTCTCACTGGCATCGGCATGCAGTTGATCGAAGCTCTCCGGATAGCCCTCAACCAGCGAAATGTGAGGCGCATAGACAACCCCCGGGCTCGGCGCCTTGCCCCGGAAAAAGTTATCAAAGGTGTTGAGTGACATCTGGCTGGCGTCTTCCACCGGAGGCATCTGATCGTCCGGCAATTTCCACCAGGCCATCCACGGCTGGTAGATGGCCTGCCAGTGGTAGCCACTGTTGATGTTGGTGGCTTCCCGGTCCGTCAGCCGAACGCCGGTCTTGATGTAGCGCACAACGTCGGTGTCATTGAAGTTGTATTTCACATCCGCACGCCAGGCGAACTGCTCGGCTTCGTTGTCCTCGATAAAGGGCATGGTGAAGCCCCAGTAGTAATTGCCCGGATCGGACAGGTACTCATCGTCGGCCTGAACCAGCGGTCGTTCACCGCGCAGATCAATATCGATGTACGGCAGGTTGATGCCCGTCGCGATGGTGGCATCCAGCCCTTCCGTTGTTGCCTTGGTGTACTGGAGGTCGGTACTGAATTCCAGCTGGTCACCCGGCAACCACTTGTAACCGGCAGAAAAATCGCTGGTGACTGACTCGCGATTGGCCACGCGGATATCGGCCCCGAAGGGGATTCCCCCGGGCTGGGTCAGGCGACCGGACAGAAAGACATTATTGTCATCGACAACAAACTCTTTGCCCTCGCCCGGCTGGATGGCATAGGCATCGTTCTGGACAAAGATGGCATCTTCGTCCCACTGCATGTCATATTCGGAACGAAACGCCTGGAAATAGAACTCTGACGCATCATTGGGCCGCCACTGAGTCGCCAGATAGGACCCCAATCGCTCACGATTGAAATCCATCGAGCGCCAATCCGCCCCGCGCGGTACCTGGATGGTAGTCCCCTCGTAACCCTGCAGGTCATCGCGGGGGAAAAACGGACGATTGAAAATGCCGTCGGTGCGGGTCGAAATTTCCGAAAAAGCGACATCCACCAACAGACCAAATTCACCGGCAGAGGTGTCCCAGCGGTTGCTGTAAAGAGCCGATACCGACGGGTCGGCCTCTTCGATAAAATCACCGTAATTCACGCTGGCTGTCGCCGCCACCACCTGACCATCACTGTCAAAGGGCATGCGAGTACGCAGGTTGACGGTGCCGCCCAGGCCACCTTCGATCATGTCCGCCGAAGGGTTTTTATAGACGTCCACCCCGGCCATAAGCTCCGCGGGCACATCTTCAAAACTCAGGCTCCGCCCACCGTTTGCAGTAAAGCTGTCGCGTCCATTGAGCTCACTACGAACCTGGGTCAAACCCCGCACGGCGACGCCACTGCCTTCAGCTGAGAAGTGCTCCGGATCCCCGAGAGACATGAAGTGATCAATGGTCACACCCGGAATGCGCTGCAAGGTTTCGGTCACCGAGCGATCGGGCAGCTTGCCGATGTCATCCGCGACAATCGAGTCGACGATCTGTTCAGCACTCTGCTTGATCATCTGGGCCGACTGAATGCTGCTGCGCTGACCGGACACCACGATCTCTTCCAGTGCGGTCGGCTGCTCCGGCTCCGCCGGAGTGGCGTCCTGTGCAAAGCCGGCGCTATGCCAGCCAACCGCACCTGCAACCAGTAACTTTGAACTCCAGTGAATGGCGCGCGCCAGCCTGGTGCGCCGAAATGCCGAACGAGGTGCCAAGCCCTGAGTCTTGTTCATTATTGTCATCGCTTATTCTCCGCTTACCCGATAATGGATCTGCATTGTTTATTGTTGTTGCGCCAGCACGCCTCCCTGCCCCTGTGATTGACCTGCGCCATAGTCGGACGCTGCTGTGGGTGTCACAGGTAGCGCACTGCCTTTATAACTCCATATTTTCATTAGCGCAACCATTTTTCTATATGATATAAGGCTATCCCGCCTCCTTCTTTGGCCACGCTTGCTTTATCATGGCGGTTGAGCACGCTGGAAAGTCGAATACGAACTGGAGCCGAACGTCATGAGCCTCCCGCCGGATACCCCCGAGCAATCTGTGTTGATTGATGGACCAGACGCCTTTCGCCAGGCACTACTCCACTGCGCGAGCGAGACCCGCCGCACTTTCTCACTCTACTCACCCGACCTGGCCAGAGAGGTTTACGACCTGCCGGAGCTGACCGAAGCGCTCTCCGAGATTGCCCGTAGACATCGCCAGGCGCAGGTACAGCTGCTGGTCCGGGACACCCGGGCGCTGGTTGAATACGGGCACGGACTGGTTCGCCTGGCCCAGAAGCTGCCGAGCAAGGTCACCCTGCGCCGGCTGACCAACGGCATTGAAACCCAGGCCATCGCATTTGCGCTGGGCGACCGGGAGCACCTGGTCTATCAGAACGATCCGGACAACTATCACGGTTTTTTCGATCGGCAGGCGAGTGCGCGAGTGAAAACGCTGAGGGAGATTTTCGATCGGGCCTGGGAAACTGCTGAGGAGGATCCACGGCTGAGACAATTGGCGCTATAGCGGTAAAAAAGCGGTTTTTTGGGTTGCTGATCGTCGTTTTATCCTTTATATATAGTGCCAGCCGCACTCGGTGCGGTTAATACGCTATATATTCAGGCTTTCTCATCGGCCTGACTCAATAAACACTTGACCATCAACAAGGATCATATTATGGCTGCTCGCAAAACTGCTGCCAAAAAGGCACCCGCAAAGAAAGCTCCCGCCAAGAAAGCTGCTGCCAAGCAGCCGGCCGCCAAGAAAGTAAAGGCAATCTCCGAGCGTTACAACAAAACCCAGATTCTGAATCAGATCGCGGAAAATACCGAGCTGAGCAAGAAGCAGGTCCAGTCGGTACTGGACGAGCTGTCTGACATCATTGAAGGTCACGTCAAGAAGCGTGCCGTGGGCGAGTTCGTACTGCCCGGCCTGCTGAAGATCACCACCGTGAAGAAGCCCGCCACCAAGGCGCGCAAGGGCATCAACCCCTTCACTGGCGAAGAGACCGTGTTCAAAGCGAAACCGGCCTCCATCGCCGTCAAGGTACGTCCTTTGAAGAAGCTCAAGGAAATGGCTCTGTAAGCGCCATACCTGCTCAACAGGGCCCCTCTCGGGGCCCTGTTCTCAATACCAGTCGCCCGGCCCCGTTGTATCCACCGGTTTGACCTCCAGATTCTCCAGTGACTCCAACACGTCAAAGTCGTCCCCTACCAGGGCGGACCTGAGATGGTCCAGTCGGTCCTGCAACTGGGCCTCAGAGTAGCTTGCTGCAGGCTTTACACCCCAAATCGGCTGCGGCCAGGCCGGGTCTTTCTCAAAGCGGGCAATGTGGTGTACATGTAACTGGGGGACCACATTGCCGAGCGCCGCCACGTTCATCTTGTCGGCATCAAATACACTGGTCATCACCTCGGCCAGACGACAGGACTCCTGCATCAATTGCTGCTGATCCCGCTCACCCAAATGATGTATTTCAAACACGTCCTCCCGCAGAGGCACCAACAGGCACCAGGGATAGTTGGCATCTTTGCTGAGCAGCAGCAGAGACAGCGGGAAGCGTCCTACCGGCACAGTATCCTCGGCCAGGCGTGAATGCAGTTGAAACATGACCCTCTCCTCATCGACTTCTTTGAGTGGTTCGACACTCAGTGCGCATCGGGAGTCTGTACCCGAGCCGGCAAGCACCGTAGAATAAGCGTTTTCTCCGTTTACCAGTATAGCCACTAAGAAGCCAATCTATGCGAGCCAGTCGTTTTTTAATCGCCACACTGAAAGAAACGCCCTCCGACGCAGAGGTCATCAGCCACCAATTGATGCTACGTGCGGGCATGATACGCAAACTGGCATCAGGACTGTATACCTGGATGCCCCTCGGGCTGCGTGTACTGCGTAAGGTCGAGCGTATCATCCGCGAGGAGATGGACCGCTCCGGCGCCCAGGAAGTGCTCATGCCGGTGGTTCAGCCCGCCGAGCTCTGGGAGGAGTCCGGACGCTGGCAGCAATATGGCCCCGAGCTGTTGCGCATCAATGACCGTCATCAGCGGGATTTCTGCCTCGGCCCCACCCATGAAGAGGTCATTACCGACCTGATTCGCGGTGAGATCAACAGCTACAAACAGCTACCAGCCAATTTCTACCAGATTCAAACCAAGTTCCGTGACGAAATCCGTCCCCGGTTCGGGGTCATGCGGGCCCGCGAGTTCACCATGAAGGATGCCTACTCGTTCCACTTGAGTCAGGAATCCCTGCAGGAAACCTACGAGGTCATGCACCGCACCTACTGCGCCATTTTTGACCGCATTGGCTTGGCCTATCGCCCCGTCTTGGCCGATACCGGCTCCATCGGCGGCGCTTTCTCCCATGAATTTCACGTTCTGGCCGACAGCGGTGAAGACGACATCGCGTTCAGTAACGGCAGCGATTATGCCGCCAACATTGAAAAGGCCGAAGCCCTGGCGCCGAGCGACGCACGCCCCAGTGCCAGCGAAGCCATGGCCGAGGTTGCCACTGCAGGTCAACACACCATCGAACAGGTCGCAGGCTTTCTGAAGGTCGCTCCGGAACAGACCGTCAAGACCCTGATCGTACTGGGAGAAGCCCCGGAAGAAGGCTCCGCACCCCTGGTGGCCCTGGTGCTGCGTGGCGATCACGAGCTTAACGACATCAAGGCCGAAAAAATCGACGGCATTGCCGCACCGCTGACCTTTGCCCCAGAGGAACGTATCGACGCTGAGCTGGGAGCGGGTGTGGGTTCACTGGGCCCGGTAGGGCTGAAGATTCGGGTATTGGTGGACCGGGCGGCCGCTCAACTGGCGAACTTCGTCTGCGGGGCCAACCGGGACGGCTATCACCTGACCGGCGTCAACTGGGAGCGCGATGTACCCCTGAACGACGTGGTGGACCTGCGCAACGTGGTGGCCGGTGACCCGAGCCCCGACGGCCAAGGCCAATTGGAGATCAAGCGCGGCATTGAGGTCGGCCACATCTTTCAACTGGGCACCAAGTACAGCGAGGCGATGAATGCGCGCGTGCTGGATGAAAACGGCAAAGAAAAACCCATGATCATGGGTTGTTACGGTATCGGGGTATCCCGTGTGGTCGCGGCAGCCATAGAGCAGAACCATGACCAGAATGGCATCATCTGGCCCCAGAGTATTGCGCCCTTCCAGCTCGCACTGGTGCCGATCAACCCGCATAAATCGCCGGCGGTGGCCGAACAGTGTGAGACGCTGTACCAGCAGCTCACCGATCTGGGCGTTGAAGTGTTGTACATGGACGAAGACAAAGCGCGCCTCGGTGTTATGCTCGCCAATACCGACCTGATGGGTATTCCACACCGTCTGGTGGTGGGCGACCGCGGCCTCGACAAAGGGACACTGGAGTACAAGGGACGCCGGGACGAACAGGCTCAGGACGTCCCGCTGGACCAGGTGATCGAGTTTATCCGCGAGCGCTTGGCGGGCTGACCTCGATGCGCGGGCCGGGCGTGAAGAAAACCGCGTTCAGTGTACTGGTGGCATTGTGCATGGCGAACGCCACCAGCGTCGCCTGGGCGCAATCGAACACCCTGGCCTACGCCGAACCGGCCATCGAAGTGGATGACCAGCTTCGGCAGAAGCTGCTCGATAACATTCGCGCGGCGGACAGTTTCGAGGATCGCTTTGATGCCGAGGCCTGGCTGATGCTGATGTCGGGACGCCTGGAGCGTTATGTGCGCGATCCAGATCGGAGACTGCGCCTGTTGCGCAAAATTCACAGTGCGGCCCGTCAGACCGACCTGCAGCCCGAGCTGGTATTGGCGGTCATTGAGGTGGAGAGTCACTTCAATCACTATGCGGTGTCACCGGTGGGTGCTCAGGGGATCATGCAAGTCATGCCGTTCTGGAAGAACGAGATTGGCCGACCGGAAGATAACCTGATCGACCTCGAGACCAACCTGCGGTACGGCTGCACCATCCTCAAGCATTACCTGGAACGATCAGAGGGGCGCCTGGCGGAAGCCCTGGCACGTTATAACGGCAGTTATGGCAGCTACCGCTACGCCGCCAAAGTCATGGATGCTTGGGAGCGTTGGCGATAGCCTCTCGCGCCTGTTCGTGAGAAAACCCTCGATACTGGAGGAATCGGGCCTGCCGGGCTTTCTCTTTGGGGGTTTCCACCGGTGCGTCACCGAAGCGCTTTCGGCGCACTTCATTGGCCAGATTCCACCAGCGCTCATCCCCTTCATCGAGATAAAGGCTGACCAGAGAGTCTGAAACGCCTTTTTGTCGCAATTCCTGGGCAATACGCAGAGGTCCCTTGCCCTGCCGCTCCCGAGCGGTGACAAATGCCTCGGTGAAGCGCTCATCGCTCTGAAGCCCCTGCTCTTCCAGCCGGGCCAGCGCCTGATCCACCGTCTTAACCTGTTCACCCTCCGAACCAAAGCGCTTGAGTAATTTGGTCCGAAGCTCGTCACGAGCATGCTCGCGACGAGCCAACAGGTTCATGGCCGCCAGTCGCACTTCGCCCATCGTGGGCTCGCTCGACTCATCCCGCTCTGTCATGACGAGTCAACGTACCGGTGGGAAATTCGACAGCACCTCGGTCACTGCGGCAGAGAGCCGCTGACGCCGTTCCTGAGGTGTCAGGCCGTCATACAGACGCTGCTCGGCGACGCCCCTCCAGAGTGGTTTGTTGTCTTCAGCGCGGGCGATGTCGATGATCAGGGTTCCCTGTCGATAGACCCGAGGACTGGGTCCATGGGAATAGGGATAACGGTACCAGGGGCCGTAACCATAGTAGCCAAAGCCATAGCGCTGATCGTAGCTGCGTACATCCAGTCGGTCTTCTACCACGATGTGATAGCGGACCACGAAATCCGCGTCCCCTTCTTCCCCCGCCGACTCATAGCGCGACGCCAAATGGCTTTCAATGACCCGCTGCAGATGACTCAGAGTGAACGGAGAGATCAGCAGGCTGCTACCGTCTTCCTGCTGGGCCAGTTCAACCCGAAAGCGGTTGAGCTCTCCAAACGAAAATTCAGGATCGTAATCGGTCACCACTGAGGGCGTACTGGTACAGCCGACCAGAAGGCCCAGCACCAACAATAGCCCAACACTCAAACGAATCAGTCGCACAGCCGCTTTCCTCTTGTTACTTGGCATTGCCTTGGGAGTCGCCCAAGGGACATCATGAGTATCATGTCAGTTGGACCACAAACAAGAGACCCGGGTTCAACCCGGGTCTCTTGCTGTTTGACAGGACCGCGAGACTCAGGCCTCACTTTCCTCTGCTTCTTTCTCCTCGGCGGTTGCCGGGATGTTCAGCAACTCACCGCGAACCCGCTTCTCCATTTCCTGAGCAATGGTGGGGTTTTCATGCAGGAACTTCACCACATTGTTCTTGCCCTGGCCAATCTTGTCGCCGTTGTAGCTATACCAGGCACCCGCCTTGTCAACAATGCCAAGCTTGACGCCGTAATCAATGACTTCTCCGAAGCGGTTGATGCCCGTTCCGTACAGAATCTGGAACTCGGTCTGTTTGAACGGCGGTGCCACCTTGTTTTTCACCACCTTCACTCGGGTCTCGTTCCCGATGACTTCATCGCCCTCTTTCACCGAACCAATGCGGCGGATATCCAGGCGAACGGAGGAGTAGAACTTGAGCGCATTCCCACCGGTGGTAGTTTCCGGGCTGCCAAACATCACACCGATCTTCATGCGGATCTGGTTAATAAAGATCACCAGGCAGTTGGCGTTCTTGATGTTGCCGGTAATTTTACGCAGCGCCTGGGACATCAGGCGGGCCTGCAGGCCCACGTGCTGATCCCCCATCTCGCCTTCAATTTCGGCCCGGGGCGTCAGCGCCGCCACCGAGTCCACCACCAGCACATCAACCGCGCCTGAGCGCACCAGCATATCGCTGACCTCCAGGGCCTGCTCACCGGTATCCGGCTGGGAGATGATCAGGTCATCCACATTGACGCCCAGTTTTTCGGCGTAAATCGGATCCAGTGCGTGCTCGGCGTCAATAAAAGCACAGGTACCGCCCTGACGCTGGGCTTCAGCAATCACCTGCAGCGTCAAGGTGGTTTTACCGGACGACTCCGGCCCATAAATCTCTACCACCCGCCCCTTGGGCAGGCCACCAATACCGAGTGCGGCATCCAGCCCCAGAGAGCCCGTGGAAATGGCGGGAATCGCCACCCGCTCACGATCGCCCATGCGCATGACCGTGCCTTTACCAAATTGACGTTCAATCTGGCCTAAGGCGGCCTGTAGCGCTTTCTCTTTATTCGCGTCCATCCGACACCTCGATCAATGCTGTGAAATTAGAACTTGAAATGGTTTCAATACAACTGCCGACAGCATACACGAAAAACCTGTATGCGCAAACAGTAACTCGATATTTATACAGTAGTCTTGCCGCCCGTCGTCAAAGCCAACAACTGCTGCAACGCGGCGGTTACGGTCTGCCCTCGCACGGCGGCCCGATCGCCTTCAAACCGGTGCAGGCGAGCGTCACTGACCATCTCCGCCCCGCGCCGATACGCCCACCCCAGCCAGACAGTCCCCACCGGTTTCTCCTCAGAGCCACCGTCTGGTCCGGCCACGCCGCTCACCGCAATCGCCAGGTCCGCGCCCGAGACCCGCGCCGCTCCCAACGCCATAGCGCGCACCACCGGCTCACTGACCGCACCACTCTGCGCCAGCGTCTGCGCGGGAACGCCCAACAGGTGGACCTTAGCATCGTTGGAATACGTCACCAGGCCATAGCCAAACCAGCCCGAACTGCCGGGAATATCGGTGATCGCGGCGGCAATGCCACCTCCGGTGCAGGATTCCGCCGCAGCCACGGTCCAGTGTTTTGCCGTCAGCGCCTGCCCCAGGCGGGTGGCGAGCGACTGCTGGTCGGCGGCGGAAGTGGTCAGGGTTTCGGTCATGGGCTCAAGGTATGCCAGGCGCGAGACGAGTGCAAGCCCCGGATGAATTCCGTAGAATAGCGCAGCTTCCAGTCACCCGATAACACCCAGGCAACGCCGTTTTATGAGCAAGACATCCGACGCCCCAAGCCAGCACACGCCGATGATGCAGCAGTACCTGCGGATCAAGGCAGAGCACCCGCAGGAATTGGTGTTCTATCGCATGGGCGACTTCTACGAATTGTTCTATGACGACGCCAAGCGGGCTGCCGAACTGCTGGACGTGACCCTCACGGCCCGAGGCAAGTCCAACGGTGAGCCCATTCCCATGGCGGGCATTCCGTTTCACGCCGCCGACGGCTACCTGGCCAAACTGGTTCGGGCCGGCGTGTCGGTGGCCATCTGTGAGCAGATCGGAGATCCGGCGACATCCAAGGGACCCGTGGAGCGCAAGGTAGTGCGAATCGTCACGCCGGGCACCGTCAGCGATGAAGCCCTGCTGGATTCCGGCAGGGACAACCTGTTGGTGGCCCTGCACCAGCAGGGCGACACGTTTGGCCTCGCGTCTCTGGATATCGCCAGCGGCCGTTTTTACGTGCTGGAGGTCGACGGGCTGGACGCAGCCCTCGGTGAGCTGCAGCGACTGCGCCCGGCTGAGCTGCTGGTCAGCGATGACCTGACCACGCCCGAACTGCTGGAGAACCGCAAAGGCTTGCGGCGCCGGGGCCCCTGGGAATTCGAGCTGGATAGCGCCCGGCGCCTGCTGACCCAGCAGTTCGGCACCCAGGATCTGGCGGGCTTTGGCTGCGATCACCTGGACGCCGCCATCGCCGCCGCTGGCTGCCTGCTCAACTACGCCCGGGAAACCCAGCGCGCCGCCCTGCCCCACGTGCGCGGCCTGAGCCACGAAAACCGGGACCAGGCGGTGATCATGGATGCCGCCACACGGCGCAACCTGGAGCTGGATATCAACCTTGGGGGCACCGAGGAGAACACCCTGTACAGCGTGCTGAATCGTTGTGCCACCGCCATGGGTTCCCGCCTGTTGCGCCGCTGGCTGAACCGCCCGCTGCGCGACCTGCCGACGCTACAGTCCCGTCAAGATGCGGTGGCGGAGCTGCAACATCAGTACACCTTCGAGGTGATCCACCGGATTCTCAAACGCATCGGCGATATGGAGCGGATCCTCGGTCGCCTGGCCCTGCGCTCGGCCCGCCCTCGGGATCTCGCCCGACTGCACGCCTCCCTGGCCTGCTACCCGGAGCTGCGCAGTGAGCTGGCCAAGCTCGGCGCGCCGCACCTGTCCGAGCTGGCACAACAGTTGGGAGAGTTCCCCAAGGCTGTTGATCTTCTGGGGCGCGCCCTGATTGAAAATCCACCGGTGGTCATTCGCGATGGCGGCGTGATCGCCGAGGGCTACGATGAAGAGTTGGACGAACTGCGCAATATCAGCAACAACGCCGGCCAGTACCTGGTGGACCTGGAAACCCGGGAGCGAGAGCGCACCGGTATCACGACGTTGAAAGTGGGCTACAACCGGGTACACGGCTACTTTATCGAGCTCAGCCGCGCCCAGGCCGAACAGGCCCCGGCGGACTATATCCGCCGTCAGACCTTGAAAAACGCCGAGCGTTTCATCACCCCGGAATTGAAAGAATTCGAGGACAAGGCGCTGTCCGCCAAAAGTCGCGCCCTGGCCCGGGAAAAGCTGCTCTACGATCAGTTGATCGACATTCTCAACGACGACCTGATCCCCCTGCAGCAGTCCGCCGCCGCCGTGGCGGAGCTGGACCTACTGACCAATCTGGCCGAACGCGCCGACAGCCTTGGCTGGAGCCGTCCCACCCTGAACGCCGACCCCGGTATCGACATTCAGGGCGGGCGACACCCGGTGGTCGAGCACGTCAGCGACGCACCATTTGTTCCCAACGACCTGCGCTTCAGCGATCAGCGCCACATGCTGGTGGTCACCGGTCCGAACATGGGCGGTAAATCCACCTACATGCGCCAGGCGGCGCTGATCGCCGTGCTGGCCCATATCGGCAGCTTTGTGCCCGCCGCAGAAGCGAGAGTCGGTATGCTGGACCGGATCTTTACCCGGATCGGCTCCTCCGATGATCTGGCCGGCGGGCGCTCCACCTTTATGGTGGAAATGACCGAGACCGCCAACATTCTGCACAACGCCACGCCGCGCAGCCTGGTGCTGATGGACGAGATAGGCCGGGGGACCAGTACCTTTGACGGTCTCGCGCTGGCTTGGGCCTGCGCCCGCCATCTGGCGGAAAACGTCAAAGCGTACACCCTGTTCGCCACACACTATTTTGAGTTGACCCGGCTGCCCGATGAGCTACCGGGCATCGTCAATGTCCACCTGGATGCCACCGAACATCACGACAGTATTGTCTTTCTGCACAAGGTTCAGGAGGGGCCCGCCAGCAAGAGCTACGGGCTGCAAGTTGCCAAACTCGCGGGCATACCCGATGGTGTGCTGGCCCAGGCCAAGACCCAACTGGCGGAACTGGAGGGCGACGCCCAGCGCAACAGCCCGACTTCCACGCCCCAGCCGCCCAAACCCGAACCGGCACCGGCGGCCGACACGCCCGTTCAGGGGGGCCTGTTCGACAGCGCGCCCCACCCGGTGGTGGAAGCGCTGGGCGAGGTTCAGCCGGATGATCTGAGCCCGCGTGAGGCGCTGGAGCAACTTTATGCCCTAAAGGCGCTTATGGCTGGCAAAAGCTAAGAATACTGCTAGAATAAGCGCCCAAAATCCGAACCGTGTTAGCTGGAGTCCGCTATGACATTTGTTGTTGGGGAAAACTGCATTAAATGCAAACACACAGACTGCGTTGAAGTCTGCCCCGTTGACTGCTTTTATGAAGGCCCCAATTTTCTCGTGATTCACCCGGACGAGTGCATTGACTGCGCTCTGTGTGAGCCCGAGTGTCCGGTGGATGCCATCTTCTCGGAAGATGAGCTGCCCGAAGGGCAGGAAGTGTTCCTGGAGCTGAACGCCGAATTGGCGGAAGTCTGGCCGAATATCACCGAGAAGAAAGACGCTCCGGCGGACGCCGAAGAGTGGGATGGTGTAGAAGGGAAGCTGCAGTACCTCGAACGCTGAGCCAACTGCACCGACAACTCTGCACCCACAAAAAAGCCGGGTCATCAAAGCCCGGCTTTTTTGTGCCTCAGACAGAGGTACCGCATCAAACGCTGAACAGTGCCTCGCTATTGAGCCCCTGCTTTTCGATGATTTCCCGCAACCGCTTCAGGGCTTCCACCTGAATCTGACGCACCCTTTCTCGGGTCAAGCCGATTTCATGGCCCACCTCTTCCAGGGTGCACACCTCATGGCCACGCAACCCGAAACGCCGGGCCAGGACTTCACGCTGTTTTTCGCTCAGATCATCCAGCCAACGATCCAGACTGTCATTTAGATCGCCATCCTGCATCAGAAAAGCCGGGTCGGAGTTGTTGATATCCGGAATGGTGTCCACCACGGTCCGATCAGAGGCATTGCCCACTGGGCTGTCAACCGACGTAACCCGCTCATTCAGCCCCAACATACGCTCCACGTCGGCCACCGGCTTGTGCAACAGCGTGGCGATTTCATCCGAGGAGGGTTCGTGGTCCAGCTTCTGGGTCAACTCCCGAGCCGCCCGCAGGTAGATATTGAGCTCTTTCACCACATGAATGGGCAGACGGATGGTGCGGGTCTGGTTCATGATCGCCCGCTCGATGGTCTGACGGATCCACCAGGTCGCGTAGGTGGAGAAGCGGAAACCCCGCTCCGGGTCAAACTTCTCGACCGCGCGAATCAGCCCCAGGTTGCCCTCTTCAATCAGATCCAACAGGGCCAGACCCCGATTGACATAGCGGCGTGAAATTTTCACCACCAGACGCAGATTGCTTTCGATCATCCGCTTCCGGGACGCCTCGTCTCCACGCAGTGCGCGGCGGGCAAAGTAGACCTCTTCCTCGGCGGTCAGCAAGGGCGAGAAGCCGATTTCGTTCAGGTAAAGTTGTGTCGCATCGAGACTTTTAGAGAAGTGATCGTCGGAGTGCCGATCAGCGGCGGCGCGCCCTCGTCGGGCGGAGGTAGATGCTGTGGTGGTCGGTTCCTCTTCAACCACAACATCATCGTTAAAATCAATTTCGTGAACCGCTGCGGCTGACTCACGATCCGCTTTTGTATCCCGTTCTTGCAGTGCCATAGATCACCCCTCGCTCTACATACGGCTCCTGGTGCCGCCCCTATGGCATCCAACAGCCTTAACCCAAGTTATCGTTATACTGCGACACTATTGTTAACGTTTAGCGTTAACGTTTGGGTAGATACCCAATTGGGTCAACGGGTTTCCCATCACGCCGAATTTCAAAGTGCAGACGCACACTGTCGGTGCCACTGGAACCCATTTCGGCAATCACCTCTCCTGCTTTTACCGCGTCACCTTCGGCTACTTTCAGGCGACGATTGTGGGCATAAGCACTGAGGTACGTGTCATTGTGTTTGATGATCACGAGATTGCCATACCCACGCAGCCCGCTGCCCGCATAAACCACCTGGCCGGCAGCAGCTGCCCGTACAGAGTCTCCCAATTTACCGCTGATATCAATACCCTGATTGAGCCCCGTTGAGGCACCGAAGGCGGCAATCACCCGCCCCTTCACGGGCCACCGCCAGTCGGGGTTGCCCGCGACAAGGGCCGGGGCGGCAGGCGTCTTGGGGTTAGATGTTTTATTTTCTTGACGGGTAGAGGGGGCGCTAGTGGTTGGCTTACTCGCGACCTTCGGGGGGGCTGTCCGCGCGGAGGGCCCGGACGGTTTGGCCATATTTTGCACATCCAGGCGCAGTGTCTGGCCGGGATAAATGGTGAAAGGCGGGCTGATACTGTTGTGCTGAGCCAGTTTCCGGTGATCCACATCGTAGCGCCAGGCAATGGAGTAGAGGGTTTCTCCGGCACTCACCCAATGCGTCTGAATCTCCCGACCCGGCGGCTGGCCCCGTTCAACCACATCCGCCCGTTGGGTAGCGCAGCCTCCCAAAACCACCATACTGATCAATATATAAATCAGTCGTCCGTATTTCCTCCAGCGGTGGGTTGACCAGTCCTGCATAAACACACTCACGTTAAGGGCTGATGCGAAGGCCCCGTTTATTTGGATTCGCAATTAACGCCGGGCCCTTATTAGAAAATACTCTAAAATACGGGTTGCCACTGTGAATTATTAATGAGTTGACCGTTTCGCCCAAAATTCCAGGGCGAGCACCAGTAACAGCCCCAACGCCATGAGAACCAGAACCATTGCTGTCTGTGGGTCAGACCCGACACTATTCTCATAGTGCCACGGCATCAGGTTTTCCTGAACCAGCGGCACCTGCTCACCGTGGCGGTTGGTATAGGTCTCCAACGTATGCTTCCAGGGCCAGATAATGTTCAACGAGCCCACCAGAAAACCGGTCAGCACCGCCAGCGTCCGGTCATGATAATGCCGCAACAGCCAACCCAGAAAATGGGAAAACAGCAACAGGCCGGTCACACAGCCCGCGAGAAAGCACGCCAGTATCCACCAATTCAGCTCCACCACCGCCTGAATAAACACCGGGTACATCCCCATCAACAGCAACAGGAAACTGCCGGAAACACCGGGAAGAATCATCGCGCAAATTGCAATACAACCGGCCAGGTACACCATCCACCACTCAGCGGGGAGCTGAACCGGCTTGCCTACCGAGATTGCCAGCGCCGCCAGGGTGCCAAGGGCCAACCCCAACCAGATGACTGGCGAGCGAAGCGGCAGCTGTCGTCCGATATAAACGACCGACGCCACCACAAGTCCGAAAAAGAACCCCCAGACCAGCAAAGGATGAAATTCCAGCAGGTAGTGCACCAGGTTCGCGAGAGAAAAGATGCTGAGCAGTACGCCGCCAAAGACCGTCAACAGAAAGCCGCCGTTGACATGGCGCCAAAAGGCGGCGGTGCCCTGCCGCCGCCAGATGCCCAGCGCCGCAGGCGTCCAGCGCCGCAGTGAATCGATCAGCTCTTCGTAGATACCGGATATGAAGGCAATGGTCCCGCCGGAGACACCGGGAACCACATCAGCCGCTCCCATCGCCATCCCTTTCAGGCACAGAATCAGTCGGGCTTGCAGGGTCATGAGGGTCCTTGTCATTGGGTAGCCATATCAGACATGAAACGTCAGCGGCTGGTGCCGGAGAGCAGCGGGACGAACTTGACCGGTTCGAGCACCTGGGTCACAAAGTTCTCACTGTCACCATTGCGAATGATCAGGTTGAGAGATTGGGTCTGATCGCCCACCGGAATCACCAGCACGCCGTTTGGTGCCAATTGATCCAGCAACCCCTGGGGAACAAAGCGCGGCGCAGCGGTACTCAGAATACCGTCAAACGGCCCCGCCTCTGGCCAGCCGAAACCGCCGTCGGCGTGCTTGAGGTGAACATTGCGCAAGCCCAACTCCCGCAGTCGCTCGCGGGCCTTATCCTGCAGAGGCTTGATCCGCTCAACGCTGTACACTTCATCCACCAACTGCGCCAGGATGCTCGTCTGGTATCCTGAACCGGTGCCGACTTCCAGCACCTTGTGCAGTCGTTTGCCGGCGGCACCGAGCAGAATCTCCGTCATTCGAGCGACGATATAGGGCTGGGACAGCGTTTGGCCATAACCGATGGGCAGCGCGGTATCCTCGTAGGCACGGTGGGACAACGCTTCATCCAGAAACCAGTGCCGGGGCGTATTGCGCAGGGTGTCCAGCACCTGAAGATTGGTGACGCCCTTGTCGGCCAGCCTTTGCACCAGACGCTCCCGCGTGCGCTGGGAGGTCATTCCCACACCTTCCAAATTAAGACTCGTCACTGCGTATTTCCCCGGAATTCTAGCCGTCAATATTGTTCTGATGAAAAGCGATCACTATAGCACAGTGGCGCCCCGAGCTGCTTCCATCTGGGTGGTATCGAGCTGGGCCACCTCCGCCAGCAATGCGGTGGCAAAGGTCCCCGGCGGCAGAGCAAACGACAGCACCAGGTCACCCTCCTCCCAGTGCCACGCCAGACCCAGCGGGTGAAGTGCCAGGGCGCGTCGCTCCTGATTCAGGCCAACGTGTTCCAGGCCGTCGCACCAGCCTTTCCAGGGTGCCAACACCCGAGATTCCAACTGAGCGGTCTGGGCGTCACTCATCAGTCGACCGCGGCCCCAGAGCGGGCCGGAAGGTTCATCCTGCGGTTCACCCGCGAGGCGCTCCAGCCAGGTACCCTCACGCACACGCTCCGCCAGTACCTGATTGAACAGCCAGGACCGCGCGGCCGACATCACCATGCCCCGCTGTTGGCGGTTCTTGATACGCTCACCCCCCACCAGCCAGCGCTGTGCCTGATGCAAGTTGCCCGCATCCCGGCCAAAGCGCTGCCCACCAAAGTAGTTGGGTGCCCCCTGCTCCGCCACCCGGGCCAACGTCTGTTCAAGCCGTTCCAGGGCGTCATCTTCCAGAGTCTGTACCGCCCGCAGTCGAATGACGAAGTGGTTGGCCTGGTGCTGGCCCCGGCGCAGCTTGCGCGAGTGTCGGGAGCAGCTCAGCACAGTCGGGCCAGCCTGCTCCAACGCGGTCCAGTCGGGCTCCACGGCTTTGGGTTGATAGAGACTGAACCACTGTGTAGTCACCGCATGGCGATCCTTGAGGCCACAATAGCCCACATCCCGACTGGTGACACCGACACAGCGCGCCAATTGGCTGGCCACCCAGGCGGTATTGTCACCGCGTTTGCGCACCTGAACCAGCCAGTGCTCGCCCTCGCCCTCAGGCTCAAACCCGAGGATTTCATCCACCTGAAAATCTTCCGGCGTCACTCGGAATCCGGCGGACACGCAGGGGCCGCCCCAGGCGGTGGGCATTCGGACATCAAACTCGGAGGTCATGGTGTCTCCCGACCAAAATGTTGCATAAATCGTCGCTCAAGCCACCAGTCGCCCGGACCCTGCCAGAACCCCACGTGGCCCCCGGTGTGGGGCGCTTCAAATATCAGATAATCATGCGCCTCGGCCTCCGCGGTCGGGAAACAGCGATCGTTGAAGAAGGGGTCGTTGCGCGCGGTAACCAGCAGGGTGGGAACGCGGATATCCCGCAAAAAAAATCGGCTGCTGCAGCGGGCGTAATAGTCGGCCGCGTCGCGAAAGCCATTGAGGGGCGCCGTATAATGCTCGTCCAGAGCCCAGAGGGTTTTCATCTGCTTCAGTCGCTGCAGATCGAAGTGCTCGGGAAATTGTGCGGCCTTGGCTTTGAGCCGACGCTTCATCGATCGGACAAAGTGCTTGTGGTACAACCAGTTACCGGGACGCTCCAGGGTCAACACGCATGCGAGCAGGTCCAGCGGGACCGAGGCCGTAGCCGCCGCCTCCACACCGCGCTCGCGCGCCGCCTCACCCTGCTCACCGAGCCATTTCAGGGTGACATTGCCCCCAAGCGAGAAGCCTCCCAGATGAAGGCGGAGAAAGCCCTCACGGTTGGCCCAGCCAATCACCGCGTCCAGGTCATCACTACAGCCGGAGTGGTAGATGCGCGGGGTACGGTTTAGCTGGTCACCGCAACTGCGCAGATTCCAGGCGAGTACCGACCAGCCCTTGGCCAGTGCCGCCCGGGTCGTCCCGAGGATATAACCACTGCGGGCACTGCCCTCTAGGCCATGAGAGAGAATCAGCAGCGGGGCATCCGGCTCAGGGCTGCAATACAACTCGGCGTGCAATTGGTCGCCATCGGGCAAGTCGATGTCCACCGGCTCACCAGTCAGTGTCAGACGACGAATATAGCGGGGCACCAGTGTCTGGAGATGTCCGCCGGGCAACCATCTGGGTGCCCGGTAATCCGCGTCATTTACCGGCATACGTAAAGCATCCTCAGGGTTGTTGCGGCTCGAGCAGGACCACCGCCTGTGCAGCAATGCCCTCTTCCCTTCCGGTAAATCCCAGCCGCTCGGTGGTAGTGGCCTTGATGTTGAGCTGTCCCGCGGTACAACTGAGATCATCCGCGATCCGCTCAATCATCGCGGGAACGTGGCGGGCCATTTTCGGCGCCTGGGCAATCACCGTCATATCCGCATTGACCAACCGCCAACCCTGTGCCCGGACCTTGGCGTAAACCATGCGCAACAGCGCCCGACTGTCGGCGTTCTTGAAGCCCGGATCGGTGTCCGGAAAGTGCCGACCGATGTCCCCCAAGGCAGCGGCCCCCAACAGCGCGTCGCACAAAGCATGCAGCAGCACGTCGCCGTCCGAGTGGGCGATCAGCCCCCGGTCGTGGGCAATGGCCACACCACCGATAACTACTTTATCGCCCGGCCCGAAGGCGTGCACATCGAAGCCCTGTCCCACTCGCATCAGTGTTGCTCCTGTCGCTGTAAAATCGCCTCGGCCAGAGCCAGATCCTCCGGCCGGGTCACTTTGATATTGTCGGTGCGTCCTTCAACCATCAGCGGCTGATAGCCTGCCAGCTCCATCGCCGATGCCTCATCGGTCACCACCTCACCTTGACCCAGAGCCCGGGCCAGGCACTGATGCAGTAACTGATAGCGGAACAGCTGCGGCGTCTGCGCCTGCCAGAGTCCTCGCCGGTCGCAGGTATCGAGAATCACGTTGCGGGGACCGACACGCTTGAGGGTATCCCCCACCGGAACGCCGAGAATGCCACCCACGGGATGATTGGCGGTGTGTCGCCGCAGACTGGCAATGGCACTTGGCGTGATACAGGGACGGGCGGCGTCGTGCACCAGAATCCAGTCCTCCGCCTCAGCTTGCAGGGTCAGGTAGTTCAGGGCATTGAGCACCGAGCGGCTGCGTTCGCTGCCGCCGTCGACAACCGCAATCCGGGCATTGCCGGCCAGCGGCAACTGCTCCCAGTAGGGGTCTGTCGGGCTCAAAGCCAACACCACGCCGGCCAGGTCGGGAATCGCCAGTAAACGTTCCAGCGTATGTTCCAGAAGGGTTTTGCCTCGCAGCCGCAGATACTGCTTGGGCAGATCTGAACGCATGCGGGTGCCGATACCTGCCGCGGGAACAATGGCCCAGCAAGGGTTCGAGGCATCGGAACGGCGGTGATTGCCCATATACGTTTCCGAAGACGTCTGAGGTCGGTTTATTCTTGGGGATCGACGACCATGAAGAAGGTCTCGCCGTCGCGGATCATGCCCAAATCCTCTCGGGCCCGCTCTTCGATACTATCCAGCCCTTCCTTGAGTTCATCCACTTCCACGGCCAGCCGACGGTTGCGCGCTTTGAGCCGCTCATTGGCCAGCTCCTGCGCCCGAATATCGCGGTCCAGTCGCGTCACATCCGCCCAACTTCCCTCTGCAATCCACAAGCGGTATTGCAGGGCGGTGAATAGCACTATCAGGATGGCCAACAGAATTTTCATTGTCACCGGCTCCTGGTTAGTGGGCGGTTGAGCGGGTTGCGGTTACGGCGGATGCGCTTTGCTTATCCGCCCTACGCGAACTGCCGTGCTATCCGTAGGGCGGATAAGGCCGAAGGCCGCATCCGCCGTAACCTTACTCTTTACCCAATTACGCCTTGAATTCCGCACGGCCCTTGTACGGCGCCGAACCATTCAGCTCCGCTTCGATGCGCAGCAGGCGATTGTACTTGGACACACGGTCGGAACGACACAGAGAGCCGGTCTTGATCTGGCCCGCCGCAGTCGCCACGGCCAGATCGGCAATGGTGGTGTCTTCGGTTTCACCGGAACGGTGGGAGATAACCGCGGTGTAACCGGCGTCCTGGGCCATCTTGATCGCATCCAGCGTTTCGGACAGCGAGCCGATCTGGTTGAACTTGATCAGGATGGAGTTGCCGATCTTCTTGTCGATACCTTCTTTCAAAATCTTGGTGTTGGTCACGAACAGGTCGTCGCCCACCAACTGGATCTTGTTGCCCAGCTTCTGGGTCAGGTAAGCCCAACCGTCCCAGTCGCTCTCATCCAGACCATCTTCGATGGAGATGATCGGGTACTTGGCCGACAGGTCTGCCAGGTAATCAGAGAACTCTTCGGCACTGAACACCTTGCCTTCACCAGACAGGTCGTACTTGCCCTCTTTATAGAACTCGGACGCGGCGCAGTCCAGTGCCAGGGTCACATCTTCACCCAGTTTGTAACCGGCATTGGCCACGGCCTGACCGATGACCTGCAGAGCTTCTTCGTTGGACGGCAGGTTGGGTGCGAAACCACCTTCGTCACCCACCGCAGTGCTCAGGCCCTTTTCGTTCAGGACTTTTTTCAGGGCGTGGAAAATTTCAGCACCGGTGCGCAACGCTTCGGAGAATGTCTTGGCGGAAACCGGCTGAATCATGAACTCCTGAATGTCGACGTTATTGTCGGCGTGCTCGCCACCGTTCAGGATGTTCATCATCGGGACCGGCATGGAGTACTTACCAGCGGTGCCGTTGACTTCAGCAATGTGCTGATACAGGGGAATGCCCTTGTCGATGGCAGCGGCTTTGGCGGCGGCCAGGGACACGGCCAGAATGGCATTCGCGCCAAACTTGGATTTGTTGTCGGTGCCGTCGGCATCGATCATGATTTTGTCCAGCGCGCGCTGATCGGCGGCGTCTTTACCCACCAACAGACCTTTGATGGTGTCGTTGATGTGGCCCACGGCCTTCAATACGCCCTTGCCCAGGTAGCGGGATTTGTCGCCGTCGCGCAGTTCCAGTGCTTCGCGCGAACCGGTAGAGGCGCCAGAGGGGGCGCAGGCGGAGCCTACGGCACCGCTTTCCAGAATGACTTCAGCGCTGACGGTCGGGTTACCGCGACTGTCCAGAACTTCGAAAGCTTTAATGTCGACAATTTTAGTCATGCGTAGATTGCTCCGTTTGCCAATAAATAATAAAAAAGGGTTCGTTACTGCGTTCGTTACTGAATATCCAGTGGCGGCAACTGCTTCACCACATCGTCAATCGCTTTGATCTGGGCCAGAAACGGCTCCAGCTTGTCCAGCGGCAGCGCGCTGGGACCGTCACACTTGGCGTTATCCGGGTCCGGATGGGCTTCAAGGAACAGCCCCGCCAAACCCACGGCCATGCCCGCACGGGCCAGTTCCGCCACCTGGTGGCGACGCCCGCCGGAGGCTTCGCCCAGCGGATCGCGACACTGCAACGCATGGGTGGCGTCAAAAATAATCGGCGCCCCGCCGCTGACTTCCCGCATGGTGCGAAAGCCGAGCATATCCACCACCAGATTGTCGTAACCAAAGTTGCTGCCGCGCTCACACAGAATGATCTGGTCGTTGCCGCATTCGCGGAATTTTTCCACGATGTTTTTCATCTGGCCCGGACTCAGAAACTGGGGCTTCTTGATGTTGATGACCGCTCCGGTCTTTGCCATGGCCTGCACCAGGTCGGTCTGACGTGCCAGAAAGGCCGGCAACTGAATCACATCACAGACCTCCGCCACCGGCTGGCACTGATACTGCTCGTGCACATCGGTAATGACCGGCACACCGAAGGTGTCTTTGATTTCCTGGAAAATCTTCAGGCCTTCTTCCATGCCCGGGCCGCGAAAGGAGTGGATGGAGGAGCGGTTGGCCTTGTCAAACGAAGCTTTGAACACATAGGGAATACCCAGTTTTTCGGTCACCTTGACGTAGGCTTCGGCCACCTGCATTGCCATATCCCGGGATTCGAGGACATTCATGCCACCGAACAGGGTAAAGGGACGTTGGTTGCCCACCGTCAGTTTGGCAATGGCAATATCTCGATCAGTCACAGCATTCTCACTCTATCGTTGGCGGGCCCTACAGGGCCCGCGAGGCGGATCAGGAGGATTGGTTGGTCAGCGCGGCGCGAACAAAGCTGGTAAACAGCGGGTGGCCGTCGCGCGGAGTGGAGGTGAATTCCGGGTGAAACTGACAGGCAACAAACCAGGGGTGATCCGGCAGTTCCACCGCTTCCACCAGGGTATCGTCCGCCGACCATCCACCGATGCGCAGGCCGGCTTTCTGCAGCTGGTCCACGTAATTGTTGTTCACTTCATAGCGATGCCGATGGCGCTCGACAATCACATCCTTACCGTAAATGTCCCGGGTCTTGGAGCCGGCCACCAGACGACTCTCCTGACCACCGAGACGCATGGTGCCGCCCAAGTCGGAGGTTTCATCGCGCTGCTCGCGGCGTCCACTGTTATCCACCCACTCGGTAATCAGACCAATCACCGGATCCGGGGTATGCTTATCAAATTCGGTGCTGTTAGCGTTTTTCAGGCCCAGCACGTTGCGTGCAAACTCGATCACGACCGATTGCATACCCAGGCAGATACCCAGGTACGGCACCTTGTTCTCGCGGGCATAGCGCACCGCCATCAGCTTGCCTTCCACCCCACGGTTACCAAAACCGCCGGGCACCAGAATCGCATCCGCTTCGCGCAGTAAACTGTCGCCCTGCTCTTCCAATTGCTCAGCGTCCACGTACTGCATGTTGACTTTGGTGCGGGTGTGAATGCCAGCGTGAATCATCGCCTCGATCAGGGACTTGTAGGCATCCAGCAACTCCATGTACTTGCCGACCATGGCTATAGTGACTTCGTTCTCGGGATGGAGTTTGCCATCCACCACGCGGTCCCACTCACTCAGGTCCGCCGGGCCACAGTCGAGCTCAAACTGTTCGACGATGATGTCGTCCAGGCCGAATTCGTGCAGCATGCGCGGAATGGCATAGATGGTTCCGGCATCCGGCAGCGGGACCACCGCGCGCTCATCCACGTTGGTGAACAGTGCGATCTTGCGGCGGGAGTCTTCATCCACTTCCCGCTCGGAGCGACACAGCAGAATATTGGGCTGCAAACCGATGGAGCGCAGCTCTTTCACCGAATGCTGAGTCGGTTTGGTCTTGGTTTCACCGGCAGTGGCAATGTAGGGCACCAGAGTCAGGTGCATCAGAATGGAGTTTTTGGGGCCGAGTTCAACTTTGAGCTGACGCACGGCTTCGAGGAACGGCTGGGACTCGATATCCCCCACGGTACCGCCGATTTCCACCAGCGCCACATCGGCATCGCGGCCGCCTTCAATAATCCGGCGCTTGATTTCATCGGTAATGTGGGGAATCACCTGAACGGTGCCGCCCAGGTAATCACCGCGGCGCTCTTTACGCAGCACGGTTTCGTACACGCGACCCGTGGTGAAGTTGTTGCGACGGGTCATTTTGGTGCGAATAAAGCGCTCGTAATGCCCGAGATCCAGATCCGTCTCGGCTCCGTCTTCAGTGACAAACACCTCGCCGTGCTGAAAAGGGCTCATAGTGCCGGGATCCACATTGATGTAGGGATCCAGCTTCATGATGGTGACGTTCACGCCCCGAGACTCGAGAATTGCCGCCAGAGAGGCTGAGGCAATACCCTTGCCCAAAGACGAAACCACACCACCGGTAACGAAAATATATCGCGTCATGTAAAACCTTGTTCAGTACGATCGAGGGACAGACAAATACCGGACGCCAACGCTATGCTTGTCGTTGGGGTATTTCTCTTCAGGACGGGGCGCCAGAGTACCAGAAAGGCGGGATCGCCTCAATCAAAAGTTGTACCACCTCAGGCGGTAGCCCGGCTGGCCCGGGGCCGCCGAGAAGCCCTTGCAGACCCACAGATCCCCGGCGGCCACCAGGGTCTCACCACTGTAAATCAGTGGCAGCCGGGGCCGCCACCAGGGGGCCAGGGCGTACTCCTGCAGCAGTTTCTTCAGGGTCTGTGAATGACCCCGCCCCTCCGGCTGACAGCGCTCTCCCCCCTGACGCCATCGAATGGACAGCTCCGGCAACCCCATCATCAGGCGGGGAACATCGCCGCCGAACTGATCCCATTCAAAGACCAAAGCAGCGCCCCCCGGCAAGGACACCCGCCCCGATCCGCTCAAATCGACGGGGACAGGTTCTGAGGGTACCGGGGACTCAAGCGAGGCGCTCTTCAACAAATACAGGCTCTGGCGAAACCGGCGCAATGCCCATCCCTCCCAGGCCACACAGGCCTCGGCGTCCTCCCGCCCGTCAATCAATTGGTGATCGACCTCCGCCAGCCGATCACGATTCAACCCAGGCACCCCGCATTCCCTGAACCAGACCCGCAACACCTGATGGCGCCGCGCCGGCGACAGGCTCTGTAACCCCGGAAGACTGAGCACCCACCCGGCAGCGACGTGCGGATCAGCAGACTCAGGCGTCAGTCGCGCCAGGTCCTCCCGCGCATACTCTTCCAGCAGTGCCTCGGACTCAGCACACAGCGCCGCACTCTGTCCCCAGCCCTCCACCAGATGCGGCCAACGCTCCCGCAACGCGGGCATGACCCGGTGGCGGAGGAAGTTGCGATCAAACTGCAGGTCGTCGTTGCTCTCATCCTCAATCCAGGATAAGCGATGACTGCGGGCATAATCTTCAAGCTCGCTCCGGTTCACCCCGAGCAGCGGGCGCCAAAGCTCACCCGCTCCCAACGGTCGCCGCGACGCCATCCCCGCCAGCCCCCGAACCCCGGAGCCTCGCCCCAGGCGCATCAGCAGGGTTTCCACCTGATCGTCGCCGTGGTGGGCGGTGAGCAGTATTTCATTGGGCTGGAGCTGTTGAATGAAGGCCTGATATCGCGCTTCACGAGCGGCGTCCTCCAGTCCCTTGCCGTCTCTCTGGACATCGACGGTCACTACGCTGAAAGGCACACCGAGCTGTTCACACAGTGTTTCGCAGTGACGCTGCCATTGGTCGGCATTGGGGGACAGTCCATGATGAACATGCACCGCCCGCACCTCCAAACACCGGCTCACCACGGCATGCAACAGCACACTGGAATCCAGCCCACCACTGAGCGCAACGCAGTAGCGACGATCTTCTGGAAGTGATTGAAGGGATTGTTTTAAGGGCATCTCAGTTACTGTGAAAGTATTATCTTTACATTCAGTCCGGCGGGCAGGCGGTATACCGGTTCGAGACCCGCCGTGAACCCATCCATGGGGGCTTCTCGTCGACATCCATGTCTCCGAGAGTCTCGAACCGGTATACCGCCTGCCCGCCTCAGTGCCAACCTGAAATTCTGATGTAGCGTCTCAATCACTAGACAGTCTGTACTATGCTCACCGGTTGGCACTTAGGCCTCGGCGAGGTAAACCCTTTGGAGACTCTCGGAGGCAGGGAGCCGACGAGAAGCCTACAGGGATGTATTCACGGCGGGTCTCCAAAGGGTTTACCTCGCCGAGGCCGGACGCTCCAAAAACCTCGAAGCCAGAAACCAAACCGCATTGATAAACCAACAACGATCACTGACAATGAAGGCATTGTCACCGTTTGGTTAAGGGTTGTCCACGACCACCCACCGAACGACTCAACCAACCGCGACAGGACTCCTATGGCTACCACCGCCCCCTACGGAAGTTGGGCCTCGCCCATCAAAGCCCAGACCCTCACCCAGGGCACCGTCCGCCTCAGCGAACCCGCCATCGACGGCGACGACATCTACTGGCTCGAATCCCGCCCCAGCGAAAAAGGCCGCAGCGTACTCGTGCGGCTCAACGCCCAGGGCCTGCGCCAGGATGTTATCCCTCGCCCCCACAGCGTACGCACCCGCGCCAACGAATACGGCGGCGGCAGCTACTGCGTGCAGGAAGGCGTCGTCTATTGCGTGCTCGACAGCGATCAACGCATCTACCGGCTGATCGGCAACGAGCTCGCCCCCCTATCGCCCGAGGGTGATTATCGCTATGCCGACCTCACACTGGACAGTGAGCGTCAGCGTCTGATCTGTGTGCGTGAAGATCACACCGACAGCGGTACCGAGGAGAAAGCGGAGATTGTCGCCATCGCACTGGACGGCAGTGGCGAAACCCGGGTGCTTGCCTCCGGTGCGGATTTTTACAGCAACCCGCGCCTGAGCCCCGATGGAACCCAGTTCTGCTACCTTTGCTGGAATCACCCCAATATGCCCTGGGACAGCACTGAGTGCCATCTGGCGGAGGTGTCCGAGGACGGGGCACTGGAGAATGTCCGGATGATCGCCGGGGGCGAGGACGAGTCGGTGTTTCAGCCGCAGTGGGCCCCGGATGGAGAGTTGTATTTTGTGTCGGACCGCAACAACTGGTGGAACCTGTACCGCTGGACCGGGGAGGACGCGGAAACCCTGTGTCACCTGGACGCGGAATTTGCCACTCCACAGTGGGTGTTCGGCATGTCCACCTACGACTTCCTCGGCCCCAATACCGTACTGTGCACCTACACTCAGGAAGGCTATTGGCTATTGGCGCGGCTGGACCTGACCCACGGTAGCCTGACCCGGATTGAGACCGGTATGACCGATATCAGCTCGGTTCGTTGTGGCGGCGGCAAAGGGCTGTTTCTGGGGGCCAACGCACAGCACAACACCTGCCTTTGGGCTTTCCGGCCCGAGGGCACCGAGGCACTGGTGCCGTTGGCCCGTTCCGCGTCAACGGACCCGGACCATCATTACCTGTCCAATCCGGAATCCATGACCTTTGAAACGTCAGATGGGGAGGAGGCGCACGGTTTCTATTACCCTCCCCACAACCCCGACTTTGTGGCACCGGAGAGCGAGCGCCCGCCGCTGCTGGTGATGTGCCACGGCGGCCCCACCGGCGCGACCCAGACCGCCCTGAACCTTAAAATCCAGTTTTGGACCAGCCGCGGTTTTGCCGTACTGGATGTCAATTATCGGGGCAGCACCGGTTACGGCCGCCGTTATCGCGAACGGCTCAAGGGGAACTGGGGCGTGACCGATGTGATCGATGTGAGCAGCGGCGCCGAGGCCCTGGCCCAACAGGGACTGGTGGATCCGCAGCGCTGCGCTATTCGCGGCAGCAGTGCCGGGGGCTACACGGTACTGGCCGCCCTCACCTTCCGCGACACCTTTCAGGCCGGCGCCAGCCTCTATGGCATTGGCGACCTGGAAGCCCTGGCCCGAGATACCCACAAGTTTGAATCCCGCTACCTCGACACCCTGGTAGGTCCCTACCCGGAGCAGCAGTCGGTGTATCTGGAGCGCTCCCCGATCAGACACATCGAACAGCTTCAATGCCCGGTGATATTCCTGCAGGGCGAAGAGGACAAAATCGTTCCCCCCAACCAGGCCGAGGCGATGGTGAAGGCACTGACCGACAAGGGCATCGCGAACGCGCTGGTACTGTTTCCCGAAGAGGGTCACGGCTTCCGCCAGGGCCCGAACATCGAGCGAGCCCTGGAGGCCGAGCTGTATTTTTATGGCCAGGTTTTCGGCTTCACGCCGGCCGACAAGATTGAGCCGGTGCCCATCACTCACCTGAAGGAGATCCACTGAGTATGGGTCGCTGGCGTCCCCCCGCTCCCCGAAGCTCGCCCTACATCACGCCGACGGGCGCCCGTCGATTGAAGGAAGAGCTGACCCAGCTATGGAAAGTTGAACGTCCCCAGGTCACCCAGACCGTGCACGAAGCCGCGAAAAACGGCGACCGCTCGGAAAACGGCGATTACATCTACGGCAAAAAACGCCTGCGGGAAATCGACCGCCGGGTACGCTACCTGAGCAAACGCCTGGAAAACGTGACCATTGTCGATCGCCTGCCGGAGGACCAGAGCAAAGTCTTTTTCGGTGCCTGGGTGACATTGGAAGATGAAGACGGTGAGGAGCGCACTTACCAGATCGTCGGGCCGGACGAGTTTGACCTCAGCAAGGGGCAGCTCAGTGTCGACTCGCCACTGGCCCGACAGCTACTCGGAAAGCGGGTGGACGATGAAGTGGCGGTAAGGACCCCGGAGCACGGAGAACTGGTCTATTGGGTGGCGGCCATTGAATACCGCCCTTACGATGACCCGCTGATCTCGGCCAGCCAGACAATGCCGCCATCACTCGGCTGAGGACAGAGCCCAGACATGTAAAAAATAGTTGACACCATTGTCGGTGTCCAATATATTTTACTTTCCGTCAAATATAGAGGACACCGAAATGTCACTCAGCTATCGTGAGAAAAGCCAATGGCTTATGTTGCTGGCCCTGATTCTGGTTTACGGGCACTACTTTGTGCGGGTCATACCGGGTCATGGTGCTGATGTCAGCGACCACCAAGTCTGGCTCATTGGGGGCACCATCATCGCCACTATTATCCTCAGTGTTATCGGCCAGATCGTGCTGGCCATCTTGGAAAAGCCGGAACCGCAGGACGAGCGCGACCAACTGATTGCGCTCAGGGGGACGAAAGTCAAATCCATACTACTGGCCGTCGGCGCTATTGGCGCGATAACCGCGGCGGTAACCTTGACCGGCAACTTTTGGCTGGTACAGATTCTGATTTTCAGTCTGGTGCTGTCAGAAATAGCCGACACCGCCGTGCAGCTTTATCAATACCGTTGGGGCACGTCATGGTGAGGCCTGACGCGAAACACAAAACGACTGGCATTGGTAATCACATTCGTACTCTGCGATTTCATCATGGAGAGCTTTCACAAAAGGCCCTGGCTGAACGAGTTGGTGTGACCCGACAAACCATCAACGCCATTGAGCAGAACAAGTATTCTCCTTCACTGGAGCTGGCGTTCAAAATCAGTCATGTGTTCGAACGACCCATCACAGACGTTTTCTACTACGAAGCAGAGCGGTAACCCGCTCTGCTTTATTGTTCTCTCAATATCTTGATGATACGACTGTAGATGATTTCAGAAATCGTCCAGGCGTTCCCACCGTTGGTACTTACGAATTGCACCACAACGGCATCGATGTCTTTATGGTACCGGGCAATACTCTGGTATCCGGGCACCAGCCCGGTGTGTTCATAGACGTAAACTGAGGCATAAATAGCCTGCGCCTGCTCCCTCAGCAAAGACCCGTCGTTCAGAGCACGCAGGAAAACACCGACATCCTCTGCGGTGGCCAGCATAGACCCATGATTGTTTTCTTTAACATCATACGCCCAGCCCACCGAATACCCGCTCATGACTTGGTCAAGATCAACTTCCGCCAAGGAACCAAAGGTATTGGCCAGGCCAAGAGGTATCAGAATTTCCTCTTTGATAAATCGCTGGTGGCTGTATCCTAGCGTGCGGTCAATCAACTCGGATATCAACAAGTAGTTGGTATTTGAGTAGGCATAGTCTTGGTCTGGCCCGAAGTCGGCCGGTTGATCCAGCGCATACTCCAGAGCTGCCGCAGCATTCTTAGGTGGGTCCCCCCAAGGAAACTCGGGGTGGTCCGTCAGGTTGGGGATCCCACTGCGGTGTTGCAGCATCATCTCTAGGGTGATGGTGTCTGCATGCTCTATTCTCCCCACCAGCTCCGGGAAGTGCTCGGCTAGCGTATCATCCAGTGACAATCGCTGATCAGCCACCAGCTTCGAGGCTGCGGCGGCTACGTACAACTTGCCGATACTGGCAATTTTAAATAACGCGCGCGGGTCTGCGGGGATTCTGTTTTCTCTATTTTTCCAACCCGCGGCGTAAAGGGCAGGTTTCTGGCCTACTTGGTCAACATAGACGATGATGCCGTCAAGCCCATGCCCGGGGGCACCCTCCACTTGTTCTTGCACCGAGTCGGGCAAAGGCTTCAACCAGGCCCAGACGATATCCCAGGGCGGCAACACGACAAGACAGACAACCGCCACGGCGGGCATCACCACCCTGAGCACTCGGACAAGACCATTATTCTTGGACATTTCTGGGTATCCCTCTGAAGACCAAAGAAGGATAGCACCCGAGTGCTTTACCTGAAACTGTACCAATACCCGGTGAACATACTGGCCTCAGGCAACATCAAGACGCCGTCCGGAACACCAACCCTTTCTCCCGGTACTCCGCCACACTGATTCCGAAAGTGCCATCTTTCAATGCCCGACGAATCAAAAAGTCTTCTTTCAACTGACCTCGCTCCACATCCGCCAGGTTGATGACCTGTTCTTTCTTGAGCGGTCGTTCGCCTCGCTTGATCAGAATCACTTTGGGCAGGTGACGGAATTTCTGGCTGGTTTCCAGCACTATGCCGACCAACTCGTTGCGCAACTCCACGATGGTGCCAGGTGGGTAAAGGCCGATGCTTTTGATAAATTCCAGCGCGAGCTTCTCATCGAAGTGGGTGCCGCGATCCTTGTAAATGTTTTTCAGCGCGACGGTAGTCGGTATGGCCTCGGCGTAGCAGCGGTTGGCCGTCATGGCATCGTAGGCGTCTACCAGCGCAATAATGCGGGCGAAGCGGGAAATTTTTTCCGCCGGCAGCTTTCGGGGGTAACCCGTGCCGTCGATGCGCTCGTGGTGGGTATAGGCCACATCCACTACCACATTGAAAACACCTGGCGTGGACAACAGCAGGTTGCGGCCATGCACGGTATGAGCCCGGATCATGTTGAACTCTTTGGGTGTGAGAGCTCCCGGTTTGTTGAGAATATCGACTGGCACCCGCATTTTGCCCACGTCGTGCAGCAGACCGCATAGGCCCAGCTTTTCCAGCTCGTCCTCCTTCATGCCCAGATGCCGTCCGAAGGCGATCGCGAGAATACAGACGTTCAGGCAGTGCTCGGCCGTGTACTCGTCTTCATTGCGGATCTTGGTCATCCACAGGAGCGCATCGGGGTTGCGCAGAATGCTGTCGACGCAGGTTCTCACCGTTGCTTTCGCCTGCTCGGTATTGATGGCACCCCCAAGGCGAATGTCATCGACCAGGGTTTTGGTCAGCTGACGGGCCTGGCGAAACACCTTGATCGCCTGGCCGTGCTCTTCCCGGGCAGACACTTTGTTGATGTAGGTGGTTTTCGGACGGATGGCGGCTTTCAGGCCGGTGCGCTGCTCCGGAGGACGCCACTGCGTCGGCACGGCATCGATCCAGACATAGTCGGCGTATTCGGCGACGGTTTCCACATCGTCCGGGCCTTCGATCATAAAGCCCTGCACCAGGAACGGCGTCTCGAGCCAATCCCGATCGAGTTTGGAGACAAACATGCCGACTCTGAGCTCGGAGACATGGATTTTGATGGAGCTGGCGCTCCGGCCCATCGAATCCGGCTGGACGTCTTGCCTATTCACCGTCACTTCTCCTGACCGATATTCCATCACTTTTATTGTAGTCGATGGGATGGAGGTTAACCGATTTCACCGGAGTGGTCACAGAGTTTTTGTTTATAAGGGGAGGCGAATTTTGATGCCAATGTCATAACCGGTCGGAGCGATCTACCCCGCCGGAGGGTCGGGAGGATCAGAGGCGTTTCTGGAGTTTGGCTTGGTTCCAGAGGGAGTCAAGTGCCTCGAGGGAATGATCGTTCAAATTTCCCTCGGCATTCTGTTCGACGTAGCGGAAGCGCTGCTCGAATTTGCGGTTAGCCTGACGCAGGGCTGCTTCGGGGTCGATTTTCAGGTGCCGGGCGACATTGGTGACGGCGAACAGCAGATCGCCCAGTTCTTCGGTCAGGTGAGTCTGATCTCCGCTCTCCAGCGCCTCGGTCAACTCGTCGGTCTCCTCCCGGATTTTGCCCAGGGGACCGCGGACGTCCGGCCAGTCGAAGCCGACGTTGGCGGCGCGTTTTTGCAATTTGGCCGCGCGGCTGAGGGCCGGGAGGTTCAAGGGCACATCGTCGAGTACACCCTGCACGCCCTTCTCTTCCCGCTCCTGCTGTTTGATGGCCTCCCAGCGCTGTTTGACATCGGCCGGCAATGAGGACTGGTCGTCCACGCGACTGTCCAGGGTGCCATCGGGGAAGACGTGCGGGTGGCGGCGGATCAGTTTACTGACCAGGCCATCGACAATCTGCCCGAAATCAAAGCGTTCCTCTTCCTTGCCCAATTGGCTGTAGAAAATGACCTGAAACAGCAGATCTCCAAGCTCTTCTCGCAGGTGGTCGTAATCGCCCCGCTCAATGGTATCGACCACTTCGTAAGCCTCTTCCAGGGTGGAGGGGGCGATGGTGCGGTAGGACTGTTTCAGGTCCCAGGGGCAGCCGGTACCCGGTTCGCGTAGGCGGGCCATCAGGTAGAGTAGGTCGTCGATGGTGTGAGGCATAGTCTTGACCGGTCCCGAGTGTTTGGGGTTGCGGCGGATGCGCGCTCTGCGCTTATCCGCCCTACGCGTTGCTTCGGTGCCAGCGCTTAGTGTTTGCGGCGGGCCGAGGCAATGTTGGGTAGCTGATTGAGGCGCGTGAGGATTCGGCTCAGTTCATCGATGCTGCGAATCTCGGCGCTGACCAGCATATCCACGGTGTTCTTGCGCTTGTCGGACAGCGTTTGCATGGCGCTGATGTTGATGCGCTCGCTGTCCAGCAGTGTGGTGATGTCCCGCAACAGGCCCTGACGGTCGTAGGCTTCGATGATGATATCCACCGAGTAGCTGCTCTGCGGCGCCTCACCCCAGGACACTTTGATGATCCGCTGAGGTTCATCGGCCTGGAGCTGCAGAATATTGCTGCAATCCTGTCGGTGAATGGACACGCCTTTGCCCAGGGTAATGTAGCCGGTAATGGCATCCCCGGGGACCGGGTTACAGCAACTGGCAATCTGGGTGAGCAGGTTGCCCACGCCTTCGATATAGACATCCGAGTCTTTCTTGCGCTTGCCGGATTTTGCCTTGAACGGAATGACCAGCTCTTCCGGGCGCGAGGCCTTGAGCAGCCGCTGGGCGGCGCTCAGTACCTGGCCGACACCGATATCGCTGGCGCCTACGGCGGCGTAGAGGTCGTCCAGACTCTGCATATTCAGTTTGTGGGCCAGGGCTTCAAAATCCAGGTCCAGCAGCGCCAGCCGTTTGAATTCCCGGTCCAACAGCGCCTGCCCTTCGGCAATGTTCTGATCACGAGCCTGCAACTTGAACCAGTGCTGCACTTTGGCCCGGGCCCGGGCGGTGTTGACGTAACCCAGCGCCGGAGACAGCCAGTCGCGGCTGGGCGCTTCCCGCTTGCCGGTGAGAATTTCCACCTGATCGGCGGTATTCAGATGATAGTTCAGGGGCACAATACGGTTGTTGACCTTGGCACCACGACAGCGATGCCCCACATCGGTGTGAATGCGGTAGGCAAAATCCAGCGGGGTGGCGGTTTTGGGCAGATCCACCACGTGGCCTTCCGGGGTAAACACGTAGATGCGGTCCTGATCTACCGCGCGCAGGCCTTCCTTGAGCGGCTGGCCATCGCCACCCAACTCGTCGTGCCACTCAAGTACCTGACGCAACCAGGCAATTTTCTGCTCGTAGCTTTTTTCACTGGCATCGGTATCAGTACCTTTGTACCGCCAGTGGGCACACACCCCCAGCTCCGCTTCATCGTGCATGGCGAAAGTGCGGATCTGGATTTCCAGTACTTTGTTGTCCGGACCAATGACCGCGGTATGCAGTGAACGGTAGCCATTCTCCTTGGGCGAGGCGATATAGTCATCGAACTCGTGGGGGATGTTACGCCATTGACTGTGCACGATACCCAGCACGGTGTAACAGTCACGCACCGTGGGTACCAGTATGCGCACGGCCCGAATATCGTACACTTGGGAAAAACTGATGCCTTTGCGCTGCATCTTCCGCCAAATGCTGTAAATGTGCTTGGCCCGGCCGGTGACCTCTCCGTCAATGTGGGCGTCTTTCAACTCATCGCGCAGTACCCTCAGGACGTTGTCGATGTATTCCTGGCGCGCCAGCCGCCGTTCGTCCAATAATTTGGCGATGCGCTTGTAGTCGGCCGGTTCCAGATAATGGAAGGCCAGGTCCTCCAGTTCCCACTTGATATGGCCAATACCCAACCGGTGCGCCAGGGGGGCGTAAACATCCGCCACCTCCCGGGCGACCTGCCGCCGCCGTTGGGGCCCCGCGTCCTTGACCGCGCGTATGGCGCAGGTGCGCTCGGCCAGTTTGATCAGTGCCACGCGCACATCGTCAACCATGGCCACCAGCATCTTGCGGATATTTTCCGCCTGCTCTTCGGATTGCCGACCGAACACCCGCTCGTCGCCGTCGCCGCGCTGATAGCTGATCGCGGCCATGCGTAACACGCCCTTGATCAGCTTGGCCACCGTCTCGTCAAAGGCTTTCTGGACGGCTTCCAGGGTCAGGCGCTCTTCGCGCACCGCCCGGTAGAGAATGGCCGCCACCAGAGTGTCCTGGTCCAATTGCAGATCTGCCAGTAACTCGGCCATGTCCAGCCCGATACTCAGACAACTGCTGCCCCAGTCATACTCAACCTGGGTGCTGACCCGGTCGGCTTCGGCACTCAGGGCGCAGGCCCGGCGTAGCTGCTGAAGGCTCTCCTCCGAGCGGTCCGCCGCGCCCGGCAGTCGCTCGAGCCAGGCTTCGATGTCAATGGTGCCGTCGTCGGCAACGGGATGGTCTTCTCGAACTTTTACCATCGGTATTGTTCACCCTCGACCGCCGGACGGTCAAAAAGTCCGGAGATCGTCCTGTCGGTGTTAACGGCGCTCGAACAGCGCCATGGATTCCACGTGTTCGGTGTGCGGGAACATATCCAGCACGCCGACGGATTGCAAGTCATAACCCGATTTGGCCAACTCGGCGGCATCCCGCGCCAGGGTGGCGGGATTGCAGGACACATAGACCAGCCGATCGGGCCGGAGTTTGATCAACGTGTCCAATACTTCGCGCGCGCCATCCCGCGGCGGGTCAATCAGCACCGAATCCGGCTTGCCCCAGCGGCGACGCATGGCGGGGCTGGGGTCGGCCAGGTTGGCCTGGGCAAAGGTCGCCTCCAGATGATTGTGCCGGGCGTTCTCCTCGCCCCGGCTCACCATGCTGGCGGCCCCCTCCAGCCCCAGTACCCGGGCGCCGGAGCGGGCCAAGGGTAGCGTAAAGTTGCCGATGCCACAAAACAGGTCCAGCACCTGCTCTCCGGGCCCTGGTGCCAACCAGTCCACGGCCTGACGCACCATACGGCGGTTGATTCCGGCATTCACCTGGGTGAAGTCCTGAGGGTGAAACGCCAGGCTGAGATCGAATTCAGGGAGTTCGTAGCTCAGTCGGGGATCACAGGGCTCTCCGCTGAGCGTGAGTAGCGTGCTCTGGTCGTTGATCTGACGCCAGATCCTCTCCGGCGGGACGGATGGCAGCGCGGTGGCCAGCGTTTCCCGGTCAGCGTCTTTCAGCGTCTTGATTTCCCGAAGTACCAGCGCGGGCCCCTCGCTGGCCAGAATCAATTCGATATGACTGATCGCGCCGGATGCCTGAAGGCCGGACAGCCATTGGTTCAGCGGTTCAATCAGGGCGTTGAGCGCCGGCGCCAACACATCGCAGTGTCCGATCCCCACCAGCTCTCGTTGGCCCCGACGACGAAACCCGAGAGTGACCTGGCCGCGCTTATCCGTCCAGACACCCAGGCGGGCCCGGTGGCGATAACCCTCGCTGGGCGATTCAATGGCGGGGGCAACGTGACGCGGCGTGAGGCCACCCCACCGGGACAATTGGTCCAGCAGGGCCTGCTGCTTGAAGGCGAGCTGTGCGTCGGGCCGCACATGCTGTAACTGACAGCCGCCACACTCCCGAAAATACGGACAGGGCGGTTGTTGCCGTTCCGGCGCCGGCGAAAGCACTTCGGCGGCGGAGCCTTCGGCGTATCGGCTCTGCTCCCCTTCCAAAAGCACGCGGACCGTCTCGCCCGGCAGAGCGCCGGCGACAAACAACGTCTTGCCCTGCCAGCGGACAATGCCCCGGCCGTCATGGCTCAGGCGCTCCACGGTCAGGGCATCGGGCAGCTGTCGAGGTTGAAACCGGGGTTTGCGTCCAGAACGGGCTCGCCGGCCGGGACGCGCGGGGGGCCGACGGCTCATGCCCGGTATACGCCGGACGACAGGTAGCGGTCGCCCCGATCACAGACGATGGCCACAATCACCGAGTTGCTGACGTGTTGGCTCAACTCCAGCGCCGCCGCCACCGAACCGCCGGAGGAGACCCCGGCAAAAATGCCTTCCTGACGGGCCAAGGCACGCATGGTCTCCTCCGCCAGTTGCTGGGGCATATTCACAATTCGGTCGACCCGGGAGGCGTCATAAATTTTCGGCAGGTAAGCTTCCGGCCAGCGGCGAATCCCCGGGATTTTGGCGTTTTCATCCGGCTGCAGACCAATGATTTCAATGTTCGGGTTCTGCTCTTTGAAATACCGGGAGCACCCCATGATGGTACCCGTGGTGCCCATGGAGCTGATGAAGTGGGTGATCCGCCCGTCGGTCTGATGCCAGATTTCCGGACCGGTGGTCTCGTAGTGGGCCTGGGGGTTGGAGGCGTTGCCAAACTGATCGAGCACCCGACCACGTCCTTCGGCCTGCATCTTCAGTGCCAGATCGCGGGCACCTTCCATGCCCTCCTCCTCGGTCACCTGAATCAGCTCGGCGCCGTAAGCCGTCATAGCGTCCTTGCGCTCCTGGGTGCTGTTGTCGGGCATGATCAGGATCATCCGATAGCCTTTGATCGCCGCCACCATCGCCAGGGCAATGCCGGTGTTGCCGCTGGTGGCCTCAATCAGGGTATCGCCCGGCTGGATCAACCCCTTGGCCTCAGCCTGCTGGATCATCCACAGCGCCGGCCGGTCTTTGACCGAACCCGCCGGGTTATTGCCTTCGAGCTTGACCAGAATCTCGTTGCTGGTGTCGCCGGGCAGCCGCTGCAGGCGCACCAGCGGCGTATTGCCAACACAGGACTCAATTGTGGGAAAAGGGGATACCGCCATAATCTGAACGCCATAACCATCGATGGAACGGGGCTGGGAACCGCTTCACAGACCCCGCAAAAGCCCGCTATTCTACCGCCGAATATGCTAAGGTGAAACCAAACCAGCGGACTTGGCCGCACACGGAACGGAAACGATAACAAGCCCCATGAGACTGACCGACATCAAAACCCAGATATGGCGCCTGGTACTCTTCCCCGCCCTGGGTGTCACCCTGATCCTTGCCTTCACCCTGACGTACCTGTACCTGGCGCAATTGAACAAATTTGTCAGCCAGCGCGGGGGCGCGTTGAGTGAGAAGCTGGCCGACATCAGCGCGGAAACCCTCAGCCGGAATGATCCGGATCTGTTGCGCTCAGTGATTGAGGCTTCCCTGGAAGAGCCCTATATCCGGGCCGTCGAGCTGTATCTCAAAGACAGCGGCACCACCATTCACAGCGGCCCACGCATGCTGCCGCTGGTCAATCCCGCACCCGCGGACCTGAGCCAACCTCAACAGCGGGAAACCCCCAAGTCAATCCGCTTTGCCCATCCGGTCCCAGGCCGCAACGGCGCACCATCGCCCGGCTGGATTGAGGTGGAGCTGCTGGCCTCACCGTTTCTGGTGCTGCGTTACCAGACCATTCTGATCACCCTGGTACTCACACTGGTATGCCTGGCGCTGTGCGCCTGGTTCTCCACCCGTCTTTACAAGCGATTGACCCGCCCGCTGAACCAGATCCGGGAAACGATCCAGGGCATGGCCCGCGGCCAGATGGACCGCCGCCTGCCGAGTATGGAGAGCCGTGAGCTGGACGAACTGGCCCGAGCGGTGAACGATACCGCTGAATCCCTGGAGCAGGCTCACCGGGATATGCAAGTAAACATCGACCAGTCCACGGAGGACCTGCGCGAGACCCTGGAAACCATTGAGATCCAGAATATCGAGCTGAACATGGCCCGTAAGGAGGCTCTGGAAGCCAGCCGCATCAAGTCGGAATTCCTGGCCAACACCAGTCACGAAATCCGCACACCGCTCAACGGCATCCTCGGGTTCACCAATCTGGCCCTGAAAACCGACCTGGACGAACAGCAGAAAGAGTACCTGGAGACCATCAGAGACTCCTCCCAGAACCTGCTGACCGTGATCAACGACATTCTGGACTTCTCCAAAATCGAGTCCGGCAAATTGACTCTGGATTACGTCCCCCTGCCCTTGCGCAAAGTCGTCGAGGAGGCGGTACACATTCTGGCGCCGGATGCCCACGAGAAAAACCTGCAACTGGTGACGCTGCTCGACGACAACCTGCCGCTGCACCTGCTCGGTGACCCGCTGCGCTTCAAGCAGGTCCTTACCAACCTAGTGAGCAATGCCATCAAGTTCAGTCAGCAGGGCAACATTGTCGTGCATGCCGCCCTGATCAACCGCCAGGAAACCCAACTGACCCTCAAGGTCAGCGTCAGTGACAACGGCATCGGCCTCACCGCCGAACAGAAAGAACGGCTGTTCAGTGCGTTCAACCAGGCCGACACCTCCAGCTCCCGGGAATACGGTGGCACCGGACTCGGCCTGGTGATCTGCAAGGGACTGGTGGAGCGTATGGGGGGCGAAATCGGCGTGGAGAGCCAGCCCGAGCAGGGAGCCCGGTTCTGGTTCACCGCCCGGCTGGGTATCGACAAGAGCCTGCCGGACGCCCCGGCCGAACGCCTGCTGCTGGGTGAGCGGGCCCTGATCTGCAGCGACAACCCCCCGTCCGGCCACCAACTGGAGCAACTCCTGCACCTGTGGCAGGCCGACACGGACACCATCTCCTCCATTCACGATATTTTCCCGGCCCTGCGCAAAGCCCAGGAACGGGATGACGCGTTTCGCCTGGTGTTCATGGATATCGCACCGAGCGAGCGCAAGCTTCAGGCGCCTTTACTGGAAAGCCTGACCCAACAACTGCGCCGCGAATTCGACTGCATTCTGATTGCCTGCTGTACCCCGGCACACCAGCGACTGTTCCGCCAGGGCGTGGACAAGTGCAGCACCACCTTCATTAACAAACCGATCAGCTACGAGGCATTGCTGGAGACCCTCGCGCGGCAGATGGACATTCCCCTGAAGCGCCCGGGCGACACCCAGAGCAAAGGCCAGAACGCCGGCGGAAAACCCGCCGCCCGGATTCTGGTGGTCGATGACAACCCCGCCAACCTGCAGCTGGCCGGAGAGCTGCTGCGCGGTCTGAACACCGAGGTAGTACTGGCCACCAGCGGCAAGGAAGCACTGGAGTGGTGCCGGAAACAGGAATTCGACCTGATTTTCATGGATATCCAGATGCCTGGCATGGACGGCATTGAGACCACCAAACGCCTGCGCATCGATCACCCTCGGCGGCGCACGCCGATTATTGCCCTCACCGCACACTCCATGACCGAGCAGAAAGCCGAATTGTTGATCGCCGGTATGGACGACTGCGTCAGCAAGCCGGTCAGCGAAAACCAGTTGGCCCATATCGTCAACCGTTGGGTGCCACTCAATGGGCGTCAGGCCGTGGAGGGCCCGATTCAGGGCACGCCGACCCAACCCAGGCTGCCCGCCATTGAACTGGCCGAGGATGAGCAACCCAGCCCGGTGGACATTCCCCTGTGCCTCAAGCTTGCCAACCACAAGCCAACGCTGGCCCGGGACATGCTGGAAATGCTGATCAAGAATCTGAGTGGTGAGCGGGACGCCATCAACCAGGCCTTCGACAACCAGGATTTCGAGCAGCTCGAGGAGCTGGTGCATCGACTGTACGGTAGCTGCTGCTACTGTGGCGTACCCCGGCTGAAGCGGATCAGCGGCCTGCTCGACAAAATACTTCAGGCCCACCAGTATGATCAGGTCGCCAGCCCGATCAAAGCGCTCGACAACGAAGTGGACGAGATTTTGCGCTGGGCCTACGAGCGGGATATCAGTGCCTTGTTCGACGTCGATCCGTAAATTTACCGATTCCGACGCACTCGGTGATTCTCAGACCGCCGCTTAAAATGATATGATAATACTTTAATAAGTAGGTTCCTTTCTCGGGAGCCATCCAATAACGCTAACTCTTAGCCTAAAAAAACCAGGGTGGTAGATAACGATGATTCCATTCAGTGGTCTGGACTGGGCCGTTCTCGGTCTGTTCTTCCTGATTCTTCTTGGGGTAGTGGTCTGGTCCTTCATGGAGAAGGAAAAAGACACCACCGATTACTTTCTGGCGGGCCGCAACGCGGGCTGGCTGGTAATCGGGGCCTCCATTTTCGCCTCCAACATCGGTTCCGAGCATCTGGTCGGCCTCTCGGGCGCCGGCGCACAGACGGGCATGGCCATGGCCCACTGGGAACTGCAGTCGTGGATTATCATCATTCTCGGCTGGGTGTTTGCACCCTTCTACTGGAGCGCCAAGGTTTACACCATGCCCGAGTACCTGGAGCGCCGTTACTCCAGCAGCTCACGCACCTTCCTCTCGTTCATCTCCCTGGTCAGTTACGTTCTGACCAAGGTGTCGGTCACGGTCTATGCCGGTGGTGTGGTACTGAAAACCGTACTGGGCATCGACTCCCTCTGGGGCATCGACTTCTTCTGGATTGCCGCTATGGGCCTGGTATTGGTTACCGGCCTGTACACCGTTGCCGGGGGCATGAAGGCCATTCTGGTCACCTCGGTCATTCAGACGCCAATCCTGATCATAGGCTCACTGGTCATTCTGTTTGTGGGCATGGACAAAGTCGGCGGCATGGGTGAGCTGGAGCGCATCAACGCCGAACGGATGAGCCTGATCCGCCCGTTGGATGATCCGGAGTTCCCCTGGCTGGGCGTGATCGGCGGCTCCATTATCATCGGTCTGTGGTACTGGTGTACGGACCAGTACATCGTCCAGCGGGTATTGACCGCCAAAGGCATTCAGGCCGCCCGTCGTGGTACCATCTTTGCCGGTTACCTGAAGCTGCTGCCGGTGTTCATCTTCCTGTTCCCGGGCATGATCGCCTACGCACTGCACGAGCAGGGCCAGATCAACCTGGCCAGTGCCGACCAGGCCTTTGCCACGCTGGTAACCGAGTTGCTGCCCTCGGGCATCAAAGGCATCGTGATCGGTGGTCTGATCGCGGCGCTGATGAGCTCCCTGGCCTCGCTGTTCAACTCCTCGGCGACCCTGTTCACCATCGACTTCTATAAGAAGTACAAGCCCCAGTCCAGCGAACAGCACCTGGTGAAAGTCGGCCGTTATGCGACCGTAGCGGTGGTTGCACTGGGTATTTTGTGGATTCCGATCATGCAGTCCATCGCCGATGTGCTGTATGAGTACCTGCAGCTGGTACAGTCGTTGATTGCCCCGGGTATCGCCGCGGTATTCCTGCTGGGTGTGTTCTCCCGTAAGATCACCCCGGCCGCCGGTATCACCGGTCTGGTCGCTGGCTTCGTGATCGGCATGACGCGCTTGGTACTGACCATCTTCGAGGACAGCCTGCCCGAAGGCAGTATCTGGATGGGCATGGTCGAGCTGAACTGGCTGTACTTCTGCTCGGTCCTGTTTATTGCCATTGTGTTGTTGGTCATCGGGGTGAGCTTCTTCACCCGTCAGGCCAGCGACGAGCAGGTGGCCGGCCTGACCTACGGGTCGATCAGTAAGGAACAGCGCGCCGAAATCAAGGCCGGCATTGATAAGTGGGATATCATCCACACCGTTATCATTCTCGGCATCACCGCCTTTATTTACGTGCGGTTCTGGTAAGGCATTGAGCGTTCGGCAAGGAGGCCGATGAATATTCCGAAAACGGCTCACCTTTTTGGGGTGGGCCGTTTTTTTGTTTGGGGTACTTCGTCGTGTAGTGCTGCGGGAGGGTGTACCCCTTTGAGACACGCCGTAAACCCATCCATGGGGGCTCGATCGCCTGCCATCCAGGCAGGCGACGGTCTCAAAGGGGTACACCCTCCCTCCGCCAGTGCCGAATTAGACCGTGTTAGAAATAGAGATGCTCGAGGTCGTCGATTTTAAACTCCTCAGGCTGCGTAGGGCGTGGTAAGCGCAAAGCGCGCACCCGCCGTTACCCTTGCGTTACGCCAAATCAACGTTCTGTCTGGGTGTCTAATTGCGGTAACGGCGGGGGGGCTTCGCTTACCCGCCCTACGCAACCTGAGGAGGTGAGAGCCGAACATTCCAAATGATCTATTTCTAACACGGTCTAATCCGGCACTAGCTGCGGGTGTGTATACCGGTTGGAGACTCTCGGAGACATGGATGTCGACGAGAAGCCCCCATGGATGGGTTCACGGCGGGTCTCCAACCGGTATACACACCCGCAGCACTCCCCTACGAAGTCGCCACACTCAAGATACAAAAAAACCGCCCAAGGCCTGCGGCCTAGGGCGGCTCATGCGCTCCGTTCTTTCGAACGTGTTACTTCACACCAAACCGGAAACTCATGCTGGTTTCATACACCTCACCCGGCTCCAGAATGGTGCTCGGGAATTCCGGCTGGTTGGGTGAATCCGGATAGTGCTGCGGTTCCAGGCAGAAGCCGCCGTGGAGGACAAACTCACGCTCGCCATCGGACAGCGAACCATCCAGGAAATTACCGGAATAGAACTGAATGGCCGGCTCCTCGGTCAACACTTCCAGCACCCGACCAGTGTTCGGGTCCTCCGCGCGGGCCGCTACGATCAACCCATCCTGACCCTCGCGGTTCAAAATAAAGTTGTGGTCAAAACCACCGCCCACACGCATCAGCTGCGGATGATCCGCATTGATGTCCTGGCCAATCGGCTTCGGCTCGGTGAAGTCCAGCGGGGTACCGGCAACGGGGGCCAGCTCGCCGGTCGGGATCAGACCGCTGTCCACGGGCGTATAGCGATCGGCATTGATCTGCAGAGTGTGATCCAGAATCTTGCCTTCACCGGAGAGGTTGAAGTAGGTGTGCTGGGTCAGGTTCACCGGCGTCGCCTTGTCGGTTTCCGCGCGGAACTCGGTGATCAGCTCGTTATCGTCGGTCAGGACATAACGGGTAGTCACTTCCAGATTCCCCGGATACCCCTGATCCCCGTCTTCGCTCAGCAGGAACAGCTCGACCGCCAGGCCCCGCTCGTCGGAAACAAACTTGGCGTCCCACAGCCTTTTATCAAAGCCCACAACCCCACCGTGCAGGTGGTTGTCACCGTCATTCTGATCCAGTGTGATGGTCTCACCGTTGAGATCAAAGCGGCCGTTGGCGATACGGTTGCCATAGCGGCCAATCAGCGCGCCGAAATACGGCGGGTTCTGTTCCAGATAATCGTTCAGCGTCTCAAAACCCAGGACCACGTTATCCAGCTCACCGTTCTGATCCGGTACCGTCAGGTGCGTGATGATGCCACCGTAGTTCATCAGCTTGACCTCCATGCCTTCACCATTGTTCAGGGTGAAGCGGGTCACTTCGCGGCCGTCGGGCAACTCGCCAAACGATTCTTTGCTGATATACGCGCGGCCATACTCGGAGGCGTCCGCATTGGCATCTTCGTACTGCTCGGGGTTCAGGTGGTGGTTGTCCGGACGATTCTGGTAGAACTCCGGAAATCCGTCCTCGCCCCATCCGATCACCCGCACACGGGCGTGGCGGTTGGGATCGGTCAGCGGGTTGCCCTTGAGCTCTTTGTAGCTGCGAGTGTGGTAGACCATCAGGTCCGTCTCGCCATCTTCCGCCACAGTGAAGCTGTTGTGGCCGGGGCCGAAACGCTCCAGAGACTCGTTGGTGTGGAACACCGGCTCGGGGGATTTTTTCCAGGAGGCGGGATTGGTCAGATCGGCGTCGTCATCCGCCCATACCAGACCCACGGCGTAGTTATGATCTGTGGCCGCCGCTGAGTAGGTGACAAAAATACGGCCATTGCGCTTGAGCACGGCCGCCCCTTCATTGACCTTGTAACCCACCTGCTCCCAATCGAGCTCGGGCTCGGTAATGGCGATCACTGGTCCGGTAATGGACGTGGGGCTGTCCATTTCGGCCAGGTAGAGTGCGGAATTGTACCGCTCCTGCTGATCGCGCTGGGCCCAGATAAGGTAACGCTTGCCATTGTGCTCAAAGGTAGTGGCATCGAGGGAGAAGCTTTCCCAGGGCGTCTCGATGGCGCCCTCGTCGGTCCACTCACCGGTCATCGGGTCCTCGTTGGCGTTCGACAGCACATGCATCCGCATGCGGAACGGCTGATCGCCGTGGCCCAGCGCCACATGCACATACCAGACGCCATCAATACGGTGCAGCTCCGGTGCCCAGACGTTCCCTGCGGTGGGGCCTTCATCCGGACGCTGCCAAATCACCTTGGGCTCGGCATCGGCCAAGCCATTGAGGGTGTCGGCGGTGACCAGCTCGATCCGGTCAAACTCCGGCGCGGTGGAAATAAAGTAATATTGACCGTCTTCGGTGCGGTGAATCCAGGGATCGGCCCCGAATTCGACAAGAGGTACCTGATACTCAGGCAATCCGTTGTCGACGCTCGCGTTGGCAGAGGAGGCTTCGTCAGGCGCCTCGGAACAGGCAACCAGACCCAGTCCAGCGGCCACCAGGGCGCCCCCGGCCAACAGCTGTCGCAGAGGAGAGATACTCGTCATAATCCATACCTTCTATCGTTGTCGTTATCAGCGTTATTCGTAACGGTTATTCTACGAAAGGCCTTATTGTAATACAATAAAATAACGACACTGGAGGCAATATGATCGGTCACTACCTGACACACGGCACTCGCCGCCTGGTCCATTGGACAGTCATGCTCAGCTCGGCCCTGCTCATCGGCTGCTCGGATCCACATCAGGAATCAGCCACCCCGCAGAGCGACCTTCCCGTGTACCAACAGTGGCACAGCATCACACTCGATTTTGAGGGACCTGACACCTCAGAGCAAGACGAGGACAACCCCTTTCTGAATTACCGGCTCATGGTCACCTTCACTCATGACGGCCAAGAGTACCCCATTCGCGGCTACTATGCCGCCGACGGCCAGGCCAGCGAGAGCGACGCCGATGCCGGCAACATCTGGCAGGTAAAGTTCAGAGCCCCGGAGATCGGCCAGTGGCAGTATCACGCCCGACTTGAGCGGGGCGAGAAAATCGCGCTCGGCGCAAGCTCCGGCGACAGCCTGCCGCTCAGCAATGCCACCGGAACCTTCATGGTTGAGACCAGCGACAAGCGCGCACCGGACTTTCGCGCGCTGGGCCGACTGTCCGTGAACAATGGCTACTTTTATTTCCCCGGTACCGACCAATACTGGCTCAAGGGCGGCAGCAACAGCCCGGAGAACTTTCTCGCCTACGAAGGGTTCGATGGCACTTACCGGATCGCCGCATCGGCTCGGGACGGTGAAGCCAGCGCCAATAGCGAACTGCACCAGTACGAGTCACACCGACAAGACTGGCAACCGGGCGACCCTACTCTGCGAGGAGGCACCGGTAAATCCATCTTCGGCGCCGTCAATTATCTCGCCGATAAAGGTATGAATGCCATCTATTTCCTGACCATGAACATCGAGGGGGACGGCAAAGATGTCTGGCCCTATACCAGCCCCGAGGATTTCGCCCGCTTTGACGTGAGCAAGCTGGCACAGTGGGAACAGCTGTTTCAGCACATGCAGAATAAAGGCATTCTTATTCACCTGGTCACTCAGGAAACCGAGAATGAGCGACTGCTGGATGATGGCGATGTCGGTCCAATACGTACACTCTACTATCAGGAGCTGATCGCCCGCTTTGGCCACCATCTCGGCCTGATCTGGAATCTTGGCGAAGAGAACGGTTACGCCGAGTGGTCACCACCGGCGCAAAACACCGAACAGCGCAAAGCCATGATCCGCTTTTTTGAGCAAGCGGACCCCTACCAGAACCCCGTTCTTCTTCACACCCATGCGGAAATCGGCACCCGTCAACCCGTTCTTGAGCCCCTACTGGGCGTCGACGGTCTGGATGGCCTGTCACTGCAGGCGGACGACCGCGAGCACGCCCATCAGGTGGTGATGAAGTGGAAACAGCGCTCAGAAAAGGCCGGCCAAGGCTGGCTGATTACCATGGATGAAATCGGCATGTGGCACACCGGCGCCGACACCGACGACAACGATCCGGGACACCCGAGCCTGCGCGGCGATGTGCTCTGGGGCACCCTGCTGTCCGGAGCAGCCGGGGTGGAGTGGTATTTCGGCGCTCATGTTTCCCACAACGACCTGACCTCTGAGGACTGGCGCCAACGGGACGAGCTTTGGTCACTGACCCGTCACGCCATGACGTTCTTCCAGGCCTATTTGCCTTGGTGGGAGATGGCGCCGGCACACGAGCTCTTGGCCCGGGAAAGGGCGTATTGTCTGGCCAAGCGCGACGAGGTCTATGCCCTGTATTTCCCTTCCGGCACTGAGCAGTATCAGGTTGATCTGCGCGGACTGAGCAGCGATTTCGTGGTCCATTGGTACAACCCGGTATCCGGCGGCGATCTGTCCTCAGGAAGCGTGACCAACGTGCCGGGTGGCGCGGTGGTTGAGCTGGGAAATCCGCCCAGTCGTGCGACAGAGGACTGGGTTGTCCTGTTACGCCGACACGAGGGGTAGCTCAAAGCGCAAGGCCAATAAGGCCGAGCTGTCTCATCAGGCCGGGCGGAACAGGTCCCGGCTTTTCAGCGGCTTACTTCCCAACAAAGGGTGCAACATCAGCCGGCTCAGGCGCTTGGCGGTCATCAGGGTCTGAGGCGCCGAGAAATCGGCCTGGGCGCAGGCCAGCAGGTCTGCCCCCACAAACAGCTTGGGCGTCTCCTGCGGGTCACGGCTACTGTAGGTGGGAATGAAGCCGGCCTCCGGGTCGAAGCGATATAACGCGTCGGCGCGCACCGGTTCGCCGGTGTCCGCCTCCTCGGTAAAGCTGATCCCGTAGCCCAATCCGTCAAGCAGACGCCACTCGAACTGACGCAATACCGGCTCGGGTGAGGCATCCGCCGGGTTGGAAGACAGGGCGTTCATTGTCCAGCGGTAATCGTCGAACAGATCGGGATTGGGATCCTGCTCTCCGAGCAGACGCACAATCAGCTCATTGACGTAAAAGCCACTATAGAGCGACAGGCCAGCCAGCCGATGGCCGATACCGTCCGCCTCCACCGCCGTGAGGGTTTTCAGGCTGCTTCGGCCACCGAGCGAGACCAGTATGGGAATGAAGGGGTTGAGCAACGAGCGACGCTGGCTTTTCCCCCGACGCACCCCCTTGGCGACGGCGCCAATCCGGCCAAAATCCGGCGTCAACAGATCCAGCAACAGGCTGGTATCCCGGTAAGGACGGGTGTGCAAGACATAGGCGGGCTGGAACTCTATGCGCATAACGCGCCCCCGCCGTTACAGGTCGTCGTAACCCAGACTGCGTAGGGCACGACTGTCATCGGACCAACCCGATTTCACTTTGACCCAGAGCTTGAGCATCACCTTCTGATCAAACAGCTTTTCCATATCCAGTCGGGCCTGCTGACCAATCTGCTTGATGCGCTCGCCACGGTCGCCGATCAGAATGCGCTTCTGGCCATCCCGCTCCACCAGCACCACAGCGGAGATGTGCAGAATCCGGCCATCGTCTTTAAATTCTTCGATTTCCACCGCCATCTGATAGGGAAGCTCATCACCCAGCTGGCGGGTGATTTTTTCACGCACCATTTCTGCGGCCATAAAGCGCGAGCTTTTGTCCGTCAGCTGATCGTCCGGAAACAGATGTATCCCTTCCGGCAACCGCTCGACAATCAAATCCTCGAGCCGATCCAGATTGGTGTTACGCAACGCGGACAGCGGGATCATTTCCGCCTTGGGAAACCGCTCGCTCAGCTTCTGAAGATGCGGTAGCAGCGTATCCTTCTGTTCAATTTTATCGACCTTGTTGATGGCCAGAATCAACGGGCAGGACAGATTTTCCAACCGCTGCGCCACCATTTCGTCTTCCTCGGTCCAAGCCAGTCGGTCCACCAGGAAAATCACCACATCCACGTCTTTGATGGCCGTCGTGGCCGCCTGGTTCATGTAGCGGTTGATGGCCTTGGTTTCCGCCCGATGCAGCCCCGGTGTATCGACAAAGACAATCTGGGTATTGCCCTCGGTCTTGATGCCCTGAACATTGTTTCGGGTCGTCTGTGGCTTGCGGGAGGTGATGCTGACCTTCTGGCCGAGCATATGGTTCAGCAGCGTGGATTTGCCCACATTGGGGCGGCCCACAATGGCCACATAGCCGCAACGTTGTTTTGAATCTGTCATGGCCTAACCCTTGCGCTTCGGTTTGAGGGTGATTTTCTGCAACTTTTCCAACATTTCCGCCGCCGCCTGTTTTTCGGCCACTCGCCGACTGCTGGCTTGAGCCCGAACGGTTTCCTTGATCGGCGTGACCCGGCACTCAATGGTGAACTGGTGCGCATGCGCCTCGCCCTCCACTTCGACCACGTCGTACTCGGGCAGCGGCAACTTATGCGCCTGAAGGAATTCCTGCAGGCGGGTTTTGGCATCCTTGGCGGGCTGCGCCAAGGAAAGCGCCTGAAGGCGGGATTGGTACCAGGCATTGACTCGCTCGGCACAGACCTGAAAGCCGGATTCCAGGTAGATGGCGCCGATCAGGGCTTCCACCGTATCGGCGAGAATCGACTCGCGGCGGTGACCACCACTTTTCATTTCCCCTTCGCCCAGACGCAGGCAGTCGCCGAGCTCAAACTCGCGCGCCAACATGGCCAGGGTTTCCCCTTTGACCATCTGGGAGCGCAACCGGCTCAACTGCCCTTCCCTTGCCTCGGGAAACTGCTGGTAGAGCGCCTCACCGATAATGAAGTTGAGGATGGAATCGCCCAGAAATTCCAGGCGTTCGTTATTACGGGCACCGTGACTGCGATGGGTCAGTGCCAGGTCAAGCTGGGCCGGGTCACGAAACTCGTAACCCAACCGGGTCTGCAAACGTTTTTTGAGAAGGTCGGACACTAATTACCACTGTTGCTTTCTAGGGGTTTACAGCACCGCTCAGGGGCAGAGCTGTCGAGCTGGTTATTGAAGGTGAATACCAGCTCAATGTTATGGATGAAGGGAATCCGCTCTTCGTACGCAATGGTGATCAGCACCTTACTGGCGCGCTTATCGATATCAATATTGCGTCGACCTTCGGTGCGGACATTGTTGACCGTATAGAATTTGGTGAGCTGGGAGCGGATGTCCGAGGAGCTCATGCTGAACAGATCATTGTTATTCCTGGCCAGCGATTTGAGGGCCGCGGTGATGTAACGGTTCTCGGCGTAAACCGGCACCACCTTGAAGGCGGTAAACAGTACGGCCACGGCGACCAGCACCACAAATACGAACCCAAGGGTAGAAATGCCGCGTTGAGATTGTCGAAATTGCATGCGTACGCCCTCTTTGGTGAACGCCTAACGGTTAGTGGATGGCTCCGGCGCGCTCGAAACTCGGCACACTGAACAGGGAATCCCAGTGCATCCAGATGGCGAACGCCTTACCGACAATGGCATCTTCCGATACAAAGCTCAGGTCCGGGCCATTACCGGGGTTGAGTTCGTTCCAACCCCGACTGTCGTGACTACCGTCACGGTTATCACCCATCATGAAGTAGTGCCCCTCGGGCACCACCCAGGAACCGTACCGACTGTAGCGGCTGGGCTCCAGGTGCTTGCGCACAGTATAGGTGTTATCACCCAGAGTTTCCCGAACCACGCGATAGGCCGGACGGGCGGATCGATTCACTTCAACGACCTCCTCCTCCACCGGTTCTCCATTGATGGTCAGTTGATGATCGATGTAGGTCACCGTATCACCGGGCAACCCGATAACGCGCTTGATGAAGTAAGTCTCCGGCTGGTGAGGGGGGAAAAACACCATCACTTCCCCACGCTCGGGCTTATTGACCGGAATCACCTCGGTGTTCAGCACCGGCAACCGGATACCATAGGTGAACTTGTTCACCACGATAAAATCACCCACTTCCAGAGTGGGCTCCATGGAGCCGGAGGGAATCTGAAACGGCTCGGCAATAAATGAGCGCAACACAAACACCAGCGCCAACACCGGAAAGAAGGACTTGGAGTACTCGACCCACACCGGCTCCTTGCCGGCAGCCTCAAGCGCTTGCCGATAGGCGTCTTTCTGGTGTTTGTCCGCCAGGTTGGCGCGCTCGAACTGTTTGTCGACCGCATCAAGCTTCTGCTTGCGCGGCTTGGCCAGAACCAGGGCGTCATACAACCAGACCAACCCTGTAACGAACACCGCCAGGGTCAGAATCAGGGGTAAGTTAATGCTGCTCATAAGCGTTCCATGATTATGGTTATCAGTTATCAACCTTCAATACGGCGAGGAAGGCATCCTGGGGAATCTCCACCCGGCCGACCTGCTTCATCCGCTTTTTACCGGCCTTCTGTTTTTCCAGCAGCTTTTTCTTGCGCGAGGCATCGCCGCCGTAGCACTTCGCGGTCACGTTCTTGCGCAGGGCTTTGACCGTGGAGCGAGCAATCACATTGCCACCGATGGCCGCCTGAATGGCGACATCAAACATCTGCCGTGGAATCAGTTCTTTCATTTTCTCAACCAGAGAGCGGCCAATACTCTGGGAGTGATCCCGATGCACGATCAACGCCAGGGCATCGACCTTGTCACCGTTAATCAGCACATCCAGACGCACCAGATTCGCTGGTTCAAACCGGTCAAAGCTGTAGTCCAGCGACGCAAAACCCCGGCTGGCGGACTTCAGCCGATCGAAGAAATCCATCACCACTTCGTTCATCGGCATGTCATAGCGCAGGGTGACCTGGGTGCCGGTGTACTGCATGTCTTTCTGCATGCCGCGTTTTTCACTGCACAGGGTAATCACGTTGCCGAGATACTCCTGGGGCACCAGAATGTTGGCCTCGACAATCGGCTCGCGCATTTCTTCGATCTCACCCGGGTCCGGCAGGTTCGACGGGCTGGATACGTACAGCGTCTCGCCCTTGGTGGTGATCACTTCATACACCACGGTAGGCGCGGTGGTGATCAGGTCCAGGTCGTATTCCCGTTCCAACCGCTCCTGGATGATCTCCATGTGCAGCATCCCGAGGAAGCCACAGCGGAAACCAAAACCCAGGGCATCGGAGCTTTCCGGCTCGAAAAACAGGGAGGCATCGTTCAGCGTCAGTTTGGACAGGGCCTCGCGGAAATCCTCAAAGTCATCGGCATCGACCGGGAACATGCCCGCATACACCTGCGGCTTGACCTTCTTGAAACCCGGCAACGCGGGCGTTTCCGGCGTATTGGCGTGGGTCAGGGTATCCCCCACCGGCGCGCCCAGAATGTCCTTGATACCGGCAATCACAAATCCCACCTCGCCGGCCTTGAGCTCCTTGAGCTTGGTCAGCTTGGGGTTGAACACACCGACACTGTCTACCACGTGGGACTTGCCGATGGACTTGGTGATGATTTTGTCTTTGACCTTGAGGGTGCCCTGCTTGACCCGCACCAGCGAGACCACGCCCATATATTTGTCGAACCAGGAGTCAATGATCAGCGCCTGCAGCGGTGCGTCCACGTCCCCTTCCGGCGGCGGTACCAGCCGCACCAGTTCTTCCAGAACATCCTCGATGCCCACGCCGGACTTGGCGCTGCAGCGCACCGCTTCAGTGGCCTCAATACCGATAATGTCTTCAATTTCCTGGGCCACGCGCTCGGGCTCAGCCTGGGGCAGATCCATTTTGTTCAGTACCGGAATCACTTCCAGCCCCTGCTCGATGGCGGTGTAACAGTTGGCCACGGACTGGGCTTCCACCCCTTGACCGGCATCCACCACCAACAACGCCCCTTCACAGGCATACAGCGAGCGGGAGACTTCATAGGAAAAGTCCACATGGCCCGGGGTGTCAATAAAGTTGAGCTGGTAGGTTTTGCCATCACGGGCCTTGTAGCTCAGGGTCACGCTCTGAGCCTTGATGGTGATGCCCCGCTCGCGTTCCAGGTCCATGGAGTCGAGCACCTGCTCGGCCATCTCCCGGTCGGTCAGACCGCCGCAGACCTGGATGAAGCGGTCGGCGATGGTGGATTTACCGTGGTCAATGTGGGCGATGATGGAAAAGTTGCGGATATGGCTGAGATCAGTCACTGGGCGTCAAATTCTTAGGTTGGTGCGGTTGGCAAAACGGCGGGAGGGGCCGGGTGCCCGTCGGGGGCACTACCGGAGCCCGATGGAGCCGCCGGACAAAGGCGGCCAGTTTAGCGTATTTGGCTGACCCCGGCTATGGGGAGCCCGGCCAGCCAGCCCGTCCCTCGGCCCATTTGTGCAGGGCTACTCAATCCGCAGAGTGGTGAACGCCGGTTGCCCGTCGCGCAGGAAGCGCACAGCCACGGGCTTGTCTTTGGGCAGATCGCGGGCCAAGGCTCGATAGCGACTCACCGAGTCCACCTCGTCGTAGCCCAACTGCGTAATGATGTCGCCCGGACGCAAGCCGGCGCTGGCAGCGGCACTGCCCCGGGTGACGCGGGTCACCATAACGCCGGTGTCTTGGGCATCGGAAGGCAGCGCCTCCACCATCAGGCCGAGAGGGTCTCCCGTCGGGGCGGCATCCGAGCCGCTGTCGGCCACCTGCCCGTCCCGGTCCGGCAAGAGGCCGATTTCCACATCAATGGTGCGCTCATCGCCCCGTCTCATCACCACCACGGGTACTTCCGAGCCGGGCTCGGTGCGCCCCACCAGCGGGGGCAGATCCCCGGACTCACCGATGGTACGACCGTCAAACTCGAGGATAATATCGCCCACTTCCAGGCCGGAACGGGCCGCCGGCCCCTCGGGATCCATATTGGAAATCAGGGCCCCGGTGGCCCGGCGCAAGCCAAACGACTGAGCCAGATCCCGATTCACGCCCTGAATTACCACGCCCAGCCAGCCGCGTTCCACCCGGCCCTTGTCTTTCAGTTGAGCCACCACCTCTTTGGCGAGTCCGGCCGGAATGGCGAACGACAGGCCGATGGAGCCACCGGAACGGGTGTAAATCTGGGAGTTGATGCCCACTACCTCACCATCGAGGTTGAACAGCGGGCCACCGGAATTCCCCGGGTTGATCGCCACGTCCGTCTGAATGAACGGCACATAGGTATCGTTGTTCGGACCGGGAATGCTGCGCCCAATGGCGCTGACGATCCCGGAGCTGACCGAGTAATCCAGACCAAAGGGCGAGCCGATGGCCAGCACCCACTCCCCGACCTTGACACTATCGGAGTCGGCGAAGCGCAGGTACGGCAGATCGTCGGCATCCACCTTCAGCAGAGCGAGATCAGACCGGGCGTCCGTACCGATTACCTCGGCGGTATACTCTCGCCGGTCAATCAGTCGCACGTAGATATTGTCCGCGTTTTCGATGACGTGATAGTTGGTCAGGATGTAACCATCCTCAGAGATCACAAACCCGGAACCCATGGAACGCACATCCCGCTCCTGAGGCATGCGCCGTTCAAAAAATTCCCGGAACATATCCGGAATGTCTTCCTGGTAGGGGATGCGGTTTCCGGTTTCAACGCGGCCCTGCGTCGTAATTTTGACCACAGCGGGAGAATGCGCTTCCACCAGCTCGGTGAAATCCGGCAGGTCGCGCGCCTGTGCCGGCAATGCCAGCGCGAACAGGCAAGCCAGACTCATCAGATAAACCGCCAGCGGCGAACGGGACACCTTCGTATGGGGCATGAACCATTCCTCTCAAGTCAATAACGGTAAGTTCAATGGATAGCGCCAGCTTTGACTGAAGCTGGCATCATAAATTCCATGGGTCGTTACATTGATTTGTCAGAATCGACAATGAGGGCGGATCTCGAAAGGTCAAGGGCAACGGAAAGGGGTCAATCTCTCCGGACAGACAGACGCTCGTCCCGGCGTTCGAGACGGACCGTCACCCGCCGGTTTTCGGCGCGACCTTCCGGGTCGCGATTCGAACCAACCGGATAGCGCTCTCCGTGCCAGCGGGTGATGATTTTTTGCTCGGGGACGCCTCGCTCAACAAGATACTGGGTGACCATTTCCGCCCGCTCCCGGGACAGCTCGAGATTTTCGGCTCTGAGGCCCAGGCCATCCGTGTGACCGTCCACATAAAAGTGGGTGACCCGGTCATCGGCCGAGGCGTACAACGCGATGCGATCCAGCTTTTCCAGCTCCGACTCGGGAAGGTCGACATAACCGGCCGGAAAATACAGGGCATTGCGCTGCACCTGGTCAAAATTGACCGGCAACAATCCAGACAGGCAGTCGTTAAAACCATCCAGACCCGCGCGAAACCCCACCGGCTCGAGCACGATTTCCGCCGCTTGCCCGCGTCCATCCCAGGGGGCATAAGAAATGATCAGTCGCCGACCGGTGCGCAACTCCGCCGCCAGCCGCTGGGAGCGCTGCCAGTCCACAACCAGAGGCTGGGCGCCGGACTGCACCGAGACGGCATCCAGCGTCTCCGGCTGAGCGGTCTCGCGCCACTCGGGGTGCTCGGCGCGGATCTGAGCCTCACCACTCGCCAGATGCCGGTTGGCCTGCTGCAGTACAAACTGCTGCGTCTCGCCCGCCCGGCGGGTGAATACCGCGCTGCCAAACCGGGGAATGGGCTGAACCAGACGACACTCGAACACGGACGCGTCCAACTGCCAGCTTGCGTCGGCCACCGGACCGCGAAACTGCTCCGCTCGCCCCCCAACCGCCAGCAGGCACATCGACAGCAGACACCATAGCGGCGCCCACCGGACGTTCCTGCGGTATTGCGGCACAACACGGGGCCCTGAAGGCGTCATCATGGGTTATCGCTCATCGGCTGTCTCACACTCATACCGTCTCTATCGGCACCGGATGGCTGCGCTTTAACGGCAATTTTGGTAGCATGCCCGCTCTTTAGCCCGATTCCAGCCCAACGACGGTGTCCATGACTCAGCAACTGACCCTTACCCGCCCCGATGACTGGCACATTCACTTGCGCGACGGCGATGCCCTGCCGCGAACCGTGGGTGATGCGGCCGCGCAGTTTCAGCGCGCCATTGTCATGCCCAATCTGGTGCCGCCGGTCACCACGGCCGAAGCCGCCGTGGCGTATCGGGATCGCATCCTCGCCGTGCGACCGGCGGGCAGCACCTTCGAGCCTCTGATGGTGCTGTACCTGACCGACAACACCACTCCGGAAGACATTCGCGCCGCCAAGGCCGCCGGCGTGGTCGCGTGCAAGCTCTACCCGGCGGGCGCCACCACCAACTCGGATTCCGGCGTGACCGACATCGACGGGCTCTACCCCGTTCTGGAGACCATGGAGAAAGAGGGCCTGCGGTTTCTGTTGCACGGTGAAGTGACCGACTCTGACATCGATATTTTTGATCGTGAGCGGATCTTTCTGGAGCGCACCTTCAGCCGCCTGGTCGCCGACTTTCCGGCGCTGCACACGGTGCTTGAGCATATCACCACCGCCGACTCGGTCGATTTTGTGCGCCAGGCCGGCGATCGCGTCGCCGCCACGATTACCGCCCACCATCTGCGCTACAACCGCAACCATATGTTGGTGGGCGGCATTCGCCCCCACTATTACTGCCTGCCGATTCTCAAGCGCAATCGCCACCAGCAGGCGCTGATTGAAGCGGCCACCAGCGGCAGCCCCAAGTTCTTTCTGGGCACCGACTCGGCACCTCACGCCAAGGGCCGCAAGGAAGCCAGCTGCGGCTGTGCGGGCTGCTACACCGCCTATTCGGCGATTGAACTCTACGCCGAGGTCTTTGAAGACGCCGGAGCGCTGAACAAACTCGAAGCGTTTGCCAGCCATTTCGGGCCGGACTTCTACGGTCTGCCCCGGAATAGCGACACCGTTACGCTTACCCGAACGGAGTGGCAACTGCCGCAGGCACTGCCCATGGCGGACACCGAGGTGGTCCCTTTGGGCGCCCAGGAAACGCTGCGCTGGAAACTCGAAACCCCTCGGACTGAGGGGGCGGCGTGAATCAACCGGAAGCCGCCAAAGACCCGAATTCGCCCATGGCCAGCCGCTTTCGCGGCTACCTCCCCGTGGTTATTGACGTCGAGACCGGGGGGTTCAACGCTGCCACCGACGCTCTGCTGGAAATTGCCGCCGTCACCCTGACCATGGACGAAGACGGCACGCTGCGCCCGGACGAGACCTTCGACTTCCATGTCGACCCCTTTGAGGGCGCGAATATCGAGCAATCGGCCCTGGATTTCACCGGTATCGACCTGGAGAGCCCGGACCGCCCCGCCGAACCGGAATCCATGGTGATGCCGGACCTGATGAAAGCGATACGCCGCGCCGTGCGCGCTCACGGCTGCACGCGGGCGGTGATGGTGGCGCATAACGCCCATTTCGACCTGGGATTTGTCAACGCCGCCGTGGCGCGCTGTAACATCAAGCGCAACCCCTTCCATCCGTTTTCCTGCTTTGATACCGCGACCCTGGCCGGATTGGCCTGCGGACAGACCGTGCTCGCCAAGGCCTGCCGGGTAGCCGGTATAGAATTCAGTAATAGCGCAGCGCACAGCGCCGGTTACGACGCCGAGAAAACCGCTGAGCTATTTTGCTATATCGTCAATCAGTGGAAGCAACTGGGAGGCTGGACCCCGCCCATGCCGGGCGAGACCGAGGAGTCTGAATCAGTGTAGGCGGCCATCCGGCCGCTTACTTCTGCTGTGCTGAGCGCTTGGGGTAGCCACTATTGCGCTGACGGCGCTCCTCTTCCTTGCGCTTGCGGGACTCATGGCTCGCCTTGACCCATTCATCCGACCGTCTCTGCCACTGCTTGTCATTCGGCATGATGCTCATCTCCTGTCATAGTGAGGAACTTTTACCCCCATAGTAATCCAAATTCGTCGCTAACCCCATGACCCCGGGGGAAAAATTATCTCTGTAAAAACGTTTCTGCGATTGCTATGCTTAGCGTTTAACACTAAAAACAATCAAGGTATCGAATTCGAACCACAGCAGGAGCCACTATGACGACCCCTCAACAGAAAATTTTTGTCGTTGTCGATCCCAACGACGAGCAGCACATCGCCCTGGAGCGCGTGGCGGTGACCGCCAAGCTGCTTGATGTCAAACCCTACGTCTATGTGTTCGTCGCCGTTGACGGTGACGCGGTGGATACCCGGGCCAGTAATGACAAACTGTTCCGTGACCAGCGCTGGTTCGATGCCATGATCAAAAAGCCTCTGGAAGATGCCGGCATTGAGTACCTGATTGAAGTGTCCTGGTCCAGCGAGTGGCAGGCCTCGATCATGCAGTCCGCCAAGCGTTTTGGCGCCGACCTGATTTACCTGCCGGTACACGCCAAGGTGAACTACACCCGCTTCACTTTCACCGAATCCAAGTGGGAGCTGCTCAAAGGCGCGCCCTGCCCTGTGGTTCTGATCCGCCCGGGCGCCAAAGAAGCCCGCAAGGTCATCCTGGCAGCGGTCAACTTCCAGGCGCAGCGTGATGTGCAGCGCGAGCTGAACAAAATCATTCTGGAACAGGCCCGCCATTACGCCCAGCTCTACAATGCCGAGCTGCACGTTGTGAATGCTTACCTGGATTCCATGAATTACCCGGATCGCGGCCGCCTGGTGCGTGAAACCGGTCTGGAGCAGGATCGTATTCACGTGGACAATGGTTACACTTCAGAGGTCGTCGCCCAAGTGGCCGACGAAATCAACGCCGACCTGGTGGTGATGGGTACTCTGGGGCAGAACGGTATGACCACTTCACGTCGCGGTAATACCGCCGAGCGCTTGATTGCGGGATTGGATGACGATGTGATGGTAATCAATCACGAGTAAGGTGAAGTCACACCTTAGTGACGGCGGATGCGCGCCTGGCGGCGCTTATCCGCCCTACGAATAGCACGGAGGTCGCGTAGGGCGGAGCCGAGCGCAGCGGTATAAACCCGCATCCGCCGTAACAACCTCCCTACTGACGCAACGCGTCCAACTCTTCCCGAAACCACGCCATCCATTCGAGAAACGCCCTTTGCACCTGCATGGCCGTGAGGGGACTGTTGCGTTCGTTCAATGAGCGATCGATGGGCTGCCGGCTGGTCATGGTGCCCACCAGCTCGCCGGATACACTGTCGTACAGATCCAGGGTCAGCAACATCACAATGGTGCCGCGCGGCGCCCTGGTGCCCTCCTCCGGCGCCTGAACCGCCTGACGAAGTTTCCCACGCACCTCCAGCACATTGGGCCCAGGATCCATCGCAAGCGCATAATCTCCGCGCATCACCAGAGTGTGCACCAGAGACTCGGTGTAGGTCTGACGGAAAAACTGGCGGTCGTTGCTGTTCAGGTCTTTAAGAGGTAGCTCCCGGCCCGCCGGGCGCCACTCATCGAGATTCAGCGCCGGCACCCTCAGGGAGCGGTAGCCGCTGAAGTCCACCCCCGGCACCACAAAGACACCGTCCAGTGCAGGGTCATCCAGGCTGGCCACCAGGGCGTCGTCCTCACCCATCGAGCCGGCGCGCTCACGCTCATCGGATTCCGGCGTGCTGGCACAGCCCACCATCAGCAGGCTTACGGCCAGCAAACCCAGCCAGCGATATTCACCGGACATACCACACTGCATAACCCGCCTCTTCTGATCAGTCTACAAAGACCCGGGCATTGCGGAACATACGCAACCAGGGGCCATCATCGCCCCAACTGTCCGGGTGCCAGGAATTGGTCACTGAGCGGTACACCCGCTCCGGGTGCGGCATCATGATGGTGACCCGGCCATCGCGACTGGTCACCCCGGTGATGCCTCTTGGCGACCCATTCGGGTTGGCCGGGTAGCGCTCGGTCACCGCCAGATGGTTGTCGAGATAACGCAGGGAGACCAGGCCACTGGTGTCACACTGTGACAGCTGATCGGCGGAAAATTCCGCCCGACCCTCGCCGTGGGCCACCGCCACCGGCAGATGAGAACCGGCCATGCCCTTGAGCAACACCGACGGGGAATCGTCGATACGGACCAGGCTGACGCGGGCCTCGAACTGTTCGGAGCGATTGCGCACAAAGTGCGGCCAGTGTTCGGTACCCGGTATCAGGGACTTGAGGTTGGACATCATCTGACAGCCGTTGCACACCCCGAGACTGAAGGTATCCGCCCGGTCAAAGAAGGCGGCAAACTGGTCCCGGGCACGAGGATTGAACAGAATGGTTTTCGCCCAACCCTCACCGGCACCCAGCACGTCGCCGTAGGAGAAACCACCACAGGCCACCAGCCCTTTAAACTCCTCCAGCGAACGACGGCCGGAGAGAATATCGCTCATGTGCACGTCCACCGCCTGGAAACCGGCGCGATCAAACGCGGCCGCCATTTCCACCTGACCGTTGACACCCTGCTCGCGCAGCACGGCAATCGCCGGGCGGGCGCCGGTCTGAATATAGGGCGCGGCAACATCCTCGGCGGGATCAAAGGTCAGCTCGGCGCTCAGGCCCGGATCATCGCTCAGCAGCTGTTCAAACTCCTGACGGGCGCACTCGGGGTTATCCCGCAAGGCCTGCATGCGGTAACTGGTTTCCGCCCAGAGGGTTTGCAGAATCGCCCGGGACTGATCAAAGATCAGCTCGCCGTTGGCTTTGAGATGCACCCAATCTTCATCATTGGGCTGGCCGATGACGCTGGCGGGCACCCCGGCCTGCTCAAAGCGGGCCAACACGGCATCGCGGTGCTCGCGCTGGACTTGTAATACCGCACCCGGCTCCTCACTGAACAGCGCCGCCAGAGCGTCGTCACTCAGCCCGGTCAGGTCCGCATCCAGGCCGCAGTGGCCGGCAAAGGCCATCTCCACCAGGGTCGCGAACAGGCCACCGTCACTGCGGTCGTGATAGGCCAACAGTTGCCCTTCAGCCAGGCTTGCCTGAACCGCGTTGAAGAAACCTTTCAGCTGCTCGGCGCTGTCCAGGTCCGGGGACTGCTCGCCCATCTGGTTATAGACCTGCGCCAGAATGGAACCACCGAGGCGATTCTTGCCGTTACCCAGATCCACCAGAATCAGGTCGGTATCGCCCTTATCCAGGCGCAATTGCGGGGTGACCGTCTGACGGACATCCAGCACCGGCGAGAACGCCGAAATCACCAGTGACAGGGGCGCGGTCACGGCCTTTTCCTGTCCCTCGTCCTGCCAGGCGGTGCGCATGGACATGGAGTCCTTGCCCACCGGAATGGTAATCCCCAGAGCCGGGCACAACTCCATACCCACCGCCTCAACGGTGCGGTAGAGTTTTTCGTCTTCGCCCTTATGGCCCGCCGCGCACATCCAGTTGGCAGACAGTTTGATGTCCGACAGTTTCTCGATGCGGGTCGCGGCAATGTTGGTGATGGCTTCGGCAATGGCCAGCCGGCCCGAGGCCGGCGCATCCAGCAGCGCCACCGGCGTGCGCTCGCCCATACTCATGGCCTCGCCCCGGTAGCTGTCGTAACTGACCGTGGTGACCGCGCAGTCCGCCACCGGCACCTGCCAGGGACCGACCATCTGGTCGCGGGCGACCATGCCGGTGACCGAGCGATCGCCAATGGTGATCAGGAAATTTTTGCTGGCCACCGCCGGGTGCTTGAGCACCCGCTCGGCGGCCTCATTGAGGTCCAGCTCGGCCGTACCAAAGCTCTGGGTGGCCGCCTGATAGCGCTCGGCGCTGCGGTGCATCTTGGGCGGTTTGCCAAACAGCACGGACATGGGCAGATCCACCGGCTTGGCATCAAAGTGCTTGTCATTCACCAGCAGATGCTTTTCGCTGGTCGCCTCACCCACCACGGCGTAGGGGCAACGCTCGCGCTGGCAGATAGCTTCAAAGCGCTCCAGGTCCTCGGGCTGAATGGCGAGTACGTAACGCTCCTGGGATTCATTACACCAGATCGCCAGTGGGCTCATGCCCGGCTCGTCATTGGGCACATTGCGCAGCTCGAAAGCGCCACCGCAGCCACCGTCTTTCACCAGCTCCGGGAAGGCATTGGACAGGCCACCGGCGCCCACATCGTGAATAAAGGCGATGGGGTTCTGGCCGCCCTGCTGCCAGCAGCGGTCAATCACTTCCTGGCAGCGACGTTCGATTTCCGGGTTCTGGCGCTGCACCGAGGCGAAGTCCAGATCCTCGGTGGAGCTGCCGGAATCCATGGAGGAGGCCGCACCGCCCCCCAGACCGATCAGCATGGCCGGGCCACCGAGCACCACCAGCTTGGCGCCGGCGTTAAACGGCGGCTTGTCGACGTGTTCGGTTTTGATGTTGCCGTAGCCACCGGCCAGCATGATCGGCTTGTGGTAACCGCGACGCTCGCCGTCAAAGTCATCCTCGAAGGTCCGGAAGTAACCGTTGATGTTGGGGCGGCCAAATTCGTTGTTGAACGCGGCCCCACCAATCGGCCCCTCCAGCATGATATCCAGAGGGCTGGCGATACGGCCGGGACGACCATAGCTCTGCTCCCAGGGCTGCTCAAAATCGGGAATCTGCAGGTTGGACACGGTAAACCCGTTCAGGCCCACCTTGGGCTTGGAGCCCCGGCCCACGGCGCCCTCATCCCGAATCTCACCACCGGCACCGGTACCCGCGCCCGGGAAAGGCGCAATGGCTGTGGGGTGGTTGTGGGTTTCCACCTTCATCAACAGGTTGATCGGTTCTTGATGGAAACTGTAAGTCTGGGAATCCGGGTCCGGGTAAAAGCGCCCCGCTTCCGGCCCTTCGACCACGGCGGCGTTATCGGCGTAGGCGGACAGCACCTGCTCGCCGCCCTGCTCATGGGTGTTCTTGATCATCTTGAACAGGCTGCGCGGCTGATCTTCGCCGTCCAGGGTCCAGGAGGCATTGAAAATCTTGTGGCGGCAGTGCTCCGAGTTCGCCTGGGCAAACATCATCAGTTCGACATCCACCGGATTGCGGCCCAGGCCCTGGAAGCTTTCCACCAGGTAGTCGATCTCATCATCCGCCAGGGCCAGGCCCAGCTCCCGGTTGGCCACCACCAGCGCCTCGCGGCCACCGGAGAGGATGTCCACGCTGGTTTGCGGCGCCGGCGCCTGCTTCTGGAACAGGCGGCTGGCCTGCTCCAACTCCGACATCACGGTTTCCACCATCCGATCGTGCAACAGCTCGGCGATGGCCGAGTGATCTGTGTCGCCAAATTCACCGTTTACATAGAACGCTGTGCCGCGCTCGAGGCGACGAACCTGAGTCAGACCGCAGTTGCGGGCGATATCCGTCGCCTTGGACGCCCAGGGCGAAATGGTGCCCGGACGGGGGACCACCAGAAACAGTTGGCCGTCGTGACCCGCTTCGGTTTCCGGCTTGGGGCCGTAGGTCAGCAGGTGGGCCAACGTTTGTTGCTGGTCGTCCGACAGGGGACTGTCCAGGTCGGCAAAGTGCACATATTCGGCGCTCAGGCCAGTAATGGCGGGAACCCGGGCCTGCAGGCCGGCCAGGAGTTTTTCGGAGCGGAAAGACGAAAGTGCGGGGGCGCCGCGCAAAATCAGCATGTCGATCAGGACCTCGGAGGTTCGGAGGGTTTTGAAGAGGGCGCAATTGTACTTGAAATGTCCGCCAATGGCAGCTCTTACCGGGCGTCCACCTCACAGGCTGGATGGGACCGTTCGTCGGGAATCTGGCACCAAAGTCGACACAGACCGCCTGATCGACTAAAATTTGAACAACCGGCAAGGCGTTTAACCCATTTTTGATCAGAAAACAAGCTAGCAGTTCACAGCCACAAGCTTTAGAATTGCGCAAATTTTGCACGGGCCAGATGGGATCTGGCGCCACATCCGACAACATCGGAGAGGAGAAGCCGTAAATGGAAGTCCGCAAAACCCCCCGCCTTATCCAGGCGGCCGCCAAACATCTTTTCAGCCTGACGGTCATCAGCGTCAGCCTGCTTCTGGTCGGCAGTAAACTGCCTACCACCCTCGAGCGTGTCTATGCCTTGGGCGAATTGCGCGTGATTTCCCGCAATGGCCCCACCACCTATTATGAAGGTCCCCACGGCCAGACCGGTTTTGAGTACCTGCTACTGCAACAGTTCGCCAATGAACTGGGCGTGCGCCTGGTGATTGAGGATGAAGAGAGCCTGGACACCATGCTCAACAAGGTCCGCAGGGGCCAGACCCACTTTGCCGCCGCCGGGCTGAGCATTACCGAGCGTCGCCGCCAGCGCGTGCGCTTCAACCAACCTTATATGACCATCCGCCAGCAGGTGCTGTATAACAGCCGAACGCCGGCGCCCCGTTCGGTCGAGGACCTGATCGGCAAAGACATTCTGGTCATAGCCAACTCCTCCCACGCCGAACGTCTGGAGGCCATCAAGACTCATTACCCGGCCCTGACCTGGCGCGAGTCCTCTTCGGTAGAAATGATCGACTTGCTGGAGAAGGTTCACAGCGGTGAGGTGGACTATGCCATTGTCGACTCCAACGCCTATGAGCTGAACCGGCACACCTTCCCCCGGGCCCGCGCGGCCTTTGATTTGGGCGCCCCTCAGGAGCTTGCCTGGGCCTTTCCCCGCAGTCGGGATGAAAGCCTGTACCAGGCGGCCGAGGACTACCTGAGCCGAATCAAACAGGACGGTACCCTGGCGGCCATCAGCGAGCGGTTCTACGACCACATTGATGAGGTCACCACCGGCGGTGCCCTGCTGTTCTCCTACCGACTGGAAAAGCGCCTGCCCCAGTGGCAGACCCTACTGCAGGAAGCCGCCGACGAATTTGACCTGGACTGGCAACTGCTCGCCGCCATCAGTTATCAGGAAAGTCACTGGAACCCCAACGCCCGCTCCCGCACCGGGGTGCGCGGCCTGATGATGCTGACCCTGGCCGCCGCCAGCGACATGGGCATCGACAACCGGATCGATCCCAAGCAGAGCATTCACGGGGGAGCCAAGTACTTCCGCAACCTGTACGACCGTCTGCCGGAACGCATTCAGGGTGAAGACCGCACCTGGCTGGCGCTGGCGGCCTACAATGTCGGCATGGGGCACCTGGAAGACGCCCGCAAAATCACCGAAGCCCTGGGTGGCGATCCGGACCGCTGGGTGGATGTGCGCGAACACCTGCCGCTGCTGGCCAAGCGCTCCTACTACAAGTACACCCGACACGGTTACGCCCGCGGCTGGGAGCCGGTGACCTATGTGCGCAACATCCGCAATTTCTACAGCATCATCGCCTGGCATCAGCAGCAGGAACAGCGACAGATTGCCGCGCAGGAAGCGGAAACCGAACAGCAGCGCATCCAGCGCAAAGTCAGCAGCAACCGTACGCTGAATATGCCCCTGTCCGTGCTCTGACTCCGTTACCACCGGCCACCAGAGAGAGCGCCATTTGTGGTTTAATGGCGCCATGAACGATACCCCTCCCCCACAAGCCCCCTACCGTGTGCTGGCCGAACCCTGCCAGCACACCCTGGAAGAAAAACGCAGCCTGTTCCATACCTATCTGTTTCCCGTTCAGGAACGCGAACCGGCGCTGGCCCAGGTCGAGGCGCTGCGCCAAGACCAACCCGGCGCCTCCCACTACTGTTGGGCGTATATTCTCGGCCCGGCGGATCAGCCACGCAGTCAGGCGTTCAGCGATGACGGGGAACCTTCCGGCACGGCGGGAAAACCCATGTTGCATGTACTGACCCAGCGCGGTGCAGGCGATACCCTGGCGGTGATTGTGCGGATTTTCGGGGGCGTGAAGCTCGGCGCTGGCGGGTTGGTGCGCGCTTATGGCGGTGCGGTATCCCAGGCGCTGGATATCGCCCAGTGGCGAGAGATCACCCCGAGCACCGAAATCACCATTACCGTGGACTTCTCCTTGGAGGAGCGGATTCGACACTGCGCCCAACAGCGTGGACTGGCGGTCATTGATGTCGACTATCAACAGCAGGTCCGCCTGACCCTGGCGGTGCCCCAGGCCGAGGTGGGGGCGTTACACGACGAGGTTCAACAGCTGACCAGCGGCCAATTTCAATGGCAGCCATAATCGGTACCGGGAGCGGGCTCTCGCCGCGCCCCACTCAACTCAGGTGGATACCGCCGAGGCCGAGGATCGTATCTGCCAGACGCACAGCGCCACCACCACAGCCATAACCAAAGGCACCATGGTCAGGTTCAACACCACTCATCCCCACAGATGAAACAGCGTGCCCGCCAGATTGAGTATTTCCCGGCGCGTTTCAGCTCCTGTCACTCGTCAATCTCCACCATCTCAAAGTCCTGTTTGCCCGCACCGCAGTCCGGACACTCCCAATCATCCGGCACATCCGCCCAGCGGGTCCCGGGGGCTATGCCATCGTCGGGCCAGCCTTCCTGTTCATCGTAAATGAAACCACAAATCAGGCATTGCCACCGTTTCATACCGCCTCCGGTCGTTATGTCTAACCTTACGAGATTTTTTACGCTCAAGCTGGCATCATGCGCGCTCATCCGGTCACCCGAAGAGAGTTCCCGAATGCGCCGCCCCTACGGACCGACACCGCCCCGAGACGCCAGCATACCCCGTTTGAACCTGCGTGAGGTGTGGGGCTATTTATGGCCCTACCTGTGGGACTTCAAAGGGCGGGTAATCCTGGCCATTATGGCACTGCTGGCCGCAAAAGGGGCCACGCTGGCCATGCCCTGGGCGCTCAAGCATATCATTGATGGCGTGGACCGCAGCCTGCAGCCCGAGCTGGTACTGCCCATTGCTTTCCTTCTGTTCTATGGTTTTTTACGCTTTGGTGGCGTGTTTTTCGGAGAGCTGCGGGACGCCATCTTCAGCCGGGTCACCGAGCGGGCCATGCGCCGGATCGGGCTGCGGGTGTTCGAGCACCTGCACCGGCTGGAGCTGAACTTCCACCTGAGCCGTCAGACCGGTGGTATCAGTCGGGACATCGAGCGCGGCACCAGTGCCATCAGCTTCCTGATGCGTTTTCTGATGTTCAACATCGTGCCGACCCTGTTTGAAATCGTCATGGTTGCGGCGATTTTCACCCTGGCCTTTTCTGTCTGGTACGCCCTGATCATTCTGGTGGCCGTGATCATCTATATCGGCTTTACCGTCGTGACCACCGAGTGGCGCACCCGCTTTGTGCGCGAGGCCAACCAGGCCGACTCCTCCACCAATACCCGTGCGGTCGACAGCCTGCTCAACTATGAAACGGTCAAGTACTTCAATAACGAAGCCTTTGAAGCCCAGACCTATGACACCTTTCTGGAAACCTGGGAAAAAGCCAAGCTCAAAAATCGTCTGTCACTACTGGCCTTGAACTCCGGCCAGGCATTGATCATCGCCGCGGCCATTACCGGAATGATGATCATGGCCACCCAGTCGGTGATCGACGAGAACATGACACTGGGCGACCTGGCCATGGTGAACGCCTATATGATTCAGCTGTTCATGCCGCTGAACTTTCTCGGCTTTGTGTATCGGGAAATGCGCCGGGCGCTGACGGATCTGGAAAACATGTTGGGCCTACTGCAGCGCGAACCGCGCATTGAAGACGCCGCCGATGCCCGCGAGCTGAGTGTGCCGAAAGGCGAGATCCGCTTTCACGAGGTATCGTTTGCCTACCACCGCGACCGGCCGATTCTCAAGGGGTTGGATTTCACCGTGTACGCCGGGCAGCGGGTGGCCATCGTCGGCGCCTCGGGCGCGGGCAAAAGCACCATCGCCCGGTTGCTGTACCGGTTCTATGACATTGATGATGGCCGTATCACTATTGACGGTCAGGACATCCGCGAAGTGACACTGGACAGCCTGCGCCGCGCCATTGCCATCGTTCCCCAGGACACGGTTCTGTTCAATACCAGCATCCGGGAGAACATTGCCTACGGCAATCCATCGGCCTCGGATGAGGCCATCGACCGGGCCATTCGCATGGCCCACCTGGACGGCTTTATTGCCGCCCTGCCCCAGGGCGATCAGACGTTGGTGGGTGAGCGGGGATTGAAAGTTTCGGGTGGCGAGAAGCAGCGTATTGCCATTGCCCGGGTGTTGCTCAAAGGCGCGCCCATTCTGATTTTCGATGAAGCGACCTCCGCCCTCGACTCCCGCGCCGAAGCGGCCATTGTGGCCGCCATGCGGGAAGTGTCTTCCGGACACACCAGCCTGGTGATCGCCCACCGGCTGTCGACCATTATCGACGCCGATACCATTCTGGTTCTGGACGAGGGCCGGTTGGTGGAACAGGGCTCTCATGAGGCATTGCTGGCTCACGACGGCCGCTACGCACAATTGTGGAGGCTGCAACAACAATCCGCCGAGTCATGACCATCGTCTAGAACGACAACCCAGCCTGTAAGGCAAGGCCCCACTCATCGCCATTGGTACTCTTCGCAGCGCCGATGTCCAGGTGAGCGCGCCGCCCGCCAAAGCCCAGCCCCACCGAGGGCAAGGTCTCATCGTCAACCACGTTGTGCCGCAGACCCGCGCGCAGCGCCGTGTTGCGCCACAGAAACCACTCGGTTCCCACGCTCAGGTACTGCTTGTCGGGGTCAAACCCCAAAGGTTCATTGCGCGTGAGGTCCCAATCCACGCTGACCCGAAAAGGCTCCGTTCGAAAACCGAGCCCCACCCGCGCGACCGGCCGCTGGGTGATACGATCGCCCAGCGCCGTCTCGAACTCATGCGGCACCAGGTTGCGGACCACCAATCCCCATTGAAAAGGGCCGGGTAAGTCATGCACCAGCCCGGCATCCATATTAAAGCGGGTATGTTCACGCCGGTGCACTTCCTCGCTGTACACATCGAGCTCAAACTCATTCACCGGTTGCTCAAAATGAATCGTGGTGAAGTGCACCTGTTTCAACGTAATACCAAAATGAAACCGATCGCTCCGATCGGTCAGAAAACTACGGGCAACGCTGAGCGCCTGCTCGGTCACCTCCGCGCCCTGACTTTCTATGGTCGAATAAAACTCCGTGGGCAGCGGCTCTCTCAGGTAATCCTGAACCCCTTTGCCGCTGGTCTGATCCGCGAGGGCATCATCGTATAGCGCACCGAAATCCACATACTCATTCAGGGCCTGCGCCGCATCCCACAGGCGCCGAACCTGAGCAACGACCTGATCCAGGGTGAGGGCGTCGGGGTTTTCCACCATGGCCTCGGTGGCCATCACTTCATCCAGCAGATCGGCAAAACGATCCACGGTGTTGGTGACCCGATCAATGTTCGCGTTATCTCGCTCTGAGACCCGCACCATGCTACCCATCACCAGGAACTGACGGTGATAACCGCCAAACGCCCATCGACCTGCCGGGTAACCAAACGAAGCGCCGTAGGAGGCGCTGACCCGCAGCGGTTTATCAGAGAGGAGGTTGATATCGCGCTGGACATTCCGAATGCTGGCCGTCGCCTCGCGAAGCTCGTCTCCCGATTCAAAATCCGGAGAATCCAGCGTGATCGACGACATGATTACATCCTCCAGATCAACGCCCTCATAGCGATCGGAGAACTCATCGGCCGTCTGCAAAAAGTTGTCGCGATCAAGGAGTCTCGCCCCGACGTAGGTGTGGGCGTGCAACCGTGACAGGCGCTTGGGATCGTGATTGATCAATAACGCGGGGTTGAACAGACTCGCATTGTGTGAGCGCGCCGTCACCACGCCGGTGCCGGCCATCGACAATGAACGCGCATCAAAGGAGAGAAAGGAAATGGCGTTGGCGCTCGTGGTCCACAGACCCAACACCGTTGTCCATATGACCGCATACCGCGGTGGCTTGCGCCCGGCACCCGGGCGCTGTCCTGTATTGAGCATCATGCCCTTCCTACTGACTGAATCCTGGAGTTGAATGGGCCCCACTTTACCATGGGGCCGTCGCAAGCGCCTGGGTGGAATCAGTCCTCTACGGACTCCGCTTCAGAGCGCAATGCATTATAGCGTTCAACGGCACGCCGATGGGCGGCGAATGCCGCCTCCCGACTCTCGAACTCATACATCTGCCGGATCGTACAGTGGTCATCCCGGACATAAACCTTGTGCATACCGCCACCGCAGACTTCACTGAAACGCTCTTCAAAGAGCGCGGCCGGTGAGGTGTCCAGCGCGTTGCAGCCGGGCAACACGGTTGCCAGGTAATAGTTGCGCCGGGCGTCAATGGAGATCACCTCGTGATCCAGAACCCCGTAGCCCCGGATGTCATTCTGGCGAACACAGGCACGGCCATTCTGCCCCGCCGTCTCGGCCAGCACGTCGTAAAAGGAAGGGACCGACTCACCGGTCGTGGTACAGGCGGACAGCGCGGCCACCAGCGGCGCGGCAGCGCACAGCTTCCATCGTTTCATAGTTCACCTCTCTGAATCATCGGCATCAACATGGCGCAGGAAATCATTTCTCTTGACCCTTTAAATGTTAATTACTATCATTTGCATCATTGTTGTCATGTATTGTTTCTGCTACCTGTTATAGGAGTACCACTACCGTGTCTTTGTTCCGCCCCTCTGTGTTGGCCGTCGCCGTAGGCTCGCTGCTGACCTCCGGTTACACCCTTGCCCAGTCTGCCCCCTCCGAAATCCAGGAAATCCAGGTGACCGGGCAGCTGTCCCGCTATTCCGCCCTGAAGTCCGATACCCCGATCATGGAAACCGCCCGCTCGGTATCGATTGAAGGGCTACAGGACATCATCGACAAGGGCGCCATTACCCTGGACGATGTCTTCACCTACTCCTCCGGTGTCTACGGTAAAACCTACGGCTTCGCCACCCGGGGTGACTGGGTCAAGGTGCGGGGCCTGGACGTGCCTCAGTATCAGGATAGTCTGCAATCGCTGTTTGGCAATTACAACAACACCCGCCCGGACGTCTACACCCTGGAACAGGTGGAAGTCCTCAAAGGCCCGGCCTCGGTATTGTACGGCCAGGGTTCTCCCGGCGGTATTGTCAATGTGGTGAGCAAGCTGCCCAAAGCGGAATCCGCCCACGAAATCCTGGCTGAACTGGGCAGCTTCGATCGCCAGCAACTGGCCTTCGACAGCACCGGTGCCTTGGACTCCGACGAGCAGTGGCTCTACCGGGCCGTGGGTGTCTACCGTGACACCGATACCCAAGTGGATCAGGTGGATGAGAACACCCGGGTATTCGCGCCCTCCATCACCTGGCAGCCGAACCAGCAGACCCGCGTGACCGCCCTGCTCAACCGCACCGAGACGGACAGCGACGTCGGCGCCCAATTCCTGCCGGTCTACGGTACCCTGCTGCCCGCTCCTAACGGCCAGTTTATCGACAACAGTACCTACACCGGCGATCCGGACTTCAACTATTACGACACCGAAACCACCTCCCTGACCCTGCTGGCCGAGCATCAATTCAACTCGGTCTGGAGCCTGGAGTTGACTTCCCGCTACACCGATGCGAAGGCCGACTATCAGCAGGCCTGGACCGCGTTTATTGGCGGAGACCGCTACGTGCGCAATGCCGATGGCAGCCTGTATGGCGATGGGCTGGTCCCGCGCTCCTTCTATGGCAGTAAATCCACCTCCGAACAGGCGGCACTGGACGCCCGCCTGCGCGCCAATTTCCAGACCGGCGCCCTGTTCCACGAAGTGCTGATCGGCACCCAATATCAGGATGTGACGCTGGGGGAAAGCGGCTTTTATGACTATGCCCGTGGTTACGATGTCGCCACCGGCGCCGTGATCGATGACAGCACCTGGATCAACGTGTTTGATCCTCAATACGGCAATATTCCCGCCGCCAGTGAATTCACCTACACCGCTTCACCGGACAGCACCACCGAAGATTTGGGCCTGTATATCAATGACCAGATCAGCGTGGGCAACTGGCGCATCACGGCCGGGGTCCGTTTCGACGATACCGAAACCCGCACCGGCACCAACACCCAGAGCGACGATGCCGTCAGCACCAGTGTCGGCGCGCTCTATCAGTTTGATAACGGCGTGTCGCCCTACGTGAGCTTTGCCGAATCCTTCGATCCGGTGATCGGCGACAACGGCAACGGCGAACCGCTCAAGCCGCAGGAAGGCGAGCAGTGGGAAGCCGGTTTCAAATACCAGCCGAGTACCTTCCCGGCCATGGTCACCCTGGCCTACTTTGATATCACGCAGTCCAACCTGAACGACCCCAGTTCGTTGGTGGGCGAATATCAGCAGCAACAGGGCGAAGCCTCAATCACGGGCGTGGAGCTGGAAGGGATGGTGTTTCTGGGCGATCTGAGCATTGAGCTGAACGCCAGCCAGTTGGATACCGAGAGCGCCGAAGGCTATCGACTGGCCAGCGTACCGGAGCGTCAGGCCTCCACTTGGCTGACCTGGCGCCCGGGCGGCTTCGAAGGGTTCAAGGCCGGCGCGGGCCTGCGTTACGTGGGTGAAAGCTGGGACGGCGTCGATCAGCTGCGCACACCCTCCTATACCTTGGGCGACCTGATGATCGGCTACCAGACCGGCCCATGGGACCTGACTCTGAACGCGCGCAACGTCGCCGATAAAGAGTTCCAGGCGACCTGTCTGGCGCGAGGCGACTGCTTCCCCGGCGAAGCCCGCTCCGTGGTTGGTCGCGTTCGCTATCAGTTCTGACCCCCCTCTCACACCGCAGGGACGCGGTGCTACTTCTTGGGCGCTGGCGGCACAAACACCCGCCAGGGCTTGCCCTCACAAGCATCAAAATTCTTACAGGTCGGCAGGCAGCCGCGACAAGGAAGGCGGTGCGGTGATTCCGGCTTGGATACAGATTTATTCACATCAGACTCCGATTGATTGTTCACTTGCGTTGTTTACGTTCCGGAACCGCAGACGGATAACTGTCTCTCATACGTTGGGCCCTACTCTGGTATACACTAAAAGAAGTAATAGTCGGTAATCTTTTGACCAAAACCTGACGTAAAAGCCGTATCGTCTGAGCAATCATGCCATGGCATCACATACGGGGGGACACTCAAATGAAAACAACGACCGCATTACTATCGGCCGCCTTCTTACAGGCCCTTTTATCCCAACCCGCACTGGCGCAGGACGGTAATTCTGCCTTGGTGCCCCTACCCTCGCTCGAAGACTTCACCCAGGGCGAGAATGGCTTCGCCTTTGGCCTTGGCCTGGGTGTTGAGTATGAAGCGGCCTACGAAGGGTCCGATGAATTCGGCGTCGAAGTCGACCCGGCGGGCGCGGTGCAATGGCGCAACGACGACGATATATTCTTCTGGGCCGGTGAAGCGCTCGGCTGGCGCGGCCTTCGTTCCGACACCTGGCTGTTCGAGGCCGTTGTGGGCTTCGAAGAGGGTCGAGAGGAAGGCGACTCCGACGAGGGTCGACTGGATGGACTCGGCGCCAACGACGAGGCGGTCGAGTTCGCCCTGCAAGCCCGCCGGGCGTTCGATGCCGACTGGCGCTACTGGCTGGATGGAAGATTGGTGACCAGCGACAACGGCACCCTGGGTGTCTTTGGCGTGGGCCGCCGCTTCGGCGACCAGATGGACGGCACCGGCTCCGAACTGGCGATTGTGGCGGTGTACCACGATAGCGATCTCGCCAATACCGAGTTCGGCATAACCGCCGCACAGTCCGCCGCATCGGGACTGGCTGAAACCGAGATGAGTGGCGGCTTTCGCTCGATTGGACTGAATTACACCTACCGTAACTACATTCGCGAGAACTGGCAGATTTTCGGTGAGGTGCTCTATGAGCATTTCAGTAGCGATATTCAGGATAGTCCGATTGCGCGTAGTGACTACGAGGCCGAAGTGGGGGTTGGATTTATTTACGTGTTTTAGAGCGTCTACCGCCTTGAATCCCGGCTTGGTTATGCAAGCCGGGATTCATCTGGCACCCGTGAGAGATCAAACATTAGCTCTGCCGTAGAACCATCAACCCATGTGTCCTTCTTAAACTGCTGATGGTATGCATCAACCTTAGATAACGAGTGCTTAACAGCTTCCTGGGCATGGGCCATTGATTTGGCACGCATATAACCAATCAAATAATCTTTAGACTCTATCGTGACAAAGAAGAAGCTCTCAATAGTGACTCCTTCATTTTCGAGAGTCAAAAGAGCCTCCTCTCGGTTATCCAGTATGAATTCAGCCCATTCCTTGACACGGCCAATACTGTCCGGCCTTAGCTCAACTACGACGCAACTAATATCCATAATTAATACCTGCACAACGCCCAAAACAGCGAGCAGCTTTAGCTGTTCAGTTCCCTTGTTTGTTCAATTTTACTATTCGCGATACCAAATGGGATATGCACCATTGGTATATCACCAGCTTTTGACTCCAAATGGCTTCTTTGGTCGTCAAAGAACATGTGGGGTTTGAAGGTGGATAATATTCTGATTTTTTGTATACCACCAACGAAAAACATTTCGTTAGCGCTTACGCCCCAGTCCTCAAGCGTGGTGATAACGCGCTCATGTGCTGGCGCGTTTCTCGCGGTAACTATAGCGGTAGTTAGAATTCTCTTGTAATTCCGATCATTTTCAATTTCACGATCTTCCAGCTTTTGCAAAAAAGAGAGCTTTCTAAAAAGATCTGCCAGCGGCCCAGGCTTGTGAGGGATGTCAGAATTTGCCACCTCATACGCATGAAACTCCGGAAGATCACCATCTTTGAAAATCGTTTCCGCTTCGTCGTCAGCGATAACACCATCGAAGTCAAATCCAATTCTTAGCTCATCATTATCATCATCACTAATGATTTTGCTAGGCAAAACCACCCCGCCGGGATAGCCAGCATCAATAGCATTCTGCACATCCTCTTCATTTGCAGACAGGAATAGTGACGCATTAAAAGCGGGAATGTACTCGAATGGAGACTTCCCCTCCATAAAAGCAGCTCGAGAAATATCAAGATCGTAGTGTTTTATTGATCTAAACACTCTCTTTCCTGTCGCGGCTGAATTTCTAGACAACAAAACTACTTCCACCGGAAGTTTTTCAGGAAAACGATTATTTATCTTTAGAAATCGCTTGATAAAAGGAAAGGCAACCCCTTTCCCAAGGACCTTATCAATATTTTCCTCTTGGAATTTCTTATAAGCTTTTGGCCCTTGTTCAACAAAAACCGAATGCGATTCTGACAAATCGAACAAGGCGCTTGAAGAAACGGCAATGACTAACTTCCGTTCTATTGGGTATGGCATAGAACCACCTCAAGAATTGAATACCCTGCATAACCGGTAATTTTCGTAGCGTCAGCGGAGCAAATTGTCCGAGTGCATGAAATTGTTGGACATAGATCACCTTCAAAACAGAAAGGTTTAGTGGATGCGTGAGTATGTATGACCATCTAAGAGCCTTTGAACTTGGGGTACATTAAGAGCGCCAATCTTTTCTGCAATCTTTTCGACAGGAACCCCCATTCTGTTTAGATCACGAGCTGTTCGAACTTGTTCAACTGACAGACGACCATCGGCTCCACAAATGATTTTTGCCGCATAACTGTCATCTTTCCACAACTCCGAAAGAAGCAAATTGGGCACGCCTTTTCTAGGGTTTTCCCGTCCTGCTTCTTCAATAGCGGCTTGACGCTCTTTTAACGTGGGCCGTTCCTTATTGAGACAACCAAGCTTATGCAGTTCGCGAATGCCCTTGAAACCACCAGGAATCATATTGAGAGCACGCCCGGCTTCCATCTCAACGTCCACTCTAGCTTCTTCCCAGGCCATAATGTCATCGTAAGACTGGTTAGCTACAACTAGCTCAGACATAAAGTCGACACGATCATCCTTTGCAAAGTGCCTCCAAGCGTTATAGAAAGTTTTGTTTTCGCCGATTTCAATACCATGTATATGTTCTTTCATTCTCACCAACCAACTGCGTGACGTTATGCCAACATAGTTATGCCGAGGCTCCTCCGGGATACCTTCAAATGTACCGTTTTGGTTCTTCCATTCACGCAAATAAGAGTCGGAATGCTGAACGACAAAGCTATGATAGTAGCCCATGTGACCGTTCCGCTTCAGCGGAAATCCCTTCATTAAGTACTGAATCGGAACTGATATACGCCACATATGCCCTTTGAACATAGCTTTGTACAGGTGAAAAACGGCCCGATGCTGCTCTGGCGGTCGATAGCATGATCTGCATTTGCAATCACCAACATTATACACTTGTACCGTTGATTCCAAAGACGTTTGCTTGCTCCACCCTTCGTGGAATCGTGGCATATAATTCTCAAACCCGTGCCGAATTGTCAGGTCAAAAGACGCTGGATAAAACGAGCGCTCCCGCATTAGCTCAGGATTTGATATCAACTTCCGGTTGTATTTTTCCATCTCATCAACAACACCGAGCACCATACCTCGGTGTTCTTCCGCTAGGTAACTTGGCTTTACACCTCCGGCCCCCATACGAACAACTGCTTCGTTATTTAGGGCCACGAGATCAACATCAATCAGTTTGGCTAAAACACTGTACGGAAAGACATTGCCGAGAAGGAGTTTTACCTTTGCCGGATCAATGTAGCGGAGCCGTTCTTCTTTTTTTCGTTGGCGCGGAGCCTGAGTTCGCCGCCTTCCAATAATTCTCATATGAAATGTCTGCTTCTCGAAATTTGCCACTAACTCTTTTCAGGCACGGTCCATACAAATCTACAGGGATTCCGGTGGCAGACATTGACCTGTAAATACTGCCAACCTCCTCACGCACTAGCTGTAATTGAGCACAGATTGGATGGGGGTCTGATTTAGCAGTTTTTTATCTGGACCCAGTACGTACGCCCATACCTAAACCTTAGGTTTATTATTATCCTGATCCGATAAATTTTCTACAATCACTAGAATTCTGTGTGCTGAGCTGGTCATATCAACTAAAATAGACTTCTCAAATATTCATAAAATTAGTTAGCAATGCTTTCCTTCGCTCAGAGGGCGAAAACTGGCACACCTTACTAGTGAACTTTAAAGAAACATTCTCTTCTGCATGCTTTGCCGAACAAATTTCGCCATATTCTACCTACATTTATTAGGAAAGTATCTTCTTACATATGTATCGAGAAGAGAATTAAGCTCTTTATCTAAAGCATCATGTTTCTGTGGATTTCTAAGCTTTTTAAGGTGTTTTTCGAGAAACTTGTACGACAACAATACCACAACTTTCTTGTGTTCGGAATAAAGCTCTCTTGCCCAATTTAGCTCCTTGCCTTTCTCCAAATTGTTATTTGTGGCACGAGTAACAATAAAGGCGAACGATCCATAATCGTTGCACAAATACGAATGTAGCTGCCTATACTCTGTAGAACTTAGATCTTTGTAGTTTTTTATCTCAAAAATTATTTGCCTGGTTTTATAATCATTAAAAACCCTCTTCCAAAACCGACTATCTTCAAGATTTGTGGCTACGATATCACGCTGCTGAAGAGAATTTTTATTAGGATGTGCTTCAACATTACATAATGTTCCAGCAAATAATATTTTGATGACGCTAACACACCAAGTCTCGAAGTCATACGCCCCTTCCTTACCTTCCTTTATCTCACTAAGTTCCTGAATCAAAACCTCTATTCGCTTACTTCTTATTTCTTTAGACTCTGAAGTAATTTCAATTTCATACTCATCGTTAATTTCTTCAGCTTCCTCCAGATTGATCCCAGACTTTCCTATTGCTAAAGCCAACCAATAGCATGGGTGAATCAAAATCCTAGTTTCACCAGAAAACTCCTTATCAGGATCTTTTCCATCATGACAGAAAACAAACGATGCAGATTGCTGGTTATGAACACCTATAAAGCCAACACTATACAATCTCTGAAGAACTTGGCGAGAGTCATTAAAAAGAAAAATATCTTGCTGTTTATTCCTCTCAAATCGGTCCTGATTAAGAACTGACTCTATAAGAGGGCGCATATCTTTTACTGCCATTTCGGATTCAAGACCGTAAAACGACTTTGTAAACTCCTCTATAGAAGGAAATATATACTCATACTCTTTATGAAGATCGTTTAATCTATTTATTGATATAGTTTTGGCTGTATACTCTATATCATCCAAAACTATCTGACTTCTATCATTCGAACTTGCTTTCAAAAAAGCTTCATTCAGAAGAACCAAAATGTCTCTGGGTCGATATAGCGTAAGTTTCAAAGCAAGCCTAAATCCTTCACGCCCCTTAAGCTCCTTTGCCGCATATTGATTCCAAATGCGGACACTGTTTTCATGCTCACATCTAAAAGCCGATTTTAGTCTAAAGCAAACCAGATTAAACAGATTGTATTCATCCCAATGAAGGCGCAAGGTCTGCCCCTCAATGTTTCGAGTAAAGTCTGGATCTAGCTTTGATATTGCTCGATATATATTGTCACGAACAAAAGCAAATGCTACTACTCTTTCTTTCATTCGGAATTTTATATCAATCGCAGCTTGAATAAACCCATCAATTATACCCACCCCTAAATTGTCGGGACTGTACCCTTCATCCAGACGGTCTGCAAAAACGACACACTGCGCATTGGATTTCTCTAAGGCTTCCAGCAAGACTTCTTCGATCAGATCAAGCTCTAAATTATCAGAGAGGTCTGCAATTCTTGACTGCGGAGAATCTGACTCATTTAAGACGGACTTCAACTTTCTTCTAATTTTTGTGGATATAGACTGACGACGACTTCCCCATGATGCATAGTGTTCCCTCACCTGGTTGAGATCTAGATTATTTTTATACTTATAATGTCCCCCAAGCTCGACGAGTATTTCCATGTAAATGGCGTACCGCCAAGCCATTTTCGTGCCTGCTTTTATGTGGAGGTACTTATCACCAAACTGCTCAAAAATATCTCGGAGCCCAATGACTTGTTCTTCTTCTGGAGAAATTGACAACACAAGAGTCTTTGGTTTAGAACCCCAATGCTTCGAAAGCCTATAAGCTAAAGCGCTCTTCCCGGTACCTCTCCTCCCAACAATAATTGGCCGATCAGAAGATTCCAATAAAGACTTATAGTCTGCGGACTCCCAAAATGCAGTATCAAGCATAGTTCGATCTTGCTCAGCACGAATATCCCCTAAGACATTTCCTTTCAATGTGGCACCTCTTTTTAAATATTAGATATTTAGAAGGATCCAACGTCTCAACTGTAGGCTTGGCAATATTGAAGATTGCACTGAGAACAAATCACAACACCCCCACGCCCGAACACTTTTCCTTGTTAACCAGCGCTGGAGCTTTGCTTAGCATCTTCGATGGCCGGCATGCTGTCAGTTTCGGCACTCCTAACGAACTTTCGAATTCTTTCAACCTCATAAAAATACTTATCTATTTGCTTATCTTCATCCTCCCCTAAGGTGTGGGGGCGATCGAGCAAGCGCCTATACAAATCATAAAACTCTGACTCTCCATGTCTAAAAGCCTTCATACCATCAGCCACTTTTAGACCTTTGTGGAAGCTAAGAGCCAAAGCTACGTGACCTGAAACTAATACAATAAGAAGCTTTGAATAAGGTGTTTCAGTCATTGCTGGGCTTAACGAAGCTATAATGGGGACGGCCCAGGCTGACAAGATCGTCCATACAGCGCAATAGTAGTGAAAAGAAGTAAAGGACTCTGCTCTTTTTTTCCAGAAGCCTAGAGTACCCATTAGACGACTGTAGTGATCAGCTAAGCGTTTTCGATTTTCTTCGTTGAAATGACTACAATCATCAAAAGAGGCACCGCCAGGATTCAACCTCACTCCCATCGCAACATTTTTCAATGTAGGTATTAGAGTAATTATGGCTAAGACCAAATAGCTCCAGAATATTATTTTGTGTATATCCATGCTTTCTCTAAATGGTAAACGCCCGGAACCGCGGGGCAGTTTGAAACACGGGAACGGAAATGGCTACATCTGATGACGCTTGTCAGGCGACATGTCACGGCGCTTTGACATACAAGGACAACGCCTTTTCAAATTCACTGCCATAATCAAGACTATCGATAAAATTCAGCAAATCGTCACCAGGCTCAAACCATTCATTTCTCACATGAAGGTGCTTAAACTTGACATGTAGTCGTTTCTCCATAAGTTTATCACCCAGCATAAAGCCTAAGAAATTAAGTTCTTGGCTGTTTGCCAAGGCTAACGTATGCAGACGTTTTTTTGGATGAGAGCTTGTAAATCCAATCTTGATATTCCTTAAGATAGATTCTTGGATAAAGTAAATGAATCCGGCTCTCTTCTCATGGTCGTAGATCATGCTAGTTGCCTAACAGCCATATATGAGCCGACACGCTTATTACCATCTGCTCCACGCAAGTATTTGATTTCTCGGGTTTTAAGGTTCTAGCAAGGGCAAAAAGCATGCGCCACCTTGACGTAAAGTGTGCACTATTTTTCCAGGAATTCAAATATCGGATTATGCCCCGTCAAACCACCTGCCCTGCACAGTGCCCACTGGCCCAGGCCCATTGGAAATTGTAGCCCCCCAACCATCCGGTCACGTCGAGTACCTCACCGATAAAATAAAGTCCCGGTACCGCTCTTGCCTCAAAGGTTTTTGAAGATACCGCCTGGGTATCCACCCCGCCGCGGGTGACTTCGGCGGTGCGGTAGCCTTCGGTGCCCGGGGGGACGATCTGCCAGCGGTGGAAGCCTTCGCACAGGGCGTCCATATCGGCGCGGCTCCATTCGGCCAGGGGTTTGTCCTGCAGGCCGCTTGGGAAGATCGGCAGCTCCAGCCAGGTTTCTACAAAGCGCTTGGGCAGGTGGCGGGACAGGCGATTTTTCAGGGTGGTTTTCTGGCCGTCGGAGCGCCACTGGTTCAGTAGTTCCGCGAGGGATTCGCCGAGCAGGAAGTCGATGGTGATGGCTTCCTGGCGGTGCCAGTAGTTGGAAATCTGCAAGATGGCCGGGCCACTCAGCCCCCGGTGGGTGAACAGCAGCGCTTCGGCAAAGCGCTGGTCTCCGCACTCGACGGTCACCGGCAGTGACACGCCCGAGAGCGAGCGGGCAATCTCCAGCCACTGTCCACTTAAGGTGAAGGGTACCAACGCCGCTTCCCGCTCGGTGATCGGCAGGCCGAACTGCTTGGCGATCTGGTAACCGAAGCCGGTGGCACCCATGGTGGGGATGGACAAGCCGCCGGTCGCCACCACCAGGGATTCACACTGCACACCGCCGTTGGTGGTGGTCAGCGCAAAGCCGTTGTCGGTTTTCTCGATCGATTCGATGGTGCAGCGGGTCTGGATGCTCACGCCGGCCTGGTCGCACTCGGCCAACAGAATGTCGAGAATGTCCTTGGATTTGTGATCGCAAAACAGTTGGCCCAGGGCTTTTTCGTGGTACTGAAGATCGTAGCGCTGCACCAGCGCCAGAAAATCATAGGGGGTGTACCGACGCAGGGCTGAGATGCAGAAGTGGGGATTGTCGGAAATGAAGTTTTCCGGCGAGACATCGTAGTTGGTGAAGTTGCAGCGGCCGCCACCGGACATCAGGATTTTTTTGCCCACTTTGTTGGCGTGGTCCAGCACCGCTACGCTTCGCCCGCGAAAACCGGCGGTGGCGGCACACATCAAGCCGGCGGCGCCACCGCCGATGATCACGCAGTCGTAGTATTTCATGAGGGGTTTTGGGCCTGCTTGCGCGCCTTGGCTTCGGCCCGGCGCTGGCGGAAAAAGTCGGTCAGTTGCTGCTGGCAGGCGTCGGCGAGTACGCCGCCCTGCACTTCCAGCCAGTGATTGTAGTAGTCCGTCTGTGCCAGTTGATTGCGGCTTTCGACCACCCCGGCCTTGGGTTCGGTAGTGCCGTACACCAGTCGCGCCACGCGGGCGTGAATGAGCGCGCCGATGCACATGGTGCAGGGCTCCAGAGTGACGTACAGGGTGGTTTCCGGCAGGCGGTAGTTCTGCTCCGCTGCGGCGGCCTGACGCAGCGCCACGACTTCGGCGTGGGCGGTGGGGTCCTGAGCGCCAATGGGCTGATTGAAGCCTTCGCCCAGCACTTCATCGTGGCGCACCAGCAGGGCGCCCACCGGCACTTCGCCCTGTTGGGCGCCCTGCTCGGCCAACGCCAGGGCTCGCTGCATCCAGTGTTCGTCCCGCGCGTTCTGGTCGTCCGTTGTTACTGTCCCGCCCACAGGTGATCCTTCTCCATGGGTTCCACATAGGCAAAACGCGGTACGGTTTCCCCCGCCACTTCCACCGATTCGGTGAACATGGACAGCGGCCGGACCCAGAGACTGTAGTCGCCGTAGAGGCAGCGATAGACCACCATGGCCTCCCCGGTTTCACTGTGGGTGGCCACTTCCAGCACCTGATAGTCCTTGCCTTTGTAGTGGCGATAGCGGCCGGGCTTTAGCGGCTCGTCGGGTCGTTCGTCGGTTTTGTTCATAACAGATTACTCGTTCTATCGGGCGTCGTATCGGGCCGCTACACAATGCCCTGTTCGCGCAAATCACTCAAGTCTTCCGCACTCAGGCCCAAGGCTTCCTGCAAGACGCCGTCGGTGTGTTGGCCCACCTCGGGGCCCGGCCAGTTGGTGCCGCCGGGGGTGCTGTCCAGGCGCGGCATCATGGCCGGGATTTTCAGCGGCTTGCCATTGATCTCGACCTGCTCAAACAGGCCCCGCGCCTGAAAGTGCGGGTCGGCCATCATATCCGCGACATTGTAGATCGGACCCGAGGGCACTCGCGCCGCTTCGAGTTTGGCCAGAACCTCAGTGGACTCGAGCGAACCACACCAGTCGGACAGGGCTCCATCGATTTCTTCAACGCATTCGACCCGCCCGGCGTTGGTGGCCATGCGCGGGTCGTCCGCCATGTCCGGGCGATCCGCCGCGCGCATCAGGCGCTGGAAAATGGAATCCCCGTTGCCGCCGATCACCACGTATTTGCCGTCTTTGCACCGGTAGGTGTTGGTGGGCACGATGCCGGTAACGGTGGTGCCCGAGGGCTCGCGGATTATGCCGGCGCCGTCGTATTCCGGCACCACCGCTTCCATCAGGTTGAACATGGCTTCGTACAGGGCGACATCCACCACCTGCCCTTCCCCGCCCGGCTGGCGTTCACGTTCGAACAACGCCAGGGTAATGCCCAATGCGGCGTGCAGGCCGGCGATGGTATCACCAATGCTCAGGTTGGGCCGCACCGGCGCCTGATCCGGATGGCCGTTGACGTAGCGGAAGCCGCTCATGCCTTCACAAACCGAGGCGAAGCCGGGTTTTCTGGCGTAGGGTCCGGTCTGGCCAAAGCCGGAAATCCGGCAGTAGACCAGTGCCGGGTTGCTCTGCTTGATGACGTCGGGGCCGAGGCCCCAGTCTTCCATCACGCCGGGGCGGAAGTTTTCGATCAGGACGTCGGCGCTGTCGATCAGTTGCCGGGCGATCTCGCGGCCTTTGTCCTGTTTGAGGTCGAGGGTGACGCTTTTTTTGTTGCGACCCAGGCTGCGCCACCAGAGGGAGGTGCCGTCTTCCACCACGCGCCAGCCGCGTAGGGCGTCGCCTTTGCCCGGGGGTTCGATTTTGATGACCTCGGCCCCGAAGTAGGCGAGCATGCAGCCGGCGAAGGGGCCGGCAATGAGTTGGCCGAGCTCGATGACGCGGATGCCTTCTAGGGGGCGGTGGGGGGTGGTTTTTGTCATAAGTCGATAATCGTTCGTTGATGGTTTTACCGGTGGTGCCTTGAGAGCTTCCGGGCCGGGGTGGGAGGAACCTTTCAAGACACGCCGTAAACCCATCCCTGGGGGCTCGGATCGCGGGTCCCCCGCTCTACGGTCTTGAAAGGTTCCTCCCACCCCGGCCCTCGGTGCCAAATTCGACCTTAGGCCCGGACGTTATGCACCAGCAGGATTTTGCCGATCAGGGTGTTGGATTCCATCAGTTCGTGGGCCTTTGAGGCGTCACTGAGTGCAAAGCGATGGTTTATCAAGGGTTTTACTCGCCCGAGGGCGATCAGGGGCCAGACGCGTTGTTCGAGTTCGCGGGCGATGCTGGCTTTTACTTCGGTGCTCTGGGCTCTTAGTGTCGAGCCGGTCAGGGTCAGGCGCTTTAGCATCAGCGGCATCAAATCTACCTCGACTTTGCTGCCGCCCAGAAAGGCAATATTGACGATACGCCCTTCTTTGGCCGCGGCTTTGATATTACGTTGGACGTAGTCGCCGCCGACCATGTCCAGAATCACATCGGCGCCCTGGCCGTCGGTGAAGGTTTTGACTTCCGTCACGAAGTCTTCATCGCGATAGCAGATGGCCCGGTCTGCGCCGAGGGCTCGGCAGGCGTCGCACTTTTCCCGGCTACCCGCCGTGACGATCACGGTGTTGCCAAGCGCTTTGGCCAGTTGAATGGCGGTGGTGCCAATGCCGCTGGCGCCGCCGTGAATCAGTAGCGTCTCGCCCGGTTGCAGGCGGGCGCGCTGCCAGAGGTTGTGCCAGACGGTGAACAGGGTTTCCGGCAGTGCGGCGGCGTCTTCTAGGTCCAGCCCTTCGGGCACTGGCAGGCATTGGTCGGCCGGGGCGACGGCGTATTCGGCGTAGCCGCCACCGTTGACCAGGGCGCAGACCCGGTCGCCCAACTGCCAGCGCTGGACGCCCTCGCCAACCGCAACGACCGTTCCCGAGACTTCCAGCCCGAGCACCGGAGAGGCATCGTCCGGCGGCGGGTAGAGCCCCTGTCGTTGCAGTACATCGGGGCGATTTACTCCGGCGGCGGCCACTTGAATCAGTACTTCATGGGCCCTGGGCTGCGGCGCGGGGCCCTCGGCCAGGGTCAGGACCGAGGGCTCGCCAGCGCTATCGTAGTGCACGTAACGCATCGGGGTAACACCGGGCATGGTTACGGCTCCAGCCGGTCGATGGTCCAGTTGCCATCGGGCTGCAGGTTGTACTCAAACCGGTCGTGCAGGCGGTGGGCCCCGCCTTGCCAGAACTCCAACTGATGAGGACGCACCCGGTAACCGCCCCAGAACTCCGGCAACGGGATATCCTGCCCCTCGAAACGCTGCTCCAGTTCCCGGAAGTGGGCCATAAGTGTTTCGCGGGAATCGACCGGACGACTCTGATGGGACGCCCAGGCGGACAGTTGGCTTTCCCGGGGGCGGGAATGGAAATAGCGCTCAGACTCTTCCGCCGACAGCGGTTCGGCGATACCGCAGACGTCTACCTGCCGCTCCAGGGTGTGCCAGGGGAAGTGCAGGCTGACTTTGGGATTGGTGGCCAGCTCTCGACCCTTGCGACTGGTACGGTTGGTGTAGAACACGAAGCCGTCGGCATCCAGCCCCTTGAGCAGCACGATACGCTGGGAGGGCTGCCCGTCCGGGGAGGCAGAGGCGAGCACCATGGCAGTGGGGTCGGGAATCTCCGCCTTCACCGCCTGCTCCATCCAGACTTCAAACTGATCAATGGGGTTGGCGCTCAAATCTTCCAGGTTCAAACCACCGCGCAAGTACTCCCGGCGCAGACTCTGCAAATCAAGACCCATACTCAAGACTCCCGGTGAAAACCGACTCCGCCGATGCGGAACCGTTAAAAATATCGACACAAAACAGTCGCGCATTCAATCTCTTACCGCGTATAGTACTGGTAAAACCCGATACCGTTAACCAGAGATTATGAACGACAGACCCCCGATTCTGGGCATCATCCTCGCCGGAGGACTCGCCCGCCGCATGGGCGGCGGCGACAAGTGCCTGTTGCCACTGGGCGGCCAGACCCTGCTCCAGCGGGCGATTGCCAAAGCCAGACCCCAGGTCACCGAGCTGCTGCTCAACGCCAACGGCAACCATCTGCGGTTCACCCGCAGCGGGCTGACGGTCCTGTCCGACGAGTATCCCAATTTCCCGGGCCCTCTGGCGGGTATTCACGCCGGTCTGCAGTGGCTGGAAAACCATCGCCCCGACCAGCAGTGGCTCGCCAGTTTTGCCAGCGACACCCCGTTTTTCCCCGACGATCTGGTCAGTAAGCTGTACCAGCGCGCCCTGGAGACGCAGGCATCTCTGATCCTGGCCCGCTCCGGCGAGCAGACTCACCCGATTTTCGGACTCTGGCACCGCTCTCTGCTGCCGGCGGTTCGTGAAGCGTTACAGTCGGACCAGACCCCACGACTACAAGACTGGGCACGGGAACAGAAGGCCGAATCGGTGACCTTTGCGCTGACCGGCTATGACCCGTTTTTCAACATCAACCGCCCTCAGGATCTGTACGATGCCGAGGCGCTACTGCCGCTGACCGACCGCGCCCGCTAGCCCCTGTTCCCCGGGCCCAGCCCGTGCAATAGGGGGCCCTTTCCGGTATACTCTGCCGCCTTCAAACCGAGCCACCGGCCTCACGGCATGCGCGCCGTTCCGGTCTGGGTGCTGATGATAACGATACTCATCACCGGTCTCGCGACTTGGCAGTTGACCCCGGGCATTAAGCCCTGAAGGTTGGCCCACGGACGTTCCCGTTGCCCGTCCCGTTCACTGGTAAACCGCCACCGATCGGCCGGTTTGCCAGCCGGTTTTCTCTTTTCAAAACCATCGGTGACGCCCACCCTGTGCGGCCGTCCACGGTATTGACTTCGATCTGCTGGAAGATACTTATGCTCGCAAACATTCGACAGGATTGGTTCTCGAATTTCAAAGGCGACAGCCTCGCCGGCATTGTGGTGGCGCTGGCGCTGATTCCCGAAGCCATCGCCTTCTCCATCATCGCCGGAGTCGACCCCAAGGTCGGCCTCTACGCCTCGTTCTGCATTGCCGTGGTCACCGCGTTTGTGGGCGGGCGCCCGGGCATGATTTCCGCCGCCACTGGCGCCATGGCGCTGCTGATGGTGACGCTGGTGAAAGAGCATGGGCTGGAATACCTGCTCGCCGCCACCTTGCTGACCGGGGTCTTTCAGATTATTGCCGGCATGTTAAAACTGGGGGCACTGATGCGGTTTGTCTCCCGCTCGGTGGTGACCGGTTTTGTGAATGCTCTGGCAATCCTGATTTTCCTGGCGCAGTTGCCGGAAATCACCGGGCAAAATGCCACCCTGCCGGTGTATATCATGCTTGCGGCGGGCCTCGGTATCATCTACCTGTTTCCGCTGCTGACCAAAGCCGTTCCCTCCCCGCTGGTGTGCATCATTGTCCTGACCGGCATCGCCATGTATCTGGGTATGGACATCCGCACCGTAGGGGATATGGGCGAGCTGCCGGACAGCCTGCCGGTATTTTTGTGGCCCGATGTACCGCTGACCTTTGAAACCCTGCAGATCATTTTCCCGTACTCGATCACCCTGGCGGTGGTCGGCCTGTTGGAGTCCATGATGACCGCCACCATCGTGGATGACCTGACCGACACCCCGAGTAACAAGAACCGGGAGTGCATTGGCCAGGGTACCGCCAATATCGGCTCCGGCCTGCTCGGTGGTATGGCCGGTTGTGCCATGATCGGGCAGTCGGTGATCAACGTGAAATCCGGCGGTCGCACCCGCCTGTCTACCCTGACCGCCGGGGTCGTGCTGCTGATTCTGGTGGTCTTTCTGGACCAGTGGGTGGCCGCCATTCCCATGGCCGCCCTGGTCGCGGTGATGATCATGGTGTCGATTGGTACCTTCAGTTGGTCGTCGGTCAAAAACCTCAAGGACAACCCCAAGAGCTCCAGCATCGTCATGGTCAGCACGGTGGTGGTAGTGGTCGCCACTCACAATCTGGCGCTCGGTGTGCTGGTGGGCGTGCTATTGAGCGCGCTGTTCTTCGCCCGCAAAGTGGGCGATATTCTGTACATCGGCTCCAGCCTGTCGGACGACGGCGAGCATCGTACCTACCATGTGGTCGGGCAGGTGTTCTTCACCTCCGCCGAGCAATTTATTGACGGGTTCGATTTCAAAGAGGCGATTGAAAAGGTTACCATCGATTTGCACCGCGCCCACTTCTGGGACATTACGGCGATCAGCTCCCTCGATAAAGTGGTGCTGAAATTCCGCCGCGAGGGGACCGATGTGGAGTTGATTGGCCTGAACGAAGCCAGTGCGACACTGGTGGACCGCTTCGCCGTGCACGACAAGCCGGACGCTGTTGAACGCCTGATGGGCCACTAACCGAGAGAATGAGTATGCACAATAAAGTGATTGCCTGTATCGATGACTCTCAATACGCCGAATCCGTCTGTGATTACGCGGCCTGGTCCGCCCAGCGAATGGACGCACCGCTGAGCCTGGTGCACGTGCTGGACGAACCCACTCAGGGCAAGAAGCAGAACCTGAGTGGCAGCATCGGCTTTGGCTCTCAGGAGGCGCTGCTGGAAGAGCTCGCCAGCCTGGACGAGCAACGCTCCAAAGTGGCCATGGAACACGGCCGACTGATGCTCAAGGCCGCCCGTGAACGGGTGGAGCAGAAAGGTGTACCCGAGGTGGAAACCCGTCAACGTCACGGCGAGCTGGTCAGCGCTCTGGCCGAGCTGGAAACCGAGACCCGGATGCTGGTGGTGGGGAAACGCGGTGCGGACACTGCCTCGGCCCACGGGCATATCGGCAGCCATCTGGAGCAGATTATCCGCACTTTGCACCGGCCGATTCTCATTGCCCAGCAGAGTTTTGAGCCGCCCAAGGCGATCATGTTTGCCTTTGACGGCAGCGCCACCACCCGTAAGGGCGTAGACATGGTAGCCGCCAGCCCATTGTTCAAAGGTATTCCGATTCACCTGGTGACGGTCGGTGCCGACGTCGACAGCAACCGCGAACAGTTGAACTGGGCCAAGAACAAACTGACCGAAGCGGGTTTTGAAACCGAGGCCACCATTATTGCCGGTGACCCGGAAACCGTGCTGGAAGAGTACCAGCACACCCACAATATCGATCTGCTGATCATGGGCGCCTACGGCCATTCGCGTATTCGCCAACTGATCGTGGGCAGCACCACCACTCACATGATCAGCAAAACCCGCATCTCACTGATGGTGCTGCGCTGAGCATGAACGTACCGGGATGGTGGCGCCCGCTGTGCCGGTGGCAGTTCGTCCTGCTGCTGGCGATTTACAGCTACTTTGGGCTCACCACCGCCTCCGGCCCCCATATTCCGCAATACAACGACAAGCTGATGCATTTCCTCGGCTATGGCGTTGCCGGCTGGTCAATCACCGTTGCCTTGCCGGGCTGGCCGGTGTGGCAGCGTCTTCTGGTATTGGTGGCGTACTCGACGGGCATTGAAGTGATCCAGCATTTCTTGCCGCCGCGCACGTTCAGCCTCGGCGATATTCTGGCGAATGTCGGCGGCGCCCTGCTGGGTCTCGGAACGGCCGAGCTGGCCCGCCGGCTGGCGCCCAACCTCAGCCGTGCGTTACTCGAACGCTGACGTCGGCCCCGGAGCGCCCCGGCTCATCCGCTGACGTCGATGCAGCACCGCGGAGTAGGTTCCCAGCGCCGCCACCAGCGCCAGCACCCAACCGAATATCCGCAAAATAAAGACGGGCAACCAATGGGTATCGCCCGTGCGGGTCTGAACCACAAACTCCCAGTCCCGCCCGGACGTCAGTCGTACCGTCTCATCCTGGCTGAACAGTGTCGAATCGCCCCAGAGGTAAACGGGCTGCTGTTCCCGACGGTTCGCCCGCACAGAAAAGCGGTGTCGGCTGTCACCTTCCATGACCGCGAACATGGCCTCAAGCAGGGGCTCAGCGTCAATCACAGTCGAGAGCAGCCCCCAATAGGCATCGTCGATGTAAATCGGATCGCGGTACACAAACGCCTCACCGCCCTGCAGCAGTTTGACCCCTTCAGACAGGATGGGTCGACGTTGCTCCACCGCACGTCTTACATCCGGCCACTGCGATTCCAGCTCGCGGTAATCCAGGCCAATCGCGGCCCGGTTGCCCTCTTCTGGGTAGACGTAGGTCAGCTGATAATCGACCGCCACACCAAAATTGCGGATCAGGGGGCTGGTCTGGTAAGCGACGCGCAGAATGCTGAGTATTTCTTCCTGCTCCAGGGAGTCGTGCCGCACGGAAAAGTAGCTGCTTAAGCCCCGCGTCAGATACAGCACGTTGTTCAGTTCCCGTTCGGCGTTAGAGCGAAGATCGGCGGCGAAGGTCAGCGCCTGCAGGCGCTGTTCGCTATAGAGCTTTCCCTTATAGACAAAGATGACCCCCTCAACCACACCGATCACCAACAGAAAAATCAGTGCGGGTATAACCAGGGGTGACCGTTTCCCGGGTGGCTGAGTCAAACCGGAACTACCTCCATATCAAAGCGACGCCCACCCATCATACGCTTCACTCTGCCCTGCTACCAGAGCCGCCCCACACGTGCCGGAGGAAGTCCGCCACCTCATCCGCCGTGGGCTGCAGCCAAGGGTCAAACAACCAGAAGGTGTGCGGCGTATCATCAAAGCGCCGAACGCGATACTCAATGCCCAAGGGCTCCATTTTGGCGATCATCTGATCGCGCCCCACACCAAACCGTTCCCGGGCACTGTTCAGAAACAGAATCGGCGGCATATCGGCGTGAACATAGTAAATGGGCGACCCTTTGTGCCAGAGCTCGGTTTGCTCCGCGTAGCGCCCACCAAACCAGGAACCGGCCGATGAGGGGGTCTTGGTCGGATCATCTTCGTAGTGACGCGCCTCCTCGGAGGTAAAGTCAGACAGACCGTCAATATTCAGGATCGCTTGCACACGGCTGGATACTGAGCTTTCTGCCTGCTGCGGATCGAAATACGAATCGCCCGCGGTAATACCGGTCAGACTGGCAATCTGCCCGCCGGCGGAGGTGCCACCCACGGCAATCTGATTCGGGTTAACATCATAGGTTGCGGCATGCTTGCGCAGCCACCGAATCGCCGCTTTAACATCGTGAATGGCGGCGGGAAAGCGCGCCTCGGGCGCCAGCCGATAACTGATATTGGCCACGACAAATCCTCGTTCCGCCAGTGCGTTGGCCAGGGGCGTCAGGTTTTCCCGGTAACCCGAGCGCCAACCGCCGCCGTGCACCAGAACCACGGCGGGACGATCACTTCCGGTCTCAGGCCGATGCAGGTCCAGTTGCAGCGCCCGCCGACCGTATTGCACATAGGTCAGATCCCGCGCGACGCTCACCCCGCCGGGTGTATCGAGACTGGCAATTGCTATGTGCGGAAAGTGCTTCACTTCTTTCTGATAGGTATTTTCCGCCGTATAGGTGTTTTCAAAAGGCAACGGGGGTTCGGTGATGACGGATGGTGCGCAGCCGAGTAAAAACAGGGGGGCGAATAACGAAGCCAGTTGTTTCATGGTGTTCTCTCATTGGTTTTATCATTTTGAATGGTTGATTTGGCACTGCATAGGCGCCGATGTGCACACAAAAAAGGCCAGCAAACGCTGGCCTTTTTTGTGACTGCAACACTTCACTTGCGCTTAGAGCAACAGGCGACGAACGTCCGCCAGAGCTCCGGCCAGGAAAGTGAAGAAGCGACCGGCATCGGCGCCGTTGATGGCGCGATGATCGTAGGACAGACAGATTGGCAGCATGTTACGCGGCACAAACTCCGTACCATTCCACACCGGCTTGATCTGGGCACGAGACACACCCAGGATGCCGACTTCCGGGGCATTCACAATCGGCGTGAAGCCGCTGCCACCCATAGCGCCCAGGCTAGAGATGGTGAAGCAACCGCCCTGCATTTCTGCCGCCGTCAGCTTACCGTCACGCGCTTTCTTGGCCATGGCATTGACCTCTTCGGTCAACTGCCACAAGCCTTTCTTGTTCACGTCACGAATGACTGGTACAACCAGACCATTGGGAGTGTCCACCGCGATACCGATGTGCACATATTTTTTCTGAACAATATGCTCACCGTCGTGGTGCAGAGACACGTTGAAGCTCGGTTCGGCTTCAAGCGCCGCCGCGCAGGCTTTGAGCAGGAACGGCAGCGGCGTGAGCTTGGTGCCACGCTTTTCCGCTTCGGCTTTCAGGCCTTTGCGGAAGTCTTCCATATCGGTGATATCGGCATCGTCCCACTGGGTAACGTGGGGGATGTTCAGCCAGTTGCGGGTCATGTTGTCCGCGGTGAGCTTTTTGATCTTGCTCATCTTCACTTCTTCGACTTCACCGAACTTGCTGAAGTCGATCGGCGGAATACGCGGAATGGCACCGCCGCCAGCGGCTGGTGCAGCACCGGACTGAGACGCCGTGACAATGTTTTTCACATAGCTGCGCACATCGTCTTTGGTGATACGGCCGCGAGGACCGGAACCTTTCACCTTGGCCAGATCCACACCCAACTGCCGACCCAATCGACGCACGGCGGGACCGGCGTAGACATCACCACTGTTGATGACTTCGGCGCTGGCACCGGTGGCGGTGGCCGGAGAAGACGACTCGGCCTTGGGCTCCGGCTCGCTCTTGGCGGGCGCTTCGCTCTTGGCCGGAGCGGACGGTGCCGGAGCGGCACTGCCTTCGGCTTCAATGACACCGATCAGATCGCCTTGGGATACCTTATCGCCTTCTTTCAGCGCAATGCTCTTGATCTTGCCAGAGGCGGGCGCGGGAATTTCCATCGACGCCTTGTCGGTTTCCAGCACGATGAGGGTGTCGCCTTCGGACACTTCATCGCCGGCCTTGACGCTGACTTCGATCACTTCCACGCCTTCCGCACCGCCGATATCCGGCACTGGCATGTCCTGCTCACCACCGCCCTGAGACGCGGCTGGAGCGGCACTTTCCGATCCAGACTGGCTCGCCGGTTCGCTCTGCGCGGGGGCTTCGCCACCGGCGGTTTTCATCTTACCGATCACATCGCCTTCAGACACTTTATCGCCTTCTTTCAACGCGATGCTGCTGATGGTGCCGCTGGCCGGAGCCGGGATTTCCATGGAGGCTTTGTCGGTTTCCAGCACAATCAACGAATCCCCTTCGGAGACCTCATCACCGGCTTTGACGCACACCTCAATAACTTCCACACCCTCGGAGCCGCCAATATCCGGTACCGGGATATCCATCTCACTGCCGCCGGAGGCTTTGGGGGCCTCTTGCGATGCCTTGGACTCTGCGGCGTTGTCCGAAGCGGACGATTCAGCGCTCTCGGCCTGGCTATCGTCACCGGCGCTCTCACCTTCCAGTTCCAGCTCAAGAATGGCGGAACCTTCCGAGACCTTGTCGCCCTCTTTGACGGAGATGGCGGTGACCTTACCCGCCTTGGGGCAAGGGATGTCCATGGACGCTTTATCCGTTTCCAGCACAATCAACGTATCTTCAGCGGCGACGGTATCCCCCACCGAGACGCTGATCTCAATCACTTCTACATCTTCGGAGCCGCCGATATCGGGGACTTTGATGGTTTCTGTGGCCACAGTAACTCCTCACATATTCTTGGTGTTCGACCCAAAACCCCGGGGACTCAGCCCCGGGGCCTACCGATTCGTTAAACGGTCAGAGGGTCGGCCTTGTCCGGATCAATACCAAACTGCTTGATGGCCTTGCTGACCACCTCGGGCTTCACTTTGCCCTGATCCGCCAGGGACTTGAGCGCGGCAATCACAACGAAGTGGCGATCCACTTCAAAGAAGTGACGCAGTTTCTCACGGCTGTCACTGCGACCAAAGCCGTCGGTACCCAGTACATAGTAGTCGCCCGGCACGTAGGGACGCAGTTGTTCCGAGTAGTTCTTCATGTAGTCGGTCGCAATGATGAACGGACCGTCCTGCCCTTCCAGTTGCTCGGTCAGGTACGCCTTGCGGGGCTTCTCACCCGGGTGCAGCAGGTTCCAGCGAGCGGCGCGCTGACCGTCGCGGGTCAGTTCGTTCACACTGGTGACACTCCACACGTCAGCTTCCACACTGAAGTCTTTGCGCAGAATCTCGGCGGCTTCACGCACTTCATTCAGAATGGTACCGGAGCCCATGAGCTGGACGCGGTTTTTCTTCTTGCTGGTGCCTTTTTCGAGCTGATAGATACCCTTGATGATGCCTTCTTCAGCGCCCTTGGGCATATCCGGATGAACGTAGTTTTCATTCATCAGGGTGATGTAGTAGTAGCAGTTTTCCTTGTCCTGATACATACGCTTCAGGCCATCCTGCACGATCACCGCCACTTCGTAGGAGTAGGTCGGATCGTAGGACCGGCAGTTCGGGATGGTGTTGGCCAGAATGTGGCTGTGGCCATCCTGGTGCTGCAGGCCTTCCCCGTTCAGGGTGGTGCGACCGGCGGTACCGCCGAGCAGGAAGCCGCGAGCCTGAGCGTCACCGGCCAACCAGGCCAGGTCACCGATGCGCTGGAAACCGAACATCGAGTAATAGATGTAGAACGGCAGCAGCGGCTGGTGGTTGTTACTGTAGGAGGTCGCGGCCGCAATCCACGCGGACATGGAACCGGCTTCGTTGATACCTTCCTCGAGGATCTGGCCTTTCTGATCCTCTTTGTAGTACATGATCTGACCGGCGTCTTGCGGCGTGTACTTCTGGCCTTCGGCCGAGTAAATACCGATCTGACGGAACATGCCTTCCATACCGAAGGTACGGGCTTCGTCCGGTACGATCGGCACCACTTTGTCGCCCACCTTCTTGTCTTTGATCAGCGTGTTGAGCACGCGCACAAAGGCCATGGTGGTGGAAATGGTGCGGTCGCCGGTACCTTCGAGCTGCTTGCTGAAGGCGTCCAGGGCCGGAATTTCCAGCGCTTCGAAGTCCGCTTTACGCGCCGGCAGATAACCGTTGAGCTGCTTGCGACGCTCGTGCAGGTACTGCATTTCCGCGCTGTCTTCCGGCGGACGGTAGTACGGGATTTTTTCCAGATCCTTGTCTTCGATCGGGATGTTGAAACGGTCCCGGAAGGTCTTGAGCGCATCGATGTCGAGCTTCTTGACCTGGTGCGCGTTGTTGACCGCTTCACCGGTCGGGCCCATGCCATAACCTTTTACGGTCTGCGCCAGAATCACGGTGGGCTGACCTTTGGTATTTACGGCGTTGTGATACGCGTTGTACACCTTGTGTGCGTCGTGACCACCACGAGCCAGATGCAGGATTTCATCGTCGGTCATGTCTTTGACCAACTCCAGCAGCTCGGGGTATTTACCGAAGAAATGCTCGCGGGTGTAGGCGCCACCGTTGGCCTTGTAGTTCTGCATTTCGCCGTCGAGGACTTCGTCCATACGCTTCTGCAGCAGACCGGTTTTGTCTTTTTCCAGAAGTTTGTCCCAAGCACCGCCCCAAAGCACTTTTACCACGTTCCAGCCGGCACCGCGGAATACGCCTTCGAGCTCCTGAACCACCTTGCCGTTACCGCGAACCGGGCCGTCCAGGCGCTGCAGGTTACAGTTGATGACAAAGATCAGGTTGTCGAGCTTCTCGCGGCCCGCCAGAGAAATGGCACCCAGGGATTCCGGCTCATCACATTCACCGTCACCGAGGAAGGCCCAGATTTTGCGGTCGCCCTTTTCAATCAGACCGCGCTGATCCAGGTAGCGCATCACGTGCGCCTGATAGATTGAGTTGATCGGACCCAGACCCATGGAAACGGTCGGGAACTGCCAGTAATCCGGCATCAACCAGGGGTGCGGATAAGAAGAAAGGCCCTTGCCATCGACTTCGCGACGGAAATTGTCCAACTGCTCTTCGGTCAGGCGACCTTCGAGGAAAGAGCGGGCGTACATGCCCGGAGAGCTGTGGCCCTGGAAGTAAACCAGGTCGCCCGGCTTACCGTTTTCGCTGCCGCGCCAAAAATGGTTGAAGCCGACTTCATACAGGGTTGCAGCTGAGGAGAAGGAGGCAATGTGACCGCCCAACTCGTCGGCACTCTTGTTCGCCCGAACCACCATGGCAATGGCGTTCCAGCGAACGATGGAGCGAATCTTGCGCTCGATGTAGGCATCGCCGGGGCTCTGCACTTCTTTCGAAACCGGAATGGTATTGCGATAAGGGGTGGTGATCGCCGAAGGCTGATCAATACCGTGATCTACCGCATTTTCTGACAGTTGCTTCAGAAGGAAAGTGGCCCGTTCTTTGCCTGCGTGGCGAACAACTGACTCAAGGGCATCCAGCCATTCTCTCGTTTCGAGGGCATCGATATCTTCTTGCATTAAATTCTCCTCAGCCGTGCACGCATTGGCACATCTAATCGTTGCGTTCAATCAATAGGAAATTGAAAACAGGTGTCTCTGCACCGCCATAGAGCCCTTGTGTGGGATGTTATATAGGGTTATGGCCAGTATTGGTAGAGCCGAAAAATCAGCGAATTCTTACATATTCACGCCTTTTTTACCAGTCCGCCGCCGCGCTGCGGCCTCAGGGGTAACTCAGGGCCTCAAGGGCCTTCTGGTAATCGGGTATGGCGTCGATTACGGTGGCCTCCGGGGCCTCTTCCGATCGATCCGTCACCAGCCACAAGCGCCGGGCGGGGTCGGCGAACACCTGGCGGTAATAGGCCAGCAGGGATTCCGCCGTGACCGCCTCCACCGCCTGGGCCAGGCGTTCGCGCCGATCAAAGCGGGTATCCCCCATCATCAGGTCCTCCCAGTACCGGCCAGACTGCTGGTACAGAGTCTTGGCCGGCTCGCGCAACTCGCGGACCAGCGCCGCCTTCTGTTCCGCCAACCCCTCTTTCAAGTGGCTTTCCGCGCCATCCAGGAAGCCATCCATCTCCCGCCAGAGGCGGTCACTGTCCACCGATGGCGACTGGACCACCAGCACGGTGCTCTCCTGATCTTTAAGCGGTAAGGCAAACACCGTCGCCACATAGCCCAATTGTTTCTCGGTGCGCAGCTCATGAAAAAATGCTGGTTGCAGTAACCGTCGGGCCAGTTGCATATGGGCCACATCATTCAGCTTGGTGGAGAGCCCCTGAACGTACAGCATGGTGACACTGTCGTTATGCTCAAGAGGCCGCTCATATACCCAGGGGCCCTGGGATTTCAGGCGGAACACCCGGGCCGGTGCCAACTCCAGGCGCGTCACATCGCCAAGCAACTGATGCTCAAGGTACGCCGCCAGGCGCACCGCCTCCTGACGATACAGATTGCCGTACAGCAACACTTCCAGTTCAGCGTCTTTCAGCACTGAATCGGCAAACTGGTGGATGGCCTTGAGGTCAATCCCCTCAAGCACCTGGAGCTTGTCCCGCCCCAGCGAATAGGGCTCAAAATGCAGGCGCGGCACCTGTCTGGCGATCACGCCGTAGGGAGTATCGAGCGCTTCGTTGCGCCAGCGCCTCTCCACCTTGCGCTTAAGGTCATCAAAGCGGTCCTGTGCAAACCGTCCCTTGCGCAACGCCTCAACAATACGGGTCAACAGGAGGTTCTGGCGACTGCTGTAACCAAAGATTTCGATATCCAGGCCCCGAGTGTTGGGGCGCAAGGAAAAATCCAGTCCGGCCAGTTGGGCCGGATAGGCAAATTCATTGAGCTGGTCCCGCACCAGCTCGGATAACAGCTCGGCTTTGGCCGCGCCTTCAACGCCGGCCGCCACCTGGGGTAGCTTGAGCCGAAGGCGCATGCTCGTTTTGGGTACTTCAAACGTCTGATCCCATTGATACCAGACCTTGATTCTCGACTTATCCACCACCGCCTCGGGGAGACTGGGCGTCGCCTCATCCGGGGCACCCGGCCCGGGCAGCAGCGGCGCCTCCTTGACGGCCAGTCGACTGGGGATAAAGTCATTGGGCTTGGGCAAAACCAGCTGTTTCTGGATGCGGGCTTTGATGTCGGGCTGCTCCGCCGCCTGCTCTTGGACCCGGTAAGGCGTCTGATAATACGGAGAGCGGCTATCCCCCTCTACCTTGGGAGCGACCAGGGACACCAGCACATTCCCGCTATTCAGGTACCCAAGGTACTTCTTGATCAGCTTGGCGTCATACCCCGCATAGCGGTAATCACCCCACAGGACGTTTTCCGGTTCGTAGAGATGCAGTCGGTGGGCGAGCCCACGGACCGTGTCCATCGGAGCGCTGACCTCCCGAAACCGGAAGTCGATGTTCGCCATTTGCTGGAGTTCTTCATAGCGCCAGGCGTCCAGCCCCCGGGCCTCAACCTGGCCAATGGAGTGAAACACCAGGGCCACAATCTGATCGGCGGCCCGGACCCCAAGTTCGGTCAACTGGATGGACACCTGGAACATGGCATCGTACCGGTCCCGGTGTCGGGTGCCGGCACTCAGGCCTTCCGCCCAGCCCAATTCCTTGAGCAGCGACAGCAGGCTACCCTCCCCTTCGTGCCCCAACAGGTGGCCGATGTAGTGAAGCGGCTTATGGGCCTCGCTCTCGGCGTTGACCGGGAGCGGGAATAAAAGGGACAGGCGGCGAATGTCTTTTTCGGGCTGAATTGACACCCGCACAGGCAACTGATCTTTCTCGAACAGCGGAGGGTAGGCCTCGGGCAGGGAGACCTCCCGGGTTGGTATTGCTTTGAACCGTTCCATCACCAGTTTCTGCAGCTCATCGAGACTGCCACGCCCCAGAACCACCAGAGACATCAGGTCCGCCGAATAATAGCGCTGGTAAAAGTCGATCAGGTCTTTGCGCAGCGGGCGTTCTTCGGTATCCGCCAGGGTCGTGAGATTTCCGACCCCGAAGCGGGAAGCCGGATGAGCCGGATTCATCAGTGCCTGATAGACATCCTGTATACGACGGGCATCGTCGTTCAGGCGGGCCTTGTACTCCGACTCCACCGCGAACCGCTCCCGATCGACGTACTCGGGATTGAAAAGCGGCGCAATAAAAAACTGCGCGAAACGATCCAGAGCCGGCTCAAGGTACTCGGGGTCGATATCAAAATAATAATTGGTATTTTCGCTTGCGGTGTAGGCGTTGTGACTGCCACCGTGACGGCTGATAAACGCCGGATAGGCATCCGGTTCCGGATATTTCTCGGTGCCGAGAAACAGCATATGCTCGAGAAAGTGCGCCAGGCCCTCACGGCCCAGAGGGTTCTGATGATGACCCACATGAACATCCAGGGAAGCCGCGGCTTTTTCCGCCTGCGGATCCGAAACCAGGAGGACTTTCAGCCCGTTTTCCAGCGTCAGGTAACGGTAATCCCGGTGATCGATATCCCCTTTTACGGGCGTCACCGCCTGCGCCGGGGTTGCCAGCATCAAGGTGGTTACCAACAGGGAAGCCATGGCCAGGCTCCAACGGCGAAAAAGGACGGCTGCGTGCATTATGCCTCGCTTTGTTCGGTGTCATGTGAAGCCTGTCCCTGCAATTCCTGATTGTGCGCCTCCTTGACGCCGATGGGCCAGGCATAAAGGATTGCCTTGACCAGCGTAGCCAAGGGGATCGCAAAAAACACGCCCCAGAATCCCCACAGGCCTCCAAAGACCAGTACGGCCAGAATGATGGCCACCGGATGTAAATTGACCGCTTCGGAAAACAGCAGTGGCACCAGCACATTACCATCGAGGGCCTGCAGAATGCCGTAGGCGACCAACAGGTACACGAACTCCGGGCCCCACCCCCACTGGAAGAACCCCACCAGGGCCACCGGTATGGTAGCGACCGCCGCCCCGATATACGGCACCAGCACCGACAATCCGACCGCAATCGCGAGCAACGCGCTGTAGTTCAGGCCAAACAAAACAAAGACTACGTAAGCGGTCGCGCCAACGATGACAATCTCGATGGCTTTACCCCGGACGTAATTGGCAATCTGCTGATTCATCTCCTGCCAGATTTTGCTCATCAGCGGTCGCTTCTCCGGCAGAAAACCCGCAAACCAACGCATGATGGACTGACTGTCCTTGAGGAAGAAATACACCAGAATGGGTACCAGGACGAAGTAGACGAGCACTGTGGCCAGCACCGGCAGGTTGGACACGGAAAAGCTGACGATGTACTGCCCCACATAACCCAGTTCAGAGCTGGTAATGGACATCATCTGCTCCACCTGCGCCTCACTGATCAGGCTCGGGTAGCGCTCGGGCAAGAGCAGCATCAGCTCCTGCCACTCCCGGAGCATCCTCGGCAATTCGGCAAAAAAGCGGGTGGACTGCTGCCAGATGACCGGCAACAGCCCCAGCATGATGGCCGCCACACTCGCCATCAGCACCATGAACGTTATCAGCACCGCCAACCAGTGCGGGACCCTCAAGGATTTCAGCCGAACCACCATGCCCTGCATCAAAAACGCGATGATCAGGCTGGCAATCATGGGCGCCAGCACGGCCCCCAGGGTCAGAATGACCACCAGGCCCACCGCCAGCAACACCAGCAGCAGTACTGCCTCCTCATCGGAGAAGTAGCGATCGATCCAGCGACGAATAATCTTCAGCATAAGTGTCCGTTTTGACCTGTGGCCACGCCTTAGGCGGGTCAGGATTTTACCAGAATGTAGATATAGAGGCCGTCGGGGGATTCTTCCCGCTCCAGCCCGTGACCCGCGAGGTTGGCGAACGTCTGAAAGTCCCGAACCGAACCGCTGTCCGTGGCCAGAATCCGTACCGCCTCACCCGGCGCGAGATCGCGCAGTGCCTGCTTTGCCTTGAGCAGCGGCAGAGGGCAGCGCAGCCCCTGGGCATCCACCTCAAGCACGACCGGTGCAGATCCCTCCCAATCGGTCATGGGTGCCCCCCGCTTTTCGGTAACGGCTGAACCGAGTCGGGCGTCCGCGGTCTCAGGAGCAACGCCGGCGCGGAAGCGCGGCCTGCCTCTGGCGCCTCAGGTGCGGCCAAGGCTACACTGTGCGCAACAGGAAGAACACCGGAGTCTGAATCGACGTGAAACATGTTGTCACCCTTGTCTTGAGTCTGACGCTGCTGTCAGGTACCGCCAGCGCGAACCGGGAACTGCAATTGCCGGTGCTGGGCGATACCAGTTCGGCAATCAGCTCGCCCTATCAGGAGCAGCAACTGGGCCGGGAAGTGCTGCGATTGTACCGCAGTCGGATGCCGACGTCCTCCGATTACCAAGTCATCCAGTACCTGGAGGATCTGCTCAATCAGCTCGCGGTGCACAGCGAACTGGAAGACCCCAGCCTGCAACTGGTGGTGATTGAAAACCCCAATATCAACGCCTTCGCGGCCCCGGGGGGCATTATCGGGGTGAATACCGGTTTGCTCAACTACGCTGAAAACGAGCATCAACTGGCCTCGGTGCTGGCCCACGAACTGGCGCACCTGAGCCAGCGCCACTACGCCCGGCGCCTGCAGCAACAGCAGCAGATGAGCGTCCCCTACTATGCCGCCCTGCTGGGCAGCCTGATCCTGGCCGCCACGTCCGGATCGGACGCCGGCATTGCCGCCATGATGAGTACCCAGGCCGCGGCACTGGACGCCCAATTGCGCTTCAGCCGGCAATTTGAACAGGAAGCCGACCGCCTGGGCATGCAGACCTTGGCCCGGGCCGGACTGGACCCCAACGCCGCCAGCGACATCTTTGAAATCATGCTGCGGGCCACCCGCTATACCGAACGCCCCCCCGAGTTTCTGCTGACCCACCCGGTCACCGAGCGGCGGATTGCCGATACCCGCAACCGCGCCATGAACCTGCCCCGCACGGAGCCGGCGGTCAATCTGGAATACCATCTGATGAGGGCCCGCACCCGGGTGGAGCACGAACGATCGGCGCAGCGGGCGGTGGAGCTGTTTCAGAACGAGCTGGACGCCAAGCGCGAACCCCTGGCCGCCAGCCGGTATGGCCTGGCGCTGGCGCAGATTCGGGCCGGACAGTTTGACGCCGCCGAGGCCACTATGGCGCCGCTGCTGGAGGAGGATACCGACCGCCTGACGTATCAGTTGCTGGCGGCGGAGCTCGAGACCGAACGGGGCAGCCACGAGGCGGCATTAGAGCGCTTGAGCGCCCTTCATCAGACGCAACCGGACCACTATGCGGTCACCATGCACTACGCGCTGGCCCTGATGAAAGCCAACCGGTTCGAGCAGAGCACTGCGTTGCTCAATCGTTTTTCCCGTCAACGCCGGGACGATCCGGCCGTGTGGTATTGGCTGGCAGAGGTGAGCGGCCTGGCCGGTGACATTCAACAGGTTCACGAAGCCCGCGCGGAGTATTTCATTCAAGTGGGCGCCTACAGCCAGGCTCTGCAGCAATTGCAGAATGCCCTCAAGCGCACGGATGACAACAGCACCCATACGCGGATTCTGTTAAGAGAGCGCATCAAGCAGGTCGAGGAAATGCAGCGCACCGCAGCGCGAATTCTGTAACGCAACGGGACGGTCATGAGCGGCGACCAGCGCAGGGCCGCTCGACCCACCGGGAGTCCGTCAGCCAGGTTTCCAGCGCCGCTTGCGGCATCGGTCGACCGATGTGATAGCCCTGGGCGAGATCACAATCCAGGGCCTGCAGCCGGTGCAGCAGCGCCTCGGACTCCACCCCTTCGGCCACCACGTTCAACCCCAGGTTGTGGGCCAGATGAATCGTCGATTTGACGATGATTTCATCCTGCTCGTCATCGAGCATCTGCCGGACAAATGAGAAGTCGATTTTCAGCGTCTGCACGGGCAAACGTTTCAGATACGCGAGGGAGGAATAACCGGTTCCGAAATCGTCGATACTCAGACAGATACCCAGCTCATGCAGACGCTCGAGATTGGTCATCGCACGGCGCGGATCGGTCATGATCGAGCTTTCGGTAATTTCCAGCTCGAGGGCCCAGTGCGGTAACCCGTACTCTTCAAGCAGCAGCTCCACCTGTCGAGGCAGAGTGTCGTCCATCAGGTTCCGCGCAGACAGATTGACCGCAACACTCATTGGGAACCCCGCGCTGTGCCATTCACAGCAGGTGGCTATGCTCTGCTTCAACACCCAGTGGGTCAGTGGGTGGATCAGGTTGGTGGCTTCGGCGATGGGGATAAAGTCCGCCGGTGAAATCATGCCCAGTGTCGGATGCTGCCAGCGCAATAGCGCCTCCAGTCCGTAACAGCGCTGACCGTACAGTTCGATTTTGGGCTGAAAATGCAGGCACAGTTGATCGTCCCGAATGGCCCGCCCGAGTTCGTTGATCAACGACAGTCGCTGAGGCGAGTGCGGGTCTTTTTCCCCGTCGTACAGGGCCACACCGGTCATTTCCGACTTGGCGCAGTACATGGCGACATCCGCATAGCGCATCAGAGTGCTGACATCACTGGCCTGATCCGGACTCATCGAAATGCCGATACTGGCGCTTATTTCCGCGGTGTAGCCTTCAATCACAAACTCGTTGCGCAGGGCATCCAGTACCCGATGCCCCAACACCAATGCCTGTCGGTGATGGCGAATATCCGGCAGAAAAATCGCAAACTCATCCCCGCCCAGACGGGCCACCAGACCCTCGGTTTCTGCCATTTCGCTACTCAGCCTCGGTCCAATCTGGCTCAGCAACTGGTCGCCGACAGAGTGACCAAGGGTATCGTTGATTTCCTTGAAGCGATCCAGATCAATCAATAAAAGGGCCGCTTTGCGCCCATCCGACTGCTTCAACCAACGCTCCATCTCCCGGTACAGACGGGTACGATTGGGGAGTCGGGTCAAGGCATCGTGGGTGGCCTGATATTCGAGCTTTTCTTCGTACCGTTTGCGCGCAGTGATGTCTTTACTGGTTCCCCAGACGCGACACAGCGCCCCGTTTTCGACTTCACCGACACAGGAAATCTGGAAGTGGATATCGCCCCGGCCGCGCGGATCACTTCGGGCAATTTCGTAATCGATCAGCTGATAGCCGTTGGCAATGAACTGTTGCACATCAAAGCGATACCGACTGGAGCCGGTTTCCCGCAAACCACTGCCCAACAATGACTCGACCGAAGGCGCCCCCATGATCTGGGCCAGCACCCGGTTGCCCTCCGCCAGACGGGCACTTCGGACAATGGCGCCCTCCTGTTCGTCCGGCGCAAGATCCGTGGGCACCGGTGGCGTCATATCGTAACGCCAGATCGCCTCGGAGCTGTTGGCAATGAAGGCCCGGTAGCGTGCCTCGCTCTGGGCCAGCGCCCGTTCGCGCAGCACACTGTCGGTTATGTCGTTGACTACCAACAGCACCCCGTTCACGTAGCCCTGATTGTTTTTGGTCGGAATTTTGTCGACCGAAAACCAGTGACGCGACCCGTCCCGCTGCGCGCTTTCGACGGAATTCAACTGGGCCTCACCGGTTCGGACCACCTGCATCAGCTCGCGTTGACGCTCCTCGGGGCTATCCCACTGGGGGGCGACTTCGAGAAAACTTTTGCCCACCTGCAACGCTGGCCCGAGCAGGCCTCTGGCGAGCTCATTAAAGTCCTTCACCAGCCCCCAGCGATCGAAGTAGCCGATCCCGGCGCGCATGGAGTCCAACAACAGCCTCAGTTCCTGCTGCTGACTCTGCAGGCTGCGCTCAATGGCTTTCTGGCGAGTGATGTCGGTCATGATCTGACCGATTCCCCGTTGGGCTCCGTCGGGCCCCTCGATCGGGAAACGTACACAGACAAAGGTATACTGGCGCCCGTCCTGCCCCGGCAGAACTTCTTCGACCTCCGCTGGCAAAGCGCCGGCCAGCAGTGCCTGCTCTTGCACCCGTCGCTGCTCTGCAACCGGAGCGGGAAACAGATCATCGTCGGTCTGCCCGCACAACTCGTCGGCGTCCCGACCAAACCAGCGCGCAAAGCTGTCGTTGACCAGCAGGTACTTTCCGTCCAGTGACTTGATCGACACCAGGTTGTGCGAGTTGTTGATCAGGCTGTAGAGGAGTTGATCCCGGTGCAACAGCTCCTGGTGAGCACTGCGCTCGCCGCTGCGGTCCTGACACTGAATCAGCACCCGGGTCACATCTCCGTAGCGGTCCCGCATCGGTAAAAAGCTGACCCTGAGCGGAACCTCCTGCTCGGCAAACAGCTCATTGCGGTGCACATTGGCCAAAGGGTAGTCCAGGTCGAAACACTGAATTTCACCTTGCTGAAATACCCTCCGCACCCGGCTCAACAGATCCGGGCGCGCCTGCAGCACCCGGTCACGCAATACCCGGTAGCGACCGATGCCGGCGGTACTCTGACGGGGTGAGATCTGCAGTAGAGCTTCCAGGGCGTGATTGCATTCGAGCATGACCCCGTCCGGATCGGTGACAAAGCTGGCGATCGGACTTTCGGCGAACAGGCGGGAAAGCAGACTCTGAACATACTCGGGCCCTGGATTGGCCAGCCAATGTTGGCTACTGACCACGGCCCCCACACAGTAGTGATCCCCTGAGTCGGTCCGCCGCCGACGTCCCATAAAGCGCAGCCGGGGCTGGCTGGCCAGGCCGGCCAGACAGACCTCACAGGAGGTGGGCCCATCACCCTGGCGATGGACGGAAAACGTCTGCTGAAACAGGTATTGATCCGCCGGCGGCATGAGCGCCAGTAACTGGGCCTCTTCGTCAATCTCACCCAGTTCCGGGACCCAACGATAGATCGACTCGGACAGCGTCAGTGCCCGGTTATCCAGCGAAAGCTCCCACAGGGCGATATCGGACGCACTCAGGGCCTCCCCCACCAGATCAGGATCGGCGAGCGAGCCGGTTAGCGGAGCGGCATTGGACTGACCGGAGTTTCCCTGCGGCATGTTATGAAGGTCGACCCTTTGCTCGGAATGATAATGGGTGTCCCAAGTGTAGACGAAAAACAGCCGCTGAATGAGCGTTCAAGGCAACGCCCATCGTCAAAAACCACCACACATCCGAAAAGTCGTCAGTAATGCGGCGGGCGCTCGTCGGCCGGACTGCCGCCCTCCTCCCCCGGAGACTGCTCCACCGCATCTCTCAGGTCCCGGTACTTGCCGGCCAGCGCCCGCAGTTGCTGCTCCAGACGGTCAATCTGTTCGGTCTGACGCGCCACCACATCATTGAGGTCAGTCAGTGTCTGCTCCTGAAACGCCAGGCGTGATTGCAGATCTTCCAAGGTATCAGAGTCACTCATGGCGCTTCTCCCAGGCAGTCATAGAGGGCATTGATCAGGCGTTGTGGGCGGGGGTCGATGAGCAGGCTCTGCCCCATCCGCCCGGTGACATAGCCAAAGCCGATGCCGTAGTCCGGATCGGCAAAACCGAGGCAACCGCCCGCTCCCGGGTGACCAAAGCCGCCTCGGCCTCGCCCAAAGCGGCAGTCAGCGCGCTTCTGGGACAACATGAACCCGTGCCCGAAACGCAAGGGCAAACCGAGCACCCGATCCTGCTCAAAGGTCAGCTCGTCGCCACACAATGCGAGCTGCTTTTCCGAGAGCAGGCGCACACCGCCCAGATCCCCCCGATTGGCCAGCGCGCCATACAGGGCCGCCAGGTCGCGTGCGCTGCTGTGGCCATTGGCGGCAGGTATCTCGGCCTGACGCCACTGTTCGGTATTGGCGGCGGTCAGGAGCGTCATGGGGTTGCTGAAGGCTTTGTTGGTGACACCGCGAGGGTCGGCTTTCATGATTTTCCCTAGCGACTGGCTGTCTGCTCCGTTACTCGCGCCGCCAAGCGCTTTTTTCAACGGCCGGGCCTGTGCCAATGACACTTCACCCCGGGCGCCGAAGCCCAGTCCGAGCCCGAGGGGCTGGGTAATACGATCCGCGACCCAATCATTGAAACGCTCCGCCCCGGTAATGCGACGCACCAGCTCGCCCAGCGTCCAACCGAACAGAAACGGCGAGTAGCCCTGGGCCGAGCCGGGGGACCACCAGGGTTCAGCCCGCTCGATACGCTCAACCATGGTGTCCCAGTCAAAGATGTCCTCCTCCGCGACCCGGTCCTGGAGCGCGGACAGACCCGACCGGTGACTCAGCAGATCTCTGACCCGGATTCCGCTTTTGCCCTGTTGGGCGAACTCGGGCCAATAGTGGGCCACCGGTTTATCCAGATCCAACTGCCGGGCATCCACCAGTTGCAGTACGGATAGCGCCACGATTCCCTTACTGGCGGAAAACAGATTGACCTGGGTAGCCTCCTGCCAGGGCTGCCCCGGGGAGGCCTCCCCCGCCCAGAGGCTCACCAGAGGCTCGCCGGCACGATACACCGCCAGCGCCGCCGCCTCTTCACCGGCCTCGGCCATATTCTCCCGAAAGGCGTTTACCAGTGGCTCCCAGCGATCTGTCCAGTGTCCCTGAACCTCACTCATCACCGGCTCCCGGCAGACTGGCGAAGTAGTGGCTGAGGGAATCGATCGCCTCATCGCTGAGGTTACGTGCCACGGAGCCCATCATGGGGTTATCCCGCTCGCCGCTGCGAAAGGCCTGTAACTGCTGCTCCAGATACTCTTGCGGCAAACCGGCAATCGAGGGGTAAGAGGCCACTCTGGAGATCCCCTCGGGCCCGTGACAACCGACGCACATACGTGCCACCCGCTTACCCTCGGCAATACGCTGCTGCTCGGGACTGAGTGATGCCTGGGCGCTGCCACCCGATTCGCTATCACTGCAGGCCATCAATGCCCAGCCGGCGCTCAATAGCAACGCCCCTTTTAACAAACGCCACGGCAGATTGTTCGATGTCACTGGTATCCCCTTGTCGATAGGCTTTGGTCAAAATCGGGAGGGATTCTATCATTGAGGTTGGTATCATGGGGGTTTTGTCCCCGGGGAGGTCGTTTCGATGAGCAAGAACAGTCGTCTGGTGTATTCGACGGACGTTGGTCGCATCAAGCCGCAAGCCGAGGAGCCGGAGGCGCCGCCCGCCGGCGATGGTATTGTGCGTTTGCACCGCGAGACCAAGGGCCGCGGCGGTAAGGCGGTGACGCTGATCAAGGGGATTCCGCTGGCCGGCGCGGAGTTGAAGGCGCTGGCGAAGGAGTTGAAGAAGCTCTGCGGTGTGGGCGGCACGATCAAGGACGGCGAGGTAACGATTCAGGGTGATGTCCGGGAAAAACTGAAACCGGCACTTGAGAAGAAAGGGTTTACGGTGAAGATTGCTGGGGGGTGAATATTCCCCTCACATTGGAAGTCGGGGGACTCCGCATCGCAGTGCTGCGGAAGGGTAAGCCCCTTTGAGACACGCTGTGAATACATCCCTGTACGCTCTGCACCGGCCATCCAGGCCGGTGACGGTCTCAAAGGGGCTCACCCTTCCTCCGCCAGGAGTGGCCGAACGTTGGCTGGAGATAGCAAGTCAATACAAACGAGAGTCAGCTATTTCCCGGAGATATTGACTCGTGCTAGCGGAGGGTGGATATCCCCTTGCGAGACCGTCACCCGCCTGGACGGCGGGTGATGAGCCCCCATGGATGGGTTTACGGCGTGTCTCGCAAGGGGATATCCACCCGCAGCACTCCGTTACAACGTCCCAGGCAAACAAGCCAATCAATACCTGGCGCTATTTTTGCAGTGATCCGAGACAAACCTTCATAACGTCAAGTTTTTGTCTTCGAGGACTCAAACCGTGGATAGCGCGATCTTTATCGAACTGCTGGATACCTCCCTCAAAGTCGCCTTGGGGGCGCTCATCGCCGGGGTGGCCGGATGGTGGGTCATGCGGCGCAACGCCATTGTGGGCTCCCGTTCCCCCCAGGAAAACCGCAAACTCAGCCTGCTGGAAGACGTTTCCGGCCAAGTCGGGCGAGTTACCCACACCTTCGCCAAATACTCGTCACTGGCCGCCGAATCCATCCAGTTTGGCAAACGCTGGCCCAAAGAGCGCCGCGCTGAGCTGGAACAGATCAGTGCCGAGCTGGTGAACGAGTTCAAAGGGCTGGCGGATGCCGAGGCCAAGCTGCTCATGCTCGGTGAAAACAACCTCGAACGCAGCTTGCGCCTGTACGGCAGCCAGATTGCCCAGTTCCGCAAGCAGGTGTATGCCGGGCGGGAAGATATCAGCCTGGAGCAGATTGCGGCGTTTAAAAAGGAAGTGGCCCGGACTCGGGAAAAGTTCTATGAACTGCTGAGTCGCAAGTATGATCGTTTGTTGGCAAACGCCTAGGCGACGACCGACACACATAAAAAAACCGCTCACAAGAGCGGTTTTTTTATGATCACAGACATCCGATTCAGGATCAGGGATTGCCGTAGCTCATGAGCCGCTCGTAACGCCGCTCGAGCAAATCATCAATCGGCTCATTGCTCAGACGATCCAGCTGCGCGCTCAAGCGCTCCTTTAGCTTGCTCGCCATGGCATCGATATCCCGGTGGGCGCCGCCCAAAGGCTCCGGAATGGTCTCATCCACAATGCCAAGCTCTTCCAGCACGGTGGACGTCACACCCATGGCCTCGGCGGCCTGGGGCGCTTTGGCCACGGTTTTCCAGATGATGTTGGCACAGCCCTCCGGCGAGATCACAAAATAGGTGGAGTATTGCAGCATGTTGAGCTGATCGCCCACGCCAATGGCCAGAGCGCCCCCAGAGGAGCCCTCACCGATCACGGTGCAGATGATCGGCGTGCGCAGGTGGGACATCACCGCCAGGTTCTGGGCGATGGACTCACTGATACCGCGCTCCTCCGAGTCGATACCGGGGTAGGCCCCAGGGGTGTCGATCAGGGTCAGGACCGGCAATTTGAAACGCTCGGCCATTTCCATCAGGCGCAGCGCCTTGCGGTAGCCCTCCGGACGCGGCATACCGAAGTTGCGGTACACCTTATCGTTGACACTACGGCCTTTTTCCTCGCCAATTACCATGACGGGTTTGCCGTCCAAGCGGGCAACGCCGCCAATAATCGCGTGATCATCGCCGAAATGGCGGTCACCGTGCAGCTCATCCCAATCGGTGAACAGGCGTTTGATGTAATCAGAGGTATAGGGGCGATGCGGGTGGCGAGCCACCTGCACCACTTGCCAGGGGGTCAGTTGCGCGTAGATGCTCTCGGTGAGCTTGGTGCTCTTTTCACGCAGCTTGGCAATTTCCTCGGTAATATTGAGGTCATTATCGCTGCCCACCAGCTGCAGCTCCTCGATTTTACCCTCGAGTTCGGCGATGGGCTGTTCAAATTCCAGATAATTCAGATTCATAGTCGGCTTTTCAGGCTCAGTGTTGTCGTCCGATCAATAAACGCGGATGGAAAGGCGCCTAAGATACGCGAAACCGTCAAAATAGTCGACCTTTGAGGCGGCGTGGGTGGGTGACGGCGGGTGGGTGACTTTGGGTTACGGCGGGTGCGCGCTTTGCGCTTACCCGCCCTACGCTGCCTTACGCACTACGAATAGACCAGGTGGACGCTCTCTGGGCCATAGGTGTCGCGCAGGCGCTGGAGCAGATCGTCCTCGGGGCGGACCTGCCAGGCCTGCCCCAGGCGCACCTGACCACGGGCGCCCTGACGGGTGTAGTCGATTACGATCGGACAGCGCCCCTCCCGGTAGGGATCCAGCAGCTCGCCCAGCTGGCGCGAGAAGTTGGCCGACAGAGCGCCCGCCTCCACCGCCAGACACAGCTCCCGGGCCCGTTCCTGACGCATATCCGACAGCAGGCGCAGCTGATCGGCGCGCATTTTCAGCGAACCGCTGTAATCGTCGTGACTCACTTGCCCGGTGATCACCAACAGGCTGTCTTTCAGCAGCAGGTCCCGGTATTCATTGAAGGTATCGCTGAACACCGCCACTTCGATGCGGCCGGTGCGGTCATCCAGGGTGACGAAGCCCATATTGTCGCCACGCTTGGTTTTCATCACCCTCATGGCCACCACCAACCCGGCCACCGTCTGGGACTCTTTCTGGGGTTTCAGGTCGCTGATGCGGGAGCTCACCAGGTGGTTCAGCTCGCTGTCGTACTCGTCGATCGGGTGCCCGGTCAGGTACAGGCCGAGGGTTTCCTTCTCGCCGTGCAGGCGCTCTTTCATGCTCCAGCTGCGGACTTTGTGGAACTCGCCGTAGGCATCCCCCTCCGGGTCACCGCCGGGAATCACATCGCCAAACAGATCCACCATACCCGCACTCTGGTTGGCGGCCTTCTGCTCGGCGGTTTTCACCGCTTCGTTGATCGCCGCGAACATGACCGCGCGATCGTAATCAATATCCACGCCCGGGCCCAGCTTGTCGGCGGCACCGGAGCGAATCAAAGCTTCCAGAGCCCGCTTGTTCACTTTGCGCGGGTCGACACGGGCACAGAAGTCAAACAGGTCCTTGAAGGGACCGTCCTTGCGCGCCGCGATGATGCTTTCCACCGGGCCTTCCCCCAGGCCTTTGATGGCACCGAGCCCGTAGATGATGTTGTTGTCATCGTCGACGCTGAACTGAAACTCACCGGTGTTCACATCGGGTGGCAACAGTTGCAGGTTCATCTGGCGACATTCTTCGATGAAGGTCACCACCTTGTCGGTTTTGTCCATGTCCGAGGACATGGTGGCGGCCATGAAGTGTGCCGGGTAATGGGCCTTCAGCCACGCGGTCTGATACGACACCAACGCGTAGGCGGCGGAGTGGGATTTGTTGAAACCGTAACCGGCGAACTTTTCCACCAGGTCGAAAATCTTCATCGCCAGGTCGGGATCAATGCCCTGCTCTTTCGCCCCCTGAGCGAACACTTCCCGCTGCTTGGCCATTTCCTCGGGCTTTTTCTTACCCATCGCCCGGCGCAGCAGATCGGCGCCGCCGAGACTGTAACCCGCCAGTTCCTGGGCGATCTGCATCACCTGCTCCTGATACACGATCACGCCATAGGTGGGCTTGAGAATCGGCTCCAGACGTTCGTGCTGGTACTGGGCATCCGGGTAGGCCACCTTGGCGCGACCGTGCTTCCGGTTGATGAAGTCGTCCACCATGCCCGAGTCCAACGGACCGGGACGGAACAGGGCCACCAGGGCGATCAGCTCTTCCAGGCTTTCCGGCACCATGCGCTTGATCAGGTCTTTCATGCCCCGGGATTCGAGCTGAAACACAGCGGTGGTTTCCGCCCGCTTGAGCAAATCGAACGTCGGTTTATCGTCGAGAGGAATCGCGGCGATATCCAGGGGCTCCTCCCCCACCTTGGCGCGCTGCTGATCGATCATCGCCTTGGCCCAGTCGATGATCGTCAGGGTCCGTAGGCCCAGGAAGTCAAACTTCACCAGGCCGGCGTCTTCCACGTCATTCTTGTCGTACTGGGTGACCAGGCCACTACCGGTCTCATCGCAGTACAAGGGGGCAAAATCAGTCAGCTTGGTCGGTGCGATCACCACCCCACCGGCGTGCTTACCGACGTTTCTCGCCAAACCCTCGAGCTGTTTGGCCATTTCCCAGATTTCCTGGGCTTCCTCGTCGGTCTCGAGAAATTCGCGCAGCACCTCTTCCTGCTCCAGTGCCGCTTCCAGCGTCATCCCCGGCGTGGCCGGGATCATCTTGGACAGTTTGTCCGCCAGACCGTAGGACTTTCCCTGCACCCGAGCCACATCGCGCACCACGGCCTTGGCGGCCATGGTACCGAAGGTGATGATCTGACTGACCGCATCCCGGCCATAGTTGTCAGCCACGTAGGCGATCACCTGGTCGCGATTGTCCATGCAGAAGTCGACGTCGAAGTCGGGCATCGACACCCGTTCCGGGTTCAGGAAACGTTCGAACAGCAGGTCGTACTGCAGCGGATCCAGATCGGTAATATCCAGTGAATAGGCAACCAGTGAACCGGCACCCGAACCCCGCCCGGGCCCCACGGGAATATCGTGGTCTTTGGCCCACTGGATAAAGTCCATTACGATCAGGAAGTAACCGGGGAACCCCATCTGGATGATGATATCCAGCTCGAACTGCAGGCGGGTTTCGTAGGCTTTTTTACGCTCCCGATAATCCGTGGCCTGCGGATCGAGAATTCGCTCCAGTCGTTTGTACAGACCCTCGTAGGAAATTTTTTCGAAAAATTCGTTTTCGGTCATTCCATCGGGAATGGGGTACTCAGGCAAATAGTATTTGCCGAGTTCAATATCCAGGTTACATCGCCTGGCAATTTCCACCGAGTTTTCCAGCGCCTCGGGAATGTCGCTGAACAGCTCTGCCATTTCCTCGGGCGAGCGCAAGTACTGCTGGTCGCCGTATCGCCGTTCGCGACGCGGATCATCCAGGGCCCGCCCTTCGCTGATACACACCCTCGCTTCATGAGCCTCGAACTCATCCTGCCGAAGAAACCGGACATCGTTGGTCGCCACCACCGGACACTGCGCCTGCGCCGCGAGGTCCACCGCCGCGTGCAGATAGTCTTCATCGTTGTCGCGACCAGTGCGTTGCAGCTCGAGATAAAACCGGTTGGGGAAGTCTTGCATCCAGCCGCTGAGCAGTTCTTTCGCCTGATTCTGCCGACTGGCGATCAGCGCCACACCAATATCACCGAACTTGCCCCCGGAGAGCGCGATCACGCCCTCGGTCAGTTCACTGATCCACTCGCGCTGAACATAGGCGATGCCCTGCTGTTGACCTTTTTGCCAGGCGCGGGAAATCAGTTCGATGATGTTTTTGTAGCCCTTGTTGTTCATCGCCAACAGGGTTATCAACGTCGGCTTGCCGTCGGGGTCGGCGTTGGCGACCAGGAAGTCACTGCCGGCAATGGGTTTGAGGCCGGCGCCCTGGGCGGCTTTGTAAAATTTGATCAGGCCGTAGAAGTTGGTCTGGTCGGTGACGGCCACCGCCGGCATGCCCAGCTCGGCCACGCGTTTGACCAGGGGTTTGATGCGCACCAAACTGTCCGAGAGGGAGTATTCGGTGTGTAATCTGAGATGGACGAATTGTGTGGTCATAAAATCTGCCGGGTATTAAAAGAGTTCGATCTGTTCCAGGCGTTCGCGGATTGGGGCGTAGGAGGTGCGGTGGATGGGTGTGACACCCAGGGCGTCCAGCGCCGCCATGTGGGTTTTGGTCGGGTAGCCCTTGTGCTCGGCGAAACCATAGCCTGGATACTGCTGATCGAATGCCACCATCTCACGATCCCGCGCCACCTTGGCCAGAATCGACGCTGCACTGATCGCCGGGTGACGACTATCGCCCTTCACCACCGCCTCCGCCGAATACGCCCACTTCGGCAAGCGGTTTCCGTCCACCAGCACATGCTCCGGCTGCTGCGCCAGGCCCTCTACCGCACGGGTCATCGCCAACAGACTCGCCTGTAGAATATTGAGCTGATCAATCTCCGACACCGACGCCCGGGCGATACACCAGGCCGCGGCCTTTTGTTGAATCTCATCGAATAGACGTTCGCGCCGCTTCTCGGTGAGTTTCTTTGAATCGTTCAGGCCATCAATCGGTTGCTGGGGGTCCAGAATCACTGCCGCGGCCACAACGTCGCCCGCCAAGGGGCCTCGCCCCACCTCATCCACGCCGGCGAGCCATGGACCAGTGTACGCCGATTCAAACGGTTCCAAAACCACGCTCATCGGGACCGGGCCTCCACCAGCTCCGCAATGGCCGCTGCGGCTTTTTCACTGGCGTTGCGGGCGAGGTTCTGGTGCATGTCCGTGAACGTCTCCACCAGTGACTCGGTCTGTTCCGGGTGATCGATATAGTCCAACACCGCCGCACTCAACGCTTCGGGCGTGGCCGCGTCCTGAAGCAGTTCCGGCACCAGGGCACGGTCGGCCAAGAGGTTGGGCAGTGAGACGTACTTCGTCTTGAGCATGCGGGACAGGATCGCATAGGACAAGCGGGCCATCTTGTAGGCCACTACCATGGGCGTTTTGAGCAACATGGCTTCCAGCGCCGTGGTTCCGGAGGAAATCAGCGCAACATCGGCGGCCGCCATGGCCTGCTGGGACTGCCCCTGCACCAGGTGGACCGGTAGATCCACAAACTCGGACAACTGATGATGAATCTGCCGGTAGCGTTCGGGACTGGCGGCGGGAATCACGAACTGCACGTTGGGCCGGTGCTCCCGGCACAGCCGGGCCGCCTTCAGAAACAGGGGGCCGAGTTGCTCTACCTCGCCACTGCGGCTGCCCGGCAGCAGCGCCACCAGCGGGCCTTTGTGATCGATTCGCAGGGCTGCCCGGGCTCCCATGGCATCGATCTCCAGCGGAATTTCATCGGCCAGGTGGTGGCCGACAAAGGCCACGGGAACCTGATGTTGCTCGTAAAAGGCCGCCTCAAAGGGCAGCAAGGTCAGCATCAGGTCGACGCTGCGGGCAATGCCTTTGATCCGCCCCTGGCGCCAGGCCCAGACCGAGGGGCTGACGTAATGCACCGTGGGCACACCCGCCGAGCGCAGGTGCCTTTCGATATTGAGGGTGAAATCCGGGGAGTCGACGCCAATGAAGACTGAGGGCGGCTGCTCGGTGAAATGGTTTTTCAGAAACTTGCGGATTTTAAGCAGTTCCGGCAGGCGCTTGAGCGGGTCGATCAAACCCATGACCGACAGTCGATCCATCGGGAAAAACGAGTGGAAACCCAGCTCGAGCATACGCGGTCCGCCGATGCCCGAAAATTCGCAGTCCGGGTAATGCTTTCGCAACGCTTTCATCAGCGCTGCGCCAAGAATATCCCCGGAGGCTTCGCCTACCACGATACCAATCTGCCGTCGGCCACGGGGTGAGGTCGATGTCTGGTGGCTCTGCACTTCCATAGGGTGATCCTAGCGGACAATACCGCGTGAAGAGTTCCGTATAGAATCCACCATCACCCCGAGCGCCTCACAATCGGTCGCCATCGCTTCCAGTTCGGTCAGCGCCTCACCGAGCGTAAGCCCACGGCGATACAGAATTTTGAACGCTTTCTGGATCGTTGCCACTTCCGATTTGTCAAAGCCGCGGCGCTTGAGCCCTTCCGCGTTAATACTCTTGGCCTCGGCCGGATTGCCGTTGGCCATGACGTAAGCCGGCAGATCTTTGCCTAACGCGGTGCCCATTCCGGTAAAACTGTGGGCGCCAATGTGGCAGTACTGATGCACCAGGGTAAATCCACTGAGAATCGCCCAATCACCAATGTGGACATGACCCGCCAGAGCGGTGTTGTTGACCAGAATACAGTGGTTCCCCACGACACTGTCGTGACCGATATGCACATAGGCCATCAACAGATTGTGATCACCGATGGTGGTCTCGCTTCGATCCTGCACGGTTCCGCGGTGAATGGTCACCCCTTCGCGAATAGTGTTGTGATCGCCGATGACCAGACGGGTGGGCTCGCCGTTGTATTTGAGATCCGGCGTTGCTTCACCAATGGTCGAGAACTGATAGATATGGTTGTGCGCGCCGATGCGGGTCGGTCCCTTGATGACGACGTGAGACTCAATCACCGTCCCCGAGCCGATCTCGACATCAGCACCGATTATCGTCCAGGGTCCGACTTCCACGTCGGGCGCCAAGCGGGCATCAGAATGAATAATCGCAGTGGGGTGAATCAACGCTGTTCTCACTCTTGTCCGGGAAGTTCGATGGTGGAGGGGAGCTCATACGGAACCCCCCCGAGGCTTCTATTAAACCTTACGGTCCGCACACAGAATGTTGGCGGAGGCCGCCAGAACGCCATCGACGGTGGCCTTGCACTCAAATTTCCAGATGCCCCGCTTCACGGAAACCACTCGGGACTCTAACGTCAGACGATCGCCGGGAATGACCTGGCGCTTGAAACGAACGTCATCCACACCGGCAAACAGATAAATGGAGCCATCTTCCGGCTTTTTGTCCATCGTTTTAAAGCCAAGGATGCCCGAAGCCTGAGCCAGCGCTTCCAGAATCATGACGCCAGGGAATACCGGGCTTTGCGGGAAGTGACCGTTGAACACCTCTTCGTTGACCGAAATGTTTTTGTAAGCGACGATTGACTCGCCTTCCACCAATTCCACTACCCGATCCACCAAAAGAAACGGGTAACGGTGTGGCAGGTATTCACGTATTTCTCGTACATCCATCATAGTCAACGACCCCTGGGTGTTCATGATCGCCCGCCTGAGTTGGCCGGCAGTTTATCTCTGACGCCGCCATCCGGCAGCGATAGGTTCATCTATTCGTCGAGCTTCTTCAGGCGCGTGGCCAGCTCGTTCAATTGCTTAAATCGCACAGCGTTGCGACGCCAGTCTCGGGTGGGCGTCAGTGGGGTCCCGGACGAGTAGGAACCAGACTTGTGAAGGGAATGCGTGACCAGGCTCATGGCCGTAACGTGTACCCCATCGGCTATCGTCAGATGGCCCACAATGCCCACTCCGCCGGCAATCGTGCAATTCTCCCCTACCGTCGTGCTCCCGGCAATACCCGCTTGTCCCGCAATGGCCGTATTTCGCCCGATTGAGACGTTGTGTGCGATTTGCACCTGATTGTCGATTTTTACGCCATCCGCAATTCGGGTATCGTCCAGCGCGCCCCTGTCTATGGTCGTGCCGGCACCTACTTCAACATCATTGCCAATGACTACACGGCCGAGTTGATGAATTTTCAACCAGCCGCCGGCGGTGGGGGCAAATCCAAATCCGTCGGCGCCAATGACCGCGCCACTGTGGATTACACAGCGCTCGCCCACGCGAATGTCGTGGTAGAGAACGGCTCGGGCAGCTATTCGCGTTCCCGCGCCAATGTGACAGCCATCGCCAATGCTGGCTCCAGCCCCGATTTCGACGCCTTCCGCCAGCACTACCTGCCGGCCAATCGTCGCCTGTGGACCGATGCTAACCCCCTCCGCCAGTTGGCAGCCATCGCCGATCACGGCCGTAGGATGACAGCCAGTGGGTATCGCCGGCCGGTCATCGAAACGCTCTGTCAGCCGGGCATACGCCTCATAGGGGTTGGCGGTCAGAAGCTTGTTACCCCGGTATTCTGCGGCCAGATCGGGGGTCATGATAACCGCCGAGGCACGCGTACTCGCCAGGTACTTTCGATAAACCGGGTTGGCAATGAAACTCAGCTGCCCTGGCAGAGCCGACTGGAGCGTCCCCAGCCCGCTCAGGGGGCAGTCGCCGTCACCTTCAAAGTCGGCATCCAGCCACGCCGCCAGCTCTGCCAGAGTCAAGGTGGGTGACACACTCGGGCCCTCTATCAGTTGGCCTTGTTCAGCATGTCAGTCAGGTCGTCAGTGATGTCGTACTCTGCTGAGGCATGGAACGCGCTCTGGCTGTTCAGCACCAGGCCGATTTTTTCCGCTTCGATCAACTGCGCAAGGGCTGACTGAGTCTGTTCGCCCATTTCTTGCATGATGACCTGCATCACCTGCTGGCGCTCGCCCTGAAGCCCCTGCACGGTGCGCTCATACTGCTCACGCAACTCGCGCATTTCCTGCTGCTTGGCCTGTTTTTGCTCATCGGACCAAGTCATGCCGTTTTTCTGGGCATCTTCCTGAAACGCCTGCAATTCGGAAGTCAGACTCTGATAACGGGTGCGCAGAGCGACGTAATCCTCATTTTTTTCCAGGCTTTCCAGACGGGCTTGTGCTTTATCGGTGCCAAGCACGGCGGCCTGCAGGTCCAGGACCACGACTTTACCTTGCGCCAGCGCGACGGAAGAACCCAGGAGCAACACCAGCCCGAGGGCGATTTTCTTTGCATTAGCCAACATGATGTTAATTTCCTCTGTATTATCAATAGGTTAGGAAATGAAAAGGCCCTGCAATCAGGGCCATTGAGTCCCCCTGAGGGGCCATATCCTGCGGGCAAGACCCGAAAAGGGGCCAATGATACCGCGTTAGAAGGATCCACCCAAAGAAAACTGGAAAAATTCCGCTTTGTCTTCCTCATTTTCGTTGATTGGGCGGGCCACCGCGAAGGTCAGCGGACCAAACCCGGTAATCCAGGTCAGGCCAAAGCCCGCCGAGGCACTCAGCCGATCAATATCCGGTTCGTAACAGTTGCGCTGGCGCTCAGAGCAGGTGGTGCTGAACACGTTACCCGCCTCGACAAAGAAGCTGGACTGCAGCATACGCTGGTCTTTGATGAACGGCAGCGGGAACAGAATCTCCGCGCCCGCTTCAACCTGAATGTTGCCGCCAAAGGCATCGTAACGGCTGTTGCGATTGCTCAACTGGCTTTGCCGCACGCCATACTGGGTGACCAGTTCGCCGGGATTACACTTGAGCGCGTCCAGGTCGTAGTTTTCACCAAAGGCTTCCTGATCTTCACACAACAGGTAGCCAGAGGAGGTTTCGCTGTCAGAGATGACGCCATCGCCATTGGCATCGTCCCAGGCAAAGGGCACGGTATAGGAGCGCTCTGCCGGCGTTGAACGTGGGCCGAGGCTGTTGCGTTCAAACCCGCGCACCGAACCGAAGCCACCGGCGTAAAAGTGTTCAAAGAACGGCAGCTGGGTATCCCCATAGCTGTCCACGAACCCCAGATTGGTGCGCAGCTTCAGGGTCAGAGCGCGGGTCAGGGGTTTGTAGGTTTCGCCCTGGAACTGAATCTTGTAGTACTCGAGATCCCCGCCGGGAACCGCTGCCTCAATGGAGAATCGCTGTGAGGTGCCTCGAGTCGCGAGCATCCCCCGGTTCAGGGTCGATTTGACGTAGTTGAAACCAACCAGGCCATCCTGGAACTCATTGCCATACAGATCCAGATAGCCTGGCTCGCCCAATACAGACTCGGTCACCCGGTTATCACTGTAACCATCGGGGAAGTCGCGTCCCATGGCGATATCCTCCCGCATCTGCTCGAGTTCAGTTTGCGTGATGTAGGGAGCCCCCTCGCGGATAACGGGAGTACGGATGATTTCTCGCGGAGACGATGCCGACGGTTTGACCGTCAGGTCGCGTGCTTCAAAGCTGAACCCGATACGCTCGATTTCCGAGATCGGATAACCAAAACTCAGTCGCGCACCATAGGTGTCGGTGCTGTAACCGGCCACACCAAAGTTGGCGTAATCACTTTTGGTGTAGTACAGGTTGATGCCGCGACTGACCCCGTCTTTGGTGAAATAGGGGTCGTTGTAGCTGAAATTATAGGCGGTCCGGAAGCGGCTGTTACTCAGGGAGAATCCCACCTGCTTACCGGTGCCAAACCAGTTGTTCTGCTGAATGTTCGCCGACAGCAACAAGCCACTGTATTCCGCATAGCCAATCTGCAATCCCATACTGCCGGAGGGCTGCTCTTCGACGGTGTACTCGACATCGACCTGATCGCTGGTGCCGGGAACCTCGTTGGTTTCGACGTTGACCTCTTTGAAGAAGCCGAGGCGATCCAGACGGATCTTCGAGTGCTCGATCTGGGAGTTGGAGGCGGCACCGCCTTCCATCTGCCGCATCTCCCGACGCAGCACCTCATCAATCGTCTTGGTATTGCCCTTGAAATTGATACGGCGCACATAGGCCCGCTGCCCCGGATCCACAAAGAAGGTCACCTTGACCGTCTTGTCTTCTTCGTTCTTTTCGGGGATCCCCTCCACTTCCGCAAACGTGTAGCCTTCATTGCCCAGGCGTTGGGTAATGTATTCGGAGGAGTTGGTCATCAGGATCTGGGAGAAATCATCTCCCTCACGCAGCATGATCATGCGCCGAACCAGAGGTTCCGGCAATTTCAGGTCACCGGCCAGTTCCACTTCACTGACTTTGTAAATCTCGCCCTCGGAAACATTCAGGGTGATATAGATTTTGGATTTGTCCGGGCTCAACGCCACTTGGGTGGAATCAATACGAAAGCTCAGGTAGCCGCGATCCAGATAAAAGGACTCCAGGGTTTCAATATCGCCGGTGAGCTTTTCCCGGGAGTATTTATCATCCCCGGTAATCCATGACAGCCAGCCTGAAGACTTGAGCTCAAAGCCCTCCAGCAACTCCTCTTCACTGTAAACGTCGTTGCCGACAATATTGATGCCCTTGATCCGTGCCGGTTTGCCCTCATTGACGTTGACGGTCACCTTCACCTGGTTGCGAGGCAGATCCTCCACCTCAATATCCACCGAGGCACCGTAGCGACCCTGGCCGATATACTCTCGCTCCAGCGCCTGACTGATCCCTTCCAGCGTAGCGCGCTGAAAAATCTGACCTTCAAACAGATCGCTATCGCGAAGACTGCCCATCAGGTCTTCGGTTTTGATGACTTTGTTTCCCTCAATGGTGATTTCGTTAATGGCTGGACGCTCTTCGAGCTTCACTACCAGAACATCGCCGTCCCGGCCCATGGCCACATCGGCAAAGTATCCCACCTGAAACAGCGAGCGGGTCGCCATGCGGATATCTTCAGAGGTCACCTGATCGCCCACTCGCAGAGGCAGGGCACTGAACACGGTACCGGCAGACACCCTCTGCAAGCCTTCCACCCGAATGTCACTGATCTGAAAACTCTGGGCCTGCACCACTGCCGATAGCAACAGGGCGGCCACCAGACTCATCACTCGCATCCAAACTCGCATCATAGAAAAATTCTTTTTCCGGTTGAGATCAATTGCATTCGGCAGCTTTGGCACCGCCACGTATCTTGTATGCCCCGAATTGCAGTTGGGGCCGTATCTAAAGACGCATCGTCAGAGGCGCATAATATCGTTGTAGAACGCCAGCACCATGAGCCCGACCACCATCACCAGGCCAATCTGATACCCGACCTGCTGAACACGATCAGAAACCGGGCTGCCTTTCACGACCTCAATGGCGTAGTACAGCAAATGGCCACCATCGAGCACCGGAATCGGCAACAGGTTGAACACCCCGAGGAAGATACTGAGCAGCGCCACAAAGCCCACAAAGCTTTTCCAGCCACTCTCGGCGGAATCGCCGGCCACCTTAGCAATGGTGATGGGGCCACTCAAGTTTTTCGTCGAAATTTCGCCCACCACCAACTTCTTCACAGAGAGCAGTACAAAGCCAGCGGTCTCCCAAGTGCGGTCCACGCCCGCCACGAAGGATTCCACCAGCCCATAATGATAGGTTCTGATTCGCTCTTCTGGCCACGGCTGTGGCTGAATGCCCACCCCTACGCGGCCAAAGCGTTCTCCATTTTCCTCGATTGTCTCGGGCGTCACCGATAGACTCGTCTGACCGCCATCGCGTTCCACAGTCATCTGGATTTCTTGCCCAGGTCGGGCCCGCACGTAATCCACCCACTCGGACCAGCCCGACACCAATTCACCGTCGACACTGAGGATGCGATCACCAGAGAGCAGCCCCGCTCGCTCGGCCGGGCTGTCCGGCACAATCTGTCCGAGGATCGCCTGCGGCTCGGGCCGATCCAGGGTCAACCCCAGCCCGGCCACCGGGTCCGGCTCTTCAGCGCCGCGCAGCCAGCCATCAAGCGGTGCCTGGGACATGTACTGCAGGTCAGACCCGGGGTACTTCACCAGGAACTGAATCGTGCCGCTTTCACCCAGGCGACGCAGCAACTGCTGGTGCAACGCCTGCCAGGTTGGGGTGGGCTCGCCGTCCACAGCCAGAATCTCCTGACCGGCCTCCAGGCCAGCCTGGGCGGCGACCGATCCGGGCTCCACGTCACCGACGATCGGAATCGGCTCTCGGGTGCCGGGTATCATCAACAGCCAGAACAGCAGAATCGCCAGGATGAAGTTGGCCACCGGCCCCGCCGCAACAATGGCGATGCGCTGCCAGACGTTTTTCCGATTGAACGAGCGGTGCAGCTCCTCTTCCGGCACGTCACCTTCACGCTCATCCAGCATCTTCACGTAGCCGCCCAGCGGTATGGCCGCCAACGCATACTCGGTGCCCTGGCGGTCTCTCCGGCGCCAGAGCACCCGACCAAAACCGATGGAGAACCGCAGGACCTTGACGCCACAACGGCGAGCCACATAGAAATGCCCAAACTCATGCACAGCCACCAGAATGACCAGGGCGACCAGAAACCAGATTATTGTCTGAATAAGAGCCACGGATTACCTCTCAGCGTGCTTCGATCAGGGATTGCGCCAGGCGTCTGGCCTCCTGATCCGCGGTTTGGACCACCAGCAGGTCCTCAGGTTCAGTCACAGGTACCCGCTCGAGCACGGATTCGATCACCTTGGGAATATCGGTAAAGCCGATCTGACGCTGCAGAAATGCCGCTACCGCCACTTCATTGGCCGCGTTGAGCAGCGCCGGCGCCGTACCGCCCTGCCCGGCCGCCTCCACCGCCAGCTTCAGCGCTGGAAAACGATCCAGATCCGGCGCTTCAAAGTCCAGCCGCGCGGTGTTGATCATGTCCAGACCGGAAACGCCCGAGGCGATACGCTCGGGCCAGGCGAGCGCGTGGGCGATGGGTGTGCGCATGTCCGGGTTCCCCAACTGCGCCAGCACCGACCCGTCCACGTACTCAACCATGGAGTGAATGATACTCTGCGGGTGGACAACCACCTCAATCTGCTCGGGCCGGGCACGGAACAGCCAGCATGCCTCGATCAATTCCAGCCCCTTGTTCATCAGGGTGGCGGAATCAACGGAAATTTTCTGCCCCATACTCCAGTTCGGGTGGGCACACGCCTGCTCGGGGGTAACAGCCTCAAGCTGCTGGCGGGAATACTCTCGAAAAGGACCGCCGGAGGCCGTCAACAGTATCTTCCGCACACCACAGGTCGCCAGACCTTCGCCCAGGCAATCCTGAGGGTGGGCGGGCAAACACTGGAAAATGGCGTTGTGCTCGCTATCAATGGGTAGGAGTGTCGCGCGATGCTGCTCGACCGCCCGGGTGAAGAGGGCACCGGCCATGACCAGTGCTTCCTTGTTGGCCAGCAACACCTTTTTACCCGCCTCTACCGCCGCCAGTGTCGGCACCAGACCGGCCGCCCCGACGATGGCCGCCATGACGGTATCAACGGCAGGCGCTGTCGCAACCTCACTCAGAGCCTGAGCACCCGACAGGACTTCGGTTTCGCTGCCCTTGGCCTTCAGCCACGCCTGTAGAGCCTCGGCTTCGGCGGGTTCGACCACGACCGCATAGCGGGGCCGATGGGTAAGGCAGACGTCCGCCAGCTTGCGCCACTGGGAAAACGCGGTGAGTGCATATACCCGGTAGCGATCCGGGTGCCGGGCCAATACGTCCAGGGTGCTGCTGCCGATTGATCCGGATGCGCCCAAAATAGTAACAAGCTGCATAGTGACCTCAGCCCTGGGGCCAGCCGCCGGCCAGCAGTGCCAGGGCAAATACCGGAGCGGCCGACGTCAGGCTGTCGACCCGATCCAGAACGCCGCCATGGCCCGGCAGCAGCGCGCTGCTGTCCTTGATACCCCGCTGGCGCTTGACCATGCTCTCGAGCAGGTCACCCAGCACCGAGACCAGGCTGGTCGGCAGAATGATCGCCAGCCAGAACAATACACTGCCCTGCCAGAAATACCCGACCAACAGTGCCAGCAGGATATTGGCCGCAACGCCGCCAGCAAACCCTTCCCAGGTTTTGCCCGGACTGACGCTGACCGCCAACTTATGTTTGCCCCACCGACGTCCGGCAAAGTAGCCACCGATATCCGCACAGGCCACAATAGCCACCAGCAACACCAGCAGCCACAGCCCGCTATCCTGAACGCGCAGGTACGACAGCCCCGCCCAGGCGGGAACCAGAACAAAGAACCCCATCAGGGCCCGCATCCAACGACTGTGCCAGAGCAGAGCACTACTGGGGTAGCCCTGTACCCACAGCAATGCCAGTGCCCACCAGACACAGCCCACCATCAGAATATTGCGAAACGCCAGACTCTGGCTCTCCATCAGCTCGCGGCTATCAAGGGCCTGATCCGGTAGATGATGAACGCCCAGATACGCCGCGCCCAGCCCCAGCAAGGCTCCGACCGCCAATACATAGACCCCGCGCTGCCAGCGCTTTGAGAGACCGGACAGGTTCGCCCACTCCCAGGCCCCGATCAGGGTGATGGTAGCGGCAAAGGCGGAGAAAAGTGGCCCCGGCAAAAACACCAGCGCGGCGACAAAAACACTGGCCAGCAGAACCGCCGTAATCACTCGCTGCTTAAGCATGTCTCGCCTCCCCGACGCGACCCGGCGCTTCCAGTTGATCTGCGGTCTTTCCGAACCGGCGCTGGCGTCGATAGAAGTCGTCAGCCGCGGCTTTGAGCTCATCGGCGCCAAAGTCCGGCCAGAGTAATTGACTGAAATACAGTTCGGCGTAGGCCGACTGCCAGAGCAGGAAGTTACTGATACGCACCTCGCCCCCCGTGCGAATCAACAGATCAGGGTCGGGCAGATCGCTCAGGCTGGTGTAGCGGTGTAAGGTGTGTTCATCGATATCGGCCGGGTCCAGGGTCCCGGCGGCGACCTGTTCCGCCATCTGGCGAGCGGCGTTGGCAATATCCCATCGACCGCCGTAGTCCGCGGCGATCACCAGCGTCGTATCACCCTCGCGGGTCATGGCCTCGGCATCGGCTATGGACTTTTGCAGAGAGGGACTGAAACGCTCGCGGTTGCCTACCACACGGAGCCGGATATTTTTCTTGCGAAGCTCTTTGGCCTCCTGCTTCAAATACCATTGAAACAGCGACATCAAGGCTTCCACTTCTTTCTTGGGACGCTTCCAGTTTTCACTGCTGAACGCGAACAGGGTGAGCACTTCAATGCCCAGGTCCTGGCAGGCGGTCATGATGTCCCGGATACGCTCGGCACCGACCTTATGACCGGCCACACCGGACAGTCCTCGCTGCTTGGCCCAGCGGTTGTTGCCGTCCATGATAATAGCGATATGGCGCAGGGAATTGCTGGTCACAAAAAACTCCTGGATCAGTTGCCGCGCGGGCCAAATGGGGCGGTCGGGAGGACCGCCCCACGGCTCAGATTTCCATCAGATCCGCTTCCTTGGCACTGAGAGCCTTGTCAATCTGAGCAATGTATTTATCGGTTATTTTTTGAATCTCGTCCTGAGCACGACGTTCGTCGTCTTCGCTGATTTCCTTTTCTTTGAGCAGCGCTTTCAAATCGGACAGAATGTCACGACGCACGCCACGCACGGCTACCCGGGCATTCTCGGCTTCGTTGCGCGCCTGCTTGATGTAATTCTTACGCGTCTCTTCGGTCAGCGGCGGCATCGGGATGCGAATCACCCCACCGTTGGTGGACGGATTCAGGCCGAGGTCCGACTTCATGATCGCCTTCTCGATCTCCGGAACCAACTGCTTTTCCCAAGGGTTGATGCTCAGAGTGCGGGCATCTTCCACGTTGACATTGGCCAACTGCGACAAGGGCGTTTCCGCGCCGTAGTAGGACACATGAATACCGTCCAGGATGCTCGGATGGGCACGGCCGGTACGGATCTTGTTGAAGTTATTGCCCAGCGCGTCGACCGACTTGGCCATACGGGTTTCGGCATCTTTTTTAAATTCATTCAGCATTGTTGTTGCCCTCTTCGATCAGGGTGCCCTCATTGCTACCGACCACAATGTTGAGCAGAGCCCCGGTTTTATTCATGCGAAATACCCGCACAGGCATATCGTGTTCCCGACAGAGGCAAATCGCGGTCAGATCCATCACACCCAGTTTGCGCTCCAGCACTTCGTCGTAAGTCAGGCGGTCGTACTTGGTGGCCGCCGGATCCTGCATCGGGTCTGCGGTGTAGACGCCATCTACCTTGGTGGCTTTGAGCACAATATCGGCCTCGACCTCGATAGCGCGCAAGCAGGCCGCCGAGTCGGTGGTAAAGAACGGGTTGCCGGTACCGGCCGAGAAAATCACCACCTCGCCCGAGGTCAGGGCGCGGTTGGCCTGGCGACTGTCGTAGTGTTCGACAATGCCACTCATGGGGATGGCGGACATCACCCGGGAAGAAATATTCGAACGCTCAAGTGCATCCCGCATGGCCAGAGCATTCATGACCGTCGCCAGCATGCCCATATGGTCACCGGTGACGCGATTCAGGCCGGCACTGCTGAGCGCCGCCCCGCGAAACAGGTTGCCACCGCCAATGACCAGGCCCACCTGAACACCGATGCCAACCAACTGGCCAATTTCCAGGGCCATTTTATCCAGTACCTTGGGGTCAATCCCAAAGCCCTCGGAGCCCATCAGCTCTTCGCCGCTGAGCTTCAACAGAATTCGTTTGTACTTCTTGTCGCGCGCGCTTGGCATACCAGGTTCTCCGCAAGGTGCTCATTCAGGTTAAGAAATTCGCCAGGCAGACCCAAATCAGGCCCACCTGGCGAGAGAGCTGCGGCGATTAACCTTTGGAAGAGGCCTTGACCTGAGCGGCCACTTCTTCGGCGAAATCGACGGTCTCTTTCTCGATACCCTCGCCCACTTCAAAGCGCACAAAGCTCTGGATGGTCGCACCTGCATCAGCCGCCAGCTTGCCCACTTTGATTTCGGGATTCTTGACGAACGGCTGCTCAACCAGGCTGCCTTCTTTCAGGAACTTGTTGATACGTCCCATCATCATCTTCTCGACGATTTCAGCCGGCTTGCCTTCCATATCCGGCTGAGCCTTGATGATTTCCTTCTCTTTTTCAACCAGCTCAGCGGGCATGTCGTCCGGGTTGATGACCTGGGGGTTTACCGCAGCCACGTGCATGGCCACATCGCGTGCCAGCTCGGCATCGCCACCGCCCTGCAGTTGGGTAACCACCGCAATGCGGTTGTTGGAGTGAACGTAACCATCGACCACACCACCTTCTACCACGGCGGCGCGACGTACAGTGATGTTCTCACCAATTTTCTGTACCAGCGCTTCACGGTCGCCTTCCAGCTCGCCGCTCATCAGGGCCGCCACGTCGCTCTGCTTGTCGGCGAAGGCCTTGTCCAGCACCTTGCTGACGAACGCCAGAAAGCCTTCATCGCGGGCGACGAAGTCGGTTTCACTGTTCACTTCCAGAACCACGGCATAGCTGTTGTCATCGGCCACCTTGACGGAAACCACACCGTCAGCGGCGGTACGACCGGCCTTTTTGGCGGCTTTCAGGCCACTGGCCTTACGCAGGTTCTCAATCGCCACTTCAACGTCGCCATCGGCTTCGTTCAGGGCCTTTTTACACTCCATCATGCCGAGCCCGGTACGCTCGCGCAGCTCCTTAACCATTGACGCAGAAATCGCTGCCATGTCGCTATCCTCTTGAAATGGGTCTAACTCAGTATTCGAAAAAAGGGGGCCGCCGTCTGGCCTGCCCCCTTGTCTTGTGCCGATCGGCCAGGAGCCGGATTACTCGGACGCGGCTTCGCCTTCGGCGGGCACGTATTCGTCTTTGTTGGGCACAGCAGACGCTTCTTTCGCCCCTTCCAGGCAGGCATCTGCCATGGCGGAAACGTACAGCTTGATGGCGCGGATGGCGTCATCGTTGCCCGGGATGACATAGTCGATGTCGTCCGGGTTGCTGTTGGTGTCTACGATACCGATGATCGGCAGGCCCAGCTTTTTGGCTTCCTGAACGGCAATGCGCTCGTGGTCAACATCAACAATGAACAGGGCATCGGGCAGGCCGTTCATGTCTTTGATACCACCGATGGAGTTCTCCAACTTGTCCATCTCGCGAGTGCGCATCAGCGCTTCTTTCTTGGTCAGCTTGTCAAAGGTACCGTCCTGGCTCTGGGCTTCCAGATCGCGGTAGCGACGGATAGAGGCGCGGATGGTCTTGTAGTTAGTCAGCATACCACCGAGCCAGCGGTGGCTGACGTAGGGCATACCGGCACGCTCGGCCTGCTCTTTGATGGTCTTCTGGGCGGCACGCTTGGTACCGACGAACAGTACCTTCTTCTTCTGGGCGGCCATCTTCTTGACCACGTCCATCGCTTCAGCGAAGGCCGGTACGGTCTTTTCCAGATTGATGATGTGGATCTTGTTGCGGGCACCGAAGATGAAACGGTTCATCTTGGGGTTCCAATAGCGGGTCTGGTGGCCGAAGTGGGCACCAGCCTGCAGCATATCGCGCATGCTTACTGTAGGCATTTTGTCATTCCTATCGGGTTGGGCCTCCATACACCCCGCCAGCCAACCCACTGAAACCAGTGAGCACCCAGGCTGAACGTGACGGTGTATGTGTGACGTTCATGGTTTATTGACCGCCCGTTTGACCGGGTCGGCACTCCGCGGACGTGCATGGCACTGGCCGCGGAGCCGCGCTTTATACCATAATTTGTCGGCGAGTGGAACCCGAACAAGATCACTCCCCCGCCCTGGCCGTTGCGCCGGGACAATCGCTGATGTCTAATAGTCACCGTGACACTAAATGGCCAATCCCCCCTTAATTGGCAGGCTATACACGAATACTGAACGTTGAGAGAGCAACCGAATGAAAGAGACCTGGCGCTGGTTTGGCCCCAATGACACCGTATCCCTCGAGCAGATCGCCCAGGCCGGCGCCACCGGCGTGGTGACGGCACTGCACGACATTCCCACCGGGGAAGTCTGGCCATTGAAGGCAATCCTCGAGCGCAAGGCACTGATTGAGGCGCGGGGCCTGGAATGGTCCGTGGTTGAGAGCGTGCCGCTGCACAACGACATCAAGACCCGTAGCGGCGATTTTGAGCGACACATCGACAATTATCGGGAAACGCTCACCAACCTCGCCGCCGCCGGAATTCACGACGCCTGCTACAACTTCATGCCGGTGGTCGACTGGACCCGAACCAACCTGGACTACGAGCTGGCCAATGGCAGCCGCGCGCTGCGCTTCGAAATGGCCGATTTTGCCGCCTATGACCTGCACATTCTCCAGCGTCGCGACGCCGAGGCCAGCTACACAGCGGACATTCTCAAACGGGCCGAGCAACGCTTCCGGGCCATGACGGATGCCGAGAAAGTCCAGCTGGAGAAAAACATCATTGCCGGACTGCCCGGCGGAGAGGGCTCCTACGATCGCGCCGGTATTCGAGTGGCGATCGAGCAGTTTATTGCCCTCGGGGAGGATGGCATGCGCGCCAACCTGATCCAGTTTCTCAAAGACGTCACCCCGACCGCCGAGTCCGTAGGCTTGCGCCTGGCGATCCACCCGGATGACCCACCCTTCTCGCTCTTCGGGCTGCCGCGCGTGGTGTCGACCGCCGCCGATGCCCGCGCTCTGCTTGACGCCGTACCCAGCGAGGCCAACGGCCTCACCCTGTGTGCCGGCTCCTATGGTGCCCGGGCCGACAACGACCTGGTCGCCATGGCCCGGGAGTTCGGTTCCCGCATCTATTTTGTGCACCTACGCAACATCCGGCGCGAGGCCGATGGCTCTTTTTACGAGTCGGACCACCTAGGCGGCGATAACGATATGGTCGGGCTGATCCGGGCCCTGCTGGAAGAAGAACGGCGCCGACGCAAGCACCACAGCCAATTGCCGGAAATCGCCATGCGCCCGGACCACGGCCACCTGATGGCTGAGGAGATCGGCCGCCCCGGCATCAACCCCGGATACTCTTACGGTGGTCGTATGAAGGGGCTGGCGGAGCTGCGCGGGGTCATTCACGCGCTGGAGTACGTGGATACGGCCGCCTGAGGGCGGCCCCTCCCAGGCTGTCAGACACTGCCCAGATCGTTTAGAATGGTGCTTTTCCTATCAATCTAGCGAGTAGACATGTCTGTCAGCATCAAAACCCCGGAAGAAATCGAGAAAATGCGCGTCGCCGGCCGCATGGCCGCCGAGGTGCTGGAACTGATCGAACCCCACGTCCAGCCCGGTGTGACCACAGCCGAGCTGGACCGAATCTGCCACGACCACATCGTCAACGAGCAGAACGCCATTCCGGCATGCCTCAACTACCGGGGCTTCCCGAAATCCATCTGCACCTCCATTAACCAGGTGGTCTGTCACGGCATCCCGTCGGAGAAGAAGGTGCTCAAAAACGGGGATATCGTCAATATTGACGTGACCGTGATTTATGACGGCTACCACGGCGACACCAGCAAAATGTACTTCGTCGGCAAGCGCCTGCCCCACGCCGAGCGACTGGTCCAGGTGACTCAGGAGTGCCTTTATAAAGGTATTGAAATGGTCAAACCCGGTGTCAAGCTGGGCGACATTGGCCATGCCATCCAGCAGCACGCCGAAAGCAACCACTACTCGGTGGTGCGGGAGTACTGTGGCCACGGCATTGGCGCGGTCTTCCATGAGGACCCACAGGTACTGCACTACGGACGCCCGGACACGGGACTGGAGCTCAAGGAGGGCATGACCTTCACCATTGAGCCCATGATCAACGCCGGCAAGCGCCACACCAAAACCAAAGGCGACGGCTGGACCGTGGAAACCAAGGACGGTCGGCTTTCGGCCCAATGGGAGCATACCCTTGCGGTAACCAAAGATGGCGTTGAAGTACTGACGGCCCGGCGCGAAGAAGACTTCTGATCATGGATACCGCCGCGCTGCCCTACTTCGAACGTCCACTGTTCTTTTTCGATCAGGCGCGCTTTCGCCGCGCTCTGGCAGAGCAGCCCGTCATCACCGTTTTCAAGGACGCCATCACCGCTGCCAATCGACAGTTTGATGCACGTTTCCGCGAGGGCGAGGATATTCGCGCACTGGTTCACGAGCGCGCCCTGTTTGTCGACTGCATGCTCCACTACGCCTGGCATCGCAACCGCTGGCCCCTGGGCATCAGCCTGGAGGCCGTTGGGGGCTACGGCCGCTGTGAGCTCCACCCGCACTCCGATATCGACCTGCTGGTGCTGACCGGCAACGATAATATTCGAGACCGCTGCCAGGAGCAGATCGAGCAATTGCTCACCTTTCTCTGGGACATCGGCCTGGAGATCGGTCACAGCGTCCGCTCCCTGGAAGAGTGCGTCGGCTATGCCCGCAACGATATTACCGTCGCCACCAACCTGATGGAATCCCGAACTCTGGTGGGCGACAGCTCGCTGCGCATTCAATTGATGCAGGAAACCGCCCCCGACCAGCTCTGGCCCGCGGACGATTTTTTCCGGGCCAAATGGCAGGAGCAGATTCAGCGCCACCAGAAGTACAACGATACCGAATACAATCTCGAGCCCAACATCAAGAACGCCCCGGGCGGCCTGCGCGACATCCAGATGATCGGCTGGGTGGCCAAGCGCTTCTTTCAGGTGCGGACGCTCAAACAGCTCGAGGGCAAGGGTTTTTTCACCGAGGAAGAATTCTCCCTGCTACAGAGCGGTGAAGAGTTCCTCTGGCGGGTCCGCTATGGCTTGCACCTGATTGCCGGCCGCGCCGAAGAGCGCCTGCTGTTTGATCACCAGCGAGAACTGGCGGCCATGTTCGGTTATCAGGACAACAGCGAAAGTCTGGCGGTGGAGCAGTTCATGCACCGCTACTACCGTCTGGTGATGTCCCTGCGCGAGCTGAACGATGTGCTGCTGCAATTTCTGCACGAAGTCATCCTGCAGAGAGGTGTCAATAAAAATGTGACCGCTCTTAATGAACGCTTCCAGCTTCGCGATCACTACATTGAGGCCGCGCACATCTATGTCTTCGAGGAAACGCCCTCAGCGCTTCTGGAAATCTTCGTGCTGATGGCCAAACACCCGGAAATTCAGGGGGTACGGGCTTCCACCATTCGCCTGATCCGCGAAAGCCGTCACCTGATCGACGACGACTACCGCCGAAACCCCACCAATACCCAACTGTTTCTGGAGCTGTTCCACCACCCAGAGGGCCTGGTAGAGCAGCTCAAACGGATGTCCCGCTACGGCATTCTCGGGCTGTACCTGCCGGAGTTCGGACTGGTCACCGGGCAAATGCAACACGACCTGTTCCACATCTACACCGTGGATGCGCACACTCTGAAGGTCATGCAGAACATGTGCGACTTCTGGGCGCCGGATGCCAAAGAAGAGTTTCCTATCGCCGCCCATGTAATCAAACGACTCCCCAAGCCGGAGCTGCTCTACATCGCCGGCCTGTACCACGACATTGCCAAGGGACGCGGCGGAGATCACTCCACCCTTGGCGCCGTGGACGCCGAGGATTTCTGCCAACGCCACGGGTTGTCACCGCGGGAGACCCGGTTGATCTGCTGGCTGGTGGAACAACACCTGCTCATGTCCGCGGTGGCCCAGAAGCAGGACATCTCCGACCCCGATGTGATTCACGATTTTGCCCTGCGGGTGGGCGACCAGCAGCGTCTGGACTACCTGTATACCCTGACGGTCGCCGACATCAACGGCACCAACAAGGAACTCTGGAACACCTGGCGGGCCAGCCTGATGCGCCAACTCTATATGGAAACCAAGCGGGCGTTGCGCCGGGGCCTGGAAAACAACATTGATAAGCACGAGCTGATCGAAGAAACCCAGCAGTCCGCCCTACGCAAACTCGAGCGCAAGGGCATTTCCGCAGACACCGCCTGGCAACTGTGGAGCGACATGGGTGAAGAGTATTTCATGCGCGAGACGGCACTGGATATTGCCTGGCACAGCGAGGCGATGATCCAGCACACCGACGACACACCGCTCATCCTGATCAAGAAGACCACCAACCGGGAGCTTGAAGGCGCGACCCAGATTTTCGTGCGCAGCAAAGGCCGCAAAAACGTCTTCGCCGCCGTGGCCACAGCCCTGGATCAATTGAACCTGAACATTCAGGATGCCCGCATTTACAACTCAAACAGCGGCTACACGGTGGACACCTTTTTTGTTCTGAACCAGGACGGCGAACCGCTGGGCGACGACCCAAAGGTACTCAAGCGCATCCAGGAGGCCCTGCTGGATGAGTTGCGACTGGTGGATGATTATTCCGAGGTCATCAGCCGCCGCACGCCCCGCCGCCTGAAGCACTTTACGATGCCCACCCGCACGAGCTTGAGCAACGATATGATCAGTGGCTATACGGTGCTGGAGGTGATCAGTCCGGACCGCCCGGGTTTGCTGGCGTGTATTGGCCGGGTTTTTCTGCAGTTTGATATTCTGTTGCAGAATGCCAAAATCGCCACGTTGGGCGAGCGGGTGGAGGATGTGTTTTTCATCACCGATAACGAGGGCGAGCCCTTGAGCGACCCGGCGCTGTGCGAGGCACTACAGCGGGAAATCTGCGAACAACTGGACAAGCGCGCCACCAAAACCTCAGCGTCGGTGGTGAACTTCTAGGTTCCGTGGCTTATGGAAAGTCCGGCGGCTGTGGGGTACACCCTTTGGAGACCCGCCGTGAACCCATCCATGGGGGCTTCTCGTCGGCATCCATGCCTCCGAGAGGCTCCAAAGGGTGTACCCCACATCCGCCTCAGTGCCATTGGCAAACTTTCATGGTGCAATTATTTACTAACGTGCTATCTCCAAGCAAGTATCGGTGTGGCACAGCGGAGGGAGCGCCGTAGGGTGGCTAGGGGGTGAATCCCGTCATCCACCGTTCGTGATCGTCGCGCGTTTGCTATTGGCAATGAGGGGCGATTTGGGGTGAGCTGTTCTCAGACCGTGGAGCGGGGGACCCGCGATGCGAGCCCCCAGGGGCCGCTACTTGGCTCCTGCCATCGCGGCATTCGTGCATCCATGCACATCATGGGTTTACGGCGTGTCTGAGAACAGCTCACCCCAAAGCGGACCGGACTAAACGCTACCGCCAAAGGTTTAATCACCACATTCACTCAAGAACCAGAAATCCAATGAACCCAGACCTGAATCAACTGCACCCTTATCCGTTTGAAAAGCTCGCTAAACTGAAAGCAGGGGTAGAGCCGCCGGAACACCTATCGCATATCGCACTCTCCATTGGTGAGCCCAAACACCAGCCGCCGGCGTTCGTGCTCGACACCCTGAGTCAGAACCTCAATCGCGTCGCCAACTACCCCGCGACCAAAGGCCTGCCGGAGCTGCGTCAGTCTATTGCCCAGTGGGCCGAAAAACGCTTTGCACTGAGGTCGGGGCAACTCGACCCCGAGGCGCAGGTCCTCCCCGTGAACGGCACCCGTGAAGCCCTGTTCGCTTTCGCCCAGGCCGTTGTGGACCGCACCGCTGATAACCCGTTGGTGGTCAGCCCCAACCCGTTCTACCAGATCTACGAGGGCGCCGCCCTGCTCGCCGGAGCGCGCCCGGCGTTTCTGAACTGTACCGCCGAGAACCACTATATTCCCGACTTTGCGGCCGTCGACCCGGACACGTGGAAACACTGCCAGCTCCTGTACCTATGCTCCCCGGGCAACCCCACCGGCGCGGTATTAACGCTCGAGCACTGGCGCACCCTGTTGGAGTTGGCCGACGAGTACGATTTTGTGATTGCCTCGGACGAATGTTACTCCGAACTCTACTTCGACGAACAGGCACCCCCGCTTGGGTTGTTACAGGCCTGCACCGAGCTCGGCCGTGAAGACTTCAGCCGTTGCGTGGTTTTTCACAGCCTGTCCAAACGCTCCAACCTGCCGGGCTTGCGCTCGGGTTTTGTGGCCGGTGATGCGTCGATTCTCGCGGAATTTTTGCGTTACCGGACGTACCACGGCTGTGCCATGCCGGTGCCCTCACAACTGGCGAGCATCGCGGCTTGGGAAGATGAGGCGCATGTGCGGGCGAACCGGGATCTGTATCGCCAGAAGTTCGCGGCGGTGCTGGAGGTCCTGGACGGTTGTATGGACGTTGCCAAACCGGAAGCGGGCTTTTATCTCTGGCCGCGCACGCCGGTGGACAGTGAGACGTTTGCCCGGGAGTTGTTTGCCCAACAGAATATTACCGTCCTCCCCGGCAATTACCTGGCCCGCGACACCGAAACCGGCAACCCGGGCGACCATTATGTCCGAATGGCATTGGTAGCTTCCCTCGACGAGTGCGTCGAAGCTGCACATCGAATCAAGAGGTTTATGGCTCAATACGAGGTAAGAGCGTTGTAGGAAGTGCTGCGGGAAGGTAGGGCCCTTCGGGACACGCTGTGAATACATCCCTGTACGCTCTGCACCGGCCGGTCCCCTTCGCGCTCCCGGCGCTTCGGGACACTTCCCACATCCATGTGGGGCGTCCAAGGCCGGTGACGGTCCCGAAGGGCCCTACCTTCCCTCCGCGGTGCAATCCGTCTAGTTCCGGGAACTAGAGAGTTTAAGCCTCAAAACTTTTGACTGTAGCTGAAGCCACGACACTTTCTTAGTGGCACTGAGGCGGATGTGGGGTACACCCGTTGGAGACTCTCGGACGCCTACATGGAAGTAGGTGTTAGAGCGACGCAGGAAGCCAAAGCCGAGGCATGGATGCCGACGAGAAGCCCCCAGGGATGGGTTCACGGCGGGTCTCCAACGGGTGTACCCCACAGCCGCCGGTCTAGATGATCACCAAGATACTTTTAAAGAACGATGACTCAAGATATGACAAAGCCGGAAAATTTAAAGAAACCCGAACGAGTCGAGTTCATTTTGAATCGGCTCCAGGAACTGTACCCTGAGCCGCCGATACCGCTCGATCACAAAGACCCCTACACCCTACTGGTCGCTGTGCTGCTGTCCGCCCAATGTACCGACGAACGGGTCAACCAGGTCACCCCACATTTGTGGCAACTCGCCGACAACCCCGCAGACATGGCCAAAATACCCGTCGAAGACATCCAGGCCGTCATCCGCCCCTGCGGACTCTCGCCTCAGAAAGCCAAGGCCATCTCCACACTGTCCCAGATACTCATCGACGAACACAACGGCGAAGTACCCGCTGACATAGACGCCCTGGAAAAACTGCCTGGCGTCGGCCACAAAACCGCCAGCGTCGTCATGAGTCAGGCCTTTGGCGTGCCCGCGTTCCCGGTAGACACCCACATCCACCGGCTCGCCCAACGCTGGGGACTGACCAACGGCAAAAATGTCACCCAAACCGAAAAAGACCTCAAACGCCTGTTTCCCAAAGACCGCTGGAACGCCCTGCACCTGCAAATCATCTACTATGGACGCGAGTACTGTTCCGCGCGGCGCTGTGATGGTACCGTGTGCGACATTTGCCGGACCTGCTATCCAGCACGCAAACATCCCAAAAAAGTACACAAACCCTGAACCACCGGCACTCAATCCCAGACTGAAGGACACACAGGATGACCGCTCTACTCAAACACCTGCACCTGCTCTTTGTGTTACTCTCATTTATCGGTTTCTTTACCCGGGGCATCTGGATGATGCAGGGCTCTGGCTTGCTAAAACGCAAGTGGGCTCGGGTGCTCCCCCATATCAATGACACCCTGCTACTGGTCAGCGCCGTTGCCCTGGCTGTTGTCATGGGTTACTCGCCGGGCGATCACCCCTGGTTGATGACCAAAATCATCGCTCTGTTTATCTACATCGGTGTGGGCGTGCTGGCTTTCCGGCACCCCAAAAAGCCCGTGCGGGTCGCCGCCTGGCTGATCGCGCTCGGGATTTTCCTCTACATTGTCAGCGTTGCCCTGTTCAAGCACCCGCTGGGCTTTTTGCTGACGCTGAACGCCTAAGTCGCCGCCCGTGGCCGACTACGCGCCCACCTCCTGGCGACGGCTGGCACTATTCGCGCTGCTGTTTGTCCTGCTGACCGCCGCCGGGTTCTATTCCGTCTGGGGTCAGTTTGCCGGGCGGGAACTGACCTTCGATACCCGTCTGCTGGAACCCTGGGTGCTGCTGTCGCTGCTGGGGCTGCTGGCCGTTTATTACCTCAGTGATGCACTCCGCTTGGGATACACCCTGCAAGCCCTGGGACACCGGGTCCCGCTACGAAGCCTGCTATCACTCGTTTTCATCAACCTGTTTTTTTCCAATATCACACCCATGGCTACCGGTGGCGGTTTTGCGCAAATCTGGTATCTGCGCCGCGAGGGCGTTCCTGTTGGTCATGCGACCGCCGCCACAACCATGCGCACCCTACTGGCGGTGGCGTTTATTTTTACCCTGGCGCCCCTGTGCCTGCTGACCCTGGACGTATTCAGCGAAGGCACCCTTGGAAAAAACATAGGGTGGGCGCTGGCAGGCTTTGTGGTGTTGTACCTGGGCTTTTTTGCGCTAGTGCTATTTCGCACCCGCTGGCTGATTGGCCTGGTGAGTGTTCTGTTACAACAGCTCCGCCGCTGGCATGGACTCAGTGAGCGCCGCCACCGCCGCTGGCAGTTCCACCTGCGCCGGGAAATGTTGAGATTCGCACACGCGTTTCGCGAGTATGGCTCCGGTAACCACTGGGCGGTGTTCGCCTCCATTCTGTTTACGGCACTTTTCCTGTTGAGCCTGTTCAGCTTTCCCGCGCTGCTACTTTGGGCTCTGGACTACTCGGTCAGCTACGTGAACATTCTCGGGTTGCTTCTGGTGACGACCTTTATCATGTATTTTTCACCGACCCCCGGCGCCTCAGGTATTTCTGAGGGAGTATTTGGCCACTTCTTTCGGTCCTTGATTGGCGGTCCCCACTTGTTGCTGGTGACCCTTGCCTGGCGAGCACTGACCATCTACCTGGGTATGGCCATCGGACTGGTGCTGTTCAAGCGAACCCTGGCCAACAATCTTTTACGCGACGCCCAACGGAATAAACGGTAATGAAAGCGCCACGCCTGATGAAATGGCTGTTCTATCTGAATTTGACGATCGTCGGCTTCCTGATCGGCTACAAGCTCTACCTCAACCTGGACCGCCCCGAGTACAACAGCCTGCACACGGAACAGCTACGCCTACTCAAAGATAACCTCGAATCCCGGGATGACTACCAGTTCGCGGTGGTAGGGAACATCAACAACTCGGTGGGTGTGTTTGAAAAGCGCATAATTCCAACCCTGAATCAGTCCGGCGTGAACTTTATGGTCTCCGCCGGCAATGCCGTCAGTGGCGGCGGTGAAGACAAATACCGTGCACTCCACGGCACTCTGAGCCACCTGGACATTCCCTACCTGCTGACGTTTGGTGAACAAGAGCACGAGGACTTCGGTAGCTTCCGGTTTTACGAGCATTTCGGTCCCTATTTCTACAACTTCAAACTGGGAGACAGTCAGTTCATTTTTCTGGACAGCACCGGAAAAACCCCCTGGCGCTGGCAGATTGAATGGCTTAAGGGGTTGCTGGGCGACGCCCAGTCAGGCCCGGTATTCCTCTTCCTTGGGCATCCCCTCTATCCGGTCGAGCATGAGCTGCTGTTCGAGCGGGAAGACCAATACCTGCAGGACCCCACATTCAAGGATGCACTGCTTGGCCTCATTCACCAGCATGACGTCACGGCGGTGTTTTCGGCCAACCTGCCGCTCTATTCCAGACAAACCCATCAGGACACTCACTTCATTACCACGGGCGGTGGTGGCGGACTGGTACTGAACGATGACGTCAGCTTTTATCACTACGTCAAGGTCGCCGTGTCGGGTCGCGATGTGGAAATCAACATGGAGCGCCTTGACGTGGGCCAGCACCCGCTGCTCTCCACGCTGGAGAGCTTATGGTTTTTCATCTATTCGCTGTTCTATGTCGGGTACGTCAACTTCATCCTCCTGGTCAGCGCTTTCACGGTAATCGCCATCAAGCTCTACCAGCGCATTGTGGTCGGGCATGACTACTACCCGGACTTTGATCTGGACCCCACCCCATGGCAGAACGCCCCCCTGCGAGTGGCCATGTTTACCAACAACTATCTACCGTTTATCGGCGGGGTACCGCTGTCGATTGAACGGCTGCGCCGCGGGCTGATTGCCCTGGGAAATTCCGTACTGGTGGTGGCACCGCGTTATCGACGTCAGGACCCCGAGGAATCCGGTGTGGTTCGCGCCCACTCACTGCTGACACTCGGTGTTCGGGGCGAGTTCAGGCTCCCCAATATTTTCCTGAAACGGATTCGTCGTGCGGTGCGGGACTTCAAGCCGGACCTCATTCATGTCCATCATCCGATATGGATGGGCTCTCTCGGGCTCTGGCTGGCCCGACGCCTGGACATACCTTCGGTCTACACTTACCACACCCGGCTCGAGCACTACGCCCACTTCGTACCGCTCCCCGGTGCGCTGTTCCGCAACCTGATTTCGCACGGATTGATCAAACGCTTTGCCAATCGATGCAGCGGGGTCATCGTACCCACCAACTCCGCCGAGGATTACCTGCGTATGATCGGGGTGAAAACGCCCATTTTTGTACAGCCCACCGGCATTGACTACGACCGTTTTCAGACGGTAGACGATGCGGCCTTGGCACGACTTCGCCAGCAATACTCTCTGGAAGGGAAGCGGGTTCTGATCAGCGTATCCCGATTGTCGACAGAGAAGAACATCGATTTTCTGCTCGATGCCGTGGCTCGGCTCAAAGACCAGACCAGAACGCCCTTTCATTTATTGATGATTGGCGACGGACACGAACGACACCGCCTGCAACAGCGAATCGAACAAGAGGCACTGGCCGACCATATCACGCTGGTGGGCGGGATCGCCCCGGAGGACATGGCCACTTACTACCGCCTGGGCGACCTCTTTGTCTTCGCTTCCAAATCGGAAACCCAGGGAATGGTCATTCTCGAGGCCATGGCCGCGTCCCTGCCCGTTGTCGCGGTGCGCTCCAGCGGCGTTGATGATGTCGTCCGGGAGGATGAAAACGGCTATAAAACGCCCGATAACCTGGAGGTCTGGTGCCAGCGGGCCCGCCAGTTGATCGAGGACGATACGCACCGTGATCTTCTTTCCCGGCAAGCACAATCGTTTGCACAGCAGTATTCCACCGACGCCTTTGCGCGGAACGTGAAAGGAATTTACAGTTGGCTGATGGCCGCTCACCATCAACATAAAAACCATTCAGAGTGGTAAAGCCACTTTCTTTACAGCAAAAACTTATAAGTTTCCGTTATCTAGACTGATTTCTAATAACAAAGGTGGGTTGAGTAGCCTACCGTTGACGGTGTCGCCAAAATGTCATATACAAGGCACTACGCTGTACAAAATTCATAACAAACCACTGGCGCGACTATGAAAAAACTATTTATTCTACTCAGTCTTCTGGTGTGTCTACCCAGCCAGGCCTGCGATGAAACCTGCAAGCGCGAGGCGGCCATGGAAGAGCACGGTGTCAAATTCCCCAGCTACCTTACGGCGTCCTACTGTCAGGACACCAGCGTCGCATTTCTTTTACGCGCGCGGGAGAGTCTGCAAAGCTATCGGGATGAGAAGCTGACCACCGGCCATAAAGGCGGGATGCGCAACATCAGCAACTTCCTGAAGCAGCGCAAGCAATGGCTTGAAGAGTGTGACCAGTATCTCGCCCTGACCGGTCAGGGACGGGTATTCCGCGATGAGGCCACCACCCAGAATATTCTGACGGCCATCGATTCAACCACGGCGGAACTCGACCGTCTGGTCGCCAGCGGAGGCGGTGTTCACGCGCCCGCCAGTCAGGCGGAAATGGCGGGTGTGCGGATGGATCAGTTGTTTATGGTGGTCGACAACCACAGGACCGATCTTCAATTGCGTGGTCAACTGGTAATCCGTTAATCCCTCTTTTTGAGCGACAGCTTGGGCCGCGCGGGGCGGTCCTTGCGCTGCTCAGCAAACTGTTTGGCACTTTCTTCCGCCCGACGGGCGCGACTGTTCACGACGGTAGAGCGCTTCTGGAAGCCAGCGTCCGAGCCATTGGCGGCCGCAGCCAGCGCCTCCATACCCGAGCGTAGCAGGCGTGCCTGATCGGCAAAGCTCAACCCTTGCGGATAGTTTGCCGGCGCGACCCCGGAGGGGTTGCGTACATCCCCCTCCACTTCCAGACTGAAACCGCTCGGGTGCTCCGCCCGGCCTCGGGCCAGATCCAGGGTCCAGGTTTGGTAATCCAGGGATTCCATGGGTCAATCTCCGTTGGGGGAAGTGGCAGCCGCGCCCTTCCAGATCACGATTTGGTGGCAGCCCGACGCTGGCGCGCCGGCGGCGCGGCGCCAATGTGGGCTTCGTTGCGCTGACGCGCCAGTTCAATCTGTTTCTGCCGCTCAGCGAAGCGGGCCTTCTGGTCGTCCGTCAGTTGGTGGTAACAACGCGGGCAACTGACGCCTTTCATATACTCTGGCGCCTGCTTGTCTTCTTCCGTGATCGGGTGACGACAGCCATGGCACTGGTCATAGGTGCCGGGCTCAAGGCGGTGATTGACCGCGACACGGTTATCAAACACAAAACATTCACCCCGCCAGAGGCTCTCCTCCTCAGGGACCTCTTCCAAGTATTTGAGAATACCGCCCTGCAAGTGGTACACCTCATCAAAGCCTTGGGCTTTCATATACGCCGTGGCCTTCTCGCACCGAATGCCGCCCGTGCAGAACATGGCCACTTTCTTGTAGCGCGAAGGGTCGAGGTTATCCTGCACGTATTGGGGGAATTCGCGGAATGTCTCGGTCTGCGGGTCGAGCGCCCGTTCAAAACTCCCGATCGCATACTCATAATGGTTGCGGGTATCGATAACGAGTACCTCGGGGTCGGAGATCAGCGCGTTCCAGTCGCTCGGCGGCACGTAAGTGCCCACGCTCTGGCGAGGATCAATCCCCTCCACGCCCATGGTCACGATTTCCTTCTTAAGTTTGACCTTCATGCGGTAAAACGGCTGTTCATCGCTTGGAGACTCCTTGTGCTCCAGATCCGCCAATCGCGGGTCCGAGCGCAGGTAGTCGAGCAAACCATCGATGCCTTCCCGGGAGCCGGCAACCGTGCCGTTGATGCCTTCGTGGGCCAGCAGCAGCGTGCCTTTCAGACCCAACGCCACACAGCGCTCCCGCAGGGGATCGCTGATCTCCTGGAAGTCCGGCAGAGAGGCAAATTTATACAGGGCGGCAACAACGAAAGCACTCATGGGAAGAAAATAAACCTCGGGGAACTGACAGAAAGCGCGCATTATAAACGCTTAAATTTTGAACAACCAGCGTCAACCGGTGAATTGACGGGTCAATTCACCGGATTTCAGGACTTCGCGCCACCGCCCAGACAGGGAGGCGAGCCCGGGACCTGATTCGCATCGCGCCACTCCTCTGGGCTGTAGGTGTGCAGCGCCAGGGCATGGACGGGACCTCGTAACTGCTCGGTGAGCGCTCCATAGACCGCCTGATGACGCTGCACCTGCCGCTTGCCAACAAAGGCCCCAGAGACCAACACGACCTTGAAATGACTCTCTGAGCCGGGGGGCACATTATGCTGGTGGCTCTCATTGAGCACCTCCAGATGGAGGGGCTCGAAAGCCTCCGTCAAAGCACGGTTGATAGACGCTTCTACCGGTTTCATACACTACTCCACAAAATTTGTCGGCATTTTACCGTTTGCCGACTACACTGTGTTAATTCAACTCTCAAAAAACGATTGACCGCCATGCACCGCCCAGACGCTATTTTCATCAACCGCCGCCGCGGACCAGACCGCCGCCGGGAACCGGATCCCTGCGCCGACATGCCCCTGGATCTGTATCATCGCAAACGCCGGAAATCACTGGATCGGCGCACCCCGGGCCGCTCGCTGGAACAGGACTACTACGCCTACTTCAGCGAGGGTGGCCTCTACTCCCACCATTGAGGCTCCATCAGCGGTGGGCCCGCTTCAGGCGACGACATCCAGCGCTCGCAACACCTCGGAGGTGATGGGATAGACCGGGTAGTCACGGAAAAAATCCGCCAGATCGAAGGCCTCCAACACCCGTTCGCTGTAGTCCCGATGCCGGGCTCGCGCGGCATCAAAGCCGCGAAACTGCAGTTGCTGCAAGCATTCCGGACACACCCTCCAGGGCCAGGGGTCCGGCTCCGGTAACCGGGTGGCCACCGACAAGCGCAGATCCGGTTGCTGCCGTCGCAACTGTTGCAACGTCCGGCAGTACGCGAGGTGGTAGCCCGGCGCCGCCCAACTCTGTCCCGGCGCCTGCCCCCATACCAGAACCCGGCTGTTTTTATACGCCAGCGTATAATCGTGCAGACACCGTAAGGCCGACCAGCTCAGCGTCAGGCCCGTGAGGAGCTCTTCCCGCTCCCGGGCGGTGAGGTGCAGTTGAGGATCAAAAAACTCGAACGCCCCCAATTGCTCTGCCCCAAGCGAGGCCCGCAACCGGTTGAACGGCTCGAACTCCAGAAAATCCGGCAGCTTCACGAGCGCTCCTCACTGAGCAATCCTTCGATACGGGATTCCGCATCGGTGCGCAGCCGGAACTCCACCCGACGGGAGCGGATCTCGTCTTCCTGGCCGTTTCGGGTCACCACCTTGGAGGAGGACAGTCCATTGGCGGTCAGGTGCGCCTTGATCCAGGCTCGCTCCGACTCCACGTCCGGCAGGCTGAGCAGGTAGGCCAAGGTCGTGCGGGTTCGAGCCTGGGAAAGCGCCATATTGCGAATGTAGGCCTCCCGCTCCGGTAGATTGCCCCAGTCGCTGGAAGTGTGGCCTTCAATCCGCACCTCGAGAATGTCGTCCCGGTATTTGGGGGAGGTGATGATCGCCAGGTAGCGCGGGAAGAAGTCGGACAATATCGCCTCAAACGCGGGACGCAGGGTGTCTTCCCCCTGGGGAAAGAGTACTTCGGTATCGTAAAAACGCAGGCTGAGGTCCCTGTTGAGTTCGGCTCCCCAGCGCGGCAGATCGTCTCCGAATTCTTCCTGAAGGTCGTCGTACAACTGGGTTCTCAGACGGTCGTAGAGCACCGCCACATCGCGAATTTTACGGCTCTCGATCTCGAGCTGAACCATATAGACCACGGCAATCAACAGGAACACCATCATCAGTCCCCCCATCAGATCACTGACGGAGACCCAGTGCTCCTCGTGCTCTACATCATGGTTGGGTCGGGGTGCGAGCGGATTTTGCTGGTTTGGACGCTGAGTCATGAGTGGTATCGGGGCCATTGGAATCAGTAACCGCGCCGCTGGCCTGAACCAGGGCGCGCAACTTGTCGGTCAGCGGTGAATAGTCGTTGACGAACTTCTCGGACAGTGAGGTCAATTGATAGCCAAAGGTGGTCAGCGCTTTGGTCAGCTCACGCTCCAGCGCCTGATCAAGCGCCTCCAACTGACTGCCGGTACGGTCCACCAGGGCTTCCACCTGTTGGTGCAGACCATTCTGCGACTGAGTCAGACTGTCGGCCAGGTTTCGATGCACTTCCGCCGACGTGTCCCTCAGTGCCCGGGAGGCTTCATCCAGTACCTGACTAAGCTGCTGTTGGTTGCGAGTCACGCTGTCCGCCAGTTGATCCGTGAGAGCATCCACCCTTCCCTCCAGAGACGGAAGACCGGCCGCCGCCTTTTCGGCCACCGTCGACAGCTGGGACAGATACTGATCCAGCCCCTGAGCCTGCGCTTGCAGCGCTTCCATCAGCCCACCAAGAGACTCGGACACCTGGTTGAACACCTCGGAGTGGGTAACCACTTTCTCATACGCCCGGCTGGCCTTGTCGAGCAACTCGCCATTGGACTTCTGGGTCACCAGAAGCTCCTGCAGTTCGGTTTTGTAGTTCTGCTGCCAGAGCAACATATTGCCGACCGCTTCATTGAGCTTCTTGAAGTTTTCGCCGTACTGAACGTCGATCTGCGCATTGAAGTCGGTAAGCACGGTCTCCAGCGCGCGAATCAGCGCTTGAGTGTTGGCCTCGGTCATATCGGCCTGATACTGCTCCAGAGACTGCTTCAGCCCCCGGATTTCATCCTGCTGTTGCTGGCGCAAGCCCTGCACAGCGGCGTTCAGACCACCGGCATCGGGATCGGACAGAGATTGGTGAATATCGGATAGCAGATTGGCCAGATCATCGACGGTGGCCGCCTCGTAGCTGGACTGGCGCTGATGCTGGCGCAGCGTCGTGGCCAAGTGACGGAACTTGACCAGCAAGGCACCCAACAGGCCCGCAATGGAGGTCCAGAAGGCGGTCTGAAGCCCCTCGATCAATCCCGGCACGCTGGACTGGATATCCGTCGTATCAAACTCCAGCAGACCCAGCGCCACCCCGATAAAGGTGCCGAAAATACCCGTACTGGTGAGAATGGTCGGGGCGTGTACCGCACTTTGGGAGGAGTAGCCCGGCCCGATGAAATAGACCGTCATCAGTACGATCATTGCCATCAAAACCAGTGACAGGGTGGAGAATTCGAGCAAGAAGTCCATAGAGGCCTGAGTCTGTGTGCCGTCTCGGCGTTAACGTCGGACCCGAGTGTAGCCTATTCGCCCCCCGGTCGACCACTGCCGAGCACTCTCGCCCCACTTCCTATCAGAGAAACCGCGCCACTCCCACGCTGAGCCAGATGATGGCCAGCAGAATCAGACTGACCAGCACCAGAGCCGAGCCCATATCCTTGGCGCGTCCCGCAAGCACATGCATTTCATCTCCCGTGCGATCAATCGCCGCCTCAATCGCCGAGTTCGCCAGCTCGGCCATGATGACCCAGAACACGCTGGCCACCAGCAACAACCGCTCCATGAGCGTCGTCCCCAACCAGAGCGAGGCCGGCAGCAGGATAACCGCCAACAGGACCTCCTGGCGGAACGCCGCCTCGAAGCGCCAGGCGGCGGCGAAGCCGTGCATGGAGTACCCGAAGGCATCAACAATCCGGCGTAAACCGGTTTTTCCGGGTTTGGGCATAAAGGGGTAACACTCCTGGATGATCGGTAATGCCGGGTACGTTAACGGATTGTTGCGGCGATGGAAATCCCGCCCGTTCACTGTCATGGAAGATTCACAATGGAATGCTATCAATACGCTGTCGGCGGCTGAAGTCCCAAGACCCAACCAAGGCGGTGACCCATGAACAGTCTCTTTGAACGCGTACATCGGCTGGATACTCTCGCTTTTCTGTGGCTACACGTCACCAAACGCTTCCCCTACCGTAAATCGGTTCGCTGGATCTCGAGAACCGGAGACGGCCACCTGTATATTCTGGGCTCCCTGGCACTGGCGCTGCTCGAGCCGGAGCACGGCCAGGCTTTTCTTCTGGCGGGCATCCTGGCCTACGCGCTGGATATCAGTCTCTACCTCTGGCTTAAAAATGCCATCAAGCGAGACCGACCCGCCATGAAAATTGATTTCTACGAGGCCTGGATCACCCCCTCGGACCAGTTCAGCTTCCCGTCCGGACACACCGCCGCCGCCTTTCTGTTTGCCGCACTGGTCACCAGCTTTTACCCAACCTTTGCCCTGCCCTGCTATTTGTGGGCCAGCCTGATTGGCGCCAGCCGGGTGTTACTGGGTGTGCACTACCCCAGTGATATCGCCGCCGGGGCGTTGCTGGGATCCGGGGCGGCAATGACCGGGCTTTATGCTTCCTCGATAATCTGGCCAACCACAGGCGTTTTATGAAGATACTGTACGGTGTTCAAGGCACGGGCAATGGCCACACCACCCGCGCGCGAATCATGGCAAGAGCATTGAAGGAGGAGGGAGTCGAAGTAGACTGGGTGTTTTCCGGGCGGGCGCCCGAAGACTATTTCGACATGGACACTTTCGGCTCGTACCGATGCTTTCGCGGTCTGACCTTTGTCACTGAGCACGGGCGGGTGAACTATCCGCGAACCATTCTCAGCAGCCACCTGCGCACCCTTTACCGGGATATCCGCTCGCTGGATGTCAACGGCTACGATCTGCTGATCAATGATTTCGAACCGGTAACCGCCTGGGCAGCGCGCCGAGCCGGGCTGCCCAGCATCGGCATTTCCCACCAGTGTGCGTTCATGCACCAGATTCCGAAACGGGGCGAAAACCTGTTCGTCCGGGCCTTCATGCGGCAGTTCGCGCCGGTTGAGCACGCTATCGGTCTGCACTGGCACCACTTCAACCAGCCGATTCTGCCACCGCTGATTGAGCCCTCGCAGTATCCCAACGAGTGCCATGCCAATGAGTATCTGGTGTATCTGCCCTTCGCCCAGCCCGAGGACATAGTGCCGCAACTACGCGCGTTCCCGGACACCCGCTTCTACGTCTACCAGCCGGTGCCGAAACCCATCGATGAGGGCCACATCCAGATCCGGCCCTTTTCCAGGGAAGGCTTTCAAGCCGATCTGCACCGGGTTGAAGGGGTGATTTGCAGCGCGGGTTTCGAACTGCCCAGCGAGGCCATTCAGTTGGGCAAGAAGCTGCTGGTGCAGCCCGTGGTCGGTCAGATGGAGCAACAGTCGAACGCCTTCGCCTTGAGCCAGCTCGGTTATGGTGCCGTGGCCCAGGTATTGACCGAAAAAGCCATCGGCGACTGGCTGGCCATGCCGCGCGCCCGACCCGTGGATTACCCCAATGTTGCCCGGGCGCTGGCGCGTTGGCTGCTCAATGATCGGAAACCGGCGTTTGGGCAGTTGCGGGACGAACTCTGGCGACAGGTGCCGGAGCCGGAAGCCAAAGTCAACCTTGAGCGTGCGTCCGCCACCGCCCAATCCTGAACAGGGTGTGGGCGTCGGTACCGGTTCAACGGTCAGCGGTTAAACGTCAGAGGTCAACTTTGCCGCGATTGCGTTTGATCGCACCACGCTGGGTCTTTCGATCCATGCGTTTTTGCCGCGCGGCCTTGGAGGGGCGAGTGGGCCGCCTGGGCTTGGGTCGATGGCTGGCTTTGGCAATCAGCTCCGCCAACCGCTCCAGCGCATCGGCCCGGTTTTTCTCCCAGGTTCTGAAGCGCTGGGCTTTGAGCACCAGAACACCGTCTACAGTGATTCGCTGGTCGCGCGTCTGCAGCAGACGCTCCTTGACCGCTTCGGGCAGCGAGGACGCCCGAACGTCAAAACGCAGGTGCACCGCGCTGTTGACCTTATTGACATTCTGACCGCCCGCGCCCTGGGCGCGAATGGCCGTCAACTCGACTTCGTGCTCCGGAATCATCAGGGAAGGGGCTGCGGGCAAAACGCGATCTCACTCTTGCAGGGACAGGGTTCAGGAGGGAATCAGGGTGACCGGTTGCCGATCGTCGAGCAGAACCGGCTGCAGGCGACGATCGTAGCGGGTCTTGTGGGCACGCCAGCGGACCACTGCGCCACCGGCCAGCAGGCCGACCAGGGCACCAAGGGCGCTCAGGCCATCCGATGCCCAGAGCTGCTGCGCCACGCCAGCACCGGCCAGCATGCCGAACAGCGGTGTGAGGTAAACAAACAGGGAGCCATTGACCACGACACTTTCGGGGACACCGATCTGGATTTCCTGATCAATGCGATAATCCGCCGGGTCCCGTCCCTCCAGAAGCACCCACAGGTAACTGGTATGTCCCATGAGCCGCGCCATCAGGCTCTGACCACACCCTTTCTCCGCCGCGCAGCTACCACAAGTGGAGCGCTGAATGGTTTCCACCCAGAGTCCATCGGTTTCGATGGCGACAATGCGGCCGGTTTCGGAAATCATGGTGTTACCTCACGGGTCCCGGACAAAGGGGTTATGCCTTGGGCCAGTTGCTCAGCGACGGCGCCGGGGATCTCGCCCACCACGGTCACGCGGTACGACTGATTGTCCGTTGCCAACTGCCCCATGAAGGCTGACGTAGCCCCTCGGTGGGCACGCCCAGCAATTTCCGGGGAGTTGGTCATCGGCTGAAGGAACACCGAAAAACTGGCCAGACCGTCGGTATACATTAACATATCAATGCCATTCGGAAGGCGCTTTTCCCCGGAATAGGCAAACCCCGGGGGTAGCCAGTTCAGGTTCCATCGGGTCGGCTGGCCCGCCGCGGCATCCAGGCAGTCGGTGCGATTTTCAGGCCTCTGTCCGGCCGCTTCTCGCAGGGAGTCAACATCAGGGTTGATATCCAGGTCCACAAACTGGAAACGTTCCAGCAGCCGCTGCTGTTCATCGACCAACAACGCTTTGAGCAGCAGCCCGGTGTCCCGGTCCACCCCCAGCAGATAACCATAGCGAAGCTGGTCCCTGGGGCGTACCTCAAGGGTATAGGTCTCTCGGCCGGCCACCCGGTCGGAACCTCGAACACTCAACTGGTAGTAGCGATCAAGGCGGGCGACCGCTTCGGGGGACATATCGCCGTCGAGCAGGCGATAACCGGTTGTCTGACATCCGGCCATGCCATTCAATTGTTGGGCGGTACCCGCGGGGCCATTCAGATACTCGAGCCGCTCCACGACCCGCTCACCATCATTCCAGCGGTATACCCGGAAGCTCTCCATGGCATTGCGATGCTCATAGGTGAAAGAGCCCCGGTAATTCAGGTTCTGCCCGGCACGAGCCATGCTCTGAAGCAGGCTCAGCGGATCTGGACTGTCTGCCTGAGCCACCCAGCCTGCTGATAGCAACAACAGGCTTACCAGCAGTCGCCCCATCACGGCGCTTTACTCCTCGTCTTGATTGGTCACCCGAGCAAACGGCAGAACACCCTGATTGCTGTTGCGCGCGGCGTGATCACTGTGCGCCTGCATCAACTGGTTCAGGTAGGCGCGGATTTCCTCGGCGGGGATCTGACCGGACTCGGCGCGCACCGGCACAAAAATGACTTCTCTGGACGGGCGCTGCACCGGGTCATAGCCGCTTTCCGCGCTGGCGGTGCGGGCCATGGGCAGGGAGGGTGCCTGGTAACCCGCCGGCAGAGACACCGGCTCGGAACGGCCGATATCGTTTTCGGCGCTGCTGCTCTCGGCAGGCGACGTGCCGGCAATCGTGCTGTCGGCTTCCATACCCGGGTACTGTTGGACACCGATCAATACTGCCCCGGCCACCGAGGCGGCCACCGCGACCTGTCCGACGCGCTGCCACCAATGACGGTGTCCGGCCGCCGGCGCCGCCTCGTCGGCCAGCGCTTCACTGATCCGGTCCGCAAAGCCCGACGGCGCCATGACTTCCAGCTCACGTCGCATTACTGAGCCCGCCAACTGGTAACGGGACCAGCGTGCGTTCAACTCCGAACCCGCTGAGTCGTCAGCACCGGCCTTCAGTAGACGACGTACTTCCAGCGGAGACGCTTCACCGTCGACCAGTGCCGACAGTGACTCATTCAGGGAGTGATTGCTCTGTTCAGTCATCGCGCATGTACCTTCATCAAGCGATATCAAATTGTGGCTGAAGCACTGCTGAATGCTTCCAACCCCGGGCCTTCATTGGGTGAGACTGGGCTCTCCCCCAAAGGTTCAGCCGAAATCCAAAAAAATCTTAACAAACATTTACGACTCTGCCACCAGCGGCTCGATGCACCGATCGATCGCTTCGCGAGCCCGGAATATCCGGGATCTCACGGTACCAACCGGACAATCCATGATATGAGCGATGTCCTCATAGCTCAGCCCCTCCATCTCCCGCAGTGTCACCGCGGTGCGCAGATCTTCCGGCAGGTCCCGTATGGCCTTGTCAACCACGGCCTGGAGCTCATCGCGCATCAGGCTGCGCTCCGGGCTCTCGATATCCTTCAGAGCCTCGCTACCGGTATAAAACTCGGCATCGTCCACTTCCACATCGCTGGCCGGAGGGCGCCGATTGCGCGCCACCAGGTGGTTCTTCGCCGTGTTGATGGCAATCCGGTACAGCCAGGTGTAAAAAGCGCTGTCGCCCCGGAACTTGGCCAGAGCCCGATAGGCCTTGATGAACGCTTCTTGAGCCACATCCTGCACTTCCGCCTGATCGCGGATATAGCGCCCGATAATGGCGTAAATTTTGTGCTGGTACTTGATGACCAACAGATCGAAGGCGCGCTTATCGCCCTTCTGTACTCGCTCGACCAGTTGTTGATCGGTGTCCTGCGCGGCGTGCGCTGTCATCCCATAACCCCCAAGCGACCCGGGGCCCACAACCGGGCTCCAGTGTCATTCATCTGTTGTTGTTTGCCACTTCTGTGGTTTGCCTCTGTCCGCCCGCAATGGCGAGCACGCCTCGTTGCTAAGGCAAGTGACCACCCGGTCATTACCTGTGGCACTGACCAAAGGTCCGACAAAAAGTTCATAAGTGCTGCGTCTCATATTACCCAATGATCTCTAAGACACTGGCCACGAGCCTTGCTATTATACGGGTTTATACCATCTACCTCTAACGTTACGGTCGGCCCAGGCCGCATCCGTACCGCAGAACGATGATCCCGAAGCGCGCCCGACGACGTAAACGGCCCTACCGGGCATCGCCCCATGGCAGGACAGGTACACACTGAATGAGCAACCACTTTAGCAGCGATATTCTCGTTATCGGATCCGGTGCCGCCGGTCTGACACTGGCATTGCAACTGGCCCGGCACGGACGGGTTCACGTGCTGAGTAAAAATGCCGTCAACGAGGGCTCGACCTGGTTTGCCCAGGGCGGCATTGCCGCGGTGCTGGACGATGACGACTCCATCGAAGCCCATGTCAGCGATACGCTCAATGCCGGCGGAGGCCTCTGCCATGAAGATGCAGTCCGGTTTACCGTTGAGCGCAGCAAGGGGGCCATTCGCTGGCTGATTGATCAGGGGGTCAACTTTACCCGGGAAGGCAGCAACGGCGGTTACCACCTCACTCAGGAGGGCGGCCACAGCCACCGGCGCATCATTCACAGTGCCGACGCCACCGGTGAAGCCGTGCACAGCACCCTGATCGACCGGGTGCGCGCTGAGCCCAATATCGAACTGTTTGAGGACCACGTCGCCCTCAACCTGATCACCCAGGCCGACAAAGGCTCGCCCAAGCTGCGCTGCACCGGCGCCTACGCACTCAACCGGCGCGACGACCATGTGCATGTGTTTCAGTCCCGCGTGGTGGTGCTGGCCACCGGGGGCGCCAGCAAGGTCTATCTTTATACCAGCAACCCCGACAGCGCCAGTGGCGACGGGATTGCCATGGCCTGGCGGGCGGGCTGCCGGGTTGCCAACATGGAGTTCAACCAGTTTCACCCGACGTGCCTGTACCACCCCCGGGCCAAGACCTTTCTGATTACCGAAGCCCTGCGTGGCGAAGGCGCCTACCTGCGCCTGCCCAGTGGTGAGCGTTTCATGACCCGGTTCGACGAGCGCGCCGAACTGGCGCCCCGAGACATTGTGGCCCGGGCCATCGACCATGAAATGAAGCGTCTGGGCTGCGACTGCCTGTATCTGGATATCAGCCACAAGCCAGCCGAATTCATCAGCGAACACTTCCCAACGGTAAAAGCCCGATGCCTGGAATTCGGCATCGACATTACCAAAGAGCCCATCCCCGTCGTACCGGCCGCCCACTACACTTGCGGGGGAATCATGGTGGATCACCACGGGCAGACCGACCTGCTCAACCTCTACGCGATCGGGGAAACATCCTTTACCGGCCTTCACGGTGCCAACCGCATGGCGAGCAACTCCCTGCTGGAGTGCATTGTGTACGCCCAGTCCGCGGCGGAGCACATCGGTGAGCGCCTACCCGAGATCGACGTCCCCGAAGCCTCTCCCGCCTGGGACGAGTCCCGGGTCACCAATTCCGACGAGGATGTGATCATCTCCCACAACTGGGACGAACTGCGCCGCTTCATGTGGGACTACGTGGGCATCGTGCGCACCCAAAAGCGCCTGCAGCGGGCGACCCACCGCATCAAACTGCTGCAGCGGGAAATTGCTGAGTACTACAGTAACTACAAGGTCAGCAGCGACCTGATCGAATTGCGCAATCTGGCCATGGTCGCCGAGCTGATCATCCGCTCGGCCAGCGCTCGCCGGGAGAGCCGCGGCCTGCACTTCTCCCTCGACTATCCGGAACGCTCACCCATCGCGCGAGACACTATTCTGGTGCCGATGAATTACGCCGGCCAGAATGTGATTGTGAACAAAGAGTAAGGTACTCGGCAGGACGGTGGCCGCTCGCGGTCAGCGTCCCTCATGCCAACGCCCCATCCGCAACCACACCCGAAGGCGCCGACGGTCGTCAGCACTGGCGCTGTCCGGCAGGATGACCAGGGTGTGCACTCGCAGGCCGTCACCTTCACGAAAACGCACCACCTGAAGCCAGGGCCAGATCAGCCATTCACCACAGGGGAGCACCTCAACCACCCCCGAGGCTCCCTCAAGCGTCCAGGAACCGGCTTCAAAGGCCAGAACCGCCACTTCAGAACATCGGCCGGCACGCCGCCACTCCCAGACCAGCAGCGCGTTAAACAGGCACAAGACCAACAACCACCCGATGGAGACACCGGAATGCCCCACAAAAGCGAGCCAGGGCAGTACCGCCAGAGCGAGTAACAGACACCGGTGCAGGCGCCGCAACCAGCGCGACGGCTGCAGGCGAATGGGCGCCAACCGGCGGTTAGCGGGCGTTGATTCCAGTGTTGGCCCGGACAATGTCGACAATCCTTTTCAGTTCAGCATCCTCGGGATCCTGGCGGTGCAAAAACCAGGCGAACATCTCCTGATCTTCGGACTCGAGCAATTTCCAGTACCGCTCTTTGTCCGCCTGCTCAAGGCCGGGATACACGTTTTCCAGAAAGGGCAGCAGGATCAGATCCAGCTCCAGCATACCGCGGCGACTGCCCCAGAATAGACGGTTGCGTTCCACAGACATCTCCCGTTAGCAACAAGGGCCGCAGTATATCATCGCACCGGAACTCTATGAACGACGCAAAGCCGGAGATTGCCCGCCCTGGCCCGAAACCTCGAAGCATGACTCGCACTCGGGCGCTTGCCGGGCTTGGAGCCACCGACGTATCGTTCTATCATGCGCGCTCGGTGATCGGCCCTATCGCCCAGTAGCGCAAGCCAATCACGTTCGAATCGCAACCACGGGAGCGCTCTACCCATGCAGACGGCAACCTCCACCGACTGGCTGACTCTGTCCGACTGGACCCTGATGGCCGTCACCGGCCCCCAGGCCAAGGCCTTTCTCCAGGGGCAGGTCACCAGTGACATTCGGGAGCTGACGCCGGGCGAAAGCCGACTGGGGGCGCACTGCGACCCGAAAGGACGGATGCAGGTGAGTTTTCGCGCCCTGGCCACCGCTGAAGAGCAGGTACTGCTGCGCCTACCCCGCGCCATGGTGGAGGCCACCACCGCCTCTCTGGGAAAATACATCGTCTTTTCCAAGGCCGAGCTGTCGGACGAAACCGGCCACTACCGGTTACGCGGCCTGTGCGGCGCCGATGCCCGCAAACAGCTAACCGAGGCGCTGCTTGAGCCAGCCACTGAGCCGGGCCAATGGGTAGCGCACGAAGGAGGTTTTTTGCTCACTCTCGACGAGCAACGCTACGAGTGCTGGCTGACGGCGGCGCAGGCCGAGACCCTCGACCGACACTTCGGTCAGCCGACGGCCGGTGATAGACAGTGGCGGCTGCTGGATATCCGCGCGGGCCTGGGTGAGGTGCTTCCGCCGACGCAGGGACTGTTTACCCCGCAACTGTTGAATTTTACCCGTATCGGCGGCGTGAGCTTCCGCAAAGGTTGCTTCACCGGCCAGGAAATCGTCGCGCGACTGCACTACAAAGGGAAACTAAAGCAACGTATGCGGCGGTTGAGCGCTGCCTGCAGCGATCCCGATGCCCTGCTGCCGGGCACGCTGCTGCACAATGGCGACGGGAAGAAAATCGGTGATCTGGTAACGGCCGCCCCGAGTGGGTCCAATACCTGTGAGTGCCTTGCGGTGATCGAAGACAGCGCTTTGGAGGGAGAGATCCAGATCGACCACACTTTCCCGGCCGAACCGCTATCATTACCCTATACTGTCGAATAAACTCCAATGGTTGGCCGTCCAGGAACGCTGGCGGCCCAAGAAAACCCTGAAGACCGGAAACAGGAAGCCCCATGAGTCATGTTGTTGAGCGCGTCCGAGACGAAATCATCAGTGCCATCAAAAACGATCAGTTGGTCCTGCCCACCCTGCCCGAAGTCGCCCTCCAGGTCCGGGAAGTGGCTGACGACCCGGACGCCAGCCTGGACCAACTGGCCAAGGTAATCGGCAACGACGCCGCCTTGAGCGCCCGCATCATCCGGGTGGCCAACAGCCCTCTGCTCAGAGCCAACCGCCATATCGAAGACCTGAAAACCGCCCTGAGCCGTCTGGGCATGGAATATACCTGCAACCTGGCCACCGGGCTGGCCATGGAGCAGATGTTCCAGGCCACCTCGGATCTGGTAGACAGCCGATTGCGGGATGTGTGGATGCGCTCCAGCGAAGTCGCCGGTATCTGCCATGTCTTGTGCCGACACTACACCAAGCTGCAGCCGGACAAGGCGACCCTGGCGGGCCTGATTCACAAGATCGGCGTTCTGCCCATCCTGACCTACGCCGAGGAGCATCCTTCCCTGTTGACCGACAGTCTCACCCTGGACCGGGTGATCGACGAACTGCAGGGCCCGCTGGGAGATATGATCCTGAAAGCCTGGGAATTTCCCGACGAGCTGATTCACGTGCCCAGCCGGCACATGAAATTCGACCGCAAGGCCGACACCGCCGACTACGCCGACCTGGTCACGGTTGCGCTGCTTCAGAGCCATATGGGCGACGGCTCCGCCCTGGGCGAGATGGACTACCAGAGCGTCACCGCGTTCGAGCGACTCGGTATGGACCCGGACATGCAGTCAGCCGAAGCGGAAGACCTGAGCGACGAAATGGCCGCGGCCATGATGGCGCTGCAATAAGGCACCGATCAGGCGCCGTCGCTGTAGAGGCGGCGCACCTCATGCCCCAGTATTTTGGCCCCTTCGGCGACCCGCTCCGGGGCCTGACAGTAAGTCACACGCAGACATTCCTGCCGATGCCCCCACGGCTCCTCCAGCCCCGGAAAGAAGTGCTCACCGGGCACCACCAGTACACCCCGCGCTTTGAGGCGCTCGTACAGTGCCATACTGGAAATGGGTAGTCCCTCAAACCAGAGCCACAAAAAGAACGCGCCCTCGGGACGATGAATACGAACCGGCAGGCCGGTCAGTTCGCGCTGAAAGACCGCCAGCGCCGACTGCATCCGCTGGTGATAGAACGGCCGGATGACCTCGGGCCCCAACCGAAACAGCTCCCCCCTCACCAACAACTGTTGCGCCAACGCCGGCCCCAGGTTGCCGCTGGCGAGGCTCAACACCGTATTGGCCCGGGCAAAGGCCTGAATGACCTCCGGCCGGGCAACGACAATGCCCGTGCGCGCCCCGGGCAACCCCAGCTTGGACAGGCTCAGCACCAGTATGGTGTTGTCATTCCAGAAGGGGCGCGTGGACGGGTAAACGATGTCGGGAAAAGGCGCCCCATACGCCACATCCAGAATCAGCGGCAGATCGCGCTTCCGGGCCAGCGCGTCGAGGTGATGCAGCTCGTCTTCGGTCACCAGATTCCCGGTCGGGTTGGTCGGCCGGGACAGACACAGGGCGCCTACATCATCCTCGAGGGTCAGCCTCTCAAAGTCGATGTGGTACTTGAACAGTCCCTCGGGCAACAATTCGATAGCCGGCCGGTTCGCACGAAACAGCGACGGGGCCAGGCCAACATCCGCATAACCCAGATACTCGGGCACCAGGGGCAATTGCACCTTACGGTACACCCCGTCACTGCCCTCCCCGGCCAACAGATTGAAGAGCACGAAGAACGCCGACTGACTGCCGTTGGCCACCGCGAGATTCTCTCTGGTGACCGACCAGCCGCAGGTGCGACGCAACTCCCCGGCCAGTGAATCGAGAAACTCCGGATCACCCTGTGGGGGCTGATAAACACCGAGCATCGGGCGTCGAACGCCGGGGTCGTCCATCACCCCCTGAAGGGCGCTGCTCAGTGACGCCTCGACTTCGGGGATGGATGCGGGATTACCACCGCCCATGAAAATCATCTCGGGATTGACCCGGAGCGCTTCGCCCAGGTCATCCATCAAGGTGACGATACCGGCATCACCCGCCACTTTTTCACCAAATCGGGACAGCTTCATAAGTCGCTCAGATTCCGCTCGCACGAGACGCCGGGTGCTCGGATAGACGGGCCTCCCTGCTCTTTTCTGCGGCCTCTTTTTCCAGCGCCGCATCAAACAGTTCCGCGAAGGTCATATCCAACTGCTCCCCGGAAAACCCCTCGATGCGTTTCAGGCGCTCGTGCAACTCCGGGTACCAGGGCAGCTTATCCAGATCGAGACAGGGGTCGGGCAAGACTTTGGGCAGTCTGAGCAACGGACCCAGCTCCCGGATGCGGCGGCGATGCAGATCCCGGCAGAGGACGAAATCCCCCTGATTGGTTACCGCGATCCAGTGCTCTCTCTGCAGGGCCATACGAATTCGCTGCCACTGGTCCGACGCCAAGCCAAGCTCCAGCAATTCACTGTCTTCCAGCCCCCGGCCATCAAGACTGCGGCGATAGAAGTGCCACAACACCACCATGGCCGCTACCAGATCCGGGTAACCCCGATCCCGCAACGCGATCTGGTAAACACCAATGGTATGGACCAGCACCGCGCCGGCCAAAATCACAATCCAGGTCAGGTTTACCCACAGCAGAAACAGCGGAACAATCGCAAAGGCACCGTAAATCGAGCTGAGCGCGGAGTTGGCGACAATAACGCCGAACACCGCCTTGAGCAGCTCAAACACCAGTCCGGTCACTACCCCGCCGATCAACGCATGGCGGATGGGTACCCGACAGTTGGGCACCGCGGCAAACAGCAGGGTGAACGTCGCCGAGGTCAGCAGCCAGGGAGTGAACTCAAAAATCCAGGTGATCAGCCCAAGCGCCTCGTAACCATCCATGAACAGCCGCAAGGAGGCCAGGTAGGTGCTCATGGCCAGGCCGACGCCGAGCAGCAGTGGTCCGAGGCTCAGCACCGCCCAGTAGAGCAAAAATTTGGAAATGCCCCGGCGGCCACGCACAATGCCCCACACCGAATTGAAGTTTTTCTCGATATTGGCCAGCATGAAATAGGCCGAAGCCACCAGAAACACGACGCCCACAATGGTCAGCCGGCGGGCCTGTTGTGAGAATTCCCGCAGATGACCGAGCAACTCCTGGCCGGTTTCAGGTACCATATTGGCGAAGATCAAATCCTGGACTTGCTCGCCCAGCCCCTGGAAGGCCGGAATGGCCGAGAACATGGAATAGGTCACCGTCATCAGAGGCACCAGAGCGAACAGAGTGACGTAGGTCAGTTGCGCGGCGCTTTTCTGGCAATCGGTGTCTTTCAGTTGCTGCCCGATCATCTGCAAAAACTGCCATGTCAGGCGCAGATAGTGGCGACGATTTTCCGCATTGAACAAGTCCCGCATAATCGGCATTTCCTGTTGTAAAACCTGGGTGCGAAAACCAGGTACCGTATTGAAGGGAGCGTATGATCACACTGTACCACAACCCCCATCGTCTCAAGCCCGGACAGGTCCCCCTATGCCCTACGTTCTGATTCTCTACTACAGCCGCACCGGTTCGGTCGCCGCCATGGCCCAACAACTGGCGCGGGGCGTGAGACGCGTACAAGGTATTGAAGCCCGGTTGCGCACGGTGCCGCCGGTTTCCGCCGACACGCAGGCGAGCGAGCCGGCCGTGCCCGCGGACGGAGCGCCCTATGCAACGCTGGACGACCTGCGCCACTGTGCCGGGTTATTGCTCGGCAGCCCGACGCGTTTTGGCAATATGGCCGCACCGCTCAAATACTTTCTGGATAGCACCAGTGGCCTCTGGGTCAATGGGGACCTGATTGACAAGCCCGCTGCGGTGTTCACCTCCACTTCTACCTTGCATGGCGGTCAGGAAAGCACGCTGCTGTCGATGATGCTACCGCTGCTGCATCATGGCATGGTCCTGATGGGCCAGCCCTACAGCGAGCCGGCACTCACCCACACCCGCAGTGGCGGCACGCCGTACGGTCCGTCCCACTGGGCCGAGGGCGCTGAAGCGACCACCTTGAGCGAACACGAAACCACCCTGTGTCAGACCCTCGGGCAGCGCATGGCACAATGGGCGCTGCGCGGCCCCCGAGCTGACGACACCCCGACTGCAAGCGGAGATTGATTGTATGGGAATGGCTCCTAAGCCTCCGGAAAATAACGAGCAGGCGCAACACATCAAGCGCAAACTGTCGGTTGCCCGCACCCTGGTACTGGCCACCTACTCAGGACTGCTCCTGATGTTCACCCTCCTGACACTGTTCAAGGCCGAGCCCAACTGGCCGCTATGGATCGTGCAGGTGGTTCCGCTGCTGATCTTTGCGCCGGGGTTGAAGCGTGGCTATCATCGGACCTATAGCTGGCTATGTTTTGTGGTGCTGCTGTATTTCACCTGGGCCGTGACCAACACGCTTTCGCCATTGGCCTACTGGCGCGACTACCTGGCGGTGGCGCTGACCGTGATACTGTTCTCCAGCGCCATGATGGCCAGCCGTTGGCGCCAGCAATGGTGGCTCTGGGAAAATCGCCACTGACCGCCCCTTGATAACCACAACCGCTCATACCCCAGGATCGAAAGGACCGACACCGTGACCTATGACGACCAGACTCCCTCTCCCGCCCGCAAACGCCGCGGGTTCATTCGCCGGTTTTTCGGCTTCATCGGACGAAGTATCAGTTGGTTGCGAGTGGTATTGGGCAACCTCCTTTTTCTGCTGATTGTCCTGTTTATAGTGCTCGCGTTGCTGCCCAAGGAGCCTCTGGTGTTACCGGACGAATTTGCCCTGACTCTGGCACCAACCGGTTATCTGGTGGATGAGGAAAGCTACGTCGATCCCGTAAACATGCTTCTCAGCGGCAGTGATGACGCCCCGATGGAAACGCCGGTCCGCCCCCTGATCCAGTCCATCGATGCCGGGCGCACGGATCCGAGAGTCAGCGGCCTGGTATTGGAGCTGGACGGACTTCTGGGCGGCGGAATCAGCAAGCTCGAAGAAGTCGGCGCCGCCCTGCAGCGATTCAAGGACAGTGACAAGCCAATCATCGCCCTGGGCAGCCTGTACACTCAGGAGCAGTACTACCTGGCAAGCTACGCCGACGAAATATACCTGGATCCGATGGGCTCGGTACTGCTCACCGGCTACGCCAACTACCGCAACTATTTCAAAAGTGCGATTGACAAGCTGTCCGTGAACTTCCACGTCTTCCGGGTCGGCAAATACAAAGATTTTATCGAGCCCTATACCCGGGATGACATGTCGCCCGAGTCCCGGGAGCACAACAGTGAGTGGCTCAATCAACTCTGGGGCGTGTACACCAGCCGCGTGGAAGCACTGCGCCAATTACCCAGCGGCGCGGTCAATGACTACATCCGTAACATGGATGTTCAACTGGCCTCGGTGGGCGGTGACAGCGCGCAACTGGCACTGGAGTCTCAACTGATCGACGGGATTCTGAGCCACCGAGAGCGTCAGCAATTGCTGACCGAACGCTTCGGTCACAGCGACTTCGGCGATCATTACAACGGCGTAGGCCACCGGACGTTTTTGGCCGATGTCCGCCGCCAGTCCCCCAGTCCCGCAAACGACCGAGTCGGTCTGATCGTCGCCTCCGGCACCATCTCCACTGGCGAACAACCTGAAGGCAGTATTGGCAGTGACAGCTTTCTGCAACGGCTGCAGCAAGTCCAGGAGGATCCGAACATCAAAGCCCTCGTTATCCGCATCGACAGCGGTGGTGGCAGTGCCTACGCCTCTGAAGTGATTCGCTCCGAAATCGCCGCGCTGCGGGCAGAGGGAATGCCGGTATTGGTTTCCATGGGCAGCATGGCCGCCTCCGGTGGCTACTGGATGGCCGCGGGCGCCGACGAAATCTGGGCGACGCCCACCACGTTGACCGGCTCCATTGGCGTATTCGGCGCCCTACCGACCTTTGAGGACAGTCTCGAGAAAATCGGCATTCATGTCGACGGAGTGGGCACCACGCCCCTGGCGGGCTCCATGCGCCTGGATCGCACGCTGACACCCCAGGCCAGCCGGATCATCCAGCAGACGGTAAATCACATCTACCAACAGTTTATCGACCTGGTGGCCGAGGCCCGGGGGCTGACGCCCGAACGAGTGGATCAGTTGGGGCAAGGCCGCGTATGGACAGGGGCCACCGCTCAGGAGTTGGGGCTGGTAGACCGGCTGGGCAGTCTGGAAGACACCCTCGCCGCCGCCGCAGAGCACGCCGAACTGGACGACTACGAGGTGCGTCAGATCACCCGCCCACTGGCACCCTATGAGCAGTTTCTAAAGCAGCTCAGTGGCAGCGCCGTGAGCGCCTGGGTGCCGCAGGTATCGGGACCGGAGTGGTTGACGCCGAAGCTGAAAAGCCAGCTCGCACCGCTCCTGGAACCATTGCGGATGTTGAGCGAGCTTGATGATCCAAGAGCCGTGTACGCACGCTGTATGGAGTGTCTGGCGCCCTAGTCGCCCCGCACATACCGCTGACTCAACCGGGTCAACAGCGTCGCCGCCACGCCAATGGCCAGCCATACGGGGTCTACCACTATCGCGAGAAAGACCCCGTCAACAATCCCCATCGCCGCGATCATCCAGGGAATCACCGGGAAACCGAACCCATCTCGACGGCTGTTTTCCCACCGTGCCACCACGGTGACCGCCAGGGTGTAAACTGTCTGAATACCGCCCGCCAACCACACCAGTGCGGGCACCTCCCCCACCAGGGCCACCGCCGTCACCGCGTAGACCCCAAGCCGGGTCAACGCCATCAGAAACACCGTACTCCAATGCTTCTTATGCAACGCATCGTAAAGAGCAATCACCAGCAATAGCGCCAGCCCCGCCAAGGGCGCCCGATCATCCGGCGCAAAAAACAGAAACACAAACCCCGTAGCAAACAGCCCCAACGCGATACTCAACACCTGCCGCGGTCGAACCCGCCCCGAGGGAATGGGACGATAGGGCTGATGCTGGGTATCCCAGTCCCGATCACAATAATCGTTCAGCGTCATACCACCGGCATAGAAACAGGAAATGGCAAAGATCAACAAACCGATGGTGTAACTCCCCCCCACACTGGCGCTGACCAGCACGGCGGTCGTAAGAATATTCATCCAGATGGTTGGCAAGTTACTGACCCGCCCCAGCGCTAACAGGGTTTTTACAGAAGGCATAACACTCTCAATTCGGTACAAGGGTTAATGTTGGCACTGAGGCCGAAGGTGGGGTCTACCGTTTGTAGACTCTCGGAAACAAGGATGTCGACGAGAAGCCCCCATGGACGGCTTCACTAGCCACATCCATGTGGCTAGCCCTTCGGGCAGCTCCGCTGTGCAAATCGGCTATCCTGCCGATTTGTCACGGCGGGTCTACAAACGGTAGACCTCACCTTCGGCCGGACTTTAATAGCACACCACTTAACTAATCAAACAGATGTTTCAGCATCAGGTCGCAAATATCCGTCGCCGGCACTCGCCCCTTGGGAATCAACGTCGGTTCAGTGCTCATCAGCAGCGGCAGCGATTCTGGTGAGCCATCACTGACCCCGTGTGAGCCTTTAACCAGCTCGGGAGCAACGGCAATCACATCCATCACATAGCGAAAGCCCAACTTTTTCTGCGCCACCCGACGCGCCGCTTTCAATTTCGGAAAGCGCAGCTTCGGGTCAAAAAACAACTCGCAGGGATCAAACCCCGGCTTGCGGTGAATTTCCACTTGGTGAGCGTAATCCGGCTGGCGCTCATCGTCCAACCAGAAGTAATACGTAAACCAGCTATCGGCCTTGGCCAACAGCACCAGCTCACCGCTGCGCTCATGATCCAAGCCCAGCTCGCCCTGTTCGGCTTTATCCAGAACCCGATCAATGCCTTCCACCCCTTCAAAGACTTTGCGAACGACCGGAATGTCATCGGGGTTGTGCACATAGATATGAGCAATCTGATGGTCCGCCACCGCGAAGGCCCGGCTGCTGAAGTAATCCAGATACTCTTTGCCCAAATCCACCTTGACCGACACCATCCCCGCCTCTCGGAGTAATCGGTTCGGGTGCACGGCCCGGTTTACGTTCTGAATACCGTACTCGGACAATACCATCACGCGGCAACCGCGCTGCTCAAAAAAGTCGAGCAGATCGCCCACGAGGGTGTCGATTTCTTTCAGGTCCTGAGCAATATCACCATCGGGCCCCTCTTTCTGTAGCACATAATCCAGGTGAGGCAGATACACGAGCTGCAGGCTGGGCTGCTGTTCTTCTTCAATATACTTCGCCGCATCCGCAATCCACTGGCTGGATTTGATGCTGGTCATGGGCCCCCAGAAGTTGAACAGCGGAAAGTTGCCGAACTTTTCACTGAGGGTATGGCGCAGTTCCAGCGGGCAGGTATAGCAGTCCGGTTCTTTGCGACCATCGGCCAGATACAGCGGACGCGGCGTCAGGGTCCAGTCGGCATCGGTGGCCATGGCGTACCACCAGAAGGTATTGCTGCAGGTAAAGCTCGGATCCCGCTCTTTCGCCAGGTGCCACACTTTGGGACTCTGAACCAGTTTATTACTTTGCCTCCAGAGCCAGACTTCGTTCATATCCCGGAAGTACCAACCATTGGCGACAATGCCGTGTTCTTTGGGTGGTTTACCGGTAGTGTAGGTAGCCTGAGCCGTGCAGGTGACCGCGGGAATAACGGGCTCAATATCAGTGGCCTTATCTCGCAGCTTATTGAGATTGGGCGTATGCTCACCCAATAATTTTCTCGTAAGACCTACGACGTTAAGAACAACCGTTCTATGCATATCACCACTCTTTAAATTTGGCACATCAGTCAATGGAGAGAGCAATCGGTCCGGAGTCTGTTCCAAGACTCTCGGAGGCAGGGAGCCGACGAGAAGCCTCCAGGGATGGATTCACGGCGGGTCTTGGAACAGACTCCGGACCGATTGCGTCGAACGTTCAGTCACAATCCAGTAGTTGGTTCACCCACATAAGCTCTCGAGCGATACTCTCCCCCACCGAATCCGTTTTAAGGTGTTCGGGTAAAACGCCAAAACTATAGGTTTCCACTTCCAGGGGAATATTGGTATCCAGTTTGGGGAGTAATGTTTTTAGAAAACCCTGGGTGGTGCCGCAGTCGCCCAGGTGTTCGAGGAAGATCGGTACGTGGAAGTGGACTCGGCACTCGGTTGGTGTCAAACCGGCGTCCATGGCCGTTTCGAACTCGGGCAAATCGGGAAAGGCGTGTAGCGTTCCATCGTCTGTGCGGGCGATGGCCTGGTGTAAATAGACCGGCTCGTTGAAGCCTTTGAGGTGTTCGACTTCGTCCGGAGTGTCCGCCTGTAGGGCGCTGGAGACCTGGACTTTGGCGATGGGTATTTCGGCTTCGGCCAGGCGCTGCAGGCAGGTGGCCGGGTCTTCGAATTCGACGGCCTGGTGGCAGCAGTCGAAGCAGACGCCGAGGTGGGCGTTTTCGGCCAGGCTCAGACGAGGGCGCAGGCGCTGGAAGAAGTCCAGCAATTCGCCGGTGGTTTCCAATACGCAGGCGGGTTCGGGTTCGATGGCGAGCATCAGGTGTACGCCGGTGCTCCGCTTCAGGTTGGCGAAGTGAGCGAGCACGTCCTGGATGTGGTCAAGTACCGTGTTCCAGTCTTCCGGTGCAAAGCCCTGTTTGAAGGCGACCGGTACCGTGGATATCGACAACTGCCCGGCGTCCGGTTGCAGTTGTACGGCGATATCGCCGAGCTGGCAGGTGTAGCGTACGCGTTCTTCGTCGCGCCAGTCCGGCCGGTAGACGTTTTCTTTGACCCGCTCGTTATGGAAGGCGCCATAGGGAAAACCATTGATGGTCAGCAGATAGGCGTTATGCTCGCGACACCATTGCTGAAATTCCGAAACGGCCTGGGCGTCCACTTCCGCTGCGGCCTGCCCGGCAATGCGCAAGCCCAGAGGAAAGGGACGCTGGGCGTCGTCTCCCAGTCGCTCCATCACCTCGAGCCCGTGGCTGTTGAGGTTGTGCATGACATCGGCCCAGCCTTCGCCCGGGTGGATGTTGCTGCAATAGGTGAGTGGCGCGCTCAGCTTGGCCATTGGTTCTCCAGCAATTGCCGACGGCACTGGTGCATGGTGTCGAGGTCAATGTGGTCCACTTCTTCCGCTTCGCCCGCCGAGGTCAACAGGGTAATGCACAGCTCGCCGCCCAGGTGTTCGCGAAAGCCCTGCAGCGCCGCATCGATATCCAGTGCTTCGAGGGCCGGATGACGCAAGGTGAAGCCCACAGCTTCCAGCGTATCGCGAATAGCCAACAGGGTGCGTGTATCAATGGTACCCATGGCGTGGGAGTACAGCGAGTCCAGGGCGATGCCGATGGCCACCGCTTCGCCATGGCGCAGCTCGGAGTTGGAGAGCTCCTCCATCCGGTGGGCGCCCCAGTGACCGAAATCCAGCGGTCGGGCACTGCCCTGCTCGAAGGGATCGCCACTGGTGCGGATATGGTTCAGGTGCAGCTCGGCGCAGCGGGCGATCATATGCTCCATCGCCTTGGGTTCGAACTCCCCCAGGCGATGGCGCGCTTCATGCAGCCAGTGGAAGAATTCGCCATCGCGAATCAGCGCGACTTTTACCGCCTCGGCGATGCCGCAGCGGCTGTCCCGCTCGGACAGGCTGCTCAGCAGGTCGTAGTCGTTGATCACAGCGTAGGGCGCCGCAAAGGTGCCCAGGTAATTTTTCCGGCCCCGGTAGTTGATGGCATTTTTCACGCCGATGCCGGCATCGTTCTGGGCCAGAACCGTGGTGGGCATACGAATCAGTCGGATGCCGCGATGCGCGGTGGCCGCCGCATAGCCCATGGCATCGATCACGGCACCGCCGCCAATCACCAACGCAAAGCTGTGCCGATCAATGCGGTCAGTTTGGGTGCGCTGATAGAATTCATCCACTTCCACCGGATCGTTCTTGCAGACCTCGCCGCCGCGCACCATCAAAGGCGGCTCAATCAGCTCGATCCGGTCCGCGTGAGCCTCGGCGTAAGCGCGCATGCGCTCTACCAGATCCGGGTGCCCCTTGAGCACCTGGTCATCGATCACGGGCAGAACCCGGTGACGCTTTTTACCCGCAAACGCGAGTACTTTGAGCAACACATCGCTCTCGGGGTTGAAGGTGTCCCGGTTGAAGTACACCGGGAACTCGTGGGTCATAGTAAACGCCTGGTGAATCTGCCACATGAGTTGCTACCGCTTTTTCTGCAATCAGTTGGGCACCGGCTCATCGACGCGGGGTTGTTGGCCGCGCAGCACAGTGTTGTCGTTGTAGGATTGGCGCTGGTCGATTACCGCCGGCCGGGACAGCTCGTCAATATCGATCTGGCCGGACTGGGCGTAAGCGTCCAGGGCGTTCTGCCAACAGGTCAGCTCAATGGCTTTCTCTTCGATACCGCGTTCACGCATCAGGTTGGCGGTCTTCGGTACCGACAGTGGATCGCTCACGCCCCAATCGGCGGAGCTGTCGACAATGATGCGTTCCGGCCCGTATTTACGGACCACTTCCACCATCCGCTCAGAGCCCATCTTGGTGTTGGGATAAATGGTAAAGGCCGCCCAGGCGCCGCTGTTCAGCACGTCGTCCACGGTCTCTTCGTTGTTGTGGTCGATCACCAGCTTTTCCATGGGCACACCGATTTCCCGCGCCACATCAATGGAGCGGATGATGCCGTTTTTCTTGTCCCGGTGGGGGGAGTGCACCATCACCACCATGTCGTGCTCAACGGCGAACTCCAACTGTCGCTGATAGATGTACTCTTCCGCCGGGGTGATTTCGTCATAGCCGATTTCCCCAATCGCCACGACCCCTTCTTTCAGGGCAAAGTTGGGCAGGATCTCCAGCGCCTCTCGGGCCAGGCCTTCGTTGTTGGCCTCTTTGGAGTTGATGCCGATGGTGCAGTAGTGAGCGATACCGAACTGGGAGGCGCGGAAGCGCTCCCACCCCACCAGGCTGGCGAAGTAATCGATGAAGCTGCCCACATTGGTGCGCGGCTGGCCCATCCAGAAGGCCGGCTCGATGACCGCGCGAATGCCTGCGGCGGCCATGTTCTGGTAATCGTCGGTGGTGCGACTGCTCATATGAATATGCGGGTCAAAGTACTCCATAAGCACGCCTCTGTTATTCGGGTACGTTATTGATCAAGCGGACGGCCGCTCGGCGAACGGGGGCGCAAACTGCGCCTGTTCGGAGCGCCCTGCGGTCGCGTTTTGCCATTAGGGTAACACTTTCGGGTCGGCCGGCTCGACCGACGCCAGCCACTGCGTCTGCCCGGCACGGGCAGCGCCCAGCAGCATCGCCTGCTGTTCAGTCGTCGTAGCCTCGGGCCAATGCTGCTCCAGAAGCTGGCGGACCCGCTCCGGGTGATGGGGCCCCAGGCAGAGCCAGAGCCCGAGATGGTAGTGGCGCCCGGCGCTGTGGCGCTCCTCGGCCCAGTCCAGCGCCATCCGGGTCAGCTCCGGGGTAAGTCGCTGATCCAGCCCGGATACCCGGTACAGCGGGCAGTCCAGAAACAGCGCCTTGATCACCAACTGGTGCCAGGCGGTATCGTCGAAGTGGGTGACCGGATAGGGCGAGTCCAGGGCAACGGCTTCAAACACCGTCAACATATTGGTACGGCAGGCTTCGGCCGCCCGCCAGGTAAACCGCTCGCCGCGGGGCAACAGGGGCAGGCTGCGGTAGAGCGCACAGGTTTCCCCCTCGTCGGCAAAGCGGAACAGCGCCTCGAACTCCTCGGCAAAACTCGCCTGCGCCAGGTCGGGGCGCGCCAGAATCAGGTTGATGCGCAGCAGCTCGAGCCGGTTCCAGGCACGAGGACTCCAGCCCGGCAGCGCGCCTTCAGCGGCGGCCAGCTCCGTGTCGGTCAATCCCAGGGGCTGGCGTTTAGCGTGCCGGCTGGCCATGGCCAGGAGGTTGGCAAAGGTCTGACCCTGGGCACCTTCGGCCACCTGGCCCTGAGCTTTGGCCCAGAAAGCCCGGCCGGACTCGGTCAGGTGCTCATCCAACAACGCTTCCAACAATTGATGTACTGAATGCTCCGATGCCACTGCCACTACCTATAAATCATATAATTAGACGATGGATTATACGCAAACGGTCAAGGGTAATCGAGTCACCCCAAGAAGGTAACCCCGGAATCGTAAGGAATCGTTTAACCGGACGTTCACAATTGCAATTCAGGGCATTTTCGGCAAAGCTTGCGCCTTTTAACAACCCGAACGACACGCCTATGCCTTCCAAAAAGCTCAACAAAGGTTCTTCCGGCCAGAATCGCAAAGCCAGTGAACAATATATGGACAAGTTTCGCCAAAAGCCCGGCGTTCAGGAAACCGATTCCGGACTGCTCTACCGGGAAGTGGAACCCGGCCAGGGCCTGACGCCCACCATGGACGACAAAGTGGTGGTCAACCAGCGCATTCAACTGGTCAACGGCAAGGTGATTGGCGACACCTATCAGGAGGGAATGCCCGATACCTTCTGGATGAAGGAAGCCATCGCCGGCATTCAGGAGGGGTTACAACTGATGCAGGAAGGCGCTCGCTACGAGTTCGTGGTGCCCCCGGAGTTGGCCTGGGGCAAGAAAGGTGTGGGCAACAAAATCGGGCCCAATGCGGTGCTGATCTTCGACCTGCGCCTGATGGAAGTGGCGTTCGACTAGCACTGGCACAGCGTCGCGCTGTGCCAGTGCTCGCCTGGCGTGCTATAACTGCAGTGGCTCGCCGTTGAGACTCACGGACTCGGTCTCGATGGAGGAGACATTTTCCAGAATACCCAACTTATCGGCATGCTTGATAGTGACATCGTGTAACGTCACCCCGCTGATGGGTGCGCGCTCAAAGCCGCGCAGATGGAACACCCGCTCGGCATTCTCCACTACCATATTGCTGACATGAAGGTTCTTCACCTCGGGCAGGTAGTCCCCGGCATCCCCCTCCTCATAGTAGAAGTTGATCACGAAGACATCTTTCACCTGTCCGATCACGATATCCCGAACGGCGATATTCTCGATCAGCCCACCACGCACCGAATTGGTCTTGATGCGCACCGCACGGTCCAGCACCGGGCTGTCCATATGACAGCGACGGGCAAACACATTGCACGCACCACCCGAGATTTCACTGCCAATCACCACCCCACCGTGACCGGCGCGCATCTGGCAGTCCTGAATCACAATATTCTGGATCGGCGTGGCCAGACGACGGCCATCGGCGTTTCGGCCCGACTTGAGCGCGATGCAGTCATCCCCGGTATCGAACAGACATTTTTCGATCAACACGCGGTTGCAGGACTCGGGGTCGCAACCGTCGGAGTTCGGTCCGTGACTGACGCATTGCACACCGCGCACAATCACGTCTTCAGACAGCACGGGGTTGAGCAGCCAAAAGGGAGAGTTGCGGATGGTCACCCCTTCGATCAGAACCCGCTTACAGCGGTAGGGCTGAACAAAGGGAGGGCGCAAGTAATTGTCCTCAAACACCCGCTCCTCCACCGGGACGCCCTGCTCAGCCATCTCAAACAACGGTGTGCGGGTATGTTTCTGATCCTCTACCGGATCAATGGGCCATTGGGCTCGACTCCAGCGCCCCTTCCAGGGCCACCAGACCGTATTGGAGCCGTTACCCTCCAGAACACCTTGGCCGGTCACCGCGATGTTTTCCTGCTCGTAGGCGTAAATCAACGGAGAGTATCCCATCAACTCCACGCCTTCCCAGCGCGTCATGACGTAGGGTTTGTAGCGCTCCGGGTCCGTGTAAAAGGACAGCACGGCATCTTTTTGCAGGTGCAGGTTCACATTGGATTTCAGGTGTATCGGGCCGGTATTGAACTGCCCCGCCGGAATCACCACCCGGCCACCGCCAGCGGCGGCACAGGCCTCAATGGCTTTGGCGATCGGGCCGGTATTATCGGTTTCCCCATCGCCCTTGCCACCGAACTCCGTGACCGGAAAATCCCGGTTCGGGAAATCCGTTCGCGCGATATTGTCGATAATGTCGTCGGCCTGCTTCCAGAGCGCCTCATCGCGCCCAGCATAGGCAGGGGAAGTTGGAGTGGTGGTGCTGCATCCGGCCACCGGCATTAAGCCCAAGGCACAGGAAGACAGACCCAGCGCCTTCAGGCTGCCGCGTTTCTGTAGATCGATCATGTTTTCTATCCCGTCGGTTGATTGACTTTAATAAGTAGTTGTTATGACTCATCCGTGATCAAAGCCCTGCTCGTGTCGGCAGAGCCAGGGAGAATAGTGAGACAAAGTGGAGGGAGTTTCAAGAAGTGTGCAAACGGGAGGATTGCCTGGTGATCGTTCGCGCTAGAGGGAGATTTTTTTACTTTCCGAACGCGCATAAAAAAGCCCCACCTCTTTCGAGATGGGGCTTTTGTATGTGGCGCACTCGGGAGGATTCGAACCTCCGACCGCTCGGTTCGTAGCCGAGTACTCTATCCAGCTGAGCTACGAGTGCGTCGTCAACGGGTGCGAATATTAGAGATCCAAAGGCGGTTCGTCAAGTGTTTGATTGAAAAAGTTTTTTTGGGTGGGGTTGTCGGGTTGGTTACCGCGGCAAAGTTGGTTTGGTTACGGCGTATGGCACAGCAGATTGCGTAGGGCGGATCGGTCCGACGTATCGGAGCGAAGCGCATCCGCCGTTGTCCGTGGGTGGGGATATACCAGGGCACATCCATGCGCCCTGTCCCTGCGGGACGCCTTCGGCGGTACCGAATGCTCCCGGCATTCGGTCGAACCCGGCGAGGATTCTCACCCTCCCCTAACGGCCATAAAAAAACCGCCCCCTTCCGGGGACGGTTTTTGTATGGCGGTGAGGGAGGGATTCGAACCCTCGAACGGTTTCCCGTTACACACTTTCCAGGCGTGCGCCTTCAGCCACTCGGCCACCTCACCGTAAAACTCTTTGAACGACCTCCCGTTCAGAGGGTGCGTAATGTACACAAGTGGCGTGCTAAACGCAACGCTATTGGCCCGGCCAGGGGTGAAAAAATGTCTCTGGATTCACTGACTTGGGAGGCTGGGGCGGTTTGGCAGGGGTTCCCAGGTAGAGGAAGCCCACGATCTGCTCCAACTCGCCGACGCCCAACCCTTCTTTCACCACCGGATGGTAGGTCATGGCCCCCGTCCGCCAGAAAGCCCCTATCCCCTGGGCGAAGGCGGCGTTGAGCATGTTCTGCACAGCCGCGCCCGCCGAGATCAGTTGTTCCACGTGCGGCACCTTGGGATTTTGCCGGCAGGCGGCAATCGCCACCAGAATCAGTGGCGCTCGGCGTGGCTTGGCGCGCAGGGATTGGAGGTTGGGCTCGGGAATGTCGGGGGTATCTTTCAGCGAGGCCTGTACAAACAGGTCTCCCAGTCGGTCCAGCCCGTCATTTTCAATGACCAGGAAGCGCCACGGCTGCATCAGCCCGTGGTCGGCGGCACGGAGCGCCGCACGATAAATGGCCTCCCGCTGGGTGTCGCTGGGTGCCGGTTCGGTCAACTTGGGAGAAGAAACCCGTTGGTGCAATACGTCTAACGCGTCCATAGAAGCCTGTGGTCGAATAAATGGGCCGGGGATGATAACACGACTTTTTCAGTTGATTTAAGCGCCAATTAGGCGCGGTTAAGCGCCGTTCGTAGACTTTTCATGCAAAAAAACGTCTAATAGGTCTCACAGGGATTGATAAGCGACTCCAGGACCGACCTTGCCGATTGAAAACCATCCGGCGCCCTCACGCTCCCCAGAGACGCTGTTTAGCGAGCGTATTGCGTCGAGCAGGACAGCATACAAGGTTTCCCGATAACAATGACTAAGAACTCAGCGCACAGAAAGCCCGAAGAGGCTCAAGCGGAATCGCCGCTTCACCAATACTATTTTCGATCACTGATCTGCTTTGCCGCCGCAGGCACTCTGGCCTCCTACATTGAGTGGTCGGCCATCCAGCCCGTGTATATCGGCACCATTGTTTTTCTGCTGCTGTACACCTACCTGACCTACCACTTCACCCACACGCTGGATCGCGAAAAACTCAGCCGCGTGACCCGCTATTTGTCCTGGGCCGATGCGGCGCTGATCGGGCTGGTCCTCAGCCTGACCAACTTCAGCCTGCTGCCGCTGGCGCTGTTTCTGACCATGATCCAGTTCAATGCCCTGCTCACTGGCGGACTGAGGCGCTGGGGTGAAGATAACGTGGCCTTTGCCGTCGGTATCCTGCTCAGTTTCCTGGTCCACAAACCGCAGTGGGTCTTCAGTAGCAGCATTGAAATCAGCGCGGCGAGCCTGATCGGCATCATTACCTACTTTCTGGTGTACGCCCTGTACATGCACCAGCGAATGCGCCGTCTGATCATGAACCAGATGAAGCTGGAGAATGAGCAGAAATGGCACAAGATTCGCTCGTACAAACTGTCCCGATACCTTCCGCCACCAGTATGGCGGGCGATCAATCAGGGCAAGGATCATATGCTTCAGGCAGAGCGCAAGCGCATTACCGTGTTCTTCTCGGACATCAAGAACTTCAGCCAGCTCTCCGAAGAAATGGAAGCCGAGGCGCTTACGGAACTGCTCAATCACTACCTGACCGAGATGTCGAAAATCATCACCCACTTTGGCGGCACCATCGACAAGTTTATGGGTGACGGCATTATGGTCATGTTTGGTGACAGCAACAGCAAGGGCGTCAAACAGGACTGCATGAACTGTGTGTCCATGGCCATCGCCATGAAAAAGCGCATGAAGTCCCTGCAACAGGAGTGGTACAACCAGGGCATCAAAAAGCCCCTACAGATCCGCATGGGCATGAACACCGGGTACTGTACGGTCGGCACCTTCGGTACCTCAAGCCACCTCGATTACACCGTACTGGGCACGCACGTGAACCTGGCCAGCCGTCTGGAGTCCGCCGCCCAGCCCGATGAGATTCTGATTTCCCACGAGACCTGGTCGCTGGTCAAAGACGCCGTCATGTGTCAGGACAAGGGCGAAATCACGGTGAAGGGGTTCAGCCAGCCAGTGAAGGTGTACCAAGTGGCCGGATTCCGTAAGGATCTGGGTAAAAACCAGAGTTTCTTTGAGGATCGCGCCGAAGGCTTCTCCATGTACCTGGATCTGGAGAAGGTGCGCAATTACGAGAAAGCCAAGGTGATCAAGGCGTTGCAGACCGCCGCCGAAAAACTCAAGGATAAAGTCATCGTATAACCGTGCTCGGGCGGAGCCCCTCTCGCCCGAGCACCGCAGGCCTACTGTCTTACCAGGCGCTCAAAATCGGGCGCTGTCCCTTGCCCGGAGCTCCGCCAGGGGTTGATATCCAACCCGCCGCGACGAGTGTAGCGCGCGAACACCGTCAGAAACTCCGGCTGACAGCGTGCCTGCAGGTCGACAAACATCCGCTCGACGCAGTGCTCATGAAAGTCCTGATGTTCACGGAAGGACACCACATACTTCAGCAAACCCTCTCGCTCGATTTTCGGGCCGCGATAATGAATTTCCACCGTGGCCCAATCCGGCTGACCGGTAACCGGACAATTGCTCTTCAACAGATGACTGTGCAGCCGCTCTTCTACCACCTCCTCTCCGGTAACAAGCAACGCGGGCGCCGGGTGGTAGTGCTCGATAGTAACCGACAGCGCGTCGATACACTCTCCACCCGCCTCGACAATCGGTAGTTGAGCGTCCGCCACCGACTCAAGCTGGACGCTGACGTCAGCTCCGGCGGCCGCGCTCAAGTCTTGAATCATCTGCGCCCGCACCTGCTCTTGCCCGGCAAAGCGGCTTTGATTGTAGGAGTTCAGATACAGCTTGAATGACTTGGACTCAATCAGGTTCGGACTGTTGCACGGCAATCGAAATTGCGCGACGGCGACGATGGGCTTGCCGCGCTCATCCAGCCAAGAGACTTCATAGCCGGTCCAGAGGTCGGTGCCGTAAAACGGCAGCGCCGACTCACTCAACCCCAGGGACGCCCGAGTGTTGGCCCGGGCGATGGGAAACAACAACCCGGGGTCATAGCTAGATGCATAGACTGTCTGCTGCCCGAGCGGTCCATGGCTGGTGGATGTGTGCTCACTCATAACGCCTACCCTGAAAAGTTACGCGCGCAGACGCTTGCCGGTTTTGAGCAGGTGCATGCCGATGGCAAACAATACCATGACACACACCACCAAGCCGCCGAACGCGACGCCGATATTGACGTCCGACACGCCCAACATGCCATAGCGGAAGGCGTTGACCATATACAGAATCGGGTTCAATTGAGCCACGCCCTGCCAGAAGTCCGAGAGCAGATCGATCGAGAAAAACACCCCGCCCAGGTAGGTCAGCGGCGTCAACACAAAGGTCGGCACGATGGAGATATCATCAAAGGTGTTGGCGAACACCGCATTGATGAAACCGGCCAGGGCGAACAGCACTGCCGTGAGCACGACGATGGACACGGTAATGACCCAGCTGTAGATCGGCAGATCGGTAAAAAACAGTGACAGGATGGTCACCATGACCCCGATCGCCAATCCGCGAGCCACGCCGCCGAGCACATAGCCCAGCAGGATGACGTAGTTCGGTGTGGGCGAGACCAACACCTCCTCAATACTGCGCTGAAACTTGGCGCTGAAAAAAGACGAGCTGACATTTGAGTAAGAATTGGTCAGCACGGCCATCATGATCAGTCCGGGTACCACAAACTGGATGTAATCGAAGCCACCCATCTCGCCGATACGGCTGCCAATCAGTTTGCCGAAAATCACAAAGTACAGTGCCATTGTGATGGCCGGGGGCAACAGGGTCTGGACCCAGATGCGGGTGAAGCGTTTGATTTCCTTGCGCAGCAAGGTCATGAACGCGATCCATTGTTCTTTAAACTCCACGACGATCACCTCCGGTCGCTGGTTCGCTGTTTGTATTCTCTTCGGATTCTTCAGTGACGGACTCCGCCGGCTCCCCATTGCCGGTCATGGCGACAAAGAGCTCCTCCAGGCGGTTGGCCTTGTTACGCATACTGACAATATCGAGCCCCTGCTCTGAAAGCGCTTCGAAAACGCGATTCAGTGACTGACCTTTCTCCAGATCCACCTCAAAGCTGTGCTCATCCAACAGTCGGGTTTCAAAGCCCTCGATTTTCGGCGCTTCCCAGACGGAATTGGCGCAGTCGAAAATAAACACCTCGCGGTTGAGCTCTTTCAGCAGGCTGCGAATGGTGGTGTTTTTGACGATTTTCCCCTGATCGATGATGGCCACATGGCGGCACAGGCTTTCCGCCTCTTCCAAGTAGTGGGTGGTCAGGATGATGGTGGTGCCCTGAGCATTGATTTCCCTCAGGAATTCCCACATGGAGCGGCGCAGCTCAATGTCCACACCGGCGGTGGGCTCGTCAAGAATCAGCAGCTTGGGCTCGTGCACCAGTGCCCGGGCAATCATGAGCCGGCGCTTCATGCCGCCGGATAGCATACGGGCGGGGGTGTTACGCTTGTCCCACAAACCGAGTTTCTTCAGATACTTTTCCGTCTGGACGATGGCGACCGACCGGGGTAGGCCATAGAAACCGCCCTGCTGCAGCACAATATCCTGGACCTTTTCAAACTGGCTGAAGTTGAACTCCTGGGGCACGATACCCACTTCTTTTTTGGCCCGGGAGAAGTGGGTGTCAATGTTGTGGCCAAAAATTTCCACCTCGCCGCCGGTCTTGCGGACCAGTGAACAGAGAATCCCAATCGTGGTGGACTTGCCGGCGCCGTTGGGGCCCAGCAACGCAAAAAAGTCGCCGGGCTGGACTTCCATGGAAATGCCTTTCAGGGCATGGAAGCCGCTCCCGTAGACTTTGGAGAGATTTCTAATCGAAAGTGCAGCTGTCATAATGTCGGATTCACTCATTCATTTTGGGGGCGGCGATGACTCAGCGCCGCCCGGGGAGTTTAGCGTGTCGACTCAGCTCAACCATTACGCGGAAACACAGCATCGAGACTACCATTTGCGCCTGTTGCGCGATTTTATCCAGCAGGCCCAGCAGCAGCCCCCATTTATTGAGGAAGACTGCCCCGAGGATGACCTGGAGTTTCTGGCCCGCCTGGAAGCGCTCCCCAGAGCCCACCAAGACGAGGACTTTCTCTACCGGGGGCAACAGGTCCTGAGTCGGGTGGTGGCCGCCTATGGCCACCTGGTGCCCCTGCTACACCGAGACCTGCTCTGGTACTTCGGCGGCGACTGCCTGCATTACATGCCGGATGAAGAGATCGCCAAGTACCAGCTCTTGGACGAACGCCGCCACGAAGCCATTGCCGAGGGCCGAGAGTTCTCCTATGAGCACGAACGGGCCAAGGTGTTTGGCCTGCATTAGTCGGCCAGGGTGACAGCGGGCACGGGAAGCCGCGTAGTTTAGCAGATTCGTATGTAATCGTCTTTTTAACGAGGGCGGTCGCCCGGCGGTTTTTGTCGGGTTACGCGCTGGGCGCTAACCCGATCTACGGAGTGATACCCCGGCTGAGACGGCGGGTGCGGCCTTTGGCCTTACCCGCCCTACGCAAACCGTGAACGCCGAGGGATTTGGCGCCATGTAGGGCCCACCGGGGGAATTAGGCACCCTGGAGCGGGACAAACCGGCAGGAAGCCGGTTTGCACAGCCGCAGGCTGCCCGAAGGGGCCGTCCGCAGGACAACGCAATGTGGCTCGTGAAACGAGACTCGTTTTCCGGGCAGAGCGAGCGCACCCAAATTCCGGACACAAAAAAGCCGGCAACGAAGCCGGCTCTTTCAAATATTGGAGCGGGAAACGAGACTCGAACTCGCGACCCCAACCTTGGCAAGGTTGTGCTCTACCAACTGAGCTATTCCCGCCACATTGCGTAAAATGGCGTCCCCTAGGGGACTCGAACCCCTGTTACCGCCGTGAAAGGGCGGTGTCCTAGGCCTCTAGACGAAGGGGACTAAAACTGGTTTTAGTGCAGGCTGACGCCAAACGCTTACACTGTATAAACTGGAGCGGGAAACGAGACTCGAACTCGCGACCCCAACCTTGGCAAGGTTGTGCTCTACCAACTGAGCTATTCCCGCAATGGCGTCCCCTAGGGGACTCGAACCCCTGTTACCGCCGTGAAAGGGCGGTGTCCTAGGCCTCTAGACGAAGGGGACCCGGACCTCCCTGAGCGCCGTATGCCGTGGCATTACCCTCAGAAAGTGGAGCGCATTCTAGGGAGCGGACCGGCACCTGTCAACACTTTTTTCGAATTATTCGACCGGGAAAACAACCACTTAGCGACACCCCTCTTTCAGCCCTCCCGATCTTTAGTGCTATACTGCCGTTTTTACGCCAAATTCCCCATTCGACCCGATAAACTTCGAATCAATAACAGCGGCGGCCTATGTCCTCTTTGATGATTGCCAGCATTATTTTCGCCTTGCTCATTGTGCTGGTAGGGTACGCCTTCATTGCCCAGACATTGGAAAAACGCAAAAAACGGCGTCAACGCCTACTGACTGCCCTCAAGCACCGTCAGCGCAATTTCAAATACATGGTTTCCGGGTTCCCTGAGGGCCTACTGACCAAAGACCTGACCCTGATCATTTATCGCGCCCTACTCGATGCCTGCGAACAACTCAGCCGCCTGGAACCTCGGGAGCCGGGGCACCTGGAGGACTTCACTTTCTACTCCGGCGAGCTCGAAGCGCTCAAACACCGCACCCCGTCTGAGCGCCCTCGTCCGGCCTCCGCTGAGCAAGCCGTCGAGATCAAGCGACTTTTACAGGAGTTGTACCGCTTTATTGCCCACCAGACCGAACGCGGCAATATCGGTCAGGCTCAGGGGCAGACCTACAAGGACCAGGTCAAGCGCCTGGCGCTACTGGTTTCCGTGGATGCCCACGCGGTCTCCGCCCGACAGGCCCAGGCCGCCGGCAAACCCAGGTTGGCCATCCATTACTATAACCTTGCGCGTAAAATGCTGACCCAGGAAAAAGGCGGGCAAGGCTTCCAGAAGCAACTGGCCCAGATCAACGGCATCATCAAGAAGCTGGAAAGTCAGTTGGAACAACAATCCGACGCCGGCGCCTCGCCCACCAAAGAAGGCCCCGCGCCGGAAGAAAAGAAAGAGTGGGAAGAGTTCGAACAGGAAAGCGACTGGAAAAAGAAACAGCTGTACGATTGATCTCCACCCTACCCGACCAGTATCACACCCCTTCGTCGAGCTTGATGGAGGCCGAGTTGATGCAGTAGCGCAGGCCTGTAGGTGCCGGGCCATCGGGGAACACGTGCCCCAAGTGACTTCCGCAGTTCTTACACATTACCTCGGTGCGACGCATGCCGTGGCTGCCATCGAACGCCTCCTCGATCACCTCTTCGTTTTTGGGCGCGTAGAAACTCGGCCACCCGCAATGGGCGTCAAATTTGGTGTCTGAATCGAATAACGGCTCACCGCAGGCGCGACACCGATAGGTACCCTCCGTAAATACATCCCAGTACTCACCGGTAAACGGGGGCTCAGTACCTTTTTCCCGACAGATTCTATACTGCTCCGGCGACAACTGCTCACGCCACTCGGCTTCGCTACGATTTTTCGGGTCACTCATGAAGACTGCTCCTTGACAGGGGCTGTTAAGAGACGGGATGATTCAGTCATAGTACGGTCTAAACCGCCGTAGAGTTTACTTTTCACCCGCCCCCATGGACAAGATACTGTAGATGCGCACCGTCAATAAATCCACCAAGCTCGAAGGGGTCTGCTACGACATTCGCGGCCCGGTTCTCGAGCACGCCAACCGCCTGGAAGAAGAAGGCCACCGAATCCTCAAGCTGAACATCGGGAACCCGGCACCCTTCGGCTTTGCCGCGCCCGATGAAATTATCCAGGACGTCATCTACAACCTGCCCAATGCGGAAGGATACACCGAATCCCGCGGGCTGTTCGCCGCGCGCAAAGCGATCATGCAGGAAAGCCAGCGGCTGGATATTCCCAATATCGATATTGACGACATTTTCCTGGGCAATGGCGTCAGTGAACTGATCGTCATGGCCATGCAGGCACTGCTCAACAATGGCGATGAGGTACTCGTACCCGCCCCCGATTATCCGCTGTGGACCGCCGCCGTCAACCTGGCCGGCGGCAAAGCCGTGCACTACCTGTGCGATGAACAGTCCGACTGGTTTCCAGACGTGGCCGATATCGCCAGCAAGATTACCGACCGAACGCGCGGCATAGTGGTGATCAACCCCAACAATCCGACCGGGGCGGTGTACAGTCAGGACGTGCTCGAACAGATTGTGCAGCTCGCCCGTGAGCACAACCTGATCATTTACGCCGATGAAATCTATAGCAAAATTCTGTACGACGACGCCGAATTCGTACCCTTGGCACGCCTGGCTCAGGACGTGTTATGCGTGAGCTTTAACGGCCTGTCCAAGTGTTATCGCCTCGCCGGTTTCCGCTCCGGCTGGATGACCGTCAGCGGCGCCAAGCACAAGGCCAAAGGGTATATCGAGGGCCTGGAGATGCTGTCCTCCATGCGCCTGTGTGCCAATGTGCCCGCCATGTACGCCGTGCAGACCGCACTGGGTGGCTACCAAAGCATCAACGAATTGATCATTCCGGGCGGGCGCCTGCGGGATCAGCGCGATGCGGCCATGAAGGCCATTGACGAAATTCCCGGTATGAGCTGCGTCAAGCCCAAGGGCGCGCTCTACCTGTTCCCGAAGCTGGACCTGAACCGCTACAAGATCAAGGACGACCAGCAGATGGTGCTGGACTTCCTGGTTCAGGAGAAGGTGCTGCTGGTTCAAGGTACGGCATTCAATTGGCCGGACCGGGATCACCTGCGCATTGTGTTCCTGCCCCGGGAGGACGATCTGACCAAGGCCATTCAGCGCCTGGGCCGGTTTCTGGAACATTATTCTCAGTAGCCCTCAGGGAAGGCAGCAGGCGTTATGGCGGATATTCACATCGCGGACTTCTACAAAGACGCGGCGCGGATTCTGGTTCAGCTGTACAACCAGTTTCCGCGCCCGACCATGCTGTTTGTGGAAGACATTGCCGGGCCAGATACGCCGGATGAGTTTGGCCTGCACAGCCCACGCCACCAGAGCTGCCTGTCCACCATGCTCTGGCTGGCCCAGACCGGCTACCTGCGTTACGAAACGCTGGTGCGCCAGGAAGCCATTGATCAGGCGGTGTTGACCCAGCGGGGTTTCACCCTCTTGGCGAGCCCCCTGCCGGTACACGATGTGGTGGGCTTTGAGGCCCTGCCCCAGGACTCGGACGCGCCCGATTCAGAGATCAACCCCAGCGATGATGTGCAGGCGGCGGCCCGGGCCGACAACGGGGTACAGTTGTTGCGGGATGTGCTCAAGCACGGCTCGTCGACGGCGATTGAGCAGGTGATGCTGGAGTTGTTTCGTCAGTCGCGGCATCATCCGTAATGCGTTTTACGGCGGATGCGGCCGGGCTTGGGAACGGCGGATGCGCTTCGCTTATCCGCCCTACGTAAACCGTGAAGCCACGCGTAGGGCGGCATAAGCGCGCAGCGCGCATCCGCCGCAACCCAAGGTCAGCCCCACATGGATGCCCTACCTGAAACCGAGCTCGTCCAGACGCACTCGCGCCTCCTCTGACGCCTCCGACACCCGATAATTATTGAACTCCCGCCGCTTCGGATACTGCTTGCGCAACTGATCAAACCCCTTGGCAAAATCCGCCTCACCTCGGTCCGCCTGCGCCGCCACGTCTCTCAAACGCTGATCGTCCTCGGCGATGGCGTACACCTGGGGAATCAGCGTTTTCAGGGCCGACCAGACATTACCCCCCGCCAGCGTCCGTTCCGGATCCGCCACCGCCGGTCGCAAGGCATCCAGCGCCCTGTCCGGCCATCGCCCCAAGTCCCGACACAGGGCCTCGTAAATCATGAAAGTGCCCTGCATCTTGCCGTCATAGCTGTATCCAGCGATATGGGGGCTCCCCAATTCCACTCTTGCCAATAGGGGGCGGGAGATATCTGGCTCGGGCTCCCAGACATCCAGCACCACCCGCAGATCTGCACCGGCCTCCAGGTGGGCAAGCAGCGCCTGATTGTCGATCACCGCCCCCCGGCCGGCGTTGAGCAACACCGCCCCCGGGCGCAGCTGTTTGAGCTCTTCGGTGCCAATGAGGTGATAACTCGGGTGGAGACCGGACCGGGTCAAGGGGGTGTGCATGCATACCACGTCACTGTCCAGCACGGCCTCCAGCGAGGTCAGCTCGGGAATCTGCTCAGAGGACAGAAACGGGTCGTACACACGACACTCTACCCCCTGGACTCTCAGGCGCTGGTACAGCCGCCCGCCGACATTACCGCACCCGATAATGCCAACGCGTTTACCAAGCCAATCGACATCCAGGTGCGCCAGCGCCGCATAGACGTACTCGACCACGGAGTTGGCGTTGCAGCCAGGTGCGCTGGACCAGGTGATGCCCCGCCGTTCCAGGTAGTCGATATCGAGATGATCGACCCCAATGGTGCAAGTACCCACAAACCGCACGGGGGTGTTTTGGAGCAGGATTTCGTTGACTTGGGTAACCGAACGCACAAGCAGCACGTCGGCACCTTGCAGGTCGGCATTGGTCATATCCCGCCCGGGCAGGCGCACAATCTCCCCCATTTCCCCAAAGCATTCATTGACCAGGGGGATGTTTTCATCAGCTACTATTCGCATTCGTTAATCCAGTTGTTTGTTGATTTCACACTTTGCTTCTCTGGGAACTTCGCATTGTAGTGCTGCGGGAGGGTAGGTGTTTCCGAGACACGCCGTAAACCCATCCATGGGGGCTCATCACCCGCCGTCCAGGCGAGTGACGGTCTCGGAATCACCTACCCTCCCTCCGCCAGGAGCAAACTGCACGGACGCTGGAGATAGCGCCTATCGCCTACCTAAAGGGGACGAGTGCTCGAAAGACTGATATTGGCACTGAGGCCGTGCGTGGGGTATACCGTTTGTAGACTCTCGGAGACATGGATGTCGACGAGAAGCCCCCATGGACGGGTTCACGGCGGGTCTACAAACGGTATACCCCACGCATGGCCGGCCCCGCGGCCAATCCCCATTTAATAGTCTTCAAGCACTCGTCGAGCCCGAGCCAGAAACCCTTCCCCAAAGCCCATTTCGTCGGCAAACTCCTCCATTGCCCACCAATCAACCGGCCCGAAGGAAAGGTCCGATAGTGTGACATTCAATGGCAAATCATCCACGATCTTCGCCAATTGCCGGGAAATTTCCACCTGTTCCCAGTTTGCCTCCAATTTCGCCGCCAGAGACTTCGCTCCCCGGATGGGCAAGGTTGCCACGGCCTCCCGGTTCGCCCACAACTCATCCAGAGTACCAAAATGAACCAAGAGCGCGCTCGCGGTCTTGGGGCCTACCCCTGGAACACCCGGGATATCGTCGATACTGTCTCCTACCAACGCCAGGTAATCCACCAACTGATCCGGCCGGACGCCGAGTTTGGTTTCAATATCCGGCGCATAGGATCGCTGGTCCGCGGCGTGGTCCCACAGGTAATCCTGGGGGCGACACAACAGCTGGCCCAGATCCTTGTCCCGGGTCAGGATCGCCAGCGGCCGGGGGCTTTGGCGCATGGTGCGGGCCAGGGAACCGATCAGATCGTCGGCCTCATGGGTCTGGCTGGCGAAGCTGGCAATGCCCAGAATTTCCCCAAACCGACGACAGGCGGCCAATTGGAACGCCAAAGCCTCATCCGGGTGGGCCCGGCTGGCCTTGTAGTCCGGGTAGAGGTCGTTGCGGAAGCACTGCCCCAGGCTCTCGTCATAACAGGCCGCAAGGTGAGTCGGACGGGTCTGTTCGATCAGCCGCATCAGAAAAGTGCTGTAGCCGTACACGGCGCCGGTGCCGTAACCGTGTTCCCGACTCGCCCAATTGTCGGGCAGAGAGAAATAATACCGGAAAATATAGATTGAAGCGTCAACCAGGCAGATCGGGGACGGGGTCATGCCACGTCCTCCCAGGCAAACCGGGTTTCAATCAACAAGGACTCGACACTTTCGGCGGTGCCGTAGAAAGCGACCAATGCCGCCAGAAAGGCATGGACCCGGCGGCTGACCCCCTCCCGGCAAAAACGCTGCACCTGCTGATGAATCGCGCGCTTGAACGAATCGCTCGGGCCAAGCCCGGCCGCCAGGTTGTCCGCGCTGGGACGAAAACGCCAACCCGCGGCCCGGGAGAACAACCACTCCAGGGCCTGGGGGCGCACCTCCACCCGTTCGAACTCCGTCTGCTGGGCCACCGTGCGGCCATCCGGCGCATACCAGTAGCCGTAATCCTCTTGCAGTCGGCGTGCCGGGCCGGCGACACACCAGTGCGCCACCTCGTGCAGGGCGCTGGCGTAGTAATTGCGAGTAAACCAGATGCGGTGCGGTGGGCCGGGGGCGTACAGGGGCTCCTCGGCACCGCCACAGAGGCGCGTGGCATGGCTTTCACTGAAGGTCTGGTCGAACAGCTGAATCAAATCTCGGCAATCGTGCCGGCTGGTGTCGCCAACATCGGTCAACATGCAACTCCTCAGGCACACTCGGGCCGGCAGGCTCTGGTGTGCGGAAAGATTTTTACTACTAGGTGTTGTGCTTTCGGGTTATAACCTATACTTTAGTGACAGATGGTTTTGAAAAGGCTCGAGCTGTGCTCGGGAACCAGTCTCTCGCCATCGGTGTCTCCTGGGCTAGCGTCGTTAGCCCCAGCCTCAGCCGGGAGGTGTATTATGAAGACCTCACAGTCGCGCCACAACACGGAAAATGTGGTTGATCTCTTCACAGGAAAGTCTCTCTCCGAACTGCACGATCAGCGTTTTGTCCGCCTTGCACCGGAGCTGGACGGTCTGGAAATGTTGTATTCCAATGATACCAGCGACGATCGTCTGTTCAGCCTGAAAATCCTGTGCTGGGGTCTGCGCGCCAATGGCGAGGTGGTCGGACTGGTTCCCTGGCTCAATGATATCGTGGCTTGCCCGGATATCTGCGACCCACTCAATGGCCAGTGGGAAGGGTATTACGATCCGGGCATTGACGATGTCTTCTTCGATGCCCCCATCCACAAGGTGGTCGAACTGGAAACCGCTGCCGAGTATTACGAGCTCCAATGTGAAAACGACGACGATGTCGTCCAGGAGCTGCCGGATACCATTGGCACCCACGCAGTGCTCGCCACCGAAGAAACCAACAAACTGAACCTGGTTGAAGTCATAAGCTGGCGTCTGCAGCATGACGGCAGCATTTACGGCATGCTCACCGACATGAACAAGATCGTGAGCACCCCGGTCCTGCCGGGCGATGCCTGCCTGTATCCGGCCCAACAGAGCGATCAATTCCGGTACTTTTTCCAGCACCAGATTGCCAACAAAATCAAGGCGGAAGACCCGGAGGCTTTGGCGGCTATTTCGTTGTTGGTTGACGGTTATTGATTCAACACGGCTTGGGTGGATCTTGTCGGGTTTCGCGCTGTCGCGCTAACCCGACCTACGTTAGTCACCCACTCTTGCGGATGTAATACCGGTACTCTTCCCCCTCCCTTTCTTCCAGCACCAACTCATGCCCGAGAAACAGACAGAACTTGGGCACATCCCGCTCTGTGGATGGATCGGTGGCAATCATCTCGATCAACTCGCCCGCTGCGACCTCACGCACCGCCCGATGCAACAACATGACCGGTTCCGGGCATACCAGGCCCCGGGCGTCCAACGCTTTGTGAATGGTCCCCGGACTTTCTTTTTGATCAGACATCGACCTTTCCCGTTATCATCAAGACGAAATATTCGGCTTTTGCCGGTAAAGCACAGACTTCGTTGCTAGACTTGAAGTAGGAGATCCGCCCGCAGGAGCGAAGCGCTGTTTCAGCGAACCGAGGCGTCGTGTTTTACAGGGGTAGTCTTTATGCCGTCACCCAATCGCCACACTGCACATAATGCTTTAACGCCCACTGCGCTGGCCATCACCTCTCATCTACTGCGCCATGATAACCCGAATCTTGCGCAAGCCATACAGCAGGCGCTCAGGTCCCTTCCCTCAGCGCCCGCCCCATCCACCGCAGAAGTCCCCAGCGCCGCGCTCAATCGCCAACTGCTCAGCAACCTCCACGCGCAAACGGTTGGAGAAATACTCGCGGCGCTGACGGCTCTGGGACAACAGGCGTTGCACGATCATCAACGCCACCCCGAACGCGTCGCGTTATTGCATGAGCTGCTGGATGAATGGGTCGCGCTGGCGGAGTGGATTCTGCAGCGCAACGAAAGTCCCCCGAGCCAGTGGCATTGATGCGCGCTTTGCATTCCCGGGCGCGGGCGCTAGAATAGCGCTCTAAGCGCCTTTATTTTCATTAGCCGGAATCATTCATGATCTACGTGCTCGTTGAACGCCACATTGCCGACGGAATGGAAAGTACTTACGAAATGGCCGCGCGCAAAGCGCTCAAATCCGCTTACCAGGCCGAAGGATTTCTCAGCGGTGAAACCCTGCGGGACTTGCAGCGGCCCAATCACCACTACCTGCTGTCCAAGTGGCGCTCCCTACACGACTGGAAACGCTGGTATTACAGCGACGAACGTCACGAGGTCATGAACCAGCTCAATCCGACGCTGGCAGACTTTGAAAAAATCACCTTGCTGGACAAGAATCCCGTCTAGCAAGGCGCACAATCAACGCAACCGCATGATGTGGCCGGTCACCTCTTCTCGGTCGTGATAGAGCTGCTTGAACGCCAGCGCCACATCCAGCCCCGCCGCTTCACACTGCTGTTCGATTCGCTCTCGCAAGCGCGCCACTTCGGCATAGCGCTGCTTCATGGGCAACTTCAGGTTGAATACCGCCTCCCGACACCAGCCCTGGCTGACCCAGAGCGCGATCATATTCGCCACCCGCGCCGGTTTGTCGGCAATATCACAGACCAGCCAATCCACCGGCTTTTTCGGCTGATAGACAAAGCCGTCTTCCCGGTGATGAGTGACCTGGCCGGACTCCATCAGTGACTCCGCCATGGGGCCATTGTCCACCGCATCGACAAACATGCCCCGGCGCACCAGTTGCCAGGTCCAGCCCCCTGGCGCCGCGCCGAGATCCACCGCTTTGAGCCCGCCGGCGAGACGAACATCCCACTCGTACTCGGGGATGAAGTGATGCCAGGCTTCTTCCAGTTTCAGCGTGGCCCGGCTCGGCGCCTCTCTGGGTTGGCGCAGACGGGGAATTCCCATGGGCCAGGCGGCGCGGTTGTCTACCGGACTGACGCCAAGGTACATACACTGGCCGGACAATACGAGCAGGTGCCAGTGCCAGCGGCTCTTGGGGTCTACCAGGCGCTGCTTTTTCAGGGCGGCCATCAGGGGTGAGGTCAGCTTTTTACCGAGCGTCGACAGTTCTTTTCCCTCGTTGGTATCGGGTGTTTCCACTACCAGGGAGCGGGCGGCGGGCAGCGCTTGGGCCGCTTCCACCAGCGGCCCAACCCGATCCCCCGGGGGCAGGTTGGCCAGCGGCGCAGTAGTCACGAACCACTGCCGGGCAAACACCAGATCCATAAAATGCAGCTGCCCCACCAGCCTCAACGCACCGTCGGGCTCATGGGTCACGTAGATTACGTAGGCCTGCCCTTCGCGGGTTTTGATGAACCCGTACACACCCGCAGCAGTCGCCAGCTCCTGGATTTCCGCCGCGCACTCTTTTTCAAAACCGGGCCGACAATGTAAAAACAGATGGTTCACGGGCGCTCTCCCCAGTGTTGATCGATCCAATCGACGATACCCTCGATCGCCGACTGCCAATGTTGTTGCTGACGGAACCCGGACTTCACTCGCGGTTTGAAGTCGTGGTCACCATCGTCCAGCCAGAGCCAGTTCAGGGTCGCCGGTAAGTCGTAAGTCCGGACCTCATCCCGATTACCCAGCGCATCGCGAGTGCCCTGCACTATCAGGGTCGGTACCTGAACCGTCTGCAAGGGCTCCAGACGGGTCTTGTCCGCCTTCCCCACCGGGTGGAAGGGGTAGCCCAGGCAAATCAGGCCCGACACCCCGGGCTCATGGGCCACCAGGCTGGCCATACGCCCACCCAGAGACTTGCCGCCCACCAGCAGGGGAAGCGCCGTTGCGTTCGCCGACCCAATGGCCGTTCGCCAACTGTCCAACAGTTCGGGCTGTCGGTTAGGCGGTCGTTTTTTACCCCCGCTCCGCCGCTCGGCCATATAGGGAAACTCAAACCGCCAGACGTCAATGCCCCGGGCACAGAGCCCCTCGGCCATGGCGTTCATGAAGTCACTGTCCATGGGCGCGCCCGCACCGTGGGCAAGCAGCAAGCGGGCCGACGGGTTCGACGGGGTGTTTTTCAGCCAGTCAGTCATCCCCGAGCTCACGGGCATCCCGCTCCGGGAGCAGACTGACGGTTTCGCTGGCGGGGTCGAACACAATCACCACATCGCCCCGCTCAATCTGGGCCTGCACCTGCTGGACCTTACGCTCCAGGCTGGTTTCCTCCCAACCGTAATCGGTACCCTCTCGGGTGATGAACTCTTCAATAAGGCCTCGCAGGGCGTCGGCGGATACTTGCTGATGGGGAATGATCATGGCTTCACAATGACTTTTTTCCGGGGTTGCGCCACAATGGTGGCATAACAACTCTGAAGTGGATGACAACGATGCAACACTATTTGATTTTGACGCTGATCAGTGACGACAAGCCGGGCATTGTGGAGCGACTGGCGCAGATTATCCAGCAGCACGAGGGCAATTGGCTGGAAAGTCGCCTGTCGCACTTGGCCGGCAAGTTCGCCGGTATTGTACAGGTTGCGGTGCCCGAAGCGCAGCGCGAACCTTTGACAGCCGCCCTGCAGGCGCTAGGCGGGCAAGGTCTGAAGCTGGTGGTGGAATCCGCAGAAGCCACCGAGCGCGCGCCCTTCCGCGCCTTCCGCTTTACCGTGGCGGGGCCGGACCGAGCCGGTATCGTGTTGGAAATCGCTCAGGCCTTCGCCGAGCGCAATATCAACATGGGCGAACTGGAGACCGATTATTCCAGCATGCCCTGGTCGGGCGAGCCGCTGTTTCAGGCCAATGGCGTGATTGAGGTTCCGGAGTCGGTGGATATGGATGAGCTACACGATGATCTGGATTCTATTGCGGATCAGTTGGCCATTGATATCCGTTTGGAAGAGGACCAGCCTTAATTAAGACTCCCATCTGGTGCTGCCTACCAAACGTTGTCGCATCAGGTCCGGCTCGGGAGAGGGACACGATTTTCAGACCCGCCGTGAACCCCTCCCTGGGGGCTTCGCGTCGGCATCCATGCCTTCGAGAGTCTGAAAACCGTGTCCCTCTCCCGAGCCTCAGTGCCACAACTGAACGTCAGCGCTCTCAGGGTGGATCGGTCCGGCGTCTCGGAGCGCGAAGCGCGTCATCCACCGAAAACCAGAAAGCTCAGCACGCCTTACTCCAGAACTTCCCGCCAATAAATAATTCGATCGTGCCCCCGGTAAGAACCAAAGCCGACGTTTGCCGGCGGCATCTGAATATCGTTCAGAAAATCACCGTCCTGATTCCAGTCGAAGCGCAGCCAAGGGCGATTGGTCAGATCTATCCCGATATCGAACGAACCGGTATTGCCCTGCCCCGGCGCAGTGAAGTAGTGATCGGCGTCACTGCTGCTGAAGTTGACCCCTACCCCGTCGAGATTGGCGTATTGACCGGTGGTGCTACCGCCACCAATGGGGACCGTCCGGTTGCTGTCGTCCACCAGATCGCCGGTGGGCTGGTAAGTGATCGCGTCTCGGGGAATGCGAGTACAGCTATCGTCGACGTTGCGGACAAACTCTGAACCGTTCCAGTATTCGGTATAGAACGGCACCGGCAGGTCAATAACTTCGGGGCCGAAGGCGTCCTCAATGCGTAGACGGCCATAGCGCAAGGCGGTATCTGCCAACTCTAGGTAATCGTCTGTGCCGTCTGTGTCAGTATCCAGGTCCAGAGGAGTTGCCAAAACGCCGTCGGCGTCCTCTGCCAGAAAGCCCAGGGTCACCTGATGGAAGGGCCCATCAGGTTCGCCATCCCGTTCAAAAATGAGCAGCGTATCCAGGTCGCCCGCACCACCGGTCCAACTGAATTCGGTGGCTTCAACAAACCCGGCAAATCCCTGAGGCGGTACGATACGATCAGTCTGCTCGGCGGCAACACTGTCGATTGCGCCGAAAAGAACATCTCCAAACCGTTCGCGGGTACCGTCGCCATCTTGATCGCGATAATCCAGTTTTATGAATCCATCACGATAGTTTGTGGTTGGATCACCAAGACGGTTGATTGCGGTAAGCCGGACACTCACTTCGAAGGTCTGTTCCATATAAGAGAAAGGTGTTCCCGAGGAACAGAAGGGGGTAATCAAGGGATTACTCAAGCGGAAGCTGGATGGGATAAAGCGTCCCACATAACCTGATCGTCCCACCGCCTTTGCGGTCCGAGCAACGCCTGCGGACAGGTAGTTGTCGTCCCGAACAGCGACCGCGAGTTCGACAATGCCCACTTCGTCGTAACGCACGTTGCTGGTGAGGGCCTGGCCATTGGAGAACTGGGTAAGCACTCTGCCGTCAACCGGCGAGGGATCCGCATCTGACAAGCCCGGATCAGCACCACCTAGCGGCGAAATCAAGCGAGCTGACAGTTCGAGCTGCTCGGCAGCAACTTCCTGGCCGAACCCTGGCAGCAACGGGTTATCACTCAAATCGGCGTTGTTTCCCGGATTGTCGTCATCGTGTCCATCGGCTATGCCGTCATCATTTGTGTCATCCTGAGAAGACCATCCCACAGCCCGGACCTGCACACTAAACAAGTCTCCGGCCACGCCGAAAACCGGTCCCAAGCTGTCAGTGGCGGCCGGGTTGCCAACGGCATCAACATCAAATGCAAATGGTCTTACCGTCAAAGTGCTGCTTGCGCCCACCAAGGGGACATCGGAAAAGTCACCGCTGTCATCCCGAAACTCCAGAACGTAGTGTCCGACATCCGAGGTTTCAAGGGAAAATTGAGCACGACCCGATACGAAAGGGAAGGTTAGGTTGTCGACGGTTGGTTCAGACGAAGGCAACTGAGCGACCCCCGTCCCGGTCACTAGCGACGGAGGCGCACCTCCAGGATCCGACTCCGAACGACTGAGCCAGACTTTGACCGCCGACCGGTTGTATCGGCTGGCGAGCGCACAGTCACCTGACACCGGGTCTTGTCGCACCACTGAAACCTCAAATTCGTGGGAACGCCCGGCGACCACATCATCACCCAGGGAGTCGATATTGCCAATGACAAACGCGTTTTCCCGAAAGGTCAGGCTCGCTGAGCTGCTGGTCACGCCTTGATCACCATCAACAACACTGATGACTAGCGTCTCGGCGTGAGTGTTATCAAGAAACAGGGTGACCGTACCGTTGTCTGCGGCGCTGAACCCGTAGTTGGCACTTCCAGAATCATCCGACCCGGGTGCCAAGACACCCTGCGCCGGATCACTGCTTGACATTCCACCCACTGAAACCAACCAGTTTCCATTGCCTGTGGATGTTGAGAGATTGACCACTCCGTCATAGTTCTCAATCAATGCACCCGAACTATCCACTGCCGCCAATGCGATTGCCTGGGGCGCACAGGTGCTGGCATTTCCGCCTCCAACATTGATATCAAACCCGGCGAGTGACGCCGCTTCAATTGTCCCCAGAGCCAGCTGATTGGTAATCACGGGATCATCCGCCCCCGTACCACTCACTTCGAGGTACAGCGTCCCTCCCTCCGACCCTGCCTCTGTGGGCACAGCCACCGTCAAACTCTGACTACCCGCGGGTATCACCAGGTCCGCTTGCGCGACCGACGTATAGTCTTCACCCGCAATGGCTGTGCCATCTCGAGTGCGGATAGCGACCGTCAGATCGCTCGCTACGACACCACTTAGTGTCAGGGTAAATATCAGGTCTTCCCCCGCGAATACTGTTGGACTGTCAATGCTCAATTCAGGCGCGTTTGGGGCCACCTCATCATTGGTTCCACCCTCGGAGTCGTCGGTGCTCTGGGGCGTTACCGAATCCCAGTTCCCCGTACCATCTGGACGGCGACGAATTCGCTTTACCGATTGACCCGCCGAGTTCTGCGAAGCCTTGGTATCAAACGTGAATGAACAGCTGCTATCTTCCAGCGGTTGAAATGTGTCCCCAGAACTGGGATCAAAGTCGAGGTAGTCAATTGAGTCACCCTCACCATCCCGAAGAATGATATTGAAACCGGTCGAAAAGTCGTAATAGGTATTAGCACTACCGCCTTTCAGCACCAACCAGGGGAATGTCGAATCATCAAACTCACTCAGACCAAAAGCCCGGCAGCCCTGATTGGTGTTCTCGCAGATTTCTATCGACCAGGTTAGATATTGACTGTCGGGGATACTGGTATCCAGTAGTTTTACTTCAACAAAATCCTGGCTGTTGTCGTTACCATTGGCACGCTCTTTGTTTACCTCATTGATGGTCACCAAGCCCTCATAGGGCGAGCAGTCGGCGAAGACTTCTAGCGACAAAATCAACCCGGCCAACACCATGATGACTTGAAGTGGAGAAACCCTAATCAGCATTCGCTTGACCCCGTATAAACTGCGTTCACCATGGCTGAAGAAGTGTACACATCACTGATAACGGCCATCAGAACCTGGCGTTGGCTTCCAAGGCGCGCTGCGCACGTACTGTACCCACACCGCAACGCCCCTCGCTCGACAACATATAGATCCCCGGTTCCAGCACGTCACAGTTTACTCTTGCCTCACAAACGTTAAGCCCGCTTATGCCTGAAAAATCAATTGTCTCGCCCAACGCGACACAACGGTTATCGGCCGCAAGCTTATTGCTGGCATTCGGGTAAAACAACTCGCTTAATCCTCGCTGTAGGCCGCTTTCCGCCGCGTACATTGCCTGGACAGTGACCACCTCCTGGACACTGGCAATACTGCTCTGACTGGTGGTGCGCCAAAGTGCCAGAGAGGCGAACCCCATCACGACGATGATAAACAGAGCAACGGGCAGCAGAAAACCTCGCTGGGCGGTAAAAGGAGGGGTTTTCTCCGGAAAATCAGGGGACATTGCGGATCAATACCTCCTGCTCAAAGGTCATGGTTTCTCCGCCCTCGCTGAAGGCGACATTCATCTGCAATAACACATTGCGGCTGTCACTCGCGGCAGACAATACGAAGGGACTTCCCGAGGCCTGAGCGTTGCGGGCCAGCAGATCAAAGTCACTGCCAGGATCAACATTTGTCGCCGTGCGATCCTGCGCGGGATAAAAACGCAGTTGACCACCAAACAGGCAAAACGCCTGGGGTTGATTGAGCAGGAAAAAGCGCCGCCCAATGGAATTGCGCTGCCAGGTCCGGCTGGGGAATGTCACCTCGGTGGTAGTTCGGCTGTTGACCGGCGCCAGCGACACCGGACTGCTTCCATACAGCTCGCCGCTGTCCATCGCTCCGATACTGAGGTAATCCGCGGCGCCAAAGCCCACCGAGTGCGGCGCGGTCTGGATCGCGGTGTGAGGGGGCGCACCGTTGGCCACATCGGGCACCGGCTCCCGATAGATACCGCCGCCGGTCACTGGCATAAACTCCACACAGTCGCCACCATTGGTAATCCGCACGCTGTAAGGCATGGCACCGCGAATTTGGCGGGTCATCCGCTCCAGCGCCTGTCGGGCGGTATTGACCAGTGCCGCCCGGGCCTGAGTCTGGCGATAGCTCTCGGTGGCGCTGACGATAAAGCCGGTGCCGATGGTGGCCACCAGCGCCAGCACCACGATGACCGTGATCAATTCCACCAGGGAAAAGCCGGTTTGTCCTGACCGGTGAGGGCGCATCAGAAGTTGGTCCTGTAAGCCGATAACGTGAGTGATTCGCCGCTGGGGGCGGTGGTGGTCACGGTAATCCGCTTGGCCCAGCGGTTGTTGGTCAGCCCCAACTCACTTCCTGCAAACTCAACGGTGACAATCCGATTGTACCCAGGATATGGGGAATCGGTGTCACCATCGAAACTGCTCACACCTCCCGCACCGGCACAGGCCGGCGGTGTCGGACGCCCCGGCGGGGCCTGACTGCCACAGGCCGGCACTCCGCCGGGCGGCGTATTGGCATCATAGGGCTGTGCCAGCACCACATCCAGTCGGGATTGGGTGGACTCCAACAACCGCACCCGCACCAGCGGGTCCACGCTGTTGATCACCGAATACCGGTAGACGCCCAGCAAAGCGCCGAGCGCCAGGGCGATCACCGTAATAAAGACGATCAGCTCAATCAGGGTAACGCCGCGCTGGCTACGTGGCTCAGGGCGTGTAGACATAGCCGCTGGCCTCCACACGCACAGTGGCCGATGTCGAGCCACGGGTCAGCACAATCTGTCCAGGATCGGTCCGGCCCAACTTATCAAAAGAATAAGTGCCCGTACCGTCCGTAATGGCGACGCCTTCGGGCAGAGTCAGGGGGTAAGTACCTCCATTGGCAACCGCCGGACTGCCGTTCTCCGTCACATTCAGACCGGACTCGACAACGTTTACCTGAACGGCATTGCTCGAGCTCGCACGGGCCATGGCAATTTGTTGCGCGGTAAAGAAGGCGGACAGGACCTGATCGCGAGCGGATTGGATCGCTGCGGCATCAGTATTATAAAAACGGGGCAGCGCCACCACGCTGATAATGCCCAGCAGGGTGATCACTGCAATCAGTTCGATCAGGCTGAAACCCGATGACTTCCGGCCATTGTACATTGCGCACACTGAGGACATGGTCGGACCTGTAGCCGAGACGTTAGGAACTGCTTGGATTGATTCCGTGAAGCGTAAAGCTGGCGCGGATGGCGGTATCCGATTCATCGACAACGTCGCACTGGACGGTAGCCATATGCGATACCGTGCCATCGCCGGACCCGGTCGCTTCAATCCGATAGCCTGTCGGTAAGCCGGTAGCCAACAGAAAACGGGCATTCCTGCAGGCGTTCATTGGGAAGGCCGATAGGGAAATAGCCGCTGGATACTCTTCCCTCAAAATAAAGGTAGCCAAATTGGAAGAGCTAGCGGTCGATAAAGATGCTGCCAGCTCCTCTGCTGCTACCCTCTTCGCGGAAGACGAGAAATCAATCAGCTTGGGAAGCGCAAACGCAGCCAAAACTGCCAAAACAGTAATGACTGCAACCAACTCCACTAGAGTGAAACCTTTGAAACGGAACACTCGGCTGTACCCTAGAAAACTAAATTATGGGGACGCTGGCGCTGCAACACCGTAAACGGTGAAATTCGCATCAGCCTCGGTATTGGCCACATTCGGGGAGTGGACAGTACATGTCACGTTTGCACCATCACCAACCGTCTGGGACGCGATCTCATAGTTTGCAGGTAAGGCTCCACCTTCCAACAAAGCGGCCGCATCGGTACAGTTCTCAATCGTAGTTGGAGTTGGCGCATCCTGTATTCCTGCATCAGTGGCGACCGCCGCCGCATAGTTCAATGCACTGGCACTCGCCAGGTTGCCCGCGACTCCATCAACAGCCGCTTCACGAGCCGCATCTGACAAATCCACAAACCGGGGCACCGCTACAGCAGCGATAATGCCCAGAATAACGATTACCGCAATCAGCTCGATCAGAGTAAAACCGGATTGTTGTTTCATAAGAGAACTCCGTTAAGGGTCATGAGTTATTGTAAAACCTGTAAAAACCACTGCTGGCGCCGAACTCCGTACTTGGCGCATGTTTTCACCTAATATAGGTGAATTCAACATCCATGCCAACACTTAAACCGATAAAAAGCGTCATTCCGGTGACGAGCTGAGCAAAACCCGACCATCAAACGGAATATAGTCAAAATATCGACGGCCGCTATCGTCACGTAATTGACGGTAGCGACAGGCGCTTTCCCGCCCCTCGCCCACCTTGGCCACCCCGAACACCGCCGTGGGCTCCAGAGCCTCTTCCATGCTGGCGAGCGGCGCCTGATGCAGAAACGCTCGCCAAAGATCCAGGCACTCCTCGGGGTCAAGCCGCCCGTCTGCGGCCTCGCGCTGTGATCGGGTGTTCACCGGCCAGCCCTGAGGGTTCAGGTAAACGGTGATGTCCGAGGCACCTTCCAGCCCCACAGGCATCGTCGGTAGCTCACTGAATACCACCGCATCCTGCCCTGTCTCACCTTGTGCCCTCTGAATATACCAGTGAGCCCTCACCCCGGACACCGCCGTTTTGAAGTTCTGGGCCGCCAGTTCAAAACTCAGCCGCTGAACATCTCCGGCCATACGACCATACAGAGCCAGAGCGAACACCAGTACGATGCCGATCAACGTGGCGATCAACAACCATTCGAACACCCTCGGTGATCTCTGACTCATAGGCTCACTGTTGAATGTTGTACATTTCCCACATGGGCAGAAAGATGCCCAAGGCGAGAATCAGGACAAAACTGGCCATAATGACCACCATTATCGGTTCGATTCGATCGCTCAAACGCTTGGTATCGTAATCCACCTCCCGCTCATAGAACTCGGCCACTTCCGAGAGTAACTGGTCCACCTGGCCGCTCTCTTCCCCCACGGCGATCATCTGCAGCACCAGTGGCGTAAACATGCCGCTGGTCATATGGGTCTGAAACAGCCCTTCACCACGCTCCACGCCGGCCCGAATCTCACGGATCTTGTCACCCAGCCAGGGGTTATCAATGGCCCGGGCACAGAGATCCAGCGCCTGGTTGACTGGCAGACCGGCCCGCAACATCACGCTGAACGAACGCGCATAGCGGGCCATGGAGGCACGTTCAATGATGTCGCCAATCACAATCAGGCCCAGTTTCTTGCGACCCCAGACGCGGGCCCCCTTATCGGTTTTGATATAGCGACGAAACCCGTAAAAACTGCCCACAGCAATAAACAGCAGATAGGGCCAGAAAGCGACAAAGAAATCGGACACACCCACCAGAATGCGGGTTGGCAGTGGAAGGTCTGCGCCAAACTGGGAAAACATATTGGCAAAGGCCGGAATCACCTTCACATTGATCACCAAAATGGCGATGGCCAGGGCGATCAGCACAAAGCTGGGATAGCGCAACGCCGCCTTGATGCTCTTGATGGTTTCCTGGTCCCGTTCCAGATACTCACTCAACTGCTTGAAGGCGCTCTCCAGGGAGCCACTGCCTTCCCCCACACTCACCACGCTGATAAACAGGTTGTTGAACACGTTCGGGTGGTGACGCATCGCTACCGATAATTCCAAACCGGATTCCAGACGGTCGGCAATGTCCTCCAGAGTATTGCGAAATGTCACATGGCGCAGGTTGGCGGCCAGGCCGCGAATGCCGCGCACCAGGGGTACGCCCGCCCGGGTAATGGTGTACATCTGCCGACAGAACATGATCAGGTCGACGGTTTCTACCTGACCGCTGTGGCGCCATTCCTGCCAGCGCTCAGACCAACTGGGGCGGTGCTCATAGGGCTCGATGGCAATGGGCGTCACCCCGCGCCCGGCCAGTTGGCCGGCGATGGCGTCGGGGCTGGGGCCCTCGAGCTGGCCGGATACGGGGCGTCCCTCGGCATTGCGGCCTTTGAACTGGTAGAGGGCCATCAGATCAGCTCTGCCTCATCTTCGATTTGTGCTGAGACTTTCACGACTTCTTCGAGGGTGGAGATCCCCTCTATCGCGTAATCCAGTGCGCTGTGGCTAAGGGGGCGATAGTTCGGGCTCTGCTGGGCCGCTCGGGTAAACGCATTCAGGCTGTTGTCCCGAAGTGCTTCGGCCATGGCGCCATTGACCTCCAGCAATTCGAAGACCCCGACCCGGCCCCGATAGCCGGTATTATGGCAATGAGGGCAACCCGCCCCCTGTTTGAATTGCACCTGGCTCAGATCGCGCCCCCTGGCGATCGCCGCCAGCAACTGACGTTCGCTGGCATCCGGCTCGTGATCCTGAATGCAACTGGTACAAATGCGGCGCAACAGTCGTTGGGCCACAATCGCCTTGAGTGCCGTGGCCACCAGGTAGGCATCGACGCCCATATCGATCAGGCGCAGCGCGGAGGTCAGGGCATCGTTGGTGTGCAGGGTGGACAATACCAGATGACCAGTCATAGCCGCGCGCAGGGCAATTTCCGCGGATTCCGCATCGCGGATCTCCCCCACCAGCAGAATATCCGGGTCCTGGCGCAGTGACGCCCGAAGCACACTGCCAAAGGTCAGGCCGATACGCTCGTGCAATTGCACCTGGTTGATCCGGGGCAGGCGGTACTCCACCGGGTCCTCCACGGTGATGATTTTTTTCTCGGGCTTATTGAGCTCCGAGAGTGCCCCGTACAGCGTCGTGGTTTTACCGCTGCCGGTCGGACCAGTGACCAAGACCAACCCGTGAGGGCGAGCAATGATTTTACGGAACCGGTCGACCAGCGCGGGGGGCATGCCGACCTTGCCGAGGGGCAGTACGCCATCGGTGTGGTCAAGCAGACGCATCACCACCGACTCGCCAAATTGCACCGGCATGGTGGACAGACGCACATCAATATTGCGACCTTTCACCTTCAGATTGAAGCGTCCATCCTGGGGTTTGCGCTTCTCGGAAATATCCAGCCCGGACATCAGTTTCAGACGCACCACCAGGGCCGGGGCAATGCGCTTTTCGTTCATGACCTGCTCGAGCAACACACCGTCGATGCGGTTGCGAATCCGCAAGACGGTTTCATCCGGCTCGATGTGAATGTCCGAGGCTTTAGCGGTAATGGCCTCCTCAAAAATTTTCTGCAACAGCTTGACCACCGGCGCATCGCTGTCGGTCGCCTCGGCGGCGAAATCCGTCAGATCGATCGCGGAGCTTTCCAGCTCCTCGTCCAACTCTTCCGCCAGAGAGGCGATTTCACTCGCCTGACTGTAGGCGATGTCGAGTACATCCAGCAGCTCCGACTCACGCACTACCGCCGGCTTGATCCGTTGATCGAGCTGGCGGGTCAGTTCATCCAGACAGAAAATATCGGTGGGGTCGGCCATCCCCAACAGCAGACCGTCGGGATCCTCCCGCAACGGAAGCACCCGATAACGCCGAGCGCTGGTTTCCGGCAGGCGCCGAATCAATTCCTGGTCGAACCGGAACTGGCGCAGCTCGACGAAGGGAATATTCAACTGATCGGACAGCAGGTTGAGCAGCGCGTTCTCGTCCACGTACCCGAGATCCACCAGGGTGTTACCCAGCTTTCGGCCGCTCTGCTTTTGCTCTTCCAACGCATGGGAGAGCTGGTCATCGGTAATCATCTGCTGTGCTACCAACAGATCTCCGATGCGAATGCGTTTGCGAGTACTTTGTTGAGTATCCACCATTTCAGGGTTCCCGGTTTTCGGTTCGTCGGGTCAATGCGCCGATACGTCCTTCCAGGTATCGGCGAATGGACTCACGACTATCGTAAACGCCACTGGCCAGCGCCTGCTCGAAGGCTTGCAGCGCCGCCACCGGTTGTTGCCGAGCATCCTCCGCCAGCCCCAGCCCCAACCAATAGGCCGGCTGTGCACCGAAGTCATTCAGTAACTGTCGGTAGTGATTGGCCGCTTGCTCGTGGCGACCCTGCTCATAATTCAGGCGCGCCCACAAAGCGCGGTAGGGCTCATTGCCTTCAGCGTGTTCCGCCGCGCTCTCCAATAGTGCCAGCGCCCGGGCATTGTCTCCACGTAGAGACCAGAGCTCGGCGCCCAGGCGCGCGTGTTCATCATCGGACAATGCCGATGATTCGTTCAACAGTTGCTCTGCTTGTGAGTCATTACCCTCTTGCAGGTAGAACTCCACCAAAGCCGCGGTACTCACTGTTGGCGGCACTCTATCGTCCGGCCACTGAGCAAGCGTCTGCTCCAGAAAGTGCCGGGCCCGGCTGCGCTGATCGCGAGACCACCACTGGCGCGCCTGCTGCGCGCGCCGTCGATCTTCGCTGGCCAGATCGAGCTGTACATTGAGTGAGGAGGCATCCGCCGTGTCCTCATTTTCCGGCTCGGCACTACCGCTTTGTGAACGACTTTGCAGTGCCTCCAGTCGGGCTTCGCTGTTCTGCATTCCCGACAACTGGGGGTCGACCGAACGAGCCCGACGCAGAAACTGCTGGGCCGCATCCAGGGCCTCCCGGTCCATGGCCGCCTCAGCCAGCTCCCGATAACGCTGGGCAATCGCCGCCAGCCCGGCGAGCGCCTCCGGATGATCAGCACTCAGGGCTAACACTTGCTGATAATATTCATACGCATTGTCTCCCGCCGGGCGCGTCAACCGATCCCGGTCCCGGGCCTGGCGAGCCTTGTCGAGCAGCCGTTGAAGATCCTCCGAGAAATCGGACTCCTGCGGCGCATCTGGAACCGCCTCGACGGGTTTCTGAGTCATCGATTGAGTCAATGCCGTCTCCAGCTCCCGTGTTGTCGTCTTACGGGGCTCGGGCTCATAGACTTTGGGTTCAGCCACTGATCCAGAATCGATTGGCGGCATCGGTTGTTCTGCCACCGGTAGGCTGTCGTCATCGCTCGACCCAACCCGTGACCACAACACTACCGCCGCTATGGCCAATGCCACCAATACGGCCAAAACCGCGCCAATAAAATAGCGCGATTGCGCTGGCTGAGTGCGGTGCGTCGATGGGCCGGCCGGGTTCGGGGAGGTACCGCCCCGTCGATCCAGGTCGCGCAGCATGTCATTCATCAGACTCATGACGTGCCCCCGTACCACCAGAGCCCCACTCCCACCAACAACAGTGAGACCGCCAGCCACGGAGTCCAGCCAAAGGGCGTGACGGACAGCCAACGTCCCAGCCGACGACTTTCGGTGGTGTCCTTCACGGCCCTGGCCACCTGCGCCCGACTTACCATGGAACGTCCCTGACCGTAGCTGACCAACAATGCCTTGTGGGCGAGTACATTGATCAATCGGGGAATTCCCCCGGACGCGCGGTGCATCAGCCGGACCGCCCCACGGGTAAACAGCGAGCGCCCCCGATAACCGGCGGACTGCAAACGAAAATCGAGATAGTCGGCCAAGGTGCGACGATCGATAGTACCGAGCGTTTCCGAAAACACGATTCGCTGTTTCAACTGACGCAAGTCACTGCGATTGAGCACGTCTTCCAGCTCCGGCTGCCCCAACAGAACCACCTGCAACAGTTTGCTTTTTTCCGTTTCCAGATTGGTCAGCAGACGCAAGGCTTCAATGGTCTCCCGGGGCATGGCCTGGGCTTCATCCACCACCAACACCACGCGCCGCTTCTCTGCGGCGAGCGACACCAGCCGAGCATAAATCTCATTCAGCAATTGATAGGCAGGCATATCGGGGGAGGATGGCACACCGATTTCCTGGGCCAGAAAGCCTTTCAGTTCGTCCGGCGTCAGGTAAGGGTTGGGAATGTACGCAGTGAGAAACTCCGGCCCCAGGCTCGCCAGCAACTTGCGGCACAGGAGGGTTTTACCGGTGCCCACTTCCCCGACGATTTTGATAAACCCCTCGCTGTGTCGCAGAGCCAACAACACCGTGTTGAGCACCGTCCGGTGGGCGACGCTGTCGAAGAAGAACTGGGTATCGGGGGTGAGGGAAAACGGCATCTCCCGCAACCCGAAATAGTCCTGGTACATGACCCGCTCCGCGCTATTGCCCCCAGAGGTCGCGATAACCATCGCCCATCTGTTGCATGCGATTGCGACTGCGATCGAGTTCATCCTGCCAGGTGCCGTCATCCACCACCACTGGACGCAACAGAATCACCAGTTCGGTTTTCTGGCGGCTACGCCCCTGGGTTTTGAACAAGCTGTTGAGCAGTGGAATATCGCCCAACACCGGCCGCTTACCATCAGAATCCCGGGTATCCTCCTGCATCAGGCCACCCAGCACTACCACCTGGCCGCTGCGCGCCCGAACAATGCTGTCGGACTCGCGAATACCTCGCTGAGCCAAGGGCAAGGCGAACTCTTCGCTACCCACGGTAAACACTTTCAATTGGTCATTCACTTCACTGACCACCGGATGAATGTGCAGGATAACCTCACCACCGTCGGCGATTTGCGGGGTCACATCCAGGGCAATACCACTGAAGAATGACGACAGCTCGATATTGGGCGTGCTGGTCACCGACGCCACATTCGAGGTGGTGTTATTGGAGATACCCGTCACAAAGTATTCATCGGAACCCACGCGAATCAGCGCTTTCTGGTTGTTCACTGTGGACACCCGAGGGCTGGACAGGACCTGAACGCTGCCCTGAGTTTCCAGCAAGTCGAGCAGCTCGGTGACATCGCCCACCTGCAGGACGGAGGTAAACAGGTTTTCCGTACCGCGTTGCAGTTCCTCCAATCCGGAAATCTGACGGGAACTGCTTCCCGGCGGAATGGTAGTGACGGCCGAATCCTGCTCCGAGTAGCTGGTCGAGCGCAGCCGATTATAGCCGTAGTCCAGTTGCCCGCTGATGGCGCCCCAGTTGATACCGGCCTGAAACCCTTCGCTCAGACGGACCTCCAGAATCTTCGCCTCCAGAATCACCTGACGCCTTACACTCAGCTCGGAACGCTCCAGAAATTCCCGCACCGCATTCAGCTCATGAGGCATGGCCTTGACCACCACCATACCGGCCTGGGGGCTGACCATCACCATTTTGTCGCCACTCTCACCGCCGACAATGGCGGACACCGACTGGCGCAGCGACTGCCAGAAATCGGTGCGGTTCATGGTCTGAACCCGCGCCCCCGGCGATACATCAGACCCGTTGGTCGAACTGCCGTCTTCACCGGCGAGCAGACCCAGCAGGTTGGCACTGTCATCGCCGCTGCCCGAATTATTGCCGGAACCGCGATTGTTGCGGTTATTGTTTGATGATTCACTGCGACCGATCGACAGGTTGGTGTCCGACACCCCCACCCGCTGGACATCCAGGTAGTTCACATGGAACACCTGGGTCTGAAGCTCGTTGGGATACACCGTGTAGATATTGCCCGAACGCCGGTAGTCATAACCGTAAATGTCCCGTGCCACGTCCAGCACTTCATCCACCGTGACGCCTTTCAACTCCAGCGAGAGACTGCCACTTACATCGGGGTGCACCACAATGTTGGTGTCTGAGTCCTGCACCAGCCCGAGAAAAAACGCCTTGGCGGGCACATTGCGCACTCTGACATCAAACCGCTCCGGAGCCACCGCCTCGCTGCGACGGCGCTCTGGAACCAGTGCCTGGCTCACTTCCTCGGGTACCGCCTGAGCCTGCTCACGCTGCGCCTCGGCCACCTCACTCATTTCACGCTCAGCCGCCAACTGCGAATCGCGCGGTCCAACACAGGCCGTCACCAGGACGACCGCCATCAGCGCGGCGGCGGTGTGCATCGTTCTTCTCAGAAAATGCGGATCCATAATCGTTTGCCTCATTGCTCCGCGGGCCTCGTTCGACGTACGGATTCATCGTTCAAATTCAAACGCCACTGCCGGCCGCTCTGACCGACAATCACTGAATGGGATTCAACTTGCAGCAGGCGTACCCCCCCGGTGTTGGCAATCATCTCGCCCGCCGTCAGGGACTGTCCGTTGATGATCGCCAGGCGGCGCGAGTCGCCCGCCATGATTGCGTTCAGCGTCAGGGACACCGACTCGCGGCTGGCCCGGTAATCCAGGGGGCGAGTGGGGTCGCGCTGACTGTCCGCCCACACCAGCGCCGACCACCCGATCAGACAGGCAATGCACAATAATCTAGACACCGAGCAGACCCTCCTCGGCACTCAGGGTATAAACCCGCAATCGAATATCGCCCACCGGGTAGTCCATTACTTCGTAGTCCAGACGATCCCAGTAGAACCGCCAGGGCAGCCCTTCAAGCCGGCGCAGGAAACTCAACACCTCAAAGAAGTCACCGCTGACATCAAGCTCGACACTGTGTCGAAAAACACCGGTCGCCGTTTCAACCGGTTCCGCCGCTTCAGTGCCATCTGCGGCCTTGGTCAACGGCAGTTCCTCAACGGGAAGCGTGCGCACCCGTCGCAGCTGCAGCTCGGTGGTGGAAATCAGCACTTCCTGAAGAATCTGCGGCAGTTGATTCGCACTGACCAGCCCCTGGGAAAGGCTGGCCAGACTCGCATTCAACTCATCCAGTGTCCCCTGCAGTTGTTCCAACTCCCTTGCCGGTCGAGCGTAAGCCTCGGTTCTCATCAGGGCGGCCAGTTGTGCCTGCTGGGCATCCCGGTCGTTCGCGACAGCGGTGCGTTGCTGTTCAATCTGCTCGCGCTGACGCTCCTGAGGCAACTCAATCAACCACTGCCAAAGCCCGATCAACACCGCGATCAGGCATAGCAAGAGCAATACCCGCTCACGCAGGGAATAGGCTTCCACCCGCTCGGCCCAGCGCTGCCAATTCTGCTGCCAATCAGTCACGCGATCGCCCTCCCCGTGCGTTGGTCCCGTCGGCATCGGCGCGCTGCAGCGAGAAGATCAACCCCGGTCCCCGGTCATCCGGCTCCCGAGCCACTTCCAGTACGCCGAATGACACAGTGGCGAAGCTCGCATCCTGACGCAACTGCTGGACATACAGTGGCACCTGTTCCGGCTTGCGCACCCGGCCGGCCAGTTCGACGTACTGACCACCGGACTGCAGCGAAAACTCCGCCAGCGCCAGATCATCCATGGCATGGCGGGACAGGCTCAACAGTTGCCCGGAAAACCCTTCAGCGTTGCCGAGATTTTGCTGGGACATCAGGCGCAGAATCTGCTCGCGCCGCTGAATTTCCTGGCGCAAGCGGGCCATCTGCTCTTCCACCGTAGCACCGCGACGGGCGGGCAGTTCGGCCATGAGTCGCTGCACCTGTTGTTGCAATGTCTCCAACTGCGCGCGTTCATCCGTCAAGCGTGCCTGGAGCGAATCGGTGTACGCCGCACTCCAAACCGACAGGCCGATAATCAACACCAGGACAACCGCGATCGCGGCGATCATCTGGTTAAGGCTCAACCACACCCGACGGGGGTGAAACTCCGGCAAATACAGATTGACCTGTTGCATCAGTCCCCCTCCGTGAGTCGCAGTGCGCCACCAATGGCGGGTAAGCACAGTGTCAGGGTATGAGACTGAACCTGATCTCCCAGCGTCAGAGACGACTCGATGTCCAGTAACGACACCGGCATCGGCAAACCACTAGTCAGTGATTCAGTGATTTTATCGGGACTGAGGTTTTCCCCGATCAGACAAATCTGGCCGGGCGGCGGCTGGCGCATCTGGCGTTCGAAGTAATCCAGGGAGCGTTGGATTTCCAGTAACAGGACATCCTCCGGCAGGTCTTCCAACAGCCCACCTTCATAGGGCACATTAAAGCGGCGGGCAAGGTGCAGGTCATCACCGCGAACGATATGCAGACTGCCGGTGCCGCCGCCCAGCTTGACCAGCGCCACCCCCCGGGCGGTGTCGCATAACCGGTAAACCAGGTTGCGCAACGCCAACTCCGGAATATCGATCACCTGTAGATCCAGCCGGGCGTCCGCCACCTGAGCGATACGCTGCTCAATCAGTTGGCGATGGGCCACCGCAACATAGGCCATGCGCTTCCCGCCACGGCTTCGGTCCTCTGGCAATAGAAAGGCATCCAGTACCGCCTGGTCGGCGGGGAAGTCGATCAGGTCGCGAATGCGCCAACGCAACGCCTCGCGCAGCTCCGAGGCCGGCACCGCTGGCGCCTCAACCAGAAGCAGGCTGTAGTCTTCCCGCCCCAACACCAGGTGACAGGCTTTACGGCGCAACCCCAACTGCTCCACACGCTCTTCAAGCAGTCGACCTTGGCGCTGGCTATCGTTCTCGGGGAGCCACTCAGCGACCTGAAGAAAAGGTCGTGCCGTTTCACCCTCACCGGAATGGGTTTCAATGGGACGGGGCTCAGCGCAGACGAGTGAAACCCCGCCCTTGTTGAATTGGACGCCAACTGTGCCTGTACTGGATGGTCGTTTACGAAATAAGCTCAACGGCTGGCCACCTGGGCTTCCCGAGTTATTGTTGACAGAGGCAATAAACATGCCTGAACGCTGGTATTATGACGCATCGAGCGCACCGCGTCCCGGCGAACCACACTATCGCCAAGAAAATTTCGCCTCGAAGACGCTTTATATTCCTTTTAGTTATAGTCAGCGTCGCGAGGCCGTGATATTGCGCACAATAGTACACGAAATCGGCTGAAAACCAATGTTCCATATTGTTTTATTTGAACCGGAAATACCGCCCAACACCGGCAATATCATTCGTTTGGCGGCCAATACCGGTTGTCACCTGCACCTGATTGAGCCCCTGGGTTTCGTGCTTGATGACAAGCGGCTACGCCGCGCGGGGCTGGACTACGGTGAGTGGCAGTCCCTGAAAACCTATCCGGATTGGTCCAGCTTTCTCGAGCAAGCGAAACCGGCGAGACTGTTCGGACTCAGCACCAAAGGCCACCGTTACCCGAGTGAAACGGCGTTCGAGGTCGGGGACTACCTGCTATTCGGTCCGGAGACCCGGGGGCTGCCGGCGTCCATTCGGGACGAACTGGGCCCGGACCATCTGCTGCGCATTCCCATGGTGGCCGACAGTCGAAGCATGAACCTGTCCAATGCGGTGTCCGTAGTAGCCTATGAGGCCTGGCGCCAACTGGGGTTTCCAGGCAGCCAGCGCTGACGCCAACTCCAACAGGCTGGTATCATGCCCACCTCAAAGGGCACCAGCCTGATCCAGCATTCGTACCACAGTTGATTAGCAAGGGGACTCATGAGTCAAATCCAGATATTGGTGGGTAGTGTCACCGGTAATGCCGAAGGCATCGCCGAACTCGCAGCCGAGGAGCTGCAACGCAAAGGCCACCAGATCAGCATCAACAACTTTGCTCAGGTGGAAGACCTGGTCCGAAGCCCCGACGAAATTTTACTCATCTGCACTTCCAACACCGGCGCCGGCGACCTGCCAGACAACCTGCAGCCGCTGTATGTTCAGATGACCCGCGAATATCCCGCCATTGCCGGGCGCCAGTACGGCCTGATCAACCTCGGCGACAGCAGCTACACCACCTTCGGTGAAGCCGGTCAGGCCATCGACGACGCATTCGCCGACCTCGGCGCGCAGCGAATCGGCGAGCCTCTGGTACTGGACGCTTGCAGCGGCGACGACCCCGAAGAGTCCGCCCGGGAATGGCTTGAGCAGTGGGCGGCGCTCCTGCCGGATGGAGCATCGTCATGAGCCGTGCCCCCATCGGGCTGTTTTATGGCAGCTCCACCTGCTATACCGAAATGGCGGGGGAAAAGATCCGCGCGGTACTGGGTGAAGACCGGGTGGATATGTTCAACATTGCCGATGAACCGGTCATCACCGCCCAGTTTTACGACTACCTGATTTTCGGCATCCCGACCTGGGATTACGGGGAGTTGCAGGAAGACTGGGAAGAGATCTGGGAAGACCTGGGGGAGCTGGACCTGCGCGGTAAAGCGGTGGCGCTCTATGGCCTGGGGGATCAGATCGGTTACCCCGAATGGTTTCTCGACGCCATGGGCTACCTGCACGCGCAACTGCTGGCCCGGGGCGCTCGACCCTGCGGCTACTGGCCCCGGGAGGGCTACGAATTTGAGGCCTCTCAGGCGCTCACCCCCGAGGGCGATCAATTTGTGGGGCTCGCCCTGGATGAAGAAAACGAGTTCGAGCTGACCGACGAGCGGATCGCGCGCTGGTGCGAACAGATTACCGGGGAGTTCGGCCTGTGAGCGATGCCCCGGAGACCGGCACTCCGGGGCCGGATCAGAACCTGGAAACCGCTCAACTGCGGTGGGATGAGACGGGCCAACCAGTCTCCACCCGGTTCGACGACGTGTATTTCTCCCGCGTCGACGGACTGGCCGAAACCCGTCACGTCTTCCTGCACCATAATCGTCTGGCCGAACGATTTCGGGCCCTGGAGCAACAGCCCGAGACTGAACGCCGTTTCGCCATTGGCGAAACAGGCTTCGGCTCGGGCCTCAACTTTCTGGCCGCCTGGCAACTCTGGCGGGAAACAGCCCCTGACGATGCCTGCCTGCACTTTATCAGCGTGGACCGCTTCCCCCTTCAGCGAGACGACCTGCAACGGGCCCTGAGCCTGTGGCCCGAGCTCAGGGCGCTCGCCGATGAGTTGATCGATCAATACCCACCCACCGTGGGCCCGGCGTTCCATCGATTACACCTGGACCGGGGGCGAGCGATCCTGACCCTGATATTTGATGACGCTCAGCGCGGTCTGGCCCAACTGCGGAGTTGCGATCACCCGGACTTCATCCACTCAGGGCCAACCCTGGATGCCTGGTTTCTGGATGGCTTCGCACCGGCCAGGAATGCCGCCATGTGGACTCCGGAGCTGTTCACTACCCTGGCTCACCTGAGCCGGGCCGGCACCACCCTGGCCACCTTCACCGCCGCCGGAGTGGTTCGGCGCGGCCTGGCGGCCGCCGGTTTCTCGCCGGAGAAAGTGCCCGGTTTTGGCCGCAAGCGGGAAATGCTCACCGCACATTATTCGGAGCAGACACCTGCGGCGGCATCCCCGACATCCGACACACAGGCGTCAGCCCCCCACCGCCTGGACCGCAAAAAACCCGCTTTGCCCTGGGCGCTACCCTCCCACCCGGGACTTGAATCCGACGCGCCACGTACAGCATTGATAGTCGGCGCGGGACTTGCCGGCTGTCACAGCGCTCGGGCACTGGCCGAACGGGGCTGGCAGGTGACTGTTCTTGAACAACACACCCGTGCCGCACAAGAGGCTTCGGGCAATCCCCAGGGGCTGCTGTACGCCAAACTTTCCCCCAAAGACTCGCCCCTGGCACGCTTCAATGTACTGAGTCTGAGCTTCGCCCAGCGTTTTTATCGGCCCTACTGGCAAAGCGGCGCGGGCGAGGAGCGCTTCGGCGCCGCCTGCGGGCTACTGCAGGTCGCCACCACGGACAAAGAGCGCCACTTACAGACCCAAATTGCCCAGCGTTACCGGGCGACACCGGAACTGGTCCGCCCAGTTGACGCCGCCGAGGCGAGCGAGCTCGCCGGGCTGCCACTCTCACAGCCTGCCCTTTACTTCCCGGAGGCGGGCTGGCTGAGCCCCGCCACCCTGTGTGAAGCACTACTCGACCACCCCAATATCACTCTGGGGGGCGAGACCACGATCACCGAGCTCAGCCGGCGGGGAGAACTCTGGAGCGCACGGGACCTGAACAACCGCGAGCACAGGGCCCGCATCGCGGTATTGGCAAACGCCCGGGCGGTGCGACGTTTTCCCCAAACTGCCGCCCTGCCCCTGAAGGCCATTCGCGGACAGATTACCCAAGTGAGCGCCACAGACCGGAGCCGGCAACTGAAAGCGGCACTGTGTGGCGATGGCTACCTCGCCCCCTCCGACGGCACCCGGCACTGCCTTGGGGCCACGTTCAATTTGCACGACGCCGAAACGGCGATAACGGAACGGGATCAACAGCAGAATCTGGAACAACTGACGCAATTTGGCCCCGAGATCGCCAACCTCTTTGCGGATCAACCCCTGGGCTCACTCGGGGGACGCGTCGCGTTTCGCTGCACCACACCGGACTATCTGCCCCTGGTGGGTCCCGCCCCGGACCGGGCGGCGTTTCTGGAGGACTTTGCGCCGCTACGCAAGGACGCCCGACTGAACATTCCCCGTCCGGGGCGCTACCACGAGGGTCTGTTCATCAATGTCGGCCACGGATCCCGCGGGTTGTGCTACACCCCGCTGAGCGCCGAATTGCTGGTCGCCCACATTGAACGAGAGCCCATGCCACTGGACCGAGAGTTGGTTCAGGCACTACACCCGGCGCGTTTTCTGATCCGGGATCTGATGCGCAACAAGATTTGATCTCTCCGTTCACCGACAGCGGGACTCAAGGCTGGTCACTGGACGCCGGTGGCTGCTCGGGAGCCGGCTCCGGCGGGTCACTGATGATCTGGGAGCCACTACCACAGGAAATTACCGTGCGCATGGCCGCCTCAACACTGATGTGTGGCAACAACTCCACACAATCTTCGGTCAAGTGATAGACAAACCCCGACGAAGGAATCGGCGCCGTAGGCACATACACAGTACAATCGCCGTTCTGGTGGCGCGCGGTCACAATAGCGGTCACCGACACCGGGCTTTGGCGCCCCATGATGTACGCTCGGCATACCTGCCCACGCAGCAGTGACGTATTGTTTTCACCGCCGAGGAACTGCATGACCACTTCCCGGATGGTGCTGTAACCGGGCGCAAAGCGGGTGAGCCACTGATCCACCCGGTTGTGTATCCAGCGACCAATGCTGGTTTTAACCGCCAGGCCGACCAGGAAAAAGGCACCCAGCACCAACACAATGCCAAGCAGGTCGGCCACCTGCTCCGCCAGTGGCGCCCAACTGGCCAACCAGGTGCTGATCGGGGCAATCACGGCGGTCACCAGCCCCAGCAGCCATTGCAGAATAAAGAGGAAGATCGCAATGGGCAGCGCCACCATCAAGCCACCCAGTAACGTCAATCCCACAAACGACTGCCAACGTTTCATAAATGCCTTCCCGTTGATTACCATAGAGCCCTCATTGTCCAGGACCACGCTTATGACACAATCTTCCGGTGCTTTCAATACGCTCAGCCGCGGGTGCTGCCAGATCCTGTGGCTCACCGGCCTGATGATGTCCCTGGTCGCCTGCGCCGACAACGGCCCTCGCGGCATTGTTCAGTACCAGTTCCAGATCGAGGCAGAGCGAGCCCACGACCCCACCCTGTTTACCCAGGGATTACTCAAGCGTGGTTCGCGGTTCTATGAAAGCGGGGGCCAATACGGCCAATCTCGCCTGGTCATCTATCAGGACAATGGCCAGCAGGTCGAGCGTGAACGGCCTCTGGCCGCACGCTACTTTGCCGAAGGGCTGACGGAACTGAACAATGAACTCTACCTGCTGACCTGGCGGGAAAAAACACTACTGGTGTACGACGCGGGCACACTTGAACCTCTGCGACAGATGCGCTACTCCGGCGAGGGGTGGGGCCTGACCGATGACGGCGAACACCTGATCCGCTCCGACGGCAGCGCCCAGCTTTATTTCCATGCGCCGGAGGACTTCAGCGTGCAACGTCAAATCACCGTTACCGAGAACGGCAAGGCCGTCACGCGCCTGAATGAGCTGGAATACGTCAATGGCTCCATCTGGGCCAATATCTGGTATTCAGATCGCCTGATCCAGATTGACCCCGACAATGGCCGAGTGATCGGCTCTCTGGATCTGGCCGAGCTGGTACGCGCAGCGCAGCCCTCGACGTCCGGAGCCGTGCTCAACGGTATCGCCTACGACGCCGAGCACAACCAGTTCTGGGTGACGGGAAAGCTGTGGCCTACACTTTATCGGCTTTCCTTGAGTCCCGGGTCGTAACCCCGACACAACGCTCGAGGTCCCGCGCTGACGATAGCCGCGCATAAAAAAAGCCGCACATTCTGCGCGGCTTTTTTTATGCGGCGTCATCGGTGAGCTCAGAGCCCAACAACATTATCCGCCTGAGGGCCTTTCTGGCCGTCTTTCACATCAAATTCCACGCGCTGCCCTTCGGCCAACGTCTTGAAGCCGGTACCGGAGATGGCACTGTAGTGCACAAATACATCCTGGCCGCCTTCCTGCTCAATAAAACCAAAACCCTTGGATTCGTTGAACCACTTAACAACACCTGTACTTCTGGACATAGTTTTAACCTTGACGTTTTGCTGAGTCGAATGAAATCCGCACCGGTACCACATGACTCCGAACGCGGGACAACCCGCTGGCACAGTTCACTTACTTATGACTGACAAAACGTGGTGCTAAAACCAGGCCTGCAGCGTGTGCAGGACAAACTTGTTAGTACGACGGTGTAACCATAAATAATGCGGCGATTGGCCAGCAAAATGACTATATACTCGTTGCAGAGCCCCTGTAAAGTGCTCGAAAACAGGACACCTTTACCCTGCCTGGCAAAGCTGCAACAATAAGCGTAAGCGCCCCTTACGGAAGATACCATGATCCGGATCAGCACCTCTGAAACCAACTGCAGCCATGACTCCCAGACGTCTTGCGGCACCTGTCGTCTGAACACCCTGTGCCTGCCGCTGAGCCTGCATCTGGAGGACGTCGATCAGCTCAACCGCATCGTCCAGCGCGGCCGTCCGCTCCACAAGGGTGAGCACCTCTATCGTGCGGAAGACCCGTTCGACTCCCTGTTCGCAATTCGCTCTGGCGCTGTGAAGGCGTCCACCCTCAACGAACAGGGTGAGGAGCAGGTGACCGGCTTTTATCTTCCGGGAGAACTGGTGGGCCTCGACGGCATCGCCGATAACCGATATACCAACACCGTGGTCGCTCTGGAAACCTCGTCCGTCTGTGAAATCCCGTTTGAGCAGATGGAAGATCTGAGCCTCAAAATCCCTTCCCTGCAGCGCAATGTCTTTCAACTGCTCAGCCGGGAGATCACCCAGGACCAACAACTGATCAGCCTGCTGAGCAAAAGCAGTGCCGAAGAGCGGGTAGCCACACTGCTGTTGAGTCTCTCCAGTCGCCACCAGCGCCGTAAGCTGTCACCCACCGCCTTCCGATTGCCCATGTCAAGAACGGACATTGGCAACTTTCTCGGGCTGACCATCGAGACTATCAGCCGGGTGTTCAGTCGCCTTCAGCAGCAGAAGGTGCTATCTGTCGACAAAAAGGAAATCCATATTCTGGATATGGAGCAACTACGCCAACTGGCCAGTCAACGCCACTGACACCGTTTGCCGATCTACCCCACAGGACTGACTCACCCTATGCCTGATTCACAGACCCGACTCGATAAGACTCTGGCCGCGTTCGACGCCGCCAACGCCGAAGACCCGAACTGGGAAACGGATCAGGGCGAGAGCCACCCCAAAGAGTGGCTCTATGGCCGACGCATGACCGAAACGCTCAACGTTTTCTGTCCGAACGCCTCGGAGCCCCTGCAACTGGCCGCCCGCTGCCAGCACATCCGCCGTTGGGAGAGCCCCCGCAGTGACTACCCTGACGGCCGAGCCGGTTATAAAAAGTGGCGCAGTCAGCTCGCTCTGCACCACGGCCGGGTGGCCGGCCAGATCATGGCTGAGCACGGCTACGATGAAGAGACCATCCGCCGGGTGCAGGATATGCTGATCAAACGCAACCTAAAGCGCGACCCGGAGGTGCAGACGCTGGAGGATGTGATCTGCCTGGTTTTTCTCAGTCACTACCTGGAAGACTTCGCCCAGAAGCACAATGAGGAAAAGCTGATCGATATCATCCAGAAGACCTGGAACAAGATGTCGGAGAAGGGCCATGAGGCGGCCCTGAAGCTGCCCTTGTCGGAGCCGATGGGGCGTCTGATTCACAAGGCATTGGGGGCATAAGAGGCCGCGCCCCCGCCAAACTCACCTCAAAATTTGCTATAATTGCCGGTTTTGCAAAACCGGTGAACATTTCATGGCAGCGATAACCCTCTACGGCATCAAAAACTGCGACACCGTCAAGAAAGCCCGCCGTTGGCTGGACGATCAGGGCGTGGACTACCGGTTTCACGACCTGCGCGCTGACGGACTCACCGAAGCCCAAGTTACCGGCTGGCTGAACGAGCTGGGCATGGACCTGGTGAACAAACGCAGTACCAGCTGGAAAGCGCTGGACGACGCCACCCGGGAGCAGATGACCGCTGACAATGCGGCCGCGGTGATTCTCGAGAACCCCACCCTGATCAAGCGTCCGCTGCTTGATACCGGCAATGCCCGCCATGTGGGATTCAAGGCAGACGATTACGCCGCCTGGCTGGCTCGCTGAATTGACCTCCGGCGCCGCAGCACGTTTCTTTCAATTTCCATATTAACGCAATGACCCACAGGACATGACCATGACTCAACTGTACAGCCTCGGCCTTGGTGTCGGCACCCAGAATCTGAACAACGAGTGGTTGGAAGTTTTCTACCCCCAGCCCCTGCTCAACCCGGCCGAGGCCACCGCCTCCGCCGTGGCCCAGGCGCTGAACTATCAGGGCGGCAACCAAGTGATCGAACTGGACGTCGACAAAATGCAGGCCCTGGCTGAAGCGCTTGAACAGGCCGGAGACGATGCCCAGGCGGCCATTGCCCGTTCCTTCATTCATAGTAAGCGCCCCCTGGTCGCGACGCTGCTGGCCGAGGACAGCGCGCCGAAGTCGGTCCCCGAGGGTTACCTGAAGCTGCACCTGATTTCCCATCGACTGGTCAAACCGCACGGTACCGACCTGACCGGTCTGTTTGGTTGCCTGCCCAATGTCGCCTGGACCAATCAGGGCGCGGTGGATCTGGACGAACTGCCGGAGCGTCAACTCCAGGCCCGTTTGGCCGGCGACCTGCTGGAAGTGGCCTGCGTGGACAAATTCCCGAAAATGACCAATTACGTGGTGCCCAAAGGCGTGCGGATAGCCCATACCGCCCGGGTTCGCCTGGGTGCCTACCTGGGTGAAGGTACCACCATCATGCACGAAGGCTTTGTGAACTTTAACGCGGGCACGGCCGGCCCCGGCATGATCGAAGGTCGTATCTCCGCCGGTGTGTTTGTCGAGTCCGGCTCCGATCTCGGCGGCGGCAGCTCTACTATGGGCACCCTGTCCGGCGGTGGCAACATCATCATTTCCATCGGTAAGGAGTGCCTGTTGGGCGCCAATGCCGGCACAGGCATTCCGCTGGGCGATCGTTGCACCATCGAATCCGGTCTGTACATCACCTCGGGCACCAAGGTGGTGGTCCTGGACGATCAGGGCAATGAAGTGAACACCGTCAAGGCTCGGGAACTGGCCAACCAGTCCGGCCTGTTGTTCCGCCGTAATTCCCTGACCGGTCGGGTAGAGTGCGTGACCAACAAGACCGCGGTGCAGTTGAACGAGGCGTTGCACGTTAACAATTAAGTTGGGTTACGGCGGATGCGCGCAAAGCGCCTATCCGCCCTACGCAAACCACGGCAATATCCGTGGGGCGGATCGGTTCGACGCCTCGGAGGCCAAAGGCCGCATCCGCCGTTCCCAAAAGCCACATCCGCCGACACCCCAAGAGACCTGCTATGACACCCACACTCCAACTCGCCCACGACCTGATCCGCCGTCGCTCGGTCACCCCCGACGACGCCGGCTGTCAGGACCTGATGATCCAACGTCTGGAGGCCATCGGCTTTCAGGTGGAACGGTTGCGGTTTGAAGAGGTGGACAACTTCTGGGCCACCCGGGGCACCGACGGGCCGCTGCTCGCCTTTGCCGGGCACACCGATGTGGTTCCCACCGGCCCGGAAGGTCAGTGGCAACACCCCCCGTTCGAGCCTGTGGTCGAAGACGGCATGCTGTATGGTCGGGGCGCGGCGGATATGAAAGGCTCTCTGGCCTCCATGATTGTGGCCTGCGAGCAATTTGTGGCGGAGCACCCTGATCACCAGGGCCGGATCGGTTTTCTGATCACCAGCGATGAGGAAGGTCCCTCGGTAAACGGCACCGTGAAAGTAGTTCAGTGGCTGGAAGCCCGAGAGGAGAAAATCGATTGGTGCATCGTGGGCGAACCCTCCAGCACCGACCGCGTGGGTGATGTGATCAAGAACGGTCGCCGGGGTTCTCTGGGCGGCGTCCTGAGGGTCAAAGGCGTGCAGGGGCATGTGGCCTACCCCCACCTGGCCGACAACCCGATCCACAAAGCCGCCCCGGCGCTCGCCGAGCTGGCGGCCCAGGAATGGGATCGGGGCAACGACTTCTTCCCTGCCACCAGCTTCCAGATTTCCAATATCAACGGCGGCACCGGAGCTACCAATGTGATCCCTGGTGAAGTGGAGGTAGTGTTCAATTTCCGCTTTTCCACGGAAGTGACCGAGGCACAATTGCGCGAGCGCACCGAAGCAATTTTGAACAAGCACGCGCTCAAATACGAGTTGGACTGGAAACTCAGTGGTCAACCTTTCCTGACCGCCGAGGGCGAGCTGGTCGACGCCGTCGTACAGGCAGTGGAAGAGCACACCGGGCAGAAGCCGATACTCTCCACTGCTGGCGGCACCTCGGACGGGCGTTTTATTGCACCCACCGGGGCCCAGGTGGTCGAACTCGGTCCGCGCAATGACACCATTCACAAGGTAGACGAGTGTGTGAAAGCGGAAGATCTGGACACCCTGACCGCGCTCTACCAGAGCACGCTCAAACGGTTGCTAAACCGCTAAGATCGATCACCCGCCAGAGACCAAGAGGGTACTGTGCAGAATTATTTTCGTTTTATCGCCCAATCCTGGCCGCTGCTGGCGTTTGGGTTTATCAGTATTTTCTGGGGTAACTTCGGCCAGTCGTTTTTCATCAGCTGGTACGGCACGCCCATTCAGGACTCTCTGGGGCTGTCCGCCGGTCGTTACGGTTCACTGTATTCCATTGCCACACTGACCAGCGGCCTGCTGATCATGGTGTTCGGGGGGCTGATTGACCGGCTGCCGTTGCGCTTCTTTGCCTCCCTCTCCGCCGTCGGGCTCACGCTCGCCGGCATCGTGATGGCGCTGGCCTATCATCCTCTGTTGTTGTTGCTCGGCCTCTTTCTGTTGCGTTTTTGCGGCCAGGGGCTGCTACCCCACACCGCACAGACCACCATGGCCCGCTATTTCGACCGAGACCGGGGCAAGGCGTTGAGCGTATCGGCCAGCGGCGTGCCGGTCGGTGAGGTGGTTCTACCCATTGCGGCAGTGGCACTGATCACACTGATCGGCTGGCGGGGCAGTTGGGGCGTCATCGCCCTGCTGACCGTGATGCTCTACATTCCCCTCATGCTCTGGCTGCTCAAACAGGCCCCGGTAGATACCCGCAGCCGTCCCGCCACGGCGGACGCTGAGGTCCTCAAACGCAGCGCCGGGCGCCGGGACATGCTCAAGGATTACCGGTTCTGGCTGGCTCTGCCCACGGTGCTGGGCGGTCCGTTTATGGTGACCGGCATTTTCATCCAGCAGGGCTTTATTCTCGCCGAGAAAGACTGGTCAGCGGCCTGGCTGGCCAGCTGCTTCATCATCTACGGTGTCACCCACTGGGTGGCCCAACTGGTCACCGGCATTCTGATTGACCGTTTCAGCGCTCAGACGGTGCTGCGTTTTGTCCTGGTCCCCCTGACCGGGGCGGTATTTGTCCTGGCGTACCTGGAAGGCAACTGGGTGGCGCCGCCGTTCATGATGCTGTTAGCCATGACCATTGGCTCCGGCAGTCCCGTGGGAGGTGCGCTCTGGGCCGAGGTGTACGGTACCGCCAAGCTCGGTTCCATACGCTCCCTGATGAGCTCCCTGATGATCATCTCTACCGCCATCTCACCCTTTCTGTTCGGGGTGTTGATCGACCGGGAGCTGACCGCCCTTCAGATTTTCAGCGGCACCGGCTGGGTGCTCATTGCCGCCCTGTTTCTGGTGCAGTTTTCCTACAAACCGCAGCAGACAAAACAGTAGGACTTTCCGGATCTCTCGACTCTTGGCATCATGGGCTCTCCACAAATAAGGGACGGCCCATGCTGACATCACTGCTTCACCAATCCAGCCACTGGTTCAACCGATTGGCACTGTGGCCGCTCCTGTTTGTCAGCCACGTTCTGGCCGCCAGTCTGCTGGCCTGGCACCTGCTCGCCCAGGTGGATTTCGGGTTTTCCCTCGCTTACCCCTTACTGGATATTGATCAGCACATCGAGCGCTTCGGACCGGAAAATCGCTACAAAGTCGGGTTTGGTGAAACGTCACGGGAGGAGCACGTGCGACTGTTCGGCGAAATCACCCGCAGCATTCAGAGTAGTGGCGAGGGCCTGGCCAACATTCAATACACCCTGCCCAATGGACAGAGCAGCACGCTGATGCGCCCCCCCGAAGTCATTCACCTTCAGGACGTGGCTCGGCTGGTGGATCACTATTATATGGCAGGCCTGATGGCGGCGGCATTACTGGTCGTATTGGTGCTCTACGCCCGGCAACGACGGCTGACACCACCGCGGCCGCGGAAGGTATTGTCGGTGACCGGTGCCAGCCTGGCGGTTGGCGGTGTCGCACTCTGGCTGATTGGCCCGGTGAAGGTCTTCTATTGGCTGCACGAATACGCCTTCCCCGAAGATCACCCCTGGTTTTTCTACTACCAGGACTCCCTGATGACCACACTGATGAAGGCGCCGGACCTGTTTGGCTTTATCGGTGCGCTCCTGTTACTATTGACCCTGATCCTTTGGGCTCTGTCCGGGGCGCTATTGCTGCGCGGGTTCAGGCGCGGGCGCGCTCTTCCTTGATCAGATCATAGGCGGTTCGAATCTCCTGAGAGCGCTCGGTGGCCTCCTTGATCATATCCTCCGGCACCCCCTGCCCGATCAACTTGTCCGGGTGATACTCGCTCATCAGCTTCCGATAGGCTTTCTTCACCTCGGCATCACTCGCCTCAGGGGAAACGCCCAGAGCGTCATAGGCCTGCCTGAGCCGGTCCCGGGCTGACGGTCCGGCACTGGCCCCACCCTGATAGCGCTGCTGGCCACTGAAGCTGTTCTGGGCCTGGATCATGCGCAGCAACTGCTCGAACATGGCACTGGACAGACCCAACCCGAGGGCAATCTGACGCAGCACCTGAACTTCCTGCTCATCCAGCTCGCCGTCAGCCAGAGCAATGTTGACCAGGTAGATCAGCAGCATCCGCACCAGGTTGGCGCGACGACCACAGACCTCGCGGAACCGCGCCACTTGGGCATCGGGCTCAAAATCCGCCGCCACACCTTCCTTGAACAGGGCAATCGCCTGCTGACGATGCTCGGGGGTGAGCCCCATCTCATTCATGTAGGCTTCGGTCTGCTTGATTTCCGATTCGGAGACCCGGCCGTCGGCCTTGGCGAGGTGACCCAGCAAGCGAAACACCGTCTCGAAGAAAGTCTGTTCGATTTCCCGACGCCGCTCGGGCGAGCCCTCCGCCTGAATCTGGTTGTACCCCTTATCGAACAGGTGGCCCACCACCAAGCCCAGCAGAGCCAACAAGGGGCCACCCATAAACCAGCCGAGCACACCGCCAATAAGTTTTCCGAGAATCATCATAAATCGATCGTATCCTTTAACTGTTCAGATCATCAGGAGCTGCAGGAGAGCATGGAGCAACCCGCCTTGCGCCGGGCCCACTCGGGCCGGCGGGCAAAGTAAGCGGCGTGTTCCGGCTGTTCGTCGTAGGGGCGACGCAGAAGTTCCTGCAGCCGGTGAATTTCGCTGAAGTCCCCCGCTTCGGCCCGATCAATGGCCTGCTGGGCCATGTAGTTGCGGAGCACGTATTTGGGGTTGGTCCGGTTCATCAGGGCCCGCCGCTGAGCGGCTTCGGTGCCGTGCAGTACCCGGTCCTGAATCAACCGGTCCCGATAGCGACGCAACCATTCGGCCATGGTGTGCTCGGCCTCGAACGTTGGCGGCTGATAGTAGGCGTCCAGCACCGGCTCAAGCAGCTGTGCGCTGTCCGCCTCCTCTCCGGGAGTCTCACCATCCGGATGGAAATCCGCCAGTTGGCGGAAGAAAATCGTCATATCGATTTCGGCGCTCTGCAACACCTGTTGCAATTCAGACACCAGCGTCGAGTCCCCATTCTCCCAGCGGCTCAGGCCCAGCTTCGCGGTCATATCCCGCTGCCAGCACCGCTGATATTCCTCGCGATAGACATCCAGCACCGCCTGCAGAGGCTCTACCTCGCCAATCAGCGGATGAATGGCATTGGCCAACTGAGCGAGATTCCACAAAGCCACCTGAGGCTGAGCACCGAATCGATAACGACGCCCCTGGGCGTCGGTGGTATTGGGGGTCCAGTCCGGGTCGTAGCCTTCGAGCCAGCCGTAAGGGCCGTAGTCGATGGTCAGCCCCAGGACCGACATATTGTCAGTATTCATGACACCGTGGACAAAGCCCACTCGCATCCAGTGGGCCACCATCTCGGCGGTGCGCACCGCCACCTCCTCCAGCCATCGCAGGTAGGTGTCACGGCCCGGCGTGCCGAGGTGAGGAAAGTCACTCTGTATTGTAACGTCGAGCAGTTGCTGGAGCAGCTCATGCTCCTGGCGGGCCGCATGCAGCTGAAAGTGCCCGAAGCGGGTAAACGATGGAGCGACCCGGCAGACCACAGCCCCGGGCTCCCACTGGACGTTACCGTCGTAGAACATGTCCCGCTCGACTTTATCGCCGGTGAGCACCAGACTCAGTGCCCGGGTGGTCGGGACGCCCAGGTGATGCATGGCTTCACTGCAGAGGAATTCCCGCACCGAGGAGCGCAGCACCGCCAGACCATCGGCGCCCCGGGAATAGGGCGTGCGCCCGGCGCCCTTGAGCTGCAGGGTCCAGTGCTCACCCGCCTTGTTCAGAATTTCGCCCAGATTGATGGCCCGGCCATCACCCAACTGCCCGGCCCAGTGACCAAACTGGTGACCACCGTAGACGGTGGAGTGCGGCTCCATGCCAGGCAGCAGCGTATTGCCGGCAAACACGTCGGCAAACGCCTGGCTGTCACAGTCTTCAGGCAGGAACCCGAGCGTATCGGCGACTTCGCGGGCGTAGGCAACCAGCGTCGGTTGGCTGGCCCGTCGCGGGGCAACCCAGCTGTAGCTGGCGCCAGTCACCGGGCGCGGCACATTGTCTGCCACCGGATCGGCTGGCAAGGCCCTCAACCAGCGGTTATCGAATTGGGGAAGGTGACGAAATGAAGAGGAGGTGTCAGTCATGGGGCCAGTATATCATCTGGCCCCAGCGCGGGGGTTAATGGACGCGGCGGCGAGCCGCCCAGAGGCCGCCGAGGCCGATCAGCAGCAAAACGAAGCCGCCAGCCTCGTTGACCGAAACGGCCGTATCCCGAAACTGCAGGCTGTCCATGGCGAAGATGCCTCCGGCGGCGTCAACGACCAGCCTGGAGACATTGGTAAAATCAGCCGCAATCCAGAGCGGCTGGTTTTCGAAGTCCGGGTTGATCTGCGCGTCGACCAGCTCGCCAACTTTATTACCCTGACCATCATAAGCCACCAGCGTAATCCAGAACGACATATTGTTATAGTTGCTGGTCGACGCGAAATAGGCCCCCATAAAATCAAAAGGGTTGTCGCGGGTAATTTCCAGGTTACTCTCGAACCCCTGATTGAACAGAAACTGGCTACCGCTGTGCGCCGCATCGCCGAACCCCGACATACCGGAGTCGCCCAGCCCCCAGCGACTGTCCCAGTTGAACCCCGCATAGCCTTGTTCAGACACACTGCCTTCTGAGGGGTCCAGATCGTCAAAGGTGATCAGATCCGCGCTCGCCAGGGGCGCCCCCAGCAGGAGGGCAATAGCCAGCCCCTTGAGCCAGCGCTGGGTTAAATGAATTCCGTCTTTCATAATTCCAGATCCGTGTCGCATGCCAATGTTGGTGGGTTTAAGTGCCAACCCGATATGGCGGTTAATGCAACGAAAGGGCCAATCTGAAAAAACTCATTAAAAACAAAATGTTACAGAAAGCCCAATAGGCTCGAGCCTGAAAATGCTACTTTTGGCGCCATTTCTGTAAAGCCCTTCGACAAACTCCTTCTCATCAAAACCCGCGCCAAGCCACTGAATCCGGGGCTTCGTCGGGCAAATTGACAGCCCCTGCCCGGACGGTCGGTCACCCGCTTCTTGACGCTCCGTGTGACTGCTCTTAACCTAGGCGCCCTTTGAGTTACTGGGCGAGCCCAACTATGACCTACTGCCTGGCCATCAACGTCGAGAACGGATTGGTGTTCTGTTCGGATTCACGCACCAACGCCGGGGTCGACCAGGTGAGCACGTATAGCAAGATGTACCGCTTCGGAATTGAGGGCGAACGTCAGTTTGTGGTGCTCTCGGCGGGTAATCTGGGCACCACCCAGGCGGTGATTTCCCGCTTGAAGCGGGACATAAAGGATGACGCCGAACAGAGCCTGAAAACGGTCGAGTCCATGAGCGACGCCGCTGAGTACCTGGGTGAGGTCAATCGCGCCCAGCAGGAAAAGCACGCCGATAACACCAGCGCCAACTTTGAGGCGAGCTTTATCATCGGCGGGCAGATCCATGGCGAGAAACCCCGGGTGATGATGGTGTATCCTGCGGGCAACCATATCACTACATCCAAGGACACCCGCTATCTGCAGATCGGGGAGAGCAAGTACGGCAAACCGATTCTGGACCGTATCCTGACCGCCAAGACCGACCTGGACACCAGCGCCTTGTGCGCCCTGGTATCCATGGACTCCACCATGCGCAGTAACCTGACGGTGGGGCCACCTATCGAGCTGCTGCGTTACGAAAAAGATTCCTTCACCGGCCAGCACAACCGCTTCGATGAAGACGATGAATACCTGCGGGAATTGAAAAAGGCCTGGGATGCCCGCCTGGTGGAGGCGTTTGTGCAGCTGCCGCCTATTGATTGGCAGCCGCAATCACCCGATGAATCACACGAAGCTTAGCGATCACTGAATCGGTCAGGACGAACGGATAGGCGTCCGGCAGCCCCATACTGCGATTCAGGGCGTTGAGCACCACGGTCAACTCCACCCAGCTTTTGACCAGCTCGTCCACCGAATCCGTCGCCACCACCGGGGCGGCGCCAAAGGCCCGGGCGGTATCCAGGGTATCCCACATGTGCAGGTAGTGCGCCCAGGTTTCGGCCCAGTCCTCCAGCGGGTGTGAACAGGCATAGGCGCTGATGTGGGTGCCCTGCCAATTCGGGTTGCCGCCCTGTTTATAATGGCTTTTCAGCGCCTGCTGATAGTCCACATGGGGATTGCCGAACACCTCGATCACCTCCTGCTCCCAGGCCGTGCCCCGCACCAGCAGGTCATAATAGTAGTGACCGCTTTCGTGGCGGAAGTGGCCCAGAATAGTCCGGTAGTACTCCCCCAATTGCTGGCGAATCCGCTCTCGATAAGCATCATCCGCCTCAGCGAGATTCAGGGTGATCAACCCCATGGCGTGACCGGTCGCCACATAAGATTCACGCACATTGGCATTGGAGCGGCTGTCTTCCAGAAACGCGAATTGCAGGCCGATTTTGGGCGCCTCATGACGCCCCTGCACCGGCAGTCCGAGCTGCATCAGGGTGTAGATCAGATGGCGTTTGGCCGACTCCAGTTTGGCCCAGTGGCGGACATTTCCGGGGCGTTCCAAGTGCGGCACGATCTTGTTCAATCGACAGGAACGACAGTAGCGGTGACGATCATCGGCGGGCAGTACCCAGTTGCAGCTCTGGTATTCGATGTGATTTCGACAGTCGTGAAAGCGTTCGCCCGAGGCACTTACCAGCACGCCATCGGCTTCGCGGATCAGCGCCACCATATCCTGCCGCGCGGGATCAAACCGCAGCAGGCGTCCGCAGCTGAGGCACTCGCTATTATCAAAGAATATGCGCTGGCCGCAGGTGCATGTGAAGTCTTTCATAAGGGGTTATTGGCTTTGGGCCTGAGGAGCGACAGGCAGGAACCAGGTCGTGGCAATCTGCCGGTGAATATCCGCCACCTCCAGTTGCACGTTGTCGACGTACTCCTGAAGGCCGGACTCGAGCAGCTCGGGGATATTGGCACTGCGCAGGCGACGGCGCACGCCGGTCACCGCTCGCAGGGCTTCATCACTGTTGGGCAACTTGTGCAGGCAGGATTCCAGCTCACCCAGGCTGTGTGACACCGAGCGAGGAAACATACCATCCTGCAACAGAAAGGTCACCACATCCTCTGCGTTCACCCGGTCCTGCACATGCTGGCTGTACATCTGATAGGCGCTGAGCGAGCGCAGTACACTCATCCAGAGAATATTGTCGTAGGGCTCCAGGACGTCTTCCTCACCGCTGAGGTGGGGCAGCAGGTTCGCCGAACCGGCATCGACGATGCGCGTGGTCATATCGGCCCGCTCCAGATTGCGTCCGATGCGAATGAAGTCATAGGCGCTGTTGTGACTCATACAACCCGCCAGCAACCCGGTGAATTGCTGAATGCTGGTAATGACCGTGTGCAGCACCCGGTTGCGCTCTCGCCGGGCCACCGATTTGGACAGATTGTCCTTCACCTCGAGATACAGGTTGTTGATCAGCTCCCAGGCTTCCATGGGAATGATTTCCCGGGTGATCCGCGCGTTCTCCCGCGCCCAACTCAGGGAGTTGAGCAGCGAGGCCGGGTTGTCCCGATCCGAGAGCATGAAGCGCACCACTGTGCGCTCATCCGCTTCGTCGGTATCGCCGCGATTGAAATAGTCGCCGGTGCCACTGATTTTGATCAGCGAGCCCCACCCCACCCGAATGCCCCGGGGCAGATCCATCAGCAGGTGAGAGTTGACATTGACCAGGCGCGCGACGTTTTCGCTGCGCTCCATGTACCGGCTCATCCAGTAAATACGTTCTGCGACTCGTGACAACATCTTATTTGTCCCCCTCAACCACAATCCAGGTGTCTTTACTGCCACCCCCCTGGGAGGAGTTCACCACAAAGGAGCCCTTGGTCATCGCCACCCGGGTCAGGCCTCCGGGAGTGACGTGGTGATCCCGCCCCTGAAGAATGAACGGCCGCAAATCGATATGCCGTGGCTCGGCGTTGCGCGGTGTCACAACCGGCGCAGTCGACAGGGACATCAACGGCTGCGCCATATAATTGCGCGGATTGGCCTTGATCTTCTGGGCGAAGGCCTCCCGCTCTTTCTTGCTCGCCTGGGGCCCCATCAACATGCCGTAACCGCCGGACTCGTTGGCCGGCTTGACCACCAGCTTGTCGAGGTTGGCCAGGACATAGTCCCGATCCTTTTTGTCGTTGCACAGATAGCTGGGCACATTGGGCAGGATCGGGTCTTCGTCCAGGTAGTATTTGATCATCTTGGGCACGTAGGTGTAGACCAGCTTGTCATCCGCCACCCCCGCGCCGGGGGCATTGGCCAGGGCCACATTGCCCTTGAGCCAGGCGCGCATCAGCCCCGGCACACCCAGCACCGAATCGGGATTGAACATTTCCGGATCGAGGAACAGATCGTCAATCCGCCGGTAAATCACATCCACCCGGGCCAGGCCATTGATGGTGCGCATGTACACCATGTCGTCCTCCACCACCAGATCGCTGCCCTCCACCAGCTCCACGCCCATCTGTTGGGCCAGATAGGAGTGCTCAAAATAGGCGGAGTTGTAGATGCCCGGGGTGAGCACCACCACTTCGGGAAATTCCATGGGGCGCGGCGAAATCGCCGCCAGGGTATCGAACAACTGGTTGGGGTATTCGGTCACCGGCAGAATGGTGTGGTTTTCAAACAGCTCCGGCAGCACGCGCTTGGTGACCTTGCGATTCTCCAGCATGTAGGACACTCCCGAGGGGACTCGCAGGTTGTCTTCCAGGACGTAGAACTGCCCTTTCTCGTCGCGAATCAGGTCCGTGCCGCAGATATGGGCCCAGACCCCAAACGCCGGTTTCATGCCAATGCACTCGGGCCGGAAGTTCTTGGAATCCGCCAGCAGCTCTTCCGGGAAAACCCCATCCTTGATGATCTTGCGCTCGTTATAGACATCGTCAATAAAGCAGTTGAGTGCCTTGAGGCGTTGGATCAGGCCGCGTTCGGTTTTTTCCCACTCGCGCTGGGAAATCACCCGGGGAATGATGTCAAAAGGCCAGTCGCGGTCAATATTGCCCGCGTCGCTGTAGACGGTGAAGGAGATCCCCATGGTCTTGATCGCCAGCTCGGCGGAGAGCTTGCGCTCCTGAAGCTCCTCGCCGCTGAGGGAAGCGAGGTAGTTGGCCAGGTGGCGGGCCGCTTTGCGCGGGTTGCCGGGAGAGCTGATCAGTTCGTCGTAGAAGTCGCCACAGGCGTATTCGCGCCAGTCAATCTGCATAGCCGGATCCCTACTGCTGTGAATGATGCTCGCGCTGCAAAAGCACGGAATCATTGACGATAGCAGCTCAATCCACAAAGGCCAAGCGAGATTCTATCTTCCCTCTCAGGACGACAATCCACTATCGGGGCGGATCAGGAACCAGCGCCGAACTGTTGTTCACCCGGAACCAGCCCGCGATGCTGTGGCGCTCACGCTGTGCGGGGCGAACTTCGTGCGGGAAGACTTCGCTGAGGAAAATCACCAGCGTGCCGTACTCGGGGCGCACCCGTTCCAGCTCGGACTCACCGTCTTCAGCGTAAATCACCAGCTCGCCACCGTCATTGGGTTGCCATTGCGGATTGAGGTAAAAGACCGTGGACAGCACCCGGTTGGACTGACCTTTGAAGGCATCCAGGTGCTTCTTGTAAAACGCGCCGGGCGGGTAGCTGGCGAAGTGGGCTTCGTAGTCAAACAGCCCGAGAAACAGGCGGCGGTTGAGCCCCTGGCGCAGTTGCTCCATCCAATCGAGAAAACCGCCGGCGCCCTCGCTTTGCCCCTGCAACCAACAGATTTGGTCCGAGCGCACAAACCGGTTAACCTGAAAGTCGTCCTGACGGCCAATACCCGCCGGCTTGAACTCGGCACTATCGAGCTGCTTGAGTTCAATAAACAGCCGATCCACCAGGGCCGGGGGGACGGCGGCGGGGATCACCGCATAGCCTCGGGTTTCCAGTTGCGCGGCGATATAATCCAGCGTGTCGCCGTCGGAGGGGCCCCGGGGCGGTAGGGGTTGGGTGCTCAATCGTGGTCCTGCCTATACGTTCAGGGGCGCCATGGGGCCGGCGCCATCAGATGGCTATATACCGTAAATTAACGCGGAATACACGTATTTCAATCGCGAATCCGGCATTTTATGAAGCACTCATGGCTCGACGCCCTCAAGGCGCACTACACCGGCTCTCTGGAGCAGGGCTTTCGCCAGTTTCGGCTGGGGGTTTCGCTGTTTTTTCTCGGCGTGGTTGGGCTGTATATCGCCAATACGCTGATCGAACCGTCGATCGAGCAGGAGCTTGTGGTATTGGCGAGCCTACTGGTGGGGGGTGTGGGCTTCATCTGGGCCATGATGGCCCACCTGCGCATGCTGATCGGGCGGCTGATCCGGTTTTTCAGCCGGTAGGTAGAACGATCAGCCGCCAGCGATGGCGTCCGGACTCAGTTATCCGAGCCCGGCTTGGGGGCAAAATTGCTGTAGGGGAACTGGGTGACCTTCTCGCCCTTGAATTCACTGATCTTGCCCGCACCCTCCTTTTCCACCTCATCAATACGGACGATGGCGTGCATGGGAATGTAGGAGCGCTTGACTCCGGCGAATTCGTTTTTGAGCTTCTCTTCCGACGGGTCGACCACCAACTGGCTGCGCTCCCCGAAAACGAACTCTTCCACTTCAATAAAGCCGTACATTTCGCTCTGATAAATGGCGCAGGCGAAGACCTCATAGACCTGGCCCTGATTGACGAAAATGACTTTGTAGACGGGTTTTGCGGCCATAGAACTGCTCGGGTTTTCCAGACTAATCGAAAGGGCGCGAAGAATAGCACAAATCCCGTGCTGAATAGACCCATTTTTGGGTAGATTTTGATCAATCTATGGGATTTCAGGCCCAAGATCGCTATAATGCGCGACCTCGAATTTGACCATTTTTTAACCAGGTTGTTGCCATGACCACCGAGCACAGCACCCCGACGCCGAAAAAGCTCTACATCAAGACCCACGGCTGTCAGATGAACGAGTACGATTCCGCCCGCATGCGCGACCTGCTGGGCGAATCGCACCAGATGGTGGCCACGGAAAACCCGGAAGAAGCGGACGTGATCCTGATCAACACCTGCTCCATCCGGGAGAAGGCCCAAGAGAAGCTGTTCCACGAGCTGGGCCGCTGGAAGTCACTGAAAGACGCCAAACCGGACCTCAAGATCGGCGTGGGCGGTTGTGTGGCCAGCCAGGAAGGGGAAGCCATCTCCAAGCGGGCGCCCTTCGTGGATATGATTTTTGGCCCTCAGACCCTGCACCGCCTGCCGGAAATGATCGAGACCCCGCGCGGCGACAGCGCTGTGGTGGACATCAGCTTCCCGGAAATTGAGAAGTTTGACCACCTGCCCCAGCCGGAGTCCGACGGCGTCAGCGCCTTTGTCTCCATCATGGAAGGCTGCTCCAAATACTGCACCTTCTGCGTGGTGCCCTACACCCGGGGTGAGGAAGTCAGCCGCCCGGTCACCGATGTACTGGCCGAAATCGTGCACTTGGCCGGTCAAGGCGTGCGCGAAATCAACCTACTGGGCCAGAACGTCAACGCCTACCGGGGCGAAAACAGCGATGGCACCGTGGTCGACCTGGCCGAGCTGATCACCTACGTGGCGGCCATCGACGGGATCGACCGCATCCGTTTTACCACCTCTCACCCAGTGGAATTCAGCGACTCGCTGATCGATGTCTACAACGAAGTGCCGGAACTGGTCAGCCACATCCACCTGCCGGTGCAGAGCGGCTCGGACCGGATTCTGATGGCGATGAAACGTGGCCACACAGCCCTGGAGTACAAGTCCAAGCTGCGCCGCCTGAAAGCCAACCGCCCGAACATCAGTTTCTCCTCGGACTTCATTATCGGCTTTCCGGGAGAAACCGACGCGGATTTCGAGGCCACCATGAAACTGATTCATGATATTGGCTTTGATACTTCCTTCAGTTTCATCTACAGCCCCCGCCCGGGCACCCCGGCGTCGGATCTGCCGGACGATACGCCCATGGAAGTGAAGAAAGAGCGTCTGAAAATTCTGCAGACCCGCATCACCCAGCAGGCGCAGGACATCAGCCGCAAGATGGTGGGCAATACCGAGCGGGTGTTGGTCAGCGGGTACTCAAAGAAGGATCCGGGTCAGTTGTCCGGACGCACGGAGAACAACCGGGTGGTAAATTTCCGCTGCGATGACCCGGCGCTGATCGGCAGGTTTGCGGATATTCTGATCGAAGAGGCATTACCGAATTCGCTGCGCGGGACCCTGTTGAGCTCCGAACTGGATCAGGGTTGGGCGGCTTGAGACTTTCCATTGAAAGCGCACTGAGATAATCCGGGCTCGATGTCAGGTGGGCTGTTTCGGAAACGCGATGAATACATCCCTGTAGCTCCCTCTCTTCATCCCTGAAGAGAGGGTTCCGAAACAGCCCACCTGACACCGAGCCCTCCGAGGTTAATTGACGCTCAATGCTACGTAGCGACTTTAATTGTCGGCCACCTCGGAGGACTCGGTGCTGGGGAACCTTTTCTCAAACCGTCGCTTCAGGGATGAAGCGATGGAGCTCCATGGATGGATTTATCGCGTTTTGAGAAAAGGTTACCCAGTAGCGAGGCCGGTCTACCTACGAAGTGCAGCAGGTCAACCTGATATAACTCAAAGTTCGCAAAACCACCCGGGTTAATAAACAAACGGCCGAAGATTTGCCTTTTCGCCGTCATTTTTATGGTTTAGGCTTAAAGTAAGTTCATACACAGGAGAACGACACCTCATTGAATAGTCACGCAGTAACCAGCCCCGACGCCGTCACCCATCGGGTGACCCTGGAACCCGACGACAACCGCCGTCTCGCCAGCCTCTGTGGTCAATTCGACCAACACCTGCGCCAGATCGAAGAGCGCCTCAATATCCAGATTCGCAACCGCGGCAACCAGTTCGCGCTGACCGGTGATGCCCAGACCACCGAGACCGCCGCCGAGCTGCTCAAGAGCCTCTACCGCGAAACCAACACGGCGGAGCTCACCCCTGACGAAATTCACCTTGCCCTGCAAACCTCCGGTATCGAGGAGCTTATGGACCAACTGAACGACCGCGTGACCGACGAGGGTGCCGCCGAATCCGGCACCGGTGGCGATCAGGCCTCCGGCGGCATGACGCTGATTCGCACCAAAAAGTGCACCATCAAGCCCCGGGGCGGCAATCAGCAGCGCTATGTGAAAGCCATCCAGGCCAACGACATCAACTTTGGCACGGGCCCGGCCGGTACCGGTAAAACCTACCTCGCGGTCGCCTGCGCGGTAGAAGCTCTGCTCAAAGACGAAGTCGAGCGAATTCTGCTGGTACGCCCGGCGGTGGAAGCCGGCGAGAAGCTGGGTTTTCTGCCCGGCGACCTGGCCCAGAAGGTGGACCCCTACCTGCGGCCGCTGTACGACGCTCTGTTTGAAATGCTGGGCTTTGAGACCGTCGGCAAACTGATCGAGCGCAACGTGATCGAAGTGGCCCCACTGGCCTACATGCGCGGTCGCACCCTGAGCAACGCCTTTGTGATTCTGGACGAAAGCCAGAACACCACCCGGGAACAGATGAAAATGTTTCTGACCCGGATCGGCTTTGGCTCCACCGCCGTCATCACCGGCGACCCCAGCCAGATCGATTTGCCCAAAGGCCAGAAGTCCGGGCTGCGGCACGCCATTGAGGTGCTGTCGAACGTCAATGGCATCAGCTTTACCCACTTTACCGCCAAGGACGTGGTGCGCCACCCGCTGGTGCAGCGCATCGTGGAAGCCTACGACGCCTTCGACGAGAGCCACCCGGACGACTGACGTGCCCCTGACCATCGATATCGCCGTCGCCTCCGAGGACGACGGCCTCCCCTCTTCCGAGCTGATCAAACGCTGGATTGGCGCCGCCCTTGAGGCGGGCGCCCATCGGCCCGATGCCGAGGTCAGCGTCTGTATCGTGGACGAGGCCGAGAGCCAGGCCCTCAACCACCGCTATCGGGGCAAGGACAAACCGACCAATGTCCTGTCCTTTCCGGCCGACCTGCCTGTCGAGCTGGAACTACCCTTGCTTGGCGATCTGGTAGTCTGCGCCCCCGTGGTGGCGCGGGAAGCAAAGGAGCAGGGCAAAAGCCCCGAGGCCCACTGGGCTCACATGCTTGTGCACGGGACCTTGCATTTGCTAGGTTATGACCATATTGATCCGGAGGAAGCCGACCAGATGGAAAGCCTGGAAACCCGGATTCTGACTCGGTTAAACTACCCGGCGCCTTACGACGAGGCCCCGATACCCGGCGCAAGCCAACCAACAGGACAGATTCAAACCCATGAACGATGACCCTCCGAGTAGCAGCCTTCAGACCCGCTACTCCGATAAAGCCGATAAAACCGACCGATCGGACAAGACCGAACGCGCCGACCGGTCCTGGTTGCACAAGTTGATGCAGGCCTTCAACGGTGAGCCGCAGTCCCGCGAGGAATTGTTGGAAATCATCAAAGAAGCCGCCAACAACAAACTGCTCGACCAGGAGGCACTGAGTATCATCGAGGGGGCCCTGGACGTCTCGCTCCTTCAGGCCCGGGAGCTGATGATTCCGCGCTCCCAGATCGTCGCCATCCGGATCGACGAGACCCCCAAAGAGTTTCTGCCCAAGATCATTGAATCCGGCCACTCCCGCTTCCCGGTGATTGGCGAGAGCTTTGATGACATCAAAGGCATCCTGCTGGCCAAAGACCTGCTGCGCATGATGCTCGAAGAAAATACCGACTTCAGCCTGGAGTCGATCCTGCGCCCGGCCAACATCATTCCCGAAAGCAAGCGGGTGAATGTCCTGCTGCGGGAATTCCGGGAAAAGCGCTACCACATGGCCCTGGTCATTGATGAATACGGCGGTATCGCCGGGCTGCTGACCATTGAAGACATCCTCGAGGAGATCGTCGGCGACATCGAAGACGAGACTGACGAAGAGGTCAGCGACGAGTTCATCAAACGGGTCAGCGATACCGATTTTATCGTCAAGGCCCTGACCCCCATTGACGACTTCAATGATTACTTCGATGCCGGCCTGAGCGAAGAAGACTTCGACACCATTGGTGGCATTCTGATGCAGGAGTTCGGGCACCTGCCCAAGCGCAACGAAGTCGCCACCATCGACAACTTCCAGTTCCGGGTGCTGTACGCGGACAACCGCCAGATCCACCTGGTGCGGCTGACCCTGATCGAATAACTCCATGATCGAACTGCGAGCGGCGCTGGCGCGCCTACCGGGCTGGGCGGCCTGGCTATTGTGCGTGGCCGCCGGCGCGTTGGTCCCTCTAAGCTTTGCGCCGTTTGACCTCTGGCCACTGGCACTGATCGGCCTGATGGCGTTCGCCCTTTTGTTGGATCAACAGAGTGGTCGCAGCGCCTGGTGGCGCGCCTGGGGATTCGGCATCGGCCTTTACGGGGTTGGGGTGTCCTGGATTTTTATCAGCATCCACAGCTTCGGCAATGCTTCCGCCCCGCTAGCGGCGGTCATGACGGGACTGTTTGTGCTGTTTGTCGCCTTGGTGTTCAGCCTGCCGTTTTACCTCTATGGCCGCTGGTTCAGCCAGCACTCCCTGGGTCCCCTGCTCGCCTTCCCTGCCCTTTACCTGTTGGGTGAGTGGCTGCGCGGCTGGCTGCTGACCGGCTTTCCCTGGCTGTACCTCGGCTACGGCCATCTGGAGACCTGGCTGGCCGGCTGGGCGCCGGTAACCGGGGTGCTGGGGCTGAGTCTGATCCTGTTGTTGACCGCCAGCGTCACCGCCCAATGGCTCCTTCGCCCATCCCGCCCGCGCACGCAAATCGCGGCCACTCTCCTGGTGTTTGGCCTTTGGCTTGTCGGTTGGGGGCTTAGCCAGATTGAATGGACCCAGCCCCAGGGAGAGCCGGTCACCGTCGGTATGATCCAGCCCAATATTCCCCAGGACCGCAAATGGGACCCGACATTTTTTGAGCCTACTTTGCAGCGACTCGATGGCCTGAGCGAAGACCTTTGGGACAACGACTGGCTGATCTGGCCCGAAGCGGCCATTCCCCGGGTGTACCACCAGATGCTGCCCTATCTCGAAACGCTCAATGAGCGCGCCGAGGAGACGCAGACCGGCTTTATCACCGGGATCATTTTCGATGAGCGCCGCAAAGGGGAGTACTACAACAGCGTGGTCGGGCTCGGCCCGGCGCTGGGGATCTACCACAAGCGCCGCCTCGTGCCCTTTGGGGAATACGTGCCACTGGAGGACTGGTTGCGCGGGCTGATCGACTTCTTTGACCTGCCCACCTCCATCATCAGCCGCGGCCCCTGGGAACAAAGCGGCCTGCAGATTGGTGATGTGGGTATCTCTGCATCCGTCTGTTACGAGGTCGTGTACCCGGACCTGGTGGCCCGCAGTGCGCGCGATCGGCAGGTGCTGCTCACCATCAGTAATGACGGCTGGTTTGCCGACTCTATCGGGCCGCTGCAGCATATGCAGATGGCCCGGATGCGGGCGCTGGAAACCGGGCGGCCGATGATTCGGGCCACCAATAATGGCGTCAGTGCCTTTGTGGATCATCGGGGGCAGATTGAAAAACGGGCCGAGCAGTTTGTGCAGACGAGTCTCGAGGGCAGCGTGCAACCCCGAAGCGGTAGCACGTTGTTTATGAGGTGGGGGAGTTGGCCTGTGGCCATAGTGTGCGGGATCGTGTTGGTGTTGTTGCGGGTGTTTCCGCGGCGGTAAATTTGGGAAGCGGCGGATGCGGGCTTCGCCCTTATCCGCCCTACGCAAACTACCGTGCCTTCCGTAGGGCGGATAAGCGAAGCGCATCCGCCGTTACCGAAAAATCATCTACGGCTTACCGCACCCACTCAAGGTATTGATCGGAATCTTGAAATACCGGGTGCCGTTGTCCTCCGCCGGCGGGAACTGGCCCGCCCGGACATTCAACTGCACCGATGGCAGAATCAACCGCGGCATTCCCAGGGTCGCATCACGCTCCTCGCGTAAGGTCACGAATTCCTCTTCACTGATACCCTCACCCACATGGATATTGCCCTTGCGTTGGGCCCCCACGGTGGTTTCGCACTGATGATCGCGCTCCTCGCCCGGGTAGTCGTGGCACATGAACATCCGGTACTCATCCGGAAATTCCAGTAACTTCTTTACCGAACGATACATCCGGCGCGCGTCACCGCCCGGGAAGTCACAGCGCGCCGTGCCCCGGTCCGGCATAAACAGGGTGTCGCCGACAAAAATTGCGTCGCCGATGCGCCAGGCCATATCCGCCGGGGTGTGGCCGGGGGTGTAGATCACCTCCCCTTCCAGCGCGCCAAAGGTGAAGGTCTCCCCTTCGGTAAACAGTTTGTCGAACTGACTGCCATCGGGCAGAAACTCTTTCTCGAAGTTGAAGATCTTGCGGAAGATCTCCTGTACCTGAACGATCTGATCGCCAATGGCCAGCTTGCCGCCGACCTGCTCGCGCACAAAGGGCGCGGCGGAGAGGTGGTCCGCGTGGGCGTGGGTTTCAAAAATCCAGTCGACCGTCAGCTGTTTCTCGCGCACGAAATCCACCAGCCGCTGGGCGCCTTCGGTGCTGGTCTGACCGGCCTTGGGGTCGTAATCCAGCACCGGGTCAATCACCGCAGCGTGGCCGCCATCGTGGTCGTAGACCACGTAGCTGAAGGTTTCGGTGTCCGGGTCGAGAAAGGGTTCAACCAAAGGTTGTTTGAGCATGGGTCCTCCGATGTTGAAACTCAGGCCTCGGCCTGATCAGGCATCAACCCCGGGCAATAAATGGACTGCAGCACCCGAATCACCCGCATGGCCTTGTCCCCCGCCAGGCGGTAATACACCGTCTGGGATTCCTTGCGGGTCGCCACCAGGCCCGCCCGGCGCAGATTGGCCAGATGCTGGGACAGGGCCGACTGGCTGAGGGGGATGTGCTCGTTCAGCTCCCCTACGGACATCTCCCCGGCCCCCAGGGTGCACAGCACCATCAACCGGTGTTCATTACTCATCTGTTTGAGCAGATTGGCCGCGTCGCGGCTGTGGGTCTGCATTTCCTCCAGACCCGCGGTGAATGCGTTCATTGGGGTTTCTGCCTCCGTATTGACACTGAGAGCATAGAAACGCAATTTCCCAAAATTGTCAATATATCTAATTTAGCTAACTCTAATTTAAAGATTGGGCATCTGGATACGATGGTACTTGCCATCGTCCATGAGCCCCGAAACAAGCGCCTGAGAACCGAGCCGCTTATCGGTGGATTACCGCATTGAAGTCTGCTAATTTAGAAGTGACACATAAAACCGAGATATAAGCATGCCCCCACTCGAGAAAGTGATGTATATCGAGGACGACCCGGATATTCGTGAAATCGCTACCCTGGCGCTACGCGATGTCGGAGGCCTCAAAGTCCTCGTCTGCGAGTCCGGGCAAGCAGCCTTGGGGAACATAGACGAGTTTGGGCCCCAATTGCTGCTTTTGGATGTGATGATGCCCGAAATGGATGGCCCTGCGACTCTGGAAGCCTTGCGCCAGCAGGGTTCCATCACGGCCGAGACCGCCGTGGCGTTCATGACGGCCAAAGTACACCCCGAGGAGCTCGATCGCTATCGGAGTCTGGGGGTTACCCATGTTGTGCAAAAGCCCTTTGACCCCATGAGACTGGCGGATGAAGTCCGAGCAATCTGGGAGCAAACCAATGATTGACTCCGCCGACACTCGAGTTTTGAACTCCCGCCTGGATTCTTTGAAAGCCGCTTATCATCAGCGTCTCGCAAGAGAGCTGATCGAAATCGATAGTGTCATGGACGCTGCCAGAGAAAACCCTCTGAACAGCGATTTCGTGCGGGCACTACACCATGCCCTGCATCGCTTGGCCGGGTCAGCGGGAACCTTCGGGTTCCCACAGTTGGGACACCAGGCCAGAGTGCTGGAACGACGATTGGCGGAACACTTGAACGCTAACCACACCCGGCCCGTCGACTTCTCCACCACTCAATGGGGTGAGCAACTCAAGAAGGCTCTGAAAGCGGATGAGCGTGGTGACAGCGCCTTGGGGTTGGAGTCGCGCTCGACCAATGACCCCCATGGCCAGCATCATGTCTGGCTGCTGGAAAGAGACGCCATGCTGGCCGACTATGTCGGTCAACAACTGGGCAGTTTTGGCTTTGAGGTAAAACATCTGCCTGACGCCGCTGCGCTGCATGACCATGACGGTCCCTCCCCGGACCTTCTGATCGTTGATCATCGTGCCTGCACTGGCTCCAACTCAGAGGGGATCGGCGCCGACTTCTGGAAGCCGCTGTTGGCCACGCTCAACTGTCCCATCATTTTTACCGGCGCGGAAGAAACATTTCGCGCTCGACTTCAGGCCGTCCGCAGTGGCGCAAGAGGCTATTTTGCCAAGCCACTGGACGTACCGCAGCTTGCGGCCTATGCCGCTCGACTACTGAAATTGAAAGACGCTGAGCCCGAGCGGGTTCTGATTGTTGAAGACGACACGTCACTCGCTCAATACTGCCAGCACATTCTGGAGCACGCCGGAATGGAGGTGCGTTGGCTGAGTGAACCCGACAAACTGCTTCAGGTGGTCAGTGAGTTCGACCCGGAACTGATTCTCATGGATCTGTCCCTCCCTGATGTGTCGGGCGTTGAATTGGTGGCCGTGCTATCCCAGTTCGAGCGCTGGGCCAACCTGCCCATTGTATACCTGTCCGCAGAGTCGAACCCGCAAAAGCGCACTGAAGCCCTGATGACCGGGGGCGATGCATTTCTGGAAAAGCCGGTCGATCCGGAGTTGCTTGTCAGTCTGAGCGAAAGCCGGGTCCGGCGTCTTCGGGAGTTGAAGCACGCAATGACGCGAGACGGCTTGACCGGCCTTATGACCCACGCCAGCATCAAAGAGGCCCTCGAGGCGGAATGGCAGGCGTCCAGAAGGACCGAAAGACCATTCAGTGTCGTGATGCTGGACATTGATCATTTTAAAGCGGTCAATGACCAGTATGGTCACGCGGTAGGGGACTTGGTCATCAGCTCTGTGGGAACGTTCTTGCGGCAACACTTCCGGGCCACGGACCGTCTGGGTCGCTACGGAGGTGAAGAGTTCGCTCTGGTACTGCCGGGATGCACCGCCGAGAAAGCCGTTCAGTTAGTGGATGAGCTTCGCGAGGCTTTTGCAGAGATACGGTTTTTTGGCAACGGTCGACATTTTTACTGTACGCTCTCTGCAGGCGTTACCGACAGCGACCAGTTTCCGGATGCACTGCCCGACACACTGATCGAAAAAGCGGATCACGCACTGTACGAGGCAAAAGATTCCGGCCGCAACCAAGTGTGTTTAGCCTTGTCCGATTGACCTACAACCCTCCGGGTTGGGTATAGAGCCATAACATCTATGAGTACATCCAGCACCCCCGTGCTTGACCTCGAGCGGATCAACCGCATGGCGAGACAGCTTCTCGACGTGCCGATTGCATTGATTTCACTGACGGATAAGGGTCGACAACGGCTGGTATGCAGTGACGGGCAAGCCTTTTCCGACGTACCAGAAGGTGACCTGATCCTGGAGCACATACTTGGTGCCTCTGATCCGCTCATTATTGAAGACACGTCAGTTGACCCACGATTCAGAGATTCGCTGTGGGTGTCTGGAGAACCTTTTGTCCGTTTCGTCGCGGGTGCCTCGCTCCGGGATTCCGACGATCACCCGGTTGGGACTTTATGCCTGCTCGATACTCGCCCCCGGGCAATGGATGCGAATCAGTACAACCAACTGAAGGACCTCGTGTCTCTGAGCGAAAACCTGATGCGGAGCGAAGCCCCCATCCACGCTTCTCGCCTGGAACTGGAATCAGCGCTGGTAGACAGCGAGCGACGAGCCCGCCTGGTTATTGAAGGCACCGATGTGGGCACGTGGGAATGGAATGTGCAGACCGGCGAGACGGTGTTCAATGAGCGCTGGGCCGAAATCGTCGGTTATACATTGGCCGAGTTGGCGCCCATATCGATCGACACCTGGATGAGTCTTGCACACCCGGACGATCTGGCCCAGTCTGAAGCGCTACTGAACGCCCATTTCCGTGGCGAGACGAGACATTATGACTGCAAGGCACGAATGCGTCATAAGCAAGGGCATTGGGTGTGGGTGCACGACCGAGGGCAGGTCTTCGAATGGACAGCCGAAGGGGAACCTCTGCTGATGTATGGCACTCATGCCGACATCAGCCGGGACATCAAAGCCCAACAGACCATCGAAGAGAGTCTCGAAGAGTTCTCCTCCCTGATTGCCAACATGCCAGGGGTTACCTACCGGTGCCGACACGACACCCCCTCGACCGTGCTTTACGTCAACGATCAGGTCCAGGCCCTCAGCGGCTACAAGGCCGAGGAACTGATTAACAACACCAACATCACTTTCACCACACTGATCCATCCCGACGATATTGAGCGGGTTGCCCAAACCATCCAAAGCGCAATCGATAACGACGAGGACTGGCACCTCGAGTACCGTATACGCCATCGCACTGGAGGCATTCGCCATGTAGAGGAGCGCGGGCGCGCGGTAGCAGGAAGCCGGTCAGAAGGCAGTGTCCTTGAAGGGCTGATTGTCGACATTTCCCGAGAAAAAGAATCTCTCGCTCAACTGAACAAACACCATGATGTGTTGGTGCTTTTAAACGATATCGCCTTCAACACGCGAGAGACGGTCAACGACAAACTGTGTTACGCGCTCGCCAGGGCGAGACAGTTTCTCGGCATGGAGTTGGCCATCATCAGCCAGATCGAGACTGACGTGTACACCGCTCGCTGGGTCGATGCCGGGCCGGACACCGGCATTCAGCCGGGGCAGACCTTCAGCCTCGGCGCCACCTGGTGTCAACTGCTCTTTTCCGGAGGAGAGACGGAACTGTTTCTTTCGGATGCCCCGAACAGCCCATACGCCGAGCACCCGTGCTACCAGAGCCTACCCTTGGGCTCTTACATAGGCGTCACCTTGACGGTCGAAGGTGAACCCTTCGGGACGCTGAACTTTTCCTCGTCCAGCCGACGAGGAGAGGATTTTGACGAAACCGACCGTTTGTTCGTTCGACTGCTCACGCGCTGGGTTTCAGACCTGCTGGAAAGCGATACCGGGAATGAGCGATTGAATAAACTGCTGGCCCAATTGCCCGGCATGGTATATCAGTACCGGCTCTTCCCGGATGGCAGGTCAACCTTTCCGTTCAGCTCTCATCAGATCGAGAGCCTCTATGGTATCAGACCGGACCAGGCCGCCAGAGATGCCAGCTCCGTATTTGAGACCATTCACCCCGACGATCTGGAGGCAATTACACAAACCATAGAGGCGTCGAACCACTCTCTCAAAACCTGGCAGGGAACCTATCGGGTAAAAACGCGAGATAGCCATTATCGGTGGATCGCGGGACAGGCTCGCCCAGAGCGTTTAAGTGACGGCAGCACCCTTTGGCACGGCTACCTGCACGATATTCACGATCAAGAGCTGGCGCGTCAGGCGCTGGAACGAAATGAAACCCGGTTCCGCAGCCTGTTTGAGTTTGCTCCCATCGGCATGGCATTAAACGACTACAAAACCGGTCGCTTCATTGACCTCAACGATGCACTGATCAAGCCAACCGGATACACCCGCGAGGAATTTGTTCAGTTGAGTTACTGGCAGATCACCCCCGAGGAATACGCAGAGGACGAACAAAAGGCACTCAACGATCTGAAAACCCTGGGGCGGTACGGCCCTTTCGAAAAAGAATACATCCGCAAGGATGGTAGTCGCTACCCGGTCAAGCTGCAGGGCATGCTTAGCCAGGACCCAGACGGTAGACCTGTGATCTGGTCCTTGATCGAAGACATCAGCGAACGACGCCGACTCGAGCGAATGAAGGATCAATTCATCGCCACGGTCAGCCATGAACTTCGCACACCACTGACCTCAATCAAGGGGTCACTCGGGCTACTGGCGGGCGGTGCTCTTGGCGTGTTGCCAGACAGGGCCGTAAAAATGCTTCACACCGCTCAGCGGAATGCGGACCGCTTATCCTCCCTGATCAATGACCTGCTGGATATGGAGAAACTCGTCGCAGGAAAAATGCCGATGAATTTCGAGCAGCAGACGATTGGCCCACTCCTGGATGAAGCCATCGACTCGATGGCCAGCTACGGCGCACAGCACGACGTTCAATTGGTGACGCCAGATAGCTGGCCAGAGGTGCACGTCAACGTCGACAGCACGCGCCTGATGCAGGCACTGAACAACCTGATTTCCAATGCGATCAAATTTTCCCCCGAGGGCGGTGCTGTGGAAGTGTCGGTAACACCAGATGCGAAAGCGCTTGAAATTTGCGTGCGGGACTCAGGTCCCGGTGTTGCGCCAGACTTTCGCAGCGAATTGTTCAAGCGGTTCTCTCAGGCCGATGGTAGCGACCGACGGAAGCTGCCCGGCACCGGGCTGGGGCTGGCAATCACCCGCGAGATCAGCCGTCAACTGGGCGGTGAAGTCGGCTACCGGGATGGACCTCAAGGGGGCAGCGAATTCTTTATCACCCTACCTCGATGGAACAACTGACCCAGCCTTTCTGTGCCATCGCAGGTACTTCCTGTTTGACACCGGCCGCCCAATAATTAAGAAATCTATAATTTAGATAAACCTAATTTACAGAATCAATCGATACCCCCGTGACAACCCTTTCAAGCTTTAGTATATTTATTAGAAATATCTAATTTAGATATCACTAAATATTACTGCTATTGCTCGCTAATGGAGATTCATTGATGGCCCAACGCTTGCTCGATCTGGCACTCAACCGCCGCAAGGCGGTATTTTGGGGGCTGGGTCTTTTGACCCTCGCATTCAGCGCCCTACTACCGCTGATCCAGATCGACACGGACCCGGAGAACATGCTGCCGGCGGACAACCCCGCCCGGGTGTTTCATAACGAGGTGAAGGAGCGCTTCGACATGCACGACACCATCGTGGTGGGCGTGGTGAACGAGCAATCCGTGTACAACCCACAGACGCTGGCCAACCTGCACAGCCTGAGTGACTTTGCCAAGGGGCTGGACGGAGTGATTGCACCCGACCTCATGTCCCTCTCGACAGTGGACAATATCACCCAGGAAGGCGCGGGCACTCTACGCTTTGAGTGGATGATGCGCGAGCCTCCGGACACTCAAGCACAGGCCCGGACCATCCGTGAGAACGTCGAAGACCTGCCGCTGCTGTTCAACACCCTGGTATCGGAGGACCGCAAGGCGGCCGCCCTCTATGTACCCATTGAAGACAAGAACCAGAGCTACGCCATTGGTCGGGAGCTGCAGTCCCACATTGACAGGTTTGAAGCCGGGGATGACTGGCACATCACCGGTCTGCCCATCGCCGAGGACCGCTTCGGCTATGAAATGTTTGTTCAGATGGGCATTTCCGCCCCCCTGGCGGGCCTGGTGATCTTCATCCTGTTGTGGGTGTTCTTCCGCAACATTCCCTTTATTGTGGCGCCCATGATCGTCGCCATGAGCACGGTCTTGATCACCATGGGCGCCCTGATCGGGGCCGGTTTTACCGTGCATATCATGTCGTCCATGATCGCCATTTTCCTGATGCCCATCGCTGTGGTGGATTCGGTGCACATCATGTCCGAGTTTGCCGACCGCTATCGCAAGGGCAGCAGCGTGCGTCAGGTCATTACCGACGTGATGGGCCATCTGTTCACACCAATGCTGTTCACCTCGGTCACCTCGTCCATCGGTTTCCTGTCGTTGATGCTGACCCCCATTCCGCCGGTCCAGATTTTCGGCTTCTTTGTGGGCCTGGGCATCATGCTGGCCTTTCTCTCCACCATCATTTTCATTCCGGCCTATCTGGTGAGTCTGAACCCCGCCACCCTGGACCGTATGGTGGACAAGTTGCCGACGGAAGATCGCTCCCTGGTGGCCCGTGCACTGCCGCCACTGGGCAAGCTGGCCCGTTCCCACGCCAAACTCTGGACGGTCGGCTTTGTGGTGCTCTTTGCGGTGTCGGTGTGGGGGATTACCCAGATCCAGATCAACGACAACCCGGTTCGTTGGTTCAAATCCGACCACGAGCTGCGCGTTGCCGACCGGGTGCTGAACGATCACTTCGCGGGTACCTACGATGCCTTTATGGTGTTGCGATCCAGCAGTGACGCGGTCGCCAAAGCCCAGTCCGCGCTGACCGATGCACGTGCCAACGAGCAACTGAGCGAGGCGACCCGCACCTGGCTGAAGGACCAGACGCTGGACAACCCAGAGTCTCTGTCCGATCTGATTCTGGCACTGGACGATCGTCTGTTTGAGGTGGGCGGTGATGATGCTGACGTCCTCAGCGCCTTGATGAGCCGGCTCGAACAAATCGACAGTCAAAGCCGGGCGTTTTTACAGCCGGAGAACCTGGATTACATCCAAAAGCTCGAGCAACACCTGGCCGGCACCGGCCTGGTGAGCAAGAGCAACAGTCTGGCCGACGTGGTGAAAACCGTGAACCGCGAGCTGCGCTCCGGCGAAGCGGAGGATTATCGCCTGCCCGACTCCGCTGATGCCGTGGCCCAGACGCTGCTGCAATATCAATCCTCACACCGTCCGCAGGATCTGTGGCACTTCGTGACCCCGGATTACCGCGAGTCCCTGGTGTGGCTGCAATTGACCAGCGGCGACAACCAGGATATGACCGCCGTGGTGGAGTCGGTAGATCAATACCTGCAGGACAATCCATTACCCGAGGGGCTCAGCCTTCATTGGGCCGGCAAGTCCTATCTCAATGTGGTCTGGCAGGCGGAAATGGTCGAGGGCATGGTGGGCAGTCTGATCAGTGCTTTTGTGATTGTGCTGATCATCATGATGGTGCTGTTCCGTTCGATTGTCTTTGGCATCATCGCCATGCTGCCCCTGACCCTGACCATCACCGGCATCTACGGCCTGATCGGCTGGGTGGGCAAGGATTACGACATGCCCATCGCCGTGCTCTCGGCGCTGACCCTGGGGCTGTCCATCGACTTCGCGATTCATTTTGTGGAGCGAACCCGAGCCTATTTCCGCGAAACCGGCGACTGGTCGAAGACCCTGCAGCTCATGTTCCTGGAGCCAGGCCGGGCCATTACCCGCAACGCCATTGTGATTGCCGTGGGCTTTACCCCGCTGCTGGTGGCACCACTGGTGCCCTACATCACCGTGGGCTTTTTCCTGGCGACCATCATGGCGCTGTCCGCCCTGGTCACCCTGATCCTGCTGCCCACGGTCATGACCCTGCTGCAACGCTGGTTGTTTCGCGCATCCTAACCGATTGAATGGAGAACCTGATGATGAACGTCAAAACTGTATTGGCAACCGCGGCCCTGACCCTGTTCGCCGCAAGCACTCTAGCCGATGAAGCCTTGACCGACCCACGCGAGATTGTGCGCAAAGCCGAGCGCGTTGCGTTTTACTCCGGTGATGACGGTCGCAGCGAAGCGCGCATGTTGATTACCGATAACCAGGGCCGGCGTCAGGTCCGCCAGTTCACCATTCTGCGCAAAACCCGGGAGGATGATCAGACTCAGGACATGATGGTGTTCTTCTCCCGCCCGGCGGATGTGCGCAACACGGTATTCCGGGTCATCAAGCGCACTGACACCGACGATGATCGCTGGCTGTATCTGCCCGGACTGGACCTGGTCAAGCGCATCTCGGCGGGCGACAAGCGCACGTCCTTTGTGGGCTCGCATTTCTTCTATGAAGACGTATCCGGTCGCGCGACCGACCTTGATGATTATGAGCTGCTGGAAACCACCGCCGAGCACTACCGCCTGCGCGGCACCGCGAAGGATCCGGGCGACGTCGAGTTCAGCCACTACGACGTCACCATCGATCGGGAAACCCTGCTGCCGGTGGGCACCGATTATTACAACGCCCGAGGCGATGTCTATCGCCAGATGGAAGTGAAAAAAATTGACACCATCGAAGGGTATCCGACCGTGGTGCACTCAATCATGCGCGACCTGGACACCGGCGGTGAGACCGAAATGCAGTTTCGCAATGTGCGCTACGACCTGGGCATTCCGGAGAACATTTTCTCCGAACGAAGCCTGCGCAATCCACCCACTGACTGGTTGAACTGAAGGAGCCTCATTCATGCGTTGGACGTCGCTTGCGATCAAGTCACTACTGCTCAGCGCTGCGCTCTTGAGCGGTCCGCTGCTGGCGCAGACCGACGAGGGCTGGGACGACTGGGAAACCGGTGACTGGAAAGAGGAGTCCGGCCCGGCCTTCCCGCTCTATGGCTTTATCGAGCTGGGGGCGGGCTCGCGCCTGGACAGCAGTCCCTATCACGACCGGCTGAGTCTGGGCGAAGCCCGCGCCCGACTGGAAAACGACGGCTCGGTGAGCCGTTTTCAGTACACCGCCAAGGGTGACCTGGTGTATGACGAGGTGCTCGGTGAATGGGACGCCCAGGCACGTGAGCTGACCGTCAGTACCGGTATCGGTGATCACCTGGACGCGAAACTGGGCCGTCAGGTAATGACCTGGGGCACCGGTGACTATGTGTTTCTGAACGATCTGTTTGCCAAAGACTGGCAGGCGTTTTTTATCGGTCGGGACGATGAATACCTCAAAGCACCGCACGATGCGCTGCGCCTGTCCGGCTATTTTGATCTCGCCAATATCGAACTGGCCTGGACACCGGAGTTCGAGCCCGATGTCTACCCCCGCGGCGAACGACTCTCGGTATTCAACCCCATGGCGGGGCAGATCATTGGCGAGGCGCAGGCCTTTGTCGCCGCCACGCCGGACGACGATGAACTCGCCCTGCGGCTCTATCGCACGATCGGTTCTGTCGAGTGGGCCCTCTATGGCTACGACGGGTTCCACAAAAGCCCCACGGCGTTGAGTTCGGACGGTCAGCCCACCTTCTCGCGCCTGCGCGCCCTGGGCGGCTCGGTTCGACTGCCCCTGGGCCCGGGACTGTTCAATGCCGAGGTGTCGCGCCACGACAGTCTCGACGACCCAAGTGGCACGGACCCACGCACGCCGAACAGTCAGTGGCGCGCACTGGTTGGCTACGAGAAAGAACTATTGACCCGCCTGACCGGTAGCCTGCAATTGTATCTCGAGCATACCGAGGACCACGCCGAGTTGCTGTCAAACAGCCCAACCCCCCGGTGGGAGGCGGAGCAGAACCGCACTCTGGTCACCACCCGACTGACCTGGCGGGATGCCCGAGACACGGTGACGCTGTCCCTGTTCGCGTTCTACTCCCCGAGCGACGAGGATGGGCATTTACGTCCGCGGTTCGATTATTGCTTTGACGACAACCTGAGCCTGAGCACCGGTTTTAACCTATTCTTCGGAGAGGAAACCCACAGCTTTTTCGGGCAATTCGAAGACAACAACAACGCGTATGCACGCATTCGATACGCGTTCTGATCAACTGTATTAACGATACCATCCAACGAGGAAACTACCATGAGTCTTGAACGTGCTGTCACCGCTTTCGCCGGTTTTATGGTCCTGCTGTCCGTTGCTCTGACCTACTGGGCTCACCCCGGTTTTGTCTGGCTGACGGTCTTTGTGGGCGCCAATCTGTTTCAGCAATCCTTTACCGGATTCTGTCCCGCCGCGTCGTTCATGCGTAAGGTATTTGGGCTGAAAACCGAGGCTGAGTTGGCGAGGTTGTAACATTACCCACTGACCTGAAACGCACTGGTCAGATGATGCAGGTTCGACGCCGTGCTGCGCAGTCGATCCGAGCTGCTGTGTAGAGCACGGATCACCTGCCGCATGTCATTGCTGGCCCCCACCACCTCGCGGGTCTGCTGCCCGTGCTCCTGGCTGTGGGCCTCAATGTGACGGATGATCTCAAACATCCGCTCGACAATCCCATGCAGCTCGGAGTTATCGGACGACGCATCGCTGGCCAGTTGCAACCCCCGATCGACATCCGCCACGCTACTTTCCATGAAGGTCGCCGCTTGCGCCGCCTCTTCCTGAATGGTGGCAATCTGCTGTTCAATCTCTTTTGCCGCATCGGCAGTACGCGCCGCCAGGCCCCGGACTTCATCGGCCACCACTGAAAACCCACGCCCATGTTCACCGGCGCGAGCCGCTTCAATGGCCGCGTTCAGCGCCAGTAGATTGGTCTGACTGGTGATATTGCTGATCAGAGAAACCATGCCGCCGATTTCCCGTGTCCGTTCGTTCAGTTGATGAATGGTGCGCGCGGAATTCTCCACCGCATCGCGAATCGCCTGGGTGCCAGAGCTGGCGGACTCAAACTGGGCCCGGGCCTCCCGCACCACGGTTTCCATAACCTGTTTCATTTCGGTGGCGGTGCCGGAGGCGTTGCTGATTTCGCCAATCTGCTCTTCCAACAGGCTCAGCATCTGCTCCATGGCGGCGGTCACTTGAGTCATGGTGGCATTGGCGCTGTCATTGCGCTGAAGCATCTGTTCACTGTTCTGCTTCACCTCGTTGGCCGAGCGGATCACCGAGCCGATAATACCATCCAGGTTATCGATAAAGCTGTTAGTCCAACGACCAAGGTCGCCCGTCTCATCGGCCACCAGTTTGCGGGTGTCCAGGCGCTGTTTGAGGTTTCCGCCCCCCTCCCCCAAAGCGTGAATGATTTCGGTCATTTTCCCGAGTCGTCGGGCCAGCCGTCTGGGACCACACATCAGAAAACTCCACGCGCCAACCGCCAGTGCGCCCGCCGTGGCGAGGTTGATGGACCACAGGGGCCAGTCGCTCCAGGTGTGCAGTGCCATATTGCCGCCGAACACCAGCAGCAGAGGCAGCAGCAGTAATCCCATGAACCGGTAGGTTATGGAACGAAAGCGATACACCTCTTCCAGGTCGCCCTCACACATCATGCCCCAGCGGTCCTTGGATCCTTTAAGCGTAAAGGTTACCCCCTTGCCGATCACCGGAATGTGGCGGTAATCCGAATAGCCCGGATAGGTGACAAACAGGTTCTCGCCGTTGCGGATGGTCTCGCGCACGCCGGGGTGCAATTGGCCGGTGGCCGGGTCGGTAAAGCGAATCTCAAATTCGGTGTGCCGCTTGACCCCCACCACGCCCCAATCGGTGTGAATACCGCTTTTGAGATTTTCGCCATGGGAGAACGTGCTATCCTCAAACCGGGAGCGTGACAGGGCCGTCCCGGAAACGATACGCCGATCAAAACCCGGCTCGACCATAAACAGATAATTGTCACCGGACTCGGTGAAAATATGCCCCGCTTCCCGTTGAATCAGATCGCCCAGTACGTCATTGGGGACCCGGGCGCAAACGCAGCCGTTGGCGCCGCCCGCCAGCGTCACCGGCTGGGAAAACATCAGAGTCACTTCATCGTGGAACCGCGATGAGGAGGGGCCAATATCCAGCGTGGTCTGGTCCACATAAGGTCCATGCAGGAAAGCCCCTTTCAATCCTTCTTCCAGAGCGCGGGCGTCCAGGTCACACGCACCGACTCTGGCGCGATGACTGGAGGCCAGCACCGTGCCGGTGTCGTCCACGACAAAAAGCTCTGACGCATCTACCCAGCGCTGAAGTTGCTGTGGCAACAACGTATCCCAGCGGACTGGATCCTGCTCTACGCTCGCAGCGAGGGACACCATCTGCTCCCATTGACTGTCCACCCATTGATTGAGAATGGCGATTCTCGTCTGGGCGACGCTCTCAAACGCTTGCTCCATCAAGGCGTAGCGGTTGCGATTGAGCCAGCAGGACCAACCCATCCGCAACTTGCCGGTCGGGCCAAACCAGTTCAGCCAGCGCCTTTCGGCACCAGACAGGTTCATACGAGTACTTCTTAAACTCATCACGTCATTCCAATTTACCGGTTAACACCCAAAGGCAAAGCAGGAAACAGGCCAATCAGAACACATTGATTCAGGCGCCAATCGCAATAGAAACGCACCATATAGGCGCACACCCTGATTCTCCACCCCAGCTACTGCACCACAATGACGCAAACCGGTGTCTTGATTCTCTCGGATCGGGCCGCCCTCCAGACTTTAACCGACCCGAATTTCGGGCTATTCTGGCCCCTGATACCAGAATCAGGGATTGCCATGTACCACCCGTTTTTCGGCCTTCAGGAGCCGGCTTTTGCCATCGCCGTCAACCCGCGCTACCTCTATATGAGCCAGCAGCACCGGGAAGCTCTCGCGCACCTGTTGTTTGGTCTGCGAGGCGGTGGTTTTGTGCAACTGACGGGCGAAGTCGGCACCGGCAAGACCACCATCATCCGCTGCCTTCTGGAACAGCTTCCAAGCGACACCGACATCGCCCTGATTCTGAATCCCATGGCGTCAGTGCCCGAGCTGCTGTGCACCATCTGCGACGAGCTCGGCGCCCGCTATATCTCGGATGACGACACCAGCGTCAAGACCCTGACCGATGCGCTCTACGATCGCCTGCTGGACAACCATGGTCGCGGGCGGAAAACCGTACTACTGATAGACGAGGCCCAATCGCTCAGCGCCGAGGCGCTGGAGCAGATCCGGCTGCTGACCAACCTGGAAACCCACACCGAGAAACTGCTCAACATCATTCTGGTGGGCCAGCCGGAATTGTGCGATCTGCTCGCTCAGCCGTCCCTGCGCCAGCTCGCCCAGCGCATCACCGCGCGCTTCCACCTGAATCCACTGAGCCGGGAAGAGACCGCCGCTTACATTCAACACCGACTTCAGGTGGCGGGCCTGGCCAGTGGCAGTACGCTGATTCCCGAAGACATTCAGACGGAAGTGCATCGCTTCAGCGGCGGCATTCCGCGCCTGATCAATATCATTTGCGAGCGGATGCTGCTCGGCGCCTACGGCCAGAACCGCAACGTCATCGACCGGGCGCTGTTTCGTCAGGCTCGCCGGGAGGTCACCGGGGAGCCCGCCTCGGACCGCCCCAGCACAACGGCCGCACCGGCACCAAAGCGGGGGCGGCCCGCGTGGCTGGCCAGTGCCATTGCGGGGGTTGGGGGTATCACGCTGGGCGCGCTGCTGTTTGGCGGTCTCGGTAACGAGCTGCCCTGGCGAGCGACACCGGAGCCGGAGCCGACCGTCCTGGAACCCAGCGCCGCCTCACTGTCCGTCGCACCGGAAGCGCCGTCCGGCAACATAACCGCCCCAGACACGACCGGATCGGTCGACACCGATTCCGAGGCGACGCCGAACACAGATCCCCCGGAGCTACCAGAACGGCCCTGGCCCCGAAAACTGGATGATGCCCTTCGCCACCTGGCCGACCACTTCAGCCTGAGTGTGCCCACCACCGGCAGCCCCTGCACCGAGAGCCCCGAGCCGGGCCATGCCTGCGGGCGACGCATGCTCACCACCTGGAACGAGCTCATCGCGCTGAACCGCCCCGGTGTGCTGACCCTGATCACCCCGGAGCGCAAACTCGCTTACATTCCTCTGTTGGGTCTCAATGACCAACAGGCATTGACCTGGCTGGAAGGTCGCCCACAGACCGTTGACTGGGCCGACGTGGCCCAGCTCTGGACCGGGGAGTTTCACCATTTCTGGTTTCGGCCCGCCGGTTTTGACGGCGGCCTCAGCCCCGGCGAGCGAGGTCCCGCCGTCCGCTGGTTGGCCGAGCAATTTGCCGAACTGGACAGTGAAGCGGAGCCTTTGAGCCGGGACCGCTACAACCAGCCCCTGCAGGCACGGGTAGAGATTTTTCAGCGCGCCGAGGGACTGACCCCGGACGGACTGTTCGGGGAAAATACGCTAAACCAACTGGCACGACGACTGGGGCTGGACCCGGGATTACTGCCCATTGCGGAGGCGCCCTGATGTCGATGATTCTGGACGCCCTGCAACGGGCCGACCGGGAGCGGCGCCGGGACGAAACGCCGGCGCAAGCGCTGCCTCCAACCTCCGCGCTGGCAACGCCCGCACCGGTCCGGCGAACAGGAGCCTGGCGTAAATGGGGGCTCCCTGTGGCCATTGCGGTATTGGCCACCGCCGGACTGATAGCGTACTGGCTATTCAGAGGCGCTGAGCCGCCTGACCCCCTGCCCGCAGTGGATGCAACGGCAAGCGCTCCTGTTCCTGAAAGTACAGCGGAGACGAGCGACGCCGAGACCGAGCCCCGGCAACCGGGAGTTGAACGTCTCTACCAGGCCCCCGCTCGTCCCGGGCCGTCGGACGAGTCCATTGCCTCGCTGTACCGCCGGGCCCAGGCGCCAGAGCCGACACGCCCCGAGGTTACCCCATCGGAGGCGACCACCGAGCGCCTCGCTCCGCCGCGCGACAGCGCCAGTGTCACGCTCAATGATTCACCGGTGGAGCCATCTTCATCTCGCCAGGAAGCCGAACCAGAGCCACAACCGGCCGCCACACCAAAGCCGGCTGTTCCGGGCATTCGGGACCTGTCCTGGAGCCTGCAACAGGAGATTCCGTCGTTGAATTATCAATACCACCAATACCGGGACGGGGAAGGCAGTAGCGTGACCATCAATCAGCGCGAGTATCGCGCCGGTGATCGGATTGCAACCGACCTACGCGTGGATCGAATTGAAGAAGACGGGGTGGTGCTGACGTTCAAAGGCCAGTCCTTCAAGTTGCAGGCGCTCAATAGCTGGATCAATATGTAGCCAGAACAAAAAACATAGGTAGGGCAATCCAGTGGCGCCGCAGCCTACTGACCAATCAGGGCCACGAAAGGCAGGATGGACAGGGTCAGGATGACCCCGATGGCGATGACCAGAGCGGCAAACCGCAGGGGAGCGGCGGCCGCTCGCTGCCAGAGCGTTGGTTGCTCACCCGTGGCCTCCCTTTCCTGGAGCAGCGCCCGCTGCTGCTCCAGACGGCGAGCCTGATAGTCCGCCAGCAGGGCCTTGGCCTCGGGCAGCTGCTCCGGATGGGTCAGCCAGATGGCGGACACCCCCAACCCCCAAAAACCGGCATGGGTTTCATAGGTGGCCAGTTCGTGATCCGCCAGAAGCTGACGAACCTCCTCTGCCTCATCGTCAGGCACCTGATTCAGTTTAAACAGTAGTTGACCCATTGTTCAGCGCGTGCGCCTCCCTCTTTTGGAACAGTGGCGATCCGGTTCTATGTGGACGCGATTACGCCCTGCATCCTTGGCTTGGTAGAGTGCCTTATCCGCCCGTGACAGCAACTGATCAAAACGTTCATCCTCGGCTTGCACCTGGGTAATACCCGCGCTGAAGCTCGCACTGAATGTCCGCAGTTCATCGTTGAAAAATTCGGTGCCGGCAAACACCGCCCGAATATCATCAATCAGCTCCAGCGCCTCTCTGGTATCGGTGTGGGGCAACAGAATCAGAAACTCTTCCCCGCCCGAACGCCCGGCGATATCCCCTTTACGCAGACGATTTTTGAGAGTCGCCGCAAAGGCTTTAAGCACCTCATCGCCCATCAAATGACCATAGGTATCGTTGATGGACTTGAACCAATCCAGATCCACCTGAACCAGGGAAAACACCACTTGATGGCGTCGATAATCATCCAGTAACTCCGCCAACCGCTGCAGCAGAAAGCGCCGATTGTACAGGCCGGTCAACTCGTCGGTGACCGATAACTCCAACAGCCGGGCTTCGAGCGCTTTGCGATGGCTGATATCAACCACCACGCCGTACCAGGTCACCACCTCCTGGTCCAACCATTCCCGTTCCGGGGTGGCGATACCCTCCAGCCAGATTTCTCGGCCATCCACCACCACCCGGTATTCGCAGGTCCATTGTCCCAGGGCCCGGTAGCTTTCCAGAATGGATTGCTGCAGTCGCTGCGCGTCCTCCGGATGCACCAGGTCAAACACCAGCGAGGCATCCTGCAGAATGGCCTCGGGCTCCCGGCCATAAAACTCCCGTACCCCCTCACTGACGTAGGGAAACTCCACCCGTCCATCGGCATACATTCGGAAAATATAGATGACCCCGGGGATAGTCTCGGCCAATTTATTGAGTAACTGGGCATTGATGTGCTGCTGACTGATGTCGATGTGGGTACCCACCACCCACTCAGGATCGCCCTCGGCGGTGCGGGACATCAGGCGACCCCGGTCGTGAATCCAGACCCAGTGTCCCTCCTTGTGTCGGAGTCGCACAATGCATTCGTAGTAGGGGGTTTCACCATCGAAATGGCGCTGGAAGGCTTGGTTGGAACGGGCCAGGTCGTCGGGATGACAGAGACGGTGCCAGATAGCGATGCTGATGGGTTCCAGCTCCCGGGAGCTGTAACCGAGCATCTCCGCCCAGCGTTCGTTGATCCGTTGCTCACCGGTGTGGGCATTCCACTCCCAGGTGCCGGCTCGGGTACCCTCGATGATGGCCTTCAGCCGGTTGAGCTGCTCGCTTGCATTTACCTGGGACACACCATGCCTCTGGTTACCTCAATCTCTGACGGGAGGGCGCTGTTGTCGCTAAAACCATCCCTCCATCAGCGCTATCTTCGCAAGCCCCGAAAGCCGTGGCAAGCACGAGCGACGCCTCCCTTCCGGTCACTGGTCGGTTGAGGTATCGGCGGCCGATTCAAAAGTCCCGATCCGATAGTGTTCGAGCTGACCCCAGGCGGCCGGGCTGTGGTCCCGACCATAACCTTTGGTGGTCATGCCCTCGGTCGCTTCGCGCCCGCACCAGGGCAGAATCACCGCCGGTGGTGCCGGGTGGTGTGGCAGGTAGTCGGTCAGGTCATACACCTCCCCCCGGATCGCCATCCAGCAGTCCTCCAGCCGGTCATGCCTGGCGACCTCCTCCAGGGTAAAGGTCGGCTCCTCTTCGGCCAGCGTCACCGCAGGCACCAGCGCCCAGGTCACCAGCAACGTCACGACCGAAGACCAGAATGCGACAAACGCCGCAAAGGCGGTTTTTTTCATGGGTTACCTCCCGATCAGATGTTCAAAGCAAAACAAATTCCTCGGTTACCAGGTGCCGGGCGGGCACACCGCAGGCGCTCAGCGCCCCCCGGGCCCGTTCCAGCAGTGGCAGCGGCCCACAGACATACACCGCCCGGTCAGCCACATCCGGACAGGCCCGCTGGATGAAAGCCTGATTCAGCGGCCCCTCCCGATAAAAATAGTGCACCGTCAGTTGGCTGTCGGGCCAGCCCTCAAACGCGCCTTTCAGTTCGTCGGCAAACAGGAACCGCGTCTCGTCCTGTACACAATCGATCAGATGAACCTGCAGCGGCCGACCCGCTCGTACCGCCTCACGTACCCGCCCGAGAAAGGGCGTGATGCCAATTCCCCCCGCGACCCACAGCTCGGGCCGTGCGGGGTTCGACGCAAAAAAATCGCCGTAGGGTCCCTCCACCCAAAGACGGGTGCCCTCGGAAACGGTCAACATCGCGTGACTGGCATCCCCCAAATCCTTGATCGCCACCCGCAGATCCGGCTCATCCGGAGCAGAGGACAGGGTGTAGGGATGCTCTTCCCGGTGCCCGATATGACCAACCCGATCCGGCGTCAAATAGATGAACTGCCCGGATCGATAGTTCAACCGCTGCCGGTCTGGGGCCAGCGTCAGCTCCACCACATCTCGCGCTGGGTGAGTGACTCTGGTCACCCGATAGGAGCTTCGGCCTCGCCAGCGTGCGTAAAGCCACCGGTAACTCAGTGAGGATATCGCGAGCAGGGCCAACGTCGACCACAACAGCCAGGCCAGCCATCCGGGCAAGGTCCTGCTCAACAACCCCGTGTGCAACAGCGCCAGAATGACAGTGACCCCACTCAAGCGATGCAGCCACTTCCAGCGTTGGTATTCGGGTTCGCCAAAAAAACCGAAGCTCGGCGCCATGAACGCCATCAACGCGAGCAGCGCCACCCACCCCCAGACCGTAGCCGGCCGCGAAGAAAACAGCGTACTGACCGCCGCGTCCAGGGAAATACCGGCCGCCGCAAACGACAACAGCAGCGGATGGGCCAGCAATAACAGAAATGCGATGGCGCCAAGGCGATGATGCAACTGCCACAGTTTCGTCAGGCCACCGAAGGGGCGGTCAAAGCCCGGCACACGGCAACACAGGGCGGCGGCCACCAATAACAGGGAGAGGCCCCAAATACCGGTAATACGCCCCAAGGCATTCAGAACGTCCCGAGGCTGATCCAGACTTGGCCAGAGAAACGGCAGCGCCAGCACGCCCGGCAGCAACGCCAGCATCCAGACAGCCGCATGACTGAAACCCTTCGGATGACGCACGTGATTCCCCCTTGAGCGCAGAAACCGACACATTTGCGCGCCGGTAACCCGGCTTTGTCCCAGCGACGTTCATCAGACAGTGAGGATCGACCGGTACTCGGCCACATCAACCTCGTAATCCCCGTGATCCTGCAAGTACAGACGCTGGCAGTCGGCCGCCTCCGGCTCACCGTGAATCAGCTGAATCGGTGTTTTCGCCTTGAGCTGGGAGTCCTTCAACCATTGTCCCAGCTCCCGGAAGTCCGCGTGACCGGACAGCCCATGCAGCACCTCCAGCTGTGCTTTGCGTGGAATATAGGCGCCGTGAATCTTGACCGTTTCTCCCCCGGCAACAAGATGTGCTCCTCGGGTCCCTCCCGCCTGGTGGCCACTCAACAGCAGGGTGTTGCGGTGGTTGGGCAGCAGCCGCTTCATATGATGCAGAATACGTCCGCCGCTCATCATGCCGCTACCGGCGATGATGATATGCGGGTATGTCAGGTCGGCCAGCGCCTTGGACTCATCGACACTGTGAGTATAGGTCACCAGCTCAGCCATACGGGCACAATCGGCATCGCTCAGCCGATGCTGGTCAGAGTACTGGTGGTAAATGGCGGACACGTCGATGGCCATGGGGCTGTCGAGAAACACCGGCAGCGTGGGGATGCGTCGTTCATCCATCAGTCTGGCCAGCATGTGTTGCAGCAACTGGGCCCTTCCCACAGCAAAACTGGGAATCATCAGCACCCCGCCGCGATTGACCGTCGCGTTGACGATATCCGCCAGTTGATTCCAAGGATCGCTGTCCGGGTGCGGACGATCACCATAGGTGGATTCAAGCAACAGCAGGTCCAGCGCCGGCAGGGGGTTCGGGGGGTACATCAGAATATCGTGGGGCCGTCCAACATCGCCAGAGAACCCGATCCGCTTGCCTTCGGCCTCCACAATGATGCTGGCGGCTCCGAGAATATGCCCGGCGGGCTGGAAAGTGATGGACAGGTCCCCGAGCTGCAGTGACTGATTGAAATGCACGGGCTCAAAAAGCTTCAGGCTGTCTTCAGCGGTGCGCTGATCGTACAGGGGCTCGGGGCGTTCGTGCTTGCTCAGCTTGTGACGGGAAAAAAACCGGGCATCCTCCTCCTGGATGTGACCACTATCGGGCAGCAAAATGCCGCACAGCGCCCGGGTAGCCGCGTGAGTGTACACCGGCCCGCGATACCCCTGCTGATACAGCCGTGGAATGTAACCCGAGTGATCCAGGTGCGCGTGGGTCAGGAGCACCGCGTCCAGGGTGTTCAGGTCCACCGGCAGGCTTTGCCAGTTGCGCCGACGCAACCACTTGTAGCCCTGAAACAGGCCACAGTCGATCAATACCCGGGTGCGGCCCGTCTCCAACAGAAACTTGGAGCCGGTCACCGTTTCCGTACCGCCGAGAAAGACTATCTTCACACGCACCCCCGAGCTTTGCCGTGGCACTTCAGTGGTTCTGACAGCCAGCATAGACACAGGCCGGGCACCCCGTATTGACCTGAATCAACCCGGGAGCCCAAAAAGGAAATTGCCCCCCAAAGCTTGCGCCCTCGAGGCAACTTGCTTACATTATAGTCCACACAACAATTAGTGATTTAGGCGCCACTCTTCAGGGACAGGGTCCTGCGCGCGGGCCATTGGCCCCCGTGCCCAGCGCATAACATCAATAACAATCGCCCTGCTGCAACCAAACCGATTGCCGCAGTTCACTCACCCAAACTCGGTTTCCGATCATGAAAACACGCATGAACAGACGAGAAATCTTACGTTATACCGCCTGGCTGACCGGCACCTCTGTAGCCGCTCCGCTGGCCTCGGCGGTACTGACCGGCTGCTCCGAAGCGCCCCCGGGGGATGCCGCCTCTCCCGCAACACCGGCCGACGGCCAACTGCTTCATTTTTTCAGCCCGAAGGCTTTTGGCCTGATCACCGACATCGCCGATACTCTGTTGCCGCGCACCGACAGTCCCTCGGCCAGCGACGTCGATGTACCGCAGACACTGGACACCATGCTCGGCAAAGTGCTCGACCAGGGATACGTGGAGCAGTTTCAACGGCTGTGGACCGACCTGGAGGCCACCCTCACTCAAGCCAACTTTTCCAGCCAGAGCCAGAGCGAACGCGAAGCACTGCTCAGCCAACTGGAAACCAGCACGGACGCTGCTCAGGCCAGCGCCCGCGATGCCATGGTGATGCTGAAGCAACAGGTGGTGATCTATTACCTCACCAGCGAAACCATTGGCGAACAGTACCTGAACTACCTTCCCATCCCCGGCGAGTACAAACCCTGTATCTCGGTGGACGACGTTGATAACAAGAAGTGGGCAATCTGATCATGGCAACGACTGAATTCGACGCAATTGTGATTGGCTCCGGCATCAGCGGCGGTTACGCCGCCATGGAGCTGTGCAAAAAAGGTTATAAAACGCTGGTCCTGGAACGCGGCCGCGATGTGCAACACGGCGAATACCCCACCGCCCACGATGATGTGTGGGACCTGCCCCACCGCGACAAGGTGCCCCGGGACGAAATTGCCGAGCACTACCCAAAACAGAACCGGCTCAACTGGTGGGTCACCCAGGCCAACAAGCACTGGATCAACAAAGACGACGAATACCCTTACCAGGAAGACCAGCGCTTTGACTGGATTCGCGGGCATCACGTCGGGGGTCGCTCGATCATGTGGGGCCGCCACTGCTATCGCTGGAGCGACATTGACTTTGAGGCCAACAAAAAAGAAGGCATCGCCATCGACTGGCCGATCCGCTACAAGGACATCGAGCCCTGGTACGACTATGTGGAACCCTTCGTGGGTATCGCCGGTCAGGCCGAGGGCCTGAAACAGGTCCCCGATGGCAAATTCCTCAAGCCCTTCCCGCTCAACTGTGCCGAGCAGCACCTGCGCGAGACGGTCGCCCAGAAATTTCCGTTCCGGGTGGTGACTCCCGGCCGGGTAGCGAACCTGTCCGAGTACAATCCGGACGTTCACTTGGGCAAGCGTGGCCAGTGTATGTCCCGGGATCGCTGCTGGCGCGGCTGCCCCTTCGGCGCTTACTTCAGCAGCCAATCCGCCACCCTGCCCGTGGCCGAAGCGACCGGTAACCTGACCATTCGCCCGCACAGTATCGTCAAGGAAATTGTCTACGATGCCGACTCCGGGCGCGCCACCGGTGTTCGTCTGATCGACGCCCAGAGCAAAGAAGAGTTGGAAATTCCCGCACGGATCATTTTCTGCAACGCCAGCACCGTGGGCACCACTGCCATTCTGCTCAACAGCCGCTCTGACGCCTTCCCCAATGGCTTGGGCAACCGCAGCGGCGAGCTGGGCCACAACATCATGGATCACCACTACGGCATGGGCGCCGCCGGCGTTCTGCCCGCACTGGAAAACGAATACTACTCCGGTCGCAAACCCGGTGGTTTCTACATCCCGCGCTTTACCAACCTGGACGAAGAAACCCGGCGGGAAGATTATGTGCGCGGTTTCAGCTATCAGGGCTCGGCGCAACGAGCTGAAAATATTCCGGTGGGCGCGGTCGGCTCATCTCTGAAAGAGGCGGTGTTCAAGCCCGGTACCTGGACCATCCGTATGACCTGTTTCGGGGAAATGTTGCCCTATCATGAAAACCGGATGTACCTGGATCACAGCAAGACCGATCAGTACGGCATGCCGCTGATCACCTTTGATGCCCAACTGCGGGACAATGAAATGAAGCTGCGCCAGGACGGTGTCAAAAGCGCAGTGGAAATGCTGAAGGCGGCGGGCTGCACCGACATCACCTGGTACAACAGCGCCACCGCACCCGGCGCCTGTATCCATGAAATGGGCACCGCGCGCATGGGCCACGACCCGGAAACCAGCGTACTCAATAAATGGAACCAGATGCACGATGTCCCCAATGTGTTTGTGACCGACGGTTCCTGCATGACCAGCTCCGGCACCCAGAACCCGAGCATCACCTACATGGCGCTGACCGCCCGGGCCGTAGACTATGCCCACAAACAGATTCAGGCCGGCGAGCTGTAAGCTTACCCGGGTCTGGTCGACACACCCACTCAGGGCAGCCTTGCGGGTTGCCCGATTTTTTTGAGGTAATTACCCATGAAAGCTTTCTTGCGTACCCTGTCACTGATCACTCTGGCGACGGCGGCCAGCGCTCCGACACTGGCCGACTCTGAGCGAGTGTTCGAGCTGCGGACCTACACCACCCATGAAGGCAAACTGCCCGACTTACATGCCCGCTTCGAAAACCACACCCGTTGGCTGTTCGAAAAACACGGTATGATGAACATAGCCTACTGGACACCCACCGATGACGCCCTGGCCGACAACACCCTGACCTATATCCTGGTGCACGAGAGCCGGGAAGCAGCCGAGGCAAGCTGGAAGGCGTTTTCCAACGACCCCGAGTGGCAGGCGGTTTACCAGAAGTCCCGGGAGAACGGCCCATTGGTCAAACACATCGACTCCACCTTCATGAAACCCACCGACTACTCGCGGATTCGCTAAACTCATTAAAACTGCAAGGGGTCGATGCCGTAGCGCTCCAGTAGGTATAGGTACTCGTCGGTTTCCCGAAAGCGCTGCACGGCCCGGGTAAAGTCAGCGGCCAGTTTATGGGCATCGTTGCGCTGACGGGAAATGGCGATGTAAATGGGACCCTGAAATACCGGGGGATCCATAAACTCAATCTGATTCCGCACCCCCAGTTGCTCGGCGTGCAGTTCGATGGCCGGCTTATTGCCCAACGCATACTCCACGCGGCCACCAAGTAGTACTTTGATCAACTGCTCCTCATCATTAACCCGCAGCTTTTTGAACGCGGTGTCGTCTTCGAGCGCCTCACCATAGTAGTAAGCGCGAATTCCCCCGAGCTGAAACTGGCGCAACCAGTTAATATCGGACGAGTCCAGAGGCTCACCCCCAGCGCGGCGAAAAACCGATACGGTTTCAAAAGCATGGGGAATGGAGGTGAAGGTGACGCCCGGGGCGCGCCTGGAAGTGTTGAACAGGGTACAGGCAATATCGGCCCGTCCGTCACTGACATGCTGCAACAACCGGCTGAACGGATAGCGCCGGTACTCGAGCTTGTACCCCAACTGCTGGGCCACCCGTTCACACACATCGACGGAAATGCCCCGCCACTGGCCGGTCTGATCGTCGAAATAATAGAACGGCGGATAGTCCTTTTCGGCTACCGCCGCCACCAACGTGGTCCCGCTCACTGCACAACTGATGCACACCAGCAAAACCGTCAGCACAATACGCCTCATGGAGGATCTCCATCCTTTTTGGAGTAACAGCCCGGAAAGTATAGCACCGAGTGATCGCCCCTTGACTTTCCAGTCATTGGAAGGTTTAGAGTAGCCCCATTCCCCACTACGGAGGCGTTTATGACATCCTCGAATGAAATTGATCTGCACATCAGCGGAATGAGTTGTGCATCCTGCGTCGGCCGGGTTGAAAAAGCCCTCAATGCCGTGGAAGGCGTCACCGAAGCCAACGTCAACCTGGCCACGGAAACCGCTCAGGTCAAGGGCAGCGCCAGGGCCGAGACGCTAATGGACGCCGTACGCCAGGCCGGCTATCAGGCCGAGCCCGCACGCTCCGACCAGACCGATCAGTTGGCGGAAGAGCGGGCGCAGGAAGCCCGACGTCTCAAGCGTTCCCTGTGGTTTGCGGCGGCGTTGACGCTGCCGGTGTTTGTAATGGAAATGGGTGGCCACCTCTTTCCGGCCTTGCACCACGCCATCAACGACAGCATCGGTCAGCAGGCCAACTGGCTGATCCAGTTCGCCCTGGCCACCCTGGTGCTGTTCGGGCCCGGTCTGCGCTTTTTCCGGCTGGGCGTGCCGGCCCTGGCGCGGCTGGCGCCGGATATGAATTCTCTGGTGGCCCTGGGTACCACGGCCGCCTGGGGCTACTCGGTCGTGGCCACCTTTGTGCCCGAGGTACTGCCTGACAATGCAGTCAACGTCTATTACGAGGCCTCGGCGGTCATCGTCACCCTGATTCTGCTCGGCCGGTTTATGGAAGCCCGCGCCAAGGGCCGCACCAACCAGGCCATCAGCCGCCTGGTAAGTCTGCAGGCCAAAAGCGCACGGGTGCTGCGCGACGGACAAGAGGTCGAGGTGGCGCCAGAGGAGATTCAGCTTGGGGAGACTATTGTGGTCCGCCCCGGGGAGAAAATTCCCCTCGACGGTGAGCTGGTCGACGGACACTCCTATGTGGACGAATCCATGCTCACCGGCGAAGCCATTCCCGTGGAAAAATCCACCGGGGACACAGTGGTAGGCGGCACCCTCAACAAGACCGGCAGCTTCTCCTTCAAGGTTACCAAAACCGGGGAGGATACCCTGCTGGCCCAGATCATTCACATGGTCGAAAGCGCCCAGGGTTCCAAGCTGCCAATCCAGACCCTGGTCAATAAAATCACCCTCTGGTTTGTGCCCGCGGTAATGGCCGCGGCCCTGGTGACCCTGGTGGTCTGGCTGGTAATTGGCCCCGAGCCGGCCCTGACCTTTGCGCTGGTCAACGCGGTGGCGGTTCTGATCATCGCCTGCCCCTGCGCCATGGGGCTGGCCACGCCCACCTCAATCATGGTGGCCACCGGCCGGGCGGCGGAAATGGGCATCCTGTTTCGCCACGGTGAAGCCTTGCAGGCACTGAGGGACATGGACGCCATTGCCTTTGACAAAACCGGCACCCTGACCCGGGGCCAACCGGAGCTGACCGACCTGGTTCCCGCCGAGGGTTTTGAGCGCTCGCAGTTGCTCACCTGGGCGGCGGCACTGGAAAAAAGCTCCGAGCACCCCATTGCCGAGGCGATACTCGAGGCGGCGGAGCAGGAGGGGTTGACGCTTCCGGAGGCCAAGGGGTTCGACTCATTGACCGGCTACGGTGTGAAGGCCACCATCGAGGGGCGGGAGGTCGCCATCGGTGCGCTGCGGCTCCTGCAGGAGTACAGCCAGGACGACAATCCGTTTGAAGCCGAGGCCGACACCCTGGCCAACGAGGGAAAAACCCCGCTGTATCTGTTGGTGGACCGCAAACCGGCCGCCCTGCTCGCCGTGGCCGACACCGTAAAAGACACCACGCCAGCGGCCATCGACTTTCTGCACCGGGAAGGCTTCAAAGTGGTCATGATGACCGGCGACAACCGGCACACCGCCCAGGCAATCGCCGATCAGCTCAAGATTGACGAGGTGGTGGCCGATGTGCTGCCCGACGGCAAGGTCGAGGCGCTGAAACAGTTGCAGGACGAAGGCCTTAAGGTGGCCTTTGTGGGCGACGGCATCAACGACGCCCCCGCTCTCGCACAAGCCGATATCGGTATCGCCATGGGAACGGGGACCGACGTCGCCATCGAAAGCGCTGATGTGGTGTTGGTCAAAGGCGATCTGGTCGGGGCGGCCAACGCCATCGCGGTCTCCCGCGCCGCCCTGCGCAACATCAAGCAGAACCTGTTCTGGGCTTTTGCCTATAACACGGCGCTGATTCCGGTGGCCGCCGGTCTGCTATACCCGGCCTTCGGCCTGCTGCTGTCACCAGTGTTCGCGGCGGGCGCCATGGCATTGTCGAGCGTGTTTGTGCTGGGTAATGCCCTGCGCCTGAAACGCTTTCAGGCGGTCATCCAATCCGGCCCCGACGCCGTACGATGAAGTGGGCGCCAGACGTTTCAATTAGGCGCTCTTAAGCCTACACTGGTTTGCGAAAAGGCTTGCGAGAGTCCTTTGGCTGACGAGTATTCACCGTTTTACTAAGGAGTAGGTTATGCAAGTTCGAGACTTGATCCCGGGCCAGGCCCGGAAGAAATCCAACCCCAGCGCGATGGAACACCTGTCTGAACGCTCGGCCGAACTCACCGATGAATTCAAGTCGTTCGTGGGTGATATGGAAGCCATGCTCAAGAACAGCGCATCGCTGCAGGGGGAGGAGCTGGCCCGCGCCCGCCAGGCGCTGGAGGAGCGCGTTCACAAAGCCAAAGGCGTGGTTGACGACAAAGGCAATCGCCTGGCGCAGTATACAAAAGAAAACCTGCATCAGGCCGGTGACTACGCCCGGGCGCACCCTTGGACGGTCACCGGGGCGACCCTCGCGCTCGGGGTCGCGGTCGGGCTGTTAATCTTCAAGCGTAAATAAGGCGGTGGCCGGACACACCAGTGGTCTGCCTATGAACTGGCGACCCACTGGTTGCGTCCCCGGTCCTTGGCCCGGTATAGGCAGTCGTCAGCGGCCACGATAAGATCATCCGGGGTATCAACACTGATCAGGTCCGAGGTCACCACCCCGACACTCAGTGTCACCAACCCGTCAGTCGCGGAGTGTTCGTGCGGGATCCCCAAAGCCTGCATGGACGCCAAAATACGCTCCGCGACACGTCGCGCGCCGGAGCTGTCGGTTTCGGGCAGCAACACCAGAAACTCATCACCCCCATAGCGAACCCCCAGGTCCATCGTGCGGTAACTGGCACTGCGAATGGCATCGGCAACGGCCACCAGACACTTGTCCCCCGCGAGGTGGCCATAACGATCGTTGTACTCCTTGAAATGATCGATATCGACCATCAACAACGACAGCACACCAGCGGTGCGCTTGATCCGCGCCAGTTCGCTGACCACCACCTCATCGAAGCGACGGCGATTGGCCAGCCCAGTCAGGGGATCGGTCAGAGACAGAGCCTGTAACTCCTGCATTGCCCGTCTCAGTTCCGCGGTGCGCCGCTCTATTTTCTCCTCCAGCTGTTCATTCAGCTCTTTGAGCTCCCGCTCGGTTTCCACAAAGCGGGTTAGCTCCTTGGAGGTGCCCCAGATATGGGTCACCACCCCGCGATCATCGCGCATCGGAACCAGAATGGTCTCAAACAGCCGCTGACGGCCGTCGAGCACCGGTTTCTGCTCGGTAACCACGGTGCTGCCCAGGGCCACACAGCGCTGGTAGCCCTCAATGATTTCCTCAGCGCCCTCCCAACCGGCCAGCAAGTCCCGGAATCGGGCGCCGGGCACCTGTCTGGGCTCAAGCCCCCGGGCCGCCCCATTGGCATTGACGATTTCAAAGTCATCATCGACCACCTTCGCGATCCAGAAGGGATCGCGAGCGTTATGCCAGAGCGCCTCGAAAAACTGCAGCAGCGCCTGTTGGTCCAAAGCGGCATGGAAATCAGTCATACCCGGATACTAGCGCAAAGCGGCCAAAGATGCAGCATCAGACGCCAGAGTGGCTAACCGATGCCCCCGAAAAGCCTACGTAAAGATTGGTAAGCGTCGTCAGGCCCGCGACAAGACAAGCCATCCGTTCGCCTGTTAATCTCGTACTAACTGGCCTAACTTACCCGAAAAGGAGTCTGATTGATGTCCAAGGTTCTTGTTCTTTACTACAGCATGTACGGCCACATTGAAACCCTGGCGCACGCCATTGCCGAGGGAGCCAAGCAGGTTGATGGCGTGGAAGTCACCCTGAAGCGTGTGCCGGAAACCATGCCGGAGGATGTGGCACGCAATGCCGGCGCCAAGCTCGACCAGGACGCGCCAGTGGCCAGTCCGGAAGAGCTTGATCAGTACGATGCCATCATCTTCGGTACCCCCACACGCTTTGGCAACATGTGCGGTCAGATGCGCAATTTCCTGGATCAGACCGGCGGACTCTGGGCGCAAGGCAAACTGGTCGGTAAGGTGGGCAGCGTGTTTACTTCCACCGCCAGCCAGCACGGCGGCCAGGAAACCACCATCACTTCGTTCCATACCACCCTGTTGCACCACGGCATGATCATTGTGGGTGTGCCCTACGCCGTACCCGCACTGACCAATATGGATGAAGTCAGCGGCGGTACGCCCTACGGCGCCAGCACATTGGCCGGTGCCGATGGCAGTCGTCAGCCGTCCGAGAACGAGCTGGTCATTGCCCGCTATCAGGGAGAGCACGTAGCAAAAATCGCCCTCAAGCAAAGCGCGTAAAACCGTGGCCCCAACAAAAAAGCCCGCGCCAGTGGCGCGGGCTTTTTTGTGCTTGTCATCTCTGACGGCTACCTGGCACTGGCCGGGACCCTCAGCAACGCGTCGACCGCCGGTTTGGGCGAATAGTCGCGGTTGAACAGCAAGGGGTAATTGATACGACTTTCGATGGGATAGCCGTTTTTCCAGGACATATCATCGGTCACGCCCCAAAGGGTGACCCGGTCGATCTTATCCCGCTTGCGATAAAACAGCTCGAACAGCTCCCGCCAGCGCTCGGTCAGTTGCTGCTGTACGTCATCCGGCAAGCCGTCTGCGTAGGGGTTCAGATACTCCACGAACTCCTCGTTCTGATATTGCGGGTGAAGCATGCCGGTACCGATGATCTGTCCTTCGCGAGTGAGCGGCAGGACATCGATGTCCATCTCGGTAATCATCACCTTCACGCCCAACTCGGCGTAGGCATCAATGGCCTGTTCAATGTATTCCATTTTCGGGTAATTCAGGCCCCAGTGTGCCTGGATACCAATGCCGTCAATGCGAATACCGGCGTCCTGCAACATTTTGACCATACGCACAATACCGTCGCGCTTGGCCGGACGCCAGGCATTGAAGTCGTTGTAATAAAGCTCGGTATCCGGTGCATACTCACTGGCGTACTGAAACGCCAATTTCACCAGCTCATCACCACTGCCGATGCTGTTGACCCAGGTGGTGGGACGGTAGGAACCGTCGTCCGCAATCACTTCATTGACCACATCCCAGGCATGCACCTTGCCGGCATAACGCCCGGCGACCACCTCGATATGCTGACGCATCCGCTCTTTCTGCTCCTCGGGGGTGTTGGGCTCGCCGTCTTCATTGTGAAAGAACCAGGCCGGCGTCTGATTGTGCCAGACCAGGGTGTGCCCCACGGTAAACAGGTCGTTTTCCTGCCCGAACTCAACAAACGCATCGGCGGGCCCAAAGCGGTACACACCGGGCTCCGGGTTGATCTCCTCGGCCTTCATGGCGTTTTCCAGAGTCACGGTATTGAAGTGCTTCAACACGATCTCCCGGGACTGGGGGTCATCGCCGGCGGCGATACCCGCATTGATCGCTACCCCGACTTTGAAAGCATCGGCATAGGCCGCCTTGAGCGTGTCGGCGGCGGGCTCCACGTCATTCTGGCTCTGGTAGGAGGATTGCTGGCAGGCGGACAGCAGCGCCGCCGCGGCAAGTATCAATACAGGTTTCATAACAGTCATACCCTGGTTTTATCATGTTGAGTGGCGCCGGAGCGGCCGGCGAGCCAGGCATCCTGACAGGTCGCTCGACAGACCACTAAGAGTCATAACAACTATATCAAACTCCGCAGCGCCTGTCGGCCCGATTTCTGATCTGGCGCAAGGCCCGGCCCACCGACAGCGACTAGACTGGTAACAACGACCCTTTCGGGAGCACCCCAGGCAAGGAGGTGAACCATGACGCAAACAGAATCCATCCTGTGGTTTGAACAGATTACCTTGGGGGACATTGGCCGGGTCGGCGGCAAGAACGCCAGCCTGGGCGAGATGACCCAGTCGCTTCAGTCCGCCGGTGTCCCCATTCCCCCGGGATTTGCCATTACCGCCCAGGTGTACCGGGACTTCATTGAAACAAACCAGCTGACCGGGCGGATCGCCGAGCAACTGGCGGCGCTGAAACATGAGCAGCAGAGCCTGGCGGATACCGGAGCCACCATTCGGGCACTGATTCTTGGCGGGGCGTTCACCACCGGGCAACGAGATGCCATCGAAGAGGCCTACCAACAGCTTTGCGACCGTTTGCAGGAGCCCGATGCACCAGTGGCGGTACGCAGCTCCGCCACGGCCGAGGACCTGCCAGAGGCCAGTTTCGCCGGTCAGCAGGAAAGTTTTCTCAACGTCCGGGGGCTGGAGGAGTTACTGGAAAGCAGCCGGGCCTGTCTGGCATCCCTGTACACCGACCGCGCCATCGCCTACCGGGAGCAGCACGGCTTTGCCCACGAGCAGGTGGCGCTTTCGGTGGGTGTGCAACAGATGGTGCGCTCGGACCTCGGCTGCGCCGGCGTTCTGTTTACCCTGGATACCGAAAGCGGCTTCCCCGATGTGGTGCTGATCAATGGTGCCTGGGGACTGGGCGAGTCGGTGGTCAAGGGCAGCGTCAATCCGGACCGGTTTATGGTGTATAAGCCACTGCTGGACCGTGATTTTCAACCCATCATAGAACGCACGTGCGGCAGCAAAGTGGAAAAAATGCTCTATGCCGACTCGGACAACGAACCCGGTAAAACCACGCGCACGGTTGCCACCTGCGAAACCGAACGCCAGCATCTGGTGTTGAGCGATGATGACATTCTCACTCTGGCCCGCTGGGGGATGCAGATCGAACAACACTACCAGCGCGCCATGGATATCGAATGGGCGCGGGACGGGGAAACCGGGCAGCTCTATATTGTCCAGGCGCGCCCGGAAACCATCGAATCACAAAAAGACCGCGCGGTCTTCTCCAGCTACAAGCTGAAGGAAAAGGGCTCTGTGCTGGTGGAGGGCGCGAGCGTTGGCAGCGCCATCGCCGCCGGACCGGTGTGCAAGCTGGACCGACACGACCAGAGCGAGCAGTTCCCGAAAGGCGCCATTCTGGTCACCGATCGGACCGACCCGGACTGGGTACCGATTATGCGCCGCGCAGCGGGCGTCATCACCAACAGCGGCGGTGCCACCAGTCATGCCGCCATTGTCAGCCGGGAGTTGAAGGTGCCCGCCATCGTCGGTACCAGCAACGCTACGGAGCGCCTGACCGAAGGAGCGGAGGTCACGCTGGACTGTTCACAAGGCGCCCAGGGCAAGGTGTACGAAGGTAAGCTGGCCTTTGAGGTAAAGCAGGTTCGGGTAGACGAAGTGGTTACCACCCGCACCGACCTGATGATCAATGTCGCCATGCCCGACGGCGCGCTGTATTGGTGGCAACTACCGACCCGGGGGATCGGCCTGGCGCGGATCGAGTTCATCATTTCCAGCCAGATTGGCGTTCACCCCATGGCCCTTTTGCACCCGGAGCGGGTCTCCCTGATGGAAACCCTGGACACCATTGCCGCCTTGACTCAGCGCTATGCCACCCCGAGTGAGTATTTCGTCGATCAACTGGCCACCGGCATTGGCAAGATTGCTGCTTCCTGTTACCCCCACCCGGCCATCGTGCGTTTCTCAGATCTCAAGTCGAACGAATACCGAGGGCTGATTGGTGGTGAGGATTTTGAGCTGGAAGAGGACAACCCCATGCTTGGGTTGCGCGGTGCCTCGCGCTACTATCACGAACGCTACCGGGAAGCCTTTCAGCTTGAGTGCCAGGCATTGAAACGCGCCCGGGAGGTCATGGGCTTTGACAATATCATCGCCATGATTCCCTTCTGCCGCACACCGGCCGAGGCGGATCAGGTGCTGGCGGTGATGGCCAACGCCGGCCTCAAACGCGGCGAGAACGGCCTTCAGGTTTACGTAATGTGTGAGATTCCCTCGAACGTCATTCTCGCCGAGCAATTTGCCCAGCGGTTCGACGGCTTCTCGATCGGCAGCAACGATCTGACCCAGTTGGTGCTCGGCATTGACCGGGATTCCCAGGCCCTGCGTCCGCTGTTCGATGCCCGGAACGAAGCCGTCAAGCGACTGATTGCCCAGGTCATTCGGGTGGCTCACGAACACCATCGCAAGGTGGGCATCTGCGGTCAGGCACCGTCCGACCATCCCGATTTTGCCGCGTTTCTGGTGGAGTGCGGCATAGATTCCATTTCCCTCAATCCGGATTCCATCATCCGGGCCAGTCAACATATTGCCCAAGCGGAGAGACAATGAAAGTTGCCGTATTCAGCAGCAAACCTTACGACAAGGCTTTTTTGACCAACGCCAATCAGGGACGTCACGAGCTGGTGTTTCACGAAACCGCGCTCAACACCACCAGCGCGATTCTCGCCCAGGACTGCACCGCCGTCTGCTGTTTCGTCAACGACCAGTTGGGCGCGGACGTGTTGGAGATTCTGGCAAAGCAGGGCGTAAAACTCATTGCCATGCGCTGCGCGGGCTACAATCAGGTTGATCTGAACGCCGCCCGGGCCCAGGGAATCACCCTGACCCGGGTGCCGGAGTATTCTCCCCATGCCATTGCCGAACACACACTCGCCCTGATTCTGATGCTGAACCGGCAACTGCATCGGGCGCACTACCGCGTTCATGAAAACGACTACTCACTTGACGGCCTGCTCGGCTTCGACCTGTTCGGCAAAACGGTCGGGGTGATCGGCACCGGTAAAATCGGCGCTACCTTTGCGCGGATCATGCTCGGGCTGGGGTGTCGGGTGATCGCCTACGACCCCTTTCCCAATGAAACCCTGCAGACCGCCGGAGTGGACTACGTCGCACTCGACGCCCTCTGGTCGCAGTCCGATATCATCTCCCTGCACTGCCCGCTGACCCCAGACAACCACCACCTGATCAACGCCGACGCCCTGCTCAAAATGAAACCGGGGGTGATGCTGATCAACACCGGACGCGGCGGTCTGCTCGATACCAAAGCGGTCATTGCCGGGCTGAAGTCCCGGCAGGTCGGCTACCTGGGTCTGGATGTCTATGAAGAGGAAAGCGATCTGTTTTTTGAAGATCATTCCAGCCAACTGCTGCAGGATGATGTGTTCGCCCGACTGCTGACATTCCCCAACGTTGTGATCACCGGACACCAGGCATTTTTCACCCGCGAGGCACTCGCCGCCATTGCGGACACAACCCTGAGTAACCTCACCGGATTCGAACAGCAAGACCGGACCCTGATGCACTTGATCGAGTCAGCGTGAATGATAGCCGTGGACACCCGCAACGCTGCAACGCCTTCGCCCCAGTCGACCGGGGAGCCGGTGCACGCGCTCAGCACCGAGCACACGCTGGAACAACTCGACAGCGCCCCGACCGGACTGAGTACCGATGATGCCCGACAGCGACTGACACAGTGGGGGCCGAACGCCCTGCCCACCCAACCGCCAACACCCGGCTGGAAGCGCTGGTTGCGGCAATTTCACAACCTCTTCATTTACGTTCTGCTGGTCAGCGGGTTGATCAGTCTGTTTCTCGGTCACTGGGTGGATGCCGGCGTCATTACCGGGGTGGTGTTGATCAATGCCACCATCGGCTTTCTGCAGGAGGGCAAAGCCGAGCAGGCCCTGCGCGCTATCCTGTCCATGAGCCGAAGCCAATGCCTGGTGCTGCGTGACGGAGCGACGCTCACCCTCGACAGCGAAGCACTGGTGCCGGGTGATGTGGTACTGCTGCAAGCCGGCGACAAAGTCCCCGCCGATATCCGTCTGCTGGAAAGTAAAAGCATCCGCTGTGACGAAGCGCTGCTTACCGGGGAATCCCAAGCGGTTGATAAGGTCACCGCACAGGTGAGCGCGGACGCGCCGCTGGCGGAACGACTCAATATGGCCTATATGGGTACGTTGATCACCTACGGGAGTGGGCGCGGCGTGGTCACCCAGACCGGTGCGCACACTGAGATTGGCACCATCAACCGGATGGTTCAGGGTGTGGCCTTGAGCTCGACGCCGCTGCAGCGCCAACTGCAGCGCTTCGCCGGGCAACTGACCCTGGTCATTCTGTTGATCACCGCCGCCACCGTTTTCCTGGGCGCATTGCTGCATAACCAGAGCCTGGCCACGCTGTTTCAGGGCGCGATCGGTATTGCCGTTGCGGCCATTCCCGAAGGCCTGCCCGCCGTGGTCACCATCACCCTCGCGCTGGGGGTAGAGCGCATGGCCCGCAAACGCTCGCTGATGCGGCGCCTGCCCGCGGTGGAAGTGCTCGGCTCGGTGGACGTGATCTGTTCGGATAAAACCGGCACCCTCACCGCCAATGCCATGACCGCGCGTGCGCTGGTCACCAGTACTCACCGGTACACGGTAAGCGGCGAGGGCTACACGCCGGAAGGCGATATCAGGGCGGAACCTCACTCCTCGGGCGACAGTGCCGGCAGTGACTCCGTTACCACCGCCTCCCGCATCGCCCTACTCTGCAACGACGCCAACCTGACCGAGGAACAGGGTGAGTGGCAGTTGCACGGCGACCCCACCGAAGGTGCCCTGTTGGTCTTGGCATTGAAGCACGGACTGGAAGCGGACCAATGCCGACGCGACTGTCCGCGCATCGACAGTCTCCCGTTCGAAACCGAAAAACGCTATATGGCCGTGTTACATGACCACCCCGACGGCGACCGGGAAATGGCGATCAAGGGCGCGCCCGATCGACTGTTGGAGCTGTGCCGCGAGCAGCTCGGTCCGAATGGCCCGGAACCGCTGGACCGGGATTACTGGCACCGCCAGATGGAGCAACTGGCCTCGAAAGGGATGCGGGTCATGGCTCTGGCGCGCAAACCGATGGACAGCGAGCAGACCGAGTTGCATCACCACCATATGGAAAGCGGTCTGGTTATGGTGGCACTGGTCGGCATCAGCGATCCGCCCCGCCCCGAGGCTGTCGAGGCAATCGCCCAGTGCCACGCAGCCGGTATTCGGGTTCTGATGATTACCGGCGACAACCCGGTCACCGCCGCCGCTATCGGTCGCGAGCTGGGTCTGAACGGCGAGCGGGTGGTGACCGGAGCGGAGCTTGACCGGATGAATGATGCCGAACGCACCGCCGTGGTCGACCAGGTCGATCTGTTCGCCCGCACCAGTCCGGCCAACAAACTGCAACTGGTGGAATCACTGCAAGCCCGGGGGCACACCGTGGCCATGACCGGCGACGGCGTCAACGACGCCCCGGCCCTGCGCTCCTCTGACATTGGCATCGCCATGGGCCAGAAAGGCACCGATGCCGCCAAGGAGGCCGCCGACTTCGTACTGACCGATGACAACTTTGCCACCATTACGCATGCCGTGGCAGAAGGGCGCACCGTGTACGACAACATTGTGAAGGCCATTGCCTTCATCCTGCCCACCAACCTGGCCCAGGCCGTCGTTATCGTGTTGGCCATTCTGTTCGGTTGGCTTCTGCCGATTACACCGGTGCAGATCCTATGGGTCAATATGGTCACTGCGGTTACTCTCGCACTGGCTATGGCCTTCGAGCAGAGCGAAGCCAACATCATGCAGCGCCCGCCCCGCCCCCGTAACCAGGGCCTGATTACCGGCACGCTGCTCTATCGGATCCTACTGGTCGGTGGTCTTGGCGCGCTCACGGTATTCACCCTGTTCGAGTGGCAGATGTCGATTTCGGGCGACGAGGCTCTGGCACGCTCCGTTGCGGTCAATGCTCTGGTGCTGTTTGAAATATTCTATTTACTGAGTGCGCGTACCCTGAACGATTCCCTCTGGCACCGTCGCTATTGGCAGGGGTTACGCCCGACCATGGTGGCCGCTACACTGGTGCTGTTGTTTCAGGGGGTGTTTACCTATTGGCCGATCAGTCAACGTATTTTTGATGTCGGCGCTTTAAGTGTGAGTCATTGGCTGGTACTGGTGCTGTCGACCAGTCCGATTCTATTGATCGTCGAGCTGGAAAAGTTTCTGACCCGACACCTGCGCGGACACTGACATGGCCCTATCCTCTCGCCCGTTACCGGAAGCTCTCGCCATTTTGCGAGAGCTGTCCCTGGACCTGTATTGGAGCTGGAATCATGATGGCGACCAGCTCTGGCAACAACTGAACCCGGAGGTGTGGAAACACACCCAGAACCCGGTGGAGGTGTTGCAACTGACCAGTGACGAACAACTACAGAAAATCGCTCGGGACAAACACTTCCTCGCCGCACTGAACACTCTGACCCAGGCACGGGATGCCTACCTCACCGACACCAGCTGGTATCAACAGCACTACGCCGGCTCGGCGCTCAAAGGCATTGCCTACCTGAGTATGGAGTACGGCCTCTGCGATGCCCTGCCGCTGTACGCCGGGGGGCTGGGCATGCTCGCCGGGGACTACCTGAAAACCGCCAGTGACCTGGGTGTACCGGTGGTCGCCGTGGGGCTACTGTATCAGCAGGGCTATTTCCACCAGAGCCTGGATGACACCGGTTGGCAACGGGAAACCTATCTGTACAACGACCCCGGCAGCCTGCCCCTGCGCCGGGCTCAAGCGAAAGACGGCAGTTGGTTGCATATTGATACCGAATTTCTGTGTCGACGGGTGCGTTTTCGGGTCTGGCAGGTCACCGTCGGGCGAATCACCCTGTACCTGCTCGACAGTAATGATCCGCGCAATCAGGCCGGTGACCGGGGCATCACCAGTCAACTCTACGGCGGGAACCGTGAGCTGCGTCTGGTGCAGGAAATTGCCCTGGGTATTTGCGGCTGGCGATTGTTGGACACTCTCGGCTGTGGAGATTATGTCTGCCACCTGAACGAAGGGCATGCGGCATTCGCCACACTGGAGCGCATGCGCACCTATTGCGAGCGACACAAAGTCTCCTTTGATGAAGCACTCTGGGCCACCCGAGCGGGAAATATTTTCACCACTCACACGCCAGTGGCAGCCGGTTTCGATCGCTATCCCATCGAGGTCTTGCGTCGCTATATTGACGAATTTTCCCAACAACTCGGCGTCCCGGCGGAACGGCTGTTGGCACTGGGTAAAGCCAACCCAGAGGACTCGACAGAGTGGTTCAATATGGCCTGGCTGGCCATGCGCACCTGCGCTTTTGCCAACGGCGTCAGCGCCTTGCATGGCGCCGTCAGCCGAACCATTTTTCAACCACTGTTCCCGCGCTGGCCAGAGCGCGAAGTGCCCATCGGGCACGTCACCAATGGCGTCCATGTGCCCACCTGGGATTCATCCCGGGCCGATAACGAGTGGCGTCAACTGTTCGGTCCGGACCGCTGGCGTCAGGACCTGGAGCGCATGCCCGCCGACACCATTGAGCAACTGGACAATCACCGCCTCTGGCAGATGAAAGGTCAGGGCCGAGCGCAACTGGTGGACTACGTGCGACGACGTCTGGGCCATCAGTGGCGCCGCGAAAGCGACCCCGGTCAGTGTGCGGTATTCAGCGAACAGCCGCTGGACCCGAATGTCCTGACTCTGGGCTTCGCCCGACGGTTTGCCGAGTACAAACGACCCAACCTGTTGCTGCACAACCCGGATCGACTCGCCGCCCTGCTCAACCACCCTCAGCACCCGGTGCAATTGATTGTGGCCGGCAAGGCTCATCCGGCGGACCAGTGGGGCAAGAATGCGTTACAGGCCTGGTACCGGTTTGCCCGCCGCGCCGACGTCAAAGACCGGGTGGTTTTTCTGGAGGATTACGATATCGAGCTGGCACAACATCTGGTGCAGGGCGTCGATGTCTGGCTGAACACACCGCGCCGCCCCTGGGAGGCCTGCGGCACCAGCGGCATGAAAGTGCTGGTCAACGGTGGCCTGAACCTGTCCAGCCTGGACGGCTGGTGGGCCGAGGCCTGGCAAGCGGAAGTGGGTTGGGCTTTGGGAGACGGTAACGTCCACGGCGACGACCAGGACGATGACGATGCCACGGCGCTGTATGAACTCCTGGAGCGGGATATCGCGCCCCGTTTTTATCATCGAGACGAAGCCGATATACCCACCGACTGGTTGGAACGAGTAAGGCACAGCATGGCCCAACTGACCGCGTCTTTCAGTTGCAACCGGATGCTTCGGGAATATATCGAAGACTACTATCTCCCGGCCGCCCAATTACTGGCGAGCCGCACAAAGGAAAACGGCGCCCTGGCGGCCGAACTGTTTCAATGGCACTCAGGCCTGTCCCAACACTGGCACGAAATCCACTTGGGGGAACTGCAGTTCGATGAGCGGGATGGGCATCGTCGGGTCGGATTGAATGTACAACTCGGCGGATTGAATCCAGAGCATTTGGCCGTGCAGTTGATCGCCGATCCCACCGACGCGGAAAGCGCCATCACCTTGGTACTGGCACCGGCGAACACCTTGCAGAGCGCCACTCACAGTTACCGGTATGAAGGTCAACTGGACAGCGTGCGACCGGACGGCGACTTCACCGCCCGGGTGATTCCCAGACACCCGGCGGCGATGATTCCGGCAGAGCACCAGAAAATTACCTGGCCATCGCGGTAGCGGTGAACCCTCAGCGAGCCTCAACCCGTCGACCCGGTTCAATATCCTGTCCCGGATGGAGGATCACCCGCTCGCCCGGTTCCAGGCCATCCTCAATCTCGGTCAACAGCCCACTGCGCCGTCCCGGTGTCACCGTCCGGCGCAGGGCCTCGCCGTCCTCAATCACATACACCGCCCAGCGCTCTTCTTCCCGGAACAGGGCGCTAGCCGGCACCTGCAAAACATCGTCACCTTCCCAGAGAATAAAACGCGCCTCCACCCGATAACCGTCACCCAGGTCTTTCCAGCGTTCGCGTTGCGCATCAAAATCGACTATCACCCAGACGCGCTGCTCTTCCACACCCAACGCAGAAATATGCGTAAAGCCCGCCGGCTCAACCCGGCGCACCCGTCCCGGCAACACCTCGTCGCCGCCCCAGCGCTCCAACTCCACACGCATTCCCGGGCTCAGACGCACGGCGTCCGGTGAGAGCAGATCCACTTCCACCTGCAGGCTGCTCAAATCCCCCAGGGTCAGTATCGGTTCACCTGGTTGAACCCGCCCGGCACTCTGTCGCTCGCGGGTGAGCACGACACCCTCCGTGGGTGCGGTGACCTTGAGCGGCTCCGAACGGACTTCGCCACCGGCAATGGTCAACGCCGCCTCGGCGTTTTCCCGCTCGTGCCGCGCCACATCCACCTGAAACTGTGCCGTGCGCAGCCGCGCACTGGCACTGCGTGCTTCCGCCAACGCGCGGTCCAATGCTTCCCGGGAAAGGTGGCCCTGATCCACCAGCCGCTGTACCCGTACCAGCTCACGGTCCGCCAATTCGGCCTGAGCGCGCTGGACTTCAACCGCGGATTCCGCGGCAGCCAAAGCCGACTCGGCCCGCGCCAGAGCCGCCCGGGCTTGGGCTCCGGTGCGGGCATCCAGCGCGTCAGCCGGTGCCGGATTCAGAGTGAATAACGTATCGCCCTGAGCCACCTGATCGCCGGGCTCAAGCAGCACTCGATTGAGGTAGCCCGCCACCGGCGCCGAGACCTCGAAGCGATCCGGCAGACGGGTGCGCCCCTCCTCCTCGACGGTCATCCGGAAGGGACCACGAATCACCTGCGCCGAGTCCACCAGCGCGGGCGGATCGCGAAAGCTGATGATCATCACCACGATCACCAGCAAGGTGATGGCGGCAAAAACCAGGGTACGACGGTTCGGGCGTTTCATAACCATAAGTCCTTGGACTGTCTTGAGCCGGGAGGTTCGCTCCGGCGCCAGAAGGTTTACTTATTCCGCCGACTTCAGGGCCGACACCATATCCAGTTTGACCAGTGCCCGCCCCATCATCAAGGCGGACAACAGGGTCGCGACCAGCACCACCAGGGCGGCGCTGGCGTAGGTGTCCGCGGTCAGCACCAGCGGTACCCGGTAAAGATCGGTCTGCATGCCCAGAGTGAGCAGCTGACACAGACCGGCCCCCAGCAGGAAGCCGAGCGGCATGGCCAGCACGGTCAGCAACAACAGTTCGCCCAACAAGATAAATGCAATTTCCGCCCGGGTAAAACCCAATACCCGCAAGGTCGCCAACTCCCGGCTGCGCTCGGCAAAGGCGATACGCGCGTTGTTGTACACCACGGCAAAAGCAATCGACCCGGCCATAAACACACTGAAAAAGGTGAATACCAGCATACTGTCCGCCATCATATCGTCGAATGCGCGGATGGTGGTGTCCCGCTGGTTCACGCCCGCCACCCGGGGCATGGCCTCCAGGCGGCGATTGACCTCGTCCACCCGCTCCGGGTCCACCGCCAGGAAGGCGCCACTGACCGTATCGCCCTCCCCGAGCAGTCGGGCCAGGGTGTCCTGCCGCATATAGGCGCCCACGCCAATAAATTCGGTGACCAACCCCGCCACGGGAATGGCGAGCTCCGGCTGCCGCCCTTCCTGCACTTTCACCTGCAGGGTGTCCCCCACACCAATACCGAGCATGGTCGCCAGATGGTCGGTGAGCAACACCCCTTCGTCGGGAATGGCGATGGGCTGCAATTGATCATCGAGCACCTGCACCAGATGCCGGGGCTCGGAAAAACCCTGGACCCCACCCCGATAAGAACGATGTCCGTAGTGCAGAATCGCCGAGGCGCTGCGAAAGCCCTCGACATAACGAACGCCGGGGAGTGCCGCCAACTCGTGCAGAGCGCCGCGCTGGGTGGGTTCAATAAAACTGACGGTCATATCCTGTTGCTGGGCAAGGCGAAACTGCACATCCATCATGTAATCGATGGAGCCCTTCTGAAACCCGGTGAGCATCATCATGCCCACCGCCAGACTGATACCCAGAATTGACAGGCCCGCCTTGACCGGTTGTCGTTCCAGGTTGCGCAGGATGATTCGGGTTGGCTGACTCAGGCCCCGGATACCCAGCCGCTCGATGAACGTGCGCCGAAAATGGGTGGGCGGTTCCGGGCGCATGGCTTCCGCCGATGGCAGCCGAAACGCCCGATACACCGCCGTCAAGGTGCCCAGCGCCGTCGCCCCGCCAGCGATGACAATGGCGGTCACTGCCACCGAAGCCCGCAACCGGAATTCCAACCAGGGGAAACGGAAAAAGTCCTGATACAGACCGGCCAGGGCGCTGGCCAGCCAGGTGCCCAACAATACCCCGAGCATTGAACCGATCAGGACAATCACCAACACCAACATCAGGTAGTGGCCAGCCACGGTCAGGCTGTCATAACCGAAGGCTTTCAGCACCGCGATCTGCTCGCGCTGGGTACGGATCAATCGGGCCGCCACCACGTTCAACAAAAACGCGGACACACCGATAAAAATCAACGGCAGAAACACCGCCATGGCGGCAATCTGTTCCAGTTCCTGTTCAATAAAACGGTGTGACAGTTGATCGTCGCGACCATAGGCGCCGAGCCCGCCCCAGGGCTCAAGCAAACCATCCAGATGATCGATGGTGGTCTGCGGGTTGGCCCCCGCGTATAGCGTCAGCGTGACGTTGTTGAAGGCCCCTTCCATATCAAAGGCGGACTCCAGTGCATCGCGATTCATCCAGAGAATAGCGTAGCGGGAGAAATCCGGGAACAGATCCCCCGGCCGAATCTGATAGATGTACTCCGGCGATAGGGCAATGCCGCTGATCCACAGCGTCTGATATCGACCATTGATCACCACCGACAGGCGATCACCGGGCTGCAGTTGGTGCGCCTCGGCGAAGGCTTCGCTCAACAACACCTGATCGCTGCGGCCCGCTTCGGGCAACTGGCCGGTGCGCAAATGCAGCTGATTGAGCTGCGGCTGGCGGCCATCGGGAATGGATTGGGCGAGGCCGGTAACGGGCTGATCGAACCCGGGCACCTGCAGTTTCACCGGCGCCTGCACGCGGGTTTCGAGGGTGGCCACGCCGGGCACGGCGCGCAGACGATCGGCCAGGGATTCAGGCGCGCGCTTGAGATTGGCAAACACCTCGGAAAAACGCTGGCTCTGATACACACTCTGCTGGCTGAGGCGCAGCGCATCCAGGGCGGTAAAGGACATCACAAACATGGCCACGCCGGTGGCAATCACCACCGCAATGGCGAGGCCCTGCCCTTTCAGGGTCCAGAGGTTGCGCAGCAGCTTGGTATTGAGCGCGCGCATGGCGTGTTACCAGTGCAACTGGTCGGGATCGACGGGGTGCGGGTTTTCCGTGACTTCACTCACCCGCCCGTCGCTCAGGCGAATCATCCGCTCGGCCATATCCGCAATCACCGCATTGTGGGTAATCACCGCGGTGGTGGTCCCCAACTCCCGGTTGATCCGGCGCAGCACTTCCAGCACCTTGATACCGGTTTTCGAGTCCAACGCTCCGGTGGGCTCATCGCACAACAACACTTCGGGATTTTTGGCGATGGCCCGGGCAATGGCCACCCGCTGCTGTTCACCTCCCGACAGTTGGGCGGGAAAATGATCCAATCGCTCTTCAAGTCCTACCAATGACAACGCGTCTGCCGGGTCCATGGGGTTGCGGGCAATGTCAGTGACAATAGCGACATTCTCCCGCGCGGTCAGGCTCGGAATCAGATTGTAGAATTGAAACACAAACCCGACATGGTGACGACGAAAATCCGTCAGCACCCGCTCAGTCGCATGACTCAGGTCGGTCTCCCGGTACCACACTTCCCCTTCGGTACCGCTGTCCAGTCCGCCAAGGATATTGAGTAAAGTCGACTTACCACTGCCCGAGGCCCCGAGCAACACCACAAACTCCCCGGCGTACAACTCCATATCCACGCCGCGCAGCGCGTGAATTTCCACCTCGCCCATGCGAAACACCCGGGTCAGGCCCCGGGTGCTGAATACCGGTGTCATCCAATGATCCAGGCGAGCACGATGATCACCAGGGCAATCAGGCCGGCAACACCGCCGAGCTTCATAAAGGCGACATTGCGCCGGCGAACGGCATCGAGCCGGGCGGTGGTGGAGGCGATGGTGGGTTCTTCAATATTGGTATTGGCGGGGTCGGCGCCGGCGTAGCGGGAGCCGCCGGGGGTGTCTTCATCACCGGGCAGCACGATCAGCAGGGCGCCGTCATCCGCGAAATCCCGGCGCCAGTGGTCGGCGGCTTTTTTGTCATCGACGGTTTTGAACTCGACCGGCGAACCGGTAAAGAACGTTTCGCGCACTTTATCCGGGGACATCTCCAGTCGCTTGGCCAGGTTGCCGATCACTTCCTGGCGCTGAAAGCCTGTGACCAGGTCGCCGGTAAACATCAGTCGATACATCGCTCGCTCCTTTTACCTAATGTCGCGGTGTGTCCCTCATCTTTACATATCCCGACGGCATCTGCACGGGCATCATCAGCGAAAGGTGCGGGCCAGAATCAGACCACCCCACAACAGATTACGGTCTCCGGGGCCCTGTTTGATCTCCGAGCTGTGGCCGCGAACGACGTAGCTGACGCGGTACCCCTCGGCGAAGGCCACGGTATAGCCCAACCAGGCTTCGAGCATCACTGGGCGCAATTCACTGCGCTCGAAGGTGACTTCACTGTCGCGAAACTGTCCCTGCAGAAACGCGTTGTAGGCCCGCGCTTTGAGCGACACTCCGCCCCAGAAGTAGTGCTCATCGACCGAAATACCACTGTTGGTGTAGGAGGATTTCTCGCCATAGCTCACCAGTTCGGGGTTAAATGAGGACCAGGCGGTGTGATAGTCGCCGCCACGGACCGACAAACTCCAGCTCGCCTCGGTGAGGTAGCCCACGGACCCCTGAACGGTGCTTTTGATTTCCAGGTTGTCGAACAGCGTGGCGACGTGGTGTTGCCGAGCCACGGTATAGCGCGCGGTCAGTTCGCCGCCGTCGCTGATCTGATTGTCCCAGCCGCGGGCCGGCGTACTGCCGAGAATCGCATGGGATTCATTCTGCACATCCCCCACCAGATCAAGCCCGAGAACCCCCACGGTCAAAGTACTTTTCCACGCTACTCGATTGCGGATATCCAGCCGCTCACGGGAGTTCGCCAGGTAGACCAGGCCGGCATAGGGACGATCGCCATACTGCGGCTGGACCACCTCGATTTCGCTGGGGGTAAATCCGAACAGACCCGCTTCACGGCTGTGCTTGCTGACCCCTACGGGCGAGAGATGTTCAAAGCCCAACACCGAATCCAGCCAACCGAGCGGTGCGTCCAGGGAGAGCCAACCGTCTTTCGCGGACTGCCCGGTATAGGTGAAATTAAAACCATAGGTGTAATCCTGATCCTTGCCCCCCAGAGCGAGGTAGTCATTATCAATGGCCAGCGCCCAGCTCGAACGCTCCGGCTCCGTATAGGGCAGCGATCGGATCGGCGCCGCCGGTCTTTTTTGATCCTCGATCAGCCAGGCCACCTGCAGCGGCTCCTGGGCGCGAGTGCTCGGGACGGCTTCGGTCTCTAGCGTCTGTGCGTCAGCGGGCTCCGCCATCATCAACAGTGATACCACTGCCCAGAGCGTTGCCGCCCCAAAAAAAGTGACCGGTCGTCTTTTCTCTGTTCGAGGTTGCTCCGAATTCATTACCGTATTCCCCCAAGTTCAAATTCCAATCGGCTATAGATGACCAGTCGTCTTTAAAAACACACTCTTACACCTCTCAGCACTTTTCAGCCCCGCCAAACACGGGGCCAATTTTTACGCTCTACAGAGGGTATTATTGTGGGTATAGAGACGAGTTCTGGTCGGCCAGCACGTCAGTCGGCGTTTACTTGTCCGACGACGATAGGCAAGAGCGCGAGAAAGGCGTCCAGCGGCTCGCGGCATTTGGCGGCCTTCATCCGCATGACCGTGCCCTCCCAGGCATTGAACAGATACTCCGCCAGAACCGACGAAGGCTGCGGGCTATTCAGGCTGCCCTGCCGGCGCGCCTCTTCCAGCACGGCCTCGATCGCCTCGGTGTTGTTACGCAAAAGCTGGCGCACCTTCAGGCGAATGACCTCGCTGGAGTCCGACATTTCCTGGCACATGTTGCCGATGAAACAGCCTCCGGTGACCCCGCTATCGCAGGCGCCGGTGTAGTCCCGGAAATACCGGGTCAAGCGCTCCAGTGGTGGCAAGCTGGTATCCTCCAGCAACGCCCGACTCTCCTGGTTGCGCGCCTCGGTGGCCCGCTCCAGTGCTTCCAGCGCAAAATCCTCCTTGCTTTTGAAGTAGGTATAAAAAGACCCTTTCGGCACCTCGGCGGCGTCGACAATATCCTTGATACTGGTGCCGTTGTAGCCATGGGTCGCCATGACGCCCAGGCCGGCTTCCAGCAGGTGGTCTTTCTTTAACTCGCGCTTGCTCATGCCCATCAATATATGACCGGTCGTCTGGTTTTACAAGGGGATCGCTTATGGTTGTTTTCTATAAGCACCATAGGCCGGGGCATAATAGCCCGTTTTCTGTTCGTCAAAAACCCCAAAAGATCCATCACTGGGCCGAGGTCCTGAGCCGCATGAGCGGCGGCAACTGGGACTGGGGTATCCAGTCGATTTCGGGAAGTGGCGCCTCAAGCACAATCAGTCTCCGGCTCTCACCGTGTATGGCTGCCAGCTCCTCGGCGAAATGACGTTGGAACAATGCCTCCATAGAGCCGTCCTGCAATGCCCGACTCAGCCCCTGCTCCAGTCGAGCCGCCAGGGGGCCCGCTTTGGCGCTGACATGAAACACCACCGGGAAGGGATAATAGAGGTACAGATCCGGCACCAGCGCCAAGCCTTCATTCGCCGACTGGTGACTGGCCAACTCCCGGCGCGCCTCGATGATGCCCAGGGATAGGTAATCAAAGCGGCGTTGCTCCAGCATGGTGAACAGATTGCTGTAGCGACCGGTGTCGTTTACCGGATAGCCGTTGCGACGGAAAATGGCGACATCCGGCCAGCGCTGCCCCTGCCCTACCGTCAATCGCTTCAGTTGATCCTCCGAGGTCACCTCCGTCATGGCTGGCAACCGGTCCTCGCGGACGATCAATTGTCGGTAGCCCATCAGGCCACCGAGAATCGGAATCGGGATGGAGATGATCTGCGCTTCCAGCGGCCCGTCTTTATCCCGCGCTGGTGCCGCGTAGACATTGATCTGCAGCCCCTTGGCGAGCGCACGTCGCCCGCGCAGCGAACCAAAGTCCTCATCATGGCGCTTCAGGTCGTAGGTGGGGTAGTCGTTGGCGGTTTTCTCAAGAGCGAGCTGGAGTAATTCATACTCGTAGTTGAGCCGCCCCTGAGTGCTGTCCCAGAACCGGACTTTCATGACCGGCGTTTCTTCGGCCGCTGCACACCACCCGGCGTCAACACCCACGCCGATAGCCAGGAACACCACCCATGCTTTGTGAAGAAATCGCACCATTATTATCTTTCTGAACGCCAAACGATTGACCCAAAGTTAACGGATCAATGCCTACGACACAAGCCCACTCTGCAGTGACGCGACGATGAGGGGGGGGGGACTACCAGAACCGGTACGTAAGAGTGACCAGCCCCACACGCACCGAATAGCGAGGGCTTTGCTGACCACTGACAAGCAGGTTGACCACCGTATCCGGCGCCACCGCGTCGATGAAAAAGTCGGCACTCCGATAGTGCTCAACCCCATAACGGAAGCCCAGAGAGAGCGGCTCGGACCATTGGTATCGGGCGAACAGCTCCAGCCGGCTCAGGTGGGTCTTCAGGTCCGGGAAAGGCGCGGCGTTGTCCCGAGTCTCCATCTCTATCACCCCTCGTCCATAGGAGTAACCATAATCCAGGCCCACGTCCAGCCCATCAAGCAGCGCTTCGCGCTCAATGCCGACACCGACGGTATCCACCTGGTCTCGTTGGTGGCCGGTCCAGTCGGGTGTGGAAAAATTATCGCTACCGGCCTGGTCCGAGTCAATTTGCTGACGGGTCGCGAAGGCATAGAGTGACAGGTTCTCTGTCGGCCGCACCGATACATCCAGGCTCTGAGACCGGTCGCGCGCCTCCGTCAAACCAATTCGGGTATTGAAATAATCGTCCCTGGCGTAATCCAGGGAGAGGCTCAGCGTCATCCAGTCCCGTGGTAAGTAATCGACGCTGGCGCGCACCTGATCACGATCTCGCTCACCCAGATGATAGCGCCGCAACAGGGGGTTCTCACCCGGTGCGAGATCGTCCAGAGGCCGGTAGTGCTCGACAAACCGCCGGCGCTCCTGCCCGCCCTTGAGCCGAACATCGAGCGTCGGCGTCAAGGCGGCGCGGACTTCCCCCCAGTAATCGGTGGTGCTGGTCTTTTCCGTTTCCTGAAAGCTGCGCTCCATGGTTTCCCGGGATAGACCCGCCGAGACGGTGGTTCCATCCCCCGTTTTGAGATCGGCGCGCAGCTTACCGCCGGCTCGCTCAAAACTGTAGGGCCGATTGAACTGTGTAGGGGCCACCGCCAGATCCGAGCGCACCGGGGCAAATTCAGAGCGAGGGGTACGATTATCGCGATCGTCATAAAACAGTTCAGCCACCACACTCAACACCGCCCCAGGTTGGATCAGCGCGCGCACCTGGCCATTGAGCGTATCGACCCGACCGTCCAGGCTGAGCACGGGCTGGTCGACGTTCCCCACCCAGGGGTTGATGGTCGCCGGAAGAAAGGCTTCATCCTGCCGCAGACGGCCCACGGCGAGTCTGCCCGAGGTTTGCAACAGGCGGCCCGGTTGCCAGCGACCGGACAGCGTCAGTTGATGAAAATCGTTGCCGGGCTCTTGCGCCAGACGGCCGCGATCACCGCCTTCGGCCAGGGCGCTGAAGGGGTTCTCCCAGATCACCGAATCCGCATTATTGTCGAACTGCGAACCGTGATAGGCCGCCTGCAGGTACCAGCGGTCTTCCCGGTAGGAAAGCCGCGCATCCATCCGTTCGGTCACCCGATCAACTCCAATGGGCAACACGACCGCGGTATTCAGGAAACTGGCGCCCTGGAGCCTGGTGCCCTGCTGTTCGGTACGACGAAAATCAACGCTGTAATCCCAACGATCGTTGCGCCGGGCACCCGCGTTCAGGCCGTAAGTCTCGCGCTCCAGCGTCGGGAAAAAACGCTTCAGGCTCGGGTTGAGCTGGCTCATCCCCTGCGTTGTGGACGCTCGCTCCCAGTTGGCCGGCAAGGTCAACACCTGGGTGCCGGCACCGAGAAAAGGGGTCCGCGCCTGCTCCGCCACAAAGCGGGGAATCTGTTGGTATTCGAACCCGATGTCGTAGCGTCCCTGCTCACCGTACAGGAACCGCAGTTGACGTGAGTCGAGCCCCAGGTTTTTGGCCTGTGCCTCGGCATAGGTGCCCTCCCCGTTTCGCGTCCCGACATCCAGCTCACCCAACCAGTAAGGGCCGCTCTCATCCAGTCCGGTGTAATCACCAAACGTGGCGGAGCTGTCAGACACATGCCCCACCCCGGCGGTGACACGCCCCTCGCGCTGGCTCGGCTCGGGACACAAACGGCAGGCCCACTCGGCGGTGTCCGCGCTCGGCCAATAGCCTTGGGCACGGCAGTCCTGACTGCCGAGACTCATAGCCACCATAAGGCAGCCCGTCACCCAGGCAGGCGCGGCGCGGTGGCGAAGACAGACAGTTTCCATCGGTGACCTCCCGCTATCGACTCAGGTTACGGCCCGAGGGATGATTGGAGCCATGCACCTGCGAATGGCAATTGGTGCAGCTACCGCCCAGCAAAGCGGCGGACGGACGACCGTCCGGCAAGCGTTCCCCCGTTTGGGCAATACTGGGGTGACCGGCCCGGGAGTGACACTCCTGACACAACAACGGCGCCCGGCGGCGCAACAATGAGGCGTGATTGGAACCGTGAGGAACATGGCAGGAGGCACAATCCTCGGCTGCTGGTGCATGCTCCCAAAGAAAAGGCCCGCGTTTTTCCGCATGACACTCGAAGCAGGTTTCATTCAATGTCCCGCGCACCAGCATGGCGTCGTTCAGGGTGCCGTGCGGCTGATGACACTCGGTACAGGTCATCTGGCCCTGCCTCATCGGGTGGGCCGAGGCCTGGAGGCTCTGCGCCCGCTCCCGAGTGTGACAGTCAAAACACACACCCGCCTGCTCCAGCCGGTTCAGGATCGGGTCCTGCGGTGTGTGTACCGAATGACAGCTCGTGCAGGTGAGCCCCTGACGCTCGTGTACACTGCCCTGCCAATGGTTGCGCGCCTGTGACTGATGACAGCTCAGGCAAATGGCCACCTCCTGTTCGCGGTTGACGCTTCCCTGATGAGCAAACGCCAAAGGAGCGGGCCGCTCCTGCCCCGGACGCAGCCTGCCCGCATGGTCGCCCCCCGGACCGTGACAACTCTCGCACTGCTGTTGGGCGAATGGCGTTCCCGGATCGCTGGCCACCGCATGGGGCGTACTGAAAATACCCTCCACGCTGTCGCCGCTATGGCAACGCAGACAGGTATCGGCCCCCTGTTCGGAAAACGCTGGCAGCGCCTCATGAATATCGGTCTGGGCCAAGGCCCCGCCTGTCAGCAGCGCCCCCAAGGCAACCAGAGCCATCGTTGCTTTAGCGTAAACCATGAACACGTTCTACGTCGGCAATTTGGCCAGGCCCGTGACACACCGAACAGGTCTCGGTCACTGCGGCGTCCAGTACGTTTTGGGTCTGATCGAACACACCCCCGTTGAGTATCATATGGGTCTGCGCCAGGTCATTCGTGTGGCAGGAGCCACAGGCGGCGCTCGCCTCCGATACTTTCAGGTGAACGGATGGGTCAGCGGGATTCCCCTCGGTCAGTAGAGTGGTGCCCAGCACAGTGACCGGCAGTGGTAACTGATAACCATCGTCCGTGTGGCAGGCCAGGCAATCACCCGCGCTGCGTGGGTAACGCACTTCACTGAAATCGTGGGCCGTATTGCCAAAACCATAGGCCACATAGGGTTCATCCCGAACCTCGGCCCCGTGAATGGCGTGAATCATATACTTCAAATGCACCGACTGTTCGGGTAAGCCGTCCAGTAAGGAAATACCTTCAACCACCGTATCCCCCGCGCGCCGGGCCAGGTCCGTGGTGTTGGGGTTGTGGCAGATTGCACAGAGCTGCACTTCGTCGGTTCGCTGGTTGCCGTGAAAGGCCAGGGCATCGTTACGGCCATGACAGGCCTGGCACTTTTGCGTTTCCACCACTTGACGGCGCGGAACCGGTTCGGCGTCGGTAATGGCAAAGTATTTCACCGCCCCGGTAATAGGAATCTGGAAGCCCTCGTCCGGATCAACGGCCCGACCTTCCATACCCACCACACCGGAACCGGTGGCATCTCCGGGCAAGGCGCCAGTTGCCGAAATGGTAAAGGTACCGTCGTTATTGTCCGTCGCATTCTGATTCACATTTGCCACCGACAGGCCCGCCGCCGGTCCATGCACATAATCCCGGGTATCCCAGCCGATACGGATCGACAGACTCGCCCCCGGGCCAAACAGTGGATCTTCCAGAATATCGTAAGGCGCGTCTTCATTGGTGGGGTCGGTAACCGAAAAGGTTACCGTCGGGGTTTCATTCTGACCGGTGGCAATCACCTCCAACAGGTTGAAGTGAAACCGCTGCGCCGCAACCTGTCCCGGTATGGCATGACTGGCCAGCACATCCCCCGCAAACCCGCCCGGCTTATGGCAGATGGTGCACTCGCTGTTGTTCGTGGCCGGATGGCCCACGCCCGCCACAAAATCAATATCGTCATGGCAGGACCCGCAGGCTTCCATACTAGGCTTTTCGACAATTTGGAGCGCCTGTGGCGTCGTCTCATCGTCCGGATCATGACAGGTCAGGCAATTGCGCGGGTCCTGAGGATGGACCACATAGGAAAAATTGTTCGTTGAGTTCCGAAACCCCCAAAGAATGTAGTCTTCGCCACTCTGCACACTCGGCAGTCGTTCACCCATATGGATTTTATGAATCATCTCGCGAAAATCCAGGGAGTGGCCACTCTGGGCATCAACGCTTCCGGGGTTGTGGCAAGTCACGCAGTAATCGACATCGACCCGACCGCCACCGTGCATCGCCAGGTCCTGTCCGTGACAACGGTTGCAGGATGCCTGGGAAACGATTTTTCGATGGTCAATGCCCTGCTCCGGGATCAAACCGGTGGAGGGCTGAAAGGTATACACCGCATTGGCCGCTGGTAGGGACTCACCCCGAAAACTACCGCCCACCTGCAGAGCCACCCGGTGCGTCAGCTCCGGCTCATACTCGACCGCCAGCGGCGCGCTGACCGTGCTCAGATCCGTGTCGAAGGTGTAGCGGTAACGGCCATCGCCATGACTGACCAGAGCACCCTCGCTGCTACTTTCGGTAGTGGCCTGAATGACCGTCTCGGTGCCGGGCCAAGGGCCTGTCCCGGGTTCTTCCTCCCGGTTGAAGTAACTTTGCCAGGCACTGCTGTTACCCTCTGCGCCGGGCACCAGTTTGGCAACGGTGAAGTTGAGTTGTTCCAGATAGGAAAAAGGATAACCGTCCTGATCCAGCACCAGAAAGTCGACGACGACCGAGTCGTCAATGGTGACCTCGGTAATAGTAACCTGCAGCGCCGTGGGAACCGGTCCTGCGCCACCGCCGCCCGTTGGACCCGGCTCGCCCGGAGGACCTGAAGGGCCCGGGGGACCGGCCGCCCCCGTAGGACCAGAGTCGCCGTCACACCCGAGCAAACCAAACAACAAAGCACCCGCCATCAAACTCCAGAAACGAGCGCACCAAAACGGGTTCGAATTCATGATCCTTCCCCCTGTGTTGATCCCAATAGAGCTCTGGCAACGCTCAACCAAAGACGGACCAGCGCTTACTGACACAGCGTATCCCTACACAATGTACCCTCTGGCTGCGTAGTTTATTGACACAGATCAAGCCATAAACCAATTCCGTCAAAAACGCTGCGGAATTCCGACGACACCGCCCGGTATGTGTTATTGGTTATAGAACATTTTCAGTGATTTCGCGCCGTACCGATCGACGAAGACTTCATTTATTGGAGGTCAACATGAACCAATCACATCGCGCGGTGCGCGGACCGGGTCGCGTTCTGTTCGGGTTGCTGGCGGCGGCATTACTCGCAAGCACACCACTGGCGAATGCCGAAACGCCGAGCCAGTTGCAAAACTGTGTCGGCTGTCATGGTGAAAATGGCATAAGCAAGAACAGTGATATACCCATTATCGCAGGCGCCTCGGCATTCTTTCTGGAAAACCAGCTCTTTCTGTTCCGTGATGAGGGACGCCCCTGTGCGGGTGAGCTGTTCAGTCAGCAGGAAGACCCCCCGGCAGACAACCACTGCGCTCTCGCGACCGACTGGTCCGACGCCGACATAGCCGCACTCGCCGGTTACTTTTCCGAACTCCCCCACCATAGCGCCGAACAATCCGTCGATGCGGCCTTGGCACAAACCGGCAAAGCTATCCATGAACGCAGTTGCGATCGCTGCCACGCCGAAGGCGGTAGCCTGGCGCTGGATGACGCGGGTATCCTCGCCGGCCAATGGCGGCCTTATCTGATTCGCACACTGAAAAGCTTTCGGGCGGAGGAACGCTGGCAGGAAGAAAAAATGGCCGAAGCCACAGCCACTCTCTCGGATGACGACATCAAAGCGCTGGCCGAGTATTACGTCAGTGTGGGCCAATAGCGGGGAGTCACACCATGAGCGAAAACGACGAGCCTCCACCACCCGAGCCGAGCAAACGCAAACCGTTTGGCCGCTGGCTATGGGCCCGCCCCCAACGCTGGTTTCTGTTTGGCATTCCCGCCGGCGGATTTCTGGCGTTTGTGATCGGCATCGGTTTTTGGATCAGTTTTGACACCACCGTCAAAGCCACCAACACCCTGGAATTCTGTACCTCCTGCCACAGCATGCAACAATTCGTGTTCACGGAGTACCAGAACAGCAGCCATTACAACAATCGCAGCGGAGTAAGAGTTGTTTGTGCGGATTGCCATGTGCCAGAGGCGTTCTTTCCGAAAATGGCCGCCAAAATGAAAGCGACCGTGGTCGAGCTACCCTCGCACTTTATGGGCCGCATTGACACCGAAGAGGAGTTCAACGCGCACAAACCCGCCATGGCCGAGCGCGTTTGGGCACGCATGCGGGCAACGGATTCGCGCGAATGCCGGAGTTGCCATAGCTACGACGCCATGGCCGAGACCTTACAGAACCGACAGGCGGTGCGCCGTCATTCATTGGAGTATCGGGAAGCCACCGGCCGCACCTGCATCGACTGCCACCAGGGCATTGCCCACAGCCTGCCCTAAAAATCAAAGAATCAAAGGGGTCAGAGTCGTTTGGTCCATTAGATCAAACGACTCTGACCCCTTTGATTTTTAGCGTGCGAAGACCACCGTCTTGCTGCCGTTGAGCAACACCCGGTGCTCGGCGTGCCAGCGCACCGCGCGGTTGAGCACTACCGCTTCAATGTCCCGGCCGATTTCCGCCATTTCCTCGGGCAAGTTCACATGGGAGACGCGCTCCACGGACTGCTCAATGATCGGGCCTTCGTCGAGGTCCGCGGTCACGAAGTGGGCGGTGGCGCCAATCAGTTTGACCCCACGCTCGTAGGCCTGATGGTAAGGCTTGGCACCCTTGAAGCCGGGCAGGAAGGAATGGTGAATATTGATGGCCTTGCCATTGAGTTTGCGGCACAGGTCATCGGAGAGAATCTGCATGTAGCGGGCCAGCACCAGGCACTCGACCTCATGCGCCTCGATCAGGGACCAGATCTGCGCTTCCTGCTCGGCCTTGGTATCGGGGGTCACTGGCAGATAGTGGAACGGTAACTCGTACCACTCGGTCAGGTCCCGCATCACTTCATGGTTGGATACCACCCCGACGATATCGATGGGCAGGGAGCCGTTCTTCCAGTTGTTGAGCAGGCTGTTCAGGCAGTGGCCCCACTGGGACACCGCGATCAGTACCTTGGGCTTGCAGTCCACATCGTAAATCGCCCAATCCATGCCGTACTTGTCGCCCACCGGCTGGAACAGCTCGCGGATCGCGGGCAGCTCATAGCCCTGGGGGCACTCGAACACCGTGCGCATAAAGAAGCGCCGCTGGGTCACATCCTCAAACTGGGAGGACTCGCGGATATTGAAGCCGCGCTGGGCAAACAGACTGGCCACCGCCGCCACAAGGCCCTGGGCATCCTGACAACTGAAGGTAAGTACTACTTCCCGCACACCGGCCATGGAACAATTCCTGATATCGAATAGAGAGTGAACAATAGATGAAAGGCTGCAAGACTACTGGATTGCGGACAAGGGGCTCAAGTGCTTTATGGCGTGACCGGGGTAGTGCCAGCCAACGGCAGAACGAACACCAGTACAATCGGCAGAACCACAAACGCCAACAGCGTGGACATCAGTACCATCGCGGCCACTTCCTGAGGGGCACGGTCATAGCGTAGCGCCAGCAGGTAATTGAAGATGGCGACCGGCATGGCGCCCTGGAGCACCGCTACCCCGAGCGCCTCACCCTCCAGCCCGATCAGCCGCGCGGCCAGATAGGCGAGCGCCAGGCCGCCCAACACCCGCAAGGTACTGAAAGCCAGACTGAGCCGCCAGGCCACCAGTTTCAGGCGCGCAAGGGAAACCCCCAGGGTCAGAATCATCAGCGGTATGGCAAAGCCCCCCATCAGATCCACCGTATTGGCCAGCCACAGCGGCAACGTGGTATCGGTCAGCAACAGCGCCACCGCCAACACCATGGCATAGAGCACCGGCTGGCGCCCCAGCGCCTTGAGTCGTGCGCCCAGTCCCTCGGCGCGGGACACCATCATGATGCCCACGGTAAAGGTACTGAGAGTCATCACCATAAACGCGGCCAGCGCCAGGGCCAGCCCGGTATCGCCAAAGGCGAACAGGCACAACGGCAGACCCAGGTTGCCGTTGTTGGGGAACATCAGAGAGGGAATATAGTGGACCGGCGGCAGCTTCAGCCAGCGGGTCAGCAGATAACCGATCACGCCCATGCTCAGAATCACCACGGCCGCCGCCAGGGCCACGCCACCCATAATGCTCGGTTCCACCTCGACCCGCGCCATGACCGAGACAATCAGGCAGGGGGTGGCGATGTTCATCACCGCGCGGGAGACAAACTCGGATGGGTAGTCGGCACCGGAGCGCACCCAGCCGTAGCCGATAGCGGTTCCGATAAACAGCGGGGCCATAATGGCCGCTAATTCCGCGAACATGTCGCTCCTAATGTCGCGTGGTAGTCAGGACGGTCAACCCCCATTGTACCGGAATGCGAGCGACACACTAGCGCAAAAAGGCCGCTATGTTATTTTTGGCGATAACAGCCAAAGCCGGTAGAATAAAAAAATCTATTCAGCCCATATTGGCCAACTTTACACCACTTTCAGGGTACCCCTCCCTGAGGACGCGGCCCGCAGGATAGTGATCACTGACCTGACGATTTACACACATTTTATCCACAGGCCGTCCCCGTTTTTGTCCGCTTGCATTCCCGCCCAAAGCGCATTATCTTGTAGCGCATTCACCCGGCACCCCTATATATAGGGTTTTCCAATACCCCGCCCCAACGCTTCACGCTTGCGCGGTACCGGGTTATCCAGTTTCACCAAACACCCGTCACCTGCCCAGGGTGACCGCTTACAGTCACGGAATTCAGATCGCTCGCGGAGACGTCCATGCACACAGAAACCGACTCACAGAACACCACCACCGGCTCCCAGCCCCACACGGAAGGCTCATCGCAGCAGCGCAGCGCCTCCAACCTCTCGGCCACCGCGCCGGGCCAGGTTCGGGTCATCAAGCGCAACGGCACCGTGGTCCCTTACGACCCCAGCAAAATCGCTGTGGCCATGACCAAGGCCTTTCTGGCCGTGGAAGGTGGTACCGCCGCCGCCTCGCGCCGGGTGCGCGAGACCGTGGAAAACCTGACCGGTCAGATCACTGCCACCTTCAAGCGGCGCATGCCCTCCGGCGGCACCATTCACATTGAAGAAGTACAGGATCAGGTCGAACTGGTACTGATGCGCTCCGGTGAGCACAAAATCGCCCGGGACTACGTTCTCTACCGCGAAGAGCACGCCCGCCTGCGCGCCGAGAAGCAGCCGGCCGCCAGCGCCGACACCCAGGCCGAAGACCCGGAATACCCCACCATCGAAGTCACCCTGGACGACGGCAGCAAGGCTCCGCTGGACACCCAGCGCCTGCGCACCATCGTGCGTGAAGCCTGCGCTGGCCTGACCGACGTGAGCGAAAAAGCCATTCTCGATGAGGCCATGCGCAACCTCTATAACGGCGTGAGCCTGCGCGATGTGAACACCTCCCTGGTGATCACCGCCCGCACCCTGGTGGAAAAAGAACCCAACTACACCTACGCCACCGCCCGCCTGCTGCTGGACAAGCTGCGCGCCGAGGCGCTGAGCTTCCTGGGCGTGGCCGACTTCGCCACCCAGGCGGAAATGGAAACCTACTACGCCCAGGCCCTACCCGCCTATATTCAGAAAGGCGTCGAGCTGGAGCTGCTGGCCCCGGAGCTGCTGAGCTTCGACCTGGAAAAGCTGGGCAAGGCGATCATCGCCGAGCGCGACCTGCAGTTCACCTACCTGGGCCTGCAGACCCTGTATGACCGCTATTTCATTCACAGCAACGATGTGCGCATCGAGCTGCCCCAAGTGTTCTTCATGCGCGTGGCCATGGGCCTGGCCGTGGAAGAAGACAACCGCGAAGAGCGCGCCATCGAGTTCTACAAGCTGCTCAGCTCGTTCGACTACATGAGCTCCACCCCGACCCTGTTCAACGCCGGCACCCTGCGCCCGCAGCTGTCCTCCTGCTACCTGACCACGGTACCGGACGACCTGCACGGCATTTACGGCGCGATTCAGGACAACGCCATGCTGAGCAAATTCGCCGGTGGCCTGGGTAACGACTGGACGCCCGTGCGCTCCCTGGGCGCCTACATCAAAGGCACCAACGGCCGCTCCCAGGGCGTGGTGCCCTTCCTGAAGGTTGCCAACGACACCGCCGTGGCGGTGAACCAGGGCGGCAAGCGCAAAGGCGCCGTCTGTGCCTACCTGGAAACCTGGCACCTGGACATCGAAGAATTTGTCGAGCTGCGCAAGAACACCGGTGACGACCGCCGCCGTACCCACGACATGAACACCGCCAACTGGGTACCGGACCTGTTCATGAAGCGCGTGTTTGACGATGAAGAGTGGACCCTGTTCTCCCCGAACGACGTGCCGGACCTGCACGACCTGTACGGCAAAACCTTCGAGAAGCGCTACAACGAATACGAGCGCATGTGCGAAACCGGCGAAATGCGCCTGTACAAGAAAGTGCGCGCCCTGGACCTGTGGCGCAAGATGCTGGGCATGCTGTTTGAAACCGGCCACCCCTGGATCACCTTCAAGGACGCCTGCAACCTGCGCAGCCCGCAGCAGCACGCCGGTGTGGTGCACTCCTCCAACCTGTGCACCGAGATCACCCTGAACACCAAGGCGAATGAAGAAATTGCCGTGTGTAACCTGGGTTCCGTGAACCTGGCCCAGCACATCGTCGACGGCAAGCTCGACCATGACAAACTGGCGAAGACCGTCAAAACCGCCATTCGCATGCTCGATAACGTCATCGACATCAACTACTACTCCGTGGACAGCGCGCGCAACTCCAACCTGCGCCACCGCCCGATCGGCCTGGGCCTGATGGGCTTCCAGGACGCGCTGTACCGTCAGCGCCTGGCTTACGGCTCCGATGAAGCGGTGCAGTTTGCCGATATCTCCATGGAAGCAATCAGTTACCACGCGATCAAGGCCTCCTGCGAACTGGCCAAAGAGCGCGGTCGCTACGCCACCTTCGAAGGCTCACTGTGGAGCCAGGGCATCATGCCCATCGACTCCATTCAGAAGCTGGCCGAAGAGCGCGGCGAGAAGTACATCGAAATGGACCTGAGCCAGACCCTGGACTGGGACAGCCTGCGTGAGGAAGTGAAGGCCAACGGCATGCGTAACTCCAACGTCATGGCCATTGCCCCGACCGCCACCATCGCCAACATCACCGGCGTGAGCCAGTCCATCGAACCCACGTACCAGAACCTGTACGTGAAATCGAACCTGTCCGGCGAATTCACCGTCGTGAACCCCTACCTGGTGCACGACCTGAAAGCGCGCGGCCTGTGGGACAACGTGATGGTCAACGACCTGAAATACTACGAAGGCACCGTACAGCCCATCGACCGCGTACCGGACGACCTGAAAGCACTGTACGCCACCGCCTTCGAAGTGGAACCCAAGTGGATCGTGGACGCCGCCAGCCGCCGCCAGAAGTGGATCGACCAGGCCCAGAGCCTGAACCTCTACATCGCCGGCGCCAACGGCAAAAAGCTGGACATCACCTACCGAATGGCATGGTTCCGTGGCCTGAAAACCACCTACTACCTGCGTGCCCTGGCCGCCAGCACCACAGAGAAGTCCACTATTACGACCGGCAGCCACAACGCCGTATCCGCCAGTGGTGGCGGCGGTGTAGCCGCCGCGGGTGCCAGTGCAGCCGCCCCCGCCAGCAATGGCGAAGCCGCCCCGGTCCCCAAGGCCTGCTCCCTGGACGACCCGGACTGCGAAGCCTGCCAGTAACGGTAATGACCGACGCGGGGCTTGGGACCGACCGATACTCGCTCCCAAGTCCCGCGTAGGGCGGATAAGGCCAAAGGCCGCATCCGCCGTAACCAAACCAAACGCGGCACCAAACGCCGTAACCAAAACTTAAACGTAGGGTGGAGCCAAGCGCAGCGTTATAAAGACGCATCCACCACTGACAAAACCAAACAACAGAGGAAAGCGCCATGCTAAGTTGGGACGATTTCGACGCCGCAGAAGAAACCCCGCAAAAAGCCAAACCGGCCCCGCAACCCGCGCGCGCCCCGGAACCCGAGCCCAAGGTCCAGGAACCGGCCGCCAGCTACGACAGCGCCCCGGCCCAAGCCGCGGCCGCCGCTGAAGCCACCCAGAGCAATGGCAAGGTCTCCGACGCCGTCGCCGAAGCTCGCGAGTCATTGGAACACCTGGACGTCGCCCCCGGCCTCGAAGAACTGGAAATGGGCGCCTCGCGCATCGAAGTTGACGACAAAATGATGATCAACTGCCGCGCCGACCTCAACCAGCTCGTGCCCTTCAAGTACGACTGGGCCTGGCAGAAATACCTGGACGGCTGCGCCAACCACTGGATGCCCCAGGAAGTGAACATGACCGCGGACATCGCCCTGTGGAAAAGTCGCGACGGCCTGACCGAAGACGAGCGTCGCATCATCATGCGCAGCCTGGGCTACTTCTCCACCGCCGACTCCCTGGTCGCCAACAACCTGGTGCTGGCCATCTACCGCCTGATCACCAACCCCGAGTGCCGCCAGTACATCCTGCGTCAGGCGTTTGAAGAAGCCATTCACACCCACGCCTACCAGTACTGCATCGAGTCCCTGGGCATGGACGAAGCGGAAGTGTTCAACATGTACCGCGAGCTGCCCTCCGTGGCCGCCAAAGCCGCCTGGAGCCTCAAGCACACCCAGACCCTGGGCGACCCCACCTTCAACACCGGCACCCCGGAAGCCGACCAGGAACTGCTGCGCAACCTGGTGGCCTTCTACGCCGTGACCGAAGGCATCTTCTTCTACTGCGGCTTCAGCCAGATCCTGTCCATGGGCCGTCGCAATAAAATGACCGGCGTGGCCGAGCAGTTCCAGTACATCCTGCGCGATGAGTCCATGCACCTGAACTTCGGCATCGACGTCATCAACCAGATTAAACTGGAAAACCCGCACCTCTGGACGCCGGAATTCCAGAAAGAAGTCACCCAGATGATCCTGGAAGGCACCGAACTGGAAATCGCCTACGCCCGCGACACCATGCCCCGTGGCGTACTGGGCATGAACGCCGGCATGATGGAAGAGTACCTACACTTCATCGCCAACCGCCGCCTCGCGCAGCTCGGCCTGAAAGAGCAGTACCCCGGCGCCCAGAACCCCTTCCCCTGGATGAGCGAAATCATGGACCTGCGCAAAGAGAAGAACTTCTTTGAAACGCGCGTGACCGAGTATCAGGTGGGGGGTGCGTTGAGCTGGGACTAAGTCTCGCTCAGCACCAAGAACGAACCCCCGAAACACGGGCCAAGGAGGGCCATTCCAGCATGAAACGAACCACAACCGTGGCGCCCTCCCCGAGTGAGCTTCCCGCTCGCAGTACTCCCCAGCATTGGACGCCCCCCGCTACGAAAGCAGAGGATAGATAGCAGGAAGATGACAGTAGTGATAGCCTCAAATATCTCTTGAACAGCGAGCTCTTGACGGAAGAAAGAGCCGGGAGAGGAGCCAGATCGGAAAAATCGAGAATCGACGGACTGATTTGCTCTCTCTGGGACAGACTGCAAGTCAAAGCACTTAAACGCGCCAAGTCGACGTAATTAAACTTGTCACTTTGCCGTTGAGTACAATGCTATGCACTAATTCGAGACCAAACATGAGACTTCGCTTAACGATACAGAAAGAGATTGAAGACGTCCTAGATCGCACATGCTTTACTGCAGAGGATTTCCAGTGCTATTTTGGAGACGATGAGCTTGATGACTTAATCCGGATCACGTTTGTTCACGATGAATCGTACTTTTTAAAAATTGGCACAGTGCACAACAAATTTTTAGTTGAGATGGCGCCTGGTGAAATATCTGAAATAGAAACGATTTACGTCAGCTCTCTTGACGAGGCCTTTTCCAACATACCAATGTGGGCAAGTGAGCTCAGAAGTGAACTAAAAGCTGGGTTATCTCTAGGAAAACAAGTAGATGAGTTAAGGGAGATTATATCAGAGCAGCTGGGGAGTCAGACTGAAGATGAGGAGTTTACTGTTGAAGAGATCAACAATCTAAGGTCCAAATTTTCCGACTTAGAAAAGCGAGTCCGCCAGCTTGAAAAAGACCAAGTTATTACGCCGTCCCAGCTAGAAAATTTCGAGAGCGGTATAGAGCAAGTGTCGGAAGATCTCGAGTACTATCCAAAAAGTACTTGGCTAAGAACTGCTCCCAACAAAATAGCCAAGCTCGTTGTACAAATTGGAAAATCTAAGGAGGGAAGAAAAGTTTTGTCAGATGGTGCTAGGAAGCTTCTAGGGCTCGACTAGGTAAAGATAGCTCAGAAGGGAACAACAATCGCAAGCAGGTTCGCCAATAAAAGTAGGAGTTCTCAATGGAGCTTAAAGACTTCGTCGCCGCTACCTTATGTGAAATTCAAGAAGGCGTTCAAAAAGCAATCAATGACACGCAAGAGAATGATATCAATGGAGTCATTAACCCCTGTTGGGGAGGATCGCATCGAATCAATCGGGATATGATAGAGAAGGTAAACTTTGATATTGCGGTTACGATCGACGATCAGGCTACCAGCGGCATAAAAGGTGGGATAAAAGTAGTCGGAATTTCTCTCGGCGGTGAAGATGGAGAAACATCGCGAACTAGCAAAGTAAGTCGAATTCAATTTTCCATTCCAGTAATTCCTCCTGTCACTACGGTAAATGGCTAAGGTGCATAACGGAGCCGTCAACGCGGACGCATTTTCCGTTCGCAGCGCTCATTAAAAATGCGCTGGTTACGGCAGGCGCTAGAATTATTGTGAATCATGTGAATGGATCAATGGGGTCAGAGTCATTGATTTTCACTTTTTTAGAGTATCCGACTGACCCTCACAATTCGCCGCTGGTAATTTTTACCACTATCTGAAGCCCATTAGAGAGTTATAGTCAGATGGATTGGATTGAGATAGCTCCTTCCGCATTATCATCAATTGCAGCTCTCGCTGCCGCAATCGCTGCTTTTGGATCGTTAAAGGTAAGCCGAGAGTCAAAGCTAATCGCAGAGAAGTCAGCCCTGGCAGCTCATCATGGCTCTGCAGCAACTCTACTTTCCGAGACACTGAAAACAACCACCAAAAACCTACAACCCTTAAATGAACAGGCTCTTGGCGCCTGGACAATATGGCCCCGAGAAATTGAAAGGTATGATCACCGGCCGTCAGGGGGAAAGGATCCGCGCCCCCTGAGGCACGTATTAGTGAATGCTAGCGAAATGCTCGAAAGACACGGCTCTGCTCACAGAAGAGGCTACAAGTGTACAAGAGGGAGGATTTTTTCTGTTATAAGTAACGGCATGGGCGAAATATCTGAAAGTGAATATAACGGATTTTTGAGGAAAGCAGACTGTTCTCCCGATCAATTCGAAAACATTTTCGGACAACCTAGATTAGACAGGCCAATTACATCTGCCTCAGCTTTCAGGTGGTGCTATTACCAGTTGATTCGCCGAGTTGAAATTAATGACTGGCGCACAACTTGGAACACAGCTTGGATAACCAATGGGTGGCTTAAAAAATACTGCGATGCCCACCAGATGGTCAAGCCGGTCGTAAAGTCAGCCTTAGACTCATTGGATTCAGAGCGGAAAAAACTGGAACACAGTGTTTTTCCGCTTGAAGCTAACCCTGCCTTACTAAAGAAATACGATCAAGCCATGAGTATCCTAGAGGAACTCCTTGATTTTGGAGACCTCGACATTATCGAGCACTATACTAAAGACGCTCATGATTCCGACCTCGTCCCTTTAGTTCTATACACAATGGGTGTGGCATGCTTGACTAACCGCGCCATCGAAACCTTAGAACATGATATTCAGAGCTCATAGAGAGTGTAAATTAAGGCAGGAACACTGATACTCTTAATAAATTCAATGGAACAAATTCCTTGTTATCCAAATCCGCTCATAACGAGCACTCTCCCCTCAGAGAATTGACGATCTCCAGAAGAACCATTGGAAAATCTGGCATATTAGGCCACAATTGAGGTGAAACCGCTTTCTTGACTGACCAACAAACAGAAAATTCTATAATTTTCAATAAGTTAATGGAGTGTTAATCACGCAGCAGCTTCGCTGCGCAAAGCAAATTGCCACAATTCCCCATTTCCAAAAATACATTTGAGGGACCAAAATGAAACTTCAACAAGTACTTTCCTCGCTTAACCAGATTGAAAAATCTAAATTTATCAACAATTTAGACAAACTTTGCTCCGTCGCCGAGTCAGGGAACGAACACGTCACCAAGACGCTAGAAAAGATTAACCGGCAAATCAAGGAAGCCTCAGGCAGCGAGATCACTCAGCTTTTTCAAGTAGTGTCCAGCGAATACAAGCGATCGGTAAAGGAACAGCTGTCGCTGTCCGGAGCTTCGGTGGCATTACTAGTCAATATACTGACTCGCGATGGCAACTGTGTAGCTCGTACCGCCTGGATCGAGCAGCTATACGCTCGAGAATGCGACCTTTTGGAGCGAACCTCTCAGCAAATTACGGCAGACATTGAAAATGCCTCATCCGAGGGGTTTGAGCGGCCACAACGGCTGAAGATCTTCAAAGAGTGCCTGGAAGTGGCCTACAACAATGATTCAAGAATAAACCGGCAACCACACATCTCTGATGATGAGCGAAGCATTCTGAACAAGCTCTCCTACCACCTCAAGATATCCCATGACGAAGCCGCCGCAATTGAGCACCTCTCAAATCCGGTTAAAGCGGGAAAAGAGACTGTTGGCGAATGCTTGCAAGTGCTTCGGGAAATGGGCGTTATCTTTATCAACAAGAAAAGTTCTGAGGTACTGGTTCCAGACGAAATTGTCAGAATATTAAACGAAGCTCAGGGCAAAGAGCTTGCTGACAAACATGCCTTAAGAATACTTAGAACCCTTTCCGATGCAGAGCTATCGAACATACTTAAAAGCTATGGCCAGAAGATAAGAGGAGTTGATCGCCCCGAGAAAATACGAACGATCATGCACTGCGCGACCAGCGTACGAGACATCCTGACAACCGACTTGTTTGACAAAGAGGTTAATGTCAGCAAAAGGAAGGACCGACTCAAGGAATTGATGAACGACCTGGCGATAGACTCTGATCGCTTGGGAACCACGTTAGACGACAGGATTGGCGTCATTTTCGAAAATCTGAACCAATCAATTGACAGCGAACTTAATGCCATTAGCGTTATCAGCTATAAAGAGATGTACTCAGCTCTGGAGGAGCGGTTTTCAGGGATCGAACCTATAGGAGAACGCGAAAGCCTCAGTGAACGTCTAAAGAGGGAGTTTGAGTTAGAGGACAACGAGGAGATCACCATTGAGCGGCTAAGAGCTTTATCCATCACTCCGCACGACGTGCTTTACATTCTTTCAAACGATGAAGTGAAGCAAATCCGAAACTCTCTGGAACTCTCCAACAGAGGGAACCCTAGGCTTGCTATTCTAGAGGCATTCGCCAACGCCAACGACAAGCTAATAGAGAATTATGGCGCTCTTGCGAGAAGAGACTTGGCCAAACTGAAGTCAGTCGGCATAGAAATAACTGAGGCTGAAATCGGGGTTAAGTTCGAGGAGGCAACCAGGACGATCTTTGAGGATTTGGACCTCGTTGTTGACGAAGACTTGAGAGCCAGGATCAATACTGCGAAAGACAAGGCCGATATCATTATTTCAATCAGCGATGACGACGTTATTATTGGAGAAGCGAAGACCTGTAAAAATGGAGACTTCGCCAAGTACTCGACGGCCTCCAGACAGGTAAAAGCATACGCCAGCCGTTGCGAGAGCCAAGGAGCACGAGTAGCTCAGATTCTGATTGTAGCGCCAAGCTTTTCCGATGACTTTATCGAGTCCGCAGAAATGGATACGGAAGTAAACATATCGCTACTGACTGCTGATGGGCTTAAACAAATATACGATGCCTATAAAACCAAGAAGAAGCCAAACTTCTCTCCCAAGCTATTTACAAAAGGCGGTTTGCTTAAAGCAGAGCTTATTGCGAGAAACCTTTGATTCAGAAGAGCAGATAAAGAACCGGAATCTGGCCACTCAAGTAGGCTCAACGCGATAGCGAATTATGAATAAGGCATGCCCAGTCGTATTGCGAAGCAGAAACAGCCAGCCGGAAGTTTTGGTGTTTAGGCACCCACTGGCTGGAATCCAACTGGTCAAGGGAACCATTGAACCCGGTGAATCCAGCCTATCGGCGTCGGAGCGGGAGTTAAAGGAGGAAGCTGGAATCACACTAAAAGCGGCGTATCCACTGCTAGAGTGGCAGAGAAGTACTGATGAGCCCATATGGAGTATCTGGATGATGGAATCAGGGGATCACCTGCCTGACCACTGGGATCATTACTGTGAAGATGATGGCGGCCATTTGTTTCAGTACTTCTGGCATCCATTATCGCAACTCCCAGACTCAGACTGGCATCCTGTTTTTACCGACGCTTTGGCTGCAATCAGAAAATCGCTTACTATGAGGTTGACCCATGCATAAAGGTAGCTGTTTATGCGGGGCAGTCGTATTTGAGCTTCTATCGGAGTCCAAAGCTTTATCACACTGCCATTGCAGAATGTGCCAGAAACAGCATGGCGCGGCTTTTGCCACTTATGCAAGCCTGCCAAAGGCGCATCTAAACTATGTGTCTGGTCAAGAACAACTGACCTGCTACAACTCATCGGAGAGCATTACCAGAAAGTTTTGTGGTATATGTGGCTCCAACATTGAATGGGCTGGCAGCGAAGCATTTCCGGATTGGGTCTCAATAGCAGCGGCTACGCTTGATACATCATTTCTGCCAAGGTCGATTAAAGAAATTCATCTGGAGTCAAAAGCATGTTGGCTAGACGGCAGTTAGCGGAGCCGCGCAAGGTTTCGGAACGCGAATCGCACTTATTTGGGTTTAAGCTAACACCAATAGCTAACGATGGGCGGTTTGTCAGAATTTCTCTCCTCAGCCTTATCGTAGCGCTAGTCTGCTCGTGCAGTGACCAAGTGTCGTCGCACTACTCCACCTTCTCTGAAGCGAGGGAAGACAGGTTATTTGAACGTGGCTGGCTTCCCGACATCCTTCCGCAAGACACAACCAACATATCGGTGACCAACGATCTGGATTTGAGTACATCCAACGGGCAGTTTCACATACCTCCGGGGAGCCTACCCAGATTCAAGGAGAGACTACAAAAGCAGTCGGGCACGATCTACATATATAGAGAACGAGATAGCAAAGCGGTCTGGATATTCAATGTTCACTCGTCGGGTCAGGTAGAGTACCAGCTTCAACGAGGGTAGTCGTTAACAAAAGGGGGACGAAGGGAATAAAGTTTAGTCCCTCCGTCGCCTTTTACCGCCCTTTTACTCAAAGCCTGGCTGATCATGCTAGCGACTATGGTGGTCGACCTCGATCACTGACTGGCTGACCCCATCTACGATCCTGACCGTTGCCGCATCGGCTTTCATCCGCTCCACGGCTGGCCCGCCATAGCGGCCTATGCCGGCTTGGCTGGCTGGCCTAAAGCCAGGCTGATTGGCCTGAATCTGCTGATTCACAAGGCGCTGGATGGAATAGACCGTCTCTTCTGAGCCCCTAAAATATGGCCGCCACCCCCACATAGACCAGGCTTTCACCGGCTCGGATCGGCCAGAAAGAGGCGAATTTGGCCAAAATTGGCTCCTGAGGAGGCAAAACTGGGCCGCTGGTCGAAAAATCGTCATTTTCAACGAGCAAAATTCCTCCCGTTCCTGTATATTCGCTGCCTATTTTCAACCCAGTGTTCAACCCAGCTTCAGAGAGCGCTATGACTGATCTATCCCTTTACCGCAACATCGGCATCTTCGCCCACGTAGACGCCGGCAAAACCACCACCACGGAGCGTATCCTCAAGCTGACGGGTAAAATTCACAAGCTCGGCGAAGTGCACGAGGGTGAATCCACCACCGACTTCATGGAGCAGGAAGCCGAGCGCGGCATCACCATCCAGTCGGCCGCCGTCAGCTGCTTCTGGAAGGGGCACCGCTTCAACGTCATCGACACCCCCGGGCACGTTGACTTCACCGTAGAGGTTTACCGTTCATTGAAGGTACTCGACGGCGGTATCGGCGTGTTCTGTGGCTCTGGCGGCGTGGAGCCCCAGTCCGAGACCAACTGGCGTTATGCGAACGAATCCAAGGTCTCGCGCCTGATCTTCGTCAACAAGCTGGACCGCATCGGTGCGGACTTCCTGCGCGTCACCGATCAGGTCAAGAAGGTTTTGGGCGCCAAGCCGCTGATCATGACCCTGCCGATCGGCCGCGAAGACACCTTCTCGGGCGTGGTGGACCTGCTGACCCGCAAGGCCTACGTCTGGGATGAGACCGGCTTGCCGGAAAACTACACCATCACCGATGTACCCGCCGATATGGTGGATGACGTCGAGATGTACCGCGACCAGTTGATTGAAAACGCCGTCGAGATGGACGACGACCTGATGATGGCCTACATGGAAGGCGAGGAAGTCAGCGAGGAAGACATCAAGCGCTGCATCCGCAAGGGCACCCTGGAGTTGGCCTTCTTCCCCACCTACTGTGGTTCGGCCTTCAAAAACAAGGGCATGCAGCTGCTGCTGGACGCCGTTGTCGACTACTTGCCGGCGCCGCAGGAAGTTAACCCGCAGCCGCTGACCGACGAAGAAGGTAACCCGACCGGCGAGCACGCCATCGTGTCTCCCGACGAGCCGTTCCGCGCCCTGGCGTTCAAAATTATGGACGACCGTTTCGGCGCCTTGACCTTCGTTCGGATCTACTCAGGTCAACTGAACAAAGGCGACACCATCCTCAACTCCTTCACCGGCAAAACCGAGCGGGTGGGCCGGATGGTCGAGATGCAGGCCGACGAGCGTAATGAGCTGTCATTCGCCACCGCAGGCGACATTATCGCCATTGTGGGTATGAAAAACGTGCAGACCGGTCATACCCTGTGCGACCCCAAGCACCCCTGCACCCTGGAAGCCATGGTGTTCCCGGAGCCGGTCATCTCCATCTCGGTGTTCCCGAAAGACAAGGGCGCCACCGAGAAGATGGGTGTCGCCATCGGCAAGATGGTCGCCGAAGACCCCTCTTTCCGTGTCGAAACCGACGCAGACTCCGGCGAAACCATCCTCAAGGGCATGGGCGAGCTGCACTTGGATATTAAAGTGGATATCCTCAAGCGCACCTATGGGGTTGATCTGACCGTCGGCCAGCCGCAGGTGGCCTACCGCGAAACCATTACCCAGGAAATCGAGGACAGCTACACCCATAAGAAACAATCGGGTGGTTCCGGTCAGTACGGTAAGATCGACTACATCATCAAGCCGGGCGAGCCGAACACGGGTTTCACCTTCAGCTCCTCGGTTGTGGGCGGTAACGTTCCCAAGGAATTCTTCCCCGCCATCGAGAAAGGCTTCCAGTCCATGATGGGTTCTGGCCCTCTGGCCGGCTTCCCGGTGTTGGACGTGGATATTGAGCTGGTAGACGGTGCTTACCACGCCGTTGACTCCTCGGCCGTTGCGTTCGAAATTGCCGCCAAGGGCGCCTTCCGTCAGTCCATGCCGAAGGCCGGGCCGCAGTTGCTCGAGCCGGTCATGAAGGTTGACGTGTTCAGCCCGGAGGATCACGTGGGTGATGTTATTGGCGACCTGAACCGTCGTCGCGGCATGATCTCCGGTCAGGAGCCCGGCGCGACCGGCGTTCGCATTAAAGCCGATGTACCGCTTTCAGAAATGTTCGGTTACATCAGCACCCTGCGCACCATGACCTCTGGCCGCGGTCAGTTCTCCATGGAGTTCTCGCACTACGCGGCCTGCCCGGCCAACGTGGCCGAGGCCGTGATCGCCAAAGAAAAAGAGAAGGCCGCCGCCGAAAAGTAACCTCGGATTGGTGTCACTCGGAGCCCCGCCAGCGAAAGCTGGTGGGGCTTTTTTTTGGGGTATCAGAAAGCATAACGCTCACCGGCCGGGCTAGACGACCGCCCCCACCAGGAAAGAAAAAGCGACGGAAATCCTATATGCTTGCTCTACCGACTGAATCATCCTCCTGAATAGTTGCCCCATCACTCAACGAAGAGGCATTGGTTTATGAAAGGTTCTTGTCTGTGCGGCGCCATTGAGATTACCGCCGAAAGCAAACATAACGTCGATATCTGTCACTGCACCATGTGCCGGCGCTGGGGCAGCGGCCCCTTCTTTGCGGTGCACTGCGGGCCAGAGGTTACTATCGATGGAAGCCAGAAGCCCGCCCGCTATCGCTCGTCTGAGTGGGCCGAACGCGGTTTTTGCCCTACCTGCGGAACCCATCTGTTTTACCATCTGCTCCCTACGGGAGATTATATGTTGCCGGCCGGGTTGTTCGGCGATGGTGAGGACTTCCAGTTGAGTGGCCAGGTGTTCTTTGATGAAAAACCCGAATTTTACGAATTCGCCAATGACACCCCTACCATGAGTGGTGATGATCTGATCGCCCAGTTTTCCGAGAAAGGCGATTAGTCCAGACTCTTGACGTTAAGCCGTTCCCGCTGTCACCAATGACTTTATCGCCTCTGGAGAGGATGGCTACGACATCTTTGCGATTCCCTTCGACGCCGGCGATTACGAAGACACCTTCACCGAGTACGCCCAGGGCTTTATCGATTATGTCGAAGCCCTGACCGCTGATGGCCTGCCCCCTAATAGTCACTCCGACTCGCATCACCCCCACGTCTGGTTTATAGTGGCACCCTACCGATTTCTACACTCAGCCTGTATCCAATAAACAGGCGAACCATAACATCCCAACGGCAATGTGAACTGTCCCATGATTGTGAATACCCCTCGTATTTTCGCTGTTTTTGCCCTGGTGCTCCTGGGCGCCTTGACCACTGCGTGCGCTGACTCCGATCAGGGCGCTGAAACCCCCACCTCGACTCAGCCAGACGACCGGCTGGACGCTGTGCTGATCTTCTCCAAATCCCCCGAATGGCAGCACGAGTCGATCCCGGCCGGGGTCCAGGCCGTGACTGAGCTGGTGGAGGCACGGGGCCTGACACCGGTGGCGACGGATGACGCCAGCGTTTTCACCGATGACCAACTGAGGACAGTGGCCGCCGTGGTGTTCGTCAACACCCGGGGCGACGTGCTCAACCCACAGCAGCAATTGGCATTCGAGCGTTACATTCAGGCCGGCGGCGGGTTTGTGGGTATTCACTCGGCCGCGGATACCGAGAGCGACTGGCACTGGTATCGCCGCCTGCTGGGAGCGACGTTCAAATCTCACCCAAATGACCCGGCGGACGCCCAGATGGCCACCATCAAGGTGGTCAATCCCCATCATCCGGCCACCGAGGCGCTACCAGCACAGTTCCGCTTGGCCGACGAGTGGTACGACTTCGAGCAGCTATCCGACCTCCGTACAGACCTGTTGACCCTGGATGAGCGCAGCTACCAGGGCGGGCAGCACGGCGCTTACCATCCTATCGCCTGGTACCACGACTTTGACGGCGGGCGGGCCTTCTACACCGGGCTGGGCCACACCATCGAAATGTTCAGCGAACCGTTATTTTTGAAGCACCTGGACGGGGGGCTCGAGTATGCCCTGGCCGAACGTCAGCCGCTGGATTACGCCGAGGTGAAACCGGACCCCCGCCGCTTCAAGCGCGACATCCTGGTGGATGACCTGAACGAGCCGGTGAGCTTTGATGTGACCGAGGACTTCAGCGCCGCCATGATCGCCCAGCGCCAGGGCAAGCTCTTCTGGGTGGATGTGGCGACCCGGGAAGTGTCCGAGATGGCCGAGTTTGAGGTGTTCGCGCCGGCCAAGAACATTGAGTTTGGGCTGATTGCGGTCGCCTTCGACCCCAACTTTGCCGAGAACGGGCTGATCTACGCCATGTACAACCTGCCAGACGAAAGCGGCGAGCACGATCTGTTGCAGCGTCTGGCCCAGTTCAAAGTGGACGGAAAAACCGTGGATATGGCCTCTGAGCAGGTGTTGATGGACATCCCCAATGACAACACCTGCTGCCACACCGGTGGCAATCTGGAGTTTGACCCGCACGGCAACCTGTTCGTCGCCCTCGGGGACAATACCAACCCCTTCGAGTCCAACGGTTCCGGCCCGATCAACAACACCGCCGAGGGCAAGCACCACGACGCCCTACGCAGCGCGGGCAACACCCAGGACCTGCGCGGCAAGATCCTGCGCATCCAGCCGGACAAGAACGGCGGTTACACCATTCCCGAAGGCAACCTGTTCGCGGACCCTAAACAGGGCCGCCCTGAGATTTATGTGATGGGCACCCGCAATCCCTACACCATCGCCGTGGATGGGAGCACCGGCACGCTCTATTACGGCGATATCGGCCCCGACGCCAAGGAAGAAACGGCCGATTTCGGCCCGCGCGGTTACGATGAAATCAACAAGGTGACCGAAGCCGGCAACTTCGGCTGGCCGACCATGGTGGGCAACAATATCCCCTACCGCATGTACGACTACGAGGAAGAAACCAGTGGCAAACTGTTCAACCCACTGGCGCCGGAGAATTTCTCCCCTCGCAATACCGGGCTGGAGGTACTGCCACCGGCCCAACCGGCACTGATCTGGTACCCCTACAACAACACCGAGCGCTTCCCCGAACTGGGCCAAGGGGGCCGCAATGCCCTGGTGGCGGGCGTCTACCCGGACACCGGTGATCTGGCCTACCCCGCCTACTATCAGGGCAAGCTGATCATCGGCGACTTCATGCGCAGTTGGATCAAGGTCGTCACTCTGGATGAGTATGACAATGTGGTCAAAATCGAAGACCTGGCCCCGGCGGTCGACTTTGCCGGGCCCCTGGACCTGAAAATCACTCCCGATGGCCGTCTCTGGGTGCTGGAATACGGCTCCCAGTGGTGGGCCGGCGGTAAAGAGGCCAAGCTGAGCGTGGTGGAGTACGACGCGGACGCTGACCTGGCCGAGCTGAACGACGATGAGGTAACCGCCGCCGCTGCCAACGACGGCATCGGGCATGAAGCCCAGCTTGAGATCGCCGAGGGTAAAGCGGCGGCCAAGGACACCAGCTGTGTGGCCTGCCACCAGGAGCGCGCTGACTCCGTGGGCCCGAGCTTCCTGGCCATCAAGCAGAAATACGGCGACCTGGATGACCCCACGGCTTACATCGCCAGCGCCATCGCCAATGGCAGCTCCGGCAAATGGGGCGAACACGCCATGCCGGCCCATAGCTTCCTGGAACAGGAGACCCGGGAGAAATTGGCGGCCTACATCTTATCCATCACGCCGGAAGGCGAGGAATAAAACTCGCCCACCGACGACTGGGACGAAACGACTATGCCCGCATTGTTTGAAGAAATTGACAGCCAAGATTCCCCTCTCGGGGAAATCTCCCTTCGCCGTCGCCGCATGCCCGCCTTTGGCGACCGGGATATCTATGAGGTCAAGCTGGGCGACGAATTCCTGATGTCCAGCATGTTTGTGGAGGCCGAGGAAGCCCTGTCCACGCTGGGTTTGGCGGCTGTGGAGGGGGACACTCTCAGTGTCGTAGTGGGCGGCCTGGGCCTTGGCTATACCGCCGTGGCGGCACTCAAGGACGAGCGGATTTCCGAGCTATTTGTGGTCGAGGCCCTGGATACCGTGATTGGCTGGCATCGAGACGAGAAGGTGCCACTCGGGAAAATACTCAATGCCGATGCGCGCAACCACTACGTCCTGGACAGTTTCTTTGACCTGGCAACGGCCCCCCAGGCCGGTTTTGACCCGGAAGACCCGACCAAGCGTTTCGATGCGATTCTTCTGGATATCGACCACTCCCCCACCGAGTACCTGAATGCCGGAAATGCCGGCTTTTACACCACAGAGAACCTGGCGCGGATGGCAGAGAAGATCAAACCCAAGGGTGTGTTTGCCATGTGGTCCCAAAACCTGCCGGAAACCCGCTTTGAGGCCTTACTGGAAACAGTGTTCGAACGTGTGGAATCCCACGTGGTTTCTTTCTACAACCCGTTTCAGGGTGGCGAATCGACGAACTCGGTCTATGTCTGCAGGAAGAGCCGCTAAGATGAACAATCCAATCGTGAGCGGCGAGCCCGCCGCCATGGCCTCACCGGCGCTTGTGGGTTAGGATGAGCATTGCACATTTGCCTCATCCACCCAGCCCGAGGAGAGACTGCCCCTATGGATCCGCATCCTAAGCATCCGCGCGAAAAAGCCCTGAAAGTGAACCTGGAAGACACCCGGTACGGCTCTTTCGCCGAAATTGGCGCCGGTCAGGAGGTGGTGCGCTGGTTTTTTCAGGCCGGAGGCGCAGCGGGCACCATCGCAAAAAGTATCTCCGCTTACGATATGACGGTCAGCGATGCCATTTACGGCAAGTGCGCCCGCTACGTCTGCCGGGAGCGGCTGGAATCCATGCTCACCTACGAGTACGACCTCACTCTGGAGCGCCTGGCGCTGAGCCGGGGGGAGAGTACCGCCTTCTTTTCTTTTGCCAACACCGTCTCGGCGCGAAACTACCATGGCACCAACGAGTGCCATGGCTGGCTGGGGATACGCTTTCAGGCTGAACCCGGCGCCCAGGCCAGCGAAATCATTATTCACGTGCGCATGCTCGACAGCGAAAACGCGTTGCAGCAGGAGGCCTTGGGCATCGTCGGCGTGAACCTTGTCTATGGCGCCTGTTTTTTGAGCGATAATCCCGACCTGTTGGTGCAATCGCTGCTCGATGGCCTCAGTGTGAACCGCCTGGAAGTCGATATGGTGGACTTCTCCGGGGCATCCTTTGAGCACGTGGACAACCGCGTTCTCAGCCTGCGCCTGGTTCAACTGGGCCTGAGTGATGCCGCCATGTTTGCCGCCGACGGCCGCGTGCTTCAGCCGTCCGAGCACCTGCGCAAGAAATCCGTTCTGGTCGAACGGGGACGTTTTCGCCCGGTGACCCATGTGAATATCGACATGCTCGACTCCGCATTAACTGCCATGGAAGCCGAGGCTGGCACAGAATCCGGAGAGACGGTCGCCATTATGGAAATGGCCCTGAAGAACCTGAACGCCGGGGGCGACGTCGATCTGGACGATTTCATCAGCCGGGCCGAGGTACTGGAGGCCGCCGGCCACACAGTGATGATTTCGGACTACCCGGAATACCACCGTTTGGCGTCTTACCTCAGCCGAAACACTCAGGGCCGCATCGGCATTACCATGGGCGCCCACAGCCTCGCCGAGCTGTTTGAGGAAAGCTATTATAACGACCTACCCGGCGGCCTTTTGGAAGGCTTCGGCCGGCTGTTCAAAAACAAGGTCAAACTGTATGTCTACCCCTATCGCGACCCGGAAACCGGCCAACTGATAAAAGTGGACAATCTTGAGGTTCCCGAGTCCCTTCGCCACCTCTACCAGCACCTGCTGGACAATGGCCATATCGTGCAACTGGAGCGGTACAACGAAGACTACCTGGCTATTTTCTCCCCGAATGTGCTGGAGCAGATCGGCTCGGGCCAATCCGGGTGGGAACACCAGGTTCCGGATGTAGTGGCCCAGAAAATCAAACGCCAGAAGCTGTTTGGTTTCTCTTGAGCAGTACTGAAGAAATCGGTTTCGATTAGTTCACCAATATTCTTGAGGATAAATCTTCCAACTCTTAGTTCCTGATGACTCATCCAAAGATGTTAAAAAGCTAGTACCTCAAGGTAACGGAATGAACGTAATTTGTAACTCGCCTCGAATTTCTTTTGTCGCCATTTACTCTATGGTTTAAGGTGATAACTAATGCTTTAAAGGAGTTTAAAGCCGGGAGGGTGCGCAATGACCACACACAATGACAAAAGAATATTTATATTGTTCGTTACTATAGTCATGCTCTCAAGCTGCGGTGGGAATTCGGGCGACAAGTCACCAGATGACGACTTAATGGGGCCGTGTGTCCATTACTACTATGAACCTGTCGTAAATATCGACCGAGTGATTTCCCAACCAGCCAACACCGAGTTGACTCAGGTAACCCTGGCTCGTGTTACGCACGAGGACTCGGAGGAAGATCTTGAGGCGTGGTGTGAATACCAAGTTGAAGGTATGTGTTATGGGCTATCGTTCGAAACCGATACCCCAATCTGTACCCTGCCCTGTGGGTTCGGAAACGACGAAGGCGATTGGCATCTTGAAGTGTCGGCTGAAGGGTACCAGACAACGGAGGAGAGCTTCGAAGCTGTGTATGAGGTATCCGAGGGGGGCTGTCCTTCCTACAATGATAAGGGTAGCCACGTTGAGCTGGTGCTCGATCAGCAGTGATCATATTTGAATTTCATATAGGTAATACCCGGACTCAGCACCAATCGCCAGGCCAGCTCCACGTTATCGTCGAATAGAGGATCATAGTATTTGACTGTGTCCACCAGGCACTCCAGCCAGAGATCATATAGCGCCGGGGGCACATCCAGCCCCCTCCGGCTGTGATTAACGGCGATACGCTCAAGCACGTTATCCACCGATCCACTCGCATAAAAGGCCAGAAGGTTGTAGAACGACTTTTTCAACATTGAGCGCTGTTGGACCATATCGGTGTGGCGAAATTTGTGACGGACCAAGGGCGAAGCGACCAGAAAGCGCTGATAAAAGCTCTCAAAAAATTCCCGCCCGTGCCGTGTTTCAAGGACGGCCCGTTCATAACTTTCGTCAAACAACCGTTCGTAGCTCATCGCAGCCCCCAAGGGCACAGCCGCAGCCAGACTGGCGCATAAATCCATTGTTTTCCTGATCCAGACAGCTTCCTGTTGTGTAAACCTCAAGTGTCGTCCATATTTACCTGACAACCAACGTTAAACGACGTTTATTTGAGCTGTATCAACACTGTGCGAGGAAAGTGCCATGAGCTTTTTTGACGATCATCTCCACGAACTCAACCTGTTGACCCTGTTTGACTCGGCATCCTCGCTGGAGGGCATCAAAGTCCATCAACATTCCGCTGACCCGGCTATGGTGACCGCTGCTGAGCAGCTTTATCAGAAAGGCCTGATTACCCAAAAAGACGGTGGGTACCTCACCCCGCTGGGCAGTGACATCGTAGAGCACGTACAGAAAATTCAGGCTGTGCTTCGCAGTAGCTGAGCTGCAATACCGGGCAATTTTTAGCCCCCTGTCTATAATCAGAGGTGCCGCTCGACCAGTTGTTGGGGCTGACTGACCGGGCCCTATTCATACCTGGGAGCCAAGAGGGCACACTAATGACTGACACCATTCTTTTAGGTACCCGCAAGGGTACCGTCATGATTGATCGACAAGCCGCGGGCTGGCGACCCCGTCCTATCCTCCATGCCGGCGTTCCGGTCTGCTACGCGGCCCGGGACCCCCGCGACGGCACTCTATGGGCCTCCTTGGATCACGGCCACTGGGGGCCCAAGCTGTCCCGCTCGCGGAATGGTGGTAAGACCTGGGAGGATATTTCGTCGCTGAAGTACCCGGACGGTGCGCGTCATATCGCTCAGGTCCTGCCAACCCCGGACTTCGATCCCGAAGCGCCCAACGGGACGCCGGAGTACGCCGATGCTGCGGTGTATAAGATCTGGCATCTGGCCTTTGGCGGGCCGGAGCAGCCCGGTCGACTGTATGCGGGCACCATTCCCGGGGGACTGTTTGTCAGTGATAACGGCGGGGAAAGCTGGGACCTCAATCGGCCGCTGTGGAACCATGAGAGTCGCGGCGGCGACCTGTTTGCCGGCGATGCCACCAGCGAGAACCACTGGGGTGGCACACCCGCGAGTATTGACTACGGGGTGTTTGAGCCGGGCATCCATTCCATCATTGTTGATCCGCGCGACCCGAATCACTTGCATGTGGCGGTTTCCTCTGCCGGAGTACTTGAATCGACGGATGGCGGCAAAACCTGGGCCGGGCGCAACCGGGGCATGCTGATGGACTACCTGCCGAACCCAGAGGCCGACTGGGGGCACGACCCGCACTTTGTAACCCATTGCCCCGGCCAGCCAGACCACCTTTGGCAGCAGAACCATTGTGGCGTCTTCTACAGTGACGACGGCGCTCAGAGCTGGGAGAAGGTCAGCGACCCGGACGCGGGCGTCAACTTTGGCTTCCCGGTGGCCGTGGATGAACAGGATGGCCGCACCGCCTGGGTGATACCAGGCCGAAGCGACTCCCAGCGCATGACCATCGACGGCGGGCTGTTTGTCGCCCGTACCGAGAATGGCGGACAGTCCTGGCAGGCACTGCGCACGGGCCTGCCTCAGGAGAATGCCCACGACATCGTGCTGCGCCACGCCCTGGACGTCTCGGGCGATTGCCTGTGCTTTGGCAGCACCACCGGCAATGCCTACCTGTCGGAAGACCGGGGCGAAACCTGGCAGTGCCTGGGCAACAACTTTCCGCCCATCTACTCCGTGCGCTTTGGTTGACCGTTATGCCCACGGTAAAAATGACCTCTCACCTGTATCGGTTCTTTCCTCATTTACAGGACCGGACGCTGACCGCACCGCCCGGCTCGGTCGCCGACGTGCTGCACGCCATTAATGAGCAGGCGCCGGGTTTCACCGACTATGTACTCGACGAACGGGGCGCGGTGCGGCGGCACGTAAAGCTGTGTATTAACGATACCATCGTGATTGATAGAAAAACCCTCGCGGATCAGGTTGAAGACGGGGATACTCTATTTATCTTTCAAGCACTGAGCGGCGGGTAAGGACACTGCTCAATAAAACCATTGCCACCAATAGGCCTAACCCAAGGAAATGAAGTATCAGATCATGAAAACATCAAGAGAGTTTTGGGACAAGAGCGCACCCCGCTACGCCAAGAGCCCGGTTCGGGACGAAGCGGTGTATCAGGAAAAGTTGGCCATTACCCGGGAGTACTTCCGGCCGGACTTGTCAGTACTGGAGTTCGGGTGCGGCACCGGTAGTACGGCGATAGCACACGCGCCTCACGTCGCGCGGATTATCGCCACCGACATTTCACAGAAGATGCTCGATATCGCTGAGCAGAAGGCACGGGATTCGGGAGTTGAAAACATCCAGTTCCAGCAAGGCACATTGAATGATCTCAGCTTCAAAAAAGAAAGCTTTGACGTCATCCTGGGGCTCAATGTTCTGCATCTGCTTGAGGATGTGGACGCCACTCTCGCCACCGTCCACAAACTGTTGAGACCGGGCGGCGTTTTCGTTTCCAGTACCGCGTTGGTGGGCGACCTGTTGTTCCTGTGGCGGTTGCTGATCCCCGTTATGCAATGGGTGGGCATGGCACCTTACGTCAATACCCTGAGCAAGGAAGCGTTACTGTCCAAACTGACCGGGGCGGGGTTCAGTATCGAGCGCGCGTGGCAGCCCGACAAGGCCTCGATCTTTATCGTCGCTCGCAAATAGCGACGCTGTGGCAGATTATTGCTCATTGAGAATTCTGTTCTGGTAAACCTCAGCCACCCAATTTGCGATGAGCTTCATAGTAAGCCGTATCATGGGCCGTTACTATCGTTCAGAATTGCGAGACCTGAACCGATGAGGACCAGGCACGGATGGGGATGAAAGCCGTACTGTTCAACATTCACGATATTGCGTTGATTGTGACAGTCATCGCCTGTGCGCTGCTGGGCTCCCGACACATTGGCGGCTGGCGTCGACCGAAGCGCTCCGGTTATCTTTTTGGGTTATTTCTCGCGATCAATGCGCTGGTCGCCGTGAATACACTGATTGTCTGGGCCGAGCCCATTCGCCACCCGGTGTTTGCGTTGCTCCCGTACTTGTATCTCGTCTTGGGCGCGGTGGGCTTTCTCCTGGGGCCCCTGCTCTATTGGCAGTTGAGATCACATATGAGCCCGGGGTTCCGCTTGAGCCCTTGGCAGTGGTGGCATCTGACCCCCGCGGTGCTGGCGCTGATGTACCTTTACCTTGAGTGCTTCCGCTTTCCCCACCCGGTACAGCGGGACCTGCTACTGAACCTGCAGCTATATCAGCAGCCGAACGCCTACTACAGCGACTTTATGACCCTGAAGAAATTATTGCCGCTTGCCTATGGCCTGTGGTGTCTGGCCATCGTTGTTCGCACCAGCACCGAGATTTCAGCAACTAACGTCGACAAAGACGTGATTCGTGAACAGCGTTATATCGTAAGCGGCTTCGCCATAGTGTGGTTTTGGAGCGCCCTCACCCATTTTGTGGGCAGCGCGCATTCCGGTCCGGTCAGCGATGCCATGGGTGTGGTCGGCAATTACGCCACCCTGGCGTTGATCGCCTGTTTGCTCTTCCGGGAATTGCTCACACCACCCCCCACCCATACAACCGAACAGAGCGCACCCCCGGCCAATGCCGCTCCCATCGACGATGCCGACGTGGCGCGAATTACAGCGGCCATGACCCGAGATAGAGCCTACCTGAACCCTCAGCTTACCCTGGAGCGTTTTGCGGCGAAGGTTGACTGTTCGCCGCGAGACGTCTCAACCATCATAAACCGCCGCTTCCAGCAGAACTTTCACGATTTTGTCAGTCGCTATCGCATCGAGGAGGTAAAACGTCAGCTACGCGACCCCGCAACCAGGCGCCCCACCATTTCCGATATTGCCCGAGCGGCCGGATTCAACAGCAAGGCGACCTTCCACCGGTTCTTCAAGAAAACCGAAGGCATCACGCCATGCGCCTACCGGCAGAAGCATCACCCCGACGGTGACAGACTGTCGAGCACTTCCCGTACCGCCTGATCCCACCCTGTCTCAATTTCAGCAAAACGCCTATTGAGACTGTTCCTCGCGGGCTCCCCACCGGAAAATTATCCGGTCGGCTGCCACTCCCTGCGGGGAGTCAGGCGCCTGCGATTTTCATTCTTATAACTTTAAGGAGTTCGTTATGTTTTCCTCTCTATGGCGAGTCGCCCGCACGGTTCCCGTCTGCGGGCTATTGCTTCTGGCCCCGCTGCTGGCAGACGCCAAACCCTACAAAAGCGCTGAAGTGTTTACTTTGGATTCGGAGCTCTACGGCAAATATGTGATTCGCATGCGCGCCGGCGAAGGCAGTGGCTTGATCTCCGCGTTTTTCCTCTGGAAGGAAGGCTCGGAATTGGAGGATGTATTCTGGGAAGAGGTAGACATTGAAGTACTCGGCAAAAATGGCGCCAATGCCTGGCAGAGCAACATTATCACCGGCCTGGGCACCAAAATCACCTCTGAGGAGGTGCACCCCGCATCGGCACTGGGGGACAGTTACCATACGTTCACTCTGGAGTGGACCCCGGATCGGGTTCGTTGGCTGATTGATGGGCAGTTGGTGCGCGAAGTGAATGGCAATCAGGCCAGTGCCCTGACCAGCCCCGCCCAGGCGCGGATGAACTTCTGGCCGGCGAATATCGCTGAGTGGGTTGGTCCCTTCGATGACAGCATTCTGCCGGTGCACATGTACATAAACTGGATGGAGTATCACCGCTGGGATGGACAGAATTTCCAGCTTAGCTGGCGCGATGACTTTGATTCACTGGACCCGTCACGCTGGGGCACCGCCGACTGGACATTTGCGGAAAACAGCGCTGATTTCACCCCGAGCAACGTCACGACACGCGATGGCTATCTGGTACTCAGCATGACGCACGAAGGGCAGGAAGGCTATAACGGTACGCCGCCACAAGACACAGACGGAGGTACGCCGGAACCCGATCCCGAGCCGGAACCGGAACCAGAGCCCACACCCGGTACGATTGGCTGCAGCGTAACGGGGCTCAATCAGTGGGGATCGGGTTATCAGATGGATGTAACGGTAACCAATGACACCAATAGCGCCATCAACGGCTGGGTCGCCACACTCGGTTTTGATCAGGATCCACAGGTGACCAATAGCTGGAGCGCCAATGTACAGGCCAGCGCGTCCGAGATTGTGGCCAGTAGCCTGAGCTGGAATGCCAACCTGGCGCCGGGTAGCACCGCCACCTTTGGGGTTCTCGGCAATGCCAATGGATCGATCAGCTCGCCGGACTGTACCGCCACGGCCAACTGATACGTCAGAGGCGGTAGATACTGAAATAGGGCTTATCGCTAAGCCCTATTTCAGTGCGGTGACCTTGAGTTTTCGCTCAGTCTTTTGCCGAGTCCAGAAAGCCATTCACTTCCAGCCAGTACATGAACGAATCAAACCACTTATTGCTGGTCCGGTCCGGATTACCCAGGCCAAAGCCGTGGCCGCCATTCTGATACAGGTGGAACTCGACCGGGATACCGGCTTCGTACCATGATTCAATCAAACCAAACTTGCCATTGAACAGAAAGTCATCGGCGGCGATGGCGGCAAACATTGGCGGCGCATCCTTGGGCACATCAACGGCGTTCATACCACCGTAAATCGGACCAATAAACGCCAGCTCGACTTTGTCCGATTCCAGGGTGGTGGCCATGGTCAGGCCGGCACCGGCGGAGAAGCCGATCATGCCAATTCGTTCTGGATCAACGCCCCATTCGTCAGCGCGCTTGAGGATCATCGAATAAGCCGCCTCAACGTCCGCGATCTGGTTTGACAGGTCCCAGCGCGGGCGCCGACGCTCGGGTGTTTCTTCCTCTTCACCAGCGTCGGAGGATTCGTCGGCTTCCTCGAAACGGCGATTCATCTGGTTTTCGAAATCTTCCAGTGAGGGAGCGGTGGGTTGCAGCCGGTACTTGAGGACAAAGGCGTTAATGCCCTGTTCGGCCAACGCTTCGGCCACTTCCCAGCCCTCATTGCCCATGGACAACCACATGAAGCCACCGCCCGGCGCCACAATCACCGAGGTGCCAGTCGATTTCTCTGGGTCTGCCAACACCGGCGTCAGGGTCGCTTTGGATATGTTACGCGCCATGGGATCACCCCACTGACGGAACCAGCTTTCCGGCTCGGTCTGCCCTTCAACGCCACCAGTTTCCAAAGGAATGGCGCCGGGCTCATCAGGTGCATCCATTGGATACATCTTGCCGTCCTGCGCGAAGGCGGCGGTGCTGAGTGCGATCAGTGCGACCGCAACGCATTGACTCAAAAATGGGATTGGTTTTCTGCTCATGACGTTCCTGCCTTTGCTTTGTTATTGGGCTTTGCTGGGGACTTGAACCGAGTAGACGCCTACCCTAAAACGAGGGGTTACCGCCCGCCTCAGCTATAAGTCACCAAGACAATAAGCTATGACGTCGCGCTCGTAAAGAGAATAGCAAATGTATACTAGTCGTTCTGACGAACACCGCCGCAGGATAACCAGAAGATTCCCGGAATTGGGGCAAATTTGCTACACCATTCCCTGGAACCACAAAGATACCGTAGTACCCCAGCATGAACGGAATGGGCCGGACGCCCACGTCTCCTTATAGACAGATACAAGGAAAAGGTTTATATTTAGATTATTGCTGAGTGGTCAGCCGCTTCTTGGGAGGTAACTCATGGCAACCGCAACACCCCGTCGACAGCCAGATACCGCTACCTTGGGCCCCGCCGGGCTCAAGGCGGCTTTCAATATTCTCGAAAAGTGGGGCTGCAGCCTAAATGAGCAGTTAGCAATTCTCAGCCTGCCCAAAGCGACCTATTACAAGTACCGCAGTCAGCCGGACAAAGCCCAGTTGGACCGGGACCATCTGGACCGGATCAGCTACCTGCTGAACATTCATGCCAGTCTGAACACGGTATTCGACAACCCGGAAAACCGTTACGGCTTTATGCGCATGAAGAACCACAACCCCTACTTCAGCGGCAAAACGCCCATGGAGGTCATCAGTACCGGCTCCCTGGCGGCGCTATATGAGACCTTCAAACGTGTGGATGCCCTGCGGGGGGCGCAGTGGTAGCGCCGCTCGACGCACCCGAAGAGCAGGTCGACCAATTGGCTTGCCACCGGCTGATTCCCTCCCGGTTTCCGCCGATTACGCTGTTCGAGGATGTGGCCGATCCGGAGGACTTCGAGGCACTGTACCAGTTGCAGGCGCGGACCAATCCCCGATTACTGGCGGAAGCCGGCGACCTGGGGCTGATTCCCCGGACTGAGATTCCCTTTGGTATTCGGGGCTGTTCCTACGCCGTGGCGCCATTCACCCATGTGAACCCGGAAGGCAGCCGCTTCAGCGATGGGACCTTTGGCGTGCTGTACCTGGCAGAATCTGTGACCACAGCCATCGCGGAAGTGCGCTACCACCAGCAGCGCTATCTGAGCCGGGTGGAAGGCCTACGTTATGACCGACTGGTGTTTCGTGCCCTGGTGTGCGGGTTTTCGGACACCCTTCTGGACCTGACCAGACTGACGCCGGACCACCCGATCTATCATCCCGAGGACTACTCCGCCAGCCAGGCGCTGGGCGGTGTCGCGCGGCGACGGGGAACAAAAGGCCTGACGTACCACTCGGTGCGCAATCCTGGGACCACCTGCTGGGCCTTGTTCACCCCACGCGGCGTCAAAAGTATGGTGCAGTCAGCACATTATGAAATGATCTGGGATGGCGAGGGGATTGCCAGCGTCAGCCGGATTTCAAAGCACTAGCGCGGTCTATTGGCCTGATCGCCGATATCGTTTGGCGGCGGGCATTCCATCGGACTGAGAGGTAACCGGGCATCCCTGCCCGGTCTTATCGTTGGAGCCCGTGACTTACAGACGGCTGTACCGATACAGCTCGGTCACACCGTCGGTCATGGTGCTGCAATAGAAGCGGTCTCCCTCGGCGGCAATCACACCGCACTCGAAGTTCTCCGCCGTTTCCATGGTGGTCCAGTCACTGTCACACGCGTCGCGCTGACGCTCAACGTGGGTGGACTGGGACAGGAGGCGACCGGTCATGCTCCAGGTAAATTCACTCTGGTACTCATCACAGGCGCCATCGGCGGATTCGGACGCGAACCCGCCGGTCTGATCCTCGCCCAAGGTTTCCTGGCCGAGCGGCTCCCAGTAGCAGCTGCTGTCATCCAGAAGTGCCAGCTCGTATTCTCCGGCGATGTCACCCGGCGTGACAGGATCGGCGACTTCCATTTCGATGGACAGATCACCACGCCAGCCGCGCTGACCCAACGCTTCCTGATAACCCATGGAGATGGGTGTCTGGGTCAGGTTCAGCAGACCGACAAAGGTCTCGGCACAACCGGGATTACCCATGGTCTGCATCACCGGCTCCACGGTGTTGAACATTTTCATCGGCTCGCGCAGATTCAACGCCAGTGCCGACAGCCCGTTGGTTTCCAGCGTCTCACCAGCCAGCTTGCTCGCGGCCGCTTCAGCGGCACTGCCGCGATAGACCACCAGATGCTTGCCTTTAATCGCCGCAAAGTTACCGCCCAGGCCCATCGGGTCGGGAATCTCCACCGCGGTGCCGTCTGAGGGGATGCTCAAACCCATCATACCCGGCACAAACGAGCTGGCCATGGAGGCCAGTGCGGCGGGGTTTTCAGAGCTGATGGACACCAGCACGGAGCCGTCGAGTCCGACCGGCGTTGCATCGCTGGGCTCGAGATTGAACAGCGCAATACCGGCACCACGCACCGAGTCGACCATGGCGGTACCCATGGCGAGCATGGCCGGGTTATAGCTCTGGGCCTGCTGCTGCATGGCCTGCAGTTGCTCACACTGGAACTCGGCCTGGGTGAACTGGGTCCAGAATTCGCTCAACACCGGTACGAGTTGACTGACATTCAGCCCCAGGGCGTAAGCCGCCAGCTTGTCATCGACGGTACGGGCATAGCCCGGCACATGGCCCTGCAGCTTCTGTAAAGAGGTGACCACACTGGCGTTGTTGATGTGCCAAAGGAAGCTCAGATCCTGTCCCAACTCATTGCCGTTGACGGAGTAACCGTCCGAGCCCATGGTGATACGCGGCATATGGCTCGCGAGCGCGACGTAATCATTGCGACAGGCATCGCTCATGTCCCGGGCGAACTTCTGTTCAAACTCCGGAAACCAGGTGCGCAGCTCACGGCCAGTGCCATTCTGTGCAGGTGACAACAGGGCCGTCACAATTTGCTGGAAATCCACATAACCCATGAACTGGTCCGCGTCGGCATAATCTTTACGCAGTTGTTTGAGACGCTCGGTACCGGCCAGCGGCTCCGCCTGGGGCTGGCGGGCAAAACGCAGCATCCGCGCCTCCGGCGTATCCTTGCTGTTCAACAGAGACAGCGTCAGGCTGCGCTCGTCCAGCGCCAGGCCCAACTTGATCTCCGGTTTTTCTTCATTCAGAGACCAGGCGTACAGGGTGGCACTTCCAAGGGTGCTCTGCTCCGCAGTCACGCCAGTTTCCTGCTCGGCTTCCGCCAGTACGGCCATCAGAGGCTCGGCGCTGGTCAGCGAGAAGCGGACCACCGGTGCCACACCGCTGAAGTAGAAGCCATAAGGGCCGGTGGGATTGGCACCGTAGCGATCCACCAGACCTTGCTGCCCCTGAGTGGCCGCCGTCTGAATGTAGTCATCAATCAACCAGCGTACCAGTTGTGCGCCAGAACCCTCTTCGCTGGCATCCAGCAGGTCAATCAGCGGCTGGATATCATTGGGATTCATGTTCCGAAGGGTTTTGTTGGACAGCTCGGTATAGTCTGCCTTGGTTTGCCCGACCACCACCACGGGGCTGTCCGCTGGGATAAAGGTGAGCATTTCGTCCAGCCCGTTGCCCGAGGTTTTGGAGCTTGTGAAAACGCCGGTGGCAAACGCCACGGCCACTCCCACCAACACCACTACGACGAGCGAAATTTTGGTTATTTTCTGCATAAGAGAAGATTCCTTGTTTTTCCGTATGTAACATCCTGATAAGGCGTAGGATCCGCGCGTGAGAACGCCGCCATATTCTGCCAGAAGCTCAGCCGCCGAGCCATGACCAAGTTCACGTCGCCTGATTAAACCTTTTGGCAGCGCATACGCAAACAGGCCACCGAATGGTGGCCTGTTTGCAATCCGGTGGGTGAAACGGACTTAACGCGCGGGAGATGTCACACGAAAATAATCGGCGTCGGCATAGGCACCCTCGCCGCCCTCCACGAACAGACCGATTTTACCGCCCACCCAGCGGCCCCGCCGGGTCTGGAAACGCTCGCCCAATACCTGGTAGTGGTCACCATCCAGGCTGTATTCGAAATCGACTGTCTGGTCCTCGTGGAAGTGCAACCGCAGGTAAATGCGCCCCTCGCCGGCATAGGCGATGTCGCCCTGAATCTGTTCGTCACACCCGGTGCGGGCATCGACACAGGTTTTCTGCACCAGCCGGGTCTGCCCATCGCGCTGTTCCAGCCCGATCCATCCGTAATCCTCACCAAACATGACCAGGCCGGCCCGGTCACCGTCATGCCGGGTATTCACTTCGAGCACCGTGGTCATGGTGAATGCCGGTGCAGGCACTTTCTGCATGACCAGCGCCGGGTTCAGCCAGAGGTTGTCCTCGCCATTGGGGGAGTCAAAGTCATGGGCAAAGAGGCGCAGGTGCCCCGCCCGCTCAGTCAGGGAAAACCATTCATCGTAGTAATTGGCGTTCCACTGCCACTGCACACCCAATTGGTCACCGGAAAATTCGTCGGTGGTGACCGGTACCTTGACCGGGAACCCTTCCACGGGTTTGCGGTGCCGCAGTACCGGCTCCCCGAGGCCGTCGGCGTTCACGTTCTGGCCCATTTCCGGCCAGTCATCGAGCCAGCGCACCGGCTGCAGGTGCACAATCCGCCCGTAGGTTTCTTTGGACTGGAAATGAATGAACCAGTCATCGCCTTCCGGGGTCTGCACCCAGGCGCCCTGGTGTGGGCCATTGACCTCTGTGTCGCCCTGGGCCAGGACGATCCGGTCCTCGTAGGGGCCTTCAACGTTCCGGGCACGGAATACCGACTGCCAACCCGGCTCGACACCCCCGGCTGGGGCAAAAATGTAGTAATAGCCGTTACGCTTGTAAAACTTGGGGCCCTCAAGCGTTCGGTAACCGGGCAACTGAAAACCGTCGATGACGGTTTCGCCTTCATCGTAGACTTCGGATGCGTCGGGAGACATGCGCCGAAGCGTCAGAATATTGTTGAGCCCGGCGCGACTCTTTGCCCAGCCGTGCAACAGATAGGCCTGTCCGTCGTCGTCCCACAGCGGCGTCGGGTCGATAAGCCCGGCACCTTTGCCCGGCACCACCAGGTGCGGCTCGCTCCAGGGGCCGGCAAAGTCCTCGGCATGAACCTGATAGATGCCAAAATCCGGGTCGCCCCAGAAAATCCAGAACTTGCCATCGTGGTAGCGAAGACAGGGCGCCCAGATGCCGTTGCCATGCTGCGGCACATCGAACACCTCGCGCGGGATTTGATGATCGACCGCGTGTCCCACCAGCTCCCAATTGACCAGATCTTTGGAGGTCAGCAGCGGCAGGCCGGGGGCACTATTGAAGCTCGAGGAGGTCATGTAGTAAGTGCCGTCAACCTGAACCACATCCGGGTCCGAGTAATCGGCGTAAATGACCGGGTTCTTGTAGGTACCATCCCCGAGGTCGGATACCCAGGGAGCGGTCACCGTAGACGAGTCTGACGACGGCGTGGATTGACAGCCAAACAAAAACAGGCTCGCCGCGCCAAGCGCGGCCAGAAGTGTGCGTTGTCTCATGGTTGATTTCTCTCATTGCATTATGCTTTATTGACCAGCGGAATCATGGCACGGCGCAATCGCACTGGTCAATTTCAGGCGCAGGGCCACTTCCACCCCGGAGCGATCCACACGGGGCCACTTTTTATCCCATTGGAGTATGTATGTATTGGGGTTCGTTATTGTTGACGGGTGCGATTGCACTCAGTGCCAGCGCACCGTCCCAGGCCATGAGCCAGGAGGGTTTTGCCCAGTGTATCGAGCGCTTCTCCCGGGAGGCCAAAACCCAGGGGCTGGACTCTGCGATCGTCCGCGATAGCCTGGCCAATCTGAAGTGGGTCGATCGGGTGATCGAGCTGGACCGTCGCCAGCCGGAATTCACCACGCCTTTCTCTGACTACCTGAGTCGCCGCGTCACCGACCAACGAGTGGCGGACGGCCGTCGCCTGCTGCGCGAGCATCGGGACCTGCTCGCCCGGGTCGAGCGGGAGTACGGCGTGCCCGCGCCGTATTTGGTCGCGTTTTGGGGCCTGGAAACCAACTTTGGTCGCTATTTCGGCAAAATGTCCGTCCTCGACTCGCTGGCCACATTGGCCTGCGACGAGCGCCGCAGCACCTACTTTACCCGGGAGTTGATGTCGGCCCTGCGCATCGTTGACGAGGGTGCCATTGCACCGGAGCGAATGGAGGGCTCCTGGGCGGGCGCCATGGGGCACGTTCAGTTCATGCCGTCGGTGTTTATTCGCCACGCCGTCGACTATGACAATGACGGCAAAAGAGACTTGTGGAACAGCCTGCCGGATGCCATGGCCTCGGCGGCCAATTTCCTCAGCAGCATGGGCTGGGACGACGAATACCGCTGGGGGCGGGAAGTTCGCCTGCCGGAGAACTTCCCGTACCTGGAAGCCGGCCTGAAACAACGCCGCCCGCTGTCGGAGTGGCACCAAATGGGCATTCGCCAGACCAACGGCACCACCCTGCCCTCCGCGGATATCGAGGCCGCCCTGCTGGTGCCGTCCGGCCATCGCGGCCCGGCCTTCCTGGTGTATGACAACTTCAAGGTGATCATGGGTTGGAATCAGTCCGAGTACTACGCCCTGGCCGTGGGCCATATGGCGGACCGGATCGCCGGCGCAGGCAAGCTGAGCCGAACACCCCCGGAAGACAGCCCGCGGCTGAATCGGGACCAGGTAATGGCCATTCAGGAGAAACTCAATGCCGAAGGCCATGAGGCGGGCAAGGTGGATGGCATCTGGGGGCCCGCCACCCGTCAGGCCCTGAGCCAATTCCAGAGTGAGCGCGATCTGGTGCCCGATGGTTTTCCGGACCCGAACACGTTGAGCGCACTGGGTATCGATCTGTAATACGCAACTCCGAAAGCCTCTGAACCGGAACCTCCGGAAGGGTACCCTTCTAAACCTTCCGGAGCCGCTCGCTCCCCACCTTCAACAGTCGTCAACTTATCGTCAGTCCTCCCAAAGCACCTACCCACGCCTCGCACCGCGTCAACCTTCCGGCACTTTTAAGGTAAATGTGACTATTTCACGGAAAATTGATAACTTTTTTTCTTTTTATTCTTTATGTCGATAACGAAATGTTCTTTTTAGAACCTTTTGAAACAGTGATCCATGTGGGAGAATGCGCCCCGTGATCAGGAAGTTGCGAAGTCGGTCACAGACCTAGTCAGTCAAATAGGGTTCAGCGGAAAATATTTACGCTGGACCGACGGTTAAAATATTCAGGTGTTTTACTATGAAAAAGTTTTTGTTTGCTATTTGCGCATCCGCTCTGTTCAGTGTTTCTGCCCTGGCCTGTGAAGCGCCGGCCAATAAGCCCGCGATCCCGGATCCAGCCACTGCAGTGACCGCGCAGATGGTCAAAACCAACAATGAAGTAAAGCAGTATGTTCAGGCTCAGGAAGCATTCCTGAACTGCTCAAGCATGAGCAACCGCGAGAAGCGTCAGGCGGTGGAGGAGTTGAAAGCCTACGCCGACTCTTTCAACCAGGCGGTACGTGAATTCAAGCTGGCGTCCAACTAAGACGCGAGCTATTGCAAGATTCGGGGCGTTTGCCCCCTTGTTAAACTCGAGGCAGCAGCCTCAACCCGCTTTTCTTTTGGCCCCCGGTTTCGGGGGCTTTTTTGTCCCCGATTGACCCACTGATGATGCATGCGTCCCCCCGGTATCAGAAACGCATCAACTCCGAATCCTCACCAAAGAAATAGGTCTGAGTACCGCCTTTCAAACGATACTCCACGGTCAAACCGGCGTGTCCACCGCCCTGGAAGTAAGTCAGTTCAAACCGGTGTTCACCTTCATCCAGCCTGGCCCGACAACTCTGCTTGCGGTACCCTCGATCCCGGTTAAACCGACAGATTTCCCGACCGTCCAGCTTGGCGATAAAACCGTCGTCGCTTCCGATCAGAAAGCGATACTCCCCCGGCACCAGCACTTCGAAGGTATGATCGATATCCACAAAGAAATTGTCGGCATAGCCAATTTGCCCCAGTTTGGTGTGGCGTAGCTGGTTTTTTCGGGACAGGTCCAGCCGGTCCAGCCAGAGGGTGCGTTGGAAGTCGACCTCCCGCTCCTGATCAATCCGTCGGATGGCCTCCTTGTTCTTGACCAGCGTCAGTTCCACCACCTTGGGAACGTAGGGCGGCGTGATTCGCACCACGATCGCCAGAGCCACCAGCGCGAGCATCAATGTCAGAACGGTATTTTTATTCCACCAGGTCCGCATGATCATCGCACCACGTTCATTTGCCAGAGATGAAACCAGTTGCGCGCCTCAAACTGGTCCTCGTTGATGGGCAGCCCATAGGTAAACGGGGAGAAATAGGCAAACATCGCTACCACCAACACCACAAACAACCCGAGGTTCACCATGGTGTGCCGCCGGTTGGCCAGCACCTCATCGCGGAAGATATAGGTGAACAACATGGCCAGGTTGAGCATGCCGAATACCAGGGGCACCAGGTAGTGATACAGGTACATGACCCGCTCGATCTGCAGGATGGCGATCATGTAGCTCGCATACAAGGTCGTAAATGCCATGACCCAGTAAAACTGACGCTCGTCTTTGACCGGGTTGCCGTAGACAAACCGGCTGATCGCCAGCCCGAGGGACAAGATCACCCCCAGAGCAACCGAAAACCAGACAATCGGGTTGGCAATAATCTGAATGTAGCGGACCTGCACTTCGCCATCGACGGTGTTTTTATCCCACCGGTAATTGATGCTCTTGTTCCCCAGGGGCCAACCAATTGCGTAACTGCCGTTTTCACCGGGTTTGCAGATATCCAGTCGGGCCACTCCATCGGAGTACTCCAGCATGTAACGCAGGTTGTCTTGAAAACCGTGATAGAACGCGCTGAGGCTGTGGCTACGACCGGCACGCACCTCTTCAAGGTAGGGCTCAGAGGCCTTATAGGTGCGGTTGCCCACAATGTTTTCGCCCAAAGCGATATGCACGTACAGAATGCTGGCAAAGACGGCCAGCAACGGCAGTACGGCCGAAGGCACAGTGGTGGCGAGTCGCTGCAGCAACGCTTTCCAGCGAAAGGCCTTGAGGTTTTCCCACTGATCCACGCCCCAGAGCATGACAAACAGCAGCAACAGAACCGCCCCGTTGAGCTTGACCGATACCACCAGCCCCACCAACACCCCAAGAATGGCGTACTGGGGTAAGCCGATGGGCTTGTCCCGGGTGAGCACATGGACGAAATAATACAGCGCGGCGAGGATAAAAAAGAGTTGTATCCCCTCAAGCATGGCAGCGCGGGAGTGGACCACCAACGCATTATCAAAAATCAGCAGTGCGCTGAAACCGGCGGCGACCCAGACCCGTCGAGTGATACGCCAGATAATACCGTAAAAAAAGAGCACGGACAGGGCCATCAGGAAGGTCGAGGCGAAGCGGAACCCGGTGTAGCTCATGCCCTCAGGGACGGCGGAGCCCTGCAGGTAATCGGTGCGGTTGAAGCGGCTTTTGTCGAGGTCTTCATTACCTCCGAAGAGCGTTTCCCCTGCGGCGATGAGCAGCTTGCCGAGAGGCGGATGCAGCTCCATGAACAGGGTGCCGTCCAGGTATTTCTGTCCGGAGGTCACATGATAATTTTCGTCCCAGAACATGGCCTTGGGCGAACCGTAGTTCACACCGTACACCAGTAACGAGACCAGCAGAACGAGAGCAGGCACCCAAAAGCGCCGGGTTCGAGCAATGGATTGCAACATGATCTTATTGTGTCGTTGTCAGGCCCAACCGTTGGGTCACGGCTTTCCATAAAGAGCTGGCAGTCTAGGGCCCGCTCGCCTCAGGGTCTGCGAACGTTATCACAATCTGCCGGTAAACAGGAGCCCCAACGGGTCAGTCGGTTCGGCGGCTCTGCTCCGCCTGCCACTGATCGCGGGGGACGAATTCCAGAGCCAGGGAGTTGATGCAGTAGCGTTTCCCAGTGGGCTCCGGGCCGTCAGGGAACACGTGTCCCAAATGCTCGCCACAGGCGGAGAGCACTTCGACACGACGGCGGCCAAACCAACTGTAATCATCCTCAAGCCGGATATTGTCGTCCTCGAAGACGGTCCAGAAGCTGGGCCACCCGGTGCCGGAATCATACTTGTGCCGGGAATCGAATACCGGAATCCGGCACCCGGCGGTCACGTAGACGCCATCTCGCTTGTTATCCAGCAGCTCGCCGGTATAGGGCCGCTCAGTGCCCTTTTCCCAGAGAATCTCGTACTGTTCGTCGGTCAGCAGTTCGCGCCAGGTGCTCTGGTCGATCTGTTCCAGATTTTCGCCGGCTTTGATCCAGGCACGGGCCTGTTCTACGTCCGGTTGGGACGCCGCCGGCAGGGCCGCCAGCAACAGCAACCCCAGCGCCAGGGGCAGCAGGCTGGCCAGAATTCTATGCCGATTGATGTAACGCATATCAGGGCTCCTCGGGGGATTGAGGCTCTGCGGAGCCGTTCTCTGTCGTTAGACCAGCCCCACCCTCAAACATTCGATCAAACTTGATGGTCGGATCATCCCAATCGCCGCGAATCGTGTAACTGATACTGGTTGCCTGGTCGACCTGCTTCTCGAACAGCTTGCTGACCAGAAACACCCCGGCCGCCGCAGGCAGCCCCGCCGCCACGGCGGTCAGGAAGGTCAGGTTACCGGCAACAGGCAGCGTCGCGATCAGGCGGGTATCGAGGGTTTCATTCACCAGATTGGCGCGACCGGCCAGTTGCAGGCGACTGGAGGGGCTGCGTACCTGCACCGGCTCGGAAAACACCAACGTCCCTTTGTCGAAGGTCATAAGCCCTTCAATACTGTCGTAGGCCAGACCACTTTGATACAGGTCGGAGAAATCCAGGCGCAGCCGTCTCGCCAGGGAGTCGAAATTGAGCACCGCAAAAAGCCGCAGAATTCCGTCGCTACCGGCGGCCGGATTGCGCTTGAAGCGCCCGGAGGTCACGTTGAACCGGACATCGCCCTCCAGCTTCTCAAGATCAAACGCCTGAGGCGCCCCGGCCCAACTGATGTCGAGCCGATAATTGGCCGATTCGCTCTCAAGAATGTCAGACTGCCCCCAGCGCTGCATCACTTCCGACAGGTTCCCGGCGCGAAGGCTGGCGGCAAGGTAGGTCCGCTCGGTGGTATTTTCAGACTGCGACCAGAGCAGTCGACCGCCTGTCCCTTCGTCCTGCCCAGTGACGGTCAGGCCGCGGATACGACCTTGCAACTGATCGACAATGACACCCTGATCGCCCGGGGCCAAGCGAAACGCCCACTGACCGTAGTCCTCACCTCCGAGCATGAGCGATTCGATGCTGACCTGGGCCTCGGGGAGGCTCCCGGGATCAAATGGGTCACCCGATTCCGTCGCACCGACCGCCGACTCCAGCACCGACCGGGGCAGATCAACCCGCGCCAGACGCAGCGCCAGAGGCTGCCCCGGCGCCCAGTCGAGTTCGCCCGCCAGCTCGGGGTTGGTGAAGGTCAGACGCCAGCCGCGCTCGGTGGAGACGGCGCCAAGCTCAATCTCTTCCAGTTCCAGTGGCCCCAATGAATACCGGGCCAGCGCCAGATCCACTTCGACCGGGAGCCCCTCAAAGGCGGTTTCCGATGCCGGCTGTTGATCGTCCGCGACCAGGTCCTGATAGCGACGCAGCAGATCCTGCCATCCCTCAAAATCCAGCGTTTCCATGGCGCCGCTCAGATGCACGCCGGGCGCCTCCGGCAGTTGAGCTGGCACCCCCAGGCCCACGCTGACCCGCTGCAATTGTTGCCCCTCAAGATCAACCTGGGCCCGGGCCTGCAAATGGTCGTTGTAGTACAACTCGGCCTGCGCACTCTGACGTCCCAGAATCACACTGGCGGTAAGCTCCCGGGTCTGCTCGGCCGTCTTTCCGATCGGTGCCGGGACATTCAACGACACTCCGCGCAGATCCGAGCGGAGCGTGAAGGCCGCCAACTGCTGGTCGCGATCGGGCTCGGGATCCCGGTAATGACTGAGTTCAAGCTCGCCATCGAACCCAAAAGTGCCATCCAGAAATTGCAGTGCGGGGCGCTGAGCCCACTCCGCCAACACCGCGCCAGAGGCCCGACCATTGAGATCAATGGCTGTCACCGACCTACCCTGCTCCTGCCGGCTGGCGATGGCGAGCGTGAGCGGTTCGCCAAACAGCTCCCCGGTCAGTCCTTCACTGCTCAGCCCCTGCTCATTGTCGTATCGGAGTGGACCCGACAGATCCCGTGCACTCAAATTGAGGTCGTTCATGGACAGTCGGGGCAAGGTCAGCTCCATCGCCACCTGTTGGGCGGCCCCGGGCTGATCCGGTTGCAGGGGGATCGCCAGATCCAGCTCGGCATCAATGGTGCCCTGTACGCTCCAGGCATCCATGTTGTCACCGACGTATCGGCGCAGGTAGCCCTCTCTGAGCAGTTGCAGCCCATCACTGGCCAGCGCCTGCAGCTGACCATCAATGTTCAATAACAGTCCCTCGCCCACGGGGTTCTCTGCCACCTGAATCCGAGCATTTTCCAGAGTACTGTTGTACAGCCGGGCCTGCTCCACCCGGGCATCGACCCGGTTGTTATCAAGCATGAGCTGACCGGTCAGGTCACTGAGCGGCGGCCAGTCCGGATGATAGTTGAGGTCCGCACCGGCCATTTCCAGTGCCAGTTGATAGCTGCGCATGCGCGGTTGGCCCGGACGGTTGAGCGTGCCGCGGAACAGAAAGTGCGCCGAGCGGGCCGTGCCGGGGTTATTGTCACCGAGGCTGCGAGTGAGCCATTCGGTCAGTGAGGCCGGGACCACCTTGGGCAGATACTTGTCGTACACATTGGCGTTCAGGTCCTCGCCACGGATATCCAGGTACAGGTCAATATCACCGGTGTTACGCTCCCAGGGCAGCGATAACCACATGCTACCCGTAGCGGACTCGCCCGGCCCACGCAATGACAGCGGCCCACTATTGACGTATATCTGGTTCTCGTCCGGCCGCAAGTGCCAGGCGACCTGACCGCGGGCGCTCTGATACGCCATGGGCTCGTCGTAGGTTTTGGCAAAGAACATTTCAAAACCGTTGCGGCTATCCAGATCGACATGGCCACCGCGCTGATTGGCCTCGACAAACCCGGTCACGCCGTTCAGCCCCGGAACGCCCTGCCAAGGTTCTACCGCTACGTCTCCCAGCTCGGCCATCAGTTCCCAGCCCCGCCAGTCGTCCTGGGGTACCGTGAGCTGTAAATGCCGGACGTCGCCCCGGGGGTTGAGGGTGCGCACCACGTCCCGCAGGCGCCCGTCACCCAGTAAGCCAAGCTGGTCCGCCAGGGTGGTCCAGTAGCGCAGATCGATGTGATCGACCATCCAGTGAATCGGGGCGTTGGTCCGGGCCGTGGACACGGACACCTGCAGAGGCTCCAGGGCCCGGTCGCGCCACTCGGCAGAGAGATCCTGCAGCGCCACCCGCCACTGGCCGGAGCGCCGCCATTCACCGCCGATAGTGGCGCTGACCCGGTCCAAGGTGAGCTCCTCCAGCGGCAGAGCGACATCGTCCAGCCCCAGATTGCCGACCCAGTCGTAGCCGCCGCCATCCTCCTGGCTGGAGAACCAGAGGCTGGCATTCATTCGCCCTTCTCGATACCAGTCTCGATGTTCGCTCTCGCCCACCAGAATGCCACCGATCGCGGTCAGAGGCTCCAGAGTGGGGAAGTCGCGCAGGTTCAGATAGCCTTCGGTGTGAAAGTTTTTCGGGTCTCGCGGATCACCCCGGCCTTCGAGGATGGCCACCAGAGCGCGGTCCCGTCCTTCCAGGTCCACTTGCAAAGAGAGTCGGTGGAAGTCCCCCTCATGCTCCAGTAACAGGTAGGGGGCGGAGAAGGTCTGCTGGTGACCGCTGGCAAAAGACAGGTCAATACTGGCATCGAGCAGCTCGACTCGCGTGCCGACTTCGAACAGGGTGAGCAGATCGTCTGGCGCGAGCGGTTCTTCCGCGGACGGGCGTTCCTGATCGGAGACGAAGTCTGGCAGCCCCCAATACCCGTCGGTCCCCTGAGACAGGGATAGTTGGGGACGACGCAGGACGATCTTGTCCCAGGCCAGTCGCCCCTCCAGTGCGCTGCTGACCAGATTCAGTCGAAGCAAGACCCGGTCGGCCTTGAGCAGGGGGCGCCCCTCCTGATCACTGACGCTCAGCTCGTAAAGGGTAAGGCTGGGCTTCAGTTCCTGCCAGTCGGCCGTGAGGCGTCCTACCGACACGGATAGATCCAATTGCTCCGACAGGTACTCCGTCAGTTGCCGGTCGTAGTTGGCCAGCAACGGAAACAGGCTCCGCCCTGACTGCACCACCACCGCCAGGGCGATGACCAGCACGGCACAGAGAATGTAGAATTTTTTCAGTAGGTAAGCTAACACCGAAACATACCTGAGGGTTTCCTCAAACCGGTCGAGAGCGCGTCTGGGGCGTCAGAATTCGCCTCTCTACCCGGGCTGATCATCAGACCAGCACAATGTCGTACTGTTCCTGGGTAAACAGACTCTCGACCTGGAATTCAATGGTGCGGCCAATAAAGGCCTCCAGATCGGCCACGTAAGCCGCCTCTTCATCGAGCAGGCGATCAACCACCAACTGGGAGGCCAGCACCAGGAACTTGTCGTTATCGTACGCGCGCGCCTCGCGCAGAATTTCCCGGAAGATCTCATAACATACCGTCTCGGCCGACTTGACCAGGCCGCGCCCCGAGCACAGCGGGCAGGGCTCGCAAAGCATCTGGCCGAGGGATTCCCGGGTTCGCTTGCGGGTCATTTCCACCAGCCCCAGCTCGGACACCCCGGTGATGCTGGTTTTGGCGTGGTCTTTTTCCAGGGCTTTTTCCAGCGTCCGCAGCACCTGACGTTCGTGCTCCGGGTCCTTCATATCGATGAAGTCGAGGATGATGATCCCCCCGAGGTTGCGCAGCCGCAATTGTCGCACAATCGCACTGGCCGCCTCCATATTGGTTTTGAAGATGGTCTCCTCCAGATTGCGCCGCCCCACGAACGCCCCCGTGTTCACATCCACCGTGGTCATGGCTTCGGTCTGCTCGACAATCAGGTAACCATTGGACTTGAGCGGCACCCGGGTATCCAGCGCCCGGGCAATTTCATCCTCCACACCATACAGGTCAAGCAACGGACGTTCGCCACTGTAGCACTCAATCAGATCCACCAGCTCGGGATAGTAACTCGTGGCGAATTCACGCATCTGGGTCCAGCTCATGCGCGAATCTACCCGGATTTTCTCGATCGGTGCACGGGCCAGATCCCGCAGAGCGCGCAGAAACAGCGGCATGTCGGTGTGAATGGCGCTGGGCACCGGGGCATTGGTGCACTTATCCTGAAAATCGAGCCACAACTTCTGCAGGAAGTCGATGTCATTGCGCAGCTCGTCCGACCCGACGCCCTCGGCCACGGTGCGCAGAATGAAGCCGCCGGACACACCCGCCTCCTCGGCAAGCGACTCGACCTGTCCGCGTAGCCGCTGACGTTCGGCGTCATCGTCAATGCGGGTCGACACCCCGATGTGGGCACTGTTGGGCATGTAGACCAGGTAACGGGAAGACAGACTGAGGTTGGTCGTCAGGCGGGCCCCCTTGGTACCGATGGGGTCTTTGCTCACCTGCACCAACAGAGACTGACCTTCGCGCACCAGAGTCCGGATATCCGGCACCTCTCCGCGGCGGCCCTCATCGTCATCCGTCTCGGCCATGTCCGAGGCGTGAATAAAGGCGGTGCGGGCCAGGCCGATTTCCACAAACGCCGCCTGCATGCCGGGCAGCACCCGGACCACTTTTCCTTTGTAGATGTTGCCGACGTAGCCCTTGCCGTGACTGCGCTCGATGTGTAATTCCTGGACGACCCCGTTTTCCACCAGAGCCACCCGGGTTTCAACGGGAGAGACGTTGATCAGTAGTTCTTCACTCATGGACGCTCGCCTTTGGGCCCGCCGGAGGGATGGCCCCACCAGGGCACCTGAAATTGGTTGAGCAGCTCGGCGGTCTGAGCCATTGGCAGCCCCACAACCGCGCTGTAACTACCTTCGATTCGATCCACCCAGACACCGCCCAGGCCCTGAATGCCATAGCCCCCGGCTTTATCATGGGGTTCGCCGGAGGCCCAATAGGCCTCCATCTCGCGCTCATCAAGGGCCCGAAACCAGACCGTGGTGGTTACGCGACAGACCGCTTCGCGCTCCGGCGAACAGACCGCGACGGCCGTCATAACCTGATGCTCACGTCCGGACATCAGCCGCCACATGGTCAGGGCATGATCACGCCCGAGGGGCTTTTCCAGCACTTTTCCCAAACAGACCCCGATGGTATCGGACCCTAGCACCGGCGCCGCTGGCAGCCCCAGCTCACCGAGTCGGGCCAGACCCGCACGGGCCTTCTCCAGCGCCAGCCGCTCGACGTACTGAGCCGGCGGCTCCTCCGCTCCCCGCTCTTCCGGCACAGACAATGCCAGAGGTTCGAACCGCACACCCAGTTGACCGAGCAACTCGCGGCGGCGCGGGGATTGGGAAGCAAGATACAGATCCGTCATTGTCACATCTCTCCTGAGTCTGTTGTGTGGGCCAGCACGGGCGCCCCGGCTACTGGATGCGGTAGCGGTGCCGCAGACCCTCAAACCCGATATGGACCAGAGGCCATAGCAACGCGCTGATCAGTGCCGGGTACAGGAACTGCAGGCCCGACACATGCCCCCCAGCCAAGCTGTGAACCCAATTGCTGGTCATCTGGGCAATGCCGACCAGTACAAACACCCAACAGGCCTGCTGCCAGAGGGCGTAATTGCCAAACCGACGATAGGATTGCAGTGCAATGTAAGTCACGATCACCAACCCCAGCGCATGCTGCCCGAGTGGCGTACCCTCCACCAGATCCTGAATCAAACCCAGCAGAGCAATTTGGGTCAGGCTGACATGATCCGGCAGGGTAAACACCCAATAGACCACCACCAGCATGACAAACTCCGGGCGCCACCAGCGCCAATCCAGAGGCAGCGGATAAACCGCCAACGTCAGGGCCAGCAAGAGAGCCACCAGAACCAGCCAACGATTGTGGCCTCGGGTCAGATCAATCATTGGCCTCGCCCTCGGCCTCCTCAAGCGGAAGCTCCGGGGCGGATTGCTCGACGCCGCTGCGCTCGGACGCGCCGCCCGCAAAAACCAGCAGCAGGTGTCGGCTGCGATCAAGGCGCGCCATAGGGCGGGCGATGACTGTTGAAAATGATTGCCCGGGATCGCGGATCACCTGTTCGACCTCGGCCACCGGATAACCCACCGGGAAGCGGTCCCCCAGCCCGGAGCTGACCAATAGGTCGCCGACGCGGATATCGGTGGTGTTGGATACGTGGCGAAGGCGCAGGCGGTTGATGTGACCGGTGCCCTCGGCAATCGCGCGCACGCCATTGCGATTGACCTGGACCGGCAGCGCATGGCTGGTGTCCGTGATCAACAGCACCCGGCTGCTGTCCGGGTTGGCCTCCACTACCTGCCCCATGAGGCCGAAGGCATCCAACACCGGCTGACCCATATAGACGCCATCTCGGGCGCCTTTATTGATGACCACGGAGTGGCTCAGTGGATTGGGGGAGACTCCCACCAGCTCCGCCACCAGGACATTATCCTGGAGCAGGTCACTGGAACCGAGCAGGCGGCGCAAGCGTACGTTCTCGGCGGCCAGAGCCGCCATTTGCTGCAATTTGCGCTGAAGAATCAGAAGTTCGGATTTGAGGGCTTCGTTTTCCTCGGTCAGCGCCTGACGGCTGGCAAAGGTATCATCGCCCCAGGCTCCGATGCGCTGGGGCAGATTTGTCACCCAATAGAAAGGGGTAGCAACAGCACCAAGCTGAGCGCGCACCGGCCCCAGCCAATCGGTGTAGAGACTGACAAGTATGAGGCCAACGGCCACCACGCTGAAGAATAACGCACGCGAGGCAACCGCCGGGCCTTTGGTAAACAGCGTTTTAATAACACCCTCTCCCGCTCAGTGTGGATCCCGTTAACTCTGGGCCCAGCAACCCGTCAGGAAGACAGCAGATCGATATTCCGTTTGTCCATCATTTCCATCGCCAGGCCACCGCCGCGTGCCACGCAGGTTAGCGGATCTTCCGCCACAATGAAGGGCAGACCGGTTTCATTGGACAACAGGCGATCGATGTCGCGCAGTAGCGCACCACCGCCGGTCAGGACAACGCCACTCTCGGCAATATCGGCCGCCAGCTCCGGTGGGGACTGTTCCAGGGCGCTCTTCACCGCCTGGACAATGCCCGCCAACGGTTCCTGCAGGGCTTCCAGAATCTCGTCACTGTTCAGGGTAAAGCTGCGCGGCACCCCCTCGGCCAGGTTGCGCCCGCGCACGTCGATTTCACGCACTTCGCTGCCGGCGAAAGCACAGCCGACTTCCTGTTTGATCCGCTCGGCCGTGGCATCACCAATGACGCTGCCATAATGGCGGCGGACATAATTGACGATGGCTTCATCAAATCGGTCACCGCCAATGCGCACGGAATCTGAATAAACGACGCCGTTAAGGGAGATCACGGCGATTTCCGTGGTACCCCCACCGATATCAACCACCATCGAACCGCTGGCTTCAGATACCTTCAGACCGGCGCCAATGGCGGCGGCCATGGGCTCCTCGATCAGGCGTACTTCCCGGGCACCAGCGCCCATGGCGGATTCGCGGATGGCCCGTTTTTCCACTTCGGTCGACAGACAGGGAACGCTGATCAGAACCCGGGGGCTGGGCTGGAACCAGCTCGCCTCATGTACTTTCTTGATGAAGTGCTGCAGCATTTTTTCGGTGACCTGAAAATCGGCGATAACGCCGTCTTTCAGCGGGCGGATTGCGGTAATGTTGCCCGGCGTACGACCCAGCATGCGCTTCGCCTCAGTGCCCACGGCTTCGACAATTTTGTGGCCATTGTGATGGCGGATGGCAACCACCGACGGCTCGTCCAGGACGATGCCCCGTCCGCGTACGTAGATCAGTGTATTGGCGGTACCCAGGTCTATGGAAAGATCGTTGGAAAAGGCTCCACGCAGGTGTTTTAACATTGGTTCACGCAACCCTATATTGTTCTGTCTCGCAGAAGGCCGGAACCGACCTGCTGCCTAAAATTCTTTCGGATGGTCCGCCGTGCTGCCAGACTCGCTCCGGACGGCGGTTAGACCGACACCCCGCCTGCGAATTCACTCGCGGCTCAAGCAGTTTACACGAGGTTGAACAGCTTTACCCGACGCGGCTTGGCGGGCGCCCGGCCCATGAGCGGGCCCGAAGCGTCGGCGCAGATGCTGGCACTCTATCAACGGCAGGGATTTAGGGCAAGGCGCAAATGTGATAACTTTAGCGGCTTGTTGCACAAACGCGAACTTTTGGACCTTTTTGGCCACCGGTTGAGCACTTTTTGACCCGGAGCCACACCAATTCTGGAGCATCTTGATGGCCATCGCCTCTTCCGACATCGCCAAGCTGGCGCATTTGGCGCGCATCGCTGTTTCCGACGATGAAGTCGGTCAAGTCACCGAGCGCATATCCGACGTTCTCAACCTGGTCGACCAACTCCAGGCGGTCGATACCGACGGCGTCAAGCCCATGGCCCACCCACTGGATGCCACCCAGCGCCTGCGCGCTGATCAGGTGACCGAGCCCAATCAGCGAGAGCACTTCCAGGCCATTGCCCCGGCGACTGAAGACGGGCTCTACCTGGTGCCCCGAGTCATCGAATGACCACCGCACCCGGCCCGACTTTTGACCGGCCTGCCCTCTTTAGCGCCCAGCGCCATTGAATCGGCTTGAGCCCAGACACTTATTTGAGGAAGTAAATCGCAATGCACCAACACACCATTGCCCAACTGGTTCAGGGACTGCGTAACCGGGAGTTTTCCAGCACCGAGCTGACCCGGCACTACATTGACCGCATCCAGCGCCTGGACCCGACCTATAACAGCTACATTACCCTCACCGAAGAGCGGGCCCTGGCCCAGGCCGCCAAAGCCGACGAGCGGCTGGCCCAAGGGGATGCGCCCGCGCTGTGCGGCGTACCCATTGCCCACAAGGACATCTTCTGTACCACCGGCGTGCGTACCAGCTGCGGCTCCAAGATGCTGGACAACTTCATTGCCCCCTACAACGCCACCATCGTCGACAATTACGAAGCGGCTGGGGCGGTCATGCTGGGCAAAACCAATATGGACGAGTTCGCCATGGGCTCCTCCAACGAAACGAGCTTCTATGGCCCAGTGAAAAACCCCTGGGACACCGGTTGCGTACCGGGCGGCTCCTCCGGTGGTTCCGCCGCCTCGGTGGCCGCTCACCTGGCCCCCGGCGCCACCGCCTCCGACACCGGCGGCTCCATCCGCCAGCCAGCGGCCCTGTGCGGCCTCACCGGCCTGAAGCCCACCTATGGCCGGGTCAGCCGCTGGGGCATGATCGCCTTCGCCTCCAGCCTGGACCAGGCCGGCACCCTGACCCGCACCGCGGAAGACTCCGCACTGATGCTCAACGCCATGGCCAGCTTCGATCCCAAGGACTCCACCTGCGTGGATCAGCCGCTGGAGGATTACACCGCCGAGCTGGATAAGCCCCTCGATGGCCTGAAAATTGGCGTCCCCAAAGAATACTTCACCGACGGACTGGATCCGGCCACCGCCAAGGCGGTAGAAGCGGCCATCAAAGTCTACGAAAGCCTCGGCGCGAGCATCAAAACCATCAGCCTGCCCCATTCCGGCCTGGCGGTCGCCGCCTACTACGTGATCGCCCCGGCGGAGTGCTCGGCCAACCTGTCCCGCTTTGACGGCGTGCGCTACGGCTACCGGTGCGAAAACCCGAGAGACCTGAACGACCTGTACGAACGCTCGCGCAGCGAAGCCTTCGGCGAAGAAGTCAAACGCCGCATCCTGGTAGGCACCTACGCCCTATCCGCCGGCTACTACGACGCTTACTACAACAAGGCCCAGCAAGTGCGCCGCCTGATCAAACAGGACTTTGTGGAAGCCTTCAGTGAAGTCGACGTCATCCTCGGCCCCACATCGCCCTCACCGGCGTTCGCCTTTGGCTCAAAAACCAAAGACCCGGTGTCCATGTACCTGGAAGACGTCTTCACCATCCCCACCAACCTGGCGGGCTTGCCCGGTCTGTCCATCCCCTGCGGCCAGGTGGACGGAAAACCGGTGGGACTGCAGTTGATTGGCAATTATTTCGCCGAAGGCAAATTGTTGAACGTCGCCCACCAGTTCCAACAGGCGACGGATTTTCACCAGCAGAGTGCGCCGGGGATTGAATAACCCCGTGGGCTTAGCGCGGGGCGGATACGGCACGACATATACACGGCGGCCTGCGTAGGGCGGAGCCGGACATTGGCACTGAGGTGTTAGGAGGGAACAGGGTTTATAGACTCTCTGAGGCATGGATGCCGATGAGAAGCCCCCAAGGACGGGTTCACGGCGGGTCTATAAACCCTGTTCCCTCCTAACACCGGACTCAAATAGAACGTACCCAAGACCAACCGAATTAAGGTTATTGAAGATGGAATGGGAAACAGTCATTGGTTTGGAAGTGCATGTGCAACTTTCCACCAACACCAAATTATTCTCCGGCGCCAGCATCGCCTTCGGCGCTGAGCCCAACACCCAGGCCTGCGCCGTCGACCTGGCGCTGCCCGGCACCCTGCCCGTGGCCAACGAACAGGCGTTCAAAAACGCCGTCAAGTTCGGCCTCGCGGTCAACGCCGACATCGGCAAGCGCTCCGTATTCGAACGCAAAAACTATTTCTACCCCGACCTGCCCAAAGGCTACCAGACCACCCAGTTGGCCGAACCCATCGTCGGCCCGGGCTACGTCGACCTGCAGCTTGATGGCGGCCGGACCAAACGGGTACGCATTCACCATGCCCACCTCGAAGAAGATGCGGGCAAGTCGTTGCACGAAGACTACCACGGCATGACCGGCATCGACCTGAACCGCGCCGGCACCCCGCTGATTGAAGTGGTCACCGAGCCGGACATGCGCAGCGCCGAAGAAGCCGTAGCCTTCGCCAAACAACTGCATAACATCGTCACCTCCCTGGAAATCTGCGACGGCGACATGTCCCAGGGCTCAATGCGCTTTGACGTCAACATTTCCGTGCGCCTAAAAGGCGAGGAAGAACTCGGTACCCGAACCGAAACCAAAAACCTCAACTCCTTCCGCTTTATGGAGGAAGCCATTGCCCTGGAAGTGGAGCGGCAGATTGAGGTCCTCGAGGACGGCGGCAAAATCGTACAGGAAACCCGCCTGTACAACGGCGATACCAAAACCGCCCGCTCCATGCGCACCAAGGAAGATTCCAACGATTACCGCTACTTTCCCTGCCCGGATCTACTGCCGGTGATCATCGACGATGAGTTCATCGACGCCGTACGCAAAGACATGCCCGAACTGCCGGAAGCGCGACGCGATCGGTTCATCAAGGAATACGGCCTCCCTGAGTATGATGCGAGCCAGTTGGCCGGTGACCGGGCGACAGCGGATTATTTTGAAGCTACAGTAAAAGCCTGCGGCGAAGCCAAACTGGCGGGAAATTGGATCATGGCGGACCTGTCTGCCTACCTGAACAAAGAGGAAATCGGCATCGCCCAGTCGCCGGTCACCCCGGTGCAATTGGGCGGCCTGATCGAGCGTATCAAAGACGGCACCATTTCCAGCAAAATTGCCAAGAAAGTGTTTGAGGCCATGACCCAGGGTGAAGGCGATGCCGACACCATTATCGAGAAACAGGGTCTGAAGCAGGTATCCGATACCGGTGCTCTGGAAAAAATGGTGGATGACGTGATCGCCAACAACCAGGCCCAGGTGGACAACTACCGCAACGCCGATCCGGCCAAGCGCCCGAAAATGCTTGGCTTCTTTGTCGGCCAGATCATGAAGGCCAGCAAAGGTCAGGCGAATCCTCAAGCGGTCAACGAAATTCTGATCAAAAAGCTGGAAGGTTAAAGTCCTTCAGCCACGTGGAGATAAAAGCAGTCATGAGCGAATTGAAGAAAGACAAAAAGAAAGTTCTGGGCGAAGTGTTTGATGATGAGCGCATCAAAAGCTTTTTCCAGTACCCGGCCCCCGACGGTATGGACCCGGACTTTCACCTGCTGGAGAAAGCCTACCGCGGCATGCGTGAAGAAAACTTTGCCACCTTTGTGCAGTTTTTTGTCGAGCGCGGCCACAACCTGAACGCCCCCGGCCCCGACGGCAAGACCTTTCTGCAGACCATCAAAGACCACCGCCTGGCGGACGAGTACATCGCCGCCCTGAAACAGGCCGGTGCCGAGTAACCGGCCTTGCCCTTCCTCCGGTTCACGCCCAGCCTCTGGCTCACTCTGGGGCTGAGCGTGATGATGATACTGCTCGGCGCACTGCAAAGCGTGACCGAGCCCCTGCTTGAACTCAACCGTAATGCCGTCAGCCAGGGCGAGCTCTGGCGACTGCTCACCGGCCACTGGATTCACTACGGCCCCTACCACCTGGCGATGAACCTTGGCGCCTTCATGCTGTGCGGCTGGATTCTGTTTCAGGATATTCCACTGCGCCACTATGGGGCTCTACTTTTGGCCTGTTTACTGGGTGTGGGCATTGGGATTCAGTGGCTCAACGCTGACCTGGATTATTACGCGGGGCTGTCCGGTGCGCTACATGGACTACTGGTAGCGGGAGTGATCATCACCTTCAGGCAAACGCCCTGGATGAGTGGTCTGGCTCTGGCGGTAGTGGCTTATAAAATTGTGCAGGAACAATGGCCTGGGTATGACACGTCCCATGATCTGTTGCCCGTACCGGTGGCGGTGGATGCGCATTTGTATGGGGCGGTGATTGGGTTGGTTTGGGGCGTTGGGTTTACTGTGTGGCGGGTTTGGCGAAGTCGTCACGTTTAGTGACGGCGGGTGCGCCTTCGGCTTATCCGCCCTACGCGACCCTTGGGGTGAAACCTTCGGTGCTATTTCCCGGAACGTGAAGCTGCTACCGCGGAGGCTGGGTAACCCCTTGTGAGACCGTCGCCTGCCTGGACGGCAGGCGATCGAGCCTACAGGGATGTATTTACGGCGTGTCTCACAAGGGGTTACCCAGGCGGAGCACTAAGCCACGAAGCGCCCCATTCCTACGAACTACGAGGCCGACCTCGTCCGCCGCCGCTGCGGTTGCCACCGGGGCGACCACCACTGCCACCGGAAGACCGGCGCCGAGGGGCGGCGGGTTTCATGGGTGGGGTTTCGGCCAACAACTCCTCCGGCGGCTGCTCGCACTTGATCGACTCGCCCAAGAGCTCCTCAATCGGTGGCAACAACATCGCATCGTCTTCGCAGGCAAAGCTGACCGAGGTGCCGTGCTTGCCCGCCCGACCCGTGCGCCCAATCCGGTGTACGTAATCCTCAGGCTCCTCCGGCAAGGTGAAATTCACCACGTGGCTGATACCGCTGATATGAATACCCCGCCCCGCCACATCGGTAGCCACCAGCACTTTCAGATCGCCCTCTTTAAAAGCATTCAGGGTGCTGACCCGTTTGTTCTGGGGAATCTCGCCCGACAACAGGCCCACCTTGATATCATGGCGGCGCAGCTTCTCGTGCAGGTCACGGCACTGGTCCCGGCGATTGGCAAATACGATCAGACTCTCCACATCGTCCTGCTGAATCAGGTTGTAGAGCATCGGATACTTTTCTTCGGTTGCCGCCAGGTAGACATGCTGCTCCACCGTGTCGGTCGCCACGCTTTCGGGCTGAATTTCGATGGTGGTGGGCTCGTGAGTCCACTGCTCCACCAGACGCTCGACCTCTTCTGTGAACGTGGCCGAGAAGAACAGGGTCTGCCGGTCTTCCCGCTTGGGCGTCTGACGGACGATCTGGCGCACTTGCGGAATGAAGCCCATATCGAGCATCCGGTCCGCTTCGTCGATTACCAGAATTTCCAACTGGTCGAGAAACACATCGCGCTGGCGGCAGAAGTCCAGCAAACGACCCGGGGTAGCCACGAGAATATCCACCAGACTGTCGTGCAGGCGGCGCTGCTGCTTGCCATAATCCATGCCGCCAACCAGCGTATGGATCTGCAGGTCGGTGTATTTGCACAACAGCTTGGCATCATCAGCGATCTGCATGACCAGCTCGCGGGTGGGAGCAATGACCAGGGCCCGCGCCTCGCCGGCATAGCGCTGTTCTTCAATGGGGTGTTTGAGCAGGTCGTCGATCACCGCGGTAAGGAAGGCGGCGGTTTTACCGGTACCGGTCTGGGCCTTGCCCACCACGTCTTTGCCCTGCAGCGCCAGGGGCAGGGATTGCGCCTGAATCGGGGAGCAGTACTCAAAACCCAAGTCGGCAATGGCGTGCATCAGGTCATTTTCAAGACCGAAGTCGTGAAAGCGCAATTTGCCTTCGACTTCAGGTACCGGAAACTGTGAGATATCCCAGGGTTGGTTGGCCATAGGTTTATTGTTGCTCTTGTTTTGGCCGCCTCGGCGGCGATTGTTGTTCCGGCCTCGGCGGCGATTGCCACCTTTCTTGCCGGAGCCTTGGTTCCCGGGCTCGCCTTGGGCCTCGGGATTACTATTGGCGTCACCCTGACTGTCTTTCTGACCTTTGTGGCCCGGGTTACCGCTCTTGTTTTGCGCGTTTGCACCACCCTGCGGGCCCTGTGCGCCTTGTCCACGACGGGGCTTGCGCCGACGGTTACCACCGGGCTTGCCGTTGCGGGGCTTTTGCTCGGCGCCGCTGCGCGGGTTGTCGGTTTGATTTTTGGGGCTGCGCCCTTTGCGGGTCTCGGAGTTGTTGGCCGGTTTGGCGTCTCCGGCCAGCTTTTTGAAGAGTTTTCCAATCAAAACGATCACCTACTGTACAAACTTTGCGCGAAGTATACAGGAAACCGCCGCCCTCTCCCACCGTGGGGCAGGGGTCCGGTGTGGTTACTTCGGATCTAGCGCCGCTACTGAAAATACCCTTTTGAGACCGCAGCTCTCATCACGTCCGGGCCGGGAAGGGGAAGCCCTTTCAAGACACGCCGTGAACCCATCCCTGGGGGCTCGCCTCGCGGAGTCCCTCCGCTTACGGTCTTGAAAGGGCTTCCCCTCCCCGTCCCTCAGTGCCACATTTAACTTTTAGCGCTGCCCAAGCTTTAACGCAAAAGGCGCTAGTTCCCGGAATGTTACGTTGGCACTGCGGAGGGAGGGTATACCGTTCCGAGACCATCACCCGCCTGGACGGCGGGTGATGAGCCCCCATGGATGGGTTCACGGCGTGTCTCGGAACGGTATACCCTCCCGCAGCCCTTTAGTCGAAGTGCGTCACAATTGTCGAATTACGCTATCATTAATCCGACCCACACCTTACAAAGCGCCCTACTTGTCGGTGACGGCACCCTCTGAGGCAGAGCTGACGGTTTTGGCGTATTTGGCCAGAACGCCTCGGGTATAGCGCAGCGGGGGTTCCTGCCAGAGTTTGCGGCGGCGGTCGAGTTCGGCGTCGTCCAGGGTGACCGAAATGGTGTTGGCTTCGGCGTCGATCACGATTTCGTCACCATCTTCCACCAGGGCAATCGGGCCGCCCTCCTGGGCCTCCGGGGTCACATGCCCGACCACAAAGCCGTGACTGCCGCCGGAGAAGCGACCATCGGTGATCAGCGCCACCGAATCCCCCAGCCCCTTGCCCATGATCGCCGACGTGGGGGTCAACATCTCGCGCATACCGGGGCCGCCCTTGGGGCCCTCGTAGCGGATCACCAACACATCCCCGGCCACCACGGTGCCATCCATGATCCGGTCGGTGGCCTCCTCTTCCGAGTGAAACACCCGGGCCCGGCCGGTAAAGTGGGTGCCTTCCTTGCCGGTAATCTTGGCCACCGCGCCGGTGGGCGCCAGGTTACCGTAGAGAATGCGCAGGTGGCTGTCCTTTTTCACCGGGTTGTCGAGGGCGCGGATGATGTCCTGCTCCTCGGGGTAGGGTTTGACGCTGGCCAGGTTTTCCGCCAGCGTCTGGCCGGTAACGGTCATGCAATCGCCGTGCAGCAGGCCCGCCTCCAGCAGGATCTTCATCAGAGGCTGAATACCGCCGATGGCCACCAGCTCGCTCATCATGTAGTGGCCGCTGGGGCGCAGGTCCGCCAGCACCGGGACGCGGGCGCCGATGCGGGTGAAGTCTTCCAGGGTCAGATCCACGTCTACGGTGTGAGCCAGGCCCAGCAGGTGCAACACGGCGTTGGTCGAGCCGCCCAGGGCGATGACCACGGTGATGGCGTTTTCAAACGCCTCGCGCGTCATGATGTCCCGGGGCTTGAGATCTTTTTCCAACAGGGTCAGCACGGCGGCGCCGGCGGCGCGGCAATCGGCCAGTTTGTCGTTGTCCTCGGCGTTCTGGGCGGAGCTGCCGGGCAGACTCATGCCCATGGCTTCAATGGCCGAGGCCATGGTGTTGGCGGTGTACATGCCACCACAGGAACCGGCACCAGGGATGGCGGTCTCCTCGATCTGCTTCACTTCGATCAGGGTTTTATCGCCCTTGGCGTGCGCACCCACCGCTTCAAACACCGAGACGATGTCCGTGTGATTGGCGCCAGGCTTGATGGTACCGCCATAGACAAAAACGGACGGGCGGTTGAGCCGCGCCAGGCCCATCAGACACCCCGGCATATTCTTGTCGCAACCACCGATGGCCACCAGGCCGTCAAAGCCCTCACAGCCAGCCACGGTCTCGATAGAGTCAGCTATGACCTCACGGGAGACCAGAGAGTATTTCATCCCCTCGGTGCCGTTGGCGATGCCGTCGGAGACGGTGATGGTATTGAAAATCAGGCTTTTCCCACCCGCGCCATCGGCACCGTCGGCCGCCTCTCGGGCCAGGCCGTCGATATGCATATTGCAGGGGGTCAGGTTGCTCCAGGTCGAGGCGATGCCGACCTGGGGTTTGCGGAAATCCTCGTCGGTAAACCCGGTGGCGCGTAGCATGGCGCGACTGGCGGATTTGCCGACCCCGTCCACCACGGGGCTGGAGTATCGGCGGCGATGGTCCTGGCTCATACGGAATGGCTCCTATGATTGGCTATGATTCACGCGTGCTTACTTATCCTGAATAGCCAATATAGTGGGTGAGCCAGGCCTTTTTCGCAACCGTGGCGGCAGGAAGTCTCGCGGTCAGGGGCAGTCCGCACTGATCCATTGACCACTGTGGGTAATGGTGACCTTTTCCGGAGCCCCGCCAAAATCCATCAGCGCCGTGGACTGACCGGTATACGCCGTATCCCCATCCAGCACCATCTCACCCTGGGCCTGTTCGTCCGGGCAGGTAAACTCAATGCGGGTCTGGTCGCCGCGGCTGACCACATTGTGTTCACAGTTCGTGTTATCGCCCCACTGGAACTCGCCCCGTGCGGCCTCTTCCTCGGTCAGGCAATTGCGTACGGTCTGGTTACTGAAGTCCATGGACAGGCCCTGCTCGGCCATCATGTCCTGCATCATCTTTTTCTGGGCCGGCGGCATGGCTTCCATCTGTTGACGCACCATTTCCAGCTGCTGCTCCAATTGGCCGCTTTCGCTTTTCATGGAAATCTGGTGTTCCCATAGGCCGGGTCTGATATCGAGGGATTCCGCTTGTGCGCCCAGACTGAAACCCAGGGCGCATAAGGACACGATCAACGTGCGGGGGGCTAGTGAAAGGGTCATAACTAAGGTCCTTGTAAACGGTGATTGAAATCGAAGCCGGGTCGTTACCGCTGACCATCGGCTTCGAGTCTGCCCCAGTCAGGGGCAAATTTCAATCAACCGCCGGCGCTCAGTGACTGATCATCCAGGGCCTCATACTGGGGAACATTTTTTTGCCATCGGCGGTGTACATCAGTGCCGAGCGGAGCTTGCCGCCATCGTGACAGCCACAGGCCCGCCCATGCCGGTGCGCGTGAGCCTGTCGTTCCCGGTCTTCCGCCCTGGCTTCCGTGGTGGAGAAGACCGGCTGATGCCGGCTCTTCTCGTTGCGCTCATGGGCCGTATGATTCTCCCGGGACATGGCTTTCAGCTCCGGAGGCAGGACAATCACCCGGGCCGCCAACTGGCCACAACTCGGACACGCCTGGGGTTCGGCGCTCTGCTCGAAGGTGGTCAACTGATGAAACAATCCATGCTCGGCGCATTTGTAGTCGTAGACGGGCATGGCGTTTACTCCTTGTCTTTCGAAAGGGGCACATCCATACCACCGCTGACCTTAGCACCCGGACCGGACGCACTGGGGTTGACGTCAATGTCGAAGATATCCGTGGGCAACCAGAGCGTGGCACAGGCGTTGGGGATGTCCACCACCCCGCTGATATGTCCCTGCACCGGCGCGCACCCGAGAATGGCGTAAGCCTGAGCTTTGGTGTAGCCAAATTTGGTCAGATATTCGATGGCATTGAGACAGGCTTGGCGATAGGCGACGTGCACATCCAGGTAGTGCTGCTTGCCATATTCGTCTACCGAGATACCTTCAAATATCAGGTAGTCGTCATACTTGGGCGTGATCGGGCTGGGTTTGAAGATCGGATTTTTGATGCCGTACTTGGCCATGCCGTCTTTCACCAGATTGACCCGCAAGTGAATCCAGCCAGCCATTTCAATGGCACCACAGAAGGTGATTTCGCCATCGCCCTGACTGAAGTGCAGATCTCCCACGGACAGGCCGCCTTCTTTGACGTACACCGGGAAATAGATTTTCGAACCGCGCGAGAGGTCCTTGATGTCGCAGTTACCGCCATGCTCTCTGGGCGGTACGGTGCGCGCTGCTTCGGCGCCAGCGCTCTTGGCCGCGTCTTTATCCATACGCCCCATATGCGCGGTATCGGCGTAGGGCAGTGCCGCCAGCGGTGGCACCCGCTCCGGGTCGGTGTCTACCAGACCCTGCTCACGGGTGTTCCACTCCTTCAACATTTCCTTGGAGGGCAGGCAACCAATCAGGCCAGGGTGAATCAGACCGGCGAACTCCACTCCGGGGATATGCCGGGACTTGGTGAACATGCCTTTGAAATCCCAGATGGATTTCTGCGCTTCGGGAAAATGTTCCGTCAGGAAGCCGCCGCCATTCTGTTTGGAGAAGAAACCGTTAAAGCCCCACTGACTTTCCTCGAAGGTACCAATATCCAGAATATCCACTTCCAGAAGATCGCCGGGCTCGGCACCTTCAACACCAATCGGTCCGGACAGGAAGTGCACCTGAGTCAGATCCACATCGCGCACATCATCGGCGCTGTCGTTGTTGGCGATCTGACCACCGGTCCAGTCGTAACACTCGACGATAAAGTCGTCCCCGGGTTTGACCGTGGCCACCATGGGAATGTCCGGGTGCCAGCGATTGTGTACCTTGTCATTCTCGTAGGGGGTCTGGTTCAGATCGATTTTGATGATGGTTTCAGTCATGGCTTGGCTCCTGACAGGGAATGAGGCGTTAGCATTTCGGGTCGAGGTGCATGTACCTCTGGCCCGTGTACGCTCATTATCAAAGGCGCCTGCCGTTGAGCCCATACGACAATTGGCCCCGGCTCTGCGTCATTTGACGTACTCACTGCTGCGGGTCCACACCTGTCGACAGATGACCCGCCCGTGCTGCCAATCGCAATACATCTGACGCAGCTGTGATTCGGTTTGCGTTGGCACCTCTGGCTTCGCACCGTCCGGGCGCGGCTCCGGACGTTCCAACAGAAACTGGGCCACCGGCACTTCCACCTGCTGACGGAACTGTCGCTTTAACGCCCGCGCCCCAAATCGGGCATCGAAACCTTTGCGTTCCACTCGGTTCATCAACGCTCGGGACACTTGCAACTGCCACCCTTTGGAGCGCAGGCGCCGATTGAATTGAACCAGCAGTTCCGCCACCACGCCCGGTCGTGCTTCCGGAGGCAGCGGATAGTAAATCAACACGTTATCAATGCGATTGAGAAACTCCGGGTCCAGCCCACGATCCAGGGCGCGCTCGACCCGCTGGCGCAATGCGGCCTGTTGCACGAGTTCAGGTCGAGGCCAGAAACGCCGCCAGCCGGTTTGCCAACGGTTCAGGTGGCGCGCCAGGTCGGCCGCGCCCAGATTGCTGGTCATGAAGATCAGGCTGTTGCGAAAGTCCAGTTGCTTCTGACCCGAGGTAAGACGCAACCGCCCGGTGTCCAATACCCCCAACAGACTGCGCAGCACTTCCGGGCCCGCTTTTTCCAGCTCGTCAAACAGCACCACACCGGGACGACTGAAACTGCCGCGCATGGCCTCTTCATCGATCAGGCTATGGCCCTCTTTGCTACCGACGTAACCCGGAGGCGCACCGGTGATGGCCGCGGTGTAATGATCCTGCGCCAGCGTATTCATATCCACCCGACAGAAGGCGTCGGCCTTCCCGTGCAACGCTTCGGCCAGTGCCCGAACCGTTTCGGTTTTACCGACTCCGGTGGGGCCCGCCAACAGAAATACCGCCAGCGGGCGATCCGGCTCACCGATATCGGCTTTGACGCGGGTCAACTCGCGATCGATTTGCGTCAATGCATCGGGTTGACCGCGGATCCTCTGACGCAAAACCGACAATACCGCCTCTGGCTCAAATAGAAAGCGCGAGGCCCCCAAACGCGACTCGCCCGGCGAGGAAACCGATCGGGAGGGCTCAGAGGCAGACACCGCCGGCGTCAGCGCCTCGCGCAACGCCTGATCTTCCAGTCGATCGTTGATGAATGGCATGGAGCCGCCTTACCCGACGGTTTTTTCACGACCACCGTGAGGCAGCTCGCCCACCGGGCACTCCGCGACGCCGATGGTGGAACGGGTCATGGCCTCTACATCGTCTCGCGCCTTCTCCGCATCCATCACCCAGGTGCGATAGAAATCAAACGGACACTCCGCCACCCCGCGATCACCCTCTCCGGAGTTGTAAATGCCGGAATAACCCCGATGCAGCAGTTTGAACAGATGGTTCTGGGATTGATCATTGGCACGGGCATCGCGAATCTGGCTGACCGAAAGCTGGGCGTACTGCACACCCATGTCCTCTTCACCACACTCGCCCAAAGTCCGACCGTCGAAGCCGATCAATGACGAATGACCAAAGTAGGAATAAACACCATCAAACCCCGTGGCATTAGCCACCGCCACATAGCAGTTGTTGGCCCACGCCATGGATTTGGCCATCATCACCTGTTGATCTTTGGCCGGGTACATATAGCCCTGGCAGCGAACGATCAACTCGGCCCCTTTCATGGCACAATCACGCCAGATTTCCGGGTAGTTGCCATCGTCACAGATGATCAGACTGATCTTCATCCCCTTGGGGCCTTCAGTCACATAGGTGCGATCGCCGGGGTACCAACCTTCGATCGGGCACCAGGGAATGCATTTGCGGTACTTCTGAACAATGTCCCCCTGATTGTTGATCAACACCAAAGTGTTATAGGGCGCCTTATTCGGGTGGTCCTCGTGACGCTCACCGGTCAGGGAAAACACCCCCCAGGTATTGGCCTTACGACAGGCTTCGGAGAAAATTTCCGTCTCTTCACCCGGGATGGTGGCGGCAGTGGCCATCATCTCGTCCTGGTCATACATGATACCCATGGTGCTGTATTCGGGAAAAATCACCAGGTCCATCCCGGGCAGCCCCTGTTTCATACCCACCAACATGTCCGCAATGGCCCGGGCGTTATCAAGCACTTCGGCCTTGGTGTGCAGGCGCGGCATTTTGTAGTTGACGACGGCTACGCCGACGGTATCGTCACTGCTGGAAATATCACCGTGTCGCATAGTAGATTACCTCACTTAAACGGATAGATAGGACGCCACTTTCTCGGCATCGACACTGCTTCGAGCCTCCTCATGCACGACCTTTCCCTTCTCCACCACCAGGATGCGATCAGCCACATCCAGGGCGAAGCTCAGTACCTGTTCGGTCACCACAATGGTCAGGCCGCGCTGATCACGAATTTCTTTCAGGGTCTGGGCGATTTCCTTGATGATGGACGGTTGGATCCCCTCGGTAGGCTCATCCAACAACAGCACTTTGGGGTTACTCGCCAGAGCGCGAGCGATAGCCAACTGTTGCTGCTGCCCACCAGACAGGTTGCCGCCCCGGCGGTTACGCATTTCCAGCAGCACGGGAAACATATCGTAAAGATCCTTGGGAACACTTCGGCGTCCGGTTGAGGTCAAACCGGTTTCGATGTTTTCCCGAACCGTCATGCTGGAAAAAATCATCCGCCCCTGAGGCACATAAGCAAGCCCCTGATTGACCCTCTCGTGGCTTTTCTTTCCGAATATTGACTTGCCATCCAGAGTAGCCGCTCCCCCCGATTCGGGAATAACCCCCATCAGTGCCTTCATCAAGGTACTTTTGCCCATACCATTTCGCCCCATCACGGCGACGATTTCGTTGGGCTGCACGGTAAAATCCAGGCCATGCACAATTTCGCTCTGGCCATAACTGACTCGATAATCGGATACATTCAACATGATGAGTCCTCTCACTCAATGGCCAAGGTAGACTTCAACCACCTTAGGGTCATTTTTGACTTTGTCGATGGCACCTTCGGTCAGGATTTTTCCCTGGTGAAGAACGGTGACCTTGTCGGCGATCTCCGCCACAAACTGCATATCGTGCTCAATCACGATAACCGAACGGTTCTCCGATATTCGTCGGAGCAGTTTGGCGGTTTCCCGACGCTCGGTGACCGACATGCCCGCGACGGGTTCATCCAGCATCAACAGCTCAGGGTCTTGAATCAGCAGCATGCCAATTTCCAGCCACTGTTTTTGACCGTGACTCAGAAGACCGGCCGGTTCGTGCAGCTGATCCTTCAGCAGGATCATCTCCGCCACTTCTTCACATTTCCGGATAACGGTTTCGTCCCGCTTGAAAAATAGGGAACCGAACACATTTCTGCCTTTGGGGTAGGAGATTTCCAAATTCTCAAAAATGGTTAAATCCGTGTACACCGAAGGAGTCTGGAACTTGCGGCCCACGCCGGACTTCACAATGTCCGACTCAGTCATTTTGGTAAGTTCACGATTGCGAAACCGGATAGACCCCTGGGTCGAACGGGTCCGCCCACAGATCAGATCCAGCACCGTGGTCTTACCGGCGCCGTTGGGACCGATAATGACCCGGATTTCGCCTTCATCGACATAGAGCGTCAGATCATCGACCGCTTTGAACCCATCAAAAGAAACAGTGAGGTTCTCGACAGCCAGGACGAAGTCTGTGTTACTGGCGTTCATGGGCTACTCCTTGGACAGTGCGGTTGGAATCAGAGCGGGTCAGTTGGTCCACCCAACGATCCAGTGCCTTGGCCACATGACCACGGGCGTACTGGTCATACAGACCGGCGAGACCATTAGGGAAGGCCAGCACTACGCCAATAAAGAGTGCTCCCATGGCAAACAACCACAACTCGGGGAAGCTTTCCGAGAAAATGGACCTTGCCCAGCTCACCAGCAATGCCCCATAAATGGCCCCAAACAGAGACAGTCGGCCACCCACTGCGCAGAAGATCACCATCTCAATGGAGGGCACAATGCCGATAAAACTCGGCGACATGAAGCCCACCTGCAAGGTAAACATGGCGCCACCAATCGCGGCGAACGCGGCACCAACACAGAAGACAAAGACCTTGAAGTTGGCGACGTCATAACCCGAGAAGCGAATACGATCCTCCGCATCGCGCATGGCCACCAGGATCCGACCGAATTTGCTTCGACGGATAAACTGGGCAATGACCACGCAAATCAACAGCAACGCGACACAGATGAAGTAGAACACGTACTTGGCAAAATCAGACCGGATATTCCAGCCAAGCAAAGTCCGCAAATCGGTAATGCCATTCACGCCACCGGTATAGCCCTGCTGACCAATGATGAGGATGGTGAGAATCAAGGCAATGGACTGGGTGATGATCGCGAAATAGACTCCGCTCACCCGGCGCTTGAACATGGCCACACCGATCAGGTAGGCGAACACCGTGGGCACCACCAGAACCGCCAACAGCGTAAAACCGAAACTGTAGAAGGGTTCCCAGAACCAGGGCAACTCGGTGATCTGGTTCCAGTCCATGAAGTCGGGAATGCCAGGGGTGGATTGAATGGAGGTGCTTTCGGGATCGGACGCTTCCAGTTTGAGGAACATGGCCATCATATAGCCACCAATTCCGAAGAAAACGCCCTGTCCAAGACTCAGTACACCGCCATAGCCCCAACAAAGCACCAAGCCCAGGGCGACAAAAGCATAGGTCAGATACTTACCGATCAGGTTGAGACGGAAAATATCCAATGCCAGGGGAAATACCACGATCAACAGCAGCGCCAGCACGGCAAAGCTGAGCAGATCGTGACGGCTGAACAATGATCGTAATCCGGTCGTGGTCATTGTACCGTCCTCCTATCGACGAACTTTAAGGGAAAACAGGCCCTGAGGACGTACCATCAGAATGCCCACCACAAACAGCAGCGTCAGCACTTTCGCCATGGACCCACTGAGGAAAAATTCCATGGTTGATTGCGCTTGGGAAATCGTAAACGCCGAAGCAACGGTACCGAGCAAGCTGGCCGCGCCACCAAACACCACCACCAGGAAGGTATCCACGATGTAAAGTTGGCCGGAGGTCGGGCCGGTTGAACCAATCATGGTGAAAGCGCTACCGGCAATGCCGGCAATGCCGCAACCCAAGGCAAACGTCATGCGATCCACCCTTTGGGTGTTGATGCCCACAGCGCCCGCCATGGGGCGATTCTGTACCACCGCGCGCACTTGTATGCCCCAGCGGGAGCGGTACATCAAGGCCGCCACAACCAGGGTAATCCCTAACGACAGGCACATGACGAACAGGCCATTGATGGGAACTTCCACCAGATCGGTGATCGGATACGAGCCCATCATCCAGTCCGGCATGGTGACCCCGACCTCGCGCGCGCCAAAGATCGACCGGTAACTTTGCTGGAGGATCAGGCTCAAGCCCCAGGTCGCCAGCAAGGTATCCAGAGGCCGGTGATATAGATGACGGATCATCAACCACTCCACCAACATACCCAGTAGCGCGGCAGCTAGAAATGCCAATGCCATGGCGACAAAGAAGTAGGAGCCGTACCAGTCGGGAAGCCACTGTGAAAATAGGTTGGACGTCAGGTAGGTGATGTAAGCGCCGAGGATCATAAACTCCCCATGCGCCATATTGATTACACCCATCTGACCAAAGATGATGGCCAGACCCAGCGCCATCAATACGAACACAGAGAAGAGTGTCAGGCCCGCAAAACCCTGCATGGCGAAGATCGACATCAACTCCGCTGAGGAATAATCAGAAAACATGGGAAGGTGCCTCCAAATGCGCTTTAACCAACCGGGGCGGTCTTTCTACCGGGTTAACCCCGCCCAAAGGGCGGGGCTGAATTGCTGTGGGAACGAGGCGCTTACTGGTAACCTTCCGGGAAAGGATCCGGCTCGATCAGCTCGTCGGTTTCATACACGATTTCATACTGACCATCGGCTTTTGCTCGGCCAATGCGTGTCTTGGACCAGAGGTGGTGATTCGGGTGGATCTTCACATAGCCTTCCGGCGCAGTGGTCAACTCGATGCCGGGTGAGGCCTCGCGCACTTTGTCAACGTCAAACGAGCCGGCTTTCTCGACAGCTGCCTTCCACAACCAGGGGCCGAGATATGCGGCCTGGGTCACATCACCGATTACGATGTCGTCGCCCCAGCGTTCCTTGAACGCTTTGACAAACGCCTGGTTGTTTTCATTGGGCAGGCTCTGGAAGTATTTCATTGAGGCATAGGCACCCTCAACGTTCTCACCACCGATGCCCAGAATTTCGTCTTCGGTGACCGAGATGGTCAACACCAGAGGCGACTCCTCGGTCATGTCGATGCCGGCCGCTTTCAGCTGCTTGTAGAACGCCACATTGGAGCCGCCCACCACCGATGCGAAAATCACATCAGGCTTACGCAGCTTGATTTTATTGATCACCGAGTTGAACTGGGTGTGGCCTAGCGGGTAGTACTCTTCACCCACCACCTTCAGACCCAGCTTATCGATATGCTTTCGGGCAATCTTGTTAGAGGTTCGCGGCCAGATATAATCCGAACCAAGCAGGTAGAACGTCTTGGCATCCTTGGCATCCACCACCCAATCAATACCCGCAAGGATCTGCTGGGTAGCTTCCTGGCCGGTGTAAATGACATTAGGTGACTGCTCCAGACCTTCATAGAAAGTGGGGTAGTAGAGCATGCCGTTGTACTGTTCGAACACCGGCAATACCGCCTTGCGCGATGCCGACGTCCAGCAGCCAAACACCGCCGCGACATTGTCCTGCCGCAACAGCTTGCGCGACTTTTCCGCAAAGGTTGGCCAGTCGCTGGCGCCGTCTTCCTGAATGTATTCGATCTGCCGACCGAGAACCCCGCCGGAGGCGTTAATCTGCTCAATGGCCAGCTTTTCCGCCTGAACCGAACCGGTTTCACTGATGGCCATGGTGCCGGTCACCGAGTGAAGAATCCCCACTTTCACAGTATCTTCGGTAACCGCCAGTCCGGTGGTATTCACCTCTTGGGCGACACCAAACGCACTCATGGCGAGGCCTGCCGTCAGCCCGGCCAGGCTTTTCAGAAGCCGGCGCGACGGCCCCGGCGTATGCTTGCGTGAGTCAGTAACCATGGTCTTTCCTCGTGTGGTGGTTTGAAAACGCGACTGAACATCGGTTGGCCCGTGCCCATGCTCCGCATTCTGCTCGCACCTCCCTTCTGAGCCCATTCGACAAATGCCGCAGAGACCTACGTCAATCACCCCATACCACCGACCACTCACTTTGCTTTTAATGTCTTGCGCGCCACAGATGGCATAAAGATTGATACCTGATTCGAGGAGTGCCGGGTTCAGCGCATCGAGCTCCGGCCCGGCCATGCAAAATGCACCACCCTGGTTCGCCTGCCCGGGCGCTATGCGTCATTCCGGCGCATGGCGACGGCCGACATGGACATCGCCCGATCAATGCCCTCACCGGCTGTTATTCAATAAGCGAATGCCATGACTGCCAAACAGACCATTTTCCGCGTGCGCCGTCAGTACAACCAGTGGGTTGCCAACCAGACGCTGGAGGACTACGCGCTTCGTTTCACCGCCAAGCGAGCCCGGCGCTGGTCGCCCGCCCGGGTAGCCCACACTGCCCTGGGTGCGATTTCCTTTTTGGCTCTGGAAGCAATCGGTGGCGCAATCACCCTGAACTACGGGTTCACCAATGCCATGGTGGCGATCCTGGCGGTAAGCCTGGTGATCCTTTTGACGGCCTTTCCGATCAGCTACTACGCCGCCAAGTTTGGCGTTGACATTGATCTTCTGACTCGAGGAGCCGGCTTTGGCTATATCGGTTCCACCATTACTTCCCTGATTTACGCATCATTCACGTTCATTTTTTTTGCGATCGAAGCGGCCATTATGGCCATGGCGTTGGAGATGCTCTTTGGCATTCCCATCATGTGGGGGTATGTACTGTGTGCCGTCGTGGTCATTCCGTTGGTCACCCACGGCATCACCTTTATCAGCCGTTTCCAGCTTTGGACCCAGCCGCTTTGGATGTTTTTGCAGGCGCTGCCGTTTGCGTTCATCCTATGGGCCGACTTCCAATCGGTGTCGGACTGGACCAGTTACACACGTGAAACCGGTGGCGAGTTTGATCTGCTGCTTTTTGGGGCGGCTTCCGCGGTCATCTTCTCCCTGATTGCCCAGATTGGCGAGCAGGCGGATTATCTACGCTTTATGCCCGAACCCAAACCGGAACAGCGTCGCCGTTGGTGGTTGGCCATGAGCGCCGGAGGGCCGGGCTGGATTGTGATCGGAGCCCTAAAAATGATGGTGGGCTCCTTTCTGGCGGTATTGGCGTTGTCACACGGCATGTCCCCGAACGAAGCGATTGACCCGACTCATATGTATCAGGTGGCCTTTGGCTACGTCACCCAGTCGCCTACGGCGGCCCTGGCCATCGCCGGACTGTTCGTCATCCTCTCGCAGCTGAAAATCAATGTGACCAACGCCTACGCCGGATCCATCGCCTGGTCCAACTTCTTCTCCCGCCTTACTCACAGTCATCCGGGGCGGGTAGTTTGGTTGGTATTCAACGTCACCATTGCCTTGCTGGTCATGGAGCTGGGGGTCTATCGGGCACTGGAGAACACCTTAGGGCTGTACGCGTTAATCGCGATTGCCTGGGTGGGCACTCTGGTGGCCGACCTGGTGATCAATAAACCGTTGGGGTTCAGTCCACCGCATATCGAATTCAAGCGCGCCCATCTGTACGACATCAACCCGGTGGGCGTTGGCACCATGGTCACCGCCACCCTGATCGGCGTGACCGGTTATATCGGCCTCTGGGGCGAAACCTTCCAGGCGCTCTCGCACTTCATCACCCTGTTGAGCGCTCTGGTAATTGCTCCACTGATCGCCTGGCGAACCGGCGGGCGGTACTACATCGCCCGCGAACCGGTTATCCTGACGCCCGCGGCCGCCACTCACCAGTGCTGCATCTGTGAACACCGGTTTGATAAAGAGGATGTCACGCACTGTCCCGCCTATGACGGTCCCATCTGCTCGCTATGCTGCTCGTTGGACGCCCGATGCAACGACTTCTGTAAACCCGGCGCCAGCTACCCTGAGCAGATCCGCAACTGGGTGCACCGATGGCTGCCTTCCTGGCTGATCCCTGACATCAATGCCCGCCTCGGTAATTTCCTGTTACTGGTTATTGGGATCAACGGGTTCTCGGGTGTGCTGCTCTCCTTGATTTACCAACAGACAGCCTTCCCTGATGAAGTATCCGCCATGCTCTTTGCGGCCCTGCTGTGGAAGGTGTTTTTTATTCTGGTCATCATTACCGGTGTCGTGAGCTGGTTGTTCGTGCTGGCCCATGAAAGTCGGGTCGTCGCCCAGGAAGAGTCGCAGCGCCAGACCCGCTTGTTGATGGAGGAGATTGACGCACACGAACAGACCGATCAGGCGTTGCAGCGGGCCAAGGAACAGGCCGACGCCGCCAATCAGGCCAAAAGCCGGTACCTCACCGGTATCAGCCACGAGTTGCGTTCACCACTGAATGCGGTGCTCGGGTATGCGCAGTTGCTTGAGAAAGACCCGGCGATTCCCCCTCATCGACGCGACGCTCTGGGGGTCATTCGTCGCAGCGGCGAGCACCTGGCCGACCTGATCGAAGGCCTGCTGGATATCTCTAAAATCGAAGCGGGCCGACTGGATCTTCATCGCGATCAGGTCCGTCTCGGCCCGCTGCTGGAGCAACTGGTGCACATGTTTCGGCTGCAGGCGGAAGGCAAAGGGTTGCAGTTCGAGTACCACTGCCAGGATCCGTTGCCTCCTCTGGTGCGCGCCGATGAAAAGCGCCTGCGGCAGATTCTGATCAACCTGCTGTCCAATGCCATCAAATACACCGCTCACGGCCGGGTCAGCATGAGGGTCAAATACCGCAGCGACGTGGCGGAGTTCACTATTGAAGATTCCGGCGAAGGCATTTCGCCCGACGATCAGCAGCGGATATTCCGTCCGTTTGAACGCATCCGTCGCCCGGGAGAGCAGGTATCCGGTACCGGTTTGGGACTGACCATCACCCAATTGCTGACCGACATTATGGGCGGCGACATCAGTCTGCAAAGTACGCCCGGGCAAGGCAGCGTCTTTAAAGTGACACTGATGATGAGCCGCATTCGTGGCGCCTCGGATATAGCGCCGACCGAGGCCCAGGACATCCAGGGTTACCGGGGCGAGGCCAAGCGCGTCATGGTGGTGGATGACGAGGCCTCGCACCGCCAACTGGTGCACGCCATGCTGACACCGTTGGGGTTTGATGTGGTTGAGGTCGACAATTCGCTCACCGTGTTGGATCGGGTCCGACAGGAGGCGCCGGATCTTATTCTGTTGGATGTCTCCATGCCCGGGCTCAACGGCTGGGAGCTGGTCGCCCAGCTTCGCGCCATGGACTATTACCAACCTGTTGTGATGATTTCCGCCGATGCCAGCGAAGGCAAGGCCGTCGGCGCGGCTCTGCACGATGCCTATATCGTCAAGCCGGTACGGTTGAACACCTTGCTGGAAACGTTGGGGCAACAGCTCAATTTACGCTGGCACACCCGCCCCGCGGCGATCAGTACGTCTGCGTCACAACCACCGAGCTCCGACACGCGGATCGCCGCACTGACGCTGCCCGATGAAGTGCATCTGCAACCCCTACGTAAGCTGGCTTTGATTGGTCACAAAAGCGGCTTGCAGCAGGCCCTGGCAGAGTTGGAAGCGAACGGCCAGGCCACTGAAGAGTTCGTGCAGACACTGACCCGATTGGCGGGTCAATTCCAATTCGAAACCATCATTCGACTGTTACAGGTACCCGACAATGAGCTCCAACGAGAACCCCTCTGAACCCGTGGTTCTGGTGGTCGACGATGCCATCGAAAGCATCCACATGCTCAGCGACGCACTGGAGGCGGAGCACATGACCGTGCTGGTGGCACTGGAGGGCCAACAAGCGCTGACCATCACCCAGAACATTACGCCGGACATCATTTTACTGGACGCTCTGATGCCCCAGATTGATGGTTTTGAAACCTGCAAACGGCTGAAACAGAACCCGCGTCTGACCAATGTCCCGGTGATCTTCATGACCGGCCTGAGCGATACCGAGCACGTGGTTCAGGGGCTGAACGCCGGAGGCGTGGATTACATCACCAAACCGATCAATCCCGAGGAGCTGGTCGCACGCATGCGGGTGCACATTACCAACGCCCGCCTTACCCAAAGCGCGCACAATGCGCTGGACGCCGCCGGCCAATACCTGTTTGCCATCGACCGCAGCGGCACGCTGCTATGGACCACACCACAAGTGCAGGCACATCTGAAACGCGCGGGACTGAATCAGCCCCAGGCTCAGGAACAGCTTACCGGGCAGCTACGCGAATGGCTCAGCCACCAGCCGCAAACCGGACACAAACTACCTCTTCGGGGGCTGTCACCCGCACTCACCCTGGAATACCTGGCACCGCTGAGCGGCACCGACATCCTTCTGCGCTTATTGGAGCAACCCGGGGAAGGCTCCGAAACGGATCGGTTACGGGAGATCTTCGGTGTCACCACCCGCGAGGCTGATGTGCTGCTGTGGATAGCCCACGGCAAGACCAACCGGGAAATCGGTCAAATTCTCTCCATGAGCCCGCGTACCGTGAACAAACACCTGGAGCAGGTGTTCCGCAAACTGGGTGTGGACAACCGCACCTCGGCGGCCGCGGCCGCCATCCGCTGTATGGCCCGCGCGTAAGTCAACGCGTCTGACACCACGGGAGGTCGACCTCTGGCACAAGTGTTGCTCAATGATAGGACAAGACGACCGCCGCCCCCGATAACACACCGGTTATCGGGCCCGGACGCCTCAAACCCGGATACCGCATGCACCATGACAGCGCAAATGAACGTCACTGATGCCCCACAAGTTCGCATAGATCGCGCCCCGTTTGCGCGCTTTGTCCAGGACTACCGACGCCGGCAGGATGCCCTGTCGTTGATCCGTCAGCTGATTCAGATGATCAAGGGGGTACAGCGACACCGGGGCATGAGCATGGCCCTGCTCGGGGGCAACCGACAATTTGAGCCGGAATTTGAGCGACTCCAGCAGACCCTGGAGCGTCGACTGCTGGCGCTGCAGGCGTTCACCCTGGGCACCGACCTGCTCAGCGAACGGGAGCGGGAAAATCTGCACACTGCCTGGCTGACCATCAGCCGGGACTGGCACGATGACAGCGTGATCGACAATTACGAGTTGCACTGCCACCTGGTCGAACAGCTACTGGCCATGCTGGTCAGTCTTTCCCGCCCGCTCGAAGCTCCCCTGTCCGCCCCCTCGGCTCATGCCAACGCCGACGCGCCCACCCGGGTGCAGATGCTGGAGCTACTGCACTTCTCCACCCGGATGTTGCCCGGCGTGGTCGAGCAGATCGGGCGTATCCGGGCCCTGTCCAGTTATGCGGCGGCGATCGGCCACTGTGACTCTCACCACGACGGCAAGCTGCGTTACGTCATCCAGAACACCCAGGTCAACAACGAGAAACTGCGTCACCAGATCCGTCGTCTGGAACAGGTGCTCGGCCCGGAGTTCGGCCAGTTGGGTGAACTCAAGCGGTACGAGCTCAAACTGATGTTTCTGCTCAACATGGTGGAAGGAGACGTTCTCGGCGGTGGGCCGATCACCGCCGACAGCAATCGCCTGTTCCAGGTGGCAACTGACATTATTGACGTCTACCTTCAGGTGGTGGAGAACGGCATCGTCCTTCTGAACCAGTGGCTCGAGCAGGATCTGGAGCGCTGGATGCAAACTGGCGCGCCAGTTCGTTCCGAAACCACCTAAAGCGGGTTCCAATTCTCAAACTGTCAGACGGTTTGCTGTATCCTTGGGTTATTGATCGTCACCTCAAGGACTGCCTTTTCTCATGCGCTTGCCCCGACTCTCACTGTGGTTACTCTTATTCTGCACCCCGCTCTACGCCAATGACACGTCCGAACCAAGCCGCGCTGAGCTGTCCGACGAAGAAATGGACCAGTGTCTGAGGATTGCGGTGACCGTCGCCGGCCGGGACATGTCAATCAATGGTCTGCGTGACGTCTGTAGTACCCTGGCACGCGAAGACTCCAGCCAGCGCGATGCCATCAGCCAGGCACTGGCGGCCATGAGCGATGATACCGCGGGTCAGGAAACTGACCCCAGCGGCAACAGCCGCCTGCTGGAGCGACGCCTGAATATGGAAGCGCTCAATCGGGCCAACCGCTTTCTGCTCACTCCACACAAGCGCAATTACCTACTCCCGGTCAGCTACCAGGAGGAGCGTAACACCGCCCCCTATGCCGAGGCGGGTACGTCACTCGCCAGTCAGCAGAGCACCGAGGTGGAGTTTCAACTGAGCGTCAAAATCCTGATCCGTGAAGGAATTTTCGGCGACAACGGCCACCTCTACATGGCCTACACCAACCACTCGCTCTGGCAGGCCTACTACCGGGAGATCTCCCGCCCCTTCCGGGAAACCAACCATCAACCCGAGCTGATTCTGAGCTTCGTCAACGACTGGAACATTTTCGGCTTTCGCAATGTGCTCAATGAGGTGATGATCACCCACCAGTCCAATGGCCAGAGCGGCGACCTGTCACGCAGTTGGGACCGGGTCATGGTCAACAGCGTGTTCGAGCGTGGCCCCTTCGCCTTTGCCTTCAACCCCTGGTATCGCATTCCGGAAAGCGAGGGCGACGGTCCCGATGACCCCACCGGCGATGACAACCCGGACATTCACAAATACATGGGCAACTTTGAACTGTCTGCCGCCTGGCATCGTAAAGACAACATAGTGAGCCTGATGCTGCGCAATAACCTGCGCTCGAACAATCGTGGCGCGGTGGAGTTGGGATACAGTTTTCCCGTTTCTTCCACCGTGCGCGGGTATCTGAAGGTATTCAGCGGCTATGGCCACAGCCTGATTGATTATGACCACCATACCAACGCCGTCGGCCTGGGCATCACCTTTACCGACCTGTTCTGAGGTAAGGCCCATGGGTACGCTGGCTGGAGAGAGAATTATGCGCGCGCTGTTATTGAGCCTGGTACTGACTCTGGGAGCCTGTTCCTCCACCGACGTACAGGAATACGCGGGAAATGAACCCGCCCTGACGCTGGAAGACTTTTTCCAGGGGTCGCTGACGGCCCATGGGGTACTGAAAAGTCGCGGTGGCACGGTAACCCGCTATTTCAACGCGACCATCGAAGCGAGCTGGGATGACGAGGGTGTCGGTCGGCTGGCCGAACGCTTTGAGTTTGACGATGGCGAAATCCAGCATCGCAACTGGACCCTGGAGCCCCAGGAAGACGGCAGCTACAAGGCCACCGCCGGCGATGTGATCGGCGAGGGCCGGGCGGAAACCAGCGGCAATGCGCTGAAAATGGATTACGTCCTCGAAGTGGACTACAAAGACCGCAAACTGGCGCTGAACGTCGAGGACTGGATGTGGCGGGTCGACGAGGACACCATCATCAACCAGTCCACCCTGCGCAAATGGGGGTTCAGGGTAGGCACTATCCAGTTGACCATTATCCGTCAACGGGATTGAACTGGCCTGCCGGGCGGTGCTATAACGGCCGCCCATTGAACGACTGCGGAACCGAGACATGACAGAACCGACCCCCGAGCCCATCAAACTGGACTGCCCGACCTGCGGCGAAACGATTGTCTGGAGTGAGGACTATCCCTACCGCCCCTTCTGCAGCGAACGCTGCAAAATGATCGACCTGGGCGAATGGGCCAGTGAAGGCCACAAGATTCCGGGCGACCCGGTGATCCTCGATGAGAACGATCAGCCGCTCTGACGCCAGCACCTACCAGGCGTGACGGATACCCGCGATGCCCTGTGCTCCAGAGGCTTTTGCCTGGGACAGAGCGTCGGGCCCCACACCGCCCAAGGCGTAGACCGGCAGGGGCACGCCGGCTGTCCATTCGGTAAAACGCGCCCAACCCAGAGGCTCGGTATCCGGGTGGCTTTGGGTAACCTGCACCGGGGACAGAAACACGTAGTCCACACCCAGGCGAACCGCCAGCTCCAGCTCCTCCGGAGTATGGCAGGACGCGCCCCACCAACCCGAAAGCCCCGACGGACGCCGCTCACAGCGCCTCAGTGCTTCGGCGTTCATATGCCAGCCAGCCAATTCATCCAAACAGCGATCTTCCGGACCATGGGTAACCAGCGTGGCACCGAACCGGGCACACAATGCTTGCGCCTGCAGAGCCCGAGCGCGATACGCGTCGGCCGACAGCTCCGGGGCACGCAAGTGAATCCAGGCGTGGCCATGGGTCAAAACCCGTTCCAGGCGCCGCCACCAGTCTGCCTCCGAGTCAGCGGAACCGGTAATCACTATCTGTTGTGGCAGACGAATGGCATGAAGGATCGGCCGGTTGGCCTCGGGAAAATGGTAGTCGGGTAAGGCTGCCGGCTCGACCCAGCGCACCGGCTGGCCCTCATTCCCGCGTGCCTCGCCCGAAAAATCGGTCACCCGGCATACCTGTAGCAGAACCGACTTGTCCGGGTAGTCGTGGCGAATATCGATCAGTGGTTCGCTGGCACGCACCCGTATCGAGAGCTCTTCCGCCAGCTCCCGAGCGAGGGCATCGGCCAGCGTTTCCCCCTCATCGACCTTGCCCCCGGGAAACTCCCAGAGGCCGCCCTGATGCACATGCTCGGGGCGGCGGGCAATCAGGATTCGACCCTGCGGGTCCTGAATCACACCCACCGCCACTCGTACCACAGGACCCATGGAATCAGCTCCGGTAGTCGGCGTTGATGCGCACGTACTCATGGGACAGGTCGGTGGTCCAGAGGGTTTCCGCACAGCCGCCGCGGCCGAGGTCAATGCGAATGGTGATTTCCGCCTGGTCCATGACCGCCTGCCCCTGCTCTTCGGTATACCCCTCGGCGCGTCCACCGTCTTCGACAATCAGTGTGTCGTTGAGGTGGATGCGAACCTTGTTGGCGTCCAGCCCCGGCACGCCGGCATAGCCCACCGCCGCCACAATACGCCCCCAGTTGGGGTCCGAGGCGAACAGGGCGGTTTTGATCAGCGGCGAATGCGCCACCGCATAACCCACCTGCAGACACTCATCCTGACTGGCACCGCCGCTGACCGACAGAGTGACAAACTTGGTCGCTCCTTCACCGTCCGCGACGATGCACTTGGCAAGGTATTCATGGGCATCGATGATCAGCCCACGCACTTTCTCGTACAGATCGCCAGAGGCTTCGGTGATGGCCTCCACGCCGGATTGCCCGGTGGCCATCAGGATGCAGGAATCATTGGTGGAGGTATCGCCGTCGATGGTGATCCGGTTGAAGGATTTATTCGCGGCCTCCTTGCACAGATCGTCCAGCACCGGCTGAGCGATCTCCGCATCGGTGGCAATATAGGCAAGCATGGTGCCCATGTTCGGCTTGATCATACCGGCGCCTTTGGCAATACCATTTACCGTGATGGTTTTGCCCTGATGTTCGACGCTGGCGGTATAACCCTTGGGACGAGTATCGGTGGTCATGATCGCTTTGGCCGCCGCTTCCCAGCCGGCTTCGCTGAGCCCGGCATGGGCTTGGGGCAGCACATTGACAATCTTGTTGACCGGCAGCGGCTCCCCGATCACGCCGGTGGAAAACGGCAGCACCTGAGCAGCCTGAACACCGGACAACTGCGCGACTGCTTCACTGGTGGCGATGGCGTCGCGCCGACCCCGCTCGCCCGTGCAGGCGTTGGCATTGCCGGAGTTGATCACGAGATACCGGGGGCTTGCCTGTTTGAGGTATTCGCGGCACAGCGTCACCGGCGCGGCACAAAAGGCGTTGCGGGTGAACACGCCGGCGCTGCGGGTGCCTTCAGCCAGTTCAATCAGCACCACATCCTGGCGACCGGGCTTTTTGATACCGGCGCTGGCGGTGGCCAGTTTGATCCCGGCCAGTGCGGGCATGGAAGGAAAAGGGTATTCGCCAACGGCCATTTTTGGAACTCCGTTTTAATGAAGGGTATACCACAATGGTGGATGACGGCCTTTGGCCTTATCCACCCTACACACTATGTCACCGAGGGCCGTTGAGGGGTATAGCGGTTGGAGACTCTCTGAGGCATGGATGCCGATGAGAAGCCTCCAGGGAAGGATTCATTCGCCACATCCCTTTGGCTCACCCTTCGGGCAGCTCCGCTGTACTAATTGGCTGTCCTGCCAATTAGTCACGGCGGGTCTCCAACCGCCATACCCCTCGACGGACCGGACGTCACGCTATCCTATCAGCTCAACTTACCGTGACACTGCTTGTATTTCTTGCCGGAACCACAAGGGCACGGATCGTTGCGGCCCACTTTGCGCCCATCGCGCACGAACGGCTGGCCTCCGGGTCCACCCTCGCCCGCCGGCTGCTCCTCTGCCTGCTGGCGACCACCGCTCAGGGCCGACACCTCATCGTGCTGCAGCTGCATCTTCTGACGTTCGCGCTCTTCGCGCCGCTTGCGCTCCATTTCCTCCATCTGCTCCCGGGTCACCGGCTCCACGCGGGCCAGCAGATGTATCACTTCATGCTTCACTTTATCCAGCATGCCCTGGAACAGATAAAACGCTTCGCGCTTGTATTCCTGCTTGGGGTTTTTCTGGGCATAGGAGCGCAGGTTGATGCCCTGACGCAGGTGATCCATATTGGCCAATTGTTCTTTCCAGGCATTGTCCAATACCTGCAACATGACCTGCTTTTCGATCTCCGTCATCACCGGCCCGATACGGGCACACTTGGCGTCGTAAGCACCCTGCACTTCCGTCTGGATTTTTTCGCGCAGCTTTTCTTCGTGTAACTGATCGTCCTCATCCAACCACTTGGCCAGTGGCAGACGCAGCCCGAACTCCTGCTCCAGACGTTTCTCCAGGCCGGGCACATCCCACTGTTCTTCCAGACTCTGGGGCGGGATGTGTTCACTGATAATCTCATCGACCACATCAAAACGCACCGAATTGATGGTGTCGGTGATGGTTTCCGCTTCAAGCAGCTCGTTACGCTGCTGATACACCACTTGACGCTGGTCATTGGCGACGTTATCAAACTCCAACAACTGTTTGCGGATATCGAAGTTGCGCCCTTCCACCTTGCGCTGGGCCTTCTCGATGGCGTTATTCACCATGCGATGCTCGATTGCCTCTCCCTTCTCCATACCCAGGGCCTGCATGAAGCCCCGAATGCGGTCTGAAGCGAAAATCCGCATCAGGCTGTCTTCCATAGACAGGTAGAAACGGGTGACCCCCGGGTCCCCCTGACGACCGGCCCGGCCACGCAACTGATTGTCGATCCGACGCGATTCGTGACGTTCAGTACCGATAATGTGCAGACCGCCGGCTTCAATCACCTGCTCGTGGCGCTTTTTCCACTCGCTTTTGATCTGCTCAATCTGGGCATCAGTGGGGTTGTCCAGCTTGGCGACTTCGGCTTCCCAGTTGCCCCCGAGCACGATGTCGGTACCCCGACCGGCCATGTTGGTGGCAATGGTCACCGCGCCAGGACGGCCGGCCTGGGCGATGATTTCCGCTTCCTGCTCGTGGTACTTGGCATTGAGCACCTGGTGTTCAATTCCGGCTTTTTTCAGCCGGCCGGACATTTCCTCAGAGGTCTCGATTGAGGCTGTGCCCACCAGTACCGGGGCTTTCTGCTCCTGATACTTTTTAACGTCCTCGACAATGGCGTCATACTTCTCTTCCACTGTCAGGTAGACCACATCGTTCAGGTCAATCCGCTGCTTGGGCTTGTTGGTGGGAATGACCACCACATCCAGACCGTAGATTTCCCGGAATTCGAAGGCTTCGGTATCGGCGGTACCGGTCATACCGGACAGCGTGGGATACAGGCGGAAGTAATTCTGAAAGGTGGTCGAGGCCAGGGTCTGGCTCTCGCTCTGGATCGGCACACCTTCTTTGGCCTCGATCGCCTGGTGCAGACCTTCGGACAAACGACGACCTGCCATGGTACGCCCGGTATGTTCATCAATCAGTACCACCTGATTGTTCTGGACGATGTATTCCACATCCCGATGGAACAGCGCGCGGGCACGTAGAGCGGAATTGACGTGGTGCAGCAGCCCCAGATTGTTCGCGGCGTATAGACTCTCTCCCTCCGGCAACAGTCCGGAGCGGGATAACAAGTCTTCCACTTTCTGGTGTCCCTGCTCGGTCAACTCAACCTGGCGGCTTTTTTCATCGACAGTGTAATCGCCATCTTCACCCTCTTCCGGCACTGGGTTCAGGTTCTGAATCAGCTTGCCCATACGCATGTAAAGCTCGGAGCTGTTCTCCGCCGCACCGGAGATGATGAGCGGGGTGCGCGCCTCGTCGATCAGGATTGAGTCGACTTCGTCCACCACAGCGAAGTTGAGCGGCCGCTGGACTTTGTCCTTCAAGCTGAGGGCCATGTTATCGCGCAGATAATCAAAGCCGAACTCGTTGTTGGTACCGTAGGTGATATCGGCCGCGTAGGCTTCGCGCTTGTCCGCGGACGGTTGCATAGAGCGGATGACGCCCACGGTCATGCCCAGCTTCTGGTAGACCTTGCCCATCCAGGCGGCGTCTCGAGATGCCAGATAATCGTTCACCGTCACCACGTGGACGCCACGGCCGGTCAGGGCGTGCAGGTAACAGGGCAAGGTGGAGACCAGGGTTTTACCTTCACCGGTGCGCATTTCGGAAATCTTCCCCTGGTGCAGGGCCATCCCACCGATCATCTGGACGTCGAAGTGACGCAGACCCAACGCCCGCTTACTGGCTTCGCGAACCACCGCGAACGCTTCCGGCAGCAATTGATCCAGGGTTTCCCCCTGCTCAAAGCGTTGTTTGAACTCCGTTGTCTTGGCCGCCAGGGCCTCATCACTGAGCGCTTCCAGTTCGCTTTCCATCTCGTTGATTTTGGCGACTGTTTTGCGCATACGCTTCAATTCGCGCTCGTTCTTCGAGCCGAACAGGGACTTCACTAATTTACCGATCATTGTTATTACCGTACTTGAGCAATTTGCGGGTGAACGACTGTCACCTCGTCGGAAAACCGACGAGTAAACCGAATGTGGCCTGCGAAAGCAAGCGGGAGGGAGGGAAATTAACGGCTGGCGCGATGGATATAGGTCGCGGGATCCACCGCACGACCGTTTTTGTACACCTCGAAGTGCACGTGTGGGCCGGTAGAGCGGCCGCTGGAACCCATCAGAGCAATGACCTGGCCTTTCTTGACCACATCACCGACTTTGACCAGGTTTTCCTTGTTGTGCGCATAGCGTGTGGTGAAACCGCCGCCATGATTGATTTCCACCATTTGGCCGTAGCCATGGCGATCCTGCGACCAGGTGACCACACCCGCGGCCACCGAAATGATTTCGGAGCCGTCTTTGCCCGCAAAATCCACGCCACCGTGCCACGCCACCTGACCGGTGAAGGGGTCGGTGCGACGGCCAAAGCGCGAGGACATCCAGCCCTTCTTGATCGGACGACCGGCGATAAAAATATCTTCCTGCAGCTTGCGCTTGGCCAGCAGGGCATCCAGCGTGGCGAGCTGCTGTTCGCGATTCTCGATCTGATTGGACAGCTGGTCGATGACGCTGATGAAATCGGGCGGTGTGTAGGGGTCACCGATAGTGGCGGTTTCCGGGCCACCCAAGGCGGGAGGCTGACTGAAATCAAATTCACCTTCATCGAGGTTGGCGAGGCTGGTCAGGTGCTCACCCAACGCATCCAGGCGCATCAGGCGTGCCTGTAGCTCGGCCACCCTCAGAGTCAGGGCCGCTACTTGGGACCGGGCATGCTCGCGGGTTTCTTCCACCTGCGCCTGCTGCTCGGCCAGGGTAGCTTCCCACGCTCGCCGGGACTCGGCCGTAAAGACATCGCTATTGCCGTTCAGCGAACTCAGCCACTGCGCACCCAACACCCCGGCTGCCGTCACCGGCATCCCCAGCAGGCAGATGGACAGCAGCGCACGCGTCCAGCCACCCAAGGTGATGCTGCGCGTCTGGCCGTGCTGTTTACTGACAATAATGATCTTCATGAAGCGGATATTACCCGTTTTAGTGTCCGGATTGCACAGTACTAATCGGCATTTTATGCCGATTATCTATATCAAATCCGTCTAATTTTGGTTCACTTATAGCCGTTGGCACTAAACAGCATGGTCAACCAAAGAAAAATCCATGAATTTCAACGTGTTATGTTATTTGGGGCATTTCAGCGGGTCAATACGAAGCGCTGAGCCCGGGATCGATCGCCAAATATGGCATATAAAGCCCTGAATTACCAACTTTTCGGCTATTTGAACCCGGCGTAGAGGCGTAACACAGCGGATGGCCCCCTTCCGGCCCGCCGAATGTCACCGTATTGGTGACGGAGTACATCAGTAACCGGAACAAAAAGGCCGCGCTGACACCAGCGCGGCCTTTCGGGCGAATCAGGATTCGAGAGCGCTACCTGCCCACTTACACCGCCAACAACGGCTTCATGTAAGAGATCGGCGCAGTACTTTCGTCTTCAAAAGTCACCACTTCCCAGGCATCGCGCTGGGCAATGAGCTGACGCAGGGACTTGTTATTCAGGCCGTGACCTGATTTGTGGGCCCGGAACTCGCCAATCAGGCTGTTACCCAGCAAGTACAGGTCGCCAATGGCATCGAGCACCTTGTGCTTGACGAACTCATCCTCGTAACGCAGACCGTCTTCGTTCAGAATCCGGTAGTCGTCCACGACGATGGCGTTGTCGACACTGCCGCCTTTCGCCAGACCTTTGGAGCGCAGATACTCGATCTCGTGCATAAAGCCAAAGGTTCGGGCACGGCTGACTTCCTTCACAAACGAGGTGCTGGAGAAATCCACGGACGTCTGAAGATTGCGCCCCTCAAACACCGGGTGGTTGAAGTCAATGGAAAAAGTGACCTTGAAACCGTCGAAGGGCAGGAAACTCGCCACTTTGTCGCCTTCTTCAACTGTCACCGGCTTCTTGATCCGGATGAATTTCTTGGCGGCCGCCTGCTCCTGGATACCAGCGGACTGGATCAGAAACACGAAGGGGCCGGCGCTACCGTCCATAATGGGGACTTCCGGCGCGCTCACCTCAACGATGGCGTTATCAATTCCGAGCCCTGCCATCGCCGACAGCAGGTGCTCAACCGTGGACACCCGCACATCGCCCTTGACCAGGGTCGTGGACAGCGTGGTATCGCCGACGTTTTCGGCTTTGGCTTCGATCTCAACGACCGGATCCAGATCGACCCGGCGGAACACGATTCCGGCATCCGCAGGTGCCGGCAGAAGGGTCAAATATACTTTCTGACCGGTGTGCAAGCCAACACCGGTGGCCCGGATGGCATTTTTGAGCGTGCGTTGTCTGATCATTACCCTGAGTAGCCCACCTTTGGCTGTGGCATCAGCGCCCTTGTGAGGCGCTGCTGCCGAGTTGTAAAAAGGACGCAATTGTAACAATTTTTCATTTCAGTCACTACTGAAATAGCGCTGAACATGCACCATTTTGGTGACATTTACCTCTTTTAACGGTTTGCGGACCCTCTAGCGCGGCAATCCGTGACACAGATCACGTTTCAGCCGCTCCGATCCTGACCGTTCTCCGCCCAACCGGCGTAGGGGCCAGAACTCGACCCGGCTCGCCGGTTGCAGCAGGCGTGAACTATGACAACAACCAGGGCAAAGGTTCTATACAAAGTTCACAATTCCTTCCATTGCTCTAGACTATTGACTTTTGCCGGCCAATATTCCAGAGAGCAATTCAGGCCTCTCAATCCGCCTGACGGCGCAGGAACGCTGGAATATCCAGATACTCCAGCTCCTTCTCGGTCGCCGGTGCGGTCGCCGTGGCCTGCCCGGTAGCCTGAGCGTTCTGGCGCATGACCGTGGGTCGCTCGTAGCTGCTGTAGTCCACTTCACCGGTGTTCTTGCGGCGGGTATTGTCTACCACCACCTTGGTTTTACCGGCGGGCTTTTCTTCTTTTGCGGGGACGCCCAGGCCCGTGGCCACGACGGTGACCCGCAGTTCGTCGGACATTTCGGGATCGATCACGGTACCGACCACTACGGTCGCATCGGAGGAGGCGAACTCTTCGATGGTATTGCCCACCTCGGAGTACTCACCCAACGACAGGTCGATACCGGCGGTGATGTTCACCAGAATACCGCGCGCACCCTGAAGGTTGACGTCTTCCAGCAGCGGACTGCGAATGGCCGCCTCAGCCGCCTCGCGGGCCCGGTTCTCACCGGTTGCGTGGCCAGTGCCCATCATCGCCATGCCCATTTCGGACATCACCGTACGAACGTCAGCGAAGTCGACGTTGATCATGCCCGGACGGATGATCAGGTCGGCAATACCCTGTACCGCGCCGAGCAGGACGTTGTTGGCCGCCTTGAACGCATCCAGAAGGCTGGTGGACTTGCCCAGCACCGAGAGCAGCTTCTCGTTCGGGATGGTAATCAGTGAGTCCACCCGCTCCTGCAGCTCCTTGATGCCGGCGTCGGCGACGACCATGCGCTTGCGACCTTCGAAAGGGAACGGCTTGGTGACCACCGCCACGGTCAGGATGCCCAGATCGCGAGCCACCTCGGCCACGATAGGCGCCCCACCGGTGCCGGTGCCGCCGCCCATACCGGCGGCTATGAACACCATGTCGGCACCACGAAGTACTTCGGCGATGCGCTCACGGTCTTCCATGGCGGCCTGACGGCCCACTTCGGGGTTGGCGCCCGCGCCCAGGCCCTTGGTCATGCTGTGGCCCAGTTGCAGTACGGTGCGCGAGTCGATGTCCTTGAGCGCCTGAGCGTCGGTATTGGCGCAGATGAACTCCACGCCCTCGATGTTGCTGTCGATCATGTGCTTGACGGCGTTGCCACCGCCACCACCGACACCAATGACTTTAATCACGGCATTTTGCGGGATGTTGTCTACGAGCTCGAACATAGTATTTCCCCTTTTCCTTTACCAAATTAAAAATTATTGAAGTAACAAAATGAGCAAACGGTAATTTAAAAATGACTTTGAAACAGTTTTTTCAAGCGACCGAACCAGGAGTCGTCGTTGTCTCGGACATGCGTGATGGCCCTCCCCTCTTGCTGTTGCTTGATGGCGTATTGCAGTAAGCCCACGCCGGTTGAATAAATGGGGTTGTTGACAATATCTTTGAGACCGCGAGTGTTCTGGGGCGCGCCCAGGCGCACCGGCATGTGGAAAATTTCTTCCGCCAGTTCAACCACACCCTCCATTTTCGCGGTGCCCCCGGTCAGCACGATGCCGGCGGCAATCAGATCTTCAAAGCCACTGCGCCGAAGCTCCGCCTGTACCAGCGTAAACAGCTCGTCGTAGCGCGGTTCAACCACTTCGGCCAACGCCTGGCGGGACAGATCCCGCGGCTCGCGATCGCCCACGCTCGGCACCTTGATGGTTTCATCCGGGCCCGTCAGCTTCGCCAGGGCACAGGCGTATTTGATTTTGATTTCTTCCGCATGGGGCGTCGGGGTGCGGAACGCCATGGCGATGTCGTTCGTGACTTGATCACCGGCGATGGGAATCACGCCGGTGTGACGAATGGCCCCCTCCTTGAACACCGCAATGTCGGTCGTGCCGCCACCGATATCCACCACGCAAACACCCAGCTCTTTCTCATCTTCGGTCAGCACCGAAAAACTTGAGGCGAGCTGCTCAAGAATGATGTCTTCCACTTCCAGCCCACAGCGCCGAATGCATTTTTCGATATTCTGCGCCGCATTGACGGCACAGGTAACCAGGTGAACCTTCGCTTCCAGACGAACACCGGACATACCCAGCGGTTCTTTGACGCCCTCCTGATCGTCGATCAGGAATTCCTGCGGAAGAATGTGCAGGATCTTCTGGTCCGCTGGAATGGCCACGGCCTGGGCGGCATCAATCACCCGCTCCAGATCCTGGGGATACACTTCGCGGTCCTTGATCGCCACGATGCCGTGGGAGTTCAGGCTGCGGATGTGGCTGCCGGCAATACCGGCGTAGACCGAGTGGATCTGGCAGCCGGCCATCAGCTCAGCCTCTTCGATCGCCCGTTGAATGGACTGCACGGTCGATTCGATATTCACCACCACACCCTTCTTGAGTCCGCTGGAACGGTGTGAGCCGATCCCCACCACTTCCAATTCGCCCTCGGGAGTAATGGCACCGACTATAGCGACGACTTTGGATGTACCGATATCCAGACCGACAATCATCTTGCTGTCAGCTACATGGGCCATTATGCGAACCTCTTTTGCATGTCACAGTTTTCCATCATTGCGTTTCTGCTTCTTCCTGTTGTGCTTTCCAGGCGACCGCCACCCCGTTGTGATAGCGTAAATCCACCTGCTCTATATCGTCCCAGCGCTCGCTCAACTGCCGGTCGTAAACCGTGGCGAATCGCTGCATCTTCTCCAGCACCTGATCCCGCCCGATCACCAGGGCAACTCCGTCACTCAGAGTCAGGCGCCAGGCATTTTTCCGGTCACTTCTCAACGACTGAATACTCAACCCCCGATGACGCAGCATCTGCGCCAGATCCTGGTAACGCTCCATCATTGCCACGGCATCCGCATCCGATCCGGCCAATAGGGGCAAATGCGCCAGTGCCGATTGATCGTCAACGGCAATGATATCCCCGCCGCGATCCAGGAATCCGACCTCACCCCAACGGGCAATCGGCTCCTCCTCAATAATTCTCACGTGCAACAGATCTGGCCAACGCCTGGTCAATGCGGCCTGGGCCACCCAGGGCTCCGCTTCCAGTGCCTGTTTGATCGCCGCAAGATCCAACTGCAGGAATCCCTCCCCCAGTTGATCACTCAGTAACGCTTCGACCCGTTTACGACTCAGGTAGCGAAACGTTCCCTCGACACTCACTTCGGCGACGGGTCGGTTCAGCCATCCGCTGATGGGTTCGACCAACCAGCTTCCCGCGCCGATCAACACTCCTACCAGCAATACCGGACCAATCCATCGGCGCCCTCCCCGGAGCATGGCGCCCCAGTCCTTTCGGGGTTGACTCTTTCGGGTGGCGCCGCGTGGCGTCACCCTACCCTGCCCAGGAATCCGTTTTACCGAACCGGACTTCATGGCTCCGTCTGGCAGGCTCGCACAATCCGCACCACCAGCTCGGCGAAACTCAAGCCAGCGGCCTGTGCCGCCATCGGCACCAGACTGTGGCTGGTCATGCCCGGTACCGTATTCACTTCCAGTAAATAGAAGTTACCCAAGTGGTCGGCCATCACATCCACCCGGCCCCAGCCCCGACAGCCGAGACTGTTGAATGCCTGCAAGGCGAGCGCCTTGAGCCCCTGTTCGCGCTCCGTATCCAGGCCGCAAGGGCACAGATAACGCGTGTCATCGGCCAGGTACTTGGCATCGTAATCGTAGAAGCGGTGGTCCGTTTCCAGCTTGATGGGAGGCAGTGCCTCACCGTCGAGGATGGCCACCGTGTATTCACTGCCGGTAATCAGGCGTTCAACCAACACACTGCCATCGTAATGCGCGGCATCCCGATACGCCTGGGCCAACTCGGCACCACTCTGCACCCGTGCCATACCAATGCTGGACCCCTCGTGGGCCGGCTTCACAATGGCGTCACCGCCAAGGTTCTTCAGAACCTGATCCCAATCGCTGTCCGCATTGACCACGGCAAACTCTGGCGTGGACAGGCCGATACCCGCCCACAGTTGTTTACTGCGCAGCTTGTCCATTGCCAACGCCGAGGCTGACACATCGCTACCAGTGTAGGGAATGCCCATGTATTCCAGCACGCCCTGAATTCGACCGTCTTCACCGCCGGGACCATGCAAGGCGATAAACGCCACGTCCATGGGCGTAGCCTGCAACTGGGCAATGGCATCTGCCCCGATATCAATCCCCACCGCGTCCACACCGGACTGGCGCAATGCGTCCAACACCGCGGCCCCGGTCTGCAGGGAAATTTCCCGCTCGGCCGAGGTTCCGCCGTACAACACGCCTACCCGACCAGGGTTGAACCCGGCGGAGGCAGCGGACACTGTGTTGTTTGCTTGTGTGTTCACTTCGATCAATACCTCAATGGCCTAACGCAATTTGCGCTGGGCGAGTTCACCTGCCAGAGCGCCGACGTTACCGGCACCCTGAGTAATCACAATATCGCCCGGCTTGACGATATCCCGAACCACATCGGGCACATCATCCACCGACTCGACAAATATCGGCTCGACCGCACCGCGCATCCGAATGCTGCGGCTCAAGTGGCGTCCATCCGCGCCCGGAATAGGATCTTCGCCTGCGCTGTACACTTCCAGCAACACCAGCGCATCAACCGACGACAACACATCCACAAAGTCTTCATACAGATCCCGGGTACGCGTATAGCGGTGCGGCTGATAGACCATCACCAAGCGGCGATCCGGCCAACCATCGCGGATGGCCGCAATCGTCGCCGCCACTTCGCGGGGGTGATGTCCGTAGTCGTCCACCAACATGGCTTCGCCGTTCTCGACCTGGTAGTGGCCATACACCTGGAAGCGACGACCCACACCGGCGAAGTGTTTCAGCCCGTCCTGAATGGCCTGATCGCTCAGGCCTTCATCGGTGGCGACGGCCACTACTGCCGTCGCATTCAATACGTTGTGCAACCCCGGAATATTGAGCTCGATCGCCAGCGGCTCTTTATGGTCCGGGCGCTCGACGTCAAAGCGGGTCTGCATCTTGTCCTTACTGACATTGATCGCCCGAAAGTCACAGTGGGCCTCAAAGCCATAGGTCAGTATTGGGCGCGACAGCGATGGGATGATGTCGCGCACCACCGGATCATCCCCGCACAACACCGCCAGACCGTAGAAAGGCAGGTTGTGAATGAATTCGATAAAGGTGCGCTTCAACTGGTTAAAGTCGCCCCCATAGGTATCCATGTGATCCGCGTCGATGTTGGTCACTACGGCGACCATCGGTTGCAAGTGCAGGAAGGACGCATCACTTTCGTCCGCCTCCGCCACCAGATAGCGACTCGCCCCCAACTGGGCATTGCTGCCCGCGCTATTGACCAGGCCGCCAATAATGAAGGTCGGGTGCTGCCCTCCTGCCGCCAGCACCGATGCCATGAGACTGGTGGTGGTGGTTTTACCGTGAGTGCCGGCCACCGCAATACCGTGGCGATAGCGCATCAGTTCACCGAGCATCTCGGCGCGTCGCACGATGGGAATACGTCGCTCGCGGGCGCTGATCATCTCCGGGTTGTCCGCTTTCACCGCACTGGAGTTGACCACAACGTGCGCATCCACCACGTTCTCTTCACGGTGGCCGATAAACACTTTTGCCCCCATCGCCTCGAGGCGACGGGTGGTGCCGGAGGCTTTCAGGTCGGAGCCGGTAATTTCATAGCCCTGATTGATCAGTACCTCCGCAATACCACTCATACCCGCACCGCCGATGCCGATAAAGTGAATGCGTCGAATGCGGCGCATCTCCGGAACTTCGTAATATTGAATGGCTTTATCCACGATTGACCTCGGTTTGGGCAATGCATTGCTCGGCGACCACTCGCGCCGCTTCGGGTCGTGCCAATTGGCGGCCACACTCGGCCATGGTGCGCAGGCGATTGCGCTCGGAAAACTCTTCCCGCATCAACGCCGCCAGCTTTTCACCGTCCAGATCTTTTTGTGAGACCGCCAGCGCGGCGCCGGCATTCACCAACACGGCCGCATTGTGCGTCTGGTGATCGTCGATGGCGTGCGGGAACGGAATCAACAACGCCGCCAACCCCACTGTCATCAACTCTGAAATTGTCAGAGCGCCGGCTCGACAGATCACCCAGTCGGCCCAGGCGTAGGCTTCGGCCATATCGTCAATGAATGCATCCACCCGGGCGTCCACGCCGGCAGCGTCATAGTGCGACCGGGTGGTTTCCTGATGAGCCGTGCCACTTTGATGCCACACCACCGGACGAACGTCAGGCGCAAGTCGGGCCAACGCTTCGGGCACCTGTTCGTTAATGGCCTGCGCCCCCAGGCTGCCACCCAGTACCAGAAGCCGCAGCGGCTGCTCGCCCCGCGCGCTGAAACGCTCCGCCGGTGCCGCCAGGGCCGCCAGCTCACGACGCACCGGATTGCCCACCTCCTGCGCACCTTTCAGGCCAGTCGGGAAGGCAGTGAGCACCGATTGCGCCAAGGGCGCCAGGTAACGATTTGTCGTGCCCGGGATGGCGTTCTGTTCGTGAATGACCAACGGTTTCCACAACAGTTTTGCCGCAATACCACCCGGGCCCGAGGCAAACCCGCCAAAGCCCACCACCACATCCGGCTTGAACCGCCAGATCACCGCCAGGGCCTGACAGATGGCCGCCAGAATCAAAAACGGCGCTTTCAGAAGGCCGGCCATACCGCGGCCCCGCACGCCCTGCACGGACAGATAATGCAAGGCAATACCTGCACCCGGCACCAGACGGGCCTCAATACCTTTGGCGGTACCCAACCAGGCCACCTGAACGCCTTGCGCCTGCAGCTCGCGCGCCACCGCCAACGCCGGAAACACATGCCCTCCGGTGCCGCCAGCCATAATCAAGGCTTTTTTACGGGAGGCTGAAGTCATCATGCTGCCTCCCGCCACTGTGAACTCACCGACACCGGTTTGACCCGGGTGCGAACGCGCGATACCGGAACCGCCTGGCGCTGCTCCCAGTCCACCCGAATCACAAAGCCAATCAGCGCACAACCAATCAACAAGCTGCTACCACCATAACTGATGAACGGCAGAGTCAGTCCCTTGGTGGGTAGTAAGCCTGCGGCAACACCGACATTGATGAACACCTGAAAGGTAAACAATATGGCCACACCGTAAGAGGCGAACGCGGCAAACAACCGGTTGGCCGTCAGGCTCGCGCGGGCGATCGCAAAAACCCGCACGATCAATGCCGCAAATACCCCGAGCATCACCACCAGACCGATCAGTCCAAACTCCTCGGCCATGATGGCGGCGATAAAATCGGTGTGCGCTTCCGGCAGGTAAAACAGTTTCTGGAGACTGTTCCCGAGGCCAAGCCCAAACCACTCACCCCGACCGAAGGCGATCAGGGATTGCGTCAATTGATAGCCGGAGCCGAACTGGGCCGACCAGGGGTCCAGAAAGGTCACCAGACGGGTCATCCGGTAGGGCGAATACACCGCCAGCGCTGCCAGACAGGCAATGGCTGCGGCGCCCAACAACCCGAAGTGCCAAAGCTTGACCCCCGCGATAAACATCATTGCCAAAACCACGCTGGCCAACACCACGGCGCTACCGAAGTCGGGCTGGAACAACAGCAGCAAACACATCAGCCCCAACACCAGCACCGGCTTCACGAAGCCCTGCCAGCCGGTATACAACTCCTGATGCCGACGGGCGAAGAAACTGGCAAAGAACACAACCGCAGCCACTTTGGCCACTTCCGAAATCTGAACCGAGATCAACCCGAGGTCCAGCCAGCGGCGGGCGCCGTTCACCTCCCGGCCAATCCCCGGAACCAACACCAGGCAGAGCAATCCCAGAGTGACGACCATCAACCAGCCCGCGTACTGCTGGGCATAGCGCACCGGCACCGCCACGACCAGAGCGGCGACTGCCACCCCCAACATCAGGTACACAACGTGCCGCTTGGTAAAGAACCAGGGGTCACCGTAAGTGTCGGCCGCAAACGCGATCGAGGCCGAAGCGATCATCACCAGGCCAATGCTGAGCAGACCGAGCCACAAGAGAATCAGCCATTGATCCACGCCGCCACGGAAAATCGCCACGGATTCTTCCCAGTGCTGTTTGAGCCAATTCATCATTGCTGGCCCTCCACTGCCTGGCGGAACTGCTCACCCCGATCCTGATAATTGCGGAACATATCGAAGCTCGCGCAGGCCGGAGACAACAGAACCACATCGCCCGGCTGTGCCGCGGCGGCGGCTTTGCGCACCGCATCCTCCATGGAGTCCGCGCGAATCACTTCCGCCAGGTCGCCCAGCGTCGCCTCCATGGCATCGGCGGCGGTGCCGATCAACACCAGGGTGCGAACACAGCGCTCGACCGGTTTGCGCAACTCGGCAAAGTCCGCGCCTTTGGGATCGCCGCCAGCGATCAACACAACTTTTCCCTGAGGGGGCATCAGCCCTTCAATGGCCGCAACGGCGGCGCCCACGTTGGTGCCCTTGGAGTCGTTGTAATAGGTCACGCCAGCGTGTTCCGCCACCCATTCGCACCGGTGCGCCAGGCCCCGGAAGCGACGCAGGGTGTTGAGCATGGACTCGTGGGCCAAACCCGCCGAGTGGCCCAGCGCCAACGCCGCCAACGCGTTATCAATATTGTGCCGTCCCTTGATTTTCAGTTCGCTTGCCGGCATCAGGGGGTCGAGCTGCCAGTACAGCCACAGCTCGCCCTCATGCTCGGCCGCGCCAAACCGGTGAAACTCCGGGCGTCCACCGAAGGTGACCGGTATCGCATTGACACTCATCGGAGGCTGGGTCAGCACACTCTGGCTGTTGTACACCACCTGTTCCGCGCCGAAATAAACCCGCAACTTGGCCTGATGGTAGGCGGGCATGTTCGGGTAACGATCCATATGGTCGGCGCTGACATTGAGCACCGTGGCCACCTTGGCGCTCAGTTTCGTGACGCCCTCCAGTTGAAAGCTGGAAAGCTCCAGCACATACAACTCAACGCTATCATCGAGCAGATCCAGTGCCGGTGTTCCGAGGTTGCCGCCCACGGCGACCCGCACGCCCGCATCTTTGGCCATTTCACCCACCAGGGTGGTGACCGTGCTCTTGGCGTTGGAGCCGGTAATCGCAATCAGCGGCGCCTTGGCGTAACGCACGAACAGTTCGATATCGCCCACCAGGCGAGCGCCGGCATTGCGCGCCTGTTGCAGTTCGGGGGTGCTCATCGCGATCCCCGGGCTGACCACCACTTCTTCCACCCGGCTCATCAACGCCACATCCAGGGGGCCGAACTGCACCCGCTCGGCACCAAACTCCTGCTCCAGGGCCTCGCGCTGGGGATGATCCGCACGGGTATCCAGCAAGGTAAACGCCTGCCCCCGACGCGCCAGAAAACGCGCGACGGAGACGCCGGTCACACCGGCGCCCACGATGGCGGTTTCACAGCTTGACGCAATCAGTTGAGGCACAGTGTCACTCGCTCCGTTAACGCAGTTTCAACGTGGCCAGCCCGAAGGAGACCAACATGACGGTAATAATCCAGAAGCGCACGATCACGCGCGGCTCCGGCCAACCTTTCAATTCATAGTGATGGTGCAGCGGCGCCATCCGGAAAATCCGCCGCCCGGTCAATTTGTAGGACGCCACTTGCAGGATGACCGACACCGTTTCCATCACAAAAATGCCGCCCATGATGAACAGGACAATCTCGTGGCGAACAATCACGGCAATCACCCCCAGCGCGGCTCCCAGCGCCAGTGCACCTACATCGCCCATGAATACCTGAGCCGGATACGTGTTGAACCACAGAAAGCCCAACCCGGCACCGGCCAGGGCGCCGCAGAAAATCACCAGCTCACCGGCGCCGGGGATGTGAGCGATGTGCAAATAATTGGCAAACTCCACGTGGCCGGACAAATAGGCAATGATCCCCAGCGCCGAGCCCACCATGACCGAAGGCATGATCGCCAACCCATCCAGACCGTCGGTCAGGTTCACCGCATTGCTCGAACCGACAATCACAAAGTAGGTGATCACCAGATAAAACACGCCCAGATCCAACGCCACATTTTTGAAGAACGGCACAAACAGCTGGGTTTCCGCGGGCAGAACGGCGGTGTAATACAGAAACAGGGCCGCGCCGACACCGGCAACGGATTGCCAGAAGTACTTCCAGCGCGCGGGCAGACCGCGAGAGTTGGACTGGACCACCTTGCGGTAATCGTCGACCCAACCCACGGCGCCGAAAATGCCGGTCACCACCAGTACGACCCAGACATAGCGATTGCTCAGATCGGTCCAGAGCAGGGTACTGATGAAAATCGCCGCGAGAATCAGCGTGCCGCCCATGGTCGGTGTGCCGGACTTACTCAAATGCGTTTGAGGTCCGTCGCTGCGCACAGCCTGACCGATCTGCAGGTAGTTCAGGCGACGAATCATCCAGGGACCCAACAACAACGAAATCACCAGCGCTGTCAGCACTCCGAGAATCGCGCGCAACGTGAGGTACTGAAACACGGCCATGCCGCGCAGGTATTCTTGTAAATATTCTGCGAGCCACAGTAGCATCAGTCTTGCTCTCCGATTTTGCTCAAACCGCGCACCACCCGATCCATACCGGCGCTGCGAGAACCTTTAATCAACACGCGGGTGTTTTCGTCCAGTTCACCCTTCAGGGCTTCAATCACTTGCTCGTGAGTACGGTAGGCACTGGCGCCCTCGCCAAAGGCCTCAGCGGCCTGGGCGCTCAGCGGCCCCAGCGTCAACAGGCGATCCAGGCCGCGCACGCGCGCCCGATCACCCACCTCACGATGCAGCTCGGCACTGTGTTCCCCGAGCTCTCCCATATCGCCCAGCACCAGTATGCGTTTGCCCTGGTGTGCGGCGAGCACTTCGATCGCCGCCCGGACCGAGCCGGGGTTGGCGTTGTAACTGTCGTCAATGATCAGCGCGTCGGCCCAACCGCGCCGGGCGGACATACGCCCCGCCACCGGCTCAAAACTTTCCAGCCCGCGGGCAATGGCCTGAGCACTCAGGCCCAGCGCCAGCGCACAACCGGCCGCGGCCAACGCGTTTCTGACGCTGTGTTCACCCGGCACCGCCAGTTGCACCTGTGCTTCTTCGCTGCCGGTGATCAGCGTGAACAGAACGCTGTCGGGGCGATACTCGATATCCCGGGCCCGACAATCTGCCTCTTGCTGATCCAGTGACACACTGATCACTCGGCGACCGCCAAGACTGGACAACCAGTAAGAGGCGAAGGCGTCGTCGCGGTTGATCACGGCAATGCCGTTTTCATCCAGCGCGGTATAAATTTCTCCCTTGGCGCGCGCGACACCTTCGACCGAACCAAAACCTTCGATATGCGCCGGCATGACGTTATTGATCAGCGCCACATCCGGCTTCGCCCACTGACAATAGGACGCGATTTCGCCCGGGCCACTCGCGCCCATTTCAATCACCGCGTACTCGTGATGTTCATCCAGCTCCAACAGCGTCAATGGCACACCGATGTGGTTATTCAGGTTGCCCCGTGTTGCCAGAACGCCTCCGGCGCGCACCAGAATGCCCGCGAGCATGGTCCGCACGGTGGTTTTGCCGCTGCTGCCGGTGATCGCCACCAGCGGGCCCCGAAAACGTTCACGGTTGAGCAGTGCCGCCTGGCCCAGGGCCGTCAGCGTATCCGGCACGACCCACTGAGGTACGGCCAAGTCCGGCACCGGCTGGTCCACCACCACACCGCAGGCGCCACGGTCTACCGCGGTCTGCACAAACTCATGACCATCAAACCGCTCGCCCCGCAGCGCCAGAAACAGATCCCCGGCCTGTACGGTTCGGGTGTCGGTACTCAACCGACGGAACTCGATATCACCCTGGGTCAACTCCCCCCCAAAACGACGCTTCAGCTCTGACAAAAAGATCGTTCCGATCATGGTGTCACCTCCCCGGGAGTCAATTTATCCAGCCGACGCTGCAGCGATTGGCGCACCTGCTCGCAGTCACTGAATGCCAGGGTTTCCCGGGCAAAAATCTGATAATCCTCATGGCCCTTACCCGCGACCAAGACCGTATCGCCGGGGCGGGCCTGTTGAATGGCCAGGTCAATCGCCTGGGCGCGATCGGCAATCACCAGACACTGATGGTCGTTGTCCATCCCGCGCAGAATGTCCGCCGCAATCTGGGCGGGATCCTCTGAGCGGGGGTTGTCGTTGGTCACGACCACGTAATCGCTGTACCGCTCGGCGAGCCGTCCCATCTTCGGACGCTTGGCCCGGTCCCGATCTCCACCGCAACCGAACACACACCAGAGCCGACCCGTGTTGTGGTGACTCAACGCCTTGAGGGTGTTCTCCAATGCATCCGGGGTGTGGGCGTAATCCACCACTACCTGTACATCCTGTCGTTGTTCATCCAATACCACTGGTTCCATGCGCCCGGGCGCCGGCGCGAGACCGGGAACGGCGGCCAGAATGTCCTCCAGTGCCATGCCGGTGGCACAGAGCGTTGCGATCACGCCCAGCAGATTGCTCAGATTGAACTCACCCAACAGCGGGCTGTGGAGCTCGCCCTGTCCCCAGGGGGTGTTGATCAGGGCACTGATGCCCGCGCGCTGCTCGACCCGATCGGTGACGTAGACATCGGCTTCCGGGTCATCCAGGGCATAACTCACCACCTGAACGCCCTCCGGCGCCTGGTTGGCAAGGCTCGCGGCCCAGGCATCATCCCGATTGATGACCGCCACCCGCAGACCCGGTTGCTCCAGCAAGCGTGCCTTGGCGGCGCCGTAACGGATCAGGTCTCCATGGAAATCCAAGTGGTCGTGGCTCAGGTTGGTGAACAGGGCTGCCGTCATCGTCACGGCAGCCACACGCCCCTGAACCAGACTGTGGGAGGAGACCTCCATGGCCACCGTCTGCGCGCCCTGATCCACCAATGAGCGCAGCGTCTTCTGTACACTCAGCGCGTCCGGTGTGGTCAGCCCAGTGTGTTCCAGGCCGGCAATCTGGCCAGTGGAAGGCTGGTCGGCCTTCAACAGTCCATACCCCAAGGTGCCAATCACGCCCGCCGTTCCCCAATGGGCGGCCGCCAGTTGGGCCATCAGCAGGGAGCAGGTGGTTTTGCCATTGGTTCCCGTCACGCCAAAGACGTTGACCGCTTCGCTCGGGGACTGATACAGCCTATTTGCCAACTCACTCAGTTGACCGGCCAGGTTGGGCAATGCGACAACCGGCACGGACTGAACATCCGCCGGCGCGTCCACATCCACCAGTACGGCCACGGCGCCATTGGCGACGGCATCCTTTATATAGTCACGCCCATCATGCACCGCGCCCTTGAGGGCCACAAACGCATCACCGGGCTGAACCTGGCGGCTGTCCAGGGTCAGCCCCTGAATATCGGGCAGCGACGCCGGATCGAGCTTCAGTGCCGGCGTCAGGTCCGCGAGGTTAATGGCGTAGCGACGAGTCATGACCAGGGCTCCCCGCGCTTTTTGTCATCCTGAACCATGATGCCTTTCGCCCCATCCACTCTGGGCGGCACCTGCAACAGACGCAGCGCGCCTTCGGCCACGCTGGAGAACACAGGAGCGGCCACTTGGCCACCGAAATAACGTTCATCCGAGGGCTCATCTATAATGACCGCCGCGACAATGCGCGGATTGTCCGCGGGTGCCATACCGACAAACGACGCGATATATCGGTTCTCGACATAACCACCCTCACCCACTTTGTGTACCGTGCCGGTTTTGCCCGCCACCGGATAAGCCGGAATTTCAGCCCGGCGGGCCGTACCCTCGGTGCTGACCGCCCGACGCAGCATGGCCGTTACTTGCCGTGCCAGCTCTTCATCCACCACTCGCTCACCAGCAGCCACCTCATCTACCCGAAGCAAGGAAGGCGTGCGCTTGACTCCGCCACTGGCGACGGTGCTGTAAGCGTTTACTAACTGCATGGCCGTGAGATTCAGACCGTAACCAAAGGCGTAGGTTGCCCGCTGAATGGGACGCCAGTTTTCATAGGTGGGCAGAGTGCCCACCGCTTCGCCCGGAAACCCGGTACCCACACCCTGGCCCAGCCCGAGCCGCTGATACATGTTGCGCACCGTTGAGGGCTCCAACTCCAAAGCCAGCTTGGTCATTCCCACCTGGCTGGATTTAGCAATCACCCCGCTCAGGTCCAGGGTGCCGTAGTTCACCGGATCCAACAGCGTCTTGCGCCCCACCTGAACGTAACCGGGAGCGGTGTTGATCAGCGAACTCGGGCTGAAACGACCGGTTTCCAGTGCCGCCATGACCGCCAGCGGCTTCATGGTGGAGCCGGGCTCAAACAGGTCCGTCAACGCCCGGTTGCGCAGCGCCTCAGAGCGCAGGCCGGAGCGATCGTTCGGGTTGTAGGCCGGCTGGTTGGTCATGGCCAGAACCTCTCCGGTCTGCACATCCATGATCACCAGAGAGCCGCCCTTGGCGTTGTTTTTCAGAACCGCGGCCTTCAATTCCCGGTGCGCCAGATACTGAAGGCGCAAGTCAATGCTGAGCGCCAGATTGCGACCGGGCCGGGCAGACTTCACCAGTTGAAGCTCTTTGACGGTACGACCACGCAAATCCTTGAGCACCTGCTTGGCGCCACTCTCCCCCGACAGCCAAGCGTCGTAAGCCAGTTCCATACCCTCCTGGCCCCGATCATCGATATCGGTAAAGCCCACCAGGTGGGCCGCCACTTCACCGGCCGGGTAATAGCGGCGGTACTCGCGCTGGCTGTAGACACCTGGAATCTCCAACGCCAGAACCGCTTCGGCAGCCTGAGGGGGCAGATGCCGACGCAGGTACATAAACTCCTTGCCGCTATAACGAGAGAGCCGAGCTTCCAGCTCGGCTTCCGACAGTTCCAGCGCCCGCGCCAACTCGTTCCAGCGCTCGGGCGACTGCAACAGGAGTGTCGGGTCTGCCCAGAGGGTTTCGACCGGCGTGCTGACTGCCAATGGCTCGCCGTTGCGGTCGGTAATCACCCCCCGATAGGCACTGATGGATTCGGTGCGCAGGGTTCTGGCCTGCCCCTGGCCCTGGAGAAACTCATAACCCTGGGCGGTATCAGGCAGCACCTGCAGGCTGGCCAGACGCCACAATAGCGCCGAGCCGAGCACCAGCACCGCCAGAGCCACCAGCCAGACTCGCCAGCGGGCAATTGTCAGGGTTTGTCCCCTACTCATGGATCACCATCACGATGTCATCGTCATCTGGCAGACGCATGGCCAACTCATCGCGGGCCATTTGCTCCACCCGGCCATAGGCGGCCCAAGTGCTCTGCTCCAACATATATTGTCCCCATACGACCTGGAGCTCGGCCGCTTCCCGGCGCAGGGTCTCCAGACGATCAACCCGTTGACGGGTCTGATGGGTAGAGGCAATGACCGCCAGCGCCGACAACACCACCAATACCCACAACACGGCCACCGCCAGGGTTATCCCCCGGCGGGAGTGCAGTGCATCGGAGGTGTTGTGGGTCATGGTCAAAATCGCCTCGTTATCTGATCAGTCAGAGTTTTTCCGCAACGCGCATAATGGCGCTGCGTGAACGCACGTTTGCGCCCACTTCAATATCGCTGGCCCGAACCGCTTTGCCCACACTTTTGAGTGTGCGATCGAGCTGCTCATCGCGTACCGGCAGTCCGGCCGGCAGCGGCTGCCCTTTTTCCTGCCGGCGGATAAAGCGCTTCACCAGGCGGTCCTCCAGAGAATGGAAGCTGATCACCACCAGCCGTCCGCCCGGTGCCAGCACCGTCAAAGCCTGGGCAAGAATGGCTTCGAGATCCGACAGCTCATTGTTGACGTGAATCCGGATCCCCTGAAACGCTCGGGTCGCCGGATGCTTGCCCTTCTCCCAGGCCGGATTGGCCGCCTTGACGATTTCGGCCAACTGCGACGTCCGGGTGATCGGTTGTTCCGCCCGGGCAGCGACCAGCGCTCGCGCCATGCGTTTGCCGAAGCGCTCCTCGCCATACTCTTTCAGAACCCGGGCAATTTCGGCTTCGGGCGCGCTGGCAAGCCACTCGGCCGCACTCTGTCCGGAGCTTCGGTCCATCCGCATATCCAGGGGGCCGTCGTTCAAAAAACTGAACCCGCGTTCAGCTTCATCCAATTGCGGCGACGACACGCCCAGATCCAACAGCAACCCCTGAACCTTGCCGGTCATGCCTCTCGCATCCACCAGTTCCGCAAGCGCCGCAAACGATCCTTGCGCGATCTCGAACCGGGCATCATTGGCAAACCGCTTGTGCGCCGCCGCGATGGCATCGGCATCTTTATCAATGCCCAGCAGCCGTCCCTTTTCCGACAGCCGTTCCAGAATACGGGCACTGTGTCCACCCCGGCCAAAGGTACCGTCGACATAAAAGCCGTCGACATCCTGAACCAGGGCGTCAACCGCTTCATTCAACAGTACCGTTTGGTGGGGCGAATCGCTCATGGGCTACCTTTTGTTATGCCGCGTTTGTTGTGCCACTTCGACTCGGGCCGAGCCGCTTGAAATCCGGTTACAGTGTCAGCGATTGCAGCTCTGGGGACAGCTCGGTATCGAGCGGCTGCTCAATCAATTCCTGCCAGCTGTCTTCGTTCCACAACTCCATCTTGTCGCCCAATCCCACCAGCATCAGTTTCTTGTCCAGTCTGGCGAAGCTGCGCAAGGTGGGGGGCACCAGAATTCGTCCGTTGCCATCCATTTCCATCGGGGTCGCATAACCAATCCAGAGACGCTTGATCCGGCCCGCCGCCGGGTCGTTATCCGACAGCGCCTGAATTTTCGGCAGTCGCTCCAGCCAGTCCGGCTCGGAGTACACCAGCAGGCAGCGCTGCTGGGTGTGAGCGGTCAGCACCAGGCGGCCCTCGCAGGACGCGACAAAGGACTCGCGAATGCGAGTCGGGATCGCCATGCGACCCTTCGCGTCCATATTGATGGAGTGACTGCCTGTGAGCACGATTCACCTGTCAATTGATGGGAGGTGTGGGCACTTTTCACCACTTCACATCCCGGATTTCCACAAAAAACCACTAATAACCACTTTCTACCACTTATGGCACACTATAAATCCGGGCAAAGCAAAGTCAAGCAATAGAGAAGGAAAATGCGGCGAACCGCACGGGATCTGCAGAGAAAACTGTAGGTATAGACAGGAATGAGAGATGCGCCAGAAACCGCCAAAAGGGAATAAGCTATAACTATCAGCGCAATAGAGAACAAACTTAAAGTGTTACATTAAGTTTGTGAATTTTTAGGATTAAAAAAGACGGGGGATAGAAGGAAGCGCTCTAAAACAGAATAAGTCGGAGTCGGCCTGTAAGCCGGGTTCTGTCGAGGACAGTCATTCATCTGGGATGCGTGTCGCCACGCACCTCGAGCGACCTACCCGAACCCGGTACGGGCCGCACCATCGGGTTCCTATTTGGTCTTGCTCCGAGCGGGGTTTACCATCGCCACGAACTGTTGCCAGCCGCGCGGTGCGCTCTTACCGCACCATTTCACCCTTACCGGCGACCGAGGTCGCTTAGGCGGTTTACTTTCTGCTGCACTTTCCGTGGGCTCTCGCCCCCCAGGCGTTACCTGGCGCTCTGCCCTATGGAGCCCGGACTTTCCTCCTCGGTGCAAGCACCAAAGCGACTGCCGAGCCGACTCCGAGGACATAGAGTAGCGGCCTTGACGAACGTGCGCAAGCGCACATTTTCATCACAAAGCGAAGCGCTTCTGAATATTTACTGACGATTTCGTTTTTAGTGCCGTTATGATCTAAAATAAGGTTAACCATAAAAAGGACAGGAGACGTCTGTGAATACCTATAAACTCACCGCACTTTCATTGGCCATCGCGGCCAGCTTCAGCGCCACGGCCCAGGCTCAGAGCACACCGGCCCTGGAGGAAATCCTGGTTACCGCGCAAAAGCGCGAACAGAACCTTCTGGATGTCCCCATTTCGGTCAACGCCATGGCGGGCGAGAAAATCGACGATACCGGCATCACCGGCATCGAGCGCATGGCCGATTACATACCCAGTCTGAACATGACCCAGACCGGCATCGGCACCACCATTTCAATCCGTGGCATCAGCTCCGGCGTCAACCAGGGCTTCGAGCAGTCCGCCGCCCAATTCGTGGACGGGGTCCACTTTGGCCGCGCCCAACTCAGCCGGGCGCCATTTCTGGATATAGAGCGGGTGGAAGTTCTGCGCGGCCCGCAGAGTATCCTGTTCGGCAAAAACAGTACCGCCGGCGCCATCAGTATCACGACCGCCCGCCCCACCGATGAATTCTTCGCCAAAGTGACCGGCCTGTACGAGCCCGAGCACAGCGAGCAGGACCTGCGCGCAGTCGTTTCCGGCCCGCTGACCGATCAGCTCAGTGGCCGCTTGGCCGTTCTGGATCGCAGTATCGATGGTCACTTCCACAACACTACCTCTGGTCAAGATGAAACCAGAGAAGAAGATCAGGTGGTGCGCGGCACCCTGCTCTGGCAACCCAACAGCCAGTGGGATATCACCCTGAAACTGGAGGATGGCTCCTTCGATCAGGAAGGGCGCAACCTCGAGGTAGTCAATCCGGCGGAGATCGAGATTCCGGGCCGTCCTACCGTGCCCTATTCGGCGGTACTCGCCCAGTTGACCGGCGGCGCCTATACCCTGGATACCACCCAGGACTTCAACCGCCAGTCCAATGGCGACTTCAGCTATAACAACACCCGCAACGCCATGCTGGAGATTGAAACCGAGCTGGGCGAGCATAGCCTGACTACGGTGACCGGCTACACCACTTATGATTATGAAGAGCTGTGTGACTGCGACTTTGTCGGCGTCCCCATGTTCAACATTCTGTCGAAAGAGGATTACAGCCAGGTCAGCCAGGAAATCCGCATCGCCTCGCCGGAATCAGGCCCCTTCAGCTACATGGGCGGCCTGTTCTATCAGAGCAGCGACCTGGAATTCGACGATGAAATCCGGGTTCCCTCAGACAGCCTGCTGCCCGTTGCTTTGCAGCAACAGGTGGGTGAAGGCGCGCTGCTATTGCGAGGCACCGCCTCCCAGCGGGATTTCGAGCAGGATAGCGACATCGCCGCGGTGTTTTTCCAGGGCACCTGGGAACTCTCCAGCGATCTGCGCCTGATTCTCGGTGGACGCTACACCGACGAAGAAAAAACCGCGAGCCGGCGTCAATACCACACGGTAACCGACCCGGACAGCGGCGCCACCGTCGAGCGCCCCGTCGGCACCCCACAAGATCCTTACAATGGTCTGTACGGGCTGTTCAATATTGAGCCCTACGAAGCGCTGAGCCGGACCCGCTCGGAGTCCGGTTTCACACCGTCGGTCACCGTGCAATACGACCTCAATGGCACGGACATGGTCTATGCCAGCTACACCACCGGCTTCAAGTCCGGAGGCTTTGACGTACGCTCCAACGCCCACCCCGATCCGACGGTAAACAACGCCGTCAACGCCTCGTCCGGCTCGCCGGTTCCGATTACCGGGGTGTTCGAATTTGAGGATGAGGAGGTCAAGAACTACGAAATCGGGGGTAAATTCAACCTCGCCGACGGCCGGGCCGAGCTGAACGCGGCTCTGTTCTACACCGACTTCCAGGATTTGCAAACAAGCCAGTTTGACGGCGCCTTCAGCTTTAACGTCACCAATGCCGCCGAGGCCGCCATTCAGGGCCTGGAGCTGGACGGACGCTGGATGGCCACCAATGACCTGATGATCTCCGGTGGTCTGGCCTGGCTGGACTTCGAGTACGACGACTTCCCCACCGCCCAGTGCTACTTCGGCCAGGCGCCGGGACAGACCCAGTGCGACGCCAGCGGTGAAACCCGGGAATTTACCCCCGAATTCCAAGGCAACATCAGCGCCAATCACACCCTGGCACTGAGCCGTGGACTGACCCTGAGCAGCACCCTGGACCTGATTTACAGTGACGAGTACCTGGCGACCCCGACCCTGGACCCGCGCATGGTTCAGGACAGCTACGTGAAAGTGAACGCCCGGGTGGCCCTGAGCGGCCAGGACGACCGCTGGGAAGTGGCGCTGATCGGCAAGAACCTGACCGATGAGGCCATTGTCAGCTACGCCAACGGCCTGCCGGTGGCAACGGTTGTGACCGGCGGGACCGGCAGCGGTTATTACGCGTTCTATGAGCGGCCGCGGAGTGTTGCGTTGCAGGGCACCTTGCGGTTTTGATGCATTAAGCAAGCTGGGTTACGGCGGATGCGCGTGGGCTTGGTTACGGCGGATGCGGGCTTGCGCCCTTATCCGCCCTACGCCAACTGCCGTGCTACTCGTAGGGTGGGTAAGCCGAAGGCGCATCCGCCGTAACCAAACCCGACCACGTCCACCAAGCTACTTATGCTCAAGCGCCCACTGATACAGGGCGTTTTTTTTCACCCCGGTAATCTTCGCCCCCATCGCGGCCGCCTGTTTGACCGGCAGTTCCTCAAGCAGAATATCCATCACCCGCTCAGCCTCGGCATCCAGCGTACTGTCCGAACGGGTTGCGGCGCCCGCCACCATCAGCACAATCTCCCCCCGCTGCTGATTGCTGTCCGCCCGGACGAACGCCACCAACTCCTCCAGCGGCGCCAGCCGAATGGTTTCAAAGGTTTTGGTCAGCTCACGGGCAATCACCGCCTCCCGGTCGCCCCCCATTACCTCGACCATGGCCTCCAGGCAGGCCAACACCCGATGCGGCGCCTCGTAGAAGATCAGGGTGCGCGACTCGGCGGCCAATGCTTCCAGCCATTGGCGGCGGGCATTCGCCTTCGGCGGTGGGAACCCCTCGAAGGAAAAGCGATCTGAAGGAAGGCCCGAGGCACTGAGTGCCGCGACCATGGCGCAGGCGCCCGGTATCGGTGCCACTCTCAGGCCGCGTTCGCGCGCGGAACGCACCAACCGATAGCCGGGATCGGACACCAGTGGCGTACCGGCATCGGAGATCAGCGCCACCGACTCCCCGGCGGCCACCCGATCGAGGATTTTTTCGGTGCGCTCACTATCACTGTGGTCATGGTAAGCGATGCAAGGGGTGGATATGGAAAAATGTGACAGGAGTCGCGCACTATGGCGAGTATCCTCCACCGCAATCAACGCCACTGATTGTAGAATTTCCACCGCACGGGGTACCATATCGGCCAAATTGCCAATAGGCGTGGCGACAACATACAGAACACCGGCCTCGGCGGTACTCGAACGGCCACTGGATGCCAGCGGATCTGATGTCGTGTTGGAGGTCATAAACGTGCCTTATCGTCTGGTTGCACTCACATCGTAAGCTGTATTAGTGGAGAACATCATCATGCAATACCGGGGATACTTGTGCACCCTGCTCGCGCTTTTGGTCTGGATTCTGGCCAGTTGCAGTAGCACACCTCCGATCGAAACCCCGGCGGATGAGCCCCCCCTGTCCCGAGAGGCGATTGAAGCCCGCGTCAAAACGCTAGTGGATCAGGCCCGCGCCAGCCAGTCGCCCGAGCGGGAAGGCTATCTGCTTGAAGCGGCTGGCCTGCTCGTCGAACAACAGGAGTACGACTGGGCCCGCAACCTGCTGACCTCCATCGATAGCCGCCAACTGGATACCCGCGGATTTTTGCTGCACACCGAGCTGTTGGGCTCAGTGGTACTGAATGAAGGGTCTTACTATCTCGCCGAACGCATTCTAACCAACCCCCGTCTGGAACAACAGTGGCAGACCATGGCGCCGGAGCGCGAGCTCGCGTTGCGTGAGTTACGCGCTCATTTGTACCAGCGCACTGGTGATGTCATTGCCAGCGTCAATGAACGCATGCTCATGGACTCACTCCTCGGCCCCGAGGAACCGGCGAGTGCTGAGAACCGGGAGCAGCTCTGGCAGAGCCTGATGTCCCTCTCTCTGGCGGAGTTGGAACAGGCCGTCCGCGGGGAGAGCCAGACACCGCTGCGCGGTTGGCTCGAACTGGCCGCGATCAGTAAAGACAATCAGGCCAACCTTGAACGGCAACAAGCCCAAGTTGACCAATGGCAGAGCGCCTGGCCGAACCACCCGGCCAGCAATAACCTGCCCAACGATCTGCAACTGCTACGCCGATTGATTGAACAACAGCCCCGACAGGTCGCTCTGCTACTGCCTGAGGAAGGCACCCTGGCCCGAGCCGCTGATGCCGTTCGCGACGGTTTCCTCAGCGCCTACTATCGAGCCGGACATAACCAGAGCCGGCGCCCCCAGATACGCCAATACAACACCAGCGCCAGCGATGACATTCTGGCGCTGTACGAACAGGCCATGGCCGAAGGCGCTGACCTGGTCATCGGCCCACTGGATAAGGACAAGGTCCGGCAACTGTATGAACAGGATCTGCTGCCTATTCCCGTGCTGACCCTCAATTATGTTGACAGCGCTCTGAATGAAGAGCGGCCCGAAGCGCCCGAGGGCCTGTATCAGTTTGGCCTCGCCTCGGAGGACGAGGCCCGTCAGGTGGCCCGTCGCGCCTATCAGGAAGGCCACCGCAACGCCATGATCCTCGCTCCGGACCGCAACTGGAGTGCGCGCAGCGCCCAGGCCTTCACCCGGGAGTGGCAAGCGCTGGGCGGCGAAGTATCGATCGACAGCCAGTTCCCCGGCAGCGGTGATTACTCCCGGATCATTCAGCAGGCACTGCTGATTGACCAGAGTCAGGCCCGCCGACAGGCCCTGACCCGCCTGCTCGGCAGTGCTCTGGAGTTCGAACCACGGCGGCGCAAAGATCTGGACATGATTTTCCTGATGGCCGATCCCGAGCAGGGCCGACAGATACGGCCGACCCTGGCCTTCCACTACGCTGGCGACCTTCCTGTGTACGCCACCAGTCACATTTACACCGGCGAGCGGGACACCAAGAGTAATCGAGACCTGAATGGAGTACGCTTCAACACCCTTCCCTGGCTGCTCAACGGCGAATTCGAAGAGAAGGCGACGCTGGCCGAGCACAGCCGAGAGGCGGCCATATACAGCCGTCTGCACGCCCTGGGTGTGGACGCCTATCGGCTCTACCCGCGCCTGCCCCAGTTGGAGCAGATTGAGGATGCCCGACTCTACGGCGCCACCGGCGCGCTGCGCATGCGCGACGGTGGACGGATTGAGCGGGAGTTGGTCTGGGCCCAGTTTCAGGGGGGAGAGGCCCGTCCCATGGCCGCCGCGACCCCACGCGACAACGCGCTTCAGGAGGAATTGCGTGATGACTTACAACCGCCCGGCGAACGCTGAGGCCGGAAAAGCCGCCGAGCAGGAGGCCGAACGCTATCTGACGGCACAGGGGTTGACGGTCCGGGACCGAAACTACCGCTGCAAAGCCGGAGAGATTGACCTGGTCATGGCCGATGGCAACGCGCTGGTTTTTGTTGAAGTTCGATTACGCCGCCATAACGGCTTTGCCTCAGCGGCCGAAACCGTGGATTTTCGCAAACAGCGAAAATTGATTCGCGCCGCGCAGCACTATCTGCAGCGCACCGGACTGACCGATCGGGTCGCCTGTCGTTTCGATGTGGTGGCGTTCGATCCGCGCCGCGCCGCTGGCGCCCCAATAACCTGGCTCAAAGACGCTTTCAGCGCAATTTGAGCCCGTCACTCGAAAACGGGACATCCTATATGGAACAACGGGTAATCACCCTGTTTCACGAAAGCATTGAGGCCACCATGCAGACTGGTGAAAGCCTCGCTCCACAGATTGTTCACGCCAGTGAAGTGATGGTCGAAGCGCTGCTCAACGGCCACAAGATCCTCACCTGCGGTAACGGGGTCTCCGCTGCCCAGGCGCAGATTCTCACCAGCAGTCTGGTACACCGTTTCGAACAGGAGCGGCCCAGCCTGCCGGCATTTAACCTGGGGGCGGACATGATCACCCAGACCGCCATAGCCGCCGATGGTGGCGGCAATGATGTCTACGCCAAACCCCTGCGCGCCCTCGGACAGGACGGCGACGTGCTGGTCCTGATCACCAGCACCGGTAATGCCGGCAGCCTGCTGCAGGCCATCAGCGCCGCCCACGACCGCAACATTCGGGTGATCGCGCTCACGGGCGGCGACGGTGGCGACGCCGCCGCCCTGCTCGACCACCGGGACATCGAATTGCGCGCGGCCCTGCCTTCAGCGATACGCATTCACGAAGTGCACCTGCTGACCATTTTCTGTTTGTGTGATTTGATCGATCAACACTTATTTGGAGGATTCCACTGATGGCTCGTCCGCGCTTTTTGGGATTGCCCGCCATTCTGTTGACCGCACTGCTATCGGCGCTCGGAGGCTGCACCACCATCGTCGACGCCACCACCAGTGACCCCATACAGTTGAACCCCGGGAAACGCTCGCTCGGCATGCGCATTGACGACTCCCAGATCGAGACCATTGCCAGCGTCAACATCAACAAAGCCCACAAGCGCCTGGATGAATCACCCATCGACGTGCACAGCTACAATGCCGTGGTATTGCTGGTCGGTCAGGTACCCAACGCCGAGCTGCGCAGCCTGGCGGGCAAGACCGTGGATGCCATTCACAGCGTCCGGCAGGTGCACAACGAGCTGGAAGTCGACGCACCGATCTCCTTCATGACCGGCAGCCACGACAACTGGCTCACCACCAAGGTCAAAACCAAGCTGTATGCCAGTCGCGATGTCGAGGGCGGCCGGGTCAAGGTCATTACCGAAAACGCCAGTGTGTACCTGATGGGCCTGGTGTCCCGGGCCGAGGCCGACCGAATCACCGACATTGTCAGCCGCACTGGCGGTGTAGAGCGAGTCGTGCGAGTATTTGAATACATTGACTGAAGCGCCGGCCACTCCGGCGCCTGAATAATAACTTCATCCCCGGTAAAAGGATTCGCATTATGGACGTTTCAACCATCGTTGTTCTGGTACTGATCGGCGCGCTGGTGTTCTACCTGATCAGCGTATACAACCGCCTGGTCGCATTGAAAAATCGATTTCAAAATGCCTTTGCCCAGATTGAAGTGCAGCTCAAGCGCCGTTACGACCTGATCCCCAATCTGGTCGAGACCGCCAAAGCCTATCTCTCCCACGAGCGGGAGACCCTTGAAGCGGTAACCCAGGCACGCAATCAGGCGCTCGCCGGTCTCAATGCCGCCCGCAGTGCGCCCGGTGATCCGCAGGCCATGGCCCAACTGAGTGGAGCCGAAAACAGCCTGGCGGGAGCACTGGGTCGTCTGAATATGGTGATGGAGGCCTACCCGGACCTGAAGGCATCTCAGAACATGATGCAGCTCAATGAAGAACTCACCAGCACCGAGAACAAAATTGCATTCGCCCGTCAGGCCTTCAACGACTCGGTGATGACCTACAACACCTACAAACAGAGCTTCCCTCCCGTCATTCTCGCCCGACACCTCGGCCACCGCGAGGATGCCGCGCTGCTGGAGTTTGACGACAGCGAAGCCATTCAGGCTGCCCCCAAAGTTTCGTTCAAATAAGCAGCGCCCCGATCCGGTATGGATTTTTTTGAACACCAGGAGCTGGCCCGCCGCAACACCCGTCGTCTGGTGGTGCTGATGACACTGGCGGTACTGACCATCATTGCTCTCACCACAGTGGTGTTTGTGGTCGCCAGCGTCGGCTTGACCTCGGTGCAGACAGTCGACGGTGGCGGCTACTGGCGACGACTGATAGAGCACGTGGGTTGGCAACCCATTGCCTGGATTTCCCTGCTGGTCAGCTTGCTGGTTCTGGTAGGCAGTGGCTTCAAATGGTTTCAGTTGCGCTCGGGTGGTCAAGCCGTGGCGGAGGCCCTCGGTGGCCAACTGATTCCCGGCAACAGTCAAGCGCTACCTCAGCGACAACTACTGAATATTGTCGAAGAAATGGCGATCGCCTCGGGCATGCCGGTTCCCCCGGTTTACGAGCTGAATGAATCCGGCATCAATGCGTTCGCCGCAGGCCACGGCCCTCACGACGCGGTCATAGGGGTCACACGTGGCGCCATGGAGCAGCTTTCCCGGGACGAACTGCAAGGGGTTATTGCCCACGAGTTCAGTCATATCCTGCATGGCGATATGCGGCTGAACCTGCGCCTTGTGGCGGTACTGAACGGCCTGCTTCTGATCGGTCTGCTCGGCCATATTCTGGCGCGCAGCGGTGCCCACCGTGGGCTTCGCCGTCGCTCCAACCAGGGCAATGTTGCCTTGATCGGCCTCGGACTGATCATACTCGGCGCCGTCGGCACGTTCTTTGGCAATTGGATCAAGGCGGCGGTCAGTCGCCAACGGGAGTTCCTTGCGGACGCCTCGGCGGTTCAGTACACCCGCAATCCCGAAGGCATCGGCGGCGCCTTGATCAAGATTGGCCACTCTCCGGACGGATCACGACTTTCGGCCGGCGACGCCAACGAGTTCAGCCACATGTATTTCGAAGAAGGCGTCAAGGCGCGACTGAGCGGCCTGATGGCCACCCACCCACCGCTGGAAGACCGGATTCGTCGGGTGCTGCCGGGCTGGCAAGGGGACTTCACTCCGCTGAATCAGTCCGACAGCCCCGCCGCAGCGCAACCATCCACACCCGAGTCGCCCACCGGGCGAGAAGAGACGGCCCGTTCCATGGCAGCGGCGGTTGCGGTGGCCAGCGGCGCGGGACATCACACGGGTGAGATCAGTCCTCAGGCGATTGAACAGGCAAAGACCACCCTCGAGACACTACCCAAGACCTTGCGCGAGGCCGCCCGTAATCCCTTCAGCGCCCGGGGATTGCTTTGGGGGTTGCAGTTGAATGCCGATCCGAAGTCGCGCGCACCCGAGTGGAGCTACCTTGCGGAACGACTGAAAGACACCGAGCTGAACGCGCTGCGTCCGGTGATGACGCAAAGCGCGGAACTGCCGGACGGTTTGCGCTTACCGGCGATTGAGCTGGCCCTGCCCTCGCTCAATGAATTCTCCGATCAACAGCGTCGGGACTTTCTTGCCATTTTGAGCGGTCTGGCGAAAGCCGACGGCCGAGTACAACTGAGCGAATGGATCGTTTACCGGCTGGCACATACCCACCTGGTGGCACCGACCCCCAAACGCCAGCGCCTCAAGCTTGCGTACTGCCGGGCTGAAGCCCGATTGCTGCTGTCGGTCGCCGCCTGGGCCGGTCGCACCCAACCGGCCCAGGCTTACCGGGCCGGCGCTTCCCGGCTGGGTCTGGAGAGCACGCTGATGCCCACCGAGGACATCGGCTTCACCGGCCTAGACAGCGCCCTGGACAGGTTGCGCCAACTGCGCCCGCTGGAAAAGCCCGAATTACTCAAAGCGCTGCGCGAATGCCTGCTGCAGGACCAGCGGGTCACACCGCGGGAAGCAGAGCTTTACCGCGCGGTGGCGGACGCACTGGACTGCCCGACCCCGCCGCTCGAACCGTGACAAACCCGGACGGCGCTCAGCGGTTAAGCGCTGCGCGAGGTTAAATCTTCACCCACCAAGGGTTATAATGCCCCTTTCGCCCACCAACCATTGAGGTAGACACCTTGCAACTGGATCAAGCGACACAGGAACAACTGCGCCAGTGGGAAACCGAACTGGCCGACGAGTATCAACGCATCGTCAACCAGAAGCTCAACCTGGATCTGACCCGAGGCAAGCCCTCTCCGGAGCAACTGAGCCTGTCCGATGCACTGGATGGCATTCTCAAAGGTGACTACAAAGCCGCCGACGGCACCGACACACGCAACTACGGTGGCCTGGACGGCCTGCCCGAAGCCAAACAACTGGGCGCCAACCTGATGGGCGTTGAGCCCGACGATGTGCTGGTCGGAGGCAACAGCAGCCTGACCCTGATGTTCCAGGTCATGCTGACCGCCCACCAGTTCGGCCTGACCGGCCCGGACAGCGCGTGGAAAAACGAGGGCAACGTGAAGTTCCTCTGCCCGGTGCCCGGCTACGACCGTCACCACACCGTCTGTGAGCAGCTCGGTATCGAAATGATTGCCGTGCCGATGACCGACACCGGTCCGGACATGGACAAAGTAGAGGCCCTGGTCAAAGACGATCCGCGCATCAAGGGCATGTGGTGTGTTCCCAAGTACTCCAACCCCACCGGTGTGGTCTACAGCGATGAGACCGTCAACCGTATTGCCGCGTTGGGCAAAATTGCCGGCCCGAATTTCCGGGTATTCTGGGACAACGCCTACGCGGTTCACGACTTGGTCGACAACCCACCGGAGCTGGCCTGTGTGATGAAAGCCTGTGCCCAGCACGGCACCGAAGACTCGGTCATTCAGTTCGCTTCGACCTCAAAGATCACCCACGCCGGTGCCGGGGTCGCGTTCGTCAACGCCAGCCCCGCCAACCTGAAAGGGTTCAAGCAGTTTCTGGGCACCTGTACTATTGGCCCGGACAAGGTCAACCAGATTCGTCACAGCCGCTTCCTGCCCAACCGGGACGCCCTGATGAAGCACATGCAGGGTCATGCCGAACTGCTTAAGCCCCGCTTTGCGGCAGTACTGGATGCGCTGAACGAAGCCTTCGCAGAGAGCGATCTGGGCAACTGGCAGGAACCTCGAGGTGGCTATTTTGTGTCGTTTGACACTCGTCCCGGCTGTGCTCAGGACACCGTTCGGCTGGCGGCGGAGGCCGGAGTCAAGCTGACGCCCGCGGGCGCCACCTTCCCCTACGGCCAAGACCCCGAGGACCGCAATATCCGTATCGCACCCTCCGTGCCCAGCGTCGAGGAAGTCAAAGGGGCGATGAAGGTGTTTGTGGTCTGCGTCAAACTGGCCTCGGTGCGCAAGCAGCTCGCCAGCTGATGAACGCACTCGGGGGCGTACTGTCGCCCCCGAGTGCGCATCAACAGACCTGATTACGCACCAATCGTCAGACATAAAAAAACCACCGATCGCTCGGTGGTTTTTTTATGTCGGTAGGAAGCGCGGTTTTAACGGGCGCGCATTTCTTCCGGCATGGGCACCAGAACAATACTGGGCGCATTGGCGGCCCGAGCCGCATCCGCTACTGAGACATAAACGGACGCATCGGCACGATCGTGGGTCCGAATTATCACCGTAGCGTCCGGCAACTCTGCCCGCATCCGCTCAATGTTTGAACGAATGGCCCGGGTATCCACCCGACGGTTCTCCATCCACACCTGGTTATCCTGGCGGATATCGACCACGATGTTGGGATCCGCATCTTCCGGCGGCGGCTGGTCATTCTCTTCGGGAACATTGGTATCGAGGCCGATCTCTTTGACGAACGAGGCCGTCACAATAAAGAAGATCAACATGATGAACACCACGTCCAACATGGGGGTCAAATCGATATCGTTACTATCATCACCGCTACGGCTCTTCTTTCTTCTCACCGCACTTACTCCCGTTCTTATCTGAAATCACTGGGTGTCTGAAATCACTGGGCGCCCTTGAGCCCCCCAGAAACAGACCCGAATACTAACAGCTTTTACTGCTGCATGACCATCGCTTTCTTGCCGTTGCGACCATCCGAACGCCCGCTAATGGTCACTTTTACACCTTGAAAAAGGTGAAACTGTCATAAAAATGCCGCTAAGAGAACAAATCAAGCTGGTAAAAAGCCTGATCTTCCCGTAAATCCACAAACCTCACACCAACGCCGAGCAGCCTGACTGGCCGGTCGCCGCGCACAAAAGCCTCCTCACACAGCGCCCGGTAAGCCGCCTGGTTGACGTCGGTACCGGCCCGTTCAAGGGTTGTGGAAGTGAAATCCTCAAACTTCAGCTTTACGAACCGCTTGACCACCCGATAATCGCCGTCGACCCGGCGCAACCTGAGCGCCAGAGACTGCAGCAGCCCCGGCAACTGTCCGAGACAGTGTTCGAGATCCGGCAGATCCTGAGCAAAGGTGTGCTCCACACTGAGGGACTTACGACGTCGACTGACCGTCACCGCCCGCTCATCACGCCCGTGACACAGGTGGTGCAGCCGTACGCCGAAGGCCCCAAAGCGCTCACTGAGCTCAAACACATCAAACGCCTGCAGGTCGCCACAGGTGGCCACCCCCATCTGCGCCAGCCTCTGCGCCGTGGCCCGACCGACACCCGGCACGCGCTCCACGGGCAACGCCCGAACAAACTCCGCCACCTGTTTTGGGGGCACCACGTACAACCCGTCGGGCTTGCGCCAATCACTGGCCACTTTGGCCAGAAATTTATTGGGTGCAACGCCCGCCGAAATGGTAATACCCAGCGCGTCGTGAACCCGCTCGCGAATCGCCTCGGCAATCCGGGTGGCGCTACCCTGACAGTGCTCACTGTCGGTCACATCCAGGTAGGCCTCATCCAGCGACAAAGGTTCCACTCGTTCGGAAAAATCATAGAACACATGACGCATTTGCAGGGACGCCTCCCGATAGGCATCCATCCGATGCGGCACTATCAGGAGGTCCGGACACAAACGCTTGGCGTAGGCCGACGCCATTGCCGAACGAACACCGTACCGGCGCGCCTCATAATTGCAGGTAGAGATGACGCCGCGCCGATCCGAGCTGCCTCCCACCGCAATCGGACGATTACGGAGACTCGGATCGTCCCGCATCTCGATCGCGGCAAAAAAACAGTCCGCATCACAGTGAATAATTTTACGCACAAAGCGTGTCCCGCCCCTGAATCATACCTGTGATTATATACAGAAAATGCATTCAAGGATAACGCTCACAATGCACTGACGAATCAGGGGCGAGCTTTCCGCCAAACGACTAAGCGACTGGCAAACCGTTCAATCGACGGATCAAAAAACCCGAAAACGGGTTTTTTTTACGAAAAAGCGGTTTATTTTCCTGATTTCGCAATAAAAAACTTGAATTTTCACCACAAAGTTTTAACTTATGACCTGTTTGTATTTTGCTTTTTATTCATCCTTCATTTTTTCTTCCAAAACAATAAGGGAAGCAAACCATGGCTGCACGCAAAAAATCGTCCGTTGACGCTGTTGCGCAACTGGAAAAAGAGCTCGCTCAGGTTAAAGCTCAACTGAGCAAAGCCCGCACTCAGCAGGAAACCGATGCCCAGAAAACCGTAACGGCACTGAACAAGGAAGCCACCAAAGCGGCGACCAAAGTTAAGTCAGCCCGCGCCAAACTGGCCACCGCCCGCAAAAAGAAAACCCCCGCCGCGGCCAAGCAGGCAGAAGCCGCCAAGGCCGCAGTGAACACGGCAAAAGCCGCTCACGACACGGTCAAGGCTGATCTGGCAGCCGCCAAGCAGACCCTGGCCGAAATCAAGGCCGCCAACAAACTGGCCAATGAGCACGACAAAGCCGTAGCCAAAGCCGAGGCCGCCATGGCGAAGGTTCAGCAGGCTGCAGCTCGCAAAGAAGCCGCTCGAGCCAAAGCCGCCGCCAAGAAAGCGGCCGTCAAAGCCAAAGCCAAAGCCAAAAAAGAAGCTGCCCGCGCTCGCGCCGCTGCGAAGAAGTTGGCAGCACGCCAGAAAGTAGCCGCCAAGAAAGCCGCCGCCAAGGCCAAGGCAAAAGCCAAAAAAGCCGCGGCCAAAGCGAAGGCGGCCACCAAAAAGGCCACTGCCAAGAAGAAAACGGCAACCAAAAAGCCAGCGGTCAAGAAAACCGCTGCACGTAAGAGCACGGCGAAGAAGGCTGCCGCCAAGAAAGCAGGCACCCGGAAAACAGCGGCCAAAAAAACCTCCGCTAAAAAATCAGCGGCGAAAAAGGCCGGTACGCGCCGCGGCCGTCCGGCTAAAGCAACCCCCAGCGCCTAAGCCTTAACGCTGATGGCAGTGCCACAAAAAAGGGTCCCTCAGGGACCCTTTTTTGTGGCTGACTATTCTTTACCTAGTCCCTTCGCGCATTGATATCCAGCTCTAACTCCCCTTGATCATCCCGGTGACAGTGCGCCCGATAAAACAGCGCTTCGCCATAATAGCTCTCTGCATTAAAGTCGATCACATAGGTGAGCGGCGGATGGCTGTCCAGATTGGGCTCTCCTCCGAGCTCCGGCTCAGGGCGCGTGGTGGTCAGCCACTCCAGTGCCTGCATTCCTCCCACTCGCTGCTCAAGCGCAGCGGCACATTCCTTCCAGAATGCCTCCCGTCGGGCAAACTCATCCTCCCACCACCGCAACCACTGTTGACGCTCCTGTTCGGTTTGTTGCTTCTGCGCTTCCAGTGCGGCGAGCTCTCTGGCCTTTTCTTGGCGTTCCCGTTCACGCTGTTGAGCGAGTTCATACTCTGTCCTCAACTGCTCGAAGGACACCAGGCCACCGGGGCGAGTGTCATCCACTTTCATCAAGCTGGGGCCGTCGACCATCACGCTGAAAGTCTGGCCCGATGGATTACGGCACTTCAGGGTGAAAACGGGATGCTCGAGCGTGCTTCGCTCGAGATGACTGGTGCCTTCAAGCAGCTCTTCACAGCCCGGAGATTCCTCCACAAGGCGCGCTGCATCATACAACCGGGGAAGATGTCGCAGATAGGATTTGGGCAGCCACAACTGCTCCAGCTCAACTGAATGGACCGGAGCCGGTGCGCTCAGACACAGGCACAACGCCAGACCGGCGCTAAGGTGTGGGTAATTGATCCTGGGCAATTTTCGCATACACATAGGCGGCCAACAGCAAGCGGCGATCCTCATCTGCCTCAATGAACTCCAGCCCGTACACCACCGGGGTGTTCTGCTTGAGCTCTTGGGTACTGCGCTCAACCCGAGAGCGGATGACCGCCTCAAGGCGCAAGTCGCGATAGAGCCCGGCCACTTCAACCTGGGCGGTAATGGATACTTTATCTCCGATATCGCCCAGAATACGATCCAACTCCAGGCGCGCACCCGACAGGCTGATATCAACCACGCGAGCGTCTACTTCGGAGGCCTCAAGGCTGCTCTGATTGAGCACGACGACCGGCAATGCAACTTCCACACGAGTAGATTGCCGAATGCCCTTAAAGCCGACTTCCTCAGGGTAATCAAGGTGTAACAAAGGGTAGGGATCCGTGGCCTGGCTCTCCACTGAGCAGGTAAAAACCCCGACCCCGTTCGCCACCATCATCCGGGCCACGACCTTCTGCCCTGGACGCAAGCGCAGAAAACGACCATTGACGCGGGGCACTGACAGTAACAGTGCCCGCCCTGGCATGGCCCCCACAAAGCGGCATGGGTAACGCTCGGACATCCCGGTACTGGTTTCGACCTGGACTTGAAGCGGGTAGCCCGGCCGAAGTTTCAAATCGTCAAAGTTCATAGCGGCCCTGAACAGAGTACAATCGGACCCGGCCGCTGGCCGCCGGGCGCGTGATAACCCTCATGATAGCAAATTAACCGGCCCGCTAACGACGCGCTGCTCCAAATTCACCATTCCACTCCAGCAGCAGACGCGCCAGCGATTGCGCCTGGGCGTGCAGAGCTGAAAGCTCCTCGCGAGTGTCTTTGGGGCCCGTGTACAACCGGATCTGTCGATGGCGATTAGCAAAGCTGTGCTGCGGATTCTGAGCGCGGTACACCTCCAGCTTCCAGCGCAGACTGTGCACGGTATTCCGGTAATAGGCAATTTTGGTGGCCAGAGTGATTGGCCGATTGGACTCAAGGTTGGCAAACTCGCTGAAGTCCGAGGCCAGTACGACCACTTGCCGGCACCCCGGTGAGGCGATGAGAGTCGCCGTACGCTCATGACCAATCAGCATAGCCAAGTCGCCGAATACTTCGCCCGGGGTGATCTGATTGATGGACGGCCCTTCCACCTGCTCATTGGGGTATACGTCCAACTGCCCTCTCAGCAGAAAATACAGCCACTGGTCTCGCTCACCGCGCTGCAGTACCTGCTCACCGGGCTCATAATAGGCAATATGAGCCCGATCCAGCAGAATTTCAAACTGCCAGTTGTCCTGCTGTTTGACGGTTTTGTAAAAAGGAATGGTGAGCAACCAACGTTCAACGGTATCTCGGGGAAATTTGTTGAGGGGTTTTATTTCCATAGTTGCCAAGTTCTCTGCCCCGGAGCGGTCAGTCTATTGGTTATTATTCCCCAGGATCGGCTCCACCGCCCAAAGGGGTTGCTCCGCATCATAGCCTTGTCCATTAGCGTCTGACAACCGGCGGTGCTCCGGGTTGAGAAATCTGCACGGTTATGACACAAAGGAATAGATCTGCCCCATTTTCGCCCAAATTCGTCCGACCCACACTGCCCATCAAATCAACATTTTATTGTATGATAACGGGATGATGCCCGACGAAGTGCGGAATTACGGGACGCACATAATAATGATGTGAATTGGGATTCGCTTATGTTCAAAGCTTCGGTTATTTCTGTCTTGCTCTCGTTTGCCTTATACCTCGCCCCTGCGGCCATGGCAGCGTCAAGCCTGAACGGCCTGGCGTCTCACCAGGAACTGGGCAATGAAATGTTCATTGGTGCACTCTATCTTGAGTCCAGGACTGATAGTGCCGACGCTGCACTAAACAGCGCCGGGGCCAAACGCATGGAGCTGCGAATTACGGCCGAGAACGGCATCCCGTCCCGACGCTTCAGCCGGATGTGGATTGAAGGAGTTTCCATCAATAACAGCGGCAGTGCCCTTACGGCCCAGGCCGACAACATGGTGGCCTTCTCCAATCTGTTTCGGGGGCGTCTGCGCCGGAACGATGTAGTGACCATTGAACTCAACCCCGGCACGGGCGTTTCAGTGGGCTTGAATGGCGTTGAGCTCGGTGTGATTGAGGATGAGCCCTTCTTCAACCTGTTGGCCCGCGCCTGGGTGGGCAATGTCCCCCTGTCATCGACTTTCCGGGATAACCTGCTCTCTCCGAGCGAGATCCCCGGTGACTTGCGTTCGCGCTTCGAAGCCATCGAGCCTTCAGCCGCACGAATCGAAACGGTGGCTCAGTGGAACCAGCCAGAACCGGAGCCCGAGCCGGCGCCCGAGCCGGAAACAAGCGCGCCGCCAGTAGCCACAACCGCTCCACTGGTAACCGCTCTGGACATGCCAAAAGCGTCTTTGGAGCCGGAGCCTGAACCCGAGCCAGAACCGGAGCCTCAGCCAGAACCGGAGCCCGAGCCTGAACCCGAACCGGCGGTAGTCGCCGAAGAAGAGGAAGAGGATGACGAGCCGCTGCTGACCGCCGAATCTCTGCGGGCCCAACAGGTGTATTTTTCCAACCTGATGCGCAGCATCCTGCAAAACACCAGCTACCCTCGACGCGCCCTTCAGCGCGGGCAAGAGGGAGAGATTCGCGTGGCGGTGGTGATCGATCGCGCGGGGGCCATCCAGAGCATGAATATGTTGGAAGAGTCGGAGCATTCCCTACTTAACCGGGAAGCCGAGCGGGCCATTCAGGAGGCAGCGCCCTTCCCGGACGTTCCCGAGGTCATTCGCGGAGACGTGTACGAGTTTTCCGTGCCCTTTACCTTCGTGTTACCCGAATAGCCCCCAACTGACCATACAGAGATACAAGAACGGCGCCTGATGGCGCCGTTCTTGTATGCAGGGGTTTATCGGTTGATCAGTGCTCCCGCGTCGCCCGCAACGTCACCTCGGGATAGCGCTCTTCGGTGAGCGAGAGGTTTACCCGGGTGGGGGCCAGATACGTGAGATAACCGCCACCGTCCAGCGCGAGGTTATCCGCACACTTGCGCTTGAACTCCTCAAGCTTTTTCGGATCCTCACACTCCGCCCAGCGCGCGGTTGCCACGTTGACCGGCTCGTAGATGGCCTCAACTTTGTATTCGTCCTTCAGCCGGTAGGCCACTACCTCGAACTGCAGCACCCCAACCGCGCCGACCACGATATCGTTGTTATTGAGCGGGAAAAACACCTGGGTAGACCCCTCTTCCGCCAACTGTTGCAAACCTTTCTGCAACTGCTTGGTTTTGAGCGGATCTTTCAGGCGAATGCGGCGGAACAGTTCCGGGGCGAAATGCGGGATCCCGGTAAATTTCAGCGGCTCACCTTCCGTGAAAGTATCGCCAATCTGAATCGTACCGTGGTTGTGAAGCCCGATGATATCGCCAGCAATGGCCTCATCCACCGCACTGCGATCGCCAGCCATGAAGGTCACCGCGTCGGCAATCTTCACATCCTTACCCAGGCGGACATGACGCATCTTCATACCCTGGCGGTAGGTTCCGGAGCAGATGCGCATAAACGCAATACGGTCCCGGTGTTTCGGGTCCATATTCGCCTGAATCTTGAACACAAAGCCCGACAGTTTTTCTTCGCTGGGCTGTACTTCCCGATCATGGGTCATGCGAGGCATGGGCTTGGGCGCCCAGTCCACAAAGTGATCCAGCATTTCGCGAACACCAAAGTTGCCCAGGGCCGTCCCGAAAAACACCGGCGTCATACGTCCCGCCAGGTATTCCTCGACATCAAACGGAGCAGTGGCGCCGCGCACAAACTCGATCTGCTCGCGAATATCCTCGGCGTCATCACCCAGCAGTTCACTGGCTTCAGCACTATCCAGCCCCTGAATCTGGGTGTCAGCGGGAATGGTGTGTCCCTGACCTTTCTCGTACACGTGGATAGTGTCCGTGTACAGGTTATACACGCCCTTGAAATCAACCCCCATGCCCAGTGGCCAGTTGACCGGAGCGGCGGTAATGTTCAGAACCGACTCGATTTCATCCAGCAGATCCACCGGGTCCCGGGCTTCCCGGTCCAGCTTGTTCACGAAAGACAGAATCGGGGTATCGCGCAACCGGCAGACATCCATCAGCTTGATGGTCCGATCTTCCACACCCTTGGCCCCGTCCAGCACCATCAGCACCGAGTCCACGGCGGTGAGGGTGCGGTAGGTGTCTTCCGAGAAGTCTTCGTGCCCCGGGGTATCGAGCAGGTTGACGATGCGCTCCTTGTAGGGGAACTGCATCACCGAGGAGGTCACGGAAATGCCGCGCTCCTGCTCCATGGTCATCCAGTCCGACTTGGCATGGGGCCCACGCTTACCTTTGACCGAGCCGGCCTGCTGGATCGCACTTCCGAACAGCAGCAGCTTTTCAGTGATGGTGGTTTTACCGGCGTCCGGGTGGGAAATGATGGCAAAAGTGCGCCGTCGCTGGATTTTCTCGGCAAAGCTGCCAGATGACATAGTCAATCGACCTCGGAGTTGCGCAAAAAACGCGCATCATACCGGAATTCCGGACGCCTGGCAGCCGCGGATCGCGGCCGACCGATGCCCGGCTAGAAAGGCGAGTGCTTTTTCAGCTTGCGCTGCAGAGTGCGCCGGTGCATGCCCAGGGCCCGGGCGGTGGAGGAAATATTGCCATCGTGCTCCAGCAGTACCCGCTGCAGATGCTCCCATTCCAGCTCGGCGGGGGTGACATGACGGCCTGAAAGCGGCTCGGTTTGTGCCACGTCGGTGCCTCTCAGCACCTTGAGGAGCTGGGCCAGGTCCACCGGCTTGGCCAGGTAGTTGGTGGCACCGCGCTTCATCGCTTCCACCGTCGTGGCGATGCTGGCGTAACCGGTGAGCACCACCAATTCGCGGGGCTGAAAGCGCTGCTTGAGTTCCGCAATCAGGTCCAGCCCGGACCGTTCGCCCAACATCAGGTCGAGCAGAATGACATCCAACGGCTCGGGCGCCAAGGAAAGCGCGCCCTGCGCATCCGCGCAAGCACGGACCTCAAAGCCCTCGCGTCCCAGGCGGCGAGTCATCAGGTCCCGAAACAGCGTATCATCGTCGATCAGCAGTAGCCTAGTCACCCTCAGAGCACTCCTGAATCGGCAATTCCAGCCGGGTTCGAGTGCGGCGATCGTCACCAGACCAGTACACGCGCCCGCCAAACCGCTCCAGCGTGGCATAGCTGACCAGCGCGCCCAAGCCAAACCCGTCATCGCTGGGCAGACACTCAGCCCCCAGACGCGCTCTCTGCTCCGGCGTCAGGGGTCGACCGGTGTTATGGATGTCGAGTCGCCACAGCCCTTCCGAGCCGTAACCACTCACCCGCACCACGCCCCCCGCATCCAGAGCATTATTTAGCAGGCTCAGAATGGCCGGCATCAGCGTGCGATCGGCCCGCACACAATAACCGGCCAGCCCTTCCATTTCGCCCCAGTCCACCGGCTCGCCGGGACGGGTAATACTCAACAGCTGACGGACCGACTGAATCAACTGGTCCAGTGGCAACGCTTGCACGCGCCGCGCGCGAACATCCTCGGCAATCAGTCGCCAGTCAGCCAACAACCCCTGGATACGCGCCAGTTGCTGGCGGATCAAATGGCGCTCAGCCTCCGTCACTTGACGATCGGCGGGCGCCAGAGCGAGCTCCACTTCATCCAACAGTAGACCGATTGACTGTACCGGTGTGGCCATCTCATGGGTCAGCTGGGCGGCGGCGGTCCCCACTGCCAACAGCTGCTCATCACGCAACTGGGTTTCCCGCAGCCGCTGCAGATCCAGATCCCGCTGATGCAGTTGTCGACGGAGATAGAGCAGGGTCAATGCCAGTAACAGGGCGGCGATTACAAAACCCGCCACCATGGCCTGAAAATGTCCGCCCATGCTGCCGTGTCCCAGGTGCGTATCGGACATCGCCTTCAGCTGTACCAGCTGCCCCGCAATACTCGCTATCAACACTAGAGCCGCCCACGGCCAGGGCAACAGCAGGAAGGCCAACACCAGTGGAATTAACAGCAACGCAGCGAAGGGGTTGGTGGCACCACCGGTAAGCCAGACCACCCCGTTCCAGAGTGCAATATCGCATAACAGGTGGAGAGTGAGCCGCCGATGTTCAGCGCTCGGCCAAGGCGAGTAAGCGACGATTTGTATCGCCAGTGCAAAGCACCACAGGCCCAACCAGCCATCTACCGTCGGTGTAGTCCCGGACTGAACGTCTTGACCGATGGGCAACAGCAACGCGGCAATCAGCAGCCAGCGCCCCCACTGAAGGTACTGCTCCGGGCTGCGCTCAGTGGGGGTCATGGCCCGCCTCCACCGGTGTCAATGCGCGCTCACCGCCCTCGGCCCGAACCTGCTGGACGTAGCGGCGCAGCCACTCCCAAGCCCAGAGGCCGACCAGGCAGTTGGCCAGCGCCGTGGCCATGAAGATGCCCTCCAGCCCCCAGATCCACTGGCCGAGCAGCGCCAGAGGCAGGAACACGTAGGCCACCCGCCCGGCGGAGAGTGCCATTGCCGGCAGCGGGCGCCCCAGGCCGTTAAAAGCGGCATTGACGGACATCACTATGCCGTAGGCACCGTAACTGAAGGGCACCACGGCCAGATAGAAAGCCGCCACCCGCAACACTTCTTCATGCTCACTGAACAGGCTCGCCAGCAACCCGCCAAAAAGCCACAGAAAGACCGCGAGCAGCAGACCAAAGCCCAGGCAGAAGAGCGACAGCACCTTCACCGCTTCATTCAACCGATGGTGTTGCCCGGCCCCGAAATTCTGCCCGAAAAACGGGCCGATAACGCCGGACAGCGCATAAAACACGATCAGCATCAGCGGCTCGATACGCATGGCCACGCCCAGCCCGGCCACCGCGTCGGTCCCGTAGCGGGCGACCATGACCGTCACCACCGCACTGGCCAGCGGGACAATCACGTTGGTGGCCATGGCGGGAACACCGACATGCACAATGGTTTTCCAGGAGCGCATAAGCGCCTGCCAGGCCACCCAGGGGTAGGTCAGCAGCCGAACCCGCACGGCGAGAATGTAAAAGGCCACCAGAAAGGTCAGCAGGCGGGTAATCAAGGTAGCCAGCGCCGCGCCCTGAAGCTCCAGGGCCGGAAAGCCCCACAGCCCAAAAATCAGCAGCGGGTCCAGCGCGGCATTGAACAGCGCCGCCGCGCTCATCAGGTATCCCTGGATATGGCTCATCCCCAGAGCGCGCAGGGCCGACAGGCAGACCATGGGCACCATCAGAAAGGGCGCGCTGATAAACCAGATGGACATGTAGTCGCGAATCAGGGGCAACAGATCGGGCGTGGCGCCCAGGAGGCTGAACAGCGGGTCCATCAACAGCCAGCCGAGCAGGCACATGCTGGCCGATACCAGAAAGGTCAGGCTGATCGCATCGGTGGCCAGGCGGCGGGCGTAACTGGCGTCCCCTTCACCGATGGCGCGGGAGATGGCCGACGAGGAACCCGCTCCCAGGCCGATGCCCAGGCTGGTAATGATCATCACGATCGGGAAGGTAAAGCTCATCGCCGCCAGTGGCTGGTTGCCCAACTGCGCCACGTAGAAGGTATCCACCACATTGAATGACATGGTGGCCAGCAACCCCCAGACCATGGGAATGGCCAGGGTCCGCAGCTGGCCGGCCACGGGACCTTCGGTGAGCGTTGCAGTAAGCGGTCGTGACATAAACCCCACGGCGGCAGGCGGATTCAAAGCGGGACAGTATACCTGAGACACCCAGGCATCGGGGAACGGTGGATGACGGCCTTCGGCCTTATGCCACCCTACAACTGTCGGGCCAAAATCAACGCATCCTCCCGCCCCCGGGCGGTAGGATAATAATTCGGCCGTTGCCCCAGCTCGAAAAACTGCTCCCGTTCATAAAACGCGATTGCCGAGTGATTGGACACCCGCACTTCAAGAAACACCATGCTGGCGAACGGCTTGACCTGCGTCAGCATCATCTCCAGCAACGCTTGCCCCACGCCTTGGCGCTGTCGATTCGGCGCGACGGCAATATTGAGCAGCTCGGCATCGCCCGCGGCCCAGGTCACCACCACAAAGCCCACCAACTGCCCCTGATGCTCAGCGAGCCAGCAGTGATGACGACCGGTCAGGCAGTCGTCATAACTGGAGCGTCGCCAGGGGTGGCTCTGAACCTGCTTCTCCAGCGCCATGACGACCTCGATATCGGCGGACGCCAAAGGTCGAAAAGTCAGCTCAAGACCGGTGGCCGTGGTTACCCTGGAGGGCGAGGGATGGGGAGTCAGCGTCATGGAGGTCAAGGGGATCAGCTCGCGGGCACGTCCATTGGCAACCAGGGCTGCACTGCCGCCCAGAGCGGCCGTTTCAGGTCCGGGTTACGCAGTATTTCCAGCAGACTGGGCGCGACCAGCGTGGGCATATCGAACGGCGGCAGTGACAGCGACTGCCAGAGAACCTCATCGTATGGCTTGTCTTCCGGCAACAGGAAGCGCGCAGCCGACTCCCCCATCAGCAACAGATGGCGCACCGGCCGGTTGGTCAGCTCGGTTTCCAGCCAGGTACTCAGCTCCGCTCGGGCATCATCGGCGGTCAGACGCACCGCTTTGTGGTTGACCAGCGGCCAGGGCAACACCTCTTCGCTGACCCGCTGCGAATCGTGGGGTGCCAGCGCCTGCAGCAGATTGCGCAGCAACCGGTCCGTGGGCATGGCCGCACGGGGCTGGCGGGCATCGACTACCAGGATTGGCAGGGGAGAGCGCCAGATACTGAGGGTAAAGGGCTCGATGCGCTCGGCGGGCGGCTCCGCCGCGGCCACCCTCTCCGGCTCCGGCGGCGCTTCCCGCCGCGTCGGTTTGGCCGGTTCGCGCATATCATTCAGGAAATCCGCCACCGGACGCGGTGTCTCAGCGGGCGCCCGCTCAGTTGCAGGCTCCCGAGCCAGCGCGGGCGCCTCCGACGGCGGCTCAACCACAGGCAGCTCGCAGGCGGTGGGCATTGGCGCATGAGGCATCAGCCAGCGCGGAACATACTGCTCCATGCCCAGGGCGTCCAGATAAGCCTGTCGCTGATATTCATTCATAAAAAAGGTCACAGTGCCCAACCAGATCAATCCACCATTCTAGCAAACATCACCCACAATGTCGGGCTGGTTACGGCGGATGCGCTTCGCTTATCCGCCCTACGCAAACCACGGCGGATCGCGTAGGGCGGATAAGGGCGAAGCCCGCATCCGCCGTAAACCAACGTGCCCCCCAAAAACCACCCCTACTCGGCCCCCACCCCACTTTTCGGTATACTCCACCCACACGTTCGGCACCCACTCTCTCAAGGAGCTTTACCCAAAGATGCCAACCATCCCCTATTCCGACATCATCCAGGCCGCCCAAGCCGCCGGCGACGCCATCATGACCGTCTACCAGAAGGACTTCGAGGTCTATCAAAAGAACGATGACAGCCCCCTCACCGAAGCGGACCTGGCGGCCCACCGCGTCATCGTCGACGCCCTGCAGCGCCTGACACCAGACCTGCCCATTCTGTCCGAAGAAAGCGAAAATGCCCCTTGGGACGAACGCAAAACCTGGGACCGCTATTGGCTGGTGGACCCCCTGGACGGCACCAAGGAATTCGTGAAGAAAAACGACGAATTCACCGTCAACATTGCCCTGATCGAGCACGGCGAACCCACCTGGGGCGTGGTGGACGCGCCGGCACTGGGCTGTACCTACCACGGCGGAACCGCGACTCAAGGCGCCTGGAAATCCGTGAACGGACAGGACACACCAATCACCGTCAGTAAAGCACCCGAAAGCAACGCCGGCTGGCGCATCGTGGGCAGCCGCTCGCACCAGAGCGACGCCTTCAAGGCCTTTCTTGACGACTTCGACGCCCCGGAAATCAAAAGCATGGGCAGCTCCCTGAAAATCTGCCTGATCGCCGAGGGCGAGGCCGACCTCTACCCCCGCCTGGGACCCACCAGCGAGTGGGACACCGGCGCCGCCCACGCGGTACTGCTCGGCGCTGGCGGACAGCTGAACGTCGCCGAAAGCGGCGAACCGCTGCGCTACAACCAGGAAGAGTCGGTACTGAACCCCTTCTTCATTGCCCGAGGCGCCTGATGCTGTGAGCGATCACCAAACCGAGCGGGAGAAAATGCTGACGGGGGCGCTGTACGACCCCATGGATGCCGAACTCTGCGCCGCCCGTCGCCGGGCGCGTCTGCTGTTCGAAAGCCTCAATGCCAGCCGGGATAACGAAGTGAGAAAGCGTCGCCAGCTACTGCGCGAGCTGATTCCCGACGGCGGCGATACCGTCTGGATGCAGCCGCCCTTCTATTGCGACTACGGCGACAACATCCACCTGGGTGAAAAGGTGTTCTTCAACTTCAACTGCGTGGTGCTCGACGTGGCGGATGTCTACATCGGCGCCCGCACCCTGTTCGGCCCCGCCGCCCAGGTGTACACCGCCACCCACCCAATGAATGCCCAAGAGCGCGCCTCGGGCCTGGAGTCCGGCAAACCAATCACCATCGGTGAAGACGTCTGGATCGGCGGCGGCGCCATCATCTGCCCCGGCGTCACCATCGGCGACCGCTGCGTCATCGGCGCCGGCGCCGTAGTCACCAAAGACATCCCCGCCGACCACTTCGCCGCTGGCAACCCCGCCCGCATCATCCGCCCAATCTAAAACTCAGCTCCCCATAAGGTCCGCGTAGGGCGGATCGGTCCGACGTTTCGGAGCGAAGCGCATCCGCCGTAACTGCACGAAACGCTGCCCCACCCACTGCGATAACGAAACCCCAACCAAGACGAACGCAAGCCGCGCTAATAACGCACGATACCCACCCAACTTGCCGCCCGCCACTCTGCCCCGTAGAATCAAACCATAACCTAACCTCACGAACCAGACCCGCAACGGCTATGACAAACAAAGACCTTGATCGCTTGAGCGCCCACTTAGCTAACCGTTTCCCGGAGCTAGAAATTTGTGCGCTTATCGGCAGCCGGGCCAGAGGAGACGCGCATCCCGACAGCGACTGGGACTTTGCCATCCAGTGGCCCAAAGCGCCGAACGATACATGGGGCACGCTCACCCAAACAGAAGCGCTGCGAATGGATCTCGCCAACTGGCTGTCCGTCCCGGCAGAAGGCATTGATCTGGTGGAGCTACCGACAGCGGGACTGGCCATGAGAGCGGCGGTTGCCGAAGAAGGGCTCCCGCTGGTAACCCGGCTTCCCTGGTTTCATTTTTTAAGCCGAACCTGGCGCGATCTGGAAGAACACTACTGGAACGATGTCTATGCAGCTTGATCTGTATTTACAGGAAACGGCCCGACTCGCAGAGCGGCAAGGACGCCTATTAAACCAGGCCGCTCAGCGTATTCAGTCAGGAGAGACTCTGACAGAGCTGGAACAGAATGGTGTGCTGCATGCCATCCAGGTGCTTACGGAAAATGCGATAGGCAAGGCCAAACACCTCCTGAAAACCAAGGGACATCAAGTTCCCGTATCCGCCTATGATGCTTTCCGGGCCTTATCGGAGGCAGAGGTTATTTCCAAAGAGGACCTGACAAGCTGGAACGCCATCGTGGGTCTGAGAAACCGCATCGTGCACGATTACCTGAATATCGACTTTCACATCATTGAAACATTGCTCGTTGAGAGTCACCACCAGATCACTGTGGATTTCCTCACCCGCAAAGAAGAGATTCGCTAATCGCGCGCGGCTCTTCACCGGCCTGAGACATAGCACCCTGGACAACTATCCATGCACACAATCCGACCGCTACGTCTCTCCGACAATGACCAAGTAACCAACATCTGTGGCCGCACCGGCTTTAACGGTGGAGAAACACGTGAACTAATTCGCGAAGACGGGATAATCGCCAATTACTTTGCCTTACCCTATCTCGCCTACCCCGAGGCGCTGGCCTTGGGCATTGACACGCCATCGGGGCTTGGCGGTTACATTCTCGGCGTGCCGTCCACTGACGCTTTTAACCAATGGATGAACCGGCATTGGCTCACCAACGTTCGAAACCGATACCCGGCCACCTACATATTGACTTGCTGCCTGCTCTCCAAGGTCAAGGCTGGGGAAGAGCGCTGATGGATAGGTTCCTGCAGGAGCTGCGCGAACAGGGCTGCCCCGGCGTGCATCTGGCGGTGAGCACCAACAACCCCGGCGCGATTCAGTTTTATCTTGCGCTCGGGTTCACTGTTATTCAGGAGGAACTTGGCACAATGTTTATGGGGAGGAGAACAAAACGCACGAAAAACTACTCGTGTTGATCCAGCAATAACTTCACAACCTCACCCGCCATTCGATCTCTGTATTTTGCCTCAAGAGGTGCGCCCGGCGCCGTCCATACCAGCACTTCGCCGCGAGAACTGATCGCAACCAGAGAGCTGGCTCCTGGCAAATAACCTTGCTGTACTCCGACCTTGATGCCATTGTCACCCTCGTGAATGACAAACGTATTTGAGTAACAACGATCAAGGCCCTTCTCGCGGCACTGCTCCAAATTGGCCGCATTGAGCACGTCCGGGTTATCGCGGTATAAATGCCACACCAGTCGAGCAAATTCTTCTGGTTTGCCCATCAATCCCGCCGCGGGTGCGATGGCGTGGAAGTCCAACCAAGACACATAGGACTTATCAAAACGATAATCGTTTGAGAAATCGTAAGCAGGCTCAGAGGGCAAAAAATCACCCTCAATGAATTGCAAGGATGGGTAACCAGACAGGTAACGACTCTCAATATACTCTTTGTATTCAAAACCCGACACGCGCGTAATCACTTCACCCAGCAGGCAGTAGGCCACATTGCTATATAGATGATTGGTTCCTGGCTTACCGGCAAGGCGAACAGACTCAAGCGCAGTCATATCATAGGGGCACCAAGGGGTCTCACCCTGTTTGATCATATTGTCAGAACCAAAAGGGCCGCCAAAGCCTGAAGAATGATTTAATAACTGCTTTAAAGTGACTTCTCGCACATTTTGATCTTGGGCATTAGCTGCATTGAATTCCGGGAAAAACTCGACAAGCTTGTCATCAATACTGATGTTATGCTCCGCGACCAAGTCCAGAACGGCAAACGCAGTCAGGACTTTAGTCATGCTTGCAAAGCGGTACATCTCATTTGTCAATTCATTGTCTGTATGAACATCACAACTAGAAGATAGTCCGCTCTTATCGATAAATGCGATGCTCCCAGATAGGGAAAAATAAGGTAAGGAACCGGATTTTAAAATTCCGGCCAGACCAGGAGACGCTGAGGGTTCGCACTGAACATTAAAGCTGGTCAGAAATGCGTCCGCAAAGTAAGGAATCCTCTTAATGTATAAAGGATAGACTACGTAAAGGTGAACCAGCAAAGCTGATACCAGAATGAGAAAGCAGTACGCCACAAGGCGCAGAGGCAGTCCACCTCGAAAGACATCAAAAGGTCCTTTCAATTCTGAGCCACTCTTCTTGCCTTACAAAAGAAATATTAGCAACAGCTATCGATTTAAAAATATAGAGAAATAAAAATTCAAAAAAGGCGCCTTAAGGCGCCTTTTTTGCTGATTAAACGGACCTTAAGTTATACGCCGCCGCCGTCACCACCGGCATCACCAGCTCCACCCAGATCAGTAGTACAACCAGCTGGACGGTAGCGAGTATCTACGTTAGTGGAGCAAGTCCAAACACCAGCATCACTACGAGCCCACTGGAGTTGATCGCCATCAAGAGCGGCTGCCGCATTGCCCCCGAAAGTAGCATCAATCAGAGCAGTATTATCAGCAGCAGTAATTGTGATAGACAGGCCTGGATCCTGAACTGCAACTTGGCCGAGAAGGTTGCTATTGGTCCAGCCAACATTACACTCTGCCGGCCCTGGATCACCGGTTACAACGGTAGTACGACCTTGCAGCATACAGTTTTCAATCGCGGTACGCAGAGCGCCCGTCTCACTCATGACACGAGAAACCTGAGAGCCGGAAATATAGTTCTGGTACTGCGGAATAGCGACTGCCGCCAGAATACCGATAATCGCAACAACGATCATCAGTTCGATCAATGTAAAACCTTTTTGCATCTGTTTCATGGTGTGAATCTCCGTTGGTGGAAAAAGTTACAGACAGGGGTGAGGTAGCATAAGCCGTGCCAAACCGCCCAAACCCACCACCCGGGCCATGACCGACACCTCAATCAACTCAACGCCCATCAAAATAATGATTTTAGCGACAAACCTGGACGCGGCCCGCCGGCTAGTGACATTTTTCGTCACACCGACCGGTCGGGCGAAGCTTTTCCCGGTCAAACAGTCAGACAGAGCCGCCCATCGATTCTCAATATTGTGAACCACATCACATTCTGCCTCAGGGCTGGGGATTGGGTGTAAAAACACCAAGAACGATTCCTGCGCTAGAATTGTAGATATCCCATGGACTTATCGTATACAGTTAAGATTCTGCTTTGACTTTCACGCCACCGGCCGGCCTCTATCAGCCGTGGCACATTGTCAGCGAACAGAATAAAAGCTCTTGGAAATCAGGCATTTATGAATACCTCTGCACCCGCTCTCAGTGGCCTGGCACGCCGGTTGGTCCACGATGGCCTACTGGATTCCGATTTGGCGAGCCAGGCTCAGGCCCAGGCGGCACGCGATCGCGTGCCTTTTGTGCAGCATGTGGTCACCCATCAGATTCTCGATGCTTCCACCGTCGCCCGGGTGGCCGCTGATGAGTTCGGTACCCCGGTATTCGACCTCGACAGTCTGTCCACCACCGCCATCCCCACCAAGCTGGTGGACCAGAAGCTGATCCAGAAGCACCATACTCTGCCCCTGATGAAGCGGGGCAATCGGCTCTTCCTGGCGGTGGCCGACCCGACCAATCTGCACGCGCTGGACGAGATCAAGTTCAACACCGGCCTGAACACAGACCCGATTCTGGTGGAGGCGGACAAGCTGGCTGCCGCCATTGAGCGCTATGTAAACGCTCAGGAAGAGTCCATCGGGGATACTCTGGGCGGGCTCGACGACGATGCACTTGATGGTCTTGAGACTGAGGGTGGCGAGCCAGAGGCGCCGAAGGATGAGGGGAAAGAAGAAGACGAGGCCCCGATTGTCCGTTTTATCAACAAGATTCTGTTGGACGCCATCAAAGGCGGTGCGTCAGACATTCATTTCGAGCCCTATGAAAAGGCCTATCGGGTGCGGTTTCGCACCGACGGCATCCTGCAGGAGGTGGCCAAGCCTCCAATAAACCTGGCGACCCGCCTGGCGGCGCGACTGAAGGTAATGTCCCAGATGGACATTTCCGAGCGCCGGGTGCCGCAGGATGGCCGGATCAAGATGAAGATTTCCAAGAGCCGGGCAATCGACTTCCGGGTGAACACTCTGCCTACCCTGTTTGGAGAGAAGGTCGTGCTGCGGATTCTTGATCCCAGCTCCGCCAAAATGGGTATTGATGCACTCGGTTACGAGGATTATCAGAAGCAGCTTTATATGGACGCTCTGGAGCAGCCGCAGGGCATGATTCTGGTGACCGGTCCCACGGGGTCCGGTAAAACGGTGTCTCTCTATACCGGCCTGAATATCCTCAATACCAGTGAACGCAATATTTCCACCGCCGAGGACCCCGTGGAAATCAATCTGGAGGGGATCAACCAGGTTCAGGTGAATACCCGGGTGGGATTGACTTTTGCGGAGTCACTTCGCTCCTTCCTGCGTCAGGACCCGGACGTGGTGATGGTGGGGGAAATCCGGGACCTGGAGACGGCGGAAATCGCCATCAAGGCCGCTCAGACCGGCCACTTGGTGCTTTCCACTCTGCACACCAACAGCGCCCCGGAAACGCTGACCCGCCTACTCAATATGGGCGTACCCGCCTTTAACGTGGCCACCAGTGTGAGCCTGATTATCGCTCAGCGTCTGGCCCGCCGATTGTGCAAAAGCTGCAAGAAGCCCGCAACGGATATTCCGGATGCCGTACTGAGCGAAGAAGGTTTCGATGAGATTGGAATTCCCCGCAGCGAACTGGAGCTGTACCATCCGGTAGGCTGCTCACAGTGTACCAATGGTTATAAGGGTCGTGTCGGGGTCTATGAAGTGGTTCGCATCACACCGACCATCGCCAGCCTTATAATGGAGGGAGGCAACTCCCTGCAAATTGCCAAAGCCGCCAAAGAGGCGGGCTTTAATAACCTGCGGATTTCAGCCCTACGCAAAGCGGCGCAAGGGTTGACCAGCCTTGAAGAAGCCAACCGAGTCACCAAGGATTAACGCTTATGGCCACCACCGCCCAAGCCCAAAAAGCCGCGCCCACCGCGACCCGCAAAAAGCCGGTTGCGAAAGGCTCCACGTCGGCAACCTACACCTATAAAGGCCTGGACAAAAAAGGCAATAAAATTGAGGGTGAGCTGGAAGGTGTCAGCCCAGCTCTGGTCAAGGCTCAGTTATTGAAGCAGGGCATCCGCGCCAATCAGGTGCGCAAAAAGCCGAAGCCCCTGTTTGGGGGCGGCGGCAAGAAAATCAAACCGAGCGATATCGCGGTCTTTTCACGGCAGATGGCCACCATGATGAAAGCCGGGGTGCCGCTGGTGCAGTCTTTCGAGATTGTCGCTGACGGGCTGGACAACCCAAGCCTGCGTAAACTGGTCATGCAGATTCGAGAGGATGTCGCAGCCGGTGGCGGTTTCGCGGCCGCGCTCCGCAAGCACCCCAAATATTTTGATGATCTTTTCTGTAACCTGGTAGAGGCTGGCGAGCAATCCGGTGCGCTTGAAACCATGCTGGATCGGATTGCAACCTATAAGGAAAAGACGGAAGCGTTGAAAGCGAAAATCAAAAAAGCGATGACTTACCCTATCGCGGTAGTTGTGGTCGCAATGATCGTTACGGCCGTGCTGTTGATCAAGGTGGTACCCGCGTTCGCCGAGACATTCACCAGCTTTGGCGCCGAACTGCCAGCCTTCACCCTCTTCGTTATGGGGTTATCCGACCTCATGATTGCCTATTGGTTGTATGTGCTATTGGGAATAATTGGGGTGTTCGCCCTTTTCAAAGAGGGCAAAAAACGGTCAAAAGGCTTCGCGTATGCCGTAGACAAATACGTTCTGAAAATACCAATCGTCGGCCAGATTTTGTACCTCTCGGTGATGGCCCGTTTCGCTCGGACACTATCGACCACCTTCGCCGCCGGTGTGCCGCTAATCGATGCCCTTACCTCGGTTGCGGGGGCTGCTGGTAACCGGATTTACAGCGACGCCATCTATAAAATTCGCGAAGAGGTCTCAACCGGTATTCAACTCAACACCGCGATTCGGGCTCAAAAGCTGTTCCCCAGCCTGCTTATTCAGATGGCCGCTATTGGTGAAGAATCCGGCGCTCTGGATGAGATGCTGGAGAAAGTTGCGGTCTACTACGAAAATGAAGTCGACAACATGGTCGACAGCCTGACCTCCCTTCTGGAGCCCATTATCATGTCCGTGCTCGGCGTTCTGGTCGGCGGCCTGTTGATCGCCATGTACCTGCCAATCTTCCAGATGGGGTCGGTTATTTAACGTGTCCTCCATATCCGAAGTTTTCGTTCTCTACCCCTCAGTGGCGCTCATCAGCGCCACTGTTTTAGGTCTGCTGGTTGGCAGCTTCCTCAATGTGGTGATCTATCGCCTGCCCAGAATGCTCCAGTCGGAGTGGCGGTCGCAGTGCTGCGAACTGCTGGAACAGGCACCGCCGGAGCCGCAGACAACGTTCAACCTGATCACCCCCAACTCCACCTGCCCCCACTGCGGGCATGGGATCAAGCCCTGGGAGAACGTCCCGGTGATCAGTTACCTGGTGCTGCGGGGCAAGTGCTCGGCCTGCAAAGGCCGGATTTCCGCCCGCTACCCGATCATTGAGTTGGTGACGGGCCTGTTGAGCCTGTTTGTGATTCACCAGTTTGGCGTGACCGGCGTCGGCCTGGCGGCACTGGTGTTTACCTGGTCGCTGATTGCGCTCACGATGATCGATATCGATACCCAACTGCTGCCCGATGTCATCACGCTGCCGCTGCTCTGGCTCGGACTGATCGTCAATCATCTGGGGGGCTTTGTACCGCTGGAGGACGCCCTCTGGGGCGCGGTAGCGGGCTACCTGTCGCTCTGGTCGATTTACTGGCTGTTCAAGCTGCTGACCGGCAAGGAAGGCATGGGCTACGGCGATTTCAAACTGCTGGGCGCTCTGGGCGCCTGGCTCGGCTGGCAGATGCTGCCCCTGGTGGTACTACTGTCTTCCCTGGTGGGCGCGGTGATCGGCATCGGCATGATGCTGATCCTGGGCCGGGACAAAAACATCCCCATTCCTTTCGGCCCCTACCTGGCCATTGCGGGCTGGATTGCCTTTATCTGGGGCGACAGTCTGCTCCAACAGTACCTTCAGTTCGCGGCTCCCTGAATCATGGCGGAGCGGGTTATCGGCGTTACCGGAGGCATCGGCAGCGGCAAGTCTTCCGTCATGCGGGCCTTCCAGGCAAAAGGCATTGAGGCCGTGGATGCGGACGATATGGCGCGGGTGGTGGTCGAACCCAGCCAGCCCGCGCTGAATGCCATTGCCGAACACTTCGGCCCGGATATTCTGACGCCGGAGGGCACCCTGAACCGCCCAGCCCTGCGCACCATCATCTTTTCCGATCCCGACGCGAAAACCTGGCTTGAGGCTTTGCTGCACCCTCTGATCAACCGCGAGTTGCGCTCGCGGCTTGCTGCGGCGCAAGGCCCCTACGCACTGCTGGTGTCTCCCCTGCTGTTTGAGACCGGGCAGGACAAGCTGGTCGACCGGATTCTGGTAGTGGATGTGCCGGAGTCCGTCCAGCTCGCGCGAGCCAGTGCCCGGGACGGTGCGGACCCGGAGCAGATCCGGCGGATCATGGCCAGTCAGATGTCCCGGGAGGAGCGGTTGCGCCGGGCGGATGATGTGTTGGATAACAGTGGGGATTTGGCGGATTTGGAGCGGCGGGTTGGGGAGTTGCATGGGAAGTATAACGTGTGAGGTGGGGAGCGGCGGATGCGCTGCGCTCCGATACGTCGGACCGATCCGCCCTACGCGACCGCTTGTACAAGCTGGGTTATTCGTTGGGTTAACATAGGTTAAGAGGCCTCTGCAATACTGGTACTGGGCCCCCTTAACAGTGTATAAAAGCTCTTGCCGGTTTCTGGTACGACGTCCACAACGACCTAAGACACGGGAATGACCGCGATGCCGCACCACCATGAGCCCCAAGGCTTCACCATGAAACGCCGCCCTTTTTTTACCGACCCTCCCGCGTCGCTGTAAACCCGTCTATTCTTGCCTACAACGAATCTCAAGGTATCCCCGGTTATACTGCTGGGGCGGAGATGAATAATACCCACAAGGTGTGAGAGACCTTATGACACTGCTATTGATTGTATTTTTGCCGCTCCTGGGCGCGCTGGTTCCCCTCGCCACGGAGCGCTTGGGGCGTAACCTGTGCGCCTGGTCGGCGGCGCTGGCGCCTTTGATCTCCCTGGGGCTGTTGCTTTACCTGACGCCAGCGGTGCTGGCCGGCGAGACCTTTCGTTTCCATCAGGCGTGGCTGCCCGGGTTGGGGCTGGATCTGAGCCTTCGCCTGGACGGCCTGGGGCTGATGTTCGCCTTGCTGATCACCGGGATCGGCCTGCTGGTCATGCTGTACGCCCGTTACTACCTGTCTTCACGGGACTCTCTGGGCAAGCTCTACGCCCTGCTGCAGATATTCATGCTGGCGATGCTCGGCATTGTGCTGTCGGACAACATCCTTCTGATGTTGGTGTTCTGGGAGCTCACCAGCCTGAGCTCGTTCCTTCTGATCGGCTATTGGTCCCACCAGTCCGAGGCCCGTAAAGGGGCGCGGATGGCGCTGGCGATTACCGGGGCGGGCGGCCTCTGCCTGCTCGCGGGCGCACTGCTGCTGGGACACATTGTCGGCAGCTTTAATCTGACCGAGATTCTCGCCGCCGGGGATCAGATCCGCGCCCACGCGCTCTACCCGATCACCCTGATTCTGGTGCTTCTGGGCGCCTTTACCAAGTCCGCCCAGTTCCCGTTCCATTTCTGGCTGCCGCACGCCATGTCCGCCCCCACCCCCGTGTCGGCTTATCTGCACTCGGCCACCATGGTCAAGGCCGGGGTGTTTCTGCTTGCCCGGATGTACCCGGCACTGGCGGGCACCGAGCTGTGGTTCTTTATTGTCAGCTTCGTGGGCCTTGCCACGCTTGTGTACGCCGCTTATACGGCCCTGTTCAAGCACGATCTGAAAGGCCTGCTGGCCTACTCCACCATCAGCCACCTGGGCCTGATTACCCTGCTGTTCGGTTTCAGCACCGAGCTGGCGGCAGCGGCGGCGGTGTTTCACATCATCAACCACGCCACCTTCAAGGCGTCGCTGTTCATGGCGGCCGGGATCATCGACCACGAGACCGGCACCCGGGATATGCGCAAGATCAATGGCCTGTGGAAATACATGCCGCATACCGCGCTACTGGCCATGGTCGCGTCCGCTGCCATGGCCGGCGTACCGCTCCTGAACGGCTTCCTGAGCAAGGAGATGTTCTTTGCCGAGAGCCTGCACCTGGAGTATCTCGGTCAGTTCTGGTGGATCATGCCGATGCTGGCCACCCTCGGGGCGCTGTTTTCAGTGGCCTACTCATGGCGCTTTATTCACGATGTCTTTTTCAATGGCGAGCCTCAGGATTTGCCCAAGTATCCGCCCCACGAGCCGCCCCGCTACATGAAAGTGCCAGTGGAGATTCTGGTGGTGCTCTGTCTGGTGGTGGGCATTTTGCCCCACTACACCATTGAGCCCTTTATCCACTCGGCTGCCACGGCGGTTCTTGGGCACGAGATGCCGGAGTACCACATCGCGCTCTGGCACGGGTTCAACCTGCCGTTGTTGATGAGCGCCATCGCCCTGGCCGGAGGCATTCTCCTCTACACCCAACGCAAAGGGCTGTTTGCGTTTTACGAGCGCAAGTTCCGCAAGGACGAGAAGCTGGTGTTCGAGCATCGGGTACAACGCAGCGTCCTGGCCGCCCAGTGGGTTACCGACCGGCTTGAGAACGGCTCGCTCCAGCGCTATCTGGCGCTGTTCTTCGGTTCAGCACTGGTCGTGGGCGCCGCGGGGCTCTGGCCTCTGGCCGAGTGGACCGGTTCCGCTTCGCTGACCCCGATGGACCCTGTAAGCCTGGTCGCCACCGCCTTGCTGGTGATCGCGGCGTTCGGCACGGTACTGATTCATCACAACCGATTTGCGGCCCTGCTGATGCTGAGCGTGGTGGGCCTGATCGTATCGCTGACCTTCATCCGGTTTTCCGCCCCGGACCTGGCGCTGACCCAGCTGTCGGTTGAAGTGGTCACCATCGTTCTGCTGATGCTCGCGCTCTACTTCCTGCCCCAGATGACACCCAACGAGTCACCACCCAGACGCGTGGTTCGGGATATTGCCATTGCCGGCAGCGCCGGGGTGGGCATTGGCGCCCTGTGCTGGGCGGTACTGACCCGGCCGTTCACCCCGATTTCCAACTACTTCCTGGAAAACAGCGTCAGTGGTGGCGGTGGCACCAACGTAGTCAACGTGATTCTGGTGGATTTCCGCGGTTTCGATACCCTCGGGGAGATCACCGTGCTGGCCCTGGCGGCCGTTGGTATCTATGCGATGCTGCACGGCCTGAAGCTGCCACTGCCTCAGGCTGACGGCGATGGTCGTCGCTGGGCCCGCGAGCCGCATCCGCCGATTCTGTCGGTGATGACCCGCATCCTGCTTCCGCTCGCCATCATGGTGTCCCTGTACATCTTCCTGCGCGGTCACAATATGCCCGGCGGCGGGTTCATTGCCGGGTTGGTCACCAGTGTGGCGCTGATCCTTCAATATATTTCCACCGGTACCGAGTGGATGCAGCAGCGCCTGCGCTGGAATTACCGGAAAGTGGCCGCCACCGGCGTGTTGATTGCCACGCTCACCGGGCTGGCAAGCTGGTTGTTCGGTTATCCGTTCCTGACCTCGACCTTCACGCATGTGCATTGGCCCTTTGTGGGCGACTTTGAGCTCGCCTCCGCCATGGCCTTCGATGTCGGCGTCTATGTCACGGTCGTGGGTGCCACCATGCTGATTCTGGCGCACTTGGGCAAGCTGGCGCAGACCACCCACGAAGCCCCGGCCACCAATGAACAAGGGGAGAAGATTTAATGGAGCTGTTGATTTCAATCATGATCGCGGTGATGACCGCCTGCGGCGTGTACCTGATGCTGCGCGGCCGGACCTTTCCGGTCATTGTCGGGCTGACCCTGTTTACCTATGCGGTCAACTTGTTCATTTTTGTGATGGGACGTTTGACCTCCGGCGCACCGCCGGTGATCGGCACCAGCGATCACTACGCCGACCCACTGCCTCAGGCTCTGGTGCTGACCGCCATTGTGATCAGTTTTGCCATGACCGCCTTTGTCCTGGTGCTCGCCCTGCGGGCACGGGCAGAACTTGGCAATGATCATGTCGACGGTACGCTGAGCGACGCGTCGCAGGAGGACCGGGCATGAGTCACCTGATTGCACTGCCGGTGCTTTTGCCACTGATCACCGGGGTCCTCCTGCTGCTACTGGCCGGCAAAGGCTTTGTGCTGACCCGCACAGTCAGCCTGATCAGCGCCGGCCTGCTGGTCGTCGTTTCCCTGTTGCTGTTCTATACCGCCAGCAGTGGCGTCATTCAAGTCTATGCCATGGGGGACTGGGCGCCGCCGTTTGGCATCGTTCTGGTTCTGGATCGGCTCAGTGCCTTCATGGTGTTGGTGACCAGTGTGCTGGCGTTTTTTGCCATCTGGTACGCGGCGAGCACCATGGACCACCCGGCCTACAACCTGAACGGCCTGCTGCACCTGCTGCTGCTTGGCGTCAATGGCGCCTTTCTCACAGGCGACCTGTTCAACCTGTTTGTCTGTTTTGAGGTGTTGCTGCTCGCCTCCTACGCACTGCTGGTGCAGGGCGGAGGCCAGGAGCGGGCGCGAGCCGGTCTGCACTATGTGGTTTTGAACCTGGCGGGGTCCAGCCTGTTCCTGATTGCCGTGGCCACCCTGTACGGGATTACCGGCACCCTGAACATGGCGGATATGGCCGCCAAGGTGGCCAACCTGCCCGCCCAGGACGCGCCGATTGTGGCTGCTGCGGGCCTGCTGTTTATGGTGGTATTTGGGCTCAAGGCCGCTATGGTGCCTTTGTACTTCTGGTTGCCCCGGGCCTATAGTGCGGCCAGTGCTCCGGTTGCGGCCATGTTCGCCATCATGACCAAAATCGGGGTCTACTCCATCGCCCGGGTCTACACATTGATCTTTGGCGATCACGCCGGCGAACTGGCCAACCTGATCCAACCCTGGCTGTGGCCACTGGCCCTGGTCACCCTCGCGCTGGGGGTTATTGGTGTACTGGCCGCCCGCAACCTGCGTATGCAGGTGTCCTACCTGGTGATCATCTCGGTGGGTACCCTGCTCGCCGGTCTGGCCTTGAACACCGCAGAGGCGCTGAGTGCGACCTTTTACTATCTGGCCCACTCCACCTGGGTGTGCGGGGCACTGTATCTGATTGTCGACCTGATCCGCCGCCAGCGTCAGGACGGTAGCGACGCCATCCATACCGGCCCCGCCCTGCCCCAGAGCACAACCTTGGGGCTGATGTTTTTTGTGGCTGCCCTGAGTGTGGCCGGCATGCCGCCGTTGAGTGGCTTTGTCGGCAAGGTACTGCTGTTGCAATCGGCCGGTACCGGCTATGCCGCCATCTGGCTGTGGGGGCTGGTGCTGCTTGGCGGACTTGCCTCCATTACCGCCCTGAGTCGCAGTGGCAGTACTTTTTTCTGGCGTACCACGGAAGTAGTGGCCAATACCCAGAAAGCCTCTCTGCTGCCGCTGGCCGCTGCGCTGGGCCTGCTGGCAACGACACCGGCACTGGCGCTGTGGGGCGAGCCGATCATCGCCTACACCGACGCCTTGGCTGAGCAGTTATTGAACCCGGGTCAGTACATCGACAGCGTACTGCGCCACACCACTGTAGGGGGTAACCCATGAGCACCCTGACCAATACCCGACGCCGGCGCCGGCGGCTTTTACCGCACCCGGTACTCAGTCTGTTCATGCTGTTTCTGTGGTTTCTTCTGGCCAATGACATCAGCGGTGGCCACTTGGTTCTGGGCGGCCTGCTCGCCTGGTTCATCCCCTTTGTCACCCAGTCCTTCTGGCCCCAGGAAATGACCCTGAGCCGCCCGGGTGTGGCATTCAAGTTTGTGGCAGTAGTGCTCTGGGATATCGTGGTTGCCAACTGGACCGTAGCGCGCCTGATCCTGGGCTCCCCGAAGTCCCTCAAGCCGGCCTTCATGACCCTGGAGCTGGACCTGGAACAGGACTTTGCGATCACCATTCTGGCGAGCACCATCTCCCTGACTCCGGGTACCGTGTCCGCCGATTTAAGCGCCGATGGCAAGCGGTTGATCATCCACACGCTTCACGTGAATGATCCGGCCGAAGCTGTGGCTACCATCAAACAGCGTTATGAAGCGCCGCTTAAGGAGATTTTCGAATGCTCGACATCGTAATCCAGATCAGCCTGGTGATGATGAGCCTGGCACTGGTGCTGAACCTGTGGCGCCTGGCGGTAGGCCCGTCGCTGCCGGATCGGATCCTCGCGCTGGACACCATGTATATCAATTCCATCGCTCTGCTGGTGCTGTATGGGCTCTCGAAGGAGTCCATGCTGTACTTCGAGGCGGCGCTGTTGATTGCCGTCATGGGCTTTGTCGGCACCGTTGCCCTGTCCAAGTACCTGTTGCGCGGCGACATCATCGAATAGGAGCAAGACCATGAGCGAGACAAGCTGGATCGAGTGGCTGGTGTCCATTCTGTTGTTGATTGGCGCCTCCTTTGCGCTGATCGGCTCCTTTGGGCTGGCGCGTCTGCCGGACTTTTTCATGCGCCTGCACGGCCCCACCAAGGCCACGACTCTGGGCGTGGGGAGCATGATCGTCGCCTCCATGGTGTTTTTCAGCACCCGCGGCGACGGCCTGAGCCTGCACGAGCTGCTGATTGCGCTGTTTTTGTTTATCACCGCGCCGGTGAGCGCTCATATTGTGGCCAAGGCCGCCCTGCATGTGCGCCTGCCCTACCGCAAGGATACGCGTCATTGGCATCGGGACAGTTGACATACGGCTCCAAATGGGCATAATGTCGCGTCCTTGATTCCGGCTTGTGCGAATGGCTGCCGGACGACCGAATTTCAGTCTGATTACGTAACAGGAGCTCCACGGTGGCAAATACACCTCAATCCAAGAAGCGCGCTCGCCAGAACGAAAAGGCTCGCAAGCACAACGCCAGCCTGCGCTCCATGACGCGCACCTACCTCAAGAACGTGGTCAAGGCCATCGAATCCGGCGACCAGGAAGCGGCCAAAACCGCTTACACCGCCGCTGTTCCGGTCATCGACCGCATGGCCGACAAGGGCCTGATGCACAAGAACAAGGCCGCTCGTCATAAGAGCCGCCTGAACGGCCACATCAAGGCGATGGCTTCCTGAGCCTGACCTTACTGTGACCCGCGCCACGGCCTGACCGCGGCGCCAGAAAAAACCGGCCTCGTGCCGGTTTTTTTGTGCCTGGGAGTACGGCCTCAGGTGGCTGCTGAAAAATTCACTCCGCGCTGACATATTTCTGCCAGAAACATCGTATAACGTGATCGAGGTGTCAGTTCCACCCACGTTACGGTAAAGGAGAGCAACCATGTTGCCGCGCGAGCACTACCTCAAGCAGCCCTTTCAGGACCGGGAGCACTTTCCCGCCGGTTTTGACCACTCCAGCCAGTTATCCGGCATCCAGGCCCGCCTGATCCGCAAACACGGCGCGCTGATCCACGCCCTGTGCCGAGGCGAGGTGACCGACCCCACTGATGAGGACCGCCACCTGCTCAAGGTCATCGCCAAACAGGCCGCCCCGAAGAATCCCGTGGAACAGGCATGGCTGAAATACCTGAGCATCGTCCAGAACTCGTCAACCGGTCTGCGCAAAAGCGCCTGATGCGCTCTTAGAGATGATCGGTAGACTGTCGGAGCGCGACTTCAAAACCGAGGTCGCGCCTCTTCTGCCCGACCTCACCGCCGTTCAAGGCGGTAATGATCATCTCCGCCGCCATCACCCCCATCTGGTATCGAGGCACGGCCACGCTGCTCAATGACGGGTTGGTAAATGCCGACACTTCGAAGTCGTTGAAGCCACACAGGCCAATATCACCCGGCACATCCAGCCCCATACGCTGACTTTCGAACAACGCCCCCAGGGCCAGGTCGTCGTTGCAGCAGAACACCGCGTCCACTAAGCCGCCGGCTTGCCCCATGAGCGCCCTAAACAGCTCGCCCCCCAACTCGATGGATGAGGGCCGATCGGTCATCTGGACGAAGTTCCGCCAGAACCGCCCCCGGCTTTCCAGCACCGACTTGAAGCCCGCCAGACGCTCCCGAACCCGCTTGTCCATACGGGCACCGATAAAGCCCAACTGACCGTACCCCGCCGACAGCAGTTGCTCCGCCACGGCGGCACCGGCCTCAAAGTGCGACACCCCGACGTTCATATCCATCGGCTCATCCAGCAGGTCCATGATCTGGACCACCGGGATCTTGGCCTTCAGCAGCAGGCGCTCACAGGCCTGGGTCTGCTCACCACCGGTGAGAATCATGGCCTCGGGCGACTGACTGAGCAGGGTGCGTACCATGCGCTCCTCCTCCAGCGCCGAGTAGTGGGTGTCCACCATCAGCACTTTGTAGCCCGAGGTGCCCGCGACATCGTAGATGCCGCGCAATACATCGGTGAATACAATATTCGACAGCGACGGAATCGCCACGCCGATCACGCGTGAGCGCGCTGATGCCAGAGAACTGGCGGATTGATTGGGAATGTAACCCAGCATATCGATTGCCTCCTGCACGGCCTGCCGCGTTGCCTGCGACACTTTATTAGGATGGTTAATGACCCTCGATACAGTGATACCGCTGACGCCGGCGTATTGCGCCACATCCGCCAGGGTGACGGCCTGGGAGTGCTTTTTTCTCGCCCGGGTGCTCACTGTCCAACTCCCTCTTCCAAAAACCGGCAGATTATCACAGCCCAAATGTTTGCGCTAACATAATAAGTGCGCTAACCTCCTCCCGCGTTATAATCCGTATTTTTTGGGAATGAGGGTGACACACCTTGGCAACTTTGCTGATCATGATGGGCGTCTCCGGGGCGGGCAAATCCACGATGGCCTCAGCGCTGTCGGAACACTTCGGCTTTACCTACCTGGATGCGGACGACTTTCACAGTGACGCGGCCAAAGCGCACATGGCGGCGGGCAAACCCCTGACCGATGAAATGCGCGCGCCGTGGATTGCCCGGATGTGCGACTACCTGAAAGAGCATGCCGACAGCGATGCCACCTTTGTCCTTGCCTTCTCCGGCCTGAAGCGCAGCCATCGTGAACCCTTCCGGCACTGCGGTCTCGATACCCACTTCCTGTTTCTGGACGGCGATGCGGACACTATCGCCGACCGGATCAGCGCCCGTCAGGGGCATTTCATGCCCCCGGAGCTGCTGGACAGCCAGTTCGAGGCCCTGGAGCGCCCGGACCTGCAGAAAGAGCCCGATGTCACCCCCCTGAACATTCACCCACCGGTACCCGGCGTGCTGGACCAGGCCATTGATTACATAGAATCCCTCAAGGCCCGCTCCGACTAAAACGGCGCCCACAAACGACAGGAGATAATAACAACATGTCAGCCACCTACTTGCTCTCGGTCACCGTTGTCAGCATCGGTGTTCTACTGTTTCTGATCATGGCCCTGCGTCTGCAGGCCTTTGTCGCCCTCCTGCTGGTGAGCATGGGGGTTGCCATCGCCGGCGGCGTGCCCCTGCCCGAAGTGGCGGACGTCATCCAGCAGGGCATGGGCGGCACCCTGGGCTATATCGCCATCGTGATCGGGCTGGGCACCATGATCGGGGAAATCCTGCAGGTTTCCGGCGGCGCCCAGCAGATTGCCAACACCCTCACCCGCAAAGCCGGCGAAGACAAAGCCCCCTGGGCCCTGATGACCCTCGGCCTGATTGTCGCCATTCCGGTCTTTTTCGAGGTGGCGCTGATCCTCTTTATTCCACTGGTCTACAGCCTGGCCAAGCGCACGGGCAAATCCTTGCTGTTTTACGGCATGCCACTGGTGGCGGGTATTGCCGTGGCGCACTCGTTCATCCCCCCGACCCCCGGCCCCGTGGCGGTCGCCTCGCTGCTGGGCGCTGACCTCGGCTGGGTCATTCTGGTGGGCCTGCTGGCGGGCATTCCCGCCGCGATTCTCGGCGGCATCGTCTTCGGGCGCTTTATCGGCAACCGCATCCACGCCGAGTTACCAGACACCGCTCAGGTCCAGATGGACAGCCACCACCAGAACGATCGCCCACAGCCAGGTTTCACCCTGGTATTGAGCATTATCCTGGTGCCCCTGGCGATGATCCTGCTCAACACCGCCACCAAAACCTGGCTCGGCGAAAGCCACGATGCGGCCCAGATTATGGCCTTTGTCGGCCACCCCTTCACCGCCCTGCTGGTCGCCGCCCTGCTCTCCTTCTACTTCCTGGGCACCCGCCTGGGCTTCAGCCGAGACGAAATCCAACGAGTGGCGACCCGCTCCATGGAGCCGGTGGGCATGATCATCCTGCTGACAGGCGCCGGCGGCGTATTCGGCAAAGTCCTCATCGCCGCCGGCGTGGGCGATGCACTGGTCGAGGCCATGACCGCCTCAAACCTCCCGGTCGTCCTGTTCGCCTTCCTGGTCGCGACCGTCATCCGCGTCTCCCAGGGCTCCGCCACCGTGGCCATGGTCACCAGCGCCGGGCTGGTGGCGCCCCTGGTCAGCGCCGGTGGTTACTCTGACGGCGTAACGGCCTGCATCGTCATTGCCATTGCCTGCGGCGCCACGGTGCTGTCCCACGTCAACGATTCGGGGTTCTGGCTGGTGAAGCAGTTTATGGGGCTGACCGAGCGCCAGACTCTGGCTTCCTGGACGGTTCTGGAAACCATCCTCGGGGTGGTTGGCCTGATTGTTGTGGTGATTTTGAGTACGGTTTTGTAGCTTCTAATCCGGTGCGAGGGTGGGCGCAGGGTAGAGCGGTTGGAGACCCGCCGTGAATACATCCCTGTAGGCTTCTCGTCGGCTCCCTGCCTCCGAGAGTCTCCAACCGCTCTACCCTGCGCCCGTCACGCTCATTCGCACAGATCACCTACTGGCACGGAGGTTTGGTGTGGGGAATGGTCCTCCAAGACCGTGGAGCGGGGGACCCGCGATCCGAGCCCCCAGGGGCCGCTCTATGGCTCCTGCCACCGCGGCATTCGTGCTTCCATGCACATCATGGGTTTACGGCGTGTCTTGGGGGACCATTCCCCACACCAAACCGGACTGCGACAACACTCATCGGTATAGATCTTGCAGCTCTTAAAGAGCAATCTGGCCCCATACCGAAGAGAGAGCCCTGTCTATGACCACCGACTTCCTGTCCCTGCCCGAACTGAAAAACAAACTGGGGGCTCTGCTCAACTACCTCTACCCCAATGCCGACACCGACGCACTGACCCAACAGTGCCTCGAGGCCATCGGGCCGCGGATCAACCGCGCCATCGTACCGCCCGAGCAACTCTGGTCCGAACAGGACGCCCTGCTGATCACCTACGGCAACTCCATCCGCACCCCCAACGAAAAACCGCTCGATACCCTCGAACAGTTCCTGCACAAACACCTGCAGGACACCTTCAGCGCCGTGCACGTGCTGCCCTTCTTCCCCCACAGCTCCGACGGCGGCTTTGCCGTCATCGACTACACCCAGGTCGACGCCGAGCTGGGCGAATGGGACGATATTGAAACTCTGGGGCAAGACTTCAAACTCATGGGCGATCTGGTGATCAACCATGTGTCCAGCCAGAGCGGCTGGTTCCGCAACTACCAATATGGCAAAGACCCGGGTCGGGATTACTTTGTCGAGGCGAGCCCCCACTACGACCTGTCCATGGTCGTGCGGCCGCGCACCAGCCCGCTACTGCGCGCAGTGGAAACCAACGAAGGCGTGAAGCACGTCTGGTGTACGTTCAGTCATGACCAGATTGATGTCGACTTCCGCAACCCCAAGGTGCTACTCGAATACCTGAAGATCATCGGGCTCTATCTCGACAAGGGCGTTCAGTGGCTTCGTCTGGATGCCGTGGCCTTTCTGTGGAAGGAAATCGGAACGCCCTGTATACACCTGCCGCAAACCCACGAAGTCATCAAGCTGCTGCGGCTGCTGATGGAGTACAAAAATGCCCACGCGATTCTGATCAGCGAAACCAATGTGCCCAACCGGGAAAACCTGACGTACTTCGGCAACAGTAACGAAGCGCACATGATCTACAACTTCAGCCTGCCGCCACTGGTCATTCACGCACTGCTGTCCGGCAACGGCCAATACCTGAAAGGCTGGTTGATGAGCATGCCGCCCTCGCCGGTGGGCTGTGCCTATCTTAATTTTACCGCCTCTCACGACGGTATCGGGCTGCGTCCAGCGGAAGGCTTGCTGTCCGACGAGGAGCTGGAAACCTTCCTGAAAACGCTGCAGTCCTTTGGCGGCCGAATTTCGAGCCGCACCGGCCAGAATGGCGAGAGTAAACCTTATGAGGCCAACATCAGCCTGTTTGATGCCTTCAAGGGCACCTATCAGGGTACCGATCGCTGGCAGGAAGCTCGCCTGCTGTGTTCACAGATCATCATGTTGGCGCTGGAGGGAATACCGGCCTTTTATATTCACACTCTGTTTGCGACGCCCAATGATCTGGACAAGCTGGAAGCGACCCAACACAACCGTTCCATCAACCGGACCAATTGGCATAAGGGTGAACTCGAAACGCTCCTGGCCGACCCGGAAACACCTCAGCACCGAATTTTCAATGCACTGCAGAGACTGATCCGGATCCGCTGTGCCCAACCGGCGTTTCATCCGAATGCCACTCAGTTCACCCTGCATTTACAACCGGAGGTGTTTGGTTTCTGGCGGCAGAGCCTGCGACGTACCCAAAGCATTTTCTGTTTGAATAATCTGAGTGACCGACCTCAGGAAATCAGTTTGACCAATATCAATTTGATCAGTACAGAGAATTGGCGGGATTTGATCAGTGGGGAGGCAGTGACGGATCTGTACGGCACCTTGACCCTGGCGCCATATCAGTGTGTCTGGTTGACGAATTACGAAAAGAAAGTTTGAGTGAGGTTAGTTACGGCGGATGCGCGCTGCGCGCTTATCCGCCGTCACCAAACGTGCCGCAACCCGTTCACCCCCGGTCCTGCGCCACCGCCTCCAGCAACTGATCGTACACATCCGGCACAGCGCTTAACACGCGCGACCAATTCGCCATAAACGGCCGCTCAGTGGGGTCGTTCAAAAACTGCTCCCCCGCCCGCATGATGCACTTGGTGAACAGCTCCACAGTGTTTTCTTCCTGATTGCGGTCCAACGTCATGCCGTTAATGACGGCATCATTGTGGTAACGATCAATCAGGTCCAACGCCAGTCGATAATAGCTCGCCTTGATGGTGCGAAACGCTTCCGGCGTGAACACGGTACCTTTGATCGCCAGTTTTCGGAACAGCGATTTGGAGATGTCCGTGCTCATTTTCGACAGCCCACCCTCCGGGTTGTCTTTGGACAGATCCTGATGCTTGTGATCGTAGGCATCGGCAATATCCACCTGGCAGACGCGCTCGTCGGAATAGCGACGGTTCACTTCCGAGAGCACACCGATTTCCAGCCCCCAATCGCTGGGAATCCGGATGGAACTGACCACGTCCATGATCATGGAAAACTCGCCCGCCAGCGGGTAGCGAAAGCTGTCTATGAATTCCAGATAATCGTCGCGGCCAAACACTTTTTCCAGCGCTCGCACCAGCGGCGATACCAACAGTCGACTCACGCGACCATTGAGTTTGCCGTTGGCCGCACGGTAATAATAACCCTTGCAGAAAGCGTAATTGAACGTGGGATGCACAACGGGATAAAACAGCTTGGCGACAATATCCCGCTTGTAAGTAAGAATGTCACAGTCGTGTAGCGCGACGGCTTTGGCCCGCCCCTGGGCCAGCGCATAGCCCAGGCAATACCAGACGTTCCGCCCTTTCCCCAATTCGTTGGGCGCCAACCCATATTCGTCCAGCACCTTATCAATGGCCTTCAAACGCGGCCCGTCGTTCCACAGAATGTGGTGGCGCTGAGGCAGACGGGAAAAAAACGTCTTGGCATGTTCAAATTCTTCTTCGGTGGCTCGATCGAGCCCGATGATGATCTCATCCAGATAGGTGACCTTACTCAGCTCTTGAATGATGTTTTCCAAGGCCGGCCCCTGTAGCTCAGAGTAGAGACAGGGCAACACCAGACACATGGGCTTTTTCTCCGCCCACTCATTCAGCTCCGCCTCCATCGCCTCCAGCGGGCGATCCCCCAGGTTGTGCAAAGTAGCAATACGACCGTTCTGGAAAAAATCACTCATCGGTTCATCCTCATCAGTGCGATCGCCTATTGGTCGATCAGGGTAAGAACGGCGGTATTCCACCCCGCCGCGCCCTCTTTTGGTGCAATGAAAGCCCGTTTTAGTGCAGGGTCCTCCAAGTGTGAACCATCGCTGTGCGGAATGATGGCCGGCGCATCCACCGCTTTGAGCATGTCCAGATCATTGGGGCTATCCCCCAGGGCAATACTGAACGGCGCTGCGCCGAAGTGGTGCTCATAGCGTTTTAGCAAGTACCGTACCGCATCGCCTTTATCGCACTGACCCATGACGTGATAGAAGCGCCCTCCCTTGACCACACGGAGATTGTGGCGGGTCAGTCGCTCGGTGAACTCCGTCAGTGCCTCCGGCGTATCGCGCCACACAATAGGCTCCGAGGCCTTACGCTGGCTGGCCAGGCGGGCCGCTTCCAACGTCAGGCCGGTGTGTTGGGCGATGTCCTCATCGGTCATCCAGGCAAAACCGGTAAACCGATAATCCGCCTTCAACTCGTTGAGCAGCATCAGAATCTGCTCCCGTGACAGGCCCCGGTATTCGTAGTGGTACCCATCGCTGATCAGGCGCGAGTCCGTCGACAGGCCCAGCGCCTCCAGTAGGTTCTCTGGTATCAGGAGCAAGCTGCCGTTCTCACAGACCAGAGGATCCGCGTTGCCCAGCGCACGGCGCAACTCGAGCATCTCCACATCGGTTTTGCTGGAAACCAGGACCAGAGGAACCTTGCGCTGTTTGAGCGCGGCCAGCGCCGGCTTCGCCGCCGACCAATCGTAGTCATCATGATTGAGCAGGGTGCCATCGAGATCGGTAAATACCACCGTGGGTGTACTCATAACCTGGTTGCTCCAGAAGCCGTAATCCGCTCAACGCGGTGATGAGTGTCCAGCGCCAACACCAGGTCGGCCCGCCCCGGCATTTCCTGGAGGATCCAGCGGGTGAGCCGTTCATAGTGATCAATGAAGCGCTGCAACATGGGGGGTGTCATCAGGTGAGTGCCGACACGACGCTCGTCCTCGAGCTGCTTTTTCAGAGCGGCCTCCTGCTCGGAGCGCCACTGAAACACCTGCTCAAACGACGGTGCCCGCAACAGAATCAGGTGATTGAGACGGGCAAACAGACGTTGATAGTCCTTCAGTTGCTCATTGACATACCGACGCCAGCGGCCGTCGGGGTCTTCCTCTCGCTCCAGGGCATTGAGCGCGGGCTCCAGTGCCGCCTCCTCCTGGGGCCGGGCACCGACGCACCAGCCTTCGAAAATGATCAGATGAGGGCGACCCCGCCACAACTCACCTTCCGCATGGCGGTCATCCCGGGCTTTGTCAAAACGCGGCAGGGTCAGTTGGGTATCGGCGTCAGCCTGTGTCAGCGCCTGCAGCAAGGCCTCCCCCAAGTCGATATCATGGGTGCCCGGCACCCCCCGGGTTGCCAGTAGCGGGTGCACCTCGTCCGCCAGCCGCTGCCGCTCACTCCGTGTCAGGTACAGGTCATCAATGGACAAACGACACACCTGAAACCCTCGCAGTTCAAGGAGATGCGCTATCACCTCCGCCGCGGTGGACTTCCCCGTGCCCTGGGCGCCATTTATGCCCAACACCAGGGGTTCAGAGAGCGTGGGCAGGCAGCGCGCCAAGCGCTCCGCCAGCGGGCTATACAGGCGGGCCAGGTAGCCCGCCAATGCTTCGGTGACACGGAGATGCCGGGAAAGCAACGGGATATCGGCCGGGGCTTCTCGCCCCCTGACACCCCACCGCTCCAGCAAGGCTGCCGGCCAACGTGCTGTGGTTTCCTCCAAATCAATCATGACGCAATCCTTCTGGTTAACTCGAACCCACACCTGGGACCTTATAAGCATAGCAGTGCAGGATTTGGGCCACCGGACACTTGACGATTACCACCCGTTACTGTAATTTCAGTAATTACTGAAATTTCTGGAGTACCCCACTCGTGTCAGACCAACTTACCCCGATGATTCAATCCTGCGTGCTGCACTTCGGTGAAATGGGTAGCCGTTGGGGCATCAATCGCACCGTGGGCCAGATGTACGCTCTTCTGGTGTTGAGCGAAGAACCTCTGTGCGCCGAGCAGATTGCCCAGGCACTGGGCTTCTCACGCTCCAATGTCAGTATGGGACTCAAAGAATTGCAGTCCTGGGAGTTGGTGCGTCTGCAACACATTCCCGGCGAGCGGAAAGAGTTTTTTTCTGCACCGGATGATGTCTGGGAGATTGCCAAGACGCTGATTGAGCAGCGGCGCAAGCGGGAAATTGATCCGACCCTGTCGACCCTGCGCGGCCTGCTGCTGGAGCAGCCGGCCAACCGTCAGGAGGAGTACGCTCAGGCACGCATGCAGGAAATGCATGAATTGATCGAGATGCTGACCCAGTGGACCACGGAAATTCAGAGGCTCAACCAGAGCAACCTGAAGAGTCTGTTAAAGCTCGGCGGGAGCCTGGGTAAGGTGTTGGATATGAAGGATCGGTTTTTGAAGTAGAGGCGCCTGCATCAACGTACCGTTACGGCGGATAAGCCAAAGGCGCATCCGCCGTCACCTGAACCAACGAGGTACCGACAATGGAAACCCTGTTGTTATCGCGCATCCAGTTCGCCGCGAATATCAGTTTCCACATTCTGTTCCCCACCATCACCATCGCCCTGGCGTGGTTTCTGTTCTATTTCCGGGTTCAGCACAACCGCACCGGTGACGAAGTGTGGATGCGTGCCTACCGCTTCTGGGTCAAAGTGTTTGCATTGAGCTTTGCCCTCGGCGTGGTCAGCGGTATCACCATGTCCTTTCAGTTCGGCACCAACTGGCCGGGCTTTATGGAAACCGTGGGGAATATCGCCGGTCCACTGCTCGGCTATGAAGTGCTGACGGCCTTTTTCATGGAGGCGACTTTTCTAGGCATCATGCTGTTCGGCATCAACCGGGTCTCCAATCGGGTACACACCATTGCCACCTTTCTGGTGGCCGTCGGTACCAGCCTGTCCGCCTTCTGGATTCTGTCGCTCAACTCCTGGATGCACACGCCCACCGGTTTTGAAATGCGCGACGGCGTGGCCTTTCCGGTGGATTGGTGGGCCATCATCTTCAACCCGTCCATGCCCTACCGACTGGCTCACATGCTGGTCGCTTCCGGGCTGACGGCGGCCTTTTTGATGGCGGGCCTATCGGCTTATCGCCTGCTCAAGGGCGACCACAAGCCCGCTCCACGCCTGGCATTGAAAACCGGCGTATATGCCGCCGCGCTGCTGATTCCGCTGCAGATCCTGTTGGGCGACCTACACGGGCTGAACACCCTGAAACATCAGCCCGCCAAAGTGGCGGCCATGGAAGGCCTCTGGGAAACCACCGAAGGGGCCCCTCTGGTGCTCTTCGGGCTTCCCGACGAAGAACAGAAACGTAACCATTTTGCCCTGGAAATTCCCGGAGGGGCCAGTTTCATTCTCACCCATGACTGGCAGGGTAAGGTGCAAGGGCTGAACGAATTCACGGATGAACATCCACCCGTCGCGCCCGTGTTCTGGGGCTTTCGCATCATGGTCGGGTTGGGCTTTCTGATGCTCGCGGCCTCCTGGTTGGGCGCCTGGCGGCTGTGGCGGCGCGCCTCGATGCCGCCCTGGATGCTCAAGGTATTCGTGGCCATGACCTTCTCGGGCTGGATTGCCACCCTCGCCGGCTGGTACGTCACCGAAATTGGCCGACAGCCCTGGTTGGTAACCGGCGTTCTGAGCACCAGCGATGCTGTCACAACCGTCCCCGGAGGCAATGTGGCCATGTCGCTCACCATCTATCTGACCCTGTATGCCAGTCTCCTGGTGGCCTACATCAGCGCCCTGTTCCTGATCGCCCGCAAGGCGGTACTGGTCGACCGCGAAGAAGAGGTCAATACCCTGCAGGATCAATACAATCCGATGATCCGCAATGAAGGAGGTGCCCTGTGATGCCGACCGGAGAAGCCTTCTGGCTACCCTTGATCTTCATGGCACTGATGGGTGTGGCGTTTCTCATCTATGCCATCCTCGATGGCTATGACCTCGGAGTGGGCATCCTGCTGCCGCAAGACTCAGAGCGTCAGCGCGATACCATGATCGCGTCCATTGGCCCTTTCTGGGACGCCAATGAAACCTGGCTGGTACTGGGTGTCGGCATTATTCTGATTGCCTTTCCCGCCGCTCACAATGTGATTCTGTTTCAATTGTATATGCCCGTAACGCTGATGCTGGCCGGATTGATTCTGCGCGGTGTCGCCTTTGACTTTCGCGCCAAGGCGCCGGTGGATCACAAAACCCGCTGGGACTTTGCGTTCTGGGCCGGTTCACTGCTGGCGACTTTATCCCAGGGTTACATGCTCGGGCTCTACGTCATGGGCTTTGAACAGAGCCTCGCCGCCTACGCCTTTGCCGCCCTCAGTGCGGTGTGCGTGACCGCCGGCTACTGCCTGATTGGCGCCGCCTGGCTGGTGATGAAAACCGAAGGCGAGCTGCAGCTGCGGGCGGCACGCTGGGCACGGCGCTGCGCCTGGTTGATGGCATTGGGTCTGGTCGCCGTGTCGGTCATCAACCCGATGATCAGCGAGCGGGTGTTCGACAAGTGGCTGGGGGGAGACCTGACGCTTCTGCTGTTGATCATCCCGGCACTCAGCTTCTTCCTGTTTTTGATCAATGACCGTTACCTGTCACATTTTCCATACGACAATGACTTCGGTTGCTGGCTGCCATTTGCGATCGCCATCGGCCTGTTTATACTCGCGTTTTCCGCCCTGGCGTACAGTTTTTTCCCCTACGTGGTGCCCGAGCAGCTCACCTTCTGGGAAGCCGCCAGCGCCCCGGAATCACTCAAGTTCATTCTGGTGGGTGTGGTGATTGTATTGCCGGCCATCATTGCCTATACGCTGTTTGCCTACCGTGTCTTCTGGGGTAAGGCGCGGGAGTTGACGTATTACTGAAGCACCAAAGCGGCTCGCGGTGACGGCGGATGCGCCTTCGGCTTATCCGCCCTACGCGACCTGCCGTGCTATCTGTAGGGCGGATAAGGCCGAAGGCCGCATCCGCCGTCACCACACCGAATCCCACCACCACAAATCGCGTAGGGCGGATCGGTCCGACGCATCGGAGTAAAGCGCATCCGCCGCAACCTATCACCCGCCCCTCGACTATTGACAAGCAGGACGCCGCTTCCTATCGTTTCAGCGTCACTTTTCAGTTAAGGAACATTAATAAGATGCAAGACGCACACGACTTGTCCCTGATGCTGGACTCCAAAGTCCCACTGGTGGTCATTGAGACTCATGAAGAAAACAAGGCCATCAGCCTGCTCCAACGGGTCGCGCGGGATAAAGCGCGGCCGTTGTATCGCTGGTCGGTGACCGACGGATTGACCACACTCGGTTTCGGTCCTCAGTTGGTTGCCAAAGGGCGTGAACATCAGGAGCCGGCCGAGGTGCTGGAACACATCAAGGCTCAGAATACGCCGGGGATTTATTTGCTATGCGATTTGCACCCCTACCTGAACGACCAGCCCCATACCGTGCGCCTCCTCAAGGACATCGCCCTTAAACACGAGCAGACACCCCACGCCATAGTACTGCTGAGCCACCGACTGACGCTGCCTCCGGAAATCAGTCGCTACAGCGCCTCTTTCCAACTGTCTCTGCCCACGGACGAACGCATTCTGGCGATCATCCGGGAAGAGGCTCGTCACTACGCCGAGCAGAACGGTCAGAAGCGTATCAAAACCGACAACACTACCCTGCGCCAACTGATGGCCAACCTCCAGGGGTTGAGCGCCAGCGATGTACGACGATTGGTGCGGGTGGCCATCTGGCAGGACGGCGCCATCACCGAAGAGGATCTGCCGGCGGTCAATAAAGCCAAGTTTTCCCTGCTGGATATGGGCGGGGTCATGAGCTACGAGTACGAGACGGCCGACTTCTCCCAGGTGGCGGGCTTGCACAATCTCAAACGCTGGCTGGAGGCGCGCGGCAAGGCCTTCCACAGCCAGGACCCTGGGGTCGAGCAACCCCGGGGCATCCTGCTGCTCGGGGTCCAGGGCGGCGGCAAAAGTCTGGCCGCAAAGGCCGTGGCCGGCACCTGGAACCTGCCATTGCTGCGCCTGGACATCGGTGCTTTATACAATAAATACCACGGCGAGACCGAGCGCAACCTGCGCGAAGCTTTGGCGATGGCGGATGCCATGGCGCCCTGCGTTCTCTGGCTGGATGAAATCGAAAAGGGCCTGGCGCAGGGCAACAGTGACGACGGCACCTCACGACGGATGCTCGGCACCCTGCTCACCTGGATGGCGGAGCGCAAAAACTCGGTCTTTTTCACCGCCACCAGTAACGATATCAGCAAGTTGCCACCAGAGCTGATTCGCAAAGGTCGGGTCGACGAGATCTTTTTTGTCGATCTGCCCGATGCCGACGTGCGCCGGGCGATTTTCGAGATTCATCTACGCAAGCGGGATTTGAACCCCGAGCAGTTTGACCTGGCATTGTTGAGTGAAGCGAGCGACGGTTTTAGCGGTGCGGAGATTGAGCAGGCCATTGTCGCTGCGCGCTACAGCGAGGGGCGAGACGGGATTCGTACCGAGTGCATTCTGAGAGAGATAGGCAATACCAGCCCACTCTCTGTGGTGATGGCAGAACCTCTGAGGCGGTTACGGGAGTGGGCCGCGGAGCGTACCATCCCTGCCTGAGCCGCGTCAGCCCTGCGGGCGTTTGTGCGGTTTGGCGCGCACATACAGCGTGCGATGCACTCGAGCCACCAGATGGCCGTTATCGTCGACAATATCGATTGCGAAATTGGGAAGGTACTTTTTCCCATCGGCGGTATGGGCCCGGATGCGTTCCAGGATAGCATCATCGAGGCTGAACACCGCTCGGACCGCGGTGCGCCCCGGGGCGATAAAATCGATGTGAGCACTTTTGTCCCAGACAAAATAATCTCGCCCCAGGTTATAGGTCAGCATCATCATGTACCAGGGGTCGGTCATGGCAAACAGGCTGCCCCCAAACTGGGTGCCCACCATATTACGGGTGTGGAAACGGTGCTTTAAAACCACCTCAATGCGCCGAAAATCTTCACTGATAGACGTCGCTTTGATGCCAGCAAAAAACAACGGTGGCCAAAAATTTACCAGCCTACGAGCCCATTTCCAGTTCATTCCCTACCCTTCCGTGAGCACCAGGTTATCCCGGTGAATCAGTTCATCGTCGTCCTTGTAACCCAATAAGGCCAGAATATCGCCGCTGGGTCGACCGAGAATCTTGCGCGCCTCGTCAGCGGAATAATTGACCAGACCCCGGGCAATTTCGGCCCCATCGGGTCCGACACACACCACCATATCGCCCCGGGTAAACGCCCCCCGAATTGATTTGACGCCCACCGGCAGCAGGCTGCGACCTTTCTCCCGCAGCACTTTGACTGCACCCTCGTCCAGCACGAGCGTACCACGGGTCTGCAACTGACCGGCGATCCAACGTTTGCGCGCCGCCTGGGGTTCCTGCCCGGCATGCAGCAGGGTTCCCAGCGGTTCGCCCGCCCGGGCACGCAGCAACGCCCGCTCGGTGCGTCCGCCGAGAATCAGGGTATCGGCACCGGAGCGAGCGGCGACCCGCGCCGCCCGAACTTTGGTCAACATACCGCCGCGCCCCAGGGCGCCGCCTCCGCCGGCCATGGCTTCCAGAGTCGGATCATCGGCGGATAACTCCGGCAGCAAATTCGCGTCGGGGTTGGAGCGCGGATCGCTGTCGTACATGCCGGACTGGTCCGTCAGAATCACCAGCAGATCCGCTTCAATCAGGTTGGCCACCAACGCACCCAGGGTGTCATTATCGCCAAACCGGATTTCGTCAGTGACCACGGTGTCGTTTTCATTCACGACGGGCAACACGCCCAGGTCGAGCAGCGTGCGCAACGTGGAGCGGGCATTCAGGTAGCGCTGGCGGGACGAGAGGTCATCGTGGTCGAGCAGCACCTGAGCGGTGTGCAGACCATATTGCTGAAAGGCGCTTTCATAGGTTTGCACCAGTACCATCTGGCCGACTGCGGCGGCGGCCTGAAGCTGATGCACCGCGGTCGGGCGACGCGTCCAGCCTAGCCGGGTCAAGCCGGCGGCCACGGCGCCGGACGACACCAATACAATTTCGACACCGGCATGACGCAGTTCGGCCATTTGCGCCACCCAGTCGTTAATCGCACGGACATCAAGCCCTCGGCCATCGTTGGTCAGCAGGGAACTGCCAATTTTAACGACCCAGCGCTGAGTGGTGGTTACCGAACGTCTGTCTGCCATGTTGAGAGGGTTCCGTTTAACGTACGTATTCTACTTCGACATCATAATCATCATCATCGAAATCGTCATCATCGTCGTCACCCTTACGTGCCGCACGCCGACGCAAGCGAAGCTCTTCGACACGTTCGCGCACTTCCGCAGCCATATCCGCCTGGAATTGCGCCTCGCGCTCGCGGGCCTCTTCATTTTCGGATTCGGTTTCCCAGATGTTTTCCAGGTGCGTCATCAGCTCACCGCACAGGGGCTCTGTGCCCTGCCGTTGCAGCGCCGAGATACGGAACACCGGCCCTTCCCAACCGAGCTTGTCCACCAGGGTCTGGCAGCGAGCCTCGGCTTCATCCTCCGGCAGCAGGTCGATTTTATTCAACAACAACCAGCGCTCTCGCGTGGCCAGAGTCGGGCTGAAACTCTCCAGTTCGTTGGCAATGGTGCGCACCTGCTCGACCGGGTCGGAGTCGTCCAGCGGCGCCATATCCACGATGTGCAACAGCACCCGGCAGCGGGTAAGGTGCTTGAGAAAGCGAATACCCAGGCCCGCGCCATCGGCGGCGCCTTCAATCAACCCCGGAATGTCGGCGACCACAAAGCTGCGATGCTTCTGTACTTTGACCACGCCGAGGTTGGGCACCAAGGTGGTAAAGGGGTAGTCGGCCACTTTCGGTTTGGCGGAGCTGATGGCGCGAATGAAGCTGGATTTACCGGCATTGGGCAACCCGAGCAGGCCAACGTCAGCCAATACTTTCAGTTCCAGCTTGAGGTTGCGCATTTCGCCTTCGGTACCATGGCTGGTCTGCCGCGGCGCGCGGTTGACGCTGGATTTGAACCGGGTGTTACCCAGCCCGTGAAAGCCGCCTTGGGCGACTTTGAGCTTCTGGCCGATTTCGGTCAGGTCGCCAAGCTGTTCGCCGGTGTCGCTATCGATGACGGTGGTGCCGACGGGTACCGGCAACAGCAGGTCTTCGCCTTTGCTGCCGGTGCAGTTTTTACTCCCGCCTTTTTCGCCATTCTGGGCGCGGTAGCGGGGCTGGAACCGATAGTCGATGAGGGTGTTGAGGGCTTCGTCAGCCACCAGGTACACACTCCCGCCGTCGCCACCATCGCCACCATCGGGGCCACCTTTGGCAATAAATTTTTCCCGTCGGAAGCTGAGGCAACCGTTGCCGCCTTTGCCCGCTTCGACGTGAATGGGCGCTTCATCTACAAATTTCACTTTCTTACTCCCGACAGAATCTATTTAACTGGTGGCTATAGCGAGTCCAGCCAGGAAGGCGGTGCACAGCTGCCTTCAGTGTAGTCCGGCCCGGTGCAGGGTATGGCTTTCCAAGACACGCCGTAAACCCATCCCTGGGGGCTCGGATCGCGGGTCCCCCGCTCTACGGTCTTGGAAAGCCATACCCTGCACCGGGCCTATGTGCCAAATTTTCAGCATGTTCGCTTCGATTCGCTTCCATATATAGCGAAATCAGTCTTATGCGTCGAAGCTCGCTCCCAAGGTAAAGGCCTTGAAGGGGAATACCCTTTCGAGACCGTAAGCGGAGGGACTCCGCGCGTCGAGCCCCCAGGGATGGGTTCACGGCGTGTCTCGAAAGGGTATTCCCCTTCAAGGCCCCCTCCTCAACCAGACGCAACTCTCAACTCATAACAACAAAAAAGCCCCATCGATAGTTCGACAGGGCTTTCCGAGGTGTGTTCGCCCGAGGGCGACAACCGTATTTAAGGACGTCTTAAGCGACTTCGACGCTGACGAACTTACGGTTTTTCTCACCTTTGGTTTCAAACTTCACCCGGCCTTCGGCCTTGGCAAACAGGGTGTGGTCCTTACCAATACCCACATTCACACCGGGGTGAAATTGAGTGCCGCGCTGGCGAACGATGATGCCGCCGGCGGGGATGGCCTGGCCACCGTATACTTTAACGCCAAGGCGTTTACTCTCGGAATCGCGCCCGTTGCGCGTACTACCGCCTGCTTTTTTGTGAGCCATTGTCTAAACTCCTCTTAACCTTTGATTCCAGTGATTTTCACTTCAGTGAACCACTGACGGTGACCCTGACGCTTCATGGAGTGCTTACGGCGACGGAACTTGATGATCCGCACCTTTTCGCCACGACCGTGGCTGACCACTTCGGCGGTCACTTTGGCACCGTCTACGACGGGAGCGCCCACTTTAACGTCGTCGCCATTGGCAACCAGATAAACCTTGTCGAATTCCACGGTTTCACCGGTGGCGACTTCGATTTTTTCCAGCTTGAGGGTTTCCCCTTCCACGACGCGGTGCTGTTTGCCACCACTTTCAAAAATTGCGTACATAGTTGCTCCAAATACTCAGTTTGGACGACACGAAGCAGCGAACAGGGCGCTTTCCGGGGCTTGCGTCGTTGGTTCGGTTTTTCAAGGGCGGCGATTGTATGCGAAGTGGCGCCCGATAGCAATAGCTATCTCCTAATGACACACACCCACCTTAATCCAACCTGAATTGTGGCAGATGGGCCTCAGGCCGGGCGAAAATCAGCGAATGTAGTCGGCCAGAGGCAGAGATTGGCGGCGCACGCCTTGGACGAACAACTCCGCGACCTGCCGGGCGCCCCGGCGCTGCAGGTGGGTGTTGTCGTCTTTTCCATCGGGCAGGTTGGCGTACTCTCCTGCCGGAATCTGCATATAGATGTTGACTGACCCCGCTACGCCGGCATCCAGCAGCAGCTGGCGGGTCATGACATTCAGATCCACCAGAGGCACGCCCCGCTCGCTGGCGACGGCGCGGGTCACCTCCGGGTAGTCACCCAGGGTGGCTTCGGGCTGCCCGTCATCGGTGAATGCCCGGCGGTAAATGGAGGTGACCAGGATGGGCTTAGCGCCCCGGGCCAATACGTCATCGACCATCCGCTCCAGGTTGGACCGATAGTCCGTCCAGGGGGCCGCGTAGCGGGTTTCATCGTAGTCTTTCTGGTCGTTATGGCCGAAGCCCATCACCACGAAATCCCCCGTCTGAAGCCGCTCCATGACAGCCTCCCAGCGGCCCTCGTCGATAAAACTCTTGGTGCTGCGTCCGTTTTTGGCGTGGTTTTCCACTTCAATGTTGTCGGTCAGATAGTCCGGCAGCGCTTGGCCCCAGCCGGTTTCCGGGTACTTTTCTTTCGGCTGGTCCGCCATGGTTGAGTCGCCAACCAGGAACAGGGTGGGCTTGGTTGCCTCTTCGACGGGGGCCTGGGTGGCGCAGCCAACCAGGAGAGCCGCCGCGGCCAGCAAGGGGGTGAGACTGTGCAAAAAGGAGGTTGATGTCATTGTTCCGATTCTCTCGTATTTATGGTGCTTTTAGAGTTGGGTTGCGGCGGATGCGCCTTCGGCTTATCCGCCCTACGCCGGCCACAGCAGCATCTGTAGGGCGGATAAGGGCGTAAGCGCGCATCCGCCAATTACAGCCTACTCGCCCAACACTTCGTTCAGGCGCAGCCAATCCTCAGCGGCGCGGGGCCAATTGGAGGCGGTGCCTTCATTGGGCTCCAGGCCAAAACCGTGGCGATCGGTCTGGTAAATGTGCAGTTCCGAGGCCGGGCTGTGGGGCAGCGCCGCTTGATAGAGCTGCAGACTGTTGGCCACCGGTACACTCTGATCGCCGTTGCCGTGCACCAGAAACAGGGGCGGTGCTCCCGGTTTGACTTGATTTTCCAGAGAGTGTTCAGCGCGATCCTGCGCACTCGGCTCTTCCCCCAGCAACGCCTGGCGGGATCCTTTGTGCGTATAGGGGTCCTCCATGGTCGCCACCGGGTAGAGCAGCATGGCGAAATCCGGCCGTGCGCTGACACGCCCCCAAGGGTCGTCCTGCAGACGTTCGTGGGTAAACCCGGAGCGAAGCGCCACACTGCCCGCTAGATGTCCTCCGGCCGAAAAGCCCAGTACGCCAATGCGTTCCGGGTCCACCCCCCAGGTGGCGGCATGCACCCGCACATACCGAACTGCCCTCAGGCCGTCCAGCAGCGGTGCTGGGTGGCCGTAGTCCTCAAGGCGGTATTTGACCACAAAGGCAGCCACCCCTAGCTCATTCAGCCAGCGCGCCGCCTTGACGCCCTCTTTTTCAAACGCCAGCCACTTATAGCCACCGCCCGGAAAAATCACGACGGCCGCACCATTCGGCTTTTCCGGCCAAAAAGGGGTGATGCTGGGGTTATCGACCGCCACGACGCGGTCGTTTCGAATATGCTCGCGGTCCGGCTCGACGGGCGCCTGCTCAGACCAGATCCGGAACGGAGATTGTGGGCGTTCACTCTGGGCCTGAGCCACAAGGGGCAGGCACAGCAGCACGCTCAGGACAGTAAAAAACCTAAGACTCTCTCTCATGAAAACTCCCTCTGTTGTGGGGCAATTGTTCTGTTTATAGGCGACTGGAGCTTACCATAATCAAACGGCGTCCGCGGCCCTTCGCTTTATCGCCCCCAAGGCTCTATAATTGCGCCTTTTACCATTTCGCAGACCGAAACAGGCCCAACACCCCGATGGAAGAGCAATATCATCCCGCGCATGTCGAAACCCAGGCCCAGAGTTACTGGGACGAGCATCAGACCTTCAAGGTCGTGGAAGATCGCAGCCGCGAAAAGTTCTACTGCCTGTCCATGTTCCCCTACCCCAGTGGCAAGCTGCACATGGGCCATGTGCGCAACTACACCATCTCCGATGTGATTGCCCGCTATCAGCGGATGCAGGGTAAAAACGTGCTGCACCCGATGGGTTGGGACGCATTCGGTCTGCCGGCGGAAAACGCCGCCATCAAGCACCACACGGCCCCCGCAAAATGGACCTACGCCAATACCGACGCCATGCGTCAGCAGCTCAAGGAGCTGGGGTTCGGCTTTGACTGGTCCCGCGAAGTAACCACTTGCAAACCCGATTACTATCGATGGGAGCAGTGGTTCTTTACCCGCCTGTACGAAAAAGGGCTGGTGTACAAAAAGAACTCGGCAGTGAACTGGTGCCCGGAAGACCAGACCGTACTGGCCAATGAACAGGTAGAGGAAGGCTGCTGCTGGCGCTGTGGCACCCAGGTGGAACGTCGGGAACTGGCCCAGTGGTTCATCAAGATCACCGACTACGCCGACCAGCTGCTGGCCGACCTGGACAAGCTGCCCCACTGGCCGGAACAGGTCAAAACCATGCAGCGCAACTGGATCGGCAAAAGCCGGGGCGTGGAAATGCGCTTTGAGCTGGTCGAGCCGCTGGCGGAGCACCAGAGCTTTGATGTTTACACCACGCGTCCCGACACCCTGATGGGCGTCACCTATGTCAGCCTCGCCGCCGAACACCCGATCAGTCTGGCACTGGCAGAAGACAACCCGGAATTGGCGACCTTTATCGAGTCTTGTAAAAAGCAATCCGTGTCCGAAGCCGATATGGCCAACATGGAAAAGAAAGGCATGGATACCGGTATCAAGGCCAAGCACCCGATTACCGGCGAGCCGGTTCCGGTCTGGATCGCCAACTATGTACTGATGGACTACGGTTCCGGCGCGGTGATGGCAGTGCCTGCCCACGACCAGCGGGATTTCGAGTTTGCCCATAAATACGACCTGCCGATCAAGCAGGTGATCGCCCCGAAAGGCGACGAGCCTTGTGATATCAGCCAGGAGGCCTTTACCGAAAAAGGCGTGCTGGTCAACTCCGGCGAATACGATGGCCTGGACTTTGATGCGGCCTTTGAAGTGATCGCCCAGGCCCTTAAAGCCGCCGGTCAAGGCAAAATCACCGAGAATTACCGCTTACGCGACTGGGGGGTTTCCCGGCAGCGCTACTGGGGCGCGCCCATCCCGATGTACAACCTGCCCGACGGCGGCGAAATCCCGGTACCGGCGGACAAACTGCCGGTATTGCTGCCCGAAGAGGTAGTCATGGATGGCGTTCAGTCGCCAATCAAAGCCGACCCCGAGTGGCGTAAGGCCGAGCTCAACGGTCAGACGGTGGAAAAGGAAACCGACACCTTTGACACCTTTATGGAATCGTCTTGGTACTACGCCCGCTACACTTGCCCGCAGTATGACCAAGGGATGCTCGACCCGGAGGCGACTGCCTACTGGTTGCCCGTCGACCAGTACGTGGGCGGCATTGAGCACGCCATCCTGCACCTGCTGTACGCCCGCTTCTTCCACAAGCTGATGCGGGACGAGGGCCTGGTCAGTTGCGATGAGCCGTTCGACCGCCTGCTCTGCCAGGGCATGGTGCTCAAAGACGGCGCCAAAATGAGCAAGTCCAAAGGCAACACCGTGGACCCGGGCGAATTGATTGAACAATACGGGGCCGACACCGTGCGCCTGTTCTCCATGTTCGCCGCTCCGCCGGAGCAGAGCATGGAGTGGAGCGACTCTGGCGTGGAAGGCGCCCACCGGTTCCTGCGCCGGCTCTGGAAAACCGTGCATGCCCATTTACAGGCCGGTGAGCCGGGCAAACTGAACGCCGACGGCCTTCCGGACAGCCAGAAAGATCTGCGCCGTAAAACCCACGAAACCATCGCCAAGGTCAGTGATGATTACGGCCGTCGCCAGACCTTCAACACCGCGATTGCCGCGGTGATGGAGCTGATGAACGACGTGGGCAAACGGGCCGATCGGTCAACGCCTGAGGGGCTCGCCGTGGAGCGCGAGGCGCTGGAAGCCTCAGTCCTGTTACTCGCCCCCATCGTGCCCCACATCACCCAGGCGCTGTGGTCGGCACTGGGGCATCAGGATATTCCGCTGGACGCCCGCTGGCCCGCACTGGATGAGTCCGCCCTGACCCGCTCGAGCATTGAAATCGTGGTTCAGGTCAACGGCAAGGTACGGGACAAAATGCAGGCGCCGGTTGACGCCCCCAAAGACGATATCGAGCAGCAGGCCAAAGCCCTGCCCAATGTTCAGCGCTTTCTCGACGGGGTGACGGTACGCAAGGTGATTGTCGTACCCAACAAACTGGTCAATATTGTCGCCAACTGAGTCCTGCTGGGCGGGGACTAACCGCCCAGCCCGATCGCGAGTGCCAAGGGGGCCTCAATGTCTGTCCGCTCGATCATGATTGCTGTTCTGATACTGCTGACCGGCGCCTGTGGCTGGCAATTGCGCGGCTCCGTCGCCCTCTCCAGCCTGACAGACTCCCTGCACCTGACCAGCCCGGACGATTACGGCGCACTCATGGTCGAGTTGCGCAACCGTTTGTCGGCGGATGATATCCAACTGACCGACTCACCGGCCGAGGCCCGGTATACCTTGCGGGTCAATCGGGAGCTGGTGGACAAGCGGGTCGCCGCCGTTGGTAGCGATGCCCTGGCCAGCGCCTACGAGCTCACCCTGAGAGCCGAGTTTGACGTACTGGACCAGCGCGGCATGCCCATCGCCACCCGCTTGGTCAGCAGCGTGACCCGCTCCTACAACGCCAGCTCCGGCAGTGCCGGCAGCAGCGCCCAGGAAGAAGTGCTGCTGACCCGGGAGATGCGCACCGAGCTGGCTCAGCAGATACTCCGCCAACTGCAGGCTGCGATCAACGCGGCACAGGCCGAGGGATTGGTTTCCGACGCACCCGACGCTCCGGATGAGGCGCCCAATGGCGAAACTACGCCCTGAACAACTCGGCCAGGCTCTGAATAAAGACCTGGCTCCCATCTATCTGGTCAGTGGTGATGAGCCCCTTCTTGTCCAGGAAGCCTGTGACCAGATTCGCGCCGCCGCTCGTACTCAGGGCTTTGGCGAGCGAGAGCTCTATCATGCCGACGCCAGTTTTGACTGGACCCAATTGCTCAGCGCCGCCAACAGCCTGTCGCTGTTCGCCGATCGGAAAATTCTGGAAGTGCGCCTGCCCACCGGCAAACCCGGCGACAAGGGCGGCAAAGTGCTGCAGGAGTACGCCAAGGCGCCGTCGGAAGACAATCTTCTGCTGGTGGTCACCGGCAAACTGGATCGCAACGCACTGAAAGCCAAGTGGCTCAAGGCTTTGGAGGACAACGGCAGCCATGTGCAGGTCTGGCCGGTCACCCCCGCCCAACTGCCACGCTGGATCGCCCAGCGGATGAAAGCCGCGGGCCTCACCGCCGAATCGGCCGCCATCGACCTGCTGGCCTCCCGCGTCGAGGGCAACCTACTGGCGGCCGCACAAGAGGTCGAAAAGCTCAAACTCCTGACCGACAGCCCGGAAATCAGCACCGAACTGATGGCCTCAGTGGTCGCCGACAGCGCCCGCTATGACGTCTTCGGCCTGGTGGACAAAGCGCTGCACGGAGACGCCCGAGGGGCGGTAAAATCGCTGCAGGGGCTAAAGGTGGAAGGCACCGAGCCCATTGCCCTACTCTGGGCGCTGGCTCGTGATATACGCGCGCTGGTCCAGATTTCCCAGGCCGCCTCCCAGGGCATTCCATTCGAGCGGGCAGCCCAAGCCGCCGGCATCTGGAATAAACGCCAACCGCTCGTACAATCCGCTCTGCGCCGGCTGTCTCCGGGCCAGCTACAACAACTCCTGCGCAAAGCCAACGGCGTCGATCGGGCCATCAAGGGCATGCGCCAGGCCGACCCCTGGGCCGAGCTGCTGGACCTGACACTGAATCTCGCCGGGGTACAGAGCCTGCAGCCGGCCAACGAGCGGCTGTCGCTCAAGCTTTAACCCTCCAGACTCCGCCGGCCGGGGTCCACCAACCGCTTTTCTCTGCCCTGACGGCTCTGTCACCTGTTTTTGCATAACAATATCGTCATCATGACCATAAAATTTTACGCGACTTATGGTCAGTTAGAACATTTGTGTGCTATGTTATCGCTCATGCAGTCTCTCCGAGGGCTTTTGGCCCCCAACATACCCCGCCGGGCCCCCGGGGGAAGACCGCAAGAAAGATGGCGGCAAGCCAGCCGAGTTCGGTCAACTTACGCTAAAGACTAGAATAATAGAGGGTTTAGATATGTTACAAAAACTGCTCATCGCGCTCTGCACAATTTTTGTGCTCTCCGCCTGCGGCGGGGACCTTGATCTGGGGCCGGACACTCTGCCTGACCAGAATCCCGACAATCCCGAAGAACCGGAAGAGCCAGAAGAACCCGAGGAGCCTGCTGAGCCTCGGATCCTGACATTTGTTCCGTTTAACGAAGCCGCACAGGCCGACAGCTGGGCCAGCCGCTGCGTTGAAACCTGCAACGCCACGGCCGAGTTGAGCTGGAATGAGTCCGAGGAAGTCCTCGCCATTGAGCCCTCATGGGCCAGCGATGAAGACCAGTTGGAAGTGTTCAGTCCCATTGACGAAGTCAATGACCTGGAAGGCTCGCACATCAGCGCCTGGGTATTCGTGACCGACGCCTACGTCACCGACGGCAACCTGGCCGCACACCTGGTTCTGGGCAATGCCGCGGGCGGCACCGCCTACAGCCGCGCTTTTGAGGTCGAGGCTGGCTGGAACCGCATCGAAATGTGGGAAATGATGGCCGGAACCGGCGAGACCGTTACCGACGATGAAGGTAACGAGTCGGTCGACTACGGCACTTTCCTGACCCACTCCGACGGCTTTGAGCTGCGCAACGTCAACGAATTCGGTGTTGTCTTCGCCGCCAACGGCAAACCCACCGACGTCGCTGGCCAGCTTTGGGTAGACAACGTCACCGTCACTCCGGCGTCCGGAACCGGCCCGCTGATCGTCGAAGCCGATGATGAAGCCTGGACCGTAATGGACGCACCCGGCGAAGTGACTGTTCAGCGCGATGGTGAAGGCGGCGTATACTACGAGCCGACCGCAGCCGATCAGAAGCTGGTTTATCTGCTGGAAGGTCCGGTGGACCTCGTCGGCCGCAGCTTCGACATGACCTTCACTGTCGACCAGGCGTTCAAGGACTCTGGTGCTGATGTTCAGCCTATTATCCAACAGAACTTTCCAAACTACACCGGCGAGTTCGGCTGCTATGTGGGTAATGGCGAGCTGACTGCCGGCGAGCCCTACGAGGTGACCTGTGCTACCGAAAACGAAGCGTTTGTTGCTGAAGAAGGCCAGAACATCCGTGTCGGTCTGCAGGTGAAAAACGAAGTAGCTGGTCGGGTTACCATCAACAGCATGCAGATCAACATCGTTTCCAGTACCCCAGAGCCACAGGATTTGGAGGCCTCCGTTACTGAAGGGTGGAGAGTCAATCCTGATTCGCTGATGATGGAATATACTGAAGCTGGTGTGAGCTACTCTCCAGTTGGCGCAGACAATCAGTTGATGTACGACTTCCAAGGTCCGCTCGAACTGGAAGGCAAGCAATACACTATTGTTTTTGATGTCGACCAGGCCTTCATTGATAGCGGTGCAGATCTTCAGCCAATTATCCAGAGAACAGATGACTACAGCATCGGTGATTACAGCTGCTACGTGTCAAATGGAAATCTGGTGGCTGGCGAAAATGAAGTGACCTGCGGCTCACTGGGCGAAAACTTCAATTTCGACGAAACCGGAGCCGTGCAAGTAGGCTTCCAGTCAAAAGGGCAAGTGATAGAAGGCACGGTAACAGTCAAGAGTCTAACTATCCCAATGTAATGCTCGCCCTTAGCAGTATCTAAAAAGCCCGGCTCTGTTTCAGAGCCGGGCTTTTTTATGTCAAGCACTTACTCAGCCAGTATCGACCTCGCAGGGCAAAGCGATTTTAGTCTTATAAAAAGTGGCGTCTAAATAGCAAAAAATTATTGAGGCGACTTATAGTCTTTTGGAACATTTGTGTGCTATGTTTAGTGAACCAGCCTGGGAGTGGCCAGCGTTTTCAACGCCGGGTCACGTCGCTATCTGGCTCTGTGAGTGGCCCCTGGCCCCAACAGTCATCAAGCCTCTCACCATTTACAATAACGATAGAGGAACAACGCGATGTTACAGAAATTCATGATTGCACTGTGTGCAGTGTTTGCGCTTTCCGCTTGCGGCGGCGACGATCAAGACGATCAGAGCCGTATCGTTCTCAACCCACCGGAAGACCTCAATGCGGGCGAAGAGGAAGAGCCGGAAGAGGAAGAGGAGCCGGAAGAAGAGCCTGCGGTAGAGCCTTGGGTAAGCGTCACCTTCGATGCTGAAACTGACATAGACTCCTGGGAAGCCGTATGTGTCAGCGCCGAGTGCAACGCCACCGCCACACTCGCGTACAACGCCGACGCTCAGGCCATGGACGTAACGCCCGACTGGCTGACGGCCGGTGATCAGATCGAAGTGTCCACACCGATTGATCCAGAAATCGCCGACCTGAGTGGCGGATTTGCCCACCTGAACCTCTTTGTCCCGGCAAGCCATTCCGGCATGATCGCCCAGGTATTCTTCCAGGATGCATCGGACCGCAAAGGTTACATCGGTTATACGACCACCACCGCCGGTTGGAATAAATTCTACTTGGAAAACATCGCGCTGGAAGGTTTTGGCTTTGCCAATGAAGGTTTTGACCTGACTGCGATCAACCGGATGGGCGTTCAGATCCAGAGCGCTGAGGGCTTCCTTGAACTGGATGACACCCTGCATATCGATGATGCCATCATTTCCTCCGAGGCGATTACCGTTGAGGAAAAGCCGGTCATGCCCGTAACGCTGGACCCATTGGCCACCGGTGATGAAAGCTTTACCTTTGACAGCGATGCTCAGGGCTGGAGCAATGACGGCAGCGCCGGTTCAGCGGTAAGCCACGATGCGGATGCCGGTGCGTTGGTCATCACCCCGGACTGGGACAACGCCGATGAAGGCGGCAACCGTCCCAAGGCCATGGGCGTCACCACCAACGTCATCAGCAATGCGACCGTCCGTATGATTGTCACCCTGACCGAAGCCCAGGTAAACGGTGGCATCGGTGTGCAGCCTTACATCCAGTTGAACGCAGACCCTTTCAGTCAGGTGTTTGGTGGCATCACAACCACTGGGCTGGTCGCTGGCGACAACCTGATCACCTACGAGGCTGGAGCGCTGGAAAATGCTATGCGCCTCGGTGTTCAGCTGGTCGGACCAATCACCGGTGGTGAAACTGATGTCGTTCTTATCAAACAAGTAGAGATTGAACTCCCGGAAGGTAGTGTTGAAGAAGCCACCACCGATATTACTGTAGACATGACGAGCGGTTGGCGCGCAAGCGGCGACTTAACCGTCAGCTATACCGAGGCTGGCGTCAGCTATCAACCAGAAGCTGCCAGTGATCAGATGGTCTTCGACCCTGCAGGCCCTGCAGACTATGCCGGCGCAGACATCGTGTTTACCTACGAAGTTGATCAGGCGTTTATCGACAGCGGTGCCAACTTGCAACCCTTCTTTCAGTTGAAAGACTATGCAAGCTGGGATTACCACTTCTGCTGGATTGGCAACGGCGATCTGGCACTGGGTGAGCAGACCTTCACCTGCACTATTCCTGCAACATTAGAAGGTGACAATGCGCCCACTATTCCGGATGGTCAAACCGCGCAAGTCGGCGTTCAAACCAACGGCGGCGGCGCTGGCACAGTAACGGTCAGTAGTGTGACCATCAGCTTCGCGGAGTAAAATCGCCCAGAAAAAAACCCGGCTCAAGCCGGGTTTTTTTGTTTGCCTCTAACGACCGATTAGTCACCCTCTTTACCAAACGGCCTGGTCATCAAGATCAGTTTGGGCAGCAGTGTCAGAGACCCCAAAATAGCCGCAAACATGGCCAGCGCAGTCAGCAACCCAAAGTAGATGGATGGAATAAATTCCGACAAGGCCAGAATTGAAAACCCGACAATAATGATCACCGCCGTATAATACATGGCCCGGCCGATGGATCCGTGAGAAGCGTGCATGGAGTCCACGTAATTCTTGCGCTGCGAGAATTCATTGCGGAACCGGTACAGGTAATGAATCGCATGGTCGACACCGACGCCCACGGTAATGGCGGCGATGGTGATGGTCATCATGTCCAGCGGTATACCTGCCAGTCCCATGCCGCCGAGCACCACCCCCGCCGCCAGCATATTGGGCAAAATGGCAATGATGGCAATGGTCAGAGAGCGGAACAGCACCAGGAACATCGCCATGATGCCGACAAAAACCGCGCCAAGGGTCACAATCTGAGAGCTGAACAGGCTCTGCAACATGTTGTTATACAGCACCAGCATGCCGGTAAAACGAATATTGTCTTCCTCAAAGCCCAGCTCCTGCACCGCGTGAGTACGAATTTTTTCCACCAGTTCGGTGCGTTTGAGTTCCGGACTGGTTTCCTGAACGCGCAGCGAAATACGGGCCTCGTTGTGCTCATCCGACAGGTAAGGCTCAATCAGCACTTCTTTGATATTGTCCGGCAAGGCATTGCGCATCACCCCCAACTCAAAGTTGTTGAGCCGCCCACCATTGATATCCGAAGCCACTTCATAGGCAATCGCCAGGGAATTGACCTTGCCAATTTCCGGAAGTGACTCCAGGTAGTCGTGCAGCGATTGAATCTGCTCCAGCCCGGCCCGGGTAAACCAGACGCTGTCGTTGCTGGCCTGACCCTCGTCACCTTCAGTCGCAAACGGGTCGTTGCTTTCCGGCGTTGCAAAAGGGTCGTCCTCCTGCTCCGGCTCGGCAAACGGGTCATCTTCCATGCCGACGTCTGTCTCTGCCTCGGGACTTTTGGTGAGGATAATATCCAGATTGATGGTGCCGCCCAGTTGCTTGTCAATAACCGACATTCCCTGGTAGATCTCGGTATCCTCATGGAAGTAATCGATAAACCGGTTTTCCACCTCCAGGCGTGTACTACCATAGGCACTGACCAAGGCGGCGCTCAGGGCAATGAAAATCACCAGCGCCCCGTGGCGCTCGGCAAACCGGGAGAAGATCAGAGTGAAGGCTCCGGATTGATCGCCCTTATCCTTGGGTTCGCCTTTACGCCATAGCATCAGTCCGGCTGGAATCACCACGAACGCCAGCACAAATGCCACACTCAGGCCGATAGTCATCATCCAGCCGAAATCAATCACCGGCCGAATATCGCTGACCACCAGAGAGACGAAGGCCACGATGGTAGTCAGGGCGGTATACAGACAAGGCCTTGCCATAAAGCGCACGGTGGTGAGTACCAGCTCGTCTTTGGGCGCCTCAGGTGACTGTCGGTGGAGTTCCCGAAAACGCACAATCAGGTGAATGGTCAGTGCCAGGGTCATGATCAGCAGCAGGGCGACGAAGTTGGAAGAGATGACGGTCATGCGCCAATCGATCCAACTGAGCCATCCCAGCATCAAGACCACGGAGAGCACACAGGTCGACAGAGGCAGAATCACGAAACGCCACTGCCGGAAGATGATGGCCAGCATGGCAATAATGAACACCAGAATGGCACTGCCAAAGACCACAAGGTCGCTTTTGATGAAGGCGATCATGTCCGCCGTGATCATGCTCACGCCACCCAGAAACAACTCGGCCCGGTCCTCGTAGCGACTGAGAATATCCCGAACCTCTTCCACTCGGGCGTGATCCCGCTCGGTCAGCTCGGTGCGATAGGCCCGAAACTCCTCGCTCACCGCCTCGAGCTCTTGCGCCTCTTTCTCGTCGAGCTCACCCCGGGAGGCTTTCGCCCGCAGGGCATCGCGCTTTCGCGCCAGGTTGAGGTAGCGATTGTTGACCTCAAGGTTCAACTGAATAGCCGTGGTTTCCAGATCTTCACTGAGCAGCGTGTCGCGATAGATGGGACTGGTCAGAAACTCCTCTTTGGCCGCCTCCCGATCGACGCCGTCGGTCAACAGCGTCCGGGTAGACTCCTGCTGCTCGGACAGCGGGCGCATCGGGCTGTAGAGCAGGGGAACATCCAGAATCGAGTTGATACTGGCCACGCCATCCACCTCGGCCAGGTCATCCCGAAGGGCCTTGAGGGTAGCGATAGACTCATCAGAAAACATCTCGGCTTCGGGGCTGTAGGTCACCACCAGGAAGTCACCGCTCTGGTAGCGCTGGTTGATCTCACGGAAGTAGTCGATCGACCGATCATTTTCGAGGGTCAATGAATCCGCCGATGCATCCAGCTTAAGGTTGGGCAGCCCCGCCGCCGCCACTGCGGCAAGCAGAACCACGACCGCCAGTGCAATGCCGGGGTGGCGCAGAACCGTTGCCCGATACAGGGCATCAAGCATTTTCAGCATAGGTGAACCTTAAAATCCATAGAGAGTCAGGGCCCCACAGTGTACCCGAAACCGCGGATGCGGGCGGTGCTCGGCCCAACATTCCTTTACCTTCTCCCACCAGATTTGCCAACCGGGTTATGGTAAAGTCGGGAAAACACCCGATATAATCGGGCATTGACCGCATTCGCTCGAGATGGAAGAGGTTATGCTCAAGCTCCAGTTCAAGGATCAGCGACAACCCGCCTTCTGGGTGGAGGAAAAGCTGTACAGTATTGGAAGCGACAGCAACAACCATCTGGTCCTGCCGGATGATGGCATTGCCCCCCTTCAGGCCCGGCTCATAGCCACCGCAGACAAAATCTTCCTCAAGGACAATAACAGCCCCAGCGGCTGCTTCGTAAACGGCCAGCGCATCACCCAGAAAGAGATACTGCCCGGCGACGAGATCCGCCTGGGACCGGTCGCCTTTGATGTTCTGCCACACTCTGACGCGCCAGACCCCGGAAACAACCCCGCCGACCCCTGGCGTCTGGTCGCCAGCGGCAGTTGGCTGGCCGGACAGAGTTATGAGATCCCTCACGACGGTACGGTGGTGCTCGGACGTTCCAACCAGTGTGATATCGTCATTCCGGGCACCCACCTGTCCCGACGCCATGTCGAACTGAGGGTTCAGGGCGGTAGCCTACGTGTCAAGGACCTGGGATCGGTGAACGGCACCTACCTCAATGACCGGCCCGTGACCGACGTACTGGCTCACAGTGGCGATCAGTTGCGCCTCGATGTTTACACTTTTAAGGTCGTCAGCCCCTCGGGGGAGCGGGAACGCACCCGCCTGCGGGCCACCAGCACGGTCAACCGTCCCCCGGAGCCACGTCCGAAGAAGCCCCTGGACGACAAACCCCGCCGCTGGAAAACCCGCCCTACCTCGCCGGGGAACCGCCAAGAGCCTACCTATCAGGAGCGCCGCCAGGAGCTGTGGCTCTGGCTGGTGGTTCTGGCGGCGGCCATGCTCCTGATCGGCGGTTTCTACTGGGTGTGAGTGGGTCCTCCGGGGAACTGTGGTAAAATCCGGCCGTTTTTTTCACTCACTGAACCAGTAGGATCATCAACCCATGAGCTTTGACAAGGTAGCTTCCGGCAAAAACCTGCCCGACGACATCAACGTCATCATCGAAATTCCGATGAACGGCGAGCCCATCAAGTACGAAGTGGATAAGGACAGCGGCGCGATTTTCGTGGACCGCCTGCTGGGCACCTCCATGCACTACCCCTGCAACTACGGCTACGTGCCCCACACCCTGTGCGGCGATGGCGATCCGGTGGATGTGCTGGTGGTTTTCCCCCACGCCCTGCCCGCCGGCTCGGTCATTCGCTGCCGCCCGATTGGCGTGCTCAAGATGACCGACGAATCCGGGGAGGACGCCAAAGTCCTGGCCGTGCCTATCGACAAGGTCACGCCGATCTACAGCCAGGTGAAAGAAGCCCAGGACCTGCCCGAGCTGACCCTGAATCAGATCAGCCACTTCTTTGAGCACTACAAGGATCTGGAAAAAGGCAAGTGGGTCAAGATTGATGGCTGGGCCAACGCCGAAGCGGCTCGTCAGGAAATTCTGGACTCTGTGGAACTGTACAAGAAGGAGAGCTAACCCTCTCCTTCCAGTCGCAGACCACTGATATCGGGCGCCACAGGCGCCCGATATCGTTTCAGCTCTCCCATATCGGAACCCACCGGCGCCACCTCAAAGTCGGGCGCCGCCACTGGTGGCGGCTCCGGCGCCCGCTCGTCAGCCTGCAGCAGTTCGGCACCGACGTCTGCCAGGCCCCAATCATCCGGCTCCACCGCCATCAGCGGCAGATCGGCCCGTTCATGCTCCGGAAGCAAATCCTCTCCGGGCTCGGCCAGTTCAAACGTCGGTATCGGTACCTCCTTCACCTCGGCCGAGGCTCTCTCGCTGGCATCCAACAGTAGTCCCTGTGCCGGGCGGAGGCTGAGCCCACTGATATCCACCGACACCGGCGTCAAACGTGGTCGCTCGGAGGGCTTCAGAAGAGGCCCCACCGGGGCAAGGCTGAGGCCTGATGACGCCGGACGCTGGGGGCGGCTAGACGGTCTGCCAGCCTCCGCCTCGTTCCGGGCTGGCATGAGCTCAACCAGGGCTCCGGCTTTTTGGAGGACCTGTTGGTACTTCTGCGCCGTGGCCCGGTCCAGTCGGCGCTTGACCGCTACCGGTCGGCCGGTGAACAGCCGCTCAATGGTCGCCGCGTCGGCTTTGAACAACTGCTGCAGACGCTCCTTGACCGTTGCCAGCGGCTGCCCGAGGACAATGTCCCCCCTAAAGATCAGATCGAACCGCTCATCCGCCATGCCAGGCTCCATCAGGTGAAAACTACGATGATACAGAGATTGTCATACCCCGATCTTAATCAGCCCTATGCTCACCCGCAATATAAACCCCCTTCTTTAGTGACAAAACAGTCTCTGATAATGCTGGCGGGTGATCAATATTCGGCCAATACTGAAGGTCCGGATTTTGATTCGGACAACCTTGGAGGGTAGCTTATGAATGCCTATTCACGTCCGCAACTGGTGTCTCACGGCCAGTTGAAACAGGCGAACGAGGTTCGGCGCAAGGTGGAGCAGGACATTGCTTTCCTCAGCGACCGCATTGCCGCCCTGGAGGCTCAATCGCGCCCCAACCGGCCGGTGATTGAAACCTATCGGACGATGCTGGAAAGCCGCCAATCCGTTCTCAAATGGTTGCAGGATGGGGAGCTCCGGCACCAGGCACCGCGCGCCCGTGCACTCTAGTCAGTCCGAACCCGCCCCGTTCAGTTCCTGATCCATATCCCTGGCAGGCACGTCCCCTTTGGGATGTCCCACTACCCGTGCCGGTACACCCGCAACGGTGGTGTGGGGCGGCACCGGATGCAGTACCACGCTGCCGGCGCCGATTTTTGCACATTCGCCGATGTCGATATTTCCGAGGATTTTGGCCCCCGTACTGATGAGCACCCCCCGCCCCACTTTGGGGTGTCGATCGCCACTGAGCCGACCGGCACCGCCCAAGGTAACCGAGTGCAACATGGAGACATCATTGCCAATGACGGCCGTCTCTCCAATGACTACCCCAGTGGCGTGATCAATCATAATGCCGCTGCCGATGCGGGCACCCGGATGGATATCCACGCCAAACGCCTCAGAGATCTGATTCTGTAGATACAGCGCCAGGCCTCGTCGTCCCTTCAGCCAGAGGTGGTGAGCAAATCGATAGGACTGAAGCGCATGAAACCCCTTGAAGAACAGAAAGGGCGTGGAGTATTTCTCGCAAGCCGGGTCCCGCTCACAGTGCGCATAAATATCGGCGCGCATGGCCGCTTCTATTTCCGGCGATTCGGCCATCGCTGCCTCAAACACCTCCCGGATCATCATCGCCGGGACCGCCTGGCTGTCGAGCTTATTGGCCAGATGGAAGCTCATGGCACTGGCAAAACTGTCGTGATTGAGCAGTGTGGCGTGATAAAAACTCGCCAGCGCCGGCTCTTCCTCGGAAGCCGCCTGGGCTTCTCGCCGAATGGAGTGCCAGAGTTCATCGGTGAGCTGGGTCAAAGGCAAAGTGTATTCTCCTGAGTTCGCCGTATCCGGTCTGTTGTCACGCCATCTTATTGTCGCACAGGCACAAAGCGCGCGCGAAACCGTGACAAGAATTCGGGCTGCTTCATAAACACCCCGACACACAGCAGAACATGCAGCACCGCCACGGTGAGAAACAACTGGGGAATGGAAAGCCCCAGGCCGCCCAGAGCGCCGAGTCCCACCAGCGCTGCCGCCACCATGAACAGGGCGTTGATCACATTACCGGCCGCAATCACCTGCGCCCGGTGCGTCGGACGACTGCGCTCCTGGATCAAAGCAGTCAGCGGCACCACGTAAAGACCGCCAGCCACCCCCAGCATCAACACATCGGCGGCCACACGCCAGGCGCGGGGCCATTCGGCCATGGATGCCAAGGGGTGCAAGGCTCCGCCAACCGACGGGTGCGACGCCGCGAATGACTGTCCAGCCAGGGCCAGATCCACCCCGAACACCAACACCAACAGCGCCCCCAAGGGCACCAGTGCCGGTTCGATGTGCCCGCGGCTCAAGCGGGCACACAGCAGGGCCCCGATGCAGATACCCACCAGAAACAGCACCAGCAGCAGGCTGACCACCAACGAGGCGCCAGAGAGCACACTGCGGGTAAAGTTGGGCAGTTGGGTCAGATACACGGAGCCCAGAAACCAATACCAGGAATTGCCGATGATGCACCAGAACACCATCGGGTTCTCCCGCGCACAGGCCAGCGTTCGCAGCGTCTGCTTGTAGGGGTTGGCCTCCAGGCGTAACCCCGGGTCCGCCGAGGGCGCCGACGGAATCCGCAGGCTCGCACGCCAGCCCAACCAGGCAATCAACAGTGCACCCGCCGCCACCCACCAGTAGCCACCGGCCACACTCAGGGCCAGGGTACCGGCAATCATGCCCAGAAAAATCGCCAGGGACGTGCCGGTATGCATCAGGCCATTACCTCCGGTCAGCGCCTCCGCGGACAGATGCTGAGGCAGGATCGCGTATTTGAGCGGACTGAAGCAGGCGGATTGGGTCCCGGTCAGAAAGAGGACCAGTAATAACAGCGCGGCACTGTTCAGCCAGAGCGCGACCGCCCCCAGCGACATAATCACAATTTCGGCCACTTTGATTCCGCGAATAAAGCGGGACTTTTCGAACTTATCGGCGTACTGGCCGGCAATGGGGGCAAATAAAAGGAACGGTATGATCAGGGTCGCCGCCACCAGATTATTGATGACGTCGATACTCAGCCCCCAGCGCTCAATGCCACCGTAAGTGAACAACATCAGCAGCGCGCTTTTGTAAAAGTTATCGTTGAAGGCTCCGCCAAGCTGAGTCAGAAACAGTGGCAGGAAACGTCGTTGCGAGAGCAACGAAAACTGGGGGGACGCTTCGGGCGAGCTCACAGGGAGGGCTCCGGCCCCGGGGGCACAATCACGTAACGATGGAACAGTTCGGGCAGGTGCGCCATCACGGTCTCCTTTAACGCAAACGATTCGGTCTGCAAGTAATTCGCCAACACCTCGGGCGTCATCGCCCTCGCGTAACGGTTCGCCAGGGGCGCATAACTCAGGTGCCAGGGCTCCGGTGACACGCCACCGCGGTCCCGATCGTAGGGCCGATAAAAGCCGGGGTTATCCGGGCCCCTCAGGTACCCATTCAGCCAGTCGTGAAAGGCCTCGAATGGCCCTCCGGGCTCGGTTTCCCGACGGGTCAGTTGCACGGTTTCGCCCTCCACCAGGCCACCGGCATCATACACATCAATATCGGTCCCCCAGTGATGGCGCGAACTCCCCGGCAAGGCCGACCAGCGCAGTATCGCATGGACCAATGCCAGCTCATCCAACGCCGCGGTGTCGAGTGGCTCCCCCTGCTCATCCAGCACCGGTCGTGCCCCCTCAGCCTTGGCGTTCCAGATGGCGCACTGGCGATCAAAGCCACGATAGCCGCTGGCCAACTTCAGCGTAAAACCGGCACCCTCGGACGCCTCGGACAGCTTCTTCAACGGTTGGTAGAGCCCCCGGTGAATCAGACCGCTTCCCCACGGACAGGCTACCAGCGCTGATTCATCGCGCCCACAGAGCTGCTCCGACGTCAAAGTCTCCAAGGCAGACGAGTCGTCTGCCGGGCGTTTTCCGGGGATATTATCCGCCGATTGTGTCAATGTTTGGCCCCCACGACTGTAAAATGCGCCAATGCGCGGAAATGTTTTGCGCTCGCGGTGTAAACCGGTACTATTGGACTCATGCAGTGCTTTTGTGTACCGGATGGCACGCACTGCATTGGGACAATATCACAACCATAATCATAATGAAGAATGGAGCGTAACCCGTATGACCGCCAGTCATAGTGAATTACTCCAGCTCAAAAACCTGGGGATGGCGACGGTAAACATTCTGCACGCCATTGGTATCAACAGCTATGCCGAGCTACGCGAAATCGGCGCCGTTGAGGCCTACCGCCGTATCAAAGCCCGCGACATCAATGTCTCCAAAGTGATGCTCTATGCGCTTCAGGGGGCACTGATGGATGTTCACTGGAACGATCTGCCGCCGGACCTGAAACAACAGTTGGTGATCGAGGCCGAACAGGATACGCTAAGCGAAGCCTGAGATCCGGCATTGCCGGCGAGGTGCGCAGTCAATTCTGGAGGTTCTATGTATTTGCCCCATAAGCAGTCGGATACCATCACTGACTGCGCCGCCCAGCTCGATGAAGCCGGCGCGGAGCTGATGGCCTCGCTGAGCCCGTGCGGTGCTCCGGTCAACCACAACACCAACCACGACCTGTTGGCCGAGAGCGACAATCAGACCGTTTGGCTGATCACCGACGGCGAGGCCTATTACCGGGTTGGCGGCAAACAGGTCGTGCGCTTGAGCGCCGGGGACCTCATCGGTCTGCCGACACTGGATTGCGAGCACGGCGTCTACGGGACCACGGGCCCGCTGACCATGGAGCCCTACCGCCTCGCGGATATCACTGGACGCCACCCCACCCGCTTTATCCGCTACCTGATCTGTGCCAACGCCTTTCACCGGGCAGCCCTGGCCCAGGAAATCCGGGCGGAATTCCAGCCCTCGGCCGGCTTTATGCACTTCCAGGCCGGAGAGACCATCATTCAGCAGGGCGCTGAGGCCGACCGGGTCTATACCCTGCTCGAAGGGGAAGCCCACGCGTTGCGCGATGGTGTGAAGGTCGGAGAGATTCAGGCGGACGAGATTTTCGGTGCGCTGGCGGTGTTCACCCGTCAAAAGCGCATGGCGTCTGTGGTGGCTGTGAGTGACTGCACGGTACTGGCCGTGCGCAAGGAGGAGTTCGCCGACCTGGTTGAGCTGCAACCCCAGATCTGCCTGGGCCTGGTGGAAGAGCTGGCGGCCAAGATCAATCAGCTCAACGGCCAACTGCTGGCCTCCCAAGCGAAAGGCTGATCGACCACTCGTCAAAAAGCCGGGAGCAACACTTGACAACGATAATGGTAATAATTATCATTTGAATCGTTGAGTGATTGCATCTCCCACTCAACGAGGTGAAGGTGGTACGAGACGCTGCCCAGCGCAGCCTCTGTCGCGCACGCCGGATCTTCTCCTTTGAGGTCAGGCAAGTCCCTCTCCGGACTTTAAGACCTTTGGCTAATCACGGTTGCTTGGGCCACCCACTGGGTGGCCATTTTCTTCCTCCCTCCCCCTTTTCTCACCCATCGCATTTTTACACACCCGCGATATTGAATTTCTTGCGCCGGCACCTATATAACCGGGAGAATAGCGGAGCACTGCCGGACGGGCCGGCAGCGCCCCGCACTGTGTGCGACTGACTGTAGGAGATCACCGCCTTGATGCGCATTGGCTTGTTTCTGTTAACCAACCTGGCCGTTCTGATGGTGGCCAGCGTTACCCTGTCTCTTTTGGGCGTGGACCACTACCTGCAACAAAACGGCAACCTCGATCTGCAGAGCCTTTTGATTTTTTGTGCGATTTTCGGTTTTGCCGGCTCGTTCATTTCCCTATTCCTGTCCAAGTTTATTGCCAAGAAAACCACCGGAACCCAGATCATTGAAACGCCGCGCACGGCCGATGAACAGTGGCTGGTCAGTACCGTGCAACAACTGGCGCGGGAAGCGGGTATCAAGACGCCGGAAATCGGTATTTTCCCCGCACCCCAGGCCAATGCGTTCGCCACCGGCTGGAACCGCAACGCATCGCTGGTCGCGGTCAGTCAGGGCCTCTTGCAGCGCTTTGATCGCGACGAGGTGCGCGCCGTCCTGGCCCACGAAATCGGTCACGTCGCCAATGGCGACATGATCACCCTGACCCTGATTCAGGGCGTAGTGAACACTTTTGTGATGTTCTTCGCCCGGATTATTGGCCACACTGTCGACCGGGTGATTTTCAAGAATGAGCGCGGCCACGGCATCGGTTTTTATGTCGTGACCTTCATTACCGAAATCATTCTCGCCGTGCTCGCCTCGATGATTGTGATGGCCTTCTCTCGCTACCGGGAGTACCGAGCGGATGCCGCCGGCGCCAAGCTGGCCGGCCGCGGCGCCATGATCCGGGCGCTCCAGCGACTGCAAGCCGAAGTGCAGGCCGGTGTGGAGAACCCCATGCCCGACAGCATGAAAGCCTTTGGCATCAGCGGTGGTTTCAAACAGAACCTGGGTAAACTGTTCGCCAGCCACCCGCCACTGGAAGAACGCATCGCGGCGCTGCAGAACGCCCGCTGATAGAGAAAGGAGTTTCACCATGGGAACTCGAACCCTGCTCGTCGTCGCCCTGTTGTTGCTGCCCTGGAGCTCACTACAGGCCCAGGCTTTCGCCACCGACGACGAGCGAAACACGATCGAGGTGTTCGAGTATGCCAGTCCCAGTGTTGTTTATGTGACCAACCAGCAGGTCGTGCGGGACCCGCGCTCCTTCGACCTGCTGACTGTACCCCGTGGCGCCGGCACCGGGTTTGTCTGGGATGAGCGCGGCTATATCGTGACCAACTTTCACGTTATCGAGAACGCCCGCAAAGTCGTCATTACCCTGCAGGACCAGAGCATCTGGCCCGCCGAGGTCGTAGGCCTGGCCCCCGAAAAAGACCTCGCCGTCCTGAAAATCAATGCCCCGGACAAAAAGCTCCAACCCCTGCGTCGGGGCGACTCCAGCGAGCTCATGGTGGGGCGCAAGGTGCTCGCCATCGGCAACCCCTTTGGCCTGGACGCCACCCTGACCACCGGCGTGGTCAGCGCTCTGGGGCGGGAAATCGAAGCCCCCAACCAACGCAAAATCCGCAACGTGATCCAGACCGATGCCGCCATCAACCCCGGCAACTCCGGCGGTCCCCTGTTGAACTCCGAGGCCGAACTGATCGGCGTCAACACCATGATTTACAGCCCGAGCGGCGCCAGCGCCGGCATCGGCTTCGCCATCCCGGTGAACACCTTGAAAGACATAGTGCCGCAACTGATTGAGCACGGGCGGATCGTGCGACCGGTGATCGGCATCGATATCGCGCCCGACCAGTGGGCCCGGCAATCCGGCGTCAAAGGGGTGGCGGTGCTGCGGGTCGCACCGGGCTCTCCGGCCGACCGGGCTGGCTTACGCGGCGCACAACGCAGCCGCTGGGGCTCCATTATCCTGGGCGACATAATCACCGCCATCGACCAACACCCCACCCGCAACTACGACGAACTGATGACCGCACTGGAAAAATACGTGCCTGGCGACCGGGTGGAGCTGGTGTTTGCGCGCGACGGGAACACCGAGCGGCGCTCCCTGACCCTCGCCGCGCCGGACGGGCTCTAGAGCACTTCCGCCCCTAATATCGGACCGGCACCGGGCGGGCCAGCTCAATGTGGGCGTCATCCGGCCGGATGTCCGCCCGGTAGGCCAGTATCTCGACTCCCGCGATGGCCGCCTCCCGCAGCGCCTTACCGTACGCAGGGTCGATGGCATCCGCCGGCTCTACCCACTCCACGCCCGTGTGCTGAACACAAAACAGCAGCACGGCCCTGTCGCCCTGCTGGGCAATACTGGCAAGCTCCCGCAGGTGCTTGCGCCCGCGCTCGCTGACCGCGTCGGGAAACAGCCCCTGCCCCGGCTGCTCCATAAGCGTCACACTCTTGACCTCCACATAGCACGGAGCCTTGCCATCCTCCGTGAGCAGAAAGTCGATGCGCGAGCGCTCCTGCCCGTAGGGGACCTCGCGGCGGACCGTCGAGTAGCCGGCAAGCGCCTGAATCCGACCCGCCGTCAGCGCGGTCTCCACCAGGTGATTGGCCCGACCGGTATTGACCCCGGCCAGGTGCCCACCGGGCACCGTGGCCACTTCCCAGGTATGGCGATATTTGCGTTTGGGATTACCGGAATCCGAAAACCAGCAGGGCGAGTCCGGCACCACACAGTTCCGCATGGAACCGGTATTGGGGCAATGGATAGTCATTTCCGTGCCATCGGCGAGGCGAATGTCAGCCAAAAACCGCTTGTAGCGCCGCAACAGCGTCCCGGATTGCCAAACCTCGCTCAAATTCACCTCCTGATAACACGCATTCATTGAAAAGTCCGCTATTGTTACAGTTAGGATCCACGGGCTCAAACCAGGCTGTCATCAAGCGCCGAAACAGGCAAAAAAATACTGGCGGAGCCCCGGGATATCTGGTAGCTTGCCAACCCTTCAAATTTCACCGCCCTAAAGCCGGTGAACAGGAGCAGAATGACGGTCAGGGCCAAGGCGCCCAAAGGGTGCACCCCCGGCCAGTCATGACTGTCGGCCAGTTAAATGGGAAGTCATACGAGGCGCGCAACCATGCCGAAAAGTTCATCTACCGCGGAAAACTATTCAATGAGTAACTTCACCCCTTACAAGGAGAAGAAGGGCGAGGAGTACATGAACGAAAATCAGCAAGAACATTTTCGTCAGTTGCTGCTGGCCTGGCGGCGCGAGTTGATGGAAGAAGTCGACCGCACCATGAGCCACCTGAAAGACGAAGCGGCCAACTTCCCGGACCCGGCCGATCGCGCCAGCCAGGAAGAAGAGTTCAGCCTGGAGCTGCGTACCCGGGACCGCGAGCGTAAGCTGATCAAGAAGATCGATAGCACGCTGGAGCTGATCGAGAACGACGATTACGGTTTCTGCCACGCCTGTGGTGTGGAAATCGGTATCCGTCGCCTGGAAGCCCGTCCGACCGCCACCCTGTGTGTCGACTGCAAAACCCTTGATGAAATCAAGGAAAAGCAAGTCGGAGGCTAATCGCCGGTCGAGGCTCGCGTGCACGTGAGCCCGGCGGCAAACCGCCGTATGCCGAACCCAACCTCTGCTAATACTTCAATGCCCCGGGGCGCTGCCGAAGCCTACATCGGGCGGTTCGCGCCCTCCCCCACCGGCCCTCTGCACTTCGGTTCTCTGGTCAGCGCCTTGGCAAGCTATGCCCACGCCCGGAAAGCCGGCGGCCGTTGGCGGGTGCGAATGGAAAACCTGGACCCCCCCCGAGAGGAACCCGGCGCCGACGACGCCATTCTGCGTTCACTCGATGCCCACGGACTGCACTGGGACGGCGAAGTGCTCTACCAGAGCGACCGACTCGACGCCTATGCCCAAATGCTGGATGAGTTGCAGACTCAGGGCCTGGCCTACCGCTGCCGCTGCACCCGCAAGGACATTCACGCACTGGGCGGGGTGTATGACGGCCGCTGCCGGCATCGGGTTATCGAACCGTCCGAGCCCCACGCCTGGCGACTGAAACTGTACGATGTACCCGAGGCGTGCCCAGAACCCGCCGACCCCTACACTTGGCACGATCTGTTTCAGGGGCCTCAGACGTTGAGCCTGCGCCGCGATGTGGGCGATCCGATCATCAAGCGCAAGGACGGACTGTTCGCCTATCAGTTGGCGGTGGTGGTGGATGATATTCACCAGGGCATCACCCACATTATTCGCGGCGCCGACTTGCTACCTGTCAGCGCCGGTCAGGTGGCCAGCTTCGCCCTGCTGGGCGGAAAGACGCCGGCCTTCGGGCACGTACCGGTCGCCCTGAATGAACGGGACCAGAAACTGAGCAAGCAGCACCACGCACCGGCGCTCAATCCCGACCGGGCCGGTGCGAACCTGTGGCACGCGTTGCACTTTTTAAGGCAGAATCCACCGGGGGAGCTGTTGGGTGCCACTCCCGAAGCCCTACTCGACTGGACCCGCGAACATTGGCGCAACGATCTCGTCCGGGGTATGCAGGCCCGGGCACCGGAGGAAGTTTTGAACCCCGACAACGCACGCAGCTCCCACGTCGCTCAGAGGACGCCCCATGAATAATCAGCGCCTGGTGATCCTGCTGCTACTGATCGCCTACATCTTTTCACCCACCCTGTTTACCTGGATCATCAATCCCGAAGGTGCCTGGTTCCGCCCGTATATTATCTGGGCACTGGTCATCATCATTGCCTACGCCGTTCAAAGCCGTAAAAAGAGGCCCCATGATCTTTGAGTTAAGCCATGTGGCGCTGATCGGCGTCAGCTATCTGCTGGTTTTATTCGGTATCGCCTGGATCACCGAAAAGGGCTGGATTCCCGACGCGGTCACCCAGCATCCCCTGACCTACATTCTGTCTCTGGGCATTTTTGCTAGTGCCTGGGCGTTTTACGGCGTCATCGACCTGGCTTTCCAGTTCGGTTACGGCGCCCTGGCCTATTACCTGGGCACCGGCGCCCTGTTTCTGTTCGCCCCGGTCGCCCTGGCACCGCTGGCGGAGTTGGCCCGGCGTCACCAGGTGCACTCCCTCGCGGACCTGCTGGTATTCCGCTATCACAGCCACGGTGTCGGCGCACTGACCACCCTGTGCATGCTGCTGGGTATTCTGCCGCTGATGGCGCTGAACATTCAGGCCATTGCCGACACCATGTACATTCTGACCGTAAGCAGTAACCCCAGCCTGCCGGCCATGGGCACCGGCTTTACCTTCAAGGACCTGATGGCCATGGCGTACTGCGCCCTGCTAGCGGTGTTCACCATCCTGTTTGGCTCCAGCCGCGACCAGCACCGCGGCCTGTTCACCGCCATGGCGTTCGAGTCCCTGATCAAAGTGTTCGCGCTGTGCTCAATCGGTCTGCTCGCTATCTACGGTGTGTTCGACGGTTTCAGTGGCCTGGACCAGTGGCTCTCCCAGAACCCGGAAAACCTCGCCCTGTTGCACACCCCCATTCAGGACGGCGCAGCCCACACCCTGCTGCTGGTGTTTGTGGCTACCGCCATCACCATGCCGCACATCTTTCATATGGGCGTGACCGAGAACCTGCTCACCCGCAACGTGCACACCATTACCTGGGCGTTCCCGCTGTTCCTGCTGCTGATGGCGCTGCCGATCTTCCCGATTCTGTGGGCGGGCTTCGAGCTGTCGGTTCCGCTACCCGCCCAGTACTTCACCCTCGGGGTACCGATTCTCGCGGAGTCCACGGGTCTGACCGTGCTGGCCTTTATCGGTGGTCTGTCCGCCGCCACCGGGGCCATGGTGGTGATGATGCTCGCCCTGGCCACCATGGTCATGAACCACTGGATTCTGCCGGCGCTGAGTCTGCGCAACCGGGATGATCTCTACCGGCAGTTGCTGTGGTTGCGCCGGGTGCTGATCGCCACCCTGTTTTTTGGGGGCTATTTCTTTTACTGGTTGCTGGACAACCGCCACAGCCTGACCAACCTGGCGCTGCTCACCTTTATTGAAACCCTGCAGTTTCTGCCCGGTATGTTTGCCATCGTATTCTGGCCTCAAGGGAACCGGCGCGGCCTGCTGAGCGGTTTGACGGTGGGCACGCTGATCTGGGCGGTAGGCCTGCTGTTGCCGGTACTGACCGGCCTGACCTCGCTTCCCCTGCCGGGAACCGGCCTGGTTCTGCCCCTCGGAATGGAGCAGTGGAGTGCCATTGCCCTGTTGTCGGTCGGCGCCAACACCGCCATATTTGTCGGGCTGTCGCTCATTACCCGGCAGACCGAAGAAGAGCAGTACAGTGCCGAGCTGTGCGCCGCCGACGAACTCAGCCAGCCAGTGCGGCAGGCCCTGGATGTGCACAGTGCGGCGGAGTTCAAATCCCGGCTGGCCAAATCCCTGGGCAAGGTCACCGCCAGCCGGGAGGTGGATGTTGCCCTGAGCGAGCTGGGGCTGCGCATCACCGAACGGCGCCCCTACGCCCTGCGCCGCCTGCGGGACCAGATTGAGGCCAACCTGTCCGGCCTGATGGGGATTCATGTCGCGGGCGAAATCATGGACCGACACCTGCCCTACACCCTGGCGGAGCGGCGCGACACTCTGGACATCAACCTGATCGAGAACCGCCTGGCTCAATACCGGGACCACCTGACTGGCATGGCGGCCGAGCTGAACAATCTGCGGCTCTACCACCGGAAAACCCTGGAAGAGCTGCCCATGGCGGTGTGCTCTCTGGGCCGGGACGGTGAAATCCTGATGTGGAACCGAGCCATGGAGCTGCTGACCCAGACCCCGAGCGATGATGTCACCGGCTCGCGCCTCGACGATCTGTCCGAGCCTTGGCGGGCTCTGCTGACCGATTTCAGCGAAAGCACCGAGCCTCACTATTACCGCCAGGAAATCGACTTGAACGGCCGCCCGCACTGGATCAGCCTGCACAAAGCCAATATTGAGGGCAGTATCCACAGCGGCGAGTACGACCAGGTGATCCTGCTCGAAGATGTGACCGAAACCCAGTTGCTGGAGCAGGAGCTGATTCACAGTGAACGCCTGGCCTCGGTAGGCCGACTGGCCGCCGGCGTGGCCCACGAGATCGGTAACCCCATTACCGGTATTTCCAGCCTGGCCCAGAACCTGCGCTACGAGTCAGATGCCCCGGAAGTGCTGGAAACCGCCGAGCACATCCTGAGCCAGACCGACCGCGTGACCCGCATCGTCCAGTCCCTGGTAAGCTTCTCGCACAGCGGTCAGAACAAGAAGAGCGAATTCGAGGCCGTTGACCTGCGCGCCTGCGCCAACGAGGCCATTCAGTTGCTGTCGTTGCAGAAAGACAAAAATCAGGTGGAGTACATCAACCAAATCGCCAAAAACGCCATTATTGCGGGCGACAGCCAGCACCTGATCCAGGTTTTCATCAACCTGCTCTCCAATGCTCGGGATGCCAGTCCGGCCGGCAGCCGTGTTATGCTGGACAGCAGCGAAGATGAATACAGCATCATATTCTCCGTGACCGACCAGGGCAGCGGCATCCCGGCGGACAAGATGGACCAGATTCTCGAACCCTTCTTTACCACCAAGGACCCGGGGGATGGCACGGGACTCGGGTTGGCCATGGTGTACAGTATTGTGGAGGATCACGGCGGCAAGCTCGACATCAAGAGCCCGGTGGATACCGTGCACCAACGTGGCGCACAATTCACCATCAAATTGCCGCGCCATATTGATTCCATGCGGCCGGAGTGATATTTTCCGGCATCAAACAGGCCTGCAGGGGCCCGGCGAACGGCAGCGCCCGGCCCCTTTCGCAACCTGCCAGACCATAGGCGATGTGAGCACTATGAGCAAAATCCTGATCGTTGAAGACGAACCCATCATCCGCACCGCGTTGCGCCGCCTGCTGGAGCGCAACAAGTACGAGGTGAGCGAAGCGCCCTCGGTCAAAGAGGCCACCGGCAAGTTCACCCTCGCGGATTTTGACCTGATCATCAGCGACCTCAGACTGCCCGGCGCGCCCGGGACCGACCTGATCAAGCTCGCCGACAGCGTGCCCGTGCTGATCATGACCAGTTATGCCAGCCTGCGCTCGGCCGTGGACTCCATGCGCATGGGCGCGGTGGACTACATCGCCAAGCCGTTCGACCACGAAGAGATGGTCACCGCCGTCAAGCGGGTCATTGGCAAGGCCAACGCCGCCAATCTGCAAAAGCACAGCTCCACCACCGCCAGCCACGCCATTGCCGGCATGATCGGCGCCAGTGACGTGATGCACGACCTGTACAACCGGATTCACAAGGTAGCCCCCACCAAGGCCACCGTGCTGGTGCACGGCGAAACCGGTACCGGTAAGGAGCTGGTGGCCCGGGCTCTCCATGAGGAGAGCCCTCGACGGGAAAAGACCATGATTTCCGTCAACTGCGCGGCCATCCCGGAAACCCTGATTGAATCCGAGCTGTTCGGCCATGAAAAAGGGGCTTTCACCGGTGCCGCCAGCACTCGTGAGGGCCTGGTAGCGGCAGCCGACGGCAGCACCCTGTTCCTCGATGAGATTGGCGAGCTGCCCCTGGAGGCCCAGGCGCGCCTACTGCGGGTACTGCAGGAAGGCGAGGTCCGCCCGATCGGCTCAGTCGAGTCCCATAAGGTGGATGTCCGCCTGGTGGCCGCCACCCACAGAGACCTGCGTAAGCTGGCTCAGGAGGGTAAGTTCCGGGAGGATCTTTACTTCCGCATCAACGTAGTGCAACTGGAACTGCCCCCGCTGCGGGACCGGGGCAAAGACATCATCACTCTGGCAGAGGCCCTGCTGGCCCGTTACTGCCAGGAAATGGAAAAGCCCAACCTGAAGCTGTCCCCCGAGGCGGTGCAGGCCATTACCACCTACACCTGGCCGGGGAATGTACGCGAGCTGGAAAACGCCATGCAGCGCGCCGTCATCCTGTGCGAAGACACCCATGAAATAAGCCACGAGCTGTTGGATATTGATCTGGATCTGGTGCGTTTTGAAGAGGATGAGGAGGATGATACCCGTTCCTCACCCGAGCGCATCCAACCGCGCGGCAAAGCGCCCCAGGACCCGAACGAAGACCTCTCTCTGGAGGACTACTTTCAGCGCTTCGTGCTGGAGCATCAGGACACCATGAGCGAAACTGAGCTGGCCCGTAAATTGGGCGTCAGCCGCAAGTGCCTCTGGGAGCGTCGGCAGCGCTTTGGCATTCCCCGCAACAAAGCCGCCGGCGTCAAGTAAGTCCCCCTCTACTCCTTTCTCAACCCTTCGGCGCGCCCCGTCAGCGCCGGAGGGCTCTGCCTGTCTAATGGCCGTAACACCCATAAAGATCTCTAATGCGCCACAAAAACGATTTTGGCGCCATAAGCGTTACGCAGGGTTACCCCCTGCCAAGGCTGTTACCTGCACCAGAGTTGTTACCCCCCACAGCCGACGTAACAGTCTGGCTCAGGAACTGTAACCGTTCGAAATGGATCAGGATGGCGAGAGATCATACAAATAAACTAACTTATTGATTTTATTGAACTTTACATTTTTGGCATGGGACGTGCTCTATATCCGGGCACATAACAACAACAAACAATAAAAAGCACGCCAACAATAACAACAACAAACAATAAGAAATGAAACGACGATAATTACAATAATAGACAATAAGAAAAGAAGAAGTTCAAAAATAACAACAACAAACAATAAAAAACAGAAGCAACATAATAACGACAAGAAACAATAAAAATAGAAACGTAAATAATAATAACGAAACAACAATAAAAAGAAGCGAAAGCCTTGTGCTTTACGCCCATAAAAAAATGATAACGATAACTACACAAGAAAAGCGGAAAGACTGACTAGACACTGGAGCGGGATTGCAAGCACGCACACTTGATACGAGGGCACGGACGCGCCGATTTGCAGGCCAAGGGAACCTTGGCGAATCGATCCCACGGGAAAGCTTCGGCTTTCCCGTTTTGCTTTCTGGCCCCCGTCAACACGGGCCCCTCCAGGCTCCCAACGTTTCCACCATCCCCCGCCCGTGCTAAACTGCCCGGCTTTCAGACTCGAGTCCGGCACGGCTGCCGGCGAAAGCACTCACTGACAGTAACCCAATGCCCATGCTTAGACGGCTTATCGACAAACTGCGCCCCCGCTCACGCCCCACCCCTCAACTCCGGGTTATCCCCCGCGATCAGCACAAGGTCTCCCGCCGGGACATCAGTCAGGCAGCCCTGCGTATAATGAAGCGGCTGGACGAAGCGGGTTATCAGGCCTTCCTGGTCGGCGGCGGCGTACGGGACCTGCTCCTGGGCGGTCACCCCAAGGACTTCGATGTGGCCACTGACGCCACTCCAGAGCAGATCAAGCGGCTGTTTCGCGGAGCGCGCATCATTGGCCGGCGCTTCCAGATTGTGCACGTGCGCATGGGACGGGAGATCATTGAGGTCACCACCTTCCGGGGCCACCACGAACAGTCTCGCAGTGAAGACGGCATGCTCCTGCGGGACAACGTCTACGGCTCTCTGGAAACCGACGCCGTGCGGCGGGATTTCACCGTCAACGCGCTTTACTACACCCTCAATGACTTCGCCATCCACGACTATACCGGTGGTCTGAAAGACCTGGAGAAGCGCACCCTGCGCATCATCGGCGACCCGGAAACCCGCTATAAGGAAGATCCAGTGCGGATGCTGCGCGCGGTTCGGTTTGCTGCCAAGTTGGGCTTCCAGATAGAGCCTGGCACCGCCAACCCGATCCTCGAGCTGGGCGAGTTGTTACGCAACATCCCCCCGGCGCGCCTGTTCGAAGAGGTTTTGAAGCTGTTTATGGCCGGCTCGGCGACCGCCACCTTTACGCTGATGCGCGATTACCGTCTGCTCGAGCACCTGTTCCCGGGCACCGAAGCGGCTCTGCAGGCCGGCGACGAACAAGGCCTGGCCCTGATCGAAGAGACCATGGCCAATACTGACAAGCGGGTTCGGGCCGAGAAGCCGGTGACTCCGGCCTTCATTTACGCGGCCCTGCTCTGGCCACCAATGCGCGCCCGGGCCGACGAGCTGGTCAAGAACATGCCGCCGCAAGCAGCCTATCAGCAGGCCGCCACCGAAGTCATCGGCCAACAGCTGGGGCACACGGCCTTGCCCAAGCGCTTCCTGATTCCCATGCGGGAAATGTGGGACATGCAGCACCGACTGGTACAGCGCCGCCACCCCCAGAAGCTGCTGGAGCAGTCCCGGTTCCGCGCTGCTTACGATTTCCTGATTCTGCGCGAAGCCTCCGGCGAGCGCTTGGATGGCGCGGGCAGCTGGTGGACCCGGTTCCAGGAGGTGGATGAACCGGAACAGCAGAAAATGATTGCCGAGGCCCGCCGTCAGGGGCCGGGCGGCAAGAGCGGTCGGCGACGCAACCGCAAACGGCGTGCGCCCCGCCAGGAAAGTCCGACCCCCAGCTCCCAGGACTGAGCGTGACCCCCTGTTATATCGGTCTCGGCAGCAACCTGGACGATCCGTTCGGGCAATTGAGCCGCGCCTTCGAGGCGTTGGCCAGGCTGCCGGAGAGCACGCTGGTGGCGCGCTCGCCACTGTATTCCAGCAAACCGGTGGGCCCGCCCCAACCGGATTACCTCAACGCCGTCGCCCGCCTAGATACCCACCTGAAACCACTGGCCCTGCTGGATGCCCTTCAGGGCATCGAACAGGCCCACCAGCGGGTGCGCAGGCAACACTGGGGGCCGAGAACCCTGGACCTGGACCTGTTGCTCTATGGAGACGAAACCCTGACCACACCGCGCCTGACCGTTCCCCACCCGGAAATGGCCCGGCGCGCCTTTGTTCTCTACCCTTTAGCGGATATCGCCCCGCACCTGACCCTTCCCACAGGCACCTCACTTGCGTCATTATTGAAGGCCTGCCCTTACGAGGGGCTGGAGCGGTTCAACCCTGACAGTCAACACCGGGAGTCGTAACGCGTGGCAGCGATGTTTGACGATCAACAACTGGATTTTTCCCAGGCCGACCTTCCCCGCTACATCGCCGTGGAAGGGCCGATTGGTGTCGGGAAAACCACTCTGGCCAAAAACCTGGCCCAACTGTTCAATTACGACGTGTTACTCGAGCAGCCGGAAGAGAACCCGTTTCTGGAGCGCTTTTACCGCTCCCCAAAGACCGCCGCCCTGCAGACCCAGCTGTTCTTTCTGTTCCAGCGTGCCAACCAACTGGAACAACTGCGCCAGAACGACATGTTCGAGCCGGTACGGGTCGCCGACTTTCTGATCGAGAAAGATCAGCTGTTCGCCCAGGTAACCCTGGATGATGACGAACTGGCCATTTATCAGCAGGTGTACGACCGGCTCACGCTGGATGCCCCCCGACCCGATCTGGTGATTTATCTGCAGGCCCCCTCGCGGGTCTTGAATGAGCGCATTCGCGAGCGCGGTATTGCCAGCGAACAGCACATAAGCCCGGAGTACATTGAGGCCCTCAACGAGGCCTACACCCAGTTTTTTCACTATTACGACAGCTCACCCCTGCTGATCGTCAACGCCCAGGATCTGGATCTGGCCCGAAACCGGGAACACTTCCAGCAACTGATTGAAACCCTGTTAACCATCAAGAGCGGGCGCCACTACTACAACCCGACGCCCGCTCTCTAAGCCCGTTGCGGAGAACCTTATGCCTTACGGAGCCAACGCCGATACCGCCCTGAACAAGCCGGTGACTGTCAAAACCCTACAGAAGCTCAAGGGCTCCGATGAGAAGTTCGTGGTGGTGGCCCTGTACGATGCGCCCATGGCCGCCATGGCCCAGAAATGCGGGGTCGACGCCGTGCTGGTGGGAGACTCCCTGGGCATGACGGTACTCGGCTACCAGAGCACCATTCCGGTCACTATGGAGCAGATGATCTACCACGTGGAGGCGGTGGCGCGCGGCAACCAGAAATCCCTGATCATTGCCGACCTGCCGTTCATGACCTACGCCACCCTGGACGATGCCCTGAAAAACGCCACCCGCCTGATGCAGGCCGGCGCCCAGATGATCAAGATCGAGGGTGGCCGGTGGCTGACCGAGACCGTGCGCCGCCTGTCCGAGTGCGGCATTCCGGTATGCGCCCACCTGGGCCTGACGCCGCAATCGGTCAACAAATTCGGGGGCTTCCGGGTGCAGGGGCGGGACGCCGCCCAGGCCGATGAAATCGCCGAAGATGCCTCACTGTTGGCCGAGGCGGGTGCCGATCTGGTGGTGCTGGAATGTGTGCCCTCGGCATTGGCCGCACGCATCACTCACAATACTCCGATACCGACCATCGGTATTGGCGCGGGTCGGGACACCGACGCACAGGTGCTGGTGATCAATGACATTCTGGGCCTGACCGAGCAGCCGCCGAAGTTTTCCAAAAACTTCCTGACCGAAGCCGGCGACATTCCCGGCGCGATGAAAAAGTACGTGGCCGACGTCAAGTCCGGCGTCTTCCCTGGCGACGACCATATATTTCTGTAAACTGTAATCTCGATACCAGAAAAAGCGGCACCCACCCCAAACCACAACATCAACCCGGGTGCCAGGGCTCCTCGGAGCCACCCATAAAAATAGACAGTGAGAGTGAGAGACGCTATGAACATACGCATCCCCACCTGGTGGGCGGTATTGGGCTGCGCCAGCCTTTTGTTGGCCTGCCAGAACCCGCCGGCCGAACCGGAACCTGCCGACACCATCGCCACCTCCGACGCCGCCTGGAAGGATTACCGGGCCCGCTCAGACCACTGGCGCGCCGTTGATCGGGACTTTATTCGCAGTGAAGTCGCGGCCGAAGGCCTCGACAATCCCAAGCGACCCGCCCGCACCCACCGCTTCGGGTTCGACCCCAATCAACCCACCGAGTGGTACGGCACCGACGAAGGCCGGCGAATCGCCGACATCGTGGTGTCCTTCCAGACGCCCTCCGGCGGCTGGTCCAAACGCACCGACATGAGCAAGCGCCCGCGCCAGCCCGGCGAGCACTTCGGGTATGAATTCAGCTACATTCCCACCTTCGACAACAGTGCCACCACCACCCAGATTGAGCTACTGGCCAAAGCACACACCGCCACCGGTGATCCGCGCTACCGGGAAGCCTACGTGCGCGGCGTCGAGCTGATTCTGGAAGCCCAGTACCCCAACGGCGGCTGGCCGCAGAACTTCCCTCTGCGCGGCGGTTACCACGACTACATCACCTACAACGACCAGGTGATGGAAAACAATATGACCGTGCTGCACCGGGTCAGTCTGGGCAAAGCGCCATTCGCGCAGGCCCCGAACGACCTGCGGACCGAAGCGGCCGCCGCCCTCGACCGGGCCCTGGACGCCGCACTGGCCACGCAGGTGGTGGTGAATGGCAAGCCCACCCTTTGGGGCGGTCAGCATGACCCCAGAACCCTGGAGCCCATGAAAGCCCGCGCCTACGAGATGGTCGCCCTGGCCACCGCCGAGAGTGTCTCCCTGCTGGACTTCATGATGGACCTGAACGATCCCTCCCCCGAGATACAGCACGCCATTCACTCCGCCATGGCGTGGTACGAAAACAACGTGATCACCGGCTACCGCTGGGATAGAGACACCCGGCAAATCGTACCCGATGCGGACGCGCCACCCATCTGGTCCCGCTTTGCCGAAATCGGCACCAACCGTGCCCTGTTTGGCGACCGGGACCACTCGGTGCACTACGACATCAAAGACATTTCCATGGAGCGCCGCGAAGGCTACGGCTGGTACACCACCGAACCGAGCGGCGTACTGGAAAAATACGATGACTGGAAGCGCCGTTTCCCTCGCTAATCAGCCGAACTCACAGCTGCCCAGGCACACCGGACCGCTGTGAGTCTTCACCCTGAAATAAATTAACGAAGACGCCAACCATGAATCTAATCTATCGCTTGACCCTGGTTATTGGTGCTTTAAGTCTCGTTCAGGCTTGCACCTCACATGCAACTCCCCAGAGCCCAACAACCGACAGCCACACCACCCATATCTATCTCGCCGCCGACTCCACGGCCGCCGATCACACCCTCAATGCAGACTACTGGGAAAATCGCCACCCGGTCACTGGCTGGGGCCAAAAACTTGAGCCGCTGGTCAACGGAGCAAACCTCGACGCACTGCGGCCCCTGATCAAAGGCAACCAGGTGACCGTGGTCAACCGTGCCCGGGGCGGGCGCAGCACTCGCACTTTTTTTGAAGAAGGGCGCTGGGCACGCATTTACAATGATTTGAAACCCGGCGACCTGGTACTGATTCAGTTCGGACACAACGACGCCGCGGTCAACAAAACCGAACGCTACGTCACCGTGGAAGGCTACCGGGAATACCTGCGCCTGTATGTGGACCAGACCCGTGCCAAGGGGGCCACCCCGGTCTTGATCACCCCCGTATCCCGCAACTACCCCTGGAAGGACGGACGCTTGGAAAACGATCACGGTGATTACGACGATGCGATGCGTGAGGTGGCCATGGAAGAGGGCGTGCCCTGGATCGATCTGCTCGAGCGAGCCAACGCCTTCTTTACTGACAAAGGCCAGACCTTCGTCAGCGAGACCTACTTTATGAACCTACCGGCCGGAAAGTTCTCCGCCTACCCCGACGGCCAGGATGACAATACCCACTTCCAGCCGGAAGGAGCCGAAGCAGTAGCGCGCCTGGTGTACGAGGGGCTGAAGGATATTGCCCGCACCCACTGAGACGACCAATACAGAACGCGGTCAAACCGCGTTCTGATAAATCGACAGAATCAGCTCAGTGGTCAGTCGGGCCGAGGTCGGCCCAGCCAGAGGTTCACGGCCATCCCGAACGGCCGTTTCAAAATCTTCGATGATTGCCTGATGCGCGGTAGTATCTGTCACCGCCGCACTGGTAGCGCCATCGTGCTGATAGTGATCCCCGGGTGCGCTCGGGTTATCCACCCCGTCCACCGCCCACTGGGTCACCACATCGTCGGTCAGAGTGAAGCTGCCACGCTCGGCATGTACTTCCATCCGCGCCGCAAAACCCGGCCGGGCCGCCGTAGAGGCCACCACAGAGCCAATCATCCCATCCTTGTGACGCATCAGCGCCGCACCGTGATCCTCCGCCTCGATATCGTGCGCAAAGGTCCCCAGCATACTGACCACCTGCCCGGGCAAACCGAACAGCCAGGTGTAAATATCCAGGTTATGGCAGGCCTGCTGCATAAAGGGACCGCCACCATCCAGCGCCAGGCCACCTCGATAATCGCCGCTGTCGTAATAGGCCTGATCCCGATAAAACTTGGCCGCCAGATCCACCGCGTAAATCCGTCCGAAGGCGCCCTGATTCATCAACGCTTTGATCGCCTGATTGTCCGGCCGGGTGCGCCGCTGATAACAGACCGCGAGCACCACGCCCGCCCTGTCACAGGCGTCAGTCATCCGATCCATCGCCTCGATACTGATATCCAGCGGCTTTTCGGTCAGCACATGCTTGCCCCGCAATGCGGCGTCGATCGCGCCCTGATGATGCAACCCGTTGGGCGTGGCCAGAATCACCGCATCGAAACCGGTATCCACCGCGTCAATCGAGGGCCACACCGGCAGCGCCGGCGCTGCCGACAATGACCGCCCGGAGCGGGACACCGCCCCCACCAGCTCACTGCCCGGCCGCTCGGCCAGCGCATTGACATAAGTATTGCTGATATTCCCGGTTCCCACGACCACATAGCGCATCAGTTCACCTCCTCTTCTGAGCTCCAGACCTTCATGGTCTGATTCGAGAGCAGGTGACACTCACCTCTCACCGCAACGTAGGTGCGCATAAAGTGATACTTGTTACCCCGCACCTCACCGCCCTCTTCGTGAGGCGCCTTCTCCACCGTGGTAAAGCCAGTGAGCACCGCCGTGTTATCCAGCCGCCGATACGCCACCTGCTCCGAACGACGGGCCAAGGGTGCCTCATGGCCCTCCCCCAATCGTCCGGCCAGCGTCGCTTTGTCCTCCGCCGCCACGGCATGGTTGTGTACCCAGACAAAATCATCGGCCAGAAGAACGCGCATAAACTCAGGATTGCCCACCCGTAGCGCGTCTTCATACTGGCCATCCAGACGCTTCAGGGCATCCGCCTCCAGGCAATCAGCCGAAAACGCAGGGGTAGAACACAGGACAAGCGCCACAGCGCCAAGGCAGGTTTTCATAGGGGAAACTCCAGTGGTTGATTTGTTATGCCACCGAGTTTAGCAAACTGACACACGAGTACACGGTTGTTTCATTGGTTTGAAAAGCGACCTGGCAGGACGACAGAGAAACGGCACAATTACGGCAACGGGGAGGGGTATAAACGAAAAAACCCCTGAAATTCACAAGGAAAATCAGGGGCTTACGGGATTCTATAGTGGTCGGAGCGAGAGGATTCGAACCTCCGACCCCCTCGTCCCGAACGAGGTGCGCTACCAGACTGCGCTACGCTCCGACTGGGTTGGCCTGTGCCAACGAGGGCGGAATTATAACAGCTGTTTTTCTGCTGTAAATGGGGAATTGGCATTTCTTGCGTCACAGTTTGACGGATTGGCGGATGGATGGAGCCCCATGGCGGGCCGCAACTGGTATCATGCGCCCAGTATTATCTGACTCGAATGAGGGATTGACGCGTGAACGCCGCTTTTCGACTCGCTGCTATAACCACCCTGGCTCTGATAATGACCGCCTGTGTGGGCCCGCTGGACCGACCCGATGAGCCGGAAGGCCCCCAAGTGGATCCCCAGGCAGCCGCCGTGGTCAGCCTGATCGATCAGGCTCGCCTGGCCTATGAGCAGGGCGACTACATGGGTGCCATCGCCGCCGCTGAGCGCGGCCTGCGGATTGATCGGCGCGAGCCCGAGCTGTATCTGGTGTTGGCCCAGAGCTACTTTGACCTGGCGCAGATGGAGCAGGCCCGTCAGTTTGCGGAACAGGGGCTACGCCATAGCCCGCCGGACTCTCGCCTGTATCAGGCCCTGGAAGCGGTACGCGGACGCGCCGCCCAGAGCACCGGCACCCTGCGCTTTTAGCCTTCTCCCTGAACGCCACTGCATGAGATTCGGCTAATATATAGCCAAATCTCATGTACAAGCCCAAACCTATTTCCAATTGGTTTAATTAAGCGGCCGTAAAAACTGGCGATTTTCTGATCAGCGCCGATACTGTAAGTAACTGGTGTTGGCAATCCTCTGGTTTTATCAACCACCAGTTGGGTCCGGTGGACCTTGTCAGGAAACTTTCCTTATTGTGTACTCCTATCTTGCCGGTGCTTGAAGCACCGGCTTTTTTTGGTGCGGCGCTCACTGCCAGAGGCGCTGCCACCAACTGGGGCGGGACGAGCGGTCGATGCGACACCCAGCGGATTCCTCCAGAACCTGACCTTCGCGCAACGGTAACCAGACCGCGCCCTCGCAGCGCTCGGCGCTGAGCTTGCCGGTGGCGCTGTCGATCCAGTCAAAACTCACATCACCCGGCGGCGTGAGAGGCAGCCCCTGAGTGGGCAGGTCCGCCATCATGTCCGCCCAGGCATGCAGGGCGCCGGAGGAGCCGGTGAGCGGGGTTTCTTCATTGTTGTCCCGCCCGAGCCAGACCACCGCCAGGTGCTGGCCGCTGAAGCCGGCAAACCAGCTGTCCCGGTAGTCGTTACTGGTGCCGGTTTTACCGGCCATGGCCAGTCCGTCCGGCAGCCGTTGGTAGACCGATCGCCCGGTGCCTTCGCGCAGGGCAAGCTGCAGCAGGTACTGCATCTGAAAGCTGGCCTCGGGGCTGAACCGCTGCTCCATCTTCAACGGATAGCGACGCAACGGGTCACCCTCGGCGGTCAGCACTTCGCGAATCGCCCGCAGCGGGGTATAGACGCCTTCGGCGGCAAGAGTGTGGTAAATACCGGAGACCTCGTAGGGTGTCATTTCCACCGCGCCAAGAAGGATGGCCGGCACCCCAGGGATAGTCCCCTCAAAGCCGGCGGCACGCAGGGTGTCATACACCGAGCCGAGCCCCAGGTTCATACCCAATCGGGCGGTGGCCTGGTTGTAGGAGTGCACAAGCCCCTGATAGAGAGGCACTTCCCCGTGATCTTCCAGGCTGGCGTTGCGAGGCTCCCACAGGGTGCCATCGCCCGCTTCCACGGTGACCGGGTCATCGCTGATCAGGGTGCCGGGGTGATACTCATCCGGACGCTCCAGAGCCGTGAGATACACGAAAGGTTTGACCAGCGAGCCGATCGGACGGCGCGCATCCAGTGCGCGATTGAAGCCATTGAACCGACCGTTGCGATCGCCCACCAGAGCGAGCACCTCACCGGCGCCCACTGAGGTGACCATGGCGGCGCCCTGCAGGCCTTCAGTGCCGTGTGCCTGCTCCAGGCGGTGTAACCGCTCACTGATCACCCGCTCCAGGCGCCGTTGAATCATCGGCGAGAGGCTGGTGAAGATTCGAAGCCCTTCGCTGCGCAGGTCTTCCTCCCGGTAGTCCCGACGCAGTTGCCGATTTACCAGTTCGATAAAAGCCGGGTAACTCTGCAGGCTGTAATCCACGTCCGGCACGATGCCCAGAGGCGCTTCAGTGGCCGCGTCCAGTTCGACCTGGTCAATCAGCCCTTCCCGATGCATGACCCGCAAGACCAGGTCCCGGCGCTCCTTGGCCCGCTCCGGGTGACGCCAGGGGTTATAGTAGGACGCCCCTTTGACAATGGCGATCAGCAGCGCGATCTGCTCGGTTTTCAGTTCGTTCAGGGGCTGGCGAAAATAATGCTGCGCGCCCAGGGCAAAGCCGTGTACCCCCCGGGAGCCACTCTGGCCCAGATAGACTTCGTTGATGTAGGTTTCAAGAATTTCCGACTTGCTGTAATGCACTTCCAGCAGCACGGACATGATGGCTTCCTGGAATTTGCGTTGCAGGCTGCGCTCATGGGTGAGATAAAAGTTTTTTACCAGTTGCTGGGTCAGCGTACTGCCGCCCTGCACCACTCGCCCCGCCTGCAGGTTGGCCCAGGCCGCGCGCAGAATGGCGGAGGGTGATACCCCAAAGTGGTCCAGGAAATCGCGATCCTCCACCGCCAGCAGGGTTTCGCCGAGCAACGGCGGCAAATCTTCCAGGCGCACCAGTAGCCGGTCCTCGCCGTGGGCGGGGAAAATGCCACCAATTTCTTCGGGCTCCAGCCGCATCAGTGGCAACGGGTCCCCCTGCCCGCCCTGCAGACGGGTGACCCGACCGGCGTTCAGCGTCATCCGAAAACGCCGGGCCGGCTCGTCGCCGTCCCAGAACTCAAAACCGCGACTGTAAACGTCATAGTGCCGGGTATTGCCGTCAAACCGACGCGCGTACTGCCCGGGGCCGCTGACGCGCTCCACCGGACGGTAACCCAGTGCCAGCATTTCCTGCTCAAACAGGTCGGGGGGCAGCGACACCCCTTCGTACAACTCCAGCGGACGGGCGTAGACCCGCGCAGGCACCGACCACTTTTTGCCCTCAAATTTCTCGCGCACCACGCCATTCAGATAGATCACCCAGAGCACAAACAGCAGGGCAATCACGCCCGCCGCATACAGCAGCCATAGGCGCAACAGCGCCCAGCCGTGGCGCCCCTGAGTGGGTCGTCCCTTGCGGCGGGTTCGGGTTTTATGGCGACGTCGGGTCATAATCGGAGGTCAACTCGTTACTGGTGAAGCCCCGCGCGTTCGGGGCGCTTTCGTACGGGGCGCTTATTTTGCATAATGGTCGGCCAAAACCCAACCGGAAGCGCCACAAAGCGCTCGATTTCGGACTGACAGCGAGGCATTCATGAACGATCACTATCACATCTACGGCATTGGCGCGGCTCTGGTGGACACCGAAATCGAAGTCAGTGACGCCGACCTGAAAGCCATGGCCGTCGCCAAAGGTGTGATGACGCTGGTCGATGAGCCCCGCCAGTCTGAGCTGATTGACTACCTGAGCGACCACTTGGTTCATTCCAATCGTGCCAGCGGCGGCTCTGGAGCCAATACCGTGATTGCCGCCAGTTACTTCGGTTGCCGCAGTTTTTACTCCTGCCGGGTCGCCAATGATGAGAACGGCGAATTCTACCTGAACGACATCAAGGCCGCCGGCGTGGACTATCCCGAGCACCTGGGCAGCGATGAGGGCATCACCGGTAAATGCCTGGTGATGATCACCCCGGATGCCGAGCGCAGCATGAACACCTTCCTCGGCATCAGCGCCGGACTGTCGGTGAACGAACTGCACACTCCCGCCATTGATGCAGCGGACTATGTCTATATCGAAGGTTACCTGGTCAGCTCCGACACCGGCCGGGCCGCCGCCATTGAACTGCGCGAGCGGGCGGAGAAGCGTAACACACTGACCGCGCTGAGCCTGTCGGACCCGGCCATGGTGCAGTTCTTCCGCGACGGCCTGCTGGAGATGATCGGCAAGGGCGTGGACCTGCTGTTCTGCAACCGCGAGGAGGCCATGGGCTTTACCGGCACCAACACGCTGGAAGAAGCCGCTCAGTCACTGCAGGATTACTGCCGCTCCTTTGCCATCACCTGCGGCGCGGACGGCGCGCTGGTCTTTGATGGCCGCCACTCTTATCACATTGATGCCCAGCCGGTGAAAGCGGTGGACAGCAACGGTGCCGGCGATATGTTTGCCGGTGCGTTTCTGTACGCGCTCAGTCAAGGCCATGAGTACGACGTGGCCGGTCGGTTTGCCAGCCTGGCCGCCAGCAAGGTGGTGACCCAGTACGGTCCGCGGTTGCGGCCGGAGCAGCATCAGGAGTTGAAGCAGGCGTTTTTTGGGTAGCAGACCGGGCAGTCGGGGTCGCGGGGGAGTTTGAGTTCGCGCCATTGGCTGGTGGTGGCATCAAACAACAGCAGCCGGCCGGCCAGGCTGGTGCCGACCCCGGCGAGCAATTTTACCGCCTCCAGTGCCTGCATGCTGCCAATCACGCCTACCAGGGGTGCCAGTACCCCGCTGCTGGCGCAGTTGAGTTGCTCGTCTTCACTCACGTCGTACAGGCAGCGGTAACACGGGCTGTCATCGCGGCGCGAGTCGAACACCGTGACCTGCCCTTCCAGGCGAATCGCGGCGCCGGACACCAGCGGTGTACGGGTAGCGACACAGGCTTCGTTGATGGCGTAGCGCACGCTGAAGTTATCCGTGGCATCAATGACCAAATCCACCTCGCGCACGCGGGCGGTGAGCGCTTCGCCACTGAGTTTTTCTTCAATGGGAACCAGTCGTACGTCCGGATTCAACGCCTGCAGGGCGGCGGCGGCCGAACGTACCTTGGACACGCCGACTCGTTCGGTGGTGTGCACGATCTGCCGCTGAAGGTTGGACAGGTCGACCTCATCGTGGTCCGCCAGCCATAACTCCCCGACTCCTGAGGCGGCCAGATACATCGCCACGGGTGCGCCCAGGCCACCGAGGCCCACGATCAACACCCGGGCGTTCAGCAATCGTTCCTGCCCTTCGACGTCCACTTCCGGTAACAGGATGTGCCGACTGTAGCGCAGCAGTTGGTTATCGTTCATCATCGGCCACCTCACTTGCGGGCCACTGCCCCAGTGTGACTCGGTCGCGTTCGTTCAGGTCCTGCTCGGTGCGCACGGCGCAAAAGCCCCGTACCGTAAACAGCTCTCGCACCGCCGATCCCTGTTCCCAGCCATGTTCTATCAACAACCAGCCGCCGGGCAACAAATGCCGGGGCGAGAGATTCACGATGTGCTCAATGTCCGCCAGTCCCTGGCGTTCGGCCACCAGCGCGGAGCGGGGCTCAAAGCGCACATCGCCCCGGTTCAGGTGCGGGTCGCAGTCCGCAATGTACGGCGGATTGCTCATCACCAACTCAAACCGCTCGTCCATTGGCAAGGCCGAATACCAGTCGCTGTGCAGGCAGCGGACCCGCTCCAACCCGAGGCGCCTGGCGTTGCGCCGGGCCAGGTCGATCGCCGCCGTGGAAGCATCCAGAGCGGTGACCTCCCAGGCGGGCCGCTCATTGGCAAACGCCAGCGCGAGGGCACCGGTGCCCGTGCCGAGATCCAACGCGCGGCCAGAGGGGGCGCTTTCCGTCAGCGCCAACGCCAATTCCACCAATCGCTCGGAATCCGGGCGGGGAATCAGGGTGCTGGCATTGACGTACAGCGGCAGCGACCAGAACTCCCGTTCGCCCATGATGTGGGCAATCGGTTCGCCGTTGCGGCGCCGGGACAGCGCCCGATCAAACTCGGCCTGCTGAGCGTCGCTCAGTTCGGTTTCCGGCCAGGTGTACAGCCAGACCCGCTCCTTGCCAAGCACCCAACTCAACAATAGCTCCACATCAAGGCGAGGAGAGTCACTGACCGGGCTCAGTTCGATGGCCCGGCGCAGCGCTTCACTGACAGTTCGCATCACTCCGCCAGGGACGCAAGCTGGTCGGCCTGATACTCATGCACCAGGGGCTGTACCACTTCATCGAGCGCCCCCTGAATCACCTCATCCAGTTTATAAAGGGTCAGGTTGATGCGGTGATCCGTCACCCGCCCCTGAGGGAAGTTATAGGTGCGAATACGCTCGGAGCGATCGCCCGAGCCTACCAGGTTGCGCCGCTCGTCCGACAGACTTTTGGCAGCGGCCTCTTCACTCTGGCTTTTCAGTTTGGAAGCCAGCAGTGACATGGCCCGGGCCCGGTTCTTGTGCTGGGAGCGCTCATCCTGACACTCAACCACAATGCCGGTGGGGATGTGGGTAATGCGAATCGCCGAATCGGTTTTGTTGACGTGCTGACCGCCGGCGCCGGAAGCGCGGAAGGTATCGACCCGGATGTCCGCCTTACTGATATCCACCGCTTCCACTTCGTCGGCTTCGGGCAAGACTGCCACGGTACAGGCCGAGGTGTGAATGCGCCCCTGGGACTCGGTTTCGGGCACGCGCTGCACCCGATGTGCGCCGGATTCAAATTTCAGGCTGGCGTACACGCTGTCACCGGACACCCGGCTGATGATTTCCTTATAGCCGCCGTGCTCACCCTCGTTCTGACTGATGACTTCAATACGCCACTTTTTCTGTTCAGCGTATTTGCTGTACATGCGAAACAGGTCGCCGGCGAAAATGGCCGCCTCGTCACCGCCGGTGCCGGCGCGAATTTCCAGAAACACGTTCTTGCCATCGTTGGGATCTTTGGGCAGCAACAGGCGTTGCAACTCTTCTTCCATCGGCCCCAACTGTTCGTCACAGGCATCCAGCTCCTCGCGGGCCATGTCACGCATTTCCGGGTCGGACAGCAAGGTTTCCGCCTCGTCGCGGTCGGCCTTCATCTGATGGTAGCGCGAATAGCTCTGCACCACCGGCTCCAACTCGGCGTACTCTTTGGACAATTCCCGAAACCGATTCTGGTTGCCGATGATGTCCGGATCGGACAACAGCTGGCCGACTTCTTCGTAGCGCTCGGTCAGGCGGGACAGTTTTTCTTCAATGGATGCTTTCATTCGGGTTCGCTTTTCTCTTGAGTCTCGACGTCATCCGCCTGCAGCCCAAACAGTTCGCGCGCCGCGGCGACCAGTTCCGTGCGCCCCTCGGCGCTGGCCTGACGCAAAGCCACACTGGGCGGATGCAATAATTTGTTGGTGACGGCTCGGGACAACTGCGCCATCAGTTGGGCCGGATCACCGCCGGCCTCCAGCGCCTTCTGGGCTTTGGTCAGCTCCCGGGCCGCCAACGCTTCAGCCTGTTGCCGATACGAGCGGATGGTGACCGCCGCGTCCTGGGCACGCTGCATTTTCAGGTATTGGCCGACGCCTTCGGCAATAATTTCCCGGGCCTTGTCGGCGGCGGCCTCCCGGGACTTTTTGTTCTGATCAATGACCGCGTGCAGATCGTCCACCGTGTACAGGTAGACATCATCCAGCGAGCCGACCTCCTCTTCGATATCCCGGGGAACCGCAATATCAAGCATGAACATCGGTTTGTGTTTGCGCTTTTTCAGCGCCGACTCCACCGCTCCCTTGCCTAATAGGGGCAACTGGCTGGCCGTGGAGGAAATCACAATATCGGCCTTGTGCAGGTGCTCCGGAATGTCCGCCAGCAGAATCGCCTCGGCCCCCAGCTCCTGGGAAATAACGTGCGCCCGCTCCAGGGTGCGGTTGGCCACGACCAATCGTCGAATTCCCTGCTCTTTGAGATGTCGGGCCACCAACTGGATGGTTTCACCGGCGCCAATGAGTAGAGCGGTGTCTTCTTTGAGATCGGAGAAAATCTGTTGGGCCAGGGTAACCGCCGCGTAGGCCACGGACACCGGATTCTCCCCGATGGCGGTTTCCGAGCGGACCCGCTTGGCAACACCGAACACCTGCTGAAACGCCGAATGCAGCGTCGCCCCCACCGTACCCGCCTGGCTGGCCACAGCGTAAGCGGATTTCATCTGACCCAGAATCTGGGGCTCCCCCAATACCAACGAGTCCAGCCCGCCGGCGACTTTCATCATATGCCCGACCGCTTCGGCATCTTCAAAGCAGTAGTAACACCGGCTCAGAGCCTCCTCATCCATCTGGGTGTGCTCTAGCAGCCACGCCAACAGGGCGTGAACCTCGGCGTCGCTGGCGGCGTATATCTCGGTGCGGTTGCAGGTCGAGAGGATGGCGACTTCATTCAACCCCGCCCGCTCGCGGGCCTGCATCAACGCATGCTCCAGGCTGTCGGGTCCGAACGCCACGCGCTCGCGGATCGCCAGGGGAGCCGTATTGTGATTGATACCGAACGCCAACAGGGTCATAGAGTAGGAGCAGGTTTTGCCAGCAAAAGGGACGCCATTGTCCGGCCCTGAGGGGCCGGGCGCAAGGGGCGAGCAAGGAAAACGCTCACCACCCGGGGAATTATCGCCGCAATGGGGCGTCGAAGCCAGCCGGAGAGCAACCCGACTGGCGATCCCGGCCCGCTCTGTTTATGATGCCGGAATAGCCAATCAACCGATGAGAACTTATGAACGCCAGTGTCCCGTTAGTGACCGCCTTGGCGCTAAGTGCGCTGCTACTCGGCTGCGCCCAACAGCCCACCGGGCCCGAGCGCGAGCAGGCGTCGGCCAGCGAACCAGCTGAGCCTGCGTCCGAGCGCGCGGACGCGGCCCGGGAGCCCGAGCCCCGAGCCGCGCAACCGGCGCCCACCCGCCCATTCACCAGCGATACCCTGTACGCGCTGCTCGCGGCGGAAATTGCCGGTAGCCGACAGCAGTTTGATATTGCGCTGTCAAACTATCTCCAGCAGGCCCACCAGACCCGGGACCCTCAGGTTGCGGCCCGGGCCACCCATATCGCCCGCTTTCTCTCGGCCAACAACGCCCTGCTCGATGCAGCACTGCTCTGGGTAGAGGTCGCTCCGGACGACACCGAGGCGCAACTGAATGCCGCCCTGGCCCTGGTACAGAACGGTCGGCTGCAAGAGGCCTTCGAACTGTCCCGGAAGCTGCAGGCCAAGGGCGAGCACACCCTGTTCCAAAACATTGCCGCCAGTGCCTCCGAGGCCACGGATACTCAACGCGAACGACTGATCGATGGCTACCTGGCACTTCTGGAGGAGTACCCGGAGCACCAGGAGCTGCTGATTGGAACCGGCCTCCTGATGCAGCAACAGGGGGACCTTGAGCCGGCCCTGAATTATGCCTCTCGGGCCCTGAAAGAAGCACCGGACAGCGTGGCGGCCACCATCCTCAAGGCCACATTGCTGAACCAGTTGGAGCGATCCGACGAGGCCCTGCAGACGGTGGTGGGAGCCCTGGAGGATAACCCGGAAAGCCTGCGCCTACGGCTGCAATACGCCCGTCTGCTCACCCAGCATGACCTGGCGATGGCCCAAGAGCAGTTTGAGGTACTGGTACGCCAAGAACCCCGGGACCCGGATCTGCGGCTGTCACTGGGTATTGTTGCCTTGGAACGGGGCGACACCGAGACCGCTCAGACCAGCTTTGAAAGCCTGCTCGACAGCGACGAACACGCCTCCAGCGCCAACTTCTACCTGGGCCAGTTGGCCGAGCAACAAGGGCGCAACGAGGAGGCGCTGCTGTACTACCTTCAGGTTGAGCCCGGCAGCGATTTTCTTCAGGCCACCATCAACATCATGGAGCTGCTGATTGACAGCGGTCAGTTGGACGCCGCCAACGATCATATGAACCGGATGCGTAACCGCTTCCCGGACCGTGCCGCCGACCTCTATCTGTTCCAGGCCCGTGTTCTGCTCCAGAAGGGCCATGAGGAGTCCGCCGAAGCCCTGCTGGGTAACGCGCTGGAGGCGCATCCGACACACAGCGACCTGCTCTACTCCCGCGCCATGTTGTACGACCAGCAGGACCGACTGGAAGCCGCCGAACGGGACCTGCGCAACATCTTGACCTACGACCCTCACAATGCCACGGCGCTCAATGCGCTCGGCTACATCCTGACGGACAAAACGGATCGTCACGAAGAAGCCTATGAACTGATTCGCCAGGCCCTGGCACTCAACCCCGAAGAGCCTGCCATTCTCGACAGCATGGGCTGGGTGCTTTACAACCTGGGCCGCCCCGAAGAGGCCCTGCCGTACCTGCAGGACGCCATGAACGCATATCCGGACCAGGAGATTGCCGCCCACCTGGGCGAGGTTCTGTGGCAGCTGGGCCGAAAAGAGGAAGCAAGGGCCGTCTGGCAGCAGGGACTGGAAACCGACCCGGAAAGCGAGCTGATACCGGCCACCCGCGAACGCTTGGGCGTCGATGCGGAGGGCACGGATCAATGAGCCGTGTCCTCGCTCTGACACTGATGCTGCTGGTCGTCGGCTGCGCCCGCCAACCGCTGCAGCCCGTCGACGACTGGGAGCGCCACCAGGCCGCTGCCGAGCGGCTCAACAGCTGGCAACTCAGCGGCAAGCTGGGAGCGAGGCTCCCCGACAACAGCGGCAGCGCCCGGCTGCGCTGGCATCAGGACCGGAGCGACTATCGCATCGACCTGAGCGGCCCTTTCGGCCAGGGGCGGGTCATCATCGAAACCACCGATAGCGGCGTGCGTCTGCGCCAGGGCGGCGCCCCCCCCCTGGAGGCCGCCAGCGCCGAAGCCCTGATGTGGCAGACCACCGGCTGGCGCGTGCCGGTGGCCGAACTCACTTACTGGGTGCGGGGCATCCCCGCCCCGGACAGTCGCCATCGGATACTTGAGCGAACCCCCCAGGGGCTACTGAAAACCCTGCGCCAGAGCGGCTGGACACTGCACTACAGCGATTATGAGGCCGTCGGCCTGCTACCGCTACCCGGTCGCATTGTGGCCGAACGCAAAGACACCCGGCTGACCCTGATTGTCTACGATTGGTCATTCCCCGAATCATGAACCCATCAGTCACCCTGCCCGCGCCGGCCAAGCTGAACCTGTGCCTGCACATCGTCGGTCGACGCCCCGATGGTTACCATGAACTGCAGACCGCCTTTCAATTGCTGGACTATGGCGATGAACTGACCTTCAGCCCCAGGTCAGACACCGACATCCATCTGCACCCGGCCATTGAAGGTGTGCCCCTGAAGGAGAACCTCATCTGGCGGGCGGCTCAGCTTCTGCGTCCTCGCGCCCGGGCCTATACCGGTGTCGATATCACGCTGCGCAAACGCCTGCCCATGGGGGGCGGCCTGGGTGGTGGCAGTAGCGATGCGGCCACAACACTGCTGGCACTCAACCATCTGTGGGACTGCCAGTACTCCAACAAGGAACTGCAGACGGTGGGGTTACAGCTTGGCGCCGACGTCCCGGTGTTTGTTGCCGGCCACAGCGCCTGGGCAGAAGGCATCGGCGAGCGACTGGTGCCCATCGAACTGCCCGAACGCTGGTTTCTGGTGGTCACACCACCCACGTCCGTGGCCACTGGCACAATTTTTTGTCACAAAGATTTGACAAGAGACACAGCGCCCATTACAGTAGCGGCCTTTCTCGAGCGGGGCGGCAAAAACGATTGCCAACCACTGGTCAGAAAACTTTATCCGGAAGTTGATAAAGCGCTGATTTGGTTGGAAAATTTTGTCAGCAACGCTACAATGTCCGGCACTGGCGCAAGCGTCTTCGCCAGCTTCGAAAGTGAAGCCGAAGCGCGGGAAGTACAGGGGATAACGCCCACTGATTGGTCCAGTTTTGTGGCCAGAGGCGTCAACCTTTCACCGGTGCACGATCGACTGTTCAAAGCATGATGACAGTCGAACATTGTAAAAGCGGTTTCCGTAATCGCTGAAACGACGACTACTGGGGCGTAGCCAAGCGGTAAGGCAGCGGGTTTTGATCCCGTCACGCGTAGGTTCGAATCCTACCGCCCCAGCCATTATTCGTTAACGCGCCGCTGCCTCAGCGGCGCTGTTCGTTTGGGTCGATGCCTATAGCACCTCTCCTACGTGTTTCCCGCGGATCAGATAACGGAACCGGCAACCTGCCTCACCAAGAGCTCAGTTTTCCCTCCATCTGTCCCGCATTGGCTCGACGCCAGACAAGAATACGGCTGTAATAAAGCGGCAATGCAAACAAAAGGTACCGAACGTGACTGAGTTAATGGTATTCACCGGCAACGCCAACCCGGAACTGTCCCAGAAGATTGTGGACTGCCTGGGCATCGACCTCGGAGACGTATCGGTCTCCCAGTTTTCCGATGGCGAAATTGCCGTTGAACTGAACACCAACGTTCGTGGCCGCGACGTATTTATCGTCCAGCCCACCTGCGCGCCCACCAACCGCAACATCATGGAACTGATGATCATGATTGATGCGTTGCGACGCGCCTCCGCTGGCCGCATTACCGCCGTGGTCCCCTACTTCGGGTACGCCCGTCAGGATCGACGCGTTCGCTCCGCCCGGGTCCCCATTACCGCCAAAGTGGTGGCCGACATGCTGGTGGGTGTGGGTATTGACCGCCTGCTGACCGTGGACCTACACGCGGAACAGATCCAAGGCTTTTTCGACGTCCCCGTGGATAACGTTTACGGCTCGCCGGTATTGCTGGAAGACGTAGAAAAACAGAATTTTGAAGACCTGATTGTGGTCTCTCCGGACATCGGCGGCGTGGTTCGCGCCCGCGCGGTGGCCAAACAGCTGGGCGTGGACCTGGCCATCATCGACAAACGCCGCCCCAACCCGAATGTCGCGGAAGTGATGAATATCATCGGTGAAGTGGATGGCCGCACCTGCCTGCTGGTGGACGACATGGTCGATACCGCCGGTACGCTCTGCAACGCCGCGGTCGCCCTGAAAAAGCAGGGTGCCAACAAAGTGGTGGCCTACTGTACCCACCCGGTACTGTCCGGCAGCGCCATTGACCGCCTGGACAACTCGCAACTGGATGAACTGGTCGTGACCGACTCCATCCCGTTGAGTGAAGCGGCGCGCAACTGCTCACGGGTACGCACCCTGACACTGTCGCGCATGCTCGCCGAAGCGGTTCGCCGCCTGAGCAATGAAGAATCCCTGAGTGCAATGTTCAATTAAAGAACGCTGCGCTCAGCCAACCGCGGCCGACACGACTGTCCGGTCGCTTTTTGAACCCCGCTGGTGATTCTGGTCGCGGATTCCAGTGGATAACATCGAGGACTTATCATGTCTGAAGATTTTAAATTGAACGCCGAAGCCCGAGAAGACCTGGGGAAAGGTGCGAGCCGCCGCCTGCGTCGTCTCGAGGGCAAAGTACCCGCCATCGTGTACGGCGGCAAAGCCAAGAAGCCTGCCTCCATTATGGTCAGCCAGAAAGAACTGACCAAGCACCTGGAGAGCGAAGCCTTCTTCTCGCACATCATTGAGCTGAACATTGACGGCAAATCCGAAAATGTGATCCTCAAGGATCTGCAGCGTCACCCGGCCAAGGGTTACACCATGCACGCTGACTTCCAGCGCGTATCCAAAACCACCAAGCTGAACACCAGCGTACCGCTGCACTTCCTCAACGAGGAAACCGCCAAGGGCGTTAAAATGCAGGGCGGCAAGATTGTGCACAACATGGTTCAACTGGAAATCAGCTGCCTGCCGGCCGATCTGCCCGAGTACATCGAAGTGGACGTGGCTGACCTGGAGCTGGGACAGAGCCTGCACATCTCTGACCTGAAACTGCCCAAGGGTGTTGAGTCCGTGGAACTGAGCCACGGCGCGGATCACGACCAGCCGGTTGTATCCATCAACAAGCCGCGCGGCATGGCTTCTGACGAAGCCGACAGTGAAGGCGAAGAAGAAGGCGGCGAAGAGGAGAAGTAAGCCTCTCACGCCCGAAAATACACCCCGACGGGCTTTGCCCTCGGGGTGTTTTTCTATCTGAAAGGTGAACCCCCATGGACACGCCCCTACAGATGATTGTCGGCCTGGGTAATCCAGGCACCGAATATGACCGAACCCGCCACAATGCCGGTGCTGACTTTGTCACCGAGCTGGCCTACCGCAATGGCGCAACCCTCACGCCCGAAAACAAGTTCCACGGCCTGACCGCCCGCATCACCCTGAACGGGCAAGACCTGCGTCTGCTGATTCCCACCACCTTCATGAACCGCAGCGGTCAGGCAATCAGCGCCATGGCGCAGTTCTTCAAGATTCCACCCGAGGCTATTCTGGTCGCCCACGACGAGCTGGATCTGCCCCCCGGCACCGCCCGTCTCAAGCACGGCGGCGGCCATGGCGGCCACAACGGCCTGCGCGATACCATCAAAGCCCTGGGCAACAACAAGGAGTTCAATCGCCTTCGCCTGGGCATTGGCCATCCGGGCTCAGCGTCACAGGTCGTGGGCTTTGTTCTGAAGAAAGCGCCCGCCAGCGAACAGCAGGCACTTCACGATGCCATCGACCGGGCTATCGACGTACTACCACTCGCCGCAAAGGGCGAGTGGGCGAAGGCGATGAACCTGCTACATACCAAAGTCTGACGGCCAGATGGAAGTGAGCTCCCAGGCCTCTGCGGAGCTCACTTCGGCGGCGCCACCTTTGCTGTAAAGATGCAGCGTACGCTCGCCCTCCGACATGAAAAACCGGCTTGCCAGTACGGTTTCCCCACCGTTACCAAAAATTTCCACCATCGACCGATCAAAGTAGACACGGATCTCGACCTCATCGTTGGTCACCGACAATGGCCCCTTGTATAAGGTATTGAAGTCTGGATGGATAAACTGTCGATTCGCTTCTCGGCGATCCACAAAAAGCGCTCCCTCGTTGACAGAAAAGCCTATGGTCAGAGATTCGCCTTCCTCGGACTCAAGACGAATCCCAACCTCGTCCGCCGAACCGAGTGTAAACCGCACCCTCACTTCTGCGACTCGCGGGTCAATCAAGCCCCCACCCAAGGGCGTCGATTCATTGTCCAGCGTAACTTCAGGCAAAGCGGTATAGGTAGATTCATCCCTAAGGCCCTGAACCTCCCTAACCGGAGTTTGAACAAGCCGAATCTCCCCATCGACCGTCTCAAGGCTCAATTCACGCGCAAGGCTCATGCTACCCCGCCAACCGCTTGTAGGGATCGCTCCCGCGTAGCGCCAGTTATTGGCCCAACCCATCGCGACACGTCGATCAGCCGGCATATTATCGAAAGTGATCGGTGCGTAAAAATCCGGGCCATGGTCCATCCAGAGTCCCGTGTCTTGTGGTTCAAAGGGTTCATCAGAAAACCAGATGTGATCGACATTGATATGCCCCCAAGCTCCAGTATTCTGATCGACAATGCGAAGCTTCGCCTCATCGCCACGGTATTCGCTGACATCAAAAGAGTGCCACCGCAGCTGCTCGGCATCCTCACCGGTGGCTGACTCCACCCTCTGGCCGTTAACAAGGAGACTGAACGTGGTCTCGTTGCTCTCGCTTGCCGGATGATGTCCACCACCCATCAGAAAGTGAATATAATCGGCGTTGATGGTGAACGTCTCTGAAGTCAGTGTCCCAGTGCTGGCATCTCCGTTGCGGTAGGAATTGACCAGGTGGCGGCCCTCGTAGCCAGAGACCATTTGCTGGTCCGGGAGCGTGCCCTTGGCGGGTGATGACCCGAACGCTTCACCGACAACGGTCCACTGACCGTAGCCAGCCTCAAAGTCTTCGAACAGTTCTCCATTGTAGGCCTCGACAGCGTCGCCGTGAGTGTTGTCCGCGGTAAAGGTGGTGCCATCAAAGTCACCCACAAAGTACTGTACGCCGGAACCACCATTGGGTGCTCCGCCATCGCCCACGCTGAGCAACATGACCCATTTGACGTTATTTTCATCGCCATCAACCGGTAGAGGAAACAGATCCGGCATTTCCCAGAGTCCATCAACCGCATTCACCGGACCAAAGGTACTGGCCAGGTTCCAGTCAATCAGATTGGTAGACTCGTATATGGCCACCTTACGCTCGACCGACAGAGTGACCAGCATCACCCACTTTTTGGAATCACCGTCGATATAGGGAATCACTTTCGGGTCTCGAAAGTCCGCCGATCCGACATCAATCAGCGGATTGCCTTCATTCCGAGCCCAGGTGGTTCCGCCATCGTGGCTGTAGGCCAGCGACTGGGCCTGAATCAACCGACCCGGATATTGTGGCGAGCCCTTCGGGTAATGGCTTGTGTAAAACGCCAATAACGCATTGTCTCCAAATCCCGCCAGATTCTGCTCGTCGAGCACCGCCGAACCGGAGAAAATCATCTCGGTCAAAGCATCTGCGGAAGTGGTCTGACTGGGCTGATAGGACAGCGCAAGATCCTGCTCGTCCCAGTGCACGAGATCGGTACTGGTCGCATGTCCCCAAGACATGAAACCCCAGCCTGTTCCGTTGGGGTTGTACTGGTAAAACATATGATAGGTGCCATCGGCGTACACCAGCCCGTTCGGGTCATTCAACCAGTTCTCCTTCGGAGAAAACCGATTATGATTCCGGTCCGGCTCTTGGTAAAGCTGGCCTGAAGAGTTACTGGTGGAGCTTGAGTTGGCCTCGGAGCTGGAAAGACTCGAGTTGACCTCCTGCCCGTCCCCTCCCCCACCGCAACCGGTCGATATAATGCTCATCAGGGAGAAAGCCGATATTCCGGCAAGCGTTGCGGTTATACGCATGAAATTTGTCCTGTAATCGATACTTATTGCGAGAGATCCATGCGCACACGGTCAATGCACGCATGAATTTACTGTCTGAAATGCCCTTCCAGAGCAAGGAAAACTCTACGCTGAACTTAATCAGGCACCACCGGCGCCCGAATATAATCTAGGTTCAGGTGACCCCACCCTCCTGTGGAATTGTCCACCGCTTTCAGATAAACCGGCCGGCCCACCGAATCGCGGCCATTCAACTGCTTTTCAACCAGCGCCTCGCTGTCGTTACCAGTAATCCGATCCAGTTCAATATCGAACTCCGCATCCATCAGCGCCAGATACTGGTTATTGATGTCCGCCCCACCGCTGATCAATACATCAATCAGCCCGTCTCCAGACAGAGTGAAAGTGTCCGAGTGCAGCTCACCGGTCAGATCGTCTCCTCCATCCTTGAACCCCCAAAGGTGATAATCACCTTCACGGTCAAAACTGAAACATTCGATCCAATAGCAGGCGTCATCACTGACATCCGCGACGGAGAATGCGTCACCGTAAGCCGTCCAGCCGGTCAGGTCCCCGCTTTCAAAATCAAACACCCGAACGTCCACAGGCAGTGCCGCCGGCGCCGGTCGAGCCAAGGGAACCTGTACCGCATCCAGATTCAGGTGTCCCCAGCCACCAGTCGCATCATCCACGGCCTTCAGGTAACAGCTCTGGCCCACGCAGGCCGAGCCGTCGAGTTCCCGGTAACTGAGTGCCTCGCTGTCGGTGCCGGTCACCCGGTCCAACTCCACCCCGGAGTCACCGTCGATCAGTGCCACATAAAGATTGTTGAGGTTGTCACCACCGCCGATCAGCAGTCCGACGGTACCGTCGCCACCCAGCTCAAACGTCGGGGATTGCAACTCACCGAGCTGATCGTCCCCACCGTCTTTGAATCCCCACACGTGGAAGTTCCCGTTGCGTTCGAAAGGGTAGCACTCAACCCAGTAGCAACTGTCATCCGCAACATCCAGCGAAGAGAATGCATCGCCAGTCGGTGTCCAGCCATTGAGGTCGCCCTCAAAGTCATACATGAGGCCGTCATTGTCGGCCCCCTGTAAGGGAAATGCCTGCACGGAGGTAAACGTCGTGGTGCCGCCGTCGGCTATCAGCCCCACCTGAACGCTGTCTTTCCGGGAGGGGTAAATTCGATGATGGAAGGCCGCCTTGTCGTTGATGAACACCGCGATCACCGAGTGATCAATGTATACCCTGAACGTTTCCGGCTCACCGAAGGCAACTTCGTCGTAACTGCCAACATAAACCCCACTCTCTTCCAGTCCGGCGTACTGGCTCATGTTGCTCTTATCAATGATCAGGTCTTCCCCATCGTAGTAGATGCGCGTGACCTCCTGCATATCCGGCGAAGCTGCGACATAAAAACCGTATTGATTGCCGGTGCTGTTGGGGTCCACCTCAATCAGAAGCTCGGCTTGAGCGCTACCGAAATCCAGTGAAGTGTCTGAATCGATCGACAGATTCCCGGCCAGGTTGCGCGCCTCGTGCGTTCTCAAGCTTTCCAGTTCAGTGAGAGGCCGCTGACCCAGGGTTTCTCCGTCGTCAAGCAAGCGCCACTCCACCGGCAGGCTGAAGGTGTGAGCCCAACCCAGATCATTCTGCATCTGGGAATTAGTGCGCTCATCCACAATTCCGATGGCCACCAATTCACCATTGCGGCGCGCGATGGTCGGCGAGAGATGGCCGTGCAGTACATCCAGATTTTTAGGCTGATCATAATCCGGCACAAACTGGCCTACCCCCTGGCCATCTACCTGCCAAGTTCCCGTCCAGTATTTGCTGCGGATAAACGGCGCGCTGTTTTTCTGCATACTTCCGCCAATGGGAGACACGACCAGGACGTATTTATCCACCCCATTCACGGTTCCCAGGTACTCGAATACGGGCATTTCCCAGATGGCGGAACCGGGATCCATGGAATCGTAAGGAATGGACGTAAAGCCGGCCGATGACCGCTCCCAGTAGCCGTCGCCCAGGTGCGTCGTATGGTAATACTCGAGGCCACCGCCATTTTGCGTGGCCGCGCCGATGATCATGTGCCAGCGGCCATCCGAATGCCACACATAGGGGTCGCGCAAATCCAGGACGTTGCCCGGGTTGGGATCGTTTTTGTCGATGATCCCACCATACTGGGTCCAGCGCTCAAGATTTCCGTCATTGCTGGTGGCCCAGGCCACACCGGGATTGAAATCGCCGTCGTAGTTCACCGTGGTATAGAAGGCATGCGCCCAACCGTTGTCCATCACTACATCGCCGGACCAGATACCCTTGGATCCCAGGCCAGATTGACCGCCCGTATTTTCTTTTGGATAAAAGGCGTCCTTGGTGTTGGTCCAGCTCACCAGATCGTCGGAGAACATATGCCCCCAGTGCATCATCCATTTGTAGGGGCCGTTGGGCGTGCGCTGATAGAACATATGAAAGCGACCATCGTGCTCCACCAGCCCGTGGGGCTCGTTGGTCCAGTTAGCAGGGGGAAGGGGATGGTATCGAGGACGCAGGTGATCATCGGCGAAGCGGGTATCCGGTACCACAATGGCACTCTGCCAGGGCGTAAACCGATGCGCTTCATACCGACTTTTCAGCTCCGCCTGAGAGACCGCCACATCTTCAATGGCCGTCTCATCGTAGGCGGCGCTGATGGCGTTCACCTCAAAGACGCCAAAGGAGATCTGCGGGTTGCTGCTTCGGCCAATCACCAGATCACCGCTGGCGGGCAATTGAATGTCGGTCGCCGGAAAGCTCTGAGACGCCTGCTCTACACCATTGATATACAGCGTGACGGTTCCCGCATCGACGGTCGCCGCCACATGGGTCCAGGCATACAGAGGGAAAGGTTCCGGCGCAAACACCGTCCGCGCCTGCCCGCCAATGTAAACGTGAAACCACCAGTTACCGTAAGTATCAATGCCCAGATTGAAATCGTCCTCACCGGTTGCGTGAATCAATGACGACGCCTGATGGTTGCCCTCCTCGGTCGAGGGATAGCTCTCCAGCGCAATCCAGGTCGATAGTGTCATCTGGTCGCTCACTGACACGGACAGGTCCCCGGACAGCCAGGTAGAGTAACCGTCGGTGCGCAGAGCGTTCCCCGTCACTCCGGGCACTCGCTCCGGCGGGTTGTTGACGTGGCGAATGGAATACACCTGCCCCGCCACCTGGTCTATGACGTCCTCTTCGCCATTCGATTCATCGTACTTCAGATACAAAACGGATGACGAGTAAGCATGGGCCTGAAGCGAAAACAGGCTCAGATAAACAATCAGTAGTGCGACGTGTTTTATTGTCATAAGTCCTCCAAAGGACCGGGCACGCTGACTCGGACTTCATGACTCGCAGGTCATTTGAGAACGTAAAACCCCGGTTATTATGGTTAGTCGGGTTTTTTGAAATACAACACTTCAGGGGTACATCAGTAATGAGAGCCTGTCCTTGGCTCAGGGGAATTCATCAGTGGCACCGCATGGGTGTCGACTTTATGGTTGGCGCAAGGTCCAAGCCTCTATGTTAACGACCTCCGTCTCACCCCCGTCAGAAAACAGGTAGACATTGTCGCTGTCGTCCCGGGTGGGATAGATCCGGAAGGAGAAAGCGGCGCTGTCGTTGATGAAGACATCCACCACTGATCCGTCCACGAAGACATGGAAGGTATGCGGTTTGCCAAAGGCCGCTTCATCGTAGGCTTCACGATAAACCTTTTTGTCTTCGACCTGATCCGAGAGGCTGGACTTGAACTTGTTCAGTACCACCTCCTGACGCTCGGCATCGTAGCTCAGCCGGGTCACCTCCTCCTGATCCGGCGAGGCCGCCAACATAAGGCCGTACTGAGAGCCGGTCACCTCGGGATTCACTTCCACCCGAATTTCCTTTTGCCGCCCCTGAACGCCCGGATCGAACTCGCCGGTCACAGCGCCGGGGGCAATACTGACGTGCGAATCGGGATCGCGCAGAATGCGCAGCGCATCCGCAGGTGATTGCCCCAGGGTTTCACCATCATCGAGCAGGCGCCATTCGCGGGGGAAGCTGAACGTATGAGTCCAGCCCGCATCCAGTTGAGCCTGGGAAGAACGCCGCTCATCCACAATACCAATACCCACCAGCTGGTCTTCACTGTTGCGAGCGACGGTGGGCGAGAGGTGGCCGGCAATGACATCCAGGTTCTTGGGCATCAGGTAGTCCGGAGTAAACGATCCGTTGTTCCAGGTGCCGGTCCAGTAGACACCGCGGGTGGGCTTGTCGTCATCGTATTTGCCGACTTCGCCACCAATCGGGTTGACCACCAGAATATGCTTGCCATCACCCAGCGGCTCAAACACCGGCATTTCCCAGATTGCGGAACCGATATCCATCTGGGAGTAGGCGGGCACGGTGAAGCGTGACTTGCGGGACCAGTTGTAAAGGTCGGTGGATGTGTAGTAATCGAGGCCACCACCTCCACTGACCCGGGCGCCAATGATCATGTGCCAGGTATCACCTTCTTTCCACAAGTAGGGATCGCGGAAATCTTCCACCCGGTCGGAATCAATGATCGGCCCCTGCTTCTCCCAGTCCCGCAGGTTTTCATGGTCACTGGTCGCCAGTGCGACACCCGGGTTGTAGGGGCCAGAGTGATTGACGTTGGTATAGAAGGCGTAGGCCGTGCCATTTTCATACACCACATCACCGGACCAGATGCCTTTCATGTCATAGCCACGCGTGTCTGATAGCTCCAGCGTCGGCCAAAGCGCATCTTCCTCATCTTGCCACTGCACCAGATCATCGGAGTACATATGCCCCCAGTGCATCTGGGTTTTGAAGGGACCGTTGGGCGTACGCTGGTAAAACATGTGGAATCGGCCATCCACATTGACCAGACCATGAGGTTCGTTGGTCCAGTTGGCGGGCGGCATGGCATGGAATTGCGGCCGCTGCAGGTCACCGGCAAACCGGCTATCCGGCACGATCAGTGAGTCGTGCGCAGCGCCATCGGCTTGCGCCACATTCACATCCAGGCTGTCCTGAATCAATTCCGGGGTGCGTGCACCCGGGTAAACTCGGGTTTCATCAAAGGCGCCGTTGAGCGCATTGACCAGGAAGATGCCCAGATACTTGTCGGTGTGACTTTTGCCAATCAGAAGATCACCGCCGGCATAACTGATCTGGCTGTCTTCCGAAATGGTTTCACTGGCCACCGGTTCGCCGTTCAGATACAACGACACGGATTCGTTGGGCGTATCCACCACAGCGGCCACATGGACCCACTCATACAGCGGGAACACATCCGGCGCATCCAGCGTTACCGCTTCGCCATCCAGATACACGGTAAAGCCCCACTGTCCAAAGGTGTTGATGTCCAGCGAGAAGCCTGCCAGCTCATTCCGTTGACTGATAAACGAGGAGGGCGTCAGCGAGGCGTGCGGCACTTCCGCATCCGAGGGATAGCTTTCCAGCGCCACCCAGGTTTCCACGGTCAGGGTTTTATTCGAAGCGGGATCGAGATCCGCGTTCACCCAGGTTGAGTAGCCATCCGTGCGCAGCGCCTGCCCCTCGACGCCGGGCACCAGCTCTGGTGCATCGAAGGCGTTTTCAACGGGGAAATCGTTACTGCCCGCTTCATTGCTGACCCGTACGTCGTCCACCAGTGTGTTGTAATCCAGGTGTATCAATGCCTCCGCATCGGGTGACGGAATCTCATCAGCGGGAGGCTCATCATCGGGGTCCTGCGGCGTCGGGTCGCCGCCATTGGAGCCGCCACCTCCGCCACCGCAACCATTCAGAGCGATCAGCAGTGCAAGGCTGGTCAGGGTGAGCGTTCGTTTTTCGAAAAACATCGTGTTGACCTCATTGGTTTGCGACAAGGCCCCGGCAAGAATGCCGGGGCCTGTGCTACGGAACGCGTCCGGTTGATCAGGGCGTATACACCGTTCCACTGGTCATATGCACGTGGTCGAAGCTGACGAAACCACAGCCACCGGGCTCGTTGTCATAGATCTCGATTTTGACATCGTCACCGGCGTAGGCGCTCAGATCAATCTCGACCCAATCGTCGTCACCATCAATATGAGATGGACCACAGCTGTTTGGCGTGTAGTTTTCCAGCTCGCTGTCATCTGCAGCAGACAGCACCCGCAGGCCGACCGGCGCGGTGCCATTCCCCCCCTTCATCATGAACGCCAGCGTGGGCTTGTCAGCCGACACGGTAAAGGTCGGCGAGGTCAGCGTACCAGTTGGGGCATCACAGCCGGAGGCATTGTTATTCAGCTCACAGGTGCTGACCGCACCCACACCGATGTGCGCCGCTGCGGCAATTTCATCACGGGTAGTCCCCTGCCACGCCAGCCCGTCTGCCGGGTTGGCGAAGTCACCCGTCGCCACCCAGCCAGCGGCCAGCTCGGCTTCGGCATCGTCAAAACGACCGATGACCGTTTCATTGGAGTCTGCGTACGGCAGCGAGCTGTTAAAGCCAATCGACTGCATCTGGGTATCATCCAGGAAGATGGCCCCACCGTTGGTCATATCCGCTGGCAATACCCCATCGGTCGACGCCGGATCACGGTCGGTCTGATAGAGGTGATCGAAGCTGACAAAGCCGCAGCCGCCCGCCTCTTCATCATAGAGTTGGTAATGCACCTTGGCGCCCTGAATCAGGGACTGATCAATAAAGGTCCAATCATCGTTGCCATCGATGTGGGAAGGACCACAGGTGGCCGGCGAGTAATTGATCAACTCGTTGCCAATGGAGTCCAGAACCCGAAGGCCCACCGGTGCATCGCCATTGCCACCGGCCATCAGGAAGTACAGATAGGGGTCGATGATGGTTGTCAGCGGTGAGGTCAAAGCGCCCACCGGGGCATCGCAACCGGCCGCGTTATCGTTCAGTTCACAGGTACTCACCGCCTGAATACCGACTCGTGCCGAGGCATCTACTACCGTGGTCCCCGCCCAGGCAGTTTCGCTCGCCGGGCTTGCGAAGTCTCCGCTGGCCGTCCAGCCGGCGTCCAGCATGGCCTGGGGGCCATCAAAGTTGGCGACAACCGCACCTTCCTCAAAGGCATCTGCGGCCACTTCGACGTTATAGCTCTTGAACTCCGCCGGAATATCTGCCACACCACCCACATCGGGAATCACCTCAACGCCATCGTCATCTTCAAAGGACAGTGCGCTGGTCTGGTAGGCGTGATCGATGCTGATGAAGCCGCACGCTTCTGTCGAGTTATCCACGATTTCCAGCCGCACATTCTGGCCCTGAATGGCACTAACGTCCATGTGATACCAGTCATCATCGCCATTCATGTAGGTGGGATCACAGGTTTCCGGGGTGAAGCTGGCCAGAACCTCGTTGGTGCCAGCGCGCAACAGGTTGATACTGACCTCCTGGTTGTCCGCCGAACCGCCCGCCGCGAGGAACCGGATGTAATCACTGTTGATCGCGAAGGCCGCGGAGGTGATGGTACCGGTCTGCGCTTCGCAGGCGGTATCACCGGTTGCACAACTGGAGAAACCACGATCACCAATGCGCGCCGCGTTCAGGTTGCCTGAATTACCCTGCCAGGCATCGACACTGGCGGGCGCTTCAAAATCACCCGTGGCGGACCAGCCTTCACCGTTCTCTTCCACGCTGGTGGTCATTTTCACGGCGTTATCGAACCGGCTGATCACATTGGCGGAGGCATCCTCCGGCAATGTCACATTGAACGGTTCCAACGGAACCTCGGCCACATCACCGACCGCACCAATCGCCATGCCACTCTGGTAGAAGTGATCGAAGCTGATGAAGCCACAACCACCTTCTTCGTTGTCGAACAGGTACAGCTGCACCTGTTCGCCGCGCAAGGCGCTGATATCAAAGTGGAACCAGTCATCGTTATCGGTAATGGTGGCTCTGCCACAAGAGTTGGGCTGGAAGGCAGCCAACACGGTATCGGTACCGGCGAGACGAATTTCGGCACCCACGGCGGTCGCCCCACCGGTCATCAGGAAATTGAGGTAATCAGAGGTGACGGTAAACGGAGGTGTCAGGATGGAGCCGACATTGGAGTCACAGTCATTGCCGCCGATTTCACAGGTGCTTACCGCTGCGCTTCCCACTCGGGCCGCCCCTTCAATGGAGCTGGTCACCCCGGTCCAGTCGTCCACATCGGCAAATACACCGGTCAGTGTCCAGCCGCTGCCGGAGGCTTGAATGGCGTCGATATCTTCGAAATCAGCCACGATATTGGCTTGGACAAACAAGTCGGGATCGTCGTTGCTGACGTTGACCAGTTCTTCATTGTAGGTGTCATCGCCAGGCTCTTCGGGCTGCTCGGGCTCTTCCGGCTCACCGATCACCACGTCCAGATTCTTGCCTGGCAGGGTGTCGGGCACATCGGAATCCGAACTGCCGCACGCCGCCAATACCAGACAACTGACGGCCAACGGGACCAACCCCATTCGCTCACTTAACTTATTCATATTATTTATCCTCTATTATGGTCGCTGTTCTCAAAGACCCTCGCCCCAGACGCGCCGCGATTGCCGCATCCATCTACAGGTCCTTCTACTAACTTACATCACTATTAATTAAATATCAATTATTTGATGTCAAGCACGAACAATACTTTTTTATCCGATAAATCATGGCCTTATAAAGCAATTACTGCCTTATTTATTTTTTACATACTGTTATTTAAATTTTTATAATAGAATCAAGACGATGGAAATGATCACTGTGGAGGCTCTGCTATGCGCCAGGAGCCAAACGCCCCCGAGCCCGGTAAACCCGGGAACCCACAACGGCCGTGAGCGCCAGCGGACTGGGCCGCGAGGAACCCACTCCGCCCTACTACGCCGCCGGCAGGATCTGTATAATCCGGGCCTGTTTTTTCATTCTCTGGCTGGATATCAATTTCATGGGCTTTAACTGCGGCATCGTTGGCTTGCCCAACGTCGGAAAATCCACTCTTTTCAACGCACTGACCAAGGCGGGCATTGGCGCCGAGAACTTTCCGTTCTGCACCATCGAGCCCAACGCGGGGGTGGTCATGGTGCCCGACCCCCGCCAGGAGAAGCTCGCCGAGATCGTCAAACCGGAAAAGGTGGTCCCCACTACCATGGAATTTGTGGACATCGCCGGACTCGTGGCGGGCGCCTCCAAGGGTGAGGGGCTGGGGAACAAGTTCCTCGCCAATATTCGCGAAACCGATGCCATCGCCCACGTGGTGCGCTGCTTTGAGGACGATAACGTCATTCATGTGGCCAACAGCGTGGATCCGGCGGCGGATATTGACGTTATCAACACCGAGCTGGCCCTGGCGGACCTTGAAACCGTAGATAAGGCACTGCAGCGCTATGCCAAGGCCGCCAAGGGCCAGGACAAGCACGCCATCGCCATGAAAGCGCTGCTCGAGAAGGTTCAGCCCCACCTGGACGAAGCCAAGCCCCTGCGCTCCTTTGGCCTGTCGGACGATGAGCTGGCCCAGTTGCGCGAGCTGAACCTGTTGACCGTCAAACCGACCATGTACATTGCCAACGTTTCCGAAGATGGCTTTGAGAACAACCCGCTGCTGGACAAGGTGCGCGCCATCGCCGAGGAAGAGAAAGCCGTGGTGGTGCCCATCTGCAACAAGCTGGAAGCGGAAATTGCCGAACTGGAAGACGACGAAAAGGCCGAGTTTCTGGAAGAAATGGGCATGGACGAGCCGGGTCTGGACCGGGTGATCCGCGCCGGCTACGAGCTACTGGGCCTGCACACCTACTTTACCGCTGGGGTGAAAGAGGTGCGCGCCTGGACCATTCCCGTTGGCGCCAGCGCCCCCCAGGCGGCCGGCAAGATCCACACGGACTTCGAAAAGGGCTTTATCCGGGCGGAAGTGGTCGCCTACGACGACTTTGTGGCCTACAGAGGGGAACAGGGGGCCAAGGACGCCGGAAAATGGCGCCTGGAAGGCAAGGACTACATCGTCAAAGACGGCGATGTGGTGCACTTCCGCTTCAATGTATAAAACCCGCGAATCAGGGTTGACTTTAGAGGGGCAGACAGGGAAAATACGCGCCCTCACCAAGTGGCTAGGTAGCTCAGCTGGTTAGAGCACAGCACTCATAATGCTGGGGTCGGCGGTTCAAGTCCGCCCCTAGCTACCACTTTTGAGAAAACCCGCGCCTTGCGCGGGTTTTTTATGGGTATTCATCTCCACCTGCCTTGACTTTCCCTCCCCCCGGACACATGTTTGTAACAGGAGGGCAGAAAACGGGTTGGCACCGGGAACTCGCGGCCCAACCTCGAAGTCCTCTTCCTTGAAGGCCTGGCCACAGTGTGGCAGGTCAGGGTTGCAAACTGAAAAGGTATTGGAGTCACTATGAATATACAGTTGTCCGGTCACCACGTGGATATAACCGACGGCATCCGCGAGGCCGTTGATAGCCGCTTCAAGAAGATCCAGAACCACTACCCCGACCTTGGAGACCTCTCCATGGCCCTCACCGTCGAACGGCACGTACAGGCCGTCGAGGTTACTACCCAGTTCAAAGGCGCCCAGGTAGCCGTACACGCTGAATCACAGGACCTGTATGCCGCCATTGCCGATTCCGCCAAAAAGCTGGATGCCGCGCTAGCCAAGCGTAAAGGAACCACTCAATCCCATCGTCATGAAAAACCGGAACTGATCACCGAGCCCGAAGACAGCCCCGAATAACCCTCCCCTGTAAAAGTTCTAGCCAGCAACGAAAAAGGCGCGACCCCTCGGGGCCGCGCCTGCACTAACGTTGTGCCAATATAGGGAGAGACATTCCCTGGGAGAGCTCCAGCACCCAACACGCTGGAGAGCGTCCTGCACCACGGAGTGCCGGGCGCAGGACGTGTTCAAAACACCCGGTTTCAGTAGCCCGGGTTCTGCTGGTAAGCACCGCCGCTGAGGTTAATCTGCTGCTGCGGGATCGGCATATACTCATGCTTGCCGGCGGTAAACTCCGCATCGGTCAGATACTCTTTGCGCGTCTGCTCGACCTCCAAGTAGGTGTCCAATGTTTCTTTGGCCACGCCCCAACGAACCAGATCGAAGAACCGGTGCCCTTCCAGACCCAGCTCCAGGCGACGCTCCCAGCGCAAGGCCCGACGGGCTTCATCCTGGTCGGCAAAGTCGCTATAGGTGCCGATGTTGTAAATGCTGAAGTTGTTACCGAGACGACCGGTACTGCCCGCTGCACGCTGACGAATCCGGTTGATGATCGGCAGGGCCTCATCTTCGCGATTCAGCTCAATCAGTGCCTCGGCCTTCCACAGCAGAACATCGGCATAGCGAACCAGGATCGTATTTTTGGAGGTCACGGTAAACGGACCATTCTGCATACGGCATTCACAGTCCGGGTGCTCCAGCTCTTTCATGGACACAAAATTACCGTAGGTCGCTGGGTTACGCGCCCAGGAATCACCATCCTCGATAATCAGATCTTCATCGTATTTGAACGGCTTGTCTTCCATCCCAACAGTGTGATCCAGACGCGGGTCAACCATATCGGAGGACGCGTCGTAATTGGCATCGTTGAAGGTATCAAACAGGGGTAGACCATCAGCCCCGGTTTTGAAGGCATTGACAAAGTTTTCGGTCGGCACGTGGAAACCACAGCAACCGAAACCACCGGCCATCGGGGTATTCAGAGCCACACCCCAAGAGCCACGGCCATCGGGGCTGCCATCTTCACGGGAGCGCTGAATTTCAAACACGGACTCGCGATTGTTCTCGAACTCCCACAAGAAGTTCTCCGCGTAGTCATTTACCAGCCCATAGTGGCCATTTTCTTCAATGTCATCGACCAGACTGACCACCTCTTCCAGCTTGTCAGAATCGATGCTGGTCACCTGATGGTTCTCGTCCTGTACATAGGCCTGATAGAGCAGCGTCTTGGCCAGGTAGGCCCGCGCCGCATCACGATCCGCCCGGCCCACTTGCGCCTGATCCTGAGGCAACGGCAGGTTTTCCACACCGAAGCGGAAATCAGCAGCGATCTTGTCCCACAACTCTTGCGAGGTCAGGTCCACATTGCTCGCGGTTTCCACCTGCTCCGGCGTCATGGTCTCATCGATCCAGGGCACCTGATCGTAATGGATTTTTAGATCAAAATAGAACACCCCACGGATAAAGCGAAGCTCCGCCTGGCGTGCCGCTTTGTTCGGGTAGACACTTTCGTCCACCTCGTTCATCACCTGAAGCGCCGAGTTCACCCGGGAGATACCCGTGAAATCACGCACCCACTTTTTGTTATTCAGGTCAATGAAATCCGGCGGGAAGGACTCACCGTCGGCCACCAGAGGCTCGTACAGTGATAGAGCGTGATAGGCGAAAATATCCGCCGCGCCGTTACCACCCTTGTGGGCATCGCCCGCACGCAGGTTCCCCGTTGGCCACAGGTACATTGGAGCGGTGTAGTGGTCGTTGCCCAGATAGGAGTAGGCAGACGTCACCAACGCATCCAGGTTATCAACGGTCTTTACCTGCTCTTCACTCAGGGCCGACTTCGGCTCAACGTCCAGAGAGTCGCTGCCACACGCCGTAATGGCAAAGGCCATCACCGCGGACAGTGCTAACTTATAAGTCTTATTCATGATGTTAACCTCAATTGTTCAATATTTGAATTCGTTATAGGGTCCCGGTTTAGAAGGTGACATTCACACCCACATTGATGCTGCGCGGAATCGGAAAAGTCGCTCCCGGCGTTTCCGGGTCCTGAGCCAGGGTGCCGTCCGGTGTAATGGTCAGCAGGTTCTGCCCCTGAATATAGAAGCGACCCGTGCTGGCACCGATGGCACCCCAGAAGGTATCCGACGGGGTATAGCCCACTGACAGGTCTCGCAACTTGAGGTAAGAGGCATCTTCCCAGAAGAAGGTGGAAGAGCGGGCCTCGTTGTTGTTGTCGACCAGAGTCAGCGCCGGCACGTTGCTGCCGGTATTGTCCGGGCTCCAGGCTCCCAGTACGCGATCACCGTAGTTGGAACCGGCGTTGAGCGAGGTGAAGTCGGTGAAGAAGCGCCAATGGTTACGAATCTGCCCACCGTGAACGCCCTGCCAGAACATATTGAAGTCCCAGTTTTCATAGCCGAGCTTGAAATTCACACCATAAATCAGATCCGGATCGGAGGTGGTGAAGAAAGTCTGGTCCGCCTCGGTGATTTCGCCATCGCCATTGAGGTCGGAGTAGCGAATTCGACCTGGCGCCGCGCCGCCCTGAGTCGCATGCGCGTCGACTTCGTCCTGATTCTGGAACAGGCCGTCAGCTACGTAACCATACACCGCATTGATGGACTGACCGAGAATGGTCTTGTCACGCCCATCGCCCGGGAAGGAGTTCACCACGTCGGCGGGCAGTGAGATGACCTCGTTCTCCGCACTTGAGACGTTACCGCTGATCTCATAGTTGAATACACCAAGGCCGTCGATCTCGAAGTCGTTGGCGTAGTTCAGCACCAGCTCGAAACCGGAGTTCTCGATGGTACCGCCGTTAACAATCTGGGAGGCGCCTTCACCCTGAGTTGCCAGAGGCTGGGTGCGGGTCAGAATATCTTCGGTGGTCTTGTCGAACCAGTCCAGTGAACCCCAGAAGGAACCACCGAACATTTCAAAATCGATACCCACGTTGGTCTGTACCGATGTCTCCCACTTCAGGTCCGGGTTACCGATCTGCACCCGGGCGAAGCCCGACGGCAGGTTGCCGGTATCCGCACCGTTCAGGTCGTACGCAGTGCCTTCATCCTGCTGAGTGGTAAACAGAGAGGTCGTTGCATAACGGCTTTCGTAGATGGTGGAGGTCGCCCGGGTATCGATTTCCTGGTTACCGTTTTCACCCCAGCTCGCACGCAGCTTCAACTCGTCGATAAAGTCAACGTCGAAAAAGGCCTCATCAGAAACGAACCAACCGGCCGACACGGCAGGGAAGGTACCGTACTGGTTGTTGTCACCAAACCGGGAAGAACCGTCGCGCCGTACCGTGACAGACGCCAGATAGCGACCTTCAAAATCGTAGTCAATCTGAGTGAAATAGGACTGCATATTCCAGGCGTCACCGGAGCCGCCCACTTCGGTTCCAGAGGTACCCTGGGACAGGAAGGCATAATCGCGATCATCCGATGCATAACCCTGGTTACTGCCAGAGAATCCTTCGGTTTCAAAGTCGACGGTTTCCGCACCCACCAAGACCTTCAGGAAGTGACCACCATCAAAATCCCAGCTCTGCTCGGCGGTGTTGGTCCAGACCAACGTCTTGTTCCAGTTGTGCATGGTGCTCAGCTGGTCCTCAAAGTTGAGGTTACCCGCCTGAAAGGCACGCGTGTAATCGCGATAGTAGAACTGCCCGTAGTCCACACCAACGTTGGAGCGAAGAATCAGATCATCCAGCGGCCGATACTCTACATAGGCGTTACCCACCACCCGATTGTAGGTGTTCTCGTTATCCTTGTTCATTGCGATCAGACGAACCGGGTTGTCCCGGTCGGTAATGCCCGCTGCCGGGCCACCCCAACCCATACCGTCTTCCGTACGAATCGGAACAATGGACTGCTGCTCGATAGAAAGGTTGAGCACACCTTCTGCCAGATCGTTGACCTTATTGGACACTTGGTTGGTAAAGGTGAAGTTCTCGCCAATGGTTACGTCGCCATCAAGAAAGTCGAGACTGGAGTTGACACGAAACGCCAGACGCTCAAACTCGGATTCATCCACTACACCCTGTGCATTGTAGTAACCAAAAGAGGCATACACATTGGAGTTATCCGATGCATTGCCCATGGAGACATGAAGGTCACTGACCTTCGCGGTGCGGGTCACAGCGTCAAACCAATTGGTATTCGCCGGCCGCATGGTCTGTGCCGAATCAAGGTACTCCGGCAAACGGATTTCACTCAGCTCCGGGTTGGCGTAGTCGCCATTCCAGTCATAGGTATACAGGGGGCTGGCGTTATTCGGATCAGTACCATCATTGACCGCCGCCTGGAATACGGCGCGAGCCCGCTGCTGCGTGGTCAGCGGGTTAAGATCATAGGAGTAATCCTGATACGACTGATTGAGCTTTACCTGAACACCTTCTGCGTCCGAGCCCTTCTTGGTGGTAATCACGATGACACCGTTGGCGGCACGGGCACCATAGACACTGCCCGTTGCCGCGTCGCGCAAGACCTGAATCGACGAAATGTCGTTCGGATTCAATTCGTGCATGCCCTTGGTGGTCGGCACGCCATCAATCACATAGAGCGGGTCATTAAAGCCCAGACCGCCAATACCCTGCCCCCGAATACGCACGCGAGACGTTGGATTGGGGTTACCGTTCGAGGTGATCTGCACCCCGGGGAGCCGACCTTGAAGGTTTTGCATGATGTTGCCGGAGGGCAAATCCTGAACATCATCCAGGTTCACCGCATTCACGGCACCGAGCAGTTTCTTCTCTTCGGTGGTGCTGTAGCCGGTGACCACCACCTCTTCCAGCAGCTGAAGCGTGGGCTCACTGCCATCCTGGCCGTAGGCCAGCCCCGGCGTTATGGCGCACGCCAGCGCGCTCAAGGTAAATAGTGACTTGTTCATAGAGTGCATCCTCTTATTTATTGTTGAAGCTTGGTCTTGGTAATCGGTCTGTAGGGAAACGCTTAGTGCTGCTCCTCTTTACCCCGGCTTGGCACCGATCGAATAGCCATGCGTTATCGGGGAAAACCTTCTTATACTCAAATTCTATTAAGGCTTGAGCGTCGTCACATTCCCAAGCCATGACCCTCTAAATTACAGAATGATTTATCTCATTTCAACTATTTTATTAACCTTGTGTTAATAATAATTGCTGATCTACCTGCCATTTAATAAGCCTTAAATCATATAACATCAAATATCCTCAGTATTGACACTTATATTTAACCGTGATTTACTTAATCGAAATAGGCGCACGCCGCTATTCAGTAAACCTAATAAGAGCGAGAATCAACGTGAAGTCACTACCCTGCCTGTATGCGGGCATCGAAGCCGGCGGCACCAAGTTCAATTGTGTGCTGGGTCGCTCTCCGACGGAGATTCTGGAGCGCGCCAGCTTTCCGACGACCCGCCCGGATGAAACCCTCGGTGCCGCCATCCAGTTTTTTGAGCAGGCCCAGGCCCGGCACGGTGCCATCGCATCGCTCGGGGTTGCCTGCTTTGGCCCGGTGGACCTGTCTTTGGATTCCCCCACTTACGGCTTCATCACCGACACACCCAAGGCGCATTGGTCCAATACCGATGTGGTGGGCACGCTATCCAAAGCATTAGGCGTACCGGTGGCCTTTGATACCGACGTCAACGGCTCTGCGCTCGGGGAAGGTTCTCTGGGCGCCGCTCAGGGGCTGGACGACTATGTGTATGTCACCATCGGCACGGGCGTGGGCGCCGGCATTGTGGCCAACGGCCAGCCGGTGAAGGGGGCCATGCACCCGGAGGTCGGCCATATGCTGCTGCCCCATGACCGGGAGGTCGACCCCTTTCCCGGGGCCTGCCCTTTTCATGGAGACTGTGTCGAGGGCCTGGCCTCCGGCCCGGCGATCGAAAAACGCTGGCAACAGAAGGCCGATACGCTCCCCCAGAATCACGAGGCGTGGGACATTCAGGCGGGTTATCTGGCCGCCCTGTGCTGGAACCTGACCGTCACCTACTCCCCCCAGCGGATCATTCTCGGCGGCGGGGTAATGAAGCAGGATCATCTGTTCCCGCGCATTCACCAGCGCTTTCAAGGCCATATCAACGGCTACCCCTGCGGCGCCGCAGCCAAAAACCCGCAGGACTATATTGTGGCCCCCATGCTTGGCGGTCATGCGGGCGAAGTCGGCGCACTACTGATGGCTCAGGCCATTGCGCCTTCGATGACCTCAACAGCAGCCGGCTGATGATTCTGGTCATCCATTAATTCTGATCACTCATTAATACAGAGGAGCCACGCACGATGGCTCCCTAAAAAATCACAAACAATAATCCAAGCGAGGTAGTAACCATGAACCATTCACCGGGGGCCGCACCGCCCCGTTCTCATCGAGTTGTCATCTTCAGCACCATCGTGGCCGCCCTGGGGGGGCTACTGTTTGGCTTTGATACCGCCGTGATTTCCGGTACCACCGGTGCACTGGAGCGGGAATTTGAACTCAGCAGCAACGGGCTGGGCTTTACCGTTGCCATCGCCCTGATCGGTACGGTCATCGGCGCATTGAGCGTGGGTAAACCAGCCGACTGGCTGGGCCGCAAGCGCTCACTGATGGTCATTGCAGTAATGTATTTCATCTCTGCCGTGGGCAGCGCACTGGCCACGGTCTGGGGCGAGTTTCTGGTCTATCGTCTGATCGGCGGTCTGGCGGTGGGTGCCGCCTCGGTGGTGGCACCTATGTACATCGCGGAAATTTCCCCCGCCGCCATGCGCGGCCGGTTGGTGGCGATCAATCAGTTGAACGTGGTCGGTGGCATTCTACTGGCGTTTCTGTCCAACTATGTGATTGGCCTGTCCATTGACGATGCGACGGCATGGCGCTGGATGCTGGGTATCGAAGCGGTCCCCGCGGCACTGTTCCTCGCCCTGCTGTTCCTCATTCCCTACAGCCCGCGTTGGTTGGTCAAGAAAGGTCGCACCGTTGAAGCCCACGACGTTCTGGTCAAAATGGGCGAGCCCAACGTCGAGCAGGAGTTGGCGGATATCGAACGTTCACTGAAAGATAACGACAACGGCGCTTCGGACCGCCTGTTCCAGCGCAAATATATGTTCCCGATTTTCTGCGCCTGGGCCATTGCCATGTTCAATCAGCTCTCGGGCATCAATGCGTTAATGTACTACGCGCCCCGCATTTTTGAGAGCGCTGGCTTCAGCACCGAGGCATCCCTGCTGCAGGCGGTTCTGGTGGGCGGCACCAATTTCATGTTCACCGTCATCGCCCTGTTCATGATCGACAAGCTCGGCCGTCGTCCCCTGCTGTTCATCGGCTCCATCGGCACCGCCGCCTCGCTGTTTCTGGTCAGCTTCCAGTTTATGGCCGAGGAAATCTCCGGCAGCCTGGTGCTCTACGGTCTGCTAGGCTTTATTGCAGCCTTTGCCATCTCTCAGGGCGCCGTCATCTGGGTGTTCATCTCGGAAATTTTCCCCAACCGGGTGCGAGCCAAAGGCCAGGCGTTCGGCAGTTTCACGCACTGGTTCATGGCGGCCGCCGTGTCCTGGCTGTTCCCGGTGTTTGCCGACGGCAATGGCGGGCTGGTATTTATCTTCTTCGGTCTGATGATGGTGCTGCAGTTCCTGTTTGTCTGGAAAATCATGCCGGAAACCAAAGGCACATCACTGGAAGATCTGGAGTACACACTGCATGTGCGCGACAACGCACCCGACAACGCGAAAACCGCCGCATCGGCCTGAATCAGCGAATAATCAATCACCATAAATCGTATAGCGAGGTTTACCATGCGCAAGACATTCACCCTTCCCCTGACCTCCGCGCTGGCGCTGGCCGTCGCCGGCTGTACTGGCAGTAACACCACCAGCACACCGAACGACACCGCGGCGTCAGCAGAAACCAGCGGTCCGGCAACCACGGCGCCTTACCAGGAGACGTTCCGTCCGCAGTTCCACTTCACCCCCAAAGAGAACTGGATGAACGACCCCAACGGGCTGGTATACCACAACGGTGAATACCACATGTTCTACCAGTACAACCCCTACGGCGACAAATGGGGTCACATGAGCTGGGGTCACGCCATCAGCAAAGACCTGGTGCATTGGGAAGAGCAGAAGGTGGCCATTCCCGAAGACGAGGAGTACATGATCTTCTCGGGCAGCGCCGTGGTGGACCATCACAACACCTCCGGCTTCGGCACCAAGGACAACCCACCGATGGTGGCCATCTATACCGGCCACAAACAGGAACCGGAAAAGGGGCAGGATCAGCAACTGGCCTACAGCCTGGATAACGGTCGCACCTGGACCAAGTATGCGGGCAACCCGGTGCTGGATGAAGGCATGGAGAACTTCCGTGACCCGAAAGTGATCTGGCACGAAGAGAGCGAGCAGTGGATCATGGTGGTGGCCTTGTCGACTGACTACAAGATCGCCTTTTACAGCTCGCCCAACCTGAAGGATTGGACCTTCCTGAGCCACTTCGAATCCCCGGGATCCGAGCTGGGCATCTGGGAATGCCCGGATCTGTTTGCTCTGCCGATTGACGGCGATGAAGACACGCGCAAATGGGTGCTGGAAGTGGACCTGGGTGCGGGCGAGGAAGGCTCTGTGGCCGGGGGTTCCGGTGGCCTCTACTTTGTGGGGGAGTTTGATGGCAAGCAGTTCATCCCCGATGAAGATGCTATCCCCGAGAGCGAATCCGGCCCGCACCAGTGGGTGGACTACGGTAAGGACTTTTACGCCGCCGTTTCCTGGTCCGACGTGCCGGAAGAAGACGGACGCCGTATTTGGGTCGGCTGGATGAATAACTGGCAGTATGCTCAGGAACTGCCCACCTCACCCTGGCGCAGCTCCCAGAGCATTCCGCGCTCTCTGGAGCTGGCGAGCCACGACGGCGGTCTGAAAATGGTTCAGGAGCCGGTGGATGAACTGCAGACCTTACGGGGCGAGCAAAAATCACTGAACAACCTGACCGTCACCAATGACACCCGTTCGCTGGCCGACTGGAACATTCAGGGCAAGGCACTGGAAATGAAAGTGACCTTCACTCCGGGCGATGCCGAGGTGGTTGGCCTCAATCTGCGCACCGGTAACGATGAAAAAACCGTGCTGCGCTACGACGTGAGCGAGGAAACGCTGGCGCTGGATCGCACCCAGTCCGGACAGGTGGACTTCCACGCGGATTTCCCGGGCGTTCATGTGGCACCGCTGCCGCTGGATAACGGTCAGGTGGAGCTGCACGTGTTTATCGACTGGTCCTCGGTGGAAGTCTTTGCGCACGACGGCGTGGTCGCCATCAGTGACAAGATTTTCCCACAACCGGACAGCCAGGGCGTTGAAGTGTTTGTCGAAGGCGGTAGCGCCACCTTTGACCGCATCGAAGCCTGGCCGCTCAAGTCCATCTGGTAAGCGCTCACCGACGCAACGCAACAAAAAAGCCCCGGCACTTGCCGGGGCTTTTTTGTTGGCGCCGCCGTTACTTCAACGCCGACTCAGATCATGCGCCGCTCCGGCACACTGCCTTTGAGCAGTACGGTTTTATCCGCGCCGAAAGACGAATAGAACGGCAGAATGCCGCCGCCCACGGCAATCGCGTCCGGGCCCAGTTGCCCGGGAATAATGGCCGGCACAAAAATGTCTTTGGCTGCCATGCTACCCAGGCGCCGCTCCACCATCGCCACCAATTCTTCAATGATAAAGCGCGGCAGGTTGGCATCGATCACAATGGCTTTCAGATCCAGAATGCTGATGGCGGAAAGAAACGCAAACACCATGGCATCGGCACAGTCGTTCATCCATTCCTGGATGTAGATACGGGCATTATCGATGTGCTCGGGGAGCTCACCGATGTGACTGATCTCGATGCCCTTCTGGTTCAGGTACCGGCGGAGTGTCAGCAGCGACGCCCGCTGGGTCAACATGTCAAAACCGCCCTTGCCCGGCTCATGGCCGAACAGCTCGGAGTGGGGAACGGGCATTGACGCCAGCTCCGCCGCATTGCCATGCACACCGGGCTCCAAGTTGCCGTGCAACACCAGACCACCGCCGATAAAGGCGCCGATATTGACGTACAGAAAATCCGAAATATCCCGTCCGACGCCGAGCTGCAATTCCGCCACGGCGGCAGCGGCCCCGTCGTTTTCAAAAAACACCGGCAGGTCGATACGACTGGAGATCTCTTCGCTCAGATTGATGTTGCGCCAGCGCTCGGACAGCTCATCGGCCATTTCCAGATCGCTCGGCCAGGCCCCCAGGAACCAGGGCATGGCCACTCCGACCCCACGCAGTCGCTTCTGCCCGGATTTGTCCAGGTGATTGCGCAGCTCGGGCAGCAACAGATCGATCTGTTCGATGATGTAGTCCGGGTCCGGCTGGTCGAATTCGCGCTTGAACTGGGCCAGGGTCTTGCCGCTGAAGTCCAGCAACAGCAGCTCCAGATCGCGCCGCCCGATCTTGATACCAATGGAGTAAGCGCCGGCCGGGTTGATGGCGTAGAGGGTTGACGGCTGGCCGAGACCACCGAGGCGGCGCCCTTCACGAACCACCAGCTCATTCTGCTCGAGGTCATCAACGATGCGGGTTACCGCCTGGGGCGTGAGGTTGGTGGCGCGCGCCAGATCGGATTTGGACGCGATGCGATATTTGCGCAAATGGGTGAGCATCACCCGTTCGTTGTAGCGACGCAGGCCGCTGGAATTACTGCCCTGACTCATGTGTTCCGGCTCCCGATTGAACTGACGGCTACCGAATGGATGATTGAATGCGTATTCAACGGCAGCTCTTTGTCAAACATCACCGCAGTTTAACAAGGCGCGGACCATTAAGGCCAGCACCTTGTCAGTTCTGGGCTGGAACCCCAGCAGTCCGGTTCATTAGTCTTTCGGGCTATTATTCCAGCCAAACCGGATAGTAGTCGTACTCGCAGTAGCTGGAGTCCAGATCACACACTTCCAACACCGCATAGAGCTTCTCGGGCAACTCGTAAATCAGCGGACTCACATCGGTCACATAATCATCCAGGCCGCAGGCCATGGTCAGGTCCGGGTAATACTGACAGATGCGGATGGCCTCTTGGTCACAGGGCAGGCCTTCACCGCAGACTTCGGTATACACGCCGTAGCTGCCGGTCAATGACGGCCGATCGTTCAGGCGGAAACTCACCTGATAATCTTCCAGGCTGTTCACCTGCCAGTCGATCTCGAAAATGCCCGCATCCACATAGGGATCAAACGTCAGCGGCACCCCCGGATCCAGCGCGGTATCCACGCCATAGCTGTCGATGATATTGAAGGTTTTGAGGTAGGGCACGAAGTCCGAACCCCGGTGCGGCCTATCGTTGACGTGCGTGACCTGCACATGGCTTTCATCGCACCCCATCAGGACCAACGAGGCAGTCATCACAATCAGGCTCAGTATACGATTCACGGGGCACCCCCTATGCATTCCGGTTAACGTAATGCCAGATTACCCTTCGGGATCTGAATCGAAACTGAACGCGCGAGCGAACGTCAGGCGGCAAGCAGCCCGGCCGCGCCCTCCACCAGAAGCTTGATACCCGCAACCAGCAACAGACCGTAGCAGGTCCAGTAGAACCAGCGATCGGACACGCGCTTATGCAGGTAAACCCCCAACAGCACCCCCAGGGGCGCGAAAGGCAGGAGTACCAAGGCGGTGGTGATATTGCCGATATTCAACTGACCGAAGAAGGCATAGGGCACCAATTTGGTGTAGTTGACCACGCTGAAAAACAGCACCGTGGTGCCCACAAACACGGTTTTGGGCAGGTGCTGAGGCAAGAGATAAATCGCAATGGGTGGACCACCGGCGTGCGCGATATAGCTGACGTAGCCGGACACACCGCTCCAGAAACCGCCTCGCCAGACGCTGGGCCCGTGAGCATGGAGCCGCTGCAACAGGTACTTGCCCCAGAGGTAGTGGCCCACAAAGTAGAGCGCCATGACGCCGATCATCAGGCGAATCATATCCACGCTCATGTACTGAAAGGTCAATGCACCCCCGAGCAGGCCCACCATCGCCCAGGGAAACATGATCTTCAGGTTGGCCCAGTCCCAGCGGCCGCGAAAGCTCCACAAGCTGACCAGGTCCATGGTGCACAGAATGGGTAGGAGAATACCGGCGGCCACCCGGGGGTCGATCATCAGGCTCAACGCTGGCACTGCCAGCGTTCCCAGGCCGCCACCAAAGCCGCCTTTGGACAGGCCAACCAGCAGCACCACCGGAATCGCCAGTGCGTAGAATTCCCAACCACCAATCATCCGCCGCTCCCGTCAAAAAGCGGCCATTGTACCAGTGAGTTACCCCCTCAAGCGCTGCTACCCTTTATCGGGATCGCCACGTGAGCCACCGGGGCCCTCTTTTTCCAGGCGTTCCAGCTCTTTCTGGTAGGCTTCCAGATCTTCCCAATCGTAGGGCGTCCCGGCGTTCAGGTGATCCGGGTGACGGGCCCGCTCTTTGGCGTGGGCTTGCAGGGAGTGGTCCTCCTGTTCATGTTCTTTGGCTTTTTCGCGCTCACGCTCGTACTTTTTCAGAAATTCCGACGCTTTCATTGCACACCTCCGGGCCCACTGGCCCCAAAAACCACACTTTTCCGTTATCATTAGGACAACATCAGAGGAGTCACTATCCATGCAACTGTTTGGCAGCTACACCTCCCCCTACGTTCGCCACTGCCGCATCGCGCTGGCCGAAACCGGCTGGCGTTGCGAGTTCATTGAAAGCGACACCCGCACCAGCGCCGAGCGCTCGCCCAGTCAGAAACTGCCCTTTTTGCAGGACGGTGAACTGCTGTTGACCGACTCGTCTTCCATTCTGCGTTACCTGCGGGAAAAAGCCGGCCAAAGCTTCTTTCCCAGCCTTCGGGATTACGACGATTTCTGCCTGACCAATACGCTGATGGATGCCGCACAAATTCTCCTGGTGCTGGAGCGCGATGGCCTGACCCCGGAACAAAGCCCCTACCTGGAACGCCAGCGCCGTCGTATTGACACCTGCCTTGATGCGCTGGCCCAGCGCCCGCTGAGCGGCCAGCCCCCCTACAGCGACTTTGAACTTCGCTTGGGGTGTGTTTTGGCTTGGGGCCGCTACCGGGACCGCTTCAGCTTTCACCAGTATCCGAGTCTTACGGAGTTGCTGGAAGGCCTGGATCAATATGCGCCATTTGCCGACACGGCGCCACCTCAGTGATCCGACTGAATAAGGCGTCAGTATTTTTATAACAAGAAAAGCCGCTATCGAGGCGGGTGACTTCGACCAACCACGAGAATCGACACGACCATGACTGAGCGACAGACGCAGCACCCACAACACGGCCGGGCGCCCACTCTGATCGACGTGGCCAAAGTGGCGGGTGTCTCGCCCATTACCGTTTCCCGGGCATTGAACCAGCCCGAGCGGGTGTCGGAAAAGGCGCGAGCCAAAGTCACCGCCGCAGTCGAGAAAACCGGCTACCTGCCCAACATGCTCGCCGGAAGCCTGGCCACCCAAAGCAGCCGCCTGGTGGCGCTGATCGTACCGACGATCGCCAACCCGATTTTCGCCGAAACCGTCCGGGCCATCACCGAGACCCTGGAACAGGCCGGCTACCAGACCTTGCTCGGGCTGTCCGGGTACTCCGAGGCACAGGAGCAGGACCTGCTCGAAGCCATTCTCTGTCGCCGTCCAGACGGCATCATCCTCACAGGCCTGAACCACACCGACATCAGCCGGACCCGCCTCAAGGCCGCCGCGATTCCCATTGTTGAAACCTGGGATCTGGGGGATCAGTCTCTTGATGCCCTGGTCGGCTTCTCGCATCGGGATGTGGGTCGCAGTGTCGGACAGTACCTGCTGAATCAGGGTCACCGACGTTTCGCGGCCATCAGTGCCGACGACCAGCGAGCCGAGGACCGCCTCGCGGGCTTTATTCAGGTGCTGGACGAGGCCGGCATCAGCCCAGACGCCGTGGAGCGGCTGGAGACCCCCGCCCGCTTCAGCCAGGGTCGGCAGGCCTTTGCCCGCCTTCTGGAGCAGGGAATTCGGGCCGAGGCGGTTTACTGCAGCTCCGACACCCTCGCCCAAGGGGTATTGACCGAGGCCAGGGCCCGGAACATCGACATCCCCGGCGACATGGCGTTAATCGGGTTTGGCGACCTGGATTTTGCCGCCCACACCCTGCCCTCGCTCACCTCGGTGCAGATCAACGGCGCCGAAATCGGGTATCGCGCGGCCCAGCACCTGCTCAGCGCCATGACCGGCGAACACCCTCCCACCGAACCCGTGACCATCGACGTGGGTTTCCAGATCGTCAAACGCGACAGCGCCTGATTTTCCGTCTTTTTGACTCATACTCTTGCAATCCAAAAATGATTGCGCAATCATAGAAGCCATCAACCGGGCCCTGACGGCCTTAAAACAGCGATAAAAACACGACAGAGAGAACCCTATGAGCCAGCCCAAACGCTCTCCCGAAGAGCTGCGCAGTCACCGCTGGTACGGCGTCAAAGACCTGCGCTCCTTCGGCCACCGATCCCGGACCGCCCAGATGGGCTACACCCGCGACGACTACGCCGGCAAGCCGGTGATTGCCATCGTCAATACCTGGAGCGACATCAACCCCTGCCATACCCACTTCAAACAGCGAGTGGAAGAGGTCAAGCGCGGCGTCTGGCAAGCGGGGGGCTTCCCGGTGGAGCTGCCGGCGTCCACCCTGTCCGAGCCCTTCCAGAAACCCACCGCCATGCTCTATCGCAATATGCTGGCCATGGAAACCGAAGAGCTGTTGCGCGCCTATCCGGCCGACGGTGTGGTGCTGATGGGCGGCTGCGATAAAACCACTCCCGCCCTGATCATGGGCGCCATTTCCGCCAACTTGCCCGCGATTTTTGTACCCGCCGGGCCCATGCTGCGCGGCAACTGGCAGGGGAAAACCCTGGGCAGTGGTTCCGACACCTGGAAATACTGGGCCGAACTGCGCGCCGGCAACATCACCGAGGAAGACTGGCAGGGTGTGGAGAGCGGTATTGCCCGCTCCCCGGGGCACTGCATGACCATGGGCACCGCCTCCACCATGACCAGCGTGGCCGAGACCCTGGGTCTGTGCCTGACCGGCGCCGCCTCCATTCCCGCCCCGGATTCGCGCCACGCCCAGATGGCCTGCAGCACCGGCAAGCGCATCGTGGAAATGGTCTGGGAAGACCTGACCCCGAAAGACATTCTCACCGAGTCGTCATTCGACAACGCCATCAAAGTCGCGCTGGCTCTGTCCGGCTCCACCAACTCGATCGTGCACATCATCGCCATGGCCCGCCGCGCCGGCTTCCCTCTGACCCTCGACCGCTTCGACGCCCTGGCCCGGCACACCCCTGTGATCGCCAACCTGCGCCCCGCCGGCGCCTACCTGATGGAAGACTTCTACTACGCCGGAGGCCTGCCCGCCCTGCAGGAAGTGATGAAGTCCCTGCTGGATCTGGACCAACGCACCGTCACCGGCAAAACCCTGGGCGAAAACATCGCCGGCGCACGGGTCTTCAACGACGATGTCATTCGCTCCCTCGACAACGCGCTGTCCGAGCGGGACGGCATTGCCGTGCTGCGCGGCAATCTGGCCCCCGACGGCGCGGTCATCAAGCCCCCCGCCGCGGAACCGCACCTGCTGGTGCACACCGGCCCGGCGGTGGTGTTTGAAAACCATCAGGAAATGAGCGAACGCATTGACGACCCGGCCCTGGAGATCACTGAAAACTCCATCATCGTGCTCAAAAGTGCCGGCCCCCAGGGCGCCCCGGGCATGCCCGAGTGGGGCCAGCTGCCTATCCCGAAAAAGCTGCTGGAGAAAGGCGTGCGCGACATGCTGCGCATTTCAGATGCGCGCATGAGCGGCACCAGCTACGGCGCCTGCGTCCTGCACGTTGCCCCGGAATCGCACGTAGGCGGGCCCCTGGCCTTTGTGCAGACCGGCGACCTGATTGAATTGAACGTACCCGAGCGCAAACTCAATCTGCTGATCGACGAGGACGAAATGGTCCGCCGACGTGCCGCCTGGAAAGCCCCGGAACCCAAATTCAGCCGCGGCTGGGGCGCGCTCTATCAATCCCATGTGAGCCAGGCCAACGAAGGCTGTGATTTCGACTTTCTGGAAACCATTCCGGTGACCGACATCACCGACCAGGAACCCGATATTCACTGAGGCCGCGACGCGGTAAAAAACACTCGCGAGCAACACAAAACACGAGAGAACTGTTATGTACGAAGCCATGCGCAACGCCCTGAACGGCATCTCCGGGGTGCACATCACCCCCTATGACAACACGGGCGAAGTCGATCAGCCCTTGCTGCACAAGGTGGTCGATCGCATCGCCAGCGCCGGGATTCACAACATCGTCACCGGCGGCAATACCGGCGAGTTTTACGCCCAGGACCTGGACGAAGTCGTACTCGGCTATCGGGTCGCGGTTGAAGCCAACGCCGGCCGTGCCAAAATCACCGCCGGCGTCGGCCGCAGCGGTCGGGAAGCCATCGGCCTGGCAAAAGCCGCCCAAGAGGCGGGTGCCGACGCCCTGATGATCCACCAGCCACCGGACCCCTTCTGCTCGCCCCGGTTGGTCATCGACTATATTCAACAGATCGCCGACAGCACCGACCTGCCCATCATCGCCTACGCCCGCAGCCCGGGCCTGGAGCCGGGGCACTTCGTTCGCCTGGCGGAAATAGAGAATGTGGTAGCGGTCAAGTATGCTGTACCCGACCCGATCCGTCTGGGTGAATGCATCCGCGCCACCCAAAGCAGCCCCCTGCAATGGTTGTGCGGTCTGGCAGAAAGCTGGGCCCTGCCCTTTTATGCCTGCGGCGCCCGGGGTTTTACTTCGGGGCTGGTGAATGTGGCTCCGGAGTTGTCACTGGCGATTCACGCGGCGCTGGAGCGCGAGGCGATGAGTGAGGCCCGGGCTTTGGTGGACCGGATTGCCGAGTTTGAAAAAATGCGCACCTTCGAAGCCAATGGCGCGAACGTGACGGTGGTGAAAGAGGCGATGCAGATTCAGGGATGGCCCGTGGGGCCGACCCGAGCGCCGGGAGTTGTTGAGTTGAGTGAAACACAGCGTGCGGCGTTGAAGGAAATTTTGAAGGGTTGGTAAGGCGTGAACCGGAGGTACTTTGGACGAAGTGCTCCGCCAGGGTAACCCTTTGTGAGACACGCCGTGAACCCATCCCTGGGGGCTCGACGCGCGGAGTCCCTCCGCTTACGGTCTCACAAAGGGTTACCCTGCCTCCGCGCTGCCAGATTTACGTTTCGGGAAATAGCGCCTTTTGGATGTGGGGTTTGGTGTTGCACGGCAAGTTGCGTAGGGCGGATAAGGGCAAAGCCCGCATCCGCCGTTACCCAAGTCGCAGTACATAAGGGGCTATTCCCCTCGTCAAGCTCAGTAACGGCGGATGCGCCTTCGGCTTATCCGCCCTACGCAACCCAGGGTGTTATTTCCCGAAACGTTAATTTGGCAACGCGGAGGGAGGAAAGGGGTCTTTGAGGACGTCGCCTGCCCGGACGGCAGGCGATCGAGCCCCCAGGGATGGGTTTACGGCGTGCCTCAAAGACCCCTTTCCTCCCGCAGCACTATATGCAAAGTGCCTCTGCGAAAAACATAACAATCAACGGAAAACAGGTGAGAGACTATGCGACGGTTGATTAACCGCTGCGTGATGATGGTGGCCATACTGGTGATAGCTGGGCCACTGCACGCAGACGACCACTACCCGGCGGAGCTGGTGAAAATTTATGTTCCCTCTTCACCGGGTGGATCCACCGATGCCATTGCCCGGGTATTTGCCAAACACTTTGAGCAGGTGACCGGCAGCGCCGTGGCCATCGTCAACCAGACTGGCGGTGGCGGCGTCATCGCCGCGCACTCCGTCGCGCGGTCCAGACCCAACGGCGGCACCCTGCTGCTATACCACACCGCCCTGCACGTCTCCCACGCCCTTGGGCGTTCACCCTATCAATACAAAGACTTTACCCCACTGGCCACCCTCAGCATGGTCAACGACGTCTATGCCGTGCGCGCCGATGCGCCCTATAAAACCCTGCCAGAACTGCTCGACTACACCCGCAAACACGAAGGCAAAATCACCGTGGGCTCACAGTTCGGTGCCACTACCCAGATCAAGGGCCAGGCGTTGACCCAGTTGTACCCCGAAGGCTTCCGGGTAGTGGACTCGGGCAGCGAATCCAAACGAATTACCGCACTGCTGGGTGAGAAAGTGGACCTGATCAGTATGAGCGTTGCGAGCGCACTACAGTTCGAGCGCAATGGCGATGTGCGTATTCTCGGGGTCATGAACAACACCCCGGACGCGTTCGCGCCGGATTGGCCCACCGCGCCCAGCCAGGGAGTACCCGCGCATCTGCCGCAAGTGTTTGCCGTGTACGGTCCGGCCGGACTACCGCAACCGATCATCGATCAGTTCGACAGAATCATGGCTGGAATTCAGCAGGATCTTGCCTATCAAGAGGCAATCAGGAAAGTGCGCCAGAGTCCCGAATACCGGAACCACAAAGACGCCGCCACTTTTCTGGCCGACGAGTACCGGTTTATCGAAAAAGTGGTGAACCCATGAGCCGGCCCTTCACTGAACGTCTGAGTGCGGTGCCCACCGACCGATGGTTTGGCCTCGCCACCATCGGCGGCTCCGGTCTGCTGTACAGTATTTTCTGGCAGGACACGTTGAAGCCCACCCTGGGCGATCCGGGACCGACTTTGCTGCCCGGATTGATCGCCGTGTTGCTGACCCTCATGGGGTTGATTCTACTCATCAGGCCTTCGACAGACCGCGACCCGGTAGAGGACGCGGATACCCCCGGGACCTTTCGCCCCTGGCGCGGCGCTTGCTCGATTGTCGCGGTCCTCGCTTACGCCTGGGTGCTGCCCAATCTCGGCTACGCGGTCAGCACCGCTGTCTTCTTTGCCCTGAGCACCTGGCTGCTCGGTCGACTGTCATTGAAGGCCGGCGTGCAGTGTTGCCTCATTGCGATTCTGGTCGCCCTCGTCACTCACTATCTGCTCGCCTCGGTACTGAACGTCAGTCTGCCCGAGGGGGAATGGCTCTATGCCCTGAAGGGGGTTATCCATGATTGAGCTGTTCGCTGCCGGTGTCTGGGAACTGTTGCAGCCCCAGGTACTGATCGTGCTGTTTCTGGCCTGCATCGTCGGCCTGGTGATTGGGGCCCTGCCCGGGCTTAACGCCACCATGGCGGTGGCAATCATTTTGCCCCTGACCTTCAGCTTCAACGCTCACCTGGGAATGGCGACTCTGGTGGCCGTGTATATCGGTGGTATCTGTGGCGGACTGGTATCGGCCATTCTGCTGCGGATTCCGGGCACGCCTTCATCGGTGGCCACCACCTTTGACGGCTATCCGCTCGCTCAGCAGGGGCAGGCCGTCAAAGCACTGGGCACCGCCATGCTCGCCTCCTATGCCGGGGGTATGATCAGCCTGCTGGTGCTGGTGATGTTTGCCCCGATGGTGGCGCGCCTGGCAATCAATTTCGGCCCCGCCGAATATTTTGCCCTGTCGGTCATGGCGCTGACCATGGTGGCTGCCCTGGCCGGCAAAAGTCTGGTCAAGGGCGCGATCACCGCGCTGTTGGGTATGGCGTTCAGCATGGTGGGCATGGCGCCCATTGATGGCACCCCGCGCTTTACTTTTGGGGAAATCAATCTCTGGGCCGGAATTGGTCTGGTGCCGTTCATGATCGGCCTGTTTGCCATTTCCCAGGTGCTGCGCGAACTGTTTCGGGAAACGCCCCGGCCCACCGTGGATATGACCATCAAAGGCGTGGGCGTCACTCTGAAAGAAATCAGACGCAACCTGGTCAATGTGGTCCGCTCATCCGGTATCGGTGTGGGCATTGGCGTGCTACCGGGAATCGGCGGCGCGGCCTCGAACATGATCGCCTACGCCACCGCCCGCCAGAGCTCGAAACACCCGGACAGTTTTGGTAAAGGCAATGTCGACGGTGTCTGGGCGTCCGAGTCGGCGGGCAATGCCAGTATTGGCGGGGCGCTGCTGCCACTGATCACACTGGGCATTCCCGGCGATGGCGTCACCGCCATCATCATCGGCGGCTTCATGATTCACGGATTGCAGCCAGGCCCGCTGCTGTTTACCGACAACCCTGACATCGTCGGCATCATCTACGCTGCGTTCTTTATTGCCTGCACCCTGACGCTGCTGTTCCAGTTGGCGACCCTGAGAATTTTCCCTCGGGTGCTGTTGATGCCGCGCCGCTATTTACTGCCCGCCATTACCGTCCTGGCGGTGGTGGGCGCGTATGCGGCGGACAATAACCCGTTTGATATTGGCGTGATGCTGGCCTTCGGGGTACTGGGTTTTGTGCTGGAAAGATACCGCTATCCGCTCAGCCCCATGGTACTCGGCTTTATCCTCGGGCCCATTCTGGAGACCAACCTGCGTCGTGCCCTGATGCTCACCGATGGTCAGATACTACCCATGGTGACCCAGCCGGTGGCCGCCGGTTTTCTGGTGGTTGCTCTGGCCATTCTGATTATTTCACTCATCCCACACATTCGTCGCAAACAGGTGTCAACATGAAACTGACCGGACAGGCTTTTATCGGTGCCACCCGGGTCGCGGGACAGGGCGATGCTCTGCAGGCCATCGACCCGGCCAACAATACACTCCTCGACCCGGTGTACGCCAGCAACCAAACGCAGGACGTCGACCGCGCGTGCGAACTCGCGCAGCAAGCGTTCAGACCTTACCGCAATACGGACGCAGAGACACGGGCCCGTTTTCTGGAGACCATCGCGGAGAACATTCTCGAACTCGGTGACACCCTGATCGAACGGGCAATGGCCGAAACCGGCTTACCCCGACCGAGACTGGAGGGCGAACGGGGTCGCACCGTCAACCAGTTGAAACTGTTTGCCGAGGTGTTGCGTAAAGGCCGGTGGCTCGGCATTGAGCATGATCCGGCACTTCCAGAACGCACCCCGCCGCGCCCGGACCTGCGCTCGCGCAATATACCCGTCGGCCCGGTGGTCGTATTCGGTGCGAGCAATTTCCCGCTGGCGTTTTCGGTCGCCGGTGGTGACACCGCCTCGGCGCTCGCCGCCGGCTGCCCAGTGATCGTCAAGGCCCATCCGGCTCACCCCGGCACCTCAGAGTTGGTCGGACAGGCCCTTCAACGGGCCGTTCAGCAATGCGAGCTGGACGAAGGTGTGTTCTCAATGCTGTTCGATGCCGGCCACGGCGTCGGCACCGCCCTGGTGGCTCATCCTGCGATCAAGGCGGTCGGTTTTACCGGTTCCCGCAAGGGCGGGACGGCGCTCATGGCCATTGCCGCTGCGCGTCCGGAGCCCATTCCGGTGTATGCGGAAATGAGCAGCATCAACCCGCTGTTTCTGCTCACGGATGCGCTGGAAGCCGACCCCGAGGCGCTGGCCGATCAGTATGTGGATTCGCTGCAGATGGGCGCGGGGCAGTTCTGCACCAACCCGGGTCTGCTGGTAGCCCGCACCGGCGCGGCACTGGATCGCTTTATCGCCCGGGCCACGGAAAGGCTGCAGGGTTCCCAGGGCCAGACCATGCTGACCCCGGGCATCGCCCGGGCGTACAACTCCGACCTGACGTCGTTGGCTGAGCAGCCGGGGGTGGAGTTGATTGCCCGCGCGCCCGATGGTCAAAGCCCTAATCAATGTCAAAGTGCACTGCTCGGTACACGGGCCGAACGGTTTCTGACACAACCGGAACTTCAATCAGAAGTGTTTGGTTCAGCGGCCTTGCTGGTGCAATGTGACAGCGATGCGCAGATGCTGGCCATCGCCGAAGGATTGGAAGGACAACTGACGGCGGGACTGCACTTGACCGATCAAACCGATAGTGCACTGGCGGCCGAGCTGATCGACCGGCTGGAAACCAAGGCCGGTCGGTTGCTGATCAACGGTTTTCCCACCGGGGTCGAGGTGTGCAGCGCCATGGTACACGGCGGCCCCTACCCCGCCACCTCGGACGGACGTACCACCTCGGTGGGCACCCGGGCCATCGACCGTTTTCTGCGCCCGGTGTGCTATCAGAGTTTCCCCGAGACGCTATTGCCGGTTGAGCTTCGGGGTGTTTAACGTCGAATGGGTCGGAACAAAAAAGGCGGGCCTTGGCCCGCCTTTTTTGTTCCGCTCAACGGATGTTCATTTCCAGTCGAGCTGACCGTTTACCCGATTACCATTGATCTCGACATTGTCGAACACCAGGTTCTGGACATTATCGAGAACAAACAGGTCATCGGCTTTCTTGATGGTAATGTTGCGCAGTGTCACATCCTGCAGCGGATAGCCTTCGGGCGCATATACTTCCAGCACACTGCCGGTGGATTCCACGGTAATGTCCTCGAACACCAGATCGCGATAGACCGTCGGGTAGTTACCGCCCAACTCACCAGGGTAATTCAACTGAAACCAGAACAGTTGATCAAAGGATTCAATGGTCATATTGCGCACCCGGATATGCTCGGCCACACCACCACGATCCAGGTTGGCTTTGAACCGCACGGCCGCCTTGCCGCTGCGCAGAATGTTGTCGGTAAAGTAAACGTGGCGAATACCGCCGGACATTTCGCTGCCCAGGGCGATACCATCTTCGCCCCCCATATCATTGTTACGAACCACCACATACTCACTGGGGCGGCCGACCTGGCGGCCATCGTAGTCCCGACCGGATTTGATCACCACCGAATCGTCCCCGGTGCGGAAGAAGTTGTTCTCCACAATCACATAGCGACTCGAGTCCACATCAATCCCATCGTTGTTGGGAAACATGCTGTCCACTTTCAGACCGCGCACAATGGCGTGATCGGTATAGACCAGGTGGTTAATCCAGAAAGGTGAGTTTTTGATGGTGTAGTCTTCCAGCAATACACGCTGGGCATCGACAATCTGCAGCATGCTCGGGCGCAGGAAGTGCCCCTCGGCAAACTGACGCTCTTCCACCGGGTTGCCTGCGGCGCCCATGGCTCGAAGCGCATCCATATCCGGGCGCTGCTTGTCGTACCAGGGGTGAAACTTGCTGTCTTCGTTGCCGTCCAGAGTGCCTTTGCCAGTCACGGCCACGTCCTGTACCTGATAGGCGTAAATCAGGGGCGAGTAGCCATACATCTCGGTCCCTTCCCAACGGGTCAGCACAGCGGGCAGGTAATCTTCCGGCTCGGGGCTGAACAACAGCGTGGCCCCTTCGCTGATGTGCAGATTGATCCGGCTTTTCAGGTGAATCGGACCGTGACTCTCCCACTTGCCTTCGGGAATGATGACCCGACCACCGCCGTCCGCGCTGGCTTGCTCGATTGCCGCCATGATCGCCGGGCGGGCATCGCTGCGCTTGGCATCGAAGTCGGTAATCAGATAATCGCGATTGGGAATATTCGGTGGCTGGACCGCCTGGACAATTTCAGAGGCCTTGTTCCAGTCCGCCTGAGTGTTATCGTGACTGTCCAGCGCATGGCTCAAGGATGCCGAGGTGGCCAGCACCGCGGCAAGCCCCCAGCGAAACAATGGGTTGATGGTCATAGGATCCTCACTACTGCTGAGTTGTTGTCATGATTTATAAGGGCGCTCTCACACGCCCCGACGATTGAAAAGCAAGTCTCGTCCGAACGCAATCAGCGGTCAAGCTCCAGTGCGGCGAGAATAAACGGACCGGTACCATGAGGGTCGTTCACGCGAATCGCCTCACCCACATAATACTCGAAGGTTCCCGGTCGGTAGGGGTCATTACCCAGGCCAGCGCTGCCGCAAATCTGGGTCAGATGAATTTCGCCATTGGGTTCGACGTCCACCAGTTCCTGAATCAGTCCGTCGAAACCCTTTTCGGCCACCGCCTGAAATTTCTCTGGCAAATAGCCCATGCGAACACCCTTGGCCATGGCGTAGACGAACATGGAGGAACCGGACGCTTCCAGGTAGTTACCATAGCGATCACCCTGATCCGTCACCTGGTACCAGAGACCGGACTCGTGTTGCACCTTCTCCAATGCCACCACCAGACGATTAAGAATAGCAATCAGCGCCTGACGGTCAGGGTGGTCCTCGGGGAAGAAATCCAGGGTATCCACCAGAGCCATGGCGTACCAGCCCATGGCCCGGGACCAGAAGTGCTCGGACAGACCGGTCTCATCATCAGCCCAGGTCTGGAGGGTACTCTCATCCCAGCCGTGGTACAGAAGCCCGCTCTCCGGGTCGCGGGTTTTGGATTCGATCAGCTTGAACTGATGAGCAATATCGGAAAAGCTCTCGTCGGTGTCTTCAAACGTCGCCGCATACTGAGCCCAATAAGCCGCGCCCATATACAACCCATCGAGCCACATCTGCCAGGGGTAGATGCGCTTGTGCCACAGGCCGCCAGAACGGGTGCGCGGCTGCCAGTCCAGTTGCTTGCGCAGGGTCTGCATGGCCGTCAGGTAACGTTCGTCCTGGTACTTTTCATACAGAAGGAACAACAGTTTGCCCGCATTGACATCGTCAATATTGAAGTCCCAGATGTGGTAGTTCTTGATCTGACCCTGATCATCAATCAACTGATCCACATACACCTTTCCGTATTCCAGGTAACGGTCATCGCCGGTGCGCTCATAGGCTTTCTGCATTGAGTACAAGGTCAGTCCATAGGTGTAAGCCCACTGGGGAGAATCCAGCAATTTGTAGTCACGCATGGCCCACGCTTCCGGGCTGCGTTTAATGATGGACAGCGCCATCCGATCCGACCACTTGCCGTCTTGCGGCACAGTAACCGTCGACTCGCCGGTCTGGGCGCTGGCACAGCCCATGGTCAAGCTGACCAGGGCCAGCACCATCAGCGGGAACCGGATGCCGAGCTTGATCCATTGGGTTATCGGGTTGATCAACATATCTCTCTCCTATCGTTATATAAAGCAATTATGTTTGGGGGGTTGAGCGAAACCTTGCCCAGCGATTAAAAAAGGCGCTGCCGGCGTAGGTCCGGACAGCGCCAAGCTGGAGGCAATCGGTACACCATGAAACTTATCTGACTCAGGCCTTCATGCGTTTGACCTGAGGCTTGAGGTCGGTCAGCTCTTCGATTTTTACCGGTCGGCCCTCGTCAATACTTTTTCGCGCCGCCACGCCAATCAGCACCGACATGGCGCCATCGCGAAAGTTGGCCTTCTGGCCGAGATTGCGTTCGGGTGGAATGCCCTTGAACACATGGGCATTAAGAATCGGATCACCGCCCCAGTGCGCCTTGCGGATATAGGGCAGTTCAATACGCTGATAGTCACCAAAGTTTTTGGCGATGATCAGCTCGTGTCGGCCCTCTTCGCGGGTGCTGTGACTGGTCAGCCCCATTTCCTTTTCATACACCTTGGACTGATCGGTTTCCTGCTCCTCCAACCAGGGGATGCCTTCCCAGGTTTCCACCCGGCCATGTTTGCCGTTCAGTGCCAGACGAAAACCTTCGAATGGCGAATAGGTGGTCAGGGAATAATTGACGATCACGTTATTCGCGTAGCGCACTTGCACGCTCATCTTGTCGAAGATGTCGATTTCTTCGCGCCACAGGCAATTGTCGCGGATGTATCCGTCGTGGTGCTCATTTTCGACGTAAAGCTTGGTGGCCAGCTCGTCTTTGGTGATGTCCCAGTAGTAGTCGCACTTTTTCTGATGCGGGCATTCCCGACAGTTTTTACCCCGGAAGTCGTTATTGTGGCCGTAGTGTTCCAGAGCGCCGTAGGCGGATACCTCTACCGGGTCGGATTCGATAAACCAGTTCAGAAGATCAAAGTGATGGGCCGACTTGTGCAACAGCAGCGTGCCGCCCTTTTCGCGCAGACCGTGCCAGCGCCGGAAGTAAGAGGCGCCGTGGTAGGTGTTCAGATACCAGTTGAAATCCACCGATACCACATCACCGATCTCCTTGCGATCGAGCACCTCTTTGAGCGAGGTGAACATATGGCCGTAACGGTAATTGAAGCTCATGATGAGCTCGGCGTCGGAGCGCTGCACCGCTTTCTGGATAGCGGCACATTTGTGTTCATCCGTGGTCATGGGCTTTTCGGTGATGACATTGATATTACGATCCAGCGCCTTGACGATAATCTCGTCATGGCTGGCATCATCGGTAGTCACCATCACCATGTCGATGGGGCCGCTGTCGAGCAGGGCATCAATATTGGTAAAGGTAGGGCAATCGACCCCGATATAGTCTTTGGCGAACTGTAGCCGGCCGGGGTTGGTATCGCACAGGCCGACAAACTCCACGGCGTCGGAAAAGCCCTGTACGAGATCGCGTCCCCAAAAGCGAATGCCCCGGATGCCGGTACCGACCAGCGCCACGCGCATTTTACGGCTGGCTTTCTCCGCCATGGCACCGACACTGGACGAGGCAAGCGCTGTCCCCGCCAGGATCTGGCCACTGCCGCGCAGAAAGGCACGGCGATCAATCAAGCTGGTTGATTTGCTCATAGTTCTCTCACTTTATTGTTATCTTGAAGACTCTCTCGCCCAAAATGATTGCGCAATCACCCGGGATTTGCAAGTAAAAAAGTGAAAAGTTGCTTTTGTGTGATATTTGCCGCCAAAATGGTAGCCAGAAACGTCTGGGGTGGGTCACGCCTGGACCGAGCCACCCGCGCTGGAGGGACCATGACAAGCCGACCCCGACGTTGCCATCTCGCCCTCCTGCTTCTGGGCTTGCTCCTATCTTCATCCGCCGCCCTGGCAGAGGAACCCCGCCCCAAGATTGTGTTTTCCTGCTGGATTCCGGCAACCGTGCCCTTGCATCAGCGTGTGAACACCCTGTTCTCCGAGTCCTTCGATGCGCTCGGCTACGATTTCAGCATTCATTACCGGCCCAACCAACGCTCCCTCATGGAGGCCAATGCTGGCATCAGTGACGGCGACTGCGCTCGCACGCGGGACTACCGCGACAACAACCCCAAGAGCAACCTGATCCGCATTGACGTGTTGCTGGCTCGAACCTCCATGGAAGCCTGGAGCCGCGATCCGGAACTCACCCTTGAAAACGAACGGGACCTGACCCGTAAACCCCTGCGCATCGGTTATGTGCGGGGCCATGTCGTGATCAAGGAATTGATGCAGCGCCACGAGCTGCCAAAGGTGATCTCGGTAACCAGCACCGAGCATGGGTTGAAGATGGTCAGCGCCGGACGACTGGACCTGTTTATCGGCACCTCCGTATCAACGCGTCAGGAAATGCAGCAGATCGACCTGAGCCAACCGATTTACTCTGCAGGCCATGTTCTGGATATTGAGGGGTATGCTTACTTGAACGAGATGCACCGCGCCCTGCTGCCATCCATTGAGCGGGAACTGCGCGAGCGACTGCCCGCCGATGGCTGGCAGTTCGAGTAGTCGATCAACGCTGGGCAGGCGATTTCATCCGCGAGTAAAATAGCCGCGTATACCTCTCTTAATCAGACCCGAACAAGGCAATCATCATGACACAGCGAGCCCTGTCCCGACTGGACCAACTGATTATCGGCATTGACCGGGTAGTACGCACCCTGGCGGACACGCCGGGAGAAGAGCGCCGCCCCTCCCCCGCTCGAGACCTGCCAAAATCCGATCTGGATGACACCGAGCGCCGCCACGCCGCGGGCCTGATGCGGGTGAACCACTCCGGCGAGGTCTGCGCCCAGGCGCTTTACCAGGGCCAGGCCCTGACCGCCAAGCTGCCCCAGGTACGCGCGGAAATGGAGCACGCCGCCGAGGAGGAAATTGATCACCTGGTCTGGTGCCGACAGCGGCTGGACGACCTGAACAGCCACACCAGCTACCTGAATCCGCTGTGGTACGGCCTGTCTTTCGCCTTGGGGGCGGGAGCTGGTCTGGTCAGCGACCGGGTCAGCCTGGGGTTTGTCGCCGCGACCGAGGAGCGCGTGTGTCAGCACCTGCAGACCCACCTGGAGCAGTTACCCGAAGCCGACCGGCAAAGCCGGTCGGTGGTGCAACAGATGCTGACCGACGAAGCCAAACACGCCCAGACCGCCCTCGCCGCCGGCGGCCTGGATTTCCCGGCACCGGTCAAAACCGCGATGAGCCTGGTGGCCAAGGCAATGACCGCCACGAGCTATAGGCTTTGAGGCAAGACTGAAAATACTTACTCCGCGTCGCGGATTTCGTAATCGTGAGTGATTTCCACGCCCGCCGCTTCCAGCATGATCGACGCGGAACAGTACTTGGTGGCCGACAGCTCTACTGCACGCTTGACGTGCGCTTCTTTCAGATCCTTACCGGTCACCACAAAATGCAGGTGAATTTTGGTAAAAGGTGACGGCACGCCCTCGGCCCGCTCAGCGTCCATATCCACATAACAGTCCGTGACCTTCTGGCGGGACTTGCCCAAAATGCTCATCACATCAAAAGAAGAGCAGCCGCCGAGCCCGAGCAGTAACATCTCCATCGGGCGCACACCGGTGTTGCGTCCGCCATGATCCGGGGGGCCATCCATCAGTACCGTATGTCCACTGCCGGACTCACCCAGAAACTGGGCGCCATCTATCCACTTCACCTTACCTTTCATGCAACCTACCTCGCCGTAACCTGTGGGCCTACTATCAATGGCGCAGAAGGTTACCATAACCACTCCAAAAACCCATCACCGACGTCCGCCTGTCGCCCCTTTCATCCTTCGCCAGCCTTCTGCGAGGTTCTACTGGACATGAAGGCGCCTTGGGCTTATAACTGGTTCACAAACTTGCTAGCATGTAATCGGTGCCAACTGGCAAGGGCTGGCGTTTAGGTTCATAATGCCCGCCGTTAACCCATTGATAACTCAGAAAAAAGCAGGAGCTGCACCTTGGTCGCCGTATCCTTGACACCCCACATTACCCATGTGGACGAGTTTCTCAGCCATTGCCATCGCCGCCGTTACCCGGCCAAAAGCACCATTATTTACGCTGGGGACAAGAGCGATTCTCTCTACTATATTGTGCGCGGTTCGGTCACGGTTCTGATTGAGGACGATGAAGGCCGGGAAATGATCGTCGCCTATCTGAACGACGGAGACTTCTTCGGCGAGATGGGCCTGTTTGATCAGGAGGACTCGCGCAGCGCCTGGGTACGAGCAAAAACAGAATGCGAAGTGGCTGAAATCAGCTACAGCAAATTCCAGGAGATCGCCGGCGAGAACCCCGAGTTCGTTTTCGCCCTGAGCAGCCAGATGGCCCGCCGTCTGCGCGCCACCACCCGCAAGGTGGGGGACCTCGCGTTTCTGGACGTTACCGGCCGCGTGGCCCGGACCCTGCTGGACCTGTGTAAGGAGCCGGACGCCATCACCCACCCGGACGGCATGCAGATCAAGATTACCCGTCAGGAGATCGGCCGGATTGTAGGCTGCTCCCGGGAGATGGTCGGTCGGGTTCTGAAGACTCTGGAAGATCAGGGATTGGTGGAAGTACGCGGCAAAACCATGGTGGTGTACGGGACGCGGTAGTGGTTTGTCGGGTTGGCGCGCAACGCGCAACCCGACGCATCACTCAATTGAAAAACCGCGCCAGGGCCTCACCTGGATCATCGGCGCGCATGAACGCTTCACCCACCAGAAAGCTGTGCACGTGGCGGCGGCGCATTTCCCACACGTCGTCCGGCGACAGAATTCCACTCTCTGTGACTACTATGCGTTCGCTATCGATGGCGGGCAGCAGGTCGTAGGTGGTTTTCAGGTCCACCTCAAAGGTGTGCAGGTTACGGTTGTTGATACCGATCAATTTGTTGGGCAGCTCCAGCGCCAGTTCCAGCTCAGCCAGATTGTGCACCTCGACCAGAACATCCAACCCAAGCTCCAGAGCCAAGGTGTTCAGCGCGCGCATCTGGCTGGGTTCCAACGCTGCGGCAATCAGTAAAATGCAGTCCGCCCCCAGGGCCCGCGCCTCATAGACTTGATACTCATCGACAATAAAGTCCTTCCGTATCACCGGTAGACTCACCGCCTCACGGGCCTGTTGCAGGTAGGCATCGGCACCCTGGAAAAAATCGACATCGGTCAATACCGACAGGCAAGTAGCGCCACCTCGCTCATAGCTGCGAGCCAATTCAGCCGGTTCAAAATGCTCCCTGATAACACCCTTGCTGGGCGACGCTTTCTTGATCTCGGCAATCACCGCCGCCTGACCATCGGCAATCCGGTTGGCAATAGCCTGAACAAATCCGCGAGTTTCCGGCGCCTGCACCAGGCTCTGACGCAACTCATCGAGAGAGCGTTGCTGTTTGCGCTCGGCCACTTCCTCGTGCTTGCGGGCAATAATTTTTCGCAGCACCGTCGGGGTGTCACTCACGGGTCAATCCTCTTGGTTCATGTTCAATTCGGTGGTCAGCTGTCGCTTTTAAAGCACTGGGTAAAGGCCGCCAGCTCGCGAATCTTTTCTCCGGCCAGGCTGCTGCCAATCGCATCCCGCGCCAACTCCACCCCTTCTTCCAGGCTTTCCGCCACGCCGCTGACATAAATCGCGGCACCGGCGTTCAGGGTAATAATATCCGCCGCTTTTTCAGCGTACTGGCCGCGCCGGTTGCCCAGCGCATCTTTGATCAGCGCCAAAGACTCCTCTGCATTGGTCACACCCAGACCAATCAGACTTTTGCTCTGGATGCCGAAGTCTTCCGGCTTGATGTCGTATTCGGTGACTTTTCCGTCTTTCAGTTCGGCCACATGGGTTTCAGAGGCCAGGCTGATTTCATCGAGACCATCTTTGGCGTGAACCACCATTACGTGTTCACTGCCCAGGCGGTGCAGCACCTCGGCCATTGGCCGACACAGCTCACCATTGAACACGCCAATCACCTGGCGGCGCACATTGGCGGGGTTGGTCATGGGGCCGAGCATGTTGAAGATGGTGCGCAAACCCAGCTCTTTGCGCGGGCCAACGGCAAACTTCATGGCGCCGTGATGCACCGGAGCAAACATGAAGCCAACACCGATCTCACGGACGCAGCGGGCCACCTCCTCCGGGGAAATATTCAGATTGATACCGGCCTCTTCCAGCACATCCGCACTGCCGGTGGAGCTCGATACCGAGCGATTGCCGTGCTTGGCCACCCGGCCGCCGGCTGCCGCCACCACAAAGGCGCTGGCGGTGGATACATTGAACAGGTTGGCGCCGTCGCCACCAGTGCCGCAGGTATCCACCAGGAAGTCAGCTTCAATATCAACGCTCTGTGCCAGCTCGCGCATGGCCATGGCGGCGCCGGTGATCTCGTCCAGCGTCTCACCTTTCATACGCAGGCCGATCAAAAACCCTCCGATCTGCGCATCCGTGGCAGCACCGGTCATTATTTCTTTCATGACCGAGGTCATCTCCTCGGTACTCAAATCAATCTTCTCGACCACTCGGGTCAAGGCTTGCTTGATGTCCATGTGTTTCTCCCGTTTATTATCGTGAGTCGTTTTTGTCGCACTCTCTCACTCACTCCCCAGGGGCGAACACTCGGTCAGCCGGGCGCAATTCTTGTTGTAAGTTGGGTCTGGCGATCCCTCGCGAACGATTTACGCGACCTGATTCTGACACGAGTCATTCAGTCGCGCAAAAAATTATTCAACAATTCGTGTCCCTGCTCGGTCAGGATCGACTCGGGGTGGAACTGTACACCCTCCACCGCCAGCGTTTTGTGGCGCACCCCCATGATTTCGGCCGGCTGGCCCTGATCATCCTGAGTCCAGGCGGTGATTTCCAGACAGTCTGGCAGCGTGTTCCGGTCGATCACCAGCGAGTGATAGCGGGTCGCCTGCAACGGATTGTTCAGTCCGCGAAACACGCCTTTATCCGCGTGAAAAACCGGCGAGGTTTTTCCGTGCATTACCTGAGGCGCCCGGATCACATCGCCGCCGAAGGCCTGGCCGATAGCCTGATGGCCGAGGCATATGCCCAGTAGCGGTACTTTGCCCGCAAACGCCTTGATCACCGCCAGCGACACACCGGCTTCGTTGGGAGTACAGGGCCCCGGAGAGATCACGATTTTCTCTGGCGCCAACGCCTCGACTTCTTCCACGGTGATTTCATCGTTGCGCACCACCTTCACATCGGCGCCGAGTTCCGCCAGGTACTGCACCACGTTGTAGGTGAAGGAGTCGTAGTTATCAATCATCAATATCATGGCTGCTCTCCACCTTTGGCATTCTCGCCACCTTGTGCGTCCGTTTCGGCACCGCGATTGACCATATCGACGGCGCGGAAAATGGCGCGCGCCTTGTTCATGGTTTCTTTCCACTCAAGCTCGGGTACCGAGTCCGCCACGATGCCGCCACCGGCCTGAACGTACAGCTTGCCGTCTTTGATCACGGCAGTACGGATAGCAATGGCGGTATCCATATTGCCGTTCCAGGCGATATAACCCACGGCGCCGCCGTAGATACCGCGCTTTTCGCTTTCCAGTTCGTCAATGATTTCCATGGCGCGAATTTTCGGTGCCCCGGAGAGCGTCCCCGCCGGCAGCGCCGCCCGCAGCACGTCCATGGCCTCCAGGCCCGGTTTGAGGCGGCCGGTCACATTGGAGGTGATGTGCATGACGTGAGAATAGCGCTCAACCACCATCTTATCGGTCAGTTTCACCGTACCGGTTTCAGACACCCGACCGACATCGTTGCGCCCGAGGTCGATCAGCATCAGGTGTTCGGCAATCTCTTTGGGGTCATTGACCAGGTCCTGCTCCATGGCCAGATCTTCCTCCGAAGTACGGCCGCGTCGGCGGGTGCCCGCAATCGGGCGCACCGTTACGGTACCGTCTTCCAGCCGCGCGAGAATTTCCGGGCTGGAGCCCACCACCTGATGGTCTCCCAGATCGAGGAAGTACATATAGGGGGACGGGTTCAGGCAGCGCAGGGCGCGATAGAGGTTGAGCGGCTCGGCCTGATAGTCAATGGACAGCCGCTGGGAAGGCACCACCTGCATCACGTCCCCGGCCAGAGTGTATTCCTTGATTTTCTCCACCGCCGCTTTGTAGCCCGCCTCGCCCATGTGGGAGGTGAAGCTCTGCTCCGGCCCCTCCACCTCAGGCAGACCGACTTCCGGTACCGAAGGCACCGGCGCGCGCAACTGCGCCTCCAATTCCCGCAAACGAGCCTGGGCTTTGGCGTACGCGTCATCGATTTCCGGATTGGCGTGGACCACCAGAATCAGCTTACCCGCCAGGTTATCGAACACCAGTACTTCGTCGGAGACCGTGAGCAGGATGTCCGGCGTACCCAGTTTGTCCGCCGGCATGGATTCCTGCAGGTGCGGCTCGACATAGCGCACGCAATCGTAGCCGAAATAGCCGACCAGCCCGCCCGTAAAGCGCGGCAGGTCCGGCAAATCCGGCGCCCGGTAGCGGTGCTTGTACTCTTCCACAAACGCCAGGGGATCGGCGCACTCGAATTGCTCTCCGATCTGACCATCGCACTCCAACTGCACCCGGGCGCCAAACGCTTTCAGCACCCGACGGGCAGGCAGGCCGATCATCGAGTAACGGCCCCACTTTTCGCCGCCCTGCACGGACTCGAACAGATAGGAGTAGGGGCCACGGGCCAGTTTCAGGTAGGAGGACAGGGGAGTGTCCAGGTCCGCCAGCACTTCGTGCATTACCGGAATGCGGTTATAGCCTTCCGAGGCCAGCCGGGAAAATTGTTCTGGAGTCATGCTTATACCTTTAGTTTTGCATCACCACCGCTCACGCCGTGTCGCCGGTGCAGTCAAATCATGAACGGTTGTATTCGAAACAGCAGCACGCCAACGTCGAGCAACGTGCCGAGACAGCGAGGGCCCGGCTCAGGCCTTGGGGGCCAACACCAGGCAACAGAAAGCTAGCCACGCCATCGGGCGGGGTGTTTAGCGGGGATGTGCAAATATAAGCCTGACGAGATCAACGTGCTTCTCCTCAATACGTCGTGAGCCTGAGTTTACTCAAAACCGGCGCCGGGGGCCAGCCCCGGCGGGGATGAATCTCACACTTCAGCCAATTGCCGGCGCATCTGTCCAATCACATCGGCGTAGTCCGGCGCATTGAAAATGGCGGAGCCGGCCACGAAGGTATCGGCACCGGCCTCGGCCACGGACTTGAGGGTTTCCAGGTTGACGCCACCATCCACTTCCAGGCGAATGTCACGACCACTGGCATCAATCAGAGCCCGGGCCTCGCGCAGCTTATCCAGGGTCGCGGGAATGAACTTCTGTCCTCCGAAGCCGGGGTTCACCGACATCAGCAACAGCATATCCAGACGCTGCACCACGTGTTTGATCAAATCCAGACTGGAGGCCGGATTGAGCACCAACCCGGCCTTACAGCCCGCGCTCTCGATCAACTGTAGCGAGCGGTCGACGTGGCGGGAGGCTTCCGGGTGGAAGGTGATGTAGCTGGCGCCGGCCTCTGCAAACTGTTCAATCAGATCGTCTACCGGCTCCACCATCAAGTGCACATCGATGGGAGCGGTAATGCCGTACTGGCGCAATGCCTTGCACACCATGGGTCCGAAGGTCAGGTTGGGCACATAGTGGTTATCCATCACATCAAAATGGATCATGTCGCCGCCGGCGGCCAGCACCGCGTCGGCTTCCTCCCCCAGGCGGGCAAAGTCGGCGGAGAGGATCGAGGGGGCAATTTTGTAATCCCGCTTCAAGTTCTGCATAAATTGTCCGATGATGGTTGATAGAGGTTCGTGATTGTTTGGAGTCAGCCGGTCATTGTACCCAAAGATGCACCCCGATAGGCAGCCAACGGAAATCGCCCATGCGCCGCACTGAGTTCTCCCTTCCCTTACGGTTTCGCTGGGGCCTGATTCTGGCCCTGCTGATTGCCCCCGTTTGGGCCCAGGACGAGAACACTCCAGTGCCGGGTACCGAGGGCGACGGAGAGGTCGCGGAAACCGCTACGGAGGCCGCCCCACCCGAGCCGGAGCCGCCACAGTACGCCTCGCGCCGGGACCGGGACCAGACTCTATTGGCCGAGCGTTTCCCAGACGACACCCAGTGGCTGCCCCTGCCCGAGCCGGAAAACGAAACGCTCGCCCTGTTCCGCCCGGCGGCCGCGGAGCCCAAGGGCGCCCTATTGATGTTCTATAGCGCAGAAAACCCACCCTACTGGCCGGCCCCACTGGCCAACCTGCGTCAGGCTTTACCGCGCCACGGCTGGGCCACCTTCGCCGTCACCTTACCTTTGCCGCCCAAAGCTCCCGTCCCCGAGCGCCCGGAAGAGACGTTGCCCAAAACGCCAGCACCAGACACCGAGACGCCCGATGAAGAAGAGGAGGTAACCGGTGAAGAGGCCGGTGAGCCGGAGGAGGAAAACGCACCTGCCGCCGAGCCGGCAGCAAACGGAGAAGCGGAGGAGGACCTGGCGCCATCACTGCCCGACCATGAAACGCGCATAGCGCAGCGGGTCAATGCCGCCCTGAACTGGCTCGGCGCCAACGGGCAGGGCAACCTGGTGGTACTGGTGGACCCGCTCAGCGCCTCAGAGGTGATGGCGGTACTGCGCCCCCAACTGGAAGCAGGGGCACAAGGCGAGCCGCCCAGTACCGGCGAGAGCCCGCTGTCCGGCCCCATACGGGCGTTGATTCTGGTCAATCAACATGGCGCCATAACCCTGGGCCGAACCGAACTGGAAACCCTGTTCGCGGTGCCTGCCCTGCCGCTTCTGGACGTGTTTCTCGGTCCCGATGCCCACACTCGCGAGCAACAGCGTCGCCATCGAGACAGCGCGCGCCGGCTCCGCCTTGAGCACTACCAGACGCTGGTGATCGGGCGCCCCGATACTCAGGACCCGGAGGACGAGCGCAGCTTCTGGGTGCGTCGCATTCAGGGGTTCATGCACCGCCAGGCCGAAGGCCGGGAGGTGCGCCTGAACTCGCCCCGCTAGCGCTGCGCGGTACGTTAAGCAACACTCAGCCGCGCAGCACCTCGGCGATGGCCCGGCTGACATAATCCACCTTGTCCCGATTCAACCCGGCGACGTTGATGCGGCTGTTGTCGGTCATGTAGATGCTGTAGCGGTCCTTTAATTGGCCCACCTGGGCCTCCGTAATGCCGAGGAAGGAAAACATGCCCCGCTCCCGGGCAATAAAGCCAAAGTCCCGACCGGGAACGGCGTCGGCCAGCGAGCCCACCAGCGCTTCGCGCAGCGTCTGGATCCGCCCGCGCATCTCGCTCAACTCACCTTGCCAGCGCTGGCGCAGTTCGCCGGACGACCAGATACCCGCCACCAGAGCGCTGCCGTGAGCCGGGGGCATGGAGTAAAGCCCTCGGGCGACGCTGAGCAGTTGGGACTGCACCGCTTCGGCCCGGGCAGAGTCCGCCCCCACCACCGCCAGCGCTCCGGCCCGCTCGCGATACAGGCCGAAGCTCTTGGAAAAGGACACCGCCACCAACACCTCGGGCAGTTGCTCCGCCATCCAGCGGGGTCCGAAGGCATCGGCGTCCAGGCCTTCACCAAAACCCTGGTAGGCCATATCGATAAAGGGCACAAAGCCCCGCTCACGGGCCAGTTCGGTCACCCGACGCCACTGCGCTTCGGTCAGATCCGCCCCACAGGGGTTGTGGCAAGCGGCATGCAACAGCACCAGATCCCCGGCGGGCACTTCGGCCAACGCCGCCATCATGCCCTCGAAATCGAGCGCATGCCGCTCGAAGTCATAATAGGGATACTCTTTCAACTCCAACCCGGCGCTGCCCAACAGCGGCACGTGATTGGCCCAGGTGGGCGTACTGACCCAGACCCGAGCGCCCTTTCTGGCCCGCTGAATGAGTTCCGCCGCCAGCCGAAGGGCACCGCAGCCTCCGGGCGTCTGCACGGTCGCGACCCGGCCCGCTGCCAGCGCGGGATGCTCCGGGCCAAAGGCCAACGCCTGCACCGCTTCGTTCGCCCCCGGATAACCGGCCGGGGCGGTGTAGGCTTTGGAGTTTTCCGCCTTGAGCAACTGCGCTTCCGCCTCGTGCACTGCCGCCATCACCGGGGTGTTGCCGGACGCATCGCGATACACGCCCACGCCGAGATCGACTTTCTCCGGGTTGGGATCGTCACGAAAGGCGATGCTCAGGCCCAGGATGGGGTCGTTGGGTAGCTTGGGAAGAGATTCGAACATGCTTGGCTCCTGAGGTTTTTTGGTTGGCGGCATTATACAGGGGGCGTGCTTCGAAATGCCTGATCAGACGAGTGTACTTCGGACAGACTGCTCCGCCTGGATATACCCTTGTGAGACAGGGGATTTTCATCGCGTCCGGGCCGAGGAGGGGAAGCCCTTTCAAGACACGCCATGAACCCGGTCCCTACGCGCTCCCGGCGCTTCGGGACACTTCCCACATCCATGTGGGGCGTCCACGGGGGCTCGACGCGCGGAGTCCCTCCGCTTACGGTCTTGAAAGGGCTTCCCCTCCCCGTCCCTCAGTGCCATAGCCGAACATTTTGGGCACGGCAACGGCGGATGCGCTGCGCTTATCCGCCCTACGCTACTCCCCGTCCCTCATTGCCATATCAACATCTCACACGCTCATTCAACTTCTTTTAAAAAGGTGCTAGTTCCCGAAACGTTAAGTTAGCACCGCGGAGGCTGGGTAACCCCTTGTGAGACCGTCGCCTGCCTGGACGGCAGGCGATCGAGCCCCCATGGATGGGTTTACGGCGTGTCTCACAAGGGGTTACCCAGGCGGAGCAGCCTGTGCGAAGTACCAAAACGGCACGACATGCGTTTCCTACGAGCCACGAATCAACGAGCACCTCATGTATAATGACGGTTTTGACGTATACCCAAAGAAGGTCTTTACATGTCGCGTTTCTGGAGTGAGCGGGTCCGTGAGCTTGAGCCCTATGTGCCGGGCGAGCAGCCCAAAATTGATGGGCTGATCAAACTCAACACCAACGAGAGTCCGTTTCCGCCCTCCCCCCGGGTGCGGGACGTGCTGACCGATGGGGCCATCGACAAGCTGCGCCTCTACCCCGACCCCAACTCCAGCGCCCTCAAACAGACCATCGCCGATTATTATGGACTCAAACCCGAACAGACCTTCGTCGGCAACGGCTCCGATGAAGTGCTGGCCTTTGCGTTCATGGCCTTCTTCCAGCAACCGCGCCCCCTGCTGTACCCGGACATCACCTACAGCTTCTACCCGGTCTATTGCCAGCTATTCGACATCGACTATGAAAGGCTGCCCCTGGCCGACGACCTGAGTATCAACCTGGCCGACTACCGGCGCGATAACGGCGGCATCATCTTCCCCAACCCCAATGCGCCCACCGGGCGAGCACTGCCCCTGAGCGATATTGAGGCACTGCTGAAAGAGAACACCGACAGCGTTTTGCTGATCGACGAAGCCTATGTCGACTTCGGGGCCGAGAGCGCGGCGCAACTCGTGGACCGCTACCCCAACCTGTTGGTCACCCAGACGCTGTCCAAATCCCGCTCGCTGGCCGGCCTGCGCCTGGGTTTCGCCCTGGGTTCGGCGGAGTTGATCGAGGGGCTGGAGCGGGTCAAGAATTCGTTCAACTCCTACCCGGTGGATCGTCTGGCCGAGGCCGCCGCCATTGTGGCCATTGAGGATGACGACTATTTCCGTCAGTGCCGGGATCAGGTCATCGCCACCCGGGAATGGACCGAGACTCGCCTGCAGGAGCTGGGCTTCCAGACCGTGCCTTCCGCCGCCAACTTTGTCTTCGCCCGCGTTCCCGAGGGTGAGGACGCGGCCGAACTGTCCCGCCAACTGCGCGACGCCCGCATTATCGTCCGCTATTTCAACAAACCCCGCCTGTCGGAGTACCTGCGCATCTCCATCGGCAGCGACACCGAAATGCAGGCGCTGATCACTGCGCTCAAGGACATCCTCTCTTGAACAAAGCAACAGCCGCCAATCGGGCCTTGATTCTTGCGCCAAAGGCGGCTTATGATGCAGGTCTTATGAAAAAAAATAATAACCTGAACAACAGGTCGTTGGGGTCATTCGATCAGTACGCGCGTCAGGATTTCTTGCGTATTGTGAAAGAATTTAATAAATTGGCGCTATCTGGCACGTAAAGCAACGCGAGCCGGATCACCAGGAGCAAGGCGCCTTGTACAAGGAGCTGAAACCGACACGACGCAATACGCAGTGATCGGGTTTGATGTTAGCCACGAAGACCACCCAAACTGGGCGACTATGCAGACGAAATTGACGGCGGTTGAACTGATCAAGCGTTTCCAGCGATTGTTCACCGACCTGAACCACAAACAAATCGCCGAACGTCTAGTAAAGCTGGTCATGGCCAAGCCTGCGGTGAGCCGGGCCGCGCTGATCATAGAGAGAGACCGACGACTCTTTGTCGAATCCATCGCCCGCCTGAACGCCCAGAAACAGCCCGAAATTGATACCGTCGCCACCGCCCTGAACAAGCTCCGAGGCTTCCCCCATAACCAGATCGAACGCGTCTTTGCCGAGGGGCAGCCCATTGCCCTGGACAGTAGCGCCATTGTCCGCCTGGGTCACGACATCACCCCCAGAGGCACCCGTTCCGCTTACCTCTACCCCATTTTCGAACACGATAAGCCCATCGCCGCCTTCTACCTGGAAAGCCAGGACGACCTGCCCGCCCTGGAGCGCAGCGTTCAGGAGCTGGATACCGTGTGGGCCTTCAGCGGCCTGTTGGCCCGACAGATCATCGAAATGTGGCGCCACGACGAGCAGACCGAGCGCCACCGCTTGGCCGAACAGGCCCTCTGGGCCAGCGAGACCTACCTGCACGCCATTCTGCATCACTCTCCGGCCCTGATTTCGGTCAAGGACCTGAACGGCAATGTGGTCCTCGCCAGTGAGCACTACAAGCAGCTGCAGAACGTGGACGAGCAGGGGTTTGTCGGCAAGAACGTGTTCGACGTCTACCCCAAGGAAGTCGCCCAGGCGCTATGGGATATTGACCTGGCCACCCAGGACAAGCAGCAGACCTTCGAGACCGAACTGGAGCTGATGCACAAGGACGGCAGCCTGCACACCTATCTGATGGTGAAATTCCCCCTCAGAAATCCGAATAACGATGTGTTCGGTGTCTGTACCATCTGCACCGACATCTCCGAGCGAAAACTGGCGGAAAACGCCCTCCGGGAGCAGCAGTCTCGCCTGAACTACATGGCCTTCCACGATTCGCTCACCGCCCTGCCCAACCGCTCACTGTTTTACGACCGCATTTATCACGGCCTGGCCCGGGCCCAGCGCAGCAACAGCAAGCTGGCGCTGATGCTGCTGGATATTGATCGGTTCAAGAACATCAACGACAGCCTGGGCCACGACTCCGGCGACCTGCTGCTCAAGGCCATCGCCATGCGCCTGAACGAAGGGGTGCGCGACATGGATACCGTGGCCCGTCTGGGCGGCGACGAGTTTGTAGTGGTGCTTGAGGGCGTGCACGACATGGAAGATGTGGTGTTCATCGCCAACAAGCTGCTGGTGACCCTGGCCCGGCCGCTGGAGATTGCTGGCCACGAAATCACGACCACCGTGAGTATTGGCGTGAGTGTTTACCCGGATGACGGCACCGATACCGACGAGCTGCTCAAGAACGCCGACATCGCCATGTACAAGGCAAAAGAGGCGGGCAAAAACAACTGTCAGTTCTATGCCAAAGGTATGAGCGCCACGGCGGTCAACTACCTGCTATTGGAAAACGACCTGCGCCGGGCGGTAGAGCAAGAGCAGCTGATTCTGCACTATCAGCCCCAGATCGATCTGAAAACCGGCGAGCTGATGGGTGTGGAGGCGCTGGTACGCTGGCAGCATCCGGAGCGCGGGCTGGTCTCTCCGGCCCATTTCATTCCCTTGGCCGAGGAAACCGGCCTGATCGCGCCCATTGGCGAGTGGGTGCTGCGCCAGGCCTGCTATCAGCAGAAGCGCTGGCTGGACTCGGGCAAGAAAGTGGGCCGTATGGCGGTCAATCTGTCACCGCGCCAGTTCCGCCAGCGCAACTTCCCGGAGAAGGTAGAAAGCATTCTGCGCGAAACCGGGTTGCCGGCGGAGTACCTTGAGCTGGAGATCACCGAGAGCTGCGCTATGGAGCACGCCGGTGAGACCATCAATCAGCTCAAGCAGCTCAATCAGATGGGGCTGTATTTGGCGATTGATGATTTCGGCACGGGCTATTCGTCCCTGGCGTACCTGAAGCGGTTCCCGATTCAGAAGTTGAAGATCGACAGCAGTTTTATTCACGATATTCAAAGCGACCCGAACGATGCGGCGATTGCCAAATCAATCATCGGCCTGGCGCACAATATGCAGCTGGCGGTGGTGGCTGAGGGCGTCGAGAAGCCCGCTCAGTCGGATTGGCTGTGCGATGAGGGCTGCGACCAGGGCCAGGGCTTTCTGTTCTCCAAGCCCCTCACCGCCCGTCAGTTCGAGGCCCGCTTTGTGGGAAAGCACTTCGCCTTTGACGGCAACGTGGTGAAGTTGAACGCGTTGGCGTGACCCCACTCAATTCTCCAGCGAATCATCCCATCCGATAAAGAACGGTTCTTCTTCCTGATCACTGAAATGCTCGTGGAAGCCCTGCACTTCGGAGGCGACCTTGCCAGTGCGGCGGTGGAAGTTCGCCAAGTGGTACAGCGCCTCGCCCTCGTGGACCAGCGGCAGGTGGGTCATGCCGATCACGATGGCCTCGGCGGGCGCCAGCACCGGGGATTCATTCAGCCCCAACGGGTCCGCGATCATCCCCAGCACATCGCCCTTCTTGACCCGCGCCCCCAACTGTACCCTTGAGCGCATCACACCACTGGTGGGCGCGCGCAGCCAGCGGCTGTCCGAGGCGACCACGGCCTGGGGAATCTGAGCCGGGCGTTTGCGCTGCGGCAGCATTTTCAGCTCGCGCATGACATTGATGATGCCTCGGGCGCCGGCGCGGATACTCAGCTCGTCAAAGCGCAACGCCTCCCCGGCTTCGTACAACAGCAAGGGGATGCCCATATCGGCGGCCGTTTCTCGCATTGAGCCATCCCGCAGCTTGGCGTCAAGCACCACTGGTACACCGAACTGCATGGCCAGATTGCGGGTTTCGTCCGAGCTCAGATCCGCGCGGATCTGGGGCAGGTTGCTGCGATGGCGGGCACCGGTGTGCAGGTCGATCCCGTGGGTACAGTTTTTCAGGATATCGCCCACGAACGTGTTTGCCACCCGCCCCGCCAGTGAGCCCCGCTCACTGCCCGGAAAACTGCGATTCAGGTCCCGGCCGTCGGGCAGGTAGCGGGACTGGTTCAGGAAGCCGTGCACGTTGACTACGGGAATCGCGATCAGGGTACCGCGCAGCTGATTAAGCTGCTTGTAGTTGAGCAGCCGACGGATGATGTCCACACCGTTGAGTTCATCACCGTGAATGGCCGCGCTGACAAACAGGCAGGGACCGGGCCGGCGACCGTTGATGACGTGCACGGTCATCTCCACATCCGAGTGGGTGTACATGGCGGCCAGAGGGATATCCACCGAGGTACGCTCCCCCGGGGCCACCTTGACGCCACCAATGTCCAGGGTGCGGTTTTTTTCCCGGGCGCGTCGGCCCGGGTCGGTTTTGGCGGCGGGTGAGGAGCTGGCCATAGACGTTACCCTTTGCCGCCCCGGGTTCGGGTTTTGTTGGGCTTGGCGTTCTCCTCGACAAACTTGATGATCGCGCCGGCCACATCTTTGTGGGTGGCACCCTCAATGCCCTCCAGACCTGGCGAGGAGTTCACCTCCATCAGCAGCGGACCACGGCTGGAGCGCAGAAGGTCGACACCGGCGATGGACAACCCCATGGTCTGGGCGGCTTTGACCGCCGTCTGGCGCTCGGAGGGCGTCAGCTTGACCAGTTGCGCGCTACCGCCTCGGTGCAGGTTGGAGCGGAACTCCCCCTCCATGGCGGTGCGCTGCATGGCCGCCACCACCTTGGTGCCGATCACCAGGGCGCGGATATCGCTGCCCCCCGCTTCCTTGATGAACTCCTGCACCAGAAACTCGGCACGCAGTTCGCGGAAGGCCTCAATCACGCTCTCCGCCGCCTTGGCGGTTTCCGCCAGCACCACGCCGCGCCCCTGGGTGCCTTCACACAGCTTGACCACCAGCGGCGCGCCACCCACCAGTTTGATCAGGTCTTTGGTGTTGTGCACGTGATAAGCGAAGCTGGTGCGTGGCATGCCCAACCCTTTGCGGGAAAACAGTTGCATGGCCCGCAGCTTGTCCCGGGAGCGCCCCAGCGCGACCGACTCGGTCAGGCAGTAGACGCCCATCATTTCAAACTGACGAATCACCGCCAGGCCGTAGTGGGTCACCGAAGCGCCAATGCGGGGGATGACCGCGTCGAACCCTTCGAGCTTCTCGCCCATATACCAGATGCTCGGATTGGAGGGGGTAATATCCATGTAACACTTGAGGATATCCAGTACCCGCACCTCGTGGCCGCGTTCCTCAGCGGCTTCAATCAGGCGTCGTGTGGAGTACAGTCGACGGTTACGCGACAAAATGGCAATTTTCATAGACGGTCCAATGGCTCAAATCAGGATTGGTTCAGTTCGCCGGGGGGCTGGAATTTGGTGCCCCCCAACAGAAAGGATTGGTCGCTATCGACCAGAAAGCGCGGCTTGAGGGCGCCGCGCCCGAGCAGCATTCGAAACAGCATATTCTCCCGGTCGGTCAGGGTCACCTCGGCCTCAAACGCCTGATCCCCCAGCACCATCGTAGTGGCGATGACGTAGCGCATTTCGGCGTGACCGCCGGAGTCAGTGACCCGGCGCTGGTCAATCACCGGCGCCTCGCACTCGATCTGCACCTCGGTATCCTTCTGGCGAGGGTGTAACCCGAAGCGCACCCAGGGGCGGCCATCCAGCTCAAAGGGCTCCACAAAGTAAGCGTGCAGCGCACTGGTGCGCGCTCCGGTGTCGATTTTTGCCTTGATTTCGGCCTGGCCCAGGGCGGGCATCCGCACCCATTCGCGCCAGCCGATCACGGTCTTGTCCTGGATATCCACTGATTTCCTCACTGCTCACTCAGGATCAGAAAAATTAGGGATGACGGCAAATTTTTTTTGCTTTGCCATCCGCACTCCCCGTGGTAAATAGCGCCACATGGCCTGGTGGTTAGCGGCATGAACCCACTGGCCCATGACACAACCCGCTTGTGCATTGTCATTTCTTACGCTGGAGATGTCCATGGCTGTGAACATTGATCATTCCGATGACGATACCGACTACATCAACGATATGCCCACTGAGGCTGAAAACGACGAGGAGCCGGTAAAACTGACAGGCCGCGAGGCCAACCAACATATTCTGGATATGCGCCGGAAGATCGAAGACCGATTGGAACGACGTCGGTTGAAGGAAGAGCTGGGCTGTGACGATCTCTGGGAACTCGATTTCTAAGAGTGAGAGGGCGATAGCGCGTCGCCCTCGACCAACACATCCAGCACGCGCTGCACACTGGGGCTGTACTCCTGCTCCGGTCGAAACGCCGCATACAGGGGCCGGGTAAACTCGGGCCCTCCCCTTACCGGATAAACTCCCTCGCCTGCCAACTCTTCTGGTAAGTAAGCGCTTGCCTTTCGCTCGCGAAAGGTCGCCAACGCCACACTGGCCTGGTTGGTGTGTAGATTGGCGGTCACCTCGCCAAAGCGCTTGGCCTGGAACAGGGCAAAGGCTGCGCCCCAGTCCAACGAAACATACCCATCCGCCAGCGCCGCCTTCACATCCAGATCCGGCTGACTGCTGAACAGAGCCAGACGCACCTGGCCAATTCGGCGGGACTTCAGGGCGCCATCGCCCGGCAGGTCGTATAGCAGCGCCAGATCCAGTTGCTCGGCCGACAACCGGTCAAGCAACTCATCGGGCGACCAGGCTTCGGCGCGCAAGGTCAGATCCGGAAGCTCCCGCTGCAGGCGGACGGGCAGGCCCGCGAGCACGAACTGCCAGAGCCCCGGCGTGGCGCCGAGGCGAAGGTGGCGGTCGGGTTCGGCCTCCCGGGCCAGCTCGCGTCGAGTGTCCGCCCAGGCCTCGATCAGGTGGTGAGCGTGCGGTAGCAGCCGCTCTCCTTCGGCGGTCATCTGGATATTGCCGCGGGTGCGAAAAAACAGCGTGACTCCCAGGGTCTGCTCCAGTTGACGAATACGGGCACTGACCGCCGCGGGCGTAATAAACAGTTTATCGGCGGCACGCCCGAAGTGTCGGGTCTGGGTCACTTCCAGAAAGGTTCTGAGCAATTCAATATCCACGGTCGCCCCCGGTCAGTGGTGTAAGGGAAATCTATCGGGGCGTTCTCACAAGTGCAAGGGAAACCCGACATTCAGACACAAAAAAACCCGGCCAAGCCGGGTTTTTTTGACATCACCATCGTTTCTGTTTTTAGAAACGAACGGCACCGCCGATGGTGAATACATTGCCAGCCGCGTCGGAGTCGGTGAACGACAGACGACCGCTGATTTCGTTGGTGAAGAACTTTTCAGTGCGCAAGGTAAACTGATCATCACCCAAAAAGTCCGTATAACCGGCACCGACACTCCAAGTACGATCGAAATAGAAATCGGCACCCAGAGACAGGATATCATCGTCGAAATCAGTATCCTGATACGTCCCTTCCAGGTTGACGAAGTTACCGCCACCTAGGCTGGTCACGTACTTGGCACTGATGTTGGCATCGTAGCCATCTTCAGAGAATTCCGTGGTCACCAGCAGGCCGTCGATCGGCGTCAGGCCCAGAGTGGCATAAGCGGTGGTTTCATCACCGGCCGCATTATCAACGCGGGTCACACGACCACCCACGTAAAACAGAGTATCGGGAACATACAGTTCACCGCCCACGGTCAACGCATCAAAATCGTCATCCGCTGCTGCATACACATTGGAAGAGCGCTCAAGGAAAGCGGCTTCCGCCAGAGGGTGATTGCGAGTCTGTACCGGAGAAAAATGGAACTCGCCATACATGCCAAAAACGCCATCGCCGTTCTCGACATCAGTGTAACTAGCGCCGACTTCGGCTTGATAGCTGTTTGCCATCGCCAGGCCAGACGTCAGGGAAAAAGCGGTTGCCAGTGCCAGAGATTTGATTTTCATGAGTGCTCCTTTTGTGTACATCAATTGTCCAATCAGAAACGCATCGGGCGATGCGCGGGACGCATTCTAATTGGCGGCGCTCAGTTTGTCACACTCCCTGTGCAATTTTGGTGCACAGTTCACAAATTCTTTAACAGCGAGCAATCACAACGAAACGTTTTCTGATCTTCCAAACGAATCGCCGTCAGCGAACCGCCCCAGACACAACCGGTATCCAGTGCGAACACATTGGGTGCGTCCGCCTTGCCTTCCAGGGCCGCCCAGTGACCGAACAGAATCCGTTCGTTACGACACTTGTGTTTCGGGTGCGCAAACCAGGGAGCGAAACCCGGCGGGTGGGAACCGACATCGCCTTTGTTGTTCAGATCCAACTCGCCGTCGGCGGTACAGAAGCGCATGCGCGTGAAATAATTCGTGATCATCCGCAGACGATCCATACCATACAACTTGTGCTTCCACTGACTTGGTTCGTTGCCGTACATATGGGCCAGAAAGTCATCCAATTGACGACTCTGCAGAACCGCTTCCACTTCACGGGCGTGGGCCTTGGCCCGCTCAAGATGCCACTGTGGAGGAATGCCGGCATGAGTCATAACGAAATTCAACGTCGGATCGTGATGCAGCAACGGCATTTGACGCAGCCACTCGATCCATTCCGGATGCTCGTCATGACCGAGAATGTCTTCGAGGGTATCTTTATTGTTCGGGGCGCGATGTCCTCGCGCCACCGCGATAAGGTGCAGATCGTGATTGCCCAGCACCACCGTAAGGCGGTCGCGCATCTGGTACAGAAAGCGCAGGGTTTCCTGCGAGCTCGGACCGCGGTTGATCAGATCGCCGGCAATCCACAGCCGGTCTTCGGCGGGATCGAAGTTGACCTGATCCAACAACTGTTTCAACGGACCCAGACAGCCCTGAATGTCCCCGATGGCATAGGTACTCATGAACGCTCCGGTCAGTGAATCGCGTGGGGCGGTACCAGTGCGAAGGCAGGGATGGGCACATCAAACAGTTGGCCATCCTCGGTCTTCATCTGGTAGCTGCCCTCCATGATACCGGTCTCAGTGTCCAGAATCACACCGCTGGTGTACGTAAAGCGTTTGCCGGGCGGCAGGTGTGGCTGTTCACCGACGACCCCGATGCCACGCACTTCCTGTTTCTTTTCGTCGGCATCGCGGATGACCCAGTGCCGACCGATCAGTTGCGCAGGCACATCACCCTGATTGTCGATGGTGATGGTATAGGCGTACACGAAGCGGTGTTCAGCGGGTTGGGACTGCTGTTCAATGTAGGCGGGTTTTACGGACACCCGAATATTGTGCGTCATAGGACCAGGCCACTCCAGAGTGCGGGCTCGCCAGGGCGACGCCCTTGAAGACGAAAACTGTGTCTTACATTTGGGGACTAAGACGCCGAATTCAAGGTGTCGATGGCGTTGGCCAGGCGGACGTAGTCTTCCAGTGACAGGGCTTCCGGGCGCAAACTGGCATCCACCGGCAACTGGTCCAACTGCTCGGGCTCCACCAGATTCTTTAACGCATTGCGCAGGGTTTTGCGCCGCTGCTGAAAGGCGACATTGACCAGTTGGGAGAGCGTCTTTCGGTTGGTGGCGGTAAATGGGCGCCGGGCGTGGGGGGTCAGTCGAACCACCGCGGAGTCCACTTTCGGTGCCGGGTCGAAAGCACCGGGCGGTACTTCAAACAACGGCTCGACCTGGCAGTCGTACTGCACCATGATGCCCAGTCGGCCATAGGCTTTCTCACCCGGACCGGCGGCCAACCGCTTGACCACTTCTTTCTGCAACATGAAGTGCATGTCTTTCACCTGCCCGGTGTAGGTCAGCAGATGGAAGATCAACGGCGTGGAAATATTGTAAGGCAGGTTGCCGACAATTCTCAGCGACTGCTCATCATTCATCAGGGTCGTAAAATCAAACTTCAGTGCGTCGGCCTGGAACAGCTCAAAATCCGGGTGCTTTTCAAACTGCACTTTCAACCAGGGCACCAGGTCGCGGTCCAACTCAATGACCCGTAAGTGTTCGGCCTTGTCCGCCAGGCGCGCGGTCAGCGCGCCCTTACCAGGGCCAATTTCCACCAGCAACTCGCCGGGTTGCGGATTGATGGCCCCAACGATGCGATCGATGACGTTGCCATCCACCAGAAAATTCTGACCGAACCGCTTGCGGGCGCGGTGGGGGGCCTCGCCGTTGCCTATGCGTTGCTTGCCCGGCCGACTCATGAGCGACCTCCGAAGCGGGCCGCCGCCATGGTGCGCGCGTAGTCCAGCGCGGTCTGCAGACTCCCGGAATCGATTCGGCCCGTGCCCGCGAGATCAAGCGCCGTACCGTGGTCCACGGAGGTACGAATGATGGGCAGCCCCAGGGTGACGTTTACCGCCTGACCAAAGCCTTTGTACTTCAATACCGGTAGCCCCTGATCGTGATACATGGCCAATACCGCATCGGCCTGCTCCAGGTGCTTGGGCGTAAACAGGGTATCGGCGGGTAGCGGGCCGATCAGTGTCTGACCTTTGGCCCGCTGCTTCTCCAGCAGCGGTTCGATCAGATCGATTTCTTCCCGCCCCAAGTGCCCGCCCTCCCCGGCATGGGGATTCAGACCACACACCAGAATGCGCGGCTCGGTAATACCGAAATCCCGCTGCAGATCACCATGCAGGATATCCAGCACTTCCGTAAGCAGCGTTTCGTTCAGGGCATCGGCAACATCGCGCAAGGGCAAGTGTGTGGTCGCCAGCGCCACCCGCAGCCCTTCGGTGGCGAGCATCATCACCACGCGGGGCGTACCGGTTTTGTCCGCCAGGTATTCGGTGTGACCACTGAACGGAATACCCGCTTCATTGATCACCCCTTTTTGCACCGGGCCGGTAATCAATCCCTGAAACGTCTCGGCCTGACAGCCGGCGATGGCAAAGTCCAGGGTCTGCAACACATAGGCGCTATTGGCCGGGTTCAGTACGCCGGGCTCGCAGGGCGCGCGCAGGGGCACCGGCGCGACGGTCAGCTCACCTGATCCCTGGGGTTGCGCACCATCGGCGGGATTGAATTCACGGACAGTCAGAGGTAGCCCGAGTCGCTGGGCCCGGTCCTGCAGCAGTGCCGGATCCGCGATCACCACGATTTCATCGGCTCGCTCGGTCTGGGCCAACTGGACCGCCAGATCCGGCCCGATCCCGGCCGGCTCGCCCGGTGTTAACGCCAGACGCAAAGGGTTACGAACGTCGGTCACAGTTTCTCTTCCACGTAGATCTCTTCCCGGATTTCTGCCAACCAGGTCTGCAGCTCTTCATCGAAGCGACGCTCACGCAGCATGTTTGCCGCCTGATTGCGGATCATCTGTTCGCTCATGTCCTGCTCGCGGCGATCTTCGACCGTCAGGATATGCCAGCCAAATTGGCTCTTGAAAGGTTCACTGACCTCACCCACATCGGTCTCGTTCATGGTCTGATCAAAGGCGGGAACCATCTGACCGGGCATGGTCCACCCCAAATCACCGCCCTGGAGCATGGAGCCGATGTCCTCGGAGTGCTCCCGGGCCAGATCGGCGAAGCTCTCACCGTTGAGCACTCGCTCGCGCAACTCGGTGAGCTTCTGTTCGGCGGCGGCATCGTCGACGATTTCCGAGGTTTTGATCAGAATGTGTCGGGCCTTAGTCTGCTCCACCATGCTGTTGCCGGTGTTGCTGCGGGTCTCATGTACTTTCAGAATATGGAAGCCGGCACCACTGCGCACCGGCTCGGACACATCGCCCTCTTCCAGTCCCGCGACCACATCGGCAAACAGCTCCGGCAGTTGCTCCAGTTTGCGCCAGCCAATTTCACCCCCCTGCAGGGCGTTGGCATCGTTGGAGTGGGTGATGGCCATCTGTTCAAAGTCGGCGCCGTCCACCAGTTCCTGACGGATGCGCTCCGCCTCTTCCTTCACCTCCGTGACCTCGTCGTCACTGGCACTGCTGGGCACCGAAAGCAGGATATGACCCAGACGGTAATTCGGGGAGGTGGCGAACTTGCCATCGGTGGAGGCCAGGAAGCTTTCAATGTCCTGCTGGTTGACGTCGATCCGGCTGTTCACCACCGCCTGCTGGATCTGGTTGACCCACATCTCCCGGCGAATCTGGTCCCGGAAGCCCTCCAGCGTCTGCCCCTGACTTTCCAGATCGGCACGCAACTGCGCTTCGGTCAGGTTGTTGGTCTGCATGATGCGCGCGATGGTCTGATCCAGTTGCTGATCGGACACTTCAATGCCGAACCGGCGCCCCATTTCCATCTGCAGACGTTCGAGAATCAACTGGTCCAGAATCTGGTCCCGCAAAACGCTGTCCGGGGGCAGGTTCTGATTGCTGTCCGATTGCTGAATACGCGCCTTGATGGACGCCAGCCGCTCTTCCAGCTCGCTTTCGAGCACCACGTCTTCCCCGACGATGGCCACTACGCGGTCGAGCATTTCGGTTTCTGCCAGCGCCAGAGGGCTGGCCAGCAACAACGCCAGAACAGCGGGAATCAGACGTTGAGTAATCCGGTTTGCTTGCATAACAGTCAGTTATCTCTAATGGTTAGCGGATCGAACCGTCCCGGACGCCGTAGCCCGGTATGGCTTTCTCGAGCAGATCATTGACCTTGCGGTTAATGCTGCCCAGACCCTTGAATTGAAAATCAAAAATGATGCTCTGGTCGTAATCGTCAGCGTCTACCCGCTCCAGAAAGTTCGGCGTGTAGTCGAAGTCCAGCCAGCGGCGGGCCAGCAACCGGACCCGGTAACAGCAGTCGTTGTATTCGAGTCCGACGAAGGTATCGAGTTCCTTTTCATAGGTAAAGTCATAATTGGCGCGCCCGACCAGGCTCCACTGCGCCGCCACGGGTAGATGGAACGCAAAATCCACCTGGTCCAGGGCCCGCTCCTGCACCGCAGTCGGGTCTTCCAGGCCCGGAGAGGGCGGCCGGTGGGTGTAGCGGTAGCCCAGATGCATGATCCGGTCGGCTTGGTCCATATAGCGGATACTGGCGTTGGCGCTGCCCAGACGGCTTTCAAACTCGTTGTAGGCCACATTGGCGTTGACGTTGAGCCGGTCGCCCACCCGGGCGGTGAACTGACCGGCCAGCTCGGAGCGCTCGTAAGTCTCTTCGGGGCGCTCCGCGTCCGGATTCTCCTCGGGGTCATACTCAAGGTCCGGAGTGTTCAGACCGACCCGGCGGTCGGAAAAGTACAGAATCTGCCCCACGCTGAGACTCATCTGTTCCACCCCGGTCAGAGGGTCGATAAATCGGCTGGTCAGACCCACCGACAGCTGATTGGCGTCCTCGATCCGGTCCCCACCCGCAAAACGGGAGGTACGATACAACTGGTTGTACTGGAAGGTCAGCGGCTTGGCATCAAACAGCACCGGACGATTGTTTCGGCTCACACCGAACAGATCGCTGTGGTCCTCGAAGTCACTGTAAAAATAGAACAGTCGGGGCTCCAGGGTCTGCAGGAACCCTTTACCAAACAACTGGCCATCTCGCTCGAAGTACAGCCCCATATCCAGGGTGCCCTGGGGCACCAGCAGGCTCGGGTCAGGCTCGGCGCCCTCGACCAACCGCTCTTCGTCCAGTTGGTAGCTCAGGCTTTTGACAATCGCGCTCGGCTTGAAAAAGCCCCACATCCAGTCCTTGTCCCAGGTCAGGCTGTAATCGGTGCGGAATCGCTCACCCACCAGCAGGTTATCGATGAACTCCTGGTTATCATTTTCGAAGGTGCTGTTAACATCAAAGTAGGTGTACTCATTGTTCAGGCCCAGCACCCAGTTGCCCCATTGATAGCGACCGTCGGCATTGATCCGGGGCAGTTCCCGGTGCGGCCATTTGGCGGTGCTCAGCGCGCGCAGCTCCTCGCCCTTGATACCCAGCAACCAGTGGTCCCCCTGGTAGGCGGCCCGGGCCCGCTTGGCCACCTGGGCGGTCCGGTTCACGTCCAGACCGCTGCTGTTCAGGTCGCGCAGGTAGTCGTTGTCGCTGATTGCGGTGTAGTCGATTTCCGTACTCCAACGCTCCCCTGCACCACCTTGCTGCAGTATTTGATACTGCCAGCGTGACTCGCCGAAATAGGGGTTGAGGTCATCGCCCTCTTCATCGCTCACATCCCGCTGGGCCCCGCTGTAGGGGTTCTCGTCCTCGTCCAGAAAACCGCCGCTCACCCGGGTTTCAAAGTGCCGTGACAGATGTCGGGTTTCCAGCCCCCAGAGCGTTCCGCGCTTGGACATGTACTCCGGCGTAATGGTCGCATCCAGGTTCGGGGCAATGTTCCAGTAAAACGGAATCGAGGCCTCGAACCCGTTTCGTCGGCTCTCCCCCAGTGAGGGAAACAGAAACCCGGTCTGACGGTGATCGTCGATCGGAAAACGCAGGTAGGGGGCGTAGAACACCGGCACATTGAACACTTCCATGCGAGCGTGCTTGGCCGTGCCGTAGTGGCGTTCGGGGTAAATGTTGATCGCCTGCCCTTTGAGGCTCCAGGCATCGCTGCCCGGCTCACAGGTGGTCAGGGCGCTATCTTCCAGACCGATAAAATGATCGCCCAGTTTGGTCAGCCGATTGGCTTGCCCCCGCACCCGGCTTTCGTACAGCACAAAGCGGGCATCATCGAGTTCGGCATCACCGCTGTCGAGGTTCATCTGGGCCGAATCGCTGCGCAGCAGAACGCCCGGCTCCCGGATCTGGATATCCCCGGACACCCGGGCATCGCGGGTGGTCTGGTCCACTTCCGCCCGATCCGCCCGCAGGCTGCGGGTGCCCTGGCTTACCCGGACATCACCCTCCAGGGTGTGGTGGGTCTGTCCGCGGGATTCGGAGCGATCCGCGCTCAGTCGGGTGGCCGCCTCATTGGGCGGCACCTGGGCGTCCGCCTCATCGCGCGCAGGCGCGATGTAGGCCCCACAGCAGCCGGTGGGCAGCGTCGCTTTCTGAGCCTCGGTCAACGCCTCGGCGGGCACCCAGTCAAGATCGCTGGCCTGCGCTTCACGCTCTTCGGTCTCCCGGGCTCCGTCAGCACCCGCCTGAGCAAGCACCTGGGGACTGACCGCCAGCACCAGACAGCAAAGCCAGCGACGGCCCACCTCGGACCCTGCTGAGCGAAAAAGCGAATAGACTGAATCCATGTAGCTAACGATCTCGGTATTGGGACTATCTGGGTATTGACCTGGCCTTGATATCGACCCGGCTCGTTGCCTGGGTACCTCAGGCTGATGTGGGCCAGTGACAGGAACCGTGTGAAACGCCGGGAATTCTACTTGAATAAGCCCGGTCATGGAATGAAAGCCCGGGATTCAACCCTTTTTCCGGCTCCCGGCTTTGACTTCTTGCGGTCAAACCGGGTTAGAATTCCAGAACGCAGTATCCACAATAACGAGGACGCCTCATGACCGATTCGCTCGCGGCTCGACAGGACCAACTGGAACACTGGGCCAGAGCCCAATTGGCCGAGCTGCACGCCCACAGCTCACCGGAGCTGCTGCAGTTCACACCCCTGAACGGTGATGCGGGCTTTCGCCGCTACTACCGCCTGAACACCGAGCCCTCGCTGCTGGCCGTCGACGCCCCGCCTCCGCAGGAGAACGCCGGCCGCTTTGCCGAGCTGTCCCAGCACCTGCTCAACCACCACATCGCGGTTCCCAAGGTCGCCTCGGTAGACCCCGAAAACGGCTTTTTGTTGCTGGAAGATTTTGGCGACCGGTTGCTGCACCGCGCACTGCGCCAGCAACCAGAGTCCGCCACGGCCCTGTACGGCGAGGCGCTGATGCAACTGCTCGCGTTGCAGCAAACTCCCGGCAGTGAGCACTTCCCGCCCTACGACCAGGCCTTCCTGCGCCGGGAACTCAATCTGTTTATCGAGTGGTTCCTCGAGGGCATGCTGAGGCTGGATCTTTCCTCCGAAGAGCGTTTACTGCTGGAAGAGGTTTTTGACCGCCTGGAACAGAGCGCCCTGGAGCAGCCCCAGGTGGCCGTGCACCGGGACTACCACTCCAAGAATCTGCTGATCCGGCCCGACGGCTGCATGAGCATTGTGGACTTTCAGGATGCGGTCTGGGGCCCGATCACCTATGACCTGGTGTCCCTGCTACGCGACTGCTACATCCGCTGGCCCGCCGATCAAATCCGCCAGTGGGCCCTGGGCTACGGCAATATGGCCTGCGGTATCGGGTTGCTGGAGGACGTTACGGAAAGCCAGTTCCTGCAATGGTTCGACTGGATGGGGCTGCAGCGCCACCTGAAAGTACTGGGTATTTTCTCCCGCCTCGCGCTGCGCGACGACAAGCCTCAATACCTGAAACACCTGCCCCTGGTCATTCGCTATGTGCTCGAAGTGGCCAGCCACTCCCCCGAGCTGGCCGATTTTCGCTATTGGTTTGAGCACAAGGTGCTGCCCAAGGCCCAGAGCCAGTCCTGGTACGAGGACTATCGGCTGGCGGGCGAGACCACCCCGTGAAAGCCATGATCCTCGCCGCCGGGCTGGGCAAGCGCATGCGCCCGCTCACCGACCACACCCCCAAGCCCCTGCTGGCGGTGGGCGGCAAGCCACTGCTGCAGTACCACCTGGAGGCACTGGCACAAGCCGGCGTACGCGAGGTCATCATCAACACCGCCTACCTGGCCGAAAAAATCGAGCAGTTTGCCGGAGACGGCGACCGTTTTGGCCTGTCGATACGCTATTCTCGCGAACCCGAGCCCCTGGAAACCGGCGGCGCCATCTACCGGGCCCTGCCTCTGCTGGGCGAGGCGCCCTTCCTGCTGATCAATGGCGATGTCTGGACCGACTTTCCGCTACCGACACTGACCGAGCCCACCCTGCCCGACTCCGCTCTGGGCCGGCTGCTGCTGGTCCCAAACCCGACATTTCACCCCCGAGGCGACTTCAGTCTGTCCGCCTCGCGGGTTGGCCTGGCGACAGGCACCGAGCGCTATACCTTTGCCGGCATCAGCCTGCTGCGCCCGGCGCTGGTGGCCCAATACCCAGAACGTCGCACAGTGTTTCCGCTCCTGGAAGCCCTGCGCCCCGCCATCGAGGCTGGCCAACTGGAGGGGCGGGTGCACCAGGGCCAATGGAGTGATGTGGGTACACCCGAGCGCCTCTCCCAATTGGAGCACCAGCTGAAATCCACCACGGGGTAATGACTATGCTATGTATCGCACACCGGGGTGGGCCCGGGCCGGAAAACAGCCTGGAGGCCATCCGCCGCAGCCTGGCCATGGGCGCACCGGCGATTGAAATTGATGTGTGGCAGTTGCACGGCGAGCTGTGGGTGACCCACGACCGCCGCCTGGGCCGTGAGATTGCCGGCTATGAAGTGCTGTCCGATCTGTCTCGGGATCACCTCGAAGCCCTGCGCCTGAGTAATGGGGAGCACCTGCCCCGACTCAGCCAGATACTGGAGTTGGTCGGTGAGCGCGCCCTGCTCAATATCGAACTGAAAGGCCCGGACTGCGTCGACGCCCTGGTGCGTATTCTGACCGCTCACCGACAGAGCTCCGGGCAGAGCCCCAAGTCCTGGATCGTCTCCAGCTTCGATCATTGCCAGTTGGCCGAGTTACAACGACGCCTCCCCGAAGTTCGACGCGGATTGCTGCTCTACGGCGTACCGCTGGATCTGGCGCAGAGCGCGGATCGGATTGATGCGTACAGCGTGCACCTCAGCCAGGACTTCATGCCCGACGTGCTGATTGAGGACATTCGACAGCGCGGCAGGAAAGTGTGGATCTACACCGCCAACCACCCGAAAGATTGGCGCCGCCTGATGGACGCCGGGGTAGACGGCATCTTCACCGACCACCCCGATGGCCTGATGCGTTATCTTGCCGAGAACTGACCCGCCCGCGCGATCAGAACTTCCACCCCACACGCACGCCGCCCATACGCGGCTTACCCCAGACACCGTAACCCCAATCGGAACCCAGGGTGTTCTGGTAGGTGAAGTACTCTTCATCGGTCAGGTTGTTCACAAACGCCGCCACCGTCCAGGTGCCCTCAGGCGACATCCAGCTCAGCTTGGCGTTGACCAGTCCGTAGGCCGACTGTTTCGAGTAGGGATCATTTTCAATCTGCAGGAAATGGTCGTCCTGCCAACTGTAATCTACCTGATAGGTCAGTTCGCCGCGATCCCCAAGCCCCTGATAATAGCGGGCCACCAGGTTATAGGTCAGATTGGGAGCCGAGGGGAGTTCGTTGCCATCGAAGGTGTACTCATCCCCGGCCACGATGAAGATCTGCTCGGAATCAAACTCGGTATCGAGCCAACCCAACCCGGCAATCACTTCAAAGTTGTCGGTAACCTGCGCATTCAGTTCGACCTCGGCACCGGTGCCGGTCACATCGCCCGCATTGGTAATCACACTGCCATCGGCTACCGTCAAGAACACCTGCGCCTGATAGCCTTCCACCTCATAAGTGAACACCGAGGCATTGAGCCGCACGCGGCCACCGGCCAGGGTGTTTTTGTAACCCAGTTCCAGATTGGTGATGTCTTCCGCTTCCACCGGCCGGGTCGCTTCCAGGGAAGCGTTGTAGCTGCCGGAAAAGCCGCCGCTCTTGAAGCCAGTGGACACGCTGCCGTAAATCAGGGTATCCGGGTTGGGGCGCCAATCCAGCCCTAGCTTGCCGGTTACCGAATCCTCCTCCAGGCTGTCCCGAACATCGATCTCCTCATAGAAACTCGGGCCCGCATCCTGACGGAACTGACGCTTTTCTTCGGTATAGCGCACCCCGGCGATACCGGTGAGCTGCGAGGTAAAATCATACTCATACTGACCGAATACCGCCCAGGACTGGCTGTCCAGTGACACATCCTCGCGATGAAAAAATTCATACCAGTCATCCGTCCGGGCGCTTTCGGTGGTGGGCGCCTCGGTCAGCAGATCGCGGTGATCATCGTAGTAATACAGCCCGGTCACCCACTTGGATCGGGCGCTTCGGCCATTCAGGCGGAACTCCTGAGTCAGCTGCTCAGCGTCCACCGAATACTGCTCATCAAAAAACACCACCGGCGTGCCATCCCCATCGTCCTGCATAAACTTGTCCAGGGTTTCGAGCGCGCTGACCGAAGTGAACGTCACACCCTCGGTGACCGGCAACTCCACGGTCAATGATGAGCCAAAGGTTTTTATGTCCGTGGTCAAACCACCCGGCGAACTCGAAGCCACCTGGCCGGGATCGAAAATACCGCCGGCCGCTTCGCGCCCGGTCATGTCAAACGTGGCGCTGGTGCACAGCCCCGACTGAATCCGGGCAATGCTACAGGTCGCCGCCGACTCATCCGCCGATTCCAGGTAACCCATATGGGCAAAGCCCACCGATTGCTGGTCGGCCTGACTGCCATGAATGTTCAGCAACCACTGACCATCGTCATCGTAGTCGCGCAGCAATTGCAGGCGGTAGCCGACACTGTTGGTGTCGTTCAGCTTCTGGCCATCCACCGCGTTGACCTGCCAGCCGTCATTGTGAGTGCGCTTGATGGCCGCGCGCCCCATCAAGCCATCCGCCAGTTGTCCCGAGATCATGCCTTCGGCAATCACTTCAGCGTAGCGTCCGTAACTGATACTGGCCGAGGACTCAAAGGTTTCTGTGGGCCGTTTGGACACGTAGTGAACCAGCCCGCCGGTGGTGTTGCGCCCGTACAGGGTGCCCTGGGGACCACGCAAGACTTCCACCCGTTCAAGGTCAAACAGCTGAATCGCCGAACCGGCGGGATTGCCCCGATAAACGTCATCCACATAGAGTGCGACCGGCGATTCCCAGGAATCGGAAAAATTCACCAGGCTGATACCGCGCAGACTGATCGACGGGCTGGACGCTTCGCCAAAGATGGCGAAGAAATTCATATTGGGGACTTGCTGGGTGATATCCAGGCCTTCTTCAAAGCCCATCTTTTCAATGGCCGCCCCAGAAAAAGCGGTGACGGCGACGGAGACATCCTGCATCGACTGCTCGCGTTTCTGGGCCGTCACCAGCACCTCTTCGATCACCGACTGAGAGCTGGCAGCAAAGACCGATGAACCAGCCCCCGTCAACAGCCCGGCCGTCAGAGCCAAAGCGATGCGGCGAGCGCGAAACGGCGAAGCGCCGCGAGTAAGACTGGACGTTATTGATTGGGTGGGTAATGTTCGCTGCATTCGCGTTCTCCTTTTATCCTTGCAGCACAAACCGGCAAACTCCTCGCCGAGCATTTCACATCGATGGCGTACCTCGAACTTGCCCCAACTGCCGTCACCGAGCGAAGGCCACGGCTGAACTAACCTTAGCACCCGCACTGCCCGAGTTCCACGCAACGCGTCGGGTTGGCACATATGGGCGCATTGAAAGGGATCCATACGCCATAACCACAAAAAAAGGGCGCCTCAATGAGGCGCCCTTCCGGTCTAAATCGGTAAAAAATATTCGGTCGGAGCGCTGAATCTAACGAAGAATTTATAATTGAGTAGAGCGGGACGCGCTAGTGACAAAGTGCGCAGCAGAACTTATGCACAATATAAACCACAACCGCTAGTCCGGGCTGTATGCAACACACTCTTCCCTGGCAATACGTCCGCTCCTAACAGTTTGCCACTCCGTACAATGAAGCCAATAGCTACATGAGCGGCCAACCACCCTCCCATAACGGTCCTTTGTCCTTCCTGCAGGGTAACACGCCGAGTTGTACCGAACGAGTTCTCGAGCCACTAAGTCCATTCCGCCAGCAGCATTTTTATTGCTCGTTCCAGTTCTTAATCCCTCATACCTAATAGACGGATTTGAAATCAGAAACTTCCTAGGCGCGCTTCCGTAAACATCGCTGTAAGTCATAATCGTACGAAAAACATTATAAACGCCGTGACCAACTGACTCTTCAAGTGGATACCCTGGATGGAACTTATCCGTTCCGTTAATCAACCCATCCAAAATTTCCCACCGCTGGTAGACATCTCCATGGCCGGCCCCTAAGACATGCCCCACCTCATGAATGAAGGTTTGTTTTCCACAACCACCGTTCCAACCGACAATAGCGCGAGAGCGGAACCTAGTCGAGGAGTTTTCGATAGATCCAGGGAGCCTTGGACTCAGACGCGCAGGAAATCTTCCTTTCCCACAAAGCCCGTGCTCACCATAACCCGGATTAACGTCCGATATGTATACAGTGATATCGGGCCTATACGTATCTTCTATTTCCCAGACACTTCTATCCATCCCCAGCTCCTTGATAAGACCATCCCCCACTTTATCACTATATCTTATATCAAGGTGTCGGTGATGAGCCAACCTAAGTCGAGTGAACATGCCACTATTTTTATACGTCGAATTAGCGGTATTAATATACGAATTTACAACCAGAGATTCGTTATTTCTATCTTTAAAATTTTTATTGTAAAGAACCAGAACATCAAGTTCTAACGCCCACGCAAAGCCACCAGAATAAAATAATGAAAACAACAGGACATTAAGAACAATTTTAGCTTTAACAGAAACCATAATTACATTCCCTTTTCAGTCTGCCCCTAATGATAAACTTCATCAGGAAGAGTCTCAGCCTTTTCTAAAACCTCTTGGCCGTTAATGGTGTAAACCCGGTACCTACCTACATCGGTCAAATAAACTCCATCTATTGCACCTCCTCTATCGACAGTCAGCCCCAGCAGATACCCAGAGTCATAACCCTTCAAATGCCCTTCAATATAAACAAAATTCCCATCGTCTTCCTCCACACTGGAAATGTAAAAGTCCACCAAATCCCCTCGGATGGTGGGGACAGTAACGACATCACCACCAGAAACCTGAAAAAGATTTTCATAATTCACGCTGACCAGTTTTATATTCTCTTGATCAACCTTCAGGTCATTAGCTATAGATCTCTCAGCCTCAACAGCTCCCGAAACAATGGAGACCAACGAATCTTGGTATTGACCTATAACCGGTTTAAACGTCGACATCTCTGAAGATTCAGAAATTTTGCTTGATGAAGGTGCAAAAGACTGTTCCGGTACGTAAGCGGCACCATATGCAGACTCAGGCATTGGGCGAATTGCGTCAGTTGGTGGGGGAGTATAGTCAGAAAGCTTTTCACTGGCACCCAAAAAACATAGCAGGGCAACAACTCCAGACAGAAGGACCCCTTTCAATATCCTAGTATTCATATCGAACATCCTGTAAGTTCTAATACCACTTTATTTTTATTGATAGATAAGTATTTACAATAAAGCGAGGGCAGGAGGGAGCCTCCTGCCACTTTACTAACAATGACAAGACTTTATTCAATAGGAATACTAAATCCTACCACAAACTTAGCTTCATCGTTGTTCAACCCGTCAACATCATCAACAACCAAACCCAAAGTGAAGCTCAGGTTTTCGTTGTAGGCGTAGCCCAAATCGACATGGGAGTAGCCATCGTATTCAGCAACGCCATCGTGCATACCGTAGGTGACAGAGAAATCGCCGAATGCTGCGCCCAACGTCATATAGGAGTAGTCGGTATCAGAGCCCTCGATGTTCTCATAATAAGTGAATGAAACCGGGCCGTAACCCAAACCGACCACCGCTTCAACTAGGTCACCTGGGGCAGTCGCTGCACCCGGTGAGGAATCTGAGGGGTATGAGTAACTCCAAAGACTTACATCATAAGTGAATCCACCCACTTCTGAGCCATATCCCGCATACAAGTCATATTCGGTACCAAAAGTGGCGTCACCGGAAGAAGCCCACATACCGGCATAGAAACCGTTACTGCTGACATTGATATCGCCCCAGACAGCCGGATCACCGTTGCCCAGATCATAACCACGCCAGTAGTACATGTTGGCAGCACCCACCGAGGCGGAGACTTCGGCGTGAGCCACAGGAGCCAGAGCGGCGGAGGCCATTGCAGACGCGGCGACGGCACCAGCCAGGAATTTTTGCTTCATGTTCATGAGTACGTCCTCTAACGTTGGCTATCTTTGAGTTTTGACGCCACTGGCCCGTAATGAGCCAAGTGGCTTACCCGATTCTTGTACAGGTACGAAGGCTTTAGCGAAGACCGAGCCAACTTTTATTTTCCCTTTAAAATCATAGAGATAGATCCATTCGATCAATATTTGACCAGCCCTGTCAAAATTGAAACGCACCATTATGGATCATCAGTGTGCACTCCTTTGCACCAGAACATTACACTCGCTCCACCTCCGGTGCCGCCATCCGTCGACGCCACCAGCACTCCACCCCCAGATCCAGATAGGCGAGCAGCGCCAGCAGCACCAGTGCCGCGCCACCCAGCAGTGATGGCGATAACCGTTCGTTCGCCACCAGCGTCCCCAACAGCAACGCTAGTACGGGGGTCATCAGGGTAATCAACGAAACCGCGCTGGGCGTCAATCGCTGCAGAACAAAATAGAACAGGGTAAAGCCCAACAGGGAGCCCAGGGTCGCCAGATACACCAGCCCACTCAGGCTTTTGGTGGACAGGCTCTGCGGCACCTGGCCATCGAACAGCCACCAGCTCAGCAACAAACCCGGAAAGGCAAACAACAACGCCCCGGCGGTCTGCTCCAGCGGTCCCGTGCCCTGATCCAGCCGCTTGAGACTGACGCTGCTGAGGCTGAACAACCCGCAGGACAACAGTATTCCCCCGATGCCCAGCGCCGAGCGGGCATCAATATGGAGCTGATCCCAGAAAATGATGCACAGCCCAATCAGCGCCACCATAAGCGCGAGCACGCGTCGGGGGCTGAAAGGGTTTTCCCGCAGGATCAACCAGCTCAACAGCCCGGTCACAAAGGGGGAAAGGGCAAAAATCACCGCGATCAAGCCCGAGGGAATAAACTGCGCGGACCAATAGACCACCAGCATATTGGGGAAGATGCCAAAGGACGCGGCCAAGTAGACTTTCCATACCCCCGACTGGGCGAACAGGCGACGGCGCAGCAGCGCCACAACCACCAGCGCCAGCGCGGCGGCCAGTCCCATTCGCATCAGCACCGCGGTGATAAACGAGACGCTGTCATTGCTCCACTGAATCGCCAGTGGCGTGGTCGACCAGATCAATACCACCAGGCCATAGGCCAAATACACCTGCACGGGTCACACTCCTTTTGTTGAGGCAGCCACTCCTGCGGCTCAAAACAAAAAAAGCCGCAGTGGTCGCTGCGGCTTTTTGAAAACGGTAGTGGCTTTACTCGTCAGGGTTGCCTCGTTTTCCGCCGCGCAATAGCGTGTGCACGCACCGCCCAACGCAGGGCGCGCGCCACCAGAATCACCACCGGCATACAGAAAACATTCATTGAATCACAGACCTCGGACAAACAGGCAAACCTGCGGAAAACACATAACGAACCGATACATTAAGCGATGCCCACGCAAAGCACAACGAGCAAAGCCGATTTTTTTGTGCGAACATGGTGCACCGTATTATTTTGTCGTTTATCTCCTTTTTTGTAGTGAAGTCTCTATGGAAATTTATCTGGTGGGCGGCGCAGTGCGCGACAAGCGGCTCGGTTATCCCTACTCGGAAAAAGACTGGGTCGTGGTGGGCGCGCGCCCGGACGACCTGCAGGCTCAGGGCTTTACGCCCGTGGGCAAGGATTTCCCGGTGTTTCTCCATCCGCAGACAGGAGAGGAGTACGCCCTGGCGCGCACCGAACGAAAAACCGCACCCGGCTATACCGGCTTTCAATTCCACACCGCCCCCGACGTCACCCTGGAGCAAGATCTGGCCCGGCGGGATCTGACCATCAATGCCATGGCGGAAAACGAACGCGGTGAATTGGTGGACCCCTACGGCGGCGCCCGGGATCTGGAAGCGCGCCGGCTTCGTCATGTCTCCCCGGCCTTCAGTGAAGATCCCGTCCGCATTTTACGGGTTGCTCGGTTCGCCGCACGTTACCACCACCTGGGTTTTACCATCGCCGATGAGACCCTCGCACTGATGCGCGACATGGTCACCAGCGGTGAGGTGGATCATCTGGTACCCGAGCGGGTCTGGAAGGAAATGGAACGGGCGTTGGGGGAGCGGGACCCGCAGGTCTTTATCCAGTGCCTGCGCGACTGCGGCGCGCTCGCCCGGGTGCTGCCGGAAGTGGATGCTCTGTTCGGTGTTCCCCAGCGTCCGGAGCATCATCCGGAAGTGGATACCGGCATCCACTGCCTGATGGTACTGGAGCAGGCCACAAAACTGACCGACGATACCCGGGTCCGTTTTGCCGCGCTGATTCACGATCTGGGCAAGGGCGTGACGCCGAAGGAAGAGTGGCCCCGACACATCGGTCACGAACAGCGCAGCCTGCCCCTGGTGGACACGCTGTGCGAGCGCATCACCGCGCCCAAGGATTACCGACGTCTGGGTCGACTGGCGGCGGAGTATCACACCCACGGGCACCGGGCGCTGGAACTGAAACCGGCCACGATACTGAAGCTGCTCAAGGCGGCGGATGCCTTTCGCAAACCGGCGCAGTTCGAGCAGTTCCTGCTCTGCTGTGAAGCGGACGCCCGGGGGCGCACCGGGTTTGAAGATCGGAATTACGCTCAGGCCGACTACCTGCGCGGTGCCCTGAAAGCCTGTCTGTCGATCGACAACCGCGAGATTGCGGCCCAGGGTCACACCGGTAAAGCCTTTGGTGAGGCGCTGGATCGGGAGCGGTTGGCGCGGCTTTCGGAGTTCAAAGCGAGCCGCGCACCCTGACGGGGGCGTCGGACCGATCCGACCTACGCACCCTACGGGTTTTGCTGAACCTGCCATAGCGCGCCGTCATTCAGGTTTTCGGCTTGTCTCAATTGTAACTCGCCGCTAGCTGCGTCGACGGCCAGGTACTGATTCTCGTGCCAGCGGTTGCGCCAGCGAACCCGGTTGCCTTCACGCTCGGGAAACCATTGGGCGCTCAGCCAACCCGGTTCAATCGTCCCGATTGCCGGCTGCGCCTGCTCGGCATGGATGTACTGATCCGTTCCCGACAAGCGAATCCGGTAATAACTCGGGCCCTCGGGCTCCAATTGCCAGGACGCGGCCGATGGGGCGTCCGTACCGTTCTCGCCCAGGGGTTGGTCAGCGCCGACATTGTGCAGAGTCAATGCCTCACCCACCGGTGCGAACCAGCCTGTGCACTCGTCCATCTGCGCGATCCAGCTTTCAATCAACCCGATCCCGTGGTCATCCAGAACATGGCTTCCCAGAGGCGGCATACGGTTGCCATCATTGGAGGCCAAGCGCCGCCATAACAGCGAGCGCTCCGGTTCGCCCGGCACCAGCAGGCGCGCGTTTTCGATGTCCAGATCACTTTGCATCGGAGCCACATCACACAGATTCATGGCTTCAGGCAGCGTGTCGAAGCGCAGATCCATGTTGGCCTGGCTGGTCCCCCCGGGGCGGTGGCAGTTGGCGCAGTTGCTGTGCAGATAAGCGCGGGCGCGCAAATCCAGGGGATTCGACTCATCCCGGCTGTCCACCAGGGGGTTGGCTCGTTGCTGTCGAGTCAGCGGCTCGGTCAACACCCCGATGGCCTCCAGGGTATCCAGTTGATTGGCCGTAGTTCCCGTGTAGTCGAAGTCGGTATTGAGCTGACGAACTTCCAGCCCGAGACTGTCTCCCGCCGCACTGGTATGGCACTGGGAGCACTCGGCACTGCTTGGGTAGTGCCATAACTGGCCCTGTACTTCCACATCCTCCGCTTCGGTTACCCGGCGTGCATCGGTGCCCGTACTGGTCCAGCGGTAACTGTGCCCGACCCACCCGGTGGCGGGCTGATTGAGCATCAACCGGGTCTCGATCAGCTCGTCGCGCCGATAAAATTGCTTGACCAATACCGACCCCACCGGCAAATCAAAATCCCCCGCCTCATCCACGTCAATGGTGGCATCGTCAGGGAGCGCGAGATAGCGGGTTTTATCCGCTCCATCGGACCAGAACGGCTCCCCGACGTCGTAAGGGATCAGCCCGTCGCCCGGCTCCGCCGGGTTATCGGGATGCATACAGCCGGTCTCCGACAGCCACTCGGGAACCGGCTCCTGCCGGGAATCCTGTGCCCCCGCCACCAACCGGGAAACCTGGCCGCCCCCGTAGTCCACCAGTAGCAACTCGCCATCGAGTTCCTCCCCAAAGGACACCACCGAGCCACCGGTATCGAGCAGTTGGCGGCGTTCAAGATCCCCCTCGGGGGTAGTGAACAGGCCCCAGAGCAGACCCGAGGCAAAATCGCTGAACAGGTAGACCCCGTATAAATTGTCGAGCTGCTCGCCGCGATAGACATAACCCCCGGTGACCGACCGGCCATCCCCCCGCTGGTAGGAAAACACCGGTGCCTCAAAGCCGCTGGTGTCAGAGCACGACTGCATGACGTCGGCGCCTTCCAGACAGGGCCAACCGTAATTGGCCCCGTTGACGATCCGGTTGATCTCTTCGGTTCGGCCCTGGCCAACATCACCAGCCCAGAGTTCGCCGGTCTCCCGGTCAAAGCTCCACTGCCAGGGGTTGCGCAGGCCATAGGCAAACACTTCGGGCAGGCCGCCCTCGACTTGATTGCCCGGTGCCGGTGCCCCCTCGTCGGTGAGCCGCAACAGAGTACCAAAGGGGTTGGTGGGATCCTGGGCATTGCGGTTGGGATCGCCACCCGGCCCACCGTCACCAAAGCTGACGTAAAGATAGTTGTCCGGGCCAAACGCCAGACGACCGTTGTTATGAATTTCGGTGGTCTGCCGGACATGGTAAATATCGGTACGCTCCAGCTCGCCAGGCACGGATTGCACCAGGCTCAACCCCTCATCATCCGAGCGAAACCGGGCGACATAGGACTCGGGTGGAACCTCGAACGCCGCTCCGCCCTCGGTCAAGGAAACATACACCAAGCCGTTCTGCTCGAAATCCGGGTGAAACGCCATACTGAACAGGCCGCACTCAAAACAGTGGGTGGGCTCAAACTGCACATCGGTGTAGTCCCTCAGGTCCACAAACAGCGCCGGCGTGGGGTTTGCCTCGGACAGGTCCAACCGCCAAATGGTCCCCCGCTGCTCCAGCACATAAAGCACCTGCTCAAGACTCGGGTGGCTGACCACCCCGACCGGAGCGGTGAAGGTACCTTCAGGCACCAGAGGCTTGAGCGCCACCGTGGAGTCCTGAGTGAAACGCGTCGCCAGACAGGCCTGATTCTCCGGTCGCTCACTCAGACCCGAGGGCCCCTCGGGCTCTCTGGAGTCGTCATCGCTCTGCCCGCTACCGCACGCGGCCAACAACAGTGCCAGCCCGACACTCACTCCAATGTGATGACAACGGTAAAGCTGTACCATGAATGCACTCCGGAGCAGTTATTATTGGCTTATTCATCGTTTAACCGATCAACAGCGTACTACGTCGGACAACTTATTCACAGATTCAAGAGGATTTTATGACTACTGACGCCCCTGTTGCCCTACTGACCGGCGCGGCCCGTCGCATCGGCGCGGTCACCGCAAAAACCCTGCACGCCTCCGGCTACCGGGTTGTCATTCATTACCGCGGCTCGCAGCAAGACGCCGAAGCACTGAGCCATGAACTCAACAACCTCCGACCCAATAGCGCCGTGGCGCTGCAAGCGGATTTGAGTCAATTGAAGGAGGTTCAGCGATTGGCCGATGACGCGCTAAAGCAGTGGGGCCGTATTGATGCGCTGATCAATAACGCGTCCAGTTTCTACCCCACGCCGGTGGGAGAGGCAACCGAAGCGCAGTGGAACGACCTGATGAGCAGCAACCTGAAGGCCCCTTTCTTTCTCGCCCAGGCTCTGGCGGATGCACTGAAAGAAACAGAAGGCGCCATTATCACCATGGCCGACATCCACGCCGAACGCCCGCTGAAAAACCACCCCATTTATTGCGCCGCCAAAGCGGGCAACGCCATGCTGACCAAATCGTTGGCGCGAGAGCTGGCACCCGAAGTGCGCGTCAACGGTATCGCCCCCGGTGCCATTTTGTGGCCTGAGCAGGAGGCGGAACTGGACGACGATGGCAAGGCGAGCATTCTTGATCGAGTGCCACTGAACCGCCCCGGGGACCCTCAGGATATTGCCGATACCATTCTTTTTCTTTTAACCAAAGCGCCCTATATAACCGGACAGATTATCGCCGTGGACGGCGGTCGCTCGGTGAGTTAGAGAAACAGTTTTAACGCCCATTTTTTGCGCTGGATCAATTGAAAACTGACAGAAAAGGATCAATATAAATAACGCAAACAGAGATAAGCTCTGGATGATCAAAGGAGGTGTTCTTATGAACCTGATACCCCGTAATTCAGTGTTTGATATTGACAGCCTGTTCGATAATTTCTGGGCACCGCTATCAAGGAGCTCCGCTTCGATGAGTGCGGATGCGTTTTCGCCCAGAGTGGATATCACCGAGAAGAAGGATCATTACGAATTGACCGCCGAGTTACCCGGCGTAGACAAGAAAGATATTGACGTGACCCTGGACAACGGCATGCTCACCATCAGCGCCGAGTCCCGGTTTGAAAACAAGGAAGAAAAGGACGGCCGCGTCATTCGTCAGGAGCGTCGCTATGGCAAGTACACTCGCAGCTTTAACCTGGGCACCGACGTCAAGGAGAAGGATATCAAGGCGGAGTTCAACAACGGGGTGCTGAAACTGAACGTACCCAAAGTGGAGCAAAAGACGCCGGTCAGTCATCGCATCGAAATTCACTGATGACCAAAGGCTGACCCAATTAAAAGCCGGGCTTAATCGCCCGGCTTTTTCTGTTCTGAAGCCGCTCCTCCGGACGCTCCACGCAACAGCGAAATAAGCGTCGCACCGGTGAGAAACGCCAGAGCCAACAGCATCGCCTGACTGAAGGTGCGCAGCAGCGGCTCGGACAGGGTTTCGTTCAGCGGCTGGTTGCCCAGATTCCAGTAAACGAACAGATTCACCAGACTCATACCCACCAGGTTACCCACCACTCGGGCGAGATTGAGCGTTGCCGCCGCGACCCCCACTTCACTCGGGTGCGCCGATTGCATCACCACATGATTGTTCGGACTGGAAAAGCAACCAAACCCCAGCCCCACCAGAAACAGCGCCAGAACAATAAAACCCGGCTCCGTAGCGACCCCGAGCGTGCTCAACAGGCCGTAGCCACAGAGCGTGCAGAAACAGCCGGCACTGGCCAACCAGCGGGCGGGCAGGTAATCCGACAAGCGCCCGGCCAGGGGCGCCACACAGGCCATGGTGAGCGCCTGTACCAGCAGGACATGACCGGCGTCCGCCGCGCTGTAACCTCGCACATATTGCAGATACAGGCTGAGTAGAAACCCGAGCGGATAACTGCTGGCGTACATGAACAGTGCCGTCATCAGGGAGAACGAAAACAGGCGAGACTCGCGAAACATCTGTACGCGAATCAGCGGCTGCTCCCGGCGAGCCTGGCGGCGAATGAAGATCACCAGCAACACGAAGGAAAAGGCCAACACCGCGCTTTGCCACAGCCCGGGCAGCCCGGTCAGGCCGATAACCAGGGCAATGGCCCAGAGCGCAAAGGTCAGGGCGCCCCCCCAGTCAAACCGGTTTTCGCGCTCGCCGAACCAGTCTCCGGACACCCGCCAGGCAATCAGTGATACCACCAACACCACAATCGGCAAGGGCAGCAGGAAGACAAACCGCCAGCCGAAGGCATCGGTCACCCAGCCGCCCAACGCCGGCGCCAGGGTCAGGCCGAAGTACACACAGGCGGCATTAAGCCCCAAGGGCAAGCCGCGTTTCTCCGGCGGAAAGACCGAAATCAGCAGGGCCATGCTGGTGGCAAACATCATCGCCGCCCCCATTCCCTGGAAGAAGCGCAGCACCAGGACCATTTCAATGGAGTTGACGAAAAAGGCCAGTGCACTGGCGCTACTGTTGAGCGCAATGCCCCAGAGAAAGACCCGTTTGCGGCCCACCTGGTCGGCCAGCTTGCCCGCTGGCAGCATGAAGATGATGTTGGCGATCAGGACAATGGTGGGCACCCAACTGACCAGCACCGCACTGGCGTTCAACTCCCGGGCCATGGTGGGCAAGGCGACATTCACCGAAGCCATTCCCAGTGGCGCGACAAAGGCCCCCAGGCACACAGCGATCAACACCCACCAGGGCGACACTGGCGCGGCGCATTGCGGCTCGTTCACAGGCAACTCCACATAGAGGGCACGCCCTGCCCCGTGTCGAAAGGGCGGGCAGGGATCAAAATCAGGTCAGGACGCAGCGCGCGATACCGTCCGCCCCTGCCAGGTGAAATCCACCGGCCAGAGGTTCTGGCGCTGCTTATCGTAATCGGCCCACAGATGGGCGTAGGTCTCACCTTTGCTCGGGTGCACATGGTTCGGGGCGATTTCCGCCATGGGCCAGAGCACAAACGCGTTCTTGGTCAGCTCTTCCCGGGGCAACTGAACTCCGGCTTCCTCCCCCACGAAGTCACCGTAGGTGAGAATGTCGATATCCAGCGTTCGGGAACTGAATTTGGGGCCGGAACGACAGCGGCCGTTGTCGTCCTCGATTTTTTTCAGCCGATCGGACAGCTCCGCGATGGACTGGTTGGTCCCTACCCCAACCACCAGGTTGAGAAAGTTGCTGCCATCAAAGCCCACCGCTTCGCTCTCGAATACGGACGAAATGGTCAACTCGCCGAAACACTCCGCCAGCGCATCCAGCGCGGCGGAAATGTGTCGATAGCGATCGATATTACTGCCCAGACTGAGGTACACCTCGGTCATGCCGGTTTTTCCCCTCGCTCGATAATCAGGCCCACATCCCGGGCACCGCGCAGGGCGCCGGGCTTGCTGAGTCGCAGGCGGACCCAGGGCACATTGAATTCTTCGCGCACAATGGTGGCAACTTCTTCCGCCAGCGCCTCGACCAGCTGTGCATCCCGGTTTTCCAGATGCGCGATCAGGCGCTTGGAAACCGCCTTGTAGTTCAGAGCATACTGGATGTCGTCGGTTTGCGCCGCCTGGCGGATATCCGCCGCCATTTCCAGGTCCAGACTGATAGTCTGGCGCACCTGACGCTCCCAATCATAGATACCGATGATGGTATCCACCTGCAGATCTCTGATGTAAACAATGTCCATTCCACTTCCTCGTTAAGCGCTCAGCGGCGGCAGGCTGTCCAGTGGCCAGCGGGCGCGCACGTTCACCGCCAGCGGCTCGGTCTGCCCAGCCAGCAAACGCTGGCAGCCGGCGTAGGCAATCATGGCCCCGTTGTCGGTGCAGAACTCGTTGCGGGCATAGAACACCCGGGCGCCGATCTTCGCCAGCGCGGCCTCGAGTTCCTCGCGCAGACGCGTGTTGGCCGAGACCCCACCGGCGATCACCAGCGTTTTCTGGCCGGTCTGCTCCAGGGCGCGCCGACACTTGATCACCAGGGTACCGACCACCGCCTCCTGGAAGGCATGGGCGATATCGGCACAGGTCTGCTCGTCCGGCAGCCCATCGGCCAGGGCGTGCTCCGCCACCGTGTTGAGCGTATAGGTTTTCAGTCCACTGAAACTGAAGTCCAGGCCCGGTCTGTCGACCATGGGTCGGGGAAAGGTAAACCGCCCCGCCCGACCCCGCTCGGCCAGTTTGGCGATATGGGGTCCACCCGGGTAGTCCAGATCCAGCATTTTGGCGGCCTTGTCGAATGCCTCCCCGGCGGCGTCGTCGAGCGACTCCCCCAGCAGGCGGTATTCGCCAATGCCACGGACTTGTACGAGCTGAGTGTGCCCTCCGGACACCAGCAGGGCGATAAAAGGAAAATCGGGCGGGTTATCTTCCAGCATCGGGGCCAGCAGATGCCCCTCCATATGATGGATACCCAGTGCGGGAACCCCCCACCCATAGGCCAGCGAACGCCCCACCGAGGCGCCCACCATCAGCGCGCCAATCAGGCCCGGGCCAGCGGTATAGGCCACCGCATCGATCTGCTCGGGCGAGGTTTCGGCCTCCGCCATCACCTGACGAACCAGCGGCAGCAATTTGCGCACGTGGTCCCGGGAAGCCAGCTCGGGTACCACGCCACCGTATTCCGCGTGCACTGCAATCTGGCTGAACAGGGCATGGCTGAGCAGGCCCCGCTCGCTGTCATACAGCGCCAGGCCGGTTTCGTCACAGGAGGTTTCAATACCCAAAACGCGCATAGAGAGCCTTCTAACTCGTACAGTGGGGCCAATCGAGGACCAACGGGAAAAACGAGCGCGTATCATATAGACCTGAAGCGGTAAGAACCAGTTGCAGTGCTGCCCATAACTGGTTAGAATCCACGCCCCTCGGATCCCGAAGCCACTTTTTGATCGCTTTCGGGGTGAATTAATTGAGTAAAGGTAACAGCATGCCTTCAGTAAAGATCAAAGACAACGAGCCGTTTGACGTTGCACTGCGTCGCTTCAAGCGCTCCTGTGAAAAGGCCGGCATTCTGGCCGAAGTTCGCAGCCGCGAAGCCTACGAGAAGCCCACAGCTGTCCGTAAGCGCAAGGCCGCTGCCGCTGTTAAGCGTCACGCCAAAAAAGTTCAGCGCGAAAACCGCAAGTTCCAGCGCCTGTACTAAGGCCGGAACCCGGCCTGGGCAAACCGCCTCAGGCCCGCGCTGATTGGCCTAAGCCAAGCGCTAAAGACAAGACAAACAGGAATACGCTGATGCCCCGTTCAGAATTGCAAACGCGCATCAACGACGCCCTGAAAACCGCCATGCGGGCCAGAGAAAAGGCCCGCGTGGCGGTTTTGCGTCTGGTGACCGCGGAATTCAAACGCATCGAGGTCGATGAGCGCATCGAACTCGACGATGCCCGTGTGCTGGCCGTTCTGGACAAGATGGTCAAGCAGCGCCGGGACTCCGAACAGCAATACCGGGACGCCGATCGCGCCGAGCTGGCCGATCAGGAGCGCCTGGAGATTGATGTGATTCAGGAGTTTCTGCCCCAACCTCTGTCCGATGCCGAGCTGGACCAGCTGGTGGCCGATGCCATCGCCCAGTCCGGCGCCGAGGGCATGAAGGATATGGGCAAGGTCATGGGTATTCTCAAGCCCCAGGTGCAGGGCCGGGCCGACATGGCGGATGTGAGTAAGCGGTTGAAGGCCAAATTGGGTTAAGGTCACGCTTGGTTACGGCGGATGCGCTTCGCTTATCCGCCGTACGCGAACCACCGTGCCATCCGTAGGGCGGATAAGCGAAGCGCATCCGCCGTTACCCACGATAAAATCCCGCTCCCCCACCCCGATTCCCCGCTACAATAAGGCGCTATGGCCGGACTGATTCCACAAAGCTTTATTGACGAGCTCCTCGACCGGGTTGACCTGGTGGAGATCGTGGACCATCGCGTCAAACTCAAGAAAACCGGTAAGAACTTCAGCGCCTGCTGCCCCTTCCACGACGAAAAAACCCCTTCGTTCACGGTCAGTCAGGACAAGCAGTTCTACTACTGCTTCGGCTGCGGCGCCAGCGGCAACGCCGTGGGGTTTCTCATGGATTACGAGCGGCTCGGGTTTCCCGAAGCCGTCGAGCAGCTCGCCCACCACTGCGGCCTGGAAGTACCCCGAGAGGAGCAGAGCCCGGCCCAGAAAGAGAGAGCCCAGGAGCGCAAGAGCATCTACAGCCTGCTGGAGCAGGCCGACCGCTACTACCGACTGCAGTTGCGCCAACACCCCAAGCGGATGGAGGCGGTGGACTACCTCAAGCGCCGGGGCCTGGACGGGCATATTGCCCGGGACTATGGCATGGGTTACGCCCCACCGGGCTGGGATAACCTGCTGAAAACCCTCGGCATTGGCGAACAGGAGCGCCACCTGCTGACCGAGGGCGGCATGCTGATCCACCAGCCGGACCAGAACAAGCGCTACGACCGCTTCCGCCACCGCATCATGTTTCCCATCCGGGATCTGCGCGGGCGGGTGATCGGCTTTGGCGGCCGGGTGCTGGGCGACGACAAACCCAAGTACCTGAACTCCCCGGAAACCCCGGTATTCCACAAGGGCCGGGAGTTATATGGCCTTTACGAGGCCCGCCAGGCCTACCGCGAGCTGCCCCGCCTGCTGGTGGTGGAAGGCTATATGGATGTGGTGGCTCTGGCTCAGTTTGGCATCCGCTACGGCGTGGCCACCCTGGGCACCGCCTGCGGCGAAGACCACCTGGCCCTGGCGTTCAAACACACCCGGGAAGTGGTGTTCTGCTTCGACGGCGACAAGGCCGGGCGCAGCGCCGCCGAACGCGCCTTGGCCGCCGCCCTGCCGGTAATGGAAGACGGCCGACAGGTAAAATTCCTGTTCCTGCCCGAAGGGGAGGACCCGGACACCCTGGTGCGCCAGATCGGCGCCGAAAAATTCAGCAATATGGTGGACATGGCGGTCCCACTGGAAGATTACCTGTTCGATGCACTCAGCGCCGACCTTAACCCCCGGAGCCTGGAAGGCCGGGCACTGCTCAGCAAGCGCGCCGCTCCGTTGCTCCACCAGCTGCCCCGGGGCGTCTTCCGGGAACTGATGTTCGACCGACTCGCGCAGCGGACCGGCCTGAACCGGGACACCCTGATGGAGCTGGTGCACGAGCCGGTGGTGATCGAGGCCGAACCGACCCGCACCCCGGCCGCGCCGGTCGACATCGCGCCAGCGGACGACCGGCCGCCGCCCCCGGATTACGAGGAGCCGCCCGCCCACACTCAAGACCCGGGGCCCACGGGGGAAGAGTACTTTGACAGCCCTGCGGCTGAGCCGGCCGCCGCCCCAGCGGCACCACCGAGCCTGTCCGGCAAGCGCTACCTTATGCCACCGGCGCGCAAGGCCATCGGCCTGCTGCTGGCCAATCCGGCCCTGGCCGCCGAAGAGGCTCCGGAATTCTGGCTCGAGCGCAGCGAACCGGAGTTGCGGTCCCTGGGCCAACTGCTAAAGTTATTGCGCGAGCGGCCGCACTACCAGCTACCCCACATTATTGGCCACTGGCGCGGCGTGTACGGCGCAAAAGAAGCGGAACAACTGGCGGCGATTGCCGGTCAGGATCTGCTGGTGGCCGCCGGCGCCCACGGCGCCAACCGGGCCATCAAGCCCTCCCGGGCCGACTATGACACCCGGGTGGCGTTCTGTGATTGCCTGAAGGGCATTCATCGCCAACTGGCCGAACAGCAAAAAGCCGCAGCACTCAACCAACTGCGCCAAAAAAGCAGCGATTTTGCTGGATTAAGCCGCGAAGAGCGCGAAGCATTGGTAAAAGCGGCTCTGGCGCACAAAACTCCACACTAAAATCAGGCGCGGGCGTTGATTTTATGGAATCAAGCCCAACATATGCGATATAATCCCGCGCTTTTCTTTCACACCTCAGGTTCGATAGGGTTCCGAATGGTAGACACCGCTCAACAGCAGCAACAATCTCGCATCAAAGAGCTGATCGCCCGCGGCAAAGAGCAGGGCTATCTCACCTATGCCGAGGTGAACGACCATCTTCCGGAGGATATTTCCGATCCGGATCAGGTGGAAGACATCATCCAGATGATCAACGACATGGGCATCCGTGTCTACGAGATCGCACCGGATGCCGACACCCTGTTGATGACCGACGGCGATGCCTCGGCGGATGAGATTGCCGCCGCTGAAGCGGCCGCGGCACTCGCTGCCGTGGAAACCGAAGCCGGACGCACCACCGACCCGGTGCGCATGTACATGCGTGAAATGGGTACTGTGGAGCTGCTGACCCGCGAAGGTGAAATCGCCATCGCCAAGCGCATCGAAGAAGGTGTGCGCGAGCTGATGTACTCCCTGGCCTACTGGCCCGGCGCAGCACAGCGCGTTCTCGACGAATTCAAATTGGTGGAAGAGGAAGAGCGTCGCCTGCCGGATGTCATCATCGGCTGGCTCGACCCGTCCGACGACATCCCGTCCGTCACGGCCACCTCCAACCAGCAGGCGGCCGCCGCTGCTGCGGATAAGAAGGAGAAAGGCAAAAACAAGGACGATGATGACGATGACGACAACAACGATCAGAACGACGAGGAAGAAACCACTTCCGGCGTCGATCCCGAAGAAGCCCGCCAGCGCTTCGACGCCCTGGCCAAGCAACTGACCAAGGCCGAGAAGTCGGTCAGCAAGCACGGTCGCGACAGCAAGCAGGCCCAGAAAGAGCTGGCCGAACTCGGCGAGCTGTTCAAGTTCTTCAAGCTGCCGCCGCGCCAGTTCGACCCGATTTACAGCGAAGCCCGCACCGTACTGGATCGCGTTCGCCGGGAAGAGCGCGCCATCATGAGAATGTGCGTGCGCCAGTCCCGCATGCCCCGGAAAACCTTCATGAAGGAATTCCCGGGCAACGAGACCAATGAAGACTGGATCCCGGGCATCATCAAGAAAAAGCGCGACTACTCCGACGCGCTCAAGGCCGTTGAGGGCGAAATCGCCCGCGCCCAGCGCAAGCTGGCCCAACTGGAAGAAGAGGCGGGCCTGACCCTGGCCCAGATCAAGGAAATCAACCGGCGCATGTCCATTGGCGAGGCCCGCGCCCGCCGTGCCAAAAAGGAAATGGTCGAGGCCAACCTGCGTCTGGTAATCTCCATTGCCAAGAAGTACACCAACCGCGGTTTGCAGTTCCTGGACCTGATTCAGGAAGGGAACATCGGCCTGATGAAGGCCGTGGACAAGTTCGAATACCGCCGCGGCTACAAGTTCTCCACCTACGCCACCTGGTGGATCCGGCAGGCCATCACCCGCTCCATCGCCGACCAGGCGCGCACCATCCGTATTCCGGTGCACATGATTGAGACCATCAACAAGCTCAACCGTGTGTCCCGTCAGATGCTGCAGGAAATGGGCCGAGAACCCACGCCGGAAGAGCTCGGCGAGCGCATGGAAATGCCGGAAGACAAGGTTCGCAAGGTGTTGAAGATCGCCAAAGAGCCGATCTCCATGGAGACGCCCATCGGTGATGATGAAGACTCGCACCTGGGTGACTTTATCGAGGACAACACCATTGTCTCGCCGGTGGACTCTGCCACCACAGAGGGCCTGACCGAGGCGACCCGCGAGGTGTTGGCCGGCTTGACCGCCCGTGAAGCGAAGGTATTGCGGATGCGTTTTGGTATCGATATGAACACCGACCATACGCTGGAAGAGGTGGGCAAGCAGTTTGACGTAACCCGCGAGCGGATCCGTCAGATCGAAGCCAAGGCCCTGCGCAAACTCCGCCACCCCTCCCGCTCGGATCACCTGCGCAGCTTCCTGGACGAGTAAATCAAACCTCGGCGGATCTATTTAAGGTCCGCCAACGGAGAGGGTAAGTCTTTTCGAAAACGCGATGACCAATCGGCAGGATAGCCGATTGGCACAGCGAAGCTGCCCGCAGGGCGAGCCACAGGAAGTGGCGAGTGAATCTTCCCTGTAGCTCCCTCCCGGAACGCCGGACCGCTTCCTCCCTGAAGAGAGGGTTTCGGAATAAGACCCCCACCCCTCGGGCTCCGTGCCATCCCCCTACTCCCGTACTTCACCGACCACCTCTCAGCAAAAAACCATTTCGTGATGTATCATTCCACCCGGGCGTGAGAAGAGCCTCTGAGGGCCGATTTGGGGTGTACTGTTTCCAGACCGTGGAGCGGGGGACCCGCGATGCGAGCCCCCAGGGATGGGTTCACGGCGTGTAAGTTTATACCGCTTCGCTAGGACCCCGAAGCGGCCCGGACGTCATGCAGCGAAAGAACTGATTGGAAGGAATGGACAAATGAACAGCAAAATGGAAACAAGAGCGTTTATCTGGCTATTGTTGCTGGTCTCGGTGGGTTTTCTTTGGGTGCTCAAACCCTTCTTTGGCCCCATCTTCTGGGCCTGTGCCGTCGCCATCATCTTCTATCCCGTACAGCAGCGGCTGCTCAACAAATTCAACCAGCGCGAAAACATTGCCGCCCTCACCACCCTGCTGCTCTGCCTGGTCATCGTCATCTTACCGGTGATCTTCATCATCACCTCCGTGGTCGCGGAGGGCGTCAGCCTCTATCAGAAGCTGGATGAGGGTGATATCGACCTCGAGCAATACATCGACCGCGTCCAGGAGAGTTTCCCGGTCATCCAGTCCGTGCTCGACCGCTTCAACATCAGTATTGATGAACTGCAAAGCCACGCGACCGACGCGGCCATGGCCACGGGGAAATTCCTCGCGCAACACACCCTCGATATCGGGCAGAATGCCTTCCGCTTCGTACTCAACATCTGCCTGATGGTTTATCTCACCTTTTTCATGCTGCGCGACGGCTCGCGGCTGCTCGAACTGCTGATCAAAGCGCTGCCCATTGGTGATGAGCGGGAACGGCTGCTGTTTCGCAAATTTGCCGAAGTGACACGGGCCACCGTCAAAGGCAATATCGTGGTGGCTGCTGTGCAAGGGGCACTCGGGGGCATCATCTTCTGGCTGCTGGATATTCCCGCCCCCATGCTGTGGGGCGTGGTCATGGCCTTTGCCTCCCTGATCCCCGCCGTCGGTGCCGCCATCATCTGGGCGCCGGTGGCCATCTACCTGCTCGCCACCGGCGACTATACCCAGGGCATCATCCTGGTGGCCTTCGGTGCAGGGGTGATCGGCCTGGTGGACAATATTCTCCGTCCCATTCTGGTTGGCCGGGACACCAAGCTGCCCGACTACGTCGTGCTGCTCTCCACCCTCGGGGGTATCGCCCTGTTCGGGATCAACGGCTTCGTCATGGGGCCCCTGGTAGCGGCCCTGTTTGTGGCCTTCTGGGGAATTTTCGTGCGCGAATTCAATTCCGACAACACCCTGACCGGCGCCGACCGGGACTCACTCGAGCACCAGAGCTAAGCCGACTCGCTGTGGTACACTCCCCCGCTTTCTGACCGGGCGCGCTCCTCGCGAGATGCGCCCTTCAAGCCTGCCAGACCGGATCGATTATGTGGTTTAAAAATCTACGCCTGTTTCAACTGACCGAACCCCTGAATGACAGCGCCGAAGCGCTCTCGGACAAGCTCAGCCAAGCGCCTTTCAAGCCTTGCGGAAGCCAGGATATGAGCCGTTTCGGCTGGGTACCGCCCGCCGGCCCGGACGCTAAGGACTACGTGCACGCCAGCAACGGCTACCTGATGGTATGCCTGAAGCGGCAGGAAAAAATCCTGCCGGCGGCGGTGATCAACGAGCACCTGGAAGAAAAACTGGCGGACATCCGCGCCGAGGAAGGCCGCCCGGTCGGTCGCAAAGAGCGCCAGACCCTGAAAGACGAAATCATCTTCGACCTGCTCCCCAAAGCATTCAGCAAATCCGCCCGGGACTACGCCTTTATCGCCCCGCAGGAGCGCCTCATTGTGGTTAACTGCTCCTCCAGCAATCGTGCCGAAGAGCTGCTCAGCCAGTTGCGCGAAGCCCTGGGCAGCCTCAAAGCCATTCCCCTGACCCCGCAGCAGGCACCGGCCCAGTTGATGACCCACTGGCTGCGCGGCGAAGACCTGCCCACCGACTTTGTGTTGGGTGAAGAGTGCGAATTCCAGGCGGGCAAAGACAGCCGGGTGGTGCGCTGCAAGAACGTGGACCTGAGCGCGCCGGAGGTGGCCAGCCATCTGGAGGCTGGGATGTTCGCCAGCAAGCTGGCGCTGACCTGGAAAGAGGCGATCCATTTTGTGTTGGACGACCAGTTCGCGGTCAAGCGGTTGAAGTTTGAAGATAAGCTGCTTGAGCAGGCCAGCGACCGCAACCCGGAGACCGCCGCAGAGGCCTTTGATGCGGATTTTGCGGTGATGAGTATCGAACTGACGGCGCTGGTGAAGGCGTTGATTCAGGCGTTTGGTGGGGCCGTGGAGCCGGAGTCGGTGGTTTAAGTTTGGACTTGGGTTACGGCGGATGCGCTTCGCTTATCCGCCCTACACGACCTACCTCAAATCGTCGGACCGGTCCGCCCAAACGTGATCATTCCAATTTGGCACCGAGGCCCGAGGCAAAGAAGCCCTTTCAAGAACGTAAGCGGCGGGATTCCGCGCGTCGAGCCCCCAGGGGCCGCTCCCTAGCATCCGTGCTATCGCGGCATTCGTGCATCCATGCACATCATGGGTTTACGGCGTGTCTTGAAAGGGCTTATTTGTCTCGGGCCGGACGTTACCAAAACCCATAGGTTAAATGACCGTTACAGCCGTCTTACGAAAATATCCACGTCGGACTGGCTGACTCTGGCCTCTCCGCCCGGCTGCCAGCCGCGCTTCTGGTAAAAGTCCTGCTGATTGTCGGTAAACAGCCACAGCTCCGTTTCACCCTGCTCATGGGCGTAACGGCAGGCCTTATCCACCAACACACTCCCCAACCCCTGCCCTCTCAGTGCCTCCGGTACATACAGATTACTCAGCCATAACCGCTGCGCCCCGCCCGCACTGGCCTGATAGCGGACCAGACTGACACTGCCCAGAACCTCCGCTCCTTTACGAGCGATCAGCGTCACCGGGATCGCCTCACGGGTGAGATGCCGGTGCAACTGCTCCGCGCGGCGATCCAGAGAGGATCTCAGGCCGCGGGCCAGACAATGTTCGTGGTGCCAGTGAGCGATGGTGTCGATAAAACCGCTGAGCCCCGCCGTGGAGGGCATCAGCGGCTCAATCACCAGAGAGCTGCCTGTCGCCACAGTGGCCTGTGGCGGGCAAGCGATCGGTTGGGGGTTGGCCGTTTCGGCCATCTCGGCGCTTATTGTCCTGACGCCAGAAGCTCGTCGACCACACCCACGGCTTCCCCGTGGGCCTGTTTGTCGGCGTGATAGCTGGAGCGCACCAGCGGGCCGCAGGCGGCGTGCTTGAAGCCCAGTTCGTGGGCGATGCGCGTGTATTCGGCAAACTCATCCGGATGAACAAACCGATCCACCGGCAGATGATCACGGGACGGTTGCAGATACTGACCGATGGTGAGCATATCGATATCGTGCTCGCGCATATCCTTGAGCACCTCGATAATCTCCTCTTTGGTCTCCCCCAGGCCGACCATCAGGCCGGACTTGGTGAGCACGTCCGGGCGACGCTTCTTGTACTCTTTGAGCAGTTTCAGGGACCATTTGTAATTGGCGCCGGGGCGCGCCTGACGATACAGACGGGGCACGGTTTCCAGATTGTGGTTGAACACATCCGGCGCTTCCTGCTCTAGGATATCCAGCGCGATGTCCATCCGACCCCGGAAATCCGGAGTGAGAATTTCCACCTGCAGATTCGGGCTGTGCACGCGGGACTCGCGAATGCAGTCGGCAAAATGCTGGGCACCGCCATCACGCAGATCGTCCCGGTCCACCGAGGTGATCACGACGTACTTCAGGCGCATTTCGGCAATGGCCTTGGCCAGGTGCGCGGGCTCCTCCTGATCAAGCGGGTTGGGCTTGCCGTGGCCCACATCGCAGAAGGGGCAGCGGCGGGTGCAGATCTCGCCCATGATCATGAAGGTGGCCGTGCCGCCGCTGAAACACTCGCCCAGGTTGGGACAGTTGGCCTCTTCACACACCGAGGAGAGGTTGTTCTTGCGCAGGATCTGCTTGATCCGATCCACTTCCGGCGAGGCGGGCACCCGTACCCGAATCCAATCCGGCTTGCGCTGCACCTCATCGGAGGCAATCACTTTCACCGGAATGCGCTCGACCTTGTCCGCGTCTCGCAGCTTTTCACCCTGACGCAAGCGACGGGTGCGTTTGACGGGCTGTATCTCGGGGGTATCGGTCATGAAACTCTCTCGTCTCTCTATCTCTCGGCTCCGGGTAGAGTCGAGCGGCTAGTGCCTGAATGCTGTACGTACGGCCTTGTGGGCCTCCGCGATCAGCGCGGTGGGCCGGGCATTGTACACGAATAGCCTATTTTCTGTACAAAGTGCCCGACCAGGCGATCTTTGACCTCGGCCATATCGGGGGCGGTGGTCAACTGATCCGCCAACTGGGTCATCTGCAGCCCCTGATAGCCACAGGGATTGATCCGCCGAAACGGCTCCAGATCCATGGCCACATTCAGGGCCAGGCCGTGAAAACTGCAGCCCCGGCGCACCCGCAGCCCCAGAGAGGCCACCTTGTCACCGGCGATATACACCCCCGGTGCATCGGGCCGGGGGTAGGCTTCAACGCCGTAGCTGGCCAGCAGGCCCACCAGAGTCTCTTCCAGCGCGGTGACCAGGTCCCGCACCCCCATGCCCAGGCGGCGCAGGTCCAGCAGCGGGTAGGCCACCAACTGGCCGGGGCCGTGGTAGGTCACCTGCCCGCCCCGGTCGGTCTGTACCACGGGAATATCCCCCGGCAGCAGTAGGTGCTCGGGTTTGCCCGCCTGTCCCTGGGTGAATACCGGGGGGTGCTCTACCAGCCAGAGCTGATCCTGGGTTTCGGCATCGCGCTCGTCGGTGAAAGCGCGCATGGCCTGCCAGACGGCGTCGTAGGGCCGACGACCGAGGTCGGTGACCTGCAGCGTCAGGGAATGCGGCGCGACAGCGGGCTTCACCGGCTCAAAGCACCATTTTGGTCACGGAGCTGGCCACCAGCTCCTGGTGAATGGTCTTCAACTGCTGCTCACCGGTGGCGGTAATCCAGACCGTCAGAGACTGGTAGGTACCATTGCGGCTGTCCTTGATCTTGATGCGCGTCTGGTCAAAACCCGGCGCGTGGCGCTCCATCACCTCAATGACCAGTTCGTGCAGCTCGCTACCCGCGTCACCGAGCACCTTGATGGGGTAATCCTCGCAGGGGAACTCGATTTTGGGGGCGTCAGGGTTGGAAGCGGACATGGGGCCGGCGTGCCTCTCGAATAGCTTAAAACGCCAGCATTATAACAGGAGTGAGGGGGCTATGTCCGGGCCTCCCCCAAAGGAGGCACAGCCCGGACAAGAAGGGTATTACCCGAAGATTTTGAGGAAAAACAGCTTGATCGCGTCGATCAGACGCTGGAAGAAGCCCGCTTCCTCCACCGGCTCCAAGGCCACCAGGGGCACATCCACCAGGCGCTCACCATTGAGGTCAATGGTCAGGTTACCCAGCTCGTCGCCGGCGGCAATGGGGGCCTTGATGGTTTCATCGATATGCATCTGGGCTTCCAGGGCATCTTCCGCACCACGGGGGATGGTCAGGCGGATATCGTCGGCCACACCGAGCACCACCTCCTCCTGCTGACCGTACCAGACGCGGTTACGCTGCAGTTCATCGCCCGCATCGTAGATGGACTGGGTCTGATAGTAGCGGAAGCCATAGGCCAGGAGCTTTTCGGTTTCAGCGGCCCGGGCATCCTCACTGCGGGTGCCCATCACCACGGAAATCAGGCGCATATCCCGCCGCACGGCCGACGCCACCAGGCAGTAGCCCGCCTCTTCAGTGTGGCCGGTCTTCAGGCCGTCTACGGTCTCATCGCGGAACAGCAGACGGTTGCGGTTGGCCTGATTGATGCCGTTGTAGGAAAAGTACTTCTCGCTGTACATGGCGTAGTGATCGGGGTGATCCTTGATCACCGCCCGGGCCAGAATGGCCATATCACGGGCGGTGGTCAGGTGCCCCTCGGCGGGCCAGCCGGTGGAGTTTTCAAAATGGGTGTTGGTCATGCCCAGTTTGGCGGCGGTCTGGTTCATGATGTCCACAAACCCCTCTTCGCTGCCCGCCACATGCTCGGCCAGAGCAATGCTGGCGTCGTTACCGGACTGGATGATGACGCCGCGCTTGAGGTCCTCCAGGCGCACCTGGGTGCCCTCGCGAACAAACATTTTCGAGCCGCCTTTGCGCCAGGCCTTGACGCTGATGTTGACCATATCATCTTCGCTGATACGCCCCTGCTCGATTTCCTCCGAGACGATGTAGCTGGTCATCATCTTGGTCAGGCTTGCCGGCGGCAGCACCATATCCGCCTCGTGCTCCACCAGAATCGTGCCGGTATCGGCATCCATCAACAGATAGGCGGTGGCCGCCAGGCTCGGGGGAGCGGGGATAATGACCTGCTGTGCCTGCACGGCCAGAGTCAACAACATCAAGACGGTGGCGGAGAAAAGTTTTCGCATCATCATGTAAAACCGTTTTTTAAAAAGAAAAGATCCTTATCGCACAGACTCACTTTGAGCGGGAATTCTAGCATTATTCCCGCACGATATGGGTTTGCTCGATCGCATTTCTGCGCAGCTGCTCACGCAATTGCACGACGTCTTCGTTACTGCTCAGAGGCCCGATTCGTACCCGGTGCAACACCGGCTGTCCATCGGCACTGTGCACCTCGACCGGAAAGTCCGTCAGGGCACTGACCCGCGTCTGTTGGGATTTGGCTGCATCCAGTGAGCCAAAAGCGCCCACCTGCAAGAACGTTTTTTGGCTCGCCTCTCCGCTATCGGAAGACGTGTCCGCTTCGGCCCGCAGAGGCGCGGGAGGCTGATCACCGGGTACGATGATTTCCACTTCCACCTGCGCGGTTCCCTGGCCGGCAAACCCCAACCGCTGAGCGGCGGCGTAACTAAGATCAATGATACGGTTACCGTGAAAAGGACCGCGATCATTGACCCGCACCACTACCTGACGATTGTTGGCCAGATTGGTGACCCGCACGTAGCTCGGAATGGGCAGCGTCTTGTGTGCGGCGGTCATGCGGTACATGTCGTAGGTTTCGCCATTGGAGGTTTTGCGTCCGTGAAACTTCTGACCGTACCAGGAGGCAATACCCCGCTCCTTATAGCCGGTTTCATCGTCCATCAGGTAATAGGTTTTGCCCAGCACTGTATAGGGATTCTTGTTGCCCGCCATAGTACGTACCTCAGCCCTAGGCACGGCATCCGGCACATGGGATAGGTCCACCGGTCGATCTGGCCCGCGATCCTGCTCCTCCATGGGGCCAAAGGGAGCACAGGCAACCAAAAGAGCCAACGGCCCCAATACCAGGGCGGCGCGAACCAGTGTCATTGTTCGGTCTCCATCGCGGTTTTTATCTCTTTACTCAGTTGCTCTACCGCCAGGGCGTACAGATGGCTGCGGTTGTAGCGGGTGATCACATAAAAATTGTGAAACGCCAGCCAGAACTCCTCGCCAAAATCGCCTTCCAGCGCCAGCGCATTGGCGGGCAGCTCGGCCGGTAGCGGAAAAATTGGTGTCAGGCCACGCTCGGCCCAGTCCGCCACGGTCAGCTCCGGCGGGTGAATGCGGTTCCAGTCCGACGCATCGCCCCGCGCCAGATCGTCCGAGGCGCGGGCCCGCAGCGCTACCGGTGCTCCGCGCTGCCAACCGTGCTCGGCAAAATAGTTGGCCACACTGCCGATGGCATCGGTGGGGTTATTCCAGATATCGGCAAAACCGTCCCCATCGAAGTCGATCGCGTAATGCCGGTAGCTCGAGGGCATGAACTGGCCGTAACCCATGGCTCCGGCATAGGACCCCTTAAAAGCCAAAGGGTTCTGTTCGTGTTCACGCATCAGAATAAAATACTGCGCCAACTCCTTGCGAAAGAATGGCGAGCGAGGGGGATAGTCAAAAGCCAGAGTACTGAGGGCATCGATCACCCGGTGCGAGCCGGTGGTCCGACCATAGTTGGTCTCCACCCCGATAATCGCCAGTACGATTTCCGGCGGTACCCCCAGTTCCCGCTCGGCTCGCGCCAATGCGTCGCGGTGCGCCCGCCAGAACTCGATGCCTCGCTGAACTCTCAGCGATTGCAGGAAAATCGGCCGGTACTCGGCCCAGGTGCGGGTGCGCTCCGCCGGTCGGGCGATGGCCTCAAGAATACCTTCCTGCCGCTTTGCTTCGGACAACCACCCCTCGAGTCGGGACGCCTGAAAGCCGTGTTCTTCGACCAGCTCACTCACAAAAGCCTGCGCCTCTGGATGCGCTCGATAATCGGCGCTACCACCGGCGCTAGCCAATACCCCAACCAACGCTATCCCCCACTGTCGCCACTGACTGATCACGGTTGCTGTTTACTCCTGACGGGTAACACGTCGACGCTCGGTGGCAATCGACATGAGAATGCCGAAGCCGGCCATCAGGGTGACAATGGCCGTCCCCCCCTGGCTGACCAGAGGCAAGGGAACACCGACCACGGGCAGGAGGCCGGACACCATGCCCACATTCACGAACATATACACAAAAAAGGTAAAAGTGATGCTCGCCGCCAGCAGCCGGCTGAAGCTGTCCTGGGCGCGCAGGGCGATCAGCAGGCCCCGGGCAATAATCAGTACATAGAGCCCGAGCAGCAACAACACCCCCATCAACCCGAACTCTTCACCCAACACGGCGATAATAAAATCGGTATGCCCCTCGGGTAGAAAGTCGAGCTGAGACTGGGTCCCCTGAAGCCACCCTTTGCCGGAGTAGCCGCCCGAGCCGATGGCGGTTTTGGACTGAATAATGTTCCACCCGGCCCCCAGGCTGTCCTGCTCCGGGTTAAACAACGTCAGCACGCGCTGGCGCTGGTACTCGTGCATGCCAAATTTCCACAGCGGCCAGATACTCGCGAGCACCGCGACAAAGGCGGTGACGATATAGCGCCAGGACAGCCCCGCGAAAAACAGCACCACCAGCCCCGAAGACGCCACCAGCAGCGACGTCCCCAGATCCGGCTGCTGAACAATCAGCAAAGCCGGTACTGCGACCAGAATCAGGGTCAGCAGAACATGCCTCAACCGCGGCGGCAGCAGCCGCTGCCCCAGGTAGGCCGACACCATGATGGGGGTCGCCAGTTTCATGACCTCCGAGGGCTGAAAGCGGAATCCGCCAATGCCGAGCCAGCGCTGTGCCCCCATGGCGCCGATGCCCAGCACCAAAACCAGCACCAGCAACAAAACACCGCCGCCGTACATCCAGGGCGCCAGGCGACGTAACAGATGGGGGGGCACCTGAGCGGTAACAAACATGGCGACAAGGGCCACCAGAAAGTAGGCCCCCTGACGCTGAATGCCAGACATTGACTGGCCGTTGGCGCTGTAGAGTACCACCAGACCGTAGGCCGCTACGGCCAACAGCAGCAATAAGAGTGTGAAGTCCAGGTGCAGTCGCTGCTGCAGCCGATCCCGGCGGCGCAACCCCTGGCCCGCCTCGGGTAGGCGACGAAGAAAATCCTGATGACTCATGGTGTACGCGCCCCCAGCACAGGATCCGCCAGAGGGTAAATACCCCGCAGATAGGCATCAAACACTTTACGCGCCACCGGCGCGGCCACCCCGGAACCCGACTCGCCATTTTCAACGATCACCGCCACGGCAATTTGCGGGTCATCCGCCGGGGCAAAACCCACAAATAGCGCATGGTCGCGTTGACGCTCTTCCAGCGCTTCCGAGTCGTACTCCTCCCCTTGGGGAATGGCGACTACCTGAGCGGTGCCGGTTTTACCGGCAATCTGGTAGTCCGCTCCGTAGGCCGCACGGCGGGCGGTTCCGCGCTCGCCGTGCATCACCCCCACCATCGCATTGATGATGTAATCCCAGTCCTCCTCGGCCACCTCCATCTGCGCCTCTTCAATGACCGGCCGCTCCTGATCCCCCACCTTGGCCACCATTTGAGGGCGCAGGCGACGTCCGCGGCTGGCCATGGTGGCGGTCATCTGGGCCAGTTGCATGGGCGTGGCCAGGGCATAGCCCTGACCGATAGCCAGGTTAAGGTTGTCCCCCGGGAACCAGGGCAGACCGCGTTGATTGCGCTTCCACTCCCGGGACGGCCAGATACCGCTGCGTTCCGAGGGAATATCCACCTCCGTGCGAGAGCCCAAGCCAAACTGCACACCAAACTCATGAATGGAGTCGACCCCCATTCGATGACCCAGGTCGTAATAATAAACATCGCAGGACTCGACCACTGCCTGTTCGAGATCGACTTTCAAACCGTGCCCGGTCCGTTTCCAGTCCCGATACAGGCGATCATCGCCGGGCAGCCGATACCAACCCGGATCGCGCACGGTGTGCTCAGTATCCACCACGTCATAGTGCAGGCCGGCCAACCCGACCACCGGTTTGGTGGTGGAGCCCGGTGGGTACTGCCCCTGCAAAAACCGGTTGAACAGCGGCAGGTCCAGTGATTGATTCAGGCTGCGATAGTCGCGGAAACTGATCCCGGTGACGAACAGGTTGGGGTCAAAACTGGGCATGGACACCGCCGCCAGCACGCCTCCGGTTTTGACATCCAGCGCAACGACCGCCCCACGGTAGTCATCCAGAGCGCTGACCGCGGTCGCCTGCAGGCGGGAATCGAGGTGCAACTGCAGATCTTCGCCCGGTTTGGGGTCGGTGCGATCCAGCACGCGCAATACCCGACCCCGAGCGTTGGTTTCCACGTTCTGACTGCCCACTTCGCCCAGCAGCTGGGCCTCATACTGACTTTCCAGGCCGGTCTTACCAATCGAGTGGGTACCGCTGTAGCGCTGGTACTGATCCTCATCAAACCGGGCCAGATCCGCCTGGCTGATCCGGCCCACGTAGCCCAGCACGTGGGCAAACAGGTCGCTCTTGGGGTAGTGACGCACCAACTGGGCGTTCACCTCGACCCCTTCCAGCCGGTATTCGTTGACCGCCAGGCGGGCGATTTCCTCCTCGGTCAGGCGATAGCGCAGGGGAATGGCCTCAAAGGGACGGCGCCACTGTTGCAGTTGATCGTAGAACTTTTCCAGGTCGCTCTGGGGAATATCCACCAGTTCCCGCAGCAGCTCGACCGTGGCGGTCATGTCGTTCACCCGCTCGCGAATGACCGACAGGGTATAACTGGGCCGGTTATCGGCGAGCAGCTCGCCATTGCGGTCGTAGATCAGCCCACGGGTCGGAGGCACCGGCTGCACGTGCACCCGATTGCGGTCCGAGCGGGTGGCATAGTCCTGGTGATGGGTGACCTGCAGGCTGTAATACCGCGCTACCAGCACGGCAACCAGAGCGGCCATGATCACAGAGGTGATGATCACCCGGCTCAGAAAAACGCGGGCTTCCCGGTGGTGATCTTTAAAACGCTGGGCTTCAGACATGAATGAACGGTAACCCGTCGCGACCTTTACTTATGGTATGGGTGATTGTGCAGTATCGAGTAAGCCCGGTACAGCTGTTCAATGACCAGAATCCGCACCAGCGGGTGCGGCAGGGTCAGGGCCGAAAGCGACCACTTGGCCTCAGCCAGAGCGAGACATTCCGGGGCCAGTCCATCCGGCCCGCCAATCAATAAACTGTAATTGGCCCCGCTCATGCGCCACTCATCCAGATTCCGGGCCAGTTGCTCGGTGCTCCAGGCCTTGCCTTTCACATCCAGGGCGATGACCCGGTCTCCTTTGCCGATGGCGGCCATCATGGCCTGGCCTTCGCGCTCCATGGCCACGGCGGTGGAGCTGCTCTTGCCCCGTGGGCCCAACGGCAATTCCACCAGTTCCACGGTGCAGTCCCGGGGCAGACGCTTGGCGTACTCGCAGTAGCCTTCCTCAACCCAGCCGGGCATTTTGGTGCCCACTGCAATCAGGCGAATGCGCATGGGATTAGTGTTCGGTACGGTTGCCGGGTTCCATGGACCAGAGTTTTTCCAGGTCGTAGAAGCCCCGGGTTTCCTCCTGCATCACATGCACCACGATATCGCCGAAGTCCACCAGTACCCAATCACCGGAATCCACGCCCTCGACACCCAGCGGCTGATGACCGGCGTGCTTGGCATCCTCTACCACGTTGTTGGCCAGGGACTTCACATGCCGGCTGGAGGTACCGCTGGCGATGATCAGGGTATCCATCACATCACTCAACTCCCGGACATCCAGTTGCACGATATTTTTCCCCTTCAGGTCTTCCAGGGATTCGACAATAAGCTCATTTAACGCTGCGGACATTCGCCACCTGTTTCAGTCATGTACAAAAAAGAGTAAGGCCCGTTCAAGCACGGGCCCGATAAAGGTTGTTACCCCGAATATACTGCCAGACCGAGTCGGGCAGTAAAAACTGCGGAGAGCGCCCGGCCTGAATCAGGGACCGGATTTCCGTGGCCGAGATCGGCAGCAGACGCAGGGCCTGCACGCCAATGGCGCCCGCCGGAGACGCAGTCAGCACGTCAGGGCTCACCTGATGCTCACTCAGCCACTCGGCCAGTGGCCCCCGGGTGGGCAGCTCCCAGCCGGGTCGGGCGATCACCAGCAGATGCCCCCAGTCGAGCAGCTCCCGCCAACCGTGCCACTGCTCCAGGCCGAGAAACGCATCGCAGCCCAGAATCCAGATCAACGACACGTCCGGCCCCAACTCCGCGCGGAGGCTTTTCAGAGTGTCCAGGGTGTAGGAGGGGCCGTCGCGGTGTAGCTCGCGATCGTCCAGAACCAGGCTCGGGCAATCGCTCAAGGCCAGGCGCAACATCTCGGTGCGCTCGACGCTGCTCACATCCGGCGTCGCCCGGTGCGGCGGCTGGTGGCACGGCAGCAGCCGCACCTCGTCCAGCGCCAGGGTTTCCCCGGCTTCCAGTGCCATGCGCAGGTGCCCGAGATGAATGGGGTCAAAGGTGCCGCCCAGCAGCCCGATCGCCTGAGCCATAAATCAGTTACGGATGTGTCCGTCGCCCAGCACAATCCATTTCTGGGACGTCAGCCCTTCCAGGCCCACCGGGCCCCGGGCGTGAATCTTGTCGGTGGAAATACCGATCTCCGCCCCCAGGCCGTACTCGAACCCGTCGGCAAAGCGGGTGGAGGCGTTGACCATTACCGAGCTGGAATCCACTTCGTGCAGAAAGCGGCGCGCCCGGGTGTAGTCCTCGGTCACGATCGCCTCGGTGTGTTGGGAGCTGTATTGGGCAATGTGGTCCATGGCCTCATCCAGCCCATCCACCACCCGGATCGCCAATACCGGGGCCAAGTATTCGGTGGCCCAGTCTTCCTCGGTGGCAGCCTGCGACTCAATCAGCGCCCGGGTGCGCTCACAGCCGCGCAGCTCCACGCCCTTTTCGGCGTAGGCATCCGCGAGGCGGGGCAGAATCTCGGCGGCCACGGCCTGATCCACCAGCAGGGTTTCCATGGCGTTGCACACGCCGTAGCGGTGGGTCTTGGCGTTCAGGGCGATATTGAAGGCCTTGTCCAGATCCGCTTTGGCATCAATGAGCACATGGCAGATGCCGTCAAGGTGTTTGATCACCGGCACCCGCGCATCGCGGCTGATCCGTTCGATCAGGCCCTTACCACCCCGGGGCACGATCACATCCACATACTCGGGCATGGCGATCAGCTCGCCCACCGCCGCCCGGTCGGTGGTTTCCACCACCTGCACGGCGGTTTCCGGCAGCCCGGCGTCGGCCAGGCCTTTTTTCAGGCAGGCGGCAATGGCGCGGTTGGAATGAATCGCCTCGCTGCCGCCGCGCAGAATCGCGGCATTGCCGGACTTCAGGCACAGGCTGGCGGCATCGATGGTCACATTGGGGCGGGATTCATAGATGATCCCCACTACGCCCAGAGGCACACGCATCTTGCCCACCTGGATACCGCTGGGCCGGAAGTTCATATCGGTGATCGCGCCACAGGGATCCGGCAGTGCCGCGACCTGGCGCAGCCCTTCAATCATGCCGTCGATGGTCGCCGGCTTGAGCGCCAGGCGGTCCAACATGGCCGCGCCCAGGCCATTGGCCTCGCCGGCTTCCAGGTCCTTGCGGTTTTCCTCGGCCAGGGTCGGACGCGCCGCTTCCAGGGCTTCGGCCATGGCCAGCAGGGCGCGGTTCTTGGTGCCAGCACTGGCAGCGGCCACCACACGGGCGGCACGACGGGCATTGCGGCCCAGATCGGCCATATACTCGATGACGTTGCTCGAATCACTCATAGGGTCGGGAGGCTCTCACATCCTCAAAGTTGCGGTTTCAGAACACTTTCTCAACACAATGGCCGCGATTATACCCTGTTTGGCGGCGCTTTTTGGGGCTTTCAGCTCCCGTTCAGCCAGTTTCTCTTACGCTTGGGACAAGGTAAGCTACGTGGGTCACTGTATGGGGCTCCTGAATATGACACAACACCGGGGAACACTGATGGGCCGAGGCCTGCTGATCGCACTGCTGTTGCTCGCTGGCGCACCGCTGTCGCCGACCGCCAGCGCCGCGCCTCAGTCCGGCCAGATCCTGCCGATCGCCCAGGCGGAAAGCCGCGTCAGTGCCTCCCGTGCCGCCGCCATCGTGCAGAAACGCTACGGCGGCAAGGTGTTGAAAGTCGATACCCAGAATCGCGGCGGCCGCGTGGTACACCGGATCAAAATCCTGCAGGACAACGGCCGCATCAGCACCGTCATGGTCGACGGCCAGTCCGGACAGATTCTCAAGCGCTAGAACCAGGTGACAGGAGACCCACCATGCGTCTGTTAGTGGTAGAAGATGACCCCGCCCTGCGCACCCAGATTCAGCAGCAATTACACGCTGAGGGCTTCGCCATCGACCTGGCCCCGGACGGCCGTGAGGGCCTGTTTCTGGGGCAGGAGCACCCCTACGACCTGGCCATTATCGACCTGGGCCTGCCGGACCTGGACGGCGTCAGCCTGATCCGCACCCTGCGCGCCGAAGGCCACAGCTACCCCATCCTGATTCTGACCGCGCGCAGCGCCTGGCAGGACAAAGTGGAAGGCCTGGAAGCCGGCGCCGACGACTACCTCACCAAACCCTTCCACCCGGAAGAGCTGCGCGCCCGTCTCAATGCCCTGCTGCGCCGGGCCAGTGGTCTGGCCTCCAGCGTGATCGAGGGCGGCCCCATTGCCATCGATACCATTGCCCGCCGGGTGACCCTGAATGGCGAACCGGTCACCCTGACCGGCTACGAATACCAGGCCTTGGCTTATATGGCGCTGAACAGCGGCAAGGTGGTCTCCAAGACCGAGCTGACCGAGCATCTGTACGATCAGGACTTCGACCGGGACAGCAATGTGATTGAGGTGTTTATCGGTCGCCTGCGCCGCAAACTGGACCCGGACGGCTCGCTCAAGCTGATCACTACCCAGCGAGGATTGGGCTATTGCCTGAACCTGCCCCAGGGGTCCGCCGACTCGTGAGTCAGCGCCCACTGTCACTGAATACGCGATTATTGCTGGCCTCTCTGCTGGTGCTGCCCCTGTTTCTGGGGCTGACCGGGCTGGTTCTGGAGCGGGCCTTTGACCGCAGCCTGACCACTGCCGCCCGGGAACAGTTGCAGGGCCAGATCTACCTGCTGTTCAGCGTGGCGGAAATGCAAGGCACCGGTGAGCAGGCCCAACTGGAAATGCCTCCGGCGCTACTGGAACCCAACTTCGAACGCCTGAACTCCGGCCTCTACGGCTACCTTTCAACCCGCGGAGGACGCACTGTCTGGCATTCCAACTCGGCACAACTGCGCCCGGAGCTGCCCGCCAGCGGGGAGTTCCCACCGCCGGGTGACTTGCTGCTCGACCAGATCGCGCTGGATGACCAACCCCACTGGCGCGCCCGCTACGCGGTGATCTGGGAGGATGACGCCGGGCAGGACCACGACTATTTGGTGACCTTGTTGCGCGATCAGACGCCCTACCGGGCCGAGCTGGCCAGCTTCCGGCGCCAACTCTGGCGCTGGCTGGGCGCCGCCGCCCTGCTTCTGGTGATTGCCCAGAGCGCCAGTCTGCGCTGGGGCCTGCGCCCGCTCGGCCGGCTCGCCCGGGCCCTGGATGCCATGCGCGACGGCTCTCGCCCACATCTGGAGGGCCGCCACCCGGCGGAACTGCAACCGGTGGTGGACAACCTCAATCAGGTACTGGACCGGGAGCAATCCCTGCGCAAGCGCTACCGGGACAGCCTGAGCAATCTCGCCCACAGCCTGAAAACGCCCCTGACCGTGCTGCGCAATCAGGCCAGCGATAGCGCGCCGGACAAAGAGGCCCGCAGCGTGATCGCCGAGCAGGTGGCCCGCATGGATCAGGTGGTGAGTTACCAGTTGCGCCGGGCGGTGTCGGAGCAGCAACAGGGCAGCCACCGGCAGACCCCCATTCAGCCCGCCGCCCAGCGCATGGTGAACACCCTGGAAAAAGTCTACCGGGAGCAGGCGCCGCAGTTTGAGCTGGCCATTCCGGACAGGCTGGCCTTCCCCGGCGATGAGCAGGACCTGCTGGAGCTGCTCGGCAACCTGCTGGACAACGCCTGCAAGTATGGGCGGGGGCGTATTCGCGTCAGTGCCCACGGCGATAGTGAGCATTTACATCTAGCCGTAGAAGACAACGGCCCCGGCATTCCCGAGGACCAGCGCGAGCAGGTGATCCGGCGCGGGCAGCGGTTGGATACCCTGCAGGCCGGGCAAGGGATCGGCCTGGCGGTGGCGGCGGATATTGTGGCCAGTTATGGGGGGCGGTTGAGTGTTGGGGCGTCCGGGTTGGGGGGTGCGGCCATAACCATCCGGGTTCCAGCGGGAGGATAATTCGGTAACGGCGGATGCGCTAGGCCCCCACCAAAATCCGCAACCCTGTGCGCCAAATCTCACAAAACGTGCCGCTATCGCCGCACAACACGCATGGGGAATCCCCTATCCCGCCGGAGCGTGAAAACGCGCACACTGGCCGCGTTCAAACAAACCCCGGAGGGATAACCATGAACGCGCGTACCTGTATCGCAGTGGACTCCACCTGCGACCTGCCCGCCCAATTTATTCGGGACAACAACATTGAAGTGCTGCCGATCTATATTCATCACGCTGGCGGTCGGCAACTGGACTACCGCAACCCGGCCAACACCCTGCGGTTCTATCAATCCCATACCCGGGAGAAATACGGTCTGGCCCAGTCCGAGCCACTCTCTGTGGAGGACATGACCCAGCTATTGCAACGCAAACTGCTGCCCAACTACGACCTGGTTCAGGTGATTACCACGAACAGCAAAAAGAGCGAGGTGTTCAAGCGGGTGTCCGAGGCGGCCATGGTCAACGAGCCCAAGTTCCGGGCCATGGAGCGCCCCAACCGGCCGCCCTTCCGCATTCGCCTGTACGACAGCATGACCATGTTTACCGGCCATGGACTGTTGGTGTATGAGCTGGTCAAGCGCCTGAAGGAAGAGAAAACCCCGATCAACCGCTCCATCCGGGCCATCGACCACATGCGCGAGGAGGTCTACGGTTACATCATTCCCAAGGACCTCGCCTACATGCGCGAGCGCCGGCACATGCGCAAGTCCGACCACAAGATTTCCTGGGTGAACTTCAAGCTGGCCAGCATGCTCAACCGCCGCCCGATCATCCAGATCCACAAAGGCGACACCGCCAAAATGACTACGGGAAAAGGGTTCTGGGGCAGCCTGGAAGTGTTGTTCGACCATGTGCGCCGGCAGATGGAGCAGGGCTTGACCTGTGATGCCATCACCATGAGTTACGGCGGCTGCCTGGATGAAATCAAGGATCATCCGACCTTGGTGCAGTTCCGGAGGGACTGTCAGAAAGCGGGGGTGAAAACCCTGCTCTCGATGATGAGCATGACCGGCACCGTCAATGTCGGCCCCGGGGCCTTTGCGTTGGCGTTTGCGACGGATAAAGAGTTGGTTTGAGGTTGGTTACGGCAAGGTGGGGTTACGGCGGATAAGCGAAGCGCATCCGCCGTAACCCCACCAAAATCACACCGCCATAAACCCAACGTACACGACGTAACCCGCCAACAACACCCCGGCCTCAACGCGATTCAACCGCTTCCCGGTCAATAAAAACGCCACCAACGCCAGGGCGGCCGCCGACATCACCCACTGGTCGATCGCCAACAACCGCCCCGCCAGAGGCAATGGCTGTATGACGGCCGAGACCCCGAGAATCCCCAGCAGGTTGAAGATATTGCTGCCCAGAATATTTCCCACCGCGACGTCCGCCTGTCGGCGCAGCACCGCGATCAGCGACACTGCCAGTTCGGGCAGGGACGTCCCCACCGCCACCAGGGTCAGGCCGATCAGCGCCTCCGGGATACCCAACCACTCACCAATGCCCACGGCACCGCGAAGAAACAGGCGGGCGCCGACAATCAGCAGCGCCAGACCACCCAGCGTCATGGCAATGGACAACCAGAACGCCTGAGGACGATGGGTGACTGAGGCGGCCTCGGCTTTGTGCAGCTCCGCTTCAGGCCCAAGGGGATCCACCCGCTCGGTGCGATAAGACCAGATAAGATAGACGGCCAACGCCACCAGAAACATCACCCCATCGGTAAACCCGAGAGCACCGTCGCGCATGATCAGCAACGCGAACACCGTCGCCGCGACCATTGCCAGACCGTCGCGCTTGAGAGCATTGGTGTGCACGGTCAAAGGCAGAACCAACCCACAGAGGCCCAGAATCAGCAGGATATTGGCGATATTGCTGCCGATCACGTTACCCAGCGCAATACCCGGGCTGTTCTCCAGCGCCGCCTGCAGGGACACCACCAGCTCCGGAGAGGAGGTGCCAAAGCCGACAATCACCAGGCCCGCCAGCAGGGGTGACACGCCCCAGCGGGTCGCCAGAGCCACGGCCCCACGTACCAGGGTGTCGCCACCGCCGGTCAGCAGGGCCAAGCCCAACAACAGCCAGACAAAATCCATTAATACCCCTCCGGATTCTGCGACTGCCACCGCCAGGCATCCACCATCATCCGCTCCAATCCAAACTCCGCCTGCCAACCCAATTCGCGCTTGGCCAAATCCGCATTGGCGTAACAACTGGCGATATCGCCGGGCCGACGGGGCGCGATGCGGTACGGCACCTTCCGGCCGCTGGCTTTCTCAAACGCCTCGACCATCTGCAATACCGAATAGCCCACGCCAGTGCCGAGATTGTAAGCGCGGCAGCCGGGACCGGTTTTCTCCAGCGCTTCCAACGCCGCCACATGGCCCTTGGCCAGGTCCACCACATGGATGTAATCGCGCACCCCGGTGCCATCCACGGTGTCGTAATCATCGCCAAACACACTCAGTTCCTTGAGCTTGCCGATGGCCACCTGGGCCACATAGGGCAGCAGGTTATTGGGGATTCCGGCGGGATCTTCGCCGATCTGGCCGCTTTCGTGGGCGCCGACGGGGTTAAAATAGCGCAACAGGGTGATATTCCAGGGCGCCTTGCGGTGTTCCTCCGGTGCTGCGGCCACATCCCGCAGGATGTCCTCAATGATCAGCTTGCTACGCCCGTAGGGATTGGTGGCGCTGGTGGTGAAGCGCTCGTCAATGGGCACCGACACCGGGTCGCCATATACTGTGGCAGAGGAGCTGAAAATCAGATTGCCCTGACCGTAGGCTTCCATCACCTCGCACAGGGTAAGGGTGCCCCCGACGTTCTCGCGGTAGTAGGTCAGGGGAATCTGGCCGGACTCGCCCACCGCCTTGAGCCCGGCAAAGTGCATCACCGCACCAAAAGCGTGCTTTTCGAACACCGCCTCCAGGGCGGGCCGGTCGTTCAGGTCCAGCTCGTAAAATACCGGCGCCTCACCGCAGATATCGGCCACCCGGTCGATCACCTCACGCTTGCTGTTGCTCAGGTTATCCACCACCACCGGGCGGTAGCCGGCGTTCACCAATTCCACACACACGTGGCTGCCGATGTACCCCGCCCCGCCGGTCACCAGAATGTCCGGGCGGGCGCGGTGGTCTGTTGAGGGTGAGTGCATACTTAAGTCCTTCTTGTTCGGTCATTTTCTAGGGGCCGGGAGCGCGGCGTCACACCCCGGAAAGCTGGCTGCATTATGGCATATTCCGGTGTTCCAGAGGCGCTTTCAACACGTATACATCGGAACCTGACGCAGCTTACCCGAGTCAAAGCAGAGCCAGAAAAACGACCTTTTCCTGACCGCAACGTGCAATAGATTCATACCGGCAGGCTTGGCACTGTTTTTCCATGGTTTTTCACGGGAAAGGACGAATGCGTCAAAAAATTTCCATGTAAAGACGCTGCCTGAATGACGGTTTTGGGACTATGCTTATCAATGACAGTGGTTAGCTGGCTGCTAAAGACTGTAATGCATTTAACGCAGGGGTGGATCGATGACGATTTTCAACCATTACCGCGAACGTTACATTTCAACCCAACAGGAAGAGTTGAGCATTCAGGAGTACCTGGACCTGTGCAAACAGGACCGCAGCGTTTACGCCACCGCCGCCGAACGGATGCTCATGGCCATTGGCGAACCCGAGCTGGTGGACACCTCCCTGGACCCACGGCTGAGCCGCATTTTTTCCAACAAAATCATCAAGCGCTACCAGGCCTTCCATGAATTTTACGGCATGGAGGAGTGCATCGAGCAGATCGTCTCCTTCTTCAAGCACGCCGCCCAGGGTTTGGAAGAAAAGAAACAGATTCTGTACCTGCTCGGCCCGGTCGGGGGCGGCAAATCCTCCCTGGCCGAAAAGCTCAAAGCCCTGATGCAACAGATGCCCATCTACTGCCTCAAAGGCTCCCCCGTGTTCGAATCGCCGCTGGGGTTATTTAACCCCGAGGAAGACGGCCAGATTCTGGAGGAAGACTACGGCATTCCCCAGCGCTACCTGAAAACCATCATGTCGCCCTGGGCGGTGAAACGCCTGCACGAGTACGAGGGCGACATCAGCCAGTTCAAGGTGGTGAAAGTCTTCCCCTCGATTCTCGACCAGATTGCCGTGTCCAAAACCGAGCCCGGCGATGAGAACAACCAGGACATTTCCTCCCTGGTGGGCAAGGTGGATATCCGCAAGCTGGAGGACTACCCCCAGAACGACCCGGACGCCTACAGCTTCTCCGGCGGCCTGTGCCGGGCCAACCAGGGGCTGATGGAGTTTGTGGAAATGTTCAAGGCGCCGATCAAGGTGCTACACCCGCTGCTGACCGCCACCCAGGAAGGCAACTACAACAGCACCGAGGGTTTGAGCGCCATTCCCTTCGACGGGATCATTCTCGCCCACTCCAACGAATCCGAGTGGCAGGCGTTCAAAAACAACAAGAACAACGAGGCGTTTCTGGACCGGGTGTACATCGTCAAGGTGCCCTACTGCCTGCGCGTGTCCGAAGAGGTGAAAATTTACGAGAAGCTGCTGGAAAACAGCTCCCTTTACCACGCCCACTGCGCCCCGGACACCCTGCGCATGCTGGCCAAGTTTGTGGTGCTCTCGCGCCTGAAGGAGCCGGAAAACTCCAACATCTACTCCAAGATGCGCATCTACGACGGTGAGAGCCTGAAAGACACCGACCCGAAAGCCAAGTCCATTCAGGAGTACCGGGACGCTGCCGGCGTGGACGAGGGCATGACCGGGCTATCCACCCGCTTTGCGTTCAAAATCCTGTCCAAGGTGTTCAACTTCGACGCCACCGAAGTGGCGGCCAACCCAGTGCACCTGCTGTACGTGCTGGAGCAGCAGATCGAGCGCGAACAGTTCCCGGCGGACACCCGCGAGCGCTACTTGGGCTTTATCAAGGAATACCTGGCACCGCGCTACGTGGACTTTATCGGCAAGGAAATCCAGACCGCCTATCTGGAGTCCTATACCGAGTACGGGCAGAACATTTTCGACCGCTACGTCACCTTTGCCGACTTCTGGATTCAGGACCAGGAATACCGGGACCCGGACACCGGGGAAATTCTCGACCGGAGCGCCCTCAACCAGGAGCTGGAAAAAATCGAGAAGCCGGCGGGCATCAGCAACCCGAAGGACTTCCGCAACGAGATCGTCAACTTCGTACTGCGTGCCCGGGCCAACAACAACGGCCGCAACCCGGCCTGGAACAGCTACGAGAAGTTGCGCTCGGTGATCGAGCAGAAAATGTTCTCCAACACCGAAGACCTGTTGCCGGTCATTTCCTTCAATGCCAAGGCCTCCGCCGCGGACCAGAAAAAACACCAGGACTTTGTGGCGCGCATGATCGAGCGCGGTTATACGGAGAAGCAGGTCCGGCTGCTGTCGGAGTGGTATCTGCGGGTCCGTAAGTCCCAGTAAAGCTGGCACCCCACCCGGGGTGCCGAGGGTGGTTTTTCGAGGTTAGCGTATGAGTCATATTGTCGACCGTCGCCTGAACGCCAAAAACAAAAGTGCCGTCAACCGGCAGCGCTTCCTGCGTCGCTATAAAGAACACATCAAGAAAGCGGTGTCCGGTGCGGTCAGCCGTCGCTCCATTACCGACATCGAGCAGGGCGAGAAAATCAGCATCCCCACCCGGGACATTCACGAGCCGGTATTCCACCACGGCCAGGGCGGCCACCGGGAAAACGTCCTGCCCGGCAACAAGGAGTTCACCCGGGGCGATCGTATTGCCCGCCCGCCCAGCGGCGGCGGTGGCGGCAGCGGCTCCGGTGCCAGTGACTCCGGTGAGGGCGAAGACGAATTTGTTTTTCAGATATCCCAGAGCGAGTTTCTGGACTTCATGTTCGACGACCTGGCGTTACCCAACCTGGTCAAACGCCAGTTGATCGGCGACACCGACTTCCAGCGCCACCGGGCCGGCATCAGCAACGAAGGCAACCCCGGGCAGCTAAATGTTGTGCGCTCTATGCGCTCCGCCCACGCCCGGCGCATTGCCCTGACCGCCAAAAAGCGCCGCCGCCTGAAAGAATTGAAAGCCCAGCTCGAAGAAGAGCAGGCCAAGCAGGACATCCTGTACGACGCGCGCAAGGTCAAAAGCCTGGAAGAGGAAATCGTCGAGCTGGAGGCGAAAATCAAGCGCATCCCCTGGCTGGACACCTTCGACCTGAAATACAACCTGCACGTCAAACACCCCATCCCCCGCAGCAAAGCGGTGATGTTCTGCCTGATGGACGTGTCCGGCTCCATGACCCAGGCCACCAAGGACATGGCCAAGCGCTTTTTCATCCTGCTGTACCTGTTTCTGCAGCGGAACTACGAACACACCGAAGTGGTGTTCATTCGCCACCACACCAGCGCTAAGGAAGTGGACGAGGAAGAGTTTTTCTACTCCCGGGAAACCGGCGGCACCATCGTCTCCAGCGCCCTGAAGCTGATGCACAGCATCATGGAAGCGCGCTACCCCACCAGCGAGTGGAACATCTACGGCGCCCAGGCTTCCGACGGGGATAACTGGAACGAAGACTCCAGCGTGTGCCAGAAAGTACTGTGTGAGGACATACTGCCCCACGTGCAGTACTTCTCCTACATTGAAATCACCCAGCGGGAGCACCAGGCGCTCTGGCACGAGTACGAGGAGGTGCAGTCGCGCTTCCCGCACATCTTCGCCATGGAACAGATCACCGACGTGCGCGACATCTACCCGGTGTTTCGCGAGCTGTTCCATAAAGACACGCAGCGGCAGGCGGGTTAAGTCATGAGTGAACGCAAGCCGATATCCACCGGCGCCGACTGGACCTTCGAGCTGGTCGAGGAGTACGACCGGGCCATCGCCGGCATTGCCAACGAGTTCGGGCTGGACACCTACCCCAACCAGATCGAGATCATCAGCTCCGAACAGATGATGGACGCCTACTCCGCGGCAGGCATGCCCCTGGGTTACCACCACTGGTCCTACGGCAAACAGTTCCTCTCGGTCGAGAACGCCTACACCCGGGGGCAGATGGGGTTGGCCTATGAAATCGTGATCAACTCCAACCCCTGCATCGCCTACCTGATGGAGGAGAACACCATCACCATGCAGGCGCTGGTGATCGCTCACGCCTGCTACGGCCACAACTCCTTCTTCAAGGGCAACTACCTGTTTCGCACCTGGACCGACGCCAGCTCCATCATCGACTACCTGGTGTTCGCCAAGAACTACATCGCCCAGTGCGAAGAGCGCTACGGCATCAGCGCCGTGGAAGAAACCCTGGACTCCTGCCACGCCCTGATGAACTACGGCGTGGACCGCTACAAACGCCCCTCCCCCATCTCCGCCTGGGACGAACGGGAGCGGCAGAAAGAGCGCGAAGAATACCTGCAGCGGCAGGTGAACGACCTGTGGCGCACCATCCCCCGGATGACCCCGGAGGCGGACGACCCCGCCCCGAAACAGCGCTACCCCAGCGAACCCCAGGAAAACCTGCTGTACTTCATCGAGAAAAACGCGCCCCTGCTGGAACCCTGGCAGCGCGAAGTGGTGCGCATCGTGCGCAAAATTGCCCAGTACTTCTACCCCCAGCGGCAGACCCAGGTGATGAACGAAGGCTGGGCCTGCTTCTGGCACTACACACTGCTCAATGAAATGTATGACCGGGGCCTGGTCACCGACGCCTTCATGATGGAGTTCCTGCAGTCCCACTCCAGCGTAATCTACCAGCCTCCCTACGACAGCCCCCACTACAGCGGCATCAACCCCTACACCCTGGGGTTCAACATGATGATGGACATCCGCCGCATCTGTGAGCGCCCCACCGAGGAAGACCGCTACTGGTTCCCGGACATCGCCGGCAGCGATTGGAATGAAACCCTGCATTTCGCCATGCGCAACTTCAAGGACGAGAGCTTCATCCTGCAATTCCTGTCGCCCAAAATCATCCGCGACCTGAAACTGTTCACCGTGGTGGACGACGACCGTGAACCCCACATCGAAGTCAACGCCATCCACGACGAAGAAGGCTACCGCGCCGTACGTCAGTCCCTCGCGGGCCTGTACAACCTGGGCAACCGCGAGCCCAACATCCAGGTGCACAGCGTGGATATCCGGGGCGACCGTTCACTGACCCTGCACCACACCCGGCACTCAAGAAAGCCGCTGGATAACTCGGCCGAGGAGGTGCTGCGACATGTGCACCGGCTGTGGGGGTTTGATGTGCATTTGCAATCTATGGAAGGGGATAAGATTGCACAGAGTTTTCATTGTCCGCCGGTGACAAGCGAGTAGCCAGAATGGGCCGCCTAGAGCGGCCCATTTTTTTGCCCAAAAACTATTGCGCCATGGCGCGTAATGTGGCAGGTTTGAACTATTGATGTACGGAAGTAGCCATGGTGGCTGCCTGCCAAAATGCACGGTCTGATGAGAGGGAGTTTGTAGTGCGCCCCATTCCCCAGAATTCTCTGTTAAAACAAACGGTTACCGATAGAGCCGGGAAATCATCTTTCATCGCACAAGGTGCTAGCACAAACACGTCGCCGTGTTGTTTCACATCCGCTTTCGACCCAAAGCGTGCGTTGGGCGAGTGGCAACACTCGTCCCTGCTCACTCTCGTGATTTTAGATGAACGGTCAATTTTTAACGTTTAATTAGTAACTTAATTCTTTACCAAAAGCAAAGAGCTCTCTTGATTATTCCCCATATGACGCGTTACTTTGTAACGTTGACATGGCTGTTTGATATTGTAAATTCCATAGTAGTGGAATTAAATTCACGAAATGAATCTTCGCCAGAAATCACAACTGCTTTGCATAGATAGAAGCACTTTTCGTTTTCTGGGTATTTTGCTAGTGCGTTGGAGTATTCATTTTTGTATATAGTAGTGTACGTTCCGCATAAGGAATCAAGTTCTTTAGGATGCGTTGCTTTCCAATGGTTATACCAATAAGAGGATTTTCCGATATATCTGTCGGACAATTCATACTTTATAAATCCATCAGAGTTCTTAGCATAAACTTTTTTGTCTTCATTCCTTGATATTGGTGCATAAAAACCACGAGCCTCCAAGTCTGTATGCCAATGTCCATAACGAAGTACGGGAAATGTCTTGGCTATTAAGAATGTGAATTTATCATCGCCTTCGTTGGAGCTGTCTTTCCAATACAATTCTACAGACCTGTCAAGCATCTGAGCCAGCCATAGTCCATGATCATTGTCTTCGAACTTTGGCGTATGATGCTCCATTGAATTCCAGAATCCTTTTGATACGGTCAAATCTATCCAGTTATTTTCGTCAATTCTTATGGGGACCGAAAACGCGACTAGGTCCTCATCATCTCCTGATTGCTGGTGATTTTTTTTGCAGAGAAGAATGTAGTCTCGGATATTCTTTTCGGTTGGCTTTAATTCTTTATCCCAGGTTGCAAGCCACTCTGGTCGGTCGGTTGATAAATCGATGTATGTAGGTTCAATAGGTATTGCGGGCGTGGAAATCTGTTCAGCATATCCTGGCGGCATACCCGCATAGTTGACGGCAACTTGGATAGCTCTTAAATATGCCGACCTTCCTCTGTGACTTGCTTCGCTGTAGAACTGCCCAGTATTTCTCCACCGATCATTATTGAAAAAATAGTCTATAGTGGTGCCGGATGGAGGGCGGTAATTAAACGTCTTATTCCACTCAGACTTGAAATATGCTGTAAATGGAAAGCCACTTCTCCATTCTTCTTTCTTTAGGCTCGAATAATAAATTCTGGGTACATGGGTGCCTTGGAAATATTCAAATCTATTGTTGTCTCCGTAAATTAGTGGCACTGGAGAGACGGGAGTTATGTATGAGCCTAGATTCGTTGATTCTGGCTCAATATCCAAAAGAAAAATATCTGATAGTAAGGATCTTGAGTGAATGTGTAGCCCCAAATCTTTTGGAGGAAGGTAGCCTTTCTCCTTGGCAATAAAAACAAGGCACAAGACTTCGATACATTCAGATTCAAGCTTCCTTAAAGATAGGTCTTTTAGAACAAGATTCTCTATATTTGGGTGTGAATCAATTAATAGTTTACTGATCTGATCTATAACCCAGAGTTTGATCGATGGTACAGGTAACTTGAGCCGAGAAACTAATGTTTTCGATAAAGCGTCTTCTGTTGAGTCAGTTGTTTTCCAATCCCAATCGGGCTTGTTTAGGGTTAGGTTTCTTAAGCTGTCTTCTAGAGTGCTGACCATGGAGGATGTAAGTTGGAGAGCCTCATCTGTGCGTCCGCTAATCGATAGTAAGTACACCAGTTTGTCATTGGGTATGATTAGTTTTCCAAATCTATCTTTCCATTTGTCAGGTTGAGTAGTTGTTAGCTGAATGAATTCATCTATCCGTTTGGGGTAATTATTTGCCAAGACGTGAAGTCGATTTAGAGAGTTCTCTGTGCTTTCATACCAATCAGACCATCCGTTTGCTGCATTGTGTGCTCTGACTAGGAGGTCGAAAGCTCTTCCCTTGCCATTAAATTTAAGTTGACTAAGGAAGAGCAAGTCCAATAAATGATGCCTGTCATCAAAACGATCGGATATGGTTGGTAGGATAGGTATTAGTAGATCGAGAAGCTCTTCTTCTTGTCCATTCTCTACCCAGTAGGAATACCAGTTTGTCCAAACTTCTCGAGTAGCATATTTCCCGGAAAGAGCATCAATAAGGTCTTTGTATTTACTCGGAGGGTACTTGGCTGGATCAATGTCCGGTTTTTCGGTTGATGAACTGGAAGATTCTTTCTTTTCTGATTCTGAGTCTATGCAGATTCCTAATAGTGATTCGACTTTTTTCCTAATCTCGTCGGCTTCTTCATTACCTGCCATGATCTTGTCTTTAAGAAGGGCGTAGCAGCTTGAGTGAAGTCCTGTTAAATATATGTGTTTTACGATCGGGCTCGAAAAATCGGCTTGTTGCAACAGTCGTAGAATTGTTTCTTCTGAGTAGTACCATTCCCCATCCACTAGTTCCTGGTCATAAATAGAGGCTGCCGTTTGTGGATTTAATTTTGCTGCTAGACTAGAGATGGAGTGCTTTGAGTGCCTAGTTTCGTCGCCATCTGTGAAGTCAGAAATATTAAATACTATCGGTGAAATGCGCTGAAGTAATTGAAGTGCTTCATTTGGCATTGAGGTAGATAGGTATTCGATCGCCTTTAATACGTCGAATATAGTTGGGTCTTTGTGGTGACCGTAGCCAAGTACAAAGTCCCAGGTTCTTTGCAGGCAGTAAATGAATTTCTCGGTATTTTTATGTAGATAGGCAATCTCTGATAACTCGAGACAGCTGTTAGAATATTCAATTGTTTCTTCGAGTTCTTTAGACTGTCTATCTAGCTCAAAGTCAATTAATTGGTGTGCGGCTTCATCTGATAATAATTTAACCTTAGTTTCTATGTACCACAATCGTATCCAGTCTGAACGGAATACATTTTTCGAAATAGAGCTTTGGATTTGTGTATAAGATATTTCAGATTGAGTGGTGATGAAATGAATATCTGATGAAATAGAGATCCAATCTCTCTTTAACATGATTTCTTTTCTTCTGGTTTCAGGATGCATCTGATCTAAGATGGCGTCTACTGGAAATAAAGAACATAAAAAATCAAAGTCGATGGATCCGTGTGAAATGAGCTCTTCGGCCACTTCGTCGGCGAGTTGATATAGGAGGAAGAAGAGTTCAGAATAATTCGACCGATTATCTTTGGCTTGTACAGGTAGCCAACTAAAATCTCCAGACGCAATTAATCTCAGACATAAGCATGAAAAGAACCAGTCGTAGTAGCTACTATCTGATACATCTAATTTCGTGTCTGTGCCTAATTCAGGGTGGAAAGTTTGAACGTTCGAAATTGAGTTCGCTTTATAAAGGTTTAAGAACGTCGATAGCTCTTGCGAGTCGAATGATACGTATTCAGCCCTGGCGCTAATATCGGCACCTTCTATTAAGCTAATTCTAATTGCTGAGAGCTCCAGTCTTCTCCTTAAATGCGAACCTGAAGGGAGCGCTTTTAATCCGCGAAATATTAAATCGAGATCATTTTTTAATGTGCATGCTTCGGTGAACGCACTCACATAGCTATCTGGCCAATTAGCGAAATTGTCATCCTCAAAAATGGCATCATAATTAAGAGTGTCAGTTAAGATGCAAGCTTTTATAAGGTTGGTGGCTTCAGATTCTCCTTCCTGGTGGTTTCTGGTTCGCAATAATTTGTTTTTTGTTCTATAGCGGTCAAGAGCTTTTTTAGCAACAACTTCTGCTTGCTGGTATTCTTCCAGAAACCAAAGCGCAGTCGCTAGGTTGGATAGTTTGGTGGGCGTTAATTCATTTTGCTTCGAAATCTCATTGTTAATAGCGCCTTTAGTAGCATGAAGAAAGGAGGCTGTAGATAATCCTGGGTTATTCCATATTTGAAATTCGGGACCATTTATTAAACGAGTTTTTAAGGATCTATGCCTGTACGCTTCTTCAAAACAAAGGTCTTCAAATGCATAGGTTTCTGCTTCTGAAAGTAAGCGAATGCAGGTTTCTACGGATACTCCTTCAACTAGTTTTTCTATTACCCAGTCTCTAGTTAATCCAGATCTTAGCTGTGATGTATCGCCAGATCTTGCAATGCACGACCACAGCCAGCTGTCTTTTAGGAATTTTGTTGCTGTTGACTCTAGCCATTCACATACAGGTGGGAGTAGCTTATTGACACGGTCTTCATGTTCGTCCTGTTTGCGAACAAACACGATCAAACTTTCGTGAAAAGGACGTAGCCCTGTGAGTCCCTCCGCTAGCATATGAGATACGGCTGCTACACTCGGTGGTTGAGTTATGTCGTCTTTTAGGATTTCCCCTATGGCATTTCTAGGCCAAGCAAACTGGAAGCTACTGCATAAATGAAGTGCGTCCTTCTGTTTGAAGTTTAGACGTTCCCATAAAGCACCGTAGTAATTATCGATATCACGGTCAGAGCAAGGAGGAAGGTGTTCTATCTCCCATGCAGAAAGTGGTAAGTTATTCTGAGCAAGATATTCGCTTGAATAGATTATATGAAGAGGATATCCGTTTGTTAGTTCTAGCAGTTTCTCTGCACACTCCTTTATCTGCTCGTCCCTTTGATCAGCATGACCATTGAAGGTTAATCGATTGGATGAGACCTGATGTTGCAGGTACGAAAAAATGGAATTTCCAGACATCTCTGGAAGCCACATCCATAGTTCTTTTGGGCAGTTGTTCAGTAGTAGTTGGGGCAACAATGAGTCATCCACAGGCTGGGTGCCTATCAATAGAATCATGTTATCTACAACGGGTATTAATTGCCTAAATGTCTCATCCAGAGGTTTTCTGTTTTTGTTATTATCCCGCCACACATGGTCAAGACCGTCTATAAGAACAACGAACGGCTTATCATGTTGCTTGTAATGTTGAGCACATTGTTCGAGTGCCTTCCTTAAATCTTCTGGTGTGGAAGTATCTACGTTAGCCTCACGGTGAAGGGTGGCAATTTGATGCAGAAGAGATTCAGCTACAATTCTTGGGCTTAACCTGTCTTCTGTTGTATCGCCAAGAGCTAGATAATAGTGGTGGCGTATTAATGGGATATCCAAATGTTCGAAGGTTTGGCAAAGATATGAAAGGTAAGTGCTTTTACCTACGCCAGGTTTCCCAGTTAGTGTAATAATCTGTCTAGACGGAGCCTTAATTTCTTCAATTAGGTTTTCATGGAAATCTTCATTTGGCAGGCAGTAACCAGGTGGAATCTCAAATATCTCGGGTATCGGATCTGGCCGTCGTGCTGAGAGAATTTCCCTAACATTATGAAGATAGATCCATCCATCTTGAGTGGGTCTGTTTTTAAACATCGCCCATTCTCTGGAGCGATCTCGAAGGCGCGCAATGCCAGAGTCGTCAGAATGCTTTAATAGCTCAGATTTAATAGTACGAGATAGAGTGTCGTAGCTGGCTTCACTATGCTGAATATCTAGTATTGTAAAGAGTGCGACTGCGTTTTCTTCACTCCCTAGTTGATGGATGATTACTTTCTTTGTGTCGTCGGCGATTTTTGAGTAATCGATTTTATTGCCGCTTAGACAGTTCTCCATATCTCTGTTTGGTGGCTTATTGGTCAAAAGTGTCACGCTTCCAAGATTGCCGTCCGGGACATCAGAGATAGCATCGAAAATCTTTTTTAAGATCGATCGAGATCTTTTTGTTTTCCCTTGGATTTCCAGCAGCCAGTCCCAGGTAAATTCATTGACCTCTTTATCTGGTGAAGGGGTAAATTTAACTTGCCAGAAGTCCATAACGCCATCTTCACGAACGGCGACAATATCGTCTATTCCTTGCGGCGCTTCGTTGGAGTCACTATCAGCATCAAAAGCAAATTTAATATACGAGGTGGGGCTGTTTAACCACTGAGAAAGGAGGTGGACACCCTGAAGCGTTTGGTAGTCATATCCAGTATAAATAATAGCTGTATTTTTGACATTCATATAGGCAGGGTTATCCTTTCTCTGGAAGAGTTGGGGCACACCTTACATCCATTTCACAGGCGGTTTGAAAGTACATGTCAAATATATAACCTGACACTGCTGTTGTTTTTAGTAGATTTAGATTTTACCAGAAGCCAACTCAGATGGTTGCTCTAAGTTGATGCGTCATGTCCGCTTCTGGCCGAAAGCGGACATTTAGAGCTAGCGTCAGTTAATCACCCACAACACTAAAGCGGAAGCCATCAACAGCACCAAAGAAAAGAGCATGGCAGCAAGAAGTACCACCTCGATGTAGCTAAGCAGGACAAGTGGCTTCCGTACGGGGACAGCTTTGTCAAAACCTTTGAAGCGTTTCCATTTGGCTGCTCCTGGGCAAGTTATCAGCATTATATACCCCGCCGTTTTTAAAAGGGAAAATGGCCAGGTAACGTACAAAAGTAACTCCTTTTCCTGAAAGTAGGGCCGCTTAAAGAGAATCGGGTCAAGTCGTTTTATCAGCGTGTTATGTAGCACTATCCCAATAACTACCGCCACCGGGATCGCTGGAAATGTCAGTAGAACGGCATAGAACCCAATGGTACTGATTAGCTCAGATAAACTTTGCATTGACTACAACTTATTTATATTAGTGCGTGAGAGAGGCCAGGAGCAACAGTCCGAGGACGCTTAGCTGGCTCAGGCCTTGAACACAAAGAATCAACCCCAAGCGCTTCCACGAGGTCTACCGGTCTGCCACTGGTGGTGTATACGTACTTCGCACTTTTCCCCGCTGCAAAGCTCGTAGCTGCAACGCCGGTCGCGACGACCAAAGACGCCACCCATCCTGGAGGCGTGGCAAGAAAGACGATTGCAGCAGTCGCTCCGGCTGCCGCAACAAGCCCTCCAAATGTTGCCCCCATTGTTTCGACAAAAATATCGTTCTTCTTATTCTTTGCGTTGGTCTCTGCGATCTCTCGGCAAGCCAGATGTAGTGATACGGCTGTCAGCGCTATACCTCCCGCTGATGCCAGCTTGGCGGAGTTTACCAATTTCTTGGCTTGCTGCTTTAACGGGGCAGCCGGCTCCGTAGATCGACTAATCCGCAATACTTCAGAAAGATCAGACGTTCCATTCAGTAACCATTGAGTAGGGCCGAGCTTTTGACCGAGTTGGCCCACCAACCTCCGGCGGCGGTAGTCATATTGGCCCTTGGTTAGATCGCCATTTTTGTAGCTTTCGTAGTTCTCGACCATATCCCGAAGCAACGGCGCATTCTGCTTGAACGTCCGGTCCAACGCTGCCAGCTTTGCACCACTCCCACCCATGATCAGTGGCGTCAGCAGCGATGTCACCTCCCTTTCGGCTGGCGAAGCACTGGTCCAATGATCGTTCAGCGTGATAAACCAATCGTCTGAGGTGCTAAAGTGGTACGGAAAGCCCTTCGGTGCCGCGCAATACTGCTGGGGCACTTCCAACTTCAGCAGTTGATCTGCGTAGATGGTACTCGCATTTTTAGCAGAGCGGTTGCTGGCCACGATTTGTTGGATCAGATCTTGCTGCCTCTGGGGGCTTACCGGGCCATAATAGCGTTTAACGATAGCTCTCAAAGTATCGCCTGGCCGTATACGATGGACAATGATGTCGGTTGCGGTGGAAGTAGCGGAATGGTTCATGAAATCTCCTTGTCGGGCTGTCCCTACGACGTTGAATCCGGGTAAAACTAGCAAATGCCTTAGTCACGGGCAAGCAATATTGGTGGAAAATTTCAACTTATACAGAACGGGCTCAAAACCGTGACAAAGTTCACGCTTTATCTTTGTAATCAAGAGTTATCGCGATGTTCTTTCGATGATACTCGAACACCACTCTTATGGTCGGTCCGGCATCAATAGTCCCTCCCTACTACTGATGCCGGACAAGGAGCTAAGAGGTGAAATTGGCAACTGCTGCATCAAGCGTGGCGATATCGATCTTCTTCATCGTCATCATCGCTTCAAAGGCCCGCTGCGCCTCAGCCCGATTATCACTCGATATCAGGTCAAGCAGCCGCTGCGGCGTAATCTGCCATGCAAAGCCCCACCGGTCCTTACACCAACCGCAGTCGACCTCCACGCCGCCATTATTGATGATCGTGTTCCAGTAGTGGTCCGTCTCTTTCTGGTTCTCGGTGACCACCATAAAGCTGACCGACTCATTCGGCGTAACATTCGGGCCACCGTTTAGGCCGAGGAACGGCCGGCCGAGCACCGTGAATTCAACGGTCAGCTCAGTCCCTTCCTGGCCGCCGGGAAAGTCACCGGGTGCGTTATTGACCCGGTCGACTGAGCTGTCGGGAAAGGTGGCGGCATAGAACTCGGCCGCCTTGCGGGCTTCGCCGTGGTCGAACCACAGGCAAGTCATTAAGTTGGTCATATCGGCTCCTATTGTGTCAGCTATTTTCTCGCGCCCACCAGAGAGAACAGGGCCCCCTGTGGATCGACCCCTTTGACCATGAATTCTCCACCGGGAATTTCGTCAGGCCCGAGCGTGATCTGTCCACCGTTGTCGGTGACGGCCTTACAGGCGACGTCGATATCGGCACAGCGGAAATAAAACTGCCACATCGGTAACGGCATCTCCTCCGGTTTGGGCATGATGGCGCCGATCACCCCGTTGTGGCGGATGAATTCGTACGAGCCCATGGGGCCCATGTCCATTTCGCCGTCTTTGGTCCAGCCAAACGCCTTGAAGTAGAAGGCCTTGGCGGCTTCAGGGTCAGTGGTAATCAGTTCATTCCAGGCACAGTGTCCCACGCGGGGTTTGTCGAAGGCGAAAGCCAGGCTGACTTCATCGCTGCTGCCTTTCATGACATAAAAGGGGGTGCCTTGCGGGTCGCTGACCATGGCCAATCGGCCGACGTCGGGTATATCGGTCGGGGGCATCTGCACGCTTCCTCCCATCTCGGTGATGTTGGCCACTGCCTGATCGACATCCTCCACGGCAATATAGCCCAGCCACACGGGCTTGGCGCCGCCCTGGCACATCTCGTCGGTCAGTTGCATCAGGCCGGCTACATCGCGCCGCTTGTCAGCTTCTTCATCCCAGGCGCTGAGAATGCGGTAGTCCATAGTGGGTTGGCCGCTGTCGGTGGCCTGCCAGCCCAGAATGGCACTGTAAAAGGCTTGCGCCCTGTCGCTATCGGTGGTGAGCAGTTCGTACCAGATAAATTCGCCGTGTTGGTTGGGCATGGTTGTCTCCTTGGGGTTAAAAGATGACTGGTATTACAGCTTAGTCGATTACCAGACGGGGATTTCGACAGGGGGAGGTGAAAAGGGCTGAGGGTGCCTCCAGGTGGGTTTTGACGCCTCTCGTGGGTCCCAGAAAGTCGGTCTTAAAACTGCAAAGAGGTGTTTAACCTAAAAACAGTGGCACCATTTTGCTCGTCACTATTGACGCGAGGGTCAATAGGTGTTCAATAGCGTTCACTGTTCATGTATTATGAACACCTTGCTTTGTGGAGGAGCCTCCCGTGGAGATTAAACCCCAGGATATCGTGGTCGCCATTGATCTGGCGACAGCCAAAGTGCTGCCTGACATTACCTCGCCGATTGACTCGGCGCTCTCTTCTCGAGCTATAGCCGAACGGCTCGGACTATCTTTGGGCGCGGTTTCACAATCGTACCAGCGCCTGAAAGCCCTTGGACTGGTTGTCAGCGATGCAGGCACATCGAGCTGGCGGTATCGGGCCAATACCACCGGGCTGAGGGAGTTCATTGCTCACGGAATCAAATACTACAGCCACCCAGAGGTAGTAGGAGTAGGTCCCGGTATGGCGACCGGCTGGTCCGCGCCTCCAATGAAAGGAATGTCTCTGATGGTCCCACCAGAGACGCCGTATGTGTGGGCAGACTCAGGTGCCTCAGAGCGAGGTGAGCAAATTACCCCCATCCACAAAAGCGCGGTAAATCTGGCGAAAAGAAACGAGCGAGCCTATACCCTCCTGGCTCTCATTGACATAATGAGACTGGGCAAGTACCGGGAGCAAGAAGTGGCCAGAACACACTTATCCGACTTGCTGACTGATTAACAAAGGAAACGCTTAACATGGCCGTTAGAAGCATCGAAATGATTATGGCCAGGTAGCGGACCAGAAGTTTGTCTTCAGGAGATTTCCAACTCCGCACACTATAGGAGGGAGGTCCTATGCAACGCACTCTATTGATCATCGGCATTCTATTGATTCTGGTCGCTCTGGCCTGGCCTTGGTTGAAACATTTGCCGTTGGGCCGGTTACCGGGCGATATTGTGATTGAGCGCCCCGGGTATACCTTCTTCTTTCCCATTACCACGATGATTCTGGTGAGCCTGGTCCTGTCGCTGATCGCGATGTTCTTCCGCCGTTGACCGGGCGTTAATCGACGGGCCAGAAAGTGCGGGGTTGATCGCCCTTCCCTACGGCTCGCCCTCAATGAGGTAGGTATCCTCGGTAAAAGGGACGGCTTCGAATAGGATACTTGAGAAGTTCAGGGTATCGACCCTTTTACGTGGATCTCCCAGAACAAAGGTGGTGCTCCCGACGCGGCTCATCGCGTCTACGATGTGTTGGCTGCCACGCTTGTTGACGAAGGCCTTATCATTGTATTGGTCGACGCCCAACCAGGCCGCGTCCATGGAAGCTGCGAGTCCCGCCACCTGATGGTCCTCAACCAGATGCACCGCCACGCCCTGCTCCAGAAGCTCGCGATACTGAACCTGTCCCTCGCCGCCCGGTTCCGAGCGCGTTTGCCAGATGGTTACCCTCCGATATTGTTCAGTGACGCGCCCGATCGCCTCCCGCAACATGCCGCTGCGGCTGTGCACCAGGACGTGGCTGTTATCCCAATTACGTATCTCAATCAGACGAGCCGCCACCCGGCGGGGAAGATCGGCCCACCGTCGTTCATAATCGCGCAGTGACTCGAAAAACGCCGGGCCAATGGTGGGCTCAAGGGAATTTAGCAGGTGATGGACCACCGCCATTGAGTGATCGATATGGCGGAGCTTACGGAAAGCCCATTGCAATTGCCGCCTATCGGGGGGACTGCTTTCAAGGTAGTGCAACGCCCCCTGGATCCGCGCTACCAATTGGGAGGAGCCGCTTTCCCGGTCTGCGACGATGTCGATGATTTCCTGCTCGAACATGATGGTGCTCCGCTGGTATTGGATAACCAGAGACGCATGACACAAATTGCAACCGGTGAAACGAGCAGGGACTGCGGGTTTTGGAAGTTCAGCTCGCCGATGGCCATTGCTGCGCGTCGTGCAATACACGCAGAACTTGCAGTTGATGCAGAGCGTCGTTCTGCCGATAGATGACGATAAACGGTAGCCCGTCAATGAACAGCTCTCTTGAGCCTTTCAGTCGACCAGGCCGACCAGCACCGGGATGGCTCGGTAAGAGCAGGTGCGTGGTATCGATTATCTTCATCACCAGATCGATAGCCACGCCGGGGCTGTTTTCTCGTGCAATGTACGCTTCTATTTTATCGAGGTCGGCCGCTGCCAAGTCAGTCCACTTGAGCTGCACGCTTGGCCTCCCATTGGGCCTTTACGTCGGCATGATCCACTAGCCGACCTTCATCCGCTGCCTTCATGCCTTTTTCCACTTCTCGGATGAACCATTCTTCCCGCTCTACATATTGCCTGATGGCCTCGGCCATCAGCCAGGCGCGGGGCCGGTCCATGGCTTCAGCCATCTGCCCCACTCGCTTCAGGGTTTCATCGTCGAGTCTGACTGAAGTGGCTTTCAAAGGCATGAAGGTTCTCCGAGGTTCTCCTAGAATCTTGAGTATAGGCCGTCCTGTAAAGAAGTCAACATCATCGTCACCATAGGTCAGCGGGGCTCTGGCTCCGGACCCAGCCTCTGATTCTACCCGCGACGCGGCTTCTAACCAGTATACTGCTCGATATCCAGTTCATCATTCTGCGGGTACGGCATGAATTTAAGGGTGAGCGGTCATTGCTCAAGTAACAGAAAACAGCCAACGGAGGTGTCGTGTTTTCATTAAGGCGTAAAGGCGACTACCGTCTGCAGTTTACCCGCGCATTGAAGCGGCCGGGCAAGTACAAGGTCGAGCTTTATCTTTTTACGCCCTACGAGGGGCGCTTTACAGAGTGGACGCTGTCTGAGCAGCAGTTCTTTTTCAAGGCACTGGAACACCGCTTTCGTCTTCTGGGGCACCCGGACAGTAGCCGAGCGGGAAAGTCCGGCAGCTCGTTTACCCTGCTCTCACCACACTATGAAATTCAGTACGGGTCCTGGCTGTTCCAGTATCGAGCGTCCATCGACCACCTGCGCCAACAGATTCTGACCTCGGAGCTGGCGGACGAGCCGGTCAAACGTGCCCTTCGGTTGATTCAGAATTTCGCCCGGCGGCTACGAAAGTCCAACCCGGAGCAAGACAGCCATCATCGCTACTTTCGATTGGTGGACGTGTATTTTTCCTGGCATGCGGAACAGTTCCTGCTCGAGTGTATGGCCATGGAGGGATTCTCTGACCTGGATTACGAGCTGACGCAGTCCATCGGGGCGTTTCTGGAGCAGGAGTACCGCTACCGGCGAGAAATGAAGTACGAGCCGGATTTCCGGGGCAGCCCGACCCGCCTCTGGAACCGGATGAGTCTGTATCTGAGGTTGCTGGAGTTCCCGGTCGTGCTGCGCTCCAAGGTGAGCGAGCTGGGCTCCGGAACGCGAAAGTTGGTCAAAGCCATCACAACGATGCTGGTCATGTCGTTGTTCACCTATTTCCTGTTCAATACCCGCGCCAACAGTCAGCAGCTGTCTCTGGCGTTGCTGCTTGCCATTGCGCTGACCTATGCACTCCGGGACTTGCTGCGCGATGACATGATCGCGCGCCTCACCGGCTGGCTGCGCAAAGGGCGGCCCCGCTGGAAAATTCGCTTGCTGATGCCCTACACCAACAAGCTGCTCGCCTTGCAGAATGTCTGGTTGGATTATCGCAAACGGCCCGACTTGCCGCAGTCGATTATGGACGCTACGAGCACATGGGCCGCCAATGAAGAGCGCCAGATCATCTGTTTCCGTTCAATGTTGAACCTGGATAAGGCCGCGCTGGTTGAGAATCAGATTCAGGAGCGGCTCAGCGTGGATTGCGAAGAGCTCTGCGCATTGATCCAGGCGACCCGAAACAAGGTGTTCACCTGGGCTGACAACGATGATCCCGCCTCCGGCATTGAGGCTCACCCCATTGATAAGCAGCATGATTACGATCTTTTGCTGGTGACGACGGAACTCAGCCAGGGCTATTCCGCGGCGCAGCGGTGGCGTCTTCGTCTCGGCACGTCCGGTATCGTCAAGTGCGAAACCCGGAAAGTAGAGTGGCCCAGCCCGGAGGAACAGGAAGCAAAGGGCGTGATGGCACGGCTGAAGAAGCGCTTTCGCAAGCGCTGAGCTTCCCGCCGTTACAAGCGATTGGCAAAGCGCTCTACCGCGTCTACCACCTGCTTGGCGCCTTCCTGAATTTCCACAATCACGGCGCCCGCCTGGTTCGCCAGTTCCAGCCCCTGTTCGGCCTCCTCCCGGGTGCCGGACATCTGACGCATGACCTCATCAGAGAGCGCCTGGTTTTTCTCGACGACGCTCACAATTTCCTCAGTGGCGTTGCTGGTACGGGCCGCCAACTGCCGGACCTCGTCGGCCACCACGGCAAACCCACGCCCCTGTTCACCGGCCCTGGCGGCCTCAATAGCGGCGTTCAACGCCAACAGGTTAGTCTGCTCGGCAATGCCGCCGATGGTTTGCACGATGGCGTTGATTTGCAGGGACTGTTCACCCAGCGCCTCAATGCTTTGAGTCGCTGCCTGCATTTGTGCGGCGATCTGCTGCATGGTTTCGACGGTCTGTTGCACAACCGCTGCGCCTCGTTGCGCACTGATATCGGTCTGTTGTGAAACGTCGTAGGCAACCACGGCCCCCTCTCGGACCTGGGCTTCCCGCGCCACTTCCTCAGTGACCACACTGGCAAACTTTACGACTTTGGAGAGGTTGTCCTCGGCGTCATAAACCGGGTTGTACGTCGCTTCAAGCCACACCTCAGCGCCGCGGCTGTCGATCCGTTTGAAGCGATCCGCGACATATTGCCCACTATTGAGCTTTTCCCAAAAGGCGGTGTATTCGGGCGAGCCAGCTTCCTCGGGAGTGCAGAAAATCCGATGGTGTTTGCCCACAATCTGATCAAGCCGGTAGCCCATGGCCTGCAGGAATTGGTCGTTGGCGGTGATGATGGTGCCATCGAGGTTGAACTGGATGACAGCGGTCGAGCGGATCAGGGCATCAATGAACGCCTCGCTTTCTTTCGCTCCCTCCACGGATTGGGTGACGTCACGGGCGTAGCCCTTTACGTGAGAGAGTTCACCATTGTCCCCCCGCACCGGAAACCAGCACACGTTCAACCAGACCAGGGGGCCGCCATCGCCCCGCAAGTAGCGGTAATCGTCACTGACGGGCTCGCACTTGGCGATGGCCTGATTGAAATTCCGGAAACAAGCCAGCTTTGGTACATAGGGCGGCACAATTTCCGACATCGGCCGCCCCAGCAGTTGATCTTTCCGGTAGCCCAACGCATCGGCAAAGGCCTGATTGACGTCTGAGATTCTGAGATCGGCGTTCAACGTGATGGACAGCATGCCGCGATCCATCTGTTCGGTCAGTTGGCGAAGCATTGCCAACTCTGCGCGCTGCGCTTCGAATTCCTGTTTCAGGCGGCGATTGAACATTGAGGAGCTCCATTAGAGTGTAGTCTCAGGTTATCGGCTCACCAACGCAGCTCTTGAGTCCAGAAGCAAAAACTATAGTGTGGATTGGGAGATTACGGAGAATTTTGGCGCATAACTCTCTTCCTACGATCGGGCTGTCGATTTTCTCTTGCCCCAACCGATCAGTAGGACAAGAGCGACGTCTTATGGGCCTATCCCTTTAAGATGTCCACTCTGTCTTAACGTCGACCCATGTGATCAGGGGAGACCCATTGGCCATAATCAGGAGGAATAATATGTCTAACAATACTGGCACGGTACGGCTTCACCGCGTCCTGCGCGCTCCCGCCGAGCGGGTTTACAAGGCCTTTACCAGTAAAGACGGTCTGGAATACTGGATCGCGCCCTACGGTTTTACCGGCAAAGTCCATGAAATAGACGCCAAGGTGGGTGGCGGCTACCGGATGTCGTTTACCAACTTTGGCACGGGTAACAGCCACTCGTTTACCGTCGAATATTTGGAGCTGGTGCCCAATGAACGCATCCGGCATACCGACCGCTTCGATGATGAGAACCTGCCAGGGGAGATGATGGTGACCGTCGAGCTTAACGCCGTTTCCTGCGGGACCGAGCTGCGCATCGTCCAAGAGGGAATTCCCTCGGTGATTCCGGAGGAGATGTGCTATCTGGGGTGGCAGGAATCGCTGGAACAGCTGGCCAAGCTGGTGGAGCCGGAGATTCCCGATAACGGTTAATGGGATGACCGGCGCACGCTGTCAGCTCGCTGACGGCCTGCGTCGGTACGTCAACCGTGGTCAAGCGTCGCTGAAGCGACGCCCTACCCCGACCAGCAGGCACGCCAGGGCGGCATAGACGCCCAGCAGGCCCACCACATTAAACCGCACCCGCAGTGGCCCCAGCTCCGGCACATCCAGAAACGGGTATGGGTACCAGCCATGGGTCAAGCCCAGCAGCATGACGATGAGCAAGTAGGCGGTCGGGTAACACACCCACCAGACGACCTGCCGGTAACGCAATGCCCGCTTCGGAACACAAAACCACCAGTACAGCAGGAATGCGACCGGAATCACGTCGTGCAACAAACTGTCCACCACCCACCACAACCCGTCGAGGTTTCGCAGGTCGCGCAATATCAGTGTGTACACCAGTGCCACCATGACGAGGCTGGTGGCGACGAGTGTCGCAAAACCCGGGCGCGCTAAAACGCTCAGGCGGGTTCGACGTAACACCGACCTGGACAGCAGCGGTGCCGTAGCGGCCAGCCCGGTGGCCGCTACGGTCAGGATTGTGAAGTAGCCGAAACTGCCCAACACGCTCGCCACCACAGACATACCCGCTCTGGCGGCGTCTGCCCCGGCCAGCCCCAACCTCAGCGCCAGCGTCGCCCAGATTAACGCGGCCAGAGCCCGACGCCAGGGGCGAGCCTTTTCGGAAGGCGGTTTTGGCTCAAAGGTATCTGTCATGGAGTAGCTCGTGAGACTGGATTGCGATTATCTGTGTTAGTGTAGTTCAATGGCGCATAGGTCACTGATGATAAGCTCGCAAACGTCGGTAAGAGCCAATAACAAACATAAGGAACCCCTCATGAGGATATTCGCCATTGCTGGCCTCGCACTGTTCTTGGCAAGCTGTGTTTCAACGGAGTCCGTCGAGAATCGCTCAGCCGCTTCCGAACCTGATTTGCCCGCCATTACCCTTTTTCGCTCGGACTTGAGCGACGCGCTTCGTCAGGACTGCAGCGCGTACAGAAGCCAGTCCATGCTGCATTATTGCGAGGAAAACCACTACGATATCAACACCCTGGCCAACACGCTAAAAGATACCGGCCGATTCGAGCGGGTAAGTTATGGCCGAGCGCCCGTGGACTATCAGGTGTTCATCTCCAGTACGACGAAACACCAGGATGACGCCAAGAGGTTCGCCAATGCCGTTGTGTCCGGCGCAAGCTTGATGTTGATACCGATGCAGATGGAGATGGTGCTAAACACGGAGTTCACCATTCTCTGGCGAGGAGAGAAAGTCGACTCTTTCTCACTCGAATTCCAGGCTAGCCAGCCAATCTCCATCCTGCAAAAGCCCGAGCACAAAGTGGACTTTTTCGCTCGGCTGTTGGCCGACCGTTTGATGGAGGTTATCGACGAACACGATCCGTTCACAGCCGACCGGCTGGCCAGAGCTTTGCAGTCAAGCGACTACACGCAGATGGAAATCCCTGAAGCCCTGTCCGATTATCGGCAGATTGCCCGGTTTCAATACCATGATCCGCTATTGGGCACTATGGTGAGCTATCATCATAGCCAATTTGCCTTTGACCGCGTGGATGTCTTTGTATACCCGATCCGGGCGATCGACTGGGCGGACCCTCAGAAAGTCATTGCGCTGGAGATGGAGAATGTACGCTCGGAAATCTTGCATCTTGAGCGGGAAGGTCATATCGACGCCGTTGAGATGAGCGCGGCCGGGACGACACAGTGGCGTACCGGCCAAACGGGCACGGCCATAGGCTTCATGGAGGGCCACTACTCAAATGGTCAGGGTGAGCGCTTTTACACGGCGACTTACGTATTCATCATGGAAGACAAGTTCGTCAAAGTGAGAGCCTCGTTCCCCATTAACGACGAAGGCGCAGACATTCAGCCTCCGCACGGCTTCGCGCGGGCGCTACTGGACTCCTTATCTGTACCGCAGGAATCCTTGTTCATGTCCCGGATCAGGCAGGCCCACAGAAACAGCTCAATGAATGAGTAGGAAGGCTGTGAGTGTTCACGCCGAAAACGCTCAATGAAGACTCAAGTGTACCCCTCATGCTGTGGCCCGTTGTTTGAAACACAGAGCCACAGAGCGGTCACAGCAGCGGCACCAACCACTCAACAATGTCGCTGCTCAGGTCCTCCAGGCATCTCTGCGTGGCCGAACAGACGGTGTAGGCGGTGCCCATGTCCAGCACGTTACTGCTGGGTGTGAAATCCCTGAGCGAAGCAAAGCCGCAACTGTGGCGCGCGGTGACCACGCTGTTGGGCGCGGTGGCGTGGATCAGCGCCGCGGTAACCTTCACCGTAGGCAGTTTGGAATCGGACCTCATACCAAACGTAAACTCCTCGCTGCCCAACGCCAGGCCTTCGATATCGATCGCCAGTACTGGGACATCACCCGCCTTGATTTTGTCGGCGGTGCTGACCGCCTGCATGGCCAGGCCCTCTTTCTCGGCCCGCTCAAGAATGCGGCTCACCAGGCTTTGTTCAATTTCACAGGGCAGTTCGTCCTGGTCATAGTTGTAGCCCTCGATGTTAAAGCCGAGGTTTTCGTTCAGGTAAATCTGAGCGGGATCTTCATCGGCCGATACGGCCGCCGACAGGGCACCCAACCACACCAGTGCCAAGAGACTTAAACGTTTCATGGTCAATTTCCTCAAATTGGAATCATCTGCGCCGAGCCACTCTATTGTCAAAGGCTTAGCGGTGTGGCGCAAGAGGTTTAAGCGCATCCGTTTTGGCGCGCGCGAGATACAACAATCCGGGGACGGGAAATCGAAGATAACGAGGGAAAACTGGAAGTCCTTTTCCAGTTGATTGCGCTTAGCGGTTCAGGTATTCCATCAACCACTGCATGGCGGGGCGCTGTTGACCGCTGCTGGTCATCAGGCCGGTGCCTTCGCGCCAGGTGGCACCCACGATATAACCCCAGAGGGTAATACCGACCACATTGGGATGGTTGTAGAAGATCGGGAAGTGCGTCTGCATGTATTCGAGTTGCAACTGGTCGTTGGACTCCTGAATGTCGTACTCGGAGATATACAGCGGCAGTCCCAGTTCGGAGATCTGATCCAGTTTGGCTTCAATTTCAGGACCGGTCCAAACGCGGGGGTTGTACAGGCCGTGAGCCTGCAGGCCCAGGGCGTCCACGTAGCCGGAGTTGACGGCCGGGCGAATCAGTTCAATGATCGCATCGGTGTCCCAGGTCATGAAGTTAAAGTCGTTATAGATCAGAACCGCGTTCGGGCAGTGCTGGCGAGCCAGACGGAACGACTCGGTGATCCAGTCGCTGCCAAACGCACTTTCGGCATAGTTCGCCGGCGCATGCGAGGGCAACGCTTCGTTTACCACATCAATCATGGCGGTATCCGGATAGCGGGTGCAGTAGTCAATGATCCACTCTTCAATCTCCGCGCGCTGCTCGGCGGGGCTCAGGCTGTCAATCCAGTTCGGACGCTGGCTTCCCCATACGAGAACGTGCGCTTTCACCGGGATGTCATTGGCGCGGGCGAAGTCATAGATCGCATCCAGCGGACCCCAGTTGTACTGGTCGCGGGTACCCTCAACCGAACCCCACTTGCCTTCGTTCTCGGGAGTGATCTGATCCCAGTACTGCATGAAGTCAGAGCGGACCTGACCGTTGGTGGTGATGTTACCCACGTGGAACGGCGGGAAGTCCGGGTTGCCCGGGTTCGGATTGCTGCTGGAGCTGGAAGAGCTGCTGGAGCTGGAGGACGAACTGCTACCATCGAACGGATTGCCGAAACCAATGGAACCGCTGCAGTGCAGCATTTCCGAATAGGAACCCGCGCCGCACTCTCCGTCCCAGGCGCCGGTGTTGTCCTGCTGATCTTCGGCCTGATAGGTAACGCCGTTGACGATCACGTAGTCCACTTGCACGTCACGATCACCTTCATCGTTGGTGAAGGCCACGCGAAGCTCACCGGTGGCGTTGGTGCTCACGCTGTAATCCAGCATGCCGACACTCAACGTCCAGGTTTCGATCGTCTGACCACCAATTTCGAGGCTGACGCTTTCGTCGCCGGTCACGCCACTCATGCGCACGGTCACGCTGTTGTCACCGCCGGCATCGGAGCTACTGGAACTGCTTGAACTACTGGAGCTGTCGGAGCTGGAGCTGCTGCTCGACCCATCGCCCCCTGCAACATCAAGGGAGGCCAACGCCGCAATGCTGCCACCGTTGGCGCAGAAGCCGAAGCCGGTGCTGTTACCCGCTTGAATGGTGGCGTTATGAGCAGCGGGAGTCACCGAGGTTCCGCTCAGGTTGCCGTTCCAGAGGTTGTTGATGCTACCCCCGTTAAGATCCAGACCGACGGTCCAGTCCGTGATGGCACTACCGCCATTATTGTCGATGGTGACGCTGGCACAGTAGCCAGAACCCCACTGGTTATCGACATTCAAGGTAGCCTCGGCGGAGCCGGAGGTGATCGCTTGGGCCGCCTGGGCGGAGATGAATAGCGCCGCCCCCAACATCAGTTTTTTGTGTAGTAAGTGGGTCATTTTCGAACTCCTGTTTCAAGTCATTATTGGCATGTGGAGTGTTGCAAATGAATGCAAGAAAACGCCTGCTCACCGACGGAGGTTCGACTCAACAACAACTTAAGTGAATAGCGCTGATTGTTGATTATTAGAACGGGTTATTAAGCGCTATGGGATACCGCCGATCCGTAGGCGTCTTCTGGAGTTAACTACCGCACCTACATATTGTCAATTTGAACTTAAGGGGTTGGCGCCTGATCCTTTTATTGTTTCTCCGGTTTGTGTCACAGATCACGAATTCTACTCATTCCCCCATTCACAACGCCCAATAAGTCACGATGGCCACTATTGACATACTTGTATACATGTCATACTTTAAGACTTAGAGATTGAGTGACTATAAGTTGACCGATCTTACTTCGCCCTCCACTTCTCGGGCGAAATGAATAATGCGCCAATTTTCATAACGATAAGCCAGCTTGGAGATTGTTCATCATGAAAACCCCTACCTTCCGTCTAAGCAAACTGGGTTTGCTGGGCCTTGCCATCGGTGCCGCCAGCTTTGCCCAGGCCCAGCAGGCCAATGAAGAGGCCACCCCGGCCACCACCGGCCTTGAAGAGGTGGTCGTCACGGGCTACCGCGGATCACTGCTCAACTCAACCAACGCCAAACGGGACTCCAACGGATTCTCGGATGTGATTTTCGCCGATGATATCGGCAACATGCCCAGCCAGAACCTGGCGGAATCTCTCGCCCGGATTCCGGGCGTTAAGATCAACCGTGAAGTGACCGGTGAAGGCCAGCAGATTTCCGTGCGGGGTCTCGGCCCGAGCTTCACCAAAATTGCCCTCAACGGCAATGCCATGGCGGTGGCCTCTACCGGTAGCCTGACCTCCGGTAACCGCAACCGCGAAGTGGACCTGGACCTGTTTCCCACTGAGTTGTTCAGCAGCCTGGCGGTGTCCAAAACCGCGACCGCCGGCCAGCTTGAAGGCGGCGTGTCTGGCTATGTAAACATGCGCACGGCCCGCCCCTCCGACTACGACGGTCAGCATTTCAGTTACTCCCTGGAGGGGGCCTACAGCGAGCTGAGTGAGGATGTCAGCCCCAAGTATTCGTTCATGTACAGCAACTCCATCGAACAGTTCGGCGTGCTGTTTGGCTTGGCGGGTGAACAGAAGAGTTCGCGAGTGGACGGTTACGAAGCGGTGGCGCTCTACACCGACGGCTGCGTGGCCGAGTGGAGCAATGCCGAGCGCACCAATTCGGCCTGTGTCGAAGGCAGCGAGGGGTTCAACCACTTTTTCTGGAGCCCCGAGGCCACCCCGGATTACGCGGCGGCCAACGATGGCGTGGAAGTGGGTGACCCAGTCGACCCGGTAGCCACCTCCGGCCTGGACGCCGACACCCTGGACACCGCCCTGCTGCCTTACCTCGGCCGTCCGATGACCGCCGTCGGCGACCGCGACCGGATGACCGGCCTGCTCTCGCTGGAATTTCGTCCCAATGACGATATGGAATTCGTACTGGATACAATGTACGCCCAGGCAGACCGCGACTTTACCCGCACCGAAGCCATGCTGTGGGGGCGGCGCAACTACCTGCATCAAGGGGCCGCCATCATCCCCGAAGACGTCACGGTTGAGAACGGTTATGTCACCGACGCAACCTTTTACAACGCCCACATCTGGGTAGGCTCGCATCAGTACACCGAAGACCTGAACTTTGTCAGTTTCATGCCCAGCATGGCCTGGCAGATCAGCGATGACTTTAAAGCCGACATCTCGGCGAGCTATACCAAGTCAGAATTCGATCGCGATGAGCCCTATGTGCTGTATATGTCCCCCGGCGCGACTATGCAGTACACCGTGTCCGGCACCCTGCCTTCGTTCAGTTTCAGTCTCGATCCGGCCAGCCCCGATATCGGCTGGACCTGGCAACAGGAATTTGATCAGAACGACGACGGTGTCATTCAGGACAACGAGAAGTTCGGCGACCGGTTCCGCATCCAGCGCAACCGCCGGGTTACCGAAACCAACGGTTTCCATGCGGACTTCGCCTGGGGCGAAGATGCCGAGGTCAGCGGCATCAAGTTTGGCCTGGCCTGGGATGAAAATTCCAGCAACATGGACGCCTGGGGCGGCACTCAGGAGTTTCAGGAAAATTTTGTGGACGGCTCCGATGCCGACCTGAATTTTTCAGACTACCTTGGCCCATCACTGGTTGACGATCTGGGCGGTAACATCAGTGGCTACAACGGGTACTCCGGTATCGCCCAGGTGGACTGGGCGCGCATCAAGGAGGCCACCAACTATGACAACTTCGAGCCGATCAAAACCAGCGGCGACCAGTTCGGCCAGACCGTCGGTAATATCAGTGAAGAGATGCTGGGGCTGTATCTCGAAGGCAACGTTGAGCAGCAGGTAAATGACCGGCCACTGCGCATCAACGCCGGCATTCGCTGGGTGGATACCGAGCAGACGGTGAGCACCGACCAGAGCGAAACCAAAGCGGATTACAGCAAGGTGTTGCCGTCGTTCAGTATGGTGTATGACCTGCGGGACGACATCAAAGTACGCATGAGCGGCTCTCGCAGTCTGACCCGTGCCAATCCGGCAGACATGTTCCCCAACTCGGCCTGGGGCAGCTCCGGTATCGAATCGGTGCGGGCCGGCAACCCGTTCCTGACACCGTTCGAAGCCACCAACTTCGACATTGGCGGTGAGTGGTATTTTGAAAATACCGGGTATGTGGGCTTCACCCACTTCATCAAGGAAGTGACCGGGTTCACCCGCTCCGACACCCTGACGGTTGACTGGTTGGACCTGCCCAGTTACGGCATGGACATCAACAACATTGGTGAAGACCGGGAACAGGCTCTGGCCGAGTGTGGCGGCCCAACCGTGTGTACGACTCAGGTGAGCACCCGCAGTAATGTGGATGGTTACACCACGCTATCCGGCTATGAAGCCATCTGGGTGATGCCGCTCGATTTCATTGTGGAAGGCCTGGGCTTTGACACCAGTGCCACCCACATTAACCAGAGCGCCAGTGACGAGGATGCCATTGTGACGGGCATTTCCGACTGGACCTACAACTTCACCGCCTTCTATGAAACCGACCGGCTGCAGGCTCGCATGACCTACTACCATCAGGACGGGTCGGTGTCCGGGTACACCAATGGGTTCGAGCTCAAGTCCATGGATCGCTCCCAGGTGGACTTCTCCGGCAGCTATCGCCTACCGGTGCTGGAAGAGCAGAACCTGACCGTCACCTTCGATGCCTACAACATCACCGACGAACCGGTCGGCACCTGGCATCAATACGAAGGCATTACCTTTGACGCCTTCTACCCTGGCGCCACTTATACCTTTGGTATTCGCGGCTCCTTTTAACCCGGTGCATGCTGAGACCGCCCAGGGATGGGACCGCAACAGCTTGGTCGGTGAATTCGTTCACCGACCTTTTTTATATAAGAACTTTGTTTTTACATAACAAATTTGGCATCATTCCCACCCAGTACGATAAACCATAAACATACGAGGCCCCTCCAATGCGCTGGACTCAACCTTTGCTCTATATCGGATTGGCCACTGCGGTCATGACCGGTTGTAACAGTCAGCCCAACACCCCCAGCCACGCCGACCAGGAGGAATGGATCGACCTGTTCAATGGTCAGGATCTGGACGACTGGATCATCAAGATTGCCGGTTACCCACCCGGCGAAAACGCCCTGAACACATTTCGCCTGGAAGACGGCAAAATTGTAGTCAGCTATGACCAGTACGATGAACTGAAGGGCCGCTGGGGTCACATCTTTTATAAGGAGCCCTTCTCCCACTACCGCATCGAGGTGGAGTACCGCTTTGTGGGCGAACAGGTCGCCGGTGCGCCGGAATGGGCCATTCGCAATAACGGCATCATGTATCACGCCCAATCCCCGTATGAAATGGCAATCGACCAGGGCTACCCCGCCTGCATGGAGGTGCAACTGCTCGGTGGCAACGGCACCGATGAGCGCCACACCTCCAACCTGGTGACGCCGGGTACTCATGCGGTTTATGAGGGCGAGCTGCGCGAGGATCACATCATCGAGTCCACCAGCAAGACCTATCATGGCGATCAGTGGGTGACCGCTGAAGTGGAAGTGCACGGCAATGAGCTGGCCATTCATCGGGTGGAGGGTGACGAAGTCATCCGGTACCGCGGCATGCAACTGGATGACGGTACGCTACTGCACGAGGGCTATATCGCACTGCAGGCAGAGAGTGCGCCCATCGAGTTCCGCTCGGTGCGCCTGCTCAACCTGAAAGGCTGTATGGACGAAGGTGCCAGCAACTATAAGTCTTATTTTGTCGCGAATGACCCGGACGCCTGCACTTATTGATGGTGTGACGGGGTGAATTTACAGCCCCGATCAGGTTGCTGACGTCGCTTGAGCCGTCGCCCAAAACCGGGCGGCGGCTTTTTTATTGGCGTTGGTCAGATATACTGGGCCCTTGTTTCACCATCGGAGCTTTTCATGCTGGAAGCCGTCTGGATCGCATTTGCCTTTACCCTGGGATTTCTGGTTCACCGGTTGGGCCTACCTAACCTGATCGGCTACCTGGCCGCCGGTTTTGCCATCAGTGCGGTCGCCCCGGCACTGAACCTCCCCGAAGAGAATGGTGAAATCCTCGATCACATCGCCCACTTGGGTGTGCTGTTGCTGCTGTTCACAGTGGGCTTAAAGTTGCGCCTGCGCAATCTGGTGCGCCCGGAGGTGATCGGCGGCGGGCTGCTGCATTTCACGGTGTCTTGTCTGGTGCTCGCCCCGGCGTTTTATCTGTTTATGGATATCTCGCCCTATACCGCCGGCATGCTGGCGGTGGCGCTGGCCTTCTCCAGTACCGTGCTGGCGGCCAAGGTACTCGACAGCAAGCGCGAGCTGCGCGCCTTTCACGGACGGGTGGCCATCGGCATTCTGATTGTGCAGGACCTGATCGCTCTGGTGGTCATGGCCTTTGCCAACGGTGAGACGCCCTCCTGGTGGGCGCTTCTGATTTTCGCCTTACCGCTGTTGCGCCCGGTATTCTATCGCCTGCTCGATATGAGCGGCCACGATGAGCTACTGATGTTGCTGGGTTTGCTGCTGGCCCTCGCGGTGGGCGGCCAGGGGTTCGAGTCTGTGGGGCTCAGTTCCGAACTGGGAGCGCTGGCCTTTGGTGCTCTGCTGGCCAATCACCCGCGGGCGACGGAGCTGTCCAACTCGCTCTGGAGCGTCAAAGAGCTGTTTCTTGTCGGGTTCTTTCTGCAGATCGGCATGGAAGGGTTACCCGACGCCGACATGCTGATTTTTGCGGCCATCATGACGCTGGTGCTGCCCCTCAAAGGGCTGCTGTTCTTCGTGTTGCTGCTGGCTTTCAAGCTGCGCGCCCGCAGCGCCTTTCTGACGGGGCTGAGCCTCAGTAACTACAGCGAGTTTGGCCTGATTGTCGCCAGTGTCGCGCTGCCAGAGTGGCTGGTACCGATTGCCATTACCCTGGCGTTTTCCTTCGTGCTCTCTGCACCGCTCAACCACATCGCCCATCCGCTTTACGAGAAGCTGGCCAACCGCTTGCAGAAGCTGGAACGGGATAGCTGGCATCCGGACGAGCAGCCGATCTCCCTGGGGGATGCCGAGGTGGTGGTGATGGGTATGGGCCGCACCGGTGCCGCCGCCTACGAGCGCCTGCAGAAGCAGGGCTATAAATTGATTGCTCTGGACTCGGACCCCGGCAAGGTGGACAAACACCGTAAGGCGGGACGCAACATTCTGTTCGCGGACGCCGAAGATCAGGCCTTTTGGCAGGGGTTGGACATGACCCAGATCAAGGCGGTGGTCCTGAGCATGAGCGACTCGGAAGCGAAGATCATTTCCGCCAAAAAACTGCGCAGCAATGGCTTTGAAGGCTATATCGTGTCTCATAGCCTGTACGAGGATGAAGCCAATCGCATTGATGCGGCTGGCGCCAACCGGACTTACCTGACGATGAACGAGGCGGGCACCAGCCTGGCCGAACACATCTGTCAGTACATGCAGACCGGCCGGGCCGAGCACTGATCAGGCGACGGCCTGCTCAAGGAACCGGCGCATCCACTGGCCGACACGCTCACCCTGGTGAGGAACCGAGTAGCTTTCAAGCACCCGGGCCAGATGGTCTGGTGTCAGTTCCTGTTTGCGGTACTGCAACAGGGCCTGAGCGTAGTCCACGCTGAATTCCGGGTGCCCCTGAATGGCCAGAACCCGACCGGGGATGTGGAAGGCCGCATTCGGACAGAAGTCATTACTGAGCAGACGTTCGGCGTCCGGCGGTAAGCGGGTCACCTGGTCGCGGTGGCTGATGATCAACGACACCGATTCTACGTCATCCACAAAGGGTGGTCTGGTCAGCAACGGATAAGTCATCACCCCCAGGCCCCAACCGGCGTCCGCGCGCCCGGCCTCTCCACCCAGTGCCTGCGCCAGCAGTTGGTGGCCAAAACAGATACCCACCATCGGTTTACCCGCCTGAAACAGTGCCCGGACATACTCACGCAGCTGCCGAATCCAGGGCTCATCGGAAAAGGCATCATACTGGCTGCCGGTGATCAGGTAGGCATCATACTGATCCCTGTCCGGCGGGTAATTGCCCTCAATGACCCTGAAAATCTCCATTTCCCAGTCAAGCTGTTGACGCTCGAACAACGCCTCAAACATTCGACCGTAGCTGTGATACGTCGGCTGCAACGCCTCTCTCAGAATATCCGCATCCAAAATGGCCAACCGCATGCAATGACTCCCGTCTTGTTGATCAACTGCCGCTCAGCTTAACCCACCTCCCGCCGGATTCCACTACCTCGAAACGCGCCCACTGCCGGAATTCTTCCCGTTGGCAAATGCCGGTCTCGTAGGCATTGGCACCGGCGACGTTTTTATAGATGACCTGATCCCGGCGCTGTTCCGCGGCGTCCGAGGCATCAACGACCTGCCTGACACACCAGCGATTCCCCAGTTCACCATTGCTGTAGAAACGACCGGCATCAATTCGCTGCGGGTGCTCGACCTGTTGCTCGGCGTGTTCGCGTGCCAGCTGTGTCAGCTCCACCAGCTCTTCGGTGGTAATGTCGACGTAGGAATTCAGCTGCTCCATGGCAGCCGCCAGGTCTTCCTGGCTGAGGGCGATGGAGCCGACTTTGGGCGGCGCGTGTTTGGTGTGATCCAGGCGGTGGCTCCAGTGCGCCGGATAGCGGCGCCAGGCAAAAAAGCTGTTGAACACCACCGCCGTGGCCACCAGCGTGAGTGCATTCAGGGCTACCGGGGTGATCACATACTGGTAACCCATGGAATGTACACTCGCGCCACCGATGACCGCCACCAGAGCGGTGGCACCGCCCGGCGGATGAATGCAGCGCAGGTAATGCATGGCGGCCACCGCCAGCCCAACGGCCAGGGCGGGCGTCCAGAGCGTACCGGGGAACCACGTTTGGCAACTGACTCCGACGATTGCGGAAACCAGATGGCCGCCAATCACCGCCCAGGGCTGGGACAATGCCCCGTGCGGCACGGCAAACAGCAGTACCGCCGAGGCACCCATGGAGGCGAGCATCAGCAGGGCGCCGACGTCGGCCAGATACCAGTGGGAGAAACCATAGACCGCCAGAATGCCAAAGAAGGCACCCAGTGCCGAGAGCAGCTTTTCGCTGTGACGGGTCCTGTTGCGCTCAATGCCAAGATAGGCAAGGATCTCGCGCCAGAGAGAGGAAATAGACACCAAACCGTCCTTATGCACCAAAAAAGTGCGCATAGTATCATTAGCCGGACCGCCATGCGTCGGTTATGCTGGCACTCAGCACAGGAATTCACGTCGGGAGCACTTGATGAACACAGCCACTCAGGCTCTGAAGGGCCGCTTGCAGACGGTGGGCGAAGAGGCCGCCAACACCATCAGCCACGGGATCGGTCTGATTGCCGCCATTATAGCGACACCGTTCATGGTCGCCCGGGCCATTCGCCTGGAGGACCCGGCCTTTGTAGTGGGCGTCAGTATCTTCTGCGCGACCATGATCGTACTGTACCTGGCCTCCTCCGTGTATCACATGCTGCCGCAGGGGCGGGCCAAACGGATCTGCAAGGACATCGATCACTCAGCCATTTACCTGCTGATTGCCGGTACTTATACCCCTTTTACGCTCGGCGCTCTGAGCGGCCCCTGGGGTTGGACGCTGTTTGGCATTATCTGGGCGCTGGCGGCTTTTGGGGTGTTGATGAAGAGTCTGAGGAAGCTGCACCACCCGGTACTCTCGGTGGGGCTGTACCTGGTCATGGGCTGGATGGTGTTGGTCGCCATGCACCCGCTGACCCGGGAAGTGCCGGCCGCCGGTATCGCCTGGTTAGTGGCCGGCGGCGCTTCCTACACGCTGGGCGTGGTGTTCTATGTACTGGACTCGAAAGTCAAGTTCGCCCACTTTGTCTGGCACCTGTTTGTATTGGGCGGCACCCTGTGCCACTTCGTCGCGGTGTTTGGTTATGCCCACTGAGGTGGGTCAAGCGACGTGAAACAGACGATCAGAAAATCCAGGCGATCATCAGCCAGAAAATCACAAAAAACAGGAAGAAGCCCAGCAGCATAAACTGCAACTCCCCCAACAGGCCGTCGCCGGAAGCTACGGCGAAGACCAGAAACAGCACGACGGTGACAAAGAAGGAAACAAGGGCGGCGGTTCTCAGCCCCATCCCCGGCTCCAGATAGGTCGCGGAGAATTCAGCCAGGGACGGCAACAACAGCATCGCTGCCACGCCCACCAATACCACCAGCGAAATCAGGACAATAGCAATTTTGCGGGATTCGTTTTTGTCCTTGCGGTCCTCTTCGCCTACCATTACCGGCTACTCCCGTTTTGACGGGCCTTGATCAGCTCACGCACCCGGTTGGGGTCAGGCATACCTTTGACTTCGATTTCCGGCTGGTCGCCAGCGGTGTAAATCTGGATCGTGCCGACACCGAAAATACGATTGAAAAAACTCTGGTTGACCCGAACGGTGCGAATGCCCGAGATACTGAACTCCGCCCGGTTTTTACTGAGCAACCCCTCTTCGTACAGGATGTCGTGCTCTTTGACGGTCAGCAGTGAGCCTTTGCACTGCAAGTACCACCAGAGCAGAATCAACAAGCCGACCCCGAACACCGGGATCAGCAGCAAGCTGACGATGAAACCGATGGGGTTGTTCTTGAACATGGCGGGATGTTCGGAGTACAGGGGTTCGCTCATAGCCGGCTCCTTATTCTTGGGTCAATGAGCTTGATGATAGCACTCCCTTGCGCGCCCTGCAGCCGCGGTGGTTCTCACCCCGGACGATCCACTGAACCTCAGTGTGCCTTGAGTGGCAGCTCCCGGTAGCGGTTCTTGCCGGAGCCACCGTCGGCGCCGCCATCGTAGACGTAACCGTACATGGCCGAGTCGCCGTGCTGCTTGACCAGCGCACCGCGCACCCACTGCACCGATTCATCGTCAACCAACAACCGGGCATCGCTCCAGTCGCCCTCACCCCGGCGTTCGGTGTGGTAAAGGTGGCCGGTTTCTTCCTCAATAAACAGCACCTGGACACTGTTGCCATAGGCAATGGCATCCGCCCCGGTCTGATCCGCGTCGACGGCGTTCTGGACCACGGTGCGGTCGCTCACCTGGACCGGGTCGCTCCAGTTGCCCTCGGCGTCGAGCCGCCGCTCCCAGAGATAGCCGTCCGCCCGCCGATAAATCACCACGACCGTTTCGGACTCCGGCTGATACACCAAGGGCAGAATGGAGCCGATATCTTCACTATCGGTGCCGAGCCCCTCCGCGAAGGTTTGCCGCTCCGTCAGTTCACCATTGGGCAACAGTTGACGATAAAACGCCCTGCCGTCATTGACGGTGTACGCCAGGTGCACCACGTCACGCTTTCCAAGCACCAGCGCCGGACCGGACAGGGCCGCACCGGTGTCGGCATCTATCACGGTTTCCTCGCTCCAGTCACCCTCGGGTGAGCGGGTGCGGGTATGGATTTTATCAGGGCCTCCGTATACCGCCACCACGCTACCATCAGAGCGCACCGCCATATCGGCCACCTGGGTGGGCGGCTCTTCGGGGGAGGCCAGTCGTTCATCCCGAATGGCCCAGGTATCCGGTTGCTCTGGGTGATCCGAGGTGCGGAACACGTGATAGAACACATGGTCTGAGGTCTGGTGCAGCATATGAATCTGGTCGTCCACCCGGACCGAGGCGAAGCCTTCCAGATCGCCGGTTTTGGGGCGGTGTGCACCATCCACTTCGTACCAGCGCTTTCCACCATTGGTGGACTTGACGGTCATCAGCGCATTCCAGGTTTCCGCCGGTTCCATCAGAAAATACAGATCGCCGTTGCTCGCCTCCCAAGGGCCGATGCGCATGGGCGTTTCCACGAAGGTGCCTCCCAGATGACCATCAGCGACTTCAAGGGTCACCGAAGCCAGCGCCTCCGACGCCAGAGGCTTTCCCGTCTGATCCACCAGCCGATACTCGAAACGGTCACCGGACTCGTTGAGGGCGGCTTCGTCGGAAAAGCGGCGAATCACGATGGGAAATTCCCATTCACTGTGCCCGCCCTCAGGTGACCAGACCGGTGTGCGATCCGCGAAACTGATACCGGCACCACCAGTGAACGGTCGCAGGGAGCCATTCAACAGATCCCGGGTTGGGGCACCGTGCTCGAAGGATGCACTGGCCATAATGCTCGTGCGTGGCGAACGGGGTTGGCCTTCCACCACCAATGCCCTTAAGTCCGCCCGACTTCCTTGCGGCACATACAGTCCGGTAACGGAGGAGGGAATGTTCCGTTTGAGGTTTTCCGTAAAAACCAGTGCCTCATCATCGTATTCCACGATCAGTTCCTGGCCCGCCAGGATCAGCTTCAGCTCAAACCACTGTTCGGGTTTGATGTCGAACGGGTGAGTGGCGAGCGTGAATTCCACACCTTCACTGACCCGGACCACCTGAACGGCATCGCCGGCTTTTATGTCCACGCGCCAGTAGTTTTCGGCATTCTCATAACCGAACACAACGCCTGCCTGGGCGTCCACCTCCGGCAGGCGCAGGTCAAACGCAAACTCCAGAGGCTCCCAATGGGTTTCATAGCGCCCCAGTGCCAACAGTGCCACGTCGTCAGCCTGAAACGTCAGGTGTCCTTCATCACCATTCGCTGTCCAGGACAGCGCCGAGGCGTCACCGCTGACAAGATGCCAAATCTGGTCCACCCCATCACGGGGCTGGCGCTCGAAATCGAGCTCATATTCCTTGGCGGGCTGAGGGAAGTTTTCGGCTTTCAAGGATTCCCACTCGCCATTATTTCGGCGTACGTCAAGCCGGTAACGACGCCCGGTGTTATCCGCTTCAGCGGCTTCGACTTCAAAGCGAATCCGGAAGGGCTCATCGGCGAACACGGTGGCCGGCTCGTTGGCCTCGCTGGCCCAACCACCCGCATCATTCAGCGGTACGGCGAACGCCGAGCGCACACGAAACGCGGTTTGCCGATCGATTGGCGCTTGGGCGACGGGTTGAATTTGTTCAGGTTCGGTTGTGTTGCAACCCAACAAAAGTAGCGCGCTCAGCGCACCGGCTAACAGCGGAGCCATGACGCGAGGCGGGCGTGCCACAGAGCCCCTAGTCGGAGCAATATTCATGATGGGGTTCATGGTTTTCCTTAGGACGTACGTTTGTCTAATTCGACATGGACTCAGGCTGACAGTGTCCGTGGAGAGACCGACATCAATTCAGTCGGAAGTACACCGGCAACGTCCAGGTCATTCGGTTCTGAGCAATGTCATCGGGCATTTTGGGCAACGGGTTGGCCCTTTCGAGCATGTCTTCAACCGCTTCGTCCAGACTGTTATGCCCGGTCGGACGCATCAGTTTGTAATCGAGGATGTTGCCGTCCCGATCGAAGGTGAATGACACCATGGCCATGCCCTGCTCGGCTTTGCGACGGGCACTCATGGGATACTCTTTGTGCCGTTCCAGCCAGGCGCTGACCCGCGTGCGGTAATCCGGCGGCGCATCCTGAATGCCGCCCGTCGCACCGGCCTGCTGGCGATCCGCCGTGCGTTTGGCCTCCTGATCACTGTGTTCGTCAGCGGACTCGGTCGACTCGTCCGTCTCGACGGTCTGCTCCGGTTCGGGTTGAACCTCGGGCTCATTCTCCGGTTCGGGTTCGGGTTCCGGCTCAGGTTGTGGTTCTGGCTCCTCCACGGGCTCCGGCGTTTTGACCGGAGACTCCAGAGGCTCGGGTTCCGGCTGCGGTTCGGGCTCGGGTTCGGGGGCCGTTGTCGGCTGGGCGGCCTTGGGCGGCGGGGCCAACGCGATGGTGATTGACTGGGCTCCGGGATCTTCCGCGCGGTGCACGGTTTCCCGGCCTGAATCGAGACGCACCATGGCCAGGGTATGCACGGCAAACGCCAGGGATAGGGCCAACAGCCAGTGGACGGGTCGCGGTTGTTGAATCATTCGCTTTCAGTCAGCAGTTGAATCTGGGCAACACCACCGGCGCGCAACTCGGCCAGCAGTTCGGTCAGGGCGCGGGCTTCCAGTCGGCGGTCGGCCCGCACCTGCAGGGGCGCATCGGGTTGCTCGCGCTGGGCGAGACGGTCCGCCAGTCGGGTCGGCTCAATAGCCTCGCCCATCCAGGCCAAGCGCCCATCGGCACCAATGGCGAGGTATTCCGGCTGGCTGTCCACCGCCTGAGCGTGACGGGTGGTGGCGGGCGTCACCGCAAACGGCGGTTCCTGGATCAGGGTGCCACTGACCATAAAGAAGATCAGCAACAGAAACACGACATTGATCAACGGCAGGACATTGTCCTCCGCATTGGTGGTTCGCCGGGGAATGGGCGGCAGGGAGAAATCGGTCTGTTTCAACATAGGAACGTTTCGGTTACTGCGGTGGACAGATCAATCAGCGGTTTCACCCAAGGCCAACGCCCGAATACCGGTATGGCCCAACTGGTCAAAGCTGTCGATCAATTCATGGAGCCTGACGCCATCCTCGGCGCGCAGTATGACCGAGGAAATACGCTCAGCTTCCAGGTCTCGAGTCAGTTGCTTTGCCAGTGCCTGGAGCGGATACGTCTGCTCGTCATAACGGAATTCTCCGTCGCCCAGTAAATAAATATCGGCTGCGGGAATATCCTCATTGCTGGCCGTTTCACTACCGGTCGCCAACTCCAGGCCGCTCCATTGGGCGAGGCTGGAGGCGAGCATAAAGAACAGCAGAAGATTGAACACCACATCAATCAGTGGTGTCAGGCTGACGCTACGCTTACGACGGGGAGCGACTTCAATTTGCACCGGCCAGGACCCCTTCCAACGAAGCGGACTGGGTGCGTTGTCCGGTTTGCGACGAGTTGCGCTCGCTCACCGATGGTTCGTTACTGTCAGCAGTGACGTGGCTGAAAACCCGACTGGTAAACACGCGACCCAGCGCATCCTGCATATCTTCGTGCAGGCGCTCGACACTGCGCTCCAGAAAGTTCAGAGCCGCCACCGTCGGAATCGCCACCACCAAACCCACGGCGGTGGTCAGCAGCGCTTCCCAGATACCGCCGGAGAGGACCGACGGATCCACCTGACTGCCGGCCGCTTCCAACTGGTTGAACGCGGCAATCATGCCAATCACCGTGCCCAGCAAGCCCAGCAACGGGGCGATGTTGCCGATCACTTCCAACGGACGAAAATGCCGACGCAGGACATTGATGTCCCGGGCTGCGGTGCGCGCCACTTCTTCCCGCAGGCTGTCTTCGGGGATACCCGCTTCGCTGCCTTTGACGACCAGGTTCATGGCCTGGGCAATGGGATTGGGCTGGCCTTTCAGACATTCGCCGGCTTTGTGCGTGTCCCCCTGGCGCCAGGCGTCTATGGCCGGATCGATAAAACGGCGCTCGCCAAGACGGATGGTGCGAAATTGCCATAACTTCAGTACGACGATCGCCAGGGCGTAAATTGACATCAGCATCAGAACCATCACCACTGGACCACCCAGCTCCAATAATTCTGCTAACGTTGCCAAACTGAAACCGTTCATAATGACCTCTACTTCACTTTCGGTGTTGGTGGATGGCGGCCTTTGGCCTTATCCACCCGACATTGACTTGGTGATCATCGGTGTCGACGTGATTAACCGGCGTCTACAAAAAATGGGCCGCGCAGCTCGTAAATTCGGCCGTCGGTGTGATCGCCCGTGTAGCCTTTCTGAGAGCTGAAGTACAGACGCTCTCCATCGGGATTGAACGCCGGACCACAGATTTCCGAGTCACGCTGCCCGATCACATTCACCAGTTCAAACGGCGTGATATCGGCACCGACCACCACCAGACGCATCTCGCTGCCATCTTCAGCCACCAGCACGTCACCACCGGCGGACACCACCAGATTGTCCACATCGTCAATGCCGGGATTGAAGGCCTGGTCGGACTGTTTGTCGTAAATCAGATCCAGCGTATTGGCGTTGGTATCCAGCGCCCACACTCGGTTATCACCTTTTGTGGTGAAGTACACCATGCCTTCGTGATACCAGCAGCCTTCCCCACCATCAAACCGTTCGGCATCGGCTACCTGTTTCCGGGTGGGCCGTTCGCGGCGTTCGGGATCTTCACCGCCCAGACGGGGAACCGGGTTGGGCACTGCGTGCCACTGCACGGGACGGGTCTGCAATGGATCGTCACCGGTCACGACCGCCACTTCCAGCCGCCCTTTGCTCAGATCGGCACGCCCACCCTCAGGGTAGTACTCGGGCACAAAGCGATAGAAGTTGCCGTCCTCGGTATCTTCAGTCAGGTAGATGTGGCGATGGACCGGGTCCACGGCGGCGGCTTCGTGTTTGAACACGCCCAACAGAGGCGCGGGAACGGCGAGTTGACGACCGGTGGGATCGCACTCGTACACCAGACCTTCATCAATTTCTTCGCAGGTCAACCAGGTTCCCCAGGGTGTGGGGCCACCGGCGCAGTTGTTGGTGGTGCCGGTACAGATGGCGTAGCTGTCGACCACTGCTCCTTGCGCATTAAAACGCAACGCACCCACGCCACCCTGGCGCCACGCCCCCACTTCGGAGTTGGATACATACACCCAGCCGCCATCGTCCATCGGGAAGGTGGCGCCACCGTCAGGCAGCGCATGCCAAACATAATCAGAACCGGCATAGGCTCGCTGTCCGGTGCGCGCTACTTCGCGAACGGAGAAGCCACGAGGTACCATCATTCGGGTGTTCGGATCGTTATCAACCACCACTTCGTGCAAGGTGCCGGCGAGGTTGGGAATGTTGCTGACTTTCTTTTTCAGCGCCAGCGGCTTGGCGGATCGTGGAGAACCCTGGGTGGTGCAACCCCACAGGCCCGGACCGACCGCGAGCACCCCCGAAGCGATCAGACTTCTCTGCAACAGGCGACGGCGCGGTTCATTGACCAGGCCTTCGCGGTTCCCGGTCGCTTTGCATCCTACGTTTTTCATAACACGCTCAGAAATCAAATGGTTTTTACAGATCACAATAAAGCGCCCTGACGCACTCCACCCTGAATGCATCATTGCGCGACCTGCGTCGATTTTGATGAGCTTGATTGTGCTCCCGGTATGTGACCCTGGCGTGACTGAACGGTGAACTTAAGGTGACAGTTGAGTGACAGCTCCGACCACCAGCCTGTCATGAAAGCTTAACCTGCTGTTCAAATGACTGTCGCCCGACTGTCATATGAACCCGCTAGCGTGACGTCCTCTACCACAAAATTCGAGCCACTCCGGAAGAACAGGATGTTCTTCCGGAGATGGTTATTTCTTATGTTCAGGGGATAGCTCAATGTACACAATGACAGTAAAACACCTCTTGCGAGGCCTGTTCGGCCTCTGGCTGGTTGCGCTTTGCGCCGCCGTCCAGGCCCAATCCACGGGAGCCATCAGCGGCCAGGTGACCGACGCCACCGGCGAGTTCACCTTTCCCGATGCGGCCGTCCGTATTGAAGGCGAACGCCGCCGGGAAGTGACCGGCCGGGATGGCCGCTTCCGTTTTAATAATATGCCGGAAGGCGAATACGAATTGGTATCAGAGTATGGCGGCGCCATGCCCGAGCGGGTGGCCGTGACGGTTGTCGCGGGTGAGACCGCTGAAGTCAGCATTCGTATCGGTGGTGGCAGCGAGCAGGATAATGCCAACCAGCTGAAAGGCTTGCTGATCGACAGCCAGGCGGCCGGACAGGCCGCGGCAATCAACCGTCGCCGTCGCGCCCCGTCAGTCATCGACGTGCTGTCTTCCGACTCGGTGGGCAACTTCCCGGATCAGAACGTCGCCGAAGCCCTGCAGCGCGCGCCCGGCCTATCCGTTCAGCGCGATCAGGGTGAAGGCCGTTTTGTGGTCATTCGCGGCATTGATCCGAGTTTCAACTCCACCACCATTAACGGCATGCGTATTCCCGGTCCGGAAGCCGATTCACGCGCGGTAAATCTCGATGCGATTTCCTCGGATCTGGTGGAATCGGTCGAGATCACCAAGGCCATTACACCGGATATGGACGGCGACGCCGTCGGCGGTAACATCGAAGTAAAAACCCTGACCGCTTTTGATCTGGGTGGCCGCAGCGGAAGCGTCACGGTGGGCGGCAGCTACAACACCACCAATGAGGAAACCAGCCCGGACATCTCGGCGTCTTACACCGACCTGTTCAGCATTGGCGGCGGTGAAGATAACCTGGGGGTTGCCTTTGCCGTCAGTCAGTTTGATCGCGATACCGTTTCCGACGGCATTGAAGGGGCGCCCTGGGAAATGACTGAAACGCCGGAAGGCAATGAGGTCAACGCCCTGTTGGAAGGTGAACAGCGGGACTACGTTCTGACCCGCAAGCGTACCAGCGTCGCATTGAACTTTGACTATCGCCCGACCGATACCGACGAGTACTATTTACGCACCTTATACAGCGAATTCGATGACGCTGAAACCAAAGAAGAGAATATCTTCAAATTTGAGGAAGGCGACATTGAAGGTCTGGATGCGGACAGCGGCGAATTCGTTGGGGCTGAATACGAAAAAGCGCATTCCGACAGCAATAAAATTGTCGAAATCACCAGCTACAGCCTGGGCGGTAAGAACCAGCGCAACAACTGGACCTTTGATTACAACCTGGGGTATGCCACGGCCGGTGAAGCGGGCGACCTGGAAATTACCGGTGAGACTCTGGCGGAAGATGTCGCCATGGGTTACGAGAAGTCCGGTGATGCCCAGCAGCCGCTGCTCTACGTTATTGGCGATCAGGGCAGCAACGCCAGCGACTTCATTCTCGAGTCCGCCGAAGGTGAAAGCGTGTTCAACGAAGAGCGCGAACTGGCGGTTGCCTTCAACGCCCAGCGCGATGTGATGTTCGGTGACGTACCGGGCTTCATCAAGTTCGGTGCCAAGACCCGTCAGCGCGAAAAAGAAAACAATATCGACATCAGCATTTACGAAGATTTTGGTAATACCTACCGTATTGCCGACTTTGCCCAGGACTCGCCCGTGGACTATCCGCCCCGGGGCGATTTTGGCCCGGCGGTGGATCGTGACAAGTATCGGGATTTCTTCTACGGTAACCGCGATAACTTCGAGCTGAATGCCGAAGACAGCCTGATCGATAGCGCGGCCGAGGACTACGACATCGAAGAAGACATCAACGCCGCCTATGTCATGGCCCAGGCCGAATTCGAGCGCCTGACCGTGATTGGTGGTGTGCGTGTGGAAGAAACCGACTACGCGGCCCGGGGCACCCAGGTGACGATCGACGAGAACGTCAATGACGGTGAACCCCAGTTGAGCGCTTTCTCAGACAGCAAAAGCTACTCGCATGTACTGCCCAGCCTGCACCTGAACTACGCACTGCAGGACAACATGGCCGTGCGGGCCGCGCTGACGAGCACCATCGCCCGTCCGGGTTTTGAAGCCGCTGGTCCTTGGCAGATCATCGAGATCGAAGGCTCCGGTGACGATATCGAGCGCGTCGCGGAGACCGGCAACCCGGATCTGGAACCGCTTGAGTCCACCAACGTTGACCTGCGCTGGGAATACTACCCCACCGGGGTAAGCCTGATGTCCGCCGGTTTCTTCTACAAGGACATCAGCAACTACTTCCTGACCGCCAATGTCGCCGGCGAAGCCCCGTTTGAAGCCTTTGATGAGGTGACCCGGACCGTCAATGGTGGTGACGCCGAACTCTACGGTATCGAGTTGGCCTATATCCGTCAGTTCGACTTCCTGCCGGGCCCCTGGGACGGTCTGCTGCTGGATGCCAGCTACACCTTCACCGACAGTGAATCCGACCTGCCCGAGCGCGACAGCGGTATCCCCCTGCCCGGCCAGTCTGACCACATTGCCAGCTTTGCTCTGGGCTATGAGAAGCACGGCTTCAACATTCGCGTCGCCGCGGCCTACCGCAGCGAGTTTTTCGAAGAAACCGATGACGCTTCCGATCCGATGTTTGACCGCTACCAGGACAACCACCTGCAAGTGGACATCACCAGTAAGTACCGGATCAACGACATGGCCCAGGTGTACCTAAACCTGGTCAACATCAATGACGAGCCGCTGTACGCTTACTGGGGCAGCTCTGAGTTCAACTCCCAGTACGAAGAATACGGCCCCACCATTGAAGCCGGCGTGCGTCTGGACTTCTAAGCGCTGAATTTCAGGGGCCCATAGGCCCTTGACGTCAGCCCCCCGGTGCGCCGGGGGGCTTTTTTTGTCTCCCCACTCTCCCGACCGCATCCCATGTCCCATGGGTGTACACTGGTCCCATAATCTCCCTTGGCCTGTTACCAGACCGGTTCTGGAGGCTCCTGCTATGGTGGTACTCGAACAGATTCTGAACGTTGCCCTGACCGCTGCGCCCTGGCTGCTGGCCGGCCTCTTGGCTGCAGCATTGATCAAAGCCCTGATTCCTGAGGCTGCCCTCTTGCGCTGGGTGGGCGGTCAGGGACTGGCCAGCGTCAGCCGCGCTGCGGTAATGGGTGCGCCACTGCCTCTTTGCTCCTGTGGCGCGATTCCCACCGCCTTTGCCCTACACCGGGGCGGTGCGGGGCGAGGGCCCACCACCGCTTTTCTGATCGGCACACCGGGGATTGGTGTGGACTCCATTGCCATCACCTATGCCCTGTTAGGCCCCTTCATGCTGGTCGCCCGTGCCGCCGGCGCCGTCGTCACTGCCATTGCCACCGGCCTGCTGGTGACCCTGGCGGACCACGCCCCCCGGACGAGGTCCGCCACGTCAGGACACCATGAGCCCAAAAGGCACGTCGGCGACGAGGCAGGCTGCTGCCAGAGCAACACCTGTGGCACCCGCCCAGTTGCAGCGGGGTCGAATGCCGAGACCACACAGACCTCCCTGTCCCATCGACTGCGGGACGGGTTGCGCTATGCGTTTGCCGACCTGCTGGATGATATCAGCCGCTGGTTGGCCGCCGGCCTGGTAATTGCCGGCATACTCATGGCACTGGTGCCACCCCAGGCCCTGTCGGAGTACGGTAGCGGCCTGCCCGCCATGCTCTTGATGGCGGTTATCGGTATACCGTTGTACCTGTGCGCCACGGCGGCCACACCGATTGCCGCCGGCATGTTGGTTGCTGGGGTGTCCCCCGGCACCGCTCTGGTATTCCTGCTCGCCGCGCCCATTACCAGCATGGCCACGCTGGCCGTAATGCGCAAAGAAATGGGGACCCTTGTCATGGTGCTGTACTTGGCTGGCATTCTGATATCGACGGTTATTGTCGGAGTAGCCGCTGATCAAGTTGTGCAATGGCTGAATATCACCATTGAGGCTCAGGTGGCAGCCACCGGAGAGCTACTGCCCATGTGGCTTAAGACGATAGCGCTGGCAGTACTTGCCGCGCTGGCCATAGCGCCACTGCGGAGACGGCTGCCGCTTTGAATACGGTTACACCATGCTGGTCCGTTTATATCGATTCGAAATATCTGGCGTGTATTTCGGCGACAAAGGGTGGGCGCAAGCATCCGCTTTTCAGATATCTTAACAATCCCCCCTGCGTCGCCTTAACGTCTTTCTACCACTGTCTTTGACGAAAGTTCTGGCGCCCTCTGCGCGCACGTTTACAAATCAAGATTCTTATAGTCTTTCTGAATATATAGCAATGAAACATCATCACGCCATTTATGGTTAAGTTGACTTTAAGGTGTCTCGGGTCAACACTTCACCGCACTGATTCAACCTCAAATCCAAATGAGGACGACAAAGGAACGATTCGGGCCTGACCGGCGTACGCGCAATCAAGATAAAAACAGCGTAGCCCCTGCCCCTGAATCAGTGAAGTTATGTCTCATCTGACAAGGCCTCAAACGTTGTGGGCAATTTGGGCGACGAAACCCCGTTTCGTCGATACCCCAAAGGGTCTGCAACGAAAAAAATAACTCAATTACGAGGATCATCGTATGTCTTTGTTTTGCACCAACCTCAGGGCGAGCAGCTGGATTAAATCCCTCTCTACCGCTCTATTGACCTGTTCGGCGGCCTTCGGCCTGTCGGCAGCCAACGCTCAGACCATCTGCGACAATCAGACCGGTACCAACGGTGGTTACTACTATACCCACTGGACCGATGGCGGCGGCTCCGCGTGTATGACGCTTGGCTCCGAAGGTAACTACGGTTACGAGTGGTCCAACACCGGCAACTTTGTTGGCGGCAAAGGTTGGAGCACGGGTGCAAGTAACCGGATCATCGGATACAACGCCGGTAACTACTCGCCTTCAGGCAACTCGTATCTCACCCTGTATGGCTGGAGTACCAACCCTCTGGTGGAGTACTACGTGGTGGATAGCTGGGGCAGCTGGCGGCCACCGGGTGGCACGTCGGTAGGCACTGTGTCCACCGACGGTGGCACCTATGACCTGTATCGCACCCAGCGGGTCAATCAGCCTTCCATCGAAGGCAACACAACCTTCTATCAGTATTGGAGTGTCCGGACCTCCAAGCGTCCACAGGGCAACAACAACACCATCACGTTCCAGAATCACGTTGACGCCTGGGCCAACCAGGGCTGGTACCTGGGAACCCACAATTATCAGGTCATGGCCACAGAAGGTTACCAGAGCAGCGGCAGCGCGAATGTGTCGGTCTGGGAATCCGGCACCGGTGGTGGTGGTGGCGGTAACGCCGGCGGCGGCAGCACCGGGGGCAACGAGATCGTGGTGCGCGCGCGCGGCACAAATGGCGATGAGCAAATCAGCCTGCGCGTCGATAACAACACCGTGGCCACCTGGACCCTGTCCACCAACATGAGCAACTACACCTGGAACGGAAGCGCGACCGGCGGTATCACTGTGGAGTATGGCAACGACGCGAGCGGTCGGGACGTACAGGTGGATTACATTCAGGTCAATGGCGCCACTCGTCAATCTGAGAACCAGAGCTATAACACCGGTGTCTGGCAGAACAACCAGTGCGGTGGCTCCAATAGTGAATGGCTGCACTGCAACGGTGCCATTGGCTACGGCAACCTGTAACTCACTTACTGACCATCAGGTCGTTCTACCGGGGAGTGTGTCTTGCACTCCCCTTTTTTGATGAGTCACCGGCTATGAATCGACTACACCTATCAATTTTCGCGCTAACGCTGAGCAGCGCCAGTTCACTGGTTGTTGCCCAAGTGGATATTTATCAAAGCGATGCGTATTCCGTCGAAGAGATGTGTGCCAGGGAAGCCCAGCAGCGCGCAGAAACAGACTATAGTCAGGCATACGAACAATGCATCGACAAAAATCAGGATAACGAGTTGTATCAGTCACGAGACGGCAATCCCAGTGATGAGCAAGAGACAACATCCGAGTATCATCAGGGAACCTGAAGCACTACATTCACCCAGGCCTCACTCGTCCTGAAAATACTCCGGATGCTCGCGCGGGATGAGCGTCAGCACTTTATACACATCCTGCATATGCACTGACATGGCCTTGCGGGCCGCCTCGGGGTCGTGACTTTTCACTGCACTGAGAATATCGCGGTGCTGATCGAGCACGCGGTGGTACTGACCGCTCATGTGCAAACTGAGGTTGCGCACCCGGTCCATATGGGCTTTTTCTGATTCGATCAATTGCGTTACGCGCTGATACCCGGTACGCCCGGACAGCGTCTGATGGAAGTTATCGTCCAGCTTCTGGAACGCCAGGGCGTTATCGTTTTCCGCCGCAATGCGCTGCTCCTCCAGAATGGCTTCACACTCTGCCACCAACTCATCATCCGCATGCTCGGCCACATGGGCAATGACGGCCAGTTCCAGTGCCTCGCGAATAAAGCGGGCCTCCAGAATGTTTTCCATGCTGAACTTCGATACGTAGGTGCCCCGCTGCGGGAGTACATCGACAAAGCCGATGTTGGCCAATTTGATCAGCGCCTCGCGCACCGGCGTGCGGCTGACACCAAACTGTTCTGCCAGCGCCGTTTCGGGAATCATCTGTCCGGGTTGAAACTCCATACTGACGATGGCATCCCGGATGAATTCAAAAATCTGAGCGGACACCGACCGGTTGCCAGCGATCCGGCGTTTTTTGGAGGAAGGAATGCTCGCTGCTGACTTTGCCACTGTTGCCTCGTCTGGCCGGTTTTTTGTCGTCGTTTCCCGAGTATACCTCAGAAGAAGTCGGGCCCGACACTCTGTATCGGGCCCGACGGGCTCACGGAACTATTTCAATCAATAGTCGACCCGTCGGTCGTCACCCTTCGGATGCCAGGGGTCGGGCACGTAGAAGGTGTGTTCCAGCTTCTTGTAGTGCTCCAGATCGTGCTCCGGCTCGGGCGATCCTTCCGGCAGGGGCAGACCGTTAAGGCTCTGGAAGTAACTGACACAGGAGTCGCGCCAGCGGATGGCATCGCGCAGCTGTACCTCCAGAAGCGCTTTGACATGCTCGTAGCGCTCCCGGTCAATCAGCCCCTGCACTTTCTCCCATTCGACCTGCATGTCCCGCACCTGCTGCACGCCCTCGTCGTACTTCAGCACCAGTTCCTCCCAGAGAGTACGGCCCGAGTTCATTTTGTAGTCCCAGCCCAGATGGTGGAACCACAGCAGGTAATCTTCGTCAATCTGATCCAGATTGCCGAAATGCTCCCGCACCGGCCCATGGTACTGCTCAATGGCATTGGAGCCGGATTCGGTACGATCAAAACCAATACCGTCTTCATCGGCGCGGTGGTAATACCAGGCGGTCCAGTCCATCCGCTCGGCTTCGTCATACCAGGGCGCCGGACCATAGTGGTGCCCCTGGGCGAAGAGGTGGGTCAGACCCAGCGGGTTGCGGTAATTGACCCCAGCCTCACGGGAATAGGCCATCACCTCACCAATGGGGTCGAGAAAACGGCGGTCGTTGGTGAAGGTCATACGCATCCACTCTTCGGCAATTGCCTCGGAGCTGAGCTCGTAGTCCCAGGCCATGCGACCGAAGGCATACCAACTGGACTGAACGAAGGGATGACCGGTCCAGTTGCGATCGGTTCCGGGGTTGATCACCGCCGCCATGCCGGTCTGCTCGTATTCAAAGACCTCGCCTCCGAGAATTTTGCCGACGGTGCTGCCCTCGCCTTTCGCATGGGTATCGGCATCCAGCACTTCTTCAAACAGCGGACCCTGATAGGCCAGGTGATTGGAGAACCCAAAGTACTCCTGAGTGACCTGCAGCTCCATCATGATATTGGTGTCTTCCAGTGCGCCAAACAGGGGGGAGAAGGGTTCGCGCGGCTGGAAATCGATGGGGCCGTTCTTGATCTGAACGATCACATTGTCCCGAAACTTTCCATCAAGCGGTTTGAACTCGTCATAGGCCTCACGGAAGCGGTCGCCCTGCTCCGGTGAGTAAACGAAGGCGCGCCAGAAAATCACCCCGCCGTAGGGTGCGACAGCATCCGCCAGAATGTTGGCCCCGTCGGCATGGTTGCGTCCATAACCCTGGGGGCCGGGCTGCCCCTCGGAGTCGGCTTTTACCAGGAAGCCGCCCAGATCGGGGATGTGCCGGTAAATCTGCTTGGCCTTGTCCTTCCACCACTGCTGCACTCGCGGATCGAGCGGATCGGCGGTATCCAGATCACCGAAGGCCCGGGGCGAGTCATAATTGATGGAAAGGTAGGTTTTGATACCGTACTGGCGAAACACGTCGTTGAGCGCCGCCACTTTCTCCAGAAACTGATCCGTGAGAATACGCGGGTCGGCATTGACGTTATTGATGGCGGTGCCGTTGATCCCCAAAGAGGCGTTGATTCGGGCATAGTCCCGGTAGCGTGGGTTTTCATTGTACTCGGGCAGGGTGCCCCACTCCCAGAGGGACAGGCCCGCATAGCCGCGCTCCACCAATCGGTTGAGGTTGTCCCAGTGGTTTACCACGCGGTGTTGGACCTTGGGCGCCTCGGCGATGGCAAGCTCCTCAATGGCCTGTTGCGTCTGCAGCAAGCGAAGCAGATGGAAAGCCCCGTAGAGCACGCCACTCTCACCCTCAGAGGCAATCACGGTCACATCGCGACGTCCAATCCGGGTGGTTTCCAGCAGGAAGCCTTCCGGCCCCTGCTGCGCCAGCCGATCTTCCCAACCCAGACTGGCGATCAGCTCGGAGCTTTCGGGGGTACCTATGACCAGCGACCTGCGCCGCGCCAGCGAGTCGCTGCGCTCCATAGGCCTGTCCAGAAGGCCCGAGATGCCCCGCTGCAGCTCCTGCGCAGCCGATTCGATGACGGCCGGGCCACCGGGAGCCACCAGGGTTCCCAATTGTTTACGGTAGTCCTTGACCAGGGCGCTGTCGTCCAAAGGCTGGTAACGCAGCCACATGTCGTAACCGTCTTCAGCATGGGTAGCCAGGGCACTCAGTGTGCAGGCCAGGGCCAGACCGATCGCCAGGAGCTTTTTCATAGATAAGACCTACTCTCTTTGCGGGTTTTTGGAATAATGGGTATCAGTCCGCATGATATAGTCATTTCTACTTTTATGGAAGTCTACTAGTATACAAGGAAAGATCGCAGTCGATCCCCCTGCCCGGATCTATCGCTGTTTTACGCCAGAGGCTGACCGAGGCGCTGGATCAGCGTCTCAATGTCTTCGAGGGCCTGCGGCGAGGCGTCGATGATATTCAAGCCAGACCAGTGTTTGCCGTTGTGATCGGCGTTGCGAGTCCAGAGACAGTCCACGCCCAAGTGAATACTGTTGCGGCCGTTGAGGGTTTCAGGCAAATGCAGATCCAGTTTGTAGAGCTTGTCTTCATCCATGGGCTGATCACCCATGATCATCAGTCCGTGGGTATTGATGTTGACCAGGCGCCCCAGATAGAGGTCCCGCAGGTTGTCATAGACATCTACAACATCATCAATGCCATACCGAGGCCACTGCCGTTGGTGATCAATCATTCTGAGCTTCCTCCTGGACGTGACCACCGACTTTGGCGTTAAGCTGCTGGTAGATGTTTTCCAGGGCACGCTCAAAGAACGGTTTGGTACTACCCGCTATAATCCGGGCCCGGCCGGCAATCATATCGCGGGCCAGCTGTAACCCGGAGTTCATGGCCACTTTGCGTCCCTGTTGATCTACCAGCATGTAATGCAGGGTGCGTTTATTGTACCAGGCGACCTTCAGGCGTCGGCCACCCTCGTACTCGAACCAGGTACCAAATTCGATCATTTTAAGATTGTCGACAATCTTCTGCTCTTCTTCGGTCACCGGTTCGTTCGCCACACGACTGTGTCCGGCCTTTTCGGCGGCGATACTCTCGAGCTTGGAGCGCATGGGTGCCGGGGCGGGCTCGGGGCGACGACTCTGCAGCGCCATTTTTTGCAGCGAGGCGACCGCTTCGAGCAGCTTCTTGCCCTTGCCCTGATCGTAGCCGATGGTGTCAAAGCCGGACTGCAGCGCCCGGATGACCTGATCCTGAATATCCAGTTGGCGGGTTTTATCCGCCTCCAGGGTCTTGGGTTCCAGGGTCCAGAGCAGCTCGTCCATCACCTTGAGGCACTGCCGCCAGCTCTCGGCATTTTCGCCATAGCGGAGAATCACAAACGACAGGTAATCGGACCAGGGCTGCAGCAGCAACAGCAGCACCGCCGAAGGCAGTTCACGGTTGTCGGTGCGTTTGCGCACTTCGTCGTTGACCCGCTGCTTGGCTTCACGCAGCTTTTCCTCGCCCTGGACCTTCTCCAGCGCCCGCCGTTCCATCAGCTCCTGACGGCGCGCCAGGTTGTGGGTATAGGCATTGAATTCGAGCAGCACCTCAGCAAACAGACGAACGTCGTTCTTGAACTCGGCCAGCAACCGGAACACCGTGGTTTTGATCTTGTTGTACATGTCGTACTGGCTGGTGCCATCGTTGCTGACCCAGCGGGCCCCCGCCTCGGCGAGGCTGTTGAGCAGTACCCGCGCCGGATGATCCGTCTGCTCAAAAAAGTCCTTATCGATAAAGGCCATTTTGAGAAACGGGGTGTGCAGGTAGCTGAGCAGCGCCTTGACCGAATCCGGCAGGTTGTCATCCGAGAGCATGTACTCGAACAGCAGGCCCACCAGGTCGATGGTGTCCAGATCGCTGGGGTCAACGGTGCCCGGCTCATCGCTTTCGGCCGCCACCTGGGCCAACATCTGCTGGCTGACCGTCTGAATCGATTGCGGCGTGGTGACCAGCCCGGCCTCGTTCTGGGAGGCGGCCGCCTGAGTCTGACTGAGTGCTTCGGCCTGCAGACTCTGCAGAACCCCCACCAGTTGTTGGCTGCTATAGGGCTTGCCTCCTCCGCTCGGATAGGGGTTGGCGCCCACGGCGGGCTCACCGACGGGACCTGACCCGCCAGGGGCCCCGCCCGTCGGGACTGCAACTTGGTGGGCAATATGGTTCTGCAGCAAGCGGATGGCATTATAGAGCCCCGCCTGGTACTGGGTGTCGGCGGGAGTGGCGGTACCACTGAGCAATCGGTCCGAAGCGCGCCGCTGGGGCACGCCGTCCTTCATGGGCACCTCGTCCCCGGTGTCGGGCTGCTCACTGGACTCGGCGCCCTGAGGCGAATCATCTACCAGCGCGGTATAGCGCAAATTGGGAAGCAGGTTTTCCTCGATAAAGTAATTATTGAGCTCCTCGTAGAGCTCGTCCAGGGCACCAATGACCTCTTTATCAAAGGTTTTGTAACCAATGATTTTGGTCTTATTATCGAGTGTGATATTGAGTAGAGCTTTGCGCAGCGCTTCGCAGAACTGCACCGGGCTGACGGGGTTGCTGCGCTCATCGATTTTTTCCCCGCCATTCAGCAGGGCCAGGCGCTGGTGCAGTGCCCAGAGCTGTCCGGCAAAAAAGCTGTCGGCCCGGTGGGTGATGGAGGTGATCGCGATGGTTTCCTCGAGATCAGAATGCTCCACCAGAGCGAGCATGTCGCCGCTGAAGCGCTCCTCGCCGGTGAGGGTATTGAGCATCCGGTTTTTGAATTTGACAAACCCATTGCTGAGGCGCTGACCAATATCCTCTTCCAGCTCGTGCTGAGATGCCTCAATCATCCGCTTGTATTCGTACAGGGCCATCTGCTCCTTGTTGGAGCGAGCTCGTTCCGCGTAATCCTCCAGTCGAGCGCACCACTCCCGCCAGAATACGGGCAGCACCCGCCGGGCATAATCCATCATCAGGCTGCGAGCATGCTTGAGATGCTGCATCACCTGAGGGTCGTTAAGGCTATCCGGCGTCGGCGCTCCGGTTCCGCTGTGTCGGGGGTCAGTCATGGTTACTCCAGTGGTCGTTTCCGTGATCGTCACTGTTATTGTCCTCATGGGTAGATCATCCTGGATCCCGCGTCATACCTACCCTGGATCGCCCTGGCATCAGGGCGCTACCGCGCACGGTGCAAGCCTCTTCTTTGGGGCTTGCCATAAGCATAGGTAGGGATCTGCCAATGTGCCACAGCGTGCGACATTTGTCACATTTTTCAGGCCGTTGGCCACAAGGTGGCGCGCGCGGGATGGGCCGGCGAGCGAAGGGAGGTAAAAAAAGCCCGGTCAAGACCGGGCGAAAGGGCTAGCTCGCAGATTAACGGGGGTAACCCGTCAGACTCTGGAGGCGGGACGCTCAGAGCGCCGGGATTACCCGGAGAAGCGAGACAGGGCACCTGCCTATCTCCTATACTCTGTAGTAGCGCTTGTGTCTCTCAATACGGGCGATGTCGCCCCCCGGATCACCGGTTCGGGGATTTTGTGTTCCAGGTAATGATCCGGACTCCACGCACCGCCGTATAAGGGTTAATTCCGTTGTTCTGCCCCCCACTGGCGGAGCCCCGGCCGAATCCGAAAAGAATAGAGGACGAGCGAGGCGCTGTATGTTGCGGACTAAGGCACAATCAATGAGTAAAACAGGCCCCGGTAACGGGGAGGGCCCCGATTGGGGGGAACTGCTGGGTCGGGTCGCCCACCATGGCGACACCGCGGCTTTTCGCGAGGTGTACGACCATTTCGCACCCAGAATCAAGGCCTATGCCATCAATCAGGGGATGAATCAGCAGGCCGAGGAACTCGTTCAGGAGGTCATGACCAGCGTCTGGCGAAATGCCGACAAGTACCGCGACTCACTGGCTTCCGCCTCGACCTGGATTTTCACTATTACCCGGAATCAACGCATTGATCTGCTCCGTAAGAGGGGCCGTACCAAGGCTGAAATGACCGTGGATACAGAAGAGTTGTGGCAGATTCCCACGGAGGACACCACCATCCGCTCCATTGAGGCGGGTTCTACGGAAAAGAAGATGAAGGAATCCATCTTAGAACTGCCCGAAGATCAGATGATTGCGGTGCGCAAAGTCTATTATGAAGGTAAGACCCACCAAGAGGTGGCAGAAGAACTGAATGTTCCCCTGGGAACACTGAAAGGCCGCCTGCGGCTTTCCATGAAGAAGTTAAGAGTGATGTTAGAGGCGACAGAACTATGAGTGCACATCATCCCGACGACCTGACCCTGCTGGAGTACTCCGCCGGCAGCCTGGGGCTAGCACAGGCACTCGCGGTGTCCGTACACCTTGGGTATTGTCTGCAATGCCAGAGCCAGCTGCGCAAGCTGAACGCGCTCGGCGGCGTTTTGTTGTCGGAAACCCGCCCCGCCAGCGTGGGGGCCAACGATGACCAGATTCCGGAGCGCAGCGATGTGCAGAACGAGTCTCTGGACAAGGGCTTCGAGCAGTTGATGGCACGCATCGGTTCTGAAGAGCCGAGCGCGGAAGCGCCAACCAACACCTCAGTCTCCAAGCGTTACCATAACCCTCTGGAACGCTACCTGCCGTCCTCGTTGGATGAGCTTGATTGGCAGCAGCAGACCCGGGAAATCGCCAAATATGATCTGACCAATGTGGTGGATATGGGCAGCGCCCGGATCACCCTGCAGCGCATCAAAGCCGGCGCCAAGGTGCCCGTGCACACACACCGGGGCAACGAGTTGACCGTGGTGCTGAAGGGCGGGTTTTCCGATGAGCTCGGCGTGTATCACGCCGGGGATTACATCGCCCGGGACCCGAGCCACCACCACAGCCCGACGGCACTGCAGAACGAGGATTGTATCTGCCTGACAGTGCTGGATGCGCCAATGCGGTTTACCGGGCCGTTGATGCGGTGGTTGAATCCGTTGTTGGCCTGGAAGGCTTAGCGTGTTGGTTACGGCGGATGCGACGTTTTACCGCTGCGTTCGGCCCCTACTCCGACGACGGAGCCATCATCCGATCATAAAAAAACCCGCCGATTGGCGGGGTTTTTTATGGGTAACTCACCGGGAGGGTTACTCCTCGGTGGTTTCCTCGCTGGAAGCCGGAGCGTCCGCTTGCGCGTCGGCGTTGGCCTCCTTGATGGACAGCTTGATACGGCCGCGCTGGTCGACGTCCAGACACTTGACCTTCACCATCTGACCTTCTTTCAGGTAGTCGCTGACCGCATTGACGCGCTCATCGGCGATCTGGGAGATGTGTACCAGACCGTCTTTACCCGGCAGGAAGTTGACGAAGGCCCCGAAGTCCACAATCCGGACCACTTTGCCCTCGTAGATCGCGCCAATTTCCGCCTCAGCGGTAATTTCTTCGATCTTGGCCACAGCCGCCTTCAGCGCGTCGCCATCGTCGGCGTACACTTTGACGGTACCGTCATCGTCGATGTCGATGGACGCACCAGTCTCTTCGGTGATGGAGCGAATGGTGGCCCCGCCTTTACCGATGATGTCGCGGATCTTGTCCGGATGCACTTTCAGGGTTTCAAAACGCGGCGCATTGTCACTCACGGTATCGCGAGACTTGCCCAGTACCTTGTTCATTTCACCCAGAATGTGCAGACGGGCGCTCAGAGCCTGCTCCAGAGCGATTTCCATGATCTGCTCGGTAATGCCCTGGATTTTGATATCCATTTGCAGCGCGGTGATACCACTGGTGGTACCAGCCACTTTAAAGTCCATGTCACCCAGGTGGTCTTCATCACCCAGGATATCGGTCAGGACGGCGAAACCGTCATCGTCCTTCACCAGACCCATGGCAATACCGGCCACCGGCGCCTTCAGCGGTACACCGGCGTCCATCAGCGCCAGGCTGGCGCCACAGACGGAGGCCATGGAGCTGGAACCGTTGGACTCGGTGATTTCACTGACCACACGCAGGGTGTAGGGAAATTCGTCTTCTTTGGGCAGAACCGCGCCCACACCACGACGGGCCAGACGGCCGTGACCAATCTCACGACGGCCGGTACCGCCCATACGACCACACTCGCCTACTGAGTAGGGAGGGAAGTTGTAGTGCAGCATGAAGGGGTCTTTGCGCTCGCCTTCCAGAGCATCGATGATCTGGGAGTCGCGGGCGTTACCGAGGGTGGCCACGACCAAAGCCTGGGTCTCACCACGGGTAAACAACGCCGAGCCGTGGGCTTTGGGCAGGACACCCACCTCAACTTCAATCGGACGAACGGTGGCGCTGTCACGGCCATCGATACGGGGCTCCCCGGCGATGATGCGCGAACGAACCAGCTGCTTCTCCACACTGGCGAACAGGCCTTCGATTTCGCTGGCGCTGACACCGGACTCCTCGGTGGCCAGCTGTTCGACCGCCTGAGAGCGCAGCTCGGACAGTTTGGCATAGCGCTCAGCCTTGTCGGTAATGCGGTAGGCTTCGCCGATACCGTCTTTGAAACCGGCTTCGACTTTCGCCTTGAGTTCGGCATTCTGCTCGACCGGAGTCCAGTCCCAACGGGGCTTGCCACCGTCACGGGCCAGCTCTTCACAGGCCTGAATCACCACCTGCATTTCCTGGTGAGCGTACAGAACCGCGCCCAGCATGATGTCTTCCGGCAGCTCTTTGGCTTCAGATTCAACCATCAGAACCGCGTCTTTGGTACCGGCAACCACCATGTCCAGCTCAGAGCCTTTCAGAGCCGCGTAGTTGGGGTTGAGCAGGTAGCCACTGTCTTGGGTGTAGCCCACACGAGCGGCGCCGATCGGGCCGTCAAAGGGAATACCGGACACGGCCAGACAGGCCGAGGTGCCGATCATGGCTGGGATATCCGGATCCACTTCTTTACAGGTAGACATCACGGTGCATACCACCTGCACTTCGTTCATGAAACCTTTGGGGAACAGCGGACGGATCGGACGGTCGATCAGGCGGGAGGTCAGGGTTTCTTTCTCGGAGGGACGACCCTCGCGCTTGAAGAAACCGCCGGGGATCTTACCGGCCGCGTAGGCGCGCTCCTGATAGTGCACGGACAGGGGGAAAAACGGTTGGTCCGGCTTGGCCTCTTTGGCCCCTACCACGGTGCACAGAACCGAGGTGTCACCCATGGTGACCATGACGGCGCCGGTTGCCTGGCGGGCAACACGCCCGGTCTCCAGGGTGACGGTTTCGCCGCCGTACTGAAATTTCTTGATGATCGGATTCACTCTTCTATCCTTCTCTTCTTCACTTTCGTTCAATTGTGTGCGGTCACGACTCGGAATAATTCAAAGCAAATACTTCAACATAGCCTGAAAACAATTCGAGTTGTCGTGCAAGCGACTGGTGGCTCGCGGGGGATACAGTATTCGCCGGAGCCGGTTTTACAGCCCTCCGGCCCACCGGGGCCGAAGAGCGGAAAAAAATGTGCCCGCAAAGCGGGCACAGAACTCTTACCGACGCAGACCCAGTTTCTGAATCAGGTCAGCATAACGCTTGGTGCTCTTACCCTTCAGGTAGTCCAGCAGCTTACGACGCTGGTTAACCATGCGGATAAGACCGCGGCGCGAGTGGTGATCCTGTTTGTGATCCGCGAAGTGCTCCTGCAGCTTGTTGATGTTGATGGTCAACAACGCTACCTGAACTTCCGGAGAACCGGTATCACCTTCAGCCTGCTGGTACTCTTTAACCACTTCAGCTTTTTCTGCAGCACTCAGTGCCATAATCATTTCCTCTTGTAATATGCCGTAAAAAGAAACAGCCGCACCCGCGCATATTTACAGGTGGGTTGTGTACCCGAAGCCGAGGCTCCGGGGTTGCCGGCTTGCGCCGGCGAACGCTGTCAATCGCCGAGAGTCACTGGGGTACGCTGGCCGCCACCAGCCGTTTGGGCGCCACCCGACCCTCGTCGTCCAGCTCGCCAAGGCCCAGAAAACGGGGCTCTTCCGAGCTCGCGGTGCTTTCACCAAAGACCCGCACCATATCACCTTCATCGCCCAGGCGGTAGACCTGGGGGTCCATCACCGGGTTGCCCTGGCGGAAGTAGTAAGCACTGTCGGCCGGCAGTACCAGCGCCGGCAGGGCCGCAACCGGGGTGTCCGCGGGCAGCAGGTGGTGGTCCAGCAACTCCGCCATCCCCTCGCCCCGCTCCGCCTCCAGCGCTTCCAGGCTGACGGCGTTGGCCACATCGAAGGGCCCGCTAAGGGTACGGTGCAGCCGCTCAACCCGGGCGCCGCAATCCAGAGCCTGGCCCACATCTTCCGCGAGGGTACGGATGTAAGTGCCCTTGGTGCAGAGGACTTCGACGTCAATCTCCGCCTGGGGGCCCGGCCGAAAATCCAGCAGATCGATCCGGTGGATGGTCACCGGCCGGGGCTTGCGCTCGACCTCTTTACCCTCTCGGGCCAGTTTATACAGTGGCTGGCCGTTGAGCTTGAGCGCCGAAAACATGGGCGGAACCTGCTCAATATCCCCCACAAACTGCGCCAGTGCCCGCTCTACCTGTTCGCGGGTAACGCCCGAGGCATCCGCCTCGTGCAGCACCTCGCCCTCGGCATCGCCGGTGCTGGTGACCACACCCAGGCGAAACGTGCTCTGGTAACCCTTCTCCGCATCCAGCAGAAACTGGGAAAATTTGGTGGCCTCACCAAAGCACAATGGCAACAGCCCGGTGGCCAGGGGGTCCAGACTGCCGGTATGCCCCGCCTTGGCGGCGAAAAACAGCCGTTTGGCCCGCTGCAATGCATGGTTGGAGGACATTCCCGCCGTTTTGTTCAACAGCAATACGCCGTCAATCGGACGGCCCTTACGACGACGCGCCATCAGGCCTCCCCGTCGGACTCGTCGTGGTGACGGGCCTTGTCATCCGCCACGGCCCGATCGATCAGGTTGGACAGCTCCTGACCACGAATGGCCGTCTTGTCGTACAGAAACTGCAGGCGTGGAACCGTGCGCATGTTCATTTCTTTGGCCAACAGGGTGCGCAGGAAGCCCGCGGCACCGTTCAGACGCTTGGCGCCTTCCACGCCCTGCTCGTCGCTGTCATTACCCACGAAGGTGACATACACCTTGGCGAAGGCCATATCCCGGGTCACGGTGACATCGTTGATGTTTACCATCCCGATGCGTGGGTCGCGGATTTCCTGGGGGATCAATTGCGCCAGGAGCCGCTGGATCGCATCGGACACCCGGTCCGAGCGAGTAAATTCTCTGGGCATTGCCAGCTCACCTCATATCTGAACGTGTTGCGCTATAAGACAGGAATGCCCCGGCGACTCTCATCACCGGGGCATACGCTATCGAGCGGTGGGTGAATTACAGTTGACGGGCAACTTCCTTCACTTCAAACACTTCGATCTGGTCACCGACCTTCACGTCGTAGTTCTTCACGCCGATACCACACTCCATGCCGTTACGCACTTCGTTGACATCGTCTTTGTAACGACGCAGGGATTCGAGCTCCCCTTCAAAGATCACCACGTTATCGCGCAGTACGCGGATCGGCTTGTTCCGGTACACGGTGCCTTCGGTCACCATACAGCCGGCCACTTGGCCGAACTTGGGCGAGCTGAACACTTCGCGCACATCGGCGATACCGACGATGGTTTCGACACGCTCCGGCTCGAGCATACCGCTCAGGGCGCTCTTCACGTCATCCAGCAGCTGATAGATGATGCTGTAGTAGCGAATCTCGACGCCTTCGTTCTCAGCCAGACGACGGGTACCCGCCGGCGCCCGGACGTTGAAACCAAAGACAATGGCACCGGAGGTCAACGCCAGGTTAACGTCGTTTTCGGTAATGCCGCCGACACCGGAGGATACGATGTTGACCTGCACTTCCTCGTTGCCGATTTCCATGAGCGAAGACTGGATGGCTTCCAGCGAACCGCGCACGTCCGCCTTGACCACGACCGGCAGAATTTTCTTCTGGTCGCTTTCCATATTGGCAAACATGTTTTCCAGCTTGGCCGCCTGCTGACGCTGCAGCTTTTCCTTACGCTCCTTCTCAGCGCGGAACTCGGCCACTTCGCGAGCCTTACGCTCGTCTTCCAGCACGGCGAAGTCATCACCAGCACTGGGCGCATTATCGAGGCCCAGAATCTCAACCGGCGAGGACGGCCCGACGGACTTGACCTGCTGACCCAGCTCGTTGGTCATGGCGCGCACACGGCCATAGCTCTGTCCCGCCAGCACCAGGTCGCCATGGTTCAGGGTGCCCTGCTGTACCAGCAGGGTTGCCACGACACCGCGCCCCTTCTCAACCCGCGATTCAACCACCACGCCCTGAGCCGGCGCATCTTCTACCGCCTTGAGCTCCAGAATTTCGGCTTGCAGAGAAACGGCTTCCAGCAGCTCATCGATACCCGCGCCGGTGTGGGCCGAGACTTCAATGAACTGGGTGTCACCGCCCCACTCTTCCGGAATCACTTCCTTCGCGGCCAGTTCGTTCTTCACCCGCTCCGGGTCGGCGTTCTCCTTATCGCATTTGTTGATAGCAACCACGATGGGTACACCGGCGGCTTTGGAGTGCTGAATCGCCTCTTCGGTCTGGGGCATCACGCCGTCGTCGGCGGCCACCACCAGAATCACCACGTCGGTACACTGGGCACCGCGGGCACGCATGGCGGTAAACGCGGCGTGACCCGGGGTATCCAGAAAGGCGACTTCGCCCTGGCTGGTTTTGACCCGATAGGCACCAATGTGCTGGGTAATACCGCCGGCCTCACCGGAGGCCACCTTGGTTTTACGAATGTAGTCCAGAAGCGAGGTCTTGCCGTGGTCGACGTGACCCATCACGGTCACCACGGGGGCGCGCGGCTTACCTTCGCCCTGCACCTTCACTTCCAGCTCTTCTTCGAGCTTGTGCTCGATCTCATCTTCGCTCTTGAGCACTGCGTTGTGGCCGTACTCTTCGACCAGCAACTGGGCGGTGTCCTGCTCCAGCGGCTGGTTGATGGTGGCCATAACGCCCATTTTCATCAATTGCTTGATCACTTCGCCCGACTTGACGCTCATCCGCTGGGCCAGCTCGCCCACGGTGATGGTCTCGGGAATTTCTACGTCGCGAATAATCTTACCTGTCGGTTTTTTGAATGCGTGTTTGTTAGAGGCTTTGTGGGCCGCGCGAACACTGCGGCGACGTGCCAGAACCTCTTCGGATTCCGTTTCATCTTCCACCATCGCATAAATATCAGCCTTGGAGTTTTTCTTCGGCCCCATGGAACGCTTGCCCTTACCGCCAGCGCGCTTGCGATGCTTGTTACCTTCTTCCTCGTCAAACGGCTTACTGTGACGCTTTTCTTTCTTGCCGTGTTTGGTGTCTTCCTTTTCGGCCGGCGGCGCCACCGGCGCTGCCGCGGCCCGCTCTGCACGAGCTTCTTCCTGAGCACGACGCACTTCTTCAAGCGCTTTCAGCTCGGCTTCGCGCTTGGCTTCTTCCGCTTTGCGGCGCTCCTGAGCGCGAATGCGGATTTCTTCCGCGTCATCGACAAAGGACGGGCGCGTCGGCTCCGCCGGAGCTTCTTCGGACTTAGCTTCTTCGGCCTTCGCCTCGTCTGCAGGCGTTTCCTCGCGACTCTCCGCCTGTTCGGCACGGGCTTTGGCTTCCGCTTCTTCAGCGGCTTTGGCTTCGGCCGCCGCTTTCTCTTCGGCCAGCTTGCGTGCACGAGCTTCTTCGGCCGCCGCGTTCTCCGCCGCTATCTTCTCGGCTTCCAACGCCTCTTCCTCGGCCTGCACTTCTTGAGGATCGCGCTTGACGTAGGTGCGCTTCTTGCGCACTTCCACGTTTACCGTCTTGCGCGCCGCACCACTACCGGTCTTCAGGGTAGTGGTGGTTTTGCGCTTGAGCGTAATCTTCTTGGGCCCGTCCGAAGACTCCCCATGGCTGGTCTTGAGGTAGGTCAGCAACGTTTGCTTTTCCTCGTCAGACACCAGTGCGTCTTCGGTTTTCTGGCTCAAGCCGGCCTCTTGCATCTGCTTCAGCAGACGCTCGACCGGTGCGCCCACAGATTTGGCGAGTTCGCTAACTGTTACTTCTGCCATTGTGTATCCTCAGTGTTGTTCGTTGCCCGCGGTGCTCGACCTGAATCAGTTCAACCGTTCAGGAATCAGGCAAACCAGGGCTCGCGCGCCTTCATGATCAGCGCCGCTGCGCGCTCTTCATCCATGCCGTCGATGTCCAGCAGGTCATCAATAGCCTGTTCAGCCAGGTCTTCCATTGTGACGATACCTTTGCCCGCCAGCGTTTTCGCCAGGGCCTCATCCATACCTTCCATATTGAGCAGGTCATCAGCCGGCTCTGAGCTTTCTTCCGAGGCCAAGGCCTGAGTCAGCAGCGCGTCTTTGGCGCGCGCACGCAGCTCTTCGGCAATATCTTCATCAAAACCTTCAATGGCGAGCATTTCATCCAGCGGTACATAGGCCACTTCCTCCAGAGAGGTGAAGCCCTCTTCCACCAGAACGCCAGCCACATCTTCGTCGACATCCAACGCATTCATGAACAGCTCGATATAGCTGCCGGACTCTTCTTCCTGCTTGGACTGCCACTCTTCCACGCTCATCACGTTGATGTCCCAGCCGGTCAGCTCACTGGCCAGGCGGACGTTCTGACCACCGCGACCAATGGCCATGGCAAGATTGTCTTCCCCGACCGCCAGGTCCATTGAGCCAGTATCTTCATCCACCACGATGGATTCAATTTCGGCCGGCGACATGGCATTGATTACGAACTGTGCGGGGTTGTCATCCCACAGCACAATGTCCACCCGCTCGTTGCCCAGCTCGTTGGACACGGCCTGAACGCGGGAACCGCGCATGCCTACACAGGCGCCGACCGGGTCGATGCGACCATCGTTGGTGTTGACGGCAATCTTGGCGCGAAGACCGGGGTCTCGTGCGGCACCCTTGATTTCGATGACTTCTTCGGCAATTTCTGGCACTTCGATCTTGAACAGCTCGATCAGCATTTCCGGGCAGGAGCGGCTCAAGAACAGCTGCGGCCCCCGCGTTTCATTGCGGACATCCTGCAACAGAGCGCGCACGCGATCACCCACCCGGAAGATCTCCCGACCCACCAGTTGGTCCCGTGGCAACAGGCCTTCGGCATTATTGCCGAGGTCCACAATGATACTATCGCGCGTCACTTTTTTCACGGTGCCGCTGACCAGCTCACCGACCTGATCGCGATACTCTTCCACCATCTGAGCGCGTTCGGCTTCACGAACTTTCTGTACGATCACCTGCTTGGCAGTCTGGGCGGCAATCCGGCCAAACTCGACGTTTTCGATTTTCTCGCGGCAGATATCACCCACCTTGAGGTCGGGATCTTTTTCAGCCGCCTCTTCAGTGGTCAACTGGGTGCCCAGCTCGGCCACCACATCGTCACTGACCACCTCCCAGGTACGGAAGGTTTCATAGTCGCCGGTGGCACGGTCGATCAGAACCTCAATGTTCGAGTCCTCATCAAAACGCTTTTTGGTTGCCGTGGCCAGCGCAGTTTCGATGGCCTGGAAAATGATTTCTTTTTCCACACCTTTTTCATTTGACACCGCATCGGCGACCAACAAAATTTCTTTGTTCATGAGCTTGCCTCGTTAAACTCCTTCACCGCACTTAATTAAAAGCGTGGGACCAAATTCGCTTTTTCAATCGACCCGATCGACAGCGGGTGCTCCGCACCATCCACTATCAAGACTACCGAGTCCCCTTCAACCGCCTGTAATTGACCTTTGAACTTGCGCCGACCCGCGACGGGAGCCCGGGTCTTCAATGAAATCACTTCACCGATATAGTGCGCATATTGTTCGGGCGTAAACAGTGGCCGATCCATTCCCGGCGATGACACCTCGAGGGTGTAGCGGTTGGTAATGGGATCTTCCACATCCATAAGGCTGCTCACCTGACGACTGACCCGTTCACAGTCTTCCAGATTGACGCCTTCCTCACCCGGGCGATCAATATAGATGCGCAGCGTGGAGTAACGCCCCTGGGTCAGATACTCCAACCCCCAGAGTTCACACTCCAGCGCTTCAACAACGGGCGCAATCAGCGCGTGCAGCTGTTCCTGTTTGGACGCCATGAAATCGGTTCACCTGTGTGGCGGGGTGCCGCCCTGAAAAATAACCGCCGGGAGCGAAGTAAACGCGTCCGGCGCGGGCCCGCAGAGCAACTGCCACGAAGGGCAGTTACAAAAAATGGGCCAGAGGCCCATTGTCGAAACTGCGGCCACAGGCCTCTGTGGCGGGGGTGCACCCCTTTTTACAAATACAAAAAAGCCCCATGACAGGGGCTTATTCGAGTGCCGGCTTCTTTTCGGACCGACTGGGAAAGCTGAACACCGTATAAAGGTCACTCATCAACTTTCCAAAATAAGTGGTAGCGGGGGCTGGATTTGAACCAACGACCTTCGGGTTATGAGCCCGACGAGCTACCAGACTGCTCCACCCCGCACCTTCAACTCGGCGGCACTGCCTAACCGAGGTGGCGAATTATAGGCATACACCCAGGGTGGGTCAACCCCAATTTCAACTTATTTCAAATACTTGCGCCATTAAGCTTCTTTACACTTGAGCATCCGGCCACGGTATCGAGCCGTATCCTTAGCACCTATAATGACGCCATCAGGTTTCATTCCCATGACTCACTGCACGGAGGTTTTCGATGACACATTTACTACGCACTTTACTGGGCACAGCTACCCTCGCCCTGGCGGCGCTTTCCGCCCAGGCCGACAGCCCCAGCGCCTATATCATTTCCCCGAGCGATGGCGATACGGTCACCAGCCCGGTCACGGTGAAATTCGGCCTCAGGGGCATGGGCGTAGCCCCGGCGGGCGTTGAGCGGGACAACACCGGGCACCACCACCTGTTGATTGACCTGGAGACTCTGCCTGACCTAGACATGCCGATTCCGGCGGACGATCAACACGTCCACTTCGGCGGTGGCCAGACCGAGACGACGGTAGAACTGGAGCCCGGCGAGCACACACTGCAGCTCCTGCTGGGGGACCACCTGCACCGTCCTCACGACGAGCCGGTGGTATCCGAGAAGATCACCATTACGGTCAGCGAGTAACGCGCAAGCCGTCGGCGCGCCCCGTCAGGACGCGCCGACGGCGTCGCTCAGACAACACCCTGAATACGGGCAATCATGAAGCTCACCCCACTGAGCATTGTCAGCACCAGCAAAATCACGCCCAGTAACGTCCAGAGCCGGAACGGCTTGCGTTCGATACTATTCACCCCCCGACGGGTAACCGCATCAACACGCGCTTGATCTTCCGGGGTCAATTGAGGTTTATGCACTGCCTGCCTCCACGAGAACATCATTCAACCGGAGCACCGACTCGGCGGCACCGGGGCAGACAGTATAGAACGGGAAACGGGCCGGCAAAAGCGGAGGTGCGACGGGACTTAAATACGCTGATCCAGGCGGTTGCCGGATCGGTCCTCACTGGTCAGGCCGCTGAGACCGACCAACTGGATATAAGTGTCGATATTGCGCTGGCGGGCATCCTCAACCAGCTCACTGCGGCGATTTTCCCGCTCTGCCTCTTCACGCTCACGCTCTGAGCTGAGCTCATCGCGCCGCGCACTGGATTCGCCTTCCTCATCCGGCGATGCGCGCTTTTCTTCAGCCTCTTGCGCCTCCATCTGGCGCAACTCGGCGCGCGCCTGAGCTTCCATTTGCGCCGCCTCTGCAGCCACCCGCCGATCCGTATCGGAGGGCTCGGCGGGCGCATAAGCCGCGCGCCGGATCTGTTGTGCTTTTTCAATGGTCGCCTGGGGGTCGTTCGGTATCCGGCTGGTATCAATGGGGACTTCCCCCGACACCGCATAGGAGACACCATCGGGGCCGCGCACGAAGTCATACTGAGGGGCACCGGCATAACGACCGCCGAGGGCCGCATGTGCCTGTTCGTGCTGACGAACCTCACGATCCCGAGCGGCCAGCTCGCGGATTTCGGCCTGGGTCTCCAACGCCTGCTGCCTCTCCCGGCTCTCGCGGAAAGCGCTGCGAGGATCATCGGACGAGGCGCTGGCCGGCGACACCTCGCCTGGATCAGCCGTCGACTCTGCACCCTGAACCCCAGAAGACTGTCCGGTAATCGCCTCGGACGCCAGGGCCGCCTGCCCGGAAGCGGACAGCGTGACCCGGTCATTGCGATTGGCTTCAATGGGAGGCGACTGGTCAGTCTCTGGAGCGCTGGGGCGAATACGCCGGTCGCGGACCTCCTGCTGTTGCCACTGCTGATCGGTTTCTCCGGGGCGCTGATCGGGGGAGCGGAAGTTCTCGCTTCGGGCGGTTTCGGCCGACTCCTCCAGCGGCTGGAGACTGGACCCTCTGAGGTCCTCGGTTTCCTGCCCCACAGGCGCACGACCGGCGGGCACAAAGGGCGCGACGGCGTTGGCAAAGTTGGAGGGAATGACCGAGGCCATGATCGAAGGTGGCTATCAGGCCATGGTATCAATCAGCCGACCGACATTTTCATCGGCGGCTTCAAGCACCCGGGCGTTACTGTCAAACACCTGCTGCTGGGCCTCGATATTGATCAGAGGCTCCACGATCTGCAGGCTGGAGGCCGATTCGGTCGCGGGCACGGTGCCCGACTGGACGATCTGCTGCGCCGAGCTGGTCATTTCAGACTGGCTGCGCTGCATACCGATCAAGGCCTGATTGACGGCAGAACCAATTTCCATCGTGTACCCCCTTTGACTGCGGCCCTAGAGGCCGATCTGAGAATGCTCACCTCGTTAGTTTAGCGCGCCAACTGCCCAAAAAACAATCAAGACCGGCAATTTATCAGAGTTTTTTGCAGTAAAACGGCCATTTATAGAACCGAACGAGCTAACCGATCAGGGGGTCCAGATTAAGATGTTCGGCGACCGCACTCGGCGTCGGCGAGGGCAGGGACGGTACCCAGCCCAGAAACGGCGCGCGCAGGCGCTGCCCGAGCGCGTCCACATTTTCCCGCAGGCGGGGCATATCCGGGTCCAGGACGTTGGCGACCCAGCCGGCCAAGGGCAAGCCATCACGGGCAATCGCCTCGGCGGTCAACAGTGCGTGATTCAGGCACCCCAGACGCACCCCCACCACCAGAATGACCGGCAAGTTGAGCTGTCGGGCCAGGTCCGCCAGGGTTTCGGCCGGATTGAGCGGCACTCGCCAGCCCCCGGCACCCTCGACGACGGTAAAGTCCGCCTGCCCCAAGACACCGCGGCAATAGCCCGCCAGACGATCGGTCGACAGGGGTCGCCGAGCTTCCAGCGCGGCAATGTGAGGGGCGATGGCCGGCTCGAGGGCCACGGGGTTGATCTGCTCGTAATCGAGGGGCGGATTGGCCACCGACTGCAATATCAGGGCATCCTCGTTGCGCAGTCCGTCCGGGGTCCGCTCACAGCCCGCGGCCACCGGCTTGAGCGCCGCTGTGGTCAAGCCCCGACGGTTAGCGGCCTGGAGCAGGCCGGCGGCGATACAGGTTTTACCCACACCGGTATCCGTGCCGGTGACAAAAAATGCGTGTTTTGCCATGGTGTGCAGATCTCTCAACAAGTCAGATTAAGCGGGCTTGCGGGCAGCGGCGTAATACACCTCGTAGCTGGCCGGCAAAAGCCCATTGTCGCGAAACGGTTCGTATGCCGCTTTCAACGCTTGAATTTTCTGCCTCCCGGTAAGCCCTTCGGGCTGACCCCGGTTGACGTTATGGGCCCCCAGCGCCTTGAGCTCCCGGGTCAAGTCGGCCAACGCCTCGTAGCGCAGCACCCGCTCCTCCCGCAGCCACTCGGCGCTCTGAAACCCCGCCTGGCGCAGCGCTTCGTCGACCGCACGCTGGGGAGGAAAGCGGTTGACGTGAACGTAACCGTCCACCCGCTGCCAGGCGCTTTTCAGCTCCCAGAGCGTGCGCGGCCCCAGGGTGGAAAACAGCAGCCGTCCGCCCGGTTTCAGCACCCGCTGCAATTCGCCGAACAGGCTCGGAAGGTGTTCACACCACTGGACCGACAGACTGGAAAAAACCAGGTCCACACTGGCATCGGCCAGGGGTAGCTCCTCGGCATCACCACACAACCACAGGGCCGGAATATCGCGCTCCTGACGGGCAAAACGGAGCATGCCCTCGGCAATATCCAGCCCGATAAGCTGCGCCTCGGGTAAACGATGAGCCAGCCGCTCACCGAAATAGCCAGTGCCGCAGCCCAGGTCTACCAGGGTGTCCACTACGCCGAGGTCCTGCCCTCCCAACTGATTCAACAGTGTCTCTCCCACCGCGCGCTGCAGCCGCGCGACACTGTCGTAACTGTTGGCCGCCCGACTGAATGAGTGAGCGACCCTGCGTTTATCCAGTTGCCCGGTGGTCAGATTCAGAAAATGCAGCACAGCCTCACCCACCCGCTCTGGCTCACTCCAGTGCATGGCGTGCCCCGCCCCAGCCACCACGGACACCCGCTGGCGCTGATTGAGTGCCGGTAGCTGACCCGCAGCGGCCAGGGGAACCAGAGCGTCGTGCTCGGCATACAGGTGCAGGCCGGGCTGCCGCAATTGTTCGAAGGCTCGGGCATTATCCAGACCGGATAACAGCGTCAGCGCCTGACCCCAATGAGGCCGAACCTGTTCGGGCTCCGGTTGAAGGGTTGCCAGCGCTGCGCGCACCTCCCGCTCTCGCTGATCACCATGGGCAACCAGGCCCAGAAACCGCTTCAGCCCTTTGGCAGGGGCGCGCTCGAAATCGCGCTTGAACCGCTCGTTGGTGGCCGGCGCCATGGCCTCTGGCCAGCTCGCATCCGCCACAAAGCGCAGATTGCTGGCAAGGGTGATCACGCGGGTGATGCGCTCCGGCCGCCGGGCGGCCAATGCCACCGCGAGCATGCCACCCAGTGACCACCCCACCAGAGTGGCCTGCGCCGGCAGGCTCTGATCAATGGCCTCGAGCACGCTATCGAGCGAGAAATCCGCAGCAGCCGGACTATCACCAAAGCCCGGCAGGTCCAGGGCAATGACATCGCTGTACTGGCGCAACCAGGGCAGCAGGGGTTCCCAACTTCGGCTGTCAAAACCCCAGCCGTGCAGCAACACCAAGGGTTCGGCCGAGGTCGTTACAAGCGCGGGAAAATGGTGGGTGGCCAGTGGGGCATCGAGCTCCCGGGGCGCACTCAGGGGAATCATCGGGTCGGTCACGGCGCCTCCACAGACGCAAGTTCATGGAGACTGTCCGCCAGCGCGGACAGCAGCCCAGCCACCTGTGCCCGGGAGTGGCTGGCACTCAGGGTCACTCTCAGTCGGGCACTGCCTTTGGGTACGGTGGGTGGGCGAATCGCGACCACCCAATAGCCTTTCTTCTCCAGGGCGGAGGCCAGCGCGAGTGCCCGGCGGTCATCCCCAATCAGCACCGGCTGGACCGCCGTGTGAGAGTCCATCAGGGTAAGCCCAAGGGCGCGCGCGCCATCCCGGAACTGTGCAATGCGCTCATTGAGCTCCGTCCGACGCCAGGCCTCCTCCTGCACCAGCCGCAGGCTCGCCCGGGTCGCCGCCGCGACCGCCGGTGGCAGCGCGGTGGTGTAGATGTAGCTACGGGCAAACTGGATCAGCGTTTCAATAAGGGCTTCGCTGCCCGCCACAAACGCTCCGGCGGTGCCCAGTGCCTTGCCCAGCGTCGCCATATAAATCGGCACCTGCGCCTCGGCCACGCCCTGAGCGTCCAGGGTGCCCGCGCCGCGCTCGCCCAGGCAGCCGAAGCCATGGGCATCATCCACCATCAGCCAGCCGTCGTGCGTATTGGCGACCCGGGCGAGATCGACAAGTGGGGCGCAGTCACCGTCCATACTGAACACGCCGTCGACGGCCACCAGGCGCCGCTTGGCATCAGAGCCCGCCATGCGGCGCTCCAGGTGTTCCGGGTCATTGTGGGAAAACCGCTGAAAACGGGCCCCGCTCAGCAGCCCGGCATCGAGCAGTGAGGCGTGGTTCAGACGGTCTTCAAAAATGCCGTCGCCCTTGCCCACCAGGGCGGTCACCGTGCCCAGGTTGGCCATGTAGCCGGTGGAAAACAGCAATGCCCGCTCGCGGCCACAGAACGCCGCCAGTTCCTCTTCCAGGGCATGGTGCTCGCGGGAGTGGCCGCAGACCAGGTGAGAGGCGCCGCTGCCCACCCCCAGAGCATCGGCACCGGCTTTGAATGCGTTGATGACATCCGGGTGGTTGGCCAGGCCCAGATAATCGTTGCTGCAGAAACCAACCAGGTGGCGGCCATCGACCACCATCTCGGGGCTCTGCGGGGAAGCCAGCGTCCGGCGCTGGCGATAGAGAGACTGGGCCCGGCGAGCCGTCAATGCGGGCTCGAGCGCCGCGTCCAGAGAGGCGTGGGGCACGGCTTACTTGGCGGCGTTGTAGAAGAATTGGTCGTTGCGCGCCTCTTCCAGCGCCCCGGCCAGTTCGACCTCGTCCTGCTCGGCTTCGTCGATGTGCACTTCGCGCTGCTCGGGCTGAATCCCCAAGCGCTTGAACAACTGCATGTCCTTGTTCGCTTCCGGGTTGGCGGTGGTGAGCAGTTTCTCGCCGTAGAAAATCGAGTTGGCGCCAGCCAGGAAAGCCATGGCCTGCATCTGGTCATTCATCTCTTCGCGCCCGGCGGACAGGCGGACGTGCGACTGAGGCATCAGAATCCGGGCCACCGCAATGGTGCGGATGAACTCGAAGGGGTCCAGGTCTTCCTCTTCCGCAAAGGGCGTGCCGGCCACTTTCACCAGCATGTTGATGGGGACCGATTCCGGGTGGTCCGGCATGGTGGCCAATTGCTGAAGCAGACCCGCGCGGTCGGTTTTTTCTTCGCCCATGCCGACGATTCCGCCACAGCAGACTTTCATGCCAGCCTTGCGGACGTTGTCCAGAGTTTCCAGACGATCCTGGTAGGTACGGGTGGTGATCACCTCGCCGTAATACTCGGGGGAGGTATCCAGGTTGTGGTTGTAGTAATCCAGGCCCGCTTCGGCCAGGGTTTTGGCCTGCCCTTCATCGAGCATCCCCAGCGTCATGCAGGTCTCCAGGCCCAGGGACTTGACCCCTTTGACCATGTCCGTGACGTAGTTAAGGTCCCGGTTCTTGGGGCTGCGCCAGGCGGCACCCATGCAAAAACGGGTGGCGCCGCTGGCCTTGGCGGCCCGGGCTTCTTCCAGCACTTTCTCTACCGCCATCAAACGCTCGCGTTCCAGACCGGTGTCGTAGCGGGCGCTCTGGGGGCAGTATTTGCAATCTTCCGGGCAGGCGCCGGTTTTGATTGAGCACAGAGTGCTGACCTGCACTTGGTTGGGATCGAAGTGGGCGCGGTGCACGGTCTGTGCCTGAAACATGAGGTCGCTGAACGGCAGGTCAAACAGGGCGAGAATCTCGTCCCGGGTCCAGTCGTGGCGAATCGGCGGTTGTGCAGTGGCGTTCATGGTTCGATCCCGGTGTGTTTGAGGTCCAAAAGCCCTCTATAGTAGCGGCCCACAGGCCGCTGTCAACCAAAATGCTCTGATCGGGTTTACAGCGCCCTCGCCCACCCGGTCGCACATCCGGCGGTTAGGGCCTTCGGGGCTGGACGTCAGCGGCCCGAGAGGCCATGATTTACCGGCAAACCACTCACCAAAGGACTACCCCCCATGTTGAATGGACTGAAGCGGAAAGGACTCAAGGGCCTGATGGCCAATCTGCCCCGACTGCCCCGATCCTGTCTGCTGTGCTCGCAACCCGGTGCCAATCTGCTGTGCCCGGGGTGCGAGTTCGATCTGCCCTACCTCGCCCGCCACGACCATCAATGCCTGACCTGCGCCCTGCCGCTGTCGGTAGATAGCCGCTACTGTGGGCATTGCCTGCAGGCGCCACCAGATTTTGAACGCTGCCGGGTCCTGGGGACCTATGACTATCCTCTGGACCACCTGGTCCACGCCTTCAAGTACCGCCACAAGCTGGCATCGGGCCGGGCCTTGAGCGGTTTGCTGGCCGGACTCCTCAGGGCTGAGCGGGAAGAAGAGAGCGAAGAGAACTGGCCGGAGCTGCTGATCCCAGTCCCCATGCACTGGACGCGCAGACTGAAACGCGGCTTCAACCAGACGGAACTGTTGGCCAACGATCTGGGCCGGGCGCTGAGCCTGCCGGTGCTCAGCCGGGTGGCGCGAAGGACACGGCCCACCCGCGCCCAACAAGGGCTGACCCGAACCGCCCGCCTGCATAACCTACACCTCGCCTTTTCCTTGAACCCCCGCACCGAAAAGCGCCTTGCGGGACGGCGGGTTGCCTTGATTGACGATGTGGTGACCACCACCAGCACCGTGCGGGCACTGAGTCGGCTTGTGCGCGAGGCGGGAGCCCAATCCGTGGAAGTCTGGGCGCTGGCACGGACGCCGGAGTCGCCCCAACCCCATCAAAGCACCCGATAGTCTCGGCCTATTTGTATTACCATATTACATCATGGTAGCTTGTTGAGCGTAAGTTCAATAAATACAACCTGGCGGGCGAACATCGCTTGTGGCGCTCCGCCTGATATCGCGAGGCAAATACCATGACATCACGCAATACCAAGACCCTGGGGTTCCCCTTTCCGACCGCAGTCAGCGCGCTGGCCCTGAGTCTGTTCCTGACCGCCTGCGGCGGCGGTTCCGGTGGTGGCGAAGCCCCGACAAATTCCGACGGTCCCGGTCAGGAGGCACCTGAGAACACCGATAGCCCGGATCAGGAAACGCCAGAAGATGACGACCAGGACAGCCCCCAGGGGTCGGTCAGCCCGGCCTTTACCAACATCGCGGTACACGACCCCTCGGTGACCAAGGTGGGGAGCGACTACTATGTGATTGGTTCGCACCTCTCCATGGCCAAGACCGATGACCTGATGAATTGGGAGCGGGTCGCCGATGGCGTTACTGCAGCCAACCCCCTGTTCGACGATGTCACTGAAGCGCTGGCCGACGCCCTGGGTTGGGCCGATGCCAACACCCTGTGGGCTGCCGACATTATTCAGCTGAGCGACGGCCGCTTCTACATGTATTACAACGCCTGCCGGGGTGATGCGCCGCAGTCGGCCATGGGCGTTGCCGTCGCCGACAACATTGAGGGCCCCTATGAGAATGTCGAAATCTTCCTGCGTTCAGGCTGGGAGGCGGACAGTGCGCTGGAGCCGGGAGCCGTCACCGAAGGCTACATCGCGGACAACTACGACCCACGCATCCATCCGAACGTGATCGACCCTCATACGTTCTACGATCATCAGGGCAACCTCTGGATGACCTACGGCTCCTACTCCGGCGGTCTCTACATTCTGGAAATGGACCCGGATACCGGCCTGCCCATGCCCGATCAAGGTTACGGCAAGCATCTGATCGGCGGCAATCACAGCCGGATCGAAGCCCCCTACGTGCTGTACAGCCCCGAATCCGAGTACTACTACCTGTTCAGTTCCTTTGGCGGGCTGGACGCCGGCGGGGCCTACAATATCCGTGTCGCCCGCTCGCTGTCCCCGGACGGCCCTTACCTCGACTATCAGGGTAATGACGTGGCCGAGGTGAAGTCCGACCCAAGCCTACCGCTGTTTGACGACGCGTCGATCGAGGACGGTGCGGTGAAACTGATGGGCAACTTCCAGTTTGCCGACGGCGGCAATGGCTACGTCTCCCCGGGACACAACTCGGCCTATTACGACGAGGGCCTGGGCAAACACCTGATGTTTTTCCACACCCGCTTCCCCGGACGCGGTGAACAGCACGAAGTCCGCGTGCACGAACTGTTCATCAATGCCGATGGCTGGCCGGTGGTGGCACCACATCGCTATGTGCCGACGTCCGTGGCGGATGAGACCATCGAATCGAGCATCAGCGAAGCCGACGTACCGGGCACCTACGAGCTGGTCAACCACGGCCTGGACATCACCGCCCAGATCAAAAGCTCCGTGACCATCGAGCTGGAAGAGGGCGGCCAGATCTCCGGCGAGGCCAGCGGTGACTGGACCCTCGGGGCGAACAACGCCATCACGGTTACTCTGGATGACGAAGGCACCTTCGAGGGCGTGACCGCGCGCCTGTGGAGCCCGTCGGAACAGGAGTTTGTGGTGACGTTCAGTGCACTGTCGGTGGACGGTGTGGCCATCTGGGGCAGCCGCTCGCTCGACTGATCTCCCATGCGCCCTCCCATAACCGGTACAATGCCGGTTTGGGAGGGCACTATGAGCACATCCGCACATCCTTATGAAGCGCTCTCGCCGGATCTGGTCCTGGATGCGGTGGAAAGTAGCGGCTACCTGAGTGACATGCGCATTCTGGCGCTCAACAGCTATGAGAACCGGGTGTATCAGGTGGGCATGGAAGAAGGGCCACCATTGATCGCCAAGTTCTACCGCCCGGAGCGTTGGAGCGACGCGCAAATTCAGGAAGAACACGACTTTACCCGGGACCTGCTGGACCTGGAAGTATCTGTCGTACCCCCCTTACCCGACGTCGAGGGTCACACCCTGCGCGAATACCAGGGCTTCCGTTTCGCCCTTTACCCCCGGCAGGGCGGCCACGCCCCGAATCTCGATGACTTCGACCAATTGCTGACCCTGGGCCGGGTGCTCGGACGCATTCATGCCCTGGGCGAGGCCCGTCCGTTTACGCATCGCCCAACCCTGGACGTTCAGAGTTTTGCGGTGGACAGTTACGAATTTCTACTGTCCGAATCGTTCATTCCCGAAAGCCTGCGCCCTTCCTATGAAACGTTGGGGGCGGATCTGATCCGCCGCCTTGAACGCATTTTCGCCGACGCCGAATACACACCCATTCGCCTGCACGGCGACTGCCATCCGGGTAACATTCTGTGGCGGGATGATGCACCACACTTTGTCGACTTTGACGATGCCCGCAACGGGCCGGCAGTACAGGATCTGTGGATGCTGCTGTCGGGGGAAAGAGAGCAACAGACCGCACAACTGTCGGAAATCGTGGAGGGTTATCAGGAGTTCTGTGATTTCAATTTTGCGGAGTTGAATCTGATCGAGGCGCTGCGCAGTTTGCGCATCATGAATTACAGCGCCTGGCTGGCGCGCCGCTGGCAGGACCCGGCCTTTCCCAAAAGTTTCCCCTGGTTCAATACCGAACGCTATTGGGGCGAGCACATTCTGGAGTTGCGGGAACAGTTGGCGGCTCTGGACGAGCCGCCATTGGCACTCTTCTAGAACGTTCCCAGAAAAGCAGGCGGGCGCTTAACGCTCCTTGCTTTCCAGATAGCGGAAGAAGTCTGAGTCCGCCCGAATCATCAATGTGGTGTTATCGCCCAGCGCCGAGTAGGTTTCCAGCGTGCGCAGGAACGCGTAAAACTCCGGGTCCGCCCCAAAAGCTTCACCGTAAATTCTGATCGCTTCGGCATCGGCGTTACCGCGAATTTCCTCCGCGGTACGCGCCGCCTCGGAATTGATCCGGCGCAGCTCGCGCTCCATTTCACCGGTAATTTCCAGGCTGCGCCCCTGACCCTCGGCACGAAAACGCTCGGCGATCGCCTGGCGCTCGGAAATCATGCGGTTCTCCACTTGGCGGCGTACCGAATCGATGTAGTTCAGGCGCTTGATACGCACATCGATCAGTTCTATCCCCAGACTCGGGGTCATCTTGGCGGCGCTTTTGAGAATTTCCGCCTCGAGCTTTTCCCGCCCCAATTTCGGCCGTTTGGTCAGGGCCACATCGTCCCGATCCTGTTCGACTTCATCGAGGTCATCCACATCGACATTCCAGTCACCGGAGCGGACAATCTCCTCCAGTTCGGTGCCCGAGACAATATCCCGCACCACCGAATCGACAATATCATCCAGGCGATTTCGACCGCCGCGCTCGTCGCGAACGCTACGCAGGAACTGTAATGGATCAGTGATGCGCCAGCGGGCCGTGGTATCGACCTGAATGAATTCCCGCCCGAGGGTCGGAATCTGGGTGACATCGCCGTCCCAAATCAACAGCCGCCGATCGAACCGGCGCACCTCCTGAATGAAGGGCAGCTTCCAGTGCAGACCGGGCTCACTGACCACATCACCCTGGGGCTCACCAAACTGAACGATGATGGCCTGCTCGGCCTCATCCACCACATAGGCCGACGAAAACACGGTTACGGCCACCGCCGCCAAAATGATTGCAAAAATTCCACCTTTCATTATTTGGCCTCCTGGCGCGCATCGCGAATATTCATCAGGGGCAAGGGGCCGACCTGATCGTCCTGGACCATCAATACCTGACCGACCTTAGGCAACAAGCCGCCCATGGCTTCCAGATACAGACGCGAGCGCGTAACTTCGGGCACGTTCTGGTATTCCTCCAGCATGGCGCGGAAGCGGGCGGTTTCCCCGTAGGCCCGGTTGACCCGCTCGGTGGCATAGCCTTCAGCTTCAGCGATCAGACGCTGCGCCTCACCTTCAGCGCGGGGAATCTGCTGGTTGGCGCGTTTGGTGGCTTCGTTGATCATCCGCTCGCGCTCCTGTCGGGCTTCGTTCACTTCGTTAAACGCGGGGCGCACTGCCTGGGGCGGTACAACGTCTTGAAGTTCGACGGTAATGATGTGTAAGCCGGAGTTATAGCGATCCATGACCTGTTGAATCTCTTCACGCGCCAGCTGGGCGATTTCCACCCGCCCAACGGTCAGCACTTCCGAGCCGAGGCGGTTACCTACCACCCGACGCATGACGGATTCGGAAATGTCCCGCAGCGTGGTGTCGGGCTCCCGCTGCTGGTAAAGATACTTGATCGGATCCTGGATGCGATACTGCACGACCCACTCGACGTTGATCACATTGAGATCACCGGTCAGCATTGCAGACTCGCCGGTAAAATCCTGGCTGGAATAACGGCTGGCCTCATTGCCCCGCTGACCAACGGTACGAAAACCGAACTCCTGCTTGAGCACCCGAGCCGAGGCGACACGCTGTACTTTGTCGATTCCAAAGGGAAGCTTGAAGTGCAGGCCCGGATCGGTGATCGCCACCACGGCACCAAAGCGCTTGACCACCGCTTGCTGCTCCGGCTGAACAGTATAAAAACTGGTAAAGCCGCCCCAGAGGATGAGGAGGGCGAGGGGAATCAGCAGGCCCAATCCGATTCCCGGAAGGCGAGGGAGATGCCGGGTGAGTTCGGCAAAATCATCCTTCAGATTCCTGTGTGAATTATTCATTGTCTGCTCCTTTCATGACCCGGCGCAGTAAGCGCGCCGAGGCGGAACCTTAACAGAAGCGGTGGTCAGTGTCCCGCTCTGGGCGAAGTCAGTCATTCATCCCGGGCGATGGTTGGTCAGCACCTCATCGACCCCGGACTCCAGTGCCCAATCGACCTCCCGTTGGCTCTCCGGAAGAAAGGCCAACACCCGCCCTTGCCGGCGACGATAGCGCTCCACCATGGCCGGGCGTAACAGGCGCACACCAGCCAGCCTGGGCGGTAGCGAGTAAGTGGCGCCGGGCTGAATACCTGCCAGAGGCGGCAACCCCGCCACGCAGGCCAGTCCGGCACGCCGACACTCGGGCATCGGCGCCATGCACTCAATCTCAGGCTGCTCGTCCAGCAGCAGCTGCTGTTGACGAGGATCCCAGAACAGGAATCGGGCACGGCCACTCAATAGCGCCTCACCTTCGCCTTGCCAGTGCTTTAACAACAGCGCCAGGGTCCGCTCTCCGTATTCGGGCTTTATGTCGAGAATCCAGCGGTGCTGTCCGAACTCCTGCAGCCACTGATCGAAGAACAACAGTGGCTCCCCTCCGGTCAGGCGCACCTGCTCAAGCTCGTGGCGGGTCGCTTCGGTGACTTTCAGCGGAAGCCCGGCAACCCGGCTCAGGTCTTCATCGTGGGCAAGCACCAGGTGCCCGTCCGCGGTGCTGCGCAGGTCGGTTTCCAGATGCGAGAACCCGGCATCCAACGCGGCCCGAAAGGCATTGGCCGTGTTTTCCGTGGCCCGATCACACAGGCCACGGTGACTGATCCAGAGGGGGGCGGACATCAATCATTTCCTCCTGTTGTTCCGGGCAGGCCAGTGGCGCCCATGCGTGTCATTTTATTCTCCGGCTAATGCGGTAGCATAGGCACAGGACAGTATACCCCCGGACGCCCAACGGACCGCCTATGCTCTATTGGATAATTGCGCTTTTCCATCTGGTCGTGATGCCCATCGCCGCCGTGCACGCCCTGATTTACAAGCGGGATCACCGCGCGGCCCTGGGCTGGATCGGGGTCATTTTGCTCTTCCCCGTCGCCGGGCCGCTGCTCTACTTCCTCTTCGGAATCAACCGGTTGCGCACCAAGGCCCAGATCTTCACCGGCCACCATCTGCCGGTCATGTTCTTTGGTTACGACCGCTCCAGCCCGCCCCTGCTGCTCAACCCCGATCCGCTGATCGACACGTTACCCAACCCGGATCTGGCTCGGGTGGGAAGCCGGGCCACCGGACAGCCCCTGCTGCCGGGCAACCAGGCCAACATTCTGATCAATGGTGAAGCTTTCTTCCCCGAGCTACTTCGGTCAATTGAGGAGGCCCGTCACTGGATTCTGCTGTCCACCTACCTGTTCGGACACCGGGGTGAGGCCAGGGAGGTGATTGACGCCCTGATCCGGGCCAAAGCCCGGGGGGTTGCGGTCTATGTGCTCGCGGACGGGGTGGGCACCAGCTATTCGTGGCGTATCGCCATTCGCGCGCTGCGCCGGGCCGATGTGAGCGTAGCCCTGTTCACACCGCCTTCGCTGCTGCCACCGTCGCTGGATATCAACCTGCGCAATCACCGGAAAATTGCGGTTGTGGATCAACAGGTCGGCTTTTTCGGTGGCATCAACATCGATGACCGGCATATGGTGGCCAACCCCGACAACCGCCACCCCACCGAGGATGTCCACTTCCGGGTGAACGGGCCTCTGGTGGCCGAGTTGACCCACCTGTTCTGCCACGACTGGGATCTGGTGACAGGCTGGACCCCCGCACTCACCGAGCTTCCTTGCCCAACAGCGGGCCGCAGCGTATGCCGTTTGATTGATGACGGCCCCCACGACAACCTCAACCACCTGTCGATGACCCTGATCGGGGTATTTACGGCGGCCCGGGACCGCATCCGGATCATGGTGCCCTACTTCCTTCCCAACCACGAGATGGTGGCCGCCTTGCAGGCCGCCGTGTTGCGGGGGGTCAAAGTGGAGGTCATTTTGCCGGAGCGCAGCAACCTGCGCTTTGTCGACTGGGCAACCCGGAACATGCTTTGGGAGTTGTTGCTCTGGGATATGGACGTCTTTTACAAAGCGGCGCCGTTCGCCCATAGCAAGCTGATTCTGGTCGACGATGCTTATGCCATGACCGGCTCCGCCAACCTCGACGCCCGGAGCCTACGCCTGAATTTTGAGCTCGGCGTCGAGTGGTTTGATGCGGACCTCACCCGGACACTGCACACCCACCTCGACGAGGCCACCGCGCGAAGCCGTCGGATCACCCTGGCCGAGCTGGATCAGCGCCCCCTCTGGCAGCGACTGCGCGATGCGTTTTTCTGGCTGTTTTCAAGCTACCTTTGACGTATGATTGAGGCACTTTCACGAGGTTCCTTCTGACAATGACTGCACATAACTGGCTGAACCTGTTGGCCGTCACCTGGTTTTTCGCCGTGTGGATTGGCTACGCCAGTTTCGCCCGACACCGTGCCCGGGTGTCCTACAGCCTGTCATCCGTACTGCAGATCTACCGCAAACGCTGGATGCATTCGATGCTGCGTCGGGACAACCGCATTGGCGATACCGCGCTGATCGCGGGATTGGAGCGACAGACCACGTTTCTGGCCTCGACCTCGATCTTTGTGATCGCCGGTCTGATTACGGTTCTGGCGTCCATCGAACAGGTTCACGAAACCCTGATCGCACTGCCGTTTTTTAACCGGGAGATGACGTCCCGACAACTGCAGTTCAAGATCCTGTTATTGCTGGCTATCTATGTGTACGCGTTTTTCACCCTGACCTGGGCCGTGCGCCAATACGGCTTCAGCTCCATTCTGCTGGGGGCCGCGCCACTGGCGAACGACCCCGACATCACCGAAGAGGAGCGGGCCCGCTTTGCCACCACCAGTGCGAAAGTCATTGATCAGGCGGGGCACAGCTACAACTACGGTCTTCGCGCTTATTATTTTTCGCTCTCCGTGCTGCCGTGGCTGTTCAATACCTGGCTGTTCATTCTGGCAGCGACGCTGACCGTGGCGGTTCTTTATCGGCGAGAGTTTCACTCCCGACCGCTGCAAACTCTGGCCAATGAGGTGCGGGCGTCCGCCGAGAGCGCCGACCAATAACCCGCCTCAATGCTGCCGGGCATCGGTACCGTGGCTGCCCACCGGCTCAATGTGAACCGTCGCCACCACCCCCAACTCCGCCAGTCGGTGCTCCGCCGCATCGGCCAGGTCGTGGGCCCGACGCACGGTCCAATCGCCGGGCACCTGCAGGTCCACTTCGGCAAACTGCTGGGCGCCAGAGGCTCGGGTGCGCAGCCGGTGGAAGCCACAACTTTCCGGAGTCATGGCTTGCAGTGCGTACTCAAGCTTTGTCAGGGTTCCCGGGCTCAGGGCCCGATCCATCAACCCGTTGGCGGACTTGGCCAACAGCTGCCAGCCCTCATGAAGAATATGCAGCGCCACAGCAATTGCCACCAGGGGGTCGAGCCACAGCAAGCCAGTCCACTTGGCCAGCCCGACGCCCAGCACCACCCCGACCGTCGTCCAGACGTCGGTCATCAAATGCCGTCCGTCACCTTCAAGCGCCGGCGAGCGCAATGCACGCCCGTAGCGCAGCAGTAAGCGGGCCACAACAAGGTTGATCAGCGCGGCTCCCACCGACAGTCCCGTACCCAGATTAAGCGCCTGCAGAATTTCTGGGTTCAGAAGTCGCTCCCCCGCCGCCACCAGAATGGCGAGCGCAGCCAGGAAAATCATGCCCCCTTCAAAGGCCGCCGCAAAGTACTCGGCCTTGCCATGGCCAAAGGGGTGACCGTCATCCGGCGGCCGACGCGCGTACTGGAACATCGTCAGGGCAAACCCGGCCCCCAGAAGATTGACCACAGACTCCAGCGCGTCTGACAGGTAACCCACCGATCCGGTCAGTTGCCACGCCAGGGCCTTCAGCCCCATGGTCGCCAACGCCGCCGCCAGAGAGAGCCAGAGAATATGGTGAGCCTGCCATTTGACCATTGCGTTCTTCCTGCCTGAATTTGTGTCAGTGTATCGTAACGGGGGTGGAAATCTCGGCGCCCAAGCCCAATAATGACCCAACCCCACTTTTCAATGTACCCGAAACCCTACAGGATGGCCCATGACCGCCCAACTCGCCCCCGTCAGCAGCGACCCCGTATGGGAAGACATTCGCCGTCAGACCCGCGCCCAAGCAGAGTCCGAACCGGTGCTGGCGAGCTTTCTACACACCACCATCCTCAACCACGACACCCTGGAAGCGGCCTTGAGCTTCCACCTGGCCAATAAGCTGGACAGCCCGGCCATGCCGGCCATGCTGATGCGCGAGGTGATTGAGCGGGCACTGGCGGACGAGCCGGGTATTGGCGAGGCGGTGAGGGCCGACCTTCTGGCCATCAATGAACGGGACTCCGCCTGCGACTCATCCAGCACCCCCTTTTTGTACTTCAAAGGTTTTCATGCGCTTCAGGCCTACCGGGTCGCACACTGGCTGTGGCAGCACGGCCGGGAAGCCCTGGCGCTATTTCTGCAGAACCGTATTTCCGTGGTTTTCGCCGTCGATATTCACCCGGCGGCCCGGATCGGCCGGGGCATCATGTTTGATCACGCCACCGGCATCGTCATCGGCGAAACGGCGGTGGTGGAGGACAATGTTTCCATCATGCAGTCGGTCACCCTCGGCGGCACCGGGAAAGAGAGCGGCGACCGTCATCCCAAGGTCCGCAAAGGCGTGCTGATCGGCGCCGGAGCCAAGATTCTCGGCAATATCGAAATCGGCGAGTGCGCCACGGTCGGTGCGGGCAGCGTGGTGCTCAAGTCCGTCCCCTGTCGCAAAATCGCCGCCGGTGTGCCCGCCCAGATCATCGGTGACAGCCGCTGCCAGCAGCCGTCACGCACTATGGACCACCGACTGGATGACTGACATGTTCAAACACTTAGCCTTCGCCTTCGCCCTGACGCTCGCCCTGACCAGTTGCGGGGAATCTCCGGAGACAGGGTCAAGCGCCACCTCCGACCGCTCGTCGGTCGCGCAGGATTCCGCTGCAACCACTGGGCTGACGGTCTACAAGAGCCCGACCTGCGGCTGCTGTGAAGACTGGATCATCCACATGGAGGGAGAGGGCTTTGAGGCGGCCATTGAGCATCCGAGCCGGATGGCGACCGTCAAGGCACAGTTGGGCATCGCTCCCGAGTACGCCTCCTGCCATACCGGTGTCTCTAAAGAGGGCTACATTTTCGAGGGCCACGTCCCGGCCAAGCTGGTCCGCCAGTTTCTGAACAGCCCGCCGGAAAACGCCCTGGGCCTTGCCGTGCCCCGCATGCCGGTAGGCAGCCCGGGCATGGAGATGGGCGAGCGTTTTGACCCCTACGATGTGCTGTTGCTGAAGACCGACGGCAGCAGCGAGATTTATGCCCGGATTGAAACGCCCGAGCAGCAGTATTGAACTGCCTGCTCCATTTTGATGCACTGAACTGAATAATGATGCAAGGTGGTTCGTCGCGCCCGGCCCGGTGCGGGGTGAACCATTCCAAGACACGCCGTAAACCCATCCCTGGGGGCTCGGGTCGCGGGTCCCCCGCTCTACGGTCTTGGAATGGTTCACCCCGCACCGGGCCTCAGAGCCAGCATTAGCCATTGAGGCGTATCAGACTCTCCATTGGCACGGAGGTCCTCGGAGGAGGAAGCCCTTCCAGGACCGTAGAGCGGGGGACCCGCGATCCGAGCCTACAGGGATGTATGTACGGCGTGTCCTGGAAGGGCTTCTTCCTCCGAGAACCGAACCTTCTCAAAAGCACCAAAACCCTAAAGCACCCAAAACCAAAGCAGTAAAAGCCCCACCATGGCCAGCTTTTTGCAGCATTCCTGATCGCCCCACACGTCACTACGACCGGAGACCAGAATGCAGTACACCAAACCCATGATTGAATTGGTGTTTGAGATTCGCCGGCGCGTGCCCGCCGATCTGAAACCTTCCGTCAAACTCGCTAACCCCGAACTTCTGGACGAACTGGTCAGCCACCATCGACAGAGCAAAGACGTCATCTGCCAGACGCTTATCAAAGAACTGCTCCAACTGGCCGGAGACCCCTGGGACCACGCCCTGAATGACGCTCAACAGGACGCCGAGGAAGCCGAGGCCGCCGCCCGGCCGCGCAAGGTCACCAAAGTGTACCGAGGCCAGGTCACCCTGGAAGAAGCGCCTCCCAAAGAAAATCCCGACGCCCCTCGAGAGCGCCCCAAGCGGATGTATCGAGGTCAGGAAATTATCGACTGAGTCCGAATGAGACCTTTTTGATCTATCGCAACGCTTTGACTATCACCCTTAATTAGCCCCTGCTAATATGGCGCTTTACCCCAGTTTATAGAGCGCCTCACTTGCCGTTTCACCGCCTTCCCTCATTACTTCAACGCCACTGGCTTGCCGCTACCATCACCCTGCTCTGGCTGGGTGTGACCGCCTATGGATTTTGGTATTTCGAATGGCAGTGGCAACAGCGCTTCGATAACCAACACGCAAGCTTCGACCTGATGAACCGGCCTGCGCCCCCTGGCCCACTGTCGCCGGGCACACCGCTGGTGGTGCATTTTGTGGATGCCAGCTGCCCCTGCACCCGCTTTGCGGAGCCCCATATTGAAGCAGTTGATGCCGATCTTGATCCAGGAGTGCGCACAATGCGTATTTATGCGACAGACCCACAGGCTGGGATGTTCCACTGGATTCCCGCCAGTCCCGCCGTCGCCATTTGGGACAAAGCCGGTGAACTGGCCTATGTTGGCCCGCACAGTGAGGGCGCATTCTGCGGCCAAGGGGACGATCTGGTCGCGCGGGTCATGGGGCAACTGCAGACCGGTAATAACCCCCGCTGGCTGAACCGTGAAGCAATCGGGTGCTTCTGCACCTGGCAACCCTGACCTCTCAGGCCCTCTATTTTGAGCGTAACTATGCCCATCACCACTGAGCCCGCCAACACCATATCCATCACCTCCGACGACCTGTTGCACGAGCACTACCAGCAGGCCGACCGGATCATGTTCCGTCTGGGTGCGATGCTGTTTGTCGCCAGCCTGATCATCGCGCTGTGGTATGACACCTGGGGCGCTGCACTGGTCATAGGAGGCAGCACTCTGGTGGCGACCTTCCTGCTGGTCCGGTTCGCCGCGGGGGAAGTGGTGACGCGGATCGCCATGGGCGCGAGCCTGATGGTCTATTCAGCACTGCATATTCATCAGTCCCACGGCATGATCGAATTCCACTTCGGCATCTTTGCCTTCATGGCGGCGCTGCTCTATTACCGGGACTGGATACCGATTGTGGCCGCTGCACTCACAATCGCGGCACACCACTTGGGTCTGTTCGCGCTCCAGGACCGGGGCGCGACCGTATGGGTCCTGCCCGATGCCGACGGGCAGTGGTGGGTTATCTGGCTGCACGCGCTCTACGTGATTCTGGAAGCGGCGGCGCTGATATGGCTCTCGCTGCACGCTCGTCGCGATGCGGCTCAGGGACTGGAACTGGTTCGCTCGATCCGCCGTGCCACCCACGCCGGGCATATCGACCTGAGTGAGGCCACCTCGGGGCGGGGAGAAACCCTCGAGCGATACAACCGCTTTATCGACACCCTGCGTCAACTGGTCGAGCAGAGCCGTTCGGTCAGCGAGCAGCTGTACCGCCACGGACAACAACTGAACGAGAGCACCATGGCCATCAGCGGTGAGCTGAACCAACAGCGAGCGCAGATCAACGACGTCGCCAGCGCCACCGAGGAGCTCTCCCAGACCGCCGGCGCCCTGACCGAAAGCGCCGAAAGCGGTCTGGATACCACTGCGCAGGTGGCCGCCGACTCGGTCCAGGCGCTGCAGGCCGGCGAGCAAAACGCCGAGGCCTTTGCCGCCCTGAGCGAAGAAATTCGCGAGGCGGTAACGGTGATCAATTCGCTTAATGCCGAGTCCCGGGACATCGGCCGAGTTCTCGACGTCATTCAGGCGGTGGCGGAGCAGACCAACCTGCTCGCGCTCAATGCCGCCATTGAAGCGGCCCGCGCCGGCGAGCATGGTCGTGGCTTTGCCGTGGTCGCGGATGAGGTACGTACCCTGGCCAAACAGACCCACGACTCGACCCGTGAAATTGGCCAGATCATTGAACAGTTGCAGCGCCGCAGTGCGCAGGCGGTGACGGCCATTGAAAGCAGCGAGGAGCAGTTGGCCCAGTGCCTTGGAAACAATTCGAATGTTCTGGCGGTGATACGCCGGACCGAGGCGGCTACCGAATCACTGCAGACGATCAACCGGGGCATAGTGACCGCCACCCAGGATCAGGGGCGGGCCGCCGAGCAGATCAATCGGGCCATTGAAGAAATACTGTCCGCCGCGGAACGCAGCACACAGCGCAGTCAGGACGCGGCCAACGCCGGTCAGTCGCTGGAGCTGTTGTCCGAGCAGTTACGGGACCTGCTGACCCGCTTTCGCTGACCCCCTGGGTTCTGGGGGTTCAGGAGTCTAGCCCGGCCCAGTCCCGGCGGCGGGAAAACTGGGGCCTCAGAAACTCCATCTGATCACCCCGAATCCGGTCACTGTTGATCAGCGCCAGGTACTCGGCGGTGTTGGGGCAGAACGGCAGGGCGAGCAGCTCCATACCGATTTCGGACAGCAGGTGGTTGCCTTTGTGTTGATTGCAGCGCTTGCAGGCGGTGACCACGTTATTCCAGCGGTCCCGGCCACCGCGGCTGATTGGGTGGACATGATCCCGGGAGAGGTGTTCTGCGGTAAACCAGCGGCCACAGTAGAGGCACTGGTGATGGTCTCGAGCAAAGAGGGCCGCATTGGTCAGCGGTGGGACGAGGCGCATGCGGGCGAGGCGGTTGCCGCCACAGGCGATGATGGCCGGCAGGTCAATCTGGGTACGCAACCCGGTCAGGCGGGAATGGCCACCATAGACACGCCGGACATGTCCGCCCAGAGTCCACTGCACCAGATCACGCGCATACAGGCACACCGCGTCTTTCCAGTGCAGCCACTCAATAGGCTGTCCCGCGATATTCAATCGCAAAATACGCGCTTCCATCGACACCTCCAGGGGTCGCTCGGTGCGCTCTGGGCGGCCGACTGACTGCGGCATAAAAGCCGCCAGCGTCCGGGGCGTACCGGCGATTGACGTCGTACCGATACCGTATAGCCTAACTATGACGCCATTATGTCAAAACTTCCACACTTTTTATTGACGCCGGAACAGGCTGCCCGGTTTGTGTAGCCCACAAAAAGAAACCCCCGCGATAAGGGGGTTATCGCGGGGGTTGCCAGCTACTTACAAGATGGGGCCCGTCCCGGGCCTGGTGGCGCGCTTCCCTTCAGTTCCGTGCCTTGCGTCCAGTGCCTGTATCCGTTAAAAGAGATTATGCGCCATCTGCCGGTCGAGCAATAGTGGCGAATGTCGGAAAGGTTTGTGCGAGATATCTCACAAACCGCAGGATCAGAAAATCTCCTCGGGCTCCAGGTCAAACAGATAGTCGGGCGAAATATCCATATCCCGGGTAATGTTTTCACCCTGATCCTGCAGCAGTTCCCGCTCTTCTTCGTCCAACTCCTGCTCCAGCCCCTGGCGAATCACCACCTCGACCCGTCGGTTTCTGGCCCGGTTTTCCGGGCTGTCATTCGGCGCCAGGGGCCGGGTGTCAGCAAAGCCGGTCACCTCAAAGCGATCCTGATCGATATAGTCGCCGCGCATCAGTTGGTGTGCCACGGATACCGCCCGAGCCGACGACAACTCCCAGTTGGACCGGAAGCGGGCCGAATTGATGGGGATATTGTCGGTGTGCCCCTGGACCTTGATACGCCCCGGCTGGAGCATCAGTACCGCCTGAATTTCGTCCAGGACATCGAAGTAATCTTCTGCCAACTCCGCCGACCCGGAGCGAAAAGACCCCTGCTCCCGAATCCGGATGATGATCTGGCGCCCACGAGTTTCGATTTCAATCTGCCCGGAGGTGATCTGTGGCTGCAGACGCGCGGCCAGGGCCATGGCATCCTGCTCAGTTTCTCGAATAAGCTCTTCCAGTCGCTGTTTAAGCTGTTCCCGGTCCGAGTCTTCGTATTCCGGCTCGCCCTGTTGGATATCAAACTCCTCGGCGCAGTAGACTTCCAGACTCATCTGGGTGGTGTCATCGGTGCTCTGGAAAATTTCGTTGATTGGGGTCGGCTCAGGCTTCCCCGGACTGAACTCCTGGGCAATGATGCTGGTGCCTTTGGGCACCTCGTTGACCTGAAGCTCGGTCTGAACCCCGAAAGCCTGGGCCAGCGAGCCGGCCAGGCGCTTGAACTTCATGGCGTCCATTTCGGAGAACGAGAGCAGCAGTACAAAGAAGCACAGCAACAGAGCCATCAGGTCGGCAAAGGTCGCCATCCAGGCCGGGAGACCGGCTGCCTGCCGTTTCTTTCGGGGCGTATCGTCATCCATATCCTATTCCCCCTCAGGCGGCATCCGTGTCCGCGACTTCCCGCTTCCGCTCGGGCAAGTAGGTGCGCAACATGGAGTCGATCACCCGCGGATTCTGGCCACTCTGGATCGCCAACAGGGCATCGATGATCAGGCTTTGCACCAGCACCTCCTCATCCGCCCGCAACTTGAGTTTATCGGAAATGGGCAGGAACACGGCGTTGGCGAGCAAAGAACCGTAGAGAGTGGTCAGCAGAGCGATGGCCATGGCCGGACCGATCGCTTTGGGGTCTTCCATATTCGACAGCATTGCCACCAGACCAATCAGGGTACCGATCATGCCCATGGCCGGCGCCACATCCCCGAGCGCGCTGAAAATGGAGGCGCCTTTCATATGGCGATCTTCCGCCAGGTAGCGATCCTTGGACATCATCGCCTTGACCACCTCCGGGTCGTGGCCGTCTACCAGCAACTGAATGCCTTTCTGTAGAAAGTCGCTGCTGACCTCCTTGCCTTCAAGGGACAACAAACCGCCTTTGCGCGCGGCGTCGGCCAGTTCGACAATCTCCTCGATCAGCTCCGCCGGGTCCGTGCTGCGATACACAAAGCTTTTGGCGGCCACCTTGGTAGCACCGAAAAACTGACCCAGACTGAACTTGGCCATTACGGCGAATACGGTGCCCCCGACCACAATCAACAGGGACGGCGCATTGACGAAGATCATCAGGTCGCCGGACAGCACCATGGAGGCGATGATCAGACCAATTGCGCCAATGATCCCTACGAGGGTTGCTAAATCCACTGGTGGCTCCTCACACTAAGCTGAAACGGCGGCTGCGCCGTGTTGAATCTGCGGTAAAACCTGCATCTTAGCAGCAGTCGGTTTATAATTGCGCCCTTTATCACCACAGACATCCCGCCAGGAGTCTATCGGCCAACGCCGGAAAATCTTCACCTCGACCCTGGCCCAAACGACAGGTGCCTCATGCCCACGAAAAAGAAGTCCGTGGACTTTGAACAGTCACTGAGCGACCTGGAAGCGCTCGTGAATCAAATGGAGCAAGGCGAGCTCTCTCTGGAAGAATCCCTGAAAGCCTTTGAACGCGGGATTCAACTGACCCGGGATTGCCAGGAGCGTCTGAGCGCGGCGGAACAGCAGGTCCAGGTGCTGATGGAACAGCAGGGTCAGATCAGCGTACAACCACTGGCGCCCGGTGGCGAGGATGACGGTGAATGAGCACCGACTTCGACGCCCTCGCCGGCCCCTGGCGTGAACGCTTCAACCGGGGTTTGACCCGGTTTCTCCCGCAACCCGATGCGCAGCGCCCACAACTCGCCGAAGCCATGGCCTACAGCCTGGCCAATGGCGGCAAGCGGGTCCGCCCTATGCTGGTCTACAGCACGGGCGCCGCGCTGCGCTACGAACCCGACCAGGCCCTGGATACGGTCGCGGTTGCCCTGGAATGCTTACACGCGTACAGCCTCATCCATGACGATCTGCCCGCCATGGACGATGACGATCTGCGCCGCGGGCAGCCCAGTTGCCACATCGCCTTCGACGAGGCGACGGCCATTCTGGCCGGCGATGCCCTGCAGACCCTCGCCTTTGAAGTGCTCGCCCGGTGTGATCGTCTGTCGGCGGAACAACGCGTGGCACTGATTGCCGACCTGGCTCAGGCCGCCGGTGCACAGGGGATGGTACTGGGTCAGGCCATCGACCTCGGCGCCGTTCACCAAAGCCCGGACATCGCCCAACTGGAGCGTATGCACCAACACAAAACCGGCGCCCTGATTCGCGCCAGTGTCGCCATGGCGGCCCGCGCCTGCGGCGCCTCGGCGGGTGAACGGGAAGCTCTGAGCGACTACGCCGACGCCATCGGCCTGGCCTTTCAGGTGCAAGACGATATTCTGGATGTCATCGCCGATACCAGCACGCTGGGCAAGCCCCAGGGAGCCGACAACGCGCGGGACAAGCCCACCTACGTCTCCCTGCTCGGGCTCGAAGGCGCGCAGTCCAAAGCCCGGGAACTACTCACCCAGGCTCTCGACAGTCTGAGCCGGTTCGACGACAGTGCCACAGCGCTGCGCAGCCTCGCGCATTACATTATTGAGCGCGGGCACTGACGCCCCGCTAGGCAGATGGGCTTCTGGCCCCTACAATGGCCCCTTTCCAATAACGACGTGACTCATGTTTGACGAAATTCCCACAGACCGCCCGGAAACGCCCCTGCTCGACCAGATTGACTCGCCAGAGCAACTGCGGGCGCTGAATGAGCGGGACCTGGAGCCGCTGGCCGAGGAGCTGCGCGCCTACCTGCTGTACAGCGTGGGACAGAGCGGTGGACACTTTGGCGCCGGACTGGGGGTCGTGGAGCTGACAGTGGCCCTGCACTACGTCTATCACACCCCGGATGACCGCCTGGTATGGGACGTGGGCCACCAGACCTACCCCCACAAAATCCTCACCGGCCGCCGCGAGCGCATGAGCACCATTCGTCAGGGGGGTGGTCTGTCCGGCTTTCCCAAGCGGGGCGAAAGCGAATACGACACCTTCGGGGTGGGCCACTCGAGCACGTCCCTCAGCGCCGCCCAGGGAATGGCTCTCGGGAGTGCCATGGCCGGCAGCGAGCGCAAGTGCGCCGCCATTATCGGCGACGGTGCCATGACCGCCGGAATGGCCTTCGAGGCGCTCAACCACATTGCCCATACCGACACCGACCTGCTGGTCATCCTGAACGACAACAACATGTCGATCTCCCCGAATGTGGGCGGGCTGGCCACTTACCTGTCCAAGGTATGGGGCAGCAAGTTCTATAACTCCCTGCGCGAGGGCAGCAAACAGGTACTCACCAAAATTCCGTCCGCCTGGGAGTTCGCCCGGCGCACCGAAGAACACTTCAAGGGCTTCATGTCCCCGGGCACCCTGTTTGAGGAAATGGGCTTCAACTACGTCGGTCCCATCGATGGCCATGACCTGGGCAGCCTGGTGCGTTACTTACGCAACTTGCGGGAGGTCAAAGGGCCCAAACTGCTGCACATCATCACCCGCAAGGGCAAAGGGTTCGGCCCGGCAGAGGACGACCCTGTGGGCTACCATGCACTGAACAAGCTGGAGCCCAAACCGGCCCCCCGCAAGCCCAGCGGCCCCAAGTACCAGAAGGTGTTTGGCGACTGGCTGTGCGATATGGCCGCGCAGGATGAGCGGTTGATTGGTATTACCCCCGCCATGTGTGAGGGCTCCGGCATGGTGGAGTTCGCCCAGCGTTTCCCGGAGCGCTTCTACGATGTGGCCATTGCCGAGCAGCACGCCGTTACATTGGCCGCCGGGCTCGCCTGCGAGGGCCAGAAGCCGGTGGTCGCCATTTACTCCACCTTCCTTCAGCGCGCCTATGATCAACTGATCCACGATGTAGCGCTACAGAATCTGGACGTCACCTTCGCCATCGACCGGGCGGGGCTGGTCGGTGAAGACGGACCCACCCACGGTGGTTCATTTGATCTGACCTACCTGCGCTGCATTCCCAATATGGTGATTGCTGCACCCAGCGACGAAAATGAGTGTCGTCAGCTGCTGTACACCGCCTGGAAACATGAGGGGCCGGCGGCGGTTCGCTATCCTCGAGGCACCGGCCCGGGGGCGGACATTGAATCGACAATGAACGAGCTACCCATCGGACAGGGACGAGAGCTGCGTCAGGGGCACGACGTGGTCATCCTGAACTTTGGCGCTTCACTTGCCACTGCCCTCACCGTGGCGGAGCGGATCGACGCCAGCGTCTGTGACATGCGCTTTGTCAAACCCCTGGATACGGCGCTGATCGAACGCATGGCCGAGAATCACGCCCTGATCGTCACGGTCGAGGAAAACGCCATCGCCGGCGGCGCCGGCAGTGCGGTGGGAGAGCACCTGGCCGGCCGGGGCATTGCGACCCCCTGGCTACCGCTCGGGTTTCGCGACGAGTTTGCCGAACACGACAGCCAGAAAAAACAGCTGGCCAGCCAGGGCCTGGATGCGGACGGGATTGAGCGGGCAATTCGCGCCTACCTCTCAACCACCTGACCCGCACTGGCATTAAAGTCATAAAGACCGTAAGGTAGAGAATCGTTATCTGGACAACGGTTTTCTCATTATGCACCCCCCTGCACTCAATCCCACGCCGGTGACCGAATGGCAAGGCGTCACACCGGCGCAATTTCTGGCGGAAATCGCGCCCCGATTCGAACCGGCCGTTCTGCGCGGTTATGCCAAGCACTGGCCCGCTGTGACTCACGCCGCCACGTCGCAACAGGCGTTACGCGAGTATCTTGTCGGCTTCAGCCGGGGCGAGCCGATTGAGCTGTTTTTGGGCCCACCCGAGATCGGGGGGCGCTTTTCCTATGATGAGCACCTGCAAGGCTTCAATTTTGTTCGTCGCAAAGATCACTTTGAAACCGCCCTGCAGCGTCTGCAGCGCATGGAAGAGGATGACAATCCGCCGGCGTTTTATATCGGCGCCACCGCCATCCCACACACCCTGCCGGGACTGGAGCGTGACAACACCATGAACCTGGTGGACGAGCGGGTTCCTCCCAATATCTGGATTGGCAATCGCACCACCATTCCCACCCACTATGATGTCTCGGACAACCTCGCCTGCGTCGTGGCCGGGCGACGGCGCTTTACCCTGTTTCCGCCCGAACAGGTCCGCAACCTGTACGTTGGCCCCATCGACTTTACTCCCGCCGGTCAGCCCATCAGTCTGGTCGACCCCTACCAGCCGGACCTTGAGCGCTTCCCGAAGTTTGCCGAGGCCATGCCCACGGCCCGCGTCGCCGAGCTTGAACCCGGTGATGTGCTTTACATCCCGTCACTATGGTGGCACCAGGTGGAATCTCTGGCGCGGTTCAATGTGCTGATCAATTATTGGTGGGAGACCGGTGTCCCCAACACCGGCTCACCTTTTGAGGCTCTGGTGCACGGTCTGCTGACGGTTCGTCAATTGCCATTGCAAAAACGCCGGGCCTGGCAGACGTTTTTCGATCACTACCTGTTCAGCGATGCCGACCCGGCGGAGCACTTATCACCGGACCGACGCCGGGCACTGGGGGAAATGACGCCGGAGTTGGCGGGCTATATGAAGGGCTTTTTACGCAACGCCCTGGACCGGCGCTGATCCCTCACCCAAAAAAGAAAGGGGCCCGCGAGGGGCCCCTTTCCATTCAGCGTCAAACGCTCTGATCTGTGAGCCGATCAGGCACCACCGGTACCCGGCTCACTCCGATCCAGTTTGACGGCGCGGTAGCCACCACGCTTGCGGTCGTAAATGAACATGCCGGCGAAGAACGCGGCCACGATCAACGCAATCGGCGCAACCCAACGGAACGCCATACGGCCACCGTAGTTGTCGGCCGGACGCAACACCGCACCCGCTTCAGCCTGCAGGTCGGCAGCCGCCGGAATGCCCGAGTCCAGCAAGGCACGCAGGGCATTACCGGTCAGTGGGCCGTTGAGCTCACCGTCGGCGCGATAGTCGGACAGCGCGATCTCGTTCCGCTCGATCACGGTCTCGACGTCAGCGGGCAGATAGCCGAGCTCGGAGAGTGCATCCAGATCGCCCGAGGCCTGCTCAGCGCGCTCCAGATACAGCGGGAAGGTTTCTTCCACCTCTTCAAGAATGGCGACTGTGCGCTGCTCATCCAGTGCCTCGGGCATATAGCGGTCGGCGACCACGCCCATCTGACCCTGCAGCGTACCGGAGACCCCCATACCCGCACCGATCATCAGCACGATACCGACCGAGCCGGCCTTGGGGAAACGCTCGCTCATCAAGCCCACCATGGTGGGGAAGAAGAAGGCCACACCAAAGGCAAACACGGTAGCGGCGAACAGCAGCTTGACCATACCGGTTTCAAAGATCGAGAACAGGATCAGACCGGTGCCGGTCAGAATCGCGGCGCAGAACAGCATGCCGGTCGGCGCCAGGCGCTCGACCACCGGGCCGGCGAACAGGCGCAGAACCGCCATCAGACCGGTCAACCAGGCAAATACCAACATGCCGTGCATGCCCGCATTTTCCAGTACGTCCGGAATCCAACGCATGGGGCCCAGCTCCAGCGAGAGGGTGATCATCTTGATGACGATCAGCAGCAGCACAATGGGGTGGGTGATGGTATACAGCAGCACTTCCTTGACCGGCACGCCGGCTTCAGCGGTTTCGGTCTTGGGGAACTTGAGCGGCAGCAGCATGGCGCCATAGATGAAAATCGGGATGTACATGACGCCGATGTGGACGGTCCAGTGGCCCAGGTCGATGGCACCGAGATCACCGATCTGCGACATGAAGAAACCCAACAACGCACCAACCACCATACCGCCGGGGAAGAAGGCGTGGAAGTGGTTGAGTTTGACCGTTTTGCGCTCCGGATACAGCGCCGCCGTCATCGGATTACCGGTGGCCTCAATCAGGCCATTGCCAATCCCCATGACGATCGCGCCCAGGAACAGGACCCAATAGCCGCTCGGCGAGCCGGATACGAAGTAGGCCGACAGCACCAGACTGACACCGATCAGGTGGCTGAAAAAAGCCCCTGTCGCCGCGACCCGCAGGCCGATTTTTTCCAGAAAGGGGGCAACAAAAATCAGAGAAAGCGCCATCCCCCACAGCACGGCGCCGCCGATCATACCGATATCGGCGTTGGTCAGGATGAACTCGGTTTTCAACTGACCGAGAATACCGCCCACCAGGGCGAAGGAAAACGCGGTGGGGAACAGGGCGATACAGGCCCCCGCAAATAACCGCTTACGATTGATGCCATTGGCATCGACAGTGGCTGTACTCATAACTCACATCCTCATTATTGTTATCAACGCATCCGCCTGCGGTTGCCGGCGGATGCGTGACCGTTTCGGGCACTATCGCCCGTCTTTGGTTACTGCTTAACAGAACGTCAGGAAACCAGCGGCGTCCAGCGGCCATCGGCCTCGGACGAGTTCAACACCGCCTCAATAAACCGCATGCCCAGCACACCGGTTTCAATACCGGGTATCCAGGATTCGATCGGGTGCTGCTCGCCCTTGCGCTTGGCCACCAGGACATCGGCCACATCGGTGTAAAGCGTGGCAAACGCTTCCAGGTAGCCCTCTGGATGCCCGAACGGAATGCGAATACCGCGAGTCGCAATATCGCTGTCGATATTGTCGTCCCGACGGGTAATCCGCTGGTGATGACCGGCCAGCGGCGTCAACCAGAGCTCATTGGGTTTTTCCTGAGCCCACTCCAGTCCCGCTTTGTCACCAAAAATGCGGATCTTCAGACCATTCTCACAACCGGGCGCGATCTGACTGGTCCAGAGCATGCCTTTGGCACCGCCTTTGAAGCGCATCATAGCGTGGACGTTATCGTCCACCGCCCGACCCGGAACAAAGGCGGTGAGGTCCGCACTGACCGAATCCAGCTCAAGCTGAGAAATAAAGGTGGCCAACTGGAAGGCGTGGGTGCCGATGTCGCCCAGGCAGCCCGCTTTACCGGAGCGCTTGGGATCAGTGCGCCAGGCCGCCTGCTTGTTGTCTTCTTCCGGCGCCTGAGTCAGCCACTCCTGGGGGTATTCCACCTGCACCAGACGAACCTGGCCCAGATCGCCCCGTTCAACCATTTCGCGAGCGTAACGCACCAGCGGGTAGGCGCTGTAGTTGTGCGTCAGCGCAAAGAACGCATCGCTCTTGGCGCAGATCTGCTCCAGCTCCAGGGCCTCTTCCAGCGTCCGGGTGACCGGCTTGTCGCAGATCACGTTGATGCCGGCTTCCAGGGCGGCCTTGGCCACCGGGAAGTGCATGTGGTTGGGCGTGACAATCGCCACCGCCTCAATCCCGTCCTCCCGCTTGGCCTCAGCGGCGAACATTTCCTCGTAGGAGGCGTAGGAACGATCCGGAGCAATATGCAGTTCATCGGCGGAGGCCTTGGCCACATCCGGCTTGGAGGACAAGGCACCGGCCACCAGCTCATAGCGATCATCAATGCGCGCGGCAATACGGTGAACGCCGCCAATAAAGGCGCCCTGTCCACCGCCGACCATGCCTAAGCGAACTCGTGCATCAGCCATTACTTACCTCCCAGACCCAGAATGCGGCGGTTACTTTCTTCATCGGCGTCTCCTCCTGCAAAATCGTCAAAAGCCTTCTCCGTTACACGGATGATATGGTCATTGACGAATTTCACGCCTTCTTCCGCCCCTGCTTCGGGATGTTTCAGCGCGCACTCCCACTCAATCACGGCCCAGCCGTCGAAACCGTTGGCGGTCAGAATCGAGAAGATGCGTTTGAAGTCGGTCTGGCCATCGCCCAGCGAGCGGAAGCGACCGGCACGCTCGACCCAGCCCTCGTAACCGCCGTAAACGCCCTGTCGGGCGCTGGGATTGAACTCGGCGTCCTTGACGTGGAACATTTTGATGCGATCGATGTAGCGCTCAAGGAAACCGATATAGTCGAGATTCTGCAGGACCAGGTGGCTGGGATCGTACAGAATGTTGGCGCGCGGGTGATTGTCCACTTCCTTCAGGAAGCGCTCGAAGGTAGCTCCGTCGTGCAGGTCTTCACCCGGGTGAATTTCGTAGCACAGGTCCACCCCTGCCTCATCAAAGGCATCCAGAATCGGCAGCCAGCGTTTGGCCAGCTCTTTGAAACCGGTGTCCACCAGGCCCGCCGGGCGCTGGGGCCAGGGGTACATGAAGGGCCACAGCAGGGCGCCGGAGAAGGTGCCATGGGTTTTCAGACCCAGATTCTTGCTGGCCTCGGCCGCCAGCATCAGCTGGTTGACCGCCCACTTCTGGCGCTCATCGGGCTTGCCGTGCAGCTCCGGCGGGGCAAAGCCGTCGAACATCTCGTCGTACACCGGGTGCACGGCGACCAACTGGCCCTGCAGGTGGGTCGACAGGTCGGTAAGCTCCAGGCCGTAGCGCGCCAGAGTATCTTTCACTTCCTGGCAGTAGTCGAGACTCTCAGCCGCCTTTTCGAGATCGAACAGGCGCTTGTCCCAGGACGGAATCTGGATGCCCTTGAATCCGAGGCCACCGGCCCATTTGGATACGTTTTCCAGACTGTTGAACGGCGCTTCATCGCCGGCGAACTGGGCCAGGAATAGCGCGGGCCCTTTCATCGTCTTCATTATTGTCTCCCCCATCGGTTTGGTGGATTATCAACCGGGTACCGGCAAACCACTTCTCACGAAGCGGGACCGAGCCAGTACCCACAATAGATTGCCGTGTCGTCATCGCTTCACGACAGCGCTGTCAGCAAATGCGGTTGAGCGATTATGGCATCACCGGCGCCATATCTCTACCGCGGAACCCGAGCTGCGCCGGTAAAGATACGATAATAAGCAGGTTAATGTCGATTCGACCACTAAAGGCGAGGTATTTCAACAGGGAATTGAAGTTTTATATAGTAAAAACCTGAGATGAGGGATCTCAGGTTCACAGAGCAAAACTAGGGGACTGGCTTCATCTGCCGGATTAGCGCGCAGCGCGCAGCGCGCAATCCGACAGGTCACGGCATCAGATTTTCATATCGCCAAAGAAGTTCTTCATACCATCAAACCAGCTGCTCTGCCGGGGCGAGTTCTTGCCGCCTTTCATGGTGGCCTGAAATTCCTTCAGCAACTCTTTCTGCTTGCCGGTCAGATCCACCGGCGTCTCGACCACGACACGGCACATCAGATCGCCTCGGGCACCGCCGCGCACCGGTGTCACCCCTTTGCCCCGCAACCGGAACAACTTTCCGGTCTGGGTCTCGGCGGGCACCTTGAGCTTGACCCGGCCGTCCAGGGTGGGCACTTCCAACTCCCCACCGAGCGCCGCGTCGACAAAATCGACGGGTACTTCACAGTACAGGTCGGCCCCGTCGCGCTGGAAGATCTCGTGCGGTTTGACATGCACCTCGACGTACAAGTCGCCCGCTGGGCCACCTTCGGCTCCGGCCTCACCTTCACCGGACAGGCGGATGCGATCGCCGGTATCCACCCCAGCGGGCACCTTGACCGACAGTTTTTTGGTCTGCTCAACCCGGCCCTGACCGTGACAGCTGCCACAGGGGTCGGTGATGATACTGCCCTTGCCACGGCAGGTCGGACAGGCCTGCTGCACGGAGAAAAAGCCCTGTTGCATACGCACCTGACCCATACCACCACAGGTGGTACAGGTTTTGGGCGAGGTGCCCTTTTTGGCGCCGCTCCCATCACAGGTGTCACAGGCCACCAGGGTCGGCACCTTGATCTGGACATTGGTGCCCTTGACGGCATCCTCCAGACTCAACTCCAGATTGTAGCGCAGATCGGCGCCTCGACTCGGACCGCCACGGCCGCGACCACCTCCGCCAAAAATATCGCCGAACACATCGCCGAAAATATCACTGAAGCTGCCGAAGCCACCGGCTCCGGCGCCCCCTCCCATACCGGCACTCTGATCGACACCGGCATGGCCAAATTGATCGTAGGCAGAACGCTTCTGCGCGTCGGACAGGACCTCGTAGGCCTCACTCGCCTCTTTGAACTTGTTCTCCGCCTCTTCGTCCCCCGGATTGCGGTCCGGGTGATGCTTCATCGCCACTCGACGATAGGCTTTTTTCAAATCAGCGGCGGACACGTCCCGGGAGACGCCCAGCACTTCGTAATAGTCGCGTTTTGCCATGCTACAGTCGCTTTTTGGTCAGTTACTACAGACACAACAAATGCGGGCATGCCCGCATTTGTTGCTACCGTCTTTCAGGGATTGGAGAAGCGAAATTACTTCTTCTCGTCATCCTTCACTTCTTCGAACTCGGCATCCACGGCGCCGTCGTCGTCTTTCGGCGCCTCCTGCTGATCCGCACCGGCTTCCGCGCCGCCCTGGCCCTGTTGCTCGGCATAGAGCTTCTGTGCCAGAGAGCTGGAGGCTTCGGTCAGCTTGTTGGTTGCCGCTTCCATCGCATCCTTATCTTCGCCCTTGACGGCCTCCTCAGCCTCGGCGATCGCCGCCTCAATGGCCGACTTTTCTTCGTCGGTCGCCTTGTCACCGGCATCTTTCAGGGTTTTCTGGGTAGCGTGGATCAGCCCTTCCAACGTGTTGCGTGCAGTGACGGTTTCGGCAAACTTCTTGTCCGCTTCCGCATTGGCTTCCGCATCTTTCACCATCTTCTCGATTTCGTCATCCGACAGACCGGAAGAGGCCTTGATCACGATGGACTGCTCTTTGCCGGTGGCCTTGTCTTTGGCGCTCACGTTCAGGATACCGTTGGCGTCCAGATCGAAGGTCACTTCAATCTGCGGCACACCGCGGGTTGCCGGCGGAATGTCGGCCAGGTCGAAACGACCCAGAGACTTGTTCTGTGCCGCCTGCTTACGCTCACCCTGAACCACGTGAATGGTCACAGCCGTCTGGTTGTCCTCGGCGGTTGAGAAAATCTGCGATTTCTTGGTCGGAATCGTGGTGTTTTTCTCAATCAGCGGCGTGGCCACACCGCCCATGGTTTCAATACCCAAGGTCAGCGGCGTCACGTCGAGCAGCAGTACATCTTTCACGTCACCGGCCAATACCGCGCCCTGAATGGCCGCGCCAACCGCTACCGCTTCGTCCGGGTTCACGTCTTTGCGCGGATCCTTACCGAAGAAGTCGGCCACCGCTTTCTGCACCATCGGCATACGGGTCTGACCACCAACCAGAATCACATCGCTGATATCGCTGACGGAGACGCCGGCGTCTTTGATGGCCATCTTCACCGGCTCAAGTGAGCGGGTGACCAGTTCCTCCACCAGAGACTCAAGCTTGGCCCGGGTGAGTTTCACTACCAGGTGCTTGGGACCGGTGTTGTCGGCGGTAATGTACGGCAGATTCACTTCGGTCTGCTGGCTGGAAGAAAGCTCAATCTTGGCTTTCTCGGCCGCCTCTTTCAGGCGCTGCAGGGCCAGCGGATCATTGTGCAGGTCAATGCCCTGCTCTTTCTTGAACTCATCGGCCAGGTAGTCGATCAGGCGCAGGTCAAAGTCCTCACCACCGAGGAAGGTGTCACCGTTGGTCGACAGCACTTCAAACTGGTGCTCACCGTCAACGTCGGCAATTTCGATGATGGAAATATCGAAGGTACCACCACCGAGGTCGTATACCGCAATGGTGCGGTCGCCCTTCTGCTGGTCCATACCGTAGGCCAGCGCCGCCGCTGTCGGCTCGTTGATGATACGCTTCACGTCCAGGCCAGCGATCTTACCGGCGTCTTTGGTCGCCTGACGCTGGGAATCGTTGAAGTAGGCCGGAACGGTAATCACCGCTTCGGTGACCTTCTCGCCCAAGTAATCCTCGGCAGTTTTCTTCATCTTCTTCAGCACTTCAGCGGAAATCTGCGGCGGTGCTTTCTTTTCATCCTTCACTTCAACCCAGGCGTCACCATTATCGGCGGCGACGATCTTGTAAGGCACCATTTTGATGTCTTTCTGGACCACGTCATCCTTGAACTTGCGGCCGATCAGGCGCTTGACCGCATACAGGGTGTTGTGGGGGTTGGTCACGGCCTGGCGCTTCGCGCTCTGGCCTACGAGGATTTCGCCATCATTGGTAAAGGCCACGATGGACGGAGTTGTGCGATCACCCTCGGCGTTTTCGATTACTTTGGGCTTGCCGCCTTCCATTACGGATACACAGGAGTTGGTGGTACCCAGGTCAATACCGATGATCTTACTCATGAAAATCTCCTAAAGATGTTCTGTCGAAACGCGAAAGGTCAGCTCACGCGCCTCGGTGTGTGTCTGCGGCTCCGACCCCGGAGTCCGCTTTCGCAATCAGTTACTTCCTATATTGGCCCTGTTCGATACTTTTCAAGGCCTTTATGCCGGCAATTTAAGGCTGCCGGCGATCCATCACGCATCCGCCGCCTTGGACACCACCACCATCGCCGGCCGAACCAGGCGACCATGCAGGGTGTACCCTTTCTGGAACACGTCGATTACGGTGTTGGGCTCAACATCGGGATTGGCTACCATGGTCATAGCCTGGTGCAGCTCCGGATCAAAGGGCTCGCCCTGCGGATTGACGGGTACCACCTGATGCTTTGCCAGCACATCGATGAACGATTTGTGAGTCAGTTGAATGCCCTCGACCACCGCTTTCAGCTCGGGGTTTTCGGCATCCATGGTCGAAAGCGCCCGTTCCAGATTGTCCACCACCGGCAAGAGGTCCTGCAGCAGCTTCTCTTGGCCAAACTTATGCGCCTTCTCGACATCCTGCTCGGCCCGACGACGGGCATTTTGAGCTTCGGCCTGGGAGCGCAGCACCTGCTCTTTGGCCGCATCCATAGCCGCGGTCAGAGACTCCACCTTCGCCTGCAGGGCCTCGACAGAAGCCTCCCCGGTCCCCTCTTCCTGAGCCGCCTGGGCGTCGGCTTCGGCCGACCCGGTTTCTGCCGCTACCTCTTCATACTCTTGAGCGTCGCGATTTTCTTCGTTAGCCACACTGATCTCCGTTGTCATTTACCTTGGCAGCCGGGAGCTGCAGAATAAGAACGTGGAGCCTATATGGGGCTTAGGCGGAAGGATTCAAGGGCTCAAAACAGGGCCCAATCAGATTTTCCTGCTGGCCCTCTGGCCGAACCCTGTGCTTTACTGTATAAAAACACAGATTATTTTCTCTCGCTCCGTGAGGGTCACCATGCTTACGCATCTCAGCATTCGCCATTTCACTCTGGTAGACGAGCTGGATCTGGATCTCAGGCCCGGCATGACCGCCATCACCGGGGAAACCGGTGCCGGTAAATCCATCGTTCTGGACGCGCTCGGGCAGACGCTGGGCGACCGGGCGGACGGACAACGGGTCCGGGCCGGGGCCCGCAAGGCGGATATCCACGCCACCTTCGATACCCAGCGGATCCCGGCTGCCCGCCAATGGCTGGAAGCCCAGGAGCTTCTCCTGGAGGATGCCCCCAGTGAGTGTCTGCTGCGACGGGTGATTACCGCCGAGGGCCGCTCCAAGGCTTTTATCAACGGCCACCCCGTCACTCTGCAGCAACTGAGAACCCTGGGGGAGATGCTGATTGATATCCACAGCCAGCACGAGCATCAGTCCCTGCTGCGCAAAGAAACCCACCGGCACCTGCTGGATGAATACGCCGGCCAGAGCGAGCTGGCGGGAAAGGTACGCCAGGCGTACCGACACTGGCAGACCTGTAAGCGCGACTTTGAAGCCCTGCGCGATAACGCCGAAGAAGTCAGCGCCCGCTATCAGCTGTTGAGCTATCAAGTGCAGGAGCTGGAGCAACTGAACCTGAAAGAAGGCGAGTTGGACGAACTGGAAGCGGAGCAGCGCAGCCTCGCCCACGCCGAGGATATATTGCGAGCCAGCCACGAGCTGTCGGCCTTGTGCGGCGATGATGACCAAGGGTTGAGTGTCCTGATGCACCGGGCCTTGCACCTGCTCCGGGACATGCCCGAAAAATCCGCCGCCCTGCAGGAGGCGGAGCAGCTGCTCACCAGCGCCCAGATTCAGGTCGACGAGGCCCAGCGAGAGGTGGAGCATCATATCGATGGCTTCAATCTCGACCCGGAGCGGCTACGCGAGGTTGAAGAGCGCTTGAGCACGATTTATGACGTCGCCCGCAAGCACCGTATCGGGCCCGAACAACTGCCCCAGCTGTTCACCGACCTGGGCGATGAGTTGGCCCAACTTCAGGGCGGTGACGAGCGGCTCGATGAGCTGGAGCAGCAGATGCAGACCGCCGAGGCCGACTATCGCAAGGCCGCCAGCGCCCTGTCCAAAACCCGGCAGAGCGCCAGCAGCAAGCTGGCCAAGGCGGTCAACCAGCAGTTGAGCGATTTGGCCATGCCGAATGCCCGCCTGGAAGTCAGTCTGGCGTCGCTGAACGACAAGCCCGGCCCCCAGGGGCTGGAAGAGGTGGAGTTCATCATCAGCACCAACCCGGGTCAGCCGGCCCGCTCACTGAACAAAGTCGCCTCCGGCGGCGAACTGTCCCGGGTCAGCCTGGCCATTCAGGTAGTGACCGCCCGCACCTCAGCCATCCCGACACTGGTATTCGACGAGGTCGATGTCGGTATCGGGGGCGCTACCGGGGATGTGGTGGGCCGCCTGTTGCGGCAGCTCGGCGAGGGCGGCCAGGTGCTCTGCGTCACCCATCTGGCGCAGGTGGCCAGCAAGAGCCACCAGCACCTTCAGGTCACCAAGACCGCGAAAAAGCAGTCGGCGGAGTCCACGCTGGTGACCCTGGAGGGAGAGCAGAAAATTGAGGAGATCGCCCGCATGCTGGGCGGCATGAAGGTGACCGAACAGTCGTTGGCTCACGCCAGGGAGATGGTAACGGAGGGAGCGACCTGAGAGGACCGGAACACGCGGCACCACAAGGGTGCCGCCACAGGCAATACAGTTACGTTAATGGCCAAGGACTACTTTTTGGGCTTTACGTACAACACCAGGTTGTGATCAACCAACTCGTAGCCGTGTTGTTCGGCGATCTGGCGCTGCAGGCGCTCGATTTCTTCGTTATGGAACTCAATGACCTCGCCTGAGTCCATACACACCATGTGATCGTGATGCTCACCGCGAGCAATTTCAAACACCGAGTGGCCACCATCAAAGTTGTGGCGCTCCACCAGACCGGCACTCTCAAATTGCGTCAGTACCCGATACACGGTCGCCAGGCCCACATCGTCACCCGCCTCCATCAGTGCCTTGTAGACATCTTCGGCGCTCATGTGATGGTTTTCGGACGACTCCAGCATTTGCAGAATCTTCACCCGGGGCAGGGTGACTTTCAGCCCCGCTTTGCGCAGTTCCTGATTTTCTTCGGCCATTTAACCCCCAAACCCTTCTCAGTATTCGCGTCAATCGGGTATTATCCCCGTTCATTTTGCCAAGTGGAAGCCCTTATATGAAAATAGCCAGCAAACTCTCACTGGTCGCCGTCTTGTTCGCCAGCTTGACAGGTTGCTCCTATTTCCAATTTCCCGGCGTGCACAAAATCTATGTGCAGCAGGGACACATCATCACCCAAGAGATGATCGACCAACTCGAAACCGGCATGACCAAACGTCAAGTGCGCTTTGTGCTGGGTACCCCGCTGCTTGAGGATGGTTTCAACCAAGATCGCTGGGATTACCACTACAGCCTGAGTCGCGGCGACGAAAACCTGCGCGAGCGCCATTTGACCGTATATTTTGAAAATGATCAGATGACGCATTACGAGGGCAGCGCCGTCCGGTCAGAGGAAAACAGCGACGAGGATGAGACCCCGCTGGTACCCACCAATATTGATGGTGACGACCCCCTGCCGACGCCAGACGAAGACATCAACGATGACACTGAGGCAACGCCTCTACCCACCAATACCACCATGTGACCGCGGACCACTAGGCGCTTCTCGCTCTCACCGGGGCCTCAACAGTGAGGCCCCGGATCATCAGGCCTCAGTCTGCTTTCTCTGGGCCCTTTTGCGACGCACTTCTTTCGGATCGGAAATCAGCGGTCGGTAGATCTCGACCCGGTCCCCGGGCTGTAACTCGTGCTCCCGTGGCGGCTTGAGCCCCTTGGTTCCGAGCGCCTGACCGAAAATGCCCATTTTGGCGTTCTCCAGGTCAATCTCGGGAAACACTTTCACGATGCCCGAACGCTCAGCCGCCTGATAAGCCGTGGTACCCGGCTCCACCAACAGCTCTATGATCTTCTGTTGGTCCGGCCGGGCATAGGCCACTTCTACGGTAATCAAATCACCATCCGCCATGTTTGCAGCCCCTTAAGCATCATAGATCTGTCGGGCACGGCTGCACAGCGCATCCACCTGCTGGCTTGCCGCCGACTCAAAAAACTTACCCACCGCCAGGCTAAGCAAGCGGTTCTGCATATCAAACTCCAGCTCCAGGCGCACCCGGCAGCCCTCGCCCACCGGCTCGAAGGTCCACTTTCCCTCCAGGCGGGAAAAGGGTCCATCCACCAGACTCATCGTCATGCTCTCGGGCGCCTTCAGCACGTTATGCGTGACGAAGCTCTGACTGATACCCGCTTTCTGCAGCTCCAGGCGAGCCTCCAGCCAGTCGTCACCCCGGCGCAATACTTCGGCACCGACGCAGTCACTCATGTACTCCGGATAGGCCTCGATATCGTTTACCAACTCAAACATCTGCGCGGGTGAATAGTTCACCAGCGCGCTGCGTTCTACTCGATGGGTCAAGAAAACATCTCCCGTTGATTCGTGGCCATCAGGCCCAGAAGCCGCCGATCAGAATCAGCACTAACGCCGGCGGACAAAGGTATTTGAGTAGCGTCAACCAGAGCTCAAACTGGCCCTCACTCTCCTGGCGCAGCTCATGACGGAGCAGTTCCCGACGAGCCACCCAACCGACAAACAGTGCCATGGCCAGACCGCCCAGCGGCAACATCACCCGCTGGGTGACGAAATCCAGAAAACCAAACACGTTCATACCGAACAGACCGGTGAACTCCGCCCAGTGGTTAAACGACAAAACCGAGCCAATGCCCAGGAGCCAGGCACTGCCGGCAATCAAGCCGTTCGCGGTGTACCGCTTGAGCCCGAAGCGCTCGGTGATATAGGCCACACAGGGCTCGAGTAGCGAGATGGTGGAGCTCCAGGCGGCCAGGGTCACCAGCACAAAGAAGGCTGCCCCGAAGACGACCCCGCCGGGCATAGTGCCAAAGGCGACCGGCAGACTGACAAACATCAGGCCAGGACCGTCGCCGGGTGAAATTCCGGGGGTGGCGAACACGATCGGGAACATCGCCAGGCCCGCCACCAACGCCACCAACGTATCCAGCACCGCCACCGTCAGAACCATCTTGCCGATCGAGGCCTTGCCCGGCATATAGGAGCCATAGGCCATGATCGCTCCCATGGCCAGACTCAAGGTAAAGAATGCGTGCCCGAGGGCAATCGAGGCGCCCTGCCAGGACAGGTCCGACACGTTGAAGTCAAACATGAAGTGCAGCCCCTGAGCGAAATCTCCCGCCACGACCGCATAGCCCAACAACAATAACAGAAGCAGAAACAGCAGCGGCATCAAGACCCGAACTGCCGTCTCCAGGCCCCGGGTCACCCCGAAGGCGACCACCAGTACGGTCAACCCGATAAACACCGTCTGCCAGAGCATCAGGCGCGTCGGATCCGCGAGCAGAGCGTCAAAAGCGGCGCTGGCCGACTCACCGTTCCAGCCACTGAAACCACCCTGCACCGCGGTACTCATGTAATCCAGCGCCCAGCCCGCCACAACACTATAGAACGACAGAATCAGAAACGCGGTCAACACCCCTAGAGCCCCGATCAGACTCCAATGTGGCGATACCCGGCTCTGCTGCGCCATTTTCCTGACCGAATCCACCGGGTTGGCGCGACCATGGCGCCCGAGTACCACCTCGGCAATCATCACCGGCACGCCGATCAGGGCAATGAACACCAGGTACATCAGCACAAACGCCCCACCGCCGTTTTCGCCGGTGATGTAGGGAAACTTCCAGATGTTGCCCAGCCCCACCGCGGAACCAGTGGCGGCCAAGACAAAGGTGCCTTTATGTCCCCAAATCGCGTGCTGTTTGATGCGTTCCACGGCTAGCTCCGGGCTAAAGTCGGTTTGCGCCGCTCTGGCGCTCGCGTCCGACCCGCTGTTGCGGGCACAAAGGCGGCATTGTAACGGCAATTGTCGGGAATGTGCAGGGTTCGCCCCGCATCCGGGCAGACAGAGAGGCCCTCAAGCCTTTATAATGCCCGCCGCACATTCACGCCCCGAGCAAGGTTGATCGTTTCGATGAGTAAGAAGAAGGGTAAGAAACCCAGCGGCAATACCATTGCCCTGAACAAGAAGGCCAAGTTTGATTTCGCGCTGCAGGACCGCGTGGAGGCGGGCCTGTCGCTTCAGGGATGGGAGGTGAAGAGCCTGCGCCAGGGTAAGGTGCAACTGACGGATACCTATGTGCTGTTCAAAAACGGCGAGGCGTGGTTGCTCGGCGCCCACATTTCACCCCTACCCTCGGCGTCGACTCACTTTGTGACCGATCCGACCCGCACTCGCAAACTGCTGCTCAAGCGCAAGGAGATTGCCAAGCTGCAGGCGGCGGCGGAGCAGAAGGGCTACACGGTGGTGGCGACGGCGCTGTACTGGAAGAAGCACTTGGTGAAGTGCGAGGTGGCGCTGGGTAAAGGGAAGCAGGAGCACGATAAGCGCGAGACGGAGAAGGAGCGCGATTGGAATCGTCAGAAGCGGGCGATCATGAAGGATGTGAATCGGTAGTTCTTTTCACCATTTTTCTCCTCCAGAGAGCCTGCTCCCTCCAGAGCGTCCGGGCCCTCCAGAACGTCCGGGCTCGGCATCAGGTAGGCCTTTTCGGAAACGCGATGAATACGTCCCTGTAGCTCCCTCGCTTCATCCCTGAAGCGAGGGTTCCGAAAAGGCCTACCTGACACCGAGCCCTCTGAAGTAACTTGCAGCCACAGAACGTGAATACACCTCGGAGGGCACGGTACCGGGTGACCTGTTTTCAAACCCTCGCTTCAGGGATGAAGCGAGGGAGCCCCATGGATGGGTTCATGTGTTTTGAAAACAGGTCACCCGGTGGCGGGCCCGGAGTGTTTTGAGGCACCGGAATGCGATGCCCGAAACAGCCTACCTGATACCGAGCCCGGACGCTCTGGAGGTGACCAAGCTTTCTGGAGAAATAGAACACGCAAAGCGCCCAAGTAACGGCGGATGCGGCCTTTGGCCTTATCCGCCCTACGGAGGGGTCAGTGGGAAGCTTACGCAGAGAAAGGGTGACGCAGAACGATGGTTTCGATGCGATCCGGGCCGGTGGAAATGATGTCTACCGGCGTCTTCAGAATCTCTTCCAGCCGGCGGATATAAGCGCGGGCGTTTTCCGGCAGCTCATCCAGCGACTTGGCGCCGACCGTCGACTCCTGCCAACCCGGCAGCTCCTCATAGACCGGCTCGATCGCTTCCCAGCCCTCCGCATCGCACGGAATACCCACCGGGTTACCCTCGGCGTCACGGTACTCGACACAGATCTTCACCGTCTCTAGACCGTCCAACACATCCAGCTTGGTCAGACACAGGCCGGTGACGCTGTTGATCCGGTTGACGTGATGCAACGCCACCGCATCAAACCAGCCACAGCGACGCTTGCGGCCCGTGGTCGCGCCGAACTCGTGCCCTTTCTCACCCAGGTGCTGACCCACACCGCAGTCAAGCTCGGTGGGGAATGGGCCGGAGCCGACACGAGTGGTGTACGCCTTGGTGATACCCAGCACATAATCCAGGTACATGGGGCCAAAACCGGAGCCAGTCGCGGTGCCGCCGGCGGTAGTGTTGGAGGAGGTCACAAACGGATAAGTACCGTGGTCAATATCCAACAGAGAGCCTTGGGCCCCCTCAAACAGAATGCCTTCGCCGCGCTCGCGGGCGCTGTGCAGCGCCTCGGTCACGTCGGTGATCATCGGGCGCAGCTCTTCGGCCCAGGCGGTGCAGGTGTCCAGCACCTGTTGATAATCCACCGCATCCACGCCGTAATAACTGGTCAGCATAAAGTTGTGGTAATCCAGCACCTCTTTCAATTTGGTCGCAAAGCGGTCCATGTGCAACAGATCGCCCAGGCGCAGACCCCGGCGGGCCACTTTGTCTTCGTAGGCCGGACCAATACCCCGGCCGGTGGTGCCAATCTTGGCGTTGCCACGGGCCGCCTCGCGCGCTTGGTCCAGGGCGATGTGATAGGGCAGAATCAGCGGGCAGGCCGGTGACAGGCGCAGACGTTTGCGCACGGGCACGTTCTTGGCTTCCAGCTCGGCAATTTCCTTGAACAGGGCCTCGGGAGACAGCACCACTCCGTTGCCGATCAGGCAGGTGACATCTTCACGCAAAATGCCGGAAGGGATCAGGTGAAGAACGGTCTTCTCACCGTCGATCACCAGTGTATGGCCGGCATTGTGGCCGCCCTGGAAGCGAGCCACCAGCGATACCTGATCGGTCAGCAGGTCGACGATCTTACCCTTGCCTTCGTCACCCCACTGGGTGCCCAAAATCACGACGTTCTTACCCATGTTTGTGCAACTCATTTTGTAACATTGAATGTGCTCCCCGGCCAATCAGGCCAGAGGAATAACCTGGTAGTGTCCGTCCTTCAGGACCAGTTGGCGGTCACAGCCCGCTTCCTCGGGCGGTGTTGGCTCTGCGCCGAAAACCACCCGCTCCCCTTTTGCCCGCAACGCCTGCACAGCCTGCCATTGCTCGGGCGTGGCCTGATCAGCGGCCCAGATTCCCCTGGGAGTCTTGCGCTCAATCAACCCCAATTTACTGATCGCGGAAATATCCACCGCGAAGCCGGTCGCGGGCCGAGCGCGGCCGAAGACTTCACCAATATGATCGTACCGGCCGCCACTGGCGATCGGGTTGCCGTAACCGGGCGCAAAGGCCGCGAACACCAACCCGGTCAGGTAGTGATAACCGCGGACTTCGCCGAGATCGAAATAAAGTTCCGCCGCCGGGTAGCGCTCGGCGACCAAATCAGCGACCTGCTCCAGTTGATCCACGGCCGACAGCACGGCGGGCGGGCACTGGGCAAAACAGTCCCGAGCCCGATCCAGTACGGACCGATCGCCGGCCAGCCCCGGCAGCTCGAGAAACACCTCGGCCAGAGGCGAACCATTCAGGTTGTCCGCTACCCAGGCCCGAATTTCGGTCACGGCCTTGCGTTGCAGCAAATCGAAGAAGATATCTTCCTGTGCCTGACTGAGGTCGGCCGCGTCCGCCAGAGCCCGATAAATGCCCACATGCCCCAGATCGATGTGCTGACGCGGAAGCCCCGCCAGGGTGAGGGATTCGAGCAACAGCGACACCACCTCAATATCGGCCCTGGTGCCCGGCTCACCAAAAAATTCGACCCCGGCCTGGATGGGGGTCCGGGTCGCGAGGGGGTTCTTGGGTCTGGCATGCACCACATGACCCGCGTAGCAGAGGCGATTGGCGCCGGGCAACGTAAAACTGTGGGCATCCATTCGGGCGGTCTGCGGCGTAATATCGGCGCGGATACCCAGGGTCCGGCCCGAGAGCTGATCGGTCACTTTGAAGGTGAGCAGATCGACATCACGTCCCAGGCCGGTCAGCAGGGAGTCGGTGTACTCCAGCAACGGCGGAATCACCAGGTCGTAACCCCAGGTGCGGTAGAGGTCTACCAGGCGACGGCGCAGTTGCTCAATGGCCTCGGCCTCGGCAGGCAGAATTTCCTCAACACCGTCGGGCAACAGCCAGCGGTCAGCATAGGTCATAACAGACTCGAACAGTTGTTGGATTCAGCGTACGCAATGGTCCCGGCCGGGAGACAACGTCTAACGAAGCCACAGCAGCAGACCGGCCCCGATAAGCATGCTTACCAGACCCATGGTGCGCAGTCGGCGATCATCTACCCTGGCCAGCGTTGCCACGGCCTGGCGCCAGCGCTGGGGGTACAGAAACGGAAGTATGCCCTCGATCACCAGCATCAGGCAGAAGGCGCGCGCGAGGTCATCCCACATGGCGGCCACTCCCAAACCGGACACAAAAAACCGGGCGCTTCACGCGCCCGGCGGCAGGATTTTAGCACTTTTTGCGGGCAAATGGTGCCCATTGCCCGGCTATTTTTGGCCTTCGGCGTTCTTCAGGTACTGGAAAAACTCACTCGACGGGTCCACAACCATCAGGTCATCGTTGCCATCGAAGGCTTTCCGATACGCATTGAGACTGCGCACGAACGCGTAGAAGTCGGGATTCTGATTAAATGCCTCCGCGTAGATGGCCGCGGCCCGTGCATCCCCATCACCGCGCAATAGCTCGGCGTCGCGGTAGGCGTTAGCCAGCAGCACCGAGCGCTGACGATCCGCATCGGCGCGTATCACTTCCGCCTGCTCACGACCGGTCGCCCGATACTCCCGGGCTTCTTTTTCCCGGTCCGCGGCCATGCGGTCAAACACTGACTCGCTCACGTCATCAGGAAGATCAATACGCTTGACCCGAATATCCAGAACCTCGACCCCCAGCGACGCCATGGCCGTCTGGTTCATTTCGGTGGTCAGCTCTTCCATCAAAGCGTCGCGCTCACCAGAGACCACTTCGTGCAATGTGCGCGTGCCGACTTCGTTGCGAAGACCGTCGGCAACCCGGGAGGCCAGGCGGGCGTCCGCAATATCCTCTTGACCACCGGTAGCTTTATAATAAGTTTCAACATCCTTGATCCGCCACTTGGCGTACGAATCAACAATGAGACGCTTGTTCTCCACCGTGTAAAAGCTTTCGGGGCGTGCGTCCGTGGTCAGAATCCGACCATCAAATTTGCGTACCCGGTCGGCGAAGGGAATCTTGACATGCACCCCAGGCCGCACATCGGGGTTTACCACCGCGCCGAAGCGGAGCACTACGGCCCGCTCATATTCGTTCACGATGTAAACGGTGTTGGCGCCAACCAGAACCAGAACGCCCAGCAAGACCAGGGTAAAGATACCTTTATTAGACATCAGCGAATATCCCCCCGAGTATCAGTCCGCACGGTATTGGCAGGTCGGCGATTCAGCTCCCGCGTCACCTGCTCGGTGACATCTCGCAGTGTGTCGGCCGACATGCCACCCTGTCCAGCACCACCGGAGACGCCTCCGCTCTGGCGATTGTTCAACCGATCAAGCGGTAGATACAGCATGTTATTGCCGTCTTCAACGTCCACCATGACCTTGCTGGCCTTGGAAAACACCTCCTCAACCGCATCAATATACAGTCGACGGCGAGTCACTTCCGGCGCCTTGTTAAACTCGGCCATCAGCAGCTCAAAGCGCCGGGACTCACCCTCAGCCTCAGCCACGACACGTGCACGGTAGGCTTCCGCCTCCTCGATCATCCGCTGCGCTTCACCACGAGCTTGCGGAATGACTGAGTTGGCATAGGCTTGCGCTTCGTTCTTGAGGCGCTCTTCGTCCTCTTTCGCCTTGATCACATCGTCAAAAGCCTCTCTGACTTCCTCTGGTGGCCGCGCTTCCTGAATATTGACCTCACGTACTTCGATACCCGCGCCGTAGCTATTGAGGTAGTTTTGCAGACGCTGCTGAACCGCTTCAGCGATCTGGCTGCGACCACCTGAAAGCACTTCGTTGATTTCACTTGAGCCCACGACATGACGCAGTGCACTGTCAGCAGCCTGGCGTAGGCTGTTTTCCGGGTCGCGAACGTTCAATACAAAAGCCTTCACATCATTGACGTTGTACTGAACGGTAATCGGGAGCTCAACAATGCTTTCATCCTGAGTCAGCATGAGCCCGCGGGCCGGGTACTGCCGCTCTTCGGTTACATTTTCCACAAAGACGGTCGTGATCAGCGGCGCATTCCAGCGCAGCCCGGCATCCTTGATTTCCTGGAAGGCACCGAACTGCAGCACAACCGCGCGCTCTTTGGCGTCGACCACATAGAAACCGAGCACGAAATAGATGGCGGCCGCCACCAGCAACACAATACCCACCAGAGGTGCGGCACTGCCAGCATTACCGCCGCCACTACCGGACCCACCGCCCGACCCACCGAACAGGCCATTCAGCCGATCGCGAAATTTCTTCCAGGCTTCATCCAAATCCGGCGGACCGCTGTTATTACCGCCGCCCCAGGGGTCCTTACCCCCGCCTCCCGGTTCATTCCAGGCCATATTGACTCTCCGTCGATTAACATCTTTCCCCAGTGACGGGCACTGCGGAATGGGTATTCGGGTACCGTCAAGCAGATCGCTCCGGCAAGAGCGAGATTCTAGCAAAGTCGGGCGCCGCTCTAACAGGCAATTCGGCCGGAATCGTCTCCGTCGGCCCAGCGCAATTCGTCATAGCGCAGGTTTTCGGCGCTGAGCAAACGCATCAGATCACTTTTTGGCAGCCGTATCTCCAGCACCACCGAGCCATCCTCGCCGTGCTGTTCGTCGGCCACCGCCTGCTGCTGGTAAAGTTTGGCTCGCAGGCGCCCCTGTTCGGGCTTGAGCCGCAGCCGCCCGGCGACCATCTCCCGCCCCAGGGCATCGGAGATGGCTTCCATCAGCAACTCGACCCCCTGCCCCGTCTGCGCAGACAGCCACACGGCGACTGGTTTGCCATGGTCATCACGATCGATACGGGGCTCCATCCCGAGCAGATCAATCTTGTTGTAGACACGCAATTCCGGCAGTTCCGCGGCGCCGATTTCTGCCAGCACCTCCTCGACCTGCTCGATATTGTGCATGCGCTCTTCCGCCGCCGCATCGATCACGTGGAGCAGCAGGCTGGAGTTGCTGGCCTCCTCAAGGGTTGCCCGGAAGGCCTGCACCAGCTTGTGCGGCAAATGGCTGATGAAACCCACCGTATCGGCCAGGATCAGCGCACCGACATCGGGCACTTCGAGCCGACGCATGGTCGGATCCAGGGTGGCGAACAGTTGGTTCTCCGCGAACACCTTGGCATCGGTAATCTGGTTGAACAATGTGGATTTGCCGGCGTTGGTGTAGCCCACCAGGGACACCGTGGGAATGTCCGCTCGCTGGCGGGAACGGCGCCCCTGATTACGCTGGGTGCGCACCTTGGCCAGGCGCTTCTCGATGGCGGTAATTCGCCCGCGCAGCAGTCGACGGTCGGTTTCGAGCTGGGTTTCACCCGGGCCCCGAAGGCCAATACCGCCCTTCTGGCGCTCCAGGTGGGTCCAGCCTCGCACCAGGCGCGTGGCCATGTGACGCAGCTGCGCCAACTCCACCTGCAACTTGCCCTCAAAAGTGCGGGCACGCTGGGCAAAAATATCCAGGATCAGGCCGGTACGATCCAGAACCCGGCACTCCAGCGCCCGCTCCAGGTTACGCTCCTGACTGGGAGAGAGTGTGTGGTTGAAGATGACCAGCTCCGCACCATTTTCCTTCACCACCGCCTGCAGCTCTTCGAGCTTGCCGGTGCCGACAAAGTACTTGGCATGGGGAGCCGCGCGCTGACCACCCACCAGGGCGATCGGGTCGCCACCGGCAGACAATACCAGCTCTTCAAATTCTCGGGGGTCTTCCGGCGCCTGGCCGTGGGAGAGATCCAGGTGAACCAGCACCGCCAGTTCACCGGAGTCGGGACGATCAAAAAACAAGTAGTTACCTCAGCGGCAGATTACTCGGCCGGTGCTTCCTCGCCTTCGCCTTCCGCCGGATTCAGCAGAGGAACACGCACAGCGCGAGAGGGCACAACCGTGGAAATGGCATGCTTGTAGACCATCTGGCTGACAGTGTTCTTCAGCAGCACAACAAACTGGTCGAACGATTCAACCTGACCCTGCAACTTGATGCCGTTTACCAGGTAAATGGATACCGGTACACGCTCTTTGCGCAGTACGTTCAGGTAAGGGTCTTGTAAACTATGCCCTTTTGACATGGTTATTCTCCTTATCGAGATAGAAATTTATCCGCCTAAGTCCTCCCCACGGGAGCTGGAAAGGGGGCGGCCAGAAAAACATGAAAAACTGACTAGGATTCTCACACCGCTATTATATGGTCGTAGTACCCATAGAATTCAAGGTGTTCTTAACAATTTCTTGCAAGTTGAGATCTGAACCGGACTCGTCCTGCGTGTAAATCCACGAGAGTGAAGGCCAACCCCGCAGCCACGTCAGCTGGCGCTTGGCCAGTTGGCGCGTCGCCACCACGCCCCGCTCACACAGCTCGCTTCGACTCATGGTCGGCCCCGGCCCTTCCTCAGCGTCCAGGTATTCCCACACTTGACGGTAGCCCACCGCGCGTATAGCCGGCAGGCTGGGCTTTAGGTCGCCGCGGGCTCGCAGGGCTTTGACCTCATCAATCAATCCCTGTTCCAACATCTGCTCAAACCTGGCCTGTATACGCTGATGCAGCACCTTGCGATCACGGGGTGACAGGGCCAACTGGGTGACGTCGAAGCGCTGGGTAAATGCCGGGCCCGCCTGGGCCTGCTGCTCAAGGCGCAGCTCGGTCATGGTTTTGCCGCTGACCCGGTAGACTTCCAGGGCACGACTGAGGCGCTGGGAGTGGTTGGGGTGAATGTCGGCCGCCATTTCGGGGTCAACCTCGGCCAGTTGCGCATGAATATGGGGCCAGCCGCGCTCGGCGGCCTCACGCTCAATGGCCGTGCGCACCGCCGGGTCCGCCTCGGGCATGGGCGCCAGACCGTCCAGCAGGGCTTTGAAGTAGAGCATGGTGCCGCCCACCAGCAGCGGGATACGGCCAGCGGCGTGAATATCGGCGATTTCCCGCTCGGCGTCGGCCCGAAAATCCGCCGCCGAGTAGGGGTCGGCCGGGTCGCGGAAGTCGATCAGGCGGTGTGGGACCTGGGCGAGTTCTTCGGCGGTGGGCTTGGCGGTGCCAATGTCCATGCCCCTGTAAACCAGGGTGGAGTCGACACTGATCAGCTCCACCGGCAGGTGTTCGCGCAGAGCCATGGCCAAGGCGGTTTTGCCAGAGGCGGTGGGGCCCATCAGGAAAATGACTTTTTGGCGGTTGGTCATTGCGTTTAGTTACTGCCCGCGCATAAAGAGCTTGTCGAGTTCGTCCAGGGACTGGAGCGCCCAGGTGGGGCGGCCGTGGTTGCACTGGCCGCTGCGCTCGGTGGCCTCCATATCTCGCAGCAGGGCATTCATCTCCGGAACGGTCAGGCGGCGGTTGGCGCGCACTGAACCGTGACAGGCCATGGTCGAGAGCAGCTCATTGATCCGCTGCTGAATCCGCTCACTGCTGCCATACTCGATCAGATCCGACAGCACATCCCGCACCAACTGCGCCACCGGGGCGCGGTTGAGCAGTGCCGGCACCTGACGAACCAGAAGCGTCTCCGGGCCGGCCCGCTGTAACTCAAAGCCCAGTTGCGTGAAGGTGTCGGCGTGCTCCTCGGCACAGTCCGCCTCCTTCTGGCTCACCGCAATGCTCTCCGGCACCAACAGCGGCTGGGTTTGCAGGCCACCCTGAGCAAACGCGGACTTCATCCGCTCGTACGTGATGCGTTCGTGGGCCGCATGCATATCGACGATGATCAGCCCCTGGGCGTTCTCCGCCAGAATATAAATGCCCTTGAGCTGGGCAATAGCATAACCCAGCGGCGGCACCTCGCCATCCTCAGACTCCGGCATCGGTGTAGGCGCCGACGGAGCCGCTGCCCCACCGTACTGGCCCTGGTAGCCGGCACCGCCATTAAACGGCTGGTGCAGGCTGCCGTACTGGCGCATCTGCTCCGCGACCGCGCCCGGGGCGGGCGCACCGGGGGGCTGATACCCGCCGGCCGGGTGACTGGCGGCGGCCAGGCCCATGGGCGCCTGGCGAAACTCGCCTGCGGCGGCTCCGCTCAGGGCTGGCTCGGGCGCATCGGCCTCCGACTCCAGACGATCCCCCGGGCGGACCTGGGCCAGGGCATGGTGCAGGCTGCTGAAAATGAAGTCGTGCACCCGGCGATTGTCCCGGAAGCGCACTTCATGCTTGGTCGGGTGGACGTTGACATCCACGGTGGACGGGTCCACTTCCAGGTACAGCACAAACGCCGGGTGGCGTCCGTGATAGAGCACGTCCTGGTAAGCCTGGCGGACGGCATGCCCGACCAGCTTGTCACGAATGGCCCGACCGTTGACGTAAAAATGCTGCAGGTCCGCCTGGCTGCGATTGAAGCTCGGCTGCGCCACCCACCCCCACAGGCGCAGTCCGGAGCGCTCTATATCAATGTGCAGCGCCTGCTCCATAAACGCCGGGCCGCACACCTGAGCCACCCGACGCTCGCGCTCAATCTGGGTGCTGGCTTCACGCCAGCTGTAAACCGCACGGTTATTGTTGCGCAAGGTGAAGGCGACATCGAACCGGGACAGGGCCTGGCGCTTGATGACATCGTCCAGATGGTTGTATTCGGTCTTTTCCGTGCGCAGGAATTTGCGCCGGGCCGGGGTATTGAAAAACAGATCCCGCACTTCCACCGTGGTGCCCTTGGGGTGGGCCGCCGGCGCCAGCTCCGCCTGCATATCCCGCCCTTCGGCGGTAACTTGCCACCCGGCGCTCTCGTCGCTGGTATTACTGGTCAGGGTCAGGCGCGCCACGGAACTGATACTGGCCAGGGCCTCACCGCGAAACCCCAGGGTGGCCACCGCCTCAAGGTCATCCAGTTCGCGAATTTTGCTGGTGGCGTGGCGACTCAGCGCCAGGGGCAGATCGGATTTGTCGATACCACCACCATTATCGCGCACTCGCATCAACTTGACGCCACCGTCCTCAACGTCCACTTCAACGCGGGTCGCGCCCGCGTCCAGACTGTTTTCCAACAGTTCCTTGATCACCGATGACGGGCGCTCCACGACCTCGCCGGCGGCGATCTGGTTGGCGAGGCGCGGGTTGAGCAATTGAATTCTAGACATGCATTCTCAATAGGTTTAAAGGCTGGCGTGGGCCAGCCGCGAGCCTCAGCTCGATGGAATTTTCAGTACCTGTCCGACCTGGATCACATGACCATTGAGGCCATTTTCCCGCCGGATGGCATCCACACTGACATTGTGCTGACGGGCAATGGCGCTCAGGGTGTCTCCGCGACTGATGGTGTACTCCCGCGCATCTCCACCGCCCTGACGGCGGCTGGCCAGATAGGTGCCGGCCGGTGGCTGGCGTTCGAAGTAACGGCGCACCCCCTGCCCGATACGGTCCGCCATCTGCTGGCGATACTGGGCCGTGGCCAGTTTGCGCGCCTCACCGGGGTTGGAGATAAAACCGGTCTCCACCAGAATGGATGGCACATCGGGCGATTTGAGCACGGCGAAGCCAGCCTGTTCGACCCGGGGTTTGTGCAACCGCGAGATGCCGCCCATGGACTCAAGCACCTCCTTACCTACCGTCAAACTCGAGTTGAGTGTCGCGGTCATGGACAGGTCCACCAGTACGCCGGCCAGCACTTCGTCTTTGTCTTCCAGGCTGACACTGCCCACCCCGCCAATCAGGTCGGCCTCGTTTTCGCGTTCGGCCAGAAACCGGGCGGTCTCACTGGTGGCGCCGCTGCGCGACAGGGCGAACACCGAGCTGCCATTGGCCGACGGGTGGGTAAAGGCATCGGCGTGAATCGATACAAACAGATCCGCCTGCATCTTACGGGCGATATTGCGTCGTTCCCGCAAGGGCACATAATAGTCGCCGGTGCGCACCAGTTTGGCCTCATAGCCGGGAACGCCATTGAGCTCCCGGACCAGCCGCTTGGCGATATCAAACACCACGTTTTTCTCGTACAGTTTACCGGGGCCGATTGCCCCCGGATCCTCGCCCCCGTGGCCGGCATCCACAGCGATCACCACGTTCCGGTCACCGCTGGTTGTGGCAGGGGTTTTGTCCGCGAGCGCTTCCGCCCGACTTTTTCCCTGATCGTGCAGATCGATGACCAGCCGGTCGTTAGTGCCGGCGTGGCGCTTGAGCAGGAAACTCTTGGGGCGCACGGATTCTTTCAGGTCGAACACCACCCGCAGAGTGCCATCGCTGCGATGCGCACTGCGTACCCGCCGGATCGGGGTGTCGTCCAGCGCGAGATCATCCAGGCTGGCCTTGAGCCGGGTGTCGGCAACGTCCACCACGACCCGGCTGGGCGAACTCAGGGAAAACAGTTTGTGGTCCACCGGGCCGCTGAGATCGAACACAAGCCGCGTGTGATCCGGCGCACGCCACAGACGGACACTATCCACATCCGCGGCGCTGAGCGGAAGGGACCCGCTACCCATCAGGAGCACCACCAGGGCCCACCGAGTCGCTTGTTGTCTCCAGGCTGTTTTCAAAGCGCTTTTCCCGACACGATTGTAGATTCCATAACGGACGGTCCGTCCCTCACACTATCGATCAATGCGGTCATTGATCACCCCGGCGCCGCTAGGTTCCCGCTCCAGGCACTTCGAGGCCCGAGACGTCGGCCCAGTGCTGCAACCACCGCTCACCCAGCGACGTTCCGTTGTGCAAGCGCGCGCGCCGGCCGCTTCCATCGACGGTTACTGTAACCCGCAGATCCGGTTCCGGCAAAACCCCGCCCCCCCGCTCTGGCCACTCGATGACGCACACATCCCCGACCTTAAAATAATCCCGGATCCCCATATATTCCAGCTCTTCGGGGTCCCCGAGGCGGTAGAGGTCAAAGTGATTCAGCGTCCGCTCGCCCAACTCATAGGGTTCCACCAGGGTATAGGTGGGACTCTTAACCGCGCCTGAATGCCCCAGTCCGCGCAGGAGCCCGCGACACAGTGTGGTTTTGCCCGCGCCGAGATTGCCTTCGAGAAACACCACCAGCCCGTTCGGCCAGCCGCGCAGCGCCTCTCCCAGAGAGGCTCCCAGATCCAGCGTGGCGCTCTCATCGGCCAGATAAATCGAACGATGGATCGGCTCAGACATGGCCAGGCTCCGCCTGCAACAATTGGCATAGTGCGGGGATCAGATCCGTGGCCAGCAGGCTGCGCTCGCCCCAGTCACCTACCGCCAGGTCCGCCGCTTCCGCGTGCAGTCCCGCACCCAATGCGGCCGCCCGATCCACACTCAACCCCTGTGCCAGAAGGCCGCCCAGGATGCCGCTCAGTACATCCCCCATACCGCCGGAGGCCATGCCGGGGTTACCGGCACTGATCACTTCGAGCGGGCCCTCGGGTGTCGCCACCAGCGATCCTGCCCCCTTGAGGACGACGGCACCGCCGAAACGCTTTTGTAAGGCGGCAACGGCCGCAAAGCGATCGCGTTGTACCTCGCCGGTGACGCTCTGCAGCAAGCGCGCCGCCTCGCCGGGGTGCGGCGTCAAAACCCAGTTACCCCGCGCTTCAGCCAAAGCGGGGCGCTGCGCCGCCAGCAGGTTGAGCGCATCGGCATCAAGCACAACGGGCAGGCCGGATTGCAGAGCCTGCTGCAACATCTGCTCTGACCAGGGCGACTGCCCCAGGCCTGGACCGACCACCAACACGGTGGGGCGCGCCAGCCAGGGTTCCAGTTCCTGTCCCGAGGTCACCCCGCAGACCATGATTTCCGGACGCCGGGTCAGCGCTGGCGCCACATGCTCAGGGCGCGTCGCCAGACTGACCAGACCGGCACCGGTCCGAGCCGCCGCCTCGGCGGCCATAATGGCCGCGCCGCCATAGCCGGTATCGCCACCAATGATCATGACATGGCCGAAATCGCCCTTGTGGGCATCCACGGCACGCGCGGGCAATGCCGACAGCGCCTCGGCCAAATCAAACCGCCGACACTCATCGGGCACCTCCGCGTACACGGACTCAGGCACCCCCAGGCCAGCAAACACCAGCTCGCCACACAGAGCGGGTCCTCGCCCCGTCAGCAGGCCTCGCTTGGCGCCGATAAAGGTCACCGTCAGGGCCGCGCGCACCGCTGTCCCCATTTCCGCGCCAGTGTCCGCGTTGAGCCCAGAGGGGATATCCACGGCCATTACCGGCAGAACGGATTGATTGATCTGCGCAATCGCCTCGGCATAGGCCGGTCGAACCTCACCGCTGATGCCCGCGCCCAGCAACGCATCGACAATAACGCCCTCCTCGGGTCCGCGTTGCGACAGGTCGTTGACCTCTACGCCTTCCTGCAGCGCATAATCCCGTGCTTCGGCCGCTTCACCGGTGAGTTTTTGTGGATCACCCACGGCGACCACCCGAACCGGTATGCAGCGCTGGGCCGCCAGGCCCGCAATGACATAGCCGTCCCCGGCATTGTTTCCGCCGCCGCAGTAAACCGTGATGGCCGACGGGCGGGAAAAGCGTTGCAGCAGTTGCTCAAAGGCGGCTCGCCCGGCCCGCTTCATCAACTGAATACCCGGAATACCTCCGGCAATGGCCCGCTTGTCCAACTGCCGGGTTTGTTCAGCGGTGTACAGCGTGCGGGGAAATTCTGGCGCGTCGACCGACGTCAATTTCATAGAATCCTCAATTGGGTCGCGATATCTGGCAGAATTATACGCGAACTCACCGGAATCCCGTAACGATCTATGCCGCACTCCGTGGACTTTCAACAACTCGCCGACGACATCAAGCATTGGGGGCGAGAGCTGGGCTTTCAGCAGGTGGGCATCACCGATACCCACTTGCAGGAGAGTGAGGCGCGACTCAAGCAGTGGCTCGAGCGCGGCTACCACGGCACCATGGACTGGTTTACCGCCCACGGTGACAAACGCTCACGGCCACCGGAGCTGCACCCCGGCACCCTCCGGGTGATTTCGGTGCGGATGGATTACCTGCCAGCCGATACCGATCAGATCAAGGTCCTGAAAGACCCCACCAAAGCCTACATTTCCCGCTACGCGCTGGGTCGGGATTACCACAAACTGATTCGCAAACGCCTGGCGACTCTGGCCAAGAAAATCGAGACTGCCCTCCCGCCGGAAATGATCGAAGGCCAACAGCGGCCCTTTGTGGACAGCGCCCCGGTGATGGAGAAACCGCTGGCGGACAAGGCCGGACTGGGCTGGACGGGAAAGCACACCTTGATCCTGAACAGCGAGGCGGGCAGCTGGTTTTTCCTCGGCGAGCTATTCACCTATCTGCCACTGCCGGTGGATCGATCCGAGCAACCCAACCAGTGCGGCACCTGCAGCGCCTGCCTGCAGGTGTGCCCCACCGACGCCTTTCCCGAGCCCTACACCCTCGATGCCCGCCGCTGCATTTCTTACCTCACCATCGAGCAAAAGGGGCCAATCCCCGAGGAATTTCGCGAACCTATGGGCAATCGGGTGTTTGGCTGCGATGACTGCCAGGCGGTGTGCCCCTGGAACCGCTATGCCCAGCACACCCGGGAGCGGGACTTCTCGCCCCGACACGACCTGGACCGACAGGATTTGTTGACCCTGTTCCAGTGGACTGAAGAGGAGTTTCTGTCCCGCACCGAGGGTTCGGCCATCCGCCGGACCGGCTACGAGGGCTGGCTGCGCAACCTGGCGGTAGGCCTCGGCAATGCACCCTCCGACCCGGCCATCATCGCAGCTCTGGAGTCCAAACGGCCCCTGACCAGCCCAATGGTGCAGGAACATATTGACTGGGCCCTGCAGCAGCAGGCTCGACCCAACCGCCGCCGCAAACGGAAAATTCGTCGAAACCGTGAATCATAGGTTAAAACAGCGTTATAACAGGGATTTAGATTATAACTATTAGCGCTATTGAGCCGATCACCCTGTTAATTTGAGTGATAAACGTGAATAATACGCACCCTTTTTTGAAAACATCGACGATAAAGCGTGTCCCGACGTCCGGGCGCCGATAATGACCATCACCCACATCAACCCGAGAGACAGGTAGCAGACTCTATGAAAGAGAAATCCGATATCGGCCTGGTTGGCCTCGCCGTGATGGGCGAGAACCTGATTCTGAACATGGCCAGCAAAGGCTATACCGTGACCGCGTACAACCGCTCCACCGACAAGGTGGAAAAGTTCGTCAATGGCCGCGCCAAAGGCAAAACCATTCGCGGCGCCTCCTCGGTTGAAGAGCTGGTGCAGTCGCTGGCCAAGCCGCGCAAAATCATGTTGATGGTCAAGGCCGGACAGGCGGTAGACGACTTTATCGAGCAGTTGATCCCGCACCTGGACAAGGGCGACATCATCATCGACGGCGGCAACACCCACTACCCGGATACCAACCGTCGCACCGAATACCTGGAAAGCAAAGGTCTGCTGTTTATCGGCACCGGTGTCTCCGGCGGTGAAGAGGGCGCCCTGACCGGCCCGTCCATCATGCCCGGTGGCTCTCCGGCGGCCTGGGAGCACGTCAAGCCCATTTTCCAGGACATTGCCGCCAAAGTGGACGATGGCAGCCCCTGCTGCGATTGGGTCGGTGAAGCGGGCGCCGGTCACTTTGTGAAAATGGTTCACAACGGCATCGAATACGGTGACATGCAGCTGATCTGCGAAGCCTATCAGTTGATGAAGGACCTGGTGGGCATGACCCACGATGAAATGCACGAAGTGTTCGCCGAGTGGAACGAGGGTGAGCTGAACAGCTACCTGGTAGAGATTACCCGCGACATCCTCGCTTATAAAGAAGACGGCGAGCCGTTGGTTGAAAAAATCCTGGACAAAGCCGGCCAGAAAGGCACCGGCAAGTGGACCGGCATCATCGCCCTGGACATGGGTATCCCCCTGACTCTGATCGGTGAAGCTGTCTTTGCCCGTTGCCTGTCTGCCCAGAAAGACGAGCGCGTGGAAGCATCCAAGGTGCTGAATGGCCCGAAAGTGAAGTTCGAGGGCGACAAGAAAGCCTTTGTCGACGATCTGCGCCAGGCACTGCTGGCAGCCAAGATGATCTCCTACGCTCAGGGTTACGCCCTGATGCGCGAAGCGGCGAAGGAATTCGGCTGGCACCTGAACTACGGTGGCATCGCCCTGATGTGGCGCGGCGGCTGCATCATCCGCTCCGGCTTCCTGGACAACATCAAGCACGCCTTCGACAAGAATGGCGACCTGAAGAACCTGCTGATGGATGACTACTTCAACGGTAAGATTGATGCCGCTCAGGACGGTTGGCGCCGCGTGGCCGCGACCGCGATCACCAGCGGTATTCCGGCCCCGGCCATTACCGCCGCCCTGAACTACTTCGATGGCTACCGCTGTGAGCGCCTGCCGGCGAACCTGCTTCAGGCCCAGCGGGATTACTTTGGTGCCCACACCTACGAGCGGGTCGACAAGCCCCGGGGTGAGCACTTCCACACCAACTGGACCGGGCGTGGTGGGGATACGGCTTCTTCCACTTATAACGTTTAAGACCGTTCAGTTTGGGTTGCGGCGGATGCGCGCGAAGCGCTTATCCGCCGTCACCCAACTCCCCACCAAATACAAACTTCACCCCATCCGAAAAAACGTCTCCCGATAGTGTTTTAACTCCTCGATCGAATCCTTGATATCGTCCAGGGCCAGATGCGCCGCGCTCTTCTTGACCCCCTCGGCCACCTCCGGCCGCCAGCGCCGGGCCAACTCCTTCACTGTGGACACATCCAGATTCCGGTAGTGGAAATAGCGTTCCAGCTTGGGCATGCCGCGCACCAGAAAGCGCCGGTCCTGGCAGATCGAGTTACCGCACATAGGCGATTTGCCCGCCGGTACCCAGGACTCCAGGAAGGCGATGGTCTGTGCTTCGGCTTCCTCCAGAGAGATCCGGCTATCCTTTACCCGCTGGGTCAGCCCGGACTTACCGTGCTGTCTGGTGTTCCATTCGTCCATGGCCGCCAGCGCCGAATCCGGCTGATGAACGGCGTACACCGGCCCCTCCGCCAGTACATTAAGGTGGGCATCGGTCACAATGGTCGCAATTTCGATGATCACATCCGAATCCGGGTCCAGCCCGGTCATCTCCAGATCGATCCAGATCAGGTTGTTTTCATTGGGTGTGGCAGCATTTGACATACAATCGGTTCCTAGAGCGCGCTTGACGCGAGACTTTATCCAGACAGATAGGGCACAATGCCCGTAATCGTCGCCAAGATTAACCCGCAGGCCCGCCGGGAACAACCGGCCGCCTCATTACCGCGCGGAGAACACACGCCCTGCATGAGTAAACGCAAACTGACCCGTCGCCAGAACTGGCGCATCCAGAAGATCCAGGAAGAACGCCAGGCCCGTGCCCAACGCAAACAGTCGGGCCCCGTAGAGGATCTGGATGAAAACGCCCTGGGGGCGGAACAGGAAGGGTTGGTGGTGACTCACTTCGGTACTCTGGTGCTGGTGGAGGCCAACGGCGAGCGCAAACGCTGCCACTTTCGCAGCAACCTGGGCTCTCTGGTGACGGGCGACCAGGTCGTCTGGCGCGACGGTTCACCCTACGGTGTGGTGGAAGCGGTCATGCCACGGCGCTCCGAGCTGTGCCGCCCGGACCCCTATGGTGACCTGAAAACCGTCGCCGCCAATATAGACCGGGCGCTGATCGTGATTGCGCCCTATCCAGAGCCCCACTTCAGCCTGGTGGATCGCTATCTGGTGGCCGCTGAAGCCAGCGATATTACCCCGGCGCTGGTGATCAACAAGTGCGATGCGATTGATGCCCGTATTGCCGACAAGATCGAACGGATGGAATCCCTCTACCGCAGCCTGGGGTATTGGGTCGTGCGAGTTTCCGCCGAGACTGGCGAGGGTATGGACGCCCTGGCCGACTATCTCAAGGATTTCACCAGCGTCTTTGTCGGACAGTCCGGGGTTGGCAAGTCTTCACTCACAAACTACCTTTTGCCAGACGCCGACCTGCGTGTAGGCGAGCTGTCTGAGCGTCAGACCGGCAGTCACACCACCACCAATGCCGAGTTATTCCATTTCCCCGGGGGCGGCCAGTTAATTGACTCCCCGGGAGTGCGGGAGTTCGGGCTCTGGCATATGAGTCGAGATCAGGTACTGGAAAACTTTATCGAGTTTCGTCCTCATCTCGGGCACTGTAAATTCCGCGATTGCGCCCATCAGGGCGAGCCCGGCTGCGCCCTGCAGAAAGCCCTTGAATCCGGCGAAATCAGCCCTCAACGAATGAGTAGTTGTGAACAGATTCTCGACAGCTTGAATTCACCACGCGGCTGAATGCGACAAAGTCCGCATTTTACTATTGAGTCCCGCGTATTCGGCGTTATGCTAACTGAAGACCATGCAGTAACCCGATGCAGTAACCAAAGGAACTTCACTATGGCCGACCTGCCACTGATCATCGAACCCGCTGATCTTGCGAACCTACTGAAACAGCCGCCGGACAACCTGCGTATTGTGGATCTGTGCAGCGAGCCGAGCTATCAGAACGGTCACATCGAAGGTGCCCTGCACATTCCTCCGCAAATGCTGTTGAGCAATATCCCGCCCGCCCCGGGACGCGTCGCCAGCGTGGAGCAGCTCAACCGGTTGTTTTCCTACTTGGGCCTGACCCCCGATACGCATTTTGTTGTCTACGACGATGAGGGCGGCGGTTGGGCCGGACGCTTTATCTGGACCCTGGACGCCATCGGGCACAAGCACTATTCCTATCTCAATGGAGGGCTACAGGCCTGGAAGAGCGATGAGCTGCCCCTGAGCCGGGAAATTCCGCAACCGCCCTTTACCGAAGCCCATGTCAGCCTCGACCCGAGCGTTGTGGTGGAAATTCCGGATATTCTCGAAGCGCTGGAAGATCCGAATTTTGTCGTCTGGGATGCCCGGGGACCGTCTGAATACCGGGGCGAAAAAGTGCTCGCCCAGAAAGGCGGGCACATCCCCGGCGCGGTGAATGTAGAGTGGACGCAGTTGATGGACCATCGCAACGGCCTGCGTATCCGCCCCGACGCCGAAGCCTTTCTGGCCGAACAGGGACTGACCAAAGACAAACGCATTGTCACCCACTGCCAGAGCCATCATCGCTCGGGCTTTACCTATCTGGTCGGCAAATCGCTCGGCTTCGACATCAAGGGCTATCACGGCTCCTGGTCCGAGTGGGGCAACCATCCCGACACCCCTGTGGAAATCTGAACGAATGTCACGACTGCTCATTGTTGTTGAATCCGCCCAGGATTGGGCGCCCTATTTCCCGAGCGAACAGGTCATCACCTTTGATGATTACCTGCAGCTGCCGCCGGCAAAAACCAATCGCACCCGGGTCATAAACCTGTGTCGAAAGTTCAGCTACCTGAGCAAAGGTTACTACTGCTCGCTGCTGGCTGAAGCCCGCGGGCACTCGGTGATTCCGTCGGTAAAAACCCTGAACGATCTGCGCAATCACACCAGTTTTTCGGTGATTGCCGAGCAGCTCCACAGTCAGGCCGACAAGTTTCTCACCAAGCTGGCCAATCGCGAGGCGAGCACCTTCGAATTCTGGGTGTTCTTCGGAGAAAGCAGCGTGCCGGAGCTGAAGAAACTGGCCCGGGAGTTGTTCGAGCAACAGCCCTGCCCGATTCTGAAGGTCGAGCTGAACTGGCGCGGCGGTTGGCGCATCAACAGCCTCAAGGTGGCACCGGTGCATACCCTGACGGAGCCGGAGCAAGAGGCTTTTGCCAATGCCCTGGACCGTTTCAGCGCCCAACTGTGGCGTAAACCCAAAACCCAGAAGGTCAGCCGCTACGAGATGGCGATTCTGGTCAATCCGGATGAAAAGCTCCCGCCCAGTGACGACAAGGCGCTGAAGAAGTTTGTCAAAGCAGGCAACCGGCTGGGAATCAATGTCGATTTCATCGGCCGCAAGGACATCCGCAAGCTGCCCGAATACGACATGCTGTTTATTCGGGAAACCACCAATATTGACCACCACACCTTCCAGTTCGCCTGCCGGGCAGAGGCCGAGGGGCTGGCGGTGATTGACGATCCACAATCCATCATCCGCTGCACCAACAAGGTGTACCTGGCCGATCTGTTCAACGCTCGCAAGGTGGATACTCCCACCACCCGGCTGATTTCCACCCGTTCCAAAGTCGCGCTCGATAAAGTTGCCGCCGAGCTGGGCTTCCCCATGATCGTCAAGATTCCGGACGGCTCATTCTCCCGGGGCATGGTCAAGGTGGAAGACCGCGAGGATCTGGAGCGGGCGGTCACCGAACTGTTGAAGCAGTCGGCCCTGCTGCTGGCCCAGGAGTTCATGTACACCGATTATGACTGGCGCGTCGGGGTGTTGAACGGCAAGCCTCTGTACGCCTGTAAGTACTACATGGCCGGCGATCATTGGCAGATTTACGATCATAACAACACCGCCGATCCCTCCGGCGGTTATCAGACCATGCCGACCTATGAGGTACCACGCAAAGTCATCGACACCGCCATCAAGGCGGCGGGGCTGATCGGCAAGGGACTCTACGGCGTGGATCTGAAGCAGAGCGGCAAGCGGGTGGTGGTGATTGAGGTGAACGACAACCCGAGTATCGATGCCGGGGTGGAGGATGAGTTTATCGGCGATGAGCTCTACAACCTGATCATGCAGGAGTTCATCAATCGGGTGCAGACCATCCGCCGCTTGCGCGAGGCGCTGTAAGCGCCCCCTGATCAACCCTCAGGCAGGATGAGGTTCAGGGTCTCGTCGGCGATCAGCTGGCCGTCAATGGCCAGGGTGATGCGCCAGGGGCCCTGTTTGTTCTCTACCGGCTTCCAGATGGTATCGCCGATAAAGAAATCCCAGTCGTTCTGTTTGATATACACCTCTCCGTCGAAGGGTGGCAGGGGGTTGCCGTCTTCATCGGGAATGTTCGGGTGGTAGATGCAATACTGCAGCTTGCGGTTTTTGGCTTTTTTGATATTGACGATGTAGCCGAATTCGATATCCAGCTCGCAGGGAATGTCCCGCGTCATTTTGATCAGCTGTGGCAATTCCTTGGAGTTGGGGTCCAGCGGGGTATAGACGCCCCAACTGCGCAGTTTGACTTCCGGTTTCTTCTTGGCCATGGCGCCCGAGTAATGGTTGGTTCAAAACCCGGATTGTACCATGGGTGGTTTGGGTTCGTTGTCGTTGCTCGACTCCGACTCGCAGTGCTCCGCCTGGGTAACCCCTTGTGAGACACGCCGTGAACCCATCCCTGGGGGCTCGGTCACCCAGGGATGGGTTCACGGCGTGCCTCAAAGACCCCTTTCCTCCCGCAGCACTCAATCACGAAGCTCCACTCAAAAAAAACACTCACCCCAACACCAACAACCGATCCCCGGCATTGACTGATTGGCCTTCGGCGCGTGAAAGAGAGTCCACAACCCCCGCCTCCGGCGCAACCACCTCAATTTCCATTTTCATCGACTCGAGAATACACACCACATCGCCGGCCTTCACCTTATCGCCAGGTTTGACCATGAACTGCCAGATATTCCCGGCCACGTGACTTTCCACCGCCGTGGCGCCCTCGGGCAAGGCATCCACCTGCTCCTCAGCTGCTTCCTGACCACTGGTATCGAAATTCATCTGACCGTTATCGATCCAGCGCTGAAGCTCTTCGTTGAACGCACGATTGCGCTTTTCAACGAAGGCATCAATCTCCGACTGGTGCTGTTCGATGAAGGCCTCGTAATTGCTCAGCCTGAAGGTGGTCTCTTCAATCCGCAGCGGGTACTGGCCTTTCGGGAAGTCCCGGCGGATCTGTTGCAGCTCGTCATGACTGACTTCATAGAAGCGAATCTGGTCGAAGAAACGCAGCAACCAGGGGTTGGTGAACTCGCGGGTTTTGCGGTAGCGGTTCCACATCTGCAACGTGCGGCCGACGAACTGATAGCCGCCCGGCCCTTCCATGCCATACACACACAAGTAGGAACCGCCGATGCCCACCGAATTTTCCGCTGTCCAGGTACGCGCCGGGTTGTACTTGGTGGTCACCAAACGGTGCCGTGGGTCCAGGGGTGTGGCCACGGGCGCACCCAGATAGACATCACCCAGACCCATGACCACATAGCTGGCCTCGAAGAGAATCTTTTTCACTTCATCGATGGAGTTCAGACCGTTGATGCGCCGTATAAACTCGATGTTGTCCGGGCACCAGGGGGCGTCCTTGCGCACCGATTGCATGTACTTTTCCGCGGCCTGACGGCAGGCCGGATCATCCCAACTCAGGGGCAGATGAACAATGCGCGAGGGCACTTCCAGCTCGTCGATGTTCTGCAACTTGAGTTCGGCTCTCTCAAGCAGCTCGAGCAGTCGGTCTGTCGACAACTGCTGACTCTCATAGTGGATCTGCAAAGAGCGGATGCCCGGCGTCATTTCCAGAATGCCCTCAACGCCCTTCGTCTGCAGATAGAGCATTAACGCATGGGCCCGAAAGCGCAGACGGATATCCAACTGCAGAGGCCCGTATTCCACCAGCAGATACTTGTCGCCGGACGGACGATAGACCACCGGCACGCCGGTCTGGTCACCGGAGAGGGTTTTGAGCACCGGAGTGCGGGCAATCAGCTCATCGATGGACAAAGGCTGCGCCGGCTCACTCTCGGTCGAGTCCAGTTGCGCCAGTTGGGTCTGTTGTTCCCGCTCCAGGCGATTGGCATCGGCCAGGCTCACCGGGACGAATTGCAATTTGTCCCCCGCTTTCAGTTGACCGAGTTTCCACAGGTCGGCCGCGATCACGGTCACCGGACAGACAAAGCCACCCAGAGACGGGCCATCGGGGCCCAGGATGACCGGCATATCCCCGGTGAAGTCCACCGTGCCGATGGCGTAGGCGTTATCGTGAATATTGGACGGATGCAGCCCCGCCTCACCGCCGTCGGAGCGCGCCCACTCCGGTTTGGGGCCAATCAGACGGATGCCGGTACGACTGGAGTTATAGTGCACTTCCCAGCGATGCTGAAAGAAGGTGCGCATATCCTGTTCGGTAAAGAAATCCGGGGCACCGTGAGGGCCGTAGATGACCCGCAACTGCCAGTTACCGTCGATTTCAGGACGCAGCGCTTCCGGTGCGCTGGAACGCTGTTCCGACCGTGGTTGCTCCACCAGATGCAAAACATCCCCGGTGCGCAAAGCACGCCCGGCAAAACCGCCGAACTGCCCGAGGGTAAAAGTGGATTTCGATCCCAGGTAATCCGCACACTGAATGCCGCCGGCCACCATCAGATAGGCGCGCGCGCCGCCAGCGACGACTTTTCCGATCGTCAGTACCTGCCCCGGCTCGGCGCGCACCACCTGGCAAAACAGCACCGACTGATCGTCCAGAGTCGCGTGCAAGGCTGCACCGGCGAGAACAAAATCCGTGGCGGTATTGAACTTGAGAGTCGGGCCGTTGAGGGTAATTTCCAGGCCGGCGGTGCCTTCAGGATTACCCAGCAGACGGTTACCCAGGCGCAGTGCATAATTGTCGAACGGGCCCGAAGGTGGCACACCGATATCCCAGTAGCCGACCCGTCCCGGGAAATCCTGTACGGTGGTCATGGTGCCCGGTGCCAGCACGTCCAACGTGGACGGCTCGTAAGCCAGATCATTCAGAAACCGGGTGTGCACTTCACCGGCGTGGAACTCGGGCGTTGCGATAATACGGCGCACGTAATCGCCATTGGTTTCGATACCCTCCAGGGTGGTTCGGGCCAATACCCGGTCCAGCGCATCGATGGCCCGGGCGCGATCATCCTGCCAGACGATCACTTTGGCGAGCATGGGGTCGAAGTACGGCGACACGGTCAAACCGGCCTCAACCCAGGTGTCGATCCGCAGCGCCTGCCCATCCGCCGGGGGAAAGTCCACCGCGCTCAGCAGGCCAGCGCTGGGCTGAAAATTTTTATTGGCATCTTCCGCGTAGAGGCGCGCCTGCAGCGCATGCCCTCGGGGTTTCAGCGCGGCACCCAGTGACTTGATATCGCTCAATTCTCCCGCTGCCAAACGCAACATCCAGGCCACCAGGTCCACACCATAAACCTGTTCGGTCACGCCATGCTCCACTTGCAGGCGGGTGTTCACCTCCAGAAAGTAGAAGGTGTTTTCTTCGGCGTCGTAAATAAATTCCACGGTGCCCGCGTTGCGGTAGTGCACAGCTTCCGCGAGGCGCACGGCGGTATCGTGAAGCTGTTTGCGCACGGTGTCGGGTATGTTCGGAGCGGGGCACTCTTCGACCACTTTCTGATTGCGGCGCTGGGAGGAGCAATCCCGCTCGCCCAGGGCGACGGCGTTGCCTTGACCGTCACCAAAAACCTGCACTTCGATATGGCGTGCCGTTTCAATGTATTTCTCGACAAACAGACCATCGTTGGAGAAGTTGTTGGCACTCAGGCGTTTGACGCTCTCGAAGGCTTTGCGCAGCTCGGCTTCGTTGTAGCAGGTCTGCATGCCGATACCGCCACCACCGGCGGTGCTTTTGAGTATGACCGGATAGCCAATCTGTTCGGCCGACGTGACGGCCTCTTCCAGATCTTTGAGCAGGTCGGTACCCGGAAGCAGGGGTACGTTGTTTTTTTCAGCCAAGGCGCGGGCCGTATGTTTGAGACCGAAGGCATTCATCTGTTCCGGGGTGGGTCCGACAAAGGCAACACCGCGCTGTTCGCAGGCACGGACGAAGTCTGGGTTTTCGCTCAGAAAGCCATAGCCGGGGTGCACGGCCTGGGCCCCACTCTTCTCTATGACGGCGAAGAGTTTTTCCTGGTTTAGGTAGGTGTCGGTGGCGGTGCCTTCGCCTAATGAGTAGGCGTCGTCTGCCAGGGTGACGTGGAGTGAGTCGGCGTCGGCTTCAGCGTAGACGGCGACGGAGCCGATGCCGAGTTCTTTGAGGGTGCGGATGATGCGCACGGCAATGGCGCCGCGATTAGCGATCAGGACTTTGTTGAACATCGCATGGTCTCTCGATGTCGGTGCGGGTCGTCCCGCTGAATTCGTTGCCTTACCGGGTCGTCCCGACAAAGCGTATTCTTAGTTGGGGGCTCGGTGACGTCCGGTCCAGGGAGGAGACACCTTTTCAAGACACGCCGTGGACCCATCCCTGGGGGCTCGGATCGCGGGTCCCCCGCTCTACGGTCTTGAAAGGCCATCCCCGCCTCGAGCCTCCGTGCTACCGGCAAATTTATGATGATGTCTGCGTAGGGCGGATAAGCGAAGCGCATCCGCCGTAAATACACGTGAATCTCAATCCCAAACCAACACCTCAATCGGCGTCGGATCGTACCCATTACACGGGTTATTCAACTGCGGACAATTGGAAATCAACACAATGGTGTCCATCTGGGCTTTCAACTCCACGTATTTTCCGGGCGCCGAGATGCCGTCTTCGAACGTCAATCCACCGTCCGGGGTGATGGGCACGTTCATGAAGAAGTTGATGTTGTGGGTGATGTCCCGTTTGCTCAAGCCAAGTTCTTCGTGCTCGGCGATGGCGAGCATCCAGCTGTCGCGGCAGGCGTGCATGTGGCGTTTGTTGAGGTCGTAGCGCACGGTGTTGCTCTCGGTGGCGCAGGCGCCGCCCAGGGTATCGTGGCGGCCGCAGGTGTCAGCGACGATGTCGAGCATGACGCGGTTGTAGTTGGAACGCAGGCGGGTGCCGGCACTCAGATAGGCGTTGCCCTGTTCGCGGATGGTGTCCATGGCGCTGTAACGCTCGGTGGGATCATCGGCACTGTAGAACAGGGTGTCGGCGGCCTGGTTTCCTTCGAGATCGAGGATGCGCAGGGTCTGGCCGGCTTTGATCACTTTCAGGTAGTAGTCGCCCGCGCCGACGGTGTCGCGAACGCCGGCGTCTTCGGGTTTGCGTGTGCTTTCTTTGATCATGGGTGTTTTCCTCTGCCCTGACTCATGCGCCCAGGTAATAGAGACGGTTGTTTTCAAAGCCGCGACGGTTTTCCGGGCGGAAGTTTTTGCAGTAGTCGTCATCGGTCACTGGATCAGCCTGCAACAGACGGATGCCCACGGGCTTGCGTGGGTATTCAAGCTCGCGGTTCATGGGGTGCGGGCAGGAATGAAGTATCACCAATGTGTCCATTTCAAAGCGCAGCAGGACGCGGCTTCCCGCACTCGAATGGTTTTCAGCCAGTGCGAGGTTGCCTTCGGCATCCGGGGCGACTTTGCTGAACCAGTTCAGGTTGGCGGCCAGGTCTTTCGGGCCCAGTCCGTATTTTTCCAGCTCCACCAGAAAGCTACTGGTACCGTCCTGGTGCCATTGGTTTTGGTCGTTCTGGTAATCGCGTTTGCCCCACTGCTCGGCCACCTGTTGTGCGTTACTGGTGCCGCAGACGGTTTCATGCCAACCCAGGTTATCGTCCACGATGGAGGCAAAAATTCGTCCCATGTCTGAATAAAGGCAGTGGCCGCGCGTAAGCTTGAAGGTATGCTGACACTTCAACGTGTCTGGCGCGTTATAGCGCTCGAGCAGATTCTCCGGGTTATAAAACAACATGCCGACGTTGGCGCCGCCTTCAAGGTCGGTCAGCTCCATGGCCGTACCGCGCCGCAGGCGCAATGACCAGTGGCTGGCCGGTGGCAGGGTGTATTCGTACGGAGCTTCATTGGCCATGGTGAAGCGTCTCCTTTTTCTGTTCGGTTTGATTCAGGTTGTCGTCAATGGTTTTCAGTAGAGCTTCATCTGTCTCTCCCACCGGTAAGTCATATGTGATCCGTGCACCGTAAGCTTCGGGCTCGTGCGGATCGATCCGGTCTTTGTCGAATACCCAGAGGCGGGTGCCGAGGTAAAAGCCTTCTTGAATGTCGTGGGTGATCATGAAAACCGTCAAGTTCAGTTCTCGCCAGAGCTTGATCACCAGTTCATGCATATCCTTCCGAATCCCGGGGTCCAGGGCTCCGAAGGGTTCGTCCAATAGCAGGATGCGCGGTTGTTTGATCAATGACTGGGCGATGGCCAGTCGCTGCTGCATGCCCCCGGACAGTTCATGGGGGTATTTTTGCAGGGCATGGCTCAACCCGACCGCCTCCAGCATTTCCTCCGCCTTTTTCCGAGCCTGCCGGCGGGCACCCCCAAACAGACGCGCCATCAGCGGGCTTCGCTCAAACTCCATGGACAACATCACGTTTTCCAGTGCCGTCATGTGGGGAAACACTGAATAGCGCTGAAACACGATCCCCCGATCTTCACCAGGCTCCGCCACCAGCGGGTTTCCGTCGAGTTCAATCATCCCCTGAGAAGGGGACTCGGTGCCCAACAACAGTTTCAGAAAGGTGGTCTTGCCGCATCCGGAGGCACCGACAATGGTAATGAACTCACCGCGCTCTACGGTTTTGTTCAGGTTTTCCAGCACCACGGTGTTTCCATAGCGCTTCCACAGCTTGTCAATTTTGATGTAGCTCATAACACCTCAGTGGCCGCTGCCAGTTTGTGCGTGGAACCAGGGGAAGCAACGGCGCGATAGCAACCGCAACAACAGGTCGATAACAAAGGCAAGAATCGTGATCCAGACCACGTAGGGCAATATGACATCCATGGACAAGTAACGGCGCACCAGAAAGATCCGATAACCAAGCCCGTCTGTCGAGGCAATCGCCTCGGCGGCAATCAGGAAAAGCCAGGCTGAGCCCAGAGACAGGCGCACACTGGCGAGCAAACGGGGCAATATCTGGGGCAGGATCACCCGCTGGATGATTTGCCAACTGCTGGCGCCCAGGGTTTGCGCCTTGATGATCTGTTCGGAGGGAATTTCCTGTACTCGCTGCTGCATATCTCGACACAAAAAAGGCGCTGTGCCGATGATGATCAACATGACTTTGGACAACTCACCCAAGCCAAACACGATAAAAAGAATGGGCAATATGGCCATGGGGGGCACCAGAGAGATGGCCGTCATCAAAGGCGACAAGTTGGAGCGCACATAGGGAATGGCACCACTGAGCACCCCGAACACCAGAGCGAACACCGCGCTGATGGTCACGCCAATGGCCAAGCGTTGGAGGCTGCTCTGGGTGTCTTGCCAGAACAGGTACTCGCCCGTTCGGGCGCTGGGTTCGAACGCCAGTCGTTCAATTGCTGCGCCAAAGCTGTCAAAAGAGGGTAACAGTTTGTCGTTGGGGTTTTCCGCCAGACGCGCGTTGGACGCCCCCACATAGAGGGCCAACAACAGCAGAAATGGCAGCAGTCCCAGCAGCCAGCGGGCAACGCGATTGGGTTGTTGGTTGATCAGTCGCTTCATGCTTACCTCAGCGTGGATGAGTTGGCGCTGAACCGGTATTCAGTTACCGGTTGCCAGCAGCGGGAAGAGTTCGGGCAAGGCGACAAAAAAAGGTGACAAGGAAAAACCCGGAGGTTTTTACCTTGCCACAACAGTGGGTCGGAGAGGGAGAGTGATACGGTGTGGTGCCTGACATGGTAAACCTCCAGCGGTTACACGGTTTCATGAACGAGGATTCAATGGCGACAGCGCCATCGCGAACCTCCCGGGCTTTTGTCCCGCCGTGTAACCTTGCACTGAAAGCGCCCGTGCAAGGTCGGCTGCTCTCGGACCAGACACGCGAACCTGAACCTGTTCAAGTCATCACGCCGGAACCCTAGCGGCCTATTCAGCACTGCATCATCCGCCGCAGTGCCTTGATCAAATTGTCTATACTGAGTTGCTTCAACGGGGTGGTCCCATTGAATCCTCTGCGTAGTAAAGACTGAGCAATATGAATGCCAACCTTAACAGATGCCAAAATAGCGCATTGAAGCCACTCCCCCATCACAAACATGCCGCCTTACGCACCAATGTAGTGCAAAACTGCGTGAGGTGGCACCAGAACAAGGCTTGACGGGTTAACCCCTGAAGAAGGGAGAATGGTGTGGAAGGGAAAAGAACAGCGCGCGCTCGAGCCACCGTAGTAGCTCGAGGCGCTTGCTACTGCAGTGATTGCTTATTCAACAGCATCTTCGGCATCATCGGCCGCATCTTCCATTGCATCACCGGCGTCATCCACCGCGTCATCAATCTTCTCGCCCGCCTCTTCTGCCGGCCCTTGATCGCAGCCGGTCAGGAAAGCACCGCCAGAGAGAACCAGAAACATTGCCAGGGCCAGTGAACGGACGCGCTTGGTCAGAAGGTTTTCTTCATTCATGGTGTTGACTCCTTCATTCGATAAAAAAGGGCTTATTGCTGCCCCATGGGTGCCGTATGCTTGATCTTTTGGCACAAAATGCATCAATAACGAGTTATTTTCTGCCAAAGCCCTACGGTAACGTTTATCTTAGGCCAAGATCGGGGAATTCAACAGCCGCAGCCTGAACAAGGTGCCAAATGAGACTTCACTCACAACTTTCGCCGTCGAATGCAACTTTTCTCTATCGTTACGTCCAACTCCGTGAAGGTCGCGTTTTTGGCTATACTCACAGAACCTGCACCGTCAAAGGAGTCTGCTTATGTTCAGTTGGGCGTTTCTATTTCTGATTATCGCCATTATTGCCGGAGTACTGGGATTGAGCGGCATTGCTGGCGCCGCAACCAATATTGCCTGGATTCTTTTTGTGGTCGGCGTGGTGCTGGCGATCGTATTCGCCGTTGTCGGACGAAAACCGCCATTATAACGATTAGTGATACCGGGAGATTCAAGAGTGAGCGTACCGAGACGGCGATGGCGCGCCCACTTTCCAGCCCCGTCACGCTAACGCGTAGTAACCGAAGATCACTGAGGCGATGACAATGCCCACAATTACCGGGGACTGGTACCAAGGAAGCGTCATAGGCCGCTTGCCGCTTTTATCATTGCGACGCTTGCGCACAGCGTCGAGCTTCTCCCGGGTCGCAAACAGTTTCTGCGGAAAGACGAAACACAGGATACCGTATACCGCCAAAGGCACACTCAGGAGGTAATCCCCCAGGGCCAGAAACAGAATCGCCAGCCCCAGGCAAATGGCCCCCACCATACGAGATTCTCGATGCTTCATATCGATGCGCTCCTCAATCAGATTATTGTTGGTCTATCATCAAGGGCCCCCTCCCTGGGGTTCTGACACGATTATTGCTTTTTATCCCCTCGCCACTGCATCCGGTACAGGTCGTGCCGACGATCTTTCAGGTTCTGCACGGTGCCGCTGTTGCGGGCCATGATCAATGACTCGGGTCGCAAGTCGGCAAACGCCACAGTTTCAACATTGGGCGTGGTATCCGCGGCGATACCATCCCGCGCGAAGGGGAAATCACAGGGCGTCAGAATGCAGCTCTGGGCGTACTGAATATCCATATTGGAGACATTGGGCAGGTTGCCCACATTTCCAGACATGACCACGTACATCTGGTTTTCCACCGCACGAGCCTGGCAGCAGTAACGTACCCGAAGATAACTCTGGCGCTCATCGGTACAGAAAGGTACAAACAGAATCTGTACCCCCTGATCCGCCAAGTGACGGGCCAGCTCCGGGAACTCCGAGTCGTAACAGATCAAGACGCCAATCGGTCCGCAATCGGTGTCGATGGCGGTCAGACTGCTGCCACCTTCAATGTCCCACCAGTAACGCTCGTTCGGAGTGGGGTGGATTTTGGGCTGCTCGAAGATCCGCCCATCGCGCAGAAAAATATAGGAAATGTTTTCAATCCGGCCGTTTTCCACACGAGTGGGATGCGAGCCGGCGATGATATTGACATTGTAACTGAGCGCCATATCCCGAAACGCATCTTTTAGCCGCGGCGTGTACTTGGTCAGCGCCTCAATTGACTCAAAGGGAGAGAGCTCCTGATCCTCAATCGATAACAGCTGCAGCGTCAGCAGTTCCGGAAAGACCACAAAGTCGCTTTTGTAATCCGCCACAACATCAACAAAATATTCAATGTATTTCAGGAATTCGCCAAATGACGTAACCCGCCGCTGCATGTATTGCACAGTGGCGATGCGCACGACATCAGGCATCCGGACGCCGTATTTTTTTACGGGCTTTTCATCTTCCTGAGGCACTTTGGGGTTGTACCAGACCAGATGAGCGGCGTAATTCAGCGACTCGGTATCATCGTCGAGGTAATTGGGAATGACTCCGATCACCTCAAAGCCATTGCGCAACTGGAACGACAGTACCGGGTCCTTGATCTGCTTATGCACTACCTGATCGATATAGTTTTCTACCGATCCGACTTTTTTCAGACGCTTGTGCAGGTTGGGCATTCGCCCGGCAAACACCACGCCCTTCAGGCCCAGGGACTGACACAGCTTTTTCCGCTCGTTGTACAGGCGCTGGCCGATGCGATAGCCGCGATAGGCGTTATCGATACAGACTTCCATACCGTACAGCCAGTCGCCATGGATGTCGTGACGGGAGGCAAAACCGTTACCGGTGATTTCGTTCCAGGTGTGCGGTTTCAGTGCTACATCACCGGAGATGCGGAATGTGGCGCAGTAACCCACCAGGGCATCCCCCACCATGACCACAATCTGCCCCTGACGGAAGTTGTTGATCTGCCCGACGATCGCCGCGCGCGGGTAGGTCTCCATTTTGAGCGGACCGTACACCCGGTCCGCAAGCGCTACAATGGCGGGCACATCCGCCAGAGTGGCATTGCGCACGGTCAGGTGAGCACCGGGCTGCTGCAGTTTGTTTTCCTCTTTCTTCGCCATACTGTTAACTGCCTCTACAACAGGAGAACAGCGGTTCAGCCGCTGATCTCTTTCAAATTGAGTCCATACAGGGCGGCGATCAGGGATATCCCGCCCAGCAATGCAATCACACCCGCGACACCGATCCACGCGGTCAGCAGCCCCACGCTACCCAAGGCGAGCAGTGCCAGCCCGATCAGCGTGTTGCTGACCGCCACATATTGCGCGCGGGTCTGCGCGGTGGCCATATCGACAAGATAGACCTTGCGGGCCAGACGTGCCCCGCCATGACAAATACTGATACCAAAAAACAGCAAGGCATGCACCCAGGGCGATGCCAGCAGCGTCAGTTCCAGCCACGCCAGCATCGCCGTCACGGCACACAGTGTTGCGCCCCCGAAGGCCGCCAACGCCAGGGTCCAACGGCTGGAGCGATCACTCAGTCGACCCCACACCGGCGAGCTCAGGCTGGCCGCCAGGCCACTGGCAATAATCATCAAGCCCAACCCCGCTGCGCTGCTGCCGGCGTGCTCCTGAGCGAGTAATACAAAAAACGGCGGGACCAGCGCGATACTCAGTAACAGCCCCCGGGCGAGCACAAAGCGTCGAAAGTCCCGGTCGGTCAATACGATACCCAAACTGCGTATCGCGACGCTCACCGCGTTTCCGCCGCCCTCAGTCGCCCCCGGCGCTTCCTGAATCTGGCTGAACGCAAGCAGGGACAGCAACCATAACGCCGCCGCGCCGCCAAGAAACAGGGTCAGATTGACCGGCTCGGCACCGGTGCCAAATTCGGCATACAACCCCACGAGCAAGGTGGCGACACCGGCCACGCTGGCCGAGTAGCCCATCAGCGACCCGCGCCGGGTTTTGGAGACGGTTTTGCCCAGCACATCTTTGGCGGCAACCGAGCAGAGCCCTCTTGCCAGACTGTACACCACCAGGGCGCCGACAACGGCCCAGCCCACCTCAGAGCCCTGCAGCGTTCCGGCGGCCAGGGCCATGGCCGCCAGCGCCAGCATCGACAAAAAAGCACCCAACAGCCAGATCACTTTGCGCCGGGCCAGGCGCCGGATAAAGGCCGCGACCATCAACTGTGGGATCAACACCCCTGCCTCGCGGATCGGCACCAGAAAGCCGGCAAACCCCGATGAGGCTCCGGCCGCACCGAGCAGCCAGGGTAAAATCAGTCGGGCACTGGAGAGTTCATCCGCCACCTTACTGAAGGTATTGGCGACCAGGTAGGCAAAAAAGTTGCGCGGTTGATGGCGGCAGGCGTCCTCGGGAATATCCTTACAGACCCGGGCATCCTCATCGTCGTTCAATTGTTCGTAAACCCGACTCAAGCGGGGGTAATCGGGGTACAGAACCTCGGGTTTGGCAGACTCATGGTCACTCACAGGCACATTCTCTCCGGTCTGGTGTAGGCCGCCGCTCAGTATCGGTGCTTATCCGAATGATGTAAACCACAGCCTGTTATACTCCCGAGACATTGAACGACCAAGGATCTTCCCATGGCAACTGGACACTGGCTGACCCGGGGCTCACTGGTGACGCTCATACTGATCGTCATTGGCTGCAGCGCGATCGGTCACCAACTGTGGAACCAACGCTATGGCGCCCCCACCCCGCGGGAGCCACTGCGCAATGCGTCGGAGGACGACCGGTTCCAGGCGCATATCAAACCGCTGATTGAGCACCGTTGTACCGTCTGTCACGGCTGCTATGACGCACCCTGTCAGCTGAAAATGGAAGCCCGGGAAGGGCTGTTCCGTGGAGCCCACGAGGACAAGGTGTACGACGGTACCCGCCTGCTCGGTGCCGAGCTCACCCGGCTGTTTGAAGATGCGGACAGCACCGCGCAGTGGCGCAAGAAAGGCTTCTTCCCAGTGATCAACGAGCGCACTGACAGTGCCGAAGCCAACCTGCAGGGCAGCGTGCTCGCGCGCATGCTCCAACTCAAACAGCGGCATCCCTTGCCCACCCGGGCCGTACTGCCCGACAGTTTTGATTTTTCCCTCAACCGAGACTGGCACTGCCCCAAGGCCGAGACCTTCGAGCACTATGCCGAAGACTACCCACTGTGGGGCATGCCCTACGGGCTACCGGGGCTATCGGAGCGCGAGCACAAGCGCCTTATCCACTGGCTGGAAGATGGCGCCCCCGCCGGAGCCCCCAAACCCATTAGCCACGAGCTGCAACAGATCGTTCAACAGTGGGAGCAATTTTTTAACGCCGACTCCCTCAAGGCCCGGTTGACCAATCGTTACCTGTACGAGCACCTGTTTCTGGCCAATCTGCATTTTGAGCCGAGCCCGAGGGTGTTTTTCAAGCTGGTCCGCTCCGGCACGCCCCCCGGCGAGCCCATCGAGCGCATCAGCACTCGCCGCCCCTTCGATGCTCCGGGGGTTGACCGGGTGTACTACCGACTCTGGCGGGATCCGAGCAGTATTGTGGTGAAGAACCACCTGCCCTACGCCCTGACGCCCGAGCGCATGACCCGCTGGCGAGAATGGTTTCTGGACGCGGATTACTCGGTCACCGAACTGCCGGGCTACCAGCCCGAACAGGCGGCCAATCCCTTTGCGACCTTTGTAGACCTGCCGGTAAAGGCCCGCTACCAGTTTTTGCTGGATGAAGCCGAGTTCACCATCATGAATTTCATCAAGGGCCCGGTATGTCGAGGCCAAGTGGCTCTCAATGTGATTCAGGATCACTTCTGGGTGAGCTTTGTCGACCCGGCGTTTACCGCCGATAAGTGGGATGGCGAGTTTCTTGCCAACAACAGCGAGCACCTGAAACTGCCCGCCGGGGTCGGGAACACCCTGCTGCCAATGACCAACTGGCGGCGCTACTCACAGCTGCAGAAAAATTACCTGGCCGCCAAAGCCACCCACCTGTCCAACAAGTTTGCCGAGCGTGAACCGCTCACCATGGAAATGATCTGGGATGGCGAAGGCCAGAACACCAACGCCGCGCTGACCATTTTCCGACACACCGACAGTGCCAGCGTGCACCGCGGATTTATCGGCCCCGAGCCGAAAACCAGCTGGGTGATCGACTACCCCCTACTGGAGCGGATTCACTACCTGCTGGTGGCGGGCTTTGATGTCTACGGCAATACCTCCCACCAACTGCTGAGCCGGCTGTATATGGACTTCCTGCGCATGGAAGGTGAGATGAACTTCATCAACTTCCTGCCCGAACCAGTTCAGGAGCCGACCATCGCCCACTGGTATCGGGACGCCGAAGAAGACCTCAAGGAATACCTGGACGTTTACCAGAACAACCTCCAGGTAGAGACCGCTCTGGAGTACCCGTCGGGCCAGGACCACCAACGGCGACTCTATCGGTTGCTGACCAGACGCCTTCAGCCGGTCCTCTCCGGAGAGCACCAGCTGGACAACCTGGCATTGAATGAGCGCGCCAGAGACGCGCTGCTGACACTGCACTCACTGGAGGGGGAAGCCCTTCGGGTACTGCCTCCGACAACGGTCATCTATGTACCCGACAGCGCGCTGTTCACACTGATTCACCACAACGCCTACAGCAACCTGTCATCGCTGTTTATGGAGCAGGAGCGGCGCCTGCCGCAGGAAGACACACTGAGTGTGGCGGCGGGCATCATCGGGAGTTACCCGAACAGCTTTCTGATGATGGATGAGCGGGACATTCCAGCCTTCGTAGATCAGGTGCGCGGCATGAGCGAAGAGCGGGATTACCGGAAACTGAAGGATCGCTACGGGGTGCGCCGGAGCGATCCAAACTTCTGGGCGATCAGTGACGACATTCATGCCCTGTACCGTGAGCGCGCAGGGGTAGAGGCAGGACTACTGGATTACAACCGGTTGGAAAACCGATAGGGCATCAGTCGTCCACCGGACGATAGTGCTCGCACCAGGTGGCAAACTGCCGGCTCGGTAAAGCGTGGGTAAAGAAAAACCCCTGCACCTGATCGCAACCCATTGATCGGAGCAGCCGGTACTGTTCGGCATTTTCAACGCCCTCGGCGGTGACCACCAGATCGAGGGCGTGCCCCATATCCACCAAGCTGGCCATCAGTTTGCGGGAGCGTTCCTGGCTCTCCAAAGGTTGAACAAACGCCCGGTCAATCTTGATCCCGGTGATCGGTAGGTGCTGCAGATACTCAAACGAGGCAAAGCCGGTACCGAAGTCATCGATACTGACGGAAAACCCCATGGCCCTGAGTCGCTCAATCGCCACTCGAGCCGCCTCCAGATTCTGAATCAGAGCGCTTTCGGTTACCTCGACTTCAATGTGCGCCGGTGCCACTCCCAGGCGACGGACTTGCTGTTCGAGATAAGCCGGCATGCGCTCATCCATCAGATTACGGGCAGAAAAATTGATGCTGACCGGCTGGGACTGCCAGGCCACAAATTCACAGGCCGCCCGACTGACAAATTCGGTCACCGGCGCAATCAGGGTCGTGTCCTCCACCTTGGGCATAAACTGACCGGGAGGAATCAGTTGACGTTCGCTGTCACGCCAGCGGATCAGCGCTTCACTGCCCACCAGCGCGCCGTCACGCAGGCGTACCTTGGGCTGGTAGTGCAGCTCAAACTCACCGCGTTCCAGCCCGCGCCGCACATTGGAGATCAGGGTAATATGGGACAGTTTTTTCTTGGACAAGTCGGAATCGTAAGGGCAGTAGCTCACGCCTTTGCGAATGGCCGAGAAGAGTGCAATCCTCGCTTCACTGATCAGCTCATCCGTCGCCGACTTCAGCCCCGATTTAAACGCACTGCCCAGAACCAGCTGCACCCGGACCGGCACCGATTGAACGACCAGGTTTTCCTCCCCGGCTTCGATGATGCGCCGGGCTATTGCTTCGAGTAACACCTCATCGGCCCCGGGCAACAGCACAATGAGTTCAGAAACACTGAACCGGTACACACTGGAGTCACCACCAACCAGGTGGCGCAGACGCTCGCCCACGAGCCCCGCCAGCTCATCCGACGCATCCGCCCCCATGGCTTCCAGTACGTCGGTAATGTCGGTCAGGCGAACAATGATCAGCCCAACGGGTGCCTCTCGCCACCCCTCACTGTTTTTCCAGGCGTGAAGATCCTGATCGAGGGCCACCTGATTGGGCAGGCTCGAGCGAGGGTCGGTGCGCACCAGCGCCTCTCGCTCGCGATAGGCGCCCCGCAGGCTTTGAAACAAGCCGCCGGCGACGCCGCCCAGCAAGAGGTAAAGCCCCATGCGCAACAGCCAGTTGACCGGCTCCTGCATCACCGCCTGCTCCACATTCAGTGGCATCACCGCCATCAGAGTACTGGCCAGCAGCGCAGAGAAGAGTCCTCCGGCCAGGCCGTACCAGGCCGATGCAAACAGTACGGGGATCAACATCAGGTAGGGATAGGCGTATGCGGTACCACCGGTCTGGTAAACCGTCAAAGTCCCGAGCGCCAGCAGCGCCAGGATAAAAAGAAGACAGTATAAATGACGAATGGCCTGCGGACCGGCCAAAATATTGACCGTCGCCAGATGGCTGCGCTTCCTTAAACCCTCTGCAATATCCATTCTCTCCCCTCCCGAGTCCGCCCCCCGGGCGGGAGACAGATGACCATCCACTACAAGCCTAGAACAAAAAAAGCGTTATGGGATTTCTGGCTGCATAAAAGCTGGACGTGCAGGCCATTAAAGAAAGAGTGTAGTATCTACTATTCAGATATACAAATAGGGAGAGAAATCCCGTTCCGTTACTCGTCCTCATCCACGGGGGCCAGATCGTGCCTTGCCAGGTGTGCTTCGAAGCGGCGTATCAAGGTGCGCAGGCTTACCCCGAACACCCGACACAGGTCCAGTAGCTGGATCAGGTCAAGGCGACGAACACCGCGCTCCACATCACTTATGAAAGACTGAGGTCGACCCAGTGCCTGTGAACATTGTGTCTGTGTCAAGCCAGCTTCAGAGCGCAATTCTCTCAGCACTTCCAGCAACACTTTTGTTTCCGTTCTGTACAGCGATTTGGACATGGTTTCCTACCAAACTCGTGAGCAAGACTGCAATTTATCGTCACAGAGCTGATATCTGATTAATAGATACAAATCAGATGAAACTTTTGGCCATTCAAAACCCGTTTACTGTTAACTGTAGCAGTTATAACCGAAAGCAGACGTCAAAATATTGTCAGAGAACGATGAATCGATGGGTCAGCGGACCCAGAGAAATGGATCCAGGCGGAACAACTGTTTTAACTCACGGTACACCAGAGGATAGGCGTAATACAAAGTCTCCGGACGCGCGAAAAAAGTTTCGCACATTACCGAAAAAAACTCTTCCGGATTGGTCGCGGCGTACGGATCAATCAACCGCGCCGATTCAGATTTCGCTTGACTCACATCATCGAAGGCCGCTGACATGCTGTCAGCCCATCGCTGAGCACTTTGGGAATCGCGCAACGGCGGCGTGCCGTCCATCACTCCATCGTAACCATCCAACTGATGGGCGTATTCGTGAATCACCAGGCAGTGACTGTCATCGCCGCGCAGGTCCTGCTCGATGTCCGCCCAGGAGAGCACCACTTTGCCCTGCTCCCAGGACTCTCCCAGCAGCTCCTGACGCTCATAGGCGACAAGCCCCAACTCGTCGGCCACTTCACCCTCTCGAACGAAGGCTTCAGGGTACAGCAACACCACCGGAAAGCCCGACCACTGCATGCGGCCGTCACCGGCGTTCATCAACGCCGCCTGAGCGAGGGTCAGTACGCGCATGGGTTCGGTCACGGCAAGGCCATTGCAACCGTAAAAACGGGTGTGGGCAAGCATCACCTGCAGCTGGCGATGCAGATTGAGGCGCACCGGTTCGGGAAGGTAGGGGTACAACCACCAGCGGTCTTGCAGCCACTGCTGCCAACTGGCCGGCAGGGGTTGTTCGGCCAGCGCACGGTTGCGCCGATAGCGACGAATTGGTGCGTATACCAGCACCGCCACCACAACCCCGGTAAGTAAAAACAGCCAGAACAGTGCCACCACGCGCCTCCCGATCAGTACTGGGAAGCATTGTACACGGATTGGCTCAGATCACTTTCGAATAGCGAATCTGGTTGCCGGTATCCAGGTATTGATCGAAGACCATGCACACCCGACGAATCAACAATCGCCCCTTGTTCAGCACGGTGATACCGGCCGGGGTAACTTCGACCAATCCATCTTCGACCATGGGTGCCAGTTGGGCCAGTTCATCCCGAAAATACTGATTGGGATTGATGCCAAAACGTTCGTAGAGTTGGCCAAAGCTGAGCCTGAAGTGACAGATCAACTGATTGATCACCGCCCGGCGCAAATGATCTTCGGGCTGCAGGCGCACGCCTTTGATCAACGCGGGGCGTCCCTCATCGATACGCGTCTGGTAGTCCTCGACTTTTTTGGCATTCTGAATGTAGGTGCTGCCGTAATAACTGATCGCCGACACACCAAAGGCGATCAGATCGCACTCGGCGTGGGTCGAGTAACCCTGGAAGTTGCGCTGCAGACGACCTTCCTGCTGCGCTTTGACCAGGCTGTCGTCCGGCCTGGCAAAGTGATCCATGCCGATGTACACATAACCCGCTGCCTGCAAGCGCTCGATGGCTTCGTGCAGAATGGCGAGCTTGTCCTGGGGCGACGGAAGGTCCGATTCGTGAATCAGACGCTGGCTTTTGAACAGGTGCGGCAAGTGGGCATAGTTGAACAGGGACAACCGATCCGGGCCCAGGTCAATTACCTGATCCAGGGTTTCTTTCACACTGTTGCGGGTCTGCAGCGGCAGCCCGTAAATCAGGTCCATACTGATGGAGCGGTAGCCCTGATCACGCGCCACATCCACCAGCTCGCGCACCTGCTCGACGCTGTTGTAACGGTTGACCGCGCGCTGCACCTCGGGATTGAAGTCCTGTACCCCCATGCTGACCCGGTTGAATCCCAGTTGACGCATGTGGATGAGTTTGTCCACCGACATGCGTCCCGGGTGTACCTCCACGGAGTACTCCCCTTCGTCGTTGTCCAGCAGTTGGAAGTGCCTACGGGTCGCGTCCATCAGCCAGGTCATTTCATCTTCGCTGATGTAGGTGGGTGTGCCGCCGCCCCAGTGTAACTGGCTCACCGGGCGATCGGTATCGAACACTTCGGCCTGCAGGGCCATCTCCCGATCCACGCGCTCCAGGTAGGGCATGGCCCGGCTGCGCTTGTGGGTCACGATTTTGTTGCAGGCGCAGTAAAAGCAGAGGGTATCGCAGAAGGGAATATGAAAATACAGGGATAGCGGCTTGCCGCTGCGGTTACTGCGCGCCACGGCCTCGAGCCATTGTTGACAGGAGAAGTCGTCCCGGAACTGAGGCGCTGTGGGGTAAGACGTATAGCGAGGCCCGCTCAGGTCGTAGCGGTCGATGACGGACTGATCCCAGGCGAGAGGCTCTTGGTATAAGGACATGGTGTGGCTCGGTTTGTTGACGTGGGCGTTAGTCTAGGGCGGCTGGGACGACGTTGCGTTGACCTTGGTCAAACCGCCGTTCCTATACCCCAAATCTACTGCCCAAGGACCGGCCAAACCATACCGATCTTGGGGTATACCATTGAATCATTGGTGGATAAGACCCGAGGGGCCGTCATCCACCATCACGCTTTATAACTGTGCCAAGGCCCAATCAAACACACACCGGTCTTCGCTATCCACCTGCCCCTGTAGCTGCTTGAGGCTGTCCATCAAGGCCTCCACAGTAGGCCGGTGCAGATTCACATGCCCCACCTTGCGTCCGGGGCGAATGTCCTTCGCGTACCAATGCACATGGGCACCGGTCACTCCGAGCCACTCGGTGTGCCAGTCACGCCCAAGCAGGTTGTACATCATGGTTACACCGTACACTTCCGGGGTAATCAGCGGCAGGTCCGCCACCGCGCGCAGGTGCAGCTCAAACTGACTGATATCCGCCCCGGCCTGAGTCCAGTGACCGGAGTTATGGACCCGGGGTGCCAGTTCGTTGACCAACAGGTGTCCCTCTTCCACAAAGCACTCCATGGCCATCACACCGACATAGCCCTGATCATCCATAATACGACCGAGCCATTCCTCGGCCAGGTGCTGCTGCTCGGCGGGCACATCCAGATTGCCCACGCTTGCCCGCAATATGCCGCTCTCGTGCCAGTTGCGGGTGAGGGGGTAAAAAACCTTCTCGCCGGCACGATTGCGCGCACCGACCAAAGAAACCTCATGGCTGAACGGAATCATCGCCTCAGCGATACACTCATTGGCCCACTCGGCCAACACCGGCTCACCGGGCTGCCAGCGCCATTGGCCACGGCCGTCGTAGCCCCCGCGGCGGCGCTTGATCACCGCCGGGCGGCCAAGGTCATCTAGCTGTGCGGCCATGCCCGCCTCGTCCCCCAGGGACACCCAGGGAGCGGTCGGTACATTGAGCCGATCCAGCAGGCTTTTCTGCCGCTCCCGGTCGATCACCGAATGCAGCGCCGTGGCGTTGAGAAAGTTCGGATGCTCTTTCAATTGCACACCGCGCGGAGAGTCCGGCCAATGCTCCAGCTCAACAGTAACCACATCGCTGTCGCGCAGCTCCAGCCGGTCATCACTGGTGGGATTGACCGGCATCACCTCGACCTGCATGGGCGCGGCGGCCTGCTGAAGCATCTGGCCCAACTGGCCGTTACCGGCCACGATAATACGCGGAACACTCATGGGGCTTATTCGCTCCTCGGATCGGGATTGTCCAGTACGGTCTGCGACTGCTGCTGGCGCCAGGCGGCGATGCGTCCGGCCAGCTCGGCATCGTCGGTCGCCAGAATCTGGGCCGCCATCAGGCCGGCGTTGAAGGCGCCGGCACCACCGATGGCCAGAGTACCCACGGCAACGCCCCGGGGCATCTGCACGATGGACAGCAGACTGTCCTGGCCACTTAACGCCTTGCTCTGCACCGGTACGCCCAGCACCGGCAGAATGGTTTTGGCGGCAATCATGCCCGGCAGGTGGGCGGCGCCCCCGGCTCCGGCCACAATCACCTTGTAGCCCTGGTCTGCCGCGGTTTCGGCAAACTGGAACATTTTGTCCGGGGTGCGGTGCGCCGACACCACCTCGGCGTGGTAAGCCACCCCGAGGGTATCCAGAATCTGGGCCGCTTCGGCCATGGTGGGCCAATCGGACTTTGAGCCCATTACAATGGCCACTTTCGTTGCCGCTGCCACATTGCCTGCCATAGTGATCTCCAATAAGCACTGCCGGACGGTGGTCAAGCCACCCCCGGCCAGAGGCCCCGGCACAAACCGGGAAATGGAAAAAGGGCGGGATTATAGCAAGGGATCCCCGAAATTGCCTGTTTTTCCGCCCAGCGGGGCGCCTATTCAGACAATGTGTTATCGTCCTCGGGTCATGCCATTTTGAGGAGTTCGCGATGGACGACCGAGACAGTCTGCTGCAGGCGCTGGACGACACCCACCACCGGATGCACGAGTTGGTCGAGACCTTGGGCGATGACCGCCTTCAGGTGCCCTACCACCCCGGCGTCAATCCGCCGCTGTGGGAGTTCGGCCACTGCGCCTTCTTTTACGAAGTCTTTGTGCGCAAAGCCCTGGACGGCGCAGACTCCTACGACCCCTCGATGGACGAAATCTGGGACTCCTTCCACCTGGACCACGAGGACCGCTGGCGGGCCGACCTGTTTCCCGGCAAGGCGGACACACTGCGCTACGTGGATGCCATTCACCAGACCATGCGCCAACGTATCCTGGAGCAGCCTCTTTCGGATCAAGCCCACTACCTGACCAAATACGCCATCTTTCACCAGAACATGCATCTGGAGTCGATGATCTGGTGCCGCCAGACCGAGGGTTACCCGGAGCCTCCGGGCAGCCGCGCTGAACCGACCGCGAGCGCTGATCCCGCCTCTCTGGGCGATGCGGACATCCCCGCCGGACGCTACACCATCGGTATGCCGGCCCACTCCCCCGAGTACGCCCGGCGCGACTTTGCCTTCGATAATGAAAGACCCGGTTTTGACGTGGACGTCCCGGCCTTCCGTATTGCCCGAGCCCTGGTCAGCAACGGCGACTTCCGACGCTTTGTGGAGAACGGTGGCTACCAGCGGCCCGAGTTCTGGACCCAGGGCGGACGCAAATGGCTGGCCACCGAACAGGATCTGAATTTCGGCAGCGGCGAGCCTCAGCGTGGCGTCCCGGCCCACCCCTATTATTGGCGCAAGACTGAAAGCGGCTGGGAGGAACGGCATTTCGACCAGTGGCGCCCCCTCCATGACGACTACCCGGTCAAGCATGTGACCTACTGGGAGGCCGAGGCCTACTGCCGCTGGGCGGGCCGCCGCCTGCCCACCGAAATCGAATGGGAAGTGGCCGCCCTGGGTAACCGACCCGGAGAGCCCCAGCGGCGCTACCCCTGGGGCGACACTCTGGATTCAAACCGGGTGGATATGGACGGTACCGGTCTGGCCAGTCAGCCGGTCACCGCCCTGCCCGAGGGCGACAGCCCCTTTGGCTGCCGGCAAATGTTGGGCACCCTCTGGGAGTGGACCAGCAACCAGTTTTTCCCCTACGACGGCTTCGCCATCGATATGTACCCCTTTATGTCCACCCTGCAGTTTGGCGACCATAAAGTCACCAAAGGCGGCTCCTGCGGTACCTCATCGCGGTTGATCCGGGGCAGTTACCGCCAGGCCTATCTGCCCAACCGACACGATGTGTTTGTGGGCTTTCGCACCTGCGCCCTTGATGAGTAACCCATGACCGACAAGAACCCATGACCAACAATCCTTACGAGACCGACGAACTGCTTGGCCAATACCTGGATTTCCATTACGGCCCCAGTCACTTTGGCGTGCCCAATTACCCGAAGGCCTGTATCGAGCAGGCCCTGGCCCACCACACCGGCACAACCGGGCGGGCGCTGGACCTGGGCTGCGCCGTGGGGCGCAGCAGCTTTGAACTGGCCCGCCGGTTCGACGAAGTCATCGGCATCGACCTGTCCCGACGCTTTATCGACAGCGCCACCCGACTGGCCGAGCAGGGCCAAATGTCCTATCAAGTCAACCTCGAGGGCGAGCTGATCGAACACCGAACGGCGGATCTCGCGGCACTGAAACTGAGCGACACCGCCGGACACACCCGCTTTCAGGTCGGCGATGCCTGTGCGCTGGATGACACTCTGGGCCGCTTCGATCTGATCTTCGCCGGCAACCTGATCGACCGGCTGCCCGATCCCGCTGCGTTTCTCGCCCAGTTGCCTGCACTGGTCCGCCCCGGCGGCCTGCTGATGATCACCTCCCCCTACACCCTGCTACCGGAGTTCACGCCCCGGGAACGCTGGATCGGCGGGTTCGAGAGAAACGGGCAACCGGTGCGCACGCTCGACGGCCTGCGCCACCACCTGGAGCCGGACTTTGTGCTGCTGGACCCCACCCGGGATATCCCCTTCGTGATCCGGGAAACCGCCCGCAAATACCAGCACACGTTGGCCGAGGCGAGCCTGTGGAGAAGGGCTGGCTGATAATATGGGCTAATGCACCCCATTCGCGCCGGACAGATCAATGCCCAGCGCCCTGAGCTGGCGTTCCAGACGTTGGTCCCGACTCTCGCGCCAACGCTGATAGAGTTGCAGCACATCCGCCGCATCGAACACCCGCTGGCGCGAGCAAGCGTCGGCGATCAGCTCGAGCATCCGGGCAAAAGCCGCCGCCAACTCCGAGAAGATATGCCGGTTCTGCGGGGCATTTTCGGACAGGTAATCGTAAGCGCCGCCGCCCATGCCGATAAAGTAATCCTGATGAATCCCCCTACGCGCGTAATTTTCCGGAAACAGGGCGCCCAGGAAGAGCGCCAGGTCGCCGAGCTGGCGCAGAATCAGGCAACGCTCCCGCGACGAATTCGCTTCATGGGCATCTTTATACAACATCGCCAACGGACGAAGGGTCATGGCCCCATCTTCGTAACTGTACAACTGATCGGTATCGCCAAAGCGGGCCAGCATGCCGCCCACATACCAGAGGGTATCCTCGTGGGGCGGCGGGTCTAACTGCTCGGAAGAGGCATGCAAACGCTCGCGGAAATAATCGGCCAGGGTCACGTTATCGGCTTGGGTCAGTAACGCCATACATCAGTCTCCCAATCGTTCTGCCACACTTATTAGATAGAATAATCTATAGCCAAATTCCATTCATTGCAGCGAAATTTTAAGAAGAAAAAGTCATAAAAATATCTCTTCACGCCTCTTGAAAACCGTAAAACGACTCCTATTTTGCGAATCAGGAGGGTTGGCAACCACCGCCCTCCGACCTTCTTGTTTCATATCGGTTTCGATGCCTTATTCAGGTTTGTACGGAGGACATTCAATGAGTATCAAACCGTTATACGACCGAGTGGTGGTCAAGCGCCTCGCCGCAGAAACCACCAGCAAAGGTGGCATTGTCATTCCCGACAAAGCCGCGGAAAAGTCCACCCAGGGCGAAGTGGTCGCCGTGGGTGACGGCGCCCTGCTCGACAACGGTCAACTGCGCCCGGTGTCGGTCAAGGTGGGCGACCGAATCGTGTTTGGCCAGTACGCCGGCACCGAGATCAAGCTGGAGGATGAGCCCCACCTGATCATCAAGGAGTCCGACATTCTGGCTGTGGTTGAACAACCCCGTGCACAGGAGAAAGCCGCATGAGTGCCAAAACTGTCAAATTCTCCACCGACGCCCGCGAGCGGATGCTCAGTGGTGTGAACATTCTGGCCAACGCCGTCAAAGCCACCCTCGGCCCGAAAGGCCGCAACGTGGTACTGGAAAAAAGTTTCGGCGCCCCCCGGGTGACCAAAGACGGCGTCTCGGTTGCCAAGGAAATCGAGCTGAAAGACAAGTTCGAAAACATGGGCGCGCAGATGGTCAAGGAAGTGGCCTCCAAGACTGCTGATGTCGCCGGTGACGGAACCACTACCGCCACCGTTCTGGCCCAGGCGCTGGTGCGCGAAGGCCACAAAGCCATCTCCGCCGGCATGAGCCCCATGGACCTCAAGCGCGGTATCGACACCGCCGTGAAAGCCGCCGTGGAGGAACTGGGCAAACTGGCCAAACCCTGTGATGACAACAAGTCCATCGGGCAGGTGGCCACCGTCTCCGCCAACTGGAACACCGACATCGGCGACATTCTGGCCAGGGCCATGGACAAGGTCGGCCGGGACGGCGTGATCACCGTCGAGGAAGGCAAGTCCCTGGAGAACGAACTGGATGTGGTCGAAGGTATGCAGTTTGATCGCGGCTACCTCTCGCCCTACTTCATCACCCACCAGGAGAAAATGCAGGTCGAGCTGGACAACCCCTACGTGCTGCTGTTCGACAAAAAGATCAGCAACATCCGCGACCTGCTCCCGGTACTGGAAGCCGTGGCCAAGGCCAGCCGCCCACTGTTGCTGATTGCCGAGGACGTGGAAGGCGAAGCCCTGGCCACTCTGGTGGTCAACAACCTGCGCGGCATCCTCAAGGCCGCCGCCGTCAAAGCCCCGGGATTCGGTGACCGGCGCAAGGCCATGCTGCAGGACATCGCCATTCTCACCGGCGGTACCGTCATCTCCGAGGAAGTGGGCCTGAGCCTGGAGAAAGTGGAACTGGAACAGCTCGGCAGCGCCAAGCGCGTGGTAATCAACAAGGAGAACACCACCATCGTCGATGGCGCCGGCAAGAAAGCCGACCTGGACGCCCGCGTCCAGCAACTGCGTAAGGAAATCGAGAACAGCACATCAGACTACGACCGCGAAAAACTCCAGGAGCGGGTGGCCAAACTGGCCGGCGGCGTAGCGGTGATCAAGGTCGGGGCCGCCACCGAAGTGGAAATGAAGGAGAAGAAGGACCTGGTGGACGACGCCTTCCACGCCACCCGTGCCGCCGTGGAAGAAGGTATCGTTCCCGGTGGCGGCGTCAGTCTGGTGCGGGTCGCCGATGCCATTCGCAAGTCCGGCCTCAAGGGCGCCAACGAAGACCAGAACACCGGTATTCGCATCGCCCTGCGCGCCATGGAAGAACCCTTCCGGCAGATCGTGGCCAATGCCGGTGTCGAGAGCAGCGTGATCCTGGAAGGTGTGCGCAAAAACGACAGCACCACCTGGGGCTACAACGCCCAGACCGGCGAGTACGTCGACATGATCGAGCAGGGCATCATCGACCCGGCCAAGGTCACCCGCTCGGCGCTGCAGAACGCCGGCTCGGTCGCGGGCCTGATCCTCACCACCGAAGTGATGGTGGCGGATAGCCCGAAGGACGAGAAGACTGCGGGCGCACACGCGCACGACTTTGAGTAATTCGTTACTTCAACACTCATCGACTTGGGGCCGCAAGGCCCCTTTTTCGTGATCGATTCGCTTTATAAAAAGAGTTACTCGGTAACTTCTTCGCAGGCTCCCGCAAACCTGTGCAGACTTCCCTCTAAAAGATCTACGGCCTCCTCTCCCCACGCCAAGCTTGCATTTCTACCATCCCAGTCTATGGCATCAAACACCATCTTTTGACCACGTCTGGCAGCCAAATCGTTCAATGCGCTTTTAAGCTTCGGCAAAGAATTGGCCTTTCCCGTCGATCTCAATACATACTCCCTGGGCCGAAAATCATCTATTTTCTCCAGAGTTATCTCAATCGCCTTCGAAAGACCCGACACCGTTGGCTCGTATAAAAGACCGGTCAGGTCATTTATGTGTTTACGGGTGGGAGGGGCGACGTCGTTGGGAACCAGGCAGGGCCTATTTGCGGACAAGCATTCCATTTTGAATCGATTGATTCCCTCACTTCGAGTCGTCAGAACACCAAGTCTAGCGTTGTTCACCCAGTGGTTCATCGTCTCCTTGGAATGATCCAGGCCATCATTGTCATCTATATCTGCAAAAGGAAAGTAGACATTCTTCGCGTACTTATCGGCATACTCCAAGCAGCGACGCTTGTAATCAAGCTCTTCAGGACTACCATTGTTTTCAAAATGCCCCATATGGACAAACGACAATTCCGGCATACTCTGTGCTGTCTGAAGAAAAAGCTCGATTCGCTTTCTTTCACTCCAGCATGAAACCTGAATCACGTCATACTCCGGCCTAGCATCAGAAAACGGTATAAACGCCTGCTCATCCACGAAATCAGCTGGAGCGACGTCAAGCAATATGGAGTTTGGCGATTGACGAGCGACCAGATTCCAGCAGGATAGATCTTCTACCAGCATGACGTCGGCACGGGTGGCTTCATTCACCCCAAACCAGCCGTGACGCTCCACAATAAAAAATAGATCGGACAGCTCCGGATATAGTTCCAGGACTGGATCAACCTGATTCAGTATAATTGCCCCCTTCTGAAGAACCCCGTCAAGGTAAATTGGGTATTGAAGTATTGCAGTGCTGATCCATGATGGCTTATAAAATTTCTCTTTTTTCATAAATTCCCTCTCTGATTTAATAGACCACTTTGGTGTTTACATACTTCTTCAAAGAACTCCTACGAATATATCTGACGCAACTACGCTTGTAGTAGGAGACAAGCTTTTCGCACGACAAATAGCTGGCCATCTGATCTAACACCACTTTGCTCCAACCGGGCGCAATAACCACGTCAAACACCATCATAAGTCGCCCCTCGGCCCACTCATAAGAGTAGGGGGGAAGCGCTCTACGGTCCCTGACATATCGGATGGATTCCGGGGTAAGAGACATCCATGCCATATAGCCGATGGGCTCCCCACCAGCCGTTTTGAATATCCTTACCCTATTGCCTTCCACGCTGGCCGAGAGCAGCATCAACTCTAGCGGTGAGGTGTTCAGCATCCGCTTGCTTCGCAAAGCGCACACTTCGGACATTAATCTAGACATACTCCTCCCCCACTCCTTCGGTTACCGTATTCTTCACGCCCAAATCCCTCAAAAACACTCCCAACCGGTCAAAGAAAAGCATGAAGTCATAAACCACAGAGCCGGTCAGAACTAGGTTTCGACGCATATAAGAGTGAAAATCGTCATAGCAATCAAAGCATCGAATGCAGCCGTCTTCAACAACCTCAAACCTTCCCTCGCTCACCAAATAGCATGCGGATTGGCTATCGCCCTTAAAGAGCGTAACTTTGTCAGAAAATTCCTTGAACACCCAACTTGCAAATTCCTCATGCTTGTTAATGTAGGGTCCGATATCTTCAGGCTTTCCCATTGAGCAAATTTCAGTGACCTGCCCCTCAACGTTTGGCAGGTACCATATTTCAGGGAGCAGCGTTCTTTTCATGGCCATCAGAAAGGATCTGATCAGAAGGCGATCAGAGCTCTGACTGCTTACACACTGTATCTTTAGGTAAGCACTCCAGATCTCATTAGAAGCACGCCGGAAACGCGCAGCCTCCTCGTCGCTTAAACCGGAACGATTGGCGTAGCGGGGAAAAGCGCTTGACCCTGAACAAGCCATAAAAAACGCAACAGTCAAAGCAATAACTGGATCCTTTGGGTCATAACTCGGCCGCCTAGGTTCGACGTATTTTCCCGAATGAATCACCTTAAGATAGGTTTCGGATACTTCGGACCAGCTATCCGCAGGAAGATCCAGAACATGTTCCAGGTCAATTCCCAACGCATAACCCACATAATACTTACCGTACTCCTGAAACTGTTCGTAAAAGTATGAAATCAAGGGGGCGGAATTCAAAATTACGCCATTGAATTTAGAATAGTTATGAAGGATCTCCAAAGCATAACCGAGAGCCATATTGTGCTCATCGTAAAACTGGCTCCATATATTGTAATTGACACCACCCGTAAGAAAGCTGCAAGCGGGCAGGTCAAGCCATTTTCCGTCCCACGATATATTAGAAGCCGTCATCGTTCCATGGCTTACCCGCATGACACGAGAAAACGCAAATTGATTGGCGATGTCTCTCAGATAGCCGCCCAACCACCTGATAAAACCGGAGCTATCGCCCCCAAACTCTCGATAAAGCCTCTTGTATAGCGCTCTGACTCTGACCAGATCATCTTTGACAGAGGATTTAACCTCAGCTCGCGGTTTGAAATAGGGACTTCTCATAAAGTGTCCGGGTCTGACGCAACGATCCCTCACCATAAGGCCACCCCATGCCTTACGATCTCCTATCATCGCACAATCATAACCAACAAAAATAAGCGCCCTTATGCTTACCACCCCTCTGGGCATAAGGTTGTTTAATACAACGGTGTACACTGTTTCAATCGTGGCCTTTCTGAGATCTAATCCACCGTATGAGTGCTCTGTATTATCGTGATCACCAACGAGTGGATTGGCACCAACGCCTTTAACCTGCATATCTCCAATATTTGCACAGCGACCTCCCCCACCATTTGCACCTACGCCGGGCCCACCATACGGCTCAGCGCCTACCAGCATCGATCGTGACGGCTCCAGCTCAATGTCAGAAAAAATTGGCGACTCTGGTGTCAAATAGCCGTACCAATCAAGGATGTTGGGATAATCTCCATCGCCAAATCGTTTTTTATCAGACCAGACTAACTTTCCGCCCGACAGCTTATCAACGCGAAACATGATCAAGTCTTTATTCAGCAACCTTTCGATATCCATTCCTCCCCCTATCGACGCCCTCGATTTCTCCAATCTTTCAATCCTTACGTTGTATAATTGTTTTATCAAATAAGTAGGCCGCTACTGTCACCAGCACGCAGAAACCAAGTATGAGCTCAACAGTTAAGTTGAACATTAAGCTCTCCGGGATAGAGACTATGTACAAAAAAAGCGAGGCGGGGACCCCTCTGAGAAGAAATGCCTTTAAAATTAGTTTCATAAGCTCACTCCAAGCCCCACCAGAGAGATCTGGTGGGGCTATCAGTTTTACCCGTAGTACTCGTTGAATCCTGCGAAAGCACCCATTACAGCACCAACAATGGCTCCTCCTGATCCAGAAATTGCGCCGCCAATAGCAGCTATTCCAGAGTTTCTTACTAACGTCGCAGATAAGCTATCGTTGAAATTTCAAGAATTATCGGGTAATTGAAGGCGAGGCGAGGTCATGGTTTACCTCCGCTTCTCTTTCAAATCGAAGATCAATGATGGCTTCATTCATGAATGCAATCACGCACATTGGAAACCTGGATATCTACGTCACTCAAACCAAACTATACCTTTCTGCCCGGAAAGTACCCTTTACCAACCACGGATTCTCGACCATAAAGTTCGAACATCGCTGTAACGCGACTGCGTCATCTACAATGCAGCCTCGGCGGCGCATATAATCAGGTCCCGAGCGCCATCAAAGATCAATTCGTGCAACGAACCGGTCTCTAACTCTGGCTGTGAATTGACTTTCTGCTTGATCTTGTACAGGCCGCACTTCTTCTGTTAGTTCCGGTCTCGGCGATACTCAATCAACAGAAAGCGCCACCTTCTTAGCTTTCCTCAGCAGGTCAGAAATCGCCATAAATCGCTGCAATCTACTTGTTTTTCCTAATTAAACTAACAGCGATTACTCCAGAAACCGTCCCTGCAATCAAACTTAGCATGACGTTACTGGTTCCTCTAGAGCCTATCTCGATCCCCAAAGCCCCCCAAAGAACGCCAAACACAACCCCAACAATAGCACCCACAGCCAAAGAGCAAAGAATAGCTTTTTTCCAGCTCATAAAACCTCCGACAAGTTACAACCTTCATAGCTTGTACATAGATGCGGAGCCAACTAATGGCTCCGTAAACCGATCGGTCAACTGAATAATTGGTCCCAGGCATAACTGCCTGCACCAGAGACCGCTCCGGTTACAGCCCCACCAACGACGACTGCAATTGCACCCGGTCCAGTTCAATGTCCGAAAAACATGGCGATCCTGGCGTCAAACAACCGTACCGATTAAGGATGTTGGGATAAACTCCATCGCCAAATCGTTTTTTATCTTACCGTACTAACGTTCAGCCCGACAGCTTATCAACGCGAAACGCAACCAAGCGTTCCAAAAGAAGTCTTTCGATATCCATTTCACCTGCGCGCTTGAGTCAGCATTTCTTAAAACCGTTTAATCAATTTAAATACTGGCCAAAAACCGGAATAACAACGAACTTAATTAGAACAATAATTACACCTAAGTACAGAAGAGCTCGATAAACATTAAAAATTAACGTTGAAAACTTTAATATTCTTAATGGAACCTTTTTTTCCTTAACAAAAACCTTCTTTATCGAAACCATATAGAATGGGAAAAACGATGAAAAAAGAAAGACCAACGTTATTGGTCTATCGCTTTTTATTAAACCCTGATCGTAGAACAGTGATGAATAAAAGAAAGTTAGACCGGCCATACAAAGAGAAAGTGAAAAACATAGCCCCTTCCACCTTAACTTTCCGTATTTAATAAACATACCTTTATACTTTCGGTATATATACCCATCTTCCGATTCGTAGATCGTATCCACTTTGGCACTCTCCTTTAATGACAGGTTGTTGATAAAGTTAGAGAGAAGAGGGAATCCCCTCTTCTCTTCGAATCAAAGGCTATCCGAACATCCAGTCCAGCGCCCCACCGATACTTCCACCTATGAATGCGGCACCTCCGGCTGCTGCAGTTCCTACCCCAGCAACGACCATTGGAACACCTGCAACATCAGCAACAGGGGCAGGCCCATCTGCAGCGATCAACCCCGCGCCTATAGCCGTCATTCCGGCACCGTTTCCTACTGCACTTGACCCCCAGTCTCTCAAGTTATTGTCCCATTCCCAGCCTCCAGAAACAGCCATCACTTCATTCATTTCAAGGTTACGCATTTTAAAACTCCTTAGTTAAAGGTTATCTTCCAAAAGTATTCGGCGTCCTGCCGATTTGACCGTTTCCGGCCTGTGAGCCACCAGTATCCGGGTAATTGAAAGTGATGCCAGGTTATAGTTAACCTCCGCCTCTCTCTCAACGTCCAGATGACTGGTGGCTTCGTCCATGAACAGGATGCGTGGCTCGCGGTACAAAGCGCGAGCCAGCACAATTCGTTGTTTTTGGCCACCGCTCAGGCTGGTGCCCATATCGCCGACCAGAGTGTTGTATTGCATGGGCATTTTCATGATCTCATCGTGGATACAAGCCATCTCTGCGCATCGGATGACTTTCTCCATATCAATACGTTCGGAGAAGCAGGCGATGTTATCGGCGATATCACCACTGAAGAGCTGGTCATCTTGCATAACACTGGCAATATTCGAACGAAAGTTGGGAATTTGACGAAGCGGCTGCCCGTCCACCAGAACCTCCCCCTCCGTCGGAGTCATCAGGCCCATCAAGCATTTGAGTAGCGTGGTCTTTCCCGATCCACTGGGGCCAACAATCGCCACGGATTCCCCAGCGTTGATCTTAAAATTTACGTTTTTTAAGACAGGAGGATCCATCGGACCATAGGCGTAAGTCAGATTCAGGACCTCGAGCTCTCCATCCAACTTTTCGGGCTCGACGCTCTGAGAAAGGGACGCCACAGCTGCATCGTTCAACTCCTCGGTTTTAGAGAATACGATATCCGATAGTCGGGTCAGGTGGAGCTCCAGCATTTTGAATTCAATCCACCGGCTGACCAGACTGTCCATGGAGCCGACAAATCGGTTTTTGTAGCTGATAAAGGCGTAAAGCATGCCGACGGACATGACATTGCCAATTACTGCCATAGCGCCGAAGTAGATGATGATGATGTTTTCCAGTCCAAACAGCAGACGGTTGACGGTGTTGTAGCCAATTCCCCAGTTGGTCAGCCGGATATCCTTGTTCATGGCCGTGGCGAGGTTGTTCTGCCATTGGCTCTGCCGGTCGTTTTCTTTTTGAAACAGCTTGACGGTCTGGACACCCCGGATCGATTCCATGAAATGGCTGTTTTCTTTGGCGTGGGCGATCAGGCTTTCTTCCGACAGCAGGCGGAAGGGGCGGTATACGGCCCACCGAAACAGGGCGTAGACAAGAACGATGGCGACCGCAATCAGGGTGAGCATTTTGTCGTAGAACAGCATGGCAACCAGGGTAATGATCGCCATGATGCCATCGACGATAGCGGTAATCAGACCGGTGGTCAGCAGCTCCCGGATGCTTTGCAACGAGCCAAATCGGGAAACGATGTCCCCCATATGCCGTTTGGCGAAGAAATCCATGGGTAGCCGGATAAGGTGCCGGAAGACATTCGCCGCCATCTGGATATTGAGCCGGTTGGACAGGTTCACAATGACGAACTGCCGTAAGGCGCTGGTACCGGTTTCGATCAACAGCAGCAGCCCGAAACCCAGGGCCAGCACCAACAGCAGGTCTTGGTCCCCTCGCAGTACCACATCATCAATGACGGTCTGCATATACAAAGGCGAAATCACGGCGAACAACTGGAGCAGAAGCGACAGGATCAGGATCTGGAGGAGGCTTCGTTTCAGTCCGGTTACGCGACTCCAGAAGTGGCGTAGCTTCAGGGTCTGCTTATCGGAGCCTTCCTCAAAGTCGGAGGTGGGTGTCAGCTCCAAGGCGACCCCGGTAAAGTGGTTGGAGAAGTCCTCAGCGGTTAACGCCCGCTCTCCCACGGCGGGATCGTGTAGCAGGTATTTCTTCCCCTTGACCCGCTTCAGGACCACAAAGTGGTTCATTCCCCAGTGGAGGATACAGGGCATCTGGAGCTGATGAGCTTCATCCACTTCGGCTCGGATGGCGCGAGGGGCAAGGTGCATTTTTCCCGCCACATCCATGAGTTGCTTGAGTTGTACGCCTTTTTGGGAGATACCGAACCGCTTTCTCAGAGTGGCCATATCGGTTTCAAACCCGTAATAGCCGGCGAGCATAGCCACGCACGCCAAACCGCATTCCGCCATTTCCGTCTGGAGGATCACGGGCAGGCGGCGGCCACCTCGAAAATTCAGCAGTTGATCTGTTGTCAGTGTGGCGTCGGCGTCCATGAGGGTTCCATTCCGTGCCGTTCTAGTAAAACAAGGGTGTCTCTGGTTATACACGCCCTTTCAGGCTATAGAGCGGCTCCAATAGCCACTCCACGATCGATCGTTCACTCAGTTTGATATCCGCCGTCAACGTCATTCCCGGTTTCAACTGTACGTGCCCGCCAAAGGCGGTGATTGCTTTTTCGGGAAGCCGGGCCTTCACGATATACACCGGCTCCTGAAGGGCTATGGGTGATCGGGTCACTTCACTGGGCAGCATGATGCTATTGGAGACATCAATCACCTCGCCCGAATAAAAGCCGAATTTCTGATAGGGGAAGGCATCGTAGCGGATTTTCAACAACTGCCCGGCCTCCACAAAACCGGCTGCTCGGACGGGCACCATAAGCTCCGCCACCAGATCCGCCTGCTCAGGCACAATGGTCAGCAAAGGCCGCTGACCGCTGACATCGGCTTTTTGCCCCGGGCGTGCGTGAAGGTTATTGACTACACCCGTCGAGGGCGCCTTGATGACATAGGCTCGCTCACCGTGAAGACGCGCGATTTGCCTCGCGATATCTCCCAAGGACGTACGCAACTGATCCAGCTGGTCCTGCTCCTCAATGGGCAGCAGCGCAATCTGTGTATTCAGTCGTCGAATGTCCGTCTGCTGGCGGAGCTTTGACCGAACGAGACTTTGGCGCTCGCTGTCAATTTCGAAAACCTGGGCTCGGATCTTGTTGTAGTCGTCTTCAGACACATGGTTTTTCTCCAGAAGCGCTTGGTACCGCCTATGACGATCGGCCACGATGTCTTCTCGTTGCCCAAGGGTCGTCAATTGCTGCTCAATCAACTCGAGATCCTTTCTGGCGGCATCAATCTGCGCCTCCAAGTCAGTGTAGCGGTTTTCGTATAACGCCTGGGTTCTCTCCATCTGCGCCAGTACCCGCTCTTTCTGAGCGGTGTACTCGTCCAGAAGTTGCGCCTCCAGAGCGGTTCCACCCACCAGAAATCGATCGCCATTCACAACGGCCAATGGTTGGCCTTCGGTCACCGACTCGCCTTCCGATACCAGAACCTGTTTTATGATGCCCGGAGAATCCGGGTAGACACGGGTGACACCAGACCGGGGCTCCACCCATCCAGACACCGTTTCTTTACGGGCGTAGTCATTGGAAAACAGCCACAAGGCCAACAGTGCAATCCACAGAAGGAGAAAAGCGGTGAGCACCACATAAGAGATTTTTGGCAACAGGAGTAACTCACCCTGCAGCCGATCCTTTTTAAATTCCAGCGCCTGTTCCCGAAATAACTGGGGCATTCCATTCCCATCCTTTGTATTGGTAACGCAAGCAATGTATTTATTTTTTGTTCCACGCTATGGGAGCAATATTATTATTCAATGGGAGAAGGCTACCCGGCAAAAACATTGGTAGTCAACAGGACAATTACACTTTTGCCGGAAATTTTTCATATTTCTTAGAAACTGGCATTTGAAACATTTTTTGGTTTCAATTGTTGTCGTCAAACATTTTTTTACTATTGTATGAGCATCCCGAGTGCGCGCTGCCAGTCGGCAACCGGGCGACCAATCTTGCCTACCCCCAAATACCCCCAAATCCACTATTCTTGGTGTATGCTAACCACCAAACGATGATTCTTATGACAGTTGAGGCCCGCTCATGCACCACCCCGAACAACCCATCCTGCGCGATATCGTGTTAATTGGCGGTGGCCACAGCCATGTTGGCGTGCTCAAGCGCTTCGCCATGAAACCCGAGCCCGGGGTGCGGCTGACGGTGATCTGCCGGGATACGCACACGCCATACTCCGGCATGCTGCCCGGCTACATTGCCGGCCACTACAGTTACGACGAAGTGCACATTGATCTGCGCCGGCTGGCGGAGTTTGCCGGCGCGCGGTTTTTCAGTGATGAAGCGGTCAGTATTGATCGGGCCAATCAGAAAGTCATCTGCCGCGGTCGGCCGCCGGTGCCCTACGATCTGCTCTCCATCAATATCGGTTCCACCCCTCAGGTCAGCCGGGTGCCCGGCGCGGAGCAGCACGCGGTGCCGGTCAAGCCCATTTATCAGTTCAATGACCGCTGGCAGCAGTTGCTCGACCGGGTGACCCATCATTCCGGCATTACCCGGGTGGCCGTCGTGGGCGGTGGCGCTGGCGGTGTGGAGCTGGTGCTGGCCATGCAGTATCGCCTGACCCACGAGCTTCAGGCCATGGGGCGCGATCCTGAAGAGCTGGTGTTCGACCTTTACACCCGCGATGACAAAATCCTGCCCACCCACAACCAGAAGGTGCGCAACCACTTTCATCAGGCCCTGGCGATGGGCGAGATCAACCTCTATACCAACGCCGAAGTGACCGCCGTGGACGCCGGGCGACTGCACACCGAAGACGGTTATTGGCACGAGGCGGACGAGGTGGTCTGGGTGACCAGTGCCGGCGGTGCCCCCTGGCTGAAGGAGACCGGCCTGGAGCTGGACGACAACGGCTTTATTCAGGTGCGCGACACCCTGCAATCCATGAATGATCCCAAGATTTTTGCCGCCGGGGATATTGCCACCCAGGTGAATCATCCCCGCGAGAAAGCCGGCGTGTTTGCCGTGCGTCAGGGCCGCCCGCTGGCGGATAACCTGCGCCGGGCCGTGCTGGGCCAACCGCTGAAACCCTATCATCCCCAGAAAAAATGGCTGGCTCTGATCAGCACCGGCAACCGGCACGCGGTCGCGTCCCGCGGTGGTTTTTACGCGGCGGGCGATTGGGTATGGCGCTGGAAGGATTCGATTGATCGGCGCTTTATGGCCAAGTTCAACGAATTGCCGCCCATGGACGAAAAATCGATGGCGCCGACCAAACCGAGCCGTGTGCCATTGGAAAAGGATGAACAGGACCAGGCCATCTCCGCCATCGCCATGCGCTGCGGCGGCTGCGGCGCCAAGGTCGGAGCGACGGTCCTGTCCCGCGCCCTCTCCACCCTCAAACCCGTGGAGAGGGACGAACTGCTGGTAGGCCTGCACGCACCCGACGATGCCGCCGTGGTGAAAATTCCCGCCGGCAAAGCGGCGGTCCATACCATCGACTTCTTCCGCGCCTTTATTGACGACCCCTATGTGTTCGGCAAAATTGCCGCCAATCACGCCCTGGGGGATGTGTTCGCCATGGGCGCCGAAGCCCAGACCGCCACCGCCGTGGCCACGGTGCCTCAAGGGCTGGAATCGAAAGTGGAAGACACGGTGTACCAGATGATGACTGGCGCGCTGGAGGTGTTGAACGACGCCAATTGTACGTTAGTGGGCGGTCACACCGGCGAAGGCAAAGAGCTGGCGTTAGGTTTTGCGGTCAACGGACTGATTGATGAAAACGACACGGCGCTGACCAAAGGTGGCTTACAGCCCGGGCAGGTGCTGCTGCTCACCAAACCCATCGGCACCGGCACCCTGTTTGCGGCCCTGCCGCAACTGAAGATCAAAGGCCGATGGATCGACGCGGCGCTTGCCAGCATGTGCGTCTCCAATCGACTGGCAGCGCAATGCCTGCGCGAGTATGGCTCAACGGCCTGCACTGACCTGACCGGTTTCGGGCTGCTCGGCCACCTGGTGGAAATGACCCGTGCCTCGGGCGTGGATGCCGAACTGAAACTGGAAGTACTGCCGCTGCTGGAAGGTGCCGAGGAGACCGTCGCCGCTGGCGTGCTCAGTTCCCTGCAACCGGCCAACGTCCGCCTGCGCCGCGCCATCAAGGATCAGGACCAGTGGGTCGACCACCCCCGTTACCCACTGCTGTTTGACCCCCAGACCGCCGGCGGCCTGCTCGCCTCGTTGCCCGCCGACCAGGCCGACGCCTGCGTGGCGGCGCTACATTCTCTGGGCTACCCTCACACCCGGATCATCGGCCGGATTCTGCCCGAGAGCGATGCGCTGGAGCCGATTCATTTGCGGTAGTGAACGAAACCTACCACCAGCCGAAAGCAGAAGAGTTGAGAAACGTAGGACTCATGGCTAGTATTTGCTCTCCACCTGAGCCCAACCGAAGGGCTGGCAGGATACGGAAGAGCCCTCGCGGGCCCTTGCAGCTATCACCAGCAGGAAGCACCCATGATTGACCGCGACAATGTCTACCAGGAGCCGCATCAAATTATTGATCTTGCGGATTGGGAAACCCACCAGGACTATGAGGTATTTCCCGTTGGGGCACGAGATAAATCTTTGCGCATCTGTCCGGATCCGCCACCTTTTGATTTCTGTCTGGCAGGCCATCGCTACCTTTTCAAAGAGGCCATCAAGAGCGCCAAAGACTCAGACCAGCCCCGCTACCCAGATCAGTATTGGGCCGAGGTCATTGCCTTCCGGATCGGGCGTATGATGGGGCTGACACTGCCACCGGTCTTTGTGGCCATAGACTCCGCTCGCAATGAGCCAGGAACCATCAACGAGTGGTTCATGGGATATCCCGGTAGCGACGACGAACGCTACAGTCCAGGAGGCGACCTAATGCAGCGGCTTATCCCGGAATATGACCGGGACAAGGGGCGCGAGCATAATCTTGAGACTATAATCAAGCTGAGTCGAGCCCTGGCGTTACAACACGAACTTACTCACGACTGGCGGCCTTATTGGGGGCTTTGCCTATGCTTCGACGCCCTCATTGGCAACACAGACCGACACCAGGAAAATTGGGGATTAGTCTGGACAGAAGATGCCCGCAGAGCCCATTTTTCACCTTATTTTGACAATGGCACCAGCCTTGGCCACGAGCTGGAGCCAGCCAAAATGCAGCGTATGACGCGGGATAGCAATGAGCTGGAGGGGTATCTTCGCCGCGGACGACACCAGATGCGCCGTAGGATAGACGACCAGCGGCGTATGCCACTTGTTGGCGGCATCCGCCAATATTGTGAACAGTTTCCTGCCACAAGGCCGATACTGATGGAACGTCTGCACCGTTTATGCGAAGATGAATTGAAGTGTATGCTGCAACAGCTGACACGATTCGATATCCCTCACCCTTTGACCGAACAACGTGCTGATTTCATTACTTTTCTGACTATAACTAGGAGAGACCGCCTGCTTCAGGCCCTGGAGAACTGAAATGCCCCGCTTAATAGAACATCTGGTCGAGCCTCAGCGGCTCCTGCTTTGCTGGCAGGCGCGCGAAAGCGAAAAGCGCTCACGCTATCAGGTGGGCGAGCTCATCAAGCAGGGTGACGACGTTGTGCTGCGGTATAGCAGCGGATCTGATATGGAAGCGGCCAAGCAAGCGGGCTTTAAAGGCTATCCGGCATTCCCTTTAAAGCAGATGGAACACAAGCACCAAGTGATAGAAGCATTCATCCGCAGGCTACCTCCGCGCAGTCGCCGCGATTTTGGAAGATATCTGGAGCTGCGCGCGATTGCGCCAGAAGCGGAGATCAGCGATTTCGCCCTTTTGGGGTACAGTGGCGCCAAATTACCCGATGACGGATTTGAACTGGTCCACCCATTCGATGAGCCACCCGAGACGTTCGAAGTGTTAATCGAAGTTGCGGGCTTCCGGCATGAAGCCGAAGTCTCCCCTAAGGCGTTACAGCCGGGCGACACTATCCAACTGAAGCCGGAACCGGGCAACCAGTATGACGCTGAAGCTATTCGGGTGGAGAGCCGTGGCGGAAAACTCGGCTATGTGCCGAGGGGTCACTTGACTATGCTACATCGTATGCTTCAACAGGGCGCCAGCCTCTCTGGCGAAATTTTCCGGATCAACGGCACTTCGGAACGGCCCTTGGTTTACGTATTGGTACAAGTCGTTCGCGCGAGCGGGCTAAACCACAATCCGGTTAAGCTGCAAGCGTAACGAATAAACACGGTCCCCGCCTCTTGGTTTCCAGCGCAACCTACGCGGGGATTCTTATTCCCAGGCTTCGCTAGTTCAATAGCACCGACAATGCGCCCGTGGTCATCAGAACGATGGCGACCAGCATCAATAAAACGAGCAGTATCAACTCGACATAGCAAAGTGCTACCAAAAATCTGCCCAGTGGCAATGTTTCGTTGAACCCCTTAAATCTTTTCCACTTGGCCATCTTAGGAACGACTACCAACATCATGTAACCCATCGTTTTGACCATGGTAAATGGCCACATTGTCAGAACCGTCAACTCTTTCCTGTGAAAGTAAGGCTCTTGAAAGAGAAGCGGGTCGAGCCGGGTTATCAGCATGTTGTGGAGTATCAAACCAATGACGATAGCCGCTGGCGTGATCACCAGCGCCGGAAAGATAGAGTAATACCCTACCGTATTCACCACATCCAAGGTCGCTTGCATCATTCAACTGTTCCAACGAGTTCCATTAAATCCGCATCGATAAACCAGGCGCCACAGGCCTCGACTCTCGTCTTGGTGCGGGTTTTGAGCATAGTGTCGCAACGCCGCTGGGCCCTACCAGATCAATCCCATTACCTTTGACTTCATAAAAGTGACGAGCCGCTTTTCCCGCTACGATCCCAGCCGCAGCAGCGCCTGTCGCGATTACCAGAGACGCCACCCAACCAAAGGGTCCCGCCACCAAGAACACAACAATGGTTGCCGCTGAACCCACGCCAAGGCTAACCCCGGCCCCGGTTACCACCTCTATCAAAATGCCGCTTTTCTCTTCGACTGACTCCGCCTCGGCAATCTGTCGGCATGCCATGCCAAGGGAAACAGCCGTCAGAGCGATGCCGCCGGCGGCGGCAAGTTTTGAGGCACTCACCAGCTTTCGCGCCTGCTGCTTTAACGGCGCGACCGGTTCGGCTCCGGCTTTGCGGGTGATCCTCAATACCTCGGATAGATCAGAGGTGCCGTTGAGTAGCCATTGGGTGGGGCCGAGCTTTTGACTGAGCTGACTCACCAGCTTGCGACGGCGGTAGTCGTACTGGCCCTTGGTGAGGTCGCCGGCCTTGTAGCTCTCGTAGTTCTCGACCATTTCCCGCAATAGCGGAGCGTTGTTCTTGAAGGTGTGATCCAGTGCGGCCAGCTTGGCGCTGGCGCCACCCATGATCAGCGGCGTCAGCAGCGAGGTGACTTCCCGCTCCGCCGGGGAAGCGCTGGCCCAATGATCGTTCAAGGTGATAAACCAATCGTCCGATGCGCTGAAGTGATGGGGGAATCCCTTAGGCGCGGCGCAGTATTGCCTTGGGACGTCCAGTTTTAACAGCTGACCGGCGTAAATGGTATTGGCGTTCTTGGCGGAACGGTTGTTGGCCACGATACGCTGAATCCATTCTTGCTGTTGCGGTGGGCTCATTGGACCGTAGTAGCGGTTGACGATGGCGCTTAATGTATCGCCAGGCTGGATTTGGTGGACGATGACGTCCGTTTCTGACGATGTGGCGGGGTAGTTCATAGGGCCTCCTTGTCGGGCTATCCTTACGACGTTAATTGCGGCCAAAATACCAAAGGCTATTACGGCGCGCAAGACATTCTGCCTTTTATGAATTTCCTCCAAGAAGTTAGCTCAAAAGCGTGATAAAAATCACGCTTTTGAGCTTAGAACGAACGCCAGGCTCTTGTTAATGACTCAAAGCGCTCTCTACCACAGCTCCGGCCAACTGGGTTCTTGTTTCGCTGGCGCGGTTCAGGTGTTCCTTGAGTTGGTCGCAGAGGGTCATGAGTTCATCGACTTTTTGGACAATGCGGTTCTGCTCGTCAACTGGCGGCAAAGGGAAATCGAAAGAAGACATCTTGGACGCGCTAACGTTAGGAACCCCTACAGCGGTTGAAAAAATGCCGAGGGATTTCTGACCAAGAGGAGAGCTCAGGTAGATCAAAACATACTGCGGATTTATGGACGGGCACAAGCGAAGTCTAATTAGATACGCGCTTGGTATTGCAGGTATGTCGAGATCATATAATGCTGTGACACCAATACTCCCTGACCGTGTCACCAAAATGTCGTTCTTCGCCAATAGATATAACTCTCGTTTTTTTTCGGGCACAAGCACCATAGGAGCATTAACAAGAGATATTTTCCCTTTTCTATCCATATCTGTAGTTCGGACGGTGGGTATGCCCCCAGATTTCACATAGTCTTGCTTCGCAAAACGTGGGCCATAAAACGAACTAATCCAAGTCTCACCGAATTTGATCCATGCCCAATGTTTTGGAATAGGATGCCGAAGTCCATGTGCGTCATTACTTGAAGATTTTGCTCTCTTCCTTTTTCCGCCAGAATCTCCCCTATCTCGCTCAGAGCTTAATCTTTCTAAAAGGTGCTTGATGGGCTCGAGGTCTGTAGTTGTCGGCTTTTCCAAAAGCCCCATCACCGCCAGTTGCAGGATGGTTTGTTTGAGTTTATCGATGCTTTGTTCGGTGGTGAACAGGGTGTCGAAGTGGGCGGCGAGGCGGGTCCAGTTGTCGGCCAGTTCGGTGGCGCTTTCGGACTGCGTCAATGTGCCGAGCAGGGTATCCACGAGGGTTTCGTGGGCTTCGAGCTGGTCGCTGGTTTGCTGTTCCAGACGGTCGCAGAGGGCCATCAGCTCATCCACTTTTTGGACGATTCGATGTTGCTCTTCCAGCGGTGGAACCGGAACTATGAGTTCCTCCATCTTGGCTTTCGTCATGTGAATCATTGCGATACCGCTACCTGAAGATTTTATCTCCTCAGTAACAGCCTTCAAGTAAAGAAAAAGAAATCGTTTGTCGATGACCGCCTCATCGAATAGATCCAGTTTCCAGATATGGTAGTGATAGATAGCGCGCCCACCATCCCAGATAAATGGACCGAAAGAGGCAGACCAAGCATAAATCAGATCGCCGCTATCAATGTATTTTTCATCTTCTAGCTCTAAGTCAGAGTAGTACCAATCGTTTGATGTGAAAAGGTTGCCTACTCGCAGCAAAGGGGTTCCAGATGAGAGCATTTCGTGCTTCTTGTACGCCCTGCCATTTATAACGCGCACCACATCATCAAGGCGGCTCCAGACCCAACTCTGTGGTAGACCAAAAGGAGTGTCGTCATTGGTGATAGCGGAATGCTTTCGAGCCTTCTTCAGCTTGCCTAGCTCCACATAAGTGGTTTTAGCCTTCAGGCATTGCTCTAATAGCTCTTGAGCAGACCCATCATTTGGATCTTGGTCAACCAGCGAACCCCTTACAGCCAACTCCAGAATCAGCTCCCGAAGCTTCTTAATCCCCGTCAGCTCAATCTTGCCATTGCTTCCACGGCCACTGGTTGATTTCTTGGTTATCGTCCCAGTCCACAAATCCAGGTGTTCAGTAATCAACTCCCTCGCACTCACGCTGCACCCCCGTCTGCGCTCTCATCACGGTTATGGCTGAGGGCATCGGCCAGGATATCCCGCAATTGATGGCGGATTTCCTGGATTTCCGCCTGCTGCTGCTCGTACTGGGCCAGCAGTTCATCCGGGTCGTGGCTGACCTGCTCCCCTACGTGGGGGTTCTTGATATCCAGGTTGTAGTTGCGGGCCTTGATATCGTCGATGGAGACTTTCCAGGCCTGTTCGGTTTCCACGCGGCTGGCGAAGCCGTCGGCCTCGGTGCCCCACCAGTCGATTTCGGTCTGGAATTCCGAGAACTTCATGGGCTTGGTTTTGCTGTAGCTCTTGTAGCCTTCCGGGTAAGGATGCTCGTAGTACCAAACGTTTTCGGTGGGTTGGCCTTTGGTGAAAAACAGAAGGTTGGTTTTGATTCCGGTGTAGGGGTTAAACACGCCGTTGGGTAGGCGCACAATGGTGTGCAGGTTGCACTCTTCCAGCAGCTTTTCTTTCAGCCGGGTTTTCATGCCCTCGCCGAACAGGAAGCCGTCCGGCAATACCACGGCGGCGCGGCCGCCGTCTTTAAGCAGGTGGATAAACAGGGTCATAAACAAGTCGGCGGTTTCCCGGGTGCGGAAGGCGCTGGGGAAGTTGGTCTCGATTCCGTCTTCCTCCATGCCGCCGAACGGCGGGTTGGCGACAATCACATTGACCCGCTCTTTGGGGCCCCAGTCGCGTAGCGGGCGGGCCAGGGTGTTGTCGTGTTTGATCTGGTCCGGCACTTCGATGCCATGCAGAATCATGTTGGTGGTGGCCAGCAGGTGCGGTAGGGGCTTTTTCTCTACCCCGTGGATGCTGCGTTGCAGCATCTGTTCGTCCTGCGGGGTTTTGACGTAGTGCTTACGTTTGTGGTCGATGGTGCAAGTGAGGAAGCCGCCGGTGCCGCATCACCCGTAACATTTACTACTGGTGACACTCGCTGTAAGTCGTGATTTCTGTGCATTAGAGGCAACTCCTAGAATGTCCATAGACTATCACTCTAAGTGGTGACATTTCCGATATATTTGTCACCACCCCTCAATACACCTCTTCTGTCACAATTGTTGACTTTAGTGCGAAGCTGCAGCCGTCAGTTTCCGGACTGCTTCACCTAACTGTACAAGCTATAGAGGCGGTGAACAGATATATCGAGAATCAACTTGTCAATGGCGATCTGCTTTGACTGTAGTAGCATGGTGATTCTGGCCGCTTGTTTTGAGTGTATTATCACTCATAGAATATCCGGTTTAGGCTCTTTATGCTTCAAACCATACTGGAAAGCCCAGCCAACACGCCAAGCGACCGTTATCGACCAATAGCGGACATCTCACTGTCAAGACCTGATCTGAACAGCATTGGAACTATCATTACTGCTCGCTTTCTATTCTGAATAGTTTATCATTCTCGGAAAGCTTCACGATGAAATATTCTTCATTGTTGAGTGCGTCAGGCAATTTATCCCTCAATATAGAACCAACAAACTGTATGCTACTCTTGTTAACAAGCTCTGCTATCTTAACAAGTTGATTGTCGTGCATTAGCTCCTTTTTATCGTTCAGCAAAAAATGCATGCAAGGGATATTCTCTTTGTCAGCAAATAAAGTGTATGCGATATCAAAGCAGGAGATTTCACCCTGCTTTTTACCTGAGCTAAAATTGGTATTAAAGGCGCTGAACTTGTAAAGCTTTTGACCTTTTTTGTTTACGACCTTGTCGTATTTTAAAGCATATTTTTCTCCGTATAGCACTTCGGATGTGGCTGAAAAATATTCGTTAAACTTATTAACTTGCTGTTTAACTATTGTCTCGAACTCATCCGAGAACAACTCGTTATCTATATCATTTAAATCAGCTTCATATGCTTTAATATTTTCTTCAACCTCATCTAGCTGGCTGATAACACTTTCATACTCGCCTTTGTCCCGATACTTGTTATTAAGTTCAGTAATAAGACTTTCCAGCTCTTCAAATGAATCGCTTTTAGAGACGAGCTCTGCAATTTCTCGCTCCCTTTTTAAAAGACCTCTCAGGCCAGCATCTTTCTTTCGGATTTTATCTTCGAGTCCAGGAAGTTCCCTTGTAATATACGAAATTCGTTCATTCACCATTTGGTTGTGATATACAACCAGTTCCTCAAATGTTTTCTGCAGGGACTCAATATTGCTGGAAGCTTGACTATATATAATTTCTAGCTGAGACATATCGATATTTGAGGCAGCTGAAGACAGCTCATCTTTTGTTTCTTCTATCAAATTTTTCCTTATGGTCAGATTTCCGATCTCACTGCTCATCAAATTTATTTCGTATTTGATCCTATTAAGGCTATCCAGGTCATTCTCGAAATTTTCATTGACGTTCAAGACAGACTTCTTTCTATCCAAGTCTTTTATTTCAAGCTCTATCAGAGAAAGTGCTGCTTCATATGCAGACTTTGTTTGAACCTTTTCGAGGCGCGCCTTAAAGATATTTTCCTGCTGAATTTTTTGCAGGATTTCTTGCTTGGCGCTGCCCTTAGTGAAATCGCACCCCAGCAGGAAAAGATAAAGGGTTTCGTATTCAGCATCGCTCGTATAGCGATCAAGAGTTTTCAGAGTATTAGAAACGCTCGAATCACTGTAACGAATATTGTGTGAAATAATCTGGCGAAACGTCGGCTTTTTTCCTACTTGGCCAGGGAAGAAAAGCTCGGTAAGCTTATCTTCAAATTCACTCTCGGTGTAAGATACACCATCAACTTTTCGAACTATGTTTTTCCTGGATAGAAAGTTTCGTTCAATGACTACTGATCTCGCCTTTTCATCATCAAGGTCTTCAGTCAAATGAAGAAACACAGAAACTCTATTATCTACAAGATAGTCTTTCACTAATGTATAAACTTCTTTGGTGTTTTCAGGGTCTTCGTAAATAATTTTTGGCTTTGCACCAAGGCAAAAATCCACCAATTTTAGTACGGTTGTTTTCCCAACACTGTTACCGGTTATTTGGCCATTGCTCTCATCAACGATTAGGTTTATACCTTTATGAAAAGGTATTTCTCTGATAACTTCTTTTGGGCTTGATATTACGATTTTTTTTATGAACATAGCTCTACTTCGCCTGATTTTAGAACAGCCGCATCAATAAGATATAACCAATCCAGGCATAATATAAACAACGGGAATGACATTGCCTTCACGCTTTTTGCCTTTTCGTAAAGCTCAAGCAACTCCATATTACCGTTATTTTGGAGAACCTGGAGCACAATCGCCCCATTATAGTAGACGCTGTATTCGGGATGAATATTGTCAGGAAGCAGCATATTTATACCCTTCCGGATTTTCCATGATCTTGCAACGAATAAATGCATCTACAACCAATATGTCGATACATAATTCAAGCTCATCAATGGGGATTTCTGAGTAGTTTGCACTTTCAATAACTTTAGACTTGAGCACATCGATAACAGAGAAAAATACGGCATCAGGGCTTCCGGCATCCTTGGCTTTAATGTACTCACGCTTAATAGTTGCCAATACCGAGTTACTTTTATTGCTTCCCATGCTGTCGAACTCAGAATATTTTGAGTCCACTCTCCCATGATAAAGGCTATATTCTTCAATCAAGTCTTTTGCCTTATCCAGCTGGTTGTGCGATATCTTTCTATCTATCTCGAATTTATGGACCGGGCTACTCTGGCAATCATCATTCCATTTTTCTTTTGCCAGGACGTTGATAATCATAGCCAGGTTTGAGTCAAGTTTTACAACGTCTACTTCACTACCTAGCTCATCTTTTATGAACACATAGACTTCTTTCTGCGCCGCCAGTTCCTTTTGTAAAACCTCATTCAATATTGATTTTATATCCAGGATATCCGAGGCCGGATAGAATGAGATCCCGTGCGGATTTTTGAATTTATTTTTTCTTAAGTTAGAAGCATCTTTTGAGATCGATAAAAACATGAATTTATAGGAAGGAAATTCCTTAATAATATCTTTTCCTAAAGCAGACTCAATTTTTGCCTTCGTGGAGGTGGCAGAAACCTGAATAATGATCTTGCTGTCATGATCTATGAGATCTATCGCTTCAACATTTTGCAATGACATATTCAAGTTCTCTAGCTTATAGCCAAATAATAAATTTAATAAATGCAAATAGAAGCTCTCAGAGTGCATGTGCAGATGCAACATATTAAGCTTGCCATTGGTATCAATCCGATGCGCCAGTGTGTGTAGCTTTTCATCGATATAGTTGTAATATTCCGTTCTATTCATTGCTCGGCGCTCCTACTCTTTTTTCATCAACACTGGTACTCTTAACAAGTAACAAGGCCCAGAATTTCGTACACTCGCTTACGATGAGATTAATGTGGCGACTATGGCCATAGTATACCTTCCAATGGTTTCATTTTAATACTTTAAAAGCCTCATCGATAACAAACTACCATTCGGGCCACGGTCGTTGATTTTGGACTCTATAAACTTTCGCTTCGGGTCGATTTCTGACTTCGGCCATGAGCTGACATTGAGTTTAGTATAGTGTCCCCAGAATTCGCATCTTGTCATTCGTGACTCGTAGTCATATCTTTTTAAAGCGCGGCATAACGAGCGGCGACTTCTAAGCGCACCTTATGCTGATCATAAAAGCGCAGCCTCTTATCTGCCCACCTTCCATCAATTCCTCTTCTCTTCCTTATTTCCAAATGAAGCCTCTCGGCTATCGCCGTTACCGCAGCAGCTTTCAATAGAAGTAGTTTCGAGTAATCATGACAACTGTTGTCAAAATCAAAATTTTGCGCCATTTGCTTTTCATTTTCATAAGCTGACACAAGCTCATTGTAATCACTAAGCGGTGTTTTTCTTACATACTTGGCGACATCCAGTAAGCGTGCGTTTCTAACTTCTCGATAAGCTACCCCCGGCCTATAATTGACCATGTTTCTCAAAAGGGTTGGCCATACCGCCTCTTTTCCAGTTGGATTATCCGCGACGCAACGAAATAACCTATACTCCAGCTGGTTAGCTTGGTCATCCCCATGCGTTTGGAAGGCTGAGTGCATAGTAGAAGCAAAGTGTCGCCATATAGCCTCATGAAAATTACTGTTTTTCATGCCAGTCAAAAAGTAGCGCGCTTTCGTAACGCTTATGCTCTCATCAAAGGAAAAATGGTACGCTCCTCCTCCCAGCTTACAGTCAGAAGAAGCCAAAGTTTTAAATTTCTTAAGCTCGCCTCCGGTTAGAAAATGAACCGAACTACCTACCAGCCTGGAAATGGCTAAAACGGCGAAGAAATTCCAGTAATAGATCGTAACTACTAACCATGCCGGACTCACCCAGCCAGAGGAAAAAAGGGCGCTCCAAACGGTCACTCGTTGCTCTGCGATATGGTCTAATAGCAACTCAGCTTCTGTAAGGAAGCAGCTCCCCAAGTCTACGGGCGCACACTCTAAAATGAAACTACGACTGTTATGCCCCACAACTGAATAGTTTCCTGACTCCCTCCAATCCTGAAGAGACCAAGGGCTATTGATTCCAGCTTTCACATCAGCGGGAATGGCTGTTAGTGACATTTCTCGAAGAGCCTGAAATATAGGACCGACCGGGTACCTCACAAGATATTATCCGTGATTTTGACATTTTTACGCAGGGCGGACTTCATTAGCTCAGCGAAAGTTGATTTTGTGATGCGGCTTTTTCCACCTGTTACTACAGACTCATAGTCAATCTTTGCTATTGGCCTTATTACCTTTTGAATACTTTGCTTTTTAGCATCTTTATGTATTGAGAGGGATGCTCTGACTACCTCGTCCATGATATCTATGACTGCTTCAAAAAAAGCGGAGCGAACTAGAAGCTCCTCGTCTTCGAGCTCAGCTTCAAAGGAACTAAGATAGTTGACTATCAGCTTGTAGCGCGAGTGTGTCGCCATATCGGCCATGAAACCAGATCTGTATGCAGATTGAAATGCACGGTTAAATGTAACTTGTGATATCTTACCTCTAGCGGATTTACCCTTAATCAATCTACCTGCCATTGGCGACTTAGGATCATCGCTGAGCTTACTGAAAACTTCGCGTAGCTCCTCTTCAAGCTGGGATTCAATATCAGCGACTTGTTTAATATCCAGAAGAAGGGCCGCAGAAACTCCTCTCTGTGTTGTATTAATATCAATGAATAACTTGGCTTCTTCGGATCGGGACAAACCGGTATAAATCGCCACAGGGACACGGTGATCAAGCCCGTACTTGTCGCTACAAATGTGGTAGCCAAGTAATCGGTGCTGGCCATCAAGTACCAGAAAAGACCGCTCCTTACGTGAGAAGTTTATAGTTTTTGATCTTGCGGAATACTTTACCGAAGCAATGTCTTGTGCAGATAGAACTATATTAGTCGGTATTGACCCATCTCCTCTTGACAGGTACTTTGCAATATCTTCCGACCTGGAACCATTCAGTGTACGCTGAAATCCGAGTTCAGGATCTTCTTCACGCCTAGATACAAAACAATACTGATACAATTCACTAACCGGTATAGTAGTGAAGAAAAACCGGTGATTATTTTGAGTGAGCGGGAAAGCCGTATAGGACTTTACCTTGCTCGTCGTTTTCTTTTTCGTCACAGGCATCTTTATCTCCTAGTGGCCTTTATTATGCAGTATTTGTAGAGGTACACCTAATGTGCTTTTAAGCTAAATATGATACCTAAGAATTGAGATACCCCTGCCTCAGCGCCACGTTGCTTTAAGCCTCTACGGGTTAGAGCCTTGGCGGCGGCCTCGAACAACGAAACCGAATCCTCCAAGTAATTTTCAAGATCTTTAGCCGCTACACGCCGTTCTAAATCCTGTTCTCGGCGCCCAATGTCATTAAGCGTGCTCAGAGTAGCTGTGATTTCAGCCGCAATGTGAGTTAAAAATATGTCCTCACCGCAATCGGCCCACCACGCAGCTATGCCAAAGACCGTCTTAGCCAGTGCGCATTCGGACACATAACATCTCTCCGCACTTCGTCCTCGAACGGTCGCCTGACCGGTTTAGGCCGGCTAGGTTTATAGTCAATTTCAAAAGAAATAAGTCCCCCGCCATACTTCCGCTTCCCTCGAGAATCCAGGCCGAGCGCATCCTTAATCAATTCGTCAATACCACCATGATCTTCATGTATTGCCATATCATTGGCATACCGAGTTCGCTCCTGCGTAGTGAAATCCGTCGGCTCATCTGGGTGTCGACAGTAAGGGCAAGAAACCAATTCCTGTCCGCCGGCAATACCAGTGCCGGGAGTGAGTTTGAAATAATCAGGCGAGCAATCTTCATTTGGGATTGCAACACGGCCATCCCGATCCTTCGGGATCGTTCCGGACAGATGGTATTGATCGTTCCCGAGGCTCTTGACCTTCAGGGGCCCACCTTGCTTAAGCAGCCCTTTCTTCACCTAAGTCTCCTTGATGCCAAAGAATATTATTAAACGCAAAATTTCCTTATTTACACCCGGAGTATTTACATCTTCGTATGCCTGCCAAACTCCAGGGACAGTTTACGTAATTGCCATCTACTTTGGGTCGGAAGCGGACAAGCTAGTCCGATTCTAGTCGTGCCGCACTTTTCACGGTAAGGTGAAAAAGACCACGAGGCGGAAAAGATTTGGCCTGGCATTCTCTTCACCAATATTCAAATGAAAAGCTCTCGTAACGGGATAAAGGGCCTCCCGGTTTCTGCCGCTCGCCGTACCTTTGCTTCTAAAACATCTGTCACGGAAAGTCTTCTATTAAGCATTTCATACAAGTCTAAACCGTCCATGCACACGATGCGCTTCCCTTTCCCAAAAGCTTGTAGCCCGTCGCTAGAGAAACCACTATTGCTCAAAAATAGACCTCGCGACCAAAGCGCCTTCTGCCCTAGCTTTCCTTCAAACGTGTGTAAGTCCGCTGCTCCAGTAGGAGCATTTTGCCACTTTGCTTCCAATAAATAGGTTTCATTCTTTAAAACAAAGCTACCATCTATTTGCTCGCCAGCCATACGAAACGAAGGGTTCGCGGAAAGTCCGTAGGCATCAAATACGTCTTTTAAAAACCTCTCAAACGCAAATCCACGACTTTGGGGTGCCAACTTTGACAGTTCAATGAGTTGTGAAAGCAGACGTTGACTTAAATTTTGATCAATTTGGACATTAGTTTCTTCCTCAGTTGACGGCATCCCGGATTCGCCAGCTCCACCCAGCTTACGAATTATCTGCTTTAGAAGCTTCTCGGCAGCATCTGGAATCGGCTGATCTGCATAGATTTCCCAACCTTCGAGCAAACCATTAAGAAACTCCAAAACTTGTTCATCAGTAGCCAACCGCCAGAATGCACGTGTTCTATGAGCTTTAGACCCTGACGCTTGATCATAAAAGGAGTCAAAAATCGAAACACCGACAATTTCTCTGAAAAATTCATCGAAGGTGCGGTTGGAAAAGTTGAGCACGTAGCCACTAGACATCCCTAACTCACGTTCCAATTTTTGTTTATCTATCAGACCAAGACTACTCATTTATTTCGCCTAGACGTTAAATGCGTCGAATAGAAGTGTGCGGGCACACTTATTCGAATCTACCTGGATATTCACCTGCCGTATCATCTTCGTAACTTGTTGATTTATATGAAACTACCGTTGTGTTTGGGTAGAAGAGTGTGCCATCTTCACCAAAGTGTGCCCTATTTGTCAGAAAATTTAAATGCACCGTAAAAACTGATTAATATTTGATCAGACTCTTGTAAGGTTGGCTGAAATCACCTATTTCATCTATCTAGTCAACAACAGCTCGGACTCTCCATCTAGCCTCTCCTTAACAGATCTCCACTCCGGCAGAAACCGGTCAAGCAAGCTGTAGAACTTGGGACTGTGGTTGTGTTCAACGAGATGGCACAATTCATGGAGCAACACGTAGTCAACCGCACGGGTGGGTGCTTTGATCAAGTGGGGGTTCAGAAGCAATGACCCATCGGGTGAGCAGCTTCCCCACTGGGTCTTCATTTCCAGCATGCGCCACGCTGGGACGTTCTCTGCCCAAGGTAGCGTATCCACCATCCGCTCCAATCGTCGCTGAAAAACGTCCAAGGCTCGCTCCCTATACCACTGCCCTACCGCTTGTTGCGTCCGTTCTGGGGTCAGGTTCTGACCTTGGACGCGTAGCTGTCCACGGGTGAGCTTGCAGGTCGTCTTCCGCTGCTCTGGGTCTTGGATCACCTTCAGGACATAGCGTCGGCCCAGATAACGCATACTCTCTCCGCTGACCCATTGGCAGGGTCGGACATGGCGGTTGCGCTCCTCAATGTCGTCCAGATGCTTGAGGACCCACCGGGCTCTCCGCTGTACGGCGGCTTTGACCTCTGGCAGTCGAGCGGACTCCGGAGCGTCCACTTGTACACGGCCATTGGGGTGTACATGTACCCGGATGGTGGCCTTTTGGTGGCTCGGGAGGCGGCACAAGTGGTACCAGAACTCCCGGTCACCGTATCGGACCACATACTCCGGGAGCCTGTCATCCTGAGCGGTAGCGATTGAGGTCATCACCTGGCGCCTCGGTTGCGTAGTATCTGCACCACCTCATCCAGCATCTCCTTGGCCTTGTCCAGCCCGACTAGGGCGAACAGGCGCGGTAGCAGGTTCTTGCGAACGTCCTGCTCAATACCAATGGGATTCAGCGAGTTCTCTGCCACAGCCCGGCTCACTACCTGGTCGATCTCGAAGGCTTCTTCAATCAACCGGTCGCCCTGTTCGGATTCCAGCGCCGCAAAGTCTTCGCCCAGCACGAGCTTAAAGGCACCGTAGTAGGCTTGGGCGTGTTTGTTGCCCCGGAAGGTGCTGGTGGGGAGGTCCGGGACATCGCGATCCTCAACCATTTTCTCCAGATCGCTGAATAGCCTGAACTGGGCCTTGTAGTCGAACATGGACTCGGCTTTTTCAATGGCCTCCTTCAGTAGTGCGGAAAACACCTTCTTGGCGTAGGGGTCATCGCCCAGTTTCTCTTCAATGGTCTTCTTGGTGCGGGTCTTGATCTTGTCGGTCTCGTTTCGGGCCTTTTCTTCGGACCAGTAATCCGGGCGCATTTCACCTATCGATTCAATCACTACCGGCTCCTCCCCCTTTTCAACGTCAACTCCAGTCACATAACGGTCAATCAGGTCCCGGATCTGGCCCTCATAGGCCGAATAATCAACGGTTTCCTGCGCATCCAGTCGGACGGTCTTGCGTAAATCCGAGAACCATTTGAGGTCCCGCTTATAGCGACGAATATCTTCCTCGGTGAAGGCCTTGTCCTCAAAGAAGCCCTGAGATGAGAGCGCAGTCTTCAAGCACATGCCAAATTCCGTCACGGCCTCGTAGAAGTCCTCCCGCAGGGCTTGCCGGGTATCGACCTCTTGACCGTCTGGGTCGGCCTCGTATTTGGGCATAAACACCTGGCGATACGACTCTTGGTCCAGCTTGTTGTCGATGTGGCTGAAAAACCGCCAGAGTTTGTCGTGCAGGGCCGGCAGCTTTTTGTACTCTGTGCCCACATTGGCATACAGGCCCTCAATATCTTCAATGGCAAAGCCACCCTGAGTCTGGTCTTCAAAGTTCTGGTAGTCCCTGATGGCGGTATCCAGCTCTTTGAGAATGCCTCGATAGTCGATCAGGTAGCCGAAGGGCTTTTCCGGGTGCAGGCGGTTGACCCGAGCAATGGCCTGGATCAGGTTGTGCCCCTTGAGTTGTTTGTCGATGTATAGCACCGCATTGCGGGGTTCATCGAAACCGGTCAGGAGTTTGTCAACGACAATAAGAATGTCCGGTGGTCCGTCGGAGCCGAAGTCCTCAATGATGGCTTTTTCATAATCCTGGGGATCACCGGTGACATGCTTCTTCCACCACTCCTGCACTAGGGGGACGTTGGATTCATCCGCATCGGTGTGCCCTTCCCGAGTGTCGGGAGGAGAAATTACGATGGCACTCGTAACCAAACCAAGGCCGTCCAGAGATTGTTTATAGCGGATGGCACTGAGCTTGCTGTCAGTGGCCAACTGCCCCTTGAGATCCAGCCCCGCCTTCTTATAGTTCTCACTGAAATGCACGCTGATATCGAAAGCATTGAGCCGGATCCGATCTTCCGCCGTGTAAACCTGGCCTTGATTGGTGTATTTGCGCTTGAGGTCGCCCTTTTGGCTGTCTGACAGTGAGGCAGTGACCTTCTCGAACCAGATGTCCACGGCATTCTGGTTCACATCCAGCAGGGGTTTGCGCTCCTCATAAAGCAATGGAGTGATGGTGCCATCTTCCACCGCCCGCTTCATGGTGTAGGCGTGAATGATCGCGCCGAATTTCTCAGCGGTTTCACTCTTCTCATTCTTAAGCAGCGGTGTGCCAGTAAACGCAATAAAAGCTGCATTGGGAAGCGCCTGTCGCATGCGCTGATGGTTCTCTCCCCCTTGGCTCCGGTGTCCCTCATCGACGATGACGATGATGTTATTGGACGGGTTATAGCACTCCGGCTGCTTGGCGGCCGAGGCAAACTTGTTGATGATGGTGAAGATGATCCGCTCGTTACCGTGGCCAATACGCTCGGCTAGCTGCCTCCCGGAGCGGGTTTTGGCCAGGGCGTCGCCGCTTTTCTTGCCGGCGATGTCGCTGCCGAAGGCCCCTCCGGTCAGGAAGGTTTTCGAGAGCTGCTTCTCTAGGTCCACTCGGTCAGTGACCACAAGAATCCGACAATTCTTCAGAGCGTCACTGAGCAGCAAGGCCCGACAGAGGTACACCATGGTGAAAGACTTGCCTGAACCGGTGGTATGCCAGAGCACACCACCTCGGCGTTCGCCGTTGGGCTTGAAGCCGGAGATCCGCTCCAGCAGGGCCTTGATGCCGAAGGCCTGGGGGTACCGGGCCGCGATTTTTCCGACCTTGCGGTCAAACAGGATGAAGAGCCGGAGAAACTCCAGGAACCGGTGTCGATCCAGTAGGCCTACGAGTAACCGGTCCTGTTCCGTGGGCAGCACGGTCTTGGACCAGAGTTGTTCAAAATAGGACCGAATCTTCGGGGGCTTGCCCTGGAATAGAGTATCCTTGTCCGACGCTGACAAAGGACGATTCTTGATGTCTTGGATGGCTTGGTCGTCGAACTCTTCGTCTATCCATTTGGACCAGAACTTGGCCGCTGTATGCGTTGTACCGTAGCGGCCATCAGTAAGGCTGATGGAAAACAGCAGCTGAGCGAAGGCGTAAAGGTAGGGAATTTCGTCATTCTTCTGGTTGCGGAGGTTCTGGCTGATGCCCTCCTCCACCATGTTCTTGTTCGGGTTGCCAGAGGCGGCCCGCTTGGCCTCGATCACCGCCAAGGGGATGCCATTCACGAACGCCACCACGTCAGGCCGACGGGTGTGGGTGCCCTGGGCGGAAAGAACGTCCATCTCTTCGGTGACATGGAAATCGTTCTGATCCAGGTGCTCCCAGTCGATCACGTGGATCGTGGGCTGGGCCTTCTTGCCGCCGACAAACTCGGTCACGGTGATACCGAGGGTGAGCTTATCGTACACGGACTGGTTGGCGTCCATCAGGCCCTGGGCCATGGAGGGCGTGGTGATCTCCCGGATCACCTGATCCACCGCCTGATCGGACAGCGGATACCACTCGCCCTTGAACTCAAACCGGCGCTGGCGCAACACCCGCTCCAAAACCGGCTTCATTACCACGTCCCGCTGGCTGCCGCGCAGCGTCTGGCACTCCGACGCCGGCAGAAACGTCCAGCCCAGATTGATCAGCGTGGCCAAGGCCGGAATGTGGCTGGAATGCTGCTCATTCCCTTGAGGGGTGGTATTCATGCGGCCTCCGCGTCCACTTTGACTCGTCGTTTTCCGGTCAGGAGTTGCTGCATTAGGGCTTTCTTTTCCTTTTTCAGGAAGTTAAGACTCGATTGAAGATCGCTGATTTCTAGAGTTGCTGTATCCAATACCTTAGCTATCTGATTCTGCTCTGCCAAAGGAGGAAGTGGAACATGGATTTGGCTGAATTCCTTCCAGCGTAGACTGCCTCGCCGATCTACAGAAGCATTGGTAGCAGCACAGAAGATTTGGCGGTAATGGTCCGTTTTGAGAACAGAATATAGGTAGTCAACATTTACCTTTTTTAAGTCAGCTCTAAAAATTACATAGATAGGACTGACCAACCCGTAGTCATACAGGTTTTGAAGCCCGATAGAGCCTTCCTCGATGTGGTTTGCTGGAAATCCAATACAGTCACGAGGTATCACGCGATACCCCCGAAGGTCATCGCTATAAACCTTCTTTTTGAAATAGCTCAAAGAGTCAACAAACCCCACGTGTTTAGAACATGAGAGTACCGGGAGTTGCCGGTCGCCACTGTTTTTGTTAGTGACTTGAAAGCAAATGTCAGCAATTCTGGGGTAACTCCAATCTCCTGGTATTTCCCCAGTCCGAGTTTTCTGTGGCTTCACAATGCTCGACGCCTCCAACAACCGCTTCTTCCCGGTAAGCAACTGCTGCATCAGGCCTTTTTTCCGCTGCTGGCTGTTCTCAAGCAGGCGCTCGGTGGCGGTGATGGCCTGATCCCAGGCGGAGAGGATCTGGGCGATCTTTTTTTGTTCGGGAAGGGGGGGGATATACAAAATCTGTTCAGTGATATCAGATTTTTGTACGTGAACCAGAGTGGCTTTAAATCCATGAGCCTTGTCTTCGACGCGTTGAGTAACACGCCTGAGAGCAAGGTAGAGCCACTCGTGATCGAGGTCTTTCTTAGGCTCAATTCGAAAAATATGTTGATTTAGTACGCCTTTGGGACCTCCCCACCGCTTGGCTCCAAATGAAACCCCTTTTGTTCCCGCCCAAGCGAATAGGATATCTCCGGGATTTACGATCCATCTATCTTTTGGCTCGCCATCGAAGTAATTGAACTCGGTTGAACCATTGAGGTTCTGAATCCTAATGATGGGAAGACCTCTCGAGGCCCATTCAGATGACTTAAACCCATTACCATTTATAAAGTCGCAGACATCGCCGACTGTTTCTAGCTTCCACCCCTCAGGCACCATAACCCAACTCCTTCAGATACCCATCCATCTGCTCGTTCAGCTTCGCGATCTCCGCCTCGATCTCTTTACGCTCCGCTTGAACGGCCATCAGATCGATCTCTTCCTCTTCCTCGAAGGTGTCCACATAGCGTGGGATATTGAGGTTAAAGTCGTTTTCCTGAATCTCGTCCAGGCTGGCCAGGTAGGCGTATTTATCCGAGCCTTCGCGCTGTTGGTAGGTGTCGACGACCTTGGCGATGTTCTCATCCGACAATTGGTTCTGGTTTTTGCCAGCCTTGAACTCCCGGCTGGCGTCAATAAACAGGACTTTGTTGTCGGCCTTGTCTTTGCGGAACACGAGAATGGCGGCCGGGATGCCGGTGCCGTAAAACAGCTTCTCCGGCAGGCCGATGACGGCATCCAGCAGGTTTTCCTCGATCAGCTTCTTACGGATTTTCCCCTCGCTGGAGCCTCGGAACAGAACGCCGTGGGGCACCACCACCGCCATGCGCCCCGTCTTTGGTTTCATCGTCTCGATCATGTGCAGAATGAAGGCGTAGTCGCCCTTGGTTTTGGGCGGCAGCCCTCGCCGAAAGCGGGCGTAGGGGTCGCTCTCGGCCCCCTCGATGCCCCACTTCTCCAGCGAGAACGGCGGATTAGCCACCACGATATCGAAGTGCTTCAGGCCGCCGTTTTCATTTAGCAGCTTGGGGTTGCGGATGGTATCACCCCACTCCAGCTTGTGGTTGTCCACGCCGTGCAGGAACATATTCATCTTTGCCAGCGCCCAGGTGCTGCCGATGGCCTCCTGGCCGAACAGGGCGAAGTTTTTGGAGCCGCCCTTCCCCTTGCGGATCTGGTTGGCGCATTTGAGCAACAGGGAGGCGGAGCCGCAGGCCGGGTCGCAAATTTCATCGCCCTCCTTGGGGTCAACGATCTCGGCCATCAGTTCGGAGACTTCCGGCGGCGTATAGAATTCTCCGGCCTTCTTGCCCGAGGTGGCCGCAAAGTTTTTGATCAGGTATTCGTAGGCGTTGCCGATGACATCCAGCTTTCCGATCCGACTCGGCCGCAGGTTCAGCTCCGGGCGGGCGAAGTCTTCCAGAATGTGGCGCAGGATGTCGTTCTTTTGCTTCTCGTCGCCCAGCTTGTTGGAGTTGAAGCTGATGTCCTGAAACACATCGGCCAGTTTGACGATATTGGCCTCTTCAATGGCGTGTAGGGCCTTGTCAATGCGCTCGCCGTTGCCGGGCTCATGGCGCTGGTCGTGGAGTGCGTAGAAGCCAGCCTCCCGAGGCAACACAAAGCGCTCGTTTTTCATCAGCTCTTCAATCAACTCGGGGGTATCGCCATGCTCGGCCACATAGGTGTCGTAGTGGTCCTGCCATACGTCCGACAGGTACTTCACGAACAACATGGTCAGCACGTAGTCCTTGTAGATGCTGGGGTCTACGGTGCCCCGAAAGGTGTCGCAAGCGTTCCAGACCGCCTTGTTGATCTGTTCCTGCTTGATGGCATCGTTACTCATAATGTTGAATTCCCGGTTTTTATGTCTGGACGTAGTATTTGTCGGCCAACTGCATCAATCATGCGCTGCCGGTTCTCAATAAGCTGTTTCAAAAGCTGCTGTTCCCGTATCGCCGCAGTGGCTAGCGCGACTATCAGCTTTTGTTTGTGGATAGACGGTATTGCGATGGGTAAGCCGGCCAGCTGGGATTTGGTGATGCTGGGCGCCGCTGAGCCCTGGGAGCAGGTGGTGAAATACCGCTGGGCATCCGTGTAGTTGAGCTGCCAGGCCAAAAATTCAGGGATCAGGGGTGAGTTGGGCTTAAGCCTTATGTGGTAGAAATTGGGGGTACAGACCGTATATTCTGGCACTTGGCCAATTACGGTCGCGTCATTACGGACTCCCTTGGCCATGAAAATCACATCTCCCATCTGCAGGTAAGCCGGTCGCTTCCGGCCAGGAAGTCGCACGCGGTCCAGATCCTCACCATCACCATAACAAAGCGGCTCACCGGCAACCACATGGCGAAACTGTACCACGCGGGCCTCGCCCCTGGCGTCCAGCGGGAGTTTGCCTCTGAACGGGTAACCCGGCTGGATAGTAGACAGCTCTCCAAGCGGGCGGTGGTCAACGTGAGATGTGGCCATGCCGTAATCCCTGATATGTGATTTATATGGCATCCATGTTAGCACTTTTGCATCATCGCGCAAGATGCATTTTGGCGGCCGGGTGCCTTGGGTTTGAAATGGACATGTCGGCAGGGATTGGAGTCGGCCTGCTTAGCACCCCTGGATCAGGCCCACCAAAAGGACTCTTTTGGCATACAAATCCACTTCAGACAACGGGACTGTCAAATCATCGCTATGCATTACCGTGATGTGATGGTGTCCACCGAGCCCATAATTTATACCTCAATCAGGTTGAGTGGGCCTCACGCTCACATCAGAATCGCCGGCCGCTTTTAGAGCTTCATCGGCCTCATCGGCGGGTCCTAAAATATACTGCTCCGCATCTTGAACTCTGATGAATACGGGAAAGCGTGTGTGAAAGACTCTTTAAAGTGGACCCCGCAGTCAAGACAAATTTCCCTTGTTCGGCGACAATTACGGTGCCCGCTTCCCCAACGGGGCTATGAATCGCGAGCCTTTCTTATATATCCAGTGAACTCCCTACCTGGAATGAAGAATCGCGCCCATTCATCGGGCTCAAACCCTTCTTGTGTCCAATGTATCCAGCATCCCAACGCCGTTGGTTGGTTGCGTCCTGTGGGCGATTGGTTGGGTGCTTTTCCGGTCTCATAATCAGGTTTAATCAGCCCCTCGAATAGAATCGCTCCATCCGCGTCGCAGATCTGCACATAGTCCGATTCTTCAAGCCCCACCACTCCTAGAAGAGTGTCATCGTGCTCTGACTGGAGGGCCCAAACCATGCCTTCCAGGCCGGTTTCAAACCAACCAAAGAAGACGCCTCGGTACATATTGTTCGTCTGTTCTTGATCAGGAGTCGCCATCAGCTCTATACCTTTGTGACGGTCTTTTAAAGAATCGGGGTCTTAAGACTTTACAATAGCTCTGGCTTTTGCCTGGGCGGCTTTAAACTCTTGGCTTTGACGGACTTCTCGTGGATCAATCCTGACGGTACCACGACCCACCACCCTAACAGAGGAGTAGGAGCTGTCGACAAGTGCTTTGAGAGCCCTGTCTTCTTCGCTTAGGCCTAAGCCCAGCATACTCCGCAAACCCATAAAGTAATCCTCTGAGTTTGAATATCCTGTGCCCATGGGGCAATGCGCGTCCGCCCGCCTCTTTCTGAGGTCAACGATTTGATCATCTGCCGTGTTCGGCTGACCTTAGAAATGCCCACCCTGGTATGTACCCCAACGGAGCCAACTGCCACCACCAGCTGACGCCAGGACTGTTAAAATCCGGACAATCTAAACCGGTAGAATGGACCGGGATTTGCGTATTGGCTCAACCTTCCTTTGAGTACCTTTCCGCCATTGATCACGATACATGAACGATGAACACCTTAGATCACTACGCAGTGGTTATGTCAACAGGAAAGTCGGGCAGGTGTAGATATTTGGGCCCTATCCGTATGACATCGGGTCCTTAGTGCGCATTCCGTCGCTTAGCGCCAGAACATGGAAACCACCGAAATTCGAGGGCTCAAGCGTAACTGCCGCTAGCGTAAACAGGTCGTCGACATCGACCTGATAGCCCATGGCTTTGCACACCTCTGACATGGAGTAACTTGCCGTGTGCCAAAACCACTCAGAGAGTTCCTCTTCGTCTCGACCGATACGGCTCACTCCCGCCGACACTTCGGTCCAGACTTCAGGGCAAAAGTTGTTGATCATAAAGTGATCATCCTTTCGCTCCATCGCACCTACCAGACCGTACTCTTTGTAGATTAAGAATCGACTCAATGAAAGCTCCACAAGCTCTTCGCGCCCCGGAAACTTCTCTAAATCGTCGATGGCCCTTAAAAAAATATCTGGTATGAAGGGTAGTTTTCTATACTTGTTACTATCGAATGCCGCATAAGCCAGCTCCATGAAACGCTTCTCTCTGTTCCATTCGATTTCCTGTGCTTCCCGAATGGCCGCTAGCGATCTGTCTCCTAGGTGCTCAAGCCTTTTAGTCGTCAAAAGCAATTCATTATCTTCTGAAAAAGAGTCGTACTTAACATCAAAAGCAGTTATTTTCAGCACTTTAGGTCGTTGAAAGCCACGGTATACATCCCCTCGGTCATCAATGGCGACAATTTGGTCTTCCTTGTACCCCAACGACACGAAGTATCGAATGTCTTTAACCAAGCGTGTCCCGGTGTTTTCGATCTGCTCTCTGGTTACCACCGAAACAAACCTATCTAGACTGACACCACAGACGGGGAAAACTTTTTCGATGTACTCTCTGGTCCCTGTCGTGCACAAGGCAAGGTCGTACCCCAGGTCCTCTGCGCTGTTTAGAAATTCAATCAAATGTGGCCGCGGGTATACTTTCAGCGGCGAGTCGTCGTAAAAGGAAAGTCCACCTTCTGGAAGAGTATTGTAGAACTCCTCTTCCGACGGTCCTCGGCCAGAAAGAGCGTACATTAAATTATCATAGACAGGTACGTGCAGAAGGGTGTTGTCTACATCGAGGATCAACAATCGATTTTTAGAAGTGTTGGTCGTCACGTCATTGATCACTCTGTAAGGCTCATTGTAGCGTTTGTTTATATATTGTAGAGGCTAAAGAAACAGAAGTTCTCTCATCGGTCCCTTGCAGGCCCGATTCATTGGTGCGTGATTTCCAAATTCTGCTTGGAGGTTTAGGATCGCACTATGATCCTATGCAACCTTTTGACTTCATTGGTCTTCCATAAAACAACTTACTTTACTGATTATGCAGAATGACCCAAGGTAAGGCAATCGTGTGCTCCAAAAAGGCGATTTTCACATGACGCGTCTGGATAAACTGTTGGAGAATTCTTCCGTGATCCCGGTCTCCGGATGAGCTGGCTAGTGAATCTTAAGGAACATGGTGAACACTTTAGCGGCGACGCAAGGACGCGGTAGCAAACTCTCTTTCGACTTCAGAGAAATCCGGTAGTGAGCACTTTATCGACCCCAGAGGAACCCGGTAGTGAGCACTTTATCGACCTCAGAGGGACCCGGTAGTGAGCACTTTATCGACCTCAGAGGGACCCGGTAGTGAGCACTTTATCGACCTCAGAGGGACCCGGTAGTGAGCACTTTATCGACCCGAGAATAACCCGGTAGTGAGCACTTTGTCGACCCGAGAATAACCCGGTAGTGAGCACTTTGTCGGCTTTTGAGTACTGATAAAAATAAGAGCACACCGTGGTGCTTGAAAAATTGCCGGAATACTGTCAAATGAGGGCTACTGGTATTTTACTGTTAATGCCATTCTAGATTAGAGTACAAGCATAAACTGATACCCCGTCAGAGGCAGAGGTGATGTATGGTTGGTCCACGTTTGCGCTAGGGGCTGCATTCTTAATGTACGCTTTGCTAACACCATTAGAGCAGACTTTAAACACATTGCTGTCTTCCATTTTCTGGGCGACGCAGCATTGGATCGAGATTCCCCTTTAAGCCCCCCAATTGCGCTCAAGAACTTCTGCTCGAAAATATCAGTTTAATTGATCTCATCTATTGAGAACACTTCTGCTTCTCTATCTGATCGACATGTTGCCCGTACCCCGGTCGACATAGCCAAGCTCCGGCGCCTCCTCCAGAAAGCGGTAAGGCATCTTCGCTGACGCCGCCATACGATAAGCAGCTCGCCCGGGTACTACGCGGCATCCCTGGCGGTCATTGTTTGCTCACTCTTTTGCGCTATCCGAAGTTAGTGGAGGGTTAAATGTATGTGTCGGATTAGTACAAGAGTATAATCTTATGAACGACGATATCACTTAATGTCACACGATTCAGGCCATCGTTAATTATTTCTTGGGCCGATCCGAAAGATAACGAATATTATTCGCGGGAAGTTGGGCACGTATCCGCTGGTTCTCCAAGGTAAGCTCCAGGATGCGAGCTTGGGCATCCAACAGTTGGCCCAACGCCTTGTCGCGTTGCTCTTCCAAGGCTTTGCTTTTCTCCTGAAGACTCCGATTTCTGGATCGTTGGGCCAGCATCATCTGCCGGGGGGATTTTCTCAGCGAGATTTCGTCCTTATGGGCTTCAATCCACGCCTGAATGTCGGCAACCAGCTCTGGAAAGCGGACTCTGCGCAATGCGGATGGGTCTACCCCTGCTTCTTTGGCGACATTGTTCTGGCTGAGAGGAGTGCCTTTGGGGAGGATGTCGGGCTTGCCTAACTTAAGGCGCTCGAAGGCTTCCCGGAACTTAATCTCTGCCTTACTTACTTTTCTTGCTTCAATCGGTTTCGATGACATGGATTGCTCGCTCAGCGGATTCAAGTTGTGCCTGAAGTGACTCGTGTAACGGCGAATCTGCCTCGACGCCCTTTAGTTGCATCGCTATCGTTGTTCTGAGCCGCTTGATCAAAGGCAGTTTGGTTTTGTCCAGTAAGGTCGATGGGCAAGGCGTACTTCTGCCGAAGCCCATGCAGGAACTGATATTGCTGATTCCGCCAAGAGGGCAAGGAGGGCCTGAATTGGCACACCCTCCAAGAAACGTCTGCCGATAGCTGATACGCCCAGCTTTTGCCGACTTGAGCAACCGGTCGTGGTCTTTGTCTGATATCTCAGATAGTAATTGCTCTTTTCGCTTCTTGCCGTGTGGAGATAGGTAATGATCAGACTGGAGACTTTTATACTCACGCACCATGGCCTGATACATCTCGCGCAGATAGTAGCCTCTGGCCTCGTCATTGAGTGGCTCCTTCAGGCGATAAAAGTTTTTGCCGTAATATTGGCTCATGGCACGACTGGCATGCTTGAGCTGATACTGCAGCGAGGCTTCGGTGACTAAACCGCTTGCTAGCATGTTAACGGCACCGGTGCGGCGCAACTGATGCCACGACAATGGCCAGACCTTACCTACAGAAAACTTCTCTTGGTCTAGGCCAAATGTCATTCTGTTAGCCATTTCTAGATCGGATTCAGTGATTTTCAGTTCATTATCGTCAAAAAGCTTTGGCCAAATATGCCATATGTCACCGTAGGACCGAATTTTCTTAAACGTTTTTCTTGACCTAGAACGTGGTGCCCTAGGGCTCCATGGTTCATGCGGTAACGATTGCAGAATTGGGTTTTCAATATTTTCTTTCGTCAGTTTTATATTCGGATTTTCTTTAGCGGCTTTCAAGCGAAGCATCGCAACTGCCTTCATCGCTCTTACAGCAATTTCCGTAGTGGGTGAAACAATCCAACGGGCATCATCATCTTTGATGGTTTTGGTTGTGATGCCTTTGAGAGTATGAATCTCATCGCCCAGTTGATCACGTTCAACCTCGTAGCAGTCTGCGCGAAGCCTTGTACCTTCACCCACCCTCATCAATGAGAAGCTCAATACGTAGGCCAACCCCACGTTACTAATCAAAGTCAAATAGGTAGAGAGCGCTCTTACTCCGCTGGATTCATTAAACAACACCCACCGGTCTAATAAACTTGATATGCCGTATTCTTCAGCGGTATCTTGGAAGGGGCCGTAGAACACCTTTCCAGATCTACGTTTTCCTTGTGCTCGTGATTTAACAAACGGTCCATCAAAGCCAAGACCACCAAATGCCTTTGATAAATTACCGCCTGCATTTCGGGCATAGGCCGACAAACAGAAATCATAGCACGCCTCGAGTTTATCCTGATGTGACAGGAAATCATCCAGGCACTCACGAAGACGGGATATCTGATAACTCCATATTCGGGAGGGAATGTAGGCTGTCTGAGTAGATTCCGTTGTTGTTAGTACGCTGCTAAGCAGTTTCATTCCACTTTCGTCAAGGATAGAAAATCCCAAACTATGCCGCACAATAAACAATGAGTGAAGGCAGTCAATCAGGCGAACTGCACGTTTCTTGTAGTACTCAGCAAGTTTCTCAATAAGCTTCGGATACCTATTAAGATCAGTGACCAGAATGCCGGCGGCTGTACATGCCACGAATAGGGGCTTTATCGTTTCAAATTTGTATACTAATGATTTGACGGATCGTATAGCCGCTTCACCCCAAAGCCACCAAGCTACAATTTGACGTAACAATGCCGCATTTTGGGGGCTAACCTTCTTGCCCTGACCAGGGCCGTCCCCAAAGTGAATAGTAAGAGTTTGCCCAGACCAGGGGGAAAGATCCCACCTCACATCGCCGTATCGAGATACAACATCGTCATAGGCATCTATAACAACAGGAAAATCCAGGCTCGGAGGCCAGGTTTCAGGTTTGAAGTTTAAAGCTTCTGGCTTTGCTAAGGTCGAGTCAATCTGCAATCCTGGGAAGTACGCAAGATTCATCCAATTGCCTCCATCAGCTCTATATGACCACTCCAATGAGGGTGGTATCTACCAGCGCGAACTGAATCCCGGGATTCGTTTACCCACATTGCGCGTATTTGGCTCCCAGCCGCAATTGCCTCAAGTTTTTTGTTGATTCTTTCAATAACCAAGTATGCAGGATGACGGTTTTGTTTTGCAGATGGCTTATACAGGTTTGTTTCTAAGGTCTTTATTTTTGCGTGTGAGGCAAGTTTCCAGCAGTAGTCTGCGCTCATGACATCACGATGCATTGCACAGAAAAGGCAGCCTTCAGGACTAATACAATCAGGTTGTGGCGCTTCTTTACCTATGCCTTTGATCGGCTGCGGCACGTGATTTTTGTCGACACAAACTCCGGGACCGGGCGGAGAATAAGCAGGATCTGTTGATTTGTGGAATATGACTATTTCGGAGGCCGCTGATTGATGATGTGGTTTTTCATAATCACGCAGAAGAACCTCCTTGTCGTGAGCCATTTGTTCAGCTGTTAGATCAACATCATGGCTCCTTCTCAGGAGCCAGTTCACTCTTGTTTTTCTAATTTCTTGCGGCCCAAAAAATGGGCTATCAATTTTTTTGAATGATTTTTTCAATGTATAAAACCCAACCTTCGAGTCCTTTGCGCGAATCATGCCCCGGCTTTGCAAGGGGAATAGTCGGGCGTCATGTTCTGTAAAACCTGTTTCGTCAAGCCATTTCAAGTAGTGTTTCAGGTGCGCTTTGTATGACCGATAGCAGCGAAAAACTGCTTCTCCACTACGCCGGCCCTTGTATACGCGAAAAACCTCAAGTTCGTCACCATTAGACTTCCAGTGATAGCTCTCCCTCTCTAGCGTTGAGGCCTGCGTAAGATTCATCCCTGTTTGGGCAATGAACATCAGAAGCTCTGACTCTATCCTCAGGTTTAGTATCCCTGATCTTTTATGTCGATCAAAAAGGCTTTCGTTTTTCGCTAATGGAGCTCGGGCTTCCTCAGCTTTACGCCTAACCTGGCTATCCTTTATGGATTCTACATCCATTTTTGGGTTTATAAGATTTCCTGCAACCAATAATGTTTTGTTGTCTTCAAGATCGATATAGATGGGCAGGCGACCCCTAACCGCCGTAACATCCAAAGTATCACAGATTTTTTTTAAGCTATGACCAAACTCAAATGTACTGCTCAGGTTCTGCTTATCTGCGTTGCTGCCTAAAACTTCCTTTTTCGAGCGAGGCCTTCTCATTCTGGTTTGCATCAAAAGCTTCCCGCCAGGATTAGCCCCAGGCAACTTTAAAGCTCTTGCAATCAAATTTGCCAACTTTGACGTCTGTCTGTAAGCGAAAATTTCCGAAACTTCTTTTTTGAATTTCGATCTATCTATCTGGTATTCTGACCATTTCTTGAAGTTATTGATCACCTCATCCTGAGACATATTCAGAGAGTTACCATCTGACCAAGCATAGAATCGCCAAAGCAGTTCCAGACTGGACTGAATAAGTGCACGAGAACGTCCCTGGCTTATCATACTCGAAACGGCCTCATGGAACGCGCGCACAAGCGGAATTCGAATAACATCAAAATTATCCGGATAGGAATGATTTATAGCCTCTATTGCTTTTTTCTTCGGCAGGTTCGCAAAGCCATAGTGCAACAGAATCCTAAGATCCCAAGGGGTTTGATGCGTACCTAGAGCCATGCCTGGGAACGTAAAATCTAACTCATGCATTGGCACGCCCTCTCGCCAACCCCATAAAGGCTTCTGAGAAAGCATCAGCAGCCTCTGCCATTGCTTTATTTGCCTCAATGAATTTTATATATTTCATTGTAGTGCTTTCATCTTTGTGCAAGCATGCCTCCCTTACAAACTGAATGGCATCACCGACAGACATAAACCTTAGCGCCACGCGCATTAGCTCGGTGGCGAAAGTGGCCCTTGTACGATGGAAGTGAAATCCACGCGTCACCTGCAACCCGGCCTTCTTACCAGCAGATCTTAGTCGGGACATTTCTACATTGACAGCGCGACTATCATCTCCTCTGTATGAGTTTCCATAGCGAGTGAGAAATAGCAGATCCTGATTTTCTGGATTCGCCAATATTTGGCGCTTCAATCGTCTCGTACTCATTGAGTAGGAAATAAGTGTGTCGAGAAGCTCTTCTGGTATTGGGACTGAACCAGAAACACCAAACTTGGTTGATACTGGTGGCCTTGCTCCGGGGCCAACAGCTAACCGATTCCAACCGACCTCCGGAATCATAGTTGCGTTGTGAAGGGTTTGAACCTTCAAATCTGTAATTGTACCAATCCGCAGCCCCGTGAAAAAACCGATGCGAAGCATCAAAGAAAGTTCTTCGGTTGCGGTGCGATCTGCCAGCGCGAGTATGTCTTTCATTGCCGAAACTGCTATGGGTAGAAGGCCATCCTCAAGTTGGATGGCACCAGCAACCTTTCGATTAGGAATGGCAAGATCTGTACTTGCAACTCGCATTGTGTGCTCAAGGCCAAACGGATTGGTTAGTTTTATTCCAACAAACCGCTGTTCCCACATTGGCCACTCTGGTGATATCAACCGACGAGACTGCGTCCATTTGTAAAAGCGGATGACTGCCGCCATTCTTTGTGAAGAAGTACTTGGAGCGAGATCACCATTATTTCTTGCGGCGATCAGGGCTCCGCGAAAGCGAACGAGACAGCGTTCACTTTCTCGCTCGGGAAAATACCACCATTGGATTGACTCTGCTTCTAGCCATTTCGCATAGGCAAGCAGGTGGGACATATTGGAACGAACGGTTTTCAGATCCCGTTTAGAGGATGTAGCTTGATCAAGCGCCCAAAGATTGGCTTCTGTCCAGGTTGAATTATCTTCCCAGACTATTTGGGGAAGGTTTCTGATCGGTTTTCTTTTTAATGCCGCCCAATATAACGAGCCATCTGTGATTTCTGCTCGATGTGGTTGGTAGTTGATTTGCTCAAGGCTAGCCATTCATTCCCCCTTTGACGACTCAATGCCGCCCAGGAAGAACTCACTTCTGAGCTTGGAGTGGTCTAATTTGTCACCATTTAAGCATGTATGGTGTGGGATTAAAAGTGGGTATGTAACGTTTGCCGCAGGCCGGGTCCATGACTTTCTCGTCCAGTTTGGGGTCCACCCGGTTGACCATAAACTCGGTGACGGCGCGCGGGGTGTAGAACTCCCCGGCGTTGCCGGCGCTCTGCAGATCCTTGAGGATCTGTTCGTACATATCCCCGAGTTCGTGGCGCTCGGCGGATTTATTGAAGTTGATGCCCTCCTGCAGCTTGTTGATGACCTGGCGCATCAGCTGGCCGGACTTCATGTAGTTGTAGGCATCCTCAAAGACGTTGCGGATCACAATGGCCCGGTAGTCGTCGCCGCGCGGCTGAAGGCTTTGCAGGCCGGGGAACAGGGTGTTGTCCACAAACTGCTTGAGCTCTTCGCCGGTCATGCCCTCGGGGTCGGCGGCCCAGTGGCGCCAGCGCAGGTCTTCGGGGATGGGGGACTGATAGTTGTCCTGCAGCAGCTCCCACTCCTGTTCGCGGTCGTCGAAGATTTTCAGAAAGAGCATACAGACGAGCTGGCCAATGCGCTGGGCGTCGCCGTCGACGCCCACGTCTTTGCGCATGATGTCCTGTATTGACTTGATGGTGGTACTGATGGCCATTCAGAGTCCTATTGGGTGTTCATAACTGTAGGGAAAAGAGCGCCGTGGGGCGCTCAGGGTATGTTCTGGTAGAGGGCGTCTTCCAGGTCCCGGACGGCCCGGGTGTAGCCGGGCTTGCCGCCGAAGCCGTCGATCAACTCCACAGGGGCGCCGATCTGGCTGAAAGGCGCCAGGGTGAGGATTTTAACATCCTCGATGGGTTCGATCCCGGCGTCGGTGTACTTGTCCAGTAGCGCGTCCAACACCTGACGGCTGACACCCTGATACTGCTGGAAGTAGTCGTTCTTGCGCACCTGCTCGGCCCTCTCTTTGCGGGACAGGGGCGGCTGGTCGTAGACGATGTGGCAGATGACGTCGAAGGGGTCCGGTTCGGCCCCGAGTTTTTTGCGCAGCTCGCGGGTCAGGTCTTCCCAGATGACACCCTGCTCGGCCAGTTCGTCAATGATCACCTGCTTTCGCTCGGCCTGATTCCAGCGGCGCAGAAAGTCGTCCAGGGAGGCGTATTGGGCCTTGACCTGTTTACGGGTGAAGTCCCGCAGGCTTTCGGTAATGAGTTTGCCATCCGGCCCCAGATATTGAACCCGCTCGGCGAGCACTTTGACTTCCACATCGCCGACGACGTACTTCACCCGCTTGGTGGGTTCATCGGGGTCTTCTATCCAGGTGCCGCGACTGTCGTCGGACTGCCAGTTTTCATCCGGCTCTACTTCATAACCCGCCGGATCCTCGGCAATGGGACCGTCATCGCGCTCGTCGTCCGGCACCACCGGATCATCCCCTCGGGGCAGGTACACCTGCACCGGGTCGCCGTCGAAGTTGGGGTCGGCAAACAGTTCGGTGGCTTTTTTGAAGTCCAGGATGGTGAACCAGTGTTTGTTGTAGTCATCATTAATGCGGGTGCCGCGACCGATGATCTGTTTGAACTCGGTCATGGACTGGATGCGCTGGTCCAGCACAATCAGTTTACAGGTCTGGGCATCCACGCCAGTGGTCATCAGTTTGCTGGTGGTGGCAATCACCGGGTAGCGACTTTCCGGGTCGATAAAGTTGTCCAGCTCGGCTTTGCCCTCGGCTTCATCCCCGGTGATGCGCATGATGTATTTGCGGTTTTCCCGCACCCGCTGGGGGTTGAGGTTGACCAGGGCCTGGCGCATCCGCTCGGCGTGGTCGATGTCTTCACAGAAGACAATCGTTTTCTGGTAGGGGTCGGTCTGCTCCAGAAATTCGGTGACCTTGCGGGCCACCAGCTCTGTACGCTTTTTGAGCACCAGTTGGCGGTCGAAATCTTTCTGGTTGTAGATGCGGTCTTCGATCAGCTCGCCCTGCTCATCCACCTGCCCCTTGGAGGGGCGCCAGCCTTGCAGGTCCCGATCCAGGTCTATCCGCACCACTTTGTAGGGGGCGAGAAAGCCGTCCTCTATGCCCTGCTTGAGGGAATAGGTGTACACCGGCTCGCCAAAGTAGTCGATATTGGAGACTTCTTTGGTTTCTTTCGGGGTGGCGGTCAGGCCGATGTGGGTGGCGCTGTAGAAGTAGTCCAGAATGGCGCGCCAGGCGGAATCCTCCGAGGCGCTGCCCCGGTGGCACTCGTCAATCACCACCAGATCAAAGAAGTCCGGTGAGAACTGCTTGTAGATGTTCTTTTCATCGTCGTTGCCGGTGACCGCCTGATAGAGAGACAGGTAAATCTCGTAGGAGGGGTCCACCGTGCGATTGCTGACCTTGGTCATGGCCTGACCGAAGGGCTTGAAATCATTGTTTTTGGTCTGGTCCACCAGGATATTGCGGTCGGCCAGAAACAGAATGCGTTTTTTCTGACGGGACTTCCACAGCCGCCAGATGATCTGGAAGGCGGTGAAAGTTTTGCCGGTGCCAGTGGCCATGACCAGAAGCACCCGGTCCTGGCCCTTGGCGACCGCCTCGACGGTGCGGTTGATGGCGTTGGTCTGGTAGTAGCGCGGGGTGCGGCCAGAGCCGTCGTCGTAGTAGGGCTGCTCGACCGTCTGTTGAGCATGCCCATCCAAGCCTTTCCACTGGCAGTACCAGTGCCAGAGGGTGTCCGGGCCGGGGAATTGATCCAGGGAAAGGGTTTGCTCGGTGGCACCGCTCAGGCCGGTGCGGTCGTGAAACAGGAAGCCGTCGCCATTGCTGGAGAACATGAAGGGTACGTCCAACGCTTCGCCATAGGCTTGGGCCTGCTGCATGCCATCGCCCAGGCTGTGCTTGTTGTCTTTGGCTTCAATCACCGCCAGGGGCTGGTTCTTCTGATGGAATAGCACGTAGTCGGCGCGGCGCCGGCTTCCGCGGGTATGTAAGCGCCCACGAACGATGATTCGACCGTTGGTGAAGGACAGCTCTTCGCGGACTTGAGATTGGATATCCCACCCGGCGTTTTGGATGGCCGGGGTGATGTATTTGGTGCAGATATCGCGCTCGGACAATACCTTTTTGTTCATGGGCTCATTCCCGCAATTTCAGGCGACGTGGTGACTGTACCTTAAAGTTGGGTGGAGTTCACGGGAGGTGGGTTATTACGGCGGATGCGCGGTCCGGGGAGTTGGGTTACGGCGGATGCGGCCTTCGGCCTTATGCCGCCCTACGCAGGTGTTGTGGCATTCGCAGGGTTGTGGCGGATGCGGCCTTTGGCCTTATGCCGCCCTACGCGGGTGTTGTGGCATGCGTCGGGCCGATCCACCGTTAGGCACGAGGTTACTTGCCGTCGAGGCCTTCCAGCAGGCCGGCCATGTCGTCGGCGTGCTCTTCTTCCTGGGCCAGAATGTCTTCAATAATGCGGCGGGAGGTGGGGTCCTGGTCGCCGAGGTAGGCGGCGATTTCCCGGTAGCTGTCGATGGCGATGCGTTCGGCCACCAGGTCTTCCACGACCATTTCGCGCAGGGTATCGCCTTCCACAAATTCCGCGTGTGAACGGGTCTGCAGCCCTTCCGGAGAAAAATTCGGCTTGCCGCCCAATTGCACGATGCGCTCGGCGAGCCAGTCGGCGTGCTGCTCTTCCTGCTGAGCGTGTTCCAGAAACTCCTGGGCTGCCACTTCGGCGCTGATGCCCTCGGCGCGATAGTAGTGGCTCTTGTAGCGCAGGGTGCAGACGATTTCGGTGGCCAGGGCCTCGTTGAGAATCTTTATCACATTGTCCCGGTTGGCCTTGTAGCCCTCGGTGACAGCCCCCTGCTCAATGTGCTTGCGGGCGCGCTCGCGCAGGGTTTTGACATCGGTCAGAAACGGTTGATCGGTCATAACTACCTCTCTTTCAGAATGGATAGGCTCAGCATAGCAGCTCGGTCAAGCCAGCGTTTCCGAACCACCTCCCTTCCTACGACCGTTCCGCTCCGTCCGACGTGCCCTGATCGCCGGGGCGCGCAAATCCGTAACCATGGTCTACACTGTAACGATAACAAGCAGCACCGGTAGTACCGTGGTTTCCGGACCTGTCCTCAGCGATACCCCTGCCGCGACTGGCGCTCCCCGCGCTGAGCGGTAGACCAACGAAGGAGATGCAAGGTGATCAAACGCATAGCGGTCGGCATTGTCGGCTTAATCATCCTGGGTTTTATTGTTCTGTTATTGCTCGCCTGGGAGGGCGGTATCGAGCGCCAGTCGCCGCCCGCGGCGGATAGCTTCTCGCAGGAGCAGATTGACCGAGGCCAGGTCATGGCGGGCATCGGCAACTGCCAGAGCTGTCACACCACCGATCCCGACCGGCCCTATGCGGGCGGCCTCGCCTTCAAGACGGAGTTCGGCACTCTCTATTCCACCAATATCACTCCCGATCCGGACACAGGGATCGGTCAGTGGTCACAGGAGGCATTCAACCGGGCCATGCGCGAAGGGGTCTCCAGAGACGGCTCGCACCTGTTCCCCGCCTTTCCCTATACCCACTTTGCCAATGTCAGCGACGGGGATCTGGAAGACCTCTACGCCTACATGATGACCCGCGAGGCGGTCAATGCAGAGCCGCCGGAGAATACCCTGCGCTTCCCGTTCAGCATTCGCATGCTGCAGGCGGGCTGGAAGCTGCTCTACTTCGACGGTGCCACCCTGGATGAGGATGCCAGCCGCGGGGAGTACCTGGCCGAAGGCCTGGGGCACTGCTCCGCCTGCCATACGCCGCGCAACTCGGTTGGCGCCGAGGCCGACGAGCAAGACTACGACGGCGCCTTGGTCAACGGCTGGTTCGCGCCGGCGCTGAGCGACAACCACAGCACCCCGGTCGGCTGGACCGAAGACGAGCTGTTCCTGTATCTGCGCAACGGCGTATCCATCTACCACGGTGTTGCCGCCGGCTCCATGGCCGATGTGGTGCATCAGGGGCTGGTTGAGGCCAACGATGACGATATTCGGGCACTCGCCCGTTATTTCCATACGATTGCCGGTGGCAGCGACGCGGCCCAGGCAGGCAGCCAGGCCGCCCGGGCGATTCGCGCCGCCCAGGAGCGCAGCGCGGGCACCCTCAGCCGAGGGGAGGCGCTGTTCACCTACGGTTGCGCCAGTTGTCACTACAACAATCCGGACGAGCCCAGCATCATGCGCCCGGACCTGAGCCTGAACAGTGCCGTGACCGCCGATGACCCGACCAACCTGATCCGCTTCACGCTGGACGGCATTTCCGACGAGGCCGGCATTCAGGGCGTCGTGATGCCGGGCTACGCGGACTGGAGCAATGGCGATCTGGTGGCCTTGTTCGAGTTCCTGCGTAATACCCACACCGATCGCCCCGCTTGGGACAACCTCGAACAACGTATTCAAATGCTGCGCGATAACGCCGGCAACGGGAAGGAGTAACAGACCATGAGCACCACATTCACTCTCAATGGGCAAAAGGTCACTCTGGAGGTGACCGACGACACCCCGCTGCTCTGGGGCATTCGCGATGACGCCGGCATGACCGGCACCAAGTTCGGCTGCGGCATCGGCTTGTGCGGCGCCTGCACCGTGCTGGTCAACGGCCGGGCTACCCGCTCCTGCATTACCCCGGTCAGTCAGGTGGCCGGGGCCGAGGTCACCACCATCGAAGGGCTGGACGAGAACGGCCAGCACCCGCTGCAAAAAGCCTGGGTGGAAACCCAGACGCCGCAATGCGGCTACTGCCAGTCTGGCCAGATCATGCAGGCCGCGGCCATGCTCAAGGATTTCCCCAACCCCACCGATGAGCAGATCGACCAAGTGATGAGCGGCAACCTGTGCCGCTGCATGGCCTATGTGCGCATTCGGGAAGCCATCAAGATCGCCGCCACCGAAATGCGCGGCGGTGTCCAGATCCAGGAGGGTGCCTCCAATGAATAAGCTATTTCGCTCCTTGCTCAACCCCGATGTGGGCGCGGTCAATCACGGCCCCAGCCTGAGCCGCCGCGGCTTTCTGATCGGCGCCGCCGGTGCCGGCATCACCCTCGCTTTTTACCGCCCCGGATTGAGTTTTGCCCAGCCGGAAGAGGTGATTGAAAACCAGACCTTCGAGCCGACTATCTGGTATCAGATCGAAAATGACGGGCGCATCATCGTCAACATTGCCGAGGCCGAAATGGGCCAGCATGTGGGCACTGCCCTGGCCCGCATCGTCGCAGACGAACTGGAAGCCGACTGGTCCAAGGTCGAACTGCACCATGTCGACAGCGACCCCAAATGGGGCCTGATGGTCACCGGTGGCAGTTGGTCGGTGTGGCAGAACTTCATGCCCCTCAGTCGCGCCGGCGCGGCCGGTCGGCAAGTGTTAATTGAAGAAGGCGCCAAACTGCTCGGGGTCAATGCCAGCCAGTGCCGCGCGCGCAACAGCGAAGTGATCGCGGGCAACCGCTCCATCAGCTACGCCGAGATCGTTCAGCGCGGCAACATGTCCCGCTCCTTCAGCGAAGACGAACTGGAAAAAATCCAGGTCAAAAAACCCGAAGACCGCCGGCTGATCGGTCAGGAAGCCCAGGCACTGGATATCCCCGACAAAACCGATGGTTCCAGTGTGTACGGCATCGATGCCACCGTTGAAAATATGGTGTACGGTCGGCCGCTGATTCCGCCTACCCGCTACGGTGCGAAGATCAACAGCATCGATGACAGCGAGGCAAAAAACGTCGAGGGTTACCTGCAGACCATTCAACTGAATGACCCGACCGGCACCGTACCCGGTTGGGCGGTGGTTATTGCCACTTCGTTTTATGCGGCGAGCAAGGCGGCCAGCAAAGTCAAAGTGGACTGGGCGCCGGGAGAAACCGCCAACGTCAGCGAGCAGGATATTCTCGATCGCGGTTTGGAATTGATTGAAAAAGGCGATAGCGGTGCGCTGGTGGTGAATGAAGAGGGCGTGGACGATGCCTTCAGCAACGCCGATTCGGTCCTGGAAGAAGATTATATCGCCCACACCGTGTTGCACTTTCAACTGGAGCCGGTCAACGCCCTCGCCTATCAGAAAGACGGCATCTGGGAAATTCACACCGGCAACCAGTGGCAGTCCCTGATTCTACCGACGCTGGCCAACGCGCTGGATGTACCGGAAAACAAAGTTATCATGCGTACCTATATGCTCGGCGGTGGTTTTGGTCGCCGGCTCAATGGCGACTATGCGGTGCCCGCCGCGCTGGCCTCAAAAGCGCTGAACCGCCCGGTGAAGCTGGTATTCACCCGGGAAGACGACGCGCGCTTTGATTCGGTGCGCTCACCCGCCTACCAGCGCGTGCGCATGGCCTTTGATGCCGAGGGCAACCCCACCGGTATGGAGCACCACGCCACCGCCGGCTGGCCCACACAGGTGATGGTGCCGGGCTTTATGCCCGAGGCCACCAACGGTGAGAAATACGATCCCTTCGCCATTCAGGGCGCGGCCCACTGGTACTCGGTGGGCGCGCACCGGCTGCGAGCCATTTCCAACGACCTGGCCAATAAAACCTTCCGCCCCGGTTGGCTGCGTTCGGTGGGCTCGGGCTGGGTGAACTGGGCGTTGGAATCGTTTATGGACCAGGCGGCCCGGAAGGCCGGGAAAGACCCGATAGAGTTCCGGCTGGCATTGTTGAAAGCGGAAGGCAAAAATGCCGGCGAAGCCCCCAACTCGGTGGGCGGCGCCAACCGTCAGGCGAATGTGCTGCGCCGGGTACGGGAAATTTCCGAGTGGGGTCAGGAGATGCCGGCGGATACCGGCCTCGGTGTGGCCACCACTTACGGCCAGGAACGCAATATGCCGACCTGGACGGCCTGTGTCGCCAAGGTGCATGTGGATCGCAATACCGGCAAGGTGACGCTGCAGAAGCTGACCTTGGTCACGGATGCGGGCACGGTGGTGCATCCGGACGGCGCCCGCGCGCAGGTGGAGGGCGCGGCTTTGTGGGGTGCCAGTATGGCGTTGCATGAGGGGACGGTGTTTGAGAAGGGTGAGGTGAAGGATCAGAACCTGAATACTTATTCGCCGATGCGGATTCGTGATGTGCCGGAGATTGAGATGGAGTTTGTGGACAGTACGGAGATGTCGGTGGGCCTGGGCGAGCCAGCAACCACGGTGGTCGGTCCGGCAATTGGCAATGCGATTTTCGCGGCGGTCGGGGTACGGATGACGGAGATTCCGATTCGACGCGAAGCGGTGTTGGCGGCGTTGAAGGCCTAACACCTATTGTGATTGCGTAACGTCCGGTTCGGTGTGGGGTGTGTTGTTTTCAGACACGCCGTAAACCGAACCGGACGTTACAAAAGACTCGCCCACTTCCAACGGGACCACATGGGCGCCCTACCGTGTTAGATCCGTGGGCCGATCAATATCCCGCAACACCCCCACATCTGAAACGGGAATCATACGGCAGGCGCTGTGGTGTTTCCTGATGATGGTGCGTGCACCCAAGTCGCCGTGGAGGTTGGCCAACTCCGGCCAGAAGTCGCGGCCGAATAGTACCGGATGGCCCGCGTTGCCATCGTAGACCGGGCGGATGATCGTGTCTTCCGTTGCGTGGCTCAACAACTCGCTGAACGCATCCGGCTTGATCCAGGGCATATCACCGAGAAGAACCGCCGCTGCAGTGGCAGCCTTATCGTTTACCTGCAGGTGCTGAAACGCGGCAGCGATGCTGGTGCCCAAACCGATCGGTTCTTCCGGAGCGTAAATGACCGGTTCCGTACCCAGCCCCAGATCGCGCTCTTCATCGCCCGAGCGGAGTACCACATAGAACGCTTCAAACACCGGGCGGGTCATGGCAACCGTTGCCTGAAGGAGTGTCTGGCCTTCCGTGAGCTGGGCTCGACGTTTGTCCGCGCCGAACCGGGTGGAATAGCCGGCGGCCATGATCAGGCCGACGACATCGCTGGAGGGGGTGAGGCTAGAGGGCATGACGCGGTTGGCCCCGGTGCACGCGGATGATGTCCGCCATGACGGCCAGGGCGATTTCGGCGGGGGTTTTACTTCCGATGGCCAGGCCGATGGGCATGTGCAGGCGTTCGACGTCCGCGTCGTTCAGGCCTCCGGAGCGGCGCAGGCGTTCGGCGCGGTTGGCGGAGGTTTTGCGCGAGCCCATGACACCAATGTAAAACGCCTCGGTGCGCACCGCCTCCATCATCGCCAGATCATCGATTCTCGGGTCGTGGGTCAGAGCCACCACCGCTGTGGCGGCATGGGCGTGCTGCTCAATGTAGAGCGACGGTAGGACGGCCTCGACATTGACCCCCGGCACGTTAAAGGTGGCCACTTCGTCATCGCGTGGATCGCACACAATCACATCAAATCCCAACGCCTGGGCAAATTCGGCGCAGGCAGCGGACACCGGGCTGATACCGGCGATGATCAAGCGCAGCGTGGGGCCGACCCGGATGCGCACGGCCTGTTCATCGCGTTCCACGCGCGGGCCGAGGGCCGAGCCCTCGACGAAGGTCGATTCACCATTGTCGAGCAGCACCGAGCGGATCAAGGATTGCTGGCCCTGCATGGCGTCTCGCAAAGCCTGAAGATGCGCGCGGTGTTCTTCCGTCGGGGTCAGACGCTCAACCAGCACGTCGAGCACCCCACCGCAGGGAAGCGTGACCTTTGGGCCGGAGACTTCATTGTTACCATAGCGAATCTGGGACAGCGGCTGGTGAAAATCACCGACGCGCAGTCGGGCCAGAAAATCTTCCTCGACGCATCCTCCAGACAATGAGCCCACGTGTTGGCCGTCCGAGCGGGCTACCATCATGGAGCCGGGTTCACGCGGGGAAGAGCCGAAGGTGGCGAGCACGGTGCAGAGCCAGATGGGCTCGTCATTGGCCAGCCAGTGCAGGGCCCGCTCGATGACTTGCAGGTCGAGGTGTTGCATGGTCTTTTCGCTTTGTTTCGGGTTTGGTTACAGCATAGCGGAGTTGTGTCGTATTGTCGTGGTTGTGGCGTGTTATTCGCGGGCATCATACTTTAAGATGACTCATTCAATTAACGCATCTTATTCGCCCTATGCCCTCATCCCTACCCCTGGTTTATCACCCGGCCTACAGCTTCCCGTTCCCGGAGCGACACCGGTTTCCGATGGCCAAGTTTGGCCTGCTGGCCGAGTACCTGCGCCGTATCGGTCTGCTGCGCCCGGAGAACAGCTTTCGGCCCGGGCCCTGCAAGCCGCTGTGGCTGGAGCAGACCCACTGCCCGGATTACCTGCAGCGCTTTATCTCCCAGGCCCAGTCACCTCGGGAGCTGCGGCAGATGAACCTGCCCTGGAGTGAAGGGTTGGTCAAGCGCACGCTGATTGCGCCCTCGGGCACGGTACTGGCCGCACAGTTGGCGCTTCATACCGGTATGGCCTGCCATCTGGCCGGCGGCACTCACCACGCACACTATGACTATGCCTCGGGCTTCTGCATTCTGAACGACTTGGCAATAGCCGCGAAGGTGCTCATTCGCCAGAGTGGTGTCGGGCGGGTACTGATTTTTGACTGCGACGTCCATCAGGGGGACGGCACCGCCGCGCTGTTGGCGGATGAGCCCAACGCCTTTACTTGTTCGCTGCACTGCGACAACAATTTTCCGTTCGACAAACAGCGCAGTGATCTCGATGTGCCGCTGCCCGACGGCATGGGGGATGAGGATTATCTGCGCGTGGTGATGAGTACTCTCAAACAGCTACTTGTGGATTTTCAACCCGATATCGTCCTCTATGATGCAGGGGTGGACGTCTATGCCGGAGACCCGCTCGGGAGGCTGAATATCTCGGAGGCGGGCATCCGTGAACGGGACCGACGGGTGTTGAGTGAATTGCTTAAACGGGATATCCCGGTGGCGACGGTGATCGGGGGCGGTTACGATGATGACCGACATGCGTTAGCCCGCCGACACGCGATTGTGGTGGAAGAGGCGGCGAAATTGAAGGAGTAATTGTTGTTGCAGTGAGTCGGTTGCGGCGCATCCGCCGTTCCCCAAGTTTGCAAAACATCAATGGTTTACAATAATACGTCAAACCAAAAACAATGAACTGAGAGAGCTATCAACCATGAAGATCGAATACCGTATCGTTGTATTTCTTCTGCTATCACTATTGGCAACACTGCCCGTGAGGGCGGACATCGTCTATGAGATGACCGTCGCCCAGGACGGCAGTGGTGATTACGACACCATTCAGGCCGCGATCGATAACACCAAGGCTTTTCCCGACAAACGCATTACCATTCACATCAAGAACGGCACTTATCGGGAGAAAGTCCGTGTGTATGAGTGGAACCCGATGGTGTCTCTGATTGGTGAGGACGCCGGCAAGACCATCATCACCTGGGGCGATCACTTCAAGCAGATCGACAAGGGCCGCAATAGCACCTTTCACACCGCCACCCTGCAGGTGGACGGCGATGACTTTCACGGCGAAAATCTGACCATTGAAAATACTGCCGGCCCGGTGGGCCAGGCGGTCGCTCTGGCGGTCAATGCCGATCGGGTGAGTTTTTACAACAGCCGCTTTCTCGGCCATCAGGATACGCTCTACCTGACCGGGGAAGGCAAACGGCAGTACTTCCGGAACTGTTATGTCGAAGGCACCACGGATTTTATTTTCGGTCGCGCCACGGCGGTGTTTGACCAGTGCCAGATTCACTCCAAAAGTGATTCTTATATCACAGCGGCCTCGACACCGCAGGGCATTCCCCACGGCTTTGTATTTCTGAGCGCAACGCTCACCGCCGACGAAGGGGTGGATGAGGTTTACCTCGGGCGCCCCTGGCGAGACTTCGCCCGCACGGTGTTTATTAACACCGACATGGGGCCACACATCAAGCCCGAGGGCTGGCATAACTGGTCCAAACCGGACGCGGAGCACACCGTACTTTACGGTGAGTACAACAGCCGTGGACCAGGCGCACAGCCCCACAAGCGGGTGAAGTGGCAAACCATTTTGAATCACGAACAGGCCGGTGATTACACGCTTGAAAGGATTCTCGGCGAGGGTGGCTGGTATCGCTCGAGATAAGCTGACGGTCCGAAGCGGTGCTTAGGCGTTCGCAAGCACCGCACGGCCGCGTCGCTGCGGGCCCCAGAGGCAGGTCAGCAGCAGAATAAGCCCGGCCACGGTGGCGATCATGCCGGCGGCGCTCAGCGACATATCCAGCCCCAGCGCAATCAGGCCGTAGCCCGCCAGCCAGTAACCCGCGACGGCGGATATCAGGGCAAAGAGCTGACTCCAGGCGAGCTGTTTGCCCAGGTGATTGGTCATCAGGCGCGCCGCCGCCGCCGGACAGATGAACATGGCGATCACAATAATCGAACCCACCGCCTCAAAGGCCGCGATGGCCGCCACCGCCACCATGGTGACCAATAGAAGATCCACCAACGCTGGGCGGGCGCGAATGCTGGCGGCGAATTCCGAATCAAAACTCCCCAGAATCAAGTGGCGTCGGAACACCACCACGAACACCAATACCACCAGTGCCACCACCCCGACCCGGGCCAGTTGCGGTGGCAGAGTGGCCAGCGCCGCCGGATCAACCAGGGACGAAAGACCGACGCCTTCAAACCAGATCAGGCTCTCCAGATTCCCGTACAGGGCGTGCTGTACATCAATGTGTACGCCGCTGGCCTGACTCACTTCCAGCAACAGCACCCCCAAGGCAAACAGGCTGGTAAAGGTCACCCCCATGGCGGCACTGATTTCCACTCGCCCGAACCGGCGTATGGCGTCGATCATGGCCACCGTCACCAGAGCCGAGACCCCGGCACCCAGCATCATGGCCGTGGAGGCAATGGCGCCGGTCAGCAGAAAACTGGCCACGATGCCCGGCAAGGCGACGTGACTGATGGCATCGCTGATCAGGCTCTGCCGGCGCAATACCAGGAAGTTGCCCAACAGCGCACAGGTCATACTGATAATAATGGCCACGGTCATGGGCACCAGGCTGAACATCATGAAGTCATTCATGCCGCCCCCCCGCTCGCGAGCAACCGCTGTTCAAGCTCATCAATGGCGTCCGGCGGCAAGACCCGTGCAATCGGATCCAGACCCGCATGCTCGCGGTGCAGGGCGTCGCCGGGGTAGAGCCGGCGGTACAAGGCCCAGAGCCGCTCTTCATGCTCCGCCTCCCGGGCCGCTGCTCGCCCCTGGGCCGTGGCGACCCCATCGCGTCGTATGTGGCCCGCGCGGCGCAGCAGCCGCAACGTGAGGCCATCAAAAATTGGCTCGTTGCGTGACATCGACAGCAGCCCCTGGCGCAAGTGAACCCGCCGACGAAACCGCTGGTGGGCGAGTAACGAGGCGAACACACCGCGGCGCGGCGCGGCTAAGAACGACATCAGAAAAATCGCAAAGGCCGACAAGACAATCAATGAGCCGGTGGGCAGACTGGCGCGCGCGCTCGACAGGGTAACGCCCAAGTAAGCCGCCAGAGCGCCCAGCACCGCCGCCAGCGCCACCATGCGCGGCGGCCGGTTGGTCCAGAAGCGGGCACTTACCGGCGGGGTGATGGTGAGAGCCACCACCAGAATCAACCCGGTCACCTTCAGGCCGATGACCACCACCGCCATCAAAAACAGCAGCAATAACAGGTCTACCCGCCCGGTATTGACCCCCTGGGTTTGCGCAAACTCCGGATCAAAGCAGACCAACAAGAATTCCCGGCGCAAAATAAAAACCGCCAAGAGCAGCCCGAACGCACAGGAGGCGATCAGCTTGGCCTCGACGGCCAACATTCCCGCCGTGGAGCCCACCAGGTAGCCGGTCAGGCCCGATTGTCCGGTGACATTCATGGATTGAATGACCGTAATGAGGACCACACCGAAGGCAAAAAACGTGGACAGGACCGCCCCGATCGCGGCGTCCTCACCCAGCCGGGTACGGGCGCTGATCCACTGCACCAGCCAAAGCCCCAGGGCGGCACTCAGCGCGGCGCCCAACAGCAGTCCGGGCAGCCAGCGGCCATCGCCCTGGATCGCACCAATCAGCACAAAGGCCAGGGCCAACCCGGGAAGCGTGGCATGGGTGATGGCATCACTGACCAGAGAGCGTTTGCGCAACAGCACAAACGCGCCGATCATGCCCGCCCCGGCGCCCAACAGCATGGCTCCCAGAGTCACCAGCGTGGTGTTATAGCCCGCCGAAAAAATCAGTGCCGGCCACCAGGCATCCATCATGGTTCCTCCGAGACCGCCGGCACCAACCGCTCTAACTGCACCGGATTGAGGCGCCCGCCATAGGTGGCCTGAAGGTTCTCCGCTGTGAACACCTGATCGACCGGACCGGCCGCCACGCGCCGCACATTGAGCAGCAAGACGTCATCGAAGTAATCTCGCACCGTGGACAGGTCGTGGTGAACACACAGAAGGGTTTTGCCCTCCTCGCGCAGTTGCTTCAACACCTCGACAATGGCCCGCTCGGTGGCCGCGTCCACCCCGGCGAAGGGTTCATCGAGAATGGTCAGCGCCGCGTTCTGGACCAGCGCCCGCGCCAGAAAGACCCGCTGCTGCTGACCACCAGACAGTTCACCGATCTGCCGATCCGCGAAGGCTTCCATCCCCACTCGCGTGAGACTTTCCATGGCCTTGTCGGTATGGCTGCGGCGGGTCAGGTGCCACCACCGCAGTTTGCGAAACAATCCCATGGTGACCACATCGAGCACGGTGGCCGGGAAGTCCCAATCAACGCTATTGCGTTGCGGTACGTAGGCAATGTCTTCGGTCATCTGTGCCAACGGTCGGCCAAAAACCCGCACATCCCCGGTCAGGCTGCGGGTGATACCGAGCGCGGCTTTGAGCAGGGTGGACTTGCCCGCGCCATTGGGCCCCACAATTGCAGTCATACGGCCGGGCTTCAGCAGCAAGTCCACGGAGTAAACCACGGGCCGGTGGTCATAACTGACGGTCAGTCCCTGAATCGATAACGGGCTGGCGGTCACGGCTTCACTGAGTTGACCTTTGGCGTTCATTGCCTGGCCCCGGCGTGTTTCAGTTTGCCCAGCCGGCCACCCGGCGGGACTTCACCGCCGAGGGCCCGGGCAATGGTACTGACGTTGTGATCGATCATTCCCAGCCAGGTACCTTCGTAGGTGCCGGCGGGCCCCATGGCATCGGAGTACAGTTCACCGCCGATGCGCACCGAGTGACCGCGCGCGGCCGCACCCTCAATGAGCGCCCGGACGTTCCTATCCGACACCGATGATTCGACAAAAATGGCACCGATCTCGCGCTCGACCAACAGGTCAACCAGCGCTTCGATTCGCGACAGACCGGCTTCGCTTTCCGTCGAAAAACCCTGAATCCCCAGCACCTCGAATCCGTAGGCAGCGCCAAAATAGCCAAAAGCATCGTGAGCGGTAACCAATACCCGCTGACCTTCCGGGACGCTGCCCAACACCTGACGTGCGTAGTCATTGAGTGTGTCCAGCTCGCCCAGGTAGGCCTCAGCGCGCTGATCAAAGTAGGCTTTCTGGTCCGGGCGGAGCGCCACCAATGCGCTGCGCACCGTTTCAACCCCATAGCGCCAGCGACCCGGATCCATCCAGACGTGAGGATCCGACTGGTTCCGGTACTCCTCATCCGACAGACGCAAGCGCTCGGGCACTCCTTCCGCTACCGCGAAGACCGGGCGTCGCTGGGCCAGACGTTCCAGGAATTCTTCCAATTGGGCCTCCAGATAGAGCCCGTTCCAGAAAACGGCATCGGCCCGGCTGAGCGCGGTGATATCGCGGCGGGTCTGGCGGTACAGGTGCGGGTCCACTCCCGGTCCCATCAGCCCTTCGACACGCACGTGATCTCCCCCGACCTCACGCACCACATCCGCCACCATACCGGTGGTCGCCACCACCTGTAGTCGTGACTCCGCCGCAACGGACAGCATTCCGCCAAACAGGCCGGCGATTAACAGTGCCACCGAAAGGGCGACACGCTTGATCAGCGTCACAAAAACTCCTCAGATCGTTCAATCAATAACAACAGGCTATTCCTTTCACAGCCATTTGTTAATTTATCATACTTTATGAATACCATAGCTCAGGCAGAGATGACCCGTTCAATGATCTGCCCCAGAGCGCGCTGCTCCGCCTCGGGCTGAAACAGGGGCGCTCGAGCCATAACCTGGTCCCTGAGTCGGCGCCACCAGGCCGGGTCTCGTTCGATACGCAACAGACACTCCCGCAGGGCGACGGTGTTGCCCATCGGGTAATAGCCCGCATAGCCTTCCCCGAGCAACCCACGGTTGCCGGCAATATACGACGCGATAATTGGTAGCCCGGCGACACAGGCCTCGCTGACCACATTGGCACCGCCCTCCATTCGCGAGCTGATGACCATGGCCCGCGCCCGCCCCATCCACTGCCTGACCCGCCAACGCGGCTGATCGCCCAGCCAGCGATAGCGCGGATTACACCGCGCCTCGTCTTCGGCAGCTTCGGCCCAGTCCTCCGAGTGAGCACCGCCCAACTGCACAACTCTCAGGCGGGAATCCAGAGGAAGGTCCCGCACGGCCATGGCCGCTCGCAATGAGTCCTTTTCTTCCCGCAGATGCCCCGCGACTAGAATGTCCACTGTGCGCCGAACCGCTTGAGGGACTCCCGGCGGCAGCGGCTCGGCGGACTGATGCACCACGTGCAACTTTGGCCAGTAACGCTCGGGCAGATCCTCCTCCAGACAGTCGTGCAAGCCAATCAGAGCGTCCGCCGCATCCAGGCTGGCGTAAACGGTCTCGGGCTCGCTGAACTGAAACCGGTACACGTCCGTTCCGGTCAGCACCACAACCAGCGGAGAGTCCGGGTGGGCCCGCCTCCAGGCAAGGACGGCAGCGTGGCTGCGCCAGGCGTGCAGAGCCAGAATCAGGTCCGGCGCACGACCAGTCGGCGCGTCCCCCGACAAATGAATTGAGACCCGATAGCCCAGGGGCCTCAACAATCCGGCCCAGCGGCTCGCCGTCGCACGGTTGCCCGCCCTGGAGCCCGGCGCTGCGGGCGTAATCAATACGATGTTCCCCCGTTGTTTCACCCTCACCACCTTTGTTTGACGATTTGTTGGCCGAAGATTAACACGACAGTTCAGCGTATAGTCCGTTCATACGCCGACGCGCGCGCCTCGGACGCGTCTGTTTGCCCGGTATTCACGTATCGCGTAGTGGATCGGCCGGCTCGCTCTGCGCATCAGAGCACCCCGGACAGATCACCGGGATTCCGGTACCATACCGATTGAATGCCCATTCAGTTTTACTCACACCAGAGGATTTGACCATGTTAGGACGCAACCTCCTTCGCTTTGCCTTCACCGCTGTGGTACTGGGCTTGACCTCCCTGGGTGCCAGTGCCCAGACCTTTGTGTTTACCGCCATTCCCGATGAGGATGAAACCCGGCTTCAGGAGCGATTTCAGGCCGTGGCGGACTATCTGGAAGAGGCGCTTGAGGTCGATGTGCGCTTTGTACCGGTCAAATCTTACGCGGCAGCCGTGAGCGCCTTCCGCAATGACCAAGTACAACTGGCCTGGTTCGGTGCGCTTTCCGGAGTCCAGGCCCGGGAACGGGTTCCCGGCTCCCAAGCCTTGGCCCAAGGGGCCGAAGATCAGGCGTTTTACACTTATATTGTGGCCCACAAAAGCACCGGGCTTGAACCCAATTCAGGGCTGACCGAGGCCATGCGGGGCATGACCTTCACCTTTGGCTCCAAAGGTTCTACCTCCGGCCGTCTGGTACCCGAGTATTATATTCGCGAGGCCTTTGGCGAGGCGCCCGATGAAGTGTTTTCACGGGTCGGCTACAGCGGTAACCACAGTCGCACCGCGTCCATGGTGGCCTCGGGCGCTTATCAGTTGGGCGCGGTGAATTACACCGTGTGGGAAACCGAAATTGAAGCGGGTAATGTCGATCCGGACGAGGCTTACGTGGTGTATAAAACCCCCAGCTACCCCAACTACCAGTGGAGCATTCGCGGTGACGTAGACGAGCGCTTTGGCGACGGTTTTACCGAAAAAGTACGGGCAGCGCTGATTGGCATGGACGACCCGGCGATGCTGGAAAGCTTTCCCCGCTCTGCATTCGTGCCCGCGAGCAATGATAATTACGCGGTCATCCGTGAGGTCGCCAAAGAAATCGGTCTGCTGGATTGATGACGGCGCTGTCCCTGAACGATGTGGTCGCCGACTACGGCGACCTGCGCGTACTCGGCCCTCTCAGCCTTGATGTGGTGCGCGGTCAGACGGTGGCCCTGGTGGGCAAGAGCGGCGCGGGCAAGTCCACTCTACTCAGTCTGATGTACCAGCAGTGGCGCCCCTTGGGCGCGGCGTTGATGCCCCAGGACCTCGGGCTGGTTCCGGCCCTGAGCGTGTTTCACAACGTCTACATGGGCAGGCTGAAGCGCCACTCCACCACCCACAACCTGTTGTCTCTACTGCGCCCGTTCAAACGGGATATTGAGGAGATTCGCCCAATTCTGAAAACCCTCGATATCGACCACAAATGCTGGACCGCCACCGGGGAACTTTCCGGTGGTCAACGCCAGCGCGTGGCGGCGGCACGAGTCATTCACCAGAAGGGGGAAGTCCTGCTGGCAGATGAGCCGGCCTCGGCCCTCGATGGTCCCATGGCGGAACGGGTCCTGGCGGCACTCACCGACGCCTACCCCACGTCAGTACTCGCCATGCATGATGTTGACCTGGCCCTGCACTTTGCCGACCGGGTGGTGGGCATCGCCGACGGCGGCATAGCCCTGGACGAACCCCGCGATCGACTGCAGGCCAGTGACCTGCTGACGCTGTACTGAGTCGGGTAACGGGCTGTTTATGTGGCGATCCGCAAGTGTAAGAACCAGCCTGGCCTTTGTGGCGCTGGCCCTGGCCTGCCTGTTTGTCGCCGACCTGAGCATCAGTGCCCACGATCCCTGGGGCGAGCTGGGCCGGCTGTTTTCCGGGCTGATTCGCCCGGACTTCACCCAGATTGATTACCTCGGCGAGGCGCTGGTCCGAACTCTCGCCTTTGCCTTTGTCGGCGTAGGCTTGGGCGCAACCGCCGGGCTTCTGCTGGCCCTGGTATTTGGCTCAAAGATCGTGCGCACCTTCTGCGCTTTTATTCGGGCCATTCACGAACTGTTCTGGGCGCTGATCTTTCTGCAGTTTTTTGGCCTGCACCCACTGACCGGGGTGCTCGCCATTGCCATTCCCTATGCGGGTGTATTTGGCAAGGTCTACGCCGAAATACTGGAGGAAACCGACCCACTACCGCACACCACCCTGCCCTTCGGCACGGGATCAGTCGTCGCCCTGGTGTACACCCGGTTCAGCCAGGCCTGGCCTCATCTGGTCACCTACACCGCCTACCGGTTGGAGTGTGGCATCCGCTCCAGTGCGGTGCTGGGTTTTGTGGGTATGCCGACCCTGGGTTTCTATCTGGAGTCGGCGTTTGCCCAAGGGCACTACGCCGTGGTGGGCGCGTTACTATTGCTGTTCTATGTGCTGATCAGCACCCTGCGTCTATGGGCCCGTCCGAAACTGATTCCCCTGTATCTGATCGCCGCCCCCTTTCTGCTCGGCAGTGGCTTGCCGATTCGCTGGCAGAACGTCACCCGCTTTTTCACCGAGGACATAGTGCCCGCGCCCCTACGCAACGGTGAGGGGCTGGAAGGGTTATGGCTTTGGCTGGCGGAGCTGCTCAGCACCCAGGCGCTGCCGGGGATCTGGAACACCCTGGTGCTGACCCAGATCGCCCTGGTACTGACCGGCATTCTGACCCTCTTACTGTACCCGCTCGCCTCGCGGCACTTTACCAATCGCCTGACCGGCCCCATCGGCCATACGGTGCTGGTGGTGCTGCGTTCGACTCCGGAGTATTTGTTGGCGTTTATTCTATTGCAGCTGTGGGGCCCTTCCATGCTGCCGGCGGTCATTGCGCTGGCGGTGCACAATAGCGGCATCATCGGCCACCTGATCGGCCGGCGCACCAACGAAATCACCCTGCGCCCGGACGCCCCCCGAGGGATTGAGCGCTACGGCTATGAGTTGACGCCACGGATTTATGGCCCCTTTCTGGCATTCCTGTTTTACCGCTGGGAAATCATCATGCGCGAGACCGCCATCCTCGGGATTCTGGGTATTGCGACTCTGGGCTTTTATGTGGACAGCGCGATTCAGGAAATTCGTTTTGACCGGGCCATGGTGTTGATACTGATTACCGCGTTGTTGAATATCGGGGTGGATATTCTGGCCCGGTGGTTGCGGGCCAGGTTGCGGTTAAGGCATACCGCGCAGAGTGAGCCTTGAGGTCTTTCAGCCGGTGGTAACGGCGGATGCGCTTCGCTTATCCGCCCTACGGGTAGCACGGCAGGTTGCGTAGGACGGATAAGCCAAAGGCGCATCCGCCGTTACCCAATCCAAGAAAATCTACTGCATCAATGGCGAACCATCCACCTGAAAGTCGTAACCTTCAATCTCCGCCTCCGCGATCAATACCTGAATGTACTGGGCCATCGCCTTGCGCCGGACTTTTTCATTCAGGTACTCGGCGATTTTTTCCCGGACCTGCTCGAAGCTTAACGGCTTTCCCGGAATCTTGCGCTCGATGTACACCAGGTGAAACCCGTAGCGGGATTCCACCGGGCGGGGCATCAGCCCCGGCTCGGCGACGAACACCTGACGTTCGAACTCTGGAACGGTTTGCCCTTTGCTGAGCTGACCAAGGCTGCCACCGGTTTCTTTGGAGGGGCAGGAAGATTCCCGCTTGGCCAATTTGCCGAAATCGGCACCGCCTTTGAGGATATCCAATAGGGCATCGGCGCGCATTTTGGCTTCAGCCCGTCCGGCGTCGTCTTCTTTCGGGACGGCCAGCAGAATGTGTTTTACCTCCAACAGTGGCGAGGTTTCGAATTTGCCCGGGTTGGCTTCGAAGTACTGCCGGCAGTCTTCCTCTGAGGCGTCGGGTATGGTCACTTCCTGTTCGACCAGGGCTTCGATGAAATCTGCATCGGAGCTTTCCACAGTGTCATCACTGACCGGAATGCCCAGAGTTCTGGCGCGCTGTCGAAACAGCTCACCAATGATCAGGGACTCGGCCGCTTTGAACATGGCCTCCCGCCGGGATTCCGCCGGGTGGTATTGCATTTCCGCGAGGATTTTATCTTCGGGGATTTGGGTTTGGTTGACGGTAATCATAGTGTTTTCCTACATCGACGCTCTCGCCCGGCGGCGAACTACCTGATAGTTCTGGCCCAAATACTTCACCGGCACACTCAACAGATGCACCAGGCGGGTAAAGGGGAACAACAGGAAGATGGTCAGCCCCAACACCAAGTGCGCTTTGAAGATCCAGTGCACGCCGACGATATACTCAGCACCGCTGAAACCGCGCAGCAGGAAAATGCTTTGGACCCATTGCATCAGTTGCAGCATCACCGCACCGTCCAGGTGACCGACGGAAATGAAGATGGAGGCCAGGCCGAGCAGCAACTGCGCCAACAACAGAAACAGCACCACGATATCCATGGGCTTACTGTTGGGGCGAATGCGCGGATGAAACAAGCGGCGCAACGTCAGTACCACCAGACCGAACAGACATAGCACTCCGAACAGGCCGCCGGCCACCACGGCCAGAATCTGTTTGGCGCTGGCGCTTACGCCCAACAGGTGCCACACCTCCACCGGGGTCAAAAGCCCCACCAGATGACCGAAGAAAATACCGATGATCCCGATGTGAAACGGAATACTGCCGATACGCAGCCACTTCTTCTCCAGCAACTGACTCGAGCTGGCCTTCCAGGTGTACTGCTCTCGGTCGTACCGGATCCAGGTACCGATAAACATCACCGCCAGCGCAATATAGGGGTAGATGCCAAACGCGAATAGATGAAAAGTGGACATCATGCCTCCTGACGATCTTTTACTGGTTGGGGTTCCATCAGGTTCAGTATCTGTTCCTGATCCCGACGCTGGCCGGACTCCGGCCGGTATTGAACATTGCAGCCTTCAGCTTGGGCGTCCGGGCCAAAGGTCACGGCTTCTTCTTCCCACACCTTGTCCAGCGCCTCGGGGGTATCGTCCCGGGCTTCACCGGCGACCTGCTCCCGGATCTGCTCGATGTCGACCCGATCGCCACACCAGTGCAGCAGCGCTTCGAACAGGGAGGCATAGTTGGACTCGCGCTCTTTCAGGCGAGCGGCGAGCAGACCGAGAATGTGCTCCACCTCCTGCAGTCCCGCGCGCGCGTTATCCGGCCCCTGAGTGGACAAAAACTCAAGATACAGGGGCAGATAATCCGGCAGCTCGTTGGCGTCGATGGCCAGGCCCGCCTGCTGGTACTGGTTCATCAGGTCCACCATGGCCTGACCGCGATCTCGGGATTCACCGTGCACGTGCTCGAACAACAGCAGTGACAAGGAACGACCGCGCTCGAACAGGGCGTCGTACTCGGACTGCCAGTCCATAAGGTCGCCCCCGGTGCGCTGCTCCACAAAGGCCAACAACGCATCGCGCTGCTTGCCCTTGAGGTTCATACTGGCGACCAGAGACTTGAGCTCGTCTTGAGCTTCCATCAACTCTGCCGTGGGGTACTCCATCAGCAGAGAAATAACGCGTAAACTTTTCATCAGTTTTTCTCCTAGTCCTGCAGGATGGCAGGAATAATCTGGCGAACCCCGGCACGATTGCCGCCGAACAGGCTGGTCTCACTCGTGCCATCCGCACAGCCATTACCGAAACTGAAACCGCAGTCGCCTTTCATGTCGTAGGCGTCTTCGGCGTAGGCCCGGTGACTGGTGGGAATCACAAAGCGATCCTCATAGTTGGCGATGGCCATATAGCGGTACATGTCTTCCACCTGGGCCACACTCAGACCGACCTGCTTGAGCACCTCGAGATCTTCCACGCCGTCCACATGCTGGGAGCGCTTGTAGGCGCGCATGGCGATCATCCGCTCCAGCGCGTCCACCACCGGCTGCTCTTCCCCGGCGGTGAGCAGGTTGGCCAGGTAGCGAATCGGAATCCGTAGGGATTTCAGATCGGGAATTTCGCCATTCATGCCCACATGGCCCGCTTCCGCCGCACTCTGAATCGGAGACAGCGGCGGCACGTACCAGACCATGGGCAGGGTGCGGTATTCAGGGTGCAACGGCAGCGCCACTTTCCACTCAACCGCCATCTTGTAGGTGGGCGAATTCTGAGCGGCCTCGATCCAGCCCTGGGGAATACCTTCGGCCTGAGCCGCGGCAATCACCGCCGGGTCGTTCGGGTCCAGGAAAATGTCCAGTTGCGCCTGATACAGGTCCGCTTCGTTGGCCACGCTGGCGGCTTCTTCAATGCGATCCGCGTCGTACAGCAACACACCCAGGTAGCGGATACGACCTACACAGGTTTCCGAGCAGACCGTGGGCTGACCGACTTCAATGCGCGGATAGCAGAAGGTACACTTTTCGGACTTGCCGCTCTTCCAGTTGTAGTAAATCTTCTTGTAAGGACAGGCCGAGACACACATGCGCCAGCCACGGCATTTGTCCTGATCGATCAATACGATGCCGTCTTCCTCACGCTTGTAGATCGCACCGGACGGGCAGGACGACACACAGGCGGGGTTCAGGCAGTGCTCGCACAACCGGGGCAGATACATCATGAAAGTGTTTTCAAATTGGCCGTAAATGTCCGCCTGCACCTGGTCGAAGTTCACGTCCTTACGACGCTTTTCAAACTCGGTGCCGAGAATCTCCTCCCAGTTCGGGCCCCAATGGATTTTCTCCATGCGCTGACAGGACACCAGCGAGCGCGGACGTGCGGTCGGCTGGTGCTTTTTATCACCCGCGGTGTGCAGGGTCTGGTAGTCAAAGTCGAACGGCTCGTAGTAGTCGTCGATTTCCGGCAGGTCCGGGTTGGCGAACAGGTTGGCCAGCACCCGCAGTTTGCCGCCGATACGGGGCTTGATTTTGCCTTTCTTGTCGCGTTTCCAGCCACCGTTCCACTTGTTCTGGTTTTCCCACTCTTTGGGGTAACCGACACCGGGTTTGGTCTCCACGTTGTTAAACCAGGCGTACTCGACACCCTCGCGTGAGGTCCAGACGTTTTTACAGGTCACTGAACAGGTGTGGCAACCAATGCACTTGTCCAGGTTCAGCACCATGCCGATTTGCGCTCTTACTTTCATGCCTTACCTCACTTAGCCAGGCTGTCAGTGGTCTGCTCGTCTTCTTCGAGCCAATCCACTTTATCCATCTTGCGGACAATGACGAATTCGTCGCGGTTACAGCCTACGGTGCCGTAATAGTTGAAGCCGTAAGCCTGTTGGGCGTAGCCACCGATCATATGGGTGGGTTTCATCACCGCGCGGGTCACGGAGTTGTGAATCCCGCCGCGGGTTTTGGTCAGGTTCGATCCGGGCGTGTTAATGATCCGCTCCTGGGCGTGGTACATCATGCTCATGCCCTCGGGCACCCGCTGGGAGACGACCGCCCGACAGGCAATAGCGCCGTTGACGTTGAACACGTCGATCCAGTCGTTATCCTCAATACCCGCCTCCTTCGCATCTTTCTCGCTCAGCCACACGATCGGGCCACCGCGGGACAGTGTCTGCATCAACAGGTTGTCCGAGTAGGTGCTGTGGATGCCCCATTTCTGGTGCGGGGTGATCCAGTTGAGCACCAGCTCTTTGTTGCCGTTGCTGCGCTGATTGAGAATCGGCTCGACGGTTTTCAGGTTGACTGGCGGTTTGTACAGGCAGTGCTGCTCACCGAAGTCGAGCATCCACTCGTGATCCTGATAGAACTGTTGACGACCGGTGATGGTGCGCCAGGGAATCAGTTCATGCACGTTGGTATAGCCCGCGTTGTAGGACACATGTTCGTCTTCCAGACCCGACCAGGTGGGTGAGGAAATGATCTTGCGCGGCTGGGCGACAATGTCCCGGAAGCGAATTTTCTCTTCCTGTTTGGGCAACGCCAGGTGCTTGTGATCCCGGCCGGTAATCTTGCCGAGGGCGTCCCAGGCTTTTACCGCCACATGGCCGTTGGTTTCCGGTGCGAGGGACAGAATGACTTCACAGGCATCAATGGCCGACTCAATCCGGGGGCGCCCTTTGTTGGCCCCCTCTTCATGATGCACGCGGTTGAGCTTGCCGAGGAATTCAACTTCTTCGTTGGTATCCCAGTTGATGCCCTTGCCGCCATTGCCCAATTTGTCCATCAAGGGGCCGAGCGAGGTGAAGCGGTGATAGGTGTTGGGGTAGTCCCGCTCCACCACGTTGATGTTGGGCATGGTCACCCCGGGCACCGCATCGCACTCGCCCTTCCACCAGGCTTTGACGCCGTAGGGCTGAGCCATTTCTCCCGGAGAGTCGTGCATGATGGGTGCGGTCACCACATCCTGTTCCACTCCCAGATGGCCATTGCTCAACGCGGAGAATGTTTTGGCGATGCCTTTGAAAATGTCCCAGTCGCTGCGCGATTCCCATACCGGGTCCACCGCTTCGGTGAGCGGGTGAATAAAGGGGTGCATATCCGAGGTGTTCATGTCGTCCTTTTCGTACCAGGTCGCGGTCGGCAGAACGATGTCGGAATACAGGCAAGTAGTGGACATACGGAAGTCCAGGGTCACCCACAGGTCCACCTTGCCCTCTGGCGCCTCGTCACGCCAAGTGACGTCCTCGGGCTTGGCCTCGCCCGTTTCGCCCAGGTCCTTGTTCATCAGGCCGTGTTTGGTGCCCAGCAGGTGGCGCAGCATGTACTCGTGGCCCTTGCCGCTGGACCCCAGAAGGTTGGAGCGCCAGATGAACATGTTGCGCGGGTAGTTCTGCGGACTGTCCGGGTCTTCACAGGCGAACTTCAGCTCGCCACGGACCAACTGGTCGCGCACATAGTCTTTAACGTCTTTACCGACCGCTTTAGCGGCTTCGGCCAGTTTCAGTGGGTTGGTCGCCAACTGCGGGGCGGACGGCAACCAGCCCATGCGCTCGGCGCGAGTGTTGTAATCCAGAATACTGGACTGCCACTTGTCCTTGTTCGCCAGGGGCGAAACCAGGTCGCTCATGTTCAGTTTTTCGTAGCGCCACTGATCGGAGTGGGCGTAGAAGAACGAAGTGCCGTTCATCTGCCGGGGCGGACGCTGCCAGTCCAGACCAAAGGCCAGGGGCTGCCAGCCGGTCTGCGGGCGCAGTTTTTCCTGGCCCACATAGTGCGCCCAACCGCCGCCGCTCTGACCAATGCAGCCGCACATCATCAGCATGTTGATCAGGCCGCGGTAGTTCATGTCCATGTTGAACCAGTGGTTCATCCCGGCGCCGACGATGATCATGGAGCGGCCGTGGGTTTTATCGGCGGTGCGGGCAAACTCCCGAGCAACGCGGATCACATGCTCGGGTTTTACCCCAGTAACGCGTTCCTGCCACTTGGGTGTGTAGGGTTTGTCGTCATCAAAACTCCGGGCACAGTTGGGATCGTCCAGGCCATTGTCCACGCCATAGTTGGTCAGGGTCAGGTCGTACACAGTAGCGACCAACACCTCGCGACCATCGGCCAGTTTGACGCGCTTGGCCGGCACCTTGCGCATCTGCACTTCGGCATGTTCGGTGTGTTGGAAATAACCATAGTCGTGCTCTTTACAACCGAAGTAGGGAAAAGCGACTTCCGCCACTTCATCACTGTTGCCCTTCAGGGACAGTTGCAGATCCACTTCATCGCCGGTTTTACCGTCGCGGTTCTCCAGGTTCCAGCGACCTGTCTGGCCCTCCGGGCGGGCCCAACGGTAACCGATGGAGCCATTGGGACTGACCAGACGCTGGTCGTCACTGTTGATGGCGATGGTTTTCCAGTCCGGATTGGCTTCTTCTCCCAGGTTATCCACCAGATCCGCCGCGCGCAGGAAACGACCCTGCTGCAGACGGCCGCCCTCTTCATCCAGGATGACCAGGTTGGGCATATCGGTGTAGCGCTTCACATAGTTAGTGAAGTACGCGCTCTGGGAGTCAACGTAGAACTCTTTCAAGATCACGTGACCGAAGGCCATGGCCAGGGCCGCATCGGTCCCCTGGCGCGGTGCCAACCACTGATCGGTCAGTTTGGCGACTTCGGAGTAGTCCGGCGTGATGCTGATGACCTTGGTGCCCTTATAGCGCACTTCGGTCAGGAAGTGGGCATCCGGGGTCCGGGTCTGGGGCACGTTGGACCCCCAGCAGATGATGTAGGAGGAGTTGTACCAGTCGGCGGATTCCGGGACGTCGGTCTGCTCGCCCCAGACCTGCGGCGAAGCGGGCGGAAGGTCGCAGTACCAGTCGTAAAAACTCAGGCAGTTGCCGCCAATCAGGGACAGATATCGGGCGCCGGAGGCGTAGGACACCATCGACATCGCGGGAATGGGCGAGAAGCCGGTGATCCGGTCCGGACCATAGGTCTTTGCAGTGTAGACATTCGAGGCGGCAATGATTTCATTCACCTCATCCCAGTGCGCCCGCACAAAGCCACCGAGGCCGCGACGGGTTTTGTAGCTTTTCGCTTTGGCCGGGTCTTCGACAATGGACGCCCAAGCGGCCACCGGGTCGGTGTGCTCCTGACGGGCTTCTCGCCAGAGCTTCATCAGAGACTGACGCACCTTGGGGTACTTGAGACGGTTGGCGCTGTAAATGTACCAGGAGTAACTGGCTCCACGCGGGCAGCCGCGGGGTTCATGGTTCGGCAGGTCCGGCCGGGTACGCGGATAATCGGTCTGCTGGGTTTCCCAAGTGACCAGGCCGTTCTTCACGTAGATTTTCCAGCTGCAGGAACCGGTGCAGTTCACGCCATGAGTGGAGCGCACAATTTTGTCGTGCTGCCAGCGCTGGCGATAGCCGCGCTCCCATTGGCGATCTTCGTCGGTGGTAACGCCGTGGCCTTCGGCAAACGGTTCTCGCTGCGCCTGAAAATAGCGCAGCTTGTCGAGAAGGTGACTCATTCGCGGACTCCTGAACAGAGGCTATGACAATGCCCGGATCAGGGCATTGCTCGGTATCAATTTCACCCGTTCATAGTGCGCAATAATCCGCGAACCCGCTACCGCCCCCAAAGCCCCTAAAATGCCCCCTTATACCTCCTTGGGGGTAGCGATTAAAATGCATAAGCCACTGATTTTATTGGGCTCAGGAATTTCAATGCGGGAGTGAACTGTGACTTTCACGCCAACCAATTCATCGGTGGTATCCCGTAATAGATGTGGGGTTTTTGCGAGTCATTTTCATTCCTGGATGTGGTACAGTCTCCGCTCCCTTAAAACAACAATCCCGCGCCACCGGCGCCCTGTTTGGAGAACCGATCATGAAGCTGGAATCACTGGCCCTACACTGCGGTTATGAGCCCGAGCCGACCACCCATGCGGCCACCACCCCCATCTACCAGACCACCTCCTACACCTTTGATGACACCCAACACGGTGCCGACCTGTTCGACCTCAAGGTGCAGGGCAACATTTATACGCGCATCATGAACCCCACCAACGCAGTGCTGGAAGCGCGGGTTGCGGCGATGGAAGGCGGTATCGGTGCCTTGGCCTTGGCCTCGGGGATGGCCGCGATTACTTACTCCATTCAATGCATCGCCGATGCCGGCGACAACATCGTTAGCACCAGTCAGTTGTACGGTGGCACCTACAATCTGTTTGCGCACAGCTTCCCCCGTCAGGGCATCGATGTGCGCATGGCGTCTTTTGATGATCTGGAGAAAATGGAAAGCCTGATCGACGACAAAACCAAGGCGCTGTTCTGCGAGTCGATTGGCAACCCCGCCGGTAATATTGTGGACCTGCAGGCGCTTGCGGATATCGCCCACCGTCACGGCCTTCCGCTGATTGTGGACAACACCGTCGCCACGCCCTTCTTGTGCAAACCGTTCGAGTTCGGCGCGGACATCGTGGTCCACTCGCTTACCAAATACATTGGCGGCCACGGCACCACCGTGGGCGGTGTTATTGTGGACTCGGGCAAATTCGATTGGGTCGCCAACAAAAAGCGCTTCCCGATGCTGAATGAGCCAGACCCGTCCTACCACAATGTGATTTACACCGAAGCCCTGGGTGAAGCCGCTTACATTGGCCGCTGCCGCGTGGTACCGCTGCGCAACACCGGCTCAGCCCTGGCACCGCACAGCGCCTTCCTGATCATGCAGGGACTGGAAACGCTGGGCATTCGCATGGAGCGTCACTGCGAGAACGCATTGAAGGTCGCCCAGCACCTGAAGCAGCACCCCAAAGTCAACTGGGTGAATTACGCCGCCCTGCCGGACAGCCCCTACAACGGCCTGTGCCAAAAAATCAGCGGCGGACGCGCCTCGGGCATTCTGAGCTTCGGCATCAAGGGCGGTAAGGAGGCCGGGGCGCAGTTCATCGACGCCCTGCAGATGATTCTGCGCCTGGTGAACATTGGCGATGCCAAGTCCCTGGCCTGCCATCCGGCCACCACCACCCACCGTCAGTTGAACGAGGAAGAGCTGAAATCCGCGGGTGTGTCGGCGGATCTGGTGCGACTGTCCATTGGTATCGAGCACATCAATGATATTATTGCCGATATCGATCAGTCGTTGGAAAAAGTCAGCGGCTGATCCCATCGGTTCAAGCGCCGGCCGGGGCTCAAGTCCCGATCGGCCCGTTCAAACGGCACCGCTATGCGCACCCAATCCCTGGTCCTCAGTATCAAGCTCGCCCTCGCGGGCATCGTCGCTCTGGCCGCCCTGACCATGGCCGCGTCCTACTGGTTGTCCGACCGGGCCGACAGTGACGCCCACGCCATCAACCTGGCTGGTTCCCTGCGCATGCACACTTACCATTTGCTGGCACTGGAAGAGAGTCCCGCCGCCAGCGTCGAGCGCCGCGAACAGGTGCTCGACCAACTGGAAAGCACCTGGAGCCACCCCCTCTTTGAACTGTTGCGCCACCGTAACCCGGCTCTGGAGCAGCAGCTGAACACCACTGAAGGCCAATGGCGGCAGTTACAGGCCCAGTTCAACGAGCTGACCTCCAAAGAACGCATTGACGCCACCGAGGCCCTGGTCGACCAGATCGACGCCACGGTCGGTCAGTTGCAACGCCACGCCGAAACCAATGCCTCGCTGCTGCGTCTGGTTCAGGTGATTGCCCTGTTTACCATTCTGGCCCTGGCCGCCGTGGTGGTGTACTGGCTTCACCTGCGGGTGGAGCAGCCTTTGGCCGAATTGTTGGGAGTCACCCGCCGGGTCAGCCAGGGCGACTACCAGCACCGACTGGCGCCGCGCTATATGGATGAGCTGGGCGAAGTCGCCGAGTCGTTCAATCAGATGAGCCGAGCCATCGCCCATGCGCACGGAGAAATGGAGGCGCAGATTGAACAACAGACCCGGGAGCTGCAGCGCAGCAATACGACGCTGGAATTTCTGTATCAGACCGCTCAGGCAATCATTGCGCAAGAACCCGAGGGCATCGACTTTCAGCCAATTGTCACCCGCGCTGCGGAGGTCGCCCAAGTGGACGATCTGGAGCTGTGCCTGATTACTTCGGCAGGTGATCACCCCTACCGACAGATCAAACCTGAAGACAGCGACTACGACAGGTGTATGACCCGTAACTGCGGCGACTGCCTGAGTGGCGAGTTACTGAGCAATGCGCAGGGCACCGGATTGCCGGACCCGGTCTATCGCTACAGCTTTCCGATGAACCGGGATCAACAGCACTACGGCGTATTGGTCTGCCGTATGGGGAAAGGTGGCAACCTCACCCCTTGGCAGCAACAATTGCTGCAGTCGGTGGCGGACCAGATCGCCATGGCCCTGAGCCTGCAAGCCGACGAAGACAACGCCCGGCGATTGTCTTTGGCCCACGAGCGTACGGTGATCGCTCGGGAGCTGCACGACTCCCTCGCCCAAGCGCTGTCTTACCTGAAAATTCAGGTCACTCGCCTGAATCGAGCCCTGGCAAAGGACGACAAACAGACCCTGGAAGACGTCTCCAAAGAGTTGCAGGAAGGGCTGAGCTCCGCCTACCGACAGCTGCGCGAGCTGCTCACGACCTTCCGTCTGAAGGTGGACGGTCCCGGACTGCTCGGCGCCCTGCAAACCAGCGTGCAGCAGCTCAGCGCCCAGACCGAGATGACCATCGAGCTGGATTACCAACTGGAGAGCCTGCCGCTGACGCCAAACGAAGAGATCCACCTGCTGCAGATTGTGCGCGAGGCGACCCAGAACGCCCTGCATCACAGCCAGGGCCAACGCGTCGATATCCAAATTGAGCGCCGGCAAAACAAAGTGTCGGTGGTGATTGACGACGACGGAGTGGGCATTCCGGAGAATCCGGAAAAGTTGAACCATTACGGGATGGCAATCATGCAAGAGCGCAGTAAAAATCTCGGCGGTGATGTGACCATCGGCAACCGTGCCAAGGGCGGCGCCCGGGTCGAATTCCTGTTCACACCGGATTGCCTGCGCCAGGCGAGCGTGTTTGCCCGCGAAGCCTGAACCCAACCACGGAGGATCACTGTGCCCCAGGCGGACACCCCCACCACACGCCCGCGAGGTTTTGCTCGTGAAGTCTTTCTGGCGTTCCTCAAGCTCGGGCTGACTTCCTTCGGCGGCCCCGTCGCCCATCTGGGCTACTTCCGCGAAGAACTCATCAAACGCCGGCAGTGGCTGAGCGAACAGGGCTATGCCGACCTGATTGCGCTGTGCCAGTTTCTCCCCGGCCCGGCCAGCAGCCAAGTGGGTTTTGTCCTTGGCATGATACGCGGTGGCTTTATCGGCGCCCTGCTCGCCTGGGTCGCCTTTACCCTGCCCTCCGCCGCTCTGCTGTTCGGCTTCGCCTATCTCGCCGACGCCTTTGGCGGCCCCTTGGGGCGGAGCGCCATCGACGGTCTCAAGCTGGTGGCCGTCGCGGTGGTGGCCCACGCGGTCTGGGGCATGGCCCGCAGCCTCTGTCCGGACCGGGCCCGAGCGCTGATTGCCCTGGCCGGCATTGCGGCAGTGGTTTTCATCCCGACCGCATTTGGACAGATTGGCGCCATCACCTTTGGAGCACTCGTCGGGTTGGTGTGGTGCCGAAGCCTCACCCGCCCAGAGGCTGGACACATCGAACTGCGCTTGTCACGCCGGGCCGGTAGTGTTTTTCTGGTGGCCTTCTTCGTCCTGCTGGGCGGTTTACCACTGGCGGTAGCGCTCTGGCCCGCCCACGCGCTGGCGCTGTTCGAAGCCTTCTATCGCTCCGGCGCCCTGGTCTTTGGTGGCGGCCATGTGGTGCTGCCGCTGCTCGAATCCAGGGTGGTGGACACCGGTTGGGTCAGCGCCGACGCCTTCCTTTCGGGTTACGGCGCCGCCCAGGCGATTCCGGGCCCACTGTTCACCTTCTCGGCCTACCTGGGTGCGGTGGATGCCAATCTCGGCGGGCTGCTCGGCGCGAGCATTGCGCTGCTGGGGGTTTTCCTGCCCGGCATGCTGTTGTTGCTGGGCGTGCTACCCTTTTGGGATCAACTGCGCCAACAGCGCTTTGCTTTCCCGGTTATGGCCGGCGCCAACGCCGCCGTGGTTGGGATACTGGCCGCCGCCTTGTACCAACCCGTATGGAGCAGCGCCGTGCGCGCACCCGCCGACTTTCTGATCGCCGCCGCGGGTTTTGTGTTGCTCTCGGTCTGGAAGCTGTCGCCACTGAAGGTGGTGGTGGGAACCGTATTGGCGAGTATTGCTCTCGGGGTAATCGGGTGACCCGACACGGTCTGGCATGAGGCCATGACATGAGCGCTGAGAATACCCGCTTTATCGATCCCTCAGTGCGCCAAATCGCTTGCGATAGTCTCCGGGACCCAGCCCGACAATACGGGTAAACACCTTACGAAACGCACCGGGATCCCGATAGCCCACCTTCCAGGCCACACTCTCGATCGGTTCCCGGCCAAACTGCAACAACTCCCGAGCTTTGTTGACTCGAACCCGTTGGGCGTAGTCATTACTGGTCATGCCCGTGGCGCGCTGAAAACGGCGCAGAAAGGTTCGCTCTTCAAGCCCCGCTTTTTCAGCCAGCAGCGCTACCGAACTGTCTTTCGCGTCGCTGCCATGCAACCAGTGCTGAACCCTGAGAATCGCCGCGTCACCGTGGTTCAGGTTGGGGGCGAAGCCACTGTAGAATCGCTGTTCGCGCCCCGGCGGATCGATCAACAACAGTCGCGCCGTATCAATCATCACTTTCGGACCAAGATAGCGCTCCACCAACCTCAGCCCCAGGTCGGTCCAGGCCATGGAGCCGCCAGCGGTGATGATGTCCCCGTCGTCGATAATCAGACGGTCGGTGTCGAGTTTGATGTCGGGATAGCCCTTCGCCAGATCATCCCGATACATCCAGTGGGTGGTAGCCGTTCGCCCGTTCAGCAGTCCCGTTGACGCCAATACGAAGGCTCCGGCACAGACCGACGTCAACACCACACCGATCTCATGCTGGACCTTCAACCAATGACTGAGCGCGGTTTCGGCTCGAATGGTCTCCAGCGGCTGGAGACTGGGTGGCAAAGTCAACACGCGGGGGGACTCGGTGCTGCCCGGCAGAGTATCGAACACCCGCTCTGGCGCCGCACCGCCCGCCAGGTCCCAGTGTGTTATACGCAACCGGCCCGCGCTTTCTCCGTCTTTCTGGGACAGGTCATGTGCCGTCTGAAACAGGTCGGTGATGCCCAGCACGGCCGCCTGTTGCGCTCCGGGATAGAGCACTACCCCCAGTTCGGTCACAGATTGCACCATTTGTCGGTTTTGCCCCCAAGTCTGTCAATTACGCCACTTCGCAGTATGGCCACCGGTGGCGACAATGTCGACTCCATTCAGACAAACTCAAGCAGGAGTCATTTATGAGTCAACGAGCCGTTATTGTGGTGGATATCCAGAACGAATACTTTCCCGGCGGCAAGCTGGAGCTCACCAATATTGACCGCGCCTCCGTCAACGCCTCGCGGCTGATCCACGCCGCCCGCACCAAAGGCGTGCCGCTGTTCCACGTTCGCCACGAAATGCCCGATGCCGCTGCCCCCATCTTTACCGCCGGCAGCGACGGGGTGCAGATTCACGCATCGGTCAGTCCGCAGGGCGACGAGCCGGTCATTCTCAAACACAATCCGAACAGCTTTCTCGGGACCGATTTGAAGGCGCAGTTGGATGAATTGGGCGTTGAAGAGCTGGTGATCGTCGGTGCCATGAGCCATATGTGTATTGAAGCCACCACCCGGGCCGCCGCCGATTTCGGGTATAAGGTAACCGTAGCCCACGATGCCTGCGCTACTATGGACCTGGAATTCAATGGTCAGACTGTGCCGGCGGCACAGGTCCATGCCACCGCCATGGCGGCCCTGGCGTTCGCCTACGCTAGCATTGACAGTACAGACTCGGTCGTGTCGTTACTGAATGATCCCAAGCCCCCGATCGGGACGTAACACACGCCCGACTGCGACCCGATCCTTCACACAGGCGATCCCATACATGCACAGTGCTTCAATCGCTATCATTGGCGGCGGCTTGAGCGGCCTGTACGCGGCTTACCTTCTGGAGCAAAGGGGCATTACCGATTATGTGCTGATTGAAGCACGCTCGCGCTTTGGCGGTCGTATCGACTCCCCCGCTTGGCCTGATACAACCAGTCCGCACAACCGGTTTGACGTGGGCCCATCCTGGTTCTGGCCTGAGCTACAGCCACAACTGATGCAGCTCATCCAATCGATGGACCTGGAAGTATTCGAGCAATTCGAAACTGGCGCCATGGTGATTGAACGATCGCCCGATGAGGCGCCCATCCGAACCAATGGCTATGTAAACTCCCCGCCCTCCATGCGGGTGGCGGGCGGTGTGGCCAGTCTGGTAGAGGCGCTGCACCGACGGCTGGAGAAAACCCGGCTGATGACCGGAGAAACGGTTCAACACCTTCGCTACCGCGATGATCATATTGAGCTTGTGAGCGTCGACACCGCCCATTCCGTCACCACTCGAAAGGTACGGCGGGTACTGCTGGCCATGCCTCCGCGGCTGGCGGAAAGCACCCTCACCTTTGATCCGCCGTTGCCCGAGCCACTGGCTCGGCAGTGGCGCTCCACGCCGACCTGGATGGCACCACATGCGAAGTACGTTGCGCTGTATGACACGCCGTTCTGGCGTGAACAAGGGCTATCCGGTGAGGCTCGCAGCCTGTGTGGCCCATTGAACGAAATTCACGATGCTTCCGTACCGGGCGGTGCGGCGGCGCTCTTCGGTTTCTTTGGTGTTCCGGCCCAAGTGCGCCAGAACACGACCGAGGAGACGTTAAAAGCCCACTGCCGGTCGCAACTCGGTCGGCTGTTTGGTCCACAGGCGACCGAGCCCCGAGCTGAACTGTTTAAAGACTGGACGCTCGATCCGCTCACCGCCACACCGGCTGACCGACGTGACGGCGGCGCCCATGTCGCGGCACCGGAGATCGAGGCACCCTCTGGCCCCTGGCGAGGTCGCGTGACCGGTATTGGCAGTGAGTGGTCAGAACCGTTTCCGGGCTATCTGGCTGGCGCCGTCGACGCCGTCACCCGGGTTGTGGCTCGGATTTCGTCGGAAACTCAGAGGTGAACGTTAGTCACGACGAGACGCGCACAACACCTTGACCGTGTTATCGTAATCACCTCATTTCAAGCAGGAGTGAATCACCATGAGTTCCATCGTCCGATGTGCCACTACCGCCCTGTTCTTACTCTGGGCCGCCAGCTCTCACGCCGGCGACCTGTCCGCCACCGCCGAGGCCCATGACTTTTACACACCGGAGGAGAACCTGGTGACCGGGGGCCAACCATCGCGGGACGAGCTGGCCGCCCTCAAAGCGGCCGGGATGACCAAAGTGATCAACCTGCGCGGACCGGAAGAAAAAGTCTCCTTTGACCCCAGGGCGGAAGCCGAGGCACTGGGTATGGAGTATGTCTCACTGCCCATTTCCGGCGCGGGTGATGTGACCGCCGACAACGCACGTAAACTGCACCAGCTGCTACAGCAAGAGGATGAACCGGTCTTCCTGCACTGCGCCTCGGGCAACCGGGTGGGCGCGCTGCTGGCGATTGCCGCGCACCAGATTGAAGGGCAACCGATTGAAGCGTCGTTGGAGCTGGGGCGCTCCGCCGGGCTGGGATCTCTGGAGGCAAAGGTGCGCTCGGTGCTCGACTCGACGTCACCCTCCGATCAGTAGCGGCCCGGCGGGCCGATCCCGCCATCGTCGGACGCGACATCCATTTTGGCAGGTGTCGACGCTCTTTCCACTCCAAAATCCCCCATATGGGGGATCTTTAGTTTCACCCAGCATGCTAATTTTGACGCCCTGGACAACAAAAACGACGAGGGCGGATCATGCACACTTCCTTTCAGACCATTGCATTATTGCTGGCAGCGAGCCTTTTCCTGAGTGCCTGCGGCAGCGACTCTGACGACAATTCTACGCCGGACACTCAAGACCCAACCCCGGAACAACCGACTCCCGAGCCCGAGCCCGAGCCGGAACCAGAACCTGAATTGCAGAGCGGGGTGTTTATCGACAGCCCGGTTGCGGGCGTGCGTTTTACCACCAACCCCGGCGGTGAGGAGGGCATCACCGGCAGCGGCGGCCAGTACACCTACCGGGTAGGTGACACCGTACAGTTCAGCCTCGGCGGTATTCAACTGCCGGAAGTCACGGCCAGGCGTCAGGTCACTCCGCTGGACATGGGGGGTGAGAATGCTGATTTTGCAACTCCGGCGGTTATCAATGTGGCGCGGCTGCTGCAGACCCTGGACGATGACAGCGACCCGGAAAATGGCATTACCATCACCGAGGCCACGACCACCGCACTGGCAGACACGGAACTTGATTTCACAGCCAGTACCTTCGAGACCGAAGCGACTGTCGCCGCGAGTTTGCTCGAGCGTCCACTGGTGTCTTCAGCGGATGCCATCGCTCATTTCCAAGGATCGCTGACAGGCAATCTGATCGGTAGCTGGAGGTTCGTGGAGGACAACGGCAGCATCAATCTTCTGACCTTCTTCCAGGACGGCCATTACGTGATTACCCACTCAAGGGCCGACGATGGCGACCAGCCCGCCGGTTCCGCTGAGTATGGCTACTACCAGTGGGACCCGGTTGACGGTTCTTTCTCGGTGGTTGAGGTGGTCCGGGAAACCGACGCCTCGGGCGGCCTGTACAACCGCGACGAACCCACACTCTCAGACAATATGACCTTCCTCCTGGAAGGGGACGTGCTGACACTGGTCATAGAAGACGAAGGATCCTTCGAGTTCACCCGCGTATCGGACGATACCGATCGACCACTGATCGGTACCTGGCGCATCCGGGAACCCCGCGCGGACGATCCCGAGAGCGGCGATCTCCTGACCTTCTTCAACGCAACGGATTATGTATTTGTGCACCTGTGGGACAGTGCTGCCAGCGGCAACATTTCCACCGAATGGGGCAGCTATGAATGGACCTCTGAAGGCGTCTTTACGGTCAGCGACCCCTTGGTGGAAACCGACGGCCCCGCCGGGCTCTACGATGTCAATGACCCTGACCCGATGGAACTGACGGTCTCCGGCAACGGTGAACTGGCACTGGGGGAGGGCGGCTCAACCGAGACCTGGGCGCGCGTGGGTTCATACACCGTCGAACTACGTGACTTCGAAGGTGATGTGGCCAGTGCCGTGGTGGAACGTATCGAAGGGCAGTTCGTCACTGACTCCACGCAAATATTCACCCTGGACGTCATTGCCAAGGGCACTGCGGGGCACTATGAAACCGCAATAGGCGAGCAACCGGTAGTGACGCTAGAGCCCGATGGTACCGGCACCATGATGTTTGGTGCAGACGTCAACACCATCACCAACTGGTCGAGGTCTGACACGGGAGTGTTGACCATTTTGGAGTATGACGACGGTATCGACGATAACGCCATCTGGACACTCACACCCATTCGCAGCAAAACCGGCGACACAGTCCTGGTTCATCAATCTGACCTGCAACTGAACTACATCGGCCGCGCCCATGCGGAATAACACACTGGCCTCGCCACGTGACGAGGCCAGTGTGGGGCTCGCCTGAGGTTCCACCTTCTGTGGTATGGTATTACCATTGAAATACCACAGGAGGTACCATGAGTTTCAACACTGAATCCTACCCGGGTGTGGCCGACCAGGCCCCGCCAGAAACCAATGGCTTTCGCTTTAATCACACCATGCTTCGGGTGAAAGACCCGGAGCGTTCCCTCGCCTTTTACTCCCACGTGCTGGGCATGCGCGTGCTGCGCCGGCTGGACTTTGAGGAGATGGCGTTTTCCCTGTACTTCCTCGCCAAGCCCGATGCGGACGAATCACTACCGGAAGACGTGCAAGAGCGCACCCGCTGGACCTTCAGTGAGCGCGGCATTCTGGAGCTGACCCACAACTGGGGCACCGAGAAAGACCCGGACTTTGAATACCACGACGGCAACAGCCAGCCCCAGGGCTTTGGCCATATCTGTTTTTCCGTGCCCAGTCTGGAAAAGGCCGTCGCCTGGTTCGATGCCAATGATGTGAACTATGTAAAGCGCCCGGAAGATGGCAAGATGAAGCACATCGCCTTCATCAAGGACCCGGACGGCTACTGGATCGAGATTGTCCAGGCCGAGCGGATGTCCTGACCACCACCCCGCGCACACTCCGATAACCAAAACCCCAGGAGCCGCCCATGAAACTCACCATCAACGGCCAGACCAAAGAGGTCGACGTCGAGGACGATACCCCATTGCTGTGGGTGCTGCGCGAGCAGCTCGGCCTGACCGGCACCAAATACGGCTGCGGCATTGCCCTGTGTGGGGCCTGCACCGTCCATATTGACGGCGTGGCGCAGCGCTCCTGTGTGCTGCCGGTCAGCGCAGTCCGGGAGAACCAGAAGATCACCACCATCGAAGGCCTCGGGGTGCAGCAATTTCACCCGGTACAGGAGGCCTGGGCCGAAATCGATGTGGCCCAGTGTGGTTACTGTCAGCCGGGCATGATCATGGCCGCGGCCTCGCTGCTGGCACAGAACCCGGAGCCCACCGACGAGGAAATCCGCAGTGAAATCACCAACATCTGCCGCTGCGGGACTTACCCGAGGGTGCTGGAGGGCGTGAAGCGCGCCGCCCAGCGCATGGCGTCCACCCAGAAGGCCGGAGGTTCCAATGAACAAGCCTGAAGCTCAAGCGCCCGCTAGCGGCGGCGTCAACCTGTCCCGCCGGGGGTTTCTCAAAGGTAGTGGCGCTGCGGCCGGTGCCTTCGTATTCGGTTTTTCCGTACCCTTCAGCAAATCCGCACTGGCGCAATCCGACTCGCCCGAGGTGAACGCCTGGGTGGTGGTCCAGCCCGATGAGACGGTATTGATCCGCATCGCCCGTCAGGAAATGGGCCAGGGCTCATTGACCGGTCTGGCGCAGCTGGTGGCCGAAGAGCTGGAATGTGACTGGGACAAGGTGGACTTCGACCTGGTCAAACCGGGCCAGAACCGCGAGCACGACAATGTCTGGGGGAGTCAATTCACCGCCGGCTCGACGGCGATTCGCGGCTCCCACGAGTATCTGCGTCAGGGCGGCGCCGCCGCCCGTATGATGCTGACTGAAGCTGCCGCCCGGCAGTGGCAGGTGCCCGCCAGTGAGTGCACCGTTTCCGAGGGAGTCATTACCCACGAGCCCAGCGGACGCACCACCACCTTCGGCGCCGTGGCTCAGGCGGCCAATGACATCGAACCGCCAAAAACCGAGTCGATCCGCCTTAAAGACCCGAAAGACTGGCGCATTGCCGGTAAGGACAAGGCGCGGCTGGACACCCTGGACAAGCTCGACGGCTCCTTGGTGTACGGCACCGATTTCTCCATGCCCGGTATGCTGGTGGCGGTGCCCAAGGCCTGCCCGGTGCACGGCGGTAAGCTGAAAAGTTTTGACGCTGAGAAGGTCAAGAACATGCCCGGCGTCAAGCAGGTGGTGCGCGTCGACGATGAAACCGTCGCAGTAGTGGCCGATACCTTCTGGCGTGCCCAGAAAGCCTTGAAAGCCCTTCCGATCGAATGGGATGAAGGCGAAAACGCCAAGGTCTCCAGCGAGAGCATCGCCAAGAAGCTGCGCGAAGGTTTGACCGCAGACACATCGTTTGTCGGCAATCAGGCGGGTGATGCCAAAGACGCGCTGGCCAAGGCCGAGCGGGTCATTGAAGCCGACTACAGTTATCCCTATCAGAACCACGCCCAGATGGAGACGCTCGCCGCCACGGTTCGCTGGCGCAAAAACGGCTGCGAGATGTGGGGCCCCACCCAGGTGCCGGGTGCGGCTCTGGCGGCCCTGGCCGAAGCGGCGGAGTTACCACAGGAGGTCTGCGAAATTCACACCATGCGCATCGGCGGCAGTTTCGGCCGCCGCGCCGCCACGGACTATATACGACAGGCCACCTTGATCGCCAAACAGATTCCCGACACGCCAATCAAACTGATGTGGACGCGGGAAGAGGACATGTTGCAAGGCCGCTTCCACCCGGTTACCCAGTGTCGTCTGCGCGCGGCCCTGGACGATGACGGCAATGTCCAGGCCCTGCATATGCGCATTTCCGGACAATCGATCATGGCCTACGCAATGCCCCAGGCCATGGGCGACAATGGTGATCCTGTGGCGTACCAGGGCCTGGAGCCCGAGGGCGATATGGCTCTTGGGTATTCAGTGCCCAACCTGCTGGTGGACCACGCCATGTACAACCCGCACATCCGTCCGGGTTTTTGGCGGGGCGTGAACCTGAACCAGAATGCCCTGTATCTGGAAAGCTTTATTGATGAGCTGGCCCACGCCGCTGGTCAGGATCCTCTGGCGTTTCGGCGCAAGCTGATGGCCAACCACCCGAAACACCTGGCGGTGCTCGAAGCCGCCGCCGAAGGCATCGGCTGGGACACCAAGCCGCCGGAAGGCATCTACCGCGGCATCGCCCAGGTGAAAGGCTTCGGCAGCTACGTTGCAGCCGCAGCGGAGGTGTCGGTTACCGATGGCAAGCTGAAGATGCACCGCATCGTCGCCGCCACCGATCCGGGCCATGTGATCAACCCACAGCAGGTGGAAGCGCAGGTCGCCGGCTCATTCGTTTACGGTCTGTCGCCCCTGCTTTACAGTGAAGCGACCGTAAAAAACGGACGCATTGAGCAGGAGAACTTCAATACCTACAGGGTAATGACTCTCAATGACATGCCCAAGGTGGAAGTGATCACCATGCCCTCCGGCGGTTTCTGGGGCGGTGTGGGCGAGCCCACCATCGCGGTGGCCGCTCCGGCGGTACTCAACGCGATTTTTGCGGCGACCGGCAAGCGTATCCGCGATATTCCCCTCAAAAACACCGACCTGACGGTCAGCTAGAAAACAATGTCTCCCCTTGCTCGACAAGGGGAGACATTGCATCAACAGGGCACCTCAGCTCCACGCCGGGCGTAGTACCACCAGGTGACCAACAAGCAGCTCACGTAGAACACCACAAAGCCGATCAGGGCCGCAGCGACACCGCCGGTCATATCGAATGAGGTACCGTAGGCTTTGGGGATAAAGAAACCGCCGTAGGCCGCGATGGCGGAGATGAAACCGAGCACCGCCGCCGCTTCCCGGTTGCCTTCCACCTGTGCCTGCTCGGTATCGCCCAGCGCTCGTTGACGCAGGGTCATAAACATCACCGGTACCATGCGGAACGTGGAGCCGTTGAGAATGCCCGAGGCGATGAACAACACCAGAAACATCCCGAAGAAGCCCCAGAAGTTACCGGCGCTGTCCTCTCCGGGCAAAAACTGCAGTACACCGACGACACCGGCAATCATCATCGCAAAGGTCCAGAGAGTGACGCGCGCGCCGCCCAGTTTATCGGCAATCACCCCACCGGCTGGACGTGCCAGGGCGCCGAGCAGGGGGCCAATGAACGCGTATTTGGTCGGGTCCACATCTTTGAATAGCATGCCGGACAGCAACGGGAAGCCCGCGGCAAAACCGATAAAACTGCCAAAGGCGCCCAGATACAGCCAGCACATCAGCCAGGTGTGCTTGCGCTTGAAAATCACCGCCTGATCACTGAACGAGGATTTCGCCGAAGCAATATCGTTCATGCCAAACCAGGCCGCTACCGCCGCCACAATAATGAACGGCACCCACAGCAGCGCGGCATTCTGAATCCACAGGTTCTCGCCCGCCAAGGCACCGGACTGAATCACCATGGGATCACCCCCGAACGGGCCGAGCACACTGGCGGCGATCGCCAGCGGCGCGATCAGTTGCATGGCGGATACCCCGAGGTTACCCAGGCCGGCATTCAAACCCATGGCCCCACCCTTCTCTGCCTTCGGGAAAAAGAAACTGATGTTGGCCATGCTGGAAGCGAAGTTGCCACCACCGAAACCACACAACAATGCCAGAATCAGCATCACCAGATAAGACGTGTCGGTATTTTGCAGGGCGAACCCCAACCACAGACACGGCAGCAACAACGACGCGGTGGAAATCGCCGTCCAGCGGCGGCCACCAAAAATCGGCACCATAAAGCTGTAGAAAATACGCAGCGTCGCCCCGGACAGCGCCGGCAGGGCCGCCAGCCAGAACAGCTGATTGGAGGTATAGGGGAAACCGAGCTGGGGCATTTTCACCACCAGAATGGACCAGATGGACCAGACCGCAAAGGCGAGAAACAGGTTGGGAATGGAGATCCACAGATTGCGTCGGGCGATTTTTTTGCCCTTCTCTTCCCAGAAGGCTTTATCCTCCGGGCGCCAGTCTTCCAACACAAAAGCATCGGGAGTGGAGAATTCCGGCAGGTCGGTGACCTCCTGCCCGGAGCGCCATTCGTGCCGCTCGGCCAGGCGAATGGCATAGTGCATCCAGGCCAGCGCCGCGGCGGCAATGACAAACAGCAGCATGAAGGTGCTCTGCCAGATGCCGATCACATCGTTGAGCATGCCGAACGTCAGCGGCAGAAAGAAACCACCCAGACCACCGATCATACCGACGATACCACCTACCACCCCAACGTGCGTCGGGTAGTAAACGGGGATGTGTTTGAACACGGCCGCCTTACCGAGCGACATGAAAAAGCCGAGGATAAACGTCAGCACGACAAACGCGGGTAAGGTCAGCTCAAAGCTGAACGCCAGGGTGCGATCCACCCCCAGCACCCGATATTCGGTGGGCGGATAGCTGAGCAGAAAACAGCAAATGACCGAGGCAATCAGCGTCCAGTACATCACCCGGCGGGCGCCGTAGCGATCCGACATCCAACCACCGAGAACTCGGAACAGCGAGGCGGGAATGGTGTAGAGCGCGGTGAGAATACCGGCGGCGGCAATGCCCAGCCCGTAGACTTCCATCAGGTAATGGGGCAACCACAAAGCCAGGGCAACAAAAGCTCCAAACACAAAAAAGTAATAGAGCGCAAAACGCCAGACCCGAAGATCTCCCAGCGGCGCTAACTGTTGCGAGAGCGAGGTGATATTGGCACGACGCTTGGCCAACCCCGGGTCGGCTTTGGCAAACACGATAAAACCGACACCCATCAGCGCGATAACCACCGCATAAACCTGGGCCGTCACTTGCCAACCGAGGGCCAGCAGCAAAAAAGGGGCTCCGAAGTTGGTGATCGCGGAGCCGACATTACCGGCACCGAAAATGCCCAGCGCCGTGCCCTGCTTGCCCGCTGGATACCAGGCCGAGGTATAGGCCACCCCGACAATGAATGAGCCACCAGCCAGGCCCACACCCAGTGCAGCGAGCAGCAGCAGATAGTAATTCTGCGCCATGCTCACCAGCAGCACCGCGCCCCCGGTGGCGATCATCAACAGACCGAACACCCAGCGGCCATCGAACCGATCAGTGAGTACACCGAGGAACAGGCGGCTGATCGAGCCGGATAAAATCGGCGTTGCCATCAACAAGCCGAGCTGGGTGTCACTCAGCCCCAGCTCCTGTTTGATCTGGATACCGAGGATGGAAAAGATCGTCCAGACGGCAAAGCACAGTGTGAACGCGAAGGTGGAAAGAAAAAGCGCACGCCGCTGATCGCGGGGGGCGATGGCGCTGGTATCAAGCATGAGGCGTCTCCAGAAAACCGGGCCGGTAAAAACCCGACAATGTTTAGGGGTACTGCCTCATAGTAGAAACGATTGGCCCCCGTGCCTATTGAGCCGTTTAGGCACCACCCGCTACCTCCGAATGGGTAGACCAGGATTCTTTGGCGTAAGACGCGATTTGGCCTAGGGGTTATAAATGAACGCGTGCCGCCGCAGGTACAAGGCCCAGGCCGCCAACGCACAGAGCCCATAAAACAGTGCAAAGCCCAGGAACGCCTGATTGGCGTCATCTCCTCCTCCCGCACGATTCAGCGCCAAAGGGATATACACCATCCCCAGGGTCGCCACCGATACCAACCACATTTGCGCCGGCTGACGTCGGGTCGGTGGAAACACCTGGGGCAGTGCGCGCAACAAGGCCGCATAGCCAATCCCCGAAGCCGCAAACAGCAACGCCATCGCGAGCAGATACGGCATGAGGTAGTCCGCAGGGAACTCAGACGATGTCAGAGCGCGCATGCTCCAGGATGCACCCACCGCGCCCAGCGCCAGGCCGAGCATGCTGGCCGCTGCCACCCGCGCACCGCCCCAGCGACCGGCCGCCCAACCTCCCAGCGGGCGAACCAGGATGGCCAGCAGGGGAAACATCCAGGCGTAGAGAAATACTCCGGAATACCCCTGTGTGTCACCGAACAGTTGGCAGGTCACGATTGGAAACACCATGGTCAGCCCCAGAAACGTACCCACACTGGCAAGCCACAACAGGCTCATCAACCAGAGGTGCCGATGGGACAGCAGGCCGATCAGTCGCTGGCGCTGCGGTGCCGTGGAGAGCCCCGCCACGAACAGCACGCACAGGGCCAGTACACACACCAACGTCAACTCCACCGGCATCCACACCGAAACCCCACCGAGCGAACGCGGTAAGGTCAGCCAGCCGGCCAGCGCAGACAACAGCCCTCCGGTGAACAGCGCGGCTACGCCTCGATGCCAGTCACTCACTGCGAGAGAGTGTCGCCAGGGAGCACGCACAGACCAGAGTATGAGAATAATCAGCGCAGTGATGGCCCAGAACAAACCGCTCCAGCCAAGCCAGACCGACGTATTTTCGGGTAGACGTCCCAGAAAGTGGCTGACACTCAAGTTGAGTAATTGCGCCTCACTACCGGGCAGCGGCACCGTTATTAACAGCGGCACCACCAACAGACTGACCACCCCCCCCAGGTGACCCACCAGAGAGGCCGCTTCCAGGCCATAGCGTTGAGCATCGTCCGACGTCTCCGCCGGGCCACTCAGCGCGGCCAGACCGCCACCCCCCAGCCCCACCAGCAGAAACAGCGTCGGCAACCACGTTCCGCTCAGGGGCTCGCCACTGAGCATGAGGGCCAGCACCACCGCCAACAGCAGCAGAATCACCAGAGTGCTGAGCACCAGACCGCGGCCATAGCCCAACAGCCAGAAACCCAGTGTCAAACGCAGGCAACTGGCGGACAAACCCGTCAACGCCAACAGAGACAATAAGTCGGAATAGCTCACATCTGTGCGGGTCGCCGCCAACAACACCACCCAGACCGACGGCAACAGCCAAAGCCCGAAGCCACAGACCAATACCGCGCCCACCCAACCGGGACCCGTCGCGTCAGTCGATACCTTGGTCGGAGTAGACAAGTCGCGCATAGGGGAGGCACTGCTCGCAGGGTTGATCGTAATCCTCATCGCGCTACTATGGGCGCTGGGCCGGAGGCGCTCAATGCCTCCTTGGGCATAAGCGGGACGGAGAAGTCACCCCCGAAGGGCTACCCACTCAGGACAGCTTGCGCCACGCCCACCCTTGCGCTAGCGCCAACGGTGACTTGCCAAAAAGGGGTAAGCCACTGACAATGCCGCGGTATTGATTGATTAGGGAGACATCTTTATGAGCCACGACGCGGCCAGCATCATGCTGGTGGATGACCACCCCTTGTTGCGCAAAGGGTTACAGCAACTGATTGAACTGTCCGACGATCTGGAGCTGGTCGCTCAGGCCGGCAGCGGCGTCGAAGCCATCAAGCTCGGGGAAGAGCTGGACCCGGACCTGATTCTGCTCGATCTGAACATGCAGGGCATGGACGGGCTGGAAACCCTGGAAAAACTGCGCGCGGTGGGTGTGACCTCCCGCATTGTGATGCTCACCGTCTCCGACGCCGATGAAGATGTGATTGCCGCCATCTCCCGGGGCGCCGACGGCTACCTGCTCAAGGATATGGAACCGGACGAGCTACTCACCCAGATCGAGCGCGCCCTTCAGGGCAAGATGGTAATGAGCGAAGCGGTTACCCAGGCCCTGGCCACCGCCATCCGCAAACCCCAGCCCAACAACGAAGCCAAGCTCGACAGCCTGACCGGGCGCGAGCTGGAAATTCTCAAATTGATCGCCAAGGGTCTGAGCAACAAACTCATCGCCCGGGAGCTGGATATCTCCGACGGCACCGTAAAAGTGCACGTCAAACATCTACTGAAAAAACTCGGCCTGCGCTCGCGGGTAGAAGCGGCGGTGTGGATGATCAACCAGGAAAAGAATGACTGATGGCCTGCTGCGACGAACCCCAACTGATTCCGGTGCGGGACGCCATTGCCCGCATGCAAGTGGCGGTGCAGGCGGTGACCGAAACGGAAACCGTTTCCCTGCCCGATCTGCTCGATCGCGTGACCGCCGAACCGGTGCGCGCCGGCTTTAATGTGCCCGGCTATGACAACTCGGCGATGGATGGTTACGCGTTGCGCGCTGAAGATGCCGGGCAAGAATTAACGCTGGTCGGACAGTCATTGGCCGGGCATCGTTTTGAAGGCGAGCTGCAATCAGGGCAATGCGTGCGCATTACCACCGGCGCCACGATTCCCGCCGGTGCCAATGCGGTGGTCATGCAAGAAAATACCGAGGCCGACGGCGATAGCGTTCGCATCATGAAAGCCCCCTCAACGGGAGAGAACATTCGACGCGCCGGCGAGGACATCACTCAGGGCCAGGAAGTGTTTCCCTCCGGCTATCGTTTCGGTCCCGTGGATATCGCCCTGCTCGCCTCATTGGGTTTGGCCGATGCCCCGGTGAAACGACGTCTGAAAGTCGCGGTGCTGTCCACCGGCGACGAACTGACCCCACCGGGACAAGCGCTGCAAGATGGCCACATTTACGACAGCAACCGCTACGGCCTGATCGCCATTCTTCAACGCCTGAACGTCGAGGTGCTGGATCTGGGCCTGATTCCCGATCAGCCGGACAAGATCCGCGCCGCGTTCGAGCGCGCCGGAGCCGAAGCCGACGCCATCATTTCCAGCGGCGGCGTGTCGGTGGGCGATGCGGATTATGTCAAAGACATTCTGGGCGAGCTGGGGGAAATCGGCTTCTGGAAAGTCGCCATCAAACCCGGCAAACCCTTCGCCTTTGGGCACCTGGGTAAAGCGGTATTCTTTGGTCTGCCCGGCAACCCGGTCTCCTCCATGGTCACCCTGCACCAGTTGGCACTTCCGATCCTGCGCACCATGGCTGGCGAAGCGCCAGAGCCGCCCTTACAAATAGCCGCCAAAGCCGCCAGCGGCTACAAAAAACGCCCGGGCCGCCAGGACTTCCAACGTGCGACCCTGCGCTGCGTGGACGGCGAAAACCAGATCGACAGCAACGGCGCCCAGGGCTCCGGCGTGCTCACCTCCTTCCTCGGCGCCAATGCCTATGCCGTGCTCGAAGCTGAACGAGGCAAAGTCGAAGCCGGCGAGCCCGTCACCGTCATCCCCTTTGATCGGTTTATTACCTGACCAACTCGGCTACGGACAACAAGAAGGTCGCGTAGGGCGGATAAGCGCGGAGCGCGCATCCGCCGTAACGAAGCGCAATGCACCACCCAAAATTCACGTCCGGCAACGGCGGATGCGCGGTCTAACCGCTGCGCTCGGCCCCTACGCCAGGTTTTTAACCAAAAGTGCTGTGCTCGGGTCGCAGTGAACCGGGAGCTGCAGGCGGACGCGGTGGCCCGAACCCGGGGCGCGTTCTATCGGAGTGCCGGTTTTATCCTGCAGCGCAGTCAGCTCAAATGGATGGTTACCTTCGGGCGTCAGCAGGTACAAGCGTTCGCCCACGGAGAAGCCGTTTTTGGCTTCGACTTCGTACCACTCTCCTACCCTCGCCGTGGGCTCGGCCACCCACTGCTGGGCACCGTTGTGGTGCGCACGCTCCAGGTTCTGCAGGGTTTCGGGGCGGGCGTGGCGGTCAAGCAGGCCGGCGGTGTAGCCTCGGTTGGCCAGGCCTTCCAGCTCAAACAGCAGGCTCGGGTCAAAGGCTTTCCCGACGGCGGCATCGTCGATGGCGCGGCGGTAGACCTGGGCGGTGCGGGCCACGTAGTAAGGCGATTTGGTACGCCCCTCGATTTTGAGCGAGTGCACGCCCATCCGGGTCAGCTGCTCCACATACTCCACGGCGCGCAGGTCTTTGGAATTGAGGATGTAGCTGCCGTGCTCGTCTTCATCCATGGGCATCAGCTCACCGGGGCGGGTCTTGTCTTCAATCACCACCGGCTCCCACTGCCCGATCTCATCTTCCCGGGCGGGTTTGGCCTCGTACTTCCAGCGACAGGCATTGGTGCAGGCGCCCTGATTCGGGTCGCGGTGGTTGAAGTAGCCCGAAAGCATGCAGCGGCCGGAATAGGCCATGCACAGGGCTCCGTGGACAAAGACTTCCAGCTCCATGTCCGGCACCTGCTCGCGGATTTCGCCGATCTCCTCGATGCCCAGTTCCCGGGACAGGATGATCCGCTCGATACCCTGTTCCTGCCAGAATTTGACCGCCGCCCAGTTGACCGTATTGGCCTGGACCGATAAGTGCATGGGCATGCCGGGAAACTGCTGGCGGACCAGCCAGATTACGCCGGGGTCGGAAACGATCAGGGCGTCCGGCCCCATATCCACTACCGGCGCCAGATGCTTGATCAGGGTGCGGACCTTGTTGTTGTGCGGCGCCACGTTGGTCACCGCATAAAAGCGCTTGCCCAGGGCGTGCGCCTCACTGATACCCTGGGCCAAGGCCCCGTGATCAAAGCTGTTATTGCGCACCCGCAGGCTCATGCGTGGCAAACCGGCGTAGACCGCATCGGCACCGTAGGCAAAGGCCAGGCGCATGGCGCGCAGGCTGCCGGCGGGAGACAACAGTTCGGGGGCAGACTGGGGCATTGGGAAAAAGTCCTCAAAATGGGGCATCACAGCGATTAAAAACGGAGGCATACTAATGGCAAGTGCCCGTTAACTGATTGATTTGACTCAAAACTGCCACCGAAAGGTGCCAACTACCCATGAGGAGGTAGACGGGGTTATACCTCGGAGCCATAAACAAACCGCGCTGTTTTGCGCTAGACTTAACCATACACTCACACCGAGCCCATTGACCTAAGGCAACGCTAGGGTCCATGGGCCGTTACCCTCTCACCCGACCGGGTGAGCCGAGGTAACCGGGGCCGTTCGGGAAACCGGGCCGCCTCCCGCGCTTGGAAAGGTGTTTCTATGCTGACTGACTCTTTTGATCGGCGCTTCAGTTATTTGCGCCTGTCCGTTACCGAAGTGTGCAACTTTCGGTGCGATTACTGCCTGCCGGATGGGACCGATTGCGGCCCCGATGCCCGCGCTCAGGACCTGACCCTCGGCGAAATACGCCGTCTGGTGAATGCCTTTGCCCTCCTGGGCATGCGCAAGGTGCGCATTACCGGCGGCGAGCCCTCCCTGCGCAAAGATCTGACCGAGATCATCCGCCTGTGCAAGCAGACCCCCGGTATTGAAACCGTGGCGCTGACCACCAACGGCTACCGGCTGACCAAGGACATCGACGCCTGGCACGCGGCAGGGCTGGATGCGCTCAATGTGAGCATCGACAGCCTGGACCACGCCAAGTTTGAGATGATCACCGGTCACAACAAGCTGCAGGAAATTCTCAAGGGGCTGGAGCGCGCGGCCGACTTGGGCATTCCCAACATCAAGGTCAACAGCGTGTTGATGAAGCATTACAACGACGATGCGCTGGATGACTTTCTCGACTTCGTCAAAACACGGCCGATCACCCTGCGCATGATCGAACTGATGCAGACCGGGGATAACGCCGAGTTTTTTGATCGCCACCATCTGAGCGGCGACCGGGTGATCGAGCGAATGCGCGCTCAGGGTTGGCAGGAGCGACTGCGCGGTCGGGACTCCGGCCCGGCCCGGGAGTTCTGGCACCCGGATTACGCCGGCGGCATCGGCATGATCATGCCCTATAGCAAAGACTTCTGCGCCACCTGCAACCGCCTGCGCGTCTCCAGTCAGGGGCAGCTGTTTCTGTGCCTGTTTGTCGACCAACACCAGAGCCTGCGCCACCTGTTGCAGTCCGATGACCCGGAACCGGTCATGGCGTTTTTGCGGGAAGCCATCAAGGGTAAAGATTTCAGCCATCACCTGCACGAGCAGAACCCCGGCTCGACCCGGCAGCTGGCGATGATCGGCGGTTAAACTTTTACCTGATTCAATCGATTTTTACGGAGTAGCTGTTAATGGCACACGCCTTACCCTCGGAAATGAAACCCCTGAATATTGCGGTTCTGACCGTTTCCGACACCCGCACCTTTGAGAACGACACCTCGGGCCAGTACCTGGTGGACGCTCTGCAGGAAGAGGGCCATACCCTCGCCGACCGCGCCTTATTGAAAGACGATATTTATCAGATTCGCGCCCAGGTGTCCGCCTGGATCGCCGATGCCAACGTGCATGTGGTGCTGATCACCGGCGGCACCGGCTTTACCGACCGGGACTCAACCCCCGAGGCGATGAAGCCGTTGTTTGATAAAGAAGTGGAAGGGTTTGGGGAGATGTTCCGGCAGATTTCCTGGGGGGAGATTGGTACGTCGACCATTCAGTCCCGGGCTCTGGCGGGATTGGCGAATCATACCTTGATTGCCTGTCTGCCGGGGTCGACCGGGGCCTGTCGCACGGGGTGGACGAAGTTGTTGCAGCCGCAGTTGGATGCTCGGCAGGGGCCGTGTAATTTTGTGGGGCATTTGGTGCGGTAGGAGAATACGCTACTCCCCCGTCGCAATAATCCCCAGCTCGCTGTACACACTGCGTAACACATCATAATGCTCCTGAATGGAGCACCCTTCGTGATTCCGCTTTTTGATACCTTTGGTCGTAAGTTCAATATGCCACTTGGGCGTTACGCCGTGGCGGGCAAGGGAGTGCTTGACGCAGGCCAGGGCGCAGCCGTCGATGGCGCAGATATCCCGGCCGGATTTGGCGACCTTGACCAGGCTCGGTACATCGCCACCCACGCCCGCAATACAGGACATTTCAGCGTGGCCTTCCCGGTCCATAACCACGGCAATATCGTTCGCCAACTGGGCCACGTTGGAGCGGCCCGAGCAGGCGTAAACCAGCGGTTTCTGTGTGTCGTCCATAGTGAATTCCAAAGCTGACAACGTGTGAAGTTACTTTACGCTGACTGCACACATCCGCCTTGACGTAAATCAACTGAGCGTCAGTCGAGGATCAGCCGCACTTGGACGCGCCGCAATTGAGGCAGGTTTTGCAACCATCCATGATGATCACCGCTTTGGTATGGCACTTCAGACACAAGGTTGCGGTCGGCGGGAACTCGTCACTGCCGTGCTCAATGTGATGCTTCTGCTCGTACTCCACCTGCTTCTCCTTGAGCACCTCCCGCTGCGCCTCGGATAGCGCTTCATCCTGGATCAGGCCGATGCGCTTCATGTGGGTTTCAATGGCATCGCCGATTTCCGCCACAAGCGAGGGCATAAAGCGGCCGCCGGATTTGAAGTAGCCACCCTGCGGGTCAAACACCGCTTTCAGCTCTTCCACCAGGAATGTCACATCACCACCCTTGCGGAACACCGCGGAGATGACGCGGGTCAGCGCCACCACCCACTGAAAATGCTCCAGGTTCTTCGAGTTGATGAAAATCTCGAAGGGTCGGCGCACCTCGTGATCGGTACCCGGATTCAGCACCACATCGTTGATGGTGATGTACAGGGCGTGGTCGGACAGCGGCGTCTTGATTTTGTAAGTACTGCCCTCCAGGGTTTCCGGGCGCTCAAACTTCTCGTGCATGCGCTCGATGTCCGGTTCCTTCTCGGATTCCGGCTTTTTGATGGAGAAGCCGGTGATTTTTTTGTCAATGACTTTGGCGTTCATACAGACTGCTCCAATTAAAACTTGCCGTAATAACCTTCTTTCAAGGCCTCGTACAGGTTGGCGGCGGTGTGCATTTCGCCGTCGTACTCCACCTCTTCGTTACCCTTCAGTTCGAGCTTTTGACCGTCCTCCAGCTCAAACACATAGGTGGTATTTTCCAGATCCTGTTCTTTCACCAACACGCCCTGGAAAGCTTCCGGATTGAAGCGGAAGGTAGTGCAACCTTTCAGCCCTTTCTCGTAGGCGTACAGGTAAATATCCTTGAACCGGTCGTAAGCGATCTCCGTGGGCACGTTGATGGTTTTGGAGATGGAAGAATCGATCCATTTCTGCGCCGCGGCCTGTACATCCACATGCTGCTCCGGCGTAATCTGGTCGGACACCACAAAGTAGTCCGGCAGACCGCTCTCCCCTGGCTGCGGGTAAGGTTTGGCCTTGGGTTCGACCAGTTGGCGGTAGCGCAGCAGTTCGTAGGAGAACACATCCACTTTTTCCTTGGTTTTCTTGCCACTGCGAATCACATTGCGCGCGTAGTGGTGGGCAAAACTGGGCTCAATACCATTGCTGGCGTTGTTCGCCAGAGACAAGGAGATGGTGCCCGTGGGCGCAATGGAGGAGTGGTGGGTAAAGCGGCCACCGGTATCCGCCAGCGCCTCCACCAGCGCCGGATCCTCCTCGGCCACCTGCTGCATATAACGGCTGTACTTTGCCCAGAGCACTTTGCCGGGCACCTGGTCGCCCACCTTGTATTCCCTGGCCAACTTGGGTTGTTTGGCCAACATGATGGGCGTGACCTCAAAGGTCTCCGTCATAATCGGCGCCGGGCCTTTTTCTTTGGCCAGGTTCAACGACTCGCGCCAGCCGGCCAGCGCCAGCTCTTTGCTTACCTGTTCAGTAAAAGCGATGGACGCGGGGCTGCCATAGGGAATAGTGAGCATGGTCAGAGCCGACCCCAACCCCAGAAAGCCCATCCCGTGGCGGCGCTTGCGCTCAATTTCCCGGCGCTGCTCCGCCAACGCCAGACCATTGATCTCCACCACGTTATCCAGCATGCGGGTAAAAATGGAGACCAGCTTGCGGAATTTTTCCCAATCAAACTCCGCCTGTTCGGTAAAGGGATGCTTCACGCATTGGGTCAGATTGACCGAACCCAACAGACAGCTTCCGTAAGGCGGCAAGGGTTGCTCGCCGCAGTTGTGAACATACAACCCATTGGCATCAAAGGCGTTGATACCCGGAATCTGGACGTCGTACACGGTCTCGGTGCCGACGTATGTCAACGCTGCCACCGTCACCATAAATCGTTCGCGGTTGAGGGTGCGCTTGTAACTAGCCAAGGCACTTTTCAGACGGGTCATTTTGTCGTTGTCACTAAAGCCCACCTGCTCCATAAAGACCGGCAGGTTATCGCCACTGATGACCAGCTCATGTTGCGCGGCGGTGGCGTACTCTTGCTGGCCACCGCGACCATCCGGCAGTGTTCGTTGCTGAGCCGGCCGACGATTCGGATACAGGCGGGCCGCGATACCCAGGCGCAGCAGCATGCGCTGAACCGCTTTCAGTCGCGGCAAATCAGACTGAGCCAGACGCACACTGACGCCTTTCTGCTGAGAACCCTGCACAGAACCATCGGCATCGAAGAAACCGCGCAGGAAGCCGCGATAGAATTCACTGGAGCGTGTTTCCAGCGCGGGGGTAATCATTTTGTTACCGGGCGTCATGCCTAGGCCTTCGGCCAGCTGTTTGATGGCGCCCGTAGCCAGACGGTATTCCCCCCGGCCGGGCACTTCGATCCAGCCCCGGAAGTCCGCCCGGTGCGGCAGGGTGCGGGCACAGCGCAGCGCCTCGGCCATGACCGGATGTGTCTGGGGAGAATCACCCACCGCCTGTTGCCCCGGCCAGACCGACAGCACCGCCTTGTCACTTTTGAGCGTACCGTCACCCACCAGCAGGCCCATCAGGTAGCCCTCTTCTCGGCTACCCTCGCCGGACCAGTCTGGCATCGCCCGATGGTTGTGCAATACGATCTGATCGCCCGGCACCAACTGCTCGGCGGGCACCCAGTCGAGCGTTTCCGACCAGCGGCTCTTGGAAGCAACCTTGCGCACCTTGTGGTCACCGGTCAGCTTCACGGTATAACCTTCGCGCGTCGACAGTTCGAACACCGGTTTATCGCCAGTGACGAAGAAACCTTCAGCGCCGGACGCGTAATGCGTGCCGTCCACCCGGGCCGTAAAAGGGCGGCCCAACAGCTCACTGACCTGGCGCGGCCCCTCCGCGGTATGAACCCAGGTATCGGCGGTAACGCAGGGATTGGTCGCACGAATATCTTCACAGAACCAGTTGTTGTTCCACTGGTTGACCCGATCGATCAGGATAAAGCCGGGCTCAGCGAAGTCGTAGGTGGAACGCATGATCTGATTCCACAATTGCCGCGCCGGGACTTTCTTGTAGACCTTGCAGGCGATTTCACCGGCGTCGTTCCGCAGGTATTTGTCGGATACATGATCGAGACGCCGCCAGACCACCTGTTCGGGGTCGTCGCCGTCCAGGCCCTCGCGCTTGAGGTCGTCCTCTGTGATGGGGAAACTCAACGGCCAAGTGGCATCGGCTTTGACCGCCTGCACAAAGTCATCGGTAATCAGTAGTGACAGGTTGAACTGGCGCAGACGCCCGGCCTCGCGCTTGGCCCGGATGTATTCACTGACATCCGGATGGTGCACATCAAAGGTGGCCATCTGGGCACCGCGCCGTCCACCGGCCGAGGAAATGGTGAAGCACATCTTGTCGTAAATATCCATAAACGACAGCGGCCCGGACGTGTTGGCGCCGGCGCCGGCCACGTAAGCGCCTTTGGGGCGCAGGGTGGAGAACTCGTAACCGATGCCGCAGCCGGCTTTCAGGGTCAGGCCGGCCTCGAGGTTTTTGTGCAGAATATCTTCCATGGAGTCGCCGATGGTGCCGGAGACGGTGCAGTTGATGGTGGAAGTCGCCGGCTTGTAGGCTTGGGCCCCGGCATTGGAAATGATCCGGCCGGCGGGAATGGCACCGTTGCGCAGCGCCCAGAGAAACTCTTCGCGCCAGTGGGCTTTACGCTTGGGCTCGATGTCGGACAGCGCCTGCGCGACCCGTTCCCAGGTAGCGTCGATGGTTTGATCCACCGGGTGGTCCTGGTGGTCTTTCAGACGGTATTTCTGGTCCCAGATGTCCTGGGAGGCGGGCTGAAGTTCGACCGCCGACTCGGTAATGTCCCTGGATTGCTCTGTCATTCGTCAGCCTCAATAAAGTCGTTGGAATTTTGGGGGCCGCGCTCAGGCGACCTGCACGATACCGGCCATCTTGTGCCAATAGCCGTTGACGTCCTGCTCGGCCCGCGCCTGGGCCTCGCCCCGGCTGGCGGCCCGGAACCGGACGAGCCACTCCAGGGTGCCCTCGGGCTCCGGGCTGAGGCGCACCGCATCCACCAGCCCGGCCATTTGCGGCACCTCGGTCACCAAATTGTACCGATCTCCGGACTGGGTCTGAATACCGTTGAGCACGAACAGCCGCTCGCCGTCCTGATTGTAGACGGGACGGCCCGACGGGTATTTGATGCAGCACAAGTCACATTGATCTTTGGGCCGATTTTCCGAGCGGGCGGTAAAGCAGCGCGCCGACCAGGCCAGGGGCAAGTGCCCAAAGCCAAACACCTCGACCTCAAAGCTGCTGCGGATATCCTCGATATCTGGGTGACTCAGTATCTCCGACAGCCACTCCCGGGACAGTTCCACCGGCATCAACCAACGCTGCATGCCGAACTGCACCAGTTGGCGCAGGGTCTGTGGGTTGTAACAATTGATCGCGGCCCCGGCGACGAAGGGCAGCCCCGCCTCCCGCAGCAGACCCACCGCGCCGATGTCGTTGGCCTCCAGCGCGAATTCACCGTTGTCACAGTAGCGGCGCAGCTCGCGCAGGTCGGCGGGGGACTCCAGCAGGGTCATGGTGGATAACACCACCTCCTTGCCCGCCTCGCGCAGCTGGTGCGCCTGAGCCATATAGTCCTCCAACTTCAGCTCCCGCCGCTTGGGACACACGGTTTCGCCCAAGTAGACGGCATCCGCGTCCGATTCGGCCACCGATGTGTAAAAACGCTGCACCTGCTCCCTGGGCCAGTAATACAGAATGGGTCCAACCGTCAGTTTTAACATTAACGCCAACTCCTGTGATAGGCCCCGATGGTGGTCTGATGCCCTTCGGACAGTCCCGCCAGGGTGTGATCCCAGTCTTTACGCACCTGATACTGGGCCGGGTCTTCCAGCAACCGGTCGATGGCCTGACGCCACACCCGGGTAACCTGGCCGACATAGGCGGGACTACGCTGACGCCCCTCGATTTTCACCGCCTTGATGCCATCGCGGTACAGCTCGGGCAACAGGCTCAGGGTGTTGAGGCTGGTCGGTTCCTCCAGGGCGTGGTAACGGTCACCGTCCACCTCGAAGCGACCTTTGCACAAGGTGGGATAACCGGCGTTCTCACCGCCGGCGAAGCGGTCAATCAGGTAGCCATTCAGGCGGGATTCCAGGATGCCGCGTTTCTCTTCCCAACGGACAAACTTGGCGGGCGAGCAGGCGCCGGAGTTGTTGGGGGACTCGCCGGTCATGTAGGAGCTGAGATAACAGCGCCCCTCGGCCATGATGCACAGGCTGCCGAAGGCAAACACCTCCAGCTCGGTACTCACGGTGTGCGCCAGTGCCGATACCTGTTTCATGGACAGCACCCGCGGCAACACCACGCGACTGACGCCATAGGCCTGTTGGTAAAAATCAATGGCCGCCGCATTGGTGGCCGAGGCCTGCACCGACAGGTGCCGCTCAACCTCGGGGTAGCGTTCCGCCGCGTAGGCCAACACCGCCATATCGGCGATGATCAACACGTCCGCTCCGGCCTTGACGGCCTCATCCACTGCCTGTTGCCAACTGTCCCATTGTGTCGGGTGGGCAAAGGTATTGATCGCCACGTGCAACCGCCGCCCCTGCCGATGGGTTTCCCGGGCGGCATCGCGCAGCCCCAGGGTGTCGAGATTGAGACCGGCAAAGTGCCGGGCATTGGTATCACCGCGCAAGCCCACATAGACGGCATCGGCCCCCTCTTTAAGGGCGGTTTTCAGCGCGGGCAGGCTTCCTGCGGGACAAAGTAATTCCATCGGCGTTTACCTCTGTTTAAAGACTGTACCTATTTTGGGCGAGTGGCGACGCCACCCGGGTTTGCTAGCATGCCCGCACAGGAGGTGCCCCACTATGACTACCATGCAATCCCATTCAGCATCATTTCGCCCATCGCTCCCCCGACTCATTCAGTGCGCCAGAGTGGCCCAGCCACTCATCCCCGTGACAATTCGCCGACACACTTTAGGCGTCGGCCTGAACCACACTTTTTCAGAGTCGTTGCGCCGAGGCGAGCTGGATTTTCTGCGCGGCCGACAGGCGCGGATCACCGTGCCGGATATTAACCTGGACTTCGCGGTGACGCTGCTCGGCCAACGGCTACACGTCTCGCTCAAGCCTGTGGCGCCCGACGTGACCTTTCGGGCCGATACCCGATCACTGCTGCAGATCATGGCCGGCCAGGTTGATCCCGACACCCTGTTCTTTCGCCGCAAACTGGCCATTGAGGGTGATACCGAACTGGGGCTGGCACTGAAAAACTTTCTCGACAGTCAGGACCCGGAACGACTGATCCCCGCGCCCGCATACCGGCTGCTCACTAGCCTACTGCTATGACCGGAGCTGCGATATTCCCCTATGGGCCTACCCCTTTAGAGGAATCACAGTTCACCCCGAAAGTGTGCACAATGGGCAGAACTCTCGTTTTACCACAATGGCGACCTTGCTATGAGCACCTTTGAGCTGAACCACTTCGATGACTTTCTCACTATTGCCCGCTCTCAACCGGAACCACAAAAGCTGATTCTGGTTTTGGCGCGCCGAGAATTACCCACCGGTTATACCGAGCAGCAGGCGCGGGATTTTGAGGAGGGATACGGGGGCCACCTCGCGCCGCTGGCCGGTATCGACAAGCGCCCCGACGAACTGGCAGACTTCTCCAGCCTGGTCGAAGAAGCCAAGCAGGCGAGCGATACGTGGGATGCGGTTTTTGTTGCCGCCCTGTCCGGCACGGACAACAACCTGCCCACCCCGAAAGCGGTGGACGACGCCATCGAAAAAGTCATTCACGCCATTCGCAACGGGATGATCAATAACTTGCTGGCATTCGACCGTTCCGGCGTCCCGATGCAGATCACCCACGGATAGCGCTCAACGAGTCGCGCCCCAGAAATCAAAAGGCGCGCCCAAGACCTGCGAAAGACGTCTCGATGCGTATAATGGTGATAGACCTCCGAAACCCGAGAGCCCCATCACTATGTGCGAACTCCTGGCCATGAGCGCCAACACCCCGACCGATCTGTGCTTCAGCTTTACCGGCCTGACCCGCCGCGGCGGTGAAACCGGGCCTCACAAAGATGGTTGGGGGGTGGCGTTTTACGAAGGCAAAGGAGTGCGCAATTTCCACGACGCCGATGCAAGCGCCTCCTCGCGTATCGCCGAGGTGGTCCAGACCCACCCGATCAAAAGCGAAGTGGCCATCTGTCATATCCGTCAGGCCAATGTGGGGGACATTTGCCTGGCCAACACCCACCCCTTCACCCGCGAGCTCTGGGGCCGGTACTGGGTGTTCGCCCACAATGGCCAGCTGTCGGGCTTTGCGCCCGCCCCCGGCTTCTACGAGCCGGTAGGCACAACGGACAGCGAGGCGCTGTTCTGCGATATGCTCAACCACTTGCGCCGGCATTGCGATCGGCACACGCCGACCGCCGAGGTGGTGCAGCGGCTGGTGAGTCTGTCCGAAGACTACGCCCGTCAGGGGGTGTTCAATCTACTGTTGAGTAACGGCGACTGGTTGTTCACCTACTGCTCCACCAAAATGGCGAGCATCACCCGCCGGGCGCCTTTCGGCCCGGCCCGCCTGAAAGACGCCGACGTGATGGTGGATTTCGAATCCGAAACCACGCCCGATGACATCGTCAGCGTGATCGTCACCGAACCGCTCACCAGCGATGAAACCTGGGATGTTTATCAGCCCGGCGAGTGGCGCTTGTGGCGCAAGGGGGAAGTGTCGATAAGAGGGATCAGCAAGGCGCCCGATGTCTGTCCGAATGGTCCGGCGGCGCCTCACGATCGCACTTGACGCAATTGAGGTGAGAACCCAGCATCGAGGCGCGGCCCATTTCGGTGATGACCCAGGGACGTTCGACCCAAGGCGGGTTGTGCCGCACATGCTGATTGTGACCACAGGCCAGGCGCGCTACCCAGTGGTCTTCTTCATCTTTGTGGTAGCCGATGATCGGTTGCTCCATATCTGTGCTTACGACCTCTCATCTGCGGCGCCATCGTCCGCATCAACGAGAGAGGATTTACGTTCATTGTCATCGAGCAACCGCTGAATGCGCTCTCGCATCAATGCTTCGTGCAACTCCATCTGGCGCTGCTCGTTCCGCAACGATTTGAGCAATGACGCGGCCATAAACACCATCAGCACCATAAACGGGAAGGCCGCAACAATGGAAATGGTCTGCAGTGCGCTCAGGCCACCGCTCAGCAACAGTACGCCGGCCACCAATACCTGAATGACGCCCCAGGTCAATCGCATGGGCCGGCTTGGCGAGAGCACTCCCCGGCTGGTGAACATACCCAGCACGAAGGTGGCCGAATTGGCCGAGGTGATGACAAACAGCACAATCAGGACCAACATCAATGTACTGATCCATCCCACCGCCGGAAGAAACTCAAGCATTTGAAACAGCGCGGAGCTCATCTCCCGGGTCACCGCGTCGCCCAGCGTTGCGTTCTCAAACAGCTCGAAGTACAGCGACGATCCGCCAAAAGTGGCAAACCAGAGGGTGCTCAACAACACCGGCATGCCGATGACGCCTACCACGAACTCCCGAATGGTTCGGCCCCTGGAAATACGGGCGATAAAACTTCCCACGAAGGGCGCCCAGGACAGGCCCCAGGCCCAGTAAAAAATCGTCCAGCGGGCCACCCAATCTTCACCCGTGTAGGGCGACATCACCAGACTCATACCGATCATATTGGAAAAGTAATCACCAATGGCATTGGTCATGGCGGCGGTGATGAAATCAGTGGGGCCGGCAAAGAAAACAAACACAAGCGCGGCGGCGGCCAACAACATGTTGGCATCGCTGACGTAGCGCACTCCGCTCTCCAGAGGCGCTAGCGAGCAGAGTAAAAACACAATAGCCACTCCGGCCAAAATGGCGAGCTGAGGTGTAGTACCGAATGCCATTCCGAACACCGAGCCCATGCCACTGTTGATCTGAATAACACCCAAGCCCAGGGTGGTGGCTACACCGAACACCGTAGACACTACGGCCAATACATTGATGGCATGCCCCCAGCCACCGTTCACCCGGTCGCCCAGACTGGCGCGAAAAGTTTCACTGATTAACCCCGGTCGCTGCTGACGGAAGCGGACATAGGCAATCGCGAGCCCCACGACAGCAAAGTTGGCCCACTGATGAAATCCCCAGTGAAACAGCGAGTACTGCATGGCCAACTCAGCGGACTCGGCACTGCGCCCCTCGGCCATACCCAGGGGCGGATTGACGTAGTGCGTCATGGGCTCGGCGACACCCCAGAACACCAGGCCGACCCCCATCCCCGCCGAAAAAATCATCCCCAACCAGGTGGGATAGGAAAATTCCGGCGCCTCACCGTCGGCCCCCAACCGGATGTTGCCACTACGGCCGGCCCCCAGAGCAATGCAGAACACCAGAAAACCGGTGGTGACAAACAGGTACACCCAGCCGAAGTGGCTGGTAGTGAAGGCCAGCGCCTGCTCTGAACCACTCGCCAACTGCTCCGGCCAGAAGATGCCCAGTGCAACAAAGGCGCCAAGGAATGCAATCGATGTGTAAAAGACCCAGCCGGGCTTATTCATAAGTCGTCCTGAAACGGAGCCAGCACCAGAAGGGGCACTGCCCAAAGGTGATTGTTATTGTGCGCTTCGGTTGCGAATCAGTAACAATCGATCGCTGGGTGCCCGCTGATCCGCTTTCATCTTGTCGGTATCCATGGAGGGAATACCGTCTTCCACCCGCAAGAAATCCTTGAGGATATCCATACGGAAAGCACCAGTGATGATATCCAGGCGACCATTGCCGGTGATATCCACCAACTCCAGAGGCACCACACCGCGGTATTCATCGCTGATGGGCCGAGGCTGGAATGTCAGATCGCCGGTATTTTCATACCAGATCAGGGACTGCCGTTTTTCATCGTCCCAGTAATTGGTCCAGCTACTGACCACAATATCCGGATCGCCGTCGCCATCCATGTCCGCCACTGCCGCATTCGCAGCGCCATAGAAACGGCCGATGTCGTGGGCGGCAAACTGCATATTGCCTTTGTTTTCGAGCCACTGAACGCCGTGGTAAGGCTTGGGATCGGTTTGGGTATCGAACGCATCACCATTGGTGAAGATGATATCCGGCTTCCCGTCACGGTTCAGATCCTCAACGGTCATGCTGGTGGCACCAAACAAAGGATGCCCGGCGCTGACCAGATCCACCCGCTCAAACCTGCCGTCGCCCTGATTGACAAAAGCGACCATGGTTTCATATTCCTGAGCGAGCAGCGTGATCAGGTCCATTTTGCCATCGCCGTTGAGATCCGCAGGCGTGATATTGAGTGCACCACTCAACCCCAACAGGGGTCTTTTCTGGTAATCGCTTCCGCCCTGATTCTCCAGCCAGAACACCTCGCCCATGCCGGCGCCACCAAACACCGACACGGCGATATCCAGATCGCCATCATCGTCCACGTCCAGCGCCTGCACATCGGTCACACGCCCAAGTTGATGAATCAACAACTGCTTTTCGTAGCCACCCTCCGGCATCTGCTGTAACAGAAAAATTTTGCCCGCCAATACGCCACTGGGGGCAAACTCGCCGAGATCGGCCACCAGAATGTCCTGCCGGCCATCGCCGTTAAAGTCGACGACTCGGGCCGTGATCGGCAATTCAATCTCGGCAATGGTGGACTCCCGCCACTGAGGTTTTTCACCTCCATCGGTTTGCAGCAGACGCAACTCGCCGCGCTCGCCGTCGCTGACCAGAAAGTTGAACCGGGCATCATTGTCCATTTCCACCCGCTGGATATTGAGAATTTGCGGAATACCTACCCCATCACCCACCCGCTCGGAGGCCCAGCGCATGGCCGGGTGAGGATCATCAATATAGGGGAGGCTGGCCAACTGTTCGGGGCTGGACCCGTAATAGAGCGCCTTGATGTGGGGTACGGCCTCTGCCGGAATCACGTCCTGACCGGTGCGGTTTTTGGCCAGCTCCACCATGGAATCGATCACCCGCGGCCAACTGTGCCGGGGCAGCAGCGAGGGGGAGGGCACTTGATGGCAGCCGCCGCAATAGCGCTGCGTCAGCGCCACCACTTGTTCGCGGGATAGTCGCTCTGCGGGCTGGGACGGGTCGGCTTGGGGCTGGGCCTGTGCCTGAGCCAGCACCGGCGTCGACAGTGCCGCGCCAAGCACCAGTAGGCCGACCCGCAAGCGTCGGAAGGTTGCGCTCCATTCACCGGTAAAAACACGGGGGGTCCTGAGAAGGGTTCGATGCATAACCGTAGTGCCGCTGTGTTTGTTGGGTCCCACAATGATAAGCGGCTTCGAAGGCCACTCCGGCACCGTTCATCATTGTGGGACCCAGTGTACACCAGGCCGGGGCATGACTGAACGCGCCCCGACGCTCAACGCAGACGGTCTACGGCGTCGGTGACCGGTTGGTTCAGCCCCTCCCGACGGTAGATCAGCTCCCCGTCGGCGTTGAGCAGCGCAATCACGTTGCTGTGGTCGTAACCGCCACTGGGATTTTTCCGGTAACGGATACCCAGCAGCGCCGCCAAGGTGCGCACATCCGCCGCCGAGCCGGTGACAAAGTGCCAGGGCGCCTCCGTAGCCCGGAAGTTGTGGGCGTACTCATTGAGCACCTCGACGGTGTCATTTTCCGTATCGAAACTCACCAACAGCAAGGTCACGTTGTCGCGCTGCTCGGCGGACAACCCCTGGTGGATGCGACGCACATCTTCCACCAGCACCGGACAGGCCGTCGTGCAACTGGCGTACATCATGGTCACAATCACCGACTGTCCCGCCAGATCACTCAGGCGCAGTGTCTCGCCCCGGTGGGTCTGCCACGGGGCATCTAACTGATGCAGCGAGCCCTCCGGGATGTCACTGGCCATTCCCAGAGGGGTATGGTGATTATGGTGGCCGTGATGGCCGTGACCGCCGTGATTTGCGTGGTCGCTGGCAAGCGCCATTCCAGCCAACGCCCAGAGGCCCAGAGCGGCCAGCCAAGGCCGGGCCTTTGTGAAGCCGTTCATGTTCATTCAGGTATCCTCAATCAGGGGTAAACGCAGCGGAAACCTAGGTTGCTGGCGGTGGTTTCCGGGGCGTGGTTGCTGCGCATCTGGTAGCGCAGCAAGGTGGCGTAGTGAGCACTGTCGTAGCGCAGCATGAGTCGGCCGGTGTCACCGCAGGAGCCACCACCAAAATCCACCCGATCGCCGTTGGCGAGCAGTAGCTGATAGTCCTCCAACCACTCATTCACTGGCCCGATAAAGCCCGAGAGCCCCAGCGCCCGATCCTTGAAGGCCGCCGGACGCTGCTCGCCGTACCAGGCAAATACGGCATTGGCGTAGTCATCATCCGACAGGCCATTCAAGCGCCGCCGAAGGTCCACCAGATACTCCCACTGCACCAGGCTGGGCAGGGAGCCGCCTTGGGCCTCACAGTAAGCTCTGGCCGCGTACCAGGACACCTGAACCACCGGCGCCTCTGGCGCTCCATCCGGTGTGACATCCGAGGACCAGCCGCGCAGGTAGCCGCCATCGTGAAACAGCCCCGCGACCGCCGAGCGACGCCAGTGGGGATGCGCCTCCACAAACGCCCCATACTCTTCGCGGCTGACCGGGCGGGCATCTACCCGGAAGCTTGCCACCCACTCGGTGCGGCGCTCCCGGTCGAGCAGCACCGGGTGTTCAAAATTGCCCTCCGGTACCACCACCGGCTCGGCCGCCAGGGCGGTGACGGTGCCGGCCAACAGGAGCCCGCCCCACCACCATTGTTTACACCACCCTGACATCTCGCTCTCTTCCTACTGTGCCGGTGCAGCAATCAAAGCGCCGGCGGCGCCGCGCTCGGCGTCGTGGAACTCGTGATCCACCAGTTTGTACAGCCCGTCTTCCGGAACGATGAACTCCATCACCGCACCGTTACTGGCCCCCAGAAGTACGGTCTGCATACCGCGCCACTCGTTCTCCAGATTGCCCTCATACCAGACCCGATCAAAGATGGCACCGATCACGTGGAAGCTGGAGGTGCCATTGGGTCCGGCGTTCAGCACGTAGAGGCGCACCCGGTCACCTTTTTGGGCGCGCAGGGGCTGATCCATCAGGGCGGACACATGACCGTTAAAGGTCACGTGGCTGGGGTTGTTGGCCATGGCAGCCTGGTGATCATAGATATAGGACTCGCCCACCTGCTGCAGATAGAACTCGGACTGGGTAATCACGTATTCGTGATCGGCTTCCGTGGGGTAGCCCTCTTTGGGGGAGACCACCACCGCGCCGTACTGGCCCATGGCGGTGTGCATCAACACACTGGATGTCCCGCAGTGGTACATGTAAACCCCGGGATAGTTGGCCACCCATTCGAACTGGATGGTTTCCCCCGGCGAAATGCTGCGCCACTTATCATCGGCCGCCACGGTGCCGCTGTGAAAATCCATGGAGTGCGGCATGGGCGAAATGGCCGCCTCCGCTTTCTGGTAAGGGTTGTCCGCCATTTGCCGATAGAAAGGCGCCGCGCCCTTGCCGGGCTCGGACACCAGCACGGCCTCATCGGAGCGGTTTTTCATGGTGAAGACCACCCGATCTCCCTCACGCACATGCAGCACCGGACCGGGCACGCTGCCGCCAAAGGTCCAGGCGGTGTAACTCACGCCCGGGGCCACTTCCACTTTCTGGGACAGGGTGTCCAGCCGGACGTGATGGGTTTTATTGCCGGCGTAGTCGAGCTTGGCCAAATGGGGGGAGGCGCTCATGGTATCGCCCACCACCGCATCGCCCCGGTAATCCTCGCGGAACACGTCGGCCTTGGGCATGCCGTAGACATTACCCTCGATTTCAAACTCACCGGCGGTGGCCATGGGCCCGGCCTGAGAACAGCCTACTAACGCCGCCAAGGCACTCACGCTCGCTCCCAGGGCCATCATTTTCATCATCTGTTTCATCGTTGAATTCTCTCTACCAGTTAATAAAAGGGTACCGTTAACGCAGCGCACTGATGTTGGCTTCGGATAGGGTCAAATCACTGCCGTTGAGATCTGACAGTATGTAGGCCACCAGATCGGCAATATCCGAATCACTGATGTGGGCCATCGACGGCATCACACCGTTGTAAGACTTGTCATTCACGGTCAGCGGACCGGAGACACCTTTGACGATGGCTTGCGCAATGTAGTCGGGGTTGCCGGCCAGGTTGGCGTTATCGGCCAGGGGAGGAAAAGCCCCGGGAATACCGGCACCGGCCGGCTGATGGCAGGCCTGACAATTCATCTGATAAACGGCTTTGCCATTGGCAGGGTCGGCGGCGTGAAGGTTGAAGCTGAGGCTCGCCAGCGCCCCCAACAAACAGCGACCAAAGAAACCACGGCGGGACAAGGAAAAGGCGGGACGATTCATGCAAACACCTCGATCTGTAACTCAGAAAATCGCACCTGTTACGATTTTCCACACAGTTTCATCAGACCAGAAATTCAGGTGCCGCACTATTGCGCCGAAGGGTTATTCCGCGCACCTTTGATATGCCCTATTGGGGGTAGTCGATAGGGATTGGGGAGTATTCCCGTAGGCTCAGGCGGGCAAGCGCCGTAACATGGGCGTAACAACAGATGAGAGTAAAACCCTCGACATACACTTCCCCGGGAGGCGTTTAATGACCGACCACCGCCCGACCTACAACTGGGACCCTCGCAGCAACACGGTTCTGGACAATCCCGTCGCCAGCTTCGATGACATGCGCCAACGTTGCCCGGTGGCCCGAAGCGAATACATGGGCTGGTCCGTGTTTCGTCACGATGATGTGCTGGCGGTGGTGACCGATCATGAAACCTTCAGCAATCAGGCCTCACAACACCGCTCCGTTCCCAATGGGTTAGACCGGCCCGAGCACACCCCCTACCGCAAGCTGATCGAACCCTTTTTTACCGAACAGCGTATGGCGTTATTCGAGCCAGAGTGCCGCGATATTGCCGCCGATCTGGCTCATAAAATTGCCGGGAAAAAGCAGGTCGACATTGTTGCCGAGTTGGCCGAACCCTTCGCTTTACAGATCCAGTGCGCGTTTCTCGGCTGGCCCGATAGCCTGCAGGCGCCACTAAGGGAGTGGGCCCACGAAAATTACCAGGCGACTTTGGCGGGTGACCGCGACGCCATGGCGGAAATTGCCCAACGGTTCAGCCGCTATATCCACGAGCTTCTGGAAACCCGGCGCGAACAGGGCGCCTGGGCACCGGAAGATCCCACCACGGACATCATGCGCAGCACCATCGACGGCCAGCCCATTCCGGAAGAAGACATCGTCAGTATTCTGCGCAACTGGACCGTCGGAGAAATCGGCACTATCGCCGCGTCGGTTGGCCTTCTGATGAAGTTTCTGGCCGCGCATCCAGACGTGCAGACGATGCTGCGAGACGACCTCAACAAGATTCCGGAAGCCATTGACGAAATTCTGCGCATTCACGGCCCGCTCGTCACCAACCGCCGCAGAGTGACCTGCCCCATCACTCTGCAGGGCCGCACGATCGAAACCGGGGATCGGGTAACGGTCAACTGGGTGTCGGCCAACCGGGATGAGCGCGTGTTTCCGCAGCCCGACCAGTTCCGCTGGGGTCGCGATCAGAGCCAGAACCTGCTCTACGGTGCCGGCCTGCACGTCTGCCCCGGCGCACCACTGGCCCGGCTCGAGTTGCGGGTACTGCTGGAGGAGTTGTTGCAGATCAGCGGTGCCTTTGCACCGACGCCCGGAAAAGCACCGGTTAATGCGCACTATCCGGCCAGCGGCTATCAGCATCTGTGGCTGGATTTCGACGCAACGTGACGCCGCATCCTTCTTTATAACCGAACGCTATGGATTAGACGGAAAGGTCATTTTACGACCACCGGTTCGACCTTTATCATCCCTTTTACTGACGGGCTGGTCAGGGCTTGCATTTGCCCGAGCCGACCCCACTATCAATGGTTACACTCCATTATTTGTGTTTGATCCCGAAAGGAGGTCTCATGGCCCTGCGTATTGGTAGCACTGCACCCGACTTTACCGCCCAAACCACCGAAGGCGAAATCAACTTCCATGAGTGGATTGGCGACTCTTGGGCGATCCTGTTCTCTCACCCGAAAGACTTTACCCCGGTGTGCACCACCGAGCTGGGTTACATGGCCAAACTCAAGCCGGAATTCGACAAGCGCAACACCAAGATCATCGGTCTGTCAGTCGACCCGGTGGACAACCACGCCAAGTGGGCCAAGGACATTGAAGAAACCCAGGGTACCGCACCCAACTATCCGATGATTGGCGACACTGACTTGAACGTGGCCAAGCTGTACGACATGCTGCCGGAAGATGAAGGCGCTTCCTCGGACGGTCGCACCGCCGCCGACAACGCCACCGTGCGCGCGGTGTTCATCATCGGTCCGGACAAAAAGATCAAAGCCCAGTTGATCTACCCGATGACCAGTGGCCGCAACTTTGATGAGATTCTGCGCCTGTTGGAGTCCGTGCAGCTGACCAGCAAGCACACCGTTGCCACGCCGGTAAACTGGAAAAATGGTGAAGACATCATCATTCCGCCGTCGGTCAGTGACGAAGACGCCAAGAAGAAATTCCCCGAAGGTTTCAAAACCCTCAAGCCCTACCTCAGAACGGCCAAGCAGCCGCAGTAAAAACTGTTACACCGGCCGAGGCTGACTGCCCCGGCCGGTGATCGGTTAAAACTGCCAGTTGATCTGAGCCGCCAGGATGTTGACCGAGCTGTCGAAGCTGCCTTCCAGAGTGTAGCTTCCGCCCAGAGGAGTGGGCTCAGTGCGCTCCAGTTGAGCATCGTCCACCAGCAGGTGAGCGTAACTCACATCCATGGTGACCGAGTCGAATACCTGGAAGTTGGCGCCGGCGGCCAGCCAAGTACGATCTTCATCCGGAATTCTCGGACTGACAAACTCCGGATCGGTTTGCGGCGCCTCGTCCTGCGCCACACCAAAACGCAAGGTAAAGGTGTCCGTCAACGCCGCGCTGGCACCCAACGCCAAGCGAAGCGTGTCATCGTAACGCAGGTCCAGTGTGGCCACGTTCTCGCCGTTATCAACATTATCTACCGCAATGGTCTGAATGCCGCTCCAGCGGGTTTGCGCAATGTCCGCGTGCAGGGTCCACACATCATTCAACTGCTGCGAACCACTCAGGGTGATGGTATCCGGCAGCTCCGCCCCAGCGGTGACCGGACCTTCCAGCCCGGTCAGAGCGCCGGCACATAAAGTACCGGTGGTCGGCGCCGGTGGCGCGCCGGTAGGCGAACCCGCGCCGGGCGCACAGGCGGCGTTTAGCTCAAAGGCGGCACTGCCATCGAGGGTAAAGTCCCCACCCTGACGCCAGATCAAACCCAACTGTGTTCCCGGGGCCGGTGTCCACAGCACGCTGGCATCGAATACGATATCGTCATCGTCCCCTTCAATGCTCGCACTACTGTCGGTAGCGGGATCCGGGCTGGCGCCCAACGTGGAATCAAACTGGCTTTGCAGAGTGACATCGATCAACTGATAGTTGATACCCAAACCAAAGGCGATCTGATCGTTCGGTGCCCAGGCACTGGTGAGGTTCAGGTTGGTGACTTCCAGTTCACTGAAGGTGGCGTCGTAGCGCCCCGGCCACTCGGTACCAAAGTCACTGGACAAGCCGAAGGGGCCGCCCGCGCCCAGGCCCAGGGTAAACTGCTCGGATACCGGAACGACCCAATAGGCATTGGGAATAAATCCGGTTTCGTCGGTGGTCCCGCTGCCTTGCACGGGCACGGTGTTACCCTGAATGACGTAATTGCTGCCGTCGTTGACGAAATCCGCTTCGGTGAGTACGACGTTTCCACCCAGGGTCAGGTGCTGACCGTCCAGACGTGCCATGCCCGCCGGATTGAAGTAAACCGTAGAGGCATCGGTAATATCGGACGCCGTGCCAGCAAATGCCTTGCCCATATGGGCTGGACTTTGCTCCAGCAATTGAAAAGAAGAGGCCAAGGTTACCGACGGCAAACTCAGCAGAGACAGCGCAAAACAGGCGCGGAGCGCTTTTTGATCCATGGTAATCTCCTCCTGCGTACAGTGGTTATGTGTGTCAACGTCATCGAACTGTAGTGTAGCAGCTTCAAAACGCAAGCAACCGATCGTGAATGGAGGAATAATGAGCGAGCACTCGTACACCCCACCCAAAGTCTGGACGCCAGACACATCGGCCGGCGGTAAATTCAGTGGCATCAACCGCCCTACAGCGGGGGCCCGTTTCGAGCGAGCGCTACCGGTTGGTAAGCACCCACTGCAGATCTATTCGCTCGCAACGCCCAACGGCGTAAAAGTGACCATCATGCTCGAAGAGCTTCTCGCTCGCGGAATTTCGGGAGCGGAGTACGACGCACATTACATCGATATCATGGAGCAGGATCAGTTCTCCAGTGGTTTTGTGGCGGTTAATCCCAACTCGAAAATACCGGCCATGGTCGACCACAGTACCGATCCGGTCACACGGGTATTTGAGTCCGGTTCGATTCTGCTTTACCTGGCTGACAAGTTTCGCGCCTTTATTCCCGACAGCACCGCGGGGCGCACCGAGTGTCTCAACTGGCTGTTCTGGCAGATGGGCAGTGCCCCGCTGTTGGGCGGCGGGTTTGGTCATTTTTACGCCTACGCGCCGGAGCCTTACGAGTACCCGATCAATCGTTTCACTATGGAAGTTAAACGTCAGTTGGATGTGCTCGATCGCGAGCTGGCCGACAAAACCTATTTGGCGGGAGAGCAGTACAGCATTGCCGATATGGCCATTTGGCCTTGGTATGGCGAATTGGTACTGGGGCGCCTGTACGATGCCGGCGAGTTTTTATCGGTGAATGAGTATCGACACCTGAGCCGGTGGGCTCAGGCCATCGATCAGAGGCCCGCCGTGCAGCGCGGGCGCAAAGTCAATCGCACCTGGGGCGAACCGCACGAGCAATTGCGCGAGCGCCACGACGCCGCGGATTTTGATGTGTAAGGATCTCCGGCCCTAGAAAAACATTCCCGTTTCCAACTGAGCTTCTTCGCTCATCATCTCGCGCGTCCAGGGGGGATCAAACACCAACTGGACGTCGCTGGATTGGACATGGGGCACTTCCGCCAAGCGTCGCTTGATATCATCTACCAACACATCGCCCATTCCGCAGCCTGGTGCCGTCAGGGTCATCTCCACAAACACATGGCCGCGGGTCTGATCCACATCCATTTTATACACCAGGCCCAGGCTGACGATATTCACCGGAATTTCCGGGTCGTACACCATGGACAGTGCCTTCCAGACCTGATCCTCATCAATTTTGCCATCCTCACTCGCTTCGAACTCAAGCGCATTGGAGGTCAGGCCGATGGCGTCGGCATCTTTACCGTCGATGCGAATCAGGTTGCCGTGGTACAACAGCGTGTAGCTGGCCCCTAACGCCTGGGTAATCGCCGCCTCGGCCCCCTTGGGAATCATCAGATCATCACCGGAGGGCACCAGCTTGGCCGGGCACTCGCGCTCAAACTCCACCTCACGCCCCTGGGCGCTCTGGGGCTTCTTGGCGTTGGGGGCGCGGATGGTGATCTGCTTCTGCTCGCCTTTTTCCTGCAGGCCGATTTCCAGCCCCTTCAGGTAGGGCAGGCTGCGCTTGTCGAGGTATAGCTTCAGGTCACCCTCATACACTTCCAGATCGGTTTCCGACTCTTCGCCGGGCCGGCAGTACGCTAAGCAGGTTTCGGCCCGGGGGGTACCGGCCTCCACCACGAAAATCCTGGCCGCATCCACACCCTGGCTACTCAGCAGCTCAATCAGGTAATCGCGGGCCGGCTCGGAGATATGAAAACTGGGCTGCATAAGATGCTCTCTGAATACACATTACCAATAGTGCCTATGCTACCACCAAAGTCAACAAAGCTAAATACCTGAGCATTTAACTCAACTATTATATGCCGAACCAGCCCCGCACCACCGGTCAGCCGGAGAGCGGCGCCGTTGACTTTTATTTTCTTTGGGGTAACCTCAGGCTCAAGTCATTTTGAAAAACGCAGGGTTTTCGTGAACAACGTACTGGCGCAATTTCTGATGTGGAGGCTCGCCCCCATCTTCCCCTCTTGACCGGGTGCTAATTCTCAGCACTCGGGTACACCTTATTCCTCTTTACCCTCATTCAGGATTCGCACCTTAGGTCATCGACCTGAGGGTTGATGCTGCACGTGGAAACTATTGGTTTCTCCACAAGCGTGCGCTCATGAACGTTTCAGTAAATGGCAGGATCTTTTTATGGCATCAAAACCCAAAATCACGTTAACCAAAGATGTGTATGAACGCTTGTGGAAACTGCTGGAATCGGTTCCCGAGGACACCATCACCAATCAGTTGGAAGAAGAGCTGGAGCGGGCAAAAATTGTGACGCCGGCCAAGCTTCCCGTCGATGTGGTGACCATGCACTCACAGGTGACGTTTACGGTTCAGTCGACCGGAAAGACGTTCACCTATACGCTGGTGTATCCCACCGAGCTGGATAACACGGAGAACAAATTGTCCATTTTGAGTCCCATTGGCAGCGCTATTATTGGTCTGAAACAAGGGCAGGAAATCGACTGGCCGATCAGTAAAACCCAGCGCACGACGGTTAAAGTCGAAGAGGTGAGCCAGGTCGAATAGCGGCCGGCTCTCACCGGTCGCCATTCAACAATGGTCTAGATGCAAGAGCTGTAGACCATCAGATGACACCAAAGGCCAACATGGCATCCGCCACACGCCGAAAGCTGGCGATGTTGGCGCCCGCCACATAGTTGCCGTCCAGGTCGAACTCCCGGGCAGTGTCGTAACAGTCTCTATGGATGTTGGCCATGATCTGGCGCAGGCGTTTTTCCGTGTGTTCGAACGTCCAGGAGTCGCGACTGGCATTCTGCTGCATTTCCAGGGCCGACGTCGCCACGCCACCGGCGTTGGCCGCTTTGCCGGGGCCATAGGCGACCTTGTTTTCCATAAAACAATCCACCGCTTCAGGCGTGCAGGGCATGTTGGCACCTTCGGTGACCGCCAGACAGCCGTTTTCGACCAACGTCTGCGCGGCCTTTTCATCCAGTTCATTCTGGGTGGCACAGGGGAACGCCAGGTCACAGGGAATATCCCAGATGTTGCCTTTATCCCGATAGTCAGCCTCCCGATGCTGAGAGACGTACGCTTTGATCCGGTCGCGCTGCACCTCTTTGATTTCCTTGACTGTCTCCAGATCGATGCCCCGCTCGTCGTAAATCACTCCGCCGGAATCAGAGCAGGCCACCACCTTGGCTCCCAACTGCTGCAACTTTTCAATCGCGTAAATCGCCACGTTGCCGGAGCCGGAAACGACACAGGTTTTTCCTTCCAGTGATTCGTTGCGCGTCTTGAGCATTTCCTCGGCGAAGTAAACCAGACCATAGCCGGTCGCCTCTTTACGAACCAGTGCGCCACCCCAGCTTGGACTCTTGCCGGTCAACACCCCGGACTCGTAACGATTGGTGATGCGCTTGTACTGACCAAAAAGAAAGCCGATTTCCCGAGCGCCCACGCCGATATCCCCCGCGGGAACGTCGGTCATTTCGCCAATATGTCGATACAGCTCGGTCATAAAACTCTGACAGAAGCGCATGATTTCATTGTCGGATTTTCCCTTCGGGTCGAAGTCGGACCCACCTTTACCACTGCCAATGGGCAACCCGGTCAGGGCATTTTTAAAGGTCTGCTCGAAGGCGAGAAACTTGATCGTGCCGAGCAAAACGCTGGGGTGAAACCGCAGCCCGCCTTTGTAGGGGCCCAGCGCACTATTGAAGCCAACCCGGAAGCCGCGATTAATGTGGACCTCTCCGTCGTCATCCTGCCAGGGCACGCGAAATATAATCTGCCGCTCCGGTTCGCAGATACGCTCGATGATTTTCTGCTTTGCGTAGTAAGGGCACTTTTCCAGCACCGGCGTCAGCGTTTCAATGACTTCCCAGACGGCCTGATGAAATTCAGTTTCTCCAGGATTACGGCTCTTGACCACGTCATAGATGGTATCGATACGCTCTTTGGCATTGACCATTCACTTCTCCCAAACCGTTAAGACAACAAGGGCGGGCCAAGCCCGCCCTGTGGACGTAGAGCACCAGACGATCAAGCCCCGGGTTATTTATCCCCGCCGCAATGTCCGCAGCAGACGCTATCCCCCTGATGGGCTTCCGCCATGGCCGAGTCGGATTCAGCATAGGCGGGGACCCAGGCTTTTTCCAGTCGGCCGTCGACGACCTGATCGGGTGCATCCGGGAAGAGTACGCCCTTAACCACCTGCCAGGTCACTGCCAGGGCGCCGATAATGAAAATCACATCACCAATCGTGCGGACCCAACGCAGGGTTTCCAACAGCGGCGTCTGCATGAAGGCTTCGCTTCGAGCATACCAGAGGCCTTCAGAGGCGCTGGCAACAAACTGAATAACACCCACCGGCAGCAGGCTGGTAAATAACATCAATACCAGACCACCATTCATCCACCAGAAGGCGGTTTTCATCACGCGCTCGTTGAATGCCATGCTCGGGCGAATGTAGCGCAGAATCAGAAGGCAGAAGCCCAGCGCCAGGAAGCCGTACACCCCGAACAAGGCGGCGTGTGCATGAGTGGGTGTGGTGTTGAGCCCCTGCACGTAGTAGAGCGAGATGGGCGGGTTGATCATAAAGCCCAGCACACCGGCGCCCAGCATGTTCCAGAACGCCACGGCAACAAAGAACAGCAGCGGCCACTTAATGTTCTGCATCCAGGGAGCGCGAAACTTCAGACGCCAGTTTTCCCAGGCTTCATAACCGAGCACCACCAGGGGCACGACTTCCAGTGCACTGAACGAGGCCCCGACGGCCATGACCGGGGTGGTGGTACCGGAGAAGTACAGGTGGTGGAAGGTACCGGGCACACCGCCGAGCATGAACAGAGAAGCCGATGCCAGGGAGGCGGCGGTTGCCATGGGACGCGACACCAGGCCCATGCTGCAGAAAATGAAGGCCAGTGCGGCGGTGGCGAACACTTCAAAGAAACCCTCCACCCACAGGTGCACAACCCACCAGCGCCAGTATTCCATGATGGAAATGTGGGTGCGCTCGCCGTAGGCCAGACCGGCGCCGTAAAACAGGCCAATGGCCACCACTGAGGCGGTCAACAACACCAACAGGTTCTTATCGCCACCCTGCTTGAGGGCCGGCACGATGCCACGCATCATCAGGAATAACCAGAAGGCGATACCGGCGACTTTGAGAATCTGCCAGAAGCGGCCCAGATCGACGTATTCATAACCCTGGTGGCCCAGCATGAAGCTCCACTCGGCGGGCATCAATTGGTTGATCGCCAGGAAGTTACCGGCAAAGGAACCCACCACCACGGCAATCAGTGCCCAGAACAGAATGTCCACGCCGAGCTTCTGATACTTGGGGTCTTTGCCGCCGTTGATGACCGGCGCCAGGAACAGGCCCGCCGCCAGGAAGCCGGTGGCAATCCAGAACATGGCAGACTGAATGTGCCAGGTACGCATCAGTGAGTAAGGAAGCCAGTTCGAGGTCTGAATCCCGTAGAAGCCCTGCCCCTCAATGGTGTAGTGAGCGACAAACCCACCCAGGAACACTTGCAGGGTGAACAGTCCCACAACCGCCAACAGGTATTTACCCAGGGCTTTCTGGGAAGGGGTCAGTGCAAAGGTGGTGATGGGGTCCCGCTTGGGCGCCTCAGGCTCCTCTTCGTCCTCTTTGCGCAGGAACGCCCAGCCCCAGACCAGGCCACCGACACCGGCAATCAAAAGCACCACACTGGCGATGGACCAGACGATGTTCTCGGCAGTGGGTTTGTTGTCGATCAGCGGCTCGTGGGGCCAGTTGTTGGTGTAGGTCGCTTCACCGGGGTAGCGCTCAGTGGCGGCCGCCCAGGCGGTCCAGAAGAAGAAGTGGGTCATCTGATCGCGACGCTCTTCACTGGGCAGCGTGATCTCTTTCATGGCATAGCTTTCCCGGGTGGGCTGCAACTCCGGGGCACCGCCAAACAGTCGGCTGTAATAATCCGCTGTCTGCGCCATTGCCTGGGCGCGTCGATCGGACACCAACAGGGTATCGGTCTGCGCATCCCAGGTGTTGGTGCGGTAGGCTTCCTTCAGCTCGTATTGAAGCGCATTCTGATCACGCCCATCGAGCTCGTCATAGCTGACACCGAAGTTGTCTTGAGCGGCCAATTCCAACCAGGCTAACAGCTCCCGATGCAGCCAGTCGGCGGTCCAGTCCGGTGCCTGATAGGCGCCGTGGCCCCAGATGGAGCCGAGCTGCATACCACCCACGGATTGCCAGGCGGTCTGACCGTCGAGAATGCTGGTTTCGGTCATCAATGTCTGACCACTTTCAGTGACCACCTGATCCGGAATCGGCGGTGCCTTCCGGTACACCTCGACCCCGAAATACCCCAACAACCCGAAGGTGACCGCCAATGTGCCAATGAGCGTCCACCATAATCTTTTGTACTTACCCATGTGCCGCGGCCCCCTGTCCGTCAGTGATTTTGAGAAGAATGTCGCAAAAATACCCGGTGGCTCCGGGTAACCCCCGGGCAATATCTCCCACCGATTGTGTCAGCCAGTTCATAGGCAGCCCCCTTGTGCAATGACCAGACAGGAATGAACCGATTAAAGGTTCATTTAAATTACTTCTTTAGCAAAGAATAACGACCCGAAGTAAAGATGTACAACAAATTCATCTTTTTGGGCGCCATCTACCCCTTCAGGGATAGCCGGCCTCCCCTGGATGGCAGAGCGCGAATGATTCATTCCTACTCAGGGGTAGGAGGGTTGATTGAATACCCCAGGAAAAAGATATATTGTTAATGCATGTTTTTTTGGCGTGAGCATCCGAGGGTTTCTATGAGTCCCACCTCGATTTGGCGGCACCCGCAGCGACTATCCTGGCTATTGGTGACCTGGAGCGGTGTGGCACTGGGCGCGCTGGGCACTCTATTACCCCTGCTACCCACCACACCGTTTCTGATTCTGGCGGCATGGGCCGCCCCCAAGGGCTCACCCCGACTGCACCGCTGGCTTTGCCATCACCCGCACTTCGGGCCGACGCTGCAGGCCTGGCGTACCCGGAGAGCCATTCCCCGCCGGGGAAAGTGGTTGGCCTGCACGATGCTGACCGCCAGCCTGGTCTGGCTAATCATTTCTGGCGCAGCACCGACCGTACTATTTACATTGACAGTGCTGTTCTGTGCCATTGCCGCCTTTTTATGGAGCCGGCCCAACGCCTGATCCGTCGGCTCAGCGAACGAGGAAATCTGATCATGTCGCAACCATCGGCTCTATTTTCTTATGCGTTCCGGCCATTTTTCATTTTGGCGGGGGTGTACGCCATCGCCATCATCCTGGCATGGATTGGTTTTCTCTTTGGCGGCTGGCCCCTGCCTTTGGGCTGGTCACCGCTGCAGTGGCACAGCCACGAGATGATCTACGGGTTCGTCAGCGCCCCCATTGCCGGGTTTCTGCTCACCGCCATGTGCAACTGGACCGGTGCCCCACCCCTGCGCGGCACCGGCCTGATAGCTCTGGCGATACTCTGGCTCGCCGGGCGGGCGGTGTTCTGGTTCGCGGGCTGGTTGCCGGGCTGGCTGGTTGCAGTGGTCGACCTCGCTTTTTTACCCGTGGTGGCAATCTATGCCGGGCGAGTCCTGCTGCACTACGGCAACAAGCGCAACCTGATTCTGGTCGCCGTGTTGGCGGCGCTGACGGCGGGCAACCTGCTGATGCACCTGGGCTTTGTGAGCGGTGGCGTGAGCCTACTCAAGATCGGACAGGGCCTGGGGTTGGATGTGATCACCCTGATGATTGTGGTGATCGCCGGACGCATAACCCCGGCCTTCACCGCCAATTGGCTGAAGATACACGGCGGACGCCCGGACCGGGTCACGCAGTCGGGGCGAGTTACTCAGTGGGCGCTGGCAAGTGTGTTGGCACTCACTTTGATAGCCCTTCTGCCATTGCCGCTCTGGGTGGAAGGCGCCGTGGCCCTGCTGGCCGCTACTGCCAATGGGGTGCGCCTTTACCAGTGGTCCGGCTGGCAGACCCGACGTGAACCCCTGCTGTGGATTCTGCACCTGGCCTATGGCTGGATTGTGATCGCTTTGGTGCTGCGCGGCCTGGGTGCGTTTTTGCCGGCGCTGTCGGACTCCCTGTGGCAACACGCCCTCGCCGTGGGCGGCATTGCCACCCTGATTCTCGGGGTAATGAGCCGGGTGGCCATGGGCCATACCGGACGGCCTCTCACCCTCCGTCCCTTCGGCCGGCTGATGTACGCCGCGATCATTGCCGCCACGGTGTTTCGGCTGCTGGCCGCCAACCAGTGGCTGGACTACCGGATCGGCGTCACCCTGTCCGCCCTGGCCTGGATTCTGGCGTTTGGCTTGTTTGTGGTACTTTATGCGCCGATACTGTGGCAGCCCCGGGCCGACGGCCGCCCCGGCTAACGAGGTCAACCATGCACATTACCCGCTATACCGATTACTCCCTACGCGTGCTGATGTACGTCGCACTCAAGGGCGACGAGCTGTCGACCATCCGGGAAATTGCCGAAAGTTACGACATTTCCAAGAACCACCTGATGAAGGTGGTGCAGGAGCTGAACAGCAAGGGCTACCTGCTTGCCATTCGCGGAAAAAATGGCGGCCTTCGCCTGAGGGGCGATGCCAAGGACATCAACCTCGGAGAGCTGGTCCGCCGTACCGAACAGGATCTGTCGTTGGTGGAGTGCTTCAGCGCCGGAAACCACTGCGTTATGACTCCGGCCTGTCGCCTGAAGGGCATCTTCGCCGAATCCCTGAATGCCTTTTTCAGCGTCCTCGATGGCTACACCCTGGCCGACCTGGTCGATCCGGCCCAGACGCCGACCATGAAGCAAGTGTTACAGATCGCGGACCCCCAAGGGTCCGGCGGGAAGTGCTAAACTGCGCTCCATGAGCTACGACATCGTCTTCAAACGCGTTTACGAACCCGTCGAGCGCACCGATGGTGCCCGCGTGCTGGTAGATCGCCTCTGGCCACGAGGCAAGCGCCGGGACGACCTGCAACTGACCGAGTGGTACCGCAACGCCTCCCCCTCTCCCGCCCTGCGGCGTGCATGGCACCAGGGTAATATTGATCAGCAGCGTTTTGCCCGGGACTACCAGAGCGAGCTGGACGATGGTCCGGACGCGCTCACGCCGCTGATGCGCTACGCCCGCCGGGGCCGCCTGAGCCTGTTGACTGCCACCCGCAACCCCGAGCAGTCTCACCTGCCCATTCTGCGCAAGGCTTTGCTGGACCAGTTGGCGCGGGAAGACGAACAGGCCGATGGCCGCGAGCCAAGCTCACCCACTTGCTATGAACGCTAGCGAGTACTCACATATTAAGGCTGAATGATTTGATGATCGACGCCCCCGGCCGCGCCTACCACGACGGTTCACAGCACGCCCTGGTCCAACCTGCTCTGGCCGGCGCCTTCCAGTTCCGCTGGTTTGATCCCGCGGCCTGGGGCGCTTCGGCCGAGCCGGTCGGCAGTGGTGGCCGCGGTGCCGCCTGGTTTCTCGACGGTGACCGGGGCAGGTGGGTCCTGAGGCATTATCGCCGCGGCGGTCTTCCCGGCAAACTGCTGGATGACCGCTACGTCTACCTCGGCTCGTCCCGGGTCCGCGCCCTCAGGGAGTTTTCCCTGCTTCAGTCGCTCAGTGCCCAAGGGCTGCCCGTTCCCACCCCCATCGCCGCCTGGTACGAACGTAATGGACTCATCTACCGGGCAGCCTTGATCATTGAGCGGCTGGAGAATACCCAATCGCTGCTGAGTCTCGACCAAACCGGGCACCTTCCTCTCTGGGAGGCGGCGGGCCGCTGCATTCGGCGCTTTCATGACGCCGGTGTTTACCACGCCGACCTCAATGCCACCAATATTCTGGTTCGCCCGAGCTCGGGCGAGGTCTTTCTGATCGATTTCGACCGAGGGTTTCAACACCTCAGCCATACCGGTGACGCCCCCTGGAAGGCCGCCAACCTGGCCCGTCTAGAGCGTGGCGTCCATAAGCACTGGGGGGCTGGAGCGGAGAGCCCACCGGAACCCTTCCTCAAGGCGCTGAAACAGGGCTATGTCTGACGGGCAGCGCCCATCCACCCCATGATTCTGGCGGGCAGCGCCGCTTGGGCCGTGATAGAATGCCGCGGTTTTTTGATCCGAATGGCGCACCTTATGTTCGACGCACTCCGTCTCGCTTTTTATCGTCTGGCCGCCAAAGGCTGGGTCCCGGCCCGCTGGTTCGAGCCGGACCTGCCACCGGTAGCCGCGCGGACGGCGAAGACCGGGCCGCTGGATCTGGAGATCGTCAGCCACTGCTGGAATTACTCGCATTTTCTGGCCTATCAATTGAGCTCTCTGGTGCTGTTTCCGCCCACCAAACTGAACGTCACCATGACCGTGTTTTACGCCCCAGAGGACACCCGGACCGCGCAGCTACTTGAGTTCTTCGCCACCCAGTCGGTGCCCGGTGTCACCTGGAACTGGCGGGCGCTGCCGCGGCAGGAGCTGTTTCGCCGGGGCATAGGCCGCAACCGGGCGGCGCTGGAAACCCGGGCCGACTGGGTATGGTTCACCGACTGCGATCTGATGTTCCGCGACGGCTGCCTGGATACCCTGGCGGAAGTACTCCAGGGGCGTCGCGATGCGCTGATCTTCCCCGAAGAGGAGCGCACCACGGATCTGCTGGCCGAAGATAACCCCATGCTCACCGCCGCCCATGAGCCCGCAGTACTGGACATCGACACCGGCTCATTTACGGTCAAGCGCCCCTCCAAGGCTACCGGACCGCTGCAGATCGCCCACGGGGATGTCTGCCGGGCGGTCGGTTACTGTCGCCACATTGCCCTGTATCAGCAGCCCACCGAGCAGTTCGCCAAGTGCCACGAGGACCGCGCCTTTCGCTGGCTGGTTCAGAGTCAGGGCGAGCCGCTGCCCATTCCGGGCGTGTACCGTATTCGGCACATCAGCAAAGGGCGCTACACGGGCAGCAAGACCAACACCGGGGTACGCACCGCGCTGCGTCGCCTTCAGTCGCGCCTGAGGGACCACAAAGGATGACGGCCGCCATCCCGTCCAACCCCATTCTGCTGACCCCGACCTGGGCCGGAGATCTGGAGCACTTCCGTCTGCTTCGGGCCTCGCTGGCGCGCTCTCCACTGGCCGGACTGAAGCACCACGTGGTGGTACAGTCCGAAGATCGGCACCACTTCGAAGCCTACGCCGAGGAGCCCAATGTGGTGCTACGAACCACCGCCGAGGTACTGCCGGCGGACGTAGAGCGCGAGCGCCTTAAGGCGCGTCACATCAGTGCCCGCACCGGCCGCCACCTGACCCGCATCAGCGGCAGCCTGCGCCGGACCCTGGGCTGGCCGCGCTGGCCCGCCTATACCGGCTGGCACACGCAGCAGCTGTGCAAACTCGCGGTGGCCAGTGAAGCGGGCCACGACACCACCATCGTTCTGGATTCCGATGTGGTGGTCACGCCCTCGGCCCAGTTGGAGGACTTTCAGACCGCCGACGCGGTAGTTTGCTTCGCCCAGTGGCAGCCACTGGGCGAGTTGAGCGGGAAAGTGCGCAAATGGGTGGACAACGCCGCCAAACTGACGGGACCCGGAAAACTGACCGAAGATCAGCCGGTCAATACCTATTTCGATACCCCTTTCGTATTCGACGGGCTGGCAGTGAACGGCATGCTCCAACATCTGGAGCAACACAGCGGCCGCCCCTGGTGGCAACACCTGCTGAACCAACCGCCAAGACGCTGGTCGGAATTCGGGTTATACAAGCAGTATCTCGCCCAACACGAGACGCACCCCGTGCAATGGCGGGCACCGGATGTGATGCATTATATTTTTGACACCCGCGATGCCACAGCAGTGGTACGGCAGGTCAAGGCGCTATTCGAGCGTTCTGAAGCTCACTATATTACCCTGCACTCCCAAAGCAGCGGCAAGCACCACTGGAATGCCCGCGAATTCACGGACCTGTTGCTAGAATGGATCACCACGCAATGACACCCAATGCTCACGAGCAAACAATTTCCGGCTATCAGCGCCGCCTGCCGACACTGTTTCTGGTCTGGATTGCCTTGTCCGCCATTTCGCCACACCCAGACCTTTTCAAGGCCTGGTTTCACCTTGCGCTCGGTTTACCAGTACTGATTTTCTTCAGCATGGGGCGCCTCCGCATTGATACCGGCGATCCGCTGCTGCGCCTGTGCGCCGGTTTTCTGTTCTACGTGACCGCCAGCTCGTTGATTGTGAGTCAGGCCGACGGGGGACAGCATCTCCATGCGGTGCGCTGGAGTTTTGAAACCTCCCTGCTGGTCATGGTGCTCTTTGCCGCTTTACCGGCCCTTCTGCTTAATCCTCTGTTTCTCGGCCGGTTTATCCTGGGCAGCGTCGCACTGGGCGGGCTGTCCGCACTGCTCATCTTTGGTGCGTTCAACGGTTTCTCGGGACGGCTCTACGGGATAGGCGCCCTCTATCAACCCATTGAAGGCGTGTCGGTATTGATCATGTACCTTTCCATCGGGGCCTTTCTATTTTGGCATGAGCGCCGCAACCTGACCCGTAAAGACATCGGGCTGCTATTATCGGCACTGCTGATCGCCAGTGCCTGCACACTTCTGTCCGGCAGTAGGGGCCCCACCCTGGCCCTGGCGCTCGCCGTCGCTTACTGCTTTTTGGTCAGTGCCATTGCCTACCGACACTGGAAAATCCTGTCGCTGGCCATTGCCTGTCTGGTGCTCGCCCTCGCTGGTGTGCTCTGGCTCTATGGCATCGAGGAGTTCATCCAGTTTATGGCCGAACGCGGCACCTCCTACCGTCTGCTGCTCTGGACGGCTCACTTGGAGCACCCCCCAGAATCATTCCTGTTCGGCCACGGTGCTGCGACGGACTTGAAGCAGACCACTGCGGGCCTGAAAATCTACTCCGAGTCCGGTCTGGGCACGGCCCAGCCGCACAACCTGTTTCTTGGCACCTTCGTTCAGACTGGCCTGATTGGCCTGGCTTTTTTGGTGGGCTTGCTCGGGCTGGTACTGAACCGCATTTATCAGGCCAACACCAGCCGAATCGCCAAACTGTACCTGGTGGGGATTTTCGGTACTGTCATCATGCTGGTCACCACCAATACTTACACGCTGATCATGTCAGTCAAAACCATGTGGTTATACACGTGGCTTCCAATGCTTTTCCTGTGGCTGTGGTGCCAAAACTTTGGCGATAAAACCCGCCCCGAAAGGAGCGGAGACGCGGATATCGAAAATCGCAAACCTCTGCATGAGCGGGAGAAACCATGAACAACAAGGGCAAAACCGGCGTGGCCAGTAAGACTCCACCAATAACGTTCTGTATTTTCTCTTTCAATCGCGCGCAATTTTTAAAAAACTGCGTTGATTCGATTCAACAAGCCGCACCCTATGCGGATATTTGGATTTTTGACGATCGAAGTGATGACCTGGAAACGCGCACCTATCTGCAAGAGGTCACGACCGTTGCAACCGTTGTTCAGCCGGCGTTAAAAGGTGGCAAAAAGCACGGCGGCCTGTACCACAACATGCAGACAGCGATAGAGCAATTGAAAGAGCACCCTCTAGTCTGCTTTCTTCAGGACGACACGCAACTGGTCCGGCCTATTGACATCGAGGAAGTCGATAGCATTGAAAAGGTATTTGAAGAGAATGCCAGCGCCGGGTTTATGCACCCGTGCTACATCAAAGGTATCGACCTGACAAAGCGCCCACTCGTAGACGACCCGGGCCCGACCAGCTCGACATTTTATCGGCGAAGCACTAATCAAAGCGCGGGAATCCATTACTCTGATTTGGCCATAACCAAGCCTGCGCGCCTTTTACAGAAGGGGTGGCGCTTCCAGCAATCAGAACCCGAAAACGACAAGCAGGCCAAACGCCTTTTTGGGCCTATGATCTACATGTACTCCCCTTTCGCAATGTGGCTTCCGGACGTCCCAACCTGGAGAGGAAAACGCAAGACATTGGGATTAAGGCTTGCCGAAAAAAAGAAACGCTGTGGGTTTTATCCGTTTAGAGTGCTGAGCGAACAAGAGTCCATCGCATTTGTCAGCCGAGCACCCAAAGATTTGCCAGTGGCAGAGTCTTTCCTGCATTGCACGTCGCAAATCCCCTCTAAACCTTGGTCTTACAACCCTTTAACCAAGCAGCGATGGTTCAAACTCCTGAATAACGCCGAGGTTCGTCTTCGACGATTCATTAAAGCTTGATACAACGCAACACCGAGCGGATAAAAGTGGCCGTACCTATTCGCTGCGTTCAGCATACCGCCGTAGATAGAGTGCCTCCCCTGAACCTCGGCTTGAGATCAGTCTAACAACTGCTTGATTCCACTAGGGGTGACCGTTATTTTTTCTTTTTCCACCCTTAGTCTATGCTGTTTGTTCATTAACACCTTGTCGGGTTCAACATATCCCCTGCTGTGGTCCAGGTGTACGACTATAGCGTTGTACCTTACATGCTTCGGACGAATACCCGAGTTTATAAGACGCACTCCAAATTCACGATCCTCTCCGCCGTACGGCATGCGCTCATCAAAGCCATTAACGGCCAACGCATCACGCTTCCAGACCGAGCCATTGGAGCCCTTAAAATTACAGGCGGTAGGAGTAATCCGGTTGAGCAGTTTCGCCTGCCCGGGAGTCGCGGTCAGCTTCAGGTTCTTGTGACTGCGTTTTAGTCCGTGTGCCTTTAACCAGGCCAGATCAAAACAGCGCCCGCTGATGATATCGTCTTTGGTGATCTGCTCGCTGGTGGACAAGGGCAGCTTGTGATAGCCCCCCGACAGGTAGGTTTCGGGGCGGGCCTCCGCCACATGCACAGCCAGAAAATCGCGCCGGGGGATGCAGTCCCCGTCGGTGAACACCAGATAGTCCGAGTCCGCCTCGAGGATACATTTATTCAAGATCCGGCACTTGCGAAAACCCTTGTCTTCCTGCCAGATGTGCCGAATCGCCAGCCCGGTCTGGGCTTTTACCCGCTCGATCACCTCGCGGGTTTCATCCGTTGAACCGTCGTCGCCAATCACGATTTCGAAATCCTTATGGGTCTGTACGCTGTACCCCCACAGAACCTTTTCCAGCCACACCGGCGAGTTGTAGGTGGTCATGATGACAGAGACTTTCAAACGCTGTTCTCCAAACCTGGCAAATGGGAAGGTCATATTATCATTTCGGGCCATTCCGGGGGAGGCAAGGCCGGGACACTATTGATCGACGCGCCCGAGACAGACCCGGTTGCGCCCGGAATGCTTGGCTTCGTACATGGCCCGATCCGCACGCACTAGCAGGGACTTCATGGTATCGCCCTTGCCCCACTCGGCCACGCCGATGCTGATCGTGACCGACTCGTCGAGACCAAATTCGGTGGCCAGCACGAGACCACGAAGTCGCTCGGCAAAAATGGCGGCATCATCAATGACCGTATTCGCGGCGAGCACCAGAAACTCCTCTCCGCCCCAGCGCCCCAATTGGTCGCCTTCGCGCAGCCCCTCGGTCAGCGAGTTGACCAGGGTTTTCAGAATCCGGTCACCGACATTGTGGCCGTAGGTATCATTGATCTGCTTGAAATGGTCGAGATCAAACAGCAAGAGAGAGAACGGCTGACCATAACGCTCAGCGTTGGCCATACTCATCTGAACCAGGTGCTCAATCCGGTAGCGGTTCAGGGTGCCGGTCAGGGAGTCCGTGTTGGCCACTTTTTCCAGGTGCTGATTCGCTTCCGCGAGCGCCTTGCGTTCGCGTCGTAAATACTCATTCAAGCGGGTAATTTCGTGGGCGGCAGCAATCACCGCCAGGTCATCCCCCAGGTCCCGGGCGGCATTAAGTTCGGCTGGGTGCCAGGCCGCACTCTTGCCGCTGACCTCTTCAACCCAAGACGCAAAAGACGTTCTTGGCGACAGAACCGTGCGCCCATCGCGCACCTCGGCGACCTTCTCGGGTTTGCCGGCCCAGGGAATCATTTCAAACTGCTCTGGACGAAACATCAGTAGCCAGCCACGGGCATCCATGTCAATCAGCAGGGGCATGGCCAACAGGCCACAGCAACTGCTTTGTATCGCCTCCGCCTTGGGGTATCCCGAAGCGCTGAGCGAGGTGGTGGCCCAGGGCTCCGGCTCTTTGAGCTCAGCGTCCAGCCAATTGGTCAGCTCGCGCACCTGATCTTCGTCGGGTGTCTTGCCGGAGCGGGTGATTTCGCCCAGATACACCAGCGCAATCCCCTCCACCCGGAACAGTTGCCGCCAGTGCTCGGCGTGCTGTTGCACCAGGTCTCGCGGTGCGTGACGTTCCTGAACCCCGTGGGCGAGCTGGACCCGGTTATCATGAATCTGCTGCCGGTAGTGGGCGTCGGCCTCGGCTTTGAGCAGGAACAGGCGTTGGCTGGCCACTTCAACCAGAGTGGCAACACTGTCCCGGGCAGACGGCGACAGGGACAGGGGCGCTTGGCTGTGACAGCTGACCAGGCCCCAGAGCCGGGAATCAGAATAGATGGCGACCGACAGAGACGACCGGACCCCCATGTTCTGCATATAGTCGCAGTGAATCGGTGATACCGCCCGCAAATAACCCTGGCTCAGGTCCAGCGGGCTGCCGTTGGCCGGGTTCATCGCCGGAACCAGGGGCGCGGCTTCAGCCTGAGCGTCGGCAATGACACGAATACGATTGTTGCCGTACATGGCGCGAACCTGGGGTGGAATATCGGACGCGGGGAAGTGCTGATCCATCAGCGGCGGCAACACCCCATCGCGACTCTCAGCGAGTACCTTGCCATTCCAGTCGTCATCAAACGCGTAGATCAGCGAGCGGTTGTAGCCGGTAATGGACCGGACGGCATCGCACAGGCGATTGAGGACCTCATTCTCGGTGCGGGTTTCCACCAGCTTGGCAATCCAGTCGTTGACCAGGGACAACCAGCGATAGCGCGCCGAACCTTCCAGTTGTTCAAGCTCCACGATCACCGCATCGCCGCTGCGGTAAGCGACCACGTGCAGCTTGCGGCTGACCCCAGCCAGCTTGCGGGTGACGGTCATCGCCCCCGGCAGACGATCGGAATTGGCCAGCCCGCGCCGAATCCTGCCCAGAAGGCTGCTGCCCAGAATACCCGCGGCACTGGCCCCGAGGCACTCGTTCACCGTCAACCCCAGGTGCTGGCGAACATTGGCGCTGACCTGCCAGACCCGCCGAATGGACGAATCAAAGCTCAACAGGACCCCGAAGCTCTGTACGGCGCCGGGTATATGGATGAGCTCGCGCGCGCACTCTTCCTGCGCTGCCTGAAGCTCGTCCGCAAAACACTTCGGGGTTTCAGCGGTCACTCAGTTGCCTCTGCCAATGATCGAAATGGGTCTTCAGCCCGTTGAAAGTTGCCTTGGCGCCGGTCAGGGCGCAATGCCAGGTACCGTCCAGAGGAATGCTTTCCAGCCAGGGACAAAGGCGAGCCCAGCCATCCTGCGTGACATGACGGTGGAAAAAGTCAGCGCCACCACCCTGCACCAATCCCAGGGATCGATTGAGAGCCCTGGCGATAACACGCCCCCCTTGGCTGGCGCCCTCCAACACATACAGCACACCAAGCGCTTCCTCCTGAGAGTGTAGCGGCTGTCGCTGACTCAGGCTCGCCTCGATATCGTGGTCACCCGGTAACTGCAACACTTGGCAATCCTGCTCCAATGACGGTATGCGAGAGTGGTAGCGATAATCTTCGTCCGGGAAGCGGACCCGCAGTTGACGCTCAAGGGGCCAGAGCCTGGGCTCCAACTCACGGTAGTATGCCCGCTGAGCACGCAGAATCTGACCGTATTCGATGAGGGTGAGTTCCGGGGAGAGCAGTCGCTGCATGAGCGGTTGGGCCTCGAGTGCCTTGTGCTCCGCACGAGTGGCCTCGCGCAGCGCCTCTCGCAATGACTGATGATGGGACAAAGGCCGTCCTCTCGCACCCGGTAAAGCATCAAATGTGGCGCCTATATTAACATGGTTCACAGGCACCCCCCGCGCCATCATACACGGTAGAATAGCCCCTTTTGTGTGATTCTGAGGATTTACCGAAATGCCGCGTGTCTCCCGCCCACTGTTTCACCCTCGCTACTGGCTGACCTGGGTCGGCTTTGGCCTGTGGTGGATCATCGCCCTGCTGCCCTACCGGGTTCAGATGGCCATGGGGCGAGGACTGGGACGGCTGGCCTGGCGTCTGGCCAAAAGCCGGCGCCGCACGGCACTGCGTAACCTGGCCCTTTGCTTTCCGGAGAAAAGCGACGCCGAGCGCCTGGCGCTGGCACGCCGCAATTTCGAATCGACCGCCCAGGCGTTTTTCGAAACGGGGATCTCCTGGTTTTGGCCCCGATGGCGGATGTGCCGGCTGTATTCCGTGGAAGGGCTGGAGTATCTGCAGGCGGCCCAACGGGCCGGACAGGGCGTGGTCCTGCTCGGTATGCATTTCACCAACCTGGATTTGGGGGGCAAGTTGCTGTGTCAGAGCCATCCGGTAGGCGGACTGTACAGACCGCACAACAATCCGGTGTATGACTATATGCAGCTGAAAGGGCGCGAGCATCTGGCCGAACCCGGCAGCATCATTTCCCGGGACGACATGCGCCAGATGGTGCGCCGACTGCGCCAGGGCGGAGTGGTCTGGTATGCACCGGACCAGGATTACGGCCCGCGCCGACCTCATGTGTTTGTGCCTTTCTTCGGCATTCCGGCGGCCACCATTACGGCCACCAGTCAGCTGATGCGTATGGGCCGGGCGCAACTGATTCCCTTCACCCATCACCGCCGGGCGGATGGTTCGGGGTATGACGTGAAGGTGTACCCGCCGCTGACGGAGTTACCCTCAGGCGATGAGACGGCGGATGCCCGCCGGATCAATCAGTTTATCGAAGAGAGGGTACGTGCCTGCCCGGAACAATACATGTGGGTACACCGGCGCTTCAAGACCCGCCCGGAGGGTGAGCCTTCTCTGTATTAAACCGCGATATCGGCCAGGTTGCCTTTGCTTTCCAGCCAGACGCGACGATCCGAGGCGCGTTTTTTGCCAAGCAGCATGTCCATGATCTGCATCGTGCCTTCGATATCGTCGATACCCAACTGAACCAGCCGCCGGGTATCCCGGGCCATCGTTGTTTCGCGTAGTTGCAGGGGGTTCATTTCACCGAGCCCCTTGAAGCGCTGCACATTCACCTTGCCCTTTTTCTTTTCCGCTTCGATGCGGTCGAGCACGCCGTTCTTTTCACTCTCATCCAGCGCGTAGTACACCTCCTTGCCCACATCGATGCGATACAGCGGCGGCATGGCGACAAACACGTGGCCGTTTTCCACCAGCGGACGGAAATGCTGGACAAACAGCGCACACAACAGTGTCGCAATATGCAGGCCATCGGAATCGGCATCGGCGAGAATGCAGATTTTGTGGTAGCGCAGCTGGCTCAGATCCGCCGCGCCGGGGTCGACCCCCAGAGCCACGGAAATATCGTGCACTTCCTGATTGGAGAAAATATCCCCGGCATCGACTTCCCAGGTGTTCAGAATCTTCCCGCGCAGCGGCATGATCGCCTGAAATTCCCGATCCCGGGCCTGCTTTGCCGAGCCGCCGGCGGAGTCACCCTCCACCAGAAACAGCTCGCTGCGAGAGGGATCCGAGCTGGAGCAGTCCGCCAGCTTACCCGGCAGCGCTGGCCCCTGGGTCACTTTTTTGCGGGCGACTTTCTTGCTTGAGCGCACCCGACGCTGGGCATTGTTGACGCACAGCTCGGCCAGTTTGTCACCATCTTCAGTGTGCTGATTGAGCCACAGGGCGAAGGCGTCTTTGGCAATACCGGAGACGAACGCGGCCGCCTCGCGGGACGACAATCGCTCTTTGGTCTGGCCGGAAAACTGTGGGTCAGCCAATTTGGAGGAGAGCACATAGCTGCAGTTGGCCCAGACATCCTCCGGGGCCAGTTTGACGCCGCGGGGCAGCAGGTTGCGAAACTCGCAGTAATCACGCAACGCATCGAGCAGACCGGTGCGCAGACCGTTCACATGGGTGCCGCCCTGCGCGGTGGGAATCAGGTTGACGTAACTTTCCTGAACCAGCTCGCCCCCTTCCGGCAGCCACTGGACCGCCCAGCTGACACCCTCGGTTTTACCGGAGAACTCGCCGACAAAGGGCTGTTCGGGCAGGGTTTCCCAGCCCTGGGTTGCGCCCTGCAGGTAGTCCCGCAGCCCGTCCTCGTAAAACCACTCATCGGTTTCGCCGGACTGCTCGTCTTTGAAGGTGACCGTCAGCCCCGGGCAGAGTACGGCCTTGGCGCGCAAGTTGTGGCGCAGGCGGCTGACCGAAAATTTGTGCGAGTCGAAATACTTCGGGTTGGGCAGAAAGCGGATGCTGGTACCGGTGTTGCGCTTACCGCAGGTGTCGATCACTTCCAGATCGGTGGCTTTGTCGCCATCCTTGAAGCCCATGCGATGCACCTGGCCATCGCGCTTGATGGTGATTTCCAGCATCTGGGATAGCGCGTTCACCACCGACACCCCCACCCCGTGCAGGCCGCCGGAGAACTGGTAGTTCTTGTTGGAGAACTTGCCCCCGGCATGGAGGGTGCTCAGGATCACTTCCACCCCGGGTTTACCCTGCTCCGGGTGCATATCCACCGGCATGCCCCGGCCATCGTCCGAGATGGAAATCGAATGATCTTTGTGCAGTACCACCTGAATGCTCTTGGCATGACCGGCAAGGGCTTCGTCGACGCTGTTGTCGATCACTTCCTGGGCCAGGTGGTTGGGCCGGGTGGTGTCGGTGTACATGCCCGGACGTTTTTTGACGGGGTCTAGCCCGGTGAGTACTTCAATATCTTCCGAGGAGTAGTTCGCCATATCGAGGTATTAACTCTGTAATCGGTCTTGTTGTTGGATTCGTTGATTGGTCGGTCGCCGGTCACCGTGGTTTTGGTGGATGACGTCACGTTTGGTAACGGCGGATGCGGCCTGCGGCCTTATCCGACCTACGGGTATTTATTCCGCTGCGCTCGGCCGTAGGGCGGATAAGGCCGCAGGCCGCATCCGCCGTCACCCAAACCTCTGCCATCCGCCGTTACCGGTCTTCCAGAAACGCCAGGGCGTCGGGGATATACCGCTCAAAGCCCTGAAAACCGTGATCGCCACCGGGTTCAATTGTCTGTCTCGCGCCCTGATATTTGGCCACCGTCTGACGGTAATCCAGGGTTTCATCCCCGGCCTGGACCAACAGCCACAGGTTTTCGGGATGGGTCAGCGGCTCGACCTCATAGGCCCGGATTTCATCCACATGATGAGCGCTCAGGCGGTAGGTATCATCGGTGTGATAGCCCTTGAGGTCAACCTCCAGATAATCCGGCATGAATTGCCAGGGACTGACCGCCGGGTTGATCAGCACCGCACGGGCGGCGTATCGCTCGGCCAGCCAGGTGGCCCAGAAACCACCCAGGGAACTGCCCATCAGGTACAAGGGGCCATCGGTATCGGCCAGCTTCGCCAACTGCTCGGCGGCCAGGCGGGGGTAAGGAGGCAGGTGCGGACAATAGTAGTCGATGTCGGGGCGATGCTCGGCCAGCCACGCCCGCATCTGCCGCGCCTTGAAGGAGGCTGGCGAGCTGAGAAAACCGTGAATATAAATCAGACGAGGCGTGGACGAACCCAAAGCGCCACCATCAATAGCCGGCCGACTGATAGTCGATCTGGTACTTCTGGTCCTCTACCCGGGATACCCCGGTGTCCAGACGACCATCGTCGTGCAGGTCAAACCAGCGGTACCCGGGCATGGCCCGATCCACGGCAAACGACTCGCTGCCCGGCTTGAACTGGATACAGGTGGCGGGTGTGGCGAACAGTTGCACCCCGTTGCGTTCACCGTGATAGAACTGGTGCACATGCCCCCAGGAAACGCCCTTCACCTGCGGGTGGGCATCAATGATCGCGAAGAAATCATCGGCATTTTTGAGGATATATTCATCGATCCAGCGGCTGCCTACCGGCACGGGCTGGTGGTGCAGCATGACGAGCGTCGGGCGAGGGCTATTACTGGCGAGAGTCTGGGACAGGAAATCGAGCTCGCTGTCCGCCAGGTGGCCGTATACCTGTCCCGGCACGGCGGAATCGAGCAGAACCACCAACCACTGCCCGACACTCATGACCCGGGACTCGGGCACAAAGTCGCTTTCCAACTGGGCCATGATGGCCGCCGAATCGTGGTTGCCGGGCAACCATCCAAGGGGAACGGAAAAGTGATTGCGAACCGTCGTCACAAAGCGCCCGTAGCACTCTTCGTGGGCATCACTGGCAATGTCTCCGGTACACACCATAGCGTCCACGGCCGTCTGCTCCCGGGCTACCAGGCGCAATACATCGTCCAGGCTCTGGTCGGTGTTCAACCCCAATAGCGAGGGGTCAGACAGCGGGCCCAAATGGCAGTCGGTAATTTGAATCAGGCGCACGAACGTCTCGATAATCCGGTTGATTCTGCTTCTGGCCAGTGGACGGGAATAGATTCAAGCGCCGTCGAATGGCCGAAGTTTTTTCGAGAATAACCACAAGTGGGAGGCGGTGCAAGACGCATGCGGCCGGTGTCGGAACATTTATCAGAAAAATGTGATCTTCTACCAGACCGTTTCCAGAGAGTGGCCCTTCTCCAGGCATAAGCCCAGCCATTCACCCAGAAACCGGTTCAACTGGGCTTTTTCGTCCTGGTGGTACATGGCCTGGTTGGGGTACTCGTAGCGCGGCTGCAAACGGCGATGCCGCTCCCAGGCCAGAACCTCCGCCAGCTCGGCATCCTGATAGAGGCGGACCGTCAATTGCGGCGCGCGCAACCACTCCGCCCCCGGCTCATCCGTCTGAACCTGGTTCAGCTGGACGGTCGTGGTGTAGCGGGAGCACTCAATGACCGTCACCCGCGTCTGCCAGTGCCGTTCGCCGCTGACCACCGCAAACTGCCACTGTGCACCCGGAGTGAGCGATTCCTCGGGCAGCAGCTTGCGCAGACGCCAGTAGTTGGCTTCGCACTCCGCCAGTTGGCGCGACAGGTTCACTTTGTAACGGCTTTTGACCATGCTCGGGCGGTCTCCGCGTGAGTTTGAGTTTCCAGGTACCTAACGGCCGTTTGTTGCGCTCCCGACACCCACAATAAAAGCCCCTGGGGCGCACCGCCGAGCGGCGATGCACTCTGAAACAATCGTGGGTGGGGCGGCCGATCGGCGACCCGGCCGCAGGGGGCATTAAGCCCCCAGTCTACCAGAGTTTGCCGATTCAGCCTTGCTTCAGCCGGGCGTGGTTGAGCTGCAACCACTGCAGGCACAGTAATACGGCGGCGCTGTTGAAGCGTCCCTCATACAGATGAGCAAACACCTCTGCGGCTTCCAGCACGTGGACCTTGATGTCTTCGTGCTCTTCATCCAGGCCATGAATACCACCGGCCTGACTGAGATCCGCCAGGCCGCAGAGGATGTGCATTTTTTCATCGCTGCCACCGGGGCTGGGCAGGTAGTTGGCGATGTATTCCATGTGGTAGGGCTCGACACCGGCTTCCTCGATGGATTCCCGACGGGCGACATCTTCGCAGGTTTCACCGTCTTCGATCATGCCGGCAACGATTTCCATGCACCAGGGGCCGCCGGGTTCGGCCAGGGCGCCCGCCCGGAACTGTTCGATGAGGCCAACGGTGTCATGCTTGGGATCGTAGAGCAGGACCCCGACGGCGGGGCCACGCAGGAACAGTTCCCGGGAGAGTTCTCCGGTCCAGCCGCCCTGAAACAGTCGGTGTTTGAGGGTGACTTTGTCGACCCGGAAGAAGTCTTTGTAGAGGGTTTCCCGCTGGGTGATCTGGACGTCGTCACGGGTGAAAGGGGGTTTTTGCCAGTGGGTCATGAATGGCTCTCGTCTGAGTCTTGATGCTTCGTAGACGGACCGGGTTCGCTATCCGGTGTGTGGTTTCGCAAACGCGATGAATATGTCCCTATAGCTCCCTCGCTTCATCCCTGAAGCGAGGGTTGCGAAACCACACACCGGACACCGAACCCTCCGAGGTATGATCATGCCTTCTATACTACGTAGCTCAAAACCATTCGACCACCTTTTGATGGGGTGGGGAGGTTCGGAAGGCGCATCCGCCGGCCCCATAACGTGACGCCACCCCGGAGGGCGTGATGCCGGGTACCCTGTTCTCAAACCCTCACTTCAGGGATGAAGTGAGGGAGCTCCAGGGATGGATTTATGTGTTTTGAGAACAGGGTACCCGGTAGCGCGCCCGGACTCGCTGGAGGGAAGGGACCTTCTGGAGGATCCCAACTCAACCGTGGGAATCACACCTTCTGATACAACTCCGCGCCCTGCTCGCGGAACTCCCGGGCTTTGGCCTGCATCTCGGCCTCCACATCCACCATGCGGACGGCCTCCTCGACCACCTCATTGCCCTGGGCCGCGGCGTAATCCCGCACCTCCTGGGAGATTTTCATGGAACAGAACTTGGGCCCGCACATGGAACAGAAGTGGGCCACTTTGGCTGACTCCTTAGGGAGCGTTTCATCGTGAAAGGCACGGGCGGTGTCCGGGTCCAGGCCCAGGTTGAACTGATCTTCCCAGCGGAACTCGAAGCGTGCTTTGGACAGGGCGTTGTCGCGCAGTTGGGCGCCCGGATGGCCTTTGGCCAAGTCGGCCGCATGGGCGGCGATTTTGTAGGTGATGATGCCGGTTTTGACGTCGTCCTTGTTGGGCAGCCCCAGGTGCTCTTTCGGGGTGACGTAACAGAGCATGGCGCAACCGTACCAGCCGATCATGGCGGCGCCGATGCCCGAGGTGATGTGATCGTAACCCGGCGCGATGTCGGTGGTCAGCGGGCCCAGCGTATAGAACGGGGCTTCGCCGCAAACTTCGATCTGCTTGTCCATGTTTTCCTTGATCATCTGCATGGGCACATGGCCGGGGCCTTCCACCATCACCTGCACGTCGTGCTCCCAGGCACGGTGGGTCAACTCACCCAGGGTTTCCAGCTCACCAAACTGGGCTTCATCGTTGGCGTCGGCCACCGAGCCGGGGCGCAGGCCATCCCCCAGGGAGAAGGCGACGTCGTAGGCCTTCATGATTTCGCAGATGTCGTCGAAATGGGTGTACAGGAAGTTTTCCTGATGGTGTGCCAGGCACCACTTGGCCATGATCGACCCGCCACGAGAGACGATGCCGGTCACTCGCTTGGCGGTCAGCGGCACATAGCGCAGGAGCACACCAGCGTGAATGGTGAAGTAATCCACGCCCTGTTCGGCCTGCTCGATCAGGGTGTCCCGGAACACCTCCCAGGTCAGATCCTCGGCCACCCCATCGACTTTTTCCAGGGCCTGGTAGATCGGCACCGTACCGATGGGCACCGGGGCGTTGCGCAAGATCCACTCACGGGTTTCGTGAATGTGTTTGCCGGTGGACAGGTCCATCACAGTATCCGCGCCCCAGCGGGTGCCCCAGGTGAGCTTCGCTACCTCTTCCTCAATGGAAGAACCGAGCGCAGAGTTGCCGATATTGCCGTTGATTTTCACCAGGAAATTGCGCCCAATGATCATCGGTTCGGACTCGGGGTGGTTGATATTGCAGGGAATGATGGCCCGTCCCCGGGCCACTTCCGAGCGCACAAACTCCGGGGTGATTTCATCGGGAATCGCCGCACCAAAGGCTTCCCCGGGATGCTGCACTTCGCCCCGCTCCCGCGCCTGGGCCAGTGCCATATTCTCGCGAATGGCGATGTACTCCATCTCCGGAGTGATGATGCCGCGGCGGGCGTAGTGCATCTGGGTAACATTGGCGCCGGCCTTGGCCCGACGGGGCGGCCGGTGCAGATCAAAGCGCAGCGCTTCAAGCTCGGGATCATTCAGGCGCGCCTGGGTGTAACGGGCACTGGCCTGCTCGAGCACCTCGGTGTCGCCCCGCTCCTCGATCCACAGGCTGCGCAGCCCCGGCAGACCGCGGCGCAGATCAATCTGCGCCTGCGGGTCCGAGTAGGGGCCGGAGGTATCGTAGACCCGCACGCTCGGATTGGCCTCCCCGCCAAACTCTGTGGCGGTCTGGCTCAACGCAATTTCCCGCATGGGGACCCGCAAATCGGGGCGGGACCCCTGAACGTAGACTTTGCTGGAGCCGGGGAGAGGCGCAACAGAGTGGGGGTCCACCTGGGCCGAGCGGCTCAGCGGCGAAGGGTTGGCGGTATTGCTCATAGCAGAGATTCTCCGTGAAGGTGACTGAACGATTCAGCGTGTCCCCCAGGGCCAGACGGGGCACTGCGGGGGTTGGCCAGGGGCGCTACGCCATGATTCAACGGGCCCGAACCCCGGCCAAGCCGCCAGTGGGCGGCGCTGACCAGCGCCCGGTGCACATAATCTTTGGCAGCCCGAACCGAATCGGTCGGACTGAGCCCCGAAGCCAGGTAGGCGGTGATGGCCGCCGACAGGGTGCAGCCCGAGCCGTGGGAATTGTGCGTATCGATGCGGGGGCGGCTGAATACCTCCGAAAAGTCCGGTCCCAGTAAAAGATCCTGCGCCAGCGGCCCGCTGCCGTGCCCACCCTTGAGCAGCACCGCTTTGGGGCCCAGCGCCAATAGCCGCTCAGCCTGACGCCAGAGGGTCGCGGGGTCCGAGGCAAGCGGCTCGTCCAACAGGGCGGCCGCTTCCATCAGGTTGGGAGTCAGCAGATCAGCGCGAGGCAGCAACTGCTCACGCAAAGTGGCTTCGGCATCCCGGTCCAGCAGACGGTCACCACTGGTGGCCACCATGACCGGATCGACCACCAGCGGCGTGTCGGCGCAACGCGCCAACGTCGTCACCACGGATCGAAGCGTGGCGGAGTCGGCCAGCATGCCGGTTTTGATGGCTCGCACCGAAAAATCACTCAGCACTGAATCCAATTGCGCGGTGACGAACGTCGAAGGAACTGAGTGCACCGATTGCACGCCGAGGGTGTTCTGCGCGGTCAGCGCGGTCAGCACACTGCAACCGTAGACGCCGAGGGCGGCGAAGGTTTTCAGGTCGGCCTGAATGCCCGCGCCACCGCCGCTGTCGCTACCGGCAACGGTCAGTGCCACCGCCGGTGCGGCGGGCCTGGATGAGTTCAAAAAATCGTTCACGCGGTCCACTCCCGAAGACAGTGGCGCGGGAAACGTCAGCTATAAGCCATGAGGAGATAGAACAATGGTGGCAGGCACCAGAGAGGCTGTTGCGCTTTCGTTCCCTACGCCGGTATTAACCGGATCAGGTTCTACGGGTAAGATCTCAGCCAGCCTTTCAAGGCGGGCACCCCGACGAATGAGACACAGTCTAGGCGAGTCATCCAGCGGTGTAAAGCGAGCGTACTCTCGGCACTTGAGAACAAAGCCGGCTTACACGTTTTACCCTTTTTTACAACTTCACCCACGCACAGGCTCGACCTGCCGCAGCCGAGTGAGTAAACTCGCAGACTGCCTACCATTCGACGGTGCCCCAACTCTGGATTGCAACGGACAGGAACTCACATGAAAACAACCCGCTCCCTATGGTTTCTCGGTCTGATGGCCTTGGTGCCCTTTACAGCCAGCGCCAACTCGCTATTGGACATTTATGAACTCGCGCTGGAAAACGACGCGCAGTTGAAAGCCGACGAAGCCGCCTACGAGGCGGGGCTGGAAAACCGAACACTCGGCCGCGCCGGACTGTTGCCGCAGATTGATGCCCGGGTTTACTATTCCGACAGTAGCCAAGACACCACCGATAACATGGAAAACGTGACCCAGGAGACAGAGCGGGAAAACTCCGGCTGGGAAATTTCCCTGAGTCAGCCACTGTTCAACATGGCCGCCTGGTACAACTACCAGCGTGGCGGCACCCTGAGCGAGCTGGCGGAAGTGCAGTTTGGTGCCGACCAACAGGCGCTGATCGTTCGTGTTGCCGAGGCCTATTTCAACGTTCTGCGTGCGGCGGACAATCTGGAAACCGCCCGGGCCGAAGAGAAGGCTCTTGAGCAGCAATTGGAACAGACCCGTCAGCGCTACGAAGTGGGGCTGACCGCCATTACCGAAGTCCATGAAGCCCAGTCTGTGTACGACAGCGCCGCCGCCGCGGCGTTGCAAGCACAGGGCAACCTGGGCATTGCCTATGAAGCACTGGAAGTGCTGACCGGCCAACCGCACGATGCCATCGCTCCTTTGTCAGACGACTTCCCGGTGGTGCGCCCGACGCCGTCCGACCGGCACGAGTGGGTCGAATTTGCCCTGAAAAACAACTACGACCTTAAAGCCGCGCAGCTTAACACCCGGGCTTCTGAGCAGACCGCCAAGGCCGCCAAGTCGCAGCACCTGCCCACCTTGGGCGCCTCGGCGACCTACAGCGATACTGCCACAGAGGGCTCCCAGTACTTCGGTGGCCAGATCGGTAGCATTCAGAGTGACACCGAAGCGGAGGGCAGCAGCATCACGCTCAGCCTGAACGTACCGCTGTTCTCCGGCGGCCGCACCTCCGCCGAGCGTCGTCAGGCCAGTTCCCAATACCTGCAAGCTCGCGCCGAGCAGAACCGAGCCGAGCGCACCGTGATCCAGTCGGCCCGCGCCCTGCACCTGTCAGTAGAAACCGGCGTGGCCCAGGTCAAGGCCCGCCAACAGGCCATTGTCTCTGCCCAAAGCGCGCTCGAAGCCACCCAGTCCGGCTATGAAGTGGGCACCCGAAACCTGGTGGAAGTACTGCTCGCCCAGCGCGCGGTGTACCAGGCCGAACGCGATTACCAGAACGCGCTGTACGACTACATCATCAACAGCTTTGAGCTGCGTCAGGTCGCTGGTATGTTGACCCCTGCCGATGTGCAGCAGATCGACCGCTCACTGAGTCACGCGGAAATGCTGCGGCGCAGCGATTTCGACATCAACTGATCCGTGGTCGAGCAACACTCTCAACGCCCCGCGCGGGTCCGGCTGGTCGAAGTCGGTCCGCGTGACGGGCTGCAGAACGAATCCCACCCCGTACCACTCCGCGCCAAACACCAACTCCTTGAGGACCTGGCAGACGCCGGGCTCGACTACTTGGAAGCCGGCAGTTTCGTCCACCCCCAGAGGGTGCCGCAGATGGCGGACAGCGATGCGCTGTTCCAGACAATGAACCGCCGTTCCGGCGTCACCTACGCCGCCCTCACCCCCAACATGAAGGGACTCGAGCGGGCACTGACCGTCGGTGCCGATGAAGTGGCTCTATTCGCCGCCGCCTCGGAAACCTTCAGCCAGAAGAACATCAACTGTTCCATCGCCGAGAGCCTGAAGCGATTCACACCAGTGATTGCCGCCGCCACCGACGCGGGCCTCCCGGTGCGCGGCTATATTTCCTGTGTGCTGGGCTGCCCCTATGAGGGCACCATTGCCCCCGGTGCCGTACTGACGCTGACGCGGGAGCTACTGGCCATGGGCTGTCGGGAGGTTTCCCTGGGCGACACCATCGGTGTCGGTACCGCAGGCGATACCGAGCGGCTTCTGGCACACCTGCTCCCGGAGGTCGGGTCGGAACGATTGGCCGTGCACTTCCACGACACCTATGGGCAGGCGCTGGCCAATATTCTGGTGGCGCTGAATGCCGGTATTGCCACCATCGACAGCGCCGTGTCCGGCTTGGGCGGCTGTCCGTTCGCGCCGGGCGCCGCCGGGAATGTGGCCACCGAAGATGTGGTCTACCTGCTTAACGGCCTGGGTATCGAGCACGGCGTGGACCTGGACAGGCTCATCCTGGCCGGAGAGCGCATCTGTTCCGTGCTGGAACGGGACAACGCCTCCCGCGTGGCCCGCGCCTATCGCAACCGTCGCACCTGACGGTTTTATCTGAACCGACTCATCAAGACCCCAATACGCTATGACCGACGATTCTCTACCTCTGGAAGCGACCCTGAATCTGGAAACGGCCACCATTCCCTGGCGAGAACTGCAGCGCTTTTTCGCCGCCGGCCGGGCCATTGCGGTAGCCCCGGAGCTGGATCTGGTCAAAGTGGGCGCGGAGCTGTCCCGGGACAATGCCGATCAATTCAAGGCCTGGATGGAGGAGGGCAAGGTGGATGCGGTCAGCGATGCCCAAGCGCAGGCGTGGTTTGAGGCCGATGCCGAGGTTTGGACTCTGGTGATCAAGCCTTATGTTTTGGTGCAAGGACACCAGTAGCCTTCACCTCCGGCCCGGTGAGGGGAAACCCTTTCAAGACACGCCGTGAACCCGTCCCTGGCGCGCGGAGTCCCTCCGCTTACGGTCTTGAAAGGGTTTCCCCTCACCGGGCCTCAGTGCCACACTAACGTTTTGGATGGGTAGCTAGTTCCCGAAAAGTTAAACTGGCACAGCGGAGGCTGGATATACCCTTGTGAGACCGTCACCCGCCTGGACGGCGTGTCTCACAAGGGTATATCCAGGCGGAGCATTCAATACGAAGTCCGTAGCTAACCCCGACGTTTGTGTTGGCGCTCCCAGTTCTCCTGGCGTTTTCGTTCGCTCTTGCGCAAGAGAATATACGTCGCCCCGCTGCCGCCGTGTTGGGGCTGGGCTGAGTGCATCGCCAATACCTCGTGCATCTGCGGCAACCAGTGCGCCACGCAGCTTTTCAGCAGCGCCGGGGTTTCCCTTCCCACGCCTTTACCATGAGTAATCAGCCCGCAGCGGATATCCTGCGCCATGCAATCCTGCACAAACTGAAACACCGCCCGACGCGACTCCTCCACCGTCATCCGGTGCAGATCCAGACGGGCATCCACCGTGTATTTACCCAAGCGCAAATTCCGGTACACCCCGTTCTGCACACCGTCACGCTTGAACGCCAGATGATCGTGTGGATCGACCGGTGGTACATAATCCCCGGACAGAAAGTTGCTCTCTGCACCAACCACTTCGCGCACCGCCATTTCCCGCCGCTGCGCCAGGGTTTCAGCCGGCGCATCCGACCTGTTCAGAGGGACTTTGGGCTCACTCTTGATCGGGCGCACATCGCGCATTTCCCGCTCAAACAGCGCCCACTCATCGCGTTCATCACTGCTCATAACCATTTCTCACTCTAATACACCACGAGCTGACCACCGGCGCCGCGCTGTGGCGCCTGCTACACTGTCTATAAACGACCTCGGACCCTGACAAGATCATGCTCAGTCGCTTCTCGCTGGCGCTACTCACCTTGTTGTTGACCGCACTGCTGGCGTTTGCCTGGGCACTGCTGCTGTTCTATACCAGCCCCTCGCTTCGCCCGGAGAATGTGGACTGGCCCCGCACCCTACGGGACCTCAGCCTGTGTCTGGCCGCTTTTCTGCTGTTTGCCACGGCGGCCTACCTTCCAGTGCGTCGCACAATTGCGAGTAAACTCACCATCGGCTTCGGGCTCAATTTTGTCGGGGTCTGGCAGGCACTGATCAACGATCTGGTGGAACCGCACTGGTGGCCGGTCGAGGCCATCAGCTTCCTGTGTATTCCGGTCGGCCTGCTGATAGCGGCCCTCGGGTTGTATCAGCTCGGACGCGCCTATCGTATGAACCGGCTGATTCTCGGAAGCTACCAACAGATCGAGCGGGACCTGGCGACCGTCGACCAACTCACTCAACTGTACAACCGCCGCTATTTCTTTACCACCTGCGGACCGCTGTTCGAACAGTCTCAAGACGACGGTCTGCAACCTGTGGTAATCGGCCTGCGGGTCCTGAATCTGACCGAGCTCAACCAGCGGCTCGGGCTGGAGGCCGGGGATGACATTCTGCAGCGCGTCGGTAAAGCCATACGCCGTTACCTGCGCCACGGACAGATCGCCGCCCGGATGGGCGGCCGACGGTTTGCCGTGTTTCTACCGGACAGCACAGAGCATGATGCTGATCACCTGGCCCGGCAGATTGTCGCGCGGCTGGAGCATGTGCTGATGGCCGACGCCCGGGGCGAGGATCTGCTGGTGCAGGTTCAGATCAACTATCACGTCGGCGTGGCCCGGGAGGAGGACACGCTGGAGACGCTCGTCCGGCGAGTCAGTACCGACGATACCGACACTGGAAAAAACCCGGCGCCGTGAAGCGTCAGCGGAAGCACCTCCCCGGGCGACGTACTGTGGTAGACGACAATGGTGGATGACGGCCTTTGGCCTTATGCCACCCTACCAACCAAGGTCGAGGGTGACATAAAGCCAAGTCGCGGGATCAGCCGGTGTTACGCATGCCTGCAGCGATACCCGCCATGGTCACCTTGAGCGCCTTTTCCAACTCCGGACTGATTTCCTTACCACTGCGGTAGCGCTTGAGCAATTCAACCTGCAGATAGCTCAGCGGGTCCATGTAGGGTTTGCGCACCCGCAGGGCGCGCTGCAACATGGGCTCCTCGCTCAACAGCTCGTCCTGATGCTTGATCCGGTTGATCAGCACTTCCAGCGCACTCAGGTCCGCCCGCAGCTGCTGCCCCAGACCATGCAGCTCCGATGGCACCAGCTCTTTCTCGTAATAGCTGCAGATCGGCAGGTCGGCCTTGCCCACCACCATTTCCAGCAGGTCCAGGAAACTGGAGAAGAACGACCAGTTTTCCAGCATATCCACCAGCGTGGATGGCGCATTCTCCAATGCGTATTCCAGCGCCTGGCGGGTACCGAGCCAGGAGGGCAGGTTCAGGCGCACCTGCATCCAGGCAAACACCCAGGGAATGGCCCGCAGGCTGTCTACCCCACCGGTGGCCTTACGCTTGGCTGGGCGACTGCCCAGGGCCAGCAGGTTCAATTCCTGCTCCGGCGTCAGGCTGCGGAAATAGGGCACGAACTTCGGGTGGCCGCGCACCACATTGCGGTAGGCCTCCAGGCTGCTCTGAGCCATGCGCTCAATCAGGTCCCGCCACTCCTGGGACGGCCCCTTGTGCGGCATCAGGGTTGCCCGCAGAGTGGCCGACACATAGGTGGAGAAACTGCTGAACGCCACGCGGGACTGGCCGAACTTGTAACGGATCATTTCGCCCTGTTCGGTTACCCGGATCTGACCTTTCACCGAACCTGGCGGCTGGGAGGCCATAGCTTTCTCCACAGGGCCGCCACCGCGACCGACGGTGCCACCACGACCGTGGAACAGGACCAGCTTGACGTTCTGTTGCTCGGCAATGTTTACCAGCTTTTCCTGCGCCTTGTATTGGGCCCAGGTTGCGGCGAACTTGCCGGCGTCCTTGGCGGAGTCGGAGTAGCCGATCATCACCGTCTGGCGGGCGCCGGTGTATTCCTGGTACCAGGGAATCTGCCACAGCCTACCCATCACCTCCGGCGCCCGATCCAGGTCGTCCAGGGTTTCAAACAGGGGCACGATGGGCATATTCCAGGTCATGCCGCATTCGCGCAGCAGCAACGCCACCACCATCACGTCCGACGGCTGTTGGGCCATTGAAATCACGTAGTGGGACAGGGTCTCCCGGGGTTCCTGAGCGATCACCTTGCAGGTGGCCAGCACCTCTTCGGTTTCCTCGCTCATGGGCCAGTGGGCCGGCAACAGTGGGCGCTTGTTGTTGAGCTGTTCGAGCAGAAACGCTTGCCGCTGCTCTTCGCTCCACTCCAGGTAACTGCCCAGCTCCAGATATTGGGTCAGCTCGTCCATCGCCTTGATGTGACGCTCACCATCCTGCCGGATATCCAGCGGCACCAGGTTGATACCAAAGCTCTGCACCCGGCGGATGTTATCCAGTACCGGACCGTTGGCGATGTGCGGGAAGCCCACCTCGCGCAGCGACTCAAAGCACATCAGCAGCGGCTCGAGCAGGTCTTTACGCTCGGTGATTACCGCATCGTTCCACTCTGGAGAGCGGCCTTCAAGGCGCGCCTCGGTCCACTCCAGCGTGGCCTGCAGGCGCTTGCGCAGCTCACCGAGCAGATCCCGATAGGGAGTGACACTGCCCGGGAAGCGCGCACTCAGCTCAGCACCGGCTTCGTGCATGCTCAAATCGTTACTCAGGCTCTGAATGTCTTTCAGGTACAAGTCCGCCGCCATCCAGCGGCCGAGTAACAGGACTTCGCGGGTCACGCGGTGGGTCACATTGGGGTTGCCGTCCCGGTCGCCGCCCATCCAGGAGTAAAAGCTGAACGGTTGCAGGTCGACCGGCAGGCAGTGGTCGAGATGGCGGCAGCAGAGTCGATCCAGGTGTCGAATAAAGTCGGGGACCGCCTGCCACAGGCTGTTCTCGATAACCGCAAAGCCCCACTTGGCCTCATCCACCGCCGTGGGCCGCTCAGAGCGAATTTCATCGGTGCTCCAGATCTCTTCCACCAACCGGTGAAGTCGGCCGCGGTGTTTGTCCTGCTCATAGGTCAGCAGGTTGCCGCGCTGACGGTCGCTCAGGGTGTGAACAATCTGGTCGTATTTACGGATCAGGGTGCGCCGGGTCACTTCCGTGGGGTGTGCGGTGAGCACCAACTGGATATTCAGGTCGCCAATGACTTCACTCAGACGCTCCTGCCCGTAGGTGTCTTTCAGCTCGAGCAGCAGGCTCTTCAGGCCGTCATCGGGCTCCGCTTCGGCACTGGCGGAATACTCCTGGTCGGCGATGTTGGCCAGATTCAGAAACTGATTGAAGGCGCGCACAATCGGCAGAATATCCCGATCGTTCAACTCGCCCAGCCGCTCCACCAGAGGCGTGGAGTCCTCCTCTTCGGATTGTTGGATGGCTTTGCCCAGTTGGCGGATGTCTTCGATTTTCTGGAACAGGTCGTCGCCTTCGTGGTCGCGCACTGTATCTCCCAGCAACTCGCCCAACAGCCGAACATTTTCCCGCAAAGTCTCGGGCAGGGTTTCCATAAAACTACCTCCAAATGGTCAGTTAGCGGGCCATTCTAACGCAATCTCGCGCCGCCAGCAGCGCCACATAAGATATCCACAGGCCAGACGCTATCCACAGAATCTGTGTAAAAGGGTGTGAATGAATGCTGGGTAACTGACGCAGACCACGACCACTGCGGGGTTCAGCGATGGCGTTCAGTTTCTGCACAGGGTTCATAACCCTTGCTATTTTGCCCCAAGACATGAAAAATGCGCCATTCAGTCGAGCAGCTCACAGGCGCTCTGCTTTGGGCCCGGATACCCAATCCATTTGCCAGGACGCCAATTCTGGCCAATGCTTGGTACAGTGGTCCCGACCGGCCCCACCCGAGCCACCGAATATCACGAGGATGTCTGCTTGCCGAGAGTGTCGTTTGTTGTCGGGCTTTGTCTCAGCCTGCTCATGCTGTGGACACCGCTGGCCACCGCCGAGCCTGGCAGCCCCGTGCAACAGACCGGCCGCTGGGTCGATTTACCCCCCGACAGCGACGTCTCACAAGCCGCTCCACCCCACTATCAACTGGACACGGTCTCCGCTCAACCCGCCGGCGGTGGTGTCCTCTGGTACGAACTGGAAGTGACTCTGGATGAGCCTGCGGAGTTGGTACTGGATTTTGCGAGCTCATCCACGCTCAATGAATTTGTGCACCGCATCTACGATGCCGACAACCGCCCACTCATGGAGCTCAGTGGTGGCCTGCAGCACAACCAGGATTACCAGTACTTTCTGCGCCATGGCCGGTCTCTGGAGCTGCCCGCCGGCCAGTTCCGGATCCTCACCCGGATGGAAAGCCCGTTCTACCTGGCCCTGCCCGAGCCCCACCTGTTTGACCGTCAGAACTACGAGCGCCGCATCCCCCTGACCCAAAGCCTGACTCTGGTCGGTCTGGGTATTTTTTTCGCTCTGATGTTCTATTACGCCGTCATGGCGGTGTGGCGACAATCCCGCACCGATCTGCTGTACGCCCTGTTCATTCTGGGCAACCTGCTCTACAACGGCGCCGCCCTGCTGGTGTACAGCCAGCTGTTTGGCTGGACCTGGTTCTACCTGATCAGCACCCCCATTCTGTTTTCAAACGTCGTCTATATCGGGTTTGTCATGCGCCTGTTGCGCATAAGCCGAGACACCCACCCGGCGCTGTTCTGGCTGGGCGTGACGGCGATCGGGGTGTTGGTCAGCTTTTGGCCGCTGGCGTTGTTCGCGCCCAACTGGTCGCTTGAATTCTGTCGGGTCGGGGTCGCGATTTTTGCGCTGTACGGGCTGACCTGCGGCGTGGCCCGCAGCCTTCAGGGGAGCAAGGTGGCCCGCCTGTACCTGTTTGCCAACGCCGCCTTTGCGGTGCCGGCGCTATTGGCCATTTCCATGAAGAGCACCAGTAACCCGATCTTTCTGGTCGAGCACCTTGGCATGGTGGCGGTGTTGATTGAGGTATTGCTGCTCGCCCAGGTGGTCAGCTATCAGATCGGCCAGGTGTATAAGGCCCGGGCCGAGGGTGAAGCGACGTTGGAGCGGATTCAGCTGCTGGACAACCTGACCGCCCAGGCTCCGGGAGTCATATACCAGTTCGAAATGGCCCCGGACGGTCGCTTTCGTATGCCCTTTTCCAGTCGGCGTATTGAAGAGTACCTTGAAGTCACACCCACAGAGGCCAGCGAGGATATCCAGGCGGTCTTCGATCGGGTACACCCGGAAGATTACAACGACCTGTTTGCCTCGATTATCCAATCCGCTCGCCACCTTACCACCTGGCATACCGAGTTCCGGGTGATACTGCCCGTTCAGGGAATGCATTGGCTTGAAGGGAATGCCCAGCCGGAACGGCTGGAGGACGGCACCACCCGGTGGTATGGGTTTATCAGCGATGTGACCGAGCGCAAACAGATTGAAGATCACATGCGCCACATGGCGCAGCACGACCCTCTCACCAACCTGCCCAATCGCGCGCTGTTCGCCGACCGGCTGGAGCAGGCGCTGCGCAGCGCACAGCGCCACCGCACACAGCTGGCCCTGATGTTCATCGATCTCGATGACTTCAAGGTGGTGAACGACCACTATGGTCATGAGCTGGGTGACGAGTTGCTCAAGCAGGTGTCCCAGGCCATGACCGTCAATTTGCGTGCGGCGGACACCGTCGCCCGCATGGGCGGCGACGAGTTTGTGGTCCTGCTGGACGACATCACCGGCCCCGAGGAAGCCCACACGGTGGCAGAGAAAATCCGTCACGCCTGCGCCCAGCCCTTTCAGGTCCGACAAATTCCCATGCACATTGCCACCAGTATTGGCCTGGCGCTTTACCCGCAGGATGCCCTCACCGACACCGACCTGATTCGCGCCGCTGACCAGGCGATGTATCGGGCCAAGGAAGCCGGCGGCAACCAGATCCGCACGGCCTCCGAGAAATATCCCCCGGCATAAGCCTCTGTCATCGCCATTCGGCGTATAGACGTCCTATGGGCAGGCCATCGAGTGCCTGTTATCATCCGGCACAACACGCCATTATCCGACCTGAGCCAAACCATGACACTGCTGATAGTCTACGTTCTGATCGCCCTGGGTATCTCGTTTCTATGCTCGGTGGCCGAAGCGGTACTGCTCAGCGTAACCACGGCCTACACCAGCCTGAAGCAGCAGGAGGGTAAGCGCTCCGGCCTGCTGTTGGCGGAGCTGAAAGCCACCATCGACCGCCCTCTGGCCGCCATTCTGACCCTGAACACCATCGCTCACACCGCGGGCGCGGCCGGGGCCGGCGCCCAGGCGACGGTCGTCTTTGGCAGCGCCTATCTGGGCCTGTTCTCGGCGGTACTGACGCTGCTGATTCTGGTGCTGTCGGAAATCGTCCCCAAAACACTGGGCGCCTATTACTGGCGTTCACTCGCCCCCATGACAGCTTACGGTCTGCACTACCTGATCATTGTCCTATACCCGTTTATCAAGATGTCCGAGTTCATCACTCGCCTGATCACCCGCGGCGGCAGTCAGTCCTCAGGGCTCGATCGGCACGAGCTGACGGTCATGGCGGACCTCAGTTCCGAGGAGGGCCATCTGGACGAGCGCGAATCGGGCATCCTCAAAAATCTGCTCCTGTTGCGCCACACCCCCATCAAGGATGCCATGACGCCGCGCACCGTTCTGTTCTCGGCAGACGAGGAGCAGAGCATTCACGACTTTCTCACCAGCCACCACTCGGTGCCCTTTTCCCGCATTCCGGTCTATGCCGGTGACCCGGACAACATTAACGGGATTGTTCTGCTGGATGACCTGCTATTGGCCGAAGCTCGGGGCGAAGGTGATCAGCTATTGCGGCGTCACCGTCGTGCCATTCCCGCGCTGCTCGACAGCATGCCACTGACTCAGGCCCTGGAGGAGTTTCTGCGCGAGCAGACGCACATCATTCTGGTAGTGACGGAATACGGTTCGGTGGTAGGCATCATCACCCTTGAAGACGTGCTGGAAGCGCTACTCGGACTGGAAATCGTGGACGAAAAAGACAAAACCCGGGATATGCAGGAACTGGCCCGACGTCGCTGGCGCCGTCAGGCAGCCCGCCTGGGCGTGTCTACCACGCCCGATGACAGCGAGGGATAGGCCCGCACCTACCAGTCCAGGTAGACGTCCTTGGGATCAAACTTGTAGCTGACCGGAAGTAGCTGGTGTGCGTCCCGCAGGGCATTGATACACCGCTGAGCCTCCAGGCACCACACGGGATGAACGTCCTCACTCACCCGGTAACCCTGAGTTCGCAGAGCGGCGGCTATCGCCCTCCGGGCACCGTTGGCCTGATCCAGGCAGTGATAGGGGCCCTGCTGCTGGGTTCTGGCCGGCCGGCGGTGATCTCCGGCGAAGGCAAACAACGTGTAGTGTTGCTGCTCATCCTGGCGTAGATGCATCTCCACCCGTTCGTGATCGCCTCGGGTCATGACCAGGGGCTGGTCGTTGGCGGGAATCGACTCGTCGTAAATAATCTGCATGACGGCCTACCTCACTGAGTTGTCGTTGTGAGGGTGTCGTCCCGTCCGCACGCGTTCTTGTTAACCTCGGCATGCAGCCCACTGGGAACTACCGGCACCTATTATTAAAGGTATCAGATGCCGGGCGGTTCACAAGCTAATGTCGTCATAGTATGACGCTATGATGACAGTTCCCTGCGTTACAGACGATCGACGTCGAAGGCCAGGACATCGGCAATATGGGACGCGCCGCTCAAGCACATCAGCAACCGATCCACCCCCAGAGCCACGCCAGCGCTGTCCGGCAGGCCGGCGGCCATGGCGGCGAGCAGTTTGTCGTCCGAAGGGTAGACCGGTAAATTCAGGGCACGGCGTTTTTGTTGGTCGGCGAGGAAGCGACCGCGCAACTCGTCGGCATCGGTCAGCTCCCAATACCCATTGGCCAACTCCATGCCGCCGATAAACGCCTCAAAACGCCGGGCCACGATCTGCCCCTGCTCGTCGGTGGCCAGGCGGGCCAGAGCGGCCTGACTGGCGGGATAGTCGTACACAAAGGTCAGGCCGTCACCGAGGGAGGCCTCCAGTTCATGGGTCACCAGCAGATCGAGCCAGAAGTCCCGATCCTCGTCCTCCGCCTCGATATTGATCCGCGCTGTTGCCAGCGCCGCCAGCTCCGCCACCGAGGCAGTGTGCGGATCGATCTGCAGGTGCCGCTCAAACCACTGGCGATAACTCAGGTAGGTCACTTCAAGTCCCGGCAGCAGCAACCCGACCAGCGCTTCGACCTCCCGCATCAGCGCCCGGTCATCCCACCCGGTGCGATACCACTCAAGCAGAGTGAACTCCGGGTTGTGTTTGCGCCCCCGCTCACCGTTGCGAAACACTTTGCCCAGGGCGTAGATCGGCCCCGCCCCCGCCGCCAGCAGGCGCTTCATGGCAAATTCAGGCGAGGTCTGCAGATAGTAGGTACGTCCCGCGCACTGAGCGGTGACCGAGTCGATAAACGGGTCGGTCACCGCCGCAGCGCCCATCACCGGCGCTTCAATTTCTAGTACCTCACGCTCGGCAAAAAATTGCCGGATGCGCTGATACACACTTGCACGCAGGCGCACAAGTTCCAGTGAGGCGGAAGGTTGCCAGTCAGTCATGGGCGGAACATCAGAAGGATGGAGAAAGGGAAGCGCCACCCGACCGGGCGTCGGGTGGCGGAGGCCGGCATCAGTCCTTGGACGCGCGCCCCAGGTATTCGCCGGTGCGGGTGTCGACACGGACCACATCGCCCACGTTCATGAACAGCGGGACCTTCACCACGGCGCCGGTGCTCAGGGTCGCGGGCTTGGTGCCGCCCTGGGCGGTGTCGCCCTTCAGGCCCGGATCGGTTTCGGTCACTTCCAGTTCCACGTGGTTGGGCGGGGTCACCGCCAGCGGCGCGCCGTTGAACAGGGTAATCACGCACTTGTCCTGCTCCTTGAGCCACTTGGCTGAATCGCCGACAGCGCTCTTGTCCGCCTGGTGTTGCTCAAAAGTGGTCGGCTCCATGAAGTGCCAGAACTCACCGTCGTTGTACAGGTATTCCATATCCAGGTCAGTCACATCAGCGCCTTCGAGGTTCTCGCTGCCGCGGAAGGTACGCTCCCACACACGCCCGGTTTTCAGGTTGCGCAGCTTGACCCGGTTAAAGGCCTGACCCTTGCCCGGCTTGACCAGCTCGTTCTCGACAATGTTACAGGGATCGCCATCGAGCATGACTTTCAGACCGACGCGGAAATCGTTGATAGAATAGGTGGCCATTACGCCCTCTCGCTTCTCTGGATTAAAAGGCGCACATGATACATCGAACCGCTGCCACTTGGCAGGCCCCCGCCGGCAAAAGTGCCTCCCGCTGGCAAAACGAGCTGGCCGACCTGATACGCTCGCCCCGGGAGTTGATCGCCCTGCTGGAGTTGGACCCGGCCCAGTTGCCGGCGGCTCTCGCCGCCAGTCAGGATTTCGCCCTGCGGGTGCCCCGCGCCTTTGTCGAGCGGATGCGCAAGGGTGACCCGGACGATCCACTGCTGCGCCAGGTGCTACCTATGGGCGAGGAGCTTCAAGCGGCCCCAGGCTACAGCCAGGACCCGTTGGGCGAGGCCGACGCCAACCCCCATCCCGGGCTGATTCACAAATACCACGGGCGGGTGCTGTTGATCGTGTCCGGCGGATGCGCGATCAACTGCCGTTACTGCTTTCGTCGCCACTTCCCCTACGCCGACAACAACCCCGGCCGGGCCCGCTGGCAGGAGGCGCTGGACTATATCGCCGCGGACCCGAGCATCACCGAAGTGATCTACAGCGGCGGCGACCCACTGAACGCCCCGGACCGGCAACTGGCCTGGCTGACCGAGCGAGTGGCGGCCATCCCCCACATCAAACGCCTGCGGGTCCACTCCCGCCTGCCAATCGTGCTGCCCAACCGGATTGACGATGACTGCCTGAGCTGGCTCACCGGCCATGGCCTGCAGACCACGCTGGTAATTCACAGCAATCACCCCCGGGAGCTTGACGACAGTGTGGGGGCCGCACTGGGCCGGCTGCGTCGGGCGGGTGTCACTCTGCTCAACCAGGCAGTGTTACTGCGCGGCATCAATGACGAGGCGTCCACGCTGACCGAGTTGAGCGAAAGGCTGTTCGACCAGGGCGTTCTGCCCTATTACCTGCACCTGCTCGACCCGGTCGCCGGTGCTCACCACTTTGACGTTCCAGCGGCTGAAGCATGTGCCCTGATGGAGCACTTGCGCGCCCGACTGCCCGGCTACCTGGTCCCCAGGCTGGTGCGGGAAATCGCCGGGGAACCGAACAAGACCCCCATAGCCTGAGCCGCCCGATCTGCTACCGACGGAGCGATCTGCTATAGTCAGGACAACTCAAGCCGGACCGCCGCCGCCCTAAGTGCCGCGGCGGCCGCCTCAGACAGGATAGTGAATGACCGCCGACATGCCGCCGAACGAGCTGCTGAACCGTTTCAAAGTCCCACCCCAGGACCTGGACACACTGTCATTTTGTGCCCCCAAGGCCGCCAAAGTCGCCGATTGGGTGCGCGCCTTGCCCATGACTCGCATCAGCTTCGTGAGCAGCCTACTGTACAAAGCACTGCCCGAAATCGGACGGCTCAAAACCACCCCCCAGGTACGCCTGGATATGCTCGAGGCCCTGCGCCCCGCGGTTCAACAGGCCATTCAGGGGCTGACGCCGCAGTTTCTCAACCAGCCCCTGATTCTGCCCGAAGCGGCCCGCAAAACCGCCACTGTCGCCCAGGCTCTGCAAAAGCACATGAGCAACGCCTATCTGGTGACGGTGCGCGAGCTCGGGCAGGCCACCAAGGGGGATGCCGAGGCCTTGCAGAACCAGCGCGCGCTGGCACTGCACCGGGCCATGACCGGCCTGGGCCTTCTGCTACTTCGCAGCTACCAACTGTACACCCCGGTTCCCAGCCGACTGTGGCTGGAAATTCATACCCTGTACCAATTGGCCGAGCAGTGGCGAGTTCATCGCCAGGCGGTGACCGAACCCTTGCCCGGTCACCAGCAGACCAATACCGTTGAGCGCTGCTACCAACGCCTGCTGCTGCTCGCCAGCGCCCGCCCCAACCAACTGCGACAGACCGAAGTCAGCAACACCTACGACGCTTTGGAGCAACTGGCTCCGCTGGCGCACATGGTAGCCTACGACCCGGCGCAGGAAGACAACCTCTTTGCGGTGGTGCTCGACAGCGACAGCGCGCCCTTATATAAGTCCCGCCTGCCCGAAGCCCCCGGCGGCGCCATCCGGGAGCTGGACACCGGACCGGTAGTCACCGCCCTGGAGGAAGCCCGGGCATCGCTCGGCACTCGCCCGGGCAGCGGCCGGGACAACTTGGGGCTGACGCTCTCACTCAACGAACACCTGAGCCACTCCTGGCACCTGCTCGCCCAGCGTAGCTTTGAGCGGCGTGCCAGCGGGGGGCAGATGAATGTCACCATTGGCCTGTCCAACGTGCACTTCCAGATGGCCGGCGGACAACCGTTCAAGCTGTTCATGAACCAGGCCACCCATGTGCATCGCGAGGAAGACGGACTGTTTGGCGGCCGCCTGCCCACTGCGACCCCCTCTGAACCCGATCCCTGGGGCTCTGCGTTCGATGCCGGCGGCGGCAAACTGGCTGGCAACCACCTGGCCACTTTCAATATTGAGAACAACATCCGCCAGCGTCAGCAGAAGGATTACCGGGGCGAGCACCCCACCTTTCAAGTCCCCATCGTCGATGTCAGCCTGGGTGGCTACTGCCTGGAATGGCGCGAACAGGTCCCCACGCAACTGAAAGCCGGGGAACTGCTGGGCCTTCAGGAAGTGGGCCGACTGAAATGGAGCATCGGGGTGGTGCGCTGGGTGCAGCAGTCCCGGGAGTCCACCCTGATTGGCGTGCAGACACTCGCCCCACAGGCGACGCCGCTCGGCGCGGCGGTGATCTACAAGACCGGCGGTTTCTCGGAATTCCTGCGCGCTCTGGAAATTCCGCCTCTGAAGGCCATTAACCAACCGGCCACCCTGATCACCAACGCCGTGACCTTTCACGAGTACAGTAAGGTGCGCCTTTACCGGCGCAACAGTGGTCAACAGGAAGACAACCATAGAACCCAGACCACCGTCCAGCTCACCCGGCGCCGCTTTTCCACCGGCGCCATCAGCCAGTTCGAGTTTCGTGAGCTCATGCCCGGCCAGAGCGACGCGGGTGAAAGCGACGATCTATAGCGTCACCACCGTGTGAACAGAAGGCTGATTCACAAATAGGGTCATCAATCAACGGTTGTTGGCGGATGTATCAACATTAGTATTGAGGGTATTTGTCAATCAGTTAATATAGCCGAAACGAACAGGATTAAAGGGATGACAACCCCTGTCCGACGCACGGAAGCATTCACCGACCGAGCGGCCTCACAGACACGGGTCAGGCTTGCAAGAGAGCGCAGTAACCTTTTATGGATCCCAACGAGACAATCCGCCTGCTGATTTTGAACGACTCCCGCTCAGAGGCCGAGCGGTTGACCAGCATGCTTCACAACGCCGGTCGCTCCAGTCGCGCCCAGCACGTCGACAGTGAGGAACGCCTGGGAAAGCTGCTACAGGAGCAGACCTGGGACCTGCTCATCGGCCATGACAAGACCACCAATGTCACCCCCGAGGCCGCCATCCGGCAGATCCGGCGCCTGAACCGGGATGTTGCCGTCGTACTGCAAACCGACGATGAAAGCAGCGCGGCCGTGGTCGAGGGCATGAAGCTCGGCGCGGCCGATGTGGTGCGCCTGGACGAAGACCAGCACCTGTTGTTGGTCATCCAGCGCGAAATGGACAACCGGGAACAGCGCCAGCAACGGCGCATCGCCGACCGCCGCTTTCGTGAGGCCGAGCGCCGCAGCCAGGCGCTGCTGGACAGCTCCCGGGATGCCATCGCCTACGTTCAGGACGGCCTGTACCTCTACGCCAACGAATCCTTCGCCGAACTGTTCGGCTATGACGATCGCGATGATATCGACTGCCTGCCGATCATGGACATGGTGGCCGAAAAGGATCACAAACAGCTCAAGCAGTTCCTGAAGAATTTCACCCTCAAGGGCGATGACGCCGAGACCACCAAGGTCGAATTCGAAGGGGTGAAGCACAACGGCGAGACCACCCATATCAGCCTGGAAGTGTCCCGGGCTACCTACGATGAAGAGCCCTGCATTCAGTTTCTGGCCCGCGCCGGTGTCGCCGAAACCAGCGAGGAACTGGAAGCGCAGATCGCCCAGATCAAGTGGCAGGACTTGGCTACCGGCCTGTACAACCGCCAGTATCTGGTGGACCGCCTGGAAAAGATGCTGACCAGCGAAGCGGGCAAGCAGCCGGCGGAAGCCGGCCTGATCTACATCGATATCGACCACTATGCGGAACAGGTTCAGGCCGCCTTCGGGGTCGCCGGCGCCGACATGGCGCTGAGTGACATCGCCGCGCTGCTGCGCGAGCACGCCCAGGACAATGACCTGCTGGCCCGCTTCGGTGACAGCGCGTTTATTCTTCTCGCCCCCAACATCAAACCCGACGCGGCGGTCATGCGGGCGGAGAAAATCTGCAAGGCCATCGAGGATCACATCGTCGATGTGGACGGCAAGACCATTCAGTTGACCGCCAGCATCGGCGTTTCCCTGATCAACGACACCAGCTCCAGCGCCGAGTCGGTGATTGAACAGGCGGTCAGTGCGATGGAAAAGGTCCGCACGGAAAATCAGGGCAACGCCGCGCGCCTGTACGAGCCGGAAATGACCGCCGATGAGCGCAAAGAGCGGGATGTGATGACCGAGGTGCAGCACGCTCTGGACAACGACCGATTCCGCCTCCTGTTCCAGCCGATCATCAACCTGCGGGGCTCGGACGACGAGTACTACGAGGTGTTGCTGCGCCTGCTCAACGCCGACAATGAGGAGGTGTCCCCCACGGAGTTCCTCGACGCCGCCGCGAAAATGAACGTGATTCACAAGATCGATCGCTGGGTAATTCTGGAGTCGATCAAGATGCTGTCCCAACATCGCAGTAAGGGCAACCACACCAAGCTGATCATCAACCTGAGCGGCCAGTCCCTGTGCGACGACAGCCTGCCGCCCTGGCTTCGCGTGGCTTTCAAGGCCGCCAAACTGCCCACCGATGCCATCGTTTTCCAGGCCAGCGAGGTGGACATCACCAATCACCTGACCGCCGCCAAGGCGTTCGCCAAGCACCTGGAGAAGTTCAACAGTTGCCTTAGCATCAGTGGTTTCGGCTGCTCACTCAACCCCTACAACGTCTTCAAGCATGTGCCGCTGGGCTTTGTGAAAGTGGACGGCTCATTCACCCAGGATATCCAGAACAACAACGAAAGCCCGGATGCCCTGGTGGAGATGATCAAGAAGTTGCACGAGGAAGATGTGACCACGGTGGTGCCGTTTGTGGAAAACGCCAGCGTGTTGGCGACCCTGTGGCAGGCCGGGGTGCATTACATTCAGGGGTACTACCTGCAGGAGCCGAGCAAGTCGATGGATTACGATTTCAATATGGAGAGTTGAGTTCGGCAACGGTAACGACGGATGCGGCGTCTAATCGCTGCGCTCGGCCGTAGGGCGGATAAGCCGAAGGCGCATCCGCCGTTCCCTCTGCCCGAACATCCGCCGTCACCGCCCTAAGACAGATCCCCGTGCTCCCGATCGCGGAACCCCAACAAATACAGAATCGCATCCAACCCCAAGGTCGAAATCGCATGCTCCGCCGAGGCCTTCACCAACGGCTTGGCCCGAAACGCGATACCCAACCCGGCGGCGTTCAACATCGGCAGATCATTGGCGCCATCGCCCACCGCTATCACCTGCTCGGGGGTAATGCCCTCGCGCTCGGCCAACTGCTTGAGTAATTGTGCCTTGCGCGCGCCATCCACCACGGTGCCGGACACCTGCCCGGTCACCTTGCCGTCGACAATCTCCAGCTCGTTGGCATAGACATAATCCACCCCCAAACGCTGCTGCAGAAAGCGGCCAAAGTACTCGAAGCCTCCCGAGAGAATCGCGGTTTTGTAACCCAGCTTTTTCAAGGTGGCGATCAATTTCTCCGCCCCTTCGGTCAGACGCAGGTTGCGAGCAATGCCCTCAAGTACCGACTCATCCAGGCCTTTGAGCAGACTCAAGCGCTTGGCGAAACTCTGCTGAAAATCCAGTTCACCGCGCATGGCCGCTTCGGTAATGGCAATCACCTCATCACCCACGCCGGCGGCCTTGGCCAGCTCGTCGATCACCTCCGCCTCAATCAGGGTGGAGTCCATGTCGAAACACACCAGGCGGCGATTGCGCCGGTAGGGGGTGTCCTTCTGAAACGCAATATCCACCTCCAGACGGGTGGATAACTCCATCAGATCCGCCCGCAACGCCTGGGTATCCGCCGGCGCGCCGCGCACCGAAAATTCCACACAGGCACTGCTGTGAGTGTCCAACGCATCCAGCGGCACCCGACCGGACAGGCGGTTGATGTGGTCAATATTGAGTCCGTGGCGCACGGTCACCGCGGTCAGCTCGGCAATCTGCTCGGCCATCACCTGACGGGACAGCAGGGTCACGATATGCCGTGGCTTGCCCTGCTGCTCCACCCACTCCTGATAGCGCTGGTGGTCAATATTCTCAAAACGTACCCGCACCCCGAGGGCATCGGCACGGGTGCGAATGGCACTCTGCAACGTCTCGGCCGTGGCCCGGCCGGGCTCCAACGCCACCAGCATACCGAGCGCCAGATCATCGTGAATCACCGCCTGGCCGATATCCAGAATGCTGGCGCCGAAGCCGGACAGCTCGGCGGCGAGCGAGGAGGTCACCCCGGGTTTGTCATCCCCGAAAACGTTGATCAGTACGATGTCTTTCACGCGGACTCACTTGATTGGCAATAAGGAATGGAACGGGCGGCAATTATACCGGTTCCCCGGGGACAGATGCCATGCGTTGAGGTTTCTGTGGTCTTTATCAAATCCCCGGGCCAACGCGCTGGCATCCACAGGAACAACGCCCGTAAAATAGGCGACTTTGAAACGGGCGCCCCGCCGGGCGCCCACACTCAAGGATCTTCATGGCCCTCTACGCTCGACTCAAGCCTCACTGGCAACCGATTGCCGGCACCGCCCTGATTGTGCTGCTCGGCCTGTTGGCCGCCGGGTTACACTCCCGGGCGAGCCTGCACACCCAGAGTCAGCAACTGGACCGCTTTGGCCAGACACTGGCCCGCAGTACCGCCCAGCGCGCCGTGGACGCCACCCTGAGCCAGGACATGATCAGCCTGCAGGTGGTCCTTCAGGAGCTGACCCGCCACCCGCAGGTGATCGGGGCCACCATCCACGATGTGGAAAACCACCTGCTGGTTCAGAGCGGCTTCCCGCCCGGTGAGGCCGAGCCCGGTCAGTTCCGCCGCTACACCGCCACCATCGCTCTGGCCGACAACATCGCCGGGCACCTGCAGGTAGCCATGATTCCACCGGCCCTGAGCGGGGCCGACCAACAGTTTCTGCTTCTGTGGAGCCTGCTGGTCCTGGCGGCCGCCGCCCTACCCTGGCTGCCCGCGCTCCGCCGGCCACCGGTGATCGTTCAGGGCCGGTCAACGCCCGATGAGCAAAGCCCCCAGTTCCCGTCGGACGAATCGGCCGATGACGGTGGCGACAAGGCCGATACCCCGCCGCCGGCCCAATTGCGCCTGCGACTGAGACTGCTGAATATGGAGACCCTCAGCCGTCAATTGAACGAGGAGAGCTTCGCTCAACAACTGAGCCAGTTCGAGCAACAACTGCGCAACATCCTGTCGCTGTACAGCGGCAAGCAGGTTGCCCTGTCCGGCGATACCTTGCTGATCGATTTCTTTGGCGAAAGCCACAGCGACTGCGCGTTCCGCGCTCTGTGTAGCGCCCAGTTGCTGGGGGAGCTGTCCCACCTGAATCCGGGCCCGAAACTGAAACTCGCCGCGCGCATCCACCCACTGCCGACCACCGATCTGGCATCCGCGTTTCAGGATCAGCAGAACGCCACCACGCCCGGCGCCAACGGCATCGAGATCGCGCCGGAGCTGATCGACGACGAGTTGCATCAGCACCTCGAGCTGGACTCGGACACCGGCGTACTGATCGGCGTCAAAGCCCCCTACCGCCAACTGCTCGACAAACAGCAGGCACAACTGCAGCGGTTGATCGGCGCCGACCCGGACGGTCATTAATCCTTCATCGCTCCGTCACCGGAGCGTCACAGTTCGGCCCTAGCCTCGGCGGAAGAGTCCACCGAGGTCAGCCGTTCATGCTCAATATCGAAGAATCGCTCAACCACAAATTTCCCCGCTTCGCCCGCAGCACTCCGCTGCTGCGCAAGCCCACCCTGGGCCTGCTGCGCAAACTGGTCCACGAGCGCGCCATCAACCAGTTTCTGGAGGAGCACCGGGGCGCCCGGGGCCTGGACTTCATTGAGCGGATCTTCGATTACTTCAACTTTACCTACAGCGTGCCCCAGCGCGAGCAGAACAATATCCCCGCCCAGGGGCGGGTGGTGATCATCGCCAACCACCCCATCGGCTCGCTCGACGGTCTGGCTCTGATTCACCTGGTCAGCCGGGTACGCCCCGATGTCAAAATCGTCGCCAACGACCTGCTCAACGCCTTTGAACCACTGCGCGAGCTGCTGCTGCCGCTGGACAATATGACCGGCGGCGCCTATCGCCAAAGCTACAAACGCATTCGCCAGGCCCTGGCGCAGGACCAGGCGGTGATCATCTTTCCCGCCGGAGAAGTCTCCCGCGCCCGCCCCACCGGCATCCGCGACGGCGCCTGGCGCTCCGGGTTTCTGCACTTTGCTCGCAAGAGCGGCGCACCCCTGCTGCCGGTGCACATTCAGGCAAAAAATTCCTGGCTGTTTTACAGCGCCTCCGCCGTGTTCAAACCCCTGGCCACCGCCCTGCTGGCCCATGAAATGTTCAACAAACGCTCCGAGGAAATCCGCTTTCGCGTGGGCGAACCGATCCCGGCGCGCGCTCTGGAAGCCAAAAACCTCGCGGACAAGCCGCTGATTCAACGCCTCAAAAAACACCTGTACAAACTCGGTCGGGGCAAGAAAACCCTGTTCGTCACCGAAAAAACCATCGCCCATCCGGAGCACCCACTGCAACTGCAACAGGAACTGGCCAAGGCTCAAAAACTAGGCCACACCCGGGACGGACAGACCATTGTGCTCTGCCAGTGGGACCAACACCCCACTGTGATGCGCGAGCTCGGAAGGCTGCGGGAAATCGCCTTTCGCAAAGTGGGCGAAGGCACCGGCCGGCGCCGCGATCTGGACCGTCACGACCAGAACTATCAACACCTCGTCCTCTGGGACCCGAACCGCCTGACCATCGCCGGCGCCTACCGCATTGGTGTTACCGGAGCGCTGATGGCGAAAGCCGGACTGGAAGGGCTCTATACCGCCGAGCTGTTTCACCTCCGCCCCGCCCTGAAGCCCTATCTGGAACAGGCGCTGGAACTGGGCCGCAGCTTCGTCAATCCGGACTACTGGGGCAAGGCCAGCCTGGACTACCTGTGGCAAGGCCTGGGCGCCTACCTGCGCCACCACCCGAACATCCGCTATCTGATCGGACCGGTCAGCCTGAGCGCCGACTACCCCAAACCCCTACGCGACGCCCTGGTGGCTTACCACCAGCGCTACCACGCCATGCCCGCCGCCCTGGCCAGCGCCCGCCATCCGCACCTGATCGACCCGCAAAGCCGCATGGCCCTCAACCGCCTGTTCGTCCCCATGGACCGCGACGCCGCCTACGAGCACCTGAACACCACCTTCAAAACCGCCGGCCACCCCCTGCCGGTACTGTTCAAACACTACCCCGCCCTGTTCGAAGAGGGCGGCTACCACCTGCTCGCCTTCAGCGTCGATTCGGATTTTGGGGAGTGCCTGGATGGCTTATTTCTCGCCGACCTGAGCAAGATGAAAGCGAACAAACGGAAGCGGTACCTAGGATCTGATTGATACCGCATAGCCCCCTTCAGGCCCTCAGAATCCAGTGGGCCTAGCGACATTTCCGTATAACCTTCCACACACGGAAACTTCCCCTATTTTAGGCCAGCCTCGTTATAGCGATGCGTTCTAAGTGTTGAGTGACGAGGCCTTCCAGGCATGTTATAAAAGCAGCCAAATGTGATAGACGGAAAGTTTCCGGGTTTAAATACGGAAATTTTCCGTCTAATAATATTGTTATGCGCAAAAGGAGGAGGCGTGCATCATTTAGCAGCCCAATGGATTGTGGGGTTACTGAGAGATAGGAATATCCCTTTTCTGATCTGTGGGGGACTCGCTGCCAAGGGATATGGCTCTGAGCGTGACCTGAACGACATCGACCTTTTCGTCCCTGGCCAACACTTTTCGTTAGTGGTTCAGGATGGTCAAGAATTTGTATCCAAGGCAGCCGCTCACCGTCAAGAGGAAGGCTGGGACCTAACCTACGTCCAGTTCAAGTATAAAGGCATCAAAGTGGAGGTAGGTAGCGCTGACGGTCCGCGAATCTTTGATGCAGGCAGGGAGACGTGGGTTCCGCTCAATATAGATTTCTCTCGCTATAAGACAGTCAATTTGCTGGGCTTGGAGCTTCCCCTAATATTGAAGGAGGATCTGGTCCGGTATAAATCTGCGCTCTCACGGTCGGTGGATATCGAGGATATCCGTGCCATCCGAAAGAGCGCATAACCAAGCGCACCAGTTCGCCGCCGCAAGCGGCGGCAGGACGCTCGCAAGCTCGCGCTGGGATTGTATTATTTGCCGCAGACATGTGGAGAAATCATGGAGTCGAAAATCAAAAATAAAAATACTAAATCGAAGCGGGTCGCCTCAGGCTCATTAAGTTTATCCGCAACCGCTACTGCTATGGTTCTATTGCTGCTCGGTGCCGCAGCTGACCATGAAGGATACTCCCCATATCTCCTCATAGTCAGCATTACATCGATAGTGGCTATATGGGCACAGTTCCTTTTGACCAGGTCGTCGGGGCTGGACAGCAGTGCATAACAATCGCATGCAGCCGAGCAATTTTTAGGACACGAGATCGCTGCCACTAAAATGTCCACTTCTGTAGATGTTAATATGTATAAGCCAACTGAAAATCCTCTAACGAAACGGAAATCCTGATGAAAAATATCCTAATTTTAATTACTTTGGTAGCAGTAAGCTTCAGCGCGCTGGCTAATGACGTATGCGACAAGGCATCAAAGGAGTTCTTTCAAGCTGTAGAAGTGTACAAGAAGGAGGGTGGCACTGCTTTCATGAAGCGAGTTCTTAAAAATGGGCCCCTTGAGAATGATACACGCTCTCTAAGCCAAGCCCAATCTCTAGGGCAAATCGAACAATTTTTCGGACCTATAGAAACGGCCTCTGTTTTAAGTGCTAAAGAACTAGGGAATAAATCATGCTATATCATCGGCATCCTTGAGTATAAAAATGGCCCAGCATTTGCCGTTGCAAACTATTACAGCGGCTCCAAGGGTGTTGGTGCAACGTCAATGTTCTTTCAAACCGAACCCGAACAAATTTTGCCCAAACAGTTTCTTGTGCAGTAAAACATTTAACAATACGCTCCAACCCACGCGCAAAGCGTACGGCGGAGCTTCGCGCTAAGAAGCATCTATGAAGAAACTCAAAGTTCATGTCAGGCACTACTGGGCGAAAACAGTAGATGGCGAATACGGAGGACTGGTCACTCAGCTTTCAATTGAACTTTTGGTCACCTTCATATTTGTTTCAATTTCAATATACAGCGTGATGACCGATGGACTAGGCCTCTTCTTTGCAGCCTTTCTCATTCCTACTGTGGGTTTCGTCATTGCGTCCTTGACAACAATTTATGCGATGATTTCAGCCTATAGAGACATAAAGAAGAGTCGATAGCCGCACTGATGCTTTAGACCTCCGAGCAGAACAGTATGATATTGCGAGAAGCCGAGCCAAAAGACGCGGAAGCCATTGGCCGGGCAAGGGTCGCTGCATGGAGAGCGGCCTACCAGCCGTTAATGCCAAAGGAATTTCTCAAAGCGTTGGACGCCACCAGAAACCTATCCGAGCTGAGAACACGGCTTGTTAACCAAAATTCTGACTTTACCCTGTCCGTAGCAGAAGAGTGCGACCAGGTCGTAGCGTTCTCCATAATCGGCAAACCTCGCTATGAGGCGGCCCCAAAAACATTAGAGCTCTGGGCCGTGAATGTTTTACCCGAGTATTGGAGAATGGGCATCGGAACCAGCCTTGTTGAACGGGCAATCGCTTTTTCTTACAAGTCAGGGTTCAATAGCATTGAGTTGTGGTGTATCAAGGGCAACGCACCAGCGCATGAGACGTATAAGAAACTTGGCTTTATCGAGTCGGGCCGAGAAAGGTCTTCATCCCAGCTGACGGGGATAACATTGCATGAATTGCATTATGCCAAAGTGCTCTAGAAAACCAGGCTAACATGCTATTAACAACACTAGCGCTACTCGATCTCTCATTGAGAACGGCGACAATCGGACAGTTGGTGCTGCTGGTTGGCGTCGGGCTGAACCCTAAGTCATTTCGCGAAGGAAAATTGTTACTACTGGCTGCCATCGCCTGCGGCATAGCCTATCTGTTGCTTACAGCGCCAGTGCCTGATGCTGCCTACGGCATGATCCGCAACATACTGCTAGTGCTCACCGACGCCTGGGCCTATGCGCTCTGGTTGGCCGCCATGTATTTTTTCCAGGAGGGATTCTCCGTTCGTCATATCCCCATTTGGGTCCGCCCGTTTGTCATCCTGTGGGTCGTCTGGCACCTTTACTTTTTTGGGTTCAGAGGTGGTGATGGCATCTACCACCAGATCAATCACGGCCTTTCCATTCTGGTACTCGCGCATATCATATACACGGCCCTGACGGGACTGTCTGATGACCTGGTGGACAAGCGGCGCCGTCTGCGGCTGATGCTCAGCGGTGCTTTGGCGGCGTATGGAGCGATGCTGGCCATCGACCAGCTTTGGCTGGGTCGACTGCTGCAGTCGGCGACACTCAGCCTGGCAAACGCCACCCTGGTCTTTGCCAGTGTTACGTGGTTTAGCGTGTACCTGCTTCGTACCAATAAGGGGTCGGTGTTCCCGGAACCAGATAGCGGCTTCGACACACGCTCTCAAACGGCGCTTCCTCACGAGTACCTTAACCTGAAGCGCGCCCTGGACGACTTTATTGAGCGAGGCGACTACATGCAGCCTGAGTTAGATATAGCGTCCATGGCCTCCCAGCTCGGCGGTAAGGAGCACCGGCTACGCCGCCTGATCAACCGCCAACTCGGCTTTCAGAACTTCAGCAGCTTCCTCAATCAACTCCGCATTCAGAAGGCGCGTCAATGGCTCGCGTCGCCCGAACACACCGCCACGCCCATAATGAATATCGCCCTTGATCTGGGGTACGGCTCTATCGGACCATTCAATCGCGCGTTCAAGCGCAGCACCGGGCTGACACCGACGCAATACCGGGCCCAATTTCACAATCGGCCATAGGTTTTTGAAATCGGCAAGACTTTTTCCCATGTAAAACAGACAGTTACTCCCGTGCCTGAATGCACACATATACTGTTGACGCATGGAGATCGACAATGAAATCACTTCTGATAAGCACGTGTTTACTGCTACTGACATCGCTGTCATCAGCCCAGAGCTTTTACCCCGTACCAGATTATCGCGACTACGGCAGTCCCGACTCGCAAGAGCAGACACAAGAGGTTGACGCATTTATCCTCGAATTTCGAAAAGCATGGCGCCATCAAGACGCCGCCACCGTTGCCGCTTTACATACGCAGGATGTGGAGTGGATCAATGCGTTTGGCCGCACGTTTCGTGGACAGGATAATCTCCGGACATTTTTAGAGACCGCTCTTTTCCCCGGCTTTTCTTCTGCGCAGTGGCAAGAGGCCATGGCCTCCTATCGTCCGGTGTCCAGGCACTACCTGGGGGACGTTGTCGTTATCAACAGTCAATTGCACAGCTCGCCCGGCTCTGCCGCTGAAGGAGATCAGCGCCGAGTGTCACTGAACTTTGTCTTGATCAGGCAAGCCGGGCAATGGCAGATAGCGCAACAGATCATCTCGGACATCAGGCCACGCCGCACATCCGGTCAATAAGGAGCAATGACACAATGCGTATACTGATCATCTTGGCATGGCTTTTGGCACTCCCCACAGACGCCAACGAACTGCGGGTGGCCAATGGTTCAGGTCACTACACCTACTCATCTGGCGCTGGCCAGCAGCAAACCCGACTCAAGATCTTCTATCACAAGCCCGAGTCTTTTGCGCCCTCCTCACCCGTGCTTCTGGTGTTGCCCGGTGCCGGACGCAATGCATGGGACTATCGGGATGCGTGGAAGGCTGCATCCGAGAAATACGGCGTGCTGGTCATCTCGCCACACTACGCAGAGGAACGGTACCCGGAGTTCTGGAACTACAATATCGCGGGAATGATTACCAATGTGACCATCAATGAAACCAGGACCGGGTTTGCGAGCTACGAGGTCACCCAGGACCCACAGCAGTGGCTATTCAAGGATTTTGACGGCATTTTCCTGGATGCCCGCCAACGGTTTGAAATCGATACGGACCGCTATGATATGTTCGGGCATTCCGCAGGTGGCCAAATATCCCACCGGTTCGCCCTGTTTGGAAACAGCGTCCATGCGGATCGGTTAATTGCTGCCAACTCTGGGTGGTACACACTACCGGACTTCGACGCTAAGTTTCCCTTCGGTTTAAAAGAGAGTCCCCTATCGGAAAAGGCACTCCGTAAAGCGTTTTCGAGAAATCTGGTTGTATTTCTGGGCGAGCTGGACAACGCCGATGAGACCCGGGGCCACCTTGCCCGGAACGATAAACTCGACGTGCAAGGGTTGCACCGCTTCTCGCGCGGTCAGTATTTTTACCGGGAATCAAAAGCCATTGCCGAGCGTATAGACGCCGACTTTGCGTGGCAAGAAATCCATGTACCGGGAGTGGGGCACGACTACCGTCAAATGAGCAAGAAAGCCGCTCGATACTTGTATACTCAAGACCAACACTATTCATCATCAGGACAATGAACGGATGGTCATATCAGTCTGCCAGGCCGCTCGGGGTCCTTACAGCCACCGCCGCACCAACAGGCGGTAGTCCTGATATTCGGTGCCGTAAGCCAAACTCAACGCAACCTCCTCGCGACGCGCCTGCAGTACGATCACAACGGCGCCTACCAGCAGACACAGCAGGGTAAACACGCTGGGAAACGTCAGAAACAATCCCAACTGACCGAGGATGATGCCGATGAATAACGGGTTGCGGGTAAGCCCATAGGGCCCCTGGGTCAGAAGCGGCTGGCGTTTGTCCGGGTCGATGCCGGAGCGCCAGTCATTGCGCATGTAGGCGTGGACGTAACTGACAATGCTGTAGGACACCAGCAACATTGCCATGCCGGCCAGTAGCACCGGCGCCTGATAGAGCGCGGGAAAGACGCCGAGCCACGGGTCGATGGGCCAAACGATGCGCGCCAGGCACACCCCCAGAATGGCGGCGCGGAACAGATTGAACGTCTGCCGGTACCACCAGGTGGCGGAGCCCCGGTTGCCGTAGCGAATGTGGCTGATGCCGGTGCGCTTCCACAGGCCGACACTGGTGCTGGTGTAATGTAACCCTATAAAGAGGAAATACAGCCCTAGAAAGTGTCGGGAGAGCTGGTCAATATCGAGCATGGGGTGTTCCTGTAACCTTTCTTTCGACCCGATACTAACGAAAACTGACGGGACCTGACCAGTCAAATCTGATTGATTACGCAATCTTTACAGTTCTCTAAACACACACAGCGTCGACATGGGATACTGCAACGTAGTGCGCGTTATCTGAACCCTGGTGCAGTTTATCTGTCCAGATTTGTTGGTAGACGTTTACTATAACCAGAAGTGACTGGAGTCTCGCCTGATGGGCAGTTCGATACTCAACGATCACCGAAGCATCCCGGAAGTTTTGGCGGGGCCGGTGCTGCGCCACTGCACGACCAACCAGCTGACGCTCTGGTTGGTCACTCGCCGGCAACAGCATCTAAGGGCCCGTATTTCCGGGTCAGACGGTGAGTATCTTAACCGTGCGATAGAGTCGTCAGAGCAGCAGGTACTGCGCCTTGGTCAGCAGGCCTGGCTTTATCTGATCAGCCTTTCACCCGACACCCCGCTGCCCACCGACACGCGGCTGCTCTACGATATCGGGCTTTCGAGCGATTCGACCCCCGAGCCTTTATGGATTGCCGACTGGGCACCCCACCTGTGTTACGAAGGAGATTCCGCGCCGGGCTTTACGCTCTGTTCCCGAGCTTCGCGGGTTCTGCACGGCTCCTGCCGACGTCCCCACCACAAGGCGCGGGACGGCTTGGCTCGGGTGGATGAGGAGCTTGAGCGGGCTCGTCATGAAAAGGACACGCCCGCACTGCTCATGCTGTCCGGGGATCAGGTTTACGCCGATGATGTCGCGGGGCCGATGCTGCATGCCATACACTGCGTGATTCAGCGGCTCGGGCTGTACGAAGAGCCGCTCGAGGGCGCATCGGTGGATTCCAGTGCAGATTTGGCGTCGCTCACGCACGGGTACTACCATCGGGAGCGTCTGCTGCCCAGCACCCAGTCGAACGAAAGTCTGGCGGAGCGCTTTTTTGGTGGGGTCCGCAAACCGGTGTTCACCACCGCGCATGCGGGGAACCACTTGATTTCCTTCGCGGAAGTCTTTGCTATGTATCTGCTGGTCTGGTCCCCAGAGCCCTGGGCGCTGGTGACTTCGACGGAACCTGTCAGCCGTGAACCGGAGCGCTCTCGTTACCGGGCCGAGGCGGTTCACGTGGAGGCCTTTCGGACCACCCTGCCACAGGCGGCTCGCGCCCTGGCCAATATTCCGGTGTATATGATTTTCGACGATCATGATGTCACCGATGATTGGAATCTATCGGCGCTGTGGGAGCAAACGGCCTATAAGCACCCATTTTCCCGGCGCATCATCGGTAATGCCCTGCTGGGCTACCTGCTCTGCCAGGGGTGGGGCAACCGACCGGAGCCGTTTTCCGAACTGATGACGGCCGCCCAGGCGCTTTTTCCGCCCAACCGAACCGACCACACACTGGACAAAGTCAAACAGGACACACTGATAAACCAACTGCTTGCGTTTGACCACTGGCACTTCACGCTGGACACCCACCCGAAAATCATTGTGCTGGATACTCGCACCCACCGCTGGCGCAGTGAATTGCGGCCCGGCCGGCCCTCGGGACTGATGGACTGGGAGGCGCTTACCGACTTCCAGCAAGCGTTGATGGGAGAGGAGTCGGTTGTGGTGGTGTCCCCAGCGCCGATGTTCGGAGTCAAGCTGATCGAGATGATCCAACAGGTGTTCACCTGGCTTGGAAAACCGCTCCTGGTGGATGCCGAAAACTGGATGGCTCATCGAGGTGCGGCCAACGTCCTGCTGAATATTTTCGGACACTCGAAAACGCCCAGACACTTTGTGATCCTGTCGGGCGATGTGCATTACTCCTTTGCCTACGATGTAAGGCTGCGCCACATGAAGCAGGGCCCTCGCATCTGGCAAATAACCAGTAGCGGCATCAAGAACGAGTTTCCCCACGGACTCCTTGAGTGGCTGGACCGGCTCAACCGATGGCTGTACAGCCCGTGGTCGCCTTTGAACTGGTTTACCAAACGCCGTCGCATGCGTGTAACGCCACGCTTACCGCGCGGCCGGGACCTCGGCGAACGGCTCTGGAACAATGCCGGTATTGGTGATCTTCACTTGAGCCCGGAAGGAGAGCCCTCGCTCATCCGTCAGTTGGGTGCCAACCACAGCGACACCGTGTTTGAGCATCGCGATGAAGAGACAGCTCCGCTTCGCGCGAACTCCTCGTCATGAGCCCGTTCGATGCGCTATTGCTGTCTGCAACCCTGGTCACGCTTTCCGCGCTGCCCAGCACCAGCGTGGCGCTGGTTTTGGCCCGATCGGCCGCCGCGGGGGTTCGCGCCGGCTCAGCCGTTGCGCTCGGCATTGTGCTTGGCGACCTGGTGTTTGTGTGGCTCGCGCTGGCTGGCATGGGCGCGCTGGCCGAATCACTGAATGGTGCGTTTGACTGGGTGCGGCTCGGCTGCGGTGGGTACTTGCTGTATCTGGGTTTTCGCTGCTGGCGCACCGCCCCGCCAACGACGGAGAATCCGAAGAACGCAAGGCCCGGGCGACTCTGGCAAGACACTCTGACGGGGCTACTGGTTACTCTGGCGGACGTAAAAGCGATCGTATTTTACGCCAGCCTGTTTCCAGCATTTGTCGACCTGTCCCGGCTGACGCTTCAAGAGGTGGGCAGCGTGATGGTTATTACTGTCGTGGCGGTGGGCGGCACCAAACTGGCATTCGCCTACAGCGCCCATCGCATTGCGCGGGCCGTGCTGACTCGGCGCTTCGAGCGTCCGCTGCGGGCTGTGGGTGGTGTGGTGCTCTGGGTCATCGGTGGTTATCTGATCCTGGGTGCATAATGCCCCATAAAACGGCTCCCCTTCGGGGCCGAATAACTTGCTAGAACGGAGCGGCACTATGAACAACAAATTGGGACTGTTATGCGGAATCCTGCTGCCCATCCTGACCGGATGCGCGCAACTGGTAACGGACCAATACCTGGACCGGCACTGCGACAAATCTCATATCGACTGCCCGGGCCGGGAAACCGTCGAGCGCAAAGCACAGAAAGCGGACATGGCGGCGATTCGGGCCGTTGGCGAGAAGCTCAACGATCGGGGGCGCGAGCCTGAACCCGCGCCCCCCTATCAGGATCCCGGCGAACCTCCCTGCCCTGACGGGCAGAAGAAGGTGTGCTCGGCCAGTGCCGGTTGTCGCTGCGAAGCGGACTGAGCCGGTTATTCTCCCAGCGTGAATTCGAACTCGGCGATTTCACCGGGTAACAGCTCAATGGACTGCTCAACGGGCTGACCATTGATGGTTACCTGATACGTTCCATAGAAACCGCGCTCGCTGAACTCCCCATCGCCATTGGTTGTGCCGGTAAAGTCGTTCCACCAGTCATTGAAAATGGCGTCTTTCCAGGCGACAGCGTTGGGTTTTTCCCGCCAGTCTTCGGTGTACATGGCACCGTCCGGCGTCCAGTGGGCGCCAGCCCAGAAGCCCCACTTCTGCACCCCGACGGTGGCCGGATGACTGAACACCGCAGTGAGGAAATCCCGGGTGTAATCCGCCTGCAGCGCCTCATCCGTGGTGTTGATATCGAACTCGGTCACCCGGATGGTCAGCTCGGGGAAGGCCTCGTGAAAGCGGTCCAGAATTTCCAGTACCCGGGGAATGGCCGTGGGTGATGGGCCAAAATGACCCTGCATGCCAATGCCATCAATGGGCGCCTCCTGGTCCACCAGATACTGGATGGTCTGCTGGTAGTGATCCTGATGCGCGGCGTCGCGTCCACCGCCGGACAGAATGGAGTAATCGTTGATATAGAGCTTGTGGTGGGCCAGGTTCAGGCGCGCCCGTTCAAACCAGTCGACCATCACCTCATCGCCAAAGGCGTCCATCAGGTAGTGGTTGTCATAGGGTTCGTTGAGCACATCCCACTCATCCAACAAATCCGCCGTGGCACTGGCGATATCGTCGATGTGATAAAGGACGATCTCTTTCGCTTCTGGATTGGCGTTTTCCGGCTCACCTTCCGGCAGGTACTCCTGAATCAGGTTCGGCAGGTTGCGCTTGGAGGGCCAGACCATGACGTGGCCTCGGGTATAAAAGTCGTTGTCCTTGAGCCACTGAAGGGCGTCGATGGTGGTCTGCTGGCTGAAGTCCTCACCCCACTCGCCCGCCCAGGGCGCCCACTTCAGATCATTCTCCGGGCCGCTCTGATTGAACAGTTCCAGCACCTTTTCCCGGTAGCGGTCGTTATCTTCACCCTCGCCCATCAGGATGCTCCCGACGGTCACCGAGCCAAAGTGATAGGCGTGGCGGGTCATCTCGACGGCCACATCGGCACCCTCGACCGGCTGACCTTCACCGTCCAGCACCCGGACGGTGAAATCCCCTTGGCGATGCTCTTCAATGCGGGCGGCGGCCTCGGCGCGCCAATCGGCATCGGCCTCCCGGCCGCCGTAGGTCAGTTCGGTCCGGGGCAGATCCTGCACTGACACGTTCTGTCCGAAGTACAGCACTTCCACGCCGCCGATATCAAAGCTCTGGGGGCGGTCACCGCCTCCAAAACCGATCTTCAGGATCAGGTCATTCTCCGCCTCGGCCCCGGACATTTCCAGCGGAATGTCATAGGCCTGCCACTCACCGGTACTGGTGATTTCCCGCTCGGCGTATTTGGTGTAGTCCGGCCCCGGGCCTTCCAGGAAGGCGGTGGCGAAGGTCGCGCCGGTTTCATCAGTGGTACCGACCGAGCGCATATAGAGGCGAATCAGCATCACATCGCCTTCGGCCGTGGCTCGAAGAATGGGGTACTGCAACTGACCATTGAAGAACGCGCCCGGAGGATTTTCGGCGTGAATGCGCACCGCCTGGGTGAAACCGGCGTGGTCTGCGGCCACGGTTTCCGCCCGACCGACCGGCTCACCCTCGTTGTCGCCCTCCCAGAAGCTGTACTCGGTGGCGGGCGACGAAGTGATCACCAACTCACCCTGGTCCAGGGGGTCACCGTCAGGATCGGGCTCTGGTTCGGGTTCAGGCTCTGGCTCTGGTTCTGGTTCTGGTTCGGGCTGCGGTTCTGGGTTCTCGGTAGGCGGCGTCGAGCCACCACCAGAACTGCTGCCACAGGCCGTGAGCAGGGGGGGACTGAATAGAAGTACCAATATCAGGGCAATGACGCGCGAGGACATGGAAGCCTCCAACGGCTGTTATGGTTTTATTGACATTAACCCGCATGGTAGCGCATGCCGCTAAGCTTGACTATGGGCCAAGGGCGTAATTGCGTCGTATCTATTGTCCACAGTACTGATTCTATCTTTCGACAGGAGGCACCATGCGTCTGCTTGCACTCTTTTTGATTATTGCCAGCCCCACCCTGTGGGCCGACGACACCGCCGAGGCGATTTTTGCCGGCGGTTGCTTCTGGTGTATGGAGCCCCCTTATGATGAGGTCGAGGGCGTGAAGGAAACCATTTCCGGCTACATCGGCGGCACGGTCGCCAACCCCAGTTACCAGGAGGTGGTGGCCGGCGGCACGGGTCATACCGAGGCGGTGAAAATCGTGTACGACCCCACGAAGGTCGACTACGCGACGCTGCTGGACATCTTCTGGCGAAACATCGATCCGCTCGATGCCGGCGGCCAGTTCTGCGATCGGGGTGACTCCTATCGGGCCGGGATCTTTTACCTGAACGATGAGCAGGAAGCCCTGGCCCGATCGACCAAAGCCGAGGTGGCGGCGCGCTTTGACAAGCCCGTGGTCACTGAAATCACCGAGGCGACAGCGTTCTATAAAGCGGAGGGCTACCACCAGAATTACTATCAGAAAAATCCGGTGCGCTATAAGTATTATCGCTACCGTTGCGGCCGGGATGCGCGGCTGGATGCGCTGTGGAAATAGATTCCGAGCGGGCTGACCCAACAAGCCTACTCCCGCGCAGGCCGAACGCGTAAACTGTCGCTTTTGAATCGGACAAGCGACACACTTATGCACATTCATATTCTCGGGATCTGTGGCACCTTCATGGGCAGCCTGGCGCTGCTGGCGCGGGAGCTGGGGCACACCGTCACCGGCAGTGACGCCAACGTCTACCCGCCCATGAGCACCCAATTGGAAGCGGCGGGTATTGAGCTGCTGGAAGGCTACAGCCCCGAGCACCTTGAGCCCGCGCCGGATCTGGTGGTGATCGGCAACGCCCTGAGCCGGGGCAACCCGGAAGTGGAAGCGGTGCTGGACAAGGGCCTGCCCTACACCTCCGGCCCGGAGTGGCTGCGCGAGCAGGTGCTGCCCGGCAAGTGGGTGCTGGCGGTCTCGGGCACCCACGGCAAAACCACCACCGCCAGCATGCTCGCCTGGATTCTGGAATACGCCAACATGGCGCCGGGCTTTCTGATTGGCGGCGTGACCCAGAATTTTCCCCAGTCCGCCCGCTTGGGCGAGACGCCATTTTTTGTCGTCGAGGCGGACGAGTACGACAGTGCCTTTTTCGACAAGCGCTCCAAGTTCGTTCACTACCGCCCCCGCACGCTGGTCATCAATAACCTGGAATACGATCACGCGGATATCTTCCCGGACCTGGCGGCGATTCAACGCCAGTTTCATCACCTGGTGCGCACCGTGCCGGGCACGGGTCTGATTGTCAGCCCGGCCGGAATCGATGCGATTGAGCAGACCCTGGAACAGGGTTGCTGGACACCCCGGGAGACCCTGGGCAGCGACGGCGACTGGCAGGTAAAACTGACCGCCGCTGATGGCAGCGCCTTTGAGGTGTGGCACGAGGGCGCCGCCATTGCGACGGTGAACTGGGAGCATACCGGCGAGCACAATGTAATGAATGGCCTGGCGGCGTTGATCGCGGCCCGGCATGTGGGCGTAACGCCTGAAATCGGCGCTCAGGCGCTGGCGGCGTTCAAGGGAGTCAAGCGCCGGATGGAGTGCCTCGCGGACGTACACGGTATCCGGGTGTACGACGATTTTGCCCATCACCCGACGGCGATCAAGACCACGCTGGCCGGGCTGCGGGCCAAGGTGGGGGACGAGAAGATCATCGCGCTGATTGAGCCGCGCTCAAACACCATGCGCCTGGGTGTGCACCGGGAGGCGTTAAAAAACTGTTTCAGCGATGCCGATGCGGTATTGTGGTATCAACCCAGCCACAGTGATTGGGATCTCGATGAGTTGGTGAATCACAGTTCGGTGCCCGCGCAGTTGGAGCACAACATTGATGAGTTGATTCACGGGGCGCTGTCGTTGGCGGAGAGCGGCAGTCATATTGTGATCATGAGTAATGGCGGGTTCGATGGGATTCATCAGAAGCTGGTGAATCAGTTGAATCGACATGCGTTGTAATTTTTAGCGGAAAGTCCGGTCAAGGGAGCGTAAGACCTTTCAAGACACGCCGTGAACCCATCCATGGGGGCTCGAATCGCGGGTCCCCCGCTCCACGGTCTTGAAAGGTCTTACGCTCCCTTGACCTCCGAGCTACGGAAACCAACTCACGAGGAAAGTCCATGGACTACCAACGTACCGTCACCCTGGCCATGACTGGGGCTTCCGGAGCGCAATATGGTCTGCGGTTGTTGCAGTGTTTGCTGGCGGCGGATTGTCGGGTGTATTTGTTGTTGTCGAGCGCGGCGGAGGTGGTGATTCGCACGGAGACCAATGTCGAGTTGCCGGGTGATCTGGAGGAGCAGCAGTTGATGCTCAGTCAGATGTTTGGGGCTGAGGATGAGCAGTTGCAGTTGTTCTCCCGGGAAGATTGGTTTTCACCGGTGGCTTCGGGGTCGAGTTCGCCCAGTTCGATGGTGATCTGTCCGGCCAGTGGCGGGTCACTGTCGGCCATTGCGCATGGCGCGAGTAACAATCTCGTTGAGCGGGCGGCGGATGTGGCGCTTAAGGAGCGGCGGCAGTTGATTCTGGTACCCCGGGAGGCGCCCTATTCCGAGGTGCATCTGGAGAATATGTTGAAGTTGACCCGGATGGGCGCGGTGGTGGTGCCGGCCAGCCCGGGGTTTTATATGCAGCCTACCCGGATTGAGGAGTTGGTGGATTTTATTGTGGCGCGGGTGTTGGATCAGTTGGGGATTGAACAGGATTTGATGCCGCGGTGGGGAGAGGATTGACGGAGCGTCTTTGGTGAGTCCGGGCCGAGGTGGGGAAGGTCTTTCAAGACACGCCGTGAACCCATCCCTGGGGGCTCGGATCGCGGGTCCCCCGCTCCACGGTCTTGAAAGACCTTCCCCACCTCGGCCCTACGTGCCACACATTTTGTAAGGCCGCTACAAATACCGCCGAATCAACGTCAGGGTTTTCTCCAAAGCCCCACGGTTGGCTTCCGCCACTTCTCTGGCCGCCACGCCTCGCACCGTACGCAGCTCCTCGGTCTCGATCAGGCTGATCACCTGCCCGGCCAGCTCCTCCGCGTTTTCAATGACCTGCAAGGCGCCCGCCGCTTTCAGCAGGTCCGACACTTCCGCAAAATTGTACAGGCTCGGGCCACTCAGAATCGGTAGGCCCCAGGCGGCGGGTTCAATCAGGTTGTGCCCACCGTTGTCGATCAGTGAGCCACCCACAAAGGCGATGTCGCTGGCGCCGTAAAGGGTCAGCAGCTCGCCCATCACATCGCCCACCAGCACCTGAACATCCGCTCCTGGGACTTCTCGGGTACTGCGCCGGGCGGTGACGAAACCGCGCTCAGCGCTCAGTTCGGCCACCGAGTCAAAGCGCTCGGGGTGACGGGGCACCAACACCAGCAGTGGGTTGCTGGTGGTTTGCGCACGCACTTGGGCAAACGCCTCAAGTAACGGGCCGTCCTCGCCGTCGTGGGTGCTGGCGGCGATCCAGATGGGGCGCGCCGGGTTGCCTTGCCACTGCGCCCGCAGCACCGCTGCGCGCTCTCGAGCACTGTCATCCAGTGTCAGGTCAAATTTGATACTGCCGGTGATGTGGGTGGCGTCCGGACGCAGCCCCAAGTCCTGGAAGCGTTCGGCGTCGGCCCGGTTCTGAATGCCGGCCTCGGTCAGGCCCTGAAGCATGGGTCGGGTCAGGCCCGCAAAGCGCTGATAGCCCTGGGCGGATTTTTCCGAGAGCCGACCGTTGATCAGTACACGGGGGATCTCCCGCTCTTGGCAGGCCGCCAGGGTGTTGGGCCAGAGCTCGGTTTCCATCATCAAATACAGCCGAGGCTGGACCCGATCCAGAAACCGACGCACGCTGCCGGGGAGGTCAAAGGGCGCATAAACGTGCTGAACCTGATCGCCAAACAGGGCCGCAACCCGGTCGGCACCGGTGGGTGTGGTGGTGGTCATCAGCAGCTGCAGATCAGGCTCCTGAAGCAGCGCGCGGGCCACCGGCGCGGCTGCCAACACCTCACCCACCGAGGCTGTGTGCAGCCACACCAGGGTACGACCGGTCTCCTGGGGCGGGACCCGGCCAAACCGCTCCCCCCAGCGCTGTCCCCAGGCCGGGTTGCGCTGGGCGAGCAGGCGCAGCCGCAGCAGCAACAGGGGCGTGAGCAGATAGAGCAGCAGTGTGTACAACCAGCGCATGCGCAGCGTCATCCTTTCATGGGGCGGACGCACAGGATACCACTCAGGCTAAGCGAGGTCTTTCAGTGACCGGGACAGGAGCTCGGACACCAGGCTGGGCATAAACTCCCGGGGCAGAGTGATGGCAAAAAAGTTCTCGAACAGGTTGGGCAGGCGCTCATAGCGGCGCAAGCGCCCCTGCAGCAGCTCGTCTTTCACCACCACCTCGGGCAGCACCGTGACCGCCCCGGTATCCCGGGCCAACAGACGGAGCATGGCCATATCATCCACTTCGGCCAGAATGTCCGGCTGGTACTGATGCAAGCTGCACAGGGCATCGAACCCCCGACGGATTTCGTGGTTGGCCCCCGGCAGAACCCAGCTCAGCCCCTGATAGCCCTCCGGGAAAGGGGCGGCCGGGTCGAGATTCGCCGGGCCGATGATCGACAACGGCTGGCGCGCCAGCAACTGGCTCTGCCAGGCCACCGCCGGCGCCCCCGAGGGCTGCACCTGGGTGTTGGTCAACACCACGTCCAGCTCATGTCGGGCCAGCCCGTTGAGCAGATTGGTCATACCCATGGCGTGCAAGCTGAAGCTCACATCGCGCTTATCGCGAGCCAGCAAGGGCTCGATGAAGGATTCAATGAAATTACGGGACATGGTCGAGAGCATGCCGATACGGATCGCTTGCTGCTCCGGCTCGATGCCCCGGCTGATCAGGGACTCCAGCTCCTCACCTTTGGTGAAAATCACTTCGGCGTAATTGAACACCTGGCGCCCGGCCTCAGTAAGCACCAACTTACGGTTGCGCCGTTCGAACAGGGGTTTGCCCATGCGCTCTTCCAACTGGCGAATCTGGGCCGACAGGGCGCTCTGAGAGACGTGCTGCTGTTCGGCTACCCGCGTCAGCTTGCCCTCACTGGCCACCCGCCAGAAGTAGTAGAGATGGTGGTAGTTCAACCGACTCATGCGTGGAGCGCCCCAAATTATTCGTTTTTGTAGAACGTTTTGTAAATTTATATCTATTTTACTTAAATTACCACCAAAGAGATACTCCGCTTCAACCGTTTACGGACTCAACAATGAAGACCACGGAGCCAATGTATGAGCTGGAGTGAAGCCCTCCCCACCCTGTTGCTGAGCGCCGTTCCCCTGTTTTTGGCCTTGGGAGCGGCCTGCAGCGCCCGCCAGAAAACCCCCGAACCGGCCTGGCGCCTCGCGAAGGTTTCCACGTCCGGCGCACTTCTAGCGGCCATCGGCCTGTTAGTCTGGACCCTGATTCCGGGCGCTGAGGCCGGATTCTGGCAGTACGCCCCACTCAACCTTTTGATGCTCACGCTGGTGAGCTTCATCGGTTTTGTGGTGATCCGTTACAGCGCCCAATACCTTCAGGGGGAGCCCCGTCAGACCCGCTTCGCCGCCTTGGTGCAGGCGGTGTTCGCCGCCGTCAGTGTCGCGGTATTGAGTGACCACTTACTCCTGTTCCTGGCTGCCTGGCTGGGCATCAGCTTGGCCATGCACCAACTGCTGATGTTCTACCCCGAGCGCCCGCGCGCCGCGCTGGCGGCCCACAAGAAGTTCCTGTTTGCCCGAGCCGCCGAGCTGTGCGCTTTGAGCGCCTTCGCGCTGCTCTACCTGCACCACGGTACTGGGCACATCAGCACCATCGTCGTCGCCTACGCCGAACCGGTATCCCTGACTCTGACCGAGCAGTTGGCGGCCAGCCTGCTGGCAACGGCCGCATTGATCAAGTGCGCCCAATTGCCGCTGCACGGCTGGCTGATTCAGGTGGTGGAAGCCCCCACCCCGGTATCCGCCACCTTGCACGGCGGGGTCATCAATCTGGGTGGTTACCTGCTGTTGATGTTTGCCCCGCTGGTGCTGCAGTCCGCTCCGGCGCAGGCCTTGCTGCTGATCGTGGCAGGTCTTAGTAGTGTGCTGGCCGCCCTGGTGATGATGACCCGCATCAGCATCAAGGTCCGCCTGGCCTGGTCTACCAGTGCCCAGATGGGCCTGATGCTGGTGGAAATCGCCCTCGGTCTGGTGGAACTGGCGCTGCTGCACCTGCTGGCCCACTCCTGCTACAAGGCCTACGCCTTCCTTAGCTCCGGCGAGGCGGTCATTCAGGACCGGCAGCGGCGGCTCGCGCCGGCCCGCACGCCCGCAATCAGTCAGTGGATCGGCGCCGGGCTGTGCAGCGTCTTGCTGGTGGCCGGTCTTCTGTCCGCAGGCCACTACAGCCTCGGCCTGGCCTGGCCGGAGACCTTCAGCCCCTGGGTCCTGCTCGCGCTGGCACTGACCACCCTGATGGCCGAGCGCGACAGCCGGCTCAGCGCCGGTTCCCTGCTGCGCTTTGCCGCCCTGGCGGGCGTGCTCGCCGCCGTCTACTTCGGGCTGAAAACGCTGTTTGGGCTGTTTTTCCCCGACTACCCCCGGGCCACCCCGCTGTGGGCGGACCTGTGGATGAGCACCTTGTTTGCCGCGCTGTTCATGGCCTATGCACTGCTTCGCCACGGCGCCCACCGGCCGGCTGTCCAGCGGCTGGCGGTAGCGCTTTACGCCGGCTTCTATCTGGACGAGTGGGTTACCAAAACCACGCTCAAACTCTGGCCGCACCGGCTCCCCACCCGGGCGCGCCCCAAGCAGTTACACCCAACTTCTGAGGAGGGTTTGCTATGACCGCGTTCGAGAAGGGGGCCGCCCCACTGACCGGGGAGCCCGACACCACCGAGCAGGCCCGACTGCTGACCACGGCGCAAGAGCAGGCTCTGGATCGCGCTTGTTCCAGCATCGCCCCCAACTGGCCGCTGGACCGCATGATTGCCGTCAATCCGCTGTGGGCCATGCGCGAGCAGCCCATTGACGAGGTGGCCGCGCGCCTGTCATCGCTGGCCTATATCCACTCCCTGATGCCCCCCAGCCACTATCTGCAACGCTGGCAGCGTGGTGACATCCAGGCGGAACACCTGACCCGGGCCGCGGCCGAACTGGATTATCCCGGCAGCTACCAGAACCTGCTGAAAGTGGTGAAAACACTCAGCGAACTGCCCCACTGGCACAATATCAGTGACCTGGTGGACGCCGCCCGGGACCGAAAGCACAAGATGGCCTGGCGGGACGAGATCATCCATCAGATCAGCCAATTCTGTGCGGCCCACTACCAGGAGGACGGCCCATTCAACACCCAGCGGCTCAACCCACAGGGGGAACGCTCGTCCAATCCCAGCCTCTACCAGCAGTGGCTGCGCATTACCCGCGTGGACCGTGGTATCGCCATTCTGATGGCGGAGCCGGGCCTGGGACGGTTTTTCGACACGCTACCCGCGACCGATGAGGGGCTGTTCCAGGCGGCGACCGCCGAGCTGGGCGTCAACGCCACGCAGCTGGGCGACTACGCACAGGCACTGCTACTGGACATCAACGGCTGGGCCGCCTGGGTCGCCTATCGGGATTGGCAGCGCGAGCTGGGCGAGGGCGATAGCGTCCCGGCCACAGAGATGCGCAGCCTGCTGGCCATTCGCCTGGCCTGGGAACTGGTCCTGTGGCGCTATCTGCACCGCTGCCACCCGGAGCAGGCACAGAACCTGAGCTGGCTCTGGCGGCGCGAGCTGGACAGCCTGCCCGAGCTGTTCGAGCGCCACCATGCAGCCCAGCGGCCTCTGTGGGTGTGGCAGCGGGCGGCCGAACTGGCCTATCAACTGCCACTCAACCGGTCACTGTCGCAAGCGGTACGCACGCCTCGCACAGTGGCGGGCACACCCTCGCTGCAGGCCGTTTTCTGCATCGATGTGCGCTCGGAGCCTCTGCGTCGGGCCCTGGAGCAGCAGAACCCGGACATCCAGACATTGGGCTTCGCCGGCTTCTTTGGCCTACCCCTGAGCGTCGTCACCCCCGGCTCGGACCTGGCTCAACCACACCTGCCCGGACTGCTCGCGCCTCAGGTGGAAGTGCGCCTGGGCACCCCCGAACAGGCCAACGCCCAAGCGCGACAGCTCAACTGGAGCGCACGCTTTCAGGAGTGGTCGCAAACCGCGGCGGCCACCTTCACGGCCGTGGAAGCCGGCGGTCTGCTGTATGCTGGCAAGCTGCTGGGCCGCTCGCTGCTGCCGGGCAAAGCGCCCAAACGCCTTGAACTGAGTTCACTGCGTTGGCACTGGCGTGACTCCGGTAAGCCTTTGACCCAGGCCGACCAGGTCACCCTGTTGCGCAACGTACTGACCGCTATGGGGCTGACCGAGCGCTTCGCCTCCCGGGTGCTTCTGGTGGGCCACGGCAGCCACACCCATAACAACCCGCACGCGGCGGGTCTGGAATGCGGCGCCTGTGGCGGTCAATCGGGAGAAGTCTCGGTACGTGCTCTGGCCCGGCTGCTCAATGACCCCTCGCTGCGCACCCCCTTGGCAGAAGCAGGCATCACACTGCCCGATGACTGCCGCTTCGTACCGGCCCTACACCACACGGTGACCGACCGGATCGAGCTGCTCGAGGGCGAAGACTGGCTGAGTGCCGAGACCACCGAGTGGTTGCGCCGGGCCAGCGCCGATGCGCAGCGCGAGCGGGCAAGCGCCCTGGGGTTGAGTCCCGATCAGGCCGACCTGGATCAACAGCTGAAAAAACGCAATCGCGACTGGTCCCAGACCCGCCCGGAATGGGGCCTGGCCAACAACGCGGCGTTTATCGCCGCGCCGCGCTCGGTAACCGCCCCAATCAATCTGCACGGGCGAAGCTTTCTGCACGATTACAACTGGCGTACCGACCCGGAGTTCAGCCGCCTGGAGCTGATCATGACCGCCCCCCTGGTGGTGGCCCACTGGATCAACATGCAATACAACGGCTCCACACTGGATAACCGCAAATTCGGCAGCGGTAACAAAGTGCTGCACAACGTGGTCGGCGGGCACATCGGTGTATTTGAGGGCAACGGCGGCGACCTGCGCATTGGCCTGCCCCTGCAATCGCTGCACGATGGCGAGCAGTGGCGACACGAGCCCCTGCGTCTGAGCGCCTACCTAGCCGCGCCGACCCGAGCGATTGACGCCATCATCGCCAAGCATCCGGTCCTGCAGGCATTGACCGGGAATGGCTGGCTATACCTGTTCAGCCTCGACGACGAAACCGGAGAAGTCCAGGCCTACCACGGCGGCCGCTGGACCCGCGCGACCGACTGAGCCGTCTGCGCCAAGGAAGGCGTGCCCTACCCCATGGCGATGCGAGTCAAAAAGCCGGCGGTGAGTCGTGACGCCGCAGGCCCGGGGCTGCTACACTCTCGCTCCGACTAACCGCTTGCGAAGCGCCAAATCACCATGAGCACCCCGGATACCCTCGACAATACTCAGAGCGCCTGGCTCGATCAGGTAAAATGGAATGACGACGGGCTGGTTCCCGCCATCGCCCAGGACGCCGATAGCGGCCGGATTCTGATGATGGCCTGGATGAACCGCGAATCCCTCGCCTTGAGCGCTCGTGAAAACCGCGCCGTTTACTGGTCCCGCTCCCGGGGTAAGCTGTGGCGCAAAGGCGAGTCATCAGGCCATGTGCAGGAACTGAAAAGCATTGAGCTGGACTGCGATGCCGACGCCATTGTCCTGAAGGTTAAGCAACTGGGCGGCATTGCCTGCCACACCGGCCGGGAGTCCTGTTTTTACCGGACCCTGAAAGACGGCCAGTGGCAGACCGTGGAGCCGGTTCTGAAAGACCCCAACGAGATTTACTGAGCATGAGCACACCGAACACCGAGCAGGTTCTGGCCGAGTTGACCCGCGTTCTGGAGGCCCGCAAACAGAATGCGGACCCCGAGTCATCCTATGTGGCCAGCCTGCATGCCAAGGGGCTGAACAAAATTCTGGAGAAGGTGGGCGAGGAGTGCACCGAAACCCTGCTCGCCGCCAAGGATGCCGAACGCAATGGCGACAATCAGCACTTGATCATGGAAACCGCTGACTTGTGGTTCCACAGTCTGGTCATGCTGTCGCATTTAGGCGAAAATGCCGACGCGGTGCTCAACGAGCTGGCACGGCGCTTTGATTTATCCGGCCACGCCGAAAAAGCGGCGCGCAACAACCAAACATAAGTAGAGGGTAAGGTTATGGGATTTGGTGGAATTGGCATTTGGCAGTTGCTGATCATTCTGGCCATTGTGGTTCTCTTGTTCGGCACCAAGCGTCTGGGCAGCATTGGCAGCGATCTGGGCAAAGCCATCAAGGGCTTCAAGAAGTCCGTTAGCGATGACGAGGCCGAAAAAGACGGCGATAAAGACGACGACAGCGCCAAGCGCAACGTTGAAGACAAAACCGACCCGAACAGCGCTCAGACCCAGCAGGAAAAATCCGCAGCGGAAGACAAAAACCGCTCATAATTCCTGGCAACGCCTTTGGGCGTGCCCTGACTGAGCCAGCGGCGCAACTCCCGGGCGGGAGGGCGCCAATCCAGTGTCTGCCTTATTGGAAAGGTGTTTGAGTGTTCGATATCGGTTTCTTTGAGCTGCTGATCATCGCGATTGTGGGCCTAGTGGTCATAGGCCCGGAGCGTCTGCCCGAAGCGGCGCGTGCCGTGGGCCTGTGGATCGGCCGACTCAAGCGCAGCCTGCGGGAAACCCGCAGCGAGCTGGAAAAACAGCTCGGGGCCGACGATATTCGCCGCCAGTTGCACAATGAAGAGGTAATGCGCAGCCTGGAAGCGACCCGCAGGCAGGTGCAGGAAGCCGTGGAAGAAGGTTCATTCAAGACACCGCTGAAAAAATACCAAGACGAAGACGAGTCCGAGCTTCCCGATCACGCGCACACTGAGCCAGACGAGAACACGGAGCCAAAGACCAGCGACTCGTCCAGCCGCTCCGGAGCCGAGACCGACATCCGCAAGGCGGACGGCAAGGGCACTGATTCCGAGCCGGCCAAGGCATCCCGCGATTCACAGACGCCCTCTTCCTGAGTCCGAGCATGACCGTAACCCCGAACGACAAAGAACTGCCCCTGGTCCAGCACCTGATCGAACTGCGCAATCGCCTGCTGCGGATCATCATTATCGTGCTGGTGATCTTTCTGGGCCTGTTCTACTTTGCCAACGATATTTACACCCTGACCGCAGCCCCGCTGCAGAAATTTCTGCCCGAATCGGCAGGGATGATCGCCACCGACGTGGCCTCCCCCTTCCTGACACCGTTCAAACTCACCCTGTTTGTGGCGGTGCTGCTGGCCGCGCCGTTTATCCTGCACCAGATCTGGGCCTTTATCGCCCCCGGCCTGTACACCCACGAAAAGCGGCTGGCCTTGCCGTTACTGGCCTCCAGCGTGGTGCTGTTCTACGGCGGCATGGCGTTCGCCTATTTCGTGGTGTTCCCTCTGATTTTCGGGTTTTTCACAAGCGTCGGGCCAGAAGGCGTGGCGGTCATGACCGACATGGCCAAGTACCTGGACTTCGTCCTGAAACTGTTTTTCGCCTTCGGCGTGGCGTTCGAGATTCCCATTGCCACCATCTTGATGATTCACGCCGGCATTATCACGCCCGACGGTATCGCCAAGAAACGCCCCTACGTCGTGGTCGGCTGCTTTGTTATGGGAATGGTTCTGACCCCACCGGACGTGATTTCCCAGACGCTGCTGGCCTTGCCCATGTGGCTGCTGTTCGAAGTGGGCGTATTCTTTGGCCGCATGGTCTACCGGCGGGATCGCGCTCGGGAGGCAGAGGAAGAGCAGGAGCTCTAGTTGGCAATATTTGACGCCATTCTGACGTGTATATTTTTCCGACCTGTGCTATAAATGGTGAAAAGTACTATAAGCAACCATTGCAGCAGGGCCTCCTATGCTTCGCTCACTATCCTTCAAACTGATGGCCGCCATGGCGGCGCTGATGCTCACCGTCGCCGCCATTATTCTGGCCGCCAGCTACACATACCTGGCTCGACAACAGCAGAGCAACTTCGAACAGGAAGTAGACCGCAACCTTGAGCTGATCAACTCCTCCCTGCTCGAGCCCCTGTTCGCCTATGACTTCCAGCAGCTTGAGGCCATCGCCGAGTCCCTGGTCAATACCGCACTCATCGACCAATTGGAAATCACCGACCATCGGGGTAAAGCGATGGCCGATGCCCAGGTCAGTGAGCCGGCCGCGCCCGGCAATCAGCACCGGCGCGATGCCGTGGAAGTAGTCCGCGACGGCGATGTGATCGGACGCTACAACGTGGTGTTCTCCTCAGAGCAGATGGCTCAGGTACTGAGTAACCAGGTATCCTTGGGCGTGATCATGGTCGTAGCCCTGCTGGTGGCCGCGTTGTTCACGCTGGCTCTGCTGGTTCGACGCATCGTTCTCAAACCCCTGAACCTGATTACCGACAACTTGAGCCATATCGCCGAGGGCGGTGGCGATCTGACCCGGCGCCTGCCGACCGACAGTGGGGACGAAATTGCGCACCTGTCCCACAGCTACAACCGGGTAATCGACCAGATTGCCGCCATCATTCGCGGGGTGGTTGAGGTGACCAACACCTTTGATGAGCATGTCCAGCAGATGAACCAGGCATCCAATGACAGCTCCCACTCCACCGAGGAGCAGCTAAAGCAACTTGAGCAGGCCTCTGCCGCCATCAACCAGCTTTCGGCTTCTGCCGAGGAAGTGGCCCGCTCGTCGGGTGAAACCGCCGAGCGCACCCGTGACACCCACGACGCCTCCAGCCGCGGCGTCAGCGTGGTGCAGTCATCCCAAAGCAATATTCTGCGCCTGACGCAGCAAATTGAGCAGACTGCCGACAAGATTACCCTGCTGAAGGACAGCAGCCAGAATATCGGCAAGGTCATTGAAGTGATTCGCGCAATTGCCGAACAGACCAACCTGCTGGCACTGAACGCCGCCATTGAGGCGGCTCGTGCCGGGGATCAGGGCCGCGGCTTTGCGGTCGTGGCCGATGAGGTGCGCACCCTGGCCCAGCGCACGCAAAGCTCCACCGAGGAGATCGAACAGATTGTATTGCAGCTGCAGACTCACGCCGATGAGGCCCACGATGCCATGGAGCAGAACACTCATTGGGCGAAGGAAACCGTTGAGAGTGGCAAAGAGGTGCAACAGGTGCTGGAAAGCGTTCAAGCCCACATCAGCACCATCAACGACATGAATCACCAGGTGGCTACCGCCGCAGAAGAGCAAAGCTCGGTCGCCAGCGAAGTGAATCGCTTCATCGAGTCCGTCTTCACCTTGTCGGGCAAAGTATCAGACAACGCCCGTAGCATGCGGGCCAGCTCAGACGAGCTGTTGCAGGAAAACAATGAACTGCAGCGGCGCATGCACAACTTCAAAGTTTGAGGCTCTCCATGTCACACACATTACAGCGGCTGTTCGGCCACGCACGTCGCGGATGCGGGGTTCTGGCCCTGATCGGCATCACGGCCGCCAGCCAGGCCCAGACCACGCTGCGCGTCAATCAGACCGATCACCCACTGGATGAGTTTGCCGTGGGCGCCCTGCGGGTCGCGCTGGAGTTCATGGACGGCGACTACGAGCTCGCCATCAGCGATGATCCAATCACCCAGACCCGCGCCATAGAGCGGCTGGAATCGGACGATATGGACGTGATGTGGCTGTCGTCAAACCAGGAGGTTGAAAGCCGCCTGCGACCGATCCGCTTTCCGCTTCTGAAAGGTCTATTGGGCTACCGGGTTTTCATCATCAACCCGGACCGCCAGTCGGCCATGAACCGGGTGGACAGCGAAGCCGACCTGAGCCGCCTGACCTTCGGACAGGGCGCGGGCTGGCCCGATATCGCGATTCTCGAAGCCAATGGTCTGGAGGTCATTACTACCAGTAAATATGACAACCTGTTCTATATGGTTGAGGGCGGTCGGTTTGACGCGTTCCCGCGGGGCGTTCTGGAGCCCTGGACCGAGCTGGCGGCGCGGCCAGACCTGCCGCTGGCGGTGGAGGAACGTCTGGTTCTGGTGTATCCGCTGCCTTTTTACCTGTTTGTCAGCCAGGAAGACGCGGCCCTGGCGGAAGCCATTCACAGCGGGCTGGACCGGGCCCTGGAAAGCGGGCGCTACGACGAGTACTTCTTCCAGCACCCGATGATTGAAGATGCACTGACCCGATCGAACCTCGCCGAGCGGCGCGCGTTCCCTTTGGAGAACCCGACCCTCACGGCAGAAACACCCCGGAGCCGCGAGGAGTACTGGCTCGATATGGAGCGCTTGCGGGAACGCAGCATTGACGACTAATGGGCCGCCCGGCGCTCCAGGCGCTTCCAGCCGAGCTCGTGAAAGTGATAGGCCACGGTGTTGATCGCCGGTTCGATCAACGCCACGGCGCCGCCCAGCACCCAACTGCCGGTGATCACGTAGGCCACGCTGAAAGCCACGGTAAAGTGCAGCACAGCGAACGTCATTGTTTTGGTCATGATCGCCTCCCGACCGTCTGAACATCATAGTGGCGAGGGAATTCCCGCCCTTTACAACCATAATAATGATTCCCATTTATAAATAAACTTGATTCATCATATCGCCTTGATAGCGCTACACTAACGGATCGAAAATTCCGATTCTGTGTAAATGTGGCGCATTTTTACACTTTTTTGCGCCCTCGCATGACGCTATTTCGGGCGAACTTGTCTATACTGAACTCGCCGGCCGTCCGTCGCGAGGGTGGGCATATCCATCACGTACAAGGCATCCAAGAAGTGCCGTTTAAACGCAAAGGGCTAGTTTTCATGTCGCAATCCGAACCCCAGATAGCCACAGGCTGCAGTCGCTGTCGGGACCTACCCTCACTCCCCTTCGAGTTCACCATGGCGTTTCAGCCCATTGTGGATATCGAAAAACGCGAAGTGTTCGCCTACGAAGCTCTGGTGCGCGGCACTCATGGCGAAGGCGCCTTCCAGATTCTGCAGAAAGTCACCGATGACAATCGCTACCAGTTCGATCAATCCTGCCGGACCAAAGCCATTGAACTGGCGTCCAAGCTGGGGATGACCGCATTCCTGAGCATCAATTTTCTGCCCAATGCCGTCTACGAACCCAAAAGCTGTATTCGCGCTACCCTGGCGGCGGCGGACAAGTACGATTTTCCGTGCAACCGCATCATCTTTGAGGTCAACGAATCCGAGCCGGTGGGCGACCCCGGTCACCTAGAAGGTATTTTCGAGGAATATAACGCCCAGGGCTTCACCACCGCCATTGACGATTTTGGCGCCGGCCACGCCGGGCTCAATCTGCTGGCCGACTTTCAGCCCGGAATCATCAAACTCGATATGGCCCTGATCCGCCATATCGATACCAACCGGATTCGCCAGTCCATCGTCCAGGGCGTGGTGAATACCTGTCGGGAGCTGGGCGTGGAGGTCATCGCCGAGGGCGTGGAAACCTCTGGAGAGCTGACCACATTACGCGCAATGGGCGTGCGCTTGATTCAGGGATACCTGCTGGCCAAACCCGAGGTGGAAGCTCTACCCGAGGTGGATTACAGCGCGCTCTGAGCTCATGTCAGGGGTGCGCCCAAGCGGCCACCCTCATTGACAATGGCCTAAATTACTTTTATTTATTGGATAAGCCGGTTTACGGACGCTATGTTTTAAGCTTAAGGTCAAAAGAACGCGCGGATCAGTGACGTACCGCCTCCCTGTTTCTAAAATCGCAGGAGAATGACGGATTATGGCGAACACCACTTCAGCCCCGGAAGCAGCAGCGCAAACCCCACCCAGTACCGAGAAACACACCGCCGCCGAGCAGTTTTTCATCGAGCTGGCGGCCGAAGCAGATATCCGTATCAACGGTGATCGTCCTTGGGATATTCGGGTCTACGAGCCCTCTTTTCTATCCCGTGCGCTGTCCTCCGGCGCCCCACTGGCCTTTGCCGAAGCCTACATGCAGGGCCATTGGGACTGCGATCGCATCGATGAGATGATGACCCGCGTTCTGCACGCTCACCTGGAGCGTCGGCTAAAAAAGTTTGGCACGCTTCAACTGCTGAAGGCTTACCTGAGCGCTGCGGTGATCAACAAGCAGGACCCCAACCGGGCCTTCAAAGTGGGGGAGGTTCACTACGATATCGGCAACGATCTGTATCGGCGCATGCTCGACTCCCGCATGATCTACAGCTGTGCGTACTGGGCTGACGCCGACAATCTCGAAGAGGCACAGTACCAGAAGTTGGACATGATCTGCCGCAAGCTGGAACTGAAACCCGGCATGACACTGCTGGATATAGGCTGCGGCTGGGGCGGTCTGGCGGAGTTCGCCGCACGCCACTACGGCGCCAAGGTCACGGGCATTACGATTTCCAAAGAACAGCAACGACTGGCCCAGGAGCACTGCGCCGGGCTACCGGTGGAGATCCGCTTGGTGGATTACCGGGCCCTTGAAGGTCAGTTCGATCGCATCGTTTCGGTGGGCATGTTCGAGCATGTGGGCCGCAAGAATTACCACACGTATTTTGACACCGTGCACCGGCTGCTCGCCGATGATGGTCTTTTCCTGTTGCACACCATCGGCACCGATCGGGAGCAGAACGGTGTGGATCCATTTATCGAAAAATATATTTTCCCCAACGGCGAAATTCCCTGCCGCAAGCTGATCAACGAGAGCAGCCTGGGGCTTTTGCGCCTGGAAGACTGGCACAACTTCGGGCCTGATTACGACCGCACCCTGATGGCCTGGTGGCATAATTTTGAGGCCGCCTGGCCTGAACTGAAAGACGAGTACGATCAGGGTCATTTTTACCGCATGTGGAAGTATTACCTGCTCAGTTGCGCCGCCTATTTTCGTTCCCGTGAAGGACAGCTGTGGCAAATTGTCTACAGCAAGCCGGACAGCATGCGGGAGTATCGCAGCTTGCGGTGAGGTTACGGCGGATTGAGGTTACGGCGGATGCGGGCTTCGCCCTTATCCGCCCTACGGATAGCGCGGTAGTCCGCCGTAATCCCCCCCACACGGCAACTAAACCAACGCGGCAATATACGCGAGCCACCCCGGCTGATTATCCATTTTCTTGCGTTCCCGAAAACTGCCGTCGGCTACATCCCAATAGATGTGCAGTTTTTTAAAGCCGGCCTCGGTCAGCAGCTCGCGAATTTCCACCATGGACCACTGGCGCCATACGTATTTAAACGCGCGCTTCATTTCACTGCCGTCCCGGAACCGGAAGTGAATGTAATTGACCGCCACATTGGTCATTGGATCGAAGCTGTGCTGGTCCCACACATAGGTAAAGCCGCCTTCGATCTTGCGGGCCTCCTCCATGACCTCCTGGGATTCCCAGCCGCCGTACATATCCAGGAAGAAGATGCCGTCTTTTACCAGAGACTTTCGCACGGCCTTGAAGTAACGGACCATTTCCGCCCGCTCCTGAAAAATCCAGTAACTGAAGTTCATGGCATTGACCAGGTCGAACTTCTCCCGACTCACCTGACGCACGTCTCGCTGCGCGAGCGTGACACGGTCGCCCGGTTCACCGAAGGGTTTGAGGTTGTTCTCTACTCCCCACTGCAATACATCAGGATCGATATCCACGCCGAGTGCCGTGCGTTTTTTATGGCTGTCCACCCAGTGGCCACACAGAAGCGCGGTACCACAGAAGTCTTCGCGCATGGAGTAAGGGCGGCGTTTGCGAAGCTTTTTAAACGTTTTGTCAAAGAACTCCACCTCGAACTCCGGAGCCTGAACACTGCGCTGATACAGATCGTGTCGGTCCGAGTTCTTGGCCGTAAAACGGGGTTTGGACTTTCTCTTTGGCAAAGTGACCTCCGGGTTTTGAGTGACAGCGGGTATAATAGCAGGCCCATACACCCCACCCCCAAACAGTGCTAAAGTAGCGCCCATGACCTCATCGCTGATTCCCGAAAAACCCCTCCTGTTCTCGCCCTCACTGGCCGCCACCATTGGCCTGGAAGAAGCGATTCTGCTCAGCGCCCTCAGCGATGTTGCCCACTACCGGCCGGGCACTTATCGGCAGGGGCACCACTGGCTCAAGCTCGAGGCGCCGCAGCTGCAATCGCTGCTGCCATTCTGGAGCGATCAGGACCTGCAGCGGGTGAGCAAAAGTCTGAGGGACAAAGGGATCATCCTGATCGAGTCCGCGCCCTACACCGAGAGCCGCCAACTGCTGTTTGCCTTCAACGAAGCCGACCAGACCCCAAGCGCCCCGGCCACCCCCACCGCCCACAGTCCGGACCCGCAGACAGGCGCCAACCGGATCAGCCCCCACTGGCGACCGGATGCCGAGCTGATGCGGCACATTGCCCAACACAACATCCCGGACCACTTTGTGCGCGAGCAACTGCCGGAATTCATTGCCTACTGGCGCGAGCGCGGTGAAAGCCACCACGCCTGGGGAGCCAAGTTCCTCAAACATCTGCTGCGCCAGTGGCGCGAAGCCCAGACCGAGCACCAGGTCCGCCGCGACCGGGAGGTCGCCATGCACAGCGGCTGGCGGCCAAGCCGGGATGCGCTGGAAGTGCTGGTAAAGCACGCCAATATCAGCCTGGCGTTCATCGAGGACGCCATTCCCGAGTTCGTGCTTTACTGGCAGGAGCGGGGCGATGTGGGGCGCACCTGGAACAGCAAGTTCATCCAACACGTCAAACGCCAGTGGCTCAGGTATAATGCCGCTCTTGAGCACGATACCGAGCCGCGGCGCATCCCGGAGAACTGGCAGCCCAGTCAGGATGTGTACGACGTGCTCAAACTGGCCAATATCGACCTGGCGTTTGCCCAGCGCCAGGTGCCGGAGTTCGTGCTCTACTGGCGCGACAGCAACCAGGTGCACAGCTCCTGGAACACCAAGTTTCTGCAGCACGTAAAGTATCATTGGGCACGCCAGCACGCTCTGACCACGCACAACCCACAGGCAGGCCAACATGCAGGACAGCAAGACCCTTCTCGACCAGGCACAACGCGCGATCGCAGCCTCGTCCAGGACCTCACCGACCGAAGCTGGGCCCGCTGAACAGCAGCGCCGGACCGCGACCGATGGGCATATTGATGCCCTCAACGAGGCCTTTGCCCTGTTCCGCATCAATTACCATAACCAGTACTACAAGGCCTACAGCGACACCCAGGTGCTCAACCAGATCAAAAAGCTCTGGCTGGACAGCCTGACCCGCTTCGAGCCAGACACCATCCGCCGGGGCGCGCGCAAGGTCATTGAAGAGTCCGAGTTCCTGCCAACCCTGAACCGCATGATGCGCGCCTGCCAGGGCGACCCGACCGAGTTTGGCCTGCCGGACGCCCACAGTGCCTATGTGGAAGCCTGCCGGGCGCCCAGCCCCAAGGCGGCCCAGCACTGGAGCCATCCGGCGGTATACCACGCGGGCCTGGCCAGCGACTGGTTTTTCCTGGCCAGCAGTGCCGAGAAAGTGGCTTTCCCGGTGTTTGAGCGCCACTACCAGCGCTTGTGCGAACAGGTGATGAACGGCGCGGAGCTACCCCTCCCCCAGGCGCCGGCCCTTCCCGAAACCACCGAGACGCCCCTGTCGGCCGATGAGAACCACCAGCGGCTGGAGGCGCTCCGGCGCGAGCTGGATCTCTGATCCTTTGCTCTCCCGACGACGTAACCCTTTGTTTGGATTGATGTATTAGAAGGTGATTGTATGAAGCAGGGTTTCACCCAGTGGTTACTGGGCCTGGGCCTGGCGGCCTTTCCCCTTGGCTGTCTGGTGCTGACGTTTTACCTGGCCTACCACCCGCCACAGTCGATGGAAGACGCCGCTGCAGAGCGGCAGGAGCCACCGGCGGTGCCCCGACCTGCCGAGATAAGGCAGCTTCCCGATTTTGCCAGTATCGGCCATATTCCCGATCGCAAACGGGCCTTTTTCGAACTGTTGGTGCCCATGGTGGAATGGCGCAATCATCAGTTAGAGCAGTTGCGTGCGGATGTGGACACCATGCGATCCGTCCTCGCGGCAGGAAAGTCGCTCAGCAGCCGCCAGCGTGCTCAACTGGAACGCTTACGGATCCACTTTCGGGTCGATGAAGACAATTACCCCAATGCCGAAGAAGCACTGGATGAGCTCTATCTCCGGGTGGACATTCTGCCGATCGGGATGGTGTTGGCACAGGGCGCGGCAGAATCCGGCTGGGGCACCTCGCGCTTTGCCCAGGAAGCCAACAACCTGTTCGGCCAGTGGTGCTACCGCAAGGGCTGCGGCCTGGTTCCCAACGCCCGCTCGGACGACATGAGTCACGAAGTACAGAAGTTTGCCACGGTGAATGAGGCCGTATCGACCTACTTTCGCAACATCAACACCAATCGGGCCTACCGGGAGGTGCGGGAAATTCGGGCTGAACAGCGGGCTCGGGGCGAGAAGCCCACAGGAATGGCTATGGTCGAGGGGTTGATTCGCTATTCGAGCCGGGGGCAGGCTTACATTGAGGAGCTGAAAGAGCTGATTCGGTACAACGAGCTTCCGAATGTGCATGAAGCCTGGTTGACACCGGAGGAGCCCGACGTGCCGGCGAAGGCCGAAGCAGAATCCCGGACCGAGGCGGGGTAACATAGGTTTTGTCGGGTTAGGCCGAAGGCCGTAACCCGACAATCACTGCCAAACCTCAATTCTCGTGCACCCAACGGCCGTCTTTATCAGTCACCAACCACTGCTGCGAAAACCAGTAGAAACGGCCGGACTCCCCAGTGCCGGCGGTGCAGTTATAGCGAGTACGTCCCGGCGTCAGGGGCTTGCCGGGCTGGGTGATCAATTGGCGACCCTCTACCCGGGTTTCTATGGCCCCCTGACCTCCGGCAAAACAGTTGATGCGACCGGCCAGGCTGTCCTGCTCAAGGTTCAGCACCAACACCGGCCGGGCGCCGGATACCACAACAACATCGTCCAGGGGTTCATCCTGCGCCGCGTCAGCGTACCGTTCGGCGGATTCTATGGGCATGGGTCGGGTTTGGGCCTTGGTGGCGAACTCTTCTATCTCACCATAGGGGCCACCAAACGGAAAGCGCGGTAAGGCCCGCAAATCGCTGTGTGCGCCAATCGGGCCGGACTGCTGGCCGAAGGCCACATAGCCCAGCGACGCCAGCAGATCTTTCACTTCATTGTTGTACTCGCCATAGGGGTAGGCCAGCATCTTGTGGTTCTGGCCGGTCTCTTCCTTGATACGCTGCTCGGCGTCTACTACTTCGGACTCAATTCGGTCGCGCCACTGCGCCTGGCTTTCACCGGCTTTGCGGCGCTGCAGGTGGTTGTGTTTGGTGGAATGATTGGCGATGGTGGCGCCATGCTCGGCCATCTCACGCAGTTCATCCCAGGTGGTGAAGCCGCCTTTACCGTCGTCCAGCGGGTCGGTATTTACAAATACCGTGAACGGCCAGCCCTTCTCCTTGAGCAGCGGATAGGCGGTGGTATAGACCGAATCGTAGGCGTCGTCAAAGGTGATGGCCACAGTGCGGTCCGGTAGAGACTCCCCGGATTGCAGTGCTTTGACCAGCGTCTCGAGCGGCACCACGTCAAAATCGTGATTTTCCAGGTAATCCATGTGCGAACGGAACCGTTTGGGCGTCACGCTGGTGGAAGCCGGTGTAGACTCGCTCACATGGTGGTATTGAAGCACCACGGCGGCCCGCGCTGGGCTACCCACCGCCAGAGACAAGAGTAATCCCAGTGTCCCGGCAACCAGAGCCACCAGAACCAAGGAGCGCCTGACCGGCTTAGTGACGTGCATACAACCTCCGCTAATCCTGAAGAAACTTCAATCCGATGCCGTCGGGTTCGGTGCGCACCACTTCCATTTTCACCACCGGCGCCTCCACCGGCATGCCCTGAACCTGTCCGGTGACCACCGACCCGATAGGCGGCATCTGATCCGGCTCGAGCACCACGAACACTCCACCATCGGAGATATCACGGGTTTTGACCATCAATTCCCCAATGGTTTCATGCTGAATTTTAATCCGGCAGGCCAGAGGCGTGCGCGTGTACTCCCGCTTGTCACTCATAGTGCGTCCTCAGGTTATTATTGCTGGTCCAAAGGCCGGCGGTCCCGAGACTCGGGAGACCACGCCTCAAGAGACTTCGGCCCGGTCCACCTTCTGGAAGCCACGCGGTAGTTTGTTACCCCGCCGGCCACGCTCGCCCCGGTAGTGGTCCAGATCGCCGGCTTTGAGCGTCAAGTGGCGCTTACCGGCGTGCAGCGTCAACGATTGCCCCTCGGCGATCACGCCCACCGCAATCACATACTCCTCGCGACTTTGCACCCGGGCCGAGGGGATGTTCATGATCTTGTTGCCTTTTCCGCGGGCCAGCTCCGGCAGCTCTGTGACCGGGAAAACCAGCAATCGCCCTTCGTTGCTGACCGCCGCCAGGAGGTCTTTCTCCGGGTTTTCGAGCAATTGCGGAGCCAGTACCTGACCGCCTTTAGGCAGGGTCAACATCGCCTTGCCGGCCCTGTTTTTACTGTAAAGGTCACCCAGCTTGGCCACAAAACCATACCCGGCGTCCGAAGCAAGCAGCACTCGCTGATCATCGGTACCCATCAGAGCGCCCTCAAACGTAGCGCCGTTAGGGGGGTTCAATCGGCCGCTCAGAGGCTCACCCTGACCCCGTGCCGAGGGCAGGTTATGGGCCGCGATGGCATAGCTGCGACCGGTGGAGTCGAGCAACATCACGCTTTGGTTGGTTTTGCCGCGCACAGCAAACTTGAAGCTGTCACCGGCCTTGTAGTTGAGCGCCGCCGGATCAATCTCATGACCTTTCGCCGAGCGGATCCAGCCTTTTTCGGACACCACCACGGTAATCGGGTCGACCCCGATCAATTCGGTTTCACTGAAGGCCTGGGCCTCCTCGCGCTGCACAATGGGCGAGCGGCGATCATCGCCGTACTCTTTGGCCACCTGCTGCAGCTCTTTGCGAATCAGGGTTTTCAGGCGGGTGGCGGATCCGAGGGTTTTCTCGAGCTGGTCCCGCTCTTTTTCCAGGGCCTCCTGCTCGCCCCGGATCTTCATTTCCTCAAGACGCGCCAACTGGCGCAACTTGGTGTCCAGAATGTAGTCGGCCTGAACGTCGGACAGTTTGAAGCGCTCCATCAACACCGCTTTGGGTTCGTCCTCGGTGCGGATGATGTGGATGACTTCATCAATATTCAGATAGGCGATCAGCAAGCCTTCCAACAGGTGCAGGCGCTTCTGCACCTTATCCAGGCGGAACTGCAGACGCCGCCGGGTAGTGACCGTGCGGAAGCTGAGCCACTCGGACAGAATGGCATCCAGGCTCTTCACGCCCGGGCGGCCATCGATGCCGATCATGTTCATATTGACCCGGTAGGTTTTCTCCAGGTCCGTACTGGCGAACAGGTGCTGCATCAACTGCTCGGCATCCACCCGGTTAGAGCGTGGAGTGATCACCAGCCGGGTGGGGTTTTCGTGGTCCGATTCATCCCGCAGATCGGTGACCATGGGCAGCTTCTTGGCCTGCATCTGGGCCGCGATCTGCTCCAGGATCTTGGCGCCACTGACCTGATGAGGCAGCGCGGTAATGATGATATCGCCGCTGTCCTTCTCCTTGATCCAGACACCGCGCATGCGAAGACTGCCCCGGCCGGTCTGGTACATCTTGATCAGATCCTCCCGGGGCGTGATCAGCTCCGCCTCGGTGGGCATATCCGGGCCCTGAATAAACTGGCACAGCTCGTTCACATCCGCCTTGGGGTTATCGAGCAGATGAATACAGGCCTCGACGACCTCGCGCAGATTGTGCGGCGGGATGTCGGTGGCCATCCCCACGGCAATACCGGTAGTGCCATTGAGCAGCACATTAGGCACCCGAGCGGGCAGCACCTTGGGCTCGTCCATGGTGCCGTCGAAATTTGGCTGCCAATCCACCGTACCCTGGCCCAACTCCTCCAGCAGCACCTCACTGTAGCGGGCCAGGCGCGACTCGGTGTAACGCATGGCGGCAAACGACTTGGGATCATCCGGCGACCCCCAGTTGCCCTGCCCGTCCACCAGGGTGTACCGGTACGAAAACGGCTGGGCCATCAACACCATGGACTCGTAAGCGGCCGAATCGCCGTGCGGGTGGAACTTACCGATCACATCGCCCACGGTACGGGCCGACTTCTTGAACTTCGCCGTCGCCTTCAGCCCCAGCTCGCTCATGGCATAGACAATACGGCGCTGAACCGGCTTGAGCCCGTCACCGATATTGGGCAGGGCGCGATCGAGAATGACGTACATGGAATAATCCAGATACGCCTTCTCGGTATAGTCTTTGAGGGGAATGCGCTCTTCAGCGTCGGGGGATACTACGACTTCGTTCATGCAAATTCCTGGTCGTTATCGTTAATACTGCAGCTTGATCTCGCCCTGCTCCGAGACGCGCATGGACGGCAGCCATTGGCTGAAATCCAACTTGGCGTCGAAATTGTAACTGACCCGGTCACTGACCGCCCGCTGGCTGAAGTGCTGGACCAACCGGGCAATGGACAACAGGTTGGCAGAGACCTCCACGGTCACCGGAGTCTCCTCATACGCCTTGAGCGTGGGCACCCGGCTGGTCACACCGCTCAAGACATCGATGTTTTCGATGCCGATGTTATAAGAGATCCCGCGCACGGACAAATCCCGCCCATTGGGATTGGTGATCCCCAGATGAACCGCAATGCGCTGCTCCATACCCTGAGCCGGCAAAAGCTCAAGCCCCGTGACCTTGACCTGAGGCTCCTGAATACCGAGAGGAATCTGGGAGCAGGCGGCGAGCATCAAGGCCACCACGGCAAAAAGCCCGGTACGAAGCACTGAGGCGCGGATAGGGGTAGACCGTTCCTGGACCGTAGAGCGCGGGAAGCGCGGTTGCGAGCCCGCAGGGATGGGTTTACGGCGTGTCCAGGAACGGTCTACCCCTATCCGTGCCGGACGTCCTGCGCTCATCAAACGTTCTATAACCGTCAACAATTGATACCACATGCGCTCTACTCTCCTATTCAGTAGCAGACTGAAACCAGTCCAGTAATGTTTCCAGGCAGACTACACCACCTCGTGGATTGCAGTGACGGCCCCTGAAGCTTTTGTGAGGTATATCACATGACGTCCGGGAGCGCTGTGGTGTAATCCCGCACGGACTGGCCCAAACGGACCACCCCGACAAGAATCAACCAAGCCAACAACACCGAGAGAGTCTATGCCCAAGCACCCGCTCAGCACCGACGACCTACTGGGCAGCCGGGAAATTCGTTTCATCGATCGCCAGGAAACCAACTACCCCAACCTCATGCGCCTGTGCTTGGACTTCGACTTCTGCGTCCTGCAATTGTTGCACAAAACCCCTGTGCCCACCGCCAATAAATCCTTCGTACTCGTCACCCGGGACTACCGCCTGACACCCACAGCCGCCATCAGCCCCGCCTTCGCCGAACTCGAACAACTCGAAACCTACGTCCACCTGCACCAGGTCGACATCCTTCACGACTACCTGTTCGGATTCGTCGACGAAGACATCGCCAACAGCGTCCGAGGAGAATAACCACCCCCGCCAGCGACTGTCAGAATTACCGGCACTCCGTAGACGCTGGGCACCGGGTTCGCTATGCTCTCGGCTTTTGCCTGAGCGCCGTTGTTATGCGAACTCTGCTTCTGGCCGGTGGCGGCCTGACGCACGCCCTCTACCTTGCCAACGCCCGCCACCTGCTACCCGACGATGTTCGAGTGATACTGGTGTCACCAGAGCGGTTTGTTCCCTACTCGGGCATGCTGCCCGGGCTGATTGCCGGGCGCTTCCGCTTTCGGGATTGCCACATCGATCTGGGCCAGCTCTGCCGGGCCACGCACACCGAATTGCAGTTCGGCCGCCTGGTCTCCCTGGACCTGGCGCAACGCCGTGCACAGCTCGACAATGGCGACGCCATTGGCTTTGACCTCCTGTCAGTCAACACCGGTCTGCAGGCCACCGATACCATCCCCGGACTGGCCGAGCACGGCATGAGCACTCGCCCGATCAGTGGGTTTTTGCCCCGCTGGCAGGAAACGCTGGCGGACCTGTGTGCCCGGGATCGGAACAGCCCGGCCAACCTGGCCGTCATCGGCGGTAACCTCGATGGTGTGGAAATGGCCCTGGCCGTTCGCCAGCGGCTGCTGCATGAAGAGAACCTTAAAGCGCCGGTAAGCATCCACCTGGTCCACGGCGGAGGCAAGCTGCTGCCCGAGTTTCCCCTGGCCGCTCAGCTGCGCGCCGCACAATTACTGCAGGAACGGGAGGTTCGAGTCCACCCCCTCTTTGATGTGGCACGCGTGGATGACCAACAGATCTACACCGATCACCATCAGCACCTGCCCATGGACAGCGTGATCTGGTGTGTTTCCGGGCAAACGGGCGCCTGGGTCAAAACATCGGGGCTGGCACTGACCGACCGGGGCCGGATTCAGGTCAATGCCCATCTGCAGGCGGTCAATCACCCGTTCGTGTTCGCCGCCGGCGCGGTCGCCAGTGTGACCGGCGGCCCAGAGCCCGGAGCCGCAGCGAGCCTGGCACTACGGCAGGCGCCGGTGCTGGCCGCCAATCTGGCCCGCGCTCTGGCTGGCGAACCACTCAGACGCTACAAGCCCGGCCGGCGGACGCTGTCGATCATTACCACCAGCAATGATTACGCCCTGGCCCGTTACGGCAATCAGGTCTGGGGTGGCAAGTGGATAGAACGCTGGAAATATCGGCGGGACCGGAAGGTCATGGCGAGTTTCCCCCGGGCCTGAAGGCCCGGAGTGGGGGCGGACCAGGTACGCAATCGCTACTCCATTTCCTGCTCAAACTCCTCGAGCAGGTCCATAGGCTCAATTTCTTCCCCTTCGAGGGATTCATCCCAATTCACCCCGACCAGCAGTTCATCGTCGTGCATACCGGGCAGCCAGTCATCCAGAAACTCTTCCAGATCGATCGGGACGGGTTTGTAGTCTGTCCACTCCTCTCGACAGTGCACTTGTGCGAGGGCCAGCTCGGACCACAGCGGCATCACATCGCTGTCATCATATTTCTCGGAAGGACACAGCGCCCAACCATCCGGGCCTTCGAGCCCGTAAACACAGCCGTGGTCCATCGCTTCGACAATAAAACGATCGAGGTTTTCAGCGGGGTCATCGCTCAGTGCGGTCATGATGGGCGTTTCCTTGGGCTTCTAACGACAGGGGTTACAATACCAAACAGCGACCATTGGCCTTAAGCCAATCCCGCTGACGGGGGTAATCGGGGCACACTTGTCCGACCAGTTGCCAGAATGCCCGACTGTGGTTCATGTGTCGCAGGTGACAGACTTCGTGAGCGACAAGATAGTCCACAACCGCCTCCGGGGCCAGAAGAATCTGCCAGTTGTACTGAATCTCACCCGAGCGGGTGCAGTGCCCCCACTTTGATCGGGTCACTCTCACTTTGACCCCCGAGTGGCTCAGCCCCATCTGGCGAGTCAACGCATCGGTTTTTGCGCGCAATCGCTCCAGCCCTTGCTCCCGGTACCACCCCTGCACCAGCCGCCGGGCCTGGGCCTCAGGTTCAAGCCGACTACGTCGCGAGCAACAGACCGCCAATCGGTCATCCACCCGCTCGACCCGGCCACAACTCCCCATACTCACCGAGAGCGTCAGGTGCTGCCCCATGAAAGGCAGCCGGGTGCCGGATACATAGCGATACTCCGGAATCCGGGCCAGCATCTGCTGCTGAGCGCGCACTTTACGCGCGATCCAGTCGCTTTTCTGACGGACAAACCGGTCCAGATCCCGCTCCGCTATGCCCACCGGAGCTCGCACCAGCAACTGGGCATCGCGCACCTCCAGACTGACCGTACGGCGGCGCGGGGATCGTTTAATGGTATAGCGCACTGACAGGGCTCGCTTTGCGTAACATCAAATTTTTATTCCCCCGGACCGGACAGCTCACGGGACAGAATCACCGCGGTACGCAGCCGGCTTCGGCCGAAACTGGTCATCCGCTCGAAATCGGCCCGCGCCAGAGGAAGGTATTGGCAATCCAGCGCGGTCTGCCCCTGGCCATCTGGATCCGGATCGTGAACATAAATACACTCTTCGTCATAGCCACTCATGACGACCCAGTGGGGCGCTTTTTTGCTGTCCATCCGGTAGGTACTGATCAGGATGATCGGCACCCCTCCGCGATCAAACGCCGCGATCAGATCATCCTGACGAACCTCGCGATAATGAACCGGAACCGCCCGCGCCTCAAGCGCGTGGCGATAATCCTCATGCACCAGCATCATGACCGGCTTTTTAGTCTCGTCGCGTACCCCATCAAGAAACAGGGGCCCATCATGGTTGACCCAGACTTCCGCCCGATAGCCCCGGTTGTCGGCAGCCAGCGCCATGCCCATGGGATGGCAACCGCCGTGGCCCGAGGTCATGAAGATGGTCGTGGATTCACGCCACAGACGGAGCTCCTCGGTATCGGAGGGCTGGTAGTCAGGCTTCAGGGCGGCCATGGCCATCATCAGCGACGCTGGACCGCAGGTAAAGCGGGTACTCTGGGCCAACCAGGGAATGGCCCGATGATAGGCCGTATCGCCCACCACCCGGATCCGCTTCTGATAACGCAGCGCATCGGTGTGGTCCTCGTAGTAGTCCTGATACAGCCCGAACTGTTTGTATCCCAGGGTCTCGTAGAGGGCGATGGCGCTGGTATTTTTGCTGCTGACCTCCAGGCGCATGTAGAACCGGCCGCTGTCCCGAGCGCCGTCTTCCCCGGCGCCGATCAGGCGCCGCGCCAGCCCCTGACCCCGGTAGTCTGGATCCACCGCCAGAGAGTACATGCGGGCCAGGCGCGTCCCGCGGTGGAACAGAACCAGTATGTAACCGGCCAGACGGTCGCCATCGCGCGCGACCAGCAGGACCCGCTGGTCACCCTCGAGCCAGCGACGAAAGCTGCGGCGACTGAGACGGTCGCTGGAAAAACAGCGTTGCTCCAGAGCGACAAGGGCGTCGAGATCATCGGGCCTTACGCTCTCAAGGGGGAGGGAGGACATGAATACCGCCTTCATCAGGTTCACTTGCGATTGTTTCAAACGTTCAGGGCTATCCATGTCTTGCCGCTCAGGGCTGTCCATATCACGCCGCTCAGGGCTGCTGATAATTCAATTCCCGGGTATGTACGTCGATGCGCCCGATGTGCACAGCGACCCGCTGCAGCCAGCGCACGACCTCCATCCGGGCGACACCCTGCTTCAGCTCCAGTCTTCCCTGGGCAATGTCGTTCATGGTCTGCCGCCGGGTAGTTTGCTCGATTTGGGTGATTTGTGCGACCCGTTCCTGCACCTGGTCGGCGGGAAGTGAACGTTTTCCCCATAGCGACAGCACCAGCGGACTGAGGGCGGCCTTGGCCTCGGCCAGATCGTCCCCGTTGCGCAACGCCACGGCCACACTTTTATTGTCGCAACGTTCCAGCAGACGCTGCAGATGCTCAAGGATCTGGATCGCTGCCAGTAGCCGCTCCCACTGACTGCCCGAGGTCCCTTCCAGGTGAATGGCATCCAGATATTCCTGCACATCGGACAGCTCTCGGGCCAAGTCCACCAGGGGGACCGAGCGGCCAGACTCTCCGAGAATGTATTCCAGTTGCTCCGCCACCCGCTCAAACTGGGAGATCATGACCTTCTGCACCGCGGTCAGTGCCAGCTCGGGGTATTTGAGCAGCCCCCGGTCCAGAACCTGCTGATAACCAAAGGGCTTGTCCGGGAACAGACGCTCGATCATGCGAGCAAACTGTCCTGCAAACGGCACCACCAGCAACACTCCCAGCAAATTGAACGCGGAGTGGAAACCCACCAGCGCAAACTCCTCGTGAACCACAAATGCCTCGGGCGCCACAAACCGCCAGGCGGCGATGTAGGGCACAATCAGAAACAGCGCCAGCGAACTCACGCCGGTGTTGTACAGCACATGGGAAAAACCGGTGCGTCGCACCGAGACGTTGCCACCGATGGTGGCCGCTGCCGCCGTGAAGCTGGTGCCGATATTCATTCCCACCACCAACGATGCGGCCTGCTCGAAGACGATGGTATCCGTGTGCAGCGCCGTCAGTGCAGCCACTACGCCGGCACTGGAAGATTGCGTCACAACGGTAAACAGTACACCAATGACCACCAGTTGAAACTTGCCCCACAGATCCTCGGCTGGAAACTGACTGAAGTCCATCTGCTCGCGCAAGCCTTCGAGCCCGCCCTGAAGCGTCTCAATACCGATGAAAATCAGACCAAAGCCCGCCAGCGCATACCCCAGCCCGCCCAGAGACCGTCGCCCAAACAGCTTGAGCATGGCACCGGCAAACACGAACAGCGCGGCCAGGAGGGACAGCTTGAGTTTGAAGCCGATCAGAGCCACGATCCAGCCTGTGACCGTGGTCCCGAGAGCCGAACCAAAGATGATACCCAGCGCCTGGGAAAAACCGATCAGGCCGGCCCCGACAAAACCGACGGTAGCCACAATGGTGGCGCTGGACGATTGCAGCACAGCGGTGCCAACCAGCCCCGCCAGAACCCCGCTGACTGGGCTGCGGGTAAAGCGCATCAACACCCGGCGAATGGCGTCTCCGGCCATGGCCTTCAGGCCCTCGGTCATGAGCGTCATTCCCAACAGGAACAAGCCCAGACCGCCCAATACTTCCACCAGCACCCGAATTAATTCCATGATGATCCGTCGTTCGACTCCAGCCAGCCTGCCAGAGGGATATTTGCTATGATGGCGCCTCTGGAAACCGACCCTGCAGGCCCCCTGACACCATGAATGAAAAACTGTTCGCCGCCCTTCAGTATATCACCCCCCAGCACGGGCTCTCCCGGGCGGCGGGTTGGCTGGCCAACCAGCGTACGGACTGGATCAAAAACCACTTTATCGAATGGTTCATCCAACGCTACGGCGTGGATATGAGCGAGGCGCTGGAAGAAAACCCCCGCGCTTATGCCCACTTCAATGACTTTTTTACCCGGGCGCTCAAACCCGATGCGCGCCCGCTGGATGCCTCAGCGGACAGTATCGTCTGCCCCGCTGACGGGGCCATCAGTCAGCTCGGCGCCATTGAGGACGGGCGAATTTTTCAGGCCAAAGGTCAGCTCTACACCACCCGGGAACTGCTCGGTGGCAGCGAGGCGCTGGCCGCCGAATTCGACCAGGGCCAGTTCGCCACCGTCTATCTGTCGCCCAAGGATTATCATCGCGTTCACATGCCCTTTGGCGGCCAACTGCGAACCACCGTAGCAATACCCGGCGATCTGTTCTCGGTTAATACGGCCACCGCCAACCAGGTGCCCCGACTGTTTTCACGCAATGAGCGGTTGGTGGCAATTTTCGATACCGACATCGGCCCCATGGCGGTCGTATTGGTCGGCGCCATGATCGTGGCGGGTATCGAAACCGTGTGGGGCGGCGAGGTAGCGCCGATCAAGCGGACGATTCAGACCCGGGACTTCCGACCCCGCGCGCCCATCACCTTGAATAAGGGAGAAGAAATGGGCCGCTTCAAGCTAGGTTCCACCGCAATCGTGTTGTTTGGCAAGGACAGAGTGCGCTGGGATGCCGCGTATCAGGCCGGCAGTGGAACGCGGACGGGGGAACGGTTGGGCGTCAGGCTGTAAGGGCGACCACACCTTACCCTGCAGCGGGCTTGATGCGTCCTAGGGCGTGAGCTTGTCGAGCAGCGACATCAGACCGGATTTTTCTTTCTTGAGGATATAGTTGTCGCGTATTGCGGCGATATCGACCTCGTAAGAGCCGGGTTCCAGGTCTCGGGCAATTTCAATTTTTTCCACTTCCGCCGCCGATTTTTTGCCCGAATCGATCAGTGCCTGCTTGCGCTTATCGTCCTCGGCCAGATCAATCAGTTGCGGATCCATGGGAGACTTGACGGCATCCAGCACCAACATGATCTTGGGCTTGAGGCGCCGCTCAAAATTCTGCTCCACCACCACGCCCACCTCACCGGAACTCAACTCGACCAGAGTGCCGGTGGGATAAAGGCCAATGGCGCGAATGAACTCCACCACCAGCTCTTCCTGAAATTGGGTATTGCGCAGTTCGTATAACTTGCTGACGGCCTTGGAGGGCGCAATGGGCTGACTGGCACCCCGCGGATTGGTGGTATTGTCATAGAAGGTGACGATCCCGGCGATCTTACCCAACAAGGGAATCTTGTCGCCCTGCAGGTGCAACGGAAAACCACTCCCGTTCAATCGTTCGCAGTGGGTTTTCACCACGCTGATCACCCTCGGTTCTACTCCCGGGGTTTTGCGCAATATCTCAACGCCCTGCTCCACAAAGGTTTCATACAGGCGCTCTTCATCGGTCGAGCGGGATACTTTGGTCAACAGCCCCTGATCGAGCTTGACCTTGCCCACATCCTTGAGCAGAACGCCCATGGCAAGCACATCCAGGTCCCGCTTGGGCAGGCCGATATGACGCCCGAACAGGATGGCCCAGACCGAGCACCGGATGGCGTGACTGTAGGTATATTCGTCTTTTTCCTGCACGCGGGACAGCCAGGTGAAGGCATCCGGATTGCGCAGTACACTGTCCACCATATCGCTGGCCAGCCGCTTGGTTTCAACAATCGGTACCCGATGCAACTCATTGTTGCCCAGGTAATCGAGCACCTCGCCCACGGCATGGTAGACATTCTGATGCAGCTGACGGGCCCGTTTGATTTCTTTTTTGAGCGGTTGGACCGGGGGGTACTGATTGCGCTGTATGCGCAGGGGGGCCACTTTGACGTTGGCCGGGGTATGGACGTTCTCCCGGGCGCTGATCCGGCTGCGCAGGCTTTCCTGGGGCAGTGTCTGTAAGTTCGAGGAGACGGGTGGGCGACCTTTGACGACGTCGATATAGACGTGTTTACACAAGCTTTTCAGTTGTTTGATTTCGTCCAGGTCACGGACATAGAAGCCTTGCAGCGGGAATGGAGTCTGAGTCCACGGACGGTCGAGTCCGGAGACATACATGCCAACAGTGACTTCGTTGACGTCGACTTTGACTTGCTTGATTCCCACGCGTTGTCCTCTCTGCCGGCGGTGCGGCAAAAATCCGTCTATGGCGCCAGTTTAGACAAAAAATGGGCCGGAGGATAGGGATAGTGGGGCATGCAACGGACGTCGTCAAGCCTGTCGGAGGGCTATACAGCCGCGATGAGAAGGGGGTCACAGGGTTCGGTTACAGGATATGCGGTTAGTTCAAATCGCGTCCGGGCCGAGAAGGGGAAGCCCTTTCAAGACACGCCGTAAACCCATCCCTGGGGGCTCGACGCGCGGAGTCCCTCCGCTTACGGTCTTGAAAGGGCTTCCCCTTCTCGTCCCTCTGTGCCACCTAAAAACTTTTTGCTTACTGACCGTGGTATTCGGCCGACAACTCGTGGACGGAGCGAATAAAGGCGCCGGCGTGTTCCGGGTCGACTTCCGGGGTGATGCCGTGGCCGAGGTTGAAGACATGGCCGGAACCCTTGCCGTAGGAGGCGAGAATCTGACCCACTTCCTCGCGAATCCGCTCGGGGCTGGCATAGAGGATTGTCGGGTCCATATTGCCCTGCAGCGCGACCCGGTCACCGACCCGGGCGCGGGCACGGCCGATGTCGGTGGTCCAGTCCAGGCCCAGCGCATCGGCGCCGGTGTCGGCCATGGCCTCAAGCCACTGGCCGCCGCCTTTGGTGAACAGAATCACCGGCACCTTGCGGCCGTCGTGCTCACGGATCAAGCCTTTGACGATCTGCTCCAGGTAGCGCAGAGAGAATTCCCGGTAGGCATTGTGGGACAGAGCGCCGCCCCAGGTATCGAAAATCTGCACTGCCTGGGCGCCCGCCAGAATCTGGCCGTTCAGGTAGCGGATAACGGACTGGGCCAGGGTGTCGAGCAGGTGATGCATCAGCTCGGGCCGGTCGTACATCATCTGCTTGGCGCGGCGAAAATCCCGGCTGGAGCCACCCTCAATCATGTAGGTGGCCAGGGTCCAGGGGCTACCGGAAAAACCGATCAGCGGCACCCGACCGCCCAGCTCGCGACGAATGGTTGTCACCGCATCAAGGACGTAAGGCAGGTCCGCTTCTGGATTGACCACATCCAGTGCCATGATATCGGCTTCCGTACGCACCGGCTTTTCAAACTTCGGGCCTTCACCGGGCTCAAAGTACAGGCCCAGCCCCATGGCATCAGGGATCGTAAGAATGTCCGAGAACAGAATGGCCGCATCCAGCGGGTAGCGCTCCAGGGGTTGCAGCGTCACCTCACAGGCCATGTCCGGGTTGCCGCACAAACCCATGAAGTTGCCGGCCCGCTCGCGGCTGGCCCGATATTCCGGCAGGTAGCGACCGGCCTGACGCATCATCCACACCGGAGTGACGTCCACCGGTTCGTGGGCCAGGGCGCGCAGGAAGCGGTCGTTTTTCAGCTCGGTCATAGTTATGGTCCGGTACAGTCGGAGAACGGGGGAGGGGAGCGGCGGATGCGGAGGTGTCGTAGGGCGGATAAGTGCGAAGCACGCATCCGCCGTCACCCAAGTTCTTACACTTCGAGGTAGTCCATGATCCCTTCGGCCGCTTCGCGGCCTTCCCAGATGGCGGTCACCACCAGGTCGGAACCGCGCACCATGTCGCCACCGGCGAACACCTTCGGGTTGGAGGTCTGGAACTTGTACTGCTGGGTTTCCGGCGCTTCCACACCACCCCAATCAGATACGGTAATGCCATGCTCGTCAAACCAGGGGGCGGGGCTCGGACGGAAGCCGAAAGCAATCAGCACCACATCAGCCGGCAAGACTTCTTCACTGCCCGGAATCGGTTCGGGACGGCGGCGGCCATTTTCATCGGGTTCACCCAGTTCGGTGGTCACCACTTTCACGCCTTCGACCTTGTCCTCACCAACGATGGCCACCGGCTGACGATTGAAAAGGAACTGCACACCCTCTTCTTTGGCGTTGGCCACTTCGCGGCGCGAGCCGGGCATGTTTTCTTCGTCACGGCGGTAGGCACAAGTCACGCTCTCGGCGCCCTGGCGAATGGAGGTGCGGTTACAGTCCATGGCGGTGTCACCACCGCCGAGCACTACCACGCGCTTGCCTTTCACGCTGATGAACTCACTCGGGTCTTTTTCAAACCCCAGGTTGCGATTGACGTTGGCTACCAGGAACGGCAGAGCGTCGTGCACGCCGGGCAGGTCTTCACCGGGGAAACCACCTTTCATGTAGGTGTAGGTCCCCATACCCATAAACACCGCATCGTATTCCTTGAGAATTTCGTCCATGGTGATGTCGGTGCCGACTTCGGTATTCAGACGGAACTCCATACCCATTTCGGTAAAGATCTCACGCCGACGGGTCAGGACGTTTTTCTCGAGCTTGAACTCGGGGATGCCGAAGGTCAACAGGCCGCCGATTTCCGGGTAACGGTCAAACACCACCGGTTTGACGCCATTACGCACCAACACGTCGGCGCAACCCAGACCGGCCGGACCGGCGCCAATGATGGCGACTTTCTTGTCGGTCCAGGTGACCTTGGACATGTCCGGCTTCCAACCCATGGCGAAAGCGGTGTCGGTGATGTACTTCTCGGCGTTACCGATGGTCACGGCACCGAAGCCATCGTTCAGGGTACAGGCGCCTTCACACAGGCGATCCTGAGGGCAGACACGACCACAGACTTCCGGCAGGGAGTTGGTCTGATGACTCAGCTCGGCCGCCTCAAAGATGTTGCCTTCGGAAATCAGCTTCAACCAGTTGGGAATGAAGTTGTGCACCGGGCACTTCCACTCACAGTAGGGGTTACCGCAGGAAAGACAGCGGTGCGATTGACTGGCTGCCTGGTCTTGGTCAAACGGTTCGTAAATTTCCACAAACTCGTGCTGGCGCACTTCCATGTCTTTTTTGGCGGGGTCCTGACGGCCCACATCAATAAACTGGAAGTTGTTGTTTAAACGTCCGGCCATAATCACTGCCTCAGCTAATCGGTGTGAGCCCGCGCCGCACTGGCGAACGGGCTCTGTATCGTTCTAGTGTCCTGTGCGCCCGAAGGCGCACCGGCGGGTTATTCGCCGCGTTTTTCCATGTCGTTGAGCAAGCCGCTCAGGCTCGCCGCCTTGGGCTTGACCAGCCAGAATTTACCGACGTAATCATCGAAGTTATCCAGCAGGTTCTGGCCCCACTCGCTTTCGGTCTCTTCGGTGAACTCGGTAATCACCCGGCGCAGGTAGTTGCGGTGTGCTTCCAGCGATTCGCCATCCACCCGGTGAATGTCCACCAGCTCGTGGTTGTAGCGATCCACAAAGCTGTTGTCCTCATCCAGCACGAACGCAAAGCCGCCAGTCATACCCGCACCGAAGTTGACGCCGGTTCGGCCGAGCACGGTCACCACGCCACCGGTCATGTACTCACAGCAGTGATCACCGGCACCTTCCACGACGACGTGAGCACCGGAGTTACGAACACCGCAGCGCTCGCCCGCTTGACCGGCTGCGAACACCTTGCCACCCGTCGCACCGTACAGACAGGTATTACCCATGATGCTGGTGTCCTGGGACTTGAAACCGGAGTTGCGCGGTGGGCGCAGCACCAGTTTGCCGCCGGCCATGCCTTTGCCGACATAGTCGTTGGCATCGCCTTCCAGATAAATATACAGGCCACCGGCGTTCCACACCCCCAGGCTCTGCCCGGCCACACCGGTGAGCTTCAGCGTAATGGGCTTATCCGCCATGCCCTGGTTGCCGTGGCGCTTGGCAATTTCACCGCTGATGCGCGCGCCGATGGAACGGTCGCAGTTGGTCACGGTAAAGGCGTATTCACCGCCGGACTTGCTCTCGATCGCCGGCAGCACTTCCTTGACCATCGCCTCGGCCAGCTCGCCTTTGTCGAACGGCTCATTGCGATCCACCGCGCACAGCTGCGGCTTGGTTTCCAGGAACTTGTCGGTGTAAGTGATGCGGCTCAGGTCCAGACGCTTCTGCTTGCTGGTCTGGCCTTCGATCGCTTCGAGCAGGTCAACGCGACCGACCAGATCACCCAGACTGCGCAGCCCCAGGCGGGCCAACCACTCACGAGTCTCTTCGGCGATAAACTTGAAGAAGTTCATCGCCATTTCAACGGTGCCGATGTAGTGGTTTTCACGCAGGTCGTCGCGCTGGGTGGCCACACCGGTGGCGCAATTGTTCAGGTGACAGATCCGCAGGTACTTACAGCCCATGGCGACCATCGGTCCAGTACCGAAGCCGAAGCTCTCGGCGCCTAGCATGGCTGCCTTGATCACATCCAGGCCGGTTTTAAGGCCGCCGTCGGTCTGTACCCGGACCTTGTCGCGCAGATCGTTCGCGCGCAGGGTCTGATGGGTTTCACTCAGACCCAGCTCCCAGGGGGAGCCCGCATAGCGGATGGAGGTCAGCGGGCTGGCCGCGGTACCACCGTCGTAGCCGGAAATGGTGATCAGGTCCGCGTAGGCCTTGGCCACACCGGCGGCAATGGTGCCGACACCGGGGCGGGACACTAGCTTGACCGACACCTGGGCGTCCGGATTGACCTGCTTGAGGTCAAAGATCAGCTGCGCCAGATCCTCGATGGAGTAAATATCATGGTGCGGCGGCGGTGAAATAAGGGTCACGCCGGGCACCGAATAGCGCAGTCGGGCAATGAGGTCATTGACCTTGCCACCGGGCAACTGGCCGCCTTCCCCGGGCTTAGCGCCCTGGGCAACCTTGATCTGCAACACTTCGGCATTGACCAGGTAGTGCGGGGTCACACCAAAGCGGCCCGAGGCGATCTGCTTGATTTTGGAGACTTTATCGGTGCCGAAGCGGGCCGGGTCTTCGCCGCCTTCACCGCTGTTGGAGCGGCCGCCGAGACGGTTCATGGCCTGCGCCAGACACTCGTGCGCTTCCGGCGAAAGCGCCCCCAGAGACATACCGGCGGAGTCAAAGCGCTTGATGATCGCTTCGATTGGCTCCACCTCGCTCAGCGGGATGGCCTGAGCACTGTCTTCTTTGACTTTCAACAGGTCACGCAGCGTCGCCACCGGACGCTCATTGACCAGGGTGGAGTAGTCGCGCCACAGGCTGTACTCGCCGGTCTGAACGGCACGCTGCAGAGTCTGGATCACGTCCGGGTTGAAGGCATGGTATTCCTGACCGTGAACGTATTTGAGGATGCCGCCCTGCACCAGAGGCTTGCGCGCCAACCAGGCGGTGCTGGCGATGATTTTCTGGTCTTCTTCCAGGTCGGGGAAGCCAGCGCCCTGAATACGGGACTGAGTGCCCTCAAAGCAAGTGTCAACCACTTCATCCGCCAGACCGACAGCCTCAAACAACTGAGCGCCACGATAAGACGTGATGGTGGAGATACCCATCTTGGACAGAATCTTCAGCAGGCCCTTGTCGACGCCCTTGCGATAGCCCTTGTACGCCTGGTCGGTGTCCAACTGCAGCTCGCCGGTTTCCATCAGGTTGTTGAGTACGTAGTAGCTCAGGTACGGGTAAACCGCCGTCGCGCCGTAACCGATCAGGGTCGCGATCTGGTGGGAGTCGCGGGCCGTACCGGTTTCGACGATGATGTTGGCGTCACAGCGCAGCCCCACCTTGGTCAGGTGGTGGTGCACGGCACCGGTGGCCAGCAGGGCGTGGATCGGCAGTTGGCCTTTTTCCAGGTTGTTGTCGCTCAGCACCAACAGTACCTTGCCCGCTTTAACCTGCTCGGCGGCGTCATCGCACAGTTTGGCGATGGCCTGCTTGAGGTTGTACTGGGCCGGATCGTAGTTGAGCGACAGAACGGTCGCCTCATAGCCCGGACGGGAAATGTCCATCAATGCACGGAACTTCGCCGGAGACAGCACCGGCGAGCGCAGGATCACCCGGTCGGCGTGCTCTTCGGTCTCTTCATAGACCGACAGTTCGCGCCCCAGACAGGTCTCCAACGACATGACGATGGCTTCACGCAAAGGATCGATGGCCGGGTTGGTCACCTGGGCGAACTGCTGGCGGAAGTAGTCGTACAGCGGCCGCTGCTTAGCGGACAAGACGGCCATGGGGGTATCGTCGCCCATGGAGCCGACCGCCTCCTGGCCGCCCTCGGCGAGCGGACGCAGCACCTGATCACGCTCCTCGAAGGTGACCTGGTACATTTTCATGTAGGCCTTGAGCTGCTCTTCGGTGAGGCCGTTTTCGGCCACATCGTCTTCCAGAGTGGACTCGATGCGCAACGCCTTCTCTTTCAGCCACTGCTTGTAGGGCTGACGGCCTTTGAGCTGCTCGTCAATGTCCTTGGTGTGGTACAGCTTGCCGGTTTCGGTATCCACCGACAGGATCTGACCCGGTCCGAGGCGGCCCTTGGCCACCACGTCTTCCGGCTTGTACTTGTATACGCCGACTTCGGAGGCCACGGTGATGATGTCGTCTTTGGTGATCACCCAGCGCGACGGACGCAGGCCGTTGCGGTCCAGGGTGCAGACCGCATAGCGGCCGTCGGTGATTACCAGGCCCGCCGGACCATCCCAGGGCTCGACGTGCATGGAGTTGTATTCGTAGAACGCGCGCAGTTGCGGGTCCATATGTTCAACGTTCTGCCAGGCCGGCGGCACCAGCATGCGCACCGCACGGTGCAGCTCCATGCCGCCGGTGATCAGCACTTCGAGCATATTGTCCAGACTCGAGGAGTCGGACCCATCGCGATTGACCAGGGGCGCCACTCGATCCAAGTCCGGCAACAGCGGCGTGCTGAACTTGGAGGTGCGCGCCACGGACCAGTTCCGGTTGCCCATCACGGTGTTGATTTCACCGTTGTGCGCCAGCATACGGAACGGCTGGGCCAGCGGCCACTGGGGTAGCGTATTGGTGGAGAAGCGCTGGTGGAACACGCAGATGGCGGTTTCCAGGCGCGGGTCCGCCAGATCGGTAAAGAACTTGGGCAGGTCCACCGGCATCATCAACCCTTTATAGGAGATGACGGTGGAGCTGAAACTGGCGATGTAGAACGCCTTGTCTTCGGCCAGACGCTTTTCAGCCTGACGACGTGCAAGGAACAGCCGGGCGTTGAACTGCTCGAGGCTCAGGTCTCCATCGTTATTGATAAACAGGTGGTTGAAGAGCGGCAGGGACTCCAGGGCAATAGGCCCGAGGCAGCTGCTGTCCACCGGCACTTCGCGCCAGCCCGCCGGGCTGAGCTCTTGAGCGCGCAGCTCCTCCTCAACCACATCGCGGGCCTTCTGGGCTTGGGCATCGTCGGTGCTGAGCATGATCGAGCCGACGCCGTAAACGTCAGTCAGCTCGGCGCCGCAGGCCTCCTTGGCCACGGTGCGCAGAAAGCCATCCGGCTTCTGCAGCAGCAGGCCGCAACCGTCACCGGTCTTGCCGTCCGCCGCGATACCGCCGCGGTGGGTCATGCAGGTCAACGACTCGATGGCGGTTTCCAACAGGCGATGACTGGCCTTGCCCTTCAAATGGGCAATCAAGCCAAAGCCGCAGTTGTCTTTAAACTCATCTAACCTGTAGAGGCCCGTGGTCATACGCTGTCTCTCTCGATACCGATAGAATCCGGAACATGGCACGCTCCGCTCACGCCCCAGACAAAAAAGCCCCTCCAAAAAGGGGCCAGGCAAATGGGCGCAGCATATTACCCGCAAGTGGCCCCAAAGGCAAGACAAGCGGGGCTCTCAGCGCCCAACAGTAAAGCTAATTTCGGCAAAATGGTGGTAAAAAGTCGAAATATTCAGTGATTTTCCGAGAACTCCCCCGGCTCCAGACAGACTGTCCGAATGACCGTTGAAGCCGGGCCCGTAGCACCGTCCGTCAGAACAGTCAGCAACACAAAGGGCCTACTCGACAAGCTACCACAGTTTTCCAAAGATACCTATACGGCCCGAACCAGATAAACGGTCAAATTGAGCGACCTTGCGAATTAGACAGCAATTCCCGGGGCCAGCTAAAATGGCCCCTCAGTGACACACTGGGTCGAAAAGAGCCCGGGTGTCAGCAGGAGAAACCAAAATCAAAACATCGGGACCTTGCATGCAGCTTACACATCTTTCAGGAAGCTTCCCCCGCGCTCTTTGGCGCATAGGCAAAACCGTCACACTAACCTTTTTCTCCGTACTGCTTTTCTCAGGTTGCGAATGCGACACGGCATGCGATGAGCGCATGACCGGAGACTCCAACCCTAACAGCGGCGGCAGCAACGGTAGCAGCAGCTCCAGTGGCGGCACCCCAAGCGGTGGTTCGGCCGACGATATTACATTGAACTGCTCCGAGTTAGACCCGGATACCGTTTACTTGCTGGGCTCTTTTCAGGAGTTCACGGGCGACCGGAGGGTATTGATCGATCCGGAAGAGCCAGAAGCACTGTGCACAGCGTTTCCGGATGGAGTCGACGGAGGCGCTGTGACCACTTCGGGCTCTCTGATCTACACCCACCATGGCAACAACGTAACCTTCGATGGCGGAACCATCTACCAGCTGACTCAGGATCCCCTGACGCTGAGCAGCGATGGATTGGAGTGGACCTACCCGATCAACCCGAGCAACAACGACGAGCAGTTGCTATCTGGCAGATCCACCCAGCTGTTTATCCATCACGATAGCGCCAATGCCGAGGTTGTTAACATCTACCAAGCGAAAATGGAGTTAACCGACAAAGTCATATACCGTAACGATGAGTCTGATCCCTACTACACACTAGAGCGCTTCGATCCATACGACTCGCGAGTCTACATGCTAGGCGTCACACCTGATGGTTCGCTGTTGATGGGCGACTCTCAAACAGGCCTGATACTGGTAGATACCGACAAACAACTGACCCGGCTAAATGCGCCCGGCACACCGCCCTACCGCTTTAAGGAAACATCACGCCTGTTCACGGACTCAGTCACCGGGAACCCGAGCGTCTGGGTCGTGCTTGAGGAGTTCAACGGAGCTGATACACCCAGCGACTGGCGTCGGTGGAGTCTGGACCTGACCACCCAGACCGTCAGCGACAACGGCCTGTTCGCTGCGCCCCCTCAGGACGTAGCGACGGAAACCGACAAGCTGAAGCTGGACGCTGACGGGGTGCTATGGCAAATCGCCTACAGCCCACTTGATGCCGATAATAACCTGACCTCTTACCTTGTGCGTAAACCCACACAGGCTTCAGGGGAAAGCTCCGCGATCATATACAGTGACGCCTACAACCCTGACGACACCCGCTCCTGGAGCCGACAGGAACGTCCGTTCGCGAGAATTGGGCTCATCGGCGAGCTTGTCACGGCGCCTTAATCCAGGCTTTTAGCCTACAAGCCTCGCCGCTCCCGTATCTCGCCATGCAGCTCACCCAGCCGGCGGGGCCAAGGCCCCGCCTTCCTCTGGTCTTCCGGCAAATCATTGATGGCCGCTCTGGCCGACTCAGTGCTTGAATAACGGCCGGTCACCACCACAAACCAGGGTTTCCCCTGTCGGAGGGTTTCGAAGCTCAGCAGCTCTCCCCGGTTGGGCTGTGCCTCAATATAACGATCCACCGATGCCCGTGAGCTGGCACCCAGAAGCTGCAGGGTATACTCCGAGGCACGCCAGGAGAGTAGCACCTGTTCGTCTTCCGGAATGTCGGGCAAGCTTGGAGCCTGAGCAACGGTCGGCCTTTCCGAAGAGGGCTGCTCTGTCTGAGTTTCCGCCCCGGCCGCTGGCGCCGATGCCTCGTCGGGCTCAGACACCTCATCGGGCTGTGAGATCTCCGGACGCTCCTCCATCGATGGCTCGGGGGACGGCGATTCGGGCAGCGCCTGCTCTGGCGCGGCCGATTCGGGTCTCTGAACGGTTTCTACAGCGGACTCCGGTTCTGCAGAGGACTCCAGCCCTGTACCGTTGGACGCCTCATTGTTGGGAGACAGCGTCAGAGTCTGGGCCTCTCTCGACTCGGGCAGTCGTGTCGTCGACTCCTGCTCAGAGGTTTCGGAATCCCCCTGATAGATAAACACCATCAACAGGAGACCCAGCAGCACAGCAATCACCACGATATGCACCAGCGGCAGGGCGTTGCGGCGCTCCCCCGGCCCGCCCGAGCGGGCGCGGGCGGAAACCGATTCAAGCAGCCAGCGTCGGGCCTGCTCGTGCAGCCGGGGAATCCGCCCCTCGGCCCGACGCCACCAGGCCTCCACTTTTTCCTCGGTGAACAGCTCCGGCCCCATGTAGTCGGCCATTTCCATGCGGAAGTTGAGGTAATCGGTCGCTTCTTCAAGGGAGAGTGGCGCCAGGTCGAAATCGTGGATCAGCACGTCGTGCATATTGAACTGATCCAGCCGGGTGACCATCTCAGAGTCGGCAAACAGCACGATGTGCAGGCGCCGACCCGTGGAGTCCTGACCCTGCAACAGACTGATCAGGGCTCCAAGTGTTTTCTCATCAAGATGATGGGCATCATCGATGATGGTCAGCGCCAGACGGTCTTCTTCATCCGCTATCTGGGCAAAATGACGAAGCGCGGCGAGCAACCGACCGACCGAGGGGTTGTCGTCTACCGAAAGGGCAAAGTGTCGGGCCATCTGCCCCAGCACCGCCTCGGCGCCCGCACCCGGCTCAGCGGTGAGCAGGCAGATGTCATCATCGAATTGAAAACTGTTGGCCAGCTCAAGGGCAACGCGACTTTTACCCACTCCGGGCTTGCCCAGCACCGCCAGCAAACTGGCGCTGAACTGACACAGGTGCTGTAGCTGTTCGAGCAGAGCGCGCCGACCGCCACCGCCAAAGAACGCAAATTCCGGGTCATCCCGGAAGGGGTCTTCACTTAAACCATAGTATTGACGATAGTCCGCCACTGGGGATTCCGGGGCGGCCGACTGACCCGCAAGGTTGTCGTGCTCCGAGCTGTCTGTTGGGTCGGTGTTCATAAACGCTCTCCCGGAAAGGGTTGTCGCTTGTGTGACGGCTGAAAGTTACAGAACTAGCCGCGTGGACCACTAGGCGCCCGGTGGCGCGGTATGTTCATCCGCCCGACAGGCTGCAAATGTTTCCTGCAATAGATCCTGTTCGATATCGCTGGTGATCAACGCTTCGCCAAGTTTGCTCAGCAACACCAGCCGCAGCCGACCGTCGATCACTTTTTTATCCACCCCCATCAACTGCAGGAAATCGTCGGGGGTCATGCCTGCCGGTGCTTTCACCGGCAGGTGGGCCCGTTCCAGCAGGCGAACAATTCGGGCCAGCTCGTCAGCCGTAATGGCCCCTCGCCGATGGGACAGGTCCGCCGCCATCACCATCCCCGCGGCGACCGCCTCACCGTGCAACCAGACGCCGTAGCCTTGATGGGTTTCAATTGCATGGCCAAAGGTATGCCCCAGGTTGAGAATGGCGCGCAACCCACCTTCTCGCTCGTCCCGGGCCACGACCTGCGCCTTGTTCTCACAAGAACGCTTGACGGCATAGGCCATCGCTTTAGGGTCCCGCGCCAGCAGATCGGGCAGATTCGACTCCAGCCATTCAAAAAATTCGCGATCGGATATCAGTCCGTATTTGATCACCTCGGCAATACCCGCCGACAGCTCGCGCGGTGGCAGGGATTCCAGCACGGACATGTCCGCGATCACCGCTTGTGGCTGATAGAAAGCGCCGATCATATTTTTACCGAGGCGGTGATTGACGCCGGTCTTGCCCCCCACCGAGGAGTCCACCATGGATAACAGGGTGGTCGGCAATTGAATGAAATCCACTCCACGCTGATAACACGCCGCGGCGAAGCCCGCCATGTCACCCACGACACCACCGCCTAAAGCCATGATTGTCGTCGTGCGATTGTGCCGGGCTTCGAGCAGACCATCAAAAATCTGATTCAGCGTTTCCAGATTCTTGAATGATTCGCCGTCGGGTAACACGGTAGTATCGACCTGATAGCCATCGAGAAGTTCGATCAGAGCGGGCAGATAAAGCGGCGCGATGGTATCGTTGGTCACGATGTACACCTGCTTGGCGCGGACGTGGCGCACCAGCAGCTCCCGGTTCTTCAGGAGCTGCTCGCCAATATGAATCGGGTAGCTGCGATCGGCGAGATCAACGGTCAGAGTCTGCATAGTCGGCACTGCGTTCGGGTTGTTGGAAAACCCTCATCTTAGCATACCGCCCGGAACTTTAGCCGAGCTCAACTCTGGGCTATACGCTCGGCGATATCCCGAGCCACCACTTTCGGCGGGCGTCGGTCGGTCACCACCACCCAGTCCGCTACTGCCCGGTAAAGAGGGTCACGCTGCTCAAGCAACTCGACGATTTTCTGGCGGGGGTTGTCCACCTGCAACAGCGGGCGCTTCTTGTCCTTGGCGGTACGTTCCACCAAGTGTTCCACCGACGCGGTCAGGTAGCACACGCGGCCACCACGGTGCATCACCTCGGCATTTTCGGGGCGCAATATGATGCCGCCTCCGGTGGCAATCACGGCGCCGGGCTCCTCGGCCAGCTCGGCCAAAACCGCCGACTCGCGATCACGAAAACCGGACTCGCCTTCGACATCAAAAATCCAGGGGATATCGGCACCGGTGCGCTGCTCGATCACACGGTCGCTGTCATAGAAGGGGACTTTCAACTCGGCCGCCAGAAGGCGGCCGATGGTTGATTTGCCGGCCCCCATGGGGCCGACCAGAAACACATTATTGGGCATGGATCAGTCAGTTAAGGTATCGGCCATGATTTTGGGGGTAATGAACACCAACAACTCGCGCTTTTCCTGACTGGTAATGTCCCGCTTGAACATACGCCCCAATACCGGGATGTCGCCCAGGAACGGAACTTTGTCCTCGCCCTTGACCTGTTCAACCTGGAAGATACCACCGAGCACGACCGTTTGGCCATTTTGCACCAGCACTTTGGTCATTACCTCGGTCACATCAATAGTGGGGATACCGGAGGCCTGGTTCAGAGCGCCGACAGAATCCTGATTGATCACGAGATCCATGATGATGCGGTTATCGGGCGTAATCTGTGGTGTGACATCGAGCTTCAATACGGCTTCTTTGAACGCCGTGGTGGTCGCACCGCTGGCCGAGGCTTCCTGATAGGGAATTTCCGTACCGGACATGATGGTCGCCTGCTGCTTGTCCCCGGTGATCACTTTAGGCTGCGAGACGATCTCGGCCTGACCGTTGTTCTCCAGGGCGGACAGTTCCAGATCGATAAAGGCACTGTCGGACAGAACGCTGAACGCGAAGCTACCGGCCGAGTTGTCGACCCCCAGGTCCACCATCATGTTCTCTTCCAGATCCAGTGTGCCGGTTCCGGTGAGCCACTCGGCGGGCGAACCCGGGTTAGAGTCGAGGCCGGCTGTGGAGCCCGCCACTTCGACCAGGGTATCGGAGGACCGATCAAAGCCGACGCCACCCCAGCGAACCCCCATTTCACGACGGAAGTCGGTGTTGGCAATCACCAGGCGCGCCTCGATCATCACCTGGCGGATCGGAATATCAATCTGTTCTACCAGGCGTTTGAAGGCTTCGATACGATCAGCCGTATCGGTGATGATAATGGAGTTGGTGCGCTCATCGACAATCGCATCACCCCGCTCAGACAGAACACTGCCGGTTGCGCGGTTGCCACCCTGACCACCCGATGAGCCACCACTGCGGCCACCCTCGCCCTCTTCACCCCGGAACAGCTCAAACATCTCCCGGGCATTGGCGTAGCGAACCCGAATGTACTCGGTGCGCAGCGGTGCCAGCTCTTCCAACTGCTGACGGGACTCGAGTTCCTGACGTTCACGTTCAGCGATCTCGGCTGCCGGTGCCACCATCAGAACATTGCCATTCTGACGTTTGTCGAGGCCTTTGGTCTTCAACACCAGATCCAGCGCCTGATCCCAGGGTACATTATCCAGACGCAGGGTAATCCGACCCTGGACGGTATCACTGGCCACAAGGTTGAGGTCGGTGAAATCGGCAATGATCTGCAGCACACTGCGCACTTCGATGTCCTGGAAGTTCAGGGACAGCTTGTCGCCGGTGTAACTGAACTCCTGATCCCGCGCTTCAATTTCCCGCTCGGTCAGCGGCTTCACGCTGATCACATACTCGTTGTCGGCCTGGTAGGCCATGTAGTCATATTCGCCATTGGCATCAATATTCAAAATGGTCCCGCGGCGATCCTGAGAGGCCGACACCATGGTCACAGGGGTGGCGAAGTCCACCACATCGAGACGACGGCGGAGCGCTTCCGGCAGATTGACTCCACCCAGCTCAAGCTCGATGCCTTTGGCCGTTTCGGTGACATCGGCACTGATGTTGTCATCGGACAGATTGATGATCACCCGGCCTTCGCCCTCCTCACCACGACGGAAGTCAATATTGGTGACCCGAGGTTCACTGTCGGTGCGGGGGGCCGTTTGCGACTGACGGTCACCCGCAACGCTGGTCGCCTGTGCGGGGCGGGACACATAGCCGCCTTGGGCCGCGCCCACCTCGAGCACATAGGTATTACCGTCCACCCGCGCACTGTAAGTGGTCAGCTCGCTGAGGTTCAGAATCAGGCGGGTGCGGCCCTGGGAGCTGAGCACCAGCGCGCTCTTGCTGTTCTCGAACGCCAGAGGGAAACGCCGCTGTTCCAGTGCGCTGGTCACCTCGGGGAAGTCGAGCACGATACGCGCCGGCTGCTCGATGGTGTAGCCCTCGGGTTCCGGCGGCATGTCATCGAAACCCAACCGGACTTCGAATCGCTCCCCCGGCAACTCCGAGAACTGAATGTTGTTCAGTGACTTGGCCCACACAAGGGAAGGCGCCAGACAGACCAGTAACAAGGCTAGATTTCGCATGGTTAACCCCAATAAGCACAGTGCTCGCATGATGGCCTATTCCTTTTCTTGTAATTCAATAATTCTGGGACGCTCGACCCAGCCGTTGGCGCCATCGGCGACGATTTCCAAAAGTTCTATTTGTGACCGCGATGCGGACACAATGCGTCCATGATTTTTACCCAGGTAATTACCTTCCGTGACCGCGTGAACACCGCCCTGACCGTCGTTGATCAACGCCCAAAGCTGACCATCTTTGGTCAAGGTACCGACCATGGTCAGGTTGGCCACATTAAAACTTTCGAGATACTCTTTTTCCCGATTCAGATCCGGCTGAACCTGTTTACCACTCAGTTGCACCCGCCGCTCCTCTTCCCGGGCCGGCGGATCAAACGGGCTGCGCAGGGTCATGGCGCTGTAGCTAAACGGCCGATAGGGCTGGAACGCCGGCAGGGGCTCAATTTGCCCCGCCGGACGGGCCTTGGTCTGCTGGATATACTGCTGCAGGTCGCGGTGATCTGACGTACCACCACAGGCGGTCAACGCGGCCAGACAGATGGCCAAACTGGTAAACGTTATAATTCTATTCATCACTAGATTCATCCTGTGACTTATAGCGATAGGTCTTCGCCCCGATCTGCATGGTCAGCGTGCCGCTGTCTTGTTGGCGGGCAATCGTGAAGTTGTGCAGCGTCACGATACGCGGCATGCCGGCAACACCACTGACGAATGTACCCAGATCGTGATAGCCGCCTTCAACATCAATGCTGATGGGCAGCTCCACGTAATACTCGGACTGCTGCTCGGACTCCAGGCGGATACTGTTGATGTCCAGTCCGCTTTCAGACCCTCGGGCATCAATGTCTTCCAACAGGCCCGGCACCTCGGTGTCACTGGGCAACCGGGAGAGCAGTGCGCCGAAGGACTTTTCCATTTCAACCATCTGCGCCCGGTACTCTTCCAGGTTGGCAGCCTGGAAACTCTTGGTTTCGAAGGTCTGGCGCAGATTGGTCTCTTCGGCCACCACCCGGTCGAGTTGGGTATTCAGATCTTTGACTTTCAGGTAATAGGTCAGCGCAAAGACCACGACCACCAACAGCACACAGACGAATATCTTGCCCGGCAGCGGCCAGACACCAATGCGTTCAAAGTCGATGTCGTTGACATCAAAGTTTTTCAACTGCTCCAGGGTATCGGAAAATGCCATGATCAGTTTCCTCCCTCATCAACACCGGCCTGATCTGCCGGCGCAGAGGTGCGTACCGACATTCTGAAGGCATTTGCCTGTTCACCCTGCTCCGGAGCGGCAGTCACCGAGCTCAAATTGGGCGCCGCGAACCAGTCGGACTCATCAAGATTGCGCATAAAACTGGAGACCCGGTTATTGGATTCCGCGATCCCTTCGAGCAGAATCACTTCGCCCTGGCGCTCCAGTCGGTTCAGATAGACACCGTCAGGTACGGCACGCACCATCTCATCGAAATAGCGCACGATGACTGGACGCTTGCCTTCCAGGTCCTGAATGACCCGCATGCGGGCCAGCAACTCTTCGCGTTTTTCGCGCAGCTCCCGGATCTCAGCCACCGCCGCTTCCAGAGCCGAAATTTCGGTCTTGAGCAGTCGGTTACGGGCCTCCTGATCAGAAATTGAGGACTGGATGCTCGATACCCACAAGTAGGCCACCAGGCCCGCGAGAATCAGTACCCCCACCAGGATGCCGATAAACTCTTTTTTCTTCTCCTGGCGGTAAGCTTCCCGCCAGGGCAATAAGTTGATTCTTGCCATCAGTCGAAACTCCTCAGCGCCAGACCGGCCGCGATCATCATCGAGGGGGCGTCATTGGCCAACGCGACCGCATTCACTTTCGAGGACACCGACATATTGGCAAAGGGGTTGGCCACCAGGGTCTGGGTGCCGAGCTTCTCTTCAATCAGCCCGACCAGCCCCTCCATGGACGCGACACCACCGGCGAGCACGATGTAGTCCACATCGTTGTACTGGCTGGCGGAAAAGAAAAACTGCAGCGAGCGGGTCACCTGCTGGACCACCGCCTCTTTGAAGGGACCAAGCACTTCTGACTCGTAATCATCCGGCAGGCCGCCCTGCTTTTTGGCCAGCCCGGCTTCTTCCATCGACAGTCCATAGCGCCGCTGGATTTCCTCGGTCAGTTGCTTGCCACCGAACAGTTGCTCCCGGGTATAAACCGTCCGGCCATCCACCAGAACGCTCAGCGTGGTCATGGTCGCCCCGATGTCGATCACCGCGACGACCTGGCCGTCCTGGTCTTCTAGCTGCTCTGCAACCAGGCCGTAGGACCGCTCCATAGAGTAGGCTTCCACATCGACTACTTCTTCCTGAAGATCGGCCAACTGCAAAACGTTGACCCGCAGATCGATATTCTCCCGTCGACAGGCCGCCAGCAGGACTTCCACCTGCTCGGGGTTACGGGGCGATTCGCCCTGCACCTCGAAATCGATGGCCACTTCTTCCAGAGGGAACGGAATGTATTGATCGGCCTCTATAGAGATCTGAGTCTCCATAGCGTCGTCGCTGAGCCCTGCCGGCATGTCGATCATTTTCGTGATCACGGCTGACCCGGCAACCGCAACGGCCGCGTGCTTGAGCTTGGTTTTGGATTGCTTGACCACCGTTCGGACCACATCGGCGACCGCTTCGGGATCGTTGATGTTTTTCTCGACCACTGCCCCAGGGGGCAGCGGGCGTACGGCATAGGTCTCCACCCGGTAGCGATCACCGTGTCGGCTGAGCTCCAGAAGCTTGACCGACGTTGAACTGATGTCCAACCCCAAGACCGGCTTCGCCCTTTTTTCCAGGAAGCTTAGAATGCCCATTTTTCTATCTATATCCGTAACTTAGAGGAAGTTTATGTTATAGGACTTTAAGTTAAGCCTGCAACAAGACCGCGCATATGTAAACAGGCAAAAAGCCCGTATAATGCGGCGACTTGCCGCCATTTTCGCTAACTTATTAATTCTCATAGAAAAAATGCCTATCAAAAAGTCTTATCTGAACCTGCTTTTCTGGCTGTTTATCGCCGGAACTGGCGCCTCCCTCACCGTTTTGGCGGGGTTGTACCTCTATCTGAGCCCCAAACTGCCCCCCGTGGAGAGCCTCAGGCAAGTTCAATTACAGACCCCTCTGAGGGTTTATTCAAGCGACGGCAAGCTGATTGGCGAGTTTGGTGAACAGCGTCGCACACCGGTTTCGTTCGAAGAGCTGCCTGACCTTTACATTAAAGCGTTATTATCCGCCGAAGATGCGGAATTTTACGACCATCCGGGCGTATCTATTCGCGGACTTTTGCGAGCCGCGTCACAATTATTGAAAACAGGTGAGATTCAATCGGGGGGAAGCACCCTCACCATGCAGTTGGCCAGGGATTTTTTCCTGAGTCGAGAGCAGGTTTTTTCCCGTAAATTCAATGAGATCCTGCTGGCTCTTCAGATTGAGAACGAGCTCACAAAACAGGAAATTCTAGAGCTGTTCAGCAATAAAATGTTCTTTGGCAATCGCGCCTACGGTATCCAGGCAGCGGCCCAGATTTACTACGGCGAGGACATTGACGAGCTGGAACTTCATCAGTGGGCCATGATAGTGGGCGTTCTCAAAGCCCCCTCGGCCTACAACCCCCTGGCCAACCTCGAGCGAGCCATGATTCGGCGCAACTGGATTCTCGGCCGCATGCTGGAGCTGGGGCACATTGATCAGGCCACCTATGAAGTCGCCGTAAACACGCCGGACGATGCCCGCTACCACGGTGCCACCCTGGAGCTCTACGCACCCTATGTCGCCGAACTGGCCCGTCGCGAGGCCGTTGACCGGTTTGGCGAGAACGCCTACAACGCTGGTTACAAAGTCTACACCACGATCCACAGCGACTATCAGGCGGCGGCTCAGCAGGCAGTGGTTGATGGACTGCTGACCTACGATTGGCGTCACGGCTATCGAGGTCCCGAGCAACAGCTCGGTGAGCGCCCGGAAGACCTGTCCAACTGGCGCGAACTGCTGTCAGACACCCCGGTCTACGGCGGCCTACTTCCCGGCCTTGTGCTTTCGCTGGAAGAGCGCTCGGCCGAGATTCTGCTGGCCAATGGAGACACCATTGAGCTGGGGTGGGATCAGAGCCTGTCGACCGCGCGCCGCTATCTCAACGAAAACGCCCGCGGCCCGCTACCCGAGAGGGCAAGCGATGTCCTGGCGGTCGGCGACCTGATCCGTCTGCGCCAGATTGGCGGCGTGTGGCATTTGCGCCAGCTTCCCCAAGCCCAGGCCGCGCTGGTCAGCCTCGACCCGCGCGATGGTGCTGTGCGCTCGCTGGTAGGTGGGTTTGACTTCCGCCAGAGCAATTTCAATCGCGCCCTGCAGGCGGCCCGCCAACCCGGGTCCAGCTTTAAGCCATTTGTCTACACCGCCGCGCTGGAAAATGGCTTCACCCCGGCAACCATCGTCAACGATTCCCCCATTGTCATCGAAGACGCCAGTCTGGAAGGCGCCTGGCGTCCGGAAAACGACGGCGGCACCTTCCTCGGGCCAACCCGGTTGAGGGAGGCGCTGTACCGCTCCCGCAACCTGGTCTCAATCCGGGTGCTGCGCAGCATCGGCCTGCCGGCGCTCCTGGACACGCTTGAGAAGTTTGGTTTTGACCGCGATGCCTTGCCGCGCAATCTGTCCCTGGCACTGGGGAGTCACGCCCTGACCCCCATGGATATGGCGCGCGGTTACGCCATCTTCGCCAACGGTGGCTTCCGCATTGCACCCTATCTGGTTGAGCGCATTGAAGATGATCGCGGTGAGGCGCTGCATGTCGCTCGCCCCGCCACCGTCTGCGAGAAATGTGAGCGCGAGCAGGAAGAAGAGGAAGAGCCGATCAGCCTGATCGCCGACATCTACGCCAGCGAGCCCGAACGCGCGGCCGAGACTCGCCCGGGCGACCGCTTGGCGCCAGAGCAACCCGCACAACTGGCGCTGCTGGATGAAGACGAAACGACCCTTGAGCCACTTCCCATCGCCCCGCGAGTGCTGGATGAGCGCACCGCATTCATCATAGACTCGATGCTGCGCGACGTTGTGGCCCGGGGTACCGGCCGTCGAGCCAGAGTGCTGGACCGGGCGGACCTCGCCGGCAAAACCGGTACCACCAACGGCCCTCGCGATGCCTGGTTTGCCGGCTACAACCCTGACCTGGTCACCGTCGCCTGGCTGGGCTTCGACCAGAACACGCCGCTGGGTCGAGGGGAGTACGGCGGCACGGCCGCACTGCCGATCTGGATTGATTACATGCGCAGCGCACTCGCCGGCAAGCCAGACCGCCCGGCACCGCAACCCGAAGGCATTGTGACCGTGCGTATTGATCCAGAGAATGGCCAGCGGGCGCAGCCCGGGGACCCGGATGCGATCTTTGAGATTTTCCGTGCCGAGGAGGTGCCACCCTACAATGATAATGGCAACGGCAATGGCAGCAGTGACAGCGAACGACTGCCGGAAGAGCTGTTTTAGGGGCGGCCCCCGGCCGGTCGCTCGATGGCAAAGCCGGACGGTACGGACAGAACCAGCGGTTTGAATCCGCGACGAACCGCACGGCTTCCTGAGCGACTGGCCACCCAGCCCCGGACTTCGATCCTCTGACCGGGTGCCAGAGCCGGACTGGACGACCACACGGAATCGGGCACCTTCAGCACCAGGGGCCCGTCAAGCTCCAGCCAGACCGAGCCACCGCCTCGACTGACATCCGTGATTGTTCCTCGGATTCGCTGAAATCCGGTGTCCTGCAAGGTCAGACCGCTCGTCTCAAGAGCCGGCCATTGGTCTTCAGCCCACACCCCCCGGGACGCCGCCCGCGCCGCGCCTTCCGCCTCAGAAAGGCAAGAGGCCAAGGTCATGTTCGGCGGTATCGCGATATGAAAACCCAGCCCCTGACGCAACAGGGCGGCCTCCAGGCTCCTTCCCTCCAGCGTGAACAGGTGTCCCAGGGTGCGGCCGTAATGGTCGTGCCGCTCCTGGTCCTGGACCAGCAGAACTTCACGCTGAACAAGTTGTTTTTTTAACTCCTCACGCGCCGCGTTTGCCAGCGGCTCTGCGGGCCTCCCCTCGCGCGCCAACTCCGGCGCGTTGATGCCAATCAGGCGCACCCGGCGCCCATCGGCCAGGCGCACGCTGTCGCCGTCATGCACCCCAGCCACCTGCACCAACTCTCGCTCAAGCCCCTCCGGCAAGGGACAGGCAGCGCCGGGAAACGCGCTCAGGGCCAGCAGGGCACCCCAAAAAACGCCGAGGGTTTTATATGAGAATACGCTGAAGGCTCTCCATAAAAAAACGCCGAGGGCTCTCACCCTCGGCGTTTTCGTGTCGCTTATCAGCAAGGGCCCAAGGGCCATGCCAATCGCCTTATTTGGCGGCGATGCGGCTGCCGAAACGCTTCTTGAAGCGATCGATACGGCCGCCGGTGTCTACCACTTTCTGCTTACCGGTGTAGAAGGGGTGACATTCTGAACAAACGTCAACCAGGAAATCTTTACCCAGCGTAGAGCGGGTCTTGATGGTGTTGCCGCAGCTGCAGGTCGCAGTTACGTCTTCGTATTTGGGGTGCAAATCAGCTTTCATGGTGAATGCCTTTCATCTTTGTGCCGCCACTCAGTCGACCTGGGCCCATCTGGAACGCAGGATTTTGCCGAGCACCGCACAACGGTTAATGGATACGGCTGGTTTTGAGAACTGGGCATACTACCAGAAACACCCGGCAACGCAAGGACTTTAGGGCATTTTTCGTACAGGCACGAGCGCTGCCAAAGGGGCCTTCAATCGGTTATTCTGGGCGCCTTTTGAATTCAACCACGCGACGGGAGTACATGGCCGCCCCTACTGTTCTGGAAATCGCCCTGCCCACACCGCTGCGCCGCCGGTTTGATTACCTGCCGCCGGAGGGGGTAGAAACCGCCCTGCTGAAGCCGGGGCAACGGGTACGGGTGCCCTTCGGCAACCAACGTCTGATCGGGCTCATCCTCCGAGTGAAAAGTGAGTCATCACTCCCGATGAAGAGCCTGCGCCCGGCCGAGGCCCTGCTCGACACCGCACCGCTGTTGCCGGACGATCTGTGGCGCCTGTGTCTCTGGGCGGCCGACTACTATCAGCACCCCATTGGCGACGCCCTGCACACGGCCCTACCGGTACTGCTGCGCCAGGGCGAACCCGACCGGGAAAAAGGCGAGCCCTACTGGCATCTGACCACCGAAGGAAAAGGCCTCCCCGAGGGTGCCCTGAAGCGGGCCCCCCGCCAGGCGGAACTGCTCGCCGCCCTGCAACAACGGGGGGCATTGAACCGGGCGGACCTGGCGGCGTTGGGCATCGCCCGCAGCCACGTCAAGACATTGGAGGACAAGGGGCTGGTGTTCAGCCGTGAGCAAGTACTCACACCATCGCCGGAACCCAATATTCTGAGGGATACCCCGCTTACGCTCAGCGATGAGCAGGCTGACGCCCTGGCCCGGATTCCAGAGAACGGCTTTCACATCAGCCTGCTCGACGGCACCACCGGCAGCGGCAAAACCGAGATTTACCTGCAGGCCATCGCCCGCACCCTGGCACAGGGTCGGCAGGCCCTGGTATTGGTGCCGGAAATTGGCCTGACCCCCCAAACCCTGGCCCGCTTTCAGCGCCGATTCGCCCAACCCGTGGTGGCCCTGCATTCGGGCATGAACGACCGCGAGCGGCTCGATGCCTGGCTGCAGGCCCGGGACGGTCGAGCCCGGATCGTCATCGGCACCCGCTCCGCCATTTTCACTCCCATGGCCGACCTGGGCATTCTCATTGTGGACGAAGAGCACGACAGCTCCTTCAAGCAGCAGGACGGCTTTCGCTACTCGGCCCGGGACCTGGCCGCCCTGCGCGCCCACCGCCTGAATATCCCGCTGATCCTGGGCAGTGCCACACCGTCGCTGGAAAGCCTGCACAACGCCCGCACCGGCCGCTACCACTACCTCCGTCTGACCCAACGAGCAGGCAATGCGCGGCCTCCGGAGTTGCTGACGCAGGACATCCGACGTCAGACGCTGGACGAAGGCTTCAGTCCGGAAACCCTGGAACGAATTCGCGCCACGCTGGAGTCAGGCAATCAGGTTCTGGTCTTTCTCAACCGACGCGGCTACGCCCCCACACTGGAGTGCCCGGACTGCGGCTGGCTGGCCGAGTGCCGCCACTGCGACACCCGCCTGACCCTGCACCAGACGCCGCGCCACCTGCACTGCCACCACTGCGACCATCAACGCGCGGTACCCAGGGCCTGCCCATCCTGCAAGAGCACTCGCCTGCAGCCACTCGGCCAGGGCACTGAACGCAGTGAAGAAGCCCTGCAACGACACTTCCCTGACACCCGGGTGCTGCGGGTCGACCGGGACTCCACTCGCCAGAAAAACGCATTCCGCGATTTGGTCGAGGAAGTTCATCGGGGCGACCCCTGCATTCTGGTGGGCACCCAGATGCTGGCCAAAGGCCATCACTTTGCTGACGTCACTTTGGTGGTCATTCTCGACTCGGACGCCGGTCTGTTCAGTACCGACTTTCGCGGCCCCGAGCGCATGGGCCAGTTATTGCTTCAGGTCGCCGGACGGGCCGGGCGTGCGGACAAACCGGGGCAGGTCATCATTCAGACCCACCACGCCGAACACCCTCTGGTGCGCACCCTGCTCGAGCGGGGTTATCACGCCTTTGCCGAACTGATTCTGAGTGAACGGCGCCTGACCGGACTGCCCCCGTTCCGGCACATGGCGCTGATCCGCGCCGAGTCCAAGCGGCCGGAGAATGCGGTCGCCTTCCTCAAACAGGTTCGAGCCTTGGCCGAGCAGCGACACCCACCCGGTCACGAGCTGGGCTATCTGGGGCCTTTGCCCGCCATGCTGGAAAAGCGCGGTGACCGGTTCCGCTACCAACTGCAAGTCAACGCGGCCAATCGGGGAACACTGCAAAAGCTGTTGAGCCAGTTGGCCCCGGATATGGAGCAGCACGCCCTGGCCAAGCGTAACCGCTGGTCCATTGATGTCGACCCACAGGATATGGGCTAGTGTACACCGTCCCAAACACCACTGGCCGGGCGGGGCGGCGATGGGTACAATTGCCGCGCTGTGACCACTGGAAAGCAACGCGATCATGACCCGAGACTACGCCAAGAAAAACCGTCCCGCCCCCCGTCGCAACCGGCCCAAGAGCCAGGTGCCCGGCTGGGTGTGGCTGTTTACCGGGGCGGTGCTCGGGGGCTTTATCGTGTTTCTGATGCGCCTGACCGATGTCGAGCTCCCGGAAGCCGACCCGGCGGACACCGCGCCCCAAGAAACCCAGACCGCGCAGCCGGTGGAGCCCCAGGCCGAACCCAGTAACCCCAAACCGCGCTTTGATTTCTACAAACTGCTGCGTGAGAGCGAAGTGATCGTCCCGGCGACCGAGCCCAGCGAGAGCCAGGCAAATGCCGAGCAAAACGGCACCGCCAACCGTGACGAATTCATCCTGCAGGTGGGCTCCTTCCGCAAAGCCACCGAAGCGGACAGCCTGCGTGCCCAATTGCTGCTGTTGAACCTGGACGCCTACACCGAGCAGGTCACCCTGAACAACAACGAGACCTGGCACCGGGTGCTGGTGGGGCCGTTCAGCAACCAGTCCCGTCTCGCCAGCGCCCGTTCTACCCTGGTGTCCAACGACTACCACGCGCTGGTGCTCAAGCGGAAGAAACAATAACCGCCCGTCCGTCGCCCTTGCTTGAAATCCCGGGGCCCAGCCCCCACTTCTGCCATTCAGACTTCATACTTATTGCATTGATAAAGGATGGCTTGTGGAACAATACCGAGGAACCACGATTCTCTCCGTGCGTCGCAACGGCCAAGTGGCCATTGGTGGCGACGGCCAGGTGTCTCTGGGCAACACCATCATGAAGGGCAACGCCCGCAAGGTTCGCCGCCTGTACAAGGACCAGGTGATCGCAGGCTTCGCCGGAGGCACCGCCGATGCCTTCACGCTATTCGAGCGCTTTGAAGCCAAGCTCGAAGCCCACAACGGCCAACTGACCCGCGCCGCTGTGGAATTGGCCAAAGACTGGCGCACCGACCGGGCCTTGCGCCGCCTGGAAGCCCTGCTGGCCGTAGCCAACGCCGAAGCGTCCCTGATCATCACCGGTAACGGCGATGTCATTCAGCCGGAAGATGACCTGATTGCCATTGGCTCCGGTGGCGCCTTCGCTCAATCCGCCGCCCGAGCCCTGCTCGATAACACCGAACTGGATGCCCAACGTATCGTCGAAAAAGGACTGACCATCGCCGGCGACATCTGCATCTACACCAATCACAATCAGACCATCGAGACCCTCGACTACTGAGCCTCGCTGGCCTGACGAACTGACGAGTCCGTTATGTCCAACATGACCCCCCGGGAAATCGTCCACGAACTGGACAAACACATCATCGGCCAGAACGAAGCCAAGCGCGCCGTGGCCATCGCCCTGCGCAACCGCTGGCGTCGGATGCAGGTGAATGAAAACCTGCGCGCGGAAATTACCCCCAAGAACATCCTGATGATCGGCCCCACTGGCGTTGGTAAAACCGAAATCGCGCGCCGCCTGGCGAAGCTGGCCCACGCGCCCTTCATCAAGGTTGAGGCGACCAAGTTCACCGAAGTTGGCTACGTTGGCCGCGACGTGGAATCCATCATCCGCGACCTGGTGGACATTTCCATCAAGATGCACCGCGAACAGGCCATGAAAACTGTCCAACACCGCGCCGCCGAAGCCGCCGAAGAGCGCATTCTGGACGTACTGCTGCCCCCAGCCCGTGGCGGCGATACGGAAAACACCGGCGAATCCGGTACCCGCCAGATTTTCCGCAAAAAACTGCGTGAGGGTGAACTGGACGAGAAAGAAATCGAAATCGATGTCGCCAGCACCCCCATGGGCGTGGAGATCATGGCTCCGCCCGGTATGGAGGACATGACCAGCCAGTTGCAGAACATGTTTTCTTCCCTGTCCAAAGATAAGAAGAAAACCACCAAAATGACCGTCAAGCAGGCGTTCAAACAGCTTCAGGAAGAAGAAGCCGCCCGCCTGATCAACGACGAAGAAGTCAAAGCCGACGCCATCAAAGCGGCCGAACAGAACGGCATCGTCTTTATCGATGAAATCGACAAAGTGGCCAAAAAAGGTGAAACCAGCGGCGCCGACGTCTCCCGCGAAGGCGTCCAGCGCGACCTGCTGCCGCTCATTGAAGGCTGCACCGTGAGCACCAAACACGGGATGATCAAAACCGACCACATTCTGTTCATCTCCTCAGGCGCCTTCCACCTGAGCAAGCCTTCGGACCTGATTCCGGAGCTACAGGGCCGGCTGCCCATCCGCGTCGAACTCAACGCCCTGACCCCGGATGACTTCGAACGCATCCTCACCGAACCCAGCGCCTCCCTGACCGAACAACACCAGGCGTTGCTCAAAACCGAAGGCGTCGAAGTGGTCTTCAAACCCGACGGCATCCGCCGCATCGCCGAGACCGCCTTCGAAGTCAACGAAAGCACCGAAAACATCGGCGCCCGCCGCCTCCACACCCTGCTCGAACGCCTCCTCGAAGACGTCTCCTTCGACTCCGGCAGCCAGCAGACCAACGTGGAAATCGACGCCGATTACGTGCAGAAGCAGTTGGGTGAACTGGCGAAGGATGAGGATTTGAGTCGGTATATTCTTTAACCTTTGGACAACAAGGGCATCTTCAGGCAAGCCACAGGAGGGCACCACATGGGAGTCCTCCTGTGGGTGCGTTGAAGTGAATCCCGCTCAGTAGAGGGCTGATTTACGGTGCGTCTGTCCAAGACCGTAGAGCGCGGGAATCGCGATCCGAGCCTACATGGACGCCCCACATGGATGTGGGAAGTGTCCATAAGCGCCGGGAGCGCGAAGGACCGTATGTACGGCGTGTCTTGGACAGACGCACCGTGAAGCAGACCGTAACTAGAGGCACCCAACCATGACGCCCAACAAAATCCTGCTCCACAAGAAATCCCGGCAGTTGGAACTCACTTACGGCGATCAGAACTATCGCCTGGACGCCGAATACCTGCGCGTCCACTCCCCCAGCGCCGAAGTGCGCGGCCATCACGGTCAGGGCGGGCAGCTCCCGTTCGGCAAAAAGCAGGTCGCCATCACCCACATCGAAGCCGCCGGCAACTACGCCCTGCACATCGTTTTCGACGACGGCCACGATTCTGGCATCTACACTTGGGATTATCTGCACGATTTGTGTGTCAATAAAGAAACTCATTGGCAGAAATACCTGGACGATTTACACCAACAGGATAAATCCCGGGATCCCGACACACAGGTTGTAAAATTGATGTAGGTCAGGGGTTGAATTGAAGCCCAGCGCCTGAGGGGAATACCCTCAAACGCTTCAGTGCCACACATACGTTAGGGTGGATTAGTGAAGCATCTTTTCGAGCCAAAAGCGTGAAGTTACCAATGAGGCCACGGTGTCGGGTGTAGGGTTCCCAAACCCTCACTTCAGGGAAGAAGCGGTCCGGCGTCCCGGGAGGGAGCTATAGGGACATATTCATCGCGTTTTGGGAACCCTACACCCGATGCCGGGGCCGGAGTCTCTATTAAGCACTCAGTCAGCACAGGACCCCAACCATGACTCGCGTGATTAAACTACCACTCATTCTTTTCATACTGGCATCCATCACCGCCTGCGCCGGCCCCAAGGTCTCACAGGACTACAACGAAAACACCGAATTTGACCCGGGCTGGGGCCGCTATGAGTGGCGCGGTGGCACATCGCAGATCGACGGCGTTTCCCACAGCCGGTTGCAGCGCATCACCGAGCAGGCGATGGTGCAACGCGGTTACCGGCTTGATCCCGACAACCCCCAGTTTTATGTCAGCGTCAGCGGCACCACGCGGGCCGCGGTGGGTGGCGGCAAATCGGTGGGCATTTCCATCGGGTTACCCGTGGGCAATAGCGGCAGTATCGGACTTGGGGGTAGCAAGAGTCTTGAAGACCGCAAGCAGGAGGGGGTAATCATTGTGGATATCACGGATGCCGAGAGCAATGAGCTGGTCTGGCGTGGTAGCGCGGAAGGGATTGCCTTGCGGGATTTTGAGTTGTCGCGAGAACAACAGTTACGCAAAGTCATTGATCGGTTATTGGCGCAGTTTCCGCCGGAATAACATTAAGCAGCTCGGCTTCGGCACTTCGGAGTATAGGTTACGGCGGATGCGCGCTTTGCGCTTATCCGCCCTACGCATACCACGGCAGTTCCCGTAGGGCGGATAAAGCCGAAGGCCGCACCCGCCAAATCCACCCGCAACACTCCGTAGGGCGGATAAGCGCGTAGCGCGCATCCGCCGTTACAACTCGTCGCGGAACTGCATGGAGTGCAGGCGGGCGTACTGGCCGCCGGCGGCGAGGAGTTCGGTGTGGCTGCCGACTTCCAGAATGCGACCCTCCCCCATCACCACGATCCGGTCCGCCCGCTCGATGGTGGACAGGCGGTGCGCGACCACAAACGTGGTGCGGTTTTTCATTACCTGCTCCAGCGCCGCCTGGATATGACGCTCCGACTCCGTATCCAGGGCCGAGGTGGCCTCATCCAGAACCAGAATGGGGGCATCTTTCAAAATAGCGCGGGCGATGGCCAGACGCTGACGCTGGCCGCCGGACAGACGTGCCCCGCTCTCACCGATCAGAGTGTCGTAGCCTTGGGGCAATTGCTCGATAAACTCGTGCGCATGGGCCGCTTTGGCCGCTTCGCGCACCTTCTCCGGGTCCGTGTCCGCCAGCGCACCGTAAGCGATGTTGCCCGAGACCGAATCATTGAACAGCACCACGTTCTGATTGACCAACGCCACCTGCTCGCGCAAATTATCCAACCGGTAGTCTTCCAGCGGATGGCCGTCCAGCAGAATGCGGCCTTCACCCGGATCGTAAAAACGGGTCAGCAGGCTCACCAGGGTGGACTTGCCGCTGCCGGAGCGGCCCACCAGGGCAATGACTTCACCCGGTTTCACATCCAGATCAATGTGTTGTAGAACCCAGTCGTCGCTGCTGTCGTAACGGAAGCTGACGTCCTCAAAACGCACCCCGCCCTGGGCTCGTTTGACGGTACGATCACCGGTATCTTTTTCCGTCGGCTCGTCCAACAACTGAAAAATACTGTCCGCCGCCGCGATGCCTTTCTGGATGGTGGGAACCACTTCACTCAGTTGACGAAGTGGTTTCAACACCAGGCCCGCGGCCGTGAAATAGGCAATAAATGCACCCGGGTCATTGATCTCCATCACCGTCAGGGCGACATAGAGCATCAGCCCCATTGAGAGCGCGACCAACATTTGCATGATGGGCGTATTGAGAGAAGAGGTGAACACGATTTTCATGTTCTGCAGGTAGTTGCGCCAGCTGGCTTGATTGAAGCGACGCTTTTCATACTCTTCGCCACCAAAGCTGCGCATGACCCGATAGCCATGGATCATCTCGGAAGACACCTGGGTAATGTCGCCCATGCTGTGCTGCACCTTGGCGCTCAATCGGCGAAGGCGTTTACCGACATAGCCGACAATGCCTGCGATCAACGGCGCCACGAGAAGCAACAACAATGTCAACTTCCAGTCTTTGTAGAGCAGGAAGCTCATCAGCGCGAGTACGGTAGCGCCTTCGCGAATCAGTATTTTCAGAGCATCGGTTGCCGCCGTCGTCACTCCATTCACGTTGTAGGTGATCACCGACATCAGGTGCCCGGAACTGTGCCGGTCAAAGTACTGACCGGGAAGCAGGGCCATATGATCGAACAGACTGACCCGCAGCTTGTGCACGATGCGAAAAGCCAACTGTGAAATGAAATAATTCCCCAGGAAAGCACCAACACTGCGAAAGAAAACAATGCCCACGATAATAAGCGAGGGCATATAGGCCGGACCGCGCCCACCGGATGCGGAGGCCGAAGCGTCGACCGACGCCTGGCCACTGACCAAGGGATTCGCCAGATAGGCAGGCTCACTGGTTCTCTCTGCGCCAATAAAGTCCAGCAGGTATTCCATGAACTGGGCCATGGCCGGCTGGGAGGCGGAGTAGATGACAAAACCAAAGACGCTGATGGCAAATAACACCCAGTAGGGTTTGATATAGGCCAGTAAGCGAAGATACACCTTGAGGGAAGCGGTATCGGTCTGCCGCAGCGTGTCTCGGGAATGACGGTCGTGAGAGAGCGGCGTGCCTTTATCGCTCATGATGCAGAGGGTCCTCCTGAAGCGCGCCCTCCGGGGAGGGCGCGTTTTGGATCAGCGGTTCAGCCAGCCACCGGCGCCAGCCATTCGGTGTGGCCGGACAGCTTGCCCTTGACCGCATCGAAGTAGAGTGACTGCAGCTGGGTGGTGATCGGGCCGCGACGACCCTCGCCAATCACCCGACCGTCCAGCTCACGAATGGGCAGCACCTCGGCCGCGGTACCGGTAAAGAAGGCTTCATCGGCAATATAGACTTCATCCCGGGTGATGCGCTTTTCCCGGACTTCGTAACCGCAATCCGCCGCCAACTGGAAAATGGTGTTGCGAGTAATGCCGTCCAGGCAGGAGGTCAGCTCCGGCGTATAAATGACGCCATCACGCACCAGGAACACATTCTCGCCGCTGCCCTCGGCCACATAGCCTTCGTTGTCCAGCAACAGGGCCTCTTCACAGCCACTGTCCAGCGCCTCGCGCAGGGCCAGCATCGAGTTGATGTAGTTGCCGTTGGCCTTGGCCTTGCACATGGTGATGTTCACATGATGACGGGTGTAGCTGGAGGTACGCACCTTGATGCCCATGTCCCGCGCTTCCGGGGACATATAGGACGGCCAGTGCCAGGCGGCGACCATCACATGCACCTTCAGATTATCGGCGCGCAGGCCCATGCCCTCGGAGCCGAGAAACGCCATGGGACGCAGGTAGCTTTCATGCAGGCCATTTTCCCGCACCACCAGTTTCTGGGCTTCGTTCAGCTCATCTTTGCTGTAGGGCAGGTCCATCCGCATGATATGAGCGGAACGGAACAACCGGTCGGTGTGCTCCTTCAGGCGAAAAATACAGGTGCCCCGGTCGCTGCTTTCGTAGGCGCGCACGCCCTCGAACACGCCCATGCCATAGTGCAGGGTGTGGGTGAGTACGTGAACCCGGGCATCCCGCCAGGGCACCAGTTCGCCATCCAGCCAAATAACGCCGTCGCGATCGGCAAATGACATAACCAACTCCTAAATATGAAATTCGTGGGGCCGTGGTTGGCGCTCGGCAGGACCGATCATTGATGGGATTCCAGCAGTTGCCGCCACAGGCCAGTTACTCGGCGCCGCTCCTCGGCAAAGGGCGCGCCATCCTCCAAGACTGCCTCCTGGCGCTGTAGCGCGAGGCGGTGGCCGGTGGACCGATAGGCCTTGTAGGCATCAATCAACTGGGCGACGGCTTCTGCGCCCAACCGGCCGGATTGTTCCAGCGCACCGAGTATGCGGATGTTGTCGGTATACTCGGTGAGCCCAGGCTCACTCTCGGCCCAGGCTAAAACCGCATATTGAACCATAAATTCAATATCGACGATACCTCCAGCGTCCTGCTTGAGATGAAAAGGCGTCTTTTCGTCATCGCCCTGAGCGCCCGGCTTGGGGCGGGTTCCGAGGTGCTCGCGCATTTTCTGGCGCATCTTGATCACCTCCTCACGCAATGCCACCAGGTCCCGCGCCTTACACAACACCTGTTGCCGGACCTGTGCAAAGGCCTCGGCCAGCTCGACATCGCCGGCCACCACCCGGGCCCGCACCAACGCCTGATGCTCCCAGGTCCAGGCTTCCTGTTGCTGATACTTCTCAAACGCCGGTAAGGAAGTGACCAGCATGCCCGCATCGCCATTGGGGCGCAGGCGCATATCCACCTCGTACAGGGTGCCCGAGGGCATCCGGGTATTCAGGATGTGGATGATCCGCTGACCCAGGCGGGTGTAGAACACATTGTTGTCTACCGACTTTTCGCCATCGGTCTTGCCTTCCGGGTCGCTGTTATGAATAAACACCAGGTCGAGATCCGAGCCGTGGGCCAGCTCGATCCCGCCCAGCTTGCCATAGCCGACGATCACAAAGTTGGGGTGTTGCTCCGGTTCGCCCCGGGCATTACTCGGGCGACCGTGGCGCGGAATCAACTGCTCCCAGGCCAGCTCCAGCACGTGCTCCAAGATCACTTCGGCCAGGTCGGTCAGGTAGTCGCTCACCTTCATCAGCGGCAGGGCCCCGGTCACCTCGCTGGCCGCCACCCGCAACGCGTGGGCGGAGCGGAAGTAGCGCAACGCTTCCATATGCCCTTCAAGATCATCCCAGGCGGTGCGCAGCAGCTCCCGACGCAACTCATCGCGCAGCTCGTCTTTATCCGGCGGCGCGTAGAGGCTCTCCGGGGTGAGCAGCTCATCCAGCAATGCCGGGAACCGGGCCAGCTCATCGGCGATCCAGGGGCTCGCCGCACAGAGCCGGACCAGCTGCTCCAACGCCACCGGATTTTCCACCAGCAACACCAGATAGGCGCTGCGGCGCACAATCGACACCACCAGCGGCTGAATCCGCGCCAGCGTGTCGCCCACCGACTCGCCCTCGCCGAGCATGGCGAGCAAGCGGGGCATAAAGGCATCCAGACGATCCCGGCTGCTGGCCTGCATGGCCACCACCTGCCGGTGGGAGCGAATATCCGCCAACACCGATAAGACCCGCTCGGGTTGGTCAAAGCCCTGCCCGGTCAGCCAGTCCACGGCTTCGTCACCCTCCAGGCTACCCTCCCAGAGTGACACCCAGTCCTGCAGGTTCTCGGGCTCCTGCCCCTGATCGGCATCCGGGTCGGCAATCACCTCCTGAAACTCCCGATTGACCCGCGCGCGGTGCTCAGCCAAGGTGTCGGAAAACGCCTCCCAGCTGTCAAAACCCAGTACCCAGGCCATACGGCACTGCCCGTCTGGATCAGACGGCAGGGCCTGGGTCTGACGGTCCTGATAGCCCTGAATTGCGTGCTCCGTGTTGCGCAAGAACTCATAAGCCTCCAGCAGAGCCTGACCACTGTCCTTCGGCAAATAGCCTTCGGCTTCCAACAAGGGCAACAGCTCACACACTTGCCGCTCCCGCAGGCGCGGGTCCCGTCCACCGCGAATCAACTGGAACACCTGAACCACAAACTCGATTTCCCGAATGCCGCCCTCGCCGAGCTTCACATCCTCACTCATGCCCCGACGCTGCACCTGACGGCTGATCAAGCCTTTCATGGCTCGCAGGGATTCAATCACGCTGAAATCGATGTACTGACGATAGGTGAACGGCCGCAGCAACTCCACCAACTCGTCCGCCGCCGGTTTGGCCCCCTCTCCGCTGGCCGCTACCGGACGCGCCTTGATCATGGCATAGCGCTCCCAGTCCCGGCCCTGACTCTGGTAGTACTCCTCCATGGCATCGAAATTCGACACCAGCGCGCCGCTCTGACCATAGGGGCGCAGGCGCATATCCACCCGAAACACAAAACCTTCCGCGGTGGGCGCATCCAGGCTTTTGATCAAGCGTTGTCCCAGACGAGTGAAAAACTCCTGATTGCCCAGCGAACGCGACCCACCCTGGGTTTCCCCCGCCTCCGGGTAGGCGAAAATCAGGTCGATATCCGACGACACATTCAGTTCCCGGGCTCCCAACTTCCCCATGCCAAGCACAATCAACGGCTGCGGCTTGCCACTGTGCTTACCAGTGGGCACCCCCCAACGGGGTTTGAGCTGCTCAAAATGATAATCCAGCGTGCACTGAATCGCCGCCTCGGCGAAGCGGGACAACTCATCGGTAATCTCCCGCATGGAACCGAGCCGGTTCAGATCCCGCCAGATGATGCGCACCATGGCCCGGTGCCGCTCCCGACGCAGCACCTTATCCAACTCCGTGTCATCCTCACAGGCCGCCACCGCCTCGACCAGATCAGGAAAGGAGCCATCCTCAAGCGGCGCAAACAGCGCCCCGGAACGCACCAACGCCAACAACAGCTCCGGTCGGGTCGTGGCGGTTTTCGCGATGTACTCGCTGGCGGCGAACGCGGTGTTCATCTGTTTACGGAATGCCTCTTCCGACACCCCTTGGGGCAACAGCGATTCGGGACGCTCCAAGTCCCGCTGTTCGATGACCTCGTAAAAGTCATCGAAGCGTTTGCGAGTGGCTTCGTGGAGTTCGGCGGGGACCTGGTTTGGGTCGAACATAAATTTGGGAGCTCCGTTGTTTGTTTTGTTGGGGCGTAAAGTCGGGTTACGGCGGATGCGGGCTTTGCCCTCCGAGGCGTCGGACCGATCCGCCCTACGCCACCTAAATGCGGGTATATGGCACTGAGGGGCGGTGCGGGGTGAAGCCTTCCAGGACCGTGGAGCGGGGGACCCGCGATCCGAGCCCCCAGGGATGGGTTTACGGCGTGTCCTGGAAGGCTTCACCCCGTGCCGGCCCGGACCCTACAATTACCACCTAGCGTTCTTTTTCGGGGGGTGGGGCGACGCGCATGACTTCTTCTATGGTGGTCAGCCCGGCCGCGACTTTCTGGGCGCCGGATAATCGCAGCGTGCGCATCCCCTCACGCATCGCCTGCTTGCGCAACTCCCCCAGACTCGTCTCAGTCCCAATCCGATCCTTCACCGACTCCGACAACAGCAGAATCTCATACAACCCCTGACGTCCCAAATAACCCGTATTGCGGCATTCAAGACAACCCACCGGCCGATAAATCCGCTGCGGCACCGACACCTTCCAGGGCGTCACCAACTGCTGCCAGTCCTCCGAACTGATCTCCCCCTCTTCCTTACAGTGCGGACACAACGTGCGTACCAGGCGCTGCGCCATCACACCCAACAGGGTCGCATTGATCAGGTAGGGCGGGATACCCAGATCCAGCAGGCGGGCCACCGTCGCCGGCGCATCATTGGTATGTACCGTGGACAACACCAAGTGCCCGGTCAAGGCCGCCTGCACCGCCATCTGCGCCGTCTCCAGATCGCGGATCTCCCCAACCATGATGATGTCCGGGTCCTGACGCATCAGGGTGCGGATACCGGCCGCAAAATCCAATCCGATCTTGTGATGCACCTGCGTCTGATTGAAATGCTCCTCCACCATCTCGATCGGGTCTTCAATGGTGCTGACATTCACCTCCTCCGTGGCAATCTGGCGCAGCGAGGAATACAGCGTGGTGGTTTTCCCCGAGCCTGTGGGGCCGGTCACCAGAACAATTCCGTTGGGCCGCTCGAGCATACCTCGCCAGCGTTCGTAGTCTTCACCCACCAGTCCCAAATCGGCAAAGCTGCGCAGCAACACATCGGGGTCGAAAATCCGCAGCACCAGTTTCTCGCCAAAGGCAGTGGGCAGAGTGGACAAGCGTAGCTCCACTTCGCTGTCATCGCTGCGCCGGGTCTTGATCCGGCCATCCTGGGGCTTGCGCTTCTCGGCGATGTTCATCCTGGCCAATACCTTGAACCGGCTGGTCACTGCATTGGCGACATTGGCGGGCAGCTCGTACACTGGGTGGAGCACCCCGTCGATGCGAAATCGTACCCGGCCCACTTCCCGGCGCGGCTCGATATGAATGTCACTGGCGCGCTGGTCGTAAGCGTACTGCAGCAGCCAATCGACGATTTTCACCACATGCTGGTCATTGGCCTCCGGGTCGTCGCTGAAGCTGCCCAGATCCACCAGCTGCTCGAAATTTCCCGCACCGCTGGCACCGGGGCCGCCGCTGGCCCGATTCACCGAACGGGCCAAGGTGTAGAACTCCACCAGGTGCCGATCAATATCCGCCGGGTTGGCGAACACCCGCTTGACGCTGCGCCGCGCCACGTGCTCCAGCTGGGGCTCCCAACCGGTGATGAAGGGCTGGGTGCAGGCCACTACCACGGTTTCCTGAGTGACCTCCACGCAGAGGATGCCGTGGCGCTTGGCGAAGGCGTAGGACATCACATCCGTCACCTTGGGCACGTCGATCTTGAGCGGATCGATGTGATAGACCGGCAGCTCGGCCTTTTCCGCCAGCCAGGCGGTCAGGGTATCGCCATCGAGGACCTTGCCCGGGCGGGCCTGATCCTCCAGCCCCTGGGAAGCAATATAGGCCAAGGGGTGCATCATCGCCTGCTCGCGGGTCCGGACGGCACCCAGCAGGCGGTTGGCGTCTTCCTGCCCCAAGCGCTCATCCTTGACCAGATCATCCACCAGGCGGCGTAAATCGAGGCTATGCTGTGCAGTGGCAACTGTAGCCATAAGGCGCATTCCCGTTCTGTAATCAATGCGCCCGATTGTAGCCTGTCTGATCCGCGGACAACACCAAGGAAAGGCGCTTCGCCCCGAACGAACCCTATAAGGTGGGGGTATGACCAGGGATTCTGTCATAAAAATGTCAAATTCAAGGGTGACCTGCCGGGCATAAGTTTTTATACTGCCCGCACTTTCGCAAGGGGGAACTACCGTTATGGCTATCAACAACCCTTTCTCGAACCTGTTTGGGCGTTCTCCGATCAAGCCCATGCAGGAGCATATGGCCGTGGCCATCCGCGCCACCGGCGAGCTGAAGCGCTTCTTTGAGTGCGTGATCGCCGACGATTGGGAGCAGGTCGAAACCGTTCAACAGCGTATTGTCGAGCTGGAACGCGAGGCCGATGCCCTGAAGAAGCAGCTCCGCCTGCACCTGCCCAAGAGCCTTTTCCTGCCCGTCCCGCGCACCGATCTGCTGGAACTGCTGAGCATGCAGGACCGCATCGCCAACCGCGCCAAAGACATTGCCGGCATCATGCTCGGCCGCAAGATGACCATTCCCTCCACCATGCAGGACATGACCCTGGAGTATGTAGGCGCCGCGGTGAAAGCCGCCGAGCAGGCGCTGGTGGCCATCAACGAACTGGATGAGCTGCTGGAAACCGGCTTCAGTGGTCGGGAACTGGGCATTGTGGAAAAGATGATTCAGGAGCTGGATGCCCTGGAACGCAAGACCGATCAACTGGAAGTGGAGATGCGCGCCACCTTGTACAGCCTGGAGGCCGACCTCCCACCGGTGGACGTGATGTTTCTTTATAAGGTGATCGACTGGATCGGTGACCTCGCCAATCGCGCTCAGGATGTCGGCGGCCGTCTCGAACTGCTGCTCGCGCGTTAATTCAATCCTGTACACATAATATTGGGGTAACCACATGACCGTGATCGCAGAATACGGCCAGACGCTGCTCATCCTCGCCTGTATCTTTGGCGTCTTTATGGCCTGGGGCGTTGGGGCCAACGACGTCGCCAATGCCATGGGCACCTCGGTGGGCTCTCGCGCCCTGACCATCAAACAGGCCATTCTGGTAGCCATGGTGTTCGAGTTCCTCGGCGCCTATCTCGCCGGTGGCGAGGTGACCTCCACCATCCGCAAAGGCATCGTTGACCCCGTCATCATGACGGAAAACCCGGACCTTCTGGTCTTCGGGATGCTCTCCGCCCTGCTGGCGGCCGGCACCTGGCTGTTGATCGCCAGTATTCTCGGCTGGCCGGTGTCCACCACCCACTCCATCGTGGGCGCCATTGTCGGCTTCGCCGCTGTGGGCATTTCCATGGAGGCCGTGGCCTGGGATAAAGTTGGCACCATCGTGGCAAGCTGGGTGGTATCGCCCCTGCTCGCGGGTACCATTTCCTTCTGGCTGTTCCGCTCGGTACAGAAACTGATCCTCAATACCGAAGACCCTTTCAGCAACGCCAAACGCTACATCCCGCTTTACATGTTCGCCGTGGGTTTCCTGATCGCCATGGTGACTCTGGTGAAAGGCCTAAAGCATGTACTGAGCGATTCGGCTTTCCAGCCCAACTTTTTCCAGAGCATGGGCGTATCTGCCGTGATCGGCGTTCTGGTTGCACTGCTTGGCATACGCATGATGCGCGGCATCAAAAGAGACAACGAAGCCGACTCGGTCAACCGCTTCACCAGTGTTGAGCGGGTATTCGGCATTCTGATGATTTTTACCGCCTGTGCCATGGCGTTCGCCCACGGCTCTAACGATGTGGCCAACGCCGTGGGGCCGTTGGCGGCCGTGGTCAGCGTGGTGCAGACCCAGGCTGTCAGCGCGCAGGCGGTGGTACCCGCTTGGGTCCTGTTGATTGGCGCCGTTGGTATCGTCGTGGGCCTGGCGACCTACGGCTGGAAGGTGATTGCCACCATTGGCAAGAAAATCACCGAACTGACCCCGAGCCGCGGTTTTGCCGCCGAACTGGGCGCGGCGGGCACGGTGGTTCTGGCCTCCGGCACCGGCCTGCCGGTATCCACCACCCATACCCTGGTGGGTGCGGTGCTCGGTGTGGGCCTGGCGCGCGGCATCGGCGCCCTGAATCTGCGGGTAATCGGCACCATTTTCATGTCCTGGGTGATTACGCTGCCCGCCGGGGCCGGTTTGGCCATTCTGTTTTTCTTCTTCTTCAAAGGCGTGTTTGGGTAATTTCTCCCAGGGGTTTGTAACGGCGGATGCGCTTCGCTTATCCGCCGTCCCCAAAAACTACCTCGCCACGCTCCTCTGTATTACACTGCCGATATACTTCCTCTGAATTTGGCCGTGTATGACTTTCGATCTCAAACTGTATTCTGACCAGTTGGCCCAACTGATCGCCCAACCGTCGGTGAGCTGCTCCGACCCCCAGTGGGATATGGGCAACCGCAAGGTGCTCGACCTGCTGGCTGACTGGCTCGAGGCTCGCGGCTTTCAATGCGAGCTTCTGGCAGTGCCGGGCAAGAGCGGCAAGTACAACCTGATTGCCACCAAGGGCTCCGGCGCCGGCGGGCTGGTTCTGTCTGGCCACAGCGATACCGTACCCTACGATCAGAACCGCTGGCAGAGCGACCCCTTCTCGTTGACCGAGCGCGACGGAAAGCTTTACGGCCTCGGCGCCACCGACATGAAAGGTTTTTTCCCGGCGGTGCTCGCGGCCATCGATGCGGTTGCCGATCAACCTCTGGCGCAACCCTTGATCGTCATCGCTACGGCCGATGAAGAGAGCAGCATGAGCGGTGCCCGGGCGCTGGTGGAGCTGGGGCGCCCCAAGGCGCGCTACGCGGTGATTGGGGAACCGACCGAGCTGCGTCCGGTGCGCATGCACAAGGGCATCATGATGGAATCGATTCGGGTACGCGGCGCCAGTGGGCACTCCTCGAACCCGGCGCTGGGCAAGAACGCACTGGAAACCATGCACGGGGTCATCTCCGAACTGCTCACGTACCGGAGTGAACTGCAGACCCGTTACCGCAATCCCGGCTTTCAAGTGGATATGCCCACCATGAACCTTGGCTGCATCCATGGCGGCGATAACCCCAACCGGATTTGCGCCGAGTGCGAACTGCATTTCGACCTGCGGGCGCTCCCCGGCATGGACAACGATGAGCTGCGTGCGGCCATCGATCGACGACTGCGCCCCATTGCCGAGCGCTCGGGTACCGACATTGTGTTATCCGAATTGTTTGCCGGCGTGGAGCCCTTCGAGCAGGACGAGGACTCCGCCCTGGTAAAGGCCTGTGAGCGTCTCACGGGCCACACCAGCGAGGCGGTGGCCTTTGCCACCGAGGCCCCGTTTCTGCAATCCTTGGGCATGGAGACGCTGGTGCTCGGACCCGGCTCGATCAACCAGGCCCATCAACCCGACGAGTTTATCGATATTCAACAGCTGGCACCGGCGGTGGACATTCTCAGTGGTCTGATTGATCGCTTGTGTATCCAGCCCGATATGGCGGCGTCCGAACCCCCTGTGTCTGACAAAAGGAACTAACGCTTTGACCGGTTCAACCCAAGACTACGTCAAATGGTTCAGGCATTCCTCCCCCTACATCAATGCCCATCGGGGTAAAACCTTTGTGTTGATGTTGCCTGGCGAAGCCCTGGTGCACCCTAACTACGGCAACATCATCTACGACATCGCTCTGCTCAGCAGCCTGGGTGTACGCTTGGTGGTGGTGCACGGTGCACGCCCGCAAATCGACGCCCGACTGGCCGAGTCCGGTATCGAGAGCCAGTTTCACCGCAACCTGCGAGTAACCGACGCCGCCAATCTGGAACAGGTCACCCAGGCCATTGGCCAGGCCCGTATTCAGATGGAAGCGGCCCTGTCCACCGGGGTGCCCAACTCCCCCATGCACGGCGCGCGCATGCAGGTGATCAGCGGCAACTTTGTGGTGGCCATGCCCCACGGCGTGCTCGACGGGGTCGATTTGCAGCACACCGGCAAGGTCCGCCGGATCAACACCCGCTCACTCAACACCGTGCTCGATTCCGGCGCCATCGCACTGCTCTCGCCGCTGGGCTATTCCACCACCGGTGAAGCCTTCAACCTTTCGTTCACTGATGTTGCCACTCAAGTGGCCTCGGCATTGAAAGCGGACAAGCTGTTGGCCTTTATTGAAGCCGAAGGTGTCAGCGATGCCAGCGGAGAACTGGTCAGGCAGTTGGCCGTGCAGGAGTGTCGGGAATTTCTGGAACAGCAGGGTGAGCAGATCAGCGGGGATATTCGTCAGGCGCTCTCGGCCTGTTATCTCGCCTGCCTGCAGGGCGTACCCCGTGCCCAACTGTTCAGCTACGCCGCCGACGGTGCCATGCTCAGCGAGTTGTTCACGCGGGACGGTATGGGCACCATGGTGCACTCGGACAGTTACGAACAGCTACGCCGGGCCACCATCGACGATGTCGGCGGGATTCTGGAGCTGATCGCGCCGCTCGAGAATGAGGGCATTCTGGTGCGCCGTTCCAGGGAGCTGTTGGAGACAGAGATCGACCGGTTCCATGTGCTGGAAAAAGACGGCACCATCATCGCCTGTGCGGCCATGTACCCCTTTGAGGAGAGTGCGGAGCTGGCCTGCGTGGTTACCCATCCGGAGTACCGCAAGGGCGGCCGGGCGTCGACGCTGCTCACTCAGATGGAGAAAATGGCGCGACGTCAGGGGATCAAGCAGCTGTTCTTGCTGACCACCCAGACGGCTCATTGGTTTATCGAGCAGGGGTTTGTGCAGGCGCAGATTGATGACCTACCCGTTGCTCGGCGGCAATTGTACAACTACCAAAGAAATTCGAAAATATTCATCAAAACTCTTTAAGGCTGTACACGCGGTATGAGGGGGCTTCGTAGTGGAATGCTCCGGTTAGGTATACCGTGCCGACATCCATTTCCGGGAACTAGCACCTACGCAGATACGGCGGATGCGCTTTCGCTTATCCGCCCTACCCGCACTGCAGTGCCTGATTTTGGCACTAAGGGACGATGTGGGGTACAGCCTTTCAAGACCGTGGAGCGGGGGACCCGCGATGCGAGCCCCCAGGGATGGGTTTACGGCGTGTCTTGAAAGGCTGTACCCCACAGCGGCCCGGTCCCTCCGTCTACAATACGCCCGCAGCATGGCCCAAAGCGACGCCACTCACAGGGTTTTCTGCTATTATTGACGCCTTTTTTATGACGTCAGACGAAGAGTAGAACCATGCCCGTTTATCGCTCCAAGACCACCACCGCTGGCCGGAACATGGCCGGTGCGCGCGCCCTGTGGCGTGCCACCGGGATGAAAGACGAAGACTTTCATAAACCCATCATCGCCGTCGCCAACTCCTTTACCCAATTCGTACCCGGCCACGTCCACCTCAAGGACATGGGCCAACTGGTCGCACGGGAGATTGAAAAAGCCGGTGGTGTCGCCAAGGAGTTCAACACCATTGCGGTCGACGACGGCATCGCCATGGGCCACGACGGCATGCTCTACAGCCTGCCCTCGCGAGACATCATCGCCGACTCCGTCGAGTACATGGTCAATGCCCACTGTGCCGACGCCCTGGTGTGCATCTCCAACTGCGACAAAATCACTCCCGGAATGCTGATGGCCGCCATGCGCCTGAACATTCCTGTGATTTTTGTATCCGGCGGCCCTATGGAAGCGGGCAAAACCAAACTCGCGGATCACAATCTGGACCTGATCGACGCCATGGTCATTGCCGCCGACGACTCGGTGGACGACGAAACCGTGGCCGAGTACGAACGCTCCGCCTGCCCGACCTGCGGCTCCTGCTCCGGGATGTTCACCGCCAACTCCATGAACTGCCTGACCGAAGCCTTGGGGCTGTCACTGCCCGGTAACGGCACCCTGCTGGCCACTCACGCCGACCGGGAAGAACTGTTCCTGGAAGCGGCCCGACGCATCGTGGACATCACCAAACGCTACTATGAAGAAGACGACGAGCGGGTGCTGCCGCGCTCAATCGCCAACTTCAAGGCGTTTGAGAACGCCATGGCTCTGGATATCGCCATGGGCGGTTCCACCAACACCATTCTGCACCTGCTGGCAGCCGCGCAGGAAGGCGAAATCGATTTCACCATGTTCGATATCGACCGCCTGTCTCGCGAGATTCCTCAACTGTGCAAAGTCGCACCCAACACTCAGCTCTATCACATTGAAGACGTGCACCGCGCCGGTGGGGTCATGAGTATTCTGGCCGAACTCAACCGGGCCGGCCTGCTCCATGCCGACCTGCCCACCGTTCACAGCAACACCTTTCAGGAAGCGCTGGATCACTGGGATATTATGACGACCACCTCCGATGAGGTACGCACCTTTTACAAGGCCGGTCCGGCGGGTATCCCGACCCAACAGGCGTTCAGTCAGGCCACTCGCTGGCCCAGCCTCGATGACGACCGCGCCAACGGCTGTATCCGCTCACTGGAGCACGCCTTTACCCGCGAAGGGGGCCTGGCAGTCCTGAAGGGCAATATCGCCCTGGACGGCTGTGTGGTGAAAACCTCGGGTGTCGATGAGAGCTGCTGGGTGTTTGAAGGGCCGGCGCGCGTAGTGGAAAGCCAGGACGAGGCGGTCGATGCGATTCTCAGTGGGAAAGTCAGAGCCGGCGAAGTGGTAATTGTTCGTTATGAAGGGCCTCGCGGTGGTCCCGGTATGCAGGAAATGCTGTATCCCACCAGCTACCTGAAATCCAAGGGGCTGGGTAAGGATTGCGCACTGCTGACCGACGGCCGTTTCTCCGGCGGGACTTCTGGCCTGTCGATCGGACACGTATCGCCGGAAGCAGCAGCGGGTGGCGCCATTGGTCTGGTAGAGGACGGCGACACCATTCTGATCGATATTCCCAACCGCAAGATCGAGGTGCGCCTGAGTGACGAACAACTGCAGGCGCGCCGCGACGCCATGAATGCGCGGGGCGAGCACGCGTGGAAACCCCGAGAAGCCCGTCCGCGCAAAGTCAGCACCGCCCTGAAAGCCTACGCCATGCTGGCGACCAGTGCCGACAAAGGGGCCGTCAGGGATCTGAGTAAACTGGACTGACTCCACCTTGCGAGCAATGGGCAGGGACGCCCAACGCGCTGCATTCAATTTTATCCGATACAAAAAAACCGGCGCTAGGCCGGTTTTTTTGTGCGTTGAGAGCTGAGGTTCAGGCGCCAGGCAGTACCAGACCGTCTTCCTCTTCCCAGCGACGCTTGCGCTCCTGATAACGCTCTTCTTCTTTACGAGCCTTCTCTTCGCGCGCCTTCTCTTTCTCGGCGAAACTGATCCACTGCTTAGCGGCTTCTTCGCTGCGTTTATCTTTGGCCGCTTCCTTCAGAGTCTCAATCGCGTCGTCATACTGCTCCAGGTTGACATAGGCAGTACCCATGCGCAGATACACCTGGTCAGCCCGTTCAACCCCTTTATCCAACGCTTCACGAGCTGCCTCGATAGACTCTTCGTAGCGGTCGTTCAACATGTAGATAGCGGACAAACGCGCGAACAGATCGCCCTCGTCAGACTTCTCGGCTGCCTTTTCCATTTCAACCATGGATTTTTCAACTTCCTGAGCCATGCTCCAGGCATTGGCAAGAAGTTCCAGGTTACGGGAAGTAGGCTCGATGATCTCATCCTCGTAGATACCTTTCTCAAGAACCTTTGCGGCCTTGTAAGGGATATCCCGATCGAGATACATGGAAGCCATGGAGACCAGGATGTTTTCCTTGTCCAGGCCGTCGAGCAGATACACCACTTCCAATGAGTGCAGACGATTGTCGAACTCTTCCAGCAGGCTGTACATGTCAGACAGCTGGCGCCAGGTCGACACCTTCGGATAGTCCCGAACCATCTTCTTCAGCACATTCAGCGTGTTTCTGTAGTCTTCTTTTTCGAAGTACAACAGACGCTGCATGGCATACCAGTTTTCTTCGGGAACTTCACCGTCCTGCTCGGCCATCTCAACCGCTTCGTTGACATGAACCAACGCGCGATCCGCATCACCCATCTGGTAGAACAGCAGAGAGAACACGTAATACTGGTCGGCATCGATACTGGTGACCATGTTGGTCCAGTTTTCGAAGGCATCCAGTGCGGCATCGAAGTCCTCTTCCTGCATGTGCAGCTTACCCAGAACCTGCCAGGTGGAGGTCTCAAGGCCCGATGGAATCTGCGGAGAGCGAGCTACAACCTTTTCGAACGCGTCAATGGTGCGATCCATGTTGTCCATCTGGAAATGGACATTGGCGATGAAGTTATAAATCTGAGCCTGCTCGTAAGCGTTGTACTCAGAGATATTGCTCTCCATTTCCTGAAGCAGACGCAACGCCTCGTTCAGGTCAGGTTCGCGACCCGAATCTTCTTCCGGGTCAATAAAGCTCTGGACTTCAGAGAGCTCTTCATTCAACCGTTGACTGATACCGGGAATCCGGCGGGTTTCCGGCGGCGTGCTGGACGGCCTGATGAGCTCCTGGGCCATAACACTGCCCTGAAGCCAACCACCGGCCTCCGGCGCCACCTCATTCACAACCACCGTGGAGACGGCAGGAGCGGTGATCAGCGCCGCCGCCAACAGGCTGCGATTCAGCGTACCGGCAAAAAATGCTTGTAGTTTATTCACTGTCATAACCCCCAACCTACTCGTCCGCCAGTTCAAAGACGAAACGATAGCTAACACCGGCCACTTCCACCGGCTCGCCGTCTACCGTCCGCGGACGGAACTTGAAACGCTCTGCAGCGCGAATCGCCGAACGGTTGAAGATACTGGTCTCGCGACCTTCGGTATCTACAGCATCCACCACCACTACGTCACGCGTTGAACCGTTGGTCGTCACGGTAAAACTTACCGTCACAAACCCCTCGATCCCACGCTGAGCCGCACGCCGCGGATACTCGGGCGCCACCGCCACGATAGGCATGTATTCGCCGTCACCGGAGAAGTTGCCACCCGTGCCCATGTTCATGTCGAGCCCCATACTGGGCGCGGCCATGTTCAGAGCACTCGCATCAACGTCCGGAGAATCGAACTCGGGCTCCGGAATATCCGGCGGAGGCTCATTGGGATCCTCCGGCTTCTGTGGTTTAGCCGCCTCGTACTGGGTTTCAATCTCCGTATCCGGCATATGGATGTCGGCGATTTTACGGTCTTCCGGCTTCTCGTCCTGACCAAGGTCGGAATTGATCAAGGACTGCATCAAAAACAGCAGGGCCACCGTCACGACGACCGATAACCCCCCCGCGATACCTACTCTTGCAAAATTCATAGCAGCCTAGTTCTCTTCAGTGGAGACAGCGACGTTGGTAATACCCAGCTCGCGTGCGGATTCTGTAATGGCGATAACAAACTCCATATCCGCACCCTGGTCCGCCTGGATAACCACTGTCCCATTCGGGTTTTCGGCCTGCAAACGCTCAATTTGAGCCCGGACACCACGTTTGTCCACCTGCTGTTTGTCGATCCAGATTTCGTTATTTGCGTTAACGGCAATCAGAATCGCAGCCTCTTCCTTCGGATCCGCGGTGGTCGCTTCAGGACGATTGACTTCAATCCCCGTCTCTTTAATGAATGTAGCAGTCACGATGAAGAAGATCAGCATGATGAACACCACATCGAGCATGGGCGTCAAGTCAATGGCCTGAGCTTCTTCTTCGGCTTTCTGATTGTTCCTGCTCATGGGATATCTCTTAAATACCGGGTTTAAACTGGGTGCTCGCCTTAGTGATCCATCGTCAGGTGATCGGCAAACAGGTGATTTTCGCGATCGGCAATCCGCTCAAGGTAAGTGTTGGCAAACAGGCCGGAAAGGGCCGCCACCATACCTGCCATGGTCGGAATTGTTGCCCGCGATACGCCGCCGGCCATCTGTTTGGCGTCGCCGCCGCCCGTCATCGCCAGAACGTTAAACACCTCGATCATACCGGTCACGGTACCGAGCAGACCCAACAGAGGGCACAGACTTACCATGGTGGCAATCATGTCCATGTTGGTGTTGATCTTCTCGGAGATCCGGGAAATCATCGCCTCACGAATTTGGTGGGCATTCCACGATTTCCGCTCACTACGGCTTTCCCACTGATCCAGTGCCGCCTGGACATCGCTTTTCAGACCACCTTTGAAGTACCAGACCCTCTCAAAGATGAGGGTCCACATCAGGAAGGTTAGGATGGCGATGAGCACAAGCACACCGCCCCCTTGATCCAAAAAGGCTTTAATGGCTGCAAACGCTTCCATTATTGCCGTCATGGTCTATCTCCTACTTATTGCGCTCGGAGTTCTCGGCAACGATGCCGGTAGTCTGCTCATCCAGAATGTGGATGATACGCTTGGCGCGGCCGTTAACAATGGTGTGCAGCAAGACGGTCGGAATTGCCACAACCAGACCCAGAACGGTGGTGATCAGAGCGGAGGAGATACCGCCTGCCATGTTCTTCGGATCGCCGGCACCAAAGATGGTGATCGCCTGGAAGGTCAGAATCATACCGACCACGGTACCCAACAGACCCATCAGCGGCGCAACGGCAGCGATGATCTTCAGTAGGGCCAGACCACTCTCAATCTTCGGACGCTCTTTCAGAACGGCTTCTTCAAGCTTCAGCTCCAGAGTCTCGGGATCAACCCCTTTGTTGTCCTCAGCCACCTGCAGCACACGACCCAGCGGGTTGTTTGCGCTCGGAGTGCTGGACTTCAGCTGAGAGGTCACTTTGGCACTGACTGCACTCAGGACGATGATCCGCCAGATACCCAGCAGGAAGCCGAAGATACCCACGGCGGTGATGACGTAGCCTACGCCGCCGCCCTGATGCCAGCGCTCACCCCAGGTGGGGCTGTCGATCAGCGCGGTCAGCAGAGAACCGCCGGTCGGACCAGTCGGGTCGATACCCACACGGACCAGGCCAGAGTCGGCCGCTTGCAGGTTGGCCGCCGCATCCTGGATGTTGCCGGCGGGCTGGCGAGCCAGCTCTTCCATTTTGGCGCCATCCGGAATAAAGGCCAGGTACTTGCCTTCAGACACCAGGTTGTAGGAACCGATACGGACCACTTCCTGCTGCATTTTATCGCCGTTAGGCTTGATCACTTCGCCGTTAAACGTGACGATGCGACCACTTTCGACCATCTGACGCTGCACTTCGTACCACAGGCGTTCGATTTCTTCGATGCTGGGCAGACGAGTGTTGCTGTTCATCTTGTCGATCAGACCGGCCAGAAATTCACCGCGATCAGGGTACTGGGCGCTGATAATGGAGGTGTTGATCGTAGAACGCAGATCGCCTGCGGTTGAGGTCAGGTGACCGAACAACTCGCGCAGAGAACCCAGACGCTCATTCAGCTGATTGCGCTTGGCGTCCACTTCGAGTTCTTGCTCGTCGTAGCGGGCTTCCAGCGTTTCAGAGCGGTTTTCTTCTTGAGCCCGGGTATTGCGAGCCTGTTCCAGCAACTGTTGCTGCTGGCCACGCTCCTGACGGAACTCAGCTTCGCGCTGACGGTGTTCCTGGGATTCGTTGATGCGTGACTCACGCACCATCTCCAGGAGCTCATCGAGCGAGCCGGCCTGGTCATCGTCTTGGGCCAGAGCGACATTGGCGCTCAGCAGACCCGCGGTCAGGGCAACCAGAGAGCCCTTCAAAAACGTCATCTTCATTGTGCTGCCTCCGGAGCCTGAACGGGTAACATCATGATGTCCTGGCTTGCCTGGTCACGGGCAATGCGCAGACCCTTGAGAATGTGATTCCGGTAAGAATCATCGAGCGGAACCCAGGCTTCCTGTTCTTTATCCCAGGCGCCCTGCTGCTCGGTATCTGTGGTCTGATACATGAGGGAAATACGACCCACGCGCAGAATGTTCACTTCGCGCTCCTGGCCATCCACTTCCAGCGAATCGCGGTAAGTGTCGAGGAAGCGACCGTATTCAGATTCGATGCGATAGGCTTCCAGAACCTGACGGAACTTTTCGGCCACGGAAATATCGGCGCGATCCTGATTCTCACGCAGCATTTGCAGACGGGCGCGACGCTCCTCCAGATGGAAAGGCATGTCCAGCTCTACAAACTGCTCCAGGGCGTCGAGCATGTTCATGACCAGCGGCTGAATCTGACGCTCGATCACGGTGACCTGCTCAATGGACTGATCCAGGTCGCGCAGTACGCGCTGTTGCGCCTCAATTTGACGCTCCAACTGGAGATTGTAGGTACGCAGACCTTCAATTTCCTTGTTTACCACCTTGAACTGCTGCAGCAGATCGTCGGTTTCCTGGGCCAGGCGGTCAATCCGCTGTTGAGATTCCTGGGCCATTGCGGTTTTGGCCTCACCGACCTGGAGAATCTGCTCCAGGGTTTCATCTGCCACGGCAACGCTACCCATTAGCGCGCCGGCAGAAAGCGCGGTGGTCAGAGCCACGGCTTTCAATCGCTGCTTTTTCATATTTCCCCCAACTCGGGTGCTTGCATCAGATGAGTTTGCGACAGGCAGCTGCCACACAACACGTTATCCACACAGTGCCTTCAAAAGGCTGGCAAAAACCTCTACGAGGCAGCCAAGAACGCAGCATTGTAATAAGAGGCTTACTTCACATTCAATGCTTTAAGGAAACCGTTTCCCAAGTGAGTAGATCGGTATCACTCAGGTAACAAATTGTCCCGCTGACTGTCTGATTAAAGTAACACCTGCTTAAAAATTGACCAATGCTGTTGCGCTGTCATCAAACGGTAATACGATCATACCGTTGAAAGACGTGCCCCACCGAAGCGTCACTCGCTCCGGGCTGCTCGTCGGTGAGGTGCCACTCTTCGCCACTGAGCGACGGAAAGTGGGCATCCCCTTCCACCTCCAGGTCGATTCGGGTCAGATACACCCGATCGGCCAGAGGTAAACTCTGGCGGTAAATCTCTTCACCGCCCATAACCATGATTTCGTCAGCGTCCGGCTGCTCCCGGCGGGCCAGGGCAATCGCCGCCTCAATGCTGGTCACCCAGCGCAGGGCTGGATCCTGAGCCTCTCGAAACTGCCGGCTCACCACAATGTTGAGCCTTCCGGGCAACGGGCGACCGATGGACTCATGGGTCTTGCGCCCCATGATGACCGGTTTCCCCACGGTAACCGACTTGAAATACTTCAGGTCGCCGGGCAGATGCCAGGGCAACTCATTATTCCGGCCGATAACCCCATTGCGGGCGGCCGCCACTATTAAGGCCACAGTCATACGCCAAGGTTCCCCTTTTCCGTGACGAGCGTCACACCGCAATCGGTGCCTTGATTCTCGGGTGAGGCTCATACCCCTCAAACCGGAAGTCCTCCAACTGGTAGTCGAACACCGAGCCCGGTCGACGTCCGATTACCAGCGTTGGCAACGGCCGGGGTTCCCGGCGCAACTGCTCGTAGACAATATCGTCAGTCAGGTGATTGTGGTACAGGTGGCAATCACCGAAGGTATGCACAAAATCCCCCACTCCCAAATCGCACTGTTGGGCAATCATATGGGTAAGCAGCGCATAGCTGGCGATATTGAAAGGCACACCCAGGAACAAGTCAGCGCTGCGTTGGTAGAGCTGACAGGACAATTTCCCGTCCGCCACATAAAACTGAAACAGGGTATGGCAGGCCGCCAGTGCCATCCGCCCCTGCTCGGCGTTCTGCTGGGGGCTCAGGGACTCATCCGGCAAGTCCGCCGGATTCCAGGCACTGACAATCAGGCGCCGGGAGTTAGGGTTGGTGCGAATCTGTTCGATCACCTCACTGATCTGATCAATGGTGCGACCATCCGGACAGGCCCAACTGCGCCACTGCTTGCCGTACACCGGGCCCAGGTCTCCCTCCGACGTAGCCCATTCGTTCCAGATTTTACAGCCACGCTCCTGCAGCCAGGTGACGTCCGTGCGCCCCTGCAGAAACCACAAGAGCTCGACAATCACACTTTTCAAGTGCACGGTTTTGGTGGTGACCAACGGAAAGCCGTCAGACAGATCAAACCGAAGCTGCCGCCCGAACACCGACCGGGTGCCGGTTCCCGTCCGGTCCCCGCGATCCAGCCCATTGTCGATGACATCGCGCATCAGCGCCAAATACTGTTGCATGTTGAATTACCTGATCCCCAAAAGGTTCGAACTCAGCGTCCCGACTGCCGGCGCTTGACCTGTTGCTGCCAACTCCACACCAACAGTCCGATGCCGAGAATAAGCATCGGCAATGAGAGCAGTTGGCCCCGGGTAACCCAGCCAAACAGGTCAAAACTGATGTGTTGATCCGGCTCGCGGAAAAATTCGGCAAAAATCCGGAAGCAGGCATAAAGCACCAAAAACAGCCCCGCCACCGTGCCCCTGGGACGAGGTTTTGATGAGTACCAGTACAGCACGGTAAAGAGCACCAACCCCTCCAGGGTTGCCTGATAAAGCTGCGAGGGATGTCGCGCAATGCCCTCGGGGTCCTTGGGAAACACCATGGCCCAGGGCACATCGGCCGCGCGCCCCCACAGTTCCTGACCAATAAAGTTGCCCAAGCGTCCCAACCCGAGACCAATAGGGACGAGCGGCGCAACAAAATCCGTCAGTGCCAGGAATGACACTTTGGTCCGCCAAGCGAACAGGGCGAGCGCCACAATGACACCAAGCAGCCCTCCATGGAAGGACATCCCCCCTTCCCAGACCCGAAACAGCCAGATCGGGTCGCTCAGCCAATAATTGAAATGGTAGAAGAAGACGTAGCCAAAGCGCCCCCCCAGAATCACCCCGAAGGCCACGTAGGTCGTGAGGTTTTCCACCTGGGAACGCTGCACCACCGTATGCGGAAAGCCCGCCCGGCGCAGCGCCAGAAGCCAGGCGCCGGCAAAACCCAGCAGGTACATCAGGCCATACCAGTGAATATCCAGCGGACCATAGGACTGGCCGGCAAACTCAAACGGGCCAATACTCACGGCCACCGGGTCAATTTCGGGGTATTTCATAAGCCTTGCTTATCGCAGTCAGTGAACGGTGGGACAAATCAATGCGGGGGAATACTACCACTGTTGAATGAGGAACACAGTGCCTTCGCCCACCCGGCTCTCAATCCGTGGAGCTGGCGGGGCGAATCAGGCGCGTTGCGCCGAGATCGCGCAGAGTGTCGTCGACGCGCTGGCGGATCTGATCGGCGTCGGGCAATGTCATCACCTCAGAAAGCAACGCTCGCGCCTGCTCCAGGCTGATACTGCGAATCACCGACTTGACCTTGGGCAGGTTGGTGGCGTTCATCGACAGCACGTCATAGCCCATGGCCATCAGCAGAATGGCCGCGCCCGGGTCACCCGCCAGCTCACCACAGATCCCCACGCTGACACCCTCGGCGTGACCGTCGTCGACCACGCTGCGTAGCGCCCGCAGCACTGCTGGATGGTAAGCCTGATAGACATCGGCGACCCGAGCGTTATTTCGGTCCACCGCCAGCAGGTATTGAGTCAGGTCGTTGCTGCCCACCGACAGGAAGTCCACACGGGCCGAGAGTTCTCGGGCCTGATAGACCGCCGAGGGCACTTCGATCATTACTCCAATCGGCGGTAGCTTGACCGAGTGGCCCTCTTCCAGCAATTCGTTGAAGGCCCGATAGATCAGTACCTTGGCCGCCTCCAGTTCGGGCACACTGGTAATCATTGGCAGCAGAATCCGCAGGTTATCCAGGCCTTCACTGGCCTTGATCATGGCGCGAATCTGGGCCAGAAAAATTTCCGGATGGTCCAGGGTCACCCGGATACCGCGCCATCCCAGAAAGGGATTCGCCTCTTCGATGGGGAAGTAGGGCAACGCCTTGTCCCCGCCGATATCCAGGGTCCGCATGGTCACGGTGTGAGGCGCGAACGCTGAGAGCTGCTCCTGATAAATGAAGCGCTGCTCTTCCTCGCTGGGAAAGCGGTCGCGCAACAGAAAAGGTACTTCCGTGCGGTACAGACCGACCCCTTCGGCGCCGCGCTCCAGGGAACGGACCACGTCGGTCATCAGACCGGTGTTCACCCACAGTGGCAGCCGATAGTGATCGGTGGTTTCACAGGGCAGGTCCTTTAGCGCTTCCAGGCCCTTGACCAGCTCCTGCTCTTCCAGATAAATCGCCTTGTAGTGCTTGCGCAGCTCCGGCCCGGGATCGGTGTACACCGTGCCTTTATAGCCGTCGACGATCAGGGTCCGCCCATCAACCTGGGTATAGGGCAGGTCCACCGCGGCCATTACCGTGGGGATATCCATAGCCCGGGCGAGAATGGCCACGTGGGAGTTGCTCGAGCCCTGCACCGACACCAGGCCAGCCAGTTTGTCCTTGGGGATCTCACCGAGCATGGAGGCGGTCAGCTCTTCCCCCACCAGAATGGTCTGATCGGGATAAATACGGCACTTCTGGTTCGACTCCTGCAGGTAAGCGAGCACTCGCCGACCCAGATCTCTCAGGTCCGTCGCCCGCTCTCGGAGATAGGCGTCGTTCATGCTACTGAAAGTGCGCTCGTGCTCCAGAATTACATCGGCCCAGGCTGATGGTGCGGCGGTTCCCTGGCGAATCCGCTCCGTCACTTCTTTACCCAGCGACGCATCGTTGAGCATCGCCAGATAGGCATCAAAGAGCGCCTGCTCCTCCCGGTTCAGCCGGGTTTTTAGTTGCTCGCCCAGCCCCTTGATATCTTCCCGCACCGCCTGCAGGCACTTCTGGAAAAAGGCGAGCTCGGCCTCCACATCGGTGCAGGTTTTATAGGGCACCGAACGCAGATCGGCTGGCGGGGTGATCACCACCGCCTCACCCATTGCAATGCCGGAGGCGCCGGACACACCGGTAAATTTGGCCTGCGCCGCCTTTTCGCCAATAGCCACCATCACCCCGGTCGCTTCGGCGTGAGCGATCACCCCGGCCAATTGGGCCGACATGGTAACCAGGAAGGCCTCATCACCCTCATCAAACCGGCGCCGCTCCACCTGCTGGACCACCAGCACCCCCAGCACTTTGCGGTGGTGGATAATGGGAACGCCCAAGAACGAGCTGAAGCGCTCTTCACCGGTTTCGGGGAAGTATTGGTAACTGGGGTGGGTTTCGGCCTGCTCGAGGTTGATGGGCTCTTCGCGGGTGACGACCCGACCGACCAGACCCTCACCGTCTTTGAGTCGCACCCGACCGACCGCATCGGCATTGAGGCCCTCGGTCGCCATCAGTACATAGTCACCCTCGGGGCCGCGCAGATACACCGAGCAGACCTCGGTTTTCATGGCGGTCTTGACCCGGGAGACTATGATCGCCAGCGCGGTCTTCAGGTCCCGCGCTGCATTAACCTCCTGGACGATGGAACGCAGGGAGTTCAGCATGTGCGACTCGCCGGTGCACGGGCCGGTTCGAACCAGGCGGCCTCGAGTTGGCTGTGGTAGGGAGAGAGCTCTTTGAGCGCCCGGCGGTAGACCTCGCGTTTAAAGGCGACCACTTTAGCCAGCGGATACCAGTAGCTGACCCAACTCCAGTCATCGAACTCGGCGCGGCCGCCATTTTCCAGGCAGATACGGCTCTCGGGAGATTTCAGCCGCAACAGAAACCACTTCTGCTTCTGACCCAGGCAAAGCGGCTGGGAATTGTGCCGCACCAGCCGACTCGGCAGGCGATAACGCAACCAGCCCCGGGTGCAGGCCAACACCTCCACATCCGCACGGGTAAGCCCTATCTCTTCCTGCAGCTCCCGGTACAGCGCCTGTTCAGGAGACTCTCCCTCGTGAATACCCCCCTGAGGGAACTGCCAGGCATCTTGCCCCCCAACGCGCCGCGCCCAGAGCAACTGGCCCTGGTCATTGGTCAATACAATACCCACATTGGGGCGAAAACCTTCGGCGTCTATCACGGGACTCAGCCAATCCTTATTTCAGTCGTTATAAAAGTGATCTGGCCTATTGTTCCATAAAGTCATTGCGCTCAGCAATTGGCGCAGTTGAGCCCGGCCTGCGGAGCCGCTATGCTTAGCGGCTTTGACCAAGCAACCGCAGGTACCCCGTGAGTCTCGCAATCTTTGACCTGGACAACACTCTGATCGCCGGTGACAGCGACCACCGTTGGGGCGAATTCCTGATCCACAAGGCGCTGGTCGATCCCGGGGAGTACAAGTCCCGCAACGACGATTTCTACCGTGCCTATCAGGATGGTAGCCTGGACATTCACGAGTACCTGGGCTTCTCCCTCGCGCCGTTTGCCTCACTGAGTGACCAGCAGGTGGCCCGGCTGCAGCGCGAATTCCTGTCCGAGTGGATCGAGCCGTTGATGCTGGACAAAGCCCAGTCGCTGATCCAGAGCCACCGGGACCAGGGGCATCAACTGCTGATCATCACCGCCACCAATAATGTGGTTACCACCCCAATTGCACAGCGCCTGGGCATTCCCCATTTGCTGGCCAGCGAGGCCGAACGCGGCCCCGATGGCTACACCGGACGCCCAACCGGCACCCCCTGCTTCCAGGGCGGCAAGGTCACTCGCCTGAAAGAATGGTTGAAGGAACACCCCCACGCCCTGGAGCAGACGTACTTCTACAGCGATTCAGCCAACGACCTGCCACTGCTGGAGTCGGTCGGTTATCCAACCGCCGTCGACCCGGACCCGCGCCTGGCCGAAGCCGCGCAGGCACGTCAATGGCCGATCATCAGCCTGAGGGACTGACCATGCGGCTTCCCCATCCCCTCCCGCTGCTGACCGCCCTGCTGTTGATCGGCTGCGACCCGGGGCCGGAGGCGCCCGGCCCCAACCCCGGCGAGTTGCCTGCCGAGACACAGGGCATTGCCGCCCCCGACCCGGCGTTGGCCGACAGCACCCTGGCGGCCTGGCAGCGAGGGGGTCAGTGGCTCAGTGAGGCGCGCACGGCCTGCGCTGAAATGCATGAGCGACTCGACGCCTTTCTGGCTCAGCCGGCAGAGGACAGCCTCGAGGCCACCCGCCAGGCCTGGCACCACTGTCACACTCGCTGGCACCACCTCGAGCCGCTACTGACGTTGGGGGAGAGCAGTCCCGGTCTGTTTGGCGACTTGCGAGAAATCGCCTTTCAAGTGGACGCCCACCCCATCCAGCCCGGTTACCTGGATGGCCTGGAGCACTATCCCTACAGCGGCATCGTCAACGATATTACTCTCTCCATCAACGCGCAGACCCTGCGCGAACAGCACGGCCTGACCGACGAGGCCGACGTGGCTCTGGGCTTGCACGCGCTGGAATTCCTGCTCTGGGATGAGCAGGGCGACCGGCCGGTGAGCGACTTCGAGCCCCGCACCTCCGCCGGAGACGACCCGATGAACGCCGAGCGGACCGTCGATCAACTGCCCAACAACCGCCGGCGCGCCCTGGTGCGTCTGATCAGCCAGTTGCTGCAGGACGACCTGGCACTGCTCGAGCAACACTGGGAATCCACCAGCGGGCGACTTCCCGCCACCTACCGACAGCTCAACCCGGCCAGCCGACTGCCCCTGTTGAGCGGCGCGCTCCGGTCACTGCTACAGGAGCGTCTGCCCCGGGAGCTGGCACAACTCGACGAACCGGAACAAGCCCACAACGCCTTTGCGGGACAATCCCTGAGTGTGGTGGTCAGCGCCCTTGCCGGCACCGACCAGTTGCTGAACGCCGGAGACCCAGCGGTCGTGCAGTGGTTGATCCCCGAGCCGACGCGCACTGACTGGCAGACCCAATGGCAGACACTGAGCCGGAACCTGAATGAAGCGGACGAAATTGATCCTCAGGGCTTGAGCGAGCAACTTCGGTCACTCGGACAGGCGCTCAGCACACAGACGCCGGAACTGGCACCGGCGCCGTAAACCCGACAACCTGACAAACCGGACCTCACGGAAAGGAGGGACCTGATGACCAGACGCCACTGGCTGCTGAGTCTGTCACTGCTACTTTCGCTGCTCGCATCGCCCACCTGGGGCAATGAGCCGCACGCGCCCCACACCCTGAACATCACCCCGGGGCAGGACACCTACGACCTGACCGGCCGGGCGCTTATCCTCGAGCAGCCCGAGGGGCGCAACCTCACGCCCTCAGAGCTGTTGGCCAACACGACCAGGGCCTGGCAACCCCTGCTATCCTCCGCCCCCAACTTCAGCTTCAGCGACCGCGCCTACTGGCTCCGGCTGGATATCACCAATACCGACATCCGCACCCGGCGGCTGATCCTGGATATTGCCCAACCCCTGCAGGATTACATAGACGCCTGGTGGATGATCGACGGCCGTACTGTCCGTGAATGGCACACCGGCGACCGCCGGCCACTGAGTGACCGCCCCTTCCGCTACCGGGCCTTTGCGCTGTCATTACCGCTGACGCCGGATCAGAGCGGAACCTTGTTGATCCGTTTCAGCAGTCACGATGGCCTCTACGATGCACTGCCGCTGACCCTCAGCAGCGACGCCGCGTTTTTCAAACGCAATGATGCGGAGTCCCTCGGGTTCGGCTTTTATTACGGCGCCATCACCATACTGCTGCTCTACAACCTGATCGTCGGTCTGGTCACCCGCGAGCGTAACTTTGTGCTCTACAGCGTCTACCTGTTCTTTTTCCTCAGCTGGAACCTGGCGTTCCGCGGCTACCTGGGCATCAGCCTGCTGGCCGACCACCCCACCCTCAACAATATGGCGGTCGCGGTACTGTCCTGTGGGCTATTTTTCTCCCTGGTGGCGTTCACCCAGGGCTTTCTCAACCTCAGACAGGCACTCCCACTCACCGGCCGGTTGCTCTGGGGGCTCAGCGCCTTGTTGCTGATCCCCACAGGGCTGGCGGTCATGGACGTCTACGCCACCACATTTGCGATTCTGATTCCTATCGCCGTTGTGATTCTTCTGGTTGTGCTGTACGCCGGGGCCCGTGCATCATTTCAGGGGTCGGTCTCCGCCCGTATTTTTCTGCTCGCCTGGACGCTGTTGATCGGCGCCGTGTTTGCCTACTACGCCCGGGTATTCGGTTTGTTGCCCTCAAGCTGGTTACTGGAGAATGCCCTCAACCTCGGCTCACTGATCGAAATTCTCGTGCTGTCCCTGGCGTTGGCTTACCGCATCAACGAACTCAAACAGAAAGATCTGGTCAGCCAACAAAAGCTGATCGATCAGAAAGAACAATTGAACACCGAACTGCAACAGCGGGTGGAAACCAAAACCCGCGAGCTGCAGAACCTGGCAGACAAACTGGAACGGGAGTCGATTACCGATGCCCTGACCGGCCTGCTCAACCGACGCACGTTCTATCCGAAACTGGAGAGCGAATTGCGCCGACTGCAACGTGAGCCCACCCAGACCCTCTGTCTGACACTGCTGGACCTGGATCACTTCAAGGCGCTGAATGACCACTACGGACACCCCGCCGGGGACCAGCTACTGAAAGCCGTAAGCGACCTGCTGCAGCTGCACTGGAAACGTTCGGGGGATTCAGTGTTTCGTTTGGGAGGCGAGGAATTTGCGATACTGTTTTATACACGGAACCTGCACACCGTTTCAGAGCGTCTGGAAGCCTTCCGCCAGGCGCTGAAAACTATTCCCCTGCCGACCTCGCCACCGCCAGCTGACCCTGTCCCAACGCAGTTGACCGCCTCGCTGGGGGTCGGGCTGGTCAGCGCCCTCTACAGCCTGAGCCCGGATGAGCTGTACGCGATGGCCGACCGGGCGCTCTACTCAGGCAAGGACCGCGGGCGGGACTGCATTCATTACTGCTCGGCCACCGATCGTACCCCCCGACCCCGGTTGGAGCACCTCTGAGGTCAGTCGCCCTCCACGGCCCAGAACGCCGGCCCATGAAAGGCGATCGCCGCTTCCGCCTCGGCCAGACCGCAAACGGCGGGCTCCGGCGCTTGTCCTCCGGCCATGACCTGGAGCACCGAGTGTACTCCGTGGGAGAGCGACTCCAGGTTGTAGCCGCCCTCCAGGACCATGACCAGCCGGCCCTGGCAGTGTTCATCCGCCAGCGTTTGCAGGACGCCGGTCATGGCGGCAAAGCCTTCGTAAGACACGTTCAGCGCGAGATCATACCCGTGGGCATCAAAGCCCGCCGACACCAGAATGAGGTCCGGTTTGAAACTGGCCACCACCGGGGCGAGTAGTTCGCGCAGAATTTTCAGGTAGACCCGATCCCCGGTTCCCGCCGGAACCGGCACGTTCACGGTCGTCCCCTCCCCCAACCCGGCACCGATCTCTTCGAGCGCCCCCGAGCCCGGATAAAAAGGGGCAGCCCGGTGAATGTCAAAAAACAACACGTCCGGGTCGGCATAAAAAATGTCCTGGGTGCCATTGCCATGGTGGGCATCCCAATCCAGAATCAGAACCCGCTCACAGCCCAGCGCCGACTGGGCGTGAGCCGCCGCAACAGCGACATTATTGAACAGGCAAAACCCCCGGGCCCGCACTGGCTCAGCATGATGGCCCGGCGGGCGAACCAGCGCGAAGGCCCGTTCGGCCTTCCCGGTTAACACCGCTTCCACCGCGGCGATGGCCGTACCCGCCGCCACCTCGGCCGCCTCGATACTGCCCGGGGACACGGCCGTGGTATCCAGATCCAGCCATGCACTCTTACCCCGCAAGGCATAGATGTCTTGCAGATACGCATTGGTATGTACCCGCGACAACTCTTCAGGAGTGGCCGCACGGCCACCGGTCAGGTGGACACCCTCGATCGGCTCACGCAACAACAGGTCAAGAATGGCCGTCACCCGCCCCGGATGTTCGGGGTAACGCCACTGTACGTTCAACCCGGAGAGCACCTGTCGCACCCGCTTATCCAGTCGGCTGGGTAAAAACGCCGCGTTGGTATCCGGCTCATGGGCCAATACCCGTTCGTCGTAGCAAACCAACACCTCCGTAACGCCGGTCATTCCTACCCCCTTTCTGTGCGCCCGTGGTCTCTTGAGCATATACCAGCCACTCCGGTTTCGCTGTGTCCTAAAAAACATCACCCAACAGTGCGCCCGCCCCAGAACGGTGCAACAACATCCACTCCGAGCCGTATTCGTCCGTCAGAAAATCCTGTCACCATCGAAAAAATCCAGACAGATCAACCACGTATGCTCCCACCACCGTGATTGGTACGGATTCTGCAGATTCACTAACAGGACTGTTTGGTCTCCAGCGATCAGACACGGACCGGGACGTCCGCCTTCATCATTGAGCGATGCCATGACTCCGGGACGACCCGGACGGCCGAGGAGGGCCGGCTTACCATCTGGACGACCAGATACCTTGAGCACAAACCGAGAGGTAATCCAGATGACAACCGGCAAAGTTTCAGACAACCCACACACCGCCTTTCAAACGCTGCCGGTGGTCGATGTGTCGGGCCTGAGGTCGAACGATCCGAGTCAGCGCCAGATCGCCGCCGAGCAACTAGGCCAAGCGGCCCGCGATGCCGGCTTTCTGTACGTCGTCGGTCACGGCATCCCCACCGACTACACCGAGCGATTGATCGCCCGGACCAAAGCCTATTTCGCTTTGCCCTATGCCGAGAAAATGCGCCAATACATTGGCCACTCGGTCAATCACAGCGGTTACGTCCCGGAGGGCGAGGAACGCTTTTACGGCGCCAAGAGCGTCGACAAAAAAGAGGCCTACGACATTGGCTACGATATGCTCGAGCCGGCCCATCGCCGTCCGATGCTGGGCCCTAACCAATGGCCAGACATGCCCGGCTTCAAAGAGGACATATTGCCCTATTACCAATCGGTGCTCGCCCTCGGGCACCAATTGTTTCGCGGTTTTGCGCTGGCGCTCGGCCTGGCCGAAGACACCTTCACCCAACATATCCGTCGCCCGCCCAGTCAACTACGCCTGATTCACTACCCGTACAACCCGGACCTACCGCCGGACACCCCGGGGATTGGTGCCCACACCGACTATGAGTGCTTCACCATTCTGAAGCCCACCGCGCCGGGCCTGGAAGTGCTCAACGGCGCGGGCGAGTGGATCGATGTCCCAGTGCTGGATGACGCCTTTGTGATCAACATTGGTGACATGATGGAGGCGTTGACCAACGGTGCCTTTGTCGCCACCTCTCACCGGGTGCGTAAAGTGGCGGAAGAACGCTACTCCTTTCCCATGTTTTGTAACCTCGATTACGACACAGTCATCGAGCCATTGCCCGAACTCATCAGCGAACAGTATCCGGCCCGTTACGAATCCCTGGTCGCCGGGGAACACCTTTATGCACAGACCATTCAGACGTTTGAGTACTTGAAACAGCGCCTGGCCCGGGGCGAACTGGAACTGCCAGAGGGCGCCAAAGGTTTGTCCTCGTTTGGTCAAAAAGCGGGGAGCCAAGCATGACTTTGCAGGAATTACTGGAACGTCACGCCCGACCGGCCACCACCGGCGTGCCCGACTGGATGCTGGGCTGTTTTCGTCGCCGCTGCATCAGCTTCGCCAATGGCGAGTCCGACGACCAGACCATCGTGTACTGGTTCCAGAGCCGCAACACCACCATCGACTTACGGCTGCCTCGTGCAGAGCAGCAAGTGCCCACGAAAGCCCCGAGTGAATACAGCATCACGGAGTTACAGACGCTCGCCAACTACGAAGGCTGGGAGGCAAAGTCTCAGTGGGACGGGGAGCGCATGAGCTGGTTCGACGAGACCGCACTGCAGACCCACAATCGCTGGCCCGAACCAGCCGAGCTCAAGCGCATCGGCAACTGCATGATTGAGTTCGCGCCGAGCGGTGCCTACGTAGAGGATTGGCGCGCACAACCCTCCGAAGCCGGCCCCCTGATCGGATTGCGGATGATTGAGCAACGCAACCTGGATACCGGTAACTGCGTTCATCGCGGCGGCGGGCTGATCATCACAGGCGATCATGCGGCACTGGTGCTCGGACGCCCGGCGCCGTTGTCGAACGATGCAACCCTCCCGGAGCAACTTGAGTCGGCCAGTCCGGACAAGATACAGCGCCTGTTCGATTTTGAAACCTCTGTAGCTCAGGGCTCCCTGACCAAAGGCTACACCATTCACCACACCACCCGGCCCGCGCGACTCGGCCAGTCCCTCTTGCCAGACACCAGGTCGGAATGGTTTGTTGAAAATCAGGAGGTGCGCCACCGATTTGAAATTGAGGGAGTCACCCACGAGCGCCGCTACCTGATCGACACGCTGGAGGCACACTGCCCGTTCGATCTGCACACGTCCTGGAGCTCAGAGGCCAAAGCCTGGTTCGGCCGGGAAGCAGCCACCCTGACCCGATACACCCACGTTCTCACTTAAAAGCCACCGGAGAAACATCATGATCCTTCGCATTCTGAAAACCCTGACACTGACCGCGCTGCTGTCGCTGTCCGCCATTTTTGCCCACGCCCAGGAGGAGCCGAAGAAGTTCACGCTGGCCTGGTCGATTTACGTCGGCTGGATGCCCTGGTACTACATCAACGAAACCGGCCTGATGGACAAGTGGGCCGAGAAGTACGGCATTGAAGTCGAGCTGGTACAGATCAACGACTACATTGAGCCGATCAATATGTACACCGCCGGGCGCTTCGATGGCGCGACCATGACCAACATGGATCTGCTGACCATTCCGGCGGCCTCGGGCGTCGACACCACGGCACTGATCACCGGCGATTACTCTAATGGCAATGACGCCGTGGTACTGAAAGACCGAGATAGCCTGGAAGACATAAAAGGTCTGGATGTCTATCTGTTGGAACTTTCGGTCTCCCACTACACGCTGGCCCGAGCGCTGGAATCAGTAGGTCTGACCGAGCGGGACATCAACGTCATCAACACCTCAGATGCCGATATCGCCAGCGCCTTCAACGACCCGGCGGTGCAGGCCAGTACCCTGTGGAACCCGCAACTGGCCGAAGTGATGAAGCACCCGAAAGCCAACAAAGTATTTGATTCGACCCAGATTCCGGGTGAAATTCTGGACATTATGGCGGTCCGCACCGAAACCCTGGAAGCCAACCCCGAGCTGGGCAAAGCGGTCACCGGCGCCTGGTTTGAAGCCATGGCGATCATGAATTCCGATACCCCGGAAGGTCGCGCCGCCAAGCAGATGATGGCCGAAGCGTCCGGTACGGATCTGGCGGGTTATCAGCTGCAGCTCGATGCCACCGAGCTGTTCTACACCCCGCAGCAGAAGCTGGCGTTTGCCACCAGCGAGCAACTGGCCGAAACCATGTCGTTCGTCACCGAGTTCTCCTTCCGCCATGGACTGCTGGGCGATGGCGCCCCCTCAGCCGATTACATCGGCATTGAGTTGCCCAATGGCGAGATCTGGGGTAACGAAAACAATGTAAAAATGCGTTTCAACAACGAGTTCGTCGAGATGGCGGCGGAAGGAAAACTGTAAAGGTAAGCGGTAAAGAACGAGCCCCAAGACGGCACTGACCCGGGAGGTCAGTGCCGTACCCGGTAGCCATCAAGCAAGGTATTCACATCTTCAAGCAGTGGTTCCAGCGTCTGATCATCCACGTGCCGCTGGGCAAAAGTACGCAAGCCCATGATCTGCACCTGAAGCAAACGCGCCAGTCGCTCACAATCGACATCCCCACGCAGTTCGCCCTCTCGTTGGGCGCGCTTGAGCAGATCCTCGAAGATTTCCTCAATGTCGGTCAACAGCTCATTGACCCGGGTTCCCAGTGGCTCATCCTCCTCGGTCACCTCCAGCAGCGTTTTCACAATCATGCAGGCGCGCGCCGGCGGTTCAGACGCCGGGGAATCCCCAATGACCATATGGCGCAAAAACGCTTGCAGGGCATTCATGGGGGATTGGGCCGCCTTGAGTTGCTCGTCCAGCTGTTTCAGTAAATCCGAGGCGTAGACATCCAGCGCCTCAAGGAACAGGGACTGTTTGCTGCCAAAAGCGGCATAGAGACTCCCGGGGCGCATATCCAGCGCCAGCTCCAACTGCTTGAGCGAGGTACCGTGGTAGCCCCGGGCCCAGAACAGCGATACCGCTTTGTCGAGAGCGGTCTTACGGTCGTATTTAGCGGCTCTTGGCATGGTGCTTACCTCGGCTCTTCAGGGGCATGGCCACCATTTGACCACAGTTAAGGCTGCTTCTCAAAAGTAAAACCCGAGTCAAAGGTAAAACCCGAACAACTGGGATACACTGGGTCCATGAGCACCCCCATTCTCGCGACGCGCTATTCATCGAGCCCCCTACGCCACCTCGCCTGGCTGCTGAGCGCGCCACCGCTCTGGCAGGAGGCCTGGCGCTGGCACCTGTCCCCCCGCGAGCAGGACCGCATCCGCATGACGCTGGACCATTGGGCGGCCCACCCGGAAACGGGCCCAGCGTTCCTCAGGGACACACCGGCGCCGCGCCTGGGGCTTTACTTTGAACGCCTGTACGACTGCCTGATGACCGAGCTGTTGGGGTGGGAAAAGGTCATCAACAACCTGCCAGTTCGGGGACAGGGACGAACCCTGGGCGAGCTGGATTTTATTTTTCGCAACCCCGATACCGGTGAGCTTGAACACCACGAAGTGGCGGTGAAATTTTACCTGGGCCACCCGGGCCCCGATGGCATTGAGCCACTCTGGTATGGTCCCAACGCCCGGGACCGGCTGGATCTGAAAACCCGCCACCTGCGCGAACACCAGAGCCGATTGACCCACCGCCCGGAAACCACAGAGGCCCTGAGGGCGCTCGGCATCGACACCCCACGTACCGCTCGGGTCATCATGCCCGGCTATCTCTTCTACCCCTGGCTGGAGGATTACCCCGCGCCAGCCCAGGCGCCGCCGGATCATCTGCGCGGACACTGGTTGTACCTCGAAGACCTGGAGCCGATGGACACACGTCACTGGGTGCCACTGAAAAAGCCCCACTGGCTGGGGCCCTGGGTGCAGCCCTCACCCCCGGACGTCGAGTCCACACAGACCGCGCTCGAGCAGATTCGCGAGCGAGCAACCCCGCGCCTGTTTTCCGCCCTGGAACCGGAGCGGACGTCCGGCCATTGGGTGGAGCGAGACCGCTTTTTTGTCATGCCCAACGCTTGGCCCGGCAGCGCCTGAAACCGCTCAATCACGGCTCGTGCATAAACCGCAGAAATTCCCGGTAGTCATTGGTCTCCCCGGTTGAACCTGACGTGAACCGGATCAACTGTCCCGGCTGGCGCTGGGCCAGTGCAAAGGCATCCAACGGGTGAACCGTACCCAGCTTGGGATAGCCACCGATCGTCTGACGATCCTTAAGCAAAATGATGGGTTGGCCATTGGGGGGCACCTGGATGGCGCCAAAGGGAATACCTTCGGAAACAATCCCCCCTACGGTCGGATGCAACCATGGCCCGTCCAGGCGAACACCCATGCGATCGCTCTGGGTGGATACCCGATACTCACTGGCGTAAAACCGGTTCATCTGCGCGTCGTCAAACAGGGCCCGCTGCTGGCCTTCCATCACTCGCACAGTCAGCGGTTCGGCGTAGTCGGGAATGAAGCGCGGCGGCACTCGGCGCAACATTCCGCGCTCGCTGGCGGCACAGGGCATGCAATCACCTTCCTGCAACGGGCGCCCCCGGCCGTCCAACCCGCCCATCTGCTCGCGCACCACCGTCGCTACCGACCCGAAGGTTGGCGCAACCACAAACCCGCCGGCCACCGCCAGGTAGGCCCGAACACCGCTGCGGGGAAATCCGAATTGCAGCCGATCGCCGGCCTTAAGGTTGTGGGTCTGCCAATTGGCCAATGCCACTCCATTGCGGCGTGCCTGCAGGTCCGCGCCTGTCAGAGCGATGCAGATGGATTTTTGTACCTTCAATGCCAGCCCACCCAGCGTGATCTCCAGAGCGGGGCTATTGGGTGAATTGTCCAGGAGTTTATTGGCCCAGAGAAACGCCTGTTCATCCGCTGCTCCTCCGGGTGTCAGGCCCATCTGTTGATAGCCAAACCGCCCCAGATCCTGCAGCAGCGTCAGCGTCCCGGGGTTGATCACGGTCAGTCCAGCAGCGGGACAATCAATCATCCAGCCAGCCTCCCAGCGCCAGATACTCGTTCCGGCTGATGGACAGGAACCGTACCCGATCACCCGGAGCCACCGGACATAAGTTGTCCCGCTCCGGGTCGAACATTCTGAGCGCCGTGCGCCCAAGCAGATTCCAGCCACCCGGCGTGCTGACCGGGTACACTGCGGTCTGCCGGTCCGCCAGCGCCACTGAACCAACCGGTACCACTGGGCGAGGACTGTCCAGACGCGGCGTGGCCAGGTCGTCCGCCACCTCGCCCAAATAGGCGAAACCCGGCGCGAAGCCAATGGTATACACCGTGTATTCCCGTGCGGTATGCCGTCGAACGACCTGGTCGATTGTAATCTGATGATAAGCGGCCACCCGCTTCAGGTCCGGCCCCACCGAGGGATGGTAGTACACCGGAATCTCCACCAGACGTCCGGCTCGGGAAGGCGCCGTGGGTAGCTCGCTCAGTAACGATTCGATGACGGGAGCAAGGCTATCAAAGGATTCGTATCGCGGGTCAAAACTGACCATCAGAGTGGTGTAAGAAGGTACCAGATCGCGCACACGGCCGATCAACCGGCTGGCCAGACAATCGGTAGCCGCGCGAATCCACGGCACCAGATCGGGGTCGATACGATCACCCAACCGCAGCATGAGACAGTCCGCTCCGGCGGGTTCCAGCGTCCAGTCCGCCAAGGGTCAGTTCTCCCGATACCAACCATCCAATGCGTCACGAACGCGCCGCACCGACCGCACGGATTCGTCGTTATCACCGTGCACACACAGGGTGGTGGCATCGAGGGTCAGCGTCTTACCCCCCAGCGTCTGCACCTGGCCACTGGTCGCCAGGCTGAGCGCCTGGGCCACAATCACCTCCGGATCCTTGTGAACGGCCCCAGGTATAGACCTCGGCACCAGAAACCCCTGCTCGTCATAGGCCCGATCCGCGAACGCCTCAAACCACAGGCGCACACCGAATTCATCGGCGACCTTTCCCACCACTTCGTTATCCGCCGTGGCCAACACCATCAACGGCAGGGAGGCATCGTAGGTTGCCACCGCCTCCAACACGGCGCGCAGTACCGACTCATGGCGCATCATATCGTTGTACAGGGCACCGTGGGGTTTGACGTGGGAGAGCGCCATTCCATGAACCCTTGCGATACCGGCCAAGGCGCCAATCTGATACTGCACCAGGGACACGATCTCCAGGGGACTGCACTGCATACTGCGCCGCCCGAAGCCCTGCAGGTCCGGATAGCTCGGGTGCGCGCCAATGTCGACCCCGGCCCGCTTGGCCAACAGCACCGTGCGGGTCATGGTGACCGGGTCCGAGGCGTGAAAACCACAGGCGATATTGGCCAGATCCACCAGCGGCATGACATCTTCATCCCGCCCCATGGTCCAGGGGCCGAAGCTCTCGCCCATATCGCAATTAAGCAGTAGCCGGTTGCGCGGCTGGCCGAGTGTCATAGAAGCCTCTCCAAACATAAGTCATTGCGCGAGTTTACCCTAATGACCAGAATCGGTTCGAGGGTGCCTGGGGTACCGGCGCGCCGGAGGCTCCTCCAGCGACCGAATATGTCGTATTGTCCTACAAAAAGTGCTAGCATTTCTGCGCTGTAAAAACGTCATAAACAAAAAATGAGAGAGTGGAGAACAACCGCATGAAATTTCTTGCGCGCACCCTATCGCTATGCACACTGCTGCTGACTTTTGGCTGCCAGCATACAACGCAACCCCAGCCCCCGGAGTTTACATCCGAATCGGTCAAAAACCTGACCCGAAAAGTGGCCGACTGGCAGATCGAGCATTTCGAGGAGCAGGGCAAGTACCGCGCCCTGCCTCAGGACCCACCGGATTGGGCTAACCGGGAGCAATACCACGACCTGGAGTGGCACAACGGCGCACTCTACGCGGGCATGAACCAGTGGCGCAAAATCGCCGACGACCCCAAGTATACCGAGTGGTTGAAGATGATCGGCGAGCGCAACGACTGGGCACTGCACCGGCGGCCCTACCATGCCGATGACCATGTGGTGGGCCAGTTCTATCTCGCCCTGTACGAAGACTTCAACGACCCGGCCATGCTGAACCCGGTAAGGTCCCAGTTCGACTGGATCCTGGACAACCCGAAAACCGGCACCCTGGACTGGAATGCCGAAAACACCCATGCACACGATCGCTGGGGCTGGTGCGATGCCCTGTTTATGGCACCCCCGGTGTGGGCCCGGCTAGCAAAAGTTACCGGGGAGGAAAAGTACCTGGATTTCATGCACCAAGAGTACCTCGCCACCTATGACCTGCTCTGGAGCGAAGAAGATCAGTTGTTCTTTCGGGACTCCAGCTTCTTCGATCAGCGCGAAAAAAACGGCGAGAATATTTACTGGTCCAGAGGCAATGGTTGGGTATTCGCCGGCCTGGCGCTGATGATTCCCGACCTGCCCAGAGACTGGGAGGAACGCGACTTCTACCTCGACCTCTACAAAAAAATGGCCCGCAAGATCCGCTCCATCCAGCGAGACGATGGTACCTGGTCCATGGGGCTGCTCGGCGACCCTGAGCACTACCCGATCAAGGAAACCAGTGGCACGGCGTTTTTCACCTTTGGCCTTGCCTGGGGCATCAACGAGGGCATTCTGGATCGAGACACGTATGAACCAGTGGTACTGACCGCCTGGCAAGCACTGGCCGATGCGGTTACCGATGAAGGTCTCTTGGGGCATGTGCAACCGGTCGGCGCCGAACCCGGCGAGTCCTTCCCGGATTACACCGAAGTTTATGGCGTGGGCGCCTTTCTGGCCGCAGGCTCGGAAGTCTACAAGCTACTTGAGTCACAGGAAACCGCCAACGATCAGGCCGCCAAGCCCACCGTTCAGACCTTCATGCACAACAGCGGCTGGTGCTGGTTTCAGGACCCGCGCGCCATCATTCACGACGGGCAGTTGATCATCGGCGGTGTGGCTGGCAACGGCATTGGCGATGCGGCGGTGGGGGTATACGACCTGGAACACCGGGTCATCCTGGGCAGAACCAGTCTGCACAAGCACTTTGACCATGACGATCACAATACCCCCGCTTTTTTCGCCCGCGCGGACGACAGCCTGCTCGCGGTGTACGCCCGTCACAGCACCGAGAACCGGCACTACTACCGCTTCTCCGATACCGACGACTACCTGAACTGGGGCGAGGAGCACACGCTGGAGAGCGGCGAGCCGGTGACCTATATGAACCTGTACTCTCTGGCCGCCGAAAACACGCTTTACAATTTTTACCGGGGCATTGAATGGAACCCCACCTTCGTCACCTCCAATGATGAGGGCGCCAGCTGGGGCGACCCCGTTCACTTCATCAAAAGTGAGGTGGAAGGGCGAAACCGCCCCTACCCCCGCTATGCCAGCAACGGACAGGACACCATCGCCGTGTCCTTTACCGACGCACATCCACGAGTGCACGGCACCAGTGTTTACTACGCCGAATTCAGAAAGGGCAATTTCTACAGGGCCGATGGTAGTTTCATCAAAAACCTGGCGGAGGATGGGCCGCTGAAGCCATCAGAGGCCGAGCGGATATTCGACGGCGGAGGCGGCGGTTTCCGGGGTCACGAACTCAGCGCTCACAACAGCGCCTGGACCAGCTCGATTGTTCTGGACGAGCAAGGCCATCCCCATATCGGCTACTCGCTCTATCTGAGTAATAACGACCAGCGCTACCGTCTGGCGTCCTGGGATGGAGCGCAATGGATTGATCGGGAAGTGGCCCACGCCGGCAGCCGACTGTATGAGCGTGAAGCGAGCTATACCGGGCTGATCACGCTCGATCCTTCAGACCCGAACCACGTGGTGATTTCGACGGATGTCCACCCGAAAACCGGAGAAGCGTTGGGCGGCAAGCATCAGATCTTTCGCGCGCATATTGGCGAGGGACAACAAACCGCTGATATTCAATGGGAACAGGTGACCAATGACCCGGCGCGCCACAACATCCGCCCCATGATCATTCCGCAGGAACCCCATAGCGTCATCGCCTGGCAGCGCGGGCAATACAATACCTACACGGATTATTACCTGGATACCGTGGGGATCGTTTACTGATCAGCGGGTTTTCCACATATTGGCCACGGCCTTGTCACTTCCGAGAAGGCCCACTACCGCACAGACAATACTGCCCGCCAGAAAAACCACGGTGGGAATCAGGCCGCCCAACACGGAAAACTTGACGGCCGCAAACAGTGAGCCCGACGCTATGACCAGAAACAGCACCGCCACCACAATCAGAATGGTACGGTGCAAGGGCTTATAGGCGTAGCGCGCTTCGCCCTTTTCGAAGTGATTGAGAATCGGCGAAAACAACTTTTTCATAGAACCCCCGCAAAGATTCACGATTATAGAGCCATAGTCTCCGCCATTACCACCGCCCGCCCGGTAAATCCTGACTACCCGTCGAGGCAGTTTCGCATTATGCTGACCGGCATCAGTATCCACCGATGCAACCTGTGACCGCGCCTATGCCTGTCGACCTGAACGCCTTAACCTCCAATCTGGTCAATCAGCTGCTGGATCCGGTTTTTGTTGTGGACGAAGAGGGTCGTATCGTATTCGTCAGCGAAGCCTGTGAGTCGCTCCTTGGCTATACGCCCGGTGAAATGGTTGGCACCCCCATCCGGCAATACATTCACCCCGACGATCTGGAGCGCACCCTGGCAGCGGCGCACCGGGTCATGAAGGGGCAGCCTCATACGGATTTCGAGAACCGGTATCGACACAAGAACGGCAGCGTGGTCCACATCCTCTGGTCCGCACGCTGGTCCGAAGACAACCGATTGCGTATCGCCGTCGCCCGCGATGTCACGGCCCTGCGGCAATCCAACCAGACCCGCGATGCCCTGTACCGGATAGCCGACGCAGCCCTCCGGGCCGATACGCTTCGCGCGCTCTGCGATGGCGTCCATCAGGTCATTGAGGAGCTGTTTCCGGATGACGCCCTGTTCCTGACTTTCTTTGACGCGACGACCGGCCAGCTTAGCACCCCGAGCGTAAACGATGCGCGAGCCCTCGGCTGGCGGGACGAGTCTCTGCCAGCGGGAACGGCTCTGGCCGAGGTCATCGACACTGGACAAATACTGGTTGCATCATTCAACCCGGACCAACCGGGCATGGGCCTTCTTGCCCCCGGGGACCCGACGCAGTCCTCCAATTGGCTGGGCGTGCCGCTGATGGCACACGATAGGGTGCTGGGCGCACTGACCATTGAAAGCGAATATCGATACACCGGCTATCGGGAGGCGGACAAGGACCTGTTGCAGTTCGTGGCCACTCAGGTGGCAATCGCCGTGGAGCGCAAACGGGCTGAAGAACATCTCCGTTTTCTGGCCCATCACGACCCGCTGACAGGGCTGACCAACCGCGCCCTGTTCTACGATCGGTTGGAAACTGCGTTGCGTCAGGCGAATCGAAGTGGTGGCCATCTGGCAGTGCTGTATCTGGATCTGAATAATTTCAAGCACATCAACGATAGCCTGGGTCATGCGGCTGGCGACCAGTTGCTGATTGACGTGGCGAACCGCTTGCGATGGGGCACACGGGACGCAGATACGGTGACTCGGATGGGAGGAGACGAATTCACTCTATTGTTGAGCGACGTTATGAACCGGGCGGACCTGGAGTCCGCCGTCCGAAAAATCCGCAGGCTCATGGCCGCGCCTTTTACGGTGAATGGAGCGGCCTTGACCGTGACGTGTAGCGTCGGCGGTGCGCTCTACCCGGAGAATGGCAACACCGCTCAACAGCTGCTCAGTTCCGCTGACGCGCACATGTACACGACCAAGCGGAAACGTTAATCCTCGAGCCCGAACACGTCGTTCAGGAACACTATCATATCGCTGACAGTTGGCTCTGAAAGCTCCTCAAAGCAACCCTGGGTGTAGTCATTGCAACCACTGTCCAGAAACCCGTGGCCTTTGCCTTCGTATATTGTCAGGGTTGCAGGCTGACCCAATGACTTCAACGCATCCACATATGCGCGTGCGCTGGCCGGGGTCGTCAGTTGATCCTCCGACCCGACGTGCACAAACTGGGGGGGTAAGGGGTACTCCTCCGCGCTGACCAAGTACTGGTCCGGAGATACCGCCTGATAGTACTCGGGATGATCTTCAACGTTGATGTCGCCACCGAAGATGCCGCGCGCCTCGGCCCCACCCCAGGCCCAGAACGGATTGCTGTCCTGCTCGAAACCGCCTTTGGCCGACTCGTACAGGCTGAACGCCGCATAGCTCAGAATGGCCGCCTGCACCCGCAACCCATCTTCCCGGGCCACGGCCTCGGCGGTCATCCCCTCAGGCAAGTAGGTCGGGCTGAAACCCAGCGGCTTGGAATCAAAGCCGTCATTGCTCAGCGTGCGCCCCGCCAGCGTCACCATGGCCGTCAGATGCCCGCCTGCGCTATCGCCGGTCACGGCAATTCGATCCGGGTCACCACCGTAGCGCTGGATATTGTCTTTTACCCAAAGCACCGCTCCCATGGCATCCTCCACGATTTCATCCATGGTGGTGGTGTTATTCAGGTCCCCTAGCAGGCGGTAGTTGATGTTCACCGTCACCAGATCAGCACGTCGAGCGATGGTGTCCGCCAGGTCCGTCATGATGGACTGATCGTTCACCAACCATCCGCCGCCGTGAATGACCACCAGAACGGGCCGGGCCTGAGTGTCGGTTTGCGGTACCGCAATATCCAGCGTCAGGTCAAACCCTTCCGGGCTGGCCCAGACGATATCTCGATGATGGTTGATCTCGTGCTCCACGGGTACGCTGGAGCATGCCGACACGGCGAGTGCGATACACACCGCGCCGAGTATCTTTGTCAGGAATCTCATATCCAATACCTTTGCCAGGAATGACGTTATTGTGGACCATCGACCATAATGGTCGGTTGCACTTTAACAGCATTCCGGCAAAAGCTCAGCCCCAGCTAATTAACGATTCGAACTCTCGGTGACAGGGCTTTCAAGGTGGTAAAGCCCGCCCGAATCCGCGCGGCGGTGGTAATCCAGCACATCACAGCGAAGAGGCCCGCCAGCCAGGGGAAGTGTTGCGGGAACAGACAGAACAGCACCAACGCCACGATGGTCTCGGTGCCTTCAGCCAAACCGCCCATGTAATAGAGTGATTTCTGCGGGTAGTCCGGGCTGTCGAGCTGGTACTTGTTGGCCATGATGGCAAAGGCGAGAAAGGTGGTGCCGGTGCCGACGAAGGAGAGCATCAGCAGTGCGGACCAGAGCGCATTCTGCTCGGGGTTGGCGAGCAAAAAACCGAAGGGAACGGCGTTGTAGAAAATGAAATCCAGCACAATATCCAGAAATCCGCCGGAGTCGCTGATGCCCTGAATTCGGGCCAGGGCGCCATCGAGCCCGTCGCTCAGGCGGTTTAGCACAATCACCACCAGCGCGGCGGCGTACCACTCCAAGGCAAGCAGTGGAATGCACAACATCCCGATAACGAAACCGCTAACGGTCACCTGATCAGCGGTAATGCCCAGGCGATCGAGTCGCTCGGCAAGCCAGCGCAGCGGCGGGCGGGTTAGTGGGATCAAGCGGGTATCGAGCATGGAGCGACTCCGGGAAGGTTAACGCGGCGCGAAACGATAGTGCGCCCGTCGGTTGATCAGGGCGGCCGTTAGTAACAGCATCAGGGGCAGCAAGAGTTGCCAGAACGCATAAAGACCGAGCAGACGACGGTCCCCACCGCTGCCAATATTGACCGCTTCAGTGGTGATGGTCACCACCCGACCCGCACCCAGCAACTGGGTGGGCAGGTACTGGGCGACACTGACGGAAAAAGCGATCACCCACGCATAGAGTATCGGCTGCTTCAGAATGGGCAACAGAACCCGAAACCAGCAGGCCGGCGCCGAGTAACCAAGGCTCTGACCCACCAGCAGCCAGCGTCGATTGAACCGGCGGTAATCACCGGAGAGCATCAGATAGGCATAGGGAAAGGTGAACACACAGTGGGCCCAGAGTACCCAGTGCCAGTGCGGATCGAGACGCAGCGTACTCAGACTGAACTGCCAACCCATCACCAGCGGCAGTTGCGGTATCAGCAGTCCGAGCAGCAATACCCACTGGGGCCAAAAATGCTCGCGCCGGGCCTGCCATTCCAGGCATACCAACGCCCCGACCAACCCGACACTGGCGCTGACCAGCGCAAGCCCCGCCGTCTGCCAGAGCAGCGGCGCCAGAAACGGCCATTCACTCTGCCAAGTGGACAGGCTGAACGCGCGGGGCAGAAGATCCGGATAGAACCAGCTTTGCGCCAACGACCAGACCACCAGTGCCGCCATGACCCCGAGGGAAAGCATCGCCATCAAAGGCAACCAAAGGCGCGCGATGGAGTGCATCACCGAGCCCAGGCCGCCAAGCCGGCGCAACACCGCGACATTTGCCCGCCGGCACCCGCGCACCAACCCGACATAAAGACGTTCGTGCTGCCGATTCAGCCACAGGAGAAGGATCGCCAATACAATCAGCACCAGGCTGCCCAGCAGTGCCGAGCGAGCCGCCTCAGGCGAAAAGTCCTGCTGCCACTGGAACACTTGCTGGGCCCACACACCCGGCAGATTGGGACCGATCAACAGCGGCACATCCACCACCGACAGGGTGTAGATCACCACCGCTGCCATGGGCAGGCGCAGCCTGGTGAGCAGTTCGGGGACCACCAGTTGCCACCAACAGGCCAACCGGGAGTGGCCCAAAGTCTGCCCCGCCTGCAGATAACGTTCTGCCGGGATCTGGGTCAGGGCGCTCTGGATCATCAACAGCAGAAAGGGGACTTCTTTCAGCAGCAGCACCCAGAACAGGGTGAACAGCGACCGATCCGCCAACAAGGCCGACGCCGGCGGCGTCTCAAACCCGCCAAACAGACTGTGCCATCCGCGTACCAGCCAACCAGTGGGACTGAATAAAAACAGCACGCCCACCGCAAAGGCCAGATGGGGAATGGAAAGAAACGGGGCGAGCCAGCCGAGCAGGCGCGGTGATGTCCGCGCGCTGAAAGCCAGTGCCACATAGCAGGCCAGCAGCGGCGCCAGAGTCGCCAGCACCAGAGAATAGCCAATGGCCGTCATCAGGCCCGGCGCCCGCACAAACTCAGTGACTGCGTCGGCACTCAGACCGACCCGTTGACCCAGGTAGGACCATACCGCGACCGTCAGGGGAATACCCAGCAGCAGAACCAGACACAGCCCGGCCGTAGTGCTGAGAGTCGGGCTTACTGGTAACGCGCGAGCCAATGGGCCTCCAGCCGTTCCTGCCAGCCAGCGTGCAGTTCCTGAGCGGTGGGCAAGAGTGCTTCCGCCTCATCCAGCCTGACCACCGCCGGATCGCCCCAATAGCGCGGATCCGCCTTGCGTTCCTGAGCGCTTTGGGAAATCAGAAAGTTGATCACCACTTTAGCCGCCGCCTTGTGGGAGGCATTGCGCGGCACCGCCAGATAGTGGCTGTTGGTGATCGCACCCTGGGCAAAATAGTGCTGCGTTACCGACTCCGGCAACCGACCATTGCCGACTTTACTGTCCATTTCCTGAGGGTTGAAACTGAACGCCAGGTGCAATTGCCCATCGGCCAACCACTGCAGTTGTTGCGCCGAGTCTTTGGGAAACGCCTTACCCTTCTTCCACAGCAACGGGTGCAATTGATCGAGATACTCCCACAGCACCGGCAACAGATCCTGCTCGGCACTGCGACTGGGTTCGCGATAGAGGCGCTCGTCGCTATCCGTCAACGCCTGCAGGAGAGACTTCAGCAACGTGGTGCCGATAAAATCCGGCGGCTTGGGATAGCTGAGCCTACCGGGGTTCTGTTCAGCATAGGCCAGAAGCTGCTCCGGGGTGGTCGCCGGTGCGGCGAAGCTCCCCTCACGGGCGATGATATTGAACTGGCCCATGCCCCAAGGCACTTCGAAGCCGTCCACCGGCACCCCAAAGTCCGTCAACAGCGGGAGTTCCTCAGTGAGCAGATGAACATGATTGGGAATCGCGCTCAGCAGATCCGGCTCCAGCAACTTATTCTCTTTCAGCGCGTGAAAATTCTCGCCGTTGATCCACAGCAGATCAATCGCCCCGCCCTGCTTCCGGCCGGCAGCCTGGTCACTGCGCAAGCGATGCACCGCCTCGGCGATGTCACTGACTTTGACGTGGCGCAGGTTGATGCTGTACTGCCGATTCAGGTGCCTACCGGCCCAGCGCAGATACTGATTGACCGAGTTTGAGCCGCCCCAGGCGTAAAAGAACACGGTACTTCCGCGCGCCTCCTGAACCACGTCGGACCAGTCCTGCGCGGTTTGTTCGGCCTGAACCAGGACCGCGCTGCCCATCAGTAGCAGCGCGGTCAGGGTGCGCTTAAAAACGCTGGGTAAACTGCAGTTGAACATGCCGTGGCAATTCCGGAAAGACCAAAGAAGAACCAAAATACCCGCCTTCAAACACCGGTGTCCAGTTTTCCTCGTCGGTGAGATTGAATACATCCAGACGGATGCGACTGGCACCCCGATTGAATTCATAGGCCAGGTTGGCATTCAGGGTGAACTGCTCGGGAATGGTGACCGTTTGCAGATAGTCCAGCGGATAATCGCTGGTCAGCACAGCGGAACCACCCACCGACCAACCCTCGGCAAAGAGGTACCCACCCGCCGCGGACAGGCTCCAGTCCGGCAAGCCGTGCAGACGCTGATTGGACGCGGGGAAAGCAGCGAAGTTCGGCGCACCGACACCGGTACCCTGAATGATATCGGGGCGGGAGTCATCGAAGGCATCCGCCACTTGTTCCGCCGCCTGGAACGCGGCGGAATTATCGAACTCGGCCTCCAGCCAGTTGGCCCCCACGCTCACCCAGGCGGCCTCTCCACGATAGAACAGTTGCGTCTCAAGCCCTCGCGTCGCCACACCACTGTTACTGCCATCGCGATTGCGCAGGCTGCGGGTCTGGTCAAACAACGCGGCATCGGCATACCAGGGTGAACCAGCGGGTGCGTATTTCAGACCCATTTCATGCAGGGTATTTTCGGTGGCGAAGTTGAGCGGATCAATCTGGTTGTTCCCCCCAAGCACATTGCCACCGGCCATGCTGTTGGAGGTGGACTCGCTATAGCTGCTGGTGGCGTAAAGGGTTACCGATTCACCGAGACGATAATGCAACGTGGCTTCACCCGCTTTCAGGAAGTCGTTGTGATTGTCCCGCGCCGCCTCGACGCCTTCAGGTGCGATGGGATCCCGAGCGGTGACATCGTACCAGTCGCCGCGTGCACCCAGCGTCAGTTGCAAACGTTCGGTCAAGGGTTGTTTGTGCTGAACAAACAATCCGCCCTGCACACTGGAGGAATCCGTCGTGTCCGACAGATTGAAATCCCCCACACCGTCGCCGTCAATGTCGTACTGGGCTCCAGGAGAAACGAACAGGCCCGGGCGCAACTCCACCAGACGCGCCTTCTGCGCATCGGTCAGCGGAATTTCCCGATTGCTGAGCGGACCGGTCAAGTCTGTGGGCAGATCGGCCTCGGTGGTGAACTGGCTGTAGCCGAGCACGTCGTTGTAACGCAGGTTGGCGCCCACCGTGGTGTTGTGGATGTGCAGCTCGGTGCGGTTTTCCAGCGTATCGGCCCCGTCGACAATTTCCACAAAACTGTTCTGGGCGATTTCCTCGCGCTCCAGATGTTCGTAGTAGGAGCGGTTGACCAGGCGAATCGAGTCCGCCAGTTCAACATTGAACACCGAGTGCAGCAACAGGGTTTCCGCCCCGTTGATGTCGTCCGGGTGGGTATGTACCCGGTTGCGGGGGATCTTTACCTCGCCAGTGGGACTGACGACCGAAAAGGCGCCCGGTACCGTGGAGCCATTGGGTTGAACACCCTGCCCCTGCACGTACAGACCGTGATCGATCAGATTCTGGGTCGGGCGATTGATGCCCGCATTATCGGTCCACTCCACATCATAGTATTCCAGCGACACATTCCACTCAAAATGATCGCTGGGCAAAATACGGTAGGCGGCAAAAAGGTTGGTGCTGTCGAGCCCGGCATAGTCGTAGAAACTGCCTTCGTCTTTATGCTCCAGGCTGATCCGGGCCCCCTGGCGCTCCGGATCGATCACCCAGGAATAATCCAACTGCGCACCGTACTGGTCCCATTCGCCACCGGTCAGACTGACGCGGCCCTCCGGCTCACTCAGATCCGGACGCTTGGGCGTGATATTCACAAACCCGCCGGTGCGCTGAGTGGTGCCGAGAATCACCGAGGGCGTACCGCGCACGATGTCGATCTGTCCCACGGAGTTGAATGACAATGGAATCCCCAGTCCATTGTTGCCCACCTGGCGGCGCATACCGGCTGAGAACACCTCACCCAACTGACCACGCAGGGTTGGCAGGCTCGGCGCACCGAACCCCTTGGCCTGAAAGGTGTTGGGAGCCACGCGTTGTAGCTCCTGTAAGTTGTCGATCGCCGCTTCATTCAGCAGGTCTTCGGTCACGGGAGTGATTGAGCGGCCGATGTCGGCAATGGTCTGACCCAGACCAAAAGGCCCGTCGACTTCGTCGCTGCGCACATTGCCCATGCCGCTGAGCGCTTCGCCCACCACGAGGACATCCTGGATGCTGCTGGTTTGGGAGTGAGCGGGTAGCGCGGCCATGAGGACGGCACTGGCGCACAGGGTTCGAGGAATTGTCGACCGCACTCGTTCACACAATCGGTTTTTCATTAAAGCTTTGCTCCATTCAATAAATTCATCGTTGTTTTACGGCGGATGCCCCAAAACAGCCCCGAAAACGCTCACTCATTCAGCGTCCAATCGTAATCGAGAAAGCGATAACCCACCGCCCCCTGGCGGAGCTGCTCTCTCTCGGTTTCACTCAACCCGAGACTATCGGCATAACGCAAAAAAAACGCATCCAGGCTGTCGATATTCTGCCAACCGCGTTCAAAGTCCTCCCGGTACCACTTGAAAATGGAGGACACCTCCAATCGCCCATCCCGATAGCGATTGCGGGTCTCGTCTTGCAGAAAGCGCTCGGCACTGTCTTCCAGCTGTTGCTCAAGCCGCTCAGCGGTAAACGGCTCTGTACGCAGTGCGGGGCAGCCAACGGAAGCGCAATTGACGGCGAAGTGGATGCGCGGTTCATTGTAGACACCGGGCTCCCGGATGATCTCATGCTCTACCTGATCGAGATGCATCTCTTCCCCCAACAGGGTGAAGAACCGCATCTTCCAGGGATTCTGCCAGAAGCTGCCAATATCCCTTATCGAGTCGACCGGGTAGTGATCCACAATAAGCTTCAGGGTAAAAGCGTTATACGCATTGATCAGAAAGGCGAGCTGTTGATCTCTGCTCCAATCATTGAACTGGGACGTTTCGACGCTGGAAAGTTGTTCCAGGTATTGGTCAAGGTTCTCCGGCGCAGCTTTGAGCGCCTGGTAATCCACGGTGGAGGCGGTACCGTCGTCGCTCCATTGGACGTGGTCTTCCAGCACCTGCGCGTAGGTTTTGTGTTGGTGGTCGAACGTTTCAGCCCGAGAGGTGTTGGCGAAAATCGCAAGTACCGAGAATACAATCCCGACCAATAGCGGGAATTTACCATGGGTTACGGAGGATGCTCTGCGCTCCGAATCGTCGGACCGACCCGCCCTACGCGAGACGGTGACTCGGGGCATCACGTTGGGTAACGGCGGATGCGGATTTATACCGCTGCGCTCGGCCCCTACGGATAGCTCTGAGGGTCGCGTAGGGCGGATATGGGCGAAGCCCGCATCCGCCGTTGCCACACATGACGCTATCATCTGTCCCCCCCACGTCTCCAGGTATGATACTTCTCCAACCACTTGAGCACCGCTTCCGGCTTGTGGGCCTTTTTCCACTCGCCGGCAGCGTACTTGTTGGCCTCGGCCAGCGTCGGATAAACATGGATAGTGCCGAGTATTTTATTCAGACCCAGACCGTGACGCATGGCGAGAATAAACTCGGCCATGAGGTTGCTCGCTTCGGTACCGACGATGACCACGCCCAGAATTTTATCCTTACCTTTGGGAGTGATGACTTTGATGAAGCCGGTGGTAGTGCTGTCGGCAATGGCGCGATCGAGTTCAGCCAGCTCGAAGCGGGTGACTTCGTAGTCGATCTCCCTCTCTTTGGCCTGCGCTTCGCTGATGCCCACGCGGGCAATCTCCGGATCCAGGAAGGTGGTCCAGGGGATGACGGAATAATCAACCTTGAAGCGTTTGAGCTGCCCAAACAGCGCGTTTACTGCCGCATACCAGGCCATGTGCGCGGCGGTATGGGTGAACTGATAGGGCCCCGCCACATCGCCGGCGGCATAGATATTGGGATAGAGCGTCTCCAAATATTCGTTGGTGAGCACGGTGCGCTCGGTCCGAATGCCCAGATCTTCCAGACCGTAGCCGGTCAGGCGGGCCTTGCGCCCCACGGCGACCAGCAGTTGGTCAAAGGGGAGCCGTTTTTCTTCTCCTTCGTGTTTGACCACCAGCACTTTTTCATCACCGTCGCGCTCACAGCGCAAGGCTTCGTGTCGGGTCAACACCTCAACCCCATCGGCCGTCATTGCCTCACGGGCAATCTCCGACACTTCAATGTCTTCTTTGGCGAGAGTACGCTCACCTCGTTCGACCAGACTGACTCTGGACCCCAGGCGGGCGAAGGCGTGAGACAGCTCTGAACCGATGGGACCACCACCGAGCACGATCAGGCGCTTGGGCGGTTCATCCAGTTGCGCGAAGGACTCCCAGAGGGTATCGCTGGTGACATAGCCGACCTCGTCCAATCCGGGCAGGTCCGGCACCAGAGGCTCAGCACCGGCAGCGATGACAATACTGCGGGTGGTCAGGCGCCGGGTGCCGCCGTCATTCAGGGCGATGTCGACGGTCCAGGGATCCACAATCGTGGCGTACCCCTGCACCACATCAACGCCCAGCCCGGTGTAGCGTTCGACACTGTCGTGGGGCTCGACCTCCCTGATGACTTTGTGAATGCGCTCCATCACGGTACGGAAACTGAAAGTCGGCTGCTGAGCGTTCAGGCCATAGTGATCCGCATGACGCATCTGATGAGCAACCTTGGCACTTTTGATCAACGCTTTGCTGGGAACACAGCCATAATTCAGACAGTCGCCGCCCATCTTGTGGGCTTCCACCAAGGTGACTTTGGCTTTGACCGTCGCCCCGATGTAGGCAGACACCAGGCCTCCCGCACCACCGCCAATCACCACGAGATTGCGATCAAACCGCTTCGGTTTGATCCAACCTTTGTAGGCCCGGCGCCGCTGAACCACACGCACGATCACCTTGGCGATCCAGGGGAATAGCCCGAGCAGCGCAAACGACAGAATGAGTTCCGGCGAGAAGATGCCGCCCACACTGTCGATCTCTGCCAACTGGGTGCCGGCATTGACATAGACGGCGGTACCGCCAAGCATGCCCAGTTGACTGACCCAGTAAAAGGTCCAGGTTTTCAGCCGCGTCACCCCCATCACCATATTGATGACAAAAAAGGGAAACAGCGGGACCAGGCGCAGTGTGAACAGATAGAAAGCACCGTCTCGTTCAATACCGCGATTGATGGCCTTCAGGCGCTCACCGAACCGGTTCTGGACCGATTCACGCAGCACAAACCGGGCCACCAGAAAGGCCAGGGTTGCCCCGATGCTGGACGCAAACGAGACCAACAACAGGCCCTGCCACAAACCGAACAGCGCGCCGCCAGCCAAGGTCATGATGGCCGCACCGGGTAACGACAGGGCAGTAACGATCACGTAGATGACAAAATAGACCGCTGGCACCAGAAGCGGAAAATCGCTCAGCCATTGATCAAACTGAGCCTGACTGCTTTTTAGCTGTTGCAGGGTAAGATATTCATCCAGTCCCAACCCGAAAAAGGCGGCAACGAGAGCGGCGATTCCCGCCAAAAGCACTAAACGTTTCATTCTGCGTCCTTCGATGACGTCGGTTTTCGATGGCTGCCCAGGCGGACAGCCGCAATCTGCGGTAATGTCGACTCGACTCGTCGTTTCTTACACGCCTGCCGTGAATTCCCCACAGGCTTGAGCCGATAGATACGCGTATTACGGGAGAATCGACGATCAACTCCTGAGCCACTATCATATCAAGTATTGATTCACTATAGGCTCACGGGAATCACCGGTCATGCGAGTACTGCTGTTTGATGTCATTGAAACGCTCTTTTCCTTACAGCCGCTTCGGGATCGAATAGCGGGCGAGGGACTGGACGAAGCATACGCTGATCTGTTTTTTGCCCAACTGTTGCGCGATGCCTTTGCGCTGTCCGCCACGGGTGTATTTCAGCCTTTTCCGGCCATTGCCGCCGCGACACTGAAGGTCACCCTGAGAAGCGCAGGCGCGCCCGCCAATGCAGTCCAGATCAAACGCATCCTGTCGGTATTCTCCGAACTACCCGCTCACCCCGATGTGGCAACCGCACTGGAGCAGGCTCATGCAGCGAATGCCAGGGTTGCCCTCCTGACCAACGGGTCCGCTGACAACACCCGCCAACTGGTGGACCGCGCGGGGCTGGATGCCTGGGTAAGCGATATTGTATCCATTGAGACTCACTCGCTCTGGAAACCTCAACCCCGGCTCTATCAAGCCGTGTGCGAGCAGTTGAACGTTGCCGGTTCCGATGCCACCCTGATCGCAGCCCACGGCTGGGATGTGCACGGTGCCCTAAACGCCGGGCTGAACGCCGTTTGGGTCGAGCGGCAGGATCACGCCTTCCACGAGTTGATGGGCGCCCCCCTGGGGCAGGCACGGACTCTGCCAGAGGCGGTCGCCATGGCTTTAAAATAACACCAGGAATGTAAGAATGGGGCCTCTCCACCGACATTGCACTCAACACTCCATGACTGTGTATGTGCTATGTCAGATTCCACTCAAAGCGATGCGCTCCATCCCGAAGGTTCGAACAGGGCGTCCTCAACAAAGTCGCTGGCCTTTTTCGAGTTCTGGCCCACCTGGCTGATGTACCTGCCGGTGATGCTTCAATGGCCGTTGCTGGCGCTGCGCTACCGATCCTTCACCCTGCCACTGCTGGCCAACCCCGACCTGCCGCTGGGCGGTATGGTGGGTGCTTCCAAAGCGCAATTGATGGGTCAGGCCCGGGGTCACTGCGCCCGGGCCTTTCTGCCCTGGGTGACCGGCAGCCGCACGCAGGCATCGGCCGAGACCCTGGCGGAGGACCTTCTGGCGCGGGCCGAGCGCGAGGGCTTCCGCCTGCCCTTTGTGGTCAAACCCGATATCGGCTGCCGGGGCGCCGGGGTCAAACGAGTCAGTTCACTCGATGAGCTGAGCAGGGTCATCGCCCACTACCCGCCGGGCGCCACTTTTATTGCCCAAAAGCTGGCCCGATTTGAACACGAAGCCGGAATTTTTTACGTGCGGGCGCCGGACGAGCCGCGGGGGACCGTGGTATCGCTGACCTTCAAAGACCTGCCCAGCGTCACCGGCAATGGCCGACACACCTTGGCGCAACTGGTCGAGGCGGACCCGCGCGCCGGCGCGTTGCAACACTTGTACGAGCCACGCCAGCGCGACCGCTGGCACCAGGTGGTGCCCCGGGGCGAGGTGGTGCCCCTATTGTTTTCCGCCAGCCACTGCCAGGGGGCGGTGTTCACCAATGGGCAATCGGCCATCACGCCCGCTCTGGCCCAGGCCATCGACCGCCTCATGCACGACCTGCCGAACTTTCATTACGGGCGCCTGGACGTGAAATTTGCCGACCTGAAGAGCTTGCGTGCCGGCGACAATCTGGAAGTGATGGAGATCAACGGTGCCAGCGCCGAAGCCATCCATATCTGGGACCGGGACACCCGTCTGGGCGACGCCCTGCGGACCCTGATGTGGCAATACCGGACGCTGTTCCGGATCGGCGCCCAACAGCGCCGGCGCGGCTATCGCACGCCCGGCCTGCGGGCCCTCTGGCGGGCCTGGCGCCACGAGCGGGCGCTTACGCGACACTATCCGGAGACCGACTGATATGCCCACCTCGCCCTTTGATCTGTCCTCCCTGCCCCGCCTTTTGCGCCAGCCACTGCGATGGCTCGCCGGGCTGTCGCCGCTGGAGACCTGGTACCGCGAGTGGCTTTCCAGCCCCACCGGGGATGCCCTCACCTTTGTTCGATTTGCGCTAGAACGGCTCCACTGTCGGGATCAGATCACCAATCCGCAGGCGCTGGAGGCCATCCCCGCGAAGGGCCCTCTGGTCATCGTCGCCAATCATCCGCTAGGAGGGCTGGAGGGGCTGCTGCTGGCCCGGGCCCTCCTGCCAGTGCGCCCGGATCTGAAGATTCTCACCAACCGGCTGCTTCTACGATTTCCGGAGTTTCAGGACCTGTTCATCGGCCTGGACATTCTCGGAAAAGATCGTCGTAACCGGGCCGCACTGCGAAGCGCTGATCATCACCTGGCTCAAGGCGGCGCGCTGCTGATTTTCCCGGCGGGCACCGTGGGGCACTGGCACGCCCGGACCGATACCATTGAGGACCGGCCCTGGCACCCCACCGCCGCCCGGCTCGCGCTGCGCCACCGGGCACACTGCCTGCCGGTGCATGTCGAGGGCCGCAATGCCCGGTCTTTTTATCTTTCCGGGCTGATTCATCCGCGACTGCGCACTCTGCTGCTGCCACGCGCCCTGCTCGGTGCCCGCGCCCGACCCGTGAAGCTCACCCTGGGTAGCCCTTTTCAGCTGGACGAGGCCGGCTACAGTGATGCGCACAGCGCCACCGACTACCTGCGCCTGACCACGGAGCTGACCGGCCGGGGCGCATCGACTGATCTGGCATCCAACGGGCATCCAGTCAGCAGCGTGCCCGCACCGACGGCCACCGATCACCTCAAGCCCTACGAACTGGCCCGGGAAGGCTCCTGGGTGGTCTATGGGGCGCCCCATTCGGCTCTGGGACCACTGGCCGACCACCTGGCGGCTGAACGGGAGAACACCTTCCGCCAAGCCGGGGAAGGCAGTGGCAAGCCCTTGGACCGGGACCAGTTCGATCCCCACTACTGGCATCTGATCGGCTGGGATGAAGCGGCGGGCCGGCTCATCGGCGCCTACCGGGCACTGCCCGTGCGGGAAGCGCTGGCGCAGGGCGGCAGGCAGGCACTCTACAGCCATTCCCTGTTTAAGCTCTCCGACGCCTTCATGCCGCACCTGGACGGCGCCATTGAGGTCGGCCGCTCCTTTGTGACCGAGTCCTATCAGCGCAACCCCCGGGCTCTGGACCTGCTCTGGAAAGGCCTGGGGGCCTTCCTGCAACAGCGACCGGAGTACCACACCTTTGTGGGCTGCGTCAGCATTTCCAACCACCACGCGCCACTGGTCAAAACGTTGCTGCAGACCACGCTGCTCTCGGGTTATCGCGTGGCGCCCGATGTCCAGTGCCTGGTGAGGCCCCACGACCGTTACCGCTGCACCGGCCTGTCATTGAGCGCAGCCCTGATTCAGCAGTTGAGCCATGCCTCGGCGGTCAACAAACTATTTGGCCACGCGGGGCTGGATGTGCGTATCCCGGTGCTGATCCGCCATTACCTGGCCCTGAACGGACGCTTTGTCGACTTCACTGTGAACCGTAGTTTCAGCGATTCACTGGATGGGTTGATTCTGGTGGATCTTCGCCAGGCGCCCGCCCGCTACCTCAAACGCTACCTGGGGCCCGAAGCGGCCGCGCAGTTTCTGGATCGATGGAGTCATCGCGATGCTGCATAACGCACTGATCGCCACCCTCGACCAGGTGGAAACCGTACTGGACCACCTGGACTCCCTGCCCCGGGCGCAGAGGGATGCCCTGTTCGCCACCAGCCGCACCGGCCCTCACCTGCGACATATCTACGACCATATTTCGGCTCTGCTCGTCGGTCTCGACAGTGGCGTGGTGGATTACAACCGGCGCCAGCGCAACAGTATTGAAGAAAGCAACGTGGCATTGTCCCGACAGCGACTGACATTTCTCCGGGCGCAACTGGCGGAATGGCCGCAGGAATTGGCGCCACCGGTAACGGTCGTTTCCGAAATCGACTGCACGGAAACCATAAGCCATCAGTTTGAATCGAGCGTTGACCGCGAGCTGCTGTACCTGGTCAACCACACCCTGCACCACCTGGCGTACGTATCGCTGTCGCTGTGTCACGCCGGACTCGAACTGCCAGCTCACATCGGGCTGGCTCCCAGTACCGCCAGTTTTCTGCGGGAGGAGCAAGCGGCGCAATGTGCACACTGACGCTCGTCCCCGCAAACCAACAACTGATCATCACCATGAACCGCGACGAGTCCATCGCCCGGAACGAGGGTCAACCACACAGGTGGCTGGACTCAGACCACCCCAAACGCTGGTTTGGGACCGACGAGGCCACGGGTGGCAGCTGGTTCGGTGTCAACGAATACGGGCTGGCCGTTGCACTGCTCAACCGGTATCAGGAGCATAACCCGGAGGCTTCACACTCCCGGGGCGAGTTGATTCCCTCACTCTTGCGCGCACCCAGTCGTAGTGCCGCCGAACATCAACTGGATACCACAGCATGGCCGCTCTATGACACTCTGGACATATTTCTGATCGATCACAACGGCATGACCCACACCCAATGGGATGGCCGTTGCACCCAGCGTTGGTACGAACCACCGGGGCCAAGTCTATATACTTCAGCGTCCGCAGCACTTGCCGCTGCAACCCTGTACCGCCAGCGAATCTTCAGGCGCCACTTAACGTCGGGTCCGCCGTTCGACCCGGATAGGTTGATCAATGTACACCGAACCCGCTGCGCAGAACGGCCCGCTCTGGGATTGTTAATGGAACGCCCCGGGCGACATACCAAGAGCCTCTGCCAGGCCGTTCTGGGCGACAACCACATCCACGCACGCTACTTCACCAGAAGCGATCTTCTGGAGGGAGGCAAGCCCACATGGGAGCGAGTCCCCAGCAAGGCCAGCATCGGCGCACAATAGACAAGTCAGCCTCATCACTTCGCGAGATAGGCCGATAATCACAGCAAAACCATACTAATTTACCGAGAGGTATCAATTGCATGCTCTGGACGTCCATTAACCGCAAGGTGATGATTGGCTATGTAGCAATTCTGATCACCGTCACGGTTGCTGGCTGGCTGCTCTTCCAGCAGAGCGACCGGATTGGCCAAACCAGCGATCAGTTTATTGGTGAGCTGCTGCCTCAAATGCAGGCTATAGAGACAATCAACAGGCAACTGGATCACTTGCAGTTGGCCGCCTACGCCTTCTATGGCACAACCATCGACGTTGAACACTTTGACTCACGTCATCTCGAATCCAGGAAGGAGATCAGGTCCAATCTTGGAAGCCTCCACCCTATTGATGGTTCAAGCACGCAGGCCTTTACGCTGAACCTCGGCCCTCTGGACGATAAAATATCAGGCCTTCGATCTGCCATGACGCAATCACCAGTTGACTGGGATGAAGCAAGACTTCAGTTGGAGAACCTGGAGCAAACCAGAGCCGAGCTCAACCAGACCCTGACAGAAGAAGCGTTGACCGTCCGAGCACAGGCGCAGAAGGACTCCGCTTATATTCAGGCGCAAATCCAGAAAATACACAATTCCATCATTCTGGCTGGAGCCGCCATTCTTCTGATTACCATCGCAGCCTTCTATATGGCCCGCCGGGGTATTGCCATTCCCGCGACCGGGCTCTCAAGTCAATTGCGTCGTATGGCCGTCGACATGGATCTTAGGGCGCCCATCACCATGACCACCCGTGATGAGTTGGCCGAAATCGCCGATGCGTTCAATCTACTGCAATCCACCTTTCGGGAAAGCGTCAATACCAGCAAAACCTCGGTGGACGCGTTGATGGGGTCCGCCCATGACCTTGAGCAACTCTCTGGAACTGTAAGTACTGAAATTCATCAGTTCTCTCACCATATCGAACAACTCAACAGCCGAATAGCCGAGTTTGAAGCAAACATTTTTGAAACGGCAGAAAAATCCCAATATGCCTCAGGCATGGCGTTATCCGGCGCCCAACAGGCCAAGTCCGGTGCTGAGGTAGTGGACAGTGCCGCCAGGGGTATTGATGAGCTGAGTCGAGACCTGAAAACCTCCGGCGACATGTTACTGGAACTCAAAGAATCCGGAGGCCAGGTCGGTGCCGTCGCCTCCACCATTGCCGGCATTGCGGAGCAGACCAACCTGCTTGCACTGAACGCCGCCATCGAAGCGGCTCGGGCCGGAGAGTCTGGCCGAGGCTTTGCCGTGGTCGCCGATGAAGTGCGGCAACTGGCGAACCGAACTCAAGACTCAACACATCAAATCAAGACCATTCTGGCGACCATTGTGCAATCTATCACAGCGGTGGTGGAGTCAATGGACTCCAACAAGGCCAAGGCCGAGCATACCGTCCAGGCTGTTCACCAGACGGTGGAGTCGCTGAAGCAACTTAACCCCACCATTCTCAAACTCAGCGATGACAACCGGGAACTGGCTCAGTTGTCCAAGAGCAACGAGGATATCATCTCAGGTATGCGCGATCACATCGCCCGAGTTGTCGAGTCCAATGAAACGGTGGCAACGGGAGGTGAGAACATGCACCTTGCGTCAGGTCAGCTCCTTGAGCTGGCCGGCTCTTTGCGCGCAGCTTCGGAGAAATTCAAATCCTAGGAGAGACAGTGCAGACGCTCAAGCCTAGCGTGGCTCGCCACGTTTCACTGCCTGGACCGTCTAGCGTTGACTCCGTAGTTGACTACGGTAGTAGCCTCATCTTGACCATCATTATCGAGAGAGGTGTAATTGTCATGGCGAGCTCCAATTCAGGTGGCGGCCCCCTGGCGGCCGGAGGGGTCGCCGCGCTTCTGGCGTCGGCCTGCTGCATCGGGCCACTGGTACTGATTGCCCTGGGCGTTTCGGGTGCCTGGATAGGGAACCTCACGGCGCTCGAGCCCTATCGCCCGATTTTCATCGGCGTCGCGTTGGTGGCCCTGTTCTTCGCCTGGCGCCGCATCTACCGACCGGCGGAAAAGTGCCAACCGGGAGAGGTGTGCGCCATACCGCGATTCCGGGTCGCCTATAAAGTGATCTTCTGGATGGTATCCATTCTGGTGCTGATTGCCCTGCTGTTTCCCTACACCCTGCCCCTGTTTTATTGAAGAAGGAGATCGACCATGAAAACCCGTGTCGCCCTTATCACGCTTATTGCTTTGCTCAGTGCGCCCGCCCTGGCGGGGCTGCAGACTGTCACCTTATCGGTGCCGGGGATGAACTGCGCCGCCTGTCCACTCACCGTCAAGGCCGCCCTCAACAAGGTGGACGGTGTCTCGCAGATCGAGGTAAGCTACCCGGACCGCGAGGCGGTGGTCACCTTCGATGATACCCGGACCTCACTGGAGGCGTTGACCGACGCTACAAAGAACGCCGGCTACCCCTCTACCCTGAAATCCTCAGAAACGGATCAGGAGTGAGCATGAAAGACGCCAATAGCCCCTTGCACATCGCTGTGATAGGCAGCGGCGGGGCGGCCATGGCAGCCGCTCTGAAAGCGGCCGAGTTCGGCGCCCGCATTACCCTGATCGAACGCGGCACCCTCGGCGGTACCTGCGTCAATACCGGCTGCGTCCCCTCAAAGATCATGATTCGCGCCGCGCATATCGCGCATCAGCGCAAGACCAGTCCCTTTGATGAGGGGCTGAGTGCACAGCCGCCCGACGTGAACCGGGAAAAACTGTTGGAACAGCAGCAGACCCGTGTGGAAGAACTGCGTGACGCCAAGTACGAGGCCATTCTGTACGACCACCCGGCGATCACGGTACTGAGCGGTGAGGCCCGGTTTGTCGATGCCAACCATCTGGTGGTCGCACTGCACCGGGGCGGCGAACAGACGGTGAGCTTTGATCGTGCCTTTATCGGAACCGGCGCCCGCCCGGCCGAGCCGCCGATACCCGGGCTGGCCGATACGCCCTACCTGACATCCACCCGCGCATTGACGCTGGACAACATTCCCGAACGGTTGATCGTGATCGGCGCCGGCTTTGTCGCCCTGGAGTTGGCCCAGGCATTCGCCCGGCTGGGCAGTGAGGTCACTGTACTGGCCCGAAGTCGACTGCTGTCCAGAGAAGACCCCGCGATTGGTGGGGCCATAGAGGCCGCATTCAAGCGAGAAGGCATTGCGGTGCACAAGCAGACCCAGGCCAGTCGTGTGGACTGGACCGACAATGAATTCACCGTCGACACCAATGCCGGTGTTTTTTGGGCGGAGCAACTGCTGGTGGCGACCGGTCGCACCCCCAATACCGAAACCCTGAATCTCCAGGACATCGGTGTGCACACCCCGGGCGGCGCGATTGAGGTGGATGAGCACCTGCAGACCGCGGCTCCAGGAGTCTACGCCGCCGGCGACTGCACCGATCAGCCGCAATTTGTCTATGTGGCCGCCGCCGGGGGCAGCCGGGCGGCCGTCAACATGACCGGTGGCGAAGCGACGCTGGACCTCAGCGCCATGCCGGGCGTGATGTTTACCGACCCCCAGGTGGCCACCGCGGGTCTGACCGAAGCTGAAGCAATAAGGCAAGGCTTCCGCGTGGATACCCGAGTGCTCGACTTGGAGAACGTGCCGCGAGCGCTGGTGGATTTTGAGACCCACGGTTTTATCAAAATGGTTGCCGAGCGCGACTCGGGACGTTTGCTGGGCGTGCAGGCGGTAGCCGCCGAAGCCGGCGAACTGATCCAGACGGCGGTGATGGCGATACGGGCAAACATGACAGTGGAGCAGATCGGCAATGAACTGTTTCCCTACCTGACCATGGTTGAGGGGCTCAAACTCTGCGCACAGACCTTTACCAAGGATGTAAAGCAGCTGTCCTGCTGTGCGGGATGAAGGTTAGTCTGCAGGCCGCCAAACTTCCACTTGGTGGCCTGCAAAATGCGTCGTCCAAACTCGCCCTTCGGCGTCTATAGCCACCGCCATCTCGGAATGACCGGGACCTTCAGAAGCGGTACCGAAGGCCGTCAGAAAATCGCCCTCGGCCGTGAATTTCTGGATGCGATCGTTATAGAAGTCGGCGACGAACACGGTTCCATCAGGAGCGACGTCAATTGAGGTCGCGGTAGTAAACCATCCCCTGAAGGGGCCAAAAATATTCATGCCGAAGGGCCCACCCCATTTACGGATGAAGGTTCCATCCGGACCAAACTGTTGGACCCGATCGTTATAACCATCGGCGACATAGAAGCCACCGTCCGGGGCGAGCGCGACGTCAGCGGGGTAACTGAACTCGCCGGGACCTCTGCCTGCGCCACCCCAGGACTCCAGCACCTTGCCATCCGGAGTGAGATGCACAACCCGCTGGCCGTAACTATCGGCAATCAATAACGTTCCGTCGTCACGCACCGCCACGCCGCCGGGGCTGTCGAGACCGTCTTCCGCTTCAATGGCGCGTTCATGCTCGCCGGCCAGCGTAAAAACGTGCACCACATCGTTTAAATAATCGGGCACATAGAGCCTGCCGTCGGCGATGGCGATATTCATTGGACGGCCGAGTTTTTCTTTACCGAACTCACGCAGAAACCTGCCCTTTTTATCCAGCACCTGAATGCGGCTATTGCGGGCATCGGCGATGAACACTTCCTCAGCGGTGACGGCGATACCGGTGGGGCTGTCAAACTCGGCCGGGCCCTCGCCTTTTTTGCCCCAGCTTTGCACCAACTCATAGGGCGGATCCTGATTCCAGTTGATCGCCCCACCCGCCCCAAGAAACAGGGCAAGGAGCACCAGAATCGCAAGTAAACCGTAGCCCAGCCATCTGCCCAATCGGATCATGCGCGGTCTCTTCTAGAAGTTGTGACGAAAGCCGGCGCGCAGGATGTAGTCGTCCTGGATCGCATCACCCCTGGGGTCTTCGGCCACCGGTAGCTGTACTGTGCTTTCAAGGATCCAGCTCCGGGTGACGTACTGCAGGCCCGGTGCCAATAGCCACTGGGTGCCCCCCGAGTCCGGATCGAGACCGGAACCTACCTCATCGCGCTCACGATGGATGAGATTGGACTCGAGCAACACGTAGACGAACCCCGGTGTACCGCCGCCCTTGAGATTTCCCGGCCAGACCCGGTACTGCAACGAGGCGTCGAAGCGCGTTTCGTCGCCTCGCCCGAAACCCTCGTGACGACCGTTTTCACGATACAGCAGTTGCGCGTCCCACTGATACTGCAGCGTTTGATAGGTGACCACGACGCCACCGAAGGCGTCCCAGGCGCCATCGCCCGCCTGCAGTGGTCGCGGCAACTCGCCGAGTTCATCGCGATCATTGACATCACCGGTGGGCGCGGTGACACCGATCAGGGGAGCCACGCGAAAGGTGCCACCCTTGAAGTCATTCTGGTACAGCGTGTAGCGGCCAAACAGCGAGACGTCGCCCAAGCCGTCAGTGTCACGCTCGACCCTGCCCAGGGGCGTGGTGACTTCAAGCTCCTTGTTGAAAAAGTAGGGAACCATGCCGAAAACGGCCACCTTTGAATTGACCCCGTAACCCAACACGCTGCCCAGCGCCTGTACCGAGATGTCGCGGTTCATGGGCCCGCCGCCGGAGCGCTCGCGCAGCACCAATTGCTCGCGCCAGAGGGTTTGTCCCTCGGCCACCGGCAGCGCGGTGTTGAACGTATTGGGAGCGGCGGTCACAGTGCTCGTACCAGCCAGCAACAGGACACCAAGCAGCGCTGACACATTTCCGGTTGGAGTGTGGTTACCGCACATCACGGCCTCCCGATCCGCTGTCAGCCTCCGAGTAAGATCGCAGCGTAAAGCCCGCCTCCTTGACGGCCTGACGCGCCCGCTCTTCGGAGAGTGTTTTGTCGTCTTGAAGGGTGACACGCACCACGCTTTCCCCCACGTCGACCTCGACGTCGGTCACGCCGTCGATCTTTTTCAGACGCTTCTCAATACCGAAAGCACAGAACGGACAGGCGAGACCGTCTACGCCCAGTACGTATACACTGTCGGCGGCCAGCGCGGAAATGCTGAGCATCAGGCCTGCCAGCAGCAGGGGTAGTCTTATCAACATGTAGACACCTCTGTGTATGGTTGACGATGGCAGCGCCAGACCCAGCGCTACAGTTTGAGTGCCCGACTCAACTCCGGAATACGATGGTTCAAGAGCGGTTCATTCTCGTCGTAATTTACCGGCACGACGATCAGGTGTACGCCACCTTCGTGCCAGGCATTATTAATGCTGTCCACAAGCTGGGGTATCGACGAAATTTCCACCCCTTTCGCGCCGTAACTTTCCGCGTAGCGGACAAAATCCGGGTTGTCGTAGCGCAGGCCGTAGTCCGAAAAACCCATGTGCCGCTGCTTCCAGCGGATCATTCCGTAGGCATCGTCGCGCAGCACCAGCACCACCAGATCCAGTTGCAGGCGCACGGCCGTTTCCATCTCCTGGGAGTTCATCATAAAACCCCCATCCCCGCAAACGGCCACTACCCGCCGCTCGGGGTGCACCAGCTTGGCGGCCACCGCGGAAGGCAGTCCGGCTCCCATGCTGGCCAGAGCGTTGTCCAGCAGCAGTGTATTGGGTCGATGGGCGGGGTAGTTGCGGGCAAACCAGAGTTTGTAAATGCCATTGTCCAGCGCCAGAATGCCATCATCGGGCATCAGGCGGCGCATCTCCGCCACCAGCCGCTGCGGGTCCATGGGTACACTCTCGTCTTGGGAATGAGCTTCGAGCTGCTCGACAAACCCCTGACGCACCCTCTCAAAGGCGCTGAAGTCCCAGTGGCGTTCGGCACTCAGGCGCTCGGCCAGCTGCTCGATGCTGTCGGCCATATCGCCAATCACGCCCTGCTGCGGGTAATAGACACTGTCGACCGAGGCGGGCACATAATTCAGGTGGATGACCTGCGCGTCGCCACAGGGAGCCAGTAGCTCGCCGGTACCCAGTGTGCAGGCCCCTTCCGCCACGTCCGCCCCCATTACGAACGGCGGCTTTTCGATCACATCGTGACCGATGTTCACAATCAGGTCCGCCACTTCAAACGCGCGGTGCACAAAATCATCACTGGAGAGCGCCGCCGTCCCCAGGTAACCGGGGTGACGTTCATCTAGGACGCCCTTACCCATCTGGGTCGCGACCCAGGGGATGCCGGTTTTATCGACCAGTTGCTTGAGCGACTGGCGAATATCGTACCGGCTGGCGCTGGCGCCGATCAGCAGCAGCGGGCGCTTTGCCGTCCGGATCATGTCCGCCGCCAGGTCCAGACTGTGGTGTGAGGCCCGGGGACAGTCGAAGCGACTGGGCGCAATCACAGACGCCTCAGTAGACTCCTGAGCGACATCCTCGGGCAGTTCCAGGTGCACGGCGCCGGGCCGCTCCAGCTCGGCCCGGCGAAAGGCTTCCCGGACCCGGGCCGGGATGGCCTGACCGCTGGCGACCTGACGGGTGTATTTGGTCAGGGGCGTCATCATGTCCACGACATCAATTATCTGGAATTCGCCCTGCTTACTGGTTTTGATCGGCTTCTGTCCGGTGATCATCAGCATGGGCATGGCGCCGAGCTGGGCATAGGCTGCCGCTGTCACCAGGTTGGTGGCTCCCGGACCGAGGGTCGCCAGACAGACACCCGCACGGCCGGTGAGCCGCCCCTGGGTAGCCGCCATAAAACCGGCGGCCTGTTCGTGGCGGGTCAGCACCAACTCAATGGAAGAGCGGGACAGCGAATCCAGCAGATCCAGGTTTTCTTCGCCGGGTACCCCAAAGACTCGCTCAACCCCCTCCGACTCCAGCGCTTTGACCAACAGGTCCGATGCTTTCACGGGGATGTTTCTCCTATCGATCTCGTGACATTTTCGGAGCCTCTGCCCGGCATTTCTGTCACCTGACAGCAGGGCTCGAATGAGGTAGCAACCGCCTCTTTCATATACACCTTGAACCCCTCTGGCAGATCATCCGAGCGCAGAGATCCTCGGGGGATGTAAGGGAAAATCTGATCATAGCGCTTCACCTCGGCCTGGCTGACCCGGCGATGTACGTGGGTACGATTCAATAGACGCGAATGGGTCATACCCGTCGACCCCAGCAGGTCAGCCGTCGCTGCCAGCGTCTTTGCATGAAACTGCGCGACCCGGGTAGCTTTGTCTTCCACCACCAGGCCACGGTACAGCAGCGGGTTCTGTGTCGCGACCCCCGTCGGACAGCGGTTACTGTTGCAAGTAAGTGATTGCACACAACCGAGCGCGAGCATCATACCCCGGGCGCTGTTGCAGATGTCAGCGCCCAAGGCCAGGTGCTTGATCAGGTGAAAGCCGGTGAGAATCTTGCCCGAGGCGATCAGCCGAATGTCATTGCGCAGATCGAAGCCGATCAGGCAGTTCTCCACGAACGCCAGTGCTTCGCGCAAGGGCATACCCACCGAGTTGGTGTATTCCAGCGGCGCGGCCCCGGTACCACCTTCACCACCATCGACGGTAATGAAGTCGGGGGAGATGCCGGTCTCCACCATTGCCTTGCACAGTGCCACAAACTCGCTTTCGCGCCCAAGGGCCAGCTTGAACCCGACCGGCTTGCCATCGGAGAGCTCCCGCAACTGCTGGATAAACTGCATCATTTCAATGGGAGTGCCAAACGCGGAGTGGCGCGGCGGTGAGTCCACCTGCGTGCCGGGCTCAACGGCCCTGATCCGGGCGATTTCGTTGGAATTTTTATCGGCAGGCAGAATGCCACCATGTCCTGGCTTTGCGCCCTGAGACAGCTTGAGCTCGATCATCTTGACCGCCGACCAACCACTCTTATCCCGGAAAGCCTCAGGATCAAAGTGCCCCCGAGCGTCACGACATCCGAAATAACCGGTACCAATCTGCCAGACCAGGTCACCACCCGGCTCCAGATGATAAGGGCTGATCCCACCCTCGCCCGTATTGTGGTAAAACCCTCCCGCCTTCGCACCGCGATTCAGCGCCAGAATGGCATTCTGGCTGAGGGCGCCGAAGCTCATGGCCGAAGGGCTGACGACACTGCGGGCCGCCCACAATCACCCTCAGTGGGTCGACCTCGCCGGCAGTGATCGCCATCAGGGAGTGGCCGATCCATTCGTAGCCACTGCGATTGACATCCACCCGGGTACCGAAAGGGACACTGTCCGAGGCCCCCTTGGCCCGCTGATAGACCACACTACGGAACATTCGGCTGATGGGTGTGCCGTCCGTGTCGGATTCGGCAAAATACTGCCTGAAAAACGGACGGAGCCATTCCAAACACCAACGGCCATGGGAAATAATCGGAAAATTCCGCCTCAGGCTATGTCCTGTCTGCAAGTGGTCATATACACCCAAGCCCCATAGCGGAACGACGATCAGCAGCAGCCAAAAGAACGTTGGCCACAGCTGTGCACCGAGAACAACGAGTATCATCGGCAATAGGCCTACCATCCAGAATCGCATGAGCGAACTCCCCCTAGTGGTCCATGCGGCCAGATACAGCCGCCCTTGCGGCGTGGCCCCTGAGCATCCGACATTTGATGGTTGGTGACCCAAGAGTGAATGGCACTCTCACCTCGCTCGCCCTAACGTCGATACAGAGACGCTATCATGGGGCAGGTCATGTCGGACTGACTCTGGCAGGAGTGAACCATCCCTCCAAGTACTTGCTCTATCTGTTGAAGCCCACGAATCTTTGTCCGCACCTCGGTCAATTTGCTTTCCCCCAGTTCTCGGGCTTCATCGCAATGGGTGCCATCATCCAGCTTCAGTAACTCGCCTACTTCCTTCAGGCTGAAGCCCAACCACTGAGCCGAGCGAATAAAGTGCAAGCGGGACAAGGCGCGTTCATCGTACTGGCGTATGCCGCCATAGGGTTTTTCCGGTTCCGGCATCAGGCCGCAGCGCTGATAGTAGCGAATGGTCTCGACATTTACACCGGCGGCCTTCGCCAGGGTGCCAATGGTCATGGATGTACTCATCAAGTGTCGCCCCCGGTGCGGACCCAAACCTGGCCCGGCGCTGATCGTCTAAAAAGGAAAACCCGTGGCTATTCGAAGGAATACACCATACCCAATGACCACTGACGGCGTGTCGTGAACTGCAAACTGCCATTCAGATCCCGACTGACCGGTACCACCATGCTGGTACGGATTGCCAGTACTGGGGTCATTGTGTATTGCGCCGAGAAGGAAGCATTAACCCAACGCCCACCGGTATTGGGCAACTCTCCGCCAAAACGGGTGTGCGCATCAGCCTCACGCACTTCCAGTGCCCCCTGAAGGGCCAGTCCGTAGTCACTGGAGTAACTCACGCCAGCAGACAGATTGGTTTCACCTTCAAATGAGTATTCCCGACTGTTTTCTCCCGTTTCCGAGTGACTGAGGGACACAAAGGTTTTCCAGCGTGCTTGCTGGCTGTACGCTCGCGCCCAGTATACCCACGCTGTGCCGCCCCAAGCCCCCTGTCCCGGTTGCATATCTTCAAGAAATAGCGGAGAGCCGTTGTCCTCCTCCCCGGTGGGTATACGAATGGCCAAACCGTAGGTGAGCTGCTGGCGGTTGAACACCGTTATTTTTTCCGGCGTATAACTCGCCGACAGAAGGCTATCGCCCATCCCCGTCGAAACCTGATTGGCTTCGTTACTGATCCCCACTTGCCGTTCGTGGCGGACATAGGAAGTCAAGGCTCCCAGCGTCCAGCGGTCGGTCAGGCCGTATCCATAGCGTACCAATACGGTTTCGCTGGCCCGATCACGCTCGGTTTCATCGTTGATGCGTTCACTGCCAGCCACCAGGTCGCTGATATCGTGAAAGTTGTAATCGATCGACAGCTGCGCCTCACCCGCCTCAGTGGCGACAAACCCGTCGGAACTCGACAGGGGCACACCCGCACAACTACAGGTGGCGGACAGGGCCGCGGGCCCATAGAGAACCGCACTGATCGAAGCGATTCCGATTCCAACCCAACGGTTCATGGTTCGTACACCTCCGCTCCAGGAAAGAAAGCCGCCCAGGCAAACCAGTAAGCGATATAACTGAACATGGGTTCGAGTTGCTCGCCTTCTCGCATTCCCGACACGGCTCGGCCGAAAATATCCCAGCGCGTACCTTCCTGGTCCTCCATCACTACCGGACCACCATCCGCAACAGCCTCGAACGTCAGCTGTGTGCCATCGTCAAGCACGGCATTAAACGCCATGGCGAAATTACGACCCGAACTGCCGACCACGACATAACCGTTATTGACCTCGTTGATGACTTCAACCTGATCGGTAAAACGCTCTACCGGATACACCTTGCTGAACTCATCGATACGAACCCCCAACACGCGGGTTTTCAAATGCAGGCGTTCGTCCCGGTCGCTGACCGGAAAGATCAGATTGTTGTCGGTACGGAAAGAGCCGTAGGGGTAGCGGGTATAGTCCCGGCTGAAGCCGGTCTGGGTATCCATCACCAGAGAGTCCGGGTACATGGTGCGCCAATTGCCCCAGGTCGTCTCCACCACGGCAAGGCGGCGGGCTTCCTCTCCGGCCCTGGGGCCACGCACCGACTCGGCCAGCATCTGGGACCAGTAACTGTCGGTTTCCCGGTCGTAAAGGATCAGGTTCGAATTGAACAACAGGCCTGAGACACCATAGGTCGGGTCGGACGCTTCGTGGCGACCTTCCCATAGCATTGCCGACCCGGTCAGCGGGCAGTAGTTCAGGGAGTAAGGAGTGTCACCGAACTGCTCGTTGACAATTTCGTGCCAATCCAGAATCCGGTGGGGATAGGCTCGAATCTCTCCGTCAAGATTCACCCCTACCACCAGATTGGAGTCATCCAGGTAACGCGCCTCGGAAGCGGCCAGGTAGCTTGGGTCACTGATGGCGGGAATTCCATCTTTACCGGGCCCGCCGTCCAGCACCTCCGACCCAGGGATCAGCCACTCGTCAGAGTCACTTGCCGAATCGTTTCCCCCCGCCGGATCCTGTGATCCCGAGGAGCTACCCCCGCAGGCGGTCAGGGCCACCATACAAAATACCACTATGAGAATTTTCATCATCAACCCCCGTCGTCGCTTCTGGTAAAGACGGGGACTAGTCGCGCAAAACGGACGTTTCTTACATGATCGATTTAACAGTCTTCAACTTTACCGTCGCACTAGACAGACTTGGCACCAAGCAAAATTCCCAGATCGTAAAATTCCTGCAAAATCAATTCGCCACCGGTCATCAGTGCCTCGGGGTTTACCCCCGGGGACTCGGACTGAAGCTGCTCGAGCAACTGACGACCACTCAACGCTGGCAAAGCGTCCACAAGCGCCAACAGACGTGCGGTAAACGCATTGAGCGCCATGAACGATACCCGGCGATCCCGGCTGCGGTACACCAATACCCAGGTGGGTTGCTCCGGCGGCTCCTGAGGCTGAAACTTGGGGCCGATCTGGTGCACCGGGAAGCGATATTCCAACGGCCAGGCCAACGGCGACAATACCGGGTGGCCCGCCATCAGGTCGTTATGCAACCCCGGCTCGGGCTCAGGGTTGGCCGCAATCTGCAACGCCAACTCCACCCACTCGTAGTGCAGCAGCTCTGCCATGAAGGGCGGATCGTCCGGAGTGACCGGCCGAGTGTCGGAGTTGACGTAATCGATGTATTCACGTCCGATATCGGAAAACAGGGGGCTCTGACAACGATGGTGCTGCATGAAACCGCGTACCTCTTTCAGCCACCAGTCTTCGGGCATCAGGGATTTGAACACCGGAAAGTTGTTGCTCAGGAAAGTATTCAGGTTATTGAAAAACAGATCCTGATAGATTTTCATTCGGCGCGCTTCCACTTCCGTGTTCGGCTGCCCCTCCGGATCACGGATGGCACCGGCGAAACGCTTCAGCGCCTCCCGGTAATCATCGGGCACCGACATGGGCCACCTCGTTCTGGTGCGCGCGAACAGTGTCCACCTCGCTCAGCAGCTCCGGCAACGGCGGGAGATTGAAATCCCGTTCCAGTAAGGTCGGACAGATACCGGCATGGTCGTAGGCCACATCCAACAATTGCCATACCGGGTCTATGACATCCGCTCCGTGGGTATCCACCAGAAGGTCTTCCGCTTCCCGGTAGTGGCCGGCAATGTGCATGTATTGAATGCGCTCGGCCGGCATGGAGCGGATAAACGCCTCGGCATCATAGCGATGATTGACGCTGTTGACGTAGGCGTTGTTGACGTCCAGCAACAGGTTACAATCCGCCTCTTCAAGCACCGCCCGAATGAAGGTGGCCTCGTCCAGCTCGGGCACCGGCATCTCCGGCGTGGTGACAGGCGCATAGTAGGAGACATTCTCCAGAGCGATACGCCGCTCGAGGATATCCTGAACCTGGCGTACGCGCTCTGCAATCCAGCGTACACCACTTTCAGTGAAGGGCACCGGCATCAGGTCATAGAGATGACCGTCGTCGCTGCAGGCGCTCAGATGTTCTGAGTAAAGCTCGATATGGTGTTCATCGAGAAACTGTCTGATTCGGTTCACAAAGTCGACATCCAGCGGCGCCGGACTGCCGATTGACAGAGAAAGTCCGTGGGTGCTGAACGGGTAGCGCTCGGTCAATGCGCGGAATTTCGCGCCAAGCCGACCTCCCATCGCCATCCAGTTCTCTGGAGCAACTTCGAGAAAGTCGATACGACCATTGGGGGACGACGGCAACTGATCCAGCAACTCGCGCCGCAGACCTAACCCGACACCTTGGACTTTGGGCAGAGGCATACTCAGACTCTCTCTCGCTCTCTGGAATCAAAAGCAGGACGGGGCATGAAGCCCCGCCTGGCTATCGCATCAAGCGCCGCACTTACCTTCACCGCACTTGCCTTCAGCATCCTTGTCTTTCTTGTCCTCACCACACTTGGCTTCGCCGCATTTGGCCTCGCCACCTTTTTTCTCTTCGCCGCACTTGGCTTCACCACATTTGGCTTCACCGTCTTTCTTCTCGCCACCATGGTTGTGAGCCAATTGACTGTAACCGCTGGAGAGTGTTTCGGCCGAAAAGGGGTTTTCGGCGACAGCGGCCTGGCTACCCAGGCCCAACAACAGAGCGGCACTGGCAGAGGCGATCAGGGGATTTTTCATGGATTTCATGGTCTTGCTCCTCAATGGGTGGTTTTTCAATCGGGATTCAGCTCAGGGATAGGTTACGGCTCCCCCCCTTAGCCGGATCATAGCGCACTTTATGGACAACATCAGCCAATGACGAAGGCGCCATACCGCCACCGGCCAAGTACTTATTGCGCAACCTCGGAGCTCCGCGCAATCGCCCACTGCCCAACCCAGTAATCGAGACTGACATAACGCCCCGCACCGGTAAACAGCAGACTGAACAACATGATGAAATAGGTGGCGGCGAATTCAATGCCGTTATTGAGTATGACAAACGAACCGCGGCCGGTCAGCCAATCGTAATGACCGTGCTCACGCAATATGTCACGTCCACGCTCAAGGCGTTCCGCCGCCTCCAGCACCCGGTCGTTCGCCAACCAACTGCCTGCATCAGAAATCGCCAACCAGCCATTCTGCCAGTGGACGGTCACGGCCGCGACCAGCATGGTGAACATCAAAGGAATACTGATCCAGCGAACCGCGAAGCCGACTATCAGCAGAATGCCACCCAGAAACTCGGTGCCTGCAGCCAGCGCCGCCAGCACTTCCGGCATGGGCAGCCCCAGCCCCCAGTCCGGATTGCCAAACCAGGCGGCCGTACTCTCGAAGTTACTGAGCTTCTGCCAACCCGCCTGAAGCATTACCGGGGCCAGATACAAGCGCAGCAATAAAGGCGGCAGCCCATCCAGATGACGAAATCCTGATAGCGAATGTTCCAGTCGGCGATAGAGCCCCGTAATATGATGCATCTCGGTTTCCTTATTGTTTCAGGTGATGATTCAACTATGGGGCTCAGTCGGGAGGGGTCATCATTTCTTACACGGCATCTCGCTAAAAGTTGGAATGAGTGATTGGCTCAGCCGTCCTTCTCATCATCGGAGCGTTGATCATTGTCCGGCTTTTGGGTGTAGGTGCGAGAGGCTGTGCGAAGAAAGTCCAACTGTCCGTCAAAACGTCGGCAGCCAGCGCACATCATGGTGTGGAAGCGCAGGGCCATACGCTCCCTGGTGGATAGCGTCCGCTCTTTTGATTCAGACATCAGCCGGGTAGCTTCGTGACAATTCATCATGAGGGTTGGCTCCTGTTGAACCAGTGGTGTTCCAGACAAGCGCGCAAACGGAGTCGGGCGCGATGCAGAAGCACATGCAGATTACTGACGGTCAGGGAGACCGCCTCACAGATTTCGTCGGTGGTGAGCCCGATAAACTCCCGCATCATGAACACGCGCGCCTGTTTGGCGGGAAGGTGCTCCAGACAGGCTTCAAATACTCGCCAGAAATGACGGTCCTCCAGAGCCGCCTCCGGATTTCGCCAGGCACCCGGACGGTCTTCGGCGTGCCAGAACCCCTTGTCGTTAAAGAGCTCTCCCACCTCATCCGACTCTTCATTTCCTTGCGTTAAACTGCTTTCCGTCACCAGGCGTTTCTGGCGTCGAAAATGATCGGTTATTTTGTGCTTGAGAATGGCGAACACCCAGGTCTTGAACGCCGAAGCGCCGGCAAAGGATTGAGCGTTTTTCAAAGCCCCGGCCAGCGCCTCCTGAACAGCATCTTCTGCAGCGCTGCGATCGGACAACTGCAACTGCGCAAAGCGCAGCATCTGCTGGCGTAACTCCATCAGGTAACGATCGTCATTAAAGAACTCTCGGGACTCTTGGGGTACGTTCATGATGTGTTCTCGTTATTGGTCGGATAAGAATCTCGTCGCAACATACACTCTTCTGCAAATCGCACTCGAGCCGCACTGTAGGAGGCAACGCAATAAGGCACCAGAAAATTCAGAACAACGTGCGGCCATGAGATCGCATCTTGTCCGTAAAATGCGGAGCCTTGATTGATAAGGTTCAATAATACGCCCACCACCAACGCCACTTTCAGCGCATTCCGAGGTACCGGCGCCCGCCATGCATGGCGCCATATGCCTCCAACACTACTCAGCATGTTGTCCATAATGACCCCAGATGCCAAATGAGCACCGTTTCAGGCTCGAATAAAAGACAGGTTCCGTACCGTCTCCCGAACTACGTCGACTATCAGTGCTTCATCGGCCTCGGGTTCCAACTTATTGGCATCCCCTCGGTTGCCTGTCGGCACCACCTGAATGGAGCCATTCTCACGCAGCACCAAAAATTCACCAGAACAACTTCGACAGTAAATCGGATCCGCACTGCGATGATGGCGCATCACCACCAGCGTTGGACCGCACATGGGACACTCCTGCAATGGAATCCCCTCATCACTGTGGCCTTGAATATGTTTCAGATCAGCCTTGTCAACCAGGCTCACAAGAACATCAGTCCAGCGAGCATCAAACTGGGTACCTCGCCCGGCCATCACAACGTCCAAGGCCCTATCAATTGACATCGGTTGCCGATAGGGCCGGGCACTGGTCATGGCATCAAAAGCATCGGCGACACCCACCACTCGAGCAATGTCCGGAATCTCGCGCCCTCTCAATCCTTTGGGGTAACCGTTGCCATCCGGACGTTCGTGATGCAACAACACCGTAGGCTTGACCAGGTCGGCCAATGGATGCCCCGCCAACAGGCGGGCTCCCTGCTCCGGATGCGTTCTGATCACCGCAAACTCGTCCTCATCCAGCGGCCCGGGCTTGCGCAATATGTCATCCGGAATGCTGATCTTGCCAAGGTCGTGGAGAAATCCACCCAGCCCGATGTGCGCCACCTCCTGCTCCGACAGCTCAGCCATTCGGGCCATCAACTGTGCATAGCGGGATACTCGCCAGAGGTGGCCACCGGTGTAAGGGTCTCGCGCCTCAACAAACCAGGCCATCATCAGCAGACTGGTTAGCAGGTCTTCCCAGTAACGTTGCTGATCTGGTGCCTGCGCCGGCCGCCTGGTACGACTGCCTCCAAACCATGCCTGCAATCCCATATTACCTCCCACAATCGCCCTCGGGTCCAGTTCTGTTGCGAGTTCAATGCAGAGCTTGCATTTCAACCGCCCTGTTCCGTCGTGCCGGCACGAGGTTTATTACACCGGGGAGGTCCTAGCGCGATTATTTTTTAGCGCTCAACGTCCAACGGGTATCCAGATCACGCAGCAGGTATAACGCTATGCAGGCCGCCAACATTGGCCAGGCTGCAAAGAACAGCAGGTTATTGAACGCATCCAGGTACTGGTTGTAGGAGGAGAGCGTCGATACACCGTGCAGTAACAACACCAACCCATAGGTGATTCGCTTCCAGAGACCGGCCACGAACGCCAGAACCAGGGCCAGCTCCGCAACCCCAATCGCGTAGAAAATCTCGGTCGAAAAGCCTCCCAGGCCATAGAAGCCCTCGAAAATCCGGGCGGAGTGCTCGGGTTGAACAAATTTATCCAGAGTCCACATCAGCATGACGATAAAGACTCCCAAGCGAAGCAAGAAGAGGGACCAGGTCAGACGTGCTTGTTGTTGCATTCTCTTTTCTCCTTTCAGGCAGTGGTTGGCAGGGAACGGTAGTTGTCCAGCAGGCTGAAGACATCAGCCAACAGGGATTCAAGAACTCCAGAGGTGAGATCCCGCTGGGCGTAGGTGCGCAGCCCCATGATCTGCACCTGCACCACGCGCGCCAGGCGATCTGGATTCACATCGGGACGAAGATCGCCCTGGGTCATTGCGCGCTTCAGCAGTTGTTCAATGGCAAGCTCCATGCTGCCAAGTAGCGCGTTGACCCTGGTGCGCAACGGTTCATCGTCCTCGGAGACTTCCAGCAGTGTTTTGACAATCATGCAGGCTCTGGCAGGCGGCTCCGTGCCCCCGAGGCACCCAAGAACCAATTCGCGCAAAAAGGCCTTGAGCGCATCCAACGCGCTCGGCTCCCGCTTCAGATGCCCCTGAAGCTCGTGCGCCATAGTGGCGGCGTACCGATCCAACGCTTCCAGGAACAGTGCCTCCTTGCTGCCAAAGGCGGCGTACAGGCTGCCCGGGCGCATATTGAGCGACTGCTCCAGGTGTTTCAGCGAGGTGGCATGGTAGCCACGAGACCAGAACAGGCGAACGGCCTGGTCAAGCGCTTCCTGCCGGTCGTATTGGGGCGCGCGTGGCATGGAACACCTCTGCGACATTGGAATAAAAGGGCGGTTAAGGAGAAATATACTTGAACAATTACTCAATAACAACTACAGTGAATTCGTAATTGAGCAATCATTCAACAAAGGAGCATTTCATGAGCGATTTCAAACTGCACGATGTCGATAGCGCACCCGAAGCGGCCAAGCCCCTGCTGAAGAAGTCCCTGAGTGACTTTGGCATGATCCCGAACCTGCACGCGGTGATGGCCGAGGCGCCGGATACCCTGGCGGGCTACCAGAAGCTGCACGAACTGGTGCTGAATTCCAGCCTGAACAACGACGAGAAAACCGTGGTCTGGCAGAGCATCAACGTGGAAAACCAGTGCCACTACTGCGTCCCCGCCCACAGTGGCATTGCCCGGTCGATGAAGGTGTCTGAGGATATTGATAACGCCCTGCGGGACCAGACACCACTGCCTGATGACAAGCTGGAAGCGTTGCGCGATTTCACCTTGGCGGTACTGCGCAAGCAAGGTAATGTCGGCGATCAGGACCTGAAGGCATTTTATGACGCCGGCTACGGTCACCGGCAGGTGCTGGAAGTGATTCTCACCGTCTCCCAGAAGGTGATGAGCAACTACATCAACCACATTGCCGGCACACCGGTCGACGAGCCGTTCAAGGCGTTTGAGTGGAAGGCCTCGTAATTGACTGGAGCCACCGGGCCCTCGCCCGGTGGCTTTTAGCGGATCAGGGCAGGTACACCCGGGCAAACACCGCTTTCAGATAGTCGGTCTCGGGGATGGCCGGGTGCACGGGATGATCGGCGCCCTGCCCGCCCTGAGCGATAATCTGTACGTGACGGTCCAGATGCCGGCCGGCACCGCGTACGATATCGGTCAGCGATTCCCGGGCCAGGTGCATGGAGCAGGACGCCGACACCAGCAGGCCATCGCGGCCCAGCAGTCGAATGGCCAGCTCATTGATGTGGCGGTACGCCGCCTCTCCGGCCTTCTGGTCCTTGCGCCGTTTGATAAACGCGGGCGGGTCCAGCACCACCACATCGAAAGTTTCACCGTCGGCGATCAGCGCCTTGAGCACGTCAATGGCCTTGCCCTGAAGCGCGCTGACCCGGTCCGCCACGCCGTTCAGCTCGGCATTGGCGGCCACTCCGTCCAGCGCCGTGGCCGAGGCATCCACACAGACCACTTCCCGGGCGCCGGCGTTGGCAGCCGCCACACCCCAACCGCCCATATAGGAAAAGACATCCAGCACCCGGCGCTCCCGGCACCAGCCCTGCAGGCGAGCTCGGTTGTCGCGGTGATCGTAGAACCAACCGGTTTTCTGCCCCTGCCCCACCGGAATCCGGAAGCGGGTCCCATTCTCTACCAGCTCCAGAGTGTCCGGCATGGTGCCGTGGGCGACTTCCTGATAGCGCTCCAGCCCCTCCAGCTCTCGGGCGCCGTGATCGTTGTCCAGCAGAATGCCCGCGGGCTTCAGACACTGTACCAGTGCCTCGATAATATCGGCCTTGTGCCGCTCCATGCCGGCACTGGCAATCTGAACCACCAGATAGTCACCGAAGCGGTCCACCACCAGCCCGGGGAGCAGATCGGAATCGCCGTAGATGAGTCGGTAATAGGGGCCGGGAAAGAAGGCATCGCGCAAGGCCAGAGCCTGATTGATACGGTGCACGAGCAGGGATTTACTCAGGGGCTGCTCCGGATCGCGATTGACCAACCGCGCGCAGATCAGGCCGGCCGGATTGACCATCGCCACCCCGAGCGCCTTGCCGGTGCTGGCCAGGACCAGCGCCTGATCCCCGGGCTGGAACGCCTTAAGCGGCGTTTTGGCCACGTCCACCTCGTTACTGTAGATCCACAGGTGGCCGCGTTTGAGGCGACGGTCGGTATTTTTCTTGAGCTGCAAGGGGGGCAATGACACGGGTCGTTCTCCAATGACGATCGACCGCCGGAAGTGGCGGCGCTCGCCATTCTACGCGAGACCACGACCGGACACGATCACTCCGGCTGCGGAATGGGTAGCTGGGAGCGTTCGGCAAAGCGGTTCCGGTCTTCTTCGGTAGCGCCCTCACGGCACTCTCCCCGCAGCCACATCTCGGCCCGGGACAGACGATAGTCCAACTCCAGAAAGCCCTCCCGGCAGTACCCGGTGAGCGTCACGGCCCGCTCGGCGTCGCTGCGCAACTGCCGGTACTCACGGCTGCCCAAAGGCTCCCGACGACGATGCTCGGTCACATCCTTGGGGGACCGGTACACCTGCACCAGTGGTCGCTGACGACCGTCCGGCACATCGAGTTGATACACAAACAGCTTGCTGTTGTTAGGCCGCAAGTCAATCGACAAGGTCTCTTCCAGACTACCGTAATGGCGCCCGCCGCTGCTGCAACCCACGAGCGCAGTGCCGATCAGTCCCCCGGCCACGCCCAACCACCACCGGCCTCTGCCATTGCCCATAATCCGTTCTCCACTGCTCAAGATGTTGCTGTTCAGGCCGACAACCAATAACGAAACCCTAAAACATTTCCCCGGTATTGACCACCAGCGGAGCGACCCGGTGACCAAGTACAGTCGTATACGAATGCCTTTGGCCTCTACGCGCAATGCCCTGGTGCTACTCATGGCGATGACCCTGATGGGTGAAGCCACCGCCGGGCCCAGCCAGGCACACTTTGGCAGCCACCCTCAGGGCACCCATGGTCAGGATACCGCCCGGTACGAGCGTGTTCCCAGTCCGGATGTGGCCGGCCAGACACCCGAGGCGTCAACCCACCATAAAGACGACGCTGTCCAGGATCAAAACGCTACCCCACCCCTCGCCTGCTCCAGTGGCGGTCGGGCGTACCGCAAGTCCCTGCTGATCACCGCCTTCCCCCGCCGGGAGCAGGCAGAGGCCAATGCGGGCGGCCTCTGGGGCGCCGAGCAGGCCCTGGCCGAGCGTCTCGGTGAACACCTGGCCCGGGGCGACCAACTGTTTCAGTACCAATTGATTCCTCAGAGCCTGCCCGAACCGTCAGTCAATTCGGGGCAGCCCATCCGTCAGTTGGCCAATGAACACGGCACCCAACTGGTGCTGAGTGGCACGCTTCATGACCTGGGGATGGCGCGGCCCGAGGATGCCTTGAACCCAGGCCTGGCAACCCGCACCCGCAATGCCGCAGTCAGCGTCTTGCGCCTGAAGCCAGAGTGGGACACCCGGCAACGGGATTTTGTTCTGCAACTGAATCTGCACGACGGCCACACGGGACAGACACTGCTCACACGCAGCTACCGGCTGCAGGGGATCTGGAACCCGAAGCGCCCGGAACGAGCCCGGTTCGGAACGCCAGCGTTCTGGGAGACAGACTACGGCCGGAAAATCGAGGGAGTGCTGGCCGAAGCGGGCCAGGCGCTTAACGAGGCGATTCGCTGCCAGCCACTCGTGGCGCGCCTGGAGCAACCACGTGTAGGGGCCACGACGCTGCTTCGCGCCGGGTACACCCAGGGACTGCAGGCGGGGGATCGACTGCCTTTATACCGGATCAGTCTGCGGCCGATTCCGGGGGAATATCGGCAGTACAGCGCGCATCGACTGGACAGCGGTACACACCTGAGGGTGGAGAAAGTCTACGCCCACTCCAGCGAGGTGCGCCTGGAGGGCGCGACCACACTGCACGGCGAACACCTTGCGGTGACACCCGGCCAGGTACCCCCTCGGGACGAGGTCTATACCTGGCTCCGGGAGCAGGACTGACTCAGGCGTCGGCGGTCTGGGAGGACTCACCCTGCTTGCGAACCTGCTGTACCGCCTGGGCGAACACCGCATCGAAGTTGATCGGGGGCAACATCAGGGGTGGGAAACCACCGCGAGACAGAGTGGAGTCAATCACTTCACGGGTATAGGGGAACAGGATCTGGGGGCAGGTGGTATTGATCACCTGGCTCAGTTGCGCTTTCTCCAGCCCCTGAATCGCGAACAGACCCGCCTGTTTCACTTCCACCAGAAACACGACTTTGTCATCCATTTTGGCGGTAATGGTCATCAGGAGCACCACTTCGTAGTGGTTTTCATCCAGATTGTTGACCTGAACGTTCAGCTCCTGGTCGATTTTCGGCTTCCAGGCGCGATTGAAGGACTCGACTCCCATCGGGGTTTCAAAGGACAAGTCCTTCAGGTAGATCCGCTTGATCTGCAGACCGCGCGGTGCTTCCTGGGTGGCGCCAGCGCCGTTTTCCTGAGTGGTGTTTTCATCTGCCATAATTAAGTTACCGTTGGTTCAATCAATTAGCCCTGAATCGGCCGCCGTCGGTGGGCGCTCAGCCCAGCATTTCGTCCAGCTTGCCGCTCTTGTCCAGCGCCCACAGATCGGTGAAGCCACCCACATGGGTGTCCCCGATCCAGATCTGGGGCACCGTGCGCTGACCACTGTCAGCCATCATTTTTTTCCGCAGTGATGGATCGCGGTCCACCCGAATTTCCTCAAACGCGACACCTTTGCCTTCCAGCAAGTGCTTGGCGTTGACGCAGAACGGGCACACCGCCGTGGTGTACATTACAACTTTCGCCATCATGAACTCCCGGTTGTCAGCCTTTCACCAGGGGCATCCCCTGATTCTGCCACTCGGTAACCCCCCCGGCCAGGCGACGTACATCAAAGCCCTTCTGCCCAAGAGTACGACCGGCCGCACCGGCATGCTGGCCAAGCTTGTCGGCCACCACGATGATCTTGTCCCGGTGAGGCGCCAGCAACTGCTCAGCATCCGCCGCGACTTTGGAATAAGGCAGACTCAGGGCGCCCGAGATGTGCCCGGCCTTGAAATCGGCCGCCTCACGGACATCCAGCAACACGGCCTTCTCGCTATTGAGCAAGCGGGTGACCTCATGGGCGGGAATCGGTTTCCCGTTCTTGATCCGCTCGCGCATGGCGTACACCACCATCAACACGGCCAGCGTGGTGATCAGAAGCCACTCTTGGCTGACAAATACAAAAAATTCCACGTCTTCGCCTTCCTCAACTCGAATCGGGGAGAATCCGCGCCCGGGATAGCCGAGGCGGAGCGCGCCGCAGTATACACCATCAGACGTCCTTTTCTCAGCGGCCGACGTAGAGTTACCACGGGTAACGCGTTAGAATGGGGCTTTTGCGCCCGGAAGTACCCGCCGGGCGCCGGCAATGGCCATTCCATTCGACCTTCATTCAGCGACTCAGAGAAGTGACAGTACCTATGACCGCCAACCAGACCTCCGCCCAAAAGCCCACCGTTCTGATTGTCCTGGATGGTGTCGGCTATTCGGAAAAGACCGAACACAACGCCGTGTACAGCGCCAACACCCCGGTCCTCGACCGCCTCTGGAAGGAAGCTCCGCACAGCCTGATCGCCACCTCCGGGATGGCGGTGGGCCTGCCGGAGGGCCAGATGGGCAACAGCGAAGTGGGCCACACCACCATCGGTGCCGGTCGGGTGGTCTACCAGAACTTCACGCGGATCAATAAAGCGATCGAAGATGGCGAGTTCGCCAACAATCCGGCCTACGCCGCCGCCATCGACAAGGCCAAAGACGCCGGCAAAGCCGTGCACGTCTTCGGTCTGCTCTCGGAAGGGGGCGTGCACAGCCACGAAAACCACATTTACGCCATGGTGGACGCCGCCGCCAAACGCGGCGCCAAAGAAGTGTACCTGCACGCTTTCCTGGACGGTCGAGACACCGCCCCGCGCAGCGCCAAGGCGTCTCTGGAAAAAGCCGAAAAGCAGTTTGCCGAGCTGGGCGTTGGCCGCGTCGCCAGTATCGTTGGACGCTACTTCGCGATGGACCGGGACAACAACTGGGACCGGGTGGAGAAAGCCTATAACGCCATGGCCTGTGGCGTGGGCGAGTTTACCGCCAAAACCGCCGTCGACGGCCTGGCCGCCGCTTACGAGCGCGATGAAAACGACGAGTTCGTCAAGGCGACCGTGATCGTCGGCGACGGCCAGGAACCGGTCAAGATGAACGATGGCGACGTCGCCATCTTCATGAACTTCCGGCCCGACCGGGCCCGCCAGATCACCCGTGCGCTCATCGAGAGCGATTTTGACGGTTTCAAACGCCAGTGCGAACCCAAGCTGGCCGACTTCGTAATGACCACCGAATACGCTTCGGACATCAAGGCCAGCTGCGCTTTCCCCCCCCAGGAACTGGTCAACTCCTTTGGCGACTACCTGGCCAAACAGGGCAAAACCCAATTGCGCATCGCCGAGACCGAGAAGTATGCCCATGTGACCTTCTTCTTCAACGGAGGCACCGAAGCCGAGTTTGAGGGCGAAGACCGCATCCTGGTGCCCTCACCCAAGGTGGCCACCTACGACCTGCAGCCGGAAATGAGCGCACCCGAGGTCACCGACAAGCTGGTCGAGGCCATCGAGTCCGGGAAGTACGACGCCATTATCTGCAACTACGCCAACGGAGACATGGTGGGCCATTCGGGCATCTTTGAAGCGGCCGTCAAATCGGTTGAGGCCGTCGATAAGTGCCTGGGTAGGGTGCTCGACGCCACCCTGAAAGCGGGCGGCGAAGCCCTGGTCACCGCCGACCACGGCAACGTTGAGGAGATGTACGATCCGGAGTCCGGCCAGGTGAGCACCCAGCACTCCACCCTGCCGGTACCCCTGATCTACGTCAGTTCGCGCAAGGGAACCATCGCCGACGGCGGCTCCCTGGCCGACCTCGCTCCCACCATGTTGCACCTGATGGGGCTGCCACAGCCCAAGGAAATGACCGGTCGCAACCTGATCACCCTGAGCGAGTAACCCACGGATGGGGCGGCTTTCCGGTCGCCCCATCGACGGCAAGGTCCCCTCATGACAATCGCTGCGCGTCCCCAAGGCTTCGGAAAGTACCTGCTGTATCTGTGCCTGTATCTGGCGCTGAGCGGTACCGCTCACGCCAATGATCAGGCCGAGTATGAAGCGCGAATGCAGGAGCTTCAGAAAACCATTGAACAGTTGCAACGGGAACTGAAGAAAACCCAGGGCTCCCGGGATGAGCTCAAGGAACAGCTTGAGTCGTCCGAGTCCGACATCGGCGAACTGCTCAAAAAGATCGAACGCATCGAGTCCGACCTTGAGCAGCAGAATCGCGACCTGCAGAGCCTGAAGCAGGAACGCAACGAGCTGGATCAATCCCGACAGGCTCAGCAACAGGCCGTTGCCGAGCAGGTTCAGGCCGCCTACGCCCTGGGCCGACAGAGCCAGATCAAGTTGCTGCTCAACCAGGAGAGTCCCCAGCGCGTATCGCGCTTGCTGCGCTATTACGATTACTGGCTGGAAGCGCGCACCGATAAAATCGAGCGCTACCTGGAGACACTCGCCGAGCTGGATCGCATCGAACCCCGCATTGTCCAGAAAACGGCGGAACTCGCCCGCAACCGGGACCAGTTGAAAGCGCAACACGAACGCCTGGCCGAACGCCAGGAAAGCCGCCGCCAGACCCTGGCCGCCCTGAACCAGCGCATTCGTTCCACCGATCAGGAGCTGGCGGACCTGCAAAAGGACCGGGAGCGTCTCCAGTCCCTGCTGGACGAAATGGTCGCCGCCGTCGCCGACCTGGAAATGCCCGGTGGCGATACGCCTTTCAGCCAACGCAAAGGTCGCCTTCCCTGGCCCGCCCAGGGATCACTGCGACACCGTTTCGGCAGCGCTCAGTTGGACGGCCAGATCACCCGTAACGGCATCGTCATCGACGCCAGTGAAGGCGACCCGGTACTGGCCGTACACCATGGCCGCGTGGTATTTTCCGATTACTTCCGGGGCCACGGACTCCTGCTGATTGTGGACCATGGCGAGGGCTACATGAGCCTGTACGCCCACAATCAGAGCCTGTACAAGGAAACCGGCGAGTGGGTCAGCGCGGGGGAGACCATTGCCAGCGTCGGCAACACCGGGGGTCAACTCCAGGCGGGCCTGTATTTCGAAATCCGGCACCGGGGCAAGCCCACCAACCCGATGCCCTGGCTGGCGCAGGCCTGATCGCATCACCTGCCCCATGAGACCGGCTATAGTGAATTATGCGCCATACTGATTGTCATATTGTCATCCCCACGGCCACGCTCGCGGGAACCAATCCACACCGGACCCTCAAGTCAGGAGAACCGGATGCTGTACGCTAATTTCAGACAGGCTGCCCTGGCGGTACTGCTCGCCACCCTATCACCGCTGGCGCTGGCTCAGTCTGTGACAGACACCGCCACGCCCGAAGAGCAGGGCCTGCTGCCGCTCGAGGAGCTGCGCACCTTCACCCGGGTCTACGACCATATTCGCAATGGTTATGTGGAGGAGCTGTCGGACGCCGAGCTGCTGGAGTACGCGATCAAGGGCATGATCGCCGAGCTGGATCCACACTCGGCCTATCTGGATGAACAATCCTTCGAAGACCTGCAGGAAAACACCTCCGGTGAGTTTGGCGGCATCGGGATCGAGGTCGGGATGGAGGATGGCTTCGTCAAGGTGATCGCACCGATTGATGATACCCCCGCCCAGAAGGCCGGCATCCAGCCGGGTGATCTGATCATTCGCCTGGATGACCAGCCGGTCAAAGGCCTGAGCCTTAACGAAGCCGTGGAAAAAATGCGCGGCCCCAAAGGCAGCGACCTGACGTTGACCGTGGTGCGCGAGGGCGTCGACCAGCCTTTTGAGGTTACCCTGACCCGGGACATTATCAAGGTCAGGAGTGTGCGCGTTCGGGTTGAAGATGACCACTACGCGTACATTCGAATCGCCCAGTTCCAGGTCAGTACGGGCCGGGACATGATCGAGGCGCTGGAAGATCTGCGCGCGGAGCACGACGACATCCGCGGCATTGTGCTCGACCTGCGCAACAATCCCGGAGGCGTGCTGCAGACGTCGGTGGAGGTCGCCGATGCCTTTCTGGATGAAGGGCTGGTGGTTTACACCGAGGGGCGCACCGAGAACAGCGATATGCGCTACTACGCGAATGAGGGCGAAGTGGCCGAAGACCTGCCTATCGTGGTGCTGATCAACGACGGCTCCGCCTCGGCGTCTGAAATTGTGGCCGGTGCCCTGCAAGATCACGGTCGCGCCGTGGTCCTGGGGACCCGAAGCTTCGGCAAAGGCTCGGTACAGACGGTGGTTCCCATCTCTGAAACCCGGGCGGTCAAGCTCACCACGGCGCTCTACTACACCCCGAACGGTCGCTCCATCCAGGCTCAGGGCATCGTGCCCGACGTCATGGTCGAGCGCGCCCGGGTCACCGCCCTGCGCACCGGTGTTCGCTCCACCGAGGCCGATCTCGCTGGTCACCTGGGCAATGCCAACGGCGGGGAAGAGAGCAATACCCGCACTCGGAAATCCGAGCGAGAGGCCCGCACCGATGATATCGGCGACAACCAGCTCCACGAAGCCATCAACATGCTCAAGGGGCTGTATATTTTTCAGCAACGCCAGAAGGCCAGCCTGGCCCAGAGCCTGCCCCCGATGCCCGACAGCGACAGGGCGCCCGAGCGCGAGTCGGGGGCGGAGTAAACCCGGATGCTCCTGCCGTTGCTGCGCCTTACCCTGGTCGCCGTTCTGCTGCTGGGAGCGCCCCTGAGTCAGGCCGGGCAACTGGCGATCATCATTGATGATATCGGCTACAGCGCCGCTCTGGGAAAGCGCAGCCTGAACCTGCCCGGCGACTTCACCTTTGCCGTCTTGCCGCACGCCCCCCACGGTTCAAGACTGGCCCGCGAGGGGGCGGCCATGGGCAAAGAAATCATGTTGCACAACCCGATGAGCAACATTCGCAACCTGCCGCTGGATACCGGAGCACTGGCCTCGGGCATGAGCCACAGGGACTTCATCCGCACCCTCGAGGACAACCTGAGGAGCATCCCAGAAGCCCGCGGCCTCAATAACCACATGGGCAGCCAACTGACTCAGGAGAGTGAGCCGATGGGCTGGCTGATGCAATACCTGGGCGAACATGGCTACTACTTTATCGACAGCCGCACCACAGCGGACAGCCAGGCCTGGGAAACCGCCCGACGCTACCGGATTCCTACGCTCAAGCGGGATGTTTTCCTCGACCATGAGCGCTCGGTGGAAGGCGTAATGCGTCAGCTCAAACAGGCCATCGAGCTGGCCCGCACCCGTGGCTACGCCCTCGCCATCGGTCACCCCTACCCCGAGACGCTGATGGTACTGGAGCAGATTACCCCCCTGTTGGCCGACGCCGACGTCACACTGGTGCCCATATCGGTGCTACTGGAGCGGCCCGATTCCCCCCTGCCGATTGCCGGACGCAGTTGCCTGGCACCCCCATTCAGCCTGTGGCGCCCCCCAGCGGGCTCGCAATCGATGGCAGTCGGACCCGACGCGGCCACAGAAAACCTCAGCCCACTGGTCACCGAGCGGCGCCCGTATCGCCTGAGTCAACATTTGCTATTAAATTAATATTGCTCTATAAAGACAGGAAGCGGTTGCGTGGTAGGTGCTACCGACGCAGACGCCGCACTTCGATCAGGGAATTCACCCCGATCCCGGGGAAAAGCGATCAACCAAGCAGGTTAAGATTATGAGCAAGAACAGAGCAGGAGAACACGGCAGCGTCCCCAAGCGGACCGGACGTTTTCTGGAAAAAGACGGCTACTGGTATTACACCACCCGAGAGGGCGTGGACATAGGCCCCTTTGACAGCCGGGAGGATGCGGAAATCGGAGTCGGCGAATTCATCGACTTCATCTGCGCCGCGGAGCCCAAGGTAAAAGAAGCCTTAGAGAGCTACCGGGCCGCCTGACCACCCCTCAGCCAACGGATATCAAACCGCGAACGCGGCATTGAGCGCTAGCGCATCTCAATGCCGCGTTCGCGCATGTAGGCCTTGGCTTCGGGGATGCTGTACTCCCCGAAGTGGAAGATACTGGCCGCCAACACCGCATCGGCACCCCCTTCCAGAACCCCATCCGCCAGGTGCTGGAGATTCCCCACTCCGCCGGAGGCGATGACCGGTATCGACACCGCGTCGCTGATGGCCCGGGTGAGTTTCAGATCAAAGCCATTCTTGGTCCCGTCGCGATCCATACTGGTGAGCAGTATTTCTCCGGCACCGTAATCGGCCATCTTGCGCGCCCACTGAACCGCATCAATCCCGGTGGGTTTTCGACCACCGTGGGTAAAAATCTCCCACCGGGGCGCCTCGCCCTCTCCGCTGACCTGCTTGGCGTCGATGGCGACCACAATACATTGTGACCCAAAGCGCTCGGCGGCCGCTTTGACAAACTCCGGATCGGACACCGCCGCGGAGTTGATGCCCACCTTGTCGGCGCCGGCATTGAGCATGCGCCGGATGTCTTCAATCTTGCGAATACCCCCACCCACGGTCAGGGGAATGAACACCTCGGCGGCCATGCGCTCAACGGTGTGCACGGTGGTGTCCCGCCCTTCGTGACTGGCGGTAATATCCAGAAAGGTAATTTCATCCGCGCCCTGTTCGTTGTAGCGCTTGGCCACTTCCACCGGGTCGCCGGCATCACGGATATCAACAAACTGAACGCCTTTGACCACACGGCCATTATCGACGTCGAGACAGGGGATGATGCGTTTTGCTAGAGCCATATCGAACCTTTAAATGAACCTTGTAGCACGGACATCAATGCGTCACGTCCGGGCCGCTATCAGGTAGCCCTTTCCAAGACACGCTGTTAATACATCCCTGTACGCTCCACAACGCGAGTCCCTCGGTTGAGGGTCTTGGAAAGGGCTACCTGACATCGGCCCTCAGTGCTGTCGTAGGAACTGCAGTTCGGCCTGCAGTTGGTTTAGTGTCTTTTTGGGCTTGGCGGCGGATGCGCCGTTGGCTTATCCGCCCTACGCAACTACGAGCTTCGTATAGCCTCTAAAAGCAATTCTTTTTTGGGAGCATGCCAAGTGGCAATAGCGCACAGGTTGGCACTGAGGGCTGAGGCGGGGTAGACCACTCGGAGACTCTCGGAGACATGGATGTCGACGAGAAGCCCCCATGGATGGGTTTACGGCGGGTCTCCGAGTGGTCTACCCCGCCTCAGCCCGGCCTACCTGACGAAGCCATCAATCAACCGAATCACAATATGCCTGAGCTTCAGCCACATCCAGCGAGCCTTCATAGATCGCCCGGCCGGTAATCGCCCCGGTAATGCCCTGATCGGATACCTTACGCAACGCCTTGATATCATCCATATTGGTAATGCCGCCAGAGGCGATTACCGGAATGCTCGAAGCGTTGGCCATTGCCAGCGTCTGCTCCACATTCACACCCTGCATCATACCGTCGCGGGCAATGTCAGTGTAAACAATGGCGCTGACGCCGTCTTTCTCAAAACGCTTCGCCAGATCCGCCGCCTTTACCTCCGAGACCTCGGCCCAACCGTCCGTCGCCACCAGACCGTCTTTGGCATCCAGGCCGACAATGATATGCCCCGGAAACCGGCGGCACATCTCAGTCACAAACTCCGGCTCCTTCACCGCCTTGGTGCCGATGATCACATACTGCACGCCCGCCTGCAGGTAATGCTCAATCGTCTCGGCGCTGCGGATTCCGCCGCCGATCTGGATCGGCAGGTCCGGGTATGCCCGGGCGATGGCCGTCACCACCTCACCGTTGACCGGCTTACCCTCAAAGGCGCCGTTCAGGTCCACCAGGTGCAACCGCCGGCAACCGGCGTCCACCCAGCGTTTGGCCATGGCGACCGGGTCGTCGGAGAATACGGTGGAGTCGTCCATCAGGCCCTGGCGCAGTCGTACGCATTGGCCGTCTTTCAAATCAATGGCGGGGATAATCAGCATGGGGTTGTGGGTCCAGTCATTCAGTTTCGAGGGACATTCTTTACGGCGGATGCGGCCTTCGGCCTTATCCGCCCTACGAAAACCTCTGTACTATGCGTAGGGCGGATTAGCGAAGCGCATCCGCCGTCACCATAGATCAAGGTCAGGGCTTACCATTCCAATCCATAAAATTGCGCAACAACTGCAATCCGGCCGTGTGGCTTTTCTCCGGGTGAAATTGCACCGCAAACAGGTTGTCCTGGGTGAGCGCCGCGGCGAAGGTGGTGCCGTACTCACAGGTGCCGGACACCTGCTCCGGGTTACCGGCTTCGACATAAAAACTGTGCACGAAGTAAAAGCGCGCATCCTGCTCGATACCGGCCCACAACGGGTGGTGGGTGTGGTGGACCTGGTTCCAGCCCATGTGGGGCACCTTCAGGCGCTCGCCGTCGGCACCTTTCAGGTCGGTACCGAAATAGCGCACTTGCCCCGGCAGCAGACCAATACAGTCCACGCCACCGTTCTCTTCGCTGCGGTTCATCAGCGCCTGCATGCCGACGCAGACGCCCAGCACGGGCTTGCCACTGGCAACCTGCTCACGCAGCAGCTCATCAAATTTCAGACGCTTGATTTCCGCCATGCAATCGCGAATGGCGCCTACCCCGGGGAACAACACCCGGTCGGCGGCGCTCACTTGGGCCGGATCGCTGGTGACCAACACCTCGGCTTCAGGTGCGACGTGCTCCAGGGCACTGGCCACCGAGTGGAGATTGCCCATGCCGTAATCGATGACCGCTATCTGTTGGCTACTCATAACTTACAGACTGCCCTTGGTGGAGGGCATTACACCCGCCATGCGGGGATCTTCCTCCAGCGCCATCCGCAGTGCCCGGCCAAAAGCCTTGAACACCGTCTCGATCTGGTGATGGGCATTGTGACCGCGCAGGTTATCGATGTGCAGGGTCACCTGGGCGTGGTTGACGAAACCGTGGAAAAATTCGGAAAACAGTTCGGTATCGAACTTACCGATGCGCTTCTGAGTGAACGGAATGTCCATCATCAGACCGGGACGACCGGAAAAGTCGATCACCACCCGAGACAGCGCTTCGTCCAGGGGAACATAGGCGTGGCCATAGCGGCGGATACCTTTTTTGTCCCCCACGGCCTTGGCCACCGCTTGCCCGAGGGTGATCCCGATGTCTTCCACCGTGTGGTGGTCATCGATATGGGTATCGCCATCGCAGGTGATGTCCAGATCGATCATGCCGTGGCGGGCGATCTGGTCCATCATGTGCTCAAGGAACGGCACTCCGGTGTCGAACACGCCCTTCCCTTCACCGTCCAGATCCAGGCTGACGCTGATTTTGGTTTCCAGGGTATTGCGATTGACTTGGGCGCGACGGTTGGCCATAGGATCTCCAGAGACCGGAAAGCAAAAGCGGAATTATACCGCCAGAGCCCCATCGCTGTCATGGTGAAAGCCCCCGACAGGGGCAATGAAAGCATCTGGTTCGGGGAGCAAGTTTGCTAAACTGCCGGTTTTTGATCTGGAGTTCGCCATGCGTGTCCCCCGGGTGTTTACCGACCAGCCCCTGCAGGCCGGAGCCACCGTGACTCTCGAAGAGGCGCCCTCGCGCCACCTGGCCAAAGTGCTGCGCATGACGCCGGGGCGGGAACTGATTCTGTTTAACGGTCTGGGCGGTGAGTTTACCGCCACTCTGACCGGGGTGGGTAAAAAAGCCGTCGAGGCCACAGTGGACGCCTTGACCGCCGAGGATCGGGAGTCACCCCTGGACCTGGAGCTGGCCATTGGCCTGTCCCGGGGAGACCGGATGGACTGGGTGATCCAGAAAGCCACCGAGCTGGGCGCCACCCGAATCACGCCATTGTTTACCGAGCGCACGGAAGTGAAGCTGAAGGGCGATCGACTGGAGAAGAAGTGGGAGCACTGGCGCCAGGTGATCATCAGCGCCTGCGAACAGTGCCAGCGAAACCGTTTGCCCACCCTGGCGCAACCTCAAACTCTGACGGACTGGCTGGCCGCCGAGCCGACCGCCGGCACTCGCCGATTTGTGCTTCATCACCGCGACAGTCACGGACTCCCCGCCCAGGAAGCGCTCACTCACGTGAGTCTTCTGGTGGGGCCTGAAGGGGGGCTGTCGGAGGAGGAGATCGAGCAGGCTCGAACATTCGGCTGTGAACCCCTGACGCTCGGCCCCCGGGTGATGCGCACCGAAACCGCCCCGGTAGCGGCCATCAGCCTGGCGCAGTATCTCTGGGGAGATTGGCGCTGAGGCCTCCACCAGGTCGGTTTTACCGACTGCTGGAAGAGGAGGATGACGAGCTGGAGGAGTCCGAATCGGCACTGAGGCCGTCTACTTCCTCGACCACAATCAGGTCCGCCCGGGATTCGACATAGTGAAGCTCCCAGGTACGGAAGGGAATCTCGTCATCGCAGTTAGCCAGCTCATCCGCTTCGCTAAGACGGTAGTTGAATACCACTTCAACAACGTTTTCATCCTCGGTAATGCTGAACGCCCGAACCCGATTCAGGTTCAGTTGCTGTGAACATTCACTGTCGTCGAACCAGCCGCTGTCATACAGAACCACCTGCCCGGCCTCAAAATCCGGGGCCACCACGAAATCATCGATATCCCGGTAGGCGTCGATCAGAAATTCATAGTCCTCCAGATCGCGAATGACCTCAATGCGCCGACTGTCGACATCCGTCGCGGGAAACCCGGTGTTGTTCCGGTCGGTACTGCTGTTTTCGTACACAGAGCTGACCGCGACCGGGTCGCGAATTTCTTCGGGCTCGGAGGGGTTGAATGGTTCTTCGCGCTCACCGCCGCAGCCGATGAGCATGCTGGCCAGCGTCATGACAACGCCGGCTGTCAGGGTATGGGTTTTCATCCGTCAGTTTCTCCGCGAGGCGGCTCCTTATCGATTCCGTCTGATGGGTACAGTCTGGTCATGGGTCGGCCCGAGCCGGGCCCTGGGTCTTCAGACGCGGGTTTTCAGGTAGTCCAGAACGCGCTGCTCAACGCCGGGCACATCGGGAATGACCGCATCTTCCCCCGCCCAACTGACCTGCATCAGCTCGTAGGGGTTGGAGGGCGAGGCATCGCGCACCTGCAACTCCTCCGGAGTCACTCGAGCCAACCTCGGCAGACCCTGCGCGATCAGAGCCACAAAGTGAATATGCTCACTCACCCCGGTGGTATTGAACACCGCGACGCGGGCATAGTTCCCCGGGGTGGGACGAGGCTGGCCATTGAGGCACTCGAACGAGGCCAGGGGAATGGTCAGATCCCGCCAATGATAGTCGCCCAGATACCAGTCCGGAGCACCCGGCACATGATCTATCTGACCGACCGGGACAATCTCCGCTACCGAGACGTTGGGTACCAGCAGGGTCTGCCCCTGGAGGGGAATCAACAGGCTGGCCACTTCCCGGACTTCCGGCGTTTCAGTGAGCTGCGGGGCTTTCATAGGGTCGGACTTCCTCAATCAGTGTTTGCGCTGAAGCGCGGCAGTGAGCACTCAGGCGGTTCGCCAGCTCCCCGGGGGTACCGGTCAACTCGACCGCACCGGTCGCCAGGGCGGCATCGGGCATGGAAGCGCTGGTGCAGCTCTGGGGCGTCTGGGCCCAGACCTTCCCCCCGCGCTGACGCACCAGCCGGCAGGCCGCCGCGCCATCATTTCCCATCCCGGTAAAAACAATCAACCCCAGTTGTTCGCCGTAGACCCGGGCGGCGTTCGCCACCAGTTGGTCTACCGAAGGGGCGTAGGGGCCACCCCAGGGCTCGTCGGCAATGGCCACAGTGCCATTGTCCAACAGGTCCACCCGCTCACAGGCCGTTACGATCAATAGCTGGTTGGCCTGTACCACGGCACCATCGCTGGCCAGGGCTGCCGGGTACGGACTCTGGCTCATCATGCGCACCAGAGTGCCGGTATAACTGGTGTCAATGTGCTGCACGTAAATGAAAGCGACGCCCAGACCCGGGGGCAATGACGACAGAAAATCCTTCACCGCCGCCGGGCCACCGGTTGAGGCGGCCAGGACCCACAGCGCCTTGGCCCGGGGCACCCGCTGCAGGTTGATATCCCCCGCCAACTGCCGCAACTTCGCCAGGGTACGCTTGAGCCAGGCATTGTGTTCCTCACTGCCGGGCCGGTATTCACTGCTGTCGCTGATGATCAGCGGTGCATCGCTGTGCTCAAGCAGCGCCTGTACCAGTTCGGGTGGCTCGGCGTCCGGATCCAGTGCCACATCCACTACCCAGGCATCGGCGCTGTCGGGGGCCGGGTCGTCCGCTTGGCACTGATCGAGCATCAGCGAGGCCACCAGCTCGTGGCCCGCCTCGCGCGCGCTCAGGGCCAGGTACTGACGCTTGAGCGGGCTATCGACCAGCAAACCAATTCGCAAGCCCGCCACGGTCAATGCGCCTGCGCGGTTTCCAGAAGCTCGCGGATGTTATTGAGCAGCAGCTCTTCCTGATAAGGCTTGCCCATGTACTTGTCTACCCCGATATTGAAGGCCCGCTCCCGGTGTTTTTCCCCGGTACGGGAGGTAATCATGATGATCGGGATGTCCTTCAGACGCGAGCTGCTGCGCATATTGCTGGCCACTTCGAAGCCGTCCATGCGCGGCATTTCGATGTCCAACAGCATGACATCCGGGATATGATCCTGGAGCGTAAGCAGCGCTTCGGCGCCATCTTTGGCGGTGATGACCCGGAAGCCCTCGCGCTCCAGAAAGCGACCGGTGACTTTGCGCACGGTCACGGAATCATCCACCACCATGACCACTTTTTCCCGTTCATCATCGCGTCCATAGGGCGTCTCGGCCGGCTCCAGCAAGGTCGCATTGGGCATACCCAGCGCCAGTTTTTCACGCATGAGGGCGTGCGGGTCGAGAATCACCACCACGCTACCGTCACCCATGACCGTGGCGCCGGACACCCCGCTGACCGAACTGAACTGCATGCCCAGGGTTTTCACCACAATTTCACTGCTGCCCAGCAGACGATCAACCTGCAGTGCCACGGTATGTTCGGCGCTGCGTACCAGCACCACCGGCAGCGGCAGAGACTGACCATCAAGTTTCGGACGGGCATCGCTGTCGAGCATGGTGCCCAGGTAACGGACCTGATACTCCTCACCCGCATATTCGAAGCGCGCACTCTCATCGGAGTAGTAGTGCTCCAGCTCAAAGGGGCTGACGCGCACAATACCCTCGATGGTGTTGAGCGGAACGGCGTAATAATCGTCGCCAATCTGAATCATCAGGGCGCGGTTCACCGACACGGTGAACGGCAGGCGGACAATAAACTCCGACCCGTGACCGGACTCAGAGTTGATGAACATGGAGCCACCGAGCTGTTTGATCTCGGAGTGGACCACATCCATACCGACCCCGCGGCCGGATATCTGGGTGACTTTGTCGGCGGTACTGAAACCGGCATGGAGAATGAACTGCATGACATCCCGATCACTGAGCTGAGCCCCCTCGGTCATCAGACCGCGCTCGACGGCTTTAGCGCGCACCCGCTCGAGATTAATGCCCCGACCATCGTCGGCCAGGCGCAACACCACATCGCCGCCCTCGCGGGCCAGGCTGAGCATGATCCGGCCCGCCGCCGGCTTGCCCGCCGCAGTGCGTTCCTCGGCAGTTTCAATACCGTGGTCCACGGCGTTGCGCAACATGTGCTCAAGGGGAGCCACCATCCGCTCCAGTACCGAGCGGTCCAACTCACCCTCGACATTATCCAGCTCGAATTCCACATCTTTGCCCAACTCGGTCGCCGCCTGACGGACAATCCGGCGCAGACGCGGCACCAGCCGAGAGAACGGCACCATGCGCGAGCGCATCAGCCCTTCCTGCAGATCGGTATTGATCCGAGACTGCTGGAGCAACAGGGTTTCGGTATCGCGATTCTTGTCCGATAGGGTGTTTTTCAGGTCGAGCAGATCCGAGGCGGACTCCATCAGTGAGCGCGATAACTGCTGCAACTGGGAGTAGCGGTCCATTTCCAGCGGGTCGAACTCCTCGTGCGCTTCCATCTGCTCCTGACGGAAAATCACCTGGGCTTCGGTTTCGATATCGAGGCGGCGCAACTGCTCCTGCAGGCGCACAATGGTCGAGTCCATTTCATCGATGGCCAGCCCCAGATCACCCACCTGCTCCTCGATGCGACCCCGGGTAATCGACGTTTCACCGGCCAGGTTAACCAGCTCTTCCAACAACTCGGCGGACACCCGGACCACTTCCTGAGGGCCACTGCGACGGGCCGCCAGATGCTGAACCTGGGCGCTGCCATTGCCGCCCCCGGACGCACTGATGGCACCCCCGCTGGGCGGTACCGGAGCCGATGTGGCGGTATTGCCGGGTTTGGGCTTGGGTGTAAACGGCACCACATTGCCCGTTTCCGGGTCCCGGGCGACTGGAACCGGGCCACCGGACTGAGGGGCGGTGGTGCTGGGCGGAGGCGGCTCGACCGCCTCGTCGGGGGCATCACCGGCCATCTGCCCGCGCACACGGGCGACCCCGGCGTGAATCTTATCCTGGAACTCCGTGAGACGTTGGAAGAAGGCCCGGTCAATGGTATCGCGCTCGCGCATACCGATGAGCAGAGTCTCGAAATCGTGGGCCAGATCGCCCACATCGGTAATACCGGACAATCGGGCACCGCCCTTCAGGGTATGCAGGGAGCGCTTGAGCTCTTCGGGCAGATCCGGATTGCTCCAGTCTTCCTGCCACTCGGTCAGGGCGCGGTCGATATCTTCCATGAGGTCATCAGCTTCTTCCAGGAAGATTTCCAGGATTTCTTCGTCCACCTCATCGTCGTCGGCATCAGCTGCCGACGATGGCGCATGCGGCTCGTCAACCGGAGACGTGTTTTCAGAGGACCGCTCGGTCTGTGTTGAGGCGGGCTCCACGTCCGTTGTGTGCGCTTCGAGTTGTGCTGAGGACTGTTCACCTGTCTCTGCGGAGAGCTCCTCCCCGACCTCGGCTGAACGCTCTTGCTCTGCTGCTGGCGGCTCGTGATCTCCGTCCGCCGGAAGTTCTCGATTTACCTCCGCTGAGGGCTCTTGGCCCACCTCTGCTGAGGGCTCCTCAACATGCGCTGGAGGCTCTTCGCCGGTGGCGGGTTCGCCTAGCGGCAGTTGCTCTAGCAGCCGGTCCAGTGGTGCCTGTACAGCGTCCGGGGCAGGCTCGAGGTTCTGGCCAACAGCGACGGCATCCACCAGGTCCAGCAGTGCCATATGCGCGTCAATAAGCTGCTGGCAAAGGCCATCGTCGCACGCAATATGCCCCTGCTGGATGCCGGCGTAAATCCGGTGCAGTTTGTCGCCCAGCTCCGCCATGGGAGGCAGGTTGGCGTGAAGAGCACCATTGGTCAGGGTAGCCAGCTCGACCTGCAGCGGTTCAAGCTGAGCCAGGTCCTCGGGGTGCTGGCGCCAGTTTTCGATGGTTTTATCTGCATCGAGCAGCAGATTCATTTCTTCAGCCATGAAGATCGCCAGCAACTCGGGATCAATCGCTTTTTGACCTTCGGCTTGCGCTTCCTGCTGCCGTACGAGCGGCGCTACAAAAATCTCACGGAGTTCGGCGACCCGCGCCTGGAACTGCCCCAGACGGGGAATTTCCACCGGTTGACCCTGTTCGATATCGGCCAGGGCGTGGGTCGTGTAGTCCACCGCGTCACGCAGCAGCTGCAGAATATCCTCGTTGATATTGACCTGGTAGGTGCGCAGCTCTTTGACAAACCGCTCAAGCGGCGTGGCCAACTCCGCAATTGGAGTAATATTGGCCATATGGGCGCTGCCTTTTAGGGTATGCAACGCCCGCTGAGTGGCATCACTGGGCGGGGTAAACAGCGGCGAGGCGTCTTCCATTTCCTGAATGTAATGATCCACGACCTGCAGGTGGGTCAGTGCTTCCACCCCAAAAATTTCCCAAAGCTGGGTATCGCGGTCATCGTCATCATCCTGCTCTGCCTCCCGGGGCAGCTCTGTCGAACCCCCACTGGCGGGCTGATCCAGCAACTCCGCGTAGGGATCTACCCCTTCTTTCGCGGGCGCCGCCGGCTCACCGATTGAAACGTCAGGCTCTTCACCTTTTGACAGGGCGGCCGCGTACTGCTCGCACGCCTGTGTCAGGCTCGGGTGGGGGTTTGGCTGGCCGGTGCGGAATGCCTCGATCATGTCCGGCAGCAGGCTGCGGACTTTCTCGATCACGGCGACGTGATGGTCACCGGGCTGGATGGTGCCGTCCAGCACGCGGTTGAGCATATTCTCGATCGCCCAGGCGAGCTCACCAATATCGGTCGCTCCAACCATACGGCCACTGCCCTTCAGGGTATGGAACGCGCGCCGGAATTCGGTCAGAGATTCCTGATCGGCAAAATTCTGGGCCCAACGGGGAAAGTATTCGGCAATCGCTTCACTGACCTCGCCGGCCTCCTCGATGAAGATTTCCAGGATTTCGTCATCAACTTCGTGTTCGTCATCGTCGTCCGAGGCCGAGGCATCGACACTATTGGCTTCGGGCTCCGGCTCGCTGGCATCGGCGGCGGCCACTTCGGCCTCCAGAGCATCGACCGAATAACCGTCTGAAGTGTCATCCGGAGACGACGGGGCTGTGGACCAGTCTTCTTCTGGCGATGCATCCTCCGGCTCGTCCAGCAGCGTCTCCGGGTCATCGCTTTCTCCGGCGCCAATCGCCGATTCATAGGCGGCGCTCAGAGCGGCGGTGTCTTCCTCTGCCGCCAATTCGATGTCGGAATCGTCTTCGGGCGGATCCTCTACCTCCGGAGCCTCTTTTTCGGCGGCGGCTTTGGCCGCCTGCTGGAGCGACTGGGAAGGCGTCACGGCGTAACCCAGTTGGGCCACGCTCTCTTCGGCCACCCCCAACAACAGGTCGTTTTCCTCGGCGTGCTCGCTATTGAAGCGTTCCAGGTAGTATTCAACGCTGGTAATGGCATCGGCCAGGGTGTCCAGCCGATTCCATTCGGGGGTGACCTCTCCCTCAAGCAATTGCTCTTCCACAAACCGTGCACAGGCGCCAATAATCCGGGCCGGCCGGGGCAGAGGAATCATATCCAGACCGCCGCGAATTTCCCGAAGTGTCACCGGCACCGGCTGAAGGTGCGAACGATCCCACTGGGAGGCAATGTATTCAACAATGGCATCCTTGGCTTGTTCCAGGCCACTGCGTGATTCACGCAACACCGACTCCTGCGCGCGGGAGAGGTTGAGGTCCGCCTGTTCCCGTGCCGGGTTAGCCTCCCGCCCGGCGTTGGCCACCAGGGAGTCCAGCCCATACTCAATATCCAGTACCTTTCCGGCCAGCGCCATCAACTGATCATCGCCCAGGTCGCTATCCGAATTCACGACCAGCTCAATCGCTGCGCCCTGCTCGAGCACCTGCTTGCGCAGGTCACCAATGCCGAGCACCGCCATGGTATCGGCCACGCGCTTGATGACGGGCAGTGCCTCCTCCAGCGCCTGCTTCCGATCCATGTCCGACAGGGTGACATCCAGCGCCTCTTTGACCGCGTCCAGTTCACCTTTCAGTGCGGTGACCACCGAACTCATGGCCTCCGCATCCGGGGCGGACAACAGGTCCTGAGCTGCATCGCCGTCCTCACCACTCTCACGTCCTTCCGGCAGGGCGCGCTCTAGCTCGTAGCGGTCGTAAATCACCTGCAAATGGGAGCCACTGGCAAAGCCCGGCGAGTGTTTGCCCGATCGGGCCACGTAGTACAACAGGTTTTTGAGCAGCTGGTCGTCCGCCGGGGCAGCCAACACTTTGGTTCCGTGGGCGAGCAGTTGTTTGAGTTCCCGGTCCAGTTGCCGCAGCAGGTTTTTGATCGAAACACTGGACTCGATGGCATCCATCTCCAGCGCCTCCACCAGCGCCAGACCGATATGCCAGAGCGACTGGCGGGGGGTCCCCCGGGTCAGTTTGTGCAGCCTCTCAAACACCTTTTTCAGGTAAGCCAGATTTTCATCCGGATTGACACCCCGGATAAACCCCGCCGCGGCGTACTGATACATCTGGCGCAGTTTGCGCACGGTCTCTTTGAACTGGGAGTCGTTGGCCAATAGCGGAAGGCGCTCGCCGGACACTTCCCGGGCGGGGCCAAGATAGGGGCTGAACAGTTTGGTCTCGGTCAGCAGGCTTTCGCCCCGCACCGCGCGCAGATCATTGAGTAGCGGCAGGACAATAACCGGGTTGTCACGACGGGAGGTTTTGACCTTTTCGAGATAAATCGGAAACTGCAGGATGGCCCGCATCAACACTTCCTGAGCTTCGGCGGTGTTGGCCACGCTGTCATTGATCATGGCCTGAGCGAGATTCTCCATCTCCTCAGCCATCATGGCCGCCCCGTAGAACTCCACCATCTGCAGGCTGCCGTGCACCTGATGGATGTGAGTCAGGCAAAAACGCAGGCGCGCCTCATCCTTTGGATTCTCCACGTAGGATTCCAGAGCATCGCGAGCCTCTTTCAGGGTGTCGGTAATTTCATGAACCACCCAATCCAAGGCAGCAAAGTTACGGCTGTCTGACATGCGGAGCATTCCTCATTGTTTTTGTCGCTCTTCGCGAACATAGGCTTGCACTTCATCGCCTACCACGCGGCGCAGTTCCGGGTGTTCCCAGTCCACGGCTTCCCCCAGTCCGATAATCAACACGCCGCCCGGCTTGAGGCGGTCCGCAAACGCGTTGAGGATATCCCGCCGCAACCAGCGACGAAAATAGACCAGCAGGTTCTGACAGAAAATGACGTCCATTTTGATCACGGGCATGGTCCGGATGCGGGTGATATTGCCCTGACTGAAACAGACACGATCGCGCAACTTTCCGGCCACCTCGAATTGCCCGTCCTCCGTTCGCGTCAGATAGCGCTGAACTTCCTCGGGGTACAGTGGCTCAAGTTTACGCTGTGGGTAGCGCGCCCGACGGGCCTGACTGAGTGCTGACTGGCTGATGTCTGTAGCGGTAATGCCGTAATAGGGGGCGAGATTGGCCAGCTCGAAACAGTCATTGGCGACCATCGCCAACGAGTAGGGTTCCTCACCACTGGCACAGCCCACGCTCCAGATATCGAAGCTGTTGTCCAACTGGCGATTGTCGATCCGGTGCTGCAGAAACCGGCGTACATATTCAAGGGAAGGGCGGTGCCGAAAAAAACTGGTTTCTTTGACCGTAAGCCGGTCCACCAGAACAGACCACTCCATCAGACCGGTCAGGCCGTCCGTGACGTCGTGAAAGTACTGGTTGTAATCCTCACAGCCCAACTCACGCATACGGATGGCCACCTGCGATTGCAGCAGGGTTTTCTGCTGAGTCGACAGTTGAATACCGGTGCGCTCCTCCAGCAGTTTGCTCCATTGAACAAACTGGCTTTCGGACAGGTCAGTCGGCGCTTGCAGGGACCAAACCATAAGGTTTCTCTAGGCCTTGAGTGCCACCGCCCGGGACACAACCGGGCGGTGCTAGTGATTACACCAGTTCGCGATCGGAACGGGGCTTCTCGTGACGGTCATCCGTGTCGCCCTCATCGTCTGGCAACACCTGATCATCCAGTTCGATAACATCAGACTCATCGACGTCTGACAGGCTTTCACTCTCTTCCGGGAAGTCGAAGCTCTCAATGCTGTCCGCCTCATCGTTCAGGTCCGCAAACGCATCCTCATCGCTCTGGGTCGCCGGTGCGCTTTCACGATACCCGATGGGCGCTTCGTCGGACTCCTCCTCCGGCAGTTTGAAGCCGGCCACCGATTCGCGCAGATCGAGCGCCATTTCGGCCAGGTTACCAATCGACTGGGCGGTCGCGCTGGTACCGGCGGAGGTCTGAGTGGTAATTTCCTGAATCACGTTCATCGTGTTGGAGATGTGGCCAGCCGACGAGGCCTGCTGACGGGCGGCGTTCGAAATATTTTGGATCAATTCCGCCAGGTTGTTGGATACCGTCTCAATCTCTTCCAGAGCCACACCGGCGTCCTGCGCCAGGCGAGCACCGCGGACCACTTCCGAGGTGGTCTGCTCCATCGAGATAACCGCTTCGTTGGTATCGTTCTGAATGGTTTTAACCAGGGCTTCAATCTGCTTGGTGGCAGCGGCTGAACGTTCCGCCAGTCGCTGCACTTCGTCCGCAACCACCGCGAAGCCGCGGCCCGCGTCACCGGCCATAGAGGCCTGAATCGCCGCGTTCAAAGCCAGAATGTTGGTCTGGTCGGCAATGTCGTTAATCAACGATACGATGTCACCAATCTCCTGGGAGGATTCACCCAGTCGCTTGATCCGCTTCGAGGTATCCTGAATCTGCTCGCGAATGGTGTCCATGCCGTTGATGGTGTTCTGTACCACCTTGGCGCCGTTGGTCGCAATGGATACCGCTCGCTCCGCTACCGCGGCCGATTCGGCGGCGTTGGCGGATACCTGGTCAATGGTCACCGCCATCTCGTTTACCGCCGCCGAGGCGCCGGCGATTTCCTGGGCCTGGTGCTCGGAGGCTTCGGCCAGATGCAGGGCGGTCTGCTGGGTTTCCTGGGCCGCGGCGGATACGTTCACCGCCGTTTCGTTGATTCGAGCCACCAGAATCCGCAGTTGGTCAATCGTGAAGTTGATTGAGTCGGCAATCGCGCCGGTAAAGTCTTCGGTTACCGTGGCGGTGGTAGTCAGGTCACCATCGGCCAGGTCGGCCAGTTCGTCCAGCAGTCGCAGAATCGCGTTCTGGTTTCGTTCATTGGTTTCGGCGGTTTCACTCAGTCGACGACGGGTGCTGCGCAACAGCAGAATACCGATGACCGCCAAGCACAAGGCCGCCGCAATGGCCAGGGCCAGAATGGTCAGGTTATTGGGCTGGCGAAGCGGAGCCTGCTCGGCGATCCGGTCCGAAATATCGGAAACCGTTTCAAGCAGCATTGGCGTGCTGTCGAGCAGCGCTTCGTTGGCCTGCAACGCATCAAGCAGAGCGGGCGAGCCTTCGAAAATTTCCTGAATCGAGCTGTTAACAAAGTCAAACAACGAGGCAATTTCGGTCAGTGATTCCTGTGCCTCTTCATCGGTAATCTGAGTGATGCGCATGGCCACATCACCTTCCTGCATCGCCGTCAGTACCCGGCCGTAGATGTTGGCATCGAGGTTAAACTGATCCGCCGCACGGGAGGCATCGGCGTCACCACGAAGCATTTTGTCCACATTTCGACCGATACGCTCGGCACGCCAGCTCTGCATCTGCGCCTGGGACACCTGCTCCGGTGGCGCGTCATTCTCAAGCAGAATTTCCACGATATTGTTGTGCTCCGCCTGAAGCTCTGGCAGCGAGTCGTTCAGGGTTCGCCCCACTTCGTTCAGGAAGACGATGGTATCGCGGTTGGTCAGAATGGTGTTGGCGTCTTCCCGCACACTGTTCCAGACCTGGGCGTAGGCGTTGAACTCTCGGCTCAACTGCGAGCGGGTGCGCGGATCACTGGAGCGCAAAGAATCCCAGGTAGCGCCCATGGTCGAGACGACTTGGTCCAGCTCATCAAACGCTTCTTCATCACCTTCAATAGCATCCCGTGACAGGGCCGTCAGACGGTAGGACTGGGCACGCAATTCAGCGGCCTGCTGCAGGTATTCCTGGTCTCGTTCCAAGCCCTGCTGCACCATGACGTAGGTGACGGGGATCAAAACCAGAAAGCCGATCAGCAAGACCACCAGTACAACCATCGCCGGGTTCGCCCGGACGTTGGCAAACAGGTTTCTGGACTCGGTTTTCATGTAAGCACTCCTGAAGGTGACTTGACGCCTTATTGTTGTTCCTGATTGTGATAATTATGATCGACCGGGACTCATTGACCTCGGACAACCCTGATGACCGCCCCCGGTCAACTAGCTGCGGGCGGCATTGATAAAGCGCGGATCCTGCGCCAGAAACGCCGGGCGAAAGACGGTCCAGCGCTGTCCGTTATGTTCAAAGCTGCCCTCGGTGAAGGGCTGGATAACCGCATCGACGGGGCCCGACTCGGCCTGATATTCATCCGTGGGGAAATGCTGCATACCAAATACCTGATCCACCATCAGCCCGCTGTACAGAGCCTCGGTCTCCAGCACCAACACGCGCCGCTGCTTGCGCCCTCCGCTCAGTTGGGCCCCAAAGAATGCGGCGAGATCAAACAGCGGCAGCAAGCGGCCGCGAACGTTGGCCACACCGCGGACCCAGGACTGAACCCCGGGAAGGTGGGTATAAGGTGGGATCTCCAGCATTTCCGAAATTTCGCCCATCGGTACGGCAAAGCGCTGCCCCATCAACATGAACCCGATGCCGCTCCAGTGGGGGCGGATATCAAGCTGTGCTGGCAGACCCCGCGCCGCACTGCGGCTGCGTTGGGCCAGGTCTACCAGGGAGTCAAAGGCTGTCTGGGAATCAGACATGGTTACCGCCTGTCTCGTTGTGTCCGGTCATCCTTCTTACTGAGTCACTTTGGCGATGGCGGCATTGAGGGTCTCCGCAGTCACCGGCTTGACCAAAAAGTCCCGTGCGCCCTGGCGCATTCCCCAGACCCGGTCGGTCTGCTGATCTTTAGTGGTCACGATAATAACCGGGATATGAGCGGTTTCCGGTGCTTTGGTGAGCTGGCGGGTGGCCTGGAATCCGTTCAAGCCGGGCATGACAATGTCCATCAGTACCACATCGGGCAGCTCTTTCTTGGCCAGGGAGATACCGGCCTCACCGGTTTCTGCCGTCAGGGCTTCGTGACCCTGCTTTTCCAGCATGGAGCTCAATTTGTAAATTTCGGTGGGAGAGTCGTCGATGATAAGTACTCTGGCCATAGTATCCCCAAATTGATCAGTCAGTTATAAATTACATTGTTGTCGTTATTCAGGCGATGGCACCGCCTCGCCCGAGATCGTCAGCGCATCTGTTGCGCCATACACTCAAGACGCTTCTGCTTGCTTCACATGTGCTTCGATAGCGCCCAGTAGCTCACTTTTGCTGAATGGCTTGGTCAGGTACTGATCCGAACCGACAATACGGCCCTTGGCCTTGTCGAACAGACCGTCCTTACTGGACAGCATAATCACCGGGGTGCGTTTGAAGTCGCTATTATTTTTGATCAGTGCGCAGGTCTGGTAACCATCCAGACGTGGCATCATGATGTCGACGAAAATGATATCCGGGCGGGTGTCGGCGATTTTGGCCAGAGCGTCAAAACCATCCGTCGCTGTCACCACCGTGCAGCCGGCTTTTTTGAGCAGGGTTTCGGCGGTTCGACGAATCGTCTTACTGTCGTCGATCACCATGACTTTCAGGCTTTCCAAACTTACGTCCATACTTTCTGACCTTAGCCTCGTTGCCGCATCGCCTACACGCCCGACGCTATTGGACGATTAAGCATTGCAGTCATTGTTATGTTTGCCACGTTTTTTGTGACGCAAGTCACACATTGCACCCGCCAGCCGGGATAAGCGCTTCACGTGAGCAGGTGGTACAGTTAAAACGAACTTTTAACACAGTTTTTAAGGTATATCTATAACCAACTGAATATATAAGATTTTCGTTAGTGAACCCGATTTATTATGCTTTAGTCTTATTTTGGCGACAGCCCGCGTCCCCACCACCTATACTGTCACATTCGGCGGCGGAGCTTGCGTTCTACCGCCCGAGAGCTTAACTTTAGCGCGCAAAACGGCAGGCGGCAACAAGGCCACTCCTCCCACTCTATCCGGAAAACGTTTGTATGACCCTCTCTCTCGGCGTGATCATGGACCCCATCGACCAGATTACTTTCTATAAGGACACCACCCTGGCCCTGCTGCTGGCGGCCCAGGAGCGTGGCTGGGACCTTCATTACATGGAGCAGTCCGATCTCTACCTGGACAAGGGGCAGGCCCGTGCAAGCATCCGACCACTGTTGGTGATGGACGACGAGAACCACTGGTTTGAGCTCGGCCCCCGTCAAGACCGCCCCCTGGGGGAGCTGGATGTCTTGCTGATGCGCAAGGATCCGCCCTTTGACAACGAGTTCACTTACAGCACCTACATTCTGGAAGCCGCCCAGCGCGAGGGTAGCCTGGTGGTCAACGACCCTCAGAGCCTGCGTGACTGTAACGAGAAGATCTTCGCCACCCAATTCCCCCAGTGCTGCCCGCCCCTGATCGTGAGCCGGGACCCGGCGCGGCTGCGCCAATTCCACCGGGATCAGGAAGACGTCATTTTCAAGCCTCTGGACGGCATGGGCGGGAGCCGCATTTTCCGCTGCAAAGCCGATGACCCCAACGTCAGTGTGATTCTGGAGACCCTCACCGATTTTGGCACCCAAATGGTGATGGCTCAGCGCTACCTGCCGGCTATCACCGAGGGCGACAAGCGTATTCTGGTGGTTGACGGCGAAGCCGTGCCCTACAGCCTGGCGCGAATCCCCGCGAGCGGCGAAACCCGGGGCAACCTGGCCGCCGGCGGGCGGGGCGTCGCCCAACCCCTGACCGACCGGGATCGCTGGATTGTGGCGCAGGTCGCACCCACGCTCAGGGAAAAAGGGTTACTCTTTGTCGGACTGGACGTCATCGGCGACTACCTGACCGAGATCAATGTCACCAGCCCGACCTGCGTGCGGGAGATTGACAAGGCGTTTGACACCCGGATCGGGGCCCGACTGATGGACGCTATTGAGCGACGCCTGCCCTGATCGCCACTGCTGAACGAGCTGCCGTACCCTTACTATGAGTCAAAACCGCCCCGAGGACACGCTCCCCGACAACACCGTGGATACGGGTGATCGGCTGAGCTTTACCCTGTTTCTGGCCCTGGCCGTCCATGCGCTGCTGATCTTCGGGGTGTCTTTCACCCTGCCCGAGCGCGGTCAGGCCGCTCCCACTCTGGATGTGACCCTGGCCAACCACCAGGATAGTCGGGCTCCGGAAGAGGCGGATTACCTGGCACAGCACAACCAACAGGCCAGCGGCACCGAAGAGCAGGCACGCCAGCTCACCACCGAGCAGGAAGCGGAGTTTGCCGACACCCAGGTGCGGGACATCAACCCCACCCCTCAGACCCAGGCCAGCACCGCCCGAGAGCGACGGGATGACGCCGTGGTGACCACCACCAGCCGGGCGGAGCGCCAGCAGCCCAGCCCGGAGGATGCCGACCCTCAAGAGCAGCAGGAACAGCGCGAAGGCCAGGTTGAAGAACTGCCAATGCTGAGCCAGGAAATTGCCAGCCTGCAAGCCAAGCTGGATCGTCAGCGCCAGGAGTACGCCAAGCGTCCGCGCATCCGGCGCCTCACGTCGGTCGCCACTCGGGCCGCCTTCGACGCGCGCTACCTCCACGAGTGGGGGCAAAAGATCGAGCGCACCGGCAACCGCCACTACCCCCAGGAAGCGCTCAACCGCCGGATCACCGGCAGCCTGCGCCTGTCCGTCGCCATCAACCCGGATGGCACCATTCACGAGGTCGAAGTGCTGCACTCCTCCGGCCACCGATTACTGGACCAGGCCGCGGTGCAGATCGTGCACCTCGCCGCCCCCTTCAACAGTTTCCCACCGGAAATTCGCCAGGAATACGATCGCCTGGAAATCATCCGCACCTGGAATTTCGAGATCGCCGGGCTTTCAACCTCCGCGGACTAGCCACAGATTTTCTTGGGTCGCGCGCTTGTTTTCCCGGTGGTTTCCCCCATAATTCAGGTATGAACGAAAAAAGCCCTGCAGACAATGAAAAAGCCCTGACCGCTGGCAGCCTGCGCGACCACTTTCTGATCGCCATGCCCGGCATGCTTGATCGCAACTTTGCTCACAGCATCACTTACATTTGCGAGCACAGCGACGAGGGCGCCATGGGGCTGGTGCTCAATAACGCCATGCCCCTGACGCTGGGCGATATCTTCAGCCAACTGGAGTTGGGGGATGAGCAGCATCTCGGCGACCGCGCTGTGCTGGCCGGAGGCCCGGTTCAGGTCGAGCGCGGCTTTGTGGTCCACAACGATACCAGCCGCTGGCAGTCGACCCTCTCGGTGGCCGACGATGTCAGCCTCAGCGCCTCCAGAGACATCCTCGAGGCCCTGGCCGAGGGGCGCGGACCCGAGAACTTCATCATCGCTCTCGGCTATGCCGGCTGGGAAGCTGGACAGCTGGAGGACGAAATTGCCGCCAACGCCTGGCTGACCATGCCCGCCGATCGCCACATCCTGTTCCACACGCCCAGCGAACAACGCTGGGCCGCCGCCGCGAACCATCTGGGGTTCGACCTCAACCTGATTTCCGCCACCGCCGGCCACGCCTGACGTGCAGTTACTGGGTTTCGATTACGGCCTGAAGAATATCGGGACGGCCACCGGTCAGACGCTGACCGGCACCGCCACGCCACAGCCCCCGTTGAGAGCCCGCGATGGCGTACCCGACTGGTCTGAAGTCGAAGCCCTGCTCCGGGAGTGGCAACCGGAGCTGGTACTGGTGGGTTTGCCGCTGAATATGGATGGTACCGAAAGCGAGCTGTCCGCCCGGGCACGTAAATTTGCCAATCGGATTCACGGTCGATTTGGTGTGGCGGTGGAAATGGTCGACGAGCGCCTGTCGAGCTTCGAAGCCAAGGGCGAGGTCATGGCCCGCGGCGGCTCCCGGGATTATGGCAAAAACCCCGTGGACTCCATCGCCGCGCGCCTGATCGTGGAAACCTTTTTAAATCGCTAAAGGCTTTCTAAACCGCTACGGGCCTCTTAAACCGTTAGCGTGTGCTTAAAACACCCGTCCCCGATCTTCGGAACCATCGTCCTCAATCGACAGCTCATCGGCGGCATGAGACAGATAAGTGGCATCCGTTTCCGAACCGAGCTTGATCAACAGCCGCAGATCGTTGGGTGAATCGGCATGGGCCAGCGCGTCCTCGTAGGTGATTTCCCCGGCATCGTAGAGTTCATACAACGCCTGATCGAAGGTCTGCATCCCCAGCTCGGTGGACTTTTTCATCAACTCCTTCAGTTCGCTGACCTCGCCTTTGCGAATCAGATCCGACGCCAGGGGCGTATTCAGCAGCACCTCAAGGCAAGCCCGACGGCCCTGGCCATCCGGTGTCGGGATCAACTGCTGAGCCACGATACCCCGCAGATTCAGGGACAGGTCCATCCACAACTGCCGGTGCCGGTCCGCCGGGAAAAAGTGAATGATCCGGTCCAGTGCCTGGTTGGCATTGTTGGCGTGCAGGGTCGCCAGGCACAGGTGGCCGGTTTCGGCGAAGGCAATGGCGTGCTCCATGGTTTCCCGGGTACGGACCTCACCAATCAGAATCACGTCCGGCGCCTGACGCAGAGTGTTCTTCAGCGCGGTCTCGAAGGACTCGGTATCAATGCCCACTTCCCGCTGGGTGATGATGCAGCCCTGATGCTGATGAATGAATTCGATCGGGTCTTCGATGGAAATGATATGGCCTTTGCTGTTGCGATTGCGGTGACCGATCATCGAGGCAAGCGAGGTTGACTTACCGGTACCGGTAGCCCCCACAAACAGGATCAGCCCCCGTTTGGTCATGGCCAGATCCTTGATAATGTCCGGCAGGCCAAGGTCATCGATTTCCGGAATGGTGGTTTCAATGCGGCGCAGCACCATACCCGCCAGATTGCGCTGGTAGAAAGCGCTCGCCCGGAAGCGGCCGATACCCCGGGCGCTGATGGCGAAATTGAGTTCTTTCTGCTCGAGAAATTCCCGGCGCTGCTTCTCGTTCATTACCCCCAACACGACCTCCCGAGCCTTCTCCGGAGGCAGCGGCGAGGCGGTGGCCGGAACCAGCTTGCCATTCACCTTGATGGACGGCGGCACGCCAGCGGTAATAAAAAGATCTGAGGCCCCTTTTTCGACCATCAGCGACAATAAGCGATCAAAATCCATAGCGGTGTCCCGTCATTATCTAAAAGTTTTCCGGCATTTTGGCTTTTTCCCGGGCCACGTCACGGTTGACCAACCGCCGTGCCACCAGGTCGGCCAGGCACTGGTCCATGGTCTGCATACCGAGGGAAGCCCCGGTCTGAATGGCCGAATACATCTGCGCCACCTTATCCTCACGGATCAGGTTGCGGATGGCGGAGGTGCCCCGCATGATTTCGTGGGCCGCCACCCGGCCGCCGCCGTTTTTCTTGAGCAGCGTCTGGGAAATGACCGCCTGCAGTGACTCGGACAGCATGGAGCGGACCATGGCTTTCTCGTTGGCCGGGAACACATCCACCACCCGGTCAATGGTCTTGGCCGCCGAGGTGGTGTGCAGGGTGCCGAATACCAGGTGACCGGTTTCGGCTGCGGTCAGTGCCAGGCGGATGGTTTCCAGGTCCCGAAGTTCGCCCACCAGAATGATGTCCGGGTCTTCCCGCAGCGCCGAGCGAAGCGCTTCCGAGAAGCCGTGAGTGTCCCGGTGCACTTCGCGCTGGTTGACTAGACACTTCTTGCTCTCATGCACAAATTCGATCGGGTCTTCAATGGTCAGAATGTGTTCATATTTGTTGTCGTTGATGTAGTCCATCATCGCCGCCAGGGTGGTGGACTTGCCCGAACCGGTCGGGCCGGTGACCAACACCAGACCACGGGGCACCGCGCAGATATCGCGGAACACACTGCCCATACCCAGCTCTTCCATGGTCAACACTTTGGAAGGAATGGTCCGGAACACCGCGCCGGCACCGCGGTTCTGATTGAAGGCGTTCACCCGGAAACGGGCCACGCCGGGCACCTCGAAGGAGAAGTCGGTTTCCAGGAATTCTTCAAAGTCCTTGCGCTGCTTGTCATTCATTATTTCGTAGATCAAACTATGCACCTGCTTGTGCTCCATCGGAGGCAGGTTGATCCGCCGTACGTCGCCGTCCACCCGGATCATGGGGGGCAGGCCCGCGGAGAGGTGCAAGTCTGAAGCGCCCTGTTTAGCGCTGAAGGCCAGAAGTTCCGTAATATCCATACTGCTACCTTATTTGTGTTTCTGTGGTTTCAGTGGCCACTGAGGGGCCGGGCGGGAAAAGAGCGCTCAGGCCAACAACCCCCACCGGGACAGATATGCCAAAGATAGACGAGAAGCTCCACAATGTCACCGCCCGCCTGACTGCGGCCGCCGAAGCCGCCGGTCGTCACCCCCAGTTTGTGAAGCTGGTCGCAGTCAGCAAAACCCAGCCCGCCGAGGCGCTGGAAGCCGCTTACCAGGCGGGACAGCGACGCTTCGGGGAAAACTACCTGCAGGAGGCGCTGCCCAAGCAGGAGGCCCTTGCGCACTTACCCGACATTGAATGGCATTTTATCGGCCCGATTCAGTCCAACAAGACCCGGGATATCGCCGAGCATTTTGACTGGGTCCACAGTGTGGACCGGCTCAAGATTGCCCAGCGTCTGAACGACCAGCGTCCGCCCCGGCTCGGCCACCTGAATATCTGCCTGCAGGTGAACCTCGATGCGGAAGACAGCAAGGCCGGAGTCAGCCTGCAAGCACTGCCCGAGCTGGCCCTCAAAGTCAGCCAGCTACCCAATCTGAGCCTGCGCGGCCTGATGGCGATTCCCGCTCCACGGGAGGAGCAGGCGGCCCAGCGTGCCAGCCTGGCTCGACTGCGGCAGGCACTGGAGGATCTTCGTGCCCAGGGGCTCGCGCTGGATACCCTCTCCATGGGCATGTCCGCGGACCTCGAAGCGGCGGTCGCTGAGGGCGCCACCCTGGTGCGGGTCGGCACCGATATTTTTGGCCCTCGAAGCTAATACCGAACCTACAGGAATGATTATGAGCAACCCCCAACACCCCCAGTTGGCCTTTATCGGCGCCGGCAATATGGCCCGCAGCATCATTGGCGGTCTGGTGCAAGAGGGCTATCCCGCCGAGCGCATCCGGGCCAGTGATCTGAACCGCGACGCCCTGGCACAACTCAGTCGCGACTTCGGCATCGGCACGGGCGACAATGCCGCGGTGGCCGAATGGGCCGAGGTGGTGGTGCTCGCGGTCAAACCCCAGGTGATGAAAACCGTGACCGAAGCCCTGCGCCCGAGCCTGGCTCACCATCCCCTGCTGATTTCCATTGCCGCCGGTATCGATGGCGCCAGCCTGAGTCGCTGGCTGGGCGAGGACCAGGCGATCGTGCGCTGCATGCCCAACACGCCCGCCCTGGTCAAAACCGGGGCCAGCGGCCTGTATGCGAATCGCCACACCAGCGACGCTCAACGCAAGCAGGCCGAGCAGATTCTGGGGGCCGTCGGAACAGTTCAATGGCTGGACGATGAGGCGTTAATGGATGCAGTGACCGCCGTCTCCGGCTCCGGTCCCGCCTACTTTTTCCTGGTCATGGAAGCCATGATCGACGCCGGCGTTCAGCAGGGATTGACCCGGGAGGCCGCCACCGAGCTGACCCTGCAGACCGCCTTGGGCGCCGCCACCCTGGCCCGCGCCAGCGATGTGGGTGTGGACGAGTTGCGCCGTCGGGTCATGTCACCAGGCGGCACCACCGAAGCCGCCATTGAATCATTCGAACGCGACGGCCTGCGCGACACCTTCCAGCGCGCCATGACCGCCTGTGCCGAGCGCTCGGTCAGCCTGGCCAAGGCCCTGGGACAGTAACCGACCCGCACCACGGACCCCGACTGACAAGAGGAAACACCATGTCCACCTCGGCTGAAATTGCCATTTACATCATTCGCACCCTGGGCTCGCTCTACCTGATGCTGGTGATCCTGCGCTTCCTGTTCCAGATGGTGCGGGCGGATTTTTACAATCCCATTTCCCAGTTCGTGGCCAAGGCCACCAACCCACTGCTGATGCCCCTGCGCAAGGTGATTCCCGGCTTTTTCGGGGTTGATCTGGCAGCGCTGGTTTTGGCGCTGGCGGTTCAGTGGTTATTGGTCCAACTGGTGCTGGTTATCGCCGGTCTCGGCTTTCTCAACCCGCTCTACACTATTGCATGGTCCGCCATCGGTCTTCTGTCTGTGGTCCTGTCGATCTACTTCTGGTGCTTGATCATCTCCATCATCGCCAGTTGGGTCGCCCCCTTCAGTCAGCATCCGGCACTGATTCTGGTGCGCCAGCTGGTGGCTCCGGTCATGGCCCCCTTCCAGAAATTGATTCCCCCGCTCGGCGGTATCGATATCACGCCGATTTTCGCTTTCATGGTGCTGCACATCCTCAATCGCTACCTGGTGCCGGCTCTGGGGCAGAGCGTAGGCATGCCCGGAGGCCTGGTCATCGGAATGTAAGCGCCCGGCCAGCGCTGCGGACAACCGCTTGTCCGCGCGATCGGCCGCTCAGACCAAATGTCCTTGGTATCGAGTGCCCGGACGTAGTCCAATACCGGCCCATAACACCAACGCTCAAAACCACTCAGGACACAGGGCCACTATGGACACCCGAGCGCTGTACCGTCACATGAGTCACTACCACCTCTGGCGTCAGGATTTGAGCCAGCGGTTGCGTCGCTTTGAACACTGGGTCCAGACCCACGGTCTGGTTAGCGATGAGGTGCGTCAATGCCTGGTTCAGGCCCGCCAGTTACTGGGCAGCAATGACTTCACCCTGGTCTGTGTCGGGGAGTTCTCCCGGGGCAAAACGGAGCTGATCAACGCCCTGTTGATGGACGAGCGCAAACAGCGGATTCTGCCCTCCCACCCGGGCCGCACCACCATGTGCCCCACCGAAATATACTGCGACCCGGACCGGCCCAACTGCCTGCGCCTGCTGCCGATCGAGACCCGACGCAGCCAGGCCAGTCTTGAGCGTTTCAAACGGATTCCCCGCAACTGGGTGACCCTGCCCCTCGACCCCAAGACACCAGAAACACTGCGCGCCACCCTTGATCAGGTCTCCGCCAGCCGCTGGGTGAGCGACGATGAGGCCAAGGCACTCGGCTTCTGTCCCGATGAGAACAGTGAGCGCAACGACCAGGGACAGGTGGCCATCCCTCGCTGGCGTCACGCGATGATCAGCCTCGATCACCCACTGTTGCGCCGCGGGCTGCGAATCATCGACACCCCGGGGCTCAATGCCCTGGGCAACGAGCCCGAACTGACCCTCAAGGTACTGCCCCAGGCCCAGGCCGTCGTGTTTCTGCTCTCGGCCGACGCGGGTCTGACCGCCAGCGACATGACCCTGTGGCGCGATCATATTCAGGGGCTTCGCCAACAGCGCGGCAGCGCCGTGCTGACCCTGCTCAACAAGGTCGACAGCCTGTGGGATGACCTGCAGTCACCCGAGCAGGTGGCCCAGTCTGTGGAGCAACTCCGCCAACTGACCGCCCGCCAACTGGCCCTGGAGCCCGAACAGGTGCTCCCCCTTTCGGCCAAGCAGGCACTGCTGGCCCGCGCCCACGACGACGCCGAGCGTCTTGAGCGCAGCGGTTTTGGTCACCTGGAAAAGGCCCTCGGGCAGACGGTGGCCCGCAGTCGCCAGCAACTGGCCGGCCAGCGCCTGATCACCGACAGCCAGAGCATGATCGACAACGTCTACCATAGTCTCAAGGGCCGGATCGCCGACGCCCAACAGGAGCTGTTGTTGATTCGCACCGGCGATCGGGCGCAGAGCGACACCCTGCTGAATGAGCGGCGCGAGACCATCCGCCAGAAGCACCGCCAGTACCATAAACAGTCACTGTCACTGCGCACCAGTCAGATGCTGCTGGACAAGCAGCGACCGTCCCTCATCCAGGTCATCAGCCCGGAACGGCTGGCCCGGGAAATCGACCACACCCGCCAGAAGCTGGCCAACAGCTGGACCACCTTGGGGTTGTCCCGCTCCATGGCGCACCTGTTCGATTGGCTGGACCACCAGATGGGCCACCTGGAGCGGGAAGTGGAGCGCACCAACCGGGTACTGGACTCCATTTACCAGCGCCCCGAGCATGCCATTGACGCCGACCAGACCCCAGCCAACTACCAACTGGACCTCGTGGACCAACGCCAGCAGTTGCGCCAGCTGCATCATCAGGCCGACCAGTTCCGCGCCTCGCTGGACAGCCTGCTGAGCCTCAAGGGGCCACTGATTCAGCGTTTTGTGAGCACCCTCGTCCAGGAGGCCCGGACACTATGGCATCAGCTTTACAACATCATTGATCATTGGCTGAAACAAGCCCTGGTGCCGCTGTTCCAGCGCAACCAGTATCAACGGCAGTTGCTCGAACACCACATGTTGCGCCTGACCCGCATGCGCCGGGAACAGCAGGACCAGGCTCAGCAGGTAAGCACCCTGCGTGACAATATCGACCAGATGGAACGCGCCCTGGCAGACCTCCAGGCGGTGCGCGAGCAGACCCAACCCGCCATGAATCAACCGGAGCATCAGGCCACGGTGGTTCCACTGCACCGCCCCCGCGCGGCTCAGACCGCCCCCTGATCCGGAGCGCATCGCTTGCAGCATTCCCGGCGCAACCTTAGACTTGCGGGTTTACTCTCCATCCAGGACTGAGATTGCCAATGCCCGACACCCTGCCCGACGACTCGGTGGGTCTGGTCACCCCCCAGACTCTGGAGTTCACTGAGCCGCTCACGCTGGCCTGTGGCACCACGCTCGAGCGTTACGAGCTGGTGTACGAGACCTATGGCACCCTCAACGACGACCACTCCAATGCGGTACTGATCTGTCACGCCCTGTCCGGCAACCATCACGCCGCCGGCTACCACAGCATGGACGATCGCAAGCCCGGCTGGTGGGACAACTATATCGGCCCGGGCAAAGCCATCGACACCAACAAGTTTTTTGTCGTCTGCCCCAACAACCTGGGCGGCTGCAGTGGCTCCACCGGCCCGCGCAGTACCAACCCGGCCACTGGCAAGCCCTGGGGACCGGATTTTCCCATGTTGCGGGTACGTGACTGGGTCGAGAGTCAGGCCCGTTTATCCGATGCGCTGGGCATTGAACGCTGGGCCGCCATCGTCGGCGGCAGCCTCGGCGGCATGCAGGTGATGCGCTGGGCGCTGGAGTATCCGGACCGGTTGGGACACGCGGTGGTGATCGCCTCGGCCATGAAGCTGAGCGCCCAGAACATTGCCTTCAACGAAACCGCCCGGCAGGCAATCATGTCCGATCCGAACTTCCATGACGGGCGCTATCTGGAGCACAACACCCTGCCCCGCAGCGGGCTGGCAGTGGCGCGTATGATCGGCCATATCACCTATCTGTCGGATCACGCCATGGGCGAGAAATTCGGGCGGGAATTGCGCAGCGGCAGCTTTGTCCGCGGCCAGCACGATCCGGTGGAGTTTCAGGTGGAGAGCTATCTGCGCTATCAGGGCGACAGCTTTGCCAATAACTTCGATGCCGACAGTTATATCCTGATTACCCGGGCTCTGGATTACTTCGACCTTGCCCGGGAATACGACGATGATCCGGTCAAAGCCTTCGCCGGGGCCCGCTGCAAATTTTTTGTGGTGTCCTTCAGCAGTGACTGGCGCTTCTCGCCCCAGCGTTCCCGGGAAATCGTCGATGCCCTGCTTGGCGCCCAACAGCAGGTCACCTACACCGCCATTGATTCGCCCTACGGCCACGATGCCTTCCTACTGCCCAGCGAGCGCTACCGGGAGGCCTTTACCCGCTACATGGCCGGCGTAGCACGGGACGCTCAGCGTCAGGAGGCCAAGGCATGAACGGAGCCCCCATGCGACTCGACCAGACCGAAATACAGCACTGGATTGCCGAGGGCAGCCGCATTCTCGATCTGGGCTGCGGCGACGGCACCCTGCTCAAGTACCTGCAGGAGACCAAAAACACTTCCGGCTACGGCCTGGAAATCGGCGCCGAACAGATCAATGCCTGCATCGACAAGGGCCTGAACGTCATTGAGCAGAACCTGGACGACGGCCTGGGCAACTTCGCCGACCAGAGCTTCGATACCGTGATCATGGCTCAGGCCATCCAGACCATGCACTACCCCCATAAAGTACTGGATGAGATGCTCCGGGTGGGCAAAGAGTGCATCGTCACATTTCCCAACTTTGGCCACTGGAAAGCCCGCTGGCACCTGGCGGTGCGCGGCCGTATGCCCGTGTCCGACCTGCTGCCCTTCGAGTGGTACGATACCCCGAACATTCACTTCTGCACCTTCCGGGATTTCGAGGTGCTCTGCCGGGATAAAGGCATCACCGTGCTGCACCGCCAGGTGGTCAACGAAGCGTCGCCGAACTTTCTCAAGGATGTATCGCCCAACCTGTTTGGCGAGACCGCGATTTACCACCTGCGCCTCGGTGACCGGACCGGTCATTAGACCGGTCTTCGCTCAAGCCACCCCCAACCGGGAGTCAGCCTCCATGGGATTGCGACAGCCCTCCGGTCTGTACAACATCCGCACCGCGCTGCTGGCCTTCGTGCTCGCACCCTTTCTGTTGATCATGATCACCACTGCCGGCTTCAGTCTGCGCCAACTGGAGCAGACAGCGGAAACCGATATGGAGGAGGAAATCGAGCTGATCGCCCGCTCCATTCGCCGCCCCCTGAGCTACGCCCTGGAAAATGGCCATGAGGAAACCCTGCGTCGCACTGTCACCTCGGCGGGGGATATCGGTCGGGTGTACGGCGTCTATGTGTACGACGAACAGGGCAACCGCATCACCGCCCAGGGCCCGAGCAACGTCCAGGTACAGGACATTGAGGCCGCCAGCCTCGCCTCCCGAGGCAGCGAACAGAGCGCCTTTGAGGAAATCGGTGGCGAGGCGGTGTTTTCCTACTTCATGCCCCTGACCGACAGTGGGGGGCGGATCCACGGGCTGCTCCAGGTCACCCGGCGAGGCAGCGATTTCGTCCAGCAAATTCGCGCTTTCCGCACCCGGGCGATCAGCATTTTGGCCGGTTCGGCCCTGCTGGTGCTGGTTCTTGTTTGGATCGGCTATCAGCGTGCGATTGGTCGGCACATCCAGTCCATGGGGCGCGGCATGGCCACCGTCGCCAGCGGCCGCCGGGACCATCGCCTGGGTACCGAAGGCCCCACCGAACTGCGCTTTTTGTCCGAGGGCATCAATCGGATGCTCGACAGCATCGTCGCCTCCGAGCGGGAAATCACCACTCGGCGGGAACGGGAATACCAACTCAAACACCAACTGCACCAGGCCGAAAAACTGGCGGCCATTGGACGTTTTGCCGCCGGGGTGGCGCACGAGCTGGGCACGCCCCTGAGTGTCGCTGACGGCAAAGCCCAGCGCGCCCTGCGCCGAGCAACCCCCGAGGATGCCAAAGCCCTGCAGGACATCCGTCAGCAACTGCAACGCATGGAGCGAATCATCCGCCAATTGATGGATTTTGCCCGACCGGTGACCCCCGAGCACCGGGAAGTACGCCTGACCGATCTGGTGCAATCCTCCCTGCAGCAGGTGGAAGAAGAGCGCCGCAAACAAGGGGTCGACCTCCAGGTTCAGGCGTCCGAGTCGCCCTGCCCCGCACTCAACGCCGATCGCCTGCGCCTGGAGCAGGCGCTGATCAACCTGCTGCGCAATGCCGTGCAGGCCACCCCCAACGGTCTTGTCCGGTTGAGCTGGCACTGCACCGGCGACGCCGTGCAACTCGTGGTGGAAGACAACGGCCCGGGCATCGACTCCTCGATACGTGAACAATTGCTCGAACCCTTTGTCACCACCAAGCCGGTGGGGGTCGGCACCGGACTCGGGCTGGCCGTAGTCAACGCCGTGGTCACCGAGCACGGTGGCCGTATCGACATCGGCACCAGCGAGCTCGGCGGGGCCCGCTTTGATCTGACCATCCCCTTTCAGCCTCCGGCCGACTCATCGGCCGCCATGAACGACTCTGAGGTAAAACCCAATGACTGACATCCCCAGTGCCGCTCCCGTGGACATTCTGGTGATCGAGGATGATCCGGACCTGCGCCAGCTGTTGCTGGAAGAGCTCACCGATGCCGGTCACCGCTGTGCCGGCAAGGGGGATCTGGCCAGTGCCCGGCAGTGGCTGAGCGAGGAGGCGCCCAAACTGGTGGTGAGCGACCTGCATCTGCCCGACGGCAATGGTCTGGACCTGCTCGAAGAGTTGCGCCAGTTGCCCGTACGCCCTAGCTTTATCGCCATCACCGCCTTTGGCACCATCGACCAGGCGGTGGATGCCCTGAAACGCGGCGCCGATGACTTTCTGACCAAACCCCTGGACCTGGACCACTTCACCCTGTCCATCACCCGCACCCTGCAGCGCCAACAGTTGGAACAGGAACTGAGCTACTACCGGCGCTTGCTGGATCAAGGCGGGTTTCACGGCATGATTGGGCGCAGCCCGCGCATGCGCCAACTGTTCACCCAGATACAGCAGGTGGCCCAGGCCGGCGGTCCGGTGCTGGTGACCGGAGAGAGTGGCGTGGGCAAGGAGCTGGTAGCCCGCGCGATTCACCGGGAAAGCGATCGTCGGGATGGCCCATTCATTGCGCTCAACTGCGGCGGCATTGCCGCCAGCCTGCTGGAAAGTGAACTGTTCGGCCACGCCGCCGGCGCCTTTACCGGCGCCAGCAAGGCCCGGCGCGGCCTGTTCGCTGCCGCCGACGGCGGCACCCTGATGCTCGATGAGATCGGCGAAATGCCCATGGAGATGCAATCGAGCCTGCTGCGGGTACTGCAGGACGGTCGGGTGCGTCCCGTGGGCAGCAACACCGAACAGGACCTGAACGTGCGCATCATCGCCGCCACCAACCGGGAACTGCCCGATGAGGTCAGCGAGGGGCGTTTTCGGGAGGATCTCTACTACCGGCTGGAAACCTTCACCATCGAAGTGCCGCCACTGCGCCAACGCGGCGATGACCTGGAGCGGCTTATCGCGCACATGGTGCACCAGCTCAACCAGCGCCGTCAGCAACCGGTGGACGGCCTGAGTGGCGAGGCGCTCGAGCTGCTCAAGCGCTACCCCTTCCCCGGCAATGTGCGCGAACTGTCCAATATCATCGAGCGCGCGGTCACCTTCTGCTCGGAGCGCCTGATCGGGCCCGAACACCTGCCCGAACGGATCCACCAGGCCACGCCGACGCCAGAGCCCGCCTCCGGCAATTCTTGGCACCCCCCCACCGGCGAGGGCGAGCTGGTGTCGCTGGATGCAGTGGAGCGCAGTTACATCCACTATGTGCTCGATCAGGTGGACGGCAACAAAAAGCGCGCCGCCGATATTCTCAATATCGGCCGCCGCACCCTCTACCGGTGGCTGGAAACCGACGCGTGAATTTATCTCTCTGAGCCGCTTGCGCCCATCCGACACACTCAAAGGTGAGTCAAATTGGCACATGAGCGAGAGGGCACAGTGACCCAGTCCACACACAGCAAGCCGCAACCTAAACAAAACTCATACAAATCAACGCGTTATAAATTTTTTGGACTTCTGGCACGGGCGTTGCGATAAACCCGGGTACGCAACACAACTAATGGGTTTTTCAAAACCCACATTCTGTTTCACTGTGAGGAGAAACTTATGCGTACCATCAAACACCCTGTACTCGCCCTGTTGGCGTCTGTTGGACTGCTGTTCGGTGCAGCGACCGTTTCCGCCCAGGGCGAAGCGCAAGCCCCGCAGGCCCAGCCTCAGACTCAAGCAATGGATGTCAGCGAAAACCAGGTTGAAAGCTTCGTGGACGCCTACATGGCGGTTCAAGGCATCAACCAGGAGTACACTCAGAAGCTCCAGGCGGTAGAAGATCCCGAGAAAGCCACCGAGCTGCAGCAGGAAGCCCAAACCAAGATGCAGGAAGCGGTGAGCGATTCCGGTCTGTCCATCTCTGAGTATCAGCAGATCGCCAATCAGGCCGGTCAGAGCGAAGAGCTGCGCAGCCAGATTGAGGCGGCGCTGACAGCGCGTATCGAACAGGACTCCTAAAATAGGGGAGACCACCACGCATCGAAAACGGGGCCAAGCGGCCCCGTTTTTTTGTATTCCAACCTTATGCCAAAGACCCATCGAGTAAGGTAGACTTTCTCCTGGTCGTGCTCGCGTCCGATCCCTTGTCATTCGAAGCCGGAGAACCCACATGTCACGCCTGCTGTCCCTGACCGCCCTGCTAGCACTGCTACTGTCGCCCCTGACCCATGCCCAGAGCGGCTCGGAACGCTTTGGTGATTACCAAGTGTACTACAGCGTGTTCAACAGTACCTTCGTATTGCCCGACATCGCCAGCGTGCACAATCTGGTACGCGCTGAAGACCGGGCCCTGGTCAACGTCAGCATTGCCCGGGCCGATGGAGGGCTGGGCCTACCCGCCGAACTGAGCGGTACTGCCAACAACCTGCTGCAGCAGACCCAGACCCTCGAGTTCAAGGAGATCAGCGAAGGCAACACGACGTACTACATCGCCCCGGTGCGCCATCTCAATGAAGAAATGTACAACTTTCGAATCACCATCCAGCCGGAGGGCGCCGAGCAGAGCTTCGAGCTGCGCTTCAGCCAGAAGCTTTACATTGAAAAGTAATGTCAACATCCACTGAGGAGCATTCATGCAGAAACTGGTACTCGCCAGTGGCAACCCCGGCAAACTGAAAGAGTTTCAACAACTGCTCGCCGATTGCGGCTATCAGGTCCTTTCCCAGGGCGAGTTCGGACTCGACAGCGCCGAGGAAACCGGCCTGACCTTTGTCGAGAACGCCATCCTGAAAGCGCGCCACGCCAGCGCCCAAACCGGCCTGCCGGCCCTGGCCGACGACTCCGGCCTGTCTGTGGATGCCCTGGATGGCCGCCCCGGCATCTACTCGGCTCGCTACGCTGGCCCGGAGGCCACCGACGCCGATAACAATGCTCGCTTGTTGCGGGAACTCGAGGGCGTGCCCGAGACCGAGCGCGGCGCCTGCTATCACTGTGTGTTGGTGTTGATGCGTCACGCCGAAGACCCCACCCCGGTGATCGCTCAGGGCCAGTGGCTTGGGCGCATCCGCACCGACCCCAAGGGTGAGGGCGGCTTTGGCTACGACCCCCTGTTTCAAGTCCTCGAACATCAGTGCAGCGCAGCGGAGCTGAGCAAAGAAGAAAAAGGCAAAATCAGCCACCGGGCCATCGCCACCCGGGCGCTGCTCGCCGGGCTGACCGACGGGGCGTCCTGACGCCCCTGCAAAAAAGCGATCCTCGACATTTGAAATTTGCGCCAACCTGTGGCGTAATCCCATTTGTAGTACTAATAATAACGCCAGGGTTGAGGCGTCCCCGTCATGGAGCAGTAGACGTGAGGCCGGCCGTAATGGCGTCGTGACATTCACATCTGCTCAAGAAGGACGGGCTATACTCATGATGAAAACTCGCTCTGGCACTCTCGCCGACTCACTCCTGTTCAACGCGCTTTCCATACTCAGGGTCTTCTGTATTGCCTTGCTCGCCCTGCTTGCGCTCCCAACCGCCGCCAACTCAGCGGAATTGGAACAGCTCGCCTCTCTCTACGGCGTCGACCCCTCACGGCAAATGGTCGCCATTTCACCCAACGGCGAACTGCTGGCGTTTCGTACCCGGGATGGCGATAAAGACCTGATTCTGGTCCATTCACTCAAGGAAGGAAAAAACATTACCGGGGCCCACGTCGGAGAGATGGACCCGCGCCGGCTGCATTTTGTCAGCGATCAATACCTGATCATGGTTGCTTCCAAGGAAACCCGCCTGATGGGCTTCCGGGGCCGCAACGAAATCAGTACCGCCTATGCGTTGAACATCGAGACCGGCGCCATCGAACAGTTGTTGCGCCCGGGCCATGTCATCTACGCCGGCCAGCAGGGCCTGGGGCGGATTCTCGGGATTTCGGACGACGGCCGGAAGTTGTACATGCCCGCGTATGTGCCCCGCTCCAAAACCGATCGACAACCCGACTACGCCCTGCTCGAGGTCGATATTGAAGAACCGCGCAACCCCAAAGTCCTGGAAGATGGCCACTCCTATACCGTGGACTGGTTTGTCGGGCGCAACGGTAAAGTCCTGGCACAGGAACGCTATAACGAAGACAACTATCAACACGAAATTCTGGTCCGCGACGGCGATAAATGGCGGGTTATCTACTCGGACAACTCGCCGCGCACCGTGGCCTCGTTTATCGGCGAAACACCGGATCAACAATCGCTGGTGATGCTCAAGGAGGACTGGGATACCGGACGGCTCGAGTACTACCGACTAAACCTGGACAGCGGTGAGCAGAAACGGCTCGACCTCAATCGCAACGACAGCGACATCGCCAACGTACGCCTCAATGCCGAGCGGGTTGCGATTGGCATCACCTACGCGGGCTTTAACCCCAGCTATCACTTTTTTGATGCCTCGCTGAACGAGCGTGTGAGCAAGCTTCAGGCCCAGTTCAAGGGGCACTCGCTTTATGTGGTCAACGCCGACTCCGAGCTGAACAACCTGGTGCTGTACCTGGAAGGGCCCTCCACCGCGGGCGAGTTTTATCTGTCTCAGAAAGAGCAACCGGTACGTTTTCTGTTGAGTGCCTATCCCGGCATCAGCGAAACCGACGTGCAACCCTCGGTGCCGTTTGAGTTCAAAGCCCGGGACGGGCTGGTGATCCCCACCTTGCTGACCATTCCTCGAGCTCACGCCGCCAACCCCGAAAACCTGCCCGCCGTTGTGCTGCCACACGGGGGACCGGAATCGTACGATCGCCAGGAATTCGATGCGCTGGTTCAGTCGATTGCCGCCCGTGGCTATGCCGTCATTCAGCCCCAGTTCCGTGGCTCTTATGGCTTTGGATACGAGCACTGGGTGGCGGGCCTGGGCGAGTGGGGCCGAGCCATGCAGGATGATGTGTCCGATGCGGTAAAAGCGCTGAGTAACGTCGGATTTATCGATCCGGACCGGGTCTGCATCGCCGGCGCCAGCTATGGGGGTTACTCCGCCCTGGCGGGTGCGGCCTTTACTCCCGACCTGTATCGTTGTGCGATTTCCATTCATGGGGTCAGCGATCTCAATGCCATGATGAAACACGAGGAAAAGGACCTGGGCGAAGACCACTGGGTTATCGAGTATTTCTCTCGCTCTATCGCCAAAAACTACTTCACCCCGGAGCGCCTGGCCGCTCACTCACCTGCCAATTTTGCCAGTGGCATCAGCGCCCCGGTGCTGTTGGTCCACGGCGAAGAAGACGAAATTGTGCCGATTGAGCAATCAGAACTGATGCTGGAAGAACTGCAGGCGGCCAACAAACCGGTGAAGTACCTGCCACTGAAAGATACTGGCCACAGTTATGGTGAGGAACCAGTGCGCCAGATGCTGATCGAGGAGGTGCTGGCATTTCTGGATGAGCACCTGGCACCCTCCGGGCAGACACTGGCAACGACGCCCCCCAATGCAGACTAAATGGCAAGAGCGGCGGAAGTAAGGGAGACGGAGGTCATGGTATAGTAACGGCCTGTTTTTACTGAACCGCCGGATTGCCATGCGCCTCCCCCCGCTTTCGCTCTACATTCACATTCCCTGGTGCGTCCGCAAATGCCCCTACTGCGATTTCAACTCGCACCAGGCCAGTGACTCCCTGCCCGAGGCCGAGTATGTCGCCGCCTTGCGGACGGACTTGGCCGCCGAGGCCGAATTGGCACAGGGGCGCTCTATCCAGACGGTATTTTTCGGCGGCGGCACGCCGAGCCTGTTTTCCGCCGAGGCGATTGGCCGGATCCTGGAAAACGTCGATCAGACGGTGGGGCTGGCCTCCGATGCGGAGATTACCCTGGAAGCCAACCCCGGCACCTTCGAGCAGGCGCGCTTCAGTGCCTATCGCCGCGCCGGGGTGAACCGGCTGTCCATCGGGGTGCAGAGTTTCCAGGCCGAGCAATTACACAAGCTGGGACGTATTCACGGTCGCGATGAAGCGCTGGCCGCCGTGGCCATGGCACGCCAGGCCGGCTTCGACAACATCAATCTGGACCTGATGCACGGCTTGCCCGACCAGACCACCGCGGCTGCCTGTGCCGACCTGCAGCAGGCCATTGACCTGGCCCCCGAGCACCTGTCCTGGTATCAATTGACCATCGAGCCCAACACCCATTTTTACAGTGCGCCGCCCCTGTTGCCGGTGGAGGATACCCTGGCTGATATTCAAGAGACCGGCGAGGCCTTGCTGGCCGAAGCGGGCTACGGTCAGTATGAGGTGTCCGCCTACTGCCAGCCCGGCAAACCAGCCCGGCACAATCTCAACTATTGGACTTACGGGGATTACCTGGGCATCGGCGCCGGCGCCCACGGGAAAGTGACCCATCCAGAGTACGGCGATATTACCCGGCGCTGGAAAACCCGTTTACCCGCTCACTACCTTGAGCGGGCGGCCACTGCATCGACGACGCCCCGGACCGAAGAGCACCCCATGCTCGCCGGACAGGAGACCCTCAAACCCGCCGACCTGCCGCTGGATTACCTGCTCAATGCTCTGCGCCTGAACGAGGGCGTACCGGCGCAAGCATTCGAGGCGTACACCGGTCTCCCTCTGTCCGGACTGGACTCGGCCTGGCGCGAATTGGAGCGCAAGGGACTGGTACATCCCAAAGACGAGCGCCTGTGTACCACCGACCTCGGGCGCCGGTTTCTCAACGACGTATTGGCCGCTTTTTAGTGTTTCTAGCGGCTGCTGTCGCCTTCCAGGGCTTTGATCTGCTGATAGATCCCCTCGGCCTCTTCGGTCAATAAAGAATAGGTTTTGATATCGCCGCTGCGCTGGGCGAGCATGGCGTCCTTGAGGCGCTGCTCGTAAGCTTTCTGCAACTTTTTACGGGGGTCTGACTTGAGCCAGCTCAACATGGTGGGTCACTCCTGACGTTCGATAGTGTCTGCAGTGTACGTGCCCACGGCCCAAACGGACGAACTCTGGTGGCCAAGCGACCAGAGGACACTGGTGATTTCCCGCCTCAGAGACTATGATACCGGTTACAGATCGACCCCTGATAATAGCAATAACGGACCCACTCCATGACTCACACCATCAATCACGCCAGACTGCTGTTCTGGTCATTCACCGTTGCGCTGGGCGGCTTCCTGTTCGGGTTTGATACCGCCGTTATCTCCGGCGCGGAACAGGCCATCCAGGCGCAGTGGGCACTCTCGGATGCCCTGATCGGCCTGATGGTCTCCTCGGCGCTGGCCGGCACCGTCATCGGTGCCATTTTTGGCGGCATTCCCTGCGACCGTTACGGGCGCAAAATAACCCTGTTCTGGATCGGAGTCCTGTATCTGATCTCGGCGCTCGGTTCGGCCCTCGCCCCCGATGTCTACAGCCTGATGCTGTTCCGCTTTCTCGGTGGGCTCGGCGTGGGCGCCTCCTCGGTGGCCGCCCCGGTCTATATCTCGGAAATCGCCCCCACTGGCCTGCGCGGCCGCCTGACCGCCATGTTTCAGTTCAACCTGGTGTTCGGCATCCTGTGCGCCTACCTGTCCAACTATGGCGTGGCCAGTGCCGGGGGCGACTGGCGCATCATGCTGGGGGTAGAAGCGGTGCCCGCCCTGCTGTTTGTGATTCTGATTCTGTTTGTGCCCCGCAGCCCCCGCTGGCTGATCACCCGGCGCGGCGCCCACGACGAGGCCCGCCGAGTGCTCACGATGATCGACCCCAGCCGAGTCGAGCAGGCCCTGGCAGAGATTGAGCACAGCCACAAACAGAAGGCGCAGGGCAGCGAGCTGCGGGAGTTTCTGTCCGGCCGTTATCGCTGGCCGATTCTGCTCGCCTTTCTGTTTGCGTTTTTCAATCAGGTGTCCGGCATCAACGCGGTGATCTATTACGCGCCGCGCATTTTTTCCATGGCGGGCATGGAGAGCAGTGCCGCGCTCTTGTCCTCCGCCGGACTCGGGCTGGTGAACCTGGTCTTTACCCTGATCGGGCTGGCGCTGATCGATCGCTTCGGGCGGCGTTTTCTCATGTACATCGGCTCGTTTGGCTACATTCTGTCTCTGACCAGCCTGGCCCTGATTTTTCATCTGGAGGCGTTTGGCGGCAGCCTGGTGCCGTTGCTGATTTTCGTGTTTATCGCCTCCCACGCGATCGGTCAGGGCGCCTGCATCTGGGTTTTTATCGCCGAGATCTTCCCCAACAGCGTCCGCGGCTACGGCATGTCCCTGGGCTCTGGCACTCACTGGGTATTTGCCGCCCTGGTCGCGTTCAGCTTTCCGTATTTTGCCGGCACGCTCGGCGGGGCCCCGCTATTTGCTTTCTTCGCCCTCATGATGGTGTTGCAACTGTTGTTCGTTCGCTTTCTGATGCCCGAGACCAAAGGGGTTTCACTGGAAGACCTGGAGGTCCAGCTCAGTCAAAAGCGGTAACTGGTCAGGGGGTGAAGTGCTACACTTAGTGCGAGCGCTTCGCCCACTCTGCCAGTGACCGACCTTCATGCTGCGACTGCTTCGCTACACACGCGAAAACCCCATCGCCACCCGCCTGCTCGGGCTGATCATCCTGAGCAGCTCGGCCATCACCCTGGTGGCCATTCTGATGCAACTCTACTCAAGCTTTCACGACGATCTGTCGGCACTGGAAGAGCGCCTGGATCAGGTCCGTGTCAGCACCCTGGCGAGCATCACCAAAAGCCTGTGGGGCTTTGATCAGGACCAGTTGTCGATTCAGATCGACAGCGTACTGGATGTGGAGGACGTGGTGCAGGTGAGCGTTTCCTGGCGCGACTGGAATAACGCCGAGCAGACCCTGATCGAGTACAAGGAGGGCACGACAAAGGCGGACATTGAAGCGAGCCCCAACCAGTACCTGATCAAGGAATACCCCCTGGTCTACCAGGACGAAAGCACGCCCCGGCAAGATCTGGGCACTTTGCGGATTACCGCCAGCCTGACCAACATCTATGACCGACTATGGCAACGCACCCTGTTTATTGCGGGTGTGCAGGGCACCAAAACCCTGATCATTTCGTTTTTCATCCTGTGGTTGGTGTACACCCTGCTGACCCGCCATATGGAAACCATCGCCCACTACGCCCGTCAGCTCCACCTGGATAACCTGACCACCCCGTTGCGCCTGAAACGCATCAAGCCGGATGACAACCCCGACGAGCTGGACAATGTCGTGGAGGCAATCAATCACATGCGGGAAACGTTGCTCGAGGATATCGAGCAGCGTCAGGCGATGGAGCTGGCATTACTGCACGAGCGGGAGGAGAAGGCCCGCAACGAGCGCCAGAAATTGGCCGCCGAGGATGCCAACCGGGCCAAAAGCCAGTTTCTCGCCACCATGAGCCACGAAATCCGCACTCCCATGAACGGGGTAATCGGCATGTTGGATATGCTGCGGGACACGCCCCTGAACGACAACCAGAAACACTACCTGGATGTGATTCACCGCTCCGGAGAAACCCTGCTGGAGATCATCAACGACATCCTCGATTACTCGAAAATCGAGGCAGGCAAAATGCAGCTCGAAGTGGCCGCCTTTGATCTGGAGGACCTGATTGAAGACTGCCTGCGCCTGTTTGGTGCAACCGCCAATAAGCAGGGAATCGAACTGATGGGCGGCGTGGACCCGGATGTCCCCCGCAAACTCAAAGGCGACCCCACCCGGCTGCGCCAGATTCTGATCAACCTGCTCGGCAATGCCTTCAAGTTCACCAACAAGGGACACATTGTGCTGGAAGTCTGCCGGGCCGAAGACTATACCGACGAGCAACCCCGGCTGCAGTTTTCCATTCAGGATACCGGTATAGGGATTGCGCGCTCCGCACAGACGCACCTGTTTGATTCCTTCAATCAGGAAGACACCTCGACCACCCGGCAATACGGGGGCACCGGCCTCGGTCTCGCCATCTGTAAAAGCCTGGCTGAGTTGATGGGCGGCTCTATCGGCGTTGAGAGCGAAAAGGGACGGGGCGCCCGCTTCTGGTTCACGGCCGCTTTCGAATCCATGCCTGACCGCCAGTGGGCCCAGGAAGAAAAAGCGCTGACCATACTCAAGGGACGCCGATTGCTGTTTGTCGACCCCAGCCCACGCCTCGGGGACTTTCTCGCGCGCCACTGCAAACGCTGGGGGATGACCCTGGACTGTATTGCCTCTGGGGCCGACGCCATCGCTCGGCTGCACGGGATGAGCGAGCAGAACAAGGCCGTCGATTTTATTGCTATCGGCACTCAGCTCGATGACATGGAGGGCATTGCACTAGCCGAGCAGCTCAAGCACGATTCGATCGCGCGGAACATTCCCCGACTGCTGCTCGATGCGGGGGAACTGGGGGCCGAGCCCGAGAACCTGGCGAACCTTGGCATTCACAGTGTGCTGCACAAACCGTTTTCTGCCCGCAGCCTACGCCGCCGACTGATCAGCATGCTGGGCGAAAACCTGGAGGATGAGAACACCCAGTCGCCAACGCCCACCGACTATCAGCAATTCGCCCACCTGAGAGTGCTGGTGGCTGAAGACAATGCCGTCAACCGGATGGTAATCAAAGGATTGCTGGGCAAGATGGGGATCGACGCACGGCTGGTGGAAGACGGGCTTGCCGCCTATGAGGCTGCCTGCCGGGGAAGTTACGACCTGATCCTGATGGATTGCGAGATGCCGGAAATGGATGGCTTTGAGGCCACCCGCAGCATCCGCGAGCACGAACGCCACCACAACCGCCCGGCGATTCCCATTGTGGCGTTGACCGCCCACGCCCTGCAGGAACACCGCGAAGAGGTGTTCGCTTCGGGCATGAATCACTACCTGGGCAAGCCCATCACACTGGCAAAGCTGTATCAGGCGTTTGAAAAAATGGGCCTGAACCGGCACGGCGGAGAGGCCTGAGTCCAACGACGGTCCGCTATTTGGGCATGGCCACTTCCGGGCGATGCACATCACCGGGCGTGACCGACTCCTCAGCCATTTTTTCCCGAGCCCACTGTCGATCCTCCCGATCGGCGTCCAGTCCCTCCTGAGGCCGCGCATTGGGGCGATAGACCAGACGCACCAACACCGGAAAGTGATCTGAACCAAAAGCCGGCAAGCGCCGAAGCTCTTCCAGCACAAAGTGTTCACTGTGAAACAGGTGATCCAGGGGCCAGCGCAGCAGGGGAACCTTGGCGTGAAAGCTGTTGCACATGCCCCGTCCGATACGGGGGTCCAACAGGCCACTGATTTTTCGGAACAGGCGGGTCGTCGCGGACCAGGCCACATCGTTCAGGTCGCCGGTTACAATCACCGGCGAATCACTCTCCGCCACACTGCGGCCGACCACCAGCAGCTCCGCATCGCGCTCCGAGGAGGTGTCATTCTCGGTCGGGCTCGGCGGCGCCGGATGCAGGCAATGCACCACAATTCGCTCACCGGAAGGCAACAACACCTCGGCGTGCATGGACGGTACATCGTCTTCCACCAGAAACTGGATCGCCACGTTCTCCAGTGGATAGCGCGAGTAGACATGCATACCATAGAGATTGTCGAGGGGGCACTTGATGGTGTAGCCATAGTCCGTTTCGAGGACATCGAGCTGTTGCTGCCACCAGCGGTCGGACTCCAGGGTCACCAGTAGGTCAGGTTGATGCTCCTTCACCAGAGACAGCAATCGCTGGGCCTGGCGATTGGGCGTGAGGACATTGGCGGTCATGATGGCAATTCGGTTGGCCCGATCCGACTCACTCAACGACCCCACGCCGCGAACCTCTGTGGGATGCAGGCGGGTGTAGGGCAGGATCCACCAGGCGTGGTAGGCGAAACAGGCCACGCTGATCAACGCCATGGCCCAGCTGTGCCCGGCGACCGAAGTCGGCAACCCCCAGGGCAGCAGCACCAGAAGCAACGCTAAGAAGGCCAGCTGTAACCGCGGAAAATCCAGCCCCCGGATCCACCAGCAATCGTGCCGCAATACGGGCAGAACGGTCAGCAGCATCAACAACGTCACCGCCACCCACAGGCTTGCCAGCATGATTGAATCCCTTTGTTCGCCTCACTATGGCGCTGAGCCTAAGCGATCCACGGCATGCTGGCAAGGGAGCAGGTCTCAATGCTTAACGGGCCTGCTCCAGGAGCGGTTTCAGCCGCTCATAGGGCACAAACCCGAACCCCGGTAGCAACCAGAGGGCATTGCGTTTTGAGGCGGCACGATTCAACATAGGTTTGCGATACGGCAGCAATCCGGTTAACCATTAGGGCCACTGGATGCCGGCCAGGCTCTCAACTCTCCCCAACCGACCCAACCCATGACCGACACGGCCGATTACACGTTCCCGCCCATTGGCATCATTCGTTCCCCCTTTGTGGAGAAGTTCGGCATTCCGCGCCAGCCGGGCCTGGCACCCGCGGTCCGGGCCCAACTCGAGCTGCTACCTCCGTACAACGACCCTCAGGCGCTGGCGGGACTGGAGCACTGCTCGCACCTGTGGCTGCAGTTTGTGTTTCATCGCCCTCCGAGCGACCAATGGCGCCCCCGGGTCCGCCCCCCGCGCCTGGGCGGTAACCGTAGTCTGGGCGTATTCGCCACCCGTTCGCCCCTGCGCCCCAACCCCATCGGATTGTCGGTGGTGAAGCTGGAGGGGGTTAAGCAGGAAAGCGGCAAATTGTGGCTCGAGTTGTCGGGCGTTGACCTACTCGATGGCACACCGGTGCTGGATATCAAGCCCTACGTGCCTTACACCGATTCCGTACCGGAGGCGGAGAACCGCTTTGCGGACGCGGCGCCGGAGTGGGTGGAGGTGGTGTTTACGCCGGAGGCCCGAACCGGATGCCAGGCGTTGCGCCAGCGAACGGGCGAGGACTGGGAGGAGCTTGTGCACCAGATCCTGCAACAGGACCCCCGCCCCCAATACCAAAAGCCGGACCCGACCCGGCGCTATGGTATGACGTTGAAGGCGGCGGAGGTTCACTGGTACTACCAACCTGACGACAACGACAACCACCGACTGATTGTCACAGAAGTCCTTCCGCACTGACCTACATCATCTGTCGCAAATACACGCGATGCGATCACTTTTGAGTGGTTTGGGTCACTCCGGTAGCACCCAATGGTGGCGTAGGGCGGATAAGCGAAGCGCATCCGCCGTCACCCGTCCTCGACCCCCTCGAAAACGTCACGTGTATTTACGGCGGGTGCGGCCTCCGGCCTTACCGCGCCCTACGTGACCAGAGCAACACGTGCTACCTCAACGCAGCGTTCGGCTCACACCAGCGGAGGGAGGGCATACCCTTACGAGACCGTCACCCGCCTGGACGGCGGGTGATGAGCCCCCACGGACGGGTTCACGGCGTGTCTCGTAAGGGTATGCCCTCCCGCAGCCGTTGGTACGAAGTTCAGGAGCCTCACGAACCTTTACGGCGGGTGCGCGCTTCGCGCTTACCGCGCCCTACGCCAGGGGCCGGTGGTCAGATGCCAGTCATTGGACAGTGTAGCGTGGTGGTCGCCGCTGACGTCCACCCGGGCGGGAACTTGTGGTATTATGCGGGCCCTTTTTCATCCCCTCCCACGCAGGGTCAATGCCAACCCGAATCCGCTGAGGTGACTGCGTTCATGAGCAAAAAGTCATTGGACAAAAGCAAGATCAAGTTTCTGTTGCTGGAAGGTGTCCACCAATCCGCCGTCGATACCCTCAATGCCGCCGGCTACACCAACATCGACTACCTCAAGACCGCACTGGCTGAAGACGAGCTGATCGAGCGCATCAAAGATGCCCACTTCGTCGGCCTGCGCTCACGCACTCAACTGACCCGCAAGGTGTTTGAAAACGCCAATAAGCTGATCGCGGCGGGCTGCTTTTGCATTGGCACCAACCAGGTCGATCTTAAAGCCGCTCAGGAACACGGCGTGGCGGTGTTCAACGCGCCCTACTCCAACACCCGCTCGGTGGCCGAGTTGGTGCTGGCCGAAGCGATTCTGCTGTTGCGCGGCATTCCCGAGAAAAACGCCGTGTGTCATCGCGGTGGCTGGCAGAAATCGGCCGTGGGCTCCTACGAGATTCGCGGCAAAACTTTGGGTATCATCGGCTACGGTTCTATTGGCAGTCAGTTGAGCGTACTGGCCGAGAGCCTGGGTATGAACGTCTGCTTCTACGATGTCATTCCCAAGCTGCCCCTGGGCAATGCCACCCAGATGCGCAGCCTGAACGAGCTGCTCAACCACGCCGATATCGTCAGCCTGCACGTGCCGGAAACCGGCTCAACCAAAAACATGATTGGCGCCGAACAGCTCGAGCAGATGAAGCCCGGCTCCATCCTGATCAACGCCTCGCGCGGTACGGTGATTGATATCGACGCGCTGGCCGAGGCGGTCAAGGCGGATAAGCTGGCCGGTGCGGCCATTGATGTCTTTCCGGTGGAGCCCAAAGGGAACGACGACGAGTTTGTCAGCCCGTTGCGCGGCCTGGATAACGTCCTTCTGACCCCCCACATCGGCGGCTCGACGGTGGAAGCCCAGCAGAATATTGGGGTGGAAGTGGCCGAGAAGCTGATCATGTACTCGGACAACGGTACCACCACCAGCTCGGTCAACTTCCCGGAGGTGGCGCTACCCGGCCACCCGGACGCGCACCGCCTGTTGCACGTGCACGGCAACGTACCGGGCGTAATGTCCGCGATCAACCGGATTTTCTCGGACAATCAGATCAACATCGCCGCCCAGTATCTGCAGACCAACGAGAAGGTCGGCTACGTGGTAGTGGACATCTACTCGCCCTACAGCCCGGAAGTGCTCAAGCAGCTGCGGGAGATTGAAGGGACCATCCGCTGTCGGGTGCTGTTCTAGGCCGACCTACTGGAAGAAGAACCGTTCGACCGCGGCGAAGGCCGGGTCGCGGTACTCGGGCGTCTCGTTCACCAGATGGTGACGGGCGCCTTCCAGCATTTCCACTCTCAGGTTAGGCAACTTGCGGCCGATCTGCTGCAGGTTGTACTGCCAATCCACGGTGCCATCCCCGGTGCCCTGCACCATCAAGAGCTCATCATCACGTACCGGCCAGCTACGGAAGGTCTCATCCCAACGCTTCATCGCGCCCACCCACTCGACACTCAACCGCCGGTACTGCAGCGGGTCTTCCGATGCCAGAAATCGATTGAAGTCCGCATCATGGGAGCTATCGATAAACGTCCTGGGAATCTCCCGCACCCAGCGGTGCAACAGGGCGTAGAGCCAACGGCTGAGCCCCCAGCCGCGCGGTAGCACCAAAGGCGCGAACAGGGCGGTGCGACCGGTCAGTGCACTCCCATGGCGCCAGAGGTGGTTGAGCAGCGTGGCGCCGCCCATGCTCTGCCCCAGCGCAAACCGCGTCGGACCGAACAGGTGACAGGAGCACTCCAGCAGTTGCTGCAAGACATCCGCGTAGCGATCGAAGCTGTCAATCACCAGGCGCGACCCTGAGCTCAAGCCGTGGCCGGGCTGATCATAGGTGAGCACCGACAGGTTATGCCGGAGCGCGAATCGCACCGCATGAGCGTACAGTGCCGAGTGATCAAAATACCCATGCACGATACTCAGATGACCCCGTGGCTGCGGAGGTAGCCAATAATGGCAGGCTATGTCCCACTGATCCACGCGGACCCGCCCAACGCCCTGAGCCACGTCAGGAAACTCAGCCGCCAAATCCAGCCCGTAGTGCTTTAAATACGCCCGAGTGGTCGCATCGCCAACATTGGCTCCATCTTCTGCGGGATCAAACGCAAGATAGGGCAAAATTTCGGGCAGCTCTGAAAAATCCGGAGCGGATTTGGATAAGGTCACGGGCGAGGCTCCTTTAAGGGACACTGGCTCCGAATTCTGGCTGCCGGGCCGTATAAACACAACCCTGAGACAACCGCTTTTAGTCTTTAAGACAAGATCCTGATTCGATCCGTTCGGTTGCTCAATGGTGGGAAATATGACAGATTAGCGCCTGTATGCCACCAGAATAATCAAGGTCCCCTACCCTAACTCCATGAAAGATTATATTTTCAATATCCACGACGTCATATTGATGATGACCGTCGCCGAAAGCATACTCCTGGCACTGCTCCAGGCCGCCATGCCCGCGCAAAACCGGCTTTACGGGCGTCTTTTGAGCGCATTCCTGCTGGTCATTGCAACTGGTTCCGCAACCACGCTGATTCTCTGGAACGATCAGGTTCACATTGGGCCAACCGTTGACCAATACTGGATTCCTTACTTCCTGATGGCCGCCCTTATGCTCAAAGGGCCGGCACTGTATCTATATGTAGCTTCCATTACCCGCGCCCAGTTCACGCTCCGCCCCATTCACTTGGTGCACCTGGCTCCCGCGTTCTTGACCTGTCTGACCATGGCCCTGTTTGCCATCGACGGTAATGATCTCCGTCACCTTTGGGCCATGGGCGATGAGCAGCCGGAGAGGCTGGTCACTTTTCTCTGGGATTCCGCCAAGCTGGTTCCGCTGGTCTACTCCTTCGCTGCCGTGGCACTCGTACAGCGATACCGCTCCGAACTGAAGGACGAATACTCCCACTTCTCCAGTACCGAGCCGCGCTGGTTGAACATTCTGACCCTGGGGTTTTTCGCCAGTTGGACCTGGACCATGGTCGTCCATATTCTGGCGAAATACACCTCTCCGGAAACCGCGGATTACCTTGGCATTGCCGACAACTACATTACCTTTATCCTGATCAATGGCCTGTTCACCTACAGCCTGATGTACGCCCACCAATTGCTTGAAACACGAGCCGAGGAAACCCGTGCACCGGCTGAGGATAAACCCTCGGAATCGGCTATCGACCGGGTGAAGGCCGCCATGGAGACCGACAAGATCTATCTGCAGCAGAACCTCAATATTGAGCAGTTCTCGGCTCGTCTGGACCTTCCGGTAAAAGAGGTTTCTTCAGTGATCAACAAACACTTTGGAACCAACTTTTTCGAGTTCATCAATACCTACCGGGTGGAGGAGGCCAAGCGGCTGCTGGCCGACCCCAAAGCCTCAGAAAAAACTGTTCTGGATATTCTGTTGGAGTCCGGGTTCAACAGCAAGTCCGCTTTCCATCGGTTTTTCAAGCGTCTGACGGGCATGTCCCCTTCAGAGTACCGCAAAGACAAGGGTGCCCACTAAACCGGGGAACAGGCAAAAAAAAGCCGCTCATGATGAGCGGCTTTTTTCATCTGAGCAGGGGTTATTCGGCCAGCTCCCAACGGATATTATCCAGCCGGAACACCACATTGCTTTGCTGACCCGATACCGGCCACAGGCTGAAAGGCGTGTTGACGCGACTGATGATAAAGCCCGACCCCGAGGTCAGGTCCGCGATGGATACCGATACGGTATGCCACTCATCATCGCCTTGCAGCGGTACGGGCAGTTCATTCGAGGTACACGGATAAATACAGTCAGCCTTGACGAGAAACCCATCAGTGTTGTTTCCGGCATCCACCACCTTCAGATCAAACACGAGGTTTCCGCCTGCGTATGCACTCAGATCCTGCGGATTCGTTGACTGAATGTACATGGTACCGAAACCGCTGGCCCCGAACGCCACTTCCAGAACGTCACCGCGATCGCCGTCATTGACAGTGGTCGAGGTGATACTCTGACCGCCTTCGACATAGAAGTCCACGCCCGGATCCGTCCAGAGTGCATCCAGACTACCGTCAACAAACACATCGACCGCCTCGGTGCCTTCGGGCGCCGTTCCATCCAGTTTCGGATTGACGCTACAGGACGGACCAAAGCAGGTGACACGAATGTTGTTCAGCTGCACGTGGGCGGTGCCGCTACTCAGCTCAAGAACGAAGGGGGCATTGATGTCACTGTAGTTGACCTGACCTGCCGGATCGGCATTGCCGACAAAATCCGAAAACCGGACCGAGACGCTTTGCCACTCGCCTGCGGGCGGCATTTCTATGTCACGCGAGCTGACGTTGGGCCATACGCTGTCGAGTTTGACGCTCAGTGTGGCGTCCTCACTCGCGTCGATCACCCGCATATCAAAGGTAATGCCGCTGAGCTCTTCATTCAGTGAAAAACTGAAACCGTCCTCGACGTAGTCGACACCGGTCATGTCACCCGACAGCAGAAACACATTGCTCAGGCCGTTAAACTGGACATCCCAGACGGTCTGGTCATCCACCTCAAGCGCCGTGTCGACAACAAGGTTTCCAGCGGTTTCCTGCCACTGCCCCGGAACCAGCGTGTTGCTCACCTCGGTATCAAACACCGAAAAGTTCAGCGTTGCCGGGCCGTTTTCATACAGGGCAAACTCCTTTTCGGTGCCTCCCGTGCCCTCTACATCCTCGGCATTCTCATCGATCCAGGCGCAGCCCTTGCCAGTCTCGGGATCAACATCACACTGATAAACACGAACATAATCGACCACCATCTCCTGAGGGAACATGGTCGTAGCATCAGGCGCACCGGGCCAGTTTCCACCGACGGCGACGTTCATGATCAGGTGAAACATTTCGTCGAACGGAGAAGCCGGGTTACCCGTCTCAAATCCTTCGTCTTGGCCCTGCCAGGAGAGAGTAAACCAATCATCAGCGGTCTGGGTCGCAAAATGGACATCATCGACATACCAGCGGATCTCACCCTCCTCCCACTCGATCGCATAAGTGTGGAAATTTTCCCAGATCGGTTCTGCGGGCGTAAAGCTGGCTCCGCTGTTGAGGTTGTTCGGCCAGGGACGACCGTAGTGCAGGGTGCCATGGACTTCATTCTCACCACTGGCGTTGGTATTCACCGCTTCGAAAATATCGATCTCGCCACTGAGCGGCCAGTCTCCGTACACCCACTCTGTCGGCAGCATCCAGATGGCTGGCCACAGGCCTTGCCCCTGAGGCGTCTTCGCGTTGATTTCGATACGCCCGTATTTCCAGTCTGCTTTGTTCTTCGTGCGCAGGCGAGCGGAAGTGTAGTCACGGGTAACCGAGGTGTCATCAGGATCGTACGCCGGGTCGTCATCGAAAACGGCCGGACCGCTATGGGTTTCCTGCCGGGCGACGATGTGCAGGTGGCCGTCCGCCACATAACTGTTTTCTTCACGCGCCGTGTAACACTGCAGCTCATTGTTACCACCGCCAGCACAGTTCACTTCGTGAGACCAGTTGTCGGTATTGATCGAGTCACCGTCAAACTCGTCGCTCCATACCAATGTCCAGTCTTCGCTGACACCGCTGGCGGTGCTGCTGGAACTGTCACTGCTGACGGAAGAGGAGGAAGAACTGGAGGAACTGACGCTGCTGCTTGAGTTATCCGGAGTGTCATCGGAGTCACTGCCACAGCCGGCGATCGCCAATAGCGCCATACCCAGGCCGATGACTGGATAGCTTACTGTTTTCATAAACACCTCATTATTATCATTGATGTTCCGCTTGGCCCGGGAGCCGATCGCCCCGGGCTAAGCGTTCAGTGCGCCATGCACTGGGTTTATGGGCAGAGTCCCTCGCCCTCGTACTGCATTTCCAGACGAACGTTGTAGAGCTTGACCTGCAACTCTCCGGCCGTGCTCATATAGAAAGGTGACAACACCATCGACGGATCCACGCCGGCCTCAACCAGGCAGCTCAGATCAATCGACAGGGTCTGCCAGCTGTTCTCTTCGGCACTGGCCAACCACTCGGTGATATCCACGTTGGCGACACAGTCCTGACCACAGCGCATGCCCAAGGACACGGCCGAGGTGGGTGCCTTGACCACATTGACGTCCAGGCGCAGGTGGGCTTCTCCGGCATAGGCACTCAGATCCACCCGCCCGGAAGAGCGCAAGGCGACTTCCGCAGGGCCTGCACCGGTCCAGCGAACGGCCCGGCTGTCTTCCTGGACCAGACGGTCGACCGACTGGATTTCAATACCGGGTAGCTTCGCGCCACTACCGGTGACCACCCGGGCCCGTTCAGTGACATCACTGAGCACCCACTGCCAGGGTTCCATCGGACGGTTCTCAAACAGCGGCAGCACAGTCTGCGCTTTGGACTCGACCAGGCCACTGTCTTCCGAGAGCGGCTCCAGATTGCCTTCATCGGCGTAAGTCAGACCATAACCATAAGGGAACTGCGCCGTTTGACCGTCGCCCTGATTCAGCGGCGTCTGATCGGCACGGGCCGGCCAGGAATACGACAGCTTGCCGCTAAAGTCATGGCGCGGCTGACCTTCGGCATCGGCGACCAGCACATCGGCCACGCCCACACCTTCAGAGCCGGGCAACCAGGCCACCACAAAGGCATCCGAGGCATTGATTTCCGAGTTGACCCAGAGCGGACGACCGGTCAGGAATACTGAGACCACCGGAACGCCCTCACCGCGCAGGCGCTGGAGCAAGGCCAGGTCAGCCTGGGGCTCATAGTCCACATCGGCGCGGTCGCCCTGCATTTCCGCGTAGGGGTCTTCACCGAACACAACGACGGCCACGTCCGGCTTCTGGTCGAAGTTGCCGTCCACATCGAGTTCGACGGATCCACCGGCAGCGGTCACCGCCTCAGCAATCCCGTCGTAAATAGAGCTCGCTCCGGGGAAGTCGTCATTCTCATTTCCAGTCCCCTGCCAGGTCAGCGTCCAACCACCGGCCTGCTTACCGATGTTGTCCGCGCCATCGCCGGCCACCAGAATGTGCTGGGTCGGATTCAGCGGCAGCAGCCCGTTCTGATTTTTGAGCAGTACCAGACTTTCACGCACGGCCTGCCGGGCAACCGCCCGATGCTCATCGGCACCGATCAGGTCTTCACGCCCAGCGTAGTGCCGCTCGGAGGGTTTGGCTTTTTCGAACATACCGGCGCGGAATTTGACCCGCAGAATCCGGCGCACCGCATCATTCAGACGCTCTTCGGAAATCTCGCCGGATTTCACCTGGGCAACGGTATTGGCGTGCAGGGCCCGCCACTGATCCGGGACCATAAATATATCCAGGCCGGCGTTCACCGCTTCAGGACAGGAATCCTGACGGCAACCATCGACAAACTCGTGGCCATTCCAGTCACCCACGATCAGACCGTCAAAACCCATCCGCTGCTTAAGTACTTCATTCATCAGGTAACCGTGGCCGTGCAGTTTTTTGCCCTGCCAGCTACTGAACGAGGCCATGACGGTCTGGACACCCGCATCCAGGGCACCGAAGTAACCCGTGCCGTGCACATCGCGCAGTTCCAGCTCTGAGAAGGGTGCATCACCGCGGTCGATCCCACCCTCGGTGCCGCCGTCGGCGATATAGTGTTTGGCCGTGGCCAACACCCGGCCCTGACCGAAGAATTCGTCGGTGTTTGCCCGCCCCTGAAGACCTTCCACCATGGCTTTGCCGTAGTCGTAAAGGATTTCCGGGTCCTCGGCGTAGGCCTCATAGGTGCGGCCCCAGCGATCGTCCCGGGCCACGGCCAGGGTCGGCGCGAAGTTCCAGTCCAGCCCCGTGATGGCAACTTCCCGGGCGGTAACCGTGCCAATTTCGCGGATCAGGTCCGGATTGCGGGTGGCCCCGAGACCGATGTTATGGGGGAAGAGAGTAGCGCCCTTGACGTTGTTGTGACCGTGTACGGCATCGGTGGCCCAGACAATGGGAATGGCGGCAAAACCATCGCTATCGTCCATGGACGCCTCGTAGAAACCGTCCGCCAGTGCCAGCCAGTCGTCGGCGGTGGCATTCTTGTCGCCGCCGGGGAAGGAACCGCCGCCGTTGAGAATCGAGCCCAGATGGTAGCGCTTGACGTCTTCCGGCGTCACATTACGCAGTTCCGGCTGAATCATCTGGCCCACTTTCTCTTCGACGGACATGCGAGCCAACAGTGCATCAATCTCCGGCTCATACGCCATCGGATCGGCCAGGGGCGTCGGATGCTCCGGCCATAGGTCGGCGCCAGTGGCGCTTTCAGATGGGTTGTCGTTGGTGGGGCCGTTACACCCCACCAGAACGGCCAGGGCCAAGGGGGCCCAAAGGGTCAGGGACTTCTTCATTGTCGGTCTCGCTGTTATTCGTATGGGGAAAAAAGGCTCCCGGGTCACCCACGCGGAGCCAAGCTTTTTCAAGGAGAGTCAGAGCGACGCATAACAACCACTTACCAATAAGCAATTTTCAATGCACAACGTCGATCGATAACACGGACGAGTCCCACGCTCACCCGTATTGCCATTCTTGACCGGTAGCGGACAGGGGTCGTCCCACTTTGATGAGAGAGCAAAAGGTGGTGTTTGCCACTTTGTCTCCGCCGGGAGGCGGCAAAGGTGGGACACGGGTTCCCACCGGTGACGGGGGCTGAAAGCCCCGGAGGATGCGGGCTTCAGTGGTCTCGCAGGTGGCGCATGATATTGACGAAGCTATCGACCCAGTAGCGCTCGGGATGGGCCGCCAGGTGCTCCAATAACGCGTTGTGCGCCTCACGGGAGACCGACAGGTAGTCGCCACCGACGCCGTGGAACGTAAAGTTGGCCATGGTACCCCGGCGGGCCGCTTCCTCGACCACCGCAATCAGCTCCTCGCCGGACACCTCGGTCGGCACGGCCACCGTAACGCCAAAACGATCCAGGGATTCCAACGCGGGAGTAACGCCTCCGGAACCAATGGATTTAGCACCAAGAAAGAGCGGCTTCACCGGCGTCAGGTAATCCCGATCTCCGACCCGGACATCGCCGCAGGGGGGCGTATAGGTTCGCTCGGTCTTACCATCAATCAGAAACAGGAAATCATTGGCTAATGTGATCTGCTCAGCAAATGCCTCCACCGGAATCTGGCTCAAATCCTGGTGTGGCGGCACCCAGTCCCGCCCCGGAGGCTGCTTGTCGCATTGGTGGAACAGTGAATGGTTGCCCAGCTCATGCCCCTGGGCAGCCGCCGCGCGCCACTCGTCCAGACGCTCCAGCAACAAGGGCGCCGACGCCGGCACATAAAAACTGCCCCGAAAGCCATGCCGGTTCAATTCGGGAATCACGTAGTCCAACTGGGAGGCGAGCGCATCATCATAGGCAAGATTGACGGCTGCTTTGGCATTGCCAGGCCAGGACATCGGCTCGGCCAAAGAAAACCCCGGCCACCACAGCAGCAGGGCACACAGCAGCCCGACGGTTTTAAGACGCAAATATGGCATAAACAGTACCTGGAGAGTTAGGAGACAGGCGTTATAGTACTGCGGACCTTATCCCGACGCCATAGGCCCCGGTCACGTCTTTGACGCCCTACCACCAGAAGTTGATCAGAATATTGAGTGGGCCAAACGCGTCCACGTTGTGCCACCAGTGCTTGGGCAGGAACAGGGCATCGCCCGGCTCCAGATCGGCGACCTGGGCGGTGGATAGCGCTTGGGCGAAGCGCGGGTAACGATTCAGGTCCGGCGCCCGAAGGTCCACCAGGCTGATCGGTCGGCCACCCGGGGTGTGGGGCGCATCGGCGATATACAGATTGTCTTCCTGATCCGGTGGGAACAGGGTAAAGCGCCGGCGTCCGGCCGCCACACAGGCGATATTGTCGGCGGCATCGTTGTGAGTGGCCACCCGGGTCGAGTTCCCCATCCACAGGTTGGGCTTCACCTCGGCACTCACCCCCGGAAGCGTGCAGACCTTTTCCAGCCCCGGAAAATGGTCGGGAATGGGTGTGGAGCCGACATAAAAGGCCGCCGGTCGGGGCGCCCGCGACTGCGAGGCCAGAATCTCCAACGCATCCGGCAGAAATCCTTTCATCCGGGTGAAGTTGAACCCACTCAGATCTTCCGTGTAGAACAGCCGCCCGCCCTCTTTGGGACCGGCGATCATGGCCTCCAGAGGCTTTCCGGCATCAAACGGCAGCAGGTAGCGAGCCACCGCCTCCGGCGATTGCCGTGCCGCCGCCACCAGAGGCCAGTGCTGGGCATAGCCTTTCAACAGCACCGGGTGCTGGGGTGGGGCCTGCTGAAAGTCGACAGCCAGAGCTCGCTCCCGGTCCCACCAGGCCACTTGTTGGGCTCGGGGCTCGGTCGGTTTCGACGTTGTGTTCAAGGTAACGGAGACAGTCATGAAGCATCAAAATCCAGAAACAGGTTAGCCGTCAGTCGACCCCGGACCGGGTCAGCACTGAGGTCCCGGTCGGGTTCGATCAGGCCCGAATGCAACAGATTCCCGGGATAAATCAATAACCGATCCGGCCGATAATCCACCTGATGAATCAACTCAAAATGAGCATCGCTACCCCGGCAATAACGCGCCGGAGGCGTCCCATGCTCGCGCATGTGCCGCTCGGCTTCCTGCACAAAATGCGCGAAACGCTCATCGGTAATACGCTCGTAGCCGGTCGGGCAATGACGAAAGAAGCCGGTGCCGCCAAATGGGCCCGGATTGAGGTAGTGCATGATCGCAAAATAGAACCCGCGACGGGTGTCGTAATGGGGCACACGCTGCAGCACGGCGAGGTCGGATTCCGCCCGGGTGACCAGGGAGAAAAGCTGATGAATACACCGGCCTCGGTGTGACGCCGGCACCGCGTACGTTTCCCGAATCAGCGGTTCCACCCGAGACAACACCCTGCGGGTGTAATCCGCCGGGAGGTTGGCACGTATCCCCGGGTAGGCGGCCTGCCCTTCGCCGGAAAAGGCCGCCCATTCATTGGCGACCCGTTTGAGAGGCTCCAGGTCGCCCAGCACATTGTCCAGCACGATGACCGGGGTCTGCTCGTTACCGACGCGCACCACGGAAGCATCCACCTCTCGACTTATCCGCTCCAGCGCCGTTGCACCCGACATGATCACCTCTTAGCCGTTAGCCGCCTGGGCCATGGGCATCTTGCAGTAATAGTCGATAAACGCCTGATGGGAAGGCAACTTGGCCACCAGCTGTTCGGTTGATTGCCGCAGCTTTTTCAGGAAGTCCGCCAGCTCTTTCTCGGTCATCACATCCGCCATGGGATGGTAGGCCTTGGGCGTGATGCCCTGGCCCATCATCACCTGTATCCAGGACTCTTCGCCAAACAGTTCATTTTCAATTTTGAACACCCGGGCCGAGTCGCTGAACAGATCAATTCGCTGGCGCAACGGTGCCGGTATTTCCATGTTTTTGCAGTAGCGCCAGAAGGGTGTGTCGTCCCGTTCGGTGACTTTGTAATGCAGGATGATGAAATCCCGGATACGTTCGACTTCGAGCTTGGTCTGCTGATTGAACTCGTCGATGTCCGACTGAACCATCTGGCCGCTGGCCGGAAACAGTTGCACGAAACGAACCAGGCTACGCTGAATCAGGTGGATACTGGTCGACTCCAAGGGCTCCAGAAAGCCGCTGGCCAAGCCCAGCGCCAGACAGTTTTTCACCCAGTGCTTGCGCCGGGTGCCGGTACGGAACTGAATCGGTTTCGGGTCGGTAATCGGCTCGCCCTCAAGGTTGCCGAGCAGGGTTTCCCGGGCCTGCTCATCACTCATATAGCGGCTGGAATACACCAGGCCGTTACCGACCCGGTTCTGCAGCGGAATGCGCCACTGCCAACCGGCATCATGGGCGATGGAACGGGTGTAGGGAATCGGCTCGGCCACGGATTCGGTCTGCACCGCCAGCGCGCGATCGCAGGGCAACCAGTGTGACCAGTCCTCAAAGCCGGCATTCAGGGATTGCTCAATCAGCAGTCCGCGAAAGCCGGTGCAGTCGATAAAGAAGTCGCCATCCACCTGCTTGCCCGACGCCAATGTCAGGGACTGGATTTCGCCATTGTCCGGGTTGAGGTTCACTGTCTCGATTTTGCCTTCCACCCGCTCGACACCCAGTTTTTCACTGCGCCGCCGCAGGAATGCCGCATAGCGACCGGCGTCCATGTGGTAGGCGTAATTCATCCGGCCATTGGGCAGAACCGCAAACTTGTTTTTGTGAGACGCGAGCAACTCAGCACAGTAGTCGCCGTAGGGATAATCAATGCCTTTGGCTTTTCCCGCCAGCCAGAAATGCAGAAAGCTGCAAGCCCAGCAGTCTTTGCCCGCATAGCCGAATGAGTGAATGTATTTGTGATCTTTCTCTCGCCAGTTTTCAAAGGAAATGCCCAGCTTGAACGTGCCGTTCACTTCCGCAAGAAATTCCCGCTCGTCAATATCGAGCATTTTGTGAAAGGTCATCAGTGGCGGGATAGTGGCTTCACCGACGCCAACGGTTGGAATATCGTCGGACTCCACCAGCTTGATATCGAGATTTTTCCCGAGCGTCTGCGATAGCAACCCCGCCGCCATCCAACCGGCCGTTCCTCCACCAGCAATCACTATGCGTTTGATACTGTCAGTCATGGTCACCTCGGCTCACTCTGAGCAAGTCGTGCCTAAACGGTATGAAGTCCGTGTTGGCGAATATGATTTATCAGGGAACGGTTGTCCGGCAGCCCCTGCAGTAGCTTCCGGGTTTGCACCCCGTTTTCGTGGAAAGCGGTCTGGGCAGCGGCTCCCGATGACCGGACCCGGCGCTCCAGTCCCTCCGGGGCGGTATACTCCGGTCGCATGCCGTAAAGGATGTACTGGTAGCTGGCCGACGGAAACAGCTCGTCCCGGTATAGACTGTCACAGGTCCAGGGACTGCGCGAACGCCACAGCAACAGTTGTTCGGCCAGCTCTTCGGGCACACTCTCGTCGGCCCGATGTGCTCGCCAATAGTCGGAATCCTCCCGCGTGCTCAGCACATAATGCAGCTTGAGGAACCCGATGATGTTGTCCCAATGGCGACAGAAACGTCGATTAAACCGGCGGGCCACCACCGACATTTCCGCCCGGTTTTCCGGCATTTGCTGAACCAGGAACTGGGCCGAGCGCTCCACCAATACCAACGCGGTGGCCTCCAACGGCTCGATGAAACCGGCCGACAGCCCAATGGCCACACAGTTGTTCTGCCAGAACCGTTCGCGGTGCCCGGGATCAAACTGAATCAGACGTGGGGACAACTCATCCAGTGTCGCACCGGAATCCGTCCCGCGTAGGTAGGCCGCGAGCCGCTCATACACCTTATCCTTATCGATATGCGCGGATGAAAACACGGCGCCAACACCGCGCCGGGTAGGCAACGCAATATCCCAGACCCAGCCATCGGGATGCGCCGTACTGAGGGTCTGCGACGCAATAGGGCTCTGCTCATTCGAATAGGGTACCTGCACCGCCAGCGCGGAATCGTTGAACAGTATCGGGCGCTGACTGACCCAGGGGACCTGATAGTGCTGGCCGAGCAGACGCGACGCCATGCCGGTGCAGTCAATGAACAGGTCCCCGGCAAGGGTTTCACCGGACTTCAGATGCAGGTGCTTAATATCACCATTGTCCCGGGGTTGAACACCGGTCACCTCTCCCAGGTAATGCACCACGCCCAGATGTTCCACACAGTGGCGCTGCAGCAGGCGGGTAAATTTACCCGCATCCAGGTGATAGCCGTAGTTCAGGTTGAACGCGTACTCCGGGGTCGCCAATTGCTTGGGTGCCCGTCCCTGGTCACACACCGCGGATTGCGGGCTGACCGCATAGGCAAAAGGCAGGTCCCTTTGCGCGTAGCGCCAGTGCTCCGCCAGATTCAGGCGTCCGTATCCAGCGGGCAACGTGAACGGATGGTCATACCGGTCGCCGTCGCCGCGGCACCAGTTCTGAAAGCGTGACCCCTGTTTGAAACTGACATCGCATTCGCGGATGAACTCGGATTCCGACAGCCCGATGGTCCGCAGGGTCTCCAGCATCGAGGGCCAGGTGCCCTCTCCGACACCGATGGTCGCAATATCCGGCGACTCCAACAGCGTGATCCGCCGATTGGGTCGGGAGTCAAGACGAGCGTCAGCGGCCAGCAGGCCCGCGGTCAGCCAGCCGGCGGTGCCGCCGCCAACGATGACGACGTGTTCGATCGGTCTATTGTGCACGCTCATGGTGGTTCCGTGATTTGCGCTCAATCAGAGCGCGCATTTTGCCCATGGACGCAATGGTCATATAGATGGGCTCCAGGTAGCCGCGCTCGTGAAGGCTCGCAACCTGCTCGGCGCTCAACGCTTTGAGGCGCTCTTCCTGAATGGTATAGAAGCCCATCAATTGGCCGGTGGTGCCGTCCTCCAGCGTAATATCCATGGTTACCGGCTCCAGTAGCTGCAGCTCGGTCAGGGTATCTATGAAGGCGATGTCGTGCTGGTGCCAGACATGAATGGCTTCCAGCATACCGGACACCCGGTCCAGAAAATCGCTGTTGGCCCCGTGCTCTTCAAAGAGACGGGTACCGGTCTCGGTGTTGACCTTGGGGTGCTCAACATCGATGTGAATCATGCGACGCGGCTCGTCGCCGTTATCGCCGGGATAATTACCGATGGAAAACGGCACGCGCTGAATCATCAGCGGAATATAGCCGGCATCCCAGCGGTCATCCTGTAAAAAAAGGTTCTCCTCCTGCTCGAGACCAAACAGAGCCACGGCAAAGAAGCGCCCGCTGTTCGGGTCTTTTTGAAACAATATGGGATAGTGAGCCTGTACCGCGCGAAATTCCGGGGAAAAGGTCTGGCCCCACATCACCGCATCGCCGTTCTCACGGCGGAAGCGATTGTCCACCCGCAAGTCACAGTGCTGTTCGTTATTCAGTAATACGGTTTTCACCTGAAGGCTCCTCGTTTTTTGTGCTTATCGTAATAACGGTTCAATTTTCACCGGATCAGAGACAAAAAAGCCGCCCAACTGCGGCGGCTTTCCTTGCATTGACAGGGTGACAGCCCCAACCGGCGCTGTCACCCCAGACATCGGCTCAGGCTTAGAAGCTGTAGCGAGCGCCGATGTTGTAGCGAGCGTAGCCCTGGTAGAAACCCAGAACCTGCTCGTTGGAGCGACCATAGTTCCGGCCACTCTCTTCGGTGAGGTTCAGCCCCTCAAAGAAGACGGACAGGTTGTCGGTCACGTCGTAACTGAGGTTCATGTCAACCTGGCTGTAGTCCTCAACATAGATCGGGTTGTTACCCGTTCCTGATGCCGGAGAGGCCAGGAAGTCATCCCGCCAGTTGTAGGCAATACGCGCCTGGAAGCCGTCTTTTTCATAGAAGGCGATCAGGTTGGCACTGTCGCTGACACCGGTAATGGCGAACTGCGGGTCACGCAGCACCATGTTGTCGAACGATGTACTCACATCTACCATAGTGTAGTTGGCAATCACGCCAAAGCCAGTGTCCCAGAAGTTATGCTGGACCGCGAGTTCCCAACCGTCAATGTCGACCTTCTCGTCAGAGTTGGCTGTCTCGGTAACATCGAACGGAGAGTTCGGGTCTTCACCGGGAATACCCACAATCACGATGTTGTCGCTGGCATCCAGGTAAGCGGTTTCGGGATCCGGGAAGTTGTCGTAGATGTACTGGCGAATGGCGCCGACATCATTCGGCGAAATTCCGGAGTCGATCGCTGCCTGGGCGCGCTCACCGAGAGCCGGGTGCGGAGTGTTTTCCAGCGGAGCCTGTTCGCGTACCACACGAGAACCGATGAAGTTCTCAACTTCCTTCTGGAAGTAGCCCACAGACACGTAGCTGGCTTCACCGTAGTACCATTCGGCGGACAGGTCGAAGTTGTCCGACTTGAACGGATCCAGACCGGGCGTACCACGGCTGGCAGTGCCGCCATTGACACGAACGCCCTGGTCATAGCTGGTGCCACCACGCAGGTTCAGCCAGTTCGGGCGGGCGATGCTCTGACCATAGGAAGCACGCAGAACTACATCAGGCGTCACTTCCAGGCTCGCATCCAGAGAGGGCAGGAAGAAGTCGTACTCACCGCTATCGATGACGGACTCTGCGCTGCCTACCGGCGGCATATTGAACTCGTTGGCCGATACCCACTCAATCGGGCCATAGCTCTGGGCGCTGGCCGGGGTGCTGACCTCGGTAGACTCGTAGCGAACACCGGCACCCAGCCCTAACGGCATATCCGCCAGTTCGGTTTCCCAGTTGAACTGGACATAGGCGCTGTCAGAGTCTTCATAGATCTCGTTGAACTGATCGGGCGCAGCGGCACAGTACCAGGTGGAGCCATCCGGGCAGTCAGCAGCACCGGCACCATCGTCAAGGTTGGTGGCGGCGTAATCGCGCACGTCTTCGAAGCTGAACGCGAAACGCTCATTCAGCGGCGTGGTGTTGGTGCCACCCAGGAAGTTCATATCTTCTTGAGAGGTTTCACCGTAGCTGCCGTCGAAACGGTCCAGAATGGTTTCGCGAGAGAAGAACTCAGCGGGAATATCGCCGGCTTCACCCAGACCGCCCCAGGTTTCACGCTGAACGTTGGAGAAAGCAGAGCGATAATCACTCTCGGTGCGCGCTACGCCAAACTGCAGGCGCATAGCGTCGTTAAATTCCCACTCACCGTCCAGTTGAACCTGATCGATCTCGTGTTTCATCTGGCTGTTGCGGAAGAAGCTACCGGAAACCTGCAGATCTTCGGTGCGCAGACCGGTACCACCAGCGCCATTGAGTACATCCAGAATCAGGACAGGCATTTCACCGGCCACATTGACGGTGGTCTGGTCACGAACATAAGCGGATACCGCGATACCTACGCTGTTACCGTAAGGGTTGTTCGGACGGGCTTCCGCCTCGGAGCTGTGGTAATCCAGGCTCAGAGTCAGCGGGTCGATCGGGTTCCACTCGGCGTTGAAGCCAATGGAGTTGTTCTCATACAGGGCCGCCTGTTCACCGACACCAAAGGGCAGGTCGCCATTGGTCATATTTTCAGAGTACAGCAGAGGCGTCTGAACCGCTGGGGACTCATTGTCGGTAAAGATGGTGCTCTGGCCGCCAAAGTTGAACCAACCACCCACATCGTTGTACTCGGAGTTGATCTCGTTTTCGCTGTAGGTGTAGTCCAGCGTGGTGGTCAGGTCTTCGTTGGGAGCAAATTGCAGGGTCAACTGGCCGTTGGTCCGCTTGCGTTCAAACTCGGTGAAGGCGTAGCCCATCTGCTGGGGAGTGGAGTACACATCCTCCGGCGCAGGCTGGTTGCGGTGGTTGCCATTGGCAAAGTCGATACCGCCCCACTCGTTGGTCACACCGGGCTCACCGCTCCAGTCCTGAACCACAGTACCCGGGAATGAACGCCAGCCGGTACCGATCTGCGCGGCAGCGGTGCCACCTTCACGCTCCTGGTAGCTTGCGGTTACCGCCACACCGAATTTGCCATCGGCAAAAGTGTCGGTGTAGATACCGGAAAGCTCAGGCGTCATGCTGCTGTCTACTGAGGACTCGTCAGTGACCCCTTTAATGCCAATAGAGGCGCGTGAGTCGAGCTCCAGCGGACGAGGTGTCAGAATGTTGATCGTTGCACCCATGCCACCCGGAGGGGTATCGGCGCGAGACGTCTTGTACACCTCAACGGCAGTGACACTCTCGGAGGCCAGGTTGGCGAAGTCGAAAGAGCGCGAACCGGAGGCCACGGTGGCTTCCAGGGTAGCACCCGGCATCTGACGACCGTTGAGGGTCACCAGGTTGAAGTCGGGGCCCAGACCGCGCACGGTCACTTTGGAGCCTTCACCGTCGCGACGGTCAATAGACACACCGGTGATCCGCTGAAGCGATTCAGCCAGGTTGGTATCCGGGAACTTACCGATGTCCTCGGCGGAGATCGCATCCACGATACCGCGGGAGTCCCGCTTGATATCCATGGCGCGGGTCAAACTGGCCCGAATACCGGTAACCACGATTTCTTCCAGCATTGCCTCGTCACCGTCTTGGGCGTGGGCACCGCTGGCCAGGCCGACCATCGCGGAAGACGCGACGACGGAGGCGATAAGCTTGCGCTTGAAACTGCTGTTGTTGGTCATATGCGAATCCTCAAACCGTTATAATTTTAATCTTGCCGATGCGGTCGATGAGTGACGACCGCTCATTTGACACTATCCTCGCATCCCGCCAATTTCGTCGTCCCACTTTGCCGAAACACCCCAAGGTGGCCTGTCTCACTTTACGTTTCGTAAAGCGAGACGCCCTTTCAGCCCCCGTGTGACGGCACTTTCCGGATTTCGAACCGCCCCGGAGCGACCGTCAGCCGAACCCCGTCCGAGAAGCTGACAATCCGCTCCTTATCTCCAAAGTTGTAGGCCATATAAGTGGTCTGTGCGTCAGACTCGAAAACCACGGCGGCCGGATAGTCGGCCGTGACCCGGCCGCCCCCCGAGCGCAGATGCCCCAACTCTGTCCAGGCATGTACCCACTGATAGGTATGGGCCCGGGTCTCACCCTCCTCGGGCACATACTCAAAACCGGTTTCGATCATATCCGCCAGTGCCGCCTCGGCGTCGGTCATCGCCCAGATGTTCCACCAGATATCCCGCCAGTGCCCATCCCTCAGACCGGAAGGCTTGCCATTGCCGGACTCACTGAGACCAAGAGCCACATAGTCAGCCAGGTAGTCCGGGTACTGTCCGAGGTGAAGCACCAATGGGCTGAGCGGTAGCCCCTGAATGCCCAGAATGTGGGCATGAGCCTCGCTGAACCAGGTGGTAAACACATGCCCGGCCCCCCAGACAATGGAGGTGGTGAGTTTGTCGTAGGCATCGGGGAAGTTGCGGTAGATCGCCGGGCGCTCGCGATAGCCGTCAATATCATTCCAGTACTCCCAGAAGGCGGCGGCCGTGGAGGCGTGCAAGTAAACGCCCCGCTCCACCAGCTCTGGCTGTTCAGTCACCAGACCGTACAACACCACGGCGCCGTAGGCCGTTGCCGCTTCGGAGGTCGATTCGTTATTGTTGCCCAACAGGTAGTTGGCGGCCCCCGATGCCCAAGAAAAGCCGAGAGCGGGATCGAAATACCGCAGGTAGGGGAACTGAGGGTCGTCACGACCCGCCGCAAAGTCCCGGATCAGCAGCTCGACCATGGGGCCCCAGCGGTCTTTGGCGCACCAGCCCGGGTCGACCCGACATATCTCTGAGGCGGCGCGGACAAAGTAGCCGTAATGAAAGTGGTGATCGTTCAGAGCCTGGTGGGTGCCGAACGACTCGTGCACCCCCAGCACCGTATTCCAGCGGTCGTCATAGACAAAGTACCGGGCCTGCTCGGCGGGGTCAGCGGTAAACCAGTCCTCCAGCTCGGATTTCAGCCAATCAATCAGACGATTCGCCTCTGGCTCAAGCCCCTCCTCCCGGGCCAGTAGCGCCAGCTCGGCCGCCTTGCCGTAATTCTTACCGGCAAAGTAGGTATCGGTCGCCCGGTTCCAGTTCTGCGGGTCCCGGGCCATAAAGTCATGCACCAGTGCCCGCAGCCGCTGCGGGTCATAGTCACCCAGCCCGGCGGGGAGCCCGGGAAGCACGCCGACAGAGGGCAGCTCGTACGCAAACCCTCCCGTCACCGCAAACCGCATGACCCCGCGGGCGCTCCGCACTTTGTAGTCGGTAAGCGCTTGCTTACTGTTTTTCCATTGCAACGGCTGAAGGCCCGCCAGGGTTTTGACGGACTCACCCCGATATCGATACTGATGGGTGACGGTCACCCGGTAGCTGTTCGGATCAACCCGGTAGTCCACCTCAACCTCATCCACGGGCTGTCGGGCGTGAGCGATAAAATCGCCGATCATGGCGGCCGAAGGACCGGACTCCGGGGCCGGGAGCCAGGTCAGGGTAAAGTGGCTATTGCGGCTGGCGGCCGTGATCTCCGACCCATTGACCCCGGTAAACTCGGTGCTCCCGTGCCCAGTCAGTAAAAAGTGGTTCCGGTTTCCCGCCACATCGGTCCAGAGCCCCAGGGTATTGCCTTGCCGGTAGAAAATGCCTTTGCGCTCACCGTCCGGCGCCAGAGTCCGAATCTGCAGATCGCCGCGAAACACACTGAGGTACACATAGGGGGAGCCTTGCACGAACGTCGCCGACATCACCGGGCGGTGACCACTTCGCCATTCCAGAGACACGGTGCCGTCACTGTAGTCCCTGACATAGGCATCGAGGCGATCAAACTGGCTATTGGCAACGGCAATACCATCGAACACTTCGGCCAAGGGCTCAGGCACCGGGTAAGTCACACCCCTGTCCTGAACCCGCAGACCGGCGGGTATTCCCATCAGGCGCATCCCGCGCTCAGTGATTCTGGCCATCAACGGGTCTGACGTGATGTGACCCGGGCCGTCGGGATCATCCACCGCATGAGCACCAAAGAAGGTGACGTTGCCCCACCAGCGGTGGGCCATGGTGGGCTTTCGGGCCGCCGGAGCGACGACGTTCGGCTGCAACGGCAGTGGTTGCACCATACCGCCACAGGAGGGAACCTGCGCTTTCACCACGCCGGCGCTGGTCAGCCTGGCCTGGCCACGCTCCTCCTGGCATTGGTAGCTTTGCGGCTGAACGCCGAGGCTGACCGAGCCGGCACCATGCTCCCCCGGCGGCTGGCAACCCGCCAGCGCAACGCCTAATACCACCACCACACTGAATACCACTCTCGCCCGTGACACGTCGCCCTCTCTATTGTTATGTGCCGCTGCCGGAGATCCGACGCGGGGAACCGGTTTACCGGCCCTGGCGGACATAGAACCTGAATGGGCTTGGCTCGTCGCCCCACTTTTCATTTTTGAGAAACTGGGACGGCCAAAGTGGCAATCCTGATTGCAGGGCAACACAGAAAAGGGCTGCGACAATTTGTCACTGTGCGCCGGCCTCCGTCTTCCTTAAGCTTGCGCGCTCGGAAAATCAAAACGAACAAAGCGGAGGCCAGTGGTCATGTCATTGCTGGAAAAGCATAAACTCCTTGGGCTGAGTCTGGTGGGGCTACTGGCACCGCTTGCCAGCGCGGATACAGCGCCGGCGGCACTGGCCACGGAGGAGGTGCGGGTCTGGGGTGAGCGAGAGCGCGGTAAAGAACACCAGACTACCGGCCCGAGTCACGTCATTGGCCCGGAGGATATCCGGGGCATCAACATCGCCACCACCGAGGACCTGGTGAAATTCGAACCCAGCCTGGTGGTGCGGCGCCGGTTTATCGGCGACGCCAACGGCACCCTGGGGATCCGCGGCTCCAATATGTTCCAGACCGCCCGCTCGATGGTCTTTGCCGACGGTGTTCCGCTGCACTACCTGTTGGAGTCGCGCTGGAGCGGCTCGCCTCGCTGGACCCTGGTCTCGGCCAGTGAAATCGCCCAGGTTGAGTTGCTCTATGGCCCCTTCTCCGCCGAGTACAGCGGCAACGCCATGGGCGGGGTGATCAACATCGAAACCGCCATTCCTGAATCCCGGCACATCCGCATCGACGGCAGTGTGTTCTCCCAGGGTTTCGACGCCTACGGGTTTGACGACTCTCTGAACGGCTACAAGGGGTTCGCTTCCTATGGCGATCGCTTTGGGGACTTAAGCCTTTACCTGTCCTATAACCATCTCGACAACAACGCCCAGCCACAATCCTATTACTACGGCGGCGGTACCGACGCTGCCAACCCGGAGCCGGTCAGCGGCGCCATTCCCGGCCTGGACGACGAGGGCAACAAGCGACTGTTTTTCGGAGACACCGGCGTGATGAACACCACCACCGACAATGTGAAAGTCAAAGTGGGCTATGACTGGGAACGTTGGTCCACGCTGTTCAACATCGCCTATGAAGACCGCCTCTCCCGCAGCGACGACGCCAACAGTTATCTTACCGATGCCGACGGCAATCGCGTTTGGGGCGGGGCAGTGATACAAAACGGCACGGCCTTCTCCGTGCCGGCGTCCCGCCTGAATGTCAGCACCATGGAGCGGGATACGCTCTCCACCGGCTGGCGGCTTCGAGGGGACCTGGCCGAGGGTGTGTCCCTGGAAACCAGCCTGAGCCACTTCACCATCATTCGGGATGAGAGTCGCGAGTCCGCCGTCAATCCGGCCCATCCCGCTGACTCGCCGGCGGGACGAGTCAGCGATTACCGCGATACCGGCTGGCAGACCGCCGAGGTCAAACTGCGCATTGAGGACTGGCTGACCGAAGGCCTCTCTCTGGTCACCGGTGCCCGCACCGAAGCCTACGAGCTGAACCTCAACATCTATGACTCGGACAACTACCGCACCGGCGAGAAAACCGACGCGGTCGGGCGCAGCGGCGGCGAAACCCGCATTGACGCGCTCTACGCGCAGGCCGCTTGGCCGCTCCATCCCCAGTGGGATGCCACCCTGGGCCTTCGCTACGAAGAGTGGCAGAGCGAGAGAGGCTACTTTTCCGCCGACGAGACCGACACACCCGAGCTGGCTATTACGCCCGTTCCGGGCAATGATCGGCAACGATTCTCCCCCAAGTTATCTCTAGGCTTTACGCCCGACAGTCACTGGCAATGGCGCTACTCCCTGGCTCAGGCGTATCGCTTCCCTATCGTGGAGGAGCTGTTCAGCCAGTACCAGGCCTATAACGCCATCAGCGAAGCCAACCCGGAATTGAAACCGGAAGACGGCGTCCACCACAACCTGATGCTGGAACACCGGTTGGCCCACGGTCTGATGCGTTTCAACCTGTTTCAGGAGACCATTGAGAATGTGATCGAGTCACAGACCGACCGGCTCCCCGGCGGCGGTTCGGTGCGTACCTTCGTGCCCGTGAACGAAGTCGATACCTGGGGCGCCGAGTGGATCGCGGATCTGCAAGGGCTCTGGCATCCTCAGCTCGACCTGCGTTTCAACCTGACGTACACCCGCGCGGAGATCACCGAAAACTCCCCCAACCCGGCATTGGAAGGCAATACATTTCCGCGTATGCCCCGCTGGCGGGGCAACCTGCTGACCACCTACCACCTGAACTCGAAGTGGGCCGTCAGTACCAGCGTTCAATACGCCAGTAACAGCTACGGCAATCTGGACAACAGCGACACCGTCAATGGCGTCTACGGCGCACAGGATGGCTATACCTTTATCGGCCTGAAAACCCGCTACCAACTGGACGATCGTTGGGGATTCAGCCTGGGACTGGACAACATCACCGACCAGCGCGCCTATGTGGCGCACCCCTGGCCGGGCAGAACGGTGTACGCCAATTTTTCCTACGACTGGCAATAACAAAAACGACAGAGTATGAGCACAATGAATCAGGCCACTTCCCCCGTCACCAATGCCACCGCTGCCAAACGGTGGTACCGCACCCTTTGGCGCTGGCACTTTTACGCGGGCCTGTTCTGCATTCCCTTTGTGGTCATACTGTCGATCACCGGCGGTATCTATCTGTTCAAGCCGCAACTGGACCACTGGGCCGAGCGTGACTTTCGCAACCTCGCCACTGCCGGGAACACTTTGCCCATTCAGGAACAGATCGAACAAGCACTGGTGACCTATCCGGACGCCATGCTGATCAACATGCGGGTAACCGCCAATGCCCGGGACGCACACCGATTACTGATTCGGCAAGGCAGTGAAACCATACAACTGTACGTGCATCCCGCCACCGGCGAGGTGTTGCAAGCCAATAATCCGGACCGACGCCTGACTGCCTGGGTAAAAAATCTGCACGGCGAACTGTTGATTGGCTCCGCTGGCTCGATATTGGTAGAGCTCGCCGTCTGCTGGGCCTTTGTGCTGTTGATGACCGGCCTCTACCTCTGGTGGCCCCGAGGCCAGAAAGGTCTGGGCGGTGTACTCTATCCCCGACTGCGTAAGGGCGGGCGCACGTTCTGGCGGGACCTGCACGCGGTGATCGGCTTCTGGCTGGTAGGCCTTACCTTCTTCCTGCTGATTACCGCCCTGCCCTGGAGTCAGGTGTGGGGCAGCGCTTTCAAGGAACTGCGCCAGCTTGCAAGCGGGCCAACGGAACATAGCTGGCGAATCAGCAGCCACTCCCATGGCCATCACACCTCATCCGACACTCCCTTGCCCACCACCAAGGTATGGCAGCAGGCACGAGCGCTTGAATTTGCTCCTCCGGTGGAGCTGTCCTGGGACCACCAACGACACCACTGGAAAGTGGCTTCTCAGCACCAGAACCGCCCGCTGCGCCAAACCGCCTGGCTGGAGTCCGACACTGGCGAACTGATTGAGAGCAACGGCTTTTCAGAGAAAGGCGCACTGGATAAAGCCATTGGAATCGGCATTGCAGCCCACGAAGGGCATTTATTCGGCTGGTTGAATCAGTTGCTGGGATTACTGACCGTGCTGGGGCTGATGACCGTGTCGGTGTCCGGTGCGGTCATGTGGTGGCGACGGCGTCCACAGAATCAGTTGGGTGCACCCAAGGCGGTGGATCCCCGCACGGGAAAAATCATTGGTGCTGGCGTTTTGGTATTGGGCGTGTTGTTGCCGGTAGTGGGGTTGTCGTTGATTGCGTTGTGGGTGGTAGAGCGGTTGGTGGTACGACGATTCAAACCCTTGGCGGTTTGGTTGGGTGTTTAGCGAGAGGTTTGAGCAAGGATTATGGAGGATGACGGGGTTTGCGTCCCGTCATCCTCCATGCAACCGATACCTACTGCCGAATCAACTCAAACTGCTGGTTGGTGCTATCGGCACTGCAGGTCCACTGAACGATATTGGCCCCATCCCCCTGACTGCGGGCCTCCACGTCCAGACACTTCTCGCTCTGCCGGCCGATGATGCGCCAGCGACCTTCGCCCGCACTCTGAAAACGGAACTGCTGGTTGTGGCCGCCCAAATAGTCCCAGAGCATCAGATTGGCACCGTTGTCGGTGGACAGTCCTTCCACATCCAACGCCCGGCTCGAGGCATTGAGCGGCGAGATGCGGTGGTAATCGCCATCGACCGGGGAGATATCCCACTTTTGACAGTCGTTGTTCAGCCAGCTCCACTGCTGCACATTGGTGCCATTTCCAGTGCCGCAATTGGCGACATCCAACGTTTTGCCACTATGCACGGGGACAATGCGGTAGATGCCATCCACCGTGCCGTTGCTGCCGCCCCCTGAACCACCACCGGGCGCTGTACCAACACTGTCGCAGCCGGACACATTGATACTGGAGCTATCGGTGCGCACCAACTGGCAGTTGGGGTTACCGTTGGAGACGGAGCCGCTCAACACATGGGTGTCTGAAGCGTCTTCCAGAAAAATGCCGTGTGAGGTGGTATCGGCAATATCCACGTAATTGACGGTAGTCCCGTTGCTCCCCGAGACGCTAAAAAAACCCCGCCCGGAGTTGCGCGAATAAACACTCTGCACGCTGACATTGGGGCCGTTATTGTTGGCCACCCGGAAGGTCGCATAACCGCCCCCCTGATTGTTGTAGTGGCCAGTCACATTGCCCACAGTACCGTTGCGGGAATTGTTCAGCAGCAGACCACAGCCGCCATTGTTGGTGACCGTGACATCACCGATGGTGAAGCCGTCAATCCCGTAGGTCTCGACCCCATGACCGTTAGCGCCGTTAATGTTGATGTTGCCTGCGATGGTCAGGTCGGTGGCCGAGCCGGTGGAATCGTCCACCCGGATGCCCAACCCGACCGGGCTGTTGTTGCTCAGGTCCATGGTGATGTTTTCCAGAGTCACATGGGAGCAACCCCGGAACCAGATACCGTAGCGCGGATTACCGGTCACGTGCAGGTTGCTTACCGTGATGTTGTCGCGGCGATCACAGTACACCGGCACCACCAGATCGCCGCCGTTGGCATTGACGGTGTGTCCGTGAAAATCCAACGTCTGCCCGGCACGGGGCCGGATGGAGTAGACATTGCCCCCATCGGGGCCACTATCCCCGGAGTTGCGAATATTGACCGTACCGGAGCCCATATTGTTGATCGCGGCGTTGATCGCGTCGAAATAGCGGGAACCGTTATACACCGTATTGCCATCCACCCGAGCCAACCAGTTGCCGTTGGTGCGGGTCACTTCAGCATCCGCCCAGAGGCTGGGCGACAGGATCATCAGAAACAACAGAACAATCAGCGGCGAGCGCCGCAGACGAGATAGGAACATAGGTTCTCTCCAGTTTTTATTGCCGTTATGGTGGAGACGCTGACGCGTCGGTCCGACGAGAGATACCACATGTGGGGACTGCCAACCCCACTCAGGTCGGGAACCATGAACCTACAGAAGATTTCAGGCTATTTGTATTACATTCAGCCCGAAACGAGAACTACATCACACTAAAAAGCGCTTTTTTGTTCATATGTAGTCAGATTGGCGCACAAACAAATCATCTCCTGTCATTTCGCTACCAAACCAAAGCGTACAGTAAATGCATGAACACCACCACGGCCGTCAATTGCCAGCGCAGCTGGGGGTATCGCGCCGGATACTGGCGATCCACACCCGCCAGGTATTCAAACAGGCGCAACCCCAAAAACAGCGCTGCCTGGAACACGAGCGCTTCCGGCGGACGCAGAAACGCAAAACCGACGATGCTCGCGACCGGGAGAACCACCGCCACTAGCGCCCGGCGCGTGGGATGTGCCGCCTGGTACAACACCGGCCAGAGCACACCGGCCATAAAACCCAGAATCAGAGCGCTGTAGAGTTGGAAAAGACGCAGCGCCTGACCGGATTCGATCAGGCCCAGTGCGGATATAGGAGGCAAGAGAACAAACGGAATAAGCCCCAGATAGCCTAGGCGCTGGATGGCATTGAGACGTTTGATAAACGACAAATTCATCTATGACCTCCAAGGAATCGGCGGTGCGGGCAGGGGATCACCATCATAACCGGGCACTTCGCCAAAGCGCTCGCTGCCCGACTCCCACGCATCCTGAGCGTCGGTGATCTCTTCCCGACTGTGGCCAACGAAATTCCACCAGATCAAGATCTCTTCCTCCAGCGGTTCTCCACCCAACAATAGCAGGCGGGTACCCGCCGCGAGATGCACGCGCACGTTATCGCGGCCGCCACCGATATACGCCAGGTGATTGGCCGCAAACGCCTCGCCTTCCACTTGAATGTCGCCTTGCAGGGCAACCAGGCCGTACTCGAACGCCGGTTTCAGGCTTAACGTCAGTTCCGTCGCCTCCGTCGCCCGGAACTCCACCGCGACCAGCGGACTGAAACTGAGGGTTGGCGCCTGCTGCCCCCCGTACTCACCCACCAGCAGTGTCGCTTCGGCATCCGCTTCCTGCCAACGCGGCAGGTTCGGGTAATGATCGAAACGCGGCGCGGTATCCTTGTGCGCTGTCGGCAGGGCAATCCACAGCTGAGCCGCGTGCAAAACTGGTTCTGGGCCGGTGGCCTCCTCAGTGTGGGCAATACCGCGGCCTGCCGTCATCAGGTTCACCTGTCCCGGGCGTATTACCTGCTCACTGCCCAAGCTGTCCCGGTGTAACACTTCGCCCTCAATCATCCAGGTAAAGGTCTGCAGACCGATGTGGGGATGGGGCCCGACGCGAAAACCGGGGGCATCCTCCGGAAAGCGGCTGGGTCCGGCGTGATCGAGAAAACACCAGGCGCCGATGGTGCGCCGCTGTCGACGCGGCAGAATCCGGTTCACCGGAATGCCACCCACGTCCGCCACCCGTGGCGTCACGGTCTGAATCTGATAGCGGCCGTCGACCTTGGGACATTCCAGGCTGGATTCGGGGGTTGTGGGCCATTCGGTATTGGTCATAAGCGGGTCCTGTTCAGTTGGGCGCGCGATGGCCTCTTGCTATAGTCTACCCCTATTTCCTTCAACGGGATCACTTGCGCCAGAGGTCACCATGTCTGAAACACCGCACACCATTCGCTGGGGCATCATCGGCACCGGCGATGTCTGCGAAATCAAAAGCGGGCCGGCCTTTCAGAAAGCCCCGGGCTCTGAGCTGGCCAGCGTCATGCGCCGCAATGCGGCCAAGGCGGAGGACTTTGCCCGGCGCCACGGCGTCCCCCAATGGACCGACAATGCCGAGGCGCTGCTGAACGATCCCACTATCGATGCCATCTACATTGCCACGCCGCCCGCCAGTCATAAAGAGTACGCGGTTGCCGCACTGGCCGCCGGAAAATCCGTGTATGTGGAAAAGCCGGTCGCGCGAAACGCGGCCGAGTGCAAAGCGATGATTGCGGCCGAGAGCACCTCAAACGGCAAGCTTTGCGCGGCTCACTACCGGCGGTTTTTACCGAGCTTCATGAAGTTGAAGGCGTTACTGGACGAGGGCGCGATTGGGCGGCCATTGATCGTTCGGCTGGATATGCTGCAACCGGCGGGCTCAGCGTTGATCGCCAACTCTGAAGAGAACTGGCGCGTTGACCCGGCCATCGCCGGTGGGGGCCTGTTTCACGATCTGTCTCCCCATCAATTGGACCTGATGCTGCACTGGTTCGGGCCGGTGTCCCGGGCGAGCGGATTTGGCACCAATCAAGGTGGTCACTACAACGCCGATGATTGTGTGCATGGCTGGGCGGAGTTCGACCGTGGCGTGGTGCTTCAGGGGCGCTGGCACTTTGCGGTTCCGGAATCCGAGGCGCGGGATTTGTGTGAGGTGATCGGAACCGAGGGGCGAATAACCATCAATTTTTTTGGGGAGCAGGTGTTGAGACTTTTCAACAAGGATGGGGAGCAGACGTTCCGATTACCCAATCCACCCCATATTCAGCAACCGATGATTGAGCAGGTCGTGCGTTACTTTCGGGGAGAGCGGGACAATCCGTGCAGTATGGCGGAGGCGCGGGAGGTGATGGCGTTGATGGATGCGTTTGTGCGGTGATAAGAAAAAAAGGCGGTCCGCTCTAGCGGGCCGCCTTTTTTGTGGCTCACGCTACTGTAACAATCAATCGTTCGCGCGCTGCTCCAGAATCTCTACCGCCGGCAATACTTTCCCTTCGACAAACTCCAGGAAGGCACCACCCCCGGTGGAAATGTAGGAGATTTTGTCCGCCAGGTTCCATTTGTCGATCGCGGCCAGGGTGTCACCGCCGCCCGCGACAGAGAACGCGCTGCTTTCGGCAATAGCATCGGCCACGACTTTGGTGCCCTTGGCAAAGGCATCAAACTCAAACACACCACAGGGACCATTCCACAAAATGGTTTTGGCGTTCTTGATGATCTCCGCCACGCGCGCCGCAGTTTCCGGGCCGTAGTCGATGATTTCTTCATTGGCGCCGATCTGATCAACCTTCTTCACTTCGGTCGGCGTATCATTGGCCCAATCATCAAAACCGGCCGTGGTGGTACGTACGTCGGTGGCGTAAATCACTTCGGTGGTATTGGTCAGACGCTGCGCTTCGGGAATCAGGTCTTTCTCGTGCAGGGAGTTACCCACTTCGTAACCGGCCGCGGCCACAAAGGTGTTGGAAATGCCGCCGCCGACCACCAGGGTGTCGGAGATCTTGGACAGTGAGTCCAGCACGCTCAACTTGGAGGAGACCTTGGCACCACCGACGATGGACACCAGCGGGCGCTCCGGGTTGTCCAGCACCTTGCCCAAGGCATCCAGCTCGTTGGCCAACAGCGGACCGGCGCAGGCGACGGGCGCGTACTTGGCCACACCGTGAGTAGACGCCTGGGCGCGGTGCGCGGTGCCGAAAGCGTCCATCACAAATACGTCGCACAGCTTGGCCATTTTCTTGGCCAGCTCGTCGTCGTTGGCCTTCTCGCCCTTGTTGAAGCGCACATTCTCCAGCAACACCACGTCGCTGTCGCCCATATCCACGCCGTCGACCCAGTCGCGGATCAGGGGGACGTCTTTACCCAGGGACTCGCCCAGCGCCTTGGCCACCAGTGCCAGGGAGTCTTCCTCGCTGAACTGGCCCTCTTCCGGGCGCCCCAGGTGGGACATCACCATAACCTTGGCGCCCATCTCCAGGGCTTTCTTGATCGTGGGTACGGCGCCGTCCAGGCGCACGGTGCTGGTGATTTTGCCATCGCGAATCGGGACGTTGAGGTCTTCGCGGATCAGTACGCGCTTTCCGGACAGGTCCTGGTCTTGCATTCGTTTTACGGTCATGAATGGCTCCAAATTTGTTGCATTCTGGGTGGCCGTCGGGTCTGACAGCCACCCCGGAAAAAAATAGCCCGACTCGGGCGAGTCGGGCTAATGATAGCGCATTCGCGCCCGGCCGTCGCCGACGCGCGCTCTCGCGAGGCGCCCGGCGAGCGGCCGGAACCGCTTACAGCAGGCTTTCGGCGGTTTTGGCGATGTTTTCCGCAGTGAAGCCGAAGTGCTTCATCAGGTCGCCGCCCTTGCCAGATTCACCAAAGGTATCCAGAGTCACGGTAGCGCCATCCAGGCCCAGGTACTTGCGCCACTGGTCGCCGTGGGCCGCTTCCACCGCCACACGGGCAGTGACGCTGCGCGGCAGCACTTCGTTCTGGTACTCCTTGCCCTGCATATCGAACAGGGTGGTGCTCGGCATGGACACCACGCGCACCTTGCGACCTTTCTCGGTCAGCAGGTGAGCAGCTTCCAGAGTCGGCGCCACTTCGGAACCGGTGGCCATCAGAATGACTTCCGGCTCGCCATCGCAATCACTCAGGATGTAACCACCGCGGGCAATGGCCTCCACCTGCTCGTCGGTACGCTCCATGGCGGGCAGCCCCTGACGGCTGAATACCAGCGCGCTCGGGCGATCTTTGTTCTCAACCGCGAGCTTCCAGGCGGTAGCGGTTTCGGCCGCATCACAGGGGCGCCATACGTCCATATTCGGGGTAGCACGCAGGGTGGCCATGTGCTCAACCGGCTGGTGAGTCGGACCATCTTCACCCTGACCGATGGAGTCATGGGTGTAGACAAAGATGTTCGGCAGCTTCATCAGCGCGGACATGCGCACGGCGTTGCGGGCGTAGTCCATGAACATCAGGAAGGTGGCGCCGTAGTGAATGAAACCACCGTGGGCGGTAATGCCGTTCATCATGGCGCTCATGCCAAACTCGCGCACCCCGTAATACACATAGTTACCGGAGGCGTCTTCTTTGGTGATCGGCTTGGAGCCATCCCAGATGGTCAGGTTGGAGCCCGCGAGGTCGGCGGAGCCACCCATCAGCTCGGGCAGAATCTTGCCGAAGGCTTCGATGGACTTCAGAGACGCCTTACGGCTGGGCATGTCTTCTTTCTTGGCCTGGCACTCTTTGATGAACTCGTTTGCCTTGGCGGCGAAGTCGGCAGGCAACTCACGCTTGATCACGCGGCGTTCAAATTCAGCGGCCAGTTCGGGATGGGCTTTTTTGTACGCCTCAAAACGCTCGGTCCAGCTGCTCTCGGCCGCCTTACCTTTCTCTTTGGCGTCCCAACCTTTATAGACGTCGTCCGGGATTTCGAACGCACCGTGTTTCCAGCCCAGCTTCTCGCGAGTCAGGGCAATTTCGTCGTCACCCAGGGGCGCGCCGTGGGAGGAGTGGCTGCCCGCCTTGTTGGGCGAACCAAAACCGATCACGGTTTTGCAGCAGATGATGGTGGGCTTGTCAGTCTCAGCGCGACCTGCTTCGATCGCCGCCTTGATGGCCGCCGAATCGTGACCGTCGACGCCCGGCACCACGTGCCAACCGTAAGCTTCAAAACGCTTGGGCGTGTCGTCGGTGAACCAACCTTCAACCTCACCGTCGATAGAGATGCCGTTGTCATCGTAGAACACGATCAGCTTGCCCAAACCCAAGGTACCGGCGAGGGAGCAGGCCTCGTGAGAAATACCTTCCATCAGGCAGCCGTCACCGGCGAACACGTAGGTATAGTGATCGACGATATCGTGACCTTCGCGGTTGAATTGGGCCGCCAGGCTCTTTTCAGCCAGTGCCATACCGACACCGTTGGCCAGACCCTGACCGAGCGGGCCAGTGGTGGTTTCTACACCGGGGGTGTAGCCCAGCTCCGGGTGACCCGGGGTTTTGGAGTGCAACTGACGGAAGTTTTTCAGCTCTTCCATCGGCAGGTCATAGCCGGTCAGGTGCAGCAGAGAGTAAACCAGCATGGAGCCGTGACCGTTGGACATGATGAAGCGATCGCGATCGGCCCATTCCGGGTTCTGCGGGTTGTGCTTCATGAAGTCGTTCCACAGGACTTCGGCGATGTCCGCCATACCCATGGGGGCGCCGGGGTGGCCGCTAGCGGCTTTCTGGACGGCGTCCATACTCAGGGCGCGAATGGCGTTGGCTAGATCGTTACGAGTGGGCATGTTTTGAATAGCTCCTTCGATAATGGTTGGGTGTTCTGGGTTTTACCGGCCGCTGTTGGCCCGCCAGGCAAGGGCGGCAAGGACCAATGATTCAGCGCCTGGGCCAAGGTTTCTGGCCTCTGCCGGCCTCAAGTCACGCTGGCTCGGACTCCGGTCGCGTCGATTCGGGAGCGTCAGGACACGGGGTATTCATCTGTGTTCTTGGGGTCTCTGCGCTCACGACGCGGATTGTACGGCTCTTGTATGACGCTCGAGCGTCCTGTCGATTGGACCCACCTGGCTGAGCTGGCCGCTAATTGTATGACATTTGGCGGAGAATTTTAACTGTTCCGCCCAACTTTCACTGCATTGATCACAAAGCGCGCTATTTTCCCCTACCCGGGGCTGACAGTAAAGCCTTGTTATGGTTTTTATGACTATTAAGGGTGTCGCCAACCACCTATATCAAAATATTTTGATATAGGACCAAACCCCTGCTAAACTCCCTACCCATGAATCAAGCCCACACCCTCCCGAACCCGGACACCCTCGCGCCGGACGCCCTGCCCCAGTTGCTCAAAGCCGCCGGGGATCCTCTGCGTCTGGACATTTTGCGGGTCATGAAGCGGGACTCCTTCGGCGTGCTGGAGCTCTGCCAATTGCTGGATGCCAAGCAGTCCGGTATGAGCCATCACCTTAAAGTGCTGACCAACGCCGGGCTGCTGGCGCCGCGGCGGGAGGGCAACTCCATCTTTTACCGGCGCGCCTACCTGGCCCCGGACAATCCCCTGCAGGCTCTGCAGCAACAGTTGTTTGCGACACTGGATCGGGAGCCCCTACCGGCAGCGCTGAGTGAGCGTTTAAAAGGCCTGCGCGGTGAGCGAGCACTGGCTTCACAGCATTTTTTCGCGGACAACGCCCACAAGTTCCGTGCCCAACAGGACCTGATTGCCAGCTACCCGGTGTACGCCGAGCAGGTCGGCCAGCTGCTGGCCAATACGCCCCTGCCGGACAATCACCTGGCGCTGGAGGTGGGCCCGGGGGAAGGCGAGTTCCTGCCGGTGCTGGCCCGGCGGTTCAAGCATCTGGTCGCCCTGGACAATGCGCCCATCATGCTGGAGCGAGCCCAGACCCTGGCGGCCGAGCAGGGGCTGAGCAATGTCGAATTTATTGGTGGCGACACCCGAGCCCTGAAAGCCCATAAAGTGTTGGCCGATTGCATCGTGGTGAACATGGTGTTGCACCACACCCCGTCACCGGCGGACATCTTTCAGGACCTGAGCGCGGCCCTGGTACGCGGCGGTGCCCTGCTGGTGACCGATCTGTGCCGCCACGAGCAGACTTGGGCCCGGGAGGCCTGCGGCGACCTGTGGCAGGGTTTCGAGCCGGACGATCTGTCCCGCTGGGCGTTTGATGCCGGCCTGAGCGAAGGACAGAGCGTTTATTTCGCCTTGCGCAATGGTTTTCAGATCCAGTTACGACAATTTTTTAAGTCCGTTAATCCGTTACAACCGTAAATAGCATTCACGACTGTTCACGACCTTGATATAGGAGCCGCCCATGGCTGAGTACTCACTGTTTACCTCGGAATCCGTATCCGAAGGCCACCCGGACAAACTGGCGGACCAGATTTCCGACGCTGTACTGGACGCGATTCTCAAAGACGACCCCAACGCCCGCGTCGCGGTGGAAACCCTGGTCAAGACCGGGATGGCCATCGTGGCCGGGGAAGTGCGCACCTCCACTTACGTGGACCTGGAAGACCTGATTCGCCAAGTCATTCTGGACATCGGCTACAACTCCAGCGACGTAGGTTTTGACGGTGCCTCCTGCGCCGTACTCAACGCCATTGGCAAGCAGTCCTCCGACATCGCCATGGGCGTGGACGAAAACGAAGCCTCCGCCAAAGATCAGGGCGCCGGTGACCAGGGCCTGATGTTCGGCTACGCCTCGGATGAAACCGACGTGCTGATGCCCGCGCCGATTTACTTCTCTCACCGCCTGGTGGAAAAGCAGGCCGAACTGCGCAAGAACGGCACCCTTCCCTGGTTGCGCCCGGACGCCAAGAGCCAGGTGACCCTGCGCTATGACAACGGTAAACCGGTCGCGGTAGACGCGGTAGTGCTGTCCACTCAGCACAACCCGGATGTCAGCCAGAGCCAGATTCACGAAGCGGTGCGTGAAGAGATCATCAACAAGGTGTTGCCCGCCGAATGGCTGCACGCCGATACCCAGTACCACATCAACCCGACCGGCCAGTTCATCATCGGTGGTCCGGTGGGTGACTGCGGTCTGACCGGACGGAAGATCATTGTCGACACCTACGGCGGCATGGCCCGTCACGGTGGCGGCGCCTTCTCGGGCAAAGACCCCTCGAAAGTGGACCGCTCTGCCGCCTATGCCGGCCGCTATGTGGCGAAAAACATCGTTGCCGCGGGTCTCGCCAGCCGCTGTGAGATTCAGGTGTCTTACGCCATCGGCGTGGCCGAGCCCACTTCGATTTCGATCAATACCTTCGGCACGGGAAAGCTGCCGGATGATGAAATCGCCAAGTTGGTGCGCGAACACTTCGACCTGCGTCCGAAGGGTCTGATCGATATGCTCGACCTGAAGCGTCCGATTTACCGGCCCACCGCCGCTTATGGACACTTTGGCCGGGAGCTGCCGGACTTTACCTGGGAGAAGACCGATAAAGCCGAGCTGCTCAAGAAGTATTTGTAAACGCGTGACGCTGGGTAACGGCGGGTGCGGCCTTCGGCCTTACCACGCCCTACGCAACCTCTGAGGTATCCGTAGGGCGGATAAGCGCAACGCGCGCATCCGCCGTCACCCAAACCGAATTCCAACGCTTAACCGGAGCTACACCATGAACATTGCTGCCAATTTCACCGACTACAAAGTCGCCGCCAAAACCGCCGAACAGTTCCAGAAAGACGCCGACTGGGGTCGCCGCGAAATCGACATCGCCGAAGGCGAGATGCCGGCGCTGATGGCCCTGCGTCGCAAGTACAAAGCGGAAAAGCCGCTGGAAGGCGCCCGGATCATGGGCTGCATTCACATGACCATCCAGACCGCCGTGTTGATCGAAACCCTGGTGGAACTGGGAGCCGAAGTGCGTTGGGCCTCGTGCAACATTTTCTCCACCCAGGACCACGCAGCGGCCGCTATCGCCGCTGCCGGCATCCCGGTATTTGCCTGGAAAGGCCAGACCGAAGAAGAGTTCTGGTGGTGCATCGAACAGACCGTCAATAAAGACGGTAAAGTCTGGGATTCCAACATGATCCTCGATGACGGCGGCGACCTGACCGGGCTGATGCACGAGAAATACCCCGAGCAATTGAACAAGATTCACGGCATTTCCGAAGAGACCACCACCGGTGTGCACCGTCTGCTGGATATGCTGAAAAAAGGCGAGCTGAAAGTTCCCGCCATTAATGTGAACGACGCGGTCACCAAGGCCAAGAATGACAACAAGTACGGCTGCCGCCACAGCCTGAACGATGCCATCAAACGCGGCACCGACCACCTGCTGGCCGGTAAAAAAGCGCTGGTCATCGGTTATGGCGATGTGGGTAAAGGTTCGGCCGCCTCACTGCGTCAGGAAGGCATGATCGTCAAAGTGACCGAGGTCGACCCGATCTGCGCCATGCAGGCGTGCATGGACGGCTTTGAAGTGGTGTCCGCCTACAAAAACGGCGTCAACACCGGTAAAGACGAAGACATCAACCACGCTGTGCTCGGCACCACCGACCTGGTGGTCACCACCACAGGTAACGTCAATGTGTGCGATGCGCCCATGCTGCGCGCCCTGAAAAGCAGCGCCGTGGTGTGCAACATCGGTCACTTCGACAGCGAGATCGATACCGCCTACATGCGCAAGAACTGGCACTGGGAAGAGGTAAAGCCGCAGGTGCACAAGATCTACCGGGACAAGGACAGTAACGATCACCTGATCCTGCTCTCCGAAGGTCGTCTGGTGAATCTGGGCAACGCCACGGGTCACCCCTCGCGCATCATGGATGGCTCCTTTGCCAACCAGGTACTGGCCCAGATGTACCTCTACGAGCGCAAGTTTGCCGACCTGCCCAAGGACCAGAAAAAAGAGCACCTGTACGTGAAAGTTCTGCCCAAGAAGCTGGACGAGGAAGTAGCCAAAGATATGGTGGAAGGCTTTGGTGGCGTGATCACCAAGCTGACCCCGCAACAGGCGGAGTACATCGACGTGCCGGTGGAAGGACCGTTTAAGCCGGAAAGTTATAAGTATTAATTGAGTGATGGTTACGGCGGATGCGGCCTTCGGCCTTATCCGCCCTACGCGAATTGCGGAGGTTGCGTAGGGGCCGAGCGCAGCGGTATAAATCCGCATCCGCCGTTACCCAACCCGAATCTACTAAAAAGACCCAAGAGCACCACCCAAAATGACCGACACCGATCAACCCCAATTAAGCTTCGAGTTCTTCCCCCCCAAAACCGATCAGGGCCGGGAAAAACTCCTGAACGTCCGGGAAAAACTCTCCGAGTTCGCCCCGGACTTCTTCTCCGTCACCTACGGCGCCGGTGGCTCCACCCGCGACAACACCAAAGGCATCGTCAAGCACTTCAAAAATGAAGGCGTATCGGTGGCACCCCATCTGTCGTTTGGCGGCGACGACGAAACCACCATCATCGAGCTGATCCAGGAATATAAAGACGCGGGTATCGACCGCATCGTTGCCCTGCGCGGCGACATGCCTTCAGGCGTCGGCGGCGGCTACCAGATGGTGTACGCCAATGAACTGGTGGCTTTTATCCGCAAGCATTTTGGCGATCATTTCCATCTGGAAGTGGCGGCCTACCCGGAAATCCACCCTCAGGCAAAGAGCTATGACGACGACGTCAAATTTCTGAAAGGAAAGTTCGATGCGGGTGCCAACAGCGGTATTACCCAATACTTCTACAACCCGGACGCCTACTTCTACTTTATGGACCAGTGCCACAAGGCGGGCATCACCCAGCCCATCGTGCCCGGCATCATGCCCATCATCAGCTTTAAAAATCTGACCCGCTTTTCCGACGCCTGCGGCGCGGAGATTCCCCGCTGGATGCGCAAGCGCCTGGAAGCCTACGGCGATGACAGCGACAGCATCAAAGCGTTTGGTGAAGAATTGGTCACCGAGCTGTGTGAGACGTTATTGGAAAACGGAGCGCCGGGTTTGCACTTCTACACCATGAACCAGTACGAGCCGGTGGCCAGTATCGTGCAGAATCTGGGCTTACAGCCAGAATAAAGTCATCTTGACTCTAAGGCGTCGGGTCACTACAGTCCTCACTCCATTTTCAGCCAGGATTCTCCCGTGGACACCATTCAACAGCTCCTCGACGCCTTTTTCAGTTTCAAAGCCTACGTCATGCTGCCGGCGATCATTTTTATCATCGCCTTGGCGGTCCGGCTGCCGTTCAAGAAGTCTCTGCTGAGCACCGTTGAGCTGGCGGTCGGTTTTGCGGGGGTCTTTATTGCCTTTGATTTCTTTGTGGCGAATATCAAACCCGCCGTGGAGCAATTGATGGTGATTCGCGGCCTGGAGTACAACGTGCTCGATGTGGGCTGGCCACCGCTGGCCGCCATTACCTGGTCCTCACCGCTGGCGGCGCTGTCCATTCCACTGATTCTGTTTCTGAATGTTTTCATGCTGGCAGTGGGCTGGACCCGCACGGTGTATATTGATCTGTGGAACTATTGGCACTTCGCCCTACTCGGAGCGCTGGTGATGGCCACCAGCGGCAGCATGGTGTTGGGGCTTTCGGCCACCCTGTTGTTGGCCGTTTACTGCTTCAAACTGACCGAGTGGACCGCGCCGGATGTGGAGCGCGAATTAGGGCTCAAGGGTGTGTCGGCGTCGCCGGTGTCGGTCAATGGCATCGTGCCTTACACCGCCTGTATCAACTGGGTATTTGATCGCATTCCGGGTTTCAACCGCCTGTCCTACAATCCAGAGAAAGCCGCCATCCGACACGACGTGCCCGCCGCTGAGGAGGACGGCCAAGACAGCGCCGAGAAGGATCACTCCATGAGCTGGCTGGCGTTCTTCAGTGAGCCGATGGTCATCGGGGTGCTGATCGGGCTGGTGTTGGCCTTTGCCGCTGGCTACGACACCAAGCAGACATTGGAGCTTGCGGTGCACATCGCCGCGGTGATGTTCCTTCTGCCAAAGAGTGCCGGCCTGATCGGTGAAGCCATGATGCCGATCACTCACGCGCTGCGCGCTCAGGTCGAGCGGCGCTTTCCGTCCCGCAAGAATCTTGTGGTCGCACTGGATACCGGTTTTCTGATGAGTCACAAATCAGTGATCGTCACTGGCCTGATACTGATGGTGGTGGCGGTACTGATCGCCCTGGTTCTGCCGGGCAACCGGGTGCTGCCTCTGGGCGACTTGCCCAACCTGATTTCGGTGATGTCGATTTCGGTACTGATGTTTCGTGGCAATGTCATCCGCGCGGTACTCGCGGGCATCCCTGTCATCATTACCTTTCTGTTGATTTCCACTCACCTGGCACCGTTGTACACGGAGTTGGCCAATCAGACCTCCGGTTTTGATGCCGAGGGTCTGGGCCTGATTACCGCCTTTACCGACGGCGGCCATCAGGTACGCTACCTGTTGTTTCAACTGTATCAGGGTAACCTGTGGGCCGTCGGTGGTGTTGCGGTTCTCCTGTTGATGATGGTCGCCACCTGGCGGCGCTGCCGGGATCTGCAGCGCCGCTGAGGCGTCTGCTACGAAGATAGCGCCCGTGCAATGGACCGCTTGGGCGCAATGGGTACCTCACGGTGCAGACGTTCAGCAATCACATCCACCGAAATCACACCGCGAATGTGGTGCTGATCTCGATCCAACACCAGGCAGTGGGCTTCGCCTGTCTCGCGGAGCACTTGCACCAGATCACCCACCGTCGCCGAGTTCAGTGCCTCAAGATCCAGCGCGGGAATCGCACTTCTAGGTAACATCAGATCACCGGCGGTCAGATCATCGCGCTCGACGCCTTGCAGGGTCTGTGCGACCAGGATGTACTGCTCGGACAGACGTTCCGCCGTCAGTAGGCCGATGAACTCCTGCCTCGCATCAACCACCAATTTGCAACTCACGCCTTCCATCGCCATCAAGCGGGCAACCCCTACCGCCGACACGCTCGACTTAACTGTATGGGGCTGATGAGTTCGAAAATCGGTCATCAGGTCCAACGCCGGAGAATGCTCCGTCACGTCATCAAACTCTCTGGGTTGCACCAGATGATCCATGGAATCAATTTTGTAAATGTTCAAGGTTTTCATGGAAACTACCTCCGAGGCGAGCACACTCTGTTGAGGCTCACCGAGATTCGACAACGGGCTATCGAAGCCCGAACGTTACGTGATGATTCGAATCAGAATCGGAGGGGGGAGGCCCGGGCGGGTGGGCGTTCTGACGCCCTGAGCAGATAGGGTGAGGCTGGCAGACTCTCGCCCGCCACCGAGCGATGCACGGCTGCAGGCCAAAGGATTGCGGTAGAGAGGCTAACATCGGTGTCCGTGTCAAACGATGAACTCGCCAGACCGGAGCTGTCCATGGCCGCAACGGTAAACGCCGTTCCATTCTCATCGCTCTGCCCGGCCGCCACCAGGGGCACCGAGAGATTTGCGCTCAGGAGCAGCGCAAGCAGCAGAGTGAATAGAGAGCGATTTGCCATTGTCATTTTTTTGCCTGGATGACTACCGATGCGTTTACCATAACGACGCCCACATTCCGGCGCAAGCGATTTAACAACACTTTATCTTAGATGAGGGGCCCACGGCCAAAGTTCAATCCTCCAGCCACAACCTGAGTAAATTATTGCGGCTACGACTCAGGCGATCGAACTGGTCGGTCTTTCCGTGGGCATCAAACTCGGTGCGCAACGCGGTGTCGAGATCCAGCAGAATCTCCCGCTGCTCACTGTCTCGCACCAGACTGCGTACCCAGCCCACTACCGCCATCCGCTGCCCGGTGCGAACCGCCTCTACCCGGTGCAGGTAAGTGGTGGGATACAGCAGCAGATCGCCCGCACCCACTTTCCAGGCCCGGTCCCCCGTGCTGTCTTCCAGCACCAGCTCACCACCGTCGTAATCCCCGGTGGGTGTCAGACCCAAGGTGAACGACAGGTCCGTGCGCTGGCCGTGAATCACCGCATCATCCATGTGGGACCCATAATGCATACCGGGCCCATAGCGATTGATCAGGACACGGGGAAAGCTTTTTGGCAACGCGGCACTGGCAAAGAGCGGATGCGCCCGAAGCCGCTCCTCGACCAGGCGAATGACAGCCGCACGGGTCTTATCATCCCGGGCCTGTTCGTTGCGCTTGACCTGTTTGGCCGCCCAACCGGCGCTGGTGGCACCATCATCGAAGGCCAGGGAGGTCAGCCGCTCCTGCACCGCGGACAGGGTGCCGGCGTCAAGCACATCTTGGATGTAAAGAATCATTGCATATCCTATATTGAGACTCACTCTCATTTATGCCAGAATCCGGTGCATTATGCCACCCTTTCCACGATGGGAGTTCTACCATGAAAGAACAACGTAAAGTCTGGCTCGGCCTCGGCGCCGCCCTGCTTGCCACCGGCGCCACCAGCCAGGCAGCAGACAGCACGCCGTTTGACCACCATGCCAGCCAGCAGACCCTGCAGGTGGCCGCACTCGCCGGTGAGGGCGGTGAAGGCGAAGGGGGTGAGGGCGAAGGCGGTGAAGGTGGCGGCGCCGCCGACCTGACCAGGGACGATGCCGCCTACCTAGGCCAGTTGGGCCTGGTTCGCGGCCACCTGTGGGTGGGCGTACAGCTCTATAAAGCGGGTCACAAAGACATGGCACTGACCCATATGAAGCACCCTGGTGATGAGCTGTATTCTGGCTTGAAACCCGCTTTCGCAGCCCGCGATGAAGAGGGCTTTGCTGCGGCACTGAGCGCCCTGGCCGACGCCGTTGAACAGGAGCAGTCCGTTGAGGTGGTCGAACAACGCCACCGGGAGTTGGAAGCGGGGATCGCCGATGCCGAGAATCTGCAAAGTGCCAGCCTGAAAGTCGCACTGGGCAGCATCGAACGCATGGTTCGCACCGCGGCTGAGGAATACGCCATTGGGGTACGCAACGGCGAGATCGTCAATGCCCACGAATATCAGGATGCTTACGGGTTTGTCGAAGCCGCCAAGGCCCGCCTCGCATTGCTGAACGAAGTGCAGCGCCAGGAGAGTCCGGACGCGGTCGCCGAGGTGGAGGCGCAGTTGAATACGGTCGCGTCGCTCTGGCCTGCGTTAGTGCCCGAAGGTAACGTCGAGGGTGACGCCAGTACACTGTACGGCGCCGCGGCGCGGATTCAGTTGGCGGGTTGGGAGCTCGAGTAGGTTCCCGGTCTTATGAAAGACGGCGGGTATTGTTAGGCGGCGGGTGCGCGCTGCTTACCCGCCATTTCCGATAGCCCAGCGCTCGCAGGGCACTGTGAATCAGCCGAACTTCTGTCCGCCATAAAGAATCAACGCCGCCCCACCGATACACGCTAACGCCCCAAGGTAATCAAACAGCTGCGGGGAGCGATGCTCCACCAATGCCATCCACCCCAGCGATGCCGCTATATAAACACCTCCATAGGCGGCAAAGGCCCGCCCGGCCAGTTCAGCATCGGCCCGAGTCAGGAAAAACGCAAACAGACACAGCGAAATTACTCCCGGCACCAACCACCAGGCGGAGCGATCCAGCCTGAGCCACATCCAGAAGGTGTAACAACCGGTGATCTCCGCCAGAGCGGCGAGGGTAAACCAGATAAATGTCACCAACCTCTCCCGTCCTCTAGCACTTCGCGGCCGTTGCCATCAAGGCCCACCGGGTCACTCTCCCAGTTCGGCAGGGGTAACAGACCGACGGTGCCAGAAGTAATGGAACGCCCCCACAATATGCAGTAACAACAGCGCCGGAAGAATGTACAGCCCGGTGATGACATGCAGCACTTCCACCGGCTCATGAATAAACGCCAGGCTCTCCAACGGAATCAGCACCGTGAACCAGCCGAACACATTGATGCCTTCATTTTCGGTAAACAGGTACAGCGGGCCGGTAAAGACCTGCAACACCAGTAACCCCAACACAAGGCGATGCACCCACCACGCCAGTTGGCGCTGCCACGGGGTTTGCCCCTGTGTGGGTGGAAACCCCTGGTACACGCGGTACGCCGCCCGCCAGAGCACAAACCAGAACACAAAAAAGCCGAGACTGACGTGAGCCGACATGATGAAACCTTCGGCGCTGTCCGGCGCCGCTGACGCCAGCAACCCCAGAATCAACATGGCCATTACCAGCAACACGGTAATCCAGTGGTTGATCACCGAAATCGCGGAGTAGCTTTCCCGCCCACCCGTCTGTATCAATCTGCTCATATCACCTCCTGATCAGAAAAAACCGGTTCCGTTAGGTATAGCATAGTCAGACAAAGGAAATATGATCGTTGAGGATAAAAGCGCCTACCAAAACCAGAATTACACCGCCCAGCACCTCCGTTCTTCGCCCGAAAGCTGAACCTATACTCCGACCCACCATTACTCCGGTCGTCACCATGAATAGGGTTGCCAAACCGATACAACCCGCCGCGAGCAGGATATTCACCTCAACAAACGCCAGCCCGACCCCGACCGCCAAGGCATCAATGCTTGTGCCGACCGCCGTTAGCGCCAGACGGATGAATGAATGCCGTTGAATAACCGCCTCTGGTGTCTCCTGATGTTTGCAACCTTCGATCACCATATGCACGCCGAGCCCCGTCAAGACCGCGAAGGCGATCCAGTGATCCCAACTTTCCACCAGGGTGGATGCACCACGCCCCAGAAACCACCCCAGAATCGGAGTGATCGACTCAATCAGACCAAAAATGACGCCCGTGCGAAGCGCCTCAGAAAAACGTGGTCGGTATAGGCTGGCCCCTTTTCCAACCGCTGCGGCAAAGGCGTCGGTCGACATGGCGAAGGACAGAGAAATAAGCGCAATAGGTGACATCAGTAACAATCCGGCTCGAAAAGCCTACTCAGTGGGTCAAGACCAACAGGGGACGCGCCTGGACTTCGCACATCCCCTGTCCATTATGGAAGAACGCTACAATAGCGCCCTCCGGTAGGCGAGATGATACAACACTGGCAACACAAGCAGGGTGAGCAGGGTTGAGGACACGATTCCCCCTATCACTACCGTCGCCAACGGGCGCTGTACTTCGGCGCCGATACCGACATTAAACGCCATGGGCACAAACCCGAGACTCGCCACCAGTGCGGTCATCAGCACCGGGCGTAACCGGGTCAGCGCACCTTCGGTGATGGCCTCCATCAGCGGTTTACCGTCATCCAGCAGACGTCGAATAAAACTCACCATCACCACACCGTTCAACACCGCGATGCCCGATAGGGCGATAAAACCCACGCCGGCTGAAATAGACAATGGGATGTCTCTGAGCCATAACGCCAGCATGCCACCGGTAAGCGCCAACGGCACGCCGGTAAATACCAGCAGCGCGTCCCGGGCCGAATTAAAGGCCATATACAGCAATCCAAAAATCATCAGTAGCGCGACCGGTACCACCAGTTGAAGACGTTGAGTGGCGGACTCCAATTGTTCAAAGGTGCCACCAAAGTCCAACCAGTAACCCGCCGGAATCGCCACCTGGTCGCGAATCTGGCGCTCGGCGTCCGCCACAAATGAACCCAGATCCCGTTCACCAACATTGGCGGTCACCACGACCCGGCGTTTGCTGTTTTCGCGAGTAATCTGATTGGGACCTTCGGCGATCTCGATTTGGGCCACTTCCGACAACGGCACGTAACCGGCGCCGGGGGCATCGCCCTTCGCCCCTGGTAAACGGATCGGCAGACGCGCGATGGCATCGGTGTCTTGCCGCAATTGCTCAGGTAAGCGCACCACCAGGTCGAAGCGTCGATCACCGTCATATATCTGTCCGGCGACTCGCCCGCCAGTGGCGGTCTGTAATGCGCTCTGAACATCGGCACTCGACAGTCCGTAGCGGCTGATCGCTTCCCGGTCCGGGCGAACGCTCATCACGGGCAGGCCATCTACCTGCTCCATACGCACATCCCGGGCCCCGTCGACTCGCTCAAGTACCGCCCGAATCTGCTCACCGGTTTGGTAAAGTTGTGCCAGGTCATCACCAAACAGCTTTACCGCCACATCGGACCGCACACCGGAAATCAGTTCGTTGAAACGCATTTGGATCGGCTGCGTGACCTCATAGTTATTACCGGGCACCTGCTCCAGTAACGCCTGCAATTCATTCAGGAACTGCGTCTTGGGTTTGTCCGGATCGGGCCATTCGGTGCGCGGCTTCATGATCAAGAAGGTATCGGCCACATTGGGCGGCATGGGGTCGGTCGCTACCTCAGGCGTACCGATTTTGGTGAACACCCGTTGGACCTCGGGCAACTCCCGCAGCCGTGCCTCCAGCTGTTTCTGCATCTCGACGGCCTGGACCAGACTGGTGCCGGGAATGCGCATGGCGTGCAGCGCAATATCGTGCTCATCAAGATCGGGAATAAATTCCGAGCCCATCCGCAAGGCCAGAAAAAGGCAGCCCGCCAGGAGCAGCCCAGCACCACCCAGCACCCACGTGGGACGCCTCAGCGCACCCCGTAAAACGGGCGCGTAACCCGAACGCGCTGCCCGCATTACCCGATTGTCTTCATCCTTCACCGGACCGCGCACAAACACCGCGACCGCCGCCGGCACAAAGGTCACCGCCAGCACCAGGGCACTCAGCAGCGCAAACACCACGGTGAACGCCATCGGATGAAACATCTTACCCTCAACACCGGTGAGCGCGAAGATGGGGAGGTAGACAAGGGTAATGATCAGCACCCCAAACATCGCGGGAGCGATCACCTCACGGGTCGCGCGGAACACGACCTCCAGTCGATCGGGCAATGCCAGTGCGCCGCCGTGTTGCCGCTGTGCCATACCGAGGCGGCGCAAGCAGTTTTCAACAATGATAACCGCCCCATCGACAATCAGCCCGAAGTCCAACGCCCCCAGGCTCATCAGGTTACCGCTGACCTTATTGGACACCATGCCGGTGATGGTCATCAGCATGCTCAAAGGAATCACCACAGCGGTAATCAGGGCGGCGCGCAGGTTACCCAGCAAGAGGAACAAAACGGCGATCACCAGCAGCGCACCTTCCAGAAGATTTTTCTGCACGGTGGCAATGGTTTTATCCACCAGCGTGGTCCGGTTATAGACGGCTTCGGCTCGAACCCCCTCCGGCAAGGACTGGTTCACCTGTGCCAATTGCTTCGCTGCTGCATCGGCGACGCGTCGACTGTTTTCTCCAAGCAACATAAACGCGGTCCCCAACACGGTTTCCCGGCCATCGAGCATGGCCGCGCCGGTGCGCAGCTCCTTCCCCTGAACCACCTCGCCGATATCGCCAACGCGAATCGGAACACCATCGCGCTCTGCAACGGCTACCCGTGCAATATCCTGGATAGACTTGAGCTGGCCCGGCGAACGGATTAACAACTGCTCGCCGTTGCGCTCGATAAAGCCGGCCCCCAGGTTGCGGTTGTTGCGCTCCAGCGCACTGACCACATCGCTCAGTGACAGATCATAGGCCACCAACCGGTCCGGATCGGGCGTCACGTGGTACTCCCGTTTGTAGCCACCGATGCTGTTGATTTCGGTCACACCGGGCACCAGAGCCATTTGGGGACGGATAACCCAGTCCTGCAGGGTGCGCAGATCTTCAGCCGTATAGGCGCTCCCGTCGGCTTTGCGTGCGTTCGGCTCCGCCACCAACGCATACATGAACACTTCGCCCAAACCGGTCGCAATCGGCCCCAGGGTGGGCTCCAGCCCCGCAGGAATTTGCGAGCGCACTGACTGCAAGCGCTCCGCCACCAGCTGGCGAGCGGCATAAATGTCGGTGCCCTCTTCAAACACCACCGTTACCTGAGACAGGCCATAGCGGGACAGCGAACGGGTGTAGTCCAACTTCGGCAGACCGGCCATGGCCGTTTCCACCGGGAACGTAATGCGCTGCTCCGCTTCCAATGGCGAGTACCCCGGGGCACCGGTATTGATCTGTACTTGAACATTGGTAATATCCGGCACCGCATCAATGGCCAGGTGCTGATAGTTATAAACCCCCAGAGCACCCGCTCCGAGAGTCACCACCAGTACCAGCCAACGATGACTCAGCACCAGACGCAATAAAGTCGCGAGCATGGTGAACTCCTCAGTGTGCGTGGCTTGCGCCGGCTTTCAGGATGTCGGCTTTGATCAGGTAGCTGTTCTCCGAGACGTACTCCGTCCCCGGCGTCAGCCCATCCAACACCTCTACAAACTCGCCGTCGCGAGCCCCCACTTCTATAGACTGCGGACGAAAGGTGTCGCCCTCGCGAACAAATACCACCGTTTTTCCATCGAACGTCTGCAACGCCGTTCTCCGTACGGCCAACGAATGCGCACGAGTGTCGGTGACCAGCTCGGCCACGACCCGCTGCCCCGGAGCCCACTGTCGGTTGGCGTTGTCCAATGTCGCTCTCAGTCGGGTGCCCTGGTGGTGTGGGTCGCGACGCGGCGCAATGTAATCCAGACGCGCCTCTACCGGCGCAGCACCTGAACCATCACCAAGCCGCACAATCTGGCCGACCGTGATGGATGGACGTTGATCGGGGTAGGCCGTCAACGTCAACCAGACCGAAGACAGATCCTGCACCAGAAACAGAGATTCGTTCCCTGCCAGCTCACCGGGATTGATGTGGCGCTCGATCACCTCGCCCGTCAAAGGCGCACTGACCACATAGGTTTGAAGGCTGTCACGGCTGCGAATGCGAGCCAGCTCCTCTCCCTGTCGCACCGAATCGCCCACGCTGACACTGACCGAGAGGACCGTTCCCGGATAGGTCGCCGAGACGCGTGCAGTACGCTCGGCGTTGGGTTCGATTCGGCCATAAAGCCGTTCGCGCACTTGCAGCGGCCGCTGAGCCGCCCGCTCGGTTTTCACCCCGGCCGCTCGCATCGCCTCAGCGGACAGGTGTGCCTCATTGGCCTCATGTTCGTGATGATCGTCAGCACCGTGTGCGCTTTGGTGACTCGGTGTCTCCTGATGGGATTGATGACCACCATGGTCGTGATCCTGGTGGTGATCACCGGCGGCCAAGGCAGGCAGGCTCAGCGCGGCGCTGACCAGCCCACAGATGAATGTGTGATGGATCGATTGCATGATGATTACCTTGATTCGTATTGGGGAACGTCCACGGCGGATACAGGCTCGGCGACACGACGAGCCTGGGCCGACGTTTCGGTAAGGGGTTCGCCGGTCAATCTCTCAAGAACGTACAGGGCGTCAAAAAAAGCCGCTGCTGCGTCGATGGCATCGCGCTCCAGAGCCAGACGTTCACGCTGCACTTCAGTGAGTTCCAGGTAAGAGTAACGACCTCGGGCGTAGCCTTCTCGGGCCCGCGCCAGGGCCCGCTCGGCCTCAGGCAACGCCTGGGTGCGTAATACTTGCGCCTCGGAGCGCCGCTGCAATAGTGTTTGGTAGGCACGGTGCAACTCGTTGCCCAACGTCACCCGTAGCGCACGCCGTTCACTGGCAAGCTGCTCAAACTCCGCTCGACGGGCCCGTGCCTCGCCCTGGTTTCGATCGCGCACGCCGAGAGGAGTGGACGCACTCAGGGTAAAGGCGTGATCGCCAGTGTCTGCAAAGTGCTTGATGCCGGCACCAACACTCAGGTCCTGTCGGCCCTGAGCCCGCGCCAATTGCCACTGCGCCTCGCGCAAACGCTCACGGGTCAATAACTCCGCCATGACGGGTGAATCCTCCAGGCGTGCCACCAGGGCGGCATAGTCCGGCACCGCGGGGAGTGCAAACAGGTCGGCCTGCACTTCGCCGAAGCTGATGGAGGTACTGCCCCAACTTGCGGCCAGATTGCGTCGATGTATCGCCAGAGCGCGTTCAGCAGCACCGACCGCCAGCTCCGCACGCAGCCGGGCAATGCGCGCCCGCCCCAGGTCGGCGTCATTGCTGTGGCCCGCCGCGACCCGCTCCCGAGCCACTTGCTCAACCTCTCCCGCCAGTGCCTCGGCGGTGCGCGCCAATGTCAGGTGCCGCTCGGCCCGCTCCACCTGAAGGAAGCGCCCTGCGGTGTCAGCCAACACATCGACCCGGGCGCGCTCGTAAGCACGCTGCGTCCGCGTCCCCGTGAGCATCGCGACGCTCTCGCGCTGACGACGCTTTCCGCCCAGTTCTATGACTTGACTCAAAGCCAGGGTTACCTCGGCCGACTCGGTGCCCTCGAACCGGCCACTACCGGCGAGATTTTCCACTTCAAGGGACAGCTCGGGATTGGGTCGCAGGCCTGACTGGAGCGCCCGTGCCTCTGCGGCCCGGGCCCGGTAGGGAAATTCGGCTAATTGCGACGATTGTTCAAGACTGCGACTGAGCGCATCGCGCAGGGTTAACAGCTCTTCGCCTGTGCTTTTTTCAGTCGAAGAGGGAGCTTGCGCCATCGCCCCGGCACTCACGCACAGAGCGGGCAACAATAGCCAGCGGCACAAGCGCCGCCAGCGAATGAATTGAACCAACATGAATCGGTCCTCATAACAAGTTGTTTGAGTCAGACGCCAAAAGACAGGCGTTGCTGACGCGGAACGTCACAAGGGGTGACGGCTACAACCGTTATCAGGCAATGGGAGGGGGAACGTCAGGGGTCAAAAACCGGGTTGGCGGCAGAGGTAAGGGTTGGGTTAGCCATTCGCCACCGCCGAGGGCCAGGCGTTGGTATCCCAAGGTATCAATTGAGAAAAGGTGAGAGTGCGCGTGGCAGGCGTGTTGCACACAACAGCCAGGCTCGGTTTTGGTGTGATCGCCAGTAGCGTGTTCTACGCTCAGCTCGGAATGCTCATGGGGTTGATGCGCTTCAAACATCGGATCTACGCCGCCATCGCCCACCCTCGGGTGCCAGTCCGCCGCCAACACCAGGTTGGCAAACACCATAAGCACCATCAAAACCCTAAGACATCGTGTGGTCATGCCCAGCATTCTATGGCAAGCACGGCCGAAGTACAATTGACTCAACCGATGGTCTGAAACAGGGACTGTACGTTGCGGGCACTCTGCTCATACAGAGTCAACAAGGTTCTGTTGACCGAGGCGACATCCTGTTTCATGGCCATGCGACGCTCAAGCTTTTCGATCACATCAACGACTTTGCCCAGTCCACCTTGGCGATGAAGCGCCGCTGCCTTAACATCATCGGCAATATCCAGTGCGCTCAGAAAGGTCGGCAGATCAACGCCCAGCATCACATCCGCACCGGACAACAGCCCGGCCAGAAAAGCCCGTCCGGAATCCAGCGGTTTCCCCCGGTAGTACTCAGACAGCGCCGCGCAGGCCTGAGCCCGTACCAGAATCAGTCGAACCTTTTCCGGCGACCCGCCTTGCAACGAAGAGATGAGTAGCACCCAGCGGCGAATGGCCAGGATGCCCATGCGCATGACCACCTCTTTAAGTGAGCTGACCTCCTGTCGGGTTTTGTACAGGGGGCTATTGACGATCCGGATCAGGCTCACCGACAACATCGGATCTTCCGACAGCACTTGGGTAATCCGGTCGATATCGGGTTCGAGTGCGTAGAGTAGACCAATCAAACGTGCCACATTGAGCGCCGCCGGACTCAGTTTTTTACCATGAATGATTTTCGGCCGCGCGAAAAAGTAACCCTGAAACAGATCAAACCCTGCTGCGTAATAGCGTTGATGATCTTCCGGCGTTTCTATACGCTCGGCCAGCCACCTGACGGGGTAACCCGATAGCAGCTTACGATAGTCGAGTGCTTGATGAAAGGAGGTTTTCTCAACATCCACCTTGATGATGGATGTCATGCGCAACAACGGCTCCCATTCGGGTTTGAACTCAAAATCATCCAGCGCAAAACTGAAGCCACGCTGATGCCAACGACGCACCGCTTCGATCACTTCGGCATCGGGATTTATCCTCTCCACCAACTCAACCACCACCCGTCCGGGATCAATGGGCAAAAAGGCACCGGAACACAAAAAACTGCGGGAAACATTAATGAAGGCCGGCGCGCGGTAGCGTTGAATCTGGTCGCTTACGCCCGTGCAGAAGTTGAAGAGAACCTCATTGGTCGCCTGACGCTCACCCACATCGAACGCGGTGCGTCCCTCGTCGTTTCGATACAACAACTCGATACCAGCCACCCGGCTTTCCCGGTCATAAATGGGCTGCGCGGCCAGCAGTATGCTGTCCTCCGGGTCACCTTCGTTGGCCATAATTCAATAGGCTGCTCATCAGTTAACGCTGTGGTCACTGAAGTATACGCACGGACCTGTCTTATGTCTTCCCACTGTCGGCAACTTTGACATGACCGGGATCGGGTGCTTCAGATAACTTCGTTAAACAGAGCCTGTACATTCTGAGCGCTCTCATCGTAAATGCGCAGGAGGGTGCGATTGATACTCAGGGGCGCCGACTTCAGGGCGAGCCGCCTTTCTACCTCCTCAACTCTTTGCACGACCATCCCCAGGGCTCCGCGCCGGTGAAGTGCAGCTTCTTTGATGTCCACACTCAGGTCCATCTCCCCCAGGAAACTCGCCAGATCCACCTCGAGCATGACATCAGCGCCGGAAAGCAGGCCGGCCAGAAACGCCCGGTTGGTATCAATGGACTCCGCTTTGTAGTGAGGTGCCAGCGCGGAGCAGGCCTGTGCCCGAATCAATACGGTACGGGCGGTTTCCGGCGAGCTGGCCTGAAGCGACGAGATCAGAATCGCCCAGCGCCGAATCGCCACAATACCCAGACGCACCACGACTTCCTTCATGGTGCTGATGTGTTGCTGGCTCTTGTACAGCGGGCTGTTGACGATACGAATCAGGCTGATGGACAAAACCGGGTCATTGACCAGCACGTTGGTTACGGCATCCAGATCCGGCTCTTCGGAAAACAACAGCCCGATCAACCGGGCCAGGTTCAACGCGGCCGGGCTCAGCTTTTTCCCATAGATCACACCCGGCTTGGCCAGGAAGTACCCCTGGAAAAGGTCAAACCCGGCGTCAAGGTATTGTTGATGCTGGGCCCCGGTCTCAACCCGCTCGGCCAACCACCGTAAAGGATAGCGGGCGAGCTCCTGTCGACGCCGGAGCGCCTCCTCAAAAGCGGTGGCTTCAATATCCACCTTTATGATATCGGTGTATCGCAGCAGCGGCTTCCAGGAGGGTTTGAACTCGAAGTCATCCAGTGCAAACCGGAACCCCCTGCTGTGCCAGTTGGCTACGGCTTCGACCAGGGCGGCATCCGGCTCCAGCCGTTCAACCAGTTCTATGATGACGCGACTCGGGTCAATCGGAAGCGAAGCACCAGAACAGAGAAATTCGCGGGTGACGTTGATGAAGGCTGGCTGATGGAAGTGGTCCACCTGTTGCGAAACACCGGTACAGTAGTTGTATAGCAACTCACTGGTCGCCCGATCCTCCCCGATGTCAAACACGCTTTGTCCAGCATCATTTCGGTACAGAAGCTCGAAGCCAGCAATCTGGTTGGCGCGGTCATAGATCGGTTGGGAAGCCAGCAGAACATTAGTTCTGCTCGTAGTCGTGTCGGTCATCTGCGCCTCGGACCATAGAAGGAGGTTGACGCTTTTTTAAACATTTATGCATTCTACCGACCGGTCCGTCCTTTGACCAGTCGATTTATCGTCCGAGGTTAGCGGCGCGTTCAGATCGCCAGACAGATTTTCCCGAAGTGTTGCCCGGACGCCTCGTAGCGGAAGGCCTCAGCGATATCGCCCAGATCAAAGGACTTGTCTATGACCGGCTTTATCTTCATCACCTCCAGAGCCCGAACCATGGCCTGCTGATCGGCGCGACTGCCGACGATCAACCCCTGCAGCTTCGCCTGCTTGGCCATCAGCCGGGCGGTCGGCACGTCGCCAGAGACGCCCGTCAACACACCGATCAGCGCAATATGTCCACCAATGGCCACCGCGTTGATGGACTGCGGCAGGGTCCCGGGGCCTCCAACCTCAATGATGTGGTCCGCGCCGTGGCCATCGGTCAGCTTGCGCACCGTTTTTCCCCATTCCGGGTCGGCCTTGTAGTTGATCACATGGTCGGCGCCAAGGGCCTTGAGTTTTTCCAGCTTGGCATCCGATGAGGAGGTGGCAATCACCTGCGCGCCCATGGCCTTGGCCATTTGTACCGCAAAGATCGATACCCCGCCGGTACCCAGAGTCAGCACCGTGTCGCCCGCTTTCAGACCGCCATCGACGACCAGCGCGCGCCAGGCGGTGAGGCCGGCGGTGGTCAGCGTCGCCGCTTCTTCGTGGCTGTAACCCTTGGGGGCCAGCGTGAAATAATTGGCCGGGCGCACGACCGACTCCCGGGCATAGCCGTCAACGCCGTCGCCGGGGGTAGTGGAGAAGTCACCAATGGGGGGAGGACCCGACAACCACTGGGGGAAAAAGGTGGACACCACATGATCACCCGGCTGGAATTCGGTCACGTCCTGGCCGACAGCGTCCACGACACCGGCGCCATCGGACATGGGAATACGTCCGTCCTCGGTCGGGATGATGCCGGTGACCACGCTCATATCATGGAAATTGAGGGAACTGGCTTTCAGGCGTACCCGTATTTCCCCCGGGCCGGGTTCACCCGGGTCCGGACGGTTCTGTGGTTCCAGAGAGTCGAGGGTGGCGGGATTGCGTACCGCGATGGTTTTCATGAGGCACTCCTTCGAGGTGAAATGAATGATCCCAGTGTAGCGTATGGGGAGGTGGGTGTGGTTGGGTTGGGGATGATGGGGGGGGTGTCGAGGTTGGGTGACGGCGGATGCGGCCTTTGGCCTTATCCGCCCTACGCTTGGCTCCGAGGTACCCGTAGGGCGGATAAGCCGAAGGCGCATCCGCCGTCACCACACATAAATCTACGCCGTCGCTACCTGCGCCTTCGCCGTTGCCGCCGCATCATCTTCCTCTTCCACCGAACTGCGGATCAGGTGGTCAAAGGCACTCAACGCCGCCGTCGCACCGGCCCCCATGGAAATCACGATCTGCTTGTACGGCACCGTGGTGGCATCCCCCGCCGCAAACACGCCGGGCATGGACGTCGCTCCGCGGGCATCGATCTCGATTTCACCAAAGCGGTTCAACGCCAGATCGCTGCCCTTGAGCCACTCGGTGTTGGGCACCAGGCCGATCTGGACAAATACCCCGGCCAACTCAAGGGTCTGGCTCGCACCGGTCAGGCGATCGGTGTAGGTAAGGCTGTTGACCTTGTTGCCATCGCCGTTGATCTCGGTGGTCTGAGCGCTGGTGATGATGGTCACGTTCGGCAGCGAGCGCGCCTTGCGCTGCAATACCTCATCGGCCTTGAGTGTGTCGGCATATTCGAACACGGTCACATGCTCGACAATACCCGCCAGGTCAATGGCCGCTTCAACACCGGAATTACCGCCGCCAATTACCCCGACGTGCTTGCCTTTAAAGAACGGGCCATCACAGTGCGGGCAGTAGGCCACACCCTTGTTGCGGTACTTGGCCTCACCGGGCACGCCCAGCTCGCGCCAACGGGCACCGGTGGCCAGCACCACGGATTTGCTCGACAAAGTCGCGCCGCTTTCCAGTTCCAGATCAATCATCTTGTGCCGGGCAATACTCGCGGCGCGCTGCTCGGTGATGATGTCCACACCGTATTCTTTGACGTGTTGCTCCAATCCGGCGGACAGTTTGGGGCCCTCGGTGTAAGGCACCGAAATGAAGTTCTCAATGCCCATTGTGTCCATTACCTGACCACCAAAGCGCTCGGCCAGCAAGCCGGTACGCACGCCCTTGCGCGCGGCATAAATGGCCGCAGCGGCACCGGCGGGGCCACCGCCGACAATCAATACATCGTAGGGATCACGTTCGCTCAGTGCGGCGGCTTTCCGATCGGCCGCGCCGGTGTCCAGCTTGTTGACGATTTCTTCCAGGGTCATGCGGCCCTGACCGAAATGTTCACCGTTCAGATAAACAGCGGGCACCGCCATCACCTGGCGCTCTTCCACTTCCTGTTGAAACAGGCCGCCGTCGATCATCTCGTGGGTGATGTTCGGGTTCAGAGTCGCCATCAGATTCAGGGCCTGAACCACATCCGGGCAGTTCTGGCAGGACAGGGAAATATAGGTTTCAAAATGAAACTCACCGTCCAACTGGCGCACTTGCTCCAATACTTCAGGATCGGCCTTGGACGGATGACCGCCCGCCTGAAGCAGCGCCAGGACCAGCGAGGTAAATTCATGCCCCATGGGAATGCCCGCAAAACTCACTCGAGGCTCTTCACCGGCGGGGGCAATTGCCATGGCCGGGCGACGCTTGCCGTTACCCGGTTTCTGTTCGATTTTGGCGGACAGCTCGGCGATTTCAGTCGCCAGGCTCTCCAGCTCGGAAGACTTGGGGGTTTCATTGCCGGACACACGAATCTCGATCGGATTGACGATCTTCTGCAAGTAGGTGTCCAGTTGCTGTTTCAGCGTTGCATCCAACATCGGTGTGTCCTTAAACATTCGGTCAAACGGATTCGGTAAAAAAGGGCCCATCCGAAGATGGGCCTAAGGCGTGATTAAGCTTTGGAGAGGTCGAGATTAAATCTTGCCGACCAGGTCCAGTGACGGAGCCAGTGTTTCCTCACCCTCTTTCCACTTGGCGGGGCACACCTCGCCCGGGTGAGCGGCAATGTACTGGGCCGCCTTGATCTTGCGCAGCAGCTCGGACGCATCGCGGCCGATACCACCGGCAGTAATCTCTACGATCTGGATTTTGCCTTGGGGATCGATCACAAAAGTACCGCGATCGGCAATGCCTTCCTCTTCAATCAGCACGTTGAAATTGCGGCTGATCTGACCGGTCGGGTCGGCGATCATCGGAAACTGGAGTTTACCGATGGTTTCGGAGGAGTCGTGCCACGCTTTGTGGGTAAAGTGGGTATCGGTGGACACCGAGTAGATCTCGACACCCAGCTTCTGGAATTCAGCATAGTTGTCCGCCAGGTCGCCCAGCTCCGTGGGGCACACAAAAGTGAAGTCGGCGGGGTAAAAGAAGAATACGGCCCACTTACCCTTCACATCATCATCAGAAACCTTGACGAACTCACCGTTGTGGTAAGCCTGGGCGTGAAAGGGTTTCAGGTCGGATTCGATATAGCGAGACATTCAAAGCTCCTCGTTGAGTGGATTTAAGGGAAAACCTAATACGAGGCTTATGCTATTAAAAAATGTCTTTTAATAGAAATTCTATATATCAATTGGCATGATAGCTATTGGCAATATGGAGACAGCAGTTAATAGATATGGCTTTGTGTCGCCCTGGCTACGGCGGATGCGCTGCGCTTATCCGCCCTACGCGGCCTGCCGTGCTACCCGCATTCTCCGCGGCCATGTAACCTGCCGAAGTTGGCGTAGGGCGGATAAGGGCGAAGCCCGCATCCGCCGTAACTACACGTCGGGTAACCGCAAACAGGGCTTTGGCTCCGAGTCATCAAACCAACCTACTCCCATTGGCTGACTCCCCTTCAGACCACGGAGCCGCTACACTGCACCAATAGCCACAATCACGGAGTCGTTCATGGTTCGCCGTCCCGTCCTGGTGATCAATTCAGGCAGTTCATCGCTCAAATTCTCGGTATTTGATATGCACTCGGGCCGCGAAGTCCTCGCCGGACTGGCCGAGCGGTTGGGGTCACCGGAGGCGCAGATGAGCTGGCAAGGCGAGGGGGCCAAACAGCACCGGGCGATTTCGGACCAGGGCCATGAGGGTGCCCTGCACGAGGTGCATTCACTGCTGGATGACATCGGCACCCCGGCCGCCATTGGCCACCGGGTGGTCCATGGCGGCGAAGCGTTTTCCGGTTCGGTGGTTGTTGATGAGGCGGTCATCGAGGGCATCGAGCGCTGCGCCAGCCTCGCACCGCTGCACAACCCAGCCAACCTGCTGGGTATCCGGGCGATGCAGCGCCTCTACCCGGCGGTTCCCCAAGTGGCGGTGTTCGATACCGCCTTTCACCAGAGCCTTGCGCCCGAAGCCTACCTCTACGCCATTCCGATTCGCCTGTATCGGGAACAGCGCGTGCGCCGCTACGGCTTCCACGGCACCAGCCATCAGTATGTGGCCGGCGAGGCCGTGCGCCGTCTCGAACTCGACCCGCAGGATCACGGCCTGATTACCGCCCATCTGGGCAATGGCTGCAGCGCTGCCGCCGTCCACAATGGCCGGTCGGTGGACACCACCATGGGCATGACCCCGCTCGAAGGGCTGGTGATGGGCACCCGCAGCGGGGATGTGGACCCGGGCCTGCATGAATTTCTGGCCGAAAAACTCGGGCTGACCCTGGCGGACATTACCGCCATGCTCAACCGTGAAAGCGGGTTGCTCGGCCTGTCGGACCTGTCCAACGATATGCGCACCCTCACCGAAGCGGCCCAGTCCGGCAACGACGACGCCCAGCGGGCCATTGATGTGTTCTGTTTCCGGCTGGCGCGACAGATCGGTGCGCTCGCCGCCAGCCTGCCCAGGCTGGATGCGCTGGTTTTTACCGGCGGCATTGGCGAGAACGCTGCCCCGGTGCGCGAGCAGGTATTAAAACGCCTGCCCCTGTTCGGCTTTGACTGTGACGTCGCCCTGAACAAGCAACATGGCGACGACCGGGGGAGGATCACCACCCCCGGCACCACCACTGCGGTGGTCATTCCCACCCGCGAGGAGTGGATGATCGCCAACGATGCTTTTCAACTCACTCATCCGTCATCGGACGTGGAGTAACCGCTGTGCAACACACCTTTTTCATTTCCGCCACTGGCGTCGGCACCGGCCTGACCTCCGTCTCTCTGGGTCTGGTTCGGGCGCTGGATCAGCTCGGCGTCAAGGTCGCCTTCTGCAAGCCCATCGCCCAGCGCTCCGGCAACGATCGCGGGCCCGAGCGCTCCACCCATATGGCCCAGGCCACCCTGGGCCTCAAACCCGCCGAGCCGCTGCGCCTGAGCGATGCCCAGCAGAAACTCGCCCAGGGCGACGCCGATGCGTTTATGGAAGACGTTATTCAGGTGTATCAGCAATCCGCGGGTGATGCCGAAGTGGTGATTGTGGAAGGCCTGGTGCCGCTGGCAGACAACAACTACATCGATCGACTGAACCAGGACATCGCCAAGGCGCTGGACGCCGATATCATTCTGGTGGCCGCCAAAAACGCCGACAGCACGGCACAATTGAACGAGCGCATCAAAATGGCGGCCAGCCTGTTTGGTGGCTTCAACAATCCCCGATTGCTCGGCTGCGTACTGAATAAAGTCGGTGCACCGGACCTGGAATACCAACAGGTGGTGGCCACCGAGGAGCCTACCAACGAAGAGCCGGAGAACATCGGACTGGAGCGCATCATCGCCTCGCTTCCGGTGTTCTCCCAACAGCACTTCCGTTGCCTGGGCGCGATTCGCTGGCAACCCCACCTGGTCGCGCCCCGCACCCGGGATGTGTGCGATTACCTCAATGCCGAAATCATCAACGAAGGACAGCTGCTCGAGCGTCGGGTGCAGAACATCACCGTCTGCGCGCGCACCATGAAAAACATGCTGCAGACGCTCAAGGCCGGCACCCTGGTGGTGATTCCCGGTGACCGGGAAGACATTCTGGTGGCCAGTTGCATGGCCGCCCTGAACGGGGTGCCGCTGGCGGGCATTCTGCTTACCGGCAGTCTCCATCCCGACCCGAACGTCATGGCGCTGTGTCAGGCCGCCCTGAAAACCGGCCTGCCGGTGCTGCTGGTGGGCGGCAACACCTTCAAGGTGGCGCAACAACTGAACAGCATGAACACCGAAGTGCCGCCGGACGATATTGAGCGCATCAACAATGTGATGGACAGCACCGCCGCCGACCTGGACGCCCGCTGGCTGATTGAGCGGACCCATGTCCGTCTGGAAAAACGCCTGTCTCCCCCGGCCTTCCGCTATCAACTGGTGCAGCGCGCCCGCGCCAATCCCAAGCGCATTGTGCTCCCGGAGGGCGATGAGCCGCGCACGGTTCAGGCCGCCGCCCTCTGTCATCAGAAAGGCATCGCCCGCTGCGTACTGCTCGGCAAGACGGATGAGGTGCACCGCGTAGCGGCCAGCTACAACGTGGTGCTGCCCGAGGATATCGAGATCATCGACCCCGAAACCGTGTACCGCCATTACGTGGCGCCCATGGTAACCCTGCGCAAACACAAGGGGCTGACCGAACCCATGGCCGAAGCCATGCTGGAAGATACCGTGGTGCTGGCCACCATGATGCTCGCCCAGGGCGATGTTGACGGTCTGGTGTCCGGTGCAGTGCACACCACCGCCAATACCATCCGCCCCGCGCTGCAGTTGATCAAAACCAAACCCGACGCGGCGCTGGTGTCCTCCATCTTTTTCATGCTGTTGCCGGATCAGCCAGTCATTTACGGCGACTGCGCCGTCAACCCGGACCCCAACGCCGAAGAGCTGGCCGATATCGCGATCCAGTCGGGAGATTCAGCCATCGCCTTCGGTATTGAGCCGCGCATCGCCATGATCAGTTACTCCACCGGCAAGTCCGGCTCCGGCAGCGACGTGGAAAAAGTGCGCGAGGCCACCCGCCTCGCTCGAGAAAAACGCCCAGACCTGGTGATCGACGGCCCCCTGCAGTACGACGCCGCCAGCGTCCCCTCGGTGGCCAAAAGCAAAGCCCCGGACAGCCCGGTGGCGGGCAAGGCCAACGTGTTCATCTTCCCCGACCTCAATACCGGCAACACCACCTACAAGGCGGTCCAGCGCAGTGCCAACCTGGTGAGCATCGGCCCCATGCTCCAGGGCCTGCGCAAACCGGTGAACGACCTGTCCCGGGGCGCCTCGGTGGACGATATTGTGTACACCATCGCCCTGACCGCGATTCAGGCCAGCGCCTGATCTGAACCGGGGCCGACCCGCCCCGGTAAATCCGCTTGGGCTGGGCGCCCGTATCCGGTAGACTGCGCTCCTTTTGCGCCCTTCCCTACCGCGCTTGCGGCGCCCACACCTCCCAGTTGGACCCCTTTGTGATCTCTACCGCCAATATTACGATGCAGTTCGGGGCCAAGCCCCTGTTCGAGAACGTCTCGGTCAAATTCAACAACGGCAACCGCTACGGCCTGATCGGCGCCAACGGCTGCGGCAAATCCACCTTCATGAAGATTCTGGGTCGCGACCTGGAGCCCTCCGGCGGCCAAGTCATGTTGGAGCCCAATGTGCGCATGGGCATGCTGCGCCAGGACCAGTTCGCCTTTGAGGAATACACGGTGCTGGATACCGTGATCATGGGCCATACCGAACTGTGGAAGGTAAAGGCCGAACGCGACCGCATTTACAGCCTGCCGGAAATGAGCGAAGACGACGGCATGAAGGTGGCGGAGCTGGAAGTACAGTTCGCCGAGCTGGATGGCTACACCGCCGAAGCCCGGGCCGGCGAGCTGCTGCTGGGCCTGGAAATTCCGGAAGAACAACACACCGGCCCCATGAGCGCCATCGCCCCCGGCTGGAAACTGCGGGTGCTGCTCGCACAGGCCCTGTTCTCGGACCCCGACGTATTGCTGCTGGATGAGCCCACCAACAACCTGGACATCAACACCATCCGTTGGCTGGAAGGCATTCTGACCCAGCGCAACAGCACCATCATCATCATTTCCCACGATCGGCACTTTCTGAACAGTGTATGCACCCATATGGCCGATCTGGATTTCGGTGAGCTGCGCATTTATCCGGGCAACTACGACGACTACATGATTGCCTCCACCGCCGCCCGTGAACGGCTGCACAACGAAAACGCCAAAAAGAAATCCCAGATTGCCGATCTCCAGGCCTTTGTCAGCCGCTTCTCGGCCAACGCCTCAAAAGCCAAGCAGGCCACTTCCCGGGCCAAGCAACTGGAAAAGATCAAGCTGGAGGACATCCCGCCGTCGAGCCGGGTCAGCCCCTTTATCCGTTTCAACCAGAACAAAAAGCTGCACCGCCTCGCGGTGGTCATGGAAAAGGCCAACAAGGCCTTTGACAAACCCCTGTTCGATAATCTGAGCCTGACCGTGGAAGCCGGTGAACGCATTGCCATCATCGGCCCCAACGGCGCGGGTAAAACCACCCTGCTGCGCTGCCTGTACGGCGACGTAACACCGGACAGTGGCAGCATCAAGTGGGCCGAACAGGCCGAAGTGGGTTACGTGGCCCAGGACCACTCCGACGATTTCCCTCACGACGCCACGCTGTTTGAGTGGATGCAACAGTGGACAACCGGCGATGAACAGGTGGTGCGCGGCGCCCTCGGACGGATGCTGTTTTCCAACGACGACGTGAAAAAGTCCGTGCGGGTCATCTCCGGCGGCGAGCGGGGCAGGATGCTGTTCGGCAAACTGACGTTGATCAACCCCAACGTCATGTTGATGGATGAGCCCACCAACCACCTGGATATGGAATCCATCGAGGCTCTGAACCTGGCGCTGGAGAATTATCCGGGAACCCTGATTTTTGTCAGCCACGACAGGGAATTCGTCTCGTCACTGGCCACCCGGATTATCGATATGAAGCCGGATGGACTGGTGGATTTTCACGGCTCTTACGACGAGTATCTGCGCAGTCAGGGATTGTAATTTGGCGGGGCACCCATGCGGTGCCACCGCGCCCATTAAAAAGAGTACTACGGAATATTATTCCAGCGCTTTATATCGATTCGATATAGATTGGGCATAACGCGACGTCAGAAGCATGATATAACGTTGCCCAAGCCGGCCGTCTTCCGGTCGAATGCAGACACCCCCTACCTGAGGGCATAAGGCAGTCGAAAACGGATGAAAGTCCATTTTCCTTCACTCTTAATGATGACTACGAACCACAAAAGGATCTGGCCATGCTGATCAAACTACCCTGCATCAAATCACTTTGCATCAAAATATTATGCGCAAACCTGTTTCTTCTGGTCGGCCACATCAGCGTGGCCGACGCTGTCGATATCACCGAGGCTTTGCAGCATGAGGTTCGTACTGACGAGAATAGAGCAAGGGATTCAGCGCGCAAGCCCGAGCAGATACTGACGTTCTTTGACGTTACCCCGCAGAGTACCGTCGTTGAAGTGTGGCCCGGCTCGGGCTGGTACACCGAAATTCTGGCCCCACTACTGGCGAAAGAAGGCAAGCTTTATGCGGCACATTTCTCTGACAGATTCAATCTGTTGGACGCCGACTATATGCAGAAATCACGGAGTGAATACCAGGAAAAACTTGAGTCCCACCCAGTCTACGACGATGTGATACTCACCGAGTTTGCACCACTGGCCGATATCGCCATCGCGCCGCCAGCCAGCGCTGATGTGGTGCTGTCTGTTCGCAATCAGCTCTATGTATTTGAAGGCGAGAAATCAATGCGTCATGCCTTGGCCAACTTTTACCAGGCGCTAAAGCCCGGCGGAGTATTGGGAGTTGTGGCGCCGCGCCTACCGGACGACTCATTGAATACGGAGTGGGAGAAATCAGGCTATGTTCCTGAGAAACTATGGCTAACGTTAGCCGAAGAAGCCGGATTCAGCCTTGAGGGCAAAAGCGACCTGCTGCTAAACCCGAAGGATACCGCCGATCATCCGCAAGGAATCTGGTCGTTACCGCCGTCCTTGGTGGGGGGCGAAAAGGACAAGGAAAAGTATCTGTCTATCGGCGAGGCCAGCCGGATGGTGCTGAAGTTCAGAAAGCCAAGCAATTAGAACGTCAAAGCCTGTAAACCCGCTCGGCAACCATAGGGTGCCGAGCGGGTTTATACCTATGCGCCAAGCCGGGAAAACGGGCTGCGCACTGCATTCGCGCCCATTTGCAGAACGTGTGTGTAAATCTGGGTAGTTTTCACATCCGTATGGCCGAGTTGATCCTGCACCGTGCGGATATCCGTTCCGGAGGCCAAAAAATGCGTTGCAAATGAGTGCCTCAAAGTGTGCGGCGTTACCGACCTCTTGAGGCCTGCCTCTCGCGCCGCCAACCGAATTGCCTTCTGAACCGCTGTCTCATCAATATGATGCCGTCGAATCCCTGCGTGCTTCCAGCAACCTCACGCTGCAATACCAAATGATCCAGAAATGCCTCTACCTCGGCATCCCCCATGGTTTCGGGGTGTCGCTTCTGGTGGAAAAGAATAAAGCGTCTGATCCAATGTATATAAGTTTCAATGGTGCGCTTGGCGTACCGACGACGCATCATTTCATCGCTAACTTCTGTAGAAAAGGAGAATGGCGCATTAAACATCCTGTAATTGACTATTAACTGGTTATCCGACCAGTTTGGTTCCGTATAATATCGGACACAAGGAAACTTTCCGCATTTTATGCTACCGTTTTTATTGCTAGACGTTCTAAGTCAAAAGTGACGCGGCCTGTAGAGCATGATATAAAAACGGCCAAATGTGATAGCCGGAAAGTTTCCGTACTTAAACACGGAAACTTTCCGTCTAATAATACTGTTATGCGTTGCTCCAGGATTTAACATTATGACAAGTGATCGAATTCTCCAGTTTATGCATCACCTAAGGGTCGATCATTTGGATAGGACATTGGTGGTTCTCAAAGGCCATTTGTTGTTGGAGCTCGCACTGAGAGAATACGTTGGAAAAAGGGTTTCGGCGCCGCAATACATTGAAAGCGCACAGATAGCTTTTCCTTCTCTCATATGTTTTGCGGCGAGCCTGGAGGACAGGCTGAGTGAGCGATGGCTGTGGCCTGCGCTAAAGAAGGCTAATAGGCTCAGAAACCAGTTGGCTCATAACTTAGAGGTCAGTCAGATTGACGAGCTAGAAGCTGACTTTACTCAATACATTATCCTGAATGACGGTGAATTTAGCATTGAAGTAGACGACGAGGAAGTAGAATACGGCGGCCTAGCTCTGGCATTTTTACAGCTTTTTGATGCTATTGTTCATTCTTATCCAGGTGCTGACAAAAGCGCTGGTCGTCGAACGGACACTGCAAGCAATGCTCTTGTTGAGGCATTCAAAAGGGTGGCGAGCGAAGATGCATAACCAACTGTTCCAGTACATTCCGGCACCTTCGGTGCCTCCATCGGTCAGCCTAGACGCGGCTTCGCCGCAGGCTGCCGCTGAACGAGAGCGTTAGGCTTCTGAAGAAGGTTCGTAGCCATGTCCTGTGCGTCTTGCGCCCATTTAGAGAACATTTCAGATCTCAGTACTCCATATGTGGAACGCACCTGCCCGAATTGTGGACGCAAAGTCAACCTCCGAGAGCCTGGGGAAAACGGGCATGGCATCAAAGTCGAAAAAGGTGACCAGTTCAAGTTTCCCAAGGGCTGGCTACAGCTCGCAGCTAACCCGCTGAAAGGAACCGGTCATCTCACTAAACACGGATTGGGCTGGTTTGCAAAACTAATCTTCGTCGAAGAGATCAAGAAAGAGAGTGAGGTAACTGAGCTACTAGAAGAAAGCCGCCTTTACGCGGACAAGATCCTAGAGGACTCGGAGCTACTTTCGGATCTCAATCTTGAGTCTGAGGATGATGCCATGGAGGCGATTGGACGCCTTCAGAAAGACCAAGCAAGCTTGGAATGGTGGGCGCTACTTGTCGGAACGTTCAGCGCGATCGCCAAAGACGCTATTGAAGAAAAAGATGCGCGAAAGGCGGCATGGGCTACGCGGGCATTGGAACGTTGTCGCTCAATGTGTGTTTTCAAGACTCACCTGGAAGAAGTCGTTTGGATGGGGCATTCCGCAGGTCGGTTGGTCGAGGTTCTAAAGAAGTGGTACGCCAACACGACAAACTCGATAGAAGCATATTGGCAACAATTGTTCAAGGAGAATCCTTATGTCTTGAGCCAGCTGTTTTCGGTACCTGTCGTTTTCATTGGAGACAATGCGTATGTAGGCGGAATGAACATTGACCGCCAGGACGCCAAGTTCGTTGACTATCTATACGCAACCGATTCCTCAAGTGATGCAATCCTTGTTGAACTGAAAACGCCAGTCACGAAATTGCTAGGCTCTAGATACCGAAAGGGCGTATTTAAGCCATCAGCGGAGCTTTCTGGTTCAATAGTACAGGCACTGGACTACCGACGAGAGCTTTCAAGGAGCATCCAATCTCTCCTTAAGGACACCGATAAGAAAATCGAAATATTCAACCCAAGGTGCGTTGTCGTGGCTGGTGACGCTACAACTGAACTAGATACTGAGGTGAAGAGGCGCTCATTCGAACTCTATCGGGCATCGCTGAAGGACTTGGAGGTAGTCACTTATGACGAGCTGTTTAAGAAAGCAGAAGTGTTGGCGACGCTCTTCAACCTGAAAGCAGCGAGGAAAGAAACCTAACAACCGCTTCCAAGCGATGCAGTACACGCGCGCTTGAAGCGAGACGTTAAAATTTTTTGGAGCATTGATGAAAGAGGAAGAGGTAAAGCGTCTGACCCCAAAGCCAGAGGTGCTTCGGGAACTTTTCCTGAAGTCTGGTAATGTCTGTGCTTTTCCAGGGTGCATGCATCCCATTGTAAATTCAGATGGAGTATACATAGCTCAGCTTTGTCATATAGAAGCTGCGGCTAAGGGCGGACCTCGCTTTAACGAAAACCAGTCGAATGAGGATCGCCGGCAATTCGAAAATCTGTTGTTGATGTGCCACCGCCATCACAAAGAAACCGATGATACTTCTCGGTTTCCTTTAGAAAAGATGCGGGAAATCAAGCGAACACATGAAGCCAAGTTTGAGAAGGTACTTGATTCCCTTGCGGACGATGTCTATGACATCGCCCTCGCTTACGAACCGGTTTCACCCCAGTCCTTAGTATCCTTAAAAGTTGAAGAGCTAATTGAGGAAGAAGAGATTTCCGCTTTCACAGAGGAAGTTCATGAGCTCATAGGACTGCTTCATAAACTGTCACCAACGACAAGAAAGATTTATTTGCTTGTCGTCAATCGGTCTGATCCGTCAGATGGACATTTTTCCATAAATGAGTTTCGATATATTGTTAGTATCGATCCGAGGGAAGCATATAGACACATAGCTATTCTTGAGAGCTATGGTTTGCTTTTCGATGATGAAGACTCCAACGAATTTGAAAGGAAGCTTAGGATTCAGTCAGTAACCAAGGAGTCTCCACATCCTGTGGTCCTCATTCTAAGGGAATACTGTGAAAGGAAAGATATTGATCTTGGAGCCTTGCTCGTCGATTTGAACTTTGGCCTGCTGGATCAGTGAATTTTAACCAGTAAATCAAGCCGACCGTTTTGCGCTGGCGCTCCAAACGTCGGCTTATTCAGGCGTTATGCATCAATACAGTAAAGAATATATATGAGAATTTACTTAATTTTAATGGCATTCATATTTTCGAAGTTTTGCAACGCTGATCCATTAGAAAGATTTGAGCCGAAATCTGTGGCTAAGGCAGTAGCTCTTGCAAGTGAGCTTGGAAATAGTAGGTGGAGCTACAGTTGGAGGGGAAAAGAATATGAGTTTGTGTTTGAAGAAGATGGTTCTATTTCTAACTTAACAAGTTGGAAAGATGTTCGCTGGGTGGTTGTAAGTGAGAACGAGGTGGTTTTAGAAGGATACACCGATAGAATGCACTTGTTTTTCAATTAGAATATTAATAAGTTCACAACTTTCGATTGGGATGGCATTAAAGCAAATGGCGCATTGGTGGATTGAGGAAAATGCATAACAAACACACCAAAAATCGCTCCACTTCGTTCCGCTGGACCTCCTTGCGATGCGCTCCAGTCGGTCCTTTATGTGGTCGTTATACGAAAGTGGAGCTATGAGGTTTAGTCTACCTATACTAGTAGTGCTCACTGACACTTACTCGGGCATGCCCGGTTCGGCAGCCTTTTTCCTTATCTTGGCCGTTATCCCCCTGGGTGTTAGCATAATGCTCTGGATGTTACCCTCGAAAATAGCCAAAAAATTTGTGCCGCCGCAATCTGAGGAATTGGTCGTTCCTTCGGGGCTGGGGCCGTCTTCCCGCTGTTTCGCGTGATCGACTAGAGTGGGTTTTGACAACAACTTAAGTAAGCAGAGGTGTTAACAATAATGGAACATACCCGCACCAATAAGCTCTGGCAGGGAATAATTATTCCGTTTATCGTGGCATACGCTGGGTCGAAGCTGATATTCCACTTCGTTGGATTTCAGTACGATGTTTTCTCCGATCCAATAAATCCTTACAAACTGCTTATAGACTTCGGCGTATTTGTTAGTATCTTTGCCATTACCTCTTGGGCAGCCACTAGAATTCTTCGCAAATATGGAAATCGCTGACCAAACGTACTTATTCGCCATGGTCTATGTCGACCTCCATGCGAAATGGTTCAGGCAATTCGTGTGCTTGGCACTTTTAACCCGGTCAACCTAACATCGATCGCCACGTTCGGGCCGTCGGGAACACCGGTCTCCGGCGCACCGACTAACGACAAACACAGGAAAATGGTATGTCCGAGAGATTCAAGGCACTCACCGACCAACACATATCGTTTATAGAAGAGCAACATATTTACTTTGTGGGCACAGCGGCCAACGACGGGTCGGTAAACGTGTCGCCCAAAGGCATGGACAGCTTCAGAGTCATCAATCATTCCTTGGTGACCTGGTTGAACCTGACTGGTAGTGGGAATGAAACGGCGGCTCATCTTCTGGAAAATGATCGAATGACCATTATGTTCTGCTCATTCGATCGGCAACCACTGATACTTCGACTATACGGTCATGCGACGGCTTTTCATCCGAGGGATGATGGGTGGTGCGAGAGGGCGACGCGATTTCCAGACTATACGGGAGCTCGACAGATTTTCGAGGTGGAATTGGATCTTGTGCAGACGTCCTGCGGTTTCGCGGTACCTTATTATAAGTGGGTGGGCGAGCGGCCGACACTGAATAAGTGGGCCGATAACCGAGGTCGCGATGGGGTCGAAGAATACTGGCAGAAAAAGAACACGGTCAGCCTCGACGGAAAAGACACGGGGATTCTCTCTCAGCCGTGAGTGAAAGTGTTAGCGTTGTAGCAATACCCGATCACCCACCGCTAACGAACCGCCTTGAACGATCCGAGCACACAGCCCACCGTAGCCATACATGGCGGCAGCACCGCCAGCACCCAAGGCTTCGTCCATACGAGCACAGGGGTGGCACAGGGCGGTGGTTTCCACCACAGCCTCACCGATTTTCAAGCGCCGATGGCGCAGCAAATGCAGGTTCATTCCAGAGATCACCAGGTTGCGCCGCAGTAGCGCCGGGTCGATCTCGGAGTGGCCGGTATGGCGAGCGATGGCCTCGATAAACTCGCGGCTTATCAAGGTCACCTGGCGGGAGGAGCCCGGGGTTTTGCTCATGCGGTGATCGCCTTCCAGCCCCAACCCCTCTACCGCGAGAGCACTGTCTACCACCTGGACGGCGCCTCGCCGCTTGCTGCGTACGCCGATCCACTCAAGCCTTCCCTCCGGGAAGCTTTGGCACAACTTGTCGAGTAGGCGGGTCTGGGCTGTCATATCATCACCGGTGTGCGTTACGGGTTCAGACCACTGAAGAAGTTTTTGGCGTTAGTGGCCAGAGACTCCAGGTGGTAGCCGCCCTCTTGGATAACCAGGGTGGGCAGGTTCATGGCGTTGATGCCTTCGCCCATGTGGCGGAAACCTTCGCTGCTGACCGAAACTTTGGCCTGTGGGTCTTCGTGGTAGACGTCGAAGCCCAGAGCGACGATCAGTACGTCCGGTTCGTACAGCCGAATGGCATCCGCTGCGTCGGCCAGCTTCTCGAAGAAGGTGGATTCGGGGGAGCCATGGGGCATGGGCATGTTGATGTTGTAGCCATAGCCGGGGCCGGCGCCGCGCTCGTCTTCATAGCCGCTCACCACGGGATAGAAGTTGGTGGGGTCGCCATGGATGGAGATGTAGAGCACATCGTCCCGCTCGTAGAAAATTTCCTGTATGCCCTGGCCATGGTGCATGTCCGGGTCGAGGATGGCGACTTTGTCGTAGTGGTCCAGCAAGGCTTCGGCGGCGATGGCGGCGTTGTTCAGATAACAGAAGCCACCGGCCGCATCGCGCCGCGCGTGGTGGCCCGGCGGGCGGCACAGGGCGTAGGCCCGCTGCTGTCCGGCAAGAAGCTCATCGGCGGCGGACAGGGCGCTCTGGGCGGACCAGTAGGCGGCCTCCCAGGTATGGGGGCCGATGGGGCAGCTACCGTCGGCCTGATAGCGGGCGCATTCCGCCAGAATGCCACGCATGGGGTTCGGTGAGCGGACGAAGATGTTCGACATGACTTCCCCGCCCCAGTCTTCCGGCCAACGCCGGTGGGCCGACTCAAGAAAGCGCAGGTAGCCCAGGTCGTGCACCCGATTGATCACATCCATACCGTGATCAGCCGCCTGCTCCGGCTTGATGCTCAGCGCTTCCAGGCCTTTGACCAGCTCCGGGGTACGCTCGGGCAGCTCCTGGGGCGGGCGCATCTGGCCGCGGGTCAGGTAGGACTGGGGGGCATGCTTGTCTTGAGACGGGTGAAAAAACGCTTTCATGTTCGCTCCTGCCTAAAACCGTGTGATCAATGTCACTGTTGAGACTAGCACATACCGCGCCGGGTTCACCGCCGCTTTGCCCCACGGGCCCAGTGCGCTAGACTAATGCCATGAATCGTTACGGGCTCGGTCATTGGTTGTTTGCGCTACTGCTGTTACTGGCAGGGCCTTTGAGCGCCTCGCATCCGCCCATGATGGCCGATATGGCGACAGAACCCTGCCATGAGTCGATGGCGGCCGAAGATGGTTCGCACCACGCGCACTCCGGCCACCCGGGTACGCACAGTCCCCACGCTTCAGATCACGACTGCGACAGCCAGTGCGCCTGTTGCCCGGGTTCCTGTTCCGGCTTTGTCGCTCTGACGGCACAGCCCGTTACGCTCATTTCAACTCCGGATCACTTCCTCTCTGCCGGCAGCGGCGCCGTGCCTGCTCGGGCCCCGCTGGAACTGCTCCGCCCGCCCAAATCCGCCTGACCACAGGACAGGTGCGCCTGACGATCGCACCCCCATGGCCCTCTTCGGCCGTTTTTCTGTTGTGGTATCCGTTTGTGGACAGGTGTTATGAACAAATCCTTAATTTTTGTGGCGCTGCTGGGCGCCTTTGCGCTGGGTGTGGGCAGTCAGTGGCTGTGGCCCGAACCCTCGGACAACGCCGAACAATCAAAGGCTGACAGCGACGACAAAGAGCCCCTTTACTGGGTCGCTCCCATGGACGACAGCTATCGCCGGGATGGACCGGGCAAGTCCCCCATGGGCATGGATCTGGTGCCGGTGTATGCGGAGGACCAGAAACGCGAACCCGGCGATGTCCGGATTGACCCGGCGGTGGCCCAGAACCTCGGGCTGACGCTGGCGGAGGCGACCCACGCGCCGGTGGGCCAGACCATTGAAACGGTCGGACTGGTGGAGGTGAACCAGCAACAGGTGCAGCACTTTCATGTGCGCGCCACGGGCTGGATTACCGAGCTGGCCGTAGCCACCGAAGGCGACCCGGTCAAAGCCGGTGAAAAGCTGTTTGAGTTTTACTCGCCGGAAATCATCAACCTGCAACGCGAGTACCTGCAAAGCCTGAGAGACCAGCTTCCGGGACGGGCGGAGGGCTCCCTGTCCCAAATGCGCGCCAAGGGAGTGAGCGAGCGGGAAATCGAACGGCTGAAACGCGAGCGCAGCGTGCGCGAGAAACTGCGCTACTACGCGAGCCGGGACGGCTATGTGGTGCAGCTCGGTGTGCGCGAGGGCAACTTTGTGGACCTGCCGCAGAACCTGATGTCCATTGGTAGCCTTGAAGACATCTGGGTCAATGTCGAGCTGTTTGAGGCCGATGCGGGCCGTATCACCACCGGCCAACCGGTCACCCTGACCACCGCCAGCTATCCCGGAGAAACCTGGGAAGGCACCGTGTCCTACCTTTACCCCACTTTGAACGGCGACACCCGAACGCTGCGCGCTCGCCTGGAATTTGCCAACGACGAGGGTCGGCTCAAGCCGGGCATGTTTGTCAGCGCCCGAATCGAGCCCGAGAACGAGCAGGCTGTGCTGTCCATTCCCCGCAGCGCCCTGATCCGCACTGGCGATGGCGCTCGCGTGGTGCGGGAAGTGGAACCGGAGGTGTATCGCTCGGTACCGGTCAGGGTCGGACGGGTCGGCCGTGAGCGCGCCGAAATTCTGGAGGGGTTGCGCCACGGGGATCGCGTGGTTGAAAGCGGCCTGTTCCTGATCGATTCGGAGTCCAGCCGTGACGCAGACCTCGAACGTCTGGAGTCCCGACCGCCGACGTCTGACTCTGCGGATCACGACACAATGGACCACAGCCAGATGGACCATGGAGACATGGACCACAGCACCATGGATCACAGCAATATGAATCACGAGACGACGGATCATGACGGAATGGACCATCAGGACATGAACCACGACAACATGAACCACAACGGTGAGGAGGAGCACACACCGGGGGAACACGAGCATCATGATCACGGAGGGCACACACCATGATCGCCGCGATCATTCGCTGGTCCATTCACAACCGCCTGCTGGTGGTGCTCGCCACCTTGATGTTGTTGGGCTGGGGGCTCTACTCGGTGCGCAACACACCCGTGGATGCCATCCCGGATTTGTCCGATGTGCAGGTGATTGTCAAAACCTCCTACCCTGGGCAGGCGCCTCAGGTGGTACAAGATCAGGTGACCTACCCGCTCACCACCGCGCTTCTGTCGGTCCCCAAAACCCAGACCGTGCGGGGTTTTTCTTTTTACGGCGACTCTTATGTTTATGTGATTTTTGAAGAGGGCACGGACCTCTATTGGGCCCGCTCCCGCGTGCTGGAATACCTGAATCAGGCCGCCCAGGATTTACCCGAAGGAGCCCAGCCTGAACTCGGCCCGGACGCGACCGGAGTGGGCTGGGTGTTCAACTACGCACTGGTCGACCGCACCGGCCAACACAACCTGGCGGAACTCACCACCCTGCAGAACTGGTTTTTGAAATACGAGTTGCAGGCGCTCGACGGTGTATCCGAGATTGCCACCATTGGAGGCATGAACCGGCAATATCAGGTGGAGGTCGATCCGCAGAAGCTGCGGGCCTATAACCTGCCGTTGCAACAGGTGCACGCGGCCATCGTCAACGGAAACGCCGAAACCGGGGCCTCGGTCATTGAAATGGCCGAGGCGGAGTATATGGTGCGCGCCACCGGCTATGTGCAGAGCATAGAAGACCTGGCGCAGATTCCGCTGGGCACCAACGAGCGGGGAACCCCGCTGCAGTTGAAAGACGTCGCCACCATCCAACTCGGTCCCGAAATGCGCCGGGGCATCGCCGAGCTGAACGGCGAAGGCGAGGTCGTGGGCGGCATCGTGGTGATGCGCTCGGGCGAAAACGCGGCGAAGGTGATCGACCGGGTAAAGGCCCGGCTGGATGAACTGAAGTCAAGCCTGCCCGACGGCGTTGAGGTGGTCACCACCTACGACCGCTCGCAACTGATACGCAACGCGGTGAGCAATCTGTATGAAAAGCTGGGGCAGGAATTACTGGTGGTGGTGCTGATCTGTGCCCTGTTCCTGTTTCACCTACGCTCGTCCCTGGTGGTGGTGTTCAGTCTGCCGATGGGCATTCTCATCGCCATGATCGTCATGCAGATTCAGGGCATCAATGCCAACATCATGTCTCTCGGCGGCATTGCCATCGCCATTGGGGCCATGGTCGATGGCGCCGTGGTGATGATCGAAAATTTTCACAAACACCTGGAGCGTCACAAGGGCGAACTGAACAACGAGCAGCGCTGGCAACTGGCCGCGCGTTCCGCGTCTGAAGTGGGGCCTGCGCTGTTCTTCTCGTTACTGATCATTACTCTGAGCTTTCTGCCAGTGTTTGCCCTAGAAGCCCAGGAAGGGCGGATGTTTTCTCCGCTGGCCTTCACCAAAACCTACGCCATGGCGGCCGCCGCCGGGCTGGCCATTACCCTGGTGCCGGTATTGCTCGGTTACTGCGTGCGCGGGCGCATCCTGCCCGAGCGGAAAAACCCGATCAACCGGGTGTTGATCGCGGGCTATCAACCGCTGCTGCGCGGCGTGTTGCGCTTTCCCAAAACGACGCTGCTGATCGCCCTGGCGATCATGGTCATAGGGCTCTGGCCCGCACAGAAACTCGGCACGGAATTTATGCCCACGCTGGATGAAGGCGACCTGATGTACATGCCCACCACCTACGCGGGTGTGTCCATTGGCGAGGCGCGGCAGATTCTGCAGCAGACCGACAAGCTGATCAAAACCCTGCCGGAGGTGGAAACGGTGTTCGGCAAAATCGGCCGAGCCGATACCGCCACCGATCCGGCCCCGCTGACCATGATTGAGACGGTGATTCAGTTCAAACCCCGAGATCAGTGGCGACCCGGTGTCACCCCGGACTCACTGCGCGCCGAGCTGGATCAGTTGATCGACTTTCCGGGCCTGACCAACGCCTGGGTGATGCCGATCAAAACCCGGATCGATATGCTCGCCACCGGTATCAAAACGCCGGTGGGGGTAAAAATTGCGGGGCCGGACCTGTCGGTGATTGAACGGCTCGGGCGGGAGCTGGAGACCGTGATTGGCGAGGTACCCGGCGCGAGTTCCGTGTATGCGGAGCGCGTGGCCGGTGGACGCTACCTGACCGTGGATATCGACCGCGCCAGCGCTGCCCGTTACGGGCTGAATATCACCGATGTGCAGTCAGTGATCCGCACCGCCGTGGGCGGCGCCAATATCACCGAAACCGTCGAGGGACTGGAGCGCTACCCGGTCAATCTGCGCTATCCCCAAGCCTATCGAGACTCGCCGGAGGCGCTGGCGAATTTGCCCATCGTCACCCCCAATGGAACCCACATTCCTTTGGGCGAGGTGGCCCGTGTGGCCATTGAAGACGGTCCTCCGGCCATCAAGAGCGAGAATGCCCGGTTGAACGGCTGGGTGTTTGTCGACATCACCGGTCGGGATCTGGGATCCTTTGTGGCCGACGCACAAGCCGCGGTGAGTGAGCACATCGAATTGCCTCCCGGCTATTCGCTGCGCTGGGCCGGTCAGTACGAATACATGGCGCGTGCCCAGGAAAAGCTGGCGCTGGTGATGCCGATTACCCTGGGCGTGATCGTGTTGCTGCTGTACCTGAACTTCCGCCGCTTCAGCGAAGTGGCGATGATCCTCATGACATTGCCGTTCGGGCTGTTGGGCGGCGTCTGGTTGCTGCTGGCGTTGGGCTATGACTTGTCGGTCGCGGTGGCCATGGGCTTTATCGCTCTGGCCGGGGTTGCGGTGGAAATCGGCGTATTGATGCTGGTGTACCTGAATCTGGAGTATCGTGCGGCCGAAGAGCGCTGCATTGAGGCCGGTCGAGCGTTCACCCGCACGGACCTGCAGCAGGCCGTCATGGAAGGGGCCGGATTGCGCCTTCGACCGATTGTGATGACCGCCGCCACACTCTTCGCGGGCCTGCTGCCCATCATGCTCGGTGGCGGCACCGGTTCGGAGGTGATGCAGCGCATCGCCGCACCCATGGTGGGCGGTACCTTCACGACGTTGATCCTGACCTTGTTGGTGCTACCGGTGATCTATTACCTGTGGCGCTCGGTGGGGAAACCGACAAGTTCCTAAGCCACCACCCGATCGCGTCCTTGAAGCTTGGCCTGATAGAGTTTGCGGTCCACACTTTCAATAAACGTCGCCATGTCACTCTCGTGATCGGGAATGATGCTGGCGACGCCGACGCTGATGGAAACCAACTGGCTGATATCGGACGCGGCGTGGGGGATCTGCAACTTCAAAATGGCCTGGCGGCATCGGTCGGCCACCGCATGAGCGGCCTTTCCATCCGTTTCCGGAAGCACCAACATGAATTCCTCGCCACCGAACCGGGCCAGGAAGTCCCGGGGGCGGGAGGCGACGGCATCCAGCGTCTGGGCAATCGACCTGAGGCAGTCATCGCCCTGCAGGTGTCCATACCGATCGTTGTACTGTTTGAAATAATCGATGTCGACCAGCAATACCGACAGCGGCTGGCAGTTGCGCCGGGCGTTCAACCACTCCACGTCGAGAATGGAGTCAAGCATGCGCCGATTGGCCACCCCGGTCAGGCCGTCCTGGTAAGATAGCGTCTCCAGCTCTTTCTGCAGTTTGATCAGTTCCTGCTCGGTTTTCTTGCGCTCACTGATATCGAACATGAAGCCGATCAGCGCTTCCACCTCGCCCTGCTCATTGCGGGCGACATGGACCACGTCCCGAATCCAGACGTATTTGCCGTCTTTGGTCAGTGCCCGGTAGTCTGCTTCATGGTCCACGCCGGACTGGGACTGACTCACACAGAAGTTCACCACCCAGTCCCGATCTTCCGGGTGCATTCGGGTCGCCCAATCCTCTACGCTGACCCAGCTTTCCGGCGTCCAGCCCAGGAGCGCTTCAATCTGGGGACCAATATAGGCGAATTTCATGGTCGCCCAGTCGATTTTCCAGGGGATGGCTTTGGTGGACTCAAGCAGGGTTTTATAAACCGCGCTATCAGTTGCTTCAGGGGCGGGGGAGTTCATGGGTGGCTGGCCTGGCGCTGGTTGGTCAAAGCCGCCCCTCTGCCGGGAGCGGTCGCATAAACGCAATATACTCCTAACCGACGGAAGGGCCAACACTCAGGTAACCGCTACACCTCGAAGTAAGCCACCTTACGAGACAGTTGCTGCGCCAGCTCGGCCAGCTCCCTACTGGAACCGGCCACCTGGTCGGCCCCAGCGGAGGACGCCAGGGTCGCTTCGCTGATCCGGTTGATGTTCTGATTGACGCCCTCGGCCACTTGACTCTGTTCCTCGGCGGCGCTGGCAATCTGGTGGTTCATATCGGTGATGGAGACCACTTCCTGACGAATAGTGGACAGGGCGCCCTCGGCCTCCCGGGTCTTGGTGACGGTCGTCTGGGCCAATTGATGACTGGTTTCCATTACCTCCACCGCGTCTCCGGCCCCGGTCTGCAGGGTGCCGATCATCTCCCGAATCTCCCGGGTCGAAGCCTGGGTGCGGGTCGCCAACGAGCGGACCTCATCGGCAACCACCGCAAAACCCCGGCCGTGTTCGCCGGCGCGGGCCGCTTCGATGGCCGCATTCAGGGCCAGTAGATTGGTCTGCTCAGCGATGCCGTTGATGACATCGATGATTTTTTCAATATCGCCACTCTGGGTCGATACCGTCTGCACTTTGCTCACCGCGTCCTCAAGGGTCTGCGCCAACTGCTCAATGGCGGAGGCGGTTTCCTGCACCGTCTGATTGCCTGTGTTCACTTCACGATCGGCGCTTTGGGTGGCGCTTGAGGCATTGGCTGCGCTTCGGGAGATCTCCACCACCGAGGCACTGAGCTGATTGATGGCGGCGGCCATCTGCTCGGTCTCCGAGGACTGCAGGCGCACCTGCTCGCTGTTGTCGTCCGAGGTCCGGGTCAGTTCTTCCGACGAGCGTGCCAGGGTTTCCGCCGCCGTGCGTACATCAGTGATCACACCGGCGAGTCGGCGCAAGGTTTTGTTGATATTGGCCATGACACTGTTGGGGTAGCGAGAGTTTTCGGTCACGGTCAGTTGCCCTGAGGCGAAGGCTTCGATCGCTTCGGACAGAGCTTCCGGCTCGGCCCCGAGCGTGGCTTTGATATTCCGGATGATCACCACGGCCACTACCGCCCCGGCGATCAATGCGAGAAGCAGAAACGCCACCATGGCCTTGGCGAAGCCTCCCGCCACTGCCTGAACATGATCCACGTCCCGACGGATATCCGCTTCCTGGTAGTCAATAAACGCGTTCACCCGAGCCAGCCATTCGGTATAGGCCGCCGAGACATCCGACAACAGATATTGGCGGGCCGCCTCGTTGCTGCCGGCCTGGCGCAGGGCAATCAACTCGGCGGTCAGGCCCAGAGTTTCCTGTTCTATGTCTTGAATTCGATCCAGCAGGCGCTGCTCTTTATCACTCACGTTTTGACTTTCGAAGAGCGCGTCCATCTGCCGGGCCGAGTCCTGATAAAAGGCATCCAGGTCCCGTACATCCTGCAAGTGAGCCCGCAGGGCGCTGTCGCTCTCGACCAGCACGGCATCACGAATGGCGATGGCACGGTCGTGGACGCTGCCCCGGAAATTGATGGCAAACCGTTGTTTTTGGGAGGCCCCTTCGTTGACCGTGGACAAGGTCCGGTCCATGACGGTCACCCGCTGGATCCCCAGTGCGGTGACGACGGTAAACAGTAAAAGAATCAATCCGAAGCCCGCGCCGAGGCGCTGGGCGATGGTGAGCGATCTAGCCATGATAAGTACTCTTTTTTATGAGGGGGTTATCCCCGGGGATGTCCCTGGCTCCCTGGCCAAGTGTCAATTTTCCCGACAGAGTACGTGTCAATTTGTCGCACAGATCAACATCACGATCGCTGGGCTTAGAATTGTTGGATTACGCGCTTTGCGCGAATCCAACCTACTCAAGTTGAGGTGCTATGGTTTCCAGCGATTGTTGCAGCGCTCGGGCGAAGGCTTGAGGCTGTTCGAACTGGGGGAAGTGATGGGTGCCCGGCAGGATGGTTTCCTGGACGTAGGGCGCACAGCGCTTTTGCGCGGCCTCGGAAATGTGTTCACCGTTCAGCGCCACAATGGGCCCTTTGATAGCGGCAAAAGCCGCATCCGGGGACCAGCGCAACAGGTGGTGCCAGATGGGCAGCAGGCGCTCCGGATCGCCCGCGGCCATTCGGGCTTTGATCCACTCGCGGATCTCAGGGTCCAGTGCCGGTACGGTGGTATTGTCCACCAGCCCGGCCATGGCGCCGCAAAAATCCGCCTTGAAAGGTTCTTCAATCGCGGCAATGGTCTCGGCATCCATATCCCCATAGGGCAGTCCGAAACTGTCCACCAAGACCACCCCCACCGGTCCGGACCAGCGCCGGGCCGCTTCCAGCGCCACACAACCGCCCATCGAGTGACCCACCAGTATTAGCCGACGGGCCCCCTTCTGATCCGCCACCTCGGTTACGGCTTTGGCCAGGCCCTCGATCGTCCAGTCATCCCAGGGTTTATCCTGCGCCTCACCATGGCCGGGCAGATCCAGGGCCAGGCAGTGGAGGTCCTGGGGCATGGCAGCCAGCGTCTGCACCCAATCGGTGCGCTGACAGCTCCAGCCGTGAATCAGAATGACCAGGGGTTCGCCCTGGCCCTGCTCGGTCACACAATCGTTATAGCGGTCGGACATGGTTGGCTTCTCGTTGGAATGAGTCGTGCTTGAATTAGTCATTGCAGATTGGCGTATTTCAACGCAGACTTACCTAAAATAAGCGAAAATCGCGCCAGAGTCGATGATTTGATCTCCGGCTGCCCGCCACAGCCTCGGGCGGCGGCCTCACGGAACCACTGAGCCATGCCAGACGATACACTGCGGAAACGCTTTGCTGAGCATAACGAACAACTCCTGGGAACCCTGTACGGCAGTGCTCTGAGCAACGGCCAGTGGGGGCCGTTTCTCAAGCGGATGATTGATTTGACCGGGTCCCGCTCGGCCCGCTTACTGTTGTTGAATCAGGGCGCAAACACCGTTCAGCGCAGCATCAAGGTCAACATCGACGATAGTGCGCACCAGCGCTATGTGGAACATTTCGTCAATTTATGCCCCTGGCGCACCGAACTGGGTGAGAAGCCGACCGGGCAGCTGTATTCCACCTACCTGGATTTCAGTTGCCGGCAGCCGACGTTTTACCAGAGCGAATTTTTCAATGACTGGGCGAGGGGCCTGGATATTCATCACGGTGTATGCGGCACGGTTTACAGCACCGAGCAGCACAAAGTGCAACTGTTGATTCAGCGCACCGGCGGGCAGGGGCACTACTCCCGGGAAGAGACCAATCTGATCAACAGCGTACTGCCCCATATGCGCCAGGCACTGCGACTCAGTGCCCAGATGGCCGACCGGGAGGCGCGGCTGACATCGGCCCTGAGTGCCGCCCAGAGTCACCCGCTGCCATTTGTTCTGTTCAACGCGAATGGCCAGATTCGCTACCTCTCGCCTCAATTGGAGCAGAGCGCGCCGATGGGCCTACGCTTCAGTTCCAATGGTGTTGAGTTCACCGATCCGAATCTGAATCCGCCCTTCAAGGCGGCTCTGCAGCGACTGACAGGCCAAGCGGCCCACTGCCAGAATCTGGAGTGGCGCTTTGAGGTGCCACGCGCCCACTGCCCGCCCCTGTATTGCCTGTTGACGCCGGTATTTCCCGGCGCCGAGCCCAACCTGCCGTTCTGGCAGACTGATATCCACGCCGCGCTCTATATCCGGGACCCATTGGCTCAGATCGGCCGACGCCACCAACAGTTGGTCACCGCCTACGGTCTGACCGACACCGAGGCCAGGCTGGCCCTGGATATCGCTCTGGGTCTGGAACTGAAAGCGATTGCCACCCGGGACCACCGCTCAATCCACACCCTGAGAAGCCAGTTGAAATCCGTATTCAATAAAACCGGCTGTTCTCGACAGAGCCAATTGGCGGCCCTGGTCAACCAACTGTCGGCCCGATAGTCCCGCAACGGCACTGGCGCCACTTTTGCTCAACCCTGTGATATATTCATCCCGATCCGGCATTTGGCCCCACACCCAGTGTCGGGTTTGCCAAGCAACGGCAATCGCACACAGAGCCATAACAACAGAGGCCAGTAACAGGCCCGGGACTTTCGGTGTATGAAAGACGACAAGCCCACCTCGTTCGATATTGCCTATCGGGCCGGGGTTTCCCAATCCACAGTGTCACGGGCCCTGCGCGACAGCCCGTTGGTCAACGAGGCCACCCGTAAGCGAGTCCAGGCGATTGCCCGGGAGCTGAACTACAAAGTCGACAAAAACGCCCGCAACCTGCGCTCCAAGCAGACCCGGACTATCGCCCTGCTGCTGTGCGAAGATCAGGGTATTGGCGACTCCATGATCAACCCTTTCTTCCTGTCCATGCTGGGCAGCATTACCCGCGCCTGCGCCAACCGCCAGTACGACCTGCTGGTGTCCTTTCAGCAGATGAGCGATGACTGGCACGCGGACTTTGAGGACGCCCATCGGGCCGACGGAATCATTTTCCTGGGGTATGGCGACTATGTGACCTACGTGGAAAAGCTGATCCACCTGAACGAGGCGGGCGCCCACTACATTACCTGGGGTCCGGTGTTGCCGGGCCAGCCGGGCATGTCCATTGGCTGCGACAATTACAACGGGGCCTACAAAGCCACCAAACATCTGTTACAGCTCGGCCGGAAACGGATCGCGTTTATTGGGGACGCCAGCGAGCACTCCCCCGAGTTCCGGCGCCGCTATGAGGGGCACGCCCGGGCCTTGAAGGAATTCGGGATTGAGCTGGACCCGGCGCTTCAGGTTGCGGCGGAAACCTCGGAAACCGATGGTAAAGCGGGCATTGAAACCCTGCGAGCGCGGGGCGTGGAATTCGATGCGGTATTTGGCGCGAGCGATCTGATCGCCATCGGCGCGATTCAGGGGATCGAGGCCACCGGCCTGATCGTACCGGATGATATCGCCGTAGTGGGCTTTGATGATATTCCCACCGCCTCCTACACTCATCCGCCCCTGACCACGGTGCAACAGAACACCCGACTGGCGGGCGAGCTGCTGGTGGACAACCTGCTGAAGATGATCGACGGTGAGAAACCGGAATCGTTCCTGCTGCCCACCGACCTGATCGTGCGCGGCTCCTGCGGCGCGCCCAAAGTCACCCCGTAGATCGGGATCAAGCAGTAGGTCGGATCAGCCTCGCCAGAGGCGTAATCCGACACTCACGCCGCCTCTTAACTAGAACGCCTGCAACTTCACCAGGCGCTCAGCCAACTGGGCGTTATTCACTGCACCCTCAAACAGCAGCACCCGCACACCATTCCCCGGTACCCCCAGAGTGAGCTGATCGCGGACGTCGAACCGTTCACCGGTGTCCGCATCGCGCCACTCACCCTCGTTCAGCCAGCGATCAACACTAATGCTCGCGGCGTCATCTCCCTTGTTCAGGAGCACCAATGCCGTTTGCGCCTGATGTTCATCCTGATACACCCGAAGGAAAGACGCCGTGTCACCGTCGAAATCCAGGTTGGCCTGCAGACCTTTTTGCAGCGCGATCGAATTCTGACGAATATGCGCAATCCGGCTCAGGTTCTTGGCAATTGCGTGATCTCGTGCCTCTTCAATACGTTCAGCACCGAAATAGTTTCGGTTTCCCTCGTGCTCTTTGGTCCCCGGCATAAAACCAATTTCCGAGCCGTAGTAAATGGAGGGAATACCGCGAGAGGTAAACAGCCAGTTATTGGCATTGATGTAAGCCTTGGTGTCACCATCCATACGACGGATGTCGTGGTTTTCGTAGAAGGACACCAGCTCATAGGGATTATGGTACGGGCTGTCCTCCAGATGCAGGTAGCTGAGAATGTCCGAGTAATCGCTCTCCGGGTTTTCAAAGACCTTGGTCAGAGTTTCCTGGGCCGGAAAGTCCAGCAGGCTCAGGCCACCGTTCTCCGGCTGGGTGTGCTCACCCAGAAATTCAGCGTCGAACACGAAGCTTTCACCAAACATGAAAAAGTCCGGATGTTCTTCGCGAATCCGGTCGGTGAACTCCTTCCAGAATGCATGCGGTTTGTGCCGCAATGTATCGATGCGGAAGGCGGCAGCGCCCTGGTCAATCCACTGCAGGTAGGCACCGACCACGTAGTCCATGACCGCCGGGTTGTCCGCATCGAACTTACCTAACTGCGCCAGATCTTTTTCCCGCTCGTAAAACGCGTGCAGCGGGTTGTTCGGGTTCAGTTGTTCCGGCTCCAGGTTTTCGTGGTCGGCAATCAACTCACCATTGGGACCGTAGACCTCACCGAACATCGGCTGATCTTCTTCCATGGAATAGGCCGGCGAACTGTGATTGGCCACAATATCCAGCACCACTTTCATATCGTGCTCTTCCCGCAGGCGACGGGTCAGGTCGGAAAAGGTCAGGCCCTCGGACTCCCAGTGCTCATCCACTTTGTAAAAATTAGTGCCCCAGTAGCCGTGAAAACCGGTTTTCCCGCCGTCTCCCGGTTGGGCAAAACCCACCGGATCACCGCCATTGAAAGCCTGATCTGGGTTGTCGACAATCGGAGAGATCCACAGCGCGGTGACACCCAGCGACTTTAGGTACTCCGCGTTATCGAGAATGCCTTTGAAGTCCCCGCCCAGATAACCGACGTTGGCCTCTTTGCCATCGGGACCCGGCATGGGCACATCAAAGGTGGGAAACTCGCCCCCCTGATCTTCGTGGTTGTTGGCCGGGTCGCCGTCCACAAAGCGGTCGGTGAGCAGAAAGTAGATGGCTTCCTCGGCAAAGGCTTCTTGCGTGCCGTAGTAATGCGGCCGCTCTTCGGTGGAGGTAGAGGCACAGGCGGCCAATGCCACCGAGGTGGCAAGAATGCTTAAACGTGTTGTCAGTGCGCGCGTCATGCGTCGACTCCTTCATCATTTACAATCAGGGTGGCAGCGGCGGCTACCAGAAACGATACGCCACCGGCGACAAGCACCCAAATGGCCTCGCCGCCGAACAGCTTGTTCAATATCAGCCCCAACAGGCTGCCGGCAATAATCTGCGGGATGACAATGAAGAAGTTGAAGATCCCCATATAGACGCCCATTTTGTGCGCCGGCAGCGAACAGGAGAGGATCGCGTAGGGCATGGACAGAATAGACGCCCAGGCAAACCCGACTCCGACCATAGACACCAGCAGCCAGACCGGATCGCGGATAATCACGAATGAAATGAGGCCCGCCGCGCCCAGGCACAGGTTCACGATATGCGCCCCCTTCCGACCCAGCTTTCTCGCCAATAGCGGAATCACGATCGCCGCCAGAGCCGCAAAACCATTGTAGGCACCGAACAGAACCCCCACCCAGTCGGCGCCGTCGTTATACAGCTTGGAGGAGGTATCGAGCGTTTCGTAGTGATAGCTGGTCACCGCGCTGGTGGCGTAGATCCACATGGAAAACAGGCCAAACCAGGAAAAGAACTGAACCACCGCCAGTTGGGCCATGGTCCTGGGCATATGAAACAGGTCGTGCGCCACCTGATAGACACCATTCCCGGTGTTTCCCCGGGAGAGCATATAACCGGCCACCAGTTGCAGTGTGCCCACACCGCCCAGAAGCCCGGCCAATACGACGACTTCTTTTTGTAAGCCGAAGGCGTACACCGCAATGGCCACCAGAGCGCCAGCCACCAAAAAGGCCAACCCCCAGGCACCGTAGGAGGCGGCAGAGCGGGTTTCAACCTCTACCGGTGCGGCCTGCTTCTGCTGCGCCTTGAATTGCTCGAACGCCGCCAGCTCTTCAGGGCTGTATTCACGGGTTTTGATCACGGTCCAGAGCACCGCCAGCAACAGGATGGCGCCACCGATCCAGAAGGAATAGATGACCGAATCCGGAATGAGGCCGGGCTCCGCGGTATTACTGATGCCCAACCAGTTGGTCATAATCCAGGGCAGAAATGAGGCTACCACCGCGCCGATACCGATAAAAAAGCTCTGCATGGCAAAGCCTTTGGTGCGCTGCTTGTCCGGCAACATATCGCCGACGAAGGCCCGGAAGGGTTCCATGGAAATATTGATGGAGGCATCGAGTATCCAGAGCATACCCGCAGCCACCCACAGCGTGGGGGAGTGCGGCATGTACAGCAACGCAAGGCTCGCGAAAATAGCGCCGAACAAAAAGTAGGGACGACGACGACCCAGCCGATTCCAGGTTTTATCACTCATGTAGCCGATGATGGGCTGCACCAGCAGACCCGTTACCGGGGCTGCCAGCCAAAGGAAGGCCAGGTCATCAATGGGGGCACCGAGAGTCTGGAAAATACGGCTGACATTGGCATTTTGCAGGGCAAAACCAAACTGAATGCCCAGAAACCCAAAACTCATGTTCCAGATCTGCCAAAAGGTAAGTTGCGGTTTTTGATTCATGTCGATCACTTGTTATCTGTTATCGGGTGCCTTTTAGCTTAGCATGTTCACACCCATGGGAAGCCAGCCGTCCAAATTAAGGAAGCAGGCCCTAGGCGGCAATAGACTGCATACGTATTCATCCCAATCTGTCCCTTTTTTAAGCGTTTTTTCAGCCCTTCACACAATGCATACGTATGTAGCGTATTGCTGACGATTCCGGCGCTAACGTATATTGGTTTCAGATTAAATCAGGCCGGGCAACGCATGATCCCGAGCCCATACAATGAAGACAATAAAGTGTCAGGGCTTTTCGCTATGAACTCTCTTTCGGTTTTTTCAAAGATTCCCGCTGATCGGGGACAGACGGCTTTGGTGGCGGAGGTAACCCATGCAGACTAATCCGTGGTGGCGTGGTGCCGTCATTTACCAGGTGTACCCCCGCAGCCTGATGGACAGCAATGCCGACGGCATTGGCGATATTCCGGGCATCATCGAAAAGCTCGATTACATTGCCAGCCTCGGGGTGGACGCCATCTGGGTATCCCCGTTCTTCAAGTCTCCCATGAAAGATTTTGGCTACGATATCAGCGACTACCGGGACATCGATCCTATATTTGGCAACCTGGACGATTTTGACCGCCTGATTAAGCAGGCCCACGCCAAAGGCATCAAGATCATCATCGATCAAGTGCTGAGCCACACCTCTGACCAGCACGCCTGGTTTGAGGAAAGCCGCCAGTGTCGCAACAACCCGAAAGCCGACTGGTACGTCTGGGCCGACCCGCGCGAGGACGGCACGCCACCGAACAACTGGCTCTCCATTTTCGGCGGCTGCGCCTGGGAGTGGGAACCGCGTCGCGAGCAGTACTATCTGCACAACTTCCTGAAAAGCCAGCCGGATCTGAATTTCCACAACCCGGAGGTACAGGCCGAAATCCTGGATGAGATCGAATTCTGGCTGAAAAAGGGCGTTGACGGCTTGCGTCTGGATGCGATCACTTTCTGCTTCCACGATCAGCAGTTACGTGACAACCCGGCCAAGCCCAAAGAAGAGCGCAAGGGTCGCGGCTTTTCCGAGGACAACCCCTACGCCTTCCAGTACCACTGGTACAACAACGATCGACCGGAGAACCTCCAGTTCCTGGAATCGGTTCGTGAGCTCATGGACCGTTACCCGGGCTCGGTCACCCTCGGGGAGATTTCCTCCGAAGACTCTCTCGCCACCATGGCCGAATATACCAAAGGCGACAAACGACTCCATACCACCTACAGCTTTGAACTGCTGGTGGAGAAGTTCAGCACGCAGTACATCCGGGAAACCGTGGAAACGCTGGAATCCCGACTGGGTGGCGGTTGGCCCTGCTGGTCCATTGGGAACCACGACGTGCGCCGGGTGATGACCCGCTGGGGCGGTGACGAAAAGCCCGATGCGCTGGCCAAACTGTTTAACGCCATGATGCTCTCCCTGCGCGGCAGCGCCTGTAGTTATCAGGGCGAGGAGCTGGGTCTGACCGAAGCGGATATTCAGCAGCACGAACTTCAGGACCCTTACGGCATTACCTTCTGGCCACGCTTCAAAGGGCGCGATGGTTGCCGCACTCCCATGCCCTGGCAGCGCGATCAGCACCACGCCGGTTTTTCCACCGCTGAGACCACCTGGCTCCCCATCCCCGAAGAACATAAAGTCCGGGCGGTGGATGTGCAGGACAACGCCCCGGAATCGGTACTCAACGCCTACCGCACCTTCATTCAGTGGCGCAAAGACCAGCCAGCGCTGCGTTTGGGCGACATTGCGTTTCTGGACGCGCCAGAGGGCCAAATGCTGTTTACCCGACGCCATGATGATCAGTCGCTTCTGGTCGCGTTGAACTTTACTGATCGGGAAATCACCCTGGCAATGGGCGATTTACCCGTCGGCGTGGAACTGGCGGGGCATGGTTTCAGTGGAGCACGGGTTGAAGGCCAAAAGGTCATTTTACCGGCCTATGGCGCGGGCTTCTTCCAACTGGATGGCTAGCCTGTCAGGCGGAAAATTCGACTAACGGTTTCACAGTGCAATCAGCGCCGGCTATTTCAGGATAGTCGGCGTTTTTTATGGACCCGACCACCGCCCCCACACCAACACGACTTCCCGAAATGGATTCACTCTGCATACGTATTCAATTGGCTAGCGGCCGAATTCCGGGTTTGAATACGTATGCAATGAATTGCCCGCCTATAGCCGATGGGATAGCCTGAGTTTCAGCAGGAAATTAGCGGAACATCGCTGGAACTGGAAACGCCCGAGCTGACAATGATCAGCAACCGGCACCAACGTTTTATCACTGCTCAACCATAATAACCTATGAAAGGGGATTGTTAGATGATGAACACCAAGAAGCTCATTCTGCCTTCCGTGATTGGCTGTCTCGCCGCCGGAATGACCGTTGCTCCCGCCTATGCCCAGGATCAAGAAGCCGGCATGCTCGAGGAAGTGGTGGTAACCGGTATTCGCCGCAGCCTCATGAACTCCATCGCCATCAAAGAGAACTCCTCTTCCATCGTGGAAGTGGTCTCCGCCGAGGACATCGGTAAGCTGCCCGATACCAGTATCGCCGAATCACTGGCACGCCTGCCCGGTCTGGCCGGTGAGCGGGTCAACGGCCGCACCAGCGGTATCTCTGTTCGCGGCTTCAATGAAGACTACGTCGCGACCACCATGAACGGTCGTGAGCTGCTCGGCATCGGTGACAACCGTGGCGTTGAGTACGATCTGTATCCTTCCGAAATCATCTCCGACGCCGTCGTTTACAAGACCATGCAGGCTGACCTGGTCAACCAGGGCCTTGGTGGTGTGGTCGACCTGCGGACTCTGCGCCCGCTGGAAAACGATCGCATCATCAGCTTTAACGGTAACTACGAAGTCAACGGCATGGAGTCCGCCAACCCGGACTACGATGACACCGGTCACCGTCTGGCCTTTACCTACTCGGACACCTTCGCCAACGACACCATGGGCTTTGCCGTAACCCTGGCCTCCATGGAGTCTCCCAGTCAGGAAGAGAACGTCCGCATCTGGGGTTACCCAGAGATCGACGAGGGCTTCATCTTCGGCGGTCACGACTCCTACGTCCGCTCTGCCACTATGGAGCGTGACACCGTCTCCAGCGTCTTCCAGTGGGAGCCCAACGAAGATCTGAGCGTTACCGTTGACGCTCTGTACATCGACTTCCTGGAATCCAAGGTTTTCCGTGGCTTTGAAGAGGGTGGCCCGGTATGGGGTGGTGCCAACTACACCGCCGGTGACGTTGAGAATGGCCTGGTCATGAACGGTCAGTTCGACGGCTTCCACAGCGTAATCCGCAACGACGGTGAGGACAAAGAGGGCGACCTGTCCACTTTCGGCTTCAACGCTGAATATCAGATCAACGATACCTGGTCAGCCGAGCTGGATTTCGCCACCAGTGAATCCACCAAAGACCTGATCAACATCGAGAGCTACTCCGGCACCGGTCGCGCCGGCACCACCCAGCAGGGCGATCCGGCGGCTCGCGCCTGGCAGCAGGTGTCTCCCGAAGGTGTCATGTTCAGCGAGCACCCCACCATCGACATGCCTGACTACACCGATCCGGCTGCGATCCGTCTCGCCGGTCCACAGCCGTGGGGCGGCGCCATTGCCCAGCGCATGGGTGGCAAAGACAACGCGCAGGATGGCTTCGTCAACTATCCGAAGTTTGAAGAAGAACTGGACACTCTGCGTCTGTCCACCACGGCCGCCATCAACGGTGACTTCTTCCAGAGCGTTGAACTGGGCCTGAACTACTCCGATCGTACCAAGAGCAAGGTCAACTACGGTGCCTTCCTGGTCGCTCCGGGCTTTGACGCCGATGAAGCGCGTGAAGATCAGACCGCCCTGTCATTCACCGACTCGGCGCTCGAGCCTTACTATGTCGGCACGACCAACCTGAGCTTCCTGGGCTTGGGCGGCATGGTGGCCTACGACGGCGTCGGCATGTACCGCGACGGTGTGTACACCGAGATCGACGCGACCGAATTTGAAACCGCTCGTCTGGGCGACACCTACTCGGTTACTGAAGAAGTGCTGACCGCTTACGCCAAGACCGACTTCGAAACCGGCATTCTCTCCGGTAACTTCGGTGTTCAGATCATCGATACCGACCAGAGCTCCAATGGTTTCGCCAGTGTCGCTCGCGAAGACGACGATACCGGTCTGGTCAGCGTAGTGGCCACCCCGGTCAGCGGTGGTGATGACTACCTGAAGATTCTCCCGAGTCTGAACATGAACTTCCAGATGACGGACAACCAGATCGTTCGCTTCGCGACGGCCAAGACCCTGTCGCGGGCCCGTATGGACGACATGCGCGCAAACAACACCATCAACTTCAGCTTTGACAATGGCCGTCGCGAAAGCGCCGACCCCGAATTCAGCGCCTGGAGTGGCTCCGGTGGTAACCCGAACCTGCGCCCGCTCGAAGCAGTTCAGACCGACCTGTCTTACGAGTACTACTTCACCAACGATGGTTATGTTGCGGCGTCCTGGTTCTACAAGGATCTGCTCAACTGGCACATCAGCCAGGATGTGATCACCGACTTCGAGCCTTACTTCATCGAAGGCTATCACGACGCGGGTGTGGACAACTTCCAGTCGTTCCAGGGTCCGACTACCTCTATCGCCGAACTGGGTAAAGGTAAGGTGGAAGGTATCGAACTGCAAGGCAGCTTGCCGTTCTACACCTTCAGCGAAACGTTGGACGGCTTCGGTCTGATTGCTGCGGCGACCTTCCTCGACGGCTCCATCGAGTATGACGGCGAGCAGCAGGAAATCCCCGGCCTGTCTGAGGAGTCCTACCAGTTGACCGTATACTACGAGAAGAACGGCTTCGAGTTCCGCGTCAGTGGTCGCAAGCGTGACGAGTTCCTGACCGAAACCCGCGGTCTCAGCCTGGCGCTGACTCCGACCACGGACCAGGGCTCCGAGCTGTGGGACGCACAGATCGGCTATGACTTCGGCGCCGGTGGTTTCGATTCGCTCGACGGCCTGAGCATCACCCTGCAGGCGCAGAACCTGACCGACGAAGAGACCGTAGCGGCGGAAGACGACGATCCGCGCCGGATCACGTCTTACCAGACCTTCGGTGCTAACTACCTGCTCGGTGTGAACTACCGGTTCTAATCAGGGCATGAAGGAAAGCCCCTGCTATAGTGAAGAGCTGTAGCAGGGGCTTTTTTTTGGCTGGAGATAATGACGTGAATCATTCCATAAAAAACGTACTGATTGTGGGCGGTGGCTCTTCCGGCTGGATGGCGGCGGCGGTGCTATCCCGATTTTTCAGTAAGCAAATAAAAATTCAATTGGTGGAATCGAGCGAAATCGGCACCGTGGGCGTTGGTGAAGCGACGATTCCCCCCATCCGGACCTTCAATGATGTATTGGGTATAAAGGAAGCCGACTTCCTGAAGCAGACCATGGGCACCATCAAGCTCGGCATTCAGTTTGAGAACTGGAACCAAACGGGCGATAGTTATATGCACGCCTTCGGTGAAATCGGGCGCAACCTCGGCATTGCCGGTTTCCATCACTACTGGCTGAAAGCCCGACAGGCCGGTGTGGCCGAAAATTTCTGGCGGTACTCGCTCAACGAGCAGGCCGCTCAGCACAACCGCTTTGCTCCCATGGAAACCATTCCCGGCACTCAGTTTCCCGGGCTCACCCACGCGTATCACCTTGATGCCGGACTCTACGCCAAGATGTTGCGCGCCTACAGCGAAACGCTCGGCGTCAAGCGCATTGATGGCAAAATTCAGACGGTCGACAAGAACCCCGAGTCCGGCGACATCGACGCCATTCAGCTCGAATCCGGTGAGCGCCTGGAAGCGGATCTGTTTATCGACTGCTCAGGCTTTCGTGCACTGCTGATCGGTGAAGCGCTGGATGTCGACTTCGAGGACTGGAGCCACTGGCTGCCCTGCGATCGCGCTCTTGCGGTTCCCAGCGAAGCCGCAGGAACCATCACGCCGTATACCCGGGCCATCGCCCACGAGGGCGGCTGGCAATGGCGCATCCCGCTTCAGCATCGCACGGGTAACGGCCTGGTCTACAGCCACCGCCACCTGAGTGACGACGAGGCGACGCATACCCTGTTGTCCAACCTGGACACCCCCGCGCTGGCAGACCCTCGCCCCATCCGTTTCAAAACCGGACGCCGGGTTCAGCAGTGGTGCCAGAACGTCGTTTCCCTGGGTCTGTCCAGCGGCTTTCTCGAGCCTCTGGAATCCACCAGTCTGCACCTGGTTCAACAGGGCCTGACCCGCCTGATCAAACTGTTCCCCCGCAACGGCATACAGCCGAGCGATATTGAAGAGTACAACCGGCAGTCACAGATTGAGTTCGAAAAAATCCGTGATTTCATCATCTTGCACTATCACCTCAACAGCAAAACCGACAGCCCGTTCTGGCGCATGTGCCGTGAAGCGCCCAAGCCGGAGTCGCTGCTTCGGCGCATTGATCTGTTTGCCGGTTCGGGGCGGGTGTTTCGCGAACAGGACGAGTTGTTCAGTGAAACCGCCTGGGAGCAGGTCATGATCGGCCAGGGAATGACGCCACGGGACTATCACCCTCTGGTGGACAACCTTGAAGATCATCAACTGCGCGAGTTTATGAACTCCTGGCAGCGGATCGTCGACAAAACCGTCGCCCAGATGCCCTCCCACAACGACTTTATTGCCTCTCTCAAGTAGTGGATACCTCATCATGATACGCCTGACATTGTTTCTCACCTTGCTCCTTGGAATACCCGCTGCGTTCGCCGATCCCATTGACCGCGTAGAACCGCCATTCTGGTGGGCGGGCATGCACAACCCCCATGTACAGCTGATGATTTACGGGGATCAGATTGCTCAATGGACTGTGAAACTGGAACATGCTCAGGTGTCACTGACCGACGTACACCGTGTCGAGAATGAAAACTATCTGTTCATCGATCTCGAGGCTCGCGATACCTTTCAAGGCGGGACCGTCACCCTGCAGTTTTTCAATGAGAACGGTGATGACTTCCAACATGACTATGCGTTCCGCACCCGCCGGAAAGACTCCGCCAACCGCAACGGCTTCAACACCACCGATGCCATTTATCTGATCACCCCGGATCGTTTTACCAACGGCGACCCGAGCAATGACACCCTTCCCGGGCTCAAAGAAGCCGCGAACCGGGACAGCAGCGTCGGTCGTCACGGCGGTGACCTGGCCGGGATGATCCAGCATCTGGACTACATTGCGGACATGGGCTTTACCGCCATCTGGCCAACGCCCATGCTGGAAAATGATCAGCCCGAGTACTCCTATCACGGTTACTCCATTACCGACTTCTATCGGGTGGATCCGCGCTTTGGCGGCAATGAGGAGTATCGCCAGCTTAGCCTGAAAGGCAAAGCCAAAGGGGTCGGCCTGATTCAGGATATGATTCTCAACCATATCGGGTCCGGCCACTGGTGGATGGACGATCTACCCACCGACGACTGGTTGAACTTTCAGGACGAATTCGTCCCCACGACCCATTACCGGACCAGCGTTCAGGACCCTTACGCCGCCGAAATCGATAAGCGCGAATTTGCCGACGGCTGGTTTGTGGAATCCATGCCAGACCTCAACCAACGCAATCCATTTGTCGCTAACTATCTGATTCAGAATAGCCTCTGGTGGATCGAATACGCCGACCTTTATGGTATCCGTACCGACACCTATTCCTACTCCGACAAGGACTTCCTGACCGAGTGGACCCGTCGGATCATGGCGGAATACCCCAAGTTCAATATTGTCGGGGAGGAGTGGAGCACCAATCCCAATGTGGTGTCCTATTGGCAACGTGGCAAAGACAATAAAGACGGTTATCTGTCCTATCTTCCCAGCGTAATGGATTTCCCCATGTACGACGCCCTGCGCACCGCGCTGACGGAAGACGAATCCTGGAATCAGGGTTTGATTCGCGTCTACGAAACCTTGGCGGATGACAATCTTTACGCCGACCCGATGAGTCTGGTCATTTTTGCTGAGAACCACGATACCAGCCGACTTTACAGCCTGATTGATGAGGACGTCGAACGGTTCAATATCGCCATGACTTTGCTGGCCACCATGCGCGGGACCCCTCAATTCTTTTACGGCTCGGAAGTGCTCGCCACCAGCCCGAAGACCCGGGATGACGGCGCCGTACGCAGTGACTTTCCCGGCGGTTGGGCCGGAGATACGCGCAATGGGTTCACCGGCGAAGGACTGACGGATGCCCAACGCTCAGCACAAGAGTACCTCCGTCAGTTACTCAACTGGCGGCAGGAGCAGGAAGCCATTCACCACGGCGACCTTCTGCACTATGCCCCTCACGATGGCGTTTATGTGTTTGTCCGCTACACCGAGGAGCAACGCATTCTGGTGGCGATCAATCACACCGGAGAAATCCGCCAACTCTCCAACGAGCGTTACGCACAGGCCATTGATGGTCACTTTTCGGGTACCGATGCCCTGAGCGGTGAAAGCCTGTCTCTGGATAACGACCTGACTCTCGAGCCGATGAGCGCGCTAATTCTCGAATTACAATCAGGGAGCCTACACTGAGCCCACTTGTGAGATGTGCCCAGTGGATTAGCGGGGGGTACAATCCGCTGGGTTACCGAGATCACTGATTCGCTAGTTGACCTCAAGAATGAACCGCAGCGGAATACTCAGCCGGGCGCGCCACGCCGCTTCACTGTGGGGCGCGCCATCAAAGCGAAGGCTCTGCCAGTGCGCACCTCGCCGATAGCCGTTGGCCGCCATAATACGATCCATGGCCCGCTGATAGGGTTCGTAGGCCGCATCCAGCGTTTCAGTGCCATGATCGAAGTACCAACGGTGAACGCCCGGCTCCGGCAGATGGGTTTCGAGATACCGGATCACGGCACCATCGCCGGCGGGCCAATGGCTCGACAGGCAGGCCGCGGCGCCAAAAACATCCGGATGCTCCGCAACGGCATAGGCCGACAGCAAGCCCCCCATGCTGGAGCCCATGATGGCGGTATGCCTGAGGTCCGTTTTGGTAGCGTAATGCCGGTCGATAAACGGTTTCACTTCCTCGACGAGGAAGCGCAGATACGCATCGGCCCGCAACGCTGACTGTGCCACATCCGGAACGCCATGAATGCCCATGGACACCGCGCCTTGAGTCTGCGCCTGTTCAGGCATGTACTCGGCAAATCGCTCCGGCGTGTTCCAGATGGCCACTACAATCGGAAGCGCGATATCAGACTCATCCGCCAGACGCGCCAGGGTTTCATCCAGGCCCCATTCCTCACCGCCATAGGATTCCTCCGCTCGAAACAGGTTCTGACCGTCCTGCGCGTAGATGACCGGATAACGCCGGTTCGTTTGCGGGTCATACCCTGGCGGCAGCCAGACATCGACCGTGCGTGCGGGAACCTGATCGGACGGAAAGGCTTCATAACGATGAAGCGTCCCGAACGAAAGATCGTCATCAATCAGCCGGTGCTCGGGCGCGGCGGACACACACCCGGTCAGTAGCATTACAAAGCACCAGAGCGGTAAAAATACTTTCATAAGCGACCTTATATTTATCAAAAGGAATTATGGCGATGGGCCATTTTTAGAACCAAATGCGGTAACGCCGGTTCAAGGCACCCGAAGGATAACTCGAAATCCCCGCCGCGCAGAAAATGCATACGTATTCATAAAGGTCCGACGAACTGCATACGTATGCAGGCTATTGAGCAGTCCGTCGCCCCGTTCTACGATGAATTCATGGTTTGGGAACTCTCCTTCCTTGCCAGCCCAGGATCACTCTTGGGCCGCTTTTTGAAACCTTACGGTTTTACCCTACTCTCTCATTGCTTTGTGTTGGGAAACTTTGGCGCAGTCTACTGCGCCTTTTTTTTACCCGGCCGTTCGTGCTGTCGATCCTGTCCGGTCGGGTACCAATAAACATAACAGTAACCAGTAAGCTTGGAGATACAATAATGAACGATAACACCCGCAACGACCGGGCGATGCCCCGGTGGCTAATGCATAGCGCACGCGCCCTACCCGTGATCGCTCTGGCAATCGGCGCTCAAGCCGACCATACCTCAGACCCCTCGAGTGTCAGCATCCCGGGTGATCTCAACCCCGCGATGGGCTGCCCGGGCGAGTGGCAACCGGACTGTACCGATGCCGCCCTTGACGCAGGCGCCGATGGTATCTGGCGCGGCAGCTTCACGCTTCCGGCCGGGGATTACGAATACAAAGCCGCCATCAATGGCGGTTGGGATGAAAACTACGGTGCGAATGCCACCTCTGGCGGTGACAACATTCCGCTGAGCGTGTCAGAAGAGCAGGACGTCCGTTTTTACTACAGCCACAAGAGCCATTGGGTCGCCGATAGTGTCAATGACGTCATCGCCGCCGCGGTCGGCGATTTCCAACAAGCGTTGGGCTGCGAAAGCAATTGGGCGCCGGACTGCATGATTGCCTGGGTTCAGGACATCAATAACACCGGCATCTATCAATACACCACCACTGATATTCCCGCCGGCAACTACGAGGCAAAAATCGCCCTGAATGAAACCTGGGACGTGAGTTACGGCGTAGACGGTGGCAATGTGCCTTTTACCGTTGAGGCGGACGGCGAAGAAGTCACCTTCACCTACAACAGCTTGGACAACAGTGTGTACGTGGGCGATGTGATTTCCGCTGGTGACCTGAGTCAATCCAAGGCCTACTGGCTGAACGAAAACACCATTGCCTTCGCGGTCACACCAGACGCCAATGTACAACTGCACTTCGATGCTCAGGCGGACATGACCAGCAGCCCCGAGGGCGTTTCGGGAGGAGAATCCATCACCCTGAACCACGATGCCAACGGCATGAGTGATGCGTTGGCCGAACAATTCCCCCACCTGGCCAACTACCCCGTGTTTACCATCGCCGAGGCAGACCTCGAGCAGATCGGTGACATCCTGAAAGGCCAGATCGCCGTGTCGGCCAGCAACGAGGACGGCAGTCTGGTCGATGCCACCGGCGTGCAGATTCCAGGCGTGCTGGATGACCTCTACACCTACGACGGCGACCTGGGCCCGGTGTATGAGGACGATGTGCCCAGTGTGCACCTGTGGGCACCGACCGCACAGAACGTGACCTTCCTTCTGTACTCCGACAGTCACACGGATAGCGCGCCCACCGAGTTCCCCATGACATTCAACGCGGAGACCGGCGTGTGGAGTATCAACGGCGATGCAAACTGGGATCGGCAGTACTATCAGTTCGACGTGGAAGTGTACGTTCCGCAGACCGGAAACATTGAAACCAACCGCGTGACCGACCCTTACACCCTGAACGCCAGCACCAACGGGCAGCGCAGCCAGCTGGTCAACCTGGATGACGACGACCTCAAGCCCGAAGGTTGGGATAACCTGGCGAAGCCGACCTTCACCGCACCCGAAGACATGGTGGTGTACGAAGTGCATGTACGCGACTTCAGTGTCGGCGACAGTGAAGTACCGGAAGCCTATCGCGGCAAGTTCAAAGCCTTTACCGTCGCGGACAGCCTGGGCATGACTCACTTGAAGTCCCTGCAGGAAGTCGGCCTGAGTCACGTCCACCTTCTTCCCGTCAACGACTGTGCCACCATTCCGGAAGATCCGGCCGATCAGGCCACCCTTCAAGACGATCTGTCCCAATACGCCCCGGACAGCACCGAGCAGCAGGCAGCGGTCAGCGCCATTCGTGGCAGCGACGCCTTCAACTGGTGCTACGATCCCCACCACTTCAACCTACCGGAAGGCAGCTACGCTACCGATCCGGACGGCGTGGCCCGCATCATCGAATTCCGCGAAATGGTCCAGGCTCTGAACGAAGCCGGACTGCGGGTGGTGGTCGATGTGGTCTACAACCACACCAGCCAATCCGGCCTGGGGGACAAATCCGTTCTGGATAAAGTGGTACCCGGCTATTACCACCGTTTGAACAGCAGCGGTAATATCGAGCGCAGCACCTGTTGTGAGAACACCGCCTCTGAGCACGCCATGATGGAAAAATTCATGGTGGACTCACTGATGACCTGGGCTGAACTGTACAAAGTCGACAGCTTCCGCTTTGACCTCATGGGCCACCACAGCAAAGCCAACATTCTCAAGGTCAAGGAGCAGCTGGCCACACTGACCGAGGAAGAACACGGTGTGAACGGTGAGCATATTTATCTGTACGGCGAAGGCTGGAATTTCGGTGAAGTGGCCGATAATGCCCGCTTTGAGCAGGCCACCCAGATCAATATGGCCGGCACCGGTGTGGGCACCTTCAACGATCGCTTCCGCGACGCGGTACGCGGCGGCAGCCCGTTCGACAGCGGCGTCAATCATGTCATCAACCAGAGCTTCATCAACGGTCTGTACTACGATCCTAATGCCGAGAATGACGGTAGCGCCGACGAGCTGGAGTGGTTGCTGACCAGTACCGACCGCATCCGCATTGGCCTTGCCGGCAGTATAAAAGACTTCGCGTTTATTGATTGGCAGGGGAACGAGGTAACCGGTGATTACGGCGCAGCCGTGGGCTACACGCTGGACCCGCAGGAGTCGATCAACTATATCGAGAAGCACGACAACGAAACCCTGTTCGACATTAACCAGTACAAGATCCCGCTGGACCGAACTCCGGAAGATCGGGTACGGGTGCATAACATGGGCACCAGCCTCGCGCTTCTCGCTCAGGGCGTTCCTTTCGTGCAAGCAGGCCAGGAACTGATGCGTTCCAAGTCCATGGATCGTGACAGCTACGATTCCGGCGACTGGTTCAACCTACTGGATTACAGCTATCAGCAGAACGGCTGGGGCCGTGGCCTGCCGCCGGCACACTCCACCGAAGCGAGCTGGGATACGATTCAGCCCCGACTGGCGGATGAGACTCTGGCGGTAGACGAGGCGCACATTCTGAGCAGCCTGGCGCACTTCAAAGAAATGCTGGCCATTCGGAAGAGTTCAAAACTGTTCCGCCTGGAAACCGGCGCTGCGATTAACGAACAGGTGAGTTTCCACAACACCGGCACCGAGCAGAAACCGGCACTGGTCGCCATGCACATTGCCGATGGCAGTGATGACGTCGATCCGGAGCGGGAGGCGGTGATGGTATTGTTCAATGCCCATGTGGATGCCCAGACATTGAGCTTCGAGAACTGGACCGAAGCAGGGTGGGAACTGCATCCGCTGCAGCAGGCGTCCAACGATGAAACCGTTAAGGGCGCCACCTTTGATGGCGACACCGGCACCTTTACGGTACCCGCACGGACCACCGCGGTGTTCCAGATTGCTCAGGCCGATACCGGCGACGATGACGACACCGACGGCGGCAATGACGACGATACCGATGGGGACAATGAATCTCCCGAACCGGATCGCGGCAGCAGCGGCAGTGCCAATTCCGGATTGCTGTTAATGTTGCTGGCGCTCGCCGGGATTCGCCTGGTATCCCGCCGGAGCTGATCTGAAAACGCTAAAAAAAATCCGGGGGTGACACCACCCCCGAATTTTTTTGCTCATACTCCCGGTGATCAGTCGCAGATGTCGCCGGTCACCTCGGGAGTTTCAGCACTGCCGGTACCCTGGAAGCCAAACTCCACCGAGCTTCCCGGTGCAATACTCCCATTCCAGCTCATATTGCTCGCCGTGTACGGGCCCGACCCCGACAATTCGGCACTCCAACCATTGGTCACCTGGGTGTTGCCGCTGTAATCCCAGGACACTTCCCAACCGTTAATGGTCTCGGAACCGTTATTGGTAATCACAATACCGGCCACGAAGCCGGAGCCCCAGTCGCTATTGATGACGTATTCGCAGGTAGCGCCACCGTTTCCGTTGTCACCATTGTCGCCATCATCCGCTTCGTCCACCTGCAGGAAGGCACCGCTGTAGGCAGACGGCACTTGTGCGTACACACGGTTTTCCGTGGCGCTCTGGGACGGCTCGACGTCACCGTCATCGTTCAGCACACCAACCCGTACATCGGTGTTTTCCCCGTTGACGGCTTGAGCGAACTCATAGGTCCAGACCGCAGCGTCACCACTGTCGACCACAAACGGTGTGCTCGGCAGGTAAACATCCGCCCCTTCGTTGGTTACCAGTCGCAACTGCACTTCGTCGCCCGCGCTGAGCGTCTGCGCCGCGTTGGTCAACGTTGCCACATCTTCCCAACTGGTGCCGGTGGAGGGTACGTGGGTGAAGCTGAACGAATCGGTGTCCGAACCATCGGCATTGCTCACCTGAACCCGGACAGTCACGTCGCTCTCAGACTGCGGCTCAGCCAGAGTCAGTACCGTGCTGGCATCCGACGCGCTGCTCAGAGAGTACAGAGAGCTGTCACTGGCTTCGACGCTCCAGTTATAACTGAGATTGCTGCCGGATGAGCCAGAGGCGCTGAGCTGAATCTCGCCGGCACCGGCAAACACGCTGTTTGCGGGCGAAGCGGTCAGGTCAGCCACGACCGGATCCGGTTGCGGGTCTCCCCCGTTGTCCCCATCGAACTGCACATCAATACAGCCGTGGAAACGCTCATAGGTGAAGTAGTTGCGGCCCCACTCGCCGTAAATGACATGACGCCCCGTACGCTCCGGCACCACACACTCGGTATGGAACAGCGAGTTGCTCTTCTCCGGGGTAATGTTCGGCGTCGCGCCAGGGTTGGTATCGTCATAGCCGGTAAGGTCACAGAAAGGCTCACTCTCAAAGTCGTCCCAGGTGAGCGGCTTGCCCACCTCGTACTGGAAGTCCGGCTTGGTGATGTAGTAAACGAATTCCTCAGTATCATCAAAGTGCGGGCCCCAGGAGATGTCCCAGGTAATGGTCAGAGGCCCGGGGCTGATGTCGTTGGTAGGCCAGTCAATGGGTTTGTCCCAGGGTGTCGCGCCGCCCTGCCAGGTTTCACTGTCGAAACCACAGACATTGTCCGGCAACGGGGAGACCCCTTTACGACCCAGGTCGTGAGTAAGCACACTCATGAACTGGTAACCGCCCTGGAAATCACCTTCAAATGCTTCAGCACAGGCACTGCCCGCCGGAGCTGTATCAGGCTTGGTGATAGCACCACAAGTCCAGTTACGTGACGCCGGTTCCGACATCACGCCATGCCCCATCACACTGGCGGACAACATCAGGGTAAATGAACCGAATAACAACGATTGGTACCGCATAGACAATCCCTCTTATAGTCAATTATTAAATAACGATTTCGGGTACAACAATCCCACAAAGCCTCGCGGCTTTGGCGCCGAAACGGGTTGGGATCGACGGTAGCTTCGTGTTTTTGGCGGGAAAAAAATATGAAGTCGGACACATCTCGTGCAAGCCGTGACCGACATTTCAACAAGTGGGCACAAAAGTCCACAGGCCTTGGGAGCTGGCATAAAACTCAACCCATCACCCGGCGCGACAGGGGCGCGCTAAAGGCTTTACAATTTCCCGAGCCCAGACCATTAAGAGAGGTACTCATTTGCCAACATCCAACGACGACTGGCAACCACTGCTGGACGACGTTCGCCGCTGCACCCTGTGTGCCCCCTCGCTCCCCCTGGGGCCCCGGCCGGTCCTCCAGTTTCACCCGGACGCTCGCATTCTGGTGGCTGCTCAGGCGCCAGGACGACGGGTACACGACACCGGGCTGCCGTTCAACGACCCCAGTGGCGACCGGCTCCGGGACTGGATGGGCATCGACCGCGAAACCTTTTACGACCCCACCCAACTGGCCATCATCCCGATGGGCTTCTGTTACCCGGGCAAGGGCCCCTCCGGCGACCTGCCGCCGAGGCCCGAATGTGCCCAGACCTGGCACCACCACCTGCTGGCGCAACTCCCCAACCTGGAATTGACCCTGGTGATCGGCCAATACGCTCACGCCTACCATCTGGGCAAAAGCCACGAAACCCTGACCCGGCGGGTGGCCAACTGGCGGGACTACTGGCCCGATAAGCTGCCCATGCCCCACCCCAGCCCGCGCAATAACCTGTGGTTGCGGCGCAATCCGTGGTTTGAGGCGGAGGTGGTGCCGGCACTGCGGGCACGGGTGTCCGGGCTGTTACACCCATAAACATGGAAATTGGCGCTAAATTGCCTTAGCCTTGAACCCATTCGACGTGCGGAGTTCTAACCGCCTGAGCTACCGGCTTCATCATGATGAGGATTACCATGTTCGATCAACTTCGTCCGGGTTTCTACCGCCATATCCGTCGCGCCTTGAACGGCTCGCTATTCGCCCTGCTGCTACTGAATGTTTCCGTCATGGCCGAGACCGAATCACCCGCCGAGCCAGCCGTGACGCCCATTATCAAAAGCCACGCCTTCGCCGCCCGGGGTGAGCCCAAATACGGACCCGACTTCAAGCACTTCGATTACGTCAACCCCGATGCGCCAAAGGGCGGACAAATTGTGCTCGCTGAGATTGGCACCTACGACAATTTCAATCGGTACGCCCAACGGGGCGATTCGGCCGCCATGAGCGGTGAACTCTACGACTCCTTGATGGTGGCCAGCGAAGATGAAATCGGGGTTTACTACCCACTGATCGCCGAAAGCCTGGAATACCCAGAGCACTACGCTTGGGTGATATTCAATATCAATCCCGAGGCCCGGGATCAGGCCGGGAAGCCGATCACCGCCAGCGACGTTGCGTTCACGTTTGACAAGCTGATGGACCAGGGGGTGCCTTTTGTCAAGAACCACTACAAGAATGTAATTCAGGCTGAAGTATTGGACGAGCACCGGGTCAAGTTTCACTTTGAAGAGCCCAGCCGGGAAGATGTCCAGAACCTGGTAGATCTGCCGGTATTTCCCGCTCATTACTGGCAGGAACGAGACCTGTCCGAGCCACTGGATAAGCCACCGGTGGGCAGCGGCCCCTATCGCATCAGCGAGTACAAAATGGGCCAGAGCGTCACTTACGAGCTGGTTGATGATTATTGGGCGGCCGATCTGCCCAGCCGCAAGGGTATCAATAACTTCAAAACCATGCGCTACGACTACTACCGGGACACCAATGTCGCCCTGGAGGCCTTCAAAGCGGGTGAATACGATTTCCGTCAGGAAAATGTGGCCAAGCAGTGGGCCGAAGATTATGACGTGGCAGCGGTAACCCGCGGCGATATTCAGCGAGATGAACTGGAACACGATATTCCGCAGCCTGCCCAGGGGTTTGTATTCAATATCCAACGCGAGCTGTTCGCCGACCGACGCGTGCGTCAGGCGATCAACTATGCGCTGGATTTTGAGTGGATGAACCAAAACCTCTTTTACAATCAGTACCAGCGTACCTACAGCTTTTTCCAGAATACGCCCTACATGGCCGAGGGCGAGCCCTCCGAACGGGAAATAAGCATTCTGGAGCCGTTCCGTGATCAGCTTCCGGCAGAGGTGTTCGGCAAGGTCTGGGTACCCAACCAGACCGATGGCTCGGGCAACATTCGCCCGGCGCTGCGCAAAGCCATGGCACTGCTCAAGGACGCCGGCTGGGAGTTGAAAGACGGCAAAATGGTGCACGGAGAGAGCGGCAAGCCTTTTGAGTTTGAGCTTCTGATCTACACCTCGAGCGGCGAGCGTATCGGCCTGCCATTCAAGCGCAACCTGGAGCGCCTGGGCATTACCATGAACCTGCGTCAGGTCGACAGCACCCAGTTTCTGAACCGATTGCGCTCTCGCGATTACGATATGATTTTTCAGGGTTACCGAGCGAACCCTTACCCGCACCCGAACATGCGCATCACCTGGCACTCGGACTATGTGGACTCCACCTATAACCAGGCGGGCGTTCAGGACCCGGTGATTGATGCTCTGATCCGGGGCATCGAAGAAAACCAGCAGAATGACGATAGGCTGCTCGCCTATGGCCACGCCTTTGATCGGGTGGCGCGCTGGAATTTCTACCTGGTGCCCCACTGGCACTCCAGCTACTTCCGGATTGCCTACTGGAACCAGTTCGATCGCCCGGAGAAGCGGCCCGAGTACGCCATCGGCCTGAGCACCTGGTGGTTCGACGACGACAAAGCGAAGAAACTCAAACGCTAGTGCGTCGTTTAACGCGGAGTAAGCTGTTGTGACCGCCTACCTCATTCGCCGACTGTTGTTGGTCGTTCCAACACTACTGGCCATCATCACGCTCAACTTCTTTATCGTCCAGGCCGCCCCCGGCGGCCCTGTGGAGCAGATGTTGGCAACCGCCTTGAATGTCGAGGGCACGGACCTGGATCGCGTCAGTGGCGCCGCCTCGGGCGAAGTCGCCCAAAGCTCCGGGGACAGCCGAGCTGCACGAGGCTTGGACCCGGAGGTGATCGCCGAGATCGAACGGCAGTTCGGGTTCGATAAGCCGCTCTGGGAACGCTACGTCATCATGCTCAAGGATTATCTGGTGTTCGACTTTGGAGACAGTCTGTTTCGGGCTCGCTCGGTGATCGAGCTGGTGTTGGAACGCCTGCCCGTTTCCCTGTCGCTTGGGTTGTGGAGTACCTTACTGATTTATGCGATTTCCATCCCTCTCGGTATCCGTAAAGCCGTGCGCCATCATTCCCGGTTTGATGTCTGGACCAGTTGGGTGGTGGTGATCGGCAACGCCATCCCTGGCTTTCTGTTTGCGATCCTACTGATCATCCTGTTTGCGGGCGGCTCCTACTTCAACTGGTTTCCGCTGCGCGGCCTGGTGTCGGAGAACTTTGACGAGCTGCTCTGGTACCAGAAAATCCTCGATTACTTTTGGCATATGGCATTACCCGTGCTCGCCTTGACCATTGGTGGTTTCGCCAGCCTGACGATGCTGACCAAGAATTCGTTCCTGGATGAAATCAATAAGCAGTATGTCATGACGGCCAAGGCCAAAGGTGCGACCGAACAACGTATTCTGTACAAGCACGTATTCCGTAATGCCATGCTGATTGTGATCGCCGGATTTCCCGCCACCTTCATCAGTATGTTCTTTGCCGGATCGCTGCTGATTGAGGTGATTTTCTCCCTGGAAGGTCTGGGCCTGCTCGGCTTTGAATCCACTCTGCAGCGAGACTATCCGGTAATGTTCGGCACCCTCTATATTTTTGGCCTGCTGGGTCTGCTGATCGGGATTATCAGTGACCTGGCGTATACCTGGGTGGACCCCCGCATTGATTTTGAATCCCGCTAGGAGTTGCGCTTTACCATGACCCCACTCAATCAAGAGCGCTGGCATCGGTTTCGCAACAACCGGCGCGGTTACTGGAGCCTATGGATTTTTCTGGCGCTGTTTGCCGTGAGCCTGCTGTCCGACCTGATTGCCAATGAAAAGCCCATTCTCATCAGTTTTCAGGACGAGCTCTATTTTCCGCTGTTGAACGACTACACCGAGGTGGAGTTCGGCGGTGACTTCGCCGTTAACGCCGATTACCGGGACCCCTATATCGCCGAATTGATCAACGACGACGGCTGGATGCTCTGGCCCCCGATCCGTTTCAACTACCGTACCATCAACTACGACCTCCCCTCGCCAGCACCCAGTGCCCCGACAAGCGAAAACTGGCTCGGCACCGACGACCAGGGCCGGGACATAGTCGCCCGCCTACTGTACGGCTTTCGCATCTCGGTGGTATTCGGGCTGACCCTGACCGTGCTGACGTCCATTGTCGGCATTGCCGCCGGTGCGGTGCAGGGCTTTTACGGGGGCAAGGTTGATCTGTTCGGGCAGCGCCTGCTGGAGGTCTGGTCCAGTGTGCCAACACTGTTCGTACTGATCATCATTGCCAGTTTTGTCCCTCCCAGTTTCTGGATTCTGCTCGGCATTCTATTGTTGTTCGGCTGGATGGCGCTGGTGGGCGTGGTGCGCGCGGAGTTTCTGCGGGCCCGCAACTTTGACTACGTACAGGCGGCCCGGGCGCTCGGTGTGTCGGATCGTGCGCTGATGTTCCGCCATTTGCTGCCTAACGCCATGGTGGCCACGGTCACCTTTTTGCCGTTCATCATGGTCGGCTCCATCACCAGCCTGACGGCATTGGACTTTCTCGGCTTTGGGCTGCCACCCGGTTCCCCGTCGCTCGGTGAAATGGTAAGCCAGGGAAAGAACAACCTGCACGCCCCCTGGATCGGGCTGTCGGTGTTTGTCGTGCTCTCCGTATTGCTCACCCTGCTGGTGTTTGTCGGCGAAGCCGCGCGCGATGCCCTCGACCCCAATCGGACCCGGTGATTCCATGACCGAAACGCTACTGAATATCGACCGACTGTCCGTCCAGTTCCGCACCGGCGATGTCTATAAAACCGTCGTTTCCGGCGTCAGCCTTGCCATTGCCAAAGGCGAAACACTCGCGCTGGTGGGGGAGAGCGGCTCCGGCAAATCCGTTACCGCCCAATCCATTCTCCGGTTGCTGCCGGAGCACAGCGCCCGCTACACCGAGGGCGCCGTCTATTTTGAAGGTCGGGATTTGCTGCACCTGGAAGAACGGGACCTGCGCCCAATTCGCGGCGCACGCATCAGTATGATTTTCCAGGAACCGATGACCAGCCTAAGCCCGCTGCACAGCATCGAAAAGCAGCTGGCCGAAGCCCTGTTTCTGCATAACGGTACGGCCCGCAAGAATGCCCGTCCCACGGTGTTGAAGTGGTTGCACCGGGTCGGGCTGCGCAATCCTGAGCAACGACTCGATGCTCTGCCTCACGAACTCAGTGGCGGTGAGCGCCAGCGGGTGATGATCGCCATGGCGCTGATCAACGAGCCGGATCTGTTAATTGCCGATGAGCCGACTACGGCACTGGATGTCACCATTCAGGCGCAAGTGTTGAAGCTGATTCAGGATCTGCAGCAAGAGCTGAACATGGCGGTACTGTTCATCACTCACGATCTGGCCATTGTCCGCCAGCTCGCGGACCGGGTCGCGATCATGCAATCGGGCGCAGTGGTTGAAACAGGGCCCACCCGGGAGGTTTTCCAGCAGCCCAAACATGAGTACACCCGGCGGCTGCTTGATGCCGAGCCCAGAGGCGAGCCTGAACCAGTCCCCGATGATGCCCCAACGATTTTGAGCGCCGATCAGATGCGCGTCTGGTTCCCCATGACCCGCGGCGTGTTCAAACGTGTGTATGATCACGTCAAAGCGGTGGACGATATCAGCCTGTCGATTCGCGCCGGGGAAACCCTCGGCATTGTGGGTGAAAGTGGCTCCGGAAAAACCACGTTGGGCCGCGCCCTGCTGAGGCTGATCGGTAGCCGGGGCGACATCTGGTTCAACGAGGAAGGCGAACAGCGCTTCAATCTCAACACTCTGGACCACAAGGCGATGCGGCCGCTGCGACGGCGCCTGCAGATTATTTTTCAAGACCCTTACGGCAGCCTGAGTCCGCGCATGTCGGTCAGTCAGATTATCGCCGAAGGACTGCGGGTTCACACCTCAATGAGCGCCGACGAGCTGGATCGCGAGGTGGTGCGCGCCATGGACGCGGTGCAGTTGGACCCCGCCGCCCGACACCGCTATCCGAGCGAGTTTTCCGGCGGCCAGCGCCAGCGCATCGCCATCGCCCGGGCGCTGATACTCGACCCCAAGCTGCTGATTCTGGATGAACCCACCTCGGCGCTCGACCGCTCGGCTCAGAAAGATATCATTGATCTGTTGCGCCGCTTGCAGCGCGAACGGCGCCTGAGCTACCTGTTTGTCAGCCACGACCTGAGCGTGGTGCGGGCCCTGAGTCATCGGGTGATGATCATGAAGGCCGGCAAGGTGGTTGAATCAGGCGATGCAAAAGCCGTATTCGACGCGCCCAAGGCCGAATACACCCGCCAGTTAATGGCGGCGATACCCACGCTTTGAGCCAACCGGGAACACTTAAGGTCGGCAGACATCAAAGTATGTAGTGCTATCTATGAGGAGAGGCGGTTATGTCTGAACAGATCGAGAAAAATATTCACTGCCCGTATTGCGATGAAGTCATTACGTTGCTGATCGATCCGTCCCTCAGCGAGCAATCCTATGTGGAGGACTGCCAGGTATGCTGTCAGCCCATCAGTGTGGATGTGGTGATTGATGAGACCGAGGCGGTAGAGGTGTACGCACGGCAGGAGAATGAGTGAGGGTGTGTTTGCGGGGGATGCGACCTTCGGCCTTATCCGCCCTACGGCAGAGCGCAGCGGTATAGATCCGTGTAGGGCGGATAAGCCGCAGGCGCATCCGCCGTTACCACAGCCGGGACACTTTACGACCCTTTGGACTTGAACTGCTCCATGATGCTACCCAACATATCCACCGGCAGTGGGAACACGATGGTGGAATTTTTCTCGCCGGCAATATCGATCAGGGTCTGCAGATAACGCAGAGTCATCGCATTGGGGTTGCGAGACAGTTCCTCTGCGGCGTCGGTCAGTTTGGCCGCGGCCTGGGATTCACCCTCGGCATGAATGATTTTGGCGCGCCGTGAGCGCTCGGCCTCTGCCTGACGGGCAATCGCCCGGATCATGCTCTCATCCAGGTCGACGTGTTTGATTTCCACGTTGCTGACCTTGATACCCCAGGTATCGGAGCTCTGGTCCAGAATTTCCTGAATATCCTGGTTCAGCTTGTCACGCTCGGAGAGCATTTCATCCAATTCGTGTTTACCCAATACCGAGCGCAGCGTGGTCTGGGCCAGTTGACTGACGGCTTCGTAATACTGCTCCACATTGATGATCGCTTTCTCGGGGTCAACCACTCGAAAGTACACCACCGCATTCACCTTTACCGACACGTTGTCCCGGCTGATCACGTCCTGACTCGGCACGTCCATGACGATGGTGCGCAAGTCCACCTTTTCCATGGTCTGAATGAAAGGAATGATGATGACCAGACCCGGGCCTTTGACCTTCTGAAATCGGCCCAACATGAAGACCACGCCCCGTTCATACTCGCGCAGAATGCGAATCGCATAGGCGAGCAGTAACACCACAAACGTGATGAGTAGACCAAAGAAATATTCATATAACATAGGGAATCTCCGTTCTTGGATAGAAAGTGCCAGCCGCCCTTTACTGACCGGTAGGGCGTACCTTCAAGTGCAAGCCGTCCTGCGACACCACCTCCACCGTATCCCCAGGTTTCAGTGGTTGCTCGCTGGACACTGTCCAGAACTCGCCATCAATCCGAACCGTTGCGTGCTCATCACCTACCTGGGTAACGTCCGCAACCCGCCCCTCCATGGCGTGGCTGGCATCCTTGCGCGGCATCCGCAAGCTACGACCGACCATGGTGACAATGCCCAGCACGGCCAGGGCGCCCACGGCGGCCACAGCGCCCACAATTTCATAGGACACTTCCATACCCGGCACGTCGGTATCCACCAGCATGATGGACCCCATCACCAGCGCGATCACACCGCCAATACCGAGTACCCCGAAGCTGGGCAGGAACGCCTCGGCCAGAATCAGTACGCCGCCGAGCACGATCAGCGCCAGCCCCGCATAATTCACCGGCAACACCTGCAGCGCATAGAGCCCAAGCAGCAGACAGATGATACCGACCACACCGGGCACCAGGGCGCCCGGGTTATAACCTTCCAGTATCAGCCCATAGACCCCGATCAACAGCAAGATCGAGGCAATCTGCGGATTAGTGATAATACCCAGCAACTCACTGCGCCAATCCGGCGCATAACTCACGATGGGCAAATCCGCCGTCTGAAGGGTGAAGGGGCCGCTTTCCAGTTTGACCTCGCGGCCATCGAGTTGCGCCAGAAGGTCCTCGCGGTTGTCGGCCACCAGATCGATCACGCTCTGCTCCAGGGCTTCACTGGCGGTCAGGCTCACCGCGTCGCGCACGGCCTTCTCCGCCCAGTCGGCGTTACGGTCATAGCGCTCCGCCAGGCCGCGGATAAAGGCCACCGAGTCATTGATCACTTTGCGCTCCATGGCGCTGGCGGGTTGGGGAGATTTCTCCGAGGATTCTTCGCCGGAGTCCTCGCCGCTATTGTCGACCGGCTCTTGCTCCCCCGAGGGCGGCGTGGGCAGACCGCCCATCTGCACAGGGGTGGCAGCGCCGAGACTGGTGGCCGGGGTCATGGCGGCAACATGGCTGCCGTAAAGGATATAGGTGCCGGCGCTGGCGGCGCGGGCGCCGGCGGGATGGACATAGGTGATCACCGGCAGGGGGGCGGCGAGAATGCCTTTGATCATGTCGCGGGTCGCGGCGTCCAGGCCGCCCGGGGTGTCCATACGGATCAGCACGGCGTGGGCGCCAGCTTCATGGGCGGTGTCGATGGAGCGCAGGACGTAGTCTTTGGTGGCGGGCCCGATGGGTCCGTCAATGGTAAGTTCGGCCACATGGGGGCCGCCGGACGCGGTATTGTCCGTTTCCTGGGCCTGCAAGCCGAATGCACCCAGCATCAGCAGGGCAAGCCAGAGCATTTTCCCCGGCCGTAGTAAGGGTAAACCGCGTCGATTCCATCTCATGGGTTGCCACCTCCACCTATGAGATTAGCAGAGATTGAACGTCATCCAAACAATACGGTGGGCCTAGTGTAGGCAGATCACAGCACGGGCCGAGAAGGGGAAGCCCTCAGTGCCACAGGACGATTTTGGCGTGGGTCCTATTTCCCGAAACGTTACGCTCGCTCTGCGGAGGGAGGGTAGACCATTCCGGGACCGTCACCCGCCTGGATGGCGGGTGTCGAGCCCCCATGGATGGGTTCACGGCGTGTCTCGGAATGGTCTACCCTCCCGCAGCCCCCAGAGCAAGGTCCGAGGCGAATTGCGCGGGCGCGAAAAGTTCAAAAGGTTATACCGGATTATTGATGGTGCCGTTACAGATTGGCTGGAACGCCGTCAGTCGGTCCATCATGGCGGCGTTACCCAGGCCATTGCGGGGGAACTTGTCCGCGTCTCCAAAGCGGCTCTGCTCACCGTGCAACGCCATGTAGTTGAGCACCACGGTTTCCACCAACAGATTGACGTTGTTGGCCGCCGGGGTGGAGGCGGTTTCCACGTCGCCGCTGGGGCGCATGTAGCCGATCTGCTGATGCGCCTCTGGTCCACCGTTAGACTCCAGTAACTGCGGACGACCGTTGGGGTTGTACACCAGGAAAAAAGACGCCGCGGTCTGCTGGTTGTCACCGGTCCACACACCTTTGCCGCGCCCCTCCGGCGAGTCGTCGATCATGCCGTTGCTGAATACCGAGCCATCACTGAACACATAGACCATGATCGGCACGCCTTTACGGGCGGCGTATTCCAGGCAGGCGCCGATGCAACGCCCGGCGCGCAGGTCGCGGATCTCGCCCGTAGCCCGGTCGCCGGTATGGTAGTCGTAGCCACCCATGGTGACGGTGCCCGCGCCCGCGCGACCCTCCACCACCAGCTTCATGACCGAGGCGGTTTTCCGGAACTCCCGATCGCTCATGAATTCGGCTTCCGAGAAAATGCCGTTGGGACCGATGATATCCGGGTCCGCTTCCGGGTCGATGGAGGCGGGATCGCCGAAGCGGGCCGCCAGATCGGCGCTTTTCACGTAGCCACAGCTCAGCAGTTCCTTGAGCTGTTCATCCTCGGTGGTTCCAAAATTCAGGTTGTTCAGCCGCGCCCGGCTCATGCGGGTCATGGATTCCATCACCCGCACGGTGTCTTCCTGGCTGAGCATGTTGACCAGATCCCCGGTATCCACCAGACCGGTGACATCACTGGGCTGGTCCACCTTGGTGGGGCGCACCTCCGGGTTGATCAGGGAGGCGGGCGCCAGGGAATTGCCACCGGAGTCGTTGGCCCGGGAGCCGATCAGGGCCAATAGCTCGCCGTTGGCGCCCGCGCGGTTGATGCCGTACATGGGGTTGTGGGGGTTATTACCCGTGTCGTTTTCTGAGCGGGCGGGAATCACGCAACCGTTGACCAACTCCGTGCGGGCGCCGGCCCGTTCCAGAATGCCGGCGAGCATCTGGCTGTCACTGTGAAACGCCAGGCCCAGGTCGGTGTTCACAAAATCCTCAGTGGAAGACTGGGGGGTCATGTCCCCCGGCAGGCCCTGCTTGCTGTAGCCGGCCGTGCTCAGGAAATCCAGTTGGCCACCCGGGCCACCCACCAGCACATTGGAACCCGCCATATTGGCGCCCCCGGCCAGGTCAAAGCAGATAAACGGGATCTTGCCCGCTCCGGTACTGGCGATCCCGCAGTCCTGGCGCAGCTGCTCGATATCGTTGGCCAGATTCACCTCTTGGGCAAGGGCGGAATTGACAATCAGCCCGCTCAACGAGCCGCCGACGATGGTACCGGCCCCGGCTTTGAAGCCATGGGAAATCAGCTCCCGCCGGGTCATGGGTCGGTGGTGACCGTCCAGCAACAGCGGTGCATCCGGGTGCAGAGGAGCCTGTCGTTTAGCCATAATGGTTTGCCTTGTTGCTCCGGGTTGGGTCGAGATCAATGTTCATCAATGACGGTTCCTGAAAGCCGATCACTGCACCAGCGTCAGCGCACTGCCCAATGCCGCCGCGCACAGGGCGGTAACGATGGTGCGGCTGCGCTCGGCATCACCGCCACTGACCGCCATCAGATCAATCAGATCATTCATTTCCGTGCGCAGAACCACCGGGTCCGCCTGGCTGGCCAGCGGTTGGCCTTCAATTTCGGCGGCGAGCAGATGTTTCAATAACGGCTCGATCACCGCCGACCGACCTTCGCCATCAAAGGCACCACCGACACCGGCGCTGAAATCAAATCCGGCGTAATAATCGCTGCGCTTGTCGTTATCTGCCGTCAACGCCGAACAGTAGGCCACGGCCAACTGGGTCACCCCCATCTGGTGCGCAGCGACAAAGCCGTCCACCTGTGGGGCGGTAGGCAATTGCTGGCGGACTTTTTCATAGGTGCTGACCACCGACGCGGTGGTCGCCGGGATACCCGTGGCGGTAGACAGCGTGGCGTTGATCGCGGCGAAGGAGCGCAAACCAAGGCGTGGTTGATCGTCAATCACCGGGGGGTTACCCGGCGCTGGCGGTTCGGACTCCACGCGAACGAATTCATGCTCCCCCAGGCGATCAAAGGTCAGGAAGAACTGATCGCTGTCCGGCCCCTGTTGCAGCTCAATCACGGCACCTTGACCGGACAGGGGTTGACGCCCCTCGACAAAGGCTTCGGAACTCAGCTCGGTCTCCAGGGCGGCAAATACCTGACCCGTCGGGGCCTCTCGACCATTGACGCCAATGCGTATGCCCTTGATCGGGGTGGGCGGTACGGTCACGCCATCATCCAGAGTCAGGAAGAAGGGCTCGGCAAACAGGTATCCGTAGTCATCGAACTGTTGCACCTCAAAGGCGACGTAGGCGCCATCAACGTCAATCAACTCAGTAATGTTGAACAACAAGTAAAAGCGCGCACCCACACCGACATCAAAGTTGGCGCGAATGGCCTCGGGGGCGAGCGAGCGATTGTGAATGGCGAGAAAACGGAGGCTGCCGCTCCAGGCGTAATCACTGCCCGACACTTCGTTGCCGAGCACCAACGCAAAGGTTTCGCTCCACTCTTCCAGCGCGGCACCCGCCAGAGGATCCTCATCGTTGGTAAACTCACCGTTTACATACAGGCGCCGACCGTTGACCGGATCAAACGTGGCCACCACATGCTGCAAGGTGGCCTGTAGACGTTCGTCGGCGTCATTGGTGGACAATGCGGGCAGACCGTTGACATCCGTTTCGCTGCTGCGATTGAGGAAGTCGTAGTTATAGAGCGTCTGGCCCAGAGTGAAATTGCGTACATCATTGCTACCGGAGTAACTGACAATGCGGGCGGTATCCGCACCGCCGTCCCCCTGGGTCACGTTGTCGGGAATCACCCAGGCTTCGATACTGTACTCACCGGTGGCGGTGAGCAGGTCGTGCAGCTTGCGGCTGCCGCTGGTGGCCGCCTGGGCCTTGCCGTCATTGCCGCTGCTGTTCAGGCGAAGCCCCCAAGAGCTCATCCACTGCACATCACCGCTGAGATTGAGGTTGGCGGCGGGCTCGACACCACTGGTGTCATAGGCGATGGGACCCTGACCGGTTTTGAACTCGTACTTGGCAATAATGTGGGTATCGACCCGTCCGCCACTGCTGGCGACGATACCGTTACCGAGGCTGAGCGCTCGACTGACCACCAGGTCCGGATCGATCTCGGTTTCCGCAATACTGTCGGCGAATTCGGTAATGGCCGCGGTCATGGCATTGGCATCGCTCTGGCAGTCGTCACTCCAGCAGTTATGGCCCTCGTTACCCAGTCGTTGCACCAGTCGGGAATCGGCCGGATCATCCAGGCGCATACGGGTGCGCGCCGCTTCGAAAGAGAGAGAGACCGAGCTGCTACCCAGGTAGGGCTGCTGTGCCGTGGGCGCGCTGCGTGTGTGACACTCGCTGCAGTATTCGGTCAGCAACGGATAGACCGTGCTGGCAAAAGCGCCAGGTTCGGCTGGCATAATTTTACTGCTGCCCACGGCCTGATCATCCGGCGCTTCAAAGACCACGCGAGTGCTGACCGAACCGGAGGCACTGGCCCAGGCCTCAACGTATCCCTCGATGATGTCGGCACAGGCGTCGGCACTGGCCTGCCAACAGTTGTGGCCCTCTGCGACCTTGGTCACCAGACGGGAATTGGCGGGCTGCTCCAGGTCGATGTAATCATTGATATCCGCATAGGCCAGATTGATATCGTCCGCGCGCACGAAGGTGGGTTCCTGTCCGCCGGTGCCATGGCAACTGCCACAGCGGTTTTCCACCGCCAGTGGATCCCACACCGACAGTTTGAACTGCTGTACATCATCGGTCTGGGGAGCCGGACCGTCGTAGGTGGCCGCCGGGGGTTCCTGATTGGGGTCGACATTCTGTTGGACATCGCTGCCACTATCGGAGCCACAGCCTGTCAACAGGAGTAGAAGTCCGAGGACGATGGGAGAGTGCTTTATCAGGTTCATCATCACTCTCCCTTGCAATAGTCAGCAGTGTCGATAAACGCGCGGCGCAGATCGAACCCGGCGCTGGCGAGATTGTCGGTGGCGGTGTCGATCAACTGGTGATCCTCGGGGCTACCCGGCTGGCGCAGGCACACCTGGCGGAAGACTTTCTCCACCTGACAACTGGCAAACGCTTCACTGTGAGCCAGTTCCATGCCCATGCTCTTGGCCCCCTCACCGCTGCCCGGGAGTGCATCGCTCCAGCCCAGCACCCGGTTGTTGCCCTCGCGCCAGTAGTTGTCCCACTGATCATCCATGGTCACGTAGCCATAGCGGAAGGTATTGGCATTGATGTGGTACTTGGGCACCACGCGGGTGCCGGTTTCCGCTTCGGTTTCACCTTCGCGGTTGTAGGTCAGTCGGCCGTCCTCGCCCTCAGGATCGGCATCGGCATCATAATCCCAGTTGTAATAGGCATAAGCCTGGGCCAGGGGATCCATGCCGTTGTGGCAGCCCATGCAGTTGTTCAGGAAGACCCGGCTGTCCCCTCCGGGGCTGCGACTGACATCCTGGCGAATGCGGTCCGGGGTCAGGCTGGTATCGTGCACCTGCTCCAGATCCCGGCACAGGTGATTCAGCAGTGTAAAGCGGAACATGGCGCGGTTGGTGCCCGCGTAAAAAAAGGCGCGCGCTGCGGCTCGACTGGTCATCACCCCGGCGGTCGCCTCGGCGGGCAGACCGTTGACGTTCGACTGGGTGCGCTTGACCAGCACCTCCGGGTCGCCCAAGGGCAGCCCCTGTGTTTCCAGTGCCTCGTAGTGTTGGTTGTCACCATTGGCGTAGGCGGGCAACTCGCTGGCATTGCCTACGTACAGAATATTCTCGTAGAGCAGGCCGCGTATATCTTCGCCGTCGCGCACCATGCCGATAAACGTAGCGGTGTAATCGTTCAGCGGAGCAAACACGCTCTGCTCCCGATTGGTCCAGGGCGTGGCCATGTTTTTCAGGGTGACACTGTAAAAGTGCTCATTGTCCATCGCGAGCTCAACCGCGGCGTCAACCTCTCCACCGGAAATCAGGTCTGCCATTTGCAACAACACGCTTTCGCTCGGTGGCACACCGGCGATGCGATTGTGAATCTGCAGCGCCTGTTCCCGGGGGCCGGCCTGCGCCGCTGCGCTACACAGTATCAGCAACAAGCAGAGAATTGAGCGCAGGCGGAGGACGCCTCGTTGCAGAGGTGGGTGGGTGCTTTTCACAGTTGTTCCCCAAGGCCATTGGTGCGTAGCCGCCAGACCGGGCCACGTTGGCCGGCAGGGGTCTGGTGATTACTTGTGTAATATTTGACGCGCTTTTCAGACCATTATAGGGGTGATACCGGCCAGTTCCTGTGCGGGTTTAGCCACAGGTTTTGATAAGTGGATCACACTTCCGGCATTCAATGCCGTTTTTTGGCACTGGATCCCATTCCGCAGGCCCCGAAAGCCCTGATAATGGCACTTTTGCCCCGGGACATCCGTCATGACACTTGGTGCCATCACACGTTCAACATTGCTGCCAATTCTGGTCCTCGGGCTCACAGCCTGTGGCGGAGGTGTGGGTGAACCGGTGGGGGCCGGTGACGACAGCGGCGGCGGGCAGACACCGGACCCGGTCGTCGTGGATTTCCCGATTGTCTATGTCCTGCGTCCCGTCCCTCGGGATGAGGACTCCGACGAAATTCTGGCTGACGTACTGACCGAACCGGCCCAGTTTAACCCCGGCGCTCGGCTGTACTTTCAGGACCGGGCCACCGCGACGGCGAGCCGGCGGGAGCTGACCGCCGGGCTGTTCGGTGAGGAGGCGCTTTACGATGTGAAGGACATTGCCGTCCACCCGGATGGAGACCGCTTTCTGTTTGCCCTGCGGGCACCGGAGATTGAAGACGCGGATGACGACGAGCAGCCCACGTGGAATATATGGGAGTACGACCTGAGTACCGAGTCCCTGCGCCGGGTAATCAGCTCCGATCTGAGCGCCGAAGCAGGCCAGGATGTCAGCCCTCAGTACCTGCCGGATGACCGCATCCTGTTCAGTTCCACCCGCCAAAGCCGCAGCCGGGCGGTACTGCTTGACGACGGCAAACCCCAGTTCGCGGCCCAGACCGAAAACGACAATCAGGATGCCCTGGTGCTCCACGTGATGGACTCGGACGGACGCAATATCGACCAGATCAGCTACAACCAGAGCCATGACCTGCAGCCACTGATCGACGCCGAAGGCCGGGTACTGTTCACCCGCTGGGACGGTTTCGGTCACAACCGGTTAAGTGTTTACCAGCTCAACCCCGACGGCACCGACCTGGCACCTCGCTATGGCTACCACAGTCTGGCGGGCAACGAGGTCCCCGCCCTATTTTCCACTCGGCTGACGCTGGACGGCCAGCTCTTGGCCATTGCCAAACCCCGGGATGAGTTGCTTGGCGGCGACCTGGTGCGGGTGGATGTGGCCAACCATGTCGAGAGTGATCAGACGCTGGACGGTGTGGCGGGCGGCCCGGCCCAGACGTCACTCGCCGACCGCCCCATTCCCCTGAATGGCGACATCTCCCGCGCCGGGCTCTACCACGCGGCCTATCCCATGCAGGACGGCAGTGAGCGCTTACTGGTGAGCTGGAGCCCCTGCCGGGTGTCCGTGCCCGATCCCGAGCAGGACGATGGCGTCCGGATTCGTCCCTGTACCGACCAATGGCTGAACACTGAGGGCAGCGAACCCGCCCCACCGCTGTTCGGCCTGTGGGTGTTTGACCCCGAAGGCCCCACCCAGCAACCGGTCGTGCTGCCGGAGGAGGACCAGATGGTCACTGATCCCGTCGCCCTGGAGCCCCGTCCCCGGCCCGGCTTTCAGGAGCCGCTCGCGGGTGAACCCAATTGGATCAGTGAAGGCGTCGGGGTATTGCATATTCAGAGCGTGTACGGCCTGGACGGGGAGGCGAGCGCCGATATCGACGCGCTGATGGACCCGGCCCAGACCACGGCCGACCAGCGGCCCGCCCGCTTCCTGCGACTGCTGAAAGCCGTCTCCAGCCCGGACAACGATACACTGAACGACCAGGACGACGAGGTGTTCGGCAACCGCTTCAACCAGAACCGGGGCCTGCTGGAAATTCTCGGCTATGTGCACATTGAACCAGACGGGTCGGTCATGACCAAGGTGCCCGCGGATATCGCCTTCAGTTTCGATATCGTTGATGCCGAGGGCACCCGGGTCATGCCCCCGCACCGCAACTGGTTGCAGTTGCGTCCCGGGGAGCAACGCAATTGTCAGGGCTGCCACAGCGCCGATAGTGAAGTCCCTCACGGCCACCCCGAGCGCGGACCGCTACCCGCTTATACCGGTGCGGATACCGAGGGCCTCCCCTTTCCCAATACCCGGCGCACAGACCGGTTCGGTACCCCGGTGTATCCCGAGCTGGAGCAGACCATGGCCGAGTTCGACGCGGCCATCGCCTTCACCTGCAGCAATCCGGATGACCCGGCCACCTGCAGCCCCAGAGGCCCACGCAGTCCGGATGTGAATATCCGCTACACCGACATCTGGACCGACCCGGCGGTGCGCGAACCCGACCCGGATCACCAGCGTCTTTACAGCGCCCTGGCGGCGGACGATTACCGTGAGTACGCCAATGGCGAAAACGCTGACGAAGGCCTGACCGTCTCGGCCATTTACCCGCCCACCAGCGAAGGCTGTCAGACCCAATGGACCGCGTTGTGCCGGGTGGTCATCAATTACGAAAACCATATTCAGAACCTGTGGGAACGCCAACGACTGCTGACCGAGGAAAACGACGAGGGTCAGGCGACGTTGGTGCTGGATGAATTCGATGAACCTGTGGACCACACCTGTGTGGGCTGCCACACCCGTTTCGATGCCGACGACGCGCCTCGGGTCCCCGCCGGCCAGTTGGAGCTGACCCGCAATGCAGCCGGCAACGGTCAGATGACGTCTTACCTTGAGCTACTCAATGGTGACGATGAGGTGACGCTGGTCGATGGCGCGGTGATTGATCTGCTGGTGGAAACCGGTGAGTTTGAAACCGATGAGGAGGGTGAGCTGGTATTGGATGACGACGGCAACCCGATTCCGATTCTGACCACGGTGCCGGTACAGCCGCCATTATCCCGAGGCGGAGCCGCCGCCAGCGCTTCATTCTTTACTCGGTTTGAGCAGGCGAACGATCTGACCGATCCCGACGCGGTAGATCACCGTGGTATGCTCAACTCCGATGAACTCCGACTTCTGCGGGAATGGCTAGACACCGGCGCCCGCTATTACAATAACCCTTTTGACCGGGCGCGACAGGACGACGAATGAGGGACGTGGATTCTTTGGTCACTCTTACCCCCTTTGATGCGGTTTCAGGGCCGGTCAGGAGCGGGGTATACCATTCCAGGACACGCTGTGAATACATCCCTGTAAGCTCGAGAGCGCGAGTCCCTCGGCTCACGGTCCTGGAATGGTATACCCCGCTCCTGACCTCCTCACGCTGTAGAACATTTGGAGGTAATACCACCCAAATTCAATGGAGAAAACAGGGTAAGCTACCAGGCACGGAGGGCCGCTGTGGGGTGAAGCTTTTCAAGACCGTGAGCCGCGGGATTAGCGCTCTCGAGCGTACAGGGATGTACTTGCAGCGTGTCTTGAAAAGCTTCACCCCACAGCGGACCGGACTTTCAGCCAATAAAATACTCTCTACAGTGCTATCCACATTAGTACTTTCGATAGTCGCAATTACCGCACAAGCAGACGCCCCGAAAGTCACCGTCGCCACCACTTATATCGACGTTTATACCGGCCCCGGAAAAGGCTATCCGATTTTTCATATCGTCGAAAAAGACGAAGCCATTACGTTAGAAAAACGCCGCACTGACTGGATCAAAATCACCACACGGAGAGGCAAAACCGGCTGGATACACGTGGACAGTCTGGCCAACACCCTCGATGGTACCGGCCAGACGCCCGACATTCGGGCGCCCAGTCGCGAAGACTACGGGGAGCGGCGCTGGGAACTCGGCTTTGCCGGGGGCGACTTCGATGGGGCCGACTCCCTCGGGCTAAACCTCGGGTTTCGCTTTACCGAACACCTCACCGCCGACCTGCGGCTGGGCCAGAATACCGGGCAATTTTCCGACAGCCGGATTGCCAGCGTCGGGTTGATGCACCAGCCCTTTCCCAACTGGTGGGTCTCGCCCTATTTCCGGCTGGGCACGGGGCAAATCCGTATTCAACCGAGTGCGACGCTGGTGGAAGCCGAGGACCGGGAAGACAACCTGTTTCAGACCAGCCTGGGTGCCTACGTCTACCTGACCCGGCGTTTTTTCCTGCGCCTGGAAATGACCCAACACCAGATACTCACCAGCCGCGACACCAACGAAGAGGTTAACGAATGGCAACTGGGTTTCAACGTCTACTTCTAGCCCTCGCCCTGGCGAGCACAGCGCCGCTGGCCCTCGCTCAGGACGGGCCACTGGGTGATATTGTCGGTCCGGACGAAGAGCGCCGACGGATCAGCGAGCGCGACCTGGACACCGAGAATTTCGAGTTCGGCGTTTTCTACGGGCTGATGAGCGTGGAGGATTTCGGCAGCAATCCCGTGGCGGGGGTCAGCCTGAGCTATCATGTCACCGAGTCCATTTTCCTTCAGGCCAACGCCGCGCAGACCGAAACCCGGGAAACCAGCTACGAATTGCTGAGCGGCGCGGTGGAGCTGCTCACCGAAGACCAGCGGGACTATACCTATTACAATCTGTCCCTGGGGTACAACTTCCTGCCGGGGCAGATATACCTCACAGAAAACTGGAGCTTCAACACCAGCGCCTATGTCATCGGCGGCGCGGGCAATACCGAGTTCGCCGGACAGGATTACTTTACCTATAACCTGGGCGCTGGTTTCAAACTGTACACCACCGACTGGCTGGCTGTGGATCTGGGCATGCGCGGCCATGTGTTCACCCACGAGCTGTTCGGCCGGGAAGTGGAAGTGAATAATCTGGAGGCACGTCTGGGCGTGTCGCTGTTTTTCTAATTATGATAACCGGGTTTTAAGAGAGGATTTGAGCCATGAAACTGACGCACTTTTTGCTGGTCGCCCTGTTTGGTTTCGCGACCTCGGCTTATGCCGAGAAGGCACCGGACTTCACCCTGAAAAGCGACAGCGGCGAGAACGTCCGGCTGGAAGAACAACGTGGCAAGGTAGTGATGATCAACTTCTGGGCTTCCTGGTGTGCGCCCTGCCGCAAGGAGATGCCGCTGCTGGAAGAACTGCACGATCGCTACGAGCAAGCCGGCTTCACCCTGTTTGGCGTCAACGTTGAGCAGAACCCCGAAGCCGCGCAGAAATTTCTGGATGACGTGGGCGTCACCTTCCCGATTCTGTTCGACCCCGACAGCACGGCCAGCCGCGCTTACCAGGTCAGCGCCATGCCCACCACCGTGATGGTGGATCGCGACGGCAATGTGCGTTACGTCAATCGCGGCTACAAAGAAGGTGACGAAGCCAAGTATCGAGACCAGATCCGGGAGCTGATTCGCGAATGAAACCGCTTTGTTACGGAATGATACTCACCTGCTGTGCTCTGCTGGGCGCCTGCGGCGTCCAACCCTGGGTGCAGCCGTATGAGCGCCAGAAGCTCGCCGATCCGATCATGAGCTTTGATCGCGACCCGGCCTCCAGCAGCTACCTGGGCCATGTGCATGATGCCCGGGAGGCCGGACGTGGTGCTGATGGTAGTGCGGGAGGCGGCTGTGGCTGCAACTGATCGATTGCGCGCGAGCGTAAGGCACTGGCTGGCGCTACTGGCTGTCGGGTGTTTTGCCGAAACCGCCTGGGCGTCGGTGCTGCCCGAGGAGCGCATCGATATTCTGTATCACAGCTACGACGGCGGCGGCGTCAAAATTGATGGACCTTCGGTGTTGGTGCGCAAAAGCGTCGGCGAATCGGTGTCCGTCTCCGGTAAATACTACGTTGATACCGTCAGCGGTGCGTCCATCGATGTGGAAGCCGCCGGAGTCGACGTCAACTCCGCCGCCAGCCCCTACGCTGAAGAGCGCACCGAGTACAACGCGGGTATCGATTATCTGAACGATCGCACCCTGATCAGCGCCGGCTACGCTACCAGCCAGGAAAATGATTACGACGCGGAAACCGTCAGCTTCGGCATCACCCAGACGTTTTTTGGCGACCTGACCACCATTAGCCTCACCACCAGCTACGGCGACGATGTGATCGGTCGCAACGATCGGCCGGACTTTGAAGAGCATCTGGAGCGCCGCCGCTACGGACTGACCCTGACCCAGATTCTGCGCACCGACCTGATTGCCGCGTTCAGTTATGAAGCGGTTATCGACGAAGGTTTTCTCAACAACGCCTATCGGCAGGTGCGCTACCGGGACTCAAGCAGCGCCCGCGGCTACAGCTATCAACCGGAAGTCTACCCGAACACCCGCAACAGCGACGCCTTCGGCCTGCGGGCCATTTACCACCTGCCCAACCGCCGCTCCGCCCTGCGCGGGGAGTACCGCTACTTCCAGGACAACTGGGCCATCGAAGCCCACACCGGTGAGCTACGTTACACCCACAGCCACGACGACAACTGGTTATTTGAATTGAAGCTGCGCCATTACGATCAGACCGGCGCGGATTTTTACTCGGACCTTTACGATTTTCGCGATGCGCAAAACTATCTGGCACGCGATAAAGAAATGGGACCCTTCAGCTCCAATACGATTGGCTTGGGTGCCACCTATAATTTACCGCGTTTCGCCATCCCGGGCTTTGAGCGCAGCAGCATCAACCTCTATTGGGACCACATCCGCTTTGACTACGAAGACTTTCGCGATGTGAGGGTATCCCCCGACGACTACGCCGCCGGGGAAGAACCGCTGTATCAGTTTGATGCTAACGTGATCCGGTTTTATCTGTCGTTCTGGTTTTAACATCGCCCGTGTTTTGGCATAACACGCTTGCGGTTAAAACCGAACGGTCGCTTCGACGCCGAAACCGTCCAGCTCTCCAATATCCTGATAAAAACCGGAAAGACTCCATCGATCGGTAAAGAACTTTCTGACCCTCAGCTGATGACCATCGATTAATTTTGGCCCACTTCCAACTCCTTCGGACCGCTGATAACCAACACTCAACGTGCGGTCAATATAGTAATCCACCGCAAGCGCCAAACTATCCTGACCAAAATCATCGTAGTCGTAATTCGCCTGAACGGCCAACGATGGACCGAAGTGATCAAAAACGTACTTGGCATTCAAGTTCCAGTTCTCATCCAGCTCCTGATCTTCATAAAAGGTACTGTAAACCAGCAGCCCCTCAACCGGCGTCAGGCCCAGCGAAGCGTTCCAGGTCGTATCGCTTGAGAATGGCGAGTCCGAATCATAGTCAAAGCGGCGAGCGGTCAGGCCAACATAAAAAAGGTCGCCGGGAACATAAAATTCCGCGCTGATATCGGTTCTATCGGTCGTCGCATCTGTGCCGAGTATGGTGTAACGGCCAAAGTCATCAACAATTTCCCGGTCTTGGGACGATCGGTCAATACGGGAGTGCCTAACACTTAAACTACTCTCGCGCTCCAGAAATGCGGCTTCCGCCAGAGGATGATCACGGGTCTCGACGGGAGAAAAATAGTAGGTTCCCGAGACCGAGACATTATCGATGCCATGGACTAACTTAACTTTTCTATGGCAATTGCCGCTAAAGCGGCCTTGTGCGTCACGCAGGCAAGGCCGCCGCGCAGACCCTATTTGCCTCTGGGACCGATAAACAGCCAGATGATAAAACCGAGAAAGGGGAGGAACAGCAGGACCAGAATCCAGATGAGTTTGGCAGTGCTCGACTCTTTACTCTGGGCCACCTGCAATAGGGCGTAGATGACACAGATCAGTAGGATCAGCCCCAGGATACCGGTAATCTCGATGGACATTGAACGCGCTCCTTTCTCTGATTGATGGCGAGAACCCTGCCAGTACAGCAGTGATTATCTCGGCAAGAAGTCGAAAGTATAGTTCACTTGAGTCACGGTCACATCCGCGTCAGGGAAGGTGATCAGAAGGATACGGGCCAGCAGGCGCTGTTCGAGCTCTTCATTGTTCAATTCACTGGACTCGATCCGCGCTTCGGAGATTTCCCCGCTGGGCTCGATGACCATACGCACCACCAGTTTACCCTGCAGGAGTGGATCCTGACGCAGGGCGCGGTTGTAGATGGCAAAGATGGCGCCCATGTGCTGGTCGATGACCTGACGGATTTCCTCGTCGCTGCGAGCGGCCAGCTCTCTCGGGCCGCTCGCGGCGGCTTCCGCCTCGGCGGCTGCCAGCGCCTCGGCCTCATCGCTGACGCGGGTGGATTCCCGGGCGGCCAGCTCGCCACCGCCGGTATCCCGGCTGAGTTGATCGGTATCGATGCCACCGCTGTCCTCGGCGACCTGCCCTTCCAGGCGGTTGCGTTCGGGCCGCTCGGCCTCGGACTGACCCTCGGACAGGGCGGCCTGCTCGACCTTACGGGTATCCAGGGTATTGCGCATGGCGGCCAGAGCGTCCCGATGTTGCATCAGGCCACTGCGAGCGGCGGTTTCCCGGGCCTCTTCCACCCGGGCAGGGGGCGGTGGCTCAGGTTGAGGCTCGGGTTCCGGCAGGGGTTCGGGCTGAGGCTCCGGTTCTGTCTCTTCCGGCTCGGGTTCGGGCTCCGGTTCCGGCTCGGGCACAGGAGGCAGTGGCGGCTCCTCTTTTTCCAGTATCACCCGGGCCAGTTGCGGTGGCAGTTCCGGTGCCTCGTCCCGGCTGGGCTCTGGCAAGGGCACGAACGGAATCACCAGCCCGAGAATGAGCAACAGTATGATCAGCCCGCGCAGTATTCGCCGATAGCGTTGATCGTCCTCAACGCTGGACTCCCAAGGCAGTTCGGTGTTGGGGCTCGGGTACCGGGTCATATCAGCCCTCGGCCTCTGACGCGATCTGGTCGACCGCCAGCGCGATGTCGCGATAATCCGAGGCCGCACAGGTGGCCATGACCTTTTTCAACAGCTTATAGGGAATTCCCTTGTCTCCCATGATGGTAATCGGTCGGCCGATCTGCGCTTCGGACTCCGTCAGCGGGCGGGCACGCTCGGCCCGCAGGGCCAACTCTTCCGATAAGCCAGCGATCTCTTCGTCCGCCTGAGCCAGAACATCGGCCACAGACGCCACCGGTCGACCGTTTACCAGAATCTGCTCATCCCCCACCACCAGCAGCAGACTGTCATCCGGTTGCTGGTCCGCCACCGAGGCGGGCAACTCGATATCCTTATCCCGGCTGAGCACTTCCACCTCGGACGAGTTGACCAGCAGGAAGAACACCAGGATGGTGAAGATGTCCATCAGAGACACGAGGTTGAGTTTGGGCAACTGGCTCAGGCGACGGTGATGCCGGGCCATCCGGCGGGCGCGCATGGACTGCTTCATTCGCTCGCCTCCTGTACCGGGGCATCGCCCAGCGAAATGACCGGGAAGAGTTCCGCGTTCACTACCGATGCGGCCACTACCGCCCTGAAGGATCGGGCAGTGTCCATCGCACTGACCAGTGTCTGATAGGGAGTATCCGGCTCGGACAAAATGACAATATCGTTTTTGTCGATGCCCTGGTTTTTGAGCGTCTGTTTCACCTGCTGAAGGAGTTCCGACAGCGCCGGCAGGTCCGGCTCACCGTCCTGGTGAGGCACCCGCTCGACCGGAACACCGGCAGGGAAGTTCACTTGGAAATGATCGTCACGAATGATCAGTTCAATCTGCTCGTTGGGCTCGTCGGTTTCGCTCGCTTCGCTGTTGGCACTTTTGGGCAGTTGCAAATCCAGTACAGTGATGCGGGCGAATACCATGCTCATCAACAACACCGGCACCAATATGATCATCAGATTCATAAAGGAGGTGATGTCGAGCTCCGCTTCTTCTCTGTGTCGATGGCGCCGTCGATGAAACATCGCGCTTGCTGTCCTTTAACCGGGTAAGAAGGCCGCGAGGACGGCGTCAGGCTTGTGCCGATGGTTCAGAACCGGGCTTGCCGCTTGCCCGCTGAGCCGTGCCCACACCCATCAGGTTCAGGCATTTGACGCCCGCCATTTCGAGACTGTCGATGATCTCGGTGGTTTTGGTCTGCAGGGTGGCGTGAAACAGCAGTAGGGGAATGGCCGACATGAGCCCAAAGGCGGTGGTATTCATGGCGACAGAAATACTGGCGGAAAGCAGGTTGGCCTTTTCCGCCGGGTCGGCATCGGCCACCGCGGTAAAGGCGGCAATCAGACCGATGATGGTGCCAAGCAGACCGAGCAGGGTGGCGATATTGGCCAGGGTGGCCAGATAGGGCGTGCGCTTCTCCAGACGGGGCATGGCTTCCATCACGCCCTCTTCCATCGCCAGCTCAATGTCGTCGCGGCGCTGGGACTGACTCATCCGGGCGACACCGGCACTGATGATCCGGGCAATGGGGGCGCTGGAGGTCTGCCCCAATTTCATCACGCCGGCGTAGTCGCGCTTTTTCAGCAGTGGCATCAGTTGCTGAAACGCCTTGCGATTGGCGGACTTGGCGTGAGTCAGGTAAAGCCAGCGTTCCAGCGCCACGGCTACCCCCACCACCAGCACCAGTGCAATGGGATACATGAAGGGGCCGCCGTTCTGGAAAAAACGCAGCACGGTAGTGATAAATTCCATGGGTATTGCCCTCAAAATACAAACGCGACGTCGCCCTTGAAGAACGACGGATGTTTATAAAGTCTGCTATGTTTTTTTGAATCTATTTTTGACATAGTTTTGAGACGGGCAAACCCGCCTGACGCATTGTTCATTATGCCGACTTGGCCGCAGCGAAACTGTGAAGCAGGTTCGCTTTTGGGAGGATTCCGCTGCCGCTCAATCGCCGATGTCGACTGTCTCTTCCCGCTGACGCAAGGTCCGCTGCAATTCATCCCGTTCGACGTGACCGAAGACGCTCTCCAGTTGCCGCTCCAGGGGGTCATAGTCCGGCTCAGGACTTTCCGGAGTCTGCCAGGGCACCACATGAAAAACCTGGGGCTGCTCGCGGTTGCCGGTCACCCGGGATTCCAGCTCGATCACCGGCCCGGCGTCCCGATCAGTGTCGGTTCCACTGTCTTGCGCCCAAAGCGACGCGGACAACCCCGCCAGCAGCAAGAAAAACAACCCACGGGTCCAATGATTCATTGTGCCTCCTCCTCGGCCAGGCGCCGCTCCAGATCCACGATCCAGCCCGCCACCCGACGGTCCGGTTCATCCTGGCGTTGCTGGTAGGCGCGGTAGTGCAATAGCGCCTGTTCACCTTCGCCCCGATACAGGTCCAGCAAGATCCCCAGGTTCAAGTGGCTTTGGGCGTGAAACGGCCAGACGGTCAGCGCCTGCCGATAGGACTGCTCGGCGGCCTCGAAGGCACCGGCTTCACGCTGCAACAGGGCCAACTGGTTGTAGGCATCCAGATTGTTGGGGTTGATCGACAGGGCCTGCTCAAGGGCGGCCTTGGCCTCCGCTACCCGACCCTGTTCACTGTGAATCTTCGCCAGGTTGACCCAGGGGCCAGACAGCGCAGGATACTGTTCGGTCATCGCGCTCAGCCACTGCTGTGCCTGAGAATGATCACCCCGCTCCATGGCCGCCAGAGCCCGATCGAAATCCGCCCGGGCCTGAGCGCTGACGGATACCGTCGCCTGCTCATAGGGATTGGGCGTCACGGGCCCTTCGGGCAGCGCTGATGGCGCCGACGCCTCGGTTGGCACGCTGACCTCTACTTCCGGATTCGATTCCGGTGCTGTGGCGCAGGCGGTCAGGCCCAGAAAGGCGCACAGCACCGTCCACCGCCACACCGCATTCAGATCAGTAAATACCACGACTGACCTCCGTCACCTGCTCTTCCTTGCCATAGCGGGCCGGCAGTATCTGCGCCAGCGCCTCGAAGCTCTCTCTCACCCACTGGTCGTACACACCGCGTTGGGTGCGCCGGGCGTTGATTTCATACAGTTCAATGGCTTTTTCCTCGAAGGGATAGGCCTGCTCTTCCAACAGAATATCGTACTGCTCCAGCTCCAACACCCCCAGACCTTCCGGGCGCTCGGAATCCATGAGGTCGCGCCCCAGCTGGTGATAAATCGCGGCCATACGGTGACTGGCCCGGGTACTGAACTCGGCCACCCCGTAGTCCAGAATGGCCTCCTGATCCGCCAAGGCCCGCTCCAGGGCCGCGCGCTTGCGCTCCAGACTCGGCCCCAGGGGCAGGCGCAGCCTGATTCGACTGAACTCATTGAAACTCGACTCCGCCAATTCGCTGGCGGCGAAGGCGGCAAGATAGTTGGAGCGACCGTCCCCCGACTGATGACCATCCACCAATCGACGCAACCAGAACACGCGTTTGTCCGCCTCTCCGGTCTGCCGATAGAGCTCGGTCATCTGGTACTCTGCCTCGCGTCGGTCGGCCGCTGGTTGCGGATAGTTGTGTGCATAGCGTCGAAAGGCGTCGATCGCTTCACTACGCTCCCCCGCACGCTGGTATAGCTCAGCGGCCAGGTAGAGCGACTCGCGCTGCAGCTCGGGATCGTCGCTGATCTGCTCGACTCGGCGCAGCTCGGCGGCAGCCGCCAGCCAGTTTTCCCGAGCCTGATAGACCCGGGCCAGACGCACCGGAATCTGCACCTGCAGTGGGCTATCGGGGTAGGCGGCCCGGAACGTCTCCAGGGCCTGTTGCGCCTCGGGCCAGCGCTCGAGCTGCATCAGGTAGTGCGCGGTATCGAACTGGGCCTGGACCGCCACTTCGGTGGTGGGCAGAGTCTGGGGAATCTCCGCGAGCAGTGCCACCGCCCCGGACACCTCTCCGGCGTCCAGTTGCTGGCGAGCGCGCTGGTACATGCTGGCGGCAATACGCTCGCGCACCTCGGCCCGACTGGGCGTACCGGCCATCGTTTCGGCACGCCCCTCTTCAGTCTCGGGCCAGCGCTCAAGTACCTGCCAATAGGCCCGCTCCGCGGCGGCGAACTGCCCCAGATCGAACTGACTGTGCCCGAGCACCAGCCAGGCGCTGAACTGCTCCTCAGGACTGGCCGGCGGCTGCCAGTCAAGCAGTTGCTGCGCCAGGGCGGCGGCGCTATCAAGCTCGCCGCGCTCAAGCTGCCCGCGGGCCAGGTGACCGAGCACCCCGGTCGCTCGCGGGTCATCGGCATACTGATTGGCAAACTGCTGCCCCACCTCGAGTCGCTGGCCCCACCAGAGATCGCTGTCCGACCCGGCCCGGCGATCCAGCTCATCGGCGAGCAACACCGCCGCGTAGCCGGCCTCGCGGCCGTAGTCCGGATCCCGGTGGTCAAACGCGACCTGACGGTAGTGCTCCAATGCTTCAGGCCACTGCCCGGCGGCGTTGAGGACTTCCGCCAACAGAAAGCGCTGCTCCGGTACGGCCGGGTCGTCGGGGAAACTGGCCACGAATTCCCGATACCAGGTGGCGGCATGGGCAAACGCCTGACGGACCTGCTCTTCACCGGTGCCTTCGTCCGCCAGCCGTTGGGCCCGGGCGTGCTGGAAGTTCGCCAGCGTCGGCAGAAACTCGCGCAGTGATTCTTCGACCAATTCTCCCGGCTGACCGCCGCGTCTGAACCAGTAGGCACTTAACAGACCGTAACGGCGCACAAACTCTTGCTGGGTAGAGCGCACCAACGTGGGGTAGCGTCCCTCCCGGTAGGTGTCGATCTGGGCCAGGGTGAAGCCCGGCGCCAGATCGCTGTCGGGGTTTTCGGTCACGTACCGTCCGTAGGTGTCGGCGGCGTCGCGCACCCGCTCCTGTTCGCGGTAGGTTTCCGCCAGGCGTCGATAGAGCCGGTGCTCATAGGGGCGGGCGCCGATCCGGCGCCCCAGCTCACCAATGCTGTCAGGCCCCTCAAGGTAGGCGAAGGACAGGGCCATGGCGCGCAGGGCATCGCCCGCCACTTCGGCCTGGGCGCCACTGAGTTGCGCCCAGGCCCGATCCAGTTGCGCCGCGTCATCCGCCGGCAGTAGCAGATGATCCAGGACGCCGGCGAAACTCACCAGTGCCTCCGGGTAATCGCCCTGCTTGAACTGGGCCCAGGCGCGCATGTAAAGGGCGTTCTGACCGAACTCGGCAACCGCGCCCACATCCGGCAGCAGCTCTCGGTAAAGTGCCTCGGACGCCGCGTAATCCCCTTGCGAGAAGGCCCGCTCGGCACGGCGGAATTGGGCCTCGGCGTAGTAGCGCGATTCGGGGAACTGCTCGGCAAGCGCCACCAGTGTCCGATCCGCTTCCTCCATACGGCCATCCAGCGCGTAGGCTTTGGCCAGCTGGTAGTAAAGATGATCCGGGGAGGCCGGCGGTTCGATGCCGTCCTCCGCCCAGCGGCCTGTCCGGTAATCGCTCAGCAGGGCCCGGTAGCGCTCGATCGGGTCGTCAAATTGCGGCTCGGCACTGTCCGAACGTGCCAACGCCGCTTCGCTGCGAGCCATGGCCAGATCCGCCAGACGCCAGCGAATGTCCAGTTGCAGCGCCGGATCCTGCGCCACCGCCAACGCCAGCTCGTAACGCAGGGCAATGCGCTCGGCAGACTCCGGGGTAAGCGCTTCGGACCCCGGCAACCGGGCCTCGGGCAATGCCTCCAGACCACCGTGCCGATGAGTGGAATTCACACAGCCGGCCATCAGGGCCAAAGCACTGATCAGGCCCAAGGCTCTCAGGACGCCATTCACGGTGCACCTCCCTGTTCGCGCAGCGCGCGATCCTGCAGCCGGGCGGCGCCCAGTCGCACGCGGGAAAGGTACTGCGTCAACCGGGCCTGATGTTGTGCCAGGTGCGCCTGCAAGTTGTCCGCAAGTTGCTCGGCCTGACGCTGCTGCGCCTCATCCAGGCGTTGCCGCTGGCGCGCAATCGCCTCAGTTCGCTCGGCGATGCGGGCCAGCGCCGGTTCAATATCCGGGTTGTCCGCAATCACCGTGCGGACCCGGCCTTGCCGGGTGTGCAACTGCGCCAGGGCCCGATCCAGGTCCCGCTGCTGTTTGCGCACTCGCCACAGATGGTCTGGATAGCCCTGAGCGGCACGCCAGAGCAATATGCCCCGGTACAACGCCAGTCGGGCCCGGGTTTCCCGGGCGTTTTCCAGCTCGCCCGCCGCTGCAAGTCGATCGGCCCGCTCGCGCGCCGCCTCGACGCGATCGTACAGGCGGCGGGTCTCGTCATCCGCCAGGGCCAGATAATCCGACCGGGCTTCGATGTCCGCCAAGCGAGCCACCAGCGGGGCACGTCGTTCACGCAATTGCCTGATCTGGGCCCAGAGTTGACGCCGTGAGACATCCGCCTGGCGGTCATTGCGCAGAGCACGCTTGTTCCGTAACAGTTGGCCGTAGTGGGCCAACTTCTCGGGCCAGTCCGCCAACAGTTGCGCCTGATCACGCAGATCGCTGAGCGCCTGGACCTGACGCTGAAACGGACTCTGATTGACCCAGTCAGACAGGTAGGGATCGGCGCTGGCGGCAACCGTGGATTCGGTCAGTGTCAGCCAGTTTTCACGGCCCTCCAGATATAACGTGCCCCGGGGGTCGGTTGCCGCCAGTTGGCGACGCAGATAGGTGGGCGTCAGTTGTTGCCGGAGCTGATCCACCCGGGCGAGCTCTCCCTCCAGACGCGCATCGGCCCGATCGTAGGCATCCAGCGCTGCCTGGGGGGCATCGAGCTGGGTGTAGGCGTAGGGGAGGGCCACCATCGCCTCCTGGGCCGCGCTACCGGTGAGCGAACGCTCACTCAGTGCCTGCCAGGCGCGGACCGCGCGGGCGGGCTCCCCCCGCTCCAGGGCCGCCCAGCCGTAGCCCAGTAGTGCCTGGTCCGCATCCTCGCGGGTCAGGCGCACCCGATCAAAGGCCTGCTCGGCGCGTTCGAAATCCTGTTCCAGCAGCGCCGTAAACCCCAGGGCGGTATAGGCTCGGTCGCTCAGGGCCAAGTATTCCTCATCCTGCCGCTGGCGGCGGGGCGCACCGTCTACCAATACCTCGTAGTAGCGCCGGGCTTGAGCCTGGTCGCCAGTTCTCGCAAAAGCACCGCCGAGGTTATAGAGCACGACCGGCGCCCACTCATCCAGCTGGTTCCACAGCACCTGGGGATCCGCCGGATCGGGTTGGCCGGTGCGCAGGCGCCATTGCCACTCCAGCGCTCGACGCTCCCGGGCGAGATCCGGGTCGAGGGCCTCCCCCACTCGCGCCCAGGCATCGGTGGCCTGCGCCCAATCGCCCCGCAGATAGTGAAGCTTACCCAGGTAGAAACGTGCCGCGTCGCGCTGTGCCGGACGGCCCGATAAGGCGGACTCCAGCAAACGCTCGGCACTGGCCGACATGCCGAAGGCCATACGGATGGCACCCTCGTGGACCGCCCCCCGGTCAAACCCGAGGTCCCCCTGCTCCCGGGCCACCATCAGCTCACTCAAGGCCGGCAGGTAGTCACCCTGATAGTAGTGATAGCGTGCCACGCCTTCACGCAGTTCGGCCTGGCCCCAGGTAACCGGAGCCAGGCCGAACAGGGTAACCGCCAGTGGCAGCGCCCAACGCCTCATTGCAGCGCCCACTCCTCAATGGCAAAAACCGGCTGCAACTTGCGCTCGGAATCGACTATTTTCAGCTCCAGCACCAGCGGCTCCTGGCCTTTCTCCACGATCAGATCGGCGCCGCGTTTGTAATCCCGGCCGTCGGGCCCGATGCCGGTAAAGACCGCGCTGATCTCATGTTCGCCGGAAGTGAGATTACCCAGATAGAGCCGCTGAACGCCACCCCGATACAATGCCTCGCGCTGCGCGTCGGTATACAGTTGGGCCGCCACCGGCTCACCGTCGACCTGAAGGCGCACCCCGTCCAGATGAAAGAATTCCCCGAGATCCACCGACAGGTAAACCGCTATTTGGCTCGATGCCGGATAGAGTAGCTCTTCTTCCAGAATCAGCAGGTCGCGGTTGAGGTTCAGGGTATCCTCTTTAAGCTGCTCCAGGTCGGCCTCGAGATCACTTTGGGCCCAGGCCAAAGGGACGGCCAATACAAGGGCCGCACAAAGTCCGACGAGCCGCCGCACCGGACGGAAGGAATGGGATGACATTGGAAGGCTCTCCTGACGGAAACGTGCGAGTTCTGGCGCAGCTTACAACGGCTTATTATTCTAGTGGCACTGGTGCGCTGGAATTGTGACGGCGCGCACACTTGGCCTACACGGTGCCCTATTCTTTGGGGTCAATCAGCCCATCACTGTAATGCACTCGACCGTCGTCGGTGATCACGATGGCTTCGAATTCCGGCTGCTGATTGATCAGCGCCAGGCCCGCCTTCAGACCGAGTACAAACACGCTGGTTGAGAGTGCATCGGTATCCATGGCCCGTGGCCCCAGAACCGTCGCGCTGATGATACCCCGGGCCGACGTACCGGTGCGAGGATTGAGAATATGGTGAATGCGTTCGCCCTGCGCATCCACAAAGTAGCGCTCGTAATCGCCGGAGGTGGAAATGGCCTCGTTATTTAGAGGCACTACAATCGCCACATCTTCGGGTGCACGGGGATTTTTGATCCCCACCCGCCAGGGGCGGCCACGGTGATCGCCGATCAGACGGGTATCGCCTCCGGCGCTGACGCTGGCGTGCTCCACACCCCGCACACGTAACAGCTCAATGGCCCGGTCCACACCGTAGCCCTTGGCGATGCCACCCAGATCGACATACAGCTTGGGGTGACCGAACCAGACGATATTCGCCTTCCGGTCCAGGTGAATACGCCGATAGTCAATGGCTGCCAGCAATGCCTTGCGGGTGGCGTCGTCGGGCTGGTGCCCCGAGCGGTAGTCGTAGAGACGCCCGACCGAACCAAACGTGACATCGAAGGCACCGCCGGTCAGCGCACCGTACTGTATGGATTGGTGTAATAGCTCGGCGAGTTCGGCGCTGATGGACAGGGGGTTTTCGACACTGGCCTTGGGCGCCTCGCGATTGAGCCGGGACAGTTCACTGTCGGATTTGTAGGGGCTAAAATGGCGGTCGATACGCCGCAGTTCGTTCATCACCGCAGTCAGGGCGGCCCGTCCCTGCTCCGGATCGTGGTGCCAAAGGCGAGCCACCACTTCGGTGCCCATGATGGCCTGCTGGTCGCTGTACCACTCGGCCGCACTGGGCGAGCTGACCAGTGCCAGGAGCCCCAGCACCATGAACCTGAGGGCGATGACGACCGGGAGGCGGGGCATCATCCTGGCTCGCCGTCAGAACTGCAGGTCGACGTGGTAGCGGTTGCCCGCTTGGTGGTCGAGCACCATGGGCAGCCACTCGCGCGCCTGGATCTGGTCGCTGAAAGCGCCGGTCAATTCCAACTCGCCTTCCACAAAAATGCCTCCGGCGAGGGGCAGCCGGGTTTCCACTTCCAGGTCGATGGGACCGTCGAGATCAAACACATCGGCCACCAGCGCATCGCGTTCGGCATCGTAGCGGGCCTCGGCGGCGAAGCTGCCGAGTGTCACCCAGGTGCCGTCGGCCTGAACCCGCGCGCCGGTCCAACTGAGGTTGCCCTGCAGTTCGGACAACTGTCCGCCCTTCATGCGCAGGGTCTGTATATTGGCGGCGAGCTGCCCTTGAATCGGCACCGGAACCCCCGCCTGGATCAGGCTCGCCGGCGCATCGACACTGGTGTCGCTGACCCGGACCGAGCCGCCCAGTCCAGCGCAGACCCGCCCGTCGATGTTCTGGTTTTCCAGAGTGGCGTTGACATCGGCGCAGGGGGTCAGGGTCAGCAGGGACCAGGGGCTGAGCTCCCAGCGAAGCGCACCCAGCGAGTAATGCCGATTGTCGATCTCGATACTGGCCATGCGCGCCTGCCCGGACCAGACGGTTCCCTGCACGCCGCTAAGTCCGAGGGTACTGCCCTGGGTCATGAAGTAGGCGGCCCAGGTCGCGGGGATGCGGGTCAGGGCAAACAGCAGGGTCAGGACGATCAGCAGGAGTATCCAGCGGATCGGGGGGATGAATTTTGACAGGGTGTCCCACATAGCGTTGTCGTTATCTCAGTTTTTTTGCAGTCGAATATTGACGGTCACGCGACCCTGTTCACTGGTCCCGGCCATGGAGAAATCCACCACGGAGACGCCATGCTGGTACTCCATGTCGTAGAGCCATTGGATAAACCGGTCGTAGGGCACGTCGTCCAGGCGCACCCTGACCTGGCCCCCGGTGCCCGGCTGGAAGCCACTCATGCTCAGGTTGTTGGCCCGCAGGCTACTGTCCACCAGGGCACTGAGGTTACTGTCGTTGTTCCGATCACTTTGAGCATTACTACGCGCCTGTTCAATCTGGGCGGCCAGCAACTCCACTCGCCCGAGCGACTGACTTACCGCCCGATTGGCGTTGAGTTGGCGCTCTTTCCAGTCCGCCATGGGCACCAGCACCGCTTTCCATAACAGGTACAGGAGCACGGCCACGCCACCGATCAGAAGAATGGTCTGCTCGCGCCGGTTGTAACGGGAGAGCCAATCAAATACCGCTTTCATGGGCGACCTCCAGTGACTTTCAGACGAGCCGTGTGACTGTCGCCCTGGGCGCTGGCGCTGAGCAGCTCGGCCTGCAATCCTCGGGTCTGAATGTCACCGCGCAGGGACTCAATGGCGTTGAAGGTGTCGGCTCGGACGTTGAGGCTCAGCTCGCCACTGCGGGCCGCATAAGACACCGCACTGAGAGTGACCCCGCCGGATTCCGCCAGTGCCGGGAACAGATCCCCCAGAAACGGGGTGACCTGACCGCTGGCACTGGCCGGCTGTAGCTCGGTCAACTGCTGGCGCAACTGACGCTCGGCGTCCACCAGATTGCCCGGGCCCGCCACCGAACGATACACCTGCTCGATGTCCCGGCGAAGCTCGATATTCTCCGCTTCCAGTTGATTCACCTGATAAACCGTCACGCCAACATACAGAACAAGGCAGGCCGCGGCCGCCACGACCACGCCCTGCCAGGAGCGCCACCAGCGCTCAATCGGCAGTCGCTGGGAGAACTCGCCCTGACACAGATCCACGCGGCCGGTTTCGGCAAAGTCCAACTGCCAGAAAGGCACGACCGCCTGCTCATCAATACGGTCCTTGAGTTCATCCGGCAGCAGCGCCTGCAGAGTGACCAGTTCCGCATCGGTCTCCGCCCGCAGGTTGAGCCGGGGCAGATTATCCACCCGGTTCTGAGCGGTGAGCAGCATCTGCAGACTCAGGCGCGCCTGTTCCCGGTCAAGGCTGAACCCCAGATTGGGGGCGTATCGCACCAACAACTGATCGCCCTGCATCTGCAGGGTCCAGTAGGGATACTGCTCGGACAGGTCCGCCTCTCGCGGCAGGGGTAGCATCAGCGGCAAGGGCCAAGTGCGCTGAACCTCGATGTGGTACTCGCCCAGACGATCGAACAACTGACGCAACCAGGATTGCTCAACATAGGCGGCAATGGCACGCCCCTCTCGCACCGGGCCGAGCGCGAAATGAAACTGCTCGATGTCGCCAATCACGCTTTCTTCAAGCTGGAAAGGCAAAAGCCGACGCAGATGCTTTTTTTCGGCTTCCGCGTATTCCAGCTCGCGGGTGACCACCTGGTTCCCCGGTACCAGCAACCAGACGCTGTGATGCCCCTCCCCGAGCATCGCTCCCAGAGTCTCAAGATCCCCCGAGGCGGCGCTGTCGAGCAGCGGTTGCCCGTCGGCATCGAGCCAGCACCAGCGGAACTGGTCCTGGGCGCGATTGGTGTAAAGCACAAGTTGGTTGGCCATAAGCGCTATCGTTGTGGTTCCGTTATCGGACGGCTGATCCCGTCTGTAAATTGATTGGGTGAATACCCACGCTCATCAGTACACATCATTGCGACGCACCACGTTCAGCTCGTCATTGGAGCGCCGCAGGATACTGCGCATCGCCCGGCGTTGCTCCACCAGTGAGGCGATCGTATTGACCGCAAAGTGACTGGTGCTCACCGACAGGGTCCCGGTTTCCGGCGTCACCCCCAGGCTGGCCCAGACACTGTCGCCCCGGAAGCTGTTGACGTCCGGGTAAAAACCTTCCGCCGGCCAGCCCTGACGGAGCAGCTCGACTTGGGACTGACTGAGCGGCAGCAGATCCTCGGTGCTGTTGACGGTCCGCAGCACGCGGTCGGACATCGTGTTGACGTTGGTCGGCAATCCCGCCGGCAATACTTCGAGGTGCGGCCGCAACAGCTCCATCAAATCCGGCGTGATATGCCGCACCAGGCGCAGCTCCTCCACACTGGCAAAGCTCCGGTTGGCCGGCAAGTATTCCGGGTCCAACCCCAGATAGTAATCGGCCTCGGCGCCGCCGAAGCCGCTCACTTCATTGTCCGGGTCCATCCAGTCCACCACCGACTCGAGTATGGCGATCGCCTCATCGGGGTTCAACGGCACCCCTTCCTCATCAAACGTCTGCAGCAGACGGATAAAGCGCCGCTGCATTTCCGTGTAGCGTTGCGGGTCATTGTGGGCCCGTTGGGAGTTCAGGTTACCACCCCGGAGGTCATTCAGGTTGATGCGGCTCTGAGCGTCGGTGATCGACACAAACAACCAGACGCCGCCCAGCTCCACCGGGGTTTCGCCGCCCCAGCCCTCCTCCGGATAATCAACGGCCGGGTCCGGATCCAGTTCCAGCACATAGCGGGCCACGGTCTCCGCCGCCAGCAGGTAGGAGCGCGCCTGGGCCCCGTGCCAGCGGCTCTCTGCCTTGGCCAACCCCAACTGATACTCGCCGGTGAACTTCACCGCGAGCCCGGCCACCACGCTGACGATCAGCAGGGCCATGATCAGCACGGCTCCGCGCTCAGAACTGAGTGATTTCAAACAGGCGTTCACTGACACCGACGCCCTCCATTTCTATGCGCACCAGAACCGCCAGGGGTAGCTCCGCCGGGTTGCCCCCGACCTGATTCGGGTCGGGCCAGGCCTCGGCCCAGTCCCGAAGGTAATCGTCGCCGTCCAAGGCGCTGCGTCCGGAACGGGCCAGCAACGCCTGGGACAGGAAGCGGAGCTCCACACTGGTCACGCCTTCCAACAGCCGTTGTCGAAGCGCCTGTTCCTCAAAATCATATTCATCGAAGGGCCGGTTGCGGACCGGCCGATAGTCCCGCCACAGCGTTCCCTCTTCGAGGCGATAACTGACTTCCTGCAGATCACTGCGCAACCGCTCCATCGGGTTCAACCACGAATGGCGGGTAAACAGCATCAACCGCTCCTCCTGACCGATGCCCCCAAACGGGTCGGCGGCAAACGGATTGCGCAACCCGGTAGGCCCCGGCTCCGGCGGCAGAATATGGCGCAGGTCCGCACTGATGATCTGCCAGGCCCGATCCAGTCGGTTGATACTCTCCATGACTTCCCGGCTGCGTTCGGCACCGCGACTGGCCGAATCCAAGGCCTGGTACGCCATGGTGGCAATGGCCGCGGCAATGGCCAGGGCCACCATCATCTCCAGCAGGGTAAAACCCCGCTGACGGGCCAAGTGCAACCTAGGGCTCCGCATTGAAAATCCCTTCCAGACGGGCCAGCACATTGTCCGGATCGGTCTGTGGAGACACCGCAATTTCAATCTGTCGAAACGCGGCCATCTCGCCGTAGTCGCCAACCTCCAGCGCTTGGTTACTCAACACCCAACGCCACTCCCGGCCCGCCAGGGTCACTTCTCCCTGGTCCTGATCCGGCAGAGTGAAATCAGCCAGCAGGCGACTCTGTAAATGCAGTCGGGTCATCTCGTTTTCGGCCACCCAGAACGCCAGGGTTTTGTTCCGGATTGCGCCGGTGCCATCCAACTGGGACATGACCAACATCAGAAACGCCGGTAACGCCACCGCGACCACCACCAGCGCCACCATCACTTCAATAAGCGTGAAGCCCCTGGTCCGCTTGGCACTACCCGACGGCCGACGCATCACTGTTGCTCCCACTCGCGCGCTTCTTCCCGATTCAACCAGGTCAGATCGCCCATCATCGACACTTCCACCCGTTGGGTTTCGTTTTCGTCGAACTGTGCCGGCATGATCGCCATTTCGTAGGGGGTGGCCTCACCGCTCGGGTAAAACACCAACACCGGGCGCTGCGGATCCTGACGGGGATCGTACTGCCACTGCTCCCCTTCCGAGCGGACCTCCAGTTGGAAGTCCTCCGGCAGACAGTCACCCCGGAGATTTTCGCTCACCGGGCTCCATGCCTGATCCCGAAAACGCTGCCAGTGATAGCACCAGCGCTGGCGAGTGGTGCCCTCGCTGGTTCTCGGCTCCCAGAACAGGCCGATGATTTCCTGGTTGAGCACGGTCTGCTCGGACACGAAACGTGCCTCCAGCATAAACTGTTCAGTCGTTTCTTCGGCCCGCGAGGCGCTGTCATCACCCCCGATAGAGAGTGACGCCATGGCCACAGCGATGCCGATAATCATCACCACCACCATGATTTCCACCAGCGTAAAACCCCGCTGGTGGTTCATCGGGCAAGGGCGATTCATCAATCGTTCTGGACGCTCTCGTCCCAGACACTGATGTCCGCGTTCTGGTCCTGGCCGCCGCTGACGCCGTCGGCGCCCAGCGTGTAAATATCGTACTCGCGGGTTTCGCCCGGGCTCAGATATTGATAGGGCGAACCCCAGGGATCCTGCGGCAATTCATCCAGGTAACCGCCCTGTTTCCAGTTGCGCGGCTCGGGGGCCATGGTCGGGCGCTGCACCAGGGCTTCGAGCCCCTGCTCGGTGCTGGGGTACACGTAGTTATCGATGCGGTACAGCTTCAGCGCGGTCTGAATCGCCTTGAAATCGGCCTGCACTTTCTGCAGACGCGCTTCGTCGGCACGGTTCAGTACCGCCGGCGCGACGATGCTGGCCAACAGCCCGATGATGATGACCACCACCATGATTTCAATCAGGCTGAAACCGCTCTGGCGGCCTGGGCCTTTAAGGTTCCGGTTCATAGCTGTAACTCCCGTTGTGTTATTGAAAGCCTCGGCTCAGATGAGGCTGTTCATTTCAAAAATCGGCTGCAGAATGGCCATCACGATCAGGCAGACGGCGCCGCCCATAAACACCACCGTCGCCGGCTCGAGCAGCCCCATGGCTACCCCGAGCATCATCTCCAGCTCGCGTTCCTGATCCTGAGCGGCATTTTCAAGCTGCTCGGGCAGGGTGCCATTGGCTTCACCGCTGGCCACCAGTTGCACCAGCAGCGGCGGAAAGAATCCGGCGTTTTCCATCGCCCGGTGCAGACTGGTCCCCTCCTGAACATCTTCGGCGACCGCTTCACAGGCTTCCTGCATGATCTTGTTGGTCATCACCTGCCCGGCAATCCGCAGCGCCTGTAACAGCGGTACGCCACTGGAGGACAACAGGGCCAGGGTCGCCGCAAAGCGGGCCGAGTTGATCTGCCGGATCAGGTTGCCCATGACCGGCAGCTTCAATTTGATTTCATGCCAGCGTCGCAGTCGCGCCTCATTGCGCAGCAGGCGCCGGAACCCGACCACCAGTCCGATCAACGCCAACAGGGTGTAGTGCCCATAGTTGAGGATGAAATCGCTGCTGGCAATCAGAAACTGGGTCAATGCCGGCAGCTCCCGCTCCCCCTGCTGGAACACGCTGACCAGCTTGGGCACCACAAACGCCATCAGGGCTATGATGACCGTAATACTGATAAACAGCAGCACCAACGGGTAGATCATGGCCATTTTCAGCCGTTGCTGAATCTGCTGGTTACTCTGGGTGTATTCCGCCAGTCGCTCCAGCACCGGTGCCAGATAACCGGAGCTCTCCCCGGCTTTGACCAGCGCGCAGTACATGGTATCGAAGGCGCCGGGCACTTCCCCCAGGGCCTTGGCCAGACTGAACCCCTCAAGCACTTTGGTGCGCACCTGAAGGATGATCTGTTTGTTATTTGGTTTCTGCTGTTGCTTGGCGGTGGCCTGCAAGGCCTCATCCAGAGGCAGTCCGGACTTCACCAGAGAGGCCAGCTGCCGGGTGATCAGGCTCAGATCCCGGGCGTTCATCTTGCTCCGCCAGCGCTGGCGCAGCCCCGCCAGGCCAGGCTCACCTTTGGTGGCTCGGCGCCCGCCCGCGACGCTACTGACGTCCAGGGGTTTGAGGCGCTTGGCGCGCAGCTGACTGCGCACCTGGCGCTCGGAGTCTCCCTCCAGAATGCCTTTGACCGTTTTACCGGCCTCATTCAATGCTTGATAACTGTAGGCACCCATGGCGTATCGTCTCGCGGTTACGTCGGCTAGCTGGCGGTGGTAACCCGGAGCACTTCCTCCAGGCTGGTCACCCCGTCGAGCACGCACTGGCGACCGTCATCGCTGATGGACGGGCTGTTTTTGCGCGCTTCGGCGATCAGTTCATGTTCACCGGCCTGCTCGTGTATCAGGTGGCGCATCCGCTCATTGATCTCAATCAGTTCGTAAATCCCCTTACGGCCCCGATAACCCATGTTGTTGCACTGCTTACAGCCCACGGGTTTGTAGATGGTGGCACCCTCGGGCAGATTCATCAGTTCCCGCTCGGCCTGATCGGCCTGATGGGGCTCGCGGCAGACCTGACACAGCTTGCGCACCAGGCGCTGGGCCATGACCACTTCGAGACTGGAGGCCAGCAGGAAAGGTTCAACGCCCATGTCTTTCAGGCGCATCACCGCACCGATGGCGGTGTTGGTGTGCAGGGTGGAGAGCACCAAGTGACCGGTCAGACTGGCCTGAATGGCGATTTCGGCGGTCTCGCCGTCGCGGATCTCACCCACCATGACCACGTCCGGGTCCTGACGCAGAATCGCGCGCAGCCCTCGGGCAAAGGTCATATCGACTTTGGCGTTGACCTGGGTCTGGCCGATGCCCGGCAAGAGGTATTCCACCGGGTCCTCAATGGTCAGGATATTGCGGCTGCGGGTATTGATGTGGCTCAGGCCGGCATAGAGGGTGGTGGTTTTACCCGAACCGGTCGGGCCCGTCACCAGAATGATACCGTGGGGCTTGAGCAGGGCTTTGGCCAGCCGGTCGCGCACAAAGGGCGGCATGGCCAACTGGTCCAGGGTCAGTTGCCCGGCCGCCTGATCGAGCAGACGCAATACAATCCGTTCACCATGGGCCGAGGGGATGGTGGACACCCGGATGTCTACGGCGTGACCCGCCAGGCGCACCGTGATCCGGCCATCCTGGGGCAGACGCTTTTCGGCAATATCCAAGCGCGCCATGACCTTCAGGCGCGATACCAGCACCGGGGCGAGCTCCGCCTTGGGGGACAGGATTTCGCTCAACACCCCATCAATACGGAAGCGCACCGACACCCGATCTTCAAACGGTTCCAGGTGAATATCCGATGCGCCCTCGCGCACCGCCTGGGACAGAATGGCATTGATCAGGCGGATGATCGGGGCATCGTCATTGCCCGCCAGCAGGTCGGTCCGATCGGCCAGGTCCTCGGCCATGGACGAGAGGTCGTACTCGGCCCCCAGGTCCTCGGCCGCCTGTTGCGCGGCGCCGTCACCACTCTGGTAAACCTGTGTCAGGCGCCGCTGAAAATCTTCGGTGGGAATTTCTTTCAGGCGAAATTCGGTTCCGAGGTATCGCTGTAATTCGAGCAAGACGTTGAGGTTGAGCCCGGGGCGATAGAGCAGGGTGGCTTCGGTTTCTTCCTCGTCCAGCATCACCCCATGAGTGGAGGCAAAGGAAAAAGGCAGACGCGCGTGGGCCGCGTCCTCTCCGGCGCTGGCGGCCTGAACCTCCTCTTCCCCCGGCAACTCCGGTGAAGCGTTGTTCTCTTCAAACTCGTCCAGCATCGACTCTACCGCCACAGGTTACTCCTCGGCCCCGTCGGCCTGATCATCCTCACGCTCCTCGCTCAGCATGCGAATACGCTCGGCATCTTCGATCTTTTCTTCCCATTCAGGCAGCATCGGAATGTCATCGCTGCTGAACAACATGCCACCCGAGCGGCGACGGTTCTCTTGCTGTTCGCGCAGGGCTTTGTATTTTTCCGCGGTAGCACCTTTAAGCAACTGGTCATCCTCAATCACCGTCGCGCGAATGAACACCAGCAGGTTGGTCTTCGACAGGGAGTCCACCTGATTGCGGAACAGGCGGCCCATGATTGGGACATCGCCAAGGAACGGCACTTTCTGTACCGAGGTCTGAATTTCCTCCTCGATCAAACCACCGAGAACAACAGTTTCACCGTTCGCCGCCAACACCTGGGTTTCAAGCTTACGCTGGTTGGTGATCGGGCCATCGGAGTTGTTCAGATTGGACAGACTGGACACCTCCTGGGAAATATCCAGCACCACACTGTCGCCCGCGTTCACGTGCGGCGTCACCTCCAGAAGAATACCCACGTCGCGGCGCTCAATGGTCCGGAAGGGGTTTCCGGGGTTGCTGTTACCGCCGGTGGAGGCGTAGGAGCCGGTGGCAAAGGGCACGTTCTGACCCACGGAAATCGACGCCGTGTGGTTATCCGTGGTCAAGAGGTTGGGCGTCGAGAGAATGTTGGTGGAGCTGTTTTCCTGCAGCATATTGAGAATGCCGAGGAAGTCGGTGCGCTCGCCCAGTCGACCTATGCCGAACAGCTGACCCTGAGTCTGTGACAGGCTGCCAGCAAGACTGACCAGCCCGTCGTCACTGTCATCCAGCGCGCCCTGACCGATGGCGCCCAACTGGCCGCTACCCGTGGTGGAGCTGCCAAACCCGCGCTTATCGTCGCGGTACATCCACTGAATACCAAGCTCCCGGCCATCGCTGTCTTCCACTTCCACGATGATCGCTTCGACCAGCACCTGGGCGCGACGAATATCGAGGCTGTCAATCACCGCCAGCAATGACTCCATGGTATCGCTGTTGGCGGTGATCAGCAGGGAGTTGGTGTCCTCGTCCGCTTGAACATTGGTCTCCTGACGGCGAGCGTTGTTGTTGCCGCCCTCTTCCGACCGGGCAATGTTCTGCATCACGCCATTGAGCACTTGCGCCACGTTTTCCGCTTTGGCGTACTTGAGATAGACCACTCGAACATTACTGTCCTTGGTACGCGGCCGATCGAGGCGCTCGACCAGTTGGCGAATGCGCTCGCGCTGGAGATCATCGCCGTGTACCAGCACCGCGTTGATCCGGTTGTCCGGCACCACGGTGAGTTCGGACTGGCCGCCGTCCCCGGCGCCGGGCTTTTCAATCTGGGTCACGGCGCGAGCAACATCTTCGGCCAACGCAAACTCCAGCTCGATCAGCTCGGTTTCCACCACAGAGGACTGATCAATCTGGGAAATGATTTCTTTCAAACGCAGGATATTGGAGCGGGTGTCGGTGACGATGATGGCATTGCTGGGGTCGTAGGCGGACAGGTGACCGTGCTGAGGCACCAGCGGGCGCAGGGTGGGCAGCACCTTGGAGGCACTGATATTTTCGAGCTTCAACACCTGGGTCACGTAGGTGTCATCCCCGAGCGGATTGGAGCCCAGGTCCGTGGGGACCGGCAGCGACCGGGCATCCCGGTTGGGAACAATACGCACCACATTGCCATTTTCAACGGCAGTGAATCCCTGCACATCCATCATGGACAGGAACAGCTCGTACAGCTCTTCTTTATTGACCGCATCTTGGGAAATGACCCGCACCTGCCCCCGCACTTTGGGGTCCACCAGGATGGTCTTGCCGGTGGCATCCGCAACGAATTTGATCACTTCCTGGATATCGGTGTCCTTGAAGTTCACCGTCCAGGTCTGTTGCGCCCAGGCATTGAGACTGACACAGAACAAAACCGCTGCTAGAGTTCCTGTCAGACGTTGCACACACACTTTCACTGGTCTTCCTCGCTGTTATTCGAGCTCGATGTCGATTGAGACTTCCTGGCCATCCCGGTCAATCAGAAGGCTGGCGGAACGGGCGTCGCCCATTTCGCGATAAATTTCCATGACGCGCTGCGGGCTGGTGAGTTCAACCCCATTGACCGCCTTGACCACGTCGTCGGCCTGCAGGCCAAGTGAATCAAACAGTTGCCGGTCACGACCGGGGCGGATCTTGTATCCGACGATCTGACCGTTCTCCCGGTGAATACTCATGGACACCACGTCGGACAGAGACTGGCTGCCGACCCGCGCGGCAACTTCATCGGCGGCGTCTTCAAGCGCCTCCTGCGGCGCATCCCCAGTATCCTCGGGCGCTTCCGCCGGGGTATCGTAAACCGGCTCATCGTCGCCCTCCCAACTGCGCCCGGGGGTATCGGGCACCGGCTGGCTGGCGGCGAGGCTGCTACTCCAATCGTCATCGGTATAGAGCCACAGGGATTCGTAGCGTCCGGCGTTGTTCAGAATCACCCGCAGGGGCAGCACCTTTTCCAGGGTCACGCTGCCTCGAACCGGCAACTCGTCACCGGGTGCATAGATCGCCTGGTCTTTGCCATCGGCAATGATTGCGCGGGCAGCGGTCTCGTCATTACTGCCCATCACGCCCCGCAGTACCAGCTTCAGGTCGGTATCTACCGCCTGATCCTCAATACTGGGGCCGCTCGCGGGACCCGCGGCTTCCCCGTCCAACGCACCGGGCTCCTCGTCGGCCGAGGCCTCACCGAAAATATTGAGTGACGCCAGCGCCGCGATATCCACGGCTCTGGCCGAGCCGCCACTGCGCTCGGAAGTTACTGCATTCGGTGCCACTTGCGCTTTGGGAATCTCCGGCGCCGGTACCATTACCCACAGCAGCTGAGCCAGGGTGTAGCTGAGCCACAGGACAATGAGAAATTTGGCACCAAAACGCCAGACACCGGACGGCACCCGGCCCAGCCATACGCCACCCTGACGCAGCCACTCGGCCAGTCGTTCACTGCGCCAGTCAGTCCCTGCGGATGCCGACGGATTGTGTTGCCTTTCTGTGTTCGACAATTGACTACTCCACGCACGCTCGAACGCGCTACCACTGGCGATCTGCCTGCGCCATGATGGTTTTATTCTTATCCGGCCACGACCACGGATTGTACCCCAGATCAGTCAGGCCAGGAAAAAGACGCCAAAGCGCAAGAGGCCTTGTAACCGATGGTTATGACACTATTATGCCAAGGTAAATTCCGCTCGCGGAAAAAACGCTCGGCGAGCATACCGTCTCTGCCCCGGAATTGAAACCGAAACCCCTCCGGAATCGCGACCAAGGTCACGTTTGGCGGGGTCTGACGGCCATTCCCGGGGCACTACTCAGAGGCCGATGCCCGGTACAACAAATCCCACACACCATGCCCCAAGCGGGCACCACGCTGTTCAAATTTGGTGATGGGGCGGTAGTCCGGACGCTCCGCGTATTGCCCCGGCGCCACCGCGTTGGTAAATCCCGGAGCCACTTCCATTACCGCCTGCATATGCTCGGCGTAATTCTGCCAATCCGTCGCCAGATGAAAAACACCACTGGGCTTGAGTTTGGTGCGCACCTTTTCGACAAAGGCGGGCTGCACGATGCGCCGTTTATGATGTTTCTTTTTGTGCCAGGGATCGGGGAAATACAACTGAAAGCGATCGATGCTGCCCTCCGGGATGCAGTCATCCAGAACATCGATGGCGTCCGCCATATACACCCGGAGGTTATCCAGCCCAGCATCGGCGGCACCTTTGATGAGCCGCCCGACGCCGGGCGGGTGCACCTCAATGCCGATAAAGTCTTTGTCCGGCTCCTGCTGTGCCATGGCCAGCAGGGAATCGCCCATACCGAAGCCGATCTCCAGCACCCGAGGGGCCGCGCGGCCAAAGGTGGCCTCGAGATCCAGCCGTCCATCGTGAAGGCTCAGCCCGTAACGAGGCCAACAATCATCAAACGCCGCCCGCTGGCCCTCGGTGATGCGCCCGGCCCGAATCACGTAGCTTCGAATGGCTTTGGGCTTGTACTCCGGGCGAATCATCAGCCGGCTATCATCTTGTTCAGTCATGAATTCCACTATCGTCGAATGTATTGAGGCTTCCCGGGTCGCCTCAGGCTTTCAGGGCCCGGATGCCCACCGCCAGCAACAGGACCCAACCCACCATGAAACACAGGCCACCCAGAGGTGTCACCGGCCCCAGCCAGCGCGGACCGCCCAGCGCCAACCCATAGAGGCTACCGGAGAACAGCAACACCCCGAGGGCAAAGGCCCAACCGGCGGTCAGCAGGGAGAGGGTCGGGCCGAACCAGCGCAGCAGCGCAACCACCGCCAGCAGCGCCAGAGCGTGGTACATCTGATACTGAACTCCGGTCTCAAACGCCGACAGGGCGGACGCCGGCAGCCGGGCTTTCAGCCCGTGGGCGGCGAAGGCGCCGAGCATGACCGATAGCAGGCCAAACAGCGCGGCCAACACCAAAAACACAGCCGCCATAGCGCACCGCTCCCCATAATAAAAGTTCAGTTACACAAAAAAGCCGCGCGAGGCGCGGCTTTTTCGAGGGCCATTGGCGGCGCTGGATCAGGCAGCCAGTATGGCAGTTTTCACCTTCTTCATGGCGTTCTTTTCCAACTGACGGATGCGCTCGGCGGATACGCCGTACTCATCGGCCAGCTCGTGCAGGGTGGCCTTACTCTCGCTCAACCAGCGCCGCTGCAGAATCGCCCGGCTGCGATCGTCCAGGGTTTCCAGCGCCTTCTCCAGGTTGTTGACGCTGTTTTCCTCCCAGTTGGCGTCTTCCAACTGGGTGGCGGGATCGTACCGCTTGTCTTCGAGGTAGTGGACCGGAGCCACGTAGTGACTGTCGTCATCGTCTTCTTCACCGGCATCGAAGGCCGCATCGTAAGAAGAAAGACGCCCTTCCATCTCACGCACATGCTTGACGTCTACACCCAGATCCTCGGCCACCGCTTCGGCTTCATCGTTGTTCAGCCACGCCAGGCGCTTCTTGGCACCGCGCAGATTGAAGAACAGCTTGCGCTGGGCCTTGGTGGTAGCCACTTTCACAATGCGCCAGTTGCGCAGAATGAACTCGTGAATCTCCGCCTTGATCCAGTGCACCGCAAAGGACACCAGACGAACGCCCTTCTCCGGGTTGAAGCGCTTGACCGCCTTCATCAGGCCGACGTTGCCCTCCTGGATCAGATCCCCCAGGGGCAGGCCGTAACCGTTGTAAGAGCGAGCAATGTGTACCACGAAGCGCAGGTGCGACATCACCAGATGACGCGCCGCTTCGAGGTTGCCATTATAGTAAAGGTCCTCCGCCAGCTTCTGCTCCTCTTCCGCGGCCAAAACCGGGAAGGCGCTGACAGCCTGAACGTAGGCATTTAGGTTTCCACCGGGGGAAAGTACCCCGGCCGGCATCAGGCCAGTGCTCATTCACTTACCTCCTGAGAATTTTGACCGTTGAGTGTAGCACTGCAGGGTTAGACTGCCAAGCCCTGAAAAGTTCCCTAGCCTTAGCATAAAAACCTTACGAATCAGTGAGTTAGGGTAAATATAGAGGTTGGGGTGACGGCGGATGCGGGTTATGCCGCCACCATCCTATGACACTGAATACGTCACCGAGGCTCTATCTGGATCAAATGACGCGCCACCGCCAGCCAGGCCCCCACCAGTCCCAGCAGGCCGGACAACAGCACCAACTGCAGGCTCTGGGTCAGATCCAGCCCCTGCAGACGAAAGTCACTCTGGTACAAGTCCGCCAATCGGGCCACGGGCCCGGACAGCCACCACAGCCCCAGCGCCAACAACCCCAGCGCCAGAGTGCCGCCACCGAGGCCGTACCAGAAGCCGGTATACAGGAAGGGGCGGCGCACAAACGCATCGGTGCCGCCCACCAGCTTGACCACCAGAATCTCATCCCGGCGGTTCTCAATGGCCAGGCGGATGGTATTGCCCACCGCCAGCAGCACCCCCAGGGCCAGCAGCGCCGCCAGAGCGAGCACCACCCGCTGGCCGAGCACCATCATTTCCTGCAGGCGCTTGACCCAGGCCATATCCAGGCGCGCTTCGGCCACGATGGCCTGCCCGGACAGGTGATCCCGCAGCTCGGTGAGCGCCTCCGGGTCATTGGTGGCCGGACGCACCAGCAGCACATCCGGCAATGGGTTCTCATCCAGCCCCTCCAGCACCCGACCGAGGCCGGAATAAGACTTGAACTCCTCCAGCGCCGCACTGGGTGGCACATGCTCCACCTGGTCCACCCGCGCATCCTCGTTCAGCGAGATACGCAGCGCGTCAATCGCCTCCGGGCGGGAATCCCGCACGAGAAACACCGACATCTGCCCGGAATCCTGCCAGCTATAGCCCAAATTCTGGACGTTGCTCAACACCAGATACAGCGCGGCGGGCAGAGCCACGGCGACGGCCACCACCAGCCAGGTGAGCAGGCTCTGCAGGGGCGTGCGAAACAGCCGCTGCAGACTCTCCACCGCGGTGGTGCTGTGGTGGGCCTGCCAGGAATCCAGCCGATCGGTCAGACGGGTACGACTCTGGCTCGCGCCCTGGCTGCGTGGCTTCGCCGCCGGAGCGGCGGTTTTTCGGGCAGTGGGTCGACGGGGGCTCACGGCAGGACTCCATCGTGTGCCACCTGGCCGCCGGACAGGCCAAGCACCCGCTTGTTCATGCGCTTGAGCAGGGCCAGGTCGTGACTGGCGATCATCACCGTCACACCCACCTCGTTGAACTGCTCGAACAGGTTCATGATATCCGCGGACAGCTCCGGGTCCAGGTTACCGGTCGGCTCATCCGCCAGCAGCAACGGCGGCTTGTTGACCACAGCCCGGGCAATGCCCACCCGTTGTTGTTCACCACCGGAGAGCATGATCGGGTTGTGCCGCTCCTTGTTGAGCAGGCCCACCTTGTCCAGCGCCGCACGCACCCGGCGGCCCACTTCCGAGGCCTGATAGCCGGCAATCTGCAGGGGCAGGGCGACGTTATCAAACACGGTGCGGTCGAACAGCAACTGGTGGTTCTGAAAGACCACGCCCACCTTGCGGCGGAAGTAGGGGATGTGCCGTCGGGACAGCCGATTGAGGTTGCGATCATCGATAAACACCTGCCCCTGGGTGGGGCGCTCCATCAACATGATCAGCTTCATCAGGGTACTTTTACCCGCCCCGGAGTGACCGGTGAGAAACAGCATCTCCCCCCGGGCCACGTCGAAGCTGACCCGAGAGAGCGCGTCCTGGCCGCTGCCGTAGCGTTTGCTGACGTTATCGAACCGAATCACGCGGTCAATCTCCTCGGTCAGCCGCGCTGCTCGCCAAACAGGGCATTGACGAACGGCCCGGCGGCGAAGGGTTGCAGATCATCCACCCCCTCACCGACACCGATAAAGCGCACCGGCAGGTTAAATTCCTTACTGAGGGCGAAGATCACACCGCCCTTGGCGGTGCCATCAAGTTTGGTCAGCACCAGCCCGGTGACCCCGGCGGACTGGATGAATTCCCGCGCCTGACTGACCGCGTTTTGGCCGGTGCCGGCATCGAGCACCAGGAGCACCTCATGGGGGGCGGTCTCGTCGATTTTGGCCATGACCCGTTTTACTTTGGCCAGCTCGTCCATCAGGTGGCTTTTGTTGTGCAGCCGACCGGCGGTATCGGCAATCAGCACGTCGGTGCCGCGGGCTTTGGCGGCCTGAAGCGCGTCGAACACCACCGAGGCACTGTCCGCCCCGGTGTGCTGGGCGATCACCGGCACACTATTGCGTTCGCCCCACACCTGGAGCTGCTCAACAGCGGCCGCCCGGAAGGTATCCCCGGCGGCGAGCATGACTTTTTTGTCCTGGTTTTGCAGATGTTTGGCCAGCTTGCCGATGGTGGTGGTTTTACCCACACCGTTCACACCCACCACCAGAATCACGTAAGGAGTCTTGGATGTATCAATCACCAGGGGCGACTCCACCGGCGCCAACAGTTCGGACAACTGCTCGCGCAGGGCCTTGAACAGGGACTCGGGGTCCTTCAACTGCTTGCGGGCGACCCGGTCAGTCAGGTTGTCGATGATGTCGGTGGTGGCCTCATAGCCCACGTCGGCCACCAGCAATTGGGATTCGATTTCCTCCAGCAGCTCATCGTCGATGGTCTTGCTGCCCAGAATCAGATTCCCGAGCCCCTCGGAAAAGTGGCTGCTGGTGCGGCTCAGGCCGGCCTTGATTCGGGCAAACAGGCCTTTTTTGGGCTTGGAGGCTTCCGGGGTGTCGCGGGCCGGGTCGGACGCAGCCTGTTGGGGTTCAGCCCCGCCAGACGCTGAGGGCTGTCCAGACGCTGAGGGCTCCTCAGGCGCTGAAGGCTCTACCGACTCAGGCGCCTCCGGTGACGATGCCTCGGATGAGGGTTCCTGGCCTTCGGACGCCTCGGGCGTAGGCTTCTTGCGTTTGAAAAACAACATAAGCGAACGGGTCTACCTTTAAGGAACGGGCGGAAAGGCGCTATCCTACCACTTCTACCCGGTTCAGAGAGAGGCCCCATTGACCCGCACCCGAAAAGCGCCCCAGCGAAGCGTGACCCAATCCGCAAAACCCACCTTGGGCAGTCACCCCCTGCGCATCATCGGCGGCCAATGGCGGGGCCGCAAACTCACCTTTCCGGCGGTGGACGGGTTGCGCCCGACCGGCGACCGGATTCGCGAAACGCTGTTCAACTGGCTTGCCCCCTTCCTGCCCGGCGCCCACTGTCTGGACCTGTTTGCCGGCTCAGGAGCCCTGGGGTTTGAAGCCCTGTCCCGGGGCGCCGATGAAGCCCTGCTCCTGGAGCGAGACCCCAGTGCCGCCGCTCAGTTGCGCGAGAATCTCAAGACGCTGAAAACTACCGCCGGCGAGGTGATTCAGGCGGACAGCATTGAATGGCTCAACACGGCTCCGGCCACGCCGTTTGATGTGGTCTTTGTCGACCCGCCGTTTCAACACAACCTCTGGCAGGTCAGCATCGACCGCCTGGCCGAGGGCGGCTGGCTGACCCCGGATGCCGCGGTCTATATCGAGTCGGAACCGGACATCCCCATCATCGTCCCCGAGCACTGGCACCTGCACCGGGACAAAACCAGCGGCCAGGTGCGCTATCGGCTATATTTCGTAGACCGCTGACCGGCACGCACCGGAAACTGGCGCCCCGGGGGCAAATTCATTACCATCACCGCCTTTGACGACCGCAACCAAGAGACTTCCCATGCGCACAGTGGTTTATCCCGGCACGTTCGACCCAATTACCAATGGCCATATCGACCTGGTGGAGCGGGCCTGCCGACTGTTTGATCGGGTGATTATTGGTGTCGCGGAAAGCCCGCGTAAGCGCCCTCTGTTCAGTCTGAACGAGCGCGTTTCCCTGGCCCGGGATACCCTCAGCCACCTGAGCAACGTCGAGGTGTGCGGTTTCGATTCGCTGCTGGTGGATTTTGTCCACGAGAAGAAAGCCCAGGCCGTGCTGCGGGGCCTGCGCGCAGTCTCCGATTTCGAGTACGAATTCCAGCTGGCCAATATGAATCGCGCCCTGGAACCCAACATGGAAAGCCTGTTTCTGACGCCCGCCGAACACCTGTCTTTCATCTCCTCATCCATTGTGCGGGAAATTGCGAGCCTCAACGGCGACGTCAGCAAGTTTGTTCCCCACCAGGTTGAAACGGCACTGGCCCACAAGTTCGGCCACAAACCCCACCACTGAGCATGGTCCGCGACTCGCTGTTTGGTCGCCGCCCCTGGGTGATTGCCACGGCGGTGTTCTGCTGTTTTCTCTGGGGTAGCGCCTATCCCGCCATCAAAACCGGTTACCAGTTGATGGCCATGGCGGCCACTGACACCGCCTCCCAGATGCTGTTTGCCGGCTACCGGTTTCTCGGCTCCGGCGTCATTCTGCTGGTATTGGCCGCCCTGATGGGCAAATCCCTGTGGCGTTTCTCCGCGCGCGAGTGGGGCCAACTGGCCCTGCTCGGATTGCTACAGACCACGCTTCAGTATGTGTTTTTCTACATTGGCCTGGCGCACGCCACGGGCGTGAAGGCGGCGATCATGAACTCCACCGGCACCTTCTTTACGGTGCTGCTCGCACATTTCATTTACCGCAACGACAAGCTGAGCACCGGCCGAAGCCTCGGCTGCCTGATTGGCTTTGCGGGGGTGGTACTGATCAACCTGGGGCAGGGCCCCCTGGACTTTGATGTCACCCTACTGGGCGAGGGTTTTATCGCCATCGCGGCCCTGGTGCTGTCGATCTCCCTGATGTACGGCAAGCGCCTGTCCCAACACATCGACCCGATGGTGATGACCGCCCAACAGTTGGCCATTGGCGGGGTGGTTCTGATTGGCATTGGGTTGAGCGGCGGCGGAGACATTCCCAAGCTTAGTGCCACCAGCGGGGTGCTGTTTGTCTATCTGATGGCGCTGTCCGCCGCGGCGTTTGCGCTGTGGAGTTTCCTGCTTAAACACAATCCCGTGGGGCAGGTGATTCCGTTCCAGTTTCTGATCCCCATCTTCGGCGCGAGCCTTTCGGCACTGTTTCTCGGGGAAACCATCCTCGCCTGGAAAAACCTGCTGGCGCTGGTCTTGGTGTGTGGGGGCATCTGGTTGGTGACCCGGCCCGCGTCACCCGTGACTGCTCAGCGCTGACAGTCGGTGCAATACACCGTCGTGCGGTTGTTCATCCGGATTTCTTTCAGCGCCTTACCACATTGCTTGCAGGGCTCGGTGCCTCGGCCATAAACCAGCAACTGCTGTTTGAAGTAGCCCGGCTGGCCATCGCCGCCGACGAAGTCTCTCAACGTAGTGCCACCCTGATCAATGGAGCGTTGCAGCACAAATCGAATTTGCGCAACCAACAGTTCGCTCTGCCGCCTCGTGAGCGTTGAGGCTTTCCGGATGGGTTTGATACCCGCCATATACAGCGCTTCATTGGCGTAGATGTTTCCTACCCCCACAACGGTTTTGCTGTCCATCAGAAACTGCTTGATAGGAACCCGGCGTTTGCGGCTGCGCTGGAATAAATAGTCAGGCGTAAAATCGTCCCCCAGCGGTTCCGGCCCGAGACTCGCCAGCAAGCTGTGCTCGTAGGGATCCGATTCTACCCAGAGCAGACAACCAAATCGGCGCGGGTCACAGTAGCGCAGTACGCGTTTGCCAAACGCAATATCGAAATGGTCGTGAAAGCGCGGCGGCTCGTCGGGTTTTACGATGCGCAGACTGCCGGACATCCCCAGGTGAATCAGCGCCGTGCCACTGTCGAATCCCAGCAGCAGGTATTTTCCCCGGCGATTCACTGCACGCAGTGTTTGCCCCTGAATGACGGACGCCAGTGGTTCCGATATCGGCCAACGCAACTTGGGTTGCCGGATGGCGACCTCGGTAACGGTTCGGCCTTCGATGTGGGGGGCGATGCCCCGGCGGGTGGTTTCGACTTCGGGTAGTTCGGGCATAGTGTCCTGGGTACTGCATTTTTTGAAGGGAGCTTACTATAGCACGCTCGACGGTAGCGTTAATCGACGGTGGTTTTATGCCACGACATGCATGACCTGCGGTTGGGTGACGGCGGATGCGGCTACGCCTTATCCGCCCTACGCGGCCCATGGGTGTGGGGCGCCGTATGGGCGCCTTACTCGGCGGGGGGCTGGCTGAAGATGCAGGTGAAGGTGCTGCCCACCCCCATTTCGCTGCTGATCTGCAGTTCGCCATCGTGACGTAGCAGGACGTGTTTGACGATAGCCAAGCCGAGGCCGGTGCCTCCAGTGCCGCTGTTGCGACTCTGTTCCACGCGGTAGAAGCGCTGGGTCAGGTGAGGAATGTGTTTGCTGTCGAAACCCGGACCGTTGTCACGCACGGAGAAGAAGATCTGCCGGTGCGCCTGCCACAAGCGCATGGCAATCTTGCCACCGGCCGGGGTGTATTTCACGGCATTGGTAACGAGATTGGAGAAGGCACTGTGCAGCTCTTTTTCGTTGCCCAACAGTTGCAAGTCGGGCGACTCACATGTCAGTGAGATTTCATGTCCTCGCTCACCACTGAGTGCGGTAGCCTCGGATCGAATCGCCTGCAGCAGGGGTTCCAGTTTCACCGCCTTGTGATTGTAACCCGACTCCGTGGTTTCCAGTTTGGACAAGGTGATCAGGTCGTTGATCAACAGTGACATGCGCTTTGATTGCTGCTGCATCTGATCCAGCGCCCGCCGCCATGGCGGCGTCAGATCGGTACCGCTGTCCGACAGGGTTTCCAGGTAGCCACTGATGACGGTCAGCGGGGTGCGCAGCTCGTGGCTGACGTTGGCCACAAAGTCCTGACGCATCTGCTCGAGCTTATGCAGTTGAGTCACATCACGCACCACGATCAGTCGTTCATTGCGGCCAAAGCGGGTGATCTGAAACTGCAGACGCTTGGAGGTGAAACGCGGTGAGGGAATTTCCAGCGGTTCGCTGTAATTGCCCTCTTCAAAGTAGTTCACAAACTTGGGGTGGCGAATGAAGTTGATGACCGATTTGCCCTGATCACTGCTGTGAAAACCGAGCAGTCGTTGGGCGGAGGGATTCCACCAGTCCAGGCAGCCGCGCCAGTCGAGCACAATCACGCCATCGCGCAACGCCGCGCTGGTTTCCTGAACGCGGTTGATGACCGCCTGCAGGCTGTTTTTCTCCTGCACCTGCCGGCGTTGCAGGTGATAAATATTGTCGAACAGATCGCCCCAAATACCGCTCGATTCCGGTGGCGGCTCATCGTTGTTACGCAGCAACCATTTATTCAACCGGCGGATCTGCCACACCATCCAGGAGACGTACAGCAGACTGCCCGCCAGTAGTGCCCACACCACATGATCGAACCAAAAGCCGACCAGGGCGCACAGGAAAAGGATTATCAGCAGGCGCCGAACTTCGACGCTGTAACCACGCAGCAAAATAACCGGCCTCTTCAGGGAGCCAAAGCACAGGCCCCGCGATTCAACGGATGTTCAGAAATCAACCTGCCTGGGTCGAAAACCGGTAACCGGTGCCGCGTACGGTCTGCACCAGATTCTCGTGGTCGTCTATGGCCAGCGCCTTGCGCAGGCGCCGGATGTGGACATCCACCGTGCGCTCCTCCACATAGACATTGCCACCCCAAACATGATCGAGCAACTGACTGCGAGTATAAGCTCTTTCCTGGTGAGTCAGGAAGAACTCCAACAGACGATACTCGGTCGGGCCAATATCTACCGGCCGGTTGTTGATGGTGACCCGGTGGCTGGCGGGGTCCAGGCACAGGCCCTGAACCCGGATGGGGTTGCCATTGACCTGGGGGTCGGCCCGGCGCAATACCGCCTTGAGGCGCGCCACCAGCTCCCGGGGAGAGAAGGGCTTGGTGATGTAATCGTCGGCGCCGACTTCCAGCCCCTGGATCTTGTTATCTTCCTCACCCTTGGCGGTGAGCATGATGATCGGAACTTCCGCGGTCACTTCCTCGCGCTTGAGCCGGCGAGCCAGCTCAATGCCACTGGTACCGGGCATCATCCAGTCCAGCAACACCAGATCGGGCCGTTCGTCGACGATCAGCTCCAGCGCCTCCTGCGCGTTACTGGCTTCGAGACACTCGTAATCCGCCATCTCCAGGGCCACCCGGAGCATGTCGCGAATTGCCGCTTCGTCGTCAACTATGAGAATCCTGCGCCCTGCCATAATACCTGCCTGTCATCAGTGAACGATCGGGACGGCGGCATGACGCCGGCGTCCCGAGGTTGGAAATCAACCTTCGCGCCAGCGTATTTAATAAACTCAGTGTTACACAATTATGACAGAGCGGAAATGAATAGGGTTATTGTGACACCATGAAGTCAATCACGATGCCCGCAAAAATGACAAACCCCACCCAATTGTTGTTCAGAAAGGCTCGAAAACAGGGGTCCCGCTCCCGAAAGCGGATCAGGTACTGGTGGTAGCCAAAGAGCCCGGCGGCCGCGACCAGGCCAAGATAATAGGAAACACCCAACTCAAAGCGCCCGCCTACCATCACCAGCGCATACAGGGTCAACCCTTGCAGCACCGCCACCATGGCCCGGTCCAGATCGCCAAACAACACCGCCGTGGACTTGATGCCCACCTTGAGGTCATCGTCCCGATCCACCATGGCATAGAGGGTGTCGTACACCACCGTCCAGAGCAGCACGGCGGTGTACAGCAGCCAGACATCCGTGCCCAGGCTGCCCCGCTGGGCGGCAAACGCCATTGGGATGGCCCAGGCAAACGCCGCCCCGAGCACCACCTGCGGCAGGTGAGTGTAGCGCTTCATGAAGGGGTAGCAAAAGGCCAGGGCGACCCCGCCCAAGGAAAGTTTCACGGTGAACGCGTCGGTGAACAGCACCAGGACAAAAGCCAGCAGACAGAGCGTCACGAACAGCGTGAGTGCTTCCCGCTCCGACACCTCACCGGTGGCCATAGGGCGGGCTTTGGTCCGTTTGACATGACCATCAAAATCCCGATCGGCATAATCGTTGATCACGCAGCCGGCCGAGCGCATGACAAACACCCCCAGGACAAAGATGACCAGCAGATCCCAGTCCGGCACGCCGCCGGCCGCCAGCCAGAGTGCCCAGAGGGTCGGCCAGAGCAACAGAAAACTGCCGATGGGACGGTTCAACCGGGTCAGGCGCAGATAGGCCGACAGCCTCCCGCGCCAATCGATTCGGGATGCACTCGAGCCGCCACGACGGCGGGGGCTTTGAGCTGACGGTCGTTTCATAGACTCACACGCTCCACAAAGGCAGGCAAAAACACTTCACTGACCAGCAGCGGGCGCCCCTCCAGGCGAAAGACGGACCGCCGCCCCCAGAGGGTCTCTCCCCGCTGCAATGACGACGGCACATAGCGCTGGCCGGGCATCAGCCGGCTGATTTCCATCGGCTCGCGCTCCAGGTCAGGCTGGCGAAACAGAAAGCCCCCCAGAGGCCGGGTGTTCAATTGACGCAACTGACGCAACCGCCCCCTGAGGCTGCTCAGGGGCAGGAGGCTACGGGCAAATACCCAGGATTCGCCCTTGCCCATCAGGACGACTTCCCGAACCAGCACCCAGCGGCCGGGGCTGACCCCCAGACACCGGCGCTCGGACAGATCCGGCCGGGCCAACCCCTGGCGCAACACGCGGACCCGAAACTTCCCCTGACTGAACGCCATCAGTTTGGCCGTCAGAGAGCCCTGATCCAGCAGCCAGGGCCTGAGGGCATCCGGCCAGTGACCCTGTCGCCCCTGACTGGCCGGTTGCCAGCGCGGCGCCTTTGCGCCCGGAGAAAATCGTCCGGCCGTCGGGCGACTGGCGGGTAATACTGGAATGTCCTGTGTCAAAAATGCCTCCCACTGGCATGGCGTTCGCCGTGGCTAGCCGGCGCTGCGTAAGCTCACATCGGCGGCTATTCTAACAGCTTCCCTCAGCCCTGCAGGCGGCGGGCGACTTTACCCGGCCGGCCGGGATTGCTTTAATGGCCGATTCTTTATACCGATAAGAGTCCGCTATGACCCTGACCAAACGCATTCTGCTCGCCATGATTCTCGGTGTCGGCACGGGGGTACTGATTCACCTGATCGCACCCTCGGAGGATCATTTTCTGCGCGCCTGGCTGGCCCGGGGTCTGTTCGATGGTATCGGCCAGGTGTTTATCGCCTCCCTGACCCTGTTGGTGGTTCCACTGGTATTCGTCTCGCTGGTGTGCGGTAGCGCCGCACTGGGCGGGCACAGCCGTATGGGGGCTCTGGCGATCAAGACCATCGGCCTTTACCTGGCCACCACGGCGGTGGCCATTACCCTTGCTCTGGGCATTGGCCAGCTGGTTAAGCCGGGAGAAGGTATTGATATGCCCGGTGAAGTGGAAGAGTTTCAAGTCGCCGACAAGCCATCCCTGAAAGATACCCTGGTGGGCATCTTTCCTAGCAACCCGGTGGAGGCCATGGCTGAGGGCAATATGCTGCAGGTGATCGTCTTTGCCCTGCTGCTCGGCATCGCCATCTCCCGCAGTGAGCACAAAGCCTCCCACTACATGCAGGAATTTTTCGGTCACCTGAACACGGTGATTCTGAAGCTGGTGATGATTTTGATGCACCTGGCGCCCTACGGTGTTTTCTGTCTGCTCGCCAAGCTGTTTGCCGATCTGGGCTGGAGTGCCATCGCCGACTTGGCCCTGTACTTCTTTACCCTGCTGTTCGTGTTGCTCCTGCAGGGACTGGGGGTTTACAGCCTGTTACTCAAACTGCTCACCGGCCTGAACCCGGCGATTTTTCTGCGCAAGATGCGCTCGGTGATGGTGTTCGGTTTCAGTACCGCCTCCAGCAACGCGACCATACCCGTTACCCTGCGCACGGTGGAACAGGACCTCGGGGTGGACAACCGGGTGGCCTCGTTTTCCGTGCCGCTGGGTGCCACCATCAATATGGACGGTACCGCCATCATGCAGGGCGTCGCCACCGCGTTTATTGCTCAGGTTTACGGTATCGATATCGGTCTGATGGGTTATCTGATGGTGGTGCTGACCGCGACCCTGGCCTCGATCGGTACCGCCGGGGTACCCGGCGTCGGGATGATCACCCTGGCGATGGTGTTGCAGCAGGCCGGCCTGCCGGTGGAGGGCGTCGCGCTGATCATCGGGGTGGACCGGCTGCTGGATATGGTACGTACCGCAGTCAATGTGACCGGTGATGCGATGGTGTCGACGGTGGTGGCGAACAGCGAAAAGCTGCTCGACCGAAAGCAGTTCGAGCGCCCGGTGTCCAACGAGGACTGACGCTCACGACTCAATCAGGCGGCAAACCACGTCCGAATGGAATCGGGCAGGGGCCGGGATTTGCCATCGGCGCCGACCCAGACCACCTTGGAGTGAGCTTCGGCGCAGGGCTGTTCGAGGTTGTCGGTGGTGTAGAGCCGGTAATAAGCCACAAAACTGGAGCGGCCCGGCTCAGCCGCATAGCAGTCGATACGAAGGGTCGCCGGGTAGACCACCGGGCGCAGAAAAGTACAGCCGACGGTCACCACCACCGGGTAGCTATCCGCCGCCAGCGTGATGCCAGCCCGGGACAACCACTGAAAACGGGCCTCTTCGCAATAGCGCAGATACAACGTGTTATTGACGTGCCCGAAGGCATCCATATCACCCCAACGCAGTGGAATATCACAGGAAAAATTGGGTTGTTCGGGTAACTGGTCGGCTTTCATCTGGCGTCTCTCCGTCCCTGAATCACGCTTCAATGCGCGCCTTGAATGACACGCTGATCTCGCCCAGCTCACCGAACTGGACCCGCACCGGCTCCTCCATCGGCGCCTCGAGCACACCGGCATAGGAGCCGGTAATGATGATCTCACCGGCTTTCATACCTTGCCCCCGGCTGCGCAGGAACTCCACCAGCCAATACAGCGGCGCCCGAGGCTGGGTATTGGGGTGGCGCCCCTGGTGGTGCTCGGGCCCTGCGCTGCGGGTGTGCAGCGTAATGGGCAGCTCGCTCGCCTCCAGAGCCAACTCCGGGTCCACTTCCGGGCCGATGAACAACCCCTGATTCAGCAGGCCGTCGGCCAACATTTCGGGAAACGCCGCCTCGGCCGGATCGGCGTACCGGCTGTGAATCAGTTCGAGCACCAAGTGGGTGTGGGCAATGGCCTGATCCACTTCGCTATCGCTGTAGGGGTAGTCTCTGGGCGGCAGGTCCCGACCCAGCACAAAAGCCAACTCAGGCTCAATCCGCGCAAAGCCTTCGGGTGCCCAGACCGACACCGGAACGCCCCGATGGATATCCTCCGCATGAATAGGAGCCACCACCAAGCGGCCCGGCGGTGGTTCAAGGCATTTCCAGCCGCCAACCTGCGCCCCCAGATCCCGGGTGACCTCGGCCTGAATGGCGAGGGCAGACTCAAGATCCTCGGGGCGACAGTCCTTGGGCAGACGTTCCGCCTGAACCCCACTGCGACGTCGTTCTGCCAGAATACGGGCCGCCTTGGCGATCCCTGACGGGTGCAACATAGCGTCTTCTCTCGACTGAAGGAGCCACCTTAGTGGTTGGCCCCGCGCTAACGATGGTGGCGACGGCGGTTAGCGGGGGCTGAGCTGTAAAGCAATGTGGTCCAGGTCGTCCAGGGACTCCATCACGTTAGTGACGGTCGCCTGAGCCTTGTCCGGATCGAGGTGCAGATCGGCAAACACCGAGGCCGGGATTTCCAGCTTCGGCCCCAGACCCACGCCCTGCTGAAGCAATAACCGTTCGGCGACATAAATCAGTTTGGCGTACTCGTGGTGCTCGCCCTGGTAGCGGGGATTGTTCTGATGACGCAAGGCGACAACCACCTCTTCCGGCATGGACCAGAGCGACATCAGGGTGCTGGCGAGCTGCTCGCGAGTCACGCCCAACAGGTGTCGTTCGATCGGCTGGTGCGTACTGTGCGGATTGGCTTCGGTCATCCGGCAGTACTGACTGAAGTAGGGCGGAAACAGCTCTGCGAGAATCAGGAAGCCGAAGTTGTGCAGCAGACCGGACAGGTAAGCCATGCCGAATGTGGGCCGCTGCTCTCGGGGAATGGCGGTCACCAGCCCCTCGATGGTAGCCGCCATGTATACCGACTTCTGCCAGTACCCCAGATACCCCTCCGGGCCGTCTTTGGGCATGCTCAGGCTTCGTCCCAAGGCGAGCCCCAGTGCCAGGTTGAGCACCATATCAAAGCCCAGGACCCGGACAATGGCATCGTGGATGGATTTGATTTTGCCGGGGGCGGAATAGTAGGGCGAAGCCGCCCAGCTCACTACCTGAGCGGCTAGACTCGGGTCGGTTTCCACCACCTGGGCCAGGTCGCTGATGTCGGCGTTGGGGTCCACCCGCAGGTTGATGATCCGCTGCGCCGTTTCGGACAGCGGCGGCAACTCGAGGGTTTCCTCCAGGCGCTGCCGGATACGCAGTTGCGTAAAGTTGCGCACCGCGCCGAGAATCTGCTCTTCATCCCGTTCCGCACTGATATCCACTTCCAGTGGGTCCAGAGGCGTGGCGATATCACAGATGATGGCGTCTTCGAGAACCTGCTGAAAATCATCCCGGTTGATGTGCAGCAGCTGGGCGTCGTCCCCGGAGTCGAGCAGCAGACTTTCCCGACGTAACAACTGTTTGTCCACCAGCGTCGGGAGACCGGCCAGTTTGGGCAGCGCGGGCACCGACTGCAAGCTGTAGGTATCACAGAACTGACGCACCGCATCCTGATTGGTCGCCCGAAGCTCCCGATCCATCTGCCGATTGACGGCGTTCAGATCGAGCAGTGTGTCGGCGGAAATCACCGCGAGGATACGACCTTTTTCATCTTCCAGAAGAACCGCTTTGGCGGCCCCGACATTGCGCAGATGCTGGTCGTGCCACAGCGGTTGATTGTTGGCATCCACTGGGGCAGTCGCCAGGTCATAGTGGATATTTTGGCTGTTCAGCAACGATTCAACGCTGGTGGGTAGCGGCACGTTTGACTCCTTTTTGTTCAACAGACGCCCGTTCTTGATCTGATTCGGCAAGTGTCGCCGAAAATTACGACTCCAATGTGACGTTCAGTGTGTAAGAAGCCGGGCGCTTGATCAAGCGTTTTATGCACAGGCTCTGTTTATTGAAGCCCGCCAGACGCGGGCTGTATCTGTTATTCAGTTTAATCGATGTCCGCCGGATGGATGTCGACTGGTGCACAGTTTGGCGTCTCACACCTGAAAATATCGTCGGTTGTCCCCCAGCCAACGCTCCATGATGGCATTACACAGCGCCGGGTGCCGACCGAGCAGTTGCTGGGCGCCCGCCTGCACCCGGGGTAACAGATCGGCATCGCGCTGCAGGTCCGCAATCCGGAACTGCATCTCCCCGGTCTGCCGGGTGCCCAGCACCTCACCGGGGCCGCGCAATTCCAGGTCCCGCTCGGCAATCACAAAGCCATCACTGGAATCGCGCATCACCGCCAGACGCTCCCGACTCTGACGCGACAGCGGCGAGCCGTACAGCAACACGCAGTGGCTGGCCTCGGAGCCACGCCCTACCCGGCCACGCAATTGATGCAACTGAGCCAGGCCAAGTCGCTCCGGGTTTTCGATGATCATCAGGCTGGCGTTGGGCACATCCACCCCCACCTCGATCACGGTGGTGGCAACCAACAGATCCAACTCCGCCGCCTTGAACGCCGCCATCACTGCTTCTTTTTCCTTAGCCTTGAGCCGACCGTGCACCAGCCCTACCCGCAGGTGCGGCAGGGCAGCCGCGAGGTTCTCCGCCGTGGCCTCCGCCGCTTGGGCGGCCAGGGTTTCGGATTCCTCAATCAGGGTACAGACCCAGTAGGCCTGACGGCCCTGCTCGCAGGCACGGCTGACCCGCTCGATCACGTCCGGACGGCGCTGCTCGCTGATCACCACCGTGGTCACCGGCGTGCGGCCCGGGGGCAACTCATCAATCACCGAGGTATCCAAATCAGCATAGGCACTCATTGCCAGGGTCCGGGGAATGGGTGTGGCGGTCATGATCAATTGGTGGGGTCGCAGCCCGGTACGACTGCCTTTCTGGCGCAACTCCAGGCGTTGGTGCACCCCGAAGCGGTGCTGCTCGTCGATAATCACCAGCCCCAGATTGGCAAACTCGACCTCCTCCTGAAACAGCGCGTGGGTACCCACCACCACCCTGGCCTCGCCACTGGCCAGCCGGGCCAATTGCTCCCGGCGCCGGGCGGCGGTCAGCCGGCCGGTCAGCCAGCCGAGCTCAATTCCCAGAGGCTCAAGCCAGGCGCCGAAGTTGTTTCGGTGCTGCTCGGCCAGGATTTCCGTCGGTGCCATGATCGCCGCCTGATAGCCACTGGCCACAGCGGTCAGCGCCGCCAGGGCCGCCACCAGGGTTTTGCCCGAACCGACGTCCCCCTGAACCAGGCGCAACATGGGGATGGATTTGACCAAATCTTCGGCAATCTCCCGGCTGACCCGCTGTTGCGCGCCCGTGAGATGAAAGGGCAATTGGCTGAGAAACTGCTTGTGCAGCGCCGGATCCGGGGCCAGCGAGGGCGCGCCCTCCGCCTGGGTCTGCTGACGCAGTACCAACAGGCTCAAGTGGTGGGCCAGCAGCTCTTCAAACGCCAGCCGCTGCTGATAGGGATGAGTACCGTCCATCAGCCGCGCCACATCCGCCTGCCGGGGCGGCGCATGCAGGTAGCGCAGGGCATCGGCCAGTGGTACCTGATCCAACTCCCGGCGCATATCCTCCGGCAGGAGCTCGGTCAGTGGGTGTCGATCGAGAAAGGTCAGGGCCTGGCTGGCCAGGGCACGAATGCGCTGTTGGGTGAGCCCCTCGGTAGCGGGATAGACCGGAGTCAGCCGGTCATCCAGGGCCACCGCCTCGGCGCCGTCGAGAAATTCATACTCGGGGTGATAGAACTCCAGACCCGAGGCGCCTCGGCGGCTCTCACCGAAACAGCGCAGGCGGGTACCCGGAATCAGGCGCTGCTTCTGGGCGCCGGAGAAGTGATAAAACCGCAGGGTGGTGGTGCCCGAGCCGTCCTGCAGTCGACAGACCAGACTGCGGCGGCGTCCGTAAACCACATCCACGGCGCGAATTTCACCTTCAATTACGGCATTGACGTTAGGCTGAAGCGCCCCGATGGGAGTCACCCGGGTGCGGTCCAGGTAGCGCAGCGGCAGATGGAACAGCAGATCCTGAAGCGTGTGGATCCCCAGCTTGCCGAGCTTTTCCGCCAACTTGCCACCGACGCCTTTCAAGGCGGTGACGGATACTTGATCCAGGTTGGCCGGGTCCTTGGTCACGCAGCGCTCCGCTTATTTGACGTCGGCGAGCCGGCACATATTGATGGCTTTGCGCAGCGCCTCAATGGCCTTGTAGCGAGGGAAGCTGGCCCGCCAGGCCAGGGCCACGGTGCGACTCGGCGCCGGGTGGGTGAAGGGCCGGGTGACCAACATGTTGTTGGAGTAGTTGGCCGTCACCGCCGCCGACATGGGCAGAATGGTGATCCCCAACCCGGAGGCGACCATATGGCGCAGGGTTTCCAGAGAGCTGCCTTCGGCGGCGGTACGGATGCGGCTGTGGGGGTCGTCCATGGACGACTGCAGATTCGGGCAGGTGGCCAGCACCTGATCCCGGAAGCAGTGGCCCTCGCCGAGCAGCAGAACATTCTCGGCGTCCAGCTCGTCAGGGTGGATCGCCTCCTTTCTTGCCAGCGGATGATCGTGGGGCATCAACACGACAAAGGGCTCGTCGAACAGCGGCTGGGTCACCACGTCCGCCTCGGTAAACGGCAGGGCCACAATGATCACGTCCAGCTCGCCCTTGCGCAATTTCTGGCGCAGCGTCGCGGTGTAACCCTCTTCCACGTAGAGCGGCATTTTGCTGGCAATCTTCTGCAGTTCGGGGATAAAGTGCGGTAACAGGTAGGGACCGATGGTAAATATGGCCCCCACATGCAGGGGGCTGCTCAGTTGGTCCTTGCCGGCGTTGGCGATATCCTTGATGGCGGCGGTCTGCTCCAGCACCAGATTGGCCTGGGCGACGATCTTCTCCCCCAGAGGCGTGGCCTGGACTCGGGACTTGGACCGTTCGAACAGGGCAACTCCCAGCTCTTCCTCCAGTTTCTTGACCGCGATACTGAGGGTCGGCTGACTGACAAAACAGCGCTCGGCCGCGCGACCGAAATGCTGTTCCTGAGCGAGGGTTACGATATAACGCAGTTCTGTTAAGGTCATGCTGATCCCGTAGTAGCTCTGACGCCCGGCGGAACCGCCCGGCACTCCGATAATCTGACCACAAGTTTGCCCTGTTATGATCGAAGACGCAAAGGTAAATAGCCAGAAACTATTGATCGTCGGTTGCGGCGATCTCGGCCGCCGCTTGGCGGAGCGCATAGCACCCCTGGGGTACCGGGTCACCGGTCTGCGCCGCCGGCCTCCCGCCGACACCGGGAGCCTCCATTACCGGGCGGTGGATACCGCCGGTGCGGCCGCTTTTGAGCGGGTGCTGGCCGAGGACTTTGACGTGATTGTGGTGACCATGACCCCCTCGGAGCGCGGCGATGAAGGTTACCGCCGGGCCTATGTGCAGACCTGCCAGAACCTGGTGGCCGGACTGAAAGCCACCGGGAACAAGCCCCGCCTGATTCTGTATGTGTCCAGTACCGGCGTGTACGGTCAGAGCGACGGTGAGTGGGTGGATGAGAGCAGCCCGACCCAACCAAACCGCGCCAGCGGCGAGCGCCTGCTGGAGGCCGAACAGATCATTGCCCGCAGTGGATTCGAGCACTGCACTGTGCGCTTTAGCGGCATTTACGGCCCCGGCCGGGACCGGATGCAGACGCTGGTGCGCCAGGGCCGAGCCACCCTGAGCGGCCGCTACACCAACCGCATCCACGCCGATGATTGCGCCGGGGTGATGGCGCACCTGATTGAACGCCATCGCCAGGGACGCTCCATAGAATCACTGTATCTGGCGAGCGACGACGAGCCCGCCCCCATGGCGGAAGTGGTCAATTGGCTCGCCATGCAGATGAAGGTAGATCGGGCGCGCTTTGCGCCGGATGACGGCGGCCTCGGCAAGCGCTGCGACAACCGTAGGCTCAGAGCCAGCGGCTACGAATTTCGGTATCCAAGCTACCGCGAAGGGTATGAGGCGTTGCTCAGGTAAGCCATTGGATTACAGGAAAAACAGTCCGGTTACCGTGCCGTACATGATAAACGCCGCCAGGGGAATGTATCCGGCGAGCGTCGCGAGCTCCACTCCCTGTGGCAGCGCGGGTCGCCACAGATTGATCAACAGATACGCCGGAAAATAGTAACGCGGGTCCACCATCGGGTGTGCCACCACGGCCAGGGGCGCAATCAGCAACAACCAGTAGCAGCGCCGATCCGGGTAGGGCATAACCGCCAGCGTCAGCGCCATCCAGGCCATGGGTACAAACAGCAGCCCACGCAGCCACACATACTCCTCCAGCAGATGCAGCCAGCCGTTATGCACAAAGAAGGTGTAATGCGTGCGGTTATAACCGTGGTCGTTCGTGTAAAAGCTCATATAAAACGCGAACGCTGCCAGCAGCAGCCCCCACACCCAGGGGCGTCGCAACAGGCGGACAATGCGGTGCAACTGCTGAAGACACAGGGGCAAAAACAGCAACCACGCACAGAACAGAAAGCCATAGAGGTTACTGAGGTTGAAGCGCATCATTGGGTGGCTGCCACTGTCCCCGATTGCGACACCTCCGTTGATCAGCACAAAACCAATGAACGCGACAAACAGCGCCAGAAAAACCGCCCCCCGCAGCACCGCATCCCGAAGCACGGCACGCCAGGCAAAAGGCCGACTCAGCGTCAGGTGTTCCGTGGCCATATACAGGTAAGCCAGCCCCAACCAGATGATGGCATCCTGACGGATCAACACCGCCCCGAAACCAAACAGGCCGGCCAGCCAGGACCTGCGTTCAAGCACCGCCAGAAAACTGAGCGCAATAAGCAGCAGCGCCCACAGGTCGGTGTAGACCAGAAAGTAATAGGGAAATATCAGTGGTGCGAACAACAGTTGTGCGGTTCGGGCCGAGGCAGTGGCGGGCCGATAGCGGCGTACCATGCGGTAAAACACCGGCAACAGGCACAGCGCAACCAGCATGTTGACCAAGCGCAGCAGATAATCGTGGTAATAACCGATCAGGTTCATCACCGAGGCGATGATCTGGTGATAGAAGGTGGGCGTGGTAATGGTGTCAAAAGGCTCGTTGCCCCCGACGTAGTAGTGCCAGATCTGATGCGCGTGGAATCCCTCGTCCGAGGCCGGTCCACCCAGCACGCAGGAGGCCGCGTAGCCGAAGACCACACCGGCCCATACAAGCAACCAGAGCGCACCGCGGTTCGCCCCGGCGCTGGCCTTCACTGGGCGTGCTCCACCGTCTCGGGAGTGCCCTGGAGCACCTCGAGGAAGTCGGCGCCAAAGCGCTCCAGCTTGCTGTCCCCCACACCGCTGACGTCGAGCAATTCACCCGGGGTCTGGGGACGTCGCTCCAACATATCCCGCAAGGTCACATCGTGAAAAATGACGTAGGGAGGCACACCGTGCTCTTCCGCCAGCCGGCGTCGGCAGGCCCGCAGCGCCTCCCACAGGGGACGATCCGCGTCGGCAATATCGGCATCGGGGCGACGGGCGGTGCGGGTACTGGTGGGCTTGCGGGTACGGATATCCCGGCGCAGGTGCACCCGCTGCTCGCCGCGCAGGATCGGTCGACAACTTTCCGTCAGTTGCAGCCCGCCAAAGCCTTCCGGGTCCACATCCAGATAGCCCGCCGCCACCAGTTGGCGTAACACGGCCCGCCACTCATCGGCGCTCATATCCTGCCCAATACCGTAGGTGGACAGCTTGTCATGCCCCTGGGTCAACACTTTCTCATTGCTGCTGCCGCGCAGCACGTCGACGATATGGGTGGCGCCGAAGCGCTGGCCGGTGCGGTACACACAGGAGAGTGCCTTCTGCACCGCCTCGGTGGCGTCCCAGGTCTGGGGTGGCGTCAGGCAAGTGTCGCAATTGCCGCAGGGTTCATCCAGTGCATCACCAAAGTAGCGCAGGAGAATCTGCCGTCGGCAACTGGTGACCTCACACAGGCCCAGCATGGCGCTCAGGCGTTGCTGCTCCTGACGCTTGAATTGTTCATTGCCCTCGGAGCCGCCCATCATCTGGCGCAGCTTCACCACGTCCTCCAACCCATATAGCAGCAGCGCCGTGGCGGGCTGGCCATCGCGCCCGGCCCGGCCGGTTTCCTGATAGTAGGCTTCAATGCTTTTGGGCAGATCCAGATGGGCGACGAAGCGCACATCGGGTTTATCAATACCCATACCGAAAGCGATGGTGGCCACCATGATGATACCGTCCTCGCGCAGGAATCGGCTCTGGTGGGTTTCCCGCAGATTACCCGGCAAGCCGGCGTGGTACGGCAGGGCATTGAACCCTTCCTTCTGCAACCACTCGGCGGTCTGTTCCACTTTCTTACGGGACAGACAATAGACGATGCCCGACTGTTGGGGATACTCGTCCTTGAGAAAGCCGAGCAGTTGGCGGCGCGGGTTGTCTTTCTGTTGAATCCGGTACTGAATATTGGGCCGGTCAAAGCCAACGATAAACTGCCGGGCCTCTTCCAACTGCAGCCGCTCAATGATCTCTTCCCGGGTACGCATATCCGCGGTGGCGGTCAGGGCGATGCGCGGCACCTGGGGGAATTCGTTGTGGAGCAGGTCGAGCCGCAAGTAGTCGGCCCGGAAATCGTGCCCCCACTGGGCCACGCAGTGGGCCTCGTCAATGGCAAACAGGGCGATGTTGGCCTGGTGCAGAAGGTCGAGCGTACGCGGCTGGATAAGCCGTTCCGGGGCGATGTACAGCAGATCCAGCTCACCATTGAGCAGAGCCTGCTCGGTGTCCACGACATCGGGCCAGGCGAGGGTGGAGTTCAAAAAGCCGGCGCGCACGCCCAGCTCCCGCAGGGCGGTCACCTGGTCTTGCATCAGGGCGATCAAGGGGGAGATGACGATACCGGTGCCCGGTCGGGCGAGGGCGGGGATCTGATAACAGAGGGATTTGCCGCCGCCGGTGGGCATGAGCACGAGGGCGTCCTGGCCTTCGATAACGGCGTTGACGATGCGTTCCTGTTGGCCGCGAAAGTCGTGATAGCCGAAGACGTGCTGAAGAATGTCCTGAGGGTTCTGCATGGCGGGCAGTATACGGGGCGATCCCCAACAACGCCAGATGTGCGGGGTACTTCAACGGAGCAGCTCGCAAGTAGGTTGGATTAGCGACAGCGTAATCCAACAGAATAGCATTGCACTTAATGGGCTCGCACTCCGATTGAAATGCTGCGGGAGGGTATACCTGTCCAAGACACGCCGTGAACCCATCCATGGGGGCTCGACACCCGCCGTCCAGGCGGGTGACGGTCTTGGACAGGTATACCCTCCCTCCGCAGTGCAAGCATAACGTTTCGGGAAATAGCACCTGTTTTAAAAACACCCTTGGTCAGTTGAAGCACCGAGGGACGGGAAGGGGAAGCCCTTTCAAGACCGTAAGCGGAGGGACTCCGCGCGTCGAGCCCCCTGGGATGGGTTTACGGCGTGTCTTGAAAGGGCTTCCCCTTCTCGGCCCGGACGTGACGCAGCACTCCGGGTCGAGGCGCTATCACCGTCTACTGGTAAAAAACACCGTCAGTCGCACACACTGCCGTTGACCTCCGGCACTTGCGCGGAGCCACTGCCGCCCTTGTTCACCTGGAAGCCGAATTCCACAGACTGACCCGGTTGCAGGGTGCCGTTCCAGCCCAGATCGGTGGCGGTATACGGGTTGCTGCCAGAGACCTGGGCGTTCCAACTGTTGGTGACCGACGAGCCATCCGAATACTCCCAGTTCACCGACCAGCCATTGATTCGCTCAGACCCGTTGTTGCTGATCTGGATCGCCGCCGTGTAACCATCATTCCACTCGTTGCTGATCTGATACTCACACTGGGCCAGGCCACCATTGTCGGAACTCGAACTCGAGCTGGAAGATTCACTGCTCTCGGATTCGCTGCTGCTCTGACTGCTCTGCGAACTGGAGCTGGACGAGGAGCTGCTGTCGTCACCGACTATGCCATAGGGGTCCGGCTGGGACTCGCAGGTGCTCGGCGCGATGCAGCTCTGGTTATCCTCCCAACCCCAACCGCTCTGGGTCTGTTCGCACAGCGGGTATAGCGTGCCATACCAGTTGCACTGTTGCCCTGCGGGTTCGGAAGACGAGGAGCTGGACGACGAACTGCTGGAGCTGCTGCTACTGGAACTCGACTCGCTGCTCGACGAGCTGGAGGATGAACTGCTGGACGACGAGCTCGAGGAAGAGCTGGATGAATTACCCCCTTCAGCGTAGTCATCATGGAAGGCGAGCACCCAGGCCAGCGCACTGTTCCAATTGATGGTGATCTCGTTGGTAGACCAGGCTTCGATATCATCCAGGTAGCAGGTGGCCGGAGCCGATTCGCAGCCGCTCAGGGCATTGCGGGAAACGTCGTCTTCCAGGCCGTAGTTCGGACCGCCGGCCAATGCACCGGGCGGTAGCCACGGATAGCTGCCATCAAGGGCGCCGGCCCAGAACCGGTGATGCGGTTCGGTCAAGGCATCTTCGCCGTGGCCGGAGACAAACGAGAACGACAGGGTATTGCGACCGAAGAGGTAATCAATCCCCGAACCCACACCGTGGGCATACTGATCGTCTCCGGTGAAGTCGTAGGCCAACCCCAACAGGAACAGCTTGTTGGCGATCACATTGTTCGACCCCCAATAGTATTCCTCATCAGTATTGGGCACCCGATAGCCGGTGTTGGCAATGGTGATCAGATGCGTGTCGGCGACCGACTGGATGTACTGTCGTGCATCGCTGCGCAGGCTGGCAGTGTGCTCGGACGGCACCGTGGCAAGGGACATGACCCCTGGCAGTTCCGTATCGGGCCAACCCCAGTCGATACGCTCCAGTTCATAGTTCTGCAGCGTCGGCAGGTAACGGCTGTCGCCCGTGGTGATGTAAAGTTCCGCCGCCGCCCAGTAAAACTCATCAGCGGGTTCGTCATCGCCATAGGCACCACCTCCATTGTCGTAACCGCTGGTGTAGACATCCCCCGGATTCGCCTCGGCGGCGTCCCAGGCACGCTCGGCGGCGGTCAGGCAGCGACCGGAAAACTCGCTGTCGATGTCGGCCCAAATGCGGGCACATTGCGCCGCTGTTGCCGCCAGGTTCAGGGTGGCGGTCACACTCGGCGGCACCAGGGCCCGGGCACTGCTGTCTTCGTGCGGCGCCAAAGGCAGACCGGTCCAACCAACATCATGCATTTTGTGATGCGCCATACCGGCTTTGGCTTCGCCCTGGGGCACCTGCATGGACAACAGGAACTCCATCTGCCAACGCACTTCGTCAAGCAGATCGGGGATACCGTTACCGCTCTCGGGAATGTTCATTGTACCGTCGGCAAAGCGATCCAGGTTGCCTCCCAGGTGCTGGGCTCGCTCGTACATATTGAGCAGCTTCCAGGCTGAGATGCCACCGTTGACCACATACTTGCCGTGATCGCCAGCGTCGTACCAACCTTTGGTCACATCCAGTGAATAGTTACAGGTACCTTCCCAGCAGGGAACGTCGTAATCACCCTGGTTGACGCCCTGATTCAAATGGCCAGCTGGACGGGACCAACGGGCATCGGCCGCGTAGCTGGTGTTACCTCCCCCGGTGTACTGGGTTTCGATCTCGATGCCGCTGCGGTTGTGATAAAAATATTTCAATGAGTCGTATAAGGGACCGGTAAAGTTGTCGGCTGAAATGGAGAACGGGTAGCTCTCATCGCCGTCAATCATCAGCACATAGCCTTCGCCTTCCACCGTGACATCGGAAAAGCCCAGATGGTGTACGTGATCACCGGACGCCGGATCCTGTCCGACCGGCACGGTTGTGCCTTCGGCGACCAATGCGCCGTTCTGATACAGACGCCAGGCTTTGCCTACCGTGCTGTCGCTGACATAGGTCGCAACTTTTTCGCCGTTGGGCAGATAACCCACCTGGTTGACCCGGGGGTTACCGACGTCGGCGAGTGCCTGAGACGCCGTTGCCAGCAATACCGCGCTGGCCAAGGTGTTACGAGCCACGGTGAACCGTGACGATTGCCGATTTGAAGCTGTTACCTTCATGGTTATTATCTCCGATTATTGTTGGCGGTTCAGTTCCATTGCAGTAACGACTCGGGGGCGACGCGCTGATGCAACTCACGCACCTCCCTGCCCTCGAGGTCCATCGTGCGCACAGACAAAGTACGCGCATCGAGTGTCTCGGCGAATAAAAAACCGATGCGACGCCCGTCCGGGGAAAACACCGGCGCCCCATGTCGGCCTTCGCCCTGAGTGAGCTGACGGGCATTGCCCGACCGGTCACTGAGAAAAATCTGCATACTGCCTTCGTACACCTGTTCGCGCTGCGCCTCGTCGTAATGGAAATCAAAATCCACCAGCGCGGCATAGAGCAGGTCATCCCCGTCCGCCGACCATTGCACCGGGTTCTGTACGTGATGCTCCGGGTTGGATAGACGCCGACGCTGCCCGGTCTTCAGGTCATACAGGTATAACCGGCGGGCACGATCCGGGCTGTTGACGATGTAGGCCACGGCGGAGCCATCGGGGGACCAGCTCACCCCGGTAATGACAGAGCCGCGTTCTTCGGGCTGCAGATCCGGCAGCTCGGGATCACGCTCCCCCGGGGCCGCGACAAACTCCAGGCGCGATCGACCGGGATTAAACACCGCCACCACAAGAGCACGGCCGTCCGGAGCCCAGGCGTAGTCGAGAATGTCCCGGGCCCGAGTGACCGGAGTCGCGACCCGCGTATCGAGTTCGACCACTTCCAGTGCGGCATTCCCGGGCCGGGCGTGAATGTAGGCCACCGCCCCGCCGCTCCGGCTGAAGCGGGGCGATACCGCACTGTCGTCAGTGTCGCTGATGAGCTCGGGCTCGGCATTGCCGGGGTCGAGCAGGAAGATCTGCAAGCGCTCGCGATCTTTGTCCAGATGAATCTGATCGCGACCGTGACGGTTGGACATAAACACCAGCGTCCCCTGCGGCGACCAGTGCGGTTGTAAATCCCGCCAGCGCTCGCTGACCAGAACCGGTCCGCTGCTCCCGGTCGGGGACACCCGCTGCAACTGGGTCACCGGGCCCATCTTTTTCTGAACAAACGTCAGTTGGCCGGCCGCTGTGGCCGACGAGTGGGATGTGGTCTGACAGCCCGTCAGGCCGATCAGCACCAGAATCAGTACACTGAGTGCGCACTGAAACCAAGGGGAATATTGAAATCGTAAACGTTCAGTACTCATGCAATAACGCTCAATCAAAGCCTGGCTGGCTGTTGGCTGGCAAACAGAAGCGAGACGCCTCTATTGCGATTCGTACATCGGGAAGCACACCACCGCCCGAAGGCAGTGGTGTGCGACCGGCAGCGAAAGGGGGGGAACACCGCCGGTCAATTTCACCTGTTTCCGCCCAATATCAATCCAGCGGCGGATAGGCGTTCTGCAAGTACAGCTCGAAGGCCTCCGGGAACCAACGACCGGCGTGCGGTGCATTGGGCAATGCTCCGGTGGGAACCCCGGCGTCTTCGTTGTTTTCATTGGGGTTACACATGCCATCGTGCTGCTTGGCCGGATCGTTCGGATCTGGCTCGAAATCCGGATCGGAGATACCGTCGGATTCACCCTGCGGCTTCACCCAGACATAGGCGTCGATGCCCGGAGCCGGATTGGCCTGGGGACGCTCGCCCACCCCACCGGGCTGGTTGCACCAGTTCCCGCGATGGTGACGACGGTCGATGCGCGACTCATCCACATAGGTATCCAGATCCGTGCTGGACGACACGCCCGTGGGACGATCCGGTCCACCCCAACCGTTACGGCCGGTGTCGATCAACATACCGATCTCACTCGGGAAGCCCTGCTGGATCATCGCCTGACGCCAGTCCTGCGCGAACTCGATTTCCCCGAAGTAGGGGTTCCATTCATAGAAGGAGCTGGAGCGAACCGGCTGACCACCCACCTGCAGGCTGGGGTCGGGCAGATATGGCTCTTCCAGTGGCGTGTAGTTGGCCGAGTTGGTGACAAAGCCCGCAATGCTGTCCACACCTTTGTCGGTGCCTTTGATGGTATTGCCGATAAGCTGAACGGCCTCGCTGAAGTTGTCGCTCCAGCCCAGCCAGCCGCTGTGGGCAATGTCCACATAGGAATACACATTGGGCAGGGTGCTCAACTCATTGAGCGCGTGCTGAATGCCGTCCTCGTAACCACCGGGTCCGGCCGCTTCCTGACAGTCGGGTTCATCGAGGTTGGTGACCAGGTTGGGCAGGGAATCGACTTCCACAATGGCGACGATGTGCAGGTCGCTGTATTCCGGCTGGCCCAGCAGTTGAACGATCGGGGCAATGTAATCCTGCTGATAGATTTCGAAACCATTCTCCGAAATCCGCAGCTCGCCATTGGACGCCAGCGCCGCACAATCGCGGTTGGGCAGGTTGTACACCACAAACATGAAGGTGTCCGCCCCCTGATTGACCGCTTCATCCAGGTGGCCTTTCAGGCCGATACCGTCGGTGATCGCACCAATGCGATCCATCCACACGGCGGTATTTTCAAAGGCGATGGCCTCGCCACCAGGTTCCGCCAGCGCCTTGGCCGACCAGACCGGATCGACATACAGGGTGGTGCCGTCAAATGGGTTGTCGACACGCGTGTAATTGCCATCGGAGGATGAGCTGCTGGAGGACGAACTGCTCTCGCTGGAGCTGCTGTCACTGCTGGAGGAATCCGAACTGGAAGATTCCGAGCTGGACGACTCGCTGCTCGAAGAGGAAGAGCTTGACGATGAAGAAGAACTGCTACTGCCGTCGCCATCAATCACCCCATAGGGGTCCGGTTGCCCCTCACAGGTGCTGCGGGCGATACAACTCTCATTGTTTTCCCAGCCCCAACCACTGTCGGTGGTTTCGCACAGGGAGTAAGTCGTGCCGTACCAGTTGCACTGCTGCCCCGCGCCGCCCGGGTCACTGCTAGAGGACGCACTGCTGTCACTCGATGAGGACTCGGAGCTTGAGCTGGATGAGGAGCCACCGTCATCATCGCAGAGCGCTCCTTCAAGCGTCGGCTGCTCGGCGGCGCCGCCGTTCTTGTCCACCTGAAAGCCGAAGCTGACGCTTTGGCCCGGCTGAAGCGTGCCATTCCAGCCCATATCACTGGCGGTATAGGGATTGCTTCCGGAGAATTGGGCGTTCCAGCCGTTGGTCATGCGGTTGGTGTCAAACGTCCAACTCACATCCCACCCGCTGACGGCGCTGGCACCGTCATTGGTCAGGGTGACCTCGGCGGTGTAGCCGTTATCCCATTCGTTATTGACCGAGTAGGCGCATTCGGCTGACGCGCCATGACTGGCGGCGGCAATAGCCAACCCCAGCAACGCCAGACCACTGCCTTTTTTTACTGTCGTTATCATTGTATTGGATCTCCTTAAAACGTACTTGGAAAGTTAAGTACTGCGTCGCAAATGCCATCACCTCCCGGTGAGTCCGCCGCCGACCTTTCGCCGGCGGTAGTCGTTTCCCTGACAGGCCAGGAAGCACGGGCGATCGCACCGACCCGCGCAATTCAGGCTCAGGCGACGCCCTGCAACCCACGCCGCCCGACTATTCCGTTCAGTCACACAGCGGGCCAGACACGCTGGGCGCTTGGGCATCCGCGCCCCCCTTGTTGACCTGAAAGCCAAACTCGATGGTCTGTCCGGGTTGCAGGACACCATTCCAGTCGAGATTGGCTGCCGAGTAGGGGTTATTACCGGACAGCTCCGCGTTCCAACTGTTGGTGATACGTGAGCCGTCGCTGTACTCCCAGCTCACTGACCATCCGTCCACTGGCTGCGTACCGGAGTTGGTCAACCGGATGGCACCGATATACCCCGAACTCCATTCATTGGTGATCTGATACTCGCAGTCCCCAGCACCTGGCTGTGCGCTGCTGGACGATGAATGACTGCTGGAACTGCTTGAGGAGCTGCTCGAGGAACTCGACGTGGAGCTTGAGGAACTTGAAGAGGCGTCGCTACTGGAGGATGAGCTTTGACCTTCGTAGACCGTCGCTGTCTGGGCCGTCTGGCGAAGCCCGTTACTGCTATTGATCAGAAAATCGCCCCAAGGGGACAGATTGTCAACATCCCAGTTCAACGTGATATCCAGCGAGGCAACCTCGCTGTTGTTACCCGACCAGGACCACCCCAGATAGCCAATGCCATAGTCTTCGGCCACGGACAGAACCGACGCTTCATCAACCTCATTGCCGTAATGATCCGCCCCGAATTCACCCACAATCAGCGGTAAATTATGGGTGGATAAGAATGTGGACACATAATTCTCAATAGTGGAACGGTTCTGGTACACCTCGTACATGTGTACGCTGAACAACGTGTTATTGCGCTCATCCGCGGCGGCCACGGTAGAGGCGTTATCGCGCATCACACCCTGCCAGTCCTGTCCCCAGTTGGCCGCATCCACCAGCAGTGTGTGGGTCAGGCCGGCATCACGCAGACGCTGGATCGCTTCCACATGCTGATTCACCCAAGTACTGGCGGCCACCCCGTTTCCGAATGGCTCGTTGGCGATATTGATGATGACGTAATCTTCCTGACCCTCAAGTGCCGGGGCGATGTCGAGCCAGTAGTCGACAACATTGTCCAGCGTTCCCGCACTGTCCTGCTCGCCATAGCCGGTGGCGTCGTGCACCTCCAGTACCGCAATCAGCTCGTTGTCTTTACACCATTCAATCACCTGCGCCACATCGGCGGCACTGTTGCGCGTCCACTGCTGACCATCGGACAACACAATACGGACGGTGTTGGCGTTGACGCTGGCAATATCAGACAGGGCCTGCTCGGTGCGACCGGTAAACCAGGTGTGCGGATGATTCACCCCGCGCATGATGAACGGATTGCCATTGCCGTCAAGCAATTGGGTGCCCGACACCTGAAATCCGGCCTGTACGCCAATTGAAGCCGACAGACCACTGACACCCAACACGGCGCACGCAAGGATTTTCTTGATAGCGTTCATGGTTCTTGCCTCTTTTTTTTATGAAATGGAGCAACGTTAAAACCCGAGCTTTTGAAACGTTCGGGTCGAGTATCCTCGGCCACTCATTGCCAATTGATTTCAACGTCACCCAAGCGTGAACCGGTTGCGCCAATTGTCGTCCCGGACGGCGACGCGTTTTATTGTTTTATGATTTTCGATGACTGACGGCGTCTGTTTATCGAATACTTTGCAACGCGCTTTGTCTCCGATCCGGCGACACCCTAAAGTACTTTTTGACCATAAGACAATCCTGAAAACGCGATCGTGGCGCGTAATAGCGTGCGCTGTATCACGATTCATAAATGTCAACGTCGAGGCGGGGTATGGATCACAGAAACACTGTTGTTTCAGTCAAAAATGGTGGGATTGAGTTCAACTGTTTCTTAATAAAGATTATTTTCCGTTATTTGAATTCTTGCTAACAATCGCGGGAAACGTCGTTTAATCCGACACAAAAAAGCCGGCACAGAGGCCGGCCACGTCAAGATGTTTTTTCAGGTGCCCTTCAGCACCAATAGATTTTATGGAACCGGATCAATCGGCACAAACTGACTGTAAAGACCATTGACGTCAAAGACAGCAATGGAGAACTCGTAGATTCCGTCTGCAAGATTCAGTTTGTGGGACGTGGCGTACGCATCGTTCACCACAACCGATTGAGACTCGCCATCGGCACCTTGCTGGTAGCGAATTTCATAGCCGCCAATTTCATTCAGCTCCAGGTAGCTACCATTTTCGCGCTGATCCGGGGTCGTCCACTCCAGAACCACGCCGTCACCCACAACCTGCTCACTGTTAGTGGTGACCAACAGCGTGGTGCTGTTTTCGGACCAGTTGCCCGCCGCATCACCCGCGCGCACCGAATACTGATAGGTGGTTCCTGAGGACAAGCCTGTGTCGGTGTAGCTGGTCTCGGGCGCCAACAGTTCCGTGATTCGGGTGCCATCGCGATACACTTCATAGCTCATCACCCCTTCGTTGTCAGTGGATTCCGACCAGGACAGGGTCACGTAAGAGGTACCAACCGCGGTATCATTCAGTGAACCCGGCGCCGTGGGTGCCGTCGTATCCACCGTTTCCTCGTCAGTGGGCTCTTCCCCGCCGGTAGAACCATCACTGGTAGAGCCATCATCAGAGCCGGTGCCGGTATCAGAACCAGTGTCGGTCTCGGAGCCGGTACCGTCATCAGTGGAGCCGTCAGACGGTGAATCGGCGCTGTCGGCCGGATAGCCGAACACCTGCATTTCCCACAGTGAGTGCCCCCAGGATGTCGCCCGGGCCAGGCCCATCATGCGTACATAGCGACCGTGACCGTCGACGACGAGCTCATCGGTACCGCCATTGCCATCGACAATGTGCTCGACCGTTGTCCAGCTTTGGCCATCGTAGGACGTCTGAATCTGGTACTCACTGGAATATGCGGTTTCCCAGTCAAGGTTGACTCCGGTGATCTGGTGCGCCTCCCCCAGATCAACCTGCAGCCACGCGGTATCACCGTATACACTGGCCCAACGTGTACTGCTGCTACCGTCAACGGCGTTTTCCGGCGCGTAAGCATCCCGTTCAGAGGACGAGGCGGTTGCCGGGCGTCCCTCGGACACCAGTTGCGGTTCAGGGGCGACGTAGGGTTCTGCTCCATACACCTCAAGCTCCCACAGCGAAATGCCCCACTGGGTGGCGCGCTGCACGCTCTGAACGCGGACATAGCGACCGGTTGCACTCAGTTCAACGACGTCCTCACCACCATCGCTGTTCGTGACCGAATGGACCGTCTGCCAGTCGTTGGCGTCTGTCGACACTTGAATATCGTAGTCCTCAGCGTGCGCCACTTCCCAGCGAAGAATCAGGGAGGACAGGTCATAGGTCGCGCCAAGATCCACGGCGATCCACTGATCTTCGCCGTACTCGCTGGCCCAACGCGAATTGATGTCGCCGTCGACCGCCTCTTCGGGCAACCGGCTACTGTTCTCGGAGGAGGAGGCGAACATCGTCTGGTTTAACGCCAGATTCTCGCCGTTCCCTGATGTGGGTTCGGAATCGGTAGTGGATTCAGCTTCGGGCTCGGGCTCGGGCTCGGGCTCGGGCTCGGGCTCGGGCTCGGGCTCGGGCTCGGGCTCAACACCGTACACTTCAAGCTCCCACAGGGAAACTCCCCACTTGGTAGCACGCTTGACACTTTCGACACGCACATAGCGCGCGGACCGGGTCATGGCGAAACTGTCGACACCGCCGTTACTGCGGGTGACGGCGCTGACGGTTTCCCAGCTGCTGCCGTCCAGCGACACCTCCAGATTGTACTGTTCGGGGTAGGCCGCTTCCCAATGAAGTATCACCGAAGAAATGTCGTAAACACTCTCCAGGTCAACAATGATCCAGTTACCATCGGAAAAATCGCTGCTCCAGCGAGTTCCGACATTGCCATCGACGGCAAACTGGGCGTCGCGATTTCTGTTCTGGGAGGAGGAGGCGGACACCGGCTTGTCCAGGGCCAGATTTGACGGCGCGGCAGCCACCGCGCCATAGGCGGGGACCAGCAGTGCGGCGGCCAATACGGCAGAAGCAATGTATTTCATTGAATACCTCGAAAGTGTTGATTGCTACCGCTCACTTTCGAGGTGCGTTGCGTCAGGTGCGGCCGGACATACTCCCGCCGTCACCTTCCGCACTCCGGAAGGAAGCGATAACCCAGTTACTGATGCAACCCATGGAGCTATTCATAAATGGAATCCATCCGACCGTTAAATAGCTTTGAAAGAAAACGAGTGGCTCGAGAGCCATTCGCGTTGGTGGCAAGAATAGGGATGATTTTTCGTCTGTCAATCGACGGAAGGAGTTCACAATTTCGGAAATTTTTGGGCGGAGACATGCGTTGAGAACAAGTGTTCAGCCGAGGCGTAAAGTGCGTTGAGCTGCTAACCAATTAGCATCGCTCATGTGATGAAAGTCCGCCCCCGGAAGGACGCAGGCCCAGATCGTCGTTTTAATAAACAGGTGTATAACCGGGAGTTTGGATGTTGCTTACAGACAGGAGAACCGCGTCGCACTTTTATCGGTAAACCATCGGGCGGTGGCGCCTCAAAAATGTGAACTGTTATATAGAGATATGCTTGACATTTCTTTTTCTGATAAGAAAACAAGGCATCAGGTCGCCATTTCAAGACCATTTGGCGATAAAAACACTCGTTCTATAATTAAAAAATTGAATAAAACGGAAAAAATCTTCGGTTCCCCCTGCTTGAAACCCCGATTTTTGTGGTTTGACGCGACAACCTCCGAGATGGGCACGGTCGAACGATCGCCGCCACCCTCATCATGGCTTGATTTTATAGCCGGTTTTGAACAGCCACGCGATGACCCCAAGACAGAGCAGCATGAACACCAGAATCATGGTCAGACTCAGGCCCACCCCCACATCGGACACGCCATAAAAACTCCAGCGAAAACCGCTGACCAAGTACACGACTGGATTGAACAGGGTAATGGTCTGCCAAAGCGGAGGCAGCATGTTGATGGAATAAAAACTGCCACCGAGAAACGCCAAGGGGGTGATCACCATCATGGGGACGATCTGCAGCTGCTCAAAGCTCTCCGCGACCACGCCGATGATGAATCCCAGCAGGCTGAAGCTGAGCGACGTCAGAATCAGAAATGCCAACATCCAGAAAGGGTGCTCGATGGAATAGTCCACAAACACTCGCGCAGTGAGCAGGATGATCAACCCCAGGATGATGGATTTGGTCGCCGCCGCGCCAACGTAACCAATGACAATCTCCAGAGCCGAAACCGGGGCGGACAGTATCTCGTAGATGGTGCCGGTAAACTTCGGCATATAGATACCGAAGGACGCGTTGGACGTGCTTTCGTTCAACACCGTCAGCATGATCAGCCCCGGAATGATATAGGCACCGTAGCTGACGCCGTCGATTTCCACCATGCGAGAGCCGATCGCAGCCCCGAATACCACAAAGTACAGCGAGGTGGACAACACCGGCGAGGCGATACTCTGCATGAGGGTGCGCCAGGCCCGCGCCAGTTCAAACAGATAGATCGCCCGAATCGCATACCCGTTCATGCGCGCTCCTCCACGAGGCTGACAAAAATATCTTCCAGTGAGCTCTGGGACGTGCGCAGGTCCCGATAATCAATTTTGAGTTCGGCCAGCTGCCGTAACAGCCGGGCAACCGCCACCGGATCACTCTGCGCATCGTAGGTATAGGTCAACTGATACCCATCATCCGATAGGGTGGTCTGTTCCGCGGGCAGAGCAGTCGGCACCTGATGCAGGGGTTCACTGAGCTGAAGGGTCAGCTGTTTCTGTCCGAGCTTCTGCATCAACGCGGCTTTCTCATCCACCAGGATGATCTCGCCGCGCTGAATGACGCCCACCCGATCGGCCATATCCTCGGCTTCTTCAATATAATGGGTGGTCAGAATGATCGTCACGCCGCTGTCGCGCAGTTGACGAATCATCCGCCACATATCCCGGCGCAACTCGACATCCACACCGGCGGTGGGCTCGTCGAGAAACAGTATACGCGGCTCATAGGCCAGGGCTTTAGCAATCAGAACCCGACGTTTCATACCGCCGGAGAGCGCCATAATCCGGCTGTCTTTTTTATCCCACAATGACAGATCTTTCAGCAACTGTTCCAGGAACGCATCATTCGGTGGCTTGCCAAACAGGCCCCGGCTGAACCTGACCGTGCTCCATACGGTTTCAAAAATATTGACCGCCAACTCTTGCGGCACGAGCCCTATTTTCTGACGGGCCACCCGGTACTCCTTCACAATATCGTGGCCGTCGGCCAACACTCGACCGTTCGTTGGGTTGACGATGCCACAGATGATGCTGATCAGCGTGGTTTTACCGGCGCCGTTGGGGCCCAGTAACGCAAAAATTTCGCCGGGGTTGATGTCCAGGCTGACATCGTTCAGTGCCTGAAAGCCCGATCCATATATCTTGCTCAAACCCTGAACTGAGATAATCGGTTGCACAAGTACTCCTGATGGTTTCCCTGGTAAGTCGCCAGTGTACGGGGTAACGCCGGGCATAACTACGCCCCGACCACCTCTTCCTGCAGAGGCACCCAGATCTGGATACCACCCCACCCGGTGCGAAAATCAAACTCGGCACCATAGCGTTCCAGAAGCAGCGGGCCATTGCGCCGCTGGGGACTTAAATTGAGCCCTGGCAGGCTATGCGCAAAAATAGTGTGCAGCGCCGGGCGCAACTCCGACACATGATCCCGATGCAGAAACACCGCATAGCGTTGCGCCGGTACCGTCAAACGATCCCAGTCATCATTGGTTCTGTGGAAACCGGGCACTTCCACCGCCGTCATATAGTCAAAGCCATCCGGCGAGTCGGCTGCGGGTAATAACACACCGTAACTGTGTTTATCGATCTGATCCGGAATCCAGCCCCGGTAGGGCGAGAACTTCTCCCAGAACCCGGGAATCGCGGTCGATGGCAACCCCTCGATTTTTCGTCTCAGCCCCACCAGCCGAAACCCGGACAGAGACTCCACTCCCAGCAGTCCGGGAACGGCCGTAGCGGGCGCCTTGAAAGAATGCATACCTGTCATGGATGAGTCCCCTTCATTGTCATCGATGTTGTCGTCCGCACACCCCACAGATCGACAGCCCGTTACCGAAGCCATGGAATTTACCGGACAAATACGACATTATTTGACGTACATCGCCCCGACAATGGCAACGAACCAACACCGAGGGGTCAGCCCCATGGCGAATACCGCGACACGCCTGTTCAACCTGATTGCTTATCTGCAGCGCCACCCCAACAGTTCGGCCTCGCAACTGGCCGAAGCACTGGATGTTTCATCGCGCACCGTACAGCGCTATATCGTGATGCTCGAGGATATGGGTATCCCGGTGTACGCCGAACGCGGTGCCCAAGGAGGCTACTCGCTGGTACGTGGCTACCGAATGCCACCACTGATGCTCTCGCCGGAAGAAGCCGTTGCAGTACACCTTGGAACTGGGCTGATTGAGTACGTGTGGGGCAAGCTGTTTCGAGGCGCGGCGTTAAGCGCCATGACCAAAATCGAAAACGTCCTCCCGGAAGAACAACTGCAGGAAATTGCCTGGGCCCGGGGTAACCTCATCACCCAGGGCATTCCGCGCATCAACCCCAATCTCGATATGGAACAACTGGAAACCCTCTACCAGTCCGTTCGGCAGGGTTTTCAGGTGCGGATTCTGTATCAGGGCAAACAGCAGTCGGCCCCTCAGTGGCGGACCATCGAGCCCTACGTGCTGGTCTACAGTTGGGGCCAACAATATTGCGTCGCCTATTGCCGGTTGCGCCAGGCCATGCGCTCCTTTCGGGTTGACCGGATTCAAGCGATGAAGCGCCTCACCGAGACATTCGATAAGCCGCCCGAATTTGATCCCGCGCAGTACCTGGACGAACACTTTGAAGATAAGTCTTCTTACGAGGTGAGGCTGTTTTTCTCGGCCGAAACCGCTAGCGTCGCGCAGGATTACCGCTGCTGCTGGGAGAGCTACGAGGAGCGACCCGATGGCTCTGTAGTGGCGGGCTTCCGCACCAGCGACCTGGACACCGCGACCCGCCGTGTCATGTGTTTTTTGCCGGATGCGCGGGTTCTCGCCCCCGCAGAACTCAAGCAGCGGATTGCCGTCACCAGCCGGGCCATTGCCGAGCAATATGAGCCGGATACGGCCATGGCGCGCTGACTGCCATGGCCCACGGAAGAGGGACGCTAGACCCGAAGCTGGCGGATAGGACGCACTTCAACACTGCCCACCCGCGCCGGCGGAATACCGGCGGCAACGGTAAGTGCTTCATTGAGATCTTTGGCCTCAATCATGTAGAACCCCGCCAATTGTTCCTTGGTCTCGGCAAAGGGCCCATCGGTAATGCTCACCTGGCCACCACGCACCCGTACGGTGGTTGCGGTAGCTACCGGTTCCAACGCTTCCCCGGCCAGCATATGGCCTCGCTCAGCGAGACTCTGGGCATAGGCATGGCACTCGGTATCCTCCGGACTTTCAGGCAGGCCATGGAGATCCTGTTCATCACTGTACACAAGACAAAGGTATTTCATGGGAGACTTCCATTCGCAGGGTTGAAGGAAAAGGGGCGATCTACGGGATCGCGTTAATGATCACCACTGTCTGTGAGTCGTTTCCCAACGGACGAATTCGACACCCGCCGGAATACCGGTCAGGAAAACCGGAGTGTTACCTGGATACTAACCGACCATAACGCATGACTTATCCCAGCGCGTCCAGACAGCGCTGGAGGTAACGTCGCTCAGGCGCCTGCTGAACCAGTGACAGGGCTTCCCGGTAGGCGCCGCGCGCCTCTTCCTCGCGCCCCAGTCTGGACAACAGATGGGCCCTGGCGGCGGGCAGCAGATGGTACCCTTCCAGCGCCTTCTCTTCGCGCAGTTGGTCCATCAATTCCAGCCCCACCGACCAGCCGTCGCGCATCGCGACAGCCGCAGCCCGGTTCAGCGCCACCACCGGAGAGGGAGCCACTTGCAGCAACAGATCGTACAGACCGACGATTTCCACCCAGTCGGTCGTCTCCCAGCTCGGCGCTTCGGCGTGGAGTGCGGCAATGGCCGCCTGCAGGGCATAAGGGCCTGGGGGGCCCTCGCTCAATGCTCGACGAACCAGCCTCGCCCCCGCTTCAATAATGTCGGTGTCCCAGCGGCTGCGATCCTGATCTTCAAGCAGTATCAGGTCACCGTCGGGGGTCGTCCGGGTTTTCCGGCGGGCGTGATGAACCAGCATCAATCCCAGCAACCCGTGCACCTCCGGATCCGGCAATAGCTCCTGTAACAAATATCCGAGGCGGATAGCCTCCTCGCTCAGGTCCCGACGCTGAATCTCCGGCCCCGCGGTGGCTGAGTAGCCTTCATTGAACACCAGATAAATGACCTGTAATACCGCCTGCAATCGATCTGGCAACTCCGCCGGGCCCGGCACCTCGTAAGGAATCTTCGCGGCCTGAATCTTTCGTTTGGCACGCACAATGCGCTGCGCCAGAGTCGATGTGGTGGTGAGGTAGGCCCGGGCGATCTCTTCCGTACTCAGATCACAGACTTCTCGCAGGGTTAAGGCGATCTGGGCATCTGCAGACAGACTGGGGTGACAACAGGTAAAAATCAGGCGCAGGCGGTCGTCTTCAATCCGATCGTCATCGGTGAGCAGGTCGCGCTCAGTCTGATGGTAGAGCGTATCGGCGATCGCCTCCTGGGACTCATCAAACCGGGCGCGCCGGCGCAACTGGTCAATCGCCTTGAAGCGGCCCGTGGAGACCAGCCAGGCGCGGGGGTTGTCGGGAATTCCCTCGCTGGGCCACTGGGCCGCCGCGGCCATAAAGGCATCATGCAACGCCTCCTCGGCCAGCTCAAAGCTTCCCAGCAACCGGATCAACGTGGCCAGTACACGGCGCGACTCGCGCTGATACACCTCGGCGAGCTGTTGCTGGCTGGAACCCCGATTAAGCATATTGCCTCGGCCGACGCCCGATCACCGACCTCAGAAACGATAATCCCATTGCAGGGTGTAGGTTTCAAAACGGTAGTCATCGGTTTTGACCAGTTGGCGATATTCGATATTGAAGTTCAACCGTTTGTTCACAAACCAGCCTATACCAATGCCATAGGATGTGCCCGACAGGGAGTCGTCGGCCTCGGTGCCGGTATTGCCCTGCCAGCGCGTTACCTGGGTGTCCAGCGACGCGTAGCCCAGCAAACCATATAGCCGAGCCACCTCATTGGTGATTTCCGGGCGGTAGTACAAGGCCGAGTAGGTCTTTACCTCCCGCTCGATCTCGCTGAGGCTGGCATCGCCATCCTGCTCTGCCAGAAAATAGTTCGAGCTGATGTCCCGATCGTCCTTCAGTCCCGCCCCCAGTCGAGCCTCGAGTCCCAACAGGCCGTTGTACTTGTACCCTGCCGAGAATTCGACCACCGGCATCTCGGCTTCATCGTAGGGGGTGCGGGCGTCTCCGGTGACCACCCCACCGCCAATACCGGCATAGAAACCCCGGTGGTTATCCGCAAGCGCGGGGACGGCCAACAGCACCAGTGCGGCGCCAATACTCCAAGCGGTTTTCATAAGCAGCTCCCTGAGGTGGGTATTATCAGTCGTTGTCACTTGGCGGGAAGTATCGCACAGCGGCACGGGGGATCAACGGTCAGACGGTGATTTTCGAAACGGATTCACGTTTCAGCGGCGCTATTCTTCCCCCTGAAACGACAGAACCCGGCACAGGGGCCGGGTTCTGATCGGAACGAAGCACAAAATCGCTTACTTGATTTTGCCTTCTTTGTAGACCACGTGCTTGCGGGCAACGGGGTCGTACTTTTTGATTTCCATTTTCTCGGGCATGTTCCGCTTGTTCTTGTCGGTGGTGTAGAAGTGACCGGTGCCCGCGGTGGAGTTCAAACGAATCTTATCGCGCATGGGAGTTCTCCTTTAAACTTGTTCGCCGCGAGCGCGCAGATCGGTCAGTACGGCGTCAATGCCGCGCTTGTCGATTACACGCATACCTTTGGAGGAAACCTTCAGCTTCACAAAACGCTTCTCGGATTCCACCCAAAAACGGTGAGAATGCAGGTTGGGCAAAAAACGACGCTTGGTGTGGTTTTTTGCGTGAGATACATTGTTTCCAGTAACGGGACGCTTGCCGGTTACCTGACATACCTTGGACATGGTCTTGCCTCGTCGTATTCAGCGCGCTGCGCTGCGGGTTGGTTGCTGCCACACCACAGCCCAGCACGGGGTGTTTTTGTAGCCTGGTTCGATCAATTTGCGGCCCGGGGACACAAGGTCCGGGGGCGGCTCCTGGCGCTATGGCCGGCTACCCAGCCGCATAAGGGCGCGTTTTATACCAAAACCGACGAGCAATAGCAATGTTTTCTCCCGATTTTGGTGTTTTTTTAGTCAACACCTAGGAGCGTGCTTCACGTCCGGTCCAGTGTCGGGTGGACTGTTTCTGGACACGCCGTACATACGTCCCTGTAGGCTCGGATCGCGGGTCCCCCGCTCTACGGTCCAGAAACAGTCCACCCGACACCGGACCTCAGTGCCAACCATCATGCTATCGAACTTTACCCACCCAAAGCCTTTACAGGCACCGAGGCCATGAGCGGGGTATACCATTTGGAGACTCTCTGAGGCATGGATGCCGATGAGAAGCCCCCATGGACGGGTTCACGGCGGGTCTCCAAATGGTATACCCCGCTCATGGCCGGACCTGGAAACAATCGCTAGGGCGGCTAGAACCGTATTCGCGGCGTGCTTCAAAGGAGCCGTCCGTCCCGCAGCACCACAATACGGAGCAGCAGTAATACTCAAGGGATCACAACCAACCGCGCTCGGCGAACGAGACGACCTCACCGTCGCCGACCACCATGTGGTCCAGCACTCGCACCCCCACCAGCTCCAGCGCCTCTCGCAAGCGCTCGGTGATCCGGCGGTCCGCCTGGCTTGGCTCCGCGACGCCGGAGGGGTGGTTGTGAGCCAGAATCACGGCAGCCGCATTGTGAGTAAGTGCTCGCTTTACCACCTCTCTCGGGTAAACACTTGCGCCATCAATCGTGCCCTGAAACAACTCATCAAAGGCCCGGAGCCGGTGCTGGTTGTCCAGAAACAACACCGCGAACACCTCGTGCGGGCGATGGCGAAGCTGGGCGCTGAGGTACTGGCGGACCAGATCCGGGCTGGTCAGGGAATCGCCCGCCTCCAGGCTGGCGGATAAATGGCGGCGCGCCATTTCCAGCACGGCCTGTAACTGGGCAAATTTGGCACTGCCCAGGCCCTGCCCCCGGCAGAACGCAGCCTGCGAAGCCTCCAATAATGGGCGCAGGCCACCGAATTCGGCCAGGAGCTCCCGCGCCAGGTCCACAGCGGATTTGCCGGCGCAGCCGGTACGAAGAAATATGGCCAACAATTCGGCGTCGGAGAGGGCGGCGGGGCCGCGGCTGAGCAGTTTTTCCCGAGGGCGTTCGGCCTCGGGCCAGTGGGCAATGGACATGATGTGACTCCCTGTCTTAAAACGTCTGACTTCTGAAATTGTCTGTAAACGCGTCATCCTAGTGATTGTGGGCTAGAGAATGGTATCTTAGCCGGTTCAAGTCAAGCTGTCAGACCTCCACAGACCGGATCGCCATGAGTTCACTGACCAACAAACGTATTCTGCTAGGTGTCACCGGCGGCATTGCCGCTTATAAGAGTGCCGAACTGGTGCGCCGTCTCAAGGAGCGAGGCGCCGATGTGCGCGTGGTGATGACCGCTTCGGCGCGGGAATTCATGACCCCATTGACCTTTCAGGCGCTGTCAGGCAATCCGGTGCATACCGATCTGCTCGATCCGGCGGCCGAGGCGGCCATGGGGCATATTGAGCTGGCCCGCTGGGCGGACCGGATTCTGGTGGCGCCTGCCAGTGCCAACTTCATGGCGCGCCTGGCCGAGGGCCGAGGCGATGACCTGCTGACCACCCTCTGCCTGGCAACCCGGGAGCCCATCATTCTCGCACCGGCCATGAATCAGGGCATGTGGCAGAATCCGGCGACCCAGGCGAACCTGGAAACATTAAAGGGGCGGGGTATTCAATTGCTCGGTCCCGGCGATGGCAGCCAGGCCTGTGGTGAGGTCGGCCCCGGCCGCATGCTCGAACCCGATACACTGGCGGAGGCCGTGGCCGCCCAATTCGCCACCGGGCAGTTGGCCGGCCGCCACGTGGTAATTACTGCGGGTCCTACCCGGGAGGCCATCGACCCGGTGCGCTACCTGAGCAACCACAGCTCTGGCAAAATGGGCTACGCTTTAGCCGAAGCGGCTGTTGAAGCAGGCGCCCAGGTGACACTGATCAGTGGCCCCACCGGGTTGCCGATTCCCGAGCGCGTCACCCGCATCGACGTGATCAGCGCCCTCGAGATGCTTGAAGCCAGCCTGGCACAGGCTCGTCAGTGCGATCTGTTTATCGGCGCGGCCGCCGTCGCGGATTACCGCCCGGCCGACTATCAGCCGCAGAAAATGAAAAAAGGCCATGAGGACACGCTGCAGATTGCGTTAACTAAAAATCCGGACATTATTGCTGCCGTTGCCCAGATAGAAAACCGGCCTATCACCATCGGCTTTGCCGCCGAGAGCGAACAGCTGCTCGAGTACGCCCGCGGCAAACGGGAGCGCAAGGGGCTGGATGCGATCATTGCCAATGACATCAGCCGCGAGGGGCTCGGCTTCAACAGTGAGGACAACGCGGTCACGCTGATCGATGCGCAGCGCGAGCTGGCCCTGGGCCCAATGAGTAAAACCCGGCTGGCCCGCACCCTGATTGCCGAAATCAGTCATTACTTCACTGACTGACTAACGCTAATTACAGAGACCGACAACGGGAATCCGATACCGTGGCGAACAAAAACTCGAAGGAACAACGACAAAAGCAGGCCCGCCTGGCTCGCCAGAAGCTGATTGGCACTCTGGTGCTGGGGGTACTCCTGCTGAACGCGCTACTGGGTCATTGGCTTTACGGGGTTCTGGTGGTTGACGTCCAGAATCAGCGCCTGGAGGAAGCGGTAAAGTCACAGGCCAGGCTGCGTGCTCTGCCGGTTCAGGAATATATGAGCACACTGCGCCAACGTGTGGCCGAACTCGCGGCAGAACCCGCAACCGCAGAGGCACTCCCGGGCCCGGACCCAGTCCGTCAGCAAATGGCAGAGCGCATTGCCGAACGGGTCGAGCACAGCATTGCCGCGCGCCTGATTCCTGCCGGCTCCGCCCGGGTCGAGCGCGATCATCCGGCACCGATCCGTTTTGCCGAGCTGGACCTGATCCGCCGAGCGGAGCGCCGTGAGACTCACCTTCCGGAGCTGGCCAAAGTGGATCAACAGTGGCAGCTGCATGTCATTGAGCCCATTCCGCCGTCCGCCGACGAGCCCGTAAAGGGAACCCTGCTGGTCACCCTTGATGACACTGGTTGGCGCTCGCTATTGGATGCCGCCAATAAAAGTCTGGGGCGCACCGAGTTGCATCAACAGATTCCGGGCAGCAACCCCCTGGCGATCTACCTGAGCGGTCAGGGGGAGGGCGGTGCCAAAGACTCTGTCAACATTCCCAATAGCCACTGGCGCCTGAGCTTCACAGCCTCACCCGAGCTGGTGGCCCAGACCCGAGAGCTTCCGGCGCTCTGGCTGCTGATCCTGTCCACAACCACCATCGGCGGATTGCTGCTGGCCTGGTTCAGTGGCCACTTGATTGAACGCCGACAGCGCCGGACCGCCCGTCCCATTCAGGTGCCCGGCGCCGCGCGATCGGGCGACAAGAGCGCGGACGTGCAAGACGAGCACGGCGAAGAAGAAATTGGCATGATCAACACGCTGTACCAGAACCAGGATATCCTGGATCTGGATGTCAGCGATGAGGACGAGGACATTCTCGCTCTGGACCAGGCCCCCACCAAAACGGCCGCCGCCGATGCGACCCAAGCAGGCCAGTCAGGCCCTGCCATCCCCGAGGGGATTTTCCGCTCTTACGACATTCGCGGCCTGGCCGACACCGAAATCACCCCGGAGCTGGCCGAGCATATCGGGCGGGCACTGGGCAGCGAGGCGCTGGATCACGGCGAAACCGATATGGTGCTCGCCCGTGACGGCCGGACGCACAGCGCGGTATTGGCCGAAGCCCTGCGCAGCGGGATTGCCAGCACCGGTTGCAACGTGATTGATCTGGGCACCGTGCCCACCCCCCTGATGTACTTTGCCACCCATCACCTGAGCGAAACCAGTAGCGGCGTCATGGTCACCGCCAGCCATAACCCCGGTAGCTACAACGGTTTCAAAATGATCATCAACGGAGTCACCCTGGCCGATGATGCGGTACTGGATGTGCGCTCGCGGATTCAGCGCCAGCACTACCACCAGGGCGAAGGGGAGACCCGCAGCCACGACATCATCACCGACTATATCGAACGCATTTTCTCCGACGTCGCGCTGGTTGGTGCCGTATCGCTGGTGATCGACGCGGGCAACGCGGTCCCCGGTGTGGTGGCGCCCCGGCTGTTCGAAGAGCTGGGCTGTGATGTGACCCCGCTGTACTGCGACCTGGACGGCGCCTTCCCCAACCACGACCCGGACCCGACTCAGGAAGCCAACCTTCAGGATCTGATTGCCAAGGTACAGGAGGTCGGTGCCGACCTCGGCGCAGCACTCGATGGCGACGGCGACCGCCTGATCGTGGTCACTCCCCAGGGGCGAATCATCTGGCCGGACCAGCTGTTGATGCTCTTTGCCCGCGACGTGCTCGGGCGCAACCCCGGGGCCGATGTGCTGTTCGATGTGAAATGCTCCCGCCAGTTGAACCAGTTGGTGACCAGTTATGGCGGTCGGCCGATCATGTGGAAAACCGGCCACTCCCACATGAAATCGAAGATGATCGAAACCGGTGCGCTCATTGGCGGCGAGTATTCCGGTCACATTTTCATCAAGGACCGCTGGTACGGGTTCGATGACGGTTTATACACCCTGGCACGTCTGCTGGAAATCATCACCTTGCGCGATCAACCCATAGACGATATCTTCGCCGCCTTTCCGATACTGCCCTCCACCCCGGAGCTGAAAATTCCGGTGCAGGACGACCAGAAATTCGCCCTGGTGGAACGGTTGATTGCCGAAGGCGACTTCCAGAGCGGCAAGCCGAGCACCATTGACGGGCTGCGGGTGGACTTTGCCAAAGGCTGGGGATTGGTCAGAGCCTCGAACACCTCCGCGGCCCTGACCCTGCGCTTTGAAGGCGAAACCGAGGAAGCGCTTGGCAAAATTCAGCAACTGTTTAAACGCGAACTGTTGAAAATCGACAGTCAGCTCCAGATCGACTTTTAACCAACGTACACTTAAACAACGGACTCCGCTATGTCATTGAACCGCACCCAGGCCATGAATGTGGCTCAGGTACTGACCGAGGCGCTACCCTACATTCAGCGCTTTACCGGCAAAACCATCGTGATCAAATTTGGCGGCAACGCCATGGTGGACGAAGAGCTGCAGAACAGTTTTGCCCGGGATATAGTGCTGATGAAATTGGTGGGCATGAACCCCATCGTGGTCCATGGCGGCGGCCCCCAGATTGGCGATCTGCTCAAGCAGCTCAACATCGAATCCGAGTTTGTCGGTGGCATGCGGGTCACCGACAGCAAAACCATGGACGTGGTCGAGATGGTTCTTGGAGGGACGGTCAACAAACAGATCGTCAGCCTGATCAATCACAATGGCGGCCACGCCATCGGCATTACCGGCAAGGACGGGCAATTGATCCGAGCCAAAAAGCTATCAGCCAAGCGCCAGACGCCGGATATGCAGGCGCCGGAAATCATCGACATCGGTCACGTGGGTGAGGTCGCCAGCATCAATACATCGGTGATCGATATGCTGATCAACAGTGACTTCATTCCGGTGATTGCCCCGATCGGGGTGGGCGATGACGGCGCTTCCTACAACATCAACGCCGACCTGGTGGCCGGTAAAATTGCCGAGGTATTACAGGCCGAGAAGCTGATGCTGCTGACCAACGTGGCTGGTCTTCAGGATAAAAGTGGCGAGGTATTGACCGGACTGACCACGCAACAGGTGGACGGTCTGATTGCTGACGGGACGATTTACGGCGGCATGCTGCCCAAAATCGGCTGTGCCCTGGATGCGGTGAAAAGCGGCGTGAACAGTGCCCACATCATTGATGGACGGGTTGCCCACGCGGTTCTGCTGGAAATTTTCACCGACGCTGGCGTCGGCACGCTGATCACCAATAAGGCGCAGCAAGCCGCTCAATAAAGCGCGCGAAAACCGGTGGCGATGGGGCAAGCGCCGCATCCTGTGCTAGGATATCTCCGTCGCCTGAAACGTCCTGAGGCCTCGCCGAAGGATCCACCCCTGACAACCTATGGACCGCCATGAGCAAGCCCACCGCCAAATCCTCCCGCCGCCAACAGATTCTGGAGTCTCTGGCTCACATGCTGGAAGCCAGCCCCGGTGCCCGTATTACCACGGCCGCCCTGGCTCGGGAAGTGGGCGTCTCCGAAGCGGCGCTTTACCGCCACTTCCCCAGCAAGTCCAAGATGTTTGAAGGGTTGATCGAGTTTATCGAAGACACGATTTTCACCCGCATCTCCCTGATCCTGTCGGAGGAGCCGGCCGCTTTGCGCCGGTGCGAAAAAATTCTGCTACTGCTGCTGACCTTCACCGAACGCAACCCCGGCATCACCCGGTTGCTCACCGGCGACGCCCTGACCGGCGAAACCGAGCGGCTTCGGCTGCGGGTTGCCCAACTGTTTGAGCGGGTGGAAACCCAGTTGAAGCAGGTGCTGAGGGAAGCGGAGTTGCGGGAGGGATTGCGCCCCAATTTGCCCTTATCGGCCGCCGCCAATCTGTTGATGGCCTGTGCCGATGGGCGGATCACCCAGTTTGTGCGCAGTCAGTTCAGGCGCCCACCGACCGAGCACTGGTCGGAACAGTGGCCGGTTCTGGTCAGCGGTCTGATGCGCGAACAGGTTCCAGCCTGATTCTCGCCAGAGGGTTCAGCGGCGGCCCTCGGCCGCCCGGATCTCGGCGAATGCCTCAATGTCCTGATCAAACTTGTCCGCCACCTCATCGTACTCCTCTTGGCGATGACGGATCTGCGCCTGTATTTCCTGTACTTCGGTTTTCAGCGTCCCCAAATTGACCAGCACTGACTCGGGTACCTCCTGACCGCTGCGCTCCAGGCGCGCCGCTCGACTTTCCAGTTCCCGAATCTGCAAGCGCACACTACTCAGGTTGCTCTCCAGAATACTGATATTGCCCTGCAGTTCTGCCAGACTGCGCCGCTTCGCGTCCTCAATATCCTTGACCGTACTGTACCGGCGCTTCAGTTCCTGCTCGTAGGCCTCACGTTCCTGTCGAGCCTGCCGTTCGCGGGCTTCAGCCTCCAGCTCTTCGTCGCTAGGCGCTGGAGGCACGGTTCTGAGCACCTCCCCGTACATGGACACGACTTCGTAACCTTTCGGGACGTACTTGGGTGGAATGCGATCTTCCAACACCTGCACACCTTCATCATTGGTGTATCGGTAGTACACTTTCTCCTGCGCCTGGGCCAGAGGCGCCAGGCCCAGAAGGCAGGATAAGGATACCGAGAACCACAACATTGATTTACGCATAACGCCCTCGTTGCTCCATCGTGCTTGGGAGCGAATTCTGATTACACGCCGTACTCGGCGCGATAGGCCTCAATGGCCGCCACCACCTCTGGACGGGCCTTGTCCGCTTTCAGATAGGCCACTACATCGTCCAGATTGACAATACTGATCACCGGAATGCCGTACTGCTGCTCCACTTCCTGGATCGCCGACAGGGAACCCTTGCCACGCTCCTGACGGTTAAGACCGATCAACACCCCCGCCGGTTCAGCGCCCGCCGAACGGATCAGTTCCATGGACTCACCCACGGCGGTTCCTGCGGTAATCACATCGTCCACAATGAGCACCCGACCGTCCAGCGGCGCGCCCACCAGGGAGCCGCCCTCGCCGTGGTCCTTGGCCTCTTTGCGATTGAACGCATAGGGCAAATCCCGTTCGTGGTGGTCGGCCAGCGCCACGGCGGTGGTGGTGGCCAAAGGGATCCCCTTGTAGGCCGGGCCGAAAATCAGGTCTACCTCCACGCCGGAGGCCATCAACGCCGCCGCATAGCAGCGCCCCAGCTTCGCCAATGCCTGGCCGGTCTGAAACTTGCCGGCATTGAAAAAATACGGGCTGACCCGGCCGGATTTCAGGGTAAACTCGCCAAAACCCAGGGCCTGGTGCTCAATGGCCAACTCGATAAAGTCGCGCTGGTAGTTCTCCATGCAAAACTCTCAAAAGTACGCTAGATTGAAAAAGAATAACGGCTGACACCGCAGGGGCTCGCCATCAGCCACCGGTCACGTCCGCGCCCCCAATTATAACCATCAGGGGACCGCCTGCGCTGCCCAGCCGTTCACTGGTCCCGAACTAAAGTGCGGAAATGGCCTCCAAACGGCTGAATTCCGGGGTTTTTCTGTCACTAATTAACACAAAGATAACAAGCTCGGGTATCATACACAGTCCGTTAACAAGGGGCTAATATGAGAGTTATCAGTCTTAGCGTCGATGGTATTTTCCAGGCGGCTCAGCGCGGTCTGTTTGACTGGCTGGACAGCCAGGATGCGGACGTCATCTGTCTGCAGGATCTGCGCGCACTGGAATATGAACTGGAAGACAAGCCGGTATTTCAACTGGACGGTTATTTCAGCTACTTCTTCGACTCCGGGACACCGCACTACAACGGCGTGGCCATCTACACCCGCAAGCAGCCCAAGGCCCTGATTTTTGGTCTGGGGTTCTCTTCCGGCGTGGATATGGAAGGTCGTTACCTGCAGATTGATTATGAGCAGCTGAGTATTGGCTCAATGCTGGCGCCCAGTGCTACCTCGGAAATGGAATCCCAGGAAGTGAAGATCAAGTTCTTCGACGACCTGCAGGCCCACCTGGACAAGATTACCCGCAAGCGCCGCGAGTTCATCTTTTGCGGCAACTGGGCCATGGCCCACACCCCCCGGGATGTGACCAACCCGGAGAAAAATGAGCACGAATCCGGCTTTCTGCCCCACGAGCGGCAGTGGCTGAGCCAGGTGTTCAACCAGATCGGCTATGTGGATGCCTTCCGCAAGGCCAACAAGGATCCGGACGAATACAGTTGGTGGCCCAGCGGCAAGATCAATGACGGTGAGGGTTGGCGCACCGACATGCAGATCGTATCAGCGCCCATTGGCCAGCGGGTCGAGCATGCGGCCATCTACAAGATTCAGCAGTTCTCCAGCCACCTGCCGGTGATTGTGGATTACGATATCGAGCTTTGATTCGGATGGAGTGACGGCGGATATTACCGCAGGTTGCGTAGGGCGGATAAGCGCGAAGCGCGCATCCGCCGTAACCCAAGGTAACCCACCGCAAATCGGTCCGACTTACTTCGCCAGCGCCGCCTGCTGCAACCGGTTCAACTCCCCAATCCCTTTCTTGGCCAACGCCATCATGGCTCCGAACTCGGCCTCGGTAAACGGCTCGGCTTCGGCCGTGCCCTGAATCTCGATGATGCCGCCGTCATCGCCCATCACCACGTTCATATCGGTATCCGCACTGGAATCTTCCGGATAATCCAGATCCAACACCGGCACGCCCTGATAGATGCCCACGGACACCGAGGCAATGGCGCGCTTGAGCGGACTGTCCTTCACCAACCCCTTCTCCTGCAAAAACGTCACCGCATCGGCCAGTGCCACCCAGGCACCGGTAATGGAGGCGGTACGGGTGCCGCCGTCGGCCTGAATCACATCGCAATCGAGCTGGATGGTGTTCTCGCCCAGCGCGTCGAGATCAATCGCCGCACGCAGGGAGCGACCGATCAGACGCTGGATTTCCACCGTGCGCCCCCCTTGTTTGCCTCGGGCCGCTTCGCGATTCATCCGCGAGCCGGTGGAGCGGGGCAGCATGCCGTACTCGGCGGTCAGCCAGCCCTGGCCTTTGCCGCGCAGAAAAGGCGGCACGCCCTCGACCACGCTCGCGGTACAGATCACCTTGGTGTCCCCAAATTCCACCAGCACCGAACCCTCGGCATGCTTGGTGTAACGGCGGGTCAGGCGCACATCACGTAACTGGTCGGGCTGGCGGCCACTGGGGCGCTGAACGGTCGTCTCGGTCATGATCGGAATCCTGTACTGTCAAAGGGTTTGAAAAAGTCGTCTGTGGTAACATCGCCGGTTTAATGGGAGCGAAGCCTACCAGCTCCGCCCCCACAGTGTCACCGCCGCATTCAGACAGAGGATCGCCCATGCCACGCAGTATGACCGGTTTTGCCCGCACATCGCAGCAGTATGACTGGGGCACACTCACCTGGGAGATCCGCAGCGTCAACCACCGCTACCTGGAGCCGGCCTTCCGCCTGCCGGAGGACCTGCGCGAAATCGAGCCCCATCTGCGCGAGCGCATCCGCAAGAGCCTGCACCGCGGCAAGCTGGAAATGAGCCTGACCGTGCAGAAGGAAGAAGGCGCCGACCAGGCTCTGGGCATTAACCTGCCCAGGGTCCGCCAGCTCGCGGAAGCGACGCACACCATCGGCAACGAACTGCACGACGCAGCGCCGATCAACCCGCTGGAGGTGTTGCGTTGGCCCGGCGTGCTGCAGCAGGCCGAACTCAATCGCGACACCCTGATCGAAGCCGCCCTGGCGCTGTTTGACCAGACCCTCAAACAACTGCTGGAACATCGCACCCGCGAAGGTGGCGAGCTGGTGCAATTTATTCACCAACGGCTGGACAGCATCAGCGCCGAGGTGGTGAAACTGCGCGCGCGGTTACCGGAAATACTGACCGCCCAGCGGGAGAAACTGCAAAGCAAAATCGAAGCGCTGAAGGTCGATCTGGACCCGGAGCGCCTGGAGCAGGAGATTACCCTGCTGGCACAGAAGGCCGACGTGGACGAAGAGCTGGATCGCCTAGACACCCACGTCGCCGAGGTGAAGCACACCCTGACCCAGAAAAACTCCCTGGGCCGCCGGCTGGACTTCCTGATGCAGGAGCTGAACCGCGAGGCGAATACGCTTTCATCAAAAGCCATCGTGACAGACACCACTCAATCGGCAGTGGAGCTTAAGGTACTGATTGAGCAGATGCGGGAGCAGATCCAGAATATTGAGTGACCCTACCGCAGTCTGGCAATCACGCGCGAGCAATGTTGCCTCAAGCGAAAGTCGGCCCCAAAAAATTTCTCAGCGAACACACACCTGATTTCGCCCCTGATGCTTGGCATCGTAAAGCGCACGGTCGGCGCGCCCATAGAGCAGGCTTTTGGTGTCGTCCGGGCAGACCTGGGTAACACCGAAGCTCATGGTGATTTCACCATAACGACCGGCATACTGTGCCACCAGCTCGCGTTTGCGTTCGGCGACCCTGACCGCCTGTTCCGCGGTAGTGCTTGGAAGAATAAGCGCAAACTCTTCTCCGCCCATGCGCACCAGCGTGTCAATTTCCCGTAGCCCCTGATGCAGGCACTGCGCGACATCCTTCAGCACCCTATCGCCCGCGTCGTGACCAAAGCGGTCGTTGATGCGTTTAAAGAGATCAATGTCCGTGAGAACGAGCGCAAAGGGCGTGCGCGTGCGGTGGAACAGGGCCAACTGTGCCTCGACCTGTCGATCGTACACCCGGCGATTGGCCAGGCCGGTGAGCGGGTCTTGTGTTGCCATCAACTCCAGTTTTGCGTTGAGCTCGGAAAGCTGCTCCTGGCGCAGCTCCAGTTCATGGGCGAGCGCCTGCACCTGTTCCAGAGCCCGGGCTTTTTCTTCCGTCGCCTGCTCCGCCGTTTTGCGCGCCTGTTGCAGTTGTTCCTCGACCAGGTTACGTCGCTGCATGGGCAGCAGCAGTAACTGATACCCTGGCTCATCCCCAGTCACCGAGGATGCACTGAGCAGCACCGGGAGCGGCTGCCCGGACGCGTTAGTAAAGGTCAGGAGCATTTCCTCGGCGTGGCCGTGCAAGCGCAGCGCCGGCAATACATGCCCCAGGTAGTAGATCCTGGAGCCACCGGTCATCCAGCTCTCTGGCGCATGCCCGACCAGCTCCGTCTCGGCTCGGCCCAGCCAGTCACAGAGCGTGCGATTGACGGCAGTCACAATATTGGCCTCATCGAGAACAATAAGGCCGCCCGGCAGACGGTCTATGTCAGGCTGCATCGCGGGCGCCCTCAATCACCGCACGGGCCACCGCTTCAGGATTACTGACCTGAGGGTAGTGCCCCGTAGCGTCCAGCCGCCGAATGCTTCCTTTGGGGAGCGCCCATTCGAGGTATTCGATCACTGCGGGCGGGACAATCACGTCCTGCTCGCCGTACAGCACCAGCGTGGGCACCTGAACACGCGCTAGTTGATGGCGTATGTCACTGAGAAACGTGGTTTCGGCAAAGCGCCGGGACATGACCGGGTCGGCATTGAGAAAGCTTTCACGCAACTGCTCGGCGAGGGCTGGACGGTCGCCGTTGGCCATGACGATCGGCGCCAGATAACCAGCCCACTCGAAGTGATTGCGCTCCATCAGGTCCAGCAGCTCATGCACATCCTCGAGCTCGAAACCTCCGTGGTAATCCGGAGGATCGTTGATATAGCGAGGTGAAGGACCGATAGCGATGACCTGACGAAACAGCTCCGGCTCGGCGATCGACGCCAGCCAGCCAATGGCACCGCTGACCGAGTGCCCCACCAAAATGGGTCGCCGCTTCAGGCCAAGGGCCTGCACCAATTCGATCAGATCCTCGGCGTAGGCCGATAGGTCGGCATAGCGCTCAGCGTCAAATGCACGGCGATCGGAGCGGCCGCAACCGATGTGATCAAACAGCACCACAGGATACTCTTGAGCAAGGACGTCCGCCACCGACGCCCAGATCTGCTGGTCGCAGCCAAAACCGTGAGCAAGAATCAACGTGGGTCGATCGGTTGAGTCGGGGGCAGGCCCCAACCATGAAGTCTGGTGTCGCCTGAGAATGTCGGCAGATAACATGAGTACCTCGGTCAGGGGCCTCCGGCCCGATACCTCTTCAAGATAGCTCATACTAACAGGGGCTGCCGCTTATACGTGCGACTTTTGATGATTTTTGTGCCAGCCTCTGGTCGCGCAATGGCAGATCAGCCGGCGGCGCGCTTTTGCAGTCGTTGCCACTCGTCACTCAGGCTATTGTCCGGCAAGGTCTCTCCCGCGCGGCGGTACCAGTACGCCGCATTGCCCAGATCGCCCTCTTCGCGATGCAGGTAGCCGTGTATCAGGCAGGAGAGGGGGTCATCCTGGGCCTGCACCAGGTCGTGAGCGCCATGCCAGTCCCCCTCGCGGGCCAGTTCCAATGCTTTCAGCTGCGTGCTCACCCGTAAGCCTCCTCTGTTCATCGGTCAAGATACCCGTTCAGGATACCCCAGACAGTGCTCAGGACTCCATGCCGGCCTCCATCCGTTCCCGTTCCTTATCCAGCCTGACCAGTGCCTGTGTTGGCGTAAGGACCTGAGGCCTGGTCAGCAGACTGACCAGCACACCGGCGCCCAGTGCGGCAGTGACGGCCGGAATGACCGGATTGCCCCAGAAGGCCATAAACGAAGTCATCACCCAGACCGAGGCAATCGCGCCGCCCAGTAGGGATGCCAGCGCGCCCTGCCAGTTGTAGCGGGGCCAGAAGCGACCGAGCAGACCACAGGCGAACATGCCCGCCATCAGGGTGGAGATCATGCCGGTGATATAGCCGATCAGGTCATCGGACAGGGACGCCATCAACCAGGCACCCGTAATCACCAGCGCCAAGGTAATCCGGGAATTGCGCACCACTCGGGTCCGCGATGGTGTGCGCCCGCTCACCATCACCCACAGGTCCCGCATCAAGACCGCCACGCCCGCCATGGCATCGGAGCTGGCACTGGACATGGTGGCGGAGAGTCCGGCAATCAGCACCACCAGCCCAATACCCAACGGTAGCACCTCCACCGCCAGAAACGGAAAGGCGAAATTGCGATTATCCAGTTCGGGATTGAACGCATAGGCACCCATACCGATAATCGCTGGCACCAGCGAAAAAAACAGATACAAGGTACCGGAAATGACAAACGAGCGGCGCACGGAGCCGACACTGCGCGCGGAATAAATCCGCTGGCGAAACGATGGAGTGGCCAACACCCCCACGGCGATGACCAGCACCAACGACAACGCGGGCAAGCCCCCAATGGATTCCCGCGCCAGAGCCGCGACGTTGGCCTCGGGCTGGGCCGCGAGCAACGCACTCCAGCCGCCCGCGGCGTTTACCGCCAGGGCCGCCATCAGGAGAAAGCCACCGAACAGGATCATCGCCTGAAGCGTGTCGGTCCAGACCACGGCGCGGTAACCACCGACGATCACATAGATGGCAAAACTCAACGCCACCACCGCGCGGGCCACATCAAGGTCCATGCCGGCAATCCAGGCCAGGTACAGGCCGCCGCCCAGAATATGCGCGCCCAGCCAACCGATGCAGGCCAGAAAAATCAACACGGCCACGATATTTTTCACCAGGCGGTCGGCCCCCACATAAAAAGAGAGCTCTTCGCTCATGGTCATGAACCGGTATTCCCGCACCGGCGCAAACCAGGCCGCCAACAACAGAATGCCAATGGCGCCACCCAGGCCATAGAGCGCACCGGCCCAACCATTGGCATAACCGAAACCCACCGCCCCCATGGAGGACCCGGTGCCCACCATGGTCGCCACTGTGGTACCAATGGTAAGAAAAATGGGCAGGCTGCGCCCGGCCAACAGAAAATCATCTCCCCCCTGATGTCCGCGAGTCACCCACCAGCTCAGGGCAATCAGAAATCCCACATAGGCGGCGAAGGTCGAGAGAAACAGCGTACTGTTCATGCATCCTCGGCTTTGTAACAGACCACACCCACTTCCACCTTGCAGTCCACCACCAGATCGCACACGGAACAGATGCGCGCAGGCGGATGAGCACCAAAATTCTGCTTGAACACTTTATTGAAGGATTGGAAATATCGGGCGTCGGTGAGGATCACCGTTACGTGCACCACATGTTCCGGGCCATAACCGGCCTCGCGCATAATCGAAAAACAATTGTCGATGGCCAGTTGTGACTGTTCGACGATACCGCCTTCCACCACTTCCCCATCGCGCATCGGAGTCTGCCCGGATACATACAACCACCCCGCCGCGCCGGCGGCGCGAGCAAAGGGCAGGGCCTGGCCCCCGGTGCCCACACCCCCTTCGGTACCGTAACGCTGAATACTCACACAGGACTCCTTATCATTGCGGTTTAAAAATCAGAGTTGAAAACAGACACGGTCGTTTGAGCGCTATCATCTGCGAAACAGAAACTCGCCCCGTCGCTCAAGATCGGTGCGTCCGGGTTGATAGCTCAAGGCGCCGTTCACCCACACACGGTGAATACCCCGGGCGACCTGCTCCGGCTGTTCAAAAGACGCGGTGGATTCAATGCGATCGAAATCAAACAGCACCAGATCGGCAAAAGCACCTTCACGAATGACACCGCGTTCGTACAGACCAAACTCCGCCGCCGAGCGTCCGGTCATCTTGTGAATAGCGGTGGGCAAATCGAACAACTTCCGCTCGCGACAGTAATGGGCCAGGACCCGAGGGAATGCCCCCCACAGGCGCGGGTGCGGATGCGGGTCTTTGGGTAGGCCATCTGAGCCGATCATGGTCAACGGGTGGCTCAGAATGTTTTCGACATCCTCGACCGCCATACAGTGGTATACCGCACCGGCCGGTTGCAGTCGCTCGGCCGCCTCCAACAACGAGAGTTTCCACTCCCCGGCAATGGCCGCCAGAGTGCGCCCACCCTGCTCGGGAAACGTCCGGGACCAGGTAATGAACACATCGCTGTCCGGCGTCACCTGGGCAAGGTCCAGAGTGCTGGAGCTGGCGGTGTAGGGGTAACAGTCACAGGCGACTTTCTGGTGCGCAGCGGCGCTCTGAAGATGCGTCAGCACCTCGGTGCTGCGCCCCCAGTTGCCTTTGCCCGCACACTTGAGGTGAGACACGATCAGCGGCACTCTGCCTTTCCGGGCGGTGTCCAGCGCTTCGTCCATTGCGTCGATAATCTGGTCGAACTCGGTCCGCAGATGGGTAGTATAAATCGCACCGAACGCCGTCAACTCTTTGACCAATGCCAGCACTTCCGACGTGTCGGACCGATTGGCATTGCGATAGGCCAACCCGGAACTCATTCCCAGTGCGCCCTGCCGCAACGCCTCGCGCAACTGGACCCGCATGGCGGCCAGCTCTGGCTCGGTGGCGGTACGCTGCAGGTCGCTCATATGCCCAATGCGCAACGCGGTGTGTCCGACCAGCGCTCCGACATTGACCGCCGGACGGGCGGCCTGCACCGCGCGGGCGTATTCGGCAAAGGTGGAGTATTGAAAGTCGGACCGTTCGCCCAACAGGTTCAGCGGGTCCGGCGGCTCGCGGTTAAGTTGCACCGGGCTGGCGCTGATGCCGCAGTTGCCGACGATGACACTGGTGACGCCCTGACTGATTTTAGGAAGCATATCCGGCTCGTGAATCACTGCCAGATCGTCATGGGTGTGCACATCAATAAAGCCCGGCGCCAACACCAGACCACCGGCGTCGACCGTGGTATCCGCTTCAGCATCTATCTGCCCGGCAATACGGACCACACGCTGGTTCTCGATCGCCACATCGGCGCGGTACGCTTCGGCACCGGTGCCATCCACCACCTGCGCGCCGCGAATCAGCGTGTGATATCCCATAACTAGCCCACTGTGATCGTGCGCTGGCTCAGTCCCCCAAAGGCAATCGATCCTGTCCGCGTTTGTGGGTGTCCAGCGTATGTTTTATTCGACGCAAGGCCTCACGGCTTTTGCGTTTGTGTTTGGCGGCCAGTTCCGTGGCCAGCACGTCAATCGCCGCAAGCATCACATAGCGGGACGCACTCGGCTTGAAAATATAATCCGTCTCTAGTGGCTGCATCGGAATCAACTGATCCACGAGTTTTCCGAGCGGCGAATCCGCCACGGTAATGCCAATGGTCCGCGCACCGTACTCTTTGGCAATTTCCGCCGCCTCCTGTACGTCCGGGCTGTACCCGCCCAGCGATAGGCACAACACCACATCGTTACTGTCAATGGCCGAAGCGGCCATGCGCATCAACATTGGGTCCGAGTAGGCTGTGGCCGCAAAACCCAGCCGGAAGAACCGGTGCTGACACTCCTGAGCCATCACGGTGGAGCCACCGCCGACCCCGAAAATCAGAATCTGGCGCGATTTGGACAACCACTCCACCGCCGGGCGAATGACCGCCTCGGTCACCAACTGGGCGTTGTGGTCCAGCGTGGTCTTGATGGTCTCATAGACGCTGTAAATGCCGCCGGGCTCGGGGCGCACATCGGTGTAAAACCGTTGCCCGACCGCTTCGGCCTGGGCCAGGCGCATTTTCAGGTCACGCACATTCTTGCATTCAATGGCTTTGGCAAACCGGGTAATGGTGGCTTCACTCACCCCGGCACGCTCGGCCAGTTCGCTGATGCTGGCCTGAGCGGCGAAGCTCATGTCGTCGAGCACCAGTCGGGCAATTTTCTGTTCCGCATCGCGCAGGTGGCTGTACAGTGAGTTGATGCGCGAGATGATGTCTGGTTCGTGGCTCACGGCGGTGTCCTGTATCTGGTTATAAGACCGATCCGTCCCCGCCCCTCAGGCCCGGGAACTCCTGAGCCGATCATACGAAACTTGAGGCCAGTATAGATACCGTGTTTGTTATTTTCAATACTTGACTTTATGTTTTGGTAATTTCTATCATTGACTCGATGGTAATGACACTGCGTCGCTGAGTGCTGCGCCTGGGTGTACCGTTGCGAGACACGCCGTAAATACATCCATGTAGGCTCATCACCCGCCATCCAGGCGGGTGACGGTCTCGCAACGGTACACCCAGCCTCCGCGGTGGCAACATAACGTTTCGGGAACTAGAACCCTTTCGGGTGCCTCGGTATGGCACTGAGGGCGGTGACGGGTAAGCCCTTTCAAGACCGTAAGCGGAGGGACTCCGCGCGTCGAGCCCCCGTGGACGCCCCACAGGGATGTGGGAAGTGTCCCGAAGCGCCGGGAGCGCGAAGGGGACCGGGTTTACGGCGTGTCTTGAAAGGGCTTACCCGTTACCGCCCGGACGCTACGCCGCCCGAACAATTCACAAAGGTGTTTTATGAACCGGCCGAACCTTCTGGAAGAAGACCTGCCGCTGCCAGCGGCGGTGGTGTACCAGTCCCGACTCGAGAACAACCTGCACTGGATGCAACGGTTTGCCGAACAGAACGGTGTACTCCTCTGCCCTCACGGCAAAACCACCATGACGCCCGACTTTTTCCGTCGCCAACTGGACGCCGGTGCCTGGGGCATTACCCTGGCCACCGTTCCCCAGGTGCAGGCCGCCGCCGAGTCGGGCGTGCCCCGGGTGCTGATGGCCAACCAGCTCGTCGGAAAAGCCAACATGGCCTCGATCAGCCAACTGTTGAGCGACGGCCTCGACTACTACTGCCTGGTGGACTCACCGGACAATGTGCGTGCCCTCAATGATTTTTTTGCTACCCAGGGACAGACTCTCAAGGTATTGCTGGAGATCGGCGTGCCCGGTGGGCGCTGCGGTTGTCGCACGACCGAGCAGGTCGAGGCCGTATTGAGCGCGCTGGAAAAGGCACCGGCGCTGCAACTGGCCGGGGTAGAAACCTATGAAGGCGTCATCCACGGTGACGACCCGGAAGCCCTGGTGCGGGAGCACTTGTTGGAGGTACGCGATATTTGTCAGTCGCTCTATCAACAGGGCCGGTTCTCCACCGACACGGTGATTCTCACCGGCGCCGGATCGGCCTGGTACGATGTGGTCATGGACGTGTTCGGCCCGGTCCGCGAACAGACGGGCGAGCAGCGCATTCTGCCGGTGTTGCGCCCAGGCTGTTATCTGATTCACGATCAGGGCATTTACTGGGACGCCCAGAGCCGGATCATGGCGCGTCTGCCCCGTGACTGTCAGCCAGGAGGCGATCTGGCGTCGAGTCTGGAGGTCTGGGCTTATGTGCAGTCGGTGCCTGAACCGGGTGTGGCCATCCTGACCCTCGGGAAGCGGGAGGTGGCCTTCGATGCGGGGCTGCCGCAACCGGTGTTGCACTATCGTCCCGGCGACACCGAACCGCGTCGTGCACCCGCGCTCTGGCAGGTCGACCACATCATGGACCACCACAGTCGCCTGAGGCTGCCCGACGACGCCGATGTGCGCGTGGGGGATGTCATTGCCCTTTCCACCTCTCACCCTTGCCTGACCTTTGACAAGTGGCGTCAGCTACTGGTGATCGACGATGATTATCAGCTACTTCGCCGAGTGGATACCCGCTTTTAATTCGCCCATTTTCAACGAGCCCGCTATGTTCAAGAATAATAAATACTCCATCGCTCTGATGGCTTTACTCTACCTAAGCCCGCTATCGCTCGGCGCCGAACCGGACGAGCTGCCCCTGATGCCTTATCCGGCTTCTGTAGAATATTCCGACGGTGCGCATTCACTGGCGCCGCGCTTGACCCTTCGTCTGATGGGCGCAACCGGGTCGCTACCCGAAGGCACGCTCACACGTTTCGCCCAGCGCCTGAAGCAGCAGACCGGCCGAAGTCTGAACAACTCGGGGGAGCCCGGCACTGCGCTGATGATTCATATCGATCAACCCACACATCGTCTGCGCTCCTCCGAGCAACTGGATCCGAACCTGGAAGGCTATCAACTGCACATCATGGACAGCGGCATTCATCTGCATGCCACCACCCATCTGGGCGTGCAACACGGGCTGGAAACCCTGCTGCAATTATTGGCCGACAACCCGGACCGTCTGCCGGCCATGTGCATCGATGACCAACCCCGGTTTGGTTGGCGCGGGCTGATGCTGGACTCGGTAAGGCATTTCTTTTCGGTGGAAACCATCAAACGTCAACTCGACGGCATGGCGGCGGCCAAGCTCAATATTTTTCACTGGCACCTGACCGACGACCAGGGCTGGCGACTGGAATCCCGCGCTTACCCGAAGCTGCACCAGGCGGCCTCCAACGGCCAGTACTACACTCGAGAACAGGTTCAGGAAATCGTCGCCTATGCCGCCGAGCGCGGTATTCAGGTCATGCCCGAAATCGATATGCCCGGGCACAGCAGCGCGATCGCGGTCGCCTATCCGGAGTTGATGTCCGCTCCCGGTCCGTATCAGCCCGAGGACCGCTGGGGCGTGCACAAGCCTCTACTCAATCCCGCCAACGAGGCGGTGTACGACTTTGCCGAAACCATTCTGCGCGAAGTGGCCGAGCTGTTTCCGTTCGACTACATCCACGTCGGGGGCGATGAGGTCGATCCCGAGCATTGGTTGAACAACCCGGACATTCGCGCCTTTATGGATAACCGGGGGCTGGAGGATGCCGAGGCGCTGCACGCCCATTTCAATCAACGACTGACCGATATTCTGACCCGACTGGATCGCAAAATGATGGGCTGGGATGAAGTGCTGCATCCGGATCTGCCTCAACATACCGCCGTGCAATCCTGGCGCGGTGTCGACTCGCTGGGGCAGGCGGCCCAGGCGGGACACCCGGCGATATTGTCTACCGGGTTTTATCTGGACCAACCTCAAACCGCCGGCTATCACTACCGGGTCATCTTTGAACCCGAGGCCCTGACGATAGCGACTCAACCCACTGAATCGGAAATTCGCCAAAGCTGGGCGTTTGAAATGCCACGCAAACGCGGCTCCGCGATCACCGGGTATGTCACCGTCATCCAGGGGCCGGGTAACCAACGCCGTGGCTATATCGACTTCACCGGGAAGTCCCGGAAAACGCTGCACAACCTGATCCTCGCCGGCGACCAACTCCGATTCGGTGTCGACACCTGGATGGGCCCGGTGCACGCTCGGTTGGAACGTCGGGGCGATGCCCTCGGTGGCGAGATGGTGGTGGGCAACGCCGCGTATCCGGTTTCTGGCCGGCGCGTCGAACAGCCCCCGGAACCTCTGACCAAACCCGTATTATCCGACAGTGATAAAACTCACATCCTGGGGGGCGAAATTGCCCTCTGGTCCGAACTGATTGATGAGCAAAGCATCGACCTTCGCCTGTGGCCTCGCGCTTTTGTGGTTGCCGAGCGGCTATGGTCTCCCGCTCAGAGGCGGGATGAAACATCATTGTATCGCCGACTGCCGTTGATTTCGGACTGGGCGGCCCGCTCCGTGGCACTGAAACATAAAGCGCAAGCCCGGCAGGCGCTCGAGCGACTGGTGGGCTCAGACTCCATGGCCGACGCAGAAATACTCATCGAAGCGTTGGAACCGGCACAGTACTATCATCGACACCATGAAAAATCCCAACAAGAAAGCTACTCACGACGCGATCCGCTGAACCGGTTTGTGGACGGTCTTCCCGCCGAGAGCCTGGCGGTACGTTCACTGAAACAGGACATCGGACGTCTGCTGGCAAACCCCGACGACAACGCCTTAGCCAACTCCATTGAGTCTCGTCTGACCCGCTGGCAACAAAGTGCTCAAGCGTTGATCACCAAGCTCGATACCACTGCCGCCGGAGAAGAAGTCTATCGACAAGCAGAACGTGTCGTGACGGTCACCGAATGGGGCCTCACACTATTGCCCCTGTGGCGTGAACATACCGCGGTGTCATCATCGGTTCGTGCATCGGCGCGGGACAGCCTGCGTCGCGCCCAGGGTATAGAGCATGAAATCGTAGTGGCCGCCGCCTACGCCATTGAAATGTTGCTTGATGCGATTCCGGAGCCACCGGCCACCGTCGACTGGATGCCCGACGACAGCTTTACCATTGGCATTGAGGGGCCGGTCGTGGGACCAGAAGGCTCCCTCTACGTCGTCAACCTCGAACGCCAGGGCAGTATCGGTAAAGTGACAAAACAGAATCAGGGCGAGCGTTGGGTCGATCTACCCGAAGGCAGCATTGCCAACAGCCTGCGCTTTGATACCGCCGGCCAACTCTGGGCGGCGGATTACACCGGACACAATCTGATTCGACTGAACCCGCGCACCGGCGACATTATTGCCACGTATCATGAGCCGCGCATGCACCAGCCCAACGACATCGCCCTCACCCGTTGGGGCGCTATCTTTGCCACCGATCCGGACTGGGCCAACAACAGCGGCCAGCTCTGGCGCATGGACCCGGGTGGCGAGTTCACGTTGCTGGAAGCCGGAATGGGCACAACCAATGGCATTGAGCTGAGCCCGGATGAACGTCGACTGTACGTGAATGAAAGTGTCCAGCGGCGGGTCTGGGTCTATCGGGTATCGGCCACGGGAGAGCTGAGTGACAAGCGCCTGTTCTACCAGTTCGATGACTACGGTCTGGACGGGATGGCCACGGACCCGGAAGGCAACCTGTATATCGCCCGCTATGGTGCGGGTACCGTTGCAGTTCTGTCACCCCACGGTGAGCTGATTGAAGAGGTTTCTTTGACAGGGCGGTACCCAACCAACATTGCCCTGGACCTGCGCCAGCAACCCCGCGCCTTTGTCACCCTGCAGCAACGCGGCGCCATCGAAATGTTTGAGCTGGCTCCCCGACTTCATCAGAAACACCGACCCGCGGCTAATCAAACGCCCGTCGCCAAACTATTATCCCGCGAGCAGTTTAACCGCCTGTTTCCCGAACGCAATCCGTTCTACGACTACGACGGCCTACTGGCTGCCAGTCGGCAGTTTCCCGCGTTCGCCGGCGTGGGCGATCGGGAGACGCGCCTACGGGAGTTGGCCGCCGCACTGGCCAACTTCGCTCACGAAACCGGCGACCTGGTCTACATCGAGGAAATTCGCAAAGACGATTACTGCTCCAACACCGAAACCCTGTGTGGTGTCTGCGCCCCGGGCAAGCGTTACTTCGGTCGCGGTCCCATTCAACTGAGCTGGAACGGTAACTACTGCGCCGCAGGGCTCGCGATGGGTATCGACCTCTGGGCCGAGCCGGAGCGGGTCGCGCAGGAGTCCGCCATCGCCTGGCAATCGGCGCTCTGGTACTGGCTGACCCGGCTGGGCCCAGGCACCATGACCGCTCACCGGGCCATGGTGGACGGACACGGCTTTGGGGAAACCATTCGCACCATCAACGGTCGCCTGGAATGTGACGGCGGCCGGCCAGAACAGGTCCAGAGCCGCATCGAGCGTTACCGGACCTATACCCGGATTCTGGGCGTAACCCCGGGCAATAAACTGGACTGTTAAATCACCGATTGCCCGGCGGCGGGCGAAAGCAACTCGTTGTGGGGGCGGAAGTTCAGAGCGCAGCGACGAATGAAGTCCGCCAACTGATCCTGCTCCTGCGATGCCTCAGCTGTTGGGCTTTTCTTCGAGGAGCGCAGCGGGGGAAACACCCCATAGCCAGCCAGAAGGCAGGCCCAGGACTTGGGCTGGTAGCTGCCACCGAGGTGATTGGCTTGCATCTCCTGTGCGAAGTTCTCACTGTGTTGCCACAGATACAGAATCCGGCTCAGATGCTCTGATAGCTTGGTATTGGCCGCGTTATCCCGCCAGTAGTCGGTATCCCGGCGCTGATTGACTTTGTAATGACAGACAATGTAATCCCGAATGCCTTCGAATTTGGTATTGATCTCGCGATTGAAAGCATCCGCACCCTGGTTGGTGAAACCGCCCCGCTCAAAGTGCAACATGAATCGCCGGACGGTTTCGAAGGATAGCGCAATGGCGGTTGCTTCGAGCGGCTCGATAAAACCCTGGGATAACCCGACCGCCAGACAGTTTTTGTTCCAGTGAGAGGCCACCCGGCCGACCTTCATGGTCAGATGCCGCGCCGGAGTGTCGCTCTCGAGCAGCCCCAGGTGCTGGCGTAACTCGGTTTCCGCCCGATCAGCGTCGATATGACTGGAGCTGTACACATAGCCGTTGCCATACCGATTGGTTAACGGAATTTTCCATGCCCAGCCATTAGACAATGCCGTCGATCGGGTTTCCGGCGGGATGGTGGTGGAGATCTCGCTGGGCAGGACCACCGCCGAATCATTAAACAGGTTATCTTCAAAACCCATAAACCGTGTTTTCAGCGCACCCTGCATCAACAGCGATCGGAAACCGGAACAATCGACAAAGAAATCCGCCTCCAGAATGTCATTTCCCTCGAGCCTGACGGCGGCAATTGCTCCGTCGGTGCCCAGCAACACTTCCTCCAGCGTACCGATAATGCGCTTTACTCCTCGCGCAACCGCTTTTTCCGCCAGAAACTCCCCCAAGCGCTTTGAATCAAAGTGATAGCCATAGGCGGCGCCGAATGGAAAACATTCGTCGGCCAGGGGGCCCAGGTTATTCTGAGTAAGATAGGATTCCAGGAAGTAAGAATCCGGATGCGCAAGGGCATAGTCACCGCGCAGACGGGCCTGAACGTTACGCAAGAACAGAGGCACGGTCAGCAGGTCATCGGTCTGCGCGGGGAACGGATGAAAATAGGATTCGAATCCCGGTATCGAGGACCAACCGTGAAACGAGATGCCGTTTTTATAGGTCGCATTGCACTTGGGCATCCACTCGGATTCCTCGATACCGACGGCGTCGAAGAATACTTTCAGATGCGGCGTGGACCCTTCCCCGACGCCGACAATACCGATTTCGCGGGACTCGAGTACGCACACCTCAATATCCGGCCATCGTGAATTCAGCAGGCAGGCGGTCATCCAGCCCGCCGTGCCACCACCGACGATCAGAATTTTCTCGGGCTTTCCTGTTGTGGTCACTCTGGTCACTCCACCAATGATTCTCTGATCCGATTCAGTGCACCTTACCGCTTCAACTTTTCGACAAAGTGATCCTTGATCGCTCTGGCATAGTCAGGGGATATCGGCCCCAAGACATGCTGCTGGTGCTCGGGAATATAGGAAGCCGGATCGACGCCCTGCTTGAACAGGTAGTGATCAAACAGGTGGCGCCAGGCATTGCGCTGCTCCGGCGACAGGTCCCGCATCGCCAGCAGGGCGATATTCAGGCTGTCGATCGGGCTGGGCGGTGTGGCCGCTTTCGCTGAAGACCCGTTCCACCAATAATTCATCAGGGCATTTACCTTTTCCAGTGACTCCACATGGTGCCACCAGAGCATGGGAATAAAGATCGCATCGCCCGGCCCCAGTTCCACCGAATAGGCATTGGCCAGGGCGGTTTCAAAGCGGGGGTAGCGTTCAAAATCCGGGTGGTTGAGGTCGACCAGGGAAGTGGGCGCTCCGGCCGGGGTGAAGTTGAGCGGACCGGGATAGAGGTTGCCGGTCTGGTCCGGCGGAAAGAGCACAAAGCGTCGGCGGCCCGCAACCACGCAGGCCAAATTGTCCGCACCGTCGTAGTGGGCGCTGACGATGCCCTCGTTACCGATCCAGAGCCTTGGTGTCACGGCCGGGAAAAACGGCGTTGGATTATCCTCCACCAGCCCGGGAAGCAGATGTTCCGGCGCGCCATTCTGCAAAGAGATGGCGGGATAGACCGACCGGTCCATCAGCTCCAATAAGCGCCCCAGAAACAGGTCTACGCGCTCGTCACCGGCCAGATAGTTCACGCCGGTCATGTCGTCATTGTAATAAAAACGTTTGTTGGCCTCGGGTGGGGCCAGAAGAATTCGGGCTTTTTGCCCCTGGTAGAATTGCAGCAGATAACGCACCCAGTCCTCGGGGGACTGTTGAGCGGCCGTCACCAGCGGCCAGTGCCGAGTGAAGCCCCGGATCACCACCGGCTTCTGTTCGGGAGCGATCTGATCAAAAAACTGGCTGGCAGAAAGATCATTGAATTCCGGAATTTCCCGATAGTTCGCCATCTCAGCAAACCTCCCCCGAAGTTCGCACCCGGCTCTCAACGCCACAGTGCTTCCGAATATAATCGCCATGGCTGGGCATCTGCATTACGGTAGTGCGGATATGGTTCGCCTGTTGCCGCAACTGCGCCGCCAGGCGCTGACCGTCAAAGGCGTCCATCAACGGGTGATACTTTTTGGGTCGGATATGCATGCCTTCAAAGATGGAGCACCAACTGTCCCGACTGAAGAAATCTCCGTTCTTCGAGTTCAGTTCACCACGCTCGCAAAACCTGTGAATTTTCTCCTGCAGAGAGTCCGGCACCGGAAGATTCTGGCAGTCTTGCCAGAAAGGGGTATCCCGTCGCCCCGCGGTACAATAATGCAGAATGATGAAATCGCGAATTTCGCGATAGTCGGTATTGATGTTTCGATTGAACGCCTGTTCGATACCGGCATCAAAATCCCGATCCGGAAAATGACGGATAAAATGGATCAGGGTTTTGTAGACCAGATGAATGGCCGTGGACTCCAGAGGCTCCAGAAAGCCGGACGCCAGTCCCAGCGCAAGGCAGTTGTTGTGCCAGATCTTTTCGCGCCGCCCGGTCACAAAAGGGATCACTCTCGGTTCGTTCAGCACCTCGCCGTTCACCGTCGTCAGTAATGTCTGTGTTGCCTGCGCGTCGGAGCAATATCGGCTGGAGAATACATAGCCATTCCCGGTGCGATGCTGCAAGGGAATCCGCCAGCTCCAACCCGCGGCCTGCGCGGTCGCCTGGGTATAGGGCACCGGGTCTTCGGTGTTCCGGGTTTGCACCACCACCGCCCGGTCACAGGGTAGGTAATCCGACCAGTCCCGATAACCCACCTTCAATGCCCGGTCGATCAACCGGCCCCGAAACCCGGTGCAGTCGATGTAAAAATCGCTGGTTACTCTGGCACCGTTATCCAGACTCACGGAGCGAATGAACTGCCTGTCATCTACGGCAACGTCGTTGACGGTGGCCTCAATTCTGGCCACACCTCGCGCAAGGCACAGGTCACGCAGATAGCGGGCAACCAGAACCGCGTCCAGGTGCAGGGCGTAACTGTAGTTTCTCAGCACCCAGTCATTGGATCTCGGTGAGCGCAACATGAAGCGCGACTGTTCCGCCATGATGGCACCGGGTGACTGATCCAGCCAGCGGGTAGCCTGACCTTCACTTAGCGTTTTCAGCCACGCCTGATAGAACTCAAAACCATTGATATCCTGCCCGACACGGCCAAAGGGGTGAAAGTAGTGCTCGCCGACTGCTCGCCAGGCATCAAAACGGATCCCCAATTTGAAGCTGGCCGATGTGGCTTTGATAAAGGCGTTGAGGTCGATCCGGCAGGCCCGGAGAAAATCCAGAATGGAGGGCACGGTGGATTCGCCAACGCCCACGCTGGCAATATCCGGCGATTCGATCACGGTGATCTTGATACCGCTACCCTGTAAAGCCGACGACAGTACGCTGGCCGCCATCCAGCCCGCTGTACCCCCCCCGACGATACACAGTGATTCCAGGTTATTCTGCATAGACACGATAAAAAGGCGTGCCGCTTAAGCGCGACACGCCCTCCCTGTTACGTCCAGTCAATCGCCGATCAGAACACCGCGCGCACACTCAACGCGTAGCGACGGTCCGTGGTAAAGCTCAACGCATCCGTCTTGTCACCCGCCTGATTCAGCTGATACTGGGTTTTGGTTTCTTCATCCAGCAGGTTGCTGGCTTCCAGCCCAACACTCCAGACATCGTTGATGTCGTAGTACAGGCTGGCATCCATCATTCCCTGCGCCTTGGCGTACGTCGGCACAAACTCTTCCGACTCACGCATCGTCAGCAGGTATTCCGAACGCCAGGTATAGGCCAGACGAAAACGGATATCCTCGTACTCGTACATGCCGACAACGTTGGCATTCTGATCCGAATAACCCACCAACGGCAAGCCGGTGAATCGACGGAAGCTGTTGCGATTGTCCGAGATGGGCGTGCCATCGCCACTATAGCGAATACCTTGGGTCGGGTTGCTGTTGGGATCTTCCAGTCCATCCTGATCAATGTAGGTGAAGTTCAGCTGTAGCCCCAACCCACTCCAGGCTCCGGGCAGCATGTCATAGAACTGGGAGTAGGATACCTCCACCCCTCGGATGGTGCCCGAACCGGTGTTCGCCGGACCGTCGGCCGATACCGGGTAAGTGTAACCCGCGTGGTCGATTTCGGTATCGAACTGGCGGTTGCGGATGATGTTGTCCAACTCCTTGTGAAAAAGACCTACCGTCAATGAACCCACCGGTGCAAAGTACCACTCCGCGCTCAGGTCCAAATTGATGGACTCCTCGGGCTCCAGATAGGGGTTGCGAGCAATGGCACTGATCTCGATATCGGTCAGATCCACCACCGGGTTAGTCTCTTCGTCTTTTCCTTCGTTCGGGTCCTGCAGCACTTCGGTGTAGTCCAGACTCACCACCATGCTGTTGCGCGCATCGGTCATAGTCGGGTAGTAGAGGCCTTTTGAGGCACCGAAGCGCAGTACCACATCATCGGTCAGACCAAAACTCAGGTTCAGGCTCGGCAGCACTGTATCGTAGTCGGTACCCTGTACCGTGCTGAGCATGGCCTCACCCGAAGCGAGGGCGAAGAGTTCGGGATAATCATCGCGCATTACCTGATACAGGGACTCGTCTTCGCTGGTGCCGCGACTGGACGTTGGCGGCAGCGTTACATTGCCCGTGGACTCGAGCTGATAACTGACATAACGCAGGCCGACGTTACCACTTAACGGGACCGCCCAGTCATCGAACTCAAAATTGCCCCGAACGTAGAATTCGGATCGCTCCTCATTCGTTGAGCTGATGTGGCGTGGCGCGAAATGGCTATAGAGACGATCATCCAGGTCCTCGTAAGGAAGGGCACAATCGCCACGTCCATCCATGGCGTTGCCCAAAGCACTCCACGAGCCACAACCGTCGCGCAAGGTCTGGATGTAGTTCTCAGACAAGCTCATTTTCGGGAACAGGAAGCTGTTGTTCGGCCCCTGCACGACTTTACCGTCATACTGATCGGCGAAGCTGACCCGCTCAAACAGCTCCGGCGCCACCTGCGGCGAGGCATTGTAGGAACCCTCGGCCGACCAGGGCGTACCCAGCGCCTGCCAACCTTCGTACTCGGTGTCTGCGATGCGAAGGTCTTTGTCCGAGTAATAGGCGCCCGCCTGAATGGAGGTGAATGCACCGTCAAAGTCGTACTGGAAATCCACCTGGAAGCTGTCCGACTCCGCAGCGGCATCCACCTCCTGCTGCATGCCGTTGCTCAGACGCAGTATCGGATTGGTGTATACGCCGTCCACAGGACCATCGACTTCCGGGGGGTTGGAGGTGTTCGCATTGAGATACTCGAACGTCGGCACGTCACCTCTTAAGTCCATGAAGAACGGTGCGTGTTCAAAGGTCTGGTTGCCGTTGATGCGTGAGGTGAGGCTATAGTTGTGCACCACCTGCTCTGATTCCACCCGCTGGTAGTCCAGAGACAGCGACATGCGGTCGGTGGGTTTCAACAACAGATTGAGCGACGTGTCTTCTACCGTATTTTCGTTGTAGTTGTAACGCGAACGGAACTGCAGTGGCATTTCCGGATGATTGGCACGGCCCACCCCCGAGGTCAGGAAGCCATCGCCGTCAAAGTCGACCTGATTGTTGACCGTCAACGGCCGACCTTCATCGCGCTCATCGAACCATTGAATGGTATTGGGCACGTAGGGCAGAAAACCGCGATCGCCCGAGGCAATGACTCGCTCCCGCCATTCCAGAGACGCCTTGGAGTTGATGTGCTCCAGCGTTGCCACGATGGTTTCATCGGTATTGGCCCACTGCAATGAGGTGGTAAAGCCCGTGCGCTCACGGTCATTTTCCGCGGTGCTGATGTGGTAGTTGGCCGGCGCATACCAGGTCACACCATCGGGTTGCCCCTCCAACGCCTCACCCTCGTAGGGGGGCACAAACGCGGCCGCATCTTCCGCGTCGTATTGGACGGTATCCTCAAAACCCAGGGCATCACAGGCGCGCCAGTCGGAGGCGCCGGGAATGCAGGGGTTGGAGTACTGACCCTCAATGACGCCGGGAGTGGCCGTACCCCACTCATCGTAGGAGAAGGTATCCAACACACCGCGGCTATGATAATTCCCGAGCCCTACACCGTCGCCACGGGTCTGGTATTCGGATTGCGACCCGGCAATCAGAAAACCAAAGCGGCCCGCGCTGGTTTCCCAGTTATCGGAGAACAGGGCAGAAAAAGAGGGGGTCACCTCTTCCCGGTAATCACCGTAATGCGCTTTTGCGTTCAACGAGACGAGCCGCCCCTCCGAGTCGAAAGGCTTGCGGGTGATCAGGTTGACCGTCCCGGCAATGCCGCCGGAAATCAGATCGGCGGTCTGGTTCTTGACCACCTCCACGGACCCCAGCAGCTCGGCCGGGAAGTCCTCATAGCTCAAGCCGCCCCAGGGGTTGGCACTGAAGGCGTCGCGGCCATTGATTTCACTGCGCACCCGATCCAGGCCCCGCACCAGCACGCCCGTACCTTCATCAGCGTAGTGCTTGGGATCATCGGAGGAGGCAAAACGCTCAATGGTGACCCCCGGGACCCGTTGCAACGCTTCAGTCACACTGCGATCCGGGAGCGCGCCAATGTCCGACGCGGTAATGACGTCCTTGAAGGTATCCGCAGTGCGCTTGATGTCCTGAGAGGTTTCGATACTGGAGCGCATTCCGCGCACCACGATTTCCTCCAGTAGCGCCTCGTCCCCCTGCGCCACGGCGGGCTGGGTAGTCGCCACGGCGGCACTGCAGACCACCAGGCTGAGCAGCTTTTTATTGAACACGGTTGGCATGGTTGTGTATCCCCTATTGGCGTGTGTCATGCATTTTTTATGTTAGGCGGAGTATCACCTCCTGGATCTCCTTCCCCAGCAACGCCACCTGCGCTCCGTCCCGAAGCCGCCGGCACTGGACCCATCCAGTGGCCGGCACTGTGATGAACATAACAATCGTGAAATAAAATATCAATAATAATTTATTTCTATGAAAACAATTTTCACACCTCTCGCCGCCAATCGCCGGACAAACAAGCAAAGCCCCTGCTTTTCCCCGCATTTGCTCATAAAAACATCAAATCGATATTGCCAATTCGTCTAAATCATCGTCGGAAACCCAGTGGTTGACCTGTATCAATGCACGCTCCGAAATATGTACTACCCTCTCGGTAGTCAGACTTGAATAACGAGATCGAGACACGGAGTCGCCCATGTCAGTCGACACGCACCCATCCGAACCAGACAACTCACAGGAAAAACGTCGGGAGTGGCGAATGTTCGCCTTCATCGTGGTTTTCCTGTTCCCGATACTCACCGTTGCTCTGGTCGGCGCCTACGGTTTCGCCATCTGGATGTACCAGCTCCTGGCCGGGCCTCCCGGCGCCGGTTGATTTCCACAGCACTGTTCTAACGCCACCCCTTATAAACCACCATCAGGAGGCTTCTCATGGCCGTCATGCACCATGAGCCTGACCATCAACAGATACCCGTCACGACGCTGCCGGTGGAGTGGCATGTGGCCAGTGTGATCGTGCACACCCAGCCCGCGGCACGGGCAGCCGTCGAGCAGTGGCTACGCGAGCTGCCCCTACACTGGCCGGACGAGACACTCAAATGCGCCGAAATACACGCCCAAAGTGATCAGGGAAAGCTGGTATTGGTGCTCGAGAGCACCGACGCACAGGCGATTTTGGACGTGATTGACCAGACCAGCGCGCACCCCGGCGCTGTCAACGCCGCACTGGTCTACCACGAAGTGATTCCGCCGGAGGAGCAACCGCAATGAATCTGACCCGCCGCCAATTCGCCAAGGCCAACGCCGCTGCGGTAGCCGCCGCAGCCATCGGGATGCCACTGCCCGCCAGCGCCAGCAACCTGGTCACCAACCGCGAGCTGACCAACCTGAAATGGAGTAAGGCCCCCTGCCGCTTCTGTGGCACAGGCTGTGGCGTCATGGTCGCCACCCGCGACGACCGGGTCGTGGCGACCCATGGCGACGTCAAAGCCGAGGTAAACCGGGGCCTGAACTGTGTGAAGGGCTACTTTCTGTCGAAAATCCTGTACGGACCAGACCGGTTGCACAAACCGTTGCTGCGGATGCGCAACGGCCAGTACGACAAGAATGGCGACTTTCAGGAAATCTCCTGGGACCAGGCCATGGACCTGCTCGCCGACAAGTTGAAGCAGTCGATCCGTGAACACGGCCCGGAAAGTGTCGGCCTGTTCGGCTCGGGACAATGGACCGTGTGGGAAGCCTACGCCGCCAGCAAACTGTTCAAAGGCGGGCTGCGCAGCAACAACCTCGACCCCAACGCGCGCCACTGCATGGCCTCTGCGGTGGGCGGCTTCATGCGCACCTTCGGCATTGACGAGCCCATGGGCTGCTATGACGATATCGAGCACGCCGATGCGTTCGTATTGTGGGGCTCGAACATGGCGGAAATGCACCCGGTGCTTTGGAGCCGGGTCACCGACCGCAAGCTCTCCTACGAGCATGTCCAGGTGGTCGCCATGTCCCCCTACGAAACCCGCAGTTTCGATCTGGCGGATCTGCCCATAATTTTCAAGCCTCACACTGACCTGATCATCCTCAACTACATCGCCAACTACCTGATCGAAAACGACAAGGTCAATCACGAATTCGTCAACAAGTACACCCGCTTTGTGAAAGGCCAGGACGATATCGGTTACGGCCTGCGCGCTGAAGACCCCCGACAACAGCGGGCCAAAGGCGCCGACAAAGCCAACACCTGGAGCGATATCACCTTCGAGGAGTTTGCCGAATTCGTCAAACCCTACACCCTGGAGCGGGCCGCCAAGGAGACGGGCGTCCCCAAGGCCCGCCTGGAACGGCTGGCAAAAATCTATGCGGACCCGGACATCAAGGTCATGTCCTGCTGGACCATGGGCTTCAACCAGCACACCCGCGGGGTCTGGGCGAACAACATGATCTACAACATTCACTTACTGACCGGCAAAATCAGCGAGCCGGGCAACAGCCCCTTCTCGCTGACCGGCCAGCCCTCGGCCTGTGGCTCAGCTCGGGAAGTGGGCACCTTTGCCCACCGCCTGCCCGCCGACATGGTGGTCACCAAGCCAAAACACCGGGCCATGACCGAGAAAATCTGGAAGCTGCCCGAGGGCACCATCCCCGACAAGGTGGGTTTCTCTGCCGTGGAGCAAAGCCGCAAGCTGAAAGATGGGGTACTCAGAGTCTACTGGACTCAGGTGACCAACAATATTCAGGCCGGCCCCAATACCAGCCAGGAAACCTTGCCCGGATGGCGCAACCCGGATGCGTTTGTGGTGGTCTCCGATGTCTATCCCACCGTCTCGGCTCAGGCCGCCGACATGATTCTGCCCAGCGCCATGTGGGTGGAAAAAGAGGGCGCTTTCGGCAACGCCGAGCGACGCACCCAGTTCTGGCACCAGCTGGTACCGCCGCCGGGCGATGCCCGTTCTGACCTGTGGCAGCTGATGGAAGTCTCCCGGCGCATCAAAACCGATGATGTCTGGCCCGCAGGGCTGCTCAACAACGCTGGTGAACTCAAAGGCAAGACACTGTTCGATGTGCTCTTTGCCAACGGCCAGGTCAACCAATTCAGCAACGATGACCGCGCCGAGGGTTATGCCAACTATGAATCCGAGGCCTTCGGCTTCTATGTACAGAAAGGCTTGTTTGAAGAATACGCCCGCTTTGGGCGCGGCAAGGCCCACGACCTCGCCAATTTCGATCGGTACCATCAGGAGCGGGGCCTGCGCTGGCCTGTAGTGGACGGCCAGGAGACCCGGTGGCGCTTCCGCGAGGGCCACGACCCCTACGTGGAAGCGGGCGCCGGAGTGCAGTTCTACGGCAAACCGGATAATCGGGCTCTGATTTTTGCCCTGCCTTACGAGCCCCCGGCGGAGTCCCCCGATGCAGAATACCCCTTCTGGCTCAGTACCGGGCGGGTACTGGAGCACTGGCACACCGGTTCCATGACCCAGCGAGTCGAGGAGTTGAACCTGGCCGTACCTCACGCGTTGGTGTACATGAATTACGAAGACGCCCGTAAGCAGGGCTTCCGCCGCGGCAGCGAAGTGCGGGTGATCAGTCGGCGCGGCAACATCCGGGCACGGGTAGAAATCCGAGGCCGGGTCAAGCCACCGGAGGGGCTGGTGTACATTCCCTTTTTTGACGCCAACCGGTTGGTGAACAAGCTGACCCTCGATGCCACCGACCCGATTTCCCTGCAGACGGATTTCAAGAAATGTGCCGTCCGTCTCGAACTGATCAGCCTTGCGTAAGGGAGAAACCATCATGATCAAGCCGATACTCCGCCGCTTTATGATGGCCAGTCTGTGTATACCGCTGCTCGCCCTCGGAGAACCGACGCAAGATGTTTCTGCTCCGGATGGTGTGCGTAAAGGCGGGACACTCAGCAAGACCTTTGAGGCACCGCCGCTGGCCAACGTCCGCTCCAGCATGCGCCGGCCCACGCGCAATTACCCCGAGCAGCCGCCGATGATTCCCCACACCATCCGCGGTTACCAGGTGGACATCAACTTCAATCAGTGTCTGAGCTGCCATAGCCGCAGTGCCACCGAAGTGAGCGGTGCCCCCATGGTCAGCATCACCCACTTTGTCGATCGGGATGGCCAGACCCTGGCCTCGGTTTCACCGCGTCGCTACTTCTGCGTGCAGTGCCATGTGCCCCAGCACGACGTCGATCCGGTGAAGGTAAGTACCTTTAAAGGCATTGACCAGGTGCTGGAAGATATCATCAAGCGCGGTGAATAGCGGGGGACGGTTATGTGGAAAATATTGAAAGCGTATTGGAAAACGTTCAATCGACCCGCGACGCACATCAGCCTGGGGGTACTGACCCTCGGTGGCTTTATCGCCGGTATCATCTTTTGGGGTGGCTTCAACACCGCGCTGGAATTCACCAACACTGAAGAATTCTGCATCAGTTGCCATGAAATGAAAGCCAACCCCTATAAAGAGTTGATCCCGACCATTCACTACACCAACCGTTCCGGCGTGCGCGCCACCTGTTCAGATTGCCACGTTCCTCACGACTGGACCTACAAGATCGCCCGCAAAATGGAGGCTTCCAAAGAGGTGTGGGGCTGGATCTTTGGTACTATCGATACTCGGGAAAAGTTTCTGGACAAGCGCCGCATGCTCGCCGAGCGCGAGTGGCGACGGCTGAAAGCCAACGACTCACTGGAGTGTCGTAACTGCCACAACTTCGAGTATATGGACTTTACCCAACAGTCACCCCGGGCCCGAGAGATGCACTCCACCCTGCTGGCCAGCGGCGAGAAAACCTGCATCGACTGCCACAAGGGCATCGCCCACAACCTCCCTGACATGCGCGGTGTGGAATCGGGCTTTCACGGTGACCTGAGCGAGGTCTACGCCCCCGGCAGCACAGCCGTGGCCCGGTTTCTGTTGACCGAGGAATAACCTTCGCTCACAATTCCGGGACCGACCAGGAGACCGAACTGTGAGCGACAACGTCATTGCCTTCAAACGGCCCAGCGCCAAAGAAAAGCACAAGGGTAAAACCTTGTGCCGCAGTGGCTTTCATAAGTGGAAGGTGGTTACCGAGCGGAAGTTTGATGTCAAGCAGGGGAAGTTGGTTACTCTCTACGAGTGCACTCGGTGCAAAGCGCAGAAATCAACCGCCCACTAGAACGGAAGAATCCTTCGCACCGATCGCTCGAATCGCCCCCTCATGCCACCCGTTACTTTCGTTATTAGGTATCGGAGTAACATCAACAATTATCAATGAAAAAACCATCTTTTCATGTCATCCAAATCTATAGAAAAATCGCCGGCCAACCATTAATGTCTACATGACTTTAAGGGGACACCCCCCTTAGAGTCACTTTTTCAACAGGATGAAAATTAAGAGGACATTTTATGAAAATCGGCACTAAACTGGCTGGCGCAGCCATCGCGCTTTTATCCAGCTTCGCATTCGCGCAAGGAACCCCTACCTACGAAATCAATCCCGGCGATACTTTCTCAAATTATGGAGGGGACTACAAAATCGATGCCGGGTCACATTGGGAGCTATCGGGTCCAATTACTGACCGCTGGGGCACACTACAGGAGTCTTACACCTCCCCCACCAATAATACATCCTACAGGGAGTATGATATTTCGGTTGGTTCGGACGTCAAAACCTTTACCAACAAAAAGGATGGCACCTACTCGTATCAACTGGAGATATGTACTGAATATTTGAATCAATATGAGTCCTGTAACGAGCTCACGTGGTCTAGCGATGTTTATGTTTCGGGAAATCCATCCGGCGGATCCAGCTCTAGCTCAAGCTCAAGCTCAAGCTCCTCTTCATCGTCATGTAGCAGACCGATATTTACAATCAATTCAGGATCAACATACAATTCCGGATGTGACGATTACTATATCAAGGCCGACCATTCTTTGTGGCCCACCAGTGGACCTATTGTCGATAAATGGGGAACCCTGAAAGAAACCTATTTTAAACCTGACAGAACCTCAACTTACCGTTATATCGAAGACGTTTCTCCAGGAGTCAGTGAATTAATTCTGAACAAGGCCTCGGGATTCTATATCTATACGGTAAACCGGTGCGTTCGATACTATGACGACACCGAAAGTTGCACCGGATTTGGCCATCAAACATTTGTAAACGTTCAATAAAAAGTAATACGTAAAACAGTTTCATGCGCCTTATTGTCGAGTAAAATCGCCGGCTTATCAATAAGGCGCATCCCCCCATAGAACTTCTAATACACCTCCCAAAATCTTCATGAAGTCACCCCCGCCACTAAAAAAAATCGATAAAGCTGTTAATCGATAAACGGCCTGTCTTGGGATTAAAGTCGGGAACAAAATTTTTATCAATACAGCCAGAATGAAGAGAGTTTCGGCGATAAACTAGGAGCCTATTGTAAACACCTTTCTGAACACCAATTTGCTTAAACAAAGGTGTGTCGCCATTGATGTATTCGGCCGGAGGAGTTCTGGAATCATGCATTGCTGACTCAAGAGACCTGAAATAATTTATTTTTCGGGATTCGTCGATAATCTCATATCCAGTATCTCGGTGCTGATAAAACGCCGTTCCGCCCATATCCTTATCGAACAGGTAGTGAATAGTAGCAAGGCCGCCAGAATCAAAGGAATCTACATGCGGAATACGTTGAACCAAACTGAGCTCTTCGGGAGATTTGGTAACTAACGAATAGTGGCACATGCCAAGACGCAATGTCGTCCCGGAAAAACTGAAATATCGAGCGATTCTTGGGATCAACTCCCTGAGAAGAAACTCCTGATACTCTTTGGGAGCCAGCGCCCTGACGCCAGGGTACGCGACTTCAGGCGGTTCATAATCGAGGAGTGCCGCTTGTTCAACCAACACCTTTGGGTCACGCACAAAGTTATCCACAATCAGTAACGGCGCCTTCTCTTCTCCTATCGATTGGAACTGAAAGGATACATCCGGGTGAAACTGTACAGGCATAACGGGGCCTATTGTTGGAATTTCCAGTTGAAGGGCGGAAGTACTTTTACACTTTTGGCAAGCCCATTTGATGGATTTTACGGATCAGCTCCCTGTTGCTCGGCAAATGCTTGCTGTAACGAAGAGCTATCTCTCTAGCCTCTTTCACATAATGATCAAAGTCATTCTGTAGATCACTGCGCGTTCCCGTTTCTCTATTCTCAGTGATGAATCCCATCCCGTAGAGTATGTATTGCCAGCTCGCAGCGGGTAACATTTCCTCAGCCAAGGGAAAATCATACTTGTTGGGAACCTGCCTACGCCAAAGGCGCAATAACTCTTTTAGCGAATCCGGCACTGAGTCCTCCCTGACGCTATCCCGCCAATAGGCGGTATCTCGCCTTTTGGATAGCACGTACTGAAGCTTGATGAAATCAATCGTTGTCTTCCAATAGTAGGAAATACGATCATTGAAACGCTTGGCCACAATATCCATCACATCCCGGTTTGCGGGCAACTCATCACTGATCATTCGCGCGGATGCCTCAATCATCACCAATGCTGTCGCTTCCAGCGGCTCAACAAACCCTGCGGACATGCCCACCGCGACACAGTTTTTGTGCCAGAATTCGGACCTGTGACCAGTCTCATACGAAATCTTTCTGAACACCAAATCATCAATGACTTTTGATTCCACTGTCTGGGAAAGATAGTTTCTAAGCTGCTTCTCCACCGATTCGGTGTCGACATAGTCGCTTGAGTATACATACCCGACCCCTCGGCGACTCGGAAGCCCAATATCCCAGATCCAACCTGATGGTTGCGCCGTGGCGATTGTGTGAGACGCGATGGGCGAATCCGGAGACGGATACGGAACCTGGACGGCTAAAGCTGTATCATTAAAAATAATGTGGCTCTTCGACACATAAGGTATGCCGTAGTGCCCACCCAACAATAGCGCTTTATTACCGCTACAATCGACAAACAGATCCCCCTCAACATCGCCATTATAAGTTGTCGATAACGAAGTTATATCACCCCGCTCAGTCGCTTTAACCTCGGTCACATCATCAACAATGTGTTTCACACCCAAATTTTCGGCACAGTGTTTCGCCAGAAACTGTCCCAGTTTCACGGAGCTAAAGTGATATGCATAGTTTGCTACTGCAGCATACTCCGGGGTAGCCAATTGTTTTGGTGCCAATCCGCGCTCGCACAGTGCGTTCTGAAAGCAGATCGCGTCTGCGAATGGAACTTTATTTCGAATTTTCTGCCAAGGACGCACAAGGTCAATTTGATTGAACCCACGAGGAAGCTCTAGAGGGTGGTAATAGTAATCACCTTCTTCGCCTGTCACCCAGCCTACAAATTTAATGCCTTGTTTAAAAGACACGTCACACTCTCGGATAAAGTCGGTCTCTGAAACGCCGATCTTGGAAAGAGTCAGACGCATACTGGGCCAAGTTCCTTCACCCACACCCAAAGGAGGAATTTTGGGAGATTCGATGACAGTTACCTGCACGCCAGAAGCGCTCTTGGCGTTGTGCTCAGACGCGATCAGCCCTGCCGTCAACCATCCAGCCGAGCCACCACCAACGACAACGACACGTTTAATGGCATGGTCTGACATAATTAACCTCTTACGTCACATTGAGTCAGCTTTGCAGTGACGGTCAATAAATTGTTGATGAGAAGGCATTTGTGCTACTTTTTCCTGCACGCTTGCTTTTAGCGACCCCAGGAACTGACTGAGCTCGCTTTCGCTCATTTGATCTACGATCGGATGATATGTGTTGGGAGTAACGCGTTGCCCGATCAGAACCTGAGTCCATGAATCCACCTGAAAAAGCTCTTTCTCCTGTAACGGTATAGCACCGGTGTCACGGAATAACTGAATACGATGCTTCAATGCATCAGGTATTTCCATGTTTTTGCAGTAGCGCCAAAAAGGACTATCTTCCCGTTCTGTTGCGTGATAATGAAGAATAATAAAGTTCCGAACCCGGTCCATCTCTTCGCTAAACTGTTTGTTGTATTCATCGATGGCGGTTTGGGTAAGGTCACCTTGCGGGAGAAGCTTCATCAACCGTAAAATAGCGGACATAGCCAAATGAATTGATGTGGACTCCACTGGCTCGAGAAATCCCGCCGCCAGCCCAATAGCCACACAATTTTTGGTCCACCCCCGCAACCTACGGCCGGTCTTATACTTGAAGGCTTTGGGTTCCGCGATGGGCTTACTTTCCAGATTGGAAAGCAGTGTGTTCATCGCCTCATCGTCCGACACATATCGACTACAGTAGACAAGCCCGTTACCAGTTCGGTGCTGAAGGGGGATTCGCCACTGCCAACCAAAGTCGTGGGCTATTGCCTGAGTATAGGGTCGAGGCTCGCCGTACTTTTCCGATTGTACTGCGACAGCGGAATCACAGGGAAGATAATGCCCATAGGGTAAGTAGGGGGTATTCAGAGCTCCATCGATCAGACGAGCCGAGAATCCGGTGCAATCAAGGAATAAATCCCCAGGAACCTCTTCTCCACTCTCCATCGTGAGCGACGTTATCTCACCCGTTTCAGGACTGATATTTACGCGCTTGAAAATGCCCTCTATCCACCGGACACCATGGGAAAGCGAATGCCTTTTTAAATATTCGGCATACAGCCCTGCGTCCAGGTGGTACGCAAAGTTCAGGCCGTGCTCCTGATAGGCCCACATCTTTCCACTTCTGGCGGCCATCAATTCCGGTGAGTAGGCTCCAAAGTCATCTGCGATGCCTTTTTTCCGTCCGGCAACCCAGAAATGTTGGAAGTCACAAGCCCAACAGTCTTTACCGGTAACGCCAAATGAGTGAAAGTAGTTATCACCCTTCCTGGCCCAATTAGTGAATTCAATACCAAGCTTATAGGTTCCCTGAATGGACTTGATCAGGTCAAGCTCATCAATCCCAAGAAGGCGATGAAACGTTCTCAAGGGGGGAATGGTGGCTTCTCCAACACCAATTCGGCCAATCGCCTCCGACTCAACGACGCAGACGTTGTAGACCTTACCAAATAACTTGCCCAACGCTGCGGCCGCCAACCAGCCCGAGGTGCCTCCACCTGCGATAACAATTGTCTTCTTATCCTGCACCGTCTGTCACCTTATTCAGGTCGTATTGCTCGGCCATATGGCCCTGTGAATCGCCAATCCACTACAAGTAATACACTAGGCCAACTGCTGGTTCTTGATATCAATGAGCTTCTGAACATTGCCCAGGGATCCGGAGATATAGTAAGCCGCCGCCAGAAACCCTTCTTTGTGAAGCCTTTCGAGTGACGCCCCATCCAGTTCGGAAAGTTTTTCTTCCGAAATTGTGTAGCCTCCCTCGAACTCGAGATTTTCACCATTGATGAATTGTATATCAAGACGTAGCGGCTCTAGTAAGCCCAACTCTACGAACAGATCGACCATATTGGTCACAGATTTCGTTGATTGGTGTAAAAGCAACAAAATTTTGCTGATATATTCCATATACGGCGTGAGGCTGCCATCCTTTTCAAACAATGCTTCCCCATCACCTTCTTGACTGACACGAGGATCATCTGTATCAACACAAGCCGACAGCGCCTGTTTACCCTCAACGTCCTGAAATCCTATGACAAATGGCCCTTTGGCAACCGCCAATGGGATATGGTTTGCCGTCCAGTTTCCTTCGCCATCCAGAAACAGGTTCTCGTTTTGCTTAAAACCCAATAACACATTGGGAAAGAAGCGCCCTGTTTCGGCGTGTCGCCGAAAAATGATCGGGTACTCTCTTTGGGCGGCGCGAAGCTCGGTATCCATAACCATGACGGCCCCCACGTCATAGCCCAACTCCTCAGTATATCGGCTTGTAACACGAAGATCGTGATGCTTTTTTTTGTCGAGCAACTGATAGTTTGCCATTCTTATTTCACTGCCTTTGATTTTGTAAAAAAAATGCCGCTCCCTGGGGAGCGGCATCTATGCTACCACACCTCTAAACGCTGTGTTTAGAAGGTATACCGAGCAGACAGGGCATAACGAGCACCGAGAATATCAAGGCGCAAGGGCTGCTGCTTGGTACGAGCATAGTTCCGAGCGTCTTCTTCGGTGAGGTTAATACCTTCAAACGATACTGACAAATTGTCAGTCACATCGTAACTCACGTTGAGATCAAGCTGTGAGTAGGCTTCGGTATGACCCGGCTCATTGGCGGACGCGGTGGTGCTATACAGGAAATCATCCCGCCAGTTGTAAGCCAGACGAGTTGAGAAACCCGACTTCTCATAAATCAACACCAGGTTGGCCGAGTCGCTCAGACCGGTCAGGGCAAATTGACTGGTCAACGGGTCTCCCGTGATGTCGTACTCGATATCGCCATTCACGATGGTGTAGTTCGACTGTACGCCAAAGCCGGTGTCACCAAAGAAATGCTGTATCGCAAATTCCCAACCATCAAGCTTGGCAGACCGGTTATCGACAGGGAAGTTGACGTTGGCAACGTAGTTCGGGTCAGCATACTGCCCCTCACTCACTGCGACCAGGTCAACATTGTCCTCCCAACCTTCAGTGCCCTCGTATCCGTAGGCGTCATAGTCCGCGCCACATGAAGCAGAGTTGCCTGCGTTCTCTCCATCGCCGAAGGCTGTGATACACGCCTCGGGAGCCAGATTCATAGAGGCAATCATGCGGAACAGGCTCTGCTGATTTACCGGGATACCACGACTCTCAAGCTCGTCAATAGCCGCCTGGGCGCGCGGGCCATTGGTCGGGTCAAGCACAGTGCCGACTTCTTGTTGCTCTACGGCGGTGCCTACGAAGTTGGGCACATCTTTCAGGAAGTAACCAACAGACATATAGCTCGCATCGTCGTAGTACCACTCCAACGACAAGTCAAAATTGTCTGACTCCAATGGGTTCAGGTTCGGGTTACCATTCTGAGCCGTTCCGGGCTGGGTGCCCAGGATGGTCGGGCCCCCATTGGGCGGCTGAACGCCATTTACACCCTGAAGCAGATTGGAGTAGTTGGGACGTGAAATAGTTGTTGAATAAGCCGCCCGCGCCACAACATCTTCGGTAATACCAAGCGACAAGCTCAGGCTTGGAAGGACGTTGTCATAGGAACCAAAACCGATTTCGACAGGCGCATTGGCCGCGTTACCGGCCTGCGTAATCAAGTCGTTATCGCCCTGCCAAAGGATACTCGAGGGAGCCACCTGCCCGATGGATTCGACGTCTGTCTCCTCGTAACGGATCCCGGCGAGAATATCCAAAGGCATGCCGCCGACATCCATTCCATAAGAGCCCTGGATATAGAATGACGTAATGTCTTCTTTAATAGTACGGTTGGTGTTGTCGTCCGCACCCGGTTCCCAAGGCAGATTGTTGTTGTAAGACAGCAGCTCACCCAGAGCATTCACGTCTTTGGCAATCCAGGCCGTGGTAAACACTTCGCCCTGAGCGCCAGAAGGGGATCCATCTTTAATACCAGAGCTGTTAAAAAACTCCTGGGCATCTGAATCAAGCTCAGTGCTGTAGCCATCGAAAAGCTTGGCATAATCAAGCTTCTCCATCATCAACGGAGGCACATCACCCGGCGTACCTACACCCCAGTTGCCTTCCAGCACCTGCTGCAGGAAAGAAGAACGCTGGGTAGCTTCCATAGAGCGACTTTCTACGCCAAAATCAATGGACGCGTTGTCGCTAAACTCCCAACGCCCGTCCAGTTTAACCTGGTCAATTTCGCTAGTGGCGCGCGGATTCCAGATTTGGCGGACGGTAGAGCCGATATCGCGAATATCCAGCTCATCCTCTTTGAGGCCGACGTTGCCAGATCCATCACGGTGGTCGTCTTCATAAACACCGACCAGCAGCGGAAGGTCGCCTGACATGTCGTAACCCTGAGCGCTGACGCCCTGAGCGCCGAGGCCAATATTGAAGTACCCGCCAACAAGCCCTTCGTGAGGCAAACTTTCAGATTCTGAAGTGTGGGCATCCAAGGTCAGCGACAGGTTTTCGGTCGCAAAAAACTCTACATTGATACCAGTGGAGGTTAGCTCATTCTCGAAACCGCCACCATTTTGGGTATTACCAATATCACGCACGACTCCAGTTGGGTTTTCAGCCCAGAAGTAGACGGGAGAAGCTACATCGCTACGACCATCGAACTGTACGTCCGTTGCCGGGAAAGAACCACCGCCAAACCAGAAAGAAAGCTCAGAACCATTAATACGGTCCTTTTGCTGTGCAACGGTGTGATCCAGTGTCGCCGTCAGGTTATCAACCGGGCGATACTGCAATGTCAATTGCGCATTATCACGCACACGCTTGCGGTCTTCGTGGTAGTAGCGGACCCCTGATGTAATATTAGTCTGCTGATTTGCGCCCGGCTCATTGATAATTCGGACATCATCAACGCCGATTGACGGCTCAGTTCCACCAGCCACATAGGGCACACCCTCAATGAAAGAAGCATCACCCCAGTCACCAGAGTAGCTCGAATAAGCATTGGTGAACACGCCACTTTGAGCGCTATTGCGTTCTTGGCGGGTCAGAGCAAGTGACGCACCGAAAGTGTCATTCGACCAGCTCAAAAATGTAGACAGTTCCGGCGTATACTCGTTGCCAACGCGCGTGGTTGTGTCATTGAGTGCTTTACCGGCAACAGTGGCGGTGAACCCCGGCGCATCGTCCATGGGCCGCCGTGTTCTCAAGTTGATTGTTGCGCCGATACCACCCGAGGCAATGGATGCCTGGGAAGTCTTGTACACCTCTACCGCGGATACACCCTCAGCCGCGATGTTACTCATGTCGAAACCACGGTCAGCGGCTGGGTTACCCCCGCCACTTTTGGAGATATCAATTCGACTGGTCGGCAGCGCTCGACCATTGATAGTTACCAGGTTAAATGCGGGACCGAAACCACGAACTGTAACTTGAGAACCCTCACCATTACGGCGATCAATAGACACACCTGTAATCCGCTGCAAGGATTCGGCGAGGTTACTATCAGGGAACTTACCGATATCCTCAGCGGAAATGGCATCGACGACACCCGCCGAGTCTCTCTTGATATCCATTGCGCGCTCCAGAGAGCCGCGGATACCAGTGACTACCACCTCTTCCAGCATGGGCTCGCCCTGCTGCGCGAATGCACCGCCGCTGAAGCCAGCCAGGGCCGACGAGGCCACGACTGAGGCGATCAGGCGCTTTTGAAAACTTTTACGATTGGGATTCATGGAACTCTCCTTACTGAGACCAGGTTATTATTGTCGGCACACAAGGTGCCGCAAATCATTTGCCAGCAATCCGTAAATAGCTGTTGTACGGTTTTTGGTTGATCACCACCGCTGAGCCAGGGGCAGAGTCCCTTACTGTTGTTGTCATTTCCTGCTTCGGCATCCAGACGCTCTCACTCTCCGAAAACCGATCACCGCAAACCCAATTCGGCGTCCGCTCACACGACACAGGCACCTAATTGCCAACCGGAATAAGTGCGCTAATTTTTATAACTTAGCAGGTCCGCTGACGCTTAGATTATCCTCTATGTGCCGCCTAAACCCACATTAGGGTTATAGTGACCATAAATATTAGTCTTCTAGACTATTACACTCCCGCCCATACCTTGTCAACAACCAATTGCTTAGACGAAACAATCAGTTATGAGGTCTTGATGAGGCCTTCTTCAGATTAGTTCCGCCATGACCAAAGCGCAAATATTTAAGCACTTATAAATAAGAGAGCGTACTTACATTTTATTGTACTACTATACTATTTTTTGTTGGGTTAAGCCTTTGCTCTGACTCGTCGCATCAGGCCCCGCATCCCAGAGTCAACTGGCTAGTCCTGCTTGCCTCATTCTCGCGCACCTCAAACCTCGTCCACCGTACCAACTTGGCGCACTCTTTCTGTCGTCATGCCCGCGCTTGAGGCAAACACAGCTGGATTATCCTGACCCACGATGAAGCACCTCTCTGTTTTTCGGTCCACCGCTGTGCAAATCGGCCAATCATCCCCTCATTTACGGGAAATTTCCTGGATCTGCTCAGTCGTCGTTTCGTTGGCACAGCTTTTGAATACACCAGCTCGTGCACCCGACATTCACTTGTCCCTTTAGTTTGCGATCGTGAGCCAAGCCATCTGATTGTTCCTGTCGAACACTCAGCGACACATGACGACCAATTCCGTCATCCGTGTTTTTCACTTTTCAGGAGTCAACAATGAACACCTTTCTTGACGCGCTTCGCTCTTTGCGTCGCTCATTGCGCCGCCCCCTATCATTCAGCTTTTGTCAGAGCTCAAAACGGTTGGGATTTGCATTGGTTGCATTGATGAGCCACGCCTCATTGGCCGTTGGACCACCCGAGAAAGCAGACCTTCGGTTTGGCTTCATCAAGCTGACCGACATGGCCCCTTTGGCTATTGCATTGGAAAAAGGCTACTTCGAGGATGAAGGCCTTTTTGTCGAGCTGGAAGCTCAGGCGAACTGGAAAGTGTTATTGGATGGTGTGATCGACGGGCAGTTGGACGGCGCTCACATGCTGGCCGGTCAACCACTGGCGGCCACCATTGGCTACGGTACCAAAGCCGATATCATCACTCCCTTTTCCATGGACCTGAACGGCAATGGCATTACCGTTTCCAACCAGGTTTGGGAAGCGATCAAACCTCATCTACCGACCGGCGCGGACGGGAAAATACAACATCCAATTCATGCCGATGTCCTGAAGCCGGTCATTGAATCCATGGCCAAAAAAGGTGAAAGCTTCAAAATGGGCATGGTGTTTCCCGTTTCCACCCACAACTATGAGCTCCGCTACTGGCTCGCCGCCGGCGGCATACATCCGGGGTTCTACGCTCCCCATAAAGGAGACACCTCGGGCCAGCGGCAGGCCGACGCTCTCTTGAGTGTCACGCCACCACCCCAGATGCCTTCGACCCTTGAAGCGGGCACTATCCACGGCTATTGCGTCGGGGAGCCCTGGAATCAGCAGGCCGTTTTCAAAGGCATCGGTGTACCCGTGATTACCGATTACGAAATATGGAAAAACAACCCCGAAAAAGTGTTTGGGATAACCCGGGAGTTCTCCGAAAAGTACCCCAACACCACCATTCGCCTGACCAAGGCATTGATTCGTGCGGCCAAATGGTTGGATGCGGACAACAACGCTAACCGGGAGGAAGCCTCGAAAATTCTCTCTCAGCCCTACTACGTCGGGGCCGACTATGAAGTGATTGCCAATTCCATGACCGGCACGTTCGAATATGAAAAAGGCGATACCCGAGAGGTTCCGGATTTTAATGTATTTTTCCGCCACAACGCGACCTACCCTTATTATTCTGACGCCATCTGGTACCTAACGCAGATGCGCCGCTGGGGCCAGATCAGCGAATCCAAACCCGATGAGTGGTACTTCGACATAGCCCGCAAGGTTTATCGGCCGGATATTTATGCGCAGGCCGCCCAAGCGCTTATTGCAGAGGATTATGCGCTCGCCGACGAGTTCCCCGACTTTGCCAACGAATCCGGATTCAAACCCCCACAGGATGATTTCCTCGATGGCATTACTTACGACGGTACCAAACCGACCAACTACATCGAATCCCTGGAAATCGGCCTGAAACAGAACGACACCCTGTAGCCCCGAATGTAGACACGTTGGGCGTTGCATATCGCCCAACCTCACCCGGAGGACGTCACCATGACTTCCACAACCCTTCAGAAAACCAAGTGGTTTCGCTGGCCCCTCAGCGGTGACCGTTTGACGAACATCGTCAGCGCCATCACGCTGCCCTTGATTGGCCTGGCTCTTTTCATTGGCGCCTGGCACATAGGCGCCCAGCAGGTAAACACATCGCTGGGCACCTTCCCCGGCCCCGCCGCCGTCTTTGAGCAGTGGCAGAACCTGATCGATGAACACCAGTCGGAGAATCTTCGGGCGCAAGCGTTTTACGAGCGACAGGAAAAGCGTCACGAACGGCAATTGGACAAGAACCCGGATGCACAGCTCACCTTTCGGGACTATAACCGTCGTCCGACATTTTTCGATCAGATAACTACCAGTCTGTTTACCGTGATGACCGGTTTTCTTCTGGCTACCGCCGTAGCTATTCCATTGGGGATAGTCATTGGTCTGAGTACTACCACCTACAGGGCAATCAATCCGATCATCCAGATATTCAAACCGGTATCTCCTTTAGCGTGGCTACCGCTGGTCACCATGGTGGTGAGTGCGGTTTATGTCAGCGATGACCCGATGTTTGAAAAGTCCTTTATCACCTCGGTGATTACCGTGGCGCTGTGCAGCATTTGGCCAACTCTGATCAACACCGCCGTGGGCACCGCCAGCATTAACAGCGACCTGCTCAATGTCAGTCGGGTGCTGAGCCTCAACTGGTTCACTCACGTAAAGACCATTGTACTGCCCTCTGCCATTCCCATGATGTTCACCGGACTTCGGCTGTCACTGGGCATTGCCTGGATGGTATTGATAGCGGCGGAAATGCTCGCCCAGAACCCGGGGCTGGGAAAATTTGTCTGGGACGAATTCCAGAACGGGTCCTCCAACTCCCTCGGACGCATTTGCGTCGCGGTATTGATGATCGGGTTCATTGGCTTTTTGCTGGACCGCTGTCTACTGCTGATTCAGAGCCGCGTCAACTGGGATAAAACAGCGATCTCTCGCTAACCAAGGAGTTTGATATGAGTCAAGTTCACCTCGAATTAACCCAGGTCGGGATCGATTTCCCCACTCCCAAGGGTCCGTTCAACGCACTCAGGGATGTAAACTTGAAAATCGGTCAGGGCGAGTTTGTTTCTCTGATCGGCCATTCCGGCTGCGGTAAATCCACCGTGCTCAATATTGTCGCCGGTCTGTATCAAGCGACCAGTGGCGGCGTGGTGCTCAATGGCAGGGAAGTAAACTCTCCGGGACCGGAGCGTGCCGTGGTGTTTCAGAATCACTCGCTGCTCCCCTGGCTGACGGTTTACGACAATGTCGCACTCGCGGTCAAGCAGGTCTTCAAGGGTCAGAAGTCCAGGGCGGAAATGCGTGACTGGATCGAACACAACCTGGCACTGGTACAGATGACTCACGCCATGCATAAGCGCCCCGGTGAAATTTCCGGCGGCATGAAGCAACGGGTCGGCATTGCCAGGGCGCTGGCCATGGAGCCTCAGGTGTTACTGATGGATGAACCCTTCGGCGCGCTCGATGCTCTGACCCGCGCGCACCTACAAGACTCGCTGATGGACATTCAGGCCACCCTGGGTAACACGGTCATCATGATCACCCACGATGTGGATGAGGCCGTTTTACTGTCCGACCGGATCGTGATGATGACCAACGGCCCATCAGCCACCATCGGAGAAGTTCTTCCTGTGTCCCTGGAGCGTCCGCGGGACCGACTCGAGTTGGTGGACAGCCCTGAGTACAACGAATGTCGCAGTGCCGTACTGCGTTTTCTGTACGAAAAACAGAAGAAAATTGAATCCATTGACGCCAAAAGAAAGGCCAAAAAGAGTTGGGCGCAAAAATTGAAAATTACCGGCTAGCTCCTCTATAGATAAAAACATTTTTTACCCAATCCATTACCCGATTACAGAACTGGAGAAACCTGCAATGCACAGAATGACTTATCCCCTGAGCGCCTCGCTCGTCCTATGCCTGAGCGCCCCGGCCGCTGTTGCTCAAAACGGCATTGCCGAAGCCCTGCAAAGCGGCGAGACCCGGCTGCATCTGCGCACACGTTTCGAAGATGTGGACCAGGACGGCGTGGAAGGTGCCAGCGCCTTCACTCAGAAAACCCGCCTGACCTACGCCTCCGGACGCTATGAAGGCTTCAGCCTGCTGCTGGAGATGGACGACACCACCGCGATCACCGATGTTGACTACAACGACGGCACCGGCATCAACCCGGGCACCGCCGTCATCGCCGACCCGGAAGGCACCGAGATCAACCAGTCCTACCTGGCCTATCAGGCCGGCGCCACCCAGGTGAAGTATGGCCGCCAACGCATTCTGCTGGACAATCAACGCTTCGTTGGTGGCGTCGGCTGGCGTCAGAACGAGCAGACCTACGACGGATTCTCGGTCAGCAGCAAAGCGGTGGATCAATTCGAGCTGTTCTACGCCTACGTGCACAACGTGAACCGCATTTTTGGTGAGAGTGTGGCCGCTGGCGATCACAAGCATCAGAGCCATCTGCTCAACGGCCAATACACCGGGCTCAATGCCGGCACGCTGGTGGCCTACGCCTATCTGCTGGACAATGAGACGGCGCCGGGGCTGGCCAGTGATACCCTGGGGCTGCGCTGGCAGGGCATCGTCAACGAGACCTTCAGCTACAACCTGGAGTACGCCACCCAAAGTGAGGCGGGCGACAACCCGACCGACTATTCCGCACGCTACCTGATGGCCGAAGGGCTGGCCAAGGTGGGGGGTTTCAACTTAAAACTGGGCTACGAGGTGCTGGGCTCGGATGACGGAACCGCCGCGTTCGCCACCCCCCTGGCCACGCTGCACGCCTTCCAAGGCTGGACGGACAAGTTTCTGGCAACGCCCGCCACCGGGGTAGAGGATGTGTACTTCAGTGTGGGACGACCGGTCGGTCCGGTGAACCTGACGCTGGTGTATCACGACCTGAGTGCCAATGAGGGGGATGCCGATTACGGCTCCGAGCTCGGGTTGGTGGCCGGCACCAAGGTGGGTCCGGTGGGCCTGACCCTGAAGTACGCGGACTACAGCGCCGATGAGTTCGCCACGGATACCCGCAAACTGTGGCTGATGGCGGCGGCCACTTTCTGATCGGTCGATTCGTCAGGCGTTATCTTCCGGGCCCAGTTCCTCATCAATCAGCCCGATCACGGTGCCCACACCGTTTTCGCGCAACCGCTCCAGGAGCTGGGCCAGGTCGTCGACCCGCTGCGGGTCAAGCAGCCCCGCCTCGTCGGGCACCAGGCGGCCTTTGTCGATCATCCGCTGTACGAAGGCCTCGCTGGCATTCAACCGCTCGGCGGCGGCCACTTTCGTCATACCTTGTGTCACATTCACCTCATTGGTCGTTTCTCACCGGTGTCCGGTCGATGAACCCCGATTAAAGCTGTGTCATAATGCCGTTTTTTAGCGCCAAAGTCGCCCTGCATTGCCGGCGTTACCCACTCAACCCAGACCGATCCGAGAAGAGCAGCTTCATGAGCAGCAAAGGCATTCTCTACACCGTTTCCGCCCCCTCCGGTGCGGGCAAAACCAGCCTGGTCAACGCCCTGGTGAAATCCAGCCCGGAAGTCTGTGTCTCGGTGTCTCACACCACCCGCCCCATGCGCCCCGGCGAGCAGGATGGCGTAAACTACCACTTTGTGGACCACGCCCGCTTTGAGGCCATGCTCGCCGAGAATGCTTTTCTGGAGCACGCTCAGGTGTTCAGCAACCTGTACGGCACCTCCCGTCACTGGGTGGAAGATACCCTCAACCAGGGGCTGGACGTCATCCTGGAAATCGACTGGCAGGGCGCCCGGCAGGTTCGCGAGCAACTTCAGGACACCGTCAGCCTGTTCATTCTGCCCCCGTCGCTGGCGGCCCTGCGCCAGCGACTGACCGGGCGCGGGCAGGATCAGCCGGAGGTCATTGAGGCCCGTATGAACGAGGCCATCAACGAAATCTCCCACTACCGGGATGCGGACTATCTGATCATCAACGATGACTTCACCACCGCACTGGCTCAATTCCAGGCCCTGATCACCAGCCAGCACCTTAGACGCGACCGGCAGGAACAGGTTCACAAAGCCATGCTGGACGAGTTATTGGGCTGACGCACGGCGCGCAAATTGTGTACAATACCCGGTCCGATTCCCGAATTTCCCGGCGCCGGCGCCCGGACCCCTTGAAGGTCCAGGATACCGACGCCATATCAATACTGTGAGTACGAGACACTATGGCACGTATTACCGTTGAAGATTGCTTGGATCACGTCGACAACCGTTTCGAACTGGTGATGGTCAGCGCCAAGCGCGCTCGCCAGCTCGCCGTGGGCGGCAAAGATCCGCACGTTCCGGAAGAGAACGATAAGCCCACCGTCATCGCCCTGCGCGAAATCGAGGAAGGCTTTGTCGACGCCAGCATCCTGCTGGAAGCGGACGAGCCAATTCGTCAAGAGGCACCCAGCGCCGAACACATTCAGGAGACTGAGGCCCAGCCCGGCAACGAGTAAGCGCCTCGCCATTTAATACCCGGCCGGGTCCACTCCCGGCCTCGTTTGGAGTAAGGCCTTGCAGACGATCGAAGCCTTGAGTCACAGGCTTTCATCCTACCTCGAGTACAGCCAAATCAATTTGGTGAAGCGGGCCTACTTTTACGCGGAACAAGCCCACGACGGACAACGGCGCCGCAGCGGCGAAGCTTACATTACCCACCCCCTGGCCGTCGCCGACATCCTCGCCAACATGCACATGGACCATCAGAGCCTGATGGCCGCCATGCTGCACGACGTGATTGAAGACACCGGCATCAGCAAAAAGGCCATCGCCAAGCAATTTGGCGATACCGTGGCCGAACTGGTGGACGGGGTGAGCAAGCTGACCCAGATCGAGTTTGAGTCCCACGCGGAGAAACAGGCCGAAAACTTCCAGAAAATGGCGCTCGCCATGGCCAACGACCTGCGGGTCATCCTGGTCAAGCTGGCCGACCGACTGCACAACATGCGCACCCTGGGCGCCATGCCGCCCCACAAGAAACGCCGCATCGCCAAGGAAACCCTGGAAATCTACGCCCCTATCGCCCACCGCCTGGGCATGAATGACATCCGCCTGGAGTTCGAAGACCGGGGCTTCTACGCCATGCACCCGCTGCGGGCCAGCCGCTTGCAGGCCGCCCTGAAAACCGCCCGGGGCAACCGCAAGGAACTGGTCGAGCAGATTCAGACCGCCATTGAAAAGCGGCTGGAGCGGGAGGGCCTGATCGCCATCGTGATCGGCCGGGAGAAACATCTGTACAGCATTTACGAAAAAATGCGGCAGAAAAAGAAGTACTTCAAGGAAATCATGGACGTCTATGCCTTCCGCATCATCGTGGACAGCGTGGACACCTGCTACCGGGTGCTTGGGGTCATTCACAACCTGTACAAACCGGTGGCCGGGGAGTTCAAGGACTATATCGCCATTCCCAAAGCCAACGGTTACCAGTCCCTGCACACCGTGCTGCTGGGTATGCACGGGGTACCGATCGAAGTGCAGATCCGCACCAAGGAAATGGACGAGATGGCCAACAACGGCATTGCCGCCCACTTCCTGTACAAGAACAGCGGCGATGAGAGCATCAGCCACAGCCGGGCCCGTCAGTGGGTTCAGGGCCTGCTGGAAATGCAGCGCCGGGCCGGCGACTCGCTGGAGTTTATCGAGAACGTCAAAATCGACCTGTTCCCCGATGAAGTCTACGTGTTCACCCCGAAAGGGCGCATCGTCGAATTGCCCCACGGGGCCACGCCGATCGACTTCGCTTACGCGGTCCACACCGACATTGGGCACAACTGCGTCGCCTGCCGGATCAACGGTCGGCTCGCCCCTCTGTCTCAGCCGCTGCAGAGCGGCCAGAAGGTCAACATCATTACCTCGCAGGGCGCCCAGCCCAACCCCAACTGGCTCAATTTCGCCGTGTCCGGCAAGGCCCGAAGCGCCATTCGCCACTTCCTCAAGCACCAGCGACACCACCAGTCGGTCGCCCTGGGTAAGCGTCTGCTGAGCCGCTCGTTGGCGGATGTCGGCCTCAAGCTGGATCAACTGAGCGAAGCGCAGGAAACGCAGTTGCTCACCGCCACCCAGATGAAGTCCATGGAGGATCTGCTCGAAGACATTGGTCTGGGCAACCGGGTCGCGCAGGCGGTAGCCAAACTGCTCCAGCCAGACGCCGAGGTCAATCCGCCCAGCGGCAGTATCTACTCTCCGCTAACCATTGATTCCGCCGAAGGCATGATGATCACCTTCGCCCGCTGTTGCCGCCCGATCCCCGGGGATCCGATTATCGGTCACATCAGCTCGGGCAAAGGCCTGGTGGTTCATCAGGACACCTGTCGCAACATTACCGAGCTGCGCCACAAGCCGGAGAAAATCAGCTACGTCAATTGGGCGCCCACGGTCACCGGCGAGTTCCTGGTGGATGTACGGGTGGAAGTGGAGTCCGAGCGGGGCATCATCGCCACCCTGGCCACCCGGGTGACCGAGCAGGGCGGCTCCATTGAGCACATCAAGGTGAACGAACGGGACGCCCACAACAGCGTCATCAACCTGTGCATCGGCGTACACAACCGCATTCACCTGGCCAATATCATGCGCCGGGTGCGCAATCTGAGTTTTGTGCTGCGGATCAATCGGGCGAAGAACTGAGGTTGGAAGTATTCCATCCGCCCTAATGAATGCCAAAACTCTATTTGGCGCTGTTAGTACAATGGGGGGAATGCAATATCACCAACTGGAGCATTAATAAAACTCAAAAACCATATTAACCTCGTGGTTTTTCTTTAGCATCTCGACCGCTCGGAAAACATCAGGATCTTTGAGGTAAAGTTTTGGGATTAGGCCATCTCGATACTGACTAATCGCCAAAACCATAGACCCAATATTCAAATCATAATGAATCCAAGACGGTACAGGACCATAGCCACCTGGAAGACCACTAATACGAATGGAGTCAGGCAAGCCCAAATACGGATGAAAATACCCAAGTTCCACATACTCTCTTAAAGCTTTGAGAGATTCATCCGGCGCAAAAAGAAGGCCCAGTGCAGCCCCATAAGGCGCAGGGGAGTGCTGAACCACCTCTTGTGGGTTTGGGGCTCCATGTGCTTCTGATCCTTGATTACTATAGTAGCTTTTGTTAGCCCTAAACCCCTCGTCATCAATCCGGGAAAAAGAGCCTACTGCCGTGAGTCCCATTAACTCCCTACCAAAAACCTTTTCCGACGTCTTTGCATCATACAAAAAAGCTTGTCTGCTGTTTCTAGCTAGTTTTGGTAAAGGCCCTGTCCACAATTGCAGCCAGTTGTAAGTAAATCCGGCGGCAAACCAGCTAGGGTAGAATCCATGCTTTTTCTCCCTAGAAAGATTGTCGTAGATTTCCGCCTCAAACTGACCAGAGGCTACTGACTCCAAGTATACTAGCTCACTTTCTTCGGAAAAAGACAAACCCCAACTATAAGGATCCATATCTCCCGAATCTGCCAACAAACCCATCGCAATTTTCCCATTGCTTCGCATAACTGCGTTCCAATCTGGCCTGTCCAACAAACCATTAGCGAGAGACACAATATCCGAGTCATAGGAGAAGTACTGTTTTGCCGTGCGCAAACCTGCGGCTAACATGGCCCAATCGATAGTGCTGACAGAATCCCAGTGTGGATCACCATCAGTCGTAAACCAATGATAAGGAAACCCATGCCAACCATGTGTACCATCGTACCAGTTCTGTCCCTCCAACCAGCGCATCATCGCTAACACTCGATTTTTAGCATCGCTTTCTTCAATTACTCCTCGCTCAATCGCGATAATATACACGGCTAGCGCATAACCAATTCCAGAGACCGAAACAATTTCTTCATCGTTCTGTTTTTCTAAAACAACGCCTCTTTCATCATCCAACCACTTATAATTCCATACAAAATAGTTGATTCCTGACATTTCTATCCAGTCTAGAAGATCAGAATTTTTCTCAGGGGGTAAAAATACTTCTTCACGATCTGTGAGCAAGTAAATATCGTCCAGAACCAACTCTTTATCACTTGAAAAATAGTTTGAATCCACTTTCGATGAAACCGAAATCTCAACTTTCGATAAATCAGGTACCGAAAGAAACCTAATTTCATATGGTTGAAGTGGACCTTCAGAGATAGTGTATTCTTTTGATTCGATAACTAAACCAGAGGAGGAAATGGCATCAATCGAAATATTTACACTCCCAGATGATGACGCAGCACGAAGACTAATACCATTTATGTCTTCATGGTTCGATATTGGAGTAGATTTCATATTGCCTAAAGAACCGAACAAAGATACTTCCAAAATAGACCTTGATTCCTCAGAATTCAATGAATAAATCCACTTTGCCGACCTATTGTGCCCATTTCTTACTATGCTGAGCTTTCCGTTAGCGCCGCTTTTATTTGTCAGCCTATATTCTGATCCTATTTCAGTTAGATAAGAGCTGGACTGTTCAAATGTTAAAACGGGAACTCCTTTGTAATATTTGTTACTTTCGTTTATGGCTAATTCCGTCGATCCGCAACCATAAATAGTGAAGCAACACAAAATTGTAACAACTGTTACTTTAATTTTATTCATTATTAAAAGAACCTTAGGGAGCTCACACTCCGGGAATTATCGAAATAGGGTTGAATCAAGTTATTTGAGCTCATAAGAACATCAATGTTAAACCTGACCAACCCTAATTATTCGAATAGCTATCTATCTCTCGTATAACTTAACCCGATAAATTCCAGGAGTAGGTACGCTCTCAGAAACCACTTCGAAGTTACTCACATTATCTACTGTAGGCTGAGGCGGAAGATCCCCACCAACTAATGAGGTAGAAGAGGTAACAGACTGTCTTCCATAAACTCGAACACGGTCATGATGAAACGTCTCATCACCATTTAAAGTTCTTCCAGGCTCCCAAAAACCCTCACCATCAAAACGACCTTCAACTACTTCATAAATATAAATAGTTGAATCATCTTTAGTAGATGAAAATCCTACGTGCATGTTAACGCCTGCCACTAAAAATTCTTCTTGGTCGAGTCGCACTACAAGACCATATGAAGGTAAATTAGGATCCACATAACCCACATCGATTCTAATATCTTCCAAATCAATTATCCGTCCAGACTCATCATCTTGTTTTAGCAAGCCGAACATATGGTTATGCTTAGGTTGTGCATCTAGAATAATTGGCTCCAGCTCTTTAAGAACTCCATAGGCCTCACCAAAAGCTTTATTACCTAAGGAGCTATCTATTCCAAATGGTGCAAAACCAAGTCCATCGTGTTCAGCTACTAAATAGAATGCTCGCCCAGCATCCACTGTAGACTCGGGAACAAAGATTGGATTATCTTCTCTGTGATAATCTCCAATAATCCCTTTAAAATCGGCAAGATATATATCGGGAGACATGAAATCAATATTGGGGGCTGTTGCCTTGTATATATCCATAACCCTAGAAACTGGCCCGCCATTCGGATAATCGCCCGGGAGCTCATTATCGTTCTGCACGATCCAAGCGTTCACAAAAGTAGGCAAATCAATCTCTTCCCGCCCTGACTTGGCAACTTTGTCAATAAAGTAGGCATACTGTCTGGCAAGAAGAAACTCTCTTGCGTAGACATTGTCTCCAAAAACATCTAGCCAAGTTCCTGACTCTTTTAAGCCATTGTCTTCCCAGACGGAATAGAGCTCTGACCTTAGTTCACTTTTATTGGCAACCATGTAGTTAAGAAGATCGCCAGGGACATTACTGTTTAACGCCTTTAGAGCGTTATCTGAATAATCGAACCGATGCCCCAGAACCCCTACCTCATTTTGAGGCTGCATCATAACAACTACATTATTCCTATCCTTTTCTCGTATACGCTGGTTTAGTTTGGCATAAGCTGATGAATCAGCTTCTAACAGCTCTGTGGAGAACGGCGATAAAGTTTCAATACTTTCCCCATCTTTCGTCTTCACTCGGGGAAATCTATCAATATCACTCTTTACCCATAGGGGAGCATAACTGGATTGTCCGTTTTTCCAACTAGCAAACCATAAAACAATAAGCTTTAGATCATGCTTATCCGCATTTTCTATCAAATAATCTATCGTATCGTAGTCATAAAGTCCTTCTTTGGGCTCGAATTGAGCCCATGTAACGGGAGCAAGAACAGTATTAATGTTCATTGCTTTCAACTCTGCCCAAACAGAGTTCATATATTCCTCTGAAGAGGCCGACGAATTGTGTAGCTCTCCACCTCGAATTAAAAATGGTTTACCATCAACCATCAATTGAATCGAATCGCCATTTTTCTGAAGCTTAGGCAAGTAAGCTTCGTCACTCGAGGAACTCACGAAAGCTGTAGAACAACCTGATGCTAGAATTGCAACCAATAGCAACCATAAATACTTACTGTATGACGTCGCTTTCAACTTCATTGTACATCTCCAAGAAAATACTAAAGCCCACACAATAGATTCCTCTATTGTGTGGGATTTTTAGAGTCAGAATTTCAGGCTAATCCCCAGCCCATACTGACGACCAGTATATCCAACGAAATTCATGTAATCATTAAACGGCCCACCTTCCTTCCCATAGGTTCCTTTATCTTCACTATCAAGAAGGTTTCCACCGTAGAAGTTCACTGACAAATTATCGTTAACGTTAAAGTAAACACTAGCATCTAGCCAGCCAATAGCATCGTGATAAATAGGATTTGCTCCTGAAACAAGCAAGTACTGATCTCTCCAATTGTAGGCAATTCGAGATCCGAACCTATCCGTCTCATAATAGCCGATTAGATTGTATGACCACTCGGACTGGCCCTCTAAAGGCAAAGATTCTCCAGAGGAATCTGTCAATTCTGTTTCAGAATCCGCGTACGTTCCGTTAAAGGAAAAACCAAAGTTCTCAAGGTTTTTACCTAAATATCCAAGATCACTTTGCCAAGAAAACTCTACGCCTTTGACAGATCCACCATTAGCATTAAAAGGCCCAAAAAGTGAGAACGTTTTTGATGTGTTTTGACCTGGTTGACAAAAGTTCACTGTACAGGTGAATGGTCCCGACAATGTTAAAGTGTCCGTTCTCTCGCCATTAGCTATGAATGTATCAATGTCTTTATAGAACGCTCCAACCAGTAGCGCTCCGTTATCGCTGTAGTACCATTCAAATGTTGCGTCGTATTGGTCAGCTTTAAACGGATCCAAGTCGGGATTTCCGGCCCTAATGGTTCCACCACGGAAGTTTGGCGTGTCAAGAGCTTGCCGAAGATCACCGATTGGAGCCCTAGACATTACTTTAGCCGCTGCTGCACGAACGACAATTTCGTCAGTCATATCCAAACTGAAGTTCATGCTAGGAAGCCACTCTAGGTACGACTTCTCATCCTCTACAGGCACTTCATTTGAGAATTGAACACCAAGAATGTCGTCTATGAAGCGTCCGTAGAATGTTTCAACGTTGGCATTACTTCCCTTAGATATTTGTTCCGTATTTGAAACGCGCAGCCCTAAGTTAAGTAAATAGTTCTTTCCGCCAATATCACCATATAGATCACTTTCGATATATGCCCACGTTAGCTCCTCTTCAAGGGCATATGATTCAACTGGTGACAGGCTAGCAGACAGCAAATCAAAATCGTCCGAGTTATCACCATCTGCAACTTGGCCAACTTTTCGTAGCCAGCTTAACATTTCAGTAATGTTAATATTATTCCAGGACCTAGGAATCTGATCCCCCGGTACTTGTTCAAGAAAACCTGTTACCTGGTTAGAGAATACAGTCTCGGGAACCACAAAAGATCTGAACCGTTCATACGGTATACCGCTATCTCCAGGCTGAGAAATTGCATCAACCTCAACAGAGAAATCCTCTCCATCAATAACAGCAGAATGAGCTCCTAAGCCGAACCAATCGTCACCAGCTTTACCTTCGAAGTAGGTGTCAATTGCCGTTGTTCGATAAACATCATTGCTTTTTTCCTGGTTTGAATATCCAAACCCGAACCGAACTACATCCAAAAATCCATTCGCCTCCCAAACTCCATCGAACTTAGCCTCACTAATTTTATCATTTACATCCGTGCCTTTATTTTCCAGAAACCCAACTGTCCAGGGGAATTCTGACCCTAACGGTTCAGAGAAAGTTAGCTTTGGGAGCGTTCTGCCATTCGACCAATCATATGATGCCGAATTAACCGCTGTGCGTGACTTAAGAACCCAGGCGTCTCCATTATCATCTCTGTTCGCCTCGCTATGGTAGATATCGACTTCACCCTCCAATCTATCAGTGAACTTATGTTTTAAGTTGACACCGACTAACATAGTTTCGGTTAGCCTTGGGAAGGTTGACGCTTCATTCTCTACAAAGGCAAACTCGCTGCGCGTGTAAGGACCGTCTGGATCATTGTCATTACCCCATTCCATCCCCAGTATATTTCCGTTTGCGTCAGCGTTATAACCTATAGGTGTCGGAGGTTCAAAATATATTTGATTTCCTTGATCTAGAACATTCCCAAAAACATTTTGCGTATTAACCGTTTCGTATGACGAGTAAAGAGCATCAATATTCATCTCTGTCTTATTTGACAGATTCCACTGAAATGCAAAATTTGCACCGTAGCGCTCTTGATCTTCTTTAGTTTCGACCATAGTGAAAGCGCGCGGAATAGTTCCGTTCTCGAGCTCTATGTTCCCATCTGCATACAAGTCCACATTAAACGAGTCATCGTATTCCGTAACCTTCGCTTCGTCTTGTCGAAGAGATCGCTTACTGTAGTTTAAGCTAAGAAGCACCCCCATTGAGTCATCGTTGAATTTTTTGCTATATAGACCGCTTAATCTAGGGTTAACGTCCTCTTCCAGCTCATCCAAAACTGCAAAACCGGACATTCTCAGCGTTCCATCTTCCAAGTGCAAAGGCTTGTAGGTTTGCACATCGATTACTGCACCTATCCCCCCTTCGTACAGCCTTGCCTGGGATGACTTATTTACATCAATTTGCGATACCAGCTCAGATGCCAGTACGTCATAGCTGAATTCACGCCCCGGATCTTCTGTTGCTAGTCGACGGCCATTCATTGTCGTAACGTTAAATGAGCCGTCTAGACCTCTAACAGAAATCCTCCTCCCTTCTCCGCTATCCCGCCCTACCGTCACGCCGGGCACCCGCTGAAGCGCCTCAGCGACATTTACATCTGGCAGCTTGCCAATGTCCTCCGCTACGATGCTGTCAATAATATTATCCGAGGACCTTTTGATATCTAGGCTTTTTTGCAAGCTCCCCCTTATTCCTTTGACCACAATAACCTCCAACAGAGGCTCCTCACCTGCCTGGGCGTCCCCAACGTCTTGGGCGCTCACCAAGGGAGACTGTGCCAACATCAGTGCTGAAGTAATAGAAACACTTAGGAGTTTTTTATTGAATTTCATGACTGCTCCACCTCACTCGTTTTAAGCCACAGAACTAACTATGTTTTGTGGCGACATGTTGAACTCTTGTAATTGTTGCATTAAAGGGCGAAACGTACTTCTACATTAGGTGGGACTAGCAACACGATAATGTAAACGTTATCCCTTAATATAGTCGGTCAAAAATTACTTGTAAACCGTTTTTATGGAAACGTTATCCCTTTGAATCGGAGTTTGCGGTTATGTTTTTTCTGTTATATTCGATTGTTCTTTCTAACCAATCGTTAATAACTGATATTGAAAATTTTGTTGGTAGTTACCACCAACTGACATAGAACGCTGCGAGAATAAGTATCACTGCCAAAGCGGAAACATTAAATCCGAGTGTAGTTTTGAACTGAACGTCATTCAGTTTAACTACCTTGGCATTATTCGGATGACGCCCAACCAGCGAGACGGCCACTGCCACCAGTACGCAGAGCAGAAACACTAGCCCAACGCGGTCGATGAAGGGGAGATCCGGCCAGATTAACTTCAGCGCGACGCTGAAAAAGGCCGACCCCAATGCCGCCACTAAACCACCGGTCGCCGTTGTCCGCTGCCAAAACATTCCCAAAACGAACAACGTCACGATGCCCGGCGTAAAGAATCCGGTGAATTCCTGAATATACTGGAACGCCTGGTCAAACTGGCCCAGTAAAGGCTGGGCACAGAGCATCGCGATAATCAATGCACTCAAACTCGCCAGACGGCCGACCAACACATAGTGTTTCTGGCTCAGCCCCGGGCGGCGCTTGGCGTAAAGGTCCATGGTAAAAATGGTCGAGACGCTGTTAGTCATGGAGGCCAACGAAGACACAATGGCCGCAATCAGGGCCGCAATAATCAAGCCCTTCAACCCTACTGGGGCAAACGTTAGCAATGAAGGGTAGGCCTGATCAGGACGAGTGAGGTCCGGGACTAGTAGTACCGCCGCAATTCCAGGTACTACCACGATCAATGGCATGAGCAGCTTGAGAAATGCTGCGAATGCAATCCCCTTCTGGGCTTCTTTTATATTTTTCGCCGCCAATGCTCGCTGAATGATGTATTGATTGAAGCCCCAATAAGATAAGTTCATAATCCAGAGACCGCCAACCAACACCGACAGCCCAGGCAGATCTTTATAATATGGGCTGTCCGAGTCAAGAATCATATCGAATTTCCCCGGTAGCTCTTGCGTCAGAGTTATAAATCCTGTGACAGCTCCGGCACCGTCTCCTACCATACTAAGCACGGTATAGGTGAGAAACAGACCTCCGACCACCAGAAGTATCACCTGGATAATATCCGTCATGGCGACTGCCTTAAGACCACCGTATAAGGAATATGTGAGTGAGAACATGGCCAGGAACACCATGCCATACACCAACTCTATTCCCGCGATGGTGTGAATCGCTAAGGCGCCCAGCCAGAGTACGGCTGTCAAGTTCACGAACACATAAACGCCCAACCAGAATATTGCCATAACGGAGCGAACCCGATGGTCAAAGCGCTGTTCCAAAAACTGTGGCATGGTGTAGATTTTCCGCTTTAGGAAAATCGGCAGAAAGTACTTTCCTACAATAATCAAGGTAATTGATGCCATCCATTCATAAGAGGCAATGGCCAATCCAATCTGATAACCAGATCCAGACATACCAATGATTTGCTCCGCCGAAATATTTGCAGCGATCAGTGAGGCACCAATGGCCCACCAGGGCAAGCTGTTGCCTGCCAAGAAATAGTCGTTGGTATTTTTTTCATGGCCGGCTTTTTCCCTGGACACCCACCAGGCAATGCCGACAATAAAAAGAACATAGATGGCAAATATTCCGGTATCAATTGGACTTAGATTCATGTAGGGCCCTTTTATTATCTATTTGATTGGTGCTAACTTTTATTAATAAGACTCATCTTACGATTCTTCACTAAAAGCACCTGATTCCGCAGTACATACATAAAGAGTTTCGTGGATACCGGTACGAGCATAGTATTCCCGAGCGATGGCCAACTCGACGGGGCCGACCAGATCACGCGGAACCAGTGCTACAACACAGCCTCCAAATCCACCGCCCGTCATGCGCACACCTCCTCGATTTCCAATCACATTCGCAATAATCGACACTAAGATGTCTACCGGCTCCACAGTGATTTCGAAATCATTACGCATAGACCGGTGCGACTCTTCCATCAGACGACTGACCTGGCGATAATCCGAGTTTTCTAATGCTCGGGCCATGGCGAGGGTGCGTTCGTTTTCAGAGATCACATGGCGGGCACGCCGAAAAACCACGTCAGGCATTACGTCGCTATGGTTTTCCAGCATTGCCTGATTTGCCGCCCTCAGCGAGTCCACTCCCATAGCCTTAGCCGCTTGCTCGCACTGCTCTCGGCGCAGGTTATACTCGCTGCCCACCAGCCCACGTTTTACGTTCGAATTCACGATGACAATTTGATACTCCGGATCGATCCTATGGTACTCGTATGAAAGCGACTGGCAGTCAATTAAAAGTGCATTGTCCTTTTGTCCGAGTGCTGAAACCATCTGATCCATAATACCGCAGGCGCAGCCTACGAATTCGTTTTCAGCACGCTGTCCAATCAGTGCGGCATCCACTCCGGAAATCGGTAGACGATAGAGACTGGCGACGGCCTTCAGTATCGCGATCTCCAACGAGGCAGAAGAACTCAATCCAGCTCCCTGAGGTACATTTCCGGTGATCATCAAGTTCATACCTGAAAATTCATGCCGCTCGGCGAGAGTTTTAAGTACTCCTCGAACGTAATTACTCCAAGGCTGGGCTGGATCGCTCTGAATATCGGTCAATGAAAAGTGACTCACTCCACCAGAAAAGTCCAAAGCCACAACGGACACGATTTGGTCATCCCGCCTACTGGCAGCGACGTTCGTGCCGAAGTTTATCGCTGCCGGAAATACAAAACCTTCATTGTAATCCGTGTGCTCACCAATAAGGTTGACCCGCCCCGGCGCATGTTCAACCACCTCGGGCGTACGCCGAAAGTGACCCTCGAAGGCCTGCTCCAAAACTCGAATTTCAGTCATGCTATAGCTCTCTCTTGTAATGAGTCGTTGGACAGGATCGTAAGCGCTCTGCGGCCTGTTCGGGCGTAAGGTCACGCTGTGCGTCTGCCAGCATTTCGTACCCCACCATGAATTTCCTTACCGTTGCAGAGCGCAATAACGGTGGAAAAAAGTGGGCATGAACACGCCACTCCGGATGATCTTGGTGATCAAACGGCGCACCGTGCCAGCCCATAGAGTAGGGGAAAGACACCCGGAAAAGATTGTCATACAGAGTGGTCAACCGCTGAATCGCCTCGGCCAACAGGTGGTACCGATTCACGTCCAGGTCGGACAGACGGGTGAGCTCGAACCGAGGCAGCAGCAGTGTTTCAAATGGCCATGCCGCCCAGTAGGGAACAACCACAAGCCAGTCCCGATTCCTGAATACCTCACGTTCACGATGCTCGGCTTCACGCTCGACATAATCGGCCAACATCGCGCGTCCATGGGCTTGATAGTACTCACCGAAGCGCTCCAGCTTGCGTGCAGCCAGAGTTGGCAACTGCTGCTGCGCCCAGATCTGCCCGTGAGGATGGGGATTCGAGCAGCCCATCATCGCACCCTTGTTTTCAAACACCTGCACCCAACGATAATCGCGGCCGAGCTCCTGAGTCTGATCCCGCCAACAATCGATGACCGACGCCAGCTCCGGGATGCTCAATTCGGGTAGAGTTTTTCCATGGTCCGGGGAAAAGCAGATGACCCGGCTGCACCCCTGCTCGGACGCCATGGTAAACAGCGGGTCATCCGCCCTGACTTGCGGCGTATCGGGCTTGAGTGCGGCAAAATCGTTATCAAATACAAAGGTCGATTCATAGGGCGGGTTCTGCTCGCCATTAACACGCCGGTTGCCCGGACACAGATAGCAACCCGGATCATGAGATGGGCGCTCCTCGGTATCCGGCGTTTCGGACTGCCCCTGCCAGGGGCGCTTGGCCCGATGCGGGGACACCAGAACCCAGTCCCCGGTCATCGGGTTCAGACGTCGATGCGGGTGTTCAGTCGGATCAAATATCTCACTCATAATTCAGGAGGCTCATTGATTTTGAGTTAAAGCAACGAATCAGGTCATCCAGAGCACCTAGAACAGGTTACGGGTAGCCATCCGGGTTGGCCGACTGCCAACGCCAGACATCCTCCGCCATGCGATCAATACCCAATTCCGCCCGCCATCCCAGGTCCCGCTGCGCTTTGGTGGGATCGGCCCAGCATTCGGCGATATCTCCGGGTCGTCTGGGTACAAACTCATAGGGAATAGGGCGACCGGTCGCCCGCTCGAAGGCGCCCACGATGTCGAGAACGCTGTAACCACGTCCGGTACCCAGGTTATAGATGTGGACACCAGCGTTTTTGTGGCAGTGTTCCAGTGCCGCCAGGTGGCCCCGCGCCAGGTCCACCACGTGGATGTAGTCACGCACCCCGGTGCCATCTTTTGTGGGGTAGTCGTTACCAAATATCGACAGTGAAGGCCGTCGTCCCACCGCCACCTGAGCGATGTAGGGCATGAGATTGTTGGGAATGCCGTTGGGATCTTCCCCGATCCGACCGCTCTCATGGGCACCACCGGGGTTGAAATAGCGCAACAGAATGACACTCAGGTCGGGCTCAGCCCGTGCCACATCCTCGAGCATCTGCTCGACCACCCACTTGGTGCGGCCGTAGGGATTGGTCGCCGACAAGGGGAAGTCTTCCCGGATCGGCACCGATGCCGGATCACCGTAGACGGTGGCCGAGGAGCTGAATACGATGCAGGACACCTTGTGGGCAAGCATGACCGACACCAACTGCTGAGTGCCGTTAACGTTCACGTCGAAATAGTCCAGAGGAATCCGGGTGGACTCCCCGACTGCCTTTAATCCGGCAAAGTGCATCACCGCATCGAAGGCGTGTGTCCCGAATATGGCCTCAAGCGCGGCCCGATCACGAATATCGGCCTCGTGAAAGGTCGGCCGATGACCGGTAATCTGCTCCAGACGATCCAGCGCCGAACGCTTGCTGTTCGCCAGATTGTCCAGAACCACTAATTGATGGCCTTGGGAAAGCAGTTCAACACAGGTGTGAAGGCCAATGTAACCCAGCCCACCGGTGACCAGAATCTTCATGTCCCGTCCTCTTGTTATTCGGGAATTTCAGACAGGTTATACGTTTTCCCTTTGGATTTAAAGCCGCCTCGCGACTAATAAACCACCCTTCTCTCGCTATTAAACGGTAAAAATTACTACAAAATGGAAATTTTCTGCCAACCATTACTGATATAAAGCCTAAAAACACATTAAATATTATTTATATTAATTTTACATTGCGATATGCTTTATGGCTCAAGATTACAAGACTTTTTGCCAAAAATAGCCCGGAAGTGCATCATTACGACTTCGCAGGTTAAACGATTACAGGATCCCTCACTCGCAAGCTGCGGCACCCCAGCAGATCTGGTATCGTTGCCGATTATTCAGGAGCAGGTTTACTCAATGGCCACGATTAAAGACATTGCCAATGCCGCCGGCGTATCGCTGGCCACGGTTTCCCGGGTCATCAACGATGGTCCCAAGGTTGGCAAGGCCACCCGTGAACGCATCAAGAAAATTATGGACGAAATGGGCTACCGGCCCAATGCCAACGCCCGAGCCCTGGTCAACAAGCGTAGCGCCTCCTTGGGCGTGGTGCTTGCCGAACTGTCCGATCCATTCTTTGCAACCCTGGCCCATGGCATCGAAGCCACCACGCGCAAACAAGGCGTCCAGATCCTGATGAGTTCCGGCTCCATCGAACGAGAGACCGAACGCCAGGCGATCGAAACCCTGCTGGAGCATCGCTGCGAAGCCATGGTGGTACACAGCAAGGCGCTGGATGACGAGACACTGATTGATCTGGCCGGACAGGTGCCCGGCTTTGTGTTGATCAACCGCTACATCCCCGAAATAGCCAATCGCTGCGTCTGGCTCGACAACGTCGCCGGCGGTCGGGCCATGGCCAAATACATGCTCAGCCAGGGCCACCGGGATATCGCCGTAATCAGCAGTCGCTACCAGATTGAAGACCCGGTGCAGCGGATTCAGGGCATCCGGGAGGAGCTGGAGCAGGCGGGTATAGCTCTGCCCGATGCCAATATCGAGTACAGCACGCCGGATCAGGAGGGAGGGGAGATTGCGGTCCAGAATCTGCTAGCCAAGGGTAAGCAGTTTACCGCCGTTCTCGCCTACAACGACGCCATGGCATCCGGCGCCATGACCATTCTGCAGGATCACGGCATTGACGTACCCAATGAAGTTTCGGTAATCGGCTACGACGATGTGTTGCTGGCGAAGTACTGTCGCCCCAAACTCACCACCCTACGCTATCCGGTGGAGGTCATGGCGATGCGTGCCGCCGAGCTGGCTTTGAGTTACGCCTCGGGAAACCGCCCAGAGCCCGGGGTCACTTTCAAATACACTCCGACGATCGTGAAGCGCGAATCGGTGGTCAAGCGCTAGCCGGTCGCGGATTGCGCCGCTCCATCCGCCAGGCCAATGCGAAAAACACCAGCCCCGCCACAGCCGTGGTGGCACCGACATAACCCGTCGAACTCCAACCCAGGCCCGCCGAAATCGCCAGGCCGCCCAGCATGGGACCAATGGCATTCGCCGTATTGAAGGCCGCGTGGTGGGAGGCGGCGGCCAGGGTCTGGGCGCCCACCGCCACATCCATCAGGTGGGTCTGCAGGGGCGGCGATACCGCGGCCACCGTGCCCACCAGGAAGGTCATCATCAGAATGCTCCACAGCTCGCCCGTGGCCAAGGGGAATACCAGATACACTGCCAGGCTCCAGAGCAACGCGCCGCCCACCGCCTTGAACTGGAATTTGTCGAACAGCCAGCCGCCGAGAATATTGCCCAGAAAGCCGCCCGCGCCGAAGGTCGCCATGGCGATGGGAATCCAGCCTTTTTCCACCTCGGTGACGTATAGCAGGGTAGGGGCCAGATAGCTGAACACGCAGAAGACGCCGGCAAAACCGGTGGCACCAATCATCAGGGCCAGCCATACCTGAGGGCGGTGAAACGCCTTGAGTTCAGCCACCGGGCGGTTACGGGGCTGGTTTCGATCCAGGGGCAGGTAAATGACGATCAGGATCACCGTCAGAAAAGACACCGCCGCCACCAGAACGAAGGCATAGCGCCAACTGATGGACTGGCCCAGCCAGGTGGCCAGCGGGTTGCCGATCAATACCGCCAACGTCAGGCCGATCATGACCCGGCTGACCGCCTTGCCCCGGTCACTGGGGGGTGCCAGACTGGCCACCACCAGGGCGGCCACCCCGAAATAGGTGCCGTGGGGCAGGCCGGCAATAAACCGGAACGCCAGCAGCGACTCATAGCTGGGCGCCAGGGCACTGGCGATATTGGCCAGGGTGTAAAAGCCCATCAGACCGATCAGCAAGTGCCGCCGGAACAGGCTCGCGCCAAACACCGCCAGCAACGGCGCTCCGACCACCACCCCCAGTGCGTAGCTGCTGATGACATGACCGACCTGGGGTTCGCTCACCCCCAACCCCTCGGCAATGCCCGGCATCAGGCCCATGGTGGCGAACTCCCCGGTACCGATGCCAAAACCGCCCACGGCCAGGGCAATTTCGATCAGCCACATCTGGGCTTTGGTCAGGGTCGGGCTGGCAGAAGTGCTCATGTGCGGTCCGTAACTGTGAACGACGCCACCGCCGGCATGCCGCGTACTGCGCTGCATACGGTCACTCGGTGCGTTGTTGTGATTGTGATATGTGAGGGAAGAGGCTTATGGTGGGCTGCACCACAAAGGCGCGCATTGTAACCCATTTCGGGTGCCTCGCGCAGGAAGTCCTGGTGATGACACCGCGCAAAATCTGGCCCTGACGTCTGCCAATCACTATACTGGGTGGTTTTCCCACGCAGAGCATTACCGAAGGATTCTGTTATGACCAACCGAGCCGTGATCCACACCGATAAGGCCCCGGAGGCCATCGGCACTTACTCGCAAGCCGTCAAAGTCGACAACACCGTTTACCTGTCGGGCCAGATTCCGCTGAACCCGGAAACCATGGAGTTGGTGGACGGAGGCTTTGAAGCCCAGGCCGAACAGGTCTTTAAAAACCTGGCCGCCGTGTGTGAAGCCGCCAATGGCAGCCTGAACCACATCGTCAAGCTGAACCTCTACCTGACCGATCTGGACAACTTTACCGTGGTCAATGAAGTCATGGCCCGGCATTTCCGCCAGCCGTTCCCCGCCCGCGCGGCGGTGGGTATCAACCAGTTGCCCAAGGGCGCGCTGTTCGAAGCCGAAGGCGTCATGGTGCTTTAATCAACCCTCGGTCAGCGTCTTGGCGCCGCGGAGCATGGCGTGGACCAGCTCCTCGGCGTCAAACTTGGTGAGCGCTTCATTGGCGCCCACCTGATGGGCATAGCTCACACTCATTTCGCTGTTCAGAGAGGTGTGCAGAATAATATAGGCGTGACTCAGCGCCTTGTCGTCGCGCACACTGAAAGCCAGCTCATAGCCATCCAGCCCCGGCATTTCGATGTCACTCACCAAAATATCAATAGCGTTGTTGTCTTTGGCCGCCTGGCGCATACGCTGCAGGGCCTTTTCGCCATTGGTCAGTACCTGGTAGGGAATATTCAGTCCGTCCAACGCATCCTGGAGCTGCTTGCGAGCCACATGGGAGTCGTCCACCAGTAGGATGTTCAGCGGTTTGAGCTGCTCGCGCTGGACATCGGTCAGCACCGCCCGTCGACGGCCCGGCGGGTCGGGGTAAACCTGAGCGAATAACAGCTCCAGATCAATCAACTGAACCGCCTGATCCTCGTGCATATACAGGCCGGTCACAAAGGCCCGTTTGCCCAGCATCTGCGGGGGCGCCTTCACCTCTTTCCAGTTGGCATCCACAATCCGGTCGATACCGCGCACCAGAAACCCGATGTCCTTGCGCTGGCAGTCGGTGATGATGATCGACCCCTGACGCATCTCCTCGTCGGATAAAGGTTTGTATCCCACCGCCGCCGCCATATCGATGACTGGAATGGTTTTGCCCCGCACGGTGGTCGCACCGAGAATCGCCGGGTGTTCCTGCAGAATGCGGTTGAAGCGGGTATAGGGAATAATCTCTCGCACCTTGAGCGTACCCATGGCAAAGCTCTGAGTGGGTGTGAGTTTGAAAAGCAGCAGTTTCTGGGCGTGTTGCGCCTTACCGTTCATGGGCGGTCTCGGAATCCGGAGTACGTCTGATGTCAGGGAGATACCCTAGCGTATCGGCGGTTTGCGCGTAAACCGAAGGGAATCAGGCAATTTTTTGGGCTGGCCCGGCTGCCGGGTCCTCGGGAATCGCTTCGGCAAAGGCCTTCATCACATAATCCACCCGGGCCTCCGGCGTTTTGTGCAGGCCGGCCTTCAGGGACTCAATGTGGCGCAGCCGGGGCAGCAGCCCCAGACCGTTAGCCACCTGAATCGCCAGCCCCGGACGGGCATTGAGCTCCAGAAGCTGGGGTCCACGGCTTTTGTCGAGCACAATGTCGGTACCGATGTATCCCAGACCGGTCATTTCATAGCAGCGCGAGGCGAGCACCAGCATTGAGCGCCAGTCCGGTACCTTGATTTCGTTCAGAGGCTTCTTGGTGTCCGGGTGCAACGAGACGCCCAGACCGAACTGGACCGCCTTCAGACAGCGTCCCGTGGCAATATCCAGCCCCACGCCCACGGCGCCCTGATGGAGATTCGCCTTGCCATCGGAGGCATGGGTGGCCAGGCGCAGCATGGCCATTACCGGGTAGCCTTTGAAGACCACCACACGGATATCCGGCACACCCTCGTAGGAATAGCCCTCAAAGATATCGTCGAACTCAATCAGGTCCTCGACGATCACCACATCGGGCTTGCCCCCCAGGGAGTAAAGACCGGCAAGAGTGTTGGACATGTGCCGGCGGATTTCTTCAATATCAATTTCCGCTCCGGAAGCCTTTACAAACTTGCCTCCATTGCGGCCAGTAATCACCAGAATGCCTTTACCGCCGGAGCCCTTGGCCGGTTTCACCGCGAAGCCGTCGAGCTCATACAGCTGCTTTTCGATATGGCTGATCGCGTGCTGCTCCGACACCACAAAGCGCAGGGCCGGCGTTGCCAGACCAAACTCCTCGGTGAGCAGTTTGGTTTTCAGCTTGTCATCCACCAACGGATAGCGCGAGCGGGTATTGTAGCGGCCGATAAACTCCCGGTTGCGGGCATTCATGCCGAGAATACCCAACTTTTTCAGGCGCCAGGGGCTGATCCACTTCATGATTTGTCCGACCCCGCCGCCGCTTCCTGCTCCAGCGCCATGGCCCGGAACCGACGCAGCTCCGACAATTTATAGCCGGTGTATTGTCCCATCAGCATGATCAACGCCAGGATCACCAGGTTCAGCTCCGGAAAGTTGAAGCTCAAGTGGTTAGCCAGGGGTAGCTGCATCAACAGATAGGCCATCACTGCCACCAGCAGACTTCCCCCGCCCTGAATCACCACTTCGTGGGCACCTTCCTCCTCCCAGAGAATCGACATACGCTCAATGGTCCAGGCGATAATGATCATCGGGAAAAAGGTGATGGTCATACCGGTGCTGAAACCCAACTGATAGCCGAGCAGGCTCAGCATCGAAATCAGGAAGATCACCAGCACCACCAGCGTCGCGATCCGAGCCACCAGCAACAGGTTCAGGTGTGACAGATAGCTGCGCAGCATCAGCCCGAGCGATACCACCACCACAAAACTGATCAGGCCGGGCAGCAGTGAGGTTTGCAGAAACGCCAGGGAGATCAGTACCGGCATAAAGGTACCGGAGGTTTTCAGGCCCACAATGATGCGCATGAACACCACGACCAACGCACCCAGCGGCAGCAGGAAAAGCATTTTGAACATGCTCTGCTCTTCAATGGGAAGCTGTTGGACCCCCAGTAGGGCGAAGGCACTGTCACTGAATTGCGCCACCGCCAGCTCTTCAGCGGGCACGGTCTGGCGGATCATGGAGAAGCTGACCCCGGAGTTGCGCCCCCCGGTGACATCGAGCAGGGAGGCTCCGCCGCGATGCCAGAGCACCAGGTTCTCCGGCACGCCCTGTTCACCGGTCTGAGGGTTGAACAGCACCCACTCCTCGCCATTGTAGGCTTCCACCATCGGGGTCAGCGTCTGGCGGCGACGGGCGTCTTCCAGAAACAGACCCATGACCTGACGGGCGGGAATATCGGCCTGGTTCAGCAGCCGTTCCAGCAGCAGGGAACGACTGCCCACCTCTTCGATCAACAACGACGCATTCTGATCGCCAGTCGGATTGTTCAGTCGCTTGATCAGCTCGCGGGTCAGGCTCTCGGGGGTACTGGATGTCTCCAGCGCCTGGGACAACAACTGATTGGCCGCTGTATCCTGCGGCTCTTCCCAGTACAGGGAGCGGGGCTTCGGCGCTTGCTGTTCATCATCAGGGCTTGGTTGCGGCTCTATCTCCGACACACCACCGATCAATTGCGCTTTGTAATAGAGCGTTTGAGGCCCCCTCGCGTCGCGTTTAGACCACTCCCCCCGGCGATCACCACCCTCTTCGATGATGGAGAAGCCGTACCCTGGAGACGTTGCGTGTTCGGTGTGCAGGCGAAAACCCGGCGGACTATCGGGCAAATCCAGGCTGACCAACACCTCCCCCCCGGTGGCCTGAAAATCGACCCGGGCTTCCACCAACCAGACCGGCCGCTGCTCACCGGGCCAAAAGGGCAGCTCCATTTCCACATGCCGGGCCCAGGCGGTCGCCAATCCGGCCACCACCAGACTCACCACAATCAGGTAGAAGGGGACGCGGGATTGGGTCATTCGTCAGTGCTCTTGTCGACATCCGAGGGTTTGGGCGGCTTGGGTTCGGTAATATTATCCCGGGCGACGTCTACCAACATGACATCGCGCAGGACATTGCGGCCAATTAACAGGGGAAACTCCATATGGCTGCGATCTGACAGGGTGAATTCCGCCATCTGCGTCAGGGAACCCATGGTGATGCGCATTTCCACCACGGGACGTTTTTCAACGTCCTCGCTGCTGGCCTGAATAATACGGACTTTGCGCGACCGGGGACGTTCCAGCTCCACCAACTGATCCAGATCCGGGTCGTGAATTTTGAACCGCACCCACTCTTCACCGTTGCGCTCAAAGATCTCGATCTCTCGGGCGTCCATGGAGGAGGTGGTCGCTCCGGTATCGACCCGGGACTGCATGACAATTCCCAGATCCGTCAGCAGCACCCGCTCTTTGGCACCGACGACCTTTTTGTCCATGGCGTCACCGGGAACCGGCAGCGCCAGGCCCTGGGCACATTCGCTCCCAGCGCCCCCGGACTCACGCCCGTCTCGTTCACTTTCAACCAGATCGCGCAGCGCTTGCTCATCCTGTTGCTGCAGTTCAATACTCTGGCGCAGCAGCTCCAGCGCCTCGGCAATTTGCTGCTGTTGTTGCTCAAAAGTCAGATCGCGCTGCTGTTGTGCCAACAGGCACTGATTGGCGGCTTCCATATCCGCTTTTTTGACCAGAACGTGATGGGTGCTGCAGGCCGACAGGAGGGCCAATAAAGGCAGCAAGGCCACCCATTTCAGGGGACGATTGTTCATGTTTCCCTTCCGATTGATGATCATGTTCATACAGTGTACCCCAGTGCGGGGGCTGGCGACGTCAACGGCCTGCTTTACAAAGGTTAAGGCCTGTAAATTGTTCAATAGCGGGGCGCGTAGTCATCCGGTAGCCGGCGAAACCGCTTGTACTCCCATTGGTACTGGGTCGGTGCCCGGAGCACACAGTCTTCCACGCTGCGGTTCAGGCCAGCGACTGACACACCCGCATCCTCCGCGTATATCCGTTCGTCCGCGGACAGAACCACCATCTTGAAGCCTTTCGAAACCCGCTGGGCGAACACACTCACCACCTTGCAGCCAGTGCGCTGAACCAAACCGTGCACCAGTGTCATGGTCAGCGCCGGCTGTCCGAAGAAGGGAGCCACTTCCGCGCCATTGCCACGCTCGGGCACCTGATCGGGCAAAATCGCAACAATCTCACCCCGCTTCAGCGCCTTGAGTAATTGACTGACCCCTCGGCGATTGGTCGGCACCATATCGATATTGTCTTTGCTGCGCCCTTGCAGAATCATATTGTCCAGGGCGGCCTGACGCGGTGGTTGGTAGAGCGCCGTCAAACGGGCGTAACTGGCCAGAAACGGGCCAATTGCCTCCCAATTGCCCAGGTGGGGCGCCAACACCAAAACGCCCCGTTCCTCGGCCAGGGCCGCCTTGAGCACTTCGTCGTTTTCCACCTCGACAATATGCCGCTGTAGCCACTCCCAGGAATGCAACCAGACCGCCGCCGCGTCCGCGACGGTTTTGCCGGTCTCGGTGAGGCTCTGGCGCACCAGCCGCTCCCGGGCCCGATCTTTGATATGAGGCTGGCACAGCGCCAGGTTCTGCCGGGTAATCCGGGCCGAGCGACCACTACTGAGCCACATCAGCCAACCGGCAAAGCCGCCGAACGCGCGCCCCACAGACAACGGCAGGCGCCCGAGGAGCTTCAACATCCATACGGCGAACCGTTCTTTCATGCCCAAACCACCGTTAAATCGCCAAAGTGCGCGCAGTTTACGGCAAAAACCGGCTCGACTGAACGGCAGCCGTACCAATCACCCCCCAACTACCGCTATAATTCGCGGCTGTTTTCGCTCAGGGCCCTGGTGCATCATCAGCGCCCTCGCGACTGGCGCGTTATATAACGCGACTTCAATTTCTCGACCTCATGCTCGGAGGCAGGTTACCCGTGTCAGACAGTCAAACCCCCGCCGGCGCCCACTCGCCCGATGTCAGTACCTTTCAGGGGCTGATTCTCGCCCTGCAATCCTACTGGGCACGCCAGGGCTGCGTGATTCTGCAACCGCTGGACCTGGAAGTGGGGGCGGGCACCTTTCACCCGGCCACCTTCCTGCGCTCGATCGGCCCGGAAACCTGGAACGCTGCCTACGTGCAGCCCTGCCGCCGGCCCACCGATGGCCGCTACGGCGAGAATCCCAACCGGCTGCAGCACTACTACCAGTTTCAGGTGGTGATGAAGCCCTCCCCAGCCAATATTCAGGAGCTTTACCTGGGCTCGCTGAAAGAGCTGGGCATTGATCCCGCGATACACGACATCCGCTTTGTGGAAGACAACTGGGAATCGCCCACCCTCGGGGCCTGGGGCCTGGGCTGGGAAGTCTGGCTGAACGGCATGGAAGTCACCCAGTTCACCTACTTCCAGCAGGTGGGCGGGCTCGAATGCTACCCGGTCACCGGGGAGATCACCTATGGTCTGGAGCGGATTGCCATGTACCTGCAAGGGGTGGACTCCATCTACGATCTGGTCTGGACCGTGAACCCGGCGGGCGACAAGGTCACCTACGGCGATGTGTTCCACCAGAACGAAGTGGAAATGTCCAAGTACAACTTCGAGCAGGCCGACACCGAGTCGCTGTTCAACAGTTTTGATGTCTACGAGCGCGAGAGCGAGCGCCTGATCGGCGAGGGGCTGCCCCTGCCGGCCTATGAAATGGTGATGAAGGCCTCCCACGCGTTCAACCTGCTGGACGCCCGTCACGCCATTTCCGTGACCGAGCGGCAGCGCTTTATTCTGCGGGTGCGCAGCCTCGCTCGAGCGGTGGCTCAGGCCTACTTCGACGCCCGCAAGGCCCTGGGCTTCCCCCTGGCCCCCGAAGCCCTGCGCAATGAACTTCTCGCGGCAGAGGGAGACGACCAATGAGTGCCGATTTTCTGTTTGAGCTGGGCACCGAAGAGCTGCCCCCCAAAGCCCTGAAAACCCTGATGAACGCCCTGCGCGAGGGCATCGCCGGCGGCCTGGACGCCCAGGATCTGGACTACGATGCCATTCACGCCTACGCCAGCCCGCGCCGCCTGGCGGTATTGGTGAGAGACCTGGCCGAGCAGACCCCGGTCAAAGAGGTAGTCACCTACGGTCCGCCAGCCAAGATTGCCTTCGATCAGGACGGCAACCCCACCAAGGCCGCCGAGGCCTTTGCCAGTAAAAACGGCCTGAGCGTGACCGAGCTGACCACGGAGAATGACGGCAAGGCGGACAAACTGGTGGCCCGCTCCAAGGCCGGCGGCCAGTCGGTGGTAGAACTGTTGGGCGATATCGTCAATGACGCCCTGGCCAAGCTGCCCATTGCCAAACGCATGCGCTGGGGCGCCAGCCGCACCGAATTTGTCCGTCCGGCCCACTGGCTGGTGATGCTCTACGGCGATGAAATTGTCGATGCCGAGGTGCTCGGCCTGCGCGCCAACCGCTGCACCCGCGGCCACCGCTTCCACTACAACCACGAGCTGGACCTGTTCAACCCGAGCGACTATCTCGAGAAACTCGCCTCCACCGGCTATGTACTGGCCGATATGGACGCCCGCCGGGCCTTGATTCGCGAGCAGGTGGACGCGGAAGCCAAAAAAGTCGGCGGTACGGCGGTGATCGACGACGATCTGCTGGATGAAGTGACCGCGTTGGTGGAGTGGCCCGTGGCGCTGCTGGGTAACTTCGAGAAGCGCTTCCTGAACGTGCCCGCCGAAGCGCTGATCGCCTCCATGAAAGAACACCAGAAGTACTTTCATCTGGTGGATGCCCAGGGCAAGCTGATGCCCCATTTCATCACCGTGGCCAATATCGAAAGCGAGGATCCGGAACAGGTCATCGACGGCAACGAGCGAGTGATCCGTCCGCGCTTGTCCGATGCCGCCTTCTTCTTCGATACCGACCTCAAGCACACCCTGGAAAGTCGCCGCGAGCAGCTCAAGCCGATCGTGTTCCAGAAACAGCTTGGCAGCGTGTTCGAGAAAACCGAGCGCATCGCCGCCCTGGCCAAACAGATTGCCGCGCAACTGGGGGCCGATGAAGCACTGGCCGAGCGTGCCGGTACCCTGTGCAAGTCAGATCTGGTCACCGAAATGGTGCTGGAATTCGACAATATGCAGGGCATCGCCGGTTACTACTACGCCCGCAACGACGGCGAAAACGAAGACGTCGCCCAGGCGATGCAGGAGCAGTACCTGCCCAAGTTTGCCGGTGACGCACTGCCGGAAACCACGACCGGTGCCATCATCGCCCTCGCGGATCGCCTGGATACCATCACCGGTATTTTCGGCATCGGCCAGCAGCCCACCGGCTCGAAAGATCCCTTTGCCCTGCGCCGGGCCAGCCTGGGCGTGTTGCGCCTGCTGGTGGACAAGCAGCTCGATCTGGACCTGCGCACCCTGCTCGAACAGGCCGTCGCCCAGCACGCCGGGCTGACCGACACCGATGGTCTGGTGGATCGGGTACTGGACTATATGCTCGAGCGCTTCCGCGCCTGGTACGAAGACGCCGGTATTCCGGTGGAAGTGTTCCTCGCGGTGAGCGCGCGCAAAGTCAGCAATCCGCTGGATATCGACCAGCGGGTGAAGGCCGTGCACGAGTTCTACCAGTTGCCCCAGGCACAGGCCCTGGCCGCCGCCAACAAGCGGGTGGCCAATATTCTGGCCAAATCGGGCGCACCGACCGGTAAACTCGATCCGGCCCTGTTACAGGAGTCCGCCGAGCAGGCGCTGGCCGACGCCGTGCAGGCCAAAGCCGCGCTGGTCGAGCCGCTGTTTGCCAAACGGGCCTACACCGAGGCGCTGACGCAGCTGGCAGACCTGCAGGAGCCGGTGGATGCCTTTTTCGACCAGGTGATGGTCAACGCAGACGACGAGCAACTGCGCAACAACCGCCTGGCCCTACTCCAGCAACTGGGTAACCTGTTCCTGGCGGTGGCCGATATTTCCCTGCTCGCTCCGGCGAAAGGCTGAGCCATGAAACTGATCATTCTGGACCGGGACGGCGTGATCAACGAAGACGCCGGCGATTACATCAAGTCCGTCGAGGAGTGGCAGCCCATTCCCGGCAGCATTGAAGCCATTGCCCGGCTCAGCCGCGCGGGCTTCACGCCGGTGGTGGCCACCAACCAGTCCGGCCTCGCCCGGGGCCTGTTCGACCTGGACGACCTGGAGGCCATGCATGCCAAACTTACCGCCCTGGTGGAAGAAAACGGCGGCAAGCTTGAGGCGATTTTTTACTGCCCCCACCACCCGGACGAAGACTGCAAGTGTCGTAAACCCAAAACCGGTATGCTCGATGCCATTGAGGCGGTGTTCAACACCTCGGTACAGTCCGCCTGGTTTGTGGGCGACACCAGCAAAGACCTGCAGGCCGCACTGACCAAGGGCTGTCAGCCCTGCCTGGTGCGCACCGGGCGCGGGCGTGACACCGAAGCCGAGCTGGCTTCGTTCCTGGATGCCGGCGAGCTGGAACAGGTGCGCATTTTCGACCACCTGGAGGCCGCGGTGACAGCCCTGCTGTCAGAGCCCGAGCGGGACAACCCCACCTCTGATCCGCAAAACCACGAAGGACAGCGTTAACCGTGTTGTACAAAGCCTTTCTCTACGTCCGCACCACCATTTTCGATATTGGCTACTATGGATCGGGGATTCTGTTCGGTGCGTTGAGCACACTGATCTGGCCGTTTCTTCCCTACCAATGGCGCTACCGGCTGATCAATCAGTGGAACCGCTTTGTGATGTTCTGGCTCTGGTTCTGCTGCAATATCCGCATTGAGGTGCGGGGCGATATCCGCACGGATCTGCAACCCTATGTGGTGATGTCCAAGCATCAGGGCGTGTGGGAAACCCTGTACCTACAACTGTTCTTCCAGCCCATTTCCACCATCCTTAAAAAAGAACTGCTGCGCATTCCGTTTTTCGGCTGGGGCCTGGCCGCCCTGAAACCCATTGCCATTGATCGGAGCAATAAAACCCAGGCGCTGCGCGATGTGAAGAAGAAGGGCGTTCAGGCGATCAAAGATGGCAATAATGTGCTGATCTTCCCGGAGGGTACCCGCACCCGTCCCGGCCAGGTGGTGCCCTACGCCCGCAGTGGCGCCGATATCGCCTGCACTGCCGGCTGCCCGGTCATCCCGGTGGCCCACAATGGCGCCGAGTGCTGGCCCCATAAGGATTACCTGAAGTACCCGGGCACCATCACGATGGTGATTGGCGAGCCGATTTCGAGCGAAGGGAAAGACCGCAAGCAGTTGACCGAGGAAGTCCGGGACTGGATCGAGTCCACCGCCAAAACCCTCCCCGTCGGCCGCAAAGACGGCCGCAGACCCTGGCTTGAATCATCACCAGACCAATAAATAACGGACTGATCGATTCGTGACGTCCGGCCCGCCATGGGAATACCGTTGAGACGGACAAAAAAGGGCCGACCCAAAGGTCGGCCCGTCAAGCGAGGGGATTCGCCGTCGTTGGAAATCGACGGGTTTACTGACAGGGCACCTTGCCCAAGCTCAGTACGTAGTAGATATCGCCCGCTAGCGGAGAGTTGAACGGCAGCTCGCCGTGCTTGCCGGCGGTCGCGCTCACGTAATCAATCAAGTCCTGTCCCGCATCCAGCCGGAAATCATTGATCGTATCGCGAGATGCCACGGTGTACTGCTGAGACAGATCACCGACACTGCCCGACGCATCCGTCAGCGCACGCTGGGTTGAAGCGTTGATATCACACGCGCTGTTACCGAACCAGAGGTAGACCCCATCGGCGCGGTAGTTGCCGCCGCTGACATCCCGGGTCAGGTTGCCCTGCAGTTCATCCAGCGCACTGTTGATATCGTCTTTCTCCTGAAAGTCGCCATTGATAACCAGCGCATTGTCTTCCCACAGAAGGTCGGCGCCCACGCGGACACTGATGATGTCTTTGCGGTAGTTCATGAACAGGTTGTTCCACATGTGGGACGTACCACGACGGATCAGCGGTACCCGGCGCGCCGTGTTGCCGAACTCGAAGTACAGATCATCCCGGGTCACAAAGGCATTGTGGTGCATGGTGGTGGTGATGTTTTCGTTGATCTCACGACTGTCACTGGATCCGTGCAAAGCCGCACGTTTGACGTCCACCACCCGGTTGAACGACATGGTGATATCGTAGGCTCCGACTTTCACGTCAAACGCCGAGTCACCGGTCAGGTCAAACGTGTTCTTGTGAATCCAGATATCGTGAGACGCACCGGTAGAGCGAATCATGTCCGGATCCAGTCCGTGATCTTCGGTATGGCCGGCGCCCCGGAAATCCAGGTGGGTCAGAATCACGCTGTTGGCGGTCTGAGTCGGCTGTCCGGAGCTATCCTTCCCGATGGCAAAACCACTGAAGCGGAAGTAGGCATTGCTCATGCGACCGTCAATGGTGGTATTGGAGTTGATCACCGGGTTGCGAATGGGAAGGTCTTTATCATCCAGACGATTGTTAAAGAACTCTTCCAGACACTGATTGTGATTGTCGTAGCCGCGATTCGAACACCACAGACGGTAATCGACACACTCTGCCTCGGTACCACCGATACGACTCAGGACGTCCGAATTACTGCAGTGCAGCCGATACATGCTAATTTCGGTTTCCGCCGCGAAATCATTCTTGTCAAACACAATCCAGTGATGATCTTCACTGCTCATGGCATCAAAGATCTGCTGCTCTACCGAATCACTGCTGCTTTTGGTGATCACGGTCAACGTGCTGTTGCCATTGGGGTCATAGCCGCCCAACGCGTCTTCACCGTAGCCCACGGCACGGCCCAGAGTCTGAGCCAGACATTCCACAATCTCCTGATCACTCTGCAACGATGTATCGCGCCAGTTGACGTTCGGGTTGGTAGCCAACTCCACGCAATCATTACTCAGCGGTCCAGAGTAATCCGGGAAGCTACTGCTCGACTGACTGCTTGAGCTACTGGAATTGCTACTGGAGCTGTCCGACGATGAGGAATCGCTGGACGAACTGTCGCTGCTGTCGGACGAGCTGGAAGACGAGTCACTGGACGAACTGCTGGAGGACGAGCCGCCGTCAGATACGTCACCGGTCGCGTTGTAGATTTCAAACTCGGCAATCTGCGGCGCACTGCTGGCGCTGTCGATAACCAGGTTGACTTTGTACAGGTCTCGGTCACCAAAACCGGTGATGATCCGTTCGCTGCCCAGGGTCGAGCCGGATGCGAGTACTTCATTGGTATCGTGATCTTCCAGACGCCAACTTTCCGTAGCGCCATTGAGCTCTCGGATGATCACGGTATTGAAAGTACCACTGAAATTTTTCACTCCGATGCGTTCACCACTGGTGCCGCTCGGCTGCCAGTAGCTGGCCAGATTACCGTCATTGACGTTGCCATAGCTGGTACCGCCACCCTTGCTGGAACCGTCGGCGCCACCACTCAGAGCCAGATTACTGCCCAACTCAACCGGCTCACCGCTATCACTGGAAGAATTACCGGACGACGAACTCTCTGAAGTGGATTCACTGGAACTGTTCTGACTGCTGGAAGACGAGCTGGATGACTGCTCCCCGCCGCCACTGACCGGTGCATCCAGGCAATCGGTCACGATACCGGCGCCCGCATTGGCCAACACGTGAGCCTTGGTATCCGCCGCAAACAGACGACTGTAGCTGTACGGGGGCAGATAGCTGGTGGTGGACTGCACATCAGGTCCGGCAATCACGCCATCGCTGGGGTACTCAACCCAATTGACGTTATTGAAGGTATTATCTTCAACGTCCCAGTAGCCCAGCTCACTGCTGTAGAAGGAGACGATCGGGTTCTGAGCGTCTTCAAACACATTGCCCTCAATACGCAGGGTGGCCCCCATACGTGAATTGATCCCGGTGCTGATCACACCATCGTAGTAGTTATTGACGATATGCCCTTCACCAAAGCGGAACAACGGCAAGCGCGAGTTGGCGTTCTCCCAGTGGTTCCCCCAGAAGGTGATCCGGCGTTCGTAATCGTCACCGTCACTACTTCCCCACAGGGAGGTTTTCCAGCTATCACGCAGGATGTTATAGCTGATGGTGATGTTGTCGATCTCACCTTTACCACTGACCAACTCGTCATAGTAGTCCTTGTCCACGTCCAGCGAGTTGTAGAAAGTATTGTGATCGATCCAGATATTGCTGGACGGACCGTCAATGGTAATGTGATCTTTATCGCCAATGCGGACATAGCGCATGGTGATGTTGCGCACGATCACATTATTGGCGCGCCAGATCTTAATGCCAATACCGTCAAACAGGGCGTTATCGCCCACGCCGATGATGGACACGTCGTTCATGTCCTTGATATCGAATTTGGTCACATTGGAATTGTCCGGGGTAATGGTGCCATCGACGTAGATGGTCAGCGGGGCGCTGCCTTTATTACTGAGTGCGGCGGCCAGCTCTGCACCCGTGCTCACCGTCACTTCATCCCCGCCCTGACCACCGGTCGTGCCGGCGCCCAGGGACGCAAAACCCTGAACGGTGTTGGCCTGTTCACAGGATAGAACCTCACCGGGTGCGCCGGGTTGAGAGCTCGACGAACTGCTGGAGGAGCTTTCAGAAGAGCTACTACTCTCGGAGGATGAGCTATCAGAAGACGCCTCCGAGCTGCTGCTTTCGGAACTGGACGACTCCGAGGAGGAGCTACTTGATGATGTCGACGAACTCGAAGACGATGAGCTGGAGCTCCCGCTGTCCGTTGCGCTATACACTTCGAACTCCGCAATCTGCGGTGCGCCACTGGCGCTCTCGATCACAAGATTTATTTTATACCGGCTCTGGTCACCGAATCCGGAAATGATCCGCTCGGAGCCAAGAGTCGAGCCACTGGCAAACACCTCACCGGTGTCGTGGTCTTCAAGACGCCAGCCCGTCGTAGCATTGTTCAACTCACGAATGATGACGGTATTGAAACTGCTGCCGATGTTTTTCACACCGATCCGTTCATCACTGCTGGAGCCCGGCTGCCAGTAGCTCGCCGTGTCGCCATCAATGGCGTTGCCATAGCTGCTACCACTGGCTTTACTGGAACCATCTGCCCCCGCATCCAGCGCCAGGTTCGGCCCCAGATCAGCTTGAGCTATACAGGCAAAAAATAATGAGGAATAAACGACCTTGGAGGCGTATCGGCCGATACGCCCGGATTGGTTGATGATTTTCATTGTGCGTAACCTTGTTAACGTTATGGTTTTGTGGTTTGCATCCGTTCAGCACCGCTCCTGTCTCTCACTGGCAATTCAACCACACTCTCAGCCAATCAAAGTGTGAACCAAATCACACTTCTTTGGGCGCCACGAAACCAGTTAGATAAGTTTGAAATAGCGAGAGAGTCGCGATATCAGAATTTTGAATGAAATACCCGCGGAGCGAAGTCCGCGGGTGTCAGCCTAAACCGTGTTGGTATCAGTCAGATGCGATCAGGGGGCAACGCAATTACTGATCACACCGGCACCGGCGTTGGCCAGCACATGCCCTTTGGCATCCGACGCGGGCAGCGCGGAGTAGCTGTAGGGCGGTGTGTAGCTGACCGTTGACTGGACATTGGGGCCGGCAATAATGTCGTCTCCTGAGCCTTCTTCCCAGGTGATATTAGAGAAGATGTTGTCCTGGACATCCCAGTAGCCGATTTCATCACTGTAGAAAGAGACAATCGGATTCTGGGAGTTCTCGAACACATTGCCGTCAATCCGGATAGTGGCCCCCATCCGCGAGTTGATGCCGGTGCTGAGTACGCCGTCGTCGTAGTAGTTGTTGATGACATGGCCCTCACCAAAACGGAACAGCGGCAAACGGGAATTGGCGTTTTCCCAGTGGTTGCCCCAGAAGGTCACCCGGCGGTGGGAGTCATCGCCATCGCTGCTGCCCCACAGGGACGTTTTCCAGCTATCGCGCAGGATGTTATAGCTGATCGTGATGTTGTCGATGTCGCCCTTGCCACTGACCAGCTCGTCGTAGTAGTCCTTACCCACATCCAGCGAGTTATAGAAGGTATTGTGGTCAATCCAGATGTTACTGGACGGGCCATCAATGGTGATGTGGTCCTTGTCGCCAATACGGACATAGCGCATGGTGACGTTGCGGACAATCACATTGTTGGCGCGCCAGATCTTGATGCCGATACCGTCAAACAGGGCATTGTTGCCCACCCCGATGATGGATACGTCGTTCATGTCCTTGATATCGAACTTGCTCACGCTGGAGTTTCCGGGCGTGATGGTGCCATCGACATAGATGGTCAGCGGATTGCTGCCTTTGTTATCCAGGGCCGCTTCCAGTTCGGTGCCCGAGGAAACGGTCACCACATCACCGCCGGCACCGCCCGTGGTGCCACCACCGAGGGCGGCAAAGCCTCGCACCGTGTTGGCCTCCTGACAGGAGAGCGGGGAACCCGGATCGCCGGGTACCGAGCTGGACGAAGAACTGGACGACGAGCTCGAGGATGAGCTGCTGGAGCTGGAGGAACCATCCCCGCCGCTGACTTCAATGTAATCGAAGTTCGGCCCACCCGAGGATACTGTGGCATCGGCGCGGATCACATTGCTGCCCGCCGCCAGGTTGACCGTCACGGTCTGGGTGTCCCAACTCGACCAGCCACCGGTGCCCTCGAAGTCAACGCTGGAATGCGCCACCTGGCCATTCACGCTGACCGTCATCGGGCGATTGGCGGTCGTGCCATTGGCGTACTGGAACGTCAGAGTCGCGTTGCCGGAATCCGCCTGATTCACCACCCATTCAATGTAGCTGTTACTGTCATTGAGAAGGTCAACGAAGCCACTGCCACTGTAGCCGGAGTGATTGGTGGCCACGACGCCGTCAAAATCCACCGCGCTTTCCGATTCGTAACGCACGGTTTCGCCACCGGAACTCGAGGAGCTGGACGACGAACTGCTGGAGCTGCTGGATGAGCTGCCACCGCCGTCGGAGTCGTTGTAGATTTCAAACTCGGCAATCTGTGGCGCGCTGTTGGCGCTTTCAATAATCAGGTTGACCTTGTACATCTCTCGGTCACCAAAACCGCTGATCACCCGCTCGCTGCCCAAAGTAGAGCCTGACGCTAGCACTTCGTTGGTATCGTGATCTTCAAGGCGCCAGCCGGTGGTGGCACCATTGAGTTCACGGATGATCACGGTATTGAATGTGGCATCAAAATTTTTCACGCCGATCCGCTCACCACTGGTACCACTGGGCTGCCAGTAGCTGTTCAGATCGCCGTCATTGACGTTGCCGTAACTGCTGCCACCGCCTTTGCTCGAACCGTCGGCACCGCCGCTCAGCGCGAGGTTGCTGCCGAGATCGGCGTGGGCGATGGTGGCCAGGGAGCTGCACAGAGCCACGGCGAAGCACCGGCGTAGGAACCGGTTGGGGTTGATAGTTTCCATGATGCTTGAACCTTTTGATTAACGTTATGGTTGTCGGTTTAGGCTGTACGCATCCTTTCAGCACCGCTCCTCTCTCACGGGGCGATTCAAGCACATCGGGAAATTTCAATAACGAGACGTCGTTCGCAATTCGGACCAGTCAAGGCCTGGCCCGAAACGACTTTCGTCAGAATCTTTTTTGGTTAGACGGATTTGAAATGCTGAATATTTTTTATATTAAAAATGTTCAGATCGATCAGCAACCGACGCTGGGTTGATCAGGCGAAAGCCCGGAAGGTCATCCCGTTTCGACCGGCGGCTTTGGTTTCATAGAGCGCCTGATCGGCGGCATTGACCAATTTCGTGGTCAATACGCCGGGGCCGGCATTGGCGGCGGTTACTCCGATACTCAAAGTCAGTGGTATCTCCACGCCCTCGACCGTCACTGGTCGACCACTGACCCGCTCGACCAGCCGCCGCGCCAGAAACTGCCCCATTTCGGCCGGGCACTGAGTCGCAAATACCAGAAACTCATCCCCCCCATAGCGCGCCACCACATCCTGCGGGCGCAATGCACTGCGCAATCGCTGTGCCACTTCACGCAGAATTTCATCCCCGACAAGATGGCCATAGCGGTCATTGACCTGTTTGTAGTGGTCTACATCCACCAGCATCACACAGACGTCCGAACCCAGCCGCTGCGCCACGGCCAGTTCACGTTGTAGCAACACGTCCATCCCCTGGCGGTTCCAGGCCTTGGTCAGGGGGTCGATCAGGGCGTCCCGCCGAGCCTCATCCAGCTCCTCGAGCAGCTGGGTCTGTTCCGCACTGAGTGCTTCCACCCGAAGTTCATTTTCCACCCAGGCGGCGAGGCTGCGCAGGGTATCTTTCTGCTCCTCCGTTAAGGTCCCCGGCTCATAACCCACCAGACACAGGGTGCCGACCAGCTGCCCCTGATATTGAATGGGCTGGCCCGCGTAAAAGCGGACATGGGGATCGCCGGTAACCGCCGGATGGTCGTGGAAGTCGGGGTGCGTTTGTGCATCTTCCACCAATAGCAGCTCGTCATGGTTGATGGCGTGGGCACAGAAGGCGATGTCGCGCGGCGTCTCCGACACTCCGAGCCCCTGGGCGGATTTGAACCACTGCTTGTCCCGGGAAATCAGGGTCACCAGTGAAGTCGGCACATCAAACAGTTTGCATGCCAGTCGGGTGATCCGGTCGAAGCGTTCCTCGGCGGGGGAATGTACCATCGCCAGGGCGTCAACGGCGGCTGTGCGTTCAGCCTCATTGGCGGGGATGGCGGGTTTTTTCATGCTATGGACAACCTTTTGGGTTTTAACGGGCTTTTGTCGGGTTGGGCCCTTGGCTAACGACCTACTCGGTATCGGTGGCACGGTTGGACACCACAGGCGTCGCCAACCGCTCTTACATTGTTAGCTTAACGGGTTAATCGGTGTTGTGCGAATCGTCACGGGCCACGAGGCGGTTTTTGGCCTCGATCCACTGGCTCATGTACTGAGTGCTTCGGTGTTGGTGGTGACGCAACATTGCGCCAACGATATTGCGGCGTCGATGGTCGACCAGAGTGTCTTGCAGGGTACGCAAGTGATCGAGCAGCTTGCCCTCAAAACGTTGGGGGGAAAATCGCTGACCGAGGGTGGTCTCGCTCTGAGCATGGGCCGAGTGCCATCGGGTTTTATCCTGATACAGAGAAACCGCCGCCGCAATCAGCGCCTCCGTATCATTGGCCACCGCTCCCGGCCAACGTTCGGGCTCGGCCATAGCCTCGGCGCCAATCGATGTGGTCACACTGGGCGTGCCGCAAACCATGGCGTCCAACAGCTTGCCCTTGATACCGGCCCCAAAGCGCAGCGGCGCCAGGCAGACGCGGGCCCGTCCCACCACCTCGCGGGCATCCTCGGCCCAACCGAGCACCCGAAAACCCTGGCGGGGATTGTTCAGCGCGGTGGCTTTGGGTGGCGGATAGGCGCCGTACAGATGCAGCTCTGCCTCGGGCAGGGCGGTACGGATGCGCGGCCAGAGGTCGTGCTTCAACCAAAGAACCGCGTCCCAGTTAGGGGCGTGGCGAAAGTTGCCGATACTGATAAAGTGCTCGCGCGATTCAAAGGGCAGGGGGTTCGGCTCGGGTGAGGCCCAGAGGGGAAGGTACATCAGTAAGGACGGCGGCACCTCGAAGAGGTCCGTCAGCAGTTGCATTTCAAATTCGGAAATCATCAGGCTCAGGTCGCAGCGATAAATCGCGGCCAGCTCGCGCTGCAGCAGGTCACTGTCGACCATTTCCTGAAACAGTTCGTCGGGGGCGGCCGTTTCCGGGGCTATCGACTGGCGCTCGGCTTCCGAGCCGGCAAGGGCCTGACGACGTTTCAACCGGGCCCAACGTGCGGCGCGCAGGCTGTGCAGGTCTTCGGTATCGAGCAGCCTAACGGCGCTTGGGCAGGTTCGCTCGACCCGCCACCCAAACTGCTCCTCGGTCATAAAGCGATCAAAGAGCACCGCATCGGGCGCTTGCTCGACGAGCCATCGGTCGAAGCTGTCCGCGTTCAGTTCAACCGAGGCTTCCGCGATACCTCGCGCCGGAAGATCGAGCCTGTGCGGTGAGAGCAAAGCGGCGCTGGCGAAGGTGACCCGCCAATCGGCTTGCTGAAATTCCTCCAGCAGTTGCACCATTCGGGTTCCCGCCGCTGACGAGTTGGGCTCAGGCCAGACACTGCCGAGGACGATCAGGTGCGGCATATCGGAGTTTACAATTTCCAGCCAAGTTTCAGGGCGCCGAAACGCTGACGGGCGCTGGCGTTTTTATCGAGCGTACTGTTGTTCACAAAACTGAATGTCAGGCTGAAGCGCTCCCAGGCATAGGAGGCCCCGACGTAACCAGCGTACTGGTCATGTCGCAGATCCGCGCTTTGTCCCGAGCGCAGTCCACCGCCACTGACAAAAATCTGGTTATACACGTATTCCGCACCGCCACCGATGTAGACACTCCAACCACCATCAATGGCCATCGGTGTACTGACCCGCCCGACAATCTGGGCGGCCGTGCCGAAGCTCCGTTCCAGGCGAGTGCCGTAACGAAGAATCAGCGCCGCACCGGCGGCACTTTCCAGGTTCCCCAAGGTACCACTGCCCACCAGCAACAGGTCGGCATGGGGCTCTTCGCTCGGCGCCGGCCCGAAACGCCAGACCCGGGTGCGCTCTATCTGTCCAACCGGCTCGTCTTTGACCTGGTAGTCCCAGCCCCGGGGTTCGGTCGCGCCCACCATTTTGTGCACCGCGCTCTGCACCTCTTCCGCGCCAGACGAGGGACCGACAATACCCAGCGTCACACCCACAGTGTCGGCGACATCGTCGCCCACGACGGTATAGGCCGCCCGGAACTGAAGAAGCCCGGCGTAAGGTGCATCATCTTCATCGGGAACCGCTTTTTCGATGTCTTTCGGCGTCAGCATGGCCTGCCCGACGGTGTACTCAGTCACCTGCAACTCGCCGTAGGGGTCGGGCAGCAGCCAACCGTTAAGAGGTCTGATCAGAAAAGGCACGTCGTAACGCTCCTCCGGGCTCTCGGCCAGATCAAACCAGGATACATACAGACCATTGGTATAGCCGCCGCCATCCGTTCCCGCAAACAGGTCGTTGTGCCAGACACCGGTAATCCAGTCGACCTCGCCGTAGGCCGGGACCGTCAATAACGAGGCGACGGCGCCCGCCATCAGCTTAGGTAAAAGCATGTTACTACTCCATGGAAGCCGACCCGAACGCTGTCGACGGATTCAAAGTAACGTCTGGATACGCGCAATAAGGTGGCTCGGACGCCTGTACTTCCTGGAGCGCCATTCGAGCGCTAAGGTGCCATAGGGCACATGCGGCCCGGTTCGAACGTCAATGCAGTGGCTCATCCGGCCGCTCGTTGGCGATATACACCTTGTAATGCTCACGGTAGTCCTCCAGATCCGCCTCCAATTGCTCGCGGAACTGGCCGCTCAAAAACGACAGAGCGGACGGAATTTCGTCGGTGTACTCTTTGCGATCCAGGGATGAGGTCGCCACCACAAAGGCACTGAAACGGGAGCAGGCCTGGAGCAGGGCGGCGGACACCAGCGCCGGGTCACCGGCCTGATCCACCGCCTGATTGGCGTTTTCAATAAATTCGTCCACCAGATTCCAGAAGGTGTCTTCGTCATGGGGTTGGTTCATTCAAGGCTCCATCGTCATCAATGTCTGGACCCTGACGGCGCCCGCGCCAGGTCGCCCAGCGCTGCCCCGCCCGGTCAGCGGCCAGGTACAGGGTCGGTACCAGTATCAGGGTCACCGTGGTGGCAAAGAGTACCCCAAAGGCCAGGGAAATGACCATTGGAATCAGGAACCGCGCCTGTACGCTCTGCTCCGCCATAATCGGCATCAGGCCAATAAAGGTGGTGACCGAGGTGAGCACAATGGCCCGGAAGCGGTCCCGCCCGGCCTGCAGCACCGCCTCCAGTACCGCCAGGCCCTGATGACGCAGACTGTTGATCCGGTCCAGCAGCACCAGATTGTCATTCACCACCACCCCGGCACAGGCAATAAAGCCGAGCATGGACAACATACTGATTTCCCGGCCCATCACCAGGTGGCCGATGACGGCGCCCATAAAGCCGAAAGGAATGGCGGTCAGGATGATCACCGGCTGCCAATAGGAGCGGAAGTTGACCGCCATGATGCCGTAGATCAGCAGCACCGCCAGGACAAAGTTTTTGCTCATCGAGCTCATGAAGTCCGCCTGGTCCTGCATATTGCCATCGGGGGACAGGGTCAGACCCGGGAACCGCTGCTGCCACTCGGGCAGGTGTTCGCGCAACAGTTCCGCCACGATGGCATTGGCGTCCTCGCCCTCCTCGACGCTGGCGCTGATACCGATGGTGCGTTTGCGATCCCGGCGCTCAATGGTGGAGTAACCGGGGACAAAGTCGATGCGGGCCACCTCCAACAGTGGTATTTGGGTGCCATCGGCAAGGCGAATGCGCATCCGATCGAGCTGGGAAATATGCGCCCGCTCCTCCCGCGGGTAGCGCACCAGAACCCGAACGTCCTCAATGCCCCGGGGGATGCGTTGCACTTCGGCGCCGTAAAACGCCTGACGCACCTGCTCGGCCACCTGACCGAGGGTCACACCCAGAGACTCCGCCGCCGGACGCAACTCGATATTGATTTCCTGGCGTGCCTTCTCGATGGTGTTTTCCACGTCATACACCCCCGGAAACTGGGCCAGCACCCGACTGACCGCTTCAGCGGCCTCGCGCTGGGCATCCAGATCGTTATCGGCAATGCTCAGGTTCAGGTTGATATCGTCCCCGGCGGCGTTGATGGTGAAGTCCAGCCGGAATTCCTTGGCCTCCGGAATATCGCCAATCAGTTGCCGCCAGCGGCGGCTCACTTCCGGGCTCCCGATGTCCCGCTCCTCGGCACCGACCAGCCCCACCGACACATAGACGTTTTCACCCCAGGCCCAGGTCTGGATGCCTTCAATGAGGTCTTCGTCACTCCCGCCGGTCAGCTCCTCATCCTGATCCAGCCTCAGGGCCGCCGATTCGACCTGACGCATGATGCGGGTGGTTTCATGGAACGGGGTGCCCTCGGGCAGGGTCACCCGCGCTTCCAGGTAATCCGAGGGCACCATGGGCATAAAGCTCACGATCAGCCAGCCGCCGATAAACACCCCCAGGGACAGCAGAAACGCCACCGCGAACCCCGCCAGGGTGGCCAGTTTGTGTTCCAGCATCCGGGTGAGGTAACGCAGATAGACCCGGTCGGCGAACCAGTCCAGACTATCCGCCACTTTTTGGCGGGCATGGGTCAGTTTGCGCAGCAGCGGATTGCGACTTTCCCGCTCCGGTTTCAGATGGGACAGGTGGGAGGGCAGAATCAGCAAACTTTCGATCAGGGAAAACAGCAGGCACAGAATCACCACCACCGGGATGGCAAAGGTGACGGTGCCCATGGCGCCGGGGACGGCCATCATGGGGGCGAAAAAGATCATGGTGCTGATCACCGCCAGAAATACTGGCGTCGCGACCATTTTGGCACCGCTGGCCGCGCTGGACGTGCCTTTGAGACCATGCTGATGGCGAGTGTAAATACTCTCACCCACAATAATGGCATCGTCCACTACAATCCCCAGAACCAGCAGGAACGCAAACAGGGAGATCATATTCACGCTCACCCCGGCGTAGGGCAGCAACCAGACCGCACCGGCAAAGGCGGTGGCGATGCCCACGCAGACCCAGGCCGCCAACACCGGGCGCAGGAACAGCATCAGCACCACAAACACCAGCAGTAGGCCGGTAATGGCGTTTTCCAGCAGCAGGTTCAAGCGGCTCTCGTACAGGGTCGACATATCCCGCCAGATTTCCAGAGTCATCCCCGCCGGCAGAATGTCCCGGGTCCGCTCAATGTAGGCTTCCACCTCCCGGGCGGACGCCACAATGTCCGGGTTCTCGGTAATCGACAAATCCAGAAAGACCGCCGGCTTACCGTTGAACTGGGCGAACACGCTCCAGTCATCAAAACCGTCGCGTATCTCGGCCACATCACGCAGCAATACCTGGGTGCCATCGGCGGCGGTGATCACCGGGATTTTGCCGAAGTCCTCTGCCGTGTAAGCCTGATTGCGGGTCTGAATCTGGATATCGCCGCCGTGGGCGCGTATCACCCCGGCGGGCACATTCAGGGACGAGCCGGCAATGGCATTAGACACATCGGAAAAGCTCAGGCCATAGCGACGCAGGCTGACCTCAGACACCTCGATACCCATCTCGTAGGGGCGGGTACCGTTCAGTTCGACGTGGCTGACGCCCTCCAGCAGGGTCAGCTCGTTGCGCACCCGCCAGCCGGTTTCCTTCAGGGCCGCCTCACTGACCTCCCCGGACAGGGCCAGGCTCATCAGAAAACTGCGCCCGACAATCTGCCGGGTCACCGGGCGCTCCACGTCGCCCGGGAAGGTACTGATGGCATCCACCTGGGTCTTGATGTCGTTCAGTACACGCTGGGGGTCGTAGCCCTCTACCACTTCGGCCCGCACCGAACCCCAGCCCTGGTTGGAGGTGGAAGTGATTTCCTCGATGCCGTCGATATCGGCGATGGCCTCCTCGATCCGGATGGCCACCTGTTCTTCCACTTCCGAAGGCCCGGCCCCGGGGTAGTTCATGGAGACTTCGATGAAGTTGAGCGATACCGTCGGAAAAACTTCTTTATCCAGTTTGCTGGTGCTCACTAACGCGCCGATGAAGATCAGCACCATCAGGAGGTTGGCGGCTACCCGGTTCTCGACAAACCACTGAATCAACCGGTTCATACGCCGCCCTCAGCCTCCGGCTCCGGCTCCGCCGGCGAGTCCTCGCCCTCGGCGGGCTCGGGGGTTTCCTCGTCCTCACCGGCAATCCGGACCGTCACCCCCGGGCTGACATAGCCCTGGCGGTCGGTGATCACCGGCTCGCCCTCTCGCAGATCCCCTTTGACCCAGATTCGCTCACCCTCGATGGTGAGTACCCGCACCTGCTTTTCCACCACCTCCCCGTCGTCGCTGACACTGTACAGCCGATCGCGCTGAAACACGGCGGTGATCGGTAAAGAGACAATATCGGTCAGTGGCTTGCCTTCAATCTCGGCGGTCACAAAGGAGCCCATCAGCAGCGGCGCGCCATGACGCTCGGTGTTAAACGGCTCCGGCAATTCGGCCACGGCGTAGAGCATGCGCGACTGGGCATCCAGGCTGGCCTCGGTTCGCACCAGTCGGGCGGACCACTGGTGGTCTTCGCCCAGGGCTCGCCCGTGCAGGGTCACCGATGGCTGGGCCTCCTGGGTCAGTTCATCGCCAAAGGGCAGGTTGAGCAGCGCGGCCTGAGCATCGGTCAACGGCAGGCGCACCTGGGCCAGCGTATCTTCATAGATATCGGCGACGGGTGTGCCGGGGCCGATAAACTGCCCCTGGTCGGCCAGTGTCTGGCGAATGCGGCCATCAAAGGGCGCACGTACCTCGGTGCGCTCCAGGTCTAACTGCGCCTGATCCCGCGCCGCCCGAGCGGAGGCCACCGCGGCTTCGGCGGCGGCAATCTGGGGCTGGCGCAGAAACAGCGCATTGGCTTCAGCATTGCCCAGGTCCCGCCACTCCCGCTCGGCCTGACGGGCCCGACCGCGCTCTTCGGCCAGCAGGCGCTCGGCTTCTCGCAGTTGGGCCTCGGCCTGAGCGAGGGCATTGCGGTAGTCCCGAGGGTCCAGCCGCACCAACCAGTCGCCTTTCTGGAACCGACCGCCGGCCACAAATTGCGGTGCCGACTCGATGATCTGTCCGCCCACCTGACTCACCAGTTGGATGTCCCGGCGCGGCGTCACCGTGCCCTGGGCCTCGACGGTCAGCGCCCGGTCCTGCAGTTGCACCCGCTCCACCTCAACCACTGGGCGGGGTGGCTCGGGCTCCGGACGGGGCTCCGGGCGGGGCTTGAGATTGAGCAGCGCCACGAAGCCCAGCACGCCCACTACAATAATCAACAGCGACAAAGGCACGCGCCGCAACCAGCCGAATAACCTCAAAATCGTCTCCTTAATGTGTTTCCCAGCCTGCAAACCGTGATGCGGGCATCAGTTTACAGCTCATACCGGTAATTGCGCAGCCAGATCGCCGCAACTGTGAAGCCCGCTGCGACCACCAGACCCGCCCAGAACGCCGGTTCGCCCAGAGTCTCACCCCACTGGCTCAACCAGGCCTCGGGTTGCGCCTGGGCCCGCACCAGTCCCTCAAAAGAGCGGTGGGTGGGCACCCAGATCGCCTGCCACAACTCGACGCTGCGCAGTATCCACAGCTCCAGCACCATGGCCACCGCCGGCACCCCAAAGGCCACCAGAAAGGGTGATTTTTTGGCGTAGGCGGAGGCCAACATCAACCAGGCCCACAGCGGCAGAAACCAGAGGGAGAACTGTAACCAACCGGACACCAGCGCCAGGCTGTGGCCCAGAAAGGTGCCGATCAGGCTGCCCATATCCGGCAGATCCACCCCCAGTTGCCAACTGATATAGCCCAGCAACATCAGCAGATGCAGCAGGCCCACCAGCAACGAGGCGCCGATAAAAATCCCCGGGCCGATCAGGGCGCCAAAAGCCAGTTTGGTCAGTACCACGTGAGTTTCAGACACCGGCAGGGACTTCCAGAACAGAATGCTTTTATCCCGACGGTCCGCATACAGGCTGCCCAGCAAATAAACCTGACTGACCAATAGCAGGGTCAGAATAAAGGGGATGGCGATGGCCGCCAGCGCCGCCCGCAGTACCTGCGGGTGGGTGCTGAACAGGTCGCCGGACATCAAGGCCCCCACCAGATCCGCTCCGTCCTCGAACTTCTGCAGGTTCTCGGGGGCACCGCGCAGCTCGTTGAGTGCCGCATTGAGTTCGATATTCCCGGTGATCATGCCCATGACCATCAAGGCCGCAATCACGGCCGCTACCCACAGGGGCGTGCGCAGGAACGTCCCCCGGGACTCCCAGAATTCACGCTGGCATTGCATCCACACCGGACGCCATTGATTCAGGTTCATCAGGCGGCCCTCCCCGGTTGTGCCCGTTCCAGCTTGGCGACAAACAGATCCGCCAGCCCGGGGGTTTTCAGTTCACCCAGGGGCGCCAGCCGCTCCCGGGCCACACCTTCAAAAATCAGACACTCACCGCCCAACATGGAACGCTGGTGAATCGGGCCCAATGCCTGCGCCTCCGCCAACCGATCGGCGGTTACCCGCAGTTCGATAAAATCCTGCTCCAGCGCTTCCATTGAGGTGTTCAGCCGCAGCTCGCCATCCCCGATAAACACCACATCGGTGAGCAGATGCTCGATCTCCTCCACCTGATGGGTGGTGACCAAAATGGTTTTCTGCTCGTCGAAGTAGTCGTTCAGCAGGCTGGTATAGAACTGTTTGCGATAGAGAATATCCAGCCCCAGGGTGGGCTCATCGAGCACCAATAACTGACTGTCGATGGCCATGATCAGCGCCAGATGCAGCTGGGTAACCATGCCCTTGGACAGCTCCTTCACCAGCGAGCGGCGCTCAATGCCGGTTTTGGCCAGGAAACCCTCGGCTTTGATCCGATCGAACCGGGGATGCACTCCGGCCATATAATCCAGCGCCTCACTGACCTTGAGCCAGCCGGGGAGGATGGCGGTATCGGCTATAAACGACACTCGCTCCATCAGGGCGGTACGCTGGCGCTGTGGGTCCAGCCCCAGCACCCGCAGATGCCCCTCCACCCGAGCCAGGCCGAGAATGCCTTTGAGCAGGGTGGTTTTACCCGCCCCATTGGGGCCGATCAGGCCCATGATCCGGCCCGGCTCCAGGGTCAGATCGACGCTTTTCAATACCGTTTTGGGCCCGTAGGCCTTGCGCAGACCGCGCGCTTCGATCACCGCTGTCATGCCTTATCCTCCTGTTGATAATTGGCCAGAGCGCGCTGCAGCGCCTCGCCCTCAATGCCCAGACGACGCGCCCGCGCCACCACCTCGGGCAGTTCCTGCTCCAGAAATTGCTTGCGCTCGCGCGCAAGTAAGTGCTCACGTGCACCGACCAGAACAAACATCCCAAGGCCCCGCCGCTTCTCCACCAGCCCCTCGTCCACCAGGGCCTGGTAGGCTTTCGCCACGGTGAGGTGGTTGATCTGATAATCCGCCGAGAGCTGCCGCACCGAGGGCAGGGCATCCCCCTCGGCAAACTCCCCCTGCAGTATCAACCGCACCACCCGCTCGTAGAGCTGTCGGTAGATGGGTTGGTCGTCATTCCAGATATCGGCCACAATGGTTCCCTTGGTGAACTGGTGTTATACATAACTATAACACCAAATCGCAACTTCACAAGTACATTTGAGCATCACGACCGGGCCGGGAAGGGGTAGACCTTTTCAAGACACGCCGTAAACCCATCCCTGGGGGCTCGCCTCGCGGAGTCCCTCCGCTTACGGTCTTGAAAAGGTCTACCCCTCCCCGTCCCTCAGTGCCAAACGGAAAGTTGTTTGGTGTGGGTGCTATTTCCCGAAACGTTATGCTGACGCCGCGGAGGCTGGGTAACCCCTTGTGAGACCGTCGCCTGCCTGGACGGCAGGCGATCGAGCCCCCAGGGATGGGTTCACGGCGTGTCTCACAAGGGGTTACCCAGGCGGAGCATTCTGTTCGAAGTACCTACAATCAGAAATCCGGCCTAGCCGCTCTCACAAAAATTCCCCAAAAACAAGACTGGTCTGGCGGAGCCAATTGCGGATAATGAGCGGCCTTGGCATTTTGTTTAACCAGAGAGTCTCAACCTTAGGTCAGCGCATGAACAGCATCTCCCAACGCATCGCCGAAGAACTGAACTGCCGCGAACAGCAAGTCGCCGCCGCTGTCGCCCTGCTCGACGAAGGCGCCACCGTGCCCTTCATCTCCCGCTACCGGAAAGAGGTCACCGGCGGGCTGGACGACACCCAGATGCGTAACCTCGAGGAGCGCCTGCGCTACCTGCGGGAACTCGAAGACCGCCGCGACGCCATTCTCAAAAGCATCGCCGAACAGGAAAAGCTGACCCCCGAACTTGAGCGGGACATCAAGGCAGCGGACACCAAGACCCGCCTGGAAGATCTCTACTTACCCTACAAACCCAAGCGCCGCACCAAGGGCCAGATCGCCATTGAAGCGGGTCTGGAGCCGCTGGCCGAGGCGCTGCTGGGAGACCCGAGTCTGGACCCGGAAGCCGAAGCGGCCAAGTACCTGAACCCCGAACACAAAATCGACGACACCAAGGCCGCGCTGGATGGCGCCAAGTACATTTTGATGGAGCGCTTCAGCGAAGACGCCGAGCTGCTTGGCAAGCTGCGTCACTTCCTCAAGAACGAAGCCAACCTGAGCGCCCGGGTGGCACCGGGTAAAGACGCCGACCAGTCCCAGGAAGTGCAGAAGTTCCGGGATTATTTCGAACACGACGAGCCGCTCAAGAGCGTGCCGTCCCACCGCGCCCTCGCCATGTTCCGGGGTCGCAACGAAGGCATACTCAACCTGTCCCTGACCCTGGGTGAGAAGGAGCCCGAGCGCACCGAAGCCCATCCCTGTGAGGCCATGGTGGCCGATCACTGGCAGATTCGCGATCAGGGTCGAGCAGGGGATAAGTGGTTGGGAGAGGTGGTGCGCTGGACCTGGCGGGTGAAACTGCTCACTCACCTGGAAACCGACCTGCTCAGCGAGCTGCGGGAAGTGGCCGAGGAGGCCGCGATCAAGGTGTTTGCCGCCAACATGAAAGACCTGCTGCTGGCGGCCCCTGCCGGTCAGAAGGCCACCATCGGCCTGGATCCGGGTCTGCGCACCGGGGTGAAGGTCGCGGTCGTCGATCCCACCGGCAAGGTAGTGGACCACGGCGCCATTTTCCCGACCGCGCCGCAGTTCAAAGTGGCGGAAGCCGAAGCGGTGATCGTCGCCCTGTGCAAAAAACACGATGTGGAGTTGATTGCCATTGGTAACGGCACCGCCTCCCGGGAAACCGAAAAATTCGTCCAGGAAGTACTCAAGAAACACAAAGACCTGAAAGCCAAAAGCGTAATGGTGAACGAGTCCGGCGCCTCGGTGTACTCGGCCTCCGAGTTTGCCGCCAAAGAATTTCCGGACCTGGACGTCACCATTCGCGGTGCCATTTCCATCGCCCGTCGCCTGCAGGACCCGCTGGCGGAATTGGTGAAAATCGATCCTAAATCCATTGGCGTTGGCCAGTACCAGCACGACGTGTCCCAGACCCAACTCGCCCGGGAGCTGGACGCCGTGGTGGAAGACTGTGTGAACGCCGTGGGCGTGGAAGTGAACACCGCTTCGGCGCCGCTGCTGGCCCGGGTGTCCGGTCTGAACCAGACCCTGGCCAACAATATCGTGGAATTCCGCAACGCCAACGGGGTGATCCGCTCGCGCAGCGAGCTGAAAAAAGTGCCGCGCCTGGGGGACAAAACGTTTGAGCAGGCGGCGGGCTTCTTGCGCATCGCCGGCAGTGACAATCCGCTAGATGCCTCCGGCGTGCACCCGGAAGCCTACAGCCTGGTGGAGAAAATCGCCCAGATCAACGCCCGCGAAGTGAAGGGTCTGATTGGCGACTCGGCGTTTCTGCGCAGCCTGAAAGCGGCGGAGTACACCGACGAAAAATTCGGGGTCCCGACGGTCACCGATATCATCCGCGAGCTGGACAAACCCGGCCGCGACCCCCGCCCCGAATTCAAAACCGCCCAGTTCCAGGAAGGTGTGGACACCATCAAGGACCTGGAGCCGGGCATGATCCTGGAAGGCTCGGTCACCAACGTCACCAACTTCGGCGCCTTTATCGATATCGGCGTCCACCAGGATGGCCTGGTGCACATCTCCGCCCTGTCCAACACCTTTGTGAAAGATCCCCGCGAAGTGGTCAAAGCCGGTGACGTGGTGAAAGTCAAAGTGATGGAAGTGGACGTGCCGCGCAAACGCATCGGATTGTCCATGCGCCTGGACGATGAGCCGGGTGAGAAAACCGAAGGCCCCAAAGGTGGACCGCGCCGCGCGCCCAAACCACAAGGCGGGCAGAATCGCCAGGGCAACCGCGGTGGTCAGGGAGCCGGCATGGGGAGCATGGGAGCGTTGTTACAGGAGGCATTAAAGAAGAAATAAGAGCGCTCCAACCACACAGCGCGGGTATCGTGCCGCGTGGTTGGGGGGTAGACGGCGGATGCGGGCTGCGCCCTTATGCCGCCCTACGCAACTCCGGGCATTCGTGTGGAACTCCCGTAGGGCGGATAAGTGAAACGCATCCGCCGATACCCACGCACTGAATTGCCTCCGGGACAGACTACGGAGTGTTGGACATAAACCAACGGAATCGGTGTTCGTACCAGTGGTGTGGTTCGAATCGATGTTTCACGAAACCGGTGTGGCCCCCGTGCAGAGCAATTTCAAGATAAAGATTCGGGCTTTTTTGGGCCAGCTCGACCGGTAGCTGATCGTTATCAATGAACGGATCGTCTTCGGCGGTAAGAATGTAGATCGGAACGGTGATGTTTTTCAGGTGGGGCAGTGAGCAAGCATGCTGGCGGTAGTGCTTCGAGCTTTCGAAGCCGTGCATGGGCGCAAACAGTCGATCCTCAATCTGGTCCACACTTTTGCAGTCCCGCACCCAGTCCATATTCACTTCGTTACCAAAATCGATATAGACCGCTTTACGTTCAAATTTGTCGAGCAATGAACGCACAAAATGCCGTTGGTACAACCAGTTGTTCAGAGGCTTGGTCATGGCCGCATGAAACGAGTCCAACTCCAACGGTGGCGATAATAAAAAGGCCCCTTTGACGATCGGGTTGACCTCCGAGCTGTCCTTTCCCAAATAATTCGCCGTGATGGTTCCACCCAGGCTGACACTGACCAGATAGATCCGGCGATAGTGTTGACTGTAGTGATTCACCAACGCCTTCAGATCCTGATAGTCATGGCCTAGGTAGAACCAACGCGTGCGGTTTAGCCGTTTGCCGCAGGAACGCATGCTCCAATTCAACGTATGGTAACCCCAGCCCGCCACCGTGTGGGCGAAGCGTATCAGAGGGCCGTCTTTGGCATGACTTTCCAGGCCGTGGCTGAAAATGACCAGAGTGTCACTGTGGCCGGGGCGGTACCAGAACAGTTCCAGCTCGTCACCATCATCAGTAGTGAAATGATCCGGTTCGGGCCGTTCGCTTGGTCGATGTCGGAACAGGCGCAGGGACAGGGTCTGCAGGTGGCCGTTGCGAAACAGCCAGGGAGCGCGATAGTCAGAGTGAATGACGGGCATAGCTCGGCGCCTCACTGAGCGGTGTCGGATGAATGTTGAGTGCGGGAGCGACAGGCCGATCGACGACGTAATGGTTGGCAAACGCGAGAAAGCAATCGATCCAGGTGATCGATCCAGTAATAGATGGGCACGGTTCGGGTATAGCAATACGCTGGAATCAGCGGCTCCAGTTCTTTATGCAACTGCGGCAATTTGGACCAATGAAGACCACACTTGTGGTGGTGCGCCGTGTGGTAACCGATGTTGCCGGTCAGAATGTTCAGCCACTTGGAGTCCACCACATTGCGACTGGCAGCCATGGGATTTTCCAGATCGAGCTCCAGGTGGTGATAATAGGTAGCACGCATGGTGACAATCAGCGACGCCAACATAGGTAGCCAGAACACAAATAATGCCGGCAGCGGTTGGTACACCGTCAGCGCCAGAAGGATGAGGAGGCTGATCGATAACTCGACCAGGTACCGACGCAATAATGTCGGCCTTGAGCGGGCAATCGCCATGGCGCGCGGGTACGTCAGAAACAGGCCCTCAGCCATATAGCGCCAGAGGCCGATGGTGGTGCCGCTGGCCTGCCAGCGCGAGGTGTCCCGATTCTGATCCAGGTAGTGGGGATGGTGGCCGTGGATGTGATGCAGGGTCCAGGTACTGGCGAGCATCCCGGTTTGGAACCCGTAGACTATTTCCAGCAGCCGGTTCAACCAGGGATGGCGAAAGGTCCGGCAATGGTGATGGTTATGGTTCCAGACACAGATATTGGTTTTCGGGAAAATACCGAGCAGGAACCAGCTGACCAGCCAGACAATGCTGTCCACGAATACGTAAACGCACAGGTCCAGTAAAAAATAGAAAAGGATGATGCCGACCGGCAAGCGATCCTCGGGATGGCGAAAGAGTTTCATCGACGCCTCCAACAACGGAGGCTCTGGGGAACAACAAGCGGGACTGCAGGGGGTATCACACATCACTCCTTGATGATTGGGGGGCTAATCCAATAGCCGCGATGTTAAGCGGGGTGTCGAATGACTGACAAGGAACCGGATCACAGTTAACAACAGAGGCGTGCGTTTAATCGTCTTGTGTCAGATTTTTCATCCACAACCGCTTGCCAATGCGTCGCCACATGGGGAAAAACTTGAGGGCGTCTTCCAGAAACATCAGTGCATAGACAATCAGGAATGGCCAACCCAAGCCAAAGATGGCCAGCGCACATAGCGGAATCCCCACCCCCCACATGACCGATACATCGGTTATCAGTACGAAGCGATTGTCGCCACCGGCGCGCAGCACACCGATGATACGCATCATGTTGAATATCTTGACCCAGACCAACGCACAGAAAATGCCCAGCGTCGCCCGAAGCAGCTCGGCGGTATCCTGTTCCACCTCACCGAAAACACTGAGAATCCAGGGACTGATCAACCACAGGGTCAGCGATAGTGTCAGCACCAGTATCAACGTCAAGCGATCAAACACTTTGTGCAGGCGCCAGGCCTCCTCGGTGTTATCGGCCCCCAAGGTACGCCCGACCATGACCGCACTGGCACTGGCCAGACCGACAAACAGCGCAAAAAAGGCGCTTTCAATGGGTACAATCACCCCCATCACCGCCAGGGCGTGAGTGCCAGTGAAGCCGGTCATCACATGGTAGGTGGCATTGCCCAGCCCCCAGAGTCCGTAGTTCGCGACCAGGGGCAGGGAGAAGGCGAGAAAGCGTCGGGCGGGTTGCCAGGCGAGCGCCGGCTTGAATTGCGCCCAGCGCAGCGCAAAGCCGTGCCGACGACCGTACACCCAGCCGAGAATAAACAGCAGTTGGCACAAGCGGGCGATCAGCGTGCCCCAGGCGGCCCCGGCGACTCCCAGGGCGGGAAAACCGAAATGACCGAAGATCAGAATATAGTTGAGCGAGACGTTGATCAGAATCGACAAGGTGCCCGCCAGCAAGGGCATACCGGTGTTGCCCAAGGCTCGAAGGGATGCCTCGTAAATGGCGATCCACTGGGTCAGGAGCAATGCCGGTGCGGTAATCACCAGATAGCGGGCGGCGAGGGCCACCACGTCCGCATCCGGGTTAAGCCAACCGAGCCAGATATCCGGGCGCACACCGAACAGCAGTAGAAACGGCACCATGGTCAGGGTGCCCACCATCAGGGTCACGCCGAGGGTACGCTGGCAATTGGCGAACTTACCGGCACCGCTGTATTGCGCCACCAGCACACTGCAACCGGTCGCCAGGCCGCTCATCAATACCAGCAACAGGAAGTGCAATTTGGCCGCCAGACCCACGGCGGCGATCGCCTCGGAGCCGAGCCGGCTGACCATCACCACATCGGCCATGCCCAGCAGCGACTGCAGCAGCATCTGCAAGGCGACGGGCAGAGCAAGCAGGATGACCGTCCACCAGAACTGACGGTTACCCGGGCGACGCGTTGTGGTCATTCCCGCGAGGTTCCTGACGCCCGGCGGGCGTTTTTCTGCAACCAACGATCGAGCTGGTCGGCAAACTGCTTGCGGTCGGTCTGGGAAAAACCGGAGGGTCCGCCGGTCACTTCGCCGGTACTGCGCAGCTCCTCCATCAGGTTGCGCATGGCCAGACGCTGGCGAATGTTTTCCCGGGTGAAAGGCTGGCCGCGCGGGCTCATGGCCACCGCTCCGTTTTCCACCACCTCCGCCGCCAGGGGAATGTCCTGAGTGACCACCAGGTCCCCGGGTTGCAACAGGCGCACAATCTCATTGTCCGCCACATCAAACCCGGCCATCACCTGGCGGGTTTTGATAAAGGGCGAGGGGGGGACACGAATGCCCTGATTCGCCACAAACGTGGTGGTAATTTTCCAGCGGTCTGCGGCCCGACAGAGAATGTCTTTTACGACCACCGGGCAGGCATCGGCATCGACCCAAATTGGCATAATGTCGCTCACGATAAATGATCAGCCGCCATTGTAGGCAGTGTCCCGCGCTTTCACCAGCGCGTGGGCTCAGAAAGCGTTGCGCCTCGGCCCAAGGCCATTTAGGCTTTGTCTCGATCACCTAGTGCGATCAGCTTTCAGGACTTTGATAAACGACCACAAGGAGCACACCATGATTATCCGTTCTCTCTCGGCCATACTGTGCAGCGCCGCGCTTCTGCTGGCCGCAACCGCTCAGGCCGATACCACCCTGTTCGACGTTCGCAAGGACGACCAACGTATTTTGCTGGGTGGCACCATTCATCTATTACACCCGGACGACTTTCCTCTGCCCGAAGAATTTGACGCCGCCTATGCCGCAGCGGACGCGCTCTATCTGGAAACCGACCTTGGGGTCATGCAGGACCCGGCCTTTGGCCAGAAAATGATGCAGGCGATGATGTACCCGCCCGGCAAAACCCTCAGCTCCGAGCTCAGCCCGGAAGTATGGAAGGAGCTCCAAGCCTATTCCCAGGCGAACCAGTTCCCGGTCCAGCAGTTCATGGGGTTCGATCCAGCGTTTGTCAGCATGGTAATGACTGTGATGCTCGCCCAGCAGAACGGCATTCAGGAGGGCGTTGACGCCTACTTCTACCAGAGAGCACAACGCGATGGCCTGCCAGTGGGCGAATTGGAGACGGCCGAGCAGGTGCTGGATTACATGAAAGTGATGACCGGCCACGACGGCGACGCCATTATTCAGGCGACTCTGACTGACCTTAGGCGCTTTGACCAGTTGATGGCCGATATGGTCGCGGCTTGGCGGACCGGCAATCTCGACGTGCTGGATCAAGAGATGGCGAAACCGATGCGAGAACAAGCGCCGGAAATGTACCAGACGCTGCTGATCGAACGAAATCAGGACTGGCTGCCGGTACTCGAGTCCCTGTTTGAGCAGGAGGGCACCGAGCTGGTACTGGTGGGATCGCTGCACCTGGCCGGAGACGATGGTTTGCTGCGCGCACTGGAACAGAAAGGCTACGCGGTCGCCCCCTACGCACCGAACGCCGACTGAGTTCAGTGTTGTATAACCTGGCGCCAATAGGCGATTTTTTGCGTCGGGTCACTTTACAAAACCCGCTTCCGTCAATGACACCCAATTAAACAACGTCAATGATGGCGCGGGTTTACCTGCCTTGGCACAGTCCCTGCTTCAATACTTGCGATGCCGAATGCTCGAGCCTCGGCACGGACACAATACGCTGTTCGATTCAAGTAGGTACCTATCATGAATATTTTATCAAAAGGACTTCGTATCGCTCTGGCCACGGTTATGGTGGCGTTTGCGGGCCATGCCCAGGCCCTACTGTTGGGACCGGGGGATGCAGACTGGACTGTAAATTCAACGTCCAACCTGAACGGAACGCAGGTGGCTAGTATTGTAGGAACCGGTTCAATACTGGAGCTTTTCTACAAGAAGGACGTTGATGGTGGTGCGGAGAGTGGCAGCTTTACCACTTCTTATAACACCACCTTTTCTGGCGACCCCAACAACGCTTTGATCACTTACGTTGGCGGACCGTCGATTGTGTGCCCGGAATGTTATTTGATCGTCAAGGATGGCAACCAACCCCAGTATCTGTTCAATCTCGCAGACTGGGATGGCCTGGAAAGCCTCGACCTGCAAGGGTTCTACCCCAACCAGGGCGCCATCTCCAATGTCGCCATCTGGGGCAAGACCGGAGTCAGCGTACCGGAGCCCAGTGCTCTGATACTGATGGGATTGGGATTGATCGGCTTGGGAATGGCCCGGCGCCGGGTAGCCCGCTAAGGAGAAGCGAATCAGCAAGGAGGATTACCCAGATCAAGGACGATGCATCTTTTACGAAAAAGCCCGCAAGGAACCGCGGGCTTTTTTCTTTTGGAATCGGCGTTAGGTTCGTTTTCAGAACGCCATGGACTTGCAGTCGTCTCGCGCCACCTGTTGGTAGAAGTCGCCCATGCCCCCCATTCGACAACCGTCGAGAATTTGATCAGCGCCTATCGCCCGCGCCTCGGCGCAGGGTTTACACACGATGATCTCCGCGTTCTTGTGCGCAAACACCTCGGCAAACTTGGCCGGTGGGCCACAGGGCACGACCTTCTCGTGACAGCCCGGCACCGCCAGGGTTACCGCATCGTGAAACAGGATCAGGGTGACGGTATCACCGGCTTCCAGCGCGGTGTTGGCAAAAATAAAGGGGATGGCCGCCCGGGTGGTGTCGCTGGGGCCCCAGGTGGTGGAGATGGCGTAGTGCATAGATAGCTCCTAAGATGTGAAAAAAGAGTGTAGGGCGGATAAGCCGAAGGCGCATCCGCCGTCACCTCACTCCCAACTACGGTGTCGGCTCATTTTGGTAATGGTACGCGTAGTAGACCACTGGGATCACCAACAGCGTCAATAGGGTGGACACCGCGATACCGAAAATCAGGGACACGGCCAGGCCACTGAAGATCGGGTCGTCCAGAATGAAAAACGCGCCCATGGTCGCCGCCAGAGCCGTAAGAATGATCGGCCGGGCACGCACCGCCGCCGCGTCGATCACCGCTTCGGCCAGGGGCTTTCCCGCCCGCTGTTGATGCTGAACAAAGTCCACCAACAGAATCGAGTTGCGCACAATGATGCCCGCCAGGGCGATCATGCCGATCATGGACGTGGCGGTGAACTGTTTATCGAGCAAGGCATGACCCGGCAGGATGCCGATCAGGGTCAGTGGAATGGGCGCCATGATGATCAGCGGCAACCCGTAGGAGCGGAACTGCGCCACCACCAGCAGGTAAATCAGGATCAATCCCACCGAGTAGGCAATGCCCATGTCCCGGAAGGTCTCATAGGTAATCTGCCACTCGCCGTCCCATTTCAGGCTCCAGGCGTAGGGGTTGTCCGGCTGATCGGTCCAGAATTGGGCCAAGGGGGCACCCTGGATGGCGGTTTCGTTCAGCGTTGAAACCACACCCAGCATGCCATAGAGCGGGCTGTCGAGCGGGCCCGCCATATCGGCGTAGACGAAGGTCACCGGCAGCAGGTCCTTGTGGTAAATGGTTTGATCCCGGGTGGTTTCCCGGAACTGCACCACTTCACTCAGGGGCACGCGGGCGCCGCTCTGACTGATGACCGACAGGGACCCCAATAACGCCTGATTGGCCTTATCGGCCTCGTTCAATTCCAGCCGGATCGGAATTGGCACCTTGCTCGCGGTGCCGTGGAGGTAAGTCACATCGGAGCCGGACAGCGCGGCACTCAGGGTACCGGCAATCGCCTGCTGGCTGACACCCAGACGCGCCGCCCGCTGGCGATCCACTTCCGCCACCAGTTTGCGTTGAGGCGCTTCGATATCATCGTCAATATCGACGAGGTCCTGGGTGTTTTCAAACACTGCGCGGACTTCCTTGGCGACCTCCATCTGACCTTGGTAATCCAGTCCGTAAATCTCGGCCACGATAGGGGCCATCACCGGTGGGCCCGGGGGCACCTCGACAATCTTGACGGTCGCACTGAGTTCTCGGCCAATGTCCTGCAGGGGCGCACGCACCGCGCGGGCAATGTCGTGGCTCTTTCGGTCGCGCTTGCTCTTATCCACCAAATTGACCTGAATATCCCCCTGATGGGGCTCCCGGCGCAAGTAGTACTGACGTACCAGGCCGTTGAAATTGATGGGCGAGGCGGTACCGCTGTAAGTCTGGTAGTCCAGCACCTCCGGCACGGTTTCCAGATGATCCCCCAGAGCATTGAGCACCCGGTTGGTCTGCTCCACCGGGGTACCCTCGGGCATTTCCACCACCACCTGGAACTCGGATTTGTTATCAAAGGGCAGCATTTTCATCACCACTGCCTGGAAACCCACCAGTGCCATGGAACCGCCAATCAGCACCAGCAGAACCACCAGCAGACCTACCCGGGCACCACGCCCCTGGCGGGCGCGCAGAAAGGGGGTCATCAGGCGCTCGGACAGCCGATGGGCGAACCCGGATCGATCATCTTCGTCGTTCGCCTCGTGATGCTCCACCCGGGCAAACAGCCGTCGATAGAGCCAGGGGGTGAACATGAAAGCGACAATCAGGGAAATCAGCATGCCCATGCTGGCGTTGATCGGAATCGGCGCCATATAGGGGCCCATCAAACCGCTGACAAACGCCATGGGCAGCAGGGCGGCAATCACCGTAAAGGTGGCCAGAATGGTCGGGCCGCCCACTTCTTCGACCGCGTAGGGAATGCGTTCGGTCATGGTCTTCAGGCTGCCGGTGGCGCGTCGGTGGATGTTTTCCACCACCACAATGGCATCGTCCACCAGAATCCCGATGGAGAAGATCAGGGCGAACAGGGACACCCGGTTCAGGGTAAAGCCGTAGGCCCAGGACGCGAACAGGGTAATAGCAAGCGTCACCACCACGGCGGCGCCCACCACCAGGGACTCGCGCCAACCCAGAGTGACCAGCACCAGCATCACCACCGAGGCGGTGGCAAAGAGCAGCTTTTTGATCAGGGTCTGGGCCTTGTCGTTGGCGGTTTTACCGTAGTCGCGGGTCACCGTGGCGTTGATGCCCTCGGGCACGAAGGTGCCCTGCAGGTGCTCAAAGCGCTCGATCACCTGCCGGGCCACCTCCCCCGCATTGGACCCCGGCTGCTTGGCCACCGCCACGGTAACGGCAGGCTGACGGGGCAGGGACAGGTCGTGGGCGGGACCCATGCCGAAGCTGACGTATTGTTCGGGTTGATCCGGTCCAAGCTGGATTTCAGCCACGTCTTTCAGAAACACCGGGCCGCCCTGATTCATGCCCACCACCAGCTCGGCCAATTGGTCCGCGCTGCTGAGAAAACTGCCCGCCTGCACCTGAATGACCCGGTTGTCCGCCACCACATTGCCGGCTTCGCGGGAGACGTTGGAGGCCATCAGGGCCTGACTCAGCGATTGAATATCCAGGCCATAACCGGCCAGTTTCTGCGGGTCCAGGCGGACGTTGACCGCCCGGGTGGGGGCGCCGATGGTGTTGATATCCCGGGTGCCGGGTACCCGCTGCAACTCGGTCTCGATGGTGTGCGCCACCCGCGCCAGTTCATGGGCGCCTATGCCCGGGTCGTCACTCCACAGGGTGCCGGCGACGATGGGCACATCATCAATGCCCATGGGTTTGATCAGGGGCTGACCGATGCCCGCATTGGCGGGCACCCAGTCCTGATTGGAGTAAAAGGCGTTGTACAGGCGGACGATGGTCTCCTGGCGGGTTTCCCCCACTTCGAACTGCACCGTCAGCACCGCCATGCCGGGACGGGAGGCGGAGTAGATATGCTCGACGCCGGCAATTTCCGAGAGAATCTGCTCCGCTGGCGTGGCCACCAGTTGTTCTACCTCCCGGGCCGCGGCGCCGGGGTAGGGAATGAACACATTGGCAAAGGTCACGTCGATCTGGGGCTCCTCTTCCCGGGGCGTGACCAGTACCGCAAACAGCCCGAGCAACAGGCCCATCAGGGCCAGCAACGGGGTGATTTCGGTGGTCAGAAACTGCCGGGCGATTCGGCCGGACAGGCCGAGACGGGGTTCCTCACTCATTGCGCCTGCCGCTCCTTCAGGGCGATGCCCGCCGCAATGGGATCCAGCGCCACCCGCTCGCCGGCGGCCAGCCCAGACAGGATGACTCGATGGCCGTCCGGGGTCAGCTCTCCGGCACGCACCTGACGCAACTCGATGCGATGATCCGGGTGCACCACGTACAAACCGGTGACTTCACTGCGCTGCACCACCGCCGAGGCGGGCACCCGCAACAGGTCCTGCTCGCCGCGCTTGAACGCGACTTTGACCAGGGTGCCGGGAAACACCTGATGATCACCCTCGGGCAGGGTCACCCGGGTGCGAAAGGTATGGCTTCCCTCGCTCGCCGCCGGCGAAATGCGCACCTCGGTGGCGGCCAGGCTGGTGCCGTCGGGCAGAACCACCCGGGCCTCGCCATGCTCCCGCAGCGGGCCCACCAGGGATTGAGGCACGTCCACCACCGCGCGCAAGTGCTCAAGAGACAATCCGGTCAGTAGGGGCTGGCCGGCACCAGCGGTTTCCCCAAGTTCGATATGCCGCTCTTCCACAATGCCGCTGTAGGGCGCCCGGACCACCGTGCGCTCCAGGTTTTCTCGAGCCGCTCGCACGCCCGCCTCGGCGGCGCTCATCCGCGCCTGGGTCGATTCGAAGGTGGCAGTCAGCCGGTCCAGCTCAGCCCGAGCAATCAGCTCCCGCTCAAACAGTTCCTGCCCCCGTTCATACGACTGACGCGCTTCGGTCAACTGGGCGCGGGCCTCCTGCAGGGTCGCCTGAGCGGTGGCCATCTGGGCCTGTTGGTCGGCATCGCGAAAGCGCACGATCACCTCGCCCTTTTCGACGTAATCGTCCACATCAAAGGGCAGCTCCATGACCCGGGCACTGACCTCCGACGATACCGTGGAGCGGTGCACGGCTTCGAGCACACCATCCAGACGGGTTTCTTCGGCGACGCTGACCGGCGCTATGCGTTGGGTCTCCAGGCCAGGATCAGACCGATCGGGTGACGCCGTGGCAGGAGAATCCGGGTCCGAGCAGGCGCCCAACAACAGGGACACGGCAATCAGGGCGATCCATCTTTTCATTGGGCAACTCCGGTGTACTCATCTGGGGACGATATCGACGGATAGTATGCGCAGGGTTATACCCCCTGCGCTTGATGTGCATCAAGGTTTACCAACCCTTGCACTCGCATACTGGACGGGTCATGTCTATAACAGAATGTCCTGGGCGACAGGCCTAAGCATAGACCAGAATCGACCCGGTCACGGTTCAGCACAATACGTCTTCAGAGGGTAAGACTATGGCCACCATAGCGATCATGGGGGCCGGACTGGGCGGTATGCAGGCCGGCTACGATGCAAAGAAAATCCTCGGTGCCGGGCACCGGGTGGTACTGATCAACCCCAGCCCGCACTTTCAATTTACCCCGTCCAATCCCTGGGTGGCGGTGGGCTGGCGCAAGCCGGACGCGGTCACGGTTGATATCGGCCCGGCGGTCAGCGCCAAAGGGGTGGAGTTTATTGCCGCCGGCGTGACCCACATCGATCCCAAAGCCAACCGGCTGACCCTGTCCAACGACGAGTCGATCGACTTCGACTACCTGATCATCACCACCGGCCCCAAGCTCGCTTTCGATGAAATTCCCGGGCTCGGTCCCGAGGGTTATACCCAGTCGGTGTGCACCAACCCCCATGCGCAGTCGGCCTTTGCCGCCTACGAACAATTTCTGGAAAACCCCGGCCCCATTGTGGTCGGTGCCGTGCAGGGGGCCAGTTGTTTTGGCCCCGCCTACGAATTCGCTTTCATTCTCGACGCGGACCTGCGCAAGCGCAAACTGCGCCACAAGGTGCCCATGACCTATGTCACCAGCGAACCCTATATTGGCCACATGGGCCTGGGTGGGGTGGGTGACTCCAAAGGCCTGCTCGAATCCGAATTTCGTCAACGGGATATCCGCTGGATTACCAACGCCAAGGTGGATGAAGTTACCCAGGAAGACGTCAAAGTGACCGAACACAATCTCAAGGGTGAACCGGAAAAAACCCATGAAATCAAAAGTCGCTTTACCATGTTGCTGCCCGCCTTCAAGGGCGTGGATGCGGTGGCCGCGGTACCGGAGTTGTGCAACCCGCGCGGCTTCGTGCTGATCGATGATTATCAGCGCAACCCCACCTATCCACACATCTATTCCGCCGGGGTGTGTGTCGCCATTGCACCGCCCGAGCCCACGCCCATTCCCACCGGGGTGCCCAAAACCGGCTATATGATTGAATCCATGGTCACGGCGGCGATCGAAAACATCAAAGCCGATATCGAGGGCAAAGCGCCCCACGCCCAGGCTACCTGGAACGCCGTCTGCCTGGCGGACATGGGCGATACCGGCGCCGCCTTTGTTGCCCTGCCCCAGATTCCGCCGCGCAACACCACCTGGGCGAAAAAAGGCAAATGGGTTCACCTGGCCAAAGTGGCCTTCGAGAAGTACTTCCTGCACAAAATGCGCAGCGGCAACACCGAACCGGTGTACGAAAAGTATGTCCTGAAGGCGCTCGGTATTGAGCGTTTGAAAGAGAAATAGCGGTCAACTACCAAGGAGCCCGACAGCACCATGATCCAGACCCTGTGCCCCCACTGCCTGACGCCCAACCGAGTCGATTCAAGCCGGCTGGGCGACAAGCCCAAGTGCGGTAAGTGTCACCAGGCGCTGTTCGTCGGCGCACCCCTGGCCGCCGACGATGCCCAGTTCCAACGGCTGCTCAGCAAAGAGCAGCTCCCGTTGGTGGTGGACTTCTGGGCCGACTGGTGCGGCCCCTGCAAGGCCATGGCGCCAGTATTTGCCAAAGTGGCGGCGGAGCAGGAGCCCCGAGCAAGGTTTGTCAAAGTCGATACCGAACGGGCCCGCCAGGCCGCGAGCCAATTCAATATTCGCAGCATCCCGACGCTGATGATTTTCAAAAGCGGTAAACCGGTGGCCCAACAGGCCGGTGCCTTACCCTATCCGAACCTGGTGCAATGGTTGAACAGCGCTCTGTAAGGAAAAAGTCGCGACTCGTTCATGGTGAAACACTCACGGAAGCGCTACCCTATAGACCTTTACCCACATCGGTAGAGGCCCGACTTTGGACACCAGACCCCACGTCGCATCCCTGGATGAAGTACTGGACCGGGTGGCAGACATCTGCGATCACCGGCCGCGAGTTTCCATCGACGCCATCATGGACGCCATCGGCCAACGTTCCTTTGGCCCGGTGTTGCTGCTGATTGGCCTGATCGTACTCGCCCCCATCATTGGCGATATTCCCGGCGTACCCACCCTGTGCGCCCTGATGGTGCTGACCATCTCGGTACAGCTTCTGCTGCACAAGGAACACTTCTGGCTGCCCAGATGGATACTGGCCCGCTCGGTCACCACCGGGCACCTGCTCAGAGCCATCCGGGTATCGCGTAAACCGGCCCGTTTTATCGACCGGCTGGTCAAGCCCCGGCTGATATTCCTGATCCGCGGCTACATTCCCATGCGCTGTGTCGCGCTATCCAGTATGGCCGTGGCACTGATGATGCCGCTGATGGAATTTATCCCCTTCAGCGCCAACCTGGCCGGGGCGGTGCTGACCTTTTTCGGACTGGCCATTATCGGCCGGGACGGGTTGTTGGCCCTGTTGGCGTTTGTGTTTACCGGGGCCAGTGGGGCGGTGATTGGGTGGGCGTTTTTGGCGTAATACTGCCAACAAATCCTATCTGCTACACTCGACCCCTTCCAATCACGCAACCTCAGTGCCTGACCATGACCCTGTTTCAAACCTCCGAACTCGAGCGCGCCGTTCACGTGTCGCGCCTTCAACCCGAAGATCCCCTCGGGTGCACCATGTACCGTCCGTTCGAGCTGGACGGCTATGAATGGCCTACGGCTGAGCATTACTACCAGGCCATGAAATACCCGGGACGAAAACGGTTTGATGAAATTCGTCAGGCCGAGACGCCCGAGCAGGCTAGACGCATCGGCCGCGGCTGGCTCAAGCGACCCCGCCCCGACTGGGACAAGGTGCGTACCGTGGTCATGACCCGCGCCATTTATACTCAATGCCAGATGTGTCCGGAGTTCTCCGAAGCCTTGTTGGCGACGGGAGAACAGCAAATCGTTGATGTGAGCCAGTACGATTACTTTTGGGGGTTAGGGCGAGACCTTCGGGGGGAGAATCAGTATGGGAAGGTGTTGATGGCGGTTCGGGAGAAAATTTCTTCTTCTTGAAAGCCGGTGTTCCAATCAATGGCTCTGAAGTCTTTGGTTCCCCGGAAGATCTGGGAGCCCAAACACTAGACCCAGGCAGCGCTCGCCGGTTGACCGCGGGCACCGCGGTTGTAGCTGATTAGCGCGCCACCCTGCAGGTGAGTTTCGGGTCGTAGCCCCTTCCGTTCATATGGATTAGGCCTACCTCATCCAACTGTTCGTGGCCCGTAAAGCCTCGGTTGGTCAGCTCGGTGTTGAACGCCCGTTTGGCCGCATCAGCGATGGGATCCCAGCTACTGCTGTCTCGGCGCTGGCCCCAGGCATCAAAGCTCATGGACTGGCGGATGTTGCCGGTCTTTCCGGTGACCACATCGGTGGAGCCCAGGTGGTCTTTGTAGATATAGGATTTATCCACGCTGCCTTGTGTCTGGTAGCTCTTGTCGGTCTCTGTGATGTAGACCGCGCCGGCCACGGAGCGCCGCCAAGTGATGGTGTTGCTGTTGGACGATTCAATCCGCTCGACGTTACCCAAGTAGGGTGGTGGTTTTGGTGACCGGGACGCCTTTTTGAGTGTGTTCGTCGGTGCGGCGGAACCGGTATCGGTTCCAGTAGTGATCGAATCGATTATTTAGCCAGATCGCTTCCTTATGTGAGTTCCATTAAAAAGCACACTTAAGAAAAGCTCATTAACCCTATTAATCCCGGGGTCGTAAAACCCGCGACAGTAAAAGGGATTTGTTAAAAGAAGAGGCGTGATAGCGCCGGTCATTGCTCAACACATTCGATCTTTGTCTCCTGATGTTTGATGGAGATAACCTTATCAATTCCTATGCGTGCAGCCAAACCTTTGATGCTAACCAGACCGAAAACCCCGACCACTTCGACATATTGATCTCGGCAGCGAGAACTTCTTAACCTTATCCTTTGTTCATCCTCAATGTTAAGCAATAACGCTGAAGTTCTATCATTAGCCTGCGACTGCTCTTCGGTTAAGTAAACATCGCCTCCTCGTCCAAGGTACCCGACTACAGAAACTTTTTCCCCATCAAATTTCTCTGGATTACTTAAAAGCATCGTCATAGGGACCGAATAAACAAGCTTGTTTTTTTCACATGCGAATAATTGCAAAGAAACTAGAATAATGACCAGTATCTTTATCATTGTTAACAACCTCTAGATAATGAAGAACCATAGACCACGCACCCACCACTCCTACTTTTCACATAGACCGGCGCATTGACTTTACGCGCATAGGAGTTGTAGTTCACAACACTAGAATTTGAATGCCTATAAATGACCACCGCCATTGCATCTTGAATTGGAGCTGGTATCTGAATATAACCTGTTTGCTCAGGCTGTACAGGATTATACGCCGTGGAGTTCATCGCCTCAGTTAACGAATACTTATTATCAGGAATATCAACAAGTGCCCCTGACTTTGTAAAGCGCTCAAAAAAGTTTCTGTCTTCCTTAATAATTACGCCAAAGTCATTCTCGTGTAATTGGCCAAATGCTCTGGCTACTCCTCCGGCAGTAGATTTAGCATATGAAAACTGCCCGTCTGTCTGAAGGTCACTTGCCATATTCAGTATTGGATCCTCTTGTACAGCCTTGTCTTTCTTATACTCCTCCCCATTCACCGCCTGCGCCAACGCCGCCGTCACCGCCCCATTGGCAAACTTCCCGCCACTGATCCGAGACGCCGTTCCACCTACCAACGCCGCCGTAGTGACTCGAGTGGCGACAGCTGAGGGTGAAGTATCCCCTTCCATGATGCCATTGATGTTCATCGCCTTGGTAA